>JGI24508J20089_1000008_pt1 | contig 1575929 bp, 1708 predicted proteins | sample LinPmetageLP24_FD_20089 | JGI IMG/M metagenome (IMG submission 20089)
TGATTTGAATCCTATTGAGGCTATTTGGGCTATAATCAAGCAAAGGATTCGTCGTAGAGTCTTTGATTCCGAGGAGGAAATGAAAGAGGCCCTCCAGGAAGAGTGAGACAAAATCACGATGCAAGAGATACGAGATCGCATCGCTGATTTACCTAGACGATGTCTTTTAGTAGCAAAATCAGGTGGGAAACCTATTAGAGGCCATGGATGGTGATGTTGTTATGTAATATAGTCATTTAGTCAAAAAATCGTGCTTTTGGAACCTCATTATATTTTGGTGGGGCTGACTAATCCGCACAGAATTCGTGCACCCACTGTTGCTGTCTTTCGTGGAGCTACTCCCATGCAGCAATCTTCATCGATATCCCACCGAGAGGGGAGAGAAAGCAGGTGCCGGAGACTGGAACTGGATTCCCTGATTGGGAGGCGATGAGGACGGCTGAGGAATCTAAGTAGGAGAGAGAGCCTCAGAGACTGGCTGTGATTTATTGTTTGATTTCGAAGCTTGAGTGCAGTGTTGTGGATTTTGTCTCATCATAGTTCTTGCGAGTCAGCCTGAGCAGTTCTCGTCCCTTAGTATTCTCCTGTCTTATTATTTTCATTTGCACAACAGTCCTCGCAGTCATGGAAGCAGTTCTTGATAGATCGATTAGAATTTCATTATCTTTAGCCTCCGCGACGCCCATGCTATGCACGCTCCTCCCAAACGCCATAAATCACAATCAAAACCTAGAGCTTGTCAGCTAATCGCAAAGCACACAATGAGTAAGGAGAACACTAACCGTATCTCATAAGATCCCGCTCTTGTCATATACCTCACCCACTTCACTGAGGAGTAATTGCTCTTCTCGAATACCTTCAAATATCGTACAAGCAACCCAGAACTTGTGAACATCAACAGACTGAAATTCAGGCTCAAGGGCGGCCTTGACCATGCCTTTTGATTGGTCATACTCGTCAAGGTAGCTTCCGCACTCAAGACGAATTCATTCTGTCCGGTAAATCTTGGGATTTTCCATACAATGTTGTTCTCACTTGGCTCATACTTCGCTTTTCCCTGTGTACATCTCTCCGTGATCTTTGCCGTGTTCAGTGGTGTAGGTACCCGCACAACAACGTTCGTTGCAAATAGTTTGCTTCCGTAGTTCGCTCGAATAGCTATGCTGTATTCCACCTTGGTCTTCCCCACCTCGTTGACGATAGCATGGACCTTGAAAGGCAGGTTGACATTCTCTGTGGCTCGGTACCGCATCAATTCGAACTCTCCATCGGGTGGGATGAAGGAGATGATTCTGTCTGTGTCGAATTTACCAAGCTTCACGCATTGATGGAACTGGCAGTCCTCCAGCGTCACACTTCCCGCCGCAGCTTTGGTTGCTTTTGTACCCAGTCGATTTCCAGATTCCAGAGAAGAAAGGTTGTCTCCGTCCAGCAGTAGTCGATCATTGAGTCCGAATTTGCATTCTGGTGTTCCCGTAAGGTATGCGCGCATAACGATTTGTCCGTTGACATCTGCGCGGAGGACCGTTCCGGTGGCAGACATGAGAAGGTTGACGTCCTCGATCACATCGACGAATGCTTCGTTCTTGCGGTATTTGACATCTGCCTTTCGCCATGATAGCGCGCCGGTTGCTTGCATGGTGATCTTGGCCGAGTCCTCCATCGTCCTCTCTGACTTGACTCCTTCGGTGGTAATGTACATCTTCAGGGTATCTGTTTCAGTATTTTGAGGGTATCCGAAGTCCAGAATCTCTTTTGATTATAGTTAGTAGCTGTATACTCAAGCTTAGAATGCAGACTGACCATCTAAGAGCTCGTAGACCAGCACAAAGTTGTTCTTGACTGCCTCCTCGTCGAACTTCCCAAAGTATCCCTTTCCCAGCGCAATCAGCCTGTACAGGAACTCGAAGACCAGCGCTGCATTCGCATTGCTCTTGGTAATCGCAACAAGGTATATATTTTCGTGCTTGACATGGCTGAAGGTTGTGCTTCCTAATGTTAGGATTGGAGACCGGACTTGGGCATTGGAGATAACTTGGATCCGAAACACGTCTGCGAGGCGCGGTCTGCAGTCATTGCGGAAGGCGCGGAATATCAGGTTCTCTCCCTTCTGATTGAAGATCAATATGCCGGAAAGCATCTTGAATTTGAGGTGGGAGGAGCTGGTGTTGGGATGTGGTCGTTGATCTAGAGGTTCCAATGTGGGGGAGCTTTGAAATGTCCTAGCCGATGCCGACAAGCTCTACTGGAACGAGATTGGTCAGGGGCAAACTTAGAAAGCGCCGGCTACAAGGCTGACAACTATGACTTTTACGCTTGAGCAGAGTGGACGATATTGCTCACAGATCAAATTCTAACTACATTACGGAGGTTGGTCTATCAACACAACTGGCAATATCAGGGCATTGTTGGTTCTGTTTGACCTCACCTCGTCAAGGAAATCTATGGCATATCAGGGGTAATTTACTAGCTGTACAGGAACGAGGTATTGTCCACAAAACACATGAAAGAAAATGCATTAACGCTCCATGTGCCTTCCTTCCCCATCATCTAATTCACACAAGGTATCCTTAAATCAAGTCACGTCGTACAAACTCTCCGTGCAGGGTCTTTCCAAGCATTGCCGGGCTTCGCTCAACAATAACACCAGCAGCCTCAAGGGCTGAGATCTTGGAGTCAGCTCCTCCCTTTCCACCGCTGACAATGGCACCTGCAAGTTGTTAACAAACGGTGGATGAAACCTGATATTTAGGTGGAACTTACCAGCGTGACCCATTCTGCGTCCAGGTGGTGCAGAAATACCAGCAATAAAACTGACAACGGGCTTATTGGCAGTGTTGTACTCCTTCAAGAACTCGGCAGCATCCTCCTCAGCGGATCCTCCGATCTCACCAATCATAATGATACCATCAGTCTCCTCATCCTCCAAGAAGACCTTCAAGCAGTCGATGAAGTTGGTTCCAGAGAATGGATCTCCACCAATTCCAACGACGAGCGATTGTCCAAGGCCAGTTTGTGTGGTCTGGTTCACAGCCTCGTATGTCAAAGTTCCAGAACGAGAGACGATACCGATGCGACCGCGCTTGTGGATGAATCCTGGCATGATACCAATCTTGCATTGCCCTGGAGCAATCAGACCCGGGCAGTTGGGTCCGACCAAACGTGTCTTTCCTTGTGTCTTCAGGATATCGGTAATTCTGACCATGTCTGTGAATGAATTAGTTTGAGGAAGAATCTGATAGAATGTCTATGCGTACCATGTTGGGGAATACCCTCAGTAATGCTAAAATTATGGTTAGAATGTCCTTTCAGATGCCAAGCAGATTACTTACCAAACAACCAAGGGGATCTCAGCAGAGATAGCTTCTTCGATACCAGCAGCAGCAAGAGGAGGTCTGTGAAATATTAGCCTGACTGGAGTTTGTATGAAGGCTTGTTGACGTGGGAGCTTTACGGCACGAAGATGGCTGAAGCAGTAGCTCCAGCTTGCTTCACAGCATCTGCCACATTTGCAAAGACAGGCAGACCAAGATGTGTTTGTCCAGCCTTCTTAGGATTCGTTCCTCCAACCACTTGTGTGCCTAAATTCCCTATCAGATATAATCCTGTTCATGTATGTCGTTCTCGAACACGTACCGTACTCAATTGCTTGTTGCGCGTGGAATCTGAAGATTCACAGTCAGCATCAATTTCCAATAGCTTTTTCGTCACCTGTCCAATACTCACGTTCCCTGCTTTCCGGTAAAGCCCTGGTAGATGACCTTGGTGTCGCCGTTGATGCGAAGGTTCTCAGCAGTCGCAGCGTACGCAGAGGTCGAGGTGGAATAGCCCTGTCTTCGCACAGCAGCTTGCAGAGCCGGTCTGGCACATCTCGAGAAAGCCTGCATCTTTGCCGAGGACAATTGATGTCAGGAAATAAAGCGCGGATTGAATGGAAAGAATTGGTTTGGAGTTGGAATAACTTCAAGGAACGAGTCGGAGCTTGACCTGGCAGGTCCGCGAAAAGATGCTTGGCCGGGAATTACCGATGATTCGCTGCAGACCCTTGAAATAATTTTGAGGACCGAGAAGCAACCCCACCATCAACACCTACTTAGAAGAACGCAACACAGCTTGCGCATTACAACACTACAACGAAGACACAGACGACGACGACGACGAGCTCGACTTTTGTTGATAGTGATCTCGGTATCTTTGGTCGACAACAAGGGGAGAGCGTAGCTGGAAATATGGCGACCGAAACATGGACGATGACCCTCTCTGAGAGGCAGAGGAAGCCAAATGACCCAAACCTACCTCCGGAGAACGAACGATCGTTACGAGCTTGTTCGGATATTGTCAGCTTCCTAGTACAAGATCATGAAGCCCAGCAAGACCCATCTGCTCCCAGGAAAGATGTCAATCTTAACAGTCTGCGCGCAAAGATGTCGAAGAAGCATAGGCTCAGCAATATGCCACCACTCACTGCTATCATTGCTGCGATTCCAGAGCATTACAAGAAATACATTCTGCCGAAGCTTATAGCAAAGCCAATTCGTAAGTATTTGCCCCATTTGCCATGAGACATCCTGCTAACCGCTCGTAGGGAGTGCATCAGGTATTGCCGTAGTTGCAGTTATGTGCAAACCCCACAGATGTCCTCACATTGCTTACACCGGCAATATCTGCGTCTATTGCCCTGGTGGACCAGATTCTGACTTCGAATACTCCACGCAGTCTTACACTGGTTACGAGCCTACTTCTATGAGAGCTATTCGAGCACGATACGATCCATTCGAGCAGGCAAGAGGACGAGTAGACCAGATCAAGTCGTTGGGGCACAGTGTGGACAAGGTCGAATATATCATTATGGGCGGCACTTTTATGTCTTTGGCCCAGAGCTACCGAGAGAGCTTCATTTCGCAGTTACATAATGCACTTAGTGGATACCAGGGTAATAATGTGGATGAAGCAGTTGAGGCTGGGGAGATGAGCAATATCAAATGTGTAGGAATCACAATCGAAACTCGACCAGATTACTGTTTAGCAACACACTTGACGGATATGCTGCGATATGGATGCACTCGTCTGGAGATCGGCGTGCAGTCACTTTACGAGGATGTTGCACGAGACACGAACCGAGGGCATACAGTCGCATCTGTGGCGGAGACTTTTTGTCTTTCGAAGGATGCTGGATTCAAAGTCGTTAGCCACATGATGCCAGATTTACCAAATGTCGGCATGGAGCGAGATCTGGACCAATTCAGGGAGTACTTTGAGAACCCAGCTTTCCGAACAGATGGCTTGAAGATCTATCCAACTCTCGTCATTCGAGGTACCGGATTGTACGAATTATGGAGAACAGGGAGGTACAAGAACTACACGCCCAACGCTCTCATCGATATCGTGGCTCGAATTCTGGCTCTGGTTCCGCCCTGGACTCGAATTTATCGCGTGCAGAGAGACATTCCAATGCCTCTGGTCACGTCAGGTGTCGAAAATGGAAACTTGCGAGAGTTGGCGCTGAGCAGGATGAAGGACTTCGGAACAACTTGCCGAGATGTTAGAACTCGTGAAGTGGGCATCAACGAAGTCAAGAATAAAATACGGCCATCGCAAGTCGAGCTTGTTCGTCGAGACTACACTGCAAATGGCGGCTGGGAGACATTCTTGGCTTACGAAGATCCCAAGCAAGACATCCTCATTGGACTCCTTCGTCTCAGGAAGTGCTCCAAGAAGTACACTTTCCGCCCCGAACTCGTCGGTCAACCAACTAGTCTAGTCCGCGAGTTGCACGTCTATGGCTCTGCCGTGCCTGTCCATGCTCGCGATCCCCGTAAATTCCAGCACCAAGGATATGGTACTTTGCTTATGGAGGAAGCCGAAAGGATTGCCAGAGACGAGCACGGCAGTACAAAGATCAGCGTTATCTCTGGGGTGGGGACGAGAGACTATTATAGAAGGCTAGGGTACTGGCTTGACGGTATGTGAATTGCTGCAGGTTCCCACAAGTATGCTAACGACTCTAGGCCCCTACATGAGCAAGAACATTAAGCCAAGGGACGATGATGATAGCGACGATGACTTTTGAGGAGAGTGCATCCAATAAGCCAAGAAAACCATATACCACACGCCATTAAAGCGACTGATCACTGGGGAAGTTGATCTGGAGCCTAGACAAGGATCGGACTCTACGCAACTTCCTGCCGTATCGCACCACTGTCGACCCTTACCGCTGTCTGTTCCAGGCAACGCTTTGGGAGCTCCATTCCGAACATCATGTCGCCACTGGAGGCACCTAGATCCCCGAGGATACATGCAAGGCCAGTGGCTGGGCTCGGAAGCCTTTTGAGCTAAGTCTAGACACACCGACGACAGTCACCCTACCCCGATGGTAGGATCTGCTATAAACCTTCGCTCCACTGAAGAACGCGAGGGCTAGGGTCATCAACCAATACAACTTACTCCTTACCAGTGATTTCTTCATCAGCTGTGCTACATATCACCAATTCTGAGTGACAACTTACTGCTAGAGTAATCGATGTACTTAAGTGAAAGGGATCTCCTCGCTTAAGCAAGCAAGTGGCCAAGTGGTCGTGCTTGTCTTGCGATCTGAAAGGGGCACCAATGTGGGAGAGGGCCTCTTCCCATGCGAATGGCATTGTTATGCATTCGGCATGGCCATAGTACGATGCATTAGGTAGGTGAGGAGTGTCCACAAAATGTTCAATGGTCCAGCACGTGACGTGAATTGAGCTGGGGATTCGAAAATTACTCTCCTTAATCATCTTCAACATACAGCCACATTACGACAGTATATGGTCTAAGCTGCTGTCACTGACCGGGTACTAGGGACAGGACTTCACGCAATATATTACTTTTGCAGTCCAGGGCCGTTGACAACCTCATATAGCAATTCATGAGTCTTGACGAGGGTCCTCATCTCACGGAATGGTTTGATTCCACCATTCGCGCTTCATTTTTCTACACCCACAATGAGCGCATTATGAAATTCGAGCGCTTCAAGTACCGAGGCATCCGCCTCAAGAGCAAGTGCTAAGAATTGAGACCCCTGAGATCGGATCTAGGTATTCACGAAGCGCCGGGTAAAATCGTCGGCTGAAGCAGCCGGCACAACATCAGTCAGGACACTTTTCACCCCAAAATTCCTCGTCACGCGGAAGCTTCTTTCAGACGCTCGAACCAATAGAAAAGAAATCGTACCTCAAGCCCTAGTTCGGTACGGACCGAGAAGTCCCGCTGTATTGAGCCATAGCACGGAATGGCGAATTGTATGGCCGTCTTTACCCCAGATTTGGCCATAAAGCCGCTGAGTCGTGAGCGATGCGGGGTGTCCTTGCAGTGTTCCGTCCAGTGCTCGATGGTCAATTGTGCAAGGAACAAGGCACGAGAGGATGCAGATGTTTTGCAGCTAGGGTTTGCGTCCCTGTGTTCCTGGATGAGGGGACCTGGTGGAGCAAATTCTCGGATCCAGATTGAGAAGCGGGGAGATATATTATATAGGGCCCATTGTACCTTGAAGGTGTGGTTCTCTGGCTGTGGCTACCTTTTCTCTCGCGTTTCCGCATCATGTTCCTCTTTCAAGGCGCGGCCTTGCTGGCTGCCAGTCTGCTTACAACTTCTGTCGATGCTGTGGCCTCTCAAACTTTTACTTGGAAGAATGTCAAAATTGGAGGTATGATATGATGTTTGTTTATGACGACACAACTGACACGAATACCCAGGTGGTGGTGGTTTCGTTCCAGGAATCGTCTTCAATCCCACGACCAAAGGACTGGCTTATGCTCGTACTGATATTGGAGGAGCTTATCGGCTCAACGCCGACGACTCATGGACTCCTTTGATGGACTCTGTAAATTCCTCGAACTGGTCAGTCGTCCAAGAGCAGTCTCTACCGTCTCCAAAGTTAACATCACAGGCACAACTGGGGTATTGATGCACTTGCAACTGATCCTGTTGAGACAAATCGTCTCTATGTCGCTGTTGGAATGTACACCAATGAGTGGGATCCAAACTTGGGATCGATACTTCGTTCTACTGATCAGGGAAACACCTGGCTGGAGACAAAACTACCATTCAAGGTTGGCGGAAACATGCCCGGACGTGGTATTGGTGAGGTGAGCATGCACATCCAGCAAAATTAGTTTGCAGCTAAACAATCAAGCGTCTCGCCATTGACCCCAAGAGCAACAACATCATCTACTTTGGAGCAAGAAGCGGGAATGGGTTGTATAAGAGTACAGACTATGGCGCCACATTCTCGAAAGTCACTTCTTTCACATGGCCTGGTGAGTCGGCACCCCGATTTGAAAGTCACGCGCTGATACTTCCCAGGTACTTATTTCCAGGATTCGACGAGCTCATACACCTCTGATCCTGTCGGCATTGCCTGGATCACGTTCGATACTACCACTGGAACCAAGGGATCTGCTACCCCAAGAATTTTCGTCGGTATGTATCTGAACGCTTCGGTAAACGGAAAATCTGGTCTGACAAAGCAGGTGTCGTTGATGCTGGACAATCCGTGTTCAAATCAGAGGATGGTGGTGCGACCTGTAAGTCTGCGTATTCGCAGTCTTGTTTCTCGAGCTGATTGTCCCCAGGGGCATGGGTATCCGGAGAACCACAACTGGGCTTTATTCCACACAAGGGTGTTCTTTCACCTGCGGAGAAGGTACTGTACGTCACCTATGCCAACGGGGTTGGACCTTATGACGGAACCAATGGCACAGTCCACAAGTACAACATCACGTCTGGAGCATGGACTGACATCAGCCCTACACCTCTCGCTTCGACCTACTATGGATATGGTGGGTTTGCCGTCGACTTACAGCGACCTGGAACTATCATGGTTGCAGCGCTCAATTGCTGGTGGCCTGATGGACTTATCTGGAGAAGTACGAACGGAGGAGCGACTTGGTCGCCAATCTGGGAGTTTAACGGATACCCCGCAATCAACAAGTATGTGATGTAGATCTTCAATGTCGTTAGCACATTTACTGACTTTAAAACAGCTATTACGGCTTCGATATCTCTCAAGCACCTTGGCTGGTGGACAGAACGTCAACAGCCGAGTTCATTGCCAGGGTAGGATGGATGATGGAAGCGCTCGTGATAGATCCATTTGACTCTAACCATTGTGAGTTGGTTTGAATTCGTCACCAATATCTGCTGACAATCTAGGGTTGTATGGCACTGGAGCCACCATTTACGGAAGCCGAGATCTCCTTAGATGGGACACTGAGCACAATGTGACCGTCAAGTCTCTTGCAAACGGCATTGAAGAGACAGCAGTCCTTGGTCTTCTTGTCGTACCAGGGGGCCCTCCTTTGCTATCGGCAGTAGGGGACATTGGAGGCTTCACTCACACCAGCTTGGATGTCGCTCCAGATCAAGCTTGGCACACCCCCACCTACGGCACGACTCGGGATATCGATTATGCCGGCAACAAGCCCGCCAGCTTGGTCAGATCGGGAGAGAGCGATACAGAAATCAACACTGCTGTCTCATTCAACTACGGTTCAAGCTGGAATGCATACTATGGTGCTTCCACAAGCACAGGGCCAGGAAAGGTTGCAATTTCCGCTGATGCTGATACCATTCTTTTGATGTCTACTGCTAACGGACCCCTCATTTCGAAAAACACTGCTACTTTCAGCGCCATTCCAACTCTACCATCTGGAGCAGCTATTGCATCTGACAAGAGAAACAACTCCTACTTCTATGGAGGATCAGCTGGCAGGTGAGTCATGATTCTCCTTGGGCCAGGATGTCGCTTACCAAAAAAACAGTGTTTACGTGTCATCCAATGTCGGCGTCACGTTTGCGAAGACCGCTACCCTTGGGGCCTCAACAGCAGTCAACCAGATCCGAGTTCATCCAACAGTTGCAGGTGACGTGTGGGTAAGCACTGACGTTGGACTCTTCCACTCCACGAACTTCGGAAGCACCTTCACCCAGGTTGGTAGTGGCGTGACAGCTGGATGGAGCTTTGGTAAGAATTCTCGCAAATGATACCTTTTCTCCTTTCTGATTCTATGATTTCTATAGCTCTCGGAGCCGGTGCCACTACATCTGCATACCCAACAATCTACGGCTTCTTCACCATCTCCGGCACAACCGCTCTCTTCAAGACCGAAGACGCAGGAGTCAACTGGGTCATGATCAGTGACGCCGCACACGGTTTCGGCGCCGCATCCGCGAATGTCGTCGGAGCGGACATGGCAGCCTACGGTAAAGTGTACGTCGGTACCAATGGTCGTGGAATCTTCTACGGCATCGCTTCAGGCACGCTTCCGCCTTCCACTGCGACAGCTTCAGCTACATCGACAAGCAAAGCCACCTCCGGATCGAGCACTGTAAGAACATCATCCACGACGTCTGCGACATCCAGCAAGCCTACTACGATCATTACTACCACTTCTTCGCGAGCATCGACGTCGACGACATCGAAGACTAGCACAGTGGCTTCAGCGACGACTTCGTGAGTACAGGATTGACGGAGTTGAGACTTCGCTGACATATAAGTAGTTCAACTGCAGCAGCAGCTGCTCCTTATGGACAGTGTGAGTGTTCTATACCAAGATATTGAGTAGCACTGACAATAAATAGGCGGAGGTGGACCAAGCTACACCGGACCAACTACTTGTGTGGCCGGTTGGACTTGCAAGTTCTCGAACGAGTACTATTCACAGTGTAAGTTCACGGCTGGGTTTAAAGACACGATACAATGCTGATTTGGTGTAGGCCTGCAATAGATCATCGCACAATGTGACATGGGGATGGTCAGTTGGCTGTACATAGGGGAAGTTAAAAGATTATGACTTAGGTAGTGTATATATGGGGTACAAACAATCTCAAAATCACGATTACTCCATCTTTGAGTATATCTGAGGACTTTATTGATCACTTCCCGGGGAACTTGCTCTACTCTCGTGAGCTTCCACACGCGCTCCGCTCTTCATAAAGCCCAACGATTCAACACAGCAAGCAAACATGAGCTGCTGCTGCTAGTAGCAGTATCTGCAACTTTGATGTTCTTGATCAATTGCGGTAAATAAGGCGACAGAAGCGACAAAGGTTTCCACAATCCGCGGGTGCAATCCTGTCCCGCTACACATTCCTCCAATATGCTTTCTTTGTTTGTCTACCCAAGTCAGTTCTGATCTAAAGATCGTGGATCTAGTCCATAGGAAACCATCATCGATCGTAAATACTCATTGTCCCCAAGTCGTACTGCGGTCAGATGGCTATGCTGTCTTTTCAGACTCTTCCTGCAGAGATTCTTCTCAGGGTAGCGCAGTATGTGGGCGGCGCTTACCTCCGAGCTCAAGTCGCTAGGATCATGCTTTGCAGAGCTTGGTGAGTATACCAAAATTGAGAAAACTGTCCAAATCATCTAAATAAGACTACCCAGGTATACTGTGACTCAATTAGTCTTGTGGGACGACATCGATCTATCAGTTGACAGCTTCGAGCGATATCTTCAAGCTTCAAACGACGTCAGATCCTTCATCCATTCCCGAGTCGAAACCCTTTCAATCTCAGGACCATGCGACAACAGTATCACCATTCCCCCACCCTCAGTAATAGAAGCAGATCCCCAAGGACTCCGGCGCTTCGATAAACACAGCGCCCTCCTCTCGGCTCGCAACATCACTCTATGCAGTTCCATAAAAAGGTTCTCTGCCAGCCTACCACATATGCACAAACTCCAAAACTTCACTCTGAAACTATCCTCGCAGTCAACCCTTTACATCGAGCCAGATACCCAAAGTATATGGACAGACACAATTCGCTGCCTCGTCACTTCTCTCCCCAAAATACCAACAAGTCTCACGATTGACAAGCTAGGCCAGACATCGAGATACAGTACCGGAATCCGAGATCCACATGCAGTGTGCAAAGTCATCCTAGCAAAAGACGCTCTTCCTCATCTGAAGCATTTGAAACTGCGTATACATTGTATCTGCCCTTCCCTCTTCTCCGTCAAGACAAGTGAAATGCACGCTGGTCTCGAGACGCTGGTTGTAGCTCTCGATGCGTATTCTCCGCAGGTCGGAAAGGTGTATCATGCTCATCGATGTACGCAGCCACAGCAGCCGAGTCGGAGATTATTTGAAGATATGGTCGAGGTTGCGAAAAAGGCGGTGGATGCCAAATGTTTTCCAGCTTTGAAGGCGCTGAGGATTTTGAGGTATGATGTTCAAGCCTTGGTGTTCTTCTCGTTGGATGTTGTGTCTCAGAAGGAGGTCGAGATGCCGCAGAGTGTTGAGTGGGATGATATTGACTGGGAAAATTGTCCCGAAGGGTCACATAGTGTAAGGGGGTCTGGCCTGGAGACGATTGGGCAGATTATAGGAGAAGAATTGGGCGAGGCGATGGTGAGAATACCACCAACACACACGATATTGGGGTACAAGAGGTAACAACACTGACGATCAATGTCGCCGCTCATGGTTGATAAATGTGCCGATGTCCATATAACACATTCATTGAAATCTCTGAAAATGTTGTCCTTTGCATCTAGTTCCTGTCACTTCCCGTACTTACTTACGACGCTTCACGTGGATCGAGTTTTTCAAGTCGTGGTCTGCTATTAGACCTGGTTGAAGTTCCACCAAGATGTGCCTGGATCCAAAAGTCATTCGTGGGTAAGAAATCATAGCCGTAATACATTGGTACAGGAATACTTGTCCTGGCGCGGATGTATTTCATGGTGGTGACTTCGCTAGCATGGATTCTTCCACTTGTTCATCATCATCACCCTCGTGCAAAAAACGGAATCGACAAATCCAGGATACACCGTCTGGAAACTTCAGCTCGATGACTAGATTCTGCATGCCGCCGGTTAACTTGGTGGTGTCGACGGTGCACATCAATGGTTTCGAGGCTCGGGCACGCTTTCTCTTGCGAACTTCAGGTTTTTGTTCAGATTTTACGCGGATGCTGAGTGCAGTACTACGGATAAAGGTAAAGTTAGCTGTATTGAGTACGTTCTTGATTCGTTGCGTATGCTTTTCATCGTCTTCCCATTTTTGGAAAGACGCCCAATGGTCCGTAGGATTTGTCATGGCTGCTTGCAAATTCTCAGATCTTGAGTACCCGGTGCTAGTATCATGATGCGAACAAATGCACCAGCTTCACAGGAAGTATTTCAAGGTGTGCGCTCAGCTTGTCTTTGTCTCTCTATAGAAGACTGTCAGTTCGGGTTCAGTCGGCCGCCTCTAAAGTCAGAAATTCTTTGTTTTGTCGACCAAGGATTTTATTCTCCGGTAGTGTGGAATCATCGGGTATTCATCGCGGAGTATTTATCTCCACGACATTCGTCATTCGCTTGTTCTGATCATGTTATCTTGCTAAATCTTAGGACCTTGCCACGCATGTGTTACATATACGTTCAAGCCGCTGGTGATTGGCCAAGGTGCAACCACGATGTCATGCGGCCTCACAACTTCGGCCGGCATCACACATCCATCAGACTCTCTCAATATCTCAACGACAGTCCGATTTACTCTTGATCTCCAGCCTGTTATCTACCAACATGCTTTGTTCGGCATGTCAGTCCATCAATTTCGACGAAGCTTACTGCTCTCCAGGAGAGGGAGGGGCGAAACTTGGAGTCGAATTTGGTCTTAAATTGGCTTCAAGCAGCAACTGCGAGCTATGCCAGCTAATCCGAGAGGAACTGATTGACCGCAGTCCGCAGCCAATGTTCAAAGGCGGAGAAATTCTGTGCAATGTTTGGAACTGGTATTCTGGCCCCGCATCTGAGTACAGAGGGAGTGCTACGATGGTTATTCATGAAGAAGGCTCGAATTGGACTGTGTATTTCAGCATCACTGCTGATGAAGGTGACATGTTTTAAGACTATCATTCTGTGATTTCAGAATGTTGTGTACAGACGGTGGCTTGAACTCTGGACTGATGACAGACAGCGTCAAAACCAGCTACCTCTAAGCTCATCAGTGGTCGGGAGGCACAGATTTCCGCTAATTCGGAAACTTGCATCACTCTTGCAAAGGGCTGGGTGAACCATTGTCTGAATGTCCATTCGTCGTCATGCCCACATGATCCTATGGCAAGTTTACCAACTCGTATCCTCGACCTGGGCGAAGACCTGCTCTCGAATGTGAGATTAATCGAATCCCAAGGCGCCAGCGGAGTTTGGGTATCTCTTAGTCATTGTTGGGGCCGAACAGCGCGGTTTGTGACGGACTCCTCGAATTTGACAGAGAGAGAACAGGGTATAGATCTGACAGAGTTGCCTCCTACATTCCGTGATGCTGTTGTTATCACCCGCAAACTTGGATACAGGTATCTCTGGATAGACTCGCTGTGCATTATTCAAGACTCGCACCAAGATTGGGTCCATGAATCGGGTCGTATGCAAGACTACTATTCGCTTGCGGTATTGACTGTCGCCTCAGATGTCGCAAGTGGAGACCACGAGAGCTTTTTGGACAACACTAGAGTCCGGAATCGTTCAGTACGCATCCCCTACACGACAAAGGCATGCCCTCAATCAGTTTCCGTGGTCATCGCGGCGAACCCCGTGATACCCGGCTTACCTCCAGCACAAACCCACTTGAGCGTTCGTGGCTGGACACTTCAGGAAGACGTCTTGTCGCCACGCACTCTGCATTACACATCCCACGAACTATATTTAGAGTGCCAGATGTGTATCTTCGCGGAAACAGACATGACTCCCAGGAGTTATACTGATGGCGATCGTTCGACGAGCTTCAAACGCTACTTTCTTCGTCCGGAGTCCATAACTAGCGACATCATGGTTCGTGGGTCTTCTTCTTCAGATTGGGCTCCTCTTTACAGCCCACTTGCACGTTGGTACCGCCTATTCGAAAACTACTGTACTCGTTCCCTCACCTTCGAGAATGATCGCCTTGCTGCGATCGCTGGCTTAGCTAAAGAGATCCAGCGGCAGACTGGCTATACGTACAAGGCTGGACTCTGGCTGGAAGATATTCACCCTGGACTGCTTTGGGCAGTCAATGGCCGAGGCCAAAGAGCAGCTTCTCTTCCGTACAGGGCACCATCATGGAGCTGGGCGAGCTTAGATGTCGAATTCTTATGGGGACAGGATACAAATCCAAACTTCCAAGTATATATGCACGTCTGGTCATGGGAGAAAGATATGAAAAGTCCGCATTCAGCGGCTATACTGGCTGGCGATGCTGAAACTGCGAATGACGATGCGTCTGGAACGATCAACTCTTCTGTACTCAGTCTTGAGGGATTCATGCTTCCATTGGAGAAGTGGCCGCGAAGTATCTCGGTGAACATGTACTGGCGCAAAGTCACGACGTACCAAAATAGAAGCCATGTTGTAGGATACAAGGGCGCTCTGGCAGTTGATCAGCTCATCTGCGACTTTGACGTGGATCCAAACGACAACTCATCCCCGTCTCCTGATGGAGATGGTGAATCGTTGGATACAGAGGCGGATGATATCGAACTGACGCGGGATCAGATTTTACAGGCATATCCTTCGAACGTTCAGCTCTTCCAAGTCATAAGATATCATCTACCTGGGACTGTAAAGTCCGTTATCTTTTGCTTGTTGTTAGTTCCCTGCAATTCCGATGATAACGAAGGCGATGGTGCGTACCAGAGGATGGGTGTCGCTGCGGTGCCCGATGTCAACACTCTCGGAATGGAGGGGTGGGAAAGGAGACATATCACTCTTGTCTGATATTTTCTGGAAAAACACCCCATTTTCGCATTTCGAAGGATGAGAGCATTATTGACCTTGAAGGATTTGGCGGAAACTTACAGCCCGGAAGGTGTGACTTCGACAGCGAAAGTACGACTTGATCAGAAACATAAACCACATACAGAAACTCATCTGATGAATAATTCACATACGTCCACTCCGTAGTCCCCCTTTTCGTGATCGTGGGTGCAAACGTGGTCTTCAGATGGACCTCAATTCACTTCTCGCTTAATTCTCAGTTGCACTTCGGCCTTCGAGTAATATCCCCCACTCATTGCGATTTACGCAGCACAATTTTTAGCATCAAAAGTGACTTCAGACGTGCTTCTTCTGGTCATGTGAACCAGCATTGTATTGATTGGCAACAAGATATCCAGCATCAAGGTTTTGCAAGTTCAATTGCAAATGCACGTTCCGCAATTCAATCCTCAACACCTCTTTGCAATTGCCTGCATTCTCTTGATATGCACTCCAGAGATCTTACCAGTCGCTTGGTATCCACCCACCGTGAAGAAATCGCTCACTTTGCACTTCCCTGGCTCCCACATCCAAGTCAAACAGCCACTTCGCTCTTCACACAATCTCATACATTCCAACTCACTTCCTGGCTGCATCATTTCTACCTCATCGCCGTACCATCCAACGTAGTCCCAATCCTCTCTTGCATCAATACCAAGCCATTCCTCTCTTTCATCGAAGTCGGGGCCTCCAAATATTGCCCACAAGCTCCACCACGTGAAAGGCTCCTTCATTCTCCCGAAGATTTTCTCAGTCTCATACATCTCCTCTGGATTCAATTTATGGAATCCCACCAATGTTGCACAAGCATTGTCTGCTGTCACTGTACTCCTTCTTGAAGGCTCTCCGTTGAAGTGAACGGCATACTCCTCATTCACGTACATCCCGTTTCGCATAGCCAGTTTGGCGACTAGCTGGTCTCCGAGTGGCGCAGTCAACCCTTCAAGCACTGATTTCTCGAGAATCTCGGGGTTCCCAGTAAAAATCTTGTACATTGCAGCTTGCGAGAAAACAACCCCGCTGCCACCGTGTGCAAACTGCCAGATTGCACAGCCCAGGTAGAGTGGATCATTGGGCGAGAGTGTCGAGAGGACGGAAACTAGTGAGGGGTTGTGGATGTACGTGTCGTCATCTGTCATCAAGTACCATTTTTTGCTTGGGTGAGTGTTGTAGAGTAACTCAAGGGCGGGGATATGCTTTTTCAGTAAGTAAAGGTCTTCCTGTGTTTCAATGTTCCAAGCAAAGAGAATAGGAGATGTTTACCTTCAGAATATCCAGCTCCCAACCCATCCCCCGCACATCGTCTGGGATTTCCTCATCAACGTCAATGTCTGCTATGGCATTTTGGAGTTTGCGATACAGGATCATTCTCCTCGAGTCTTGATCCACAGCTTCATCGTCCAGTAGCCCTTCCAGCACATCATGTACATCCATCTCATCCGCGTTCTTCAGCAGATCTCCCTTTCTTGCGTTCGTCGAAGAATAGTCACCAGCGATAATTGTGTTTCCAACGTTCCATCCCTCACTCAATGTCGCTAGCCTTGCCTGTAATCTATCCCGTGTCCCATATCCCGTCTTGATGATCATTCCGACCTCGCTAATATTCACCGGATAAGTTCCAGGTGGGTTTGCGTGCTTTTCATGGCTGCTGAATGTGCCTTTCGCGAGGTATCTAATCTTCTCGCTCTTGATCCTTATGATCAACACCACTCTATTATCATAAGGAAGACAGCTCCATAGCAGGACCAGAGACAGAACGATTGTAACAATAGCAATGCGTATGCGAAAGTAAGCCTTGGCACTTGGTAACATATTTTCGCTACCTCATCAATCCATGCCAGCGAAGAGAACCCAGAAAGGCAAACATCCAGGGACATGGGACAGGAGGAAAGAGAGGTAGATATAGATCTGGAACAACGGTCGTGCAGTAACAACTGCCGCGCAATCGGCTCACGACTAGGCAGGAAACAATCCTTCGCCAGAAGTCATCGTATGTTGAAACTGTTGCGCATGACTCCGTGCATGGAGGAAAGGCTGGGAAGGATGCATAGCCACTTCAGGAACATGTGTGCCTAAAGAAGGATGCCTCCAGGGATTATGGACCCAGCGGCGTGGTAACACGATGCACAGGATGAACGAGCTAATACTCTTAGACACCTTTCTCACCATGTCTTCTTTTCATCTCTTGTCCCGGGTTGTGTTTCGTCTCACCGACTCCCGGAATTGTATGAATTCGACGGCAAATCAACCAGATCCAAAACTCCAGTCCTAATCTCGTCCTTGTTCAAAGATCGTCACCCTCGTGAAGCTTTTCAGGCATCAATTTCCTTTCTAGGAAATGTACGAGAAACGATGCGCAACCCATGCCATTAAGGCTGAGCTTGACATGCTAGCTGTCAAAGCTTTTCTTCGCTAATTCAAGAGCTTAAAGGAAGGCTGCTGCGCACTAGATGATCCGGCTAATCTAGAGGCTGGACTGGGAGTCAGCAATTGAGGATCTGCAGCTACACCCCACAATCTACCTGGTAGAGGGTTACAGAGCTTGGCGTAAGATGAACAACAGGGCCGAGGTAGGCAAAGGCAGGTCGTAGCGAGGCTTCTGAACATTTGCACGAGCTCAGAAACGTTGTTCTCATGTTTTGGTGACTGCGCGTTTGCGCGGACAGATATACTTTTGAGGAGATCGGTCATTCTGGTTATTCTCATGAAGTGCTTCAAGCATCGCTCAAATGACATGGGCGACGTGGTTCCGTGCATATAGACGCGACAGATATGCTTCTGATTGTGGTAAGATCTCTTTCGTTTGTTATATTTTACGTTCCAGGTGTTTTTCAAGCTCACTGTGCACATCGATAAGGTGACTTTTGCGCTGAACCTCAGTCTTGGAGCAGCTAATCCGTCATACCGGACCGTGTCAAGCAGTACTACTCACTTTCACAATCACAGCTATCTGACATGACCTAGAATCTCTCAATGGACCAAACTAGCCAAATCACTATCTATTAGTATATTTATATGTTCTCTGGACTTAAAATGTCCGGCCTTTCCATGGAACGCTCGCGGAACCTCGTGTATTTCGTTGACTCAAGCTTGCTAGCCGTTCCCACCTAAATCACCAAGTTGCGGTGTTAGTAATTGTAGCTTTAGATTCGTTTCTTTTTGAATGTCTATATCACTTATGCCATTCAGTCTGCAATTGAATATTGCCTCATGGTGCCCATGAGCGAGGTTTGTTTTGACAAGCATTCACCTCTCGCTTAATTCGACCACGACTTCCCGCTCTCCACTCCACGAAGTATATCAAGAGCATCTTCAACCTCAACAACTCTGCTTCAAAACACCACCACACATCAAGCACCTTTAAACATGTCGTCTCAATTTCCATTATCAGAAATGGAGAATGAAATCTCTTCGACCACCCTCACGGGCCCCAACCTCATCTTCCGACGCACCACATTCCTCGACACCACCCTCAGCAAACTCACCATCACGACCTCTAACCTCACCTCTTGGAACCTATCCAACGCCAAAATCACAAGCTCGACAATTAAAAACTGCACTCTCTCCAACTGCAATATCACCAACTCCACATTGGTCGATTGCAAGGTCACCAATTCCACCCTCCACGAAAGCCCGTTCGTCAAATCCAAGCTGTCGGGATGCCAAGTCACGACTTCAGTTTTGACTTTGCGCAAGATCCCATTTGAGTTGAGAGGGATGATCTTGAAATATTGCTTGAAGTTTGTGAAGGGCAAGAGTCCGGCGTTGTTGGTTGCGTTGAGAGGTGACAAGGAGCTTTATGAGCAGGCGTTGGAGGTTTACCACGAGACGAACTACCTTACATTGCCTGAGAACAGCCAAATCGAATTCATCTATGGATTACCAACAAAGGCTCTCTCACGGGTGAGAATGCTTAGAATCAAGTGCGTAATTTACTTCCACTGCGTTGAAAATGGCTATCTCTAACTTTCTTCCCGCAGTCATGTCATTAGTGCCGAAGCAGTCGAGCTTCTAAGGGAGAAGGCACCTATTCGAACGGTCCTCATCAGAAAGGGCTCCTCATTACTCAAATTAATAGCCATACGTCGCCTGGTACAAGGATTGGGGACTTTGACGAGTGTTATTATGGAAGTTGAGCCAGCATGGAGAAGATTACTAGTTCTCGAGAAATGCCGACTAAGATTTGGAATTGAAAGAGAAGCAGTAAGTGGTGAGATTGATGGCCTCAGCAATCTTTGGTGTTGGCAGGCAGAGAAGGAAGATGTCTTGCAATGGACCTTACGGAGGGAAAAGTAGATCAGAAAGTTCGTGGCTGCAAAAGTTTACACAGGTCCTCCATGTTGATATATGCAAAAGCTTAATAGAAGCTGACCTAAAGGATGAGAAACGAAACATATCTGATACAGCAAATCACAATCGAACAGTATCAAATGATAAGGAACTTAAATTAGTGTTCTGTCCCTTGAAAAGTAGAGTACCACCCGAGCTTGTTTTTGCTGTTCAGCGACGGAGGTCCATATTCATAATATACAGTCATACTTCAGGGTTTAAATATCAAAAGTACCCTTACCAATCTGTCATTTTGCATAAACCACTTTCGTCTTTGTACATCTCACAAAATCAAGTAGAGCTTTCCCCCCAGCTAACCCATGCGCCCAGTACTTACATCAACCCAAACACCTATGCCCACTTTATGAATTATCGCCTAAAATTTATAATATCCACTAGATAAATTTATACTCTTAGACACATCTATGATATCAGAAATATAATACGGATAAAACTTGATACTTTCACATCTGATTTTTCATTTTCGCTCTTTTGCTTCCTAGACTTTCTCTCCCTCTCCGTCGCCCTTTCTAGTATTCACTTCCCTTCCTTAAAATGGACTCTTTCTTATCTACCTCATTCATAGAAGGCTATCCTCTACTCAGCCAATTCCCGAATAGACAGCTAACTTTTGTTCACTAAGCCCCAGTCCTCGCTTCGCACAAGCTAAAATCCCTTATTACAACCCTCTCAAGGATAATTCGCAAGTGGATTTTCTGGAAAATAACCATACAGCCTCGAGTAAAAATGGCATGGCTTCTGTCTTCTCTCAGGACCGTTTGTTCAGACTTGAATTTTTAGATGAGAATATACAATTGCCGACAGTCCTTGAAATGCAACCTCCTCTTCTCTTTGTCCTACCATATCCATATCCTCATCACTTTCCCCTCTTCTCGGAGTGACACACCTACGCTCTTATCAAAATCAAAAACCAACGCCCTCCCTGCCTTTGGTTTGCAGTACAGATCAGTATTCCCACTCCATCATCCACATGCTCAAACCCTCCACGTACTCCAGCGCAGTCCAAAGTACAATAGCAGCAAAATTGATATATGGGAACTATATGTCCGAGAAGCAAATTTGAACTTGCCGTCTTAAATTTTTATATCCTCCCCTCCCCTTCCCTCCCCTTCCCTCTGCTCACCCAGTTCCTTCTACCTTCTCTACCAAACTGACCTACCCACCGTATTCTGTCGTGCTCATCTTCCTTTCCCATTATACCTACCTACGGCCCCTGTTCCTATCATCCATTCTATCTCCCTCTCCTCCTTTTGTCCTCTTCTCTTTTCCCCCTTTCACCCTTTTCCCCCTTTCACACTTTTCCCCCTTTCCTTCTCCATTCAATTTCTCTTCTCGCTCTGTAAGCCATAACGAGTTTATTCCATACTACCTCCCCTCCCTCAATCCCTTCCCTTCCCTCATCATGCGCTTCTGACCCAAAACTCAAATACTCCAGCCCTCCACCCCCCTTCAAAACTAAATTCTCCCAACTCATAAATCTATCTCGCAAAGACATAGACCCACTTATTCTCATCCCCTTTCATCATTCCCTATCTTGTCTTCATGTGAACAACACTCTCCCTCCTCGTTAAAACCACAACAACATATCAACAACACACCAATAGCAAGAAATACAATCATACCTTTTCCCATTTTCCCCTCTTCCCCTCCTCCCCCTTATCCTCCTCCTATCCCTAGCCTCTCCCACCCCTCTCCAACCCCGCAGGAACCGGAAAAGGGGCTTCGATTTGTGTTGCCCCTCTCCATCTCCGTCTTCCATCCTCCCCCCTCACCAATCCCAATGCTAATCCCAATACCAACGCTAACTGCCCCAACCAAAGTAGCAAAAGCACCTAATAATCACCTGCCGTTTGTTTCACCATCAAACTTTATTGCCATCTAGAAAACACGTGTGAGTACTTGCCTTCCTATCACAACCATACTTTCATCCACAAACTTCCCTTTCCTTGTTCTTTTCTTGCCTTCTGTTACTCACCCTCCTCCTCCTCCTCCAAGGGAAAGCCTCCCAAGAGCTTAACATCTGAAAAGGTTATGTATAGTCTATCTACTCTCCTGAATACCACACTTCAGTAGAATCATACCTTTCAATTATTAACTCCAATACGGTATAGGTGTGTCGTATGGCATGAGATATGTAAACGGCTTTTCGATTATGTTCTTTATTTTTTCTTGCAATTTGGAAAGGGAAATACAGTTAGGGTGCGGTCTGAAATAAAGCGGGGATAAGATGAGAAGTATCACGTGATATTATGCGTGGCGATTTCGTGGGAAAGAGCACCGCCTTGCTATTGTATGATACAGGAATAATACTGTAGTGATGGAAAGAGAAGAGATAAATTAGTAAGGTTGTTTGATCTTAATGTTTCTAAAGTCTTTTGTTTTATTTCTCTCTCAAGCTCTCATGCGGAGATTCTTCTCCTGTCTATCTACAACCCACACGAACATTTTTCATCTCCCTCCGAAAGAAGCAGAGCTGTGCGTCTCGTCTATTCCACCCATAACTGACAAAAGAACATAGATACTAACTCCCGACACCACTTATTACAAATATGTATGTATGTCCCATACAATGTACGTATGTACTGTACCGACGTGGCTCCCATTCATGCATATATGCAAGAGATTTGGTATGCGCACGTAAAAACCACCAACGCCATCGCAATGCCATAACAAAATCACACTCTTCACTCTTCACCCACCACAGCAAGCACCACCACACCCTCTAATGCGTCTTCCCCAAGCTCTGCAAATTCACCAATTCCGAATATCTTCCCCCCTTCCCCATCAGCTCATTATGCGTCCCACTCTCCACAATAACCCCCTGATCAAAAACGTAAATAATATCCGCCTTTTGAATCGTACTCAACCGATGCGCAACCGCAATCGTCGTCCGTCCCTTTGCAGCCTTATCCAGCGCTGCCTGCACCACATGTTCCGACTCACTATCCAACGCACTAGTAGCTTCATCTAGCAGTAGAATTTTAGGATCACGGAGGAGAGCCCGTGCGATGGCGATACGCTGTTTCTGGCCGCCGGAAAGCATGGAGCCTTTGGAACCGACGACGGTGGCGAAGCCGTCCGGGAGAGACATGATGAAATCGTAGATGTTGGCTTCGCGACAGGCGAACTCGATGGCAGAGTCGGGGACGTCTTCGCGGTCAGCGCCGAGGAGGACGTTCTCGCGGATCGTGCCTTGGTAGAGCGTTGGTTCCTGCGAGACGAGAGCGATATAGGAGCGGTAGTCGTTGATGTTGAGGCTGGAGATTTCTTTGCCGTCGACGTAGATTCCGCCGACTAGGGGGTCGTAGAAACGCTCGAGGAGTTGGATGGTTGTGGATTTGCCGCAGCCGGAAGCGCCGACAAGGGCGATGTATTGGCCGGGGGCGACGGTGAGGTTGAGACCGCGGAGAACTGGCTGTTCAGGGCGAGTGGGGTAGCGGAAGTGGACGTCGCGGAATTCGATGTTGCCTTCGACGTGTTCGAGACGAGCTCCATCCTCAGACCAGGAATCGATCGTAGGTTTGCGGTCGAAGAGAATCTTGAGTTCTTGTGCTGCTTGCTTGGCTTTGCCCATGTCCGCTGATCGATGTTAGTACTGACTAAAATGTTCCGAAAGAGAAAACTTACGTGCAAATGAGAAGATGGTACCTGCGGATTGAGCACCAAAGATGACGGCGGAGAAACAGACGAAGAATTGGAAGAGATTGTATTCTCTATCAGCGATACGTTGACCTCCATACCTATTGACTGTTAGCCACTGTCATAAAACTTTGGACGAGAGGACTTACCAAAATCCAAGAGCAACACAGGCAAACATAAGTGATTGTGATGCAGCATACAGAATCGAAGACTTCAGGACCGAATTCAGACTCTTCTTGGACTGAGCTTCGATGGAATCGACGTAGATCTTGAGCACATCCTCTTCTCTGGTCAAAGAAGCAACTGTGCGAATGGCGCTTGTCGCCTCACAGGCGAAGCTAGCACTGGTCTCGTACGCCTTCTTAGCTCTCTGTTGAAACTGTGCCAACATCCAGAAACGGAAGAATCCACACCCAAGAAGAACAGGAATGGTTGCGGTACAGACGAGTGCGAGCTTCCAGCCGATAGCGGTACTGACAGCAATAGCGGCGACGAGAGTGGTGATGACAGTCAAAAGCGTACCAAGGGTAACGCCAGAGAGACCAGCCACATGAGTTGTTTGCGTACTAAGGAAAGAAGTCAAAGCTCCAGCAGTGTTCTCCTCTTTGTCGAAGAATGCAATGTCCTGTCTCAGCATAGTTCTGAATGCTCTGTCTCGAACACGATGAATGAGTCTCTCGGAACAGTATGCAAATGCAACACCCTGACCACAGAATGCGATGAATTGAACGATGGCCAGCATGAGGTACATTAGAGACCAGAAATCGACGTCATGGCGTAGACGATGACGAGCTCCAGGAATCTCTGCACCAGTGATAGGGTTCTCGAGTGGAATAGACAGCGAAATGATTTCCTTGGCGAAGAAAACTGCTTGGGTCGGGTTACCACCACCACAGATAATAGAGAAGAAAAGACCGAGGAACATGAGTCCGATCTCGGTCTTGTTGAAAGAAGCAATAAGCTTCAATAATGTCCAGAGAGAATCGCGTTGTTCGCCGGCGGTAGTACGGCCCTGAAGTGCCAAGGATGACTGGGATTTCTCGGTAGCGGTGCGATTGAGCTTGTCACCAATATTCTTGTCATCTGGATCCTCCTCATATCCTAGACTCTTGTTGGACTTTTGGCGGACTAGGGCATCGTCTCTGGCATCAAGCTCGGCTTGCTCTTCAGGGGTCATTTCTTGTGTTGCGGCGATCTTCTGAGCTTCGACCAAGTTGTAGTAAGCACCTTGTTTTAACAGCAATTCGTCGTGCGTTCCTTGTTCGACAATGCGACCTTCGGTCATCACAACGATATTGTCGGCATCCTTGATGGTCGAGAGACGATGTGCGATTGTGATGGTAGTACGTCCAGCAGCAGCGACTTCGAGAGCAGCTTGCACCACGCCCTCGGATTTGGTGTCCAGTGCAGAGGTAGCCTCGTCGAGAAGTAGGATTTTGGGATCGCTAACCATAGCCCTAGCAATTGCAATGCGCTGCTTCTGTCCTCCAGATAAGAGGAATCCACGTTCTCCGACATTGGTCTCGTAGCCTTCAGGAAGTGCCGAAATGAAATCGTGGGCATTAGCCATCTTGGCAGCTTCATAGATGAGCTCCGTGCGTCTCTCCTCGTTCTCATGCTCGTACTTGGTTCCGATCAGTCCATGGGCGATGTTCTTGAAGATGGTGGTACCGAAAAGTGTAGGTTCTTGGCTGACCAAAGAAATTTGTTGTCGCAACCAGCGGAGATTGAGAGTGCTGACATCGTGTCCGTCCAGGAAGACTTGTCCACCAACTGGATCGTAAAAACGTTCGACCAATCCAACAATTGTACTCTTTCCACTTCCTGAAGCACCAACCAAAGCAGTCTTCTTACCGGCTGGAATCAATAGGCTGACATCCTTCATAACAGTAACTTCTGGTCGGGAGGGGTAAATGTGCTTGATGTGTCGCAACTCAATCGTTCCATCCACGTGGTCCAAAGTCTTGCCAGCGGTTGTAGTAGGATCCAAGGGGGAGACACGGTCGATGGTGTTGAAGATCTTTGCTGCGGCAGAAATGGCGGTGGTGAAAGCTTGAGCGTTAGGTGCGACGTTTCCAAGGGAAAAGGCTCCAATCATGATGGACATCAAAATGGTCAGAATGGCAGCAAGACCAATCTCTCCGCTAACCAAGAACCTGCTTCCCATCCAGAAAGCGAGGCCGTAGTTCAAGTAAATGACCATAAACATGCCACCAACCATAATAGCCAGAGCAAATTTGACCTTGTAGCCATACTTCTCGGCATTGGCCAAATGGGCATCATATTGACGAGCAAGCTTGTCCTGAGTTCCAAAAGCAGTGGCATTTCGAATTGACGAAATGACCTCCTCAGCAATAGTTCCTCCCTCAGCATATGAAGCCAAAGATTGCTTGCTGTATTTAACGATAAAGCTGGAGCCACCTCCCATGATAACCACAATAGCGAAGACCGTGGACGAGAGAATCAAGGTCAACTTCCAAGACTTGATGAATCCGATAATGAACGCAGTGATGAAAGTCGCCAGCGCGTTGAGCGTCAATCCAACCTTCTCAGAAATACCATCTTGCACCAGATTCGTATCTGCCGTGATTCTCGTGGTAATTTCTCCAGATCCAAGCTTGTCGAAGAATCCGATATTCTGTCTCATGCAAGCCTCCAGGTAATGCGATCTGATCTTGCCACTGATATGCTCCCCAGTATAGATGAACCCCACAGTCGAAATGTATATGGTGACAAACTCCGCGATTCCAATATAGACAAAGTATAGGACATTGTGTGCAATCGTGTCGTTGAATTCGGCTCGTGAAGTCGTACCTGCAAAATAGCCATTGAACTGTCCCGCCAAATTTCCAAAAATGACCGTCATGAGAGGTAGAGCAGCACCAGCAGCTATGGAGCATATAGCACTGACAACCATGATTATAATATCATTCGTGGTCGAGTACCGGTACAGGGTTTTCCAGCCAGCCTTGACGATCGGAATGTTGATTTGTCTCTTGAGGATCTCTGCCTCTGCGGGCGGGAGATGGGCGTAGATGTCTTCATCCTTGACGTTGACTTTTACGCCTGAGTCGAATTTTGCTAGAGTTGCTGGATCGGAGGACGGAGAGGGCACTTGGGTGGTGTCGCCGGCGGTTTCGTGTTTTCGTGTGGATTCATGCTCGTCTGTGGAATCTCCATCGCGACTTGATGCTCGATGCGATTCGGCCTCGGCCTTCTCTGGGTCGCCAGCCATGGTAGGCGGCTCGAATTAGGGAATTGGTTCTAGATGTATGGATTGCTCGAATGCCGCGAATATGGGAGCTGGGGAAGCTAGGAGTGTGTTGTTTTGTCTCTGCGCAAACAAGACCTCGAACGTGGCTTGTTGGTTTGCTCGAATGCGAATGCGAATGGGAATGTCAACAGGCGAGGCTGTTGGAACAATGCAGGCGAAGGTGGGGCTGAACGAAATGGTGCAGCTACCGAGGTATAGTAGTCAAAGAGAGATAGCTCAGCAGAAGAGAGAATTGAAGTTGCGAAATAGACAAGAGAGAAGAGAGGGAGGGACAGGCAGATGTAATGTAGGTCTAAGGTTGTCAAAGGAAAGTAGGAAACGAGGGTCGCAGGTTAGATTTCCCCATTAGTTTATCGCCTTCCACTTTGCGCCTGCGCAGGCAGAAAAAGGTGGAGTGGTTGTTGGTTGAGGTGAGTGCAAGTTATCCACATCTCGGAACGAAACAAGTCCGTTGTGCAGACCAGACCAGACCAGACCAGAACAAGCACCCGTCAGTCAAACAGCCCCGAACGCCACAGTACACGTTGCGCGTATTCGTGACATGTTTTCGGATTGCATTCCGAACTCAACGTCAAGCACAACAACAAACGAAGGGACGAAACAGAGCGCATCGTTTGTCCCAATAAGGTAATTGATCGTCCGGCGAGTCTTTCTTGTTCACCGTGGAATCATAGATGCGGCTCCTGCTTATTATTCGAGTCGCAAGACCCTGAATTCGCGAATCTGTCTAGGCCCTTGGCATTAAATGACATGTGGATGGCAGGATGGTATGGCATAGGATCAAATCCACCATTCACAAGTGTACCTTCGCATCTTATTTTTACGAAGGTACCTACATAAAAATTAACATGTAGCAATACACCATGACGACACGAGCAAGAAACCGCTGATTACAGAGTGACCCAAGCATTATTTTTAAGATCTTACTTACACTGTTCCACGATATTGATCCTGCATGTGGCTGCCCTGCCCTGCCGGCCGTTTGAGGAATACGAAAACGCGATGAACCTTGACATCCCACCATTTTCTTACATAAAGAATCGGTTGGAGAAAAAGAACAGGCAGCCTTAAGATGACGAATCATGAGTAGGCAAGCATCTTTTGTCCATCATTGAGACCTGGGACTCCGAGGCATCAATCATAAGACGGATGGTTCTACCGTCCGTCTCCTGATACTCACGGCACGGGAAGAAATGTAAACATGAGATAGGAAGGAAGGTCGCTTCCGAGATTTGCTCAACCGAACTGAGATCTAAACAATTCGAAAAGCACCTCACGGTACCAATTCAATATCCTAAACCAGTAAACACGAAGTTGCCAATATCAAAAAATTCTGGAAGCCTGTGTGTTGATGTTGATGCCCAGACTCTGCCCCTCCATAAGCACCAAGCCCGCTCCCGTCCACATCCAAGTCTCCATCCAACACGCGTATCCAATTCCCCATCCCCATACCACAAAACAGAGTCTAGCCCATCAACGTACACAGGCATACCCGATTGGTTCACCGGAGATTCTTTTAGTACTGCTGACTCCGACTCCCGATTTCACATGACTGCAAGTGTGGCTGAAATTATGCATTTTATGCATGGGTAGGAGTGTACGAGGGAGAAGCTTATGTAATTTCAGAGCTTCGGGAAGTAGAATTTACCGAGCTGTGGTTTCTGGTGTCCGAGGATTGTGGGTGGACTGTTTGTGGACTTTTTTGGGTTTGGCCGTTAACTCAGCAGAAGCAGGAGAATTTGCGTTGACGACATCAGATTAGATGAGATGAGACGCCGTCTGATTGATCATCTTACTTCACTAACCAGTGACTGCTCGCAAGAACCATGATTAGGTTTGCGTGTTCAGACGCTCTTGGTGAGAGGGTACGAGATTATTCGCTTTTGTCGTATCGTAAGGTCGGTACGACTTCAAGCTCTAGTCGATTGAGGCTCTGGATAAGCTGGGGAAGTCTCTCCTGGAGTTAACGGAGCTGATGGACTTAAATGTACGGTGAGTCTGGAATACTACCGGTATAAGAAATCATGTGAATCTACAGTACCTACAACAGGTCTTTACACTAATGCATGAGGAACAGGTAGACTGATGAAGCAGGAGAGCAGGATACCAGAGTTTGGTCAGAGGTCCTGCGAAGACAGACATCGGCTAATAAGCCAGTCAAATCTAGTTGCTATACCAGTGATGCGTATATCGAAAAACCACAGAGTGAGCTATCTATGTCACAAAGCGCTTTCTGGTGGGGTGACGATGAATTTCCCTACTAGTAGCTCAAAGCTCGAAGACGACCATTCCACTCCGATCTGCTCTGCTCTACCTAATAGCTGCAGGGAAGATTTGTTCAAACCACTGTCTCTCAAGCTAATCAGACGCGCTTCTGCCACTTCTTACATCTATTTCACGGACTGAATCTGCTTGGGTGGTTGGCGTTGACTGTTTTGCATTCCATGTACTTGCGTCTCCAAGAACGCTCAAACGTGGGACTAGAATCGGAGCTTTGGGGATATAGTGTTCTTTCTCTCAATAGAATGTATAAGCATTGCAAGTCTTTTCACAAATTCTACCACTGACGCCTAAAGCCTCTCTCGAACCTGGCTCGTCGGTCACCTGATCTTTAATTCACCTCAGTTCGGCCTTGTCAGTCGGCGCTTTAACAGCCCTCACAGGCGAGCCATAACCTCGTAAAGCAGCGAATTGAACATGGATTCTGTTCAGCCTCGCGCTGCTTGACCTCTCCATACATTTCCGGTGCAATAATAGCTTGAGCAATCTAACCTCACGACACGAAACAAAGCTCAAGTACTGGCCCAACGCGAAGCTGGTCTATCTCGATTGCACCTGCCCAATACACCGCATCTCGAATCCGACAAAATGGTGGGCAAGAAATCGGGGAAGGCGCTCTTGCGCGAGGAAGGTACGACCAGCTTACATCCAAATCAAAGTACCTCGAGACTGACCTCCTCGCAGGGCTTCAGCGAACCGATAATAACATGAAGCAATCGAGTTGGCCAGAAGTACCAATGATCAATCAAAAGAACTACTACACGTACGTCTGCATCATGCCAATCCCAATCAAATCGAATCCTCCAGCATGCCCCAGCTTCAATTCAAATTCCTTCCACATCCAGCGCGAAGCTTCCTTCCTCAATAGCTAACTCTTTGTTAGGGAGTATATGAAGCGCGATGACCAGATTCTCCCCTTCCGCCTGCAAAACGAAGCCAATCGCGATAAAATGATCCGCAATGCCAAAGACAGGGACCGCGAACTCGCCCGCACAGGAAACACCGACGTTCCCATCCCCACCAATGCCGATGGAGACGAAGACGAAGACGGAGCAGGCGACGGTGCAGACTTCTCCAAGATCATCGTCATACACCCAGGTAGTCAAAACCTTAGGATAGGCCTCGCTAGCGATGCCCTCCCCAAGAGCATTCCAATGAACATCGCCTGCAAATGGAAGGAATGCGAGTCGCAGGAATATGAAATCAGACCGAAACGTCAGAAATTGGATGGGACGCCAGAACAGCTGTTTGGGGAGGAGTTTTCGAAGAGGATTACAAAGATGGCGAATGCGTTGAAGGTTGATATGCGCGCGAATAAGTTCAAGGTCCTACCGAACTCAAAGGAATTGGTCATCAACTTCAATCGACGGGCCGTACCAGAGAAGATCCCGGAACATAATGATCCTATCAGGATCGAATGGACGGATGTCACGAAAGACGATAAGAGTACAGCTTCATACTTCACGGGTATGGAGGCTTTGAGAATACCAGACGACTCAAAACCTTCCTATAAGATGTTTTGGCCAATACAGCAAGGATGGTTTCATGAGAACGACTACATGACCAAGGAGCACCTGTTCGACGACTTTGAAGCTGTGCTAGAATCAGCAATACGAAAGGAGCTGGGTCTGGTCCACAGCTTGGAGTGGGAGCAGATGAGCTGCGTTATTGTCATTCCTGACCTGTACGACAAGCGATATGTCGAGCAACTTCTGGAGATGTGTATGACCGGTTTTGGGTTCAAGCAAGTTGCCTTCGTTCAGGAAAGCTTAGCGGGGACCTATGGTGCTGGCTATACCAGTGCTTGTATCGTCGATATTGGGGCTCAGAAGACTTCCATTTGCTGTGTCGAGGATGGCATGTGTATCGAAGACTCGAGAATCAACCTGAAGCAGGGTGGTGCCGATGTCACGGATACGTTCATCAAGATGATGTTACACGACCATTTTCCATACTCCGACATAAACCTCAAGCGTCGGTATGATTTCCTGCTTGCCGAGGAGCTGAAAATAGCTTACTGCACACTGAACTATTCGGAAATTGCAGGCCGGACGCACGATTTCCATCTTCGAGTTCCGAATCAGCCAACACACAAATATCAGTTCAAGACTTACGATGAAGTCATAATGGCTCCTATGGGCTTTTGGGATCCAACTCTTTTCGACAACAGCCATAAATTAGTGGGCCGAAGGAAATTCATTGATCGCTCATACAATGCCTATGATGTCGATATTCCAGACGATCCTGCTTCTGCAGCTCAGCTGGCAATTCTGACAAGCATCAAGCCTTCTATTGCTACGACTGCCAACGGATTCTCCATGAATGGCAACCCCGAATTAGCCACCCCATCCAAGGAAAAGCCAAATCCCTTCCTCTCTCGCATGGAGAGCGAAACAAACGGCTACTCCCGCGTCACTTCAGCTGCCGGATCCCCAGCACCAGAAGGAGCAAATACACCCATTCCATCTGGCCCCTTCGTCTTCGGCGCCAACGGCACAAATGGCGGCTCTCCAGGCCCTAATGGAAACCCTTATCAATTCGGAAATGGAACCCACAACAGCGGCACACCCATTCCCCCAGGAATGTTCGTCGACCAGCACGCCCGCACCCAGAAAGACCTCGCCATCGAGCGCGACTCCATCCTTCCTATCGCCCCTCTCGACCAAGCCATCCTCACTAGCATCACGCACGCCGCTCGCGGCGACGAGAAGAAACTCCGTGATTTCGCAGGCGGCATCATGGTTATTGGCGGCGGATCTAAAACCCCTGGCTTCGGACCTTTCCTCGAAGAGAAACTTAAAGCTAAGAGACCTGATCTGGCCGATAAATTACTCGTGGGTTCGGCGCCTAGAGACATGGATGGTCAGGTTGTGGTGTGGAAGGGTGCGAGTGTTTATGCGCGGATGACAACACATGAGAGTTGGATGGGGAGATTGGAGTATGAGAGGTTGGGGAGCAGGGTTTTGCATCATAAGGTTCTGTGGAACTACTGATTGGATTCTTACTAAGTGCTTGGTGCTGGATTCTGTGGAGAGGATGTGAGACCTTCCGGACGCGACGGAGTGAACATTGGGCGTTGGGAATTGGTGGTTTGGGATGGATGACATCAAGATATATATGGCGTTTCGGAGCAGTAAAAAGCGAATATTACAGGTGCGGGGGGAGGGCGAGGGCGCCAGGCGTATGGGTCCGGATCCGGTTCACGGATGGATGGATATGTAGGATTACCATTCCGCAAAAGTTCTCGGACGTAGCTTCAGATGAGTACTTTCTATTGGAAATACTTGCTAGAATATCATCTCATCAAGAAAATCAATCAATAGACATGATACATCTTTTGACTCACACCATCCTCGCACTCATGTGGTCTACAATGCCAAAAGTGAATCTGATGCCTAGCGTGGTTCTGGTTCTGGTTGTACGTACCGTGTCCTCCCCTCCCTACGAGGATGTAACTTGTGTCGGGGACGTATATTTCGAGATGTGAATTCAAGTACTAGTTGCCGCTATACTCCTTATACATACAGCAGCCCACTCAAATCCTATTCCCAATTACCAATACTCCCGCACCCAGCAGAAAATCTCGATGGATTTCCGACTCTGGGCTGGGCTAGGCTGGGCTAGGCTGGGACGTGTTCTTTTTTTCTTTTTTGAATTTTGATGTTTAGGTAGCGAGCTGTGGTGATGGCTGCGGTGTGAGGTGGTGAGAGGGGATGGGTGGGAGGGTATGCATGGATGGTATGTTGAGAGGAGGGTTGGGGGGATGAAGTGGGTGATTTCAACAATGATCTGTAGGTAGGTGCATTATCAATGATAGCAATCTGACAAACGACAGTAAGAATTGTTTCACAACTGCCGAAGAAGTTTACTCATGTCTTTGACCTGATTCAACGTGCGTCGCTTCGGGGTACTTGGGAATCGAGAAGAAGAGTTTACTACCTAGGTTTGGGTCAGGGGGGTCATAAATTGGGCGTGGAGTCAGTGGGAGGGTAATGGGAAGTGAGTTCGCAAAATGATCGTTCCTGGTGACTCTTGGTTGTCTTGCTTGGTTTTCCAAGGTGGAAGAGGGGGGGGGGGGGTTAATATAATATTGGAAGACTTGTGAGTGGACTTTTGGTTGGCGTGTGATAATGTAGGCAGTAGAAAGTGAAGAAAATTGATGTGAATCAAAAAAAGAAACGGAGCCGTCGGATCAGGATTACCTCTCCCAATTCCACGTCGGGTTCTCTCTCTCTCTCTCTCTAGCTTCCATTCTCTGCCGAAACCATCATTGGATCTTTGATCTGCTATATCCAATCTCATGATTTCCGTAGGCATATAAGCACCTCCATTCGTGCTCCAAAGCTGTTTATCGAAAACCTCTCACCCATGTCGGTGAGTACTCAAATGCTGGCCAAGATGCAGAAAGGAAAGGAATGCGAGTCATTTATGACAATGGTGACTTCGATGACAGCGAAGTTCTTGTTTCTTCCAGCCGAGTGCTACAGGTTTTTTTAGCCCATGAATGAACTCTTTCTACGACAACAAGAGGCACAGCCTAACGAGCCGAAATTGTGTGAACGTCGCGATATTTAGACAGAATAGACCCGACTTTGTCCACAGCCGAGGCCAACTCCCATGTAATGCTGCTTTGCAAATAAAGTGCTCTCTGTTGGTCTGTTTGGAAGGCCTGCGGTCTAGATTCATACCCCTCGTTCCCTCAAGAATATTGATTGATCACCCGACTCACTCAAAGTCGTGGTTCGGAAGCACCGAACTACTCGATCCCACATATTCATGTCAGGTGAAGTGTTTCGCTGACTTCATGTCCACCAGATTTATTAAGGCTTGGACAAAATATAAAGGCCGCCTTTCTCAAATTCGCAGCTCCTCAAACTCCGACGACCCAACAATGGAAAAAATCTGAATGATGGTTGGAGGAGAGATGATGGGACATTGGACTAGGCTGTCTCTTTTGTAAGAACAGCAGCGTACTTTTGATCCCATCTCAAATGAATCTAGGAACTCGGTAAATTTTGGATATGCTTCACAGATCTTTGCTTGGGAAGAATTCTGTCGTTTGGACGAGTGAGCGATGAGTACCAAGTGGGCCGTTGACAATGATATGGTGTTTGAGAATGGCCTTCGAAGCCTACTTCGTCGTTGATCAGGCTTGACTGCACATTACAACCCCTCTTCGCCAACGTAGCATCAAGCAACTTCTCTTTCCAAGTACTCGTCATCGATGGCAAAGGTGTACCAATTAGTCAAGGCTAGAAGGCAGCCAGATCTCCGCCTTCCACCCTGCGCACTTGCTGGAAGTTCTGTCGTACTTCTTCGGCCCCACTTCATACACGAGAGGAATTGTACTTTTATGCTAGTCCATTGTACGACTCACTCTGGATGTTGAGATAAATGAACACGGAATCGTGGTCAGGGGCATTACGGATTGTTCATATATGAACCTGGCGATGACTGTTTATAAGGGTACTTGAGCTGGCAGCAACTTATGGGGCAGGCCTCCAATAATGAGACAAGCGTTCTATGCCCAAGACTCGGTCAAGGATACATCACGCAGCCACAGTGCTTTTTCTTTTTTAGAGAAGACATTGGGGATGTCCTCCTCTTGACATTGATAGAAAGTGGCTTTTTGTTAGTAACCTGACTTCCTGTTACTTTGAGCATTTCTCTGTAGGAGGGCAATCTAAAATCACTATGACATGAACATGATGGCAATACATTGGAGTTTGAGGAGTAGATTGCAAATGACAACAAAGCTGACATTGACAAGAACGACCTCATCAATAATAGGAAACACGTGTGTCCCTCCAGCCGTAAAAATCACTCAATGAACCCTCCTTAACATATTACCACAGCTACCTCTTTAGGATTTACAGAAAAAAGCACCACGTAGCTACGCCAGGCAGTGTATCGACGAACTCAGGGAAGCACGCTTTTCGAAGAAAATGGATCTTCTCTAGTTTGCGTGGTTCTCTTGTGCAGAGCTATCAGTTAGGAGAACGTCCAATATATACTTCTGCAGGCCTCTGACTTTCTGCATCATGACTGTCAACTAAAAACAATGTCTTGCCTGTACCATCTTTAACTTAAGGGCGCAGCGCATGAAGTTCAATTTTGTGGTTTGTTTACTCAGATGCATAAGCGAGAAGTGGGGCTGAATCACACGAACGCCTACGCCATGACTCTATGAATCTGCGCGGTATGACATCCTTACCAGTTGGCACTTAGAATCAGTATATAAATGATATGCACGCTCAACTGGCCAACCTCTCAAGTTCTCAAAAGTCCATTCGGCTTTTCAAATTTCAAGGCCACACAACAATTCAGCTCCGCGTCGAAACGCACGATTCTGATACCAGAGCATCTACTCTACCTGGCGAAGTCAAAGCACCACCTTCTTTATTATGAACAACTAGCCCAGTCCCTGGGCTGTATTCCAATAACAGATGCAGCAACTAATACAACAAGCCAATAACGCTTTTCCTACGCCAGGAGCTGGGCAACAACTTCCCAATCCTCTGGGACAAGCCTCACCATTCAACGTACAAATCAACGGATTTCTGCAGCCTCAGCTCCAGCCAGGACGAATCAGGTCAATGTGAATGTAAATGGTGCAAATGTCTCTGTGTCAACCTCGAGCTCGGCTGGGTCTAGCAGCACTGTTGTGAGCACAAACTCAACAAGTAGAAACGGAAAGAGTAGTGAAAGCGTTAAAATCTCTGCGAATGGGAAAATGTATAAGTACAAGTTCTGAGAAGAGAGTCGCCGAGAATGTGATTGGGGTCGATGATGTTCGAACCTTTGAGCTTTTAAGCCGTGAGAGGAGTGTAATGAGGCAGGAGAATGAAAAAATGGCTTGGGCGTCGAATCTAGAGGACGAATTTCTGCATGATGCATGTGAATTACTACGTTGGGAAATACTCCAATCTCACTGTACGCAGCGTGCAGCAAGGTAGTAAATATTCCGTGGTTTGTTTACTCAAATACATAAGCGAGATGATGAGCTGATTCACATGGATCCCGATACCGACTCAACAACACGATTCCTACAACACGCGTATTTGAACAGACTATAAGAACCACACAAATTGGGAGATAGATAAACCTGAGTTTTCAGACTATTTAAAACTTCGCGACCCAAGGGCAACACTTCATTAAAGCGCAGCAAAACTCATTCTAAGTACAAACGCATTTCACAAGGTCAACACCGAAGAATCTACTCTCCCTAGAGCAACCTACACCACCAACTACCTCATCATGAACAACCCGCAGAACCCATGGGCTGCTATCCAACAGCAGATGCAACAATAAATGCAACAAGCTGGTGCCGGAGCACACAACCCCTACCATCAATACCCCTTCAGCAACAACCCAAACGCAGGAAACCAAGTTCAAATAGTCGGTGCAGCTGCAACTCAAGTTGACATGAACCAAATGCTACAGATCCTGCAGAACTTACCGAATGCGCCGAATGGGTATACGGCGGTTATTGAGAGTAGACCTGGCGGGGCGGGCGGCTCGATGACGGTGTGTGTGAGTGGTGGGGTGTACCAAATATCATTCTGATAGTGTTGGTGGCGATTTTGTAGTGAGAAGAAAAAGACTCGTAGATCCATGAACTAGTCGTAGACTTTGGGTATCATTGAGACGGGATGTAGAATCGAAGAACTTCTCAACCGTTGTGAATGCATGTTAGGAGTCCAGTCTTTGCGAGTGACTGAAAGTCTTCATAGTCTGCCAATAATTGATTTGAACCAGCCTAGTTTCTAATTTGAGCTCACCATGAACTTCGAAGTGGGATTGTATCGGGAGTGACTCTCATTTGGGAACAGTTAGCCATTCTAAAGGCGAGTAAGGGTATTGTCTACCCACAAGAATGAGACATAATCTCATGAGTCCGTACCAGAATAGACATGACTAAGTCACAACTATGCATCCACAGTCTTTAAATATAAACTTCCTCACCTCCTTATCCCTTTGCTCCCGTTAATTTTGCTGTGTGAAGTCTCATCAGCTCCAACACAATTCTCCGCAAGGCTCCGCTCATCATAAAACAGCTGCTCGAACACGTATTGAGCTCTTCGATGACCACACCACGATGAACAACTTGCCAAATGTGGAAAATATCCTTCAGCAGCGTATGGTAGCTATGTAGCTAGCCAATAACCCAGGCCAAGCTCCCAATCAACCTCAAACAATTTTCCCGTTCTCAACCAACTCCTCAACCAGAACAATCCTAACGTAGCATCTGGAGGCCCTGGTGCTGGCGTAAGTCAAGCTCCAAACCCGCCTGACTTCTCTGAGGATTTCCAACCCAAAGAGGAAGTATGCCCAACATGCCAGGTGGCGGTGGTGGTATTGGTGGTGGTGGTGCAGGTGCAGGACAACTTCCTCAAATGTCAGATATGGCAAATGCAGCGGGTGGTGGTATGCCCCAAATGCCACAAATGCCACAGATCCCTGGTATGGCGAATATGGTAGGTGGCAGTGGCATACCTGGCTTTGGTCCACAGCTTTCTATGTTAACAGGAGGGATGCCGAACATAGGTGGTGGGTTTGGTGGTGGAATGATGACCGGGTTTGGCTCGCCTCCTTTTGCTCCCCCTGCACTTGCTGGATTGTATCTCGGAACGGCAAGTCACTGGAGGAGAAAGATATGACTGAGATCCTTGATAATTACCTACGTTATGGTATCAAGTTTAAGAAGTGCTGGCAGTCTCCTATTTATCGGATAACATTTTGAGGTCACAAATGGGAAAGTTTGAGGACAGTATCCAACGTGAAGTTTTCTAATTTTTTCGTTTTCGTGACACTTGCGGTAGGCCAATATTGTTATCAAATGTGATCCAAGTAATTACCATCAGGCTAAGATCACAAACGCCTCTCCAGCACTTACTATAGCTGTCTCAAAATCGCCGTCCTCAGCTATCTCATCATCTCCTATTTCCTTGGCAAGGCTGACTTCGAAAATGTCCAATTCCGAACCTCCTCTTGCGGCGCCAAAGGACTTCCAGGTTGTTGTCTTCTTCAATGCAGCGTCGACCAGATGCTTAACACCCCTCGAGGATTTCATAATCACGCTGACTTTCTGATACTGGACTGCAATGATCCGCTCCCCAGGAGTGATGAATGACGCTCCAAGTGAGCTTGTCGACGAGTGTCCGCCCTCAATTCTGACATCAAGGCTGTTACCGACTCTAGGAATTGATGATATGCCCGGGGCTAACGCTTCCGTGACTGGAGCCTGGGCTTTGCCACCAATATCTTTCGAAGCAAGTCGATCGAGGCTGATTGAAGCATCTTGAAGTGTGTGCAGCCCCACAACTAAGTAGATGTCAGACCCTGTCAAGACAACCTTCTCCAACCATTTTTTGACATCGTCTTCTTGGAACATTGTTTCGAACTTCTCGTTGACGTTGAGAAGTTGATGGCGCATGGCTGTCTTGGACGAGATGTCATCAACCGTTGTTCGAGACTTGGAAGCGAAAAGCTGAAGAACTTTCGAGAGAGCAAGTTTGAACCCAGAAGACGACTCCGCCTTAGCAAGAGATTTCAGATCTTGGAATTGCGATTTGGAGACATCGCCTTCCTGTAGTTCCAGTTCGCCGAATCGACAAAAGTTTTGTCCAGGGTCCTTCATGTCGAGGACCAGGCGACCGAGGGCTACCTGTGCTGGATCCAGATACCCATTCATGAACACCGACAGTGACTTTGGCGCCATTATGATGGGTTCTTGCGAAGACTTCGAACCTGTGATTGATTGAATCGCTGAGACGAAATTTCAATAGTGAGGGAAGCTGAGCGTCTGAGACGACTGGATGCTCGCGATGAGCCTCGTGTAACATGAAGTCGGCAGGCTTATCAAGTGATGCCACGTCAGGCTGCAGCTTTCATTGGTCAGTCAATTGCCTTGATTGCCTCAGAAGTCAGCCGCAATTTGTCAATTACGGTAATTTTGTGAACTTTGATTGCTTGTAGAAGTCGTTGATGCAAATTTATCCCTGGATCCAAACAACATTTCGGCACGTCAGTACTGCAGCGGGTGAGATTACCACAGCTATGGACTCAAACTTATCAGCAGTGAAGGTTGCAGAATTGGCTCTGCGCGAATATCCATCGGGACAGCCTGATAGAGCGTGGGCTCTGTATGAGCTTGCAAAAGCATATCAAGCACGATACTCGGCCGATCACTCTTCGGAAGACCTGGAATCGGCACGAAAGCTATATATAGAAGCAATAGACTCCGAGTGCGACCTTACAAAGAAAGCGAGGTATCTCAACAATCTTGGAATTGTTTATCAGTACCGGTATGATCAGACCGGCGATGATGTTGATCTGGACGCTTTCTTGGATAACACGAGGGAAGCAACAATCCATATTTCGAACGAACTTCGATCGGCTGTTCTGAAAAACTATGCCAATGCTCTTCAAGCCCGGTATAATCATCGAGGTGACAAAGCAGATCTTGACTCCTGCATTGAAACTTATCAAGAGGCGCTTAGTCTCCAACCCGTCTACCGACCATCACTCTGTTGCAATCTATGTGCTGCGCTCATCACACGATATGGAATGAGCAACATAAATTCGGACTTGGACGAAGCCTTGGACTTCGGACATGAAGCAGTGTATTCCACGGACGACGACCACCCCCAGAAGGCACTTTTCCTAGACAACTATGCAAGTGCTCTCTATGCCAGCTACGCAACCAGAAACGCTCCAGCTGATTTGGAAGACTCCATCAATTGTGGAAGGGCTACCGTGGAGCTAGCTCAAACTCAAGGTTTACCAGGACTAGCTGGAATGCGCATAAATCTTGGAGGCTCATTGGCGTCTCGGTTCAAGCTCTACAGAAATACCAGCGACTTAGACGAGGCGTCTGAATTATTTTCTTTGGCAGGTGATATGTTGAGTCCACAACATCCAAGCTTCGAGAAATGTCTCACTTGCAAGGCAAATGTTCTTCGGATGAAATTCGAGGAAACGGCGTCGGAAGTCGACCTGACACTTGCTGTCGAAAGCGGCTCACGCGCCGTGAGCCTGAGTATGGGCGAGCGTAATATTCGTGCCCAGTCAGAAGACTCTCTAGGGAAAGCTCTCTTGAGAAGGTATGACCTAGTTGGCTCGTCGGATGTTCTGGATAGAGCTGTTGAATTGTTCAAGCAAGCACTAGGACACGCAACAAACCCGTCTTTGGTAGCCGATATCTGGCACAATCTTGGAACAGCCTTGCAAGCACGATTTGAGCTTCGGGGGGCATTGGGAGATCTTGATGCTGCACAAGGAGCGATTGAAGAGTCTATAGAAACATCGTTGAACGACCGACCTGAATATGCATCGTCCTTAGCAGCACTAGGGAATGTGCTTATCAGGAAGTTTGAGCGACTGGATGATCCTGGGATGTTGAATCAAGCGATAACCTCGTACGAAGAGGCTTTGGAAAAGACGTCAGAGACAGACTGGACCCGTGCGGGAAGATTAACATGCTTGGGCCACGCCCTACAAATACGCTACGAGCTGACGGGCTCAGAAACAGATTTTGAGAACGCTGTCGGGTTTTGCCAAGAGTCGGTGGATATTTCTCATAATGGACCGCACTGCTCTCTCTGCCTCGTCAATTTGGGAAATTGTTTCCTTAGACATGTCGTCAAAGGTCCCTCTGACAGCGATCACGATTTGCTTAGCAAAGCAATCAGGAATCTGGAACTCGCAGCGGAACAAATGCCACGGGACTTTGCAACACGAGCCATGTGTCTCAACAATCTGGGGAAAGCCTACGAATTGCGATACGAGATGAAGGAGCAGTACTACGATTTCAACCAGGCAAGAAAATACTACGAGGCAGCTATGAGATTGAATTCTGCACCACCTATGCTACGGGTGACGGCAGGCTATCGTGGCATGATCTTGACGTGGTCAGAGAATCCCTCCATGGGACTCATGTTTCTCCGAGAGACCACCGCAATACTGCCTTTGATTAGTCCTCGCCTTCTCAATCGTGTTGATCAGCAGGACAATATAGCCACCTTCTCTGGACTTGGAAGCCTTGGTGCATCAATTATTTTGGAATCAGGAGGCCATGTTGAGGAAGCTATCCAGACGTTGGAGATGAGTCGTGGGGTCATGAACTCACTTCTCCTGGAGACTCGGCTAGAAACAGGAGATTTAGAGAGAGTCGATCCGAGCCTAGCTACAGAGTTCAAAGCACTTCGGGATCAGCTAGATGGTTCTTCTAGCAGTCTCACTAGAGCATCAGAACTTCCCAAAGGTGCAGTGCTTGACATGGAAAGCAGAATCAAGGCTGCGAAGCGACTCGATGAGATATTGAAGCAAATCCACTCCGACGAAACCACAAAGAGAGCTTTTCTAGCATCGTGGAAAGAAGATGTACGGTTCCTCTCAGAGACCGAGGCTTTAGTGACAATCAATGTGTCATCAATCAGAAGCGATGCTCTCATCGCTACGCGAAACAAGACCTGGCATTTCCAACTCAAGGACTTACACCAAAGAGACGTTCTAAAACAAGCACAGGACTTCATCGCGACACTGGAGAACGACAATCCTGTCAGCCGCAAGAAGACCAACAAATCTTTGCGTGAATTGTTGAGTTGGCTTTGGAATAGTATTGTCGGTCCAATCTTGTCAGAACTCGGGGTTGGCGGAAGAACAGATAAATGGCCACACATCTGGTGGATTCCAGTGGGACTTCTGTCAATCTTTCCTCTCCATGCTGCAGGAGATCACTCCGGTAAAACGAACGAAAATGCCCTGGACCAGGTCATATCTTCTTACGCAACAACAATTCGATCTCTGAGTTACTCTCGAAAGATCAACCAAAGGCCTATCAATTTAGCTTCAGTTGAAGCAGTTTTTGTAGTCATGTCGTCAACACCAAACCAAAACGATCTTCTCTTCGCCGATGCAGAAGTTTCGGAACTTCTTGGCAAGAGCTCAAACGATGCCGTCAAAAGAGTCGTTTTCAAAAGTCCGACAACCAAACAGGACGTGCTACCAGCTCTTCAACTTTGCAATGTAGCGCACTTCAGCTGCCACGGCATAGTTGACTTCTCAAATCCGTCGGCCAGTACCCTGTTATTATCAGACTGGGAGACCGACCCATTGACGGTAGCCAATATCACAGCTCTCAAAGTGTCGAATGCAAGACTAGCCTATCTCTCAGCCTGCCATGCATCTAGTAACAGAGAGTTGGATATCTTAGATGAAGGTATCCATCTAACAGGGGCTTTTCAGATGGCTGGATTTGCACAGGCAATTGGAACTTTGTGGCAGGTGGATGACGAGAGAAGCGGGCTAATATCACAGACGGTATGGGACACCATGCTTACCGAAACTGGTGCTCTTGACTTTAGCAAGGCAGCGGAAGGTCTGCACCATGCTGTCAGAAAGTTACGAGAACAGACTAGGTGGATTGAGGGAATGCCGAAGAGGTTTCCAGATCAGCCGATGGTGTGGGCTCCCTTCGTACATATGGGAGTTTGAGACCTCCGTTTTGATAACTATTCCTCTCGTAAAACGCATGACAAATATTCTTGTTGCATATCACCACTTTTTTCTAATCCCTTTGGGCTCCTTGCATGTAGCTGCTGGTGGCTAAATGTTCAAAGCATGGGACAAGGATTATTTTCGAGGTGACTTCAAATCTACATTCGTTGAGAGAAGAAGTATGCTGATGGTTGAAGTGCATTAGTACGTAGAAAGAAGGTTTCCATCAGCCAAAGGCTTAAACACAGGGGAGAAGAAAGTCGGCTGTTCGATCTGGATTCACTTCGAGAATTGTGGCTCTTATGATCTTCTCTTGGTTGCTGCTGCTGGCAAAATTCGGTTGGGCAAGCCACAACCATCCTTCAAATGTCAAGTGAGGCATATATCAACCATTTGAGGTGCATGCATCGATGGATTCTAGCTTGGGTTCCGGGTCACCGTCTTCGAGCACTTCAAGACGAAGTCTCTACTACAGTTGCCGAATCGAGAAGTCGATCACCACTGTGTGCACACACTACTTACCAATTCAACGTCCTTGAGTTTTGCAGCTCGTGTTACTTGCTGCACCAGCTCTTAATAATCACGGAGCATCTCGTATCACTTATCCCTCGCCACCAGTGTTCACGTTGCATCGCCAGAGCCTAGCTCCTCCCATCCCGTATTGCTGACCGGACTTCGTGGCTCGGGCCGCGACACCTCTTCTGCTCAAGTACCAAGTATATATTAAGCCTCTGCAAAGTCTTTCCATTGAAATCGCTAGTCGACATTGGTTCCCTTCTCCGTTTCATCAGCAGAATTATTTATCTCAAGATGCGCTTCTCGACCTCTTTCGCCACATTGGCTTTTGTCACTTTCGCCTCAGCTGCACCCAGTAATGCTGTCCGTCAAGTACCCGGTGACATCTATCCTTGCACAGACTCGACTTTCCCAGCTGGCAGCCCTTGCCCGTATGGAATCTCTAGAGGAAGTGGATTCTGTGCTGCCCTGAGCGTTGAGCCAGGTGTCTGCTGTATGTTTGTCTGGTGCTGCGCGTGCCCGGCGGCATTTCTAACAACCTCGCAGATAATTGGGCATCCTTCCCTGCAGAAGACGTGGCACCACTAATCAGCAACCTGACATTTATTGAGATCCGGGTCGTCCAGGGCGGTATCTATGGCTGTGATGTTTATCTGTGAGACTCTATTCGTCCATGAAAGTGAAGATGGGAGCTAAACTTTCATAGTGAAGATGACTGTACTGGCGAGTCGGGAACCATTCAGCTTGGACAGAATGATTTCAGCTGTCCGGGTCTGGGACCGCAACAGTTCAATGACAAGGTTGCTAGCTTCAAGTGTTATCTTGGATGAGTCTGAGACGGATGAGCTCTCGCGGAATTTGTACGAAGGACGACAACAGGTGGGTTGGCAGGAGCGTTATGGTAAAAATCATTGCCTCGCTCACTGTGTCACTTATTGACCGAAAATCACCCATTTGGTAGAGAAATGTATCAGAAGAACCCCATGACTTCGACAACGAGCATTTAAAAGATCTGATACTTGAGAAATGAAAAAGCATTAACAATTCTTAATATTATTATTCTGCTGACGTAAATTTCCAAGCCGACAAACTTACAAAAGGAGATCGGGCTCAGTCCTGCTGCCCCGACGCTCCAGTCGCTCCTAGAAAATACGAAATTCCTCAAGTTCAAACCCACCAGGCCGTACATAGCCCTCGGTCTCCCCATCCATAACCCCCTGGACATACGCATCACTGATGATCTGATAGCCATCACAAGTCTTTCCTCTCAGAATCAAAGGAACATCGAGACCTGGAAATACCACAACCGAGTCACCAAGCTGAACACTAGGGAAAGCAAGGCCTAGGAAGCCTTTCTTGGTTCGAAAAAAGCGACGATTATGACACGCCTCAACAGCAATGTCTGCATATCTTGAGATTGTGGTCTTCAAGTCGCTCTCCTTCCTCGGATTGGGGACTGCGGGAAGAGTTCGGTGGGAGAGGAAGTCGAAGGCTCGTTCGTAGCTTTCCGGTGCTTGCTTCAGCCATCCATCGACGATACCGACGTTCATGATCGGAAGTTGCCAGAGGTTGCGCCGACAGACGGACGCAAGGTCCGAAGGAGTAGCTTCCAGAGTAACATTGGCAAGCTCCTGAGCAAGTCGGTCCACCAGGTTCTTGGGCAAAGTCCTTGCCAAGACGCTCAAGACAGCAATGAATTGTCGGCATATCTCGCGACTGGAGCCTTCTGAGTCTTGTACCATTATCGAGCTCATGTCATCGATCGTGTCGAGCACGAAGCCCTCCATGTGAACGCTGAATTCGTTGTTAGGGCCCTCTGAGTATCTGGTAGGTTTGATCTCATAGCCGCCTTTATACGCAAGCATATTACCAGCCCAGTATTGCCCTTCCGAATTGCCTTGCCAAGGAGGAAGCTTGAGCAGATGGACAGGGTGAATGGGGTGTCTCCAGTCTGGCACCCACGAGGGAAGATCAAGGTCATTCGAGGACTCGCTTTCGAAACCGTTGCGCCACATACAGATCCGAGGCCATTCCTTTGCCATATTGATGTACACGTCACGAGCTGGAATATCGTAGTTCGGTTCCATCCTCTTCATGGAATCAGGTTGATCAGGGCGCCATGTAGTCATCCACACAAGAGAGTATATCAGATCCCGTGGATCCGTAGCTTGAAGTCCGTCACCCCAGAGGTAGATCTTTCGGACCCAATTGTACATAATGTGTATGATACGTGCTCTCTCGCTCAATGATGATTCAAGGGCATCGGACATGAGTCTAAAGGACTTGGTTCTGGCGATGTGACAGATCTTGGCCTGTCGAGGCGTCCGCCGAGTCTCCGCAACAGACTCCAATTCTTGTGCTGTATTGGTAATGGCTCGTACCAAGTAAGGCAGCACCTGGAACAAGATCATGCGTCTGCCGTAGACAACAATTATTTGGCTCGGATCTTGGGAGCTGATTTCTTGTCGAATCCACGCCCGTGTCCAGTACGGCATTTCCGTAAGTCGTTGGAACTCGTCCAGCATCATGAAAGTATCTGGGATTCTCAGCTCGTCAAAACTGCCGCCTCCATTCGCGGCTACCCTCTCTGTTTCATGCTGCATGGACTCCATCATAGAGTCCATCAGAGCATTTGTCGTGGGATTTCCGGAGCCCATCCACATAACAACGAACTTCGATGACTGGTAAATCTCCCACATTTGCTTAACTTGCCAGTACTTTTCCGCATTGTCCTCCTGGTTAATGCATATAGCGTCCGCCCAGATATGAGAGATTTCACGCAGTGGTGGTAACTGCCGCAGAGCTTGGAACAAATTCTCCGTCACTTTGATGAGGTAGTAACTCTCAGCCTGGTGGTCCTCTGGGTTTTCGGGCAAAAAGACAGGGCGTCTGGGTGCGCTCAGATCCCCCCAGACGTATGACAATGCAACATACGGCGGTGCTAATGCAAGAGGATATACTTCTATGACTGCCTTAATGACAAAAGTCCGTTCATTATCTAGTCGGAAGTCTGCGTCCTCTTCGGACTGTTGAAGACCTTCTGGCGTGAAGAGGAGATCTTCGAATGTGCCGCGATTAAGGATTTTGAGCAGTCGAATCTCCCTTTTGTCTGGATCCAGCGATTTCTGAGGGTATTTCCCATCGCCAACGAGCGTTTCAAGACAGGCGTCTTCGTACGTCCTACGAGGTGCTGCTGCGTTGAAACATATAAGCCTCGAGCATATAAATAAAGCGGAGACCTACCCATGGTCAAGATGATATGAATATAGAAGCGCAATATCGGGATCCAAAGTTCACGGAATAATTTTTTGAAGAGCTGAATGCTGAAAAGTCATGGGCCGGTGTGCTGATTTATGAGCACCCTCTACCCCTTTCTGGAGGACGCATTACCTTGGCGCAGTAGTTTGAACATTTGATCACCCTCGGAAATCAAGTGCAGCAGTCACATTATGTATGATTGGTGAGTAATAATTAATAAAGCGCCTCAGCGTCTCGTTCAGGGGCCTTCCACCCAATATACGGGTTTTGCCGTGTCGTGATACACTGTGGCTGTTGACTTCCCCGTAGTTGGGCGTGAGGCTGAGAGCTGAAACACAGCGCAAACACAAAGCAGGAAATCGCTGTTCTTTCCCAGTTGCTAACTGGCTTAGCCTGTCGAGCCGAAGCGGTCTGTTGGGATCCGTTCCTTACATTCTGAGCATTGAGGATTGAAGCTGCAGGTCTTCGAGACATGGTGATAGGACATCAAACTGACTCGAAAGTTCATCGCTTATGTCGTACAAAAGCTCGTCTAGTATGGCCAACTTTCTCAATCTTGGATATCCTGTGAGACTGCCAAATAGTGAAGTTGGTAGAAATCCAGCTGCGTCGCTCGTGACATCTCCAGGTGTACGAGAGTCTCGAAGTGCACTCCGATTGCTCGACTTGAATGGCCGGTTCCACCCCTTTTGCATAGCCATGTGAAGATTCACATGGCATCAGCATCTCGAGTGTAGATCGCTTCAATTCTTTGATGTAGGTAAGTACGTCCGGAAGACAGCCAATGGTCTCCTGGCTGCTTGTGCGGAATTGGAGGTCGGCAACAGGCGAAGACCTCGATCGATGCGCTTGGAACATTTGGGTGTAAGCAGGTGTAAATAATATCCCTTCTATGCGAAGCCGCTGCAGAGAAGGCGTCCATATCACTCCGTCAATGATTCAAGTGGATCCTGGGATTTTTCTCCGTTGTGGTCGGTCTTTGCCATTGGAAAAATCCAAATGAAGCGTTTTCGAACTGGAGATACCAGCATGGAAAGAAATTCATATGGCAGAGGCTGAAGAGACAGCTTTTGGAAGTTTGGGAGGAAACGAAAGAGGTTGGCATGGTCTCCAAATCGAGGTTGCGAAGTGTGCATCCATACTTTGATGGAAAGCTGTGATGCATAGGAATGTAGATGCGAGTTTGCTTTCAATGTGTTCACTAGTCGTAGAAGCTTGTGAGTATGATTATCTCTTATCGCGTTCTCTGTCCTTGTTGGAAAGCCTGGCTCTAAATCGACGGATCTGTATAAAAGGCGGTGAGCTGGACCAGCGAGTCGACTTGAAACGAGTGCGACGTTAAGGAGATCTTTCCGGGATCAAGGATTCAATACTTTTAACAGTATGTCGTTAGGTAATGTCAAGAATGTTGAGGCCATGTTGACAATTCGTCTATGTTGGAAGTTGGAAATGATCACCAGGAATGACGACACTTAGCCATCCAGTCGGACTCCCTCACCGCGCTGCAGTCACGGGAATAAGCACTGCTCAGATCTTCGTAGATGGCATCGTGGAACAAAGAGATCCTGGTAGCACTGCAAATGTACAAGTCAATTGAAAATTTCTTATCGACTCATAGCATTAGGCATGCTGTCCTCGCTTAGCAAAGTAAATAGTCTCGATGCGGGGTAGTGTTTACCCCACTTATACCTCATTTTTCCGAAGTTACAAGCGATTACGTTTTGCCATCCCTGATTGACATAGGTCTAGCATCCCATAACCTGGCCGTCAGATGCTTTTGGACCATAGATGCGGAACAACGGTTTGTACTTCTGCGAGAAGTGCAAGATGCAACTTCACTGAGATCATCTCCGTTGGTGCCGTACTTTGGACATCCTCAGAGAGGCAGAGGTTTATCAAGTCAGGAAAGACCTCCTTGGTCCGATGGGCTTCTGATAGGCCGGGCTTGGAAGTTCACTGATAACGGAAGAATTCGCTGTCATCTGGGATTTGGCATACGCATCTACGAATCGCGAAGTATGGAGTTGAACATCGTACGGGACATTGAGACATGACTCATGCTAAGATCTGACAAGTTTCATTTCGTTCTAAGCATATATCAGCTGACTACCGTTGAGCGCCGAGAAAATGACATCAATGAGAGTTGGTCGCTTCTGGATTCGCTGTCCTTCTCACCAATCTTTCTTTACTCGCTTCAATTAAGACACCACGGTTTCAGGCTCGCAAAAATATTCCAAACACGAATTGAGATCATCAGGAGTTATCTAAGATAAACTGAATTTGAAACAAGACTTTTTATCGTTACTGCTTTGTTATGTCTCCTTCCCCTTGCCCTCCCCCTGAAGCACAACCTGCCCCTTCGAATCCAGCTTCATTCCGGACTCTCTCCACCACGCCCCTTCAACCTCCCCCTTCAATACCCCACATCTGTCCATCCTAAGCCCGCTAACATCAAACCACACCTTCGGCGCCCAAGCTTGCTGTAATCCCTCGTTCGGTAGGCATTTCTTCCCATCAAACGGCGATTCAATTCTCAGATCACCAGTATGAGACTTCAAGATCGGGATCAGGAGTATAGTCGGCATCTGGCCTCTATTGCCTCCCTTTTCTCCCTCACAAGTATCTGCCCCGTTACGCAGCTTTTTCTTTCCCTTTTCGCCAAAATCTGGGAGGCCGAATACGAGGATAGCTTTGATCTCTACAGCTGGTCCCTTTTGATTCCGGCCACTGTAGAGGCGCTTTGCCTGCAGTGAGGTTTTGTGAGAAGGAGGGTTGTATCCCGCTGGTGCGAGATTCGGCCACACAGTATAATAATCCCACGGCGTGAAAACGTCTTCAAATCCCAAACTCTCCGCGTACTCTCTAACTTTCTCATCTGTATTCTCATCCATATCCAAACCAGGACTAAAGACCAGAACCGCTTTCCGTCTATACTTCAAAATGAGACTTCGAAATGGCGTGGACTGTTGGACAAGCTGTCTCGCTTGCAGACTCTGCACACCAAGCATATTCCTCAAATCGACAACTGCCCTCCCTCCCTCCCCCAAATCACAATCATCGTATTTATAATTGGTCGTGATCACAAACCTCGTCCCCTGCTCTTGTAGATTCACAAGAGTTTGTTTTGCACCGGTGAGGAGAACCACGGGATTCTCATCGCTGGTTTCGAATTCTTCAAGGAGTTTCGACTCTTTTTGAGATTCCGTCTGAGTTTAGAAATTCGAGTCTTTTTCTAGTTCTCCTAGTCTTTGCTCTGAGAATGTTTTGAAAGCAGCTCTGAACGCCTTCTGTGGATGTTTGGCGGCTTTGCCCGCAAAGTTTGGACGTGCAGCGATAAGGGCGGAGAGGGAGATTGCGAAGCCAGTGGGCGTTGGTGTGTTGGGAGAGAGAGAGGTAAGGATAGCTGGCTCATCTCTGAGATCTCCAGTATTTCTTTGTTGCTATCCTTTTCTGGGACCTTGAATTGATCCATGTTGGTGCTTGATATTTCGATGTGCTGGTTAATGATCGTTGGATTTTCGCTTGGTATGTTGGCGTCGTTGTGGTCTGAGAGATCCATTTTGCTGTCGACCCGTCGGAGGATGGCTTTTTCTTCTCTTGTGCTTGTGAGGATTGTGGATGTTTTGGTGTCGAGTTTGAAATTGGGAGGCATGATTGTGCGTTTTGAGACTTGCGACATTGTGGCGATGGTAAGACGAGGATGTATATTGGTGTATTTGGGCGAGCTGCGAAGCTTGGTTGAAGTTGCTGTAACAGCTTTGGTACTTTTGTTCGTGGTTGGTTTGTTTGGTTGTAGTTGTATGGATATAGATAGAATTGTGATTAGAGAAAGGAGTTGAAATGAGACGGAGGGGGCACAATTTGTACAATTGTGCTTGACTTTTGGATTTGTGCCACGATTTGGACTGAGAGACATATTATTCTGGTGCTATAATATTGCTCACAAGCTGTGCCACTTCTCGTGGGGTCTGGTTCTCGTCATTTAGACAGAAACCCGTCTTGTGTCAGGTGACATGGTGTACCAAACCACCTTCCTTAACTTGAGAATGTCCAGAGCCATAACCTAGACGGTCTGCTTAGCCGCACTAGCGCGCTCGCAACTGCGAAATGACCCTTCGAAAGAGTAGAAAATAATACATATGTAGCGACCTGGAAACCGAGTGGACAGGGAGGTGGCAGAGTGGAATGACTAGAATGGCAGAAATATTTGCCCACGGTTCAGAGTATGACCAATCCATAGGGAGAAAAGAGTCTTGCGTTTGGAATTGGTGGCTCACAACAACGAAACATAAATACCGCAAGAAACGATCCGATCTTTAAAGCTCCCTGATTTGTTCGCGATTATCGCGCTCTCAAATCGATACTTCTGTATTTCCCCTACCCAATGGGTATGATATTCTTAACACTACGTAGCGGGATGTGAGGTGCCCACAAGCGCCCAGGATATCGCGCTAGGATCGTGCGAACATACCGATAACCTTCGATAATCATGCTCCGTCCAAGCCAAGATTCCAAAACCATTCATAAATCATCTCATCGTAACAGCCGGGAAGAATCTCGGTCCTGCAAAGCCCCTAGCAACAACACTCTGGATATCGATATTTCCCGTCGAACTATGATGCGGACTCCACATCTTCAACAGTATGAAGCGTCCACTGACAGGTGGGTCGAATCGGATGGTGCATTTGCTCTTATCCCTCTCAATGAAGAATCTCGCGTGCGGTGCCATAAGCTCTCCTCCGACAGCACGAACAGCTTCTTGCGTTGCTGCTTGAGACGCTTCTGCTGCTTCTGCGAGCGTGATGTTGCTTGCTGTTTCTCGTCGTCTAAGGCGAGGTGATCTGTTGATTCCGAGGAGATAGTCTTCATGCCATGGTCCTGATGGATCTGCATTATCGTCTTCGCTGCTCTCTGAGTCTTCGAACCGGATAGAGCTCATTACACGATGGAGTGTTCGATGCCGAGAGGATTGCGCTGGTGGTTCATCGCCTTCGGAATCGCTGCATTCTGTTGTGACTTGAAATGCAGGCGCATTTTCTGTAAACTCGGACGGAATCTGGGCTGTCCGATAATCACAATCTTCGTCTTCGAGTCCGATATTGTACAGTCTTCGTGCACGGGCTTGGGCAGTCGACATGCTGCCATCTTCGTTATGTCGAACAGACATTATTGGCGGCAGTTCATTCGCTCGCTGAGACACAGAACGTCTTGGACGAGGTGGGGAATATTGTATTTGGTATTGAGCTGTACGAGTCAAGAGGTCGTCGGATGTCATGGATATGAAAACCATGCCCTCTTGAACCCTGGGGCACGGTTAGCCCTAGTCTTGGCAAATGAGGGGTCACTTACGGAGCAGTATAACCGGAATGGGGAGCTTTGATAACCAGTTCCTTCAGACTGAATACCGTAGCACCTTGATGACGGAGAACCAGATTGCATCGATTGCTCTTGGTGCAGTAGACGGTCGAATCGTTCTTCAACACATTTTCCGCAGCATAATTTCCTCCGTGCTCTGAGAAAATTCCTCCATCACAACTGACAATTTCCATCTTAAGCTTTCCAGGCTCGACTTGGCCATATCTTCCGTAGCTGAATCCCTTGAAGCCAGAGTCCAATTTGTCCGATTCGATCTTCCTTCTTTTGGCCCTTCGATTCTGCTCGCTCTCGGGCGAATAATCATGAGGCTCAAGAGCTGGAGGCGAGATAGTCGGAACGGGGTCATCCAGAAGTGCCCTCAGCGTAGAGCTAGCCTGCTCCAGCTGTCTTCCAGCATGTTGCAAGTCAGCCAGACCATTACCCGCAGTCATCTCCCTCTCCCGCTGTGCTTGATTTCTTTCCGAAAATCTATCACTTATTGAAATACGAGTCCTCCCACGTCTAGCATTCTGCCTAGGATTTATCCCAAATCTCGAAGGCGAGGCTCGTTCGCGGGAAGATGGTTCGGCTTGCGGGGGATTTGGTGGCAACACAAAGAGGGGTGAGACTTCGCTGTCTTCTCGGCGCATACGCCGCCTTCTATCTGGATCCTGCTCTGAAGCCATGCCTGGTCCGTTGGCTAGTGGTGATCCAGGTTGTGTGGGTATCGCTCGTCTCCTATGAGCACGCTCTATGGCTCTGTATAATTCTCCAGAAGGGCTGATGTCATCGGGCGACTGGGTATTATTGAGAATCTCTCTTACGATCCGGTCTGCCGTCTCGCTGTAGGAGTTGGAGGCGGGAGGGTCATCAAAGTTTCCAGACTGCATAGTGGAAATGTCAGTATGGATGTTGTAGAGGACAAAGTCCAGGAGTGGGTTCGCAGACCATTAATGGTAATGGTCTCGGCATGGAAATGGCAGCAAGGCCAGGTTTGGGATTCGTTCAAAGTTGAAAGTCGAGTCTGGGAGGGTCGAAGAGGAGTTGTCCTTGTCGATAGGGCGAGTACTGAATGTTTTGGAAGGTCGATGAGGCTCTGGGCATGGTAGGATGGCCCCTTCTTTGATGAGGTGAGGTCGTCCTTGGGGCTCTTGTGGCTGTTCCGGTGACTTACTTGCTGCTCGGCTTTGTGGGGTTGAACCCCTGTAATTGGATGGATAGTCAGATTTCCTGATAACGCACCAAGATCAGGAACCGAGAAGCAGCCGCATTGATCACTTTTGGCGCGCGTTTGTCTTCTTTAACTCGCGGAGAGCTTCACTTTCAGTCAAAGTCAACACGATAGCAGGCAACCAGGTTGATTGTCATACTGGGCCGGTCAGTGGCGAATTGTCACCTTGCAAGCGCGACTACGATCCTTTTCTCGAACATCAACAGCCTTCTTTACGGTGGAACTACTTTCCCAGAACTACTGCCTGTCTAAGCTCTCCAGCGCAACAAGCAAACATGGACGAAACTACTCCAACCCCGCCCTTCCCAGCTCAAGATCTCCCTATCTTGGGCGATGCGCCTACTTCTGCGCCCGTACAACTGCCAGCTCCCACTGGAATTAGCGCAGGTACGACAGCCTTCTCCCGTCGCAAACCATCAACTAACAGATCGCAGATGAAATCGCCCTCTACGACCGCCAAATCCGACTCTGGGGCGTCCAGGCGCAAGAGAAAATCCGCAATGCCAACATCCTCCTCATAACCATGAAAGCGCTCGCCAACGAAATCGCCAAGAACCTCGTCCTAGCAGGCATCCACTCCCTCACGATCGTCGACCACGAACTCATAACCGCCAACGATCTAGGCTCGCAGTTCTTCATCTCCGAGTCTGACATTGGTACGAATCGAGCAGAGGCTGCTGCGCCGCAGATCAGGAAGCTGAATCCGAGAGTCAGTGTGATTGTCGACCAGACGGATATCAGAGTGAGGGGCCCGGATTACTTTGGTGCGTTCGATGTGGTTATTGCGACTGATTTGCACCCGGATTCGTTGAATATTATCAATACGGCTACGAGGATTAATCATAGACCTTTCTATGCGGCGGGTGTACATGGTTTCTACGGATTCATATTCTCGGATCTGATTCAGCATGACTATGTGGTTGAGCGGGAGAAGAGTAATAGGGCTACTGTTCTGGGACCAGAGACTCGGACGCGGAGTGTGGTCGATGTGAAGGTCAAGAAGGAGGGAGGGAAGAACGTCGAGATGGTCACAAAGCGAGAGCTCTATTCTACGTGGTTCTTGGCCAGCGACGCTGCGAGTCTGCCTGCCGAGTTCCTCAAGAGCAGACGTCGTCTAAAGGCTGTGACGCCCATCCTGTCCTGTCTCCGTGCTCTATGGGAGTTCTTACAATTCAACGACGGTCGGATGCCAAGCACAACCGAAGACCTCAAGATGTTTACGGTTCTGGCTACTCAAAAGCACAAGGCTCTAGGTCTACCAGACGAAACACTTAGATCGGAAGTCCTCCGTAAGTTCTTGCAGAACCTAGGAAGCGAGGTTGCTCCAGTCACAGCTGTTCTTGGTGGTCAACTTGCGCAAGATGTTATCAATGTTCTTGGTGCTCGCCAACAGCCAATTCAGAACATGGTCATATTCGACGGCGACTCGATGGAAGCACCAAGCTATCCTCTGCATCCTGAAGGTCTTCTCGGCGAAGCTTTGCTGCCTCTTTCGGTTGGAGCTGAGAATGGTGCTATTATGAATGGAATATTGCCGCTGAATGGTGGATTTCAGCCAGACATCATCCCAGTTTGAGCTGCCAAGATGTGGTGAATGTAAGATAGATAGATGCTGGGCAATGCTATGCCATCCTTGCGCAGTTGCAATGGATGTCAGACATTCGATAGATGGCTGCGAGCTCGTCGGATATGGTCCCAATGTGCCAGGATATCAGAGCTGGCGTTAGGCGGAAGGAGTTGAGGTGCCCATTAGATGATAGCCATGGCTATGAATCAGACATGCAGATGTCATCGACAATCGCCGTCATGGAATATATCGTCCCAAGTTCGTCAACGTGACCCACGACCTCAATCTTCAGCTGAATCTCCCACTTCCTCGTCGCCATCATCATTCTCCAGACTCTCCACTCCACTCTCATCTCCCCCAACCCCATCACCCACACGATCATCCTCACTCTCCTCATCATCACTACTCTCGGCCTTCTTTCCCTTCCCAGGCCCAGCAACAACCCCCTCCCCCTTCCTCACAAAAACATAACTCCTCGCACTCCTCTCCTCCCCCCTCCACCCACCCCCTTCCTTCCCCCCTTTCCCCTTAACAACCCCCAACGTCCTCGCATGCTTATACCCTGGATACGCACCCGCCTGAAACCGGAAACTCATCGCAACCTCTAGTCCAGAATGGCGCGCTAGATCACGGATATTCCAGAGCGTGTACGGCTCGCCTTCGAAGAGGGTGACGATGATGGAGGAGCCGTGACGGAGTGAGAGGGAGGGCAGGGCGCGGCGGAAGAAGGATACTAGGAGTTCTGGTAACTGTTAGGTTCGTGCTATTCAACAGGAGGTGATTGAGAATTGGGATTGGGGAAATGAAAGCATACCTTGATTATACCTAACCTGTCTATTAACATCCGTACTCTTCCCCCCGACATGCGGAAAATTAAAGAATATCCTATCCATCCCTCCCACACCCTTGCCGTCCTTCCCACTTCCCCAAACCTTCATCTTCCCCGCATCAACACCGTACCGTACACACCCACCTCCTTCCTCCACAACCCGTATATTCTCCTCCACATGCGGATATTTCTCTTTTAGTTCGGCTAGGGACTCGAGGACTGTTGCTGTAAGGGAGGTGCAGCCGTGGTGTGTTATGAGGGAGCGGGAGAAGGAGAGGTCGCCTTCGCCGATTAGGAGGATTGAGTCGGAGGGTGAGAAGGGGAGTGTTGGTTTGGTGGAGGCTTTGGATTGAGGCGCGGCATTGGCGGCTGATTTCGAGGAATTCGAGAAATTGGGATATTTCTGCGACTGTGATTGAGGTTTTGATTTCGAAATTCCGGACGGACGTGTCAGTTTTGTGGGTTTGTGTTTCTTGGGCTGGGCGCCGTTGAGTTTCAAACGTTTATTTTTGCCCATTGTGAAGTTTTGTTTCGTGTATATAAGGTGGATTGCTGTATGGTTGAAATCGAGTCTGGATGATGAGAGAAGGCTGGGATTTTGCCGGATTGGAAAATCTGGAGCGGGCGGGCCGAACCTTTGTCAGCCTTGTTTGCCGAGTCTCGTTAAAATAACATTGTCAGACGCAGAACTCCACGTCAATTTCTCAACTGTTATATCCCTCCTATTTCAGAGGCAACATGATTTTCATTTCGTTCCGTCAATTGACAGCTCTCTGTCATATTTCCGAATTGTTGATTATCTCGTACACTAAAAGCGCCCCCAAAGGTTATCCAGCGGCGTAGGCCTTGGCGTCGTGCAAAGAGGATATGTAGATCTGAAGAGGACCAAGCCATTGCAAGTAGTTCGGACTTTCTGGACTTTTGGGAGCACAACTACACCCTTCCTTCAGCCATGCTAAGGTCTAAGGATGTGATCACTGGTACCAAGCTGTTCCTGCTGAGGAGCTTCTCCATTTGAACGAAAGCACCCGAATAACCGCAGTAAAATATCCAGTAGGAGAGCCATCGCCCTCGTTCTCATTGTTGTATGGTCGAGCCCCTCGCTCTGGTCTGGGGGTTTTTTTCCCCAACATGGTATTATAACCTGATGCTCTCACACGAGGACAAGAGATGTCTTGACTTAGCCGGTAATCACATTACCAAGGTGATCAAAGCCCTGGACGAGTCGCACTCTTTGCCAATGGCTACATTCAACGATCTTCGGGGTTCAAGCCAAAAGCCATGGAAACAGGCTCCTCTTAGATATCCTTTTGATGCCAGAAGATTTCGACCCTTTGGTAAACATCTCATCACATTTCGGGCACAGAATACTGCAGGATACGGTGACCTGACAGACCAACTTGGTGACGGGGACTCGAAGGTTCTATTCATGGCTTTAGTCCTTGTTACCTCTGCGTACGGGGCTATCCATCTCACAGCTGGCCACACGATAGTTTCTACTCAATCGAATTCACGCACTGGAAATCATCCTGTTATATACTCTTGGGTGGCGCAGGACTTGCCGCTTTGATTCTTGCTGCTCTGGGCGTCGGGTATTTCGACTTCATCGAAACCGTTGCCAATCGACCATCGATTCTTTTCCAGACTGGTTGAAATCGGCAATTATATCCTCTGTAATTTCGTACTCTGTCCTGTATTCACATTACTCTATGCCTCGGCACGTTGTTTCATCGTTGTTGAATATTTGTTTCAGTGAGGCATATGCCAGCTGGTGTTTATCAGACACCAGAGCGGAGCATCACGAGTTGTATACCCCACTTTTAAGGGATTTGGATGCAGAAAGTTCAATAAATACATACAGAGTTTTATACACCATGTCACTACGCAATCACATATCAATGAACCATTTTCAAGAACGAAATGATATGGCCAAGGAGAGAGATAATACTCAGGTTCAGGTTCCGTCACTCCTGTTTCGTTCGAAATAACAGCTTTCTGGAATGTCATTTCTTCTATCAAATTCTTCTGCGCCTGATCTCAAGATCCTCAATTCGCCACCCCTGAACTCCATCCTCAATAGGGTCAATTTTTTTTTTCGAATCACCACATTAGCCCACACCTGCTCTAAGCTCAACTTCCCACCACATCGCAGCAAAATCCTACTCCATCTTCTCTCCAAAGCTCTTTCCCTTATACTGTACGGTCCCATCCAGCGGCTTCTCCCAAGCCTGTCTTTCACCGCTAAAAGACTCCCATTCAGGCGTTGGAATCTTGGGGAAGATACCCAATTTCAGGACGGACTTGCCCTCATATAGTGGGGTCACGGATTTGATTGGGCTGGGGTTGGTCAATCAACACTTCAATTCCCACTTCCAGACCTGGTCGCAAGCAGGAAACCATGGCGAGACTTGAAATAAGAAGATGGTGTTAAAAGAAGAACATGGGGGGAGGCCGGTTGTAGAGTAGAAAGTAGACAGCGATACGTACTTCCCACAAGTTCCACAGAAATACCTCCCCAACGGCGTTCCACTTAAGGTGTTCTTGTCTTCATACCGCTTGAGATTCTCCTCACCAATGATCTCAATCTTCTCATTTTCGATAATGAGATTCGTCGCAGCAGCTAGATACATGTTGTCAAACCCAACTCTTATCAAGCAAATTCCTCCGACACTGCACTGGATAGTCCCAAGAGAGGAAGGGATAAGGAAGATTAGGACGGAATTGGCGAGGAGATAGGGCGAAGTCTTACCAGAACCCGCAGTCTTCTTACAATTCGCACATCTACAATTATGACCTCTTCGTTTCGTAAACAACTCAGAATCGTTAATCCGGACGGTTATAGCGCCGCAGAGACAGGTGCCTTCCATCTTCGGCTAATTTGTCTGTCGATGTAAACAACAGAGATTAATTGGTTCGTCGAGATGATATTTCGGGCAATGTGCGCAACCTTGATGGATCTGTTAAGGGTAGGGGTGGGAAGTGATGTAAATGGAAGGGATGTTGAGGCTGATGGTGGGAGCGGGGTGCTGTGATGCGGGGTAGATTTAGTGGACGGCATGACGAAAGGGGGCTGCTTGAAGAGTCGGGATCGGGAGGCTTGGGTTATTCCCGATGCTCTGGAAACCAGATAGCCGAGGATTTTGACATGAAATAGGAGAACCGGTAATTGTGAATATGGGAGACTCTACCGAGTCTGTTGACAATTTCGATACTGACGTCGGAATTTCTTGTTTTAAATTGATAGAGATCACCGGTCACATAAATATTGTTAATTATTGCATGACCGCAGTCAATAGTCAAGCAGATATCCTCACCCCACGAGATGCTTCCAAGATGGCCCGGTTATCACCTGCTGCACACCCGACGAATATTTCTGCAACATCACTCTTGTCATGTCCACCGGGCCTAACTCCTTCGTTTCCAGGTGCATCTCCAGAGGAGAATGAGGTCCGTTCCAAGGCTAGAAAATCAACCACTGGATAGTCAGACGTCTTCTGGGCCTGATTTCCAGCAGTCAAAGCCAGTACCAACAATATGAAGAGTAGGAGAAATCCACCAACAGCTACGTAACAGATAGCGGTCCATTGTGAGATCTCCAAATGGTCGACAGCGCGAGCAAACGAGCCGTTGATGTAATTTTCTTGTGGCAAGCCAGGCTTCACGTCCCAAGGTGATGGAATCGGACTAAGTTCAGAACCATCGATCAAGGGGTTGTAAAGATACAACGGCATCATGAAAATGTTCTGGATGATTTCGCGAGGCTCCGAAAGATAAGATGCCAGTGAGCCAGGCTGAAGCTGAAGTGCCGCCGCAAGCCATTTTGTGAGTGTCTCTTCTGGTCCAGGATCCCCACTCGTGGAGTTGTCAGTCGTATTTTTGAAAGGGTAGAACATGCCGTCAAAGGCTTCCCAAAACTCGTTAATAGTGATGTTCTGAATTTGAGGTGCAGACAGATCTTGAATCGCAAGAAGTACACCAGTATTACGATCAGTGGCCACAGTGGCCTTCCTCCTATAAATGGAAATGAATGTGGATTGAGCAGCTGCCGTTTGCCATGATTCTTCCAAGTGGCATGTTTCGTTGACGCTTACATTTCCAGAACAGTATCTGAGCGCTGGAAGGCATCAACAAGATGCGATGGTCTACAGCAAGCATTCAAGACATACCTGTCAGTATCTTTCCCCGCGAAGGTTGTTTCATGCACAGTTGGATTGCTGTAGTGTTCACGTTCGATGATCCATATGTATGGCAACTTTGTGATGTCCAATTTACTGCTGCTCCTGCATCCCAGAAGTCGACTTGATACAGAGGAGTATTTCGGGTGACGAACATCAAAACGTTAGAGCCCCTCTGCGTTTCGAATGCATAAGGCGTCACCGTCTGTAAGCCGCCCGGAAGAACATAAGATTTGCATTGCGAGTCTTCCAGACAGTCCTCGCTGATTGGTGGCATCGCTTTGGTAATTAGAGTATCCCTAATCATGTTTATCGCGAGCGTCGACATAAGAGGTCCGTTTACTGTCTTCTTTGCGGCGATCGTAGCGTTGAAGATGCCCACTCCTCCAGAGATTGCTTCCCATTGTGTTGGGAGATAGCCAACTCGTTGTTCAACCTGGGCTTAAAAACATGTCAGTTCTCAGTCATATATCTATCGTCCTAGTTACTGACTCATGAAGATGAGGCTAGGAAACTGAATAAGTAGCCAGAACAAGATCCTAATCGAAATTAGATGGGAGTCACCGAAAGTCGAGTTGATCAATACCTTCCGGAACTCCACATGCGTGGGTTGCCCTCTCTTTTGTTAATACGCTTTCGTCTATCTTCTGCCGTCTGTCCATGTCGAACACCTGGAGAAGTGAACAAGATTCTTATCCAGCCGCTCATACCACTGCTAGTACTCAGAGCAAGGAAATTCGTCAGCTCTTGTCCATCTCTGAGTAGTGGGCCCCATTGCAGAGACTCCCAAGCTCTGTCGGTAGCCGCAACTATTGCATAGTTGTTCAGGATTGCCAGAATATTCAGAACCAAAAACCCATACGTAACACCAAGCCGGGCAAGTGGTCCGTTTAAGTCCGAGGATGTCAATATGATCGGCGTGGTGATGACAAACAGTACAATGAGCGAGATTGGACCTTTCATGGACCATAAAAAGCCTGCAAAGTGGTATCGAAATTTCTCGAAAAGAGGTTTGGGCGTGGTACTTTTCACAATTTCTGGCTTTTCATTCGTCTTAGGGTATTGTATTGAGCTGATTTGAGTTGCAGCTTCATTGACTACAGAAGTCCCTTCTGGATCGGCGATTTTGACATCAACAATTGACGGAGCCAATAGCGAATTTAGTGAGGATGGGCCTTTCTCAGTACCATGAGGTTGCTGAGCAAGGACTGGCTCGCCATTTTCGCTGGCAGTCCTTGGATTGTCCTCCGGTGTGTCGCTTCCTGCTGAATCTTCTGCTGCGAGCTCTGATTTATTTGGTGGCACTGGGCTTTGTTGAGGCTTTAACTTGTATGCGATCAGTGAACTGGATTATTTCACTCCTCGAAGTCAGAACATACCGTCCCACTGCAATTCCTCGTGCCAGGGCCAACAGCGCCTTCCACTATTTCCCGCGTTCTTTGTTCCAGCGGCGTTGCAGCCATATCTGATCCCAGGAATTGAATCACAAGAAAGCTCTATCCCTTTTCTATCGCATGGTCCGCAGGACACCCAGCATAAATTGGTTGTTTTGTATCAATTCTAATCGAAACTCCTTTGGGTGCCGCCATCGCGACATGGTTGCTCAGCTATCACTTGGTCACTCCACTCATCACACATGGTCACTCAGGGCTGAGACTGTGAGACAACGGGAGTTGCCGGACAAGTTCATCTGACGAATTAAAAGTCGATTTTGTTCGCGGAACAACATTCTGGGCCAAAATTTTGCTTCTTTTCTTCTTCTGGTCAATTGTTGAATCAGCCACATCAACCCTGGAATCTATCAGACCACTTTAGCATTATGAATTGATAAGAAGTCCTGCTCACGACAGACCACTATTGAATATCATGGCTCTTCAATGTCTTGACTAGGCGCAAGAAATGAACTTACAGAATACTTCCAGCTGCCCATTGATCTGCTATTCCGCCATGATTCTTGTCAACCTGTACTGTATACTATTCTCGATCGTCGGCACAAGCAGCGCCTCTTCTTTCTCGAACTCGCGCGTAGCATCTCGCCAAATTTCCGGATGTGGATCCGACCCAGTTGACTGCGGGGAAGAATGGTGCTGTTATTTTGGTGAAAAATGCCAGGTGGATACCAATAGTACTTTCATCTGTGTTGAAGCTGCAACCACAAACGCTTATGGGTAAGAAACTTTTCTGATAGGAGATGACCTCAGCGATTGTCCTCTACCAAGTATCAGACAACATGCTGACCAGCAGAAAGTTCTCCCTTTACCACCACGGTATGGAATACAAGCTCATTTGCAATTGTGAGCTCAGTTCAGAGTACAAAGACGCCATCAACACGTGTTCCTCAGACTTCCTTCAGCTCTGTGACTACTCGTGGCCCAGCAACATCTACCAGTAGCGAGCCGAGCTTCACAAGAGGACCGAGTGTGGGTTCGGCCTGCTCGACGACAACGTCTACATGTACAAGCGAGTCAGTAGCGCAAAAGTCAATGCAGCAACCGAGTGGGTGGTGGTTCGGTGTTATTCTGGGCGCTGTATGGAATCTTGTTTGATATTCCGGCTTTTCTTTTTGATCGTCTTGACAGTGTCATGCGTTAGAGCTCAAAGCTAGTTCCAGGCTCCAAAGTTCGACTGAAGACATTCCCATTGTCAAAGGCTTGTGGTAGCTGGGTCCTTTTGAATTCGTATTTCAACTAGAATAAGTATACAAATGAACGTAATCCCAACTGACTCCCATAAAATTATGGACGAATGAGGGTAATGAACGATATGCCGCCAGTTATCATGACTATGAAAAGGCTATAGAAAGAGCCTTGGACTTGTTATATTTCTGAAACCATGAAAGCTTGATCTGCCAGAAACTCCTCCAGATGTTTCGCTTGGTTGTGGCAAGCATACTACTTTGAGATTGAGCCACCTGAAGCGAGACGCTGACAGTTGGGAATACAAGAACTTGATGTGCACACACAAGCTATGTTTTAGAGACACTCAATCAAATTAGTGGGTTGCAACAATGCATTGCTACAGAGCTGTTCAGGCTTTATGGGCGTCCATTGAAGTGTGTTACTTGATTGCTTGAGATGGAGACAACACATTTCAAGTGGTTGTGAATAGTTCCAAGCACATAAGAACTAACTTAGATACTCGAGATGGGTTCGCTTAAAACACGTGTTCAGCTGAAGGAATTATTCGAAAAGGCCGAGTGCGCCAGATCATTGCATTCAACTAAGCATTATCTGAAGAGGGATTTTCACGGGCGCTCGCCTTGCTCAGCGCTGTCTCCCGTGGGATTGCCCTCACACCACGGGTTGCCTCAATGATTTGTCCACTTTCACCCGATACACATCTAGCAAAAATAGCTGCTATGTTGTCCTGACTTCCGATACTTGCTCCGTTGGTGTTTGTCAAATCGATCACGGCGTCCCTCTTCATGGTCAAAAAGTCCACAAACGGGAAGTCGGATGTCTCTTGCACCTGGTCCCAGGCAGTGAGGCCCAGAACCAAAAGTATCAAGAGCAGTAGGATACCACAGACGATGATGTAAGCTAAGATTGTCCACTTCTTCCATGTCAGCAATGAGGTCATATGCTGGAAAATGAGGTGGGGTTTCCGCGTACCCAAGTGATTGTCAGAAGCTCGACCTTGTGCGAAAATGACCCGGAGATGTAATTTTCGTCTGGTAAGCCGTCGACTTTCTCAGTCACCGACGGAGCAGGACCAAGAGGCGATGTCATGGGATTGTAGAAGTACAAAGGCACCATGAAAAGGTTTCGTAAAATCTCTCTTGGTTCCGTTTGATAAAAGGCAGTCCGGGAAAACGACAACACAGTAGAAATCCAGCGGGTCAACTGAAACTGAACGGCTGTCTCGTCGCAGGCAAAACTAACATTCAAAGGCTGGAAAGGGTATAGTATGCCGTTGAAAGCAGTCAGGAAATCTGCCGGAGTGATGTCTTGTGGTTCAGCTGGTGTCAAGTCCTTCACGTCCAGGAGTTCACCGGTCTTCCTGTCGATTGCAACAGTGGCATTTCTGCGGTATGGAGCAACAACGATGTTCCAAGTTGCAGCTCTTCTCCAGGAGTCCTCGTATGTACAGCCACCTTCAGCAGTGACATCTCCATTGCAGTACTTGAAAGCTTTGTAATTTTAAGGTCAGTACTCGGACCGCAGTAGCATGTCGAACATACCTGCTAAGATCTTCCTGTTCTCATAAGGCGTCATACAAATCAGGAAAGCAATGTCGGCGATTCCAGTTATCCCGTACATTCCAAATAAAGTGCAGTCTTTCTCTGCCCATTGAACAACAGTCGGACCATCCCAAAAATCCAGTTGATAGACTGGAGTAGTGCGGGTCATATAAACTGGAAGTGATGACCCATTTTCCGTCAAGTACCTCCATGGTGACACGGTCTTAAGCCCTCCAGGAATGACATACGAAGCGCAATTGGTTTCTACTTTGCACTCTGGGCTGGCAGCTGGCCATTCTTTCGTCATTGTATTGTCTCTGATCATGTTCAATGCTAAGCCGGAGAGGTATGCACCATTGGACAATCCGAGTGCTGCTTCGGAAGCATTGTATTTGCCAATTCCTCCCGAAACATCTTCCCATCTCGAAGGGCGATAGTCGGTGCCTGTATTAACCTTGGCTTCGCAATAGTGAGCATCACTTCAAAGTCTTGCTGTGGATCCGAGTTCACTCACTCATGAAAATGATACCCGGAAATTGGATGAGCAGCCAGAACCCCACTCTATTTGGTGTCAACTTATAGCTATGTCACCGAAAGATTTCAACCAATTAGTACCTACCTACTGAATCCCCAGAAGCGTGCTCTAGCCATCGAGGCTCGTGGAGTTCGAGTCCCAATTTCCGTTCCTGCTTGAGTACCCGGCCTCCACCCAAACAATTTTGCGAAGTCTTGTAGAACTGGTGGAAGCTTTGCTGGAAGTCTTTGGATTTTTTCCAAAGGCCGCGAATTATGAAAAACGACTCTGGCCCAACCAGCCACTCCACTACTGTTACTGAGGGCAAGGAAGTCAGTCAAATTCTGGCCCCTGCGCATGAAACGCTCGCTCCATTGAGTGTATTGCCAGGCTTTATCCCCCGCGGCAAGCAGGGCATAATTATTGAGAAGAGCCAGAACATTCAGCAACAAAAATCCTCCCGTGACACCAGATCTGGCTAGAGGCCCATTTACATCTCGAGCTGTGCTGATAATGTACGTAGTGATTGAGTACACTGCTATCAAGGATATCGGGCCTTTCATTGACCAGCAGAAGCCGAGAAATGTTTTCTTTCTAGGCACAGTCCGTGGTGGAGAACTTAATGCTGTTGCGTTTCCATTAATCTGAACAGAGACATTGTTTGATGTGTTTCCATTCACGACTGGCGGCTGCGATGTCTGTGGATGCGACAATGGCTGATTGTGGGTATTGGTAGACACAGCAGGCTGCTCTACCGGCGGGATTTGGGAATCCACAGAATCGAGTGAGACGGAGACTCCACTACCTGATATTTGATGCGTCTGATCCACTGAAGATACTGAACTCGCACTCGATGATGGCGGTAATGGTATTTCGTGAGCGTGTTGCGCGGGACGTGGTTCTGCCAGACCGCCGGCCACCTGGGAATGTTGTGCCTAGGGAGATTCACATCAGGCTTATTGCTTTCGATAGACGCATTATGCTTACAGGTCCTTCTGACGAGTTGAGACTAACAGTAGTCATGGGAATATTCTCTGTACGAGAACGTGCCATTGTGTCCACTCAATGTTCTTTCGAATTTGTGGTTTTCAAGGAGTGCGTGCGAGAAATATGCCTCGCAACACGAGGCAAGTCTTGATAGGTGATATAAATGGGTGACTATCACGATCAAACTCATCCCCTCTGGATCCCGCCGTCGCATCAATAAAAACAAAGGTTGCTCAGCTCTCGCTTAACTATCCACTCCCCTATCGCGACCCAACGCCACGGCACTGGAGGCTGAGACATTTCTTATTTGGGAGGCATCGGGAGGTACCGAGCCGCTCTATTCCACGAATAAAAGCCGACATCATGGCTATCAATTCCCGAAAAGATGGAGTGGCTACTTCGTGTAACACCACTTTTATTGTTTTTATGCTTTTTGAACATTGGCGTGTGCAGGAACACTCTACCTTGCTTCAAAGTGTGGTGAGTAAAGGGTGGGAACACCCTTAAGAATGCTTGAACTCAATTAAAACCAAAAGTCCCTACCTAGAAAATGAAGAGAGCCTCGATTTCCTCACACTCAAGGAACTCAAGACAAATGAAAAATGCTTTTCAATGTTTACAAACTACTCTTTCTGCTCATTCTTGAGCCCTTTGTAGTCCTTGGATCTACAACTCGCCTGGCATCACGCCAGATCGATGACTGTGGCCCTAGACCAGTCGATTGTGGCGGCGGTTGGTGCTGCTGGGGCGGCAACACTTGTCAGGCCGCACCTGAGAACGGCTTCGTATGTCTCGATACAATCTTTACAAACTCCGATGGGTAAGTTATATCCTTCATTCTAGACTTCAAGCTGTCGAAGATTCAGCGTGTTATCCGTTACTTCTCTGTAATCCAAGCTGCAGCTCACATGTTCAAACAGATCACCAATGACATTCCTTGCACAGAATCCGTCTTCGTGGGCCTCATTGATGAGCTCCCTCACTCAGCCACTCACTTTCACATTCAACGGTACCACGCAAATCTTGTCTATCTCGGCAGCGAGCACGACTTCTATCGCCGAAACTAGCACGGGTTCTTTGTTGAGTGAGAGGTCGACAATCACTCCTGCTCCATCTGCATCAGCACGCACTTCAACAGTCATCCCAACGACATCTAGCGACTCTTTCGCAGAAGCTTCTGTGAGGCTCATCAAAGGATGGTGGATAGTTACTTTGTTGGGTATTGCTTGGTTGCTTAGTTTTTGATTCATCTGCCGATTATCGGTTAGAATCCATGGTGTAGTGGATGTCATGGACGTACATGATTGCCATAGAGTTGCTTCGTTGATCTTCCCAGGTAGTTGAGAGATGGGAACACTTCCAAATCTAATTCATGCTTTTTGCCGTTGAGTTTAGCGAGTGCCTGTAGCTTCAGTGCTGATAGGGCCTAAACTTCCCTAACACTCACTGCATCTTAGCGATTTGATCGGCCTTTTCAGCATGTCTCGCTTATGTTAAAGCAGCAAAATAAAGGCAAACTCCGTTTGACAGCTCAAGTCGACCAATCAACTCAGGACACCTATCAGACTGAAGTAAATTTACTAATTCATGAGATGTTTGGTATATCTGTCCTCTTGATTATACTAACAGTTTCCGCTTGAGGACACTCTGGAAGCCTTGTTTGTTGGTTTATTGGCATCACGTGAAAATGCCTTTGCCGCAGGAATGACGACGTCTCCTCCGAGTTTCAGTCAGAATTTAAACTACAGAAAGAGCCTCCACGGCAGTGGCACCCGGAAGGCCAGCGGAGCGTCACTTCCCAATCGACACCGTCGATTCAGACTAGAACAGAAACCTCAACATCCTTCGTCTTTGTTCAGAATCGGATTCCACTGATCGATACACTTGCTAGTACCGAAACAATGGTGTTGAAAGAAAACATTAGCAGGTGCTCGACTCTCATTTTCGACCATAACGCATAGCTCAAGAGCTCCTCAGCTCACGATAGCCAGCCCTGGCTTTCAGGCAACGATCACTCTGTGTCGAAAGATCCACGATGGGACGTTCCACAGCGTACCATGCTCTTATTTTCGCTGTAATACTGTGCATAGCACTCCTGCTGGCAGCGTTTGACCACTCTTTCTTCAAATCGACAACCCTCGATTACTATCAGCCTGAAGACCCAGGTCCAGGTAAATGCTAGCTCCACTTGTACTGCTCTATCAATAAAGCTGATTAATATATAGTCAATGGAATAGACCTTGGTCTACAGTACTCGCAAGTTGGCATCGTTAAAAACGAGACTTCTGTCATGATCTTAGACGAGGATGGTAGAGGTGACGTACCATCTGTCATTGCTTTCACAGGAGATGGCAAGCATTTGGTTGGTTATGAGGCTCAAGAGCAGGCTCTCAATCATTCTAAGATCATGATATATGATATCAGGTAAGCTCTGATGAGCCTTTTGAAGAGGTGACAATGATCGTATGCTCGCAGGCATTTAGTCGGTGCAAACCTGTCTGATCCTACAACCAGGAGGATGATATCAAACCTCCGCTATAATGTCGTGAAAATGGCTCAGGAAAATAGCAACCTCGAGGTCAAAGTCCAAACCACAAGGGAGATCAGTTTTTCTCTCCAGAAGATCTTACCGCCATCATCTTGAAAAAGCTGAAGACCATGGCGGAAAACCATCTAAACAACACTGCCAAGTCGGCATTTATTGCCGTACCCCCACATTTCACAGACGCACAAATAAAAGGCACAGCAAAGGCAGCGAAGATGGCTGGGTTGAATGTTCTGCGTATGCCTGACGAGCCCGAAGCTGCGGCTTTGGGGCATCTTCTTCACCTTTGGGAAGACTGTGGCGAGCACGATTTTTATGGAAACGAGCAATGCAATATTGTCGTATAACGATACACAGGAGACTGAGTCCGATCTGTCCATTTTGGAGATCGACCACGGCTGGTCTGAAGTGAAAGCGTCACAGTGATCAGACTCCGGGTTGTTTCGATACCTGCCGACCATTATTAACAACTCGTGGAACTACCTGGAAACTGGCTCGTCATCAGCATCGATGAAATCAGTCGAGCGACTTCTGAAGGATGCAAGCTTAAGCAAGCAGGAAGTCCACGGAGTTCTCGTCACAGGCGATCAAAACCTCATCCCCAGGGCTGAGGTTTTCCTGGAGGAGTATTTTGAAAATTTGAAAGCGATCACAAGCCTCGAATTTTCCAATGATGAAGCTGTCGTTCGAAGCCGCAACTCTAGGGGATGCTCTGAGACCAAGGCATGTTGAATGGGACGGCTGTACGATGACTCTCGATATTCTTCAGTTGAGTATAGGAGTCGAAGCAAGCAATGGGACCTTTTATACAGTTGTCCCGAATAACATTGTCATTCCAACACGCAGAACTAGAATCATCTCGACGGTCTTCGATGACCAGGAGAAAGTCGTGATCAATATCTGGGAGGGGCAACGATAGATTGCCAACAGGAATAGTCTCTTGGGTACTTTTGCAACTTACGGACATTACGCCGAAGCCAGGAGGTGGCCCGAAGATCGAACTCAGTCTCGAAGTCGACGCAGATAGGGACTTTCGTGCCACAGCTCGGGAACTGCAGAGCGACAATGTGAATCGAGGACAGCTACTCGTGAGAGCTAGGAAGAGCAGTTACATGGAAGACACCATCCGAGCAATCTTTGAAGATGCAGAGACATTTCGTGAGGAAGATGCTCTTTGGATCAAGGGACTCTCGGATACTGGCTCAGATATATACAAAGACGGTGGTAAAGTCTTTGGCATCCTGGTAAGATGACGAGATCTAACATGGAATTTTGGAGGTTCAAGAGTCTGGACCGGAAATAGCTCCGTCGGGTATCAATATCTAAGACAGAAATACTTGTTGTTGAACTTTATTGCCCCTGTTCTGACAGGAACTACTGAATGCCGCGGGGTCGACCATCCCGCATTTCACCATTTTCAGCATCTTTCAGGTTTAAGACATGCATGCAATTCCGATGAATGGTCAACTTGAACGACAATTACTTGGCAATACTTGACAGATGTGTGCTCACTCTTTTATACTTTCAGCTACCAGGACAACCATGCATCTGCGCCTCGTCCTTCAAGCTCTTAATTTCCACAGACCCCACGTGACGCGTCAATAGCGTCATGATTGACTCCGGTGTGTCAATCGGTTTTTGTCATCGGCACATATCCATGTGGACGCGGTTTCACAGCCATGCATACTTGTCAATCCCGGAGGACCCCTATTCTCTCGCTTCCAAAAGGAGGGTCGTATTTGACCCTAAACATAATCGGCGGCGAGCCTATTGGCCAAAAAAGTGGCTGAGGTCGTGGCGGTGTGTTTCTTCTTACTTGAACGGCACTCTCCACCAGCCACTTAAAACGTGATGGTTCATACAGGTCTCATGTAAGTTCTGTATTTCCCGGGAGTCTTTTCGTGTTCGGTCAAGCGAAACGACCTCAAACGAACTGATTTACCGGTATTTGGAATGAATACACAAACTCAAGGACGAGTAGCAAAGAATAAATCAAATATCCAACCCTTCTCTCGGAGACCACGATTCCCAAAACACCAATCAGTCCTGTTCAAGCCTCGCATGGAATCCTTCTTTCATCCTTCCACCCCAACGTCAAAACAGAAAGCGGGTCGGCCCGGCCCCCCTTCCCCGGCCGAAAATCAGGCCATCACACGCGATCATCCCTTTATGCAAGCAAGACTTGAGTCAAGAAACCCGCCCGCAGCGGCCGCACATTCCCATCCTTGAAAACACTTGGCTTGAGCAGGTGCCTCTGGAATTCTGGAAGCGTGGAAGACATCCGGCCCAATTGCGATACTGAAACCTTGCTTCATGCGCAGCCTGGAACCCTCCGGAAAAGAGCTCCCGTATTCCGCGATGAATTTGCGAAATGCAACAAAAGATTATGTTGGAATGACGGCTGCTTCTTCCTTGCTTGATGTGTTCGAGGTTGCTTTTGCCAGTGAGACGAGCAATCCTGGATATCTCGCTTCTTGGGACGAAGATGCTTTGGGAATTGTTTTGTTTCGGTGATTTGTTTAGTTGTGGGGTCGTTTGTGTGCTTTGGAAGTGGGGTTCGAGTCATCACTCGACTTTCTCCACTGCTAATAATTGTTTACAAATGTCGAGTGTAGCTTCCTTTCCTTCTATTCATGACAAACATTGATTTACGATACAATAGATGAATTCTCTACCTCCTCTCACATGCCTCGGTTCATTGTCGATTCGCTTCATATTTGCAAGGAAGAGGTCTCGGTTCTCGCTTAATATTTCCAAAGGATTCAAACGCAAAGACTACATTGCATGGAACGCTCTCGGGAAGTGGATATTTTGACGGATTTGCTATCGAATATAGCTAGCTAACCGTGACTTTCGTATTTCAAAGCGTCTTCAATGGGCCCCAATGCATGTTCAAGAGCTTGGGGTCGTGGTGAGGTGCTGGTGGTCTGGTTAAATACTTAGTGCTGAGTTACATGGCGGAACCTTTTAACTTTAAGATTGTGTTCTTGTCCTGCTCTGACATTTCGATCCAGGCCCAATTTGTAGGAAAGAGAATATGTTGACAGAGCCGTACTTCTAACCAGATTCGTGGTTTCCCTCAATTCTGCTTGGTTGCATTCAGACGGATGTTTCTCTAAGAGAAGTAGTTGACAGAAGCCGCTTCACTGACGCTTAGACAAAGTCTCAAAATATAGCCACAAAGTCCCACAACATAGCCCAAACACAATTTCCTAGTCTTCGCACTTGCGCTGCAACCCCAAGGACCCGTCGTCCGGAACCACCGGACGTTCCTCCGTAGACGTGCAACAAACCCATTTCATCCAATAACAACATGTTGAATTCTGCAGAGGCCAGCAGGCACACTTCTCACAAAGATCCGCCAGAGTCCAAACCCTCTACCGGCTGTTTTGCCCTGCATCCGTCAACTTGGTGCGACCGCTGTCGTCCTTCCGCGAAAGTCAAAACGTGTAACATAGCGGGAGGACTAGCTGTCCAAGATGACGAGTTTCTTGTCGAACGATTGCGGCACGGCATTTGAACTTCAGGCTAAGTGAGAAGCAAAAGGGACAAACCCAGCTCGGTAGCTAAACTCTAAAAGCGCCTCCGGAGTTAGTGATGTTCTAACCGGTAAGAACATAGTTCACGCCAAGCCACGGCCACCCCTAACTAAACAAATCAACACACGTGCTCCTCGTCTGTTTGGCGAGCGCTCAACTTCTGTAACGTTTCCTGACCTTCCAGAGGTCTTCGAGAAGCTGAAAAGAAAGAGGTGCAAGCACGGCCCACTTTCTGACGATGTGCAACAGACCACAAGGCAATGGCTTGTGACTGGGATATCTCCGTTTGACGCTTTCGTATTTTGGGGAAGAGGGCACGAAATCCTAAATCTCGGCTGTGTGGTGCATACTGTTGTACGTAGGTGGTAACCATGTGGCGAGGATCGGCATACGCCACGAAACCGTCGATCTGCAACAAAGATGTTTTTTGTGCAGCTGTGCGAGTAAGATAAGGAGGCAAAGTTTGGATGACATGTCTGACATGATGTGTGATAGGTTTGACATTGCTACCGTCGTGGTTCGGTAGGTGCATCGTCCTCTGGGACACATAGACCCTTAAGGCTTGGAAAGCAGCACTCGAAAATCCTGGAACTGCAATGTCACAATCTCAATGTCGATTTTGCTTTCGGACATTGAATAGTACGATTGTTGATTGTCTTCAAAACGGTATAGACGTCCTGTTGAGATGGGTTCCAGGAATCTCACGTGACTATCCGCGTCTGGGAGCACAACACGGAAACTACTTTTGGAAGTCTCATTCTAAAGTCAGAAGCAAATTACGGACATTCGTAATTCAGTAGACTTTACGAGCGGAACAAATATCCGCATTGCGTCTCACTTTCTTCAAAAAGCAAACCCCTTAGTGTCCTCAATTTCGGCCAGGACATTCAATTAAAAACCCAACTTAGGTGCCCGCTCGTACGGAACAACCATTGCACCATTATCCTCCTCCTCCCCACCCAAAAAGTACTCTCCCTTCTCCCCATCCAATAAAATCTCCAATCCCAGCTCCTTACTACCCTTTCTAAAGACTCCAATTAGCTTTAGTGCATGAGCTGGGTCTTCGTAGGGCAAGACAGGGAAGATCAGCTCAAGGCTGCCATTTCCGGACTTCTTGCCACCGTTACGGGCAGAGATCTTGCCAAAAATAGCCTTGATTGTGGTGAGGAAGGACATTTTGTCGGAGTTTAGTGATGTTCTCGGTTGTTTTGGGTACTTCAGAGGGATCCGAGGCCGTGAGGAAGCTGGATCACGGGATTCATTAGGATTAGATCGATCTAGATAGTGGAGAAAGGATGGGTTATAGCCAAATACCTCTTTTGTGGTTTAGTTGAGATGTTACAAGACGCTGTTGTGACTTGAGATCGAGTTTTTGTGGCGGTAAAGCGACAGACGACGAGACAAAGCTGAATTGAGGATACTGTAGATAGAAAATGTTATCTTGAGGCTACAGAAGTGAGTATTAGGTGTTCGAGGTAATACGTACGGCTTTCTGACTGCACTGATGAGTAATATCTCGTTGTTCTGTATTGTTTGTTGTTGTGAGAGTTTGTACGCGTTGGAGATTGACGAGAAGTCGACAGTAGAAAGTAAACAAACGAGGTGAAAGTTGTAGATGCACGCTAGTAAACCTGGTGGAACGTGGTAAATTGACTGGTATTATGCAATGAGATGATTCAGGACAGGGGAGAACCATGAGAATGAATGAAAAACAATACCAGATATCTTTTTCGAAGGTTGGCCGACAAGAGTGCAGTTGTTTGACCTGAGAGTCGCAGGAGACTTCGAAGGAAGTTGCCTTTGATTGGTGATGATTGAGTTATAGCTGCAAAGAAACTGCCAAAATGGCATCTAAGCAAGTGGAACAACAGATGACGAGGACTCAAGGCATTACAGCGAGATTCAGAGAAAGCAGATGCATTCAAATACATACAATTCCCCCACTGCCAGCCTCTCATCTCAATGGCCACCTTCCCTTAACCTTCTCTGTCAGCCCAGCTCTCTCCACGATCTCATGACTTCTCCTCTCAGCCTCCATCCAAACCTCTTCTTCGTCCATTGTTTCCAGTTTCCCTTCCTTAACAACAACTTTCCCATCTACGACCACCATCTCAACGTCCCTCCCAGTGACCGAGTAAATAACAGCGCTCACAGGCGAAAAATACGGCTGCAAGTGCACACGTCTCATGTCAATGGCTACAAAATCGGCTTTCTTACCAATCTCCAAGCTTCCAATCGAGTCCTGCAGACCGAGAGCTTTAGCACCATTGATGGTAGCCATTTCCAAGACTTGCTCGGCCGAAATGATAGTCGGATCGTAACTCTTAGCTTTGTGGATTATAGCCGCAAGTTTCATTTCTTGAAGCAAATCATTCGTGTTATTGCATGGTGCGCCGTCGGTTCCTAAACCGACATTTACGCCTGAGCTGAGGAGTTCAGGCAGCCGACAGATACCTGAAGCGAGCTTTGCGTTGGATGTTGGACAATGAGCGACGTGGGTTCCAGTTTCTGCTAATTTCGCAATGTCTGAATCGTCAAGATGCACCATATGGACTAAAACAGTATTGGGTCCGAGGAGACCAACTGATGAGCAGTAGGACATAGGTGTTTGATTTTGGGACTCGAAAAAGTCCTTGTCGGCCTTTACTTCTGCGCAGTGCATCGTGATGGGGATGTTTTTCTCCTTGGAGATGGCGGTCATTTCTTTGTAAAGACCGTCTGAAACTCTGCTTTATGTCAGCTTTTGAAGTTGAGTGAATATAGCATCATTGAAAGTCACCCTCCAGGAGTCCTGGCACCAAACCAGACTCGAATTCGATCATCAGCTTTCCGATCCCATTTCTCCCACATGCTTATAGCACCAAGCAGAGATACCTCTCTATCTTCAACAAGGCCCGGATGCATTGCCCAGGCAGAATCTTTAGCATAAGTCGCTAAGTCCATGACGATCTTGCCAAGACATCCACGGATACCACTCTCTTCAACTGCTCTGCATAACCCATCAAATCCATAGCGATCTGCGAACTATCTTTGATTCAGCAAATTGATATCCAAGACTATTGCTGGTGGATATCATACCATGCTTTCTAGAAAACAAGTTGTGCCAGACAACAACATCTCGGCAATGCTTATTCTGGCGGCAGCATATCCATCTTCAGCAGTGAAGTTTCCTTGAAGGACCCAAATGCGTTCACAAAGCCAAGATACGAGTTCCAGATCGTCAGCGGCGCCTACCAAGTCTTATCAGTCATCATCCACAAAATATGTGTTTAGGTACCCTTACCCCTCAACAAAGTCTGCGCCGTATGCATATGCGTACTGATCAACCCAGGAATGATAATCCTGCCCGTGAGATCAATTGTTTCTTCTTCGGGATACCTCTGGAGTAAGGCTGCTGCTTTGCCAATATCGGCGATCTTATCTCCTTTCACGAGAATCGCTCCATCGAGGATGACATCTCGGTCTGCATTGACTGTCACGATAGTTGCGTGAAGATACAGCATTTTGAATGCTCAGTGAGTTGCTGTATAGACTCCAGCTAAGAAGTCTTTCAGAAGCGCACTATCGAGCAAAGTGGGGAGTCGATGCCTTTATCAAAGGCACTGTATATCTCAACGCGGCGAGGTCCGGACGCGTGGAACAGCGGGGAAATTCCACAAGCGATTGATTCCATGCCCACCGGTGAGTGCCGACATCACTTTGATTGATGAAGCGTTCGTCTTGGAGTACAGCATATTGGCTCCTGGGGAGAGAGAAACAAATATTTCATTTATCTGATCAGAAGGATAGAGAATTGGAGTTGGTGTTTGATGGGGGTAGAGCTCATGACTAAGTCGTGACAAATGCTGTCCAAGCTCTTGATTCCCACTTCCACCTCCCTGAAGACTTATTTGCCAGACGACCGTCACATCTCGTCGCTTGATCTCATATTTCGCCTTCCGAGGGCCGGAAAACATGAGGAACTAATAGGGACTGCTATTAAAACTATTCAATTAGGACCTTCAGGTATTTACTCAGAATGTGAAAACGAGGCCAGCTGGAAGCAGCCGAGACCGTGAGTCTGTCTGTCTAGGGCCCTTAGTACGATTACTGGCACATACAACAATCTATAGGGCTACGTCAGAATGACACGGCAGCGTAAGGCCTTCCAGTACTATTTGGATTGACGGACCTAGTGCCGAATACTGGGTTCGCGGATGAACCTCGCAAGATGCGGATAGAAGTCGGATCAACATCGAAACAGATGCGGATGTCAACATCGTACGGGGAGATACTCCGTACATTATCTAGCCTAGCATGCCTAACATTTGATAAGACCTATCAACTTAACTCTCGAACCTGACAGGCTTGGAGAAGCGTCCCAACGCTATCATCATTGTGTCTTGCGAAAGCGACGGTGATCCTCTCAATCCTCAGAACTGGTCATACCGAATTAAATGACGACGCGCAGCAATAGCAGGAGTAATTTGATTCCTTGTCGGCAGGGCGTCTGGAATCGACCACAGAGTCCTCATGCAAGCGGCACAGTCCTTCGGAGTACCCAACCCCCTGGCCCCTGAAAATGGAAAGTTCCTCTTTGCAATGGCAGCTGGAGCTCTTTTCAACATGCCACTTTGTGGGACGGTCAGTCGGAAGCCTGTGTATATTGCTGCTCTTTCTCTATCCATGATATTCACCATGGCCACAGGACTTGCTCCCAATATTGGCCAGCAATTGGCATTTCGATTCCTCGCTGGACTCTTTGGAAGCACCCCTACGACAACTTTTGGTGGAAGTGTTATAGATGTGCGGGTAGCAACAGAGAGAACTTTTGTACTTCCCGCTTATGCTCGCTTGTCGTTTTAACTGAGGTAAGTCGGCTACGATCAATGGTGGGCAAGGCATGGATCTGTTTTGTTGACATGATGTCGAAATTCAAGGCGTAAGCGAAAGACAGCCATTGTCTCAGAAGTATATTTTGGTTGTTCGAAACAGGTCTACGCCATCTATTACATAATCAAATGTCACTGCAAGTGATCAACACTACTTTCACGACTCTCAAAGCCATTGAGCAGTCGCATGTTGAAGTGGAGAATAAAGCTGCCAAGCCAAACTTAATCAAATCACGTGCAGGCCGGCTTATTCTCATTGCTGTTGAGACCAGCGAGCGCTTCTTCACGTAAACCTCAAGACATCAAGAATTGTGTTCATTACTTTTCATCATAATTTCTTTTCGAAAATGGAAACGCAGGATACTGGCATCGTTGCTACTAGTGAACCAAACAGCATCCATCATGCCAATCACGAACGCGACACACGCGCCAGTGGCTCTGCGTCGAAGAGAAAACGTGGAAGGACAGCTACTGCGTGTTCGCAGTGTCATTCGCGTAAACAAAAGGTAAATCTCCTGTCTGCCAAAGACATGATCGTGCTCACGGCGCCCAGTGCGATAATTCGAGGCCATGTGCAAACTGCTTACGACGAGGTGTGCCGCATGCTTGTCACTCAGTTCCAGGAGAAGCTGATCCGACCCATCGGAAAGCGACTAAAACTCAGAACACCAAAACAATCTTTGACAGCGATATATCTTCGGTAGAGCCCGATCCAGCTCTGTTGACGGAGGCCGGGACGTCTTCTCCAAGAGTGGGGCAACTTTGGAACAGTAGAGGGGCTCCAACTTTCTACGGCATGTCCTACTTTGGCCCTCAAGTTGCAGCAAAGATGATTCAAGGCCAGGCACCAGACATGAACTATGGTGTGCATACCCCACGAAGTTCAGCATCCGAGTCGTTTAGGAATGAAGCCGGTCCCTTTTCACAGCTGTGGGATCTCTTGGGACTGCTGCCGAGACAGAAGTCGACCGTTGATCGACTCACAGAAAAGTTCATGGTTGAGCTGAATTGGAGTATTGATGCAGTCCATCCAGAAACATTCAGACAGAACTATAACAAGTTTTGGGATCGAAAGTTTGGTTTCGACGATATCACGACGGTCGACCTTCGATGGCTGGCATTACTTTTTGCGATATTAGCACTAGCAGAATTGCTAGACTGTCCTCAGCCATGTTCCCCAGAACGACAGCGAGTAAGTTCAAATGACGCGGCTTGACCTTGACTCTGTCCTGGCGTTTTTATCTCCCCCCCCGGAATGCAGGTCTCTCAGGTCTGGCTCAGATGTCAAGCATCCTCGTATTCAGCATCTGAAAGAAGTAAGCTGATCGGGTTTGACGTCCTAGGAAAGCGAAGAGTCTTCTCTCAGATTCTACTGGGCTGCACGAAGAGCCATTGTAATTGCACCGTCTTTCTACGGAGAAAGCTCAGATCTCGTCAGAGCGGGGCTGCTGGTCACAAGATACCTCATACATTCTGGAAGATTGTCTGAGAGCTGGCTCACGATCGGATTCGCGTCTCGATTCGCCATGGCTCAGGGAATGCATGTTGATGGAGAGAGATGGAATCTTCCTAGGAAAGCGACTGAGACCCGCCGTCGACTTTGGAGTCATCTGTACACGCTAGATAGGATGATCTCACTTGCACTTGGCAGACCATATGCTATAGCCGATCAACACTGTCTCACGAAACCAGTTACCAATATATGGGTCGATGAGATGAATAGTGATGAGGCGGCTATGGCCCCACCACGGCCGCTGAGCGACCCGACACCCAGCATCATGAGCATGTTCAACCAATCTCTAGCACAGATCATTGGCCGCATACAAGAGAAATGCTTTGGCCTCGACCCTCCAGTCTACGACACAGTTCTCAATTTGGATCAGGAACTGCTCAAATGGAAAGATGAGCTACCACCCTATTTCAGTCTCCAAAATCCCGACTTGAGCTTGGACAACGAAACTCGCCCTTTTCTCAAATGGCATCGCTTGTACCTACACACAAATTATCACTTCGCAAGAATTACCCTGCATCGGCCTTACCTTTTACGAAATTCGATAGTCAATCGTTTTCAGTATTCCAGGAAGGCATGCATGGAGTCGGCAACCATCGACCTGCAGTCAAGGCTTAGCATTTACAATGTCGAGCTTGTCGAGAGATTTCGCTGGGGGCTTGGTTCCCATCAATTATTCAATAGCGCTTTGGTATTAGGTATCATTGGAGTTCGCAGCCCCAACACTCAAGAGTCGTATGGAATTATCGAAGACCTGGAAGCATATTGCGAGAAGCAGACATCCGATCTCTGGATGAATGAATTTGGATTAGCTGAGGTCAAAGTCGTTCAGATGTGTATCACTCGAGCAAAACAATTGAGGTCAAACACGCATGACATTTCGTCTCAACTATCATCTCAGCTCCCAATGCAGCCGCCTGCAGCGGTTGACTACCAGTTTCAAATTCCCGAACCACGACAGCCTATGCCTTTTCCACCAGAGGCATCAATACCATTTCAACCATACTTTGAGATGCCAAATGCCAACATCTGGGCCGACCCATTTTCATCATTTCCTCAAGTCGGTGATTTCGACATGTGGCAAGAAATGATCAACACTATCGGAATGGATAACTCATAATGTCAGGCTCGACATGATGCAGCATCCTGTCAATCGGTTGGACGACGATCGACTCGAAAGCCATCGCCCCAGAAAACATGAAGGCACAAGGTAGGAGAAAAGCTTCTGGGATTCTGCTAGTTCTTTGCTTCTTCGCTTGGAATGCATTTGACGAATTGATAGCAACCCTCATTTCCTGCAACATACAGTCCATGCTTCATCCCGACATAACGATACGCATAGGCACCCATGCCCCATTCTTCTCCCAGTGTTGAATCTCTCAGACTGCCTTCGATGGTCATCACCTCCTCGATGTATTCGTGGGTGACTATATCTTTGGTAGGAGACACTGCTCCAGGTTCCCAGAACTGTAGAACAGATTTATGCGAGGATGATGGACCATTGAGATGCAGTTCCCAGATACCTGGAGAGAGAAGAATCCATGGTTTTGCGGAGCTGCGGTCCTTGGAGGATATGTTTGGCAGAGGAATTGGTAGCGGTTGAGTGAACTCTTTTTGTTCCATCGTGGATTCGAGCTAGTCTCACTCGCGTCTGTGTCGAGTGTTTGGATGGCTGGTATACTTCACAACTAACATTGCTGGATTGATGCGATTAGGGATGGAGCAGCTTGATAGTGAGTCCGTGGGGAGGTGATTTGACGTACATATATTGCCTCGGCAATAAATGATGGCAAGTTACACGAAATAAAAGCCGATGAGCTAGGGTCGGCAAATTCTGGACATTAACCAGATACCAGGAATATCCTCGTGTTCACAAACGACTTCTGCTTATCTTCGAACTGTCGGGCTTTTCCAGACATCATGCAGTCGGCAAATTTGCTTGTCGGCTTTCCGGTTTCGTTGTCCGACGAAGGCAGCCGTACCGGGTACATCCACAAACATTCCCATTGATGACACGAGCTATGACTTGTCCAAATTTCAGGTCTGCTCTGTATCTGGCGCCGTTTATTGAGTCTCACTGGTTCTGTTATCAATACGTACTCCGGAGATTGCGGGAAAATCGAGCTAGGTGCTGACACTCAGTGAAGAAATTGGTTTTCGCCATGGTACGGACGATACTCTTCCACAACCTATATAAACCATGCTTACAATTGCTCCAACCTGCCTCCCAATTTCATTTTTACGATTCTTCAGCGCTCTACACCATATTCTTGCTTCTTTCTCCTGGCGAACATGGGTATTGAGGACACCGAGTAGGCACTTTTCTAGCCCGACTTGTCACAGGAGCCCACAAATACTGTTAACATGGCTGAGAATGTCGTAGCAGCACATTCGATCGGTCAGCTAGAACGGGGTCTCAAGTCACAGCAAATTCAGGTCATCGCTCTTGGAGGCACCATCGGAACAGGACTCTTCCTTGGAATAGGTGGTGCACTTGCTCAAGCTGGGCCGTTGTCACTCTTTCTTGGATATCTCCTCAGCAGCATTGCAATATGGGCCATGGTAGGTCTTGCACTTCTTCGAGAACTTATCCTCGACTGACAGACAACAGATGCAGTGCTTGGGAGAGATGACAACTTGGCCCTTCCGGGCATGATCGCACAACTTGGGTCCCGCTTCGTCGATCCAGCATTTGGCTTCGCCTTAGGATGGAATCAGTGGTTTATTTTTGCAATCGCCATATGCGGAGAAATATCAGCAGCCGTCGTCCTTGTTCAATTCTGGGACGATAGTATCTCGGTAAGTCGTGCCCTGCACTCCCTCAAACATAATTAACACATTTCACAGCCCGCGGTCAGGATAAGCATTATCCTTATCCTCGTCCTTCTCCTCAATTGTGCCACCGTAACCATATACGGCGAGGCTGAGTTCTGGTTTGCCTTCATGAAAATCATCACGATCGTCGGCCTCCTCATCTTCGCCCTTGTCATCGACCTCGGCGGCGGTCCAAACCGAGATCGTCTTGGTTTCAGATATTGGAAAGATCCTGGCGCTATGAAAACGTATATTTCGTCCGACCCTAGCACAGGGCGCTTCTTAGGCCTATTTAGTGTCCTGGTCAACGCAGCATTTGCTTTTGGCGGCGTTGAACAAGTCGCCGTGACAGCTGGAGAAGCCAGGAACCCCACTCGCAGCATTCCGAAAGCAATTGATCGAGTTTTCTATGTTATCTTATTCTTTTACGTCTTCGGCGCTTTTGCAGTTGGTCTTATCGTACCTTCAAACTCGCCCGATCTGCTTTCAGTGAGCAGTACAGCCAAGAGTCCTTGGATCATCGCCTCGCAGAACGCTGGTTTTAAAGTCCTCCCACACATTATCAATGCCGTGGTCATCCCATCCGCCTCCTCATCGGCGAATGCAAATCTCTACACCGGTTCGCGGTATCTGTATGCGCTGGCGCAGCAAAGCCAAGCTTCAAAGATCTTTCTCCGCTGCAACAGGCAAGGAAATCCTTACGTCTGCATACTGATGACAGGTCTGATCGGTGTCCTGACGTATATGACTGTCTCAGCAGGAGGTGCTACCGTTTTTTAATGGTTCCAGAGTTTAGTTGCTATCGCCTACTTGTGTACTTGGAGTGCGATTTGTCTTGCGTATATCAGGTGACATAAGGCATTGAAGTATCAGGGAGTCGACAGAGCCGAGCTAGGCTTTAGGGCTACCGGGCAGCTATACTCGGCTTATGGGGGACTTTGATTTTCCCTCATTGTCTCAATATTCAATGGTATCAAGGTTTTTACGAAAGGGAATTGGGATGTCAAGGACTATGTCGGATTGACGTAAGGTCAACACTTTTCTCCTTTCGTTTCACCTAACTTTCATTCTTCGAAGTGCATCAGTAACTGACTGACTTGCTGCGCAGCATTTTTGCGGGTCTGTATCTGTGTTGGAAGGTACTAAAGAAGACGAAAACTATCAGGTTGAGGACATCGATATATTCACGGGCAGAGAGGAGATCCTAGCCAAAGAGACATGGTAGCGGGAAGAAGAAGCGGCAGGGAAGCGAAATTGCGTGCAGAGAGTTTGGAGATGGTTATTCTGAGAAAGCTATCTCAAGCCGTTGGTTGCCGACTGAAGCCCATTATCAAACGTGCAGGGTCAAACACGTGCTACTCCTGATGATCTACGCTGCCTTGGGCTGCAGTGTCAACTCCACCTCTTTTCCAGCCTCAATCTTCGCGTCCGTTTCCACATCTGGCTGCTCAGCTGCCGCAATCATCGTAGCGTCTTTCTCAGGATCGTCAACATCCAGTTCTGGCTTCGTCTCAGCCGTTGCATCTTCTGCATCGTGCCTGATCACCTTGATCGTCGCTGCGGTCTTGTGACAGAAAACCCTCAAACTGACAACTAGCGGTGCGTTCCATGGGGCATCATCTCCCTGCCCATCTTCATCGTTTGAGTCATCCGAGTCGTCTGGATTCTCTGATTCATCTGAATCGGCGTCATGAGCTAGCGGAGGTGATGGAGCATTCGGTTCTGCACTACAGCCGCCCAAAGGTTCTTCATCTGATGGTGCGGAGTGGTGTTGAGCAGACTCTTCGGCAGGTGCTTTGTTTTCAGGTTCTGCGGTCGATGTTGTGGCGGGCTCCGTGGGCTTCTCTTCCACTTTCTTATCCTTCACTTCCTTCTTCTCTGATTTTTGCTCGTCCGCTTTGACCTCTCCTGTCCCCTTCTTCCCTTCAACCTTCTTCTGCTTCTCTTTCTTCTCTGTAACTTTCTTCGGCACAACCTTCTCTTCAATCTTACCTTTCGCATGTGCCAAGTCATACGATAAGCCGATGCGAATCAACTTATCCCTTCTCTCCAGCCAATTTTCCTTAACAACATCCTCGATCTTTGGTCTCGAGGACTGCCGGAACGCCTCGATCTGTAGTAGCACACGATAGGCTCCGGGCTCAAGATCGACTTCTGCGACAGCTGATCGCTCGCCACTGGAATATCCTCGCACGATGTATTCGCTCTGACCAGCGATATGCAGCCGGAAAGCAAGATTGAAATCGTACTGGCCTGTCAACCCACCAAAGTATCGTCCATCAAGTTGCGAGAGGACGATGACGGTAGTTGTCGGCTCGGTAAGAACAAACTCGAATTCGGTGTCGTTGTAATCGCCCGACCAGGGGACTTGGATTGTGGTCCAATGCTGAGAGACATTCCAATCTTCTGTGAAGAGTCTAGCTCGCCAGATCTCGACGAAGCGTTCGAGGAAACTCTCATACGGCATCCAAAAGATCCCTTCGTTGCCGAATGTGAAATCGAGTTCTTTAAGGGCTTCAGGTGTCCATTCTTTTGAGCCGTCACTCCATCGACCATTCCACTCTGTATCTCCCCAAGGATTCTTTACCATCAGGAGACGCTCGCCATTATACTCCACTGCTCTGAGGACCGAGTACGCATGTCCATCTTGGATGCCTTGTCGGCCACCAATCCGGTCTTCAGAACTGCTTCCATAATGTCTCGTCCCTGCACCAAAAAGGAACTCTTTATTGACGTTCAAGAACGACTCCGTCCATAGTTGATCGCGATCAAGAATATCCGCCGAAACAATCTCCGTCGTAATCCCGCCCGTCAAATCCTCCACACCTTCACCAGGCCACCCTCCAGCAATAGCCTCAAAATCCCCATGCGCTTTCGCAAAGGCCTTCTCCAGCAACGGAACCCATGTCTCCTGCGGGTGAGCACAACTAGCAAAATGCAACGCATCCGAACCAGTCTGGAAAGTCTTCCTATACAACTTCCGTGAAACTTCAGGATCAAGTCGGAAATGCGCAGAATCCCAGACAGCTCGTCTGGAATCATCGCCATCGTCGTAATCCGGCGCAGAGAGGTACAATTTATCGTCGATGATTTCTGAGATCCACTCACCGTCTCGGTGGAACACGAACCCGTAAACACCAACTTTCTCATCTCGCAGCTGAGGAGGACAGATCCGTTCTACGAGATGTGAGAACCGCTCTTCGACGCATAGAGATCCCAGTGATGCGATGAACCAGCAATCTCCTTCTGCGCCTTGACGAAGGTCTTTGACATGTACGTCTTTCTTAACGTGGAATTTTGGATCCTCGAAAATAGCGCCTACTCGCTTCGCGCACGCTGGGCCAGATGAAGAGGGCTCGTCTTGGGGATCTTGATCTGGCTGCACATTGCCCCAGGGTATTCGCTCGCCTGTAGAAACGGCTCGCTGCATGACTTCTATGGTGACGGCGCCATCGGCTGGTGGTGGAGGAGGGTCACTTTTTCCGGATAGAGCTGTGAGGCAGTACTCCATGTCGTCGAGGTCAAAATATGGGTCGCAGTATTTAGTGTTGGTTCGGCGGCATTCTGCGATGATTTGGCGGACTTTGATCTCGCATTCTTTCACAGCGCGGTTATAGGATTCGGTCACTGGTCTGCCCATGACGACGCCTTGGGGCATACTGTCTCCTACCATTTGGGTGAGGACATTCTTGGGGAGGACAGAAGGTGCTGGTTGGATCAGCGATTATTCTGAAGAAAGGAGGGAAAACCTACGTTCAGCGACCCTGGATGCATCCTTGCCAATCCGTTTCTCCCAGAACTTATTGATGACTTCCTGAGAAGTCAACTTCTGTTGTGATAGCTTTATCGACATCTCGGACAGTGGTTTCAGTGTGAACAAGATTTTTGAACAATGGACTCAGATGGGGTGGGGCAAGTCTCTCCTGGAAAGATATATGATGGAGAAAACATGGGTACATTAAACAATTAATAATGGGATCGAGGAAATAACGGCATCAGACACTCACTCCTTGGGCTGCAGGTTTCCTCTTTTTGCGTCTTGGTATCACTTGAGATAGATATCGAGGGGGCTGGTATGGGGGCGCAAAGCAAGTCAGCACTACTGCAGTGTTCCTAGGAAAGAAGTTCAGCTGAAGCCATAGCACAAACAATTCGCAGCATAGTCCACTAAATAGATCGAATCATAACTGCATTCAAACTAATCTCAGTATGGTATGCATTGCATCGTCAGAGGTTATAGCCTCGTCCATATCACTCGTAATCAAAGTCTCGAGTGTCTTGTCCCAATTCGAGCTTTCGGGTTGTGCTTTTCTTGGCTTGCTGACATACTTCTATCACCTGTCAATACGGGCTTGTGATTGCATCCACGGGTCTGTCCAATGGTCCTCGTGCATAAGGCTGATTTCTGGTCGTCCTGTCTAGGTAAATGGTATCCTCAACACTTGATAACTATTGATGTGGTCAGCACACACCGAGTACAAGCTTGTTGGACCAACACAACTGACAACGCTACACATGACAACGAATTTTATATCTTTGCAAGGACAAAAATGGGGACGACGTAAGAGTCTGTAAACGGATCACACTCCCCGGTCTCTAGATGCAAGCATTAATGTACTGAGAATGCGCCGGACATTTAGAAAGGCAGGATCTCATTGACTTCTACAAACCCAGGGCACCACTGCCGAGAGACATACTCAGTGCAATCATCGAACCCTAGCACACATCTACGACTAACCCTCAGCGGAATACAGTTCTTCGTGGGATGGGGTTTCATCCAAGGGGAGTTCAACACCCATTGATACCAGGGCTCTCTGCGATTCCTCAAACTCCAGTTTGGCCTCCCAAAGTTTATGTTGCGCGTGGTGATACCTGCACTTAGCTCGGTGGGCTCTCAAATACTTGAGACCATGTTTCTGGGCAACAACGACGTAGACTTCCAAGGGGATGTAGACTCCGTCCTCAACTTCTTTTTCCATTCCTGCCACTATCCTATCCACTCTGTCTTGATCTCATTGATTTCTGGTGGTGGCAAGTCCGGGCAGGAATCGTAACAATCTTGCCCATGCTTGTACAGCGAGTTTGTCAATCTGGACTCTCACCTCATTCAATCTGGTTAGACGAGAGCAGGTCAGTGCTGGATCTTGAACAATTTCGAGGGCTAAGGCATGTCTCCAGAAAATGTTGAGATATTGAGAAGAGAGGATAGCCGTAAACTTACTGGGCAGTGTTAAAAACATCCTCATGGACGAATTGCACCTCAGGATGCGCAAGCGCGATTCTTTTAAGCCTCTTTCCGCCACTTGCCTCGTCAAAGAATTTGTCAAGTTCTGCGATGCCTTGCATCATCTCCAAGTGGAATTGTTTGCTAGATCCTGGCTTTGAGACATATATACGGCCGCTGTTCTCTCGACTCCACAAGTTCACGTCGATCCACCTGATTTCCAATGTCAGTAAATGGATTGACGACATTGAATTGGCCTTGGCTGCCATGGGACCCTGTTATCCCATGTGTCCAAGGAGAGAAGTCGCTTACTGGATCCAGCCTCCTGGCTTTGCAAGGCTCACCATATTATCGAAAGCATTACCCCACTGGCCAGCAACCAGAACTGGACCTAAGAAGCTGGTGTGGACCGAATCGAAGGAGTCTTGATCCTGCTTGGGATATGGATGAAGAATATCGTGCTTTTTGAACGTGGCTCTGGGTACGCAGGGGTTGAACATCGCTTTCGGTCCTCCTGGAAAGATTTCAGGCATCGTATCGTAGCCCACAAGGGTGTAATTTTGCTTCTTCGAGTCGCCAGATAGATGTTGTAGGAAAACGCCAGTTCCGGTATTCAGCTGGTCTAAAATTAGAAGTGCTCGGTCAAATATACGACATTAGAACAGTGCATGAAAGGTTGTCACTCACGTCTGCGATCTTGGCATCGGTAGGGAGTGTTGGCTCGATCATGGGGTGAATGAGGAAGCCGGTGATCTGCCTGATCAAAGAGTGATGGATTGCAAGGCTGCAGTAGTGTCAGCTGAGAGTAAGGACGATGAAAGAATTCCTACCGTTTAGCCATTGCTTCGCTTGGAGGCAGTGCATATTCATTCTCCGACCAATTCCCAGGAACCGAGCTCGCTGTCGGCGATGGCTCTGTGTTGTCATCGCTACTTTGATCCGGAACAAGGACGCCCTCGTTGCCAGCATCTGCTCCATCAGTCTGACCAGGCAGACCGTTCAGACCGTTCAGACCGTTCTCGTGCCCAGCGCTGGAGCCATTTTCTTGGCTGGATGAGCTTGTTGCTGCATTTTCGCCGCCTGCTGGATCGGTCAAGCTTGTCTTTCTTGAGGTAATCTTCTTCGCACTTTTAATGAGGCCACGGGGACCAGCCATGATGTTTTGTATGTGATTAATTGCTGCTTGCAATGTACTGAATGGATAATATGACTTATGTTGGGTGCTAAGTGCGAGTGTTGATGTTTGGAATTGAAAGGGAGGGGAAGTAGATCTCAGCTCTTCTACCCCACGGAACTTTGGGAAGCTCTTGCCCTTTCGGGAAGCAAGCATTGCCTCAAACACACAAACGCGGAAGCCGCAGCTTTCTGGTAGAGAGTGGCTGGGTTGTACCATTAGAATCAGTATATTCGTCCGCGATATGCTGGCGCGTGATGGTAGTCTGTGCTTGCACGAAGCCATGGGTTTCATCCGCGATATGCTAGACAGAAGACGATAGACGAATTCGAAAGAATGGGAGAACATAGAAGGAAATCCCAAAACGAAGCTGACGGAAATCCAACTGGCAGGCACAGAAACATCCTGGCTTGATCAAAAGGAATTTGAATTGATCATGCTTCACTTACAGCTCTGTCCTGCAACACATTTGGCGCAGATAATTACTCTCCCCTGGAACTCGACCAGCAGTCTTCTGGACCATTCATTGGGTGATTGCACCTAGCTGGGCTCGATCTCATCAAGCAACGTCCATACGATGCAAATATATGTCAGCAAACAGGGTATCTTCATTGCTTCCCAAACAGCTCCGACAAGCTCAACCTCCTTCCCATAATCTTCTGATCTTCTTCCTCGCCCATAGTTGGTATGAAGCCATCTCCCAAATTCGTGATCCCATCATCTCCTCCCGCAAGACTCCGCTCTCTTACAGCCTCCTCCCAATGCCCCTTGATGATCTGACATATCTCGTCTTTCGGCGGCGACTCAGCCTGTATGAACAACCCCAAAACCTTCATGTCTTCCTCGTGGCTCTGCGCGCGGGGTTTGAAACCCAGCATCAAGAACGAATCCGCGCCAATCTCCACATGCTGAATCTCCCCGGACTCCACGATCAGGTTCTCCAAGCCTTTCCGATTCAGCACTACGATGCAATGCCTTCCTCCACCAGTGACAGGGGATGGTGTGAGCTGGCAGACGAAGAGCGTGCCTTCGACTCCGGATTCTTTCTCCCAAGTGCCGGTGGGTTGCATGGTATAGAGTTGAGCGGAGGGGGCGTAGCAGATTATGTTTTCGAGGGAGGGGACATAGCGGCGAATGACGGAGAAGTTGATTTGTGCTGGAGTGCGTGTTGGAAGCGCGGCTACTTCGACGGCTTCAGTGTCGTAGTCTGATGCTTGAACTGGTGCAGCTTGATTCTGTCGTCGCGACTTGCGTGGGGTCTTGGGAGGCATTTTGATGCTTGCTTTATGGATATTTCTCGTAGATTTCGGGTCTGTGAGGATTGATTCGATGGAAAGTTACTTGATTGAACAGCTGCGGGTTCCTTTTTTGCAAGTTTCAACGTTGTGATCTGTTTTGGTTGTTGTTGGTTTGGGAACTCTGAAATGAGGCTGGGAGTTTGAGGTTGCTCATCAGCCTTGTCGCCCGTGGCTTGGCAACATTGAAGTCCTGTCTCCGCTTATTCTCGTTTCTACGAACAACAATAGTTGTTGGAATAATGCTGATCAAATTCTGAACCCAAATTGGTTTTTCTATCTCATTTGTTTATTCTCAGGAAACAACATATCCTAGCTGATTCTTCATTCGCCTTGCTGGCGCATCCTCTCAAGTCTTTTTAGTCCCGTTTCAGCCATAACATCGAGGAACTGTACGTTACATTGATCATCCCTCATCTTCTCAAGTTCTCCAAGTGCGTGGTATTTCCATACCATGATCCCTCGTCATAACCTTCAAGCGGTTCCCAGTTTTCTCAAGCTCTGGAAGCAACCCGGAATACTCTGCATTGTGTTTCGTTGTATGGAGCGTGTGTTGATGTTCCAAACCGACCTTTGGCTTATGTACAACAATACATGCAGAATACCCTTCCTACGCAGATACCCAGACATATTAGTCTCTGGTACTTTGATCACAGGACAATAACATCTCAAGATCTTCAATTATCACCGGACTTGCTCATCAGCTCAGCATCCTCGAACCCCTCGAAATAGTTTAGCTCGTGATCGACAACAAGGATCTGCTTCTCCAGACCAGCTGCCAGACTTCCCCCACCAACTCATCACTTCACAGCCCTCAACCATAACTCCACATCCGCCGGATAATTCACACTTATATTTCTTGCTCTTTTCTCGCACACAATGTATGCTTAACAGAATTGTCTCTACATGCAGACATACATTTTGTATCACCAACCCTTACGTCATCGTGCGTGCCAATATGCCAGATTAAGCTCTGGAACAACCTCCAAGCACGTCTCACGATTCTAGCCAGTGGATATTTCCCGCACCTTGCTTCACAATGGCCTCGACTCCTCGCACATCCGTTGACAAGGAGCAGCCGGCGCCAGAGTCTGCTCCGACCACTTCGAGTCCTCACTCCCTTTCCAAGGCTGTGCACGCCCGTCGCGCCGAGTACACACGACCGCAGAAGATTAGGATCAAGATTGGTACATGGAATGTTGCTGCGTGTCCGGGGACGGAGAAAGATCTGGGCGGCTGGTTTGTGGACGGGAAGGGCATTGACAAGAGGTTGGCTGGAGTGAAGATCGCGGACGGAATCACCAAGGATAAAAGCCAGGACCACGTTGAAAGTGTGGGATCCCAGGAGGAACGATGGACGAAAAAGGACAGCTCAATACCCAAGGATGATGAGGGCACGATTGTGGGAGGAGAAGAAATAGGGATATTTGTGCTAGGACTTCAGGAAGTGGTTGATTTGAATAGCGCAAGAGAATACATTGGGAGGGTATACACAGATCCGGAGCCCACGTCGAAATGGAGGAAGGCAATGACAGATGGACTTCCTCCTGGATACGTGCTGATTGCAGAGCAGCAGCTCTCTGGCTTGCTGCTCTTCATTTTCGCCTCTCCCACGATAGCTCCGACAATCAGTTCTGTCAGCACAGTCAGCGTGGGAACGGGTATAATGGGATACTTGGGCAACAAAGGCGCTGTTGCGACTAGGATAGTTTTGGGAGAGACAACCCGAATGGTCTTTGTCAATTCGCATCTAGCATCAGGTTCAGATCCAGCACATTTGGATCGAAGGTGCTGGGACGTTACGCAGATTTTACAACGCGCTCGTTTCGACCCTATCAGCTGGTCCGGAGTTCTTGATGATAAACACGAGGGCATTGGGGATGAGGACTTTGCATTCTGGTTCGGAGATTTGAACTTCAGATTAGATGGGCTTCCAGGTGACGACATACGACGACTATTGATGCTGCATACGAAAGGCGAATACGATATTGGGCAGACATCACGGAATAAGATTGATCTTGAACTAGGAGGGAATGGACCGATTGTTATAAAAAGTGTTGAAAGCGATTCGGAATCAGACGATGATGTGTCGATACCAAGAACAAACAGTTCTTCTGCAGGAGACGACAGTTCATCCAACACTCTTCCCGACCCGGATGACTTCGTCCAGGATCCGAGCCAGGATCCAGCATCTCTGCAAGCCACTTTAGACTCCCTACTTCCTCACGATCAACTAAGGCAGGTCAGGAAAAAGAGGAAGGCTTTCCATGATGGCTGGCGAGAGGGACCGATCACATTCTTGCCAACATACAAATATGATGTTGGGAGTATGGGAATGTTTGACTCGAGCGAGAAGAGAAGAGCTCCTAGTTGGTGTGATAGAATTCTGTACAGAACTCGGAAAGACAAGCTCGAATACGACGGAAAGACACAAGAGGAAGAATTAGCCAGAATCAAAGACGACGAGATGAAAGCTCGTGGTATTGATCATGCTGCAGACGACGAGGACGTTTTGTTCGACTACAATCCTGACGAGGATGGGGCAGAAGAGCCTGCTAATAACGACTATGATGAATATGATGATGGCGAGGATGGACATGCTGAAACGGTGGTTACGAAAGAAGGATATCTGGACAGGATATTCCAAGAAGTCTACACTTCTCATCAAAGAGTTCTCTCTTCCGATCATAAACCTCTCGATGCTGTCTTCACTCTTGAGTATGATGCAGTGGTACCTGAACTGAAAGCCAAAGTTCAACAGGAGGTTGCGAGAGAGCTTGATCGCGCTGAGAATGAAGGACGTCCAGGAATCACTATTGTAGTGGACCATTCTGCAGACGATCCCCCAAATGTCGATGGCAACTCAGATCGACGTCCATCAGCAACATCTGTAGAGGGTGTAGACTTTGGAGAAGTGGCGTATGGGCAACGAAAAGTACGGAATGTTACCATTGCAAACACCGGCCAAGTTCCAGCAACCTTTTCTTTCGTGGACAGGCCAGGCGAGCCGGGCGAAGAGGATCGAATTGCTCCAGCATGGCTCTCGGTCTCCATTGACGATTCCACAGAAGAGGAGCGTTCCGTGAAGAATCAGAAGAGGGAAGTCACACTCCAGCCTGGAGATACCGTCAATGCTATGCTAGAGCTTTTCGTCGATGACATAACGCTCGTCAAGAGTCTAAATAAGGGGCTTCAGCTAGATGATGTTCTTGTTCTGCGAGTCACCGATGGACGCGACCATTTCATTCCTATCCGCGGCATCTGGTTGCAATCCTGCTTCGCAAGATCAGTTGATGACCTGATCCGGATTCCTCGAGGCGGTGTCCGAGCTCTTCGTCCTCCTCGGAAAGGTGGTGCGCCTATCAATCGCGGCCAAGAGGTTTGCTGGAGTGCACCTCGCGAGCTTTTCAAACTCACTGAAGCCATTGAAGCGCTTACAGAACGGGTCATTGCCGATTCAAATATGCTCGATGACGCACAACCACCAGCAGAGTATCCCGGGTGGCCATTCGATAAAAATTCCTGGACCTTGAAGGATAAAGAAACGAGAGAAACTTGCAGAGGACCTGTGCTGAATGCTCTGGATTCGGACTCTAACCTCCCTGACTCATTCTCGCTTGAGACTCCTGCTTTCCACAAGCTGGAGATCATGGCGGAAATTCTCATAACGTTCCTCGGCAGCCTAACAGATGGCATCGTGCCCGAACCACTCTGGACACAACTCGACCAAGCCATCACAGCCCGCGGCGCCAAGCAATTGACCGACACCGAAGAAATCAAAACCTGGGTCCTAGACGTCCTCTCCGTTTCTCCCAACCATAACATCTCCTTCGTCTTCCTGACCAGCATGCTCTGTCGGGTTGCTGGTGAATTAGCACCAGTCCCAAAGCACAGTTGGAAGGAAACAATGGCAGGAACAGCGAGGAGTAGTATGGATACAGTACGTAGGTCTCTATCCTGGAAGGGGAAGTCACCCATTGCTCCTCCTGACCCGTTGGTGTTGCGACGGCAGGCTGTGGAGAAGGCGTATGCGGATGCGTTCAAGGATGTGATCTTCAAAGGCCAGACTGGGTTAAAGGATAAGGAGAGGAAGGTTGCGGAGGAGAGGAAGAGGGATATTTTGGAGGAATTCTTGAAGGGTGGGAGGACGACGTAATGATTGGAATGCAATGGGATGAAGGGACGAGGACAAATATACACAAGACTATTTAATGTGTACATAAGCAACGACTGGAAAGATTCTTCATGGCAGTGGTATTCTCGCCATTTGTGCTTGTATATTGCACGGTGAGTACGTTCGATCAAGAGTTCTGCTTGAGATAACGCGAGCGACAGAGCAAAGAACGGACCCAGTAAGCTTTATCACAACCCTTTTGTTGACTCGAATCGTCCACTGAGTGTGTAAAGACCTTTTATATGAATTGGCACTAAGTATTTGTAGACGTTTCTAGACGCGACCTTCATATTTCGGCAGATTCGCCCCTCTACACACTCAAATGAGGAGTGGATGCGAATACAAACACAAACGTAATATGATTATAAACGAAACGACTCCTGGATTGTCGGCTCAAAACGAAGTTCGACCCAACAAAGCTGATACAGTAAACGCTAGTCACTCGCCAACAATGAGACCATCTCAGACTATGATGATCCATCCCTCTGTTCCCGAACGTCCACGATTGCAACCTCCTTACTCAACGGGCTGAGGCTAGCCGCCGGAATCGTAGGCGACATGGGCGGACTGATAGGACTAATGACATCCACATCCGTATCCTCGGCCTCTCGCCTGATTTCCGCATCTGAACTCATCGTCAACAAAGTAGGACGTCTCTCCACCGTCGGCGCCAGCGTAGTATCCGATGCCATAGTCACCATCGTCCCCTGCTTCTGCATCATGATCATCGCCTGCCCATCATCAAACACCGTCGAACCCGTATGCGGCACCGGTCTCCCCGCCACAGTCGGATGCCACTCATCCCACTCCGCCGGTAGCCCAATCTCATCTCCCTTCTCCGTAAGCGGGATATCGTCGGCGCACCTGACCCAATTGCCCATACCAGCTTCTTCATATGCCATACGCTGAAGCTGCAGAGCCGAGTCGAGCTTCCAGCACATTTTGTGGAAGGTACCGCGGCAGTTGTCAACCACCCCACTGAACCGAGCGAGCGAGTACTGATGTCACCAGCTTGGAAGGTCCCTTAGAGATTTTACCCCTCCATGCTGGAATGCCTTATCAAGTTATCACCACATGACAGCTGTTCTGGCCAGACCCTAGCCCAGTGTTATCCCCAGTTTTAGTGACGAGGGCATCCTTCCATTTGCAGATATGACGAAGTGTGGAGAGATGTGAAGAACTTTTGCCCGAGGAGGAATTGACTCGCTGCTATGCCCGAGGGGGACATCCCGAGAAATGGCGGCAGATTGAGTTCTTGTACGAGATGAACTTTCTGAAATCATCCGAGGGCCTTTGACCTCGGACCGGGGAAGCAAGAGTTCAAAAGTCCTGGAAAGCTCCCGAACATCAATATCGGTATACTTGTATCTTGCCTTGAAACTTCCTCTGTATGGTGTCTTGTCCTAGAGCTTCCTCTCGTCTCGCTTCGATCCTTATATATTTATCCAGGTTTCGGCGGGTTACTTAAGTAATGAATAGCGACGTCGTGTTCATATTGGTCGCCGAAGGCTGTCCAGGTGTCTACGGAGGTATGCGAACCTGAGTCAAACGAATCACGACTCTTATTTGTCGGGCCCATCACATCTGTGGTTCAGGTTGGGAAGGTTGGCTGCCACACTTCTCTCCTTTTCCTGCTCGCCGCCGAGTACCACAGACCAACCACAGGCGGGCGACCGGCCTCCCTTTATGCACAATCGAATTGTCGCCCTCAATTTGACGACTCTGCGAATCCCTATTTGATGCCAGACTTGCGGTGAGGCCTGGAAGAGGAGACTGGAGGAAACTGCTAGATGCCTTATGCAGAATTAATGGGACCTGCGCGCATGCTAGCAAATCGCTCGTCTTCCCCTCGATCGGTGGTCGCTGGGCTCCAAGCCATGTATGCAAGTGTATGCTGTGCTCCCGTAAATGCCTGTCTGCTGGTACCCGCTGCCGGCGTGCTCCTTTGTTTTTCTCCCATAGCGCCGAATTACTCCTACCTATGCTGTGGGCACTCCGTACATGGAAGGACCAACTACTACTGGACTGTAATAATAATGTAGCCAGCCATGGAAAATATCTTCATCTACAAAACTCACTTACGCGCCAACAAACAACTAAGTCCGTACGACACGACTTGTCACAGTTGATCGCCGTGTAATCGCACGGGGTTGCACGGACAACTACAAGCTCCTCGATAAGGGCGATACACAGCGAATTGTCTCAGGTGCTGCAACCCTTTGGCGACTTTGGCGAGAAGCAAACGATAATTCCTTCCCCAACCTACTATCCCTTGTTGCGAAAAAGTTCCTCCGTGTGACCTTCCATCCCTGAACTATTCCCATTACATGTCCTCGCCTCGCCCTGGGACATCTACATATCCTACGCATCTCACGATATCCGATATCAACAACCCAATCTGCCGTTATTGCGCCTTATCCGGTCTTTGCATATAGCCCTCGATGAGTTTGACACCAATCCAAGACTTCAAGAGCTCGAATATCCACCATGGCTGCTGTCGAGGGTTTGATGTTATTCGTGGATCGGCCAAAGAACGATACGATCCAGCCCTCGACGACTGGGTCGGGTAGAGGGTGGAGTGAAGAGGACACACGCATAAGGCTGAAGCTCATATCGAGAGCATGGATGCAGTTGCGCACTGCCAGGAAGCATTTGGTACGGGCCGCGACACTTTATATCTCCTTCTCACCGGCTTCTGTCAGGCCAGGCCAGGCGCTGTTGTCTTGCAGGAGTGCAGTAGCGGCTCAAGCCTGCCGCAGTACGGCGGTGTGGACCCTACCAACTCAGATCTCTAACGAACATCAATAGGAACTACTTCCGCATTCGGAATCTACGTGGCCATGCAGGTCGAAGTCGAAACCCCATCCTTTGAAAGTGCCAAAAGATTTACGCACATTGGAAAAATGGATTGGCGACCGATCACCAAGTGACGACGAACCATTTCCTCCCTACGACACCAATACCGATGCACTTGCCAGAAAGAAGGCATACGACTCCTCCGAATCTAGCATTACCCCTCCTTCTTCAGTGAAGAAAGGAGAAGACCAATCATTATTCCGCGACCCTACGATGGCCACCTCGGTGGATTTCCAGTCTCAAGATGGCTTCAAGATGGCCGCTAAGAAGAAGAAAGGAAAGGCGGCCAAGTCTGCATGGGATGATGATGAGGACGAGAAGAAGAAGGAAGAGGGTGAGGGTGAGGGAGGTGAGGGTGGAGACAAGTCCGGAGATATTGGAGCTGGTGGTGATGGAGATAAGAAGGATGAAGCAAATGGTGATGGAGCAGGTGACAACCCTCCCGAGGATGACTGGGATTCTTTCTTGCCAGCAAAGGCCAAAAAGGGAAAGAAAGGAAAGAAAGCAGCCGCAGAGGAGGTGGCACCTGCGGTACCCGCCACTGAGAAGTTTGATGCTTTTCATGAAATCAAACTGGATGATACTGGACCGATGCTGGATTTGAGCTTCGATACTGGAACGAAACCTAGTACAGGTGGATTTGGTTCATGGGGTAGTAGTTGGAATACTGGGACAACCAAGTAAGTTCGGATGTATTGGAAAAGTTATGGAACATATAGCTGATGCTACTGAAAAAGTACCTGGGATTTCTCGGCTACTGCTACAGACACAGCACCAGCGGCAGATGCCAAAAAGGAGACGGAAGACAATCCCTGGAGTCTGAATCGTGGAAAGCCAAAGAAGAAGGATAAAGGATTCTCTTTCGGAGCACTAGATGAAGAAGAAGAGAAGCCAGCGGAACCAGACCCTGTGGCCGAAAAGAAAGATGACACTTTCGACTTTGGATTTTCAGCAAAGAAGGACAAGAAGAAGAAGAAGGGTGGCGTATTCTCTTTTGAGGAGGTTGAGGAGACCCCTGAAGCTGCCCCGGCTGTAGTTGAAGAGACTCCTGCTGAAGATGATTGGGCGTCTTTCGCAACTGCCGGGAAGAAAGGCAAGGGCAAAAAGGCTAAGGGAAAGACTGCTGTTGAGGAAGCGCCAAAGGTATGTGTTTACAGATCTTATCATTTCCGACTATCTTTTCACCTTTGTTGTTCATTCTCCACTTTCCATGCCAAAAGTTTAGTTCGAGTTGCTTGTTTGATATGTGACATTTGGTGGATCCATCTCGGGTCGAGCCGTAGTGGAGCTCCTAGTGTACGATCACATTGTCGTCTCACCTGATATCTCTTTGATTTTTCCATCCGCAAAGCATCTTTCCCCATATCTAATATCATACAGGTTGAAGAGCCAGTGCTAGAGCCTGAACCCGAAGCAGCCGCTGATGACTTTGGATGGGGAGCACCGGTGTCAAAGAAGGACAAGAAAAAGGCAAAGAAAGGTGCGATCGAAGAGCTCCCAAAAGTCGAGGAGGAGGCCAAATTACCCGACCCTGAACCTGAACCAGAGCCAGCTGATGATGGGTGGGGATCATTCGGCACCGCGAAGTCCAAGAAGAAGGGGAAGAAGGGCATGATCGAGGAACCTGTCAAAGTAGAAGTCAAGACGCCGGATCCTGAACCTGAGCCTGAACCAGTGGTTGACGACTTCGGATGGGGGGCACCGGTGTCAAAGAAGGACAAAAAGAAGGGCAAGAAAGGCGCAGTCGAAGAGCCCGCCAAAGTTGAAGTTGTCCCGGAGCCTGCGAAAGAAGAGGAACCTGCAGATGACGGATGGGGATCATTTGGCACTGCTAAATCCAAGAAGAAAGGGAAAAAGGGTGCACTTGAAGAGCCCGCGAAAGTTGAAGTTGTCCCGGAGCCTGCGAAAGAAGAGGAACCTGCAGACGACGGGTGGGGGTCATTCTCAACCAGCAAAAAAGACAAGAAGGGAAAGAAGGCAGCCAAAGCAGTCGTCGAAGAAATACCAGATCCAGTATCTGAACCTGCCCCGGAACCTGATCCAGTGGTAGATGATGGATGGGGGTCGTTCTCAACCAGTAAAAAGAAGGGGAAGAAGGGGAAGGCTGCGATTGAAGAAGTCAAAGTTGAGGAGCCGAAAGAACCAGACCCGATTCCAGAACCCGAGCCCGAGCCTGTCGCTGATGACTTCGGCTGGGGCGCCACCGCTTCGAAAAAGAACAAGAAGAAGGGCAAGAATGCCACCGAGGAGGTTCCGAAAATTGAAGAGAAAGAACCCGAAGCAGTGCCCGAACCAGAGCCGGCTACTGACGACTTCGGATGGGGATCTACGATAACGGGGAAGAAAGACAAGAAGGGGAAGAAGGGCAAGGCTGCTGTTGACGAACCAAAGGTAAGCAAATCCTGTTATTGACTTTTCATACCTTGGCATTCAAGTATGCCACCTCCTTCGATACCATTCTGCTATATGATGATCAGCATGATATCTGGGCATCTTGTGTTGATGGGCGCAATTCAATTTCAAGATGTGTTTTCCACGTGTGCTTTGGAGATGGAATTGGAATTTCCAAGCGAACAAACTGGCTTGAGCTCGCGTCTGACTTCATTCTAGTGTGAGCCAATCAAAGAACCTGACCCAATTCCCGAACCTGAACCTGAAGTCGAAGAATCTTCTGGTTGGGGAGCATCGTGGGGCCTTGGTGGAAGCAAAAAGAATAAGAGGGCAAAAGACGAGCCTAAAGCCAAGGAACCAACGCCTGAGCCCGAACCAGCGGCCGTTGTGGAAGATGATAGTGGGTGGGGATCGTTCTCCACTAGCAAAAAGGACAAGAAGGGGAAGAAGGGAGCCAAAGCAGTCGTCGAAGAATTGCCAAAGATTGAGGAGCCTGCTCCGGAACCCGAGCCAGCGGTTGAGGACGATGGATGGGGGTCATTCTCTATGGGCGGCAAAAAAAAGGGGAAGAAGGGTAAGGACGAATCTGCCAAAGTTGAGCCAACCCCTGAGCCTGAACCTGAACCCATTGTGGAAGACAGTGGTTGGGGATTTGGGCTGGGAAAAAAGGCCAAGGGCAAAAAGGGCAAAGAGGAACCCAAAATTGAGCCTGTTCCGGAACCTGAGCCTGAACCTGAACCTGTCGTTGATGATAGCGGATGTAAGTCATATTTCCTCTTGGTAAGATCAGTGCAGACTGCATTGAAGTGGTTTACACATTGCATCTTCTCAAATCCATGCTAACCCACGACCAGGGGGATTCGGATTATCTTCGAAGGACAAGAAAAAGAAAGGTTCCAAGACCAAAGAAGTGTCTCCCCCGCCTGCCCCAGTCATTGAAGAAAAAGCGGATGACGATGACTGGACGAATTGGGGCCAGAAGTCGACCACTAAGAGCAAAGGCAAAGGTTCAAAGGCCGAAAAAGTTGAGGAGCCAATGCGAGCACCAACGCCACCACCTGCCGTTCCTGAAGTCGGGAATGGTGACGACGACTTTGGATGGGGATCATCGAAGAAGGAAAAAAAGAAGAAGGGAAAGATGGCAACCCCAGAGGCTTCTTTTCACGAGGATATCATAAAACCTGACGCCATTGAGGAGCCGAAGGACAAGAAGAAGTCTTCCAAGAGCAAAAGTGCCTTTGAGGTCATTGATGAGACACCACCTGAGCCTGTCGTTGAAGAAACGAAAGCTGTTGAAGACGATTGGGGTTCTGGATGGGGAGCCGCTACTTCTAATAAGAAGGACAAGAAGAGTAAAAAGAAGGGTTTCGAAGTTGAGGCTCCTCCCCCAGCTCCAACGCCCCCAGCAATGGACTTGACCGAACCTGAACCTGACTGGGACTTTGGAGCGACTGCCGAGAAGACGAAGTCCAAGGAGAAGGAGAAGGAGGTTCCGACCAAGAAACTCAGCAAGAAGGAACAAAAGGAAGCGGACAAATTGGCTGAGAAGGCTAAGAAACAGGCTGAGAAAGATGAGGCTGAGGCAAAGAAGAAAGCTGAAAAGGAGGAGGCAGCCGCCAAAGAGGCCGAAGAATTGGCTTTGGCCGAAGCTGAAGCAGAGGTACGTCGCCTTCTTTGCAATCGAACTCATGTTCCGGTCTTGTGGGAATTGAGGATGCATGATTGCTCTGAAAGGCGATTATATCATCTACATTCCTCTGACTGATTCCAATCACGATTATGAAACTAGAGTAAGAACTAACCTGAATATAGGCTAAGAAGAAAGAAGAGGAAGATGCCAAAGCCAAAGAAGAAGGTCAGTCTCAAACCACACAATTTCATTTCTTGGTTGCATTCTTGGATTTGATGTTGCACACGTCTTCCATTGTGTATCAATTATTTGCCCAGGAATCTCGTGGAAATTATGATACTGACTTCAATTGTTTACATAGCCGATGCTAAAGCGAAAGAGGTTCCGGCCAAGAAACTCAGCAAAAAGGAACAGAAAAAAGCTGATGAACTCGCCAAGAAATTGAAACTTGAAGAGGAAGAAGCTGCAGCTGCTGCCAAATTGGCCGAAGAGGACGCTGCCCGAGAAGCTGAGGAATTGGCTGCCAAGGAAGCTGAAGAGAAGGCCGCCGCCCTTGCCGAAGCAAAGTCGTCAAAGAAAGACAGCAAATTGAAGAAATCTAAGAAGGGCAGCGCAGTCAAGGAAGCTGAGCCGGAGCTAGACCTCATTGATCTCAGCCCCGTCAAAGAAAAGGTCGAGATCGAGGATAAGTCCGAGCTTTTCAGTTTCTGGGGAGCTAGCAAGAAATTGCCCAAGGGTGCTGGAGCGAAGGAGGCGCCATCGTCGCGAGACGAGATTGCGATTGCTGACAAAGCGAAGCTTCTGGAAGCAAATGACTCCAAGGACACGACAACATCATTGAAAGCATCCGCGACTTCGATGAAGGCATCAGCAATTACGAAGAAACCTGTAGGCGGAAAGATTGCGGATAGGTTGAAAGCCTTTGAGTCAGCCAAAGAAGTTATTGCGCCACTTCCCCCTCCCCCGCCTCCATCGCCACCACCCCCGGCCAAGGAGGATAAGAAGAAGTCTAAATCCTCTTCCAAAAAGGAGAAGGAAATTATTGAAGAGCCACCGACACCACCAAAGAAGACCTCCAAAAATAAAGCAGTTCCCGGCAGCTTCCCTACTGACTTCTTGGACGAAGATATTGTCGAGGTTGTTGAAATGCCCACAGCCAAAAAATCGAGCAAGAGTAAATCAGCATCAAAGTCCAAGGAAATTCCAAAAGAGGTCCCAAAAGAAGAACCTGTAGTTGATACACCTCCTACCCCGCCTCCGGAGCCCAAATCTTCCAAAAAGGAACGCCCTCGAGTTGTTCGAGATGGAAGTTCATGGGGTGCCTGGGGTGCTGCGCCTAGAGAAGAGAAAAAGAAGTCGTCCAAGGACCGCAAGTCTTCGCCCAGCGACGAGAAGAAGGCATCCAAGGATTCTAAATCCAAGCGTGCCGACAAGGAAGAGAAGGGTTCTTCAAAGGACTCCTCGTCCGACAAGGCCGACAGACCACCGATATCTAGGGGGTTGACCAGCATGTTTGGAGCCGCGCCACCCCTTCGAAGATCCAGTACTTCTGGTAAGACCAGTTCCAGGCGACATTCAGTTGTTGACAGTGGATTGGTCTCTCCTCCACCTGAAATGTCTGCGAAAGCAGCAAAGATGCTCGGCATTACTCCTGGCAAGCTATCCAGAAGCAAGTCTGAGAAGCACAGCAAATCACGTGGTAAGCTACAGATACTCATCGCATCACAATCCAATAAAGCTAATTCCCCCACAGGTCTTGAGGATGATGACGATATTGTGCTTGTTGGAGCCGATGATGCATCGCCTGAGAAGTCAAGTCGCGACCGCAAACGAAAGTCGAAGGTAATTCAAGACCCAATGGTGTTCAACAGTCCGCCCCCAGCTGTGCCAATGCCACCTGGAGACAACGATATGCCTTATCGGAGACACAGGATGCCATCTTCGAAGGAACCGAGTGCTAACGGACGATCTTCAAAACAGGCTAAACAAGATGAGGATATTGTCATGGTCGATGCTGGTGGTCCATCCGAAAACTTACCACCACCTGGACTGAAGAGATCTGAAAGTACCAAAAAGGCAGCCGGGCTCGGCGGAATGCTTGGTGGCCTCCTCTCGAAGCCTCGCCCGGAGACCAAACGTCGTGCCACGGTCGACGAGGATGTACGTGGTCTGCGCCGCGAGGATCGGAAAATCAAACGGCCTTCCAGAGACCGAACGGAGACAGAGGATGCCGATGTCACCATGACTGGCGGAGCCGCTGAAGAAGACCAAGAGGCTAGACGTGCGGCCAGACGTGCTCGAAGACTCGAGAAGGAAGCAATGGAGAAGGCTGCTGAAGATGCCCGAAGAGCCAAAGACGTCGAACGCAGAGAGCGTCGGCGGAAGCAAGAGGAAGAGATGGAAGCTCGCCGACAGGAAGAGAAGGAATCCAGACGTGCTGCTCGACGTGAACAGAAAGCTGCAGAGGAAGCTGAGCGAGTAGCCGCTGAAGCAAAAGCGGCTGAACGAGCAGAGCGACACCGTGCGAAGAGGGCTGAAAGAGAGGCCAGGGAGGCGACTCATACCGACGGAGAGCCGCTTACTGAAGGCCCAGAGCGTATGAAGAGATCCGACCGTCGCAAGTCTCATATGGATGGCCCTCTCAACGAAGACGATGAGCGTCGTCGCAGACGTGAGGAACGTCGGGCGGCACGTGGAGTCGAGACTCCCAAGACCAGCCGTCGCAAGTCAGCTCCGATCGTTGACAGCTATTTTGACTCTCGAAATGGGAGCAAGGCGCGTGAGACAGAGAAAGATTCAAGACGCAAGAAGGCGGGCTGGCCTCACTCAGGAACTGACTCTTGGGTCGCAGATCATTCTGATGCTCCCCCACCACCCGATGCCGCGCCTGTTGATGGTCAAGGGGATGAGACGGCTGGCGATGAAGGGGAGAGGAGGCGTATGAGGAAAACGCGTCGCCACTCCAAGTATGACGACGGAACCGAAGAGGACCAAGAGGAGAGAAGAAAAAGACGTGACTCACGGCGTCGAGAACGAGAAGCTGTCAAGAGCTCGGAAGGAAGTCAAGGCGATGGACGTAGGTCGAGTCGACGCGAATCTGGCTTCATCGAACCGCGTTCGCGCGCACCCAGCGCGCAAGGGACAGGTGGAGGAATTTTCAGTCGATGGAAGAAGATGATATGATTCTATTCAATTTCACGACATTTGATAGCATGGAGCATTGGCACGTTGGTCTTCAATTCGGATAATGAGCGATTTGTTTGGAGTTTGTATTGTGTGTTTTGACTGCATGATATCGGGCTATTTAGGGACGGGCTACTTAGCAAGCATTGGGTCGGCATCTGTCACAGGTCACAGGGTGTACAAGTACTACTTTCTGCATCGGTGGAACGGAGGGGGCAGACCTGGCTTGTAGGATCGGTGTACAGGTGGTGGTTTGATGATTATATATACCCCATTTCGTTTTGAATATGTCTATCTGGCATAGACAAGGACTCTTTTGAGCGAGAATACTTCGAGATTTAATTATCAGTTCACTCTCCCTACTGTTTCATTATCAAATTCCAATGTGTTTTGCCAGTACTGGAAGGCTCGATATAGAGCAGGCTCTCCTCAAATCACCATGCTCTGACTACTTGCTATGCTTGCGCCTATACCTCTATTGAAGGCCATCCTCAATGCGAGCAGACCTATGTTATAAGTCTACGCCATCTAAAATCCAAACATGTGAGCGGTTGAGAGGAACCCTACAAAGGTTGTATGTAGTGTAGACATCTGTGCTTCCCTCGTATATATCATTCAGATGTATGTGCCCACTTTCTGAGTTTGTACATCCAGTCGAGCCATGAATCATTTCGTTCAACGCCCTTCCATTCATCCTTCTCTGCATGACATCCATGCACATGTCGTGAATTGTGGTACAGTACATATCTTCTCCAATCAACAGGCCTGTCGCGGACAAGGTCCCGAGTGCCGCTTGCGCTCAACTTTCCATCACGTGGGGGATCTGGGCATCTGGGCATCTGAAGTTCACATCCTTGATTAGGAAGTTAGATCCCTTCAAATGCGGAGAGAGATAACGATCACCACGACGTCCGACTATTCCTGATAAGGTCTTGATACCCAGGATTCACTGCAAATAGTCGCAAAGATGCGATGCCCATCCAAGGATGGCGCACCTAAGCCCTCCAAACCCCTCGTCAATCGCGGCCGCATTTGTTTGCGGCTTGATGGCAAACGACGTCTCTCCTGGACAAAACCTGGCCATGCACCCCCGCCATTTTGTCCCAGCTTCTTGAATGCTGTGCTGTGCGTCCACCAATTTGTCTGCATTAAACATCATAGTCGTACCATTTGTCGACGTCTTTCCCTCTTCAAGCCCAAGTCACTATCGTTAGGGAACCCATCTTTTTTCAAATCTGGGCATAAGTCCGGCAGTACTTGATAAGTACATGTGGCGGTCGAGATAAGACGTTGGGGGCATCTCTGTAGACATATATCTACTCTTTTCTTTTGGGAGCCAAGACGTGTGTGTATACCCGACCATTTCATAGAATTCTCACTGAATCTCTCGACCTTCCAGGGCCGAGGACTATTACTTCCTTTAACACAGTTTGTGTCAGTGATATTCAACCCTATCCATTCTGACTGACATCTTTCAAAGTCTACAGATTTCGTGATGGCGAATTTGTCGTTTCTACCAGACCAATGGATGGTTGGCCTCGGCACATTGCTCCTGCTTTCAACCGCTGTTATCCTCGTCGTAAACAAAAGACAGCGAGAAGCCGTCCTAGGAAGACTTCACTTTCAAAGGAGACGCACTTCTGGGGCATCAACACCACCCCGTTCTATTTCCCCGAGCAAGAAGGCCCCTACAAATGGTGCCCCCGACTTCGTCAATGCATTCCCACCCTCGAGACGGTCTGTTCTCCCAGAACTTGCTAAGACCCTTCCTTCAGCCGCCTCGAAGAAACTCCTCAGCACCGAGCCATCAGGAAACTTCCTTGTGAAGCATGCCTTACCAACCACACAAACCTACAGTCTCGATAATGAGGTTCCCAAGTACACACCTACTGGATTTTCCACTGCAGAAATCAAGGCTATGGGCGACTTTCCAGCATATGATATTCTAAGCGGTGTCCCACTTCCACAAGCGTACAAGAACTTCGATGTCACCAGAGCTCTTCCAAGGCCATACCGGCCTTTGAGATGGAAGTATCATCAAACCATGTGTAAGTCTGGACACAGCAGTCCCTCAACGTAGCTGACATTTTCCAGCTTTCCAGAAGATGGAAACAGACTGGTGGCTTGAAGTCGAGAACACCTATGCAGCAAGAGTCAAGGAACGCCAAGATCTGTTCAAAGAGTACGGCAACAAAGTTCTGGACTATCTACCTGGTTCTGAGCTCGTCTGCAAGGAACTTATGGAGATGTGTCTTCAATTCTACTGCGCCAGGTATCCCGCCCACTTCTCCCTCTCAGACGACAAGAAAGTCTTTCATAATAGACTCCTCGGTACCGAGACTATCATCAAGCGCTTCCATCCACTTCACATCCTCCTGAACAATGTCCCAGAAGACTTCGCCATCGTTCTGCGAAACGAGGAGGACGGCATGTACTACTTCCGCGCGGGGGTCATTTGCAGTTCACTGGGCTGGAACGTGGGCACAAAGATTGGCATGCAGCTCGAGGAAATCCACGGCAAGATCCCGGACTACAAGGAGAAGATGTCGTTCAGCATGGACCGGTTCTTCAGTAAGATGGCAACACACTCGCCGATTCAGCGAGGAAGCTGGGGGCTCGAAGTCGGCAAGCCTCTCTTCATGCCGCCCGGCCATCCTCACGAGGCGCTGCGGGAAATCCAGAATGCTGAGTTGAAGATCGAGGAGTGCAATCTGAGAGTTGACTGGCAGACATTGCGAAGATTGCCACTGAGTGCAGGCATCGTTTTCAACTTCAAGGCGCTCTTCACTCCCGTGACCGAGTTCCGCGATGAGCCATATATCCCTGCACTGCTCCTCAAGATCTTGAAGGAGGGCAAGAAGAACTTGATGGAGTACAAGGGTACATGGCATACCGAGCACGTCTGCATTCCGAAATTGGAGGAGTATGCAGCTGAGCAGGTGGCTAAGGGATGGGTGGTGCCAGAGATGGAGGGACAGGAGGAGTGGAATGTTGCAACGTTGGCTGAGAGTCCGTATTTTCCAGGCTGGGAAGAGAAATGGCATCGCCAGCAGGGATTCTAGAAGTAGACGCGGAGAGGATGTTTGTTAAAATGTGCAGTGCCTGGCTAGTGGCTGATGATGATTTATGAAGGCACGATATTTGAAATACATGGCTGTTCAGCAACCGCAATTTCATACTGCGAATGACTTGAGCCCCTAGCCAGTGCAAAGCCTGTATCATACGATGAGATCTTTGGTTGGCATTGTGATACCTGCACAGGGGCCCTTATTGTTGGATGAAGTAGGTTGAACATCGAGGATTGACTACCAGCAAAAGTCTTGACGATGTCTGAGAACATGATCTAACAACGTATTAACTGCAAGATAGCCGGGCGAGCTGCCTGTGTTCGATTGTTCAAAGTGGTCCCTTCCCCGCTGTTGCACGACCAAGTTGAGAATTGAAAGCATCTCCGAAACACACCAAAATGAATGCAGCTTCTGATACCAATAATTCATCAGGAACACAGAGAAATATCACCCGTGTAATCAACAGAGATTACATAGTCAGAGCTCCATTGCATCTCACATCTTCCGTCCGTTGAATTCCTGAGTACCCTTCCCCGTTGTCGGACATCGTCGCCAAATCCAAGCAAGCAGGGTGTGTATATCCTAAAACATGCCCTCGAAATCCTCATAACGTGAGAAGAAAGGCATTTCCGTGGTTCCACCAGGAGTGAGGGGGTGTTTGTGAAGTTACTCTCATTGTTTTTCACTTGGGGCAGCAGCGATGTCTTCAGGTGCGTGTGGTGAGGCGAAGCGTGGTGATGGCGGAAGTGACAAACGAGGTCTTTTTTTGCGCGTCATGATTCGATTGGAAGCAAAGAGAGAGTATTGCATGAAGACAAGCGAGATGTAACTCGGTACTGTAGGTACTTTGGCTATTCCTGTCCTTCTCCTCGGTATGCACTCAATATCCAGATTGAAGTAATCTGCACTTTCCTGTTGGAAGGGACGCCAAGTCGAGATCATCATCAAGAAGGTCCAAGGACTACACGAGTGCATCGGCGACTGATACTTGATACTGCTATACCTAGATAAGTCATTGACGCAATGAAATAGACGTAGGAACGAGTTCAAGTATATTTGACAGTAAGCCACGTCTGAAGACGCTGATGTTGGCAGTGCTAGGTATCCAAAAACTTAACTTTCATGCTAGGAGCGAACTGGCCGCAGGAACTGTTGCTGAAGATCCATCTTTACCTGAGCTGTACTTATACGCTTGTTGAGCGTGCTCAATTGGAGTTCAGTGGGCTTCGTGTAGGTAGAGTTCTTCAGCATTTTGTCGTTCATATCAAACCCTCTTCATCTTTGGGTGATGTCTTCCTCAATTCACCACTCTCTGACGTAAGAGCAATTCTAGGGTCCAAGCAATGGTCAAGTTGGAGGTTTCAGATGTGCAAGCTTTGAAACATTTCATTCTCTCCACTTGCCAACATTGATTCCGCTTTCACCGCTACTCTATGGGAACCGTGGATGCCTCAACACGGGGTCATTCTGACGCTTTTGTATAAATATCATACTCCACGCAATGGTTCACAATCTCAATATCAATAAACAGTACAACCGCACGCAGACTCGGCCCTCACCCACGGCTCCACTTGATACATCTACCGACACAGGTCCCACCAAGTCATGTGCTTCCTCACAGCTTTCAATCGATCACGGCTCTAAGTTGTAAAGAGGCTGCAGGATCTTGAAGCACCAAAGAGCTAACGGATCGACCGCTTTGAGGTCGCGGATCCAGTCTTGCATGAGTGCCACGCTGATGTCGTAATCGGCCTCGAATCTTGGCCCACAAAGCTGCGCTCGTATATCTCGCAGCATAGGGTTGTGTTGTGTTAAATGGAAGATGAGAAGAATGGAAAGGAATGTCTGCGACCAACAGAACAGGTACGGTATCAGCCGTTTATGTCGCGAGGTGGGCGACATTGTCAATGGCCATTTTAAGCAAGACTTGGTTTTCGGTCAGTAAGACGAATTCGTAGATAGCCTTTCTCACTTACTCGAAGACATTCAGCAACGCCTTGGGCATCCTCCTGTGTCATTTGCTCCGGAAAATGAAGAGCTTTATAAACGAAGGGACGATACACCACGTATTTGGCGTAGTAGTACCTTGTACGTAGTACTGCAACCTGTATATCGTAGACAAATCGATAATGCATAGGCTCACTTTTTAGATCTGTCGAGAAAAGTTGTGCGCCGGGATGTAAAGGCCGTGGTATGGACAAACTCGGATCAACAGGCTCGTTGAAAGTTCTTGGGTTGACCGTCTGAGGTGCTGGGAAAGCCGCGGGATCATCTTCCGGCCATTGAAGATCGCGAGGGAGCAAACCTCTCCATTGCGTCAACTGTGCAGCCAGGGACTTCAGCGTGTTTGCAGTAGGTCCACCGAACTCGTCGCTTGAAGCAGTATCGCTGTTCGACATGGCTAGATGCTATTAGCCTTTACCTTGGTCCTAAAGCTGAAAATTGAGCCTTACAGTCATATATCTGTGCGTTCACGCTTGCACATAATCGGCGAAGGGCAAGGGCTGATGCAAAGTGTGCCTCTGTAGATAAAAAAGTTAGCGTATGGTCCTGACGAGGTCTGAGGGACAGAGTGAACTCATATGAGCGGAGCATAAGATAGGAAGGCTAAATACATACCGAAGTTTGTTGCCTGATTGCCGATATGATCGGCCTCGCAGAATGGGACATTGAAGCTGGGCATACCGACTCGATCACCGAGCTCGACGATTCCGGTCAAAGGCAGGTCGAGTTCCATGTGCAAGGATGTCTCCATGATAATGCAATGCCAGACAGCACGCCTCATCAGATCCCCTTTTGGTGTATCAAAATCGAGAACGTTGCTTCGACAGTCAGCAAGATCTATTTAGTGGTTCATCCAACACATACCAGGTCACCAAGATGTAACAGGCCTGGCATGCATTCACGGTCATCCTCCAGAAGTCCTAGAGCTAGTAAGTCTGTTGTCATGGCATCCTTTCACGAAGCACTTACAACGTGGCGCGAACAAGACTGGTAATACAATCTAAAGAATAAGTTCGTAAGCTCAAGAGTTATCTTCATTTGTCGTGATTTTGTACTCGCAGATCAAAATGACTTTAGAACACTTGAGGGGTAAGGTACACTTACGCAAATAGAGAGAAGATCTGAACGTTCTCTAACTCACTATCGGTGATAACAAACCCTAAACATTTCCTTGCTTCGTTGAAAAGAGCCAGACCCGGTGGGCGACCAGTTGAGCCTCCGCGGACACCCGATGGGAGTCCCTTGAATTCGCCAATAGGATTGCCGGTTAGACCTTCTATGGCAACTTCACCGAGGCAGAAGATCATCAAGGCTATTACCGAGTCAACGTCTCCATCGAAGCCTTCACTACAAACCTTGGCAAGGGTATCGCTTTCAAAAGTCCTTCGATCCATGAATGGATACAGGAAATTGAAAGTGTCAAAGTATGCCGCTGTAAGCCGATACATTGCATCGCGGGTTAGAGCTGGGAAGGTTATCTGTCATAGATGAGCACTATTCCTTAAGAACCCTCTGTGAGAAGCCCTGCTAGCCAAATATCAACGGTAAAGAGATGAGCATACCCGAGGACCACCCGAGTTTCTAGTCGCCTGAGTCTGCCTGGTTGGCGAAGATACCGTTAGCTATAACTCTAGCACTTCACAACGAGAAAGGCGGCATGGGGCCAATGTCTTCTAGCCGCGATATACGTACATGCCAACGAAAGGTCGGTCCTGGAGCGGCTCATCCATAGGCAATTTTGGTTGTCCATTATGCATTCGGACGAGAAAACTCGTCCCATCACTCTCAAGAGTCTTTAAATCACCAGCATTTGACGGCAGCACCTGCAGCATAAGCTGCTGTAAAGCAGGCCAAGAAAGTATCTTATGAGCGGCGGAAGCATGTCGATATGGTTGGTTAGGACTGGGCGGTTGTCGACCAGACGAGGTCGAATAGGAGCTTGGCTCTGTCTCGGTGTTGAAAGAGGGCTGAGACGAAGGTGGTTGTTGTAAAGGGCCGAACCCTTGAGGAGTTCTGCCGGTGGGAATTCGATCAACTTTGCCTTCCAAGCTCTTGAGCCTATCTAGAATCTCGACGAGAGTCTTATCCTTCCTTTAAAGAAATGATCAGTAAGAACGCTTCTTGCCGGATCGAAAGTCAGATAGTTTCAAAAGACATCGAGTGCCATCTGCTAGGGTCTTACTTGGTCGGCTATAGGGAAATTAGTAGAGTTCACAATGTCATCGGAGTATTCTGAACTGACCTGAGGTTCTCGGTATACACATTCTAGATTGATTCTTCTGCACAGTCCACACTGGAACATGTCAGTAACGGGTTGCAAGCGTGGAACTTGGGAACTTCTGATGGGTCTCCGCCAATACCAAGATAACCACATCCACCATGATACGCGAAGAGATTATACTGACCTTAGGCCGGGCTTCATCGCATTTTTGTTTCCGAGAACGACATGTCTCACAGGCTTGAGAGGCGATGGCCCCTCGATGTGCTCTGGAGGAAAGTCCCCCGGGACCCGAGCTTGTGCTGCTCGCGGCACTGTCCACGTTCATTATTATACCAGATGGTCCCGATGAAACAACGTTCCCGGGACCAGAGAGGTACGAATCGGTGTGGCGATGATAGGGTGATAGAGCCCCAACTCAATGCCCACTTCAGAGTCGTTGGCAGGTTGTACCCTTGAATTATCTCAAGGGGGCCACACACACTCCCGGGAAAATATTCGATCGAGCAACCTTCAAAATGCGGGTCATCGGCATGCTTGCTATACAGTACTTCACTCGGAGCTTCGTTCGCCACAGATCGTGGAGGCAAGGAAAGGATATCACGATGCGGTGACCTCTCGCACGTTGTAGATGCTCGGACAGATTGTAACAGCCTTGCCGTCGCGCATGGCAGAGGGTCGGCGGAGAATCGAGGATTGCGTCGATGAAGTATGCGGCGACGTCTCTGGAATACTGGCCCAGCAGGAGCAAGGCCTCATGTCGAGATTTTTCTAGATTGAATATCCTTCTCGGAGAAGAGCCCGCCCCCGAGGAAACCATAGAAAGGGTTCTGATATCGATGCCCTACCAACTTTCGATGGGCAAAAGTATATATTATTGTCACTGAACGCTCCGACGATACAACGCAGCCTTAGATGGTGGGCTAGTACGTAGCCATTCGATAGTGCACCCCGAATGCTGGGCCGAGACTCCAGCAGAGCAGACCAGAGACGATCAGAAAGGAAGTCGCTCGGTGGGAAAGAAAAAACCGGGAATGCCAGCCATTCATCCCTTTTTCCTTTCAAAGGCGTTCTCTTAAGTACTGCTTCTGAAGGCAACGATAGTCCGTTGACGCCTGCTAGGATCAGCCATGTGATGGATGTTGGGTGATGGGATCGTGCAATCCACTCCGGTCGCTGCCACTAATGGAGACGACAAGCAGGCCAGATGGGCAAAAAAAGTGGCAACGAACTGGACTGTACGTGAAAGCCAACATGGAGCAGACCATGCGCTCCTACCGTGGAAGACTTCTCGATGAATGAGCCTCGGGAATTCCCACGTTGAGGGAGACATCGGGATTTTTGGTTGGTTGTTGTTTGACCACTGCTGGAGAATGAATCGCCACGACGAAGGACGAGAGCTTCGATCATTGAAAAAACCTTTGGCGAAGAACGCTGACTTCAGTGTTGGGAATAGCTTCCGCTTGCCCTCTCGTCTCAGGCTCAACAGTAATATTGGCACGGACCTGAATTCCGTACCAATGAGCCATTCGCGATTCAAAATCTGTCAAGTCAGTTGCTCAAACCAAGCCTTAAGGTTGCCGCAACCACACCAGATTCACACTTTGGAGATATTGCACTTTGCCGCTATCCACGTCTCGGATTTCATAGCCTATCCAATAGAGCCGTTGAATGGGGAGGTGAGTGGTTGTACGACTAATCGCGTTTGTAAGTTGATATCTATTCCTGGATCTTTTCAGATACCTATCATCACAAATTGTTTGTGGACCGGAATAAGTTTCAGGCAGACCACAGGACCAAAAGGAAATGGATATGGCGCATGAGGATGTCTTTTCAGGCAGTCTATAAGTTGTGAACAAATTCCAGGACATTGAAAAACCAACAAAAGTCGCCACACAAGTCCGCTGCACTAAAAGGGAGAAAAGGAGAAAACTGTGAACTGCGAAGCAGTACACAGCCATGTACGGAACTGTCTGGATCCAACAAAACATCGTTCCAGCGGATCAAACGGAATGCCGCATCAGTAATGCTGAGGTCCTAAGTCGAGAATACATAGCAGAAGTTTGAGCGGCCTGACTTGCATCTATCTCAGAATGGTGCCGCTCTTGTCCAACATAGCTTGTCTCTTTGCATTATCTACAATTTGGACTTCCTTTCGAAGGTATTATCGAGTAAATAGTCAGGATAAGCACTCGTTGCGCCACCTGGAGCTCCTGGTGAACGCCAATCCCCACCGTCAATAACCAGAACCTCACCATTAACGTAGTTTCCTGCATCGCTGAAAAGGTATATGGTTCCATCCGCAATCTCCTTCACCAGCCCGTATCTTTGCAATGGAACCTTCTTGTAGGCATTACCATTGCCCTCAGCTTCCCTACTCCCCAACCTCGCCATTCCTTCGGTGCCGGAGATTGGGCCAGGTGTTATGATGTTTGATGTTATTCCCCGTGGTCCATACTCAAGGGCTGTCGTTGCTGAGAGTGCATCAACACCCGCCTTCGCCACGGCCGCATGTGCTTGCAGCGGCATTCCCGTGAGGTGGAAGGACGCTGATATGAAGATTATCCGCCCGCCAGTCGAAGGATTTGTCCCAGTATTGGGGTTTTTCTTTGCCGATTTTATAAGTTCTGGCACGGTCGCCTTGAGGGTGTTGAAGGACCCGATGGTGTCGATGTCGATGACGGTTTTGAATGCATTTGAGGAGAGTCCTGAAATTGGTGAGATGAAGTTTCCTGCAGCACCAGCACTGACGTCTGTCAGTATCATGCGGCAAATGTCGAGGCAAAGGAGCCTCTCTTACATGACATAGTCTATGCCTCCTAACTCCTTGACACATCTAGCCACTGCACCCTCTAAATCTTGTATCTTCCTCACATCTACAGCACCAATTCCGATCACCTTGCTGCCCTTCCGTGCCGTGGCTATGCTCTTGGCCATGGTCTCTGTCTTCTCAACATTTCGACCGATGATCATGGCATTCGCACCCAATCTAACTAGGGCCCTAACTTGCGCAGAGCAAATTGTACCGGCTCCTGTCATTGAAATCAGCATTAGCTTCACGCAATATCCAAAGAACCGGAATGAAAACTGCAAGAGGGGTGATTCGGTGATTTATACATCATCCCATAGCATGCCTCTTGGTACCGACACCCCAAGGCATCAGGAATACTCAGGATAATTATACTCACCTCCAGTACAGAAGACTACTTTGTTATCGAAGATTCCATCTTTCCAGACGGAGGACATATACTCGGATTCGGGGAGGGCGGCCATGTTGACTGGTTTTGGAGAGGGACAATGGTATTTGAAATGGCTACTTGGATCAGTGACGATGATATTTGCTGTAGCAAGAAAGACCTATTCTCAAGGAAACATCGATTTTGTATTTTGTCTGACCTGCTGAGAAAGCAGAGCGAAAGCTATCTCACGGCCGTAACATCGTAAAGCATGTCGGACTGAGCGTTCGCAATATCTGGGGTATCCGACAGCCTCGGCCTATGGAATTGCGAACATCAAGTGTGGGCACAAGAACTCGCATTTGACTTGGCAGGCATGACAGGGGTTATTCCAACCAAAGCGTGGGGAAAGCTCGAGGCTGAAGAAGTGGACGTGGGCGTCGGCGTCAAGTCATAGGTAGCGACCGCAACCTGCCAACATCAGCACCACTTCGACACCATCACTTCATCTTCCCCTGACCGCATCCAGTCAACATCGACAACATCTCTCCAAAATCGGTTCGATTTTCGCACAAGCCTCGGTCCTTTGCAGAGAATCAATTGTGTTCCCGGTCATGGCCTCAAGAACGGTCTCAACGTTAAAGTTCGTGGGGACTATCTCGCTGGGCTTGCTCACCGTATGCTGAACCCCTCCGTCATAGCTCCTCAAGAGAGCCATTTCTTCTCGCGGGTCCGCCAAAGCTGTCAAGATATTCTGACAATTGATTGTTTAGGGACTCTCCTACTCCTTGACAACCCTTACCCTCCCAACGCTGTTAACGCTCCCATCAGCAAGCACCGCCTCGAAAGCCTTCGCAAACCTCAATACCAGCTCTGTCCTCCACCTACGAACCCTCGCCGGTGTATCTAGCACATCATTCTTGCTTGCCTACCTACTCTCTCCAAGAAGCCAGAAACATCCATACCTGCTATGGACAACGCTCTTCGTAGTCTCCTCCGGCTTTGCCGAATACCTTGTCAGGCCGTATATGAGCAAGTCGACAACTAGCGCGCGAACTGTCAAGCCGAAGACGAAGAAAGGCAAGGGAAGACAGATGGATTCTAGCTATGAAGTTCTTGGCGCCAGCGATCGAGATAGTGAGGGTACAATTAGCGGAGAGGAAATGGACGAGGATATTAATGGAGAGGAGATCAGAGAACAAGTTGAGGGATACATGAAGGTTAATATCGCAAAGACGATTATTGCAGGTATTGGCTTTGCCATGAGCACAGTTGGTATCTGGGGCGATGGAGCTGCGGATTTGGTCATCATTGAGATGTGAGAGGTTTACGATGCTGGACGAATGGATGGTCACGACACGACACTGGGAAGATTTGACGGAGTGGTAGGGAGACGGTAGATACTCGACTCTTGTTATTCACTTGATATTTTTTTGATGGCGTTACGGCGTTGCCTGAGTCTAATGTCTCGGGATCACCCACCTTCTAGCAAAAGAATGCATGAATGTCAACCAAGAATGTCAGCATGAGTGTTGTCACTCTTCAGTCTTCATGGATCGAATGAAAAACAGTCTATTCTACTTATACCTGCCCTCGAGTGAGGCCAGTTTCTCAACCATGTACTACATCTGCTTTTCCGTCGGTTCCAGGCGAGTGAGACCAGTTGCTAAGTGTATTGCCCGAATGATGAACACTAAGACCTGCCTATTTTATCGCCAGAAACGTTTCGCAATGATTTGATAATTTGTCTGCAAAGCATCACGCCAAAGTGGTGACGGAGTATGTTGAAGGATTGATCTTGATCACGACATCAAACGCGATGTCCTACAAAATCATTGTTCAATATCTCCGGTACGCAAAGTGTTTCGTCCAATTGCAAGGGTTTTACCTGGTGCTCAGAAGTCGAGGAGGTACACGATGGCTCTAAACATAAGGCGACTGTTTTCTTCATGTGGCAGGTCTTCTTCGCTTAGCGTTTGTTGACCGTTTGCGAGCAATATCCTATCTTCAGTCATACTACAGAACTTCCCATTTCCAATCTCCCGCTGCGCTACCCAACTCCATGCCCAATACGCAGAACGCCTTGCCTCCTAGGTTTACAATTCTTACATGCTCCTCCCAAACCTCGCCGCGAATTCATATGGCATTCTCGAGTCCTGCTGCAGCCCATCAAGATTTCGCAACGGCGTCGACGCCTCTTCGATGTCTATATCTGAAGCGTCAGCCATTTAGTCGAATCTCAAATCTTGGCCTTTATCTGTGAGATAATGTCGTGTAGCCGTTTGAGCATTCGGGGATGAGTACATACCACGGTGTAGAAGTCTTCTCCTCCGTCTCGTGAACCGCCTCCACCAGGCTGTCATAGTACCGACGACAGCCACGACAAAAGCTAAAATGCCGATGACCACGTTGATCTTGTTCTCAGTGGAGAGGCTTCTTCGGGATATGTGTTTGAGGTGGATCATTGCTGAGCCTAGGAAGAGTTGGCTTGTGTTAGCTAGTGTGGAACTCGATCTTGAACGTATCTCGGCATAAACTTGCAGGACGCAAGGGGAATACCCACCCATGATGAGCCGAGAAGACCCAGAATGTCAGGCTGGAGGGGAGTTATCCAATCAAAAGTGTAGAAGTCAAATTTATAACGATAGACTGATGACTTGTACAACTTCGCTTTTGCAGAAGCTAATAAAACCTTGCAACTTGAAACAAACAGAACACCCTCTTGATCTACCATCACTCGGAGCAGTAGCAAGGGAGATGGGCCAGCAATATGTATACAATATGGAGATGAAGCGGTCTGGTACACGAGTGACCATGTAATCTGTACATACGTCCGATTGGCTACAGATCAATCAGGGAAGCATAGTTAGTAGAAGTGTTCTGAAGAGGCTGTAAGGGTGTAACAAGTCACAGGTTGTTTGGCGTCTGGCTTTCCTTGTTATCAAGAAAAAATCATGAAAACATGACAGTTTCGGGTACGGACGGCCCTCGAGGCTATGGAATCTAAAGTTTTGTCCAAAGTAAGCCTAGTTTGATGACACAGAACGAGCGAGGAGGATGTCAGGCTGAAGCCGTCAAATGTTGCTACTTGCATGGGGGTGGTCTTGATACAGCCTCACACTGTTCCGGAGGGTGTGTTATGCCTCGTTGGGCTCTCTGAGTGATGGCGTACCTGGATTCTTCTCATTTTGAACCAGCTCATTCTGGACTTCCAGATTATGCTCGTGATAAATGACCCAGGAAAGAGTGTATATTCGCAAATCACCAATGCTTTCACAGCGTCAAACCGGCATCAAAAGTGGTCGAACACAGGGTATCAAATTCTGGATTAATTCGAACAAGCTGTGCCTCTAATCATACACAGATATGGTATCTCTTCCTATCTTGTGATTTCCACCAATCCCGTATTCCTTTCTCAACCCCAACAGATAACATCTCGCCCATCCGTGCCCGCACGCATATATCTACCATCCCATACACAAAGCAAGATGTTATCTCCTTCCCCCTCGGGTCAGGCCGACTCAGAAAACCATGCTCAAACACCTATCATACTTTCTTTCTTTACTCTGTCTGTTTCTCGCGAACGCAAACACAAACAGCAGCATCTCTTTTCATATCGCCAAAATATCAAAACCCTAGAGATCGCTCGAGAAGAAAGATTGTTGTAAAAAAGCTCAATGAGTCGCTTGTAGCCGTGAAGACTTGAGAAATGAAGTGAAGTAAAGCGCTGAAATCGACGAGACTTCCCAATCCCTAATCCTTTACAATATGCGCCGTGCTTGTAATATTAAACAAAAAACGCCAACGACTACCAATTCGCTCTACGGTGAGCATCGAAAACAATAATATCTCGGTATGGACATGATTCAACGTCAACAAGTTCCCAGTCAAAGTAAGTCCCCCGACCGAAACGACTATTTCAGTGTTCCATGTAAAGTGATCAGACGATGGTCCATCGATGTTGAAAATCTATGCCAGGGCAACGGCAATCACAACTAATAAACAAATAGAAACAGCCCTCGGAAATGTCTTGTGACTTTACTTCCAAGGTTTCTTCTCTTTGCCATTGCTGTCTTTGCTGTTGATGCTGCTGGTTCTCATAGCACTGGCCGCCCCGGCAATAGCTTGAGGAGACTCTCTTCCGGTAATACCAGAGCCTTGCTTTCCTTTAGGTTGAGGGAGTAAGCTCACACGTCTGTTCGTAGCCAAGGAAGATGCTGGTCTTGTGGGTTTAGATGGTGGGCTACTGAAACCTGTGGGATCGCTGGATTTGGGTTGCATAGAAGCTCTTCGATTTGTGGTGTTGCTAAGGGCTGACATGGAAGATTTGGCGGCGAGCAGGCGTGGTCGAGTTGGTGGTAAGCTTTGAGCAAGGACTTGCTGGTTGTATGGGCCTGGACTTGTAAGTTTATCACGGAATCCTGTTCTCGAAATGGATTTCCGGGACGGAGTCGTATCAGGGGCCGGGGAACTGGTGTTATCACGGCTGAGAGGGGATCGCAATGGTATTCTCGAGTCGACTGAAATGTTCGACCTGTTAGAATGTGCGGACGGAGGTTTGGAACGAGCGTGTGGACTTGGTGTTGTGAGACTCAGTGGCTTGAAATTATGCCCAATAATAGTGTCCTTGACGTTGACACTTGAATTCCATCGAGGCCTCCCATCTGGATTGTGAGTTAAAGAGGGCCGCGGTATTTTGTTATTGCCTGTTGGCGTCGCGGAGCCTTGTCTAGACGAGACTGGTGAAGGCGAAGCTCGGCCAACGGGTGCAGCGATGGTCGATAGTCGATTTGAAAGTCCTTTGCGGGGGAGCTGGCTCTGAGCTGTCGAATTGCTACTGTGTCTCCTTGCACCAGGTTGAGGGAGGTTACTGCCTGAACGAGACTTCCCATTCTTCACGGGTGTCAGATCCTGTGCAGCGAGGCCAGTGAGAACAACGGAAGAAGCTGGTGAACTGCCGGGAGTATCGTAATGGCTGCCGACTGTAGATCGATCATTTGAGAGCATGCTTGAAATCGAGTCCCGAAGCTGCTGATTCTTCTTGTCGGCTTGAATTTCTTCGAGGCTCGTATCAAGCTCGCTCATCTGCTCCTTGAGGGCTTCCCACTTACGTTGCATTTCAGAGTGAAGCCGCAAAATCTCGCCATTTACTGTCAACCGGTCCTTGACACCCCGTTCAATAATTGACAATACCCGCTCAATAGCCGGACCGTAGTGCATTTTCTTTGCCTCGTAGCTTTCAATCTTCTTGCCCATCGAAGCTGGATTTTGGAGGTGAGTGCCTGCTTCCACTGCCTCCTTCAGCTTGACAACGCTACGATCGACTGATTCGTACATCTTCTGGGCCTGTCGGCCGGCTCCTCTGAATACCAAAACCCAACGATCTTCACCTAGCTCTCTCCGAAGTGATTCGGCGTCCTTTTCAAGATTTTTCCAACTGCTCTCCAGACCAGTTCTTCTGGTTTCAAGCTCCTCGCAAGCCGTTGGAAATATTTTCTCGGCCCTGTAGTGGAAAGTAGAGAGTCGCATCGGGAGAAAGTCCAATGATGCTCGCAGTGGTTGCATCCTAGCGAACAATGCTAGCAAGCTTGAATCGTCTTGTGCTGCGACCGTCGAAGGGTTTGGCGAATTCGGGCTCAGTGGAAAGGATCCCGTCACACTAAATCGATTGCTTGCATTGAGCTTCGCTTTCGATGGGGGCGTATCGTTGACAATCGTGGCCAGTTCGTTGAGATCTAAACCTCCATCTCCACCGGTTTCTGCCATCAACGACTTGTGCCTCTTTTCCTCCATTTCAAAAACAAGCCGGGCCAGGACGTCCATTTCGTTGCCAATGTCTCCCAGAACGGTATTCCAAAGCTCCTCCCATTCCATAGCAATCTCGACCGAGTTCTTCACGGCCTTCATTGTCCTTCGTATTTTCTCCCACTCCGATAAAATTGTCTCCACTTGTAGCACAACCTTCTTGAGCTCGTCCGGGGATACTGTGGATATATCTGAGCGACTCTGGAGGGATTCGATGGCCGATACATAGACGTTGATTAGTTCCGTGAACCTGGAAATGGCATTGTCGACTTCTTCTAAGCCTTCTCTACCTCCAGCAGCGGCCCACTCGACATCGTCCTCTCCATCAAGACCAGACACGACTTCAGACGCCTTGGAGATCCAGCTTCGAATTTGTTCTGCGGCCCCCATCAACGCTTTGGAGGCAGCTTTGGATGTTGGAATTGCAGAAACTTTTGTAGATAGGGATTCGGCATCTGGAAGCTGTAACGAGGTTAATTGAGCAAGCTGATTTGCAAAAGACACCCTCGACAGTGTGTAAATCGACCCCGTTCGCTGTAATCCAAAAGGGTTGAAAAATGAGGACGCATCGCCTTGAAATTCCCCTGGTGTCGTACCCCCTGGGGGAGTATCCTTAGATATTGGAGGGGGAGGGGTCTCGTCATCTGGAGGTATGTCTCTTTCGATATGTGCCTGCTTCGTATCCGACATTGCCTTTGTTCCATTTCCATTGGTATGTTCTGGCAACCTGTACTTCTGCGAGTCCATGTCTATTGGTTCCGCATTTGTGCCCATTTCCCGCTCTCTCGAACCCGCAGAGGATGACGGCCGACGTGTTCCACCTTCCAAAACTCTAAGGTCGACAGGTGGGATTTCGGTATAACTTCCACCAGTCACCTGCGGTGTGAGAAGCCCGCTGGTGCCACTCCAGGCTCGACCTCGAGGTTGGAGACTGGGCGACTTCGCAGATTTCACAGAATTGGCGCGGTGGATGAGGTCGAGCTTCTGAATTTGGTCTTCTGGTATTCGGCCTATTCGATCGTTGGAAGGCGAGCGATGTAGGTTGGGCTCATTCGAATCTTTGCCAAAGCCCAAAGCTTTGAGACGCGCTGCGAGACCGGGAGAGGGCTTGCGCGCTTGTCGAGGTTTGCGTTGGTCGTAGTCGTTACTGGTCGTTAAAGCTGCCGTTGAGGCAGCAGAATTATTATTGTTCGCACGATGTTGATGCAGGTCGAGGTGCCAGGATGGAGAGTCTGAGTCTGATCGCGGCGCTGAACGCAGGGAGGTGGTCATTGGGCTCGATTGCCGGTGCTCGTGCAGCTAAGGTTGAAGGATCCGGGGTTGGAGGCCGTCGATTGGGCTATCCGACAGTGCGAACGGGTTCGTTGAGAGCGCGGTGCCTGGCGGAGGGGTGTAGTGAATGCAATGCGATAGTGAGGTGCAGCAATTGAAGGGCTCAGGTCGAGTTGATAAGGTAAGGTATGAAGAAAGATCAGATGTCACGGCTGCGACTCGACACTTTGCAAGTCTCAAGCTTCTCTCGGACGGAGCTGGTCGCGTTGGGAAAGAAAGTGGCTTCCAATGTCCAGGGGTGCGAATAGCAGTCACGACCTTTGGGGACGGAGAGGGCAGGGCAGGGCAGGGCAGGGCAGGGCAAGATGGACAGATGCAGGGCAGTGAGAGATGGAAGGAGCGGGACTTGTGGGAGGAGACAACCTGAACATGATCGAGCGTCGAGCAAGCTACAGTATTCATCTGATCATCCCTCATCAACCAACCAGCAAAGCAAGATCTTTATCACAGCTCAGCATAGTATCAATAACACTACTCGGCCTGTAGGGCAACACTTCGTGGAATACCAGGCAGCCAAAATCAAAAAATAAAAGTAAACCCCATCTGTACTACTAGACACAGCAGGCTGCCTTTATAACAGCTAGCTGCTTGCTTGTCCTCGTCCCGACGCGTTCTTGGTGTCTTCGACGGCGCTGAGCAGCGTCGACGGGTGGCTGGACTGAGGGAGCTACTGCACGCGGAGGCGGATCTCTGCTGGAGTAGGCGTAGCCTCACAGGAGTGGAGTGGGATCGTGGCAGAGTGCAATCTATTTTGTTTGCTGACGCGAGGATTATGAGCTGCGTTCAGACAGCATTAGCAGAGGCTGAGGATATTTGTTACAAGTTATGAATTATATACGAAAATTCCGAAAGTAGACTGGATGACAACAGCGAGTAATTCACACAAAATGCCCAATTCCTCGATCAAATTATACACCTTAAGGAAAATACATCAATCGAATTCTGAGATCTCAAATTTGGCCCCCACGAACTACGCTCGTCCGGGAGACCGTGTGTAGATTGAGCTTGAATGTTGGAAATCGAGTAGCCGGACTCCTCATCATTAAGAGCACTCAAGGACATGAGGAAGGGTTTTCCTCAACTTCCCAACTTCTGCCCTAGGGGAGAGGTCCCTCATTTGATGGTTCTGAGGACAAAAATGCATAACTTTTGTACCAATTGGTGATCATTAAATCCATGCATATTCAGCTCCTGCACTCCTGCACAACTGCAGAAAGCCAAAGCCAAGACCGAGGCTTCAGCAGGGGCAAGGCAAGAAAAAGGGGCAAGCCTCGCGTGGATGTGATATAAAGTTTCCAGGACTGGCTGATCAGTACGCCTTGCTTTGTACACTCGATGTGATGTGATGAGAAATGAGCTAGGCTAGAAGATAGAGGCAGAATGCCGACATGTACCGGTTGAAGGTGGATGCGTTTCAGGTCAGTATGAGCAGGATGTGATGTGATGTCGGATGAATTCTTGTTATATCACTGCTGGAACCGAGATGGGGATCAAGACTTGCGATCGGATGTATCAAGAAAACACTAATTCAACTAAGATCTCGATCTTCCACATCATAGTGAGTCTGGACTCTGAATCCATGACATCCGATGCTGCTGGTGAGATGTGCAAAGCCTAGGGTATATTCGTGTTCATTCAGATCAAGCTTCTGTTATTCTTGTGAATCTAAGCAATTTCCGTGATGAAAATATCCGACAACGCTGGAGGCTCAATGCTCAATGCTTCATTAAACAAGAGATAGAAAACTAGTACAAAAATATGGCCTGTCAAAATCTGGCCTGGTATCAAACACCTTTCCTTTCCAAGCCTATATACCAAAGCCATGTCACAGAATGCATAGTGCCTATTTACTTTCCCAAGGTGTCGAATACACCGCTCACCTCGACCGCCAAATTTACAATCGTACTTACACTCCACAGGCCGATCAAGCCCCAACCAATTCTTCTGCTCATAACCCATTTGTTCAGAGGGACGACAACCAGAAGACCAACGAGTGTTATCAACAATGTAACTGCACTAATCATCAAGGTGCCGCTGACCTCAATCTCATACGGCTTGTACTCGATGTGGTTCCCTGGATGTTTCGCGTGTTTATGATTTGCTCCCTTGATTGTCATGTAGATTCCACTCAATCCAATGCCGAGGAGTATGTTGAGCATTGGTCCTCCAAAGCAGGCGGACAGAGCCATAACAGGATATCCGAGTCGAGCAACTGTAATGTCGGCAACCAGATCACCGAGAGAGTTCCCCACAGCGAAGATAGTGAGTCCTAGGATGGCATCCGAGATTCCTAGAATCACGCCAATGGCTTTGAGCACCCCGACAACTTCATTTGCAATGGTAGATATCCAAGCAATGGCAACAACAAAGCCGAGGAAACATAGAATGAAGCGGTACTTTGGAGGCTTCGTTGGCGAGGTCGTAAGTACCAGGACAGCAAATGCAATCATGGAACCCAACAGGGAATATAAAACGAGTTTGACGAGAAGACTGGTATTCCCCTCGGCACTGTTGGCCCAAACGATTATCACCACAAATAACGGTGCGGTGAATATCTGGACAGAGACGAGCCAACGATTCCAATCCTCTGAAGACACAGCCGCTAAACTGCCTGGAGTGTCCTCTACCTGTGAAATCGATGATTGTTTGGAAGGCATTGGAGCCAAGTGAGAATGATGATGGAGGTTCTCTGCTGACACGGCAACGGCGGCAGAACTGTGTCCACTGTAACCTCGAAGTTGTGGCGATCGTGGGGAGTGCCCGTGGGACTCTGTAGCTCGTCTATAACGAATCCATTCGGGCTCATTCTCTAACGATGGACTGTCTGGTGTCAATGGAGGAACAGCGCTGCTGTGGCGTCTCGGTAAAGATGGAGTTCTCTCGTCAAGGGTTGCCTCATCCTCTTCCTCGTCTTGAGATTCGGACTCGACGACTGGAAGTGTGATTGCCAGAAGGAAAATGCTTGGTGCTGATATGAGCCCGACAAATTTGTCCCAGATAGGTTTCTCCCGCCACGTACATAGTGTGGGAAAAAGTGTAGATCCCAGCACCTGAGGGCTTGGAAAATATTTGTACGGCCACCACCAAATGGGCCTTACCCTCTCCTGGTATTCCAGGTCATGACTACCGTATACCGAATCAGAGACCATCTCTGGTTCTGGCAGCATGATACTTGGAGGTCGTGAGCTGATTGCAGACATCGGCGCGGGCGAATCGGTATATGCCGGGAATTGAATTATTGGAGAGAGCGTCCGTGTGTGGGAGCTATCTCTCGAAGAAGAGCCTGGAATCTGAAGTCGAGGGCGTTGGGTAGCTCTTGATCTCATCTTCGGAGAGTCGTGTACAGAGTCTCTCTCAGGTTCGTGATCTCTGAAGTAATCGGTACGTATATGCCTTGCCCCAGGAAATCCTTCTTCGGGCGGTGCTAGAGTGTCGCGCTTTGGCCGATCTTGGGATGGAGCGGGACTAGCCTCTCGGGTCTCTTGTATCGAAGGGGGAGGAGAGACGGAAAAGGTTGGTGAAGGTGGTGGACGGCCAGAAAACGAGGGTGAACTATGTACAGAGCCTGGCCCAGGAACTTCGAGATTCCGGGGAAACGTTGGCGTTGCAGCGACGACCCCAATATGTGGTATGGTCGCTACCGTGAAGGCAGCAGGGTCAGTTGCTTTAGAGCTGGCTGCATCATTCAAAGAGACGGCTCTTGTCCTGGTGGTAGGTGCACCAAGTCTCGAGGGGTCGTTTCCAGTTGATCCTGGCACAAGATTAGGACCAGAGGGATTATCTGTATAACGTTCCTGTGGTGCTCCAGCTCTATCAGTCTGCGCAGCAAACCCGGTTGTAGGATCATCCGAGTATCTACGTAGATGGATTGGTCGTGCATGTGACCCTCGAGCCTTCTGCAATGATGATAGAACCGATCTAAACTCCAAGGCGCCCACTAAACTTGGACGGATGGGCGTTATCGTGTTCCGACGGCTTCCAACGGGCCTGGTGACTCGCATACTGCTTGCCATCTCAGCCGCGAGATGCATGCCTTCGTCTCCATCTTCGTCACTTTCGTCGTGTACATGAGCTGGACTTGCAGCTCGTTCCAAGGCCGCGAAGTCTTCAGCATCTCTGTATCGTGGGGTTCCTGTTGGCGCATCTTCGTCGTCATCGTTTTCCTCAGAGACTTCTATCTCTTCATTCGCCATGGCCAGATACTGCCCACGAGCAGCTGCTTCCCTTTCACGCTGTCTCCGTTTCCGTCCGAGGTACCAGTGCCAGACGACCACCACGACCACATAGAAAATGTAGAAGGCAACCATGACGCAGCATTCCCATAGATGCAAGGCCCCATCAGCCAGGAAAACCATACTGAAGCTTGCGGCAACAATGAAGAATCCAACATCCCTAACGAAGGTCTTCTTCCCAACCTTGAACTCTCGTACCAATGCCATAGACCCTGCTACGACTGCAGTGATGAATCCGGCCGCACCGATCAACTCTCCAACAGCCAAACTTCCACTATGCGAGCTCATCGCTGCAAAGGTCGAAAAGACGTCCGGACTTCCGTTTCCAAATGCCAGAAATGTCACCCCGGCCATGCTTTCGCTCATTCCTAATATAGATGCGATGGTGCTCAGATTGATGCAAAAGAAGTCCGAAGCAGCGATGCCGATTGTAGTAAAGAGTAGAGCGAGCCATAGTGAGAGTATGATAAAGGCAACGGGTTGCGCATTAGGGAGACTGCAGTAGTAGAGCGAGAGGTAAGAGAAGAGGCCTGCTTCTTCGTCGGGACAGTTCTCTTTTATGAATTTGCATTTATCTGCCGCAAGGTGAACCAGGCGACACTGATTTGTGAATATGTCAGCTTAGGACTCGAAGGGAGAAGGGATCCTGGAAATATGAAGGCCTGACCCACCTCTTCGTCCCTCTTTACGAGTCGGGTGATGTCCAACTGCTCCAAAGCTCTCCTTTGCGCCACCCCATACTGAGCGCCGTGTCGATATTTGGCAGACTGGTCTGCGACGAGGCTGATGACAGCGAGCAGGGACAAGCAGAGCACGGTAATGTAGAAGGCGCGGAATCTAAACCTCCTCGGCGATTGCGATGTGCGCTTCGGCACCGCCGTTGAAGTTGATTGTCGCATGTTCCACAAGCATCATAACCTGGAACACATCGATGAAGGAGTTTAGTTGTGCAATGCTGATGCGATTGTCGAAGCCAGGATGAAGTGGGACGAGAAAATAAATATGAGAACAAAGGTGGAAGTGGGAATGGGCCGGAGGGGATGACAATCAAGCATTGTGTCGTGTCGGTCTGGGGACAACCAGTGCCACTTCCAAGCTCGACCAAGCCACGGAAAGTAGTGCAAGAAGCGATGACGCTGCCCTGAATGCGATCTGCCTCGTCGCAATGGGGAAGCTGCGCTGCACAGAAGACCGCTAAGATAGATAGCGATAAGCCAGGTACAGTGGAGCTGAGCTGGAGGGAGTGGCAGTGAAAGTGGCCAACCAAGAAGGCAGAATATGAAATAAATTCGTCAGCTTCTCTAGGCAAGTACCAAGGTCAATCGATCCTCTAGATATGCTAGTTTTAAAGATAGTCGGACTGCAGCAGATAAATTAACTCCTATTGTTTATACTCAATCATGCAATTGACAGTTCGACGGTTTGCGAGAGCGTGAAGCGTGGATGTATCATGATCAGATTTAGCGTGGGCGACCCGGCGCGGGAGTTCTTCAGCCACACTAGCGGGTTGCTGGGCCTGCTGTAAACAAGCGCGTATGCCAATGTAAACACGCGATTTCAGGATCAACTTCAACTCTTTACGCCGATTAACGACAACACCAGAACAGACGCACGATGCCTCGAGTTGCGCAAAACCCTCGCGGAGCAAGTAATGGCAGGGTGGCCTCTGGTTCCATTGCGGCATCCCCATTCAAATCGCCTGTGAAGTAAGGAGTTCGCCGTGTGTCTGCTAATTATTCTAACATTGATCAGGATTCCCCTCAACGACGATGCACAGGAAAAGGCCAAACGCCTGCAGTCGCGGCATGCGCTCCACGACATACACATGAACCAGATTAAGGCGGCAGCATCTCCAATGCGCAAATTGAGCAACTTCGAACGAGCCGGTAGTTCTTCTCCATCATCCAACCCAAAGACACCGCGGCGGACGCTTGGGAAGGAGAATGATCTGGATGGAGGGGTTATGATGGTTGGCGGAACTGCTGTTACGCCGATGAAGCGCGTACCTCTTCTTGCCAATTTCGAGGAATGGATGAAGATGGCCACGGACAACAAGATCAATGCGGCTAATTCTTGGAACTTCGCCCTGATCGATTACTTCCACGATATGTCGCTGCTGAAGGAAGGGGATGGTGTCAATTTTCAGAAAGCCAGTTGTACTTTGGACGGTTGCGTCAAGATCTACACCAGCAGAGTCGACAGTGTGGCCACCGAGACCGGAAAGCTTCTGAGTGGGTTAGCAGACAGTGGGAACAACAAGAAGAAGAAGGGCGAGAGTGAGGAGGGCGAAGAGAGTGAGGAAGAAGTGGAGGACGAAGATGGAGTGGTTAGGAAGAAGCCAAAGAAGCGGGTAAGCAACACAATTTCTTCAGTGGCTTGGTTCCGGTGCATTGTTTCACTTTCACTACACGGAGGCAAAGACGATTCAATTGCAAGCGCATTTCGTGTTGGTCTTGTGGGCAACGACTGGCGTTGCGGGCTTTCCTTTTCAACACCACAAATATGGCCGTGGGAGAATACCACTTTCTTGAACGCTACCAGTAGCTGAGTAAGAAGTTGGCTGTTACATACGACCACAGACTGAGGAAAACTGGGCATCCCGTCCGCTCTGCCATACATAAGCCTCAGATCGGCAGATTAGTAGTTGGGTGGGTGACCACCAGCGAATACCTGCTGTTGTATGTTTTTGAATCTTTACCTTTTCGTCTTTTTTTTTTGCCGTTTGAGCAGACCAGACGTTTTGATTTATTCCATTGGCCTTATTTGAAGAAGTCTCCTCCTGGCTAGAGTGAAACATTATTCCTTCCCCTTGAAAAATTGCATTTCGGTTCCGTGTTGTCATTTTTTGGTTCGCGGTATGATTGGGTTTACTTAGCCTTGTCGGAGGCCTCCGAGACCCTCGAAATGTACTAAGTACGTGGCCACAATGGTTTTTACCACTAAACCACAGTCGTCCACTCTTCCGGGCATAGTCCACAGCAGCCATGGACACTTTCCGGCAGGCAAGTTTTCTCGTACTTCTATGGCCTCAGATAAGAACCGTGCTCTCATCCAACCAAGAAGATCCGGAATGGTGTAGTGGCTAGCATTTCTGCCTCTCATGATCTGTTTAAATACAGTTGATTTAGTTCGCAGGAGACCGGGGTTCAATTCCCCGTTCCGGAATATTTCTTTTGCACTTTTTTTCTTTTGCACTTTTTGTCTTTGGGTACAGCGTCCTCGGGCAAGGCCATGCAAATCTTCTCTATATCATCTCGAATTGAAAAATTGTTCTGATCTATTATCTTGTTCGACATGTGGGGTAAATACCCGTCGAAGCTTTGCGCTTTCATTGTGCCTATGGAGATGGGCGCAACTTTTTGTGCCACATTTTCCTGTGCCACATTTTCCTGACACAATTTTCTGCTACATTTTTTGCCGATTTGCTGCCGCAAGGCTACAGACTTCATCGGTCTGTAGTACAGCATTGTCAAATCGTATGACACATGCTTTTGCTCCACTGTCTCTTAGTGGCTCCCTGCTGCGCCATTTCTGCAAGCCGGAAGTCCGGCCGTTAGCCCGCGCCATCCAATCCCTCGTGGCCATATCTATCCACATAAGCCAAATTCCGTATCAATCAGCTTCAAAGCTACTCATCTTTGATGGTCTAACGGTCATGATTTCCGCTTGTCATAACAGACAATGCGCGGGAGATCGGGGTTCGACTCCCCGTCAGAGAGGTTTCTCTTGAGTTCATGGCCCCAGGTGCATACCTGGAGCTTCTCAGCTTTTGCAATTTTCTTCTTTGCCATTTGGATAGTATTCGCGGGGCGGAGAGGATTCCTTGAAGCTCTCAAATCGTTTCACCCCCGAACTTGCTTGGAAGTACAGATGTGTATTTTGAAGTTCTTTCTTTTTGGCTTTTAGCATTTATTCTAGCCGAAATGCCCAGCTAGATTTCTATGGCTGAGTTCTGATTTTTTTGATTTTTTTTGGCTGTCAAATTCAAATGTTGCATGGACTTCATTCTTGTCGCCGCACAAAATTTACACTAGCTCGGTTTTCGCTTTCTTTCGCCTAACCAGCCTTCCGAATATTTACTAACTCGTAAACAGGCTCAACGTTCATCAGAAGCAACTCTAGCAAGCTCATTCGCGGCTCTACAACTAAAGAAGTTCGAACTCGAGTTCTCAGTTGATCCTCTATTCAAGAAGGCCTCAGCAGACTTCGACGAAGGTGGCGCTAAAGGATTGCTCCTCAACCATTTGGCGATCGATTCCCAAGGTCGCATCGTCTTCGATAGCAGTGATGATGCTGGTGATGCATCTGGCGAAGGCCAGGGTAGACAACGCAAAGGCGACATCATCGAGGAGGAAGAAGAGACCGAACCTGATTCCATGATCGATTCGACAGCAAAGAATGCGGAAGAGGATGAAGAGGATGTCGAGATTGACGTTGGAGCTCTCGGCACCAAATTCTTCCCGAGCCTGGATCTTTTGGACGAACAAGATATTTGCCCTTCCCTGAAGAATTTCGACCTTGGAGATCCATCCGGTACCATGGATGTTCCATTCCTCAAAGCACCAGAAGATTGGAGAGATAAAGACAAGCCTGCCGAAACTTCAGTCGGTGACAAGTCAGGCATCTTCCTTGATGATGACAACCCGGTCGGCTTCGATGATGATGACGACGGACTTCTCGGAAACTTCGACATTCCTGCGGATACTGGCTTTGGAGAGGGTGGTGAGGCATGGGCCCGGGATGCTGCGATTGAAACCCGTATGCGCGTCCACGATGGAGGCTTTGACAACGATGGCATGGGAGGTGCTGATGGTGAGGATGGTGATGGCGCAGCAGCCGGGGCTTTTGATCCGGAGACTGGCGAGTACGTTGTTTCTCTTGATCATAGCTCGAAAGTCCAAGGCGGCCATGATGATATCTTGAGCTACTTCGACGAGGCATTACAGAAGAATTGGGCTGGACCAGAGCACTGGAGAATCCGAAAAATCAAAGACATCAACAAGCCTGCGACGGCCACCAAGGTACGAAAAGAGAAGGAGCTATTCGAGATCGACTTTCTTTCTCCTCTCTCGGCATCGTTAGCGGAAACTATCTACACCCCGGCGTCATCTAGTACTGTAATTTCTCTTCCCAAGAAGGACTGGAAATCCAAAACCAGAAATCTTCTACCTGACGATAAGCATTTCAACTCTAAGCAGCTGCTGAGACTCTTCTTGAAGCCCAAGGCTCGCATGGGTAGTCGAAGATCTGGCCTTGGCATGAAAACCAATAACTTTGGTCAACGAAAAGAAGAAGAGGCTGCTGAAGGGGACATGGACGAAGCTTTCTGGGCGCAGAATGAAGGACCAGCTGAAATTGATGATGCTCCCCAAGGAGATTATGATGCCAACTTCTTCCAGGACGATGGCCTACCGATGCCGGGGGGTCTCGACGACGACGACGACATCGAATTTGCTGATGCACGAGATCACTTTTCACCAGGTGCCGAAGAGCGCGGAGAAGGTGGCATGGCAGGAATCAATAGCATATTGAATGGTGGTATGACTCAACTTCCTGAGGGCGAAGAAGGTGCTTTCGGTACCCAACTCGTCACTCAGAGCAGAAGGATGAGACCAGAATATGTACAGTATGCTCGTGTCGCCAAGAAGGTTGATGTGCGACGATTGAAGGAAGAGTTGTGGAAGGGCATGGGTATCGAGGCACTCGACTTAGTAAGTGGCATTCTAAAAGCCGTTGCTGGATGTACTCCTCTAACCTTTTTGCAGAACCTACCATCCCAGACACCAGGAAGATTACCCACTCCTCAACCCGAACCCCAAAAGGGGGAAGATGGAAGCCTGAAATTCACGTCTGTAATGCAGAATTTGCAAAACGTCTACCCGAAGCAAGCTATGAACGATATTTCAACAAGTTACTGTTTCATTTGCTTGCTGCATTTGGCAAATGAGAAGGGTTTGGTCATTGAGAAGCAAGAGGGTCTCATGGAATTAGACATCAGGAAAGACCCAACTGCTGAGATCACTGTTGGTGGATGAGATGTAGGAGTTTTGCGTATCTTAAGGGTTTTTCTGGCGTCAAGGACGGACTGCATGTCATGAATGAAGAATAATGCATCGAATGCACTGTGTATGACCACCCTGCTTGTGAATATCTTCGACTTTCCTTGTTCGACGATATTTCAATTCAAAAACAGCTTACGGCTTCGCAACGCCATCTTGTTTTGAATGATTTTGATGGGACGTTGAAGTGAATTATTCTTAGTTATGACCGCCGTGACCCTGCCCTCTAGCGCCAAAGTCATAAAGAGACGAGGCTGAAGCTTTGGCGCATTCTTGTTCACAGCCAACCAGGTTCCGCGACCGAGCTCTGCTACTTCTACTTCTACTTCTACCACATATTTCTACATCACGAAACCTTCTGCATACGCAACACACTCATCATGGCAATCAAAGATATCGTCACCGACCCAGGCCTTAAGGCCGCCTTAGAAACATCCGCTCAAGCCCGAGAGCAAGCAGTTGCGCTTCTCGACTTCGTCTCAAAGCAGCCGGCGACATCCGCGCCCTCTGAGGACTTTCAGATCCAAGTCTCCAAGCAGCAGAAGCTTCTCCTTACCTACCTGGCGCAATTACGAGGCCTCCATCGTGATGCGCACATGGCTGCTCGAGAGACCAAGGCCGTAACGGCTGAGGCACGTCAAGAGGTCGACAAGCTACATCTCCAACTCCAGAACCTCTACTACGAGCAACGACATCTTCAGGGAGAGATTGCCGCTTGTGAATCCTTCGAGTGAGTTATCCTCTGTGTTTCTAACGTCTGCTGAGCTAATGTCTTGCATAGTCACAAATACACTCAATTGCCTCTCATCCCAGTTGAACAATTCCTGGCCGAACATCCAGAGCACGCAGACGCAGACGAGAATGCTCTCATGACCGCACGAATCGACCATGAACATGCCGAGCGTGAAGCGTTGGAAAGTCAGAGGCAGGGCTTGTTGAAGAAAAAGCTAGGCCTCGTTGCAGAGAATAAGAAGCGGAAGGACGACTTGGCTGCTTTGGATAAGGACTTGGAGACGTTCATTGACGTATGTACTCAGGACTATCGAATCCCAAACTATGCTAATTTTGTTCCAAAGGCTGCGAAACCGATTATTACCACTTTCGAGAAAGTTATCTGAGGCAGAGCCGAAGTATCTTTTGTAAGGACGGAAGTTTCACCACCTCACTCTCCTCAATCGGCAGCAGACTGATATCCCTTTGGGGGGCTGTGGTCCCTCGAGGCTGGCTTTCACATTCGACGAACCGGGCAACGTGTCTTTGTGTTAAAAAGTTCCCCCGCACATCAACAAGGTTTGCGTGCGACAGAATCACAATTCAGAAATGAATGAGCTGGGGAGCTCGGAATGGCCACGGAGTGCCTTGACAGGAGGTGTGCAGCCAGCCATTCTCTATCAGGCGGAATTGGATCAATTATATATCCCAACCAAGTTACAGTACTTACGAAGGTGGAGATTGAACCTTGAGATCCGAGCCGCTTCTCAATGCGGAAGGCTCTCTCCGTCATTGTTTCTTGGGATCGCTGTCCTGGTTATGCAACATATCGGCCACTTAGACCTGATGCGCACCATCTCCAAACATTACATCCAAATACAACTGTTCACCCATGAGTGACTTTTCTCGATGGATCATTTCTCTTCTGCACGCTTTGCTCGCTTTCGTTTTTAAACAAGACCTGCTACCGAGATTCAGAGTCAAATCTTAAGTCAAGCTTATCTCAGCCTTGCAAGTTCTATTTCCAGCCATGCATCCTTTCGAATGCATGGCTGGCAGAGAAATCCGGGCTGTGTGGGATGGCCGACTCCAGCTCCCATTTCTGACAGCTGTGCATGAGAAGGGCTGAACCTTGTCAACAATCGGGCTTGAAGCTCTTGGATCCAATGGCTTCGCTTAGATGAAGAAGCAAACAAAGAAGATCAGCATCCAAACAAAGCATCCTTCGAAAGCCACAAAATGCCAGCTTATTGACAGGGCAGCTGTGCCAGCACCCTAACTCCCAGCGGCCATCTGTAATCTGCACATCATCGGAATCTCTTCAGCGCACCGTGCTTGACAACACTCCTTAATGATCAATCCTGCCAAAAGTGCTCTTCATAGAATCCTGTTTCCAAGTGATTGTCAACATGTTAGGATTAGCCCAACTAAGTGTCGTTCTCTTTGCAGCTCACTTGAGCTATGCCCAGACAGCATCAACGGTCCCCTCTTCAACGTCGAGCACTCCTGCCGCGACACATTCAGTCAATGTCGGAGCTGTAAGTTTTGAGTTGAATTCAATACATGAGTACTCGAGTGGTAACAATTGGCAGGCTGGACTCGTCTTTACCCCAGATTCCCTAACAGCAAATGTTGGAGACACAGTTGGTGAGAAGCATCGAAAACGTACTTTGAAAATCTCGGCTGACGAGTCAGAATTCCGCTTCTATCCTCAGAATCAGTATGTACTGGAGAAGCCTTATCCTTTTCATCGCTTCGGGATCCGACCGCTGTCCGAGACATGTCATGTCCTTTTCTCAGAACATATCTGACAGGCGGATACTAATACCCCATTGCGTAGCTCCGTTGCGCGAGCAGAATACAAGACTCCATGTATACCGTACGAAGTTGTCGATGTAGGAAAGCAAGGGTTTTGGAGCGGGTTCAAGCCCGTCAGTGTTGTGTTATCAGATGTCAGTCTCTTCGATGCCAGTGTCTTGATACTACAGTTGCTGACATCCAAAAGCCCCCTAAGTTCAGTGTGTTAATCAATGACACTGAACCGATCTTCTTCTACTGCTCTGCACCAGGTGCTTGCGAGGAGGATATAATGATTGGCGTGATCAATCCGAACTCAACTCACACCCTAGAAGTCCAACAAGCCTTTGCACACAACTCAACTGTTGCATTCAGCCCTGGCGAGAACTTCCCCCAAGAAGTCGCATCTACTAAATCTGCTGCTCCATCATCGACGTCTACGACTGCATCTGCTACCACTGCGACCGTAACGGCAAGCCCTACCACGCCTGTTGCTGCTGCCTCGTCAGGCTCACATCCACCACTCTCAACTGGGGCAATTGCAGGTATAGCAATTGGCGGAGCAGCTGTTCTTTTGCTGGGAGGAGCGTTGGTATATCTCTGCGGCCGCCAAAGGACATTGGGAGAGCTACTTCGACACAGCCAACAGCCACCTCCATCATACGTCCCCAGCGCCGGGCATATGTCTATGGCATCGTCAGCAGCGTATACCAAGTCTCCACACGTAGAAGTTGACTCGCAACGATTCTCTGGCCCGGCAGGCTACTTCAACGGCGAAAATGAGAGCTACAGGTCTCGAAGCCCACCGACCGAAGATGCTATGGAGTATTCCAACATCGGCGGAAACGCGAGTCCGAATCGTGCGAGCAGTCCTATCATCAGGCGACCTATACCTCAGAGTCCAGGGAGGTCAGAGTTGACACCGGTCACGTTGACTGATAGACCGATGTCCGAAACTCCGGGGAGTGGAAATGGGTGAGTGATACCCACCCCAAAGCTGCTGTGCTAATCACTAATGTCTGACGGCAGTTTTCGGAGAACTCAATCCCAGCTCGGTCCTCATGAATTGGCCGAAAATAACCAAACCTACATCCCATATTCAAGCCCTCGATAGGATCTCAGCTGGGAGGCAGTTGTATTCTGACTCTAAGTTTCTATGTTTCTGTGCAGTGGCGTTTTAGGTATTCTTTTCTGAATTGCGCAAGAACAATGTTGTCTTTTTCCGTCTCTCGAAGTATTATCCTTCAAACATGATTTAAATATTTCTCAAAGTCTATACAAAGCCATCACTATCATGTTCATATGTGCAATCCATTTCATAGGATGCTTCTAGGTAAGTACCGCCAGATGATCTTACAATCCCAATCTGGAAGGAATGCAGGTCGCATAGGGCGTATTGAACAATCGTCTAATATCATAAGGAAGGAGGACTTGTCCAGTATCCGCGTTCGGCACTGCTTTCCATCTAACCTCACCTTCGTCTCATAGTGAATGTCCCCAATGAGTCTCGCAACGTTGGCCTTCGGCCGACCTCGCTTAGCCACCATATATACTGCACCAACGTCATTGCCTCACTCCGAAATTCTTTTGCAAAGCAACACCGCGAGCAGATTGAACTCCTTCGACCTCGCTCAACCACGCAGGAGCAACAACTTCCAGCAAGCATGTCTTCCTACGGCGAGGACTACTCCGATGAGGAGCAGAACTACATCGAGCATGGCGGTGCGAGTCAAGGCGAGAGCGACATCGAAGGTGAAGGCTCGGGAGCTGGCGAGAGTGTTGGAGGTAACACAAGCGCTTCAAGAAATGGAGATCATTCTGAGGGCGATGAGAGAAGTGGTTCTTCTGGCGGACTCGTCCATTCCCAAGCTCAAGAGAGTACGGGACAACCTTTCAAGGAGAACCCCAGCAGGCTAGTATCTCTGCTGCAGTCGAGAGTATACGAAGTGAAGCCGAAGGAGAATCTTCTGGTTGGGACGCCTATCAAAAGTCGACTGGCAATTGGCATGAAACTAGTGCAGAAACCTCAATTGGTGGTAACGTCAAGAAACATCCTAACGAGAGCGTGAAGGCGTAAGTACCTACACATTCCTCCTGTTCGCAAACAGAGCCACCTGGCTGACAACTACAGGAGATCATCGTTTTAAGGTGCTGTTCCATACATTCAGCCAATCTGCAGTCTCACTTTAACGAAGGGCACTCAACGCCTCTTACCTAATGTTCGCTAGGAGACTGAAGCTCTTCCAAACTCCAAATGTTACCATTCTTGTCGGTCCAGACGAAGCCCCTTTCGTGGTTCCCAAGGATCTTCTCTGTTAGAATTCGAAGTTCTTCGATCGAGCCTTCGACGGAAAATTCAAGGAAGCCGCCGAGGGTATCATTCGTCTTCCGGAGGATACAGTGTTGGCATTTCAAATGATGCTCCAGTGGATCTATACTGGTAATATAGTTGTTTCCATCCGGCTGGAATCCTTCGGAAACAACTGCAACCTACCTGGACTTCCTCAAGCTTGCGGACAAGATTGACCTCTTGGGGTCTCTCTCCTCGATGTTCCAAAAGTTTAGAGAGCACCTGAGTGCGGTTGGAGGCTTCATTACACGATCGGATTGTACCGAAATATGTACGCAGAACGAGAACAGGACCGGTATTTCTTATACGTGTACTCTACGTGAATGGAGCAATGGATGGACTTCAGGGAATCTACCTTTGCACAGTATCAATTGCAACGTCGTGCGCTACAATTGCCTCTCTAAGGAGGCCCACATGGATCCCCTCCGACACAACGTTATCACCCCCGAGAACATACATGCGGCATTTGAACTGCGTCCAGACCATGAGGCTCGCGAAATCCTTGCACAAGCTTGTGTTATGCCCTACATGTTGAGCCGAACCTGGGACTATGCATTCAGATTCAACAAGGAGCTTGACAGTGTTGATGGGTTCTGCTCTGCTCTTCTCAAGGAGCTTGCTTCATCTCAATCCGACCAGTATCAACTGTGCAATCCTCTGACAAGAGAACATATTTTGTGGCCTCTAGGTCGCAGTCTTGATTGTGGCGGTGGGAATAATGGATGGGGAGGCGCAAACAATTGATCTGGCTGGATGGAGATTCTTGCAGCTGTGCATTCAAATGCTATTCCGAGGGCACAGGAAGATGAAAACTTGAGTGGTTATTGCTCTTGCATGGTGAGCTATTGATGATATAATTCTTAGCATTCGAGGCGTTGGACGATATGGCTACCGTTTTCCCACACTTCGATGGTTCTTAGACCATCATGAAAAAGCTCGCAAAGATAATGCATCGCATTTACCATAATCAGAGGACTATCGATCGTGCGTGACACCTCGGAAACATTCCCCTGCCCGCCAGCTGATTACAGGTACCCAAGGTTCCTAACTCCAGAGATGATGACCAAGTTCGTAGCACTGAAAGCTTGATAGGCCCCTACGATCATGCCAGCCAGTGCGTCAGCTACATCACCCACGGAAGATTCAACAGTGGGGAGCTTAAAACAAATACGTTAAGGAAAGACGGGAAGTCTAGATTCCAATTTTCGCTCTTAGGTACCAATTTTTGAAATCGACTTTCTCTTATTCAGCAGCCTGCGGTTTTACATTGATTGCCGTCAAACAGGTGAGACGGCTGAATAGAAGTACATGCGTTCTTGCCAAGCATACTTTGATTCGCTAATTGAAAGATACCAAGCAGGAGTATATTTTCTAGGACATCTACAAATTGACTTGAAGCAACGCAATCAATCAAGTGTTGGGCTTGTCCGAAGAAATCTCGCTAAGCATGTTTGACGCTTGGTCCGGAAGGAGACATTTCAGTGCAGAAAGAAGATATCGGGCCCAAATCCAGACCTTCAGATTTATTGCAGTCAATTCAGCAAGTGTGGCAAGTCACTATTGCGGAATGAACGACTTCGTAAATCTTGTCACACTGGGCACACATATTGAAGGCCAACATACTCCCAGTTCACACGAGATCTATTGAAAGGAGTTTCGTGACGAGCGCAATGAATGACTTGCTTTCGGACACGGATATTCAGGTCAAGGACGGCTCGAATATGGTATTCGTGGCTTGAGAGTTAATTGAAGCTTCAACAGTGAAGTCGGGTGTCCTATTGGTCCCCATGAGAAGTGGAGAGGGAATGGGAGAGAGCGTGAATGTCTGGAGTAAAGACCGCAACAGCACTGGCAACAACAGCTATGAGGCACAGCAATCGATGTAGGGCACGTTTTCACTGATATCAAAGTCATGCTGGAATATCCACCGCTCTTCTCGAAGCAGAAATGCCAAAAGTTGGTCACACCTTTCCTCACTTAGACAACAAGCACACGCCAACTACTTCACACATTCCCGCCCTCCACCAGGTGTATACGCCGCACAAAAAGGACACGCCGTAGCGATCGGGAGGATCTATTACATGGCGTCGTCAGGCTCATCCCATTGTATCCGGAGTCAAGCGCCGAGAGCTGCAAGAGAAGTATCCATATCACGTTCCCCTACGCACTGTGCGAATAGTGGCGAAGAATTGCTACCAGCCAGTCAAACGGACTCTTCGGGGGCAGGGACCATTCATGCAACTTAGCTGGGATGTCTCAGAAGTCTTGGATTACTTGCAGGCTGGAAGCTGCTCCAGATTGCCGGGCATTCGTAATTCAGTCATTCTAAACGCGCATGCACGACTTCTCTTTCCCTCCCCTTTCGGAGAAAAGAAGACAAAATGAGTCCCTGGTAGGACGATTGAAAAAGAAGGGCAACTTCGCTCAAACGGGAATTAAAAGCAGTAATAAGAGATGGGAGATGGGAAATGAAAGATCGCGGCTGTATGTTATATTGCTTCCCAACAACTCCACATAATCCGACAAGAGGCGTACGAACCAAGCCAACGATAGTATGACCTTCCTGTGTCATACTAGCCACCACCATTGCATTTTCGAATCTCAAATAGTATTGGGTGCTGGGAACAATCCGGCCGCATAGAAGAGGCCTTCTTTTCCGTCAAGAAGTAGGAGAGCTTATATCTTCAAGTCAATTCGATGCACGGCACGGGCACAGGCGCTGGCTGTGCCTCATGGCGTTAAGTTCTCAGTGACACAGTGTGACGGCTGGATAACAGCAATAATTCCTGCAGTAATCGTCATCTTGAACCGAACTTGAGAACATGTGTTCAACAATGGCTCTAAACTTTCCCATGAATGACCTTCCGAGCCTTCAGAAGTTGAACCCGACCGTTCAGGGTAGCTGTCAGTGCCTAGCCTCTCATCTGGAAACCGAAATAGAATGAGGGAAGAAGAAGATGCCACAGCAGGGTGTCAGGAAGGGTGTCGATACAAAGCCTCTCATTCGATGTTACCAGCACTACAACCTACATAGCTGGAAACAGACATACCCGCGCGCTGCCAACACATGTCTGGTCCACGTACTGTATGGTAGCTACCTTTGAATCCCAGAGTTATATCAGCCACTCAGATGACACTCTTGAGCCTCCCTCCAACGTCGCTAGATCATGTTGTCCTCGTCCTCGTGGCTGGCGGCTGGTATCCTTGTAGAATCCCAAAGCGCGCGGGAGTCGTTGACCCAACTTGAAGCCCATTTTTGCAAGCAGCAAATTGTACTTGATCATAACTAATGATTCGACCACTGGGAATTCCCCAGAATTGGTTGAAGCTGCTGCCGCGCGGGCTGATGTATCAGACGCAAAGACGGGCGTTATGAACAGAATACATAATGAAGCAGAAATCCAAGTGCAGCATCGCCCGGAATTTGCTCCAACACCACCACGGACCAAGTGCTTACGACTTGATTTACCCAACGTCTGCCCTTGTTCAAACAACAACCCTTGGACTTGTATCGCTTCAAGCTCCTTCATTCGTCCCACGGTTTCCAGCAACCGTCCTGCCGGAGAACTTTAGGACGCACACCCTGGTCTCATATCATCCTTTGACCAACAATCCCACTTTGAAAAACCACGAGCAACGACACGGTTCATTCGGATACCTCCAACCGTTGCGACTCAGCCCAATCATAGCAGGAAAGAGAGCGGTTTTAACAGCAGCCCCCATCATTCTCTTTGTCATCTTTGCGCTGCCAGCACTTGGTGGTTGCTAAGTATAGCCGACTCACGACTTCTGACGAAGACATCTCGCCCGTCCAGCACGAATCAGCGTGCAGCATCTCCCAGACGCTGTTTCCATCTGCACCCCCGAGGCGCGAATCACGTCCAATCCCAGCAGTAGGCCTGCCTTCTGTTCTCGCGCTGCCATTGCGAATCACATCCACTCCGCGAAGGCCTCGTTTCTGGCCTCTTACTCGCCGCCGTACCCATTCGCCGCCAGCACAAGTCTACTCGGTCAGCTCTGTACGAATCACATTGCGCGGTATCAGCTGTGTATCCGACAGGCCACCCCAGACCCGCCATACGTCCCATCCCACCATCGCTCCCCGAAGACCAAGGCAAGACCACTTAGACCAGAGGCCTACAAGCCTGCAAGCAAGCAAGCAAGTCTCAGAATCAAGTGCCAGTGATAGCCCGGCTCCAATCCAGCTCAAAGACCCCCAAGCATCTCGCACTGGAAGTTACTTCGCGCTCCCGAGCCCAAAAGTCCCCAAGTCCCGCCGGCTCCCCGGTCGCCACGAATCAAAACATCCTGATCAATTGGGGTTTAGCGCCTGCTCGCTTGCTCCTAACAACACCTTGAACGCCAGAGCTGCACCTGCACCTGCAACGCTGCTTTTGACGGCCCTGCGAGATCCTTGCCCCAACATCCTCACAACCTCGCCGCTCCACAAGCGCAAACAGGCAAAGGGCAAAGGCCTAAGGAAGGCAAACGCAAGGCAAGGCAAGGCAAGCAAGCAAGCAAGCACAACAAAGTTGATGCACACTGCAGGACGGTGCAGCAGCCAACACCTCGACGCCGACCGACCCTCCCAATCCCCAATCGTCTTCGCAAGCGCTTTCATCTGCCAACCCACATAGCACTGGCTGCTATATCGGTCTGACCTGAGCAGCCCTGTCCTGCCATTCCTTCCCTTCTCTTCCTGCCCCTCGGACGCGCTCTGCCACCACGGCCACTCTGCCACAGCTGTACTATACCGGGAAAAACAAGGCCCCTTCGAGCAGTCACATTATAATACTTCTTTCCACCCGGACGACTTGACCTCTCTTCTCTTCTTCCTTCACGGACTACCCGTCATCGCATCGCAGCTTGCAGGCCACTTGTGCTTCGAGTCACTCTTTGATCTCACAACACTCGTTACTCTGAACGAAGAGACAAGATGCCTCCCTCTACCAAGCCCAAGCTGCCGCAGCTCAAGACTCCCATGACGTCGACCTTTCCCTCTGAGCTGTCGGCACTGTCTGCGCGAAGCCCTCTCCCTGGATACGCCGACTTCATAAAACAGGAGGAGTATATCAAGACCCCGATTACTCCTCCAATTGCGTATACGGACTTTCTCAAGACCATGGCGAGCCCTATTGCTGGAGACAAGTCCTCCTCTGGACGAACGACACCAACTTCAGCTCCTTCTACCGGCTCGAGCGAACACAGCGACTGCTCATGCAATTGCGAAACTCACAAATCGCCAACCTCCGCCCTCCCACCCGCTCAATTCGTCTTTCCTTCTTCGGCTCCCTCGACAGGACGGTTAGGACGGTTAAGGATACCTCCATCTCCAGCCTTCACTGGTGCGGAATCACCCATGAGTGCAACCTCAGCTGTACGGTCTCCCTTCAGCGCAAGAAGCGCCCGCTCGCCATTTGACTGGGACTTTAAAAGCAAGGGAAGGTACTTTGATGTCAAGTCCCCAAAATCTTCTCGATCCAGCGTTCGCCAAGTCAGAGAGATTGTAACGCGAACGGTCACATATACACCACGGATGAGTCCTGCGCCTAAGGGAAAGAGGAGGAAGATAGAATAATAATACTCCGCAACAACCCGGGCTATGATCAAGCGACTTCATCACTACAATTTCTATGGATATCCTCCTCTACCAACTCCCATTTGTTACGACATCGACCTTCACAACTTCACTACTTCACAACATATCCGCTATTACGATTTACATGTCTTTATTTCTTGTTCACGATTACAAAAGCTCAGACGAGAGAGTCTCAGTTAGGGAAGGAAGGAGGAAAACGTCACGCTTCACGTCACTATCTTGCTCGGCGCACCGCCTGGAGCATCGTTGGAGTAAGGTAACCGCAAGACCTCGAAAGAGCCAAACCGGGTTTGGTTTTCGGGATGTCATGTCATGGACCACTTAAAGGATTGGAAGGGAACTTTCTCAAGGCAGGCAAGGGAAATGCCTGTCTATCATGGGCGTTCATCGGCGTACTTTGGGCAACTGAAATGGAACTTGACAATGGATTCGGAGAAAGAGGCGTGCGGGGGGTGATACCAGAATAAGCAATGAATTCAAACCAAACTTACCAATAAGATCTGATCCTTCCACATTCCTTACTCAACAACCCCCATCGTATCACAAATATGTCTCGCGGAAGAGCAAGAGCCACGATCGTAAACAGAGCCAGATCTGAGACCGCCGAAAACATGACCTGGTCAAATCAAATCAGATCATAACAGTGACGGTTCGGCAGACCTGCAAGCCTTTCTATTCTCGTCCTCGCAACAACTGTACCTTGCATCGACGCAACGCAAATCATAACAAGACCGCAACACGACCAAGATCCAACATGCCCCGTTGCCACATGAGAGATCGATCACTATCAGGTAAGCATAAACAGGATAACCATCAATCAATCGTCGAACCCCTCCATCCTCCCTCCCCCAGAGTTGCGCCATCCTCAGCTCACGCCGTCCAACCAACTCGAAGCATCCAATCCATCCAAGGTATCCTAAGCTCCCCAGCCAGGTAAGCATCAGAGGGCAGCGCCTCATCAGCATCGGTGGTTCATCAACAGCGCGCGAAGGGACATTTTTCCAACCCCTCCAAAACTTATTGTTATTTTTAACCCACACTCAAAGCAGCGTCCGTTCTAACGGCAAGCAGAGTGGGAACAGGCCCGGCATCCTGGACGCTTGCAGCGGTCCCCTGCTGCCACCCCATGTCTAAGACGTCTTTTCCGCTCTCTTAAGCGCCGGCTGCGTGCCAGCTGACTGGTGCTGAACGGGTGTGATACTCCGGCGCAGATGATTAGGCTTGTGATTGGAAGATGGGAAGCAGGGTTGGGTTGTGTTAAGCGCTGGCTTTGGAGGAGGTGGATCTTGCGAAATCGTGGGTGGATGAGGATGCGCTTTGTTCAGTTTTGTTTGCTGCAAACGGGATGAAATGGATTCCTGAATGGATGGGGCTGGAGAGACTGAATATTGAATATGAGATGGCGGCGGCAAGTTCAGTCACGTTAGTAAGTCAAGAGTTTGCTGATGTCGGAATTCGAGAGCCAATTGCCCATCCCATCTTCAGCTGAATCTGTCCGTCATCTCGAGTCCTCTTTTCGATCCTACCGTCCAGTAGTCCAGCCAGCATCTACCTCCAATCTGTTCCTTATCCTGTCTGTTATCCATCACTGCCTCTGAAACAAACACACCCCAGATAAGGTTAATTTTGATTTTAGACCTCTCCCCGTCATGTTTCATTTCCTTCCACGCGGGTTCGTCTCCCCTGCTTTGTTTCCTTCCATGTTTGCCCCTCATCTCCGTCCTCCCTCCTGCTTGTCCAGGGGGTGCTCGGCCAAATTTTGTTTCGAAAGCTATCAACACGGGGTTTCAGATCAAGCTCAGACGGCACTCAGCGGCACATTTCTTTTTTGGTACCGTTTAGCTAAGCTGTACCTTGACTTTGCGTACAGAATGTGATGTCGATGCAAGGCAAGACTCTATGTCACTATCAGTCAAGCAAAGCACGTTTACATTTCACGCCGTTACTTCTATCGAGATTAGGATACATGAGACTTGTCTTCTTGAAGGCTGGTACAATACACACAGACACACTTATCCAAATGGTGTCCCATCTTGCGTGTCACAAGATCAAGCTCCAGATCAGTGTGATACCAACGTGCCGAACCGTACAGTAGATCGCTGCACAATGCACAAACAAATGAATTGATTAGCACCGATCCTGGAAGTCCACGAGCGAGACGCTTTTAGACTCGGTCCAGAAAGGTTAAATCTCTGTTCCTATGCGATGCGAGTTGGCGACCGGGTAATGTCGAGATCCCCTCAATTCGAGACTTACACTTGCCGCTGCTTGCTTGCTGTGTTACCTAATCACTTCCTTCTTTCCTGCTTTCTTGCGCCCAATATACTTGGATGCAATTGTAGCTAGGCATGTCTCACAAGATACAACTAACAGAGTGAGTAGTGGAGGGTCTGAGAGCCGTTCAATTCTATGTCACCAGCCTGACTTGGCACTTCTACTCGATGCTGTAAAAATAAGACGGATTTCCATAATCGGACAACAGGCCCGATCCTCGTCTAGCTCTGCACCTCGACCTCCCTGCCTTTCACAACACTCTCGACCCTCTTCTTGAAGTCCTGGCAGAATCCTTCGAACGCCTTTTGCATTCCAATCGGTCCAGCCAGCAGCTTCAGCACCCTCATCGGGATTTCAGTGCTGACGAACAGCGTCTTCCCGGGATGAAGTATGCTGGGCTCGAATCGGAATGTGTGGTCTCCTGACAACACGTAATAGATATCGCCGCGCCAACGAAACTCGGTAGGTGTGTTTGCCTGTTTGTTCTTTAGCTGTTGTTATTTCGCTTCTCGTCGTTCAACGTGTCATGCTGTTGACATTTTCGCCGCCGCCAATATGTCAACCGCTCGCAAGAATCAAGCTTCTCGTCATGATGGAGGCAGAGATGGTGTAGGTGATGAGAAAGAATGAGATATGGCCTTACCAGTACATTCACATTACTTATGATTCCTCCAAAGCTCACCGCAAGCTTCTCGTTGATATTAATTGGGCCATCTGGGTGCGAAGGCAGCCGAGAGATCGATTTGATCATGTCGCTCTTGATCTCGGGCCAGTGCTCGAAATCGAGGAACTATTCGTTCACGTCGTCAGTTGGTGCTTTTCTTTTGTACTTTCTTCTTGCAATGGCATAGGTATGTGCACTAATGATGCTGAACCTCTGATGTGGAATCTTGGGCTGCGAACCTACCACATTACGTACTTCCTCCGGCGATGCATCTATTTCGATCTGTGCTGTGATAGGCATGTTGACCGTTTACATTGGGAGATAACTTTTGAGTATAATCTTTCTATGCTCTGACACCGGAGGACAGATGAAGAGAAATGGAACTATATATGTAATCACACGTCCTCGTCGGACTTACTTACTCGGTGCCCAAGTTATTTCGGACTTTTGAATTATATCGCTCTTGAAGTCCAGTAATACTGCGAAGTAGTCTCGCTAGGCTGCTTCTTCTTTGTTCACGTCAGATCTGTATCTTTGTCCCAGCTTCATTGGGAAATACTCTTACGACAGGGCTGTCATCATTGGAGCTCTTGGTCAGATAGTGGATCCCAATCACGTTTGCAATTTCAAGCTGACAGACAGCACGAAAAGATCCGTCAGCTTCGACGATTTCTTTTGTTCCTATGCCAGCTCCACTGCTGGGTATGATTTATTGCTTCGTCCGAATATAAATGTCCCTTGTATTTGAGATATTCACCCTAGTTCCCACATGCTGCCCCTCCGCCGTTTGTCGGCATGATTTCCCGCTACCATGTCATGAACTCATTCCGAGACATATGGTGTGATGATCTGTTGTAATGGATTTTGTGCATGGTCACGAGTATGAATTCCACATATGCAATCAGTCCCGTGTTCCTTGCCTTGCTTGGCACACGCCAGTGCCCGTGGTTGAAGTGTTGTCTAGATTGTGATGCTGAATTTAGATTCCGTGAAAGGATCCGTGAAGGAGAACTCAGGTCCGGTCTTCTTGTTGGTCACTTTCTTCTTCTCACTTTGTCTGTAAGACCGAAGCAAGTCGGAGCTGAAAGAGTCAAACTCGCTCAATTCCTTGTCGAATCGGAAAGGCTTTCCTTGGACATTCGTGCCGGGAATCAAGTCTTGGACGAATTCTCTGAAGCAAGCATCTGCGAAGAGTTTTCGAATTGGATGAGTTGGGGAGAGCTCTGCTGCAAGTCGAATATGTCCAGGCATAAGAGCTCTTCTACCTGGAGAGGAAGAGATAACCTGCTTGATGCTGGCAATGACCGAGTCAAAGGGACCAATGAGGTCGATCTTATCGGCAAGCTTCAAGAACGCAAGCAATCGAGAGACCGTCTGCGCCTTGTCATTCGCTGCGAAATCCGGGTAGAATTGGATATCGAGGTTCTCATCCATAGCCCAAGCTCTCAGGTTCGTGTCAATTTCGTTGGAAGCGACAGAACTTTGACGAGACTGCGATGGCGTGGTTGGCTTAGCTTGCTTAGCCGTGCAGCTGGTCTGGGTGCCATTCTGGGACATGTTCAGTTTAGCGGTGGCGGGGGCTTCCTGGACAGAGACTTGACAGGTTGGAACCTTGATTTGGGAGAAGTAGATCCATTGGACAGCCATCTGAAAGGTGTCGGCAGAGCAGTCATGGAAATGCAGCTTCTGTTCCTCGCCTTCTTTGAACCGGCCATTGAAAGCAGAGTTGAAGTATGACGAGTTGTAGCACAGAAGATCCTTGGGCACAATTATTTCAGTTCCATGGACCATGATACTGACAGCTGGGCTCTGCCAGAGAGCGGCGTGCCTACATGACCAGCTTAGAGCCGGGCATTAGCAGAAAAAGTGAAGAGTACTGACTTGAGAAACTGGTCGGCAGGAAGATCCTTCAACAGAGTTCGGGGCTCCGATACCTTCTGGCGCTTGACTGGTGGCTCACTGTTCGTATCAGATGATGCCATCTTGAGGTGAAGCTGTGATGAACTTGGTCGAGGTGAGTAGTAGATGATGGTAGATATGAGTAAGCTGAATGCCCTTCGTAAAGTGACTGAGGACAAGTCAGGTGGAGTGCTGGGCGAGAGAGTCAAGACTTCTCCTGACTGTGGAAGACGTCCTGTCTAGATAGAGAAGCTGAAGGCGAAGCTATGCCCCAGTCGTAAGCAAAGACCGGATGTTGAAAGATAAATCACTGAAATACCCAAAGCTTGTAAGCTTTTAAGGATACACAGAGAATGTGTGTTGAGCTTGCAGTCTTGACCGTATATGGCTGCAGAGGTATATGACGGAGATCCTCTTGATTGATGATAACCTACACACCTTTGATGTTGGTTTGAGGGAGGAGAAGTATGAAAGAGAGAAGGTTGTTGTAGTGAAAAAACTCTATGAAGGAGACGATGGCTTTATAGACTATTGTTGACTTCTGAGGGGCAAGAGAGAGGAGCCGATGGCGCTAGGCAAGGAGTGAATGCATGTTGAAACTTTCAACAGGCGCGCTTGCGTCTGAATAGATCAAAGAAGATTTGAAGATGAAATTTCTCGTTCTGTAGCCCAAGCAGTCTCACATAGAAGGTTTCGTGGACAAGCAGTCGGTATATCGACGCTCATGACCAGAGGCGTTGTTTATCCAAAGACCCGGAGACTAGATTGAAACACCACAACTAAAGAGATATCAGCCACAAGCCAAAGTCAGACATGTTACAAGATTACAAAGGGATATTAATTCCTGGAGATATTCTGAAAATATCCCACTTTCGTATGCAACAGCTTCACCCTTAAGAAGGGTACAGTCAGAATATCCTACATCCATCCTCCCGTCACTACCACCCGCACACACTCACTGCTTCTTCTTGGATACTGATCTCGTAACATGGCTCCCGGTCTTGGGACTTTTCGTAGCAGCCTTCTCCTCCTGTTCCTTCTCGTACTTGATGGCCTCATCAAGATCCTTGCGCTCAGCATACCACTGACCAGCTTGCAGAACCAAGACTCCAACCAGAATAAGTGCCAAAATTGTGTTGCTTGCAGCCAAAACCCTCAAGCTGTCTTCCCTGCCAATTGCGATTTCTGTGTCTCCTTCTGGAACACCGTAAACACCCAATGTCACAATTCGAAGACCCTTGACAATGTTCGTGATATAGACAACAACAGCGATGAGATATAGAACCAGGGATGCGCCATCGAAGAGGAGGTTGGCTTCGGAAGGCTTGAAGAGCTTGATGAAAAAGCCGACGAAGCCGACTGTAATTGCGATGTGGAGAATCCGGGCGATTATCGGGGGAGACGCATGGAGGAATCTGAGATGGATTTCCAATTGATCGTAGTACGCAGCAGGTGTAGCCTCAGTGGTCCAGAGAAGAGGATAGTCGTAGGGAAAGGAGGAGAAGAGCATGCCCAAGAAGAAGCATACAGCTGGAACTCTGTCAGCAATTGCGCTGAGAAACATTGATGATTGTACTTACGGCCGATGATCATGAAAGTCGCGAAAGAGTTGGAGCCGCCCTCTCCCCTTGGCTTATCGTATGTCTTGAATATCGAAACCTTGCTTGGATCCATCTTGAATACTTTTCTCCTTCTCGGACTTGTTCGAGATGCGTGGTCTGTTGACGTGTCGCGGAAGGTGGGGGTTATGGTTGAAGAAGTTGGAATTGCCAGCAGATGTCTTGCCTGATAAGCAAAACGTCGCAAGATTACAGTGCCGGTGTTCCAGGGCTCGAAGGGCTGCGGCTGTCCGTGGAATCGTTTGCGCAAAAGACTGTGAGAGGGGAAAGGGAATAGCTTCAGAGTTGACGTTGGCCCAAGATTCAGGTCCCCGACTCGCTAGCTGTCATTAGCCTCTTCTCACGAGATTTGGGGGTCCACGCCCAGATAGGCAGGTGGTGCTCATATCATTTTTTGCGGGCCAGGTCCGCTTTCTCTCGCTCCGGAATGCTGGAAAGTTTATATCCTCGGAAAGGACATGATATCATTGCTTGAGTGTGGTAAATGAGTACGATGTGTTTCCATCTAACCTCCCCAGGTCTAGGCCTGTTTTAGATGACAAAGTCTCTGGTGATCAAACTTTCATCCTTAACCTGTTCATCCCATCTCTTTGGGAATCTTATCGTTGATGTCCTTCTCAGAATCACAATTGCATCTCTTACTTGATATTTCGTCACAATGACGGGTTTCATCGCCTATCTGATTGCTGGTGCAACTCTCTTCCTAGTCGCTCTTCTGTTTCTCATGATGACGAGAAGTTCTTCTGAGAGCAACTCGAAACTTACAGGAAGGCCTGTTTTGGAGAAGAGTGCAATTGTTAGCACGTTCGCATCGAGCAAGATCAAGGCGACACCTGATGAGGTGTTTTCTGCTATCACAGACTACAGTTCATATCCCACGTGGTCTCCGTTCGCCATTTACGAGTGGAAAGATACCGATGAAAAGGGTGTACCTCTGGTAGGGAGCACAGGAAACTTCAAGGTATGAGATGCCGTTGATGTCTGGTCGAAGATGTCGGACTGTCTTTCACTGTTCATATTCCTTAATAATATCCTGACATCCCACAGGTACTCGTCGACGAAGTCACAAGAAATGTTCCTGTTCAACTGAAGACATTGGACAGGAAGAACAGGCTGATCGCGGAAGAGAGCATCTCATACCCAAACTGGCTCCTAAAGTCGGGGCGTATCCAAGAAGTAGTACCACTAGATGGACAGCCAGGATTCTGCGAATATCGCACACAGCACAACTTATTCGGCATCGCTTCGTATTACCTACTCCTGACCTCTAAGGAGGACCTAGAAGAGATTCAAACTCAATACGCGAGTGAGCTCAAATTCTTCGTCGAGTCAAGAAATCGTTTCAAGACGTCCGAAAGATGATATGGTGGAGAGATTAAGCCGCCCGCAAAGCCTCTTGTGTACCAAGTCCGAAAGAGGCATTTGAAACCTTGGACGACAAACACAACAATCCTGAGACCAGGGCAAGCTGTTCAGCCATCTGCTAGATATGACTTCTCAATGCTCGTCCCTTGGGTTCCTTTCTACGTACCGTTTTACAAGCCTGAAAGATAACTCGGGACTGCCAGCAACCGGCCTCTTTCCGTGAATTTCGGCCGCCACGCCAGCATCTCAGGGATCGACTTCAACGGAGACAAAACCGAATGTAGTGTCTTCACTGGTTGGCAGCTGTCTGTCAGACAGCCTCGAAGATGCCATGGAGGCTTGAAAAGGTCACACATGTGTGGCGGCTTAGGTTCGGTATCGTGTCCATTGGATGCCAGATGGAGGCGACTCGGCGCATGTTGCTTTTTGAACCGAAAATTTGGCTCTATCGGGGAGTATCTTATGAGTATATGATCATCTGAAGAGACGTGAGATCATCTAGCAGCCCCGCTGGTGAGGGGAAGGCCTTCCTCCTTGCGGATCTCTTCTTCTGTCGAGCGCTTAATAGCGAAGGTCTTCCGGTCGGAGGACTTTTCTGACGCTGAAATTAATCTTGGTTGGCATTACATCTCAACTTGATTCAATGTTTCTGAGAGGTTTCTGTACTTTGTCAATCTGGTTTCAGTTAGACCAAATGCCAAAGAGTTTGATTTTCCACGCGTGATTGGTGGTCGGATTCAGCGGAATACAATGGAACCGCCGTGACTACCTGTGCATATGAGACTTCTGACTTCTGACTTCTGAATAACAACTTAAGCTTCCTATTGTCCTTTCGACGTTGCTACACAAGAAAAGAAATGGTTCTTTCTGTCCGAATCAGTCGACACGACCAAACAGTCTGCTTTCGAGCTTCTCGCTTTGATCCGCATTCCGGCTTTGACAGCACGAAAACGGTGCATCGGGTTCAGATGTCCATATAGCAATTCGATCATTCCTAAGTCCCATTCTTTGGCACGTATCTCAAGAAACCATACAAACACAGCTACCATGTCTCTTCCACTTTCCGCACCTCTTACTAGATACATGGACCCAGAAGCAACATACAGAGGCCACGGTTGCAATGGAGCGCGACTACACCAAAGAACTTGACAAGCCTAGAGTCTTGCTGCTGTCTCAACTGCCAGCGCCAGACAGGAAGTGACAGATGCAAGTCTCCCTGGCTCTCGACTCCCAATCCCACCTCCCAGAACTCCTCCAACCTTTGGGCTCCAAAAATAGGGAACCTGAGTCTCGATTCTGACTAATACAATCACAGCTCTCTATATCAAGCTCCTCAAGAAGGACCTCACAGTCACCGGTCCCACAAAACGCTACAAAGGCAGCGGCACTATCGTCCCCAGCAACCAGAACGCCGAGTCCGTCCTCCGAGGTGACTACGCAGTCTGGCGTCACTTCTGCAGCAACTGCGGATCGTCCTTCGCCCACGAAGCAGAGGTGTACTTGAGGGAGCAAAATGGCACGATTTACATGCATGTTGGCACGCTTGAGTATGATATGAAGAAGGACATGAGGATGACGGTATGTAGCTATGTTGGTTCATCTAGTTGCATCCCTCGGTTGTGGGCTTGGCTGATACTGGGTCAGCTTACGGAGCAGTGGACGAGATCTCAGATTCGGGGGTTGTCGGTGACCACTAGCTATTATAAGGAGGCGTGAAAGAACGAGGAGGTAGAGACTGCGTAGACGACGATGTGGATGTGATGGGCTATGGCGGATTTGATGGGCAGGGAATGGCGCTCTTTTCAATGTCTCTCTGCTCGGTACATGTTTGTAGTGGGGTTGATGAATCAGTATTCAGTAAACTGATCGTTGTGTTCTCATGCTCTTCGAGCATCTTGACACGTCCAGTATGTCTTCAGTCACATCTGAGCAGAACAGAACATGGACTGAGAATGCCGGCACGCCTCGAAAAAGCTTTCATTGAGGAGACGACTTAAAAACAACCTGTTACGCCAGCCAAATTTGCAAGATTTCGCCGTAGAAGTAAAACTTCTTCTAAGTAGAGTCAAGACGAATGGCCAGCCCATTTGCAGTCCATGCAAGAAGAAGAGAATCAAGATCAAGTTATCCTTAACGCCATCCATACTCCATCCCAGTCCATACTATTCCCTCAAGACAATACGTCACTCCGGAACCTCAAGCATGAGTCATCAGTCGCAAAATCCGCATCGAACTCCATTCTATCAGCCTTCTGTGGGACGTAGACTAGAAGTCTCGGAGCCGGGAAATCAGGTTTGTCAAGCTCCTTTCGGATCGCCGTCATCTGTGGAAGTCAGTAACTGTTTAACTTCACTCTCGCAAGTACCAGCATGTGGGATATGGGAGTGTGACGCATTATACCTCAGTGTCCATGATCATCTCCAACAGGCCCAATTGTGAACGACCCAATGTCATACCGTCAGTGTCTCGAACGACGACTTCGCGCCAGTGCTTGAGAGCCATCTTGCCGAATGGATTGATCTTGTGATCTCCGGGAATGTAGAAATCAAGATGTCGGAGGTTGGGGAAACGACGAACGGTACTGCGGACATAAAGAGAGGAGAGGAACAAGCTAGAATTCTTGGTGGCCCATTTCGAGAACTCTGTGGGATTGTCGCAGTGTGGCAAGGAGATGTTCAGCACCAGGTTCTCGACCTTCTTGAAAATCGATGGGAGCTTTCCAAGGGCCGGGAAGGAAGGAGGGGCCGCATTAATCCTAAGCAAAGCAGAGATCTCTTCCTGACGGCGACTAGGATCAATGAAGTTCTTTGCACAAGTGACCGAAGGCTCTTCAGCAAGACTGAACGTCGGGTAATTGTACTGCAACGCGTCGCCAATCTGTAGCCTAGCACAGGTTAGCTTCAATCCATCAAAACGACTCTGCGGATTCCAGAGATAGACCCGCAAAATACATACTTGAACGTGGTGGCAGACAGATTGGCATAGAAGTTGTGGTATCCTGGAGGGCCCGGAAGGACAGCTCGTGGAGGCTCAACTGGCAGAAGGGGATGAGTCGGACCTGACTCATCACAGAGACCAACGACATTACCAGCGAGGACTGGAAAGGCGTCCATGAGGATAACCCTGTTCTTTGCAAGGGCAGGTGTCCCGCCAATTCTTTGGGCGATATTGAGAATTGGAAGAGGTGGACCAAATGGTCCCACGAGTGGCGTAGGGGGAGCATTTGGGAAAGGACCATTGTTTNTGTTTGGGTTGTTTCCGGCTGTACCAAGAACATGTCCAGGTCCGAATTGATCATCACCTGAGCAGCCTGGTTCATCTGTCCGTGAAGACCAACTTGAGCACCTGGCCCATGACCAAGCACACCTGCAGCAGGTGCCCAAACTCCTGGTGGTGCCAGCCATGTGTTAGGAGCATTTGTAGCAACGGCCTGAAGATTCAGAGCAGCCCGATACTCTCGATCAAAGATATCAAAGCTTGTCAAAACCTCATAGTATCGAAGTCCAATACCCCGGGCTCCGGAAGTCGCGTGAAGGAAGTAGGGAAATTTGGGGAGGGGGCCGATCATCTTAATACTGGCTTGTTCGACGATGATTGAGATTGTCGGCGTGTCTTGGAAGCAAACGGTCTCCCAGACTTCATCTTGAATCTCGGCAGGAAATTTGGCGAAGATAAAGAAGTCAACAAGAGGCTTGCCAGGTACGTTGCGAGAGGGTTCGGTCGGAGTGCCTGCAATGGCTTTTTTCGCCTTTGAGAGACTATCGGCTTGAAACTTGTACTTTGACTTGCGCTCCTTCTCGTCCAACTTCTCTTTGGGCAGAGGGGTTGAGGGTGCTTGAGTATTCATGATTTGTTGGTGACTCTCGATGACCGTGGTGAGAGTGTGTGGAAAGAGGAGAAGGTGTCGGGAGAGGTCTCAGGCCTGAGAAGTCAGGGTAGAGTAATCGCAATGGAGAACTTCCTGGAGTAGGCTTGCCTTAGTAGTAGTTGTTCCACAACCGGCGACGACTGTGAATCAAGGTCGTTTGGAGCTAGTCTTTTCGAAATAGGCAAGTAATAGTTACAAGCCTTAGATTATGTCAGATATAGGTCACAGGACGCCGATATTTTGTTTGAATTTAGCTAGCCAGCCTTGTGCAAACATGTGAGAAAGAAACTTACAAACTGCAAAGATCGCCTTCAGTCCACTTCGCAAGGCAATTGGAACGTGCATTCTGAGTCCACTCTAGATTCCTGACAAAGGAAGTGTTTAGGGGAATTGAATCAGTTAAGCTCCTTTGATGTGTTGGCAGGCTGGCAATTTCGGAAGCCAAGGCACTTTTCGGTGCAAGGCTGTGAGGGCAGGCAGCCTGTTGTTTCACAAGCAGAGCAAGGCTCTGTGCTTGCCAGTGTCAGTCATCAGCATGAAAGATTTCTCTAAAGATACTTGTGAGCGTTGGGTATTGGGAGCTTGTAAACGAACTGGCTTGAGTAAGTTCTTTACCCTCGTGCTGGAAAGAGAGCAGTGATTAAAATATGCAAGCATAAATCGGAAAACATAGAAAGGCACAAACAGACTGATGAATCATGAATAGAGTTAGACGCAGCAAAAGCAGAATTAAATTGAAATTTTATAAGCAAAGGACCGAGACGAACAGACTGTTCTCCTCAACACCACGCAAAATGCTAGAAATCCACGATTGGGGTATTTGCAAAACTCCGATAATCCATGTTCCCATGTCCCAAACGCCTCGCGGTCTGATGTCATGAAAAGCACTCTTCGCCTATTATCTCGGTGGAGTATATCCAGGTGATTCTCGTTTGTACACATATGCTACGGCGAATTAGTAAAGTTTCAAGCCTACAAGTCGAGGGTATTGCTTACGTTGACCTTTCTGCAGCCCAGCAAGCCCAGATCTCTCCATCATATCGGAGAAAGTTGTCTGATGGCTGTCCCTCATACCCGGGAACCTTGGAGGAGCCAAACCGGAACCGTTGGCACGTCCATTACCACGCTCTCGCTCCCTGAGCGCACTCGCTGTATCACCGTCTGCGAAGATATTAATGTCCTCATAACTTGGCTCCCGCTGCAAAGGCGGAGTCACTGGTCGATTGTTCTGCGCCATAGGTCTTTGAACATTCAAAGGTAGTGGCGGAGCAAGTCGCGGGCTTTGTCCTGGCGAATTTGGCATCTTTTTGAACAAGGATTTCACCCGCTGCACTGTATGCCGCCGTTCAGGCGTACTTGCAACCATCGTAGATGGTGTCTGAGGTGGCTTTCGCAGAAAGTCTGTCCTCATGTCGCTGCTCGGGGTCGGATCAGATATATTACCGAACGAAGAGCCACTGCGTCTCCGAGCTGCCTTTCTACGGCGAGAACCAAGGATACAAACGCCAGCTATTGAGAGGAGAATTCCTGCAGCAAGACCTGGGAAGAAGCCTGTGAGGACAGCTGTGACTGGAAATTTGTCACAGCTGGGCGAAATCACCACAGGTGTATTTGTAGAGGGTGAGGATGTTGTGGTGGAGCTTGGGGAAGAGTTTCTTGACGTAGAGGAAGTTGGTGCCGCAGAGCTGGAAGATGAGCTTGTTGCCGGGCCTGGTGCAATTTGCTGATCTTCATTCTTGACGCAGTTGTTTGAACCGTCGCAGCTATAACCGAAAGGACAACACTGCCCGCCACAAGTTGGTAGCGGTAGCGTCAGGGCCGTCGTCTTAAGCGTGCTATCAGTGTTGAGAGTAACGTTCTGCGCGCTGATATCACAAGTGATAGGTTTGATAGTGTCGCAGCTGCTGCCACTGGGACAACAGAGAACGGTCGTGTTGCCAGCAAGTGGTATGCATGTTGTGGTTGCCGGACAACAGAAATTATCGGGTAGACCTGCTTGATTACACTGATTTTGGGATGTATCTGGACAAGTTGAGTCTCTTTTGAAGAGGACATTGGGAGATCGTGCCGTGACAGAGGTGGCGAGAAATATCGCCGCAAGCAGCGCATGTCCGGTGACCAGAGGTCCCTTCATCGCAGTGAAACGAAGATAAGCTGTTCTTTCGACGAAGTTGTGAATGTGGCGTATTTTGAAAGTGTAGAGAGATATTTAGTAAGACTCTGTAATGCAGCACAGGAAATGTGTGTCGATCATGTAGAAGAATTGAACTGTGAATCAAAAGGCTCAGGTCTGAGTCAACAACTGTAATGAGGATATGCCTAGGTATTCAACAAAGAAACAAATGGAGAAACAAATGTCACAATGAAGCCCCAGAAACGGCGGCCTGTTCTTAACCACGATCATCTTCTTTGTCCCTACCTGATCACCTCTTACCTTTCGTCATCGGCCTCGGTGGACAGCGGTAACGTCGTCCGGCGGTGGGTTCTCTCTGGCTTCAGAGGCCTTCGCGCGTCGACCGTGTAACTTCGAATAGCTTCGGTAGTGCTGGAATAGGTACAGCTTGATTGTACGGGCGGTTCGAGGGGCCATATTGTTCATAGGATGTAGGAGAGCGCTCTGGGAGGCCCAACATAAGTGAGGCGGTGCTGTCTCCGTCTCTCTCTGACTCCTTGAATCGAGTGGTATTGAGCGCTTCAAGTTGTGTCGAGAATACACGTTGAGATGAAACACTGGGTTGGCGAGGGATGATTGGATGAGACCAAAGATTGACGCTGAGTAGGCGCTGGCTTATGCTTCAAGCGCGCAGGTCACCTGAGTGCAATGCTGTACCAGATGCCCCAGATGCCTGGCCTTTCAGGTTTGCTGATTTGAGTAATCAGACTATGGTCTGAGTCTTTGGGGCGATCAATGACCTGAGAAAGGATGATGATGGTGCGAGAGCGCTGCCCAAGGAGAGAAGAATGTGGAATAGCCGCTTTCAGTTGACCCTTCCGAACTATGCCGACCAAGGTATCAGGAACAGGAAAACCATGGAGAAATCTGACTGGAGGAATAACGTACGGCCCAGTCCACGATCTAAGAAAGGTAGCGCCAATGTCCAAAAAATATATTCTAAACTTTGAGGCGATCTAGTGGATAACACAGTAGGGACTGAACCATCAGATAATTATGAGGCTAGCCATTGACAGGGCATTTCCGCCCAAAACTAGCAATTACATGCCCTGCTTCTAGAACAGAAAAAGCAACCAATACAATGTGCAAAATCAACCTGCTCAGCACGGCAAGGTCCAGCGACGGAGATCACGTAGTCTAGAACACTGGTAATCCGCGAATAAGAAGCACAACACAACAAATACTGACTGATACAGTACGTAGACTTCCTCCGCAGCACGGTCACAAGGAAGCTGTACGGTCAATACACTTGGTACGGAGGTACTTCTCACGAGCGGCGAATTGCTGCCCAACGGAAAGCTGTGCAACTCGGGCTGAACGGTGAACTTGGACGACTAGATAGACATACAGTAGTACTCACGATGATGATTTGCGATGAATTGCTCATCGCCGCCTTCTCGGGACCGTCGTTCCTCATCCAGTCATGCCCGTTCTGCGCCAGTCACAAGTCACATGCGGGTCATGCGACATGCAAATGGATCAAGAAGGTGGCACTAGGTAGGTAGTTCCTTCGACACCGCTCACCAGTCGTCCCACAAATTCAAGTCCGCCACTGCACTGTATCCGCATCGCAAGGCGCAAGAATCCGCTCATCCACAGGCGCATCACGAAAACGAAGCAGGGAAGAAAGAGGAAGCAAGGAAAGCATGGATGGACGGGACCGGATGAGGACAGGTGATCTGTGGGTCACGTCTCTTGCGGCAGAACAATTGGAACACAGCCAGCACATGCAGAAGGAGGGGTCGGAGGAAGATGTGGCTGGTTGCACGCATTTTACGCATGTACGGGCTCCGCCGGGATTCTGGCCCTTGAACATCATGCCGGAAATCGAGCCAGGACGAAATCGTTACCAGGAAATTGGGAGGAAATCAGCTGGGAAATGAGCTGCGAAGGTGAGATTGAAGATATATATCCGCCGAGACTGGCCTCAATTCCGCTTTGTACCGATGCGATGTGCATCAGAGTGAGCTTCAATTTTCGTTCTTACGCTGCGAGATGATGAGTGCGGTGCAATCCGGATGAGCTCTCGCGAAGCTCGCCAGAGGGTGATGTTCCGTGGCTCGAAGGAGTTCACGTGCTTTTAACACCCGGAAACGTTCCTGGGATGTCGTGGATAGGGAGTACAAGCACCACAACGTCTGCTGAGCTACCATCGGTGTAGATGGCATTGAATCCTACCGGCCAGAGTTGCTGATCTCGGCCTCGAGTTTCACAGGCAGGCACATCTCGAGTAACACAGCGTAGAGCAGTGGGCAGACATTATTTTTCAACTTCTTTGATTCATTCGTATATAAGTTTACGCAAGAGCATTGGACAAAGACCATGCAGATGCGCAATCTAGAATGCTACTCCTGTCCCCATTATCCCTAATTGGAGGAGCGGTGCTCAACTCCTTTCCCTCTCCTATGCCTCTCCTCTCAGAATCCTCGAGACATGCTTCCCCTTTTGCCACTCCCGAAGAAAGTAAAGCGTAGGTAGCTAGAACCAGCCTCTTGGCCCATCTAGGGTTCCCTTCCACACGTCTTGTATGCACCCAACCCAATGAATACCCATAGCCCCCACCCGCTCCGAGTCCTTCCCAAAGCAATGGAACAAACTAAAAACAGGCCCATCCGAAACGCCGTTGCTGTGGGTATGCCAAAATATGTAAATGCTAGATCGCTTGTGAAGAGCGTGTATCAAAGTATCGACTGATACAATGATGTTGTTGAAGTGGGAGAAACGATCCATCATCCAAGTCGTCATCCTGTCCTATTGCCTTCCCATCCCGTCCATCCCTTCCGTCCCAAATCACTCTGATCAAATCCTTGATCACCAGGCGTTACTTCGTCCCATTCATCATGCGTTCTCGAGCCTATTAAGTCTGGAGGTATTCCAGCGCAGCTCGGACAATTCATCCCCGTCAAAGCCCAATCCCAACGTGTAAATCAATCGTCTCCGGGACTCTATCATGGGCGGTCGACGTCCGAGGTGAAGTGAAAATTGTGATCTGATACACTGTACCAGTCACTGCACAACAGCAGAATGTAAGTTTTTCAGTCACCTTCAAAAACCAGTCGAAGGTCCTAGGCTGGGATTGTCTAGATCAACAAGAAATCCCAACCCTTCATCTGCATTACATCTCTCCAGGAGACGTAATGTGCTTCTCCACCACCTGGACTGAAGCGTCCATCGACATGGCCCCATACTTCCTTGAGGAGGCATGCGACGCGGCCGAAGCTGCCGAAATTGGCGAGTTCGCCGAGGGCAGAAAGACGCTCCTCGAAGAAGCCTCGGAATGGAGAGTCGGCTGTGCTGACTGAGCCACCAATGAGATACACCCAGACAAGACTGCGGTCGAATCCAAGTTGACCTGAAGGAATGAACTCCAGTACTTGAGTGAGCTTTGAAACAAGACCAACACAGCTTGCTTGGCTAGGTGTAAATCCGGGAACAAGGCTGCACAGGTAGATTCTTGCAGCAATGCGGAAAGCAGCTGTCATGTTCTTGCTCAACTGCTTAGGGCTCAGGACACCATTCGCGTTGTATGGGATCTTTGGTCCAGAGTCGCCGATTTCAGTAAGTCCGATTTGATCGCCAAGAGCGTGCACATGTTGGCAGAGCTGAATGTCATCCATGCCGTCCTTCTTGAGGGCTTCTAAGCAGGCGATCTCAGAAATCAGGTACATGACACGGTCTTCGCAACCCATGAGCTCGCGCAGCCCAAGAGACGAGTTCGTTGATGACAAGTGCTTTTCCCGATATGTGTGGGCGAAAGTCGGTGCGCGGCCCTGAATGGTGGAACCGAGAATATCAATCCAAGCTGTGAGGGTCATGTTGAATTGGATGAGATCATGGGATTCTGAAACCATGCGGTTCAGCTCGAGTTTTTGGACAAGCGAGATGGCTGCTTGGAAATGTTGGTGCCAAGGGATGTCTGGTAACGAATCATCATATCGGCCAACTGATGTTTGGAAGAAAATCATGCCGAGGGTAGCCTCCAGAATTGACGAGTGGTCTGTGTCCCGGTTGAGTGCCTCGCAAAGCTCGGAAATCGTTGCATATCGGTGGCGCATGATATCGTTGTCGATTTGTTCCCCCTGAATGTTCATGGTGGCTTTGCAATGCTGCGCCGCAATGCTCAAACAACAGTGAAGATAACATTTATTGCTCTGGAGAGCAGGAAGAACGTAATCTGTTCGTGCAGACCCATGCTGATTTGTCTCGAGGATTGGGAAGACCGTGGGGAGGACGTCCGCAATGAAGTGGTCGAGGAGTCTTTGATCGCCCTCGTCAAGCTCAATGGCAACTTGGCGAACAGTTGAAGGCGGGCCATGAGAGAAGTCGAAAAGGTTGGTGTTCAGAGTTTCTTCAGCCATGGACTCCCTCCGGTCACCGTATGATCCCTCCCAGTCATTATCAACTGGAAATGATGGAAGCATTGCCTCTGGGGGTGGTGGTGGATGGTAGGTGCTGAATGTCGATATTGTCGATTCGCGACGGGTTGGAATATCATTAACGAACATTTGTCTTTCGGTCTTGACGTCAACTTCGTATGGTGAGTAATCTGGGTACATTGCATACTGCGAATGCGATGAATGCATTTGCGCGTTGTATGCTGTGTAGTCTGCGATGTGTGGCGGTGCATTGAAGTCGAAGAGAGATAATTGGGAATCGATAGAGGCAGACCGAGTGCGATCAAGTGAATCAGAGAATGTTGCCGATGTTGGCAGAGAATGTGACAATCCAGGAGGTGTTTCCGAGCCAGGAGTCATGACTTGGTTCGTGGTTGAAGAGGTAGTCTTCTCTGTGAGCTTTTTCCGCTTGATGATCATCTTGATGTTGTCTTTCTGCATCCGCCGTTGATCATTGTTACTCCACCACATGGGTCTCTTGTATTCGCAGCGGAGTCCAAGATGTTTGCATGCGGTGCAAGCTGGCGACCCCTCGTCGCACTTCTTCCTTCGTAGTCGGCATGTGTAGCAACCTTCAAGATCAAGTCAGCACTCAACTCATGCCAGCAACAGTAGGAAAGATGACCGGAATTCAAGTAAATTCCAACAAACCTGTTCTTGATCTTCGATGCATTTGCATTTTTCCTTTAGGAGTAGAGTTGGCCTTTGGAGCCGGCTTTGGCTTTGGTTGAGCGACCGCCATTGCGACGTTCGATCTGCCCATGAACTGTGGTTGGGGGGGTTGTGTTGACATTTGTACCTCGCAGGCAAATGGTGGGGGCAGGGCCAAGCGGATCGGGTCCAAGTGCTATATTGCAGCGATGAGAGACCAGGATATGCCGAGTTGATAATTGGCGAGACCAGGGACCGATTAAATTATTAATGAGCGACGGTCAAAGCAAGTCCAGCTTGACTTTGATTTGGATACAAGTTCGAGGCGATGAGAAGTTGTTGTGAGGGCGGAGTTGTAGAGGAAGGACGACGAGGGACAGGTACGCAATAATGGCCTTCAACTCTCGTAGCGTTGAAAGCAAATGAAGCTGTGTGTTGGTTCATATATGAGAGCATTGCAAAATGCAGCTCAAGCCTCGATTATCCAGAGATCTATTTCTGGACATCCAATTGAGACGATTTTCTATTCCGGCCCAGCCCACGCCTGCTGATGGCTAGGTACTCCAGTCCACCACATGCACACGTGCGGCTAGTTCGAGATGGTGTTCATATGGAGAGTGGGCTAAGGCAGGGGGGTATGTATGGCTCTGTTGAGCAGATGCTGGACAGAAACCGGGTACGGGCCAACCAAAGGCCAGTTGCTGTAGGTCGAATATCCGCGGGCAGCACACAGCTTCCACTGATTGGATCCATTTTGGGCAGCACACCAAGACCAGAATATTGTGCAGGGTTGGGAGCTCGAAGGAGCCGTAGCTAGCCAGTGGGGGACAAGGAAGAGGAGGAGGAGACTGTCATCGTCCTATTTTCGCGAGGCGCCTCATGCAGTCCATGGCCCAACCGCCCCGCCCCCGACTGCCTATGCGGCCATTTATTGGCGTCCCCTGGCTGTACTACAGTAAGTACACACGGGAAAAGTCCTTGATCCGTCAAGGTTGCCTTTAGCGGACGACTCACTGCGAAGTTAGACGCAGGTAGCGTCGCCTCACTGACTGAGGGATGGACGAACGACTCAAGTCTCGCGAACAAGATCGGCTGCCGGTGCTCTCTTCCTCGCTCCCGCCCCCTGTCCCCTACTTACAGTAGTACTGCACTGTAATGCTCACCCCTCCCTGTCGTGCATGATCCATGCTTCCCGCAGGGCCACATGCAGCTCGATAGCTACCCATGTTGCTGTAAATCAAATTCGTCTTACTTACCTGCATATTCGCCAAAGTCTCTCACGGACCACATTCATTCTTGCAACGAGACCGGATAACCGCTGCAGAAGCTTCCTTTGAGCTTCGTCTGCAGAGCACGTCCTGCTCTGCCTTGCCTACAGCAACAAAGCTAGCTGCTTGTCGATCTCCCTTCCGATCAGCCGGCAAGTTTCTGTGCGGAGGGATCAAGATCAGGGGGCCATTATGCTTTCTCTGAGTCAACTCAGCGCAATCGTGTTAGACTCAGTGGAGATGGAGATCTCGAGTCTCGAACAAGGTCTCCCACCACTGACAGTCGTCAACAAGCGAAGTCGGCGGTGAGAAGGCCCCTCACTCGTCAGTTGCACAAAGCCAATGTCCCAATGAAGAAGGCCTTTGATATTCGGAATCTTGAATTCGTCGAATCGTGTACTGGACTCGAATAGTGTAGCGCCAAAAGGCGGTCTGGTCGAGATTGGCCGAGAGTTTCGACCAGTGATGCCCGTCCGAACTGTTTTCTTCTTGCTCTCAGCAAGGGACCTGGACCAGGGATGGCAGCCTTCACCATGCTGTCCGCTCCAGAAAGACACGGCGAGGGCTGGGAGCGAGAAGGTGTGGCATCGCGTGATAGCGGATGGTTGGACAGCATCGAAGCGACGTTGAAAAAGAGGATGTGACTTGCGCACAAGCCTGCATTAGCCCCCTTTGCAGCGGACGCTCCCGTCCAGTTAATCCATTTTGACAAGGGAGCGGGGGGGAGCCCCTGCACTTAGTCCTGCCAATCATGCCGCCATGAGGCCTGTGAGCTTTTGCGGAGAAACATCTAGCTGCATGTGCTCGAGCCCATCCTGGCACTTGCATAATCTGTGATAACGATCTCGGACGAGCAAATTAACCTATTTAAAGAAACATAAATGATCCCAATGCAGACTGTTTGGGAACATTCAAACTATTGAATGCTAATTTTGTCCCTTTCTGCCAGCGCCAAATGTGTGATTCCGTGAGAAGCATAACCGCCCAATGCAGTTCTATTTTGGATCATTATCCAACAATCCCATCATCAAAGAGCAACTAATTAGTCTCACTTTCCGAAGCCCCGAATCTTGTCTCCTCTCCACCCCCACATCGACCTCTGCTTCTGACAGAAGTGGATAGGCTCCCTCGGCAGCATGCGAGAGCCTCGCAGCCCTGGGCTCCATGTCTTATCGTGAGGATCTTATCCATCATGCCAGGGGTGAAGAAAATCAATGCTTTGAGTTCGTGACAGATCGAGCAATTACTCATTTGCGCATGTGCGGATCATCAACAGAGCAGGATCAAGCTTGTAGATGGAGTTGTTATGTCACCGTGATATCAAGATGTCGAGTGCCGGACAGGGGCATTCTCGTTTAATGATCCCTCAAACGAAATAGTGTAGAAACTAGTGCTCCTTTCAGCAAATTTAAGCTTGAAGGGCGGAGAAGCCTGAGAGGGGCTTGCTTATCAAAGTAATTGGAATCATCACCGCTTGACGAGCAAAATGCGACCTCATCTCCCTCTCGTCAAGGACATCCCGAATAGTGAAAGGCATAAACACCGCATTTCGAACACGATTGATCAGTATGACACTAGCCAACCCATTCGACAATTCGATTCGGAGCTGCAGCTGCGATTTCTCACTTGTCCACATGTCTTTCCGGGGTGGGTTTCTTGCGTGCTGAAGATTCTTGGTTCTAGCGTGGCGATTCGATGTCTTCCAAAGTATCTGCGAACATCGTGACACCCACCATCTTTCCGAAACCATGCCATTGTTCAATGACGGCCTCATACTCGTGGACCTCTGGGTCTCCGTGAATTTGATCTGTCTCTTCTTAGAAGGAATTCGCAAGGAATCTCGCATCAAAATTCAATCACATGAGTGCTGTGTGAGTGCTTTTCGCGCAGCAATTGGCCAGCTTCGTGCTGAGACCTGGAAAGCTCGTTGTTAAGTCTCGGTCAAACACTCAACGAGACAGTTCCCCGTCGTGCCGCATGAGGACCCATCAAATTTGCATTGTTGAGGAATGGGGGAGTTTTCAAAGGTCAATTTGTATCCAATGCTTCCAGTTTCGGCCAAAGACGGCCCAATATTTTGTCACGCGGGACCTCAGCTGCTCTGCTCCTGAAATCCTGCCATTGACAGATGAGCTTCGTGACCAGAAATTATTTGCGCAGCCAGACTTGCAAGATTGTCTGGAGTTTCAATTGAACAACTGGACTTCATTTCTGAGATGGATCGATCGAAGTTGAGACATCCGTTGCGGCCCTAGACCAGAATACAAAGATATTGAAGCGGGGTTGTGATCGATACGCATTGTGTGATAGTGATGTTGAAAAGTGGTGCAACATGAACGCCAGGGGGGTTGGTCCGGCTTCGCTTCTTGCATTTCCAGAACGCCACGGCCAGCCACAGACTGGGATTCGGGGCGGGACGGGAAGTGGAAATCTAGGATCTCGTGCATCTGGCTGATTTGATCCCTGAAGTACAAGTGAACATTCCGGCAAAGACGTGCATTCTATGCAGCACATCACCTCTAGTAGAAAGAGGGGGCCATACAGCATTGCACTCACAGCCGTTAGAGATACGGAATGCATATCTCAGATGAACCACTCTGCTCAATCGCCTGGCACATGCAGGATGATCACTCAATCGTAGAGCTAAGTAACGGCGGGCATGGCTGTTGTTGAGACGAGGAGAGGAAATGGCCCCTAGCCCCCAGATCTTTCGCCAAAATATCTCTCCTAGCCCCCGAGATTTGTTGATCCCTCCATTGCCTACCACCTACCACTTCTCCCCCAGAGAGATATGGAAGCAGCCGGTCCCTTCCTCCCGTCCTCCCTCCCTTTCCTCTCCACAGGCTGTTCGGATAGTCCACAAGCCATCGGCCCGCTCCCTCTCACGACTCGCGAGAAAAGGGGTTCTCGTTTCTTAAGCCATCTTCTCAGCATCATTGGCCTCGACATGGTAAACATTAGATTTCTGGTCTCTCTAGCGGACACTGGGTCCTACTCGTCCCGTAGCAACGATGCCACTCTCGGTCGTTGATAAATCTGGATCTCGCTGAACAGACGAATCGCACGAAGCAGCCGGGTTCTGACAGACGAAGGCGGGCGCGTAAAATCTATTCCCGTACCCAATCACAGAATGTCCTCCAGAAACCATGGAAAGTCCATGACTTTTCCCGCTCCCTCATTGGGCATCCTGCAGTCTTGTGCCTCGCCTGCAGCAGCCTTGCTCTTACTGGCCGTTGCTGCATCGTGGGGTCGTTTCTATCTGCACCGACAACCAAACCACCGCTTCTCCAGCCAACGGTGAAGGAAGCCGCTCGAAGCAAAGCAGGTCATGTCAAGAATAGTCACACAGTCACTCCTGCAGAGTACTGAGCACAGGTCACAATGCAGACGTCCTATACCAGCATTATGCTGGCCATTGGCGCTTTGACGACGAAAGCCCATGAAATCGAGGCGGTTGAGCTCGATACATATACTCGACCAAGCGCCGGCATCTTCAAGGCCTTCTTTCTTGCTGTTTCTGACTTTTTGCGCCCTACCACTTTTGATTGTTTGCGATTTCCTAAACATTGTCATACTGTAATCATCCTCAGCATATACTAGAAAGTTAACCGGCAACGGCAAAAGCTAGTATTCTAACACTACCCTCACTGAAGATACCCAACTATATAGCGGGCACAATGGTATGTCGTCGATTCAGGAAGTTCGCCTCTACTAGGGATACTGACTCTCGGGCAGCCTTCCACATCACCAATGACGCCCATCGACCCCAGAGTAGAGATGTTCCAAAAGGGACAACCCAGAGATGCATTTTTCAACATGAAGGCGCTGGCGCCACGACCACTGTCAGAGGCCACCGAGTTCGACACAGACTTTGAGGATGATATGAGCGAGATAGAAGACAACTCTCCACGGCATAGTGTCAACTCGGTACGTTTCTGTGACGCTCATCTAAATCCCGCCTACTAACAAGAACCAGAGTAGCAGAAGAAGTGAAAGAACACTATCCTCCTTTGAAGAGGTCCATACACCCAGTCCAAATTCCAACGAGTTCAATGGCTTCCATTTCGACATCTTGGCGAAACAAGCAGTTGAAGGACCTCGAGGGCCTCATCTTTTCCGAGCTTCCGTCGACTCCTCAATACAAGAAGATGAAGACCAATATACCTTAGCAATGTCCCCCATGACACCGCGCCCATCAAGTTTCCAAAGAGCACAAATGGATGCGCCGAGAGTTCCTGAGATACCATCACGCCATCACCGCCATCTAAGCTCCCTGACAGACGCCGTTGAGAACATGAACTTGAATGAGGTTGCGCTTTGGACACCCCGCCAGGTCGCGAGATGGATGTGCGATGCTGGCTTTGAACCATCAATCGTTGAGAAGTTCGAGGAGAATGATATTTCCGGCGCAATTTTGATAACTCTCAAGTTTGAGGATCTCCGAGAGCTTGACATACCCTCCTTCGGACAACGGACGAAGGTCTGGAATGAGATCCATGTGCTCCGAGGCAGTGCACCTGGCACACCGAAGCCTCCAACTCCCATTGATGAAGCGATGTCGCCCTGTGTCGAGTTCCAGCAGGATGGTTTCCAGCGACCTTCAAGACATACATCGAGACGGGAGCGGAATGGAGAATGTGGTTCAGACGAGGAGCCAAAGCGTCGCAAGAGTTCTCGCCGGCGACACCGAGCACGAGGACCTGTAGACATCATCTCGCCTCTCGAATCCGTCTCCATCGTCGGTATTGAGCAGCTCATGCCCAAACCCCACAAGTGCGCAAAGGGCGAGAATTGCTCGAAGTGGAGGAAACAACAGCGACTGATCGATAACTTCAAGAAAGACCATCCAGTAAGCCCTGAGGGCGGATCTATCTGGATCGCTGGCGATCCCGGAAACCCACTCACTGCTGGCGCTGTTGCTGAAGCTATTCGACCTGTTTCCGACGCCGTACCCTCTGTCGTTGCTTCTTCCGATGTTCTCGGTCCTACTGTCCCAGCTTTCCGTCATTTGGAGGAAGCCAGTCTGCGCAATGTTCAACTTCGCGATCCCCAGGAGAACGTCAAGCAGTTCCTCAGATTCCAGCATATGGACCCTAATCATGTGCAATGGTCATCAGAAGAGCCCCCTTCTCCGCCGTACGAGATGTTCCCAACTCTCCAGGCTCCCGCTGGTCCTACCCACAACAAGCTTCACAACCTGCCCCGGCTTGCAATCCCACCTCCTCGTCCGGTACAACAACCACCACCAAGGTCTGCAAGTGCCAATGCTTTCTCTCCATACCGCATGGAGCGTGTGGAGGCTATGTCCCCAGATCTCCGCAATGCAACTCAATCTCCAAACACAGCTGTCTACCGATTCGGCACTCCATTCTCTGAGATGGACATCCCAGTGACTGCCGTCCCCCTTGGTCCCGTTGCACGAGATGCTTCCCAGTCCGTTCCGCCCAACATGTCATACCGCCATGCTCCCGCACCCGCACCCGCTCCACCAACCCGCACCCAGTCACGCACCTCCGCTCGTCGACCGTCATTCCCCGCGATGCCTCGTGTCGACGAGAACATCTCCACAGCACCCCCTACCCAGACCAAGTTCCACGCCCATCAGATCCAGCCTCCTACCCACCAAGGTCACCAACACTCCAATTCCTATCCATGGTCGCCCATCACTCAACCCGCGCAGCGCACTGCCGACGACATCTCAGCTCAAGGCTGGATGAAGAAGCGCAAGACCAAGATGCTCCGCCATGAATGGCACGAGCATCACTTCACCCTGAAAGGCACTCGCCTTGCTATGCACAAAGATGCCAACGCACTCGAGACTCTCGAGTACATAGATGTAGACGACTATGCCATTGCCTGCTCTTCTCTCGCTTCGGGCTCTAAGCTCAATGCAGCCTTCAAGGCGATGAATATCTCGCGAGGCAGTAAGGACAAGAAAGACGAGTCCGCTTTTGCTTTCCAGCTCATTCCCGCTGCCATCGACAAGGGCGTGAAATTGAGGAAGAGGGAAAGCGCCATGGTCAATCACGGCGGTGAAGGCAAGGATGCTGGTGCAAAGACAAAGACGCACTACTTCGCTGTCAAGAGCCGAGATGAGCGTATCGACTGGATGAGAGAGTTGATGCTCGCCAAAGCATTGAAGCAAAAGGCTGATGGCTATGAAGTCAACTGCAATGGTAACATGATTTAAGACACGAAAATACCCAAAAAGAAAGACGAGGACGTTCATTGAGGAGGATTCAATTATACCAGTTTGATAATTTATATTCTAAGCGAGCGGCATTTGTGCATTCTTCACTTCGATTAATGATCGAGAGCTTTTGAGAGTACTTTCAGCGGGCGGCATTGATTGGGCGTTTGATTTCGATATGCCCTAGACTTCACTAGAAGTCGAAGAGGGTCGGGATTGGATTGGAAGTAGAACACTCGTTTAGAGACGGTAGTTTAATTCGAATGACAACTGCAATAAACCAATACTGAACATCGCCACCAGAATTTGAATTTCATGAAGTTACAAACGAACTTGAAAAGCGTTAACAAATGTGGAACTACCAACATTGAGAAGACTGAACAGGTCTGTATATGACAAGTGTCCGGTGATCTGAAAATGAGCTGAGTTTCTGGGCCTCCACTAGAGGCGTTTTTCGGACATCCGATTTTCGCTAAACAAACAGCACGAGGAAATGTCCCCACGAAGACAACGGCCATGCCCATGGTATGGTTACCCTTGTATACAATGTACAGCCTTCCATCCAGGTCTATTATCCTCGTACAGTATAGTACACGTCGTGGGCCCATTACCCGAACGGCCGTCTCAATGCGCCCAGTATGCTACAAAACTGATCAGATCAGTAGACTTGGCTTCCTTCCCTGTGCTGGCTTCGCCCTCTCTTCTACTTTGGACCAGTCGATTGTATGCCACCAACTCTCTGCAAATGCTTTCTTTCCTCCGACTCCACCAGCTCCTACGCCGTAGTCCGCCACATAGACATGCTCCCACATGTTGATGCACAGAACCGGAGTGATGTCGATTCCGCCAGGTGCCAATTTCTTCTGGCTATGCTGTCCATGGGCTCCAACAGTATTGACGGGATCTTCCCTTTGCAACCTTCGTATTGCCTCTGATACAGACTTGTCCTCCGTATTCATATCCACCGTTTGTTTTCTGTAATGAGCTCCTGGAAACGGCGAGCCAGCCAAATATGTGCATAATATTGTGTATTTTCCCGCACGGTTTTTCATCAACCAAACGAAACCTGGGCCAAACATTGAGCTTGCTGTGACGACGAATTCGTGCCTGAGGGTCTCAATGGAGCCGAATGACTGCTCTAGGTCGGCTTGAAGGGCTTCTGGCATGGCTGTTGGCTCGGGTGATAGGGCCTCGAAGAAAAAGTGGTTGTTGAATGCCATTGATGCGTAGTTGAAGATGGGAGCGGAGTTTGGGTCGCGAGCGTATTTAATGAGAATATCTTTTGGTGGTTTAGATTCGTAGTCTCCTCCTGAGTATAAATTAGCCAAGGCACGTCCATTGCACCTCCCAAATGGAGCTCTAGGGCCAGCTCAGAGCTTCTAGCATGGCTAAAATGGTATGAATAAAGCAGTCGGTTCGGCGTACCAGCTATTAGGTTGTTGAGCTTCTCAACCATTAAGCCTTGATACTGCGTCCATGCAATGTCGAAGCCAGCAGGCGAGAGCAGTCCCGGGACTCCATTGTTGAAGTTCGGATTGATCTCTGGTACAGTCACCAGTGACCGACGGAATGAGTTGAGGCAGAATCGCGCTCGTGGTAATATTGGGCGCAGCATGTTGGATGTGTGATATGCAAATTGGTACGACTTCGAACCAAAATATTTGAGCTTTGTCGCGATTTCTGTTGCGGCCTGATGCAAGTATCAGGCATGAAGGTCCACTAAGAGACCAGATCCCTGCCCTGAAGATGCGCTACCAGTCCGGGCTCGAAGCTCGAAGGCAAAAGGCGAGCTCCGATTGTCGATAAGGTTGGGGGACAACCACCACTTTTCCACACTTCCACTCTTGATCGCTGACCTCCGCGTTGGCGTTGCTTTGTTCGTCAGTTAGGCAATCCAGTCTACTGAGGAAGATGAAAATCCGACTTCATTTCTGGCTCATGCTGTTCTCTTCAAGAGAGCAAAGCATCTTCGAACCGGTTTGACTATCGCAAGCAATTGCTTACTGTTGCAAGCAAGCTCTTGCCTTCCTCAACAAGCACGCATTTTTGAAAGCTCATAAGCTCACAGCGATCCCTCTAGCTTCGCGAGGAGCTTTTAGATAATGGCGAATGGGTACAATCACAATGTAGAAGCGTTACGTGATGACGAGTATCCTATGCTCAAGGGTAACTAGACAAGACAGATGAGGGGCTGAGTGGACAGGCTGACAACGATGTATAGATGCTACCTACCTCGATCATGCCGGCACAACACTATATTCGAAATCGCTCATGGAGAAGTTCATGGCTGATATGATGTCAAATCTGTATGGCAATCCTCATTCGGCTTCTCCATCATCCCAGCTCTCCACCAATAGAATTGAAGACATTCGTCTGAAAGTGTTACAATTCTTCAAAGCCAACCCAGCGCTATTCGATATTGTGTTTACCGCAAATGCGACGGCTGGAATAAAGCTCGTCATGGATGCTTTTCGAGATCACAAAGGCGGATATAGCTACGGATACCATCAAGATGCGCACACGAGCTTGGTTGGAGTGAGAGAAAGTGCAATAGCGAGTCGGTGCCTCGATGATGAGGACGTTGAGCAGTGGCTTTCGTCCGGAGCATTTCTAGTAGAAGATGGTTTAAAGTCGGGTGCCAATTTATTCGCGTATCCCGCGCAGTCGAACATGGACGGAAGACGGCTACCACTTTCGTGGATCCCAAGAGCTCGAAGCAGCTCTGTTATTTCGCCAACCTACACGCTTCTGGACGCTTCTGCATTTGTCTCGACCGCTCAACTAGACTTAAGCAATGCTGACACAGCTCCAGACTTCACAGTCCTGAGCTTTTACAAAATGTTTGGCTTCCCCGATCTTGGCGCCTTGATTGTCCGAAAGGAATCTGGGGCTATCCTGAAGGAACGCAAGTACTTTGGTGGCGGAACAGTCGATGTGGTACTGTGCAACAAGGAGCAATGGCATGCTCCAAAAGGAGACTCGCTCCACGAGAGGTTGGAGGATGGCTCGCTTCCGTTTCATAGTATCCTCGCCTTAGATGCTGCTATTGATGTGCACAAGACATTGTACGGGTCAATGGAGCAAATTGCACAGCATACTGCATTCCTAGCGCAAAGGTTGTATGATGGCCTGATGTCACTCCGTCATGCCAATTCTGACCCCGTTTGCGAGATGTATTCCCACGCACCTGCTTTCAAGAAAAGTGGCAAGAGTCAAGGTCCCATTATCGCTTTCAACTTACGGAATAGCCAAGGGGCCTGGGTCAGTAATACCGAGGTAGAAAAGCTAGCAGCTGTCCGAAAGTTCCACGTCAGAAGTGGTGGACTTTGTAACCCGGGAGGCGTTGCTGCGTGTTTGGGTCTTGAGCCGTGGGAGATGCGAAAGAACTTCTCTGGTATGTCAAACATAACCCTTGTCTTCAATTTTTCAGCTATGATGCGGCAACCTTGGTATCTCATGCTTCTAGAAAGCTCATTACTGACTGCCTGCGGGGATAGCTGGCTTCAGATGTGGTGCCGAAACAGACATATATTCCGGGAAGATTACAGGCGTAATTCGCGCAAGCATTGGCGCTATGTCCACGATGAGCGACGTTGACGCCTTCATTGCTTTTGTCAACGAGTTCTATGTGGAAAAGACCACCTCGCTTAGTAAAGAGGTGCCAGGCACCCACTCCTCTGGTAAGCCCCCGAACGATTTTAGTCACCGTGTTTTCAAATCGACTCAAAATTTTGCCTGCTGACTCTCTAGTGCAGGTCAACTCATCGTGGAAAGCCTGACTATCTACCCGATCAAGAGCTGCGGTGGTCTTGACGTCCCGCTCAACACTGACTGGGAAGTGAGACCAGAGGGCCTCGCATGGGACAGGGAATGGTGTCTCGTCCATCAGGGTACCGGGCAAGCATTGAGCCAGAAGCGGCATCCGCGCATGGCCTTAATCCGACCTGAAATTGATTTCGACAAAGGTCTATTACGAGTGCGATCCGTCGGATCTATCGAACAAATTGCAGTACCCCTTTCATCCAATCCTGCTTTGTTCAAATCATTCAATGCTACTCAGCCATCACGAGTTTGCGGCGACTCTATTGTTGCGCACACATATGCAAGACCAGAGATCAACGACTTCTTTTCCAAGATACTCGATGTTCCGTGCGCCCTTGCTCGTTTTCCAGCTGGCGGGTCTGGGTTCAGTATGAGGCATGCAAAGGCACATATGCAAAAGCATCAGAAGCCTAAGTCGAACTCATCCAAAACATGCCATGATAAAGGCACCTTAGCCCCTCCAACACCTCCAGATTCAGACACCGAAGTACAGAAACGGCCCATTCTCCTTTCAAATGAAAGCCCAATTCTCGCCATCAACAGATCGAGTCTTGACGCATTGAACGAAGAAATCTCGAAGGTAGGCGGCAAGCCTGCCTGCGCGTCTGTGTTTCGAGCCAACGTTGTTTTGGCTTCTCCCCAATCCGAGAACCTAGAACCATATAGCGAAGACCACTGGACAACGTTACGCATAGGAGAGCAAATATTCCAGATGCTAGGATCTTGTCGGAGATGCCATATGATCTGCATCGATCAGGATACAGCAGAGAGGAACGACCAGCCGTTTGTAAGCCTGGCAAAGACACGCAGATTCGATTCAAAGATCTTCTTTGGCTCTCATATGTGCCATGTACCATCCAAAGACATCACGAAGATGAGCCAGTTTCCAACAATACGTGTTGGAGATCTTGTGACAATAGAAGCCGAGGATACTTCGTGAAAGAATCGAATGAAAATAAACACATTTGAACGTCATAATGGCAATAGAGCCACGCAGTTGCACCAGGAATTGCTTGACAGCCTCGCACTACTGTTCTCCCACAAGAAAATATGGTAAGCGGAATCTTGTTTGCAATTCCATCTGCCCGTGTTTTCAAGCCTCCAACAAGGTGTTCGAACGTCTTAGCTCTGGCTCTTCCGCGGCAGATGTTTTAGTAGACCGATAGCACGGAGAATGTTCCGGGATCTTTTGCCACATCAACGTACCCAATCAAACCTGCATCTCGTCCCCAGAGATGTGCATGAGCTAGAGTCGAGACAGGGGGAAGCTCAAGGGTGTCTAAACGTCATCGCAACAATACAATAGAGTGAATGACCCCGCCCTTTCTCAATTCGAGTTTTTCCTTACTTCAAATACTGCAGTTTATTTCTCGTCTTCAAATTCTTAAAGTATATTTTTAACAGCTGCTATCAATACAACTGTCGCCAATTGTCCAAGATGTCTACTGGTGTTGGTATGAGTGATTGTTGCCTTTCGGGCAAAATCCAGAACGGAGAGCCAAAAGGCACAGTTGAAACTATCGATAATTTGCAAACCTATGTTGCAGCACCGAAAGATGGCTCAAAAGCTAAGACAATTGTATTTCTCGTAGACAGTAAGTCTCGCTGAAACAACCCGACTTTTTGATCTTCTCTGACCTCTTCTTTCAGTTTTCGGTTGGGAATTCAAGAATGTCCGACTTCTGGCAGATAATTACGCGAAAGCTGGGTTCTATTGTTATGTTCCAGGTAGGCTTCCTCCGTCTCAAAGTAGCACTGTATTCGTGATCGCTTGACTTCTTCGGCATTCAAGGTTCCTGATGCTAGCTCAAGGATCTTTTCGCATTCACGGAGCTGCAGGATGCAATGGAAGATCATGCTAATCAAGCGGGCAGATGTCCACCAGGGAGACTCTCTTCCGCTCGAGTTCTTGAACTCTGTTGAGCCTCCTCTCAAGGTTCGCGAACAGCTTTCGATGATTGATAAGACAAAGGCCACTGCTACCGTTGGGACCACGCTGCCGCCATGGTTGCTCAAGCACCGTGAAGCAGTGTCAAAACCTCTGATTGATTCTTTCATCAATGCGGTCCGCCAAATCCCGGGTACTGAAAAGGTTGGTGCAATCGGGTTCTGCTGGGGCGGTCGCTACGCAATTCTCGCCGCTCACGGCATCGTTGATGCTGCATACGCATGTCATCCTTCACTTGTCGCCGTCCCAGGTGATTTCGATGGGGTTTCAAAACCTCTTTCGCTTGCTGTGGGCGATTCAGACTCTCTCCTCGACAAAGGCACCGTTGGTCAGATTCAAGATGTCATGGCGAAGAAGACCGATCTTCCTCATGAGTTGAGAATCTACGAAGACCAAGTGCACGGGTTCGCGCTCAGGGGTGACTGGTCTTCAGAGAAAGATAAGAAGTCGATGGATGATGCTGAGAAGCAAGGCGTCGACTGGTTTAACAAGTACTTGGCCTAGACGGTTCGCAGCTAATAGATTACCCTCGGATATCTGGAGCTGGAGTCGAGAATAATCAGGGCTCTAGACTTTATACGAGACAAATCCTAGCACATGTCAAGTCTCGATGTATGGGGTCTCCTTGGATGCAATCGTCGCTCACGCTATTTCGGCAGTCTCCATCGTGATCAACAATTCAGCCTTTGTTTTCCTCCTCCAGCACCAACTTGTATTATCATGTTCATATTCGGTCAACATCCCAACGCAACAATTACGGAGGGGCCCAGACTCGCAGATCCTGTGTACCTCGAAATACACTGACGCAGAAATCTCAAGCCCTCATCCGATGTTGTCATTGAAGGTTTGACCTAACGCAACTTAGTTCGTCCGGTCACTCTAGTTACTTTCCGCCCGGTCCGTTACGCCAAGTCCCGTGAGACTAGGCCAATGAAAGTGCAGCACCCGAAGTTAAATTTTGGGATGATAATCCGGAGATGATCTGATCCGCGTGAGCTAAGACATGTCTGCATTCCCTTGGTATAAGGGGTCGTACCTCCTAGTTCCTCCCGGGAAGATGCTTATTTTTCGCAGACTTCCCATCATATTTCTTTATTGGGTATCATTCAGCTTAAGCTCCTTGGGTATGGTTAGATCGAAGTACTATTGTAGAAGCTGAACTCTGTCGCGCAACGAAGGTTTTCTTTTACAAAAACAACGTCCATACAATTCCTCCAGCTTTTTCTCGGGCTCCTTCAATCCATCACCTCTGTTAATGATTCTTCTGAACCAATCATACAGAACGGAATTATGAGAACCAGCATGAGCGTACTCAGAGCTTTACGGAACGTCGCTGTTCTGTGCAGCTTCCTTTTCATGGGAGTCTGCGCTCAGGGCGGTCCACTTGCACCATCTAGCAAGGAATCGGCTCCAAATCCAATCGCAGATACTTATCCCAGCGGGATCACTGGTACATTCAATAGTACCATATTTGTTAGTGATATCTTCTCCTCGGTTTTAGAATTGTCTGCCTAACGTCGCTTCTTCTGATAGGTTGTCCCCATCTCCTACAAACTTGCTCGGTCTCTCATTCCGAAGCAATGGAGTATTAACAAAAAGGCCTACGGCGAGCGTATGTGTTTTCTCTCGAGTTCACCATTGTTTCAGCCAGATCAACGAGCTCCTGGCATACAATCTCCTGAACGTTTTGTGTGAAGAAAATGTGATGTTGATTCATGCTGAACAGTCCTTCCTAGCTTCCCCAAAGACTCCTATCCTGTATGTCACACCCATCTTGAAACTTTTGGTCGTGCTGACTCGTACAAAATAGCTCGTAGTCCGTTCTGGTGTTGATCACGATGTTGGTCTGAAGGCTATAAGCTTCAAGGTGGACGACTTTCAGGTATTTCGCATCCCTCTGATCTCAAAAATCCATCCTCTGATATGAAGACAGACCGTTCACACTTTCTTCCCATTTGTGGATCTCTTCAACGATGGATACTCCAGCTACACATACAATAAGTACCTCTTAATTACCGCTACGAACCTTTTGGGCATAGGTGAGCTGCTCTTCCCAATGTCACTGGACATTCTCGTGACATGTCTCGGCGATTTGTCTGCTGATGCGAATCGTAGGCGCCCTTCCTGAATATGGAACTGTTCCAGTGCCTGCGACTTTCAGCCCAAATCTTGAGGCGTATGGCTACTCTGAAGACGCGTCATGCCCTGGCGAGAGATACTTCAAAGCTTACAGCGCGTTCGAGCTTCCACCAAAACCGACCGTTGCGATCAAGTTCAAGGATACCGCTAGCATTGGGCCATGGCACACGAACTTGTGAGTAACCAAAGCCATCACATCTCTGCTCTTGAATGCTGACCCGTTTCATTAGCTACGTCAATGTGACCAATCAGGTTAGTTTTCTTCTTCGCATGTCTACGAGCACTTTCTTGAATCAGAATACCCACCATGCACCAGAATATTTCGCGGCGATGAGCACTGTTAACTCTTAAATTAGCCAATCATGACTAACGGCGACGTATGCGACAACCAAATATTCTTCTAGTGAGTCCGCCTGCAGCCTGCAGTCTTCTGGATTCACTTGAATGGTCCTACTGATACCGAGCTCTCCTACAGTAACACAACTCTATCCAATGGCGCCAATGCGCCTCGTGGAGTGAAAGGCTCAGTCGCCTTGAGCGCTCCATTGCTGCCTGAAGATACAACTTTCAATGACGTCTTTGGCATCCGAGTCGATACAGCATTCTTGGAGATCACTTCAGTGCCATGTGCTGACTTGCAAGGATACCATGGAACTGGACCTGGCGATCGGGGAACTGCTAGTGGTTGATAAGCATGGGTTGGATTTGATCGGCGTTGCATTTATACCAAAAGACGAACGAAGAACTTGCGAGCGGTCGGCATATATTGTGCTCTCGTGAAATGGGCTATCTTTCTTACGTGGCGCTAGCCGGGACTTGCGTTCATTGATTCTTAGACTTGCTTCAAGGTACATGATTTTATTCGAGATCTGATCAATGTTTCGTTCTGCTCATTCGAGTTTGCCAGTACTTTGGGGGGGGGGGGGGGGGGGGGGGCCCTCGTGAACCACAAACAAGTGAATCACACCGCGATGCAATCTCCAGCAAGTAGAACTGATCTAGCCTAAAGTACAAGAAGTTTTGGAAGCAACTTGGTATATATATATACTCACCTAGTCCCTGATTAAGCTTGCCTCCTCTGCAATCGGGAGCCAAAGTAACACTACCGTCGAGCGCTTGGCCTGCCCTGGTAGGAATCTCCTCGCTTAGCGTTGCCCGGAAACCTCCACATTGTTTTGATTCAATTTGTAGTGGACTATCCTACTAAACAAGGCTTCAAACGAGCTTGAACAACTACCTCGCTCACTAGCGTGTGTTTTGATTTATTCGAGCTGGTTTAAATGCTTCAAAATTTTCTCCCAGTCCAAGACCGGATTGTTTACTGCCACTCGAGAACGCGTCAAGCACAACCACACAAACAGTATCTTCACACAAGACTCCTTCTTCCTTCAAGATAATTACATACAATCAAAAATTCAGTCTATTTGTGAATATGACGCACCTCAACAATGCTGATGGACTCGAGGACCCCTTCACGGGACCTCAAACCTCTTCAACACGCTCTTCTCGGTCCACCACTGTCCGGGCGCGTGGCCAGCCCACCATGTCTGCGCTCAGCCAGGCAATTTCTTCGCGTCTGAACAGCGCAAAGACTCGAATTAGCACTGCTCAAGAGCACAAGGTCGCTTCAAGTCCCCCTCCACCTCCTGGACGACCTTCTGCTACAACTCTCAACCAACCAAACGGCAACGCAATGGCCTTAAACCTCATGACTACGCTAGGAGCCCGACCTGCTGCCGCCAGCAGAAGTTTCTCTGCCAGTACAACGTTCTCAAGCTGCGACACCATCAACAATGGTCAGGTTGCCCAAGGTAGAAGCACCTCAGGTCTTCCAATGTCCTCGATCCTCACCAGCAACAGTGGAGCTCAGAGAAGCCTCTCGGGCCCCATTAGAGGCTCCAGCCACCCTGCTCTTCGGTCAAATGTACGGAAGAGCTTAGTCGGTGCTAATCAACCCTTCCTAGTTAGTGCAGCTCAGGCATTGCCACATCCCAGTATGTCTACGAACATACTCCCTCATGCTCCGGCGGCATCGCAAGTCTCTCACCTCGGCCCACATTCAGTAGCCCCTACAAAGATGCTTGCGCAAGCACAGATTTTGTCTCCTGTGTCTACTGTGGCTGCAATTCACCAGCCGCCACCGGTCTGGGCAGGTCACGTCCCATTCCTCAAGAGATTCACTGTCTTTCCCCAGCTTCCTACAGAGTTGCAACAAGAAATTGTGAGTCAATGCCTCCTTTCCTTTCATCCCTAGAAGCACACTGGGTGAAATGCTGACAGTGGCACCACAGTGGTCAATCGCAATCGCCTTGCAGTATTACAAGGAGAAGAGGCTTCTACGCGTTGCTCCAGACCCAAAGTCTCTCGACAGAACTGACGATGACGCTGAAGATGCACAGCTCCGTATCATTTCCGACATTCATCGTCGCCCACGTCTCGTCCCAAGTATGCTTCATGTCTGCCAGTATACCCGTAACGAGGCCAGTAAGGGCTACGAGCTCTGGGGTTGTGCGGATCCAATCACCTACGAGAAAAACAATTCCAAGGTGTACGTCAAGGTTGACATCGATGCCTTTTTCTTCGGTGATGCAGACTTGGTAAGCGAGCAGCAGCCACAAACACTTCGCATTAATTCCATCTTGGCTGTTTCAAAATTGGAATATTTCGTTCTTCCATCAGTGCTGACAGAGGTAGGGTGACTTCTGGGCTTTCCACACTTTCGTCAAGGAGAGTGAGCCCGAGAATGCAAGTGCCGATGACACCGCCAGAGGTAGACTCATCGAGCAGATTGGATTGATCAAGCATTTCACGTTCGATTACGAGCTTTGTGTTCAAAGTGAGTTCCCCTCAATCTTTACTCAATCTTCAATTCACTTGGACTTGAACGAAGATCCTCGCACAAAGATTAGAACTGACCTTTCGCAGTGCTTGAGTACGACTCCTTGTGGCTAGCCAACCTCGACTCTACCAACCAGATCACTGTCGCCATCCGAAATCCTAATCACGAACAATTCAGAAAGGACTATGCTCTCTCACACTTGAAGCTGATCGTCCAGTCTACCTTCGCAGAGGAAGCTGCGCAAATCATTAGGGTAAATTACATCTCTACTTCCTGACAAATTCCTATGTTCCAGGAGATCCGCAAAAGTATAATTACTAACAGCCTCAGCATATGATCTCGAGCTCACTCGCCGCGTCCGGGCCTGAGCTTCAAGGCTTAAATTGGCCTGAGAATGGATTACTTGTGAACGTTCAAACCTTGGCGATGGGCAATGCAACTGGAAACACTCCCGAGGACGAGTCATATCTCGAGGATGTATTGATGTAAGCTCCAGGGTTTTCTATAATGCTATACCAAGCTAAAATTTACAGTGAGGGCAACCGTGCCGGGGTTGTCTCTGACCACTACCTCGAGTTTCGACTGGCGATTATTCACGCCAATCAAGCTCCCCAACCGCCTCCAGCACCTGTCCCAACTCCAAACAACTGAGTGGTCTATTGGCTTCCTTCAAGTACACCAGATAAGAATATGTTCTTAACCATCGATGATGCTTCCTCGAACATAGGAGATTTGGCTTACAAGCGTGGGCTGGCTGTGGGCAGAGTCCAGGCTCTGCAGAGGTTTCTATAATGGCTAACGAGTTATGTGGAATATGAATTTCTTCAATATGCATTCTTTCTGGATCTGAATGGTCCTCTGAAAAGGAAAAATGGTGATGTATTTGATAGCTTGTAGGAGTACTATGTACGGATGGTCGGTCTGTCTTTCTTGTACGATTGTGCCGCGATACAGAAGCCCAATGTACAATAGATTGCACCGACAATAAATCACAAAAATGAAGCTGAAGTCTTCACGATGGTCGCAGAGTACGGAGGTAGGTAAGAAGAGGTCGTTGTCCAGAATCCTGCAACACGTGTGATCAAGGGAACGGGCTCCGTAAGCGATGATGACCAATCTACTGATTTCTCAGCAGCCAGATCACGTCAAGCAAGTTCAATTCTGCAAGTCACGTACAGGTTTTAGAACATGTTCAATCAAACTTAATGTGCAGAGCACAAGTTCATTTGCACTCTAGTAAGGATATAAAAGATGGATCTATCAAATCCTCCTCGATTGGGGTCGAAGCGCCAAGACCCAGAGTCCGATCAACAACCACGAAAGAAGGTACGAGGGAGACCTTTGAAGAACCCAGATCTTTCGAACGTGCCAGAGGTCTGTTATTACTCTCAGTTTTCCTTCTTTTAAAGAAATTTTACTACACTATTGCGACTTAGATATATACTCTCTACTCAACCCCTGGTTCGGTTATTGATTGCCAACAGGAGCGGAGAGCACAAATTCGACGAGCCCAGGAAGCATTTCGACTCCGCAAATTAGCTGCAACGAGATCTCTGGAGGGAAGAGTCAAGTCGCTCGAAGCATGCGTCCAGGACATGAGCACCGTTTTCATCGACTTGAGCGATTCCTTAATCAAATCAGATATTTTGCAACAAGACGCAACAGTTGCTCAGAACCTGGTGGCTGCAACGTCAAGGTTCATCACGCTGGCAAAGAGTGCAATCGATGAGCCAGATAATGGTGTAGATGAAGCCGCTAAACAGGTATCCATGTCGTCGGATGGACAAGGTACCACAAGCCAACAGCGACCTACCTCAATGGATATTTCAAGCTCGGTGCACATGCAAAAATCATCTCCAGCAGCTCCAATATCAAATTTTCAAATACCTGAAGACTTCGATCCTGTTCCCGATACACTCTTGAAGAAAGAGGTGTTCGGAAATGGATGGTTCGGCCTGCAACCTGCTGTCCTCTCGCAGCTGTCGCCCAAAAGTGGTGATATGGGTAGGCTGGACACCTCCTTCGGCGTGAGGTTGTTGCAGACAACTCTCAGCGTTGCATATGAGTATCTCATGGACGCGAGTGGCTCCCACTACGATGTAATAATGAACATGTATAAATTCGCCCTCATCTACCATACTAAACAAGAGTGAGTGGTGCATATTGCTGTTAACTGTCTAGAAACTCGCTGAAATCATGTCCATAGGCTACTATTCAACATCCGGTGGTTTCTCGGCCCAGGGATACGTGCGCTGCGAGCACTCGGCCGAGCCGTCTTTGGATTTCACTCGTCATTGTCACTGCAATACCTCAACTCCATCAGTTCAGGCACAGAACCGAAGATTCTCAATCCTTTAGTCGATGCACTTGCACTTGTCGAGGCGCAGAAGGACTTGCCCATCATTCAATATCTGAATGCTTTTGATGTTGAGGACTACATCATCAGCAAAGGAGCAGTTCACATAGATAGCGACATCATCCGTTTGAGGATATCGGATGATGATCGAGTGGTTCCGGTGTGGTCGGGTGACACCATCGATTCCCATAAACCTGGCCATACCTCTTTGCTGGAAGAGGTAGCCGACTACCCGCCGGGCCAGGATTTCCCATCTGCATTCGAATTCTCGTCTATCAGTACCTTCTCTCCCGAGTCCGATCTCCCAACCGACTCGTTCAATGGCTGGGGTGGGAATTTGAGCTTCGACAGTGACTCGCAGAACCAACATAAAGTTATCGATATGAGCTCGAGCGACAAGAATCAGACTATTCTTGCGCGCCACAATGTCCGAACGCTTAGCGTCCCTGTATTGCTGCAAAATCTTGCAAAAAGAGCACAGTGAGTTTCTCGGTGTTAGCGTGCTACCCTAGAACCAAGATATCTCGTAGTAAAACTCTGCCAAAAGCATACTCTACGGGCTTAGTACCTGCTGTCATTCACGGTTGCGAGTTGCTAACTTGTTGATGCTTAGGTGTTTAGGAACCGGCCCAGGGTACCCGAGCAGCACAATAGACCTGGCCATTGAGCTTTCCACTGTAGACTATTCAGTCTACTGAGAACCCTCTATGATGAACGATTGGAGCTGTTGACATATGTTGGTATAAAAGACAAGTGCGTCGGAACATACCATGAGTTTTCTTCTCGGATTCGTCAAGTGAATACATAACTGGCTCTCAACAGGTGGGCCATCAATGTGTTGAGGATTTGAACAGAGATAACCACGCAACTGATCTGGTATGATCTTACATGCCAACATGATGTATGTTTACTATTCTGATAATCTGTGACCCGGTGACCATGTGGGAGTCTCATGAACATGACGACTGCTTGCACGCTTGCAACAAGCAAGGACTGGCTTCGATTGAGCAATCCTCGGTAACAATAAAAGCTGCTGCGATAAAATTAAACATCAGATACTGACGCATGAAAAAGCTTGAAGTCGTATCTGTGGCGCACACGGTCTGTGCGATTGGAGTACTCACTCCCGTTTGAGTATCTACGAGAATATTTCCAAGTAAGACTTAATGGAGTTGCAGGTAAGGTGCCTCTTCTATCATTATCAGAGGGCATTTTCAGAGGGCATTTTCAGATCCAAGATATTCCCAAGCCACATTTCTGCGATATGCAACAGAGTTACAGAACGTGGAGAATTACTGACGTGGAGGTGTGACTGCGCCTGGAAAGTGGATCCTGTGTTTATCCCTTTCCCCTCGCTTAAGGGACGCGTCAAATCAACAAGGCAACAGAACTTGAGCCCGTACCAGTGCCTCAAAGCTTCATTTCGTCGAATCATTCTGACAATTTTGTTCCGTTTTTGTAGAGAACAAACATGTTCTCCATGTTGTAAGCAATTTCCCATGTCTGGCAAGCATGACTGTGCTTCTGAGAGCGAGTCATCTCCATGCATGCTGACTTGTCCCTGACCTTCGCAGAAGGTAGCGGTGACGTTATTGAGTGAAGGCACTGGATCAGAAGACAAATAATTGTGCTTTCGAACATGGGCGAGAGGGCTCGCCCTTGGTCTATGGTGCATATGACCAGCAAAACAACAATGTTTTAGAAGTTACTGGTACTCACCAGGCACCTGGACCTGGAGGCGAATACGATTAAACCTATGATACAGACGCTGCTGCAACACGACAATAGAGAGTTCCACTGCATAATTTTGGAAGCCGCCAAAGCTGTGTAAGTCCTCGTGAGACTTTGAGTGCCATGGATTCGGGTGCGGGTAGGGCCAGATGATTAGCGAGGACTCGAGCAGGGATGAGAGCGAGCGGTCCCCGAACACACTTCGACGCCATGAAGCGATAAACCTGAGAGTGAATTATGAGCACGCGTTTGAACCTAGACGAAATAACTTCACTCCAAGGATTAAACTCGGTATTCCCAGCTCGGGCATTCGGAATGCAGGAGCAATACGCTACACGTGATTTGTAATCATCCGGATGGGTGCCGAATGACGATTTGTCCTGCAACCGCGCTAGTGACACATAGCCTTCCGGATCCCTTCATCTCTTAATCATAGCAACCTCCTTCAACTCACTCAATTGGCTCGACACGAATTGAAGTCGTGAAGATCGATTCTGGTTGGCTAGACAAAGGTGGTAGTTAGGTCACGAATTGGCGTCAGGCGCTGCTCCTTGGCTCTACCCCGGATTTTGCTTCAGGGTGAGGAGCCACTTTGCCTGAGTCGGCGGTGATGGCATGAAATTTTGTTTGTACCTGGCCAGAATCTATGTGCCTCGTGCGACCTAGGTCCGGAGAAGCTCAATCCTTCTGTCATTGTTGCGTCAACTTGCGTGCCTTCCTTCCAAATATTCGGGTTTAAGGAGGTTTGAAGATTTTCCTACTTAGCTATGAGTATGGCTTCTTTTCATTCTTCTAGCGATGCTTTCACTTCATTTGTGCCGTTGGATTGAACATATTCATCAGAAACCCTTCTTTGATCCTCACCTTCAACATCCGTTCTTGAACTTGAAGTGAAGTCACTTCAATTACAAATTCAATGAGGGGCATTTCTTCCTACAATTTCGACGTTGACAGGTACATCAACCCCATCGTACCCCGCTCACGACTCTACCTACTCCCAAAACCAATATCATGGTTCCTAGGACACAGAGAGAAACCCCCCAAGCAGATCGGGAACGTCGTCACCTGGTTCTGGGCCTTCATCGGTGCTTTCTGCGGAATCCTAGTCATTGAAGCGGTGTTCCAGACGGACATGCTACAGTCGGATGGTGCTCCTATCATAATCGGCAGTTTGGTTTGTTCCCATCTCCAATCCCGAAATCATAGTACTGAGACTTTACCAGGGCGCTGCGGCCGTTCTAGAATACAACACAATCGATTCACCACTGTCTCAACCTCGAAATGCTCTTCTCGGTCAAGTCTTCTCCTCCGTGATTGGAGTCGGCATCACCAAGCTATTCAAACTGAATTCTGATTTTGAGAACCTTCGCTGGATCGCAGGTGCTCTCTCAGTCGGTCTAGCATCAGCTGCCATGGGCATCACCAAAACAATACATCCTCCAGCCGGCGCGACAGCACTTCTTGCATCCACCTCCCCAGAAATTGAGAAGATTGGCTGGATGCTTGTCCCTCTAATCATCCTCGGAAGCACCTTAATGTTAGGCGTTGCTTGCGCCGTCAACAACATCCAGCGGACATTTCCAGTCTATTGGTGGACGCCTGTTGATCTGAACAGACCTAAGAAAAAAGATGTTGAAAGCCAGACCAAGGAGGATGAGAAAATTGAGAATGCTGAGACGTCGAGCTTTGATGATTATGTTCAGGGCAGTGACGGGAGGATTGTGATTGATGGCGAGCACATTGTTATACCCCGGTGGTTGTCGATGGACGCAGAGGAGAGGGTTGTGCTTGAGATTTTGAGGCAGAAGTTGAGGGAGGGGGAGGCGCTGGAGAATACGGCGACGAGGGATACGAGCCGGACTCAGGTCAACGACTCTTCGTAATATAATTAATATAGCGCGCGTTCGTGTCTGGCTTTCGCTTGGCGGTAAATTGCGGGCTGTTCTTGCAGCAATCAAACTATCTACCTTTGCATGAAAAGATCCTCGAATGGTGCAGGAAGCTTGAGGTCTCGCTTTAATGAGTGAAAGCAGTCACTTAACATCGACGTCACTGACATAAAATTTTGGAGGAATCTTAAATGAGCACTCCATTTGCTACCAAGAGCAAGTCTATTGTAATGCTAGTGAAGTCTCAAGCCCTTTCGCCAAAACCATGCGAAACAAATAAAGCAGTCCAGTCGAGACCAGCCCCCAAAAGAAGTCTAATCCTTCTCAATCAGCAGCCGCTCTCCTCATATCGGACAATAACGTTGTATCGGTCAGTATCCCACTCCTGGCCTCCAACTCGCCATGTCTTGTCCTCTCGCGTGTACACCGAGCATTTGTCGAGGATATCCTGAGCATAGGTGGCGATGTACTTGCAACTGTGATGATGATGGACGAAGCTCTGTGAGAAATGGTAAGTGATTATCTTCATACCGCTGAAAAGTGAAGAGAATGCGGAGCGGAACTTACGTCGTTGCAGACAATGATGGCCGAGTCCTACAAAAGATGCAAGATCAGTAACCAATCTCTTCTAAGAACACAACTTGATCACTTACGTAGGAGCATGAGACGCGAGAGCAAGATCTAGCCCAGACAGTGCAGGATTTCGTAACACCGTTGAGGTACCTGATTCCATCACGGATGAAACTGCGAGAAGTTCCACGCCAGTTCTGATGTGGAACCGGAATGCAGTTGGTCTTGGTCTTGGTCCCTCTATCAGCATATTCCAACTCCCTTCCCCGACTGCTTGGAATTTGTAGGGTCACTCACCTTGTATCAAGGGACAAGTTCATACTTCTCTGCAGCGATTGGCTCAGGGATGACGAAGGCGGGGTTCTCAGCAGATTGTTGGGCAAATATCTGTTCGATGGAACCGTGGCCGGTAACTTGCTCTCCATTGATGGTACCGTTGAAGAACATGGGGACGAGAGGGCTGTGTGGAAAATCAAGTTAGCAGTGCTTTTGCAAGATGCGCTTCGCACTTCACAATGTCGAGACAGACTCGGGAAATGCCCCCTATCTGCGTAGACATCAAGAATTTGGGGATAGTATAGGGTAGTAGATGATGGTAGGAAGTGTTTACAATGGCAGGTCATCAGTGCTGCGGTAAACAGTGAGAGGAGAGCTGAGGACGGAAGTGGGCAGGAGTGCAACTGCCATCAAGGCAAGCTGGGCAAAGAAGCCAAGAAGATTCCTGATGAAAGTGCTGACTGTGATAATCTTAAGTTCTATTAAGTTGACTCTCGTGCAGAAGGGTGCATCGAATTCGAGGTTGTTGTATTTCTGGAGAGAAGAATCGTGCTCGACTGTACAGGAGGCTGGTCTAAGTACCTCAACGGACCATTAAATTCACACGTACGACAGGCCGAAGACATGGAATTGGCTTATACATCAATTGGAGGCGGTCGCTCTGAGTCAACTCACCGATTTGGTAAACAAAGGCGATAAGAGCCTCCTCGCTAAAGGTAGCATATCAACAAACCATTTGCCAAGAACGACAATCACCAGGCTTCAGAAGCACAAGTAGCACTAATCACTACCAGGTCTCTGTTATTCATTGATTATTCTTCATTCAGATTACCTAGCTGTAGCCATGATGCTGCAGCAGAAGAGAAGTTAATACTGATGGAGCGCAGGAGCAGGAATTACAACATCTGATCATAAATTCACATTTGAGTATTGATTGGAAAGACACGGTGGGAGCAGGTAAATAATTCTAAAACATTTTATTGCAAGATGACTCGACTACAGAAGGAATTAAGTGTATCGACTGAGCAATGTAAAGCTACCTCATATCATGGAAATGTGCAATAATCAACAGGGCCATTTGAGGTAAACCCACTTCACATTCACCGTGAAAGGGTGTAGGTTGATAGCAACCACCCCAAGACAGCGATCCCAATCCTTACTGTCTGAGTCAATATCGTCAGCACACACCTGCAACTGCCTCGATAACAAGTCGCCGGCTCGAGGTTCAATAGCCAGTTGGCAGCACCACTCATGTATGACTGAACTTCCTCTGCTTGCGGTGATCTATCAATTCGCGACACGTTTCTCGAAAATCAGCGGTCCCGTGTTGCACTTGCAATCACCCAAAGAGTAAACAGCACCGCCTTCCTTCCCGCATATGTGTTCTAATCTATTATCGGAATATGTTCGAGCTGTCCAGCTCTTGACCTGACACTGGAACAAGTTTGCAAACGACAGCAGGGAACGTGGATGCGGGTAGTCTTGCGAGCTCCATGGAACAAAAGTATCGAAGCTAAATTTCCTAATGTCGTTTCGAATCGAGGTATATTTCGAGTATTATCGCCGACACATTATCGACTACCTCTCAGCGTTTGAGCAGGGCTACCGTTCCTAAAAATCAGACCATCTTAGACTGCAGCAGTTAGCCACTACCCTTTGCAAAGTGTGAAAGTATCTGGGCAAGAGCGTTTGAGGAATGTAAATTTCAGAAACCCAGTTTTCTAAGCACCGCTGACCCGACTGGGACCGCTGCATATGGCGATGCCACACGGTCCCGTATTTGTGTGTGAGGCCGGCCTTTTACGGCTCTTCCTGTAAGATATTTATGGTGTATAGTCATCATTGTATTCCTTCTCTTGCGTCCTTCATCTCTCTGTTGCTTGCCTAGTTTTCTTCTGCCCCACCGACAGCAGAGCTTGCAAAGAAGATCTGCGAGGCAAGCAGACGCGTACAGAAGATGAAAGGAAGGTGGATGGAGAGAATTGGAAACTCACTGGGTGGTATTATATGTTCGTTATATCCAGTGTCCAGGTCGGGGGTTGCTGTTCATTTGCTTAGTGGTTTTGAGTTGCAGGACTTTGGTTTGAAGATCCGAAAAGGAAAATTAACTTGGCCAGATGCCAAGCGACAATCCACTAGTCTCAAGATATACTAGCGGACTCTCACGTGGGCGAGATCTGGAAGCTTGCGGATCAAACCCATTCGGTTTGACAACCATCCCATTCCCTCCTTCCAGGATATTTTGCGAGGAAATCCGGGGACGTCGTTTTGAAGATCAGACAAAGATAGCATGGCAGGCAAGCAGTCCCTTGTCGCGGGGTACAGATAACATGAATTCAACGTTACTGCACCGCCGAAAAGAGGCATCTTCCATGCGCTGGCTGCACGGAAGGTTGCTCGACGGCGTCGGCATTAAGAATCACCAGCGTGACACAAATTGGAGGAGGTCGATCATGGCGTACTACCTCCGCATTCTGCGGAGGTAAATATGCCGAGCGTGTGTTGCAGCTATATAAACGAGATGCTGGCTCGGTTTCGTTTCTATGAATAGGTACGATTCACAGCTACACGAGTAACTGAGGAAGTCATAGAACAATGATTTATGATTTTTGATGTTGTATTTGCTTCAGTCTGGGTTCCTTAAGTGTGTATGGGTTACCCCGCACCTTGGAAGTAGCCCCGTAAAACAGCGATTATGTACAGAAAAATCGTAGAGAACGTGATTGTCGAGAGTGACAAAATGAATGTGTGGGAGACCAGAACTCCCCTTCAGCCCAATACCGGGGATATCTAGCCCTTCCTATCAACCATATAACTCCTCTCCCCTTTTTTCCCGTAAAGCCAGACGAAGAACAAAGTGTATAAACGTGTCGTAAAGGAGCGTATGAAGGTGGACAATGGTCCAAAAACTAATATGTACAAGAAGAGGATTGCGTGCTGTGGATCCTGGTGAGAACCGGTCCCAATTAGATCCACATGGAGGACATAGCTGGTCTGGAGTCGCCAAAGGTACTCATAAATAGTCCTTGGATTTCGCTCATGTAGTCCTCCGCACGGAATTTGAAAAGACCCCTAGAGACCAATTCTTGCTCCTCCTCGTCGACCACTGCCAGTCTCTCCTTACTGATTCCAAAGTCCTCGGCGAGCTCAGAGACTTGAGCGAGCTCGTTGCCGAATGGGTGCTGCTCAACGACGTCTGGGTTTGCAGCAAACATATTTATTGATGACCGAGCCGTGGACATGCTGCCCTTTCGGGAAGCTGACATGCGGGACGCTGATCTTTCGACACTGAGCTTCTTGGTATGGGAAGGCGACCTTTTGGGGATCAAGGGCGCATCATTGTCTGAAGCAATTGATTTCGAGGTGCCGAAGTAGCATGATAGATGATTGGGCTCTGGAGTAGCTGAGAGAACATTAAAGTCAGTACTTGCCAAAATGAATGGGCTTATGTCTAAACCTACTTGGTGAAGATTCAACCGATGAATTATCTGGAGAAGTCATGGGTGTCGATCTGTTTGAGGGCGATCTGTCGGACTCGTCTCCAGACTGAGAAGATCTCGAGGCTCCACTGCTTGGATATAGGTCTGGTGCATTGTATGAGAGCATATTCGTCGTTGAGAGAAGTTCGACAGGTGCAGAGATCTTTATTTGTCTGAGCGAAGATCCAAAGGAGTGCTTGGTAGTGAGGTTCCTCTTGAGCGCAGCATCATCCATCTTGGCATTGCGCCTGGTAGTAAAAGCTCTCGAAAGAGACATTTTTGCTGAATAAATCGGAAATGGATGATAAGGAGATTTGTTCTTCCACCCAACGAGGTTGCTGGTGTGGGTGGGTTGTAAAGGGTGGGGTCGACCGGATAAGATGTCCTCGTGCAGATGTCGCAAGGGGGGTCTGACTTTCGTTGCTGTACTCTACACCTGCTGTTTTCGATCGTCTGAATGACTGACGGAGTGAATTGGCGAAAGTGGTTGTAAGGTCCAGGTGAATATTCAGAATGATTCCGTTTGGACAAGAGACGCGTGAAGCTAGCAGCGAGGTACAGAATCCAGGATCTTCGATGTTGATATGTACTTCTTATTTTAGTGAATATGAATGGAATATGTACGTCGAGTAAATATGATGTTCAATAGTCGGCGATGGAAATGTTGCGAGAGAGAGAGAATGTGATGACCAGGACGCGGTCCGTTGGGTGACTGTTGTATGTATGTATTGCACTGACTGTACTGGTGTAATGTAAATCTTGGGACGTCGAGGGAGTGTTGATGGATGTCGAAAAGGAGTGTCGAACAACCAGGTTCAGAAGGAGTGAATATGAGTGCTGGCGCGCAAATCGACCCGGCGATGCTGATACTATTGATGATGCTTCGATGAGCAAGAGAACGTGTTGAGGGAGAAGATAAAAGAGGTGAGCAGCAGAAGAGAATCCTTCTTGCTGGCGCTGCAGTGGTGCCGTGCCCATGCATGTGCATGGCGCTCGGGAAAACAGCAGGGGAGCGAGGAGAGGGAGGGGATCAACGGACGGCTGAGGGACAAAGGCCCTAAGGGATCCTCCACCCTGGCTTCTTCCACGCGTTATCCTTTGGCTGGCCCGACGAGGCGTGAATAGGCTCAACTGTGCAAAACTTGTGGATAATTCGGGCACATTTCCAGCCAATGACGGGGACTCTGAAATCCACCAGTGCTACTGGTGGCACGACGGGCCTGTCTACAAGATGCTAAGTTTATCTCCTAGGCCCAACCAAGCAATCTAACAGAATCTAAGCGGAAGGTGTTTTTGGAACTTTTTTGCTTGTGCGTCGCCCGCTTCTCGACCTTCCCCAAATTGATTCGTTTCTCCTGAAGTGGTGGATCGGAACAAGGGCCCTGGGCTTCCAGCGGACAAATGATAAGATGTGCCGCCGGCCACAAGTCGAAACAAACCAGCAGGGGGTGGCTTGATATAAGAGCTGTCATTGGTGCATCGTCCCATGTTTGCAGTTTCAAGCAAAAAGGCTGTCAGACCAGTAAATCATCGAAGGCTCAGATCGCCAGGCACGGAGGATGCAATGCTTGCGCGCGCGATGAAAGTCCGAGTTGGCTACAGGCGTACTGTATTCAATTTCAGGGGTAATTGTTGTAAGCGAGCGCCCTCGATTCCCAAAAAACGCACCATGTTCAGTTGCAGCACTCGAATGTTGTGTGTGTGGTTCTCGCAACTGTCACCAAAGAGTCTCAATACCCCGAATGGATCAAAACCTGTCCGGATTTGAAAGCGGTGGAGCTGAGCAGATAGCCAAACCCTCCCATTCGCAGCTTTCAGCCTTTCGCATTTAGCAGCTGGTGCCGGGCCAGGGCAACCTGCAGCCAACTCAAAGTCACCAAACTCAACCGAGGAAAACTCTCAGAATAAATTAACCTCGCGGTTCAAGCGCACGTAGACTTTTAGCACCTGCATCACCGACTACAATCACAAATGTTGTTGAAAGTCTTCAGCTTTGCAGCACCTCGGCCCCGAGGATGGTGTAAGATCCGCACTTGCATTGACTGGCAATGAGATGAACTGCTCAAGATCCTCATGCATTTCGTCAGTGCGTCGAAGGCGTCGAGCATCATACAACCCCTCCACACCACAGACAACCACTCTTTTGTGGGGAAATCGTCACTACCGTCAATGCACTCTACCTTGAACGTCTAGATTGAGACAGCCCTCGATTTCGGAGATGACATCCATCTCGTAGTAGCTATATGAGCGACCTCGTCCCATTACGCAACTTCACGATCGCTGGAAGTCGCACCAGGAGATCATGCCGACCGCTTGACATGTACAGTACAAACGGATTCTCATTTTCCGTCCAATCCAACGCCATCAATGTTTAACGCTCAGTCTTCGTCCATCGACTCCCAACCCTCACCCTTTCCATCACCAGTTTCAGCGGCGCCATCATCCGATTCCGAATCACTGCTATCATTCTGTACGCCTACCAACCTTTCCTTAATTTCTCCATCTACCGGTGCGACTCTGTCCGCGAATGCTCTCCTCACAGCTGGATTTGTAGAAGTGTCCTACGCTTTGTATCAGTAAGTGTTTTCAAGAGTTGTTCGAGCAAACCTACCCAGATCTGGACAACACCTTTACTGCCTGCCACTGATAATCTGAATCCGACTTCTTCATCCGGGGCAAATGTCGTTGAGAAGACTTTTCCTACGTCCAGATCTCTCGAGACTACCATAGATGGGCCAGAAGGCTGAATGTTCCATAACTTCACCTGCTTGTCGGTAGATCCAGTTGCCATGAATCCAGGAATGATCGGGTTGATATCGAACGCTGAGACAGACTCGTCATGTGCCTGCAAAATCCAGACTGGTTTACTTGCTGCCGGGCTAGATGGGGCCTTTCGTATATCATGGTAGTGGATTATACCATTCTCGGTCGATATGTAAAAGAAGTTCGGGTTGTGTGGATCCCATCGTACAGTTTCAACATCACTCTCTACACCCCAGGTCGGAGCTTTGGCATCTGGTGCTCTCATATCCGCAGCGACTACTGTCCGATCATAGCTTCCACTCAACAGAATCGTCGATTCCTTTGGATGCCATGCCAGTGAACAGACTTTGTCGGTATGGTATGTGTATGACTTGGCGCACTTGGTAGTGTTGAGATCCCATAGCTTCACAGTCTTGTCTGCGGAGGAAGAGGCTAGTAAATTCCGATGATGCCTGTTGGCAGCGAGAGACAGGACTGAGTCCACATGGTACTCATCATTGGCCTTCTTAGACTTCTTCTTCTTCTTCTTTTTCTTCTTTTCCTCCGTCCCATCGTTATTGCCCTCCCCGCCTTGTCCAAGAATCGCATTAGGGTACATGCAATCGATGGTGTCCAGGTCCCAAATCTCAATATCAGGATCAAAAGTTCCCACGGCCACGAAATTTGCTCGTGAATCCTTGTCCACGTTTGATTTGCCAACTGGCAGATCTAGCCACTCAACACAGAGAGGAATCGCTGGTAGCATGATATCGTGGTGCACGTATAAGTTGTCGGCTCCATCTTCGTAGACATAGATTTCTAGATGAGCTACCTCGTCTTCAATCTTAGCAGCTAACAGCATATTATCTGTTGCTAATATCTGAAGCTCTTCCCGGTCTTCGTCGTCTTCTTCGTTCTCCTTCATGGTAATATAAGGATCGTCCTCATTCGATTCGTGGTATGCCAACGATTTGACGTTTCCGAACATTCCCATTCCAATTCCCTCTCCTTCTTTTTGTGGATCATTGTCATCGTCGTCGTAGTGTTCCAAATCATATTCCTTTAAATCATCGTCCTCGTCCCTGAAGATTAAAAAAGTTAATTATGTACAGCGCCTTAGAGAGATCTCAACATACACTTTTGACTTGATTGTCTTGGAAGGAGCTTCATCGTCAGATCCATCGTTTTCCTTCATGGCCTCATCGCCATTTTCCTCAGCGACTTCCTTGCGCGCATCTTCCAAATCCTCATTTGCATCGTCGAGCTGGAGCTTTGCGAGTTCTGCGATGCGCTGAAACTCTTCCTCGTCAAAGGTGTATCTGGTGGGAAAAGGTGCCGCGAATCCACGAGGGACCCACGCTGTAGCTGTGATCATCGACATGGGAATTGTTGTTGCCGTATGGCAGAAGTAGAACAAAACACTGTTCAACTTCTTGAAAATCGAGCCTCTGAACTTTTTTTGCGACCCCGCTGGCGATTAGCGATAAGAAGCGGGAGCCAGTCCTATCCAAGACTAGCTTGGACCATTCTTTGTAGCGACCTTAATTTCGAAAGCTTCTGTAGTAAACAGCAGCACGTTAACGTCCGCAAAATGGCCAGAGACGACGGAGAGACAAGCCCCAAGCGGCGCAAGTTAGACTTTAACCCCCTCCGATCCGACGACAGATTCGCTGTCCCTGCCAGACCCTTAACGAATCGCAATGGAGCTCCAGGCTCGAGTGTATCTCGGTCTCAAAGCCGGATGGGAAATGGTTCCAGAGCGTCAACTCCACGCTCGCAGTCACGATATCCTCCCACGCCTCATCAACAAGAATTTGATGGGCCCGAACCATCTGTGAGTGAGGAAGACTCTAAGGCGCTTGACCGAGACTGGTACGCTGGAGATGAGTTCGGACATGTTTTTGGAGAGGATGAACACAACCCATTCGCGAGTTATGACAACTCTTGGGCCGATCAGCAGCAGGAAGCTGCTTTGGTAGAGAAGAAGACAGGGAAACGCATGAGCGCTCGTGCAACTCAGAAGCAGAAAGATGTCGACGCTTGGGAGACGAACCGAATGCTCACATCGGGAGTGGCGCAACGAAGAGATATGGGAGATGATTTTGAGGATGATGAAGAGGCAACGAGGGTACATTTACTGGTCCACGATCTCAAGCCACCGTTCTTGGACGGAAGAACCGTTTTCTCCAAGCAGCTGGAACCAGTCCCGGCAGTTCGAGACAACCAGAGTGACATGGCTGTCTTCAGCCGAAAGGGTAGTAAGGTGGTGAAGGAAAAGCGGCAACAGAAGGAGAGGCAAAAGCAAGCTCAAGAGGCAACAAAAATGGCCGGTACTGCTTTGGGAAACCTTATGGGTGTCAAGGAGGAGGAGGGCGATAGCGCTGCGCCTGTTCCGGGGGAAGAAGAAAATCAGGGCAACAGCAAGTTTGGACAGCATATGAAGAAGAACGAGGGTGCAAGCAACTTCAGTCAGAGTAAATCGCTTAAGGAACAAAGAGAGTTTCTGCCTGCATTTGCCGTGCGAGAAGACCTGCTGAGAGTAATAAGAGATAATCAGGTTGTCATTGTGGTCGGCGAAACTGGTTCGGGGAAGACGACTCAACTCACACAGTTCTTATACGAAGATGGTTACGCCAGGCTGGGGATGATTGGATGTACACAACCCAGAAGAGTGGCAGCCATGAGTGTAGCCAAGCGGGTGAGCGAGGAAATGGAGTGCAAACTTGGTGGTACTGTTGGATATGCCATTCGTTTTGAGGATTGCACGAGCAGAGAAACGGCCATCAAGTATATGACTGACGGCGTGCTTTTGAGAGAGTCTCTCAATGAGCCTGATCTCGATCGTTATTCCTGCGTCATCATGGATGAGGCTCACGAAAGAGCCCTGAACACTGATGTTCTTATGGGGCTATTCAAGAAGGTGTTAGCCCGCCGAAGGGACCTCAAGCTTATTGTGACATCTGCCACGATGAACTCGAAAAGATTCTCGGATTTCTATGGCGGAGCTCCCGAATTCTTCATTCCTGGACGAACCTTTCCAGTCGACATCATGTACCATCGATCGCCAGTCGAAGATTACGTCGATCAGGCAGTCCAGCAGGTTCTCGCTATTCATGTGTCACAGGGCGCTGGCGATATCTTGGTCTTTATGACCGGACAGGAAGACATTGAAGTGACTTGTGAATTGGTCCAAGAGCGCCTCAATGCTCTTAATGACCCACCGAAGCTAAGTATCTTACCAATCTACAGTCAAATGCCTGCAGATCTTCAGGCAAAGATCTTTGACAAAGCAGCTCCAGGTGTCAGAAAGGTCATCGTAGCAACAAATATTGCGGAGACCAGTCTGACTGTGGATGGAATCATGTATGTGGTCGATGCTGGCTACTCCAAACTTAAGGTCTATAATCCTCGAATGGGTATGGATACACTGCAAATCACACCTATCTCGCAGGCCAACGCCTCTCAAAGAGCTGGTCGTGCTGGACGCACAGGGCCTGGGAAGGCCTATCATCTTTTCACCGAAGCTGCTTTCAAAGACGAGATGTACATTCAGACAATTCCCGAAATTCAGCGAACCAACCTCGCCAATACCGTCTTGCTTCTGAAGTCTCTAGGAGTCAAAGACCTGCTAGACTTCGACTTCATGGATCCTCCACCTCAGGATACGATCACAACATCCTTGTTCGACCTATGGGCACTGGGAGCTCTGGACAATATTGGAGATCTTACCGCAATTGGATCCAAGATGACAGCTTTTCCTATGGACCCATCTCTGGCTAAGCTACTGATAACATCAGAGGATTACGGCTGTAGTGAAGAGATGCTCACCATCGTGTCCGTACTGTCAGTTCCTAGTGTCTTCTACAGACCCAAGGAACGGCAAGAAGAATCCGATGCTGCTCGTGAGAAATTTTTCGTTCCGGAGTCTGATCATTTGACTTATCTCCACGTTTATTCACAATGGAAATCGAACGGCTATTCCGATGCATGGTGTACTCGTCATTTTTTGCATCCCAAGTCTCTTCGCCGCGCAAAAGAAATCAGAGAGCAACTTTTGGATATTATGAAGATGCAAAAGATGAACATGATCAGCTGTGGCACTGACTGGGATGTCATCAGAAAGTGTATCTGCTCCGGATACTATCACCAGGCTGCCAAGGTCAAAGGCATTGGAGAATATGTCAATCTGAGAACCAGTGTGACTGTCCAACTGCATCCCACCAGTGCCCTTTATGGGTTGGGATATCTTCCTGATTACGTTGTCTACCATGAACTCATTCTGACCTCGAAAGAATACATGTCCACCGTCACATCAGTTGACCCTAAATGGCTTGCTGAGCTAGGAGGCGTCTTCTATTCCATTAAGGAGAAGGGATACTCGGCACGAGAAAAACGGGTCACCGAAACCGAGTTCAACAAGAAAATGGAGATCGAGGCAAAGATGGCTGAGGACAAGCTCCGAGAGCAGAAAAGATTGGAAAATGAGAGCATGAAAACCGTCAAGAAGCCGATCGGTACCGCTGTGAAGAAGGTTGCTTCGCATGGGGCGGTCAAACGGCCTGTCGGGAAGCGGCCAGGTCGTGGATTTTGATCTAGTATATAGAGATTGCAATATGCAGACACTCTATGATTCGTGTTCCTCACTCCCTCAGAGTTTGCGTGTGTTTTCCTCAGCGCTCGCTTAACTTAGTGACCAGAAGGCGAGAAGAATGTGAACATTTGCTTGGTAACATATAGCTGCTTATCAATTTGACTTCGTTGTATCACGAATCTGCAGACCTCGCCAGAAATCACAGTGAGCCGTGTTCGCAAAGTGTCTTTTGTGCCTCTCGCTTTTCATTTCCCATCATCTTGCTTGCTCAGAGCCCTTGCTGAATTTCCAAGCCAAGCCACCCAGACTCCGAAGCAAACCAGCAAATAAGCAACCCAGAAGACTTGACCCCACCTAGGTGATATTACCACCCAGGCTGTCATCATCAACCTCGTTAATCCTGTCTCCCATAGCCTCCATCTTCGTCAAATCCTTCAACTCGCGCAAAATTCCATCACAGCCACGCCATGCTCGTTCATCACCAAGCCAAACACACAATTCCATCGCATTACGAGCAACGCTAATGCTGTTAATATCATCACGGGCATCATCACTATCCATACCCTGAATTATCAACATGCTCCAAGCATAGAGATCCCGCATGGCTTGAACAGCGTCCGCTTCAGCTCTATGTGGTGCAATCCCATCACTTCGTGCTCGGCGCCACATGTGAGTTGCGATGTCACGGATGTTGTCCATCAACGTGCGTCTTCTCCAGCTGGTAGTGCCGGCTGGAGCTCGACCGCTGTAAGGAAGGAGACTGTTGATATAGGTGCTGCTTGCGTCCAGACAGATGTGATACAGGGTGTTGAGCCGAAAGTAGCACTCTTCGTTGAGGCTGAAGGGAGGACGGAGATCGCTGTCAGAGCTGATGGAGCTGGAGGAGTTCTCTGAGCTGGTAGTGGAGCTGTTCGGAGGTGTCACCATGGGATGGTCGAAGTCGTTGCCCAAGCTTAGATTGGCAGTCGTTGAGTTTTGCCAAGTCTGTGCTTGGGTGCCCAAAGTCTCAGGGTGGTTCAGGAAACCGTTGACCGATATGCGAGTGTAAGGACGGATGGCATGGTAGGCTGCTGATGCGTGTTCAATCGGAGATGGTGTTTGTGTCATCCATCCGCGTCGGTTGCAGGAGCACATATGAGTCTGCGAGCTGGCTCTGGCCCGGAGGTTTTGATCCTCATATTGACTTTCCAGATGCTCCGGGCTTGTCATCTCCGTATCGTTCATGGCAGGACTACTCAAGCCTAGGCTGGCACCAAATCCTGCAGAACCGTTCGTTTGGGGCTGCGCGGCTTGGTTTCTCGAGCTTGGAAAGCTGGAAGATGCAGATTTCATGGCTGCTATAGGAGGGAGGCGGCATGATTGAGTTGAGTCCCTAGGTAATCGATCAATGGCAGACTGATAGTTGAGTCTTCGACGGGGATTTCCACATGTATCATAGACCATGTCAGGTGCAGGTGAAGGAGATAGTCTGCGCCTGTTTCGCGGGCTTCTTGAGCGGTCGTCGTCACCATTTCTCCACATTCTGTAAGTTGTAAGTTGCATTTGCGAAGTTGTTTGAACAGAAAGATCGGTGGTTGTTAGAAAAGAATGCTGCGTATTTGAGTTTCTGGGCCATATGGATGAGGTCTTTATGGAAAACCTACCATTCAAAGAATCAATAAGAATGTGAGCTCTATTGCACTGGAAAAGGTGCGAAAGGTGAGACGCGTCGGACAAGTCAAAAGATAGGAAAGAAGAAAATTCGATTGAAATGTGAATGAGACACACGTCTGTACTTTCATTGATCTAATTCTAAGCGTTCCAGATGACAATTCTTCCATCCACGCCACTTGCTAGAACGTGTTAGTACTTTCTCAAGCGAACAGTCAAAGAGACTTACTGCTAAACTTCCGGACAGCACCTCCGGATTCTTCATAGATACGGATGGTGCTGATTGTGTTTTGATGCACGGTCTTCAACTGAGTATCATCCTTAGTCTTTCCTTTCAAGTCCATCTGCTTGAACATGTTGAAAGCAGACTCTTCTCGGGCATCCCCTAGCCCTGGTCTTCCCTTCGATTCCAGAGATCCAGTGAGTTGCCAGCCTCCTTCATTGCCTTTGAAGCGGTATGCCTCACAGTCATAGCCAGCAGCAATGATTTCACTCTCCCCGTTCCAGATAAGACTCATGAAAGGCAGCAACTGGGTGCTGACACTAACAACGGCTCTTGGGGGTTGATCAGCACCATTTGGGTAAACAACGGTAATACTGCTATCGTGAGCTGCAAATGCCAGTGCATCTCCGCTCGGTGAGAATGACACAGCGTGAACCCAGCCAGCTGAGTTGTTCAAGTACTCCCCACAAACCGTGTTGAATGGTAGTCTTTCACCCCAGACTCCTGGATCTGGTCTGGCATCCACACCCTTGATGAAGCTTGAAAACACTCTCGCATGAGCATCGGTCGACCCGGCTGCCAGAAGGACTGAGTTCGGATGCCATGCTACAGTTGTAATCGTACTTCGGATCGGCTTCTTGATGTGCTTTGACACCCACCAGTCATTCTCCTCCTCGAAGTAGCATATGGCAATAACCCGCGCTCCGGATCCGACGGCAAACTTGGTTTCCGAAGGAGACCATCGAACAAATGTAGCGGCGCGGTTGATTCGGAGAAGAACGAGCGTTGGCTTGTATCCAGTTGGCGATGGCTCCCAGACCAAGGCGTTTCTGTCTTCTCGAGGTTAGCATGGTCTGTTGACTTTCGGAATAATGTGGCCAACCTTGCGAGCAAGTGACAATTCGTCCACTATTCAAAGCAATATCGACACTGGTGACCGTCTTATCGTGACCCTTCAGCTCATCTTTCAGCTTGAATCCATTCCCTGTTCGTCCGTAGAGCTCGACACTTGTGTCTCGTGCCACGGCCAAGGTCTGCTTATCTGCGGAGAAGGAGTGGTCGGCGATTGGGTGATGGAACAGGTGGTGAACTTCTGGAGCAGCCATATTGAAGATGTTGGCGTGATTGATAGGAGGAGCTCTCTACTATCAATTCTTGAGTTATGGTATGTGGATGACGAGGCAGCGGGCTGTAACTTCGTAAGAAGGATGGTGGGGTAAATATATACCTGAGGCCAATTTAGGAACCTTGGCTTGGAAGGCTGAAGTGGTGGCTGGAGCTCGCGCTAAACCTTAATTTGGATCTCGAGATCGAAATATATTTGTATTTACTTCAACCCCGCCAAAGGAAGTCTTGGGTCTTGATCACCACCGGGCAACTGCAGCGACTTCCTCCCCTTCTGTCATCAGAAGCCAGTTCGCATATTCGTCAAAATGTCTCGCGTCGTTGTAAGCACCCAGTCCTCATACATACACATTTTCACAGGCGATGTTAACTTCGACCTCTAGGATGGAAAGGCACCTGGGCAATCAGCCGCTGCGCGCAAAGGAAATGGCAACATCCCCTCATATGCACCGAATCAGACTCTTTATGTCACCAATATCCCTTCCTCGAAAATCCAAAAGTCAGACTTGCGCATCTCGCTCTACATGCTATTCTCAACCTACGGCCCCGTCCTCGACGTAGTAGCTCTCAAGACCATGAAGATGCGCGGCCAGGCCCATATTGTGTATCGAGATGTACAAACTGCGACCCAGGCTATGAGAGCGTTGCAAGGATTTGAGCTGTTCGGGATGCAGATTGTGAGTTTGGGCACGATATCTCGAGTATCTTTTGGGCCGTGGCTGATTTTGAACTTTTAGCAAATACAATACGCAAAGTCGAAGTCAGATGTTATTGCGAAGCTGGATGGCACGTTCAGAATGCCTTCTGCAGCTGCTGGAGAGGTCACAGCTACAGAACTACAAAAAAGCATTTTCGATGCTCCACCATCCGCCGCGGCAACAGCTCCAGCAAGCGGGGGAACACTGAAGCCACCACCAGGACCAAGTGCTGATCAGACCATGGAAGATGCGAGAAGTCCCACAAATAGTGTGGCTGGTCAGAAGAGACGGCGAGACGAGGAGAGCGAGCCAGAAGAGGATAGCGAAGGCGATGTTGCTATGGATGAGGACAGCGATGATGACTGAACTGGGATCCGGCTTGAGTTTATTTACGGTGTCTGGAGTTGGAGGTGGGATCACTTCATATGCGGTGGCATCAACTATTTTGCCCAAAAGTTGCATTTACCAGCGTGAAATATTAGACCATTTCACGGATGACCTCAATTGTGGACGAGTTCCTTGGCGAGAGAGTGGTGGTCAGCGTGCTTGTGAGCGGAATCTCTTAACGAACCCCCCGATCAAGCTCGCTGGGGTTGTTATAGGTACTTAATTGGAATTGTCCTCCTGTGCCATTTCAGGAGGTACCCATAGACCGACACATCCTCCCACCAAACCCATCCAGAGCATGAGGTATTTCTCCATAGGACAATCAAAGTTCTCCATTGCCTCTTTGGTCTGGCATGGATGAATGAAGAAAGCCGGGACATCAGTGATTGGGTGAGGCTACAAAGTGTGAGATATATGTTTTCAGGAGGCAGAAGTCAAGACTCACAGCTGCGGATACCCCTCCGGTAATTCCTGCAGCTCGAAGCTTGCTCTTGAATTCAGGAGGCACCAAGTAACGATAGACAGACTCTAAATCGAACGTAGGTTCACCCATAGGAAGGTCGTGTAAGGTGAACCACAGAGTGGGCATGCTGTAAGTGGGATGAAGGTGAATTTCGTAAGTGACATATGGTTGGTGAGAATACTGTGTATATTGAGGGAGTGGCTCGTTATCAATTCCTGGATCTTTTATGGTGGAAACTGGGCGAAGCGCCTCCTGTGACATGTCAACTCAGCATATCTACAATCGCTTTAAGTTACTGACGTGGTCCATGTCCTCATCCACTGAATCGATCAGCATGCCACCATCCATTTTCTCCTCATGTCCTCTACCCAGTCCACCGTTTCCTCCACCAAGCATCTCAAGCGCTCGCGATAAGTCATCTGCATCATCTGGAGGTTGGAGTAGGCGAAGAATCTCAATATACGAGTTTCCAGTCGTTGCAACGCGGCGGGAGCGTATCTTGAAAACCTTCCTCGTCGGGCCGAGCTTTGCTCGGACATATCTTTGATCGAAGAAAGCACAAGCCAGCTCAAACTCTTCCTGATTGAGGAATGGCCATTGTCGATAATCATCGTGATGACCCATCGTGATGACCTGTAGGGATGGATGAAGAAGGCAATGCTGTCTTTTGAGAATTCAGTCTTGTGACGGAAGTACCAAAGAAAACCCAGTGGAGTTTTTGTACTACGAAATGCGAGAAATGATTCACTCACAAGCCCTTCCAGAAAGCTGATTGCACAGAGCAACTTTACATGATGGGTGCGACGTCAGGCTGTAAAACTATGAAATCTTTTGACCTAGATTTCTGCTCTGTGAATGCTGCTCATGTGTTGAGAATTGAAATTTTCTACGCTTACAGAGTGAGTCCAACAAAATGAACAAAGTCGCGGTTCTTCGCTTCCTACTCGGAGAGTATTTCTAGGATTTCAATATCTCTAAAGAAAGAACGACAAGATATAAGTGTGACAAGGCTGACAAAGGCGAGGCTCGCATCACCCTTGCAGCTTTGAGTTTAAGCGGCACGCGGGCTTAGCCTTCCACGTCCTCCTATCTGCCATCAACATACAACGTGTACTGATCGAACAATTTATTGTCAATCTTTCGGTGCAGCATTTGCGCAGCCACTCTTTAAGAAATGACCCAGCATATTCGATGAACGTACGCGATCCGTTCAATTTGCATCGCTCTCCCGCTTTCAACATACTTCGAGGTACAGCAACACAAGCCGCAGCGAACGTCTCGCAAAGGGTCAGAGAAGCCGGTGCGCAGGCATTCGAGTCTGGCAGACAGGCAGTCGAAGATATGTCTTTTTCCATACCGAAAAATGTCCCTTCCTTCTCGGACCCACAACGGGAATTAGAGAACAGAGTTTGGGGCTCGTCAGGGGTGACTGCAAGGTCGGCATCACATTCGAACGGAGGTGTTATGAGTGGCATGCAAGACCGAGTGGGTGGCTTCTTCGACAAGAGTAGGGGGGATCTGCCGATGTATAAGGACAAACCATATTCATATGCCTCTTCGAGGAGGCAGCGGCCAGTCTGGAAAAGGAAAAGGACACTCGGTGGAGCAGGATTCTTTATGCTGGCAATTCTATACTTCTTGGGATTTTTCAGCAGTGATAACACAGAAGAAGCGAAGCCGAAGGATGGTTGGAGTTGGCTGTCAAAAGCAGAGAAGCCCGGGGCCAAGATTGACTGGTTGGACCGTCGAGAAAAGGTGACAGATGCATTCAAGTTAAGCTGGGACGCTTACAGCCGCTATGCATGGGGTATGTCTATTATGATCGCTCCCAGATCAAGCTGGTTCTAACTTATTCGACAGGGAAAGATGAATTCCACCCTGTCTCGAAGCGAGGACGGCAGATGGCTCCTCAGGGCATGGGCTGGATTATCGTTGATGCCCTGGACACTATGATGTTGATGAATCTGACGAGCAGATTGTCTCATGCAAGAGAATGGCTAGCGACTTCTCTGAATTACGACCAAGATCAGGAAGTGAACACGTTCGAAACAACAATTCGAATGCTCGGGGGACTGCTCTCCGCTCACTACTTGTCGACTGAGTTCCCAGAAATGGCACCCTTAACGGACGATGACGAGGGTNCAAAGGGCGAAGATCTGTACTTAGAGAAGGCGACAGACCTAGCAAACCGCCTGATTGGGGCATTTGACTCTCCCTCTGGGGTGCCTTTTGCGAGCGTAAATCTGAAGACCAACATGGGTGTCCCTTCACATGACGATGGGGGAGCTTCTTCAACGGCAGAAGCAGCAACTTTACAACTGGAGCTTAAGTACCTTTCAAAACTCACAGGGGAAACATTCTACTGGGAGAAGGCAGAGAAAGTCATCAAGGTGATTGATGATAATGGCATGGAAGATGGTCTTCTTCCAATCTACATTTATGCCCATGACGGACATTTTCGAGGCAACAACATTCGATTGGGAAGCCGAGGAGACTCGTACTATGAGTACCTGATCAAGCAATACCTCCAGACTTCGAAGGAGGAACCTATCTATGAGGAACTATGGGATGAAGCTCTAGCCGGAGTTCGCAAACATCTAATCACGTATTCCGAGAAGGCCCAGTTTACAGTTCTCGGCGAACGTCCCGATGGCCTCCAAGGACAATTGTCCCCTAAAATGGACCATCTGGTCTGTTTCATGCCAGGGACAATAGCCCTTGGAGCCACTGGTGGAATCTCGGAAGCAGAGGCGAAGAAGTTGCCAACATGGAGCAAGAAGAAAGATGAAGAGATGAAGCTCGCAAGAGAATTGACAGAAACATGTTGGGGAATGTATAAGGCCATGGCAACTGGCCTCGCTGCCGAAATCACCCACTTTAATATCCACGACCCTCCTCTCCCAGAGTCAGCACCTCATAAGGTGACCGTCGATTTCAAGAATACCGAGGATAATGAATGGAAGAAGGACTTTGTCATCAAATCCAATGACGTCCACAATCTTCAACGACCAGAGACTGTTGAAAGCCTGTTTTATATGTGGAGAATCACTGGCGATGTCATATATCGGGAATGGGGCTGGGAAATGTTCAAGTCTTTCATGAATTACACGGCCGTGGAAGACGGAGGTGGTTTCACCAGCTTGTCGAACGCTGATGTCATTCCGCCAGTCACCAAAGATAACATGGAGAGCTTCTGGCTGGTACGTTTTGTTCTTTGAGGTCAACTTGGATCTGCTAATATTGATACAGGCCGAGACACTCAAATACTTCTACCTGTTATTCTCACCTAACGATCTTCTCCCACTTGACAAAGTTGTTATCAATACAGAAGCTCATGCCTTTCCACGCTTCAAACTCGGCCCCTTGTTCAAGACGGGCTGGAAGAGGAAACCTCGAGGGCCTGATGGGAAAATCCTACCCGAGCCTCCAAAGGTGGAGGAACAAGTCATCGAGACTAGGAGACTTCAGGAAGTAAGGACTACTACGATAGCTCCGGGGGCTTAAAAATGAATTGTACATATCTGCATGAGAAAAGGGAAACGGCCGGACGAAGTATCAGGTGTACTTGTATATTGTACAATATAATTCGAATAGGCCTCGAGTCTACTTTCGAACTTCTCAGAACTCGCCAATCTACTTATGGCTCATGCAAGTCAGATCCAAAATCAGATCTATCTCCAGAAAATCCACTTTGTAGAATCGTCTCTGGAGCGATGACCCGCTCATGTACTCCAGGGTTCGTCTCACCTTGCAGTTACAGTGCGAGCTCAATTTCAGAGGGAGGAGAGGTTCTTTTGCGTTATCTTGAGATGGTGATATACAAATACAAACAGAAGTAGGATTCAGAGTAATAAACAAATCACTCTGTTGTTCAATCTCCCGAAAGAACTCGTATTTGACGAATACAATTACATTTTCATAAACCTGATCCCCGTCCGAACACTGGATGGTGACAGAAAAATCGGGGCTTGGCCTTGCAGATTCCGACCCGACAAACTTTATTTGCATTCGGCTGATCCCAAATTCCCAGGGTCATGCCCCACCTGTCATGCCCTCGACCTATCAGTAACCCTAGCATCCGAACTCTCCATGCGAGAGATAAGGCCTTCCCAGAAAGGATGGATGAAGGCTGGGCCAGTCTGGGCAATGATCCTTTAGATTGGGGAAGGGCGAGATGGTCCGACTTTCACTCAACAACCTCCATCTCGTCTATCCCATCCCTCGCAGGATCTCTTGCAATGGATAGCGATTGATGCTGTCGACCGCGCCATCGGAGGCAAAGGTTGGAACGCCTCACTGCTGTCGAAGCCTCACCGTCCCGCATCGAATCCTACACACCCGATAGCCAGCCCGCTGCGCCTTTTGCCCCCCTTACGGTATCCGAACATAAGTGTCTCGAGGGCCTCGTGGACTGTAACTCATCAGATCTACGAGACCTGGGTATATCGTCAAGTCGGAGGTTAGCACTAGGCGCGCTTGAGAGTCACAGCCTCGACACGCGACTCCCAGTTGACTTGTGGAGAGAGGTGGGTATTCAGAGGGGCCGGACGATCGTTGGACCCGGACCAAATACTCGAGGATCACAAGCTGCTGTAGCGTATGTCAGGCCAGGCGAGCACAATGAGCGACAAGGACGTGGAACAAGGTGGAAATGGATACGTCAAGAAGGCTGCCACTCCCAGTTACCAGAGTGGAAGCATCCGGGAGCCCAACTATGAAGAAACGACAATCGTACATCAGCCTTACTACCGACGGGTCCTTGAGAGTTTCAAGCGGGATCCTCTACTGAAGATCACTCCGAATGGGGTAATTGGCGCGAATGGACATGTCTTTCATTCTGAAGCGGCTGCTCAGAATACGGCCAATTCTCCTTTGGCAAGGAAATTGAAAGGAAGACATTTGCAAATGATTGCAATTGGCGGTTCCATTGGTAAGTGCCAACAATGTATCAAGTAGTGTAAACTTCTAACGGTATGCATGTAGGAACTGGTCTTTTTGTCGCTTCTGGTATGTAGTTATTTTCTACTTTGGTGTCAAATGTCTCTCTCATGGGGGAGTGTGCATCATACATGACTTTCCGAAGATATTAGACATTCCTAGCTCCCCAGAACTATCTGATTTGCAGGAAGATTGGTCTCTTACATCCTACAGGAAAGGCTCTCGAAACCGGTGGTCCTGCGGCGCTTCTCGTTAGTTTCTCGCTCATAGGTATCATGCTGTACTGCACCATGCATGCGCTCGGTGAAATGGCTGTCTTGTTTCCCGTCGCTGGATCTTTCTCAGCCTACTCGACACGTTTTCTGGATCCAGCTTGGGGCTTCGCCATGGGATGGAACTACGCTATGCAATGGCTTTGTGTTCTTCCTCTTGAGATCATCGCCGCATCCATCACGGTCAACTACTGGGATGAGCATCAACGGTATAGTCACTCGATATTCGTTACGATATTCCTGGTCCTCATTGTCACTATCAATATGTTTGGTGTCAGAGGTTATGGAGAAGCCGAATTCATCTTTTCATTCGTCAAGATCGTCGCTGTCATAGGATATATGTAAGGCACTCCAAAATCCCTAAGCCCCGAGATAAATTTCTGATCATTGAGCAGCCTTTTAGGAATCATCTTGAACTGCGGAGGTGGTCCTGATAGCGGCTACATCGGAGGCAGATACTGGTCCAATCCTGGTGCATTTCACAACGGATTCAAAGGACTCTGTAGTGTATTCGTCACAGCTGCTTTCGCATTCGCAGGGACAGAACTGGTCGGCCTTGCCGCCGCGGAGACTGCAAATCCTCGCAAGTCACTGCCGACTGCTATCAAGCAGGTCTTTTGGCGTATTTCTATCTTTTATATCGCAAGTTTGACGGTCGTTGGGCTACTTGTCCCGTACGACGAGCCGCGGCTATTGACGGGAGACAATGCACTCGCAGCTGCATCTCCTTTTGTTATTGTAAGATCCGCTGATGACAATTTAAATTTGAAGACTAGTGCTGACTTATACTCGTCCCTAGTCTATCAACAACGCAGGCATTGAGATCCTGCCTTCCCTGATGAATGTCGTCATCCTCATCGCAGTTCTATCAGTTGGAAACTCGGCAATCTTTGGATCCTCGCGGACTCTCGCTGCGCTTGCAGATCAAGGCCAGGCTCCGAAGATCTTTAGCTATATTGACCGCAAAGGTCGCCCGCTGCTCGCGATCTGCTTTGCATCATCTCTTGGCTTGATCGCATACGTCGTGGAATCCGAATCGCAAGGAACAGTGCTCGATTGGATGCTGGCTCTGTCTGGCTTATCTTCAATATTCACTTGGGGCTCTATTTGTCTTTCACATATACGATTCCGCCATGGGTGGAAGGCCCAAGGCCATACACTTGATGAGTTAGCATTCAGATCTCAGCCTGGCATCATCGGGTCTTGGATCGGCTTCATTTTCAACTGCCTAGTCTTGGTAACTCAGTTCTGGACGGGAGCATTTCCAGTTGGATACGAAGATTTGACAGGTGCTGAACAAGTCCAGCATTTCTTCCTTGGGTATCTAGCAGCTCCAATTGTTATCATGTTCTATCTGTCCTATAAATTCTGGTTTAAGACGTCGGTCATGAGCGCCAAAGACATGGATCTGACGACGGGTAGGAGGGAACTGAATTTGCCGGAGCTGATTGCCGAAGAGAAAGCGGAGCGTGCCGCTTGGCCTCGATGGAAAAGAGGATACAAAACTCTTTGCTAGTTTCTATTTTGTTTTGATGTACCTGGTATTTGTTTTCTTTATACCCACGTTTGTAAACGATTTTGAACAGTATTATTAGCGGGTCGGAACTGGACTGTGGATACTAGGGTTGGCTAGGGGCGCACATGAGGTGACGGCGATCGATGGGATGGAATGCATCTGATACAAATTATAACATTGGTCTAAGAGACATGATTGTTGCCGTCTGAATATCATCTTCCACTACTGGGCACCAGCATCAGCATCAATTACCCGTTCGGTCTTCAATGGGCAGGAGTGGGGGTGGAGCATAGCATACTTACAAGCATGCTCTCTCAGCTAAGACATCTTCCCAAATGCAGGGCACCACTACTTGATACTTTGGAGATTCGAAAGTGGCGTACTCACAAAGATGAGGGAGGGTGGAGCGAGGAGATGTGCTGTAGTTGTCGGCCGGCTCCGCAGCCAAGCTCGCTTGCGTGAACAAGCTGCCACAGGGCCAGGACAAGCTTCAAGGCTGTCCCTCGACAATTTCGCTTCATATTTCGACTTCCTCTACGACCCCCGACATATTTGCACAGTCAGCACTTCATGTCTAAGTGTTGATTCGTCAAGTCCGGGTAATCCGGGTTCAATGAACTTGACCACACTACAACCACTATGGGAAATCCAAACTACGGCGAGGAGGCGCCGTCCTCGGCGACAAACAAGCCTGACAAGGGCTTGCTAGTGAGGGGAACAGAATGGCAATGTTGAAGCGAAAGCCTTCTCAATTGGTCAGTAACTGCTCCCAGAGGGTCGAGGAGGGGTAGCTCCTCATCAGTCGGCCCAACCAGCTCAGTCTGCGGAGATCGATAGCAGGGAAAAGTGGGAGGGTTTGGAGCTTGTCGGATCGTGCTATTGGCCATACCCCTTCGAGTTGACGGGGCCGACTTCTCTTTTTCCCTTATCTGATGCACGATGCTGAGCTACTGCATACGCTTTATATAATAAATATGACCGTGGTGGTTCCGCGGAAGGTATTCTTCTCTTTCATCGATTTTGTACTGTCAGACTCTCAATTACTCCTTTTCAGAGAAGTCTTCATCTTTTCTGGTGTTAGCGAATTCCTGGTAAATTGAATCAGTCGCTCTCGTTCATCATGCTCGCCAAACAGCTACTCTTCATCTCGTCCCTGCTGCCTTTGATACAGGCACAGGAGACCGTTCTCGGTGTCTATATCTTCCATCGTCATGGAGATCGCACATCGAAGAGCACGCCTCCAACTTCTTTGACGGATCTCGGATATCAGCAAGTCTACCAGTCTGGAAACTTCTACCGCAGCCGATACGTCGACTCCAATGCCTCCTCCCCCATTTATGGTCTTGCCACAGATATTGTCAAGACTTCTCAACTGAGCGTGGAGGCTCCTGTTGATACTGTGCTGCAGAACTCGGCAGCCGGTTTCCTGCAAGGCCTCTACCCACCAGTCGGAGCTACCCTGGGCACACAATCTCTTGCCAACGGATCAAGCGTCTCTGCGCCGCTAAATGGCTTTCAACTCATTCCTGTCAATTCTGTAGCATCAGCTTCCAGCGGTGCCAACTCTGAAAATTCTGGATGGTTGCAAGGACAATCTGGATGCAACAAGGCCATTGTCAGCTCCAACAACTACTTTTTCTCCGAGGAGTACTTGAACAAGCTCAATTCCACTGCTGGATTCTACTCGAGCCTTCTTCCTGTTGTGAAGGGTATTTTCACTTCAGCCACTGATTCGTTCAAGAATGCGTACACCGGTAAGAAATCCACATGAAATATGTGTCTGTTTAATTTCTCGTGCTAATCTATCCATAGTCTTTGATTTCGTTAACGTTGCTCTGATTCACAATACCACCATCCCATCAAGCGATCTCCTCACTGATGAGGCTATCTTTCAATTGAGGACTCTGGCCGATGACCACGAGTTCAACCTTGCTTACAACGCATCTGAGTCCATTCGAGCAATTGCAGGGTCTACCTTGGCCGCTCAAATCGTCCAGCAGCTTAACACAACTATCGTTGGAAAGTCAAAGGTTCCAGTCGGTATCCAGTTCGGAGCCTATGCTTCATTCCTCTCGTTTTTCGGCCTCTCTCAGCTCCCTGCTGCCTCTGAGAACTTCACTGCTGTGGTCGACTATGCTTCCTCGATGACTTTCGAGCTGGTTACCAATGCTACGGTTACCAACACATCATACCCTAGTGTCGACGATATCTCCGTCCGCTTCCTCTTCTCCAACGGCTCAGCTGCCGCCAACCCACTTACCACCTACCCTCTCTTCGGGCAATCCGAGACCGTTCTCCCATGGACGACGTTCGTGTCGGAGATGAACAAGTTCGCTATCGGAGATCAAGATACCTGGTGTGCTCAATGCGGTAACACTGACGGTTTGTGCGCTTCCAGCACTGCTACTACCTCTTCCTCGCCTTCCGCTACCCCATCTTCATCTTCGGGTGGTATGTCAAAGGCTGTGGCTGGTGTGATTGGTGCTATGGTTACGTTGGCTGTCATCTTGGGCTTGGAGGGTTTGGTTCTGTTGGTTGGTGGGTTCAGATTGGTTAATAAGAAGAGACTCGCTGCGGTCCCTGTTGAGTCTGCTTCTCCTGTTGCGAAGGCCTAATTGCGAGATGTTAAGGGTTATAATGGGATATTTTCATCGAGATGGGTCAGTGTTGAGGCGGGCCATACTTCTACAGCATATGTGAGATGAGTGATACCATAATTCAGTCAAATCGAAGTTCAGATTGCGCTTGAGCAATGAAGAGGAAGGAAGCCACGGGGTTCAAGAACCGACGTTGACATTGAGCGAGCTCGAGAGCTTCTGCTTTGGAAGCAGCTTTCCATGCATATTTTCTTAAAGTCCAGAACCAAACAACTACATACCCTCTTCAATTGACCTTTGAGTAGACCAATTGTTTCTCGTACCAGCCTAATTCCGCGTTTTCATTGTCTCATGCACGTGATTAACCCTGCCAGTGACCTGTTGGGGGAATATGCGAGGTACGAGATTTAGGTCGCAGGTAGGAATCATCTCAAGTAAAACTTTGTCGTCGGATGTCTCTCCAGATCCAACTCCCTCCTGTATCGGCTGCATCTCACTTGTAACCAGCAAGGGTTTATTTGGTATATATAAACAGAATTTGAGACCCAAAGTGTTTGCGTTCGTCACCACTCTCCACCCTTGGCGTTCGTTAAAGCGGGCGATCTAGGTACATAGCGGCGCCGAGTCATTGAAATACAGCACCAGATCCATACAACAACATTGAAGCTGGACTCCATGCTGAACTCCGTATCCGTTCTCCTTCAACTATTTATTGATTCTGCCTGGAATTGAGATCAATTGGTATCTTTATCTTATCAGATCGCAATAGACACTTAATTGTCGCAATCATGAACGGCCATACAGTGGAGAGCTTGACTCACCTCACCGACTCGGGCATCGATGCCGCGAAGAAGACGGTGCAGGATGAGCCGGGTATGAAGGAGCTTGATGCTTCGAAGTTGACTGTTACGAAGACTTCCAATCCTAGAGAGATTCCGGAGGTCAATTCTCATGAGTGCGTGTTCACATACGTCTCTCCTCTCTTGATGGTCCGATCAGACTTAGAACATGTTTGCGTACCTGTATCGAGTGGATGGATGCTTTTTGAGGATATTACTGACCTTAATAGAGTTTGGGATATGAAGACATGTACAGACCATAGTAAGTAATTCTTGCTCTGCGATGCCTCTCTGGCCGAATGTGGCAAGTTCAGCTTCTATAATCCTACTGCCGTTGGATTCCGGCCCAAGACTCGCTCTTCGACCACCCTTTCATGAAGATCGATGCTAATATCTCTAAGTGGTCATGGTAACATGGACGTCCGACGCTGGCTGGCACGCACCAGAGATCAAGCAATACGGACCTCTCACGATGTCACCAATTGCTTCCTGTCTGCACTACGCGACCCAATGCTTTGAAGGACTGAAGGTCTATCGCGGCTACGATGGCAAGCTTCGACTCTTCCGCCCAGATAAGAACTGTGCTAGGCTCTTGATGAGTTCCCAGCGAGTGGCACTCCCATCATTTGATCCCCTAGAGCTAGAGAAGTTGATGAAGGCGTTCTTGAAAGTCGATGGTCCGAGTAAGTCAGCCATATCTGCAATTCGCTAATGATGATAATTAACAGTAAGTAGAATGGCTACCAAAGAGCAGACCAGGCACTTTCTTGTACATCAGACCAGCTGTGATTGGAAATGGAGCTGAGATTGGCGTGACGGCGCCAGCAGAAGCTCTTCTCTTCATCGTTGCTGTGGCTTGGCCGGATTTATCGAGCTCATCGAGACCGGGAAGCCCGCCAAGAGCTCCTGGATTAAAGCTGCTCGCTTCGAAGAGTGATGTGAGAGCTTGGCCTGGTGGATTTGGGTATGCTAAGGTTGGAGCAAATGTGAGTGAAGAATTCAATGTTAGCTTCAATGGGGTGTTTCGAGTGAATCCTGAGAGGCCGTCAGCTAAAGCTTCAACTTGCATACTTTTAAAAAGCACTACTAATCTGACTTGATAGTACGGCCCGGCATTCGTAGCTCACATGGAAGGTCGAAAATCTGGCTACGATCAAATTCTGTGGTTGCTTGGATCGGACTTCCAGGTCACCGAAGCAGGTGCAAGCAATTTCTTCGTCGTCTGGAAGACCAAAGAAGGAAAAGAGCAACTCGTGACTGCACCTCTCGATTCCAAGATCATCCTCGACGGTATCACAAGACGAAGTGTCGTTGAGCTGGCTAGAGAAAGACTCGTAGAAGGATCGAAGCATCTCGTTTCTGACATGCAACCTTTGGAGGTTGTGGAGAGAACCTATACCATGATTGAGTTGGAAGAGGCTTGGAAGGAAGGAAGACTTATTGAGGCTTTCGTGTCTGGAACAGCAGTAAGTTCTTCTCTCTCTGTATCGTGCACGGAACATGAACGACGTGAAGTGTGGTTTCTGATCAAAATACTTTGTACAGTACTTCATTACGCCATGCTCGGCTATCAATTTCAGGGAGAAAGAGTTGGACATCCCGATGGGTGATGGGACAAGTGGATACTATGCTGCGCTGTTGAAGAAGGTATGTTTGACTGTGTTGAAATGGCCACTTTCACTAATACAAAATCTTAGTGGTTGAATGATATCAAGTACGGAAATGAGTCCCATGAATGGGGTGTTGTTGTGGACGAAGATTAGAGTCTAGTCACGGAGGAGCAATTCTGGGTGGACTTTTTGGAGTCATCTTCATTGTCATCAAGCATGGAGCATGACTGTGTGTTTGCTCTTGGTAGATAAAAGCCGAAGGCCATGTAGAGTAAGAGACCCAACGAATAGAAACATGTCCTTAGCCACATCAGATAATTCCGACGTAATAATCAAGCTTGCTGAAATGCAGAAGAGCGGCAGAGAAGAGAAGCTTCGGGGAATAGCCGAGGAGGGGTTCATGGTGGGGGTCCGGTCAGCCACACTGAAGCTACCCTGCAAATCCCGCGGTTGGTTTCGAGACCAACCCCTCCACCACGCTCCTAGACCGCCTTTACTTGCTCCTCTCCTCGAATTTCCATCCTTCAGAGCTACTCAATTTTTCTCATACCTTGTCAAGATGGCAGCAGCATACCCAGCACTAAAAGACCGCCCAATTAGCAACACAATCTGCCTCTTCGACGTCGATGGCACACTCACATATCCACGCGGGGTACGTACCCCTCCCTCAAAAAGTCAATACCACAGCTTTCCAATACTGATCTCTCCTAGGAAGCAACCCCCGAAATGCTCTCCCTCCTGCATGCCCTCCGTCAAAAAGTAGCAATCGGCTTCGTAGGTGGATCCGACCTTATAAAACAACAAGAACAAATCGGCGCTCCTGCAAGAGCCAACGTAACGACCCTCTTCGACTTCTGCTTCTCGGAAAACGGCCTCACAGCATTCAAGCTCGGCGAGCCCTTAGCAACACACTCTTTCATCTCATGGCTAGGCGAGCCCAAGTACAAAGAACTGGTGAATTTTATACTGCATTATATCGCGGATCTGGATATCCCTATCAAGAGGGGCACGTTTGTGGAGTTTCGGAATGGAATGATTAATGTTAGTCCGATTGGGAGGAATGCGAGTGCGAAGGAGAGGGATGAGTATCAGGTTCATGATTTGGAACACAAGATCCGCGAGAAGTTCGTCGGTGTGCTGAGGGAGAAGTTTGGGCATCTGGGTTTGACGTGAGTACAGTAATCCGCCTGCATGTCGAAGGGCACCAATTTGGGCTACCATTAGTATGTGAATGAGGGCGATGGACTGATTCGATTTGACGCGCAGATACTCGATTGGAGGACAAATATCATTCGATGTCTTCCCCACAGGCTGGGACAAGAGATACTGTCTGCAGCATCTCGAAAAGGAAGCCAAGGAGCCGGGCGGAGTCGAATACACAACAATTCATTTCTTCGGCGATAAGACGGAGGTTGGTGGAAATGACCACGAGATTTATAGTGATCCAAGGACGATTGGACACGCCGTGAAGGATTTTGAGGATACCATGAGTCAGGTTAAGAAGTTGTTTGATCTGTGACTATCAAAACTTTGAAGGGGAACGACAAGAAGATAAAGTAAGATGGGCTTGAAAGGACATGAAAAAAGATAGATGTTCTGCCCCATCTACATTTATAATCTGCACACTGGGTTGGTATCAAGAAATTCCGTTGTCCTAGACCAGGCGTATTCTTCTATCTTTCTTCTTTTCGATATATCTTGGGAAGATTAAAAGGGAAAAGTAAAGTCGAAAGGAGAAAGAAGAATCACTGGATCATCGAAATCCAGGCGCTACCCTACAACTCCAGTCTCTGTCCCAATGCTGCTCAAATAGTCAAAATTCTTGGCAAAAAGAATAAGTAGAATCGTTACAATCGAACTCAACCACTTTATCGACCGTGTACTTCCACAGTCCCATCTGCTCGCATGCTCATCGCCCGAACTCCAGACTGGGAATAATAACGGGTCCGTATTTCGTCGGTGCAGCAAAGCCACTGTCTCCCTGCACAATGAAATCGACCGCCAAACTCAACTTCGCCAATCCCGTCTGCCCATTTTGCGAATTTGCCGAGTACGTTGTGCCAGGCACGGCTTCGGGGTCATAAGCAACGAAGGCAGCGTAGTTTCTCCTGCCCATTAACTTCTTCATCTCGCGTGGGCCACCGTTAGTGTCAGTTTGGAAGATCTCCATCATATCTTCTTTAGTGTCAGAGACTTGGTTGGTGGTCTTTTGGCCATTGGCTGGGACGTAGAGCGGTTTGTTGTTGTGGAGCATTTTGAGGACGTAGGATGGTGGAGGAGCGGCTACAACTGCGGATGAGATTACTTGGTACATCGTTTTGTGGTCGCTAGGGTGGCTTGGGTCGTGGACCAGACCAGCACCGCAGCAGTTGACATCTGTGTATTGCGTCAGTATATGAGTGCCTTCTATCAATGATCATGCGATGGCTGCTCACCTCCGGATAAGAAGGTCATCCGAATGCCCTTCTGGTTGGCAATCCCCTGCAGCGTTCTGATCAAGTATGTCCTCTCCAAATCTTTGGATTCGTGTGTCCACATATCTCTCAGCTCATCGGCAATATCAATATCTCCAAATGTGTTCAAGACACCGCCCATTAAGCCAGACTTTCCAACTGCTTTCTTCACTGATGTGAATCCAGATTGGACTGCATCCCTACCGCCTACCACACCAGCAACGGAACTTGTAACCTTGCCGAGCAGGTTGTAAGTTCCAGTCACGCCCTTTTTGGCAGTAGTGATGGTGTGAGCAATGCTCTCAACAGTGTCAAGACGTGGATAGACAACCGGTACAGAAATCATCCAAATACAATGCTGTACACTAGGTGGGAGTGTAGCTACTTTCGGGAAAATGCCTTGGTATGTCGGTCCTGCCAACACCTGACGTTGATTGCGTTCTGAGCGGCAATCTGGTCCAACTACTACGACGGCAGGGCCAAGATATTTGACAAAGTGCCAGCCCGACCCAGTGATAGTGAAGAGATCAACATCAGAATTGACATTTCTGAGGATCTCGAGGGTCGTGTGATGCTGAAACAAAAGATACATCTCGATACCGACTCGACCAATGTTCTTGAACATGTTGGATGATTGCATGTATTCAGGATATGAACCAAAGCCATCGAAACTGCACAGTATTAGCAGCTGAATTCCAAGGCCAAAAGTGTTCCAACTTACATGTCATGATCATCGATCTGAAGAATGTGTGGAATCTGAGCAAATGCCTCTCTCAGATACGGCTGATCAAAGTGACTAGTGTAATAATGGAAATAAGCATGCGAAACATCCTCTTCATGTCTCGCTGTCCAAGCCGCACTCTTGCGATTGTCCTTCCCACTCATCGCTAACCACTGCTTAAGGAGAGGGATCTCTTTCCATAACCTGTCTCCATAGATTTGATCACCTAGACCAAGCTGTACGTGGAAACCGCCACACTCTACGTTCTTTTGCAAGATGTCCTTCCACATGAACCCAATTCCACCGAGCTTGGAACGTTCGTTGACACTCGTGTTCATGGCGAAGTCGTTGCCGGAGTGGGCAATAAATCTCCAATTGGTCTCGTGGCGGCCAGCTACCAAGAACTCATATCGTGTGCATCCCAAATGCGAGGTAATCGCATATGTCCACTTATCACTTGGTCCATCGCCCATCTGCAGATCAACGTCGTATCGATAAAATGTCCAACGCTGATGTGTGAAGATGGGGCTTGGTTTTAATTGGCGGGGATTTGGAGACAGATCAACACTTTGGTGGATGTGAATAGTTGGTGGCTGCGGGGCGTCCGTGACCAACATTATCGTTCCGAGCCACATGCCTCTCTCCATATCCATGTTCACATAACGGAGATATGGTCCAAAGTAGACTCCGTTGGTAGGTGCAATTTTGTACATATCGACACCAGCACTTGGCGGTGGGCCAGAAAAGCCTGCGGCTGTTGGGGTTTGAGATGCCATGCTCATGATACTTTCCGCATAACCTGGAGTGTGTGGTGGAAAGCCAGGCGATCCAAGTGGAGTCTTGCCAAAAGCACTGAATCCTGGAGATGCAAGTGGGTTTCCGTATGTCGATACAGTAGGAGATAATGGAACCGTGTCTGGATGATTTAGAGGAGTGGGACCCTTCGGAAACTCCCATTGTGTAGCCTGAGTGGGAAGATGAATGTAATAGTATTGCCCAGAGTTTTGGTCCAGATGAGCAATCCAACCTTCCGGAAGTGGAGGTGGTGAGCTTGGTCCGGCACCCTGGAAAGGGGACGAATTGGCAAATTGCTGAACAGGAGCTGCTTGTGCTGTCGCCTGTTGATTGTTTGAGGCTTCTTCTCGCGGGTCATTGGCAAAGGCCGGGTGTCCTGGGTGTTGCAGAGCTGGTGATGTGAGTGGAGAAGCGATATTAGGTTTTGGCGCCGTGTTGATTGCAGCTGGCACACTGCCAGTACGACCTTTCTCATTAGGGTACGTTTGCGCAGCTCCTGTGCTGCCTGGAGTTACACTAGAATAAGCTGGAGGAGGAGATGGTGACATCTGCATACGTTGAAAGTCTTGCTCTAACGTATTTGGCTGAGTCCCAGAACTTGGTCTGGCCTGTTGCTGCCCTGGAGGCGGGGAACTTGTCACTTGGTTCGGGCCTTGATATACTGTAGGCGGGCCATGAGGCTGGTTGTCAGGCGACTCAGTTGGAGTCCAAGGTCTGGGGATACTCTGATGCTGGACTGGGATAAGACCAGGAGACTGTGGTAGCTGAGGAACCGGTGGAGTTCCATACTGGTTCTGTCTTTGTGCAGCTGCTGCATTCTGTGCCTGCAGACTACTCAGAGTAGCCGTTCCTGATATACCCGCTGCTGCATATCTTGCCTCGATTCCACCTCCAGCTTGTTCCCCAGGACCAACAATCGGGGTCTCTGGAGGAGGCGGTGATCCCCTCGTAGCTCTGGTGGTCGAAGTCGAAGCTGTGGAAGCAAATCGGTTCATTGCGCTAGGAGCGATCAAATTGGAATTTTCTGACGATGTCCCATTGAGCTCAGCTGCGCCTGGAACCGGTGGTGGATAATACTGCTGGCGAAACTCGGGATATGAAGGAGTGCTAGACTGAGACGGACGTGATGCAGCGGCAGCAGGCTTGGGATCTCTCTTGGGGCTGTTTTGCAAACAATCCTTCCTTGTCCGGCAGATCTGGGCCAGGAGATTCTGGAAGAGGCTTCGGAGCAGTACCTCGGCGCTCTGCGAGACCTGGGCCTCTCTTGTCAAGAGGACTTGTATTCAACCTTGAGGTGCTATCGTTCGAAGCCGTCCTGCCGCTGCTGGCGGGTCTGCCCTGACTTCCTGAGCCTGATCTGCCTGAAGATGGTTTAGGATCGTCAGGATATGGAGCTTTCGGTTTTCGAGATTCGGAAGGTCTAGTGTAGATATCGTCGTCGTCTGGGTAAGGCAGAGGACTTGCTGAACTCGATGCGCCGGGAGGCAGGGGAAAGCTATGTTTGCTGGTCGGGGCCGGATAGTTGACTCGCCCTGAAGCAGCTGAGTCTGCTCGAGGTTTGGGGCTGGTCGGCTTGGATATTCTCAAAGGTTCGACTGTAGGGCTGTCTTCTCCATTCGAAGGCCGGGAGAAGAAGAGCTCCTCATCGGGCTTGCCTTGACGGCCGGCCATCGTCAGGTACGGATGCGAATGTCCAATGAAGATTCGGTACTTGATGCACGAAGTGTTATTTATAGGATGTTGGACTCGACCGGTAAGCTATTTTCTTTGAGGCACAGAGATCGCTGCCGGCAAGGCGGGGTCTGTATCAGAAAGAGGTCGGGTTTGCTGCGACCGCGATGGAGGCCGCTGACGAGGCAGAGATGCGATACAGACGTAGATGCGGGAAGCTGAGAGGTAGAAGGACGATGCAAGATGGAAGAAACGAAACACAGGTAGATGCGGTCTTTCAATAAGGAAGCTGGCTATTGCGCGATAGATTGGATTGGGCAGACTGGCACCAGGACAAACAGACGCCCACGTCAACGCTGGCGGGCTTTTCCTTTGGGTGGTGAGAGTCCGTCAGACGAGTGTGATTGGCGGGGCTGAAAGGCGCTGGCATCTTGGCCAGTCATCACCCACGAATATCCCTGCCGGCGGCTAGAGAACATTGAATTGTACTGTAGGAGGCCCATAATGAAGCATGGCATGGACATGGCATGGCAGCGCACTGCAGTGCAGCGCAGCGTGCCTTTTGACAAGCGCTGGGCTGGAATGGGGAGTTGGGATTCGGGAGAGATGTATTCATGTCTTGCCGCCGAGGAGAGATGGATGAAGGAACGAAGGAACGAAGGAACGAAGGAAGAGAAGCATTCCTGATATGGGATGAAGAAATGTCACCTCCGTGCATGTCTGTCTGTGTCTTTTCCATGTCTGTCTCTCCTGCATAGCATCCAGATTGGCATGGTCGCACAGATCAGATATAACACCAAGCGCTTCGGCCCCCAACCTCCCCCTTTGGTTCCCGCGAACTGTCAAGCGGGTTGTGTGGATCTTGAAATTTCCTAGGGTGGCACCAAGACAGCTTGAGGAGTCGAAGTTGAGCCTAGATGATGGTGATATTGGCGTGCTGTTTAAAAAGGGATGTGGAAGAAGACAACATGATCGAATGATGCATCAAACATATCTGCGATAAGAGCTATAACAGTATTCCACAATACTGGGTAGATATTGTTGCAACCTTGACAAGTAAACAATCGAATCGCATTCCTTGCCTCGCCCTCAAGCTCGAGCTCGAGAACCCAGGGCTGAGTCAGCACCTCGGCTAGGAGTTGAGACAATTCAGGGGTTCAACGCGAAACGGAAAACCACTTTAGCATTTCTCGCTTGTCACGTCGCCGTCGCGTGGGCTCGGGCCTGCTTCGCGTGCTGGACGCGACTGACATTTTCATATCTTCTTCCTCTACCTCGACCTGATCCCTTCACTTTCACTTTCCTCAACAACCAACTTCTCGACCTCGACCCTCTCCATCAAACCATCACAGCAAGAACTACCAACACCATGGCATCTTCTGTACTAGGAAAGCGGACTCGAAGCTCAACAAACTCTGGTATTTACTCTTCCCTTGACTCTCTTGGGCTCCACTAATCGCAGCTCACAGTATCGAAGCGCGTCAAAATTTGCCAGCAAAACGATATCTTCAATGATGAGAATGAGAACCCTTTCGTGACGAAGATTACACAAAATGCAACACAAGATGGCGAACCAATGGAGATTGATGAGTCGACACCAGCAAAGCACGGCGCTGCTGGTCGGCGAATTGCCCTATCGGACTCGAAATCGAAGTCGCATTTCACCGCGAATAATAACGGTCAGTATTCGATCTCGAGCAAAAGTGAAGTCGACTCACACGAGGCAGATGATAACGCAAAGCGCATCCAAAATCCTACCCCTCAGACTCCACGACATCGCGATGCACTTTCGAAGCAAGTTCTGGTCACTCCGAGACACCGTGTCATGCTTGCTGGAAAGCCATTGACCCCTCGAACTCCACGAACGCCAATGACGCCTGGTGGATCAATTACAACCGTCTACAGTAAGGCACGACAACTGTTCACACGCAGCACGGAGCCAGGTCGACTTGTTGGAAGGGAGGCCGAGAGGGAAGAGTTGTCAAATTTCGTTAGAGACTCAATAGCCAAGACTTCAGGAGGCTGTACCTATGTCAGTGGACCACCAGGGACCGGAAAGAGCGCTATGGTCAACGAGGTTACAGAATCATTCGAGTCATCATCCACAGTCAAGAAAGCGTACATCAATTGTATGAGCATGAAGACGTCCAAGGACTTGCAAGGAAATTTGCTGGAGAACCTTTGCGAGGGTATCGAGATCCTTGAGGGAGATGAGATCAAGACTTTGCAGGGCATGTTTGTGCCGAGAAAGAAGTCGAAGAGAGTTTTCGTCGTCACCCTCGACGAAATCGACCACATCCTTACTCTGGATCTGGAAATTCTGTACAAGCTTTTTGAGTGGTCTCTCCAGAAGTCCTCTCGCTTGGTTTTGATCGGGATTGCGAATGCCTTGGACATGACGGACAGATTCCTTCCTCGATTGAAGGCCCGGAACTTGAAGCCACAACTTCTGCCATTTCTCCCTTACAGCGCAGCTCAAATCAAAACGGTCATTATAACTCGACTAAAATCTCTCATCCCAGCGGATAGCCCAACACCGGATTATGTTCCTTTCCTCCACCCAGCAGCTATCGAGCTTTGCTCCCGAAAGGTTTCCAGCCAAAGTGGCGATTTGCGCAAAGCTTTCGATATCTGTAGACGAGCCATTGATTTGGTTGAATCCGAGACGAAGCAGAAGCACGACCAAGCATTGAATGAGCAGCTGCAGCAGGAGTGTCCTTCCAGCCCTTCCAAGAAACCGCTTGAGGAGAATGCGAACTTAGCTTCTCCAGCTAGACAACAAACAACCAAAACTGTACCAGCAAACGCTTTGGCTCAGTCATTGGGAACGCTTACCGTTGAGACCGCGCCACGAGCATCCATTTCGCATGTCAACAAGATCACATCGTCTACTTTCGGTAATGGAGCGAATCAAAGACTCAAGACTCTCAATCTCCAGCAAAAAGCCGCTCTATGCGCTTTGGTAGCAGTTGAGAAGAACAAGCGGGACGCAGCAGCAAATGTAATGGCCACACCCTCAAAGTCCAAGAACGTAGCTCCTACTGTTAAAGCGTTGTACGACATCTACTGCAAGTTGTGCACTCGCGACTCGATTCTCCACCCTCTCACCAGCACGGAGTTCAGAGACGTGATCGGTAGCTTGGAAACCCTATCACTGATCAGCGCCGTGGATGGTCGAAACGGCTCGTTTGTGGGGTTGAACGTCGGACCGAGAAAAGGACGAGCTCCCAAGTTTGGAGGTGGCATCGGCGTTGGTGATGAGAAGCGAGTTGGTAGTTGTGTGAGTGAGAAAGAGGTTGCCCAGGCTGTTGAGGGTCTGGGCGCTGGTATCTTGAAGAGTATCTTGCATGGAGAGGGTTTGGATTGGTGATTGTCTCTACACCTTGTTCCTTGAGAAGTTTTGATTTCTGCATAGCGAAAATTGGTGGTCGGTTGCATTGAAGGAGCACAGTACAGGATGTCACGGCATGATATGGCGTTGTATGGATACACTTGTATAGAATATGCCAGGATAGGTGTTAGGACTCGGCACGCGCGACTCGCCGAGAAAGAGTAATTACAAATGTATAATTTCCAAACACCATCTTTCTACTCATCAGTGATTTGCTCGTGTAATACTTAATACGCTGACTTGAAAGCTGTTATAAGGAGAGTTGCTACCCAACCATAATTTGTTGGTTCTGCGCAAGGATGATATTCATTGCAGATGTATGATTTGCGGTAAGGCTTTACGTTCTGTTTTGACGTTCTCGTCTAGTAGTATGGTAGAAATCTGCCACTTGCACGTTGCAATGTTGTAAAATATCACACTTGGCTCCACCCTTATCTATAGAGCTCAAGTAATTAGCTATCTTCAGCCCGCTGGACAGCTATGCTACTCTAATGTGCTGTGCTGTATTGAATGTATTGTCGCGAGTGTTCATGGGCAGTTCAAGTTGGGCTAGGCAGCGAAATAAGACAAGATCTTGGAAGGACTGGGGATATGTACCTCCGTAGAAAGAAGGAAGGGGGCAGGAGAATATGATCTTTGAGGCGCTTTGTAAGAGTAAGGAATACGGTGTATAACAAGATTTGTCTTGATAATCAGTTTGAGGAGGTAGGTCTCCCGATGGATGTTGAAATGCGACAGCCACTATACTAACAAGCTACGACGAATTGAGCAGAGTTGCTCTGTCGAAATCGAAAGCCAATACAGGAATTTGCAATTGTAATCGGACAAACGAAAGGGATCTGACAGAAAGTAGGGTCCGCGAAAATTTTGAACAGAACATGTAGGAATGTCTCATGTGGACTGATTTTGAGAAACGTAATCGTGAAGCACAGCAACTTGTGCGAATGCCATCGTCATCAGTTGGTTTTTCGTCTAGGCTGATGACCGGTCTATGGATCGATATCGAAATGGAAGAAAAAATGCATCGTAGAATCGTCCGATGCTGGAGTCTGCTCGTACCACTGAGACTTTCTTCGTTGCGACGAGTCGTTCTCTCAACCACACCTGACAAATCAAGCCTTCTCCTCCTTTCCAACGCTACCTCCGACACCATTTCCCTGCTTAGAATTTGCCTCATCTACCTTTGCACGCTCCGACTCCTCGAAACTCGCCAGCAAATCATCGATTTTTTTCTCAAGACTGGTCAGGTTCGACTCGAGTGCCTGCGCGGTCTTCTCGCCCCTAAAGCCAAAATTTGTCAGTATCTATGACTCGGTCACGGTCGAGAACCAAGAGTAGTGAATATAAGAGTCTGGAAGGCGCGGACGCTAATTGGATCTGGTCTCTGTGCCGGCACCGTACTTGGGAGAGTAGAAAATAGCCTGGCGCCTTGGGTGGTATTTTGACAGCTCGAGATCTGGGCTGGGCCACGTGCTCGCCGCCAAAGCCACGCGGAGACGGGGCGCCAACCAATATGATCCCATTCCAGATGGCTTCATGGCAAAGTATGCATGTGATGAGAAAGTGGTGATGGCTTTCTGGGGTAAGATCGAGATCGAACGTACTTTGCAATTTGTTGCAGAGTCTAGATTGACCGGAAGTTAGCTGGTGCTGGTGCTGCTGATGCCACATCGGCGGGCTGCCCGGGCTGCATGCGAACGGAACGATGCGATGGGCACCGCAGAATCGAAGATGGGAATTCGGGACAGAAGTACGGAGCCGGGAAATGCAGCCGGAGAATTGCCATAGTCTATTTAGCACTCAGGGGAGCAGGACCAGCATGCCAAAGCACTTGCCGGTGTTGCTGCATGCATGGGCTCCATGGCATGGCCTGATGTGAGCAGCTGGGGCATTTGAGATGGGAGTCAGCCCAGCGTGGGCATTAGGATTGCCCATGTCGCAACTATGCAATACTCCCTAGAACTTTCGAACGCGAAGAACATGGAAGACGTTACAATCAACGAGATAAGGTGAGAGGCGTACCTGCGCTAGATCATGTTCGTCCGTTGCCGACTCTTGGACAGCAGAGAAGTCGTTCGATGAGGCCATTTCCACTTGTCTGGAGCGTGCTAGTCGTCGTGGAACTTGGTTTTGTTGGAGTTGGAGAGAGAGCTGGAATCTGTGAGGGGATCATGAGACGACAGGGCTCTGCTGACAGGAGGTATTGGCAGTGACAGACTCGCCTGCGGTGATTCGGTGCGATTCACGGCCCCCAGGAGATGCGATCTCGACCGGCGATAAAGGGACTTTCCGTGAGAAGAGATGGGAGAATGGGGAGATGTGGAATGGGAAAATGTAATGGCATTCTAATTGTTCTTGGGTTGTGTTGTCCTGGCTGAATAAGATCGCGCTACTGAAATACTTGTGTTGGAAGGGGTGTCAATTAAGAAAGGAGGCACTCCTGCCTAGATTACGCCTTCCAGTTTGGCTTTACGAAGTCCATCCGTGTAATCAAGCACACAAGATTTAATCGTTGCGATACCTTTCCTTCCTGCTTCTCGGACTGGCTTAATCCCATACATCTGAAGGATCACGCGAGTCATGTGATGACCGGATTAGGATGTGTCCCCAGGACGATACCGAAACAGAGTAGTTGGGGTAGTCATTTTCAAATCTGCAGGCGAAGGCTGCATGGCAGCTGAAGAACAACGTCTGAACTACCTAGGTAGTTTTGAATAATTCCAGGGTCATCGAGCCATTTGTTTTCTATTCGGCGATTTGTTGTTACCCACCTTCTTTCAATTCACAATCGTGTGTCTACTTGACCAGTTCATGTAAAAAGTGCCTAGTGACTGCGTCATAATAAAAACATTTGATATCAGAAACAGCGGCATTTCTGATACCCGAGCACCTTATATTCAGTTGAACTCACAGATCCGAGGTAGATCCTAGAACTTGCCAGTCCTACGAGTCTACGAGCACAATGGAGGTTTGCGAGACTGTATCGCCGTCTTGATGTCTATTTTGGATTAGAGAACCTTGATTATTCCCTAAAAGCTAAGCCGTTGTTCTTGCCAGACATTTGCCGTGGAAGTCGGCATTTTGCTGACTTGGAAGTGGTGGGGCGTTAGAGTGAGGCGTGAAAACATGGAAACATCGTACGATATGTTTAAAGTTTTGGGCATTCTGGAATTTTAGTGCGTTTCCACCAGCAAAGAATGAAGAAGGTCGTTCCCAGTATTCATGAGAATCCTGTCCCCATGCGCATCACCCAAATCAAACACCATTAACCTTTAACCCCTAGAAGGCACACAAGCTTCTAGAAGGTCGGATCGCCAGGGGCTTCATGCCTGAGACACCTTGCCAGGCGCATTGGCCGGGCAATTGTCCTGGAATGCGAATTCTGATGATAAATTAATAAATGGCGTTCTCCTGTATCTGGATCTCCATTGCAACCAGCAAAACTGCTGTGAAATGGCCGGCATTGGCTACCCGTCATCGGGGTCATTATCGATGGCGATAACCGAAACATTGGCAGAGGCAAAACTTGTGGAACCAGAGGCCAGTTGCTTTCCTCTCGTTTCGTTTCCGCCGTGTGTAAAGTCCAGGAGATGTGGTGGCCATCGTAGAATCGTACGTGCATCGATCATTTGATGCCATTCACGCTACAACGCCAGGGCACTAGATAAGCGAGCCAATCCAAGTAGACTGGATGCTGGTGAGGGTCAACAGAGATTGATGCCAGACTTCAAGACTTCGCTCATCTTTCCCATGGATTCGGAAAATATCTTCTTTTCTGGCAGGGTCTTTCTTTTGCGCCCGCATTGCTCAGATCCAGGCGAGACAAGGTGGGCGCGGCCTGACGAAGGAGTGTGTACAGTACTCCACGACCCAAGTGCCTATTGTTATCCTCTACAATGCCCTCTACAACAGGATACACTGGCAAGGGGCAGATAGCTCTTCAGTAGATAGGAAATATAGATCTGTACTAGCTGATCTGCAACGAGATCACGATGAAGTTGCCGAAGCTAAGGAGGGAAATCAATCCGTGCCTTGGGCTTGGAGCCTGAACCAAAGACCCCATGATAGTATTTAACTTTCCATGGGCACAGAGCATCAGCCGAAATAGGAGACATCGATAGTTTATTCAGCAGTGGAGATACCTAGGAATCTGGAATGTGTCAGGGGAAATGACTTCCTGAGATGTAGCAATTGAAGCACATTTCCATTTCTCGCAGTGATATAGACCGCACCCTGTGTCGGTACATTTCTAGGTACATACATATGCTTCGTGCTGACTTCCTTCCCCTTGTTACTCATCTGAGCACACACAACCACTCCGGGCACTCGGTACCGTTGCTGATCATTATCGGCATAGCTTTTTAGGAAGAAATCATATGGTGAATTGCGAACCCCATTGACTATTGTATTGGCCCAGCTCCCCTATAATGCCGCCACTGGCAAGATCATCATAGACGGGGTTACCTCCGTCTCCGATAGGTTCCGGGCAGGCAGGATCAACGATTGCATATCGGCATCTGACCATTCACAGTGGCGGCTTTGGTAGCAGCGGATCTTGTCCCTGATCCACCCCAGGTCTAGCTAGCCTGTCTTAGGCTTCGCCATAGTCCTGATTGCCACGAGCTGGCAGGATCGAAATCTGAGTTGTGATCGAGACTCCCAGAACTTTGGCTCTGGCTCCTCACCCTCTCCGCGACTTTAGGTCTGCAGCAACACCGTCATCGTCTCGTTGACATCCGCGCCTGCCCAGGAGACTGGCGCTATTCTAGGGCAACCTTGGTCCGCTGGCCTTGCATGGCTCACGGAGTGCTCAAGGAATATTGGATCTGAGCAAGTAAACGGTGAAGTAACCAGTAATAGCAGCTACCTTTTCCAACCGGACATAGATCCGCCTCTGATGAGAGGAGCAGCCCTTTCGACCTTGCTTCGCTTACCTTGACCCCCTGTTGCATGACCTGACCTGACTCGCTCTGACCCAGACTGCCCCCCCTTCTTGTTCTGGCTTCTGCCCTGCTTGCCCTGGTCGCAGGCCCCCCGGGTTATGCGAATTTTCCTGAAATGCACACTGCACACTGGACGCACCCAGCCGGCCGCTCCTTCGCTCCCTTCTCTCGCGCTGCGCTGCGACACTTCCACTCCACCTCTTCTCCCTCAACCACCTAATCGGATCCCTTAGTGCACGACATCACTCGCCCTCTCCTCTTGTCTCGTTCGTTCTTCTTCTTATACGTACATACAGGCAGCAAATACGGACGCCTTTCGCTTCTTTTTTGCTTCCACTTCTTTGTTTTGTTCCAAGCACCTATCAACCACATCGACATCGACATCCACCTCACCCTCTCCTCGCCGATCTACTCCACTCATCTGGACTGGCACCGAACTCTCTGATACTCACAGCCCAACCATTTCAACTCAAGGATCTTCAGTCGCAATCCCTACACACCTCTCCCCGTCTCGTTGTCCATCTCGATCACGCACCGCTCGAGTCGATCTTCGCCTCAGTTGTTCCGGCCCTCTTTAACAGGTAATCCTCTCAGCACCACACTCCACCACATTGCTATCGCCTCACAATTGTGGTTGCCGAATCACAATGGCATTTCCAAGTGCCATGCTCCAGAGTATATTTCAGTTTTCAAGCTTGAGCTAATGCAAAGAAAGAACGCAAATCGATCAATCTTGGCCTTTCCGAACCTCGAGCATACTCGACTCCGCCTTCAAGCAGCCTTTGCCGACACCCGTGTCTGACTACATTGGATCATCTTCTAAACACAAAGATTACCAGAGTCTTCGCAGAAACCTAAGGAAACGGCCCTCCAGATTCCAACAAACGATCAAGAGCCTCTGATGCTTATCGAGACACGAAATACTTGGTGACCTGTAAACACGAAACGCCCATGTCCCTTCATACCTTCTGACCGTTCTGCACACCACGGATATCGATGTGGCATTCCACGACACATATTTCCAATCCTTCTCCGAAGGATATCATCCTCGGGACGTAACTGGTGGCACCTCGGTACAAGAGCTGTCGTTGTGACGAGGGCTTCTCGAGGCTTCTGGTTGCAGTGATTCCCTCTTGAAGAGGCTGACGGAAAAGCCCAGAAGGTTGCCTCAGAAGAACAAGCTCTGGACGGTTTCCAGACGCAACCAACTGTATGACTGAATTGGCAAGCATCTTTGCTGAGCTGGGTATCTCTCACTACCTCCACGACTTTATCGAACAGGGGTTTGACACTTGGGATACGATTCTCGATATCACAGAGTCGGATTTTGACGCTTTGGGGGTGAAACTTGGTCATCGCAGGAAGCTACAGCGCAAGATCGCCAATTCGAGAGGGTTATCCTCCGACAGAGCTTTAGCCTCGCCTCGAAACACTCCTACTGATGACCGACACGGGGACGAGCAAAAGCCAGCAGGTATCAAGGGCGAGGTCAAAGATGGAGGAGGCTCAGTTCCAGGCGCGAAGCGCAAGTACAGGCGACATCCAAAACCCGACGAGAACGCTCCGGAAAGGCCGCCATCTGCCTATGTAATCTTTTCGAATAAAATGCGTGAGGATCTCAAGGGCAGGAATTTATCGTTTACGGAGATTGCCAAACTGGTTGGTGAAAATTGGCAGAATCTTACACCTGGAGAGAAGGATCCCTATGAGCAGCAAGCTTTTTCTGCAAAGGAACGATACAATAATGAACTCGCAGAATACAAAAAGACTGAACAGTACGCGGAATACTCGCAATATTTGGTGGAATTCAAGGCTAGACATTCAAATCCTCAGCAAAGTACGTTTTACTTCACTTTCATGGGGTGTTCATGAACTGCTCACTGACTCTCGCCAGCGAGCGATGCAGATGTATCCAAACGACCCAAGTTAGAAGCGCACATCAGTACGACCAGTAGCGGAACGGCGAGCAGTAGCACCAGCCAACAAGAACCTCCGCCTAGCCGTGCCCGCATTGAGCAGCCTGGTTCAAGCTCTAATCAATGGCAGACCACGGAGAATCAGGCGTCGCCAAAGACTTCAACTATGCCGAACCTAAATATGGCAATGGTGTCACAGTCGCAGACCCCTCAAGCCTCAGTCACATCTCCTACAGTGCTTCCAGGCTACCGCGATTCTATCTACCCCTCTCTTCCTTGGAGAGACCCACAGCGTGACGAGATTGCTGGTCGATATCAACAACTTCCTCGAATTGCAAGTGTCAAGGATAGACAATCCAGTCTGTCAGGAACTTCCCATCCTGAACCTCTTAACCTCACTGGTTCACAACAACATGCTCATCGGACCGGTCATACCCATCCACCACCGTTGCTTACATCAGAATCAACCAATCGATCCACTGCATCCTCCGGCAGTACAGCATCTTCTGTCTACTACTCCCCTCGAACACCGATGGAGCCGCCGATGGAGAGGGCGCTTCCCATTCCATCCATGTACAACCAGAAATCTTTCGAAAATCAATTACCACCCATCAGACCTCCATCTCTATCTCCTCAGACTACACTGCTTGGCCATCCACAGCAGTCACCCAATGGTATGAAGCTCTACTCCTGTTCCAATCAGCTTGCAGCGTTAACTCCAAGTAGCACCTCCCAAACCTGGAGAGTATGCACATCCAATGCCCCCAATCCGCGGCTACGGCCCAATCCCTTCACATCATCCTCCCTCAAACGAGCATCCCGAATTTCGAAACAGAGAATACATGAATTCCACTCCACAAGACGACACGATCCTGGACCCTGTCAGTGCTCTACTGAGGGCAGGAGAAATCGTCAATCAAAATAGCAGAGGCCGTTCCGCTTCCTAGTAGCTGCACTACCAGCAGCAACTGCATTATTTGTTTCTTCCTATATTCTTGCCCGGATTACTGATGGGCTGCTATGCCCACGAAGCTTTTGCATCGTTAGGCTTTTTAGGCGCTAGGTGTGGCTCTGGTTCGGAGTTCTGGTGAACAGCGAGATGACAGGATAACAACTAAGATTTCCCCAGCTCGGTTGCTCTGAACAAAGCCTGTTTCGGCCGGTGTTATTACGCTGAGATGTAGTTATTAAATGAAGATATGATCACACCATTTAAGGGAGGCCTCGGGACTGTACATCGAAGCAAAGCCTAGCTTCGATAATTGAAAACTATTCAAAACCAAGTACCTCTGTTCTTCGCCCACTGTGTGCTAAGATTGTTCGTGAATTAGCAGCCAGATGAAATAAGGTAAGACCTGAGCTGGGCTGTCTCCTTGCCCTTGGTCATTTTATGATCATGCAGATCGCATGGTGCTGTGGGGTTAATCGATAGTGATGAGCTATGCCTGAAAGAGGCGCGGGGTGTATGGTATTGCCGCGTTCCACCGCCCAAAATATTTTGTTGCGGGGGATGGATCTCGCAGCGAAGTCCTTCATTCACCGAATTGCTTGACAATAACAATCCATCGTTCTATTGTAATTTCACTGCAACACTTCCAATATCTATCAATTCTAGAAGCTACTACAAATTCACTTCCTCACATCTACGACCCGTTCCGGAATTATGGCTCAGCACGGCTTGCAAGCAATCAAGTACTCGAGGGGCAAACTAGAAGTTTTGGATCAACTGAAACTTCCCCATGAGTTTATCTACGACAAGGTCGACACCTGCGAAGAAGCTTTTGATTGTATTAAGGCGATGCGAGTGAGAGGTACATCATAGGCCCTGCTCTGCAGAGAATTCTATGTACTGAGATTTCGATAGCTAAAGAGTGAACAGGTGCACCTGCCATAGCTATCGTTGCAGCACTCGCATTGGCAGTTGAGTTGGAGGCCAAGAAAGATGGTTTGTTACCATTCGCTACTTCCATCTATGAAATTTGATATTGAAGACAGCAGCTGATACTCCTCAGGCGCCAATTCCAAAGACGACCTGCTCAAATTCATCAGCTCCCGCCTGGACTACCTCATGGGCAGTCGGCCGACAGCCGTTGACCTCTCGAACGCCATCAAGCTCCTCAAGAAGCAAAGTTCTGAGGCCGCCTCCACAACTACAACCGCAGAGCCTACAGCAGCATGTGCAGAAATCAGACAAGCATGTATCGATACTGCGGAGAAGATATTAGAGGATGATTTGGCCACAAACCGCAAGATTGGTAGATATGGAGCAGAGTACCTCAGGAGACAGCAGATGCCGATTCTGACACCTGTCGATGAGAGTGATGAGTTGAGATATTACACTACCAGTCCGCCTGGCACGCAAGGAGCGCCGGATAGGACGTACAGGAAGATCAGCGTATTGACGCATTGCAATACTGGGTATGTCTCTACATATCTCTCTCTCAATATTGCAGCTGCATGTGATAAGGTCTTTATTTTCTAACACTACCTTAATAGCTCACTCGCTACCTCTGGCCATGGTACAGCTCTAGGTATAATCCGCAGTCTACAAAGCATGAACTACCTGGACCACGCCTTCTGCACTGAAACTCGACCATACAACCAAGGATCTCGACTCACAGCTTTCGAGCTCGTTTTTGAACAAATACCTTCAACCTTAATAACGGACTCCATGGCCGGTGCACTCTTCGCGCGCAAGAAGACAGAGAAGAATATCATGGCGGTCATTGTTGGGGCAGACAGAGTTGCGCGGTATGTTGTATTTGTTATATTTCTAATATCTTTCTCAAAGCATCTCGTAATGGAATTCATACTCTTCGTCATTTCTCCATGAGGTTTAGTCTTGCAATTTCCGTATGAAAACATACTGATATCAGCCTTAGTAATGGCGACACTGCCAACAAAATCGGCACGTACAGTCTCGCTGTGCTCGCCAAATACCACGGCATAAAATTCATCGTCGCCGCACCCACCACCAGCATCGACCTAGAAACCGAGACCGGCTCCAGCATCAAGATTGAAGACCGCGCCGGCACGGAACTCACGCAGATCACCGGCGCCGTAGTCGACAAAGACGGGAAAGTAGATGTCAGCAACACAGCGAGAGTGGCGATTGCGGATCAGAGGGTTGATGTCTGGAATCCGAGTTTCGATGTAACGCCGCATGAGCTGATCGATGCTATTATCACGGAGGAGGGCGAGGTGCTGAGGAACTCGAAGGGGAAGTTTAGTTTCGAGAGTATTATGCCGGAGCGGTGGGCGGCGCAGGTTGTGAAGGGTGCCGCAGTGAAGGCGGGTGGGGAGAGAGTGAGGAAGCAGAGCGGCGATATGCAGTTTCCAATGGATGACTGATCGGTTATTGGAGAGACTGTTCGCTGGGAGGTGTAGGATTGGATAGGATGGGCAATGAATCGATGACTTTCTTGTGGATCTTTGGAATACGTCCTCTTTTGCAGGCGTTGCCATTTTACCGCTCACCTGCAATGCACATAATTTAGACAGACATTTGAAGGGTAAGGGGAAAATGTCACGGCGCGAAGTATCGCAAATAATGCAACTCAGATACAGACCTGGACTTTGTCCAGTGCGGTTCGCGATAAAGAAGTGTTTCGGTCTCTCAAGCGAGTGTTGTGGTGTTGATATCTGAGAATAGGGGTTCGCTTGAGTGAGATGGGCAATGGAAAACCAGTAATTTAAACAGCAAACCAACAAACCTCAACAATCAACCTGAGAGAATTAAAGTAGTCACCCGTCAGATCTATCACGTTAAAAGAATACTTGAGGATGTGTTGAGAGTTTTGCTTTCCATATTTTTGTGCGCCTAAAATACAGATGTCCCAGGAATGCGAAAAGACTCCCCTTCCACCATATTTTGGCAGGAACATCGAAGAGAAGACGGAAAATGCAAATGTACCTTCATAAAAGGTTATCTCCAAATGCCTACTGTAACACATCCTCCCATCCATAAACCAGGCTTGCTAATTCTAATTACCATCCACATGCTCCTATCTACGAGGTGCTTCTGGTCGATCGCTTCTCAGCCTTGGCTTGCTCAACACCAGATGCGGCAGCCTCAGCAACCTTATCCTTGGCGTCAACAGCCGCAGCCTTGGTCTTCTCAACTGCCTTCTTGACTTGTGGTGGTGCAGATGATCCACTCATGCCGATGATTCCGACGATCAAGGCGATGAAGGTGACTAGAACAGCGGCAAGACCACCAGCAGCCTCAGGAACGAACTTGATGGCTTGGATGGGGTCGTTCTGGGCGATGGTGAAGAAGAGGTCGAGCTTCTCCTTGATGTAGTGGATGGGGTCCTCGGTGAAGACAAGGTCAGATGGGGAGCGAGGTGGCTTGGTCTCGTCAACCTTTGGCTTTTCGGCGATCTCGATCAATTGCTCAATGGGGTGCTTCTCGTTGAATGTCTCATCAGCGAACTTCTCGGCACTGCATGTCATGTTAGCATGTAAATTAAATATCAAATGAAGGAACCACATACTCAGCAACAGAGTGACCAATGTAGATGTTGTCGAATAGAATGTCGTTTTGCATAGTCCAGATTTCGAAACCAATAGCTCCCATGGGCTCCAAGTTGGCTGGGTGCTTGTCCTCGAAGTAGTCTGGGTTCTTGATCTTACGAGGAGCCCAGACACCCTTGTAGGCTGGGTTATCAATGTATGGTGCGCTGCCAGAAATTAGCAGGGTAAGATGTAAAAGAATTAGAAGTTTCTTACGTCCACTTGCCCTTGTACTCTGGGTTCTTGATCATTGGCTTCTCCCATGGTCCACATCCGGAGACTTCGTCACACTTCGGGTTGCTGACAGTTGGGGCGCTATTTGTATGATTAGTAAAGCTTAAAATTTGTGTTGTTTGGGGGCTCTTACATCCAGTCTCCATCCTCCTCATCATCCCAATCCTCGGGTTTGACTGCCTCTGGGTCAGGGATAGAGAGAGGCTCATCCTCAAGCCAGTCCTCTGGCTTGGTGGCAGCCTCGTCGACAATCTCGAATGGCGCATCCTCATCCCAGTCCTCGGGCTTAGTAGCCTCTGGGTCGGGGATTCTGGCCTCATCAACCCAGGTGTCTGGCTTGGTGTCCTTTGCGTCATCAATCTCCTTTGGTGGGTTGAAGGCTGGCTGGAAGTCCTCGAGAAGGTTGGCCTCCTTGACTTGCTCACCATTCAACTTAATGATGGCGGTGTTGTTGGGGTGGATGATCAAGGTGTAGAGCTCGGTTGTCTTGACGATACGGGCAGCTGGGGCAGTTGCCAAGTGCTTCTCCTCATATTCGCCAGTCTTTGGGTTCTTGTGGTTGATGATCAAGTGGACCTTGTTGGTGGAACCACACTTATCTGGCCCGAACATAACGACGTATGGGGAGACGTTGGAGAACTCCTCCTGGTGAAGAGCCTTGTTGTCGCGCAGGAGCTTGAGGTAAGCGCCACCACACTCGAGGCCATCTGCACAAAAAAGTTAGTCTTTGTCTCGAGAGCTTGTAAACTTGGAAATAATTTGGCTTATTTCGAAATCTAGGAGACATGTTCTTACTTTGGAGTTTGACCTCATACTGAACGACCAGGGTCTTGCCCTTGTTGTCAATCTTCTTAGGGAATTTCGCAGAAATGGCATGATGGGCAGCTGCGTTCTTTACGACCAGACCCTTATCGCCCTCCATTCCCTTGTAAACGTGTGGTTCTTCGACGGCCCATTCACCGACGTATGCCCACTCCTCATCTTTGTCGGAGCCTTTGGTGTCCTTCTTGGCGTGCGACGGCTTCCATCGTGCCTCCCAATCGTCCGTGAATTGCTCGACAAAGTCGCCCTTAATTTTAGTAGGCTATTCGAGGGTACGTTAGCTTCCAATTGCAGACCAGTTCGAATTGCTTGAGGCAGGGATATAGCTCGAGAACTTACAGTAAAGGTTGGCAGCTCTGGGAGCTCGGTGGCAGAGGTAGCTGCAGAAGAAGCATCGCTGGCAACACTGGCGACAGAGGAGCTGGCCTCACTCAGGACAGATTGAGCGTCAGCATTGACAGTTCCTGTCAGGAGGGCGGCGGCCGAGATGGCTGCAGTTGCTGAGAAACGCATAGTGACGACAGCAGATCAAATCGATCAATCGATTGAAAGACAGCTGGAACGATGGAAGAGTCGACTTTCAATAGAAGACTGAGGGTGGTGTGTTGCTTCCAGAGCTCTTCGGAATAGAGAGGAGGAGGAAAAGGAGATTTAGTTGTGGGAGGCTGAGGAGTTGCTTAATATTCGCTCGGCTGAGGAGGTTGCAGGTTGCCAGGTGGCCTTAAGTAAATCTGGGGCAGGTGCTGTAGCTCTAGTGCGGGCAGGGAGAGCTCGGCTGCCGCTCTCACTCTCACTGCCTCATCAATGGCACCGGATATAGTTCTATGAACAAGCAATGCCGTACAGGGTGAATTTGGAAACGTGTCACTACGAGCTATTGCATAAGTTGAAGCCGAGAACTTTGCATTGTTTACTGTATTTACTTTATCATTTAAATTATCTATCTCAAAAAGCTCGCTGTCCTTTGCCCGTGGTGTTCGAGTACAGTGGTAGGCGAGAGATGAGGGGAAGGGGAAGTATACAGTACAGAGCCGCTGCGTAGATCTGGCATACTCTGACCAATGGCTGAGCTTCCTGTGACAGCAAAGTCCGATGGATGAACTAAATGACAAGCATCAGCATCACACAGAAACTGCACCTTTGACAAGCAATTATCAAGCACATCATGTCACGTTTTCAAAGGCATTTTCGGGACGTCAAATGTCTACTCGAACCAATTGACACAAGCAATGGCATTCACGTTCGTCAATACAACCTCCTGCGACTGATGATGAGCTCAGAGCGGGCAGTCTGGAATGCGTAGGCTTGAAGCAACGGCAAGGGATTAAGGTTGCATACCTGTTGCTGCAGATATCCATGCAAGATTGAGAGTACTTGATATATCATAAATCTTCAAAGATGCTCCAATTTCTTCTGACCTTCCTCCTTACATAGCACCAAACTCTACGATAACCCCCCCCCCAGCAGTTAAATGGATCATCGGTGCTAGAATATTCCATCGATACTACTTATCAGTCTCACCGCCTTCACTTACCCCACAGTCCTGGTCCTTGCTCGCGATCAGCCTCAAAATGTTGTGGGTACCACGTATGTTCTTGTTCTGCTCGCTGCTACCTTGAATATTCGATAGTGTGGAGAAGATGTGGAATGAATACTTCTGAGAATTCATATGCGTTACAGAAAGGTCCCAAGTCCAAAACAATGCGCATTTGAGCATGTGCAAGCCTCGTAAAACATGTTTTACCTCAGTCACTACAGGTCCGTCCACGTTGTGAAGTGGTTGGGTGGCTCTCGCTAGCGCTGAAGCTCTAGAACCCCGCGCCCTGAAGTTTTTGTGCCCCTCTATTCATTCCCTTTGAGTTTGTCACTAGCATTTTCAAAGTCGGCGTCTACCTCCTCTCTGAACAACCAAGTAACTGCAATGATCTATACCTACTGTGGACAACACTTTTGACTACCTTTCCGCAATATCTTTTTTGTCTGCTCAAACATCCCTTTTTATTGCCGTGCAAGATGGCTTGCTTTCAAGACACCGCTTCAGACCCAACAAACAACAACGACCACCTCATCAAGTCTAGCGATCCTAAACACCCAGCCAACCTCATTCCAGAGCTATGCAAGAAATTTTGGGGCTTGGGTTGGGTGACAGGAACTGGTTTGGCTCCTCTTCAAACCTGATTGGAGCAAGACTAACAAGCACTCAGGAGGAGGAGCAAGCATTCGCGACGAGTATGTTTAGCAAAAGGGACACAAGCAGGAGACAAAAAGAACAACACTCATCGATTCCAGGGACCTAGTCTACCTCGCACCATCAGGCGTGCAAAAAGAAATGATGAAACCAGAAGACATCTATGTGCTCGAAATGTCTAAGCAACTCGACCCTAAGAGACGCATCTACCTCCGCTCCCCACCGACATTCAAACCCTCACAGTGCACGCCTCTCTTCATGGCTGCCTTCACAAAACGTGGCGCTAGATGCTGTATCCATTCGCACTCTCAGTGGGCCGTCCTTGTCACTCTGCTCCTCGAGTCCTTCTCTACAAATTCCAAAATCTTCGAGATCAACAACATCGAGCAGATCAAGGCGTTCGGTCGCGGGTATCAGAAGCAGGGGAATTTAGGATATCATGATACATTGAGGATTCCAGTTATCGAGAATACACCATTTGAGGAGGACTTGACGGAGTATCTGGAAGAGGCCATGGATAATTACCCTGATACGTATGCGGTGCTTGTTAGGCGGCATGGTGTGTATGTTTGGGGCGATACAGTGGACAAGGCGAAGGCACAGGCTGAGAGGTAGGTTAACCTGGAGTTTTGGTTCTGTTTGTTCTGACATATTTCAGTCTGGATTACCTCTTCCAGCTAGCCGTGGAGATGAAGAAGTTGGGCCTGCCGTGGCTGAGCGACATTGCCTGAACCGGACTCTTGACTTACTACTCATGTTCAACATGACAGCAAGACTTTCATCTTGGAAACATCCCTGGATAGCAAGAGGGAAAAGGCTGCGCTGCTTCCATTCAAGGAAGCCATGTCAGTGGACATCGGATTTCTCGATAACGGCACTAATACGACGAATAGACATGATTTCCAGTCGGATTTCTAGAGCCCAAAATAGCTAAGATACCCAGGACTCGATGACTTTCACAAAAACATACCAGACCAAAGACACTAGGATTCTTCGATCTATAATTCGAGCTAAGATATCTTGATTTTCCTGTTGCGCTACTTTCCTACCATTTATATCTCACTTCCAAGCACTCTCCACATAGCCATCCATCAATTTCACGTACTCCTCTCCAGCACCAGCCCATCCCGCCACACCACCCTCCAGAATCACACTCCTCATCTCCTTGTTTCCCTGATCCTTGATATAGTCATCAAACCAACCAGCCGCTCTTGACCCTCTACCTTTCGAGGAGCCTATTCATTCATCCAATTAGAACACCGGCCAAAATATAGTTTCAAGGATTACTTACCACAATACCAAACCACCTTCTTCACACCCGCCGCAGCAAAAATCGCATACAAGCTCGGAATGGTAGGGTACAGAGATTGCGCAGGTAGGTTGATAGAGCCGTGGATTGTACCGCCCTGTTGTACAAAGATAAGTCAATTCATCGGTCGGCATAAGCATATTATGTTCCAACGATTGAAGCTTTGAAGAGGGGGGAGAGAATAGCGAAGATGCACGCACCTCATAATCCGTCCTCCTCAAATCCACCAATACGAAATCCTTCACCGAGCGATCTTTCTTCGAGAACATCTCGAGGAGCTCATCCCGGGATATAGAGTCCGGTGTACTATTTCGCGGTGCAGGGAGGCTGTTTGGAAATCTTAGTTAGTACAGCGCGGATGTGGTGCAATTGAATTATAGGGTGATGATGATCTCGGAGACATATTTTCAAATGCCCAATTGGTTTTGTGAAGGAATCGGAAGTGGTCTTCTTACCTAGCGTGCCATGCTGGCTCTTTAGCTGGTGCTGTACTTGGAGTCGCCATGTTGCGAGCTTCTATTCGGCCGATTGTAGTTTTGAAAGGTGAAAAGTTGTTAGCTGAGAAGAATATCGGATTGCAAAATCTTCTAGAGATGATATGGATCATAGAAATTAGACCAGCAATGGATCCCACAAGACAATCGAGGTATTAAGAGCAGCGAAAAGTAATGGAAGAGACAGCAACGAGGTCCTCGACTTAGAAGTCGCGTACAAGGGCTAGACTGGCATGTCACTGCCTCTCGTCTACTGGTCGACACATTTCTTTTTCTTGGCAGAGATGGAGGGTCGAGCACGAAACAGCCTGCGTCCCTGGGAGAAGATCTGCTCTGGTATCCCATGTGGTCAGGAGGTGGATACAGTGAGTGCTGTCTAGGTAGAGTGTCACTGCCATGTTCTGATTCGCTGGGTTGCTTGCTCTGCCCCAAGCCTGCGGAAAGAGGTCTCTCGGCTTCGCTTAATTACGATTAAAAATAAACATCCCAATCGCAGCTATATTTGACATTGATAGAGAGAGGCTCTGTATGAACGGCTGTTTGTAGTTCTATTTTTGCTGCAGCTGACAATGAGGTATGACGAGTCTGTGTTCTAGAATTTTAAGTTCAACTTTTGCCCTGCTGAGGAGGAAACAATTAGATACGACAAGCGACACCCCCTTCGCGAAGTTTGAGAGTACCAGCAAGGAGACGAAGAGGGAAAGATGTTGGAGTGGCCGATAAGTGGCCCTTTGTTAAGTTCTTCAGATCGAAGAAACGACTACTGCAGTACTTGGGAAAAAGCCTTCTTCACACATCCCGTTTTAACGAGCGAAACTTGTTTCACTTTCATACTCTCTACCTTCCAAACTGGGCTCAATTCTGGTGACTTATCATGACACATACAGGTTGATGTCAAGCTCGGAGGCTGAATCCTATGCTACCTCACAACATATATGTGAACGCCAACCTTCCAAACTCCAACGCTATGCTCCCAAAAACATAGGAATCCCATATATGCATCATTCGATCACTCGCTTCCCTTATTCATCACTATCAGACTCCACAACAGCTCTTTGTTTCTTCTTCCGCCGTATTTGAACCGGACTACTATCCTCATTCTCCTCCCCAGATTCAGAAACCAGATCAACGGATGGCTTCGATACTATCTTCAGCTTCTTCTCGATCAGAGTTTGTACATCTGGCATCTCGTCTTCCGAGCTCTGATTGTCTGTAAACTGCGTGGGTACAAAGAATGGCTTCTCAACTTGCGCGGTCGTGGGAGGCGGTGTCGTAGATGATCCTGCCATCCTAGACTTTCTCGGACTCGATCCATCTGCCAGAAAGTCTTTGAGACTGCCGAGATCCGAGTCTTCCTCCTCTGAACGTTCTTCGCTGTTGATATCATCACCTTGTCCTTCGCTGTCATCGCCAGTTACTGATCCATATTGAGCCCGGTGACGTCGTGCTGAAGATGCAAGATCCATAACAGCATCATCACTTTCAATATCTGACATCATGAGTGACAGTTTCTGCTTCTGTTTCGCTGGCAATTTCTTTTTCGCTGGTAGTTTCTTATTCGCTGGCGCAGCTTTACTCTTGGCTGGAGCTTTCGTCTTCCCGGAGGTCTTAGTGACCTTCTCCTCATCTTCAACCAGATACTGTGGATCCCAAAAGCCGCGAGACGGTTCGATATCGCCGTATGGCTTCACATATCGATCTGTGATTTTCTGAGAGTCTGCTAGGACACTGAAAAGCTTGACACATCTTCTTGTCCGCTGAGAATGGGCAACATGGATTGCAGGTCCAAGCGATCTTTGAGCAATAGGATGCAATGTCAAGTTTGGGGCGCTGACTTCTTGGCACTCATCGTCACCTACATTGATGTACTTGCCCATGAAGTCTCGTTGTTGAGCTGGCGTGAGAAACACCGACTCGGGTAAAAGTGTTGAAACTAACTGATCTTGCTGAGATTTTGGCGTAGCCTTTCGATTGACTGTAACTCCAACGTCTGTCAGGGCACGACCTGATGCCTTGCGGAAGCCAGTCTCCACTCCATCAGGCATGTGGAACTTCTTAGCAGGCAACTTTTTGCCCCTCTTCGTCTGTCGTTTAGGTTCCGGCAATGCGGGATTCTGTGTATTCTCGATCGGAATGTCAATCATTTTCTTGTCAACCGCTGGCGTGATGTCTCGAGGCACTATCCGAACTGAAAGATCGTGCCGAAAGGTGAATCGAGAGCCGCAACTGATCATCTTTTGCATCTGCTCGTAATTATCCTTTGCCGAGGTGAATGCTTGCTCCTCTTTGCCCTTCATTAAAAGTAGCACGATATGTCCTGCTCTTTTTCTTCCCGTTCGACCCATACGTTGCAGCATGCGAATAGGAGAAGCAGATGCATCGTAGCAAACAATGAGATCAACCTGGCCAATGTCCAAACCTTCCTCGCCGATCGATGTGGCAACCAGAACATTGGTCTTCCCAGCTTTAAATCTGTCTATTGCTTCCTGTTGCCTGATCTGGTTCATTCCTTCTGATCGCTTCGAGTCTGCTTGTCCAACGAATACCGAGGCCCGGATCATAGGGCCGTGCCTGTTCAACACTCGAACAATATCTTCTGCGCTGTCTCTGTATTCCGCAAAGACGATGACCCTGGTGCTTGAGGGCGGAGCATCATCTCCCAGTCTCCCTGCTCCTGCATCCAAGAAATGATTAAGAACAGACTCGCAGAGGCAAGTGAGTTTAGGATGGCCTATGAAGTCATCCTTGCCAAGCCACATATGAATCCGATCCATCATCTTCTTGAAGTCTGGGCTGTCAGTGATTTGACTTTTGAACTTCGACGGCTTTGACTTTTCCTCCACACCGGTTCGGAACTCCTTTATGGCTTGGTAAAATGGTTCTATGCCATGAAAGTTCAGCAGCTTAATGCTGTGGGCGATGCTTCCAAGGACAGCGAATAAGCCATTCATCATGCCTTTCAGCCCCATGCTCGCAGTGCGACCTGTATCTGCCATCCACCTCTTACGTGCTTGTAACATACCGAATGGCGTCAAAGACATTGGATCCTTGGAGTAAAATGCATTTTGTGAGCATAGTAGATTTACGAGTGGCTGGAGAGCCTTCGAGAATAAATCTTTGATCATGATCATCTCATCCGATGGCTCCAGTAAGATCTGATCGATGTTTCGTTGATGCACATACTGCTGAATGTCGATCGAGTCCTCAGTTCGAATCTCGACATGAGAAATCTCCAGATTGTCGATCACTTCCTGGACAGCCTCAACGCTTGCTCCGGGAGTTGCAGTCAAGGCGAGAACCCGAAAGCTTCTGTTGAATCGACGCAGGAAAGATACCACCGTACAATAAGCGTAGTTCCCGGTTGCTCGATGAGCTTCATCCACGACCAGAAGAGCAATTCTTTTGGGATCCGCTATACCACTTGCAAGGTCATTTTGCAGAGTTTGCGGGGTCATAAAGAAGACTCGCTTGCGTTCCCACTCCTCGGCTCGCAAAGGGGGTGGTTGATCTCCTGTAAGCATGGTTGTCTCTGATCGTGGGATACCCACAATGTTGAAGCAGGCGTCTACCTGCTGAGCTACTAGAGGTTTCGTAGGTGCAACGAAAACAATCTGAGCATCTTTAGTCCAGCGGAAGAAGTTGAGCATGATAGTGGCGGCGATGAATGTCTTTCCCAGACCGGTGGGAAGTGCAACCAAAAGGTTGTTGAATAGGCCATGCTTGACAATGCTATATTGGTAGTCTCGAATGGTACCCAAATTCGTCGGATACACCCATGTCTTCAGTGCCTCCTGATCCAGTTTATGATGCGTAGGAGCTTCCGGCGGCTTGTCTGCAATGAAGTTGTAAATTTTCTTGGCCTGAGAGGCAGGCACCTCTTCAGGAGCACGTCCACCGAATAAAGTCGTTTGGCGGAGTCCTTGCTGTGGCGCAACTAGGCGCTGGCTACGGACAGGACCTCCTTGAGTACCCCGAACAGGGGAAGAAACTATGGTTATTGGCTCTTTGAAAGCCGCATCGTTCTCTGAAGAGAAAGCATCGGAAGGCAGGTCTTCCAACTCTCGACTGTAATCATGTCCCTGAGAAGGAGCACTATTTCGCTTCTGAAAGAAGTCCACCTTTTGAGGTACATGCCGTCGTGGGGTCGCGGAGAAAGCCGGCGGTTTTGGAGGCGGTTCTGGCCTGGATATCTTGTAGATTGGCCCTCGCTCCCTCCACGGACTTGAATCTGGAAGAGCCTCTGCTTGTGTTGCGCCAATGATCTTCGCAGCAGGTACATCCTTTTCGGCAATGTGTATCCTGTATTTCGGCTTCTTTTTCTGGTTACTTCCTTCTCCTTCGTTTCCTGAATAATCACTTTCGATGGAGTCGTGGGACGTCCGTCGCCGCTTCGAGGGGCGTAGTGAGGGAAGTGTCGGCAGAGTCTGGGATGGCTGACTGAAGGATTCAGCTTCAATCAGGTCTTCATCGGCTATGTCGCCATATTCATCTTCATCATCGACCATGGTGAGTGTGGTTGCTCAGCGATTAAGCTCATGATGTGAACTTTGATGTGAAGTCGCGTTCCTTCAACACGCGACGCGAAACCTTATCGCGTGTCACGTGGAAGGGGAGTTCACAAAGTGCTCCTTCCTCGCTATCACTCCAAGTCGGCAAAAATAGCTTGTAAACAATGTAAAGAGGTGTTGAGCCTCCATGCAAGATTACTGCCAATCTGACTGTGTCATTTTTAGTCCTGCCTGAGCATTGTTTCTGCGATTCCGGGCAAATGGATCGCTCGTGTCCTGTCCACGAAGATCTTCGATCCTCCCGAGATATCTCAGAACTCCAACCCCACTTTCAGTGATCCGTCGTTCATCTGATCTCGTTCAGCTGAAGCGAGCATCTGAAATCGTCTTGACGTTACTTTCCTTGTCTCGGTATTCGTCTTCTCAAGCTCATAAGCTTAGCTGCACCTCCTTGCTGCCGGAGCCAAGAAATGAGGGGCATTCTGCATGTATTGCACCATTCCATCTTATCCACTTTTGTCGATTGTAGATCTTTCTATCTAGGATTTCAAATTATGTCTCTTCTATAGCTACAAATCTGTTAATTTGTATTACTTTCGTTTCAGCGCTCTCAAACCCCATCTCATGTCATGAGAACTACGCTTGCACTCTTTTCATGAATAGCGTGTGCATTAATTTAGAAAAAATGGCTTCTATAAGATCAGTAGCCATCATCGGAGCTGGACCAGCAGGAGCAATTGCTGTTGATGCTTTGGCGCAAGAGAAAGCGTTTGATACGATAAAAGTGTTTGAGCGAAGAGAGAAGGCTGGAGGATGCTGGTCAGTTCTCATCAATCTCTCTACCTCCTAGAACAAGCCAATCTAAATCATGATCCAGGATCGCGGACCCAGAAGACCATGTCCAGCAGTATCCAGACTTGGAGAAGATAGCTTCACGCACCGCCGATGAAACTCTCCCCATTCCCTCTAAACTCCCCACCAAAACACCTCACAACACACAGTACCGCTTTTCGGAGACGTCAATCTACCCAACGCTAGAAACGAACATCGATGCCTTCGCCATGTCGTTTTCTCAAGAACCATTCCCAGAAGAGAGATCAGAACTGAATGTCAAGAGACATGGAGAAGACTCTCCGTTCCGGCATTGGAAGGCCGTCGAAGGGTATGTTCAGGATTTGCTGAATCGGAATGGGTATCAGGATTGGATTACTTATGACACGACTGTTGAGTTGGTACATAAGGACGAGAACAGTGGAAAATGGGTTCTCACTCTTAGAAAGCCGCTGGAGAACGGAAAGGAGGATAAGTGGTGGTCTGAAGAATTTGATGCTGTCGTCGTTGCACCTGGACATTACACTGTCCCATTCATCCCTCACACTCCTGGGCTAGCGGACCTAGCGCGTGACTTTCCAGGAGTGGTGGAGCATAGCAAAGCATGGAGGGACCCTGAGAAGTACAGAGGGAAACGAACAGTCGTTGTAGGAGCGAGTATATCTGGACCGGATATCTCACACGCACTGGCCGACATCACAGAAGTACCTCTGAATTGTGTTGTACGAGGAAAATGTAAGCGAGTTCACCCACAATTACATGACGAGTATCAAAAAGCATACATCTAATCATCGCTTCAGACCACCCATATTTCTTCGACTATGCATTCCAACATCCCAACATCCTCCGCCGACCACCAATCACGCTTATCACCTCCAACCGAACCACAAACGAGCGAACAGTCCATTTTGAAGACGGCACCAAACTTGAAAACATAGACCACATCATCTTCGGAACAGGGTAAGACTTCCTCTTCACCGTTACCCTACCCTCCAGTTCCTCTCTTTCTCTTGCGAACTAACCTCAACCTCTCCAAAAGCTATTCCTGGACCCTCCACTTCCTCCCGCAACTCGCATCCACCATCCGCAACAACCGCCTCCCTAACCTCTACCAACACATCTTCTGGCAGCAAGACCCAACACTCTGCTTCGTCGGCGCCGTCGCCGCAGGTTTCACCTTCAAAGTCTTCGAATGGCAAGCCGTGCTTGCAGCGCGCTTCCTCGCTGGCCGCATCACTCTCCCTCCACTCTCGGCTCAAATCCAATGGGAAAACGACCGCATTGCGTATAAAGGCGATGGTGTGCCGTTCTCGGCGCTGTATCCTGATTTCGAGGAGTATTTCGAGGAAGTGAGGGGGATTGCGGGGGAACCGACGGATGATGGGAGGGGGAGACGACTTCCGAAGTTTAAGAAGTGGTGGAGAGAGGGGTTTGATAGAGGCCATTTGAAGAGGATTGAGATGTGGACGAGGGCGAATGAGGAGGCGAGGGAGAGGATTGAGAGGGAGAAGAGGGAGAGGGGAGAAAGGGAGAAAGGAGGTGGGAGGGACAGTAACTTGTGATGACAGAGTCAAATGAAGGAGATTATAGTGAACAGAGAGCCCCTTTGCTTAAAGAGCTAAGCGACTTGGAAAGGGGGAAATTTAAGCGATTTGACTTCAACAAGAATGCAAATATGACCAGATCAATGTCAAGCGTCAAAGTCATGCGGATCTTGGCGATCATCAAGGGGTATCTTTATTGTTACAGCCATTTCCTGCTAGGTACAAGTTTCTACTCATGCTGTTGGTCCTGACACCTCCGGTCACCGCTCGTACTTTGGCAAAGTTTCACGATGCGTCGATGATTCCGGCAAATTGTGATGCGCATATTGAGGCCCATATTCATCATCCTCCAACAATGGCGGCGCCGATGGCTCGTGTTGGGGTCTGCTGCTCCCCTCACCAGCATTGTCATCTTCATCCGCAAGGAATTCTGATGGAGCGCTTGCCTCTCCCATCAATCGTCGCCGTTCGAGCTCTTGTTTGTCTTCTGTGGGTTGCTGTCCAGCTGCTGGACCTAGATCTTCCAGAGCTGGTGCGGATGGGCCAGCTGGAATCTCCAAGGGAGTGCTGATGGGAGGTGGGAGGAACACGCGAGGTGCTTCCTGAGGAGTTGCGTCATCTGGACCGTAGAGATCCTCTTCTGCATCGTCAGGAGGAACGGATGGGGCAATTGGAGGTACGACAGTTCTCGAAGATGAAGGGGCGTTCTCATCGATTGGTGGCTGACTGGGAAGTAATCTCTCTTCAGCTCGGCGAAGCCTCTCTTTCTCGCTCAGACCCTCTTCGGCTTGAACTTCCGGTGGTGGTACATGTATCTGAGCATGATTAGGAGGTTGATAGTGATCTTGGTAGTCGTATTCCTCGGTTGCATAGTACTCCGGGTGTTGATGGTCTGGGTGTGGATGATCTGGCGGTCGATCATAGTAGGGGTAAGGATCTCGATACTGCTGGTAGTTGTATTGCTCGTCGTTCGTGGCCACCGATTCCTCATAGATCGGCTCATGCGTCGGGGCCGGCAGTACAGACATTTCCTCTGACCAATCGCTTATCTGTCTCCTGACTGAACTGTTTCCCCGAGCTCGCTTTCGTGCGGTATCTTTTGTCCCTACCACAACCTCAAACCGACATTCCACCACGCTCTTTTCTCGTCGAATGTTGGCGGTGTCAACAATGCTACCGCCCCATGCGGCCAACATATTAGGATTAACTTCTCCACTGCGAGCACTCGCAGAAGCTCCAAAACTTGATGGTAGAGCAACAGCTCCTAAACGCGGAACATGACGTTGCTGACCAGCAAGCTTGCCTCCTAAGTCAACAACCACTTCTACGTGATACCTAAATGTTATCATTTGCCCAGGCACACCAGATATTGTCGGGAAGACATCCTCGGGCACTCTGACAGAAGCATTCACTACCGCTGTCAGAGTCGTAGGATCGACTAAGATTGGTGCAAAGGTCTGGGCCAAGTCCTTCCGGAACATGCTACTCGATCCAGCTGATGACAAAGAAAGTCCACCAAGTCCTGTCTTTGACTTAGGATAGTACTCTTCGTGTTTCAGTCTTTCTGCTTCTTTCCCTTTGATATCCGCGAAGAGAGATAAAGGTGGTGCAGAGTCAATTCTGCCTTGCCTGTAAAACGTAATGATTATTCCATGCATGCTTTTGAGCGCTTTAGTGTGCTTTATGGATATCTTGAGGGGCAGATTGTCGCCGGGTAGGACTCCTGACTTTAAAAGCTCGATGGTAGCAGTGATTGTTTGATCCGAAAGGGACACTTTGCTGCTGTTTCGAGGGCTATCCTTTGTCGATTTTGCGGAGGAAGGCACCGCGCCTAATCTAAAGCTGAGACCAGTGCTACTACTCACAGTGCTCTCTGCACTATTACCGGCACTGCCAGTGCTTTGAACATCGCTTGGAACCGGACTCCTTGGGCTTGTAACTTGATGGTCCACCGATCCACACTGACTCGCCGAGTCGTCAGGAAGAGGCGATGTTGCAGCTCTTGCAGCCTCACTCCCAGAGCCAGTGCCTGTCTCTGTGTTTTCTGGTGATCCATTCTCTTTGTTCTTGATTGTTTTCCTCCTTCTTACACGCCGCGATATAGGTTCGAGGGATATCTTTTGTGGTTTTGGGGGGACCATTGGTCCGATGTCGACGGTCTCGACAAGGGAAAGCTTTTGGTCGCAACTTGAGGTTGCAGTAATTGAGGTTGGTCGTGTTATCGTAGCAGTGATCAAGTATGATATGGTCCCCCTTTCAAACTATAGTAAACATTAGTGAAATGAGCCAGCAGACGCACGACGATCAGCAGATTGGGAAGTCGTACATCAACACTCGAAGGCAGTCCCTTCCTAGGGAACTCCAGCTCGAAATTAAACTCATAGACACCGATATCGAGTCGTCCCTCCCCACACAGAGTGACCTCATCTTGGAACAAAGAAGCGTGGCCGTTGCCAAAATACTGGGACTTTCTGGGGTTGCTCGACGCGGTCAACCCGAGATCCGGCAGTGGGTCATTTGCGCCATTTGGGCTCTTGAAGACTCGAACAAAGCCATGAAGGCAGACTGTGAGATGCGTCAACCGTATGGGTTTGACAACAGTGAGCACGACAGCACCCCTCACTAGATCTCCGGGCGAGTACTTTCGATGAGGTTCGTCGGGGCGAATGTGGAATTCGGTGAGGTTTCTCGTCCGGGACTTCAACGGCGCGGTCAGTCGCGACAAAAACGATCTACCGTTCGACGGTAAAGGCGACACCGACGTCGTTGGAGTGACATTTGCGCACATGTCAATATGCTGTGAAGTGTTTATCGCCAAGATTTCGATCGTGAGTGCCAAGTATTCGGGATACTCGACAGCGGCGAGTGACCGGTCACATGTAGAGGCCCGTATTGGCAGACGGAGCGCAAAGCCAGAGGCTGGTATGACTGGCCCAACCGAAACCAAGACTGGATCTGACCTGGTGTGAGATCACCTCAGCGAGTGCCGCGCCGAGCATCCAAGGCGTGAGTTGAGTGGGATCGAAAGTGTTAAGGCGTCGATACGGATGGATGAGGGTAGGAGGAAGGGAAATTAAGTGTAAGAAGAAGTTAATGCAGCATCAGGACGAACGAACTGGACAAGAGATCTGATCGGGGGAACAGGACAGGAACCTAGGAAAAACTAGGCCCGGCCTTTTGGAGCTCAGTGCAGGTGTGCTGTGCTGTGCTGAGCTGTGCCTGCCAGTCCGGTCCCGTACCAGGAGTGAAGGAGGGGACGGGGACCCAAGTAGGAACAGTGGTGAAGAAGGAACTGGATCGGAGGCTGGCAAAAAGCAGGGGACCGTGTGTTGACGGTGTGTGAGAGTTTAGATAGCTAGTTGGTGCAAATCGACAGGCAGAGCAGACAAGAAGAATGAATAGTTGCAACACTGCAATTGCAGGAATGGTCGGTCGATTTATTAATGAAGAACCGAAGGCCAGGCAACGCGCAACAAGCTCATGGTAGGTAGGGTAGGTTGATATGCAGGAAGCAGGCGCTGGGCAGCTGCGCGCTGGAATAGTCGAGGCTGGCTTGGGATGTGGAGGGGAGGCGAGGGGAGGCGAGGGGAGGGATCTTGTCTTGACTCTTGACTCTTGAGGGGCAAGGGCAAGGGGAAGAGGGAAGGGATCGGAGCAGAGAAGAGGGGATTAGCTCTAGATGCAGATGGGAATAGGATCGATCACCAAAGCAGTTAGACCTCCACCTAGTACAGAAGGTGTCCGAAGTCCACACTGCACTGCACTGCACTCTGGCACACTCGAAACTGCGTTGCGTAGCGTAGCGCAGCACAGGAGCTCCTGATTGATCCCTCAAGTTGACATCGAGAGCCGACGATGAAAAGCCCTAGGAAAAGCCGAAGTCATGGCGAGAGTGCCGAACTGATAACAGCTAAAGTAGAGATCAGACGGAGAAAAACAAATGCATCTTCTGTTGCAGCCAAAAATAGCAAGCGTTCAACTTTCGGTCTGTCTGCCTCTGCCTCTGACTCCGTGCGGTTTTGGATTTGTATGGGGTCCTGGAAAAGGTTGAGACACTCGACCGACGACCGTCAATTACGACATGACAGACCACAAACGACACCAGTCCGATCGAAAAATGTCCGAAATTATGTTTCGTTTGATGATGGTACCATAAGCAAGTGTGCCACTTACTGGTAGATTCGTTTTCTGCACACGTATACATTTTCAAGAGAAGACTGCAAAGCAGTGGAGGCTTCCTCCGATTCTACTGATGATTGGGTATTGGAATCTGGAAGAGAGGTGAATTCCCCAGAGTAGCAGGTCTTGGATACAGAATGATGTGGTCATCGTGGCGGAGTGCTTGTGTTAGTCTTTGATGGTCTTGGAATCAAATCGTATTGGTGCGTGAGTACCGTAAAGATTATCAGGTCGCCCAAATATCGCACACCGTATCTTCCGTCCAGTACCTTATCTTTTGGGCAACGCAAGGAAGCACACGAGCAGGCTAGAATGCCGCATCGAGCAGCAAGAGTCCCGAAAGGGATCATGCATGGTAGCAGCTTTCCCTGTTTTCCCGTCTGTCTTCTGCAATCCATCACGCGCAGCCTCGAAGTCTGGATTGATTCGCTGAGCCTTACCTTCCACTGCTGGCATCGTGTGGCAACCTCTGTAGGAAGAGGGAGTACATATATCCTGAAAAACACCTCGGATAGTGACCATCGGTGAAGGAGGAGAGAGAGTCAGGATGCCGTGGGGCACAATTGGCACTGATACTGCCTCAGATTCTCGAATCAGCTTCGTCATCAGGTCGAACACAGCCGATGCAGAACCACGGACAAATGACACGCTTGTCTGTTCTATCATACAGGTCAGGTGTGACAGAAGACTTCTAAGAAAATTAGCAATGAGCTAGAACGTAAATCCCATCAATCGATCTCCTTCCGCCAACGTACTTCCAACCTCGCCTGGAGAAATACCAAGACTGCCGTTCGGCGGAAGGGGCACTTGCAGCCAACCGCTCATCTCCCGGGCTTGCTCCAGACCCAGACCCAGACACATCGGTTTCTTCCACAGACAAGCTTTCCTCAGATCAGGCCAAACCAGAGACCACTGACGACGAGAAAAGCTTGACTCTCGACATGTGGCGGTCTGGAACCTGAATCCCACTCTCGCATCGCGAACCCCCTTGCAAATGGCTCGTAATGCCCTCAATTGCATGGCGTGCATGACAGCATATTTCGTTGCCGTTTCACACGACGCATCATCTCTCGATTGGCTGAATTGCTGCTCTTGCATTGCAGACTGCCGGGGTGCCAGCATGCTCAAAATTCATGTATGTTGACATATATCGATTGCTATCATCGTGAATAAGCCATAAGATACATCTGCAGATGTAGCAGCATGAAAGAGGTCACCACATCCCAGCCAGCTTAAGAAGCCAAGTTATATCGTAGCACATTGATCCACCTCCGACATCCTTCCTTCCTTCCACCATCATCCATGAGCGAAAACACCCGACAGCACATCACAAATCCTTCAATCCTTCACCGAGAGCATATTCGTCGCCGCAAGCTGCCAGCATGAGCTCGGCAGTCTGATTTCGGTCAGAGGTAAGGGTACCGATATACGACTCCAAAGACTCGATGTTGTCGGTCCACCTGATAGCGTTGTCCTTCAATCGCTTTGCCTCCACGATCTTGCGCTGCAGCTCCGCCGGATCACTGTCGCTGTAGCGAGCCAACTCCTTGTTCAGAGCCTCCATCTCCTTCTCGAGCAATTCATGAGCCTCCAAGAGTACCTTCCTATCCATCCCATTTCCATCAAGCAGGTTCTCGTCGTCGTCCTCGCGCTTGGCCATCTCCTCCTCAATCTGTCTTTCCGTCTCTGCGATCGCGGTTGTGATGGTGCTCTCCTCAGCCTTCAACTTGTTGAGAATATTCTCCTTGCCTTTCTTCGCGTCGGACATGAAGCACCAGTACCAGTTGCCGCTGCCAATTTTCTCGACTCGGATGAGGTTCTCATCTTGCATGGCTTGAAGGGTGTCCTTGACTTGCATTGCGTGGATAGCGGCGACGGATGCGAGGGTCTTCTCGAGCTCTTTGAGGGTGAAGACGTTCATCGATTCTCGGAAGTATTCGAGGATCTTTTGTTGCTTTGCAGCGGTGGGGAGGTTTTTGGGCGCCTGAAATGGTTAATGAATGTCTGCTGTCCCCCAAGACTGATCTCACCATCCTGTGCGGAATTTCGCTTTCTTTTTGTCCAACGTGGGTGTTGCAGATGTTGCTATTGATTGATTAGGGACGGATGTCGTCGTGGTGTTGAGCCTGCTTGATGCGACGAGGTAGTGAATTTGGGATGAGAAATGAGCCGAAATCGGTAGGCTGTGTCTGCAGAACAGACGAGAATAGGTACGCGAGCACTTTACATACAAGCAAGTTCTCTCCAAAGTGTTCGTTGATCCTACGATCCGTTCACTTTCTTGTGTACATAGCTGAGTCAATGTCCCATCTTCTCAACACCTTGCTTTACAATTCTGTCAGGACTAAGTCAAGCACAACCACGTCTCTTTTCCCATCTACATCTGTATTCGTTCTCGTGAATATCGACAGAACATCAGACGTCTCCAATCTCTGTACATCAACCAACGGCTCACCATCAAATCCATCCCACGTCCATACCGGTTTGAACTGCGAATATTGCTCCTCCTTCCGCGCTCTCATGATACTCAAACTCGGATCAGAATTTCCTGGCAACACGAGGTACACATCACCTTTTGTATCGATACAGACACTACCCCTCGAGCCTGTCTCGGTAGGTTGAGGTGCATCGTCAACGATTGCTCTCGTCCAAACACCTTTCTTGTCAGCACGTCTGATTACCACCATTCGAAAAGAGAACATACCTTCCGGACTACGATAGTACACAATCCACGTCTCCTCATTTTTGACCTTTTCCCGGTTCAGGACCCAGAAACCACCATCCCAATCCGCTGCCTGACCCTCTTGGTTCAAAATCCCACTTCCCATCGGGATCTCAAATACCTTCGCACCATGGGCATCAGGCTTGATCGTGGTCTCAATCCCCTCTCCACCCGTCAAGCAGGCCAGGAATTTTCCTTCGGAACTCTCCCACCTCAGTCCCTGATCATCAGAAAAAGCATAGTTCAAGTCATAGTTATTCTCTGGTCCATTCGGCCCAGCTTGCTGCTGATGAGCATCTGCAGCTACTGGACTAGGTGGGACGATGAAATTACGATAACACCACGAGATATGTAGTCTTCCTTTCCGATGACCTATGCCATTTATGTATGGACTGTTTGATACTCCTGTCAAGTGCTGGCCCAAGAGGGTGTACGCGTGGGTGGAAGCTGAGTATCTGTAGAGAAGATCTGACCCAAGACCTGCTCTAGGTTGCATGTTAGTAGAAGGACAGTCTTTCAATGCTTCAATACAATCAGATAGTAAGGATCCTTCCGTCTTGAAGTAAACTTACTGGCCAGTGCGGTATGTGAAGAGGAGATCATCGCCAATATTTACGAATCTCGGATACGTTACCTCTTTCAACGATTCATCTGTCTCTACTCCTGGTAAACAATGCTTCGTCTCTGTGAAAAGCGAAGCTTCCCAGGTATGACAAGAAGGGTCATTCGCCACATTTGTCTTTGATATCCTGAATTTCAGCCTACATGGATGATCAATATCTTGTGCTTAGGTCTGCAAAAAACCCTGGATCTTACCGATCACAATGATGATCAAACGCCACATGGATAGTCCCATCGCCTTCACATACTCCAATAGATATAGTATTATGTCCATCGTCGCGAACTTGCTCGTAATCCTTAAAAGTCAAGACTTGCCACTCAGAGGAACTGACTGTCACAAGCCCGGGAAGAAGTTGACGTCGTGCGATATTTACATGACAACCAGTTCCGCTCTTGCCCGGTAGCACAGGTGTATAAAAGGCAGCATATTGCCATCCCTTGATAGTTGTTATCGCGTTTTGCTGAAAAGAATTGGCGTTGATCCTGTGCTTCCTATTCGGGTCTTGACCCAGGATTGTGATGGATGGTGATGTGAGCTTCATCCTGGATACCCGGACAAGACTTGAGACTGCTGATAATAAGTGAATCCACTGTCCGGCAGGAGCTTGCAACTCCAGGATATCAGGACTAGGACAAATTGTGACGACGTCAATGGAAGAAGCATCTCCTCACTCACACCTTCCTTTCTAAGACTCGGCAATTGATAGCCCGAATATTTCCCCGCAATTCGGAAGTCGAGGTGCATTTTGGTTCATCTGAAACACTGCAATATTTTAATCTGTGTTACAAAATCTCTAATTCATAAAATCACATAAGTAAGTTCTAACTTGCAGTCCCCCTAACGTGCTATGTCCTGCATATTCACTTGTATCAATCAGATTTTGTCAAGTCACATTCGATCAATCCAACGGCCAAAGTTCACTGTCTCTTTGGATAGGCTGGCACTCATTCGAAAGACTAGATGAGTAAATCCTTTGCATATTGAAACAATTCAGTCATAATGAAAAGAATTGCTCATTCTCATCAAAGTTGACGAGACACTTGACCTCAGAGTGGATGTGGGAAGCAAACGGAAGTCGTAAAGTGGAAGAGAACACTTCGACGGACAGCAAATAGCTTGATTCAAGTCTTTCCTTCCTCTGTACATCGAAACCTCTCCTCGATCAGTCTTGAGCAGCAATACATTCAATCTCGACCTTCGCACCACCTGGCAAGCCCTTCACAAACACACACGCTCGCGGTGGTTTGGGATCCGGCATGATCTACCCAGACAATCAGAGTCAGTAATAGTTCACTCTCATAGAGTACACTCCTTTTCTCCTCCCTTCTGATCTCACATTCCAAGAATACAAAGACAAGAATTGAAAATATCACACATAAGAGAAGCGAGAAGGAGAAACTGAGCAAATTCCGTAAACACACCTTCTTATAAACCTCATTCATCGCCGCATAATCCGCTTGTTCAGGCATGTAAATATTGACCTTCAGTATCCTCTCGAGCCCACTTCCAGCGCTCTTTAAGATATTTTTGATATTCTCAAGCGTCTTCTCAGTCTGTGGTCCTACATCTTCCGAGACGAGCTTGCCTTCTACATTGGCTCCTACTTGCTGTGAATTGCGACGTTAGTAAGTTCTATCCATTCTTCTCATGAAGTAACAATGAAGATCAAATGAGATCAAAGTGGGCGGGAGATGTTTGGGTGTGCGGAGGCTGGAAGATAATACGAACACCAGCGCAATAAACAACGCCATTATGTATCTTGGCATGATCTAGATTGAGAACAGAAGTTAGCATGGGATTTTAAATATTTGGTTTACAGCTATCGGGTTTAAGTGAGAAGACATACGGAAGAGCCCCGGAGGGAAAGCACAAGCCTCTGGGCAGAGCACTGCCTTAATCTCGCCTGGCATGTTGATTTTCCAGATTCGATTTAAGTCTTGAAATTCGAAAAAATGTTTTCAGATAGAAAGTATTTTGAAATTGAGGATGATGATGATGATGATGATGATGATGAGATCTCTAGCAAGTAGAAAACATATCTTCCAACGCGTTCTGGAAAGGCATCGGATCCCCCCACTCCCACCTTTGCAGATAACTAATTGTCTTATCACGTGCGGACTCTACTTCCCGTCTCGTTCTTTGACTCGGGCGAGATGATGAAGACCTAAGTTTATGTCTTAGAATTAGTCACTGCATTTGATATTCTCAACAGCAAAATGTTGTTTTGTACCAAATAAGCGACGTCGTCAACAGATCGACTCGTTGCAGAAGGTGGACCGTCAACATGATACCGCACGCTATTCTCTCTAAACATCACAACCTCACAAACTCGACCGTCCCAGCGCGTGCATCTTTCTCAACCTCTCCTCGCTCATCCTCATCCCCTCCTCCCAATCACCAAATATCCTAACATAAAACATCTCCGCATCCACAACCACCTTCCCATCCTTTCCCCTTGCATCTTCAACACACCCTGCCAACTCAGCAGCATCCCTGATCGCGAAACACGCACCCTCTCCTCCAAGTATAGGCAAAGCATGCGCTGCGTCCCCAATGAAATAGACACCCTTCCCCTGGCTCGCAAGTCTGACTAGCTCATCCTTCTCAACAAGCACATCCCTCATCAACCAATGCAAAGTCCTGCCCTTCCTAACGTTCTCCTCATCGAAAGCATCTTTGAACGGTTGTTCTAGGTCCCTTAATTTCGAGACTTCGGCGAAGAATGCTTCTGAGATATCAGATGCTTGATTAAGAGCGCGATCTGGTCGGTGGAGAGGGTCCTCTGAATTCGAGTGAGACGGCCGTGAGTAGATATAGCTTATATCCACAGCTTCAGAATCTTGGACGTAGTCGTTGATGGAGATCTGTAACAGCGTATCTCCCTGTTTCGTCTCTAGTACATTCCCGTCTTTGGAACGACTTTCATATATCGCCTTGAATGCAGTCCTGTCAATCCGTCGAGTCCCTCTGAATACCACATAAGGCAGGACGTTGAGCTGTACATCAGGTACCAGTGATTTCCGGATAGGTGAATGTACACCAGATGAATCGATCACCAGCCCGCATTCAACTTTCTCTCTATCCTTGAAAGTCAATGTATGGCCTGTCCCACTCGCCTCGATACCTTCCAAAACATGACCCCACTGAACATCAAGCTGCTCCCTCAACAAGCCCTCCAATCGCCCACGATGAGCTCTCAGCAGCTTGGGGCCTCCCTTTCCACTTCCCAGACCAGAAACATGACTAGGATAAACTTGTCCCATACCGCCTCTCGATCCATCAACAGCTACACGACGAGCAAATGTCGACTCGTCGATACCGAGGACGTTGGTGAGAAGCTTGGTAGTCCATGGCTGGAGCGAAATACCGTAGTTATGATGAGCGGGTGAAGGGTTCTTCTCGAAGATTATAGACTGGATACCACGGTTTTTGAAGCATCGTGCAAGTGTTAAACCTCCTATTCCAGCGCCGATGATCTGAATTGGTTGTGTCAAAGTCATGACGCCATAGACTTCGCATGCGGAATTGGTGTATCCTTTCTGGGGAATGAGGCTTATGGTTGGAGATATTATAACAAAGAGTGCAGGCCAGGAACGTCGAATGGATATTTATGCTCGAAAAGGAAGATAGTTGACATTGACAAGCTCGATACTTCCAAGTTGCTGGGGCCTGCTAAGCGACGCCGTGTAAATATTTTTGTTTACTTAGAACAACCACTTGTATCGGAAAGAAATACAATTTCCAATGATCCGAGGCTATAAAACCCGAGTTTCCACCTTGAATATTGATTTAAAATTAGATCTTTGGCCAGATTGACTGCCACAATGGCGCTTCGAAGATGGTAGGTAGGTAGGTAAACAAATCAAATCACGTGCGACCTCAGTAACTTACATCCTGAGGCCGAAAGGTATTCCAGTTCACATGCAGAAGTCCAATAACCTCTGCCCTTCTACTTCCTCACAAAACCAAGAGTCAAACCCCGTACAAATTCCGATGGATCAATGACCTACATGCCAACATACTACGAAATTCTCGGCCTTCCTCAAGCTCTTCACGATGAACCAAATCTGCCGGCGCAAACTCTGCGAATTGCGTATCGGCGAGCGCTCCTCCAGAACCACCCGGACAAGTCCTCTTCGAATCATGCCCTGAATTCGAAAGCAACCATATATTCGATCGACCAAATCTCCGAAGCGTTCAACACCCTATCGAATCCCAAGTCTCGCACCAAATACGACCAGGAGCTGAAGCTTCAGAGCGCCACTACACAAAATGGAGGGGTAACGGGCGAGCAGGTGTTTCGGACGGGCATTGAGACTGTGGATTTGGATGACCTGGAGGTTGACGAGGCACAAGGGATATGGTATCGGAGCTGTAGGTGTGGTGATGAGAGAGGATTCTTGATCAAGGAGGCGGATCTGGAAGAGGCTGCTGAGGATGGAGAGATAAGTGTTGGGTGCAAGGGGTGCAGTCTTTGGCTGAAGGTCCTCTTCGGAGTCATGGAGGACGATTGAGAGGACACTTTGGTCACAGCAGGATCGGAAGCACACATTCGCAAAAGAAGCTGGCTGCTTTGCCGGCGTGGAATGACCTGCCCCTACCGAACAATCTCAATCTGCTCAGCTTCCTCTTGAGGTTGGCTTACGAAAATAGGATGCCTGCTAGGTTGCCTCTAACAGTCGTCACCAGCTCAACTTCTCTAGCTTGTCAAATGCTCATAACAGATCAGGACATCTTTAAATGAGTCGATAGGCAGCCGAGTTCCGTGTCATCGAACTCAGATTTTTGAAGGTTCTCATGATCTCGTGATACTGATAATGTGCCGTCTTCCTATGGCTCCCAATCAGAGCTCTAAAGCAGTCTTGGTCACCTCAAACTTGCGGTTCAATTTCTCTTGCAACGCCCAATATAAGTTATCAGAGAACGCCAGACACATCGTATAAACAATCGAGCGTGTTGGAAGAACTTTATGTTGCTGGAGAAGTGAAAAAGAACGCCATTAGAAAATCAAATATATGCAGAAGAGCTCTTCACACCGCCTTCTTTAGTCCTTCCCCAAAACGGCCTAGACCAAGCCACTTTTGGCAGGCGCATCCATGCTTCTGCCGCCACTACTGAATCGAGGTGAATCGAGTCCAGTCGAGTTGTCTTTGATGCGCCCGTCCAGTGAATTGCCCTGCCCTGCATAGACCCCACCTTCCTTGCCCTGCTCCCCTCTTTCCCTCCTTGCTCTTTGCATTTCCCCTCCTTCTTATGTTGTCAATGCGTGTTCTCACTTCTGCGGTCGAACTTACGATCCTTTCAACCCGATTCACCCGCCCAATTGTCCCAAATTTTGCGTCAACAACACAAAGAAGAGCTTTCACTCTCTCCCGTGTTCCCGCAACCCATACTCTGAATTCATTGTAAGCTTCACTTTGTAACACTGCTGCCTGTGGTGAATAGCTTCTCGTGGCGTCTCCCACCCCTCAATCTTCAAGCCTTTCAAGACTCAGGTACTTTTAAAGTACTCTTGTGCTAAAACGACATTCCAGATTCCACCCCTCTTGCAGACGACCACAAGCTTCCGCACCCCGTAGATACAGTCCCCCCACAGCTACAGCTATCCGAAACTGCTCGTACCGAAACCACAAGATGTGTAGATCCCAGGGAGAGAGAGACGTCGAGTCCGGCGGTATGGATGTGACCAAGGGTAGACAGATCCTGCCCGCAGATGTTGTGCCCAAACACTACAACATTACTCTGGAACCCAACTTCGAGACCTTCAAGTTCAAGGGCACAGTAGTTATCGATCTGGATGTGGTCAAGGAGACAAGCTCCATATCTCTGAATACTCTGGAGCTCGATATCCACAATACGAAGATCCTAAGCTCGGGTGCTGTTGTCAGGTCAGTAACATTTCCGTTCTCTTCGTTTCCTTGGAGGCCTTGTTCATGTCGCGAACGATTGTGGAGAAATATGGGAATGTCCTTTGCCTCGATAAAGTACCAAGAGCACTGTACCAACGCTTTCTGGCCTACATATACTCTTAGCAAAGCTTGGTCCAAGAACGTACTGGTGCCGGCTGTAAGGTTACTGGAGGGATCGCAGGAATAGAGTCCTTGTAGATTGTATTTTATACTGACAGGGTATATGACAGCTCTTCCCCAGCTCTTACCTACGATGAAGATTCCCAAACAACGAAGGTGGCTTTCGAGAAGGCTCTTACGAAGGGATCTAAGGCCACACTTGAGATGTCCTTTACCGGTGAATTGAATGATAAAATGGCAGGATTCTACAGATCGACTTACAAGAATGCTGATGGGAGCCAATCTATAATGGCGACGAGTCAAATGGAGGCTACGGATGCCCGACGAGCTTTTCCATGTTTCGATGAACCAGCGTTGAAAGCCGAGTTTACTGTTACATTGATTGCCGACAAGAAATTCACATGCTTGAGCAACATGGATGTGTCATCCGAGAAGGAGGTTACCTCGGAGTTTGGTGGAGAGGTCAAGAAGGCTGTTTCTTTCAATAAGTCTCCTCTCATGTCAACATACTTGATCTGCTTCATTATTGGCGAGCTCAACTACATCGAGTCCACCAAATTCAGAGTTCCTGTCAGAGTCTACGCTCCTCCAACATCTGATATCGAGCATGGCCGCTTCTCTCTGGAGCTTGCCGCTCGTACACTCGAATTTTACGAGAAGACCTTCGATAGCGCCTTCCCTCTGCCAAAGATGGTAAGTCCAATCTTGAAATTCCTGCCAAGTACTGGTACTGATAGATGCAGGATATGGTTGCCATTCCTGATTTTGCTGCGGGGTAAGTTCAGGACTTTGACCCAGGAATGATTCGCAGTCTAATTATCATATCTAGTGCTATGGAGAATTGGGGCTTGATCACCTACCGTGTTGTCGATCTGATGCTGGACGAGAAGACCAGCAGTGCATCCACCAAGGAACGTGTTGCAGAAGTTGTCCAGCACGAGCTTGCTCATCAATGGTTTGGAAACCTAGTCACAATGGACTTTTGGGACGGCTTGTGGCTGAATGAAGGCTTTGCAACATGTACGTTGTTCGGGCAGTACCTACTTTCCCCCAAGCAGGTGCTTCAGGGGTATTCTGGTTTCAAATGTGCTCACGAGGTTTGAGTACGTGGATAATTGCTTACTTTCTCTTCTTTCTAGGGATGTCCTGGTACTCGTGCAATGTGTTCTACCCAGAGTGGAAAGTATGGCAAAGCTATGTCACGGACAGCCTTCAAGGCGCCCTTGGCCTGGATTCGTTGCGCAGCAGTCACCCGATCGAAGTGCCAGTCAAGAGAGCTGACGAGGTTAACCAAATCTTTGATGCGATCTCTTACATGAAGGGATCCAGTGTCATTCGAATGGTCTCGAAATACCTGGGCGAGGATGTTTTCATGCAAGGCATCCGAGACTATTTGGTACGTATTATGCAGCCCCAAAATTTCTATGTATCCAGAACTGTAGCTTTTCATTGCTTATACAGTTCTCATTGTTGATCTTTGACCTTGAGGCATATGGCAAAGCAACATACTAATTTCAAGGATAGAAAAAGCACGCGTACGGCAACACACAAACCGGCGATCTGTGGTCAGCGCTCAGCAAAGCCAGTGGCAAGGACGTCGAAAAGGTAATGGATATCTGGACCAAAAAGATTGGATATCCGGTGGTGTCGGTCACTGAAAATGAAGGCGCAAATTCGATCCATGTCAAGCAAAACCGATTCCTCCGAACAGGAGATGTCAAGCCTGAAGAGGATACTGTCCTTTATCCAGTCTTCCTGGGACTGCGCACCAAGGATGGCGTAGACGAGTCGCTCGTCTTGTCGACCCGAGAGGAGGATTTCAAAGTAAAGGACAAGGACTTCTTCAAACTTAACGCAGATCACTCTTCCCTTTATAGAACCTCATACAGCCCAGCTCGCCTGGAGAAGCTTGGTCAAGCCGCCAAGGATGGCCTATTGACTGTTGAGGACCGTGCCGGTATGATCTCGGACGCAGGTGCACTTGCAGCGTCGGGCTACGGGAAGACTTCGGGCGTTTTGAACTTGCTCAAGGGCTTTAGCGAGGAGAAAGAATTCATTGTATGGAGTGAGATCATCTCTAGGCTCGGTGCTGTTCGAGGGACTTGGACTTTCGAGGATCAGAAGATCCAAGATGGTCTCGAGACCTTCCAGCGAGATCTTGTTAGCGATCTTGCTCACAAAGCTGGGTGGGAGTTCAAGGACAGTGATGACCATCTTGAGCAGCAATTCAAGGGTCTCCTGTTTGGTAGCGCTGGAATGTCCGGGGACAAGGTCGTCATCAAAGCTGCCCAGGACATGTTCGCCAAATTTGCCGAGGGCAATTCATCCGCCATCCACCCAAACATCAGGGGAAGTGTCTACGGCATCAACCTGAAATATGGTAGTGCGAAGGAGGTTTGTCTGACTAAAGTAATCATGCGATTCTATGCTAATGACTTTTAGTACGACGTCATTCTCAACGCATACCGAACAGGAAAGACTGCCGATGAACGGAACACCGCTCTTCGATCATTAGGCAGAGCCAAGGATCCGGAATTGATCAAGAGAACCCTCGCTCTGCCATTCGGAGGTGAGGTCAAGGAGCAGGACATATATATGCCTGTCGGTGCCCTTAGAACTCACCCTGACGGAATCGAGGCATTGTACAACTGGATGACTGAGAATTGGGACGAGCTTGCCAGACGACTTCCTGCAGGATTATCTATGCTGGGCTCTATGGTCTCCATCTGCACATCTAGCTTCTCTAGTCAAGCTGATATCGACCGGATTAACAAGTTCTTTGAGGGCAAGAGCACCAAGGGCTTTGACCAGAGCCTTGCCCAGAGCCTTGATTCTATCAAGGCGAAGAGTGCATGGTTGGATAGGGACAGAGAAGACGTCAAGCAGTGGGTTGAAGCATATGAGGTAAAGGCAATCAAGAGCGAATTGTAGAGATAATTATCAGGTTGAAGGTCTCGATCAAGACGGCAAGATAGCGAGATCTAGCTCTTATAGAGACCAACGATTAACAACTAATCAGCGATCGTTTGCCGACCAATTTTCATATGTGATGGTAGATTGCATTTGCCCTTGACCTCCTTCTTCTTGGCACCTTCTTCACTCCCCTTCTGTTGAAGCTAATAAGCCGGTGCCACACAGCTGGAATGAAATCGACTCGGAGAATCATGCGGACCTCAGGCCTTGTTCCAAAAAAGGAAACCTCCTCCTGGAGTATCGCCGAAATACGACATGGTACTCACCTACTCTGGTTTCCGTCCATAGACAACGAGACTTTACAGCTCAATTAGTTTCTTTGCAGAAGAAAATGTGGAAGAGGGACCTACACTGGCTGATAAGCATGAATATTCTTATTCACAATATCCTTTCTCACTTTCGCGGTCAAGGTCTCAACCTCCTCCTTCGTCATACCGCCAGCCCTCGTCAATACAGCCATACTCAACCCCTCCAAAGCCCTCAACATGTCCTCCATCCAATAAGTCGCCAAGATCTTCAGGTGCTTACCCTTGGCCCAAGGATTCATCGGCCACTGAAAGTGTCTCTCTGTCACGTCTACGAAGCCAGCTTCCTCCATAAGCTTTGAATACTTCTCAACGTTTTTCCAAGATCGGCCGAGTTTCTCGGCAGCGCTCATGGTAGTATCAGCCCAAAATTCCATCGCCGTTCCTTTGAGAGTATCGTCAATAGCTCGCATAGGAATTGCCATATCCTGGAGTTCGAAGTATCCGCCAGGTTCTAGAGAGTCGTATGCGGATTTGAAGACCGTGGCTGGGTCCTTGAAGCATGTTACCATTGCTCGACCATGGACGAGGTCAAACTTTTGGGGAAAGTTCCACTGGTCCTCAAGGTCGTCTACTTCGAAGCTGCAATTTGATGGGATGCTACATATGTCAGTATCTTAGCCTCTGAGATGATTCACTTGGACATACAACTCGGGCTGAATTGGAGAGAGGTCCGTCCCGACCACATTCACGGAGGGAAATCTGTTTGCTGATAAGGGTTACCCAAATGGCCCTGAGAATTTTGCCACATAATTTTGAATTTACCGAATTCTATGGCCCAAATTCCGGTCCCAGTTCCAATGTCTAGAACTTGTCGGGGATTTTTAACTGGCGAGAGGTGCATCTCATCGTGCAAAGTGAGCATCCACTAGGTGATGGGCGAGTCAACAAGTGAGCCGATATCTGAGATACACCAAACTCACCAATTGATGTTGGAGATCTTTGACAGTTTTAGCACTATCATATTGTATGACACTAATTCAAGTCTTACCAAATCTTTCCATCTCGGCCTGATCGCAACATTAGTTTCCTGCATACTTGAGATGCCTCGAAAAGTGCAACTGACCTCATCGTTCGGTAGGAAGTATGCTATCGAAATATTAGTCATGACTTTGAAGGACCAGTATAAGTATAGGCTCTGAACTTACTACCCTCCTTATACCTATGATACGTTCTTCCATTCTCCTCGACAAATTGATAGATACTAGAATTCACACTCATAGTCGAAGTCTGTGGCGTCATGCCACCAATAGCAGAATCATTTTCGTAGTCAATCTGTTCTGTTAGGATCAAGTAATGTGGTAAATGTAAAATTGATTTCAATAACATAACTTACATTTAAATGTTGAAGAGCACTTTCTTCCATGGTTTCGCTCTCGTTGCTTCCTCCTGAATGTGGTGATAAGCCGGCACTTGGGGCACTGTTTCCCTCAACTGGTGCGTCAGTCACAAATTGATTAGAAGTACGAGATTCGATAATTTTATCAGACATTGAGAGATCTAAGAATATCGAACACGGCCGATTCAATCATGCGCAAGTGCTACACCTCAGCAATGCAGTGAGGGAAGAGATCTGATGGAAAGAGGGGTCTCTGATTGCAGCCCCACGACGGTGGTATCAACATCTTTATCACCGGAGCGTCCGGGCAATCTTCAAGCAATAGCGGGTCCATCTTAGCCTCGAAGCAACAACCCATCTCTAGCTCTATTTACCCAATGAAGTTGTCCTGTGTTGCCTCCTCCCGATCTTGGCCTCGTGCCGTTCCGGAGTGGCTGTCGTTTCGGGGCTAGCGGTCCTGTTTCCAGCGGCACATTGCGTTCTGAAGTCCCCTGGAGAAGAGAGCCAAGAAAATAATGCCAAAGGCGGCGTGGGAAATACTTTTCGATCTCTCCTTCTAATATCGTCTTCTTTGTCAAAGTAAAGTCTCTTCCTCGTCATCTTTTCCAGGTTCCAACAACTTAATAGATCGTGGTTCATCTGCTTTCCTGACGCCCCGGCATATTCCAAAAGCTTTCTATGCTAAAATGGTTAATTTGCATCAAAGGGGGTCGTCAAAATGAGAAGAAACAAGGCCATAGTATCGAAACCCAGATCTAAGACGGTTCGCCAGTGCTATAAAAGCAGATATATCTTATCTTCGCCAGTCAATTACGGAAAGTTTGGGAGAAACAGTCCTAATTCGACGACTTAACATCTCCACCATACGCAACCTTTCTAATCATAGAACGATTGCAACCCTCGATATTCACTATTCCAGCCAGTCCCATAGACTGGTCAAGATCTGCTAAAATACCTTGCAATACCTGCTTCGCTCCTGCCTGCAAAACACTGGTGTCAACAACATTCACTTTGATCGATAATAGGGCTTACCTTTCCAGCAATTGCTAGGCCGTAAATTGCAGGCCTTCCTACGAAGACAGCCTTCGCTCCCAAAGAGAGTGCTTTGATAATATCGACTCCTCCTCGGATACCACTGTCGAATAGGATGGTAAGCTTGTCACCTACTGCCTCTGCAATCTCAGGCAACATCTCTAGGGACCCAACAGCTCCATCAAGTTGTCGGCCTCACTATATTAGCCAGACTTGATAGACTTAACGAATACGAGACTCACCTCCGTGATTACTGACCACTATTCCATCGACACCGTGTTGAACAGCCAACTTCGCATCCTCAGGATGCTATCTACAGTCAGCCAGTTTATGTCAACTCACCACATACCAAACACGCACTTGAATTCCCTTCAACACGATGGGTCCATCCCAATGTTTTCTCAAATGAGCAATCTGCTCCCACGAATGCGCGGCACCAGAAAACACATCTGCAACCCACTCGGTCGAAGCTTCAAGCGGTTTCTCCTCTGGGGTCGCATTAAACTTCTCCTTGAATTTCCTCCTGAAGACCGGATCGGTGAATCCAGTCTTATTTCCTACCCCTTTCATGAAAGGTATATAAGCACCATCGAGATCAGCCGGACGCCATGCAAGAGCCCAGGTATCCAAAGTCACAACCAGGACCTTGTATCCATTTTCTTTGGCCCGTTTGAGGAGAGACTCGGTGACCTCTTCATCTTGAGGCCAATAGAGCTGGTACCAACGAGGACCGTTTCCGTTTGCTTTGGCGACTTCTTCGATGGAAGAGCTGGAAGCAGTGCTCAGGATAAAGGGCACGCCTATCTCGGAGCAGACTTGAGCGAGACCTGTTTCCTTATCTTCGTGGAAGATGATTTGAACTCCAACTGGGGCCATTAGAACGGGAGTCTCTAAAAAGTGATTTAGTAATTTGAGATGTTCATTGAAAGATAAGGAATGTTACCGTAAGTTTCCCCAAAGAGCTTGACAGTCAGATCTCGATTTGTCGTCGGTCTCAGCATACGCGGAATCATTTTCCACTGTCGAAATGCTAAACGGTTTGCGTCCATGGTAGCCCTCTCGCCTGCGCCTCCGGCAACATAGTTGTATGCTGTTGGTTTCAAAATGCTTTTTGCTTGCTCCTCCAGCTTGTTGGAATCTGTGGTGACAAGTGGGAGTCTTTGATGAAGCATGCCAGCTATATTTTATCAGAAATTTACATCTGTCCGCTGATAGTGTGAGATCAAACCTCTGTACAGTTCATTCTGGAAAGCTCCATATTTACGGTGCTGATCAGTTCCATGAACAGATTGAGGTTGCTGTTTATCCATGGTAGATGACATCTTGAGAAAATAGCGTGATGATAGAGCCTGATCTTTAGAACTGAATTATTTTGCCAATCATCAATATAGAACACCAGTGAGTAAGTAAACGATTGCTTTGCACAAATAACAGAAAGGGTTGGAAGAGTATTAAACGAAAATTTACTGTTTAATAATCGTAGATGTCGCCGGGTACGTCACTAAAACCTGATGTTTTGGCAGGTAAATGCCTAGGCAACTTTCCTCCTGCTCCCGACAGCCGAGAAACCCTCTCACTGAACATGTTGAGTAAACATTTATGATTGATATTTCATTCACTCTGAACTATACGGTATTTTTGTATTCCACTATATCCGTAGTACGATGAGTTTTGACCGGTAAGCGATTATAGTGTAAATGGGATTGGTCACCTAGAGAGAATGTTGAACAAGTCAAAGGACTGTTTACTATTCCGAATTCACTTTTGGCCCATGACAGAAACTAGACCGATAGTTGATGTCGGTGTAAGATTATCTTTGAATAGGAAGTGACAGCTAAAGTCCGACACTCCAAGATATCATCGCGTCACAGTCTTTACCCCGCATCGACTACCCCACCATCGCTCCACGCCACATCAAGATAGAGAGAGACCATGCCTCGGATCAAATTCCGCAGGTAATGTGCCGTCACATTCAGGAGCGAGGGGTGGATATCCCCCGCTTTCAAGTTCTGGTGTATGTAGTAAGATAAAATCCATGTATGAACGTCCCCGAATTTGTACCTACAATTTTCTCTTCCTATCCTAACAAGAACGCAAACAAGGACTTTAACAATAGCAAAAATGGCTGCCGCAGATACCGCAAAGACCTTTGATATCCCAAAGAAATACAAGGCTGTCGTTTATGACAAGCCTGGTAGTATTTCAACCAAGATCGAGGAGCTTGATACCCCTGAGCCGGGACCCGGAGATGTTCTTGTTCGATTGTGAGTAAGGCGATTCTGTACAAATTGGTTTGCGGCTGACATGTTGGAATGTTTAGGTCGCACTCAGGGGTTTGCCATTCTGATATGGGCATTATGGAGAACAGCTGGCGTGGCCTGCCATATCCAACTCAGGCAGGGCAAGTTGGTAAGAAATTTTTGGTCGCTTCAATCCCTGTTTAATTCTTCGAGACGTACTTGAACGTTCAACTCATAAACCGTATATTAGCTGACCTTGAATTCCCAACACAGGTGGCCATGAAGGGGTTGGAATCGTTCACAAGCTTGGTCCAGGATCTGAGAATGGACGAGTGAAGGTTGGAGATCGCGTAGGCATCAAGGTAAAGGACCTCAGCACGGAGTGCTTATGATTGATTGCGAGCCAAAGCTGAAATGCAGTAGTGGATAGCCTATGCGTGTGGTGCTTGCCCACCCTGCCTAGAGGGACAAGACGGTGTCTGTTTTGTAAGTACCCCTATTATCTCGGTGTCGCCTTTCTAACAAGATCCACTAGAACCAAAAGATATCCGGCTACTATTGTGAGTTGGGTCGCTGACCCCGGGTTTGCGGAGCATTCACTGAGTACTCAATAGTTCCTGGGACATTCCAGCAATATGCACTTGCTCCGGCGTCCTACGTCACTCCAATTCCTGATGCCTTATCATCCGCAGATGCCGCACCGATGTTGTGTGCCGGTGTCACGACGTAAGTTGATCGCTGAGGCTGTGAGGAAGGAGGTCGCAGATGCGGCCGCATAGAAAAGCGAAGCTCACAACCTTGTTCTATTTTAGGTACTCAGCCTTGAGAAAGTCTGATGCGAAATCTGGACAATGGGTTGTCATTTGTAAGTAGAGTTTCTTGCTACATTAAGGGATCTGATTGACTAACATGTGAAAAAATTAGCCGGGGCTGGTGGTGGATTGTCAGTTTTCTCTTCCCACGACATGCGAGCTCTCGCTAATGGAATTGAACAGAGGCCATTTGGCATGCCAGATTGGCTCTCGGGGCATGGCTTTGAGAATCATTGGAATCGATCATGGAAGCAAGGAAAATCTAGTAAAAGAATGTGGCGCTGAAGTTTTTATCGATATTACCAAGCACGATGACAAGACCATTGCAGAGGAAGTCAAGAAGGCGACAGGAGGTGGGTTCTAATCTGGACCTTGACATTGAGCAGACAAAAGTACTAAATTACTCTCAGGACTTGGTGCATCAGCAGTCATTGTCTGTACAGCTTCGAATAAGGCATATGCCCAGGCTCTTGACATGCTCAGATTTGGTGGTACACTGGTATGCGTGGGTATGCCAGAGGGAGACTCTGTTCCCATTGCAAAGGCCTTTCCGGCTGCAATGGTCGCCATGTCCCATAACATTAAGGGCAGCGCTGTGGGCAATCAGCGAGAAGCTCTCGAAGTCTTGGACATGGCTGCGCGTGGCATTGTCAAGACTCGTCTGAGGACTGAGCCGATGGAGAAGTTGACTGAAGTCTTTCAGGAGATGTCCGAGGGCAAAATGCAAGGAAGAGTTGTTCTTGACCTTCAATAGGCCACAGTAGTATGTAAGAGGAATTCATCGTAGTCCAATGGAATTTGTACATGAAGAAGTTGGTCTGTGACGGGAAGTGTGTGTCGGTGAGGGGATGAAGGTTACAGCATAGGGCTGAAGTGGCAAACTCTCGAACTGTTGAAACTGGAGGGCGGTGTGATTCTTCTTCTCTCTTCGATATCCCCTCGTCAGGTATAATGAGTGGTCCTAGACCAATGGCCGTTGAGTACCAGACAGCTGAAGAAGCTCCAGTGCGGTATGGCCGAAAAGCTCTTGGCACTTGCCTACTGAGTGTGATTACCGGGGAAACTCTTGCGTACGTCCCTATGGTTTTGCAAATGTAACCGTGCGAAGAATGTGTATTCTGGTCTTTTCGTGGGGGCGTAACCACGCCGCATCCACAGTTGGCATCTCGATGCAGAACCATCCATACTCTCGGCCATCACTTGACGGAGGGATGATGCGGATCGATCCACGGCATTCGATCGAGAAGCCGATGTTGGAAAGAACTCGATGCTGTCCCTGTATTATGCGTGTGACCGAAGGCAGGGAAACAGAAGGAGAAGCCTGCTCCGAACCAACACTGAAACATTCATCATCACACAACCAAACCGTAGTTTTGACGGGGAAGCCCAGGTATGGAGACGCTATTGCAGAAGATAGTTCAGCATCGTCTGCCATAGACGGGCTTGCCGCGCATAAGACCGTCAGCCAACTGAATAGAGGGGCGATGAAAAAGCAGACCTCGGGGGACGGAGAGGGAAAAGTACGCTGTTGATCAAAGTGGAAGAAAGGAGAGACTGCCAAAGTCCTCAGCTGTCAGCCTTGACTCCTCGCTAGGGGCCTGGCGGGCCAATCACTGGCCGGCTCCCACAAGGCAGCTTTCGCTTCTGGGCTGCCGTTTTGGCCGCAGACCTCAACACCAACATTCCCTCTACTCTCAATTTGCGGCGAGGTGCATTGCTGCCTCGCTGGACCCCCTCAATTGCTCTAACAAAATGCTCAATTGTTACTATATCACACAAACATCTATCTTCCTTTGCTCTTCCAGCCGGCCTTCTGGAAGACCATCGGCCTGATCGCAGACCTCTTTGCAACGGTGCACGGCTCAGCACGGCGCCTAGGGAATCTTTTGGAATTGACGGTGACTATGTTTTCTATAGGCAGAAAATTGCATCTATCTCTACATTCCTTCTATATAAGTAGTTATGTGCCGCGATGGCGTTCCTAATCAGCAGACTCAATCCATTGTCCTACATCCATATCCTCATGTCTTCACCCATAGCGAGCTTCAGCAAGCTCTCTATTACCCAAAGAATGCAATCGGCTCGGGGACATGCACGTGGTCCTTCCAGTGGGAAAGGAAAAGGCAAAGCTGTCCCCATCGAAGAAGAGCCTTCTAGCTCTGAAGAAAGTTCTGACGAAGAATCCAATGGATCTGATCCCGATGACGAAAATCCAGAGGAGGAGGCTGACACTACATGTCGAGTCTTCGCCCTCGACCATTGCCGACACCACGGGACACGCTATGCATTCCAGATCGCATATGCCGAGGTGGAAAGATACAGTATTCGGATCAGCACTACAGACTCGGGAAGACCTACATGTTCTTGCAAAGAACAAGGGAATTGCCGCCACATACTTTGGTTCTTGGAACAGCTTTCGCATACTCGGTCGCTTACAGCCGGAAACGAAGAGGCCCACGTCACTCCCTACGAACATATCTCGCATCTTGGGTTGGACAATGTGTGTGAAGAGCTTCATTGGGAGCTCAGACAAGGAACCGATTCGGATACTGAGGAGACACAATGGCAACTCAGAAAAGCATATTCCACGATGGAACCCGGCCGACAAACAAGAGGTGTGATCAAAGAGAGATTGAGGACTGTCCGCGATATAATGGCGACTCTGTCTGAAATAGATACGGATAGCTATCGGCAGGATTTGTTCGAATCCGGAGACGACATCACGATGGAACCAATGCTTGTGAGGAGAGACCTGGAAGCGACTGTAGCCAAAATTCTCATCATGGACGATAGCATCTTCCACCACTTTCAGACCCTTGTATCTCGTAATGTCCGTGCCACAGAATACTTCATCAAGATGGGAGCAAAAGCACAGACGACACTCGAGCTTCTAGATCAATATTGCGAGATAGGTCCCAGTATCGGTCAGCATGATCTGATACGATCCGCCCAAACTCTGGTCGACATTGTCAATTCTATCAGTATCAATGTTACAGAGAGACAGCCACTCAGTCCGGCGTCTCGGGCCGAGGCAGCCAAAGCATTGGTTTCTATTCTCAGCACGGTTGTTAGAGACAGAAACCACGACGCATACCAAAACAGTACCTGGCCACGGCGACGTCCACACGGTGAACTGTCAATCGACCGTAATCTGTATGAACGTCTCATCGGAACTACTTCACGGACAAGCCCTGCCGGCGGGAACTTTGTCATCAAAGCCTTGCAAGACCTGCCCGAAGCTCGCCATTTTGTTGAGGAGTTAGAAGAATTACTTGTCATGTTAGAAACGATCGGCTGGGGTCCTGCGCCTCAGGCCTACCGTGATAAGCTGGGAGCGCTGATCTCACAGCTTAAGGGTTCTGGTCTGAGCATGTCTTCCGGGAAGAGACCAGCAGGCTCACTAGACCGAGAGGTGAAGCGTATGAAGTGAGGGCCTACGGTTGGGTAGGAGATAATTGGTTATTATGAGGTTTTCGCAGCCAGCTCTGCAGGATTCCTGGCTTTTGCCGTCAAGTTTTCTTTCCTTCAACCCAAAGTTTCATTATACATACAACACTCATTTGTTTTCATTTTCTCAGCACATAACACACCCCGAGTTTCTTCGACAGATATCTCAACACACCATAGCCATGTAGAGCTAGATACTTCTCTTTCGCTGTCTTTATTTGAGTCACAAACATTGGCTAAATATCATGATCATCATGCCTCGCTTATTTCTCACTTTGACTTTTTGATAATGACTATTGTGTATTTCGAATCTCGCCACGGTTCTCTAAGTCTGCCCCGAGCTCCTCCTTTGTCAAAGTTCTGCCATTTGAGACTCTTTAGACCATTTCAAGTCCAGATTTCTTCTCTTTCTGAATTGCTTCATTGTCAATGATAATGACTGGTTTGCCTTGCATTTTCCCGGAATGCGCAAGCTCAACAGCCTTCGGAATCTCTTTGAGACCATAGAAAGGATTTGTCCTGACGCTGATCTGGTGTTCTGAGGCGACTTTCAGCATCTTCTGACATTCTCCCCTGGAGCCTGGTAATCGTCAATATGATTTCAGCGGTGTTCAAGCACTACATACCGACCAGGCTTCCGTGGATGCGAATATCCCGGAAGACTAGCTCTGCGAAAGGCACCGAGACATTGGTTGGCTGAGCAATCTGAACGAGCACACCTAGAACGCGTTACGGATGTCAAACCAATTAGTCTCTTGGATGGGCTCACCATGCATCTTAGTAACAGCTGCGCTTGTAGAGGCTGCAGACTCGTGGTCAGACACGTTGAGAGTCGCATCAGCTAAGTTCCCGCTGTTCGCTTTTTTTACTTCTTCAACGATCTTCTCTTTGCCCGGGCGGGCATCAATGACGGTGTCAGCGCCGCATTCTTTTGCCAAAGAAAGTGCGCCATCTCGAGCATCAATTGCTATGACTCTCAAGCCTAGCGCTTTTGCAAACTGGACTCCTGTTCACTGCATTAATATGCATCTTCGGAAATGGTTGAGAAGCACGAATCGGGATTTAACAGATGCAATGACTCGATCTCGGAACGAGACGTGATCAGAAAGGTGAATGAAAATTACCGAGATGCCCGAGTCCACCTCCTCCACCAACTAATGCAATAGTCTCTCCGGCTTTCAGTCCAGCTCTCACAAGACCACCCCAAACGGTTATTCCAGCGCACTTCTGCAAAGTCAGCGCCATTGAACCCGAAACTAGATCAGGATCTCGTTTTCTAAGATGTGTCTTCAAACCGAGACTTTGGAATACCACGGGGAACAAGGTGAGGAGATTACGTACCGCTAGAGGTGCAGCGGACTGGAAGCTCAAATTATCAGGCAACATGCAGCATTCTCTACCATCAACAACTTCATATTCCGCAAAGGATCCATCCATAGTAACACCGAGATATCCTCCACCATTAGCGCAGTACTGGCGATCTTGTTCAGGTCCCTTGCAATCAGCGCATTCACCACAACGGTGATATGTCAAGCTACACAGAACTCTGTCTCCGTCTTTGAACCCGTCAATAGCGCTGCCGACTTTGACGACCGTGCCGGCTCCCTCATGAGAAGCGACACAAGGAAGTTTCGTGCCCATGATTCCTTCACTTACCATGCCATCTGTATGGCAGAGAGATCCAACGGCTACCTTTACCAGCATATCATTTTCGTCGAGATTCTTCCCAGGCGTGGGGATCTCATGGATTTTGTAAGGCTTTTTGAACTGCCAATGATAGTCAATATCCTACAGACTAGCCAACTGTTGCCAGTGATTAACAAAGTAGGGTACCTCAACCACTTGCGCAGCAAGCATCTTTTCGGGAATTTGAAAGGCCATTCTTGGATCAATTTGAACAGTACTCAGGGAGTGGAAAAATGAAAGGCTCAACAAGAATCTGAACAATCGATCGAAAATGGGAATTCAATATCTACTTTATGGAATACTTTAACATGGCGGGGTAGTAACCTCGCGCCTCTCGTTCCGTGATAGTACAGACCCTTGACGTCAGCTTGTAGCACTTAGTAGAAGTTCCGGATACCAGGTTCTTAAAGCCGACCGACGAGATGAGATGAACACTCTTTCAGGAATTGCATTTTCTTTGGACGTATGTCGTATTTACCACTTTTATCGCCGTGAAATGTAAATTTGATGCTGTAGAAGTGTTTTGAAGTCAAAGTTCCCTCAAGGTGCTCTCATTCCCACCCCTGTCAGCTTTGGTTACTTATTTCTTGGCAACTCAAGTCGCGACAACCTCCTTAACCGCCACATGCCTCGTGGCATCACAATCAACACAACCACATCACGACGCGAAGTGCAAGTTGCAAAGGGTATCGACCGGAGTCAACAGAACATCGAGAGTCTTTTTTGATGAGCAATTAGCCATCTAGATAGCAGGAGTTGGGAGCTGTATGTTCCGGGAGTGACGTTGCAACGCAGCAGGCTTTCTGTCCTGAGACACGATGCGGGACTCGGCGGAGGATAATACATTGCTCTCAAAGGACCGTGTGGATCCCCCTCAGGAGGAGGATATCCCTTCGAAACTATTTACGAGGTCCAAGAGCGCTCGCATTTGGAGTAAAGCAGTGTTGATATCAGTCACGGGACTGATCCTCTATTGCACATTCGGCATGCTGTTCGACAATCTACTTTTGATTATCACAGCCGGCACAGCTAACTCAGCGGCATTGCCTGGAACCCAGGGTGATGCAAAGGATGATCCAGAGTCGTTGAAGAAGACCACAGCCAAAGTTCCACAGTACTTTCAGACGAGTCCTGAACTATGGGCCGGTCCTACTGCCACGGGAAGAGCACCGTTTCTGGCTCAGACGAACGCTGTCTCGTTCGATCTAACTGCTACATTCGTTCCTAATACACCCCTCGAGACAGCAATTCCAATTGTCGGACAGAAGCAGAATCAAAGTATCTTTCATCTGATGGGACAGCTGTCTCCGTACTTTCCCAATCCATCTGGTTTTGGCGTAGCCGAATACCCTCTACCCCCTGGAGCCAACATCACCCAAGTCCAGGTGAGTTTTGAGGATTTGCTGTCAAATATGAAATCTGACGTTGTATTAGATGCTCTCTCGCCATGGCTCTAGGTATCCCACTTCTGGTGCCAATGTCTATACTTTCGGGCAGAAGATTGCAAACCTCACCGGGAATTTCGAAGCATCAGGAGAGCTTTCGTTCTTGAACTCTTGGATCTATGAATTGGGTAGGGAAATTTTGGTCCCAAGAGGACGACAGGAGCTGTTCGAAAGCGGTATCTTGCACTAGTATGTCACCAGGGCGAGGGCTGTTTCTTCTTTCCGATTGTCTCAGAAGATCTTCACTTTGGAAACACTCCTAGGATAGGCACAAAGAAGTAGTCGCTAACGGTGTGATCGCCCAGCTACCAGTACGGCCAATTGTACAATTCAAACAGCAAGATCATTGTTCGAACAACAACTCAAGATCGGATGTTGAAGGTTTGTGAAGAACGCGTTTCGCTGAAATAGCATTGCTGACACCTAACAGAGCGCAGAGTACTTCATGGCTGGCTTTTTTGGCTTGGAATGGACTAATAATGCGACCATCGAAGTTATTATTGAAGCACAGGGCTTCAATAACTCACTCGCTGGTTATGACAATTGCAGAAACGCGAACACTTTCCGAAACCAAGGCGGTGGTAATGCGACGGCAGAATGGGTAAAGATTTACCTTCAAGACGCAACGGAGCGACTGCGGCCTTTGGTCAAAGGCTTTGAATGGACAATCGAAGATACATATGCGGCACAGAATATGTGCCCTTACGAAACAGTCAGTCGTACCCCATTTTCGCCCCAGCATTACTGATTCAAGAAGGTTGCATATGGATATAGCGTATTCTGTGATTTGTTCACCTACGAGGAATGGGTTGGGTTTGAGTATTCTTTAGATCTCTATTTCGCTGGGAGTTCTTCATTCCAGGTACATGGTCCCCCACCCCTTCTGCATTCGACCCCAACTAACATCTCAAAGTCACCAACCGGCCGTGCAGTTGGCCTTGGGTATGTGCAAGAAACTATTGCTCGCTTGAAGAACCATACACTAGGCTACTCAGGATCGCAAATCAACACGACGTTGGACTCAAGCGAGGAGACATTCCCTCTGAATCAAAGCCTGTACTTTGACTTTTCACACGATACCAATATTATGAGTATCCTGACTGCCTTCGGATTTACGCAATTCAACACTTTCCTACCTCCGTCACACTACCCTGGTCCTCACAACCTGACCGTTTCTCACCTTGAGCCATTCGGCGCCCGGCTGGATATCGAAATTATCCAAACTCCCTCGCCATTGAATGCGCAGAGAAAATACAAAGAGGGTGGCAAGACAACTTACATCCACTTCATCCTCAATCAACGTACGTTGCCTCTGGGTTTGAATTTTGCGGAATGTGGGGCGGACCGATTAGATGGATGGTGTGAGCTTCAGACATTTCTGAAGACGCAGGAGAGAGCCGAGGAATTGGCAAAGTATGATCTCGCTTGCAATGGAGATTATGACGCTATGACGTACGGAGAGATCGTTGATGGTGCTCCTATTTGATAGAAATTATACCAGTAAAGAAGGTTTGAATTGTAAGATAGACGGGTGCCAGGAATACCCCAGATTGTCAAATTCTCGCACTACTCACCATGTATGGTAGCAAAGCAACAAGACACCTTTATCGTTTCCGCTTACGAGTGTTTTCGTGTCCGGGGACATACATTACCGCAACGGAAAGTGGATGTGATCGAGACAAGTCGACGAACATCTTCATTTCCAGAATTCCAACAATCTCGTTGGGGAACAGCTTGCGAATACATTCTTGGCGGTATACGAAATCCAACATGAAAGTTTGAGACAACAGCGGCTCACAAAGTGTGGGGACCGAACTATTTGTTTTCTCACGAGTCAAGCTGTTCGTCCTCTTTCCCAGGAAGCTGAAGCGCGGGAGCACGTTCCCCTTCGCTGATGCAAGTGCATGCACAGCCCATCCCAATGATCCCATTGCTCCCCCCGAATGGGCCATCTAAGATGCGATGTGCGATCGGGATCTGCCAGAAATGCTACGCGTTGACTCTCTCACGCAGGGAAAAGAGACTGGGTTCGTGAGATCATGGGTCCTGAAGGTGGATTGGATGAGGCTAAGAGGGCTAGGAGACCAACACCAACACTAACACGTCGTCCGAGCAAACCTCGCTTGTTTGACATGCCCGGCATCCCTTGCAAAAACGGCCATGCAGTCGTTTTCCTTTTTAGTTCGTCGTTTCCTGTCAGATCCGCCAAGTTCCACCTTGCTAGACAGATAGGGTTTGGGCTGCAAGAACTGGCCTGAAAGAAGGCCTATAGCGCGAGGACGTAAGCTGCGCTGCTGCTGTTCGTCGCTCTACACGATAACCGAGAGACCCAAGGTCCAGGGTCCGGGAATTCGGATCGTTGGGCTGTCCCTGGTCCTGGGTCTTAATACGTACCTGTTATATGGGGATCGGACTGACCTGGGATGGAGAGTGGTTTTTGTCCGAGATCTAGACACAGGCTATCTTGCTCGTACCGAGATTTCCCATCTCCTCTCCGAGAGGGAAGAACGCTGGATGGGAAATTGCGAGGGTTCGGAGGTGTCTCCGTCTTGAAGACAGCGAAATTGAATATTGATCCGATTTCAGACACCGCTATTGATGAGCAGAATGATTGCATGGACAGAGGAGCAAGAGACTGATCTGGAAAGTGTCTCTGTGTGAAAGTCTAACTAACGCTAATGTCCATTTCGTCTCAAGATGCAGTTGAGATATGTCACCTTAACTCAGTCTACATAGTCTCGGGCATCAATACACCGGCAAAGTTCTCGACAGCTTGATAGTTCAAGAATTGAGAGTCGTTTAAAGCATCACCCGGACAGACTCTTGCTTGCCAGTCTTCCTTCCTATCCTGGACTTGGCAAAGTTAGATCTCGCTGATCTTCTCCAGCGATGGCGTGATTTCCTTCCTGCCTCAGTAGCGAAACTCACATCACTCCGTACAGAGGAACCATCTCAAACGTAACTGGGAGACCCAGGTTTGCATTCTGTCGAAAAGGTTCAGCTACTTCACAGCGGCGCAGTATCGTTCGTCCCGAAGCCCCGGAGTGATCTCAATTTACTTGACCGGACAGCGCTCGACACTGTACATTAGGGTTAGCGAGCTCCGACAGGAGACTTCTGAGTTCAGAAACATGATCAGGTTCACCTGTGTTAAATTGTGGGACGCTACAGTACAGCTGCAGTACAGAGCTTGCCCAGCGAACTCTGATAAAATCGAGAGATCCGTATGACCTACGTTACATCTCGTACTGTATGCGGAGTACATCGCGAGCCATGTCCCCGATTGACGTTTCTTCATTCCTGCTCCCCACATGTCTATCTTTCTGTTCTAGCCATCTTGTCAGTCTAGCCTGTCTTAAACTTCGAAACGGGTTTGTGATATACAGGAGTTCAGTTCCGTTTGATCTGAACCCTTGACAGCAGGAGTAGTACTAACATCTGTGCGTGCATGGCCACCGAGCCCACTCGCTCGCTGTCAGCATCGCACTACACCTAGGAGCTAGAAAGTCCAACACCAACACAGATGATGTTGGTTTCCTCCCTTGTTTTCCTCCAGGATCCGCAAGCTCTGCCTTTTCAAGCGACCGACTTGTGGGTATGATCCGTATATGCTTTGAGTAGCATTGCAGACGAATATCGGAAGCTTAGCTCCAGTCAACTTTAATATGCGATCTTTATTTTGCTAACATCTCCGTGGTTCTACCGGAACCTACTCTCTCGGTATTCAGGGTTGGGATGGGAAACGCAGGGAGGAACTGGCAAGGGAGGGGTGTTGATCTCCAGTACATATGCATTAGCTTTCCTCGAACCAGCTTCCCCGATGTGCTGTTTTGCTCCGCTGACCAGGCTGACCTAGACAGATAGCTGGGAAGGTCATCTTCGATGCCACGGGGCACTCAAACACTTAATTCTATCCCATCTAGTCCTCTTGTAGAAATCTGCTCGGCTGTACATGCGTATCTTGTTCTAGTGGAGTAAGTTTGCTGTCTTCTGCCTGGGCAGAATATCAATCCGCCTAGAAATAACTTTTGCACATGTCGTTCACCTAGCTACTTGCCTCACTTACAACCTCATGCCATGGAAGTCTAATGTCTCGCAAGCCAATTGAGACTGTGTCCCTAAGCCATAGTTTGAATGCCGAGACTGGCGTACACTTGTCAAGTGACAGCGGCTTCACTGTGCACTACTGCAGGACCATCCTTTCCCTCGATTAGTATTCGCCGGGCCGGGTGAAGTACCGGCAGAAGGTAGGTGTCAGAGTGCAGGTGGCTGATCTATGTCTAGAGACGCGTGGATAGCGGCTGGTCGGATCTGATAACTGGATCCGTGCAGGGAAACTTCTGCCTCGGTGTGGGGGTAGTTATCTTTCGTTGTGTTGGGTCAGGTCTTCTTTGGTATAAGCTTCTACCCAGTACGAAATAGCGGGTGGTCTAAATTCTGGAATTATGGATGTCTCTTGCGTGGGACATGTGCGTGTCAATTCGCTTGTGGGCGAAATGTCTCGCTTGCAGCTCTTCCCGAGTAGAGATTAGGAGATGAAGAATCTAAGTTCACAATGTAAAGTTCAACAAAAACATATACTCCCCTCTGTAATATGAATATGTCCGATAACTGTACACTGAGGACGGGAACGGACAGCAACAACTTTTCCTATCCGTGCAATTGGCTGTCCATCTCCCCTCCCCCTCTTCTCCAGTTCAGAACTGACCTGGAAAGCTACGTACACCCACAGTCTAGCACGTGTCAAAAAAGCTTGATTATAGTTTCAACAGTCAGCAAGTGGTACTTTTGTTGCTCTCTTGTGGAAACATGGAAACAAACCTTAAAATCTCCTCTTTCGCGGTTTCGTTTGGTGGTGGGTTGGAGAAGGTGGTCTCGGTGTCAGTAGGAGCCCGGCACGCCACCCGGATCCATCGGTATGTGGAGGTGAGGAAAGAGTTTCTTTCATGACTTCGAGTAGTAATTAGGGAAGACGCTCAGTGCTGATCGTGAAGGTTGAAGGTTGGAGGACGAGCGCTGTCTGAGGAGCACCCGGGCCCCGTGCAGAGGGGCTGATATTCAGGGAAAGTGTGTTGTGGGCAAGTAACAGTGCAACAACTCTGACAGGATCAGAAAATGGATGCAGAGCCGATGAGCAGCAGAGCAAATAGTGTTCATTAAAAGTAATTCTTTGGTGGCGATCGCTGTACAATGTCTAAAATAAACAGATTCGGCCTAAGTCAAGCGCAGTAAAAGAACCATTTCCCCATGAGCGAGCGTTGCATCTTCAGTTTCCTTGCCTGACCTTCTTGCTCTTGCTTGGAAACCACCTCGAAGGTTTACACATATTCCACACTCCGCGTAACCCTGAGGCAGTGATCTTCTGGATATCATGCCTGTGAAAGAAACTCCTGTTCCTCTTACCGAATACGTCTAGATTGGCGGATTGGGTTAGCGAAAGGTTTAGCGATAATTGGAGGCAGGACAGGGATTTATGTCAGCGACTTACACATTGGAATACTCAGCAGGCAGATGAATACTTGGATGCCTGAGATCCACATGAAGACTTCAAGGGTGCCTGACTTGACAAGCCAGTCATATGCACTCCAGGTGAGGCCAGCCGTGAAGAAGTTCTGATCCGAGTTAGTTGATGAAGTGGATAGGTGTTGAGAATCTTCACCTTAAATATGAGAATGCATGTAAAGGCTTCAACGGCAATGTCCCCTATGGATTTTAGTACTTTCAAAGGTAACTGTAAACAATTGACTTACGATGGGCATCAACAATGTAAAGAGAAGCAGCTACTGCGCCAATCACCATCCCTCCAACCTCTAGACCGAAGCCAAGGATAGGAAGGTAATATGAATAGTCAACGAGTCTGTTGGCTGTGATCCCGAAAAGGAAAAGACCAGCACAACCGAAAATCAGCTGTGGGATGACGAGGATGATCCGAAACTCAGGCTCATAAATCCCGCCGTTTTTCCGAGTCATGTACTTTGCGCTCCAGTCGGCTAGTGCTCCTGCTATGAGGAAGCCGATCACTGCTCCAAGAAACGCACCGGTATAAGCATATCCGGTGTTGACTTCACCCCAGAGAAGAGGAGGTCCGATAAAAATTGCCTAAACACATTAGTCTTGTGTCTTGAGCTGTTTCAACAACTGGATGAAGATAATACTAGGTCATGCTTACCGCGAGTATAATGCCAATAAAGACAGTCCATCCAATCATGGATCCTTGGATAAGGCAGGCCCAAAGAATGGCGGGATGTGCGAAGAGTGGGAATGGTCTGAGGAATAACTCCAGGAAATTCTCATCGGACACTCTGCCACTAAAGGGAAGAAGTGATTGGGCAAAACTTTTCTTAGGAATGGTTGAATTGGATCCCATTGCATTATTGTGAGCAGTTTCTGGATCTCTGGGAGATTGCTCCTCAGTGGGATCTTGGTGATCCAGATTCTGCATCTGGTGGTCCGGATCTTCTGATTTGGGGTACAAGTTATTGTGAGTTGCATCTGATGCCAGCAAATCGGTATTGAGATGCGCCGAGCGCCGGTATGCAGTCTCGGGAACGAAGAAGATGACCAGAGGTAAGCAGGCACTGGTAAATATAGTCACAAGATAGAATGTCCAGGACCATCCAATTGAGTCTGTGATCTTCCCGACGAGAATTGGGGTGAAGAAAGCCCCTCCGAAAACTGCCAAATTGGTGAGAGCCATTCGCTTGCCACGTTCCTGTTTGCCGTCAACATGGGCTCCAATAGTAAAGATTCTGGCTCCTTACGTGAACAAAATAAAGATCTCCAACGGCAGCATTCACCAATGCCTCGAATGGCCTGCCAGATCCGTTAGCAGTGGTCAACAGTGCTAGAAGCGTTCGGCATACGCTGTACCAATCCCCTGGAAAATTCTAGCCCACAAAAGAGAAGTGTAGCTCCTTGATGCTCCTCCCCAAGCGCTGGAGAAAATCACAATCACTGTTCCTAAAAGGAACAGATGTCTCTTCCCCCATATCCTAGCAGACGGGACGCACAATATTCCCGCAATACCGACGCCCAAAAGAAAGTATCCCGTGAGAATAGCAACGTCGGTGAACCTTCGAGAGAATATAATGGAGATTGTGATAGTGTTTGCTGCCAGGATTGGACCGAGTGATGTTGCGAAGATGGAAACGACGCAGAGGATTAGCATGATCACATCGCGCTTCCATAGTGGCCAGTTCTAGAGGTCCAATATGTCAGCAACCATTGCGAACATCGCGACAAGGTAAGGGTGCCATCTGCTTACGAGAGGATCATTTGGGTCATCACTGGGTTGAGGAACGAGGATGATCGGGACAGAGCCGGTGGTGTCGCATTTCAAGCCCGCAGAGTCTGGAGTCGCAGCCTGTGGTCGCTCGGGGTCATCAAAGTATCTTGTAGTTCCTTGAATGAATTAGTGAGGGCATCCAAGCATATGTGCTGCCCACATACCCGGAACATGTTCCATGGAACTTTCAAGTATCCACATTCCCATCGTGATGGAGCTGCTTCGTAAGGCTATTGCGGGGTACCCCACAAAGTGTGGGTGGCAGTAAGCGTCTGGCAGATCTGGGGAATAGTTGAAGATTCACTGGACTTAAGAATCGCGGGTATGCGACGATGTTGAAGGCATCACCGGCGCAGTTCTGTCAGTGTTGTTGGACTTTCACTTTGAACTTTAATTGGCGCCAGTGAGGCTGAGAGGAAAGTTGTAGCTCCTCGGCCGATTGGAGTGGCGGATTATGCCCGAGCTTCTCTCCAGCAATTCAGCCAGCCACATGATACTACCAGTATCTGGTCTGGACGCTTCCATTCATATTTGGTTTATCGCTTGATATCATATGGGATTCTATATTCAAGCTGAATTATCGCCCACCTTTCTTTACTTTCCTCCCAAAGCAGGCTGGAAGTCATGGAAATGTATCACGACATTTGGTGAGCACAGATGGCCGACGTCTGATATTTGCAGGTCACACAGTAGACGACCCTGGAAATGCTGTACGAACTTCTCATCTGCATACGAAAGGACAAGGCTTGACATGGACTAGGTTTTGCATCCCGAGAAAGACGAACCTTTCACCTCGGATAGTGTCTGTCGCGTTGGGGAGAACTACCGGTACTTGCATATATGGTACACAGATGATATAAAAGATATTTCGTTGTTACAGCAGATCAGATCATAGCATCATCACAACGTGCTCAGGCGGAATTGATACATTGGTGGTGCAGTTGGCGGGGCGTCATGGTCGCCAAGTAGCTCAGAATAGGGATGCGAGCTCTTGCCCAGGGAAACCCGGATGGTGAAAGTATGTTGGCAAGATTTTGTCTTTCGGACAAGTTGAGAGCCCGAAAGCGTTCGGAAATTATTGTATAGGCGGAATAATTATTGAATGGCCCTCGCAAGAAAGCGTTTCAAGTCATCTAGCATTGCGAGGACCAATTCTTTGTTCTGGTCGTTTGCTGTCAGTGCTGTTGTGCTGTTGTGCTGTCACTCCATGTCAAGACCAAAAGATCCTGAGCGAAGCAAATTGGAGAAGTCGGGGTTGGGGTAAGAACACGCTAGTTCTGATAAAGAGATTAAGGTTCAGCGCTAGTCCGGTCTGGATCAGAGGGGAGGGGAATTTCCCTTTGCTGGTGATTTGCCAATCTTTTCCACCACCAAGATGCAAGTGACCACTACTGGTGTGGCTTGTACAAGACAAGACTTCTTCCGGCCCGCGGCTGGCTAAACAAATCAAATCGATAGGTATCCAAGGTGAAGATCTTCAACTTCCTCTCTCTTCACATCAACACCCTGCCCTGCTCACGGTACCGCTTCATCAATTGACTACAAAGCAAAACAAAGCGCCTGCCTTTGCGCCCAGCTGACGTTGCATTACACTCACTCCTACGCTCGACTCCATACCGCCCAGCTTCACCCGCGCGCGTTCCCCCTCAAACATTCTGCCCTGGATCTTCCACATCCAAGTCATGAAGCTCATCTTCACCCTCCTGGCGGTTGCCAGTGCGCTGGTCAGCCTCACCATTGCTCAAGGTGTCAGCGGCAGCATCCCTTCCTGCGCTGTGAGTTGTTTGTTTATTTCCCTCCATGTCGTGGCGTCGTTCCATTACTTACTCTAGATTTCCAGCAACCCTGCCTCAACCAGTTCACCTCCAATGGAGGCAGCACCATCGCCGGTTGCAATCGAATTGATGCGGCCTGTATCTGCTCAAACAAGGACTTCCTTAGCGGCATCGCATGCTGTCTGGTAGATAAGTGCAATGCTGAGGATCAACAAGCCGCAACCGATTACGCTCTTGCATTTTGCAAGGCGAATCAAGTCACCGGTCTTCCTACGGCTGTCTCGTGCGCTTCGACTGCTACTGCATCAACTGGTACCCCTACTTCCACCGGTAGCGCGGCCGCAACGATCACCAACAATGGCTCAAGTACGACCTCAGGTACCTCGATCGACGCGAACGCCGCCAGTACAACTTCTTCTGGAACCACCTCTACTCCGACCAATGCAGCTCCTACAAATGCGGCAAGAGTCGGCGCTGGGATTATGGGAGGACTGGCAGCTTTTGTCGCTCTGTTGTGATGGTGGATTGTTTGATTTACATGATTGAGACTAGCGAATGAAGCTGAGGGGATCCATTTCTCGTCTGATGGCATAGTCGTGGTGGGGGATAGGCGCCTGCAGGCAGTGGAGGGGTAGGGGATATATTTTCCTTTCGATCGTCCCGGTGAGTCCACTTCTCGGCAACAGTTCCGTACAGTCAACCCACCATCGAAGTCTTGTCTTCAGCATGGGCATCAGGAGACCGGCATCGATATTTTGCTGAGTCAAAAGTACAAGAATACATCTTGCATGGAAAGCAAATTTCTTTTGTCCATCAATCGAGCTAGTGAGGCAGTCAAACTTGGTAAGTGAGCAAATCTCCCAGATCCCCAACGATTTGCGATCCTCCGAAGGACTTTGACCTTCATATTTTCTTTTTCATTCATTCAAGTCATTGCCTTGGCCCGGGACTTTGGACCCCGATTCCGAAGTATTGTGTCACACATCACCATCGTCCATGCCCATGTCCTGCCGCGTGACATCTCGTTGTTGAACCGTCATGCAAGATGCAAGATGGCCCGTCCCATATTCCTTTTGGTAGACCCGGCTTTCCGGGATACTTTCTTCAGCATCCTGTACTCGCACATGCGGGCTTGGATCTGCTGTATGGATCGACGGTATTTTTGGACTGATGGCCAGCCACGTCAAACCGAAACCCGACAAAGAGGTGCCAGCACTCTGGTGAGTCAGATGTGCACACACACAGATTGAAACCCCGCACCAGCAATCAATAGACTGTCAAATGGCGCCTATCAGCAAATATGATAGTTTGATAGGCACTAGCAATGTCAAAGGGGTCCGAAGATACGACGCTCTGAGCTCATTACGAACAGTCGATAGTGTGTAAGATAAAAAGCTGATTGACATTCTGAAATGAAGTCTCGGAGAAGAAGCTCCCACATCGACAGCACCCATTACGATTATTGCCTATCTCTAAAAGTCTCTTCCGGCGATTTGACTGTGGCATATTGCTTTCTTGGTCCACTTCGTTGATTTCTAGTACCAGTCAGCCTTGCGACTCCAACAAAACTATGTCCCAAACACAGCGGGGCCGACAGCCCACCAAAGAACTGATTCTCGGGCCTGCCAAATGGAAGTTAATGAAAGATGGGGTGCAGGCAAATCTGGATGGAGCTCCTTTCTAAGACAGTCTCACAACGGCTTACGACTGACATGTTTGCAAAAGCAAGGCAAGACAAGACAAAGATATGGGATGAGATGAGATGACCTGCTTGGAGACCCACACCCGCCCGCGCTTGCTTCCCGCGAACATCTGAAACCTCGAAGAACGCTTTGGCCCCCGTTCTGAAGGATTGGCGATCTGAGCTATTCGAAGAACAGATCATGCGATGATGGGCAAAGGAATCGAGCAGGTTTTGGCGCAGAGTGCAGGAAAGAGAGGGCAAGCTGCATCAGCAGCAAAAAGACAGTAGTGCGAAAGTTTTGACACGACGTCTCGGAGAATTTACATCAGGACGCACTGACAAAAGCTCGTTCTGGCTTCGGTTTTGTTGACGCTTCTCGGTACGGTACGCCTCGGAATATGCACGCTCGAGGGGTGTCGAGGAGCCTCAACATTCATGGGCTGCCGTGGGCGGCGTGTTTTCTCTTCTCCTTCTCTTTTGTTTTTGTTAGTGGGTTGTGCAGTACAGCTCCATGAACTGGAAGCTTTGACTGCTTTGACAGGCAACCGAGGCGAGCTGACTGGGTTGTGGTAAATGTGTGATGAGAATTCTCCGAGAGAGGCCGTGACCTTTCAATGATTTTCAACCTCACACAAGCACAAGCAGCCAGGCAGCGCTTGGATGTGAAGAGACCGAGACCGAAACATTCGATCCGGTCTGCCCTTCAGTCTATTGGACTACGGTGTGATTTCTCACACGAGAACAGGATATCGGCTCCGAGGTATTTCGGCTTATGTCCAAGCAGCACTATAGACTTGAACTTACGCGAGTGAAAGAGTGGAAGGGGAAAGGCAAAGGGGAAGAGTAAGAAAAAGCATCTCAGCTGAGCTTTAAGTTTACCGACACCTTGTGAGGTACTCGGGAGGCGAGAGTTACCGGATGAGAAGCAAGATGAAGGGAGCATGAGGACGAGTGCGAGAGCACGAGTACCGTTTGTCATCGCCGGTCGGGTGCCGTGAAATTCCAGGAAAGCTGGAAGGAGTGGAGTGAGTGGAGGTGTGTGGATTTTGGGCGTGCCCGGGCAGGTTGGTGGAGTGGGCCAATGGACCAGGTGGACCCTGTCCCTGACAGCAAGGCAAATGCACCCTGCACCTGCACCTGGGCACAGACCTCGAGTCCTCACGCTGAACCCCTGCTCGTGCATAGCATGGGTTTTGTTTTCCAGGGCGCTATGACGTTCCTCGCGGGGTATCCATTCTGGCTACCCTGTCCCATCAGATCTCCCCCTTTTGGAAAGTCGATCTATTGTGATGTGTGATGTGCGATGGATGGGGAGGGAACAGGGAGTGAGAAGCGGATGTTGACAATGCAAAGCAAAGAAAAATAAGAAAATCCCCCAAATGAGGGGCATTTCAAGGTAGAAATGGGCTCATATGACGAGATGGGACGATCTAGTTTTGACCTGAGTTTGCAATTCGAGAGTGGGATGCAAAGATGTGCTAATTTTTCGACTTTTTCCTTACTACACTGACTGACAAACCGAAAGCTTCCATACGCAACTGTCAGTCAGTCTAACTTTAACGGTCTGCAGTGCCCGCCCGCTCAGACACTTAAAAACGGCGCCCTAAGGCAAAGCACAGCGCTTGTTTTGCTCGGTTGTTTGGTTGAGCCACCAATCGACACAGGGCCGATCTTGTGGTCAATCCAGCTCACCTCAAGTCAACCCAGTTTGTTAATCTAGAGAAATTCACTTCAAGACATGTCTGAACCTGCATCTTCCTGGCACGCTTCGAAGAGCCTTCCTTTTGCCTTCTGCCGCTGTTCTCCACGAACAGGAGGAGATTTTTCGTTGTCTCCGTTCTCTCCCGTTAGCTTCATGGCGTGGGCATGAGCATTGCTGTTGTGTACATTCTTTCTAGGCACGGTAGTCGAGCACATCGTGCCACGCGTTGTACGCATACGTGCCCAAATATGGCTCAGTAAGCTGCAACGACCTCAATAATGCGGTAGTTGCAAAATCTATTCTCATGCGCGCCTATGAGCTGTTCAGGGTGGAGACCTCAAAGGCGTGACCTGCAAAGAGGCTCAAACTCAAGAACATCAGGTTTAAAGCGGCCCATCATCACGTTGGTATATATTTGAATCAAGCAGCGGGGCGTAATAGCACGAGGTCGACAAATGCATTGAATAGGGAGATACGGTACTGGACTACTGGATTGATTGGGACAGGCATTCGGTATAGCTTCCTTGCCTGGCATGGCCATGGCCGGGCAGACATGGCATGGCAAGGCATCTTGGTAAAGGAGGGGCAGCCCGCAAGCTGATCTGTGATCCCATCAAGGAGTTTCTGAGTTGACAGATCATTGGGCTGGCTGGCGTGCATCGGAGGAGTTGTAGGAGTCGGGGACCTGGGATTCTAGTACGCAGGCATGGGTTATTTATTGGGAAGAGGGGACAGGAAGCCTGTGATGTCCAGAATGGGAGCGACGAGGGCAAAGCATGCCTGGCCAACGCACGTTTTAACAATTTAATTTATTGTGTTCTATTTTATTTTAGGTTCTGTCTTTATTGCCGGCCGTGAGCAGTGCTAGGATCAATCAGGGCACGGTAGGGCAGGACAGGGGCGGCAAAACGTGAGCGGCAGGGGTATATGTGATGCGCTGGGGATCAGAAACGAGGGCATCACAGAACATCGATAGATCAAACAACCAAACAGGAACATGAAGTAGGAAGTAGTAAGGTACTTAGTACTTCTAATTTCAGTAGGCCCTGAACAACCTGAAGCCACTATGCAGCTCCAGTCTATCGTATTCAGCCCAAACTCAACCTCAACCTAAGTACCTAAAAACATAGCTCCAGCGATCCATCGTTCGTTCGCTTGTTCGTTCGTTCGTCCATGCTGCACTGCACTGCACTGCACACCCACGCCCGCCCACTCAACCTTTACCTCACCTCCACTTGCAGAGGTCGCTTGCTCGCTACGGCACACACTAGATTCTCCCGCTTGGACCATCTATCTGGACCTCACCTCACACCTTCAACTTCACCATTCCTCACCTCACTCTGCGCTCGTCCCTTGTGTCTTGTCTCTTACCACCACTCTCTGCAAAAGACACACACCCATCTCCCTCCATCCCTTCCCTCCCCTTCCCTACCCAATACCAGCGGTTAGAGGCTAGTTGCCACCGCTTTGTACGACTAACTACACTACCAACACAACCACCAATTCTTCCCCCCTGCCCTCCAAACGCTACCTCTCTACCCGTCTGACCCCCTCACACTGCACTACAGTCCTCTGGAACATGCACATCTCGCCTCCCCAGCCGCTACAGATGCATCCACATACGTATCGGGTGCATCGGCTTGTGCATTCGTCGGTAATCATATCACACCCGGCCTGGGATGCCCTGCTAGAGAGGACGTGAGCCGTGAGAATGATTCTCCCCTGCTTGCTCAAGCTCCCAGGGGAGGGGCCCCTTCATGGAATGGGGGACAGGCCTAGAGGCTGCCGTGCTCCATCGCGACAGTACTTGCTTGCTAGGGTACATGGCTACCGGTAGGGGTCAGAACCATTCTGAATCACTCACATTCCGAGCAGTCGATGGTGGATCACCCTCGCAGCTTGAACCACCTCGTTCTGACCAGCCTCCAGCCCTGTCCCCCAATGCCCTGGTCCTGGCCCTTGCCTCAACCCACCCTATCCTGTTCTCTTCTGCCCGGCTCACAGCCCTGATGCCTGCCCTGAGCTCCAGCCTACCGCACTGCTCTGCAAATATCGACCTGCGTTTCTGCCGCTGTCGAGCTCTTTGTTACAAGCAACTTGGCGGCCATAGCTCAGGAAGCTGGTCGTGCCCTCACATAAGTAATTTGTTGCCGCCGACTAGAAAACTTTGTAGCCTCTCCTCATCATCATATGTCCTCATTTACCAATTTGCTTTTATTGTTCTACTTCCCCCGGGGTTCACCGGCTTGACACCTCCCCTGCTGCTCATCACTCACAGCTCTTCAGCTCGACATCTATATAAAAAGGCATGCGGCATTGCAGGAACAGCCCTTCCTTCTCGACACCACTATTAATTCACATCCACCACCTCGACTGAAGCTCCTCTTCCATTTCAATTCATCTCTAACTCACGCTCGATACTTCCGTAAGTTCATGGAACATATCTTGTCCTAGTACTCGCCCTAACATGTTTGTAGATCATACTCACCACAATACAGCCTCTCATACATACATACATACATACATCCACCATGTGCGAATACACGAAAAACTACTACATCTATACCTCCTGCGTAGACCCAGGAGCACACTTCTTCGGAACTTCGGTCGACGGAAAGAAGGAGCACAGATGCTCACGAGGGCCTCATGAGCGGTACATTGTGGTACCTGGGCATTGCCCGCTTTGCAGCGGCTGACCAGAGCTGTTCCATCCGAAAATCTACATACTCACCACTCCACAACTCGGGCAACAATCCCGGGCCACATTTCGCATTCGATCTCCAGGGATGCACGAACTAAACAACAAATCGGCAACGACATATTCACGAATTTCTCAGCGGGGCGTCAACGGCGGGGAAATGTTTTTGGGAACGGGGATAATAGGAGTCTCTGGGACTTTCCATTTCTTCACTGTATAAGTTTTGACTACGTTCAATTTTGGGAGGAGCGAGAGAGCTGGATCTCAAGAATGATACCTCGACGATATAATAGGAGGACGGATATATTGGAGCAGTTTCGGATTGGAGCCACCGGACACATGGGAAAAGTTATGGACTGATGGGACGTGGAAACGACCATGCAAGCAAGAGAATGGAATGAATGGGATTCGAAGATTAGTTGCCTGGAAAGGCGCAGGATACATCCAATCAAGCATCTTTCACACATTGAATCTTAATTGAGCCTTCTGCCTTAGTCTGTGTCGGTCAGATATGCCTACCAATCCGATGATCTCCACCACGTCTGACAGAGTGTCTCATAAGACAGCGAGATTATGGGCGAGCGAGCAAGATCTGTTTTTGTTTTTATAGGCATGACGCTACGCCAAAGAGGTTGCATATAAGAAGATGTCTTATAGCCCTGTGAGCCACTAACAACCGCCGCCTCACAATCTGCAGCCGGCAGAAAAGACTTGGAGCTGATGCTTCAGCTGACCACGCTTGAACAAGAAGCAAGTTTGAAGTCGTACAGTAAGGTAACATTTTGGTTTTGTACGGATCATCGATCTACGGCAGGGTATCTAGTGGGGCGTTCACGATGTGCCTTTTGTTACTTTTCGACTAGAGATGAAAACAGACAACTAGGGGTCGCCTCTGAGGGAAGCTACGATGCTGGAGAAGTAGCCAAACCATGGGATGCGGTAGTGCATGAGCCGCTACTGTCGTGCAGCAAATGCTTACCTTGCTCTCGGCTGCATTTTCCCAAGTTCCATCGTCGGTAAACTTCACCTCGAATCGGGAATACATCTACTCTGAAGCTATTCACGGCTCCCAACCCCACGCCGACCTTCCCCTCAGCCCTTATCCGACTCTACCAGTTTAGTCTTACTCTCTCGAAGCAATACTGCGGCGTACTATGCATGAAATATCCGGTTAAACCTACCTCAACCAAATTTCGAGGGCGACTGACGGAAGATGAGGTAAGATGAAGCAGCAAACATAAACACAGCATGCAATATCATGCCTCCGCTCACTCTCTACGAGAAAAATATATCCATCCAGACAGCGATCAGGGATATAATGTTTGGCGCTATCTCAGCCGCTATCGTGGCAGTTCTGGAGCCGGCGCCTCCCCCCGAATGAAAGTGGGATGTCTCCCTTCCACTCAGACCACTGGGTGGGCAATGCGCAAGGGCCATCCGCACCAACTCCTGGGCGTTGCTCAGTTGCGGCTCCAGCAATTCTAGCGAGGAGCAGCAGCAGCAGCAGTGAGAGCTGAGGCCGACCTGCGTCTGCCTCCCGTCCATCTGCACTGCAACACACCACACATTTGCCCAGCCAGATCTTGCACCTGCATCAACGATGCAGGTGCCATACCATGCCATGCTATGCTATGCTATGCCACGCCGTGCCGTGTGCTACCATACTACCGTACCGTACTACCACCTCTGCTCTAGCATGCCTGCACAGACAGATGTTTCTCGGCCTGTCGGTTGCAACGGCATCGAATGAACCTCACAGCGCCCTGAGACCCTGTTTCTATTCTCCCCTTTTCGAACGACAGCTACTGTTCCAAGTCTGCTGCGAGTTTGGGAATGGCATCAAGTGACAGTATCACGAGGATGCACCCGTCAGCATCTTATATTCGTGCCCCTTTACGTTAATTATTTTCTTCAAATGATTGCGCAAGCAGCCCATATTGCCCGCTTATCGCTGTGCAGCTGATCTATTCATGGGCTACCTATACCGAATATCCCGACTACATATTTCGTTCCCCCTCTCTTATGTCAAGGCATCGATATTAATTTTACATGCATACCTTTATACTTTCAAGTGACGTACCGTCAGCGTTCAGCAACCAGTCCGTGTCCATTGGTTCCAGTAAGCCTTTGAATGTCGAGCACAGTCTTGCATCCGTACCCGTACTCGCCATCATCAGCTATGATGTCTGGCGCATCAACTTTTCACTGGTTGACTACACTTCTGGTAAGGGCGGCCTAGACCACACGACGCGCATTCGAAGTTTATATTGCCGTAGCGGTGAGAAGCTCGGAGCAGGCAGTGGTGGTCGTCATAGCAAAGTTTGGGGAGAGTTCGCCTCAAATCTGCACGAAGGGTCCATGTCATTGAACTTCCACCTGAGTGCCAACCTATGAACTCTGTTTCTGACGCACCACGTGAAGCATTCGATACAAAGTATGCCGAGTGCAAAACAATCTGTCGAACTATCACTGATAGATGTCGTGATGACTGAAGTATCATCACACTTTTTGCGAACCTTCGACCTCGTATCACCAATCGCAAAATGCGGGGTTCGAATAACGGTGAGGCGTTAAAAAGGGAGTGTCATACTTTCCTCTAACAGAACGGGCCATCAAGGGTCCTTTGCTCTGGACTCATCTGGGCCATCTACACGTCTTTTGTCAGTGCTGACCAATGCTACATGAGCAACCGCGGGGAACAACTCCTCGAATTGATTTTCCACTGCTAATTTAGAGGGGAACGAAGTCCCATGGTGTCGATTAAGGAGCAGCAAAATCCCATCGTGAGGTAACCAACGTCACACGGCGTCAGACCAAGTTGAGATCCTAGCATAAGATTCTAGGTCGAAGCTAAGAAAGTTAAAATCTGGTTCTTGGAAACCGCCTCCGGTCCTGCAACACGAAGACGAGCGCCAATCAAGATTCACCTCTCCCAACCTTATTGAATTGGGGCAGTACAAGCGATGAGGGGGAAGTTCCGCTACTCGGGCACGAGCTTCAAACACCCCTAGTACGTAAGTATCTGTGTACCTGGTTTCCTAGCTTCTGACCCGAGGCATCTTCACGACTGTGCTTTGACCGTGGGTCTTTTTGTACTGTAGTTCGACGCCGGCAGTGCGACGAGCGGAGATTTCTCCTGCAAATCTGCGTCGAACTTTTGAAAGTCTAAACTATATATCGTACCACCTTCTGTCCGTTTGAAGTTCTGGCCGGCCTAAGTCTCGTCCGCGCAGTTTCGCAACACTACATCGGGCCTGTATTTGGGATAATTTAAGGTTCAACGAGCAGGAGAGATCTTCTTGGATTGGCACAGATAAGATATCGATTTTGTCGCACGTTTTTAGTTGCGGTATCGGTGAGGAGGTACCTCTGGCATGTACCTCCTGGTCTCCATGTCTGGGTTGTTTTGCTCGAACAAACAGCCGGCTTCACGAGCGAAGTCGCTCGCGATGCATATGCTACTGCAGTTTCTCTTCTCGTCACACGAAAGTATCTTTGTACCTTCAACCTGGTACCTTGGTATCTCGGACTATTACAACAAGAATAATTTTATTTTACGCTTCATGATAATCATTCTTTGTTGCCCCTGCATCAAATAGTTTGTTTATAATGCCCTTGGAAGTTCAATTGTTGCGAGAGTCTAAGCTTCAAATATCAAGTGAATATTGGGCTTCAAATATACGTCGCCTTGCATTGTTTTCTGTCGTTCTAGATGTTTTCCATCCAAAATAGTCCGTGGCCAGGCCCCGTTTTATTTTCCCTAATTGTGACAACCTTTCACTAATTGCAGTCGAAGCCACGGCCAGTGCATCCTCAATTTTCATCAACATACCATCACCAGCTGTCGAAATCGCATATTGAGACCTTGCGCTTTACCACCAGAAAACTTGCGGCTCTTCAACAGTCGTTGAAAGTGCAATGACACAGCTAGGCGAGCATCACGTGTGGACCCCTGGATTCATTGTTTTCTTTTTCTCCAGCCGACCTCGAACCTCAACCAATTGCTCCTCCAAGCCATCAATCGGATTCTATCCAGTCGCAATAAGACCCTTTATAAGCTATTTTGTCCTCCCACCCCACAACACCGCGAACCTCCAGTTTGATGGGTCCCCCACTTTCACTTTCTACATTGTTTTTGCTCCGCGGAAAACCGTGATTCCTTCCCACGATCCGAGCACGGCCCAAATAGGAGTACCTTGAGGATCTCGTACAACTTCAGAGTGCTTGATAAGATTCTGAATTGATCGAGTACTCTCCTATTTCACAAGTCTTTCGTGTTTGCCGAGTTCTTCCTTGATCTCGTGAGCGAGTTGACGATTTTTCGCAGTCTATGAATGCAAAAGTGCATTTTCCAACATCTTCCTTCACATGCATTTCCATGCACCTCTTCAAATCCTCCATCCTCCATCAGCTGCCATCCAATCTTCGTCCCGTCGAACAAGCTTCACGCGCAATAGCGGATCCTCCCTCCCCCTGATCTCCCCAGATCACCTCCAATGGAACCGTATTCCTCGGGCCCAGCCAGGAGAAAGCCCTCCTGTCCTGGGTACAGACCGTGCTATCTCCCAGGATACTCCAGCCACAGTCCAATGATGTTCAGTTCTTTAATCTACTTCCGTGTATTCTGGAGATAAGAACCGCTGTTGTGCCTGTGCGTTTTGCTTTGCTTTTGCACCTTTGCACGCTGGGTGAGAGATAAGCTGGGGTGATCTTCCTTCCTGCGTGCGATTCTTGCAGTATGCTGCAGGTTCGATACAGGACTGTGCTGTATCTGGATCTGGAGTACTGAAACAGGATACTCGATAAATGCGTTAAGGATATCGCTTTCCCTCTTTGCTTCTGCTCGGGGACTTTGGAGATAAGGGAAGGAAGATATCCCCTGCCTGTCTACCTATCTTGGTATTTTCGGTTTGTTAAGTATGAGAAGTCCTTTGGTTCTTCTCTCCGTCTCTCTTTTCATAAGACTGTGATGCATCTTTAGTAATTGTCGTTACTGCACTTTCCTGCTTGTACTGAGGAAGTGGGCTGTCTCTTCGCCTAGTACAACTCCCTGCCAGCTGCTGCAACGGCCGCTAGTCACATACTTGCCATAGGTCGTAGGGTTGAGGAACAGGCAAGATGGCTGTTCTATCTGCACCTTCATCACCTGGGGAGATCCAGGTTCTGAGTACTGTCATCGTGGTCGTCTCGGTATTGTCTGCGCTTGGTGCTGGATGGATTATCCTGTCTTTTCTGGTGAGTTCGCACTTTTGACTTTCTTACTTCCCTGTATAGAGAGGGTGATCTAGTTATCCTGACAGAAGCTTGTCCAGTTGTTCAAATCCCTGAGGACGTTTCGACATCAATTGATCTTGTGAGTCTACCTCCGTCGTAGTTCGGACGAACATATATGTAAATCAAGGGAGGCTAATGAGACTGGTTAGGGGTCTTGCGATAAGTGATTTCTGGATGGCAATCAACTTCTTGTCTTCGGCGTCCATGAATTTGAGTGGAAACAACATCGGAAGTCCTAAGCAGAAGGACTTTTGCAGTTTCAATGGCTTCATGATCCAGGTTTTCGTAGTGCAGAGTAAGCCTTTCCCAATCCTGCCACCTCCCCCTTCGGTTTGCCCGATGCCTTTTATACCTTCTATCTACCCAAATCCTGTGTGAGAAATAGACACAGTGCTAATCAGCCTCTCCCCAGCCGACTACTGGGTTCTTGGTATTGCAACATGCACCTACCTCATCCTCGCCAGCCACAAAACGCAATCAAGCTGGGTTCAAGAACACAAACTCGTCATCTGGGTCATCCCGTGGTTTCTCTCTCTCCTCTGGGCAGCTATAGGTCTCGCTGTCGTGGGATATGGCAACATAGGTGCTTGTAAGCCTGCACCTTCACTCCTCAATACCGTTCCTTTTCATCCATCCCGCCCCTTTCATCTTATCTTGACTAAGCCTATCCTGGGACTGGCAAGCGATACCCTATGTACATGCTAATAAGTAACGTTACGAACAGGGTGCTGGTTCACAAGTGACCCCGTCCGGCTCTTCGTCAACTTCATCCCACGCTGGATAATCATCATCATCATCCTCGCCCTCTACATCCGTCTCTACTTCATCATCCACAAAGCACACACGCGGTTCATGTCATTCGATGAAGACGCTATTGGCAGTTTGCAGCTGGGGACCGAGATGGGCTCCTCTGGAATGAGGAGTGGAGATGGAGGTGGAAGGGCTGGTACACCTGGCCTGGGATTGGATGGTTCAATGTCCTCGGGTACGGAGGATGAGTGCGAGAGGGGAGCCAGGAATCAGCAGACGCATACGAGGATTGGGAGGGCGAGCCCGGTTTTAAAAAGGGTATGTCTCATTTTCCCCACTTCTCTCCACCTATCTTCCACTATGCTTATCTTCGCCGTTTTTCCCATTCTGTCTTATTCTGAGGAACTCTGTTTCCCGGTATCAAGAAAAAGAGGTGAAAGAAAACTAAAGAAGAATAGATCTCATACCAAATGATGACATACCCTTTGGTCTACATGCTCATCTGGACGATTCCAACGACCATCAGGATATACCAAGCTACGACTGGGAACTCCGCACCCTTCGCAATCGGTACCGTAGATAAAGTAAGCCAACACCTTCCCCCTGCTCTCTCCAACCCTTCGTCTTCTCCCATTCTTACCATCTTATCCTCTCCGCGCTCCAACACCGCTTTTATGACAACCCTTTCCGATTTCCATCTCAAACGCCTAAAATATCAGGAAGAATAAAACTGATCACAACCCAATACAGGCATGCATAGTAATCCAGGGTTTCGCAGACGCCATCGTCTACGGCTTCAACGAGAGCACTTGGCGTCTTTGGCGTGGTGCATTCTCGAGATCCGAGGGGAGGAATTGAAATATCATCTCAAAAACCTATCTCCCTACCTAATTCACTCAACAGCAACTGGATAGATGAGAAGGAGAGTGTGAGTCAAGGAGAGTTGTATTGGTATTTTGACTGCAGTGTATAATGTGCGTGGGTCGGTTTTCCGTGAGCAATTTGTGAGCGTAGCGTTTGCTTGTTTGCTTGTTTGGAGGTTTCTGTTAAAGATGAGCGAGTATCTGTGGTTGATTTTATGTTGGTTTGGTTTGGTTTGGTCTGTTTCTTCTCTGCTAAGGGCTACACTCCTAAATTTGGCCTGGAAGTGGCGATGTGCCGAACCTAGTTTGCGGAGCTTGGCGGGGATAGCACGCCGGGGCTGTTGAGTATACAAGAGGAATGGAGTGGAGTGGAGTGAGGACAAGTTGGGTGTTAGGAACTGGAATTGGGACTGGGTTTGGGATCCGGATTGTATATGGGAACAGGGGGAAAGCGGGTTCGTCGCAGTACCGCTCCCACACAGTACTCCTATTCACCGGCTCCCGAAGGGCATGGAGGAGGCACAAGAGCTACAGACAAGTCTGCTACGAGTCGTTGATGAATTACATCCACAGCAGATATTCAGCGGTACACAGCACGGGTCAGCTCCGCCGAATCTGATCCGGAGGCTTTCGGCTTGACATGGAGTTTGGGAAACACTGCGACAGGAAAGCCAGAGAAAGACTTGGAAAGTGTATGGCCAAGTTCTGGGGCAAAAGACACCTTTTGAGAGTGGACAGCTACTAGATGCAAATGAGTCTTGTGTTGTGAATGGCTTAAGCTGATCTGACCTCTTTGACATTTGCGCACTTTGAAAGTCGTGACGACATTGTTGACATCCAAGCGACACGAATGTCAGCCGCTCGTCTGACAGGACATGCCAAATCGGAACAAAGACGCTCACCTTTTTTCAGTGTCGAATCTCGAGGTTGTATGCTATGTGGAAAATGGAAATTTTGGAGAGAAAGTATATATTTTGGTCTTCGTACTTCGTGAATGATTCTATACACTACTCTAATGGTATCATCATCTCCGCAGCAAGCGCAAGTGATCTTCTACCAATCGACCAATCAATGATCACAGTTCTATCTGCGAAATCTGTTTGTGTCGTTTTCGAATCTAAATACCATGCTCGATAAAAACCTCATCAATCCCAAACTTGTAAAATCAAAAGTGACGCCTTAACACCTCCGCAGACTCCTTGGTTCGATAGCCAAATAATGCAATGCATGCTCATGCTCCGTTGCCCAGTCTTTATTTACGTCGTCATCGACCGACTTTTTACTGGGTTGCCTTGAGCTTGAGTGGCGCCGTACCAAGACCGTTTCGGTTGCGGAAGAACAGAATGTTCTTTCCTTGTCCGGTGGCTCCCTCTGATGGCTCGACCCATTGGCACCAACGAGCACTGGTCCACATCGACTTCAAGAATCCGAAGGAACCTCCTCGGACATCTGAGCGGTAGTGTTGACCCATGACCGGCTTGATGGCCTCGGTGGCCTCATCGGCGTGGTAGAAAGGAATGGTGCTGACGTAATGGTGAAGAACGTGAGTCTCGATAATGCCGTGAAGGAGAGTGCGGCCGACGAATCCAAATTCACGGTCGATAGTTGCCGCGGCACCACGGACGTAGTTCCAGCTCTCACCAGAGTAGTGGGGAAGAGTTGGGTCGGTGTGCTGGAGGTAGGTAATAGCAACTAGAACAAGTCAGTAAGAGATTCTCAAATCTTGGGAAATTTTTTTGGAAGACATACCGAGCCAGTGATTCACCCAGAGGTATGGGGCGAAGTACCAGACAGCCATGTTGGAGAAGCCATAGGTCTTGGAAAGCATGACGAGGACAGTAGCGGTGATGGCAATTCCAAGATCGCTCAACAGAATGAGCTTGGCGTCCTTAGCCTCATAGAGTGGACTGCTTGGGTTGAAGTGGTTGACACCGTTGAACCAGCCGTTTGACTTTCCCTTTCCACGGCCCTCGTGCTGCTTCTCATGGTTGTTGTGGCCAGTCACGTTGGCAAAGAGGTACATGGGCCAGCCGAGAAGTTGCTGTCCAAAGGAATGAATAAGGGTAGCGATTGGAGTTTCCTCAGTCAACTCATCGATCTCGTGGACGAGCTTTCCGATGCGGCTGGCGTAATGCTCTCTGGTCTTGGGGACGAACACCATGTCACGCTCCATGTTTCCAGTAGCCTTGTGGTGCTTGCCGTGGGAGATCTTCCACGAGAAGTATGGGACAAGAAGTGCGGAGTGACAAACCCATCCAGTGGTATCGTTGAGAATCTTAGATGGCGAGAAAGACTGGTGACCGCACTCGTGCGCAAGAACCCAGAGACCAGTGCCAAATAGACCTTGGACCACAGTGTAGACGAACCACAAAGCTGCACGGGCTGGGGTACTTGGAATGTACTCGGGAGTGACGAATTTATTGAACAGGTAGAAGGTGGTTGCCAGACTGGCGATATCTCTGGCAACATATCCCAATCCCCTCACACCAGATCGCTCGAAGCAGTGCTTAGGAATGGCATTTCGAATATCATTAACAGTATAGTCTGGCACCTCAAACTTGTTGCCGTATGTATCAACAAGGTTTCCGAAGCCTTTATCCTTTACATCGTCCAAAGATGACATTGAAGACAGAGATGTAGAGGATGGAGATTGTCTTGGTGTATCGTTGGGGGAGCCTCTAGCGGTAGAAGGCGAGGATTCGTTTGTAGTGGAAGTGACCGTCCTCTTTAGGAGGTTTCGCTGTTGGGGAACTGCCGTGGAGGCCATTGTGAGGAATATGTTCAGTTTTTGGATTTCGTAGGTGCAAATGAAAGAATCAATTAAGTAGTTGACCTTTCAGGTGGCCGACTAAGGTATATAGGACCTCGAAGTGAGAGTTGGTGGCCGAAAATAAATTGTTGGGAGGCCAATGACTGGGGAATCTGGGGCCCGTCGAGGTTTCTGTGGGACGAGACAGCTGCGCGACGTGTCAGTTTCGTGCCAATCAATTGAGTGAAAGTCGAACAAAATGTACTTACATATGAAGCACCTGTGTATAAACGAAGCAGATACGAACCAGGTGAGGTCGGGAAGAACAGGTGTAGAGGAACAAGAGCGACTTCTTGGGTGGGCAGGCAGTGGCTTTTATTCAAGAGTCGTCCCGCCAAATTTCTCAATGCACCGCGGCCTTCGTTGGCTCCTTCCAGGGTCTGTTTCGGCAGAAAATCTGCATTTAGCGCTAGGAAAGTCGCCTCTCACTCGTCGACCGGCTAAGGTAAAGCAAGGCAAGGTAAGGTCAAGGCAAAGTTACGGAGGGTCAGCTATCAAACGAACCAACAGGCTAGGGATATACTAGATTTTACAGCTTGCAGCTAGACAAAGCCCGACCTTCTAGATCAGCACTTTGTTTTGACATTTGTTGTTGGCTACAGATTTATATGTCAACCATTGGCATCCACGAGAGAGAACCTTCTTTTCATCTGTTACAGTTGAGCTCCGCCATTTGAAGAGCCAGACCCCGAGCGGGGGTTATGAACACGGGCAAATGGAGACAATTGCCTGTGGCTTGGAATCTCAAGAAGTCGTGCAGCTTGTCGACGCATATCATTTTGCCCATTTGTGTACAGCGCAGTAGTATCCTCGGCGTCGATGTCCCACCACTGCAATGCTTCTGCCAATCGAGTCTGTTTTTGTTTTCGTTGCCCAGAAACCTCGCCAGTTACTTACTCGTTCCTGTTGCACATCCGCAAGCCTCCTGCACACGAGTACAGAAAGAGGCAGTTTGTGACCGCTCCTCGCTCACGACCTCAGACTTCCCAAGAAATGCTTCTTGCCCAAGTCATTGTCTAAGTCGTCCTCCATTCACTTCCGTATTTTCCCTATTCTCGCCACCACTAGTTTAGGGCTTTGTGAAGAGGATTGACAGCGGCAGGCTTGACCTCGCTAACACTGATTATCTCGAACGGCCGTCCAACGACCATTCGTGGAGAATCCCAGCTTTCAGCAAGCCATCACCTTTCCAGGTCAAATCAAGGTGGGGGATATGGTAAACACAACCTTGGTCTTCTCCACATGCTCATCTCACCGCCCAAAGTCTTCCAGATTTCCAGACACCGGTTGCCCCTCGTTGAGAGACTTTCTGCATTCCTCGAATCATAGATATACAAGATAACCTGTTTCCTGAGCTGATCGTAGCCCAAATCTCCCAACAGCAGATGAGGTCGCCGTCATCGCGGCCCTTACCACACCACAAATCGTGAGCCTGTCCCCGAAGTATGGCACCGCTGCTCACCTCCGCCCTGTGTCGATTTGTATTTCACATGCAAACATGCAGCCGCGGGACGGGATCCAGGTCAGGGCGGTGTCAAGCTCCAGCACACCATCGTCCCAACTCGGCTGATCCGTCAGGAACAAATAGGGGACCAGGAAAATTGCCCTATCAAATTGCATGAAGAGGACGAAAGTTGATGTTTTGCTTCTAGACGTGACGTCCAGCCTGGCGAATCACAGCTCGGGTAAATGTATAGACAGGGATATCTAGGCTTTCGCTTAATTTCTGTTGGGACATTCGTTGGGGAAGGGTCTTCTGCCTGAGGATGGAACGGCGATGTGTGGGGTTGATGGCTGGTTCATATTTGGACGACACTTGGTTATCACATGAGGAAACATAGGACGAGTTATGAACGGCTTTGCCGAGGCTGTTGACTCTGTATCAGGATCGTGTTTTGTGAATGTTCTGACGGTTGAGAGGTGAAATGCCATATGAGTTGGGTGTTTCATCAAAGTATGTTTCTCGTTGAGATCTTGAGTGATCATCCATGACTCGTCATGCTGAGAAGTTTCGAACAATTTCCATGTGAGTTTCACATGCCAGAGAGACTGCTATTCCTTGCCTCATAGCCTCAATGTCTTCTGTGGCCTCTCAACTTCTCTCGCTTTGCCACCTCCAATAGCGGTCCCCTAAGCTCTGTGACGATGCTATTTGAATTCCCCATCGACTTGTGACATTCCCATGTGTCGCCAGCATCTCAGCAAACAGGCAAGATCAACCAAGTCTAGTAAGATCAGAAGCAAGGAGCTTACGACCAAATATTATATCCTGGAGAAGCATAGCTTCAGAAACTGTTTGTCAAGGCACTTCGGAAAAAGAACATATTCCCATCATAGAAAATCGACACAAAGCCAAGCTTAAGCTTACTCCCACCAACAAGAGACTCGTCTGGAAGTAGTCGGGTACCTGACATTTGCTGCTTTGATTGCTTGCGCGCTTTGCAACACAAACAAAATTCAGAAGCTTGTACTCATGGAACTTTATTCAGTAATTCAAACCGTCCATAAGAACTCAACTTGGTCCTGGGTCTTCGACGTATGTAACGCTATGTTCTAGTCCCAAATTAGAATTAGAAGCAAGAAAAACTTTGCAAAATCATTCCAAGTTGGCTCCTTTTTGAGAATCTCTGTTGGGTAGCAGGAGTTGCTGAGGTGATGTACAACAATATAGTACATTTCTGTAACGCCATTTCCTATGCATCGTATAAACAGTATGATATTCGTACAGTCCCTGAATTTGATGCTTCCTCTCATCATCAGATCTAGTACATCTATTTCGGCCACTTCTTCCATCCACGTCCATGACCTCTCTGCAGAGGTTGTTAGTAACTACAGCGGATGTCCAACGAGAAGAAACTTACCTCTTTCCACGTCTGGATCATCTGCGGCATCTCCAACATAGCCTGTCTGCGCTTCTCCAACCTATAGCAAAAGAACATCAGCATATACTCTTGTCCACCAACACAGCAATAGCATTCTAAAATCCGTAAAACAGAAATATGCATCCAATACGCACCGTCCCTTCAATGTCCGTTCTGACTCCTTGCCCTTCACGCGTTGTCCAATACCAGTTCCCTTCACTCTCAATCCATTCTCCTCCCTCCTCCGCAATCTCTCTTCCGTGCTCTTGACTGAGAATGGCATCAACTCCTCTACCCCATGTTGTCGCGCAAGCTTAACGAGCTCTGCCTGCCTCCTTAATGAGAAGACCGGATCATGCCATTTACCCGTGATAGGATGCTTCTGGCATCTGAACGGTGAAGGAACGGTCAATCCATCCTGACCCGTAGATATATGGTCCGCAGATGAGGCGCTTGAGTCCGCGGCGGGCGTACATGGAGATGAGGCTTTTGAGAGGGCGGATGAGGAGACGATGGCTTGCGGTGGATAACGAGCGAAGAATCTGCTAAGTCGAGGGGGCAATTGCTGCGCAAGCTTGACGTACTGATTCGGACTCGTCGCCATGGTGAATATGGGTTGTCGGCGCTCTGCGATGGAGCTTGAGTTGTCAGGCTGTTCGTTCGTCTCGTGGTTTGAAGATAAATTTGGCTGACTAATTCAAGCCTTTGACTTCAGCCTCGTCTCGTTTCCCTGGACCGCAAAATTACAACCATAAAGAACAAGCATTCTCGCCTGTGCCTCAACTCGAAACCGTTCAAGTCCTCTCCACTTGACTTCACAATTGATTCAAAATATCCATTCGTGAAGTATGTCGGACTACACCAACGGCGACTCTGCGATCCCGCCACCTCCAGTCAACATGAACGGAAGGCTACCGTCCCCTCCACCACCCCCTCCAGACTCGATGGCCCCTCCTCCACCCCCTTCCTCGAGCGCACCTCCTCCTCCGAGAGATCTCCCACCTCCACCGCCATCAGAAGCATTACCTCCGCCTCCAGAAGAGCCGCCGAAGAAGAAGAAAGCTGGTTGGGGAGCTGCTAGAGACCGAGGACCACTCAGCATCGAAGATATTCTTAAGAAGAAAAAAGAAGCCGATGAGGCCGCTGCAAAGGTATGTTATCAACCCTTCAAATCGTTTTTAAATAGCGATGTTCACAATGCATGTCTAGTTCCTTGCGCATCATTTACTGACTGTTTGATTCCACAGCCAAAATTCTTGTCCAAAGCCGCACGGGAGAAACTTGCTCTAGAGAAAAGAGCCAAAGAAGTCGAAGAGCAGAAGCGCAAGAAGGAAGGTGAAGCAAATGGCCGACCATTCGAGGGAAATGGATACGCTTCTCAAATCTCGAGAGACTCCTCGGACAGGTCAACAAATGGTCGCGATACATTTTCTGTGCCAACTGGTCCTCGGGCAATGCGAAATGGCGAACCTCCATCTGGACCAGCTGCTGGAAGGCTTAGTCGAGCAGAGAGAGCTGGTGAGAGCCGTTCAGCTTACGAGAAGATTTCCACGAGTTCTGCGCCCACCAAGGCTGCGCCTGTTGTTGGAAAGGTGCATCTGGCTGGAGAGAAACGACCCGCGAATGGCGAAGATACACAAGCTGCCCTTACTCGGACAAGGTACATGGGCGCAGAAACCAATCAGTCAAAATTCTCTGCCAAGAAGAAGAGGCGGCGGACAACCGAGAAGAAGTTTAACTTTGAATGGAACGCCGAGGAAGATACCAGCCCAGACTATAATCCCATATATTCACAGCGCGCAGAGACAAATTTCTTCGGTCGTGGACGTCTAGGAGGATTTGCGGAAGACATAAGTGAAAATGGTGTGATCAAATATGCTAAAGCTTTGGAGGAACGTGATGGCGAGGCAGGAAGCGCTCGTGCGAGGGAAATCCTAGAGATGGAGAGACGGAGAAAAGAGGATGCCGGTGGACGGAATTCATTGGATAAACACTGGAGCGAAAAGAAACTCGAACACATGCGCGAGAGAGACTGGCGTATCTTCAAGGAAGATTTCAACATCAGTACAAAGGGTGGCGGAATCCCTAATCCAATGCGAAGTTGGGAAGAGTCCAATCTTCCAAAACGTCTTCTGGATATTGTTGCGCAAGTTGGTTACGAACAACCATCAGCAGTTCAACGAGCCGCCATACCCATTGCTCTGCAAGCTAGAGATTTGATTGGTGTTGCAGTCACAGGTTCTGGAAAGACTGCTGCATTCTTGCTTCCACTGCTAGTATATATTTCGGAGCTTCCACCCTTGAACGAGATGACCAAGAACGATGGACCTTACGCTATCATTCTCGCACCAACTCGTGAGTTGGCGCAACAGATTGAAACCGAAGCAAAGAAGTTCGCAACGCCGCTGGGGTTTACTTGCGTCAGTATCGTCGGTGGACATTCGCTCGAGGAGCAATCATACAACCTACGCAATGGTGCAGAGATTGTCATTGCCACTCCAGGTCGTTTGGTGGATTGTATTGAGAGACGAGTCTTAGTACTCGGCCAGTGCTGCTACATCATCATGGATGAAGCCGATCGTATGATTGATCTGGGTTTCGAAGAGTCTGTGAACAAGATCCTCGATGCCCTACCCGTCACGAACGAGAAGCCCGACACCGACGACGCAGAAGATGCTCAAGCTATGAGCAGACATCTCGGAGGAAAGGACAGGTACAGGCAGACTATGATGTACACAGCCACTATGCCGTCGGCCGTGGAGAAGATCGCCAAGAAGTACCTGCGCAGACCTGCCATCGTCACAATCGGTAACATCGGAGAAGCCGTCGAAACTGTTGAGCAACGTGTTGAGTTTGTGGCCGGTGAAGACAAGAGAAAGAAGCGCCTCAACGAAATCCTCGCTTCAGGAGAGTTCCAGCCTCCTATCATTGTGTTCGTCAACATCAAGCGGAACTGCGACGCAGTCGCCCGCGACATCAAACATATGGGTTTCTCATCAGTCACATTGCATGGTAGTAAGACCCAAGAGCAGCGTGAGGCTGCTTTGGCATCTATTCGTTCCGGCGCGACAAATGTGTTGGTTGCGACCGATCTTGCAGGTAGAGGTATCGATGTCCCGGATGTCAGTCTGGTCGTCAACTTCAACATGGCCACCAACATCGAGAGTTATACGCATCGTGTCGGTCGTACAGGTCGTGCTGGTAACTCCGGTGTGGCCATTACATTCCTTGGAAATGAAGATGCGGACGTGATGTACGATCTGAAGCAAATGCTCTCGAAGAGTTCGATATCACGTGTTCCGGAAGAATTGCGGAAGCACGAGGCAGCGCAGCAGAAGTCCACCAGGGGTGGAGGTGGCCAGAAAAAGATAGAGGATACTTCGTTTGGAGGGAAGGGTGCTGGCTCAGGTTGGTAGATAGCCACAACGTAATTTTGAAATCTGGACATTTGTTTGGAAATCTCGCTTAGCGGTCGCGCCCCTTTGTGGCTACAACAAATAGTAGGTTAGCCTTGTGAGTACCTTAATACTGTGTACTTATATTTGATTTCTGATATTCATTGATTCACAGTGGGGGAGCTTTGACTGGCTTGAAGTTGTTTGCATTTTAGTCTCTGTTGTAGCCAGAAGGCATTCCCCAGGTCCAGCTCGTGACTTTCTGATTGTTTACTCCTGCCTTACTTCAAACGGAGCCAGTATCTTATGCAACACTTATTCTGCATATTACTATTTCATAATACCCTCTTCTAGTCTCACCTGAATGTAAAGCGTAATTTATTAGTACAGCGAGATCTAATGCCACAGCAGAAATTAGTACCAACTGGCCCCCCTTCTTATTTCTGGCTGGTATCACTTGCCAGGCTATGTGCGATGACTGCAGGCCATTTTGATTCCTCGACCTGTTTCATACAGTATTAATATTCACTCGCTTACATTTCACTTGATAAGTCAATGTTGTTGTGAATTTGTGGTGCGGGGTAAGGGTGAATTGAGGAAGGGTGAGTTGAGAAGCACCCTCCCCCACCGCCCCCCCCCTCCTCTCTTGCCTATATATTCCCCCTCTTCTTTCTCATGCGCAACCTTTCTTTTTCAACCTTTAACGCCGACAATTCTCCTTCTCAGACCTATCACTCTTCATACCTCAGCCAACCGCCTACCTACACTCATACATTCCTCTTGTTCCTCCACCCAATCTACCAATCTCAATTGCCTTCTTTCATCAACTTGCATACGGGACCATCGCACTACCAACTCAAAAATTCTCCGTGTCTTAAACACTGCCTAGTTGCCTCACAACTCTCCCTATCTACAAGGTGAGTTCCTTTTTCCCGTGTCATCTCCTTTACGGCTGCTGTCTCACTTTCGCCGGTGTTCCTTATTGCTGTTGCTAACAAACCATTGGGACGCACACCAATCTCCTCACTTCTCCAGGCGTAATACTTCAGTAACAGCCCAGATAAGCGATCGTTGCAATTAGTACCGACAGTACGTCCCCAATGTCACCTTTCATTTTGAGGACATTGCTAAACCAGAATCCGTAGAGGTCGCCTTCCAAAATCACTTTGCCCTGTTTCTCTCTGAGTCACTGTCAAAACATAGGTTCTCACTTTTTACACCACCAGCAGAAGTACTGGATCGCACTTTCTATTTCGCTCTCAGTATCTCTTCTTCGCAGTGTCCTTTGCTTTGAGTTCTCGAGCCTTGAATCTGGCCTCCATTAGCAGCCTCAACTCCAATGCTGGATCTCATGTAGTCAGGTTGATTTTGAGTTCCTTGAGTTTGTATTATATTCGATTTTCTGCTGTCACTTCGTCGAGCAAACCGCGCTTTAAGCAATCCACATGTTTGGTCCATTTTGAACCCAAGTCCGCAATTTATATTTTCGTTGACATTCTTCTATACTAATCTTTATCGCGCAGAAAATAGACGCTTACAGTATCTCTAAAAACCGGCCCCAACGTAGCACTTTCACAACACAGCGAGCCTCTGCTAATCCTGTCGTTTCTGTTGTCCGAAGATCAATCACAGAGGTCACCAAGCAGAGACTAGCGATTAAGGATGGCGCTACGAAGCAGCAAATAATGGATCCTTCTGAGATACCTGAAACACTGGACCATCGCGACGAGCTGAGCGCGTGTAGTCCTGAAGCTGTCTCACAAGGATTGAAGCATGTTGCAATTTCCAATAGCCACGGCAAACATCGCTTGAAACATGACTTGTGGCAAAGTCTGGACCCAGATTATCCATACGATAACGCTCGGGATAGATATTGGACCAATCCGAGATTTCCAAACGACGAGCTCAGCCCCAACAACTTCCACCAGCGGATACATCTCCACCAATAGCTGGCATCCCTTCCAAACGCCTCGCAGAAGCCGAACATCACCTCGAAACAAAGAAACAGAAAACAGAAGATTCAACTACAAGCCGAGCTTCTAGTGGCGAGAGTAGCAACATTGAAATTGTCCATATGAGCCAGCCAGAAAGAATTTCGAAAGGCAATGGGCCGGATAAAGACAAATCAGGCCATGATGAAACCGAAGAAGAGCAAGCAATGAAACCACTTCTGGCTCTCTTGTCAAGGAAGAAAGATGAAAGAAAAGCCCTAATTGAGAACCTTCAAGGGAAAGAGAAAGCCTTACAAGAGATGAAAAAGGAACATGAATGTAAGTGTGCTTCTTCAGCTTTTCAAATTTGTGTCAATACTAATGGCGCCCTCCTCGCTCAAATTGAGGGGAACAGAAGACTGAAATCGCAGCTGATATCCTCCCGTGAGGAGAATGAGGAGCTAAAAGCTGAGATACAAGGAGCTAGAACCAGCCTGTCCCTTTTCCAACAGGCCCATCAGGCTTATCAGGCTCACCAAGCTGCACAGCGGAGAACATTAGCCTAAGCGTAGGATGATCCCATCATAAGCATCATTGTTCAGAGCGTTAGAGCGGGAGGTGACTTGTAGGAGTTCGTGTGCTCGGAATGGAGTTTTCATTATCGGTACATACCGCAAACAGGAATCTCTTGTGGTCAGCCTCATAGCAATGAACATCACGATCAAACTCGGGAGATTCCCGGGTAAGTCACCAATGGGGTTATGGTCTCAACTTAGTCTTCAACGCGATAACCACATATAGCTCTTGCTTTCGACTAGCAAGAAGATGTCTGGATATACATCAAAAGCAGTACAGACCAACGGATTTACTTAAATTACCTTCATTGTCCATGTGAATTTTGTTGCTGTTACCATTCACTGATTCATTGACTTGGATGGATTTCCTCACATTCACTGCCTTGACTTTGATTGCTTATGCAAATATCAAGAAGTCTTGAATATATCTCAGAACATTTAATTATAAGTTCATTACTTGTCAAATAGTCCCAGGAGTCCATGCTGTGACCCTCCCCTCAGTAAACCAGGAATCTCACGTAAACCGATCCCTGGAGCTGTGGTTTCATTCCTTTCGATAAAGGCCCCTCCTTTGAGACCCTCCATATCTCATCTCCATCGTATCATTCAATCTAGCTCTATAGGAAATCTTTTCTCTGGCCCGCCTTGCTTTCTCTCCATGCCCCACGGACCGTCCTTTTATCTCCAGTGCTCTCTTGTCCTCTATATAATATGGAGCTCACATACTTTAAAGATACTCACATCAGGACAACTCGTCCTATTTAAGTCTCAGTCCTTAATTTACTCAAGATGCAAATCTACTCTTGTTCGTGGTGGAATTCGAGAACCGTCTCGGCCGGATAGGGAAAACACCCCCTTATCAAGCGAGGCCGTGTTGTTGCGCCAGGTTGAGTACTGAGGAGCTGGGAGTGATTTTGAAATGCACTATAGGCTTTATTCACACTTCTTTGAAGCCCACGGTAGGTACGAGTAATGGCAAAGAATTGGGTTTAATTAGTGTTGACAAGATTCAAGCTTTAGTGTTGTTGCGAAATATAGAGGAGTAATATGTGGTCATTAAACTTTCTTTATATTTTATAATAAGTCATGTATGGTGCCAGATAAGGGGCTTTATAAACTGGGGAAATAGCTAAGGAAGGAAAGAGGCGTATAAGGGATCTTGGTGTAAGTTTCTCTGAAGTAGCGGATTGGTTTTGCAGGTGTATGAATCGATTTTATTCCGGATAGCGGGAATATCAAAAAATATCAGATGACCACTTAATTTTTCGATGATTATAACTGGACATTTTATTGAATAACACATCATTCATTCTCTTCATTTATTGAAGGTCAATCTATGACTTAAGAGTTGATATCAACCAAGTCTTTCTTTTTGCTCTAAGCGAGAGGGTAATTCTTATTACAATACTTATCAGATAGTCAACCTTATTAAATCAGATCTTAATTTCATATAATAGGATGTATTACAGTAAGAAACAATGAAAAGTTCATCTCTTTCTCTTGAAATGTTTTCTTCAAGTTCCCATTTACTTTTTTTAACCCCCTTTCCCGCTGTTGATCCCCTCTTCCTCTCTCGGTTACTTTTATATTTCCAAGAGTTCAAGAAAGTCCTTTATTATATATTCTAGATCATTCCACATCAACAAGAATCGTGAATCAATTCTCAGTTTATGTTTGTTCTATCAACAGCGCATATGGCACCCTCTGTCAAAGGCTAGGAGATGCCTTTCAGCCAGATTTGTGAATGTTTATTAAGTGCCTCTCAGATGACTATTTCTTGACCTATTTGTGACTTCACAAGTCAGGGTGAATGAATTATAATTCGATGATAGAGAGCTTTACTATAGAAATTGGGATTTAACTCTATCACTTGGAGTTATTGACTGCCATTGATCTGCACAAAGTACTATTCACCGAAGTAAACATTCGCTCGGCTAGAACGCCTATTTCCGCAACTTCACAGCATCACTTGAAGAAGTAGTAAACTCAAAGATGGAATGAAGTAGCATCTTACTTCACTGAACGGCTTGTTTAGAAACCCTCAAAGACTAAAACAGCCGCCATCCTCCTCCCCTCTGCATCCCAAATAGTCCTACACGGCACAGCACCTCCGAAGTCTCCCTGCTCCCACAATCCCGAGATAGATACATCTACCCAAGCCCCGGAAGTTTCTTTCTGCATTCCTTGGTCTAGGCCGAGGGATGAGAGGGCCTGATCTAAGGTGGCTATGAGTGTGGAAAGGGACGCGGTGTGGTCGAGCAAGAGGGTAGTAATAGTTGTGGCGGGAAGGCGAGTCTGGTGAATTGTGTAGGCCCCCTCGCGTCTGGAAGAAAGCAGCTGATATTTCAAACATTAGCAATCTCGCCATAAGATATTATAAAGCTAAGCTTCGCGGGAGAGTACATACCACAGTCTTCGCACCGACAATCCCTACACCCGCAGCCCACTCGACTGCGCTTCCCCTCGGTAACTCCTCGACCTCAGCAGTCCAGAAAGGCGGGCTTGCATCTCCTCCCACACGTGAGCTCATATTGACAGAATCCCAAGCCGGGTACGCTCTCTCGTCTTTCGCGGCGCCACGGACTTCCATACCGGCGTAGTGCTTCTCTTCCCAGAGATCACGGGGTTGATCATCTGCGTCGTCCTCATCGTCATCGTCGAGAATGGAAGGTTCTTGATGCAGCAGCTTCCATGCTCGTGCTAGGACTTGGGATCTCTGAGAAATGAGGGAGGATGCGCTGGCGGGTAGATATGCTACACAGCTGTTGAGCCAAGAGATGTGCATCTCGCGAGCGATGCGGACGAGATGTTGAAGTGAGAGAATGGCTTGAAATTTGAAGTTCTGCTCAGCATCTTGGGTATTTTCTTGAGGTAGGTTCATCGTATGCGGGATGAGTGGTATTTGGCCTGCGATTGAGACGAGGCTTGTTGGTGTTTGTGCTTGTGAGTTGGGTGAGGAGGGAAGAATGATGGATGTTGCTTGCGAGTAGGGTCCGATGTTAGCTGGTGCCCAATAGGAACGTGATTGAACGTGCAGTGCTTTACGTAGCATTGGCGTAGAGGATGTATTATTGATGGTAAGGTGGATTATCATGGAGAGGGAGGATGGGAGGAGATCCCCGCATGATATGGTCACGCGGGATGGAGGGTTGGGTTTGGTGAAGAGGGAGCCATAGACCTGTGATTGTTAGTGATCGAACACAGTGGAATTGGGGTTTGATCAAGTACTTTGTTTATAGAGGCGAAGTCTTGCATTGATCGGAGAATGATGACTGCTGAAATGATGTCGCTCGGTTGTATTGGTGTTTCGTGCAGACGACATCTTATCTCCTCTATTGTATTACTGGCTTGTGTCGAAATGGACTCGTCGGTGAATGATTGACTTGCGTTAAACGTCCAGTGAAGCATTTCATGCGACTTCAATTCTCGGGTAAGGAGCTGGGGTGATAGTTGGACAGGACTTGATTCTGACTTGGTCGATGACCCCTTGGATTTTAGCGAGAGATCTCCTTTGTTGACATCATCTAGTGAAGCAAGAATCTTGGAGAACCTCGACTCGAGGATCTCAGGAGTTCGACATTGGGTTTCCTCATATTCCTCTTCTTCTTTCATCACCACTCTCGCATCCAAGATCTTCAACCAAGCAGAGCCGCCACCTTCTCTGACAACCTTCCTATCCTTCTCCTCAACCACAATCCTACCCTTGAATAGACTCGCGGGACCATTCACAACCAACGTCTCAAACTCCCCTCCCTCACCAAGTACGGCTCCATCACCGTCCGTCCCGAACCTCTTCATAGATTTCTCAATACGTCGCATGACCTGCTGACTGGCTACATTCTGCCAGAGGAAACTCTCATCCAGGCCACCACTTGCAACTTTCACGATCCTGGCATCGAGACTGATGGCTTGCATGTCTTCAAGAAGAGAAATCTGTGTTGACGGGGGCAGGATGGGATATTGCCATAGGAAAGATAGAGGAGTAAGACCCAGGCGTATGGCTACAGATTCCACACGGGTACGTTGGTAGGTTGACAGGATGGCACCAGTGCTAAGCGCATTCGCGGTCGGATGTTCTGCCATGATCCTCTTCAAAAGAGGGACCAAAGATTCTGTCTCATCTTTCTCCTCGTCTTTGACATCCAGATCCTTCATCAAAGATTCCACATCACTCTCGCTTGTCCTTGTGCCCCTACGATCGGCAAATCCGTAACTGGTGCCGGTCTGCACCGCACCACCAACGATCTGCTGCCTGTACAGTGGAATACCCAAAGCCTGCTCGTACAGAGGAATCACTGTATGACCAACAGTCTGATACATGAAACTATTCAGGTCTTGCTCCTCCTCGCTGTCTGCGCCATGATTGGCGGCATCGGGACGGCGCGGCGCGAGAGCTGAAATCGGAGGAGCTGGATAGAGATTTCCTAGGGCGACGACTTGATGCCCGTTCTGGATACAGTGCAGAAGTGAGAAGAAACTGTCTTTGCCGCCTGAGATGAGCGCGATCACTTGGAGTGACTCGGTCATGCCGTCGGTTGCGGGCCTTGTCTTGCCACAGCCGCAGTGCGTGCAGTTGTGAGCCTGCAGCTTGCAGCAAGCAAGATGCGTTGCCGAGCTGAGGTGCAGTATTGTATTTAGAGTTTGGTGGATCGTCGACCGACTTGGGACGGCGAATGTTCGCACGGCTTTATTAGTGGGCAGTTATTCGAGCCACCCTGTTCCCCGGAACCATGGCTTGTTCAGGTTTTCAGCCAGGCCTTTGAAGTTGTGGAGGTTTCTATTTATTGTTTGGCGGTTGAGGTGAGTGTACTGAAGCCTGAGGCAGAAGGGGACATTGTGAAAAGTCCTGGTGGATTGGGAAAAGCCAAGGTGGGTGGTCAGAAACGAGCCCACAACAGAGTGAATTGTCAAAATATAATCTGTGATTAGATCAGATTATCTCTCATGAAAGATCAACAAGCAGCATGTTACATCCTCCGCATTTATCTAAGATCCCGTTTCATTGAAATTTTCACGCGGTCCAAGACAGATATGGTTGGGGAAATCTGGTTGATATGAAGAGAATTCTATACAGTGCAGCTGCTGGTAACATTTCGTGGCCAGCACAATCTGGAGAGCAGGCTGCGAAGAATTGCAATGCAGAAGATGGCAAGCATGACGGTGAGCCCGCTTCCGTCGCAGTGTTGATACAGCGAATGTAAAGAAAATAAGCAGCCAAAGACTACCTCTCTTATCAGAGTACACGCCCCCTCCAACCCCATCCCACAATACCCATCATCACGCTAATTTGGCACGAAAGTCTTGAAACGAAAATTTAGTACAGAGAAGAGAAATCGTATCAGAAAAAGCAAGGCAAATGACTTTTGGTTTTGCAAAACCCCCAACCTCATGACAACATCAATGTGGTCGTGAGACCCCAATATCCCTAGTGACCGATCGCGTAAAAGGTAGCGTGGGCCAATTATGAAGAGTGTATCGATAGTCGTGAGATTCGTATCTGGCCTAAAGCCTCAGAATGTCTGAATGAGAAGCCCTTACTCAGACCGCTTGCGCTTCTTACGACCTTGGCTGTCGTTATCAGTGCTACCGTCCGATGAGGGATCGGTGTCACTGCCAGGGATACCAGCTGCAACACGGAAGAGAATATTGCCCATGGTGTTGATATGCTCGCCTTCGCTGGCCGATTCCGGGTGGTCGCTAGGCAACTCGCCATCCTCAAGAACACCCATAACAATTGCACCACTGCCGTGAGTACGAGCGTGTTGGGAGAGGTTGTCACTGCGGGAGAACTTCTTTCCACACTCATGGCATTCGAATGGTTTATCACCAGTGTGGAGGGAACGGTAATGTCTCTTCAAGTGTTCTTGACGTCTGAAGCGGCGGTTGCAGATCTCACAAACAAAGGTCTTAGAAGGATCTTCTGTCAGGGATTGCTTGCGTCCACGGCGGTTGACAGATGGCTGCTTAGGTGTGTTGCCAGCATCAGAGCCTGCACTGGTATTGTTGGCGCCATTGGTTTCGGAAGAACCAGATTGGCTCGGGGCATTGGACTGTTGCTCGGCGGTGCTCTCCTGAGCGGGAGCTCCACTGGCGGCGTTCATTGGCACAGTGTACTTTCGTGATCTGACAAGGTTGTCGAATTCGGAGCTGTCCTCGTCGCAGTGGACCTTCTTGGCCTTCTTGTTTCGCTTCTCCTTCTTGATCTCGGCCTCGCAGCCTGATGCAGGTGGGCTTGGGAGGCAAGCGGTCGCGAATTGCTCGGAATTCTCGAATTCCTCGAAGTCTTCGAAGTCGTCCTCGCTGATGAAAGGCTCGTGGTCAAGGGAGACGAGGTCCGAGCCGGAACAAGTGCGTTGTCTCTTGGTACCGAAGAACTGGACGTTGTCTGTCGAAGGAAAGTTAACAAGCCCGTTGACGAAGTCTTCCTCGGAGTCGAGGTCCGAGAATTGGTCGAAGGTTGGTAGGCCGTGGTGGGAGGTGGGTGTGGAGAAATTGAATGTTCTCGCGTGAATCTCGGCAGCCTTGTTGAATGTCTCACCCCCTAGCATATACCTGTGCTCTTCGTCGTCTCCTGCGCACAGAGTGGGCAATGAAGGGAATTCCGTGCAGGCTGAGGTTTTGATCGCGGGAGGGTTTGGGGAGGCTCCAGAGCCAACAGTGAGGTTGCGTGGGTCGCAAAAATCGAAGTCTTGCTCTGAAATGACAGATCGTGGGTAGGGGGAAGGGGAGGGCGAAAGCGAGGGACAAGATGTCGCAGATAGGAGCTCGCTAGCGTTGCCGTTGCTCATAAGCGAGTTGGGCTGGATGAACACTGCAAAAAAGAAAGCTCGAGTCAGCGACGGCTCCATAGACCAGACCATAATTAATCCATCAAGACAGGGATGCCACCACAGTGATGAACGGAGACGGGCAGTTCAAGAATCGTATCACAACGACAGAGCCACATCATGCACACTTCCACACAAGCAATTAGACATTTGCACGTACCTGGAGTCATGGGAGGAGATCCGCATCGTGCCCAGTCACCACCAGCCAGGTTCTCGGCTTGTACTTCGCCCTGGCATCCATCTTTTACACCCTCAAAAGAATCCATTCCGAAAAAGACGGTGTTCATGGGTGTTGGCAGAACATCACAGCTGGATGGGCTGCTGATGGTGCTTCCAGATGCGGACAACGGCGGAGTCGATGGGTAGTAGTACATGTCGTTCTCGTGCACATCAGACTCCATCATCATTCTTGGGGCGTGTTCCTGAATCATGATCGTGGGCTTCTGGTTTTGATACATTGGACGGGGCGAGGCCATTGGGGTCATGTTCATCGGGTATCCGTTGTTGTACATTTGCGGGTGCATCGGTGGTTGAGAGCATGCTGAGTTCGGTCTCGAGTATATCGGAGTCGAAGGCATTGGCTGCATGTGAGGATGGTACACTGGCACCTGGATATTGCTTGGCTGCTGGGAAAAGTGTCCGTGTTGACGGTTGTCGGGCTTTGGGTCTGGGTTGTAGTAGAAGAAGGGTGACTGTCCCATGGATTGGGGGTGTGCGTATGAGGAGTCCATGTCGAAAGATGTGAACTGTATACGATCTGCCTAACGTCAGTTATGTTCAGTCTCTCATTTTGCCTGCGAGTCGATCGAGTAGTGTGTACATACCAAGTGGTATTCGATCTCGAGACTTCGATTCGAAGACGTTGATTATGTTTGGTCCGGTTTATCAGGTTGTTGTTGGAGACTGGAAGATGCCGAGACTCGAAAACTGGTTGATAGGAAAAGGGTGCTAAGAGAGCGACTGGACAACAGTGGTTTCAAGACTGTCTAATAGTTGTATTGTTGAGGACACTGATTATACATATGCTGTTGCAAAGGACGATTGTTGCCAAAAAGTTCTGGAACAATTATCGACGATGGTGTACAGGAGCTGGAAAGCAGTGGTAGCAGGATGCTAAAGGAAGGTACGGAAGATGATCGAAAGGCTATAAGACGAAGCACAAATCGAAGATGATCCAAAAGAGTGAGATACAAAAGGGAAACCGGTCGTCGGTATAAGAAGAATGATTTGGCGTGGTGGAGGGAAACCTGAAGGACGAGCAAACGAATGTGTGGTGAAGGGGACCCTGACAAAATAAGTAGATCAACGAGTGATAAAAGGTAAGGCAAGATAGGCAAATCGGACTAGAATGGATTAGGTCTCAGCAGAATGCATGGCGAGCAGACAGGGGGGCCTGGGGATTAGGGGACTAGGGTATGAAGACGAGGGTGCGGGTAGTGGGAGCATTGCAGTGGGGATGGGATGGGATGGGATGGGATGGGATGGGATGAGTGAGAGATGGGCAGAGACAGCTGGATGAGGTGGTGAGGGTTGTGGAGCCAGACAAGGTGCAGAAAGCAATGGAGAACAGGTCCGCGTCTAGGGTTTGGACTGGCTGGGAGAGACTAGTTGTTGGCTGCAGGCAGGCTGTCTGGCTCCGGCAGGCCTGTCTGTCTGGGGCGTCGGCAGGAAGAACAGAACATTAGCAACAGCAGCATGAGATGGGATGGGGTTGGGATGGGACAGGCCGGGAGACGATGGGATGGGCGCTGGTTTAGTGGAGAGTTTTTCTAAATCCAGCCTTCTTTCCAGCGTCCTGTTTGGCTGGGCTACACCGGGATGCTCACCATATGCTGGTCTTCGTGTTCGACGCTAAATCCACAAAGCCACCTACCAGCCCAAGAGAAGTGATGGATTTTCCGGGAGCTCCAGCAGTGGGTTCGACTGGCTCTAGTTGACTTAAAGCGACCACCGCGGTCAGAATTGCAGGCTGCTGATTGGCATTCTCCATCTAGGATCGACTGGCCCGAAAACCGTCGACCTGCTACACCCAGCCAGTAGACAAGCGGCCAGCTGGGGGAGCTGGGAGAAAAAGCGGCGAGTAGCTAGCTGCCCTGACCACATATCCCTCCCTCCCATAACGTACGACGCTGCGCTGCTCGCACTTTTCTGTCCCTCTCAGCGCAACACTATTTTATGTGCGTGCATGCATAAGCCCGCATCGACTGCACTAGGCTTAGCACAAGCAAGAGACGAAATGATCGACCAGGGCAGCGTGCATTAGCTAGGGAATTGCATTATTATCCATACGAGGCTAGGGTCAGGTACGGATACGGCCTGCATAACGCGTCACCAGTCCACCAACTCATTCGTCGTTGGACGTCGTCCTCCTGCTCGCTACCTCGCTAGCTTTCCAACTTCGTGTCCTTCCCAGGCTCGACTTGGCACTGCCCTGTAGGTCTGGCAACTATATGTGAAAATCGCAACGCCGTCAAGCAATCAATTATTGACGATGGGGATGAGGGCCGACGACTCGCACAACCCAATACCTCGGTGCTCCAGAAATCTGAACCTTAGCAATTCACAACAAATATATTGACTAGCGATCACTGTTTCTAAAAGTGGTGGATCATCGTAGTCAAAGGAAATTGCGAACAGCCTCAGCATCAATGCTGAAGCGTTCCAATAAATTGCTTCACAATAGAGTCTAGCTTCTAACTGGGTTGCTCTGTAATAACAACAAGAGACTTCTAACTATTGCTGATCCGCTCGCCTGAGAAACGGAAACTGCTGTCACTTCGCCTCCACAAGAGCAAGAGTCAGGAAACATCACAAGCTTCACTTTGCTGCAACTATTACTCCTGCATACCGTTATACGCCAGAAACCCGCTCGATTCAAACATGATGAAATGCATACCCGACATGCGGTGCGGCGTAGGATTGTGACCTCGCTCGAGCCCGTCTTGTCCTGTCTCTTCGCTCTGTTCTGTTCGACAATGCAGTCTCGAATGGCGATCCCGTTCTGATTCAACACAGCACAGCCTACAAAACCCACTCCATCGCGACGTTTCGACCACTAGCATTAAGGTTTACAACATGGGCTCATCTTCACGGCTTCATGCGAACGAGCGAGCGAAGCCATGCTCTCATGCTCAAAGCGGCATCTCCGTCCACGCTCCATGCGTCTTTCCAGAGCGAGACAGAAAAAAAAAAGGTATCTTGACGTCGTCGTTGATCCTATTCGACGTGATGCTGCAGCACGATGGACGTGTTTCGCGTCTCGCGCTCAAGTCAACAACCACTCACACCTCAGCTTGCCCCTCCAACATGCACATTGGATGCGGTGAACAAAGGATAACACCATTTCGCGCACGGCAGAGCTGCAGTCACCCTCTTGCTTCCCAGACCATTGGCCACTGCCTCGTTGACCAAACTGAGAGATTTTTTTTCGCCCACGGCTGCGTCGCCAATCGCAATACCACTCCGCATAATCGCCTCTCTCGCTGCGATGCAATCAGTCGTCTACCATGGCCTCAGAAGGTCCCGGTCCTGGCTATCGATAGTGGGCAGATAAACTTCTTTTCAGCCCTTCCAAGAATTTCCATGCTCGCGCTCAGCTCTGTCTGTTCCTGACTTCAGATGGTCCGTTATTCTGCCCCACCTTTTCTTTCTGGAGGGGAGGGGGATCAGCGATGCGGGGAGAAATTTCCAGCGAGCCATGAAACAACCGTCTTCCAGCTTTTGGGCAGCCACAAGGGACGGATGACGAACAAGATGCGTGTGTTTAACGGCCAGATTGCTCAGAACGGCCTGTCTACCGCGGATCCAAGAGTCTCACAGAATCCACACGTAGTTTTCCTCCCGTTGGCAGTCGACCAAAAGCCATGATATGTCACTTCTCAGGCACAAGGTGGTCATCGAGGCACATGTGTTTCAGCTGCTAGGGGCTCCTGCAGGAACAAGACATCCTTCTTTTTGTGAGCAACCTTCTGAGCAAGCCAGTAGTATTCTTGGTGCTTGGTTGACCACTTGATTCTGCCTGGCAAATACAATCCCGAAACCCCCTTTCCAAGAGGACTTCGAGAACTCCCGCTACAGGTCTAGAAAACAACGATCAAAAGCCTCACGAAAATTCAAAAGAGGCTCCAGATCGTCTCATGGCGTCAGAGACGAACTTGCATTACATAAACGCCAGTCTCTCGGGAGCACTATTCTCGTAGATATTCTGCCCTTCTATCCTTTTTCGTTCAAAAGCGCCTGAAGCCGGTGTTTGGCATCACTCTCAACTCTGGTGCCGGAGAATTATTGTCGATTTAGGGCTTCGTTCTTCTGCCTAGATGTTTACTAACAATACTACCCAAGCCGCACCTCTCCTCTCCTCAAGCTTTCAGAAACATGGAGGTGATGAGTCCTAGGGAATTTTTTCGTTATCTCCCTATCGATAGGACGATAGTGGCCCGCGTATCGATCCCGTCCTTTTGTGTGGAGGGTAGGTCTGACCTCTGGTGTGCCTGGACACGCCCAGGACGACCCTGGTGATAGCGGTTCGAGCCCTAAGCCAGTAATGCCTATCCAGTGAGATTGCACAAATGTGAACACAGATGCACAACTGACAAGAACGCAGCGTTTCGCCCAGCTCCAACAGCCAGAGCGTCACGAATAGGATGTTCATAATTCCATCACATGCTGCTGACCACGGACGCGCGCTCATACAGTATCCAGAAGTTATTTTGTTCCTGCACTCTAGCCAGAGCGGCCGGCTTGTCGTTACTGCCACCGTCACTGGGGAAATTGCATAATAATAGCTGTGCATTGGTTAATAATGCAACTTGTGAAAGCAGTACAAGCGAGTGATGTGCACAGCTAAAGATAGGACGAGCGTAAGTTCCCTTTCGGATGGTCTTGCTGCTGCTTTTATCCCGGTTTTTTGCTTGCTTGGAGAGTGGGGGCCGGATCGACTGGGATTTGACTTGAGTTTGGGCATGGCATAAATTAACTGCTTTTGGGAACATGAACCTGCATATCCATATCCATATCCATATCCATATCCTGGGCTGGCTCGTTTATCTTCACGTTTGTTGCCCTCCACCATTCATACTTTCTGTTGGCATCTCACCACACCACACCACATACCGCACCACGTCCACCACCAACGAACACCAAGTCACCTCCAAAATCCCGGCGGTTTCTTTTGATGAAAACCGCACGTTGGTGGACTCTTCCAGAAGCAGCCGTTGGTGCATGTTGGGAACGCTTGCTGGGGACGGCATCGAGGTCGCCAGGCCGCCAGCGTGTGGAATGCTGGGATACCGGCCCTTTCCTGCAACCCTGATCCTGCAGGGGCATCACTCAGTGGCGTGGGCTGGGGGCGAAGGCGACGACAAGTCAAGACCTCCCCGGCCCTGGCCGTCTTATCGGCCATGCATTTGAGCTGGCGAATGGGGGATGATTGTTGCCGTTTCTGGCTCATCTACCAATGGGACGTTAACTTCTCTGATTTTCTACTGCAAGGTACAATGCAGGTACAGATTCCTCGAGTCGACCGGTGCATCTCGAGTCTGCATATGCACCTTGGACATGTCAGAACGTCAGTCTGCGTTTCAAAGATATCAGGCATCATAAGAATGAAGCAAGGCACCGGAAGACAAAACTGCAAAAGCTCTCGGCCGCTGTCTGTTCCCAACTCCACTCAACCTGCCATCTGATCTTCAACTGAACTCAACTGATGGCTGACTCGCTTCATCCCGTGTCCTATCGATTGGGAAAGACCCTGGTTTAGGATCAGAGGTTGCTCGGACTTGACAACAGCCATCGACTCCAGCCCAGCCAACCACCGCCCTCACCAACAAATTCATAGCGGCCTCTCCACCCGCGGCTCCGGATGCTCTTCCAAAATCACAACGGGTCTGCGGGACTTGCTAGCCAGACTCAAACGTATAAAGTTTTCTTCGACAGCAAGGGCAAGCATGTGAAGTGGGCCGGCCCTATCTTACTGTCCGAGAGTCCATATCGATACCCTTCCACTTCGAGAACGTGGCGCTGCAAGAGGAAGGCCATCAGAAGTGGAAGAAGTAGTAGAAGACCCGACAGGTTGGAAACGCCTCTCGAACTCTCAGACATGTCGCCCGCCCGCCGGTTCTCCGGTAATTATCTCGGAATCTTCGCTTTGAAGTTGGGAACTGCTTCACAATTTGCTCATCATTCGTGGCGTGTTTAAACCTTTACAAATTCGCAGGAGCGTGCTCTCTTTTTGGTCCACACGTCTAGAGCCTGGAATCCATGATGGGTCTCACAGTAATTCAAATAAATGACACCATCGGCGGCCCGCGACCGCTCCCGTCCCATCCTGTGGCCAATTGACAATCGATAAACTCGGAATAGTTGGGGACTAGGTTTTCAGGGCGACGACTATTATCTTCAGGGAGCCGGGGCAATATTCCGTAGTTCGTCTGGTTTCTTCAGCAAGACCGTCTGGAGTAGTCTTCGTTACGTCCTTTTGGGTAAATCGCCGAGCGAAAGAGCTGCCCCGGATTCTTTTCTAGCAGACTAACAAGGTTTGGTTGTCATTGGCTAGCCGTCAAATCTAGACCTGCATGAAGGAACAGATTTCCTGCTGCATTCGGACGATTGCATGTTCTGCTGTGCCTGTGTGGCACGTTTCCAACGGTTTTGATGGCGAGATCTGTTTCATTTTGGCAAAACACAATTCCTACAGATGTTTTTCCTTGAGCTCGAATTCTGCAAAGCTGCCACATCACAAATTTCAAGTGGTCAAGATCCATTGCCGACAAGTGTCTCACTTGTTGGTCAAACCTTGATAGTGAATTGCGATCTGCCCAAGATTAGCTTGGAAGAAGCGGATCTTGGCGAAATGAGGTCTAGCAGGACGGCATGTCTTCTTCCAGCCATTCGTCCTCTTCACACCAGGTTGCAACATCCTCGGCATATCTGTCGCTCGACAATTCGAATTCTTCCCATGCAAGACTGGTGGGTTTGCGAGAAATGCTCCGGCTGCAACGCTCTCCAAGACCCCTGTGGCAAATCTTATCAAGTCTCGCAAGTGCCCAAATCTTCTTGCATCGTTGATACCGTCGGCGGACGTCCTGCTAGAAACAGTTTGCAGGTCCGAAGCCAGTGTATCCGGAACCCTGATGACGGGCCTTCTCGAATGTTTCAGCATCCACCAAAAGAAGAAGGCAAAAAGTGCAGGTGGGTGACCCACGTCCTTGGCCCTCGGCGTGCGGCCAGGACGGCAGGGTCCGCAAGTCGTTGATAAGAGCGAGGTGGGGAATCTGATGTTTCGATTGTGTCGGCTGTGGGATTTTTAATGCACTTTCGCATGAATATCATGTTCTATTTCTGAGTAACGTGATTGATGCATTAAGACTGTTCCCTGCTCTTTATTACTTTATGTCCCGTTCCGAGATCTCCGCAACGCATTGCGAATTGCGGTCGCGCCTGAGCGTCTATCTGATTGAAACCTTGCTATCGGAGGTCTACGACAAGTATCACCCTTGCAATTGCAGGTGCATTATGTTATACTTTGATAGATGTTTGCTGTAAAATGGCATCAAGTAAGCATGCGAATGGCCTCGTTTCCCGCGTCATGCTATCGTGCTGAGCAAGGAATATAACCATCAGCATGACAGAAGTCGAAAGCTTGAAGTATACCCTTTGTATATGTGAGGGCCGCGAGCACGACCATGACGTGGAATATCTGATGGCTCGCACCGAATATATCGAAAGTCTGTCTGCACCATCTCTCAGGAATCTATTCAACAGTCAGACAGGTCTTTGACGACTTTTTCGCTGCTCAAACCTTCAAAGCGTATGCCGTTGCCCCGAGAATGTTCAGAACAAGTGTTATGAGGACCCAGTTTATTCCCATTTGTTGTTTTTGCATGAGCCATCCGTTTCTGTATATGCCGTGGAAGACCGGAACCATGGTAAATAATCCAAGACTGCCAAAAGTTGCTGCTCGGACAGGTCGAAGAAATGGCTCCTGGAAGCGGGAGTGAAATGTTGATACCGAACAGACGGCCGCAAGGATGGAAAGCTTCTTTTTGTCAGGGTCGTCCAACGGCAGTGCCAAAGATACTTACCATCGTCCAATATTCATTTCGCAAAGTATCGTCACAATGAAAGCCATAAAATACTAGTGGGATAGTGGCACTCCACCTGGAACAGAGGTTACTTAGCGAGAGCAGGTCTTCAAAGAAGTTTGACGTAGGCGGAAAGTGAACAAATAGAAAGTGTGTGTTTTTAAAGTGTGTGTTTTTAAAGTGTAGCCCAACAAGGACTGCATCCACTATTGTCTAGCCAGTTCACTTACATGAGAAGAATTACACCTTGGAAGTCCAGTTGTGCTCCGAGCAAGTCTATGGATCGGCTATGGCACATCACCGTGTGGTATCTGTTGATATCAGTCATTGATCCTGGTTCATGAGACACAATCTCACGTAGCAGATAGACAGAAGCATATTGCAACTCCCACAAAATAAGTCAAGCACACGACAACATCTGCTCGAGAGGCTACTGCATAGCGTGGTGGAATCTCATTCTTGAAGAGATATACAGGAATTGCAATGAACACGGCACTTCCCACAAGATGGGAGTATATATTCACTATAAGTTATCAGTCTTGAAGTGAATTGTGATTGTGCTTCAGCTTTGGGATGGACCTACCAGTCTCATTATGGATGTACGTCAGACTCGAGAAACATGCCGAGAGGCTACCAGTAGCGGAACTGAAGCGAAGTCAACAAAGCCCTTCGTTAATCCACTCACTTTCAATTCCTTTACCGATACCCCGTCTCGATGAGATGATTATCTTCCCTAGATTACCGTATCAGTCACCATAAAATCATCCGATCAAGGCTAAAAACTCACTGCTGCCAGATTTCTGGTCTCACCAAATAAAATATCCCGAATCAGTCTCAAAGCCACTCCGTCTCAAAAACAGGTCTCAGTCTCACTCACCCAGCTCCCCCCACGATCTCAACGGGTTTCGCTTCCGTTGTAGTCTTCGCGGTAGTAACGCCACCGACTCTCCTTGCCACACGCCTACGGCATTCTCAATCCCACTGGCCGCCGCCGGCGCGGCAGTCCCATCATCGACATCACTGCTTTTTCTCCTCACCACAGTCGCACCCACAGCCGACGAAAATGCACCTCTCAGTCCCATCCCGCGGAAGCACCAATCAATCGAACAGCCACCAGAAATGAGATCAAGCAATCAGCCAGCACTAGCATTCGGGAGCAAAATCTCCAAAAATGCAAAAACTGCGAGGGGCGTTTTTCCGTATCAAGACATTTCAATTCGATCCAATCAATCGAAGAATGCGTACACCATCATAAAATAAAGGTTGGCAGTACAAATGTGATGACCATACTGTGTTCAATTTTACACGTCGAATTTTTTCAGAACATTGTGTGTGCCGGGACCTCCTAAAAAGGCGGTGAAAGTTATCGCAAAGAAGAGCATCCGAGTTACAGAAAACGGCCCAAAGCGGTCAGCCAACAGCAGTGGAGAGAACAAAACAGCATGACCGCCGCTATGACGAGAAAACAGCTCCCTCGCATCACAGCACACGCACCCACAAAAAGAAAAGAAAATTCCACAAATCGAATTCATAACAATGATAATATGCAGCAGTCAGGTCCCATGCATATGCATGCATACATCGTGCATAAAATGATATGCAAGCCCTCCCCTCACATATTCACAGCTCCTTACAGCAAGCGAGCACTGTTTGGGACGCAAAGATGCAGTAAGCGCACCAACATCCACACCTAGCTTCCTGTACGACGCAGGAGAGGAGCTATACATAACAGATCCCGTATATTATCACCCACATCTCACAGTCCTCGTTGCTGCTCTCTTTGCTATACAAGGCATCTATCATCATCCGTTCATTCAGCCGATCCGGAACTCAAGCCCTCAGTTGGTGTACGTGCCTGCATATTCGTACATGAAGCTCAAGATCGAGATCCCAATCAACACTGTCCCACACCTCTTCAAGTATTTCTACACAGACAGACCATCTAACAGACACAGCTGCAAGAGCAAAGATCTAGTACATGTCTCTCTGTCTCTCCATCTGCATGTCTACCTCTCCCTGCATGTTTCAGAATATTTCCACCCATTTTCGATGTCTATATTCTTGTTTTTCAGACTCCTTCCTTTTTTGCCTGAACTGCTAAGCTTCTCACACCACACCATGACGTTCCGTCTCTGTCTATCAATCTCTCTACCCTTTTCTAGGTGTTGCTTGCTTCTCCGCTCTTGCCACCACCTTCCAAGCTTATGCTTATTTCTATTCGCATCTCCAACTCAATTCGTGTTCCTGTTTCGGTTCCTGGCCACTGCTCGGTTGGGTGATTACCACTGCAGCGCCTTCTTATCTCTTACTCGCCTTCCTTTTCCCATGTGAGACCACCCAGCGGACGGGTGAGTTCGAGATCGAAGAACCAACAATCGAGTCCACGAGTCAGTTTCTGCTTCGTCCTTCTAGAACTTCTCCGTCCCACAAACACCCACACACATGCGCACACATCAATTAGCCTGCGTTGTTGTGTTTCAGGTTCTAAGTGGCAAATGGGACAACAGGTGGCTGGTTCGGCAATATTGGCATCGTTTATGTGAAAAGTGGTTTACATGTGAGGGAGGCGTGTGAGGTGTGCATGTCCAGTTCCGACAATTGTTCTGGATTCGGCTTACTGCCTTCTGGTTGGCTGTTGGCTCGTAAAGGGGGCCGGTCGGTTAATCTCGTACATGCGAGGAGGCCAAGACGATAGATATGCTATTGAGCAACAGCTACTCTTGAGAAAGTTGGAGCAGTGTTCTGGCTGAATTGTGCAGAAGAGAGCAAGGAAATATCATCAGGTGCTGGTGGGCAATATGGAATGATGTTTCAAGCTCAGCCAATCTATGTTGATGAACTGTGCAGCTTCTCGCACCATCCTCGTGCCAACTCCAATAGGATATCCCTATTCCGTCTGGAGCCAACCCGCTTGCTTTGCCTTGCTTGAATACTCCCACTTTGCTTCTCACGTCCACAATCCCATTGCAGTCTTCATAGGGTCCAAAAGACTTTCTGCAGCCTTCTTGAACGCAAGGATGCCTCCAAGCTCGTCCTTTGAGGCACGCTCTGTCTAGGTTCTGCTTCGTACTCCGTTGGTCCGCACCTGAAGTGCATCATCGTATACACGGACGGGCACCCTCAGCGACTGAGATTGGAGCGGTTGATGTTCGAGGGTGGAAGCATCAGGTGGCGGTGCGGAATATATATTTGGTGTTTGAGGCTTGGAATTCATCTCACGGGTTGCATTTGTTAGCCTGCCATGATTGATGGTTAGTGCAGTCTTTCAGAGTTCTTCATCATATGCCTCAATTGTTGCACCCGACTCTGATCGAAGTGAGGGGACTCTCAAAATACCACACGAATGAGTACAAAAATGGGGTGGTTGACGTTGGCTTACCAGTGGAGAATGATGCGTGCCCAAGTCACTGTGTCATAATTGTTAGAATATTGGTTGTTGATTGAGTCATCGCCAGTGGTTCATGACATTATTGCAAGACATTTCACATACCATCAATAGTGCAAAGCGTGAAGAAGAACCAAGCCTCTTCCTTCCCAGCCCAATACAGCAGAAGCGAGAAATTGGTAGCTGTGGATGCTAAAATGCCTCCGAATCACTCGTATCAATGCATCTTGTGAGATGGGTATGGCCACGTTGCCACCAGCCAATAACTTTTTCCGGTGCCGATGTGTGATCTTCTTCAGCAGTCCTTTGATAGCTGGATATAAGCAAGTTCCTCTCAGACCCTTCACCATGTAAGGCTTGCAATGCCGAACGAAGACGGCTGTGAGGAAGATGTTCACAAACACGCCCCATATCAAAAGCGCAGATGCCACTGGTCTCGCAATTCCGATTTGATAAATTCCGGTGCTAATGTTGAACGTGTGTCGATATGGAACATGAACAAGGCCAATCCAATGGCAGAGAATCCGACGAGGACGAATGCCAGGCCTGCGAGGTAGGCGTAATCCTTCTTCCGAGGTCTCGCATTTGCCTGAACACCGTGGGTTCTTTCGACCAGGAAGAGGTAAAGACATAATTTCTGTCCTAGGTAAAAGACGAGGCTTAGGATGATCGCGGCATGGCAGGCTGAGTGGTTGTAAATTGTGTGGCCAAAGTAGAGTAGGCACTAGGGCAACATGTAATCAGCGAGACTCTCAAGTAATACGCTTGGTAATGAAAGAGTTTGGGGGTTTGAGATGGTTTGAGTTGCATTTAAGAGCTTGTTGACTGGACTTTGCGACTCTATCTGGAGTACATACAGCAGCGACGCAGAACGTGCTCCCGAGAATGTAAGTCACCAGCACAAGCATATGCATGACACTCAATTTGATTAAAGAGTTCGTTCCTCGTATAGACGATATCCTGATAGCTATTCTCTTGGTCAGCAGGTGTTCAAGTCAAGAAAAGTTCGTGCTCAAACTTTTACCCCAGTGATAAGACTTCTTTTGTTAGAGTGAATATACTTGGAATTTGACTTACCGAGACAAGCATTGGAGACTATGATACCAACCAGCGCCACTATCATGTATATCATGTTCCCAGGTCGAAATTCCTTGCTGTTTGAGTTGAACCAGCCATCGTAGACCGTTTCGTTGTCGCGCACTGTATCATTGAAGACCTTCAACGGGCATATGGAGAAAGATCCAAGACCCGGGTAGTAAAGGCAATTTAAGAGAAGATGGTGTTGTTCCGAACATGTGTGTGCCTGATAGGCGAAAAGGAGCATAAAGATAGAGGATTCACAGAAGGATTGATCCGAATCGGATGGCAGAGGAGAGTGGAAGATGCACACCGATTGAAACAACGAGCGACGTTCCAGACCACAAAGTAGTTCTCTGCTGTTTGGTCTAGGCCGGGCCATTGCTTTGGAGTCAAGTATATGTCAGTTTCTTTTCTTTCCCGCCCAATCAAGGAAGGAACCACAAGACACGAAGATGAAGCGCCTTTTTCATGCAACCTGAAATTAGCTCAGAATTATTTGACAATGCATGGTTTATGTAGAATAAGTACCTAATTGATCACTATCTAGGTGATCATCACTTGAGGTGACAACATATTCAAGCCGGTGGCCTTGTGGTGGAAGTCGCTTGAGCGTGGCGAGGACGAGATTTGGAATTGGAAGAGATCTTGCATCCGAGGGGGGTTTTATACCGATTGAATTGCGCTAGTGCTCTCCCTCTTTCTCTTCTGCTGAACTAAGCTTCAGGCAGGGTCACACTGTTTAGGATTGATATGACTTGCAGCTCAGCGACATCATTGACCTGTCCTTCCTAGCAGGAAGGAGCAAGAGCGAGCTGGAACTTGACGCCACTATGACCCGTGTAACAACCAAGTCATGAGCTCCTGCCATTCTCAACAGATGTCCACCGACCGTGCTGGAGTGTATGAAGACATGTCGAGGGACATTCATAGCTCAGAACATGGGGCTTTGCAATTCTGATTTGCGGAGGAGCATGGGTTTGCGATCCGAGCGTGGTGCATTCATATGGAGGAAAGCGGTTTGTCCGACCTGAACTTCTGAATCCTGTGCCTGAACAGGATTTTAACTCCTACCGTGCATATTTCGAAGATATCTTCGCGTCATCAGATGACAAAACTGGACATGACCTGGAAAGATTTCATATTCGCCAATTGTCAAAATCAACTTCTATGGCCGAATCACCGACGTCTAACCCAACAAGATTAAGAGTTTGCTCAAACCTCGACGTAAGCGAAAAGGTATCTCATCAATCACTCCAGGCGTCCTTTCATCTGCGGAAAGTATGCATGTCAAAATATCCATCATGGATTCTCGTCCGAGTAAATCACGAATTTATCCGCAAACGCAGAGACGTCTTTCTTTTGAAATGTATTGTTCTCGACCTAGAAGAAGGTGTCTTTTGATATTGTGACAGAGATAATGAAGCCAACGGCCGCCGTAACTGATATTTGTTTTATGTGAAGTCCCTTTGTTTGTTTACTTGCACTTCGCGACTTCAATTTCTACTTCAGTAAATTATAATACTACGTCGATTGAACAGGATTCGACTTCATTACAGCTACCACTTATGCATTCAATGGTCAGCGCACAATTAGATAAACCTATCTGTTTTTTGTCAACGTAGGCAACAGTAAGACTTTATGACTTCGCCCTGCTTTATTGTCGAGCCCAAGAAGCATCTTCTATATAAACACTCCTCAACAGGAATGATAGAGCAACCTGTAATACAGCCTAGCTTCGTCGCTTAATAGCGACCTCACCTCAAGCGTCGCTTAAGCAAGCCTTTTGACGCCCTGTTGACTTCTTGACTTCAAAAATATTGAAGCAGATCTCGCTTAACCCCTGAACCCAGCGATGGATTCATCTTCAAAGGAGGCTCTTCATTGGCAACAGCATAGCGATTGGAGGCACGACTTTTATGAAACCATCATATATACAATCACATTAAGTGTGTCTTTAGTCCGCGAACTGTCATGCCCTAGTTATCCAAGTCATAACAAGCGCGACGTATCTCCACAACAAGAACTTTGAACATTTAAAATCATTCTCCATTCACATTAACAGACTATATAAGGACATAACCCAGACAGACCCCCGCTATGCAAATGCTGACCATCCAATCGCTTTCTATAATACAGACAAAAACCGCAGCAAAGTCTCGCTTCGCAAAAATCATACAAAGACAGCGTCCAACCCCGCGAGCCGCGCGAGTCATCAATCACCGTGGTATCATATAAAGCCTTCCCTCCTAAAGACAAATGAAACAAACGCAGGAAATGCTAGAAATGCTAGAAATTCAGGCTCGGCTGTACGTTCCTCCCCAGCGTGATTTGGCTTAGGCTCAATGTGCGCGGCGCACTCTTCCCTTCGTTCGTATTACCCGATACGTCTCCGAAGATCTCGTCTTCGAACTGGTTTCGCTCTTCATTGGGTGTCTGGAAGACCTCTTCGTTGACGTACCGCGCTTCGTCGTCGCTGCTGTCGTCTTGCTCGAAATTAGAAAAATTACTTCCTTCTGTGCCTCCTTCATGGTGGGGCACGTCTGAGTCGGGCGTGGGATATGTGTTTCTGCTGGCTAGAATTACGGTCTGAAGTTGACGTTGGAGACTGTGAATTACAGCTTCGAGCTGCAGACGTGCTGATTGTTCGGCATGAATCATGTCTGTAAGGGCTTTGAAGTGCTCGCCATTCAGAGTACCATCGGTAGGCATGGTAGGAGAACTAGATGGAATCCCGCGGATGGTGGTCGAGGTAGACAGTGGTCGTGCGGTAGTCTGAGCCGACCCGGGTGCTTCAGTAGAGAGCATTTCCCCGGGATTCAACGTGTCAAACGATTGAAGCTGCGAAACATTTGTAGACATTGTTGATGGACGGCTGCTGCTATATGACGATGATCGCTTCTGACTGCCTTGTCTGCTACCACGGAAATCACCTCGAGCCTGCGTATCTCGGTACCTTGGATGTTTGGGCAACGAAACTTCTGATTGCCGGGTTGCTGGTCTCGTCCCCGAATTGCTTCGATAGCTTGCGGAATTTCTCTTTGGGGGGTCCTGGAGCTGGAGAGGACCCTCATTCCTGAATCCGGATATGGTTCGCTCCACTTTGTTCATGCGACCTTCCAGCCGCTGAACTCTGGTCTCCAGACTTGCAGCTTGCGTGATTTTCATACCCGCCATTTCTCCCATGGGTCCAAAATTGAAGGGCTCTGGCTTTGGAGGCTGTTCATTACGTGGATCTTCAGGCTCAACCGGAAGAGGCTCCTCCGTCTCTGCCTTATTTGAGGACATGGGGGACAGCAATCCTGGATCATAACTTTCCCGCCAGTATCTTATTTCATCACTACGCCGCCTCGTAACGACATGTGCTCTCATAGCCTCTTGAAGTTCGCCAACGCTCCTAGAACGCCTGTTTGGGTGGTTACTACTTGTGACTGCTGTCCCAATAGCCGAGTTGGCCTCCGCATCCGAGATAGCTTTACTACCACGAGCGTGGCTGCTGGCTGGACGCGGTGAGAGTCCTGTCCAATCCACATATCCAGGAATTTTATTTGGCGTCCACAGTCTGCTTGGAGTAGTAGCCCTTCGCGGCCTGCTCTGCCTATCCCCTTGTAACGATTCGCGGTTCAGATCGTTGGTATTTTCGCTCCCTATATCTTGGAAATCGGTTGCGACAATGCTGTGTGATCGAAGTGCCCGATTGAATTCGTTGATTGGAAGGGATGCTGAGCGTTTCTGCGAGTTCATGGTACCCTGAGTGATTCGATTCAACGCAGATGGATCCTTGGAGAGGTTAGCCAAAAGACATCGAAGGAGATTGCTCGGCACTTACGCTTCGATGCTGCCCAGCTCGCACATCACTAGATCCACTTGCTCTCTTACTGCTTGACGGGCTACTGCCTTTCCGCTTCTTGCCGAACAACTTTCCAAAGACAGATCTCAAGGAGGATTTTTTCCGCTGTGGCTTGTCAATACTTGGAGCATCCGGCACACTTGTAATGGAGTTCCTGAGACCGCTGGGTTGGTTGGGACGGTGGCCTTGAATGTTGCGCATGACTTGCGCCTCTGGCAGAGGGGGAGGAGGCTCAGTAGGCATAGGAGGCGTCCTTGTGCCAGTTGTATAGTCACTCACGGCAATGCCTGTTTGGTGGGGTGAGTTGTCGATCTCGTTCGTTGCCGTTGAATCTCTTAATCTCTCAATGCCATCTGCGCTTAAGGGAAGTGCTATTCCACTTCCTGGAGTCCGGATTGGAAATTCATCATCGTCCGGGAACGGAATGGGTTGTGAGATGGTCTTGCCTCGAATCGAAGTTCCTGTATTCGTGCGCGCCGGGGCCTCTGCTCGCCATTTTCCAGTACCTCGAAACTTGCTCATGGTAAAGACTGATGATAGGACTGGCTTGTTCCTCCTGAGGTCAAAGTCGACGGATCAGAGCCGGTGAGATATACATTTGCTGTCGGGACCTGGAGATGGATTCAGTGGCGTTGGGTATGGTCGGAACTGGGTCAGATGTTCTAGACACATGCCATGACAATGCACATCATATACAATCAGTGAATTGTTGTCGTGGATTTCCCTGCTCCATGAATAAGAAGAGCTGGAATGTCATTAGTCCATGCGGACGCATCACGTATCATATAACTCTGCGACGCCTGTCATCGATAGACAGGGACACACCCATGAAACGGGTTCGATAGGAGACGACAGGCATGGGCAACGGAGGGTTAAAAAGGGAAGATTGAAAGGCCGGACGGGAGATCCATCGAAAATGAGAGAGTGGCACCCCTGCTGAGCCGCATGAGGAAGCCTTCCGTCTTACCCCACGAAGCAGGTGCTTGGATTCAGCAAATGAGACAAGCCAGAAATGCCCAAAGTGGATAGGCCTGACCAGGGGTTATCTTCGAGCGCGGCTTGTTCGCTTGCGAAGTCTCCATCAGTTCAGCCAGAACTGCTCTTGCGGTCTTTCATCCGAAACCAGGAGAGTTGTCGTCTCTTTCTGGGAGCTTCTCTGGCTTCTGGAGTTCTAGCCTGCCTCAGATATGGAGTGCTGGCGATTGGTACCGAGACTGGATCTCACAGGCAGGGGTCCTGGTAAAAGATCTCCAGTCTTCCATGGAAAGCTGCGCGCCACAACTCTAACAATGGTCGCCCTCAGCAAATCGTTGGTACTGACTGTACACAACCACGGCCAAACCTTCCGGCCTGCAGTGTTAATGCCCAGGAGAGCACATAATATCATCGCTCAACAGCTGCTTACTCGTTCATTGCTGGCAGCAAGGAGCGCGCTTGAATGCACGTCCGATGCACAGGTGCACAGGTGATGCCAAGGGGTAGTTAACAACCCACAGTTGCAGAGGGATACGAGTCGATTTGAGAATGCGGGCACCTTGCAATCGAGTCGGAAGACACCGGCTGTTTCCTTCTGTCTTGTGCCGTCCCTGTGCAGATTTCGTCTGAGGCCTGGCAACGTATCATGGAAGGCTTCAATGCAAATGTTCGACGGCATGAAACAAGTGCTGGGTAAACTCAGCGAGGGTTCTCAACTTTCTCCGTGGTGCTGAGGGCTGAGAGGTTGAGGTGCTGGTGGTGTCAAAGCACTAAAAGAGGGGCTATCTGGTGTTGTCCACGGCACCATCCCTCGGGGCCTAAGCGAATCGGGAGGAGGACAAGGAGAGGGGGAGCAGAGGGCAGTGTGACAGGGAATTTGCACCACTTGGTCCCATTTGAACTCACAGACCACTGACTAAATACTGTGTGGAATAATTTCTTTTGGCAGACGAACGAGCAGCCACCACGCATGAAGACTGACTCGAGACTGCGGTCATCTCCTTTAGAGATTCATGCCGCGCATACTACTGTACTAAGAGCTGAAAGCGAGCTGATATTCTCGACCTAACCGAGCGTCTCAATTGACGCAAGATGGTCCGACTGAAAATAATCCGAAAGATACTACTGAGGTTAGAGTACCTCCGTACTGTCGCTAACGGACTACACGACATGACCACGACATCCTGCTGCATGCTCGTTATGTGAAACACCCGGGATGTTCGTCTGATGCGCGCAAACCCTAGTGACTCGCGTGGGCTTTGCGGGCTCGTTGACATGGGACAGCGACCAGAGCTGGAGTCGAAATTCGATATTGCGCAAAATATCCAATAATCGCAGGCATCTCTCATAATTGTCCGGCTCGATGCACCGAATAATGCCCTTACCAGGTTTGCGGCATGACCCTATCAGCAAATCGCGGCCCGAAATCTATAGATCAGCTACATCTGGATAACGCAAGTCGGAATTCTCTTCAAGAAAGCCCATCCAAGACTTCAGAAATTTGTTGCTTCTGCACATCGATCACACGTCGGCCGTTAGCATACTGTCTCAGTCCGCTAATCGAGGGCAGAGGCGGTTTCTTAAGGGCAAGGGTTGGTCTGGGTCTGAACTCACTGCAATGTTTCCGAGTCGCCCACTATTACTAGAGACCGACGAGGCCGTGTCATAGCGACTGTTTGGTTTGCAGATTCAGCGTACCATTCTGAGCGGGGTCTCGTTTGAGGGATTGAGTCTTACCATTCAATCTTCGACGGTCTGAAAGAAAACCGACTTCGCGGTCAGAATTACTTCTGACAAGACTCACAATGATGACCTCTTTCTCTCGTCCTTGAAATCCATCTACGCTGCCCAATTCGATGCCTGGAAAGACCTCCTTCATCGCTCGGGACATTAATGCAAGCTGTAAAGAGTTAGCCGATCGTTAATGTGTTGCGCCACTTCCCGCCCTTTTTGCATAACAAGGCAAGACTGTGATCTTCAGGTAGATAACATATCACGCCCCACCCTCCTCGTTGAAGATATCAACCTCGGAGGCGAACGCATGTCAACAATTAGAAGTAGCAAATGGCATTTGAGACATCAGATCGGACATTCGAGTTAGTATGTCTAGTAAGGGGAATCAATAAAGCAAATTCCAGCCACTTCCAACTTGGGAGTAGTTTCCAATGTCTGAGCGAAGGCATTATTGATTTCGCTTCCAAGCTGCAAGAAATCGATTCCAGGATCTGTAACGTCACTGAGAGACTCCTTGAACGCCCCAGACCCTCGAAATCAAGATGAGTCGAGATAAGTGATGCGGCCTAAGTGAAAACCTGCGTGGCAGCTGAAACAAGCGACTTTGCCGAACCTCGAAAGCTGCGATATGTCGAGATTACGCCTTGTACTTTGAAGCAAGACAGGACATGCAAGGTACGCTTGAAGAGATGGAAGAACCTTACCTGAGCGTTATATGGTGTGATAACAGCAATGTCCTCAGGCTTGACACCTGCATTCACCAAGTTCTGAACATGCCGTCTCACCAGCAGAGCTTCCATTTCTGCACGACCAGATTAGTATGCGAACATAAACCATGATCATGGTCATTATACTCAGTCGATTCAGGATCTTTGTGATTGTAATAATGGAGTACTTGCCGTTGCTCTTACTGTCGCCCATCATACCCTTCCCGGCCTTCTTATCAACTTCTTCGTCTTCATTTTTCTCAGGGAAGTCGCCTCCTTGAGTATCAAAGAAGATTAAAGGCTCGATAGTATCTTCTGTCTCTGACACCGACTCGTCATAGGGTAGGTCTTTCAAAATTCGATCTTTCACACTGTCTGCTGCCACAAGTTTCGACTCGTACATCTGATCCGATGGAAATCTCATGATATTTTCATGCATGCGGTACTGGGTTGTGAGCATCCTCTTGATTCCAGGTCCATGGAGCTTGAGAAGTCGATCAAATAGCGTTGTTTCCAGTGTCATTCCTTTGATGATACCCTCGGTATCGCTCAATTTGGGTTTCTTCGTCTTCGAATTCAATGTCTTGATGGTCTAAGGTAAAAGAGGCGTTAGCAACCATCTATCAGGGATATTCTGGGAAGAGGCTGGGGACAAGCAATGTCTCTGGACATTCTTGAGACATCTGAAGGAAGGATTAACGGGCTTGCCCCAGTACCTACTGGCGGAAGTTGCAAATGGTCGCCGGCAAGAACAACCTTACTTGCTCTGAGAAGAGGTACCCAGCATTGTGCCTCCAAAGCCTGGCTTGCCTCATCAATGATAACGACATCGAAAACTTCATCCTTCGTCTGAAATCCTCCAGCTCCATGAAGAGTCGCCAGTACAACCTTGCTGCCGCCGATCAGAGTATTGATGCACTTTCTCTCTCTCTCCCTGAACTCTTTTCGAAGCTCCTTGAGGTCGCCATAGATTGCTTTTCTCTCTCTACCACTCTTCGTTTTCTTGATTGACGCTTGCTTGGAATCCATTTCCTTCCTCACATCTTTAACAATGGCAGCTGCGTCGGAAGTCTGCGTAAGGACATCCAAGGAGTGGTTGAGCACAGAAGGCAGAAGCCGAGCGGGATGACCGAGGCGAACGATTGGGATCTTGTGCGGCGCGAGACGTTCCACAATATTGTCTACAGATATGTTTGAGGGCCCGCAAACTAACACTCTCAGGTTCTGTTTGACCATTTGTAGGATAAGCTCGATCAACGTGTGGGTTTTGCCAGTCTATGCGTGTTGTTAGCGAAGTTGGTAACTCTTTCGCGTATGATGATGCACATGCTGCAGTGAAGATACTGGAAATGTCTGACAAGGAAAAGCAAGTGTAACGAGAGTGAAGAGATGGAAAAGAGTAAAGAGCGTGAAGGGGGTGAGGAGTGCATGTTCATATTCTCATGATGACATGCCTCTGCCAAGTTGAGAACGAATGGGGCTATTGGAATCTGACGTGGAACAGTGCGTGCATAACCAGAATCCCCATCTCATGCAGGGAAATATTTACAATGCCGGGAAATTGTATGAAACTTTTCAACATGGTGGAATGAAGAGAAGTGGAACGAGGTAAAGATCATGAAGACTTCCACCATCACCTGTAAAGCGAGAGTGCTTAAACGCACAAGGCGTAAATACAAAGAAAGGAAAGGTACATACCCCAGGAGGACCATGAATCAAGGCTACTTCTCTCGAAGCCAACGCGAACCTGATAGCATCCTTCTGCGAGTCATTCAAGCTTGGTTCAATCCACTCAAGTTGTCCTCCTTCACCCTCACTCAGATCTCCGGAAATAGGTGACGGAGTAGTGAGACTGAATAGCACCCGTACGAAGCTCGAATACTCATCCTTCTTCATCTTGAGCAGCCTGTTCATCGTCTGGTTCATACTGTCTGCTTGTCAGAAAAGATCTCACAACCATGCTTCAGATCCCCCGCCTTCAACAGAAAGTCCCACAACCAGCCGCAAACAATAGAAGAACGTAGGAGATGAAGAGAAGAGAAACTCACCGCTTATATGTAACATCATTAGCCAGCTTCACAATCCACATCCTCTTGCCACCCGGGACATCATCCTCCTCCCCATCCAGCGCAACCCAAACTGCCGTCCTCTGAACCTTCGTAACCACACCCCTCGAGCCCTTCTCCTCCAACTCCCTAACTTCTTTCTTCTTCGCACTCCCTGCCGGCTGCTCACTCACGACAACAATATCGCCAGTACGGATCCCATGCTCAGGCAGCTCGCCACCGTCGCCATCCTTGCTTTTCTTGCTGGATGTCGCCGAGTCAGGCGTGAGTTCAACGACGGTTTTGCCGCCGAGACCGGTCCGCTGGGATGAGAGGACGAGGTTTGTGATTGCTATTCCGGCGCGTTGGAGGCTGGTGGGTGAGGTGTTGGAAATGAGAGATGAGGTTTCTGAAAGCTCGGATTGGAGCTCTGCGTCGAGGAGGGAGAGCTGAGTGGTGCAGAATGATGGGATATCTACCGCGTCCTTAGGTGCCATGGCTTGAATGTGATTTATGATTCTGTTCAAATTTTGCGTGTTGTCATGTGAGAGGGTTCGAAATGTTGTTTTCATGAGGTTGATAGCGCGGATAAGGTGCTACTAGTTCAGTGCAGATTTCGAAAGAGCAAGAGCATTGCGAAATAAGAACAGGATTTTCTGCGATTTCCTTTCAGTTGGTGAATATTCTCATTCACCCAAATGTCCTCCAGGCGATCTATCTCTTCTTGTACATATCCTTCGAACAGTCTTCATGTTCAGCCAGATATCCGTTGAGGGATTGTCATCTTCACTCAGGTTCCTTGACGAAATATAGATCTTCATATTCACTTGTATGCTCTTAAACACTCATTGAATATCCTTTGGAGCACATATACCTCCTTCAGGTCGTGTACTAATTTCTCGGCCTCTTCGTCCTCGGTGCTTGAAACCCATCCCTATGTAACGCCTCGATATAACAGGTCCTCATATACAAAATAATACAACCCCCAGCCCTCTCTCCCACCTCCTCACCTCTTCTCAAAAGCCCTCGGCTCAACGACAACTACAACAACTAAACTGGTTATCATCAACGCAAAAGTGATGAACGCAACCAACGCTATGCTCCCTCTACTAGCCGGAAACTTCCCCCGTATGATCCAATGCTGCGACTCAAAATACCGATGGAACCCCACAAACAACATCACTATACTGATAGCTAGGAAAGTAGCACCCAGAGGCTTGCCCATCTGCCGCAGATGCTGGTATGGATCGGCGTCAGAGCCTCCTGCCGCTGAGGTGGTGTTGAGACGGAAGAGTTGCGTGATAGCTATGCCTATGGAAGCAAAAGCTAGGGACGTTCGCAGCCAGGCAAGGAAGGTTCGTTCTGCGTGGGCAAATTATCAGTGAAGCTCACCAGATACACTCTGCTACTGTTTGTAGAGGTGAAAGGAACTTACCAAGAGCTAGATGATCTCTAGCCACGCTGCCCTTGTTCTCCAGCTCTATCGATCCGTACTTTGAGATGAGCCTCGCGAACCAACCCTCGTGCTCGTCCTCATCTTCCTCATTGTGTGGTCTATTCTCCTGCGTAGGTACCCTCCCCGACCTCCTTATGCTGCCCGTACTAGGCTGTTCCTGCACAGCCTTAGGGTTCGTCTGCTGCGTGCTCTGATAGTTCATATTCTGCCTTCCGTTTCGCCCGAAGATAATCGTCTCCTCATCAGCACTACTCTCGTGTTCCGCGGAGACATCTCCAGTATTCCTCCTCCGTGGACTGTTCGTGCCTGAGTTATTCGCCGAGTCCATAGTAAGCTTGCGCGTTCGTGCTGTGTCTAGAATGCTGTCTATCCGCTCTCTTGAGGATTGAGCTGGGCTGTCTCGTAATTTGGCGGTGTTGGGCGCTGAAGGCAAAGACGACGAGGCACCGCGCGAGGACGACATAGCTAGAAGATTTCCGAAGATACAGGGGTCTAATGTTGTGACAGGAGGCTAGACAATTGACTGTTGTAATTGGCGTTGAGGAGGGCTGAGGTTCTGCAAGACACTCGCAATATCGACATCACAAGACGCAATCTTGGAGCTGTGCTATTCGCCGAGGGTGGAGCTCCAATGTTGCGGATGCGGGGTGCAGTGTGTGGTCTGTGAAATCAGATGAACATTGAGATTTTAACTTCAAGGTCTATAATAGATTAGATTTCAAGACTAAAGATGAGATGTATGAGAGTTCCGTCCGAAGCGCTGAACGAAGCTGCGAGTAACAGTTGTACGGGATGATAGGTTACTCAACAATGAATCCAGGTGTTGACAGAGCACCAGGCATGAGCTCGCGGCTTATCTGCCCCGCAAAATAGGTACCTAGTCTCCCGCTGAACCTGCTACTTGAAATCATCTGATCAAGTATCAAATTCTCCACAGCACATTGGGACGGCTATCTCAATAGCACCGGGCACTGATACGTACTCGCTCGTCCATCATGAGATTCTAAGACTCACTTTCCACTCACAAAGATCAGGTCGAGTTGAGCGAGCCAACACAGAAGCTGGTTAACTACTTCAAGAGCATTTCAAAACAACCTTGATCAAATTCGGGTCAAGGGTGCTTGCTACATGAGTTGAAGTCAAGAGGTCTCACAACTCACACAAGCCAAGTCCTCGAAGTCATAAGCATTCATCACAATCCTGTCAAAAGCCCGGGTCTCAAAGTATGTACAAGAATCAAAGTGGAGTAGAATCGTATCAAGCCGCTATGCTTTTAGAAATTATCACAAACAGAAGAACAGAAAGTCGGTAATGCAACAGATCAAATGTCTTTCCTTTCCTGTCCGCTAGACTGACTACCCATTTCGTCCAGATCTTGACGACCCACACTGCGTACCCTGGCCACAAGCAAATCCATATTTGTGCTAGTATCGTCGCTAATGAACAGTGCCCGAAGAGGCGCGACTCAAATATGTATGCAAGTACGCCTGCAGCATTTGAATAGCCGTAAAACAAGGACACCTGCCAGAAGGTACCGCCAGGACAACCTCCTCCGATGACACATAAGTATGGTATAGAGAATGAGCAAGAATGCATCCTAACCAAGGGATTGATCAATCGAAGGAGTCCGGCACCTTCACCTGAAGATCACACCTAAAAAGCTCAGGAACCCTCTCCACGTCTATCCACAACCATCTGGAACACGTATGAACACACACTCTCACTGATCCACCACGCGTTTGATGCAAAAAAACATTAGCGACATTGAAAACAAAGGAGAATAAGGGCGCCGAAGGACGTTGAGCCACCAGAAGTTGCGGAGATCAAAATACTTCACGGTATTAGGTGCTTCGACGATGGCGTTGATATTTGCGAGTAGAGCGTGTTACAAACATCGATTGATTATCCTTCGGTCGTAAGAGAGAAACAAGTAACAGTCATGAACCAAGGTGGCGCGCGAGCGATCGGTATATGCACGAAGAGTAAGACGCCTAAGAAAATTGAAAGCTTAAGCGCCTAGTAGAACTCAAATACGGCTGTACCTGAGACCGCAACCTACGATTGTTAGAAAGGCTTGAGATACAAACCAAGGGTATAACTTACAGTGCAGCCAGTTGGCGATTCAACTCCGTTGTTGTAGTACTTGCCAGTTCCACCCTCGTATGAACACTTGCCACTGACACCTCCTGTGATCTTGATGTTGAAATCGAGGACACCATCAGGGTTCGTTGGCTTGTTTGGGAAGATTGAGATGAAAGTCTCGCCGGTGCTTCCTCGACCGACACCGACGTTGACGGGAGCGTAGTTGCCCATGTTGGATCCTGGAGTTCCCCATTGGCAACCATCCTCGACACTGACGCCTGAAGGGTTGATGTAATATTGGGCGGTGGTAGCCATTCCTTGCCAGACGTAGGAGGTCTTAGAATCAGGGCAAGTGATATCGACAGTGGCTCCGGCGGCGACATTCGTGAAGTCGGTCTCGCTCTCAGTACCAGGGTAATCAGTACGGCAGACAGCAACGTTCTTCGAAAGCTTGTTCTGGGCCTTAACTCCACCGACACCAGCCATGCACAGAGTGCTGTAGCCATCGCGAGTGAGCTCAAGCTTGCCCTTGGCATTGCAGTAGATACCTCCAATGGATTGACCAGTGTTTCCTTGAGCCTCGGGCCATTGAGCCTTCTGGTAACCAGGCGGGCAGGCGTATGAGCAGAAAGAGTTCTTGACGCAACCACCTCCAGAGATTGCAGTCTCGATGTAGCTGATAGCGGCCGCACCAACGCTGTACGAGGGAGTGATCTGTACACCAAGATATCCTCCAAGTCCAAGCCAGTCAGCAGCAACAGCTCCGTATTTGGTCAGAGCATCGAAATCATCACAGTCGATCTCGCCGCTGGGGAACTTGGCATTGACACCGGTGGCACCACTGCTGGAAGAGCTGCTATCAGATGCGGCCTCGGCAACGGAAGCCGACTTGGTTGGGGTAGGTGTTGGGGTGGCCGAGGTAGTTGGTGCTACGTAGGTCGAGGTTGGAGTAGTACTAGTGCTGACCTTCTGCTCCAAGAACTTTGCGGCTGGGCTCGAGGAGGTCGTGGGGATCGGGGTGGAAGTTGGAATGGTAGAGGTAGTAGTTGGGGTAGAGGCGGCAGTGATCTTGTCTCCTACAAGAACATATTTTCCTGACTTGATACCGGCCTCAACCTCGTCCCATGGTATGAAATCTCCATTCAGCTCGTACACGGTGACGGTTGGTCCTGGGACGGTGGTCGTAGTTGCGTAATCGCGACCTTCGAGAGGAGAACCGTGTCGGGCTGGGTGCTTGTGGACATGGTTGTGAGGTTGGGCCACAGAGAGAGATGCAGCGCTGAGAAGCGCTAGGCGGGAGAACTTCATTGTGAAGAAGTGGATTCCTGAAGTATGTTTATACTAGAGATTGTTGCAGGTCTCTCGGAGACTGGAAGGCGAATTAATGCACCTGTATATATTCAACGAATGTAATCGGGAGCCGTGGTGAGGAATTGTTGCGATCGAAGGCTATCGTGAGAAATGGGTTAGCTCTCTGATCGTTTGAAGACGCGTGAATTTCGTTTAAACTTCCGACTGGTACATTCCTCCCATTCACCATCGCAAAAGCGAACTCGAATTGTAAACAACAAGATTGAACAAAGCGCGATATACAAACTCGAATGAATACGTACATTAACAGGCGACCGAACACTATTGACGAATTGGCACTTCCCAGGGGAGGAATGGTTGTGTTCGTAGGTTTCTGAGGTGAAGAGAGACGGGTGGCTGGCTTGTTGATTGTTCTCGCGCAAGGGAAGTCTGATTAAGTTCGCTGTTCCAAATGAATGTGGTAGAGAGTTCCGAAAATACGAAATCTCTCTAGTTGGAGGGAATGCTGAGGAAGGGAAGGGGGAAGATGGCGGGACTGAGATCTTGAATCAAATGGCCGTGGGCTGAACGAGCGTTCGAGGTGGAGAGGGAAACGAAGAAAGGGTGAGAGCGAAATTGGGATGGAGTCGCTTAGCCTTGATTTAGCTCGAAGCTTTGCCTGATTCGTCGGGCCGGGCTGATTTCTGGGCCAGGAACGCGCCAACCCAGCCAAGGATCGGACGGCAGGGGGTGGGACAGGGTTGCGGCAGGAGGATTGGACGGAAAGCAGCAACGCTCGGAGGAGAGGATGAGAGAGATCAACAATAATTCGCAGAGAGTAAGAGAGTGGTGCAGGACTCGTCGGTGGTGAGTTGGTGGTGATGAGTTGTTGACAATAATAACTCGTAATTACCAGCACAACACAGCCAGGCCAGTCTGGCAGTCTTAAACTAGACCACAGACTGCGATGTCCAAGTGATGCAAGACAGGTAAGTTTGTAACAATGGACAGAACAGGACTGGACTGATCCGGACTGGACTTGAATGGGAGGAGGTTGATGCCGCAGAACCAGACCAAAGGGCAGTGACGACCTCGCTGGCGCCAGTTCAGGACCTCCAGTAAATCTACGATACCGTCCGTAGCCTGCGACCAGTGACTTGAGGAAAGAAGGGTGAGCGTTGGCAGATTCGATGGCCCCCAGTTAAAATCTCCGTCCCAGGCTAGACGATATCTTTTTGGACTCTTTTGCTTTCTGAATGCAGACAGATACAATTCTCTTCTGCTGTCTCCTTTTTTTCCTGCTGGAGTGCAATTTACTGGTGTATGCGGTCTGCCCAGTTCTTCTTACGATCGGAGTGGCGATTCCAAGCAACCGCGCAGCAACGCCGAGAGAACTCTGGAATTTTGGGTTAAAGGGGCGGCTCTTTTAGGGACGAGATGAGATGAACACACGAGCCGGCAGTGCGATCGTCCAAATGATATCTGCGCCAGGAGCAAAGCCAGGCTCGGCAACGGAGAGTCCAGGCAAATACCTCAACAACTTCGGGTTGTGCCTATGAAGAATCGCTTTGTTTTATTAATCAGACTTTCGTCAATCTGAACAATGTCATCAGGTCCTCCAGGATGACAGGCGAAAGCCAAGCTTTCAGTGTTTCCTTTCTTCGTCCAGGATGAATGTTTCTGTTGCTGGACCGTGCTGCCGAGTGGAAACGCTCAACCTTCACTGCAATTTCGCTTCGACGCCAATCTCAACTCTAGATTGCAGAGCACGTAACCTCCCCACCATTGACCCTGAGTGGCTGAGGTGACGTCCTTCCTCGCTGAAGATAGGCAGACGTCAAGATGTTGTGAACACCGAAATCTGGACACCGTGCTGTCCACCGCGCATGAAGCTGTCGTGACCCGTGGGGTGTTGTCGTCAGCAAGTCGTAGGGCTTGTCCTTCTGTCCAAGCACTTTCCTTATCTTTGAATTTAGTTCCGTCTCTTTGTTGCGTGTCGATGCGGAAGGAAATTTGCTTGAAGTACAAGCGCTTCAGGTCGCTGTCGTGGTCTGCTGAAACTCTGAGAGTGAGATTGAGAGCGATACCAGAGAAGATCGGGTCAAAGACACTTAAGTCTCTCATCTATCAGATCCTGGCGATAATGAATGCCATCGCTTTGTAAGTCCGCCTCTCAACATTGTGATATATTCTAAGCTGAGAGCTCTTTACCAACAGGTTGTATCTGACGCCTCTACCCAACGTTCTCGAAGGCATGAGAGACCAGCAACTTCAGCAACAGAATCCTCTTTCATGGCCCAACAAGTAACAAACGAACAGCTGCAGTAAAGCATCGAATACTAGATCACGGCGTCTTTACTGCGAGATTCAAGTCTTCAGCCAACCGCATTGCTGCTTGATATTTGCTGACAGCTACTAAGGCGGGGGGGTCATCTTGAGGGCCGCCCCGAAGAACAACACATTCGCCCGAATGTCTGAAGTCATAATCGTGGCAAGGCTTCGTTTGCAGATGCCCTCTCCAACAATCATCCAACAAGAAATCAGCAACAATTTGCACAGCCTTCTGTTTCGTCCTCAAATAAAGCAGCACACCACCCATCCTGCAGGATCCTCGTTGGCACATCTTGCTTGCACAGACTGCAACCCTGGGAACCTGCGGGCTCAGCCGTTGTTGGCTTGTGGATAAGGTGCTTACCCCTGACTAGCGAGTCCTAAATTCAGGCACAGGCTTCTCATAGGTCAGGCTGGAATTAATGCATGCACCGGACCCTTGCTTGGACGAAGTTATGCAGACCATCCAGGCACGATGATGAAATTGCTTGGTGCTCCAAATTTGGCCTTTTAATTTGACCTGTTTGGATGAATGCTTTTGGGCGGTAACTCGCGCAATCAGATCCGCATCCAAAAGGCTCTTGAAAGACATGACAAACTTGGTGAGTCAACCTTGTCATTTATCCTGAAATGAAGTTTTCCAAATTAACAGGGCTATGAGTGAGCTGTAAAAAGTGCAAAGCATTCCAGTGGGATGCGACACGTGACCTTTTGAGACATACACGTGATGGCAAAAATGCGCATCAAAGGTCACCAGCAACACCTTGGAACAATAACTTTCTCGGACCAGAAATGACACATTCCAACAGACGTCATCTCGATATCATCAGACTCAGCTCTGCAAGACACTGCCCCTCTAAACAACAATTCGTATCACCGTCAGACCACCAACTGCAGGTAACAAGTTTTTCGTCCGGTACTTGCGTTTCCAATCGTCCCAAGATCATCCCTCATATACGATACAATGCCATGTGCCCGAGGCTCCGTTGGAAATGAAGATTTTCATACAGAAGTACAGCTGGCTCGGATAGCAGCCAAATAATGCATCCGAAGAATGTTGGGATCAGGATCCGATGCGCGTATCAATCTATCGATACACATATACGGACGCCAATCGACATTCCTCTCCAGCGCGTATCTTATCGGGCGCTTGCAGGTGAGGGGTATTTCGGTATGAAAAGTCAGACCAATCTCATTCCAACCAACACTTCTGCCGGCGCAAAACATTCTCGTTGCATGGGAGGTCGGGACAACAACTGTCCTCGTATCACGAGGATTGCGCACCACCTCTAGGATACGGCCGGGCCATTCCTTCGTCTTCCACGTGGAGCATTTGCTCGGGGAGCACGGAAGGCGATCATTGGAGATCAGTGTATGAGATGCTGCACACAAGTGCTGCAAGTACCCTTCGTGGCTACTCCAGCTGACTTTTGGATACCGAAGATGGCACTTTCTCGGCTCTCATCAGGAGCGAAGGATGTTTCTGGGTCAAATGTTGGGTAAATGCGCCTTCTTGAATGTCAATTAGCTGTGATACTTTCACTAACAACTCAGTCGATCTCAATGACAAATTTCCCAATCCCACCTTTCCCCTCCATTATCTGCTGACATCCATTCCTAACACCCTCAAGATCAGACAACTTCGCCCTAGATCCCACAATCGGTTTCAGCTTCCCCTCCTCCACGGCTCTAGCCAGCGCTTCGAGATCCCTCGTATTACCATTGACTTTCAGGTACTCATATTGTACACCCTTCCAGCTCGTCCAACTCTTGTAGAACCAATCCATAAGGTTGAGTATATACTCCATCCACACCGGCATGTCTTTGTAAACCTGCTTGAACCCTGTGCCGTTAGGTACCGTACTGACAGACACAATCATACCACCCTTCTTCATGACCGGCAAAGCAGACATCGTGTTCTTCATCGTATCAAACATGAAATCCACCGTGCCCTTCCCCACTGTCTGTACCAAGTTGTCTTTCGTGTAATCCACAATCTGATCTGGCGCACTCTTCCCCATCAGCTCCTTGATCTTCGGGATCTTGCCTGTTGACAGTGTAGTGATGACTTTGCCAGCTCCAAATACGTTCTTCGCAAGCTGTACTGCGAACGAGCCTGTCCCACTCAGTCCCCCAGGTACTAGCACGGTCTTGCCCCTCAATCCGCCCGGTATCCTCTCCTCTCCCATTTGTAGAGCTTGGTATGCAGTCTGGCAGGCGAGGGGTATACTGGCAGCTTCCGTGTAGCTCAACGATTTCGGTTTGAGTGCGGTGGTCGATGCTGTCGCCAAAGCATATGGGGCAATCGTCCCTCGATATGACTCTGGTACACGGGAGTATACTTGATCCCCAAGCTTGAAATTCGATACCGACGAGCCAATCTCGACAACCTCTCCTGCTAGATCATGTCCCATCTTGTAAGGAAATCTGCAGAATATATATCAGCAAAGCAGTGGCCAATTAGCGGGGTAGGCGACATACGATGCTTTCTGGAGCAACTTCCCCATACTGCGTCGTTGTCAGTATATGATTGCAAACAATGTCGGCATACTTACTCTCCAGCAAGCTTGACATCCACTGGATTGACAGACGCAGCGTGGACTTTTATGAGAAGCTCATCAGGCTTCGTGATCCTTGGTACCGGCAGGTTCGCAAGGTTGTATGCGGAAGGATTGCAGTGTTGCGCCAAAGCCAATGCGCGCATCGTCGTTGGGAGTTTGGTAGATGCCATTGTGTACTTCAATTGATGGGAATGCTCTGTTAATGTTAATGCTCAAATGCTGGAACAACGTTACCCAGGAGATGGTTATATAATTGGTTGTAGTGGCGTTCACGGTTTGGAGTTGTCCCGCCTCGGAGACATTTTATAAGCGCCTCACGAATCTCATCGAATGGTTTTGATGCACAGCCTTTCGGAATATCGGTCTCTAAGTATGATTCCGTCCCTATACTCAGGTAGTTTGGATATATATGTCTCTGTCTCCGACGTTGCGAGCTGTGAGTTACGATTCGCACATTCATGAACTTTTGGCCATGTTCAGATGCATGGTGCGCCTGACGTCAGAGATAAGATGTGAGCTTCATATCGACTTACTGTTCTATGGGAAGACTTCTCCATCCCGCAACGGCAACACGTCAAGAGACTGTACGGTCTGTACTGTGGAGGAGCGCTGTCCTGACGTTGACATCTTACAGGAGAGCAAAATTTGACCTCCGGAGGCTCTCCTCCAGGTCAGCACTCTAATCTCCCATACTCCCCAGTGCAACTAATATTTTGAAGGGGGTCGTTCGCTAAGACAAAGCTGCCGAGGTTTGAAAGGTTGCCAGTGACAAGGTTAGTATCGAAACTATAGGGTTCTAGAGCTATTGGAGGGAGTTGATTGCATGTGCAGAAGCAAGACTTTGACAAAAGCAAAGCGGTATTGATCTCACTCGGACTCAGCCAACGCATAATCATTATTGGGAAACAGCGAAGCGAGGAGGAAGTAAACCTACCGCTCAACGAAAGTATCACGGAGTGAAGAAAATCACAGATTAGGTCCAGGGTACAATGCTTTCAGCAGATTTCGAAGCTATCGCATTGGACTCCTTTCTCAATTCGAGCTTGAGTAAGTCTTCCGAATTCGAATCGGTCAGTTCGTGTAACGGGGAAGAACTAGATCTCTCAAAACAAATGCTTCTCAAAACTCCCAACACAAGCCCAACTGAATACCAGATCGAACCGAGCCATTCCCTCACTCTTTCATTGTTCATGCACATACTGCTTCTTCTTGAAGCCCATCATGACCTTAATCTCCTCGAAGAATCCAACATGCTTCTCCAGGACATTGGCTTCATAAGCATCAATGACCGGACGTTCCCAGACCTCCAACAGGTTAGCACCGACAATCTTAATGGGTCAAGAAAAGCGCAACGTACCAAATCGGCCTCCTCAGGCTTTATAATACTCGTTTTCCAGTAAACTTTCCATCCGACGTAGAGAATGGGGCACAAAAACACCATAGTATAGTAGGAGAAGAAAGTGCCAACGTCCCACCCTTCGATAATCAGTATTAAGCAATGTTCAAATCGAGGAGAAACTTACATCCCGGGAGGAACGTTGCATATCCGTAGCAAGATACAGTGAATATCATGGTTCCAAGTCCGGCGTAAGCACAGTAAGGTTGAGCCCATCCAACATAAGGAAGGTCCTTGCGATCATAACCCTGTGCCTTTAATGCGCGGTGGAAATAAAGATAGATCCAGCACATGCAGATATAATCAATGATCTGAGATGCTTCTGTCAGATTGGCAAGCCTGATCGCTGTCAGTAAAAGTCCGGGCGAGGGGCTCGTGGCGCTGACCATGTAATCACTTGCCCAGAGCTGGAGCCCACAGCTAGGAAAGAGAGAAATGGAAAGATCATAGTGACGCAGAAGCACCAAATCGGCACACCCTTCTTTGTACACTTGCGGAGGAACTTGGGAGCATGACCATCAAGAGACAGACTGTATAATGTGCGTGAAGCACAGTAACTGTGAATGTCAGCTTTGTTTGTCCCTGAGACAAGCGATCAGATGATGCGTACACGTAGGAATTCCCGGCAGAGAAGATTGAGGTGACGAGCAGAGCATTGGTGAGATGGGGAAGGACTCCAATTCCGAGATTCTGCATCGCAATGACGTACGGACTGGCAGCAGCAGTCCCTGATGCTGATGCATCGCCGAGAGCATTAATGAGGTTTTCGTCGTTGTAAGGGATGACAATGCCACAAGCCAGAGCACCACCGATGAAGAAAAGGCCGAATCGAAGATAGATAGTCTTGAATGCACGCTTGAGGTTCTTGCGAGGATGGCTGGCTTCTCCAGCCATCATGGCTATGTATTCCGGTCCCACGATCGTGAAGCTGTAGACGAAATTAGCTATTTTGATGGTAATGTCTGAATGTCGGGTACTTACGCAGCCTTCCATAAAGCTGCAAGGAATCCCTCAAATCTCCCAAGACTTCCGGTGGTGACATACTCAGCAAAAGCACCCTTTGTAATTCATGATTAGCAGCCTCATCTCAAGTAGTGATTTAACGCAATGCGTCCTCGAGAATCCACGCGGGTTGTGGTTGTTGATAGACAAGCATTAGCCAAGCAGTAGCCAAGAAGCCACCAGATGTGCATGCTTGGCCGAACGAACCGACCTCACTCTAAGAGCCACGGCTGTAGAATTTCGGCATTGAAGGACAAAAAGCACGTGAAGATACTTACAGGTTCTCTCCAATATCTAAAGCCATAAGCATCGTGTTTGGGATTTCCTCCCACCATCGTGATGAAAGTGAAGCAAAACAACATGATGATAAGCACCAATTTTCCTGAACTTAACCAGAACTCTGATTCGCCGTACCACTTCACTGCAAAGAGATTGATAATTCTGTGCTTGTCAGACTTTATTAATTATGTTCCTCAAGGAGACTTGCCCATAAAGTACGATACAGCCAGCACACACAGCGGCTAAAGGAATATCGTCTCTCCAGAAGGTCAATACTAGGTTGAGAGCCGATATCTCCCAAGGAATGAGGACGGCCTCTGTTCATAAGTCAGCAAAATACCTCTCCAATTCCTAGAAGCAGTTTACCATATAAGAAGAAGTTCCATCCTAGCATGAATCCGAATGCTTCGTCGACCCATTTGCTCCCCATTCTCACAAATCCACCGCTGACAGGCATGAAAACTGCCATTTCTGCCATACAGTTGTTTACAAGTGCCAACCAACACGAGTAGATCGTGAAAGCAATGAGCAGACTTCCTGGACCGCCTTGGACGAGTCCACTTCCAATACTGACGAACAGAGCAGTCCCAATTGATCCTCCTATTGTGATCATCTGGATTTGTCTGCCGCTTAAGCTGCGCTTCAAGTCGTCAACATTTTCGACGATGACGGCTCCAACATCACTGCTGGCAGAGGTGTCGTAAGCGGGAACCGATTTCTCTGCCGATGAGTATCCCTCTGGTTCATGTTTGGTATCCGCCATCGCAATAAAATCGTAATAGAAAATGTCTGCCAGAAGCCCTCCAGGCAAAGTGTCTGGGAGTATGGCTAAGATATAGGCAAGTGGCACTTGCCATCTCTGTCCACCTAATCAAAGAACTTAAAGAGGAGAAAAAGAGGACCAGCTTATCACTGGATCGCCTTCACGGCAGCACCGAACTCCAATTCTTGGAAGGGTTCCGGGAGGGAGTGGTAAACCCTGGGGTCCATTTCAGTAGCTGCTGAAGCTGATTCGTTATCGGCAGGATGCCCCAGCTTTGCATGGCTCCACTCCAGCAGGGTTGGTAAAAGATGCCCGCTTTGAGCAGACCTGCCGCGATGATAAGGATTTCAGTGTGGCGATCGTCTACCCATGAACCCAGTGTTACGTTCCATTACTCGTCAGCAATGGAGTCTACGTTTGGAGGGAAGACTTCCCCGACTGTTTACCAGATTTCAAGCTTGTGTGTGATTTGGGGGACGATCGTCTGGAATTTCATAGACTCGAATTTACGGTTGGATCTTGCTCGAAGGTGCCAGGCCAAGGACTTGGGGATCGAAGCTTTATCTCAAAAGCTTATCGTGGAAGCCACCCGCACTAACCAGCATGGGTCAATTACCAGCCATTATGATGTGAAGGCTTCTCACCGTTCCTCAAGAGGTTTTGTGTTTGACCATCCCACTCTCCTCGACCTGTTCAGTATTACTTATGAAAGGAAACCTTGCCTTCCGAAAGAACTCCGGCCAATGGGGTCACTCGGCATTGGCTTCATCTTATGGGCCTGGCTATGAAGCTCATATATGTCGGACAAAGAGCGTTCAAGCGAAACACAACTGACGCTGGAATTCGATATCTCTCTCTCAATTCAGACCTTGAGGCCGCTTCTGCTGTTATTTTAAGCTGCCTATTATCGGACCCAGCTTCAACCTGGGCATGATACAACTACATATCATTGCCCGCCCCTCAGCGAAGCACGACTCCCTCACTTCCCCACCCCCGTCGTTCGCTTTCAAGGAGCCAGGCACCGCCCTGTGGACCACTGGCGTCTAGACTAACAGTTGTCTTCAGAGCATCGGTTATGACTCTGATAGTCTCTCCAGCGTTTTTGTAATCCATCTCGCAGCTGACTGGAATCGGCTTCTCGGCTGGACCGCCGCTGGCTTCGCCTGGGCTATGAAGCTTGGGAGCAGGCTTGATATCCACAGTTGGGAAGGGTAGAAATCCCTCACGTAGAGGAATAAGTACAACCGGAAATGTTAACTTCAATCTACTTTCCTGGGCCGAGGGCTTCCTGGGAACTCTGAAGTGCCCCTTTCGTTTGCCACCGATGAGCCAAGTATCACTAACTCCTGAAACCTCGTAGAAGAACTCCATGTGGTCGTCCTCGCCGGAACCATCATGATCCGAGTCCAGTGATGTGTCCCATATTCTTGTATACTTGACTGCTAACGATGCCGACAAAGGCTGATTAGATGCAGCGATAATTGCATCGGAAGGAACAGAGGATGGGTCGAGGAATTTCAGATCGGCCGTACACACCACCGATACAGACGGCACGTCAACAGGTATGATGATCGATCTACTTTTTCCGAGGGTGTCATCTGTGAGAGATATTGGTATGAGTGGGATGAACGGTGTCTGTTGTATCCATGCTTCAAGACATTCCTCGATGAGCGTGGCAACGTCTTGTTTCTGGTCGCTGCTGCGACCAACGCCAGCAAATTGATCTCGCCATCTCACCGAGGAGATAATCGAGGTCGAGAACTCGCCGAGAACCGCAGTACGTTCGAGGTCGTAAGGAGATAGGCGCATTCGCACTTGATTGAGTACAATGGGGATAATAAGTCGAGCATATTGCTGCCACGGGCCATCTATCAGAACTTGATCAAGACTCAAGGTTACCGCGGTCTCGATCTCCTCTTCGAGACAAATGTAATTCAGAACAAGTGATAGCGTTGACTTCGGTCCTGTCCGTGAAGTTGGACGTGGGGGCTCGCTGGCCGGGGATTTCGTTATTTTGTACAGCATTGACGCAGGTTGGCGCGGAAAGACCATCAGAGGTCTGGAAAGTGTAAGCCCACTATGAGCTTCAAATACCTCGGAGCTTTCCAGCTTGGAGCCAAGGAGACGAAGTGGGCTTGCTGTAGAAGATGAGATTGTGAACTTGGAGAACAAGGCTTTGTGCTTAAAGACGTCCTGGACATTCACTCCAAGGGGAAGCATGATAGACACCGATGGTGTCGTAGCAAAGAAGAATGTACCTTTCTCAGTCGTGAAGGATATTTCCAACTTGAGAGAGATATCATTGACCTCGTGCTCGAGACTAAATGGAATCTCAATTCTTGCACTTGAATGCGAATCCATTGCGCCGAACCGAATAACGCCAGCTTCTGCCTTTTTGGAAAGCTCAAGAGTGCCCTTCGCAACCTTAGCTTCGCTGGTTTGCACTCTTAAACCTGCAGTGGCGGCCCGGACGTGTAGTTCACCAGTCTCTAGCTTATTCCAGCCAGATAATAAGACGATCTCAAGAGAACGATTCCGGTCCAGGTGCATGTACCTGGATGAGTACAGCTGCACATCAAAGGCTTCCGATCTATGATAAATAAGAAGCTTCGGGCATTTGAAAAAGATGCTGTCTTTGGGAGAGGAGAGACCTGTGGTGCTGTGATCATATTCCAAGATAATGTTATTGGATTCAAGAATGATATGGTCGACAATGTACATGCCTGGCACGTTCACCTATATGGTGTTAGCATTTACCGTGTTAAATGTCTTAGATATTCACTTACGTTACTATGGACAGCGAAAGCTGCTATTCCTTTCTTGAACGTCATTGCTGCATCAGATTCGAGCCAGATTTCTCTGCTTGTGTCTCCGGTCACTGATATAATCCGGACTCTCGCCTTTTCGATTGGCAAATCATCTACTAAAAGATAATGAAGTCGAACCTGCAATCCGAAACTGTCATTTTCAGGACTGTATCGGACAGTCCCATCGACCTCTGCATTGCCGAAAAAGTGCTCCAAAGGTACCCGAACCTCGTGCTTTAGTCCTTTGGTAATTTCCAACAGCTCGGGAATATATGCTTCTATTGGAGACATTGCTGGACTGAGACTGGGACCACGACCCAATTTTAGAACAGACTTCCGCTGAAGCCTAGCGTTCTCCACCGACGCAGTTTTAGAGAGCAGCTTCAGCACGACTTTCACATACTCTTCCCGACGATTCAGTTCCTTGAGGCACCTTGCATACATCACGAGCATGGAGAGTTCAACCTGCGACCACCCGCTCTCGCCATAGAATGGTGTCATACGATAGAAATACGAAGCTGCTGCAGCAAAGTCGGTCAGATAGTACTTGAGAACCGCAAGGTCAGCCATGCTGGCTTGAACCGACTGAATGTGGTTGGCGACTGTATAATGGCGGAGCGCCTTGTCGGTCATTGTTTCGTAGAGACGGTAGAAATCGTCTTTGTTGTCCAGTGCAGTACAGAGCAACTTGCTATCAATTCCGTGAAGAGTTGGTGGGACTACCGCTCCGCTTCGGACAACTGCGCTTTCTTCGTTTAGATCAACATCATCCATCTCCTCAGCGTGTCCTTCTTGAAGTTGGGACATCTCCTCCCAGCCAACACTCCACTTGTGATCCTTGCCGACTCGGACTAGGATGCTTCTTGACAGCAGATACAGCTCGGCTCTATGTCCTGCGAGCTCTTCCAGACCCGCCTTGAGAAATGGTGATGCAGCGGCCCCTTGTTCTGGGACACTCGACCTTCGCATACCAGGAAATTTGCCTGGACTTGGAGGTTCCCGAGATCTTGACCGTAATGCAAGAGAGCTGCTTCTAGCAGGATGCATCATCGTCTTTGGCTCTGGAATTGCCGCTTTGGGTTCTTGCCCATCCACCCCCGGAGTGCCACTAGGGGGAGCCAGTGTTGATGGCGGAATAGGCAGAGCTTTTGTTGATGTCTGTGCAAGAATCTGCTGGGCAATAGCAAACATGAATGAAGAGACCATGTTGTCAGCAACTTGATTCATAACAGGGTCTGCTAAGACATCGAAATTGTCCTCTCCCCTCTGTCTTCCGACTCTCCATGATTGCCAGATATCATCCCGCATGATCTGTGAGATGGATGCCATAAAATCCATAGACCTTCGGCAGACTTCACCAAGGACAGACAAGCTTTCTGCATCCTCAGATGGCTGCGAGGCAGGGAGTCGAGCAGCCACACCCTGCAAACTTGACTCTCGCTGCTCCTTAAGCTTTGCAAGAAGCTCTTCCTGCGATGAAGTAGCATTTGCGAGCCGAAGTAGAAGGGTGAGTTGCCGAGCAAAAATATAGCAACGAAAATCAAAAATCGAAATGTCGTTCGAGAGTATGAGCTCCCTGTAACGCTTTCTTGTCGCACTCAAGGGAATCTCGGTCCATTCGTGGTCGGATACAGCCGCCATCGATTGCATGTCAATCGGATCATCTGACTCCACGTTCTCGTCTTTCCCAGTATCTCTTAGAATGGCAACTCTTGCCTTCTCGGCTCTCTGTTTTAGATCATCCGTGAAGGCTAAGAATGAGCCACCATGTTGAGCACCTGATCCAGTGATAGACTGCTCTCTCACAATAACATCGAGGCCGACAGCAAGTTCGTCATATCCAACAAGAGCATCTTCGACGAGTCCTACACTTTCGAAACCTCTCGCAAGACCTTCCTTCAACACGAAAAAGGTACAAAAATTCCATCCTGGTAACGATCTTTGGGCATCTTTCTCTCGGATGTCTTCCTCATACTGGGTGACACGCATGTCAAATGATGTGAGGATCTGAAACTTCAATTTGGCGATGAGGTCTAGCCAGGCATTTTCATTTTCTTGTGGTGTCTCGGAATACGAACCAGGAATTGCAGGAACAACTCTAGGGAGCATGTCATACGGGACGTCATTGATACCGATGCGTATCTGAGCAATGCGGTCGACTGCAGATTTGGATGAGCCATTGAAGTCCGCCCGCAGTTTCTCGAGTATAGTGGATGACCCTCCTCCCCTCCAACGGGCTGTAGATTTCTCTGAAGTTGAACCTGAGCTTCCCTCGGCTCCCTTTCCACTCGTCCTCGGCTGAGTCGCAGCAGCAGTGTTGGGAACAATGACATGAACAACCAACCACTCATATGCATCGTGGTTCTCTTGCGCGGTAACTTTCGTTGTGCTCGAAGTTGGTGGTGTGTTTTCCTTGATCCACTCCCGGACCTGACGCCGTGCCTGCGCCTTATATGTGTCGTTGTCATNGCATCGTAAGAAAAATATCTTCAAGTATGGCGTCTGCCGTAGTCCAGGGATCTGGTGTCTCCTTTCTTTCAAAGGCGCCTTAGGTGGTCCGGACAAAGACTCCGGTCTTTCAGCTACTGCCTGCGCTCCCAGCGCTTGTGTCCGGAAACCGTCATCTCCACTCGCAGTCGAATCTTGACTCTTGACTCTCGAAAGGCTCGACGTACTCGCAGAAGCGTTTTCGGTCGATACGAATGAGGGCGGGCTCTGAGCAGATGGGACAAGATCTACGTGAAGCGACGAGATCGATCGCAGAGGTCCAGCATGGGATTCCCAATGCAAGTTTCGTAGAGGCAATCGAGGAAGGAGGCCTGGAGAAAGTAGTTGAAATACCCCATGGGGATCAAAGTATTCGACTTATTCCAAACAGTTAGCTGGACGGCATAGGTTTGAAAGATGCTTGAGAGTTACCTGTGACTTTGGAGCTTGAGGATGGCTGCTCCATTTCTAGTTGAGGCTTCGCGATATCATATCACAATATGATAATCGCAGATTTTGCAATAGAAAGACTGTCAATGCGGCGGACGCATCTATGGACTTCCTGGCGCATTACTTGTTGACACCACGTTCGGTCTGGTGAAATACTGCCCCTCTGTAAGAATTCCATCCGGACTAGAATGGCCGAAGGCGGTGTAGTGATGCAGAAATAAAGTGCTTCGCTACCGCTCTTCCCAATCGCTACCTCACAACTACTATCATCGCCATTCTCTAACACAATCATAATCAACCAAGGCTTGAGTGCAACTGTTGCATTTCTGGTCATTTTGTTACTGATATTGCGATGGATCACCCTCCTGCTGTCGAAACACGAGACCAATGCTCAAGTTAAAAATATGTTACTAGTATCTCTTCCCGTTGAGATGCTTGTGAATATACCTCCACTATCTTCAGCCTGACCATGCAGTCTTTCTAGCTCTAAATCCTCAAACTATTTATGCTGCCTAATTCTCACTTAAGTTGAAGAAGTTTGTTCTTGATGTGGACACATACAGTTGTCACGCTCCTTGCTCCAAGTGCTTCAGACCTGCCACATTTGGACTCATCTCACAGGCGGAAGTGCTTTGGGTAACTTATCTCTACTGCTTTCGCGTTGTACATACTTCCCTACACCTACCGAACAACTTGGTAGACCCAAATCATTCTTGAAGATTCGTTGGATGCCACAAGCTTCAAGCTTACTGTCGCAATCGCAACAATTTTCGTGAGAATGTCAATAGCGCCAAGTACTGTACCAGGTAAGCATTTATACCTACCCTGACAGGAATTGTGCCTTTATTCTCCATAGCTATAAAGCAGGCTCCATGGAATGCAGCATAGATCTCAAACGATATGCCTCGAGAGCATGTGCCTATATTATTCTAAAGTCCATCCCGAACGTTGTTGTCAACACGCCCTTCACAAAGCCGGATATCACCATGTATGAGTACTCATCGGTCTGGGTATTTGCATGGCAGTCAATCATAAATACAGGATATCATCAACTTCATCAATAGTCACGTCGTGTTCTCCTTTCATTCAATAAGTCCGCGGCTCGCAAATTTCCAACCATCGAATCCTCGATAAGCCGTTCGGAATATTCAACCCGCTAGCTGCCCACTGAGAGAAGTCAGTGTCTCCGTCTCATCGATTCGTCTCAATGGTAACTCACACTTGCTACTGTCGTTTCGAACATCCACGCCAAAGTCGTCTTCACCCAGTGTCTCTTATGACCCCATACTGCTGCTTCTGATACAGTGGCAATACCATTGAAGAAAAAGAACAGGCCTATCCGAACGAGTCCTTCTCTGTCTAGAATGGGAGAGAGTGCATACATGTGGAACAAGGCCATCAGACTGAATGCACCTAGGACGCCCAGCGATCGAGCTATCACTACTGGGACGCCGTGTTTGGGAAGACCATAGCGAAGCGGCGCATAAGCGAGTGATGTGCAAGGAGAAGCAAAAGCATTATGCCACGATTCAGACCTATTTGAAAAGTTAGACTTTATCTTCAACTGGCTGGCGAGCTCCAGCAGACTTACCAGAATCCGGTCAAACTGTCAATCAGGTACAGCGGACCAAAAAGAGCCGGGCTACTCTTATATCTCAATAGCAACTGCATGCTTGTCCATAAGATATATATCGCCAACATCACCTCAAAAGCGAGCACAGTCGGCAAGTTTTGTGGGAGGGCTTGCAAGAAGGCGAAAATAGCAACGTGGATACCTAATTGTGCCAATTCGTTGAAGTTCTCCTGGTCTTTGGAAACCCTGATATGATTGGGCGTGAAGGACTCGTATCGAAGCTCTGTGATGATTATGAGGGCCAGCAACCAGTCCACTGGTCTTTTGCCTGCCGAATAAACAGGAAGGTCATGTCGGCGCGCCCAAATATCGAGGACCTTCATCGTACCAATCGCAACTGGGAAAGATCAGCATACTTCACTGATGCAGTTATTTCTGTGCGCCGTACCTGCAAAGTGCTGCAGACATCTGGCAGGTCCGCAAGACACCGGAGCCGCGTATGCAGCGATCCAGAAAGTCGCCAGAGAGAGGAAGCTCAATATCTTGTATACTTTGTGGAGGCCTTTGACATGGAAATATATTGCGAAGTAAAGGAGCTCTGTGGGAATCAACAGGAAAGCAGTGGCCCTTGTCAATTCATGACCCAGCTGCTCTACGGCAGGGGGAAGGTTTGCGATTGGAATAGGCGAGTAAGAGATGTTCATGTTGGCCTATTATATTGCATCCAGAACTAGAATTGCCTTTGCGCAGATCAGGGTGATTGTATTTGATAGCAAGCTTCGTGCCAGTGATCCTAGTCGTCCTTATCCCGACCTAAGCAAAGCTATACCTGGTACTCTGTGAGAGATATGGATTGTGGCGCAAGTCTTAGGACAAAGTCTTCGGATCTTGAATGGTACCTCGAGTACTTATTTGTACCATTCGAGGCCCAGGTCAAGGATGCCGGTAACACGGCTCTCTACACCAGAGCCCCTCTCTATTGCGCTCGTCGCGTCTCCAAATGACGTGGTATGCGAGTGAAATAAAAGAGGTTTCGGGATCTTCGGGGGGAGGCTGACAAAAAGATCACGAAAACGAGCGGAGATCGGCTCCGTAAGTGTCGATTCTCAGCCTTTCTTCCTCTCAGCCTTGAACGGCAACGCGCGGCGGGAGGTAGCAGGAAGTAGCTGTAAGGACGAAATGAAGAGAGAGAAGTGGGAACATGTGCTTAAGTAGATTAAGGATTTGTTTTGGTAAGCAATATGACTTAGGTTGATCGCGGAAATAATTGCCGTGGACGTAAATCTGATGGTTGGTGAAATGATTCTGTGAGCTTCCCAAATTCGGATTGGCTTCAAGCAACCCGGTATCCCGTACCCGTAGCCTTCTCTGCAGTGTCAGCAGGTTTGAGTGGGGTTGGAAATCATACCCTGTCCTATGTACATATATGGGATGGCTCTACCGGGCAAGTAGTGCGAAAAATAATTGGCTGGATAATGGATGAAGTGTGTTGTGATTGAGGCAGTCAAGGTGCAATGGCCTGTTCACACATCTGTTGGGATGACCGTAGGTAGGCTGGCTTACAGTCTGCGGGCTCTGTACACAAACATGGAACAGCAGATACTAGTGCAGATCAGGACTCTGCGAGCGACAGACACAAAATAAACTTTCTTCTGTACTTCACTGTACAAAATAAGACACAAGGTCATCTTCATCGAGATACATTGCTTTTCGTTGTGAATATTGTACAGTTATCCTTTTCGTCTTAAGCCTTCCACCCAGTCATCCAGAACACAGTGCTACAACCTATGCTTGAGTAACTCCCAATGATGCAAACTGTTGTACCAACGCCATCCCCAGCCCATGCTCATGTAACATCAATCATTCTACGTACTCAAACAAACTCAGGTCCGAACCGTAAATGTTATACAAAATCTGAAATCACAGATCACCTCGCGCGATGCGAGCGATGATCCCTTCCTCGTTTGCTCTTGTTTTTGTCTTTGGGCAGCTCCAGCGGAGTGTCCTTGACTTGAGCAGCGACTAATCGTAACAGGTATTCATCCGTCGAGTGGACTCGCTCGCCCCAAGCATTAATCTCATCGTCTCCGTCTACATCTGTTATTTCTTCAATAGCTGGCGTGCTTGCTCCACCAGGCGTGGGCGCACCGTCTCGTGGAGTACCGACGCCTGCTGGCGTTGCGGAAGCTGTTGCGTTTTCGTCAAAGTCGGCGGCATCTGTCTGTACGATTTCACGCTCAGCCACTTTCGCCGCTGCAACATCTTCTTGGTCTTCAGCTTGTGCAAGGACTTTTTGCACGTCCTTTTCATTCCCGGGCGCCCCTAGTAAGCGATCCATCGCTGCATTCGCAGCAGCATCACCATCGAGAACCTCTGACTTCTCACCAAGAACGTCACGAACCGACATCTTGTTGAAATAGTCTGTTGTGAAGTCTCCCTCCTGGATGACTACGTCGTCGAGCATCTGTTTCTGGCTCGCCTTGCGAAGAATATTGGCTTCGATAGTGTGCTCTGAAACCAATCGATAGATATGCACATCACGAGTCTGTCCAATACGATGGCATCTATCCTGGCATTGCTTGTCCATAGCTGGATTCCAGTCAAGATCGTAGAAAATGACAGTATCAGCCCCAGTAAGATTAATACCCAATCCTCCAGATCTAGTTGACAGGATGAATGCGAGAATGCGGGTATCATTATTGAATCGATCTGTAAGTACTTGACGTTGTTCAATCTTGGTTGAGCCATCGAGACGAAGATATTTGTGACCATGAATGTTGAGGAATTGCTCCAGGATATCCAGGACTTTGGTCATCTGGGTGAAGATTAAAGCTCGATGACCACCAGCCTCTAGCTTGCGAAGCAGTTTCGCCAAGGTCTGAAGTTTACCGCAATCATATTGGAGTAACCGCTTGTCGGGAAATTGTATGGATAACCTCATACGAGCCTCATGAAACGGATCGACATTGGAGCTGGTAAGTGAACTCTGAACAGTGCTCAACCCTTTTGGCGAGAGTATCATGGAGTTGATATCCCTTGCGACCACTGGAGGTGTCACGCAGGCAAACTTCTGAATGGTGGTGTTCAGAACTTCTGACCTGGACTCTAGTGTTGGGATCATTGACATCAAGGTCGGAGAGCGCGTTTCAAGCCAGGCCATCATTTGCTTCCTCTGTGTGGGGCGAGGCTTTAAAGGTCGCTCGTTGATGCCCAGGGTGAGACGGTTGAGAAGCTGGGTTCCATAAATCGGCTTTTGTTGGCGTCTGAGGGCGTTGAGGTACACGCAGTGCTGAAGTTCCTCGAAACGCCCCCACCTCGAGGCGCTTTCCAGATAGGTGAGATTAGACTTTGCGGTAGACGGATCAAGACTTGTTAATGCGTTCTGGGCCCGGAGACGCTGAGCTTCACGCATGTCCATGAGTACGCGCTGAGCACTGAGAGCGGCACTTCGTGAAGTGACGTTTCCTGCAAGACGTTCGTGCTTTGTCGGGACAAGGTTCAGAAACTCCAAGCTGGCTTTGGTCATAGGATCCTCACGAAGAAGACGTCTTCGGATAAGTAGTTCCTTGATCTCGAAATCTGCGATGGCTGCCTTTTCCATTGGGAAGGATGTCATGATCGCTCGCTCCACGAAAAGGTCGGGGTGATTGCAGACCTTTCTCAATTGCATTAAGCAGTTGATGATTGAAAGGTAGTTTCCACCAGCCAAAGTGTCACGGGTATCGCCACGGCTCAGGAACCCATCATAAAGCTCGCGTTGGCGCTTAGACAGACGACAGAACTCAACATGCTCGTACTTGGCAGGCATCTGCTTTTCAACATCTGCTTTCAATCGTCGGAGGAGATAAGGCCTCAGCAGTTTGTGAAGCTTGGTAATGATCCCCTTTGACTCGTCATCCATCTGTTCGCGGCCGTGTTCAAGAATCTGTTCCGAGGGCTTTTTGAACCAATCCTGGAACTCCTTCAAGTCCGCAAAGCCACCCACTCCTTGGCCGGTACCGTCCGAGGGCATCAAAAAGTACAGCAAGGACCATAGTTCCGTTAAATTATTTTGAAGAGGAGTACCGGTAATGAGAAGACGTGCTCTGGTGTTGAAATTCAACATGGTCTGCCATCTCTGCGAATTGAAGTTCTTGATGTTGTGAGCCTCATCGAGGATCATGTAGTGCCATCTGCGACGTTTAAAAACCTGCTGATCCTGGATGACAAGCTGGTAAGATGTGATTATGACATTCCAGGCATCATCAGTCTTCCAACCCTGTCGCTTTCTCTTGCGCTCCTCTTGCGACCCATAGTACGTCAAAATCTTGAATCCCGGACACCACTTCTTGAATTCCATTTCCCAATTCAACATGACACTGGTGGGTACGATGACAAGATGTGGTCCCCATACTTCGTGCTCGCAAGCGAGATGAGCTAGGAGGGCAATAGTTTGGATGGTCTTGCCCAAGCCCATCTCGTCCGCGAGGATTCCGTTTGTGTTATTTGCGTACAAGCCCGCCAGCCAATCTAAACCATAGTGTTGATATTCTCGTAGGGTTCCCCTTAGTAAGAACGGGACCTTGGTCTTAAGCTGGTTATCAGGCTGAGGGGTGATACTTCGAGTGGCCTGGCGACTTTGATGAAGTTCAACAGATGATGCAGAATCACTTTCGGAAGGGCGTGTTTCGGTCGTTCTTGGGGTCGGCTGACTACTTCTGTCTGGACTCGTAGGAACCAATTCGGATGAAATCTGCTTCAAAGGGTTTGGACGGTCCAGCGAATGAACATCTTTGTCGCTGACCTCAGTCACTTGCTCAGTCGACTGATTTGCAGCAGTTTCCTCTGCATTGTCGTTCTGGTTCTCTGCCGATTCAGATACGTGGCCATCCATGCCATCCGGTACGAAGGATACCTCCCCTTCGACATCTGCGCTTTCGTCCGACCCAGCCTGCGCTGCAAGATCTGCAACGTCTGTGACAACCGCTGGATCTGAATCTGGTTCAACAGCGCCAAGCTCCACCCCCTTGAGTTCTGAAGGGGCGAGGAATCCAAGCAGAGAAGATTCTCCCATGCCATCATCATCTTCGTCGCTAATGACACCGTCCTCCTCATCGCTGTCGCGGTCTTCGTCACTGGATCCCATATCATCATCCATATCAACCGACTCATCGCTGTCATCAATATCTCCTTCCAAACCCATTTCTGCTCCTGGCTCGGAGCCTCGGTCCGAGGCGCTAGTTTTGCCGTCGCCAACATCGACCATTTCTTCGTCGACTGGATCGATGTCCGGCGCAGGAAGAGAAGCGTACTTTTCCCGAAGCTGTTCAACAGTCAAATGTTCATCGTCTGCTGCATCAGCTCGTGCCTCGTCAGGTTCAGATTCAGATTCAGACATGTTACTCTCCCGGTCTCCTTCAGGCTCAGAATCAGAACCTGCATCGTTGTCTGTTGCATCGGAAGCATCAGTGTCGTCAGTGTCATCTTCATCCGTGGCAGCACCGGAATCCATTTGCGATCTTCGCGCCTGAAGTTTTTGCGTTGACACGTCCACCGCTTGACTCAAAGCTTTCCTCACTCGAGCTTGTTCTTGTGCTTCCCATTCCAGTAATCGCCGCCGATTAACTTCCACTTTCACGTTCTCGAACACCGCATCCAGAGTTCTTGTCACCAGCTTCTTATATTGAGCCCTGCGAGCTTCTTCATTTTCTGCTTCAATTTGTGCCAATGATTTTGGTTGTCGTCGATACCATTCACCAACACAAGCCTCCGCGACTCTCTTGGCGGCTGCCCGATGCTTCTTCTGTTCTATCAGCATAAGCCTTCTGAACTCAAAGGCAGCTCTGATCATATGGTCAGAATGCGAATATTGCCGTGGAAGCTGATCGGTGGCCTCTGGTTGATACACTGAGCATCTTCCCTCACTCAAGATGCCACCAGGTTTGACAGCTTCCTCTGCTCGTATTATGACATCTGAATCTTTTGTGATCTGCTCCGAGCTGTACTCAGATGGTTCCTCAGCATCGTATAAACCACCATCTTCAATACGTATGTTTGCTCCATGATCGAAATAGTCTTTAAGGGTCTCGAATTGCTTGCGGCGTGGCAGAACGAGTCCAGGATGTATTAGGGGAATGGTGGCAGACTTGACTCGAAATTTGATACGTGAAAGGATTGCTTTGGGGCTGGGAACCAGCTGCTCATCCGTCTTGACGGCTTGTGGCCGAGGGGTTCCTTCATCATCCAATGTCTCCTGGACCCTACCTGACCGGCGGCCCTTGGATGTACGAGCTTGTGCTGGGGCTGATTGTGGATTCTTGGGCGTGGAGGATTTCTTATGCGAACGTACTGGAGTCACTGTTCGCTCGCTAGGCATCGACTTGCGATGATGAGACCTCTTAGGAGATGCGGGTTTGGCGGGGGACTTCGGAGGATGCTGAGCAGTTGTGCTAGAAGACCCAGGTCTCTTTGTTCCGTTCACTGACGCAGAAGGTGCATCTCTTGCCTGAAATGATGGGGTATGTGCGTTCGCGATTCCATGTTTGCCTTTCGAGTATTCCTTCTGTACCGCGCCTCGTGTTTGTCTTTTGTCGGATGGTGGTTGCAGCTCGAGAGGTACGTGATTCGTCCTGCCAGACTTCCTCTTCCCATCCTGTGTAAATGACGATAGACCTTCGGCTTTGATCTGCTTCCACGGTGGGGATGGTGGTTTGTCCTTTGGCTTTTGTTTGGGATTCGGTGTAGTCTCGACGACTCGACGCCTTTTGCTCGGGGGTTCTCCATCTCCTCCAGCCTCGTCATTCTGGCCATCCAATGTGGGGGGTCCATCTCCGTTTGTAGGGAGTTCTAAAAGTCCAAAACATTAGCTATATTGCGCTTGTCGCGTCGAGTGATGTTTGCGCATACCCTGTGTTTTTTGTTCCTCTTGCGCATCGGACGCGGTCTGTGTCATGACTTCTTAGAAGAGGGGGAAAGGCTACCGTGAACTTCATGAATATCACATCTGAGAAGATGATAATTACTTCGGAAGACGCGCGGTCTACACCAGATTCCAGCTATGAATTTTTAGCATGCCCAGAGCTCATTTGCAGCATCCGTTGAAGAAAAATGGCAAACTTGAGGATTTGGGGGCAATCAACAGAATTTTGAATTGCCACGGGCGGAGGAGCGATCAAGATACGGCGACCGGTAGTGAGAATAAGCGAAGAACTAGCGCGATTTTGGGACCGCAACTCCATGTGAGCTCGATTGAGACTTGAGAGAGAGGAGATACAACTCAACCTACCCATTGCGGCCACAGATATCACGGTAGAAGGCCACAACCACCAATGACGCTGACCTGAGTATACTGATATTGATCCTAGATGCTTTCCCGGCGCATTGCGACAGCACGGCCGTTGCGAAATGCCATACCCATTGTTCGAAGAGCAGCTCTCAATCAACAACGAGGTGTCGCACAGGCTGGACCAGAATATCCCAAACTGGTCAGTGCTGGTATACTCCATACAGAGATATGACGCTGTAGCTAATGATGTGTGTGCAGACTGACGTCGAAGATCCCGGAATGGTCAGCTCTCTCGACAAAGCCTGCCCTTCTGCATAGCTAACCTTTCCTGTAGAATGGAGGATACATCAACCCACCACCCGTCAAACGACAATTTCGTGATCCTCATGCAGATTGGTGGGACAAGCAAGAGCGCCGAAACTATGGAGAGCCTGTTCACGAAGACAATGATATCCTAGGAATGTTTTCACCGGAGGAGTACACACACACCAAGCCTGGAAAGGGTCTGTTCCAGATTGGATGCTTCATTGCAGCAGTTCTTGGACTCTGTACTGTGGTTGGAATGTCATACCCTGATAAGCAGTCGGCACCAAGGGAATTTGAGGGTGGACTTGAAAGGGAACTGGGGGGTCCAAATGCAGTCAGGGTAAGTTGTATTTGGATATATGTTGCGCTCCAGCTACTGACTTATCTTTAGGCGAGGGCTCCAGGAGATGCATGAAGAGCAGATAGACAATTTGTACATATAGATAACTTGGCTCGTCAAGCAATCGAGGTCAACATGACCTATCAGAACAAGGCTGACAATGATTTAATTCGAGATACGCTGGTCCGGCTTGATGGTCAGTTCCAAGTGTAAGTCGCTTTCAGACCTCGAACATGCTGTCAAGGTCTTCCTTTTCTTTCTGGGTATCTTGCACGACTCAGACCTGTCACTAGAATGCGTCAACACGCAAGGCGATAAATCTTAGCCAAGTCACCCGTATGAATGATTCTGCTTGAAGCCTGGCCATCCCATGTCTCTTCAATCGCAGACTCCTGTTTTTGGATTGCTATGGACCTGTAACTCCTTCCTACCGGCATACTTCGGAAGATTTGACCATTGGGGATGTCCGTTCGCAACGCTCCTGCCTTCTGTACTTCATCTGCATTGTTACTTCCCTATTGTGGCCGGTTAGGTATCTCAAGCCATGTTTCCCTGCAACTGCGACGTCTCATCTCTTCTCCCTTCTCGACTTCAATTTGCCCGTCCCCGAGCGTCATTGTCTTTCAAGTCTTGCTACATTAAGAGCACTTGCTTATCCCAGCCGTAAGAAGCCTTGCATTTCTTCAAAATGCGCTACCAAAATTGGGATGTTCTTCTCTTCCCAGACCAGTACAAAGTCCCTTTGCAGGAGTTCAAAACCAGCTGTCAGGTCATACAAGATCCCGGTATGCGCGCAGACACCATCGTCCTAAGAGTCACTTCACGACAATATTCTGACTGGCCAACAGAATCTCATAACTTGCAATCGAATCCTCTTTTACTCCCAACTGTCACGTCCTTCATTCCAGGTCTGCCTGCTGGAGCTGCCTTTAGAATTTCTATCCATTGCTGGCAGAACCCAGAGATCAGTCGCTACATCCAAACTTTGAAGAAGCCATCCGATATTGTCATGTTCGAAGCTCGAATCTTCATCGATGGCAAACTTGCGAGGTAATTCAAAGTCTATCGAGCCTTGTTACCTTTGCTGATGATTCAGTTCCAAATGGTTCAGTCAAAGCGGACCGTGGCCAACTATTATCGAGCTCAGTGTTGGTAAGTCGGAGAAGCTACCTTGCTTGCCTCTAGAACTGCTAACGATAACAGATCTCGACAAGAATGGCGAGTTCGAAAAGATGCAGTTCCCTTCTTTCCACGAAGAATTGCTTTCGCAAAGCTATTGGAATCCAGGAGACGACCTTGGCCGAATCAAAGTTGTCATCTCGGAAGGCTTCTCTCGCGAGCAACTGACTTATCCGTTCGAGCGTATCAAAAACATCGTATCATTCTCATTCCAACATGCACCGCTTGGTACGTATTCCCCAGATCTTCACCATCACTGCCTTCATCTAATAAACCTCCACGTAGACGTCCTCGAAGCCTCGTCTATTGCCTGGCCAAATGCCGCTATGTGGCGTCAAGTATCTCTTGTTGGACGCTACTACGCACAGCATTTCTCGCCTCGACAAGGATCCGACGGTATTGAAGCTCACAGCCATTCTCCCCGTCATGGACAGTCAAGCAGACCAACCTTCCCAATGCCGAGCGTTGGTTCAATGCCACCGCCACCACTCTTCACTCGACAGCCTGCTTATGATCCATTCATTACTGACCACACTAACAACCCAGCATTCAGCGGTTGGAGACACACTTCCACGACAGATACTTCGATGCCGGATTATTCGAGCACTAATACCCGTTCCAGCAGTAGCCGCCAGGTATCAGATCCCATGCGATTTGAGAGGACCGGTCGCCAATTCGAGTCTATGCAGATGCCAGGAGCTTTTGAATCGCTGGTCGAAGCTCTCACACCAGCTGCACCGGCTGTGCCGACCAACACACCGGATAACGGTCTTGCCAACAACATGGCTGGCCTTAGTGCGGCATCACGGAGAGCTTCTTCCAAGATGTCAATAGATGGCTCTGGTAAGATCAACTTTTGAACGGAGAAAATGTCAGTTACTAACTGCCATTTCTTCAGCAAAAGCAGATGAGCAGCAAATTCCCAAGCCTTCAAACGTCTTGAAGTCATCGGGATTCGGTGGCATCAAGAGCAGAAAGGAGAATATCCAAGATTCACCACTGGTTACCATTAACATCAATCCAATCGGCAATGATCATGCAACTCGAAAAGTCAGCATACCAAAGACAAGCGCGGCCATTCCACCCGGGGCTTCAGAAACAGATGCCGCTAGCAGTGAAGAAATTCGCAAGCCGAGTCAGACACCAGCTCCTACTGGCAATCAAGTTGGAACGTCACGACCGGCTTCTGCCACCCACGAGAACCCTACTCGCCGGATTAGCCAGCCATTTGCAACCACGAATAATAGCGGCATCAAGAGGCAGCGTGTCGTGACCCCAGCAGCTGCTAAGGTCATTGATGAGGACGAGCCGAGGCCTTCACCTTCTATCAGAAAGGCGTCTCAAGCGAGCGCAAGAACCGACGGTAAAGAGAATGACAGAGTTGTTCTGGGCGGAATCGAAAATATCTGAGATGCTATCATCATGGCGTAGTCTTAAGTCGCAACGGGTCATCGACTTGTGGTGGACTGTTGGAGCAATGCTGGTTTCAGTATTAATACTGACTAGTAGGATTTTCGAACTGTCACGGGGGACTCTCCACCTCATCGGAGAGAGGTTATGTTCATAAAGTGCTATCATTAAATACGTATTGTACAACCCTCACTGACAGCTGTGATATCCTCCTTTAACGGGCGTGCCCATAATGATTGCCGTTCCACCTTCGTATCTTGATGTTTGGCTGTATGCATCGAGCGGGTATGATGAGAAATGATACAAAAGACGCCGACGCTTTATGCCTTTAAAATCCAAAACCGGATGAACCAACTGTGCCGTTGAACCCCCTCCCATAAATATCATCATGTGAACAGTACGCCACGCAATGCCTCCCTCTGATGTCTTTTCAGTATAGATTCATCCTGTCACCAGGCCCTACGACTCTCCTCTCCGTCTGTCTCTCATGATCTCATGCTTTTTTTGGTACAAATTAAATGCTATGGTCTATCCTTCCTCTCTCCTCACCGCCGTCAACTGATGAAGAGGGAAGATTACGGAGCTCATATTCCGTTTCGAGTCGGTGTATACATTTGGCGGTGACCGTTCCTGTTCTTGAAGACTCATTTCTTCCGTCCACCTGCGGCGCCAGTGGCCGTGATCTTTGACGTTGACATCAGGTCGCCGATGTACTTCTGGAGGAACTTGTTGTTGCTATCGAGCTTGTCGTGTTCTTCTTTCACGGCTTCGATACGGTTGAAGATCTCTAGGAGGGACTTTTGGAGAATTTTGGCGTGTCTGGTTGGGGGTGTGTTAGCTTTATCCTTGATATGGATGTCTATGTTTGGTTTTAGGGCATGGAGGGGTTGACGTACTCATTCAACTGCACCTTCGCATCCTCACTCATCTTCTCCAGATCCTGACTACTCCTCCTCGGACTCATAGCCCGCGCGTCGTCTTCGTCGAATACCTCGTCTCCCTCCTTCAGCTCGACTCTCGGGTGCTCCCGCGGCACGATGATGGTACCGCTGGACTTTCTCGAGTGTAGACGGGGTCGTTTGGGTGTTGTGTCTGCTGGTTGCGGGTGTGGGTGCGTGCCCCCTCCTCCGCCTTCTTCGTGGACGGACGAGCTAGATGATGAGGCAGACGACATTATGGTTTGGTGGGGAGGTGAGGCCATTTGTATAGTGTGTTTGTATGCTTGGTTTGGGTAGAGAGAGGTAGCTGTGTAACGAGTATTTCGTTACGGACGAGTAGTGTTTGCAAGGAAGGGTGTTGCTTTGCTCCACTGCTGGTTGAGTATGTAGTTACTGTACTGCCGTGTGATGTCTTGGTACTGCAATATGGAGGTAGGAGGGCGCCGGTACAGTATCGTGACTTTTCAATGTGGTGTGAGTGAGTCGTTCGTTCGTTCGATTTCTCGAGGAATGAGGAAGGACAAGAGAGGCTCTGTTTGTTTCGGGAGTTTGGCTGTGCCTAGGTGGAAAGTATGGTCACATCGAATGTCTGCCGTGCTGCAGGCAGAAAATGTGAACAAGATCAGATCGATCAATGGCGGAATTGTCGAAGAACAGTCGGGGAGAGAAGGGTTGGGGGTAAGGGACCATTTGGCAAGGTGTGGTGGAAGTGGTGGTGGATGTGCCTCTTCTGCTGGTACAAGCTGGTTGCGGTGGAGTTCTGTCCGCGGCTGGCTGATGGGCGGGTGGTGTGGGCAAAAAGAGTGGCAGGCGACTGCAGAGACAGGGAGGGCAAAGGATACAGGGGAGGGGAGGGGAGGCAGGGAACAGGCAGGAGGACAGGGCAGAGGCGTGCGGCGTGCAGCCTGTGCAGTGCGTTGCAGGGTGTGTGGACCCTGAACCTCACGATCCAAGAAGGTTTGATGCGTATGAGCAGCGCGAAGTAGCCGTTAACGCACTTAGTCTAACATGTAGAGCCAGCTTGGTGCCCTTTCTCTCCCTTCCCTCCCTTCCACACTTCCGTAGACGCAGTTAGACTGGTCCCGCCAAGATGCAAGCATGTTCCAGGGATTGCTGACCGACGATCAACAAGCGAGGAATGGCAGAGAGTTGGGATTGGGACGTCGACATCCTCAAGCCGTGGGAGCCCACATCCTTGTCTGCATGCCCGAGAATGGCTCCGGGAGGGTGGATGTTAGACTGTCGAGGACTGTGGATATCGTGAACTAGGTACGGACTATGAAGGGGAGGTACGTGTGTGATATGATATGAGATGGCCGGGAGTGGAAGGTGTAGCGACGGACAGGAATGGAGGGGTTTGTAAGAATTTTTTTGTTTTTTATTATGATTTTGGTGTTTGTTAAGACTTGAGGCTGAATACTACGTGGGTTGAACGCCCGAGACTTCAAGTTGACAGGAGAATGCTATGGGACTGCCATCAGTGATAGAAGCTCAGAAGATCAAAAGTGTCTCCATTGGTAAGGACAAGCACTGCACGAAATAAGGAAATACTGTGCGAGTCATGTGCTACGACAGCTGTAATACTCGTAGTTGGATAGCACCGGCGCACCGCAGCTCGACTCCCCAGGTGAGGTCTGCATTTTGACTGGAAGTACAGCTTCTTTCTTCGGGACTGGGATGCGTACTGTACAGCTATAATACCGAGATTAGCATTATAACTACCCCGCTGTGATCAGAGGCTCTTTTCTTCAGCTATACAAGCTGCTTCAAGATCTCGGTCCTTATCTGAGAAAGCTGGAATTTCGTCAACTTCTTCAAGGCTTCAGCTGTATCAACAACGATGTCCTTGCCCCTCAAGCATCTCGTGAGGCGGCCAAAATTGCAAATGACGATATTTTAAAGGTTCAGTTCCGAACGAATGGGAACATCCCAGTCGTCATTATTAGAGTTCAGGAGGCGTTTTACGATGCAGCCCGGCCATGTGACCACCCTGCAGTGAGACGCTGACCCTGACCCGAGAGACGACGAACAGACAGCGAACCTCGAGGGATTTGATGCTATTCGCCGCTTACCTGCTCTGCTCAGCTCTCCGCCTTTTCTAACTTCAAACTCTCTTTATCTCTCTGGCGTCTTTCAGACTCGAGACTCATCTCTTCTCTCCCCTTATTGAGGATTGTCATGCCTCCCTAGAGACTCCGTTGCTGGGATTGGCATTGATAAACCGACACCCCACATTCGCCATCCTCGTCTTGATCCATGCCCGTGCCAATCCGTCACCCCCTGACATCATCGCCAGGCATTCTGGTCTCCCGACAAAAGATCAACGACCGCCTTTCCCGTTGTCGCCTCCGCCGCTTTTCTCCACAAGGCAGCCCGTTGCACGATCAGCACTTCTTTTACTCTTTTGCCTCACAGCAACGAACCTGTGAACCAATCTGTGACATTAGCCTGGGGAATGCTGCCACTCATAATCACGCCCGTCCTTCAGCATCCTGACAAGGCAGGAAGCCGGCGATAAACCTTTGCTTTCCCCACTGTACATCGTGTGCCGTTGATCAGGAGGTTTTCTCTACCAACAGAATCCATCAATTTCTCCGAGTCGGGTTCGTAGTGGCCTATGAGCGTCTACTATCTCATCACCAGGCAGGATCCCTTCAGTTACATGCTTAGAGCCTGACTCCTTAACGACCATGGCATTCTTCCGGCCGCCAGGTCCCGAATTCCATGGTTGCTGGCATACACTTGAATGCCCTCAATATGTCCTAGAAAGTATTGTTCTCCTGCAAAGCCAGCGAAAGCACAACACTGTCAGGCATTCGACTCGGGTCAAGGTTGATGGCAGCAGGTAGATTGGGCACATCCTCCTTTCAGTGGCGAGTAGGTAAATGATGTCGTTGTTATGCGAAGTGATGAGGATCTACCAGATGATCAGCCTTTCTCTCAACTGCCATTGCCCGTCCAGGGATTTTCATCAGGACTCGGACGTCAAACGTGCCACTTGGCTCAACCTACAGATGTGTGAAATCCGGTACTGGGAGACTTCACCAGATCTTCCGGATGCAAATTCGGAGGGCAAAACGAGTTGTCAGTTCCACCAACTGCCTCATTCGTTCAAAGATTGACAACTCGAAACACTTCGGCGCTCACCCCCGCCAGACCTCACCTTGGGGACGACATGAAAGAAGGGTGTTGTATGCGCATCTTGTTATAGGCGGTGAAGTGATCAGCTCAAATCAGAGTCTGTTTCGACGTTTCGTCCGGGTCCTGTGGGCAGCCGAATTGCTCCATCACTCGGCACCGTCATCCCGCAGCACTTTTGCTACAACTGCGCTACAAGGGAGCCGTGCCTCCTTCCTGTGGGTAAGGTTTCCCGCCCTGGAAAACATTATTTTGTTGTTTGCTTTTACCCCTCACCTCGCTGCGGGATCAAAGTCAAAGTTCTGAGGGTAGTCGGTCAGGGAAAGATAAGCATTTCGTCGTGCATAGCCTTTCCACGAATCACTTCACAGCCTCCAGTGGGACTGTCTGGAGAGTACTCAGGATTCAGGTGGATCCGCCGAGGAATGCTTCCGAGCTTCAAACCAGATACTGTGATAAGATTTTATGGGTTCGCTAGTTAAGTCCCTGCATGTGGTGCTGCGTTTTGGGTTCGTGGGTATCTTCTTCTTCAAAATTATTTCTATCACCAGATGTCCAACTTCGTGCGTTCTCGGTATTCTTTCCTTGCGCTTCCCCATATATCCCATGCTGCCCAGCTATCAGTGGACCTGCGGCGGCTTTCAAAGAGGAAGCTGACTGGTCGTTAAATACTAAATGGAGATTTGCTCCGGTCTTAGGAACACAAGAGTGGAGGAGCCGAGTACAGCAGCTTCCAATCACCAGCTTTACAACGGATCTGCGTATTTTCATTATTGCAGCTTCGAAGGAACGTATGGTGGGGAATCAATAGGCCCCATGCATGTATCATGCGGTTGCGGTTCAACGTGCAGCATGCAGATATACAGTAGTCACTCTTTGTTTTGGATGTTGATTTCCTTTTACTTGCTGGGGTGGTTGAGGATGGGGGCTTCTTGTGATGGATCTTCTCCACGAGCCCACCAGCCACGGTATCAACAGATCCTTCTCCAACAATCTGTGACTAGTCTTTGAAAACACTTACTTAGGGACGCCCCATCAAGCGGGTAAGGCTACACAGTCGACCCGGATATGGCACTGGGAAATTTCGATGTGCAGCTCCTGCTAGCATCTCAATTTCGGTCCGTTGGATCTCTTTACCAACCCCGACAAGTACCGGCAGATGTACAGAAAGGTAAGATTAGGACGATCATTTCTCAAGAGTGGATGTTGCCGTTAATTGCGAGCCGCGCCTTGCTATCAACTCAGCAAATCTCGTCAGGAGAACTCACTAGCGAAACGAGAAGTCGACATCGACATCAACGTCTCATGGCCCCGGATGCTGACTTCCAACCAACGCGGGAGATATGATCTGTTTCCTTACCTACCGTACTGTCATGACATTCTTTCCTTGTTCCCGTTTCACCCAATCTGTTGGGTTTTGTTCCTCGGCTGCTTTCGTCAGGCGCCTACTTAGATTCTTCTTGGACCTTTGAGATGGTAACCGGGCATCCGCCTTGGCACCCTGTAGCTTTCTATGTATTGACGAATGAAGGTAGCTCCTCGATATGGCCCCCATAGAGAAGAATCCTCTGGAGTGCGAGAATACCATGTTCGTTCTATCTGTCCCGCTGTCCCGGGTATTTGGTCTGAGGACGGGAAGGTCTCGTTTGCACGGGAGTAATCCGCTACTCTACCACCACCAAGCACGATGGTAGATAGGACGCTCTGCATTTACGCCAGGCACTTCGCTCACTAGCTCAAATGAGTACATCCTAAATTATTTTTTGCCTATTCACGCGCCTTACTCTAGCTTGCACAGATATCCCAACCTACGATTTCTCCGTGCACGCCTTCAGCCTCGCTCTCTCAATCCAACTCGATCTTGAACCTCTCTCTCAACTTCTCTCCAAACATATAGAACAACACCGGACTGGGCGCCAGAAGCAAACTCACAAACCCAAAGATACTAAACCCCCACCCCTGCCCAACCTTCTCCAACAAGCCCCCAGTAAAAACAGGCACCACACCCCCAACCACACTCCGGAACAGGCTTCCCGCCGCAATAGCACTAGCAGCATACGTCTCAAATGAATCAATATAGTAGTTCTGCACCGCATTGAAGATAGCCACCTGGCCAATCCCATAGAAGAACGTCGCGATAATGGGAACCATGAAATGGACATGGTACTCCGTCGTCCAAGCGAAAGTAAACAGCGAGATCGGAATGACGACGGAACCAATATTCGCAAGTGGGAGTCTGTATTCTGGCTTTGGGATATTGTTGTGTTTCTTGGTGAGGGAGTTGTAGACTGATCCAATCCGCGGTACGAGAAACCACACTGCAGTCAAGAATCCTATTCCAGGACCCAGATATGTCAAGCCTACTTGCAATGTGCTGAAGCCGTACAAATCCCCGTAAATGCTCTGGAACTGCGTGTACATGCTATAAGTGATGGCGAAGAGTAGTGCCTGGTACAGAGCCATGGTTATGACGATTGGCTGTGTGAAGAGGATCAGGAGGGGTCGTTTGATAGATTGTGTTATCTTCTTTCGCAGAGGACGTGTATCCTCGCCTTCGTAGTAGTAGTGAGTTGAATCTTTCGCCTCGAGTTCCTTCTTGCGCTTCTCGAGGATCGCTGGCACATAGGTCTCTCGCAGGAAGAAAAAGGCGCCGAGGACAGCGACAGAACAGATGATTAACAGAATCCAGAAGAGCCAGGGCCACTTCAGGTTGTCGAGGATGATGGCTCCGAGAAGCGGTCCGATTGTTGGTCCAAGGAGCGGTCCCAGGAGATACCAGCCAAAGATACCTGCTCGTTCGCTGGGTGCGTACATATCGCTGATCGTGCCGCCTCCATTGGCGATACCAATACTTCCAAAGAAGCCAGCAATCGTTCTCAAGGTGATGAGCACGGGCAACGTCTTCGCTAATGCTGTAGGTATCTGCAGCAAAGTGAAGATGGTGAAGCACACGAGATACAGAGGCTTCCTGCCGAACGTCTCGGATAGTGGTGCTAAGACCAAGGGGCCGATACCAAGCATGACTACGAAGCCAGTCTGACACCCTATCACGCCGTCGGTAGAGGCATGCAGTGATTTAGCTATTTGCTCAATGCCAGGCGCAAACATTGAGCTTGCGAGTGGGCTGAGAACTGTGCTATGTTAGAGCGGACTTGGGTGATACGAAGGATAGCATGGAAGCTAACGTACTGGACATGGAAGCTATCACGGCGATGTTGGCAAGTTTCTTCCATTCTGACCAGTTCCTTGGGTTGTCATCGTCTTCTTTGCTGAATTCTAAGAACTAATTTGATTATCAATATTGGTGCAAGGATCGGGATCGAAAAAGAAGATACATACATGTCTATCTTCGTGAGATGAGGCACTGCCGTTCGATAGCAGTGGCGCTCTCTCGTCCGGGGTGTGTTGGGGCATGTCTCACTTTTAATGAAGAGCAAAAATATTAAAAGAAAGACTCGTGAGGAAACACAGGACTGGAATTGTTGTACTCTTATCAGAAAATCGAGAAAATGAGATTATAGAGTATGAGATGAGCTTCTAGCTTGTTTACTAGGACCCTGGAACGAGACTAGAATCGATGACGATGTGCCACGAAGCATTAAAACATCATCAGCCGCCTCGCTAGGACTTATGGCTCCGGGAGTCGGAACTGTCATTGACTGCTTGTCAAATTGGAAATATACCGCCTTTGTATTGAAATCCTGGATCATTTCCTGGATTGTTTTGTCAATGAAAACCGAGCTGTCGAAGGTGAAGGGAGGTTGAATCTGATTGCCGTAGAATGCCCGAAAACTTTGCCACGCACGTGCTCCCGCGCCTCATCGACGCGACCTCCAAGTTTCTTTCAGGCAAGCAATATTTCGTGACAACGACATCAAAACCTCACCAAACCATGATTCTGAGATAGCCTCTACTTCCGGCCAAGTCCGCCTCACGGACGACCAGTGTTCAACATGGGTAGTCGCCTGGAGAAGAACTCCGAATCCGTGCGAAAACGGATCGAAGCTCACACCTTCGAAGATGAAGAAGGCGAAGAGTACAAAGGCTCGAAATTTGGCGGCTTCTCGGACTATTTCCGCCGCAAGAAGATCAAGTTGCAGAATCTGGACGCGGAGCTGCGCTCAGAATCAGCGGACAAGCCAAGGATCTTTCGGGGGATCGTCGCGCATGTAAATGGCTACACGCAGCCTTCGCTCAATGACCTCCATCGTATGGTCGTGGCTTATGGAGGTGGTTTCATGCAGTACCTCGATGGCAAGACGACGGTCACGCATATCATTGCGTCTAGTCTGACGCCCAAAAAGGCAATCGAGTTTCGCAAATATCGTATTGTCAAGCCGGCGTGGATCGTGGATAGTATCGCGGCAGGAAAGTTGCTGCCATGGGATGCCTACAGAGTTGTCGATGAGGGCGTCGGGCAAAGACTCCTAGGCTTCAATGATGGGAAAATGGTCAGTCAGACTAATACCCAGCAGCGTGGGTATCGAGAACAAACGAGCACGAGTTGGTATACCAGCCAGGTTCAGTCCGTCGCGGATGATATCGACGATGAGCACGGTGCTCATTTTCCAAGCACGCAGACCGTTGCCTTCGACGGAACGGGGGTGTTCATGGGAGATTTGGCTCCACAGCAACAATTCACGGAGCAAAAGGCTCCAGTGACGGCAAAGAAAGTATTGGAGAACCCGGAATCATCTGGCGACTTTGAGGTATCTTCTTCATTGGAAGATGCTCTGAATAGTGCTGCAATAGGAGATCCTGCTCGGAAGTCCAGTCCTCTCAAAACGGAACAGAGCGTCCCTCATGTTGAGGAGCACCAGGAAACCCCCGCTGAACCACAAGCCAGCAGGCAACCAGTACAGGATGATACTCTGGAAACGTTTACACCATCCAAATCTACGGAAGCGTCCAATTCTCTGAAGCGGTCGCATGACGCTGAAAGTCCCTCACCGTCTAAGAAATCCAAAATCATGACCGCTGAAGAGCATAACGCAATTTTACTTGCTGATCCCCATATCAGAAAGTCGTCGACTGCAAATCCTGATTTTCTCAAGCAGTACTATTCAGAGTCTCGCCTGCATCACTTGTCCACTTGGAAAGCCGACTTGAAATCTCGCTTCCAGCAGATGGCATCGGAGAAATCGGCTTCTCAGAAATTGCCGACCAAGAGGAAACCAGGAGCTCGACGATATGTCATGCACGTCGATTTCGACAGCTTTTTCTGTGCTGTGTCGCTAAAGAACGCTCCAGATTTCGTCGACAAGCCCGCAGTCGTTGCTCATGGCAGTGGCACTGGAAGTGAGATTGCGAGCTGCAATTATCCTGCTAGGACTTTTGGGGTGAAGAATGGGATGTGGATGAAAAAGGCTTTGGAACTGTGCCCAAACATTAAAGTTCTTCCCTACGACTTTCCCGCTTACGAAGAAGCGAGCAGAGGTTTCTACGAGGCTATCTTAGATGTTGGAGGCATTGTGCAGAGTGTGAGTGTAGATGAAGCTCTCGTTGATATTACCGGTCTCTGCTTGCCTGCTGGTGGTACCGATGGTCTCGGAGTTCGCGAAGGGAGTATCTGGAGAGAGCAAGAGAAGGCGAACCAGATCGCGGATGGTCTTCGGAGGCAAATCAAGGCAAAAACAGGTTGCGAAGTGTCTGTAGGGATTGGAGGGAACATCCTTCTTGCGAAAGTCGCTCTTCGCAAAGCCAAGCCTGCGGGCCAGCATCAGATCAAGCCTGAAGAGGTATTGGACTTCATCGGTGAGCTCACTGTTCAGGATCTCCCTGGTGTTGCCTACAGTATTGGAGGAAAGCTAGAGGAGATTGGTGTCAAATATGTCAAGGACGTTCGACAATTGACAAAAGATCGCCTCATGACTGTTCTGGGCCCCAAGACTGGGGAGAAGATATGGGACTATTCTCGAGGCATCGACCGTATCGAAGTTGGGGAGCAAGTTGTTCGAAAATCGGTGTCTGCAGAAGTCAACTGGGGTATACGCTTCATCTCTCAACCTGAAGCCGAGGAATTCGTGCAGAATCTTTGCATAGAGCTTCAGCGACGTCTTGTTGATCAAGGAGTTAAGGGACGACAATTGACGATGAAGATTATGAGAAAGTCTGCTGATGCTCCGTTGGATCCGCCTAAGCATTTGGGACATGGGAAATGTGATACCTTCAACAAGAGCATCGTGCTGGGAGTTGCAACGAACAATGCCGAAGTTATTGGACGAGAAGCGATCTCTGTTCTACGAAGTTACGGCTTTTCTCCCGGTGAACTTAGGGGCCTTGGTGTTCAAATGACGAAACTGGAACTTCTGAAGGCTTCGAGTACCAGCATGCCCGATGGCAGTCAAAGAAGGATCAACTGGGGTGCTGCGCCGCCAAAGCTGGGGAAGCAAATTACGGAAGATCCTATCGATGACCCACAAACGCCGACCAAACCCAAGAACACGTCTATAGGGCATGACAATGCGAATTTCAAGCAATTTTTGGATCCAATCACCGAAACCGCCATCCCTACGAAACCAAAGTCTGCAATTGCTCGCAAACTTTTCGGCAAAGATGTGGCGGATGACATTGAAAGTCCAGAAAAGACGAAAGAGACTCCTTCTGTTCACCCAGCCGCCGCTATCGCCAGAGCTAATGCTGCAGATCAGAGTGCTAAGAAGGTCCTGAATGTGATGGGCACGCAGTTCATCATTCCAAGCCAGATCGATCCCCAAGTAATGGACGCACTTCCCCAGGACATCAGGTCGAAGCTCATGGCACAAAGTAAAAGCAGGCCTACATCGAGAGCCCAGTCACCCTTCGTCAAATCAAGATCAAACAGTGTGGCTCCAGAAGAAGCTCCACACCTGCCTTCTCAACTAGATCCAGAAGTATTCGAAGCATTGCCGGGTGACATGAAAGCGGAGGTGCTTGCATCTTACGTGGGTCATGCTATGCCAGCTCAACAGGCTCTCCTTCCGCAATCCCCTCGCAAGGGTCTCCACATCGTACCGCCAAAGAGGACAACTCCGACCAAGAAACGAGGTCGAGGCCGTCCGCCAGGTGCTCGTGCAAAACCCAAGCAGGATCCTTACTCAAATCTTACCCAAGCCAACTTCGTCGCGAGTAAAGGAGGCAGCTCTCGGGACCCGGGAGGGGAATCAGATGGGTATAACTCAGATACCTTAGATCCCGACTTTCTAGCTGCCTTGCCCGAAGAAATGCGTCAGGAGATAATGAACGAGCATAGACGCAAACGACTTGCTAAGAAAGGCGGCTTGATGACAACAGCTGCTATCAAGAAACGACGACCTCCTGACCTAACTCCTCTCGGCCAAAGGAAAATTAGATTGCCACCACGACAGCCGCGACCGACGTTCACAACTCAAGAACTGAGTACATTGCCCGAGCTGAGAGATACTCTTAGCGAATGGTACAGAGAGTTTGCGGACGACGGACCACATCCAGATGATGTGGCTGCTATGGAACGATACCTAAGAAGAGTAATACTGGATGAGCGAGACATGAGCAAAGTACTTGGAGTAGTGAAGTGGCTCGAATGGCTCATTGACGAAGCTGACGAAGATAACGAAGGCACGAAGATATGGAGTGATGCATTTGACGGCATCAAAGAGAAAGTCCAGTTAGCAGTCAGGGAACGCGGACTTGGGAAGTTAGAATTATAGCATTAATGCTCTCATCTAAGTTTGTCCTACGATAAAATGCAACAAAAATACTCCTTGCCCGTCTCTGTCTTGTGTGCAAATGAGACTTCTTCCTCTCAAGCTCGCTTGGTCTATCTATCTTCTCTCTATTCCCAAAAAAACAACAGTATCCATACCCATAATCCCATGACACTAAACATTTCCAACGCTCAAGAACAAGGGAAGAAGCCAGTACTTATAACTCCAGAACTGCCGTTGCTGACCACGCCGCCCTATATATAAGATGTACAAGCGATCAGGCTCCCCTAATCGTATTGCGAAGCCTGGCTAGCAAGCCGTTTCCAGCGATTCGGTGCGGCGGAGCCAAATCCAACATACCATCCTTCCTTTCTGCAATTCCACCAGTAGAATGTACACCATGCAGTCATATCTCTCCCGTGTCATGGCCGCAATTAGAAATTATCCTTTCCCTTCCTGCTCCTCGGATATACCCAACACAATCAATCTCAATCCTTTCAAGCCAGACACAACAAGACTCCCATCGCGATTCCTAAGGCCAAAATGCTGCCCACAGGAGCCGTTCGCACGACTTTGCCAGCGGCACCCTTCTTTGAATCCTTCTCGTTGTACACGCTCAGCTTGAGGGCTCCGCCGCATATCTCTGTCGTGTTGCCTATACATGCTAGGTCGCAGGCGCTGTCGTCGAGTTTTTCGGCGATTGATGAGAGGAAAGGCGAGCACCAGCATTCTCTGCGAAGGGGTTAATTAGCAAGTTTCCACATCAATGAAAGTACGAATTGGCGCTGTTCCTGTTCTCAGAACGTAACAAGGCTTGCAGTCAGACAGTCAGGGAGGCAAGGAACAGAAACGTACTTCGTATACTCCAACCCAGCAAACTCGTACCCATCAGCATTACAATAGTCCAGACAACTTTCCACCGTCATAGTATCCACGCTCTCCGTCTTCCCGCTGTTCAATGTCCGCATGCCGTTCGTGCCATTGTTGAGCGTCGTCTCGGAGTAGCAGCCTACATACTCGTACTTGGAGTTTCCGGGCGAGATCTTCGCGTTGACTGAGTTCTCGGGCGTGATCGTCTCGTTGGCTACTTGTGCGAGGATCGTAGAGGGGAGGGCGAATGTGATGAGGGTGAGGAGGATGGGGAGCCTTGGGAGGTGCATTGTTGCGTTGTGATGTGGTGTTTGTCGATTATCTATTATTGACCGACTGTTGAATCGATTGCGAATCCTCGTGTTTATTATTATTGGCGAGAAGGAATGTTGAAATTGAAGACGACAGAATAGAGAAGTGGGGGATCGTCTGTACTCCAGATTCGTTTCGAAGTGAAGTTCAAAAGTGTTTTCGATGGAGAATGTTCTAGGTTTGCTTGGGGCGCGATGGGGTCGCTGGGAGCGTTGATCAGAGCCTGACTGGGTCAGCGAAGCGTGGAGCTTGGGGAAGCTGAGCGGGAGATCTGCGCCACGAAAAAGGGGGATTGGAGTGGCTTAGCGTCCGCCAGCTTGCTGAAGTATTTTCGGATGCAGACTGTTGGGCTTGGCTTGTTTGCGCGATAATTGTTCCTTGATTATTGTTGTTTCTACTTGTTATCTATGGTTCACCTAAATGATTTAAGAAGTCCACTGTGGGAATGATAAACATATTTTATATCGACTGTTGGCAGCATTCCTTCAGCTACTCTCGAACCATGGTACGGCAGCACGTTTATTGACAAGCTGCAGAATGCCAGGGATGCGCCTCGTCTGTCTTACCAGCCTGCTGAGCCGAGATAGGCTCCTTTCTGTACGGAGCTGCATGAGACATCGATTGGACACTGGCACAACGCCACGAATTTCCTCTTTGCGGAGGTCCTTGCCTATTCTCGGTGTGTGCTGTGTGATGGGGCTGCAGCGAGGCCCGAGAGGTCGAATTCTGATCCTGTGGTGATGAGCAAAAGGCTCTGAGACAAGAGGTAAGGGAGGATGGACTGGCATGTTTTGTTGATATGGATATGGAGGATCTGGTAGCTGAGATAAGGGAGTCGTAATTGACTGATACCGTCTGCAGTGACTTGCATGAGAAGATGCAGAGATGCATGTCTTATCTTTCGTCCGAAGAACTAGCTGTGAATGTCATCTTGAGGGGTTAGCGAGGGGAGAAGCCACCGTCGCATTTCTCAGCAGCCAACCTGAAAGTCTTTAAACAAAGTCGAAGGCTTATCAAGATCTCGATTTGAATGTTGCTGAAAGCCATAATGCAGGATGATCTTTCCATTCTTCATTTGATACGGAACTCTCCGGGGTTCTCGTGCTTCACTCACGACCAGCCAGTGAGCTGTTTTCAAGCAAGCGCTCTAAAATCTTACCTGCTCCAGGCACCTCTTCAAGACCTAAAATGCATTGCACCTTTTTCGTAGGCTCGTCCCTGGGCATCTCAGGGGCACAGTACTCCGTAATAGACGGCTGGGAAAACTCGCCAATCATTGAAGCTAGAAGTGAACCCCTCACTTTCACCATCCATATGCAGCTCTCCAAGGTGGTGGTATATAGACTCTCTTGTAAGTCTTCAGATACAGCCTTATGCCTATGCCTCGAAATAAGTCGAAGACCTTGTTCTTTCTTCCCTGGAAAGATGGGAGACGGTTATTAGCTTCCAGAAAATCACAGTTTATAGACAATGTCTGGTACATCAAGAGAGCAGTGTAGCAAGTGACATTGTCAAATAGAACATCATATCGTTTCTCGGCCTGCTCTTACTCCATACTCCGAACTCCCAAATCCCAAATAGATACAAGAAGTAATGAACAGTGAACTGCCAACCGTGTTGCAATATCATAGCAGTTCCTGCATCCAAAGTCGTAAATCTCGCAACTCCATCAACCCTCCAAATCCCATGCGCCGTACTCTAATAAGCTCGATCCTGAGTTATATTACTCATAACATCCCCTTGGAATTTAAAGTCCACACATTTAGACCCATCAAAAACTCCATGTCTCGCAACAAATGTCAATCTGCCCCCCAAGCTCTACTGCGCTAAAGTCCTCATCGTCCTGACAAGTAGTGGATTCCGCTCGCGCACCACCCTCTCCACCCAACGTCCGACAACCGATTCTTCGCCCCGAAGCTTGATCCATATTGTAACCAGAGCCCAGTGAAGCGTTGAAGATGATGCTCTGTGCGAGTCAATAAGGTGATACGGGACGCTGCGGCAGATGTCTAGGATTGGGGCTCTTTGGGCTAGTATGTAGGGACTCAGTGGGTTTGGACTCTGGTCGGTGGCAAGGGGCGAGGACCAGATATTTGGGAGATGGAGTGGGTCTTTTAAAATGTTCTCTTTTGTGGTGTGTGCTGGTTGTAGTGGTGGTGTAGAAGACAGCTCCTTGGGTTGGTCCGGGGATGCAGGTGATGTGAGGAGGGCGAGGATATGGAGAACGTAGATGAGGGCAATGTTGTAAAGCATTACTGTAATGGCTGAAAAATCATCCAAGTACTCTAGAGTCGTCTCGAATGGTAATATATCCGTTTGCAGGTCTGTCCCTAGAGGATCGAGGCTGTTGTCCGAAAGTGGTCTCTCAGTGACTTCGTGCTCCTCATCGTTGTCCCACCGGTCTCTCCAGCTGTAAAGGTGATCCAGCAACACCAGAGCTTCTTCTTTGAGTTTGATAATTCCGAGTCTATTTGTTCCAGGAGTTTTCTCGGGATCGCCGAAGATACGCTCACGAGAGGCAATCACAACAGTACAATCTGCCAAGACGTCAAAGAGTTCCTGCTGCATCAACCGATCATGCGAATCAACATGTTCCCTCAACTGTTTCTTCCATTCCGGCCTAGCAAGAATCGACGCTCTCCTCGTTCGTAATGCCGGATAAAGGGTCATTTGCCGCAAACTCCTGTACAGCTCCGCCGTTTCGAGAGTACACGGTAAGCTGTGATCTCGGAGAGCAAGCAGGCGCTCAAGTCCTTCCATATGCTTCAGGTGATTCCCTGCTCCTGTAGATATGAACATCTCCATAATGCTAAGAGTAACCACCGCATAAATCAAATCGTCATTGGTGTTATATGCTGGATCCGACAGAGCCTTGTTGAGCCGCTGGAGAACCATACCATATAAGTCGAACCCCATATTGGTGATCCGCGCTTGGCGATGCTGCTTCCCGAAGAAAATAGCCGCGAAGCTGAAGATGGCTTGGTGGGAGATGTGGATGCGCTGCATGGCTGCTGGAACTGGTGGAGTGGTGAGCTCGGTAGGCTGGATGCTTCTTGTGGAGAGCTCGATGCAACCGCCACGACGTAGAACTTTTAACGCAAAGCAGATGTACACCTCGAACTCGCTGCTGCTGAGTAATGACTTTCGAGGTACATGACTAAGATAGCAGTCTATATTGGAAGAGTCTCTCGAAGCGGCTTTCGTACTCCTCCGTGATTTCACTATCGTGCCCACAACGAATGTGATTGGCTTCGGGCCGTCACATTGAAGTCCGGTTTTTTGACAGCGGGAACATATCGGCTGTCCCTCATCTTGACGATTGTCAGTCTCGGATCTTCCTCTTTGAAGTAGGACATTTCCGCTTCGATTTAGGTGTAAGTAGTGAAGCCCTACCGCATTTCACACGCCTTTTTCGGCATGTCGTACATCCCCTAGACCGCCCAGCTACGTTTACCATGATTTTCTACTCTTGGCCCAGCCACACGGACTAATTTTAAGACATTTGCGGTGCGATATGATGCCGACCTGTTGAATGTCCATACGATGACCGTTGTGATTGAATCTCCAAGGCGAGAGAGGCGTTCATCAGTATCATGAGCCACGATGTTGCATACCGGGCTAAACCTATTGCGGCTCAATCCGCGACTTCACCCCTGCTTCGCTTGGGGAGGTGGGGTGTGGTGTTTACGCTGTGTGGATCAGTACGCGACTTACCGCAGAACGGGGCGTGTCCGCGAGGTTCGTCTGGACATTTACTGGCAGGTAGATACTGCGCTAGAACCTTTGCGGCTCAATACACGAGCTTGAGTATATACCACACAGTGTTTGGTGGCTTGTGCTAATGACCCGCGTCCGAATGGCAGAGTACCAGAGAAAATGTATAAACGGCCATAGCCTGCTCATTTTTAAACTACATCTTCAACTTCGTCCTCGTTACTTTCACCTGATTTGTCTGTCACATAGATTTTCAAACACTTTCACGATATAGCGCTTCGATTTGGCCATCCACATCATCAAAGTAGAAGCTCTCATATCAGCTTTAACACTCGATCCTCCTACACCAATACATTACCATTATCCGCATTTTGATACCCAGCGACCATGCCTATCATCCAGGTCGCTATTGATGGCGGCAAGCTTGCCGTAGAAGTCGAAGGCAAGGACAACGCCCCTCTAATCGTCTGTTCTCCAGCCATGGGCGACACTCGGGATGCATATGGTCCCCTCGCCGCCAAACTCGTCGCAGCAGGATTCCGTGTCGCTCGTTACGATCTTCGTGGCCATGGTGACAGCACCACAGGCTTCAATCGCTATGGCGACGAGGCTATTGCAGATGATTACCTCGCTATCATCGGTGCTCTTGGTGGCGCTCCTGCGATTCTTGCCGGCGCTTCATTATCCGGTGGAGCGAGTGTTATTGCTGCAGGGAAGAATCCTGAAGCCGTCGCTGGTCTGGTGCTTCTTGCACCATTCCTCCGAAATGGTGCTAATGCGCTCATGATGGGAGTCTTGCGTGTTGCTCTTTGGTGGCCTTGGGGTCCATATGTGTGGAGAGCTTACTCCAAGACTTTGTGGCCTGGCCTAGCGGACAAGGGAAAAGAGAGAGCGATCAGTTCGGTGGCGCTATTGGAGCGTTCCGGGAGATGGCCAGCCTTCCAGGCGACTGTTGCGGGAGCAAACCACAATGCTGTAACGCCTTGGCTGGGGAAGACCAAAGCTCCGGCATTAGTGGTCATTGGAGATAAGGATCCTGACTGGAGCGATCCGCTCAAGGAGGCCGAATGGGTGGCATCGAATTTCAAGGATGTTGAGACTGTGGTAGTGCCTGGAGCTGGACATGCACCGATGTTGGAGAGCCCGGATCTCGTGGCCGCTGGGGTGTTGAAGTTCTTAGAGAGGATACAATTCGGTGGAAGGAGGTGATGATACCTGGTTGTGATTCTAGCGGCGTTTCGTGCAAGCAATAAATACAAAGCATTGGATTGTTGAACTTCCGCAAAGAACACATCATAGACATACAGATCTTGAGGTCGTGTATCGAATGACCATGTGCCTACATCATTGCTCTCAAGCGTTGGTCACTTGATTGGCAGTACTTTATGCCCATGTTCTTTACCAGTGATTCGCCTTGCTTTGCCTTAGAAGTTTGTGACATATGGTAGTATTCGGTAAAGCACTTTTTTACTGAAAGCCCCTCTTCAAGGTATCACAACGAAATCTGGTCCACGCTTGATAAGATCGAGAAGAAAATTCGTACATCCATCATTCCGCTGCTTCCACACCCAGTCAATCAGGGCAGATATCTTCGACATGAAGACGGGAGCTGCAGCCGATAGAGTGATGTAATTCCAGATGTCCTTCGGCAAATCATGGATCTCCAGAGCTACAAGGAGAATGGGAAAGCCAACGTTCTGCAAGCGTGTTTCTGGCTTGAGCATTGACGAGTATTTTGAGAACTCAGACATGATGTTGTTGGCATGCTCCCTAGCAACTTCATCGAGAGTGCCTATCGGGTGCAGCGTTCGATGACAGAATAAAAGGGCTGCTGATCGATACACGGAAGCTTGCGCTTCCATCTTCAGTATCTCCTGATCCGAAAAGTTCTCGGCCAGGTTCGAAGGGGGTTCTGGCCGCCACCAAAGGACTTTCTGTCGAATCTGTGCCAGATCGTGGATGTCGGCGGCTGAGCCAGCATCCCTATCGTCCTTGGCTTTCTTGCTTGCTACACACAGGTCGTAGAATACTGGTAGCAGAGTTGTGCAATGTCCTGCCATGCGATCGACAATTGGAACATCCCTCGAGATTTGCTCCAGAATGGGGATCTCGCCTGCCATCAAGCAATTCAGAGTATCCCAGAAGATTGATGCAATGATGACAGGATCCAGTATCGGATTCTTCGCAACGCTCTCATGCCATGGACGAATAGAAGTGAGGGAGTATCGCAAGATAGAGGTCGAGCCGCTGCAGCTCGTAAGAAGATCAAAAGCGGCGAGGGTTTGCCCAAGAGCTAATATCGCCAGAGCATCCCCCATGCCAGAAATCTGAGCCGTTCGTAATTGCTGGAGACTGACCGCGCCTCTAGCAACATCATCTTGGTCCCACGCGGCTATGTTGTTTCTAGCCCGTTTGACAGTCGTCCACAACACAGCGATGATATCGTGCAAGAGGACCGGTGAGCCAATATAAGAGTACTGAAAAGCCGCACGCATTCCCCAAGCAAAACTTGGGCCGAGCATGAACAGATCATACGTATCTGTGAAGAGTTTGAGAACTTCAGGTGAGTCGACCTGGAAAGGCGACGCCAAGGACAAGAACTGTTCATCATCTGAACTTGGTTGTGTCTGCAGCCCATTTACTTGCAAGTCCGTAGCAAGTTCGGCTATCGTGAGAAATTTAGGCGTGCCCCAGTAGTTGACGCTCAGAAGGTGCGGCTTGCCAGGAGGTGTGAAGGCATAGTTTTTGGACACCATAACGGTGCAAGCTAATGGTCTGTCTACAGCCCATACCTGAAGAGAGCCTTCCGGACCCAGGCTCTTCACTTTGGGACGTCGTCCCTGGCGTACTTTTGAGCGCAAGGTCGTACAAGTTGACTTCGAGAGCTCGCATTCAAGACATGCTTCTTCATCGTCCTCGAAGTTGCATTTTTGCTTGTACTTGAAACATCTATCACAAGCCCTACGGCCAGGCATCTTGTGAAGCTGTCACACCAAAATGGAGTTCTAGTCGAGATCTGGCAGTCAAGAGCCCATTCTTGTTCGGAAGCCTCAGACACCAGCGAGGAATGAGAGGCTTGTCCGAGTCTTCCAGGCAGCCAAAAATGCCACTGGCTTGACACGCAGCCTCCAAAGGTGGCGCAATTTAGACCGAATCAGGGAACCCTGTCGAGTGGCCCTAGAGAGGTTCAGATGATATTTGAGGGTTTGAAGATCGCTTCGGATGTTCCAAAAGAACTACTGGACGTGAGTTCGAACGCCTAGAGAGAGTGGGGCTTGAATCTCCTGAGCTAATCTGTATTGAGACGTCTTGGCACGTGTGCTACTTACCGGAGATGCTCGGACTCTTCCCCTAAGAAGCCCTCTTCCGCATGTAGATAGTAAACCATTAATCTTATATCCATAAAATCGAGGTGGACTTGGATATCTAAGGGTCAGTAAGATGCTTCTAGCCGTCACGGGGCATACATACATTTCTGCCCATTCGCGAAGTCAATTTCCTCCGTGTCAGCTTAATGTTTAGTTGAGGATAATCTTTAATTTTTGCACTAGCTGGCGCATACGTGCTGTAGAAGTTTGAGGTACCTGACTCTACTAGTCTTATGTCCAAGCTGGCAGCACCAGGGGGGATGAGAGAGATGTTGTACTCCACCCGCTATGCAGTGTCTCCAGCCACCTTCTCGCCCTAACCCAATACGTTATTACAAATCCTCTCCCAATACCAGAAACATGCAAAATATCCAGATCATATCTTTCCATGCGATAACAAAACAACCGACAAGGCAACATTAACTTTACTCCTTTTAAAAATAAGTCTGGACAATGTCCATGCCAGCTCGGATAGCAAACTCCACAGTCTCAAACCCATTCAAGCCACTAGCATAATACGTCTTCTTCGCACCCTGCAGCTTATTGAACTTATCATACCATCCTCCAGCAAGCTCTGCTGGGCCAAAATGAGGGAAGTAATCGTTGTCCTGGAAGCCCAAGATATCTTGATCCGTCACTGGCTTTGCCACCGCAGCTGGATCCGTGGGGTCCTTATTGATCCTCGACAAAGTCTCTTTGAGGAGCTGTCGAGCAAAGGCTTCGGAAGTACCATTTCCCCAAGACCACGTGGTTGCAATATCAGAGGTATTGAATAGATGGAGGAGAGAAATTGGTGCTCCTGTTGCTGCTACAGGAACAGTGGGCGGACTGGCGGCGCTGAAAGTCAGGTTGCGTGGTGTCTGGAGTCGGACTGCGCCGGAGAAGTAGGATGTTAGGCGAATTGGTGAGAACACAATGGCTTCATCGATGGTTGGCTTGAGATTCGCTGCCTCAAGGGCTGGGATGGTAGGTGGGAAGGCGAGGATGACTGAAGAGCATAGTTGAACTTCGGGTTTGGGTCTCGGCGTACGTTTGTCTTTGCGGCCTTTCTGGTAAATGATTTTTGGGAACGGCCCGGATCGATCTGAGTCTGGCATTAGCTGATACCTCGTTCAGCAAGTGACGATACATACCAATCTTGGTTATTGTACTGCCAAGGAAGATTTTCCCTTTGATCGATTTCTTCGTCCAATCTACCCAGACTTTGTGAAAGTCTACACCATGTTAAAAGTGGCACTGAAATCATATCACTTCAGCTCACCAATGAGATAGACCCCATGAATACGGGCAAAGAATGCAAGAATATCTGGTGTCAGATATTGAAGCATGTACAGCTATTGTGGAGTCAGCAAGCCGCCGCAGTGCAGTCCAAGTTGAGATAGCCTACGATTGGAGTTTCTCTTAAGTCTCCATAGCCGAAGGCTATCATTGCCTGAATGAAGAGGACTGGTAGAGCTTGGAAGTTGTTACTTGCGAGCCATTGCGAGGTAGTCGCGGTCAACTCTTGCGGAACACCATTCTGTAATCGAGTAAGCTTTGGTGTACAATTAGTAGCTCGTTATCAACTGACCTTGTATCTCAACGCAGTGTACGGAGCGAAGATGGTGTTCCAGTATACAGCGTAACGCTGGAACTCCTGGCCAACAAGCGTTGCGAACTCTGACGATATCGCTGGTGACAAAGCGAGACTACCAGTCGGAACATCGTACAACCAACGTTGTCCACTTCAGGATGGGATTAGCATGAAGTACAAGAGTGCTAAAGTCGCATATGAATTCCCCCAATTAAGACGTACGTTACGAAAGGGATAGCAGGGACACCGGAGGTTTCGATGACTTTCAAGGTCTCCGGGTAACTTGCATTCGAGAAGAGAAGAGCCCCCAAAGGGTGGTACGTGTTCCTGATGAGAACATTAATTGCGATGAAAGACTCCAAGTTCGTCCTAGGACCTACGTCTCATAGACCGCTTGGCATTTCCCTCCTACTTCATCTTGCTTTTCGAAGATCACAACTTTTCTGCCTTTGTCCTCGAGTTTCTTAGCTGCTGTCAACCCAGCAGGTCCAGCTCCAACTATGCAGACCGGAAAGTGTTGAGGGTGAGCATTGGTAAGTGCTAGAAGTATTGCAACGATTGAGAAAAGGGATGCTTTCATCATGGTGATGACCGCTGAGACGCCGTGTAACGAACGAAGATGGAAAAAGGGAAAGACATGGCGGTATCTTATACCAGACTAGGAGAAACAGATATTATCATTTAGGATTCGGAATGCGTGCAGCTGAAAACAACATTCACCAACAATTCTCGTCCACGAACGCCCCCTTTATAGTAGGTGCGCCACAATTCAGCCCAAGAGCTGCCGACCTTCGGAGAAAACAACGTCGAAATCTAGGCCCGTGACTGCTCTCAGCTTAAAGAATGCCCACGCTTGTCTCAGCCTTCCTCTTGGCAATTCGATCAATGATAATACACATGGCATTGGCTTGTGACCACGTCCTTGCCGCAAATGACGCGAAATTGTGTTACACAAGCAACGCACGCCGTCAGCCGAAAGTAGGGCAATGAACATTCCTGTCCTGGTATTGGCAACAAGCACTTATATACATTCAAAGAATTCCAGAACATATTACACTGAACGCCTTGGGTATGGATACGGGTCAACCTTATGTCAGCTTTGGCTTGCAGCGCAGAGCTAGACAGGCACTGGCAATAAAGGGAAGAGCACTTGAGTGAGCTGAGAATGCTCTTGGTGGTCATGGACCACGTAGGGGTTCTCCTGGCTACTAGGTCTCCTCAGACGCTCGGAGTCGTAGAGCTGATGCGAGCACGAAGATTGGAGGCAGAATTAAGACTGACCTATCAAGATCCAATGGTATTCTTTTGCCAACCATTCTTACCAATATCGAAGAAATTCTATGTGGGTATTCGACTCAACTCATTAGCTCGTCCTCGTGTTCGCAATATCCAGAACCAATATATCAACAGCTCCAATTTCCGTCAGGTCGTCCATAACCGTAGCTATTCTCTTCTTCTCCACCATCGAGCTAACAGCGACCCATCCTTCTTCCTCTAAGGCGTTGATGGTCGGTGCCCTTCTTCCAGGCGTGATCTTAGTTGCGGCAACCAAGTTCACTCGCTGAACGTTGTATTGACATAGAACGTATTTTTGTGCGGCTAGAATGGGTCAGCAATAAAGATATGGAGCAGAACGGTACAACTCACTAATGACACCCCGTATTCTTGAAGCAATGAGATCAACAAGTTGTGGATTTGATGCGTTCTTTGACTTGACCAAAATAGCCGTACTCGACACAACAGTATCAATCGCCTTGAGACCTGCAGCTTTCATCGTTTCTCCAGATTCTACGAATTGTAAGCATTTTACCAGTACCAAGTAGGGATTTCACTTACCGACGAGATCGACAATTCCGTCCGCAACACCCAATGCACATGCAGCCTCGACACTTCCACTAAGCTCGATAATCTTGGTCTTCAGTTTGCGCCCTGAATTTGTACCGTTTGTCTCTCCAGCTGACGCAGCTGCTTCGGTCTCCAACGCGGCAAAGTAATCTTCGGCCAGGTGGACGAAGCTAGTACCAATATTCTTTCCAATCAAGTCGGATGGCTTTATGTATTGTCCCTTCTCAGGGACCTGGACCTGCAGTTTGCAAGAGCCAAATCCCAGATCCATCACCTCCTCGCAGCCCATCTGTCCGTCGTCCTCGATTGGTGTTGACTTTCCAGACTCGGCCCGTTCCCTCCTCGACGATTCGACCAAGGCAGCATGTTCTGCGACTGTGTCACGTCCGGTAATACCAAGACTGACTCGGCCTTCTCCAACGAAGGTCGGGATATCTGCAGCGGGCAGGAAGACGAGGGCAATTGGCAGATTCTTGACAAGAGCAATGTCGAGTCGCGATTCTCTTCTGAATTGAATATCTGCGCCTTCGAGTAGATTAAGCGCAGCCTGCAGGAGTCGGCCCTCTAGTCTGTGTTCAGTTTCAAAATCCCCTGGGAAGATGTTTTGTTGTTGACTCACTCTTGGGAACCGCAAACAGTAGTCTGCCTTCTAGGCTTGAGGGATTGTCAGCAAAAGATTCATGAAGCTCCCCATCGTGAAAGAAAGGCATCTTGCAAAGTATCTTACTGATTGACGAGATCCATTGTGACGCAAAGCTGGGGAAGAGCGGTTTTCTATGCAAGAACAAAGGACGGGCGTCCGATCGCGGGGTATTCACTCGAATCGGGAACACTTGCTTTCACAGCGCACAGTTTTTGCCGGGCGAAAATGATACAGGCAAATGGCGTCGTATCACAGGTTGATATTGAATGCGAATGCAGGTCGGGTCGAGGGCGTGGGGTTCGCAATGGAATGGTGTAACTAAGTGTTGTGTTGTCTCTGCACATGAACTTTTGTAGATGCAGGAAATGCCCCACGTTGTCGATGACTGGCTCTTGGAGGACTCGATAATTGGCACTAGACAAAGAGCCGACTTTAAAGAAGTTGCCAAGCGTTCTGCAAAGTACTCATGACTTACACCTCATTGTAGATGAATACTGAACCCTGGATCAAGCAATTGTATATCGAAATTATCAACTCGATCAATATTCTTGAGCCGAATGAGAATTGTTCTTGGATGCATTCTTCTCAATGCCCCCTTGACCGCGATGTTTTGGTAGGCTGGCCAGTTTGACGGGTCAGGTAGTTTTCGGCGCCAAACTACTTTTAGACAAGCGCATCCTCGCTAACAAGCCCTGCTGGGAGGCAAGACCACACTCAGAGAGTTTCCAGAATTTCGACCAAATCAGCCCGCTATCAAGTCAATCTCCAACAACCACATACTTCGAATCCCCGCGCATTATTCCAAGTCAGTCCACCGGAAAGACGAAATCACGAAGCAGACGCTGATAGTCATAGATCGCAAAGATGGATTCCTCCAAGGTCCCAGTCAAGCTTGTGAAGGTCACCCGTGTCTTGGGCCGTACCGGTATGTTCGAAATATTGCGATGAGGGGGATATGGTTGGCAGATTAAGAGGAGAGGTTCTGATGGTTTCTAGGTTCCCGTGGAGGTGTTACCCAAGTCAGAGTTGAGTTCATGGACGACACCACCAGAAGCATTATCCGCAACGTCAAGGGCCCAGGTACGAAAAATACAACTCCTATAGAAATCCAGCAGGGCCAAGGAATCGCAATACGGGCGCGAGAACAGAATTGGCAGGATGAGAGAGGCTTGAGAATGTGAAATGGGGCATAAGCTAACTTCAGATTGTACAGTCCGCGAAGACGACATCCTATGCCTGCTCGAGTCCGAACGTGAGGCACGCAGATTGAGATAAGGGGTTTGGTTCTCGGAGTCGGAAAATGGAATTCTTTTGAGTCATCTTTGCAAGGCATTTGCTACGGGATGGGTGTACTATGAGATCTTCGCTGGAGGAAGCTAAGGCAGATCTCGCAAATACAAGGTCCATGAACAACCACCGCATCCAACGGTCAGATTTGAGTGTGAGACAAACTGGGAGGGTTTTGTGTTGCAGCCTGGCATCTGGTATTCAAGAAAAATGTCGACCGAGAACCTCTCCAGACTGGTCCTGGGAACTTTACCACGACCGCCGCTCTCCCAGGAAGACATGGCTATTTATCATTTTGGAGGGGACTTGGCCAAGTGGTACAGATCCTTTCTCAAGGATCATTCCTATGTCCCAGTCATGGCTTCGCGTCGAAATCCGTGCACTCGTCTACTCTTTCTACTTCACAGGTCTGAGGACAGGACATCTAGCGGCAGTTCCACATGGAGATTCATTTGAAAGGGCTAAAACCGACTAACCGCAACTTTCTCTATTTTCGTTGTCGCTATGATCGTCCGACTAACCATTTGGAGGTCAACAGTGTGGCCGGGTATCTTCGTCATCGTCGTCATTCCAGGTTTGATGCCTTCCATCTCACTCCGTTCCTATTATGTCTCGAGTTCACTTTTTTTTCCCCCATAGACGACTTCTCTATCGAGGCTCTAGGAGCAAATTCAAGTGTTTGAAATCTGCTGCTATTGGAGGGAGCAACAGATAGCCATTCTGACTTGTCCCTGACCGTGCCAGCTGGGTCTACTTGTCTGCTTCGTAAGAGTGGTTTTGAGTGTCTGGGGCCCCTTTGTCAACATAGACTCTCACTTATATTTCGATGACCTGAAGACTGCAATGCCTCTGTAGGCTCAATCAGGATTTGCAATGCACTTGTGTGTCCTAATTCCTTCGATCATACAGCATTGCTAAAGTCCTTTAGATGTCTCGTTCGAATTCGCCTTCTGCACGTCGTTCTAAGTGGATGAAGCTGGATTGCAAGGACCGGACAATATCAATGAAGCGGCTTACTGCAGCGGATATGGTACTGAATCGCAGAAATCAAGACTTGATCCTGAATGTTGATGCTACTAATTCGTTGCCTGCTAGTCTCCCGAGCACGGTGTAATTAGCAAGGCACATGGGACGATGGACATAAAAATTGGATAGTTCAATATCAAATTGATGGTAACATTTGCTGCCATTTCCCAAATAGGCATTACGTTTCGTTCGATTCAGCCACCTACACTACATCATCATACGGATGCCTTTAGCCTACCTACCGACACCTTAGAGACGGGAGACGGTGTAATGCTGGACACCGGGATCCGCAAGCTTAAATTGTTTGATCAACGAATAGGGTTATTTTCTTTACGGGCCTCGTAATAGCGAAGACCTAAATAATCTCATCGACTGCAACACTACATCTCGTTTTCAAGGAGTTGCGAGCGTGTCAAATGATATTCTCCCTGCAGGAGTTTTGTGCGTATCAAAAGGCAATCACGCATCAGCAACCACAAATAAGTTTTACCTCGAAGAAGGGGGACGGCAACCTTTTTATCCTTTGCGAGAGGTACTCACTCGCCTGGGCAAGCTTATTCGAAATAACCTCGGCCAATCCATGACATGGGGGACTGGAATGATGTGCAGCAGGGGTTTCGGGACGAAACCCCTCCGTGCCCGTCTCCACATCTGTGTATGGACCAATCACTATGGCTCGCATCAACTTACAACTAAGCCCGAACAGGTAGTCTTCATGTAGTTGCACCGAAAGTACCAGGTGCCTGTCAGTCTTCGCATCGACAGCTTCGCGCCCACAGCCACCCATCCTATCTTACCTACCTTACCTTCCTGGTGCTTGCAGGTTCTTTCTTCAAATGCTTTCTTCTTGCATATAAGCTTCGTCTGTTCTCTTCTCTCCTCCTAATGTTTAGTATCAGATCACTCTCACCTCTCGCCGACAACATTCAATCTGCATTTCAGCCTTGAAACTTCCCACGAACCAAGTCCCGAGGGCCAATGCCAGTAGGAAAACGAATCTAAATATCTACCACGACCCACCAGCTCGACTGTCTCTTGCGACTTCAGTTTCTGATAACTTGTCCTGTACGGCTGGTACCATGTAAGCATTTCACCTGTACTGTACTTATTGTACATCTACAACATTCTCTAATGGTACAAAGAAACAGGCTACTACCCCACCTGCTACCCCGCCACCTGCTCAAAAACTACAACTTTCGTTCTGCGAGCTGCCCATAATGTCTGGCATACCTTTCAAGCCGGTAACGATATTCTCAGCTGCGTCTTCGGCGTTTCTCGTTGGATTCAAACCAGATTTACTCGTCTTCTCACGGCCGAGTTATGTTGGAACCTTTTTACAAATCTGGATTCTGTCATTTTCAATATGGGCATTCTACAAGATTGTCTTGTACCCCAAATACTTTTCGCCGATAAGACACTTCCCTACGCCTCCTGGTGGAAGTTGGTGGAATGGTCATTTTGATCAAATCAAAGCGCTGCCTACTGGAGGACCTATGATCAAATGGTACGTTGGGCGCATAGCAATTGCAGACATTGATAGCTGATTAGGGCAACAGGATCGAGAGTGTACCCAACGATGGCATCATCCGATACATGGGCATGTTCAACTCTGAACGTCTCTTCATTACCAGTCCTAAAGGCCTTGGAGAAGTTCTTGTCACCAAGAATTACGATTTCATAAAGCCGTCTCACGTTGCCACTGGACTCGGAAGACTACTAGGTATCGGTGTCTTGTTGGCAGAAGGCGATGAGCATAAGCGGCAGAGGAAGAATCTCATGCCGGCATTTGCCTATCGTCATGTTAAGGACCTCGTTCCGGTCTTCTGGAATAAGTCTAGAGAGGCTGTTCTCGCGATGACCGATCATATCAACGCAGGTGGAATGCCAAACTCAGAATTACCCGCCGCACATAAGAAGCCAGATACCGAGAAGGACGACGCAGTCATGGAAGTGGGAGAATGGGCAAGCAGAGCCACTCTCGACATTATCGGTCTGGCAGGGATGGGACAAGATTTCGGAGCTATCAAAGATCCTGATACCGAGCTCAACCGTACATACAGAACTGTCTTCAAGCCGTCCAGACAAGCTGCCATCCTCGGCCTCCTCAATATATTCCTTCCTGGTTGGTTCGTACGCAACCTCCCAGTCAAGCGAAACGGTGAGATCGAAGCTGCCGCAGCAGTCATCCGAACTACTTGCCGACAACTCATCCGATCCAAGAAAGACAAGCTCGAAAAAGGCGAACTTACAGATGTTGATATTCTGAGCGTAGCCTTGGAGAGCGGTGGTTTCAGTGAAGAGAATCTCGTGGATCAGTTGATGACTTTCCTTGCTGCCGGCCATGAGACGACTGCCACTGCCATGACCTGGGCTATCTACATGCTTTGCCTCCATCCCGAAGTCCAGATGAATTTAAGAGCAGAGATCAGAGAAAAGCTACCTAGTGTAAATGGCAACGAAGACGTCACCACTCAGGATATCGATCACATGCCTTACCTGAATGCTGTTTGCAACGAAGTCCTGCGATACTACCCACCCGTTCCTCTCACCCTTCGCGACGCCGCTCAAGACACGACAATCCTCGGTCAGGCCGTGCCCAAGGGAACCCGTGTGATGATGGTCCCGTGGGCAATCAACAAATCGAAGGAGCTTTGGGGACCCGACGGCGATAAGTTCAACCCAGATCGCTGGCTACCATCCGAGAAGAATCCTCACAGCGCGAACGGCGGCGCACAAAGCAACTACTCATACTTGACATTTTTGCACGGCCCACGCAGCTGTATCGGACAAGCATTCGCAAAAGCGGAATTCATGTGTCTCCTCGCCGCATGGGTTGGCAGATTCGAATTCGCGTTGAACGATGAGCGGGAATTGGACGAGAAAAATGTTGTTATCAAAGGCGGTGTTACTGCCAAACCAGCGAAGGGGCTTTATGTTAAGACAAAAGTCGTAGATGGATGGTAGAAAGACCATGTGTGCTGGTAATAAGACACGGCGAATGGAGTCGGAATGTTTTAATGATTCTATGATTACACGACGGCGGGGATGGACCGGCTAATAATGGAAGCATCTCTGCAGGATATGGATGTGCTTGTTAGAGTCGCCAGGGTATCATCCCGTCTCGAAAATATCGAGCTTGTACTGTACTTGATTGTACCTCATAACTGTAATGATTGAATTAGAATACCATCAAGGAGTTCTGAACATGTCTTTTGCAACCGTTTTAGACATGCCATAATAATCGAAAGTTCTCAAGCCAAGTACAACCAAGCAGACTGCAGTACCTCTAATATCTCGCACTGCATGCAATTTCAAGCAAGTAGCTTTCTGGTTCCGACAAATTGACGCTGGAACTCACATTCCAATATTCATTCCACTAAATGAACAGATGCACAATCCTATCGGATTACAATGCCCGAACACAGACTAGCACACGAATCAACTACAAGGGTTTTCCAATACGTAACCCGTTGACCCCGAGAAATCCGTCGTTGCGACTGCTACCAGGAAAAACCTGGTATAAACTGCAGGCGGTCTGTGATACCAAATAAACCGCCAGAACGTCAACTGACAGTACTTTTGCAGGTATACTTATCTTGGGTGCAAGAATGTGGAATCGTATGCTATGGCAGAATGTGAGTGTTTCTATTTGGTATGTAGTATAGCTTACTATGGATAGATTTCTTTGATTGGGAGTGCTTCTCTAAATAGCATCGACGTCAAACGCACTCGTAAAGATACCAAAAATAAACCGGAAATATTGCCAGCTTCATCCCAACGACAAGAGGTACCCAACAATGAGGCGAGTCAAAACGCCTGACATGACCACACACCATATCGCAACTTCCTAGAGCCGTCCTTAAACCTTCCTTGTCATCCTGTCTGAAGTTGCGAGTTGAGTGCTCGACTCGTTTTTGAGTTTCTAAGTATCTGAGTTTTCTGCATGGAAGTTCCAGAAGTTCCGATAATTTGGGAAGAAATGAGGGAACGGAATGTCAGATGGCTGATCATTTCTGACTCGTTCGATCGACGGATGGATCATGGTTTATGTGATGTTTGATTTTGGGGTTAGAGTTTGCGAAACGAAGACTCGGGGTTCCAGAACGTCGCAAAGAAGACAAGGGATAGTGACTTGCTCATGAAATTTGGAAGAGAGGTTCGAGAAGAGTGAGGGATGAAGGATGCGAGGTGTGGAGGAAGAGAACGAGGGAAGGCAAAATCGAGTGCTTGCTGTACTGAAAACAGATCGATCTGAAGTCTGGCATTATTTCATTCCATAACTGTTGTACATCTGGTAGTAGCTTTACTAATCGAAAGGTATGCGCCTCAGTCCCTGTCCTCCAGCACCTCTCTTCTTCGCCTCCAACGCTGCTGCAACACTGCTAGGCACTTTGATGCCGCAGCAGTCGCCCCAACTATTCATCTGATGCACATGTCTCATGCCATCCACCATGACCACCGTCTCTCCACCCTCGGGATCCTCTTCTTCGCTTGGAACTCCAAAATCTTCTTCTGTGCTCATCTCTTCCACCGCTGGTACTAACGATCCGAAGAGGAAATGCTGCATGACGGGCAGTTTCTTTAGGACTTCGGCCACGAACATTCGGCGCATGCCAGCTTCGACTTTGCTCCATGATTTGGCGGACGATATGTCGTCGAGCATGGGGCTGTGCCAGCGTAGTCCCTCAACGTTCTTTACGCTGTTGACGAAGTTCACTTGACCAAGGTAGAGGTAGTCGTTGCCATATTCTTCGAGAATTAGGTTTTGGTGGATGGATAGAGGACGGATGAAGGGGTGGTGGAGAAGTTGCGAAGATCCGAACAGAAAAGGGAGAAATTGGTAGTCGTCGAGTCCCCATACACCGTGTGAGCCGGCTGGCTCTAGATAGTATGACGATTGGATTATCCTCATCAAAGAAAGATATTGTGTGAAGACTTTCAGGACCAAGGAGCGAAAGTCTGCTCTGGTGACGATGCCGAGTTGGTAGAGGCAAAGCAGCCATAGCATAAAATTGAGCTCATGTCCCGAGCCATAGTCTATCCTTGTACGGTTGCCAAAGGACTGTAGGAAGTATGTCGAAATTTCCGTAATAGCAGCAGAGGAGGTGATTCCCAGCTGCTTGTGCCACTCTGTGTGCTCTTCCGCAGCAAGATCGAGGAAGTCCCGGAAGCCTTTATTCCCAAACCGAGAGTCCCCCTGTTCTTCTGGGGGACTACGCTCAACAACATCTTGTACTTTGTCAAGGATTTGGAGAATTGTCTTGACTGCTGGGCTCAAGTCGCCATCTCTTATTGCTGAAACTGGTGTGTCGACGACTGATTCTGTGAGGCTGAATACAAACCCCACAACTAGCTTGTAGGTCGGCGATGCGAGGAAAAGGTCGTGATCTTTCGGAGAGAGGATCCTTCGGGAAGGTTTCTTGAACGTTAATGTTGAGAGGTCGGGTGGAGAGGGCAGCTCGGGTGTTTCTGGAAGTGGCAACGGATTTGATGGAGGAGCTTGTCGCCGGCGAGGTTGTAGTTTTGGTAAACGATCTCGCAGATCAGGTATTGCTGAAGGTGGTGAGCCCTTGGGACTTGCGGGATTCTCTGTTGTCGATGGCATTTTGGTTGTTGATTTTGCTGCGCAGTATGGGTTTCAAGGTTGGAGCAGTGGATGTCACCAGATGTTGATCGCCAGGGACCTTTGAAAGGAGGGGTGGCGGCGGTAGCGCCCGCAATTTAGCGTCATGCCACCAGAGCTGGTCAAAAAAGTTAATCGAGATATCGCGGCAGATCAACAACGCAGCTTCTTCAGTTGTCGACTTCTGCCTCTACAGTAAAGAATCGTCAAGCTGACCATAATGGCACCTTCAGCAGAACCCACGGCGATTCTGTCGCATCTCCACCGCACAGATGGCTCTGCGACATTTGCACAAAATGGTTACACAGTCATTGGTGCAGTCAACGGGCCCCTCGAGATTCAACGGCGCGACGAGCTTCCAGAAGAAGCTGCAATTGATGTTATCGTACGACCTGCAGCTGGTGTTGGAGGTCTGGAGCTCTCTTCCGAATACATTTGCCTCGTTGCGGCTATACTGACACTTCGAGTCTTAGGTACGCGGGAGCGACATCTTGAATCCATCCTGCAATCAACCCTCCGCCAGATCATACTCATCCACAACTTCCCGCGAACCTTAATTCAAATCACTCTCCAGATCACGAGCACACCTGAAAATGACACTGCGGGGTCAAAATTGATGCAAGCAAGCTCGGTACTTACACATGTAACTGTTCTGTCGTAAATAGAGGCTAATCCGATACACACAGAATCTACCTATCCTTCCCACACTCCTTCAAACGGCAATTCTGGCCCTGCTGTCCGCATCGATACCTCTTTCCATGACCCTGACCTCGACATTCCTTGCTTTGACTTCAGACGGCTCCTCCAGGAGCGTTATTGTGAACCCCACGCTTCTTGAATCTCAAGCTGCCAGCTCTGTCCATGTGATGGCTTTCACGTCCCATGGAGATTTATTGGTTGCGGAGAGTGAAGGAGATTTCACCCTGCAGGATTGGGAGGCGGTTCATGACGCGGCAAAAGCGATATGCTGCGACGATTCAAACACTTCTGGAGACATGGGTGATGAGGGCATGGGTGAGAAGAATGGCAGTCTAATGATGTTTGTCAAATCGACATTGGAGGACAAAATCGAGAGCGATCTCCATTGGAAAGACTGAATGGACTGGACGAAGCTTGATTGTTACCATCTCCACGAATCCACGACGGCCAAATCGTTTCATGATGGCTGCTCAAGGGCTCTCCCGCCGCGTGGAGCGGACCTGACAGCGCTTTCTGAAGGAGAAGAATCTCTGGAAAGTGCAAAGGCATGAATGCCAAGAATATGGAGAATTTACAGCGGCTAAGCTCCCTGAAGAAGGTAGGATCGGACCGTGGGCCTCACGATTCATGAAGGAAGGATTTTAGCTTAAAAATAGAGAGACATGAAAATGTCTTGGGGGATCTTGACTTTTGGGATCTGAATGGCAGATGAATGGACTGGACAAGCATTCGGTAGCGAGGTGGTTTGGGGTATCCGAGCCCCTGAATGAAGCGAAGTTTCACAGACGCCCAGTCCCCAATGAACGTGGCCACCTGCCCTTGCTTTTGTGACAGTAATCGGGACTTTCGGAGCTTGTTGACACAAATGGTCAATTCAGGATGTGATGCTTGCTGATACCCCTTTTCCTGACGGCGTGGGCCTGTAGTGCTGTGGCTGCTTGAAGCTTTCCAGCCTCAGAGGATCAGACGAAGACTCGAAGAAATACGCAGTCGCCCAGCCTCAATAGTGTTTGATAGCCCGGAGCACATGCCTCAAGAAGCGTCTGCCCCACACGCCGGCTTGCCGGGGTCAAAACATCATGCAGATGTCAAGAGTACCGGGGCTCTGGCTGGCTGGGAGCTGATACTTGTCGCCGGTGCCCATGGACTGAAAACGTTAGCCTGTCGCGCCCGTGATCTTTGAGACGACGATACATCGAAACTCGCCTGCGAATGCTCCCCGCCCGTCGTGGACACTCGTGGGTAGTAGCTCGAAGGACCGCGGCTGGTATAAGACAACTTTGGACCTGCGCTTTGGAATGTCTGTTCTGCAGTCTTCCTCACCAGACCCAACGCACCAGCTTCCACTTCCAAGCAGAGCTCTGGCAGCTTGTGCAATTCTTGCCTTTCGTTTACCTTGTTGTTCACACATTCCTGTTTCTTCTTCGCCGAATAATGTTCAGTTGCTGCACCTAGACTACATCTGTTTATTTGTTGCATTTTCGGGCGTCGATTCATTTTAATAGACCATAGACCGGGCGTCATTTTTTCCTTCACTTCTTGTTCCTTCGATACCCGCATTCGGCGACATCAACACCACAGCAAATCTGCATCAGTCACATTCTATATATACCTGCCTATCTTCTGTTCGCATCCAGCTGGAAATCTGCATCCTGCAATCCGTCACTATCACTATCACCAATATTAGCTTTCTGGCAAGCGCTGCTTAGAAGGTTTGACCTGCATCTGGAACACTCAGATCGACGAGTAAGGACCGAGATCACACCTGCATCCTGCAGCCAGCTTCTCTCGCTTAAGTGACAGCTTCGATTGATCGAGTAAGTAAACTTTCTTTGTGCATCATCAACATATCCAAATATGGATCAGGGTTCTTGGTCAACCCAAAGCTCTACACCATCACATGGATAATGTATGTCCACGACCGTGGATTGCAATGCGGGAGCCAACCCAAGTGTGGTTAGGAAAAAACCTGGCTGGCGCTATCCCGCTCCCGCAATTGGCATGTCCATCACATCACCGAAGGCCCTCCAACCCCTCTTCTCTCTACTATCACCGCACAATTATCAACATCCGCGATCACCTGTTACTGCACGGCCCAGCAAATCCAATCGGATTCATGGCTATGGAGATGGCGCGGCCGTGATATATGGATGACGGTGCTAACTCAACTCTCAGCTAGACTCGCTCAACGGATAAAGGCCCCCTTGATCAGAAATCAAAAATAACTCCGGCTACTTCTCACGGCACCCCTCGGACATCGCTCCCCACATCCATCTGAGCCAAGTATCGAAGGAAGAACTCAGATCAATACATTCCAGCTTGACAATACTGAGCAATTTTCCAACGCACGAGTCCCAGCAATATCAATACCAGTCACTTCGGTCCGCTTCATTGCCAAACCGAAACCAAGAATTCTATTCTTATAGCTGCGAACTGCTGTCCTCGTCCTCCCCGACTAGGTTCCGTCCGATAGAAAGCCACCCCGTCGGAAAACCTTATCAACACACCCCGGTCTTAATAAATCCATCTCCGAGCCTCCACTACCAGCACTCCACCCACCTTGCTTCCTCCATCATGTCTGACCTTCGCTCTCCCACGTCAATCCACCCAGCGCTGACAAACCCCGACAACTTCAGCTTCCCTCTTCCCTCCATCGATGAAGTTTCCCCGCTGAAGAACAATAAAGACGTCCAGCGTCGCAGTTCTGCGAATCATGGACTGAAAGGATCTGGTGGCATTGGGGACAATCTCCTTCGCGACTACGCACAACAGCTTGGTCCTCTGAACACAACACATTCATACGACATTGAAAATGATCCGTCCGAATCTTCCTTCTCTGCTGCTACCACAGTAGGCCAAAATTCACCGAGCGATTCTGCATCTCTTCCTTCATCTCCGGTATTTCCGTCGCGACTTTCGAAATCTACATTTACCCACCGCAAGAACGCACTGTCTGTCGAGTCTATCCCAAGACAGACTATAATCAAGGCATTGGCCTCCGCAGGAAGGAATCACAACCCCCGGGACTTGTCTCTTTCAGGGATGATTTCCTCACAAAACCAAATGGAGAACCGCCCAGGAACCTCCACGTCCCAAAGGCTGTCTGCGGCTCTTTCGGATCTTGCTCTCCGTAACGGCACACCTACGACACCTCGTTTCAACTCTCTACAGTCACCGTGCTTCTATCACGAACGATTCGACGATGTTCTCAATATTGACAAGGTTTTGGAGGAGATTAGAGGCAACGAATGGATGTCTCACTCTAGACTTTTGGCTACTGCGACTGGAGTCCGGGAAATATCAAAACAATTGCAACGTCGGCCAATCAAGAGAGCTGTTCGCAACGTCATGATCGTTACCAAAGCTAGGGACAACCAATTGGTGCACTTAACCAGAGAGCTTGCGACATGGCTCATGAGCACTCCCAGATATGGTTCGGAGCTCGGTGTAAACGTTTACGTTGATGCCAAGTTGCAGAACTCAAAAAGATTCGGTGCCGAACAAATGTTGGAGGACCATCCTCGCTTCCAACACTTACTCAAATACTGGAAACCAGAAATGTGTCGAAATCAACCCGAAAAGTTTGACCTGGTCCTAACACTTGGAGGCGATGGGACGGTGCTATTCACATCTTGGCTGTTCCAAGGCATCGTTCCTCCAATTCTTTCATTCAGCCTCGGCAGTTTGGGGTTCCTGACCAACTTTGAATATGACAAGTTCAAAGACCAATTGAACAAGGTCATGGGAGAAGAAGGCATGCGAGTAAGCATGCGAATGCGATTCACCTGCACTGTTTACAAAGGTGGAGCGTCGAGAAACGAGGCAGAGGAGGCCGAGCAGTTTGAGGTACTCAACGAGCTCGTCATCGACCGTGGACCATCTCCATACGTCTCCAACCTCGAGCTCTACGGAGACGACGAATTACTTACTGTCGTACAAGCGGATGGCTGCATTTTTGCCACTCCAACTGGTTCGACAGCCTATTCACTTTCAGCTGGTGGCTCTCTTGTCCACCCTGACATCCCCGCCATCCTTCTCACACCCATTTGCCCTCACACCTTGTCCTTTCGTCCAATGGTCCTGTCCGACACGATGTTACTTCGTGTCTCCATCCCACGGAACTCACGCGCTACTGCGTACTGTTCATTCGATGGCAAGAACCGCGTGGAACTGAAGCAGGGCGATCACATCACCATTGCAGCATCGCAATACCCGTTCCCCACCGTCATGAAATCCGGTGCGGAATGGTTCGAGAGTGTATCGTCATCTCTCAAATGGAACACCCGAGGCGCAGCCCAAAAAGGATGGGATGGTCTCGAGGAAAACCAAGAGCAAGAGACGGAATGGGATATCGATTTTGATGATTCGGCCTATGGTACTAGTGAGGAGACAAGCACGGCAACAAGTCCTCTGCGAAAGAAGACAAGCTCCATAGACTTGTAGATTTCTTAATCTTTTCTGTTTCAGAGTCTTTCTTCTGTTTCCATGCTGGCCATCGGGGGTTCTGCGCGCACTGTCGGAGCGACTTTGCAATGGGTAATCGGGACCACTTATACTAGAAATGTCTGCCAATGGTATGACGATTAGACGGGATTCTTCCGTGAATACAAGAATGGTTTGCCGGCCGGCCCTGCTGGTAATCATACCGATACTTATTTCTCCGTCTTCTATAATCTGTTAGCTGTGATATGTTCTTGATCGAGTTGAATACCTGCTCCATGCCATTCCGATGGTTACTGATGACGAGCAGCAGGGACCGGCGCGTGATGATACCCACGTCGTCAAAATGCGGCAGGTCAGCACACCAGCCTTTCGGTGACGCATCGTCTCCCAAGTCCTCCCTCTTGGGATAGACAGTCAATATTTCGAACTGAGGTGAGGATCAAAGTGCTACACAGTGGGACAGCGCAAGATCCATTCATATATGTTCGCTCTTCCCTTCATGTTCGCCAGCTCGAGATGAGCTGATTTCTCAGACGGGAAGGGAAGTCGAAACAAAGTGGGGATGTCAGCCCATCCGACGACCGATTCTGGTCTCTTTTTGCCGGATCTTGTTTAGCATGCATGTGAGATGGCGAGATGGTCTTTGATCATGGTATCAGAAAGCTTTCTTTCGTCTGATGAATCAGACAGAGGGGTTTCAGATTTCTGGTTGAGTTGCTGCGGGGGTTGCTTCATGGATCTCTTTTAGGAACTCGGCTGAAGGTAGCGGTTTGAAGTATCATACTGAAGCTTCGTGGGCTTGAAATTTTAGGTCTTTNGGCTCAAATCTCTGATTCGGCCTTAAAGAAGCACGATCCAAACCTTTGGTGATATATGAGGCCAAGCTCTGATGAAATGGCGTCTTGGGGCTCTTACACAACCTATGTAAGGTCTTCAACTCAAACGAGACAGAGTCCACTGTACCCTTGAAGTCTGTATACACGAAATTGTACACCGATTCGGTAAGATAATTCGTCGTCAAAATTCACTCCAATCGACCTACATCATGGAAGTAAACAAACCTTGCTGCCTGATCGGGAGCCAATCAAACATCGGTCTCGGTGAGCTCCATCACGTGTAGCCTTCACCTCGATAAGGCTACCATCCTGCAAACACCTCGCTATACAGGCGGAGCTTAAATACAAAATCGGACAGAGCTTGATTCAACTTCAAGTCAGGTACCTACTCGACGCATTCCGACGTCTGCGACTTCGATCCTANCTATCATCAAAAGTATCACTTCTCTAGATCAAATCATTTCGTTCCTTCAACCCAGCTTGAGCCTCGAGTATATCTCGCAAACTTGCGCTGTACCGATCTCGCAAGCACTCAAGATCATCCAAAGAATACCGTGCAGAGGATCTAGTTATCGCAAGGCATTATGGCAGCGAGCAAGGTAAGCACTCGAATCGACCGTTCTATTCGAGCATATCCATTCTCTTTACAATCAAATGCTGACATATTGGACCTTAGAAATCCCGACGTGCTGGAAAGAGTCCGGCGCTGAAGAAGAGAAAGCTGAGAAGAGTGAGAGATGACAGACATTACAAGGTTCCCGGATTTGCTGCTTTTAGTGTAAGTCCTCCTCCTGCCTCACCCATCGCGTATATATTCTGACTTCGAACAGCCTCACAATGTTCCCATCAAGAAAGTGGGCAAAGGCAAAAGACCCAAGCTTGTCCCTTGCGAGGAGATCATTGAGCCTGAGAGTGGTATTCATGTTAGTGTCACCACCATCCAGAATGTCCATAACCCATACTGACACTTTCGAAGTCACTCGCGTGGGCTGCATCGATCGTTCCGCAAACAACTGGATTCTTGAAGCTCCCTTTCGAGGTTCGAGTTAAGATATACGAGCATGCCATCGAGGACTTCTCCTGTGGTGAAGATCCCATCGAGCCCAGAAAGAAAGGCGACAAATTCTGGAGTCCTGGCTGGGCCAACATCGCAGAGGGTAAGTCATACACACCACCGTCACAAACGCGCCACCCCAAATCAAATATCTAACAAGCATCCAGAAACAACCAAATTCTACCAGCTCTCCCGCCAAGTCTACGTCGACTTCGTCGGCAGCAGCCTCCTCTACAGATTCAAGCCCTTCTCCTTTGACAGTCCCACCCTCCTCCTCAACTACCTCTGCGTCATCAACCCCCTCCACAGAAACGCCATCCGCTCCATAACCCTCAACATCAACTTCCGTCCCACCTGCACCACTCTCCCCAACAAGGCATTTACCTGCCTCTCGAAATGCGAAGGCCTCGAGGACCTCAACATCCACATCCACGTCCCGCAGGATCTCTACCGCTTCGGGCCCATCTTCCATCGTCCAGCAAACTCGACTGTCAATCGCTCGACGTATGAGATTATCGATAAGAGAATCTTGCAGCGGATCAAGGACTGCGAGACCTTGAAGGGGATTACGGGATTGAAGAAGTTCGAGTTGGTGTTTGTGCTGCCTGATCGTATCTCGCCGTATTTCAATAGACACTTCCCGCATCATCATTTCTTTCAGCCAAAGCTGGAACCTTCGGAGTCGACGGTGGCGTTCTATGCTGAGATGAAGGAGATGATGGAGAATAGGAAGTAAGAGTCTGAAGAGTATGCATAGCGCGCTGTCTCTGAGATGCGTCTGGTTAGGATATGAGCTTTAGGCATTTTTTGTCTTTTAGATTTGGGTAGGACAGTGTAGGCGTTTGTTGACTTTGGAAGCGAGGATGAGTGGGGTGGACCAAGCACAAAATGGAATACTCAAGGACGTAGGCAAAGACTCTGTGACCCATTTCCCGATGCAATTGAGAACGATAAATAATGCATTACTTTCACTACCTATTCAAACGACGCATAACCAGCGAGCCCTTTCGCGTCGACCACACTACCCAATTGAGAACCTAACAAAACACCCCCTATGCAAAATGACGAGCAGACAGGCACAGGCAGGCAATAATGGTCGAGGTCAGGGCTGACCAAAACCACCTTACTAAAATACATTGTAATGATAAAGCAAGAACGCCCATTTTATCTGAAAGAAAACAATGTGAACCCCCAACCCGTCCAATGCATGCTTTGATTATCCACTTTCCAATTTTTGCGTCTCTTTTTGATTTCACGAGTTTAGTCGGTCTCCGCTATCCAAATTACAACCTCTCAATGCATGCCTTTACAGGCTCGTGTTCGTATCTAGATGTCGGAGTACTCATCGTAGCCGCCGTGATGTCCAGGGTATGCCTGGGTGCTAAGATGGCTTCCTTCCTTGCTGCCGTAGGCGTTCCATCCTGCATTTGATCTCTGTCTGCGATCTCTTTCAAACTCGCCCCATCTCTTCATGGTGATCTTAGAGCTATCGAATTCACCTTCATACTCAATGCCCGCTTTTTTCACCTTGCCCTCACCAGCTGTCTTACGAGTGTCACCCCAGGAGAAGTCGTCAAACTTCCAGAATGCGTAGACTGGGAGGACAAAATTCCAAATTGGTAGCGAGAGGAGATAGATCAACATCCAAATGACGTATGACCAGCGGTGGGCGGTGAGGACGATGAGAACTGCTGGAAGACCAAGAATCAAGGCGAGGAGGACCAGGGGAATGATTTGGATCGGTCCGATGATCGATACGATAACTGAAGTAGAAGTTAGTAAAGCGACTTTGATGCTGTAACGAAGTTACTTACCGACGTAAAGAGTGAACGCAATGGCAGCCGGTAGCACCAAAGTACCAATCAGTTCGATACCGACAACAAATTGCATACTGAAGCAGAAGGTACCGCAAAGATCCCTAACTAGAACAAGCTCCATGAGATTGTGGACTGTGCTGTTGATCCATCTACGTCTTTGGGACAAAAGGACGGAGAAGGTTTCAGGGACAGTAGTTTTGCAAACGGCCTGGGGAACGAAGACTTGCTTTCGTTTGGGGAATGTTCGAAGCATGAGCGTTGAAAGGTAACGATCTTCTCCTAGCAAAAGCAAGTTCTTCTTGTGCAGAGTATCAACGACGTTCTCCGAGTAGTGCTCGACAACATCGGGATTGGCGAGAATGGGTACCCAGTAATTTTGTCCACCCTTCGGTGCCTTGATTCGGTACATGCAGAAACATCCGGGAAGACAGGTGACACCACCGAAAACGGATTCGAAAGATTTGGACAGATGATGCGAAATGAAGTACTCGAACACCTGAATAGCTGATACCCAAGAAGCTCGTTTGTTGGCAATCTTCGTCTCACCGCAAAGACCCATAATTTCAGGATCTTTGACCATGGCAGAGACCATGTGCGTCAAGCTGTCGGGGAAAACCTTCGTATCGGCGTCAACCATGAGAACAGTCTCGTAGAAGTCAGGAGAGATTCCAGTGACTTTCCACAACCCGTTGAACATCTCAAATTCAAGCTCGGTCATTCGCTCGTCGAACATGACTTTCTGCAAAAAGGACATCAAGATGATCTGACTGTCACGCTTGCCCCTGTTTCCTGGTTTGCTCTTCGTGGCTTCGTCGGGTGTGCCACATTTGACAATGCACATCATGGGTACCCGCTGTTGCCGTTCCACGGGAATCGAGGAATTCAGCCCATAGTCGTAGAATCCAGAGTATACCTTGGCCATGTTGTGTCTCTTGGCTCCACTAGAGACCGCGACATACGAGAATGCTGGAACCTCATCCGGAAGAATCGAGTGGTCCTTCATCATGCTAAGTACGATGTCTGGGGTTGACATTGTCTCTCCTTTACCCTTGATAATACCATCACAAACAACGAGAATCGTCTTGTGGCTGTTGGGATAATCGGTCATGGCAACAGAGTCTAAGGTTGTTCGGATACCAAGCTCTCCTTCGGAATATGCAGTTACGAGACAAATTGCATGGGCGAGAGGATAACCGAATGGCTGCCAATCAGCTGGAGGTTGAGGTACGACAGACTCGTGAATGAAGCCAGCAGGTCCAGGGCCTTCGAAATCGGTTGTGGAGCCGCTGAATCCATTCTCGGAGCGTAAGAAGCTCGTTCGACTGTTGTTCTGCTGATGCTTGAAGACTGGGTTGGGCGCAAGGAGAGCAGCGGTAGACGTTTGACTTGCCATGGTTGTAGGTTGAGGACGGCCAACTCGAGAAAGTCTGTTCTCTGCAGCATATGGACTGGTGAAGCGAGAAGTTGTCGGAAGGAAGGCGCTTCCTCTCTTGCTCGTTCGGTCAGATCCAACCACAGTGCTTCCAATGTCGCCAGGAATTCTAGGAGGAGCGCGGTAGATATCGTTTGACCAATCCTCGATTTGCTTAGCCCGCTTCTTCTTGTTCGATGATTGCGATGTCTTGGAAGCCGCGAATTTTCTGCTGAAGAACCATTGGAAAAGAAGTGCCAGAAGGAATTTTGACACAACAATGGACAAGATGAAGACCAATGAGACGTAGAGAACGACTTTGGACGCAATGCATCCGACTGTCTCAGTATCCACAGTCCCAACCTTGATGATCTGCTCCAAACACTGAGCGATATGCTTGTCTCTCTTGCCCTGGAAGGCATGCGTGACATCTCTTCCGTGAACGGCAGCGTTGTATGATGATGTGCGATCACTGAGTCTAGCAAATTCGGTTGGCACCGTGACCTCTGTTCCGTTGAACCATTTGAGAAGATCGAGATCCAAAACGTTCCCGGAGTATACCATCAAGTTCCTCGAGACATTCTTGATGTCGTCCCAGTTGAAGTAAACGTCCCCAGCACTCCTGAGGCCGTAAAAGGCGTCGCGGCCAACAGATGAGGTGTGACAAGCATATCCGAGATAATAAGGAATAGTCTTGTTTACTGGACTTGAGCCATCCTGATTGAAGGTCGTGCATGGGAAATACCAGGCCAAATCCTTGTCGGAGTTTGTTGGTACGTCTGAGTCCGGGCTCAGTGTGATGAGGTCCTTGCATTTTCCATTCACGTTCTGGAAGAGAAAACTGCCATCCTGGCCTCCGTGCTTTTCTGGGAGATCGTATAGAACGTTTGCGTTCGCTGTGACACCTCTAGCTATGGGATGCTTCGATCTGGAGAGATCGTATGCCTTTCCGTGGAAAATCATGTATCCGGTATCAACATGATTGACACGCAATCGAAGTCCCGGATTGCCGCAAACAGTTGCAGTGAAGCCAAAGGTAAGGAAGCCGACACAGCCCATGATGAACAGAATGATGCTGATCAATCCCATCTTTTCTCTCCAAGCTCTTTGCTGCTCTTTTGCCGGCATTCCGAAGCACTTCATGCAAAATGCAGGACACCAAAAGGTAACAATCGCGCAGTAAACGTTCCACAAACTCGGCGGTTTGACTGCATCCAGTTGCTTTTGCAGCTCTTTCTCCTCCTTCGTCAATTTTCGTGTCCTTTCTCTCTTCAGCTTTGTCCTAGTCCGAGGTACAGCCTTTTCTATAGAATCTAGATCCGTAGGTCCTGCACCATGACCGCGTCTGCTCTTCTTCGCAGGTGGCGAGATATCAGAGTCCACATCTCCAGAGCTTCTCAAGCCAGAAGTTTCCGTCGCCGCGACTTCTGTCTCCTCCAGGTCCTCAATGATCGGATCATTGCCTGTCGACGAAGGCAGGACATTCATGTTAGCCGCATGCTGTCTATAATGGTAGTTCGGATGATTCTGATCGATTCGGTTTCTCTCTGGTCGAATCAAACTCCTTTTCCGCCCAAGTTCCTGGCCAGGCGTTCCTGAGCGAAGTGGCTGTTCCAGGGGATCTGTTGAAATCGTGGGCGTCAAGGGTGCTGTGGTATGGGTTTCCGCGAAAGAAGATTTCGAGGGATCGCGCACATGCCTCGACGGGGATGTTGGGCCTGCGTGGCCTTGAAAATATCCTGTCTCTTCATCTTGTGGTTGGTGTCGTCGCGAGGGCGAGTTCTGGTATGTGGATCTCTGCTCTTGTCTGGGAGACTCTGGTGCATTAGGCGTCGCCATTCTTCTGCAGAGAAATTATGTCAGTAATTGTTCAGAGTAACGCTTACCAGCCATAATTACTTCAGTCTCCCCATGTTTGATGATGATTGTGGCAGTGTTTGGACAACGCTAGATTGTTGTTTTGGTAGAGAATAACAACACGCCAGGTGTTGACGGAACACAACAAGAGGGTAGGAGAGTAAGAATTCACAAGGCTGTAAATCGAACGTACATTGATATTGATAGAAGCCGGTAGTGAAAAGGAAGGACTGTTGGTTGATTGTCGATATACCACTCACCCCTGGCAATATGTTGAAGCGGGGATTGGTTCCTTGGTCGACGAGATCAAGGCAGTGCCTCCTTCCAGAATCCCTCAAGCTGCTGAAGCGGCGTTGCTACTGTGCCAGAATCCAGAAGACCGTCGAATTGAGAGCGATGGCGATGAAAGGATGGAAGGCTTCTGACTATATTTCCGACAGGATTCGTCGTCGTCGTTGCACTACAAAGAACGAGGGTGAGAATGGTCGGGTTTCGAATTAAGGGAGAGCGACCGTACGGCAAGAATCTGCCTATAAACGAATGTGAGGCGTCGACGCCGACGATGAAGAGGAGCGAAAGAAGCTCTCGTCGCCGGAAACGAAAGAGACGCCTGGATTTGTGATTGGGATTGACCTCGTTGTGCAGAAGAACTGGCATAAAATTGTGAGCTCGTCTTCCATTCTCCCCTTCGTCTCGTCGAGATTTGAGGTGGGACCACCCCTGGAGCCAACGCCAACGCCAGCGGCGATGTTTTGCTCGCTTCGCCGCTGCACCATGCACAAAAGGGCAAGGATCAGAAAATGCTAAAAATACGCCAGCATGCTGCAAGTGTGCTCGTTGCTCAGGAGATGCTGCTAACCGGACTTTTGGTGCCTCGCTGACTACACCAGAACAAGCCGGAATTTACAGTTCTAAGAGGCTTTTACGAGGTCGCGATGGATACCGGATGATGGCGAGGTTGCATGGCATGGTAACAACCTACCGACGAGCGCCACCGTGATGCGGCGAAAGATCTCCTGTGCCGTACGGAATCCGGATGAAGCTTGTCAAGCTGTCTGCGGAAAATAGTCCTTTGTACCTCGTACCGCTTCCAAAGTCCTTGCATTCGTATGGAACCTCGGAAGAAGATGTCATTTGGATCGATATGCAGGCTCTTGTGAATGGTCAGTCAGCTGAATACGAGGCCGCGGAGTGAGGCGCCTGGTGTCTCAGCAGTGGCGTCGAGGGCTGTGGGGTCAAATCGATTTATTGTGGCCGTCCACAACCCCGCCAGGTCTTTGTGAATTCGAAGATCGAGAGGCAGTTGCTCCATGGCCCCATTCAAGGTTATCGTGGTTATCAGCACGGGAGATGTGCTCAAACTTTGATAGCTATCGTCGTCACTGTCGATGATGTTTAAACTTAAATTCCCGGCAACTCAGTACTGTGGGCAAAAGCTTTATCCCGATGCAGTGATCCACGATCCCCGGTTTCAGGAACTACAGCCTGAGAGCTTTACATGGGGAAGTGTAACAGCTTCAGAGGCTTTCAACATGCCATTACTCTGCTTTCATGGTGATGAGAGGAGAACATGACTGGCTTTGTGTTTCCAAGAGCTGTGATGACGAACATGAAGCCCGGATGATGAAGCTTCCATGAGCGACCCCTCCCCCCACCTGCAGATGCACCATGGAAACATCTCAAGTCCCTGTCTTGGCATCGTTGATGGCGAACCTTCGATATCTGATCTCGTATGATAGAAAAGACAAGACTTTTGCCGCGAACTCTAAACATTTTCTGTCTTGATAACTTAGTTGCCAGTAGGCCCGATGTCGGAACGAGGCGAGTAGTTCCTCCAAACCCGTGGGACGGTGGCGGAGTAGGTCCTACATAGAAGCTCTCGTCAAGCCCGAATATTTTGTGAATCAAGTCTGCCTTACTACCGTGACCCTCTACTCTTGCGCCTGGTCTGATGTGCAAATACCCAGAAAACTCGGGTTCAGAAGTCCCTTTCCTGGTGTCCGTGGTTTGAAAATTGTCTTGCAACATACAGGACAAATTCATGATACAGAGGCAACAGGCAAAGTAACATTTTGGACTGGGGACATCTAAAGCAGATTTAATTGTGACTTTGTCATGGGAGAGCGGATCCTCTCGTATGAAATTCCAAGCTCCAACAAGAGAGAGATCGACAACCAAGCGGCGCCCATTTTCACTCTCCAAGAGTACGAGGTATTGGCACCTTGGCATAGAGCTCCAACTGTAAGGAATGAGGATGGGGAGAAGGGAGTGAACAATGAAAAATGGGATTGATCTTGTGGATACGGTAATTGGAAATATCGACAAACAGATGTGAGATAGCAAAACACTTTTATGTATTTACTGTACCTACCGAGCCGGTGCTTTGGGGACGGAGCAGTAAGCTGCAAGAGCGGCTCCAACCCAAATTACTTACAAGTACTGACTACTGCAGCCGCCGGCGACCCGACGATGGTGACATTAGAATTGGATCTAACAGCCCCCAGGTAATTTCTAAGACGCGCCGCTAGCTGTGAAAATAAGGAATTGGAATTCGAGGGAGACTTCAAGGAGTCCTATTTGGGCAAAGGGGCTTGTTGAAATGTGAATATGACCAGCCGCGACTTCCCAATTGGGATTCTGTGTCAACATCCCAATTGTAGGTAACTTGTACTTGTACGGAGGTACAGCGCTGGAGTACCAAATCTTAATTCCAAGCACAACCAAGAACTAGATCCCATCCCTCGTCTTGTTGAAACATATCCAAGTCCTTTCACTTGTCCATCTCTTCGAAGTCATCACCACATCAACAGAACCAACACTTTTGACGCCTCTTTGCATAAGGTCCTGTCTTGCTCGCAGGAACCGGAGAACCTTGTTCAAACGCGCTGTCGACGCCGAAACTTGTTCCCAGTTTATATCTCCTGGGTCCGATCCACTGCCCGCCCGCAATCAACCTTAAAGCTTCTTCGTCTTTGCGCTCGGAGATTATATTGTCTCTTGATCATTTCCAAACTGCGGGAGGACGGCATATCGTCCTAGAAATCACCAGTTCACCACCGCAAAACTCTCCCACCCCTGAGGCTTCTCGAAATTGGATAGAAGGCCGGACAGTTTCCCCGCAGGTTTCACACCTCTTCATTTGGGCAGAGCAGGCCCAGCATCCGGCGGCCCAGTGTTGGATGCTGCAGCAGGGGGACGAACGTTCTTGGTGGCTGCTGCAAACACAGGCATAAACCTACTGTAAGCACCGTGTTACAGGGTCCCGTCTGATTCCAAAAGACGATCTGACGTGCGCATGTCTTGGGGATGAGTAGGCACGGTAGGAACGCCAAACGGACGGATACAGACAGGCAGGCCTTGCTTGCTGCACTTGCATTCTCCTCGACTCGAATCTCTCGCCTGCATTCCAGACACGATCCAAGAAACCTGCGTACGCGTTTTCTTATCTCCAACAAGAAGCTAGTGAAAAATATATCGTGAACCGCAGTCAACCCTCACCTCACCTTACTACAAGTCTATAACAAGCAATCGCCGCCACCCGCGGCTCGTGTTGCCGATAAAGATCAAAGGAGGTCAAGTCAAGTCAAGCCTGAGTACTGTTTTCGTATTCGCGGCGTCATAACCAAGCAAGCAGGCGAGCCCGAACAGACAGGCTTCACTGCCGCAGGTACAAATCGACAGGGTCCTGCACAAGGGTCGATCGCTAACACGTTAGCTACGTGAAACAGTGCTATTCGCCGTCCACTGGCACCAGCACCAGCACCAGCTAGCCGTGTAGAGTATTTCTCTGAACTGCTCCTGGTGCTCCTTATTTAATTGTTCAAGGGGGTTTCAGGACTTACGCAGGCAGCCTGTCGCCATTCTCAACACCGGATTATTGTCTCTACCATTCGCTTCAGAGTCCGAGGAGATTGAAAGTCGATCAGCCAGTCGCCAACATTTTGACGCTCACCACTGCGGATTTCGGTAAGGCTAAGACATGTTCCTTCAGGATTAGACGATGGCATCATATTTCCACCGTGGCCTCCGAAATCTCTTTCTGACTCTTACTAATTTACTTTCACCTGACAGGTCTCTCGGATACCCTCTCACCCTTTGCAGATCAACGCTCTTTGACTCGTTATAGACAATTTTCCTGTACTCAAGGATCCTTTCTGCAAGGCTACCCCACCAGTCCCACCATCGATCAACTTCAGGACGGCGGAGTGACAGAGGCCCCCTCGCCCGAGACGACCATTTCGCAGAATTGCAATAGAGGCTTGGAGGAATTGTATACCTAATAATCTGGGGCTACTCCAGTATATACAATGGCATCACAAAATTCTCCTGCATCACCGCCTCGAAAACCTTTACCGGCAGGGTCTCCGCCCAGACTCGTGGACAACGGCGACTTCAAAGAGAACGGTGGCAGCCCAAATCGAAAGCCTCTACCGACTATTCCCATACCGGCGTCAGGACGGATACAAGGAGCACCGATGTCACCAGTCAAAGTCAATGTACAGCGGGAGGATTGGCCGCCTCGGGCATCTGCAGCAACCATCGAGGATGGAAACGGGGACTTCTCACAAGAGTCTGAACAGGACAGTTCTGCACAGTTCGAACGTGCAGAGTCCCGGATGCCGGTGATGCAAGATATACCATTTCGCCCAAGCTACAACACATCAAGGGGTGAGCAAATACAACAGCCACAAACCGCGGTGATCTCGTCAGGAGCAAGTTCAAGTTCTAGGACCCCTTCAGACGAATCGCGAAGACGTGGTGGTGGATACCCAGACATTGATGAAAATGGTAATGAGGTGGAAATTCAACCAGTTCCTCGGCTTCAATACCACCATCAATCGCACACTTCAGAAGGCGGAAATCGTCAAAGGGGACCGTACAGTCCATATGGTCCGTCCAATGACCTTGTTGACGTCGGACAGTCAATCAATCGCCATTTGACACCAACTTCACAAGTTGGGAGACGTACGCCTCTTCAGCGACCAATCTCTGCGTACTCCGATATGGGACCTCGAGGTCGTTCGCCTGGGTTACCTGGATCTCCTAGTTGGGGAGGACGTGCCCCATCAGCACATTCTGGGCGATCCAATGATGGCAGACCTCTTTCATATGTCGACCTAGCCAATATATCATACCCGCAGGCTCCTCCACCGCCGATATCTATGGACAACTCCCAGTTGCGCTCAGTCGTTGGGACGAATGCCTCTCTGTTGAGCATGGCGAAGACATTAGAGATGTATAGACAGAACGTGAAGAAACTCAACGATGCTGAGACCCAATATGCTTTTGCCATTTTCCTCATTCAAGCTGCCCAGGAATCAGGTCTAGGCCAAGAAGGAGATGCCTCGCCTCGGAAAACAAGTCCAAAACCAGGAAACCGTGATCTCGAAAGCCCTTATATCGAGAAGGCACAAGCATCTCCTCAAGAGCTCCTGGCCGAAGCCAAACACATGTTGCAAAAGTTGTCAGATCGGAGTTACCCATTCGCACAATACTATCTCGCTGATGGGTACGCTTCGGGGCTATTTAGCAAGGGAAAGGAGGATTACGGGACAGCATTTCCCCTGTTCGTGGCCGCAAGCAAGCATGGTCATGCCGAATCTGGATATCGCGCTGCTTTATGTTACGAATTTGGTTGGGGTTGCAGGAAAGACCCAGCCAAAGCTGTGCAGTTTTACAGACAGTCGGCGTCGAAGAATCACCCTGGCGCAATGACTCGTCTGGGGCGGGCTTGTTTGTCTGGGGACCTTGGCATGAACAAGTATCGAGAAGGTTTGAAATGGCTTAAGCGAGCAACGGAATCGGCAGATTTGCAGTATAACGCAGCACCTTACCATCTTGGCCTTTTGTACGAAACTGGGTACGGGGACGACATATTTCAAGACGAGGTATACGCCGCTCAGCTATTCACACAAGCAGCAGACCTCGGACATGCTGAGGCTTGCTACCGGCTGGGAGATGCTTATGAGCATGGAAAGCTCTCATGCCCACGAGATCCAGCTTTGAGTGTGCATTTCTACACTGGAGCAGCACAAAAGGGCCACCCAGCTGCGATGATGGCTCTGTGTGCCTGGTATATGGTTGGCGCAGAACCCGTCCTCGACAAAGACGAGAACGAGGCATACGAATGGGCGCGCCAAGCGGCAGAGTGCGGTATATACCCTAAATTGTTACTTTTCCATACCACTATGTACTAATGAATGATACAGGTCTGACCAAAGCCGAGTATGCCGTGGGATATTTCACCGAGATGGGCATCGGTACTCGACGCGACCCCCTTGAGGCCAACGTATGGTACGTGAAAGCAGCCGACTCAGGCGACGAGCGAGCCAAGCACAGACTCGCTGCTATCCGCGCAGCTGCCAGCGGAGGTACACCGATGGAAGTTGCGCCACCAAGGAACGGAACCAAGGTGAAGAAGAGTAACAGCGGCAACGAAAAGACAGGCCAGAACGAGAAGGATTGTGTGGTTATGTGATTTGAATGATTTTGACGTGGACATGACATGACATATCAGAAGGAACTTTATCTTGACGTGGTTGTTGCTTGCTTTGGTGCAAAGAGGCAGGAACAGAGTCTAGAGAAGATGGAGCGGGGAAGAACAGTAAAGTCAGAAGCCATAAACTTTTGAACTTACTGAAACTCTTTCTCCCTTCCTTGTCTTCTCTTGCTTCACTTCCCAGAACCTTGAACTTGCGGCTACAGCGAGGAATAAGACTAAGGTTCAACGGTGGTAATCTAATTGTATATAAGCATAAGGGGGTTTTCTGTTCATCTGTCTTCTCAACTTTGTCTGGCTCTTCGAAATTGTATGCATGCATTGCTGGGGGGCGTTCATTCATTTCTGGGGCATCTTTGTTACCTCGAAGTCGTTTGCTTTTCATCTTTTCTTTATGCATGTTGGGATGGATGGAAGGGGTTAGCATTCTGAGGGAGGAGAGTCTGGCTTTGGTGCATTTCTTGGTTAGTGGTCGCTGGAAGGATTTTGGGGGGAAGGGGAAGGGTTCAAGCATGCATGCATACATTATACAACGTTCTTGAGAACGCTTACGGTCAGCGAGAGAGAGACAGGGGAGAGAGATCGAGTTTGATGAAATACCAATACCTAATATATTGCATTTCAATTCACACAAGTTCACCCATGTTCAAGTGAAAACACGATGTATCTAGTTCATGACTTTGTAATTCCGCTGCAGCTATGAAGGAAGAATGCAAGGTAAGTTCTGTTTACCCGCCTGGCACCTCTGCGATGAATGGATAGGTACTAGCGAAGCAGTAAAGCAAAGTGCCCAGGCAATTTCGTGACATTAAAAAGAAGAAGAATAGGATAGAGACCCAGCCGCCGAGCGCCCAACGCTTATGCCCACCGTCCGTCCATACCCGGAAACGCCAACCATGCAAAAAACTGAAGTCGTGTCGTAACCGCCATGCTTCCAGGGCCGCCCATAAACGTACCAGGCAATGTTGTACAACGCGTAGAGGACATGGAGAATGCAATTCGTAATTTCGTTATTCGATATCCGGGATCAATGCACCAGGCTTGCGTGGGTCGAACCAGGCGACTTTGCGATCGTCGCTGCCTTGGCCGCCGACAGTAACCCAGACGTGCTTGTAGGGGATCTTGACATTGATGAGCTCTCGGCTTCCAGTCCATCGCAGACGCCCTTCGATTGACGTGTCGCTGAGACCAATGCCGCCGTTAGTCGTCCATTCGTTGACAACCTGTTTGATAAACTCAATTTTCTTGCGGAAATCGTTCGCTTGAGGAATGCCCTGGATCATAGGGTCAATCTCTGGCCGCTTTCGAGTAGTCGATTTGCCAGCGCGGGTGGGTTTGCTCATGAAGTTGAGTAGTGTTTGTAGAGGGTAAGAGAGAACTCGACGATCATCCAACGCCGATGCAGAAATGGTGCCTTTGACAGAAAGGTCACGAGCAGCTTCGAGTGGGAGGTGATAGAGATCACACCATGTGCCATCAGCAGAGAGGATAACCTTCGTGTGGTCTGGGAAGTTGAACTAGAAAGAATTAGCAAAAGTGCTTGGTCAGGGGACTGAGGACCTACTTGAAAATGTCCGTCACAGAACAGCCAACAGCCAACATCTCCAAAACGCTGATAGAACGTCACGACATTCCCAGGCGCAACATTGTCGGTTGAGCGGTCTGGGGATGATCTGGACAATACCTCATCGTATGGGTAGTCCTGGTCCCTGCCAAACGCAGTCATATAGTTCGCGAACTTCTTCCATAGGACAATTTTCTCCCGCTTTCTGGTATCCCATTCATCCCGTCCTCGGGTGAGCCTGGCAGCTTCGCCATCCTCACTGACCGGCACTTTGAAGTTTTGGGGGCTGACCTTTCCGCGGAAAATTCCTTTTTCTGCTCTATTCTCATAGAACTCGATATTGGGTCCGGAAACGGGCACAATCTGGTGTCTATCAGTGTATGCCTGATTGTTTCTGTTCTGTAGATGTCTCTCGGCATCTCTGATCACGACACATGTTGGTGGTATATAACCTTTGTTTGGATCATCTGGGTAAGCGGGGGTTGCCTTGAATATGCAACCAACACTGCCGTTGCTCAAGATATAGCCCAATCCAAACTTGTTCGTGTAATCGACCCACTTGACCACAATCGTGGGAGTTTTCCGGGCATCTGTCTTGCTCTCCAAAGCAATGGTCCTACTGTTGAGGGCGCGCTCCAATTCGGCCTGAAAGCGTTTAAGTCCCTCTAAGATATGATCCGGTGCTGTGTTTGGCAAAGCTTCTAGCTTTTCTCGCGGGTTGAAAAGCGATGCGTTGACGTTCAAAGATATAGTAGGTGCGTCTACATCGGTCGACTTCCTCTCAGCCTCCGCCTTATTCAATTGATTGACAAGGTCTGCTGCCAATCGATCCTCCACATCAACAACCTTTTCTGGTTCAGCAGGCTCGACCTTTCGCGGTCTACCTCTAGGATTGATGGTCAGAACAGGACGTGAGGAACTTTCTTGTGCGGGCTGGCGAGACTTGACAAGACGTGAAGCTGCACCAGCCATAGTTGCTTGAGGTCTGGCTCGTTGTTGTGCTGCAAAGCTTTGAGTTGATGGCTTAATGGGAACAACGGGTTGTTCGTTGGGCTTCGACTTCACGGGGGAAAGTATCTTATCGAAGACGATTTGAGCCTTCAAGGCCCCTTCAGCTTGTTCTGATAATAGCTTTGCTTCATCTTCAAGGACTTCATGGAATGGTCGATAAACGATGTCCTCGGGCAGTGGCACTGCGGGTGTCAGACCAGCTTTCTCCTCATCAGCCACTTCTCGATATGTGCTTGTATGCTGTTTTGATTTGGCATTCCAGGGCCCAACATCGCACTTCATGCACAACTTCTTCAAATTTCTGGTATAGAGGTTTGTTCTACCACCTCGCATGCCGACTGATAGGAACTGGTTGGGTTCTGGGTGTCTCTCACGAAGAGATGGAGTCATTTCTTCGGATTGTGGTACCCAACCACAAATGAAGAATGGATGCTGCACAATGGTGTCTGGGTCAGGTCTCTTCTCAGGCGATTGCAGCAGTTCGGTGACAAGATTCTTGGTCTCTTCAGAGATGAAATTCTCCGAAGTGTCCAGCTTTGGCCAGTCATACTCTCGCTCTCGAGCTCTGCGGTAAATCTCGTCTGCTGTTGCTGATTGAAAGGGCGGCTTTCCAGTAAGCATTGCAAAAATGATGATCCCCAGACTCCAGATATCCACAGCATGGTCGTGACCACCCTTGTCCTTGGATAAGATCTCGGGAGCAATGTAGTTGGGAGTGCCACATAGTGTTGTGCGTCGACACGCCTGCCAATCCTTACCAGACATAAGAAGAGCTGCCAAGCCAAAGTCACCAACTTTTACATTCATATCTTTGTCCAGGAAGATGTTTCCCATCTTGAGATCCCGGTGGATAATGCCTTTGGCGTGCATGTACTTGATCGCGCCAGCCATTTGGACCGTCCAAAATCGTACCTCTGGCTCGGTAATGTATTTTCGTTTCTTGACCATGTCCATCAGAGATCCATTGGGACAAAGCTCCAAAACGATGTATGTGCACTTTTCGTAAGAGAATGCTCTATGAAATTGGACGATATTCGCGTGGTTCATCTTGGAATGAATTTGGAGTTCTGTCTGGAACTTCTGCTCCATCTTCTTCTGTGGCATGTGGCTCTTGACAATCTTCAGGGCGTATCTCTTCTTCGTTCCAACGAGTTGTCCATCGTAGCAGATTGCGAATCCTCCCTTGCCCAAGCATTTGCCTGTTTTGTAAACAGCGCCATTAGGACGATCGGAACCTACGCCGCGATACAGTCAGCTAAACTTGCCGCTTCACATTGTCCAGACATATTCAGGGACATTTGGGAGAATTGTGGCCCTTACTTGGCGGTTCCCGAACCTCTTCTGGTGGAGGAGGTGGGTGATCCTTCTCCTTGTTATTCGCCAACTTGGCCGGTGCTTGCTTTGACTTTAGTGCAGCTTGTTTGACCCTAATATGGGCATTTGTATCGCGGGGTGAGAGAGCCTCCATATCGATGCCTTCCGGGTATATGCACCTGTAGTGGTATCAGCAATGTCATAAGTTCAACACAGGACATTGAAACCCACTCCCAAGCTAGATAAGGCAGGGCTTTCTCGAAGAGAATATCGGTGGATTGGTGGTAGGTGCACCCGTCAATTTCAATGTCCTCAAATGGATTCAGGAATTGAAAACTGATTCGGCTGAGGTCCCGGACAGCTCGTTCTTCGCCAGGATCGTGGCAGCAGTAGATCTGGATAGCGCGATAGTTAGTAAAGAATGTCAATTTGTGAGGTCCGGGTGCGCGTTCGCAGTCCCTGGGCACAGCAAGCGTTTGGCAAAGAACACGCCCTATGATGTCGTAAATCTGTCTTGGACATTCGGATCCCCATCTTTGGAGTCGAATATAGAGTAATTGATCCGTCCAAAGATAAGGCTTTCGAATGAAAACGCCCGGTTGCAGTGGTAGGGCTTCTGCCAAATCTTCGATTCTGCGCCGTCGCTGAAGTTCTCGGACAATTTGAGGACATATGCCACCTCCCTTAGATATCCAATTATCCGGTGCGCCGAACGTAGCCTCCATTTGAAGCTCTTGCGGTGCGGTACGAGGGTCATAAGAGACTGGCTTACTGTTTATACTGCGATGAGTAGAATTCCTTGAAGAGTTGGATAGAGTGAATTATCTGCGGCGCAAAAGTCGTGAATTGCCGTTCGACATTGGAGAAGGGTGAAGGGCGTCGTGGTATTGTCGTCGTCGATCGTCTGTTGGGTGTTGAGGTCCTCGATATTTGATTTGCACAATCAGCTCTTTCCCTGACAGTGATCGGTAAATAAGCTAGACGTGGGTTCAGCGTCGGCATGGCAACCACGACCGCGAATGCTGACCTAAGGATTTAACGAACCCCCAATTCTCACAGCCCTCAGTTGCCTGAACTCAACGAAGTTGAGCAATCCTGCGGAAAATGTCGATATTTGGACAATGGGCTTGAAATACATTCGCAGGACGATTGAATCCGCAAGTCGATGAAACAGCTGCGCGCAAGAACGACTTCAGAGTGTCGAGCCAAGAGTCTTGGATGGTAGCCTTCCCTCGAGCAGCATGGTCCCTCTCCCCCTCTTTAAGCTCGGAGCTCTGTTCGTGAGGCAGATCTCGAAATATGGCGCCGTAAGTTTGCGAATAGAGGACCAAGATGACATGAAGGATGAAGGCTAATTGGTCACAGAATTATATAAAGTCGCAAGCCCATGACCATCCGAAATTCCGAACATACGCAGCACGATATGGACAGACTATTCACCAGATCAATATGCGGATGACAGTCAAGCTGCTCAAAGACTCAGCAGCAGAGAAACGAGCCAAAGAAAAAGCAGAAGCTCCCACGGTCAAGACGGAAGAGCAGACGCGGCACGACGAGGAACAAAAGGAGAAGAATGCACAGAAGGAGAAGACAGCAAGCCAAGACGCATCGAAGAGCGTATGGAAGCGGAAGTTCAGACCCTTGCCGGAGGCCAAAGCCGTAGACCTGTTCGCAGATGTCATTGGAGATGCCTTTGTTCTTCTCGTTGCTGGTGGGTTGATCATTTACGAATATGTCAGGTCGAGGGGGAAACCGGACGCCAATGCGGAGAAGATTGCCGAGCTGCATTCAAAGCTGGACGCATTGGATGCTCGGGAGAAGCAGCTTGAAGAGGCAGAAAAGGAGCAGCAGACTCGGGTCGAGACTCTGGAGCAGGCAATTGAGGAGATGAGAAAAGCAAGCAGTAAGAAGAAGGCCTCGTCGTTTTCTCGATCGTAAAGCAATGGGAGCCCATCTGGATGGCTGTATCAAGGCAACGATGGAGTATTTCAGGTTGGAGAATGGCGCATGGCCGTTTCAACATGATCGTTTGTAAGATCAATTGGGTAGACCAGCCACCATGCTGTTGGCCTTGTAAACAGGATATTGCGGTAAGGTTCAAAGTCATTTTTCTAGCCGCTTGTACAAGTCAATTCTACATAGAAGAAAATCTCCAACATCATGTTATTTTGTATTACTCGCATGGCGCGGTAACATTGTTTTGTTCTGTGTGTTTGGTATCCCCAAAGTGCTCAGTGGGAGCCTAATCTTGCCCTGGCTCTATCCTTCCCAATCGGGCTTTCTAAGTCCTTTGCTCTCCCGCTCCAGTAGCAACATCTACCTCACCACACTCTCCACAACTTCAGTCCACGGCACGGTGGAAGGGTTCAGAGGATAAGCAGACCACTTCACAACACTGGAACCGTATTTATCCTCCTCAGTATGTTCTGCACCTCTCTTCGAAAGCGTCCCGAATGGGCAAATGTTCCCAGCACGCTCCTCAATTCACAACAGCCACGATGGGGAGGTATGTCTCTTTACTAATCCACTTCTCCCAACGATCAAGCTAAGGCTAGTCAGAACAGTCTCTCACAACCCATGATCTGGCCGTTCCGATTCCGAACCGTCATGGCTCTCTCGACACCTTCCTCTTTCTCGCCCTATCTCCTTCTGATACCCAGCCTCCAGCCTCAGCAATTGCACGTATACAACATCTTTACCACCATAACGGCGGCAGAAATGTAGGTATCGTCTTCTTGTTGAATGGGAAGACACCGAAGGGCAATGGAACGATAGCTTTGATAAATTTACAAGTCAGGTGGGTGTCTTATTACCCTCTCCGAAGTCTGTACATCGAGAATCAGCCCAACTGACTATAGCTAGCCTTCTTCCAAATCTTGAAATGCCCATTGTCCCCCTGTTCTCCCTCTCCACCCTCCAGAAGACGCTCTCCGACTTCCAATACCAATTGGTCCAGAAGCGCCGCTCCGCAGCACCTTCTCCTGTCCAACCAGCTATCTCTCTTTTACCTTACTGTACCAATAATCCACCACTTCCAGAACATGCTCGGAATGTTATCAGTGACATTTGTCACAGCATGGCAGATGTTGCTCGTGCTGCTACGACCGCGGATGGACAGCTGGGTTTGAAGGACTGGCTTGACACGACAGTGCCGGGTGCCGCGCAGGATATCATTGATTTTTGGGACGAGGAGATAATTGTCTATTGAGGGTCTTGCAGCTCGCAAGACGGTTTCAGCATAGCTTGCAGGTTCGGGACAATCTCTCTAGTCTCTAGTCTTTGAGCTTTCCCACTTGCTTAGTGCTTGAAGATTGCTTCTAAGTCTAAATTGCTAGCATGGGTACCGGAACTACAGGTACAGCTTTCCTGTAAGCCATGTCTCTAGCTCTCCCTTAATTGCTATACTTCTACATGAGCACAATCAAATACATGGCCAGGCTACGGGACGGGACGATCCTCCTGCCACTTACAGCACTGACAGCCACTATGCATTGCATACGGTACCATACTGAGGGAAAATAAAATACAACACATTCCACACTTCTCAATATGGCTATGGATACGAATCTCCATCACATTCGAGCGCATTCGAAGTCGGGTGTCAAAAAGCAAATGATGCCTCAAATTACCTGATGCCCACCAACGACCCCTCCGAATCCACTTCCCCACCAACCCTGTGCTGGAAATATGACGTACGAAACCTATGGGCCCACGAGCCTCACATCCCGAAACAGGGCTCGGTTGAGTCAGGGCAATAATCAGGCACAAGGCAGATCCATCCATCCAGGAATGGACAAATGAATCAAATGACTTATCCTTGCCAAGGAAGACAGATGTCTGAACGTGACACACGTTGGAGGAAAAGGAAGGGAAGGGAAAGGATCATGAAAGCAACTCGCCCTCACCCCACAATTGCCCCGCCCTGCCCTGTCCTGTCGCGTGAGAGAGCAACCCTGTCCTCCCATGACGTAGCTTCCGAAGTGAGCTAGAGCACGCCAGGAACCTCATTCATTCGATCGATCAGCTCACTGCTCTGCGTGCCCAGGTGCTTAAGGGAAAGGGCTGGGCTGATCTGATCCGACAGCTACAAAACCACATTCCTTCCCCTCCATTTCAACCTCTTCCTTCTTCATACAAACCAAAGAACTTCAAACCACAGCACTTCTACAATCAACAACTCTTGAGATCTTTCTACAGTACCGATCTCAACTTAGCACATACAAAACAAACACCACCACCAATCCAAACACCCCAAACCTCAGCAAATATGGTTCGCGGAGAAGCTTCAATCGTCAAGTGCCACTACAAGGGCAAGACCGAGGACTTCGTCATCTTCGTCGACGACGTCGAGTCCGCCGAGAAGTGGAAGACCGACAAGAGCATTCCCCTCGCTCAGGTCGTCAGCTCCTTCAAGGTGTTCGTCAGCAAGTATGTTGTCCATCTCGTTTCTGTTTTGTTTGTTTTCTTCTGCTCGACTCGTGTTCCAAATTACCCCTCACTTGGTGTGCAGGACCAGTGTTATCCACCCATTTACCCCACCACACCATTACAGCAGTGCAAGAATCACTTTACTTCACTTCCCTCCATTCCACATTGAGATGCGTTCAACTCATGCTGGATCATTCATTGCATACTCTGCCCTTCGTCCTCAACTGCGACTAAATGAAACAAGATACTAACAAATTACCCTCAACAGGCAAGGCAAGCAAGGTCCCCTCGACGGCGCCTCCAACCAAACACTCGAGACCGAATTCGGCACCAGCCAGGAGGAAGAAGTTATCAAGCAGATCATCGAGAAGGGAACCATGCAAGAGACTGAGGTACATACCCTTTCCCAAACTTGATCCACCTTACTACCATGAAAATAATTAACTGACACCTCTACCAGGGTATGGCCAGACAAGGCACCAAGAACGACAGCATGGGTGCCCGCGCCGGCCACTAAGCGGCTCGCCCCTTTACACCCACTCCTTCCTCACTGACGAAGAGTGCGGGATGTGTACAATAGACATTTGACATGGGCGCAGGAGGAAATCGGGATTCTGAAAGCCTTAGTCTTGACATTTGCATTTGATGGATAGGTAGCATGGCAGAGCATCTGCTTGCTTGTTACTCACTCACTCCTATGACTCCTACTGGCGATAATTTACCTGGCTGGCTTGCACAAACAAGCGGCTGGTATACGGGCGGATGAGAATATCATGACTTGATGAGATGATGATGGATGGATGCCTGCTTTAGGTAGTTAGGCATTCGATCCTCTGCATTCAATGAAAAATCCATAAAATGTATCATGCTTCCTCTGGAATGTTACCAGATACGTTGTGACAGGAGGTTTGTAGTGCGCTTGCATGGTAACATTCGCCCGAAACATTGTCAGGCCATGAATAAGCTGCTTAACGCATCACCACATACAAGAATCCGTTACAGAATTGGCAACATGAGAAGTTGTTCACTCCATTATTGTAACGCATAGGAATACTGCTCCTCTAGGAATCTAGTCAATGCTAGTTGGAACCCCAACTCCCCCAGTAATTTACAACTCATGACGCTACCCCAAGAATATCATATACAAGCAGTACTCATCTTCCTAGTACTGTAACACAATATCTTCATCGGAAGAAATTCCTGATACCCTCGGCAACACCAACACGTTTACCATGACCCAAACCTCTTCCTTTCTCCTTTCCCTTCTCCTTTTCTGTCTTAGCCTGCTTACCTGTACTTCCCAACGAATCCATCTTCTGCTGCGACTGCACTGATGGCACGTTTTCCTTCTCCTCGGACTTCTCCTCGATCATGAGATCAGCCATTTTTGTAGTTGGGGTGGGCGTGATCCTATTCATCGGGACACTGTTCGCACTCGACGTTCGGAGTGGAGGCGTGATGATGCGCTGGCCATCATGACTCCAACTCTTGACCTTGAGTGTAGCTAGTCTCCGCAGTGTGTTTGCAGGACTCTCATTAGCAGTAGCAGGAATGGCTGTGTGATTCTCGATGAGATCCGAGTGCGGGACATTTTCCTTCTCATCCTGGATGACTGAAAGCCTAGAGCGTGAAGGGTCGTCACTTTCTGGTAGTTGATTGGGCTCACTATGGCATTCACCACGAGATGGAGTGGCCCTGAGAATGTCATGCTCGCCTGATTCGTCGTCTTCAGCCGTCATATGAAGACTGGCCAAGCTACCTGAGCGTTTGGTGAAGTTACTTGCAATGCTTGCAACACTTAGTTTTCGCATCATTGAACTAGCAGAGGCGCGAACGAGATGCTCACTGCGTGCTCGACTAGTCATACCCGGGTAGGGTAAAATTTCTCTTGTCCATACATCTGTGAGAAGGCCTTCGAGTCGAATACGATCAGCTCGTGCTGGTGCAAGAACGGGAATCCGGTTTGTTGTAAGAAGAGACTGGGATCGATTTATAGAAGCGCATGACGCTGTCTCTTTGAAGGCATTTGTATTCTTGATGATGACTTGACAAAGTCCAGACATTGAGCCTACTGTGGTGGCTCTGTGTATCGATATCCTTCTAGCAATGGTACCTGTACAATGTTAGCTCAAGGCATCGGGTTGGTTCTTGGGATTTTACAGTACCAGGCTTTCCAAAAACGGCCCCCATAGGTTTGACAGGTATCAACAATGATATAAATAATGCTTGCTCTCCAGCATCGAGAACATCTCTGCCAGATCGGTCTGCCAACCGACTTCGCCACTCAAGTTCCTCCTTCGGAGAACACGCACTCATGGTGATCTCGAACAATTGATGATCGCACTCAAAGACTAATTTCCACGAGCAAGGCGCCGTGTGACATTGCAAGCCTAGCAGTCGTCAGACTTCGGTCCAGCGATGCTGATGGAAATGCATACCTCTGCCATTGTCAACCTCTTCAATCCGAACTTCGCTGAGTCCGATGCAAGCTTGAACCGTGTACGTCTGGTCATTCTTCGCAGCCGATGCAAGAAGTAGAAAGTCACGGTAGAGAAGACATATCATGTACTGTCCGTCGACTCCGTTTGTCGTTTGCCAGGATACATGAAGAACTCCACACAAATGGATGTGGCCGAGAGTACGAATAGATGACTTTGACCGAGCGCCGGGCTAGGAACGATCAGTAAACTCGGAGCTCCAGGGTCGATCTCCCTACCATATCGGGAAATACGAGACGATCTTGCAAAAGCCAGGACTTTTCGATGGTAGCTTTCATCCTTGGGTCATCAGTTGCACGATTGATTTCAGTTGTTGCCTCTCGGAGTCGAATGAGGACATTCTCGATCTCCATATGAGAATCTGGGCAGTCACACACGGGCGTCTGCTTCAGCAGCTCGGAAAACAGTAGAGGATATTTGCATACGCGCTGAATTGGCTACTACACATCAGCAAGCTTGATCGAGAACGAAGTTATTCATATGATACCTTGACCAAGAGGTCCCCAATAGTCAGTGCTTTTTTGGAGCTGTCATTTTGGCTATTGATAGATGCCAGAGATGAGGCTAGCGCTTCGAATCCCCTTTGGTAAGTCTCCCATTGAGGAATGGTGCGATAGGCATTGGCGACATCTTTGATCATCATCTCATATTTGGCACCATACTCCTCGTAGACAAAGAATCGGTTCATCTATTGCAAATCTTGTGAGCAGAGTAATCATGGTAGGCGGATCATATCACCTTTTTGCCAAATACTCTAGCAACATCGGCTGCCACCTTGGGTTCTGCAGTCATGCCAGGAATCTTTTGAAGCCATACCGTACCTCCAATATTCTCAGGGACTGCATCGAGACTTCGCCAGCGATGGTGTGCATGGCGTGGTGTTTTGATCGTCAGTTCGGCGGTTGTCTGGGTGTATTCTGAGTGGGGCACCACTCGGTGAAGCTCGCCCAAGAGATCCTCGTGAAGTTCGACAATATCATTCAGGTTCCTATTGATAGAAGCTCGAAGATGCAAGGACAGACTCGGGATTGAAGCTAGCAGTGTAACATAGACCTGGATTCCGTCAGGTCACTGGATATTGGTGTCAAGTGTTGTACTTACATTTATGAGGAACTTGATATCCGCTAAATAGCCCTCTTCGGTGGTAATGATCTCCTCCAGTACTTTGCGCCGTTGAAGGAGGCGGCTTGTAACAGCTTGGTCAATGACAGCACCACTAGCAAGGTAGGAACTATCTTCCGACAAACGACCGACGTTTGAAGCTTTGCTACTGCGGTCCGTTCTTTGATGGCGAGAGGATACGCCGGTTTTCTTCGAATGTGGAGCAACGCTGAAGCTTGCAAGACTGATGCTAGCACTTTTCACAGCTGTAACAAAGCCGAAGGATGATCCCGATGAAGACTTCTTATGGGCGGATCGTCGGCGAGTACTTGGAGTTTCGAATAGCTCGTGCTCTAGCGCCGAGCTGGTCATATCACAACTGACTGTCTTGCGTCTTTCCGTAGCTCGTCTCTGAAGGCTCCTCATCCACTTATTGAAAGGTCGTTCCCCATCCAATGGTAAGGACCGATTTCCGAAAGGATCAGCCTCTTCCAAGGAGAATCTTTGAAGCTTGACAGGCTGTGGAGACTGCGAATCATCGGCATTGAAGGACAATCCTAGCGCAGCTATGTTATCCAACGTGTTCCAGCCCTCGCCTTTGTCGCTACCACTAGAGCCTGCTGTCTTGGAGCGAAGATTGATTTCATCGAAAAGGTCTTCTTGTGACACATTTCCAACAGAAGCTCTCTGGCTTGAAGGAGGAGGAATTGGAGTACCCCAACTTGTCTTTCGGGGAATGTGAGTCGAGTTCCGGCGGGAAAGTGTTGGAGTTGACAGTTCCAGAGAGGTTGTAACATTAAGTCCAGCTTCTGGCAGATCCATGATGTGAGAGCAAGGATCCAAAAATGTTAATACAAAATTGCTCCAAACTTCCAAGAAAGGTCGGGCTTTGGATAGAGAAAGGCCGGAGTACAACGCAAAAGAAAAATGGGATGAGAGTGACCAAGATTGTAAAGCACAAAAGAGCAAAGCTTGGGAAGTGATCACTTGAAACGTCCCTTGAGGCTACTGGGTGAGGCAAGAGCGATGTTGCAGCGACTGCTGATATATTCTTTCCCATATTTTACAAAGAATAACGGATCATTCAACAACACAGATGTTGAATGCAATTTTATCATTTCTTGATTTCCCCATTTCCAAATGTATTTTCTGAGCTACTTGCTTCCAAGCCGCTGGATGGTGCAAGATTGAGCCGACTTTGAAAATAGAGATATCAAACGATCTTGAATAGTCCATATATCCTACCTAGGCAGTCTGATTCGAGTTGAAACGAGGACGTATAATACGGGTAGCTTCTATCTTGGTCCGAGTCGTAGTCAGTTGGTGATTGAGCTGATCCGAGCTATTGGAGAGAACGCTTAGTCATCATAAGAATCTACCCCGCCAAATCAACGCGTCCGCCTCGCAGCCTGGGAACAAGGCTGAACAAAAGGCAAGCTCTCTTTCGATCTCAAACTTCCGCGTTTACTCGAGAAATGGGACTGCCATTGAGGATGGAGAATCTTCATGCACCAACGGTCCCTTCTGGGCCTACATCTGGGCCTGTGGCGAATGGAACACAATCAAGCGGCTTGACTTTGGCACAACTCCAAGCCAAGAAAGACAACCTCGAGGCAGAGATCAGAGCTTTGGGAGGAGTTTTGGACTCTGTATGTATGACCATTGGGGGATGGAACCTGCGCTGATAAGAGCAGCATGGCGTGGATATGAACACAAGACTACTTACTCCGGATGGTTTTCCTCGAGCAGACCTAGATGTTGCGCAAAGTATGTACCGCATCGAGGACACCCAGCAGATACTGATAAACTACCAGTTCGAACAACACGAGCACGCATCATCTACCTCAAAAACGACCACAAAGCTCTTATGAGCATCATCGAGAAGCACATCCACAAACACTTCGCACGTCTGGCAGAGAATGGACCAGAGGACGAGCCCATGACAAATGGAAGCAGCTCGATAATGGAATTTCCATCAGCCTCAGAACCACAAACACTGAGCCCTCCTTTCGCCAAAGTTAATAGCGTCGTAGCAGATAGCCCGGCAGAATCTGCAGGCTTAAAAGCAGGAGATCAGATTAGGGTCTTTGGATATGTCAACAACATGAACCACGATGAACTGAAGAGGGTTGCTGAGTGCGTTCAAGGCAACGAGGGTGTAAGTGTCCATTTCCAGCGCTGGGTTCGACTGTCCAGGCTGACACCAACAGCGTGAGGTTCTTGTCAAGGTCTCTAGAGCTATAAATGGCAGCTCAAGAAAGCAGGAGCTACAGTTGAGCTTGACGCCCAGACGAGATTGGGGAGGGCGAGGTCTTCTTGGCTGCCATATCCTTCCTTTATAACTGTCGCAAGGACTTGGAGACAGAAGAAATCTTATTGATATGAAATTGGAGCGCCGGTGTTCCACGGAAGGCGTTCGGATCGGAAAATGGACAGCTGGTTGAAGATGTTGTGACAGTAGCATGGCAGCAAGAGAGCTTTTGTTTCATTGCCAGAAATGTCTCCTAGAAAATTGGGCAAAGTGAATAGAAACCCAGAGGGACAGAAACGTGAATTGTGATTTAATAACACCAAAATTGTCTGACGTAGGAGTTCCGATTGGAAATCGAAATTGGGAATGAATTCGAGTCGAGTAAATTCACTGCCGCAAGCGCAGGCGGCAATAAGGTATGATCACGTGCTTCGCTTAGGTTAGCATTTTTCGAACAGCGCCCGCCTCTTTGCCTGCCAAAACATCCTCGCAACTTCGAGAGAGATCAAATCATTACCCACCACGTCCACAAACGAAACAGCGCAACAAAGGTTGGCCCTCCCACATAAATTGCCTCTGCGCCAGATCCGCTCGGGCCTTACTATATCCTTTACGCCTGCTAATCAGTTTATCGCAGCGTGAAGAGATTCTGATCGACTGTTTACCTCACCTACAACTCCACAATCACATCAACAACCATGGCTGAAGCAGCTTCAACCGTCCCTACCTTCAAGCTTGTGCTTGTCGGTGATGGAGGAACCGGAAAGGTGAGGCTTATCTACCTGCTAGATGCGCTGTTGCTGGTGCTGCTGGGTGGAAAGCGCAGTCACTACGCTGCCTGCATCCCAGCATCGGCGGTTCATCAAGTCCAGAGCTATAGCTAACATCTGCCTAGACCACCTTCGTCAAGCGTCATTTGACTGGAGAGTTCGAGAAAAAGTACATCGCAACTCTCGGTGTCGAAGTCCATCCCCTTGGATTTAGCACAGTATGCGCATCACCCCACCAAAAGCTTGTTGGGCGCGGCTAATATTTTGGTCAGAACCTGGGCAACATTCAGTTCGATGTCTGGGATACTGCAGGACAAGAGAAGTTCGGTGGTCTGCGTGATGGATACTATATCAACGGCCAATGTGGTATCATCATGTTCGACGTTACCTCCAGAATTACCTACAAGAACGTTCCCAACTGGCACCGTACGTACTAGGCAGCATGGCATATTTAGCTGGATATATACTGACGACACTGGTTAGGTGACTTGGTCCGTGTCTGCGAGAACATCCCCATCGTCCTCACCGGCAACAAGGTTGATGTCAAGGAGCGAAAGGTCAAGGCAAAGACAATCACCTTCCACCGAAAGAAGAACCTCCAATACTACGATATCTCCGCCAAGTCCAACTACAATTTCGAGAAGCCATTCCTCTGGTTGGCCCGAAAGCTCGTCGGAAACGCCACTCTTGTAAGTCTTTAACCCTACACTCTCTGAAGCTCATGCTGAATGCCATAGGAATTTGTTGCCGCCCCCGCCCTTGCCCCACCTACCGCAACTGTTGACGCTGAGTTGCTCGCCCAATACCAACAGGAGATGAACGATGCTGCCCAGATGCCTCTTCCAGATGAGGATGATGCCGATTTGTAGACTGCGCAATGCTATCTTGTGGGGGCCATAGCGATCACTTCTTAGCAGCATCTTAGAAAGTTCTTTTTCGGCGATATTTGCATGTTTTTGTCCGTCAGTCTTGCAGATAGAGACAGATGACACCGGGTCCTCTTATTTTCTGGGCAGGGATATCTCACAGGCAGCGGGCATGTTGAGAGGGATGGATGGATGGATGGGAGGGACTTTTATGAACAACGAAGCAAAACGTTGGGGGTAGCAATGACTTCAGATACAGCCGCATAGCGGCTTATGTAGCTAGACCAAAAAGCCAGCAGTCCTTTTGATTCGGCCATTACAACTATATCCCAGCAAGAATCCGACCGTGATACCCTTCTAGTTGCCTTTCTTTCCTTGTTGTACGTCAGAAGGTAAGTGCCTTGGCCAAGGTTTCATAGTCAAGTAAATTCCCTTTCTAGAAGGATTCTCACAGCAAAAATTCACAAGATTGCTTGAGCTTGTCATTTGCAGTTGCGATCGTATAGGAAGTTGATGTCACGAGCCTTTGATGTGCTGTTGCCGGGCCTAATCCCCACCAGGAAGGTAGAAGTTTTCCCCGGCTACCCCTCCTTTCCCCCCACCGTCATGCATTTTGTCAATGCCGTAAACATTTTTCATCTACCGCAGATTGAAATGCGACGGGATTGTCGGAAGATAGAGCATTTTCAGCACAACCCCTACAAAACGCTATATTTGAATTTGTTCGACTTTCTACTTCTTGCTGGACAATGGCAAGCGAATGTACATATTGCTCGCTCAGTGTTGGCATCCATCATTCCCGGGGTAGATCTGAATGATTTCCTAGTATTGTGATGGCTCCGTTAGTCCAAGTGCTACATTGAGCGGCTCTCTGTCAATCAAGCTTTGCAGCCAAGTTATATCATACTATGCTCAGAAAGGCATGGAGTAACCTCGTAAGTTGTCACATCCATGCCGACCTTCCACATTCTCTTCTAGCTGCTCGACTCCCGCCACTCAATTTACATGTCCTTGAACTGTTATGGGTCTTATCGGTATGTAAGATTCGGATAGATTCAATTGAACCCTGCATCCCGTTAAGATTTTCCAGGCCCTCGTCATTTGATCGACATGGAGCCATTTTCGAAGTCAAGCTTCTCTCCGCTTCGCCTCGGGATCGGCCACTTAAGCTTCCCAATCACTCAAAGGAAGCTCCGGTAAAGATCATTTGTTAGTACTGCGTGCTGGAGCAGCTACTTAAGCTATAAAACTAGAGCTACCCCTCCAGGTTGGTAGGATTTTCTTACCTCAAATACTTTCGGAAGTGAGACACAAAAAGAGCGTGCCTTCTTTCTTTTCATATACTGTAAACATGGTTTTCTCTCTTATAACTTCGTTGGCATTGCTTGCCGGCGTCAACGGCATCCGATACACTCAGTCAAACCTTCAAGCCAGATCACTCGACAATCACAAGTTCGCAAGACAGCTTCCTGCAAATGCCACAGGATTAAAGAGTATTACCACTCCACAGAATGTGACGATCAGATACAAAGAGCCTGGTAAAGAGGGTGTTTGCGAGACTACTCCCGGAGTGAACTCATACTCTGGTTATATTGATCTAGATGTATGTTTTATATGCTTTGAATAGTTATAAAAGTCACTAAATTTCATAGGAACATTCGCATACTTTCTTCTGGTTTTTTGAGGCAAGGAACAATCCCAAGGAGGCTCCTATCACTCTTTGGCTGAATGGTGGCCCCGGATCGGATTCTCTGATCGGTCTCTTCGAAGGTCAGTCTGCATGTTGCCGAGAGAATACGAAGCTTACTTCGTCTTCTTGCAGAGCTTGGTCCCTGCAATATCACGGCAAATCTTACAACACAGGTCAATCCGTACTCATGGACCGAAGTTTCGAACATGCTGTTTTTGTCACAGCCGCTGGGTGTTGGGTTCTCATATGGTAGCGAAGGGGAGGGTAGCCTTGACTCTGGTATGTTCTCTTAAACGTGTATACTGTTGAATATCGCTAATTTCCAGTCAGTCGGTACCTACCAGAACAGCTCAGTCAATGGAGTCCAAGGGAGATATCCAGTGATTAACGCAACAGCTCTCGACACCACGGACCTATCTGCCGCCGCTGCATGGCACGTTCTGCAGGGATTTTTGGGTGGACTCCCGCAATTGCATGCCAATATCACTTCGAAGGAGTTCAATCTTTGGACAGAAAGTTATGGTGGGCATTACGGACCAGGTATGCTTTGTCCACGAATTGGCAATTGAACCCTTCGCTGAATCTTGTTTTCTAGCATTTTTCAATTACTTCTACGAGCAGAACGAGATGATTGCGAATGGCTCCAGTCAAGGAATCCAGCTCAACTTCAATACTCTTGGGGTCATTAACGGCATCATCGACGAGTACACTCAAGCTCCACAGTGGGGTTTTCGCGGTCCCCAGTCTGACAAAAATTACTGACATAGTATGACATAGCTACCCTGAATTTGCCGTCAACAGTAAGAAAGCCTGACGATGAACACTGTGTGTATGTAATTAATTTAGTATGTAGATACTTACGGGATCAAAGCGGTCAACGATACTGGTGAGTGCAGACCTTAAATTGTCGAGTGCTGCTGCGAGACTTTGACTAACGGAATTAGTCTACAATTACCAAAAGTTTGCACTGTAAGAAACCATGGCAGAGTCTCCTAGCTACTTCTGACAAGCTCCAGAAATATGGTATATGGCTGCCTCGATCAGATCAACATGTGTCGAGCAACAAACCGAACAAGTCTTTCCGAACAAGCCATCTGCACCGAGGCAGAAAACATGTGCAGAGACAACGTCGAAGGGCCGTATTATTACTACTCTGGCAGGGGCGTCTATGACATCAGGCATCCATCAGATGATCCAACACCACCGAGTTACTACGTTGACTATCTCAATATGGACTCAACACGAAATGCCCTTGGAGTCAACCTCAATTACACCCAGTCCAACAACGAGGTCTACTATGCTTTCCAGCAGACTGGGGATTTTGTGTACCCCAACTTTATCGAGGATCTTGAGATGTTATTGAACAACAGTGTTAGAGTGTCTATGATTTATGGCGACGCAGACTACATTTGTAACTGGTACACGGCTTTTCTCGACGTCCCGACCACCAAGTATGGCAGAGCTAATTGTAAAATAGGTTTGGAGGTCAAGCAGTTTCACTTGCTGTCAACTACACACACAAGGAGGAGTTTGCAGCTGCTGGGTATGCCCCATTTAGGGTAGACGGCACGGAATATGGGGAAGTTCGCCAGCGTGGAAATTTTTCCTTCACTCGAGTTTACGAGGTATGCTGCAATTACTGCTTCTGATATTTGCTCCCTCTCCTCACTAACAGTGCAAAGGCGGGCCATGAGGTTCCATACTACCAACCGATAGCCAGCCTTGAGTTGTTCCGCCGAATCCTCCTCGGCCTGGATCTAGCAGATGGAAACCTCAGAATTTCTGCAAATTACACGACAGTCGGAACGGCAAATTCGACGCATACCGAATCATTTGTTGCCTTACCTTCAACTTCGTCGAGCCAAGCCAGTGGATCATCAACGATGCGCTCCAGTGCTGCATCTGTTACGACCGTCGCACCTCAGGTGATCGAATGGTAGGAGTAATGCTAGTCCAGGAATCGGGAGTCTTTCCAAGGCGTAGCAAGGATTGGAGAACTTCGAGTATTGAAGATTATCATTATCCGTTAAAGAAGATTTTAGATGCCGTCATAGCATCACTTTAAACATATTCGTCGCTGGGGTTTTTGATCAAGACTCAGAGTCCTCAATGGTCAGAACCGACCATATCTAGCACTTCGTAGTGGGCAGGTTCTTCAATAACCCAGTCAGGTACAGGTCTGAATACTCACAACATTTGTACGTTTTTTGGGAAACATGTCATTAATCATTGCAAAATACTCGTAAAAATCATTGAACATTCAAGTCGCGTTAATATCACACTCGAAATTTTGTTGCTGTGTTGATAGGACGTGATGTTGACTTAGAGCCTGAAGTGGATTGGGCTGGGGCGGAATTTCTTCGGCCCTGCATCTCGCAACGCGACTTGAACATCGGCCCAACGCGCCTCTCCGCTCTTCAATATCTCCTTCACTTTCCTCCATATCCCAACATCAATTGGTCTTCCACGTCTCGAATACTTTCCGAATTCTTTCCAATCAATATTCACTACAGCATACACCATTACACATATTGGTATGGTATGAATATTAACCAAAATGAGCGACGCGACTCTACCTCCACCCCGCTGCCTCTCTTCTGCTGCCCCGGCTACGGCAGCTCGCATGCGTTCGGATTCCAGCTCTGGTGAAGGGGAATTTGAGACGTGTTTGGAGCAGTCTGCTAGCTATGTTCCTAGGGGAGAAGGACTGGGGGACTCTGAGGCAAGAGCGGACAATAAGCAGAAGAGGAAGAGAACTAGGTACGTTTGTGGGAAATACATCCACAAATACTTATATACAGTTCTGCACTTGCCCTATCAACCAAAGAATACTCCATGTTTATTCGTATACTTACCAACGTCCGAGCCTTTGCTAATTTGCTCTATTACAGTCCAGCGGACCAGGCCATACTTGAGGCCGAGTATAAACAGAATCCCAAGCCCAACAAGGCAGCACGCGCGGAAATAGTAGAGAAGGTGTCTTTGAATGAGAAGGAAGTCCAGGTAAGGTTTTCCGTTCCAGACACGGTTATTGTAATAACAGGCGCGTCGCGAGGCGATGCTCAGGAACTGACGTACTTCCAGATATGGTTTCAGAATAGAAGACAAATAAACAGACGCAAGTCACGGCCACTGCTACCACACGAGATCGCAGCATTTGGATTGGGAGGTATGGCCGCATTGTCTTCTGACCCGGCATCTATGGCGGGATATAGCAGCAGTCCAAGTATGGAGGAGACAGAGCCAAGCTCACAAGCAGAAGTCAATATCATACAAGAAGAACCCAGTAACGCTCAGGATGAGGTACAAGAGGTTGTTTTGCCCAAGCCAGCAGAGCTCCCTGTGGGAATCGAAGAGAAGGTGGAGGCAGAAGTCGCAGCCGTTGTGGAGGAAGTCGTTGCAACACTACCGCCACCATTGCTTCGCCGAGGTTCATCTGGAGTCTCAATCAATGAGTCTAGCTCATTCCCCATACCCGAAACTACCACAAAGTCATTTTCTTCGACACCTGGGTACCTTGCGAATCGATGGAACACCTACAATAGCTCGTTCTCTACACCTGCATCCTCTCAAGCGCCAGTATTCACTACGCCAGCCATGTAAGTTCCGCCGACAACACCGCTGTGCTACAAACACTAACAGATGTTTTTAGCTTCAAAGCAACACAGCCAAACTCATGTCCAGAGCGTATTGACGAGACTGTATCCTCCGCTCCATCTAATGTGCGACTATCACTGTCCCTAGACGGTAAGGCGGAGCTGATATCAACCACCCCATCACCCCCACGCCAATACGCCCCTCGTCCCACTTCATCCTCGGGATCCATGCTGCCACAGAGAAGGATGGGCCTCCAGAGAAGTCAAAGTGCAATCTCTTTTGGACCTCGCAAATCAATAGTTCATCCTGGAGCATCCCTGATGCCTCGATTACCTACCGGCCGTTCCAGAGATACTCGCACATGGGAAACCTGCTGTGATGGGGAGGTCCGAGATGAGCTTACTACATTGGCCGAGAACGAATCTCATGGTTCTGCCGTGGCAGCAATTAGCCTTATTCGGTCCAGCAGTAGTGCTGCTCTGAAAACAAATCCGAACAAGCGCAATGCGCCAGCTATGAAGCATGATCCGACCAAGCAAGGCAAGAAACAAAAGCTTGGAAGGTCAGTCTCCAGTGTTGCCAGACTACAAAATCCCAGCAAGATTCCTCCGAAGGCCTCTAAGGACTCATCTGAATATACGAAGGACGGTCTCTTACGATCTCCTTCTGGAGACTCTGATAAGGAGAATTGGCTTCCTCGTGAAGGCGGAGGCAACCCGCGCCGCAGACCACTTCCCACCGGCCGATCAGACAACCGGCCGCAATCTCGTGCTGTGCTTGGCGAAAACAACAACATCCCAACACATGCCGACTTTGGTGGAAACAGAAATCGGAAACGAAAACCAGCGGTCGAGCATGCAATATTTGAGGATCCAGAGAACAAAGCGGAAGTGGGCGAAGAGGTCGAGAAGTTCATGCGTGGAGAGGTTAGCCCGAGTAAAAAGGGTGATCTCGACTGCATTCAAGGCTTGCTCTCTCTTAGCCAAGGCAATTGGCGGTAGCACAGAGTTGTAAATAGTTCTGAGGTTTGAAGCGTTATGTGGCAGTATCTGCTGATGTTTGGGTTTTGCTTACGGGGCGCGAGGTCAACAGCATTGGGTAGGAGTTCAGGGGATTACAGTATACATGTTTGATTTCCGTTCTGAATACTTCGGATACCAAGATTAGCTATGCTAAATGATGTTTACCAGATTATTTCTTTGCGCCCTCTCTATTCTTCTGTGGCTATCTTTAATCTCTGCTGGACAGCAGAAGATTGTCCAGGATGATCTTGCGACATTGAAAGACGAGGTGGATACACCAAACAAGGATACCTTAGAAGAGCCAGAGCATGTTGGAGATGCCATTTTCCAGAATAATCTTGCGACCTTGGAGGCGGAGCGACGGCCTCTCTTGTCGCCAATTTCCCTGTCCAGAGACAACTCCCAAACATCTAGTGTTCAAGTGGAGCCGTACCTTGACATCCTACACATCGACGAAAGGACTGTCAAATTATCTGTCAACCTTTCTGTCATCTACTATTTTTCTTAACCTTGTTGACGCCGCCAACGAGTTTCCTCTCTCTCTGAAATCTAGCTGACGGAGGGGCTTATTTCACATACTATTCTCTTTCCAGCGAGTAGATTCACTAGCCACATCAAATTCCAAGGATTCTACACTACATGTAAAAAACACTCTTCCGCCTGTTATTCTTCTACAAGAAACAACAACAATCGATGATCCTTCCACCTCACATTCGTGTCGCCCACTCTCACTCTACCTACTATTGCTGCATGCCGCCCAATCTCTACAACACGATTCATAAGTTCGGCAGCACCTCTCTTCACATTCTTAACAGCAACAAGCACCTGTAGAGGAGATAGGTCGCCGGCATACCGTGAATCTCTTGGACACAGACACAGAAGCTCAAAACCCAATCTAGCCCACGACTTTCATGTATCGTAACCACGTTCCTTTCGACTTTCATTGCATTGACACTTGACAGGAATCTACCATCAAAACCTCTTCAAGATTTGACGGCACATGAAATATCTGGCAGACCCTCAGATCAAATTCACCGCCCAAAACAACTTCATATCCACACCACGAGTACTAATCAATATCCGGCTTTGATACGAATACACTAACAGATCAAAAATTCCTCTAACATTCTGGAAAGGTATGGCAGCGAGTTCCCTGAAGAAAGGATGGTTGACGTCGTTGGTTCCTGCAACAGCTGCCCATGCCAGTTCAATATCCCGATCCATCAACATCAGACCCATTAACTACCTCAAAGTTCCCCAGCTCTCTTTCATACATACCGTTCGTAAGAAGGCTAAGAAGGCACGGGGAGAAGCAAAGGTTATCAGCCCGGCGGTCGACGTCCACGGAAACGTCGTCCGAACTTCAGTTGCAATTTCGAAGCAAGAAAGCAGCACAGCCGTGACTGAGCTTTCCAAAGACATCAGTGCTCTTACTCTCTATGCACCTTCTGAAGGGCAACTGGGAGAATCCAGGATTATTCATAGCTCAATTTCAAAAACAGAGTTCAATGTACAAAGCAAGGACACAACTTCGACAATCCTCGACACCCATCAACAACCTCAACATGGCCCGATCCACTTCCACCGCAGACCACACAAGACCGTACACAACCACAATGTCCTCTCCAACCCATCACCACTGACCTCTGAGAGTCGAAAATACGCCATCCCAAAGCCTCACTCTCATGCAACCCAGCCTCTCACAGTCAAGGTCGACCCAAGAGCTCATATCCGACCCTCAACCCCTGAGCCAATCAGTCCAACCACAATCAAGAATCGTCTTCGAAGTCTCTTCGACCATGAAGAAATACATGCCGAGTGGGCCGAGCGCGAACGCAAGAACCCATTCCCATACCTCGACCAGAACTATGGCTGGAACCGGGCGATGTGTGCAGGCAAGATGTATTTCCACACCGAGTGGACACCATTCAACAACGATGATACGCTTAACGGAGCACTTGAGGAAATGTTATATATCAAACGCTGCTTTGCCAGATTCAGTCTATGGGCTCAGAGAGAGGCAATGGAGTTCGACGAAGAGGATCTAAGCGGCGAGAATGGCTGGGGAGAGGTTTTCGACGTGGTGTTCAAAGGCGAGGGCGTGGGATTGTGCTGGGCTAGGATCCCTGGAAGCTGGCATGCTATCAAGCCTGGTCTTCTGACTTGTTGTAGGAGTGTTTCGTTCTATGACGAGGTGTTGGATTGGACAGAAGGGATTCGTGAGAGAGTACGGAAATGGAGAGCGCAGAATCAGGGGTGGCGAGCACATCAAGCGCTGTCTTCGAAGCGGAGATTCAAGACCCTGTGGACAGGACACCAAGACCAGGAGAGAGTGCAGCGTACTCGGTTGGGCTGGAAAGAGACTTCACAATCTGATGGTGTTGATCCGACGGTCAAGAGAATTCGTCTTCGTAGGCGCGAGCCTGAGAAGATCGCGACTGAGGAATGGCGTGCCCGGCGGAGAGAGCAAGAGAAGAAAGCTGGTCGGTGGCTAGACGGTACAATTCGGCAGGATCGTATGTGGGCAGAGTTTCATTGGGTGCTGAATTTCGATGATCCAAGAGAGCATGTTTGGCCTCGATACCGATATTATTACAGAAATGGTGTACGATGCTGGTATCGGATTTAAGATGGACGGAGAGGAATGAGGATCTAGCGGATTTCTTGGATATCAAAACAGAGCGTTGGCTTTGGGGGATGGCGATGGCATTTTGCATACTCAAAAACATATATCCTTAGCCTAGTCCTTGAGCATAGAGTACCGAGGGAGGATCAGCGTTGATTATGGGGCGGTGGACAAAAGCGAGCGTTGAGTTTCAGCATCATATTTTACACCAGAGATGCTAAAATCTGATCCTCTGAAGCGCTTCATGCTTACAAACATGGGTACACTCATGAATGAGCATCGTATCAACCTCATCATAGATGCTCAAAGTAAGAAAGATTGGGCCTAGATGCCGAAAGCGAACAATATGTGGCTTGATAGCTGCTTAAGGTGATGTTCGAATCACATTTGGAATCATTAATTTACACAAACACTGGGTTATATCACGATAATGGCCACGTGCACATAATGGACAGGTCAGACAGAAATCTTGACGGACTTTGGTTCTGGGGGTTCAGGGGTTCAGGACTCGGGGATTGTGGTGGCTCCATGGTTTTGTTTGAAGGTGTCTCCGCTCCGATCTACGAATGCTGGTATAGAGTACATAGTTTAATATGATGCATATAACATACAATGTCGTACATGAGTTACATGACATTAAGCAATGCACTAATCATTGTTATTGGTCAGTTCGCAAGCACGCAATCAAACAGCGGGCTTCCAAACATCTCGCTACTAAAATTTACCCTCTTAATCTAGCCACATAAACAGATTTTCTACATCCGTGGGCGGCCACGAGAGTGGTTCAGGTCAAAGCGGTGTCTGTCTTCATCGAATACGAACGCCAACAACAAACGGCGGATCGAATCGGAAAACCCGATCAATTAGGTTTGTTTGTAAATTGGAACCTCACACGCATCCGAGTGTGGGCTTCCAATTGAGTTTTGCATGTCCCCCCTCCCTTTTCACGTCTTTCATGTTTTTTTTGACCTGGCGCTTGGTCAGATGCTCGACCTACAGAAGAGGATGATCGCGTCATCAAGTCGCATTGCCCTGATACTGGCGGCAGTTGGCATAATCATTCCAAATGCACGATAACGCAACGCTTCTATGACAGCCTAATATCTGACGAGCAAGAAATATGTCGAAGTGCACGTGATAGCCTGAAACAATACCGAAGATGAATGCCCTTGTGCGGACGAATGAGAATGCGGAACAGGCATCTTCATGGAAATCTCACCGCTGTTTCCACACGGGTTGCTGCGTGTTCTTGTTGCTTCTTGGGACTTAGAGAATGTGACGTATTCTTTGTTGGTGATGTGGAAGCGAAGCGAAGATTGCGAAGCTCTTGGGCACAAGGCGGGCCGAAATGGGAAGTTGCAGCTGCGTCGGCAGACAGCCGTTTCAGGGGAAGTTCGCGCAATCCGAGGCTCGGATTTCTGTTTTGATTTTGGTAGCGCGGGTGCGGGGAAAAGAAAATATCAAATTGAAAATGTCTGTCACATCTGAGCGCCTTCGAGACAGTAAAGGCGCTTAGCAAGAATGACTTGCTTGCTTTTTGCGTTGCGTTCTGACAGGACCTTGATAGCATCCGGATATAAACCGAGAGCAGGGTGCGACGGTACTTTGAGACATTTTGGATGAAGAAAAATGTGATGGGGGTCAGCTGTAGTGACATCTCAACTGATAGATAGTCCACCCCACTCGAAGTGCTCGTATCAGATAGCCGGAGCTTCTTCCTGAGGGCGTCGAACACCTGTAGGAATTCTGAGTTGTGGATTGTCTGACCCAGGAAAAACAAGAGATGATGTGAGGGCAGACAGCAGATTGATCATAAACGTTCTCTCTGTACGACTCGAGTCGGCCCAAAGTGAACCTACCCCACGCTCCCTGGGTAGGACAGGGGCACTGCACGACATGTTCTCTCCCAGCGCAAATAGCTCCGAGAGGCACCAGAGACACCTGAGGGACCACGAAAGGTGCCGCAGCTGGGCCACCGTCCCATTATTACGAGAGTCGTACAGTGGTTTGAGAGTGAAAATGTCTTTAGTGCTGATGCTTGTAGTGCTGAAGAATGAGGAGGCGCTCGAGGCGAAGACAATTAGGATAGCCGAAAGGGGTGCGAGTGCTGACGATTCCCTGGTAAGGCTCTGCATTCTGCATGTAAGTAGTTCCTTTTAAGGTGCAAGTGCAGATGCAGCACAGGAGATCGGGCTTCTTCTGCAGGTCATGCAGGGCGCTGGCAAGACCATAGCACGGGCCTGATATAGCTGTCCAGGTCGAGTCTTGGTGTTGTGAGGTGGTAAAGGTACATACATGCATGTGTGTTCCTTGACTTGGCGAATGGGGCGTATCGCTAACGGAGGGAAGAAACGCACTCTACGAAAGGTTGGGTAATAAGCCAGAAGGAATGCATACCTACCTTTGTAGGTAGGTAGATAACAGGGGACGAGATGCCAAGCTCTACCTCCGTAGGCTCCCAGTGAGGGATGTCGTCGAAGTTAGGTAGCCACTAGCCGATAGCAGGGTGAGTAGAGCTGATTCTGACTTTTGGCTTCTGGCCTTCAACCTTCAACCTTTAACCTTTAAATCGTCTAAATTCAAGACAACTGTCGCTCTTGCTCTTGCTTTCTTCCCCAGCGCCAGGAAAGCTTGCTCCTTCTAACTCATAATTATGTGCTGACTCGTAAATCTTCTTCTTCTTCTTCTTCTTCTTCTTCTTCTGCATCTGAAGTCGGTTCTCCAGTCCTTTAGCCACTGCACCGCAGAGCACTACCTACACTAGCACCACCACCATCAAACCCTGAACACATCACTGCACATCGCATCCCACGTTGTGGGCCCCGCTCTGACTGACCCGGCGCTCCATTGACGACACTCCTCCCACCACCACCTCCACCACCACCTCCACCACCAAGATAGTCTGCATTCTGATTCATTCTCCCATCTGCAGCGTCCTGCACACCTCAACTCCTCCATACCAGCCCACCAGATCCCAGCGTTGCTGCTGCAAGACGACCAACGAAGTCCAGGACCAGTTCTATCTGAGCACATTGCCGGGGTATACGCCTCATCGGCTCATTCCTCTTGACCCTACGATCAGATCCCTCGCCCACTCAGCCGGCCCTCTTTCGCTACTGGCAGACGTACTCCGTCCTAAAGCTTCAGACCTTTGCCAGGTGGCTAATTGCCCGCTAGCTGCTTCGCGAACACAAGAACCCCTCTTGCGCTGGGTCCCGCACTCGTACTCCCTCATCTCGACAGCAGATACCTCTTTCATCCGACCATATTTATCGCTCGCGGCGGTCGCACTCACTCGACTATTGATGCTACACAAAACGACTAGAATTTCAGACCTCACCTCGCATGGGATATAAAGTCTCCAGAAGGAGCTTGTAGCAGACCAGACCGCGATGTCGGTTCAGAATCCGTTGACTCCCCCAAATGATGCTTCAATCGAGGAAGGCGCTTTCGAGAGCGGTGTAACATCTACATCAGCAACAAATCAATTCACGGTCCACGGAATGTTGGCTACACCAGCGAGTATGGGTATCGATAGTCCCGAAGAAAGGACGGATGGAGAGGATAGAGAGCCGCCTACTTCCAGCGATGAGGACCAAGACATGTCAGATGGAGGCGCTACACTGACGATGACCCTTTCGCATGCCGAGGCATTGAATAGCGAGATGGATATGCTGGACGCTGAACTGATGGGCCACCACAACTTGATGGACCTTTCTGGTGCTGATCCATACAGTCCAGAATTATACTTCGGCGAGATACCAGACAATAACCCCCAAAACCCATGGTCTACCTCGGACGGCGTACAACAGCCACATATCGCTCCAATGCCTGCCAACGTGCCACCCGCCATGTCGGAAGTATCGCAAGTACTGCAGCATCTACAGGATGGACAAAATGGACAAGAACATACAGAAATAGCAGGCGCCGGGGATGACTTGCATGGGGAACATTTGCAGCACAGTACTCCCTCCATTCTCTTACCCTTCTTCCAGAATTTCCAGAACTCGAATGTCAGCATTGGTGGTACCCTACCAAGCTATGTTTCTATGTCTCAAATCGCTCCGGCGAATCTGCCTACAACGCAGCAGGTGTGGCCTGGCTCTTTGGAAGCTTGGACGAATCCTTCCCAAGTTCTTTCTCAAGTCGCCCAGGCCCCCAACCCAATACTTTCCCATAATGCTGTCATGGATGTGGATGAAATGTCGGATGCTGACCATCCTGAAGTGGAAGACCAGTTCAATCTCACGCTTGCAAACTTCCTCCAGAGCTGGGGCACGTCTGCTTCTTCCAATGCTCGCAATACGGATTTCAGACACCGCGCCAGAGGGCCGTCATTGGCATCTTTACACGAACAAAGAATTGTAAGACCTAAGCCGATGGAGCGAAAGGATCTTCAAGGAGAACGATGCGATATTCAAAGGATCGATTGGCAAAGTCTTGGGGTGAGTAGGTCAATGGCTAGACAGCAAAGACGAGCAACATACAGGAATTACACGAACTTGCGAATGGATCGGCAGTGGCATGTAGGTGAAAGACTTCCTCCAAGCTCCAGCCTGTAGTAACAAATTTAGCCTCGTCTCAATGGTGCCCATCTGGAAGATGACCAGAACTTCTTCAGATTCCGACGCATGGACTTCAACCATCAGGTCAATCTGGCTCACTTTCAATTGAGGAATCTAATGGCCTGTGCTTCTCGTGATCATGTTTTTTATGCAGGAAGATCACAGATTCTACATTGGAACCCCCACAATGGCTCGCCTCACCCTGATGTGGCCATGGACCTCACCAATCCTACGGTACAGCCTGCCCACTTCATCCCTGGCTCGACTCGTGGCATACAGCTGTCGACATTGACCGTTGATTATGACATCCTCGTTGGTGGCGGGTTCTCAGGCGAATACGCCTTGGCAAACCTGAGAGCTCAGAAGGATACACTACATACGGAGGGTCTGGTCACAGAAAATGCCAACAGCATCACAAACCACATCCAGGTTCATCTCGCCCCGAACTCCAACGCTCCTCTAGTTGCTTTTGCTTCGAATGACAACTATATGCGAGTCCTCGATGTTGGCACGAATACATTCATCGCCTCACATCAGTACGAGCAGGCGATAAACTGTACAGCAATCTCTCCAGACCAGCGCCTTCGAGTCCTGGTCGGCGATACCCGACAGGTCATGATTTGCAATGCCGAGACTGGCGAAATCTTGCAAAGTCTAGATGGGCACAGAGACTTCGGATTTTCGTGTGACTGGGCAGATGATGGCTGGACCGTCGCCACCGGTAATCAAGACATGCAAGTCAAGATTTGGGACGCTAGGAAGTGGACAAACAGCTCGGGACTTGCTCAATGCGTGGCTACGGTAGCAGCCGACATGGCAGGTGTGAGAAAGCTCAAGTTCTCGCCCCTTGGGTCTGGTAAGAGAGTTTTACTCGCTGCCGAGCCAGCGGACATCATCAGCGTCATCGACGGAGAATCTTTCACCAGCAAGCAGACTTTGAGCTTCTTTGGAGAGATTGGCGGCGTGGACTTCACCAATGATGGACAAGATATTTTCGTTGCCAATTGTGACGACATGAGAGGAGGCCTGATGCAATATGAACGATGTGGTCTAGCCACACATGGTCTTTACGGTCTCGAGGATTACAGCCCACGCCGAAAGAGCCGAAGCAGGCTACATGGCGAAGGTCATGATTGGAAGCGCACTGACGAGGAAGTTGTCAGACACCCCAGAGCAAAGGGAACCGAGGAGCAACGACACAGAAGAGCTGCAAAGCTTGGTGTCGCGATGGGCTTTTTCTAAGCGAGCGAGTACGCACTGTATAAACCACTACTCGTTACTTGGACCAAGCAGGATCTCGATTTCTAGGTCCAGATCCTGCTCAGCGCCGTTACATATTTTCCTTTGTCAATTCATGATACCACGGGCCTAGGAGGGAACGGAGGCAGGGACAGCGCAGGAGTTTTGGTATTGGATTATCTCACATGAGTAGTGAAGAACGGGGTAGCGTCATGCACTCACTCACTCGGTCATACTAATCTCATTTGTCGATGTATGTTACGAGTATACATGCATACAGCATTTTCCAGGCGTCATTCATTCGTACCATTTTTTTATATGTTCCTACCAGGGAAGGGCAAGGACGGTGCATCGGGTAGGAGTGGTGCATGGTGAGCCAGGAGCTCCACTGGGGGAGGGGAATCTGCATCGTTTTGTTCATTTCGGTTTTCTTAGCATGGAGTTTTCGGAGGTACGCTGGAGGGACATTGCATCAGGGAATATATACACAAGGGATGCGATGCATTACGATATTACGACGAGTGCTATTCCTGAGAGTTCATTTTCATCATAATTGAATCCATGGGTTACCATCATTCAACACTGATTCTCACAAAGTTCTGGACCTCCCTGAGGAGAGTCGCGAAGACGATGAGAAAGGTGTGGTGTGATTGCGATAGGAGAGGAGCGAGGCGCGCAGATGGGTGGTGGGTGGTGGTACTAGGTATATACAAATCGTGCTAGTACTTGTTATTAAAGCTTCTTACTATGAGAATTCGCCGCATTAACTGGCTTGAGATTGGGAATCGAGATGTGACTTTGAAGTTGCCCTGTCATGCAGTTTTTGAGACGTTACAATGATACAATGGAATCTTGAAGCGGAGGAGCTCCGACGTCTGAGATAGGTGGTGAAGACCGGCAAAGAGATGAGCCTGGGCTTTGCGATCTTCACTTTTCTATCCTTTTTGAATGGTTTTGTCATTGTCACTGATCCACTTGAATACCCCCTTTTTATAGCATAGGTAGCGGTACGCGATCGGTCAAGACTGAAGAGAGTGTGAGGGATCATGTGATGCCACATATCTATGTAACCTCAGACGGAGGAGGATGGAGTCGAGGCTCGTGTACTCGTGGATCCATCCTCAAAGATGAGTTGAGAATATCGGCAATGAAGAAATAGAGTGCCCGATGCCTAGGAAAACATGTTCAGGTTTTCTACTCCGCGGAACTAAGCCCTAGGTTCTATGTTTGCTGGAAGACGCTTGCCTGCTGTACCAATTAGGAGAAATGGGCAGGTGCCAGGTAGGAAAGACTGATTGATCCAATGTTTGGAAGGCCCATAAACAGTGTAGGCATATGGGCACGTCACGATATAGTGATGCATAACTTTACGTTGGTTCATTGGGATAATCGATAATTTGTATCTGATTCTACAGGATTTCAATACCTACTACCCCTTTCTTTGAAGGCGTCTTTGGAGGCGTACTCGGCAAATATGATGTCTCGGTTCCTCGAATGTCAAGCGAGACTCCCATCTCCTCCGTGCAATAATTTACAGTGCAAATAAATTATCTCATAGATAAAGACGCCGCTGCTTTTACTACTCACCCCAACTCTTCACCGTCTTCACCGTCTTCGTTCCAAACAACTTCCTTCCCAAAGGGCAAACATCACCCATCACCCGTCAAAAGCCGGCACGTTCCATCTTCTCGGCACGCATAGCATGGCATGGCATGGCATGGCATGGCATGGCAAGCGTGAACATTGTACACACAGCCCAGCCCAGCACCCTCCGCCATGCTCGAGTAATCTCCCCTCCCTGAACCTGGGCATCTCGCCTTTCTCGCGCGCTAAGCACTTTCCAGGAGGAGGGGATCTGCCAACCGTGACGGTCAATCCATCCAAATTTGGGGATGGGCTTGCCTGGGATGTTGCTGATTTGGTGGGGAGGGGAGGCTAATTTTCAAGATTGGTTGGTGGCTTAGTCCAGTTGGGACTTGGGACTGTTTTTGTATGGATAATTTTAGGCTTTTGTGCCTGGATGCAAGCAAGGGAAGGCAAGTGATGTGCAAACGCTTTCGTGCAGGTGTCAGGCTGACGTGATGAGATGTATAACAACTTGGAAGGAAGGAATAAAGAAAGAAAGAAAAGGGAGGATTGGATGAATAATGATTGTCATCTAGGCGAATAGATGGGATGAACACATCGTTTATTTCTGATGATTTGTCCACACAATAGTGACAAGATAAACAAGTCAGACAATACAAGACAGGGATATAAATACCCAGCGATTGGACCCAGATCGGCATCTGCATGCGGACTGTGAATGGCTTCACCCGTGAAATTGACCAGCACAAGCGACCAGACCCAAGACCAAAGATCAGAAAGGCGGCCAGCCAGCGAAACAACCCTCCTAGTGGTATATCCAGTCTCCTCACTGGCTGAACTTCTCACTTCCACCCAAGGTCTCTCAGACCCATCAGACAAGCCCACCCACCAACTTCCTGTACCGTACAGTTTTAGTTCACGAACCAACACGAGAAAAGAAATTGACCGGCTGAGCTTATCCAGTAGCGCGTCCCAATATGGTCTAGTCAGGCACAAAATGGCCTCCCCCGCAAATTGCAGCGGGCGGGCAATGTCGCTAAATGCACCGACTGGCTAAAGCGCCCAGCAAGTCAGGGGATGGGACTAGGATGTTCAGGAACCGACTGCAAACACAAAGGGGATCCGACCTCCTTTTCCACACCTACAAGTAAACATGGCATGACCTGGGTGGACGAACGTCTAGACAGCTACAGTAGCCCTAGGAGCAAATGGGGATCTGTAGATAGATTAGGTTGTAGTTCATGGCCCAAGAGAGTTTGGCGCGAAGTATGTGTGATGACAGAGGGGCAGATTTTGTCAAATGCTCGAATCAGAGTTGATGCTTGCTGTCCATTGACATCCACTCTCCTTTCCCCAAGCCCGCTCTTGGTCCTGCCTCCCCTGTCACGTCGCCCACTTCGTCAGTCTTGTTTGCTTGGTCCATCCAGCGCATCCAGTCCTGCGCATCCGACCTCCGTGCACCCTGTCAATACGCCTCCGGTGCCAAGATCTGCATTTCACCTTTGACTACTCAACACCCCCCCAGCTCGAACGGCTTCTTCTCTTCTTCTTCCCTTCCTTCTCTCTCCCTCCTGCTCGTCGTTGATGTCGTGATCCTCAAGTCGCCTTCACCCCATCCTTCGTTTCTCCCCCTCATACCCACCGCTTCACTCTTTCAGCGGGCACTCGTTAACGTCTTTTTCAACGCGCCGAAAATTCGAATTCGTTCGCAAAACATCAACAAACCGCTAAGGTAGATCGATCTTTGTACATTCTTGCCAAGGAAACCCCAACCACAATCGTTCAAGATGAAGGCTGGAGTTATTGCTGTCGCTGCGGCGCTGGCTGGAGGTGCTGCTGCTCAACCTGGAAAGCATGTCCGTCGTCATGCTCACGAGGCTTTCCACGAGAGAGGATTGTACTTGACGGCCGTCACTGGTACTGGTTCTGCTCCTGAGCCAACCTGTGGATGCACTACCATCTACACCACAATTACCGGAGAAGGAACGAGTAAGTCAAGCTTCGAATCGCATGCTTCGAAGAAGAGGCACAATTCGAGAGGAGACATGCTTACATTCAAATTCAGTCATCTTCCCCTCCCCCACGTATGCCGCCAATACCAGCACTATTGCTGCTCCTCCAACTTCGACCTACGTCCCAGTTCCTACCACCTACCCTTCCCCAGTTGTCCCAACTCCTCTTGCGACAACCTGCCCAACCCCAGGTGTTTACACCATCCCAGCCACAACAGTCACTCTGACCGAGTCGACCACCGTCTGCGGCGCAACTTCAACTGAGGTCCCAGTCGGCACCCACACTGCTGGAGGTGTTACAACCGTTGTTGAGAAGGAGACAACCGTTGTCTGCCCATACGCTGCCATTGAGACCAACTCAGATGTCATCACCAGCGTCATCAAGACCACCACCTATGTCTGCCCATCCGCTGGAACCTACACCATTGCCCCATTGACCACCACTGTCACTGAGTCCACCGTCTGGGTCTACCCAACTCCAGCTTCGTATGCCCCAGGAACATACACCCAGCCAGAGGTTGTCACAACTGTTACCAAGACCAACTACGTTGTCTTCTGTCCATTCACCTCCCCAGCCCCAGTTAAGCCAACCTCAGCCCCAGTTGTTGCCCCAACCTACGAGGCTCCAGCTCCAGTTGTAACCTACTCGGCCAAGCCAACCACCTCTGTCTCTCCCCCAAAGAGCACCCCAACCAAGTCCACTGGTGAGCTCGGATCCTCAGGACCACAATGGGCCATCACCTACTCCCCATACCAGGACAATGGACAGTGCAAGGATGCCTCGTCTGTGGCCAGTGACATTGCTAAGATCGCCAAGGCTGGATTCTCCACCGTCCGTGTCTACAGCTCTGACTGCTCTGGACTCGAGAACATCGGATCCGCTTGCGAGGCCCACGGACTCAAGATCATCCTCGGTATCTTCATCAGCAGCACCGGAATCTCAGGAGCAGCCGAGCAAGTGACCGACATCATTGCCTGGAACAAGTGGAGCATGGTCGACCTCGTCGTCATCGGTAACGAGGCCGTCTTCTCCGGATCCTGCTCCGGCGTTGAGCTCGCTGCCTTCATCGTCTCCTGCAAGACCGCCTTCAAGCTCGCTGGCTACTCTGGCCCCGTGACCACCACCGAGACCCTTGATGTCTGGGAGAAGAACGCCGCCGTCCTCTGCCCCGTCGTCGACGTCGTCGGCTGCAACATCCACCCCTTCTTCAACGCCGACGTTGACGCCGAGCACGCCGGTGAGTTCGTCGCCTCGCAACTCAAGATCGTCGACGGTCTCTGCCCAGGCAAGTACGGACTCAACCTCGAGACCGGATGGCCCTCCGCCGGAACCTGCAACGGAAAGGCCTGCCCCGGTAAGGATGAGCAGGTCACTGCCGTCAAGGGCATCGAGGCCGCCGTCGGTGGCAAGTCCGTCATGTTCTCCATGTACAACGATCTCTGGAAGGAGCCTGGTGCGTTCGGCTGCGAGCAGAGCTGGGGTTCCATCCAGATCTTCGGGCAGTAAATTCTCTCGTCCATATTTTGACCTTCGCGAACGACCCGCGGGCCCATGTACATGATCGATCATCTTCTCTTCTCTTTTTGTGTTCTGGAAATGAAAGGGAAAGCTTGTGTATATGAAATGGAAAGGCGGAAAATACTGCATGGAAGGAAAAAAAGGATTTGAATGGAAGGGAATTGTATCGCGCGTTCTCAGCAAACTATCGATCGATCGATTTGATGTTCTGATCCCAAGGAGGATTTTTTTTTCTATGGACGATATTGAAATAGGAAAGAAGCTCTTTGAATCGCAATCGCAAATTTCGAGAATCGAAAACGAGATACCGAAGCAATCTACCGATTCGGCCATCTGTGTGTCTTTGTGTGCAAGTTAATTAGGTGGTATGGTATATGTTGTGATAGGAAAGCATCTGTCGCGTGCGTGCGTTGCATATGTATTGTTCGTCTCTCAGTTGGTTGATTGGTCTGTCTGGCTGTCTTTTGAATGAATGGGGAAGTGCTCGATCGGGGTTGTACCTTACCTTGAACTGTAACTTTTAGTGTTTATTACTCTTTACGTATCTGAAAAATCCTACCGTGTCCATGTTGTCTGATGGAGCACAGTTACCTTTCCCTAGTATCGTATCATCAGTCGTTTCTTTTTTTCCGGCTGTACTGTGCTACGATTTCGTATTTGGTTGGTTTGTTGGGTCGACCCAGAAGTCTCTCTCACGGCGGTGCGTGGAAAGAGGATTGTGTGGTCTGGTCTGCGCCTCAAGTGAGGTTTGCCAATCTTATGTAGAGGAAGTTCGTGAGTAAGAACCAGTTCTGGAAGATGAGGAGAGTAGAAGACAGCGATTCCTCTCTCTTTCTTCGATCGAGTGTCTCACATAAACGAAGCGACTTCTTCCGAGGCATGCAGAGAAATTGATGTGAAACCAGCTTAGGCAGACGGAAGAATACACCATTTCCACTCATCGCATTCACTCCATCGTAAGTCAATTTGCTCAAGAACACGCCCTGTCAATTCTTGGGGCTATTCAATCTATGTTATGAATTCCTAGTCTATTACTGAAACCCTGAATACAGACAACCCCTCCGATCCTGATGACGCCCGCTCATCCGCCTCGCTTACCGAAAAAGGGGTATTGATATCGACATGACTAGTGCTGACAGACCTCCCACATCAAGACGAACTCCCAAGAAACCCAAATCCTCATGATAGGAGATATACCAACGACACAATTCAAACAATACTGCACCACTACTTGAAACAACCCTTCATCTTCGCCAGAAACGAAGGTTTAGGTCTCCGTACACCTTTGTCCATTTCCAATCCTTCAACCATTTTCCGATTCGCATCCGCAGCCGCGCCATCCATTCCACCAGCCGTATTGGCATTCCCATCTCCATTGGCTTGCCTGGCCCTCGCAGCACTTGATCCTCCAACAACAGGCCTCACACTCTGCGGATTCCAGAACACATCTTTAGGATCAACCACACCTTTGATAGCCTCCAATCTCGGCAGATTCGTCCTCCAATACGCTTGCTGTCCATTTGGCAGCTCAGGGTCCACATATCCAGCATACGCTCCAAAATTCCCTCCACCAGGCATGCCATCTTTCACAATCTCACTGAGACCCCTCAAAAACTTCTTGGTTGTGTTCAACACCTTTGGCACGCCGACTGCGTACGATTGCATGTAGAAGAGCGCGTCACGATGAGCGTAGGCCGTGGCATCTTGTGGTACGTCGTTGATGGCTCCGCCTTCGAGGTCGAAGATGACGAACCAGATGAGTGTGCCTTTCTTCGCTTTGTCCATGTATGTCAAGATCTTGTCGATGGCTTCATCTGGGATAAGGTTGCAGCCGTTGAAAGCAAGACTCTTCGTGTAGAGTGGTGCCGGTAGACCACCTCCAATCTGAAGTGCAAAATCTTCTGCCCAGTGTCCGACCAGGCCCAGCCAATCTTTGAACACGATAGTCTTTTTGTCCTGCTTTCCTGGGAACCGACTGTCCATATTCAACTTATCATACTCTTTCTCCGTCCCAAAGAATGTTCCCGAGATCACCATTCCCATCTGGGTGAACACGAGACCGCTCGTGAATTTCCTTGTCAAATTCGGATTGGATACGAATGTCTGCCATGCCTTGAAGATTGGTGCCATTGAGGCATACTTTCCGAAGTGGAACGAGAATGAAAACTCCACAGCTTCTCCTGGTTCAGGCTCAGTCCGAACCACAAATTCTGTAATGACGCCGAAACTTGCGCCAGCGCCCTTCACGGCCCAGAAGATATCAGCATTCTGAGTCTCTGAGCAACGCTTGATACTCGAATCCGCCAAGACTATCTCGACTTCCACGACATGATCGAGAGCTGATCCCCATTGTCGAGAAGTCGGTCCGAGACCTCCGATCGTAGCATGTCCTCCTATTCCGACCTGCGGACAAGTACCGTGAGAAATCGCTCTATTGCCAGCGTCATGTAGACGTTTAGTGACATCTCCAAGGAGAGTCCCTCCCCCAATCGTGGCACGCCATGTCTTACGGTCCATAGAAAATTGCTGAAAATGCTTCATATCAATAACCACAGCTCCATCCGCACCTCCAATACCTATTTCTCGTCAGTCAGTCAGTCACTTCTCTCATTTATACTCTCGATCTTAAAGCCGAGGAACTGGAAAGTTGACAAACAATAATTCGCATAACTATGCCCCCCACACCTCGCCTGCACTTTACACCCATTCTGCACCGCCGCCCTCACAATCGCCGCAACCTGCTCCTTCGTCTTCGGATACGTCACCGCCGCCGGCTTGACCTGTATATCCAGATTATACGGCTTCGCATCCCGGATCTTGAATAACGGATCGCCTGGGAAGGCGTAGAGGTCCGAGTCGTTCCCGAGTGTTGCCTTGATGGCTTTTGCGATGGCACTTTGGGAGGAGCCCATGCTGATTTTGCGGATTGAGTAGCTGGCTGAGGTTGCGGAGCCGGGTCGTTGAATGGGGGAGGTGGATTGTGGAGGGGAATCGCAGGTGGTGGTTGGGTTGGTGGGTGTGGGTGTGGGTGTACTGGATGAGGCGCGGGCTTCTATATTTATGTTTGTGTTTGAAGGGGAGGATTCGGCCATAGCTGGCTTGCTTGTTTGGTAGGAAATGGCCGTTTTCTTGATTTCGTCAAATAGACAAGCAAACAAACAATGGAACCTTCAAACCTTGCCTTCGCCGGCCACGTGGCAGAGGGCCTTGGATTGAGGTGTTGTTGCAAAACGGATGTTGATCTTGCTGTTTCGTCTTTTCCGTGCTCCAATTATGGACGGAAAGGTCTTGGTTGGAAGTAACTGACAGGCAGGTACGTCCAATATGGTTGGGTCAGGGAAGGGGCGACTCGCTTAACCCCTGTGAAGGTGCGTTGGATGTGGATAAATATTGGAGACCCTGTAATTATATTCCAAGAGTCTGGGGATATGTGGATATGACGTAGCTATAATAAGAGCATAAACCAGACTTTCGAATACATTTACCATGCTTGTTGGATGAATGTGTTCGTCGGCAAGAGAGTCGATCATGCGCGAGGTGTTTTGTCTTGTTTCTAGTCGGTTGCTGAGGTTGACGGCTCGAATGACTGTGAGCTTAGACGGCATGGGCTTGGCTGAGAATTAGCATGTTCCCAGAGGAAAAATTATAAGCAGTGAAGCATTTAGATCTGTCAGAATTGATGCTAGTGATCAAATCGCTTTGGCCGAGCTCTTTGCTTTACATGGAGTCAAATACCTCTCCTCTGAGATAATTGGCCTCAGACTCACTTCACTTAGTTAAGTAATAATGCCGTGTGAGTCTTGAGAACCACCGTGGCATAATTCCATTCCTTATTCAATCAATCTCTGTGTTCGATCATGTCGCAGACATCGCATAATGTCACGTTTGTCATCACATGTATTCCCCTTTTCGGAAATCTGCGTCTTTTTGTTGCACATCGCAGAACTGACAGCGCTCTCAGCGCACTATGCGCCCCAGGCGCACCCAGCAGCGCACGTACGCTTCGAGCGGGAGCTCTCAAGCTCGACGCACGCTTGTGTGCGCACCGGCATGGCACCCCTATTTTCGCCTACGGGTCTCTGCGCTCTTCTCTGGGCTGTGCTTTTGGGGCAATGATCCATTGAATGAGTGATTAGGTATGTATGGGAGGTAATTGTAAACGTTTCTATGTGCACCTATTCTTAATCAAAATGTGGACCAGGTACGGCGCGGCGCGCGCCGCGCGAGCTTGAGCTTGGGAGAGCAACTGAAAAGTGTAAGCGAGGATACAAATACTGTGCTTCATATCAAGCTTGTATGTCGTTCGATAAAATTGTTTCCTCACTACTTAAAACGCGAGCTTGCATTTACGAAGCTTTCCCTCTCCGAAATTGGTAAGTACTGCTTGCATTGTGATATGCTGAAAGTAATTTCGATGGCTGCTCTTCTCTTACCCTGTTTTAGCTAGCGGACCAAACTTCCGAGTACCTGGCTCACGACTTCGAGCCACCTAGGTAAACGGACAAAAGACACCTCAAGTCTACTCACGGATTTTTTTTTGTCTGTTTTTCAACATTCAGTCTCTCGAAACCATCACCTCCTTCAAATCACAGCAAAACAATGCTCGGCCTCCGCCTCCTCCGCCACTCTTTCCGAGCCGTCAGGGCATGGACACTGAAAGAATTCGACTACAAAACTCCCATGGGAAGGAACGTGATCGCCCTATACTGGCCCGTCATTCTACTCACACCGCTTAATGCGGTTTTGCAGATGTATATATACTTGGAGAAACGGCAAGCCCCAAGTGTCAAGGCATTCGGAGAGGAGGGTGAGGGAGACTTGTCGTAGCCTGGCGAAAGTATGGGATGGAAGGGGATGAACTAGAATCCTGGGGAAGAGCGCAAGCAGTTGGATTTCGTTTCGCCCACTGAGAGTAAGATTCGTGAAGGGAGGTAACAGCAAAGAAGTTTGGATCTGGTCACGGAACACTGAGTTTGGAAGATGCAGATCCAAAGAGGAAATTGGTTGTTGTATGGGGTCTAAACGGAATCTCTCTACGTCTGATATGAGGCTTAGACTGCTGTGTACTTATCGGAGATGTCTTGAGCCGGTTGTGGAACATTGGATCTAACCTTCGATATGCACAAATGCCACATCAGTTCCAGAATCGCTTCACCAGGGTGCCGATTCCATGCAAACAACGTGGAAAATTTCGAACTGATTTCAGCATAGATAATTTTGTAAAGGTCTGATTCCTCCAGGAATATCGTCAAACCGATTCACAACATATGTACACTTTTGATCGTTCTCCAGACTCCCGCAGACGATTCTTTCCTTGAAGTTTCCTCTGCTTCGAAGCTCTCCATCTAGCGAGCCTCCGATCCAGAAAGTCCAGAATTCTCTCCACGACATTGACGACTCGTGCCGAAGTGCTTTTCTACATTTCACACTTGCATAATATCTCAAATTCTTCGACTTCCACCACGTGTAGACACCTCACCCGCTTCTTTCCCCTCTCACATGGATCTTCACAACATATTTTCGCGCATCTCACTCACCACATTATGATCACAATTCTTCAGTCGATATGAAAGGCAATTAACTGCCATTGTCTCTGTGATCGTGCTGTATTTCATTCTGCGAGCTAAGAAACTAAACAGTCATCGCATCGACGTCCCCAAGAAATTGTACGCTTTGAAACCATGCTTTTTCTGCTATAAAAATACAAAGATCTTTGATTAGATACATCTCCTCCATGTGTATGTGAATGTGTCCTCTCTTCCTGCATATATTGGCATGCAAATTCTTCCGCCCATGCGAGAAAGATGAAATGAGGAACCTTGACCGCCAGCACGCTTTGTGCCAGGCAGGGCATAAAGCCTCTCAGATATAGTGCGGAAATAGTGACGAACCTTCTCTCACATGCCATAAGCTGCTCTGGTCTGATCCGTTGAACGCAAAGGGATATGCTGTGGTCCAATGACCCACCGAGATGAGAATATGGTTGCACGGCTTAGCAGCACACCTCGCCATCCTGCACGACTCCATCATCATGGGCCATAGCATCCTCCGAGTCCTTCACAGGGTAACCGTGGAGCTTGTTGGCGCACCCGATTGCCTTCTCGAGTGGCTCCTCGCTGGCGTCAGTCGTGGTTTTGAGAGCGTCCTGTACGACAGCGTGGACACCATCGTCAGTGGATACGGATGATGAAGCTGAAGTACCGGAGCTCGAGACCGTATCCTTCTCAGCCTCAACAATGACTTCGTCCTCACCATCGCTCAAGTCAATCTCATCTGGGTTAACAACCTCCGCGCTATCGTCCTTCACCTTTGTCGAAGTATTTCCCAACTCCTTGCCCGAAGTCTTCAAATTGCTCTCATCAACCTCCTGTTCTCCGTTCACACATCCGCGCTTCTTCGAGCCAGGAACTTGGAACCATTTGAAGAGTTGAACCTTCGGCTTCTTCTCTGTATCCACAACCAATTTCGCCTCCGCATCAACTCCAGCCCTAACTTCAGATTCAGCAGCTCGTCCACTACTCCCCGCACTCGCAAAGCTCGATCTCTCGCTCTTAATCAAACACTGCAAATTGACTCTTGGCGGACTAGCCGAAAACCGCAGCTTAAGTCCTCCAGCTTGTGCATTGCTACCAGGCGCAAGCACATCGTCAACCTCACTTGCCGAGAAACGATTGAGAGCGTTTCTTGTCGGTGAAGTTCTGGGCGAGGTTCGAGATGTGGATGACGAAGAGGTGTTGATGTGGATCGAGCGGGGACGCATTCCGGTGTCGACGAAGCGGGGAATGTCGCTGGCGTATTTCGAGCCTGCGAGGCCGATTATGGAGTCGCGCTTTTCGAGGAGAGGGGTGGTGGCTGTAATTGTGGGATTGACGAGGTCTTTGTTGGTGTTGGAGGCGAGGAGGGCCGCCTGGAGTTCTTGGTCTACGGTGAGGACGGTGATAGATGGGTTGTCCGTATGTGTAGAGCTGAGTGATATGAGTGTTGAGGGCGGAGGTGGTAGCTCGTTCGATTTCTGACGATACTCGATGGCGGTGTTGTTCTCCGAGTCTGATGGGCTACTCTGAGTCTGGACAGCAGGAGTCGATAAGCCGGGAGCAAAGTTACTTCCTTTGCTCAATCCACTGGCAGAGCTTTCAATGTCGGAACTAACAATAACCATCATCTCATCAAGAACCTCAACCCTTGCATCAGTATCATCTTCATCATCCAACTCGTCGTTCACCTCGTCAGCCCAGCTAGCAGCCTTCAATTTGGCAGCGTTGAAATCCGGAATGTTGATTTTCTGATTCTCAAGAGCAGCAAGTCGTTTTGGACCCTCACCACTCTCACCCTCAAATTTACAAGTAGTCTCCTTCTGCTCGCGCGTTCCCCAATTCTCGGGTAAAACCTTCGGTCTCCGCTGCACCCCTTCCGCCAACTCCTCAACATCACCAGCACAAGGATCGGCCTCCCACTTGCACACCAACCCACGATATGCATTCCAAGAATGCAGAATAGCCCATGCACTACCCGCCATATCGATATTCGCAAACTGCAAATGCAGCGTGAACTCCTCATCGACCCACATCTCGATCAAACTCTGTGCGCGATGTCCATTTCCGCAAGCGAGGTCATGCTCAAGTTGGGTGAGGGAGAAGTAGGATGGCACGTCGAGAATGGCGATACATCGAGTATGCTCTCGCAGACGAGTGGTCTGTCTAGTAGGGAATGGGAAAGTGGGTGTATCAACTAGAGTGACCTCCACAATGTTACCCTCACCGAACGAAATCGGATGTTCAGCTGCGTAAAGAACATAGTCCTCTGCGGCGGCCTCATGCTTGAAGACGACACGTGCTTGGAGAGTGCCCGGTACGATCTTTCCCATCTTCATGACCACCGAACTGAGGACATCGCCTCCTCTGACTCGTACAAGCACATCGCGGACCTCAGTACCGAGGGGCAGATTGCTGAGTTGGACGGTGCGCATGTAATTGGAATCACCCTCGGCAGGAATGTACTGGATGCCGTAGCGGAAGAAATCTGGGAAGCGGGTGTAGTTGCGGCCAGTAGCGGCGCGCATGTGTGCTTCGACTGCACCGTTCCGATCTTGAGAGTCGGTCCAGAGGCTCTGCTCGAAGGATCGGTCTTTAGGTGTTTCGATTCGAGATAGGTGAGGAGCTGAGTTTGTGAAGTTTGGTGCGAAGCGATCGAAGTCTCGTGTTGGTGGAGAGGGCTTGATCTTATCGTAGTCAGCGCCGCGAAAGCTGCCTTCGAGAGCAAAGCCTGTCTTGATGACGCCCGGTGGTGGCATGTTTGTGAACGCTGCCATTGCCTTCTTGTTCTCTTCGATTTGCTCGTCGATATGTCTCTCGTCCTCCACTAATCTGTGAGTTCCGGTAGACAGAGAAGATGGTTGGGCAGGAATGGATGGAGGGAACTCCAAAACCATAGTCGATGGGATGGAAGAAGTCTGTCTGGAAACAGGTGCAGGGATGCCATCGTTATCGAGGAAATCTTCCAGACTACACATACCAACATCAACATGTGCAGGATGAACAATTAGCTCTTCCATAGGAGAATTGGGGATCGTTGGTAGATCATAGTTCGAATCCTCACCCCAGCTTACAGCGAGTTGGGAGCTGGAAGGTCCGGGTCTACGTATGTGGCGGTTGTCTTGTTGACTTTGTGGCGGATTAGCCGAGCCTGAGCCCGAAGCGAGTTCGCGCGCTACCATTTTGCCCTTTCCCTTGTCCAAACCCCGACCCTGACTGCCAGCATTACTGCCCAACCAACCAATTTCCTTACGCATAACATCTTTACGCGGTCCCACGCTGCCGACATCATCCTCGCGCCCATGTGTACGACCGCGATCTTCAATCCCACGCTCCAAATCCCGGATTCTGGATCTTAACAATCGATCAGACTTTCGATATCTCTCAATCTCTTTCTCCAAGGCTGTGATCCTATTCTCAATGCCATCAAACTGGACAGCAGGAGCGCCAGCCAGGACTTGCGGAGATGGAGTGACACAAGCACCACGAGTAATAGACTCGATTACGATGCCAAAACTACTGATCACAGCCTCCTTATCTCGTTGAGCATGTTCCAGATCGTTCTTCAGAACAGCAATCTCAATCTTTTGCTCTGCGATGACTTCTTCGCGAGAATACTCGATGAGTTGAAGCTTGTTGATTTCTTCCTGCAGGTCTTTGATGGCTCGAGTCGTGGATGAGGCTTGCTGAGAAAGCGATTGTGGTGAACATGGTGATTGGTGATGAGTGTGCACCTTTGGAGACTTGGGTGGCGTGTAGGGAGTATAGGAGGATATGATGGGATTGGTAGGGTCGTATGTGACCTTGACTCCTGGGATGTGGTGTGGAGGGCTAGGATGAGTGGCTTGTGATGAAGCCATGTTGCCGGTTGTGCTCAAAGATGAGAGCTTCGATTTTTGGAGTCAGCGGGCGCGCGATGAAAGTCGGACAAAAGAAGTAAAGTTCGACGAATGTTTGGGTTTGTCGTTGGAATAATTTTAAGGAAGTGATGTCGATGTTTTGGAGGTCGCCAAACTGAGTGCCTGGAGGTATCTGAAATCTAGCAAGAAGCTATTAGTATGTGAGTGTCTTGCTGGTGGCTACCAGGATGGGAGACGGACCTTTGACTATGTAAAGATGTGTTACTGAGATCCGATCTCTCTGATGACAGAGGAGTAAGTAAGTTATGTGAAGTGGCCGAAGAAGACGTGTAGAAGATGACTTAAGTCGAGTTGTGGAGAGGTGAAGCAAGTAGGAGCACAGTTTTGACGTACGAATCTTCTGCTTGTGCTAAGGTGTGATAAGAAGAAGTAAGTACAAGTTGTAGGGAATAGTTATGTTGTTGTTGGTTGAGGTAGAAGTAGTGGAGGGTAGAGATTGCTTGTTGATGTAGGACCGGCAAAGCATGCTAACAGACGAGGCTTAAGTAGCCAGAGCTGCCATCAAGCAAATCTCGGGTGAATTACTCTTTCCTCCACGACTTGTGTCGACCTCTTCAAGGAGAGGGAGGAAGATCAAATTGATTACTAGTGGAAGTTGGAGGAAGTTTGTTAAGAGCAAAGCTTGATTAGCCTGCCTTTCCTAAGTAACAACTAGAGAGTGAATCGTAAGCTAAGAGCAGTAGGCAGGTGATTTCCTCTTGCCTATCTTTCTGCTCGAGATGTTTCTATCCTGGACCAGCCAAAAGCTCAGCGTGCTATGCAATGTCCGTACTTGAGGCAAGCTGGTGATCATCTACTACGGATGAAGCAACTAAACCCAGACACTATCCAACCCATCAAGCATCTCAATAATGGGAAGCACACTTTGTATGTTTGACTCCCCCTCCACTCGCGTCCTCATCATTGATCCTCCACCCAGTACCACTTCCACTCCACCAACACCTCCTCCCTTTCGTTCCCTGCCTCCCTCCTCCCCTCCCCCACTCCCTTTTCAAACAAAACTTCCCTTATCCAGCCTTCCACCAAGACCAACTCACCGAATACCAGCCATAAACCACCCCCATCCAACCCACCACACAACCCGCCAACGACACAAATTTGATCGCCAAAACAAGCCAGCGGTACGTAACGACTCGGAATGAGTATTGTGTGTAGTAGTGTAAGGGCTAGCATGCCAATCGAGAGTTTGAAAACTGGCGACGATGAGACTCGGTCGGGGAGGAGAGCCATGGTATCTCTGTTGCTGAGTATGAAATACTGTGATGTGAGGGGTTGACAATGAGATGCTGATGAGTGAGATTGTTGGCCTCGATGTCTGTGTTGTGGTGATTTAGCGAGAGAGTTGGGAGAAGAGAAGTGTGAGTAGAAACTAGATGGTGCGAGAGAATGCGAAGATTGTTGGAATGCAATAACAAGATAAAAGTGGCAGAATGCCCAGCGCAAAGAAGTGAATCCCCACTTGGATATGTAATCTCCAGTTTGCTCTTCTTGACCTTGCCAAGACCAGATAGAGACCAATCTCATCACTGGATGTATGTAAATGAAAGCAGAAATGAGAGGAACAAGTAGGAGAAAAATATGAACATTAGAAATTGCTACTATCATATCCGATGCATATGTCCTCCACACACGCCCCGACTCTGCCAGAGCCATGCAAGCTCCACCAGACGCAAATTTTTCGGCCGTAGGTTCAGCCGCGCCTGTAGGCCGAGTTGGACAACCAAAAACACCCAGATCCCAGATCCGTACCCATTCCATTCAACGCCGTGAGCCTGAACTGCCAAATCCACATGTACTGAAGACCACAAAAGTAATTACAGGTTCCTGTTATCAGAACCTATTCTTCTTATGCAAGCCCTTGCTTTCCCTCTTGGCTTTCCTGCCATCTGATGGAGTCACCGAAGCAGCAGCATATTCCTTCGAATGTCCACCAGCACCATGTGACCCACCTCTATTCCCATCGACGATCCCATCACCATAGTTGTATCCACCAGTCGCTCCTTGCATCTGGTGAGGTCCCCATGCAACGGGCGGCTTCATCTCGATTTCTCGCTCCTTCTTGCGGAGATATCTGCGGCGGAGGAGACAGGCTCCGATCCAGCCTCCGACTATGGCGAAGAAGATTACGACGATCATGATTACCCATTTGTAGTGTGTGGAGATCCTGGGATTGGAAGTTAGTTTGCGATTTCTGCGCATATATATTGAGCTCTAGAGGGACGTACCAGGAAGGAGTGCTAGCTCCAGTAGCCTTCGGCTTGCTGGCACCAGTCTGCGTCGCAATCGCACCATCTGACGCCGTCGTCGTAACGACTTTCCCCTTGGCGCAGAAGTCATCATACCACTTCTTCACGGCTTCCATTTCGGATTGTGTATTACAACTCTGCGCGCCGCAGACGAGCGCCACGCCCGTCGTGCCATCGTTATCGAAGACTGTGAGTCGCGAGTCGGTACAGAAGCAGTTCTCGTCGACGGCTGTCGTTGCGGGTGGTGAGCATTTGCCTTGCACGTCGAAGAGGGGTCCACACAGAGAGGCACAAGCGGGAAGGCCTGAATTGAAGGGGACGATTACTCCATCTGGTGAGGCGACGCCTGCTGCTGCTGTCGCTGTAGTTGTTTGTGCGGATACGGAGGATATGATTGAGAGGAGGGTGAAGACGAGGGTTGCTGTCGGTGGCCGCATTGTGAAGTCTGATATCCTGTGGCGTGTCGTGGATGTAATCTCGTTCGTATGCAATCGCAATGCTGCGTCGATTCCAATTCTTTATCGTTTTTGTTCGTCGTCCTTCTCCTTGGCTGAATCCGTTTCGTGATTCAGCAATTCCAAATCGCGAGCTGATCCAAACACTGCGAATGTCGTCCAAGAATCCCCTCGCTTCTGTACTTGAGGTCGTCCGTCGCAATTCGCGATTAAAAAACTTTCCCAAATATTCCACTTGTCCTTCAACTCACATACATGAAGCGAATGTATGTTAAGGTCCACGTCTCGCGTTTTGTTTCGTGGGAGGAAGGGAAGGTTGGGTTGGGCTGATATGCGTGTTAAGACCAGGGATGGCGTCCTGATCTCCAATTTCCGGATGTTGGTCGGCGGAATTTAATGTCTCTGCTATCGATCGAACTGTGTTTCGCAGATATCGTTTCGCGGATCAGAAAAGAGGGATCATCTAAACGAATGTGGTTGGTTTTGAACGACAGGAATGGAGGGAGAGAAGGAGGGTGGAGGGATGGTGGTGTGAAGGATTGAAAGTCCGTCAGGAATGAATGGCGCGGTGGAGACCTTTGAGGTGTGGTCGAGGGTCGTCTAGCTTGGGTTGGCTTGGGTGCGGCGCGGATTATCAGCTTGGGCTTACACCTGGGGGAAGGAAAGTCAAAAAGTGCCCACCCTCGAGCCACTCTTTCGAGATCGAGTCCAGGCGGCCAAGACGATCTCACGCGGGACGACATGGAAATCCCTGTAGCTGCAATTTTAGCCAGAGTACATTTCGCGCTCTATGCATGGCAATGCAAACAATTTGCTTCTCCTGAAAACACTCTCTTCGCTCTCCTCTATGTGAGAATAATGGTATCGTCATTTATATCTCTCCGAATGCCGTACGTCTTTACAACATTCCCATCTCATCATTTCATCCCGACCCATTCATTGTGTCACCCTATCGGGAGCTTAACATTAGACTCCCGTCCGTCTTTCTTTCCCCGCGATGAAATTTATGGGCCAGGGTCTTGCCAAGCACTCCAGCTCAAGTAAGATCTCGCCATACAGGAACATCTCCTAAGGGTTCATGTACTCCCCATCTTTTGCTTTAATTGAAACACTCCGTTCCATTCAAACGCTGATCGAATTCCTACTTTGCAGAAGAAAGTAAGTCCTGATTCGATTTCATTGGTCAAGCCACTCGGACCCCGCCTGAAGCGAGCGAGATAGGGTTCCACACGTGACTGTCAGTAGACGACAATGCGATTATTCTGTCTTCCTTCTCAGGGGTGGACATGAGGAGGTACAAGAAAGGAAAACGAACAGCATGTACATATACAAAATGCGTAACACTCCTCACGTTGACTTTATATGGATATTCCGCCGCTGCGATGATGACGAATTGCTCACCTACCTAGGAATATCAACAACGACAAGCGATAATTGGCTTGGTTCCGAGTATCCTTTGAACTGACATTAGACTTTTGTGTGAACACCCTTTCGATGTTGAGATCTAAGGGATGCCGCGGAAGTTATCGTAGCACAAAGGCAATCTGTCCACCTCCCTTGTCTGGCCACTGTTCCTATCATTCATTCATCTGTCCTGTCCTCCGGTCATCAATCACTTCCTCACCTTCAGCATCCTCCAGACTCTCCCTAGCAACTCTGAAATCCGCCCAAAATGCCTCCGTTTTGAATCCCTTGTATTCTCCACACCATAACCACTCTCTCAAGTATTCCTCAACATTGTTCACATCCAGGTCCGATTCTTTTTCCTCCTGACTCAGCGTTATGGCCTCGCATAACCTCCTCGCCAAACCTGCAAAATACACCTTCTCATATGTAGCAAGTCCACCGATACAATCCATAACATAAAGCCACATACATCCGGATACAAAGTCTGGATTTTCTCGACTTCGATGGGCGCGAGCGACGACAGCACTCGACGAATACGCCGAGACAACATGGAAAGAAAGGAGATCCCCAAAGGCATCTCGCGCATAAACATGTAAATATGCAACAACGTCACGTTAGCAAATAGTACAAGAATAGCTGTGTCAGAGTCAGAGATGGCCAGTGCAGCCAACTGCAGTATATCAACAGTCAGCCGCTCCAACCGCTCCACCATGTCACTATACGCGAGGATTTCTGGCGGTTTGGAGAGCCGAGAAGTCATTTCTTTGAGTCGGGTGACATTGTGGATACCCCAGTAGACAGAGATTGCTTCGGCGCTGAGGGCTGGGAGGGAGGTGTTTATGGTGAGACTTGCCAGGTAGGTTTGTGCTAGGTTGGAGTAAGGAAACCATTCTGTGGGCCTTTCTTCGTCGGGTGGGAGCGTGAGTGTGAAGCGGGCTGGGGCTTCGAGGAGGATCGATGCGCAGCTATCGATCCTGCTATTTGTTAGATGCTTATCTTTTTGGTAAGTTCTCGGCGTACCATGTTGTAAGCTTCCTTGCGTGGCTACCTTGCCTTATGGCGTCATTGCCACCGCGCGTTTTGACCATGGCTTCGAGACCATCCATGTGGAGTCTTGCACTTGAGGTTGATCCGGTGAATTGCTAAGCCAGTAGTTACATATCAGTCACACTGATCTATACCTTCCTGTGAGTAGTAAAGACGACTTACCTCGAAGAGAGCAAGACACGCGACAGCAATGATGGTGGCATCTGTACACTGGCATAGTATCAGTATCCCACACTTATGTCTTCCAATTTACTTTAACAAGACTTCCGACCCGCCCCACGAAAGATCTTATAAAGAACGGGAGCGGAAAACACGACAAACCTCGGGTACTGGCCTTCTGAGTCGGCGGTTGACTATCTGAATTGCTTTTGCTATGCGGTATACAGAATCTGGGCTCGGAAGGCCGTGAAGGATATTGTGCCGCACTGCGGAGTGCGACAGCGTGGCGTGGAGTAGTGCCGCATCTGTCATTACGAAAGAGAGGTACTCTTTGCGGGGGTTGACTGGTGAGGAGGTTTCGCTGAATACAGCATCGTCTACAGAAACAGTATCACTTAGCATTTCGACAGCGGGGGAAAAATTTCGATCAGGAACCGCGCGGAAGGTTAGTGAATGAAGGTAAGATATATGGGTGGAGCAGGTAATTAACAACATGTGATCAAGCCAGATGGTCCGTCACAGTAATGGATATAGAATTGAGCATTTCCTGCATCCAATACGGGAAGAGTCTGGAATGGGTTGACTACAGCGCTTCGTGGAATGAGGCTTAGTTGAAGTTGGTCGGCAACAAGCCAGCGTCTCTGCTCGTTTTCCTCTCTTTTGTCTGAGCTGCCAGCCCGAGGCCGTATAAAAGGGACTTGGCTTGATGTCTTGGTCTTCTTATCAGGCTTGCTTCTCGCATGAGATTGAATCAAAGTCCGAGATATGCCTTTTGGTCTCGCTGTTCCTGTTTCCGTGATGAAAGGAAAGCTCTGATATTTGGTCAACTGCGGATTACGAATTTCAGTAGACGCTCTTACATGTTTCTGGGCTACGTCTGCCTTCTTCTTGTACGTCGTTATTTCAATGGCTACAAATGGACAGAGAGATCAGCCATGCATATACCATCCTCAAATACGCTCAAGGTCCGCTCCCGTTGTGTGTTTGTGGGGGATGTCACCTACCCGTCTCTGTGGTCCATTCTTCCACATCGTCCGTTTCGGTCCACTCGTACGTCTCACTTGATCTCGTTTCCTTGGTGAATCGCGCTTGAGACTGAGCAAGTACTACGTCCGGATGCTTGGGTAGATTGGCGTCAGAATTCAGGGATGATCGATAATCGGATTCCATTCCGGGCCCACCCTAGCTACTGTATCGTACGCTTCCTCGACTCCAAGCAGGGGCACTAGGCTGCTTTTACATGAAAAGCAGGGGTTCATGCCCTGTATGAAGTATGCTGTGCTTCTAGAAGACGAGAAGCTGCCCTGCTAAGTCGTCTGAGAGCCACGTGGGATTCAATTATGACGGCCCTCAACATACACACCTTCCCTTAGGATACTGGAGACGTGAGAAGCAGTACAAAGAACGCGTTCTTGAACATTGATAGAGAAGCGAAAAGTGGCTGAGCACGCAATGCTTCCTAATTCCTTTCGCATGGTTTGATTCCTCATAGGCTCGTTTGTGGACACCGAGTGCCACTGAACGATCACTTTTTCCTGAATTCAAACCCCGTCGAACTTTCGATTGAGCTCTCTAGATGTCAATGGAACTCAATGACAGTCAGCGAGCAAGAACAAATAATCCGTCAGCAGTGCAGCACACCCAAGTGGTGACGGTAGTGGAAAGGTGTGAAGGGAGCGGACACAGTCGGGGAATGACTACATGACCAGATCGAGCAATTTGCAAGGATCTTGATTGGCGAGCCGCAACTGCACAGAGAGGAGTAATCAGGTCTTGATGACCCGAAATGGTAAGTGATCTGACTTCCTGCACTTCCTGCGCATGGTGCATTGCAGCACTTGCTACGAAGAAACTTAAGAAAATAACGTGGTCATTGGCCTACGCCCATCCAATTCAGGGTTAACAAAATGCCGCTTAGCAGATCAGCATCCCGCCCCTGCTGAACCGATACCCGCGCGATCTCCTCAGAGATCCAACAGGCTATCTTGAATATCAGATCATGCGCTGGAACACCGAGTTCTGTGGGTAGTGTCCCGCTTCTCCATTCCGCGCTGATTACCTATCGAAGCTCGGCTGCACCTCAGGTTTCTATACAAACTCCCTTCTTCTGCCGACTTGGCTGGCGCACATCTTAGTGAGCTTTGTAATGATTAAGGCGTTGTTCTCGAAATGACTCCCTGCTCTGCGTCAGCTGGATCGTATCTGACGGATCGCTGGTACTTTTCAAGGCTGGCCTGCGCACTTAGATCGACAATCCTCCGATGAAAAAGTCTTCTGCAATGCCCGATCTACAGTTCTCTGCCTCTCTGGTGCAGATACAGCGAGACAGTGCGGCGGTATGCAACTTGCGCTTATGGCTTTCGCCATCTTTCGGGATGTGACAAGATAGAGCTATCTATATCATGGTTCCAACTTGTGGCAACAGTTCCAAATACACAATTGCAGAGGCAGACCCCACAATGGACTACAATCACGACAATGAATGGTTTGGTCACTTGGCCGACTTCCCTGATATGCCAATGCCGGTTAACTATGAGGACATGCGACCTTTTGAACAAGTGCACACAGTGAGCATCGCACCAGCATGTAGCATTCCTCTGACTGATAACCAGAAAGCCACAGACAGCAGATGAAAGCAGGTGGCCTAGCCCGAGCCAAAGCTCTCCAAGCACACCAGCTGAAAATGCAAGGGCGTCACGTGCCAGTGCAGCGAGAACATCGCATCCTATGGAGCAGCCTCCATTGAAGACAGAGAGGTAGGAGAAACTATCATGTACGATTTAGCTTGTGCTTACATGACAGGAATGCGTCTATCGATGGTGTATCAAAGGATCGCAGGAGAAAGAAGAACCGTCAAGCTCAAGCAGCATTCCGTGAACGACAAAAGAAAGTGATCGCGGACCTCCGTCAGGACGTGGTGCATCATGTTCAATATAGCCAACTGCTGAAGAAGAAGATATACGACATGCTCGCTGGGATGGAAGCGATGAAATCAGGGGTTGAAGAAGCACTTGCTCTAGAGCCTCCACTTATGTCGACGGACTTCTTACGTACCGGAATTCTTGAAGTGCGGTCTTCACCAGCACCATCTTCTGAAGCATCACACGAAGGTGGATGCTGTTGACGGATTGAGTGCCAATATCATGCGATAGATTTATGGAAAGTAATGTGTAATGACAAGGCGGTGGTGTTTGGGAGATCGCAAGGAGCAAGGAGAGGGCTTGGCAAAGAAACCTTAATAGGTCAAGGTCACGTTTCTTTGGTATAGAATAGTGTAACTTCGATGCAACTACCAACTCGACGTTTTGAATGGATTTCACAACGAGGAGCATGGCCACACTTTACCTCTGGAAAGATTGTTCTGGTCTGTCTAGAAGATTATGAAAGACACGTGACCAACAGATTGTAAGTCCGCCCCCAGGTCTCGCCCCGAGATTCTTCTTTCCGTCTCCCCTCAATCCCGCAACATCTACCTCGAGACTCCGCATCTTGCGGAGCCGGGCAGGAATCGACTTTCGCCCAAGAGGTTCCACCGATGGACTAGAGACCAGCAACGAAGATGGAGACGCGAAAGGCCTCCATCATCGATCTCTCGACAGCCAAGTCGAACGACGGAAAACAGTCAAGTCGAACGCCAACAGTTTCCTATGATTGTGATATCGAACAGTCTCTACCAAGGGTCTAGATGCATGACGTCTCTCCCTACCACTACCGACTTCGGATCGATTTGCTCGAGAATGTTTGAAGTCGTGTTCCTGGATTGCGCTCAGATGCGCACGCCTTGAACGCGCCAACCGATGAAACTGCCCGCCAATAGTTCTTCCTCAAACATTTGAAGTCAAAGTCATGGAATGGGAGATGATTCAGATCGGATATCCGGTTTGATGCGCAGTTGATCATAAGCTAAGCCCTTGATATAAGTGTATGGAACTTGCGATCTTCGATCATATATTTAGGTTGCCTCTGGTCGATGTGGCTGTTCAAAATCCATCCATCCAAGACTAGATTTGGGAATTTATCTGGAGATTCTACGCATGAACTGCACGAATCAAGACTAGATTCTCGCTTTCAATCATCGTGCCTGTTGAAATGCCATCTGATGGCGCTCAAATCCAGGTGTGCCACTTTTCTCCGATTCGTTGTCGCATCGTTCTCGTTTCGCAAGTTGGCTCGAAACATGAAACCGTGGTGTTGTTTTGTTTCACCCAATCGCTGTCTAGGATTTCTGAAGCGAGAGCTCATTATTCGCCTCTTGGTGAGGTATCATCTGTCTACCTTTCCATGCTGTGTGGTTTCAAGCTTGGATATGTCCAATGTGCAGCAAGTCCTAGCGAAATTTATGGGTTTGTGCCGTTACCAGTGTCAAGCTAGATATGCCTCATACCTTGAGGCTGTGGCGTTCTTGATACCATCAGAGCCTAGTTATCATTGGCTGCCGCAAGAAAGTTTGAATCGATGCGGATCTACGCGTCCTTTAAGCATATTGCTTCCCGCACCGTAGATCTGTCCATCATATGTTAGACTTTATATCGTTATCGTCCTTTGTTGTCGGAATCTTGATGTCTTTTTGCTCTTCGATGTAATTTCCAATGTTTATTCGAGTACTTGTAGCAACAGCAGTCCTGGCATTGCCTAGATTCGTTCTCTCAGCGGACAAACCACAATGTTTTAATCCCGATGGCTCGAAGGCGGACGCGGATGTGCCATGCTTTCGAACTGATAGCCTGAGTAGAGTGTGCTGTGGTCCAAATCAAGTATGCTCGACCAACAATCTCTGCGTCAATAAAGCGGCGACTTCTCCAGCACAAACATTTCGCGGTTCATGTCTAGATCCTGCCTTTGGCCCAAGCTGTCCTACATTCTGCACAGGAAGTATGTATGATCCGATTTGAGGACGCGAGATCTCTACTCACATCCACATCTAGGCAACAGGAATGGACAAGCGGCTGTAGTACCATGTGGCGATCCAAAGGCAGGAACCTTTTGCTGCGATGAAGGCAGCGGAGCAGCTTGTTGCAATACACCTTCTAAGGTCCTTACGCTAGGGGTTGGGACCACATTCCCTGAAGGCGTCTCGGCTTCGGGTGTCATGTCAATGGGCACAATGATGAATACTCCGGCAGCAAATTCTCCACAGCCACTAATTTCCATGCAAAGCAATACCATAATATCCATGGCGATAGCGACATCTTCGCCTCCTGGCCCATCTGGACAGCAGGCAACGATAGCCCTCAATCCTACTCAGTCAGCACCTACGCTTCCACCCATACCATTTGCACCTCTAGAATCCGCAAAAGGTGTTGAGGTGTTGAGACCTACCCCGTCGGCTACTTCCACTGCAGATTCGAGGACGTCTGTAGAAGCAGCAATCATAGCAGGCGCTGAGTCCAAGCCTCCTGCTCTCTCATCTTCACCTCCTCTCTCTGCCATAACGATCGCGAGTGCTGCTATAGGCGGCGTCATCATCGTTACACTCATCATTGTGGTTTCGGTCATCGTCATGCGATGGCGAGCAGCGAAGATAGAACAGGAACGTCAAATCCAGGAAAGCTCAGTCGGTACTGATTACAATGGTGGCATCAGGAGATCGATCAGAGATAAAGCTGGTGGAAGTGATGATGGCGGTTCATCTGGGTCACAAAATACAGAAAGCAATAGTCAGTCGTCTGCCGTGGGTGTTGAATCACAGCCGACAAACAGAGGAATGGCCGAAATTGGGGGACCAAATGCCTTGGCAGCTAGGGATAGGACCAGACCAGTTGTATCGCCGACACGATATGGCGAAACAGGGGTCATTACTTTGCAGAGAGAGATCACGCCCCCGCAGCGGCTAAATCAAGACCGAGATGTGGAGAGATCTGCTGGCTTACCGGTCATGAGGAATGCCGCAGAGAATCCTTTCAATCGACGGATATCTCTATCACCATTCGACAGCCCTTTCGACGACGCGAGAGACAACGACGTAGATTCGCCCACCAAAGGATTTCAAAGTGGGCGAGGATCTGATTGGAGCGTAGATACACTCACGACGAACCTTGACGGCACTTTGCGAGCTAATGAGCGAAGCCGAGGAGTAAGTGAGTTGGATCGGGAGGCAGATATGATCAGAGCAAGATATCCAAGAGGCTCAGAGCCAGAATATGGACGAATCTCATCTGATGATCCGAGACTGAGAAATCCGCCGATGACTGAAATATCCAACGGGATGAGAGTGCCAGCTGCTGGACTCGAAAGGCGGGTTAGTCGGAACAGCTTGAATACTTTGGATAGCGAGACTTTCCAGAAGTTGCTGTATGATGTTCAAAGTCAGCCGTTTTGAAAGAATAATATTATAGAAACAGCTTTTTTGTAGATCTTTGGCACTGGCTTATTCCTGTATATTGCTTTCGTTTGGGGGCTCGGGTTACTGGAATTCCATAGAGCGTGTACCTAATATACCAGAGTTTGTGATGAAATCACAGCGATGTTTCCCCGTTGCCTTGATGGGCACGAGATAACACACAGCTTTCAAGCGTTCAGAAATTGATGGAGCTATCGATCTAATTCGATGCTTGGTTCTTGGTGCAATACGAGGACCGATTCATGAATAAACGAGCAAAATACAGAAAATAATCCAATCCAGCCAGCCCCAACATATATTCGTGCATTCCACCGTCAGGCTCGGACAACAATACGCGTATCCGAACCCCACCATCGTACTCAGCCGTGTATGACGTTCTAGTCTTGGCACTCCGAGCCTACCGACGAGACGGCACAGCCTCGTCTCTAAACAACACCTTTTTATTTTTATATATCTCCTTCACACCGAAGAATCTCAATTCTATCTTCTCACAAAATGAAGAAACATTGAACAATACTCACTTGTCGTTCAACAAGCGCCAGACACAACACATACAAAATGTCATCTCCACCCCGCTCTCCCATACCTCAAATCCGTTCCCCTCCTCCACCAGAAGCTCCAAAGGAAAGTGCTGTGAGCAGAGTATGTTCCCCATTTTCTCATGCCCCAATTCCTATGTCCTTTTCCACGGAATCTTATAAGCTGACCATCTATTCAGCTACTCATCACACCCATAACATTCCTCTCCTTCCTCCTTTCCCTCGCCCTCATCGATTCACACAACCACCACATCCGCACAAAAACTCACTCTCACTCTCCCTCACGAAGCCAACCTAACACTCTACTCGGCCGGATCAGAAATATATTGCACAGCCTAGTCTGGAAAGAAGTTGATCAGGGTCCGTACGCGTATGTGAAGTCTCCAAATCTAGACCCGAATGTAAATGTGGGTGAGGGAGGGAGAGAGAGATCTGCGAGCGGGAGCAGGAGTCCGAGGAGGATTGGAGAGAAGGATGAGCCGTGGCATTGGCATACTAAGCAGAGAAAGATGATGAAGGCGGAGGTAGAGGACGCTTTTAGAGTTCGGAAGTGGGTGGTTATTTTCCTAGTGGGATTTGCTATTTCTGGGGTGGGTTTGCTACTTATGATAGGTTGGTGGGTGCTTGGGTTTTGGAGGAATTGGGAAGCAAGGGTAGATGGCATGAGGGAGCTTTGAGAAGTGCTGATGGTCTCGATGGCCCGGTAATCTGGTGGCGTTATGGAGGGATATGATGATTGAACGGTTGGAAAGGATAATGAAGGACTTGAAGTGTATGAATGTATGAAATGTATGAATGTATGAATGATGGAGATGCGGGCATTTGGATCTCATACGGAGTTCTGATTTGGATTTCGGTCTGATTTGGGTAGATTAGATTTGAATTTGAGGCCTTGTACCCCGAGTGCTACCTGGGTAGCATGTGTATGAGATCATTGTTTAACAGCAGACTAGATAGTCGATTACTTGAAAAGGTTCACAAAGGAGGCATCCGAATAAGCTGTCTGGCACCTGGTCTAAGAAATCACTCATGCATCTTCACATTCAGAGTAAGCTATTTCCCCCCGGATCTAAGAAGCGACTTCCTGAATTATACTTTCATCTTTTAATGGTCTCGTTCCAAACGATAAAAGTTGATGTTTGATATATCAAGCCGACGAGATGAACTTTCCCCTCAACGCGTCTCGGCAGCTGCGGAATAAAAACGAGTGGCTGGGTTCCAGGGATCATGAGTCGCCTGCAGCGACCCTATCGATTAGACAAGGTATCAGATTAGAAGCAAACACGCAAACAACTGTGCACATAGTCGAGACAAGTTCCCCTCAATTGATGTGAATAGCAGATCTTTCACTTATACATTCTGCATAATTCACAAAAGTGTTCACCTTCACTCTGTTACTTATCATTCACTGGATCCAAGCTCTGAACCCCTAACAAAAAGGCGGACGCTAGTAAGTGGGGCCCTAAACTTTAAATGTCGCGTGAAAGTTGAAGTTAGAGCTCAACAGCAGCTTTTCGACGTTCACGCGCCTTTTGCTCACAACTCTCGATGCTGTCTTCCAATTTCTCCACAAACCACCAGTTGCATTCTCGATCTCGAGAGCTGGCTTGCGCTTCTTTGAAAGATCGAATCTAACAAAATGGCGTCTCCAATGGGTCCACCACAGCCAGCTGGCTACAGTCTTCGAGTTCAGCTTTTTGGACCAACAGCTTACGATGCAAGCGACAAACCAATTCGCTGTTTCCGTGTCGTTGCGTCTCCAGAGTTTACGGTTGAAGAGTTCTGCGTGGAAGCTTCAAGGATTCACCAGATCAATTATGGAACGTAAGTATTTCTTGCGCCTAGGCTCGATCTCATTCTCCGCACTGTGCTAATGACTATGTAGACCTCTCACACTCAAGAAAGTCCAAGACGACCAGCAGTTCGATATCACCCAGAGCGAGATCTTGGGAAATCTTTTTGCCACAGCCTCCACCATTCGATTTGTTCAAGCGTCTTCGATTCCCGGTAGGGAAGACTCTGTTGCGCCAAATTCTGCCCTTAGATTCGACCCCTCTGCGAGCCGCAAACGCGAGAGGGAAGGAAGCGCAAGGGTGAATGGATCTACGCAAGCCAATTCATGGAAGCCCAACAAACGTCAGAGGGTGGTAGATCCGGACGAGCCTTTACCATCTCGGGAGAGCGAGGAGGGTGGCAGAGAGATTGTGAAGGCGAATTGTCGCATCTCTGATGCGAACATCATACCAAACTCCCAAGAGAGTATCATTCTGGGCGAACCAAACGGGCCTTTCCACAACTCGCGACATGTAAGAAAATCGCGCTCCTCAATCTCAATGACGGTGAGGGAGATTGCTGAGACCCCTCCACCGTCTCCACCCCCACCTGTGTCGCTTCGTTCTCTTTTTGATGAGTACGGTTCAGCTGATAAGCAGACGAACCAGCACGATCTCGACGAAGCCTCCAATATCCATTCGCAGAGACGCTACTCGAGTCCTTTGGGCGAAGCTACAACTCGCGCGCAGTCACAAGGTTTAATTCCAAGAGCGAAAAGCGCGAGCTATCACATACAGCGAGCTACGGAGCGTGGAACATCAGTGTCGACCGCAGCTACCAGCCCACTGTCAGTCGATCAACGTAGTCTACAAAATGGAGCTACTTCCGCCAGCCAGCGAAGAAGACCAGAATCTCGGCCAGCCGAACGACAGCGGAATGGGAAGCCTGGTCTGGCGCAAGATGAAAACAGTATATATGAGAACATTGCCTCCGATGATGAAGAGTTCGGTCTTGCGAGTATTGCGAAGGGAAGAAAGGCTTCTTTGAAGGCGAGAAATAGCCCTGCTGGGTTGCCCGGGCTAGAATGGTCGAAGAACAAGTTCAATACTCCGCCCAGCGGAAGTCGCCGAAGTTCTGCTTCCAAGGAACAGACGACTCCTGGCGAGCTGCCTCTCACACCCAACAGCAAGGAACGGGAGGCAAGGCAGAAACAAAGGCAGGAAGCGGACGAGGCAAGAAAGACTAGACTTGCTGCCGCCGAGGCTCGTCAAGCCGAAGAAACACTCAAGGCTGAGGCAAAGAGAGCTGAGCTGGAGGAGCAAGAGCGCATACAAGTTGAGGACTTCAAGCGAGGGGAAGCCGAACGCAAAGCAGCCATCGCCAGAGCTGCGAGACTCGAGAAAGAGCGCGAAGAGAGAGAGAGGAGGGAGGCTGAGGAAGAAAGACTTCGCGACGAAGCTCGGATTGCCAAGGAGAAGGCAGATGAGGCGAAACGTGCCGAGGAGGCACGAGTGGCTCAAGAGAAGGCTGCCGCTGATGAGGCGGAGAGATTGCGCAAAGAAGAGGAGGCAGCTGCCGCAGCTTTGAAGCAGAAGAAGAAGACACCAACACCGGAAGAGTCCCGGCATAGCAACTTGTCTTCTCCAATCCTTCCTAGGCCCAGAGGCGGAACACCTTCGTCTTCAAAGGTTCAATCGACAACTCCCTTTATCCCTGGCCAAAGAAAGTCGGCTCTCAAGCGCACTGCATCATCTCAGTCTATGAGAAGTTCCTCCCCAGCAGGGTCAAAAGCTTCGACTGACGACTCATCTGGAGTCGGCATTGAGATGCAGATGCCATTTCCAAAGTCGCATGCCCGTCGTGTATCCTTCCGTGACGAGCCTGAGAAGAACGTCACCCCCGTTCGAGCCGAGAGGCGGATTCTACCACCCAAGTTTGGCACGCCTCAATCAACGCCTGCTACCTCTACCCCGAAACCTTTGCCAAATGTTGCGACTCCAAGCAGCTCGACACCCAAACCATCGGGCTTGGCCACGAAGGCTGCAATTGCTCATGATTCGGGACCGAGATCTTCACAAGGCACGAGTAAGTCTCAGCTCAATGTATGTCTTCAATTTCTAATCAATATAAAGTTCTGCCACCTCCAAGATCGAATACGCCTATTCTTCCACCTGGTCGTCCCGTTGGACGATCAAGCCTTGGCCGAAGTATCACGCCAGTTCAGTCGAGGATCAGTTCAGCTCCGGAAGTCGCACAAAAGCTCTCGCGAGCTCCAAAACAGTCAGCTCCTGAGTTCAAGAGGAAGGTCTCCCCGATTCCAGCGCCTGCAGGTCGCAAGAGCCTCACTCCCGTTCCAGCGCCCAAAGGTATGCCAAACCACTCCCGTGTTTCTAAACTAATCTTTTCCCCCGTTGCCTTGAGACCATTCAAGGCTCAGACCCAGAGATAGTGGCTAACATTCTAACAGAGAAGTCCAAGTCCGCAGAGCCTGAGCCGAAGCAGCCTACCGACGTTGAAGTTTCTTCTGACGATTCCGAAGAAGATATACCTAGCCGGCCGTCACCTAAGAAACAGCCACTTGGTCTTCGATATCCAGAGAACTCAAACGTAATTGCAACGCCAGATGAAGAGGAAGACTCATCGGACGATGGTGGGGTGGAGCCAGCCAAGGAAATCGACGAGGATGAGACCCAGAGCCAAAATACCTCACCTCGCGATAGTCGCTCACCCGTCATCTTCAGCCAGCATCCAAGATCCACCGATACTGTCAGAGCCTACAATTCTGAGCCTCATAGGTCTGACAGTGGTTCTGAATCCGAAGCTGATGACGAAGACGACGAGGACCAGGATGATGAAGACTCGGATATCGAGGAAGAGCCGAGATCGACGCCGAGAAACAAGTTTGTGGACGATGAGGCCGAAGACGGATCATCGAATTCCGGCTCCGAAGATGATGAAGACGCCGAGGCAGGCGATGAAGATGAGGATGAAGAAGTTGAAGTCGAAGTGCCCAACTCAAGCCCACCGGTATTGCCACCGCATAGGCACCAGGCCAGCCCTCAACCCGCGGGATTAAACTCAAGTAAGGAATCACTCTCTGATGAGGGGCACAATACTCAAGACGAGATCGATCAGCAACTAACTTCTTCTCTCTATGAAGCTCATTCGACCATCCCAGCATCTAGCGCAATTGTGTACCCACCAACGTCTAGCGCTGTACCCAGGCCAGCAATGAAGGTTGGTGTGAGTTTGAGCAGCCTCAGCAAGAGCAAGTCGATGCTTGCAACTTCTTCAGCTATCAAGCCGGTTGCAGGTCGAAGTGGCCAGCGGACCTTGCAAGCCATGGATGATGATGGTAGCGAAGAAAGTGAGGAAGAGAGCGATGATGACTCTTCTGATGATTCCGAACTCGAAGCTCCAAAGTCTACCCAGATGGCAAAGACACCCGCTCGCCGCGATGATTCTTCCGATTCTGACTCCAGTGGCAATTCGAATTCGGACTCTGAGGGTGAAGAGGCGCGAAAGAAGATTCGCGATGAATTGGCCCTCCAGATCGCTGGAGTGAAGGGGAATGAAAATCTGAACTTGTTGAGTCCTAAGTTATATAAGACCAGTACGCAGCAGCAAGACACTGGCAAGGACCGCAAGAAGAAGGCGGAGAAGAAGACGGACAAGTACGTGTCTGGATATCATTTCAACACCAGCTTTTGAGCTGTTGAAACAGCGGGGGTGTCTGAATTTAGTCTGCGTTGAAAGGAAAAAGAAAGGAATCTACATCATGCATAGAGAGAGCGGGTCTCGGCTATAGGATTGTAGTGGCTGGGAGCCACTATGTGCGATGAAAACCGGTTGTGTTGAAGACTAATGGGATGCGGAATGGTTGCATGTGTATGTTTGGGTTGCATTAGTGGCGTAGGATACCAGGAATGATGAGGATATTTCATGCCACTTTTACGTTTTCCAGGCCGAGATTCTTGCTTACCTCTTATTTGATTTTGACAACGAGCTGCGAGTGCAGCATCATCATGTTCTTCTCACTATGGGATATGCGAGTTGCTCTGGGTGGCCAGCAAGCCGCCTCGGATGCAATTTTCCTCGACTTGCCGTCTGCATAGTTCATTTGCGGGCTCGATTGTCTGCTCACTCTAATGTATGAAGGAACTGCGTATATAAATGTGAGCTCTTTTATTCCAAGTACTTTATTTTCGGGAAACTAGGATTTCAGTGGCTGCACTACTCAGCCTTATGCAATTGAAGGCCCAGTTCTCAACGCGCACCATATCATGCCACCACGCCGCATGTCAACTTAAGCGAGGAGGACAACAAAGTCACGACATGCGTAATCACTCGCTTACTTGCTTACTTCAAGCAGAGAAATAACAACGGGCGAAGCAAGCACCGAGGAACAAACGATGCTTCGTTCGTGCATTCATTGATTCAATCAGAAAGGAAACTCGCTATATAGAAGCTGCGTCGTGATTACGAATCACAATACAAAGCAAATCAAACACCAATACCCCTTTCCTAACCTATACTTCAACCCAAATCCCGTTATGCGCCCTCCCAACCAGCCAACAGTAAATTCGAACAGATGGACGAACTATCTCACACGGTCGTTGATCGGCGCCGCCTTGATCTCCCTCTTGACCGCAGTCCCTTTGGGCAAAGCGCCCGTACAGTCAATCAAGTTACTCTTCCCGCCCGGAACACCAAGCAGAGCCATCTTCGCCATCGCGTTCGCATAAGCACTATTCCACTTCCCCTGCGCGTTCACGAAACCCATGAACTCTTTACCGACAACGGGATGTTGCGCGAGGTTGACATCGCTAACAAACGACGCCGTTCCTAACGCGGGTTTGAGAGTGTTGGCGTAGTAGCGTACGTCCCAGATACCGGGGGTGTCATCTTGTGGTGTACCTGGCTTGATCTCGGGCTGGCTGAAGCCTTTTGAGGCTGAATGTGCGCCGATGAGCGCGGCGAGTCTAGAAGTCTGCATGTCAGATTCGGTCACGCAAGCTGAGAATATGCCGGAGGTATAATCAACAGTGATGGGAGAAGCTTACTCGTTGGCCGTGAAACCTTTCTCTTGGAAAAGTGCCAACAAAGAGTCACCACTGCCGCGGCAGCTTGGAAGCTTACCATCTGGATTGGGCGTAGCAGAGTCTTTACGGCCCACGAATGTTGGCACTTTTGGTCCGCCGGGACAGGTTAGTGTTGCTACAGAGGCAGCGACCTGCAGAATGTCTGCTACCGATATAGGACTTTCTGTGCTGTTGAACTTTTCCTGCATTGCCAGGAGCTTGGTACTGATTCCTTGGAGTCCATTATTTTCGCGTCGTTCGAAAGCTTCACGGGCCATGCTGAGGCTGTTTTAGTGTCTGGAAAGTATCTGTTCGAAGAGACAATCGTCGGACAGGAACTTGTGACTTACACGAGTGAGCCATCGCATCCACCAGTCTCTCCTTGGGTTTGATCCCAAGTCCCACAATCATGGAACGCAGCCTTTGAGCTGCATTAGAAAGGGATGTTTGGCATAGACAAGATTGGGCATACCCGTATCGCAGCTCTTGCATCATCATTACACTGACTAGGAGTCGTACTCTTGTCAATGAACATCCCTTGCATCTCAGTAACTATTGATGTCCAGACAGCTGGACACGCAGCACGTGTCTCAACCTCTGCGGGTGCTGGGGAACGTGTGAAGACAAGGCCATATTCTGAGAGAGAGCGCCGAAGCTTATCTGTATACTCTACGAGACTGCTCCGGACCTCCGCTAGGCTCAGACCGTGGACTGTTGACGCTGCTGCTGCAGTGAAGATGATAGAAGTAAGACGCATGTTGGAGACGATGAGAAGGTCTGGAGTTTCGCTTTGCGGCAGCTGCTTTTTTCCCGTAGTGATGAGCGGAGATTGGAGAGGACGAAGGTTGAGTGGAATTAGACATTGGAGATCTCCGATGATACTTATAGACAATTGTTAATCTACGATATCCCTTCTAGTTTGCCAATGATTCGGGCATCTTGCTCTTCGAAAGTTTCAAGCGTTCACTCTGATGCAGAAATCAAACATTCGAATCTCCTCACCACTTCACAACCCTATACCATCCATCATGATGAGCATAATCTCAAGCCCCCATCCTCATGTTTATGCTACGGAGTTTCCCCAACTTCTTGCTGGCGAAACCGGGTTTGGGTATCGCGAAACATTACCAAGCTTTGAGCAAGATATCTGTGAACATCGGTACATTACCTGATACTCAACTAAGAAGCACGTTCTAGACGATCACTTACAGAGAGACAAAGTTTCTGGCGTCGAGATTTGTATATGGCTTGCATCTGCATTCCATAACTCTAGGTTCTGGCGTCTTCGAGGTCTCATATCCATGGTTCTGTATTGACAAGCTTTGGGAGGCGAACTTGGCAGATGCTTGCGTGCTGACACATTGAGGCTTTCGTTCTCGAAGTGCCAGTTTTGAGCGTGTCCAATAGTTGTTATTGTATTGGAAATTGTCTTCAGCGGTCCCTATCAGCTGTCTGCCAGACTTCCAGACTGGTTCGGCTTGTGCTCGGTGTTGTCGGTGTGACCGGTCGGACGACGCTCGTTGGAGCGGTGAAACATCCGGCATATTGCTGAAGTATCTGGAAAGTCTTCAGGCCAGCAACCGCACGGTCCGCACATGGCTCATAGCACCTAGCTGATCCTGCAGGTCATCAATAGCGTCGATATTCTCAAGGTCTAGGGTCCAGACCTATGGGGAGCTGAAATGGGCTATTTCCGCTGTCGTTCGAGGGTCAGATGTTGTGTTTTTAATGTGGCGGGGCTTAAGCGAGGAAGGATATCCCAATGCAGACAAAGTGCCTTGGCCCCCTTGGCACCGCAAGCCTCGATCAGGCATGATTGTGCCTGATCCCATGTTCTGCAAGGCTTGTTGTACAACTTTGCCAGACCGCGTAGACGCTATGTTCCAGATATATTCAATACATGATGCAGTGCCCCCGACTGCATGCATATGTATGCAGATGCGTGCCTCTTTGTTGGTATTTATGTATGGTATCTGCAGGACCACGCTCGTTTTGTACAACACACTTTCAGACTGTGGAAGCCTTACTCGGCATGCAAATAACTCAAGCATTTCCTGCGACCCGTCAAGCTTTGTAAGCCAAGTCGGCGAAGTCGTTGGGAGTCTTCTACCAAAAAAGCAATTGATGCGATTGGAAGGAATACGACCTGACTCTTGAAGAGCAGCATTCCATTTCTAATACTAGCGAATCCTTCTAGATCCTCCAACATCTACCCCAAGCCTATTTCCTTAGATCTAGCCTTCAGTAAGCTTCATTCGGCAATTAAGCATCAACTCCGCAGGTAAGCCTTGACAGACTCGCCCCAGACCGCACCGCGCTTGTAAAAGTGCATGGCAGGTGTACTCCCTTCCTTCAGGCCGTCGATAGCCTGAGCCAGATCCTCGCCAAGTCCTTCCTCTTTGATCTCGCTCAGCGGATAAAGGTAAGTCTTGAAGTTGAAGACTAGCGCTCTTGTATTTGGAAGACGGTGCAGAAGCTGGCGCTCGCACCGCACGAAAGTCTATGCTTGTGATGTCAATACTTCTTTCTGCCGTTCCTGATCCGTGGTGTTGGTAATGGTGGGAACAAGACAGGGATGGAGGAAGACTTGCCGTGTTGACGTCCACTTTCTCGTCTACTGATTCCTCCTCGCCTTCGTAGAAGTGTAAGCCACTCGCTGCGAATAGCTTCTCCTCGGTGTTGATGGACCACTAAGGGAAATTCAGTGAACAGCCTAGGAGAATTTGTTCCGGGAAGCTTGCATTGGCTCTTTTGACTACCTTGCCGACTTCTAATCTGTCGAAGAACCTGTCCATACTCAACTCGAGTTTCTGCTTGTATCCTGGGACTGGAGTATGGATGTCTCTCAGCTTCAAACCTAGTTTCTCCTTCGTGTTGAAGCCTGCTGGGAAGCAGGTGACATATCCTTTCAAGGTATATCCATCACCATCATCAGATGGTAGCAAGATCAGGATGTCTTCATCCAGGTTCTCGCCAAGTATTTCGAAGGTCTTGACAGGATCTGAGGTTGGCTGAAGGGGGAGATATTGTGAAGTGGTATGATTCAGCAATCCAAGCGACGAAACGCTGAACATTGTTGGGTATCGAATTGGCAGATAGGTGTTGACAAGCCAGGTGTACAGTTCATCGACTGCTGGCTTAGCCTCTGGCTTGGCTTGAATAGCAATGTCATGGTGCTCTTGCATGATCTGTTTACGAAGCGTAATACGCTTAAGGTAGTTACGGTCCATTTCTATGAGTTCCGATAAGTTCGAAGTGTTGACAGCTGTGTTATCGTTAGCTTGTATTTGGACTTGAGGACTCGAAGAGTCTATACCCATGGTCAAGTGATATTTCGGCTTGAAAGGGCGAATCTTCAAAGGAGGTGTCGTCCGCCAGTCAAAGTCTGACAGTGGAAGAATTTTGGCAGGGTCCGTTCCATCATTACTGCTAACTGATACGGCTAACTTTTCATATTGCAATCTCTTGCTCTTCCAGTAGTGTCAGCAATTGTATATGTCCTAGGTGAGACGTATAGAATTTGAATCTGTTTATGAAAATGTTGCACACTTCAATCTCGAGTTACATTGTCCAGGTCCTGCGCCTCGTCAAGGTAAAAGAGGACTCTTGACATACCTTATCTCTGAGCATCCGGGGGTAAACACTCCCCAAGATATAAATCACCAACGCCACCCCCGCACCGGCCAAGAGAAGTGAAGAATACATCGCTTGTGACCTGTCAAAGCAATACAAATAAGGTGTAGAAAGAACTCGATCTAATCTTCAGATTGAAATAAAGAAATCAAAGTCTCTACAACCCAACAGACTGTTGAGTCAAGGAGAGATAGGGACGTTATCGGAGTCGGAGCTCTTAGTGGTAGAGTTCGGAGCGAGTTCTTAGTGCTGGACTTCGCTTGCACATTCCGAAAGCGACAGTCCAAGAATGGGGGAGCATGCACGTGATGGTCACCAAGTCAAGTTGAGAAGGAGTCCACGATACATTGCACAGAGAATTTGGTATTCTGAAACTCCTAATTCCTCCAAATTTACTACCTGCGCCAATTCCATTCTGCCAACAAGAGGTCATCAAAGGAGTGGCTTGGTTAAAAAGGAAAACGGTATATACAGTTTTTCATCAGGTTCGTAAAGTCATCATTCTGTACGGCATCCTTCACTTCTTCTTCGTTGTGGTAGCCTTTGCTGTAGTTTTCGATTTTGTCTTTGGCTTATCCTCAGACTTTGTTGTTGTTGCCTTGCTTGTGACTACTGCCGCCGATGTGGTGCTTTTCGTGCTTGTGACTAATGTGCTTGGCGTAGTCGTTGTAGATGTCGGGGTGGAGCTTGACTTGGATGATGTGGGAGGGTTCTTGTAGTAGTCATCAAGAGCTTTCTCCATAGCCTTAGCATCTGGGTAGGCGTCCATGTTTTGCATGCCGGGAAGCATGACATCTTGTATGGCTGACATGTCGCTTCCGCTGTAAGACTTGGCTCGGAAGAGAGGCTCCATCGGGTCGTTAAATGAGACTGTCTGGGGATACCCGAACGTGGAGAGGTCAACTTCTGTGACATTGAATGCGGCCATCATATCATGATCTTCGTGAACGAGGTTGTGGCAATGGAACATGTACAGTCCGGACCATGGGGCAAAGTTGGCGATAACATCGACCTGCTCGTTTCTTCCCAGGTAGACCACGTCCTTGAGAGAGGCAGCTTCGTAAGGAGTAACCCCCTTACGGCCAGATCCCGTGCGGGAAACAATCTGCATGTCAATGAGATGAATATGAATTGGGTGACTCCATCCTGAATTAATAGTCAGTAACTTGTTGCTTCATAGGATGAGAGATACATACCACCACTCTTGTTGATCAATCGCCATCTCTGGGTCTTTCCTTGACCAGGGTATGCAACAATACGGTTCTTCGCATCCTCAAATCCGACACCATTAATAAGCCACTGGCCGTTGCTTCTACCGAACTCGAAAGTCTGGTCAATAGTAGTGCGGGCAGGTGGCAGGGCGAGATCGGCCAAGTGCTCTGGAATATTTCCATTGCCCTCAGACGAACTGACTTTGTCCCCAACGACGAAACGGAGGACACGGTCAGTGGCGGGGTAATCATCATTAGTCTGGAAGTCTCGCTCGTTCATCAAGGTCATGTTCTGTCCCTTGTATTTATCGAAGTCGATGATGATTTCCCATCTTTCAGCCATGGAGATGACGAGAGAGGAAGTCTCGACGGGGTGATCGAGGTAGCCAGCATCGGCCCCAACTACAGTGAAGGGAATTCTGGTCTTTGGGGCGGAATCCGCGACAAGGTAGAGGTTGTATGATCTAGAGATAGATGCATCAAGGAGTCTGAACTTGTATTTGCGGTTCTCGACGTTCATATATGGCCATGGCTGACCATTGACAGTGTTGACATCGCCATACAAGCTGTCGCGCTCGTTTTCTGGAGACAGCAGCTTGCCAGTCTTGAGGAATTGCTTGGTGGCAAGCATCAAGGGAACGTCGTATTCTCCAGAAGGAAGCTTGAGATCTTCATTTGCGGGATCTTTGAGAATGTAGAAGCCTGCTTGCCCGAAGTACGCGTTGACTGCTGTCTCACCAATGGCATCTGTACATGTTTTGGTTAGCGAGATTCAAGGAAGGTTTATCCGACGATCAGGTAGGCTCACGGTCGTGATACCAGAGTGTTCGCTCTGGCTGAGCATTGGGGTAGTAATAATCCTTGTACTGGCCATTAGAAATTACATCCTCAGCCCAACCGTCAAAGGGGGTTCTTGAGTATGATCTATATGCGCGTCAGCGAAAAGTTGTATAGTCTCCGAGGATACGTTATCGTACCCGTGAAGATGAATTGAAGAGTCACGCTTTGACTTATTGATGAAGCGAACCACAGATTCCTCTCCTCGAGTCACAGTGATCGTTGGTCCAGGAGCCATGCCATTGTAACCAGTCATTGATGTAGTTTGCAATCCTGGGTAGATTTGTTTCTCGAAATCCTTGATCTCAATCTCAAAGTAGTTAATCTTCTTCCCCGTAGTTGTGTTGGTGTAACTAGCGGTTGGGGCTAGCTGAGGTGGGATGGGCAGTGGATTCTGAAAGATTTGCTTGTATCTGAATTATGTCAGCAACGGCAATTGTGAAGTGTAGTGAATTCAGCCTACGAAGGTGGCGCTTGAGATGATTGGTGTGACCAAACTGCTGTTGGACTTACTCTGGAGATGCCCATGACTTAATTCCGGCATATGCTTTCGAGCCAAACAAGGCTGCGGCCAACAGGGACAAGTGTTGTGCGTGCATTTTGAGAGAATCCGAGACGATTGTGACGAATTGAGAATGCGGGTGATGAGTGATGTGTAGAATGGAATCTGCCGTGAGGTGAATAGGCTGTTATATAAAATAGACAGACCCCAAGCCAGATGGCCTGGTACATCTCGATTTCAAATGTCATGACCTCGAGAACTATGCCGCAGTTCCTGATCATGTTGTTCGCAGCACTTTCTGTGGACTTCGAAAGTCTAGCTGGCCTGTGCCACCCACGTATTGACTGTGTATGGCTAGCAGAACCGACATGCCCATACACTTACCAATGATGGCTTGCCATGCTTCAAGCCTCGAAGCCTACGAGGCGTCTGCAAAAGTTTGACAGCCATCGAGGCTCTGTCTCGCTGCAGTATTTCGGTAAGCCTGACCGAAGATAGGGCTATATTTCAGTCGCTTGTATGATTGGAATAGTCGATTCGCTGTCCCCGTTCCTCATCTCACATGTAATTGCTGCAGATTAGGCAAATCTGTACGAGCTTTCAGATGTCGTGAGGTGGTGCATCGACGCCCACGCTGCGGGAACAGCCTAGCGTGTGACCCGCACAATTGGGATGCTGTCGACTCTTTTGAGCTGACAGCCAGCTGGCTGGGTTCTGTCCGAAGTGGTCGAGGTGGTGCAGAGCGTCCACCTAGAATGGATTCAGCCTCGATATCCGAAGTGGAGATGGTGCTCACAGCTGCATGCCGGTCATTGCCAGTCGTTGCCAGTGGTTGGAGGTCGTGATATGCGTGCCAAGGAGTCTCGATGCATTGGACAGTGCTGACCGGGCTAGAGCTCTCGCCACTTCAGATATGTCTCACACGTGACCATTCGGACTTGTCCTGATGGGTAGGCAGCTTCCGATGTTTAATGCTTGTTGCTGACAAGGCTTAGATACAGAGGCTATACATTTGCTGGTCCATGTATTTGCCCGCTTAGAAGTTTTACAGCCATGTCCCGAGGTTGAACTTCTCCTAGAGGGTGGAAACGAAGTTACTTCAATACTGATGGTAGCTGGATCATTTGCTTCAGAATTTACGATCGAGTTGAAGAGACAGTCTGAGAAGTAATCAGCCCAGTGGCACTTCAAGATCGAGAATCGTCTCTGTTTGATAGTAAACAGAGAGTAGCCAGAACTCGCTAAGTAAGAGCAACCGACAGGGTTCAGTGGAAGCGAGGAGTCAACAGCTCCAATGTACTGAAAGAACGGCCAATCGCTATATTCGATCTCGGTTTCGAAGCAGATACGCATCTGTGGACTTTTTCTTTTTGATGAAATGAAATTTTGGATCTGTCTCGCTCGTCAATCAGCTTCGAGTATTTTCTCATATGGCTTTCAGGCCATGGCCCACGTCCGGCAAGCCACGGCGCAAATGTACGTGATCTGATCGACCCTAGACTTTTGCAGGGAAAACGCACAAAACAAAGAGCGTTAGGCGCAGTGGGAGGCCTAATATCTCAAGTCCGTCTCTATGGCTGACCTAAACTTGCCAGGACACCACAGCATCCAGACCATACAGCTCATGATCTGGGACCCGCTAGCGATCACTAACCTGCCAGTCAGCAAATGCAACAGAATTGTCTCATTAGCTTCTCCTCAATTAGGATTCTGGTTGACGGGAATTGGCGGAATTGCCGGTCTCAAAACAAACACACCGCATTTGGAGGCGGCGCTTGAGGCGTTGAAAACAGGGAAAGGGACATCCAAAACAAGGCAGTTAGACACTAATTAAATGCCTTCAATTTATAAAAATTGAGCAGATACACGACTTAAGAATGCCCTCAGTTCCACTATGCTTCCAAAACGAAGACAGCACCTTGCTGCATCGTTTTGGTGAGGCAAGGCCATTCGAACGGCCCTTGGCGGACCAAGCTCTTCGATACTGTGCTTGGCAGTATCGAGTTCTTGGGATATAAGTCTTGGGCTTCTTCGTCTCATTGCCGTGTCTACTCTCAAGCTTTCTGCCATCTCCATTACCTTGCATACTGGTAAGTTACCGTCCATCAAGATCGAAGCAACTGTCTGACTAGGCATCTTTTACATCCTGGGTGTATGCTTGTGACTTACACATGCATCTCCCATGAGTGAGCAGCACCCAGTAAATCGGTGCAATCGATTGGCAACATCGGCAACCTCGATTCTGACCAAAGCTAGACTGTAGAGGGGTAAAGCTATGACGGCTTGTGCAGCTTCTCTCCCGTCTTTCAAGAATAATGATCGAATCCAGCCCCGACAGGCCGCCGTCTCCAACCTACCTTCACTGGACAAGCACGGTGCAACGAAAGGTCTTGTTACCAAATAACGGAGAGGATCCTGAGGGCAAACAACAATGAGGAAATCTGAGGATGAGGAGAGGGAAGACGATGAGAACGAGTTCGAAGTTCTTCGGAAAACACAACCCAGCAACGAAGGATGAGCAGTCGATCATACTTCACCGCTTCCGCGACCACTTTGTTCCACAGATCTAAGGATAGCTAGTGCACTGCAAGCCATCAGGACCGCCAGAACAAGACCGTAGACTGGGCCTCTGAGGGGTACAATTCGGGCATAACAACCATCGCAGCTTGGGATGGTCGACTAGAAGATCTCCCGGTGCGCAGAAGGATATTCAAAGCAGGCAAATTCTTGTCTGCGGACTCTCATCCTCCAGAAAGGACGAATAATGGGCTCTTTAGGGATGCAAGACCTTTCTTGGACATCAAAGGCCAGCACCTGAACATTCTACTACAGTCAAACGCTAGGATGCAAGTGTTATCTGAAGTATTGACAGAAATCTGTATCTTGCGAGAGGCATATTGTCTTGTAGCAGAGTATATGTGACAGATGGAACTGAAGGGCGGGCGACGGGATATTTTGGTGGCGGTTCTCTTTTTCCCCTCGGGTCGCCTGAAGACTTTCGGCTAGACAGCAGGTCTTGGTGCCGGAAAGCTTCAATACGAGAGCCAAGGAAATGCCGTGTGAAGAAGCATTGCTTGAGATTGCCCGCAAGAAAGGAATTGGGTCCAGACGGCGAGGCCCGAGCATTTGCCTTGATCCTGAATTTCGGATCCCGACCCGTCGAGCTTCTGGAACTCGAAAGTCCCCGACACACTACAGTAGCCGACCTGGGAACAGCTGGCGGAGGACCGGGAGAAGTAAGAGGGTTGAGTCTTACATGTGAAGCATACGGGCCAACTCTCGCAAAATCAACAGTACCAAAGAGTGTCTTTTTCCAGAGCTTCTCCTGACAACCACGTTCGGATATTAAATTCGCAAGCTTCTCAAGCTCTGTCGGTGGAAGGCTGCAAAATTGGGGCGATATGGCGCTTGCCTATACGGGACGGTCGGAAAATTCCCATCTGCATGCAATAGCCGTGGAAATATTGGAGACTTTGGTTCAAGATGCTGGATACATGCCGACCTTTGCCCCAAGGCTTCTTCATGCCGACCCATACCCCGCATGCGGTAATTCCCAAGAGCATGACCTTCATCATCGAAGACTGTGAAGTCCTTCACGGAAAATGCTTCGAATATCCCGATGCAAGCTAAACTCACAAGCTTCAGGTTCGACAATTTTACAGCTGTATTGCTCTACCAGCAAGACATGACTTGTCCTTGCAATATTGCTGAAGGCTTCATCAACAATAATCGCATACTGGAAATGCACAGGTGCGAGCCGCCTGGTTCCTTTTTGACTGAAAACGCCAAGCGAAGATGGCAGCACAGGAATCGAGTTGATTCAGCTGCTGCACTGGCTAGACCCACTGCGAATCAGCTCCGACATGGAGCAGAAACTTACAGCAATAGACCAGCGCGGGTGACAAGCCTGATGCAGGCCTCGGATGTCATGCCTATCAAAGATTCACTTACTCCCTTCATTTGATGGACGACAATGAGTTTATTAAATACACAGGACAGCTGATGGACCATTGCATCAGAAGTCGATGGAGACAACCATTGTCAGTCTATTGAATTAAGGGATTTCTCTGTAAAGTTGGGATGCAAGCGGTTCACAGAGTTCAATCATGACGCCTTCATGCCTTGAAGTTCCGTAGTTCTCTCATCGATGCCTCCTAAAAACCATGAAGTACCGATACGGTATCGGCGTGGGTTTCGGCATTGGGTTGGGTTCGCTGATGGACTGAGTAGGTACCCCGCGCTTTGAGCGAGTGTAGAACTAGATCCGCTCAGCTGCCTTCCGATGGGCAGCTGGCCTGCAAGAAATGTCAGCATACCCTGAACAGTGATCTTATCCCCCACATGAAAACACAACCCGGTGGACGGCTCCGAGCATATGGCAGTAGAAGTGTACTTTCCCACAGCGACGCGGCAGGTCCGGGTCGGCAAACTCAATGTGCTCTGCCCCGATTGAGTTGGACTTAGATCTCGGATGATCTGGTCTGGCGGGAATCTGCCAAGACCCTTCGTGCATTAGTCTCGCCTTAGAGTCGAAGGGAATTAGGAAATGCTCTAAACTATAAACTCTTTAGCTGCTGGCGGGGCTGTACGAGCGCAGGGCATAGTAAGACATTTTGAGCTGAGAGACGGCTGGAACAATTTCTTCGAAACTTTCTCCGAACGCTTGTTCTCCGCAAAGCGAAACAAAGTAAGAGATCTCGTCCACCTCAAAGTCAGCCGTTCGCGGAAACTTTGCTTTCTCTGCGCGAAAGCACTTCTGTCCTTTCGAAACCGGATAGCTCAAGCTAGAAGTAACTTATACCTGAATGGCTGGCCTCTAAAAGCAATGACAACCCTCGGAGAACAGTAGCGCGCATCATCGCATGACTTTCACCGAGTTATAAGGCTACGCTAGACAAATTTAGCACAAAAACATCGGTGACTTTAGTTAGCCTCACCGACGCATTCTTCGACAACTCTGCGTACCAGAAGGTCATCCTCGTGATGTTTGGGCAGTCGCAGAAGTCGAAGGACCCTTGTAATGAGCTGACAGCACATCAAATCCGAGCAATATTTTGGAGGCGCTACCAGAATTCCCAATGAAGACAGGATTACCAACACAGGCGTGCTCACAGGGTCAATGACCGAGTCGTAAAAAGTTGCGGCTGTACATGGCTTCAAGCCATCGTCCGAGGAAATCACAGTTTGAGAGCTGAGTGACTGCAGTACTCATGACACCATAAAGTCTCCATGCAGTATTCTCCGGTGCGCTGTCCTGCGAGGTGTCTGCCACAAGGACTACGGGATAGAAGTGCGAATGAGGTAAAGCTGCGGGTGACATGCCAAGGGATCCTCCCGCTGTTGCTCCATTCTGCAAGGATCTGAAATATTGGAATTAAGCTCAACCACTCAGCATAAAGCGGAGGAAGAGGAGGCTGGAATCGGAGTTCTGCAGCGGTAGTAGAAGGGTCCAGACAGGATCTCAGCAACCTAGGAGATCCGCAGCTTTACCAAGATGTAGAACGTATACAGAGATGTTCATATCTCGTGCCGCCTAGAATAATTGACAGCAGTGTACTCGTTCCGAAAGTTTGAGCGTTCGTCAGTGTGAAGCAGAACTCCACATCATCATGGCTGGGTTTATTTGGCTGACTTGTTGCTTTGTCCACGTCGAGAATGCACACCATGCAGCGCATCCTAGCCAACAGCAGGTCGCCAATCACCGAGTGGTGATTGGGCGAGCATAAGTGACGGGGATGACAATTTTGAGAGCTGTCTGCAGAAGGAAGCCTTTCTCAAATCTCAACCTTTTTCGTCAAACTTGCTTCCCGCTCCAGAGCTCGGGCTGCGGGGGAACCCCTGTCGTAGCCACTCATGCTCCTTGCAGAACGAATGGGGCTTGGAGACGCTTCGTAGCGGCGTCCGTATTAGTATTCTCCAAATGCACACACCTCCCAATCGTGCACAGCTTCCAGATCGACGTGGACTCAAAATAGGTGAGGAAAGGCAAATATGCCAAGATACCCAAGCTTCTAGCCATGCTCGCAATTGACCACAGGCATGAGATACTTGATATAAGCCGCATCTCGTCGTGTCACTCGCCCAGATCTTCTCCCCATCGCCAAGTACACCAGGTATAATGTCCCAAATTCACGAGTATTACTCTCTGAAGATGCAAGAAAACAGACTCCCCGAGCATGGAAATTGGGAGGTAGGTTATTCCTTCGAACCTGTGATACGCATCAATCTGAACACCCCTATAGAATGAATGGTCTCATCCAATGTCGGCCTGGGAAACGATAGCAACGACTCCGACAGAAATGCCTTTGGGGTTGTGGCAATACACCGCAGCCGCGTTGAACTCTGGCGAGCTTGGTACTTCATATTTCCCTCACGGATCTCCGATATCCCCACATCCAAACCTCCAGCCGACCTTGTCTTCAACAACCAATAGCCCACGAGGCGTACATTTTCCACATGATGGACGGTTTGCTCCTCTCGCGCCAAGTATTGAGCAACATATGCGGCCGTCGAAACGTCCAACGCCACCAGCTCTGCAATTGAACGAAGATGATGACATGGACGAAGATTCGGACGAGATTTCCTGGGAACCGAGGACACCGATCGGACTTGGGCAATCTACAGCCGCTCCAGTGAGACCACCGATGCACCGGAGAGCCAAGTCTTCCAACGAGGTCTTGACGAGGGATGCAAAAAGGGCGCATACTGTTGTTGAACGAAGTAAGACCAACATCTGCGCTGCACGTCTCTTCGACAAGTTGGAATATACTGACTTGGCGGCAGATTATCGAGAAAGACTCAACGACAAGATTGCCGAGCTGGGATTGTATCTATTCGAGACATCTTCCGACTGTGAGAGCCTTCTGTCTTGCCATGTTGATAAATCGCAGGACTGACATCAATAGCACGTACGAAGCCGTCCAAATCCCTTGTTATGACTCGTGCCAAAGAGCGACTCGAACAATTGGAAGCGCGAAATAAAGCCCTGGAGGAAGAAGTCACCAAACTACGGCAGCATATAGCCATCTTGGATCACGTTGTTTCGGCGAAAGGTGAGCCTGGTCTTTCGACTGCAGTGTAATGTTGAGCTGAGCCTGCATGCTTGATTTTGCCCTTGGAAGGGAGCGTCTGGTGCCTGGCGATTGGGTTGTGAATATTGCGATTTCATGGGATTCTATGACCATGTGTAGACGACTCCGAAATAATATCAACTATCAATTCATCTTGCTGTTGCACAGTGCTTGAGAATCGAATCGAGTGGGATATGCGTGGCAAACAGTCGACTGTTGCTTGCCTTCGTCAAGCGACATCTCATCACCCCATTGACTTGCAACATAGCCATATTGGATACGTCCAACAGAGATCTACATCGATAGAATCTTTTGCTGTGCCGTGTCCAGGTTATTTCCGCCCTCTCAACGATGTCCTCCAGGCCAGTCAATGGTGCGGAGTGGCAAACCGACACCATAACATCGAGATCGTCCATGAAGATACTGGATAGCTACTTCGATGAACACCCGAATACCTCCAAAATGCAATAATGTCCGAAATCGAACGGGCTGTGTCTTGTTGGGAGTTCAAACTTTGTCGTTGAAAGAAACTTGGCAACTGGAAATTGCATTGGAAGATAGCGTCACGAGAAAAGCGGGACTGTACTGGGATGATGGTCACGTGGAGCGACGTCAGTCAGCGAGACCCGTGTCTCTTCTCTGGGCTTCCTCAGCTTCACAAATCTGTAGGTTGCTATCCTTTGTCAGTGATACATATTGGGAAATATCAATATCTTGAGTCCCATAAACGAGAAATGTCAGACCCCATGCGCATTCTTGTCCTAGGTGCCACAGGATACATGTAGGTCATGCTTAAACTAAATCACATCGCTGTTCTTTACTGACAGCTCTAGTGGTGGCTCCATTCTTACAGAACTAATAGATAGAAATGCAGAAGATCGATATGTGCTTTCAGCACTTGTCCGCAAGCCATACCATGCTTCCATTCTTAAGGACGCTGGTGCTAGCCCACTGATCTTCAAGGATCTCGACGATTTCGACGTGATTCGTGAAGCTGCCAAGGATCATGACAGTACGAGCTGATATGCTCACATCTTACTCGAGTTGACGCTTACTGTGTAAAGTTGTCATTGCAGCGGCTTCAGCTAGACACGTTGAATGTGCCAGAGCTTGCATCCTTGGACTTGGAGACCGTGCGAAGTCATCGGGTAAAGAAATGCACTATATACATGTACTTTTACCCCATCAATACGCTGCCATATACGCCTCCTATTTTCTCGTCGTGTTTGCTAACAACTTGCTGCTCAAAGATTTCAGGCACTAGTAATCTCGGGGATTGGCCTGTGACTGGAGAACGCATCGACACGAAGATCTACTCTGATGTTGACGACGACATATTCGACATCGAGACGAACTTTCCAGATTCCCACAGTCCGGTCAGGAAAGTGGATTTGTAAGTGCCTTCAAATCGAGCCTTCAAATCGAGCCTTCTTCTTCCGACTATCTACCCCCTTCGCGATATTCTTGCCAACTTTCTTGCTTTGTAATGGGATGAAGAATACTAAAACCCTCCAGAGCTGTTGTGACTGAAGGAGAGAAGGAGGGCGTGAAAACATATATCGTTCCTCCGCCTCTCATCTTCGGACGCGGAACTGGTTCATTCACCCTCGGAGTTGGCCAAGTTCATATGATGACCCAGCTCGGGTTAAAGAAGAAACAATCGGTCATGCTTGGGACAGGTTCTGGGGTTCGTTCATGAATCTGAATATTGTAAAGGCCCGTAGTACATACTTATTAAACACAGATCTGGAGTCGCGTTCACATCCTCGATCTCACCAATCTATTCACACTCTTGATCAGAGCCATTCTTGATCGCAAAACCCTACCTACCGGAAAGACAGGCTATTACTTTGTTGAGAACGGCTTTCAGACCTGGAAAAGCATCGCTGAAGGTATTGGCAAGGCGGGAAAAGAGCTTGGAGCTTTTGAGACCGAAGAAGTTGGTGAAGTCACAATGAATGAAGCGGCCGACGAGTTCTACAATGGGAGCCTGAGAGATGCTGAGGGTGTTTTGGCTTCAAAGTGCGTGACCCCTCCACCTTGCAACCTTCGCATTCTCGAATCAAGAAAGGAAAGAACTGATATTCGGCATAGCTCGAGAACAAAAGCGGACAAAGCACGTCAAATTCTAGGCTGGCAACCGAAGCATGGCGAGCAGGCATTTCTCGAGGAAATTGAAGAAGTGGTTGCCGCCATGATTGAAGAGCAGGCATAGGTTAAAGTCGGACGATGCAACGGACTTTCATGTTTGTCCTATGTCCGATGGTTAGAATAGCCTACCGATATTATTGAAGCCCGCTGGCTTCATCATCTCTTATGTCCGGGAATATGCGGGTCTGCAAGACAGATTCAGCTAACACGACTTGTGACGGCTTAGTGAGCATCATATTCCTGTATAAAATTACTAAGAATTAGTATAGTACAAGAATTTACAGCTAGAATAGTCCCGCATACAACCTCTGCCTTCGACACTGTGGTGCGACTGTGAATGAACAGTCAGTCAGCGAGCCCACAGTCGATGTCACCAGTCACAAACAGCAGCAGATGCTCTCTTCAAGCGATTTAGTGGAAGACCACTTCCTCCTCGCCAGTATAAGTACTAACCTTGCCCTTTCCAACTTCGCTCGTCATCTCACACGCCATCATGTCCTCAAACATCATCCTCATCCTGGGCACTGGTCCAAACGTCGGCATCCACATCACAAGACACTTCTCAGAGAACGGGTACAAGACAGCGGCTGTGGCTAGAAACCCCTCCGTAGATGTAAACAACGCAGCGGATCTGGTCATCAAGGCAGACTTTTCCGATGCATCGAACATCAAGGCTATCTTCGTGGAGGTGAAAAAGAAGCTTGGGGTCCCGAATGTGGTTGTGTATAATGGTAAATCTCCGAATTGAAAGCCTGCTTCGCATTAAAAACGAGTCGGTGTTTCTGCGTTCTTTCTATGTGCCTTTGATCGACTTGGCAAGGCGATGCGGGGATCTGAAATCAGATATCCGCAGCTTTACATACCCGCCCCTATACCCGAACAGTGACCGATAGAAGTCGCCGCCATTGGTCTCCAAGCATTCACCCTATCCCCTCTATCTGAACGATTGAATCCAGTACTCCACTAATTAATGTACCAGCGTACGCGAACCCAATGGGAGCCACCGGAGACCCGTTCACCGTTCCCCTCAACGACTTCGTTGCTGGCCTGAATATCAATATGATATCACCGTATGCCGCAATGTCAGAGGCTATCACAGGATTCAAAGACCTTCCCAAAGAGACATTGAAGACTTTCATATACACTGGCAATGTGTGCTTACATCTCGTCATGCCTGTGGCGTTGAACCTTGCACTGGGAAAGCGAGGGGTGGGGCATATGATTGAAAACGCGGTTACGTTGTATGAGAAGGAGGGATACAAGTAAGCGATAGTGCCTTCATGTTTGATTACCAATGCCCCATATATTGTCCGCGATGCTGTTCTGAGTCTGAAACTGTTTTCGGGGCACTTTATTTTGAAGGTGGAATGATGATGCTGACCAACGTACAGCTTTTACTTCGCAGATGAGAGATTCGCCGATGCATCGCCTATGTATCAGTCATTGAACGGAGACGCTCATGCGGATTTCTACCTCGATCTAGCTACGAAAAAAGAGCAAGGACCCTGGGAAGCGACGTTTGTGAAAGGGCATGGGTATGTTGACTTTGGGGGGAGGATTGGTACAATCCCGACTATTGGAGGTGCTTGAAAGGATGGGTTATATGTATAGTTGATGGGACCTCATTGAGAAACCTTCAAAATCAGAATACTCTTTTGCTCAATATGATCAGATCGCGTGTATCGGAAAACACAAGTCTTCCCAATAAAAATGCAAACAGAAACGGCAAATTTTCGGTTTGCATCGTGAATTCGTAATCTTTCCGCATTGCAAGGGATCGAACGATATCCAATGATAGTGACAGTGAATATGAATCTTATGGCTCCGTTGAAATCGGTTTGAAGTCCTGATATGCGCTCAAGAGCATGTGCTCATTCACTCCTTCCTGGCGCTCGCCTTTCGGCTAAACCAACACGTACCAAAAAAATTCTTTCCCCTTTCTCCCCTCACTATGACTTGAGGAGCACGCCCCAGAGAATCCAAAAGAAATGATCGTCTCTTGACGAGATGAGTTCATATCTTCTCTTTGCCAGGGGGAGCCCTCCCAAACCGGCTGGCGATGTTAGATGTCTCCACCCAACAACGCCAGACGCCTTGTTCAGCCCATTTACGTCAACCCGACAAGTAACCCATTACGACTCCAACGAAGCAAGCCACGTTGGTTGGGTGAAGGCTTTTCTGCTTATTTGAATAGATATTGTAGATGGTTCTTTGGTTGGTCTCGGGTAAGTCTCGGGATGGGTGAGGCGAAGCGAAGTGTAAACAAAGGAAATGGCGTGGACGTGGGTGGATGCAGATGCAATGCGGATGTCTGCAGAGCTATATGATGTAGAGTAGAGTTCAGTCTGTGGTACTTACAGGTACGGTATAGGATTCAAGTACCCTCTCACGGAATATAGATACATACTGGACGAAGGTCAAGAAATTCGAGCTATGCAGCAGACAGCTGAGGAGTAACGCATCACAGTCATACAACGGTCACGATGTGTTGAGCTAGCTTGGCCTGTTGAGTTGAATTTGCTAGTTGCGATCAATCTACGGATCTCGAGTACTACTGAACCTTTGAAGAATAGATTGAATTTTCGAGCAAGCGAGGGGATTTGAGACATGTCGTGCAGCATGATGGAAGCCTTGCAGAGATTGATCCCAGGGCAGATTTCTTTTTCAAAAATTAATTCGCAGGATAGTGTCTCCCAAAATACAAGTATACTCTCGCTAACTTACAGTTCCGGGCTGATTGGCAGAATGGATATAGGTGAAGTCGAGACTCGCTTCAGTCGCCTGTGGACTGTAAGCGGAGTCCTCAATTTATCTCGGAAATAACTCAAACCCTCGCAAGCTTTTCTGATCCAGATCCAGATCTTCAGTATCCGCCATGCTGCCGCCATCATCCCATCGTTCGATCGATCCACTCGGCTGCGAGGTCCACTCTCTAATGTTTCAACTCCAGTCACGTGCCTCGTGTAACTCTTTGGGTGAAACAAGCAGCACGCTCGCTCAAAGGACTTTCCCCGCTCAGATGAATCTCGAGTCAATAGTTATGACGAACATAGTTCTTGTTTAAATGCCGCGTCGGGCATTGTGACAATTTCATCTGTTGTTAGGCATCTATCGATGTTTCATGCCTTTTCATCGTGGTGTTTTGGAAGGATTTTGAAGTCATCAAGAAATGACACGGCAAGCCAAGACTCTCTTTCCCCTTTTTTGTCCATATCACCATTCGGCTACATGTCCAATCAACAGCTCCGGAAGTGGTTGGTTTCAGGATTGAACTCGTTCCTGGATCTTGCGCTAGAGATATGCACCTTGCCCTTTGCAGGATAGCTACTTGTGCAATCGTCCGAATGCAGTCGAGGAGGAGAAAGGCAGGGCTGGCAGCAGGGAGTGTCGTAGGGAAGGGCATGGCAGGCGGACAATAGATCCATCTTGAGGATAACATCCGGAAATGGTCGTCACTGGCGTTTTCACCCCTCTATCCAAATTCAATTATCCTGCCGCTGTCAACTACACCCCTCTTCGTTCCCTTCATATCCATCCATATTGAATTTGATAGAGGGTTGCATTTCCAAGTGTTGGTCCCTCAGCAAGCAGCGACCATAGCTCTGATATCACTGGCCTTGTGACACGCAGTAGTCTGTAGTTCGTAGTGATAGCAGCCCACCGAGTCAGTCAGATCCATGCACACTCAAGCCCTCTGAGCATTAGTTTGTCGCAAACGGACATCATAGAAATCAACTCCATCCCACTTCACTTCACCTACTTTTCTCCTCATCAGTCTTCACCGCTCCAAGGTCCGGGTCACCCCTTCAACGCCCATCGGTGTCTAGGATCTCCAGTGCGGCATCAAGAAGTATTTGTAGGTTACGCTGGCTCCTGGCACTTGGTACGGCACTCTCGGGCAGTCGGTCAGGTACCAGAAACTTGATGCGCGACAGGCGTCTAAATGCCCCTGCCCTGCCCTGCCTTGCGTTGCCCGCCTCCCGTTGATTTGACCTGACCACCTCCTCGATTCGATTCGACCCGAACTCGACTCGACTCCTGATCTGACACTTAATCTGCATAACACATTCCACACGGCTTGCGTACGCGAACGTTCTTCCACGTTTCAGAGCTCTTCTTCCGCTGGGATTGGTATTGCGATTATTAGGGAATGGTCGCCGTACGGGCTGCCGTAACCAGACAAGCATTTCCCATTCTGGATACGCTCTGCTCTGGAATTGTCCCAGCCCAGCACCAGCAGCATCAGCACCAGCACCAGCGCCAGGAACAGACAGACACCAGGAACAACACCAGCACCAGGAACGTGAAAAGACCCTGCGCGCCTCAAACCGTCTGAACGCCCTCGTCTTCAAATCCTGCGTGCCCTGCCCTGCCTTGCCTCACCTCCTCGCATCCCCTCCATAGTACACAGTAGAACAAACGGCCGAACGTGCCAAACCGAAACATCCATCCATCTTCTTCCGCCGCTGCTTCAACCTCGCTGCTCGCTCGAGCTCAACCCCGTTTCCGTCTTCCTGTCGCTCAACTCAACTTGCGACTGATCCGACTCCCAGGGCCAAATAGCATTGTGCTCCACTAGGTACATCCTCGCACGCACCACTTTCATTCGAACTCAGCGCTTGCTTCTATCTTCGGAATTGTGACACGTTCAGTGTACCTGAAGGCTGTGCACACGAGACATCAGTGATCCTGCGACCTGCAGCAACCGCCTGCCTGTGCCTGCAATTGAGAAATAGAGAAAGTCGAGCCTCTTCCTCCAGGGGCCAGCATGGCTCGGAAAACTACCACACCACAGCCGCTGACGCTCCCCAACCCAAATCTCGTGGATGATGACCTAGACTTTATCGGCAGCCCGAAAACTCCTCTGAGCCCAAAGTCTCCGAGATCACCAAGATCCCCTTTTAGGTTCAGCAGCAAGAGAACACAAAGCGAGCTACCGTCTATGCAAGCAGCCGAATCGCAACAAACCCGATCCGCCGCCCTTTCATCCTCGCACACCACACCTTCCTTGTCAGCAATATCACATTACTCGGTAGGAGAAGGGCAACAGCAACAGCAGCAGCAGCAGCAACAGAAGCAAGAACGGCCTGCCCGGAGTGGTTTCTTTTCCAACTACAAGGCCTCCAAAAGTTCAAGTCGTCTGCAGAACAACCAGGATCTCGCCAACCAGCCAGACGACAGAATGTCTAGAGACACTGACCGGCCTGCCATGTCTGGGAGAGTTTCATCAAAGGAGAATACCAGAACCGGTAAGACTCTACCAGTTTCAAAGACTTGGGATGGGAGAAAAGAGTGCTATGCTAATCACTACTTTGCAAACAGAATCCAGTCTCGATCGGTCGGTTGCTAGAAGAGCTGTTGGTGGGCCATCAAATTCAGACGTGTCTCTCGACTCGAACGGCGAGTCACAACCTCCGTCCACGAGCACGGCTGTCGCGAAAAAGAGCAAGCCGAAGCCTTTCAGTATCTTATCTCGATCGAGATCAATACGCGACGAACATTCACCCCGGGAACCGTCCCCAACAAATAAATTTGGAGAAGGAGAGAAAACACAACCGCAGGCGCAATCGATCTCGCAGGACAACGCCGCCAAGTCAGCCCCTTTGCCTGTTGAACAAGGAGATAGATCTTTCAGGGCAATGATGAGCTCTACGGTGCGACAGCGCTCCGAAGATAGGCAACCTTCGCAACCCCGCGAAAGTTCGAAATCGAAAGAGGGCAGCAAGCTACGAGAGCAGAGCAGGACGCAGACAATGAGGGACCAAAAGGACAACGGTGGTCGGTCCCAACCATCCTTCTCGGGCTCCTTCCGCGATGGTGGAGGTCACACATTCTTGAATAACTTGAAGAGTTCTGCGACCAAAGGCGCGGGAGCACTGAGCAAGGGACTCTTTGGCAAGAGTGGCAGGAGTGGGAGTACAAACGAGAAGGAACCTGTTGTCGACGATGAGCATTACCAGATTAAGGTCCTTAATCTACCACTGATGGAGCAAACACGCCTAACCAGGATTTCGAAGAAGTTGGAGGACTCTAGAGACAAGACCGAGTTCTGGATGCCAGCATTTCCATGGAGAGCAATTGACTACCTGAACTATAAGGGCAGTGATGTTGAGGGGTTGTACAGAGTTCCTGGTAGTGGTCCACAGATCAAGAAATGGCAGAGAAGATTCGATGAGGGTAGGTTCCAAACTTGGGAAAGGGAGATTTTTTTGCTAACTGTCCCTTTCTAGAATACGACATTGACCTCTTCGAGCAAGATGACCTCTACGACATCAATATTATTGGCTCCATGCTCAAGGCTTGGCTGCGCGAGTTACCAGACGAATTGTTCCCCAAGACATCCCAGGACCGCATCGCCCGTGAAGCTGGAGGATTGGAGGAAGTGCCGCAACTGTTGATCGACGAGCTTTCGAACCTGTCACCTTTCAACTACTACCTCCTCTTCGCCATCACCTGCCATCTTTCGCTTCTGCTCGCCCACTCCGACAAGAACAAGATGGACTACCGAAATCTATGTATCTGCTTCCAGCCGTGCATGAAGATTGATGCTTACTGTTTCAAATTCCTGGTTTGCAACTGGAGAGAATGCTGGAAGGGCTGTAAGACGGAGCAGTACTACGTAGAACAGGAGTACATGCTGTTCGATATGGTCACCCCTTCTAGCGCCGAAGGCCGAAGTAGTACTGCAGTTGAGAGCCACGATGAGCGCAATGTCTCAAGTTCTGATAGTAGCAAGCCAAGCAGTGTTAGCATTGATCAGGCTAGCAAGAGCGGAGGCAGCCAGAGCAAGAAGCTGCCCCTGAGCCAAACTCAAAGCAGTAGTGCAAGTACGGTCAACACTACGTTAACGGTGGTACAAGAACGTACACCACCGAGACGAAGCAACGAAATGAGACCTCTCAGTCCTATCAAGCCATTGAGCCCAATTGGATTCTAGGAAGACAGCCTAAATAAGGACTGATTTATAGTTCCAACATATCAAGAGACCGGGAAATCGCTGTTATGCTTGCCTGGCACATTTCTTCCCTGTATTCCTCAGGAGCACGGAAGCTTATTCAAAAGAATACAATATGAAAGACGACAGATATGAAAACCACTCGTCCAAATTGTCAATAGTGGATCGTTAGCACTCGCATATCGAGGCTCTATTCCACCTTCCAACCTCGGCCCTCGAGTCGACCTGTACAACCGAACAGAGCTGGATTTGAAGCGTTATTTCCTCTTCATCTGCCGTGTCCTTTTTACGATTCTCTTTACCCCCACATGACCTGAAAATCGAGTCTGTTGAATACCCTAGCGTTTGCACAAATGGATGGTGGCATAGTTTGACTTTGGTTGTTTTCTTCTTCTTTTCTACGCATTCGTCTTTCGTTTCCTTTTGTCATGCCGCCTCTTGCCCTTATGGTCAGACCGGTAGATCAAGCATTGTTATGGGAGTGCTGGAGGATGTATGCGCGATTTGGTTGGCGTGGTAGCGCAGGCAGGGAGGGAGGTCGGGCAGGGCAGGGCTGGGCTGGATGGACGTAATGGATGGGCAGGTCGGAATGGTAGGATGGGAATTATGTTTGGATTACTGCCTGCCTCCCACCATTTTCTTCCGCTTTGGATTTTGCACCTGTGAAGGCAGGGCAGGGATAATAGTTGAGACACGATCTGCTTGGAGGTTGATATTGTTGACTGGCACTACTGCATAGTCATGTGTAAGATTACTACGACGTTGTGAGGATGGATGGATGGTATGGTGCGCAAGGTGGAACAGCTGCGTGCTGCCATATGAAAGAATACAAAGAATACATCGAGACAATGGAACAGATTAGTTTCGACTTTGGGGTTCTGGAAGATCGTCGGGAGGTGTGGCGTACAAGATACGTGACTCGAGAAGCTCGAGCATCCTCATTTGATGCATTGTGATTCTATCAAGGCCATCTCAGTCATGCCAAATTTCAGCACTTTTTCGCTCGGCTTAAATCGAGTCCTAGCCGTCCATATAAACGCCCGAACCAGCCAACTTCCCAAAGCCAGCCTCCAACGCCGAAGAAATGCAACAGTCACAAACCTTTCTCGCTCGCTCTCTCGTCTCCAACCAGCCCTCCTACTTCGGACCCTTAATCCTCTCCTTCCTCTCATTCTTCCTCTGCAATCTCTCCCCACGCTTAACCCTCTCCACTCTCGCCCTCCTTCCATCCCCTTGCCTCTCCGTCCCCTCCTTCCTCTCCCTCTCCTTCTTCTCATCCACCTCCACGATCCAATCGTTCTCGCCCGCCTTGTTCGCTCCCTTGTATCCCCATTTGGGAACCCATTCCCCGGTCGCTTCGTCGTAGACCATCTTCTTGCGTTGCTCGGCGGTCTTGGACTTGATGCCTTTCTTGGCGGCGAATTTCTCCCAGGTGGTTTGCGCTTTGGGTGGTGGGAGAGGCTGCAAATTGTCAGTTAATTTTTCAAGTATTTCTGCCTCTGTTGCTAGATTGAAGAACGAGGCGTATGCGCAGGGAATCGGCGATAGAACATACCTTTTCTCTGGGTAGTCTCGTCTCGATCTCTGGTAAAGAGAGTAGAACTCCATTCGGTGTGCTGGCGATAGGACATGTACTTAGAAGCTGATTCAATAATGCCTGTGCGCCATCTCTTGCCGTGGCTGCGAGATCATCCTCGAGGTTTTCAGTTGTCGTTAAAAGCAGTGGGTTGGGATCTGAGGCGAGTAGAAGACCGAGGTCGAAGGTGTAGGGCGTGGGTTTGTTGACCACTACTTGCAATTTTGGGGCGGGGGTCGACATCTTGCAATAATTCCTCTCTCTGCTGGAACGCTGGCTCTTTGTTGAATTGTAATGTTGGTGGAATCGTGTTGTCGCAAACCTCGAGCCTGCTTGCAGTTAACGAAAATGTCGAGTGAGGGAAACTTTTTGGCGGAGCTGCACCAAAGCGGCCGCATTTTAGCGTCACGGTCTAACTTTGATTTCTTGAACAGCTCGGACGACATTGAACGTTGATGAAGAGCAGCTCAAGTGACGCCAATTGAGCTCGCACATCACTCAAATACACGTTCAGGATGGCGTCTTCTCATTGTTGGAAATGCCTCTCGCGGCCTACGAATCCCATCTCGTCTACATCCTCGCCGCTGGTCCTGCGATTCGCCAATCCATCAACCACGACGAAGCCAGGAGTCAATGTAGCTACCACAGCTCAATTTTCGACGACGGCGAACCTCGCTGCTGTGCCTGCGAAGGCGGCGAAGATGCTGGCTGGAAAAACCAAAGGTGCGAAGACGTTGAGGATTAAGAAGAAGGCATTTGTAAAGACTGGGAAGCCACCCGCGAGTGGAGAGCGCAAGGCCCTGAGGAAGAGAATCGTTCTCAGTAATACAAATGCGCTTGAGGTGCGGGATTTGAGGGATCTGGATGGGAAGATGGTTGATGAGATGGTGGCGGTTAAAAAAGGGCAAGAGCAAAGTTCAAAATCGCTGGCTGCGGCTGTTATGGGCAATGAGGGTGGGCTGGTTGGACAGGTCGTGGGGTTGAAAGGTGTCACGGTTGATTCTTTGAGGGCAGTTGAGGCTTTCAAGACGACGCAGGGCTGGGGAATTTTCAGGAGACCTGCATTGTTGGTGAGGGAGGAGACAGTGGCATTGAATAAGAAGATGTTAGACGCAGAGTTGAAGAGGGAGACTATAAGGGTGGTACTTGATGGTGATAAAGGGACAGGGAAGAGCTTGATGATGTTGAGTGCTATGGCTACGGCTTTTGTTAAGGGCTGGGTTGTTCTTAATATTCCTGAAGGTATGTCTAGCAATCCTTCTGAGCATGTAACATCCGCTAATCGAATTCTACAGCCCAGGAAGTTACAAACGCCATGACAGACTACGCAGCCATTCCCGGCACATCACCACCCCTCTACTCCCAAAACACGTACACGGCCAATCTACTTAACCAAATCGGCAAAGCCAACAGCATCATCCTAGCTGACCTCACCATGTCTAAAGAATACTCCCTCCCAATCCCCGTCCCAACGGGCATCTCCCTCTTCCGACTCTGCGAATTAGGCGCTCGAGATCCCGACATCGCCTGGCCGATCTTCCAAGCCCTTTGGTCGGAACTCACACTTGAGGGTCGCCCTCCAATCCTCATGTGCCTTGACAGCCTCAGCTTTACCATGCAGAACTCGCTCTACCGCGCACCAGATTACTCACCCATCCACGCACACGACCTAGCCATCGTCAAGCACTTCATCGACCACCTCTCTGGTGCCACTACGCTCCCCAATGGCGGCGCCGTTCTAGCAGCCACCAGCAGGAGCCACGCTCCGATTTCGAAATCCCTAAATCTGGCTATCAAACAAGCAGAAGATAAGCAAGCAGGTAGAGAAATCACATCACGCGATCCTTTTGAGAAGAGTTACGATGTCAGGGCGGATGCTGTATTAAAGAAGCTTGAGGTGATGCGTTTGAAGGGCCTGAGTAAGAGGGAGGCCAGGGGTCTAATGGAGTATTGGGCTAAGAGTGGGGTGTTGAGATCCAAGGTTGATGAGGAGAGCGTTACGGAGAAGTGGACGTTGGCTGGGAACGGCGTTGTCGGCGAGATTCAGAGGACGGCGCTTTGGATGAGGATGTAAGTTTAGGAAGGACAAGCCACTGAGGGAGAAGGATTCGAAGAAGAGCAAGGATAGGATGTGGGTGTATTGTGTGTATGTAAGTTACGGAAGCATGGCATTGTGAGATATGTTGATACATAGCATAGATTGGAGTTTTGATTGTGAGTGTCGTTGTCCAAGCTACTGTCACCCATATACACTCGATGTCCTCGCCTGCGTGATTTTTCCATTTTTCTTGAAAAGATCCGTTTCAAAGCTCGATAGATCTTCAGACCATGTTATTCCACACATCTTGGTTGGATGCATCTACCGACACTGGACCAAATCTTCTGTATCTTCAGGAACAGAACGGAACCCCGTGATAGTATTTTCAATTCTGAGTCACACCATGAGGCGAACATCCAGTTCAGAGAGACATCGCAGACATACTCAGGCATACATTAGAAGCAAGTCTGGGTCGGAAGATGAGAGTTGAAAAGGACAAGTAAGGAAATTATAACAAGCTTACCATGGCAGTAGGACCACTACGAGATTTGGCACATCTGTAAGCACCAGCCGGAGAGCAAGCCCCTCCTAGTGAGCTGTCGGCAGGTTGGCCGTTAAATTCTCCTATCATGTTCTCGGAGCGGATGCGGCTGCCAGTTGAAAGCGCTGATGGTAGCTGGGACACAGCGAGGAAGGTGACGCATGTGAGCAAAATACTTCTTAGAGGGGTTCGATAAAGCTGCATTTTGTTTCTGCGAGGCTGGTGTCTCTCTGAAGCTGCGGTAAACGGATATGCTTCGACATTTCGAGGTTGATATGGTGAGGTCTCACACACCATGAAATTGAAGTGGTGGTCCGCGCTTGCACCGCCCAGCCGTTCCTTTGATAAATTATTCAACTATCTATGAAAAGTTTGAGTTATGACGTGTGCTCCCAATCACTATTTGAACTTCAGAAAGTGGGTTGGGCACAAGCAGGAAAATATCCACATCTGGTGAGCCAATCGTCGTAAGGAAAAGGCCTTTGTTCGGGCACGTTAATCATATAAAGTATGTGCAGATCACATGGCTGAATGATCTCAGCCCGAACACAAATCTAAAGCAAACCTCGGCGAACTCTAGTACCTCGTCGTTTGTTGCTCACTTGAAAGAGACTGCAGTTATTATTCGCGAAAAGCAGTGTTCGATTGAATTCAAAGCCTTATTCTAACTACCTTCCAGACCCATCAATGAAGAACCATAGCCAAGAAATCCAACACCCATAACGGTCGACCCTTAGTGCTATGCTTGAACCCTCAAGTTTGGTCATCCATGACGGACATTTCGCATGAGGTGAAATGACCTTTGAAATTCTTAGATTGGCACGGTATTCATTCCAGAAGGTCCGTGGATGAAAGCTTACATCTAGACACAGCAGGGAACGTTTCAATGTAGGTGCAACGCTGGCTTGCGCCGCAGTAGGCAATGGGGACAGCATTGTGGTTGCCATCACAAAGGATCTAGGGCGTTGTCGTTATCATAATCAATTCTTCTATGGTTTGATGGATCTATGAAGAGAAGGAGGTGGTGTTCACGAGAATAGGGGAGCTTACGATGGTGGTGTTGGAGGGCAATCCGCAGCTGTATGAACCAACTGAGTTACACTGAGCCTGTCCAGCGTTGGTGATAGAGGTGGTGGAGACAACATCGGTGGAGAGCTTGGCAGCAACTTCTCGGACGGCCGAGAAAGGTGAAGCCTCGACGAGGAAGGAGAAGGAGAGGTAGGTGAAAAGGAGAGCGAGCATCTTGGAGATGGTGTAGGTGTGCATGACTGTCCTTGGTTCTTGTATTGTTCTTGGTGGTTTGAGCCGAAGATGTGTTGAGGACAAGACTGAATGTTCGAGGTGGAAGTTGGAAGAGGACGAGGAGGAAAAGGCAAAGTACCCGATACTTAGACGAACGGCCCCAGTGCAGCGAGTGAATTCGGGGTAAACAGGTTTAGCCGATGGTTACATGCACTTGTCTCTTTCTGGGCAGGACTGCAGCGATCGGCTTCGAATTTTACAGGAATCTTTCCCTTTAGGATAAGTAAGCGAGAGTTCGAGTATCGTTAACAACAATCAATCTCCTCATTCAGCTATCACAGCGGACAACAACAAGAAATGAGTACCCGTACTCAGCGGGTGCAAGATGTTATTTGATCTGTCGCGCGGAGAGTGGTCACCGACAAAATTGTGCGCTAATTTGGTTTTAGTGGATATTGTGCTAAGCGAAGTCAATAGCCAATGTCAACATCATTCTTTTAACATCGGTCAGTGTCTCAACGAAATTCACGTGAATTGGCAAGAACCAAAATTCAGTTTTCGGTATTCTGGCTGATCACAAGATCAGTGGAATCCAAGAACGACTTTTTAAACAAGTGATATGAATTCTAGAAAAGCGGTCTTGCCCAAACAGCCCTTATGGGCGAAAGCAGCGTTACTGTTCTTCCATTGACTACCTCCACGTATCACTGTAAAAGTTCCATCTGCACTCCTAGAAAGTCTGTAACTAAGCCACGTCCAAATTTTACGTTTCACACCTTCATTCGTTTCGCTGCGCCTGCCCTTTCAGACTCTTCATCTCCAAAACGCCTGTGCCTTCCCTGAGGCGTTTTCCCGTCGGGTATTCCAAGCGTAGTCTTCAGCCAAAAACTTTTTCATCAGCAGAAATTGGCGTATCAATCTTTTGGAATGTTGCAACGGTCTTGTGGGCCGGGCACCCACTAGCGCACCGCCGTCGAACTCGAAGATCCAACCCCGGATGCCGGAGTTAGCATCGGGAATCCGCATCAAGATGTCAAATGCAACCTCAGAGCCAGCACGGGCAGCTTTGATCGTGGGCTGGTAAAGTGATGGCTGTTTCCAAATCAGTCATGTGGATCGAGAATTTATGGAGGGATATTTATTCGTCTTGCGTATTTCATTCCCCAGCTCCTCGCCCAAGTCTTTCCATGGCTTGGTAAAGCCGGGAGCTTGAGTGGGTAGAACTCAGCTAAGTACTTGGGCAAGAAGAGGTCATCGACGCGTTGAACGACAAGTGCTTTATACTTGCAATTGCGAATGTGCAGATCGCCTTCGCTAATTGCGCGATGCAGCAATGGGAAGAGCGGGTAGTCGAAGTGTATATATGAGCCTTCGTGTGACATGTTGCAGTCACCCAGGCGTGTTTCTGCTTCATGGTCTACTTCCAGCGATGCGCAGAACTCCCTGTATGCCGAGAGAATTTCAACGGAAATTCCTGAAGCTTTGAGGTGATTGTCAAATGCTTTGGTGGCAGCGGAGAGGCTCTCGTTGGCAGTTATTTGTCTGAGCTCGGCTTGGCACACCTTCTGCGAGAACTGTCGCATGAGGATTTTGTGTCTTTCAAATTCGGCTTTGAGTTCATCTATCAATTCCAAGTTTTCGTTGTATTCCCTTTCCTTTAAAGAGATATGGAGATCAGCCTCCTCGATCTCTCTCAGAGTCTTCGGGGTCGCAGCATCGTTGTGGAAGTTTGGGTGGAGGACGAAATAGAGGCGGTAGAGTAGAAATATACTCGATCTTCGAACTTTTTTTACCTTGAAAAATCCCACAATCCTCGCACGTTTCGGCGAGATAACCAAGCGTCGGTAACGCAGCAAATACTCTCATACTCCCGTGCCTCGCCCCTCCAAAGACTCTTTCGACATGTACCCCAACGAGGTAAGCTACTCCGAGCATCGTTTAATAGATATACACTACATAGGTTCAGAACCACCAACGAGGCCACAGCACCTCAGTCGAAAATCAGATCGTAGGAGAAGCAATTGATCGGCAACCCATCGTCAAAGGCAAAGGTACGGAAGCTCCACCCAAAGGGAACCCTCCAATCTCGCACAAAACTTTACAACTTCTGATGACACCTAGCAGAGGTGACATCCCGCGCAGTCATCGATACCGAACCAAACTATCAGAGCGAGCCACCTACCGATTACGAGTATGATTCCCACCAAGATAGCGACGCGTCTGATTCCAGCCGCGAACTTCTTCCCATCGCCGAGCGCCATGTCGTTGACGAGGTCGATGTTGGAGAAGCAATCGCCTTTGCTTACCCCACCGAAAGGGACTATGACATTGACGATGAGCCTCACATGTTCGATGCTGACCTTCCGAGTGATCAGGATTAGGAAATTGAGGATGATTTTTCGTCTGACAGTGACTTAAGCTCCAATTATGAGGAGCTGGGTGAAGGTATCCGGGACGGTAGTGACCGCGATGATGTCGATGAAAGAGATGAAGATGACCAAGACGAGGAGGAAGTAGATGAGAGCGGGGTAGCAAGCAGCAATTTCGATATGCTTCAGAATTATTGTCCTCGAGGCAGAGAATTGCTGGAGGCTGTTACCTACGACCATGCCAAATCTCGCATCCATTGGATGTTGTTATCTCTGAACATTACAGACAAATGTCCGTCATCACGGGCATTATAATGTCATCCCGAGGGAGAAGAATTAGGTTAGAAAGGAGATACCATGAGCAGCAGAGATTATGGCATCCCTTGAGGTTATCTTGTGCAAGGTGTAATGGAACATAGCCCTACGCGTTGGTCAATTGCTTACCATAGATAGGTACAGATAATTTCATTATATACAGAGAAACACACACTGCATCTGTACAGCATTTGCGAAAAGAGGTATCCACAGCGTTATGGAGCTAGAATTAACGACCACAGGTCGTCAAGAGGATGAATGGCCTGCAAACTCTAGTCTCAAACGAACATCTCAATCCAAACTATGTTACAGGTATGGGACAAGCCACCTGCTCCTGTAACATTTCCTGCCCTCCAAATACTCGGTTATTGAACTCTTATAATCAGACGGCGGGGGCTGCTGCTGGTGCAGATGGCGCAGCGGAGGAGGCTGCGGGGGCTGCGGGTGCGGGGGCTGCGGGTGCGGGGGCTGCTGGAGCACCACCTGGAGCGGCTGCTTGCGCAGGTGCAGGTACGAAGCTGTTTGACATATTAATACATGACAGTATTAACATTAATAAAGAGACTTACGCCGCTGTTCCAATGGTGATCTTGCCTGCGATACCTCCAGCTATCGTTGGACTGTCTACACTACTGGTGGTGCCTTGCGCTGCTTTGACAAAATCAACAACCTGTTGAGAATTTGCACTAAATGATCGTCAGAAATGGAGGACAGTACACCCAAGAACGATGATACTTACGGATTGATGACCATGACTTGACCCTCTTGACAATGGGGCCCTGTTCAGAAATCAGCATCTCGATCATCTCATATAGTTCCCTCTCCATAGACAACACCCATCCCAAGGAATGAATTTGTCCATGGAGAGATCCAAGTGGGCTCATCTAGAGGCCACATATTTCGTGCTCCTGATCATAATTATCAACGAAAGAGACAAACCGGTCGCGCAGAATATAAACATTGGTGCTGCACTCGTCACAGGCATGTTGAAAGTTCCAACATCGGTCTGGCCATCTTGGAATGGAATGTGACCGCTATTCATCCCATTCGCTAGTGGGGTGCATGGCGCTTCCGGTGTACTTTGTGTCGCAGTATGATTGCCATTGCTGAATTGGAATTGTATAACATCTCCAACGGCGGCAACAACAGAGTTTGGCGCGAAAGTGTCTTGCGGTCCACCGACGACGACTGGAATAAGTTGGTTTGCGCGCGAGACTGTAATGATAAGCGAATGCAGCATACGAAGTTCCGATTCCATATACATACCTACTAATCCACCTGTTGCTTCCAGGGCGGAAAAAGCACTTGGACGCGCGCTACTCGTTGCTGCGAGAAGGATCGAGGAAAATAAGAGCTTCATGGTCGCGTGACAAAACACTAAAGTGGGTGGGATGAAATGAAAGGAACCGATCAACGGATAGATGCTGCTCAGCAATCGAGATATTACAAACACCGCTCTACGGCTTGGAAATTAAGAAGTGAGGAAAGGTAGGGAGTGACAAAAGGCCAAAAGAACGCAGAACCAAAAAGTAAGATCAATGCGCGCCCAAGCAAGAAGTATATATCGTTGCACCCACCGGTGCTTCTTCGGGACCGAACCTGGACATGAACTGCCATGAGGTGTGGGAGCCACGTCAGGAGGGTATGAAACCTGGTGTCAGGTAGTCTCGCTGCGGTGTTCGGATTCTCTGTCTGAACTTTCCACTTTCTGAGAAAGCTTAGACTTGGTTGAAGCTTAGAAAGCCGTACTCTCAGCTGACTCCAAGGTCTCTGATTAGCTATCGCATCTGACCGTAACCACACATGATACAATAGTGGATGAAATCCTAGACTCGACGGTCTCTTGGGCGGGTGGACGGAGTGCTCAAGACTTCGCTAGCAATGCCAAGATGAGGAGCATAGAGGAAGCTGTAGGCGAGAAGATGGTGATCCTTGCAGGGAGATCAGTGGAAACGCTCAGATCCCGAAGGAGATCGTACCGCCTACCCAGCCTACGCGATCTGGTTGGACTCTGAGGCTGAAAAGCGGACCGGGATGGTTATGCTCTTAAGGTTGGCGCGTTGCGTAGGCTTTGTTTGAAGATCGCCAAGCGTGGATCCGGGGGTTGACGCTAGTGTGGCAGCCAATGCCAAGATGCGTGATCACCGTCTGGAAACGTTGTTTTGTGAGGAAGTGGATATTTCGAAGGCGTCATCCAGTTCACAGCGGTTGCCGTTGAGGTCTACCGTTGTGGTCAGAATAGTTCATCTAATTGTGTTGTGCGGCATGACAGTCCTCAAAACTCCCAAAGCATGTCTCGATTTGGAAAGCGCTTCACGGAGGTGAAGTCTGAAGAAAGGAGGAAGATAGGACCACAGTAAGGTGATCCGGGTGAAAACAGAAAGAGTGTCTCACTGTCGGATGTATCGTATTGGAGGGACAATCAATGACTTCATTGGTTCCCAGTTCTCGCTAAAATCAGGGGGCAGGCGTAAGCGATCTTTGACGGCAGCAAGAAAATAAACAAACATTTTTTTCTAACAGCGGTCGGTACCGCAAACCAGTAGCCTACCCAATAATTGCTTTTGGGACGTTCTGGAGTGTAATCGTTGGGTCCTCGGACTCGATGGCCGAACTTAGGTTAGACGGACACAAGCCATTAGCAATGCTACCATGTATTCTATGGCCGCTGTGTCACAATTGGCTAAATACCTCCTTGGCAGGCTTCGCCACCCCCTCGATCACGACGACGTTGTCCTCCAGCACAGAATTTCCTTCCTTGATATACACATGCCTTGCCTTCCACACCCACCACATACCCGGAAATATAATTGTCGCCCCAACAATGAGGATCGACCAGTTCATGTAGGATATATTCACGACATTGACTGGAACATACATCGGGAAACTGAACATTATGATCATCATGAGGGACCAACATACAGATATGATGTTGACTGGATATCCCCATCTCCCAAGGTCGAAATTTGGCCGCGCTGGAAGTATCTTGCGACCTCGGACAAGCACGATGATGATTGGTGTAACATATCCCACTTGCAAGGTGACTCCGCCTCCTGAAATGATGGCTTGGAAAGCATAGTCTGATCCGAGAACAATCAGGCCAATGATAAGATCGATGAAGAGAATGGCAATCATGGCACGTAGAGGGATGCCGAATCGCTTGTTGACAGAGGCGAAATACGACGAGTACGGGAATGCTCGATCACGAGCCATACTCCAAGCGAGACGAGAACCGGCGGTGTTTGTACCAACAACAATGAAATAATTGAGCCCGATCATGACCAAAGCACAGAAGACGCCACACCGTAAGTACTATGGTAGATATGCATGAACCAGTTCATGTAGGGCTGTGACGCCAGCATGTACTCTTCGTAGTTCCCTGCGCAAAATAGCATCAAGACAGGGCTACCCCAGGATGTAACACTGCAGAATATCATAGACCAGACCATGACTCTCTACGAACATTGTCAGAATTGAACAATCATGTTTGGACGAGGAGAGCTACCGGTGCTTGGCGAGAAGCATCTTTCATTTCTTCAACGAGATGCATCATTCCGTCTGTTCCATAGAGCCCATACATCGGCGTGTAAAGGCTCAGAAAAAATACCCATGGCTTGCTAGTGTATCCAGTGTTGTTGATGAACATTTTGAAAATGAATCCGCTACCCTTCTTCGGTGCCAGGACGAGGAAGCTCATGGCCCAAGCGAGGCCTCCACCTATCGTCCAAAATGCGCCGAAAACGTTGAGTGCAGGTAGGTATTTTGGCGCGAGATTTTGGACGATGGGTCCAACAAGGAAGACAGAGTAGACCATCCAAGTCAACCAGGGCTTCCAGACAAATTCCGGATGCGTGACTTCGACGAAACTTGCGATGACTTGTGCCGAGTTCAAAGCACAAGAGGAGCCAGTAGAGATTTCGCCCACAAGAACAGCCCATCCAACGAGATACGACAGAAATGGACGAAATTTTCCAGTAGCCAGAGCTTGTGTGTAGTACTGTTGACCGCCTGCTGTGGGCCAGATGGAACAAAACTCGGCCAGCGAGACCATGAGACGAGTCTGACCAACTGCGACGATAAGTGTACCCCAGACCTTGGCGAGCATTTGTTTAGTATGATTTTGGACGATCTGTGAATGAGAGCACATACCATTGCCATCGGGCCTCCGATGTCGAAGACTGTGGAGTAGAGAACGACATTACAGGACCATGAACACATCATCATTACTTGATCTGACCGGTGTCAGAAGTGTATTCGGTATTTGGATCAAGACGGCTTACAAGCACATAGCGTCCAGAAGTTGTACACTCTCGAGAAAGTCAGTATGGGTAGCTGCAAGCCAGACATCGTACTGACCTCTTCAATTCCGGAGCCTTTCCCATTGACATCAACAATTCATAGTCCGAAGAGACCGACTTCTGATCGCCAGTGCTATCATATTGGGCATCCGCCTGGATGACCTTGATGTCTCCCATTTCGTCGACACTCATCTTCAGTGTACTTGCTGGTGGTCGCAAAGCTTGCTTGACGATTCTTCTGGTTTATCGAGGGACAAGAAGACCTTGATATCGATTTCCAGTCCTAGTCTTTCCCCCTGCGAAGGGTGCGCCTGCAAATGCTCGACATCTAGCAAGCCTGGGAAAGGCGGCAAGCCACGACCGTCCGTATCTCAACAGGCTCGCGGCCAGCATAGTGGTGGCTGGCGCTGCCCGGTATCATGTTCTGATAACGACAAATGATACTCCCAGCTCCCCCACTCGTCTCCGCGAATCAGGTCCAATCAAGGTTGGGGATAAGAAATCTGGCTTGACACGCTAAGCCCAAGGTGGGCAGTCGATTGAGAAACTTAGCGCCACAGACACCTAAACCAGCGATTTCAAGTCTTGCCGTCTTGCAGGTTATCTTATCGGAGCAGTCGGCAAGCTCGTGTGTAGAATATGGGATCAAAATACCTCCTCAAGCAGGTAGATTGAGAGCCTTGACACACGGGCTGAGCCGAGAAGCTTCATGGTTTTCGCCTATTTCAGGAGACTCGCTACGTTCTATTCGGAAGTCCTACCCCGCTGATGGAGGCTATTGAGGTTCTAGAGGAGATCTGTATTAGTGGTGCAATAACATGGAAAGTTTGTATATAGATATCTCATCAAGACAGATGCCGGAAATGTTCGAGATTTCTAATCCGAGATATTGTCTACTTCGAGCTGCAAAATCGGCGAATCTATTTGAAGACAGAATCCCAAAAATCAGAAACTGGTTCAAAGACGAAGCATTTGACAGATACGAAACATGGCTTCGTCAGTCAGCTCGTACTTCTTTTCATGGGCTCGCAGATTCTGGACCCAGCCTCCAGCAGCCAAAATGATCAAAAGTCCACCTGTAAAGGTACAGCTCCAACGAATGAGCACAAAAGACCCCGCAACGACCTGCGAAGCTCTTGTCGCCATCATCAAGCAAGATGGTGGGGTTATCGTTGAGGATCTCATCCCTCCGGCCCTCGTGGCACAGATCAAATCTGACTTGGCGCCTCACTTCGACACCGATAAAGTGGACAAGTCGGGCTTCTTCCCCAGCACTACCCAGCGCGCAACAGGTCTGCTGGCAATCTCCGATGCTTGCGTAGAGCTGGCATTGAACCCACTATACAATGCCATTGCAAACAAGATGATCTCAAGCACCTACACGTACTGGAATGCCCAGGTACAAGAAACCGTTACCAGCAAGCCCCAAATCAGTAGCACGGTAGGTTTCAGAGTCAACCCAGGAGGAAAACAGCAATGCCTCCATAGAGACGATAGCGACTACCACACAAGAAACTGCGACATGCCTGTCATGATCGGATGCGTGACAGCGTTGACGAAGACAACGAAGGGTAAGTCGATACGGAGTTCAGTAGTGCCCTCCTCAGTACTCATGCTTCAGCAGAAAATGGTGCCACTATAGTGATTCCTGGAAGCCATCTTTGGGGTCCAGACCGTTGTCCTTATGATGAAGAAGCGATTCCCGCTGAGCTTGAACCTGGTTCTGCTCTGGTCTTTTTGGGCAACACATACCACGCAGGTGGTGGCAATACCACGACCGACCAAGCCAGAGAAACAGTGGGGATATTTCTGTGCAAAGGATTCTACCGCCAAGCTGAGAACCAATATCTCATGGTACCACCAGAGAAAGCGAAGAGACTGAATCCTCAAGCGCAACGTCTTCTAGGCTACGGTATTTCCTTGCCGTCGGTGGTATTCATGGAGTACCAGGATCCTATGGTGTGTTGCCCTTTAGGGAACTCCAATCTTACTTCTCAATTTCTGTGCTAACAGATGTGTTCTAGAGAGTGCTGTTTGGCGTTGAGGACGAAGAAAGGGTGAATATGTAAAGTTGTACATCGGATGTAATGGTGTTTTTGTATCTTGGCAACCACCCCTCAAGGTCGAGAGGATAAAGCATTTCAGAAAACCAGAAATTGCTTGCCAGAACTCGTCCAGTTCCGTGCAAATTGTATCCAATTGACCTCCCTGCCTTTGTCTGGAATTTTGATGTGATTGTGATTGGAGCTCAAGCAGTGGCCCTCGTCTCTTGCAAACCAAAGCGCCCTCAAGAACTGCAAAGCGACCTCACAATTGGAAAACCCGGTGCGTTTCATAGCCTGATTTAATTTCTTCTCCACCACTGCCCTACTGCCGTCACGACTTGAGGCTTCTGTTCCTGCGATGAATAGTGGCCAAAAGGTGTTCTGCGCAATCGAGGGGTGATCCGACTGCACCAAATTGAGACTATTGAAAAGTGCTGCGCGCGAATGTTCTATCACATCTTCGGACTCCGGAAATGAAAGGCATCGATAGCTGTATAGAAGACCGGCATGGTGGAAGCTCTCGATGACCCGCAAAAACTGCTCACACTCAGATGGTGTGCTGAAGATAGTTTTTGAAGATGAAGAAAGTGTACGATCTCTTGCTTGCTCAAACAAATGACACAACTCGGACGGCGAAACTCGTAACACTGGGCTTGGTGGTCCTCTGGCTGCACTTTGGCGTTCAAGTGAAGTCACCCACTTGACAAGCCTGAGAAACTCGGTAAAGACACTACTGTTGTCATCTGTCAGAAGCTCTTGCTCATGGGTCTCCTCGAAAGCTGTTTTCCTGGCAAAAGCATCGAATACAAACAGCTGTTCAGCCAGAAATCGATATGTTTCATGTTTGAACGAGTAGCGAGTAGTGGTCTGCATATTTGTAACCGTAAGTGCAGCTTCGACATGCAAACGCCATAATCGCGAGTCTAGTTACTACCTATCAGGCTGCGAAAGCTACAGAGGGTGAGATAAACATACCTTGGCGAATTGTCTCCATGTTGCAAAGCATCAGCATACTTGCTAAGACTGGATTAATTGTCCCTTTACGAGACATGCCTCTGTCGATAGAATCCAATGAGTCCGATATGAGTGTTGTTGAACGCAAGTCAGATGCCAGCAGAGTCAGTGCCGAATCGCGATAGTTGTGGGCACGTTTTGTGAGATCTTCCTTGAGAGATGAGCAACTTGGGAGCGTGACAGACGATAGATGCTCAGCCGCAAACGCAAGCATCCATAAAAGCAGTGGAGTCGATTGCAGCTCCAAAGGTATCATCATACTTCGCCATTGGCTTTCAGGAGTATCCACTCATGCCATAATTGCTGCAATGGTCTCTCCGTAATGATGGAATAGATGGCGTGCGGTATTGTCTCGTAAGATACCGGTATTGAATGATGGAACTGCGGCTAGACAATTGTCTGCTGACGGTTGGTAGACGGAACTATCGTATAAGCTCCTGCTCTTAGGATGACTTTGTCCTTTTGCATCACCCAGCGGAGCTGATACTGTGGTGAAAGACGGAAGAATTGGTTCGATATCGTGGTACTTGTTTAGGGACTCGAAGCTGGGACACGGTGACTTGTCCGTGACCTGGACTGGAGAACAACTGGCGTGCTGCACAGCAGGAACTGTCTGACTAGCAAGCTTTCCTCGGCTTGCCACGCCCCAATCCCAGTTGACAATTACACCGTAGCCAGGACAGGCGAGGTCTCTTGATATACACTTCTTGCAAGAAGGCATCGTGCGGTCACATTTTATACGACGCCTGTTACACACTCGGCAGTCTGACTAGAGTCAGTTGCTAACTGTAAATTGCGATCCGATTTCGAAAGGTTGAAGCTGAGTGCTCAATCGTACCTTTGGCAGGCTTGGCACCAACCTTGTTCGACTGGGAAGTCTCCGTTCTTGAGCCCCGTGCCTTGTCCATTTCTGCTCTTGTGAGCTGATTCGGGAAGCTTTTCAGTCCAAGTCAAAGACGGCAGTCGCCGCGACTTGCGATTAGCGCTTTGCAGGACAAAGTGTACGGTATAATGCTGGAATCGTGAACAGCGGAACGAGGCGATCTCTTTCAGCGAGCAGGACGACTATCAGTCCAAATACCATGTTGCCCCTTGAGTCGAACGAGACTGTGATACCTCACACCTAGATAAGGGAGTCGAGATTGATAACAGAACGTATTAATTCATGGTGGTGCATGCACGTGGCTAATCTGGGGCTATCCCGAGCGATTCCCACAGGTTGAAGCCCACCTCTGCCAGTGCCGGGTTTAGTCAGCATCTCGAGACCAAACCACTCTTGGAAGGACGATGGAGAAAACAGCTGGGAGCCAGAAAGCTTCTACAACAATCAATAATCTAGAAATGTGATTATCTGGGTATCATAAACTTAAACAGCTGGGTTATCCTGGATGTTGGAATGTCTAAGATGTGTTTCTGCGAATAATAATTAAGTTTCTGGTCATCCTTTACTCCGGTCTGACGACATCTACTATAGGTTCCAGCAGTCGCAATTCTAATTACAGAAGTAAGCATGAGTCGCACAGTAATGTCACAAGTACTAAGTCATGCTGAAGAATCTCACGATTGTTTCGCTTGAGGGTCTCTACCTCTGACCACGAATAACCACAAGAAGTCACGTTTATCTTGCTCGATAGTGACGATTTCATCTATCTTATCCCCTCTCCACCATCCTCGTCCTCACCACCATTCCAATAACGATCTCTCCGATCAAGAAATGGACGTCCGAGAACCAGGTTACGGATACCATGCTCGTAGACCAAACACCTAACATTGAAAGGCGGATTATGCGACGAGCTTCCCGCACTCCATTGGAAAACGACCTCTCCACTACTCTTCCGTTCTTCTCCCCCTGGTAAGACAATGGTGACTTCTGGACTTCCATCCCCATCAGCAGTCTCATGAGGCTGGATTGTCAAGCCCAACCGAGACACATAAGCAATGGATATCAAATTTTGGGGAAATTCCGGATCCACGTTCGCTGTCGCGGAGAAACGCTGGCCGTTGGCAACTATATCGCCAGATACGCTTTGCATGCTTCCACTACCGTTGAAGTATTGCAAGTAATTGGAAGTAGGTCTCACAGAGGTGTAGTCCACCTGCTCTGACGGGCCTGCCACTACTTGTACCTCAGACGAGCCTGAGGCGACTGGATCTGGCGGTGCAGGCAAAGCTGCAATTCGTCGCTGTTTCCGTCTTAAGCTTGGAACATAAGACTCCGACTGCAAAGGCTGTGCTCCGTTCCTTTCATCAGGAGGTGAGCGATGGCTATCACTTCGGATTTGTAAAGGCCTTGGAAGTAGATTGGCGGAAGGCACGAACACTTCTGTTGTATTTGGCTCTCCTGAAGGCATTGAGCTTTCGGAATTGGATGTGGGAGGTGTTGTTGGCACCGTACTCGTACTATTGTTAGATGTGTAGCTTCTCATCCTACCACTAGAGTTTGCCGACGAGGACGAAGGTGATAAACCAGTAGAACCAGGCACCTGTTCCCGCTCTGCAATGCTGGTACCGAAATCAATCAGGATGTTTGGCAAGCGGCTGGGTCGAGGTCGAAGTCGCGACCGTCGCTGATGCCCCACATTCTGCATCTCTCTGTTCCATCGCCGCTCTTCACTGTCTTGTAATATGGATATTGTCTGGACGTGGACCTTGACTTGATTCTTTAGTTCCGCACTCCTTTGTGTTAGCATCTGGACTAGTAGAGCTGCAATGGGATATCTTACATTTCCTCAAGCTTGTCTTGGATGAGGCACTCCGGCAGACCACCATCCAGCTGCTCAAGCCCCAGGTATACGGAGATCGAGATAACAATAAGTTGAAGACTCGACTTCAATGCTTCCATCTCAGGACGTAGTGCCAAGATGTCTGCTTTTTTGAAAACCCATTTTAGATGAGTCAACAGCCTGCGCCTGTGCTGAAGCGACTCTGCAGTATCCCACACGCTGCAAAGACGTCTCTCTGTACTTTTCGATGTATCTGCCAGTTGTCGGAGTACTTTCTTTCGCACAAGATAATGGTACATCTCGCCGGATGGCTTCAACTTCTTGCACATTCGTTTCAACGATTGGAGACCTAATTCTACCGCGGTATTGAAAAGTCGCATATCGTGGCCGAAGAGCTCAATTTCATCTGCGGCGACATCCAGTTGCCTGGCTATTCCATACATGCGTTTCGACAATTTCAGTGCTGTCGATGCAGCAGCAGTGATGGCAACCACACTCGCTGTTAGACCGACGATCTCAGCCATGATATCCTGTGAACTGATGTAGCTGGGGTAGTTTGATGGCAAGTCTGTAATCCTCAAAAGAATTGAATAACATAAACCCAGGAGTCGAACGAGGCTGCGACACTTTATCACAATACTCAAGCCATCTCCCATTATCCGACAACTTCCTCCACCTTCCATACATCTGCACTCGCACCTCCCCAGTCGACAAGGCTTCCAACAAGGCTCAGCGTAGCATGCCACCCCGCAGATCCCAAATCAGCGCAGTGCATAATACAAAGCTGCAAGCGAAAATTCGCGAATCACATCAGGGAATTGACTCTCAAGTGCAGAAAAAGTGCTGCACAACCACATTGGCTAACTGTATAGCCTTCAGAGGTCTACGCTGTACTCGGGCGATGTCTTGGGGCAGGGTGCATTCATGAGGACCAATCCCGAACTGCTGGGAAGGAAGCGACAAACCACTGGTCCTGGCACTACACCTCCTCGCAAACCCGGTGAGGAGAGCCGCTGACCGAGTACGATCCGAGCCGAGGAATTGCGAGCGCCAGACCAGCATGGTAGGCATTGAGATAGGAAACTTTGGCGCTACAGAAGGCATTAACTAACAATTCGAGGGAAAGGACAAGCGCACAAAATAGCAAGTAGTCTTACCGAGTATGTAGACGAACGCGGGAGCGCGCCTGGAATTAAAGTATCTTTCATTTCAGGTGTTGCCTCTAATCTGGCTATCGCATTCGATGCTCATGTGACCGACTGCGGCAGTTTATTATGCTATCCATCCCATGCATGGGTATCTCAATAGCATATGACTTGCCATATCTCTTGCTTTGTGATGGCCGTCCGACTCAATGATACCCATCCTTCTTCCAGCCGAGCCTGATGCAAGTTTTCCTCATATCATACATAATCACAGAGACGCCTTCCCTCATCAACGCCATGTCTTAGTACTGTCCCGGATATCTTCCTTCACCTATGAATTAGAGTCGTATTCCGAACCATCATCATCATCAATGACTTGTCCCTGCGTCGGCTGCTTGTAATGCCGATCTTTCCCTCGAGCCACTGCCGCAGCTTCCTCAGCCTCCAATGCTGCATCGAAAGCTGCTCCCGCCTCGCCAATCTTGATCAAGCCCATATGCTTCTTCCTCTCATACTCTTCAATAGATTCGCTGCCCACGTTCTCAGCGGGCTCCCAGGATAATGGCCAGTTTCCAACCCATTTGATGAGGTAGTAGGTGACAATAGTCTTGCCCTTCTTTCCGACCTTATACTGTCTCTCATCTAGGATGGCGTCCACTTCGTATTCTTCTTCTCCAAGCTCTTCATCCTCCTCATCAGCATCGTCCTTACCAACGTCCTTCTGTGTAGAAGCAGCAGCAGCCTGTTCTCTGTTTTTGGTAGATGAGTATTTGTCGAAGTGTCCAGGATTCTTCGAAGGGGTTTTGCTTCTACTTTTCTCTCGCTCCACTCTCTCGTAGACTTTTCCTGCCTCCAGGCTGGACGAAGTTGCAACCGACTCGTCACGCACCTTGCGACGCAGACGTTTGGCTTCGTTGGCGCTTGTTGACACCGATGCACTTTGACTCCTGGAGCTTCGAGTCTGTATTGATTGACTTCTTACATCCCTTGGTCCTGACGTTGATGCTTTGCTCTTTCTCTTGCTTGCCGATGGCGGCTTTGGTGAAGGAGATAGAGATACGTTCATATAAAGCCTCGATTTGGGATGTGATTGCATGGTGTTACTGAGCTGTGCTTCGATAGCAATATCGGTAGAGTCTTCTTCCTCCTCACTCTCGGACTCCATCATATCGGCGAGGCCGCGCTGTTTTGAAGGTGATGCTAGGGTTGGCCGCTTTGGGGAGGTGAAGACAGGCTCTGGCTCTTCAATAGATTTGCGAGCAACTCGAGATGCCGGTCCGACTATGACTTTGAATCTGGAGCCAACCTTCTCATCGTCTGCCTCCACCAGAGCATGCTTGCGCTTCCTGCCAGGCTTGCCTTTTGGCTTTGGCTCCTCATCACGTGCTTCAGAAGCATTTCCACCTTTTGGTCCTTTGCTCTTTCCCATGCTGCGAACCTCCTGTTCCATGGCTTGCATGTACTCGAACGCTTCAAAGGTACGTCGAGAAACATATTTGAGAATGTTTTCTGGCGCAACGCTCATGCGGAGGTATGGTGCATCACTGTAGGACACCACATATCTTGGAAGGTGATTGACGTCGAAGCTGGCCACAATAATACCGTCCTTTTCGTGTTCTGGCATGATCGATATTGGTGCGAGAGGTGGTCCCGAATTGGGAATGTATTTCGGTCGTTCAGCCACGACGAAGTCGAATTCGTTGTCTTCGGGGTGAACTGCAACGAGCTCTGGGCCCTCTAAGCCTGGGACTGGATTTAGAAACATCTTGGCATGTAGTTTTGAACGTGAAGAGATCCAGTATACTGAATGAGGGATAACTCCCCATACCCACTGATTTGCGGAATGATGTGGGGAGGATTGACTTACTTGCTCGTTGGGTTGGCGGGCCGTGGTAATTATGCCTGAGGCAACAACTTTTTGACAATGAAACCTTAGAAACCTAGAAGGTTAGAGGAATCTGTTTGATGAATGCAGCGATGACCGGCGAAATGAGTAGAAATGAATATTATGAAAGAAGAGAGCTAGATTTTTGGGGTTCTTTGCACCGGTGAAAGAAGATGGGTCCTTGTTTCAAGCAGCAATAATGCAATCGAGTGTTGAAAAATCTTCAAGCCTGACAGTCTCATTCGAAAATCGTTTGACGGTGAAGCAGTAGAAAGCTATGAGATATGTCAAAGGAGTAGCAAATATCTATTCACTCCATACGGAGAAGTGAGTTTCACTTTCAGTGAGTCTTGTCTATTGACTCTCGTTCAAGCCTGCGATTGGTCCATACAAACGCCTCGGAAGCCAAGCGCTCAGAGCCGCGATCAATCGCGAAAGTCAAAAACACCTCCACCCAAGCTCCAAGCTTTCCTGCACACCAAATCTCCACTCACTCACCAAAACCCATCAACCAACATGCTGGGAGCAACACCCACTCTCCGAACCGCAGCAATCGGCTGCAGGTTACAGCCAGTTCTCTTCGCGCCCTACACATACCCTACAACGAGCAGTCCATCCCTTCGCAGAAATCAGAGCACGACCACATGCACAGGCACGAGCAGCACGCCATCAGCTCCGAGACGACGAGTACAGATCCCTAAACGCAATGTAACATTCAAGCCTACTTCGACAGTTGTCAGGCATGCTTCGACTGCTACTTCACCCCATTCATCTACAGCTACCGCCTCAGAAGCTTCAGCGCCCGGCTCAGACCTCCTAGACTGGAACACTTTCTTCAAGCTCCGCAAGACCCGTCGGTGGTACCAACTAGGATCATCAGTAACAACTGGAATCGGTGGATTTGTCGGCGGAGCTCAGGTCCTGACCATGTCGGATATGGATGCGTTGGTGTCACAGATTCCTCTAGATCCATTCATCACGCTGGGCTTGATCACATTCACATGTGGAGGTGTAGGATGGCTGGTGGGACCGATTCTCGGGACGGGCGTGTTCAATTGGAGGAATAGGAAGTACAGGAACCAGATGGATGAGAAGGAGAAGGAGTTCTACAGGAGGATTAAGAGATTCAGAGTTGATCCTTCGGCGAGCAGTATGGCGAATCCTGTACCTGGTACGTTCCTGAAATTCCCTATCAGTCTCAAGCGTTTGATTGTGTACTAATTCAAATATTCAGATTACTACGGCGAAAAGATCTCCAGTGTAGCAGGCTACAGACAATGGCTCAAAGACCAGCGGGCATTCAACAAGAAGCGAACGACATACATCAAATATTAGTAGGGATCAGGTAGAAGGAGATGGGAATAGAGAAGGAGACGAATTGACGGCTTGATGCAAGCACAATGCACCTTTTTTGTTTCGTTATGTCAGGAATGGGAAATCGTAAGCAGGATATTGAAAAGCCTAGCTGCAAGCAACATCCGGCGGCGTTTATGAGTCTCTCCCTTGTAGTAACAGATGAAACAAATACTTGGTTTTGCACGGATGGAAAAACTCCGTATTTGGAACGCAATACGATATCCGCTTTTTAACTCCAACTTTTTGATCTATTTGCATCTACCTTCGTCGTAGAATGTTCCCTTGAGGTTGGCTTATGATTGCACAGCACTCTTCGATGGAGTGAATCGAGCTTGAATACTGATAACTCATGAACATCAAATCTCTTACGACTATTCCGCATCAGCACACTCATCCAACAACCTCCCCACACTCTGCATCGCCCTCCCACAAAACCCCACCATCTCCCCCTCTTTCTCAGCCCCCATTCCACACCCCTCCCCCTTTCCGTCTCCCTTTGGACCCCCATCAAAAACCTCAACACTGAACCAGCAATTCGCCCTCGCACCCGCCCCCAACACCGCCCGCGTGACCTCAACACACTGCTTCGTCAACAGGCCCCCTTCCCACAAAAGCGGCCTAAAGTCATGACTCCACCTCCCCCTCGGCCGCAATCCACCAATAACTTTATCCTCGAACGGCACAGGCGGCTTATACACGTCGCTTATCTGCAGTACATAAATTTTCTCAGCAGGGACAGTAGCAGACAGCGTTTTAAGCGAATGCTCATACGACAGCGCCAATTTCTGTAGAGGTCCAAGGTGCGATATCAAGCCCGAATTGGTTGTAGGATCGCCGTACTCGCCAGCTGCAGTCTGGAAAGTATCGAGACATAGCCCGATGTTTGGACGGTCTGCTAGCTGGACGATGGACCAGACATCTGACCAGGTTGGGGCTACAGTAGCCCAGCACCAGTTTTCGTAAGCGAGGCGGAAGTTATGGGGGGCAAGCAGGTCGGCGAGTGAGGCAAGGTCGGCAGCGAGATGTTCTTTGGATGTGTTGATGTTGGGAGAGTCTGTGGACCCAACCTGTTTGGATTTCTGTGAGATGTTGTCGAAGCGAGGAAATGAAGCGAGAGATATATGAGAGGGGCAGAGGGGTATGCGGGATTTTAACATACCTGCAGCATATCCGTTCCGACAGCTTTCATGATCCTAATCCATCCTTTAGCCCTCTCAAAGGCATCCTCCCTCTCCTTCGACCCTTTCTCCCATCCTTCGAAATTCGCAAAAGGTTGCAACATCATGATCCCCAGACTATACTTCTTGCATAGCTGCTTGACTTGCTCGCCAGCGGAACAGAGACTATCATAGTCATCTTCAGCAATTTCCTTCTTGTGGAAAGTGGAAGCAAATGAGAGAAGATCTGGAAAACCGAGTTCTATAGCAGAGAATTTCGATTTGGAAATTGCGGAGAGTTTGGATTCCAGTGGAGAGGAAGAGCTTCCGACTGAGACAGTGGCGAATGAGAGCGAAATTCCATTCAGCGAGGATCTGGATATAGACATCTTGGATTCGTGAATGGGGACTTCTGATCGATGGTGTCGAGAGCTTCCACGGCCGTTAGCTATAGCTGAGGGGCAAAGAGCTATAGCTTTTGGATGACGTCGTACGTTTGGAGGGGTATACACGTGATGAGCATTAGAGTCGCTCAAGAGAAGTAAGGTGTCTAGAGAGGCATCAGACAAGTAATTGGGTATTTAAATAATGCAGACAAGTACAATTGATGCAGAGTGATAGTGCGGTGCAGAATAACACCCCTCATTAAAAATTTGACATGCCCCTCCGACCCTCCCTCGCCGAAGAGGGCAAACGCCAGAACACCATGCAATAAAATGACATACCGAATATGCAGCTGCAGTGCTCCAATCCAGCCTCTATTTCTTCTCCTCAAATGCCGGATGCTTCTCCATATTCTGATTCACCCAAGCCCTCAACGCCGCAAACCTATTCACCGCCGGATTCGACGCAGGAGCCGTAGTCGCAGTCGCAGTAGCAGAAGCATCAGCACCCTCTCCATCATCCACAGCCATAGCAACCTCCGGAACCGTCTCCTCTCCCTCCTTCCCACCCGCCAGTATAACTGCCAAATTCTTCCCAAACCTTTCCCTCTCCATCCTCTCCAACTTCTCCTTCCTCTTCCTCGCGCCAGGTTTACTCTTCAAACTCTTCATCGCCATCTTGCCATTCCCACTCCCTCCTTGAGCAGCCCTCTCATTCTCCTTCACAAGCTCCTCCACGTCTGGCAATGCATCTGCGAGACTCTCTAGCGTTGTGACGAGTTTCTTGCTAGGCCGTCTGCGCTTCAGCGGTTTCTTGTGGGCTTTCTCGATGCGATTCAGGAAGGAGGAGTGTTTGATAACGCGCTTATCTTTCTTGCTGTTTATAAAAGAGTCGGATATAACGGCACCCTCGCGGTGCTTTGGGGGAGGACGTGCAATTAGGCCAGAGCCTGAATTGGAGGATTTGGCGCGGATGGAGGGGCGCTTTTTGGGTGCCGTTGGGGCCTGCCAGAGTCTTGTATTAGCTATTGTCTCTCTCAGTATGTATTTGAGTAACAGTACCATGATTGCAAATCTCGACACTCAGATTTGCGCTGCTGGACGTAAACTCGAAACGTCAAGAGTTGTGGTGGAGCAATTGGTTTGTCTATGTCAAGAAAAAAGTTCCAAGCTCAAGCTCGAAGCGAAGTCCAAACGATGAAGCGATTTTCAAGGGTCGTTCCGCCCCTCCAACTAAATTTGCTCACAACTACCACCACTAGAAGCTAATACAACCATGGATTCAGCCACCGCAAGCGCCGAAAGCCTAAGAAAGCAGGTCTCAGCTATTGAAGACGAACTGAAGCAATTAAGAGCACAACTCGCAAGTGTCGAAGCTCAAGATGCAGCAGTAAAGGGAATCGCGGGGTTGGATTTGAGCGCGGGCGGTCTCGTGACCGTGAAGAAGACTGATGACAGTGAAAGTGAGAGAAAGTGGCCGTTGTCTGAGGAAGAATATAGGAGGTATGGAAGGCAGATGATTATGCCTAGTGTGGGAATTCAAGGTAAGTCCATTTCTCTGACTTGAATCCTCATGTTTGGAAGCGAGCAATGAACCCATGGCTGATATATCTGCTTAGGACAACTCCGCCTCAAAGAAGCATCCATCCTCATCGTTGGAGCAGGTGGTCTAGGATGTCCAGCAGCAGCATATCTCGCAGGAGCAGGCGTTGGTACCATTGGAATCGTAGATGGCGATGAAGTTGAAACATCAAATCTACATCGACAGATTTTACACAGCACTGCCAAAGTGGGCATGAAGAAAGTCGAGAGTGCTATTGAGTATCTCAAACAGTACGTTTCATTTCCTTGTTCCCCTTTTGCCTCACCTTTGTATATTTTGAATATCTATTTCAAAACAGAAGAAGAGAGACAAATGAGAAAGAACGCTGAATGTCAACACATACATGTCACTTACCCATCATAGTTTGAATCCAAATCCAACCTACATGTCCCACTCAGAGCATCTCACCCCCCAAAACAGCTCCTCCATCGTCTCAAAATACGACCTGATCCTCGACTGCACCGACCACCCCACCTCCCGCTACCTCATCTCCGATATATCCATCCTCCTCTCCAAACCACTCATCTCCGCCTCCGCCCTCCGAACAGACGGCCAGTTAATAGTCCTCAACTCACCTCCCCTCCCAGCCGGCAACGCAGCCGGTGGTCCTTGTTACAGATGCGTATTTCCTAAGCCACCACCAGCAGAGAGTGTAGTAAGTTGTGGAGATGGAGGGGTTCTGGGGCCAGTGGTAGGCGTGATGGGTGTATTGCAGGCGTTGGAGGCAATCAAGTTGATTGTTGCTGGGAAGTTGAAAGCTCCAGCTCCACCTGAGTCCGAACCTGTTCAGTCAGATACAGCACCAGCAGCGACCATGCTCCTCTTCTCGGCGAATAGTTCCCCACCTTTCAGAAGCGTCCGTCTACGCGCTCGCCGGCCAAAATGTTTCGCCTGCTCATCTGAAGCCGGATTATCACTCGAGAGCTTGACGAGTGGCAGTCTAGACTATGTGCTATTCTGTGGCGTCACTTCGCCTATCAACCTCCTCTCTCCCGAGGAGCGAATCGAAGCGCGTCAATACTACGACCTTAGAAGAGATAGCAAGAAGAAAGAACATCTCCTACTAGACGTCAGAGAAAAAGTGCAATTCGACATCTGCGCCCTCCCGGGCTCAATCAACGTGCCATTCTCCACACTCCAAGGCAACAGACCTATCACTTCCGCTGGAATAGAAGGCGAGAAACCTGCTTGGATACCAGAGGGATTACCCGACGATGCACCGATCTATGTAGTCTGTAGACTAGGCAATGATTCGCAGGTAGTGACGAGGAAGTTGTTGGAGAGTGGGTTGGGGAGGGGTGGAGAAAGGTATATTGGAGATATCAGGGGTGGACTGAAGGCGTGGAGGGAGCAGGTCGATGGGTCTTGGCCGGAGTACTAAGCTTGATTTGAGGATAACGTAGGAAGAGATATATGATGAGGCTCAGGGATACCATAAGCTGCTCTTGATAAACTAATGTCGCAAGCTCTTAAGCGACCTAGGTTGTTGACATTTGCGACGCGTGCTAAGCTTGTCTCGCCAATAGTTCGGACGAAAACAGAACAGGAGATGATCAGTTCAGTCATCTCATCTGAACACTGAGCATTCATCTCATATCTGCGTCTCACAAGTAGTCACTCACTCCTCCCCATGTTCGTTTCAGGCATTAATTATCACTGGATTCCTGGTCCGGCCGAGAAGTAACACTGTATACTCGGGAAAAAGTAGTTTTAGAAGCTCCAAGAGCCATGAAGTTCTACTCGCTGAAGCAATTGCTGATGTTCATCCGCTCTAGGTATCTTGTTTTTCATCCGCATCGTGAAGTCCACGCCCAATGCCACCAGCCCAGACCAACCGTTCCATCCATGCCATCCCATCATATGATATTCCACCAACGGCCCAACCATCCATCCGCTATCCCACCCATATAGAAGGAATGGCCATCTACCCCTCGCTGGGTGTCCGCCACCCATCGTAAACATCATCAGCGCATCACACGTTCAGCAGACCCGTTCCGCAAAGCTCAAAGCATGCAAAAGACAAAAATGAAGAAGAACAATCGAGCAAGACCATTGTCTCCACTCCCTAAACCTAATACTCCATGCGCCCTCGCTATCATATCTCTCTGTCTCGCCTTCACCCATAGATATACGTGTGAGAAAGGGTCGTTACGAATCGATCCGTGGAGGGCTTCGAGAATCTGTCTTGCCTCCCTTGCCGAACGGAGAGGAGGAGCGCGAATCTTCAGTTCTACAGAATCTATAGTCAGCCTCCATCCTATGCTATTACACCAATCCGGGAAGAGAATTGTAAGACTCACGATCTCCTTCGCTCACCCTCCTTCCTAAATCCCTCAATCGTCTTTAACATCTCCTTCCGTCCCCCATTCGCATCAACAAGCTTCCCACCCATGCTCATGCTGACCTTTTCCCTCGCATTGGCGCTCAACAGTCTCTTGAGCAATAAATGGCGCATCTGAATACAGACGTAGACACCACAATCAGAACTGTTCTCTTGCTGGGGACTGTCCTCCAAATTCATGAATCGGAGCGGCCGGCCTAGCAGAGTCGAGATCTTGTTTGTTGCCAGCATGGCCTCGTTATAATTCGATGGAGAAAGAGAGTCGTAGTGGAAGGCCACGCCGTCGATGACCGAGACCAGGAGAAGAGACCAATGTGAGCCGCCTTCTGCAACGGAGACGTTACGCGCGTCATTTATGGGCAGGAAGATGTGCGTTGTGCGTGTGAAATTGGGCAGGGCGTCTTTAAGTGTAAGAGGATCAGGCGTTTGCATCAACATGAATGCCATAGAGGGGCGTAGGAGGACGATATGCGAGGAGGGGTATTTACGGAGCTCTTCGCGCTCGAGATATCTGCCATATCTTTGTCAGTGCAATTGTCGTGAGGCCAGTGAGGGGACTGCTGTACTCTTCCCAGAATGCAATCGTCTGCGAGCTTATGTTAGCTGCGGGCTACAGAAGTAACCTCGTACAGGAAGACATACATTATCCGTAAGCCAGTCATTCTTCAGTGTATCGACATCCTCCTTGGTCACTACTCAGCAATCAGTTTCGAGCTCAGCCGTATGCTATTGTACAACTTACATCGGATATCGTAATCTGCAAGAAATCAGTCTATGGTTCGCAAACGCAGAGGTTGTTTCGGGCGATACTTACAACTGAGATACGCATCGTCAGGGGACAACTGTTTCCATTTCACCCACTTGGTCAGCCACTGTGTTCCGCGAAACCTCATTGCGTCTCATTGCCTGTGCTTGTTTTGCCCTGCTGTCTTCGCACCCCTCCAAGTATGGCAGATAGAAAGCCTCGAGACCTAGAAGGAGGTGGGGAAAGTTTGGGAATGGCTGGCACGTACCGAATCCCCGAAGTGTCTGCTAACTCGACCCTTGAATGGATGAAAACCATCACGTCCCATTGTAGCTGCTTGCGCGGTGGCTGTCTTTCTTTATTGACTACGCTTTGCTCTCGCGGGCAGGTGTATGAACGGCTGGTGGGGTGAGGCTGGCTGGGTAGCTTGACAATTGGCAGGCCTGGCGATGAGTGAAGAGAGAGGGAGGAGAGTATAAGACTGAAGTGGAGGAAGTGAACGGAAAGACAAGAAGTGAAGTTTTAATAAATACGATCACTGCTGGCGTCGTCTTGTACAGGGTTGTTGCCTCGACAGGTCGAGAAGAGGGGACCTTGGACCTTGGACCTGGGACCTTCGACCTTGACTGCGAGTCTGGCCCACCTTCCACCTCCCACCTGCTCCCTGTTCAGCCCAGCCCCAATCTCGGCAGTTTGCTGCGTCATCGTGTCTTCAGCCTCAACAATCGTCCCTTCATTTGTATCCACAACCGCATCGTCACTTGGGCTGTGCTGGCAATTAGTCAAGCAGGAATCACTTATTAGTCTTGCTCTCATGCATATGCTTTCGAAGATCGCAGCTCTTTATTAGAAGTATTCGCCCAGCTACGATCATATCTGTACCAGGTATGACTCTCACAGCTTCAAATTACAGCTCATTGCAATCATTTGCGATCAATCAGTCCAAACAGCTACGATGCTCATACATGCACATCTTATCATACCTGCATCTGAAACAACGTTGCCACATGCTATGATTGTGCTCCCATGAAGCAACAGAGCCCAGCACATCAGCACGATACGTCCATCCACCCTTACTCTTCCGCACTCTTTCGGCCCCCAGAAATCTGCTTGTGAATGGCACTCTGTTTTCTTCGCCATTCCCTCTCGAAATGGCTTGTTGAATGCTCCCTCAAGCTCTCCTCGGTCTCCATGATGACGTCCTTTGCTTCCCCAAATACTGCGGCCATGTCCGATTTTTTCTGGTCAAGGTTCCGGAAGAGTGTTCTTTTCTCGTTCTCTCGCTTCTTCTGGAGGCTGTCCAGCAATTTAGTGCCGTTTTCCTTGTACTGGTCAACCAGAAGATCCATCTTATCTTCCTCGCTTGACAGACGAGTGATCAGCTCCTGGCCAGGTGTCAGCAAAAATTCAATTGAGATCTTTAGCATTTACTTACATCGGCAATTCGATGGATGGCTTGTTCAAAGGTCTTGTAATGCGGGCGAACAGCAAGATTCCACGTCTCATTTGGAGCAGAGACTTCCTGGAGTGGCGATCTCGGTGCGTCGCTGGATTGCGATCCATATGAAGTCCCGCTCGTCATGTCACTTGGTGATAACTGCTCGTAGACAGATGCCCGAGTCTTTCTCTCTGCTTGCTTCGCCATACCAATCTTCTGCTGGCCATGGTTAGGCTCGGGCTTCGGACGAGCATGCTCTGGAAATTCTTCGTTTTCATTTGAGCGGATCGCGGCAGCACGGTGACCTCTGGTAACTTGGGTTTCTCGAGGATTGCGTCTTGGTTCCGGTGCATTCTTTGCTCTAGTGTTTTCCTTTGACGCACTGCTCTGAAGCCGCTCGATGAAACCAGAAGACTTTCGGTTCCGCTCGATGAATGGATCTGGCAAGATCCTCTTCTCCTCGACAACTTGTTTAGTGTCGACGTCGGTGTATACACCATGAGCCTCTCCGTGGGTAATGTAACGGCTATTGGGCTCGTTCGGAGAAGATGGACGTGCTTTTAGCTTGCCTCCCAGAGAAATCTTTGGGCCAAAGATCTGCGATGCTCTTCTTGGTCGAGTAATTTCCTGTTCAAAAACTGCTGTGAGAGCCTCTACCGTAGCCTTCGAGTCTTGGGGCATGCCGTGAAATTCAGCGTCAGCCAATCGTTCTTTCAGCTTGCCGAAATGATCAATGGGACTTTCACCAGCGATTGGACTGCCATTACGGTCGACCCGAGATGTTTGTGAACTTGGCCGCGAAGCGAGTCTTTGACGACCTTGCTTTGATTTCACGGCGCGTAGGGGAGGGCTGCTGTTGGGTTCTGATGCAAGGTAGTCATTATACTCAACAAACACTGGACTGCTGTTCTGCTTTTTCTTCGGAGGGCTGGCGGCTTCAGCCAAATTGGCCTTTTCGCGCTTTCTCTTGCGATTTGCGACCTGGGTCTCGGCTGGACTGGCTTCTTCGTGAGCCTCCACCGCTGAAGGGCTGTTCTTGGATTTGGTCGCGCTTGCGACTCCTTGATTCCGGGGGCCTTGGCTACCGAAGTTAATGATCTGGGGCTTCCGACTCGGGTCCTTACTGGCTGCAGAGAGTTCCGGGCCAGCTTTCTTCAATTCAGATTGCTGCTTTGTAGCCTTAAGCGCTAGACGAGGACTCTCGCGCGTTGGAGAAGCAGAGCTCGTCTTAGACTTTCTGGAGGCTCTTGCCGTAGTTTTTGCAACTGCAGCCTTGGCTGGGAGAACAATTTGGGGGTCTTGCTCATGAATTTCTGTGTCTTCTCCAGCTCGACGTCGCTTCATGGGAACCAGCTTCTCTGGGGTTGGTTTGCGCTTCTTCGAAACATTTACAACATCGACCTGGCGGACTTCTTCACTCACCACGATCTGATCCTCAACGATAATGTCTTCTCCGTTGTTCAGTACAGTTTTAAACGTGTCCGAGGCTTTCGCTGCCAATTTCGGCTTTGAGACGTTGAGGACTTTCGTTGCGACATGAGTCTTCAGTTGAGTCTCGATAGTCTCTTGGATAATCGGTGGTGAAGGGACCTCGGGAGAATTATCGATTGGAACAGCAGCTGTCTCTGGGTGAGGCGTGTCCGGGTCGCCTGGAAGCAACGCAGGCAGAGATGGGACGACGGAAGTATCAAAGTTTAGTGCTGATGGTGCACCGTCATGGTCAGAAAGTGATGGGTCCCGACCGAGACCTTCTTCATTTCCCTGATGCTCGGAGATTCCGGCTTGATCATCCTCCTCGGTAGCATTCTGTGCCGGGCGAGACTCTTCACGTCGGGCATTGAGACTGTTAGGGTTTCTTGGATTCGCAAGCTGAGGCTCATCTCGTTCGGGGTCACTGTCTAGACACCCAAAAGTCTGACCTAATTTACTCGCCATGTCAATGGCAGAGTTCTTTGGAGCAGGCTCTGAAGATGGATTTGCTTTCTTGGGGACGTCAGAGACTTGGATCCTGTTCTTGGTCACTATCGTAGGACTGACGCCGTCGGAACTTTGATTCTGCTGGACGACTGGAGACTTGTCATGCGCCAATCCTAGCGAACGAGCAACCTCAGCTTGCAATTCGAAGATGTCCTTGACGTTGTCAGAAGACTGCGGTTTGAAATCGGCAGCAACCTTCTCAGACAATTTTGTTGGTATGAATGTGGCAGTGGTCTGCTTGTCCTCAACAGCCTTCAGCTTCACCGTGATCGGAGACAGATTCTCGAGCTCGTCATCATCGTAGCTGTCATCTGCACCTTGCATCCTGTCCTTTGCCTTCGAAGCAGCAGCCCGTCGACTCTGTCTAGTCACTTGTAAAGCTGCAGGGGCCGATTGTCTCTTCTTGGCATCAGCTTTGGTCGAAATTATAGGCTTAGTGGCCTTGGGTCCCGCTTTCGACTTTTCTTTCGCTAAGCTCTTGGATACTTTGCCCCTGACTTCCACGACCTTGTCATCTTTGCCATTGGAAACATTGTCTGTTGGCTTGGGAAGTCCATAACGTTTTCGAACTGGCGCAGGAGAATCGTCCGCAATAGCCACCTTTGTCTTGGATTGGCTTCCGCTTGGTTTAGTGATGGCTTTTGGAGGCTTAGCAGTTGATTTACTCTTCGACACTTTCGGAGTCGAGGCATCGTTAACATCCGGGCTGGTGATAAGATTGTCTGAGAAGTCATATGCTAGGTTGGTTGTACGCATTTCAACCGCTGTCTTCGAGCTGGCGACACCTGGTATGGCGACTTTCTTGGCGGCTGCTGGTTGTTGTGCCTTGGTAGCTGAAGGAACGGGCTTCTTAACAACTGGCACAGTTTTGGTTTGCGCCTTTGCGTTCGTGTTCTTCTCTGTAATAATAGCAGATGCGGTGCCGGTGAGCTTCTTGACGGCAGCATTCGTAGTAGTCTTTGCTTGCGTCAAGCTTTTGTTCTGACTGTTTCCCTTGTTGTCCTTTGGTGGCTTCGCATTGGCAATTTGGGAGTTGGGTTTTGCAATCGCCATTTGGCTGTCAAGGCTATGGCGTCCAGGAACGATGGGAGGCTTGGCTTTCGGCTTCACACCTTTACGGCCACGTGTAATTGCCGGCTTGGGAATCGACTTACTTGATTCGACTTCAGGACTGAGCTCCTTAGTCTGAGTCTTAGACTTCTGGGGGCTGGCGCTGTAGAGGTTCTCGTCGTCATCAACTTCTTCTCGCTCGATCTTCGAGCCCTGGCGATCCTCATGATCGTGCTGTGAATTGACGCGAGATTCAAGATCTGCCTGTGATACAGATGCTTGGCTTTGCGAGAGCTCATTACTGTTTGCCAGTTCTTGAATCTGGCGTCGAGATCCCTGGTCGCCGGAGAGCTCGTTGCTACTACCCAGATTCTGGAATTGGCGTCGAGATTCCTGAGTTCTTGCTTGACTCTCACCGAGATCGACGCCGCTTCGCTTCGTTGTTTGCGTGCAGGCCAAGCTGCCATTCTCAGGCTGGGAAATCTCAATATCGCCTTGAACCTCGTGGATGACGCTTCGAAAGTTTTCAATGCTCCCTAAGACCATCGAGAATGCCACCATGCTGAGTTGTAATGCCTTGGCGTCAAGGAAGCAGGGAGACTCGTCATCAGCCATGTTATACTCTCTCAAATCGAGCGTGATCCTCAGAGACTCTATTTGAGATGTATTATCCGATACAAATGTCATCTTCTTGATTAACGAAAGGGGGACATCGAGAACGGTGTCGAAATGGGCATCGCGAGATCTTGCTAGGAAGCTCAACTGTGCGCCATCCATAAACAGAACAGCATTGTGGTGTCTCGGCCCAAGCTGGTCACCCGGCGTCTAATATCGGAGAGTGAGTCTCGAATCCCAGTATGCCTGATATTTGAGTTTATGGAGTAATCTTACCAGCATTATCTTGGTCGCGAAGAACAGATATCCCATACTATTTGCTTGTCAGATAAGTTCGTCAGTATTGAAGGGCCTAACACACTCCTCTACAGCTTTGATCGACGAGTTATTTAGAACGTCGTCTATATACTTCTGAAATTGGACAACCCATCCAGCAGTAGCTTGGCTGGAAGTAGGGAATCGGGCATAGACATCCTCGTCGTAGTGTTGAGGGAACATAGCGTCCACCGGTGTATCCTTCTCGATCATAAGTCGCACAAGCTGAGCGTAGATGACCTTTAGGATTTCATCTGACTCTTCAAACACTTGGCGCCCAATACTTCGTCTATCCATGGTGTGTTAGTGCTTTACTGCGGTTATTGAGACAGTACTGACCTTGAGTCCTCTGGAGCTGATTCCAATTTTGAATGATTGCTATCACAATCCATGATCAGCTGGATACAGAGCAGGCCCGCCTTGGAGCTAGTCAGCGTTTTTGCTTGGGGATTATCTGGAAGTATTCGAAAGCCTACCCATCGTCGCATGCCAAAGTCATTTCCAGGGTCGACGAAGTAGTTCAGTAGCGGTACAAGGCAATGCGTTCCGATGATGTCCTTCTTCTTGTCTAACTTGTCGTGGTCCTCGGGATCTTGCGCGTCGTGGAACAGTGAAGCCTATTTATTGTCAGTTTATGATCGAAGCAAGACAATCGAAACGACTCACTGCCAATAAATGGAGACCACGCTCGGCTTCTTTGCACGCCTCTATCTGTAGGATGATTTTGAGTATGGAGGAAAAGGCTTCGGCGTTTAAACGACTGTAGAGGCTGCCATCATCGTTGTTGAGCATTTCAACGAAGTCGTCGACGACAGGTTGATCAATCAGCATTTGTTTGGCACGGCAGGCGTTGATGACGCCATTGACGGCTTTGAGAAGTGCAGGTGGAATGCTGTAGCGACATGAGTTTGAGCTCACCAAAGTCACTAGTAGGCTTACGCAATTACTCCCGTTGCACCCTTGACTTTGTCCAAGTGGGCGGAGAGCTTCCGAATGACCGCTTGTATGTTATCCTCTTGGTATGCTGCCGCGGCAGGCTTACGTCCTCGTTTGGGGGGCATTGTGGTGTGTCTTGTGAGAAGATAGGAACTTAGGTCAACACACGATTACTGGAGATTGCGAAGCGGACGCGCAGGCAGAACGGAGCGACGCGCCAGGCGGTGCTCAACAACGCAGTGTGCTGCTTTCGATCGACGTAGTGTCAGCGAGATCAAAAGACTATTTGATCTACATCGAGCCGCACTTGTTAGCTTCGTACATAAGATGAAAGGTAGTGGCAAGAAGTTCGGACGAAATTGCCACTTCCACCGCTGCTGAAAGGGATATCGAACCAAGCTCACTCGATGCTGGACATCATTCAATGTGCCATGCGACACACTGAGAAGGAGTGAAGTCGTATGTAGGCTGCAGTGTAGAGGTGAATGTGTGCGAAGGTGAGGGTGGAACACAGGCTGAACGCTGGAGGAGCGCTGATTAGGTTGAGTTCAGAATCGAGACTTACCCTTTTTCGTGATACAAGATCAAGACGAAGCCTGATATTGGAGGCGAGCCGCGCGCTCAGGGTTCTCTGACCATCAGAGGCTTGCTTGACCTGATTGTTGCTTCAAAGGTGACAATGGAAGTCTGGAATGGAGAGAACAAGACTGCCAGTCAGGAAGTACCTACACTCTTACATCTAGCCTCGTGCAGCACCAGTAAGCGAGCGAATGGCCACTGCTCCAGTCTAAACAGGAAGGAACATCCCTAGGTAAGATAACAGAGCTCGAGACGACAGGAAGAATATCTTCTCTTCAACAGTCACTACCTAGGTAGGCAGGAGCGACTGGTGAGCGCATCGACCAAAATATCCATAGCACGTGACGCATCCGTTTTCTATACTTACCTTGGTAACTCCGCTTTCATACCGAATTCCGGGCTTCACCAGCACGCTCTGATCGATATGAATGGCACACCAATACATTATTAGCCCGAGTTATATAGATGCCCTACAGAAGCAACCATGAAATGAAATTGGGCTGGAGAAGTCATTCTTGGCCTGTTTACACGATCTCAAGCGAGTTGAGACAAGCAGGACACGATCGTGCACCTAGGGTCATATTTGGCTGTCTCCAGTACAAGTCATCTCTCCCAAGCGTTGGATAGAGAGAGTTGTGGACACTGTTCAGCTGATAGACTGGTCCCCGAGTGCTGAAGCAACTGTCATCTTATTTTGTGCTCAAGTTTCTGATTTAGCCTCAAGGGGAGGATACGCACGCAGAGAAAATCATTGAGAAGTCTCTAAATTCACAGATCCGTGGTTAGATCACCATATGCGGGGCTGATTTTATCACATTGTCACATGGCCAGCTCAAGGAATGACACTTGATCGACCTGTGAGAAATTAAATTCCACGATTAGGATTCTGTCAAGACTTGAGCATGAATCCTCAAGAGATGTACGAATGCCAGTCGGGTGACAGAGCACACAAGCACTGTTGACTATGGAAAGGAAACGACCGTGAGAGAACGGTCGATCTTCAGCGAAAGTCCGATCTCAGACGCTGGGGATCGACCTCAAAAGTCGAATCAAACAGCAAAAAAACAGTGCTGACCGTGGAAGACACAAAAGCATAAAGTTAACAGATGGCAGATTGGGCAGAAGAGGTTGAAATCTAAATGGAAAACAATAATGGCCTAGCGACGTAGGTGGCTGGTTTTGAACCACATCTAGAGACTCACGACGGTTCGGACACTTTCAAAGGCTCCATTATTATCATATGGTCAAAATCCATGAAGACGTGTCTATGCCTAGCCGCTTCGCGTGCGCAGCACACGAGACTGTACTCCCGGGCATTGAGCCATGTATCCCCCTCTAAAGGTCCTTAATTCCGTCTGATCTGTCTAATCGGTCTGAAATACCGAGCAGCATCCTGCTGCAACTTCTCTCTGCCTAAACTCTGCAGTACCACTACCGGAGAGCGACGATATCCCAGCCCAGCTTCATCAAGCGTCCAATAAAGTGATCTCTTCACAACAGTGGTGATACTGGCTAAGGAACGATCTAGCTGTACTAGCGTTGAAGGTGTGGCCGGCTTGTTCAGCTTTATTCTCCATAACTCTCGGATAACATCATTTGAATCAAAATATGCAGCAAGATTCAGTATATTCCTCGCTCGAGGTGTTAGTATACTCGAATCGGCTCCGAGTTCGATCAAGCAGCGGAATGCTCGAGAAGAATTGTGAATTGCCGCTGCTTGCAGAGGCGTTCCATATGTAGATCGTGTCTCGATATCAACTCCGTGATGGGCCAGCGAAGAAATAACCTGGTCCGAATCTGAAATTACCGCCATGGTCATGGAATGGTGCCACATGGCGTTTACAAGCTGGCCCGGGACACCTTCGCCGACGGCAGACAGTTCTTCGTCATATATCTCCTCTAGTTGCCCCGGAACGTGAACATCGGCGTTTGCCCCACGACTCAAGAGCCCCAAGATCGTTTCCATATATGGATAGCTGTCTCTACGATACCGCCCATACGGGCTCTTCAAGAGTCCAATTGCCAAGATAAGCGGCGTCCCATGTTTGGTTGACACTGCGTCTATATGTGCCCCGGAGTCGAGCAAAATTTGGATTGTTTCGATGTCTCCTGCCCAGCATGAAGCATGTAATGCCGTACCAAATTGGCAATACGGGATCTCGCAAATATTGGGATTAGCACCTGCTTCGAGGAGTAGTTTGACTGTCGACTTTCTTCCAAAGGAACACGCAGTGTAAAGCCAAAGCCCCAAGTTACATCTATCAACACCCTGGTCTTTGACAGGCATACCGGCTAGAAGCGTTTGAAGGATGCTGTCGATTCCGAGCACGGATGCCAGAAGCGGCGGAGAGATGCAGTCAAGCCTGATCACGGAGGTAAAATCAATTGGCTGCATGAGAATTTCATAGCTTGTCAACTTGCTGAAATATCTCCAAGCAAGCCAGCTATATGATTTGTGGGTGAAGAATAGCGTTAATAAAAAGAAGAGATTCTCTGGGATGTTGCCTTTACGAAGAATTTCCAAATGCGTCGTCAGACAACAGGCCGCGTAATCAATGAATGGAAAGCTCTCATATACCAATGCATCGAGGATCTCAGAAGCATTCTCTTCGAACTGCACACACGCGCTATTGCCGGCCCACTCCAGATATGCAATACACAGTGCGAGAATATTTTGTGGGGCATGGAGATGATGAATGTGGAATTGTGATGCCTGGCCAAGCCCAATTCGATCTGAGGAAAGGTATTCCAGTACTGAAAAATGGGCAAGCCTTAAGGAGCAATGCTTATAATATTTAGGTCTCTTGCTGCGGATTTCGGTCCCACCTTCGTAGTTTTCGATTTTGAATCTTCTATCCAGGTGGAATCCTAGATCAGGAGCATTAAAGGCGACCAAACCGGCCGGAAGGATTTCCAGCACTGCTTTGCTGTCTAGCAAACGCTCCGAGGTAGAGACAAATGGCTGTGTTGTAACGTCGATGATCATGGCTTCGGCAACTTCGTCCAGTGATGGTGGACTAGCTCCATAGCACAACAATTCCAGGGCAGCACGCGCTCGACGTTGATCACCTGCATCAATAGCAAGTAGCATTCTTTCGTAGCAATCGCCGAGGGTCTTGGGAAGATATTTTACTTCCGCTCTTATGCTAGCTTCACTTCTGAGCTTCGCAAGTGCATCTAGTTGCAAAGCCACCAGGCGAAACCTAAACAAGTCAATAAATAAAACACATACAAGCAGAATACTTACATCCCATCCGCCTTGGACACTAACATATTCTTAACGTAAGACTTTAGCTCGGATTTCCATCTCAAAAATGGCGGGGTTGCAAGCCGATGGTCCAGATAATCAGCAATGTCGTGATCGAGCCCTTGACCTTGTGCAGTAACTGCTTCGCAGGAATATTCGTTCTTCACTGAGTCGACAAAATCCACAATATCAACTTCGCGTCGACTGCTGAGGAGAAGATGGACCTCAGGCACCTGCCATGACAAGACCGTAGTAATAACTTCAAGAAGCCTCGTCCTTTCCCCTTCGGAATTGGAGCACTCGTCGATAGCATCGATCACCAGGTATACAGCTCGTAAACCATGCAATAGAACTCTCAATATCTCCACTAATTGTGCGGTGGTGGGTCGTTGCTGACCTTGATTTGTGCTTTCAAAAGCAGCTTTTAGCTCATCAGGAATGTCTCGGTGATTGCTGAATAGATCTTTCGCTAGTGAGCACAACATATTTCGAACAGATTGCTTGCCCGCGTCTGCAAAGGTAAAATACCAGTACCCTACTACGGCTTGGGGATCGCTCAGGCACACCGTTCGCAAATGCTCTATTACCGTAGAACTGTGCAAGTTAGCTGTGAAACGCCGTTGAGCAACTTGGCCTACTGACTAACCAGAGAATAGACTTGCCAGCGCCAGCTAACGAGACGATGTAAGCAAGATGTTCGTCTTGGAGGGCACAAACACTTGCCACCCCCATTGAGCCAGATGACCGAATTATCGGAGGAAATCCATTGTGTAATCGTCTTCCCGGATGTAAACCACTATGCAAGATGTGATTAGCATACCATTTAGTAGAGTTCGCTGTAGCAGCAGCTGGACATACCTGGCCTGTCGATGCTTGGTGCTTTTCTCGTGCAATGTTATGCTCCTCCGAAGGATCAGGGACCCCTCGAGCCAACCAGCTAAGGATCGTCTGACGCTCTCCGCAGTGCTGAACGGCTCGCAGGTCGGCTCTGATGCCGTCCAGGATATCGAAGCTTACGGACGTCGAGGTCCTGGTATGTACTTAGTGATACTACTCGGTACCTGGGGTGTGTTCATTCCGGAGATGCGAAACTTACAGGTTCTCCACGGACAAGCCAAGAACAAGGGCATTTTGGTGCTTCTCAATGCCTGCAACCATCTTCTGGAGGTCTCCCTTCTGAATTGGCCATTTCAATGCAGTCTTTCGTCTCTTAACCCTCTCGTTCCCTCCAAAGTCACTGCTCAACTTTGCAACAAGGCCCTTCAGTTCCTCGCGAAGAAGCGGCAGAGGTCCTCCACTGTCCACAAGCAGAGCCGAGAACATCTTTGACCCCTCATATTGCTTGCTGAGGTCTGTTATGCCAGACAGGATCATCTGGAGATAGCTCACACAATGGTACAGGCGCTGGATTTCCGCACGAGCATCCCGAGCGCTTTCGTAGTAATCTTTGAGCAAGGACGCGATGGAGGCAGTAATCTGAATGACCGCGATCATGCTCGCCGCAGCGCCGAGGCCCTCCATCGTGATACGTGGTGCTGACCGATCAGCAAGAAGTATGGGAGGAACAGTTGCGGAATGGGAATGAAGTAGAAGAACGAAGTTATGTTGAGTCAACCGGGGACGACACGGAAAGTTTTGGGACACGGGCGGTACGTTCTTGCTGCAAGCACAGGAGGCAAGGCAGACTGCTCAGCCTGACAATGTGCGCCACCCCCTTTTCAGTTAGAGAACAAAATAGTGCCCCTTATACCTGGTCATAATTTTGCCTGCATACAGTAGTGCGGCTGGCAGCTCTGGCATCGGGCGTTGTAATCAAACATCCTTGTCTGCATGTCGTCCATGAAGTAATGTCAGCCTCGATCCAACAAGACTGGGTTATCAGATACATACTGTATACGACCTCCAGAACGACCCGGACAGGGTGCAACACTACTTTTTCAGTAATGACGAGATGCGCAATGGCCTCGAGAAATATTGTTTGTTTTGTATTCCGCTTCATTAGAATCTCTACTCTAACACATACAGCAACGGTATCCACAACTAAACTCCCTTCTCATTTTGGCTCTCGATTCAACCAGAACAAACAAAATTAATCACCAATGCCCTAGAACGCCTAAAATGACACATCCACGTAAATGACCGGACCTTTCCCCATCCCCATACCAAGAACACATAAATCATCTACTCCATCTCATACTCAGCATCACGAGCCATGTGTGCAGCTTCGGAGACTATGAAGATAAGTCGTGTGCCGTTACCAGCAGTTTGCCAAATCTGTGGTTCATAGTTAGCAGTGAACCTAATAATGAGCATCGGGGAACACTTACGTCCAGAGCAGTATACTCCATGACTGCGGTCTGCCACTGATCAAGCGTGAAGCCCTTTGCAATAACTCTGCCCTCGACCTTCTTCATGCTGAGCTCCATTCCGAGTTCGTCATCACCCTCCTCTGCATCGTCGGGTCTGCATTGCCCACTCTCGGCAAGAGCACGAACCATGTTGTAAATCCTGGAGCTGGGGCTCATGTCTTTCCCGTAACCACCTTGGTCCTGGTAAAGAGACTCCTTGCTAGCTTCGATTAATCGCAGAGCTTCGTCAACATCATCCTGAACAACTTCTTCACTGAAACGAAGACGGGCGAGTGCTTGGGCGAGACGGAGTATACCAAGGAGCGTACGTGGAGATGTGTGGGTGAACTGCTTCTTGTTCTTTTCGTCCCGAGATTGCTGGTCACGCATCTTGACGTATGCCTTTACCATGTATTCCGAGACTGGTGTGGGTACAACTGGTCGGAAAGTCCTGGCTTGGGCAACATATTGGCGAACTTCGTGCGGAGTAAAGACCACGCCATCAGTATCTGGATGCTTGTTGTTCATATGAACGAAGGTGACGTGACGAGCAAGGAGAGCATCCGTATCCCTTGTAGGAGTATCGAGAATGAGGAAGAGGACGTCGAAACGAGAAAGGAGAGCAGCTGGGAGATTGATGTTCTCGACTGGGGAGATGCGTGGATTGTAGCGACCATAAAGAGGATTTGCAGCTGCGAGAATGGACGTCCGGGCATTGAGAGTTGTTGATATTCCAGCTTTGGAGATGGAAATCGTTTGCTGTTCCATGACTTCGTGAATAGCAGTTCTATCACTGTCGTCCATCTTGTCGAACTCGTCAATACAGCAGATACCGTTGTCTGCCAATACCAAAGCACCACCTTCCAAGATCATCTCATCAGTAACAGGATCTTTCATGACAGCTGCGGTCAGACCGACACCACTTGATCCTCGGCCGGTTGTGTATACTCCACGAGGAGCAACCTTGGTGATATACTTGAGCAATTGGGATTTCGCCACACCAGGGTCACCCATCAAGCAAATGTTGATGTCTCCCCTGATTCGCATACCATCACCCATAGCTTTCGTCACACCTCCAACGAGCAACAGCAAGAGAGCTTTCTTGACATCCAGATGACCGTATATTTCGGGGGCGATAGACTTCGCCAGGTACTCGTAAACATGGCCAGATGCTCGGTATTGCTCGATTCGCTTAAAAACACGATTGTCTACAGCCAAATCCTCGTAGGCCTTCTTGTGTTGGGTAACGTGCTGGGCTTCGAGGAATGTATCGGTAAGAAGACCGGCTCTGATGGCCTTAAACCCCGTGTAGGGAGTTGGCAAGAAGATACCAGCGATATCTACCACATCTCCCGGGTTGATTCGGCGAACCAAGGCTCCATGGCAGAGAACTGTCAACATTCTTGGAATATGGCCAACTGGAACCTGTTCAGCCATCTCCTGGATCTTGACCTCTTGGAATGGCTGGAACTTCGAGGCACGCGTAGAGTGGTGCAGCTGTCCTTTGGTTTGATTTGTCTGACAATCTTGCGAAGGGCATTCAACCAATGGACCGAACGTCTTCGTTCCAACTGGCTGGAAAATTTCGCATCCGCAACGGTCGCACGTATATGCGTTGACCTCCACAGTTGGCTTCACATCGGAGACTCTTGTTGTGATTCCTCGTACAGTGATTAAATGACCAAGGTGCTCTCCGCGAACTTGTCTTACTGCCAGTGCTTTCAAAGGCTCGCCATTGTTCATTCTTGGCTTGAAGTTCAGCGTATATCGCCGAGTCAACTCTGCTGGGAAAAGTTCTGGCTCAAGAATGGTCTCTGGTTGGTCTGCCGCAGCTCGTTGAAGTGCGTTGTTTCGTGCCGTTCGTTGGGCCATGAGAACGTCCAGGACATCATCTTTATAGCTGCGCATAATTAGCAAGATTTCCTTCAACTGTTGTAGTGTGTCATACTTGATTTCTCGTGTTGGATCGGGCATGACTTTGTCAACCGCCTTCGACAAAATATCCAGGTAATGCTTCGCATTGACTTCGATCGAGGCGACCAAGTTCAAAGGGGTTCCACTCTCTTCTAGGACTTGATCGTACTGTTTAGAGTTAGATTTGCTCTTTATGTCGGTAAAGCTTCCATACCTGCGCCAGATCATCTAGATCAATTGTGATTTCGTCTTCGTAACGATCTGCGACCTTCTGGAGGACTTCCATATACTTCAGCTTGGGGGCTTTTGTCTGCGCCCTCGTCCGTCTCCGCGAGTTCTGTCCTTCCTCGTCATCGTCATCCATGAAATCGTAGTCGTCACTGAAATCATCCTCGTCGATATTCATATCATGTAGAGCGCCTGCAAGCTCAGATTTTGGGGAAGTCTTGAATGTGGAGAGGAAGTCCTCGAAAGCGACTGATACATGTCAGCACAATGCGCAAAAGTCATTTGTGAGCTTTGCATACGCTGATGCTCCTCATAATTAACAGGCGACCTGAAGGTAAGGAGCGACATCTTGCGCGATCCCCCTTAACTTGGTAAAACAATCTAGCTTTTGGCACTGAAAGTGTCAATTGACTGATTGGAAGCTGGCGGCGATTTCGATATGATTTTTGCGCAGTGAAAGTGAATGTGATTGAGCTGCGTGGTGTTGATGTTCTGGTAACGAGGGGTCCGTCGCAAGATACAAATTAGATAGGAGAAGAGGCTGGGAAGAGGAGCGCAAGGCAAGGCAAGGCAAGGCGTGTTTCTCTTTACGCGAAAACGCGGTCGCGTCCTGTAACTCAACACGGCTAGGTAGACCTAGCAGGCGCTTTCAGAACCCTGTTTGAGTGGCAGATCTGCCGAATCTTACTAAATACACCTCTCTATCGCTATTCGCATCCTCAGCCGGGCCGAGGCATATGATCATCCAGAGCAAAGCTCACGTCTCTCAAGCTTCACAACAGTCCTTCTGGCAGTTGCGCACTATTCTCTTCATCATGGCTCCGGATACACGAAGGCGAGGCAGCCAGGCGACTTCTGCAGAAATATCTCTTATTCATCTGAAGAACTGCTTGGTCAATCTACCTTCGTCCCTCTCCTCTCTGCTGGTCAATGTCAACACAGTAAGTCGTGCAATCCACCTTCTGCAACTCTTGCTGAACTCCGTGCCTCTCTCAGCCAGCCCAAAATGTTATTATAGAATTGAACTACCGAATACCTCAACCTGCAGGTTCCTCGCAGACCAATGGCGCGCCGACTGCAAGGTCCATATTCGTGGGATGGACCGGAATGCAAAGCAAGCGCAAACTTGCACCTATTGTAAGCCGAGATGGTATCAGTGGCACACGAGGGAACACGTCTGGCCGAGAGCAAGAAGTGTCTCTGGTCGAGATTGATGCGACCTTTGCGCGGAGCCTGGGAATATCAGACGGGCAGAAAGTCACTGCTAGCATACATGTTGACCCTCCCGTTGCCCACACGATCAACATCGAACCCCTCACAGCAGAAGATTGGGAAATAATAGAACTTCATGCGAACTTCCTAGAATTGAATCTGGTCTCCCAGATACGAGCACTGTCAAACCCAAATTACGCCCCCTCAAGTGGACCCAAACCCCCGCCACATCCCCTCACTCTCCACCTCTCGCCTACCTCAACTGCCAACATTATTATTACATCTCTCGTCCCAGAACCCCCGTCTACATCACCATTTGCCAAACTTTCTCCGGATGCTGAAGTCATCGTTGCGCCGAAGACAAGATCCAAACCATCTCGAGCATCTGGCGAAAATCGTAGTGTCACATCGAGGAAGAGTGCAGGCGCGAGAAGTGGTGCTAGTACCGTGCGAAGGAGAAGTGCCCGTGATGAGGTTCGCCCTGCTATATTCTTACGAGGTCTCGATCGAAGTGTGTGTGGAGAATGGTTCGACGACAACAAAGATGCAAAAGACCAGGGCTTGAAGGTCTGGGTAGACAGAGACATGTTGCTTTCAAAAGCCTTGAAGGGTGTTACATGGGCATGTGTCACAGTGGTAAAGCCACCGAGTCTACTGGCCCCCGTTGACCCTCAAAAACAACAGCAGGAAATTGATAGCCTAGGAGAAGCTGGGAAGATTGCTACGAAAGTCGTTGCCAGAATTGTGGCATGGGACGATCCTCCAGACAGTCAACATATTGCCCTATCATCAGATCTCTGTGCTGCAATGGCTTCTGAAGGCATTGTTGGTGGGGTGGTCAAGCTAGAGCCTGCGCCTCAGCAAAGCTCAAAGAATGCACCCGCTGCTCCTAAGGACTCATCTCAACCCGCACCGAAATCTGGAAGTCAAGTTGTGAAAATATATCCGTTCTCCACCGGAAGTGGAAAGTCTAGTGAAGGCTTAAAATTTGGCGGAGAGTCGAAAGCAGAGCGCGAAGAAGCTAGCCGACGGATTATGAAGATGTACGGCTCTGAAGGTTCTCAAGATGCATTACTCGACGGTCCGATTACTGATGGGTCTGTGCTTGGAAAGCCTAAGAATTCTGAAGTATCAGGCTGGGAAGGTGGCATTCTTCGATTTGATCACACCCCTCCAGAGACTGGAAAGCCAACATGCAATTGGTTTCTTGGCTCCGAAAAGAAGTTCACTGTGGAGGTCCAAGCTGCAGTTCCAAGACCTGCATCAATCTCTAAGGCCAGCATGATCGGAGAGCCACTTCCCATTCAGGCCCCTGTCTTAGTGGGCATCGACAGCTTGATTGAACAGCTGCAGACTCATCTCTCACATATGTCCTCTGTGCTTCTCACCGGCGCCCTGGGATCTGGGAAAAGCAGTGTAGCCCAGCTACTTGCGCATCGCTTACGATCTGAGACTCTTTTCCATACGACGTACTTTTCGTGCCGGCAAATGGTCACAGACGAGACCAGGATATCAACCATCAAAGAAACATTTACTCGCATCTTCATGGGCGCCGCTTGGGGAGCTCGTCTCGGCGGCAAGGCTTTGGTGATATTGGACGATTTAGACAAGCTCTGTCCTGTCGAAACAGAATTGGAAGTTGGAAGTGAGAATGGTCGTAGTCGCCAAATAAGTGAGGGAGTGTGTGCTGTCGTCAAGCAGTATTGCGGGCGAGATAGTGGTGTCGTCCTACTAGCCACAGCTCAAGCGAAGGAGTCGCTCCACAACGTCATTGTTGGAGGCCATGTCGTCCGTGAGATCGTCGGGCTGAAGGCGCCAAATAAAGAAGGACGAAGGAGAGTGGTCGAAATGGTAGTCAAGCAGAATGTGTCTGAAGAAAACCCAGTTGAGAGACGGAAGAGCCTGGGAAGCCGGCCAACAACAGCAGATGGTAGTGCTGGCGAAGATGAAGATGGGGCTTGGATGGATAGCTCCAGTGCAGCAAGTCGTCCCCATTCATCAGGCAAAACTGATGGTTTCACGATTTCCCCGGACCTTGACTTTCTCGATCTTGCAGGTGAGACTGACGGATATATGCCCGGAGATTTGGTTCTGCTCGTTGCGCGAGCTCGAAGTGAAGCTTTGATACGGTCTGTATCTCAGTCTTCCAAAATCACCGAAAGCGTGGGAGTTCAACTCAGTCGCGAAGACTTTGACAGTGCTTTGAAGGGGTTCACTCCTGCTTCACTTCGCAATGTAACACTTCAGACTAGTACGACTACCTTCGCCTCCATCGGCGGCCTGCACACAACTCGGAAGATCCTCCTGGAGACCCTTCAGTACCCCACAACATACGCACCGATATTCGCACAATGTCCTCTTCGTCTACGTTCCGGACTGCTACTCTATGGCTATCCCGGATGTGGCAAAACACTACTCGCATCAGCCGTTGCAGGCGAATGTGGATTGAACTTCATATCAGTCAAAGGACCCGAGATTCTCAACAAGTATATTGGTGCTTCGGAGAAGTCAGTTCGTGACTTGTTTGACCGAGCTGAAGCTGCTCGCCCATGTGTTCTGTTCTTCGACGAGTTCGACTCAATCGCCCCTAAGCGAGGGCACGACTCCACTGGTGTCACAGATCGTGTAGTCAACCAGCTTCTCACACAAATGGATGGCGCAGAAGGACTATCGGGTGTCTACGTCCTCGCCGCTACCTCTCGACCAGATCTCATCGACCCCGCCCTCCTTCGTCCCGGCCGTCTTGACAAGTCTTTAATCTGCGACCTTCCCGACCGCGAAGACCGTATCGACATCCTCCGCGCACTCGGCACAAAATTAAAACTGAATTCCGAAGTCCTCGACAACCTTCCCGAAATCGCCAGCCGCACTGACGGCTATTCCGGAGCAGATCTACAAGCTCTAGTTTACAACGCGCATCTTGAAGCCATCCACGACGTCCTCGGCGATCAAGACCACGCCGAGATCTCGGGCAGCAAACGTACAAACGGCACTTCTTCATCCGGTCCCAAGAATTTCATCCAATTCCGCTATGGTGAGGAAGAAGACCGCCTCGAGAACGAAGCTCGTTCCAAAGCCGGACACAATAAATCCAAAGTCCTAGCCGAACGCGCAGCTATCTCCCTCAAGCTCGCAGAGATCAAGAACGCGAAGAAGCGCGCAAAGATGGGCAGGAGAGGTGACGCTGGGGAAGCAGATAGCGGAGCAGCGAAGGAGGAGAAGGAACAACAGGAAGTAGTCATTGGGTGGAAGCACGTGGAAGCTAGTCTGAAGAGTACGAGAGCTAGTATCAGTGTGCAGGAGAGGGGACGCTTGGAGACAATTTATAGGGAATTTGTGGTGGGCAGGAATGGGGAAATGAAGAGTGGTGAGGGGAATAGAGAAGTAGGTGGAAGGACGAGCTTGATGTGATTGATACCTTTATTGTGTATTTCAGTCTAGGTCAAGATAATAGCTATTACAATGTATCTTGCCGCTACCTAGCCACAATTTACCTACATAAATGGATCCCCAGCCCTCATCAAAGTGATATACAAGACATCTCGCCTGTATCGCCTGCTCTTGATCCACACGGATCTGCGACTCACTTAACTCCGAGGACCTCAGTCACAATGCATATGTTCGCTCTCAGAATATGTTTGGTTCTTATATAATCAGTAAAGTATGTATCATAGCGATGGATGTACGTACAGTTAGTTTTTGATTGGAGTCTCCACTTTATTTCAAAGCGCAATCGCGATTGTACACTCCTTCCGTCCCTATGCGAACCGCAACTTCGCTGCTCTTATCCCCAAGGAAATCCTGGGCGAATTATCATTATATGTCACAAAATAGTATAAAATCTGATGATCAAGTACCTCCCTTCTGTTTAAGTAACAGATGTGATGTTGTATTTTAGTACAGCTGGCAAGAGTCGGTCTCCGCTGTAACAGATCTAGAGTACCCAGGAGATAAGGCCACGGAGGGCAATGACCTGTTTTCATTCCCGAGAGATCAAACAGAACAGTCTAGCCAGGTTATGGTCACCATTAACATCATGTACATGCAAGCTCAGTCATGTAGCTTCTATTCCCAATATCTGTGGCGGATGAGCCTCTAAATTCCGATCTCCGTCCACCCTCCGCCCTCGCAACACTTGAAGATGCAGCAATTTAAAAGTGCACAATGGCTCAACAAATTTTTAAATTCTTCTTAGTACCATAAAGAAGATCGACATCAGCAATTTAAATCCGAACGCACATCCTCCATCACAATGTCAATAGCAAAACCCCTCGTATGGCTCATCACGGGCTGCTCCTCAGGCTTCGGCGAATCCCTTGCTTTCATCGCCCTCAGAGCTGGACACAAAGTAATCGCCACATCACGCACTCCCTCACATACTCCAGACCTCGTGACTGAGGTCGAAGCACTAGGTGGTATCTGGCTTCCTCTCGATGTCGCCGCTCCACTAGCCACTCATCAAGCACTCGTCAAAGAAAGTATTGATAAATTCGGGCGCATCGACGTGCTCGTCAATTGTGCTGGAATGGGTGTCGTTGGAGCAGTGGAAGACTTCAGGTACATCCAATTCCTCCATATTGTCTTCCATGCCTCTTTATGTGACGGGGACATGATGCTGACTTGACGCTTTTAGTAACGACGAAGCCCACCTAGTCATGGAAACCAATTTCTTTGGCGCGCTCAAACTCACACAAGCTGTGATCCCACATATGCGAGCCCAAAAAAGTGGCACAATCGTCAACATCTCCAGTGGAGCTGGTATTGACCCTTTGCCTTCTATGGGAATCTATGCTGCTTCAAAATTCGCACTTGAAGGGCTTTCCGAATGTTGTAAGTGACTGTCAAACAATCAAATATCCTTGTATCCTTTTTCGAAACTTACTCTGTTGAGAGTGTATATCGTTCCCTTACTGATACGTTGGTGCCAGTGGTCAAAGAGCTTACGCCATTTGGAATCCGCACCTTGATCGTGCAACCAGGAGCCTTCACCACCAACATGATCAATGCCGTCATCGTCACCAAGCAAATCACACCAGCCTACAAAGACACTCAGCTCGGCCAGTTCGTAGGCCTCTTCAATGTACCTCCTTCAGAGCGTACCTTCAAATGCCCAAGCGATGTCAACAAGGGCTGCCAAGGAATCTTTGAAGTCGTCACGGGAACAAGACGAGGCGAAGGCAAAGAAGAGCATCTAAGATTGGTGCTTAGCGAGGATAATGCTGAGAGGACTTTGAAGCAGACTAAGAAAGCCCTGGATGATCGAGAGGCTTTCAGAGATATTTGGGAAAATACTAAGCATGATGGTGGAGAGTTGAAGGGCTTCTCGGCTAAGTAACGTCAACAAAAGATGGCAAGATGTTGTCTGATTAGATTTATTGATCAGAAAGTAGTGGCAATTCACCTTGTCGTCTGATAATGAGATAAGATTTTGAAAAATATGCTTTGGCAGTGGACAGTGAATTTGCCAGAAAGGCTGTTCAAACATGTATCCGTGCTCACCTTTGACTCAACTTCGTGAATTTGCCGAGCCCGACTAAAATAATTTGCACCATCGCGCAACAAAACGTCGACACGTATCTGGTACATTTTTGAATTCTCTAATTCATCTCGCCAATCTTTGATGTCATTTTCGACGAAATAGGTTGAGCTAAAGAATTTCCTATCATTCTTGGGCCTGGTATCAGCCCCAATCTTTCAACCCAGATGATGGCCATCAGCTTTTCGACGTCCTTGATCGAGCACCTACCAAGTCTCCGTTAGCTTTCACATTTCACATCGAACTGCATGATCCTGATAACATTCACAATAGATTGAGCTGATATGTCAAAGACTCGCACATCACTCAAGATACTCAGAGTTTGTTCCCTCTCCTTTCCGGGTACTGGAATCCAGGGCTTCTCTAGCGCTTCTTTCTCTCCCTTCAACCCCAGAATATCATAAAAAGGAGCTTCTTCATCTCTCAGCGACCTGTACTCAAGTGTCAGAGTCATCACTGGTCCTTGGATACCTCGACTTGACTCCCCGCAAGAGGCTGAGCGGACTCACGGATCCGCTTTCATTTACGATTCTACACCACGTACGACTTTTCGCGCGTCACAGATCCTGCACTGCTTCACCCTACGCAGAGGGTCTCACAACACGCAGAATGGGCCAAAATTATTCTCGACGCTACGTCCTTCCTCCTCCTTCTAAGGCCCAACCATCATCCGATATGAACCCTCCGGCAAGAGAGACGCATACTGCCTCACCCGAGATCCTCGACTCCGAACCCGTTCATAAAAAGGTGGCACGAAACATGCTGTCCGAGGATTCTCTGAAAGCTTTGAAGCCCTTTGATGTCGACAAGATCCCAACAGAGCTATGGGGATTGATCTTCGAGTTTGCTCTCTGCGAGGAGTGGAACGGAACGACGCCAGCACTCATCAAGGCCATGAGAGGACACAGACACTTCTACCCTGAGTGTATTTTGGCTTGGTACAATCAGGAGCGCACCTACATTCTTCACGCGAAGAATCAATGGAGCTTCTTGGATATGCCAGATAACATCCTCGCCACGATTACGAAGGTGAAGATCATCATCGAGTAAGTTTTTCCAACCATCCGCCAGCGGTCGTGTGTACTGCAATGAATTTCGATAATATGAGTAAAAAGTGCTAACGTATACCAGTGACAGCGTCTCCCTCCATCCTCTTCTCAGATGGTCCGACATGAAAGTCGCCGAGGAACGCCTCCCGATGTCCCTACACGACCTGAGCATGACCGCAGCTCTTGCAAAGTCCATCACATCCGTTACCCTCGATTGTCATCCCACTACCAGTAACCTCTTCTTCTACTACCCTTCGAAGTTCGGTATCTTCTTCTCCGGATTCAAGGGTCTCAAGTACGCTGCAGCGACCGCTCCTGTCATGCCCTCGAAGCTTTCCAGCACTGATCCATGGGTCCCGGATGGTTATGTGAGCCCCGACTCACAGGAAAACAGCATGCAAGCTGGTATCAGGGAGGCGAATTCATTCTTTGGAGTTGTGTCCAAGCTTGATCATGTGTACGCTGATACATATGACGAGCAAGGTGTTAGACAGCCTCGCAAGGAAGAGGATAGAGAGAAATGGGTCTGGATTGCCGAAGAAGGGAAATTCCTGAAAGAAGTCGAATTGCCTGTGAGCCTGCAAATGGAACGCCCGGAACAGAGAGGACAACAGGATGATTGGTCTGAGGATGAATTGTAGTAGATTTGGTGTTTGTCTTTGTCTGTGGCAGGGGTATGGGATGACTGAGGGTCGACATACAGTTTTGCGCATTTTAGGAGGTAGAGAGGATGCTTCGATTGATTTTGTAGTTTGCGCACTTTATGTCTCCATTTAGAGGCTGTATGAAAATAACATAACCAGAAAGGACAGGCAGAGTATATCTGCTTTTCATGCTCCAGATCCCAATAAATCTTGAATGTTCTTTCCGTGCTTTCCCTAGCCCATCGTGTTCGATAAAATGATGGACGGCGATGTAGGCACTACTTCTTGATGAATTGTTTCCCAAGCAGAGTCTCTCCCTCGGCTGCTTGCCAAAACCATGCCTCTGAGATACCTAGACCAGTGACTTCGGAAAGTCCTCCTCCTGTTGGCAAGCCATTCAGTCTAGACCGTGCCAAAATCCTCTGCATATTAACCTCAAAGTCTTACGGATGACTATGCCACATCCATATGAGGCAGATTCTTATGTGCACTTCTTGATTGTCAAAGGCTCGATGAAATTCTTCTCTGGCTTCGTCCTCGAAATCGGCGGAGCACACCTTGCCAATCTTCGGCATCAGACTGGAGAAACGACTACTCAGCCCTCGTCACAAATGATCCAAGTTTGTCAATTCATGGGCTTTAATGAGATCGCCACCTGTCCCAGCATTATGAATGACCATGCTGAATGTCGTTAGACGGCGACATTCGGGGATGCGCGAGACGAAAGGCGCCACGAATAAATCCTTGTGTATCGAGGAAAGGTCCCATGTAAGCTCTTGAACGTTGACCGCTTTGGACAAAGCATTCCTATCGAAGTACCAGCCTAGGACAGGGTTACGGTGCGCAATTCTGCCAAGGTTTTCGCCCACCTCCTGTTATTGTCTACAGAGATTAAGCCCATACTCCAACAAAGCAAATATTCTCAATGGCTGGAACGAACGTCGACTAACATGTATACTTACAATTTCTGAATACTTTCAGGTACTTTAGGCAGCATTGAGCAAAATATGTCAAAGATATCTCTCTTGTACTCGTCCAGAACATACGTACTCGTCTTCTTGAACTCTTCTAGAAACTCCATGTATAGCAGCAATTTATCCGGTCGTAGAGCTCCAAGCAAAGATGGATGCTTCCCAAGGTAGTCACTCTCAGACGCCACATAATTTGACCATACACAATCAGTCGAACTTCCGGCAGGAAGTTTGTGGAGAGTGCAAGTACTCGAGCTGGATCGTGACAAAATCTGGTCAGCGTGGAGATATTCGGGGGTCCTCTCTGACCTATCCATTTTGACAAAGCAGGATGTTCCCTGTTTGCTGCCCGTGGGAAGTTATTGGTGGTGGATTGATCTGATGGATGGCGGCTTCTCTCGCTTTCTTTCTTTTTGACAAGGACAGGACGGTATTTTAATTACCCAGCATGTCACTCGGAGATTTTTGGTGTTCCATGCATTCTGCCAGATCGAACTAGCTTGTTTTGGCAAAACTTTTGCTCTGGTCGAGAGCTACAGGAGTTCGTCACTTCTAGCCTGGCTAGCTTGAAGTTGAGGTAGAAAATTCGCCCACACCATTTATTTCTGTGACCGCAATTCATAACACAAAAATAACAATGATATCCCACCACATACTGGAAGAAAGCACCGAGATTCGTGTCTCTGGATCTCCATGTCATTGGCCGTTTAATTCATTGGTGATGAAATTGTAAAGTGCTGGATGTCCAAGGTGATGATTTCCCAAATCAGGCGACTGACACGGTTCCCGTCGACCCAAAAGCGAGCGTTAATATTAGATGCAATAGGTGTTTTTATTCCATCAAGGACTTTTTAGTATACGTTCTTCTCTTATTGAATCCCTAAATTTTTGCAAACCACAAAGACCCAGGATAAATCTGCTTGGTTCTCCCCTTATGCTCATCCAACTACCTCACTTTTCCCGAAACTCCACGCTCTAAAGTTGAATACTCTTTATCGAAAACTTGCTGCACTCGAATCTTATCCAGCAAGAGTTACACCCATCTAGATGCTAGAAGAACTATCTTTAGAAATTTTGCACTCAGAACTATCAGAAGTGGTTGTGGGTTGTCCAGGTGACTATTGTCCAGTCTAGATCTACCGGTAACCTTGCGGTCAATAACTATAGAGTGAGCATACGTCATGGCAAACGGGAGCACGCGACAGTATACACAAACTCCGTTGATAATCGATTGACAGCTTTCTCGTATCATAATATCTACTTCAGCTGCAACCACTGCTTGGTCAGATTGTTTATGCTGTTCGCAATCTAAGCGAGCTGCAGGGTTACCCCACAGACCACAAAACCAGATGAAAGCCTGATTGTATATCAACTCCTAGATGCTTGCTATACTCATATGGACGTTATGTCATGAATGCCTGTGCCCACGACCGTTTGACGTTATTGCGAACAATTGTCAAGCTTATCGGAGGAGAGCAAGTAACGACATCAATCCTGTGCTCCAGGAGCTCTTCTCCTCGATGATGGCGAGAGTTCACGACCATCTTGCCTCACAAGCACTGAACACAGCGCAAAGCATACTCAAATAGGAATGAAAGGACGTTCATTTGGTTGTGGTTGTTTCCCTCCTTTGCTTAGACTCCGAGCGTCACCCATGTTCTCGTAGTCCTTTCTCCCCTCTCCACCCGTCGGCTTCGATCCACCAAAACCCAGTATCCACCAATAAACCGGGGATACCTCATACGCAGTCGTTTTCTAGGGCATAAAATCATCTACCCATATTTTTCTCAGTCTCTCCTTGGAAACATCTAACCTCCTCACGGATTCGACAAGAGTCTCCCCAGCGGGAAAGCTCCCGCCATGACTATCCATCGTGCAGTTAGCTCAGAGAACCGGTTACGTAGATACAATCGGAAAGAGACGATTCCGGTAGTAGTTTGCTTGGTCGTTGAGACCCAAACGCTCCAAGAGATCAATAACCGTGAACGTGCTTTGCGCCGGAATCGATTGCATGTTATGCTCAGTATGCTGATTGCTGGGATTGACCGTGAAGTTGTGGACGACTGCTTGCCAATGCTCGCGCTCTACCTGCGACAGCACCAGCTCTAGTAGTTCACCAGGAGCAATCTGTTCAAGACGATTGATTATCTCGACAATGGTAGAGATCCACTAGCAGTGCACGTTAGTGCCTAAGCTGGAGAATGTCTTCGAGCATTAAATTCAGAGTGGAAAGTGATGAGTTCATGATTGTGCTTTTTCACCTTACCTGAGTTATTCTCTCGCCATCAAACGTTCCCTCGTGCTACCGAAACTCAATTGTCGGCAATGAGCATGTTTGTTTTTGGAATGCTAGGACATTGATTGGGTTGTATGCCATACATTTGGAATCGCCTAAACAGCCCGCGCGAGCTAAGTCCAGAAGGGTAGTGGTGTCTTCACGTTCCAGTAGCCGTTCCAGGCCTTCATCGATGGTTGGGAGCCGTTTGTGTATAGAACACCAGCCTCGTGAGAGTGACGAGTCTTGTCGAAAGTTTCGGCAGTATTCATTCTGTTGGCGCCCGGGAGGATGAAGGCCGAGTAGTTTGAGACTCGAAAGTCCAAAGGAAGACGAACAAGGCTTGCATGATTCGAAAGTTGAACGGCTCAGCGCCAGCTGAGACATGTGCATATAGTCCAGCTGAGGGCGGCACCTCGACCAAATACGTGTTGGTGATCAGTCGGCAGACCTCCGAGACGATCTCGAGAGATGCAGACGAGAACACGAGAGCAGGAGACTTGACCTCGACTGACTGCCATTCGTACTTCGAGTTTTCTCTCGGCCGAACGCTTGAGTCATTGGTAACTTTCCATACTCCAGGGCCACCCTCTGTTCTAATCGCGTTGTCCGTTGGATAGCCGGCGGAGCGTAGGAGTTCCAGGATATTCCACAGCCCTGATCTGCCTTGAAACGATCGTCTGTTTTCTACTATATACTGTTATGAGAATCGTTCCTTATCTTTTCCGGTGATAGGGAACACCAGTCGATGCTTCTCTTCGGGATCATAAAGCTGGGTATCACTGCCGATCTCCAGATATGCCAGGTTGAACTCGATCTCGACCCCAAACGTTACTGGTAAAGGCGAAGTGACATTGTATAGGCCGGGGAATGAGAATCGCGTATCCTAGGCAAGAGCTTCGAGGTAGATAGAGCGAAGATCGGTTGTGCTGATCTTGTTCGAAAAATGCCACGATGGAGTCAAGCCCACGCATCGAAGGTAGCAAAAGTCCGTCGAAGATTTATCGAGTACGAGCGTCTCAAATGCATCACAACTGCTCTCCTCTGCATGGAGATGGTTTCTGGCGTCCCCTGGCACTTGCTACTCTCGTCCACCATTTTGGGCTCGGCCAGGTCAGGTAAGCCTTGGCGGCCCAAGTTCTCTTCGTCGATTATCTTTCGCCACAAGGCCTCGTTCGTTTCAAAAGAGAGGTCTCGAACGATGAACAAGCTTCCTTGTGAGTAGAGCCACCGAGAATCTCTGGTGTCGATCACGACCTTTGAAAGTAAGCCAATATCTTCATTTCGATAAGGTAGGTATGTGTTGTTGGACGCTTGTTCAGTGAATCATGAAATGTCCTTCAGGAGCTTGAGTTGAGTATGGAAATTTCAGGATACTTCCAATACTCATTCACACGAAAGGTATCAGACGCTGATACTCGCACAAAGTCAGAAGGATGTACCCCTCAATCAATTCTTCCAGGGATTGACAGCCAATTTCTCCATAGCCGTGGTCGCCTGAATCACATCGACCTCCTTCCTCGCCTCATTCAAACAGCTTCCTTCAGCAGCCTCCCAGAACCATCTCTATCTCCCCTCTAACTTCGACAATTCTCTTTCCTCCCATAAGTTGTCCTCGCCCAGCCAATCCAAGTGGTCCTCGATAGTATCGTCGTCCTGTTCATACCCCGCATTGACACTCTCTAAGCACCCCACAACTCCCAATTTCATATTCAATCCCTTGATCCCAAACTCCAACTTTTTCTCCCTCAAAAGCAATACATAGCTATCCCTTGTCAGTGATCGCTCAGGGAGTAACATCTCCATCCTCTTTAGTCCCGCTTTCAGAAATGGCGCGATGAAGTAATTGGGCGAGAACGTCACTCGGCCAAAAGGGGTGAAAGGGAGGATATCTTCGCTCGTTCGAGAACCTTTGAAATCGATGACAAGGTGTCGGATATTGGTTGCGCAAGAGAGGGTGCACGGTATAAACGCTGGTTCCATGGCAGGAAGATCCACGTCTGGGTGGTTGATGCGGAAGAGGCCTTGATGCATAATTCCTGGCCTGTCAATGCCGTCAGATCTTGAGTGGTTACAAATGATATCCATGGCTTCATGAAATGCAATTAAAATAGTATCATTCGAGTGCAGACTTACCCGACAACAATCCTCGCCCTTCTGATGCTCTCTACTGCCCCACTCTTCATGTCTCCAAAGCTCCATTCATTTCCCCTGTGAAATACAAATGTATTAATCTTATAGAACTCTTCGAGNGCTTCGTGGTACAAAGTCCAGTCGCCTCGAAGTGCTTTGATTATGTTCGGGACCTTCCCGACCCAGTTTGCACAAAGCTGTTTGAAGATCACGAGACGTAGATCAGGTGGGAGTCTGTTAAGGAGATTTTCTGGCTGCATCGTGGTAGCTTCCATGTGAGTCTGCGGGACTGTGAAATGGCTCTCCATGTTATGTCTTGTCCTTTGGGATTGCCGATTGGGCTTTCTCGGTGCGGTGCCGGGGCTCTCATGAGGTATCCGGTGTTTGCCTTTGTTAGCCCGCTGCTGGTGGAGGAGATGGAAGAATAGGGATGGACTGAGTCGAAAATTGACGGGCAGAGGAGAACGTCAGAATGAATTATTTAACACGTTCAGTTCTGTTTGGAAGTCATTCAATCGTGCCCCCAGTCGACGACGATCTGATCAGAATCCCATGATGGCAATTAGGCAACCGCCCCAGGCTAGCTGGCAATTTCATGCGTAGATCTGGGAAGGTCAGTAAGGTAAGAATCAAGAGCAGCACTGAGATAAATATTCGGATAGGATATGAGAGCAGCCAGGTATTACTCCAAGTGTAGTGATTCAGTGAGATATCCGGGGCAGGAGTGAGATAAAAAAAAAATCCACGTCGTTGGACGGCGACGTCAAGCGAGGCTTTGATGATAAGTGATGGTCGCGTGCATATGTATTACCTCTGATCAACATTCACGTCAAGCTCACTCGCAAATCCAGCCGAGTGTCCGAGATGTCTCCAAAAGTAAGTGTAACTTCTAAAACACGCTTTTTCAATTCGCCTGGTTTTGATGTGACGGATTGAATACATTCTATCTAGCTAGAGATGTCTATCTGCAACCATGAACTCAGCCTTTTCTATCTAGCTTTTCGAAATCAGATGAAAAACACCGCTTTTGAGATAGTACAATACGTCCTACAATAATCCAACAGTCCTTGTTAACTCATCTTTCTCGCCACTCTGCTCGACCATGCGCTTGAACACACCATCTTCGATCTCCAGCAACTCTCGTGGAGTACCGAACTCGGCAGCCACACCATCCTTCATGACCAAAATACGATCAAAGTCCATGACAGTACTCAACCGATGTGCAATGACCAAGAGAGTTGTATTGATGAATTCCTCGCGAATACTGCGCTGAATCAAGGTATCGGTCTTCTTGTCGACTGCCGATGTTGCCTCATCAAGGAGCAGCACTTTGGGGCGCGAGAGAATTGCACGCGCAAGACACAGGAGCTGCTTTTGTCCTTGTGACAGGTTCGCTCCTCCCGAGGAGATTGGTGACTCCAGCGATAGGAATATGTTGACGTTTTCTCTGTTGGCTGGACTTTGCTCCGCTGCGGTCGTCGATGTCGCAATGCTGCCTTCGGCTGACGATGCATCTGTTGGACTTGCTGCTTCAGGAATAGGAGTGTTATCTGCCGAAGGAATGAGATGGACTCTTTGCAATGCCTGCTTGAGTTGTACATCGGAGAACTCGTCCAACGGATCAAGGTTGGTTCGAATAGTGCCAGAGAATAGAACAGGATCTTGGGGAATGATAGAAAGGCGGGTGCGGAGGTCGTGTAGTTTGATCTTCGAGATGTCGACTCCATCAATAATAATACTGCCAGCACGAGCTTGCAAAAATCGGAACAACGCGAGCGAGAGCGTTGATTTGCCTGTGGTTGCGGTCAGCTATGTCGGAGACTAGAAAATTAATTCTACTTACCAGCGCCGGTACGACCTACAACTCCAACTCGTTGATTTGAATCCGCGTGAAAGGTCAGGCCTTTGAGGATGTTGGGTAGGCCTTCTGCATATCCGACTTCCAAGTTTTCGATATCCAGGTCGCCCTTCTCGGGCCATGATGCGCGAACAGCCATTCCTCCTTGATCTTCAATATCCAGATTCGAATACTCGAAAATTCGTTCCGCAGCATTCATGTCAAGCTCCGTTGCCGCAAGGAGTCTTAAAGTCGTGTTGATAGTCTGGCGGTAATTCAAAGCGAACGCCAAGGCAAACCCACCCAATGCCGCATCGATGCCAGAAGTCGAGACGACAAACGCCGCAACGAGTGTTGAAAACACAGATCCTGTCATTGCCATTCGAAAGCCAACCCACGTGTTGAAGAGCCAATTGTGCCATGTTGCAGATGTGTATGAGTTGATAAGAGCGTGCATGCGTAATTCAAAGGCTTCTGTATTTGCAAAAGCGCGGATGGTGCTCAGACCCTGAAGGGACGCAGTAAAATGCGAAATCATGGGCGACTTTTGGATGGATTCAAGACGTTTGATAGAGCGGGCACCCCGAATATAACGGAGTGCGATACGAGCACAGAGCGCCAGAAGTACAAGAGCAAGGAGGATGATATATGGCGAAACAATGAATGCGGCAACCATAATACCCGCAATGGAGAGGAAAGAAGATCCGATTTGACCAAAGTTTGAGGAGAGCTGTGAGTCAACAGACTGAAAATCGGCAGTGAATCGATTCAAGATGCGGCCTGTGGGCACCGTGTCGAGCCACCTAAGAGGGGTTCGTAGAACTTTGTAAGTCATATTTCGAAAAACCGTTCTAGATGCTCGCAATGAACCTTGGTATACAACGTAGAAACGGCCGACATCGACCAATGTAGATACCACAGATATGATGATGTATCCGATTAGATAGAATCCAATTGTACGGTTCTGTAGGTTTATGGGGAAAGATTTCAGTGTTACCTTGGAGGATGGAGGTGTCGCAGAATGCATCAAATTGATAGCTGGAGGTGAGTTTGGATAACCCACTACATCATTACTCGGAAACATGGCCACCAGATTCGTGACCGAAAAGGATGAGGGGAAGCCCTGGTTTCCGAAAGAGGAGTCGCTGCCGAGAAGGTAACGGTTGGGCGATGATGAAGCGTTCATACCGCCAAGTTGCATTTGAGAAGAATATTGATATGAAGCGCCGCGTAAGTGCTCGTAGCTCGACGTCCAGATCTTGATCCACCATGATCTGCTGAGAGTAAGGCCTTGGGCAACTGCATAGAATATGAAGACGAAGATCCAAAAGGGAATTCCCCCGGTGGCTTTGAGATAGGCGAAATAGACGCTTCGCTTGACACTCCCGGTTTCACGCTTCTCGTCCTCGATCAACTTCTTTGGAGGAGGTTTGTCAGGCTTCGTGATGGTGCCATTCGTATCCGCATCGGCAATCACATCTGCAGATGGAGCATCGTCATCGTGCTTTACCTCTGCCTCCGCGGCCTAGTACATTATCGTTAGCAAAGCTCAACAGATGAAAGGTTTGATGCAAATTAGAAAGAGGTTGACTGTCTACACAGCCGAATTCCTATGATCCGTTGCGACAAGGTCATTATATGACAAAGGAAATGATAAAGGGAAATTGACGTAAAGTCTTCGCATACCTTTAGGATCTCTTCAAAATCGGGGTTTCCCTTCAAGTCCTTCACGAGACCAGCATGTTCTAACGCTCCAACTGTAGACAGACACACAGCATATTCAGCACGAGGCAGACACAAAGAAACATGGTGAGTAGCAAGAACAAGAGTCCTGCCTTCAGCAAGTTCTCCCATAAGAGCGTTGTCGTAGATTTGCTTCCCCACATGTGCATCAAGAGCCGAGAAAACATCATCGAGGATCAAGACGCCTGCACGTGAATACAAAGCTCGTGCTAGTGTTAGCCGCCATTTCTGTCCGCCACTGAGAGAAATGCCCTGAGCTCCAACCTCGGTCATATCTCCATCGTCAAAGAGCTGGAGGTCTTGTCTGAGTGCACATGCCTTCAAGACTTGGTTGTATCGATTTTCATCGAATGGAAGGCCAAAAAGGATATTGTTCTTGATGCTAGCATTTTCGATCCAAGGGGTCTGGGCAACATATGCAATGGCAGATGGAATGATCCAATCAGCTGCAGTGGCCTTGCTGTCGAATCGTTGGTCTGCGGGCGGTGGTTGAGGAACGGTAATGTTGCCTTCCAAAACATCGACCTCACCTAGGATCGAAGCCAGAAGAAGAGACTTGCCAGAACCAGTTGGGCCAAGAACAAGACTAAGAGCATTGTTGGGGAACTTCAAAGTCATATTGCGGAGTACAAATCTATTCGCTCGTGCCTCTTGAGCTTCCGTATCCTCATCTTCAGGTACGTCATTCGGATTTTCTGACTTGGAAGGGAAGCTGACCGACACTTTGTCAAAAGAAATCGAATCTCCAGGATAGGTATTTTGCGATTTCTCTGGTGAACGCAGAAAGTTGTCGATTCGATCGCAGGAGACCTTAGCGTTGATGCCCATTATAAATAGGAAGGGAACCATTTGAAGGACGCCCTCGAGCTGCATAAACACACCCAGTGCAGTGAATGCTATCGAGGGGAGCAGATCTCCGTAGACATAAGCATAAGTTGCCAATGCGAAGACGGTCAGAAATATAGGCGCAATGTCTCCGAAAAGCATCAAGTAAAGATTGTTCAGCTTGGTCATCCATAGTAAATGAAGTTCGTCGTCCCGGACCTTGTTAATCTTGTCTGACCATTCAGACTCGAGTGCTGAGAATTTGATCTGTCTGATTCCCTGCAGAGCCTCCGTGATCACTTTGGTTTTCTTGTCTCGTGCTTTCATTAGCTCCTTCTGGTAAGATCCATAGCGGCTCGAAAACAACTTGTTGAACGGAAAGGCAAGAGCGATTGCGAACATTCCAGCAGCTAAACTCTCCCATCCAACAAGAAGCCAAAGGAAGACAACGGAAACGACAAATTTCGACGCGAACATGACGTAAAACTGGTTGATGGCTCCGAAGACTCCAACTGAATTGGCATCCACGGCGAACATGTTGATGATGTCTTGCTGGTTCTGGTCCGCAGCCTTCTTTTTCTCTGCTTCTTTCTTAGCGTCGGCGGAAGTTGCGGCCGTAGAGTCAGGCTTTTTGGCGTTGCCATTGACATTCTTCTTATCGTCAGTCTTTTCGGTCTCGGCCTTCGGTGGTTCTTTGCAGTCCTTGATCTTCATCATCTTTTCGTAGATGAGAGTTGTCAAAGAAGCTCGTATTGGAATACCCAGGTCAGACCACATCAACCAGTTCACACGGTAGTCAACCAATGTCTCGAGGAGGGTGGCTACAAGAAGTGCTCCGACACAAAGCCACTAGTTAACACGATAGTCAGTAATGGGATCGAAAGCGGTGTGTGATATGTAAATATACATGCAAGCATGTTAGCTTCCATGTTTGTTACTTACGGCTTTTGGATCGATAGGCGTGAATTCGGTTCGAGCCTCGAGATATTGGAGCAATTTAAACATGGCGAGCGGTGGCCCTGCGTCCAAGATCGATGAAGCAATAACTATGAGCCATTGAAATGTAATTTGCCATCGGTAAGCCCAGAATATTCGTAGCCACAGTGACACGGTAGATTTCAAAATGATAGATTCAAAGGCGCGTTTGACGTCGGCAGCTCTGACATGAGCATCCATTGCGGGGAGATCTTGCAATTCAACCAATTTAGTTGCAGCGAGGTCCAACAGATCCGAACTCCAATTGTAGGAACATCGCGTCCAAAATGAACTGGTAAGCTGGCGTTCCACGACTTTTCCAGTTGGCGTGAAGACATCTGGCCGGGAATCGATAAGGCCGAAGGCGATGAGAACCAAAAGCGCAGAGAATATTTGCACTAGGAGCGTGACTGCCGATGCAATGTCACTTCTTCCGTTGAAATCTTGCTGTGAAAGAACAATTGCAGCTAGAAGCGCAATGAGGCCGAATGAGATAGAGTTGATAACCCCTCTCTGTGACCGTTTCACAATCCGGGACTCTCGGAAAGTATCAAATACTTGAAAGAGCGCCAAAACCTGTATCTTGTAAGCAGTGGTATCGATAGACGCAGGAATAGATTTGAACAGACCCAGGACCAGAATAATAACCAGATTCGTGTAATATCGGGAAAACGATGGCTGGTGGCGACAACGACAAGTGCCAATGCAGCCGCGAGACCAAGTCCGCAGCCAAGAAAAATTGCAGTATATTGCTTCTTCGTTGAATACTTCTTCATCGACTCCTCAGTAGCAGCGCCATCTCGATCCTCGTAGATGGCATTGCGGTCTAGTTTGGGGGCCTTGCCGCGTCGAATGAATCCGGCAAACCTCCATACTGGTGGGATTGACAGGACACCTACGAGTGCGGGCGCAGCGTATGAGACAGCCCTCACAGGGTCGTCCATTTTGACGTTGTGGGATATACAGCAGCCAAGATATAAGGCTTTGATGCTTGGACAGTGGAGGATTTCAGCCAGACGTCGTGTTATTTGTTGGTTCGATAAAACGATTCGGGTGTAGGCAACCGTGCTACGCGACTCGCTCCGTGATGCCGTGCTGCCTTGGTATGCGTAATTTTGTTGAGAATTCGCGAAATTATAATTGAAGGGGGAAAAGAGTCTGTCGAGAAAGGAAACGGCCGTCTTCTTATAGGCAGCTTATTTGCATCTGAACTGAAAATAATAGAAGGCCTTGCGGGCGTAGTGCCCGGATGATACCTGGGTAATCCCCAAGGTGCCCGGTTTAGCGACATCACGTGCATATTTGCAATTTAGACTGGGGCAAATTTACCCAGTTGAATGAAGCATCAGCATCACATCGTTGGACGGCAAATGTCACAAACACAAATCAGCCAAAGGTAAACTTGATAGACTCTTTCCCTACTGCATTATGAATTCAGTCATATGTCTGTCAAGGAAGAACAACCAAGCTGTAATGGTCACGTGTTAGAGCTCTCTTCCTAGGCACGGTTCTTCCTTGACTTCAAAGATAGCTCTCCTTCTCATTTGTCCAATTTCGCAGAGCTGAGAAGATGCTAAAATAGTGAGCATTATCTAAATGAGTACTTTCCTCCATGTTCTTGAAGCCTTCTGAGACTTGCGATGGAATTCTCGCCGCCTTGAAGCATTGAACAAGTATCAAATTTTCAACACCATATTCAATGTGAGACGTGATTGTTAGCCAAAGAATCTCTGATATCCATATTTGGTTCTAACAGCGCGCCAGAAAGTTTCTGACCCATATTTTGAGCAGTGATAGTAGCCTTTCTTCTAATGACCGGGCATCATGCTTCGAGCCGCTAATTCCTGTAGTCGAAACCCGAAGGCCTCTTGCCTTACAAACAGTCATTTTCATCAATATATACCCGGAAATTTACGAAAATTCAGGACACAGGACTCATCCTCTGCAAAGAAAATATTTGACGTGCCAACTTTCGTTGACAAGGGAAGTTGCCACCACAGAACGAATATGACTTCATTGACTGACACTTAAGCGAGACCATGTTTTTATTCACGACAGCAGATACAAAGAACCAATCCCGCATTTAATGCTACGGAAACGGAACAGCTCTCTCAGACTGTCCACAAGAGGTGCTCAAATATGTCAAATTGTACAAGTTGAATGACTCTCCGGTCGTATAGTAAGGAATAGGTGGGATATACAGCATCCTTGGCATGTGGTGTTGTGATGGGCAGAGGTCTGGCCCGAGCCGGATATCCTCGTGCGCCACCAAAACGCCTGCATATTTTAGTCTTCTTTTGGCGCAAATGCTCCAACATATCGCCTTTATTGTGAGACATGGCGTAAGCATTCAGTATCTATGTGTTGCATTCTTGAGTACGTAAAAATCATCTGCTCATGGCCTGATCATGAGTTTGGGATATGATAATCTATAGATACCCCAGTTGTCTAAGGAAGTCGACAAATTACATCCACCTATCCAATATTGATTAGGCCATAATAATACCCAAGTTCATTTACTAGCACTCAAGAAGTTTCCACTCCAATTGAAGAACCATGACTCTTCCGCTCGTCGATGACCGAGCCATATCCTACATCCAGGCAATATGTGCTGTTGTCACAGCACTGAACATCTTGGTGGTGGCACTTATTTGGCACCACAACACTTTACATGATCAAGCTGTCGGCAATGTGGGCCGTACAGCTGTGGATGAGAACAAAATGGGTCCTTTTGCGGTACGCTGGCAGAAAGGCAAAGAAGCACGCCCCCCAATCTTGTTCACCATCTCTACCATCATCAAAGCTGGCGACGCCCACGTCTTTACTTCGTCTCTTTTTGATGGGTTGTCTTCCAGCCATGAGCATGTGTCCTGGAGGTGTCTTTATGAAGCTTTTCTAAAAGAAATGGCTTGGCGAGAATGTCCTGCGAGCGAGTCCTCAGGAAGGATATGGTGGAAAAGTCTCTACAACAATGCCGTGGAAGAATCCGTCTGGCAACAGCTGCGGAGCTCTTGGGAACTAGTGCGAAATAGTATGCGATGGGGGCCCTGGTTGACAGTTGGCCTAGAATGGCTTGAGGCAGGATACTTAATGATCCATAGCAAGGTCTGGACCGTGCCCAAATCCAAGGAGCATTGGAAGCCAATTGAGCATGCTCGATCATGGTCCCGCAGAGAGGTCAGACGGAAGCTCAGGATAAATTCTGTGCGGTCACACAAGAACCTTGATCGACATTTTCTCTATCCCGAGTTCAAGAAGCTTTTCAGAGTCCAAGACACGGAAAGACGAATGAACAATGGAGGCTCTTTCCTCGAATGCTGCATACGAATGCCTGGCTTGGAGGATCCTTGGGACATGCCTCCCGATTTCCATCCCCTCCTAGGCCACGAATACAGTTGGAGGCAGCATCTGCAACAGATTTGGATCTTTGAAGAACGGCCTTGCGTTGAGGTGTCCAAGACAGAACTCGCCGCTATAGCCTTGGCAATGGGAATACGACTTTGTCTCAATTACGAACAACCAGCAACCTCGAGTCTTCCAACTTTCAAACTTAAGGCCGTGGAGCTGAGTGAACGAGGAAACGCCGTACTCGGCTTGAAGTACATATCAAGCTCCAATGCGATCAAAGCTACACAAGAAGACGCCAGTACAGAAGAGCATCCTCGGTCACTTGAAGGAGATGGAATATTCGGCAGGCGCCTAGTGGGGCAGCCTTCAGTAGGCAATTCGTGGAACCTTCGACTAGTTGTTGGAAAGATGGAGCATGACAGTGATGGACCATCACGAGGTAGTGGCTACTCAACGCTCTTTGCGAAGTGCTTAGCATGCGGATGTATCCCTTTCGACTTGAAAGACCTCTGGAATCGTGTTATATTTGTTACAAAGGGTGTACTTGAGGGGATACAGAGTGGACAAAGACATTCTTGACGGTTTTGCCCACGATGAACGTGATAAGGATGCGTCATCTAAACCAATGGACTATCTCGAGCGACTACCTGCAGCCAACAGGATCAGCTTCTATATGCTTCCAGGCAAACCAGTGAAAGACCAAGTGCCAAACGTATGTCGTGATCCATCAGCACCGCTCAAGTCTTGGACAGAGGTTGTGGCAGGAATCGCATTCGGCGGTCTCGTTCCAATGGCTGCTTTGAACCTGGTTCGAGCAGTTCGATTTACAGCTCAAGGGGGAAGGGACCCTTCTACCCCACCATTGAACGTCCTACAAAATCTATGGGATATCGTGATAAGAATACAGTGCTCGACCCAGAATCACCAACTGTTCGGCCAGCATGTCGAGGACTGCTCGAAGTCAAAAGAGGGATCCGAGATAGAGAAAATGGCAGATCCCGCAGAAGCATCAATGGTCAGGGCGACAGCAGCTATCGGACATCTGTCTACAATGCTCGAATATGTGGTAGCGAGAAGCTCGACATTCAAAGTAGACCAAGACGGCGGGGTCGACATAACACCTGCCACGACCCATAAGCTGATTCAGCAAAAGAGAAATGGAGTCCGCACTGATGCGTTTATTGCATGCTGTCGAGAGCTTTCAAAGTCGTACCTGCGGTCCCGATCAAGATTCGAGGCCCAAAACAGAGCTTGGACACGGAGCCGTGAGGAGCAAGACGACGATGCCAGTGAATCAAAAGATCTTCTGAATGCTCCGTTTGATGTCGACACCTGCGGAAAGATTTCCAGATATATCATTCTTGCTTGGACATACTACGTCACGATTGTAGTGTGGAATGAAGAGGAAGAACAAGAAGCGTTACAATTTGTGGGTGGTAGAAATAGGGACAGAATCTACCGTCCGGTGGATCTTGACAAGTTGCCCAGATCTTCTTTCCTTGAGTGACTTTATCATAAAGCCTTTCTATTCTCTGTGGTTTGAAGTATGTTCTGTATTGCGTTGTTGTCTTTATCAGGAAGGGAAGGGAGAATGAAAATTTCATACCGAGGTTCTCCGCCTCTTTTGCAGTAGTCATCGTAACGGTCAATAATCTTTACATAATTTATATAGCCTCTGTGCCTAATTCACAGTCCTTGGGTCTAGATCGAAGTCGAGAAAATCTTCATCATCCAGAGAATCATGCTCCTCTACCTTCGAAGTGACTGCATCCAATCGTCAGAACATATCCTCGTGAAAGACAGTGACGGAGAAAGAGAAGGGGACCAACAAGATCAGGAGAGATCAATTACCATTTCCCATTTCAGACCCAGATTTCACCACCTTCTCAAACACCCCCATCGTATGCTCATAAACCAGCCTCCCCAAACTATCCTCCCGATACCCATCAAGCAACTTACTCTCCTTACAGCTCTCCCCATCCCACGTCGTGCGATACACACCATTCCCAACACCATCCTTCATAACCGTCGCTCTCGCCGCCCCCACTCCACAAGGTAGATCGGCCCACCCTCCAACCTTGCGAGTCAATTCGTGCTCTTTAGCGGCAGGATACTTCGCGCTCGTGGCAAGAAACAGAGTCCGCTCTCCAGCCTCCTCCGCCGAGATACAGAGAAGATGTGTGTACAGCGGCACAATCGTATATCTCGGGATCAGCGCCGGATACCAGAGCAGCCCCGATGCAGTCCCCAGCATATGGTCCAGGATATGCGTTCCTACTCTCCCCGGAAAGGAATGTATGAAGCTGATCATCGGATGTCGTTTTGCGATATGTTCGAACATCAGGTCTGTCATCGTCGCAGCGCTGCGGCTGGCGCGTGCAAATGAGTAGTGCTGGCGGCAGTCTAGGTTCTTGATGTCGATGGGACCTTCAAAGCCAGCTGCGAGGATAGAAATCACTCTTGGAGAGGCGCTGCGTTCGAGAAGGGGGATCATATTGAGGATGAGACGCTGGCGAGAGTAATATTGAAGAGCGAAGTCTGTTTCGATACCTTCGGACGTATCTGATGCGAATTAGTATAGTGTTAATGCTGGGGGGGGGAAAGACACACCTTTTCGACCACCGAGACTGAGATATCCAGGACTCATGCAGAGGATGTCTATATGACCCTCTAACTTCTTGATCTGCTCGCTTATCCGATCGACTTCTTTGACGAGGGAAAACTGCCCTTCGATGAAGACGAACGTGCCCATCGGATTGATGCGTTTCAGAGCATCGATAATATGAGACACCTTTTCTCGAGAGCGTCCAATGATATATGCTCTGGCGCCGTTGGTGTTCCTGGCGAATTGCTTGAGTGTAGCAAGGCCGATTCCAGATGTCGCCCCAACAAATACTGCCACCAGACCCGGTGGAAGTTCTTGTAGGGAACGATTTGATATTCGTACGTTGTTTAGCTTTACCATGATGTTTTGTATATGATTGATGATTGTCTCTGATAATCGGCAGCCCCGAGCTCTCTTCAAATACTCTCAAGTCTGAACAGCAGATAGTCACCTGATCGTGGATGGCAAATGCTTTCACATGCGAACGTTCGATATATGGCTTGGTACATAGGTATACTTAGTGAAAGACATGAAAGGAACGAATCGGCTACCAAAATACGAAATTTGCCGACGAGGGATTCATGTGGCGTGATATTGTATCGCATGAGGGAGCATCTTCAGCAGTCAGGTGAGGCTACCAGAACCTCAACTCCCGAGGTTCTTTCTGACGCGGCATCACTCGACACCCGTCCGACGCTGGTTTTAGAACGTCTGAGTACAAGTAGAAAAATTACATTACTAAGCCGTAATAGAAGCTGACTCGAAGTGTGTGCAATGGCGAACATACCTACCTACCTGGGGCCGGAACGCCGCGAAGATGACATAGACAACTTAGTATAGAGTATCTTGGACGCATCATGGGAGAATTGCTTAGCCTACCGACACGTTGTTGGGCAATAGTATTACATTACACAACGTGACAACAATTCTCTGCCTACTCAGGCTGCTATAGCACATAAGTTGAGCACAACATCTGTTACACCACAGTGCACGTAGCTTCTCGACGACCTCAATCAACAGAATCGATACTGGCAGCATCATCCTGATCTTCCTCATCATCTTCCTCGTCATCGTCATCGTCCTCGTCCTCGTCCTCGTCCAGATCGTCTGACTCTTCGTCGTCCTCGTCGAAGTCAACACCATACCCAAACATGTCATCCTCCTCGTCCGAGTCCAATGGACCACCGAACATCCTCGCGAGGCCCATAGCTAATGGAGGAGGTGGTCCACCCCATGGACCATACAAGCCGAAGTTCTCTTCGTCAGACATATCATCCTCGAGACTCAGATCCAGATCTGAAAACGAGACACCTCCAGGGCAGCGTCTCCAACCGTAAACGGGCTTGCACTTTTTCACTTCCCAAAGTTTGAAGCCATGTGTTTCCGCATCCTCGTCCTTTGGCAGCGGATCGATCATAACTGAGGGGTGTTTCAATTCGCTTGGTATTTCAGTATGTATTTCCAGGGGATGCCCATCCGCACAATCAATCGTCCTGTCGGTCATTGCGACAACATCGTAGACAATCAGTAGCTCGCGCAGACCAGTGAACTTTTTCACCATCCTTTGCAATTGACTTGTGAGGGTCGTCTCGAAGGGCAGTGTAGTTTCGTTGTAGCAGTCTTCCAAGGCCAGGACTTGCAGGCTAGAAATCTCCAATGGTCCGAAAGTACTGAAGAAATGTGGAACATGCTCTTCGATCTCATTGCCGATATAGAGGGTATCGATTGCGAAATTGAAACGCGTCTTGGGTGGATGAAATATCGAACCAAAGCAGAGTGGGTAGGATTGCTCTATGAGCTTTCGGCTCTCCTTGCAGATCTTAAGAGCAATTGGGTCGCAATTCCTAGGCGTAAAACCTTCGTCCTCATCGTATTCTATCTCGATCAGTCGTGGCAAGCATGTTGCTTCCCATATCATACACCTAAGCTCGTAGGGTAAATTGGGAAAGATATTGAAGGTAGTGAGAGGTCCGGATGGAGTCGACATGTCTGCAGACTCCCCTGATAAAAGTCGCAGACTCAGGAGAATCGTATAGCACGCTGTACCGCCTGCCCACTGTTCCTACTCTCGGAAATATCGGCGTATCGCATCGAAGTGAGAAGTCGCGTCTCGGTGGTAGGTGCAGGGAAAGAGTAGGAACAGTGCGACCAGATCCGAGAAGCTCTGATCCTATCAGCAGTCAGCATTGATACATAGACTTGCGGTATTTCCGAACTACCTACCAAGGAATGTTGTTCCCGCCGCTCGTCTTGCAGAAGTGAGGTCTGACGTTGCTTCATCGAAGCTTCCGACCGAGGTGGGGGAGCTTCTCATTGAATATTACCCCAGCATTCAGTTTCTGCCGATACGTGACTGCCAAAGTAGGTCACCGCTCTCGGCTCTGTCTCAGACCAATGCCAAGTCCTGCTGCCTTCATCAGATCCTTCCATTACGACGCTCAGCAAGGCTGTTATTTATTGTCTCTACTGGTAAGTATCTATCCGTTCCTCTTATATAGACCTCTCGACCATTCCCAGAATACTTTCTATTGCTCGTATACAATCTCTCTCTCAAGACTTCATCATGAGTACTGGTGAACCCCTCACAACATTCACCGTCTTTCCCGAACTTCCATTTGAACTACGCCTAAAGATATGGCATTGTATTGCACAAGGACCACGAACTGTGACTATCACATATGGAAGCCAAGCTACCCGACATAAGGGAAAGACAATCAGCCGATTCGATGGATGGGGTACTCCTGAACCAGCACCAATCATTCTTCACATTTGTCATGAGTCCCGAGTCGAAGGCCTCAAGTCCTATCAGCTCGCTTTCGGGTCACACTTCCACGCTGCAAAGATATACTTCAACTTCGCGGCCGATATTCTACGCTTTGGTAATGGTCATGAAGCCGAGTACCTAGCAAGAGATGTCGAGTGGATCAAGGCTGGTCCAGCTCCCTACCGCCTGGATTTATTCTTAGCCGGTGGTTATTACGGCGGGGACGATTCTGAAAAGGTCAAGTACATGGTTCTCGACCTGGATGAGGAAGTGTATGGAAGGAAGTACTTGTTCTGGAGTGAGATCAAGGACTTCACTGCCTTGAAAGAATTGACGGTCCTGGCTTGGGAAGACAATGACGAAGCCGCTACTGTTCTTATGACGAATTACGCCACAACACTTGCCCATGATCTCAAACAATCGCCAGATTGGGTAGCGCCAAAGACCATTGTGCGGTCATCCATTACTGGGCATGAATGGGGGACACTTGAGGTCGAAAATGGAGAAGTGAAGATGTCTCGCTCAAGTCCGAACGTCGCAGAAGGGGTCTAGATCTGATAGAGCAATTGCCACTTTGAAAGAGCTGGGTATCGACTCTACGTATCCCACCATCTCCTGACGGATTCGGCCATGCCTCACCTGTGATGGCGTATTCCAGACAACTTGGAAACCAATTTCAACCGATATGTCACCTTTCGAGCGCGTCCTGCCTTGCGACTACCGACATTCATTTCCCACTTGGAGTCTAAATCGCCTCCTGTATTGTCGATGTTCATGGCTTCGGTCCGAAGCATTTCGATCGCTTTCCATTGTGGTTAAATTCCTGACATTTCTCTTACTGAAGCATTTGCTACAATCAAGTCTGCTTTCGTAGTAGGACATCGGTGGAAGCTCTATCAATCATGTCATAGTCAGCAACAGCATTCTTTTCTGATTTTCACCATCCACTCAGTGGCAGTGAGCGAATCCTGGGTTGCACAAAATAGGCTGTTGAGGGGCTGGCCGCTAGACCTGCAGTGTGTATCCACTGCAGATTTGGCTTCCCATTGCTAAATCCTGGGCCCATGGGAACACGAGGAGTTGCTTCCACTGATGCAGAAGATAAGAGGGCTTTTAACTAACAATATTCATTGATATATGTATGTACTGTATACGACTGAAGATCTACTTCTAGCAGCATTCTAAGAATTCAAAAAAGTATGAACCAACTCTGAACCCAATACCAATCTCCCGTGCTGCCAGTCTGCTTCGTAATTCAAACCCTACAACTTCACAATTTTACTCTTCCCACAAATCACCTTTGCCAGACTTTCAATCGACCCACTACTCAACAACTCCAGCACCTGCAAATTCGCCTCAAACTCCCTCGTAATGAAGTTCCGCACCTCGATCGCCACAAGCGAATCAAGCGCATAATTCGTCAGCGGGCGCGTGACATCCATATCCTCCTCCTCGATCATCAACACCGAAGGCAATTTATTCAACAAGCCACGACAGACCACGTCTTCTGCTTCTTCGATGGTCTTGCTGGCTTTCAGAGCAGTGTGGAATGAAATGACTGCGTCGCTGTTGGACGAAGTCTCGGATCTGGCGAGCTCCTCGGCTGCGAGACGAAGATGTTTGAATTTGGCGTCGTTTGTCCAGAAGGGAGTGCTGGGCGTGATGCGCACGCCTGTGATTGTGTGGCTGTTACATGCTGTAGCCAAACGACCGCTGATGGCAGCGCCTAGTAAAGCTAATACTTCAGCTTCACAGATCGTGTCGCTGCCTAGATTCTTCGCGACTTCAGCAGCTGCTTCAGCGTTCTCTGCTAGATATCCCGCGTCAGATACGGCGGTGAGGTCGATCGACGAAGCTGGAAGGCCGAGACCGACTCGGTACTGCACGAAGGCGTTGAGGAATGTGTTGGCTGCTGCGTAGGCTGCTTGGCCTCTGTTACCTACCGCGCCGGCTGCGGAGGAGATGGCGACGAAGAAGTCAAGGGGTGTATTTTCAAGGGCATTGTGGAAGTTCCACGCGCCACGCACTTTAGATTCGATCACCGTCGTATACTCCTCGTATGTCATCTTTTCAAATAAAACATCCTAAAAAGGTCAGCGATAGCTGTATTGAGAGGGGTAGAAAACTTACGCGAAGGACCATGGCTCCGTGGACCACACCCCTGATTGGTGGCATATCCGTAAGCTCTTTGGTAACGAGATTATCGACCGAAGTAGTTTCAACAACATTACAAGATCGGACGATGATGTTTGCTCCAAGAGGGGCGAGTTCATCAATGAGCTCCTTCACTTTGCCTGTTGTGGAGCCAGTTCTTGAAAGCAAGACAAGGTTTCGAGCACCTTTGCTCACCATCCATCTCGCCATACTTCGCCCGAGACCTCCAGTCCCTCCGATCAGGATATACGAAGCATCTGCCCTAAGCAATCTGCTCTTCTTGCTTGAAGAGGTCGCCTAGCACTGTTAGTGAGAATTCACCAAGACAAATATTTACCCTCGACGGAAGACTCACCTTGACTTGGTCGTTATCCCGTGGCACTACGACCAGTTTTCCGCTTACATTACCGCTGTTCAAGACTTTAAATGCTGTTTCGACATCAGAAATGGGGAATATAGTGACTGATCCGAGCGGGTTGATCTTTCCGCTGCTGAGTAACTCGGAAATGTTTGACATGAGGTGCGCCATGATCCTCGGCCGTTCATTGGCAATGGCTAGCAAGTCTACCGACATGAAGCTTGCGTTATTGTTTACACGAGTGGCATCGAACTTGGAAGTCTTTCCGATGGCAACGAAGCGGCCGAACTTTGCAAGACACTGCCATAACTCTTGAGATGCCTCGGAGTCAGTGCCGATACAGTTCAGTACAATATCAACACCTTGCTCCGCAGTTGCTTGGCGTAGTGCTGGACCAAAAGTGGAATTGTGGTTGGAGAAGATATGATCGCTGCTGATTTTGTATGTGCTCATCAAGCGATCTTTCTCTTCCTGACTCCCAACTGTGGCGTATACCTCAGCTCCATTCATGCTCGCCAGGGCGACAGCAGCTTCGCCGGCCGGGCTAGCAGCACCATGGACCAATACTCTTTCACCAGATTCCAGACGCGCAAGATCCACAAGACCGTATTGAGCAGTGCAGAATGCGATGGGGACCGAAACAGCATCTCCGAAGGATATTTTGTCGTGGATTTTAAATGCGAAAGCTGCCATGGCGCGTGTATAAATTGAGTAGGTATTGTGTGACATGGAGATGCCAGCAACACGGTCGCCGATTGCAAGATTGGTGACTTTGCTTCCTACTTTTGTAACGGTTCCGCTACACTCTGACCCAAATTCGGTGGTGTCGCCTTGACCCATTGCGATCAGGAGGTCTCGAGAAGTCATGCCGATGGCTTTCACTGCAATCGCGATCTCGTCTTCGGCGAGTTGCGAATCCACAGACTCATCGTCTACAAAGTGCAGACTTTCAAGGGCACCAGGCTGGAGACATCAGCATTGACAGTACATACGATTGGATTTGACTTACACTTCCGATCGCCATCTTCAACGCACGTCCATCTTGATTGAACGGCGTAAGTTCAAGTATCGAAGCACTAGTTTGCTTGTGCACATATTCGTTCATCTCGTCATCATTGACAATTCTTGGAGTGAAGAGAGAGCCGTTCCTTTCCATGAACTCCAGCTCGCAATTTGATCCAGCTTCAGCAGCGAACACTTTCTCGAAAGTGTTCAAGATGGCTTTTGACGCATACTCATCAGAGAGCTTTGACTTGGAATCCAGGTCAAGGGTAGCGAATTTTAGTAAGGTCTCGGATCGAATGCTTCTGCTTAGACCTGTGACCATGTTGGAGTCTGGGTTGTCCGAGTCGGAGTAGGCACCTCGAACGACCCACAAGACTCCTTGCACAGACGTCAACGTTGCTTGTAGGTCCGAAAATTGAGCAGATGTCAGAGCAGAAAGCAACGGCTTCTCAAGTTCCGAGATGAAGACACAAAGCTTCTCTTTGACCAGGACCTTTCCCAGTATGCCAGATTCTGGTCTCCGTCCTATGGAAACTTTGAGTGCATCAGCAAGTCTTGAGGCTAGGAGTACTTGTGCTTCAGAATCTCCGTGAACAATTACTACGTCTCCGGCAATATCTCTTGCACTTCCATTCGGCTCTAACGCGTTGACAGCTGCGTGGTCAACGCCATTCAAATTCCCATTTATCTGGGCGGGATCGCCGTTTGAGAGAGGCTGGGGCTCTTTGACAGGTTCCCATTCTACTTTATAGCACAGCTCACGATGTGCCTCTTCCTCTGAGACTATTTCTCGCTCCACAATTGGCGTGATTGTGAGATTGTTGACGCGAATAACAGCTGTGCCTAAGTCGTCGAAGGTGGTGGCAAACATTGAGACCTGGACGGGTTTCGGATGCGTGAGAGGGGCAGCACCCTGGCAAAATGCTCGGAGAGAGCTTCCAGGGGTCTTTGTCAGCTCTGTGATGCTGTGGGAGATACTCATACTTCCAATCGAAGACGGCAAGTATACAGTGTCGAGCGAGGTCCGGCCTCCACCGAAGATGGGCCAGTACATCTCGATGAGTTGCTCCAAGAATGCTGGGTGAATTATGTTGCCGGACTGGATACCGAGTGGCATTTCTTGTGCAGTGTCCTCGGCAGTTATGTTGGCCATGGAGCACGTACTACTCGCCTTGCAATCAACTAAACCTTGAAAGGTTGGCCCGTATGCAACACCGAGATCAGATAGAGAACTGTACATGGATGCCGTATCTACATCGTTGATTGCACTGCTCTGGATCTTGGAGGCACGCGATTGCAGTAACGCCTTGGTATCTTTGATGTTTCTTGTATAATCGAAGTCGTGGGCGTCCGCACCACGAACAGCAATCAGCCCTTTGCAGTGCTCGGTCCAGCCTTTGCCGTCAGCGTATGAGTGGACGCGAAACTCTTCCCATGATTCTGAAGATCCAAGCGAACTTTCCTGATGTGGACGGATCTGAAGAGTTGTCTCGATATCTTGGTCTGTGATCATGAGCGGCGCAGTCACAACAATATCCTTGAGCTCAAAGGTATCGAAGTTGGTGCCACGTAAAGTCGCCCTTTGAGATGCACCTTCTATTGCCATTGAGAGAAACCCGGACATTGGGAAGAGAGTAAGTCCCTGTATTCTATGATGCCGAAGCCAAGGTAGCTCATCTAGGCGCAGGATGTTTCTCCAGGTGGGCTCCAGATCATTCGAGTAGTTGGCGAGGGTACCCAGTATGTCATTTCGCGGAGCCGAACGATTCCTGTGTTTTTGGGATATTCTAGACTCGTGCCAGTATTTTGTTTGGTGATTCCAGGGATATCGAGGCATGTCGACGAGCAACAGTGGTGCTTTCCTTGGCCGTGGAAAATTGACAGCGCCAAGATCCAGAGTCGCGCCTTTGACAAACAATGTCGCTGCCAAATCCATCGCTGATTCGACCGCATCCTTTTTCCGAATCAAGGCAGAAGCATAGGGTATGGCCATGGTGCTGGGGCCATTCGCCTTCAGGATTTGCTTGACAGGCCCAGCCAAAGCAGAGTGAGGCCCGATCTCGATGATCATGTCCACTCCGGTTTTGTAGCCATCCACAGGTTTGCACATGCTCGTCAGTGCCTCAGAGAACCGGACCGCTTTCGTGAGATTATCGGCCCAGTATGAAGGTTGAAGCTTAGTTCCCTCCACAAGATGTCCATACAAAGAGGAATGGAATTTGACATCTGTCACAAGAGGTTGCTCAATGGAGTCGAGAGTCTCGTCATATTCGTCCGCCACTAGCTTCATGTGATGAGAATGGTATGCAACATCGACTTGAAGCTTTCGATTGAATAACTGTTTTCCTTCGATGAGAGCTTGGAGCTCGTCAAGAGCAGGTTCGTCACCAGAAATTGTCAAGCTGGATGGACTATTGAAGCAGGCAATTCTGACCTCTTTCTCCCTCAGTTGAGCAATGAGCGGGGTAATGTCTTCCTCGCTTGCACCAACAGCCATCATGGCACCTTTCAGGTCCGGAAATTGCTTTTTTAAGCTGACGACAGCCATCCCGCGATAATAGGATATCGCCATACACGAAGCTAGCGGCAGAATTCCTGCGGCATATGAAGCCGCAATCTCGCCACTAGTGGGAACGTTTAATTAGTGATCTGATTTGAGATAACTGGTATGGTTGGGACGGTGAAGTCTGTGGGAATCTGCGAAGGAATAGAGGCTGGTGTCTTACCTGGAATGACCTGCGACAGCAGTGGGTGAGATACCCCATGCGCGTAGCAGATCCGTTAAAGCTAACTGAACGGCAGTGCATGCGGGCTGGCTGACATGGGCTTCGTTGATAGCTGACGTATCCGCGTCCTTCCTGAGTTCGGCTAGCAAAGGTCAGTGGTGCTCGAATATCATTTAGTAAGTACCATACCAAGCAGCGAAAATGGAGCCCCAAAAGAGACCAAGCACTCCTCGCAAGCATCCATCGTAGCTTGGAAGATCGGATAGTGTTCATAAAGTTCGCGTCCCATCGCATTCCACTGAGCTCCTTGTCCAGTGAATATAAAGCCAATTCGGGGTGATTCTGTCTGGCGGGTAGGGGTAGCTTTCCCAGAGTTCAGGGTCTCGATAAGCTCGAACGAAGTGGGAGTGGATATTGCAACTCTCCACTGCATCAACGAGCGTCGCTGGCCAAGCGTGTATGCAACATTACTCATTAGTTCACTTTGGAAAATTTCTGGTCTTTGCTCCAGATAAATGCCCATATTTTTCATCATTACCTCAAGGGCGCTTTTGTCGTTGGCGGAGAGCACGAAGAGTTTCCTGGTTTGGACCGAGGGATCCTGTGTCTCTGGAACGTCAAGCTCATTTTTCTTCAAGAAAGGTGCCTTCTCCATGATAATGTGGGAGTTGGTCCCACCAAAGCCAAACCCATTCACACTTGCGAAGCGTTTTCCTCTTGGCCACGGACATTGGTTGATGGGAACCTAGTTTGAGTTTAGCCAATGTTCGAAGATTGGATTGACAACCGGTTGTGGACGAAGATACTTGCCTTGAGGTTCCACTTCGCGAGTGGTATCTTTTCGTTTGGCTTCTTGAAGTCGTGATTGGGCAATATGAATCCACGTTCAAGCATCATTGCCGTTTTTATCACTGATATTATGCCTGCGTAAAGATCTTAGAATATTTTACCGGTGGGAGATTCCTCAGTGGACTGACCGGAGGCCGCTTCTAGGTGGCCAATATTGGATTTGACAGATCCCACAAAGAGTGGCATTCTAGCAGTCCGGCCTTCACCAAACACGTTTCGCAGCGCTGTGGCTTCGATTGGATCACCAACTTTGGTACCTGTGCCATGGGCTTCGACGTAACCAGTATCACGTGGGTTGATGCCAGCACTATCATACACCGATCGGATGAGCGACTCTGATAGCTACGTCAGCGAAATCTCTTTCCATTATTCGGCCTTCCTACCTTGAGCCTCTCCATTTGGCATAGTGATTCCGGGAGTTTTGCCGTCTTGGTTTATGCCACTGGTACCAGATTAGATTCCTTGGGTTCCTCAGCCGCTCTGCGGTCTCAATGTCGGGAAGGGATTTGCGGTAATTCGCAAGCGCTACATACCTTCCCACAATTACAGCACGAATGGTATCATTGTCCTTCAAGGCTTGTTCTAGAGGTTTCAGTACGATCATTCCACAGCCCTCTCCACGACCGTATCCTGTGCCGCGACTGTCGAAAGAAAATGATCTTCCCTCATCTGAAAAGAGCCTGCTAAAATTAGCCGGGGTGTGTGCCGAGTTGGGGAGATAACATCTTACCGTGACATTGACATGGATATCCAGAATTCCGGCAATGTGTTCAGATGGCAACCTCCAACAAGAGCAGTCTTTGACTCGCCTATTCTTAAGCTCTGACACGCTTGATGTAAGGCTACAAGACTGGAAGAACAGGCGGTATCCATAGTAAAACTAGGCCCTCGGAGATCGAAGAAGTGCGATAATCGATTCGACTGCATTGCAAATGCATTTCCTGTATCAGTTAGATGACGAAATAGCCTGCGTTACGATGTTCTCTCATACCTGTAGCTTGGTACATTGGAATCGATTCTGTGTCCGAAAATAGTTGCGATTCGTACTCGGCAAATGAACCGCCAATGAAAACGCCAACGTTCTTCCCCACAATCTCATGCTTTGGGATACCAGCGCTATCCAGAGCCTCGAAAGTACACTCCAAAAGAATCCGCTGCTGTGGATCCATAGATGTAGCCTCCTGTGCCGTGAGACTGAAAAAAGGTGCATCGAAGAGTCCCACATCTTCCTTGAGGAAGTTTCCTCCAGCAGCATTGAAGCACCCACGCTTCCCAGGATTCGGATGATGGAAGCTTGCGCTATCGAAGCGCTCTTTTGGAACTTCTGTCCAGCCACTCCTCGATCGAGAACACAGTTCCCAAAACTCATCCGGTGTGCTGACATTTCCCGGGAGACGGCATGACATCCCAACAATGGCAATTGGCATCTGCTTGGGGCGATCAGGCTCCGTCAGTCCTGATATGTATCCCTGGGTGTAGCCATGTGTATAGCCAGTTGTGTATGGCTCTGCTATCCTGTCGCTGCTGGCACTGGGAATACGGCTATGTCCAACCTCGCCACCATTGAGAATCCCGTTACTGTTCCCGTTCGTAGCTTCCGGCACTACGTAACTTCCAGCCGCCGGAAACAGGCTTGTCGCAGATGGCGCCATTGCGGCGGATGTCGCTAGAGTATCTACTCGGGGGAAAAAAGCAGAGCATGAAGTTTGCTTTCAGCACCGATATCTGCAATGTATCAATTATCCACAATCCCTCTCCTCAGCTCCAGATGCGAAGATGCACCGAATGACCGCTGCCAAGTTAATCCAGGTGATTTCTGATGGCCAAATGGTGGAAGACTTGCCGCACAGTGCAGTTCTAACAACAATGATGATTCTGAGAAAAAAAAAACTCAAAAAAATCGAGAGAATTGGAGGTGCAAGTATTTGAAAGAAACAAGAATTAGGAAGACTGCAACTGTATGATGTGATTAGTCGAACCCTGGTGGCGATGCACGGTCGGACAGGGAACTGCACACACCTTAGGGGACTTTGCTCTCCGCGTGCACGACCATGTTCAATATTCTTTGGAGGTAATTCGAAACATAATCAGCCACTTATTGGCACTGGTGGGCCATCAAAATGTCAGCGGCATAAAAGCCACTTGGATTCCGCACCTTGGCAGGCTAAGTGATAAGTTTGGACGAGGAAATTGATGCACTCCCCAGACTGGCATCAGAGAAAGATCTCCCGGTGAACGTCGACAGAGTTCGCTAGTACCACTCTGTGCAGCCCTCCTGTGATAGTAGATTGGGCAAGTTCCTAGTCCCTAGTAAAGTATCCGCCTGGGTAAGTTACAATGTCCGAGGGATCTTCGATTTCATCAGCATAAGCTTGTTCATGAACCCCGGCAGATGCTTCTAAGCTAGAAGATATGCCAGTAAGTCTAAGAACTCTTAATCGTGCGGTTCCTGTACAGAACCGCCAAACCCTAGAATTGAGTCGAGTCCCGGCAAGGCAACGGAGGTAGGGCGCCGCTGTTTCTCATTGGTGGACAGCATGAGCATTGCGGAATAACTGAGCACTTGTAACCGCAAAAACAAGAGAACTTGATACTCAATCCGTGTCGATTGTCACTGTCACTTGTCAAATGAAGGGTGGATGTGAAGGGGGCGATGCAGTCCGGGGACGTTCGAGTTGAGGTTGACCTCGATTTAGATAAGCGACACGCTAACTGAACTGGGTCTAGGGCGGGACGAGCTGAAAAGTCCGCTTGATCCCCAAACACTCTCGAAACGAAACCTCAAAACCGCCATCCTGTCTGAGTCCATACTCGCTACTTTCTCCATTTCTTCCCAAGTCGGGTCTAGCGTTCCAATTGGCATGGATGCATCCCTGTCTTGCTTTAATTTCCGATCTGGCCGGCGGCGGAAACCGATCACCCTGCTTCAGGTCTTTGGTGAGGAGATTCTGGGTGTGTATCTGTGGTAGTAAACAACGAGACGGCAAGGTCATCTCCAGCAGATCTCCATACGTGTTATCAAGAGAGCACAGGCGGTTTCTTGCTATCCGATGCCAAGAGAATGGTACTTGACTCTATGGTACAACTTCGGCATGCTTTCAGCAGTTCCATACGGAAACCCCAAGTCTTTTTCGTTTCTTCCTGGTTTCCCCTCTGCAATTTAAGCGAGTACTCATTGGCTTGGCTTCCGTAGGATCATTGTCAGGGGCTTGGGGTTAGCTTTCTATATGTGGTGGCTATCCCGTTCTTTGCAAAGTCAAACCGAGTCCGAATAATTCGTTCCTTTTCCAAAACTTTCGCTGCTCCTCGGTCGCTTTCACTCTGTCATTGACTATTACTTGTACCTGGTGTANAGTAAATCCACTCATTCTATATTAATATGAAGTTTCTGTGTCTTTGTGGGGCGTATGGGAGCTCAGATGTAAGATACGCTCGTTCTTTGTATATTCCACCATGTGCTGACAACTTCATGCAGAAATTCAGAGTTCAGCTTGGTATGCTCACACTTAGTACCTTCTGAATGCCCGCGGCTAACCAATTAATAGCTCCTCTGGTCAACGAGCTTGCCTCAGATAATACTGCGGAACTTCATTTCATACATGGTCCGGTACAGGCCTACCCACCTGAAGGCTTTGAGGAATATTTTGGACAAGCACCCTACTATCGCTTCATTGAGCCCAACAAAGGAGATGGCAATGGAGAAGGCGACGATGTTCTGGAGCGCATTCGGCACTTCCCCGAGGGGGCCACAGCAGAGGATCAGATGCGAGAGCTCATGAGCTATGGTGCTGGTTCAGTTGGCTCAACTCCTGACTCCTCCGATGATGGCAGCAACTACGGCGACTATTCAAACTCAAGTGCCCAGAATGCCATGGACTATCTGTACCAGATTATGGAGAAGGACGGTCCTTTCGACGGGATTGTTGGCTACTCAGAAGGGGCCACTGTTGCGGCGACATTATTGCTGCACGAGCAGAGACGTTTCGAGAGGGAAGGGAGGATTCCAATGTTCAAGTGCGCCCTGTTCTTCGCTGGATGGCCACCAATGACCCCCGAATTCGATGGTATTGTTCTTGCAGACGAGACCGATCTGACCATCACCATTCCTACTTGCCACATCAGTCAGTCTTTACCTCTCCCCCCAGTTTCAAGTTCAGATACTAACATAACACTTAGTCGGCTCTCTCGATCCTTACTTGGCGGGCTCACTCGCACTCTACAACATTTGCGACATGGACACAGCAATCCTCTTCGATCATGCTAAGGGTCACACCTTACCACGGCATAAAGACACTGTCCGAGAACTTGGTGACGTTATTCGGAACATGATAGCTGAGATATGATTACATTGGAGACATGGTACCCATCAACAGCAGATTTGCGCATTCATTTCACAGCATAGGCGGCGGCGCATAGTGCGGGGTAGTCATTGGGCAGGTACCCCTTTGCATTCCTGCAATTACATAAATTATATTCATAATAGAATGCCAGACATTTTTGAAGCTTCAATCCTCAAATCCAACTACTTTGTCCATTAATCGCGGTGCACCTTCCGCTCTGGAATTGTGGTTTCCTCCATTCGGCGATTTTACCATGGTGGCAATGCATGCCTCTGATAATCCTTTGATCGACAATCATGCCAGGATTGCCCATCCAGGAGACTCGAATCCTCCTGACATTTTCCCCTCGATTCAGGTGTCGCTGAGTCGAGCCAATCGCTTGGACGTTTGTTTGTTCCGGTCTGTGCACATGCGGAAAGCTCCTCCAGCTAAACCCGGTCAAAGCAAGCTCTCTCTCCAGAATTACAGGGATCCACCAGATCAAGATCAGGTCAGATCTACCCCTTGTTGCAGATCTATTGTGCTTATTCCCCAGTGAGCCCGTTTAAGAGGCACTGATCGCCCGTCTAAGCTCAGAATCTCGCAAACATCGTGTCTCACTGACCGAAAAACTCGGTTTCACTGATACCACTACCGCCTCAGAAATGTTTGGCAGAGAGCCGCCCGGCCAAAAGAAATAAAGGACGAACAAGATGTACTGGCGAGTTCTTGGCTAAAACGTTGAAGGAAGACTTCTGTGTTTGTGCTTTCACAGCCTCCTGCGCCTGGGCTGTGGCGAAGCTTGTCAAAAGGTATGCACGGCTCACAGTTAATGAGAGGATGAATTGAGGCAGATATTGTTGCGGTGTTCATTCCAAGTTTGTTTGCTAGATTTTGAAACTATTCATGATGGGGATAGAAACTTTTGACGATAATTCAGAGAGGGAATGGCCGGCATCACCAGGACCGGAGAGCCCGACTTCAGAATCGGCGCATGAGCGTTTACTGCCAGCAGAAGAGATTGGTAATGCTGAAATCCAAGATGGTGAAAAGTCTGGAGAACAGGAGAAGAAAAAGACTCCGCCCCCACCGGGAACGGCGACGCTTTCAAGTTTTGTGGTACGGGAATACGATACCTCAGCTTCGAGTAATGCTGATGGGAAAATTAGAGAATTTTCGCATACTCCACGTACAGTGACAGAGTTCTTCTTCTCCTAGCAACTCTTGCCTCAATATGTACTGGTGTGACTTTGCCATTGATGAACATCATATTCGGTAATAAATGAATAATTGGTGACTGGAAGCTGCTTCGCTGACATTCGCCAGCCCGTCTCGTTGGAACATTCGGAAAATTATACAGCGTGAAGGAAGGCGAAGGCCCTGAAGCCTTTCTCGTAGGCATCAATGGCATCGTGTATGTCTTTTTCTCGTAGTTATATTTGAAGCAGAAGCTAAGTAAACTGTAGATTATACCTGGTCTACTTGTTTGCAGCCAGGCTGGTGCTTGACTACATCGCGATGGTACGTAACTTGATGTATCTCTCACCTTGATTACTGACCAGAGAAAAGTTCGGCTTCCGCATGGCAGGTCTTCGAATCTCAGCTGCAATGCGCCTTTCGTATATTCAAGCTCTCTTCGCTCAACCAATCTCCGTACTGGATGTTCTCCCACCAGGTCAAACAGCAGCCATCATTACTGTCACAGCGAACATCCTCCAAGTCGGCATCTCCGAAAGACTCTCAATGCTAATTCAGAATGTATCTCTCATCATCACCGCTCTGATCATAGCTTTCAGCTACAATTGGCTGCTAACAGTAGTGACAAGCACTGGTCTCATATTCATCGCCCTTGTGTATAGATACACGATTCCTCGATTCATAAATAGTATGAAGGAGGTGGGAGAGGCCGATAGAATGTCATCCGGTGTTGCTAGTGAGGCGTTTACCTCTATCAGAATGGTTGCCGCCTGTGGTGCTGAGGAGAAGATGGCCTCAAAATATGCCGAGTGGGTTGAAGAATCCCATCGACGAGGTCTTCGGATGTCACCCTTGGTTGCCCTGCAGCAAGCTCCTAGTATGTATCAATGCCGTTTAGCTCAACCAATCTCTAACCATTTTCCAGTTTTCTTCGCCATTCAAGCGTAAGCTATTCGAAGCCTTGTCTTTATTTCAAACTGATTTTTTAGAATATGTGCCTTGGCATTTTGGTTTGCTGTAAAATTGTATCAAGGAACTTATATCACCAGCGTCACAACAATGATCATGTGAGTATTCACTGTCAGTGGATGTTGGATCTCGGCTAACTTGAGAAGCGTTCTCACATCCGTATTGATGATTATGACATCTCTCGGAAGCACAGTCACACCCGCATCGGCAGCCATGCACGCTGCAAGTGCTGCGAGTATCTTCTTCTCCATCATTGATGCCCCTCAACCTCAAACATCAGGTCTTGAAGGACCGCAAGTGAGCTCTCAGGAAGATATTGTTTTCGAGAATGTTAACTTCACCTATCCACTGCGAGCTGATGTCAAGGTCCTCGATAATCTAAGCTTGCGCTTCCCGGCGGGGAAGATGACTGCAATTGTTGGGGCATCAGGATCAGGGAAGAGCACGATAGTTGGACTCATCGAGAGGTGGTACGAGCTGGACGGCAATATGACGGACAAGATAATGGTAATTCACCTGCTCCTACACGTCTTTAGTCCTAATCAAACTTCTAGACGCTATATTTTCGAAACGGTACCATTAAAGCCGGAGACAAGCATTTGCAGGAAATTGATCTCAAGTGGTGGAGATCCCAGATCGGTTTGGTACAGCAAGAGCCATTCCTCTTCAATGACACGATTTATAAGAATGTTGAGTATGGCTTGATCGGAACAGAGTGGGAGTTCGAGTCAGCACGTACCAAGAGAGACCTGGTGATGCAGGCTTGCAAGGAAGCATTTGCAGATGAGTTCATCACGCGACTTCCACACGTATGGATTTCCGTTCGCCTATCTATTTCACAACTCACTCTCTCAGGGATACAAGACTGCAGTCGGAGATGCAGGCATCAAGCTCAGCGGTGGCCAGCGCCAAAGAATCGCAATCGCGCGGAGCATCGTCAAACAGCCCAAGATACTGATCCTCGACGAAGCAACATCAGCAATTGATGTCCATGGTGAGAAAATCGTCCAAGCAGCTCTAGACAAGGTATCGAAGGGCCGCACCACGATCACGATCGCTCATCGGCTATCGACCATCATGAAAGCTGACAACATTGTTGTCTTGAAGAAAGGCCAGGTCGTACAGCAGGGAACACACGATGATTTGCTTACCGATACCGAGGGTGCATATTGGCATCTTGCTAATGCGCAGCACTTATCTTTGGGTGATGAGAAGGCCACGACGATGGAGGAGATGGATGATGCGGCAAGTCAAGCCAGCGATCTTACAGTTTTGGATAGATTGAGTCTCGACTCGACTCGCGGTGAGCTCGAAGAAGATGATGCCTACATTCCTCGAGGCTTCTTCGGGAGTTTTGGAAGTCTACTATGGGAGCAACGATCGAATTTCTTGTGGTATTGTATCATGCTGCTGGGTGCGCTTGGCGCAGGAGGTAACGGATCCAAAACATCCAGCACTATGGATCGACATGCAATGACTGACCTGAGACAGCTGCTTTTCCAATTCAATCTTACCTATCAGCGAAAATGTTCTCAGTATTCAGTCTCTACGGGGATGAGCTGGCGGAAGAAACTGGCTGGTGGTGCCTCATGTTTACAGCCCTAGCAATCTTCGTAGGATCGAGTTACTTCATTCTCGGCTGGTCAGCCAACACAATCTCCTTTGTAAGTGCTTTCCCCAATCGAGTTGCACCATGTTCTAACAATCTCATCAGCATGTTACATCCACATACCGTCAAGAATATTTCTCCAATGTTCTCAAAAAGCCCATCTCGTTCTATGACTCTGAGGAAAACTCCATCGGCTCCCTCACATCTCGCATGGCCACCGACCCAACGCAACTTCAACAGCTCCTTGGGATCAATATGGCATTCGTTGTAATTTCAGTCTTCAACATCCTAGGCTGTGTAGTTCTCTCCTTCTACTTCGGATGGAAACTCACGCTAGCTGCTGTCATCACCTCCATGCCAATCATCCTCGCAGCTGGCTTCTTCCGATTTCGTTTCGAAACCCAGTTCGAGAAGATGAATTACGCCGTCTTTGCTGAGAGTTCTAAGTTTGCGACAGAGTCAATTGGTGCGTTCAGGACTGTCTCATCCTTGACTCTTGAGTCAGAGATCTGTGGCAGGTATCAAAGATTGTTGGAGGACCATATCAAAAATGCTTTTCGCAAAGCAGGGATTTCAACTTTGGTATTTGCGTTGAGCGATAGTATACCTCTTCTTTGTATGGCATTCGTTCTGTGGTAAGTAATTCGACATAAGTACTTGAGCTCACGCTAAATTGCTGTTTAGGTATGGCGGCATCCTTCTATCTCGCTTCGAATACACACCTTTCAGTTACCGTAAGTAGTTATCAGATCGTTTTACGACTGCATAGGCTTATTCTCCACAGTTGTGGTATATTTGGCAATTGTTCAAGGAAGCATCAGTGCAGGACAGTTTCTAAGTTTCGGGCCTAGTAAGTTACCCCGCAATTATTTACACGTATACACTCACATATCTATCCAGACATTGCACAAGCATCGGCATCCGCGAACAGAATTCGAGAGATGAGATCAATAGACAAATTTGAAACTTCTGGCAAGGAACTTGATCTTCCTTCCTCGGAAGACGAGGAAAAGCACAATCGCGGGGTCAAAATCGAACTGAAAGATGTTTGGTTCAGGTACCCAACGCGTGACGTTCCAGTTCTGACGGGACTAGACATGACTGTGAGCTGATACATCTATGTCATACTGTCAGAGCACGACTGACTCTTTGAAGATCGAAGCTGGGCAATTCGCTGCCATCGTTGGGCCATCTGGTAAGCGAAGCCCCTTTCTCCAAATGTTTTACCCTCGCTTAAGAAAATGAACAGGGTGTGGCAAAACAAGCATCATCTCTCTTCTCGAAAGGTAAGCATCCCATCTACCCTATCGATCTCATGTGCAGAACTGAGAGCAACCACCAGATTCTACAAGCCCGAGCGCGGCACAATCCTCATGCACAACACCGACATTACCAAACTCTCACTCCCGGCCTATCGCTCCCACATCTCCCTCGTTTCGCAAGAGCCCTCAATCTTCTCCGGTACCATCCGCTCCAACATTCTCCTGGGTGTTGACCCCTCCACCCCAGACATCGACACTGCGCTCCACCTAGCCTGCCAACAAGCAGACATCCACACCTTCATCACATCCCTCCCTTCAGGCTACTCCACCGAAGTTGGCGCTCGCGGTATCGCGTTATCTGGAGGCCAGAAGCAGCGCATCGCGATAGCACGCGCGTTGATCAGGAATCCAAAAGTCTTGTTGCTGGATGAGGCGACAAGTAATTTGGATTCGGAGACGGAGAGGGAAGTGCAAAGGGTGTTTGAGGAGAGTGGCAAGGGAAAGGGAAGAACGATGGTGGTCGTGGCGCATAGGCTTGCGACGGTGCAGAATGCGGATGTGATTTTTGTTGTTGATGGGGGAAGAGTGGTCGAGAAAGGAAACCATGGTGAGTTGTTGGGGTTGAGGGGGGTGTACTGGCAGATGGTAAGTCAATTTCCTTCTCGCTGTTCTGGTCAGTATGGAACTAATTCGGATGCAGTGTCAAGCGCAAGCTTTAGATAGATAGGAGATCTTACTCACAGAGATCATTCATAGATTATCATGTCTAGTAGATTGAAAAGATTTCTGGAGAAAAATGTTCTATTCTTGGATGTTGCTCTAAGCTATGCGAGAAAATTTAGGAGTTCAGAGTGAAAATGCTCACTTGATCCAAGTCTTCATCAGGCTGGCTTCATCGGGGTCTGCTGCAGTGGTCGGGACCGCTCTCTCTGTCACGGCAGCCGCATACAGAAGTCCCCCAGCAGCAGTAGACTCGGAAGCCGTGATCGTTGGGAGCTTGATGGTTACCTCTGGATTTGCCATGCGTTCTCTTATGACTCGAGCTCGAGGCGCGCGCTTGACAGCCTGCATCTGACTCTCAATACAGAAGTCCAGCATGTTGTAGCACGTCGAGAAGTCTGCCACAGCACGAGCCCCAGCTTTGTTGGAGGCCCGTCCGAGAATTGATGGTTTCACGGACATGAGGCGGGCCTGTCCTTCGGGTCCTGCTGCTGCGTTCGCATTTCCACTACTTAGTTGTCTCATGATAAGACCGCAGTAGATGTACTGGTATGTCTCTGCACATTCTCCGAAGCCGTTACTTTCTCGATCGGCTGGAACTTGGGCGTCGTTCGCGCAAATGCATAGGATATTATCCCAGCATCCTTGGACACTCCGGCGTTCAAGGAAAGGAGCGGACGAAGAGGATACCTGGTGGCTAGTGGCGACCTTGCTGGTGCTATTACCGGACATGAAATCTGGAATAACGTGGTATTTGATGGAGTACACAGCGAAGCCAACGACCGTGGCTGCCGCAAGGATCGCAACCAGGCCCAAAAATATCCTTCCGATAAGTCTTTGACGGGGGGTTGCTCCTCCTGGTGTCCGGCGAGGCTCTGAAACTATTGGAGCTGTCTTCTCCCATGGGACATCATGAAACTCCGAGTTCTCGGACCTGTTGTAAGTTGGAGGAAGTGTAGCTCCATGCACGCCTCGGAGCTTTGCCGCATCTGGGGGCATATTGTGTGAATGTGCAGACATGTTGTTCAATTGATTGAAAGGGGCTGATTCTGCAGATAGACTTGGTGGTATGGAGTTCTGAAATACACTTTCGAGTAAGTTGTATGACGAGGATTTCACAGATGAAGAAGTCCTGACTTTATAACTAAGTGTGAGTGTGCTGTCTACTGACGCGAAACAGGTATCACTGGTTGGTGTAGTATTGTTTTGTACAAGTCCCTTTGTTATGACTCTTGCTCTCACACTAACCAAGTATCGGTGCTGTCATTCTTTGTTTCACGCTGTCATTCAATTGTTTAAAGGTGTTTGTTTGTCAATTTATGTCCAAAGTCTTGGCGAAAAGCCATTTTCCACTGAGATTAAATTGCAGAGGTGATCAATTCTCACTCTACACGTGCGTGCGAATGTTCGAGTGTTCCAGGATCCGTCCAGTTCAAGCGATTAAAATGATGTTCTGGTGACTTTATACCGAAGGGATTGCGGTTATACCAACAGCATGGAAAGCAACCCGTTATGTCTCAATCCGAAAGATCTTGGAACAGAAGCGAAGAAGAATCTTTTCACACTTAGGATAGGAATATCGGATAACCTTCATCAAGTGAGTGTCAAGTGAATACATCAGAGTATGCTGCCGTAATATTAACCGTCCTTGCCTTCCTTCTCGTATTAACTGGNAAATGCACTGTTCCACCGCCAGTACATAGCAAACCCTAAGCAAGCGTAGCCCATCTAGATCCCAAAGCGAGAGGCCGCTCTGAATGCTCGGTAGGATACGGTGGTTTCAGACCCCAATTGCTTGCATCATAAAAGCACTTCCTAGGCGCACTTGAAGCCTTCGAACCTTATTCTGCCGCTATCGCGTCCGCAAGCTTAGTCTTGAGCTGCCTTCCTCATTTCGTCCCAACGAGAGCTCTGACATTCGTCAGCGGAGGAGACGATGGTGACCATATGTATGAGTCCATCTGACTGTGTCTACCCTATGGATCAGGACTGTTGACCATGGATTGGTTGGGTATAGGCTGCAGCCACGACGAAAGCAGTATCATGACAAGTGAGGATCGTAATCTCATCCACAGCGACGATGACCGACTTTCATAACGAAGGACCAAATATGGCTGACCGACAGGTGTATGGTATGGAAGACAACTTCCTGGTGAATGGTTTGTTGACGAGCGGTCCAGGCATTAGCGGTAGAATACGTCGGAATTCGAACCGCCCAGTTCTGATGTGGAGTATTTCTCGTAAAGTGTCCTGGCTCTCTTTCGGTATGTCCGAAACACCACTAGGGAATAAGTGAGTGACGCAATGAACGATGCACTGTTGAGTCCGTAAGTAATATGCGGCAATCCCAAAGCATAATTCACCTACAACACGGCGCTTGAGAGCCCAATCGCAACGTAAAGGTAAATATCATTCCAGCCCCTCTCTTGCCAAGCCGAAAAATCCATAGCTATGTTCCATGCAAATGGGATGATCCATATCGAGAACTTGAATGTGTTGAAGCAAAGATACAGCTTCGGCGACAAGTCGTTGTGGATGTACATGGATAACTCGACGGCATCGATCAAGAAAGCGATGACTGCAAGGACAAGATTGACAACAGTCCACCTACAATATATTAATACATGAGCTAAGGAGATGCAACAAAGCAACTTACGCCTGTACGGTAGATTGAGAGTTCCCAAAGCTATCTTCCGGAGCATTGACTTCGATACCGATGAGGATAGCAAGCACGATCATACTGATCGCTAAAAGTGGGATTTGAACACTCCACATGGGAATAATCCATCTCTTCTTCCAAGTCCTGTGAGTAATAAGAGCGTGCATTATTGGGGAGGTAAATTGTCCAAATGGGACAAGAAGGCGTGAAAAATTCGAAATCGAAACCAGGAAGCAAGCAACAGTCGAACGAGCAGTGCGAGAGTCTTTCTATATGACCAACCACCAAGAACTGACCGTTACGTGTACGACTCCATCCGCAGCACTTCACCGGAAAGCCTGGATCGGTACTTGACATCGCCGCCAAAGCGCAGTGCTTTCGAACAATACCAACTGTCGTACCAAGGCTTGCCAACAGCAACATTGATTGGCCTTCAGGGCTTCCTTCACGAAGCGAGGTCAGCAATGGCATAGCCTCGTCGTCAGCCGATTTTACCGGCGCCTTGTACCCCAAGGAATTGATGATGGGCCCAATTAATTGTTGCATTAGCCGCCTGATGGCCAAGGGGGAGGCTGGGATGACGCTCAGATAGGGCTTCCGAGACTCCCGGTCGATGACCTTCGGCCTTCGTAACAGCGTCAGCCAATCGCTCGGCCTCTTGGTTCCGTTCCGACCATCGTTCACACGTACGAATTTTATTTAGACGTTCGAGACTTTGACCTTCAATGACCTCACCTAAGTCTTCTCTTTCGTGAGCGGAATTCCACGGCGAAATTTCTTCGCTCAGTCTCGAAAGACTTTTCTTGCGGGACAGAGGCGTTCAATTTTTGCTCTTCGGCTTCTCCTTCCGGCGTCTTTTCAATGAGAAGTACAGCATGACACGAGAATTCGAATTCCAACCAAATTTTTGAGACAACATCTGCCTAGCTCATAAGTGCCAAGTGACACCGCTCTCTGTGAGGCTGGGGCTGCTTTGGTGTCCATGTTTGCGGCGTAGAAGGATTGTTGGGTTTGACGATACTTGGCTGTTTGCCTTCGTACGACTGGCCAACAGAATCAACGACTGCTGTCGCTCCTATATTGGGCCATGCACCTATACTACCGGCATTAATACCACAGCTATTTGATGTTAGTTTGTTGCTTCATATCGTCAGTCGTATGAGTTTATATGAGTTTCAGCTTGTTGGTTTGCCAGGCAACAATGCTTCTCACCGTTCATCACCACCCAATACATTATTTGCGACGCAAATGCGATGTATTCTAGGTATCTCTTATCTCACAATCGACTTGCGACTCTCATATCCTCTGTCGGGCTTTCTTTTACAACCAACGAGCGTACTTTCGAGAGTGACTCTTCAGCTTCCCGTTCAATCCGGCTGAGGAGTTCGTGGCAAGTCGGAATGTCATGAATCAATCCCATCACTTGACCAGCATACCACACCTAATTCAAAAATTAGCTCTTCGATCTTCACGAAGTCTCGAAAGGTCAATAAACTCACTCCACGATTGATATCGCCTTCAACCAACACCTCCCTCCCTTTCACGCCACTCACCAGCGGAGCCACCTCAGAAAACTCACCCTTCACACTCTCCCTCTCAATTTTCAACGCCGCATCAGTCATATTATTCGAATACAATCTCGTCGTATTCTTCCATCTCCTCAGCAAAATCGCCGTCTGTTCCTCCCCACCCTCCACAATCGCCTTCTTCACATTGGCGTGCACAGGCGCCTCGACCGTACACACAAACCTCGTCCCCATATTGATACCCGCGGCACCTAAACTCAATGCTGCCGCCAAACCCTGCCCGTCGGCAAAACCTCCGGATGCAATGAAAATCGTATCCGGGAATTCCTGCCTAGCTCTCGACAGCAGGATCAGAGAGGTGAGATCCGTTTCGCCTACATGACCGGCGCATTCGAATCCGTCGATCGAGAGAATGTCGACGCCCATTTTGACAGCGGAGCGCGCGTGCTTGATCGTTGTCGCTTTGTGGATCACCGTAATACCTGAGTCTTTGAGCTTGGAAATAACGGGTCCGGGGTTGTTGCCGGCCGTTTCGACGATTTTGATGCCTTCTTCAATTATTACTCGGGTGAAGGCGCCGTAGTCTGGGACTTTGAGTGCGGGGAGGAGGGTGATATTGACTCCGAACTGAGAATAATTAGTGTTGTTTTTCAAGATGTGACTTCATGTGAGATCCATACAGGCTTGTTTGTGAGCTTTTTGGTCTTTCGAATTTCAGCACGAAGCCACTCTGCAATTCAGGTCAACGAGGAACGTTGTAGACAAGAATCCACATGGATGCTCACCTGGATCAGGCTGTGTTAGAGCATTGATCTATGTATTCTGGTCAGACTTTGGTTACTAAACTACGAAGTCTGGAGTGCTTACAATTCCTAGTCCTCCAGCGTTGCTTACCGCCGCAGCCAGTTCCGCATAGGCAACCCATTGCAGACCTCCTTGTACAACAGGAACTTGCGCGAAGTCAGCAAATCGGTACAAAGTTCATGAGTCTGGTGAGTAAACTTTTGATTCCCAACTTCCTTGTTAAAGCAGTATCGAAAGGCATCTCGGCGAAATGAAAGAAGATACGAACAACCCCGAGCTCGATCAAAGAAGTACTTCTATATGTCGTTGACTTTCAAGAGAGGGATATGATGATACCTCCTCTATTTTGCGGCTACTAGATTGCCGCATCAGTCAACTTTTGCCGAAAGTTACCGCTGTTTCTGTGAATAGTAATCGCAAAATCAGCAGAACTCGGGTCGGTCATGGTATCCTCGAGCTACCCCACGTATGAGGTTCTCGACTGTCTAAACCTGCGGCACCAAAGCGGGGTAGCTACTAGGATTCTTGAGTTACGGACGTAGATTACATCTGGGGAAGGGACTCGGTGGCTTGACAATTCTATGTTTACTCATGTTCTCCAGCACCGAAAGTATGGAGACACCAGAACCTAGGCGGAAGCTACCCCACACTGCTCAATGGACTAGGAAAAATTGGATTATTCATTTACCTGCCTTTGTAAGTATTGTAATAGACTGGTTTGCAGTACGCGGTTTGAAGAAGTTGGCTTTGCATCGAGGCAACCAGGCTGAGGTTTCAGCGCTGCTTGGCAGAAAGCCAGACTATTTGGCGTAGCCGGCCTGTAATGAGCGGGACGACCCTTCGCCTGAGGATATTCAAGGTGTCAACAAATGATTTACAGAGCACAAATTCAAGCCAAAGATCGCCAATCGTGCTTCAGAATATAACATAGCCAAAATTTCCACGTATGAAGCGTCTACAATTTCGGGCCCGATGTTCTCTCCTCTGCCTTCGCACGCTCCACCAAAACCCTCCTCAAAACCTTCCCAGCCGTACTCTTCGGAATCTCGTCCACAAACCTCACACCACCTCTCAACTTTTTATACGGCGCCACTCTCTCCTCTACCCACTTCCCAATCTGTTCTGCCAACTCTCCCCCATCCTTCCCCTCATACCCTTTCGCAGACACGATGTATGCTCTCGGTAATTCCGTCGCTCTCTCCTTACTGTAAACGCCAATCACAGCAACGTCATCCACTGCCGGATGGCCCATCAACAACCCCTCAAGCTGAGCAGGAGCGACTTGGAAACCATTGTACTTGATGAGCTCCTTGAAACGGTCTGTGAGGAAGATGTTACCACTCTCATCAATGTAGCCGATGTCGCCGCTGCGGAACCAGCCAGAGGTGATGGCTTCGGAGGTTGCCGTGGGGTTGTTATGATAGCCTTTGAAGACATTAGGTCCACGGATCCAGAGCTCGCCTTCTTCTCCGGTAGGGACTTCAGCTTGTGTGCTGGGAGATACGACTTTCAAGCTCATGGAAGGGTAGAGTTTGCCGACTGAGCCGGCGGGTCTGTTCCATGTCTCTGTCCTCTGAAAGGTGTCAGTAACTTTCCTTCACATTTTCTATTTCAAAAGCGGGATAGAGGAGAACGTTTACCTGAGTTGTAATCCCGGGCGCTGCCTCAGACATTCCATAACTCTGCTTGACGGGACACTTGATTCTCTTGTGAATCATATCGATCAGATCTGGCGTGAGCGGTGCTGCTGCCGAATGCATCATTCGCAAAGAGCTCAGATCAAATTTGTCTATTACGGGATGTTTGGCGAGGAGCAGCACGACTGGAGGGACAACGTATGCTATTGTGACTTTGAAGTTCTGGATCGAAGACAGGAATTGCTCCAGGTCAAAGCGCTGCATGATATGCATCGGTACCCCTCGCAGGAGCGGGATGAATATCAAAGCTGCAATACCTGTAAACGTGACAAGGTCAGCACCCGTTTCGCAAACACCTACGAATCGATCTCTCTTCAGGATACATAGCACGTACCGTAGATATGAAACATCGGTAAGAATGAAATCATCGAATCTTCCTTCCAATTCTGGCTCCCCTGGTCCACCACCTCAGCTTGCAGCATATTCGCCACAAAATTCCTATGCGTGAGCATCACACCCTTCGGCAGACCTGTCGTGCCAGACGAGTATACTAAAAAGGCCATATCCTCCTCCGGTTTCAACCTCGTCTGCTTCGTCTGGACCTTCTCACTGTCATCTCCCGACCTTATCAGATCCTGCAGAAGCCCAACTCTTCCATTGCTGTCCTTCTCCCCAATGACGAGTATCCTTTCTGGCGACAAACCCACCTTCTTCGCCGCTTCGAGCGCGACATCCAAACAGGTCGTATGAGTAACCAGTCCTTTCGCGCCAGAGGATTTGAGAAGTGACGAGAGTTCCGAGACAGTGTACAGGTTGTTGAAAGGGCAGACCACACCACCTGCCCATAGCGTTCCGAGGACCACCGTACTGATATCTGCGCTGTTGGGTGTGAACAGGGCGAGAATATCGCCTTTCCGCCAGGACCATTTTCGGAGGAGTGCTGTGCCGAGAGAAATGGAATGTTGCTGAAGAGTGCTGAATGTGTGCTTCTTAGAAGTGGTGAGATCAATGTAGAGGGCTGGCGACGTGTCAGCTCTAGTTTGAGATTGGATGGAAAATCATTTAATTGCGCCAAAAAGAAAAAACTTACGGTGGTCGTCTGGGTATGGACGTTCAGCTCTTTCGAATAAGAATGTCCAGATATCAACATTCGGGATAGTAATCGGGGGGTACGAGGACTCGATTGGCATCTTCAATGTATTTGGGTGATCTATCTCCGGGAAGTAATGACAAAATACGAGAATACTGTCAAGTACAGAAGAGGTTCGATTTCTTGGACTTCGAAATCTTTATCTGAGATCATCAACATGATAGGCTAAGACTGAGTGTCTTATCCTCAAACCCAGTCGTTCTCCATTCTCGAGCGGAGGCGCAGAGCGGGCCATCTTTCTCTGAATCCCGCTGTATCTAACCTTAAACACATCGTCGATCAGTTTGCCGAATGCGATAGGGCGTTTTCACTAATCATAAAAGAACACTTCCAAACCTTGACACTGCCGACCAAAGTTTCGGATGGCCATGGTTGCTCCCCATACGTGCGTTAATAGAAAGTCAAAGCTGGGGAATGGAGAAGGGTGGAGAGAAAGTCTTGGTGTTGTGATTACTATTCAGGGTTCGGGCCTCGGCTAAGCTGGACCCTGAAATGCTCCTCGCGGGGGAAGCTGGAGGCTGGAAAGCTCAAGCTCTCAGGTCAGCACGTGTCAATTTATCAACGACGATAACGACATTCTGACCTCAGCACAACTATAGCCACCCCATTCGCGATTAACAGATATCGAGATTCGATTCGGGTCAAATCATAGGTTCTCACAATGCCACCAAAATCCCCCAAAGGAGCGTCCCTAACAATCTACATCGATTGCGGTTTGTCCCCTCCTGCTCATTTCCCATCCCCATCTCAAAACCACCACAAACTCACATCCCCACGCAGTATCACCCTACTCCTGGTTCGGCTTCACCAACATCCTCAAGCACCGACCCGGCCTCCTCGCCCACGGCGTCAAAGTCGACATCCAACCCTTCTTTCTAGGCGGCGCCCGCGATGCAGCTGGGAATCCGTGGCAGCCGACCCCGAAATGGAAAGAGGCGTTTGCGAAGCAGGATACGGAGTTGACTGGTGAATTGTTGGGAATCAAGACGGTGCAGCCGGATATTTTCCCGATTGGGAGTTTGTTTGTGAGTTTTGTTGATTTCTGTTCTATTTCTTTGGGGAGAAGATGAGGATTGAGTGGTATGAGGGGGTATGGCTTGTAGAAGAGGAGCATATGATATAAGATTCTTGAAGATGAGACTGAATTGATGAAGAGAAAGCTGATATCCCCCATAGCCCGTTCGTGTAGCAACGTACATCAAGAGAAACTATCCCGACCAAACCTTTGAGTCAACCTTCCTCGCCCTCGTATCCTCTTACTGGGCCAAAGGAATCGACATCTCCAAACCACCCGGCATTATTCAAGCTCTCTCCCATCTCTTCTCCACTTCTGAAATAGAAAGTATCATGAAGGGAGCGATCGAGCCTGAGAACAAGAAGGCTGTTATTGACACGACAAAGGAGAGTGGGGCGTTTGGAGCGCCTTGGATTGTGGGTGTTGATAGTGAGGGGTTGAAGAGGAGTTGGTTTGGGAATGATAGGTGGGATCAGGTGTTCTGGCATTTGGGGGTGCCGTTTGAGGGGGTTAAGGTGTTGGAGTCGAGGGAGAGTAAGTTGTAGGAGCTTTGGAAAGGGTCAGGAAGAAGTCTGGCTTTGTAAATAGGTTAAATGGAGCTATCAAGCCTGTTTGGGTAAGACGTTTTAGTGACCACATACATTCACCTCATTATAGCTCACGAAATTTGACGTCGTAGGTAAATCAGGCTGATTCGCTCCACATGTCTTACATACACATTAATCTTGAATCTCTTCAAATCATGCCTACATAGATTTACACCCTATGCTTACCAGACCCTTTTTCATCACAATCCAATCAATCCTTTTCACAACTTCGAAAACATCCCCTCCTTCTGCGCCCTAACATCCAACTCATGCGTCCACGTACTCCTGGGCTGCGTATGCACAAACCAATAAATGCCCGCCAAATCCGTTGGCTGCATCAACCTCATCTCCACCTCCCCCAACTTCTCCTTCTCCCCCTCCCTCTCCCACTTCCTCCTCGTCACGCCCCCAATCAACTTCCCATCCACCGGCCCGTCCACCACCAAATGCGCAGCATGGATACCCTTCTCCTGATACTCCCGCGTCACAATCTGCGCCAGACTCCGCAGTCCGAACTTCCCTGGTGAGAAACTAGACAGCCCGGGACTACCCCTCAGACTACCTGTGGCACCGGTGAAGATGCAAGTTCCCTTTCCTGCCGCTAACATGTCAGGTAGTACGCATTTGACCGACCAGAATGCGCCGAAAAGATTGATCTTAGTGAAATTCTCGAACTCCTCTGAGCTGGTATCGAGGATTGAGCGGCCATTGACACGGCGTGCTCCAGCATTATACACAAGTACATTCACAGGACCGAGATCTTGCTTGATAGATGCGAAGGTTTTGATGATGTCTGACTCGACGCGCAGATCTGTGATGTAGTATTTGGCTGTGTGAGAACCGAAGTCGCTGGCTATGGAGGAGACCATTTCTTGGAGTTTGGTTTCCGTGCGTGCGAGGAGCGCGACGGTGAAGCCTTCTGAGACGAACTTTCGGGCGACTGCTTCGCCTATACCTGGCCCTGCGCCGACGACTGCTAACACGGGCTTGGAGGATGGATTGAAGGGTGGCATGGTCAAGTTGGTGTACTGAGGGTGAGATAGATGTCAATGATGATGTGGTGTTGAAGGTGGGCTTGATGAATGCGGGGTTGGGATGAGGGGAACAGAAAAGGGAAGTTATATGAGATAAGAAGTGACCCTTGCGTGCGTATGGATCACAAGTGAGGAATATAGAAGGGATCTTGGAGCTCTCATACCGCCAGGCTCGGAAAAGTATGAGCTTGATCTGAGATGAAGTGAGGTCGGCTCGGTTAGGTTGGGGGCTGAATACTAATCAAGCCTAAGACCTCGGCTTGAACACGCTGAGTGAGTTTGTGATCAGAACACCAAGCAAAAACCTGAATCAATATGCGATATGAGAAGATGAGACTTGACATACATCTCTAATGGTTGTATAGAAAGTAAAAAATTGTATCGTTATGTGTATCCTATAAAGTTCGGTTACTGCCAGATGGGTAGGTCACTGAGTTGACAGGCCTGAAGAGTTGAGGATCCTCGCTAATCCTTATCGCAGAACACCCGTGGACAGTTTTCAGTGCACGAGGGCGCTGTGTCTCCAGGCTTACCATCGCCAAGGTTTCTTCCAATTGACACAACCGGGCGCTGATTTTACAACGAAGAAAGTTAAGCTCTGGGCATGCCAATTGATATAAGCTTAACAATATATCACTGGGTATGCGAAGGTTTCCCGCAGGCTATGAATTCCCTTCCAACCTTTACTGCCCGAACAATGCCACTGCAGCGTTCCGGCCTGTCATGGGTACCAGTGTGCTGTGTTTCGCTGAAGTTGGGACTGCTTCTATCCCCGAATCAAGATTGCCCTCAGAACCTGGGATATCGGCTGCTGCAAACAGAAAGAGAATCGAAAATCTCTTATGATCCCTGAGATCGATTCTTTTGAAAGAAATGAGCATGTCAGAAAAAGGACAAAAATGGCTGTTCCTAGCTGTGCCACACTAGCACAGGCTGAAATGCAGCACCAAAAGCTTACCTCGACTTCCACGTTTTTCACACAGCACCAAGAGCGACAAATCTCATGCGTCCCCAGCCTGTAAGTGTAGATCTTTATATGGATCAAGAAGCGAACACAACACCACATGTCCATCTCATCTCACTATAAAATCGCGGTTCAAGCAGGTCAAAGACCAGATTTCTGCCGTATCCTACTCATCGGAGATAATGGCTCGGGCAAAACATCACTCATAACACGGGTCTGTAGTCGATCCCTTTCCCTAAACCTCTTCAGAATCCACTGAGTACTGACGTTTCCAAGTTCATGTTCAACACCTTCACCTCTCTCCCCTCACCAACCCCCACCACAGCACCCAACCGACATCGCACGCAACGGCTCGTCACCTCCTCCCCTTGCATCATCGAGCTCGTGGAAGCCGAGCCGCAACCCAGCCACTCTGTAGACGGAAACGTAAACGAAGAGATTTTAAGAGAGATCGCGAATGCGGATGCGGTGGTTTTGGTCTATAGTATTTGTGGGTTGAGATGGCATCCTTTGCATCGGGAGGTTGAGAGGGAGAGGGATGCGTGGAGGAGGGTGCCGCTTGAGGGAATTAGACGGCTTGGAGGGTTGGTCAGGCGAGGAGAGGAGAGAAGTGGGAAGGCGGGAGAGGGTTGGGGTGAGGGAGAGGGGGGAGAGGATGGAGAGGAGGTGGTTATGATGGTGCTGGGGTGTCAGAGGGATAGAGAGGATTTGAGGATTGTGAGGGAGGAGGATGGGAGGGCTGTGGCAGTGGAATTGGGATGTGGATTTGTTGAGGTTGAGGTGGAGAGTGGATGTGAGGATGTCAATGCTGTTATGGATAGTCTTGTTGTGCAGGTGAGGGATCGAAGGAAGAGGAGAGCCGAGGACAGCTGTGAAGAGACGATGGAGCTACCTAGAAGAAGCTCATCCGCTGCAACAGCGACAGGGCTTTGGGAGAGAATGCTGGGCAGATAGACAGGCTAGGATATCATGTAGGTTTCCGTGCTGGAAGCTGGATGGAATGATTGCTGCATGGACTATATGCATAGAATCGAAATACGGCCGCTTACATAGATATGTAGCTCATGCAAGGAGTCGTCTGGTACGATAATGGTCGGAAGTCTTAGATGAGGTAGATTTGAAGAGCATGAAAATCGAAGCTGGGATATGTATTCCGTTCTCATCCATCGTACTCATAGTAGAACAGTCTAATAGACTCGGAGACCAAATTTATCTCCGAAATCTGAATTCGGTGCTTCCCCTTGTTCCCCACTGTCCGCAACCCCAGACTTCCCCTCCTCATATTTTTAATCCGGCTTGAACTCGGCATCTCTAAACATACCACATTCACTATACAACAACGGATTTCCTCCCGCGTCAAGCTCTGGAACCGCTGTCACGATACTTATGAATGACAGATGCGGCATCCCATTGGATGGGAAGTGCAAGTGTCCTGGTGCCATGGAGCGGGGTCGAGCGTTGTGATGTGTGTGGATGTCATCAAAAAGTGTCGATCTCCCTTGGCGTTGCCGAGGTGAGGTGGGCGTTCTTGGGGATGCTTGATCGTGACAAGACTTGCAATACTCTTGGTGGGGAGAATATTTTGAAGGATTGTTGGAAGATAAACTCAAAACTTGCAACGAAGGAATGAGAAGAAGGAAGGAATTATGCACTCAGGTCTTACTGCAGATAGCCGTTGGGAACACTTCTAGACTCCCTTGCAGGAGTTCTATCCTAGAAAAAATGTCTTACCGATCCTGGTACAACGCTCTCTCACTTGCCGCATGTCACAACAGCAATATCATCGTAGATATAAACCAATCAATACCCTTACCAATAAAATCTAGAAGCCCAGAATCGTAGTATAAACCAATCAACACCCATAACCATACAATCTAGAAGCCCAAATCGAATTCCCATCCAACACAATCCGATTTAACAAGTCTGGATACTTGCTTCCGGAGCATATAGGCTAGTGTGATCTGATCTTCTGGCTTACTGTGCTGAAATGAACGTGTTGACAAGCGGGTACAAATTTCAGTAGCCCGCCCGTCGCCCGCTTCTCAGTTGATCTTCACCTCTACCTTGTCGGCGCGTCATAGCAAGTTGATTTTAGTTCACCTTTTGTTCTTAAAGTGACAACCTCCGGCTCCCCTCTTTTGACTTTTCTCTTTTCGCACCTCGAAAACCAACTTCCCTCTTCTACAGTCACCACCTCGAAGCGCGCATTCTTCAGCGCGTCTCATCAACCTCGATATATCTATAATCCAGTCGAGTCAAGTCAACACGCGCAACGCAACGCAACGCAACAATGAACCCCGAAACCGAAACCAAGACTCAAAGCAGCGGCGACGAGAAATACGCCGCAGGTCCAGGAGGTGAACTCGAGAATGGCAGTCTCCAAGATCAGAGCCAGTATGCGCTGCCTCCTGATCCTGATGCGCATTTGAGCGTTGATGAGAAGAAGGCTGTGGTAAGCTTTTTCCAAGGCGGGTGGTGAGAGAGACAAGAATGAGGAGTGTGGGGAAGTGGGTTGTGGCGTGGAATTGGCTGGGCGGTCAGGAATTGGCACCGAGAGAATGCATACTAATTTGTTGTGCCATAGGATCGCAAGTTACTCTGGAAGCTCGATCTTACTCTGATCCCATGGTATTTTTTCTCCATTCCATTTTGCAAATTCTTTCCAGTGGATGTGATGTGGTGCTCGAGAGCGCGCAATGCTTGGAGCTCTGCAGTGCGGGGCTTGGGTCGCGGGGTAGAGTGGGATGAACAAATCATCGCGTATTCCCCGTTTCCGCGTTTCAACGAGAAGTCTACCTTTATGATGGGGTGTACCAATGTTAACATATTCTTAGGCTCTGCATCCTCTACCTTCTCGCTTTCCTCGATCGTACCAATATCGGAAATGCCAAGATCGATGGTTTGCAAGCCAGTCTCGGTGATAAGAATGGACCCATGTCGACTGGGCGATACAATGCCTCTCTGTCGATCTTCTTCGTCTCTTACTCTGTCTTTGAGTGAGTCTATCCTGAAGGTCTATATTGTCGTCGTCGATTTTCCCAGAATCAGGAAACGACAATTGCACTCGGACCAATACTGACAAGATTTCAGGCCCTTGACCAACATCCTTCTCAAGCGCCTTCGTCCATCTGTCTTCATTCCGATCATCATGGTGATTTGGGGAATTTGCATGACTTTCATGGGCTTTGTTGAGAATTGGTCTGGCCTCATGGCTGCTCGGGTATGTTTCTCGCCGATATCCCATCACAAGGCTCTCGTTTAACAACGTCCAGTGGTTCCTCGGTCTTGCGGAGGCAGGTCTGTTCCCCGGTATCAACTATTACCTCTCCTGCTGGTATAAGCGTTCGGAATTTGGTATTCGTGCCGCCATCTTCTTCTCCGCCGCAGCTGTCTCTGGATCCTTTGGTGGTCTCCTCGCAGCCGCGATCGTTAAGATGGACGGACTAGGTGGTCGACCAGGCTGGGCATGGATTTTCATCCTCGAAGGAATCGTCACCGTCGTCTTCGGCTTCCTCTCCTTCTGGTGTGTCCACGACTTTCCCGATGAGGCCAAGTTCCTGTCCGAGCAAGACCGTGCTCGCGTCATTCGTCGCCTGAAGATGGACAAGCAGAGCTCAGCCGAACACGAAGAGTTCAAGATGAAGTACGTGTATATGGCTCTGAAGGATTACAAGATGTGGCTCGGTATGATCATCTATATGGGTTGCGACATGCCACTCTACGCCTTTTCCCTCTTCTTGCCAAGTATCATCAAGCAGATGGGATACAGCAGTACCACCGCCCAGCTCCTCAGTGTTCCACCATACGCCCTCGCAGCTTGTCTCACGGTGCTCATTGGATTCATCGCCGATCGCACACACCAGCGCGGTCTCTGCAACATCGGCGTCTCCATCATCGGTATAGTCGGTTTCTCCATGCTCCTCGGCTCAGACGATGCAAAGATCAAGTACGCAGGCACATTCCTTGGCGCCCTAGGTATCTACCCATGTATCGCAAACACCATCTCTTGGGTCTCCAACAACATCGAAGGTGTCTACAAGCGTGGCGTCGTACTCGGCTTCGTCATCGGTTGGGGTAACCTGAACGGTATCGTCTCCTCCAACATCTACCAAAAGTCACCATATGTCTCTGGCCACTCGACTGTCTTGGCGTACATGATTGTCTGCCTTCTTGGTGGCAGTATTGCTTTGCGATATCTGCTTGCGCGAGAGAACAAGATGCGTTTGGCGGGCAAGAGAGATCACTGGGTTGAGGGAATGAGTGAGCGCGAGGCGGAGAAGTTGGGTGATTTGCGACCTGATTTCATTTACACTCTGTAATGCATCAAGAGCGATTGGAGGGATGTTTGTACGAACTTCTACATTTGCCTTTTGCTTCGGAATCTGAGTATATGGAGGTTGCTGATGAAAATGGTCGAGCTTGTGTACGGAGTGCTCGTTCAAGCCTGTTTTGAGTGGAGAGCTTCATATCTCGATCACAGAACCTGAGGATTGATGCAGCACATGTGATACGCTGCGAACAATGAGAAAATGCATATATAAAAGCAAACTTTGACGATCATAGTGCTACTTTCTTCAAGTTTGTGAACCTTCTTTCCCTTGCTTTCAGGACAGATGTGGTAAGCACTAAGTTCAAGATCCAATTTCCAGACTTTCAATTTGATGTTGGAAGGCTGACTATGTCTCATTATAACGATAGGGGCTCAGTACTCCCCAGTATAGACTCGCTCAGGTCACTAACTTCGCTGTACGGCTCAACAAATCTATCGAGCCTTGTCAACACCACCTCGCTTCGCGTTCCCCAGGCCTCGCTCCACTTTTGTCTCGAAGCTTCACGTGATGAAGAATATCAAAATCTCACCCCGCCAAATGCGCCAAGCAGCCGATATCTCGCTCAACTCAACTCAACTCAACTCAACTCAACAGCAACTTTGAAACTCATCTCATCTCAACTGCAGTACAAATCAGCCGCCGATCTTTATTGCTTACACGTCCATTGCATGCATTCATAATAATGATATATATATGAGCCTCTAACTTCCATCCACCGTCCTTTCTTTACCTCTCATCCATTCTCAAGATCTCAGCCCTGGCGTCCCTCTCGGCGGCTTTCAGCCTTGCGACTCAGCGTCTCCTAAGCACATTCACCATGGCGAAAAGAGTCTGTATCATCGGTACGTCCTTGACCCCCCCTTCCTCTCCGCAAAGTCAATCCTGTTCTTCTCCATCTCAAATATAAAATCCACAACTTCACTCTAACCTCGTTCCCCATCCCCCAGGCGCCGGCCCCTCCGGTCTCGTCGCCGCCAAATCCCTAACCGACACGCCCTCCCTCGCACGCCAATTCCAAATCACAATCTTCGACGCCCAACCCCGCATCGGCGGGCTCTGGCCTCTCACCACACAGGATGACGGCCTAGTTAATCCGGATATGTGTACGAACCAGAGTCGCCATACCGTGTCCTTCAGTGATCTCGCGTGGGGTGCTGAGGTGCCGAAATTTCCCAAGGCGTGGATGGTCGGGAGGTATTTGGAGAGGTATTTGAGGACGTACGGTGAGGCGTGGGAGATTAGATTGGGATGGAGGGTGCGGAAGCTTGAGAGGGAGGGGGAGGGGTGGAAGGTTTGGGTGAAGAAAGTGAAAAGTGGAGGAGAGAAGGATGACGGGAGTGAATCTGAACAGGTGTTGGATTTCGACTATGTGATTGTCGCGACGGGCTTTTTTGGGAAGGCGAAAATGCCGACGGAGGCAGAAGAGACGAGTGTGCCTATTGCGCATAGCTCTCAGATCAGGCAGATCAAGAGCTTGATTTCGACGAGTGATGGGAAGGCAGTTGGGAAAGGGAGAAAGATTGTGGTTGTGGGAGGACAGATGTCGGGTGTTGAGACTGCGGCCGCAATTGCGATGCAGATCTCTTCTGCGGCGAACACTCCTGGCGATGCGTCAATCGAAGATGCTGAGAAGTATGCTGTGACGCATTTGGTGCAGAAGCCGGTTTGGGTGATGCCACTTGTTTTCCCTGTGGACCCTGTCGTGGAGAAAGATGGGGTCAAGGTAAGTTCGAATTTTGATGTGAATTTGATACCATTGACTAGCAGGGGGTTATTGACACATTGTAGACTAAAAATCGCTCACCCAAATTCCTCCCACTGGATCTGGTCAGCTATAACATCGGTTGGCGACCTGAAGGCACTGTTCAGAACACCTCTGGACATATCACGACGGAAGCAGCTGCTCTGACGCACGGCTTTATGGAAACGTATATCGGCACTGATCAGACTGAATACGGGTCACCTCTGGGCGTTACAGGAGAGACGAAGACTGAACCTCCTTTGCTAGCATGTAGTGATCAGTATTTGGAGTTCGTTCGACAGAAAAAAATTGAAGTGATCACGGGACGTTTGGCACAAGCCTCAGGAGATTCGATGACCATTTCGAACATTTCTGGGGAGGACGAAACCATTGACGACATCGCAGCTATCGTCTGCGCAACAGGATTTGATGCCTCACCATCTATCGACTTCCTCCCCTCAGACGTCCTCGAAACTCTGGATTTCGATGCAACAGATGATGGGTTCCCGCTTGCATTGAACGTGCATACCACCATCAGCAAAGCGATTCCAACACTTGGGTTTGTGGGCTTCTACAGGAGTCCATACTGGGGAGTGATGGAGATGCAAGCTAGATTCCTGGCGAAGCTATGGACTGGCATTACGAAAGCTAAGAAAGTGCTAGATGGGGATACGACTATGCAGACCATGATGAAGCTTAGGAAGGATCCAAAGAGAGCGCAGTTCCCGATGGGAGATTATGCGTATTTGATGGAGTCGTTCGCTGAAATATTAGGTGGGTATCGCCATTGCAACAGACATAAAAACTTCAAGAAAACTCATCAGACTGACAATCAAACAGATATTCAGCGTTACGAGCCCCCCTCTTCTCCTGAAGGAGCAAGAACGGGAGTCATAACTCCATATCGGTACACCTACTCCTGCGTCTCCCCAGCCCAGAACACAGAGACCAAGTTAGCTCTTGGAGAACACTATTCCACCTTCCACGCATCCTCTCAGAAAGCGAAGTTCGTTCCTCGCGCTGTATTTAGAGGGCTTCAGGGTATCTGGACCCTACACCGCACCATCACATCACGTATCTCCACATTCCCTTCTGGCACACTAACCGGCACTGCAACCCTCTTCCCTCGAAATCCCACCGACGCACCACCAAAAGCAGCGAACAAAGCATCACCAATAGATTCGACTCCCCAAACTCCAACACTTAGCACTGCCTCAGGTCGCTCCTGCTCGAGACCCAACACTGCATCCTCATCCGCCAGCCTCGAATACCTCTATTTCGAAGAAGGCCAATTCCTCACCTCCTTCGGCGCCACCATGAACGCAAAACGCAGCTACGTATATCGCTACTTTGAAGAAAAAGACTGCATTGATCTGTGGTTCGCGAAACAGGATTACCTGACCGCGGATTACTTCTTCCATCGAGTAGAATTCATAGTGCCAGATCAGGGTGTGGAGAGTAAGATGCGGTCGACGAAGAAGGGTTGGAAGGCTGTGAGTAGTCATCTATGTGAGTTTATCTTTGTGGAAGACCTTGTGAGTGGCGGTTACTGACTTGTGAGGGATAGGTATTGATGATATGTATAATGTCACGTACGAGTTCTGCTTTAGCGGCGCTACGCTGGAGACTTGGACTTGTGAGTATACGGTCAAGGGACCGCAGAAAGATTATACGATTCGGAATGTGTATACGAGACCTACTTCGTTTTGACAGACTCAGGTAATGGGATATAAGATCTAGATGAGAATATAGATCGATGCCGAGACATAAACCTCATTTTATGGTTCAGGGATTTCATCTTCCAATTTTTTTACATTTGCTCCGAGTATATCTCCAACTTGGTTCATACGTCACTCGTGGGGTATATGGTACGTCATTTACTGCACAATACAATCACAGATCAGATAATCCGAGCACCTATGTGAATCCTGGACATGAAGAGCTCTGAGATGACGGACACTAGGAAAGCAGAAACGACAACACACGCAATGGTTCCCGATATCGACAATGAAGAACGAAGCCTCGGAGCAGTCTATGCTCATTTTCTGCACATAAACTTCCCACTTCCGTCGAAGACAGCAGATCGCTGAATCCGTTTAAATGAGGGATTATTCAGAGCTCGCCTATTAGGGTGCAATCATTCCCAGGCAGGTGAGGCTTTGAGTCAAGCGGTATCAAGTCCAGTCCAGTTACCTGGTTTAGATAGTCTATATTATTCAGATCTTCTCCTACAGTATAAATCAAGTATTCTTCAACACTTCAAAGCTCTTCAGTATTCAACAATCAACCTTGACGTCCTCGCCTACCTGCTGCCTCATCCTTTCCTGACCGTGGTGGGTTCTCGGTAAAGCTTGCTACCAAGCATCAACATCAACACCAAGCCCAAGTCCAGTCATCAGCTAGCGCGCGAGTGGCACAAGCAATGTTCCGAATGTTGTGGATGCTTGCATGTCTTACCCTGATATCCTCATTCAGCTCCAACATTCATACCTCCGCCTTTCCAACTCCCGCTCTCGTTCCCGATGCGCCCTTTCCCATCCTCGCACGAATACCAACACCAGATCCCTTCCAAACATCACAACACACCCTCCAAGTGAACAATACTCCATACCCAGAGCAAAGATTCTGCGGAGTCCCCCTATCATGGATCTACCCTTGCAAGTGGACGTCTGACCCAGCTGTTTCGAGACTGCAGAAGTCAGGTCCCGTCATCTTAGTCAAGTATATCGTCAATATCCCAGGCACGTTGATGGACTCTATCCTGTCGCTACTTACAGCACCCAAACAGCGTGACTATGGCAAGCATAACAGTAAGCTGCAACATGAACGGGATATCGAATATAAGTCAGGATCAGGACTGGGAGAACGTACATCAGCTCAAGTTCCGACAGGAGGGGAAACCCTCAAAAGAGCCGGCCTCCCTCTTTTTAAGGAACACCTTTCCAGCTCTCAATCCCTCCGAGTCCCGAGGATCTTCAGCCTCCCAACTCTGGTTGTCGGCTTCATAGGTCATATCCCTCGAGCTGTGGCGGAAATAGTTCCAAGCCAGGATCTGAAGAACACCAGGGCAGCAAAGAGAGATCTCGTGTGCAAAGGCGGCGGCAATGAACCCTTCCACGATTGTCATGAAAGTGGCAGCTCCTCTATTCGCGTCCCTCGAATCCTCATGGTCCCAGTCATGCTGTTCAAATCCGTTAAGGCGATTCCACTTGGCCGGTTCGCTACAAGCGACGAATCCCAATTCAGGAAAACATGGACCGCACCACGTGAGTTGGAGAGTCTGAATGGTACGACAGCTATCCAGGAACATAAGACCGCCAAAGGACTCTGCAGGTTCATAATCTGGGGCTATTATTGTAGAGACACGTTGAAGCAAGCGGAGCCAGACATGCCCTACCAGAAATGCCTACCAGATGAGCCTTCACTGGACCCAAATCACCAGACATATACTTGTGGCCACTGGATCATGCCTTCTGCAGCACATAAATCAAGAACTATCCCTAGGATATTCACCATTCCTGTCATGTTGCTAAAGACCGTTCGTGCGATCCCAGTTTCTCGCTCGACTGCACGTGTCAGCTCGAGAGCAGGACCAAAAGGATTCATTACCAGCGAGGCACCACTCCAAGTGGAAAATCTGAATGGCACAACAGCTATCCAAGAACAGAAGACAGCCAGCAAACTCTGCTGGTGGTTCATCTGGGGTATTTACTGCAGTGACGAGCCCAATAGGCCTGACATGCCGTCACCACCTCCGTATGGATGCCGTGCAGATGAACCTTCCAAAAGCGACGAGAGACAGACCTACGCATGCGAGTACTCCGATAAGTCATATGCAGCGCTTATGTCTAGATCCGTTCCTAGAATCTTCACTGTCCCTGTCTTAGCAGCCAAGACCGTGTCAGCGACCTCTACTGGTCTCATCACTAGACTTCGTACTTTCGCGAGGTCCAGGAGCGGTAACAACACCTTCGAGAAGCGCGAAACATGCAGCGATAGCAAGAGTCAGAACCCCACTTGCGAGTTTCCTTGCACGTCGTCAGCTTCTTCCCTTGCAATACCTCGCTTCTTCAAACTGCCGCTCCTGGTTCTCTCTCTCATTGACAAAGTCACATCCGCCTTTCTTGACAAGCGATGCAGCGGAAGCGAGCGCCAAAACCCAGACTGCGAAGTCTCGTACCCCTCGTCATCGAGCCCCCTCTCTCCACCTCGCATGTTCAAGCTGCCTTTACTTGCCATTTCCTTCTTCCGCACATTCACACATGCCACCCCGTTTCCACGACCAGCAACAATCACCAATTCCATCGCTGATCCGAATTTCGATCTCGTGCGGAAATCTGTGACCGAGATCGATGATGGCTTGGGGCAGTGGCTGGGGAACGAATGAAGGTGGGTTGGGCTGGGGGACCATGTAGGGAAGAAGGGGACGGCACTGGGCCGATTCAGTGTGGAAATACTACAAGAGCTGTGCTGGATAGTGTAGGAAGTAGAGATGGTGTGGGTGGGTTGAGAATGGCTGGATTGGGCGTCGCAGGTGTTGCGATTGTGTTTGCGGGATTCTTGTAAAACTACGGCTAGGCTGTAGAGTGAACGACAGTTCTCAAGGCTAGCTCGGACAGTGGTGGTATCAGTGGAGGTACTGAGAGGCGATGTTCTGCCAGGTCTCTGTTAAGGAGTTCTTCTAGATGCCCGGGCTTATGTTGTGTGTATATAGCCTGAAATAGATGTATTCACTCAGCGTATGAAACATCATTACTTGTTATTGCTGGAGGATATTGTTGACTTTCCAAATCCAGATCAAACCCCTAGGCGAGGTCAAAGAGGGGGGTCCTTGCATATGTGATTCAAGTCCCATCATGTAGGTACTCGAGCAATTGTCCTTCAGGACTTACAGACCTTTAGTAATTCCAAGCCAACCACAGATCTCTACTCCCTCTCCTCAAGACTTTGCATCCTTCGGTAACCTCAACATATAATAATACCTATAAAGCCCCCACCCTAAATCACCACCCCCAGCATAATCTGCCCAATCCTTCAAATCCACCTCCAAAATCCCAATCTCCTTCCACCCAACATGCTTATAAAGCGGATGCCCAACAGGCGAAGCAATCAGAAAACAAGGCACGCCCTCCCGATCAGCCATCTCATGACCCCACTCCAACAATGCCGTGCCCATTCCTCTTCGCTGGAATTTTGGGTCCGTCATCAGCAATGAGAGGTTCAGACATCGGGTCTTCGTGATCCAGGATTTCTCAAAGGTTCTGAAGGATTTGGAGAGGTGTCTTTGGAGGGGTGTGCCAGGTCCATCGTCGGAGGCGGATACTTGGGAAATGCTGCTTTCGAGGAGAGGTGGGAACAGGAATGGATGCACTCTTTCCTTCTCATGGTCAAGTCCATCTCTAAACCGGTTCTCAAATCCAGTATCCATTCCGTATCTACTCTTCTCCTCCAGACCCCATCCCCTCAACCACCAGAACCCCAAAGCAGCAATCTCCCCGCTCTCCCTATCCACTGCTTTCATCAGCCTCAATTCTGGTGCATCGAATTGCTCTTGAAGAACATCTATGAGCCACTCTTTAACAAGAGAGAGAGATATATGATCGGCCATTAAAATCAGATCGTGTGCTTCGGCGAGAACGTAAATATCCACTAATCTGGGGATGTCTTTCTTCTCGGCGGGGAGAATCAGGGGTGCAGGGTAGGTATCGCGGGGTTTGAATTTAGAACGCATTTCTTTCTGTATTAATCGAGATCGATCAATTAGTGGTGAAGATGATAGATGATGTGGACTATCTATTACTCTGCTGAAGATTATTTCATTACGACGGAGATGTTCTTGAACAGGAGTCAAAGACTTTATGATGCTCATGACGTTCACGCTGGCAGGGATGCGGATAACTGTGCCGCTGTCAGACTTAAGCCAATAGTGATGGTTTCTTACTTTGTTACTTGGCATGTAAGCTCTATTAGGCAGCTGCATTGGGTATTTGATGCAACCTGAGGATCTCAAGATCTTGGAAGCATTTTTTTGGATACTCGATTCCACGAGCTCGGGTCAATCGTCCGCCGATAGCACTTGTTAATGGTCACCCACTACTACGGCTCATGATTTCTTTGCACAGACAATCATTTTATATACCAAGAAGTCATTACTAGAGTCGGGCATGATGATTTAATGGTATTCTGCGAAAAATGAAGCTCATTGTAGCAGTTCAAGATGGACCCCAGGATATTGGCAAGTTGTCCCTGAACTTTAGCAAGCAGTGCCCTGATTGTTGATAGTCTTCACGCTAAAATTTAGCGACTTGAGCCTAAAAGCTCTACTGCCTTCCTACAGTAGCAACTTGTAAGTAGCATCTTAACCACAATATTCCAGATTCTGTCACTCCAAACATATGTTTCTAGAGAAATGAGAAATCAGAAATGGACTGAATAGTATTGTTTATCGTTCTATCTTATTTGAGTCTAGCGCAGCACGCCTGCTAAAATTCACCTCGTCTTCTCCGTGAAGGCAAGCGGCCGTTTCTCATCCCAAGTCGAGCATGGTGAAAAACGCCATACACCTTTATACTTCCTCTCGAACCAATAATGAACCAACGACATCACTGGGCCAGGCAAACCTGGCCATACGCATCCACCCTCATAGCCTGCATCGCAAGTGCCAAGAACCATGGGAAAGAGGACCGACTAAAGATGTTAACAACACTTCTTCGTATTTCCAGGAGCAACATACCTTATCACCAGCTCTCAGCTTGAGATCGAATTCTTCATACACCTTCTTCATCACAGCACCATCATAAGCCTTAAGTTCCAACAACGTCTCAATCTCATCCGTCAAATGCTTCGTCAACGTCTCTCCAAAAGAATCCACAATCGCCCGCAACTTCATCCCGTCATACTCCTCGACACTCGTTTCTACCGCGAACTTGGTAAAAGCTTCCAAGCCAGGCATAAACGCATGATGCTGCGCGACATTCGCTTCCATGAGTCCCTTGACACCCGTAAGCCTCTCGACTTCCGGAAAGTAGAACTCCTCTTCCGCATCATGATGTTCGCGGATCCATCCGCACCAGAACTCGGTATATTTGAGCAGATCTTTGACATCTTCGGGCTTGGTGACGTAGATGCTTTGCTGGTAGATGGAATTCAATCCTCGTAGTATCCCGTTGTGAGCGCATGTCATTTCGCGAGCAATCCACACTGGCACGGGAAGTTTATTCACAGCTTCGCCTCGTCCGGGTGTTGGAATGAGATTGAAAGGTAAATCAGCCCAAGGGGTTTCTTGTGTAGCCATCTTGTATATGACTGAAATACCTTTTCTTCTGATCGCTCGAAGTCGTGAGAGGAAGTCGTCCTTTTTGAAATTCAGAGATAGAAAATTGTCAGCAGCTTTGAATCCCATCCTCCTGCAACCTTGGAATACACCTACCTTATATGCTACTTTTCAGACTCAGCTTGCGCCTTCGAGGGTTGGCAAACTCTAGACGGCGTCCTCATTCGTCCAAATTTCCAGCCACCAACACCTCATATGAGCAGAGAGCGTTTCCTGAAAGCGGCCGCCCTGTACAACAAGGCGTTCGCCTAACTTAAATCTGACTGCATGATTGTAATCTTCAAGTCATGGTTGGACCTCGTCTTTATTTAGAAGAGAATGCAGGATGAGCAGGGATATTCTGTAGGTTGGAGCTGTGAGCTGATCTTGGTGCTCGGGTTCGGCTGATTTCAGGAGAGCGAGAACCCTGATTATCACTATTTTCATGCCTGCAACCCCTGAATGCATGGTTCATCCTCGATTGTTCTGTCTCTTTGAATGTGATCAGAGTCGTGAAGTGCTTTAGGTGTTGGATGTCCCCCGCCATATGTATGTCCTGACAAGGTTATGGGATACTTGGAAAATTCTGCAATATCTAAGCGAGAATTGAAGGTGGGCTGAAATGGCCACGCAAGATGGATCGAAGACATCAACGACATTTCCCAAACCTCCCTCCAATTCCCCATCATCGCCGACGCGGACCGAAAAATAGCCTTCTTATACGACATTCTAGACCTCGCAATCGCACACCACCCAAGAAGAAGTCAATCGCAGTCAAGGGCGCGAAGCCTCAAGGGATATCAAAGTCTGGGCGCGACGAGACGAACCGTTCAAAGAGATCTAAGCAACCTGGAGGTTGACCAAATACAAGTTTGATGGTCTTTTGACACCGTTTCGCGTCAATGCACAGCTTCGTGGGACTGCACTGCACAAAGGTGTCCCATCGCGCCCGACTATCTGGCCGATCAACTGCATCAAACTGCAACAGGATGCCTTCACCAGCAGACTTGGTTACTCAGCGTCACAGGTCCCTGGTCACCACTCCTCCACAGATCAGCTTCCTAGCATCATGTCAAATCCAGGCAAATTCAGGGCATATCAATACACCCTGTGTTGTGTGGCTTCAGGTCGGGAGAGTGGAGGTATGAAGATATTGAACAGATCTGGAGTGACGGACGATGCTATTCACCAGTCTCCTTTGTTGAAGGGCCAACCAATCATGGCCCAAGCTCCTCCTGTACCTAGCCTCACGAGCTCTCCAGCTCTTCTTCCTTCTTCGTGATCAATCTAAATCATGAGTCTTGGACCTTGCTCGAGCTCTCCCCTGACAATTTCCCAGCTCTCGTCATCGTGGCTTTCCTTCTGTTTGCTCACCTGAAACACCATATCTTTGAACCCTTTCAGCATCGAAAACATTTTTGCTGACGAGACAATACTGAGTTTTGCCACTGAAGGGCGGTTAGTAGGACGGGTGCTGGCCCCTTCAGCAGGTGTGGCCCAAGTAGCCTCCTTAGACAGACAGCGCGCCTGAATGTTAGGATACTTGGCAGCTTCATGAGCAGTCAGACGGGCTCCGCGCTCTATTAGGGTTTCTCGGAGAGCCAGAAGGTGCTCATTAGGCTTTACATTCTTCTGCTTTTCGAATCTGCTTAAGGTTTCTTGAATGTAGCCTAAAGCAGAATTCCGGTTCGTGAAGTTAAAGGGGTCTCTTGGACCGGATAAAGTGATGTGTACGTTGGGCAAAGCTCCAAACTCGAGGAGCAGCTGCAGAATATTTGGATCTAGTCCTTTTTCTAGTGCTCTTTGCCAGACTGTCATTCCGTCGTACCGTAAGTTTGGATCTGCTCCTTTCTCGAGGAGAAAAATTATCATGGAGATGTTGGGAGGCTTTGTGATAAGAACTAGGTTTTTACCCACGATTTTCTCAACAGGGGCAAGGGCGTACTCCAGGTAAGGACGCCCAATTTTGGCATTAACGTCGATGGTATTGGCGTTTACGTACTCGATCACATAGGACATCAGCCCTGCGAGGATGGCGAAGGATAGAAAATTGTCGTGGTCGTAGGTGTTATGAGAAAGAGATGAGCTTCCCTTTGCGTATTTGTACCGATCAACATGCCACCGCCCACCCGAGCGATAGGATTCAGTCTCTGTTAGTTGTTCCAGAAGCGCTGTCTGCGCTTGGCCAGTTTCTGACTCTGCGAGCTCTGCGTACATCATTGCTTCATTGCGAAGTACCCACAAAGCTTTTGCATCCTCGCGAAGTTTCAGATCGAAGTGGGTGGTCTTCAAGAGACGGATCGTGGCGCTGAGCATGGAAACAACGGGCTTAAAGTCTGTTCCTTGTGATGGTGCATCAGTCCATTCCGCTACTTCAGGCTTCTCGAGATAGTCTTTCACTGTGAGATGGAGGTATTGAACGACTGGCGAGGCATCTTTGGAAGGAGCTTCAAGAAGACCCAAGCATCTACTCATGATTCGACGTCGCATTTGTTCGTTGATTTCTGCTTCAAAGGCCACATCAGTGGTTTTTCGCTCCGCACAAATCGCAGCTGATGGCCCATCCATTGCATACGAGACACACAAAAGCGTAGGTGGTCTCAAGGCACATCGCACCAATCTAAAAAATTTGCAAGCGTCACCTCGGTTCTCATCGCTAATGTCCCCAAGTATCTGCTTGAACAGATCCTCCAGCTTTGAGGGAAGCTGGTCCAGGTGCTTTAGAAGCCTCTCTATATCGTCTCCGTTACGAAGACCTCGCAAGAGGATCTTCACCACTAAGGTCACCCAGAGGAAGACGCCTGAGGCTTTTTGCTTCAATATCCCAAATAAAGCTTGTGTCTTTTCAGGATTTGATTTTTGAATCGCCTGCATGCGCGTATCTTTGCCTAGCGTGCTTTCAATGTAGAATCGAATATCATCCTTCGTGAGGTCTTGAAGTTGAAGTGTGGGACCGTTTGAGAATGCGGTGTGAAATACTGTCAATGGTCGACTTGATAGGCAAACTTTGAGTCGAAGTCGTTGTTGTGCCTTGTTCCCCGTTATCGACTTGAAGAATTGTACAATGTCTTCGTAACTTTCCTCCTTGTCACAGCCACCTTCGTCTCGATATTCATCCAGGCCATCAATCATGAGGAATATGTCCACCTTTTCTTGTGTTTGCCGTAATATAGTCGCCAAGGTTTTCTTTAGCTCATTACGGGTAACTTTTATATCGACTTGGTCAAACTGTCGTTCAGTCCAATGTTTCAGTCTGTGTTTCGCATTCAAATATTCGAGCTCTTCCAGTTCTCGAGGGTATGCGGTGGGAATAAAATGCCTATGCTGCTGTAATATCTGATGCAATATTGATCTTAAAAGACCGTCTTGCGACTGCTGAAGAGTTGTACCCCGCCCATGAAAGAAGAACGCAGCAAAGATCAGGCCTCTGAAACCCTGCCATTTCAGAAGACGTTGCCGCGTTTTCTCATCGTCATACAACGCTTTCATTAGTGTGGATTTGCCGGAGCCTGCCTTGCCATTTATCCAATACGTTCCTTCCCCTTCTTCAAGCCACATTGGCAAATCTGTATCATCTGTGTATTTCCATCGAAATGTCTTCTCATGGGCTGGGTCGATATCCTCGTAGCGAGAAGTAATAGCATCGAACGTAAGCTTTGAGAGAATATCTGTCACTGGTAAGAATTGACCATGGTTGTTTGTGCCAGCGTAACTTACAATTTTCAACGAGGGTTACAGCATCGTCATCTAGCGTCACAAGTCAGACTAGCACTTCCACTGATTATATACTTCTTAAAACCGAAACTGGCATCGTATCCAAATAGCTAATTATGCTTCTTCCACTTCATACATTTGAAAACTTCCTCCAGCAGAACCCATTTCTGGGTTGGAAGAAGCACTTTCCAAGAGTGGTGTTGGTCCTTTAGTTGCTGTCGAAGTCTCGTCAGGAACTTTTGATAAGTTGCCCGAGCCTTCACGATGAGACAACTCACCCTTCATTGTGTCGGTACAATCTTTAAGACTGCCCTCCACTTCAGGAAGACCCAAATATGTGCGCGTCACCTGCGTCATGAGATCCACAGCAGCATACTCCGCAAGGCCAACATTCTGCAAACCGTTGCTAACGTTGAAACGAAAATAGATTCTGCTCCGACGACCTTCTTGCATGACCTCCCGCGCGAAGTCATTAGCAGTGTCCTCGGTCTCCGTCACGATTGCCTTGCAAGCATCGAGCAGCTGCTTCCCGTTTCCCCCAATATCGGTGACTTCAGGCACACCAGTTCCAATGCTGATAATACACGACACTGAGCAAGCGCCGAAAAGTTGATGCGCCTCCCTGTAAAGTTCTCGAACCGGATTATTGCGCCCCATGCCACCATCGACGTAGCTGACCCCGGACCCTTTGAACTCCACGGGTTCAAAAAACATGGGTGCGGCAGATGTGGCCCGTGCTGCCTCCCAAATCATACAAGTCTCTGGCTCCTCCCATTCACAGCCGTAGGTACGCAAGCGCACCTTCTGAGAATCGCGAAGTTGTGTGGCGCACACGAATCTAGTTAACAAGTCTCAGCTCTTGTTCCCCCTTTTCCGGAGCATTACAGACACTTTGCATTCTGCATCTGACTCATAAAGAAGAGTATCTTCCGAGTCCGTCCACTTCTCGACAATCTTCTTCACTTCCGCCTCCAAGTCTCTGGCTTTGAAGGCGGGTGTCGCATTGATGCCACCAACTATTCTACCCGCTTTAGATTTATTCGTCCAGTGCTTCGAAGAAAAGACTCTTCGACTCAAATCGCAATAGGCTTCGATACACGATTCGATATCCATGTGCTTTTAGAAGTCAGCCTCCTGTTTAGCGCCTGTGTAGTAGGAGAAACAACTTACAAGACGACCTAGCATAATTGCAATCAGCCTGAAGCGGCGCAGGTTAGCTAGCGATCGAGCTCAGCGTTCCAATGATTGGCATACCCGCCAGTGCTGGTGCCAGCAATGATATCAAACCATTTGTGAGGAAAGTGCAGTTTGTCGCCCTCGAGCCGATGCATGATCCTACGCAAGATCAACAAAGTCGATAGACCACGAACGCCGCCACCATCCATACAAAGTATCTTCTTCTTCCCAGACTGCGACATCTTGGGGAGCGAGGATCAGACTGATCAACCTCGATAAGATATGAAGTATTCCTCCGTAAAGGACAAAGTTGAATATGGGCAGAAAGAACGGCAAGGCTCTGGAGAATACTCAGCTGGTGTTGCGATAAGCCTCAATGCTAGCAGGATTCACCCGTCAACCGCTCACAATGCTAAACCGCCCAAAATGCGATTCAGGGGCATAACACCACAAATTCCAAAAATTACTACGATATTTGTATTAGCCCAAGTATTCTTTATAATCTGTAAAGTTTTTAGAATTTTCTAAAGACTTTTAAAATTGATTAAAATTTTGGTGTTCGCGAGGTGGGCGGTTGCGCGGTTAACGAGTGAACCCCCCCTTGCCTTCTACTTCTACTATACTTTCCCTTGCCTCACCCACAGCCCAGGTTGCTCAGGTTCTGCTTAGGATGCTCAACCACATTCCTGCTGTCTCTTCCGGCGACTAATCATGCTTACGTTACTGTTCGGTTCTGCGGTCGAAAATTGCCAACTCTACCTCCGAGCGTATCCGTAGTGTATCAGAAGAGCAATTACTAGGCATTCCTAAGTTTCTTAACTGCTCCACCTGTGATGTCTTAATAGCTAGCTTCACTTTCGCTTCCGGGGCCGACATCGTGGTCTCTTCTTCCAATAGAAGACGAAGGATGGGAAGAACTCGGTTTCAGATTTCAAAATGTGCATTCAAATGAGCGGATGTACGTCAATATCCTCTTGAATCCTTACATATGCGCCTTCCGAATGCTCCCGCTTGCCATATGAATCTCAAGAGTCTATTATTGTCAAAAATACCATTGCTCAACGATTGCGCAGAACTAGAATTAGACAAGAGGAGTATTTAACAATACCTTCTGGCAAAGACCTATACAGATTTGTGTTTAAGACGTAGCTTTGCCAATAGAAATGACGTAAACCAGTCCGCTGCGGGACAATTTTCTAAATTTACGTACATTTAGAAATGTAAACATGAGAAACATCGAACCTCTGCTCTCAAATAGCTGCTCCTTTCTTTTTCCAAAATCTAGACAGAATTGTCTCAACAGGAATGGCAACCAAAGAGCGAGTTCTCAAACTCACAATCATGCAGCGCCGCGACCCCCAACCCCCCTGAGCGAAGAGGAATTTCACGCTCACTGGGCACGCAAACATGCGCCTCTCGCATCAGCATGGCTTCAGAGAAATGAAATCATTGGCTACACTCAAGTAAGCTCTCTCCATGTTTCCACTTCCATTCCCAACCTAGAATTTAACTGACCAACTCTCCAGTACCACACCCCGAAATCCACACGTTATCTCGCAGCAAGTGTAGCGAAAGACTTTGGCTGGACGCTGGCTGACTAAGACGGGCACGTTGACTTCATGGTGGGTAGTGTAGAGGATCTGCAGAATGCTGTGGAGGATCCGGGATATCCTGAGAAGGTGCTGCCTGACGAGCAGATGTTTATGGATCAGTCGAACTCGGTTGTTACGGTCGGGTGGGAGGAGGTATACGTAAAGGATGGGAAGGTTACTAATATCGATAGAGATGGAAACTCTATTTATGGTCAAGATGGAAGGGTAAAGTTGTGGACTTGTGGCAGGTGGTGCTTGGGAGAGAGCAAGGAACTTGGCTGGAGATAGCAGTTAGGATTTCCTTTTTGTTTCAAGATTTTGTGTCCCGATCTACTTCATTACTTGAGAGCTGCCTATACTGTGTTATTACGATATGGTAGTCAGTCGGAATCATCACAATGGCGAGAACGATCCCTTTCTATGTGGCGCAAATGAACAATCGCTTTCTCGAGATTAAGCGAAGTCCTAATTCATACTTGAACAATACGCTTGCGAAGCATTTCAGATCGTCTTGAATCGTCTCAGGAAACGTGTTAAGGTAATGGAACTGAAACGAAAGTCTGCCCATGATCTAAAAGGTCACTTCTACGCAAGTCTCATCCGAAATTGCGTTTGCACTCAAAGCCCTCATGTACACCCGTCTGCCTTGACGGAAAAAGCTTCCAACTTCTGCGTGGGTCACTTACCATCTTGTTGATAGTATTTCAACTGATGTTAAAGAACTGCCCTAGAGTTTGCTTCTTCGGATCTAAGCCTCTGCTCCAGCCACGCAAGTAGCCGCGATGATGTTACACAACGAGGGGGAGCAGTAACCCCCTAAAATGGCGAGGCTCACTGCTGTTCCGCATATTATTCAGATATCCTAACCATCGATTCCATCTCGATCAATTATTTGTGTCAAATCATGTCCTTCGGCATCGGAATCGGCGACATCCTCAAGGTCAGCCAGTTGGCATATCAACTCTGGAAAGCATGCACTGAGTCAGCGACCGAGTTTTCGGAGCTGAGCGGACAGCTCAACACCTTACACCGACTGCTGAAGGCTCTGGTTCAGGAAGTTGAAACCGCCCTTTCGCTTTTGAATCGACGAGGTGGAGATCGAGTCGATGAGTTTGAGCAAATTTTTGGAAAACTCAAGAGCACGGCTGTTGGAAGTGGAGGAGGTTGTCAAGAAATATCGTTGGATCGGGACTGGAAACGGCAGGCGTAGGATGCTGAAACTTATTGGGTTTGCGATCGAAGACTTGAGTCCACTGAGAGAGAAGCTGGTACTGCATCTCACTGCTATTGCACGTTCTACGATACGCTGCAGTCAGGCTCGTTGGCGGGGATTGAGGACCATGTGGAACTTATCAAGCAGGCAATGTCCTCTACAAACACGAGAGACAAACCGTCGGTGGAACAGCAACTTCGAGACGCGAACATCATCCCAGAGACTCGGAGGTGCAGGTAAAATATGAGATAAGCAAGTGTGCTGGGTGCGAGGGTGGTACCTGGGTAACATGCCCCGAGTGTGCCGGCGCGAGGTAAAGTACTTATATCCTAACTTTCTTCGTTTACTATACTAAGATTTTGCGATTATAGAGGCGCTCCAGATTGTTTCACTTGTCGTGGCTTTAGTGTTGTTCTGGCAGAATGTCCTAGCTGCAAATTCTGTCCGATCTTGGGCATGTCTGAAATTGACACCGAGGATGATGCGGTGAATGGACTTAATACCACCATCAGTTGAGATCATAGCTGGGAGTAGCATTCACGAAGAGTTTGAGATCAATGTTCTTGCCTTGAATACAGTTTGGGATATTGAAGCTCCGATTTAAACCTCGTAGTTCTCATTATCTCATACTTTTCTCATAACTCATCAGACATGTCTCGTGACTCCCGGCACCATCCCCTTTCCCTACTATTCGTACATTCGACCATTACACCTCCGCACCACTCTCCACTAAGCTCGACCCATCACTCCTCGGCCCAAAAGCACTTATCCTAAACCTACTGATCCTCACCGAACTTATCCTCCAAGCCCTCCTCTGAGGTCCACCATGCCAGCTCCAGCTCCTCCAACTTCTGCCTACACTTCGAGTCTCATTACTCACAGCATCGGCATCACTGACATCCTCGTAGCTGCTTGCCTGACCCGCTTGGCTGCTGTTCTCTTCCAGAAAGATAGGCACTTCTCTCACTTCGGTCATACTCTGACCACGCTCGCCAGTCTCGCCCGTCTCACTTAATCTGCTCTGCTCTGCCTGGTCAGGTACTGTAGCCATGCTGACGAGCCTCTCCTCAGCACGACTCCCAGCTGCACTTCGCGGGATGCTAGAATCATACGTAGCTTCGCTGAGATGCCTGATCCGCTTGACTTTGTCCATCCAAGGATCACGATCGCGATCTATGGATATCCGCATCTCGTCATCGGCCAATGTTATCAGTGCTCGCCGAGGAATTCTCGGCATCTGACTTTCTCTCGTTGGAAGGTCCCTTCTCTCCTCGGGTTGGTAGTTGATCTCTCTCCACCCCTTCCTCTCGGTTTCGTCTACATTCCCTTCTCCTCTGGCTGCGCTGCCGCTCACGAAGTCGCTACCTTTGCTGAGCTGTTTGCTAGTTTTTCCGAAGGTGCTCAAGGTCTTAAAGGTCAATCGACTGCCGAGCCAGGTGCGTTGATTTTCGCTTTGTACGCTGTTGATCAAGTCGCGGTCGGCACTTCGTGACTCTGGTGAGAGATTGCCAACCACAAAGCCCACGCCGGAATTGGAACCAAAGTACCGAGGGACGTGGTGGTTGAGAATCGGCTTGATTGATGGAAGACACACGCAGATCGTGGCCACGGTAAGTTCGGCCTCGGACCAGGCAAGAAGGTGTATTGTGTCCCCTGTAGATGGCGACGATTAGCCTCGATGACCTCCCAGTAGCAGGGCCAAGGCTATAGCGTTGACTTACAAGATTGATCAAGGGTATCACGGTAGTAAATGACAGGCTTGACGCGGATGATGCTAATGACGCAGGCACTGTTATCGTCAGTAAGGTTGAAAGGAATATCTGTAGAGTTTCATACATAATTCCTACGCTGAACATTGAGATCAAACTGATCTTCTTACCCTTTCCAACGTTCAACTTGCTCAAACAGGGAATGGGTAAAAGGAGAATTGCAAGGTCCTCGACGATTGAGAATATCGCCCCGGGGAAGATGATCGTCTCGAGCTGTATGCAGTGACCTTCCAGGCGAGGATTCCATAAGAGTGCGACAGGCTTGCACTGGAAGAGGATTGGAAAGAAGAAACCAACGCCATGAAGTAATGTGAAGACAATGAGGATCCATGTGAGGATCTGAATCCAGGGGACGGGAAAGACTCGGAGGTAGAAGAGGAGAATGGAGACCTTGAGAAGGACCTGCACAATGATGTAGAAGAGTTTCATGACGTAGAAGACCTGGAAAGCGTTGGATTATTAGCACAGATACGTCGGCTTGGGAGTCAGTATGAGAAAAACCTTAGCGATTTGGACAAGATTTCCAGGATCATCAACGTCCCAAGCATGAAGCCCCAAGCCGATTGTGGAATCTAAAATCATCAGCGATGCGATACGAGACTGCGTTAATCGTCCACCCTACCCCAGATCATTACAACCGCAATCATAATCATGAATAAAGCAGCAACAGCTGTGTTCCAATCATCCCACCAAAACCTCTTGACGATTACCATTCGGGAGTAGCATCTCAGCAAGACAAAGACTGCTGCTAGAAGAGCCATGATGATCGTAAGATTCCGAATATAAGCTGATCTTGATGGTGTAGGGAAGTCCTGGCAGAGGCTCTTTTGAAATGGCCATGCGACTAAAATGTCATTAGTTGTCGCAAACCAAACGTAGGTCTTGCTTACTTGCTGCATCTGTGGCGCTGCAGGTTGTTTGTACACATGCTGAAATAGTCCTCATAGACGAAATGTTCGGACAAAGGACTGCACTGATTTCGGCAATTGAGCCATTACGGTATCCCAGGCCGTCAACTACCGGCACCGTACATTGTTCCTGCAATACAGTCAGAAAAGTCCCATTGCTTGAATGAGGCACTTACTGCGCAGTCGGGATAAGTTGCCAGATACTGCTCGAGGGGTGTCGACTGCTGTGCAAGGACCACTGCAAATATCTGCAGGGCGAACAGCAGTGTCAAGGGTCTCATGATGCAGGCATTTCACGGGCCATGAGAAAGATAAAAGTGCAAGGCAATAATCGGAGCAGGTACCTGAATATGAATGGAAGCATTGGAGATTGCGAGGGGTACAAGCCGTGTGCATGGACATGATGAATTGGTGGCTGATGGCTGGTTCTGATAGGCCGGTCCGGCCGTTCGAAGTGAGCAAGCAGAAGCTGGATCAACGTCAAAAGTCCCAAGCACTAGTGCAACGCCAGCATAATCAGACCACGCCTGGATAGTCTACACCTTGAGGTCTTCGCAGCAAGTAGTGTGATGAAGCGACCAACAAGCCTAGCGTCGAGCCAATGACCCATTTAGTGCTTGTGTGGCTTACATAGTTGGCTACAGCTTGACCAAGCTGCATGCTGTCCGCAGAGCCTTTCCTGCAAATGCCAGGCACGCAGAGGCCAGTGCTCTTAGGAGAAGCCTCCCAATCAAAAATGTAAGATTGTGAGCGACTGATCAAAGATACTCTTCCTTTGCGAGTTTGGCTGATGGATCATTACGATTGGCTCGTACAGTCCTAGGGTCGTGAAAGTTTGAAGAAGACTAAACTTCTAAGGCAACAACAGCTAGAATATGATCTCCATCGCTAATCGACTTGCCATCTCGAACTCAAGTTGGTGTTCTATTTCGCCTGCGCTTTGATATCAGGTCTTCGGTCGTCGGTCGTCGCTGGTCGTCTATCTTTCTCGAAAGGGAAGAAAGCCGCGACTGGAAAGCCAAAGTCACGATATGCACGCCATAACAACTCGAAAAGTCTCTGTAATCTGTTAGAGGCTTCGAGAACGTGTCCGTGCGGGAAGACTACCTTGACAACGGGTGAGTTCTGGCCTGAGCTAGAGGCGCTGGCGCCGGTCCGTCGATGTTAGGGCTACTTAGCTACTCCTCAATAGGATTTGGGCTTTCAGATCTCAAACCCCTAGAAAGCTCAATGGCTCAGGAGCTATGATTCGAAATGTCTCAATGATAGTTGTACAATTGTAGCGACCCAATAGGGTCTCACGACTAATCATTGTTGATGACCCGCTGCAGAAGAGTGGAGGGGGTTCTCCGTGAACCTTCTTACATAGTTTCAGCGCCCAAAGACGTGCACCTAAAAGGTGGACTTACAAGGTGAGTACGAGATCACTCAAACAATTGGCTTGTGCTAGTAGGTGGTTCTAGCAACGATGCTGTTGAGCATGGAGCGATCGATATACTCGGCACTTGTGCTAGATACCAGATTCGGAATTTTCATGCGCCGAGGAATGGTTAGTTCGGATAACTCACCGAAGGATCCAAGATCAGCAAAGGGTCCAGCCAAGCCTCTTCGAATCTAAGCCTGCTCGAGAACTTCCGGGTGGTGGGGTAAGTAGACAGCATATTAGGTTGTGTGCGAGTTCACAATCCCAGCGCGAATTGTCGGTATGTATCTTAGTGGCCTTGGGAACTTTGAGCTGGGAAAGCTGGATTCGTTTTGGAGAACATTAGCCCTGGATCCTTCGTTTCTCCGCATTTACGGGAAAATATCCCGCGACGGGTAGGATCGAAAGTTGTGGGATCCCATGATGATCCGTGGACTGATGTAGGCAAGAATGTCGAATTCTTCCCGTTTGCCATCTGCCGTCTCATTATCCGGTCAAAGCGTAGGAGATGGACGATCGCACACATGATAGATACCTTTGATGATGGCTATGCTATCGTGATCAGACGGCATGGAAAAGTCCCTCGTGAGCTGAGAGGAAAAGACAATCGGAATGATTCACCCTTCGCGCCGTTCACATCATCGTGAACTTCCAGTGCCATAGGTCCGCACAAAATTTACCATACCATAGTCATAGACTCTCAGATTGGTCGCGGAAAGCAGTATCAGATCAGCGAATGACCCGATCTGGGAGTAGTGCTGCTCAAGATGTCCACATCATTTGTATCGGCGTAGAAAGTGCTGGATTGTGCAAACATGGCAAGAGCATCGACGACGAGGTAGGAGCATCTTGGCTCCATTCCTAGACACATAGGCGCTGGCCTTGTTGTTGCCTCGAAACGACAGACCCTGAAGACGAGCGTCAGGACCGTTGACATGGAGGCAGGTATATTACACTAGAATCCGGCCAGTAATGGATCCTAACGGGCCCAAGTCTTGGAGCCAGCAAGATAGAAAGAGACAAGTGTACGAAGCCCAATAGACCAACAAAATACCGACTTGTATCGCTGGCTTGTGCAAAAGGAAGAGCGACAATGCTGTGGTAGGAATGTGGTTTCGACTAGAGCAACTTCAAAGATCCGTAGAGTTGAGATAGCATGCAAGGTTGATTGCCAGTCATACCGTCAGCGAGCAATAGAGACTTCTGGAATGAAGGAGTTGAAGAGGATTACGGATACTCATGAATATCAATAGTTGGGGACTTGCTCGAGTCTCGCCATCTTGAACAGTGCACTCTTGGCCGGGTGCCAGCTTCCGTGGCAATTAGCAAGATGGAGCATCGCGACTGGATTGTATCATTTGATGGTGATATTTCATTGAGGATGATGCTGCTGGACTACATGCAGCATGTTGTCTCGATGCTCATATTGTCGATAACAGAAGCTCGAGGAATCGTAACGGGAGTGCTCTCCCAGTGCCTTAGGGGGGGGCGGCAGTCGCTAAAGACAGGCGAACGCGCTATCACCCCCAGGCTCTCGGCCCCTGAACAATCCAGGTGCTGACTAACAGCCACTCTACGCGTCACTTAACACAGTCGCGTCTCCAAACCAGCGAGAAAAAAGCTATTTTGGAATTGTATTCACAACAATGGGAAAACAGCCATCTTCGACCCCTACGCCGTCGCAAGGGAAGCAGACTGCTATTTCGAGCTTCTTCACAAGAAAGGCACCCACGAGCTCCCAACCTGCTGCAAGTTCGCAAGCACCAAAACCGCCACTCGAGACTTCGAAAGTACCAAACCTCTACGACGCCGAATCGGCCGACGAGGAGGAATTATTCGTGGCACAAAAAAGGTCTCCGGCAAAAAGACCCTTAGCAGATGTGTCCGATGAGGCCAATGGGAGACACAGTACAATAGAGCCCCAAACGAAGAAGAAGAGGGTTAGCGAAGATGATGATGAAAGCAACAGTGCATTCTTTCCGTCCAGACCAGCAGCAAAATCGAAGACCGCTCCTACAAAGCCTGTCATATCTCCACGAACCGAGAAGTATGTGTATACAGGGTCCAGCCAAATTGCCCCCAGTGAGCCGGCTGCAATTCCTGAAGAAGAAACCACCGCTGAGGAGAAGGCACGGAAGGAGGAGATACACAGACAGTGGATCAAGCGGATTGGTGGCATGACCATGGGAAGACGATACGATGATGCTACTCCAGCTCCGACTGACGGCGATGGCGATGAAGGAGAGGAAGAGGAAGAAATCCCTGCCCCAAAAGCGAAGAGGAAAGGCGCAAAGACCGGCAAGCTTACTCCACTGGAGTTACAAGTCTTAGACATCAAGCGGAAGCATATGGACACTCTCTTGATCGTGGAAGTCGGATACAAATTCAAGTTCTTTGGGGAGGATGCACGAATTGCTGCCAAAGAACTAAGCATTGTTTGCATTCCGGGAAAGTTTAGATATGATGAGCGTAAGTATCTCGAGATTTGCTGCACTTCTACTACTAAATCATCCGCAGACCCATCTGAGGCTCATTACGATCGTTTTGCTTCCGCCAGCATTCCCGTGCATAGATTGCCTGTACATGCGAAGCGTTTAGTGACCGCCGGTCTGAAGGTTGGCGTTGTGCGACAAATTGAGACCGCAGCATTGAAGAAAGCTGGCGACAACAGAAACGCACCTTTCACACGCAAGCTCACCAACGTCTATACAAAAGGGACTTATGTAGATGATATCGAAAATCTGGACCAACCAGGCGAAGGAGCTCCTTCGACCGGCTATCTTCTGTGCATCACGGAATCGAAGGCCAAAGGCTGGGGGACGGATGAAAAGGTCGAAGTAGGCATACTTGCCGTTCAGCCGTCAACTGGAGACATTATCTACGATACTTTTGAGGACAGCTTCATGCGCAGTGAGCTAGAAACTCGATTACTTCATCTCGCGCCATGCGAATTCCTCATTGTTGGCGATCTTACCAAGGCTACTGATAAGCTGGTAAAACACTTGTCTGGGAGTAGTACTAATGCTTTCGGGGATAGGATTCGAGTAGAGCGAGTGGAGAAGCGAAAGACTATGGCTGCCGAATCTCATTCTCATGTCACACAATTCTATGCCGATAAGTTGAAAGCCCAAGAGAACGAGTCAGAGAAGGAGCGGGAGCAGAGTCTCTTGGACAAAGTCCTCAAGCTTCCAGAACAGGTCACTGTGTGTTTGTCGGCTATGATAACTCATTTGACAGAGTACGGACTTGAGCATGTCTTTGACCTTACGAAATACTTTCAGTCGTTCAGCACTCGGTCACACATGATTCTCAATGGTAACACATTGACAAGTCTCGAAGTTTACCAAAACCAAACCGACCACACGGAGAAGGGAAGTCTATTCTGGACCGTGGACAAGACACAGACACGTTTTGGGCAGCGCCTTCTCCGGAAATGGGTCGGACGTCCCCTGCTGGACAAGTCACAACTCGAGGCTCGAGTAGCAGCTGTCGAGGAACTGAAAGACGGTTACCAGACTCCAAAAGTTGACAAACTACATGCTCTTCTTCGAAATATCAAGATTGACCTTGAGAGGAGTCTCATCCGCATCTATTATGGAAAATGTACACGTCCCGAACTCCTCATGGCACTACAGACCCTACAGCGAATTTCCAACGAGTACGCCTACGTTCGCAGTGCCGCAGACGCACCATTCACGTCCGATCTCATCACCACCGCCATCGCAAGCCTCCCCAGCATCTCCGAGACCATCATCTCCTTCCTCGACCAGATCAGTGCCGAAGCGGCACGCCAAGATGACAAGTATGCCTTCTTCCATGAAGACCACGAAACAGACGCCATCGCGGACCACAAATTAGGCATTGCAGCGGTCGAGCAAGAACTGGATTCTCACCGCGAAGTCGCAACAGAGACCCTCCGGTCGCACAAGAAAGTCTCCTACACGACAGTAGCAGGCATCGAATATCTCATTGAGGTGGCCAATCAAGACCTCAAGCGTGTCCCAGCATCCTGGTCCAAGATTTCAGGCACGAAAAAAGCGTCTCGCTTCCACACCCCAGAAGTAATCCGCTTGATACGCGAGAGAGATCAACATAAAGAATCACTATCCGCAGCCTGCGATGTAGCATTTCAAAGTCTCCTCCTTTCAATAGCAGGTCACTACGGTCCACTCCGTGACGCCATCTCAGCACTCAGTAGTCTAGACTGTCTCTTGTCTTTAGCGACTGTGGCTGCTTTTCCAGGCTACACGAAACCGACATTCCTGCCATCGTCTCCTGGCTCGCCAACCGTCATAAACATCGAAGGCGGACGACACCCAATGGTCGAGCAACTCCTCCCATCGTCCTACATCCCCAACAGCACCTCTCTCTCCAACGGCCCTTCTGAACCCTCCTCACCAGCTACCCGTGCTCTCCTAATGTAAGTGATAAAACACATGTCCATTGAATCGCATCTTCCCCTCTCCAACCCTCCCATGCCCAGCCAATAACAACAAAGCACCCATCTAATACTCTCACCCGCAGAACCGGCCCCAACATGGGCGGCAAATCCTCCTACGTCCGCCAAGTCGCTCTCATAACCCTCCTCTCGCAAATCGGCTCCTTCGTCCCCGCCTCCTCCTGCAGCCTAACCCTCCTCGACGGGATCTACACCCGCATGGGCGCCTACGACTCCATAATGACATCCCAATCAACCTTCCAAGTCGAGTTATCTGAGACATCCTCGATCCTGAAATCAGCTACGAGTAGGAGTCTGGTTATCTTGGATGAGTTGGGGAGAGGCACTAGTACGCATGATGGCGTAGCGATTGCGGGTGCGGTGCTGGATTGGGTGGTCAGGGAGACGAAGTGCTTGTGTTTGTTCATTACACATTATCAGAGTTTGGCGAGCGTGGCGAAGGGTTTCGAGGGAGAGGAGTTGAGGAATGTGCACATGAAGTTTAGTGCGGTGGAGAAGGAGGGTGAGGGGGCTGGTGAAGAGGAGATTACGTTCTTGTACGAGGTTGGCGACGGTGTAGCTCATCGTTCATATGGGTTGAATGTCGCGAGGCTGGCAAATGTTCCGCAGGCGGTGTTGGACAAAGCTGCCTTGAAGTCACATGAATTGGAGATGGAAGTCAAGCAGAAAAAGATGGTCAGTCTGTCAAGATTGATGAATGATGTCCTAGCTATGAAAGGGGGCTCCGACCTGCAGGAGCTAGTTGTGGGTATGGAAGAGCTATAGTGTATGATACAGGGTGGGAAGAAAGCAGAATAATAGCACGTCATGATACCCCATCCTCATCTCTTATGATGTCGTAAAGCTAAAGTACGCAATGAAAGGTTGGGAAAATGTGATGAAGGATGGAAGCAATAGGAAATCCGTAACGCCGCTCGAAAGCCAAACTCCTAGGTCGTCGAAATTGTACCAGGGTCAAGCTGGAAGTTGGATATATTAGATGGGGAAGGTGTTGCCACTGGTACTGCTATCAGGGCGTGGCCCCATGCCGTGGCTTTGTTGCTGGCCCATGTTAGCCATAGGGTTAGGATGCTTGTTGTAATCGGTAATGAAGTTGGAGCCGTAGCCGTTTGGGGATCTGTTGTCGCCGAAGCCAGTGTAGCCGAAAGGACCTCCGCCATAGCCGTAGGATCTAGCGTAGTTGTGATGGAAGAGAGGATTGGACACTCCTTCATGATATGCATGTGGTGGGTAGACTTGTGAATCTGAGAGGGCACGTCGATTGGGATGGTAGGTCAGCATTTCAGCTTGCCCATTCTCCTTGCCACTGGCCCGGTACATTGTCGGTCTGGGAACTGGGGTTGGCGAGACAAGGGTATGGTTCGAGTTTATTGAATTGCTCGGAAATGTGGGCAAACCATGAGAACTCAAGAAATCGAATCTGTGTTTGATTCTGATCAGCATCATGGAGAGTCTTCGGGAGAGTGGCAGCTCTGTACCGGTGATCTTCCAGAGGTGTTTCAGTTCGGCCTGGGCTGACTTCTGGGATATCTTGAAAAATGGTGAAGCCACGCTTCTTAGTCATGTCACCAACAGTCAATCTGAACTCTTCGTCCTCCTCTGCAGTTGGGATGTATCGTCTCTCGATGTCCGCTAGAGGATTGAGTAGGGGCCCGGAAGGAAACAAGCCAATTGGACGAGTTGACATGGAGTGCATCTGTCTCTTTTGGGGACTGAGAGCAGCTGCAGCAACTTTCTTGGCTCGAGGAGCTCGCATGCGAGGAGCATTTGTACTGACATTCGAAAGTGCTTTGGTAGGTTTACGGACCTTTCTCTTCTTTGGTGATGGGACTGACCGAGCCTGTTATTTGAGAAGTTAGCTTACATTCATCTGAGGTAAAATACTGAGCAATGGAATAATTGAGGCTCGTCTAAAGCATACCGGACTGCTCTCAGCGGATAGAGGGCCGAAGATATCTCTGGAGCCTCTGAAGTCACCATTGGCATGAAAGCTAACCTCTGCAGGCTCAGATGCTAGGGACGTAGCGATCATGTCCTCGAGAACAGTATTGTCTTTACGTTGGTTCCGCATTCTCTTCATCTCTGGAGTTGCAGAGTCAAACAAATCCATCCCCGGCCAGATGATGCCCTTCAGCTTAGCACTGTCGGTAAGCTTCTCGCCTGGGTTCTGGCATTGTATGAAATCAGGATCTCCAAGATCAAGCTTGACGGGGGTTGTGAGACTGTTGCTATTAGCAGAGAAGTATAATTGATGTAGATTGGCATACTTAGGGTCAAGCTTGCTGCTCGGTGATGTCTCCTGATGGGTGAAGTTTGGCACTCGACGTCTTGTGGTAGGTGTGGTATACATAGTGTTTGGCTCCCAGTCATCATCCATTGTTGATGCTCTTGTGCGACCTGCACTTGGCCAATCCTGCATTCGAGGAACAGGAGCACGAAAGACAGGAGTTTGAGCCAAAACCTCCTTGGCAGGTGCTGATTTAGTTTTCTTCTCCTTCTTGGGCTGGAGGGATATTAGTAGAGCCCAGGATATACGTCATGGTTGCGGGTTTCGAGAGGGGAACAGTGAATTGGGCAGGGAGTGAATATTGCGAGGTGAACATTGTGATGAATCTCGCAGGATTGAGCTTACCGCAGTGTAAGCATCATCAGTATCAGCATCTCTCGCTCTCTTGGTCTTCTTGTTGTTCTTGAGAGCCAGCCTTTCCGCCAGCAAGGCATCGAGATTGTTTTGATTGTACCAGAAGGCAAAATCATTGAGCTTGTCTCTACACTCTGGCTCGCTCTGGGCACGAATCTCAAGCTTAAATCGGTGGGACAGATGTGCTTTGGAGGAGATGTGGGTCAGGAGATGGGAGATATCGGAGAACCTTGGGTTCTTTGGACAGAGAATGCATTGCAACTCCATGTCGGTTTCTTGCTTAGCTTTCGGCATCTTGGCGGTGCTGCAGAAGATCATCGATTAGCCATTGAGCTCCGCAGATGGCAGACAGGAAGCAGAAGTGTGATTGAGCTTGTCGAGGCTCCCAATCGTGTACAGAAGGCATGTTTCGAGGTGAAAGACGCTCGATTGCATGACAGGGAGAGAGTGTTGTTCAATCAGTGGTGTACTGACCTTACATGTAAATATAGAGCATGTGGTGTTACTCAATTGGCGTTTGCTGCTCGGTAACTGCCAATGCAGTGGTGGCCACCGAGCGGTGCTGTTGAAGTGCCTGGCAAAGTGCAGGTGGGCGACTCGCAGTGTGTGGGAATGAGCAATCGTAAATGACTGCTCGCGTTGAATCAAATACGATTGAGATGCGAGCAGTGCAGTGCAGTGCAGGAGGAAGGATTGCCTGAGGGTAGTTGAGGTTGGTGGAGAAGGAGGATGGAGAGAAGAGGAGAGGAGAGGAGAGGAGCAGCAGGAGAGACGGAGGTTTTGTAGATGAGAAGAGATAGGAAAGAGGCTAGGCAGCATCTGAAGAGCGAGGAAGGAAGGCTTCCTGATTGGGAAGGGACGAGGACCAGGTCGGAGACTCGTTGAGGAGCGAGTACGTAGGTAGGGAAGCGAATCTTCCCAAGCAGGTAGGTGGGTAGAGAAGAGAGGGCGGGGAAAGGAAAACGCCTCAGTCGGAGTTCCCGACCTACGAGTATTGAGGGCGTTAGCGAAGGTAGCCGACTCAGACCGAATTGGTCGAAGGACGTCCGAGTTCGCCTTTCAGACAGTGGAGGTGAATCTGCTCAAGTGGTGCCCAAGCGGATGCCTTAACATCCTCGGTCACGTGGAAGCATTCAAGAACAGAAGATGTCCTGATTGAGGGACTCAGAGCAAGGAGCAGTCTCAAGGCTTACTGTGAGTACGCTGACTATTTCCCCATGATGCGCAAAACATGGTGTCGTCATACGCACTCACTCCAACTAGCATTCATATAGTCGCAAGATAATGACCCGAGCATTGCAATTCGGCAGAAGAGGAATGGCTTCAGATTTGTGTTCCATTCTTAACCCGTATGGTTTGAAAGGGAACACGACGCCGTTGAGGGGTTAGGAACATTGAAAGATAGCATTTTTTTTAGATGAACGAAGGGTAGACTTTGTCTTCAGTATGAGCACAACTTATTTGACCTCCGTAGTCGCATGGTTACCAGCGAAGACGTTCTGCAAGACTGCTGTGCTCGTAAGACTATTGTCGTTACTATAACACTGCGAAGAAAGCTCGTCATGACAGCTAGAGCATTGTGTATGCTTTGTGCTCTGAAAAGAGAGCATGCCTCTTTGCGACACGTACACTAAAAGCAGAAACCGACGGGCCATTGATTCCATGTCATACTCTAAGATATCATAGACTCTGCACCGATGGGGGCTCAACATTCATGGCGTGTGACCCAAGGCAACGCTTGATGCCCCTTCAAGCCTTGCCCGTGAACCCGTTCGTCATAAGAGAAGTGGCTTGAAGTGAGATCTCTACCGTCTTTGAACAGGCGAATGTCTCTTTGAGATGACAATTCTGATAGCGAGAATTCCAATCGAGCTTCTGTACCGCTCTATCATTTTCGATGAAGCTTGACGGAAGGATAGTTCAGGGTAGCGATTCTTTAGATCCCTTACCCAATCGGCAGCGTTGCTAGAATTTACCAAAAGCGAGCACAGAAGCATATATTACATTACGAAATGGGGGCTTACGGCATCACGACTTGATGTCATGATTGTATCAAGGCTTTTTGAGCTCTCAAAATACAGAAACAAGATGTTTGGGTGCTCTCATTAGCCATGAAGAATCTGCTCTTCTCCTGCCTTGTATCCTAGGACCACTCGTTATAGGTGCGAGGTTATTAGATGGCAGGAGGTGATATGTCCGAACAACAAAGACTCTGTTGAAAGCACGGCTATCATTGCGACTTTTTCAAGCAGAGAGAAGCAATGAGGGAAATTAGAGGGGATGGGGTATCAACGTTGGTATCATTCAAATCGTGATTCATGGCTCATTATCATACCCAGCACCAAGCTCTCGCTCAATGACTTTCCTCGGCATGCAGCTATGCGTTGTCAGTAGACGCAAAAGGAAGGGAATGAAGCACGCACTAAACAGGCTCAACCTCTTCCAATCCTTGGTATCCTAAAAGACTTAGACCAGCGATGCCAAATACAGTATGGAAGACATCGACCACATCACCTGGCCTGTCAGCAATACCGCCCATTTCGGGATCCTACTTTAATCAGCACTTCCCAGTCAAGACATGGAAACCGGCAACCTACCTGACACCTCAAGATAAACCCCTTCAACGCCTCCCCGTCAACCCAATGTAACCTCCCAATCATAGCCAAGCTACTCCCCACCCACCAACTATAACACACATCCTCCAGCTTCTCCGCCCTCCCATTCAGACCCCCCTGCTCTACCTGCCTCTCACTCAACCACCGTCCCAACTTATCCTTATCCACAACATCGATCCTCCTCGCAATACTCAGTGCCGCAAGACACGCATATATCTGCCCAGAATGACTTTCCGCACCAGGCGAGACCCCATACCCACCATCAAAGTTCGCACAAGAGACGATATATGTGACAGCGAGCGGGACGTCGACTAATGAAAGGAGTTTGAGGAGGGAGAGAGCAATCAGCGAGGAGCAGATAAATCGTGTATCCTCTTCGCCCCATTCGTCGCCTGTAAATGTCCCTGTTTCTCTATTCTGAAGGCCTGCGATCCCTGCTATCCTGTTAGCACAACGGCTCGCAATTGAGTGAAGAGTACTACGCACATAACCCCACCGCCCTCTTCCCCCCAGCCCCATTGACTTTCACCCCCCTCTCCTCAAGCTCATCCCATGCTCCAACCATAGCCAGAATTTGCACAGCGCTACACGTATACAGTATATGCGCATCATGCCCTGGCGCTGCACCAAAACCTCCACTCTCCGTCTGACAGCTCAGCACGAAATCTATCGTCTCTTTCCTAGGCAGAGCATCGGGGCAGTTGAGGAGATGAAGAGCTGTCAGACCCCAGTAAATTCCATTGAGGCGGAGGTGTTCCGTGAGGTGGTATTCGAGCTCGTCTTTGCGGGTGTCGAGGGACTGGATATATTTTACGTGGGCGGAGATGGAGAGTTGCAGTTCGGTTGGGAGGGAGGCTGAGGCTGAGGCTCGTCCTGGACCAGATACGAGGGACATTTTGGTGGTAATTGTTTTTTATTTGGTGGTCTTGAAGAGCTGGGAGCGTGAGAGCAAGTCTTGAATTCGGCTGGCTCGAGAATCCCCACCAGTTCATGAACCAATCGGAGATTTTGTCAGCCTTGTCCGAGTTTCGAGCTTCACATCTACTGTATGATCACACAAGGCTTGTCGTGTCCAAACTCTTGCAGTTGAATATGATTCAAAATGCATCTTTATCCATCTGTACTTCGATCAAGTCATCCAGCATTTCTAATTTTTCACTTAAGGTTTGCAACTTTCAGAACCGAATAGTTGTTCTCTTGCAACTCCCAAACGGCTGTAGGCCTCTTAGGAGGTATTGTTTATGGATACTTTTCTATCTCAAAGCCAAAGTGATGCATTGGTCTAAGAAAAGCCATATCAAGTACAATAAACTGTTTCACTCTCAATGGGAACTTCATTCGTCTCTTTTCCCTTCAGCTCCCCGCAAGGCTTCGCGTAGCCAATCATGCTGTACCGAGCTCACCTAATCCTGGCCATAGGGCTACTCTCTGGTTTTTCTCCAAACAAAAACTTCGAAACCCTCTTCTCTGTCTCGTCCGGCCTTTTTACTCTACGGACTCTCCGTGAAGTATATCCTCATGGCTTACATGAACAACTCCCAGCCTTTCCAATTAGTGCGGGTCGGCATGTCTAAACATCCGAGGCGGATTTCGGAGTCTAAGGTTGGTAATCCCCGCAAATCATGACTTCAACGTAGGTATGTGCCTAGCTTCCAATATTGTCTTGCTACAGGTTATATTGCACATAGAGTCTGAAATTTCTCTCTATCTGCTATCGTCAAATGTTTCCTTCTATCGACCGAATTCTTTCAGTCCCATTGTTTGTCGATTGATACCTACACATCTCCCAATCTCTGTTTTTCATACCATAGTCAACAAACATGGCAAACCAAGCTCCTACATCCAGCACAACCTGCTGTACGGGGCAAAAAATATACACAACACTCTCAAAGCTTTGGTCTTCGAACAGCACTACCCAATCTTCGACGGCACTTGATAAACTCCCCCGAACCTCCTCCACACGCCTTTCATCCACCACCAGCGGAACCATCCTCTACCTAGCCTATGGCTCCAACCTCTCCGCCGAAACATTCAAAGGCACTCGAGGAATCAAACCTCTCTCCGCCCTGAACGTCCACGTCCCCTCTCTCGACCTAACCTTCTCCCTCCCAGGAATCCCCTACACCGAGCCCTGCTTCGCCAACACTCGATACCACATTCCTCCCTCCTCCGCCTCAAAATCCGACTACCATAAAGACCGCTGGACCAAAGGCCTCATCGGCGTCGTCTACGAAGTCACACCTGAAGACTACAGAACCATAATAGCGACTGAAGGGGGCGGCGCAAGTTATCAAGATGTGGTCGTACCCTGCTACGCCTTGCCAGCTGGCGCAAAGACAGTAGATCCCATACCGAGCGGCGCACCGTTCAAAGCGCATACATTACTACGACCTGAACCGAAGGACGAGAGTACGGCTACAGATGGCATTGTACGACCAGATCCATCCTACGCTCAAGCTTCAGCGCGCTACCTAAATCTTATCACATCCGGCGCCGAAGAACATGAATTGCCTGAGGAATACATGGCATACTTGTACAACATCCGACCATATACCATCACAACTATGCGACAGCGGGCGGGACAAGCTATCATTGTTGCCACCTGGATGCCTATCCTACTGATGCTATTTGGGCTGGGCAAGGTGTTTGCGGATGATGAGGGCAAGATACCTGCATGGTTGGCGAGTGTCATAGGAGTCTTCATGAAGGTGCTTTGGGGATATTACGATTTGGTGCTGAAGAAAACGTGTGGTGATGGAGAGAGGACGATTGGGGACGATGGAGACGAGGAAGGTGGCGGGAAGAGATGGTGTGAAGATAGGGTGGGAAAGAAGTGGTGTGAGAAGGGGTTGAGGCTATAATGATGGAATTGGTTTTTCTATTCATTTGTACTGTGATATCTTGAAGGTTTCTCTCCCAATGTAACCCAGTACATCTAAGCTGTCCATGTGAAATGCTAAATCTTCGAACAGTCGGGTTCTTTGCGAGCCCAGGACTCTTCGACGTCCATTTTTCAAGTAAAGATCGGATGAACCATCAACTCTACCCACCCTGCGCGAAGATAGGTCACCATACGAACTAATCAACCGGGGTTGATGTACAAATGAGTATAATATCACTGGGTCAGAGTTGAGTAATATATCGGAAGATTTTTTTGTCAGACTTCGAAGCCTTGCGAGCACCTTTCCCATTCTTCTCTCAACATTATATCTCCACCTGGAACTTTCCGACTTCACAAATTTCGCTCCATATATCGAACTCTTCTCTCGGTACCGAGACACTTCCTAGATTCGCAGCCAAGTCCACGGTAGTCGACGATAACTGGATCTCCATCTCAATCTGCACACCGCGAGTCAGTCGAGTGGCTCCGCCCACGTGTGTCCCCCTCCGCAGCGGAGCTGTCACGAACGCCTTCATCCAAACTCAAAAACCCATCCAAACCCTCTATGGAGCGAAATTCTCATATTTTAGCGAAGCCCACGCTTGGTAGGTCGTACTCATGCCGGTTTATGCCGCGTTGACAGCTTCCAAAGTGGGACTGCCGGCTCGAAAACTTCGTTAGAAGTTCCTTATCAGATGGAACCAAACCCTTTTCTGATCCACATCGGATCATATCTCTGCATCTGATAATCTTGATGCGTCCGGACCGCACTTGGCATCTGTCAAGATATGGAGAATAAAAAATTGCTTTCGCGAGGGTTAAAAAATGCTTGCAGCGGTGGTACCCACTCGGCTGATCTCAGTTTTCTGGCCGAAGTGGGCTGGGACGAGACAATATACTGCTTGGGTGCTTCCCTCTCTCTTTAATCGAATCTTATCAGATCAGATCAGATCAGATCCCTTTTCTGACGCTGGCCATTTTCTACATTCATTTGTCTGCTTGTTTACGTCGTGTTGTGTTGTTGAACGCAAAGCAAGATGAACGACCCCACTATTGCCAAAGGACCATCTCACGATGTCGTCGCCTCGGAGGTACCACTCAGCAAGAGCGAAAATACCTCAATTGACGAGAAGCCTGTTGCGACAGACTCTTCAAGCGAGGAGTCGGGTCTGAAGCCAGTACCATTATCGTTCAAGATCGCTTCGATCTTATTGGTTTCCATGATTGGATTTGGTGGGAATTGGAGTTCTGGTATTACTGGTGCCATGAAGACGAAACTCAAGAAGGTATTTGGTCGTCGTCCCTAATATTGAGAGGTCTTTATTGACTGTAGAACAGGGCCTCAAAATCAATAACACGGAATATGCTCTCTTGGACGCAAGCGAGGACTTCATGAAAACTGCTTTGGTCCTTGCGAGTGGTATTGTTACCGATAGAATCGGAGGTGCCCGTACGTGTCTCCTTTCTCAGGCAATTGTTTCTTGAGAGACGGGCTAACGTGAAGTATAGAGGCAATTCTGTACGGAAATGTGATCTACACTATCGGATCCATCTTTGCAGCGGCGGCGACGACAGTTCGCAGCTACCAATTCCTGATCTTTGGTCAAGTCGTCCTTGCCCTTGGAGACATCGCTACACAAGTTGCTCAGTACAAGATCTTCTCATCTTGGTTCCCACCTGGACATGGATTTGCCTCCACACTTGCTCTGGAACTTGCTATTGGAAAGGTATGCAGCCTCCTCACTTGTCTCTCTGGCCCCCATTGCAGATTTTGGGCATGTATTCTTCCCAGAGATCTTTCGACTGACGAGAATGAGCAGATCGGATCCTTCGTCGGGAAATCCACATCCAACATCATCGCTGAGAACCTAGGCGACTTCTCCTGGGTCTGGTGGATCGCCGTCGCCATGAACGTCTTCACCAACGTCATCACCCTCGTCTTCTACTTCTTCACCAAGTACTGCGAGAAGCGATTTGCAGGCATGACGGACCCCGCCACAGGCGAAGTCCTGACCGAGAAGAACAAGAAGTTTGAATTGAAGCGTATTGCTGAGTTGCCGTGGATCTTCTGGATGGTGATGTTGTTCAGTCTTGTGGAGACGAGTGGTGTCAGTGTGTTCTCGGCGAATGCTACTGAGATGGCGGAGTTGAGGTTCAATGTTGATTCCATAACGGCCGGTTGGTATACTAGTGTGTTGCAATATGCTGGTATGTCTACCTTCAGTCGCTAGTGGCGAAAGGTCATATTGTGGGAGGATATACTAATGTCGAACAGGATTCTTCCTGGTGCCTCTGATCGGAATATTCATCGATTTATACGGAAACAGACTTACATTAAGTAAGTCGTCAATTCCTTTGACCGGCTCGCTTCGCTTTGCTAACGTTCTGATTTCCACAGTGGTGTTTACGGGCGTACTTCTCATGGCCGCAATGTGCTTGGTCAACTGGTCCGTCACATCTCAAGGAACAGCCGCCGCATTTGGGCTCTACGTAAGTTCCCTTACCACCTGACGCAACCGCATCTCACAGAAGGAACCTAATTGACACTTTCAACCAGGCCGTAGCATACTGTTTCGGACCCACCCTAATCATCGACTCCATCCGCACCTCAATCTGGTCACAATCCGTCTTCGGCTCCGCCTACGGCCTCAAAGTAACCATGAACAACGCCCAAAACATCATAATCCGCATCCTCACCGGCGTCCTCCAAGATTCCTCTCCGAAATCCAATCCCTACAAGAAAGTAACGCCCGTCTACCTCTTCCTCGCCATCTGCTCGTTCGTCGTATCCGTCATATTGGTAGCTGTGTTCGTCGTTGCGAAGGTGGGAAAGAAGAGTATTTATGTGGATATCGCGAGGCTGCAGTGGACGAGGAAACAGAGGACTGAGAATGGAGAGGAGATGAATAGGAGGAGGGCGGAAGTGGGCTTTGATAGTGTGGAGGAGAGAGGTGGCGTGGAGGCTGCAGAGCCAGAGGTGCTGGAGAGTGTGGCGAAGGAGAGGAGGAGGATGAAAATGATTAGTAGGGGTGCTTGTGGATTGTTGGTACTTTGGGTATTGGGTGCCTGGGCCGCGTACTTCTGGGGTGTTGCCACAGGGAATAATGACTGAGTGCTGCGAAAGGAGGTGTGCATCGGACAAGCTCTGGCTCCGAGTCTGGCCAACATGGGCGGTCTAGTGGAGAGGAATATGCTCCAACAGACTTGGAATATTTCCACAAGATACCCAGAAAGTATAGATGGAGTTCCGGACAAGAGTGGAATACACGGGACAAGATGGCAGAAGATTGGAGAAGAAACGAGATAGCCAAAACTAGAATATATTACGATATCTTAATTATTCTCTGGGACATAGCTCCTTAGTGATGTAGCTCGTCCCTCGGATACCTTAAGATGCTTCACAGTCAACGATAGAAAGTAATTAGATTGAGGCCAATGCAGTATAACAATAGTAAATTGTACAGCTTCTGACAGATTTAACAAGGACGTGAGCATCGAGTCAGGGGTGAAGCTCGCTTGGGATCTTAGCGTGTTCGGTGTCCGCGGTCTCCGGCATGTATCTCGGGTTCATTCTCCTCTCTTCATCCAAGCAAACTATCCTCCTACTATCATTCCAGCCATATCGTGGCTCACACGTTCTTTCATAATCTACTATATCTACCCGTGTCCGAACGAATGTCATCTGAGCAGAATCCTAAGGACCGAGGGGGAGATATCGATGGACCCACCAAGCTTGGCGACCTACTCCTCCCCAAAGCAGTAAGTATTGCTGGAATCTTAAAGCCTACAATAGCTAATCTTGACACTGCTCACATAGTGCGAGAACTGTAAAATTAGAAAGGTGCCTAATTTGACCCCACCTTGTGACCACTCGTGCTCGTCAAACCTCACTGACAGGTTCCACGTCCCACAGATCCGGTGTGACAAGACTTCGCCTTGTTCTAGCTGTCAAATAGCGAAGCTACCGTGCCGTGTAGCATCAAAAGTCTCGGATAGCAGACCACGAGCTCCTGCTTCCAGCTATCAGCAAGTTCATTATTTCCCCAACCAGTACACGTAACTGATTGCTTCCAGTGAAAAGCACTTCAATCTCATCCATGAGAGTCTACGGGATATCAAAGAAAGAATCGGAAAACTTGATGTGAATCAAGCAGCTTCAGCTTCAGCTGCCTCGGGAGATCTATGTATCGTAGCGACCGAGAGCGAGGCCCCTTCCGTCCCCGAAACAGCCTTTCAAAGCGAAACTTCGTTCGACAGTCATTCTGTACAAGCATCTGTGACGGCAGAGTATTCTGCTGCAGAAGTGGTGCACAATGATCTAGATCAAGAAATACATGCCTCTCTAACGGCACTTAAATCACTTCTTCGAGATCAAGGAGCGCCATCATCATCGAACAATTTGTCGTTTCCGCGAGCTGTGACGAGATCGAATGTGCCCAAAGTGGAACTTCCGCCGATGCCTGTGATTATCGAAGTTTTGAAGAAAGCTTCATGTGAGTTCAGTATTCATGCCAAATGCTTTTTGGTTGTCTCTAACACATTTACTAGCACGAATACCGCTGGTAATTCTGCACAGCGGGTTGCGAGACGATTCACTGCTTGAGGAACTATGCAAGAAAATATACTTCCCTACCAAGCACGTCTCAAAAGGAGAAATGACCCTCATGAACGGACTTCTATTCTATGTCTTCGGAGAATACTGCATGGATGGGGGAACTTCCAGCTCTCGGTACCCCACATACGCCAAGCTCTGCGAGAGGAACTTCGTCGCTGGACTCCAGGACTATGATTGTTTAGTGACGCCAACCCTGGAGAATATACAGTCATTACTACTAGGCGTAGGTGCTCCAAATTAACTGAGGCCTCTCAATCCTAATACGCATTTCAGGCCTTGAAAGCACAAGAAGACTCCCGCCCAGCTCTCTGCTGGACCTTCGTATCAACCGGTGCCCGCCTCTGCCAAATCCTAGGCTACCACCGCGAAGCCGTCATATCTCGCGATCCTCCCAAGCTCGCCGAAGCAAAGCGCCACGTCTTCTGGATGCTTTACATGATTGATAAAACACTCTCGCTAAATTTAGGCCACACATCAAACTTTCCCAGCCACGACATCGATGTTCACATGTATTCACCATCCGAGAACCCAAAAGTCGCTCCCTGGAACCGAGTTATGATCTCCTTCGCAGAATTCTCAAAACTACAAGGGAGGCTGTATGATGAGTTGTATTCTGTTCGAGCGAGGCGGGAACAGGCGGATGTGAGAGCGAGGACGATCGAGGAGCTGGTTTCGTGCTTCTATGGGTGGCATGCAGACTTCAAACAGGTGATGTCTAATCCTTCCCCAAAACCACGATACCGACTGACTCTTGCAAAGATTGACACAGAAGGTGCACAATGCAGGAGCGACCTAGATCTCATCATCGGCTCCTCAGACTTCATCTTCTACTCCGTCCTCACAATCCTATATGGAGCTCAGACGTCTCCCGCAGCAGCCATCAGAATCAGCTCCCAACGATACGAAGTAGCTCGTTTGAGTCTAGAATGCCATGTCCGGAACTGGACGAGGCTGTCTCCAAACGACATTTCGAAATGTGGGATATACTCGGACTGGTGAGCACTCTCTGTCAAAAGTGAGGTCGAGAGTATTGACGTTCCTATCAGGCTCATCGATTATGCCTCCTTCGCCCCCTTCCTCGTAGTCTTCACTCACGCCATAGCCGCTCATTCCCAAAGCGACGTCTCCCTCCTTTTCCAGACCCTCACAACGTTAGAATCCATGCGCAGCCGCTCCGAAACACACACCAAGCTCTGCCAGAAATGCCGCGTCTTCCTGCGTTTCGCAAAAGCTTTCGTACAATCGCAATCACAAAACCCATCTTCAGGCTTCCAGAATGAGGAAGATGGCTCGTTTATCTTTTCAACGACAGCGACGACGATGATGGGTGATTCTGTCGGGTATTTAGCTGATGTAGGTGTTGGTGCGGGTGCGGAGTTTCCTGAATATTATGGATTAGGTGCTGGGAATGGTGATTTGGAGTCGATGTCTGCGTTCTTGGGAAGTTGTTTTGGCGAGGGCTCGATGATGGGTGGGATTTGGAATACTGGTTATCAGGCTCCTTGAGTAGGATGTGATTTACTCAAATGACAATCCATTTTTGCAGTGTAAAGTATTTGGGTCGGTGTTCATCCAATGTAAACTGGCAGCTGACTTCCAAAATACTGTATCGGCACCCTCTCCCCAGGCACGAAAAAGTGACAAGCGCTCCAACAGAAAGCCCTCATCATCATCACGACCCAAGCATCAACAATCATCTGTCGATCATGAAATCCAGTCTTCCTCATCTCCTCAACAATCTGTGGAAGTACTCTAAAATATCCATCCACATCAGCCTTATAATCAGCGCCCCAATTCCGTAACATAGACGTCTCGCCACCTTCATTGAACAAAGCGAGCTTGATATGTATCCTTAGGAGATGGTGGTATCGAAATGAATGTTGCTGTTCCCATTCATTGAGGAGTTTCGTGTAAGTTGTGAGAGTATCTTGGACGAGGTCAAGATATCTAGGGTCCCGAGTCACGACCCACGCCTCGTCCTGGATGCTATACTCGTCTGTGTGATCCCATGCTGCGTACTTAGTGCCGATTTCATGACATATCTGCAATGCTTGTATGGTGTAAGTTCCGACGTCCTTGTGGTGGACAACAATGTACTCTTCCAAGCATAAACGGAATGCTCTCCTTCCGACAGAGCTTGTTGTGATACCATGGACATTGTCACTGGGTGCAGGTACCTGGACGAGACTCGAACCTCGGTAGCGGCTCGGAGGACAGGTCAGTGCGACTAGATCCGCGACTCGTAATTTGAACTCGGGATTCTCCTTCAAAATCTGGTTGAGAGTCGCAGATGACGAGCCACTACGGTCTAAATAGCTCAACGCGGCGACAATCTCACTCTGCGTGGAAACAGTGAGATCAGGAAGGCCAAGCAAGGGCTCGGTCCTGAGAACCCCACATCCCAACCTGTCTGCACTCGCGCGGGGTATATAGATTTCTTCTTGCTCTGGCAAGATGGATCCTGTCACCAGTCTCTTCCGGAAATGATTTTGTTCTGCCATACGTAGTCGCTGGTTCCGTCCAGTATATGAATACTGCAATACAATACCAAGAGATCTAACGACTGTGGACGTAATGATATGAGAGTGTCCTTCCGCTCGCAAGATCCCGTCTGAGGGTCTAAAGTCTTTCCATTTCATCCCCATACGCCGTGCTAGGACTGCAATATCCGACAATGTCGTTTTGGCGAGTGGTCTCACAATATCGGGAGGCTGAAATGCCCAAGACCGCTCGCGGAAAACCACAGCCGGCAGGCGTAAGTTCGGAGGAGGGTAGTCAATCGCTTCCCGAGTTGCCTCCTCATGATCCAGACAAGCTTGTGCATTTTCATGAACCCAATGGAGGAATGGTACCCAACAGGCCAGTTCCCCACGATTTCCTTTCTTTGCTTTTCCTGATGGAGCTGGTAAACGCTCTCGACCGTGTCCACCACTTTGAGCTTGATATTGCGTCAGGTAGTCATCCTGCGGAGCATCCATCAACATCTCTTCAAAGTCCATAGACACTACCGGTACCAGTGACTTCTCTCTCGACAATTTACTACCTGTAAGCAGAACCTGACCTCTTCTACTCAAGGCGCCATCGCCAACCAATGAGATCTCGGGGATAGTGTAGAGAGTCTCGAACCGGAATTCCCTCCACCTCCAATGTAGTCGCGTCTTTCGAGCGTACTCTCCCATGACATATTTATGACATCTCCGATATCCATCAGCTGTTGAAAAGTATTGCTGTATCAACTGGCCAACTGCCGTCACAAGCGCGACGAGCGCAATTGCCAAAGCAGCGCCGGCGAGTTTAGCTTCTGTATTGCCGGACATTGCAAATCGACTGTTACAGATGGGGCTGAGTGACTGAATGCCATAGCACTGAGATGATCGGTGTCGGCGGCTCTGATATGCTCTATGCTTCAGCGTGCTTCAGACTCATCACGCTGACATCCGTCCTGAGCTCGACGCGTCGCGTTGCAAACGAGCTCAACTGTGGTGAAACCCGAGTGTGGTCTTTAGGGCATAAATAAGACACTATATATGAGGATGACGATTCGATTGAAAGTGTATGAAAGGTTTTTACGGCACTTCGCGACCAAAGAAGCAAATCCTTCGCTCCTTCTCACGTGCATAAGTTGGAGTCACGTGTTGATCGCTTTACGGTCCCGGCTCAACAGCCCCGGGACAACATATCCTGAGCTATGACCAGTCTTAGCTGCTTTCTAGTTGCCTCACATGTGGAGGAGATACAGATTTATGGCTCTTCGCATTCTCGACAGTATCCTCTGTTGACTTTCACAACCGTCTCGATGAATGAAACTCGGATTCACCAGAGTGTTCGGAAACGAAGAGATCGTTCAATAGCATCTCGAAGATAGCTACCAGGAAGTAATCCTACTTTTGCTTCAACTCATATATGCCAAAACGGTTCCCAGCCACATCTTTGAAATACATGTAGTATCCATTTTCGCTTTCTGGCTCCTTCTCGCTCATGACAACACCTCCAAGCTTCTCAACTTCTACCTTTGTCTACCAAAGCATCAGAGCTCTGTCATACAACTTCTTTCCTGATGGCTTACCTTCTCGATACTCTCTACGAAATGGTAGATCGTGACACCCATTCCATTCTTCAGATCTCCCGTCTTGCAGTCGGCAGGGACCTGAACAATTCCTCCCGTCAAGCCTAAACACAAAATCAAAGTCAATAATGACTCCAAGATAACACGATCAAAAGCTCCAGGTAGACTTACCCATCTCTCCAGCGAAGCTGAACATGGCAATTTTCTCCTCCGTGTAAGTTTCTGTGGCAGCTTTCCATTCCCATGACGGGAAGAGCGCGGCGTAGAATTTCTATATAGAAATTTATTCAGCCAAGAGGTTCAATTTCATCCTATGATTCAAAGTCTGACGAACCTTGCAAGCAGGAACATCTGCAGCTGGTATCTCAACCCAGCATGGTGTACCAATTGGTGGCGGAGCCCATTTCTCGGCTTCAGACATGGTTACTTTGGGTTTGGAGACTTGAGTCACAAAGAAGCTGTATTCGTCCGAGGGACCTGGAAATAGTTTTGAAGGTTAGGTGCGGTGAGTTTTGCGAACAAAGGAACCTTTAAGTGTCTCGAGACTCCATCCCAAAGAAAGAGAGGACGCCTTGCACTTCAGAATTCCTCCGTCTTACACCGCTTTCAAATGGGATGAAAGGATGGGACATGATCCCAAACCAACATACAAATCATATTCTGAGCTTCAAGCCATGTCAAGCCTCAGCAGTATTTTGATGTTAATCAACACCAATTGTGGTAGGCGAAGGATGCGGGGTCAACTTGGCGCGGTATGTTGAGCCAATCCGCGAATACACGTGTGACTCAACGCGAAAGTGGCGCGGTATCTGGTGATCAAGCTGAAAGCAATCCCGTCTTGAAAGGCCGCGACGGTAGAGAGTCTCATTGGCTGCGTTTTGGTAGCTAAAAGGCATTGGAAGTCTGCTCTATGATGTCGTGTAATCTCTTTCTTGGATATGGAATGTGAGAGGAAAAATGTGAGAGGAAAAATGTGAGAGGAAAAATGTGAGAGGAAAAATGTGAGAGGAAAAATGTGAGAGGAAAGATTGGCAAGCACATGCTCAACGTTTATCTAGGGAATTAGGAGAAGCATTTCTCTAAAATCGACATTTCATAGAGGCTGAAAATCCTCCCCTTGAGTGCTGATTCCTCTATACCATAGGCATTCCAGGTCATGCGGGCAAATATAGTTACCTCACCTCAACGAGCATATCAGAGTTTCAGAGATATTGAGAGCCACGGTCTATATGACCAGTTTGGTATCAAGTGGAGCAACAGTGAATGGCATAGCGTCACTCTTCAAGCTTCTCATTGGCAATCATTCATTCCAATTCCGTGTTGTTGACTCGCCAAAAACAGCCGAGAATTCCCTAGGGGCAACGTGGTGGACGTTACTGTTTATCTGCACCACAGCTTACCGAAATTTCCTTCAAGCCCCTATACTACGAGTATTCAATTGCTTCTTATTAGCTGCCTACCCCTTCGTTTTCTCTTTGACGATTTACGTAAGCAATTTGATTTCTTTCCATGCCCGAGGTTTCGGCTACCCCCTGAGCTCAGAAACACATCATGTTTGGAATGTGAAGATTTTCGCATATAAAAAGTATCAATCGCTCTCGGTTCATCCGATGTTCATCACAATCAAATCATTCCCAGCCTCCGAAAGTGAATCTCGGATAAAATTATTGCATCGCTTTCTTTAACGGTGTCGGGCAAAATACCAGTCCGTACCTAGGTGAAACTTGCCAAAGACCGAACCTCGGTCCAGAAACTCGGCAAGCTTTCCCAAGCCCAACCGACATCCAGCCTACAGTGACGTTTGTGGGGTCTCCATACCGACACTACCCAAACAAAAGGCTTCCACACCCCAACTTCGAGCTCGCCCGCCATGAGCAAAGTCGTCAGTGTCGTCTCTGGCATTATCCTCAGCTCCATCGTCGCATACATCCTCCCTCTATACATAGCCTGGGTTCCTGATTTCGACATCTGGGTCTTTTTGTTGCTCGTTGGCATCAACCTTACACAATGCCTACCGAATCCGAATACCCCTTGATCGATGTTCCGAATGTGGACTTGTGGACGTTTCTGTTCGAGAGGAAGGATAGAGAGTTTCCGGAAGATAAAGGTAGCGTCTGCTCAGCTCGACGCCGGGTGGAATGATGCTGATATGGAGAATTATAGTAATTTATGTCGACCCTGACACGAATCGATCCTACACGTACGCGCAGGTCCGCAATACGGCTCTCGACTTCGGGAAAGGACTAAAAGCGAATTGGGAATGGAAGAAGGGCGACGTTTTGGCGCTGTTCTCTCCGAATTGTATCGACACACCCGCCTTGACATGGGGTATACATTGGGCTGGAGGCATTCTGTCCCCCGCCAATCCAGGCTACACTGCCGATGAACTGGCATTCCAATTGAAGGACTCTCGAGCCAAGGCTTTGGCAACACAGAAGCCATTTCTCAAGATCGCGCAGGAGGCATGTAAGAAAGTGGGCATTGATGAGGACCGAATTATCTTGATTGGAGACGAGAAGGACGAGTCGGCGAGGTTCAAGCATTTCACGAATATCAGAAACATATCTGGGGCAACGAGATTCAGGAAAGCGAAGATAGATCCGAAGAAGGATCTCGCCTTTTTGGTTTACAGTTCTGGAACGACTGGTCATCCTAAGGGCGTCATGCTTTCACATTCCAATATTGTTTCGAATGTCATGATGTTGAAAGTCGGAGAAGGAGGAAATCTGAGCTGGAAAGGAGGGAAGAACAATGAAGGAGACAAGATCTTGGCTTTCCTACCGTTCTTTCACATCTATGTAAGTCTTGATGAAGTCCAGTCGTGGGCAACTACTTATAATTGTAGGGCCTCACATGTCTCATCCACCAATCCATATACTCCGGCCTGACTCTCGTCGTAATGCCCAAATTCGAGCTCGAGAAATTCTGCGGCCACATCCAAAAACACACAATTACATTCGCCTACGTCGTCCCCCCTATCATTCTGCTCCTTGGCAAATCGCCCATCGTCGACAACTACGACCTGTCCACCATCCGCATGATGAATTCGGGTGCAGCTCCCTTAACCAAAGACCTCGTAGACGCCGTCTACAAGCGCCTCAAGATCCCTATCAAGCAAGGCTATGGCTTGAGTGAGACAAGCCCAACGACACACACGCAACCCTGGGAAGACTGGAACAAATCGATCGGCAGCGTCGGTCGTCTCCTGCCCAACCAAACCGCAAAATACATGTCCGAAGACGAGAAAGAGGTTCCCGCAGGTCAAACAGGCGAGCTATGGATCAAGGGCCCTAACGTCTTCCTCGGGTACCTGAACAATGTCGAAGGCACCAAGAATGCTCTGACATTAGACGGATACTTCAAGACCGGCGATGTTGGGCACCAAGACAAGAACGGCAACTTCTACATCACAGACCGCGTCAAGGAACTCATCAAATACAAAGGCTTCCAGGTACCTCCTGCAGAGCTCGAAGGCTATCTTATTGGCCACCCTGATATCGACGATGTTGCTGTCATTGGCATCGAGGATCATGACCAGGCTACTGAAGTCCCACGTGCTTATGTGGTGCCTAAGAAAGGCGTCGAGGGCGGCAAGGAGAAGGAGAAGGAGATCATGGAGTGGCTTGCAAAGAAAGTTGCTAGTCATAAGAAGTTGAGAGGTGGTGTGCGTTTCGTGGACGAAGTGCCGAAGAGTGCAAGCGGGAAGATTCTGAGGAGAGTGCTCAAGGCCCAGGCCATCGAGGAGGATAAGAAGGGTGCCAAAGCCAAGTTGTGAGAATTTTTCCTAGCATACTGGATAATCAGGAATATTTGTTGTCCGATGGTGGTGCCTTGGTTAGAATTAGACACAGGACTGGAAACTAGGGAAAGCTAAATAGACGCATGTACGACAACATCTGAAAATAACGACGATTACATCCTCTTTTGAACACTAGCCAGGTCGCGAGGAGTAATCGAACTTCCGTGATCCAGCTAGTCCTGAATATGCTGCTCTAGGAGATGTCCTGCTTCTACTGTTTGAACATGCTCAGGTATCATATAGTACGCACTCCTTACGGTCAAGATCAAAGAGCAGTTTCTCGGTCATCGCCCAGAACGAAGCGATAGTCGGCCATCCTCAAATCATTCAAAAGGTTGCAGAAGGGGTCAGGTCTTACCTCATCAGTGATCCGTCCTTTGCCGGCCAGGTCTCATCACAAGCACAATTAAAACACTCAAAAAACCAAAGTATGGGAAGCAAGCCAAGTGTTCATTCCGAAAGACCTACGGTACCAATACAGCCTCGACCAATATCTCCGCCGTATATTAGATCCAACAAACAACCTCAGACTCCCCCTTGTCACTTGTACTTTCCCTTTTTTTCCCCTCATCATCTCAGAAAAAAAGAATCAAACTCCACATCCCCATAACTCCTCCAAAACTCGAATACCCAAAATAGTTTCGTCGACATACGCGCGCAAAGGTGCAAATCATATGCAACTATCTCGTCTTTTCGCCAAGTAATGGAAACATCTCGTCATCGTCTCTTCCAGATATATTTTCCATTTTCGTGTTTTTTTCTTCACTTCAATGTTTGTTGTTTCCTGTATCCTTCAACCAAAACAATGCAACGCAACGCGACGCGACGCGGACATAAACAGACAAATCGACAGACATAAAAGTCATCAAAAACATGGTATCATACGCGGATACGATACACATGCACTTATGCTGGGAAACTCTCGAGCAAGTGTAAATGCGGTCGAGAGCAGGCCAGTACAACCGATCAAGTTTTCCTCGGCTTCCCGGTTAATGCGCCGCTGAGAATACATTCCAGCGCGTAATCCATCGTGCGGCTTGCCTCTTGCAAGCAGCAGATCTGTAGCAGAGTAAGGAGGAGTGGGAAGTGAGAATGTTGTGTTGTGAGGCACGGATTCGATGTATTGTTGTGTTTGTTGCTTCGCAGTTCGAGAGAGATATCGATCCTCTCATGGTGGAAACAACCAACACTGATTGTGCAAATGAGACTGGCCAAGGATTTCAGCTCGAAGATACCTAGAAGCCTTTGAAACTTTTAGCTACAGTTTTGCACGAAACATAGGTTGACTTACTAGATCCATCCCAAGAGCACCCAACACTTCAGATATATGCACTCAACAGTCGAGTCCCTGAACGCTATCAGTACACGAGAGAGAATTCGAGGGACTTGCTACTTACCAATGTGACTCAAGCACTAATCTGAGCAATTCGCAACATCTCCTCCTCCATGATAGATAATCCCAGCATATCAAGAGAGGCTGATCGCGCTGCCGTCGACGACCAGCTGAGAGAAACAACCCACTAACCTGACGGTCCAATAAGCTGCCTCTCTCCACTTGCGGTAGATTATAAAAGATAGGTATTCACCCCTTCAGGCGTAGGGCTTTTCTCAGGATCCTAAAACCCGAGAGGAAGACGTGACCTAAAAAGCATCAGTTCTGGAAAGGCGAAATTGAGAATGGTTGGCTTACCATCCACCCCACTGTCTATCACTGAATGCCCATTAATTCGGACCCAGGTGAGACATTCGACATAAGACGTTAGCACCACCGCGTGTGCAAAGATTCCCCTCGGCCGAGTCCGAGCTGCTGGCTTCGGAGCAAAGTAATGGCGATCGATCGTTCGATATACCCACTGAGGATGTAACGAACAAGGCCCACGACTTATTGTCCTGGGCACCATTCTTACTATCACGCTTATCTCCTTCAGAAAGAATCCCGCCAAATGCGTGTAGCTGCGCACAAATCTAGAGAGCATCTCCAGTGGTAGGCCTCGAACGATAAACGAACGGCCACCTCCTGTGACTACATCCCCCGAAGAGGCCAGCCAACCAGGCAACAAGGTAGGTCCTGCAGAAGCAGGTTCCCTGTGCCGTTTCTCTGCCCTCAGAGCAAATGCCATTTCCTTCACAAGTACCCCGCCGATGGGGTATGGATTTTCGTAGCAGACCACTACACCCAAAGGAGCCTTTTTATGTCATGCTCAGGACGAAAACACTGCATCGATTTAGAATGATCAAGAGAAAGATATAGCCATGGGAATTCAGAAATAAATATTTTAAATTTCTTCGCTAAGCTGGTAGTAGACAAAAACGGGAGCTAATAAGTAGCCTGGGACCTCACTACGAAAAAAATAGCGAAATCGGTTTTGGCCATGCGTGAAGCCATCGTTCATGGCGCCCACCTCAACCGAAAAATTCCCCTGCGACGAGGGTCTCCCATGGCTTTCCCGTTTCCCATACCCGTTCCATTAGAGCCCGGGCTTTGTGAATTTGTGTCATGCCAACCATCTCCATGCCCTTGATTCTGTCCAGAATATCTGCTCTCTGTCTCTCGTCTTGGGTATCGCAGCCAGCGGTGAACATGGGGAAAAGTAGACATGCTTCCGCACTGCTTCCACGCCGAACTTTGTAGAGCGCGCCAAATATCTCACGAACGGCATTCTGCACATCTGGATGCTTTGACTCTTTACCTAGAATTCTCCGGTGTAAATGTACCAAACCCGCCCAATGAAAGGCTTCATTTGTGGCAGTCATCTCGAGACTGTCCCATTGGTAGGCGGCTTCTCCGCTAGACTGCATGTGAGTACAGGGTTTTGCTGGGTGAAGGAGCGATTCGGCAAGATCTTTTTCTAGCTTTTGTGCGCGCTTAATTATGTCATCAGAAGGCTTCCACGTAGCAATAATTTCGTGGTCTGGACCGATCCGTTCGATGTCACAGACCCGAGAAAGTTCTGCGACGGTAGCAAGGAGCCGGACGCATTTACTCGTAAAGCCTAGAATGCAATCGATCTGGTATTCATTCTCGTCATTACTGTCAATGTCCGATACCCAAGACTAGTTTGTATTAGCAGGATTCTTGGATATGTCTTTAGAAAGAAAGAAGGAACTAACCAGAGTCGAGGCATTAGCCTTCCCGCCGCTCAAGCTGCCTAGGACATCCAGATAGGCGAACCAGCTCCACAAGAATGACAGAACTCTATCTCCACGCGATGCTGTCTTAACATTCTGTGCGCCTCCTCTTGCTGTAATCATTTGACGAGCTGTGTCAAGATGGTTTTGCCATGGGACCTCAACGCCAAATGCTTTGGGGGAAATGATTTCCAGAGACGCAAGCATGATCGCAGTCGCAAGGTTTGAGTTTGAGATGATTTGATTAGGATCATCGAGAGCTCTGCGTAGATTCGGGAAAATGTCTTGCACCCAAAGAGCTATGCGGACTTCTGGTTCTGGTTGTCGAAGTAAACGAGCTCTGTGTGATGCCGAATATGCCAACAGAAGATTGAGTAGATTGTCATCTTGAAGGGCCATCTGTGGCAAAATGCTTTTGAAAGGGTTCGACGAGCAGTTGTGGGGAACCAAACATCCTGCCGTATGATTGATAAAATGATGAAAATATAGCAGATTCATCGGATGGTCCTTCAGCTTCGTCGGCAGCTCGCCATACCATCTGGGGATTCGGATAGTGACAGGCTTGTCATAATAACTTCCACTTGCAAACCCAGAACTGTTGCTATCCATGCCAAACCCAAACTCAATCGGAGTTGGAATGCCGTCACCATCAATAGTGTACTCTAAGTGATCTCGGGAGAGAAGAGGTGACGAGCCCGAGATGGCGTTCGCATCGTCATTCTTGCCGAAATCGAGATCTTTGAAGCCTCGATCAATCCCCCAGCTTATTGTGTCGGAGAAGATGTCCTGGTATTGACCTGACCAATCTTGTGAGTCGGGAATACTCCTTGGAGCTGGTATTCCAGGGGGCCCAGACAAGAGTGAGTTCACCGACAGTCGCCTCAGATCCGGGGAATCGTGAGAAACATGTGGCGATGACTTTGCGGCATATGGCCTATAGATATCTTCCCCAGTTTCTGATGCTGGTGTCATCGGATTGCTAGATGATCCTGGAGTATGATAAGAGGAGGACTGATCAACTTGATAGGAATGCAAAGAACCCGCACTTGGGGGTGGCATAGAAGTGTCATATGTCCCTCCTATATCAGTACCGGATTTGAGGCGCATGCGTTTGGGAGGTCTGTCACGGCCAGGAATATCTGACATATCATCCCCAGCACTGACGAAGAATGGAGGAGTTGTAGAAGGGCTCTCCAAAGCAGGGAAAGTGGCGCTCCGATTAGAAAAGGTATCCACACTTGGACTTCTCATATCATAATCACTAGGAGTTGAGGATTCCTCTTGGGCAGCGTCCCGAACTCTGGAGACAGCTCCCGCTGGCGCTTGTCCCGGTGTCGATGACCCAGTCCCTTGGACTCTCGCCAAGTATCTTTCATATGATTCTGTGTACTGACTCCCTTGCCCAGGCATGGGCGACAAGGGAGGGATAAATTCTCTCGTAAGAGCAGGATCTAACGGCATGGAAGGCGCTTGAAGAGGAGGAGCAGGAGGAATCGGAGGTGGGTAAGAAGCGGAGAATGGGTGGGTTCCTGAGCCCGCGGGACTTTCTGGCCGTCCGAAAGACGGAAGTCTCGGAAGTGCGATATCCCTAAAGCTCATGGGAAGCACATTGCCAGCGGGAGAAGGTGTCGAGTCTGCTGTAGAGCTCTCCTGTGGTGCGTATATCAGTCCTGCATGTTGGAACTTGATATGACTTGAAGAAAAGTCGGTTGGCACCTCAGGTGGACCAGTCTGCCATTTAAGTTTCAGATGAAAATCGCACTTGACGTTCTGCCTTTCGCAGTTGAGACAAACAGGACGGCGTTCATCGCATTTGACTTTCCTGATCTTACACGGACTGCTGGAAGTTAGCTTGTGATCGAGGTCGAATACAGCCCGAGCTCCAGAAGCTACTGGATAGTCTTCCAATATAGATCCCGCAGTAGACAAGACCCCAATTATACTGGAGTCTTTGGCTGCTATCGAAGAAGCTTCTCGGGGGTCCTGGATCCAACTCTGGCAATGCAACAGCGGTACGCATCTGCAGCATTCACCAGAGCTCGAAATCGTCCTCCGCTGACCTCAATATACTTGCTCCTTCGCCCGTATATCCAGCAGACAATGCTAATAAAGCTGAACTCACTTGCAACCAGTTCGACTTCTCCGTTTGGGCTCTGGGGCTCCCGGCTTCTTCTTTCGAGGCATCTTGCTAGGTATTCCGGCTCAGATCTCGATGTCGCGCCGCGTCTCGAAGACGATACAGGAAGCTGAGTGGCTGCGCATTCGTCACTGAAGATCTGCGACTTGGAAAAGCGTGAGATTTGAGTGGCAGATCGCCAGCATAGCTCTGAGGCAGGCTGTGAGCCAGGAGCTTTCGAGCTTGTTGTGTTGCGGTATTGCTCTTCGAGGGCGGGGTGGGGTCTGATAAGACTAGCGCCTTCTTATCAGAGCCGGGGATATTCTCTGAATCTCAACTACAGTATTCATTGTACCCCTGCGATGAGTTATTCAATATGCCTCTTTGCTTACATTTCTGCTCAAGGTTTAGCACTGAAGAACTGACCACGACCTCGTTATTTGGTGCCAGTTATTCTCAATCACATGCGAACTGTTCGCAGTCCAGGTTGCGTAGTCGCACGCCTAAGCAATATCTTCTTCGCACGCCAAAAACATCTCAAGTGACCATTAGTATGAGTTCATCTTACTTAGCTACTCTTCACGATGTCCCACTGGCGGCTGGTGAACAGAATTGACTCAGGCTCATTTGTTATGTCATCATGGACGGCGCTTCAATCGTCTCCGTCAGTTGCGAACGTGGTTTCGGCCATATTCTTCATTACGGAGGCGATCCACGGGCCACCCATCACAGAGTCTCTCGATATTGTCGCCAATTTCACAGATGTGCAATCTCAAGTGATTTTTAAAATCCAGAGAGAGGTAATTCGTCTCCGTGAAGTAAACAACCAGGTACAAGATCTGTAGTTGGCGCAGGAGACTTCCAACGAAGCCCACTTCGCGATGCCCGGCAGAGATATGGTTAGTCTAAAGCATATTCGAGTTGGAGTTGATTGTTGACATTCTTTCATGCTTCTTCTGCCAAGGTTCCTCAAGTTACTAGTCTTCATACAATAACACAATTTTCCATACATTTATCTCAAGACTCAATTATGCTTCCCTGGTCCCTTCTGAAGAATTAGGCGAGAAGGTCTTTGACAAACAACAAATCGAAGCGGCACAAATCGCGAAGCTCGTTCAGCTATATCCAGAACTATTAAACCACAGCAACTAGTGGCATCCCGTGAGGATATGACATTTTGACAATCCTACTTAGGCCTCAAAATTAGGCTATTATAGCACAGATTTCACACTCGAAATACCAATCTCCAAAATTTAGCATGTGCATAAGTCGAGTCCTCCAACTATACTCCTCTTCCTTCTCACAACACCACGCATATCCCCAACTCGCTCAGAAATCCCGCAATCTCGAAGTGTGCTTACATCGATAACCCCTACCATAGTCGCAACACAATTCCTTATTCAAGATGGACTCCGCATTCATGAGCGAGAGCAACACCAACACACCCCTCTACAATTCTGAGTACATCCGCTCACGGCGACTTATAGTGCTCAATCTCGTAGCAAACTAAGCCTCCAATAACACCGATATGGACATGGACATGCCTGCTCCATCACCAAACTCCGTCCAAGCACTAAGCGACGACATGCTCGAACTCATCCGAGCACAGCGAGCACTCAATCTTTCACCACCAGTATTGGATAATGCGTCACCCACGATGGAGCTAAGCGAAATGGACTTCACGTCCACTGAGGCCATTACGGGTGCTGAGCTTCAATGTAGAAGAGAGCAAGCCGCACTTCAAGGAACGCCAGAACAGGACGACGATATGGATATCGAGACCAGCGAATTTAACCACAATCCTTATATGAATCACCCGAACTCGACAGAGTACGAAGACACCGAGAACAGCATTTCTCGCAAATGGAACTTACCATTGAAGGACCTCTTCCACAACCGAGAAAATATTATGCTAGTGCTCATCTCCCGATTCCACTATACCATTTACTGATTATTCGTCAGAGCCAAAATTCCTTGACAGACGAACAAGATCCAGAGTTCGCAATGCTCATCGAGCTCGACGCCCCGAACGACGCATGGGATTACCATTCCGCTCGCATGAAAGTACGTCCACCCAATACGCCACACATTGCGCAGGCACTGATTAAACCAGCAGGTCCTCCACTTTGGCTTCGAACTTTGTCAAGAGTTGAAGGTAATCGTTCAGGTCTCCAGCAAATCGACTATGCGTGAATCGGAGCAAGTCAGACTCATGGACCAGTCTACAGCATCCGATTTTTTTCAGTTGAGCTTTCCAGCCGAGGAGAATTTGCAGATAGCTTTGAGCAGGGGCATGTTGCTCAATGGATTTTATATGAATATGAAGAGATATATCCAGGCTAGAGAGCCTTGGGGAAGAACATTACTGGGTCATGATCGCAGTAGAAGCGCGAATATGGAAGTAGAGAAAGCTGAAACTATGGATGCTTTGGTGCATGACCTGAACGCTTTTGGAGTTACAAGAAATTGTGCTGAGGAAGATGTAGAGATGGAATGAAGATAGACTGAGCATCACAGGGGAGAGGAAGGCCGGAAAAGGAAAGGCAAATGACACAGGCATAATTATGATTTGAAGCAGATTTGATGAGTTTCCATCGAGATGCCATGTCCAGATCAATCAATACACATCTATCCACCACCCTACTCGTATTTGATACTGCTCGGTGCACGTGACTTATCTGCTGGTTGTCGTCCATTGACCAGAGCACATAATTTCTGTAGCGTCACAGTGCTTCCCGTCATCAAGAGTGCTGCTCCAGCAAACACTCCAGCCCTGGGCATAGTGCTGAGCTCCTCGAACATAGGATATGGATAGCTAAAATTGTCAGCACTTCCCCAGAGATCGAGCGTATGACTTACAATCCATTATGCTTGTTGCATTCCTCAACCCAAAACCAGTACGCAACTGCAATTGCAGAACTCAATGCCAGAGCTCGGGAGGTCCTTATTGTCCAAGGTGGGGAAAGCAGAAGGAGGTCGATGGTGAGAAGTATCGACGGCATTGCATGGAATCCGATATCTGCCATTGGAGCAATGTGGATCTCCGGTGGAACAACTAATGTCTTATCCACGGCACTTATTCCCCAGTAAAGTACACTGATCAATACTTCCAAAGGAGCACTGCATAGTGAAAGCGTATTCTTGATGAGAAACAGGGTAGGAGAAAGTGTGAGGTCCGCGAGGAAGCCGGCGATGAAGGTCCCATGAGCGACAGTAAGGCCAAGGATTGTCAAGTATTGGAAGTGCCAGCCATAGGATGCGTTTATGAAGGTAGGGAAGTCCAGAAGGTATTTGTACGAGAGACTGAAAGAGATAATGCCGGACAAGTGGAAGAGTGCTGATATGCCTCGGCTTGGGGAGGACAGACGTTGAAGTGGATGTCGCGCCATTTGCTGCATTGATTTTGAGGACATTGCGTTCTATTCTATGTGTCGCACAAAAATCAAATCTAGTCGCAGAACATGGAGCTTCAGAAAAATGAAATGTACATGGGAAAGAAAGATGAGAGAAGGGAATCTCGGATGAGGTGGAGAGTTGAGGTCATCATCGCCAAGGATCGGCAGGGGGTTCGCTCCCAGCCCTGCGCTAACCAACAGGAACAAAAAAGAGCTCTTCAGCCTTACAGCTCCTGGACCTACAATATTTCGACCTTTCCCTTACGACGTTGCATCACTACCTCAATACATTGCCATGGCAGATCTACCCGAGAGCAAGTCGAACAAGAGAAGTCGAACAGAAGAAGATGGTGTGTACAGTTGTAGCCGGGCTTCAAACTCTACTGACAATTCCCAGACTCCTCATCCGACGATGACATGGGACCGCAGCTCCCCTCTGCGGAAGCTCCCAAGAAGAAGCGCCGCAAGCTACCCTACGAGAAGCTTTATATCTCTGCTCTGCCGACGTCCGCACGATACTCGAAGTCTCTGATGCACAAGGAGCAGCTAGCCTTCCTGACGATGACACCTCTAACCGACTTCCTGATCACCAGCTCAGTGGACGGCGTCGTGAAGTTCTGGAAGAAAGGGGCAGATAACATAGAATTCGTCAAGGAGTTCAAGGCGCACAATGGAGAGATCAAAAGCGTGTCGGTCAGCGCGGACGGGAGAAGCTTTGCGACGGCAGGGGCAGACAAGACGATCAAGATCTTTGATGTGATTACTTTCGATTTACTTTCGATGTTGACCGTGGAGTTTACCCCGAAATGCGTTTGTTGGATACATAAGAGAGGGGCATCACTACCAATTCTGGCGGTTTCAGACGAAGTGAACCATACCATTCGAATGTACGACGGCCGGGGAGAGAACCAAGAGCCAATACATACCCTGTCCGGACTGCATCGAAGCGTGGTATCGTTAATGGCATTCAATGATGCATACGACTGTGTCATATCGGCGGATGAGAATGGCATGATCGAATACTGGCGACCAGGGACCTACGAAAAGCCCGACAATGTTTTCGAATACAAGAGCTCCACAAACCTCTTCGAATTTAAGAAAGCTAAATCCATACCAACATCTCTGACCATATCTCCAAATGGCTCTCAATTTGCTACATTCTCGTTTCCCGACCGGAAGATTCGAGTATTCGACTTTCCCACGGGCAAGCTCTATCGAACATACGACGAGTCACTGCAGATTATCGAGGAGATGCAGCAAGCTGGCACAGCATTACAAAAGCTCGAGGACGTGGAATTTGGCCGCAGGATGGCGACAGAGCGAGAGATTGAGACGCCAGCACTACGGAACAAGGCGAATGTGATTTTTGATGAAACGGGACATTTCATCATTTATGGATCAATATTGGGAACGAAAGTACTGAATACCTACACGAACAGAGTCGTCAAGGTATATGGGAAAGAGGAAACTTACCGGCCTTTGAGCGTCGCCATTTATCAGGGACAGCCGCAGAAGAAGGGTATTACGACAGTTGCAATGGCTGCGTCAAACAACCCATTGCTCCAGGAATCAGAGGTTCGGGATCCCATCCTCATCACGACTGGGGTCGGCAAAGTCAGATTCTACTTGTTTACAAACGACGACAACATTTCCAAGTCTGAGCGAGATCTCCAGAACGAGAAGCCAACGAATCTCAACGCAAAGAAGGCTGTTGAGGCGAAGGCAGCAGAGACAGGAACAGCGGCAATTATTCACACCACTTATGGGGACATTCATCTCCGTCTGTTCCCAGACGCAGCTCCAAAATCAGTCGAGAATTTCGTGGTACACTCTAAGCAAGGCTACTACAACAACACCATCTTCCACAGAGTGATCCGGAAGTTCATGATCCAGTGCGGAGATCCTCTGGGAGATGGCACGGGTGGAGAAAGTATTTGGGGCAGGGAATTTGAGGATGAGTTCAGCACACTGAGGCATGACAAGCCATATACCGTTAGCATGGCCAACGCGGGACCGAACACCAACGGGAGTCAATTTTTCATCACAACAGAGAAGACTGTAAGTTTGCTAGCACCTTTTACTCTGGACAGAAAGAGACTAATTGTTTCTAGCCTTGGCTGGACAACAAACACACAATCTTCGGAAGAGCGATCCAAGGCTTGGATGTCATCCATAAGATTGAGAATGCGCGAGTCTACAAAGAAAAACCTGAGGAGGATATCAAGATTCTCAATATCGAAATCATGTAGTGGGATAGTTAAATGCGAATCTGATACCCCATTTTACTATTGAGCTGCATTCGTCAGATACATTTTGACTACTGTATTTTGACTACTGTATTTTGACTACTGTGAGGAAATCCGCTATGTCCTTGCATGACTCGCAACGCCAGCACAACTTGATACAACGGAATACTGAACATAGTGAGTCTCCCAGCACCTCCTGGAATCAATGTCCAGACTATCAGAGGCGACAGATCAAGATTGCTTACACGTGATTTAGGCAGACGATTCCAATTCGGCCCATTAGCCGCCACCAGCCTTTTCATGCCTCCTTCACCATCAACAGGCCACATCCGTTACGCTTCATTTCCAAAGAAAAATGCTCTGTGAACTATGCGCCTCAATCAATTTTATTCTCCCACGAAACATAGATGCGGCAACAATAATTGACACATCGGCAAAGAAGCACCATGAGTCATTCGAAGCTTTGCGAGATGCTGCTGACAATGGCTGCGACCTCTGCAGGCTGATCGTGAAAGCGGCTGATAACTTTCGTGAAGACCGTTACTGGCGCCAGCCTTACTTTCACAGCGAAGCGTCAGAACCCGAGAGGGAACAAGTCTACTTCGCTTTTGGAACACATCTAACGTTCGAAATTGCGGCACGGAACCCAGGCACAGACAAGATGTTGTTCCACCAGAAAAGTCATTGGGGCGATAAGTCAGGCTTTGGCGCTCCACTGGCACTATTCGCTCCGAATGGTAAATCAAAATGTAACGGCCAAATAGTTGTTCAGATGGCTGATTGATTTCCAAGATTCCCAGCTCGCCAAAAATCGAAGATTTCTTGGACGGCCGATAGCCAAGAGAGCAGACTCAGAGCAATGTTTCGACCTCATACGTCAATGGATGAACGAATGCGTCAGGGACCATGGTGACTTCTGTCCCGCTTCTATGGTGTCACCTCTTCCATCCCGTGTAATTGATGTCGGAAGCAGTGAGGTGCCACCCAAAATTGTTACTAGCAATGGACGTCCTGGCCGCTGGTTGACACTTTCCCACTGCTGGGGAACGAAGTCACGATTCGTACTGGACTCTTCGAACATTCATACTCGACAACAGAGCATACCACTGATAAAGATGCCAAATGCCTTCTCAGATGCCATTCGAGTCACTAGAAGACTAGGCTATCAGTACCTATGGATCGATTCGCTTTGTATTATCCAAGACTCACACGATGACTGGGTATATGAGTCTTCGCAGATGTTGAAATACTACCAGAGTTCGAGCTTGACTATTGCACTTGATGACACAGCCGGTGACGAGCAAGGATTTCTGGATGTCTTCAGGACTTCTGATGATGATGCTGTCCAAGTCCCGGTAATTATTCCTCTAGCCAATGATGCAGAAATTGACTCTCCGCCCATGCTTGAACATGTTTCGATTCGTGGATTCCCCTTGGAATTTGCTTCGGGATCTTGCTTTCTAGCAACTCGTGGCTGGACTTTGCAAGAAGACATCCTCTCACCGCGCACTATTCACTATCGATCGAGTCACCTGGCCTGAGAATGTCAGTCCCACAGAAAATACGAGCTATATGAAGGCACCAGAGACTTCGCCGGAGATCAATTCGCATCTCCTAAACAACATTTCCTGCGAAGTCCTCAAAACCTTGTTGTGAGAGGATCATGGTACAAGATACTCGAAGCTTACATGCGGCGGCATCTCACCATGCCACAAGATAAATTGCCAGCTCTTGCGGGCCTCGCAAGAAAAGTAGGAGAACAAACAGGCTATACGTATAAAGCCGGAATTTGGCTTGAGCAATTCCATGGTGGGCTATTGTGGCATTGCGGATCGCCGGAAAAACGGAGCACTGACGGATTTATATCTCCATCCTGGAGCTGGGCATCCATGGAAACAACTGTCTCTCGTCCAGCTCATGTCAGCTGGTGTTTTGGGCCCACTCCCGCTTGCACTGATAACTCTGTTGGATCGAGAGCAGAGTTGCTGGATTGCCAGGTGAAATTGGCAGGACCTGACATATACGGACAGGTGCAAGACGCATCAATTACATTGAGAAGCGACTTCATCCCACTACCTGACTGGCCTGTCGAGTGGCCAATTGTATTGAATGCCGGACAGTGGCCACAGACAGCAAGGGCTTGGGTTGACGAACTCGCATGCCACTTCGATGAAGCACTGTCTCAGCCAAATGGTTCAGGCGACGTCGATGTTTTCTCAGACGATACTATGGTCAGAGATATCAGCCTTTTGCAAATCGGGAACTGGGTGTCGAATGTCAGTTCCGTCAATGGTAGCACTATATCGTTTCTCCTGCTTCTATCTCCTGTGTCAGGTGGAAAGTTTCGAAGAATAGGAACCGCCGAAGCTTTACTCAAACAGTGCGAGAGGGTGACAGGCTGGAAAAAGAGGACCGTAACAATCGTATAATGGCCTGACCGGCCTACTTCTGAGGGCCTGCTAGGATGACTCTGAGCACAAATCTTCTCAATCTACTATATATCCGCGAAGTAATCTTGTCCTTTATACCGATTAGTTTTGGATCTGAGGACTTATCCAGAAATGTGGTCGGGAAGTCCGAGACATGCATGGAAATTGCCCACGCCAGCACTGCGCTTACACAGAGACCAAAGTCCCATTATCAGACCTGGACAAATCCTTTGATACTTGCGTGGGTTAGGATCTCGGTTCAGATGTATCGATTCTTGTTTGTCCAGAGGATCGTACTTCTAGACTGTCGAGAGATCTGTGAGTCAGAAGGTCGTTTTCGCAGGCTTACACACGGACGCCTGCTGGCACGCAGATTCACCGAAGTTTACCATAGCCACGGCGCAATTTGATCGGGACCCTTGATCGCTTGATTGGGAGATTCTTGAGCCTAGCTTGTACCTAGGTATCGTTCCTTCACAAGTGCAAGTAGGCACTCCAGCCTCGTGACATTAAATTCTAAAAGACTCCCTTTTGTCTTCACTTTCACCTTCTAAATACCTATGTAAAATAGGACTCTTCGTGACCCCCCTGACTTTAAAGAGCGAGGCGTCAGAATATCGGGGAGGAGGTTCCACGAAACTCGAAAACCTACTGCTCAGAAATCGAATGCTGGAGTGAGCAGGGGGCTAGCGGGCGGAAATGAAGTTGGCAAGTCTAGAAGCTACTAAAATCTCATTATATGGCTCAATTATACCTGTGAAAAACATAGAAGGTCTTCAATTGCCCTAGTGACATCCATTCCAAGATTTGACTGACGATTTCACGCCAAAGATTACTTCACAAACCCACAAAGTATCAAAAGTTTGAAAAGAAGTTCTTCACCAGGGCTTCTAATTGTCTGGGGAAAGCTCAACTCCAAGCCCATTTCAACTTTATATTATCCAAACTCTATAACCATCGGTCCCGAAGCTGAGTCTTAGGAGCAGCGGCGCGTTTGTAATCGGAGTCCAAAGTCTGATTGATAAAAGGATGTGGTATTCAGTTGTATCCATATATTATATAATAAATACCCATTTAAGTCCTTAATGATTTGATTTCTCCTTGTGTGAAAAGCTCACTGCAGAGAGTTGTGAGGGGGTTTCTTGACACCTTCCTTCGAAGGGGATGATAGCATCACCGAAACATGATATAGCTGTTCTACAATGTTTCTAGCAAGCAGTGATATGGCTGGACATGTCGCTGGAGTTCAAATCAAGGGCGTCGTACTACTCTTAAAACGCCTTTGTTATTCGTAATTAGGCATAATTAAATCGAAGCATTTAGAGAAAAATTATAAGTGGAAGAATATCGCATTTATAATAAGTTGAGGTTGTGCGGCATCTAAGTATAATAAAATTGCAAAACATCTTGCTTTTCGATGTGGTTTTGCATTTCAGTGTACCCTACTTGGAAGCACAGGTTTACTAGAACGTGGCACTTTTCAACCCGACGATTACCGTTAACTGTGTCTAGAATCTCTTCTATTACCCAATCTGTGTAGGGACTAAATAGTGGCCAGATAACTAAGGTGAGATTACTTGTAAACTCGGCCTTTGATCAAGTCCCTGTGCTGTCTTTATAAGGCTTTATGGCTTTAAAATCGCTTGATCACTTATTGTACATATTCATGCCCACGATACTTGTTATAAACTCTCAATTAATGAAAACCAAAACCATAAGAAAAGAGAAAGTTAAAAAATATGTATCATTCAAGGTAGCGTCTAAACTAGATCCCATCATTCGACAACTACAATAGTAAGGTTGAATTCTCTGTGGTAACGACTGCTGGCAGAAACAAGCAAAACAGGTATAACAAGAACTGCAAGCAGCACTTTCCTGGCCACTGAAACATAACAAAAATAAAGAGCTATATAGTCCAAGATCAATTTGGCTCAAACATGCAACCCTTAAGCAAATGAAAATGCACTCGCAGGCCGTGGATCTTCTTGGGATGACATTCGTCCCCCATTTCGTAATATCCATTCCCCTTATGATATTGTGCACCTTGTACGACTATCATTACACAGATAAGATGTTCTGATAATTCTCCTGTCTTCGGCGTATGTTTGCAGCTCCCCACGCCTATCGCTTGATCTCCGACCAGGGACTGTCCAGACGACCGTTACCTTGCCGGTGATAGTGTCCCGTTCCTCGTTCCAAGCTCCCTGTGTTATATATGCATCTTGTGTGATATAATTGACCGATATGTCCAGTCTCACTGCGATTGCGTTGATCAGATTGTCAAGACGTCCTCGATGAAGCCAGTGTGCAGCATCCCTCACACTTGCTGCCTTCGCAAAAACCATGACGGCGGGATTGCGGCCGAGGGACTTGAGATTGGCGTTGATCAGATTTGTAATCGGTTGAACAGCATGCTCGTTGTAATTGTCGTGTGTGTCAAACGTGCCATCATCCCCCACCACCTCCGCTACATGGGCAATGAGAACTCGGTCCTGTCCAGCTATAACAACAATAGGACAGCCCCAGCAGTATGTGGGAGAGAATGTCCTAGAGTGACGACCGTCTAGGATAAAAGTCCTGAATTGGTCCGCATCCACTTTATTCTCCTCTGGAACACTGTTGTATATGTCGGTGAGTTGAGCGGCAACAAGGGGGTGGTTGTTTCCACTCGGGGAATCAGCTGCCTGGCGCCATTGATTTTCTATTTGTCAGTTCAGGGAGGCCATTGGTATCCTTGCGTTGTTTGGGGGAAGCGGTGTTGCTATGAGATCTTAGTTGTCGCAAACTTTATCAATAGTTCACGCTTTTACATACCCGAGGCTTGAAGACGCGACTTCGGTCGCTAGCAGCCATATGGAAAAGAGGAGGATGAGACTGATTATCCTGGAAGAGGGATGAAAATACATCTTGTCGAGAAGTTTGGAGAGTTCGGTATGGTTCTTGATGGGAGAGTATTGAACAAGGACTGAGGCTTGCCTGAAGATGAAGTTGCTTCTTGGCGATGGATGATGCGGATACTTAAGATCTTAGAACAGAGAACCCGCGAGACTTATATAGTCCTTTTGCCAGCTGGAAACCAGTCAACGGATGCGAAATATTGACCGGTGTCTCGTTTTGAGCCCAACAGATGCTGAAAATAGATCTTTGAACTGAGAGATCATTTCCATTCGCATTCTGTATTTATTTCCCCAACAGAAGAACGATCCTTCCAACTTCAGATTCAGAATCCAAGAGGTCAAGATAAGAACTATGAGTTATCTTTTGGTGCCGATTGTACAAAATTGACATCATTGCCGCCTTCGCCGCATTCCTATAACATCGGTCAGCAGAGGTCTAGGTATCCCCCCTGTCCCTTAGACTAACTTATACATCAAGAATCGATGCGTGGCTGAGGAACTGAGTTGTTTCAGGGACGTGGGAAATGATACCATCATTCAAGTTAGATAGCCATTGTCGGCATCACTCTTCGTTGGAATCCCCCCCCCGTGTTGTCTCTTCGTGGTGGTCCTTCGCTGCATATGGTCTTTCGTGGTTGGAAATCGCTTGGCCTTGTTTTCTCGATAAAGTCTACCGAGATGCACATGCTTCCGTACTCGGAATAGCTGCCTTGGAGCGTAACTGGCCTTGGCGACTACAACCTTGCATTAAGTTACAGAAAAGCAGTATTTTGTCATCTACCAACTCGGGTCCTACTCCACCATCATTCTTGACGACTTTCTGCTTGATGAATTGAATTATTTCACTTCTCATTCAAGTCGCACGCAGGTCTTGAGTCTCCCTGAACTGCTTCACGAGGCCAAGTCCCAATACCTGTTGCCTGCCTCACTCGCTCTGCTGCACTCCCCGTACCTAGTTTTAACCCTCAACCGTACTTTTGATCTCCTGCCAATACAGACGAAATGCCTTCTCTCAACGAAAGCGACGAAGTACTTCGCGCCGCCAACGAAGCCTGCAGAGGTGGCCGCCACTGGAAAGCGCGTTGGCTTCTCCGCAAATGGAGACCTGACCCAAGATACAGCTACGGCAAAACTCCTGTGCGTGAATTACTACTCCATAGAGTGGTCGAAAAGGGCTACGTTGCTCTGATCCAAGGCCTTTTGCCAAAACAAAACCCGATCAAAGATGATTTTGTTCGGGATGCGATTCACGGAGAGGCTCCTATTCCCGTTTTGGAGTTGTTTTTGGCTCGTGGGTGGGAGATCAATTCAAATTCCGAGAACCCGGTCCTTCGGTATGTAGAACAAGGCGCGGCATTTAAAAAAACACATGTGGTTGCTGACAAGATTTTTCTAGCCAAGCTGTCGGACAAGGCAATGAGATACTTGTTGACTGGCTGCTCATCCATGGAGCACACCCAAACCTACAAAAGGATGATATTAGCGCTCCCTTGGTTCTAGCCGCCTGTCGCGGGTATCTCCACATAGTGAAGTCTCTCATCAAGCACGGAGCGAATCTCAAGGATACAGATGCTCTCTCTTGGGTGACATCAAATGACGATGTGACTGCGAAGCCACTTGAGATGATGGAGTATCTCCTGGATGTCGGGGTAGACGTCAACCATGTGCAGAAAGCCCAAACGCCCTCGAAAGCTTATATAAATCTTTTTCTTGGGACAGCATTGCATCATGCCGTGCAAAGCAGAGATGTGAGAAGATTGGAGTTATTGCTTGCTCGTGGAGCTGATTGGACTCTTAAAAACGTCAGGGGATTCACACCACTCGAGAAAGCTAAAAGACGTCGTTACGTAGAGTCAATCAGGATACTGGCGCCACTCGAAAATCCTACCCTCCAAGATGAGGAGAAGATGGAGGAAGAATTGGAACGTATCAGGGATACTTGGCTTCGTGAGGACAGTGATAAGGAGAACCAAGGCGGGGTACGCCGCAATCTCCAGGAGAGAGAACGAGCGTCAGGGCTACTAAGGCAACAGATATATCAGCAGGACAAAGCAGTAGGAAAATTGGTGGGCTACAATTAACCTCATGAGGGCTAGGAGGGTTGGTTCCTCGGTTGTAAATTTGTGGAGGGCGCAAATAGCTGGGGATTGTGTTTTTGAAAATTTTGCTGTCTCAAAATTTGTTGTTCAACTCAACTTTACACAATGCTTACACAAACTTGAAAATTTTCCCTGATAGAACAAGCTCGTCCCGAACTTGGATTGCTCAGCTTTGTGTCAAAAAAGCTTGCCCTACGGAATGACAATACTAAAAAATTTCCAACAGTCCAACTTACGTCAGGCCAGAGACTCGAGGGAATATTATTCGGTTGGTTGGATGAGACTCCAACTATATGATCCATCCAAAGAAAAAAGCTCTGGATTGGTGTCGAACAACCCGATCCAGGCACAGCACAAGTTGGAAGGATCTTGCGTTATTCTATCTTTGAAGCAAAGAAGGGCCACTGAACGGCCGCTGTTTAATATATCTGCTATCATCTTTAAACCAAGTAACAAAGGATTTCCAACCGAGATAACAGTGGCGACGATAACTTCGGGCAAAAGTTTAGAACTATGAATAACCAGAAACCCAATACCAAGTCCAAACAGGAGATGACAGCTTGAGTACCCACACCGAGATTTCTAAACTAAGACCAATAACAAGCTAGGAACAAGCGCTGAAGACAACGAGAAAAAGGACACCTCATGACTCCAACTAGAATTTCAAATCAAGAACAACTGAACCGAGGACTTGAGCCAAGAACAAGAGCCAAGAAGGATCAACGTGAAAACCAACACCAACGGAAACTTCCAATGGCGAGTACTATCACGCCTATTTGCGGCGATCGACTCCAGATCACCAACCGAAAACATCAATTCCATCTGAAAGTGTGACAACTCCCAACTCACACTCCCACCAATTCTGATATCTTTATTTTTGACAGTGTCTTAGCATCCCTGAGGTTGGGATGCGTACCCAGAATAGAAATGACTCCAAGTATCAAATCTGTTCTTTGGAGTAACCATTGGACTTACAATGTGAAGAGCAGTATATAAAAAGACAGTGACAGTTGACCTTCTGATCAATCACTCAGCAATTCAAACATCTTCCACCTCATCCACCACACTCAGCCCGGCCTTGAAGAACCTCAGAAACAGCAACTATTCCTCATACACACCCAAATCGACACCAGAAACCAAACCAAACATAAACATCAAATCAGCACTTCTAACGCTAAGTGCCATTTCTGCTCTCGCAAGCCCAGCCTCTACTTCACCACTCGTGGAGCGAGATATCAACCGTCAATACTCGGTTTATGCTAAATGCATCCAAGAGGCAGTCCTCGCGTTCCCCTACGGCGACGTGAAGCCCACGGCCGAGAAGGTCGGTGAATGCTTCGCACGGATCCAAACCAGCAGAGGCAAGCGTTCGGCCGGCGCCGAGCCCGACTGGCAATCACCTGCCGCTCCCGTCGTCGCCGACGACACCAGCAATACTGATCTCACCATCCGAGCCAATGACGACGTGCTCGACCTCGACGCCACCCCGTATTGCAACAACGACAACTTCATCTGGGTGACAGAAATCCGCGACAACGCGGTCAAATTCTGCAACATCCTTGTTAAGGAGATCAGGGACAACGGCCTCTCGAAAGACGGCGGCGTGGCCCAGTTCGTGAACCACTTCACTAACGGTCACGACAAGCAGGGCCACCAGCTCAAGGACGGAATGAAGGTTGCGGCAACGTTCGTGCTGAAAGTTTATACTCCTGTCGGCATGGCCTTCGAGACGGTGAAAGAGGTCGCGAAGGGGCTGGAGGTTGCCTGTGTTCAGGGCCTCACGGTCCTAGCCACCAAGGAAACTGGGTGCACTGATGATATCAATTACTATCGGCCGAGCAAAGCGAAAGGCTATACCGGGACCGGGGCTATGGGAGGTCTAATGTATATGCTGTGGAAGGGCATCCCCTTTGCTGCTGTCAAGCTTGATCTTGCTAATGAATAGACGAGGAGAACGCGCAGAGAAGAGGAGGAGATGTGAGATGTTTCTGTCTTGGTATTTCATTCGCTCTTGTCGGACCTGCGCGCTAGTCTTTGTACTTTATTTTGAGCATTCTTTCTCTTCTTTAGGATCTTCATTTTTAGGACCATCGTCTCCTACAGCGCCAGTCGATCCAAATTGTTACCCAAAGTGGCCAGAAAAACGCAGCCAGCCAGCAACCAACGAAGGCAATTACTGATAGGCCCTACATCTGGAGGGCCTCACTCACCGACTGGCAGGGCAAGGACCGGTCACATGACTACAACGAGCTTTGCTATGAGGATACAAATATTCTAGCTCGCAGAAACTCAATGAAATCTTTTTGCACCGACTTGCTTTTGCGCCCCGAACTTGTTTTCTTGACTTATAATACTTCAAACCTTGCTGCCAATATCCCCTTAGCTGCCATAAGCAACCTCCTAATGCAGACCAAGCTGATCAGCTCTGGAGGAAGAAGGAAAATCTCTTGATGGAGTCGACATGGGAGGTTAGTGGTGAATCCGCTCATCGCTTGGGTCAACATCCTCAGACGCGATAGAGCTTGCTATCTGAGGTAGAGGGCGAAGTTCTGAACACCAATACATAAGTTTTATGATCTCCCTCCTCCTTCATCGCCTCTCCCATGACCTCGTCCACCGACTTGATACAAGAACTGAGTCTTCACGAGGATTACCGACAGAAGCCTGCTTCTCCGCTACAGCTACCACCTGCTACAGCTGCGCCACCGCCTACATGGGATCTGGGGCTTCTCGTGAGGACGTGATCGTCTCAAGATGGTGGGAGGCAAATCTCGGAAAATGCTAATGACCGCTGGCAAAGCCAAAGTAACCTGCTCACTACTTCCCCGGGACATGAAAAGACCTTAATCAGATATTTGATGGTACGTCCAGATTTCGACATGCTCTTCGGCTGCATTGCAGAGATCAAGGCCTCTTCAGGAAGGAAAATGCCGGCTACTCAAATTTGACTGTTGATTCTCAAGCCTATGAGCTCTGGCGGCAGTTCAAAGTGCCACTGGAGTATGGTCACTGACTGATTATGCGCTAAACCCCTTTTATTCCAACAGAGGAAACGCCAGTAAGTACTTGTTGTAATGTGATGAGAGTTCTTTGGCGGGGCTTAACACTGAGGAGGGACCATAGGCTTGCCCCGACGGGTTCGCCTCCGAGAGACGAGACGACTGCAATGCAGGAGTTCGCTCAAGATTCGATGGAATGTGTTGGACCATGGTCTCCGAGAAGTCTGCTTGTTGAGAAGGCGAATCGCGAGAATGATTCTCCGAAGCTGGAAAGAGTTGAAACCGGACACTCGTATGAGCAAGACGGCGAAGAGGTACTAGGCGTAGTTTAGCGAGTCCCTGATAAGAACAACTCTATAAAACGTCGAGTATCAGGACGAACTTAGCTGTTCATGCGTTATGGCCCGTTTCTCTCGGTTGACATTTGGTTATCATCGAGGGGTATCTGGCTTCATTCGCGTTGCTTAAGATTGGTTTAGGTCTACTAGACTGTTTGATTCTGTTGTTTGGCTATGGGCTATGCCATGAGAGATTGTAATTATGATGCTGGTATGGTCGTTTACCTGACTCTTGTGTTCTGTTGCACTCCGTCAGGTGGTTTCATAATCTTGGTATTGTCGAACATCCAGATTCTTCCACATCACACTGGGCCCAGAAAAATGGATGTGCTTATAATGGGTTTTCTTCTGATTGTGATAGCTCATCGATTCTTCTTCTACTTCCCCACTTGCACGTGCTCAGTAATGTGGATGGTCTGTCAGGCGAGGAATCTGAGATTTTCGATGGCGATGAGGGAGAATTATCGGTCCCCATTGTGATCTGAGGACTGCATTGGCATAGCTTCGAGATAACCATCAAAACCGGAGAGAAGTCTGCGATCGAGCTGCTCAAGACCTAGCGATCAATGTTTCCAAGCATCAGTCTCGCTTGGTTGCTGTGTCAAGCTTGTGTACTTCGCTCGCTTAACCATGTCCCGGAGTCTTGGCGAAGGAGAGATGAAGAACATCGTTCCAATGTTGATGTGTAGTCACAAGCACCTGCAAGTCCTCCCATTAAGATGATAGGTCTGAAACTGAACCGTACAATAAGTCTATCTATCCTGCTTCGGAAATGTCGTGGGGCCACACTTCGGCTGTTTCAACGCCCAATCTCGTAATCTGGTCAGATTCCAACCACTCCGCCAAATTCCCTCGCTATCGAGGTCTCTCTTGTATCCAAGACGGACACTCATTCCAATATTACAAGTAGTGCCATGATGAGAGTATTGGAAGCATTTCTCATCAGCTTCGCATGCTTTACCACATTCTTCAAAAGAAGATGTCTCTGATGTCACTCCGCCAGTTTTTCCAAACTCCCCTTTCTCTGACGCCAAATTGTCCCAATTTTCTTTCTCAGCTACCAATGAACTCAGAACAAATGTATTGAATATCTCTTCATGTGTGAGAGGGGTCTGGCCCTTGGAATTAGCACAAATATTATTTTCACTGGCAGAGAAGACATACCGATTTATTCTCTCTCCGATCCTCAAACGCCGTAAACTCCACCATACCCTCAGGACTGAGATGGTGGAGTGTCATGACTGGGCGACACCAATACTCTGGAGTTCCCGGGCCAAAAGGCATGGTCCATGGTGCCTCTCCACTCATTGCCGGCCAAGCATCTTGCAGCAAGGTCCCAGACTCCCTCAAAGCCATGCCGAGCACCAAATCCCCACAACATTTGTTGTGAACAATAGAATCATAGCCAGCAGCTATCCCAGCATCTCTGACTGCAATGTTATACATCGTAGCTTTGGAAATCACGATCCCGGTACCTCCGTGAGCGAATTTGACCCCACCAGTATTCACTTCGGACCCTAAGTACGCCTTTTTCTCGGGGTCCATCGTCGACAACCATTCCACCACATTTGACCAGATAAGGTACGTGTCGGCGTCGATGAAGATGTACCAGTCTTGATCTGGCATCAAAGCCCAGGTCTTCTCCAAAATATGGACATTCTTGTACTTGTCCAACGTCCAGGCAGCTAATTCGCTCGGATTTTCTGGATGCTTTTCATTTTTAAGTGAAGTAACATTTCCGGTCGCATTCCATAGCTCTCGTTGCTTTTGGTAAAAGACGAAGTCCGGGTTGTTTTCCATGACTGAAGGCGCAATGGTGTCTAGAGAGTCGTACAGATGATACTGTCCAAGATCCTGCTCAAGATCCGAGAAGAAGAACACACTCTGGAAATCGCGGAGCGACGTTTGCATCTGAATAGGTATCCTGTCAGCTGCCTCCGAAGCTCCCGTCTTGACAGACACGACGATATTGGTCCCCGGAGCATAGCCTTTGACGGAGGTCAAATTTGCCGGCTTGAAAGAATGAGGCTGTCCATAGCCACTTCGTGAGTAGAAACTTAGATATCCAAAAATAAAGAGTAGTCCAAGTACGCATGCACGAAGCCCATTCGAGATGTATCGTGTTGTCCAGCGAATCATCTTGAAAAAAGGGGCTAAACACGTGTCTGGTACATGAGGTCGAATATCCTGGGTTTGCTACATCACGACAACAATGGGAAGCTTTTCAACCCGAACATAGACAACAGTAACCAAGAGCAGATCAGAAGTGAGGGTATCACAGTAGGTTGTACTGATATTCAATATTTATCAAGATCGAAAGGTGTTTGGTGCAGCTGAAAAAGCATCGCTGCGCTTCCCGAGCCGCCGGCTCGTGCCAAGGTTGCATCGCGGGACACCTGCCCAATCATTTCTTGATTACAGACACCATCAGCCTCGGCTGTTCAGCCAATTATGACTCGTTTCAAATCAGCCTTCTAGATGCAGGTCTCAGGAGAAATCTCGTATTCAGCTAGGAGTCCAATTCGAAATAATCCCTTGCTTCGATCTTTGCTCATACACATCTCGCTACAGCATTTTCCAAGTTTAACCACTGAGAAGAAGATTCTCGACAGAATTAGATCTGCAACTGTTGAGAACTTTTTCATCTCCCCGTCATTGCGTCATTCTTTATCATGTAGTACATGATGCAAGAGCTGCGAACTGCTAGGAAACCTAGTGTCTCTCGTTTCCTGATGCCTAAGGATTTATGGTCTTGTCATTCTCCGTGAAGTCAGTCAAAGTAACACTCTTCCAGAAGCATGACCAACCATTTTCTCCCGCAGAACTGGCAATGCGTTGTGCAAAGCCTTTGAAGACCCATACTACCTACGCTGAATCTCCAGGTTTGGTTCCTCGTTCAATAGGGTGTTCTACAGCTTTCAGAATTCGAGACATAAAGGCTCCTTCACGCCGCTCAAAGGAGCAGGCCATGGAACGTAATGGCAAAGTTAGAGAAGTTTCTCGTTCAAGCGAGTGCAGTTTTTTGAATATCCTCATATATTATCCATGAAAGAATTGGGGGGGTGGGGGGGGGGAGGGACGGGGCGGTTACACATAAGTCAGAACCAAGCTCCTCAACCCCGTCCTCCAATTTCAATCAAGATACGACCACGACACTGGGAAACTTGACGGAAACGCTGGCTTCAAAATCTCACTAGCCATTCCTGCACGTAGAGCATCAGAGCATACCAGCATGCCTTCCTACTCAAGGCTGGCCGATCGTTCTCCCACACAATAGATCGAAGTTGCTCCGCCGATGTTACAAGGAGCTGCCCCATCGCCCGGAGTTCCGGTTTTTCAGCAAGGCACCAAGTCCTGACGATCTATACAAAATACTCGCATCCTTAGAATATAAGCATTCTGTTAGGCCATGCAAGCAGTAGCACAGCGTCCAACGTGCTTCGGACAAATTTCACCAGGAGTCTGTCACGCCTAACGAATTCCTGCGAGCTTTCTCCGATGCTGCCTACAAGATTGTGTCCATCCCCATCAAAGGACGCGGCATAGTCGTTAGTCGATGCATCAAAGCTGGAGAAATCGTCCTCAAGGAATCACCCCTTGTCGTCATGCCCGCTGAGCCGAAGAGCGTCACGCTTTTGGTAACCCTTCCTCCCAAACCCTTGGCAGCTATTCTGCACCTGCACAATCAAAGGAACGATATCCATCGATACGTGATAGGTGGTAACGGTCCCCATGAGCGACTTCTGAATGTTCTCTCAGGAACCTGGGCAATGGATATCTTCGGTGTAGAGTCATGCTCTGGCAGATTTGACGTGCTTCTTCTCGTGGGCTCGCTTGAGATTGATTATGCGTCAGGGCTAGTTGGTAAGACGAGAGCTGAGAAACCGGGGATCTATGGTATCTCGTGAGCTTTGGAGGACTCGCTTGACGTGGTAGTCTTGATCGGGTCTTCGTAGGGCTCACACGTACCAAAAATGCTGAAGCTTCCACAAGAGGTTTCTCCAATTCTCATCAAATTTCAGTACTTTTGGTTGATCGGTCAGAGGATATGCGTTTGCAAGATAGAGTGATCTCCACCGCCAAAGTTGGGTTGCGACGATATATGGGAGGGCATCTCAGGGGACCCTGGTGCTGGACGGCATATCCTGGACCAGATCGCGGGGACCCCGAGTTGTGATCACAATGATATTGCGTACAACTACGCCTGCATTATTCTTTCTGTCATCATGAAGTGATCGGACACCGTGAATGCTCGACTTGCTAGTTGTAGAATGGAAGGAACTAATACTGTACGAGCTCGAAAGAATGGGCACGTGGTGACCACAATTCCACCCATCTATCAGAGACCGCAGACAGCTCAAATTCAGATCTCATACCCACCTGTGCGGAAACTATAAGGTTTAGTTGCAGAATAAATCGTGTCAAGCATTTCCCCTTTTCCGAACAGGAGTTGACGAGACCTCATAGGGGGAGAAATGACGACCCCTCGCTTAAATATCCCATCGCATGGGACGAAACCATCTGCTCGTCTGATATCTGCCGATTGGTTTCAAGCAAAGTTTCTCCAAACTCAAAAACGACAACACTCACAGGTTTAAAGTTACCACCTCAATTTATCACAAACTCGTGGAGACCAGTAGAAAAATGCCGTGCTGGCGGCAGACCGAATCTTCCGACATCAATTGAGTATAAATAATGCGACGATAACCTCAACAATAGACAGCAGAACACCATCCAGCCATTCAATTCCTTCTTTGATCCAGTTCCTACAGCTACATCATCACCTTTTGTTTCTTACACAGCACCCGCTAAGCCATTTCATTCGGTAACGTCTCCAGCAAGACTTCCCTCGCTCTCAACATCCATCCGAAATCAAGATGCAGTTCACCAATCTTCTATCATCCACCATTATCTTAGCTATGGCCTCCTCCACCATGGCTGCAGATTGTACCTACGCAACAGGGAGTTACGTCTCAGTCTGTACACAAGGCGTCAATCTTTTCTGCACCGGTGATACCGGAATCTGTCCACGTGGGATGACCGAGAGCAAAGACGACGTAGCCACCAAGGCCAATGAGGATGCTTGTGTTGGATTGAAGCAGAATGATGGATGTACGGTTACTGTAATGTGCTGTTAGAAGAGTTTGGGGCGGGTTAGTGGAGGAAGGGGTGAAGGAATGAAGGGGTAGATGTACATACTGGATGATCTGCACCGGAACCTGGGGGACACATTCTCGAGAATTTGGCAGACATTACACACTGCATTCAGATTTCCGTCTTCTTGTTTCTGTCGGGGAAATATGACCATTGGCATGAAGTCATCATGTATATCGATGAAAGTCGCAGTTGTGTTGACCGCTGCTGCGAACCGCCCGCTTGAGCAGCTCAGAGTTGCCAAGGGTGGGAGAGTGGGGCACTTGCCAATTCAACCAGTCCACAACTTGACAAAACCTTTACGTAGCTACTCCTACGGATTGTAGTTGTCACAGAACCATCAATGTTCAAACATACGGTACAGTCCATTGCATAGATAATCAGAATTCATTACAATACCGATTACTCAACAAGCAAGCAGCGATTTTTAAGGGCGGTCAAGCAAGCGAGATGCCTGACAACCACAGCGATTATGCCTATATGAATGTCAAGCAGGTTCCCAAACCTACTGCTATTTTTGACGTAGCGAAAATCCGGAAACACTGCAACGCCATGCTGGACGTCACAAAGAGTCTGGGTATAGGATTTCGAGCGCATGTTAAAACACATAAAGTGAGCGAAGCCCTTCAAACAATTGTCCCCAAAGTGATGCTAAATGTCAATTTGAGTAGACAAGAGAGGTCACAGAGCTTCAACTTGGTGACTCCACTGAAGAAGCGAAACTGGTTGTATCGACAGTTGCAGAGATTCAACATTTACTACCACTGCTGGAGAAATACCTGAGCAATGGGCGCAAAGTCAATGTCCACTACGGCATTCCCCTCCCACCATCTCAAGTTTCCCGAATCGCAACAATCGCGCTGAAACTCGGCTTTGGATCTGTTTCATTCATTATTGATCATCCCTCTCAACTACCTACTCTTTCCCGCTTCCCTGAATTGGCAGGTTTCCCAGCAGGTATATTCATCAAGGTTGACACCGGCTACCTCTCTCAACAAAGGAAGGCTCATTTAGGAGATATCCCACCTGGAGTCTCAAGGCCAGGTGTATCTTATGGGACTGTATTCACATTCTAGTTTGAGCTATCAAGGCGCGTCGCCTCGAGAAGCCCTAGAGAGTCTGAGGGACGAGATTGTGGGGTGTGTCCCAGCCCTGGGTAAGCTACGGAAGTTCTATAGATCTGATCGTGCTCTTACCATCAGCGTCGGCGCTTCACCTCAGGCAAATTTGATGGCAAACTTACTGGGCAAGGATCCATCCGAGTCTTGCATTGCATTGGAAATGCACGGTCATCTTCGCAAATTCTCAAACAGTGAGATTGAAGGATTCAAAGTTTCACTGGAGATCCACGCTGGCGTATACTCGATCATGGATCTGCAACAGCTCGCCACCAGAGCAAGAGAATCGTACGAAGGTAATGAAGACGAAATTGCCTTGTCGGTCATAGCCGAAGTCGTCAGTGTGTACAATGAAAGCGAGAGAGAACAACCAGAAGTGCTCATCGCCGTCGGGACTTTGGGCCTAGGACGCGAGCCTTGCCACAACTATCGTGGTTGGGGAGTCGTCAGTTCTCGAAGTTCTTCCTCTCTAGTGAGCTCGAAACGTCGTCTCGTTGTGGAGAGGATAAGCCAGGAGCATTCTAACTTGGCCTGGGAGGTTGCAGATGGAGAGGACAAGAAGTCACTGCCGCCAATCCCACTCGAGATTGGCCAAAGTGTGTTCATATATCCCAATCATGCTTGTTTTACCGGAGCTATGTACAGATCGTACTTTGTTGTCGACTCGACACTAAAGGGACGAGAGAATCGGATCCAAGCTGTCTGGGACCGAGCAATTGGATGGTAGAATGAAGTTGCTTTGATAAATGTCAGCAATATCCAGGATTTTTACGATCAAAGGAGTAAACGTGCACGATTTCCTCTGCAATATCGTCTCTTCATTATTCTGACAGGCAGTGTAGTGTAGAGCTTGCAGCAGGAGGCTTTGTTATTGCCCCCCTTTTTCTCGCTAATCCTTTTATGGTGGGCCAGCTGAGGCTATCAATGCCCATCTACACCCATAGCGAACGCCGAAGGAACGGGATGGATTCTAATGAAATTGCTTGGGATATTGTCGAGAGTAAGGGAGTTGCACGGTTGAATTTGAGAGAACAATATGGGAAGGGTGTTTTCCAAATGTTACAGGAGGATCCAGCTAAGCGAGGGGAGAGGGGAATGGGGTTGAGGAACGGGGAAACCCCATTTCCACTAACTTGCAAATCTTGATAATCACCATGCAGATGTCAATAAGAAAGCCAATTGTCGTGAGGCAGAGTGTTGAGATGGTCCAGCTTTGAAACAGTACTGAAAGGGCGCTTTGGTCGTCAGCAGAGTTGACCTCACTCAATAACTCCTGAGCCACGATTCTGTTCTGGCCCTTTTGGGAAACCTTCTCAAAACTTGCTCTACATCCCAATCACTATTTCCATGATTAGAAACAAAGAATATTGATTGAACCTAATGCAGCAAGTCGGATATGCCTTGTTCGCAAGACATGCGCTGTTCAGTCCCCATATGTAGGTGCTCGGATTTAACAGCCCTAGCATCCCCAACGCAACCAGTGACATCAATGTGGAAAATTGTGGCGTCGCAAAAACAAGAGAAAGCCGCATCTCAGCCGCTATCATATCACAAGAACAAAACATTAAGTCTATTTGACGCCTCTGCGAGGGGACATGCCGATCTGGGGATGGATTCCTGGTTCCTGGCGCCTTCCCCGCATTTGTTAGCCAACGAGACAACGAGGCGCCCATGCATCGTGTTGAAAATTAATCATGGGAAAGTGACTCGCAAGGGAGCGCTGGGAAATGCCAGGATACCTTCAGTCTGATTTCCATTATTTATTTTATACTTTTAACAGTACACCAGCTCTCGAAGCTTCGATGCTGTACGGAGGGCCGGGCAGTATAAGGGTTTTCAGAGATAGCTGTGACACTTGGCCATCATCTTATCACCGTAAACTGATTAAAAAAGTATCGCATGGATACCAGGCTCAATCTTACATTGGTATGACTTTCTTCATCCTCTCCCGCTTTCAGCCCTCGTCCCGTGTATCAGGTACCAAGATGCATCAACCTCCAGTCGCTTCCCACATTTTGTTTATTTGCCTATCAAAGGCCACCGGGATGGAAGCTATCAGTATTGATTGACTTCCTGCCAAGAGCACTCTGTAGGTCTAGATGAGCGCCAAAAGATCATGCTCAGGAGCTGTTGAACCCTTGCTTTGTGGGTTTATCTTTGTCAGTCATGGCTTAATTGTTTGTCGTCGACCCATTCATAAGGGCAGCTTCCCCAAGCCGGATGATCACTCTTGGTTGTACAAGCTTCTGATTCAAAGTCCCAAGAACCCCTCTAGCAAGTCAACAAATTCATGGTTGAATTGTTCCATAGCAGCAATGGCTCGCTTCACATCTACCTTGGCTCTGGCCTTGGTTGCTCTTGTCAACTTAACGTCCGCACATAATGGTGGCCGCGCTACAGTTCGTGTTCGACCAACAGATACTATTCAGGTTTGTACATTCCTCAGCTGCTCACCAACCTTGCGTATATCAAGTGACTCAGTGCTAATATATCAAACAGAAAGCTCTCAACACAGCTCCCGCTGGGTCGAAAGTGATAGTCGACGCAGGGACATACTACGAGCAGTTGGAGATTAAGACGGATGGGATTGAGTAAGTCATGAGTATAGCTACACATTTGTCTCTAAAAACTGACTTTGCAATTCCCAGACTCGTCGCACGCGACTCGAATGTCAAGCTCGTTGCTCCTCAGACTTACACACCCAATCTGTGCTCTGGTCTCGCAGGCCCCAACACAGAAGCTGGGATATGCATTCATGGCTCTGATATCGTACTGGAGGACTATCAAGCCGGGCAAGACCACCGCATCTTCACCTCAGCCAAAAAGCTCGTCAAAGGCGTCTCGGTCACCGGCTTCGAAATCAGAGACTTCAGCGGCCTGAGCATTGCCATCGTGGCAGGCCAAGACACGCAGATTTCGAGGAATAAACTCGTGAATGGAAAGAGATATGGTTCACTATCCCTCGGCTCGAAGAACTCGAAAGTGTCTCGCAACGTCGTATCGTCAACAGATCCGAAGCTGCTCTACATAGGCATGTGCGTGAGTGACCAGAAGGACCCTCGAGTTTCGGACAACAATATCTCGGGGTACAGCATTGCACTCTGTGTCCAGACGAATGGTGCCGAGATCCGCAACAACGACGTGGTAGGCTGCTGCAACGGCGTTTTCGTCGACCCTGGAATCGTTGGCGCTCAGGTTCGAGGCAACCACATCGGCAAGAATGATCCGCGATGCTTCAATCCTGAGCTCGGTGGAGGCGGTTCCGCTTTTGGTGTCTTTGTATTCGGTGCCAATGATACGGTTGTCAGAGACAACATCATCACCGGCCAGACGAAAGAGGGTGCTGCAGATCCAGCCGCTGTCTTCGCTACGGGAATCGTCGTCACTGATTTCGTGTTCGGGGATTTCCCGCGGCTCCCTGCGAGCGGCAATACTGTCAAACGGAATACGGTTACTGGCAATGAGTTTGACATCTTCGTGGATGCTACTGGTCCTAATAATGTCGCCAAGAATAATGTATGCAATGGGGCTGTCCCAGCTGATGCTTGCACTCCGCCATGAGCGGTCGTGGAAGTTGCGGGAGATGATCAGTGATGGCTTGTACGGTTTCTTCTTCTCGACGTATGCTGTAGCTTTCATTTTGGAGCAGCAAACGTCTTGAATGTAATGGATTAATTTATCGCCACTGGTAGCTTCGCTAGCATAGTTTGATTGATTTCGACTCAACATTTCTCACAAGATAAATGTGGCTGTCTTGAAATCGTGGTCTCCAACCAACCGAGAAACAAGATCAACCAAGAGTTCACACAGAAAATGCGATCCGGTCGATACTTTGTTTTCTAAGAATGTAGTCGATCTTCAACTCGACCCTAGTCATTTCTCTTGATAGCAGCAGGAGCGTTCTCCGGCGTTTCTGTAACCCGACAGTATTGGTATCGTTGAGTGGAAAATATCCGAGACGTGACCTTGCATCCTGTGTGCTTCGCAAAGAATGAATCTTGTCTGTGTCGACAGAAGAATACCTTGGCACTCGATGATCTTCCTGCCATCTGTCGCACGTCAAGGGTAACAAACAAACACGCAAACTGCACCAGTCACGTGTCACCTTAATCAGTCCTCTTCATCCTCTTCGTCCCGTTCGATCTTGACTCGGATGACTTCTGTTGGAGCCCACGCTTAGACAGAAGGCCAAACTCACTGTTAGTACATCTGAGGTCTATGTTCAAATGTGACGACTTCCATCAGATGGGCTTTGTCAACATTGCTGATCTGACATCCTCCCGTCGGTCGCGCCGAATCTCGATGGAAGAAGACGAGCGGTGAAAAAGCTTTGAATACCTAGAATTGCAGTAGGAAGTGGATGTTGAGTAGTCCCCAAACTCTGCATCTTCTAAGATCATCGTTCCAGTTGATCCCTTGTAAATTATCTCTGCTCTCTTTCCGTTCCTGTTCTTCGACAGGAATTCGTCTCGCCATTGCCGCCATTTCGGGCTACCAATCACAAGATTAGCAGGACGTTGAGAATTTCCGAGACGCTTCAAGTAGACCTGGACTCTATCCTATCGCTCCATATAATATGTTCGAGTGTCGCAGAGCTGTCATGATGGATCAGACAAGTTCGTTCATTGTCCTAACCCAGTGCCAATTGTGGCGTCGCAAGAAGCTTTCTCCGCTGGCCTTGGCTGTCATGATCTCCAATGGCAAGCTTTGTGGCTTCGAAATCCAAGAAATTTGCCTCCAAAAAAGCTCAGCGGTCCTTGGCCGCCATGGATGTCAGCTTGGCTACATCGCCGCGATCTTGAACATCGCATGCCGAAACAACACCTCGTCTTTTCAAAAACACTCCGTCGATACAACATGTCTCGGAAGACTGCAGAACATGTAAAGTATTGTCCAGCAACAATGCTCGGATTGCACACGAGGACGCAGAACTGGCCTGCACACGACCAGACGGCTGTCTGCCGTGCCTGTCTTGCGCGTTTGCAAACATGAGAGGAGTGGGCTCAATCTTGCCGCGACTGGACGCCTCCGAGGACCTCCATTTCTATCCGATCAGAAAGATCCCCAACAGCTAAGGATGTCAATTGCAAAAGAACCCACGTGTGGTCGTGAGCAGCAGTTATAGGACGAGGTGGGGCCCCTCTTCATCTGAAAATTCCTTCCAGACGTTCGGCACGACTCCTGTCATCCACACTTGTATGATTGCGCCCCTCAAATGGTCTAAGAATTCGAGAAAGCTTCCCACAAGAAAGGCTTTGCTGGACCACGCCATCTACTTGTGTCCAAGATTGCGCGGGCGGATGCTTCCCAAACCCTGCATAGACTAAGCTTCCTCGGCGAATCCGCAAGCTTTTGCCAATATGTCCCCCGTCGTCTTGGAACAAATGTCAGATTATTTCGAGTCCTGTCGTGAAGCCTCGTTCAATCAGCCTTCTCATACACCCCACGTGTTGGCTTTGTCTCCATAATTCTCAATCCGCGGGCTCGGGGTAGTGCCCGCTTTGGCAGCTGGGATAAGCTCTGACGATGCTTGATTGGTGAGGCGTCTCTTCGGTGCTCATCCAAATCGGGATTTGTTCACACGAGCTGCCCAGAGGTCCGGCACCACCCTGTAAAGGCAGTAAATACTCCCGCTAACACGAATGTTCGCCAGTTCATGCACGTTCTGCTCTTGCTTCTCTGCTCGGAGTACTTGCCACGGCACGGGTTGGATAAGTACATATATTGGATGCATTCCCTCCTGCATCATGATTCTGTAGGCTACTTCCCTGGAAAAACCCCTCGATAACACCAATACAATGGCTGAAGTCAGAGCAGACGGAACCACAGCAGGTGGCAACGCTGCCTTCCACAACTTCCACAACGACTTCGCTCATATCCAAGATCCCAACGAACGCCGAAGACTTGCCCTTGCGGAGATCGATAAGGCTCCCTTTGGCTGGTACCATGTCCGTGCTATTGTTGTAGCCGGTGTTGGTTTCTTCACAGATCAATATGATATCTTCACTGCCTCTTTCCTGACCATCATGTTGGGTATTGTCTACGAACACAGCAACAACGGAAAGCTTCATGTTGCCCAAGATACCGCCATCAAAGTCGCCACATCGGCAGGAACCGTTCTTGGACAATTCGGATTCGGAGCGCTGGCTGATATTCTCGGACGAAAGAAGATGTATGGAATCGAGTTGATCCTGATCATCATTGCCACACTCGCTCAAACCATGCTGGGCTCCGGACCTGGAGTTTCTATCGTTGGAACAATGATTTTCTGGAGAGTGATCATGGGAATCGGTTAGTACCCTCTTAGTCGGAGGTCAGGCGATGTGACACAGTTAACTAATGGCTATTTTAGGAATTGGTGGAGATTACCCTCTGTCTTCTATCATCACCTCCGAGTATGTTTTCTGCCAAACTCACTCAAAGGCAATCACTGACTGAAATCCAGATTTGCTACTACCAAATGGCGAGGAGCAATGATGGGTGCTGTTTTCTCTATGCAAGGTTTCGGACAGTTGGGTGGTGCTCTTGTCATGTTGATCGCCGTCGTTGGGTTCAAAGGCTCGCTTGAGTCTGCCTCTAAGTATGGCACTTGCACCGGAGTCTGCGGTCTGGCTGTTGATAAGATGTGGCGCATCCTTATCGGTAAGCATTCGAGGAATTCCCGTCCCTCAGAACTCGCTGATAGTCTCAATAGGTATGGGTGCCGTGCCAGCCGTCATTGCTCTCTACTTCCGCCTCACGATCCCCGAAACCCCTCGTTACACATTCGATGTTGCCCGAGACGTTGAGAAGGCCAACGTTGACGTCGAAGCTTACATCAATGGCAAGCCATCTGGTGTAGTCTCAGACGATGCCATCACACACGTGAAACAAGATGCCGCAGCCCTCGAGGTGCCCAAGGCAAGCATCCGAGACTTCCTCAACTTCTACGGCACATGGAAGAACGGCAAGATCCTGCTCGGAACGGCTGGATCATGGTTCTTCCTTGATGTTGCTTTCTATGGTCTCGGATTGAACAGTGCTACCGTTCTCACTGCCATCGGGTACGGTACCGGTCCAACCGTCTACAAGATTCTCTACAACCTTGCTGCCGGAAACTGTATTCTCATCGCTGCTGGAGCAATCCCTGGTTACTGGACCACTGTAGCGCTTGTTGATACCATTGGACGCAAGCCCATTCAACTTGGAGGTTTCATCATCCTCACAATCCTCTTCATCGTTTGGGGTTTCGACTTCAAGAACCTCACAGGCCACGACCAGCTCGGACTGTACATTCTCATCCAGTTCTTCTTCAACTTCGGTAAGTACACTTCCCCATCCCAGCAAAACTCCTCAAATCTAACACACATATCTAGGTCCAAACGCCACAACATTCATCGTCCCTGGAGAATGCTTCCCCACTCGCTACCGCTCCACATCCCACGGATTTTCCGCTGGAATGGGCAAGATCGGATCCATCATCGCCCAAGCAGCCATCGCACCACTCCGTACCCGAGGCGCAACCAAGACCAACGCCAGTCCATGGCAAAACCATGTCATGCAGATCTATGCGCTTTTCATGTTCCTCGGTATCTTCACCACGCTGCTCATTCCTGAGACCAAGCGCAAGACCCTCGAACAGTTGTCTGGCGAGTATGATTTGAAGGGTGAGACAATGACAGCGCCGGTCCCGGTATCTGGGGAGACCAAGATCAAAGGTGATGATAGCACTGAGGCAAAGAGTCTTTGAGTGTAGACATAGAAGGGAAAGGCGTGAGAGTGGGACTAGGTCAATGCAACTAGTCTAGCGACATGTACGAGTCTCGATTTTGGAGCAGTATCAATAGAATAATTCGCTTTGTAATAAATCGTCATTGCTTTGTCAATACCACCGCCCGTTTGTATTTGAAGGAAATTGTGACCTTTTTAGTAGTATAGGTGGTACCGCCAGGTGCTAGACTCGACAAATTGGAGCGGGTCTCACGGGCATAAGCGAAGATCAATACGCTGAAATTCAGGGGCTCGCTACCTGAACCAGCTGTTCAACAGCCTTAGAATACAGCCAGCCATGGCTTTGTGATCGACCTCGGGATAGCTGCACGATCGATCAGATGTAAAGCGATTTAAATGTCTCCTGCTTAGGATACGACGTCATCACATCTTTACAGAAAAGGTTAATGTCCAGGGCCAGGGCCAAAGAAATCCATAAATCCATTTCGTGCCCACGATATCCTCAAGAGATATGCAATGTCATTTATTAATGATTAGTCAATATTACTCAAATTTCAGTCCTGTCTCCATGCATATATCTTACGTTTCATTTTCACATCCACGCTCACGCGCCCTGCTTAAACAAACTTGTCTTGACACTTTGACTCTCAGAACTTCCCAATACAACCTTGGCGACAACATTCTTCACATTCGCGACGTTGATCTTCCCCTCGTAAAGCGTATAGTTCCCTGCGACGGTGAACTTCTTCAAAGGCAACTTCACAGTCGTGATCTTGAAGGCTTTGCTGCCAGCTTGAGAGACAGGTACGTAGAGCGTGGCTTCCATGTCGCCGATACCAGCTGTGATGGATGTTGCGGCTGCGGCTTTGATGCGGATGAGGAGCTTGTCTGGCTCGACGCGGGACTGCGTGGGGAGGATGAAGATCATGTCGTTAATGGGATATGTCGCGCCTTCGAAGCTGAGGGTAGTAGTTCCTGGCGAGTCGATGGCACGAGCAAAGTCCCAGTATGTGGTATTGCCGAACAAAGACGTTCCGGTACCGATCACGCTGTTACTTCTGTGTGTAGCTGAAGTGCCTCTTGGTGATATGGTAGTATACGTGACCTTTTGAGGAGGGGCAACGGTAGTCCATAGGTACCTGAACAGACCCTCGACTCTGACACTACCCCCATTCGAGATGTGCATGATGATATTGGTGACTTTCCACGTCTGTGGGGTGACGGGGGCGGATAATGAAACTGAGCCGGGCACAGTGTTAAGCATCTTCGTGAAGACAGCGCTGCAGGTCCTTCCGAAGTTTACAGAGAGATCTCGAATCGTTTGGTTTCCGTCCGAGTTGAAAAGGCGGAAATCAGAGCGTGCATCTACATTTGGTGAAGTAACCAGTGGTCCGCCCCGACCGTTTGTTCCGGAAAGATACTCATTCATGCCCGCAGGGTCTAGGCCTGCAGGGGTTGAATCAAAGCCAATACCACCATTGAGACTGTTTTGATTAGCGACACAATGTTGCAGGTGAGGAAGAGTGAAGCTTACTTAGTAGCTGATACAGCGCTATTATCAACAATATCTGGGAAGTTTGAAAAGTGGATACGCCCAAGAGAGTGTCCACAAGAACTGGAATATCAAGTAAGCATTCCTGCATATTTTTTGCATCACTGCAGGAGGCAGGAGAAACTCACACTAAGGCGATGGTTTCTGTTGCACTAAATCCTGCTTTTGCGAATTGTGCCAGAGTGGGTTCTAAAGGAGTGAATGGGCCGGGAACACCAGAAGGCCCTGCTTGCGTGGCATCGGTTCTTCCTACACGAAGTGGAATTGCTCTCGCATTTCCTCCGCAGCCAGCAACGGCAAGGACGACGGCCTTGAAGACTTCAGTGGTCTATTTGTAAATGGACTTTGGAAAGACATACCAGTGTCACCTGATCCGCGGTGCTGAGGAGAGCCGAGAAAGTCTGCACAAGCGAATTAGGAACTTCAACAGGGAGTAAGGTTTCGACACTGCTGAACGGGGATGCTTACTTGTGAAATAAACTGCATGGTGTCATAGACGAAAATACCTTTGTTCTCATCTCTGGCACCCTCAAACCCCAGTGAAGCATCGAGACCACTGTAGCACAATGATCAGAAATAAAGCCTCGATAAGATACACAGAAACAAAACTCACCCTGTCCCGGCGGAAAGGTCGGCGGTGACAAAGTCATGGAATGCAAATCGAACCCATTGGGCTGACGTTTGCTCTCCTTGATTACTTCCTCCTGCTGCCTAGTAAACGAGCAATCAGAATGCCACTGCTGTAAATAATGCTTCAAGATGATGGACTTACAAACCCAGAATATTTTGCACATGGTGAGACGGCTGACGCGAAAGGGACAGAATTGTATCCTCCATTGTCCACGAGAAAATGCTCCAACTCATCAATCGAAGCCTGTCTTTCGATACCAGGGATATCTGCAAGAACAAGGCTGACAAAAGTCAAGACGAAAACGAGCGTTGAGGTGCAGAATTTGTGAGCCATCTTGGCAACTCTGCAGTACTTTTGGGTTCAAAGAATGAAAGTTTTAGAACTCGTTTACTAGAAAAGCGAAAGCTAGGATTAGATGAGAGGAGACCATGTACTTATACCTACATGGCTCACGATGCAGCTCATTGTCGTCCATGTAGGAAAGTGCACAGCTAGTGCTGGGGAAGTCCGATCGCGAGGCTGGTGTTTGGGACCAGTTGGCGCTGCACACATACCTTCTTGGAATTCCGCTGGCCTCGAAGTACCGCCTTCTCGATGCCTAGAGCTAAGGCTCGTGTATTACTCGTTGAACGAGCGAAGTGACAAGCTACGGCTACGTCTATATTCAGCTTGCATCCTTGATAGCGGCGAGGTGAGTGTTGAGAACATGGGCTGGTGCTGAAAACGGAAAGATAGGCGTGACCTGGCATTGAAGTCAGACCAGAAATGTGAGAATGCAGGCGTGCAGGGCGATGTGGAGTGCATGAAAATCAATACATATGCGCCAGAATATGCTGCAAAATGGTAACTGGGCGCTCGCTGCATAAGCAGCCACATTCCCCACAACGAAGTCGAATCTCGAGCCCTAAATTAATTCTTGAGACAAACTTGCAGATTTAATTTCGCCGGCTATACTTTATTTCGACGACATTTGATGCCCAAAGCAAAACGAGGATGGAAGTTACGGACCTCCATTAAAGATCAACGGACATATGAGAAGTCTGCGCAGATTATGCCCTGCTGGTACAGTCATGAGCACAATCTGACAACATGCTCATTCGACCTCATGGCGAGATACTTGATCCTTCTTTTCCTCTTCCAAGAACGCGATATGCACGTTTCGGGGCTTAAAATTAGGCTTCTCGCTAGAGCCAATAGAGTTATCTTTGTTGGCATACAGCTTCGGATGACTGGCTGAAGTGAGGTGACACGGATTCTTGGCTATTCAGCAGAGGAACACCAGAACATTCATCGGTCCGAGCCCCTTGGCGACCCCAGTGAGCAGAGCTCACAGGCTCGTAAGAGTGTGGCACTTCGTATTCAGGTCCCAGACAGGACTGCTGCCGCATTTGATTGAAGCGGCTCGATTAAATGTACTTAAATATGTGCGGCTGTATGCATGTGAGCTTTGATATACGCACGTAAATGAGTAAAAGTCGCGAGACTTCTGATGCAAAGACCTGGTCTTCTGAAGGATTTCCCAACGCTTGTAATCTTACAATCTCCCACAAGTCTGTGAGGGGTCCTTGCTACATGCGAGGAGTGAATCGGTTGCTCTTCTGCGGCCGAGTTGCGGTCCCGAAAGACCCAATTCGGGCCCTCGAGTGGCGGTGCGAGGTACACTCAGCTTTGCGCCTGATGATAGAGTTTCCTCGAGGCGATAATCCTGCGATTCCACACCTCGCTGACAGGATTTCCAAGATCTCCCCAAAACCACTGTGACAGTGGTGTACCAGTTAGCATCCTGTATTGTGTTCCACGAAGGAACGGGCGCTCTGAGATCAGACGCTCTGTTCGCGAGCCGTGTCCGTCGTGCTTTGAGAGCTCACAGATGTATATCCTGGGCACGCGGACTTCGACTTCTTGTCTCGTATTGAGCGAAGAAATCCTTGAAGTGGGACCAGTATTCGCGAAACTTGAAACGAGGGGTTCGAAAATATTTCGTATCGGACGTGAATTGAGTCTTGTCAGGGGCAATGTACGATTGACCAAAATTTCGACTTCCACTTCGCCGAGATTTCTGTTGATCCAAACTGAAAGCCACCACTCAAACAATCGAAATTTGGCGTCGACGAATGTAACTCTTGCTTACTACGTAGCATGAGACAGAACCGATAGCATGAGTCCTGGCGGCAGTATGCTCTCACTGTGCATCCATGCTGGGCCTCCCGTGATTACAAGGACAAGAGCGAGGGATGCATTCGTGAATTCCAACAAAGCTGATGAGCCTAAGAAGACCAGGCTATTTAAATTTCAATGCCCTGCGGTTACTTTGCCAGGACATCATTCGTTCTCATTCGTGATCTTGTCGCCGCAAAAAGCGACGGGTAGTTATTGTCGAACCTGGAACATTGCCCTTGACCATGGTTTCATCGGCACGGTCGTCCCTCTCACTCGCTGTCACAATATCCAGAGAGAAGCTTCGAGGTCCCAGTGAAGTCCGGATATGTTCAGGGTACATGAGATGGACTTCTTTGAAAGGTCTGAAGCCGTTGTCCTTTCTTCGTGCTTGGATGAAGAACCAGAAGTTCACGATTCATCGACTACTTGACGCCCTGAATTTAGTTCCGTAAGATTCGATAGCTGCTTCGGAGGAGTCGTAGCCTCGATTCATCTCAAAAGGAAACGCGCATCTGAATCGCAGTGTCTGAAGGTGTACCATTCCTGCTACCATCGATAGTGAAATAGGATCCAGAGATCCATCTTGGGTTGGGCGACCGTGTATGCCAACGTCTTTCAAACTACGACAGAAGTCTCTCATTGACTCCAATGTGGATAATTCGGGCAAAGATTGTCCTATGACCATGGAAATTTCCGGTTGATTATCGGTATTAGCAAAGAAAGCGAGCCGCTTCAGTGAATTCCCGTGGTATTTGAGAATCTTGTCGCTCTCTATGTTGTGGGTCCTCGATCCGACCATTTCTAGACTCTGGAGACGCCTGCAGCTGAGAACAAATTCGCCAATAGCTCCGAGAAATTCGTGATTGGATCCTCTGCTGAACTCGGCGTACTCAATAGTGACATGTCGTAGTTTATCAAAGCTCGCTCCAGCGGTCAAGATAGTATTGAGGTTTTGCCTTTCATCGATACGCAGGCTCTCCACGAAGCTGAAGTCCACTACACTACCTAACACGGATAAGTATTCATCGCCCAGTGATTCGATTGATCTGATGGAAGCTTTGGAGCAATTGCCAAGCCTAAATTGCGTCTTACTGCGCTTCATTTCTTCGGATGGCGCATTGAAGAATGAAAGCAACCGTGTGTCCTTCTCCCCACGTATCTTGATGTCTTCGAGATTCGGCGCCAAAGATATGATGCGCATCAGAGCGGCCATTCGTAAGTCTAAATCATAATCCGAAGCCCAAATATCGGCATTGATCGATCTCAGATTGATGGATTTCGACAGAGCAGCTTCGCAAATGTCCATATGGTCAGTATCGTCTAATCCTTGTCCAATTCCGAATCTCCAACCTGGTGGTAGGATGATAGCGTTTCAACTGTTGCACGAGAAATGAAGGTATAGACTCGAATGCTTTGTATATCAAGCTATGAAGCTTAGGAACAACAGCAAGTAGGCTCATCAGCTCGACCCATTTGCCCTGGATTTTCAGAAACCCCAGCAAGGAATCTCTCATGACTCATCGTCCTCACTTTCGAAGTCCGATGTTATGGTAATATTCCGGATATTACAGACTATGGACTTCTCCTTGGGGGGGGGGCTTCCAGTAGATCCTGGATACGTCGTCGCGTGAATCGAGCGATGTGGGGGCCAGGAACGCGACCGAAGTGAAATGTCTGATCTCTGCCTCTGAATCGTTTGATACTGCGATGGAACAGCTTGCCTACGATAGCAAGAGAGTAAAAATCATGCCGAGATAGCTCCCAAAACTAGTACAATGTCAGTCAATTGAGCACAATTTCAAGCTATTCTTGGCCGGACCAAGGGCACCTACCAAGTCGTCTAGGACGAGTGCTAAAATATCCGACCCTAGAACAACGAGTGAGGGGTCCCTTATTGGGCTCGCCATGCTATCAAATCCTGGGTCATCGGCGCGCATGCGGTGTCGCGAGCTTTATTTCTGGTTCGGAGGTGAAGTCGCGTCCCACCTCAATATGTTACAGGCAAGCACTGGACTCGCTTCGAGCAGCATGACTTTGCTTTAAAGTCAGGGGTTAGACGGATTTGATATCTGAATAGACCATGAATGCTGATTTTCAAGTAAGCGTCTAGTAGAAGACCGAATCCGGCTGCCATCGTACAATCAGATGCTGGGTTGTGTCACGTGACCTTTTCGAACGGAGTTCCTCTCGTGTCCTACGAGGGCTTGTTTGCTTATTACCGCATGTTTGAAGATCTGGACGATAACAAAAAGCGACGTTGACATTCAAAATTGATAGTAGGCAGTCTGGAAAGATCATGCCAAGATCTCATGAGCTAAACTCTGACAGTTTCAGGTTCCTTGCTGAGGCCTGTAATATACCGCTATCATAGACATCGAATCTCACCAGGTGCCTCACGATGCCGAGATAGTTATCTGGGTTCGAAAGAGAATGGGATTTAAAAAAACATGTTGTAACAGATTTATGATGCTGCAACAAGTCTTCAGCCTTTGTTGACATGATCCTGATAGGTATTGGATCTTCTCGCTTAAGCCAGGTGAGAGAAGATCTCACTATTTCCAGGAGGCAAAATAGCCGCCTCAGCCTCAATCTCTCATGCAGCCCTATCCTATTTCCGTACACACCTCCAATCAACTATCAGGTATACAACAAGGAGCTCTTATTTCGAGACACCATGATCCTTGAAGTCCCTGCACATCGCCGCTTCACGAACTGCCTTCCCCATCTGTGCTTACCTCATGCATGCCCTTGCCCGCATGTACTTCTATCACAGCACGTAAAAGGGAATGGCACTCCACTCCTGTGATCCTCCATCCCAGACACTTGAACTGGCTGGTTGGAATTCCAGTACGTACGTACCAGTTCGCGAACAGCATAAGCTTTGATAGTAAAAAAATGTTTTGAAGCTTAAAGTATGCCAAGATGTCATTCTACGCGCATCTTCATCAGCATCCTCCAACGCCTCGGACTCACGACCGAGATAATGTTTCTCTCCTCTCACAATATCGATCGTCAAGTCCAACATATCTCTCAAGAAACGATAAATCCATCAGCAAAAGCCAGCTCCAGCCTTCTGCTGGGAACTTCACGAACCAAAAATACATATCCGACTGGCCAAAGAACCCACAAAACCTACAGAAATCAACATCAGAAATATGTCTCGATATATTTTTAGAGATCATCCTCGTCTTGATATCACTACCATTATTGGCGCTGGCAATTGCAGTCGTGTATCACAAAGATAAGAAAGTGGTAGATTCAGAATGGGATGTTTTCAAACAGATCATAAACTCAGTGGGTCAAGTCAAATGCTCCGACTTTCCTTCCATCGCCGCGTAATGTTCCACCTCGCTTCTGACACTTCAAAAATCAACATTCGAACTGACACACTGCTCAGGTCGGAACAGCCTTTCCATATATCTTCGGCCTCGTCGTCGGTCGCACCATCAAACTCTTCGCCTCATACCGCCTTTTCGAAGGGGTATCCCTCCTCCATCTCGAGCAAATAACCAACAGCACCACCCTCGGATCCACCCTAACAACACACATCCTGCTCCGTCCCCTCAACTACCTGACACTGTCTCTCCTCGCCCTCTGGATCTTCTCACCCATCGGCAGCCGGGTCTCCCTCGGCCTTATCGAACCAAAATTCACTCCTGTGATCTCAAATTCCACCGTGCGGTATCTAGATACAACACAGGCGACCAAATTCTACTCTGAGAAGCCGGAGGACTTGGTAGAGGTTATCGCAGGTCCGATTAATGCCCTGTATGCGAGCAGTTTGATGGGTCCTGAGACGGCGAAGCTGGCTAGTATGGACCAATGGGGGAATATCAAGATCCCTTATTTCGATCGCCTGAGCAAGAATTTGACAGTAAATTCAAAAGGCTGGATATCCCTCTCTGGTCTCAAGCCGGGCGAGATAATATATTCTTCTCTTCTTGGAGTTCCAGTTTCCCAATCACTGGGTCGTGGTATAGACGAAGAACCAAAAGTGGCAAACACAACATGGACAATGAGCACAACCTACCTCTCTCTATTCTGCGATACCAAGAGCCGAGAGCCTCTCATACCACTTAATACGCCAATCTCCAACGGCGAGAATAACAGAACCTGGCATTCTCGCAGCACGTTCTCCAGCCAGCTCTTCTCGATCGCAGTGGACGGGTTCATCTCGCCGAACAGCACCCTCGAATCCTCTCACAGTATCTCCGCCTTCACAAATGCCACAAATGCATCCTCATTCCCTCATACGCTGCTCTTCCAATCTCCCATCTGGACAGAGGACATTTCCCTCAACGCAACAGCAAACCTAACATTCGCATCCGCATACTGCTCCTTCTCCCAACAATACGTCGATGTTGAAGTTCAGTGCTCCGGCACCGGTAGTACTACAGGTACTGGAAATCAAGACTGTGGCGTAACGGCAATTCGAGAAAGCCTTGTAACTCATGCACCACCAGAAGTCACCGTCCTCGGATTCGAATTTGCATTTAGCATGCTCTCATATCTCCTCCCTCTAGCAACAGGAGAAAGCGTAACAGGAGGTGTACTCCCTCAATCCACCGCAACAGAATTGTTCCTCTCCGGAACCGAAGCGACATTATCACATCTCACAAAAGCCGACTTGTCACTCTTGACGCAATCAGAGATGGAGATCCGACTCGGACAAGTCCTGAATACATATTATATGGCTTCTTTAGCTCCGTACGGTATGACTGGAAATCTCACAGCAGGAAATGCGAAGGAGACAGAGAGTGAGGCGGAGGTTACGGTGTGGGAGAATAGGTACTCGGTTAATGAGAAATGGTTGGCGATGTATTTCATCTCGTGTGCGGTGTTACTGGCTGCTGTGGTATGTGGGATTGTCTTGAAAGTCGTCGTCGTGGCACCGGACATTCTGGGGTGGGTGTCGAGCTTGACGAGAGATAATCCGTATGCGGGTGCGCCTGGAGGTGGGTCGGCAATGAATGGGTGGGAGAGAACGAAGCTCTTGGGTGGTTTGAGGGTTAGGATTGGGGATATTGGCGGTAGCGGAAGTGTGGGGTACATTGCTCTTGGTGCGGAGGAGCACACAAGGGTTTTGCAGAATGAGAGGCTGTATTATTAAGAGTCGAGCAAAAGAACACGATGACACTTGAACTTAAGTTCCTTGTTTCGATTGCTTTTGCATTGCAGTTTATGGAAGACATCTTTCTCTGCGTGATATACAACAATAGCGACACTTCGATTAGGCTTCTTAGACATCGTATTATCATCAAGCATCTCTCATCACATCTCGAGATTTCCAACCTGTGACAACCCAGCCGTAGCATCCATGACTTTATCAAGAATCCTCATACCACCCGCATCATCCCAGGCAATCCTTCCCTCCAAAGCAGCTCTCATGAGTTCCTTGTTCGCGACTTCTTTCTCGCCCGTAAATGGATCCCATTCGAAACCTTCCTTCAACCACATCCACCTCAAGTAAGCACGTAGCTCTTTATCCTCTGGCAGGACACGCATCCATTCCGGTTGGAAGCCTTCTGCAGTACCTTCACCGTTGTATCCATCAGCGACACCACGAAGAACGTCTCTGCAGAAGATCCGCCACGAATCGATTGCATAGGGACCTTGAGTCATATGCCCAATCTCCCATGCAGCACGTTCGTCAGAGTCGAGTACAGTTTCGCCTTTCTTGATATCGCGGCCTGACTCTGGCTCGGGGTATCCACGGACTGGATAGCGCTTGTCTTTCAAAGGAGGGTCTTCCAGCCAGATTTTGGCGTATGTTTGGTAAGTGGCGGCCCGCTGGTTTTGAAGGCCTAGATGTCGTATTATAGGCACGATGTCGTGCTTGTTGGCTACCATGAGGGCTTCCGGAGTGGGATACTTCTCCATCAACTCGTAGAAGACTGGAATAGCGTGCTTTCCGTGTGTCCGGATGAGGAATGTAACCGCGATGAGCAGGCGAAAGGGATCATGAGCGAGCTTTTCCTGGATCAGACCAAAGTAGGGGGCAGAGAGTGGCGGGAATGGTATGCACGATACTGTGTTGCCTGGAATCCGGTTCTTAGCAGATCCTTGGGATAAGGGCAATGCCTCCTCGTCTTTGATAGGCGTAAGTTTTTCCGAGCATTCGTTCTCTAGTTGTGTTGCTGTGACCTTCTTAACTTTTTGCGTCTTTGCAGGAGTAACCGGCGGACTGAAATATGGCGATTTTGCTGGAGCTTTCTTCGTCTTGGCTTTGGCCTTCACAGCAGTGGCAGGATCAGCATTCGGCTCGGTCTTTGCCAATATAGCTTCTCCCATGTTGCGTGGAGGTTTATCCTTTGGTACAAATCTCCCTTTGACATCTCGCTTGGCACCAGTCCCTTTCTTCTCTTGGCTAGAAGTCATAATAGAAGATGCTTGGTCCGTTGGCGCTACAATTATCTGAACCCTTAATGTCCTCAAGTCTGCAGTGGCAATACTAGGCGACGACGTCAACGCATTGAAATCGATACGTTTTGGAGGTGGGATAGGCGTTTCTTTTTTGAGGCCAGACACCAGTGGTTTCTTCAAGCCTCCAAACGCTGCTGGAGTGGAGGCGGACCGCTTCCGAGTCTGAATAGTGTCCGGAAGAGAAGCCTTTCTAGCAAATCGTCCATGTGTGTCTCTGACAACAAAAATCGTCTTGCGGCCGGAAGGAGGTTCTGACTTGGCTTTCCGCTGCGATGGAGTGATGGCGTCTTCGCATGATGCTTGGACCTTTGCTACGTCTCTTGGTGATGCCATGGATAAGCTTCTTGTGATCTTCTCACATCGAACTCGTCCGCCTTGACCTGAAATAGCTTCTAGAAATGCAGCTCGAACCTTTGCAGCGTTGCTCGGTGAGACACTAGACGCTCTCCTGGTAATCTTTGGCCGCACTTCGATGTCATCAAACTCATCACCGCTATGGTCCCAGTCCAGAGGTCCATACTCCGTGATACTCCAATAGGAACATTGAGAAGCATTGTCATTCAATACTCTTTCATTGGCTCTTTTGGCATTCCCGAATGGTGAAACAGCAGCAGGTCGGTCTCCGGACGGCTTGATAACAACAACCTGCGGTTCTTGTTGTGGTGATATAATAGGCGCAACACAATGTTTTCCTATACCTACAATACAACTCTGTTCCAGGAGCGTATCACCACTCGTAAAGTCCTGGTCTTCTACGAGTGACTGGAGTTTGACGCCTCTTTCGTAGTTTGAGCCTCGACCTCTGTGCCAATACTGGATCGCTTTCTTGACTTGTCCCGCTTGTGCTTCTTCTTTTCGGAGTTTGTGTCTGGGAGCTCAAGCAACGGCTCTATGGTGGTCTCCTCAGCACCAGTGACTTGCGCGTCTAGTAGCTTGTTGATAGATTTTCGTTTACGATCTCGAGATTTCTTCTTCGGAGGCTCGGATTCTGTGGGAGCAGGAGCATCTGTAGTTGTGACCTCGGCCTCGACTTCGACCTCTGTCTCGGATTTCTTCCTTCGCTTTCGAGACTTCTCCTTTGGAGCCGCCGGCTCTATCGCTACACGCTCAATGGCCACATCGGGCATATCGAGATTCTTGTCGTTTGTAGCTCCAAATACTCCATTGGCATCGAATGTTCTCACAGGTCGGACAATGAGTTCCTCCTCGGTTGACTTGTTGCTGGCTTGAGTATCATCTGAAGACGGTTTGGCGACTATTGGAGAAGCAGTAACGCCCTTGGACTTGTCCTTCGATTCAGGGCGTGACTCGGTGTTTGCCTCGAGGATGTTCGCCTTGTCGGTCGCATTCTGATCACCCTTCATGACCCTGCTTCGGACACGCTTCTTGGCAGGCTTCTCAGCTCGGCCAACAACATCAGTAGCAGCAGACTCCGCAATCTGTGAAGCTTCATCCTTTACCTTCGTCGAGCGTCCTTGTTTGCGTGCAGCTCGCTCTTCAGCAGCTTTCGACGAATCCGTGGCCTCATCTTCGGCAAGACGATTCTTGTTTCTCTTCTTTTTACGCTTCTTCTTCTCTTCCTTGTCGGCTGTGTTTGACTGGCCAAGGACTTCATTATCAACACCGTTCTTATCAACAGAAAAGGGCTTGTCATCGCTAACATCTTCCATAGGTACATCGTCAGTCTCAACCTGAGTAGGCACAGGCTTCTCATCTATCTCTGGAAGGGCTTTCTCGGCCTTTGCGGAAACCGAAATGTCTGTTTTGGAAAAGTAAGAGGAGGTTACCGGGCCTTGCTTCGCTCGCTTCTTCTTCTTTTTTTTCTCGTTCTTGATTCGCTTTGCAGACTTCAATTCGGACTTGGATAGATGTACTGCAGTAGGTACAGCAGGCTGATCGATTTTCTTCTTCTCTGCTTCTCGAGATTTCTGTCTCTTCTGGTCGACTGGTCTCTCGCCCTCCTTGACCGCCTCAACCTGGTTCGTAGTCACAGGATTTGGACTGGTAGCTTCGACCGGTGCTGAACCCTCTTCCTCCAGCTTTCGCTTCTTCTTTTCTTGGCGTTTCTGGGTCTTGGAATCTGCTTGCTCGCTCTTGGTGTGATCGACAGCATCCGAAGTAGCAGGTACAGGAGCCGTGATCTGTGCCGCAGGTACAGTATCCTCGTCAAGTTTACGCTTTTTCTCTCGACGTCTCTGTCTCTTCGCCTTCGGTTCCTTCGCTTCAACATCCTTACTACTCTCAATGGTTTGAAGCAGAACAGGTGTAGGAGCCACCGCAACCTTTTCTTCTCTCTTCCTCTTCTTTTGCCCACTACCAATAGCCTCCTTGACCACCTCAATAGTCCCTAACACCTTGTCAAATATCTGCTCAATATGCCCAGCCTGAGCAATCGGGAGGCCCTTTGACGCCTTCCAAGCTCCCATAGCACGCATCACTTCCAGCTTTGCTAAGTTGTCACCTAGTCCTGCAGCTTTAGCAAACTCGAAAACGTCATTCTCGAATTCTAGGACCTCTTCTTCGTCGAGCGTCGATTTAGCCCAGAATGGGTGTTCGACAGCGAAGTCTTGGACACTGGTTTTGATTTGGAGGAGGTCGTGCGCGGTTCTTGGGGAGTTCGTAATGGTGGAGAGAAGGGTATTGTTAATCAGCAGTGTATTATCTTCTTGTTCCTCCTCATCTTCGTCTTCTTTGTCTTCGGAACTTGAACTGTCAGGTCGTGGCTGGCTAGAAGGCGGCGCGTCATGGTCCTGTTCGCAGACTTTCAGCTTCGATCTACAATTGGAGTTTCCCATTTCCATGAATGTCCCAGGAATATCAAATAACATACCATACATTGGCTCAACAATTGACTCTCCGTGCCCTGTGTCGAGCTCGGAATCTCCAATCTCTTGCCCTTCGTCCCAGAACCTGCAACCCCTCCATTCAAGCTACGCAATCCCGCATGCTCGCTCGCAGACTCCTCATCACTACTCCTAGCATCATTGCTACTATCCCTATCGCCCCAAACTCTCGCCGGGTCCTTCATATCGAGCAGGCTCTGTTCTCTTTCCGAGAAACTTTGCGCCGGGTTTTGCGCTTCCCATTCAGCAAATGAAGATATGTCAGAGTCGGTGTTGCTTGACATGTAATTCCAATAGTGCGTCTAGGTCGCGGTCATAAGGGACAGAGTTCGAAGAAATGACAGAACGCTGTAAGGAGCGTGGGGTTGTGCGGGGGAGAATTTACGGATTGTAGAGGTGAGGACGAGCTCGAGATATTTTTTACGCGACTTTCTGCTATCGAAGTTTATCGTGAGCGGGTCCAACACATACCCCATTGGTGAATTTGAGAGCAGGATATTTTGATTTGTAGGTGCCTTTTTCACATGCATCGCCCCAGAAGTTTTAGTGAGAGGTTGTTTTGATTTCAATATTGGCACAGGCGCATCTAAGACTTTCTACCGCAGGCTCCCAGACTGAAGCATGCAGAACCACCCCCGCTTCTCTCCCCACCACTTTATACAGTAAGGCACTAGTAGAACATTTCTTTCCCTCCAGCTGCTCCGGATAAACAAAGGAGATCTTCCCCAGTTGCATTTAGTGACGGCCGCCCATCTTGGGTGGGTCGTAGGCGATCTTCCTCGTCTTGATTGTAACCCACTTATATCTCTTAACCCATACGCTCAATGCAAACAAAACCGATGAGATAGCCAAGACCTTCAAGCCCATCTTCTTTCTCTGGTCCATCTCTGGCTCCGCGGCCCAGTTCAAGAATTCGGTGACATCCTTTGCCATTTGTGATGTTGAAGCTGGGGTTCCATCCTCGTACTCGACGAGCTCGTTGTAAAGAACACGAGCCATGGCAATACCAGTTCCGGGGAAGTAAGGGTTGAAGTTGAGTCCATCTGGAACCTTAACTCCCGCGGGAGGTTCCTCGGGGTACCCAGTCAACAAGCTGAAAATGTAATCACATCCACCATGGCGGGCCTTGACCATCAAGCTCAAATCCGGAGGAAGAGCACCATTGTTCGCAGCACGGGCAGCTTCGTCGTTCTTGTAGGGGCTTGGGAGGTAGTCGGAGAGCTTTCCGGGTCGCTTTGGGATTTCACCCTCGTCGTTAGGCTCGTCATCGTACTCGTTCTCCTCTGCCATAGCCTTCGCCTCATCGACGGTGTGGGTAACTCCGACCAAAGATCTGTATGGGATTCGGCTGAGGGAGTGGCAGGACGAGCAGACTTCTTGATAGACTTGGAAACCACGGCGGAGGCTAGAAAATGTCAATTGATTGATCTTCGGACGGGACGGATCTCTTACGCTTGATGATCAAATGTCTTGGTCCATCCGGCGTGTACCCATGGGTATTTTGTGGCATGAAGACTAGTTCTCGTGTCAGTAAATCTTCCTTCCCTTGTCCTCAACATCGGGAATCGTGTTGATGAACCATTGCACCCTTCATCCACCCCATCCAAATCATCACCGAAAAAAGCTTACCCTTCTTCAGCGGGTGTCATAGCATGCAGCTCTGTGCCGTATAGGTGATAGTACCAAGCGACCGATCCAGCAGCAACAGCAGTAGCAACTGACCCAGCCACGTTCAATCGAAAGGGGGAGTCGGCGGCTGAGCTTGAGGAAGAGGCCGCACGCTGTGATATCTATGGTCAGCATTCAATGCCATCATATTATCACCCTCCCATCCATCAAATGTCCCTCCAGTCTATCCTTCGCTCCTCGGAATGATGTGTTGTCGTACCTTTGATGTGTTAATCGCGCCATTCCGAACAGCGCCGACCGCGCGCGTCGAGCGCAAGCTTGATCTGGCCAACATCCTGAGTGCGATATGCCTCAGCTGGAGATCACTTCGCAGGAGATGTAGGAACTCAATTGGGTGGTGAGAGTCGAGGTTGAGGTTGGTAGAGGCGACGGCAAGAGTCGTTCGAATTTGTTCCGGGTGGATTGTCGAGCTAGCTGCTTAGAAAAGGAGACCTGGGATTGGTTGAGACTGAATCGACTGATCATTACACGTGACCTTGAATAGTTGATCTGCCATTGGCCCGTTTCCTCCCGAGGCTTTACTTTGCCGCTTCTCTTCTTTCCTTCTCCCTTTACTCTTTTGACGCTTGACACATATCTCTAGGTGATTGTATATAATTCTCGTTCAAAATTGGATCTCCCGACAGTTGATTTTCCTCTGCGGGTCGCTGCTTCATCTTGCTCATTTGATAAGTAAGGAGCCAAGCTAACAACAGCCCGATCAAGGTCTATTGCCATATCGCCGGTCTCAAATACTTGTTCATATTTTCCATGTGAGCTTTCTATATAACCATAACCTGAAACTTCTATCACATTATTTTCCATCATATTTCTGTTTGCTCCCTTCATTCGTGTTGGGAGCAGTCACATACGATATTTCTGTGCAAATGAAGCCCGTTTGATCTGTACGGCCCAGCACGATCAAGCTGATCTTCCGCATCTCCACACTACTCTTCCTTCACTGCTTCACCATGCGCCAGCACCGGTGTATACTCTTTCAAAGTGCCTCGAACACCGAACAGTCTCCCAATAACCACTGCACCCCACAACAAAGCATGACATACCACCCACTCTATTGCCCTCCCGAGACTCAACCTCATCAGAAATACACCAACCACAGGTACATGCTCAGCTCGAAAGAAAACAGGCCGATTATCCAATCTCGCAAATAACACCCATAACTGCAGCGCCAAGTACCAATTCGCATGGTTTTGTTCAATTGCATGTGCGATGATTCCGCTCAGATTGCGGAAGAAGATTTCTTTCTGGCCGTCCGTGGGAGACGTCCATTCGCGAACTATGAGGTCTTGCTCGACCAATGCTTCTAGTTGTGGGCTCTGAGCCTGAGTCTCAGAGCCAGTAGCAGCACCGGATGATAACCCGAAATCGAGACCGAGATCTTTCGCTTGAGAGGCACGCTGCCATTCATGTCTCGCATACCGAGGGACCGTTACTTCGCCATTTTGAGGTGTATAGATGCGTGTCACGTCGTTCAGAGTGATAAGTGCAGCTCCTGAGATGACTTCGAGATATTCTGTGTGTGTTTCGTGCCTGCGCAACTGGTGAGTATACATGGTTCGGTTTTCCTTGCACTGGATTGAACGATGGTAGTCCTTGACTATGGTCATTGACTCTAAGGCAATACAAGGGAAGGGGGGAGAGAGGAAGGGAACGGTAAGAACACACCAATGCAGTCCAGAAGTCCAGGTCGAGCCTGCGGAAAGGGTGATCGTTGTATAAGGCGAAGAGTAAGGTGGTGATGGTACCTCGTATATCACGCTTGAAGGACCTAGGCGTGTGAACGTGTTCAAGTGTGTTGTAGAAGTGCGGGGCATATTGAGCTTCGTACTAAGTGCCAGGCTTACTCTGACTCAATTGCGATTATATGGAAAGGAAGAGAATTTCAGAAGGGAGAAGGTGACATCCTAGAGAGGGCACAGAGGACTTATATCCATCCCGCAAACTACCAGACGGAACAGTGGTTGATAATCAAGACCAAGAGGAGTTGACAGGAAAACGCGCATCCCCTTACACATCAGGCATCCTCGTTTAGAAGATGCGCCTTCTTCTTATTCGCCGATCAAGTAAATACCAACCAAATTTTGTTGTTGAATTACATGTGAGATGTTGATGGTGAATCAAATATATGCATCTGACTAACCTACACATTCCATACCTCAGCTTCAATTATCCAGCCATGCAGAGGATCTTCAGACTTGGAGTTCCACGTGACACAATGCACGTGCAACCTCTGTCTTTGGTCCACTACTTCTAGCTTTTCATTCAGCACAACTAGTACAAACTCCTCTAGAACTTATTAAAAAGATAGTGAAAGGATAGTAAACATTACCCAAGGGCCTGTTATCTATATATCTAGCTACCAGATCATACTATACGTGGCTTAGTCCAACACCAGCCAAACACACCCAGCCAGTCCATAATCCAACCTCGACACAGAAAGTTTATGGTATATGTATATCCTCCCCGCACCATTTTCATTTGAACAAAGACTTTCAAAAGAAAGGCCTGCTCACGTATAACCCTCCAATTTTCCTTTTCCCCTCTCTTCTCAACATCCTCGTTCAGGAAAAGGAATTATATACTTTCACACGTACGCACACATGAGATCCACTCACACCTATACTTACTTTTACACCAACCCGAGATCGGAACCAGCCAAAATTCTCGAGATTCTCATACCGATAAATATACCGATAAACATATCTCACATGTCAGAGCAAAAGATCGAAGGAGCACAGGAACTAAAAATCTCAAGGAAAACCAGCGACAGGAGTTAAAATCAGGGAATCTTTCAAAATGCCCTTCATGGAATCTACAAACAGCCTCTTTGGCAGAACTACCGAAACGAAAGCCAAAAGTTTCATACCAAAAGCAGAGATAAGCAGCAAGCCAGATATCCAGGACACGACAACAGTGTACATACAAGGCACTTCAACACCCAGCAAGCCGAATGCCCCTTTCATCCCAGCGAAATCGCCAAACCGCCCTAAAGAGAAATTTATATCTGGAAAAATGATCTCCCTACCAAGTCCTCAGAAACTGAGTACGAAGTCGACGTTGCAAAATCCTAGATATTCGACAGGTTCAAGAGAATCGACGGGTTCGCGAATGAGGGGCGAGCTTACTCTTCGAAAGAGGTTCAGTAATGGCTCAACTTCAAGCACTTCCTCAGGTGGTAGAGTTGGTCAGAGAGGAGGCTATGGGAATGGAGTGAGAACTGGAAAGGGTGAGAGCGAGAGTGAGAGACCTCTGTTTTTCTTGAAGGGAAACCCGATGTTGGAATCAGACTCAAGGGGGAAGAGAAAGATGAGAATGGTTATGGATGAGAGGGATTACACATCTTTCCCAAATTCATCCTCCTTGCCATCTCCACGTCACTCACCAGAACGAGGACATGAACCACCCAAAGACATCGACCCAGGAATCCAGCGAAAGAAAGAAAGCAAAGCCAAAACCTCGGCCACCACAGGCGAAGAAGTAGAAATGGACTTAATCAACCTTTCAATCACCTCTCCAGGAACCATTTTTGAACTCCTCACATCCTTTCACACCGACATCCGCGAGCAAAATCGTCAGGCGCCATTTAGCTCTTCCCAAATAACGGCTATCGAAGAGATGCTGTCGTATGCTAGTACGATGGCATTGCTTAGCTCGAATCACATCTCGAATGCTGGTGTGGGGGGATTTGAGGTTATGAGGAGGGTGCATGATGAAGTGATGTTCTCTCCTTCGTCTTCGTTGATGCTTGGTGAGAATAGGAGTCAAAGTAAAGATAGTCATACGAGGATGTCTCCACGTCTAAGACGGACACGAAGGAGGATCACAGATGATGATCGTCTTTCCTTCGGTAGTGGACAGACAGAAACGAAAACGAAAATGAAACACAGAGCGAGATATAGTGCAGATTCTGGGATCGATATGTCTATTTATCCTGAACACACATCCGGGACAAAAGATGTGGATACAGAAACAGAACAAACAAATGCTAGCGACAAAAGAAGCTTGAGAGATATAGTCCGAGTGGGACTTTACGACCTCTTCTCGGGCCCTTCACCTCCGCCTTCTCCACAAGCTCATCTCTCTTGTCCTCAAGCCCCTACATCTCTACGCGATCCATACTCAACCTCTTCCTCCTCCACCTCAGTCGGAATCGCATTCACACCCACCGAACTAACAACCGCCTGCACCTCACTCCTCCAAACCCACGGCCCAGCCTTCAAATTCACCGATCTCGTTAAAGCAGAACGAGAAGTTGTCCAGCACGCCCTCGCTTGGAAATATCTTGTACAGAAGTTCGTTGTTGAGAGGGAAGAGTTAAGCGAGGGGATGATCAAAGAGACACACGAAATCCTGATGTCTGGGACCACGCTACCATCGCCATCATCATCACGAGTGCCGGACCTCCTTTACCCTGGAAATCGCGAGGAAAACGGCGAGAAAGAGGAAGAGAAGCCAGGGCGGGAGAACTACGCTGGTGTTTATCGTACAGTGAAAATCACAGGATTCCTCTGCCTCTTGCCATCCCAGGTTCCTGGAAAGATGGAAAAGCTAGTGAAGGATTTCAATAAGTGTATTAAGGAGGCGGAAGAGCGAGGGGTGATGGATCCAGTTGCGCTGGCTGCTGAATTTCACTATCGATTTGTGAATTTCCGTCCGTTTCTGGATGGGAACGGGAGGGTCGCGAGATTCATTTTGAATGCGGTATTGTTGAGGTGGGTTGGGATTGTTGTGCCGTTTGGAGTTGAGGAATGGGAAAGGGAAGGGGAGAAGGCTGGTTATATTGGGATCGTTGGTAGAACGACGTCGGCTGGGCGTCAATGCGAAGACGAGTCTGAGGATGAGGAGGATGGCGAAGATGGGGACCAGGGCGACGAGAAACCTTGGGCCGAATTAGCGACGTTCATACTCAGTAAATGTGTCGCGGTTGTTGAAGGCGTATGGGATGTTCTCAGCGATGAGGAAATCGTTGGTGTGGTGCCAGGATGGGAGGAGTTGCTTATTGAGGGGTATCTGGAAGCAGCTGAGGACGAGGAACTGAACGAGGAAGTCACTGTGCTCGATTATTATCTCAATGGTGTGGATAGGCAGCTGTCGAACAAGGCCATGCAGGACCAGGGCGGATCTAAGCGAAGTCTTGTCGTTTGGCGGAATCCGCCGCCGAGGAGACGGCAACCGCATGTTGACGTCTTGAATTCTCTCGCTATACCATGTTGGGTTTCGGAGAGAGTAAGACGTGAAGCGAGCTGTAGTGAGCTAGGTGCGACAGAGACGCCTTTCTCGGCCTTCGAGAGGAAGGTGGCTAGTTTGATAATTGGGAAGGGTTTTGTAGCCCCTCGGGTCCGCTTAGAACTGCCAGAAGAGAATGGAGAGGAAAGACTTGGTAGAATAGGAGCCCATGGGCGCGTTAAAAGTTAGATAATTTCCAGGAGATCTAAGCGAGAATTAGGCGTTGTTGGAGTTGGGTTGCTGTTGCATCCATGACCAATATATTGGTGATGAATGCGAAGAAAGCATTATTGGGCACAAGTCGAAGCTCGCATTAAAGTCAGTCTAGCCTAGCAGTGCATATACACTTAGCACTTTCCCTGGGCCTTGTTGAGATCAGTGGAGGACGCTTGACATAGAAAGACGCGACAGAGGCATTGGAAATCCTGCAGCTGCCTGCGATTTATTTATCTAAAGACCTTAGCTTGGATATCTGCCTGTGCGACATCAAAAGCAACTAATCGTCGTCCACGCGAGCCAACAAGGCTGGGATATCATCAACCGTATTCCGACCTTCCAAAATATCTGATTGCAGGTTAGCACTACTTAGTTCATTCTCGCTGGACAAATCTTACCAAGAACTGCTTTGAAGAGGGGATAATCATCCTCCTTTCCCATTGACTTCAAGAAACTGTTCACCTCCACTGCGGTACTGGTACCCTGCAACTTTTGGCCGTTCAACTCAGTTTTCTCGACCTCATCTACAGTGATACCCTTCTCCACGGCCATCTTGGCACATCTGAAGTTTCTACCTCCACTGCAACTGGTAATCAAATCTGCAACGCCGCAACTTTCTTCCGTGAAAGTTCCTGTATTGACCGTTTGTCCGAAGAATTCCTTTCCAAACTTCACCATTTCTAACAGGCCGACTCTCATGACTGCTGCCTTGGCATTGTCTCCCCATCCTCGACCTTCGACAAATCCAGCCGCTAAAGCGACAATGTTCTTCAATGCACCACCAAGAGAAACACCTGCCACATCCGATACCATGCGAACGTGGAAATACGGTCTGTAGAAAAGCGTCTTGAAGAGGGCATGATCGAGAGGTGGGTATTCGTTTGGCACAGCCTTCAGCCTGATCTTACTCGCCCTTCCCAAAGCATCCTTATGTGGCTCATCTGCAGGTGTGATTGTAAGGTTGATCGAGGACGAGGAGGGTGAAGGGCCGGTCGGAGTCGCAGCACGAGAATCGACGGGAGGGGGATCATATGCAATTGTAGTCTCGCACCATTTCTCTTGCGCGATTTCGTTCGCGATGTTTGCGCCGGACAGAGCTCCACAGTAGATTCCTAGACCTTCACCAATCCATTCGGAAAAGAGGGAGATTTCGGATGACGTGACGTTCACACCCTTGATACAGGAGATACCGCGGGCAAATGGCAGAATATTTCCTTCGAGTTGTTTGGATATGCGTCCAATAAATTGATGCGGCAGGTTGAAGATCAGGATAGAGGAGTCTTTTGCGGCGTCTACGACGGAAGGGTTCGCAATGATGTTCTTGGGGAGGGTTATGTTGGGAAGGTATTTGACGTTCTCGTGGTAGGTATTGATGACCTCGGTGAGCTTCTGCGGGGTATCGCCTCTGGAGGCATTGTAGTGTTTCGAGTCTTTCGAGAGAACAACCTCCTCCTCATACACCCACATCTGCACATTTTCCTCGAAAATGTCAGGGTGCTCCTTGGTGTTTTCTGCAATGATCTTTGCAATTGTTGAACCCCTTCACTTGTCAGAATATTGCTTGGCCATGGAGCGAAAGGCATACCAATTTCCTGATCCTATGATCGTGACCTTATGTTTCTTCGAGTGTGCGCCGAGGGTAGCCATGTTTGCTCGTTGGGGAACTTTGAAGTGGTGGGAAAGTGACGGTCGCTGTGCAGCCTTACTTGCTCGAGCTATGATTCTAAGAAGCATATGCTGCTGCAAAGTGAAGTTTTAAAGAACGAGTGAGGAGGATAGGAGAAGAAAAGTTTGCTATGGGGAGTGAGCTCAAAGGCTGATGTGAGACATGTGCGAATGGGCTTTGGTCTTGTGCTCAACTACTTGTATTGAAGGCAAGACGAGGCTTAAGATTTTGTTGCGTTGAGAGCACCACCAGCACCGAGGATGTCGGCCGCGCCGAACAGGGTTGAAAGTTGCCCGCCCTTGACCAGAACGAGTTTAGTGCGGGGATTGATGGGATTTGTGCAGGTTTCCTGCTTTCTTGCATGTGAAGAGACCAATTACTACCGGCATTGTGCAGAGGATGGATGGGCGGGAGTGACATGAGAGAAGATGGTAAGATCAAGGAAATCCAGGCAGGCGGTAGCATGACCGCTACCCAATGGCATTTGAATAGCCAGTACGAGGCAGCAGAAGCAGAAGCAGTTTAAGCAGACACAGTGACAGCTGCAAATTGATCCTACGTGCCACAGGGAAAGTACCGTACTTGGAAACATGTGTACTGAATTGATGTCTGCCAGAATCAGTTTTATTGTTGGAATGCATGGTTGGCATGCTCGGGTATCCCAGGCAGAGAATGCCATCCCGGGGAAGATAGATGTGAATTCACAACAATTCTACTGCTCCGTAGTTGACAACAGTCAATCCCAACTTCTCCAAAAAAGAATTAAAAAATGTGAGATCAAGCTCGACTCCCCTTCTCTTCCTTCCCAGAGCCTCAAAATCCAGAATCGAGGTATCTATCAATTGTGAAACGGCCACTTGCAGGGGCAGCTCTCTCCTGCGTCTCCTCTTCATTTGCTGTTCCTGGGATGACGTCGATGCCGCCGCTTGAATACTCTCGGCCACGTCCAAGCTCCCACTCACCTTCCCTCCAATAGCCAGGTCCAGCCTTGCCCGTACCCGATGCTCCTGCTGCAGCGACTATCAACAGAACGGACTAGTATACTCATTTATTTTCGATCGATCCTACTACTCATGATGTTCTCACCGTCTTTCACTTGTCCCTGTTGATCACCTCAAAACCCTCCCTCTTTTCCTGACCTTATCACCTGTTGCGCCCGGTTGTTGTGTCATCGTTGATCTCTGATCTCTCACCACTTCAGCATTTGGGAAGCTGCTACATCCTCAACAACCAATGCCACCGAGGACAATGGTGTCTAACGAAATATATTTACTCCCATTGAAGGACGACGGGAGTCCGGACGTCCCAGGTGGCTACATTTACTTAACGCCCAAGAGTGCAGCACCCCTCACTGTCCGTTTTGCAATTGAAGGCACATCCTCAATCTGCAGACATGGCAGCTTGTGGACCAACATTCCCGAAGAGGGCAAGGAATTCCAGAGGAACAAGTTTCGGGAGTTCAAGTGAGTTGTTTCAAAACATGCGGAAGCCGCCGAACTGACAAGTTTCAGACTAGAGCCTGATTTCAACCGAACCATCGAGATCTCCGTCAAGATCCATGGCGCAGGCTCATTTGCCTTCTATACCACCTACACACCACTTCCTGACCTCTCCGAAACAATCCAGAAAGCCCTCGAGCCTGCAAAGACCGAGATATATTACATCGATGTCGCTCCCAGACTCACACTGGAGGGGAGGCAGATGCCATTGCCGGCACTCTCCATCTTCTCGCTCATATCGAAATTTATGGGCAAATACCCTACAGATTGGGAGAAGCACATTCGAGGCATCAGTGAAAGGGGATATAACATGATTCATTTCACCCCACTGCAACAGAGAGGATCATCGAATTCCCCATACAGTATATACGATCAACTCGCTTGGGATCCAGAATGTTTTCCCAATGGAGAGGCGGATATCAAGAAATTGGTTCGCAGTATGGAGGAAGACCATGGCCTTTTGGGTTTGACAGATGTCGTCTGGAATCATACAGCAGACAACAGTAAATGGCTGCAAGAGCATCCCGAGGTCGGATACAATGTTTCAACCGCGCCATGGCTCCGGGCTGCCCTTGAGCTAGACACGAGTCTGCTGGAGTTCAGCGATACCTTAGCATCGCAAGCAACAGAGATAAAGACGGTTGATGAGTTGCTGAAAATCATGGAGGGCATCAAGACGGATGTCATTGCCAAGCTGAATCTGTGGCAATTCTACGTAACAGACGTCGTACGCGATGCTGATGCTGCAGTCCAGGCCTGGACCAAGGGAGACATCAAGTTCCCCGAGGGCGGCTTTGGAGGCCACGACTTCGGCGGTTTAGAGACTATCAAGAATTCAACCCCGACACAGATGGCCCAATTCTTGACCAAGAAAGCTTTGCTCAACACTGACAGACTCGGTGAGCGCTACAGGAGAGCTGTTGATCCTCGAGTTGCTGCTGCTCTACTCACAGCCATTTATGGCCGGTATGAGGGTGATGCATCTGATGGTGCAGACCAGGGAGCTGCGCGAAGCAGACTGACAAGCATTCTTGACGAGGTGAATCTACCTTTGTACCAAGAGTACGATAAAGATGTTGCAGAGATCCTCGAGCAGCTCTTCAATCGGATAAAGTATGTCAGAATCGACGAACATGGACCAAAACTTGGTCCTATTACCAAGAAAAGCCCCATCATCGAATCCTATTTCACCAGGTTGCCAAAGAACTCAATCACAGCCAAGCATAACCAGGAAGATCTTGCATTAGTAAACAATGGATGGATCTGGGCTTCAAATGCTCTGATCGACAATGCAGGCCCCGAATCGCGCTCGTATCTTCGCCGAGAAGTCATTGTTTGGGGCGACTGTGTAAAGCTTCGATATGGCAAGGGCCCGGAAGACAGCCCTTATCTATGGGACCACATGGCGAGATATACTCGTTTGACTGCCAAATACTTCACTGGTATCAGAATTGATAATTGTCACTCAACTCCTATCCACGTTGCCGAGTATCTCCTGGATGAGGCCCGTCGGGTCCGTCCGAACCTGTTTGTCGTTGCAGAGCTGTTCACTGGATCCGAGGATATGGACTATGTATTTGTCAAACGACTTGGAATCAGCTCGTTGATCCGCGAAGCCATGCAAGCTTGGGGAACTGGTGAGCTCAGCCGACTTGTCCATCGCCACGGTGGCCGTCCTATTGGTAGCTTCGAGGTGGATGAGATCTCTACAGAGACTAAGATTACTTCACCTGGTAAAACAAACGGCCAAGCCCAGCGTGACATCATTCGCAAGATCAAGCAGACGCCAGTCCATGCACTATTGATGGATTGTACTCATGATAACGAGGTGCCCGCTCAGAAGCGTGATGCTCGCGACACCTTGCCTAATGCAGCTCTAGTGAACATGTGTGCTAGTGCGACTGGCAGCGTTATGGGCTATGATGAAGTTTACCCCAAGTTGATTGATCTTGTCTCCGAGACTCGACTTTACACCTCTGAATCTTCGACGAAGCATGTTGAGATTGGCGGTGGCGATGGAGGAATTGGTGGTATCAAGAAATTGTTGAACCAAATCCATACTCTCATGGGCAAGGATGGCTATGAAGAAATTCACATCCATCATGAGGATCAATACATCACTGTCCATCGAGTTCATCCTGAGTCGCGGAAAGGATACTTCCTCATCGCTCACACGGCATTCCCTGGCTATGGCAATGGCAACGGCGGGTTCAGTCCCGTGCATCTGAGTGGTACAAAGGCCAGGCATCTAGGAAGCTGGATGCTCGAGGTTGATACGAGCGAAGAGGCAAAGAAGGCAGTAGCGGATGACAAGAAGTTCTTGAGAGGACTCCCAAGTAAAGTCATCGACTTGCCTGGGATTCGTATGGAGGCTAAGGCGGATGAAACTGTCATCTCCGTCCGTGACAAGTTCCCTCCAGGAAGTATCGCGCTTTTCGAAACTTGGATCCCTGAAGCTGAACACTCTACCGGTCTTGATGCATATGTCACGTCCGGGGCAAAGGCTGCCTTTGCTGAAGTGGACTTGATTGATCTCAACTTTGTTCTGTATCGATGCGAAGCAGAGGAGCTGGATTCGAGCGAGGGCAAGGATGGCGTCTACGAGATCCCAGGTCATGGGAAACTGGTTTATGCTGGTTTGCAAGGATTTTGGAGTGTGTTGAAGAACATCATCCAAAACAATGACCTCGCACATCCTCTATGCCAGCATCTACGGAATGGTCAATGGCCCCTGGATTACATTTCTGGGCGTCTCGAAAGAATTTCGAGCAAGTCTGGCTTCGAAAGGCTGCTGACAGTGGCGACCTGGATGAAAGAGCGGTTCGATGCGATCAGAAAATTGCCAAGTTTCTTGCTACCCAGATACTTTGGCCTTGTCATCAGAACGGCTTATACCGCAGCTTGGAATCGCGGTCTGGAGTTGATGAATGAGAATGTTCGCAAAGGGCAATGGTTCTTGCAGGATCTTGCCATGGTCAGCATTCAGCAGACTGGATATGTCAAGTCGGCGTCCTTGTACCCGAAGAAGGAGGTCCCATCATTGGCCGCTGGTCTGCCCCATTTTGCGGTATCTTGGGCCCGTTGTTGGGGTCGAGATGTCTTCATATCCGCCAGAGGATTGTTTCTCGGCACTGGCCGCTATGACGATTGCAAGGAGCACATTTTTGCCTTTGCAAGCGTCATGAAGCATGGCATGGTTCCCAACCTTCTCTCGAGCGGTACCAACCCTCGTTATAATGCCCGGGATGCGATCTGGTTCATGCTTCAGACCATCCAAGACTATACCAAGATTGTTCCCAACGGCCTTAGTATCTTAAAAGAGAAGATTCCTCGCCGATTCCTTCCCTACGATGACACCAACTTCGATTCAGATGATCCTCGAGCATACTCGAAATCCTCCACACTTGAAGACATAATTCAAGAGGCGTTGCAGAGACACGCCACTGGAATGTCTTTCCGAGAAGCAAACGCTGGTCCTGGATTGGACATGCAAATGAGCTCGGCTGGCTTCCAGCAAGACATCAAAGTGGATTGGACGAATGGCCTCATCTTTGGCGGGAATCAAAACAACTGCGGCACGTGGATGGACAAGATGGGCGAGTCTGACAGAGCAAACAGCAAAGGTGTTCCAGGAACTCCTCGTGATGGCTCTGCAATTGAAATTGCCGGTCTGCTCTACAGCACCCTTGTCTGGATTTCAAAATTGCACAACGAAGGGAAATACAAATATGCAGGAGTAAGCACAACAGCGCCTGATTTGAAAGTCATCACCTTTGCCGACTGGGCATCTCGCATCAAGGCCAACTTCGAAAGGTGCTACTACGTACCTCTCGATGCCAAGGACGACAAGAATTACGACGTCAATACCGCGATTGTCAACCGTCGTGGTATCTACAAGGACTTATACAAGAGCGGCAAGGAATACGAAGACTATCAGCTGCGCGCCAACTTCCCCATCGCAATGACTGTCGCACCAGACCTTTTCGATCCCAAGCACGCCCTGCATGCACTTACCGTTGCAGACACAGTCTTGCGCGGCCCCACCGGAATGGCGACTCTTGACCCTGCTGACCTCAATTACCGTCCTTACTACAACAATTCGGAAGACTCGACTGATTTCGCCACCTCCAAAGGGCGTAACTATCATCAGGGTCCCGAATGGCTCTGGCCCACAGGCTTCTTCCTCAGGGCCTTATTGAAGTTCGATTTGATGCGCAAGAAGACGCCGCAAGAGCGTACGGAGAGTTTCCAGCAGATCACCAGGAGGTTGGCAGGTTGCAAGGCTGCGATTAAGGATTCTCCGTGGGCGGGATTGACGGAGTTGACAAACAAGAATGGAGAATTTTGTGGTGATTCGGTGAGTAATACCCTCTCTGGATCGCCTTAGGTGAATATTTGCTAACAATTCGTTTGTAGTCACCAACTCAAGCTTGGAGTGCAGGTTGCCTCATTGATCTCTATCATGATGCGGCCCAGTATGATGTCTCACAACTGTCGAGAGATTGAGATTGAATATAAATCTGAAGAAGCGGTAGCTTGCCACCATAGAAGGATACTGGGGTGCTCGTGAATATACCAGATGCTAGATAGCTTACGGGACATCGAGAATGAATAGAGACAGGAGAGACTCATGATACACGTATACGACTTGGTATTTCCCGGCTGGGTCTGTGGCTTCAGGAACGCCGAGGGTTGGAAGGAATTGTGTTTATAGTTCACAGTCAACTTGAGTCGAGCTCGCGTCATACTCAGAGGACAGTGAAGGGTCGGACAAAGAGAATGTGACTTATGTCAAACTCTTGACTCCAAGAACTCTCAAAAGAATGAATGAAAGCATTATCATTATCGTTATCATCAAACACGACTACCTTCCTGTTCCCCTTCATCCTCTCACACCTCCACACCTCCACACCTCACTTGACCCCACCCACCCCCATCTCCGGCCTCCAAATCATAGCCCACAACGCAACCCCCTTCCCACCCTCGCACTGCCTACCCGTCTCATCCGCCTTCCCCTCCGCCAATTTCAGCTCTTCGACAGTCACGAACCCAAGTTTGAGATATAGTTTCCAGCAGTACTCTGTCGCTGCTTCCATCCAGATCGGAACGCCTTCTTGGGCGGCGAGGGTCTGGTAGTGTTTTATTAGGCGGGAGCAGTGCCCGCGACCGCGGGATGAGGGGAGGGTCCCGAGGAAGAAGATGTAGCTGTAGGTGTTAGATGATGATTGTACGCTTTATGGGAGCTTGACTGGGGCGAGAGAGGGTGAAGCAAGTAGGGGTGTTTGATGGCTTGTGAATTTTGACTTATGACTTACTAGTATTTCTCATCATTCGCTAACGCCTTACTCTTGCACGCTTCTGTCAGACCGGCTGTTTCGACTGCCATTCTCTGAAGTAACACATCAGCCGTTCGAGCTCATGACTATATTGCGTCGCTTGCCAAACCCCCAGCTGAGGAGTTCAACGAGGCAATACGAATGAATAGGACATACTCGATACCCCTTCCACCCCAACTTCCACAAAACCCCCAACCATCCCGCCTGTACCGCCGTCCACACATTCCCCACATCCGCCCCCTGCGGCATCAATACTCCACAACTCTCCCACTCCCCACTTCCCTCCTCACTCTCACTCCCACTGCTCTTGATACATGAAATAGAAGCACCATTCAAAGTCGCGGCTGTAAGCAGAGTCTTGAAATAAATGGGGAAGTAAGAGGGACGTTCGGTGTCGGTGAGGGAGGAGAGGATGTAGGTCATTGTTGGGTCGGTGAGGAATGCGGTGCTGAGGAGGGAGGTTGCGGCGGGGATGAATTCTGGAGTGGGGTTAGTCTGTTTGTACTTGGGGATGGTGGGGGAGGGAGATAGATACCTCTGTGGCCGGTTGTGATGCTGGTGGTTGTAGCCATGGTGTACGATTGCGGTGGTGCCGGTGGGTAAGATGTATTAAATCTAGACAAAATAGATCACGCGTGCCTGACTTGAACGAAAGAATGAAATATATGTAAGTAAAATATACAGAGCAATTGTCGGGGGATATAGATATGCTTGTAACCGACGGATGCGTATCAAGATATCAGAAAGGAGTGGCTTTCATCCGACTCTACTCTGGTCTGGTCTGACGACTCGTCTAGATGCAGTATCCAGAATGCGATGATGACCGGCCGGCCGGCTGTCATTCGTGAGGCGAGAATATCACTGGATGTGATGTGCTACGCCGCTGGAGTGCAGGGAAGTCAGCATTACGATGAGGGGTCGTGGAAACAGGGAAGCGTTGCGGGGGTAAAACATTGTTACATTAAATAGGGTCTCCTCATCAGTGTTTCGAGAGAGACGCCTACTGTAAGCAGAAATCTTGTATTCAGCGTGGTGGTGTGATTAGGAGTGTGGGGCAAATAAGCGAGTGTTTATTTTGTTCATGCAAATCGACCCAGAATACTGTAGTGGTTATTGGAATTCCGATGGAGGCCTGGCATGGGACGAATGATTCTTTTTGATCAATAGCATTGTCTCCATTATAAATCGTATAGCCAACATTAATACAGTTCACCTTCAACAATCCTGTGGCACTCCCCTAACCTGTGCTTCCCCCTGCTACCCCTCGCCATACACAACGCTTCGTCGACCATCCTACAACTTGAGATGTAGTGCATTCTTGCTATAGTAGGCCATAACCTATTCTTCCACCTGAATAGTTGCGCCAACCGCGTCAGCTGATCCTCCGCCTCCAAACTACTATGCAGGGCATCTAGAACAAGTCATGAAGCCCAAGTTGTGGTTGGAACAGAAGCCCAAAACACAATTGCAGCTACACTTATACTCGTCAAGAGGGTGAAATTCTTCGGGGACCGACTGTGCTGGATAAGGTTTGCCCGAGGGTCTCGCCACTTCGAACATTCCACTAGTCAGAGTTAGAGGATCGATATCGGAGTCATGTGTTCCGATGATCCAGTATACCCATACAAAGACGACTTCGCTTAGCTTTTTGTTCTTGATGATCAGCCAAGTATATCTAGCTTTGAGGCTTCTCCTGCAACGATTGAGGTCCAAAGCTCTGCCAACCAAGACGTCGACGATGGCAAGAACCGTTGAGTTCAAGAATGAAAGCAAAGCTCTGGATCGAATAGAGAAGTAGGCAGCCATGACATTACCATTGTAAGTCTCACCCCGGTCATTACTCACGAAGATTAGAGTCAAAAGCCAGACTTCTTTGCGTTTGAAAATGTGACGGAGAGCGATACCTTGTGTCTTGAGGCTTCGATCGGGGTTGCTTAGGCTGACTTTCGTACCGTTTTCTCGTATGACCTCTTCAGGAGTTGACATCAAGAAGCTGAGTGATAGTCCTAGACATTGTAGTTCGATGAGGGGTAATTCATGTTTTGGAATCGATGTTTCCCTTTTGCTGTCTATTGATGTTGAGAGCTGGATGGTCGCTAAGATAAGGAAGCGAATGCCAAGCCGGCAACCGGATAATCTTTGATCCCAGATGCGGCCGACCGAGGTGGAAACTTCGAAGACCTCATTAACGTTACGACAGTGAAGGACTGGAGTCGCATTTCCAAATTTAGATATAATGGCAAGCTTTCGAACACCTGCATTACGCCATGTTGTATCCGGCGCAGCTCCGTATCTGCGAGCTACTCAGCGACGGTGGGCGCAAGTTCACGATGTACGGTTCTTGGCCACCCAGCAATCAGACCGGATAATCGAGAAATATAAAGAGAAGCTCGCAAAGAAAGCGCAAGAGTAAACCCACCAACCCAACTATCGTTTATACATTGCTAATGATTTTTTGTCACTAGGGAAGGTCTGCGAGATATCAATGAGCTGAAAGAAGTCTACAAGGACAAGATTCAACACCTCAAAAAGAAAGCTTCGATACCCATCCCCCTCGATCCTCTGCCCGCTGCGCAAACAACAACCACACAATCTTCACCCTTTCCCCCAGCTCCTCCACCTCCACAAGTACCAACCCAGCAGATACCGCCCTCTTCGCCCGGCATCAAAACCCTCTCTTCATATCTCGACCTCGAGAAGACTCGTGCCCTTCCTCAGAAAGAACTCGAGGCGATATGGCGTTTACGGCACGTCAACGATCCTCAATCGCTATGCGCAGTCATTCCTCTCGATGTATACAAGACTCTAGAAGCAACGGCGAAGAAACATCCGCATTTCATCCTACCCCTCCCCAAAGAGGGGCAAGGTGCCGAAATCCACTTCCTACAGTGGACGTTCCCGGCCGAGAACACTGTTACAGTACTTTTCACGCATTTGGCGGAATATAAGTTGAGAGGAGAGTACAGCGAGCCGCACACGACTATCACGCATCATTTGGAGTTGGCAGAGGATAAAGGTGTCGTGTTGTTGCAGGGGCAGGTTGTTGAAGGAAGGGGCGTAAGTGTGGATGAGGCGAAGTGGTTGATTATGTGTTTGCAGAAATTTTATGGTGTAGTGGGTGAGAAGAGCGAGAGGAGGAGGCTTTTGGAACTCTTTGGGAAGGGTGATCCGGCGTTTAAGGTCGAGGATTTGGTCGAGGAGGCGGAGAAGATTATTTAGAAGATGTGAAGGATGCTGTACGCGTACATCTCGGTGGAATTATAGATGAGAAGATACGATGACATGATCGGCGTTGTATGATTGCTGTAGATATTGTCTAGCTGTAAGAATACGAGAAGATTGATGTCCAGGCCAGGATTTGTGTCCACATGTCCTGGAGGTATCGAAAGGTCGAGTGTCAGTGGTATCTGCATGGTCGATACTGATACTATTTGTGCCTCTTCAGTGATTTTGGTTATTCTCAAAACCTTTTCCAGCGATTTCCTAATCTGTCTGTCGTTATGTCCTTCTGCGTTCGACGTCTTTTACTGCTTACACTGCCAGTCTTGTTGAGTCCTCAACATCTAGAGTCTCAATCGAGTGAACATCGAGTCGATATCGAGTCAATATCAAGTCAATATCGAGTCAACAGTCTGCTGCCCCATTCACTTGGATTCCATTGTCTTTCGACGTTGGGCATCCCTGTAGTAATATGTAGACTTAAAGGGCAGCATGACGTATCGAACATCTATTGGTGTTGTCGTACAGTCAATTTGCTTGCATGCTGTACCCAGTACTTCTGGGAAGCATTTCGCTAAAGGCGGGAATATGGAGACCAGATTTTCTGGTCTCCCTCGCCGTCCTCAGCATTGAATCGCGATCACGTGGAATTACGGTCTTCCTTCGAAGCTGAACAGAAGATTCATTCTCCTGATGACTCTGATATTGAATTGGCGGCTAGACTTGGCCTCTATGCAGAGCTACTTCAACCTCCACAAAATCACAGATCGATCTTCGTTCTCTTCCACAACACCAACGAAAACGACCAAGCTGCAAATCAACTCAAGATGCAGGCTGCACGCGAGCCCCCCAAGCGTTCTGCTGCCGTCTTTGACGACGATGGTGACAGTTCTACCGCAAAGCGTCAGCGATTTGCCAGCAGCCCGTCCCAGGACTCTGACGAGAATGGTCAAACACCGCTGGGTATTACTTTTGGAGACCCTGTACCAGCCATCGTCCAGGAGAAAGACGTCGAGATCGAAATCGCAGACTCTCAGGAAGATGCCGAGAACGAGAAAACGTACTAAGAAATTCAAGAAAGCCAAGAAAGCGTCTTCAAAGAAGAAATCTGTGCAAAACATCAACGACAATGAGAAAGACAGCCCAGAGCGAGCCTCTGTTAACTTAATCAACATCGACGACATTCCAGTTATGACAAGCCCAAAGGATGTCCTAACCAGACTCGGCGCCAAGCAATTCATGTTTAATCAACGAGAATGCAAGGCCATCGTGAGATGGATGAGAATGCATAGGACATACAAAATCTCATCCCACAAGACTGAGTTCAACGAGCTTATGCACCATCTCGGCTATACCAGCGCATTGCTCAGTCACAAAGATCAGAACGAGCTGAGGACAAAATTACGTACGAAGATGGCTGCCCTACATACCAATATGAAGAAGACTGGTGGTAAGCTCCCTCTCTTCACCTTCTAACACCATGCGTATGCTGATCTATCACACAGCTATCACTGATGACTATGATGGCTACGATAGCTCAGGATCTGGTGTTTTTCGTCCTCTGCCATTTGAAGAGTGGACACTTATGTGGTATAAGAAAGGCTGGGATGGAAGTTTACATAAACCTGATCAGAAGACCTACGAGAAAGTCATGAACGAGCGCGACGACGATGCCGCAAGTTCAAAGCGCGTAGGGAAGGAGAGAGACCATGGCGAAGCTGAGGAGGATGGCGACCAAGTAAACGATGGAGAGAATGTGTCAGGCGAAGAGCAGACAGAGGCACTAAACACACTCTACGAGGGCGAATTTGATGGCACGGAGCTTTTCGTGGTTGAAGAGCCCTCCGAGATCCCTGAGAAGGAAGGCCGCCCTCCACCTGAAGATGATGAGTCTGCAGAATCCAACGACTGGAACACCTACATTCTCAACAAGGAGATCATCGACGAGCATGACTGGAACTATCGTGTTGTAACAGCTCAGCACCTTGGTATCGACCTCAAGGACCTGGCCACTCTTTACCCTGATCCTTTCCCGGGCTACGAGCCTCCTTCTCGCGAGACATCCGCTCCACCCGCAACCCCGACCCGACCAGATACATCTACTGCCCCTTCTGCACCCTGTACGCCGTCTCCAGCGCCTACCAAGAGTTCAGGTAGACCCGATAGTGATGAGTCAATCTCTCTTGAGGTCACCGATGCCGAGGATGAGGACGAGGATAGGGTTCCGGGTACCAGAGCGATTGATTATGCCGACGACAGTGATGAGAACATGGGTGATGACGAAATGGACGAAGAGGATATGGTTGATGATATCGGCGCGGATGTTGGTCATCAAAGTCAAACATCTACAACCACTGCAGGTCACCGCAAGAATGATACGCAAGTCAGTACTCCTAGTACGCCAATGACACCACAGCGCTCGATCAGCCGCCAGTCTCGTACTCCACGTTCTGCCACACCAACTGTGTACTCTGCGATCTGGTCTCCAAAGGATTGATTTTGATTTGGGCTCAACGATGGTCTTGTTGTATTATATGGGTTGCCCTGGAACTGCGTGGCTTTACATTTTCACGATTGATGATGGATGGATATTGAGACATGGTCAGGCTGGGTAGTGGATATACATTGGACTGTGTCCCAAGGATTGATGATTGTCCCTAGCTAGAGGAAATGAACACCGCAATACCATTTTTCTCTTCTGCTTGGCATCTTCCTTGAGTGCTCTTGCTGATTTTTTGTCTAGAGCTATTACGCACTTGTATCTTTCTCGGTTCCTTTTGCGACAAGAGGTTGGAAGAACTTTTAGCTATTAACACTGGAAGTCAACGTTGAGACTTTCATCAAAAGCTTCTCAAGACCGAGAGAGGAAACATCCATGTATGTCATCATGTCGCGCTAAGACTACTTCAAGTGCGGCAAACGATTTGGGAGTGAAGATGGCGCTATTTTGCTGTCTTATTCCCTATCTTTGTTTTGTGATGTCCGGATAAACACTTGAACGAAATTGTCTTGACGTCATTGGGACACAGCAAAGGCGACGTAGCCACCGGTAACGGACTACGTGCGCCTATCCTCTGCCCGTGGGAGCTGGTGAATGGAGTATGACTCTTTCCATGTCGTTCCATAGCAACTATTTGGTGCAAAATTTTCGCCGAATTCGCTTCTTTTGTTTTTGTCGTCTTGGCGGCAGATTTAGAAGCGAGAATCTCTGTCTACAAGTAGTGCGTTCTCATCGTCCTCTCCATTCCTTCTTTCATCCTTGTTCTACCTTCGCATAAAGATATAGACAACTATACTCGCACCCGAAAGCTCCTTACACTTCAGAAAGCTTCCAAAATCTAGAAGATGAACTTCTCTACTTTCATCTCCAAGCTTGCGCTACTCTTAGCCGCCACTCTCCTCCTGACCAACCAAGTCGCCATCGCTACTCCTACGCCCGAGGGAATTTCCATCACCGAGCGTGTCTCCAACATTCCTGAGCACTACAACATCATCCCTCTTGTCATTACTGGTACCATTGATGGCGTAGCAGTCAACCACACCGGCACCATTCAACAGGTATTCGCTCAATTAGATGCAGAGGACAATGACTTCAAGCTCTCCGAATTGGGTGCTCGTGATGTCTCTGAGCTCCACCCTCGTTTCGCCGTGAGTGTCTTCAAGCTTTTATTCTCATAGACATAAAAAGCTGATATCGGGCGGACAGTCCTACATGACCGATGTCAATTGTATCCCAGTCCGTGGTCAGAACTGGGGTCGCGCCAATCAAGGAGCAATCCGTGAAGGCATCAACTATCTCCGTCGGGGATCCTTGTAAGTACCCAGAACACGGACAGCCTTTCGACTTGAAATTGCTGACTTACCCTCGCCACAGAGCATGCGGAGTCAACGCGCACAGCTGTGCTCGGGTTTCTTGCTCTTGGGATAGCGGTATTTACTTCTGCAACAACGTATGACTCTTATTGTTAAGGTTCCAAACGAAAAGCTCTGACAATGCTGCCGCAGAACAATTACAACCTTCGTTACCCCTGCTTCCAAATCGCCGACTACGCCCAGGCTATCCTCGACAAGTGCAAGTACCAGAAGAATTTCTTCGCGGATAAGGAGGTTGGAGGCCAGGCTTGGGACAATGGAAACTGGAATGTTCCTGTTCACAAGGACCGTTGTTAAGCTTCAATCACACGGCGTTGCAGAGTTGTTTCGGACAGATAACCTGAGGGCTTTTTCTTTCTTAAATCCTGCGAGGTTCTGCTTTATTTTGGTTGAGTGGACTCACTTTCGCGGAATCATGGTTGCATACAAGATGGTTCTCTAATTCGGTCACAGTATTCTGTGCTGAATTAGGTAAATTAATACAGTGACGTTCCTTCCACTTGTATCTTGCTGCACAGCTGTGACCTTCTCGTGCTGTCTAGTTGACGATGTGGAAAGTTCCGACGATAACTTCTCACACTAAGTTCTTTTCATTATTCGTCTGAAGCCTTGGTAGTCAGTAGAGCGGCCAGCAATTCGTGAGGAGAACACCATGGCCAATGACTGCGACCACAGCATGACCGATCTCGAAAATGCAGCCTCGAATCGGCTTGCTTTAAAGTGGCAATTGCTGACCAGTTCAGCAGTACTCCAGACGTAGTAATGTGCTTAAGCTATAAAATATTGCTGCATCTAAAACAATAAACCGTGATTGATAAATGCAAGCCTCGATGTTCTTTGGCAATGGCAAGTAAACAAAAACGCCCCACTTTGCAGATATAAGCGAACGCTAGCGCGCCTTCCTCGAATATGCCTATCAACGTCGTGTCCTTCCATCCCTCTTCTCGGGGACATCGTACGATGCAACCACCCCGGGAGGGGAAAATATCACAGCGCGACCCAAGCTACATCATCAAATCCTCCGGCGATCACTCAACTGCCTCCACCACTTTACCTGCTTCGAGCAGCGTTAATTGCCAGCATCACATCACAAGACGGCGCGTCAAGCATGGCGACTACCACAGAGATGCAAGCCCACGCAAGACCCGACAATCAGCTGCAGGATAAGAGACCCGTCTGTGGGCAAGCGATCGTTCCTTTCTATTCGAGATGCCCAGCAGATACACAAGGGTCATGCCACCTGATCGGCAAGTACGTTGCGATATCATGATGTCCTCTTCAGGTTCAGATTGGGAGATAAACCATGTCCTTAGTTCATTGGAAGTGAGGAAGTGACTCTGTACGTTGGCGCTGAGCGCGAGGAGTTTGTCGTTAACAAGAAAGCTCTCTGCGACAAGTCTGTAAGTGCTCTTTCACAAAATTTTCTTCGCGAAATGCGTTGTCTAGGATTACAAAGCCCTATCAGCGGACTTTCTCCCGGGTTGTCAATCTCGCAGAGAGGTCATGGCTAACTCTTCTCATGATACAAGACTTCTTCTTGAGAGCTTGCAATGGGCCGTTCAAAGAGGCACTGAACGGAAAGATGTCTCTGCCAGAGGAGAAACCAGAAGGATTCCACTTTTTGGTCCATTACGTAAAATATAATACCATTCTCGTCAACATGGACGCTGATACCCTGTCAGGGACAGGTGAGACTCTCCTTATTTTCTGCGTGAGTCACGCACACAATAGCAGTCAACATGTTAAACACTGGAAGTAGTGATGCTAAAGTGACTCAAGGGTCCGCAGAAGAAAAAGCCGATGCCATCGAGCACCGGAACCTACTCATGACCACATACTACATGGCCGAGAAATTATGTTTCAAGGGATTCATGAATCTATTTCTTGACCGAATTGGCTACGTGCATTCCTTGGCAGGGTCGCCATTTAGTATTTCCTGTGTGAAAGAGGTCTACGTCAACACCCATGCCGGTAGCTTCCTCCGAAAACTTGTTGCCTTCAACTTGATGACGTCCGTCAGAAGAGGTATAATCATTGATAAGAAGCCACTGGCTGACTCGACCTTTTCGAGGATTACAAGAAAGCCCAGACAAAGTACATTACCAAAATCTTAACGCGAAAGAGCATGCATCCTTCATGGTGCGACTTCCATATCCACCACGACTCATTAAACAGCAATTAGTGCTGCGTGGCGATCCCGCTCGGGTATATGGTGCCGGAACTTTGTACTGCGAGACATAATCATGGATACTAGAAGGGGACTTAGTTAAACACAGTTATAAGCATCCTTCTACCTGACCTCACTCTATAAAGTCCGTGACCCGACTGGAAGAATAAATCAGCTACTCCTGATCGCGGCATCTATCCCCTTATCCAACCACCAAAGTTCACTATACCACCCACTGGGCCTGCGAGGTTTCTAAAATCATGGGAAATTTCCCCGAATCACAGTCTCAGGTATCTTGCGACACAGAAAAATGCCGTGAGCATAGAGGGATTCTTTATCGCTACGTTGATATCATCGGTACCCCGCGACTCTACACTTGAGGACTCGTATAGTAAAAAGACGGCTCCGAAGGCTGTAAGTCCATAATTTGACCGCGTGAAAGCATAGCAATTAGAGACAAGCACAAGTAAGTAGACAAACAGTCTTGATAAATGGGACTGGGTTTAATTAGGCTATACAGAAACTAGCTTTTCTGTGCGGATGCTCGGAGGTTTAAGATCATCATTTTGCTGCAGAAGAAACGACATCTTTCAGATACGGAGCTTGAAATTGACGATACTGGGATTTATTGTAGCTCTAGTCGGAATCCATAGTAAAGTAGCCACCGACCAGAGCTCTTCTCAAGACATTCAGGTCCCTATTGGCAGATCCTGCCGTCTTAACCCAAATGACCAAAGATGTTCTTTCTCCCATGATGCCAACCCCACCATTTAAACCTACACAATCAAGTCTTGAAAAGCCAGGAACCTTCCTTCACCAGCCAAACCCCCAAATGTCATCGCCAAAACACTACATCTGTCCCATGTTGCCACCCTCGTGGAATTCTGGTAGCATCTAAAAGTCAGTGGCTTGAACCTTTATTTTTTCATAGTGAAACAGAACTGACCTCAAACGGACATCCATGCTACTGGCTTATAGTCCTTCCAGCTCTACTGGCAACTTGAACATCGCCTAGTCATCTTCCTCAGTCAAAGGACCGGGGTGGCTTTCCTCGCCTTTGGCATGCGTATGGAAGAAGCATCTGCCGAAGCCATCTTTGTCGCTACGGATCTGCGCATCGGGGGTATCTTCTGTCAAGAATTTATTGCTGAATCTCCAATGGAATCTCATGTAATCCACAGCAAAGTCAGGATGCTCCTTTATAAAGTCTTCCAATTGCTCCTCATTCTCTATGGCGTCTGCTGTAGTTGTCCAGTGATCATCGTAATCGCAAGCATTGACGCGATAAAGGCGCATTAAGGTACAGTAGATCCGCAACTTGCTTCCGGGGCCCGTCAAGCTGTACAGGCTGCGAACATGTGGCAATGTCGGGGCTGACCAGTACTCCATTCCCAGATCTTGGATCTTGTCCATGACCCGATTTGCAAGATCATTCATGCAGATCTTCTCAGCGAACGTGAACAAGCGATATAAGATATCGAAGGCAAATTGCTGGGCCCCGGAGCAACCTTGAGAGTAACTCGTATTTGGAAATACTGGGAGTTGATCTCGGTAGATGTAGACTATCATTGAGTCAAATGCGTTAGCATCATCCTCGGGCAGGTACATGACACTTTCTGTAGACTCCTTGAAGCCACTGTTGAAGGCCTTCGAAAAGTACTCGGAACGATCGCACAGCAGTTTCTTGTGTACGGCAAAAGTTTTCCGCTTCGGACCGACATGGATGGTAACGAATTCGGTTCCAAGAGCTCTATTCGATCATTAGCTGTGCTTCGCAATAATTCAAAGGGGGAATCTCACTCCGCGCTGAGCTGAAAGACTTTGGGAGAAGCCATTGTATAGTCCTGGTTGAGTATTTAGACCGCAGGAGATGTCTGGGGTGAAACACCGTAGAGGAGAAGGGCAACGATGGCCAAACAGGCTCAAAGGCGAGGCTGATAGATTCAGAATGGAAAACCTTGAGGCGTGCTCGTTGATCTTCTGTGATTCGAAGTATGGACTGGTGGAGCGATAAGCGCAAAGCAGAAGCGCTCGAGTTCGAGATGTTTTGTTTTCAGGAATGGTGGCTGGGTTGTTGTTCTCGATCGCCAAGAACGAAGGCGAAGGCAATCACAAATTGAAGATATCTAAGATCCGGTAACAAAGCTAAAATACGAGCTAGCTTTCAAGAGGTAAAGCAGTTGACGGTGAAATGAGAGGCGGATTCACTCCTGAAGGTATTGCCTCCGCTGGTCTCCTAGAGGTGAAAATATACACATGGAGTCTTATTAATTTTACAGACAAGTCTGGGTAATGTCCCCTGCATTCAATAGCACATTCATATTTTCACATGCACATTTGGTCACTGAAACTATCATTGGTGACCGTATGACACATCACATCACGTCTGCTGCATTCCTCTAGGGCCAGATGAATTTGAGAGGTTTTATTTAGTTATGGCCGTGTAAGAGGCCTTCATTTCATAATGACCCACTTCCTCCGAACCAGTTTCTAACTTTTGGTATCCCAAGCTTGGTTTTGGTTATTGGTTCTGGTTCTGGTGTTGCAATCAGCTCCGAAGTACGAGGAATTATGGAGAATGAATACCGCCAGATCGCCAAGCGGTGAAGACATTACGGAGACATCTGTAGGTCCTCCATTGCTGGTGTCCATAATTGCACCACCTGACGCAAAGTCGTGCGTTCTTGTTCCTAATCAACGGTTCATGCAAGATGAGAGACGATGATCATTCCTAGGGCCTTAGGTAAAGAGCGTATGCCTCAGTTCGTATAAAAAAAAGACCTTGATCCCTATTGCATCCTCACGTTTCCGATAATCCGGCTGTAAGATGGCAAATCTCACCTGGGTAATGAGTATGGAAGAAGCATCTCCCGAGGCTTGCTTCGCCGTCTCTAATGCCAGGATCAAACTTAGTTTTTCCAAAGATCCGTGGCCCGTATTGAGAGTTGAATTCTAACATGTCCGCGCCAAATTCTGGGACTTCAATGGCAAGTTTCTTCACCCGTTCCATGCGCTCCGATTCATAAATTCGAAGATCGTAGCAACGCGTGGCAGTGCAGTACAACCGAAACTTGCTTTTTGGACCGGTTCTCTTGTAGACATTTGCTATTCTTTCTGGGTTGACCAGTCGGGAATATTCCATCTCAAGGTCTTGCATCAGATCCATCGACTTGTTCGCTAGCTCATTGATGCAAAGTTTGTCGGCGAAGAAAATAATGCGTTCAAGAACGCCTGCGTAACAATCGCAGCCCTCGATATTTGCTGGGAACTGTTTGCTTGGAAACAAGGGTAGCCTATTCTGATAGATGAAAACCACCAAAGCATCGAAAGCTGTAGGGTCATCTTCAGGAAGGTACATGGTCCCTTCAGTCTCCTTGAAGCCGCCGTTGAATGCCTTGTTGAAGTATGCAGATCTACTACAAAGTAGTTTCTTGTGAAGCGAGAATGCTTTTCTCTTGGGTCCGACAAGAATAGTGACAATTTCGGTACCTAAAGTCCTGTGTTCCTTGTCAGTTCCAGTACTAATATAGACGATACATGACCTTGCCAACGAAGGAAAACTTACTCGAGGTTGAGATCCACTACCTTTGAGGAAGCCATTGTAGAAGCCAGATCTGGCTTAATTGGTGCCCGGGAGTGTCACCAGGAACGACGACGAAGTCTCGAAGACACCTGTATGGCTTTGCGGTGTTTCCGTCAAGATGGGCAACACGTTCCAAGGGAAGCTTCTTGGGCGGACGAGCCTGCGCGTCAATGGCTGGATGGGAGCTATCTAAGGTGGAGACGCTGATGGACCGTTGATATTTGCCGGCAAGAAGGAGGGAGAGCGTAAGCAGTTGGTACGAAGTTGAAGTTGTGAAAGTCGTGTAATTTTCTTTGATCCTTAGTTTAGATACTTGGCAAAGTTGATAAGAAGTCGTAGACAAGGGCCGGGACGGAAGAGGCGGCTGAAGACTAATTCTCAGGTGTCGAAGGATTTTTGGAAGTGTAGCGAAGAGTTTGTTGATGGCAAGCACTGCAGCCTTTAAGTACGTCGAGGTATGTTGACTAGTGCTTCGCCTACAGCCGCAAATCGTAAAGTAGTTTGGCGGTGTGATTGCCCCATGCACCTAGAGCATCTAGTGTCGGAATAAATGCCACGAAGAGTATCTCACTTGAGAATTTATCGATCACTGGATGATTTGCATTTTCATCACACCTAAGAACAATTTGACTAGCTAGGAACTCGCATAAAGGCAGAAAATCCGTTCGTAGTGGAAACGCATCAGATGCTGGATTTGGAGATTGGGCCGATGTTTTCTTCTTTTTAAAGAAACATTGCGAGAGGGAGATATTCATCCCACGAGCATTCATCTAATTTTCAAGCCTACTTGCAAGAGCAAGAGCAAATGACGACAAAGAAGGCAGAGAGTGTCTGCTGGTACTGAGAGTTCCATCAAGAAGCAAGACGATAGATGTATCACGTAATTAGACTATAGTGCTGTGGTCAGTCCTAAGTTTGTAGAGCAGCTACACCTGATTCATTCAGGATTTGCTGTGGAGCACAAGCCCGCTTGCAATGCTGCTCATGCGAATACGAAGCTTAAGTGAGGGGACTTTACTAAGTGAGTATGGTATTTGGTCTGACAGTCTTAGACCCTTGTTCAAGGAATAGTATCAGCTAGGTACACGAAGCGGTATCTCTATGCTTTGTTGGACTACATCAAATTGAAGAAATCATTGAAGTTTCGTCTTAGCTGCTACGGAAGTGACAATGCAAATGCTGTAGCTATGCAAAGTCTGGCCCCGAGCCTAGAAACATCAGAATCGTAATTAATATCAGTCCATGTCTGCGAAATACAATAACAACCATCCTCCCGCGTTATCGTGTCGTCATTTGTATCGATCACTGCTTCCAAAGGTGGCAGGGACCATCGACGATGTCTCCTTGCTCATTCTGGTACTTCTCGTGGATGTGGAAGTGGCATGGTGGAACTCCATCCTTGCCAACAAGGTGGTTGCTACCGTCACACTCAACACATCTAGGATCGCCCTGGCCTTCGTTAAGGATTAGCAAAGAGCGCCCAAAGATAGGGGGGATATACAATGACGAATTCGGGGGTCTTGTCTGTGCTTGTAAAGCCGAACAGCCTCTAGGAAATCAACCATCAGGTCATCATTGGCGTTGATCAAAGATGCAATCATTCCGTCTTGAACGTAGCTTGGATCGTGCAGGAGGTAGACCATCGAGACTGCGCAGAACTTTCTCAACTTAGACTCAGAAGTGCTGTGATCGTAGATTGCCTGAATCAAAGGACCCTCTGGAAGCTTGCCGACAATGTAGAAACCATTTTGAATGCAGTCCATGACACTGTTTCTGACCGCATAGCTGACATCCTACCCAGAGAGTCGTGTTAGCGATTTGATCCCTACACCATTGACCAGCATCAAGGGAATACTTACAAACTTCTCAAGCAAAGCATAGAACTGAACCAAGCGGCGAAGCTCGACGCCTTTCTCACGCTCATCGGCGTACACGGAAACCATGGGGATCTCGTCAGAATACGCGAAGTCGATCAGGACTACGGAGACCTCCAGTATCAGCACTCCATGTCGAGAAAATACAAATATGACTAGAAAAACTGCGGTATGAGTGACAGCCATTCCTATTGACGCATGTCTCAAAGTCAAAAAGTTCACCTACGCTTGATGACCTCAGAGTCTTCTTCTGGCATGAGAATTCTGGAGCCATTTGGAGACTCCTCACACATCTTCGTGAACACTCCACCAACATCACGCAGGACGTTCTTGTGAACAGCGAATGGCTCGGTGTTTGGATCCTTTCCGATAATCAAAGTAACGATCTCGTAGCCTAGTCGGCGACTGATCGAAAGCTTTGGCTGCTCATACGCCAAGACCATCTGGTTACTGCTGTTGGTGACATTATGTGAGGATGGAGAGGGAGTTGTTGGCGTGACTGGGGTCACAAGCGTATCATTGCCACGTTGGCGTTGACGGTGGTGAGGGAGCTGGAGAACGAGTTAGCAGATCTGTCGTAATTTCTCCGATGCTTACAAGACATTGAACGGGAGGACTTACAACCATTATGGCGGTATGGATACCTGATGGTGGGTTGGAGTGCGATGTTGTTGTTCTGTTCACGGTAATCAACAACGGCGGACGTGTTGACGCGGCAGGAACAGGCACGAAGCGAGCAGCTAGTACCTTAACCTACTCGACCTGTCTAGGCTTCTCCAAATCACGTGGCCGACCTAGTGCTTTCATGAGGGTTGCCCTCTAGAGGCTGCTCTGACAGCACAGTTGCGGTTTTCCATCTTGACCACTCAACACAAGAACATTGCGACATAGTCCCGCAGTCATCATGACCCTTCCCGCGAGTCTTCAGGAGTATGTACCATTGGTCTGATCACCAGAAATACTAACGTCACCTCAGGCTTGCAGGGACCGAGAAGGTTCACATCTTTGTTGGCCGAACAAAGTCAAGCTTACTGTGCTCAAGAACGTCATTTGCCAAGCCTCGGATTACTTCTCGGTACCATTCAAGAGTGGGTTCCAAGAAACCAAAGAGGGAACTATTCATATGCTAGACGATGACCCAGTGACCTTCGAACGACTTCTGACATGGGTATACGCTCGGAGAATGCCACAAGCGAAGGGAACAGCAAGTCAGAAGCTTTTATATGACCTCTATATCATGGCTGAGAAGCTATGTATGTTCGATCTTGCGAATAGGACGATGGACCGGATCAGAGAGTGCCACGAGAACACTTTCTCGATATCTGGTGCCACCGACAGAAATCTGAAGTATGTCGGAGACATCTGCGATGGGACTACACCGAGCTCACCTCTTCGAAACTTCATGCTCTACATTATGGTTCATGACATCAACTATGCTGCCTCCAAAGCCAGGCACGCAGGTCTATTGATAAGCAGGGAACATTTGATGAAGATTTGGGATATCGGTCAGGATCACCCGGAGTTCTACGAAGATCTCTTCGCCCGCCTTCTCCCCATCGTACCTGCCTGGATTCAGACTTTACGCAGTACACCGGATGAAGCTCTCGCAGATACCCGAGACGTTCTTTTCTCTAATTCTATGTGCCTCTTCCACAAGCACTTGACCGGCGAGGGATGTTATCTTGAAGAGCACGAAGAGAAAGCTGCGCCCTCACCAGAGCAGTCTCAATCTGCGCAGACTGATACACAGTGAGAGTTTGCGGACTGATCTCCGACTCTTTGGGCTGGGAAGGTTATATTGTTGGTCGCCGTGCTTAGTCTTGAGGTGATATTCAGTGTGGCGAAGGCAAACATCAGTCGTGGTTTCTGGCTAATATGTATGTTTTGTTTGGGAACAGATGTTATGCTCGGCCCAAATAGGGGAGAAAACCTCTGCCAATTCTCGTTGAGCAATTTGGGAGTAACAATGGTCAATTCCTTGTATTTACTTCCCTTCGCTACATGACGAGCAGTGCCTGGCAAGCGCGCTGCGAATCTTTTCAAACCCGCAAATTATCATGCTTAGAGCCAATTCTCAAGCTCCAGGAATAACCAAGAATGACGAAAGACATGGGACCATAACTTATTGACTTAGAAAGTTCTGGTGACACTTGAAAGTCACTGTTACTTGTGACATTGCCAAATTCGGTTCAGGCTTGGCACCTTGGTCTGCTTCTCCCTCGCGAGACTTACCCTTCAGCACCTCCCGCAATCTCTCGAGACACCTCAGCAAACGCGTCCAGAAACCCCACCGCTGTGAACACGGACAACCTTACTTCCATCCAGCTAAATCTATCACGAGGCTAATTCTATGCAGATCAAAGCCGCCGAGACAGAAGCCCAGGTCGAACCCCTCTCAAGTGCTAACCACGGCACGTCAATATGGCATCCTCGGCCTCTAGACCTCTCGGAGAGTATGTTCAAGCCTTCCATACCTCTATTAATGAGTACTAACATGACACTAGGAGTCTTGGCGCAGAGGTCGTTACTATCTATGTTGGCACAACACCCAACCTGAAGAAATTCACTGTCCACAAGAAGCTAATTTGCGACAAAGTCGACTTCTTCCGCAAGGCGTTCATGGGCGGCTTCAAGGAGAACCAAGGAAAGATGGAGCTCCCTGAGGAGAAGTCTGCAGGTTTTGGCGACTTCATTGACTGACTCTACCGATTCGATGGGTTGGTTGGAAAATGCACTACTGCCGAGCAGTTTGTTGCACTGTTCAAGCTTTACTTCTTCGCCGAGCGGCTTTGTATCAATGACCTCCAGAACCGACTTCAGAAGACATGAAAACAATCTGTGCTCATTGGCCCAGTCAAGAAGAGCTCATCGAGGAATTCTTTGAACTTCTTCGTTCCTCACCTCATGAGATCGACCCCCCATGGGATAATAGTGAGCTGGAATTGCAAAGGGTATCTATGTGCAAGTTCCATCGTCATGGAAAAGGCGGATTCTGCTATTTGGATGCAAAAGACGATTTCTCAGAAGGCGTTTGGAGCGGAAAACTGGATTTCCCGGAATAAGAGTTGTCCACATGATTCATGGATGGCAGAATCCACTGAAATTGCAGAGCTTGACATTGCTTCCACCATGTCTCTCTTCGCTTGAGCAATCTACGACTTAGCTTATTGCAATAAGCGCTTCCCCTAGATGGGTCACATTGCTCTAGTCCTGCCTGTCAACCTTGTGATCAAAATGCACCAGAAGTTTCTAATCGTTCGCCACCTACGAGTGAATGATCAGAGAATGGGTATGGCAATCACGTTCGTGTTATAATCTATCCAAAAAAGTGCTATCAGCTTCTTCTAGAGCGAAAAATCTTGTTTTAGCGGTCCAAAACTGGTCGCCAGTGTGGCTCCGGACTCTGAAAGGGTATTGAAGGAGAGCTTCATAAATGAATACGTGGCTTATTATCCCCCGTAAACTGTGCTGCTTCACTGTCGGCACTCAATTTATGATACAAGGTACTAATTATAAGCTTGGAAGTGAGCTCAGCGTGTGGACGTAACGCCATTAACTTGTATTCACCTTCTCGTTAGCCTGGCGCTCCTCCACATCAAGCCTCCCCGCGTTCTGACTGACACGTACCCACAACAACGAGAATTCAAAAAGTAAGATCGCCACCAGTTGCACGAGAAATGGCAGCATCGGTCAAGATGCCCACCATCATCACGAAGCTACTCGGCGAGTAAGTATACATCTCAAGAATCTCAACAAACTCCAGCGACTCCTACTAATCAACAACCAGAAGCCTAGGAACTGAACTCGTCACCATCCACGTTGGTAAGAAGCGCAAAGAATTTGGCATCCACCAAAATCTCATCTGCCAGGTCGACTACTTCCAAAAGGCATTCAATGGCTCTTACGTCGAAAGCAACGGCACCATGTACCTCTCTGACGAGAGCTCCGGCTCTTTCTCTCTCTTCGTCCACTGCCTCTACAAAGGAGCAATTCCAGATGGAAATAACATCGATCACTTTGAGAACCTCATCAACCTCCATATTTTCTTCGAGAAGATCTGCTACGGAGAGTTGGGAAATTGGGCTATGGACTCACTCCGCGCCATTACCTTCGATCACCCACACATTAAAATCACCGCTGTTTTTTACTATTCATGTCTACAGCAACACTGTATCTATTTCTTGCTTGAGGAAATGGTGCGTGCAAATGCTTGCGTTCGATCTCTGGCATGAGAACCAGGGAAATTTTATACCAGTTGAGAAGGACTTGGAAGACCTTGCCGTTCATTTCCGAGATCACGCCGACCTGTTCGTGGATTTCTTTCATCAAATTGGCCAGTGTACAAAACAGCTTCCGTGGCCAATTCTGTCCAGGTCTAACAGCGCTCGCACTACCCGTTGTCAATTTCACAGACACGATGAGGGCCAGACATGCAGGCACGTTGGAATTGCTCAAGGCTCTGGTACGGCATCGGAGGGAGATGCCAACCTGAGCGACACGCCCAGATTCTCAGACTGATTAGGATGACTCACTGTTCGCACTCTTGCGCTTCTGATTGCTGCGGAATGAGCTCTCGTGTGGGATCGATGAGGCCGAAACTACATCAATAATAGGCCTTTCTGCCTTTTGGTATCAAGCCAGCAGATAGAAGCAATATTTAAAGTAAGAGCAAAAGGAATTTGGATTCTGTCTATGTGCAACTAATTCTTTCATCTTTTGCCTCTTCAGTCTCAACCACTGGCCTCCTCATGACGTCCGATTCAACGTAGATCCACCATATCTCCTACTCCCGTCATGTGCAGCGGGTGTTCTCCACACCAGGTCAATATCAAAGAAAGCTTCCGATTCCGAAGTTGAGCATGCAGTGATGTCCTACTTCCAGCATCGGGTAGACCAGCAGTCTCATTATGTCACGACCCTCAAGATTCCCCTCTCAAGAACCTCCCGTCATCCGGACTAAGTTCACCCTTGCCGCGCAGAGACTGGTTTCCCACTTTCATCATGTCACCAACTGCCAATACAACTCCGCTTGAAAAAGTCTCCAATTCCATCAAATCTAAGTCCTCAATCTCGCACCTGCTTCAGCTCTCGCTTCCTTTCCCAACCACCCTTCTTTGACGGCATTGCTTCCATACATATTGAACCGCTAGATCTTACCATCTTCACGGCTGTTCTCCAGCTCTCCAGCTCACCAGCCCCTGAACACGGAATTTTGGAAGTGAACAAAACTCGAGCTCTAGTCATTGTAAGAAAGGTAATCGTGCGATCTGCTCCTCCAGAGGAAAAATCAACCGAGAAAGAAAGCCGAGAAAGGGTACGAACAGTGTCAATAAAGAAGTATTCGAATTAAAGCGCTTCACAATGAATATCGAAACACGCGAAATGCTAGGCGGTGTATCCCCTCTCCAGAGCAGACGGTTCAGGGGCTCGCTTGCTGTGTCCCACCAAAACATGGGAGTTTGCACAGCCACAGGCGACTTTGCCAAGATTTGGCTTCAGCCACTCGACTGTAGATACGGGGATCAGACAGACATTCGACGTACTTTCGTGATCTGGCAGTCCTCCGGCTGTCTGTATGGTTCCGGATACAGTCGCAATTACAGTATTAGATATGTGATCATTCTTTAAAAGGATCTGTACCTTGATCAAGATTCACAAAACACCTTGTCAAGCACCATCTTGGAGGATAGACAGAGAGACATACAAGCACAACTTTTTACATTTCAACCCTAGCTATTTCAAGGTAACTGATCTACACTCTCCCCATTCGTACCATTCGTCTGCTCTCCCTTGGTGTACTTCTTAATGTCCACCTGCTCGACCTTGCTGTTCCAGCCGAATGTATCCTTGATCTTGCCGGCTTGAATGCCTTTCAGTGTTGTGAGAAGCTTGAGACAGATTGGGCCGGGCTCTTCTGAGTCCTCGGCGATGTAGCTGGATGTTTCGGAGCGGGAGTTGCGGGTTATGGATCTGATGGTGTCAACCTGGGGGCTGGAGGAAGATGGCTGGAAAAACTTACTTGATGGGTACGAGAGCTGCTGCAGTACCAGCTGCCAGGACTTCAGAGAAGCTGGGTAGCTCTTCGTATTTGATCTGTTACGAGTATTAGCTTGGTCAAAACCAGCTTCGGGAGCATTTCATTGCCTAAGACTGGAATAGGGCTTTGCATGCTCCACTTTCGTGCGAGGCCGTGACTCAGCTTCGATATCTCACTAGAGACAGGGTATCCTGAAATCAACCTCCACAGCAAAGCTCTCTATCCGCATACCCAAAACTACATCACCCTCCAGGGTACCAGGCAAAAATGGAACCACTCAGTCGAGCGTGGGAGGACTCACCGAACGTGTTTCCGTCTTCCAACCAAAACTCCTTGCAATCTCCAAACAAGAATCGGAAGTAACACTAGCAATCACACACTTGCTGTCCGGCGTAACAAGCGTAATATCATCCCCAGTTCCCTTCACACCAATAAATCCACTTGTAGAGAACTCGTCGATTTCAGATCTGGTCTTGCTGTCCAAGTGCAATGTGATTCCGTATCCCTCGTTCCGCGCCTTGTCACTCCACTTCAAGACTGGTGCATAGTTCCCTCCAACCTTTGCACTTCCCGTTCCATCTGGTGCCGCACGGTCAAAGTCCTCTAAAATGAGTGCCTTGACTGGGTGCACACCATGGTAAACACCGACTGGGAGCACGTATACGCAGAAAGTATATTCCTCTGGTGGGTTCAGCCCCAATTGAGCACTCGAGCCAAAGATCAACGGGCGGATATACATGGCAGCGCCAGTCTCGTGTGGGGGGACGTATGCAGCGTTCAGGGAGACGGCTGCGTGTACACATTCGGAGAAGACGGATTCGGGGACTGCAGGAATGGAGACCATTGCGGCGGAGTGTGCAAGGCGGGAGGCATTTCGATTTGGGCGGAAGATAGTGATTTCGTTATTCGGGGAGCGAAAGGCTTTCATCCCTTCGTAGGCTTGTTGCCCGTAGTTGAGGGCGGGAGCCATGCCATGGAGGCGGAGGAAAGGGTCTGTTATGAATTCGGGTTTGGACCACACGCCGGTCTTGACGCTGTAGTGGGATTCGATGTGGCCATTGACTGCTGGAAATTAGCAAGAGCAAAATACATCGAGGTCATGGGCAGCGGCGGGGTCGTCTGTTTACCTTCGCGGACACGGAAGCCAATGTCGCTCCAGTCAATGGTGTTTACTGGTGGAGGTGGGAATGCCATTTTTGCTTGGGCTGTATGTGAAGGTTGCGAAAAGTCAAAATAGAGGGAGAAGAGAGAGTTTTAAAGGTCAGAAGGCGGTGTTGAAGTGAGTAAGCTTGAGTTGTGAGTTTGTCCTAAAATGTTTTGGGACTTGGAAATGTGCGGGATCGGAGCTGGCGGGCGGGCTGGTCAGCGGCGGGGTATTTCCACTGTTACTGTACGCACAAGGGTCCTGCTGTGCTTGGCTCGGTTTGCCCCTGGCTGCAGATAGATTAGACAGCGGCCGACAGGGTTGCATGTCCGTTATTTATTTGAGGGCAATGAACGACAAATCAGGCAATTTGCATATGGAGATCTGATCGCACTCACGTACACGCTTAACAATGGAATGATCTTTGCGCAAGTCTCTGGTTGACCACTTCTTTGTCGCAGAGACTTTTTCTACTTCTACAGTATTCAGTAATCATTCCTCTCTTAATTGTTTTTCGAGTCGCCGGAGTCAGCATTATTTGCCTCGGAATAATAAGCCAGGTAGCCTCAAGATCAACCAACGAGCGACCGACTGATCCTCACGATCCGCGACTATCCGCTCCGCACTTCAACATGCCTCGCCGGCAGCATATCACTCTGCTTATGATCCTCGGTGTTTCCGCTTTTCTAGGAATATTTCTTGTATCATTCTTCCGGGAAATACCAGAGGGAGCTCGAAGTGCCGACTTCATACCTTCATACGCGGAGCCTATAAGTGGAAGTGTCGACGAAGGGTTATTGCACACAGAGGCGAAAGCTCCCAAGCTTGAGAATGCCACATTGAAGTACGTCTCTCTTACTGTTCTGTCTCCATGGAAAATACTAACTGTCTTCTAGAGCAGAACTGGGGCATGCAGCCTGGAAAGTCCTTCATACAATGATGGCCAAGTTCCCCGACAAGCCCACCGAAGACGACAGCGCAGCTCTGAAATCCTACATCCATCTCTTTGCGCGTCTATATCCCTGTGGTGATTGTGCGCGGCATTTCCAGAAGATCTTGAAGAAGTACCCGCCGCAGGTAGCGTCGAGGTCCACGGCTGCGGCGTGGGCATGCCATGTGCATAATGAGGTCAACAAGAGGTTGAAGAAGGAGATATTTGATTGCTCGAATATTGGGGATTTCTATGACTGTGGATGTGCGGAAGAGAAGTCGGAGAAGGGGAAGGACGGGTTTACAAAGTTGGAGTTGGAGAAGGAAGGGTTAGTACTTGATATTCAGAATTTGGGTATTTGATGATTGCTAACAAATGGAACAGATTGACTAGAGGTGGCTAGGAAGGAGCTTGGATCATATAAGATTGTGGATTGGCATTTTCATAGCGAGGAGTCCAGGCATTTGGAAGCAATGGGATTGCGTGTGTACATGTAGATTGGTTCCGCATCGAATGATATCCATTGAACTTGCGCGGATGGTTTTAATGAGGGCAAGGAAGAATATGTCAAATCGTAAGTAGAATTCGAGTCATGGCCAGCAGTCCAGAGGCAACACGCGATTGTCAATTAGAATATTATGACATGCTATATATTCTCTTTTTAACCCATACATAGCATCTCCTGGGGAAGGCTGCCGATGAGGACGCTAGTATTTAGTCACGTGTTTAGACAGCCTCGCGCTGAACTCGCGTCTGTTGTAACCTGGAGCTCCAAAGCTCCCTCCAAACGACAAAGTACTTGTCAACCAACCCTCTTCAAACAAAACTCCCGACTCTTTTTGTTTCTCTTAAGATACCCGCATATTCAAGATGGAATTCGGCACATCAGGAAACCTGAATGAAGGTACAGTGAATGCAAGGAGCTCTGTTCAGGACTACGATAGCTAACAAGAGCTACTTCAGATGGCATTCATGTTGATATGGACCGTTTGAAGAAGGGCGAGGTCAAGTACGAAGCTCCTGTTGCATTTGGCAGACCACTACTGACACTATCAACAGCCTAGGAACGTCAATGTAAGATTCAGCTCGATGTCAACATCCCAAACCACTGGACTAATGCGAATCAGCATGGCAATCAACTTCAAGGACGGTGTTATCCTAGGTCAGTGCTCCGCGAATATATACCGGGAATAGCGATGGAAGCTGATGATAGTGGAACGCAGGCGCGGACAGTAGAACCACGACTGGATCGTACATCGCAAACCGAGTAACAGACAAGCTCACACAAGTCCACGATACCATCTGGTGCTGTCGATCAGGTTCCGCCGCAGATACACAGGCTGTTGCAGACATCGTTCACTACCAACTGGGCATGTATGGTATCCAGAATGGCAGACAGCCAACCACACAAACGGCGGCGGCAATGTTCCAGGAGTTGTGCTACGAAAACAAGGACAGATTGAGGTGAGGATACAAGATGTTTCTGCTATCTCAAAGACTAATAGGGATAGTGCTGGCTTGATCATTGCGGGTTGGGATGAGAGACATGGAGGCCAGGTCTACTCTATACCATTGGGAGGATCGTTACACAAGCAAGCGTATGCCATCGGAGGTTCAGGATCGACCTACATCTACGGATACTGCGACGCCAACTGGAAGGAAGGAATGGACGAGGAAGCTGCTGTGGGATTTGTCAAGGGCGCATTACAAGAGGCAATGAAGTGGGATGGAAGCTCTGGTGGTGTTATCAGAATGGTGGTGTTGACTGCGAAGGGTGCAAACAGGCACTTGTACCTGCCAGATACGAATTACGCTGTCCGTCACCAATAGGCAAATGTACAATAGAATGGAGCATTAATGGCATGGTGTTCTGGCTGGCTTCTCTTTTTGCAGGGCTACAATGGCGGTCAACAGACAGCATCGACTGCGCTTCTATGGAGAGCAGCGGTGAGCATTGGGAAGAGGGCAAGAAGATCTTACCAAAGTGTCCGAATAGAAAAAGCAAAATATACCGGCGTCACATCAAGCTTCCTCCGAGATCATGGCCTGGGGGTTAGTGTTACGAATAAGTATCGGCACGGATCTATCAGATCAGAGCATCGGTGACACAGATTCGGAGGTGCATTGCTTGATCCACGCTCGGCTGGGCACGTCTTCTAGTGTCTGTCTACCCACCTCCCTCGTGTCAGTGTCCGAAGAGGCTGTTGGCGGAAATCCAACGGCTCTACTCGGAGTGTCTGCGTCGCCAATAGTTTGGCCCAATCATGCATGCAAGTGGGAGTTCTGCCAGATATGGTCCAGCGAGAGAACGGCGCTGGTCTGGCTGGACTAGAAGAATAGCCAGGGCGGCCAGAAAGATTGTCCGAAACCAAAATACCGGCTGGCTGTTTGCCGGGAATTTGTGAATTGTTTACCTTTTTTATTTTATCAACGAGTATCTTGAATCGAAATTCGGATAAGCAGCCAGCTACAAGTTCTGTTTCATAGCTGATTGTATGATCAACCATCAATCAACAATCAACTGCTATCTATTCGCTTGGCCTATTGCATTGCCACTCCGCATGGGCTCCACCGCTGATTCGTGCTGTTCGTCGTCATACCATACAAGTACCCTGATCCTGATTTGGAGCCCGTCGAACTGGTGGAAGTGGAAGTTCCTCAACGTGCTTAACTTGCTGGACCCTGTACCGCGCTACGTCTTACGCCAGAGAGCCAGTCGTGCCAGTGCCGCCTCGCCTCATTCCACCCGCAGCCAGAGAGACGGTCCAACAACTTCACCACTGCACACTTTCTGCTTCGGCCCTCACGATATCGACGACCAACCTAGAGACTCGACTTGCGCGTCTCCAGCAGTCGCATCGGCCCCAGGACTCTTATTTATACAATTCTAGGAATGCTGCAGGTAAGCTTCTTCCCGTCTCTTCTCTGCCTACGATTTCCGATAAGCCTCGCCGGTGGACCCCCACGATATGAAGTAATTCACGCGGTTTCGACATTTCTGTTCCCATGAGGCACCAGCTGCGCACCAGGCTGGTATTGAGGGCCCAGAATTGTATCTCTTTCTACCTCTCGACTCTTCTCTCTGCTCCGCTGTCAAGTGAACCTGATCCGGTCTCTGGTGTAAACGCCTGTCCGTGGTTTGCGCGAGCCTGAACGAACCTCGACACATCATGGTGACTACTGATTGAACTCGACTTCGCCTCCCACAAACATCTACAGCAACGCCCATCCACGTTTCTGACAGCCGCTCGCCTCTACTGTTCCTGCCTTACTTTATTCCTCTCTACACTATCTACTCTTTCGTGGCAGATCATTTGCAAGTCGATTTTCCGGACATCCAACACCACACTAATCATCTCCCTGCCAGTACTTTACGCCGTTCATACGCACAGTAGGCTGATATGGCCGAGGTGATCAGTGATTTCGTATCAGACTCCTCGCGCTACCACCACGGCCATACGATGGTAGCTGGGTCTGGTCAACAGCGATCTCCAGCAGAATCACCATACCGCCAAAGATCCCGATCTAGAGTCGAACCTCCTCCCTCTCCGCGCCAGCAGCCTACCTCTGTAGCTGCTGGCACACCTCCGCCGAGTTCATCCTCCAGGCCCCTCCCTCAGCATGTCGTTGAGGATACATCAGATCGGTCGACGAAAGCCGAACCACCTTCCCCTCCGCGGAGTTCCAGTCCCCCGCGTTCGCATACCAAGCAAAGATTCACAAGTCAAAGGGACTTCCCAGAATCCTCTGCACCATATAGCAGGTCTCCAATCGAGACCAAGCCGAAGCTCGAACAACATTCGCCATTACTGTCCTCGCATTCGCCCATTCAGAGGTCTGCCAGGTCCTTAGACGATGTTAAGAAGTATGGAGGAAACACGATCAAAGTGCGGGATCTGGCTCACATACAAAGCTTTGCCACCGAGGAGTTTCTGTCTTATAGAGGGCAGTCGGGGCGGCTACGGACAGCAGACGATCCAACCCTGAAGTACGAGATTAGTGGGATGCCTATAACAGATATCATTGAGATGGTAGCGGGGCTTCTTACCAAGATCACTACCACGAATGATAGGCAGCATGATGCTTTGAATCGTCCGCTGCCCACGGGAGATACAGTCAGCTTGACTGGATACTCTTCCAGTGTTCTAGCTTTCCACGGGAAGAACGTACCAAGCATCACCATTCTAAGCTATTTGAGCCGTATACACAAGTACTGTCCGACCACCTATGAAGTCTTCCTCAGTCTACTGGTATATTTCGACCGCATGACAGAGCGAGTCAACGCAGGCACAATCCAGGCTCTCAACAGAGATACTGTTGATCAAGACAGTTCTCCGCCTTCGTCGGGATATTCAGCGGAAGGGTCAGATCTGGCAGATAGTCCGCCAGCAACAACATCAAGGAGTGTCCCAGAGATGGCAGCTGATCTCGAAAGAGCTCAGTACTCGCACGCACCACCGCCCGAACATAGCCCCACGACCACCGCCTTCCCGCTTTCACATTTCTTTGTTGTTGACAGCTTCAATATCCACCGTTTGGTCATTGCAGGAGTTACGTGCGCGAGCAAGTTTTTCTCGGATGTGTTTTATACCAATTCTAGATACGCGAAGGTATGCTTTCTTCCCATTCTAATTTCAACATCTCCTTGCAAGGTCGGCCTCTTTCGTTGAACTTCAACAAAGAGAAAATTGATCTCCGGCAATATCTAACACGTACCAGGTCGGCGGTCTTCCACTCCCCGAACTCAACCATCTCGAACTCCAATTCCTCCTACTGAACGACTTCCGCCTCTCCGTCCCAGTAGAAGAGTTGGAAGCTTATGGCACAATGCTAGTCGAGTTCTACGCTCGAGAAGTCATCGCTCAGCGCCAAGGTCAAATACCGCATGATATGGCGTATCCTGATGACAACAGTTCTGCCCCGGCATCTCCTTGAGTGTCGGCGCAAATTCTTCTTCAAAGAACTATACTGGGATGAATCTAGTTTCCCACACTTTGACGAGGACTATGAATTGGTTACGGAACGGTACTGGGCCTTGAGAGGCGAACAGTACTGCGGAAATTTACAACATACTACATCACTACTTTTCTCTTCTTTTCTTTGACGCGAAAGAACATAGATTTGGTTGGGCCCGACTGGACTACACTGCACTGGGCTGGGTTGCGATTGGCACTTACTTTGGGAGCGAGCGATGTGTTTAAACGGCTTGATTCGAAGGGATGGACGGATGGATGCAATGGATTGCGAGACTTACTACACTGCTTACAGATATGACTTTCATGATGGCTTTGGGGTGGGATTGGCTGGTTGGCTGGATTGGGTGGAGGGAGGGAGGCGGACGAGAGATTCGATACCCTGTTGGCTATGGCTGTTTGGCTTGATTTCGCTGGTGAGGATTGGGTGGCTGGAGGAGGATGGCAGGAGTGAGGTGGGCTGAGCCGAAATGGAGGCGAGGATGGAGGGGGAGGGAGTGTTTTCTATAGCTAGGAATGTTGATGTTGATGCTATGGGAGTGAACAGAGTCTCTAGTAGTGCGATTTTGTAGTGTGAGAGTGTCGGTGTGCTGTCGCAAGCAGGGCGTTGCATGGATTGGTGTTAGAGGTGCGGTGATCGATTGAATTGAAGCGAGTTGAATTGATGAATGAGTCTGTTTCCCCTCACGAGATCTCTCTGCTTATGTCGCCTCGCTTTCTTCCTGCTAAGTGCCGTGAGTGCAAGTGTGTGCCTTTTGCGGACTTCAAGATGTTTATTTCGCTGCATTGTGGGGTGAAGTCAAGCAAGTGCTCATGACTACAAGTATCGTCTCAGTGAAGCTTTTATGATGTCTCGTTTCTAATCTGACGATGCGCAAGATTTTCTCCTGACGTGATGAGTCTTGCTCTCCTTATCGTAGCCTTTACTTGGCTTGAATTGTTGCAGAGTTTGCGGTGGTTGACATGTTCCCTGCTGCGGAGGAAGTGGGAGGCCCCTAAGCAAGTTTAGGTCGAGGCTGTCAAGCAAGCATGGGCACTCAGGTTCGAAATTGTAGGGAATCAGATGGTCTTCTTAGAGATCGGAATTGAGCTTGACTGCTGGAGTAGGAGGATGGGAAGATGAGGTTTATGTGACATGGTTGTGGAGGAGAAGAGGACCTGGAGGCTGGGAGAGTTAAGAGAGATCACGTGGGAATTAAGAAGCGAAGTTAGGGCTGGGCTTATTGATATGTTCGGAAATGGGTTTCTGTGGTTTATGAACTGACGGTCTCAAATGGGAGTGAAGACCCTGTGTGAAGCGGGTGAAAAACATGGCAAGTTACGTGGCAAATGAATTGTATATATTGGTAAAGCATCATGCTAATTTTAGACGTCTGCCTGCGTGATCATTTGAGTGGTATTATCATTGCTGGCAGCCTTGCTGCTTTCAATGACTTGCTCAGTACAGTCTTAGCGATACCCCTTAGATGGAAGTAACCGTATACAGTGGGTGACTGCCATTCCACTCTTTCCCAATCATACATCTTGAACAAAGCCGCCAACCTCGTTCTTCTTCTTATCATCTCCCTCTGAGATACATGAAGCCTGCTTGTGGCAATGACTGAAGCAAGAATTCTCGTCCTCAAGTAAGGCTTTGCGACGTTTGCTGGCTACTTTAGTGTCCGACCCATTCAAGCAAATTTGCAGCTCAAACTCGATCACTCTCAGAAGTCTAGTGAAAAGCTTGAAGTTTGCCTTGCCAAGGTCCCACATGAGCTGCTCATCACTATCACAGATCCTCCTGGTGGTCGCTCTAAGTGTGGCACCATAGTTAGGCTTGATAGACCTCAGAACCATACCATGCACAATAATGAAGACGCAGAAGAATTGGAGGCCCTGGTATAGATCCCCGGTTGATGTCCACACTTTCGGAGTGATTGGGATGAAGTTCTTATCAGCCAATGAGAAACTCAGTGTCATGTCTTGAATGGTGTCCATGGTCTTGTCTTTGAGCGCTGCCAGGCGAATCTTGTGGCCGAATATGTAAACATCAACCAGGTTGTTGAGGTGTGATTGAGTATTTTCGATCGGCAATTCCTTCTTATAAAGCCAGTGGACGAAGAGGCCGACAGCGCCTGGGTTGTCATCAGGTAGGTACATGACTCCCTCGGTTCCCTCCTTGAAGCTTGAGCTGAAGGCCTTCTCAAAGTAATCCACGGAATGACATCAGCTTTTTGTGAACGAGGAATGCCTTCCGCTTTGCGCCAACATGGAGAGTGACTGTTTCTTCGCCCAAGCTGGAGGCGCTGGGTCAGTCATCTGAAGAAAATAAGATTGGCTACTGGCGGGTGGCTTACTCTCCCAAGATCACATTGTGGACTGTAGGNGAAGGTGAAGGTTTCAATCTGGTAATTTGTGAGGCTTCAGCCTGGGAGTAATGTCAGTCCAGTCCTGTCAGTAACTCGAGAAGATTGAGCTTACGGGAGTGTCTGGTTGCTGCTCCTCTTTGCCCTTAGCTTTGATGATTTGGTCAGAGACCTGGGGCATGTCGCGTCAGCTTTGCTCAAGTCACTTCGAATTCTTGGATCGGTCTTTACCTCTGCCGACATCTTGATTCCAAGGCAGGAGATGAGCTGGTGTCGTTGTTGAGGCCGACGATTGCAAATATCTTGGTGGTGGTGGGAAGAGCAATGCGCGTTGAAGAGAACTGAGGTGAGGTCGGCAAAAAAACGCGCTAGCACTGGATGAATGTGGAAGGCACTCGCCTCGAAGTGAGGTGAGGTCGTCCTCCGCAACTTACCTGATGACCTCAATTCAAGTCAAGAAGCGCGGATTGAAGAGTTCAGCCTATGCTTATTGCTCATAGATCTATGTTCACGGAAATCGTCATTCGTGGTTGATTGCTAAGTAATCTCTTCGTGGTCTCTTCTTTCGTGCTCTCTGCCAAAGACGAATGAGCTGCCTCTTCATTCTGCTATTAGTTCCATAGCTAAATATGAGGCTCTGGAAGTAAAATTTACTCTTGGCCTGACCCTGGACTCAGAATTGTTCGAGTCTTCGGCCTATTTGTCATTTACAAATTCCGCTTCTTCAGCTAGCAATTGCTTCGCACGACAATCCCAAGCGTCTTCATGGCAATGGAAGAAGCAGCGATTTGCCTTCGATGCCTCCCTTCTTGCTCGAGGATTCCAATAATTCTCACTCTTGAGACCAGCAGCCACTAGAAACTCTATCCGCAACATATATGAATGAAACAGGTCAAAGTTTTCTTAACACAGCTTCCACATCATTTCCGTATCTTCTTTTCTGACAGATACTCTCGTACGATCTTCAATCTCTCTGCCATGGTTCTCGACGAAAGAGTCCACCACTGCGTACAAGCAGAATTTCGTCAGGCCCTTGTATGGTGCGGCGCATCTGGCCATCTTCTCAAGAACTGGGAAGAGGATTGTGTCATCGAGCTTGAATTTCAGCGCCATGTCTTGAATGATGTTCATGACAGTATCTTTCAAAGGCGTCAAACATATCTTATCCAAGAAGATGTAGAGATCTGCTAGCTTGTGGAGATAACTTCGACTGTGCCCGGGCTCGATGATCGACCTGTATAGCCAGTTGACAAACAACGCGAATGCGCCGGGGCTGTCTTCGTCAAGGTACATGGTTCCCTAACCAGCAAGGTAAATCTATTCATGACAAGAAATTCTCAACCAAAGACGACTTGATGGCACCTGAAGGCTAAAGCGCGGCTGGAGAGTGCGACTTCTACCAGCAGGCACGGAACACACTGACCTGTTTTCCCTCCTGAAAGCCAGAATTGAACGCCTTTTCGAAGAAATCTGAAGTCCGACATAGCAGCTTCTTGTGAAGGACAAAGTCCTTGCGGTTTGGTCCGACATAGACAGTAACGAGTTCGTTGTCGAAGGAGCTACCAGGAGAATCAGCTGCGGAAATTCCACCTCGGGGTCTCCGGGGGAGCTAGACTTACTCTCCGATAAATCCTACACCAGGATTGGGGGTCGCTTTTGTAACCATCGAAGTCTCGGGCTGAAGATGGAATTAGCTGAGCCCAGCGAGTCGTGAAAGGATCAAGTAGATAGACATACGTTTGTGGACATCCCGACTGCTTTTCGTTATCTCGAAGTTCGAGTGTGATGCTCTCGATGTTCCATTGGAGGAGGACGGTGAGACAAACGCAACCACTTAAGTCGAAGATTCTAGGGCACAATGATGAATGCTTGGAAGGTTCTGTGCAGCATTCACTTGACCCGGGATCTGAAGTTGAGCCCGATAAAGCAGAATGCCAACATGTGATGTCAACAAATTGCTTGTTCAAAGCAGCTTAAAAATGTCACTCCATTGCCACACCTTAGAAGATCCAAAGATCAACAAGGAAATTCTACTTTTATATTCTTTCCTTTGCACATACATTCGCTCGGACCACTGAGTAGGTTCGACCATATCATACTCTTCAACTCAAGGTGATCGATATCATCAATCCGCCAGCGGATTTCAATTCTACGAAGCTGTCCTTTATGTCCCCACAATCTCAACGTCAAATCCACAGAAGAAAGCTTCTGACTAATCCTTTAACAGTTGCAAATCCAGATTCATTGCTGCATGTCTTCGATCCGATGACAAATGACTTTCCAACAACTTGATTCAAATTCCTTGCAGAATGCTCTCGAAGAATTTCTCTACATATGCGCTACATTATCGTGACTCTGTTCAGCATGTAACAATCCATTTCAGTGGAGTAGGATTACTTACACTGACATCAGCTTGAATGTAGTCTTGCAAGCCGAGCGCAAATCTTCCCGGAACTCGTTGCATCGATCCGTGGTCTTGAATTCCATACAAATTGATGGTCTTGCTGGATCACCATAGTTGGAACAATGAATGATTATTTGAGGACTGCTTCCAAGCTCACACGCAACTATTCTGTCAATGCCATTGACTAAAACTTCCAGAATGTTCTCGCCGAAGTCGTTGTGCAACCGAAGCGAACGATCTCGTGGAGAGAAAACAAACGTCCATGATGAGCTGCATTGCTTAGTGTTCCACTTGTCAATTCTGGTAGCTACTCGTGTAATTGGATACGATGTTTCTCCGGGGCTAGACTGAGCTCCGACACAAATTTTGTGAAAGTAGTGCAACCTTTCTTGCTGATGTCAAGAATGAAAGAATCGTTGGCAACATCGTCCCCTCATCTGCAGTATGATCCCTCGCGATAACTGTGGTATCGGCATCGACTTGGCGTTCTAGTCTCGTCTCGAATACGAGGATCGACAACTGTTTTATTGACAGGTCCTCTCATGTCACTGAATATTTTGTCCTGAAGGAGTCTGCAAATTGCCTTGTTTTCTCTTCCGATCTCCCACATGGTAGCGAAATCCTCGTCCCGAAAGGTCTTGTTCGATTGTAACTTGCCGCCGCATCCTTTGCTGTCCATTCTCGAAATGAAAGCATGGCACATGAGATGAATCAGGAAGAGAACCAAGCATCCAGTCTCGTTTGAAGTGTACTCGAAAACTTTGATGACCAGTTCCTTGGTAAACATGGGGTCGAGAAGATCGTGCTTCCTGGCAAGATCCTGAATTATATCCATGACTGTATCTTTGAGTGCGATATTGTAGAACTTATCGGCCATGATATAGAGATCATAGAGACTGTGCAGGTATGACTAGGTATGACCAGTAGGGACCTGCTTCCGGTAAACCCAGTCCACGTAAAGATCGAAGGCAGTGGGACTATCATCGGGAAGGTACATAACTCCATCGTTGGCCTCAGCAAAGCAGCTCATGAAGGCAGCTTTGGAGAATTCCAAAACAACGCACTCCACTGTCAGATCAAATTTCGCAGCAGTCTCTTGGATACGATCCATTGTTCGAACTTTTAGATTGGGCAGGCAAAGCTTGTCAGCCAGGAAGTAGAATTCGTAAAGATTCTGCAGATATTTCTTCGGTATACCCCTTCGAAACAACGCCTCGGTAGATCCAGTCGGCAAACAAAGAGACAGCACCTGGGCTATCTTCAGCCGAGTGATCTGTGCTACTTTTAACTTCCCGAAGATCTCCCGCGAATGCACTTTTGGAATAGTCGAAGGTCTTACAAATGGGTTTCTTGTGGACCCCGAGCCCCCTGCACTTTGGGCTAAAGAAGATGGTTACGAATCTGGGCTAGATTCTTGAAGAAGCTATGCCAGCCGAAATTTCACAAAGTCCGGACTACAGGTATGGTGACTAACGGGGCTAATTGAAACCCAAGCTTCATATCATTGGCATCAGTGGTAGACATGTCTAATCGAAAGATGACGCCGGCGCGGTGATGGTAACAACTGGATAAAAGGTTGTCAGCAAATAATCCCTGAGCTATACGGATATTTACAGATTAAGTGAACCCAGAGCCTTGGTGACGGTATCATTTGAAGATAATGAAGGTAAAAATTTACTACTGGTCTACGCCCAAGGCTTCGATGAAAGGCTTCCATAAATGTGAAAGCGAGAGAAAAGAGAGAAGCTCTTGGGCAGAGCAAGGCAGCTCAAAATCTCATGGAAAATTTCCAGCGCTGTAGATTGCTGTGCATTGTTGTCTGACATGAAACCCAGTGCGTGGTAACTCTGCTGCATATTCGAGTTTGTTGACATGCCAAGGATTTACACGAGGCCCAAACGCTTGAAATTCTGGACAGACACTTGATCAATTAGATAGATCAGCCAAACGCGCCTGCAAAGAGGTATGTTCTATTGCCTCGAATCAATCCGTATGTCTTAACTTTCACAGAACCTGATTAGTATCGACTTGGGGAGATCATCAAAAGCGAAGGGTGTTGCGTGCCGTCTGCAAATTGCTGCAGAGCTCAAGCATTGGGTAATTGTCTTGATCCATGATTCTGCACAAAAAGCACGATCTGTAGGTTTTCCATATCCGATTAAGAGCCACTGATTTGTCACGAGCACGTTCTATGATATGATGTTGAAAATTCATTGCATTGATGAGAACGGGCTATGCCAAATCAAATTCAAAAGCAGTGCTTATGACTCCCCATAAGAGAAAACCAACACCCTTGATGATAGGAGTAGCAGATTCAGGTCATTCCGTGTGCTAGTATTGTTGAGCACACCTTCTCAGAAATGTCATAGCAAGTATCTCTCCAGCCATTCAAACCCTCCCTGCCATTATCACGGAGTAGACCAGTAACGCTGAGGTAAAGCGCGAGGTCTTCAGTTTTCCTTGTCATGATCGCGAATGAAAGCTGGTGTCTTACTCTCCATGGAGTGACAAGCAACATCATCGGCATGCTCATGGTAGTAGCAGCGACCTTGATTGCCCATGCGCCATCTTGCTCGTGGGTCCGAGAGAGCCTTCACCCTAGCATAACCGATAGCCTCATAGAACAAGTACTTGAAGATCTCAGGATGACCATCAATCATACCATACACAGCTTGAAGCTCATGTTCGAAGGTTTCCTCCACCCGCTTCATGATATGGGTGTCATGGTCGTGGTCTGTCTTTCTCGACTCGGTCTTCAACAGGAGCGAGAAGGCGATGACGTCGATGCAGAAGAGTCTCAGATGGGGGCGCTTGGCGGTCTTGTCGAATACCATACGGACTAAGTCGGCTTTTGGCTCAAGGTTGTAGGTGCTGGAGACGTCCTGGATCTTGTCCATGACAGTGTCCTTCAGGGCGGTGGTTGGGAGACAGAGCTTGTCGGCAAATATCCACAGGTTGTAGAGGCCTTGAACGTAACTCTGACTGTGGCCGTCTGGAATCGCAGCTCGGTAGATCCACTGCACGTAGAGAGCAAAGCCAACTGGATGATCTTCTGGCAGCTTTAAGACTCCCCCAGCACCTTCCTTGAATGCGTTCTCCTGGAAAGCCTTGTCGAAGAAGGGGGCCGATGATCGGATGAGCTTCTTGTGAACTGAGAACTGCTTGCGCTTGGGACCAACGTAGATTGAGACGAGCTGGTGTCCGAGTCTCCTAGAGAACAATAAGTTTATGGACTCTCATCTTGAATGAACTCTACCTACTCTGCAGCTTCTCAAGAACAGCTGATAGAGGCATCTTGAACTTCCAACCTCGAAAGCTGTCTGTGTGTGGGTTGTGGTGCTCTGAGGAGTTGCGATTGGGAAGTCCTGGAGCAAGGAGAAGAAGTTGACTCGTGGACTAAGTCTTGCTCGCTTACGTTGTTAGTGGCGACATTCATGACAGACAAGTGAATTTCCGTCATAAAAGCTGAAGAATTCATCACAAAGAAAGGTTCATTCACTTTACAACAGCTCTTACTAGCTAACAACATTGAAGTCCGAAAGTCTTCTGCATCAGCTGAGCAGAAGGTGATAAAGCCCAAGTAGCCTATTTGTATTCGACAATGTCCTCATTCATGACAAAAAATTCGGTATTCAAGTTACCTCTTGTCTAAGCTTATGTAACTGAGAACCTTGTATACAAAGGATAGATGTAAAGTCAAAGCATCTCACAATCCGTCTCCTCGCTACCACTCGGCCTTCCCCACTTCTCCATCGCCTCCACAATACCGTCCAATTTCTTCTCCGGCTCAATTCCTTCATCCCGGGCTCCCTCCTTAATGACCGTATCACTATTCTCAACTGCCAAGCCCTCGAATGCACTTTCCAGTTGCACTAGATCGGCTTGCAACCTCGTCGCCGAGCACAAGCACTTCTCATTTCCGTTCCTCGGATCCACTTCACAGACACACAACTGAACTTCGACGTTGTCGCCAAACATCTGAACCGTGCCCGTAGTCCTTTTTTCGCCCAGAAGAAGTGAAAGTCCGCTCTTAGCGCGCTGCTCAGAATTGAAGGTCAATCTCAGAAATCTACCACTGATATTGTGCTTCTGGCGGACGTCTGCGTCTCTGGCTCTTTGGCTTGCATTGAGGTTATGCAGGGCAGAGAAAGCTATCTTCTGGATACTTTTTATGCGGGCGATGTGCTGGCGGAGATCCTGAATAGTTTTAGTGGTGGTCTCGAGTGCATAAGGATTTAGGGATCGTACTCCATCTGCCATTGAGAGGCCTCGCTCCAGTGCTTGGCCAGAGAGGATTATACTGTATTTAAGTCGTTTAGAATGCGAGTTTAATGCTGGTGGTTGGTGTGATGACGCCTTTTTGTTATCGGGGCGGTGGTCCTGCAGGTGATCATGTCAGTATTGATATTAAGGAGCCGAAGGTTGTGTACACAATTGGAGATCGTATGATATGGGCAAAGACTTCTGAGGATTGATTGACTTACGCTGCGGAGGGGTCTGCCTCTCCTTCTAGCGGCCTTGAGGTTGCGAACATTCTCACACACCATTTTGCTTAGCGGGTGTATCTGCTTGACCTTGGAATGCCAGGGACAGTGATCTATTTGATCAGATCAGTATTGAAACGCGGTGTTAAAGTCAGCGTAAGGTCACTTTCACGATGATATTTCAATGTATGTGTGAGGAGGAGAAACAATTGAAGTCCAGGAGCGGAGGGGTGCATTAAAAGAAGGTGCTGCCAGTTTAGACACCAATATCCAATGGGAAAATTGGTTCAGACTGGTTATTTGGATCTCGAAAATTTCCGGACATGCGTCACAAGGCTTTATGTGTTGTGTTGCACCCTTCTCTATTCCTGTTAACCATTAGTGTACCGTAGGTCCGAACGGGAGCGTATCTAGGACATTTGCGCTAAGGACGTCGCTTAGGCACTTGAGAACATTGCGAAATGCAATATAGATACTACTCCGTGCTGTCCGTTATACGGTCTATATCTCTAATGATGTGGATCCACTTCCGGTGACCAGGACTGACGTCGGTTTGAGGCTCGAATTCTGAGTGCTTCGAGGTGAGATTTTACTCTCAGCCAGTGACAAGTCTATAAAATTCGAGCAGGGACTGAACAGGATTACCACTTCAAATTGCTTTCACCAAAGATCCGGAGGGAAATGGCGTGATGAGACCCTTTCATATTGATCGGTGACTATTTTAATGCAAGCCCTCCAATCTCATACCCGAGTGATTGAAGCTCGACTGAAATGATGCAGCACACTTCTGTTCATGGAATGCGCAACTCCACTACCGAGTCCCGAGAAAACAGTCTGCTTCTCACGTCTCTCCAAAAATTGAGCTCTTGATGCCCTTGGTTGATGTAGGCTTGCAGGTCCCGTCCTCTATGTCCTTTAGACTGAGGATACGTCAACGAGGAAGTCTTCCGCTTCCATGCCATGGGCTTCGTCATCCGCCTCTCCTCTCAAGTGTTCGGCGCAATAGACCGCAGTATTGAGAAGAAGCTGATGTGGGAATGCCGACGGATGTTATGTGAAGAAGAAAGGGAAGAGCTCGGTCGCACACTGACGTATTGTAAGGGCACGAAGAGGGCTACCTTCCGCTGTACTCTCATAGATGTACTGAAAGGTTTCCTCATCCGGCTGATCGAACTTTGAGATACCGACTATGATTAACATGACGTTATTCTGTAGCTTTGGCATTCCGAGTCGATCTGCAAGAACCCAAAGTCGCGCAAGGTTCATATGCTCCTCGTACCAACAAACGTCTGTATCTATCGACCTTTTCAGCTAAATCGCCGAACTGCTCTGGGGATGTAAACTGGGAGATTTTTAGTTTCTGCATATAGAGCCACTGTACCAGAAGTTTGAAGGTTCCCGGAGTCGTGTCCTCGAGCCGGTATGTTTGAGTCTGTCCTTCAATGAAATTGCTGTTGAAAGCCGTGTTCAAGACCTTGGAGTGATAACATGCAAACTCTCGGCGGACGACGAACTTAGCTGGGTTTGGCTCAGGACCGATGAGGAAGGTGACGAACACGTCAGGGTGACTGTGCAAAGTCAGAAGGTTGGATAATGTTGGAAGTCTGGGTAGTCCATATCATCGTACCTGAAATCGGGAATGCGCTTATCCATGTTTTTCAGTCGCTCCTCTCTCTTTAATCTCTTCTCTTTTAGTTCCTTCCCTATGCCGACCAGTGACGTTCTGATAGGCAGTTACCGTGTGTCATGAAAGTTTGCTGAAGGTGGCGGTGTTGAAAAGATGATTTTCAATGGTGGATCTGACGCAACAGAAGTTTCCTATATTTTGCGAAGATCGAGCTGCTTGCTGTATTTCGCAGCCAGGCTTATGCAATATGGTGCCAGGTGAGAGCTCAGAACTGGAGGCTCTTGTCGTACGGACATGCTCGGTGGAAGATGCGAGGTGATGGTCAGCTAGAGCCAGACAAAAACCGTGGCATCTTGGGACAAGGTGAACTGCTGAATTTTGTCGACCCCAATTCGGAGATGAGGAGTTCTTACTATCTTTTAAGCCATAGGAGAATCCTATTGACCCTTGAGGCTGAATTGGCTGCAACTTGATAGCGGTGGCTAGTTCTCTCGAGCCTGCTGAGATTATTTGGGGACGTGTTCGACTCGCTAGCACGGTTCTCTGGGTGGGGATGTCGAATGGAACATATATATACAGAGCAAGGGCAGGATAAAGGTGGTGAAAGCAGAGTTGGCATTCAAGTGGTCAACCAGTTTTTAGGTGAATGAAGCATGCAATTTGAAGAAATCAATGTCAGATGAGGCGCACTACAATGAGGTGGGGTATGCTGTGGTCGAACCAATCTGACAGCACTGGAGAAGATTGGTCCCGACGGATCGCGACACGAATGATATGGTTTCCAGCAAGCATTCAATTGATTCAATTTGCAGCTAATGTCTCCAGATACGTACAGCTTTATCCTTGCCTCCACTTCCAACTTTCTGCCCGTCGGGACTCCAATCCACCGCATACACCTCATCTTGATGTCCAGGAAGATCTATCGAAATTGTCAGTGCCTTATACTCATGTGTACCATCATAGACGCGAGGTCGACTTACCTGCAGATAATTTCTGCGTCCGCATATCCCAGACCTTGAGTGTGGTGTCTTTGCTTCCTGTAACCAACAACCTTGAATCTGGACTGAACGCACATTGATAGACTGGCGCAACATGACCTCTCAAAGTGTTAATGAACTTCCCATCTCTTGCGTTCCAGAGTTTGGTGTGGTTATCGAATCCAGAAGAAGCGATCAACAGTCCATCAGGAGAAAATGTAACGTGGTTGACCTGTTTTTGGTGACCCAGCATTCTCGCTACTGGCTTGGTACCCTTCGCCGGTTCCCAAAGATACATTGTGAAGTCATCACTTGCAGAAACGAGTCTCTCTACAACCTCTCCCTGTATCGTAGCTGCCTTCAAGAACCTCTCTTTCGCCTTTGCAACTTTCTCCTCGTCCGAAGCAGGAATCTTGCCGGTATGATCATGGTATGCGGTTCTTATCACAAAATCGGTTGATAATGCCAGGTGATTTACCCAATGGGCATGAGCGTTCAGCGAGTGTGCCAGAGTTCCATCCTTAGCATTCCATACCTTTACCGTCTTATCGTGGGAGCCAGTATAGATATATCCAGTTGCGCCCCACCTCACACACGAGACAGATCCTTTGTGCCCACTCAGAACTAGCTCAATAGTCTGTTGATTGGCCGACCAGACTCTCACAGTAGCATCTTTTGATGCTGACGCCAAACGAGGCTCGCCTGGTTTCTGTGCGTGGTATGGTTCCCATGCCAGACTTGTCACCCATTTAGAATGGCCCTTCATTGGATTTCCGAGCTGCTTTCCTGTCTTGGGGTCCCACATCCGTACAGTGTTGTCCATGGATCCGGTCGCAATTCTCGACTCATCCGGGGACCAACTGACAGCCAAGACCCAGCTAGTATGTCCTTTCAATGTATGTACTGGTGTTCCTGTATCACAATCCCATATTCTTGCAGTATTATCTCCACTTCCTGATACCATTCTCGACGAGGATCTGGGGGAGAACTGAGTTGCTAGAATCGCTTCGCCATGACCTGGAATAGTCGAAGCACATCTCGAGACTGCCTGTACTCTGAATACGGCCTGTGGTGCTGCTGAGATATTCTGGACCTGTTCTGTGCTGATCAACCCAGGGTTTATGAGAGACTTCCATATGTTCGCTGGGAACGCTGTTGTGATTGGTTCGGAGGTTTTCTTGTCTGGGACTGGGAGGGTGAATCTATATGGGATCGTTTCCGAGGAATCCTTAATATCGTCAGTAGTTTCTAGAAGCAGCATCCATCCAGGCTCACATGTGCTAGCAGAGCGTTCAAAAGAAGCTCGAGATTTTTTGGGGTCGCATCTGCTACTGGCACGAGGACAGGCCCTTGACCAATAGCCAGCCCTGTCGTTTCGTCGAAGAATTGTATACGCAGACTGCCGGCATCACTGGGAACCTCCTCGATATCCTGCTGCTGCCTCGCTCTATCTGCGGCATCTGTTCTCTGCCTCTTACTCGGTGGAGGAAGTACTGTCGCCATGGTGGTAACAGATGTTCTCTTATAACAAATGGATCGTTAGTATGACAATATGTGCAGCCTTTGGAAGCTTCGTTTTGGTGACTGGATGTTAGAGATGGGCTTTGCGCGGGGTTGATGCAAGGCGCAGAGTTCTCAAAAATTATTTTGGAGAAATCTCAGCCTCGTGGCTTGGCTATGGCCCGTGCACCAGGCACGCTTCAGCCTTCCGTCCCATCTCAACCTTAGTCCGACTTTCCTCCAAACCTCCACCTACCCTTCGACATCCCGAGACTTCATTCTCAACTCGCAGAGAAGTCCTTCCGGCTTAATGCTGGAATGTTGATATACTTAAATCTGATTGATACATTGACTAACAATCCAGATCATTAACCACTGAATTCCAGTCCGACTCTACCAATATGCCGCCTCCTCCCACTCCAAGACCGGGGACTTCCCAGAGCTATGCATCTACATCCTACCAGCTTTCCGGGACAGTGTCAGCCTCACAGACCCCGTATGGATCTTCGCAGACACCTTCCAGACAACGCCCTAGCACTATTCGGCCCAGTTCAACTTACCCAAGCCGACCAGGCACTACGAGACCAAGCTCGACATACCCGAGTCGCCCCGGTACTGCTCGTCCATCAACCGGTCGACGATCAAGATCAAGAGGTGGATCTTCCTTTGGCGGCGGCGAGAGTCACCAGATCGTTTGTGCCATCAGCGAAGGCAGAGGCATCTCTCCAACTGTTGGACTTGCATTTGTGAACATCAACACAGGGGAAGCAGTCCTGAGCCAAATATGTGACAACCAATTCTATGCCAGAACCATCAACAAATTACACGTCTTTGACCCCACTGAGATCCTGATAGTTTCGACAAGTGGCCCACCAAATAAGAAGTCAAACATGTATTCCGTCGTTGAGGAAAATATCCTTGGCTCGAGAATCGTCACTGTTGACCGGAAGTACTGGTCAGAGTCAGCGGGACTTGACTATATACAGGATTTAGCCTTCGCGGAAGATATCGGAGCAATCAAAGTAGCAATTGGTGGAAATTACTTCGCAACTTGTTGCTTTGCCGCGGTAAGTGCAATTTGCGGAGTCGCTCTGTAACTCTCTGACTCCTCAAAACCAGGCTTTGAAGTATATCAACTTGAGCAAGTCTCTGTCTTTCGCATTCCATTCTCTTCGTATCAGATTCCAGCCCTCTGAAGGGTCCATGATGATTGATCTTGCCACAATACAGTCCATGGAGCTCATACAGAACCTACACAATGCAAAATCCAAAGCATGCCTCTTGGGTATCATGAATCAGACATTGACACCCATGGGATTACGACTTCTCAGGCTCAACATCTTACAGCCTTCTACTCAAGCCAGTGTTCTTGAACAACGTTACGATGCCGTTGGGGAGCTCTCGACCAAAGAGAATATGTTCTCTCAGATTCGAGAAGGTCAGCTCACCCTGGCTCTGTCCCGTATCCGACGTTTGCTAACCAGTAAAATAGCTCTTCGTCCTCTCCATGACATCGAACAACTACTCAGCAGTGTATTTTGTGTCTTGAATAGTACCCTTTCCTGTTCAGTGACTAATGTTCCCAGCTGATCATCATTCCCAATCAACCCGATCTTCAACACTCGGAGCAATCTATCAATAGGATTTTGATGCTCAAGAGCTTCGCACAATCTGTTCTTCCCTTATTCGAAGGACTTGCAGGTGCTCGCTCCCAATTGCTTTGTGAAATTCGGGACAATTTTGAGCCTAGTCATCTTCGTCGGACGACGGAGCTCATCAAGACCGTCATCAATGACGACGTCACGTATCAAAGGACTCCTCTTGACTTACGGAATCAAAGAACTTATGCTGTGAAGGTACTCTTGACTTTCACCCATCTCCACACATACTGAATTGCCAATAGTCAGGAGTCAGTGGTCTCCTTGATGTTGCTCGACAGACTTTCAAGGAGATCACTGAGGATGTGCATCAACATGTCACAGAGATAAATCGTATTCTACTTCCAAAGTTATGTCGAGGTGTCACACTGCTGATTGACTTACAGAACGCTTTGACATTGTTGCAGAAACTCGATATGACAATGCTCGTCGCTATTTTCTTCAACTATCCGAGAGCGACTTTGAGGGTCGGACTATCCCAGACATTCTCATCAATCGATATCGAAAGAAAGGTAAGATGGAGTGTCAGACTTTAGAGCTTGTGAAGATGAATGCAAGAATCGAAGGGTCTCACCAAGAAGTAATTTTGATGAGTGATCAGACCATCCAGCAATTGATCGACGACATCCGGGGAGAGATTCCGGTACTTTTCCGTGTTTGTGAGAGTATCGCTCTGCTGGATATGATCGCTTCGCTCGCACATCTTGCTACCACCAACGAGCAACAGACTGAATATACACGGCCGCAGATTACGGACTGCATCGCCATTTCAGCTGGACGGCATCCTATTCGAGAACGGGTAGGCTGTCACCGTCAATTCTGTATCCATGGACTTGCTGACCATTGATACATATAGGTCCACAAGGAAAAGTTTATTCCGAATGATGCCTACGCGAGTGAACAAACACGATTCCAGATCGTAACTGGCTGCAACATGAGTGGAAAGAGTACCTACATTCGCTCTATTGCCCTCATGTGTGTGATGGCTCAGGTCGGGAGCTTTGTGCCAGCCGAATCTGCCACCTTTCCACTGATAACTCAGCTCTTCGCCCGAGTTTCTATGGATGATTGTATCGAAGCCAATGTGTCAACCTTCGCCTCGGAAATGAGGGAGACTGCCTTCATCTTGAGGTCAGTCGTCGTAATTGGGCTGTCGAGCTGCACTAACGTTCGATACTCAGAAATATCGATAGAAGTAGTCTCGCGATTATCGATGAGCTCGGCCGCGGTACTAGCAGTCGAGACGGGCTTGCAATATCTCTGAGTATTGCGGAGGCTTTGGTGGCTAGCGGGGCCTTCATCTTCTTCGCAACTCACTTTCGGGAGCTCGGTATGCAATGCAACCTTCATGTCTTTATTTGCTGATTGGATGCAGCTCAAATCCTGCAGAACAAGGAGGGGGCTGTCAACATGCACCTTGAAGTTGACTTTGGACAAGAAAATACAATGGCAATGCTCTATAAAGTGCGGAATGGTTACGTTCAGGAGCAACACTATGGCTTGGCCATAGCCCGTGTCGTAGATCTTCCTCCGCAGGTATTACAGGTAGCGGAGCAAGTGTCACGCGCGCTCGAAGCGCAAGCAGCGGCCAAGAAACAGTCATCGAAGTCCCTGGCCTTGGCGAAGAGGCGGAAACTGGTGAAGAGTCTCAAGGAACAGCTGGAGCAGGCTGCAAAGGGTTCAATGGACGACAAAGCACTGACAAGCTGGCTTGTCGGACTTCAAACTGAATTTGTCCTGCGCATGGATGCTATTGATACCCAAATTGCGGACAGTGATGCCGAAGGGGATGGCTCATCTGAAGTTGGTGTGGCTGGGGATGATGGCTCGGATGATGATGAGGAGCGGAGACGAAGATGAAGATGATGTAAGCGTGCGGTAAGTGGAGTATGGGTGGGTTTCAATTCCTTGCTTTCTACTGCCAAATATGTATGTAGCTTCTTCCGTGCTCCACGGCTGATTGAGTGTCTTGCTGGTGTAACATTGCAAAGACCTATGCATACTTGCGCCATTTGCAATCTACAACTTCGTCAAAAATCTGGAAGGGTCGCAAATACCACAACGAGCGGGATGTTTTCGGAAGGCTGTGTGGTAGAGAAGCCTCTAAATGATGGTGGACCAAGATGACATGTCTGGATGTCCCAAACAGTGAAATAACAAGCTGCTATTTCAGTGAACAAGGTGTCTTTCCGCAGCAGACTCCGGCATTTGTGACTTTATCTGTCATTCTGACTTTCTTAGCGTCCATAAGACATGAAGTGCTACAGAACCTCCTTCCACTCCAATCCATCAATCACAAGAAGAGTCTGGGGTCCAAGACAGCCGTCATCGACGGTCTCTTCGGATCTTCGACATGCTCAACAACGGAAACGAAGCATGCGACACCACAGCAATATGAACATCCTTTCCCTCCTCGACAGATTGCAATCCATACCAATCCCACAACTCTTTCATCCCAGACTTGGAATCTGGATCGATGGCCCGGCCACTAGCGAGATACCCCAGATCCTTGAGCATGCGAGTTGTTTTCTCGGCTCGGGCATCCGTCATATAGCTACCGCTGTTCCAAGTTCGACTCCCAGCCCGGCTCCAACATATCACTCCTAATTGAACCTCCTAGCTCTCCTACCTCCTCCAAAGCAAGCGATATTTCCGATCCAGTACTATTTGGCCCATTTCCCAGCTCTCTTAACTCAGGCACAGCGATTGGTCGGATACCTGCGCGGATGGCTGGCTCGAGCGCGAGGATGGTGGTTTGCAGAGTTCGACGTAAGGACGAGGTGATGATGTGTGTTAGCTTTTGATGGTAAAGGAAGCGGTGGAGGAGATCAATAGCTTCATTTTCGCCGTGACCTGTGAGGAGAGGGTCAAGGAAGGCTTTTTTGAGGATTTTCTCGGAGTAAGTGACGGTTTGGGAGTCGTAATTGTGCTGTGCCTGTGGGGACTCTGGTCATTCCTTCACGTTGGACATGGAGAGAGGCGGGCTGGAATCTTTGTGGTCGGCACGTAGTGGACCGATGCTATGAAGGCAGATTGAATACTTACTTGTGCATGTCGAATCAGGTGGACGTAGACCCTGGTCTGTACCTTGGGTTCTGAAGTTGGGACCGCCATGGTTGCAACTCGGTTTTGGAATCGCGAACAGCTACTGTTGATGTCTTACTGGGATCTCCTTGCTAGAGCAAGTTCTATTGTAGTGGAAGCTCGTGAAGAAGCATAAAGGTTAGAGGTTATGCGCGTGATGTCGAAGATCAAAGCCTCGAAGGTGAATTCAAACCAGGACGCGTCCAAGCGCAGCTCCATATTCCCATTCACTTCTTGACTGCTAAGCGTACAAACAAAAATCATGTGAGACTAGGCCATATAACCTTCACTTCAAGGTCAGTGGGTCTGGTTACGACTAGAGGCAGCGCGGAACCGTTGACGGGATAGCCCGCTTAGCGCTCCTTTAATTAAGCGAGCTGGAGAAAACAAAGGACCAAGCCAGCATGTTACTTCCCCGAAACTCAGATTGGAAGTATCTCAACGTGATTATCCATCGAATCATCTTTTGGTACACAGGTGTAATACCCGCCATATCAATGATGAGGTTTTGTGCTCAGAGGAACTCGATGTCCTTGCGCTTTCCTCCAAATGCTTATGGGGACTTCCTGGGAAGGCCGGATTGCCTAGTGCATCATTTCGTGCAATTTAGCACACCACAACAATAACAGATCTGGTGCGATATAGTGGCTCGCTAGTTGTCCACCGGCGCCATGCCATCGTAACCCTATCGTAGCTACCCGCACAACTTCGTAAGAAAGGAATTTGTGATGTCAAGTTCATTCTTTCCACAGTACTGCCATCGTACTTATCCAATCTCACCACTACCTCAGCAAATAATCTTGGCAAACCTGCTTTCTCAGTATACCATGTAGTTTGAATCATTGAGATGTCGTCCAACCGTATGATGACCTTCCGGGTCCCCGTTGAAGGCTACCCACGCCAAGTCTACATAGTTTCTCCAAGACTCCTCAGGATGTTCTTCGAAGATGCGAAGGATGTCTTCGATGAGAACGGAGTTGCACCAGATGGGAGAATAGTCGCCGGAGTGACAGCCTCATACCCTGATGTCCGATTAGCATGGAGAAGCTTCTTTCAGTACATTCACAGCGGCAACTTCACCATACCCGACCTCGTCCCCACCGCAACAGGCCAAGGTGCTAGCACAAGCTATGCAAATCTCTGACGCATAGAAGATGAGCTGCTCCAAGCTTATGATCTGGCAAGTCGCTACGATATAGTGGATCACAAGAATAAGATCATGGACAGGCTGTACGAATTGGGATATTTGGGGCAATACCCTTGTCCTGGCGCAATGGCACATATTCTCCGTCGGTTAGACTTAGATCTATGCTGAGTGCGAATTTTATGAACGATACTCCCCAATTCGGATGCCGCAATTGCATATGCACTGGGGCCCTTGCGCATTTCATGAGCATGATGATGAGGAGGAGTGTTATTTGGAAGATGGATACCGGCCTTGGCGTCAAGTAGAAGATCAAGCGAGTTCCGAAAATGAGTGGAAACGGAGGATCGAGGCACCCAGACGGATGATTACTTGGCAAGTAACTCAAGCGAGCTTAGTTCACATGCGATGGGAGAAGATAGTGAGATGCAGATGGATGAGTAAATGGACGGAGACGAGAGTTATAAGGCGGATATCAGATCAGATGTGGCAGAAGTCAGTTCTGACGATTCGGAGGAGGATGTTCCTGCTGTGATGAGGAAGAAGTGCCAGTGTAGAGAGAATCAGATGAGACATATTGCACATAGATGTCGATAGAGAAATGCAAGAAACAATAGATCGCTAATAAAGAAGAAGGAATACCATGAGTCTCATGAAGGGAGAGACGAAGGACAGCAGACTTGGGAAGGATCAAAATGAAGGAAAACGCTCTGTAATTCTTCCAGGGAAGGTGAGCTATCAGGTTATGCCCATTTCGCAGTTGGAAGACTTGATGGTCATCGTGATATAAACTCTGTAGATTAGTAACGCTGACAGATTTTCGCTAACCCAGCTCCCGAGTTGCCTCCCGCTTGCATCGACCCATAACAAGTGCCAGTATCCCAGCCTCTCAAATAGGTGATAGATGTCTGATTTCATGACCAGGAGGATAAACTTTCCGAAGAAAGATCTAGCAGGTCAGATCTCAGACGTAAAAGTCTTCTTTGTCGAAGGAGGACATTGTGTATTCGTTCTTGGGGAACAGGTTGTCTTAGAGATCCACCAACATATCATCTGGCAGCCACTTATTATGCCGCCTGACAGAGTCTGGCTCACAATAATGTAGTAATTGTTGACAACGTATTGGTGGAGTAGACTATGTTCACTTGTCTTGGCGTATATGTACTTGTAAGTGCCGTAAGGGACGTATTCTTCGTGATGATCAACGATGCTGTTCATGGCGTCTATATCAGCATTTTGAAGACTTGGCATTTCGAATTTGTCGGCCAAGATCCAAAGCTCGGCCGGAATTTGGTCAGTTTCATCGTTTCATGCTTATCAAAGGTGAGTATGGGATGAGAATTCACCAATTGCATGTCCTGAGCGCAGTCCTTGGACTCTGGTCTGTTATCCACCTTGTAGGCAGGATTATGGTGCAGTAAGTTGAAACTTCGAGAGTACAACCACTGCATCATGAACTTGAAGGCGCCTACACTTGTATCCTCGAGACGATATGTCTGCGAGAAGCCTTCGAGGAACTGGCTGCTGAATGCAGCTTCGAATACTTCCGAATGGTGGCAGATAACCTCTTTGTGAACGAGAAATTCGGTGGTTTGCCCTTCGGGACCGATGATGAACGTGACGAGAGCTTTTGCATCTCTATGGCATTGTCAGCTCTGATAAGCAAGCTCCCTGGCTGAAGTCGCTCGAGATCTGGGCGCCAAGGAAGTACAGGGTATGGACTGGTGAAGGTGATGGTAAGACGTACGAGAATGAAGCTAAACTGGGCTTGAACTTCTTTCTTGTTGGATCTTCACAGCGGGTCTTCGTTGGATTGTCTGCTGCTGAAGGTGACATGATGATTGCTCTAAAGATCTGTTGCGAGCTGTGTCGACTAGCACTCTGTTATGCCAGGTCGTGGTGAGAATGACTTACACAGAGACTTAGGAGCTCTTGGAGGTGTTGTACGAGACCGAGTTTGAAGTCGGTAATGGTGGATTTTGAAGAAGTCGCGATTTGCCAAGTGTTGAACAAGGTAGGCAATCCGTGAGATAATATTCACCTGTACTTAGAGAAAACACGGAATTCACTATCAGGTACAAGCACAGAGATACGGACACAGACCGCTTTTAGAGATTGATCGTTGGATGCTAGATGGGTTTCAAACACGAGATAGGCGCTGCTTCGTCACTCTGGCAGAAAATTTCCAGCAGCTAAAACTTGACAGGCAGCAAAGTGCCTGACTCCATGGAGAATTCAAGAATTATGTGGTATTCAGCTTGAAAAGAAACCCGCAATGCATAAAATATAGCAGAATAGCATCCAGGAGACCCAAATTCAATCCTTCGCCAACCAATCGCCACCTGATCACCATCTATATCCAGTTTGTGAGAACAGCTTGTGGTATCGGCGAGCTGCAGATTTCGTGATCAGTCCGTGCCAGTGTCAACATAATAGTCAAAATGAGAAAAGATAATGTCGAATTCTGTTTGCTCTGCCCCAAAAACAAAACACCTCTTCGCAATATCGACACACAATTCCGTAGGATATGGATTGATTGTACTGGACTAGAACACACTGAGACCGCTGAACCCTGCTTTCACACAGTTATCGATGATGTGTCGTCGGAGCGCACTGCCAATAGTGGTGTTTTGATAGATATACTTGTAAGTGACCCACGGATACGTACGAGTTACCTCCTGGATTCTTCCCATGCTGAGTATGACGTGATTTTGAAGAGCAGGAATCGCGAACTTGTCTGCGAGCACCCACAGCTCTGCTAGGCTCATGAATTGAGCCTTGACCTTGGTTGCGTCCACGTCGGCACGTCTAAAATTCTTATAAGTGTCGTATAATAGTGTGAGTTCCTGAGAATACATCCATTTCATGAGGAGTCGAATAAGAACTCGGGGTCGGCTCTTGAAGCCGGTCATTTGAGTTCGTCCACAGATCATCCTGGGTACAGAAGTGATGTGAGAGACCAAATCAGAACTTACGAGAAGGGTGTCTCCGGTGTCTTGACCTTCTTGCTTGCAGGTAGTGTGTCTGATTCTCGACGAGAGTTCCTCGCCTCCACAGAAGATGAAGTAGTTGCCATGGTATGTGCTCGTACACAGTGTAATTCAATGGGACAAGCACATTCGCACTGATAAAAATGTTCTTGGGTCCTGAGTGTCTCGTCTTTGGGCCTCGACAAGTCAGAATTACAAGTTGGGATCTTCAAATGGATTCCGGGGGTTTGATAAGTTAGGGAGAGATACTAATAAGGTACAGAAAAAACATATTAGTCGACTAACCACACAGGAAGCGAATTCTAGATGGTGTAGCGAGCCTGTGAAGAGATCAAACATTGGGACTGTCTTTGAGACTCAATTCGCTTAAAAAGCCACAGTTGCTAGCTTTGCCAAAGTCATGCCCCCGTGATAATTGGTAACTTCTAGTCGACCATAGCTTTCACGAGTTTGCCCCAAGAAACATAAGAAAAATCAGCAGCCACTTACACCGAGCACTGCATTCCTCCAAGCAAAGGCAAAGTACGAGATTCTCAAAGAGACCGAAATTCCAGCAGACCATATGAGAAATGAATGGTCGATTGACTGAATAGATCATAAGCTCATCATTTCATTTATATCGCTCAAATGCTCAAGCTCCGCTCAAAATATACACAAGAAAAGGCAACACGACAAAAGGGTATCAAGTCTCCTCTCACACATCTCACTTCAAGTTTATAACACCATCCCGGCTCCCAGAACGACCGCCAATCCCAACACCCCGGCCATCCAAGCACCATCTCTCCTGGCCGCACTCGTGACTCCACTCTCAACCGTATCAGTCTCCTTCCCCTTATCTTGCTTCAAGACATTATCTTTGAAGAACTGATTCTTGTTTCCGACGACGTTACCAGGTGGGTAGTATTCGCATACGACGTAGAAACCTGGTGTATCTGTTGGACTTGTCAGCTTGAGATCTCACATCGTTTTCTTCATCCAGATCTTCAGTTCCGCCTCTCCACAACCCCTCCACAAATCAGTCCAAAGACCAATCCTCCACATTCAATTCTTCCGTCCTGCATCCATCCTCACCGGTCCCTTCCCCGTCCCCGCAGAATTCTCAAAATGAAGAGATAAGATTGTAAACATACCATTCTCCCCCTGACAACTCTCAACCGCACACCCCACACTCGTCGTATTCCCCCAAACCAACTGCGTGAAATGCCCCGTCTTCTCACTAAACCCCGTCGGCTTCTTAAAGTTATAATCCGTGCGCTCCAATCCCCACGCATCGACACTAGCCGTAGCATTGGCGTATCCTGCTGCGAGGTTCTCGCCTGTTGGTCCGCCCTGTGAGCGTTCCTTGTTAGCTGCGGAGTTCCTGATTATATGTTTTTTTTAATAGACGAATACTTACACTATGCTCAAACCTACACCCCTCAGCCCAATCCGCTGCGAATTCCGCACTCGTCTCGTTCCATACTAGATCTTCTACTCCATGCTCGTCTCGATAGAAATTATGCGCCGTCAACATATCTTGCTGGAAGGTTTCCGCATCGGTGTATGATGGTGATGTGGGTGATGGGGCGGAGGACGCGGTGACTGTTACGACTGGTGTGGAGAGCGCGACGGAGAGGAGGGCGGATATGATGGGGAGGTATTTGAGGGACATGATGGTTGTTTGGTGGTGGTGGTGAGTTGTGCGGGAGATTTGTAGAGTCTGAAGATAGGAGAGAGGTTTTTCGAGGAAAAGGGAATATGTGAGTTGAAGATATAGAAGTAATGGTAATAGGAATAGAAACAAAATCAGACGCGGCTGGATAAACACCACTCTTTGTACTTCCCGTCCCCTCCACTCCTCATCCTCATCTCGTACATATCAAGCTCCAATCCTTGCACTTACATCTGGACCCTGGACTAACACACCAACTAACCCACCTCCACAAACCTAATTTCCTCAGATGACTACCTGCTCACAGTACCAAGAAAGAGATCTTGGATGAACAACCCCTCGCGATTGGTCTAACCCACATTCTTCTGGCTCCCGCTTGGAAGCCTGCAAGTCTGCCGTTCATCGAGTCAACGGTTCATCACGCTTGCGCATCCATCAGGCCAAACAAGTTCAAACCAAGGTCCTGGAACACCACTAGCTCAGGAAAATCGGGCTTGACTTTCCGAACAGCAGGAGGGCCCATCAACGCGTCCAACTCATTTCATTTCATTTCCTTCCTTTGTATTTTTGTCAGGCTGATGGAAGTCGTGCATTTGTTCGGACCGTATTTCGTTTCCAACTTTCTCATCTCTTAAAGCTTGGTTGGATGACGATGTTTCTCGCTGCACCGTGCATCGTCGCTGTTGTCCACGCGGGATGACGTCTGTGGTTGCAGGGGATGCTTGTGGCTGGGCTGTTATCCCTGTTTAGGGCTAACTGGAGCGAAGCAGCAGTCAATATTTTTTTGGGTGGGAATGAAGAGAGGAGATTAGTCAGCCACACAGGATAACAGGAAGGAAGAACAGTCTATGGAACGGACGGAACGAAGAGTGGTTGAGAAAGAAAGCCCGAAGGGAAATATATTTGTGCTGTACTTGTATTTATAGACGAGTAATATTCGGATGAAGGCAGAGTCGTGCTAAGTTAGAGAGGAGTATATCTATATTTATGCAAATACAAGCATAATCTGCATTTAGAACGAAGTTTATTTCTGGCGAGGAGTATACCCAGAGGGATCAAAGTTCCTCACCCAATCGTTCATTTTCGTTCATTCATTCTCCCTCGGAGTAAAAAAAGCCAAGCTACACTTTCCGTTGCCAGCCAATGATCTTCGTTTGCTCTCCCTTCACCCTTTTCGAGAAGCTCTTTCATATGCTTGCTCATTTCATCAAAGCATACCCTGATATCATACCGCACCAATAACATATCATATCGTATGCTTCCTGAGATATCCCATCATTCCTGTCCTCTGAATACCCATTGTTACGCCCTTGCTATGCTGCATCACCCCATCAAATACTTCGGAACCAAGGAAACACCAAAGATAGCGGACATGTAGACGAGCGCCGACAGCGCCCGGGAAATATTTTGCTGATTGGAGAAGAGCAAGCCAATACACCGTATCGCAGGAACGAACTCATGCAATCATCGCGAGCTTTTGTAGGACCGTAAGAACACCTGTTTCACATTAGTTCCAACCCCGCTCTGAACCTTTCTTCTAGGAAAGACATACCAGTAACTCCCTGCGTGAGCGTGCACCCGGCCTCTGTGTTCCTACTTCCCAGACTAACAGTGGTGACATTCTTGACTGTTCCATCGCGACCAAGCTCGTTGGCCCAGCGGAAGATAACTTCATCATCACGACCATCACCAGCTACCATGAGGAAGTCAACGGGTGATTCGTGGTCGAGGTTTGGTGCCATATTCTTCTTGAGACCGGCGAAGATTTGCATGGCTGCAGTACCCTTGGACCAATCTATTGGCTCGACGATAACGGCACCTATGGAGGTCAGTATGGAATGAGACGGGGAAGTGGTGAGACAAACCTTCAATCGGGATGGCTCGAACTCTCTGCTCTTCACATGCATCGTTGATGTGACTGGCACAATCACCGGCTTGACGACTTGCGCTCTCTTGATCCTCACAGCTCTTGTAGTGGAAAATGAGACTGCAGTGTCTTGGTTCGATCCACGATCCGGGAGTACGTTCTTGATAATAATGCATGATACCTTCGACAGACTCCTTCCAGGCACGCATCTTTTCGGGATCAGCCATCTCGACCCACTTAGACATACCGAACTCCTTGAGGAAGCACCCATTCTCTGCGATCAATCCTAGATTTGGTACACGCTTGAACAGTCTGTCGAGCTCTTCAGGTTGACGACCTGACATGACGTAAACGGTATTGCGTTCATCCTGTAGAATGTCGTTCAGCACGTCGAGGGTACGTTGAGGACTGGTAAGAATGATGTCGTTAGGTGAGCCCCATGAAGCAAGAGTTCCCTCGTAATCAAGAATGAACAATCTTCGTTCCGACTGTTGATACTGTCGCCCAAGCTGGTTGATGGAGAGGCGAGGCACAGAAGTAGTATCTCGACGATGTTGTTCATCGTAGACCTTATCAAGTCTCGTCAGGAAAGCCGTAAACCAATGCTCTGCTGTGTGATGCATGACAGCCTGATATAATTTGTCCCATCGAGCCTTCTTCTCGTCATCCTCCATCTCTAGAGCTTGCTTGATGGCCTCGGCACATTGTCGATAGTCCCAAGGGTTCACAGAAAGCTCGTTACCACCAAAGACCGATGCACTTCCAGTAAACTCACTCAAGATGAGAGAGCCGTTCTTATTGTGTCCCTTAAACTTGCCATCTTGGCAGAAAAGATATTCGTGAGAAGTCAAGTTCATTCCCTCACGTTGACTCGCAATCATCAAGGCATCAGCGACCGTTAGTAGCGCCAAGTATTGCGGATAGCTGATGTCTTGCTTGAGATAAACCAGGGGTTGATAGGCAAGGTTTGCCCACGATGAGTTGACTCTGGTGACGATATCCGAGACAGTGGCATCGAGCTCAGCTTGTTCAGTTGTTGAAGTTGCGACCTGGATCATAACCACATTGTCTCTCCACTCTGGATACTTGTTCAAGAACAGCTCGTAAGCCAGTAACTTTTGTCGAACACCTCTCACGTGATCCAATTTGTCTCTTGCAACGATCAACTTCTTGCCACGATATCGGTCCTGCATGGTCTTCAGCCACTCGGCAACATCCGGATCGGCACGGTTCATATCTAATGCGACTGGGTCAATGCCGATGGCAAGATTGATTACATCGACAAAACGATCCTCAAGTTGAACACCATCGTTCGTGGCCTCAACACAAAGCAGCCTGCTGCATGTTTGGAGGAAATGGCGTGCGTACTCATGAATCTGGAAACCAATGAGGTTTGCACCTAGCATACCTTCCAGGAGCTCCTTTCGTACTGCCAAGCATCGGAAAACTTCTGAGGACGGGAAAGCAACATGGAGGAAGAATCCAATTTTCGCATCTGGGAGCTTCTTTCGTACCATGGATGGCACTAACAAGAGATGGTAGTCGTGAACCCAGATGATGTCCCCACGCTTCCAGTTCTTGATAATCTTGTCGGCAAAGGCCTGATTGACCGCAACGTAGTATATCCAAGAGTGGTCCTCGTATGCTTTGCTCTTGGGATTATCAGGGATCTGATAATGAAAGACTGGCCAGAGGATTTGCTTGCAGTAATGCGTGTAATGTCCATCGAAGTCGCTGTCCTTGCAGAATACGGTCAAAGAATCGTACTCAGTAGCCAATCGATCCTCAATATCTTGCTTCTGTTGGGTATCCTCGAGAGCGTCCGTAGGCATTCCAAGTGTTCCTACCCAGATCTTGTCATGTAGCTTCCCATTTCGCACAGCAGCTTGAACGGCATTTCGAAGCCCACCATTACCTTGGTCTGCGGGTACCACAGTCCAATCGGCATGGGCAAAGACTCTGTCATGACTATCGCTTCTTCCAAGTTGTGGTTGCTTGACACCAGCTCGCCCAAGAACACTAGCCTTCGCAACAGTCTTATTGTGCTTCAAGATATCGGCTGGAGGTGGAGAGCTAGCTCTTGATCGAGGTTGGGTGAAAAGCCGTCCAGCGACAGAACCCCAAGCAGGCGAATGTGGATCGCTGGGAGCAATTATAGAGCGGTGGTTCTCTTGCTTCGGGAAATGCCCTCGCAAATCTCGGTTCTCACTTGAGGCAAAGAAGCCATCGTTATCCGCGTCTACAGTCGGTGTCTGTGGAGGGGTAAGATCTCGCTGTTGAGCGAACAGACTGGGCTTGCCAGAGGTGTCAATTCGTGTTGTCGTTCGTCTGGGAGGGGAGGGTCGACCTCTTGAAGGGTTGGTTGGGAGTGTGAAGTTGATAGTATTGGGGAGAAATCTGTTTGAAAGATTGTTAGAGCTCTGCAAGACATGGTCTGACAGATAATAGGTGGAGACAGCTGTGCACTGAAGCTGCATTGGGATTTTGAAAATGGATCACAAGCTCTCCCCGCAATCTGAAAAGGGCGGGGGAAAAGCTGCGGGCAGACCAAGCATTTGGAGCGTGGGTATTGAAGCTCTGGGATTGTACTTACAGAGAAACCACAAAGACGGTCATTTTAACAGCTTGCGCGGGAGCTCAAGGCCAGCTCGCAGTATGAAGGGAGAAACAGAGAAACTTGTGTTGAGACCTCCAAATTGCGCGATCATGGACTTCGAATGGCAGTCTTGAGGGGTGTCAATGGAGGGGAAGAGCGCTGACACTGAACGGGAGGAGAGAGGTGGGCTGATGTTGGCTGAGAATGGCTGTTCGAAGATGCGGTACACGATAGGATAGCGAAAGCTCTAGAAGCCGGGTAAGCTTGCGAAGACGACGCCGGGAGGACGTTTCCGTTTGAAGCAATCCGAGAGAATAGGATCCTAGAAGTTCTTGGAAAGCCTGTGAGCTTTTGAAGCGGCTTGAGGTCTAGAAATTTCTCGAACTCGAAGTGGAGGTGGATGCGGCTGTGTTGAAGTATTTTCGAGGGTGCGGTGGTGTGATGTTGAGAAGGTTACACATAGATAGTCAGTCATCTGTCTGTGATGTTCAGCACGCTTCGCGGATGTCCTTGTTCGGGACAGAATGAGGTAACAAAAATTATCAGCAGTCGCATTGTCCGGAGAGGAGAGCAGGGCAGTTATTTGCCCATACGTCAGGCACATGAAAAATGTGACTGGGATGAGATGCAGGTTTTGGAGGGTGGGCCAAAGCACAGCGGCAGAAAACAGATCCCTGGCGAAGGACAGGAGCAGACCAAACGCAGACGCAAGAGAGGCCAGACCACGCCCAAGATGTTCAAGAGGCCTGGGCCCACAGCCAGCCCAGTGCGCTCTTACTGGCAGGATATTTTACTGATTAGTGCTGGCTAAAAGCAAGATGGTAAGACTGTAAGACCCAGCACGAGGCATTTTTAGCAGGTAGGAGCCCTGCAGCTGTCAGAATTGGTACGATGCAAAGGGAGTGCGACTCCAGAGGGCATGCGTAATGATGATAATGAGATGACGCGAGTAACAGTGCGGAAGAAGCCGGAATGAATTGTATGCTGAGACGGGAAGGAAGGGACAAGGGAACAAGAGAACAAACAAAAGAACAGAGGTTGAATGGGATGGAACGGGGTGGGATGGGAAGGAAGGGTTGGATGGATAGAAGGGAAGAAGTCCGAGGGCTTTGTTTTGGTTGGGATAGCCATCTCGCTCGGTAAGGTACGAGGAGACAAGGAGGGAGGAGGGATCTGAGGGAAGAAAGCGAAGACAGGCCGAGCAAAAACAAAATGCGCAAGTTAATGGTGCCCAAAGTCTATGTTTGGGTTTGGCTGCTTGGAGCACGCGCATAACTTATCATCACATCCAGGAAGGAGTGCATGGCAAAGCAAGTACTTGTACAAGTATATCGCTCATACTGTTTGATTAAGCGAGTTGCTACTGGCAATACTGCAAGTGTGCCAAAAACCTGGAAGTTTCAACTGCCTTGTGAAGTTAGTTAGCAATACTGTAATGCTTTTACAGGTTCCCCCAATTGTCCGTTCCAGACTTCTCGGGTACTGTAAGCCTGAAACGATCAGCCCTGAGAGCACCACTACTCAACTCTCCAGCCACACCTTCACCGCTTTTACAGGGATACCTGCTTAGCTCCCGCAGTTGATCTCCACTGAAGCAGCGATGGCTGAATGGCTGCACACGCTACGGAGGCCCAACGCTCCGTCACCACGCCGTTCCATTCAACTGCATCCTTCTAACCCGTGTGATACTTGACTGGATACAGCCGTTCCTGGAGATGGTACAGATAGATACGATGCCTTCGTACAGTACACCACAATCTTCCATGGGACAAGTCCGATGCAGATACAGTACACCAACCATGTGCGAGCAGGATATCGATATTTCCGGATGGACTTGGCCCTTGATATCAGCCTGCCGACTCTTCGCAGCGAACACAATGATTTCATTGTCGGGAACAACGTCCTTTTCGTATGACCAATCTAAAGATAGCCAACTCCTATCACACCACAACCAGCGGGAGGAATGCTCCCTTACAACACCCATGGCAGGAAGGTCGAGCCTTTGAGCCGACCGTTTCCGTATAAACGCGACCGACGACTGAGCGATCAGGACCAAAACCTCCGAATCCCATGCCATGACAATGGAACCACGGCCAAGATCAAGATTGATTGATTGCTTACGAGGAACGGGCACCACGCATTCCTCTCTCCGCCACTCCGCCACTCCGCGTTTGCTGCACTTCTTTGCATGTGCCTACCCCTCACCCAATCTGACTGCCTCCTCAGTACCCCTCCTACAACCATTAGCAAAGTCAACACGTTCAGCATCTCGGCGCCATGAATGGCGCGACACGGAGCAGCATACCGACGATGTCAACAATCAGCTCGCCTCGCTTCACTTCGTCTGCATCCCTTCATCCTTTATCAATCACTCTGTAATACCTCATCTTACCCTTCGGACCTTCATCTATCTGCCTTCCTTCTACCTGTCACGTTGGGCACCAGCACTTTTCTCTTCATCAGATATCACATTCTTCGTAACTCCTATCTGGCGCTTGACGGGCCGTTTGGAGCTTTGTTATGTCGTGCTCATCTTCTTACTCCAGTCACTCGAGGACTTCTCACCGGAAAGGACGCTGCTTGCTGTCGTGGCCCCGTATCGCCAGTTCTTCTCACACCCTCTCCGTCAAACCCTCACCCTTTCCGCCTTCAGCTCTGAAAGTTCAACTCGCCTTTCAGTCCCCTGCCCTCTCAAAACTCAAAATGTGCAATGCTGAGAAATAGAAAATAGGGGGGAGAACCCCCACAACCGATCGAACCAAACAATGGGGAAAATCTTGGAGAGCCTGCAAAGTTCCAACCCAAGCATGCAGTGCAACGTGATCTGAAATCACGCGAGCAGAGCACGCACGCACGCTGACCCCTCCAAATCCATCTTGCTGTCCAGGCTCTGCAGGATCGTGGCTCGAATAGTTTGATGCCCAACTGCATATGCGTCGTGCACCCTGCTATTCTTGAAAACCATTGCAAAACATTGCAAGGGGCCCTAAGGGTCTACGGCAAGCTGAGTGAAGTGAAAAGCTGACAAGCTATGACAGACCTACCTACTTCCATCCTCTGCCGCACTTACAGATGCAGATTTCTACAGCTACCTACTTACATGCAGAAATCTGCAGTTCGCACAATTCTCATGCACTGCAGAGAAATGCCGAGAGCACTGCCATACCATCTCACACCAAACCCAATCAAATCAAACTACCACACCAATCCCTTCCTCCAATACTTAGTCCTTATTCTCTCGGCAGCAAAGTCAAACCGCACCGTACCACATACTGCACCGTACCACATACTGCACCGCATCTCATCTGATCTGATAATCAGATGGTTCGCTCCTGCCTCTACCTCTACCTCGCCCAGCCCTTAGGAACCAGCCCCAGACCTCGATTAACACCCTATCTGGCATTCCGTTCCGACATCATCGGACTTATGGAAGCAAGAGACTTCTCGGTTGAGTTCTGGAAGAAAGGCCCGGCTATCCTTTTCTGTCGTTCCCCTCTCCCCCAAAGCATCTACCAGAGCCAGAATTAGCAGCAGAAGCGAGTGCCTCTAGTCCTGTACCTCTGCCAATACCTTAGGTATACTATACAACTAGGGGATTCTGAATCGGAAGAAGAGATTTCCCGGTATTCGAGTGCTATTTATAGCAGTCACGCTTGCTTCTTTACTTTTTTCAGTTTCATCTCCATACTTTCTTTGCTGGAGTCCCTCTTTTGCTTATCTGTCCACGTTGCTATCAATCGGATCGAGACAGGAGGAGGAGGTGGTGGTGGTGGTGATGGAGGAGGAGTGAAGGTCTACCTGTTGCCACGATCAAACGAAAGGAAACGGAAGGAAAGCTTGTGCGACGTGGCGAGACATCAATCACGCCGTTCAAGTAAGTATTCATGGCTTCTTTGACTTGCCTCCATGTGGATGCCAGACATAAGGGCGGTCTGCTATCAAAGTCGGGCTTACGGTGACGAATTGCTCTGAGGCTATGTCCCGAAGCCATGCCTGCATTCCCCAAGATTCTGAAATTGTTGGAGGGGATTTGCATGCTGGTGTGTTGGTCTGGCTCTACACCACAAGTTGCATTGTATTGGATGTCTGAGGATGTAGGCAGCATAAGATATCTGTATCTGCCACTTGTATGAGACTTGATTATGCTACAATGTATGCTCAAGCCAATCTCAGGTATCGTACATCCACGTTATAGCAACTCCAGATTCCGTATGCAAATACAAATGTACAGTCCTTCCTGTGCCAACAACTTCATCGCTCAGCAATTCCAGCAATGACAGACAATTCCTATAGTTTGGTCCGCTTTTCAGCATTTCCATAATTACCTTCGTCGGGCCCGTTCATCCTTTTACGGAACATGGTGCAAGGCTTCGCGGTATCCAGCTTGCGCTTTGTTCCCGCTCCATGCACAGCTCCAGTGGTGGCATCAATTGATGCATCAGGATCGACCTCCCTCCTTGTCGCTCCAAGTATGTCAAACTCCCCAAAAATGCTTTCTGGCTCCGTCTCAATCATACTGTCACTCGAGTCATTCCACCCCTGCTCTTGCGCCTTGCTGTTCTTCTGTTCCCTCACTTCGACCTCGGGGTCATCTGCACCAGACTTATCAATGCTCAGAGTCTCGAGAACGCATCGACGTAGAAAATCCAGAGCCAAGTCAAGGTCGCAATCTTCTTCTCTCAAGTATTTCATGAGCGCCTTCTCAGGTAGTCGACCCAGACTTCGTCCACTAATTGATGTTCCCAATTTCGTGGTGGAGGCGTGCATCATCTCGACGATTTCGAGAAGCTTACAACCTGGAAGATGTTTTGTTGAAATCCCACGCATCGCTTGCAGAGTAGCATCATTATACTTCGGTATATGAACTGCAGGCTGGATGACCTGGCAAGCAACCAACTTCTCTAAGACACTTCGAAGAATCTCGTACTGCTCCACCGTGCGCGGTGGACCAACGAACTCCTTTGAACCACACCTATCGAGGAAGGCCGGCTCCAAGGCATCGCATAAATTGGATGTGAACAGAAATACCACATTAGAATACCCTGCTGTCCGATCAAGGCCGGTAAGTAAAGCATTCGTAGCCCGCATTGAATCAAGACTCTCCCCGTGTTGGGTGCTGAACTCTCTGGAGCTGGCAATGGACTCCACCTCGTCGACCAATACACAGATGAATCCATCTGACCGTTCCTCACACATCGAGATGATCATGTTGAATATGTCGTCTACATGCTTGGCACTCTCGCTGTAGTACTTGGATAGCAGAACAGCAGTTTTGATTTGTATCAGCTTAGTTGACTTATAGGTACTGCTCAACCGAATTGAGATTTTCTGTGCGAGACCTAAGCAGAGACTTGTCTTGCCTGTTCCTGGCGGGCCATAGAGAAGTATGAAAGGATTTAGCTTTCGTTGCAGCTTGTGTGTTTCGAACGCTCTGGAAAATCGGACTGTCCCCGTCAGCATGAGACCTTTGCGGCGCGTGAATTAGGAAAGCGCGTACGAATGTTGGTCATCATCCAGATCAGATCCGCCTTCAATTCGTGTTCGAAGACTAATCTGCACAGAAGTGAGCCTCTGGCAGAATCTGAAGTGATATTCCTTACTCGTCCCACACTCCCTCGAACCTAGCATTTGGCATCGGTATGACTTCGCCCAAGAGTTCATCCTCCTTTTCCTCTCCTTCGACGGTCGAAATGCCATACAGCTGAAATATCTGGACTCTAAGGGCCACCCTAGACGTCGTGAAGCATTTCTCAACAGTACTTGGCCCGACGTATTCGATAACCTTCAAGGATTGCAGTGTTGCCTTGGCTTTCTCGTATTCCTGTCCTAATTTGTACGATGCATCTGGTCTTCGGTGTCAGTTCATGTCGGCTCAGAAACTTCAATCTCTCCTAACTCTTGTCATCTGCGAGTACGTCCTCCAGCAGCTCGAAAACATTGGTAAACCTCGTCAATTGGCATTCTAGAACTTTTGCATACTATGAACGAGTCAGCATGATCATATAACAGTGTCACAAGCACGACTCACAGATTCACATTTCTCGAAATCCATGGTACCACGTTCCAGCATTCCGTCTTTCAGTCTGGCCTCAAGGAATAGTATGCCTTTCTGACGCGACTCCGTAGCAGGCGCAACTTGAGCTGAATGGCTGTCAAGAAGCCCGCGCTCGGATGGAGACTGGTCGCGAGACATATTCCTGATTGCCGATGGTGATGAGTGCGGCATCGTGGGTACTTAGACCAGAAGACCGAGAATCATCTCTGCAAGACGCAAGAGAGATGGAAGCCGAAGCCTGCCAGGAAAGGAAAGAACACTGGGCGGGAGGGCTAGAAGAAATTAAGCGAGATGTTGACAACTCAGTGCAAGCATGGTTAAACTTATGCCTCCTTTATTTTCTCCTTTTATCTCAGTGTAATTCTAAAAGTCCCAACCTAGAGCTCGGAGCTTCATTGACTTGTCTTTGGAACTCATATGCAGCTACTCGCAACCATCATCCGTGATTACTAGCTCGTTGAGCTGATACCAACGAACATGCATCCACTCCCGCGCAAGGAGGCCGCTCCATGGCAAGGCAGTTCCTGGTAAGCCGAAAGCAAGTCCAGAGCAGTTACTGCTCAGAGTCCTCAAGTATTAGCGTTGACATTGAAGCAAAAGCTTAGAGAATTGAGATCACGTGAAGCTAGATTGAGCTGATTATGGGAAGAGTCCTCAAGACGATGATCCTCAACTTCCCATACTCTGAGATGTTTAAACACAACACTAGGATTATGGATTCTTTTCTGACTGAAACTCTTTCTGAGAAGTTCTTCGTTGACTTCCACACTTCCAAAGTCACGTCACACTAGAACCAGCTACCCCTGTTCGCCAAGGCGGGCATCAAGGTTTTGGTGGCGTCGCCTAAATACGGCGTCATCAAGCATCACAGCATCTCGTGAAGCTTCTTTGATGCTGCCGCGAACACAACTCCGCCATCTTTAACCATAAACAGCCAGCGACGATGGACCCGCATCCTCTCGCAAAGAAGTGTGATCCGACGGATCCAACCGACCCTAACAATGGGCAGAAGCAGATCTATGTCCAGCTTGTTTTGTCCCTGGCGCTGGGCTTGTCAGCCTTCCTGGGCTTCTGCGTGAGTCTACTGAAATGAAGGATGATTTGCAAAGCCTACTGACGGTTGCAGTTTCTTCGACCAAGATGGAAAAGCCTTTACGCTGCGCGCAAGAAGCAAACTGACGCAGCCGCAGATCTGCCTGAACTCCCAGATAGCTTCTTTGGATGGATGCCTGTGCTGTATAGAGTGACGGAGCAGGAAGTACTTGCTTCAGCAGGTCTCGATGCTTACGTTGTAAGTCTGCAGCTAATTGCACGTTGCGCATGTTGAGCTCTGCTGATTTCGGAAGTTCCTTGCATTCTTCAAGATGTCGATAAAGCTTTTCGCAACGATTTTCGTTTTCGTATGCGTTGTACTTGCTCCGATCAATTATCACTACGACTACTTACCTACACCCGGCAACCCCGAAAATCCAAATAGACCGTCTCAATCCTTGTTCGAAATCTTATCAACTGATAATTGGAGCTATGATCAGGACATCCTCCCAATGGGAAAGCCCGGAAAGGTGCCGATAGACACAACTTACCTGTGGTCGTACTTGATCTTCACCTACTTTTTCACTGCTCTTGTCATTTTCTTCATGGCCACGGAAACTCGAAGGATAATACAAATACGACAGGATTATCTTGGAAGCCAGTCCACGATCACGGATCGAACTATTAAGTTATCAGGAATTCCTAGAGAGTTGCGATCGGAGAAGGACATAAAGGAATTTCTGGAAAAGCTTGAGATAGGCAAAGTCGAAAGTGTGACTCTCTGCCGTGATTGGAAAAAGCTGGATAATTTGGTAGAAGACAGGGCTTACATACTTCGAAGATTGGAAGAGGCCTGGGCAGTTCACCAAGGTCGGAGCAGGACCAAAACAATTCGTCTTCCGGAGCCATTAGGCTCAGATGCGGCCAACGACGACGACGATGCTGATCGCAATGAGGGAGATACTCTCATGGGGTCCAGCCATGTTACTCCATATGAAAAGCCCCGGCCGACTACAAGGATTTGGTACGGGTTCTTAAACTTGCAAAGTCGAAAGATTGACGCCATCGACTACTACGAGGAACAATTGCGCAAGATGGATGATAAAATTGCCGCTGCTAGAAAGAAGGAATACAAGCCTACGCCTCTTGCTTTCGTCACTATGGATTCGATACCAGCTTGTCAAATGGCAGTCCAAGCTCTTTTGGATCCATCACCAATGCAGCTTTTGGCCAAATTAGCTCCTGCACCAACAGATGTTGTTTGGCGAAATACGTACTTACCGCGCTCGAGTCGTATGATGCGGTCGTGGACTATCACGGCTTTCATCGTTGTGCTCACAATTTTCTGGCTTATCCCTGTCGTTGCTCTTGCTGGCTTGGTGGACCTTTGCTCTATTCGACAGGTCTGGCCACAACTCGCAAATCTACTTGAACGCCATGATATCATTAAAGCTTTGGTCCAAACAGGTTTACCGACACTGGTCGTCTCTCTGCTGAACGTTGCAGTTCCATTCTTGTACGATTATCTCGCAAATTACCAGGGCATGATATCTCAAGGCGATGTTGAGCTGTCCGTCATATCGAAGAACTTCTTTTTCACGTTCTTCAATGTATTTTTGGTATTTACAGCTTTCGGGACTGCAAGCAAATTCTGGCCTATGCTTCAAGAATCACTGAAAGATACGACGAAGATTGCATTCAAGCTGGCAGGCTCAGTACAAGCCTTTGCTATATTCTATGTGAATTTCATCCTTCTTCAGGGTGTGGGCCTCCTCCCATTCAGACTGCTCGAATTTGGAAGCGTCGCGCTCTACCCGATCATGCGGATGGGCTCGAAGACACCGAGAGATTTTGCAGAGCTGGTTGAGCCGCCATTATTCAAATACGGCTTCTATCTTCCTTCGGCAATCCTCATATACATTCTCTGCCTTGTGTACAGTATTTTGCCGCCTGGATATATGGTCTTATTCTTTGGCCTCATTTATTTCGTCCTTGGATACTACACCTACAAGTACCAGCTTTTGTACGCCATGGACCACCCCCAACATGCGACTGGTGGAGCTTGGCCCATGATCTGTTACCGGATCATGCTTGGCCTTGGGGTATTTCAAGTTGTGATGGCTGGAATCATTGCGTTGAAGTCTGCTTTGACCGCAGCAGCGTTGGTCGTGCCATTGATTCCATTCACGATATGGTACAGCTATTATTTTGGTCGGACTTACGAGCCTCTGATGAAGTTCATCGCACTAAGGTCTATCCGAAGAGACAGCAGCGCCGAGATCAACATTGCAGACGAGAATATCGGCATTAACCGCCCGCCAGGGTTTGCTCGACGTGCTAGCACCACGATTGATGAAGCAAGGGAGCAGGGGTTAAAATTCATCAACCCAAGTCTCGTCGGGCCGTAAGTTCTCGAATTCATTTTTTTTTAAGTTGACTAATAAGGTACTAGATTGGGGAAACTATGGATTGACAATGGGTCCGATCCAAGCCAGCCAAATGGAGACGCATCCGAAGCTGAGATTACCAGAGAAGACAGTGCGACAAGCTCTGTGAGCCTGGGAGACACCCACATTTGGCGAGATAATGGGGACGCAAATGTATAACAACACAACAAAACTAACACCAGCATTGAGGGCGTTTGGGAGAAGCGATGTTGGTGTGGTCGCACCTTCCTGTATTGTTTTCGTTCCTAGCACATATACCCATAGCTCCTTCCTGAAATTGTACAACTTGCCTACCTATATTCCCGCTTCATCATTCTGTTTTCTCGCCATCATGGTCCTCTTATCAGTATTCCTACCTCATCCGGCCATCCTATGTCGCCGTTCCCGGTTCCACAAATGTCCTGAGGCATATTCATGACTTTGACAGACCATGTCCTCTCAGATACTACTCTCAGGGGGTGTTGCAGATCCGGACATGTCTTCTTCACCCCCCTCTACATCCAACGACTCCGACAGCCCTACCTTGGTTACGTCGATCTTTGAGTCTGGTACAAGCCACTTCATGACTCTTGGAAATGCTGCGTCACGAAGCGTTACTGGGTTTGATGGCGTGGATGCCGAGGCAGATAAAGGCAAGACATTCTGTCCGCAACAGCCTCAGCCAGCAGCGAATACTGGCTCGACGCCTATCGAGAAGCGCGCCCTCAGCCGGAGCAACACGTTCTTCGACGATCCCAACGATCCTCGAGCTGCTCTAGATGATGACCTGCTCGAACCTTGCCCGCATGGTCCAATCTGTGATTCGGTGTCGGAGGTCCTCAGTGGAAAGCAAGATGCCCGTCGCAGAGCTCGAACAGCAGCGACAAGGTCATTGGACATGGCTCATCAAAGTTCTCGGGCACTGCCAGAACATATAGCTGCAACAGTATTCAACGGGTGTCCGCCTCTGTTTCCTTCCCCAACCTTTCCGCCGAACCAAAGTCCTCGGTCAAACTTGAAGATTCAGCACACAGAATCCGTGGCTGTGAAGTCATCCCATCCATGGCTGGGTCCTGGACCAACGCTCGAAGCCCGCACAGCAGCCGCATGTAAGTTTGCAGTATACCTGGGATATATATGCGACATTTAAGTAACAAATCTAGGTCGATTGCCAACCGAAATCGTGCAGCAAATCTTTGAGCGACTTGCTCCCCTTGACTTCAACTCGGCTCGACACACCTGCCGTTTATGGTTCATCAGCTCGCTGAACAGCCAGTTGATCATTAAGATGCTGCGCCGGATGGGATACTCGGACGGAGTCATTGACAAAACCTCCAATGTCCCCAGCGGATTTCGAACATTGAGCCCGGAATGGGTCATGAGTAAGCGGGTTGCGAGAGAATGTGCCCTTGGACCTGAGAACTCTCGAATGTCCAAATCCTATTCAGCGCCTTACGAAGTATCCACTACCGACGGTTCACGAATGTTCGAAAACAATTCAGCACTTTGCGAAGTATCCCAAATCGATTTCACGGAGATAGAGACTCACTATCCGGGTCCAGATTTGGCCAGTACGACATTCACCGTCAGTAGCTGCGGTAGATTTCTAATGGCAGCCAACGGCTGCTTGGTGTACGTATACGAGCTAAATCGGTCTCACATGTGTGGAGGTTCAGCTGTCCATCCAGGACTTCTGCGCCCTATAACAAGTGTCATATGCCCGAGAAGAATTCTTGCTTGCAGCATGGACACTTCATCGCAGAGGTACGCCATAGCGATTCTGCTTGATGGACGGATGGGCTTGGTTTGCGACATCTCAGTCCCGGATCCGTCGTTGTATTCCAGCACATCCGTAAGTTTACAATGTCCTCAAAATGTCTCGGGACATTTGCTCACCACTGGCAGGATGTCCTTCAGGTTAATATGCCCAGCAGTTCACGGGGTGCACCGCAATATCTTGAACAAATTTCAGGATATGGTGCCTCTATGCCGGTGGAGAACGGACCCAGGTCACTCTACCGAAACCTTTGTTCGGAAGACGACCCCCCTAGATCGGTTGCCATATGTCCCCAACGTCGATGTGTCGCTTTCGGGTGCTCCTCGGGGCTTGAATTACATTGGGTAGACGCTCTTACTAGTCAGGACTTGAATAGGTGGTTTCCGCTTACAGCACCAAGCGACTACTTGTTTTTCTTGCCTCCTAGGAGAACTGTTGATTCGGCTAAAAAGCTTCGACTGATCAGTAGTGCCGGCCGGCCTCATGAAAGATCTTCAATATCCTCAAGAATTTTTGGACATCGAGCAAGGACGAGTCCATTCTGGAAACGATTTGGATGGGGTTTAAGCCACTTCGACGACGACGACACGAATCCTGGCGGAGCTGGTCACGTGCCTAGTTCCGCCCAGGGCATTCTGACTAGGCTTCGCATCGATGCCACTCGAAGCTCCCTAATCGGGCGAATGGACTGCTCGGATCACTACCGGGCTGTCCCTTTGAGCGACGTAAGTCCTTATTAAATGTCCTGTGGGTATTTGGTGACATTAAATGCTAATGTCGACAACATAGGGATACCATATTCTATTCACCGATCCAGCATCCGGGCTCCTCAGCCTCGGCAGTGATGCACCAGTGGGTGGGCCGACCAAGCTGCTTCGAAAGATATGGTTTCATTGTCCAGATTCGAGTTGGACATTGGGATCATCGTCAACACGTTCGACATCACCAGTCGCATATACCGCCGGATCGGATCTCAGCCATGGGGTTCGTGTGTGTGCAGCCTTTGGCACCGAGTCCGAACAAAGCATCTGGCTGTTTTCGGTCCCAACTGATGTTTTTAGAGTTAGTCAAGTTCAAAAAGCTTCCTCCACCACTGCGAGTTGGCTCAACGCAGCATCATCATCCGGCGACTCTGCCGCAGCAAAACCCGAGGATGAGTGGATGAAGTGGTGGCCAGACGACGGTCTTCAGCAATGGCTGAGCGGCGGCAACCCCCCAGACCCTGTCCCTGGTATCCTTCCGAAAAGTGTGTGGCCTGTCAAAATCCGAGGCCAGAAGATCGGCACTTGCAAGGGGCTGGTCGATCTGGCCATCGACTCGGGACCACACGTGACAGTCTGGGCACTTAGTAAATCGGGGATAGCTACGGTATGGAAGCTGGACGATGGCCAAACTCAAGCGATACAGAGGGTTATGGTAGTCCGGGACGGTACAATTCGCAATATCGAATGTCACGAAAGTGGGAGGGACATTGAGATGGTTGATGCTGCGAATCCACAACCGTCCAGTGTGTTTGAACCCGGTCAATTTGATGGTACAGCGTCGATTGAATGTCACCAAAAACGGCCAGTACATTATGACTGGGATGGAGACGTTCTCATGGCAGATCTGCCCCTAGTTTCTCCAGAGAGGCGGCTTCGGGGGCCAGAGCAAGAGACAGTAGAAGCTGTGATCATGGACCCACATGGTAACAAGGTGTATTACAAGACAGAGACCTGGACGAGGCCATCATACAAAGATTTGGTTGAGGAATTGACGGGTCTTGCTCGGATCGATCTTGAGATTCGGTAGTGGGAGGCGATAGGAGTGTTCTGAGGCTGTGATCGCTGGAGGTACTCACTTATAAGAGATATCAAATGCTTGGAATCAAGGCTGCAGTTGATGTGGAAATGGTCATTGGCTGGGACGAGAAGAAGCTAGGCTGATGATCAGAATGATTATGGAAGCGAAGTAGATCCCATTTTAATACGAGTGGTTTGTCTACTTCATATATGCTTTTTCTCGCCTCGCCAATATCGATATCAAGCGCTGCGGGCGTTGCTGTGTTGTGAGCTGTCCACCATTCCTACGCGCGCCTCACTTTACTCCATCCCCTACCCCAGTCCAAACACCTTACCGAAAGCCAAACACTTTGCCGAAACCCCGCTAGTCACCCCTATCTCACTCATAGGAGTCGTCACGTGAATATCGCCAAGTCACTATTGACCAGGGCACCTCATCCCATCCTCGAACCCTTGTCCTCGCCTCGGTCCTCCCAATTCCACCAACTCTGCCCAATCGCCCAACTCAATCAACGGAACCCTGTCAACAACCCACATCCCAAGCCAAGTTTCCAGTTTCCATTGCCAAATCCCAGTCCTTGATTTTGAACACTTCCACTTCCATCTCAGCTGCACGCAAGACACCCGACAACACCAAGGAGCTCCCCCGCCATCGTCCAATCGTCATCGTAGCATGGCACTGCGGACATGGCTGCCATGGCGGGCAGACGGGCATGACTGCCCAACACCCAACCTCCTCCATTGGACTGACAAGGCAAAGTTGAGGCACATTCAAGGTAAAGCAAGACAAGACAAGGCCAGGCCGCCCTGTGATACTTTTGCCTTTTCCTTTCCTTTTCTTTTCCTTTCTTAACTCAAGTCGTAAGGTTGGTTACGGCGTTTCCGGGTCCGTATCATAATCCGTACATACATGACAGAGGGGTAGTACACGTCGCCCTTTCTTCCTTCTTATATCTCCGCGTTGCCTTGTCAGCGATTTGCTTTCGTCTCTTCTGTTCGTTTCACTGTCGCGACTTGAATTGCTTCATTGCTTGCGATTACTTGCGCCTGTACCTGCTTGTCTTGTACACATATCCAGCATCACTCCTCGATTAATACTTGCGACAACGACCTGATAACGAGCGACCGACGAACACCTCATCGTTAAACCCTATTTTGTACAATTCTGTAACAAGGACGAAACATTGCGCGAACGAATATTTTGCGATACAGCATTTGTACAAAAAAAAAATGTGTCTATTCTGTAAGTACCCCGCCTCCCATCATCTCTCCCCCAGCCGGCAGCGAGCAACAACATCAGAAAGGCCCCAGGCCACTTTTTCTCCACCTCTCCATCATCTGCAAATTCAGGTCCAATACTAACAGCCTCTTTCCAGCCCGCCGTCCCGCCTGGGAAGAAGACGTCGTAATCGCCAACCGCCGCCATCACCGCCGGCGCTCCCGCGTCGTCTCCGAAACAATCATCACCTCGCGCCCAACCCAACAAGTAATCCAAGCCCCTCCAACCCCTCCCCCCGTCATCAAACCCGCGCCCACACCCTCACCTCCACCGCCTCCACCTGCTCCTCCCTCCCCACCACGCATCGAGCTCGTCTCCGTCGAAGAAGACACCCGGCGCGGCAGTCCCCGCGGAAGCAGAGTCAGCGTCAGCACGCACAAGAAGAGTCGGCATGGGAGTCGGGGGGGAGGAGAGGAGGTGTATATTGAGCGGGAGAGGGAGAGGGTGAGGTTGCCGCCGGTGGAGAAACCGAGGGAGGAGTTTGAGACGTATAGGTATGTGCATGGGAGTGGACATATGGAGCAGCCGCCTATGGCGCCGGTGGTGCATGAGGAGGTGCAGAGGAGAAGGAGTAGGAGTATTACGTATGAGAGTAATCCGAGGGTTAGTGGGAGGGTGACGGAGAGGGAGAGGGTCGTTATTGAGGATGATGGGAGTGGGAGGAGGAGGGAGTACTACCGCAGACCGTGAGATAGGTGAGGGGTAGAATTGGGTTGGGGGAATGGCTTGGAGACTTGGAGTTTCTGGTAAGGAGGAATGCTGAGCGATGTATTTTCTTAGCGGCTCTGGGTACTTGTATTTCATTTTTGTTTGTTCTCGCGACTTGCATGAGCGTGTTTCTAGACAGCGCTTACTCACTGTTCAAATTTATACTCTTTGCTATGGATTGTGTTACATGTTCGGATTTTCTTGTGGCTCGTCCATCTCTTAACATTTNCTATCGTGGCACTGGGCTCATCTCCAGAAATTTCTAGTGGGATGCTGTAATAAGAACTTCGAAGGATAATTCCCTCATTTTCATGGGAAAGGGAACAGACGACTGATTGGAGCCGCGATATCGTCCTGAGTCGTTATTCGTTTCCTTCTACCGCTCCTGGAACAGGCTTCTCGGAAAACTCTTGAGCACTGCGTGAGGAGGCATCTCAATGGCCAGGGCCTGCGAGAATGCTGAGAAAGGTGTTGAGCGGCTATCAACTTCTAAGTGCTGGTCGTGGGACTTATCTCGACCTTGAGTGGAACGGCATCCGCAAGTTAGTAGGTTGCCTAGGACTTCACCTTGAAGCTGTGACTCTACTCTGCCACCATTGACACCTCTTAGTGAATCCGTTCGAGTCGATGGCGCGCTTGTTCACGACGTCTCGTGTATCTTGGTCTCGAGTCCGCCTCCCAAACTTTTCTCATCACAATCTCGACAGAACTTCACCGCCATTCAAGCCGAGCTCCAACTCGCGTGAGCATTTGTTCCACACATCGCAGCTCTTTCGGAGTATTTGAGGCTGACCAGCATCTGCTCACAGGCAAGCTGGTTATCATGACATACACTTCTTCGCCTTCGGTCAATGCCAATAAAGAGTCGTCCAAGTCGAAACGTCCTCACCGAAGTGGAACTGCCAGCAAGAAGCAGAAGACCGAGTTGGCTACATTCACGTAAGTCTCAGCATCCCCTTCCATCCTGAATATCCCCGCCAAGGCTCCCCCATTTGTCACTTGCAAGTTGCAAATTCAGCTTCAAGTCATTTTCATTCTGACGTTCTTAGCGATGGAAAATCCCTCGTCACCTTCATGGTCGGCCCTGATCCCAATTCCACGGAGTTCTTGATCCATAAGGAAGTCGTTTGCCAACAGTCAGAGGTGCTCGCTGCAGCTTTCAACAGTGGATTCAAAGAGGGACAGACCCAGACGTACAGACTTGAAGATACGACTGATCGAGGGTTCCGTCTGTTTATGCAGTGGCTCTATTCACGGAAGTTTACACTCCTTCGACTCGACTCCGATTATGATTACGATGAAGACAGCGCTAGTCTCGGAGAGGCTGAGGACATGAGTCTGGTTGAGCTTTGGGTCCTGGCTGACAAAGTGGGAATGCCCGCTCTCCAAGATTCAGCCTTAGAGGCTATTCACAATATCTGCGACATGCCCCCGGGATACATTCCGAATCACACCTTTCACTACATCTTCGAGAATACGTCACATGGTAGTCCATTACGCGAGTATACGATTGCTACATGCCTGGAATATGGATCGTCGGTCCTCTTGAGCGAACAGCAAGAGGTCGACTTTCCGCGGGCTTTTTTGCTCGAGCTTTCAAAGAGGGCTTTAGATTACGCCAAGCTTTGTCCGCGAGTGGTGGTAAACGTATCGGACTTCTTCGTCCAGTAAGATCTCACATCACATTTGGTCAGTCTATCCTCTCCTGTGCTTGGCTCCATTTACTGATGCAGCTACTGTACCACAGGACGCTCGCCTCCAAGATGATTCCGTCGGTGACCTGCTCAACTATCATGGCTATGTATAGCCTTGGACAACTAGATTACTATCCGGCCTTAGTTGTCCGCTCGCGACGGTCTTGCGCCCGCCTCTCTGGCACTGAGCATCATTGAGCATGTGCAATGAGGCACCAGTGCGGCATCAGTGTGTTCCAATTCTTTCTTGCAGAAGCATATCACAATTTTTACTAAAATGAACACAACTTTGCGAATATAATATTCCTTGTGGCCTTATCCTGTGAATCCCACTTCCTGTCGCCGATCATTCTCAGTGAGGTGAATATCATCTTGACTGGTGGCGCCATGTTTGCTCTTCTGCTCGTACAAGCTCTAACTCTCTCTCCTCGGAGACTGACCTGCAGTACCACTGCTCACTTTTGTTCATGTGGTAATGAATGTCGCGCGAGGATGTCGTGACATGATATCTTCCCAAGGCGTTGAATCACTCCGCCTGAGCAAATCGTTCAGACAACGGTAGTCAATCAATGGAAAGTCACGAGCAATAGTATGAGTCCATTTATAGCCGTGCGTAGTGCCGTCTCCCTCCTTTTGAGATCAGCATATCCGGCGCCGTTGTGAATTGCAGGAGTATGTTCCACATTCCGAAAAGTTGAGAAATTTGTAACGCGACTATTCGTCCATTGGAATTTAATTGATGCTCTCATTCATTCTTACTAGCCGCACGTTCGAATCTCTGATTTTCGAGCAGTAAGCGGGCCTTAGACTAGTTAAGTGACTCGCGACGAGCAGCTTTGGAGCATCTCACGGCGACGCAACCCTTTCGACCGAATTATCCGAGTCAATGAATGTGCTGAAAAGGAGCTAGGACTTTCGGTCACAGTGTGTAGGATGAGACATACACTTTTTCCACGAGGGTCAAAGTTGTACATTGACCACAGAACATTTACAAAGTCACCATCTTGAAGGCCTAGACAACAACGATGATGACAACAATGATGCCGGCTGCGATGAATCCATACATCTTACCAGCACCCCTAAGTGGCTTGCCCGCGACGATAGCATTCGCCTCCACAATTCTGTCACAGATCTTTAGTTTAGGGCTTTCATTTTGCGACTCAGGCTGTTGCTCTCGAGCACCTTCGGCATACAAGCTGGTTCATGTGCAGAAAGTCAGCCCTGAGAGCAGCCCCTCGACACCCGCCCAAGATGAACCGCGCTCCCTCCCTATTGTATATTGCTCGCTCACTTTACGGTCGTCCTCTGCCCCAAGAAAGAGTTGCTTCCGTGCTTTAAGTACTTGGAACGGAATGAAGCGAATAGTTCCTGGTATAATTTCCTGGCGGACAAGCTGCGTGTCACAAAACGCCCGAGAAATCCGCTTGACAAACAATGTCCTCATTCGTGACTGGACCTTGTAGTGGTCTCTCTCGATTCTAGGTATGTCTTGTGGCAGACAGTAAACCAGAAATTATTGCACACAATGGTATAAATGGGCTGAATGGGCTGAAGACTGGCTTGTTCGTCAAGGTTGAGAGTGATGACGAGATGAGAATTACCGGATTCTGATGCCGGCTGCAGCAAATTGATCCGCAGAGAGTGTCATGCTTCGGTCTCAATGTTCTTTCAGGCAGATGCCTCAACGTCTCTACCTCTTTGCTTTTTTACTTCAAGGGGATGGCGATGATTATTTGGAACTCCACCTTTCTCTTTGTCTTCTCGTTTTCAGCGACTTGGCAATCTCATGGCATCGAGAGTCGCTGCATGTACGTAACATGCCAGAAAGTGCCGTATGGTCACCCAAATTGTGAGTCGATAATTGTTCGTCCTCAGAACTGGCCACTGTAGAGTTGTTTCCAAGAGATAGTAACTGGCCTCTCTTTCTTTGGAGACCAAGTATACTAATCTCGCGCTTGTCTCGCATGCAATGACAAATCCAGCGTGTGTCGATCCCCTGGCTATTTGACTTTCCACATCGAACAAGGAGACGGGTTAAACAGGAGCTTAGAGTTGTAAAACAAATTCTTAATAAATCTATCAGTGGTATATGAATCCGATTTGGACATCAGGATTGAACGGAAGATCCTGGATCGTGCCGTCGGACTGGTCTCAACGTCTCTAGCTGGTCCCGAGACTTTGATCTTAGCATGAGTGAATTTATCGACATTCTTCGCAATCACGGGATTCAAGTCTAGCAGCATATAGATAGTTGGCAATGGGCCGATTTGCTCCTCTGGTTCTCAAAAGCACTCAACGAAATTTGTTACATCGAAATCCGCGAGCTCTACAAAGGATCTTCAAGGCCCACGAAACACCAACAACCAGAAGCCTTTGCTAAAACTCGACATTTTCTCTCGGATTCCAATCCCAATAGCCAATCAAAGCACTGCGGGTTCATTAAAGATGACTCCGAAGTCCGCTCTCAATTCAATTACATGCCCAATTGTAGCAGCACCCTCATCACGTCCAGAGAAAAGGCAATGCATAGCCAAGAGAACATTCGAGTAAGAATGAGCCTTTGAACCACCCAAAAATATGCATGCTAACCGGTTCAGGGCTGATGGATTGTCCGAACTCGTCACCATCCTCGTTGGTCCAAGCAAGACGAAATTTACCGTACACAAGAAATTCGCTTGTGAAGCCTCTCCAGTTCTCAACGCCGCGCTCAATAGCTCGTTCGCTAAGGGTCAGACTCAAGAGCATGCACTGACCGAAACTACTGAAGGTGCGGTCTCTCTCTTCACGGAGTGGATGTATACAGGAAACATCGTCCTTGTTCTGCCACAGGATGCAAATGATCCCAAAGTCCCAACTACCCAAGGGGACCTCCTTGAAATATGGATCCTGGCCGACAAGCTTCTAGTCCCACGGCTTCAGAATAGAGCATTGCTACTGTTCGAAGGTTCTCGAGTCAAACACAACCATATCCATATGGGCCAGCTCATGAATGCCTGGACCAATACTGGAGGCGGTTGTGGTCTCAGGAGATATCTAACAAACATTATCGTCCGCCTGCTCCCTGAAGAGGTGTACAAGAAGCACCAGCAATGTTTTACGAAAGATATGCTGCTTGAAGTTGCATTCCTGGTAAAGGATATTTTAGATATTGGCGGCAAAATTTCTCAATTTCCCGCGATTGAGACATTCTATGTCGAGGTAAACTGAAAATAGGTCGTGGCGAGGTATGAATATAGGGTCGCAAGGCTTCGCTCCATTCGGATCAAGCATTGTACTGAACTTGATGGAGGACATAGTGCTGATGCAATTTCCTGGGAGAGGCAAAGAATGCCGGCAGCATGTGGTATTACAATCCCAAACCGGGGGCTTGTTCCTTCTTCTGCTCATCTCAATCGAGGTCACCTTTGAAAATGAAAATCAATGGCCCACTCTGTTTCTTTTCTTGAGCCCAGATGTCTAATCTTTGTGATTTGACCTACGTGACAACCTGGAGCAAGCATGGGAGCCAATGTGACAAGACGGGTAGAAGCAACCAAATCAAAGCCTAATCTACAGGTATTAAGTAGTCAGCCGTAGGAATCCTTCTTTGAGCAACCTGCGCCTGGGTCCCAAATATCCTCGCCACAGCAGCCAAAACATCCACCAAATCCTCCGGCGAAAAAGTATCCAAAACATCCAAATGCGATCTCGCTCCAAAATCGACAGTGACAGCAATAAGATCGATGCAAAATCTTCGCAGCGTCTGGCCCCTCCCACCACCCGCAACGAAACCCCCCTCTCCATCATCCAGGAGATTCAAATGGACGTGGAAAGGAAATTTTCCGTTGGTTCTATACGTGTTCACCAATCCCACCATGATGCTTAAAGCGTCATTCTGGAGATTGGGCATCATGAGGTACTCGGCTAGGCCCCAGAGATCGATGGCGAGTTTGATATTCTTGCAGAATTCTGCAAATACTAAATCAATCGTTTCGGCAGTTGCTCCTGGTTTTTCCCATTCCCTAGCCATCAGAATAGGCGCGCCGAATCGCAGTACCGATGCTCTGTGCTGTACGTGCGGCTGATAGATCCATTGCATCCATAAATTGAAAACCGCCGGAGTCGTGTTCGGTATCTCGAAAGTCTGTGTTATGCCTTCCTGGAAAGGCGAATTGAAGGCTGCTTTGAGCGGAGGGGAAGCATAGCAAACGAATTGCTTGTGTGCTACGAATTTTATTTTCTCCGGTCCGATGATGAAAGTTGCCGTTTCGAGAGCACCTCTAATATTGGTTTGGTAAGTCATGGAGCAAAATGAGGAGTTTGTAAGACGACATACTGAAAAGACGGAAGTGGACTGCGAGTCGTGTGAGAGTTCTGAGGTCGTCTACTGCATGTTCCGACGATACTTTTGATCACTGAATCCATGATTATCTTTTTCTCCTGGAAATTGACAGACAATGCATAATATCAGCCACAGCTTCATTTGAAAAGATTTCTATAAGTTCTATTATGGAATGAAGCTGGTAGGTCCTGCGCTAGCGAACCATGGATTCGGTACTTGCTAGCGGCGAGCTCAAACCCGCGGTCCCAAATTTCAGCTACGTCTGGTGCTTTAGCGTAAATTTTTATTTTTCGAAGAACAATCCAGAAGATATTCTAGATGTTTCATAAGTAGCATGTGACGTACGCTATAAGTCTCGACTTTACGCGTCGACGATAGTCTGTTCTTCACCCGGCTGAAAGTGGAAATATCACACTCGCTTAATTCCCACGCTTGTTTACGGTCCCAGGCTTGACTTCCAGCGACTTCCTGCAAGCGCGTTCTTGTACCAGAAACACATCTACAAACATAAACATGTCTATGTCACCACTAATAAGCCAGTTCAGATAGTAATCATTATACTATTTATTGATGCTCCTTCTGGGCTTTTCCCCTATTTTTTCGACTCTCACACAACCATACATTCACATAAATTTCGCGCCCCGACTAGTACAACACTCGCATCCCTCAATCCCTACTACAAAACAAGGCATATCTCAAACACCAAGATCTAAATACCAATCATAAAGAACAAGAAAAAAGGAAAAGGAAGCCATCATGCTCCCCATACCACAACTTCTAAATTCCGACGATTCGGATCCCGTCCCACCTCCAGGCATGCCTCAACACTTGGAGATCTCGGCCCAGCACGCCAATACCACTCGGTGTCAGGGACCACACACCTTATGTGGACAGTGGCTTCAATCTATGTCCCCAAAATCTCGCCAGTCTCATCCACATCCCTACTACTGCAACCATACTCGATCCTTTGCCCCCAGCCCTTCCGAACACTCATTCGAAACCAACTCGTCAACCTCCCATACCCTCGGCCATATTCCCAACATATCATGCAATCCAGAATCCGGATATGCATCTGGATGCGAATCTGAGTCCGGTTCCGACTCCGAGCCCGACGACGAACAAGTCAAATTCTGCATCGGCCCCCGCCGCACCTCCTTCACCATGTCCCGGAAAGTCGCCATAGCCAGCAGCCGTAAACTAGCCGCACATTTCACCGACTCGAAGAGGATGCTTAACGCACAGTATAACTCACAGGAAACTATGCCCGAGGCGTTTCAGCTCTGGAAGAAGTATGTACTCGCACCGTGTGTATACTTGGACAAGAACAAGAAGGAATTTCCGAGAGGGTGGTTGGTGGACGTGGATAGGGTGATGAGAGGTGCGGGAAATATGCATCAGAAGACCTTACAGGGAAGAGTGTTCTTGCGAACGCTGTTTGAGCTTTGGTATCTGGGTGGAAGGTTCTGGATGCCGACATTGCAGAATGATGTCGTGAAGCAAATTGAGAGCTTTTCACGAAAGTATCGTGTTTTGCCTATCTGGTCGATGTTGTCAGATGAGGACAGAGACTGGCAGGATACTCATGGGCAGAGCTTGACGACTGGCGAGGGCGAGCAAAAACTGCGGAATTTGGTGGTGGATTTGTGGCTGGACTTGGAGCCGCGTGAGTTGAGTAGGATGATGGGGATGTTGCAGAGTTGGCCTCAATCAGTGTTGTTTGAGCTGTTTCGCACGCGGGAGCTCATGAGAAGTGAGGGGGAAAAGATAGGAAAGGGGCTATACACTGAGGGTCCTAGATATATGCTGGTGGAGGATGAGACAGATCCTGAGGATATGTGATTGGTCGAAGCTTGACTAGAAGCTCCAGTGAGTGCTAGCCAGCGAACTCACCATCCCTGATTCCTGCCTCGAGGTTCATCGTCGACGGGAATTATGGAGTTTTCGATTCGAGAAGCTGAGCTGGCGAAAAGAAGGATGATAGGGTGACACGAAGGGCCTCCCACTGTCATAAGGTCGCTCAGATACTGCGCCGAAGAGAGGATGGCAAACCCATTGCAGAGTCAGATGATATCTTTTATGGTACGAAGGCAGGAACGAAAAGGATAGAAACCTGGTATCACCCCAAAATAACGTGTGAAGCCTGACGTTGTGCGGGCAAGCGTGTTGGGAGAATATCCACCATGATGACTTAGCACCGCAAGGTTATATGATGGAATAACGTTCATGAGGGAATGCAGGCAGGTACAGACAGGAATCGTGGAAGAACGGTGCTGAGGTACTTTGTCAATATATCTTTTTGTACAAAGAATCGAAATACTACTTCAAGCACATAAATCAGAAAAGTGACACGTCCTCCGCCTTATCCTCCGATGAATGTGAAACCACAGGGAAGGATGTGAACTTTAGGTACAGCATAGGATACACACACGCCGTCACATTTGAGCAATTGAAACAATGTAGATCTGGAGAATTCTTTTATTCTTATTGGTTTCCAACTAACGAGACTATGAGAATCATCGAAGACTGGAGAGAAAGGGAGAGAAGGGTAGGGGAGGGGAAGAGGTCCAGGATCCAGTATCCAGTATCCGGAAAAATCCAGGTCCGAGAATCCAAAGCAGGGCCCACAAGCAATGCTGCAGTCGTCCGTTTGGGATGCTTTCATGTAAGTAGTGAGAGCGATTTCTGGTAGGGTGTGGTGGGGTGGGGTGATACATACGATCCCAGTAATCCACCACTTTGATTTGATATTCGAATCGAAAAGGTTTGGGGTATGCAGGAATATGCTGGGGAGGATTCGGGGATCGGTAGAATGTACGTACCTCACAGTCCGGAGAGAAGTGTACATGACGCTGGATATCCCATGCCAGCTGATGAAGAATAGAGACGAAGACATGAGAAGACAGGGAGAGTAGATGCCTAAAAAGCTCCAACCATCCTTCCTTGCAGTAGTAGACCGTTGCCCCAAACTTCCTAACAACCGAGTAGAGAAAGCAAATCCATCGATAACTGTCACGTCCTGAGATCGTGAATGACTGCCAATGCCAGAAATGTAGCAGACAGAACCCCTTTCGCGCCAGAAAATGAAATAAAAATATGCCACGACTTCCTCCCTTCATGTCGTCGCGAACAACATATGAAAAGCTATCTCGAACGGACAATCTGTCTGACTATGTACTCTGCGAGTTGTTTATCTACAGCATCTCCTCGTCTTCGCCTTGATATTGTGCTACTGTCACTCCGCCATTATTGTGATGGAAGTGCTGGTCGTAGGCGCCATATTGGTTTTCCATTGCTTGCTGTCGCTGCTCAAGAAGTGCCGACCCTAGAAAGCGGGTATTTAGCAATTGTACATTAGAGAATGAGAAGAATTGGGATCTATCTTATATCGAGATGCGGAATAGAAAAATTGTGGGCTCCCCCAATACGTACAATCTCCACCCACATTCGGGTACTTGTGAATCTCGGATATGTTGTTGTATACAGGATCGGTAGCGTGTTTATAACCTCCAACTGCGGAGCCATAGTGAGAGTATATTTCTTTTTGGCCAGTAGAGCTCTCATACTCACGTTGGGCAAGAGCCTCATAGCCTGATTGCATGTATGGCTCAGCAGCATCAGCTGTCTGCCATCGACCGTCCCCACCTTGGATGGGTGTGAGGGGAGCAGTGGTGCTCGCATCGCTCATGGTATCTTCAGCACTATCCATGCTTTGTGTATCTCCACCCGATCGTGCCATGCGCTCCTCCAACATTTGTCGTTCATATCTCAACTTTGCCATGGCTTCTTCTTGCTGGAACGATGTAGCAGGCCAGTTCCCCAGATCTTGTGCCAGAGCATGCCCACCATAGTTGGGTGGGCAGATCCGCCAAAGCTCAATGAGCCGCATTTGTTGGGAGGCATCTGCTGTCTTGAAAAGGTCGATTTGGGTAGGGAAAAGAGTGGCGACATCAACGCCATGTCTGCCTAGAATGATCTCTGTTGTGAGTTGATCTGTCTGTGGGGGTTCGGAGGCTGGTCTAGATGGCTGTTGAGCGACGATATGCGCAGAATGGTGATAGTGTTGGGAGATGGAGTAGACGTAGGGTTCCTCGACGTGTTTGGGCTCCTCTTGTTGAGGGGCAACGTATGTGGGTTGAGGGACGGGTTGGAGGGAGAGGTTTCGCTGGAAGAGAGCAGCTAGATCTTCCTGGTTGGCCATGATGGCGGAGTCTTTGTTGCGAGGGGCGAAAGGCTATGGAACCATATCAGCTGGCTGTACAGATGCAGGAGATGCAGCATACCTTGCTGCGAATAAATTCGAGGTGTGCAAGGGTTGCTTTGCAAAGAGCCAGTCTGTCTGAGGAGTTCCGCAAGGGGAACAGAGAATGAGGTCGTCTGAAGTACAGGAAATGCCTAGAGTCAGAGTGTGCGAGAGCAAGTGATGACTCGAGAAGAGAGCGGAGCAGACTTGGACAGGTGCAAGAGATTTGCTAGTTTTGCTTTTATTCACTATGGCTATGTACTTGAAGTAAGGTAGGTAGGTAGGTAGGAGTGCGAGAAACGAAACCGGGGAAGTGCTGAGGGAGGAGGTAAGGTCGATCGAGGGTCGATCGAGGGAGAGGGGCGGGTCGAAGGATGGCAAGAGCGAAGTACGAAGCTCCTAGCGTTTCGAGTGATGAGCAAAGCAAATGTAATGAAGTCGATATTCAGTATAGCTTTGTACTGTAGCAAAGTCAATTATTGTTGTTGTCAATACCAAAGAACAAAGGGAGAGAAGAAAGTTGTTGTCGGATGGTTGATTTATATAAAGAGAAAGGGAGGAAGACGGTTGATGAGGACCCCTCCTCTCTAATCAAACAAGCGATTACGGGGATCACGGTGTAAAGGCACAAATGAAACATCAACCCCGTTTAGCGCGGAACCAGCAGCTATTTATCACCAATAGATTCGAGACACGAGGACCATCTGACCCTTTTGAGCCGTTGACACAATTTTCTGCGTGCTTTCCAACCTCACCGTCGCCAACTGGAAAAGTCATACAATGATACCCAATCCTTGTGTGCCCAAATGTAATGTTTAGTGCAAATGTCACGAATTACTGCGTGAACCGCGGCATCTAGGAAATCTTCGGGATGCTAGGTATTCCTTGTGAACAATGAAATGACAGCGGGCTCATCATGCACTTCTGAAATAGAAACCTGGATGTCCATTATTGCTAAATTCCACGTGATGATCATCACGTGTAGTGACCGGAATAAGGTTGTTGCGAATAAGGTCCAAGCTAGCGGCATCAAACGCGCGCTTCATCGTGCCTGGAGCTTGAACGTGTAGATGAAGCAGACCAATTCCAGAGCTTCACTAATCCTCCGCAACCCTACTCCAATTTCCTCTCGCCATACTCTTGACCTCTACGCCACACATCAATCATCATGGTAAGCTTCGAGCCCTCGAAGATCCCAAATATATCGTACAACAAGCTCCTAAAGCTAACGTCCCTAGACTTCCATCGGTACGGGTTATGATCTCACGAACTCAGTCTTCTCCCCCGACGGACGGAATTTCCAGGTCGAATATGCAGTCAAGGCAGTAGAAAATGGTGGAACATCAATCGGTATTAGGTGCAAAGATGGTGTTGTTCTTGCAGTCGAGAAGGTCATCACAAGCAAGCTGTTGAAGGCTGGAGCCAACAAGCGCATTGCTACAATCGACAGACATATGGGCGCAGTATGTGTCTTCAATCACCAATACTAGCTTCTGGCTGTGAGACTTTACTAACCCCCATACCAGGTATCATCAGGTCTCGTACCAGATGGCCGACACTTCGTCTCCCGCGCACGCGATGAAGCAGCAAGCTGGCGAAAAACCTACAGGACCCCAATCACGACCAAGGACCTCGCAAGCCGGATGGGTGGATATCTTCAAGCCTACACACTCTATTCCTCCGTCCGACCTTTCGGTGTCACCGCGATCGTTGCAGGGTGGGATTCGGAGCTCGAACTACCTGTTGACGGACAAGTAGGCAACGGGCCATCGATCGGTTCAGGGGGCAAGGTCGAGGGAAAGACATACGGCGGACCAGGTCTCTACATGATTGAGCCGAGCGGACAATACTGGGGATACTACGGTGCTGCTACAGGTAAGGGACGTCAAACGGCCAAGGCTGAGATGGAGAAGCTAGATCTGGCAGCTGGAAAGCTGAGCTTGTTGGATGGTGTCAAGGAGGCTGCAAAGATCATCTACATCGCACATGCCGATAACAAGGATAAGGAGTTTGAGCTGGAGATGACCTGGATCAGCAACCTGGACGGCCCAACGAAAGGCAGACATCAGGAGGTGCCCAAAGACTTGCTGGAAGAGGCAGAGAGATTAGCGAAAAAGTCGTTGGAGGATGAAGATGACGAGGAAGAGACAAAGGAGGATGACAAGCCCGCGGATGAAGACAAGATGGAGGAATAGACGTGTAGGTGCCAAAATCACCCTGTATCAACACATATCTTGGTTTGCCGGGCGCTGGGAGAATAAATGAGTGGTCATTGCAGCAATTTGGCATTTCAGCTTGGCAATTCGAATGCGATGGGCCGGTTGGTAAGGGCATGATCAAAATTCGGCACAAGAGCGGGCCCCTGTGCGCACATGTACTCCTCGCCGCGTGGTGAGTTTGTTTGTTTTGAAATTACCCTTGTGGCCTAAACTAGAGCCGATCCAAGTGGACATACTAGTTTCACTGGGTCATTTACACCCGCAAGCTCCAAGTGGAATGATAGACCCCTCTGGATCCAACCATGGTAGACCATCGCATACACCGAATAGCTGTATATGACAGCCGCCGCCTCAAATTTCACCCGTTTTCTCTGCGAGTTTACGCTTCATTCCATGTCAGGCAAGCCGAAATAACATGAGCTAGCATGATGTTGGGTTTGCTTCTTAAAATCGGGAAACTTCGTGAGCTTCATTGACACATGCTTCAGCTTTGTGTTTCATTCGGCTCAAACTCTCATCACTTTACTCTTCCCGATCGTTCTATGACAGATGCGTGAACCCTTCCATATGCCCTCGCTTCTCACTCCCTCCCTTTCATCTCATCTCAAGGCACGCGAACGTTGCTTCACACAAACTTTCCCCGTGGCAACCATAGCATCATTACCTTACGGGCAAACATGTCCGCTTCTCGTTCTAAAGCATACATTTCTCAGCCTCTTGTATAAAATTACTCAAGTAGTCACTGCAAATCACAAACCAACTTTAACATGCACCTATGGACCAAGGACTAGTCTTGAGAAAGAGACCACGCTTCAAGAACAGTAACTCTAGGGCCACAGGGACTAGAGACCGATGATGCTCTGTTTCTTCTGCCTCTGTCATCCAAGGTCGTGGGCGTCGGGTCTGGCTTTTCCCCCCTACGGCCATGCCTCTCTACTCGATCTCATGTCACCTCCAAAGACAAGTCAAAAAAGCAGAGCTGTGCTGGTTTGAGATACTTTCCACGCCTCAACGAGACTGTCTTTCATCGTGTATGTTTCACCAGGCCGTGCTTCTCCAAGTAGCCCGTCTGGGATGCCAATTCCCTTTTACTTTCCTGGGCCTTTCCCTAACTAATAAGACATCGCTGGCTTCGTATATTTTCCTTGCGTGGTCTTAAGTTTCTGGAAAGATCAAAAGGTGCTTCCATATCTACTCTAGAGGGTGCTTCGTGCCATACTTTCACAGAGAATCTTGATGCTTATATTCATATGAAATTCTGAAAGTATCCACACAATCCTTTTCCCTGCCAATTCCGCTACTCTAAGCTACTCTAAGCAGTAGAGCTTTCTACTGTACTGACATACGTGTTTTCGTGTTGTAGAGTGTATATATAATACTCCACCATACCTGAAAGAATGAAGAATTGTGTCCTGGGCTCCAAAGCTTGGGGTCTCCCATTTTCCCGTGAATCAAAACCTGCCTACCTGTACCCTGCACCTACTCACAGCAATTTAGAATCTGTCTCAAAGTGTTCAGCGTTGTTCAAAACCATCTTATCCTTATCTCCGCTCGGCCGCGACGTCATAGACGCGTCTTTGAGATGAGTTCACTTTTGTTAACAATACCAAAACAATAAGCGAGTCACTCTCCGTGACCACAAATCTCGAGTTCTCTTCTCTGTTCGAACAAGTTCACTACAACATCGCAGCTCAGCGCATCGATCTAAACCACCGTCGCAATTCTTGCTGTCACCATTTGCATTCTTCTGATCTTTACGGTCTCATCTCATTCATTCCATTCAATTGCCTACCTGTCAAACATTGTCCCATTATTTACATCAACAAAGATGTCTACCCTCAACCTTCCCCTCACCATTCTACCCAAGGCGTGCCTTGTACCAGCTGTGGTAATGACTGTCTCCCCTTACAAATCCGAGAACAACTGTCCTAAAGAGAATTGCCCCATTCATGTACCAAAAATCGACAAGGTTGAGCTGAATGATCTCATGGGTCGTCTCTCTCTGAGTGATGTCTCCAACAAGAAGGCTCGAACTACCGCAGGCTCTATTGTTGGCATACCTCGTTCTCTGTCTGATCCTTTTTTCAGAAAGCCAAAGGTCCGATTTCATTTTGTTCGTCACGCTCAGGTTAGTTGTTCTCTTTAAATCTCCAAACGTCAGACGCGTCTTCCATCCCCTCTCAAACCATTCGAGGTGCACTCACCTTCGAACCCCCTCACCTGCTCGAATAGTTCCATCTTACAAAACACCAACTGACTTACTCCCTCCCCTTTAGGCAATTCATAACATCCACAGCATCATCGACTGCACCTCCCTCCGCGACACCAACCTCACCCCGCACGGCAAAGAGCAATCCCGCGCCCTCAGCACCACCTTCCCTTACTCCTCAAAGATCAAATACATCCTCTGCTCGCCCCTCCGCCGCACCATCAACACAGCCCTCATCGGCTTCCCCTCCGTCTACGCCCGCGGCATCCAATGCATCCTCTACGAAGACCTCCGCGAATTCGGCCAAGCACAATGCAACACCGGCTCCACGCTCCTCAAACTCCGCGAGAACTTCAAGGAGATAAACACGGGCGTTGTGAACACGGAGTTGCTGTATGGAGGTTGGGAGTGGTTGCATGAGTATGGAAGTACTGCGAAGAGAGAGCGGACTGTCAAGGTTAAGAAGGCGTTGAAGGAGCTTGAGAGTGTGGTTGTCAATGGTGGGACTTGGAAGGGGATGGTTTTCATGCCGCATTATGGAGAGGATAATGTGGAGGTGGTGGTTGTTAGTCATGGTGGCTTTTTGTGTCAGTTGATGGGATATCCGAGTAAGTCCTCTCCGTTCTTTGCTCTGCTGAAAAGAAATGAAAGTATCGAGGACGTTTGCTGACGTTGAAAATCGTGGACAGAGCAGAATTGGGCCAATGCTGAATGGCGTACCTTCAAGTTCCCTTCTCAAGATAAGATTGATGCCGGTCACTTGCCTCTCAACTTTATTCAGACGAAGGCCAGTCTCGCGAAGGCCCATGTACCAATCCCAGAAACTGGACCTCGATTCCGTAAGTACCCTGTCCTGGGATAACTAGCACCATGGACCTTATTTCAATGTTCCCAAAAGTCCTGGGGACATTCAAAGCTGACCCGAATAGACCTGACGATTGACGACACCACCTACGAATGCCTCAAGGAAATTCAAGAATTCACCGAGCACGTAGAGATGATGAAGAGGAAGGCGCGGGAGGGGGAGGCAAGAGCATTCGGAGATTATATGAAGAATGTTGGTGAGGATGAGGCGTAGAGGGGAGGTGCCGTTGGCGTTTTTTGTGCTTTTTTAATGGCTTTATAGGACGAATTGTAGATGTAGAAATGGATATTGTCTTTTGTGGCTTTTGTGGCTTTTGAATGTCGTGAAGTAAATTTGTGACTTTGAAATTGACGTGTTGTTGACATTATCTTGCTGTTCAAATATTGGTATCCGGGTTGTGGATGTTCAATACCTTTACGGGTCGTGAGCCTTTGAATGTCGTACGGGTATTTTGTGACATTAGAAAGCGTCTTGTTGACCCTCGCTTGGTTGCCAAGACCAGGGGATCTGGATATGAAGTGGGTGGTAGATTTCTTTAATCCAGTTGCCTCACTTGCTTTTGGGACATTTGGTAACAAGCATGTGGGAGTGTCTCCATTCCCTGGATTTGTGTGGTCCCAGAGATTTAAATGTGCTGCGATAACCTTGTGGCTTTACAAGTGGTGTTGTCGATGCTCGTTGGTTACCAAGACTGGTACATGCCAGAATTATAGAACTCTCGATATTCCACCGAACTAAGGGATTTTGAATGCTCTGAAAATATTGAATACGCTCCTCTCTGCTCTTTTGCGATCCCGTGAAGCATTAAAAGGCGTGTTACACTCTTGTACGTTTTCTTGACGGCTGGGCTAAGTGTCAAGCCTTCATATCCAAATCCCAAAACCGCATATTGATCTCCAAACTTTTGATGTCTCACTAGATTTAGGGGCATTGCGTTGGAGAATAAATTTGCTATACTAGATGCATCCTGCATATCTCCTTTTCCCGAGAATTGTCTGTCTCACATCGTGTTCCCATTGTCCGAAATATTTTCTGTACCTTGGGAAGAACTCGATCATCAACGTAGGAGCGCCATGGAACCAGCAGTTCCCATTAGTTAGATTGTTCCTGAAGGTCCCTGTGATCTGTATACAATGTCATCAGTTAATTACAGAATACCCAGCTATTATGATGAGTCGATCATCCATCCAAGTCTACTTTTCAGCATATTACTAAGTCAAGTCACATCAGCGTCAAGAAGAAGAATATGTCAGGGCAGTATGAAATTGTTTTTTTTCCCCAGAAGAGAATGAATATCCCAAAAAGCCCTTTAAGTACCGGATGCTCAGATCCTAAGCCCAATCCAAATTCAAAGAGCTCTGTTCCTCAAAGCCTAGGTAGACGAAAGTTGTAGTTTTAAAAGCCGATCAATCAGTCAAGCAATTGCACAATGTACGTACAAAAACAATCAGATCGACAGCTATTATGTTAAGAGGGTTGTTCACTTCCTCGCTCCGGGCTGTAGTATTTCCACCTCTTCGTTCTTGTGTACAGTAGCATAGAAGTGAGAAGGATTACCGTGTGTGAGTCGCGGTGTAGAAGTGAAAGAAGAAGTGTAGTGTATTGTAGATGGGCGATGTTTTGGAAGGAGATGGCGATCCAGATGGTAGATCCAAATGGTGTGATCCGAAGAAATTAAAGCAATGACTTGCGTATGCGCATCGTGTCGAAAGAAGAGACAGATGTGTAAGTAGTCGAGGCTAGAAAGAGCCGTCAGTCATGTTAATGGCAGATGAAGACGAGAAGTATCAAACCTTTGCTTATGCCACGAACTCGCGCTTGCCGCAGGGCTGGCCTGGGTGACCACATCGTGCCTCTGGCTCCGGCTCTGGCATGGCATCACGCTTTCCGCATGGCTGGCCTGGGTGACCACATCGTGGCTCTGGCTCAGGAGCGGGCTCGGGAATAGCATCACGCTTGCCACAGGGTTGGCCGGGATGACCACATCTCGCCTCTGGCTCTGGAGCTGGTTCTGGGATGGCATCACGCTTTCCACATGGCTGACCTGGGTGGCCGCATCTTGCCTCTGGCTCTGGTGCCGGCTCTGGGATGGCGTCGCGCTTTCCGCATGGCTGACCTGGGTGTCCGCATCGTGCTTCTGGCTCTGGTGCTGGCATAGCATCACGCTTGCCGCAAGGTTGACCTGGGTGTCCGCATCGTGCTTCAGGAGCTGGTGCCGGAATGGCATCACGCTTGCCGCAAGGTTGTCCGGGATGTCCACATCTTGGCTCGGGGGCAGGCTCTGGCATAGCATCGCGCTTACCGCAAGGCTGGCCTGGGTGTCCGCATCGTGGTTCCGGGAGAGCGACTCTTCGAACTTTGCCGCATGGTTGACCTGGGTGGCCACATCTTGCCTCAGCTGCAGCCCAAGGAATGGCGCTGGAGCTGACGGTAGCAGCGAGGACCAAGGCACAGATTGCGCTTGTCAACTTCATGATTGATGTTGTAGTGAGTGTGTGGGGTGTTGGTAGTGTTGTTGAATGGGGGCGGAGAGTACCCCTGTAGAGTCGTATACAAGCTGTACTTGTGTGCGAATGTGTAGGAGGAGATCGGAAGAATGCTCGTGTTTGGGTAAGGAGGGAAGAACTGGAAGAGGGAGGACGTTCGGGACATATTTATATTCTTCCTATTGAGGGCTGTTCTCAATAGTAATGCCATCGTCAACAAGAAAATTAGCGAAGCGAGCCTTGCTATTGGGCGCCGTCGCATCCTATTGAGAGCCGAAAAGGGACACGAAGTGGGTTTGACAAAGGGAAGTATATCGCGGGCGGCGAATCATTCCATACCAGATCAATCATAAAATTGAAGGAGCTGACTCCGTATTTTGATCAAAGAGTTTTTGATGTGGCGTAGAGAAGGTGAGGTGGACGAGGCAGCGTGGAGTAGATCTGTTCCTATTGAGCTTCCTATTGAGATCCGAAAGATTCACCACGTGCACGCGGCTGGATCCACAACGCGATCCTGAGCATCGAAAGAATTCCAAGTGAACATTGAAACTAAGAAACAATTGAAAGAAGCATCTGACGGATGTATATTGCACTAGAGAGTGCGCGGGAATGCGTTATTTGTTCCGTGGGAATGAAAAATATTCCATTCCTCATTCTAGAACATGATTGCAATCGCCCAGACTCAAACTCAGAATCTTTGATGGAGCTACTGGAAGAAAAATAAAGGAGCACAAATATTAGTGTTGTTGTTTGTTGACTTTGATACCGCTTCTCATTCAGATCCCAATTAGGCAATTCCTATTCAGCCCCTATTTCGCTGACTTTCCTTTGAGCCGCATAAACATGGTATTGCCACTATAACAATCAAGATCAAATGAATGGAGTAAACACATGTAGTACTGTAATAAGGAACTTTTATTGAGACGATTGGCTATCATACGAGGCCGGGTCTGGTGGGTTTCGGGAAAGCATTGATCGAGGTCACCGCCAAGTGGTCGTAGGACAGACGGCCAAGAAGCCGCCGCGAGCTCGGAAAAGAAATCAACACAAGATGAGCCGGAAATTTTCAGAAAGCTCAATTCGTGTGGGAGGCAAGACTGGTGACCAAATGTTTCCGACCAGGTACTGTGCCTGAGTATGCCCTTGAGCACTTATTATCGATTTCGGCGAACAACCCCTGAACGCAGTCCAAGTAAGACTTTCACCAAGGAAAATTGAGGATGAGCCTGAGCTCAAAGAACCTCATGAACCTACTCACATTGTGCGACCCCAACTCTGCAGACTTGTCTAAGTCTCGGAGCACTCGGAGCCACCTCAAGTAACGGAACCCTTCGTTTCAGCCGCGGGGACCAGAGGTCATCGTTGCCAGCAGCAACAGAGCGAGATACGGCAAATGAAATTGAACCCAGATCAACGGAGTGCGTTCGTGAATCGAAGCAATACAATTGCAAGAATTACTCTTGAACGCGCATCACCGGGAGAATGACCAATGACGAAAACGTATCAAACATAATCATAGACAGCCAGCTCTGATAAGAGTCTCTATTAATCTGGAGCTTTTCAAATATGACGATGTAGTCTAATGTCCATACTTGGACGCTCTATATTGCTGTTCTACCCATGTCATGGTCCTCCCGGAGAGAAGGAAGGCTTCTTCGTCGAGAAACACCTGGATTCTGATATCGATGTAAGTACTTGCAAAGGCCAGCATTGACGTAATGGTATTGTTGGAACTTCTCACCCAGCAGCATCTGCCATGCAGAGGATGGCTTTCATCTTCAGTCATGCAAAAAGTTGGTCGTTGTTGTTTTCATCTGTTACCGCAAGTCGGCTGGGAAAATTTCAGACCCGTGAGATGCCGAATTGACAGCCGGACTAGTGTGGAAAGGGAAAAGCGGCTGGGCACTCCAAGTTATCCCGACGACCTCATTTTCCTACTACCAAACTCTTGTTCTCCAACACCTCTCTACACTCCCTCCTACAACTATTCATAATGTTGTCGCGCAGCTCTGCCAAGTCGGCGCAGGTACGTTGCGCGTCTTCGCCAGTATCAATGGCAGGACATTCCAGCTAACACGTCTTATCAGAGCCTTCTGCGAACCGCCCAAGCTCCATTGCGTTCCGCCCAAGTATGCCCTCCACCCCTCCAAGCTCCTCGAGCACCGAGCTGTAGCTAATCAGACACTCGAACTAGCCCCTACGAACCTTTGCGACCGTTCAATCCGACATCTTTAAGCCCACGAAGTATGGTGGAAAGTACACGGTTACTCTGATCCCTGGTGACGGTATCGGAGCTGAGGTCGCGGAGTCTGTGAAGACTATCTTCAAGGCGGACAATGTGCCAGTTGAATGGGAACAAGTCGATGTTTCAGGTGTAGAGACCGGAGGAAAGCTCTCAGAGGATCTCTTCCGCGAGTCAATTGCTTCCCTGAAGAGGAATAAGCTTGGATTGAAGGGTATCCTGCACACGCCCATTGAGCGATCCGGCCACCAATCTTTCAACGTCGCTATGCGACAAGAGCTCGACATCTACGCCTCGATCGTCCTTATCAAGAACATTCCTGGATACAAGACGCGCCACGACAATGTCGACCTCTGCATTATCCGTGAGAATACCGAGGGAGAGTACTCTGGTCTCGAGCACCAATCTGTCCCCGGTGTCGTTGAGTCTCTCAAGATCATCACCCGTGCCAAGTCAGAACGTATTGCCAAGTTCGCATTCAGCTTCGCTCTTGCCAACAACCGCAAGAAGGTCACCTGTATCCACAAGGCCAACATCATGAAGCTCGCAGATGGTCTCTTCCGCAACACCTTCAATGCTGTTGCCAAGGAGTACCCCACTCTGGAGACCAACGACATGATTGTCGATAACGCTTCCATGCAGTGTGTGTCGCGGCCACAGCAGTTCGATGTTATGGTTATGCCCAACTTGTACGGAGGAATCTTGTCCAATGTTGGAGCCGCGCTTGTTGGAGGACCAGGTGTCGTTCCCGGCTGCAACATGGGTCGTGATGTCGCCATTTTCGAGCCTGGTTGCCGTCACGTTGGTCTGGATATCAAGGGTAAGGATCAGGCTAACCCAACTGCCATGATCCTCTCTGGATCTATGCTCTTGAGACATCTTGGTCTTGACGAGCATGCCAACCGCATCTCTAAGGCCGTCTATGATGTTATTGCTGAGGGGTAAGCGAGAACGCATCCAGAAGACAAAACAATGTTGCTAACAACTTAACAGAAGTGTCCGAACACGCGATATGGGAGGAGAGAGCACCACACACCAATTTACAAGAGCGGTCTTGGACAAGATGGAATTGGCAGGATAGATGGACGGTCTGATTGTATAAAGTCAACGTAGGTAGACACCGTTGGTTGTACTCTAGTATGCATTAGCGGGTGCACTTGAAGCTCGTTCGGTCATTTTCAATTTGTTCTCATAAGACTTGTGCCATTTATGCGAATTCTCTATTGAAAAAAGCTCATGCTGTTGTCCTGCCAAGTGCTCATGATAGTCTAAAGTTTTGATAAAGAAGCTCGAATGTAAGCCAATGCCCTGAAAAACTTGCAGTGCTCACGTTCGTACAATGCTAATCACACATCCACTGCAAAAGCCTGAATCTCCCATATCGATCGCCAAGTCATTGCCTGCATTGAGGATGGCCCAGAGCCAAAGTCAGACAGCCAGTAAAGAAGTAAAATACCGAGGCCTCACGACTCCACGCTGGCTCCCTGCCGAACTCTCTTCGCCGCTCTCTCCTCTCCTCCTGCTCCGTCACCACCCTCCACATCCTTCTGTCTCTTCATTTCCCCAACCTTCAGCATCTTCATCACTTGAGCAACCGTCTTCCCTCTAAATCGCTGCTGGAAATCGACTCTCTGACCTCCGGCATCCCAGCTATTTTCAGATCCCGCATATGCTGAAATAGCGTCATAATCTGGCCAAGGAGAGCGTTCTCTCTTCCTCTTGAGATTTGCCTGCTGACTCTGATCCTGGGAACGGGATGAAGTGAAGAGAGGTCGGACATCACGCTCGGAAGCATGCGGGTCGATATGGGCTCCGAATTCGAATCTGGGGGCCTGGTAAGTGGAATTTGGGCCGTAAGGAACCCCGTTGTCTCTGTACGCGTTTCCATCTTCGAAGGCACGTTCGGGATTGTAGTCGTCTTCGTCCTCTTCGTCAGCATCGCCATCCTCGTCATTTTTGTCACTGGAGAAACTGATAGCGTCTCCACGCCCAGTTCCATAGGCTGACGCTCCAGCCAGATATCTCGAAGTTTCCACCTCTTCCCCGTCGAAATCCTGGTAGCTGGGAAGTTCGCTGTTGTCATACTGCTCATAGTCTGGCTGATCAACACTTCCGCGCTCGAGATTCATGTTTTGGGTGTCATTCAGGAAAGGACTTTGTGGCGTGGGTGGACTGTACGAGCGGAGACTAGTCATGCGGTGTCTGGGCTGAATGTCTTGCGGCTCAGTCTTGAAGTATTGACTCGGTTGACTTTGCTGGGGAGTAGCCAAAACGGATGGAGGGACGTAATCTTCATCGTAGAGACTCTCGTCAACGTAGGTATTCGGATCGAATCGAGCTGACTGGGAATGTGTGGATCTGTTTCTGGGCGTTTGGCTGCTCTGCTGCTGTGGTCGGTGCCAATCGGGCACGGCAGGTGGAGGGACGTAGTCCTTATCGTCTTCTTCCTCGTAGTCTGCATCATACAAGCCGGTGTCGACAAAAGGATTGGAGTACTCGATCGTGGAACCAGATCTTCGAGGTGCAGGGATACTGTTCGACTGGATAACAGGTGAGGGAGGCCGCCGAATTCTGGGAACCTCGTCATCCTCGTTGTTCAGATCGCCCTCGAACTGCCGGATCGGGGCGACCAGCGTAGGAGCGACTCTTCGAGGTGCGGGTTGGGTGACAGTAGGATGCTTGAAGACCCCTGCCCGTGGTAGAGTGTTGGATGTGACGTTGGCCTTTGGTTCGAGCATGGGATAGGATGGATAGCTTGGTATCTGCTCCTTATTAGCTCCCTTGATTGTAATAATTCGAGAGCGGTATCCTACCTCTGAGTCTTGTGTGCCTAGATTCGCATTGGTCGTAGAAGACGGCGGTCTTAACAGCGATTTATCGGTGGAGCCGTACCAGTTGCTGCTTGGAATCAGAGCGGGTCCGGGGTGGTTTGGAGTTAAAGCTGGGTAGGGACTGGTGTATGGGCGATTGATAGGTGTGAATTGACGGTCAAAGTTGCCTCCGCTGGTTTCTGCTCCCCCTCCTTGAACACCTCCTGTTCTAAAAGCAGGTGTTCCAAACACATGCGTCGCAGCAGATTGGCCGGCACGAGACACATTGTTCCGATCGATGATGCTGAGAGCAGGAGAGGCTTGCCATTTCGATCGCCTAGAGGTTTCCTTGTACATTGGCAGACTGGTAGCTGGAGCCTCCATCATTGAAAATTCCTCACCATGGTCGGGCTCTGTAGTGTCTTCGAAAAGAGGTTCCAGCTCTATATCCTCACGAGCAAAGCCTAAACCTCCTTCCTCCACGGGCTTCGACGCCAGCTCCCTGAACTCAGCAAAGCTTTCCTCAACCTCCGCGGCCAGCATATCTTCTGTGAACCTATTCGAGACACTTTTATCGATAAGTGGCAAAGGAGCCACAAAACTTGTTGCCCGGGTAATGGTATTGGTGAGCCCATTGAGTACGCCGATCTTCAGGGATGAGCCTGCGTTGGCCTTGATACAATTTCTGCATTCGAGCTCAATATCGTTGAGGTGCTGTCGGTATTGGCGCTTCAAGTCCGCTCTGTACTCCTTCAAAGACTCCTCGCATGCTTTCTGGTACTCGGCAAAGACTTTCGGACTGTTGGCTAGAATCTTAGCTGCCAGCTTATCCGGCACATTGAGGTTAACATGTCCATGTTCAAGGTCGGTACCGTGTGTCCGTACGGAAGTCAGTGACTTTTTCACAAGCTTTTCGTAGTTTTGATAAGACTTTTGGACGCGCTTGTCGTGGGCCGTGTTGTACTCTATGAGTTGCTTCTCTAAAGCGTTGTTGGCTTTCTTCTCAAGACCCTTCTTGAACGCGGCAAGCTTCTTGTCGAAGACCTCTGCAGATAGGTTGCGTTGGCTGGACCTGCTCTGTGGTGGAGGTGTCGTTGAAGTCGCTGCATCTTTGCAGTAAGGTTCGATATCAGCTTGATCAGTGGCTAAAAGCTCCGATCCGTCAAGAGTGAATGTGAGTACTGTATATCGATGAGTCTGGCCGTCGGTGAGGTGTCGCGTTCGGATTTCCGAATGAGCGTCCGTCACGCTGGTGAGCGGAATATCTCTCACCAAATTTCGCGCTGCCGGACCCCGCAATTTGCCTTTCTGTATAAGCTCCTGGAGTTTCGCCATTCTGTCGATTTAAAATTTGGACAAGTTAGTCGCGTCGAGATCTTCGCGCATTCGGGTTGGAAGGGTGGAATTGAGACGAGGTTGGAATTAGTGTTGTGATTCTGGGTAAGCGAGGCCACCAGCCAATCAACTGCTACCTGAGCACCCTCTGCGCAAAATTGGAGCATCAATCTTCCACGCTGGCCGCCAGCAAACTTCGTACTTGGTGATCTATTCGGAAGAAGTATTGAATGACTACCTTATGTCAACCCCTTTTCTTGGGAAGGAATGTTGTCAACTATTGCGGCATATCACGAACACGTCCTATTTGTGAACCCCGACCAGCTTCAGAATCTGGCCAACAACTGTTTAGCCTATTTGCAGCATTGCAGCAGTCGATGAAAGTTGAAAATTCAAGTCGATCAACGTTGAAAAATCCAAATCATCGTGGTGTTCCTCCAACATTGCGGCTTCTTTCTGATTGAATCCCTGGTATGCCAGTGCAAATCACAAGACAATACGTTTGAGTCGAAGCTGGCACTGACATCCGTCGACATAGGAGCTTTGGCAGTCCCATTCGTTCTTTAGGTACCTGTGCTGATATTCACCAAGACTTCTCTAGCGTTAGTCAATTCCCTTCTTTTGAAGCTGTCCTGGACGCGCCTTGGAGCATATCTAACCTCTGATTACCATCCGCAACCTGTCTCTTTTATTCGAACCATACTGTCTAAACCTGATAAAAGTATCGCTATGGACGCATCGCAGGATCATTGTTTGTCTACAGACAGAGATCAATACAACTACTCGGTTGTCGAGTCAGTTGGAAGCGCAACCATCCCCGAAGAGCTGGACGAGAAAGGGCATACAGTTTCACAACCAGGACAAATACCAGAAAGAGATGAATTTCTGGAGGCAGTACTTAGGGCAGCCTCAGAGCCACTCGCTCGCGGCGATCTGACCCAGATGGAAAAGCATCGCCCTCATAAGCCACTCGGTATGGTACCACGATTCAGTGGGCTGCTCCCAGCCTGGATAGCATTTAATGGTGTCAATACAATCCCTTCGTACCCCTGGTTCGAGTCTGAAAATCTCCTCGACGAGCTCGTAAATATTGCTGCCGGTGTTACATGGGCCAAGACCGCATTCTCGGAGGTCGGGTACAAGGATGACTTGGATGCCTCGATCGATAGCAGGCTTGAAGGCGATGAGAGCAGTATGGAGGGCGCGGCTGAGGGGAGACGAGACAATGTGAGTGATCTTGTCCATGGCGTGAAACCGCTGTGAGAGGAGCTTCGATTGGGCGATGCCGTAGGGTGTGAGACCCGGGTCTGGCATGGCGACTCGATCTTTCTCTGGGATCGATCTGAGGTTGTGAGGGCCCTAAAATCAGTCAGCAGCCATTGATCAAAGATAAAGAGTGGAATAATGTATACCTCTGCATGGCGAACGGGGTGGATGGTGATATTTTGTGATGGCGAAGGAAGAGCTTGTTGAGCTGGTGTAGGCACTTCAGTCCATGACATCGCAGAAGCAGACTGATATCAAGCGATGATGTCAAGATTGTTATTGTTTCCCACAGTCACTTCATCATGGCGCTTGAGAAGACTGCCAACAGTATGTTCTCTCGATTACGACTCAACTTCGGCAGATGATTTTCGGATGCTGACTGATACTGTTACAGATCGAGATGTATACTTCAACGCTGAGTATAAGAGCTACCAAGCTGTTCAGGACGTGGATGCTGTCTCTGGGGTTGAGACATATAAATTAGTTGAGACAGAGGAAAGCAAGCGTTATATTCATACCAGCCCCAAGGATTTCAACCTGGTGGATTAGATAGGACCTCTGGTGGTGGTCTGGTCTTGATCAGGGGATAGCAAGGGCAGGCTCGGAGTGATGGAACCAACGTATCAAGCAAAGATATTGTCCCCGTTTCATCTTCTACATATAATAATTTCAGCGTCGATTTGCGGGTCTGTTCCTTTTTCTGGTGTTGGCTTTTTGCTGTTTACGTACCTGCGGGGGCCTGGGCACACTGGGCTCGCTAAATTCTTTGCTCTTACTCGGGCGCTCGTCTCACCTCCTTGGAGGTTGCATACGACCTTGCTTACTCACGTGAGCTAACTGGGGAGAAAAGAAGTTTTGGAGACAGAACGAGAGTCTCTGACGTCTCGGACTTGGTGATCATACCCTCTAGCCTTCTGTAGAGATCCCGGATACAGTGACCTCGTTCATCACAGGTACCTGGCCCCAAGTACTAATTCAGAGCTATGCTTGAACGGTCACCACTTACATCACGAATGTGCGACTATGAATTGAGAGGCTGAATTGATTGTACTGCATCTGCATTTTGAAAGTGACATGAGGTCCCTATCTATATTGATGCAGACATCGCATTCCAGATCTAGAACACAATTCTCAGATGCAGAAACTTTCCCCTTTCACCTTCAATCAGACACTGCAATCCTCCATCCAGATGTACGTGACAAAGCTCTTTGATTCAGTTGGCGTCGTTCTCGTCGTTCTCATTGGGAGGGCAGAGAAGATCGTGAACATACTGCTTGCTCTCGTCGGTCTCAATCAGGTCGAACCGAGAAGCTTCGTTGGCTGCAACCATTTCGTCCGTAGCGAACTCATAGGTTCTGTACTCAGCGTTCCAGTATCTCTCCTCTATCGATTATGTCAGTGAATCGTTCTTTGAGACTCAAGCAAGGAGAGATATAAAGAAACTTACCATCAAGACCCTCGAGTGTAGCCAGAAAAGCACCATGAGTAATAACAACGATGTGAACGTCCTGCTTCTTCTCGACGCCATCGACCTCAATGTCATTCCAAACACCCTTCTCACCCATCTTAGTCTTCAGGACAACTTGACCAAGCTCCCAGAGATCCTTGCGAACCTTGAGGGCACGAGTCTGTTTGTATTCCGGGTATGGGTTTGTGACTTCTCTGTTGAACTCCCATCCATCAGGAACAAGACGTGTCTCAACTCGACCTTCCAAATCCTGAAACGTCTCCAGCAAAGACGAGAACTTAATACCGGTGTTACATCTGGCGTTGCCCCACTCTCGAACATCAGGGTAGGCGATGATTGGGATATCCTTTTCGAAGACGGCTGGGTAGAAAGCGAGGTACGCGGTGTGGATTGTACGGCGCATTGGTGAGCAGACGATGTGGGTGACTTTGTCCATGTGCTGGAAGCGGTAGGTCAAGGCTAGCGCTTGTTCTTCTCCATGGGACGTAAGTCTTGGATCAAGGATCTTCTTTCTAACCTCATAATCGATTATTCTGAGATTGTGGATGCCCTAATCCATGTCAGCTTGGTAGCTCGAAAGTGAACTTCACTGATAAGTTTGAAAGAGGTGTCTTACTTCTGCATGACGAACGCAATGAATGTATACTCGTTGGCGGACCGTTGACTTCTTTGGAGAGATCAACTGTTGAGTATGCATAGAGACAGAGGCCAATACTCGTTGCATTCGAGGAGAGAGAAATCCGGCAGGCTTGTCATCGGTAGACTGGCTTTGTGACTTGTCTTTATCCTGCTTGTCACTCTGGCTGTTCTCCTTCTCCTTGCCCTTAGAGTTGTCGACGTCAGGAGAACCTTGGAGATCGATCTCGGAATTGGAACCATCTTTGTTCTCAAGAGATTTTTTGTCATTGAATATAGACATCTTAGCAGAAAACCTACGAATTCGTTCCATTTTGGAGCGAGGGAGGCACATCGACGGGGCGATCTGTGGTGGTTTGGTGAAGTTCGAGAGAAGTTTGTTGCAAAAATATTCGAATTCATCTTTACATAGCTCAAATGATTCACGGGAGTGCCTGATTCTGTATGCCTAGCGCGGTCGGAGTGATCGGAAGAAAAGAGTTCATGAGTTCAGCTTTAAATGAGGCCTCACATGGGATTTGTTTATCTCGCTTAGGCAGGACCTCACAAGTCACGACGTGAAATAGGCACACAGTCCCCGTCTTAAAATAGACATATTTTGACAGAGGAGCTTTGGAATTTGAGCCATCGTATGGATGTGGTGATTAATAATATATTGCAGCTCGTCAAAAACTGCTTCGGAGGACTCATTTCTACGCTTGGCGGGGAGTGTGGAAGTGGAACAATCTTCAACTTGCAGAAACCAAGGAGGAAAGCAGTCCGTGTCAGAGACGAATAGAGGTGTTTGTGATGAAGGGATCTAATGTTTGCAGAATCGAACGTAGTAACGTAGGTAGTGAGAGCCAGAAGCCGACATTATCGACACGCAAACACGATCACACGATTCTCATCTCAAGGCAGTGGAATTCTGCAAAGAACCCTACAAACAATCCAGCAGGTGACCCAGGGAACCAGTACGGCGATCCACCCTACTGTTTTGTCTTCCAGCCATGTTTGAGCTGGCCCATAGATAGTTCTGCATAAGTTGTAAGCAAACACACAAGCGAGAGCAGCTCGCAGTCCCGCGGTAAGCAGGACCAGATACAGCAAAGGCTGCATTTATGGAAGCTTTGTTTCAAAATTCTTGGTGTGGCTGGATGATACTAAGTTGCTAGATTGCAAAGATCCAATCTGCAAAGTCGTGGGATGGAAGGTTGAGCCGATTCTTCTCTAAATGGAAGGAATGAAGAACAGTTGGGAAATGATGCAGCGTTTTATATCACTTTATTTCGTCACCAGGGAACTGTGTCTCGCATGTGGTGTCTTTTGAGACAGTCGAGCAATCAAAACTCTTCAACCATCGTCATGCACGAGACAACAGCTCACTGTCCATTGGGAGACACACACGCAAAGTCTCCCCCAAAGTTTTTTGAGTCTTCCATAGCTTTGTCACCTCTGCTTGTCACCTCTGCTTCATGTCTCATTGTGGGCCGAGAGTCTCTTTGTTGAGGATTCTCCAACACTGGTCCCCGTATCAGGCTCAAGCACAAACAAAAATTACGACGCAAAGAAGACTTTGTGCCGCCGAGAAGATTCTGATCCAGCAAATCATCAGGGTCTGAGAATTTCAACGTCTTTTTTCGCTACCTCATGCACCTGACATCCGGCTCATCCTCTCAAACATTATAAGGTTTCGCAACAATGTTCCACATTCCTTCAAAATCTACCCTCTCCTTGACTTCCGTTGTGACCTCTACGTTTTACTCAAGGCGTAGGTAGGAAGGCAAAAGTCGCACACTTTGTCTGACATGTTCCGAATGCCGAGTTGCATTCCATGATAGTGGCAGGAGCGGTAACTCCTAAGGTCGCACCCCATGCGGCGCTAGCTGCTGTATATTAAGCCATGACAAGGCTTGCGCAGCCAGTCTGACAGGTGCCGTAGACGGCTGGACCGCCAATGCTGAGGGTCGGTGCGATAGCGATTAGGAGATCGAACTGGTTGGGAAGCGCATATTTGAATATTGAGGTTCGTCATGCCGGCTGCTGGGTATATTATCTGGGTATTGGAGAGCGTGATAGTGGTAATGGAAGCTGGGTGTGTTTGATGAGGGCAGAAGTAGTGTGCTGTGGGATTTCTCTGTGCAGCTGGACATTCAGTCCACTATCTCCCATCACACTTCACACAAGGGAAGAAGAGCAACATACATGTTCTCAACTCAGTGAATTGCATGGAGAGAAAGGAAAAGATGTGGAGATGTGGATGGGGAGGACGGAAAATTCAGTCACCTTCTTTGTTGACAAATGAAAGACTTGGCAAGATTAATATCCTCGTAGCTAGCCGAACGGTGGTGCAATGACCCGAGTCAGAGAGATCTGGCCATGACTGAATACTTGGAAGATGAAAGACATAGAAGGTTTTCTCCAGGGCAAGAAGAAGCACTGTGCGGCTTGCTCGATGCAAGCACCTCAAAACAGATGACAGAAAATTTGAAAGCGGAGGGAAGCGTGAGAGGGAGAGGAAAAGAGAATATGGGGAAGTCTGTCCGCTGGGACCTGATAAGCTAACTCCTGTATCCTCCTATAGCTCCTCGTGAGTTGACTCAAAGTGTTGGCCCAAACGCAACAGCAGCACAGGCAGCATAGCATGTTCCCTGAGCAGCATTGCAAGCTAGAATATCTGCTGGAGCACTGGCTGCCAAGACCGTCCCGAAAGTGGCTCCAGCGACTGCGTAGCAGACCGTGACGATGGTACAACAATCTGCCTGGCAAACGGCATAGCCGAGAGGACCACCAATAGCGGTGGAGACTGTTGCGAAGGTGATGGTCATGGCAATGGTTATGAGGTGGAGACGCATGGTGAGTGGTCGGATGACTGTGATGGATCGGGGTTGTTTGTTGTCGAGTGGCAGAGGCCGCTGGGAAGCAGGGATTAGCTGGCTTTCTCACCATAGGAACCTTCGAAAATACCTAAATTTGTGTCTAGTGTTGTAGAGTTAGGCAAAACTATCTGTCCTCGGGATATTCGCTGGCTATTTATACAGCCACTCCTTTCAATCTCATCTCCGTACGATGCCCCTCCATTTGAGAGAGCATGAAATAGCCAGGTCTTTCCAGCAGATTGACGAAAGTACCTGGTTTCGTAACGTGCAAAAGGACAACCACGAAACTAATAGGAAACTGCTGGATGACAAGAGACATAGATAGAAACACCTCAAGCAGAAAATGAGAGGGTAAAATTTGTCTCTAGAGAGTCTCCTCGAATTGTGTTACCAAAGCAATCCACTAGTTTCGCAGCACCTAGCTTCCACCAAACAGTTCTCCTAGATTCACACTCTCAATCGACAGTGTTTGTCAAGGTTCTCCGGCATGCCACCGCAACCATAAACAAGTATCGTACATCCCCGAAGGCACGCAACTTGTAGTCTGTTGCATGGTCTCCATGGAAAGCTGTCATGTGGTCCGTCGAGAATGTAGTCTCCGTGGGTGTAGCAATAGCAGGGTAGACAGAGTGCCTTGCAGGTTTGGAAGAAAACATCACCAATCTGCCAAGCGAATGCGAGGGTGGGTACCGCGAGGGTGCCTAGCATGAGAAGAGGCCGCATGACGATGTTGATGATGTCGAATCCGTCTGTGACTGCTTGCAGTGGAATGTGGTATGATCGTGAATGAATCTGGTCTGTGAGTAATTGCTGTTGGAATAGAAACTCGGAGAATCTTACCTTCGAAAGTGGATCGGAAAGAAACGTGTAACACCGTTCTGGGTTCAGCTCCAAGACCAGGCGTGAAAAGGGATCTTTTGTTTACGTCTTCACCGGGTATATTTGAAAGGTTGTGATAAAAAGCTCTGGACCTGTCTGGCCTCAGGTTTCAATGGAATCAGTGACAAATTGATGTCTGAAAAGACTGCTCTGAGAAGTCGCATTTTGATATCATGTCCCATCTACCAAAACGCCGTGCAATGCCATGCAGCCCATTCAAAGTCTAAAAAGCAATCTTTCGTTTCCTTCCCGTATACTTCGATGAATTCTTGACAACCTTCCCCTTCCTCTCCATCTGCTCCTTCTTGCTCAAAATCCACGCCTTGCTCCCCTTCTGCACCTTTCTCCCCTTCTCTCTATGTTTTTTCCTCGCATCCAACACATCCACCCCGTCCATACCTTTCACTACCCCAGTGATATCCCCACCATTGCCCTCCTCCGCAGACCCACCGACTGTCAACACCAAATACAACTTCGCATTTTTGGTTCCCGGATCGTCTTCCAAGATACCAGCTCCAAATCCAGCTTTGATAGCAGCACCACTGATCATCGTCCTCTGCTGATCGTTCTTCGGATAGAACTGACACACCGCCCTTCCACCCCTCTTCAAACTCGCGTACAGTCCATTAAAGAACCTCGATAACCGCCCCTCAGAAGAAACCTCGCTACTCTCCGCATTACACAACCACTGTATCGCACTAATCGAAATCGCTGCATCGAAACTTCCGGCTCGAAACGGGACGCCCTGTCCAATATCCGCGAGCATGAGATCGCCTTCTACGTCTCGCTGTAATGCAATATCGAGCATGGAAGCTGAGATATCCATACCGACCCAGATGTGAGGTCCGCCTTCGGAGGGGTCGATCGAGGAAAGGATCTCGCCAGACAGACCAGAGCCACAGCCGACGTCGAGGATCATGGCGGGGGAGTCGAGGTCGAGGAGTTCGAGCGCGCGGTTCGTCATGGAGGCTTGGATATTTTGGATACGGGAGGAAGTAGTGTATTTGCGTGCTTCGGTATCATTGTAATGGAGATCGGGGGGGCTGATTTGCGGTATTAGCAATTGTCGCATTGAGTATTGACAGTCAAGAGTAAAGCACATACAGGGTATCTTCGGGACGAGACATGATTGCGCTGTAATTTCAAATTGGCAGAAATGCTCTTTTTATCCCATCCAACGTTTTGCCCTTTAATCGAGAGTATTTCGTTCGTCAAGTGAGTGTTGGGCGCAATTTCGAGTTCGGGTTTCGAGGCATGTCGTCACAAAATATTTATTGCTGGAGGTGAACATTTTTTGGTGGGGTTATGTTTTAGCGCGAGCCGAAAACCTGGGGAATTGATGAGATGAGAACACGATTCCCATGCCAGCCACGCGACGCCGATTCGCCCCTGGATTAGACTTCAAGTTCCCCTCGCGACAACGATTCATACTTCACTCTGAAGGATGAAATTCTCGTAACAAGATTTCAACGATTATCTTATCATGTGGATTCTACCACTTGTCGGGTACCTGGGCCTTGGCCTCGGCTTTGGATTCTTGACCCTCGCTATCGGTGCGCTGCATCCTGTCAACATGCCACTAGAACATAATCGCTGATTTCTGGGAATAGCTTCGGGACTCTACTACCTCTCGGAACTGGTTGAGGAGCATACTGTTGTCGCGAAGAGGTTGCTTACACGTCTGATATACGGAGTCATCGGCATACAGACCCTCCTCACGTTGATCGATGGCTTCCCAATTATGCTCTCCCTGTTGAGCATATTTTCGCATGTCGTCTACCTAGGGAACATGCGCCGCTTCCCTATAGTGAAGCTTTCGGATCCTCTGTTCATACTTTCCTGCGGTACGTGCCCCTATCGCCCTCCTGTGTTGCACATTCCAAAGAACCCGGAAGTACATTTGCTGACGTTCTTGCCGGCAGTCCTGGTACTACTAAACCATTATATCTGGTTCAACCACTTCTCGTTCTCCTCCCTCGTCTCTACCCCGGCATCACGCTACGATCCCTCAAATCTCCCGACGTTCACAGAAATAGCGTCGTACTTCGGCCTCTGCGTCTGGCTCGTCCCATTCTCCCTCTTCGTTTCCCTGTCCGCAAGCGATAATGTGCTGCCGACCATGGGCAGTGAGGCACCTGGCATGCCGGGTGCATCAGGCGATGGGAAGAATAGACGGCAGGGCATGTTCAAAGTAGTGGTTGATGTTGTGAGGGACTGGTTAGGGGAGTTGGGACGGCTGGCGGGATGGAACAGACCGGAAAGAGGCTTTTAAATGCGGATGTAGGATTACATATGGTGAGGGATTAGGGCATTTTTGGCGTTCGTGGTACTCTAGCATCCTTACTGGAAAAGAGATTGACTGGTTCATGTGTACGGCATAGGTTTTTGGGGCAAGAGAAATATGGTCATGATGTATTGTATGTGCTAATGAATCTGCAAGTTAACTCCAGGGGTATCTTCTCCAGCAAATGATCCTTAACGCCCTGTTCGTAAGTGGTACATGAGTGTGGTATAGCAAATGATGTGTAGCAATATTCGATTCTGTTGGATCTCCACGATCATCTAAAGAGTCAGCAGGGCACATGTCACGATCGGCGGCAGTAAACCTACCGATCAGTGATTCACTTATGTTGCGAGGGACTGGCTTCCATATCCTCGAGGCGGCCTTCGAACATAGCGACGAGTTCGCCGGCGAGGTGGATGGAATTGGTCTCGATGGTCATCATGCTGGCGATGATGAGGCTCTCGATATTCTGGCGTTTTTTGTCTAATGCATCCAGTCTGGCCCAGGCAGCTTGTTGGGACTTGGTGCTGTGACTTCGTCAGGAATAGATCCCAACTGTGGTTCAATGGCAGCACAAGAAGCCCAGTCTAGGATGGCTTCATGGACACAGCAGAGGAATGCGGAGGCTCAAGATATCTTGGGATCGGAGCAGGGCTCTGAGGACCACGTCAAATGACATGAACTGTACTTACACTCTACTCTTCCTGGCAGCGAACAAGTTATCCATCTTCAATTTGACGTCCTTGACGCGTTTCTCATGCTCTTCTTCAATAGACTTGCGCTTCTTGTCTCGGCGATCATTGTTCTGAAGTATTCATGAGCGATTAGTCTAAGCTAATATACAGGAGTTACATACCTTGGAGACGATACTCTTAGCAGCAATGATCATTGCCGTGGGGTCCTCCTGTGAACTTTGCTGTACATCCTCATCCTCCGAAGCAGATGCTTGAGCTTGGCTCTTGCGAGATTGACGTGGTCCCATGGTGAGGCTGGGGTTTCTTCTTTTCGTGGATGAGTACTGACTAGATCTATGTATTGATAGAATCAAAAGAAGAAATCCACCAGTAATATTTCGAGTCTTGAATGAAAAAAGGTTGACATGGAAGTCAACCTGCTCCCGCTGAGGTTGTCATCGACCAATCAAACGCTAGCGCGCCCTCGGCCATTTTTGGTCCACCAAAATTTCGTTCCGACCGCCTTCACATTTTCACGATAAGGATCCTGAAAGATATCACCAAGATCTTTCCATTCCTCCACGACTACCGCAAAGATGGGACTCGCAGGAGAAAAAAAGTACAGTCCCACCCTCCGCCTCTCCAAGAAACCACTGACAAAATATTCTGCAGGCGCATGAAGCTTTCTCATGATCCCAACAACACAAAATGGACGAACGACACTGCGAGTTTCGGTCTGAAGATCATGACTTCCCATGGCTGGCAACCAGGACAATATCTCGGAGCTAAAGATGCCGCTCATGCTGAATTTCATACCGCGGCCAATGCGTCGCACATTCGAGTGGCAATCAAAGACGACAACCTCGGTCTCGGAGCGAAGGTTGGAACGGGTGTCGGCCATGGAGAATGTACAGGCTTGGATGCGTTCAAGAATTTGCTCGGAAGACTGAACGGAAAGGATGAGGAAGAGATCGTCAAAGAACAGCAATCGAGGGATGATCTGCGGAGGGCGATATATTCCGAGAGGAAGTGGGGTACGCAGCGTTTTGTGTCGGGCGGGTTCTTGATTGGAGACAAGATACAGATTTTGATCGATGCCGAGGCGGAGCGGATACGGAAGCTTGCTTTGGGCGAAAGTGAGGGCTCGTCGAGTGATTCGAGCTCTTCTTCTGATTCAGAGGAAGAAGCTGCGCCTGTTGAGAAGGCAAAGAAATCGAAGAAGCGGAAGCTGGAAGTCTTGGAAGAGGCAGAGCCAGAGGTTGTTGCGTTCAAAGTCAAGAAGTCGAAGAAATCGAAGAAGGAGTGGAAGAACCGTGATGAAGTGGAGGAAGAGAGTGCGCCTTCTGAGGATGAGAAAGCAACTAAGAAATCGAAGAAGTCAAAGAAGGAACGCAAAGCAAAGGCCGAGACAGATGATGCGGTTGAGGATTCCGATACCAAGCGACGCAGGGAGAAGAAAGAGAGGAAAGAAAGGAAGAGGAAAGAGAAGGCCGCAGTAGAAGGGGTGGAGGAGACGGAGAAGGAGAAGAGGAAGAGAGAAAAGAAGGAAAAGCGGGAGAAGAAGAAAGCTGCAGAGGAAGATATACCAGAAGCGTCAGAGTCTTCGTTACCGACAATGAAAGAGAGTACACCACTCGCCACTCCATCGAGTGGTCGTTCGACGCCCATGATGCAGGGGAGACATGCTGTTAGGTCACGGTACATTGCACAGAAAAGGCTAGCGAGTATGGATGCAGCGTCTCTGAACCAGGTTTGTTCTCTCCCCCATCTCATTCGTTCGAGGTACGTGTTCTAACATCCAGACAGATATTCATGATCAAGTCGCAATAAATTCTATAGATATGAAGAATAGAATACATTTCCACGCCCACCTGCAATACATGTCTTCTCCCCTCTCCTCCTTCCATCTGCCGGACAGCCCCATTGCGCTCCCCTTCTTTACCAGCTTGCTCCATCCCTTTCCAAGCCTTGAAGATTCAGCCCAAAGCAGAGATGCTATTGAGCGACTCGACTGGACTCGACTCCACTCTGCCTTGCCCTCGTCAACACTGAAGCAAACATTGTCGAACCTATACATCACTCTCCTTCACACCTCATAATCAGCCACCAAATCCACTCCCACGCTCCCCCTCCCAATACGATCATGTCTGAACACAGCCCAAACACTCATCGCAGCCTCCTTTCCCTGTCTATCAATCCTAACCACCCACTTCACTTCCCTCCCCTTCTCCTTCTCCCCTCCACTCCCATATACCCCCTTCCCGCTTACCCTCCAGACAACTTTTCTATCCAACTGACCAACCTCGAGCCCCAAACTCACCACTCCACTCTCCAACCCACCTCTCGCACTGCCCCTAACACTCGAAAACAACGCCGCAGGCGCATTTACCGGCGCCGAGATGGGAGTCACGAAGTTCCCGCAGTAGAGACGAGTGGAGTGCGAGAGGTGGCAGAGGGCGGCGAGGGATTTCTGGGGAGTGGTGGAGCCGTTGGGGGAGAGGTATAGGGGTTGCTTGGTAAGTAGGAGGCTTTGATGGAGATAATGGGATGGGGTGGATGGAGGGAGGAGGATTTGGATTTTAAAAGTTGATTTCGCGGGATTGGCCGGTTGGTGTTGGTTTTGATGCTGGGTTTTTGGAGCTATGGAGGGGTTTGAGCTGGCGAGACTTGGGGAGTTATATGCTGCTGCGTCGGGTTTTGGTTGTAGGTGGAGGGAGGTGCGTGTTCGTTCTGCTCGTGGGCGGGCGAGTGTGAGTGTTCTGTTTGGAATATCAGCTGCTTTGGCTTGTTCGTGGCTCACTGAAAATTGGAAGAAGACTGGGAAGGCAGCCGGGTACGAACGTCAAGCCTAACAGAACAAGTACCAAACACCTTATCCCAGAAATCAGCAACATCCTGATAATTCAAACTCCTTGAATATGCAGAGACCAGATGTCGACGATTGGAAGTCACATCATATCTTCACTGCATCAACATATTTCGCGCCAGCATCCACACCAAAAAGTGGCGTTGCACCGAATATGGGATCGGAGAGTTTTGAGACAGCATGGCTGACTGAGCAATGTACATTTCATATTGAGAAATACTATGTGAAGTGGCGGATAGATGGTTCCATTTCAGCCCTGTGTTGGAGTGAGGGTTGGCCTGGAAGTAGGACTGGTTGATGGGGTTTAGGCTGTGAGAAATCAAGTGTTTTGTTTTTTAGGTGGACGGGATTGAAGACAGGGGGCTTCTGTAGATTGAATAAACTGCAGTCCGAGACCGGCAAATAGAATTCCAAGTCCATATGTTAACCAATGTACCACGTTGTATGTGTGTTGGAGGGTAGTCTAGTCAGATGAATGCAAAGTTTCACACCATACGACACATCTCACGTCACTCGCAGTCAAACGTTTTTGGCCCTACCAATGTATTTGTATCCCCTCCGGTGTAGTATTGGAGGTGACACATGCCATCAATAATGATATTTAGTAGAATTGTGTGTTTTGCATTCCCATAGCTAGTTTGGTTTTCTCCCGACATCCTCAAGTACCATCCTCCGATCAGAACCCTCAAACACTATCGCCCCTGAGACACCCTCCCTTTCGAATATCACAATCTCCATACCCAGAATCGATATGCCACTTTCCAGTGACATCGATTATTCACCTCTGTTACAACCCGTATCAATTAGCTTGACCTCCAGAAACTCGTTCTGGCTGCCCCTACCTTGTCTAAATTGACTTATCTCCTACATAATAGCGCGCGAGATGTTTGCAGGGACCGAAGCTGGACTTAGAGGTCTTGCTGACAACCGGAAGCACGGCATCGAGCATATCCAGAAGAAGTTCTTTTGGCCACTTCACTTTCTGGATGGTGTGTCGCAGAATGCCAAGCAGTGATCTCTGCACAGTCTTCGTAATTGGCTTCCTTCCGATGTTCTCTTGTAGACATAAGAAAAAGCATTTGAGTCGATAGCCAATTTATATGAGCTGATCCTATCAATCTCATCTATAACAGCGTCTTGCAGTGCCGGGATCAAGAGTGACTCGGCCAAAACCCAAAGCTCAACCAGCGACTGATCTTGCGCAACCATCGGCTCATTTCACCTCTCCTTATCGTTATTGCTGTCAGTGATATGCGACTCTCTGAGCTCAATTGTATCCAACTTCTGGGGATAGAGCCATTGTACAAGCAAGCGGACGGCTCCCTTGGTCGTATCTCGGAGTTTGTACGTCTGAGTTTGACCTCGATGAAGTTGCTCTCAAAGGCAGCTCTCAGAACGGGGGTATAGTGACAGGCTAACTCATTGTGGACGACAAATTTCTCTGGGTCTTGGTCGACAAGGAGCGTAACAAGCTTAGAAGGATTTCTGCTCCGTGTCAGCATTCCGAACTTTCAAGTGTGCTAAAGCATCCGAAAAGAAGGATTTAAAGTCTGCATGAAGGATATCAATAATTCATACTTCGATGAGCGATTCTCTTGAGAGAAAGCTTTCCTGTCCATTTCCCTTTAACCTGCTCCTTGGACCGCATCATGGCAGCTGAAGACGAAGGTGAAGACGAAGAGCTCCTTAAGGCTACTTTTGGAGTCATCATTTTGTCAGAGTCTGGTGTGCAGTTATCACTAGTCAAGAATAAAGGATATAGAGATGAGTCCCTACGAAATGCGTTTAGCTCTGAGTTTGTTAACTTGCTTCGAAGGAATATTCGGTGATGTCGAAATGTTTGGGCTCCGCGGCTGGAGAATGTTTTCCTCCTGGCCAGGATAGCACGCTAATTTAGCGAGGTTGATCTGAACGTAATTGCCTATCCATCACTTCACTGAACTCACATTATGTGCGAACTTCTCATCTAGGCGCAAATTCGAGAATATCAACTTCCAGGAACTTTGAGATCTTCAGGATCAGCTCCACGACTGCGGCACTTTCGAAGGCCCAGCCACTACCACCTATGCCCGAACGAAAATACGCATCTCCCGATATAGTAAGTGAATGATATTTAAAACTTTTGCGCCCGTATATCACCTTCTAGAGGGTCATAAGGTCAATAATGACCAATTCTAACGTTCGTGCTAAAATCAGGCAGCAAACCTACTCCAGCGACCGCGGAACTAGCATTTGAACTTTTGACATTGCTCACATATTCAACAGGCTACTGCCTCGACTTCCCTGAGAATATTGAGCAATGACTCAGTAGGCAAGGCAGTATATTTCAAGACTCCAACACAAAGCTCTGGAGCTGATTTGTCCGAGGTACTAAAGAGAGGTCTTAATCTTGGACATGTTGAGAATTCAAGCTAACAAATCTGAGGCAGGCAGACTCTAATCATGGCCCAATCGCCAACTGAAGAAGGTGATGATACTCTTGCTGAGTCGGTTTCGCAAACTGCCTCCAAGAGACGTTCGCCGGGCCCAAAGCCGACGGAAAAGGCCAGACTACAGTAAGAGCAACCACATTTCCAAGCATCAGGAGAATGGCTGACTCTGAAACTAATCCGAACTCCTTCGTCACTCTAATTGCCGGACAAGACGACAATTCAAAAAGCTTTGGTGTACACAAAGACTTCTCTTGCCACTACTCTCCAGTTCTCAAAGCAGCCTCTGCCAGCAGCTTCGTTGAAGGCCAAACCCAGACTTATAAACTGCCGGACGCAACCGAGGAAGCGACAGCGCTATTAGTACACTGGTTCTACACTCAAGAGCTTCTGGTGGACGCTCTCGAGAAAGATGAAAACGATCCATTGGAGAGCCTGAGAATGGCACAGCTGTGGGTGCTTGCCGACCAACTGCTTGTGCCAAGATTACAAAATGCCGCCATTCGAGCGATTGTGCAGCTGGGATCTCGATTCGAAATCGTCCCAACCCGATCCATTGCCTACGTCTACCGCCATACAGCAGCTGGGAGTGCTCTTCGCAAACACATGGCACAGCTTTGCGCTGGATATTTGAAGGCTGAATGGATCGCAATTAATCCGGATCAATTTCCAGCCGAGATGCTCTTGGACTTTGCCATATTTGCCTGCAACGATGCCCGTACAGAGATGCAGAAGAAGGTGGAATTTGAGATGAACAGCGGTGCATTTGAGGTTTCGGAAGAGTCCAATACTTAGATATATGGTTGAAGGTAATGTTCCACAAGACATGATCAAATTATCCAAGCTCATTGTACTACAGGGTCCTCGATTCACATATCCATTACCAGAAGACTAAGTATTACCATCAACAGATATCTACTAGATACCTCTTAATAATGCGCGATGTCGATGGGAACCTCGGTCTTGTGGTCCGGGTTTACACACTCGAGCAACGGCATCGGGGGAATTGATTGTGTACGCAGTCGTGTAATCGGACTCTTGCATCCCGTAGTAGAACATACCTTGAAATCTGCATAATGGACCAAGCGACTCGTTCCAATGCCATCCGTCGCTATCAATATCCTGAGACTTCTTCAACACCAGATATACCTTCGTCCCTGCTCGTATGTGCAGGAAAGTCAACAACAATAAGGTCCTCCTTCCCACTACCCCCTAAACTCCCTACATGCGTCACAAGCGCCTCCAATTGCTCAAGCGCACTCTGATAAACCGGCACCACATTCCCCCCAATCCTCATCGTCTTCACGAACGGCATCTGGTTCAGCGGCAGACTAACCAGCGTCCACCACACCCCACAAACCCACCTCACCCCAGGCTTAATCCCCTACAAAGCTATACACTCCTCACATGTAACAGAATAACCGCATCCAACGCAAACTCATCACAAAGCAACGGACTAACATCACAATCCATGAACGCCCACTCCGCCATCGACGTCCTCTCCTTCGGCCGATCAAAATATTCTCCCCCCTCTTCAAAATCATGGTACCTCTCCATCAGCGTAATAAAACCCTTATTAGACGCCGTGAAAATCTCCTCAGGGTCAAAAAAACTCCCTCCCGGCCGGCTGGCAAAACTAATCCTATCAACCCACGACTCACTTTGCTTCCGCGTTCCACCAACATAGATCCACGTCTCTTTGTCTGGAGATTTCGAGAGCATAGTTCCATCATCGTATAAATTCATTTGTTCTTCCCAACTCCAGGACTTGAGCTGTGGGATGTCGTGGATGAGAGGTGACAGGTGAGACTCGCTTATTCCAAGCTGGGGCTTTACGAGGGGAGTTGGGCCGGTAGTCGGGAATGTAGGACCATTGTCTGTCGAGAGTCGAGAGGCGGTTGAGTTCGGTGAAATGGGCTTGTTCGTGGCGGTAGGCTCTGGTCCAGGGGAGGGCGCCGAGGAAGATGAGGGGCGGGAGGAAGAGAGTGAGGATGGTGAGAAGGGTGAGACAGATATTTTTGCAGGTGAGGCGGGGGAGATATCGACGGGCTACATGACTGGTTTTATGAAGTCGTAGACATAGCTTGTTGTAAAAAAGAGGGCATTTTGTGAATTGGATGAGGCCTGTTGAGTTGAGGTCCTAAGAGAGGTTGAAATAAGCTCTGAGATCGCTGAAGCTGTGCCCCTAAGCTAGTTGATGTGGGGTCAGATCGCCCCCAAGATTTAGCGATTGAGCCCCTGAATCTTTGTTGACTTTCTGCCCCTTGAGGAAAGGGAGGTTCGTTTTACATAAATCCAGTGCTGTTGTTTCGAAGATTTTCAATATGTCACCATATACCTTACCTTCGGGTTTGAATTATGGTTTAGCTGAAAACAACAGAACAATTGATGTTCGGAATGGCATTAGACGACATGGCGGTGATCATGCTGGAGGAAACCAAGTCGGCGAGTTGTTCTATGGCCCGAACTTGCTCTACGTCATGACGCCAGAAGCCATACTCACTTCAAACAGGAAAGATAAATGTAGATGTTTTCATTGTGGCTGCGGAAGTACTGGAAGAAAGAATCTATCCTTGCCATCTGAACCCCCCCCTATCCGCGTCATTTGATCTCAGCCCTTGCTAGGTTGATCCCTATTAATGAAGGCATCCAGTTCATATGCGCCATTCTCTATTGCTTCTTCGTATCTGTTTCGTAATCAGGCTCTTGGGCACTGCTTTGTGTCGCTCAATATCGATGTCCATGTCAGGACTTGAAAAACTGAAGAAAAGCGAAAAGAGAAAATTGCGTATCAGTACATCAATCCAACCATCATGTATCCGTCTGAGCCATGTCGCAGATCTGCCAATCCATAGTCCTTAATCTCGAGAGATCGAGAACTCTTCCATGAATATGCATCAAACGCCAAATCCAAACGCAAGTCTGAATCCGCAGCTGAAGCCGAACTAGGACCAGGTCCAGATCACAACGGTGATCATGCTAAAGCAGTCTTCGCCTCATCAAATGGCCAAGTGACCTTCTTCTCCTGAACCATGAAATCCTCCAAGTCTAGATCGACCTTGATGTTGTTGCGACCATTCAAGCTTCTCCATAATTGCGTCAACATCAGAACCCACTCCTGCAAGAACTCATGGGGGTAGTAAGCCTTCGCGAGAGGGTCCATAACAGAGTTCTCGTTGAGACGATGAGCATACTGCCACACGAGATATTTGCGAAGCATGGATCCCTCCTTGGTGCGGTTGTAGGTGTGGCTGAGAGCAGTGAGACTCATCTGGGCGTTGACGTTCCGGACACGGTCGAGCTCGTTGAGGGCGAGGTTTTGAAGCTTGGGGATTTGGAGATCGGCGGCGCAGATCCAGAGGTCGACTAGGAGGGTTTGCTCGTCGGGGATGCCTTGTTGGGGGAACATTGGTTGTTCGGCGAAGAGGGGAAGAGGGTAGATGGCTTGCTTGAAGAACCACTAGATGGAGGTTAGCGTGGGACGTTCCATTGATTAATTTTCACATCTCATGTCTCAGGAACACTTATTGGAAGGATATTTCTGGACCGCGCATAGATTGGACATTAAACTCACGTTTGTAAGAGCAAAACCAGTCGCTGGGAAGCTGACCTTGATCGGGTATGGGTTGCTGATAAGTTGGCCATTGTTGTCGCTATAGTACCATGCAAGCTTTTGCGAGTGGTAGAAGGCAAGATCCCAATCAACAGTATAGATGACCTGGGCCTGGATAGCTTGAGTGGCTTGATCGTGGGCGACATATTCGTTGATTCTCGTGGCCTGATCGATCTTGAGGTAGATGACCTTGGTTTGATCGTAGCTATGAGTGGCTCTACCAGCAGCATGTCGGAGATCATCGCTGTCCTGTGGTGGTGGGTAGGGAGTGCGAGAGGTAGCTTGGGTAGCAGAACCGTGAGCTGCCCATGCCTTGTTGGCAGCTTCAGCGATGGTTCGGTATTCCATTTTGGAGAGGTTCCGTCTATTGTAAGTTTCAGTCTCAAAGTCTAAAGGTGGTAAGACTGGATATTGCTTTACTGGAGATGGCGTCACTGGAGCTGTGTTTACAGTATTGGTGGTTGCAGGAAGACCGTTGTTTGCACTAGAAGATAGTCAGAAAAATCCCAAAAAAAAGACCACAAAAGTGAATAACTGGTAGTAAGCTTACCTTGAGTGTTTTGGAGGGGTAAGAGCAGGCCTGCCAAGAGGACTGGAGAAAGTCAGCAATATGAGCAGATAACTCGGGCATCGTCGAGAATTTGACTCACCCCCAACCTTGCATGAAGAAAGACTTCTGAGGAGTGCGTACACCTTCCGGCTGAATCTCTCCAAGTATTGGCACAGGTGCTTGATACGCAAGTTGTAGTGTTGAATAAAGAGTACGTGGGGTTCCAGCACTGGCAATCGGTACAGGTGAATTTCGGTTGACTGGCTGTCGAGGAGCACGGCGTGATCTTGGCGTGGCTTTGGCTTGTGGAATACCGGTGTTTGTAGTCAGGGTACTGCTGGTCTGAGAAGCAAGAGAGTCTGGGTAGGAAGGGTATGGGCCAAAGGGATATGGCTGATTTTTACCGAAGGTAGGAGCGGCAGTATTTTGTCTTGGCAGATTCTTCTGTTGATGTTTGGGATTTCCAGGAGCTACAGTAGAAGCAATCGGATGTTGTCTTTGAGAAGTGCCAGAATTAGCCGCATCGGGAAGAGGAGTCCGGCCCTTGGAGCATCCGTCAGGAGTACTGACTGGTGGGCCAGGTGTGTATTGTCCTTGCGGGTAAGTCAGGTGGGAGGACGTAGTCTCAGAAACTCCTTGCTTGCTCTGCTTATCTTGTTGACCTCCAATGGGTGCAGGTGAAGCAACAGGAATGGTCGGCGGGTAAAGTCGAGGAACTGGAAGATTATAGTAGTGCTGAACCTGTGGATATGAAACTTGGTAAGAGCCAGAAGCAGGATCAGGTGACGTAGTGAATGGCTGCTGATACCCGCTTGACGAGGGCTGAATATGATGAGGTTGAGATTTGAAGCGGGGCGTGGGAGCGAGGAAGTCGACAGGGGAGTTGGCGTTGATCTGAGAGCGACCTCTGCCACTCTCTGCAGGATCACTGTCTGTTGAATGGTAGGACTGCAAGAAAGAAATAGGAAATACTTGTGCATCCGGGCCGTGCCCCTTCTGTGCCTCGCGGTTGAGAGCATCCATCATCTGCTGACGAGTTGCCTCAATAGCCTGATTGCTTGCTTGAGTTCGCTGTCTCTTGTGTTCCTGTTCTTCTGACTGATCCCTTTCGATGGACTCAGGATTGCGTTTATAGGAATCGCCATTTGTATTCGCTTGAACGGAGTCATTGTTGCGGGTAACTTGCAAGGTCTCAGGTTGACTGATATCGCTGTTGTTGACTAAACGTGACGGATAGGACGCGCCATTGTTGTGCCCATTGTAGAAGTCCATGATGGCCGATGAAAAGCTGAAGGGGGATCCCAGAGGGAGACAGAGATCGACACCTAGAGGACTTGATTGTGCGAAGAAGCTTCCGACCTCATACTCGTCTTCAAAAGTCGCATTGAGGCAAGTCAGCAAAGAGACGAAAAGGACCACTAAGGACGCTCAGAAACACAATTGGTGACTTGACACGTGAATGAAAGCTCAAGACTCTGTGCGATGGTGGTGGTATTGAAGAGGCGCGCCTCGAGCAAAGTTTGTTGTTGTTGGGGGATGGAGAAGCCGCTCGAAAGAACTCTTGTAGCCTCGAAGTTCAGCCTTGGTGAAATTCAATATTTTCTCGCTTGGCGACAGCAGCATCAGGAATCATTCACGCGAGTTCACAGCTTCCTGAGCACTTTCAGAACTCAAGTTCTTTGTGTCTTCATCTTATAAAGAGAGGATATGGTGTGCAATTAGAATAATGGTAAAGATGTTCGTGGTTCTCAATGCCAACATTGAGAGCTATCCACCAATTTTGGAGGTAAACAACGCGGTTGGCCCTGGCTTTGGAGACAACTTGAGTCTCCTCGTAGTCTTCACATTTCACCCGCTTCATAGTAGTCTCTGATTGGGTCACATAGCTCGCGTGTATTTGCAGCTAGTCTGGTATGGCCTGAACAGCGATAGCAATGATGCGAGCATGCTGAGCCTCAGAGCAGAATGTCAGTTTACTGGAAGAGAGAGGGGGGAGCGGGTGGGCGCGGAAGATTTCCACACCGACTTTCAGACCTAGAGCTTGATCGAACGACAAATGGACTCAAGATCTACTGAGTCAACCATTCAAACACCTGTGAAGAGCTTCCTAGAAATTCATTTCAACGTGTTTTTAATTCAGCACGATATTCCGCCGGATCATTTGAAACTAGGGGCAAGAGCGACTGTTTCCCAAGACAAGAGAAATAACACTCACAAGTTCATAGGTATTCCTAAGACCCTGTCTAACGGGTTGAGACCGGGCTGATAGCAGATGCTTCTGACGCTGGCCGCCAACTCAAGTCCACCCATCTATACTGTATCTATTATGGGTGATAGCAGCTCTGAAGTCAACAACATGGGGGGAAAAAAAGATACTTAATCCCCTACATCTCGATGCCCAGGCTCTGTTCCGGTTTCAAGTGGGGAGTTCGCCTTGTCCTGAATCTTGCGTCGTCAAAAAATCGAATCTCGCTTAACAGCGCCGTAAACAAGCCTAGCCAAGCCAAGCAATCCGACCAAAAAAGCACCCCTCCCCAACCTAACAACATCACACAAGGTATTTCCTCCTGATCAAATCCACCTACTAACAACAAGATACAACCCCAAATCTCATCATGAATAAGAAGTGGTTCTCGTACAAAAGCATAAAACAGAATGGCAAAACTCCCAGACCAATCGCGAAGAGGCGGATTCGAGATTCGATATCCGACCGAGAAGCAATCAGTCTGTTAGAAACCATGAACATTTGTCATGATTTTGGAGAAGCATCACCGCGACGTGGAACTTGGGTGCTTGTTCATGGTATTAGAACTGCTTGTTTGGTTAGATGAAGTAGTTAGGGATTTTCCCTGGTTCGGACTGGTCCGGATTGGGTTGAATGAAGGTGAAAGTGAAGGTAAACAGGGGAAAGCGAGAGGGAGATTGGATGCGTGTGTCACGACAAAGGATCAGGCTTAGTAATACACCTTGTATATTGAAGAAGACGAACGCAGTTCGAGGAGGTCCCTAGGGGACCTTTCGATATATGAAGGCGCCAAGTCTCGCTTAGGGCGGGTGCGCTAGCTGCATCAGGCGTAGCCTGCTGGNTACTCCTGACAGCGTGGAGGTTGGTTGGGACGATGGAGGGAAATATAAGGAGCTGGAATGGGTAACGAGTGTCAATATGGAAGATTGAGAATGGTTAGGATCTTTTTCATTGATTCATTGTGTGACTTTATTTGTATCTCCGCTCATTCGTGGAGCAACAATTTTCAGCCCCCAGGATTGTTTGTCTAAGTTCTGGTGAAGAATAAACCATTATTATCTTAGAATATAGGCGGTCTACTTGAAGAACCTAACCTTTAGTCTTGAAGCATAAAGCTTGCACTGGTGCGGTTATGGGAGGCAGGAGGTACTTATCAAAGACAGTTCCCTACGGCGCAGTCAATTTCTGAAAGGCACATACTCAGATACACAACTGGCACTAGTTTCCCTCCCACTTCTCTGCTATTCCTGCAACATGCTAATACCAGTTGAAAACTGCGCGGGAAGACGAGTAGCGGAGCAGGCACAAACAAATCACGTGACGGCTTTGGGCAACTCTAGCGGGAACGAGAACGGATTCATTTCAAGGCAAGGATACTGGAGTGTAATGCAGCTCATTTAAGCTTGATTTGTATCCATACTTGGTAAGCTAAACTATAGCTACATTGGGGTGTCGTACCTACACCCCGAAGCCCGTGATCACCTCTTGCACCAGCACCATCCGTCAAAACCAGAATAAAGAGCTCATCAATCATCAAGCAAGCAAACCATCGTCCACTGTCAGTGAGCGAGCGAAGGGGTCAACGCAAGATTTCCCCGTGCCAGCCGGCACCAGCTTAGCATCAGGTTTTGCTTCCGAGCCATCAAAGATCAAGAATGAAAACGTCCAGCGTACACCATTCAATCAACCCGTTCAAAATCATCCGAAGTCTTCAACCGTTGGTTGTGTGCGAGGCGCTCTGCCATCATCGCTTTATGAACGCCATAGAACGCCTCGTCATCGTAAAGCAACATTGCCGAGCAATGTATGTAATCAACATAAGAAATGATAACATCAACCGACTAATCCACTGAAAAACCAGAACAGTCAGCAAGTGCGAGTAGATGTACCACGAAGTGCTGTTGAAAAGAGCATGTATGCCATATGACAGAGAGCAGTGCAAGGATTTCGGCCAGATTGTCACATACTGTAAAAGTCTCCCTTGAGAATACGCTCTTGGAATGCATCGGGCTTCTTTCTCTCAGGCCGCGGTGCAGGAGCGGCAGGAACGGCAGTGGGAGGAGATGGCATCTCGCTGACGCTCTTAGCTCGCTCATGCATCTGCATGGGCTTTGCGGATGGGGAGGTAGAGAAGTTAGGGCGTTGAGTCTGTGAGACGGAACTCTCGGCACGGGTTCTAAGCTGCTCGGACCAGTTGAATCCACCACCATCACCTGGACGAGCAGAAAGAGGATAGTCAGAAGCAGTTCTGGGCTTTGATTGCGTGCTTGCCTGATTTGCTTGATTCTGGGACTTTGGAGGAGTAACAACTCCGCTTTTGGGGACAGAGCCTGAGCGAGCGAGGGCTTCCGCGCTGCGTGGCCCTGACGGAATAGATGGAAGAGGTGCAGTAGTGTACGAGGGAGCTCTACCGGTTGTGCCTGGACTACCACTTCCTCTCACAGTTCGAAGAGCTTGTGCACCAAAGGACATGCGGCGTACGAATGGGGTAGAGGGGTTGCTGCGGCCGGGGCCTTCATCATCGTCGATAGCATTCTCATCAATGGCTTCGGAGTTCGCGGTAGAGACACTGCCTCGCCGACCACCAAATGGGAATGGTGATTGTTGAGTTGGGGATGTGCCAGACAGGCCGAGAGTCGATATAGACATACGCCGACGTTGGTCTTGGGCTGCGGCTGTGGTGATGGGGCCAGGGAAGGGAGGTGTTGGACCAGATGTGCTATTTGATCGATTGACCGAGCCACCAAAGATATTATTGAAGGTTTGAGAGGTGAAGGATCCACGACGAGCTCGGTTAGATGCCTCGTTGGGAGGAGAGTTGTCACTGTTGTTGTTGGCGGACATGTTGGATACTGATATGCAATGGTTTGGCTCAGATCTTGGATGTCTCTTAGGTATTGCGGATCGTGTAGGATTGTTGTAGTTGAGAGGTTCTGTAATGACCCGTAGCTGCTCTCCTCAGCCTAGGGATAACGGAATGACGTGGCCCTTTCGAGCTTTGGTGTTCTTTGTTGTCGGGATACTGCTCGCCCTCTCGGAGTTCGAAGGGAGTCCGCTTTGTCTGATATGTATCCGTTGATGACCAGGCTAGCAGTGATAGGAAGGGTTTCGAGTTCGTTCTTCGCGTTGGACAAGATGTTTCGAGGGATTGGGAGATTCGAGAGGGTGGTGTGAGGTATCTGGAGACTTTGGTGGGTGTGGAGTGGAATGGAATGGTGTGTTGTAAGAGAGAGGGGGGATTTGGGCGAGGAGTTAAGTTGAGCTGCCCCGGCCACGCTAAGCGTTAGTGACGCACTAAGATCCATCTCCCTGAGTAATGTCCAATCACAGCTGCTTTCGAGCTCTAGCTAAGACTATGATAGGCCAATGATATCGTGCTCTACTTTTTAAAGCGGAGACTGACAAGGGGCAAGAGGTATTTCGCGGGGTAACGATGCCATCCATCCTGCCATCTTTCTCCACGACCATCCACTACCGCTGCACTACGCCAGGAATAACTGTCGCTAGGAACTGCCCTCGAAGCTTCGAACAAGAGCATTCGTCTTGCTCGATGCCAACAAATAGGAAGAAGAAAAGCAGAGAATACTACATAACAGTCCAGTCCAGAATCTCTTATCTCGAGTCTTGACCCGTTCTGCATTCCTTGCTGCTTATCTTTTCCCAATCAAAAGAAGCATCAAATCACCCAACGACGTCGTGTCTATCATCCCGCATCAGTCGACCCTTGAAGCGGCTTCCCGTCAGCTCTAACACCGTTGGCCTGCCCATAGGTGCTCTGTACCATGTCCAACCCCAGAACCCAAGCTTCCACCGCATACACAAAAAGCGTCAGCAATGTCCTGACTGCCGCTTGAATGGGTATTTCGCGATCTGATAGGTCGTTTAAACAGGCACTCCACCCATGTTCCTCCACACCTGCACATTCAATAAGGCGGCCCAAGATCTTAGTGGCTCCGGGAAGCCTTCGGACTGTTAAGATAACCTGCATACCTACATATTGACTTTTGCTTCCAGAGTTTGGTTTGGAGTCGTGGCTTCAAGTCCCCTTTGACTGTTGAGCCAAGTTTTCCCAAGTCTTTCCAGGCGACGCCACCTTATGCTCGTCGTCTGAAGGAAAGGAGCGGTGACAACTTACTTGAAGCTCTAAGCTAAGGGATAGCTGTTCCTTTTGCTTGCGTCTCGCTTGTTTCCGTGATATTGGCTGCAATCATGAGACAGAGTCGATCAAGAGGTCCCCTCGAAGATCACAGCCGGCTTCCGGCAATGATACGCCTCTTCAGAAACAAACCCCTGGAACCTCTGTGCGAGGCGAGACGGAAGCGATGCAATCATTGTTCGATGAGGCCATGCCACCTCGTCACATCGTAAGAACTTAATTTGAAAACTGATGCCATGTCCTGATTCATGGGGAGAGCTCTAAAGTCTGGGCATGTCTTGGAAGGCAGCACGCAGTGGGTAGTGGCGCGGGGTTACATGGCGATACTGGATGATCACGTGTCTTCAGACCTGGACATTCGATTGCTCGATCGAGATGCTGTTCTAGCTCGACGTAATCGATGCTAAAGCTGCGAAACGAGGGAGAGGATTCAAATTCAAACTTGAAGATGGTCTGAGGAAATAAGTCAAAGCATCTCGTACGTTTCGCAACATTTGTCAGTTGGTGTGACGCCCGGCTTTTTACTTTGGGGGAATTTCTAAAGCCAAAGTATACTCCCAGCACGCCAACCTTGTTCCGACGTATTCTACCCAAAGCTTCTATGAACGGTCAACCTGTGAGCTTGCGTTGCCATGCTGGCTGGTTTAAAACCTAGCTACCCCACTTTCCAACCCGTGATTTTGGTTTTCCCGAAAGTTTGCGTCAATAAAACGGGAGGACGGTCATCAGACACACTTGAAGAGAACGGCGCTTGTATGGCGCTTATCCTCTATTATCGTTGGCTCTTCAGTCAAATTGACTTTGTACTCTCACAGAGTCTCATCAACTCTTCCTCGCAGCTTCGATATATCTTCGGGTGTCGTCTTGCAGCATCCACCAACGAGTATACTTTTCCAAAAGCCCCGTTTCCTAGCTCTCTCCACAATGCCGAAAACGGTCTCATCCCAAGAAAGCTATGCAAAGTCAGTCTTTTGTTCTCGCCACGGAAATCAATATTTGCAGGATCAAACTCACTTCATTTTTACTTCCCTCCGCACTCTTCACCCATTCTTTCGTAACAGTATCATACACCTCCCCATCGGTCCCATCCGGATACACAACCAAGACCGGCCACTCAGCCTCTCCTTTCCGCACCATCTCACTCATGACACCCTCAAACTCCATCACCAATCCTTCCAACTTCCCAACTTTCGTACAATTAATCCCCACTCCCATTGGCACGCTCTCTCCCTCTCTCTTTTCTAGCATCGTCCTTACAACATTTTCAACTGAACTGCCATCTGGCAACCCCATTTCCTCCCCAGGGAAAACACAGCTAATCCAAAAATCTCTCTTACTCGCTCCCTCAGCTTCAAGCTCATACATGACTTGTCTAACTGCCGTGATCTCATGCAATAACGGCAAAGTCTCAAAAGCAACAAGATCCACGTTCTCCCAACACTTTCTCCTCTCCTCTTCATCAAGACTATAACTTCGCGCTGCACCGGCTCCAGCTTCTGAGCTAGGTGCAAAAGCTCTCAAACGCTTCAGATGCCATTCCTTCAGCCCAGAAACAGACATCCTCTCCCCATCATACTTCCCACTATACTCCTGGCTCGGAATCATAGTCGCTCCATACGCGCCTAAACTCAGCGCTACCCTCCCCTTTCCTCGCCCATTCCACTCACCTCTCCCACCCCCCTCCAAAGCCCCCCTCGCAATCCCCACCGCACTCCTCATCAACCCTGCCGCCCTCTCCTCACTAATACCCTCCCCATCACCCTCCGTCTTAGTCCTCGTAAGAGCAAACCCCTCAAAACTCACCTGATAAGTCGCGCTCAACAAGACATCCGCACCAGCCTCTACAAACGCAGTCTGTACCGCAAGGAGAGTGTCTGGATCAGTGATTAGGAGGTGTGATGACCAGAGGGGTGTGCTGGTGTCGAACGTGCAGGAGTGTTGGTCTGCGATGGTTGTGCCGAGACCGCCGTCGAGGAGGTGGATTGGTGGTGACATTTTTGGGAGTGAAGATGTGATGTGATATTGCGGCTGACTTTAGGAAACGAGTTTCGAATTGAAAGTTCCAAAGGGGACGAAAGACTTTTTTTATGGCAGTAAAAGATGTTTAGATGCGTTGAAAAAGGAGACGGGCCAGGAATTTGAATCTTGGGGCAGGCCCAGTGGGGCAAGGCTGAAGTGGGGTGAACGGGATGAGATTTTCGAATTTCGAACTTGGAGCTTTTAGCGCGGGGTTTATCCCGAGGCTATTTTTGCTTTGCGAATCTTCTCATCAGCCCCCGTTTCTCTTCCGTGTTCATAGTGTTTTCAAGTGAAGCCAAGGTTCGCATGAAAAGTTGACGCTTGTCAACTCAACTGGGTCCGGAGATGACCCGGAGATCTTCCTTACAAGAGACGACTGTCAACAGTGTCGCTTGCTGCTTTGCTTGCAGTACGGTGTCCGTGAGCATTGCACGTAGTAACTTACGATTCAATATACTTAGAGAAGAACATCATAGTTTACGAGACTTCATTCTCAGAGAATTGGGAGGTAAAAAATCTCCTCCTCTCCAAGTTTGGAATAGGACCTTCAATGGTTTGACCTAGCCCAAGCAGAAAGTGGTATGCGAAATGCCACTGTATATATACAAGAAAATAATCATGACAATGAGGACGAAATTCACACCTTCCCCGTAAATTCCACCATGCCATCGTCTCAGAATCACGCCGAAGAAGCAGTTGGACTAGGGGCACGAGTGCTCTTCGACTTCTTTGGCTTCTTGGCCTTCTTCGACTTGCTAGCCGAAGCCTGAGCAGAAGCTTGCACAGAAGCCGGGCCCGACACAGCAGGAATTCCCGTGTTCGTGCAAGCCGACGCCTTAGCAGATGTGCTGACTTTAGTAACCATCGATTTGGTAGCGGCGCATGCAGATTTCGAGCCTGAGCTGACGGTGCTTATTTCTGGGATCACAGAAACAGTTGCTGATGGAACGGATGAAGCAAGAGTCGAGAGATCAGGACTGGCACTGACGCTCGAAGCAGCAGCGACGTTTGCATTGGTGTCCACAGATGACGAATCGGAGCCTGACGAAGTCGAGGTCTCGGTCGTCATTCCTGGGATTAGGATCTTGCCAATTGTCCAGGTCTTCCCGCCATCTGCTGTCACCATATTGGTATTCGTCACGCCAGCTCCCGAACCAAGCGTCTGGATAAAAGTGCTATCAGCCGTCTCGAGCACGATAGTAGAGTTGACATATGACTGCTGCTCGACGGTGCCCTTGCATGGAGAGCCATTGTAGTCTTGGCACTCGAGAGCTGTTCCCCAGCCTAGCATCGGTCCAGATGTCTTGTTGAAGCTTGAGAGGAGAGTGCCTGTCACGGCATCTTCCATAGTCTGTGTCCAGAGATATGTGGCTTTGTCGGCGAGCGTGTAGGTCAGCTTGATGCCGTTCGCATAGTTGGTATCGGCTGTCTGAAGTTCTCCGACCCATTGATTAGGATATCCATTGGAGGCAAGACCATACACTTCAGATGAGACACACCATGTTGAGTCGCCATTGGCGCCGGTACATTGGCTTTGTCCTTCTGGATAGGAGCCGATGATGCTCTGGATCAGGTCGCCTGTTCCGTTCGATATGCCGAGCCAGACGAAGAGATACCCAGGCTGGTCGGATGGCATCTTGCCAGGGTAGATGGTTGTGGTAGTGGAGATGATCTCTTGTTTGGCTGGGCCTAGACTGAAAGCTGGTCCCCATGAATCTCTTTTGGCGAACATAGATGAAGCTGTAGCTGTGGATACTGACAGCAGCACGCTGGCGAGGGCCATGGATTGGTACATGATGAATGAATGAACAAACGATTGGAACTTCCTCCAGCAGATATAAATGAATGTGCGTGCTTTGAAATTAACAGGCACAGCCTAGAGAGCGAAATATAAAACAAAAGCGAGAAGGAGTGACTATTCAAGATCTGCAAAGCTGCATGGAAACCAACATCAAGACCTGGAGAAACCCCGTCGCTTTTGAAAGAAGTGCGAAATTACCATCTCGCATTTCTCAAGACAAGAACTCGTAATCATTCCGTGAACTCGGCTTTTGAAAAGGTGGATATGTAATGGAAAGTCAGGAATATAGGAATCGTACGCTTCTTCGTCGGTAGTTTGTTTCATTGATATTTACTGCCCCGCAAACAATCGGGGGCTCGAAACATCATCTGGAGAAACAAATTTCCCGCAGGTAAGCAACGGAATCCTACGAAGCTAGAGAAAGCTGAGAACAAGAAGTTAAGAATGAAATCTTCCATCGCATAGAACCGTGCGATAAAGAAAGTCCAAGAATCAGGTGTTAGTCGAACAAGATTGTGGAGAAATATTTCTTAGGGTGGGAGGCGCCACCTCGGTACTGAAAGTACCAACGTGCCCCTGAAAGAAGAAGCTGCTTTCCAGCATCAACAAAGGTCCTGTCTATCGTGCTTAATCATGGCAAAGGTACAGATCTCAGCTTTCTGACCAGCACCAGTTTACCCATCATGCTCGAGTCCCTTGGCGTGTCCACTGTCAGGTCTTTAGCAATCATCAATTCCGTCTCATATTCCTGTTCTGCAGCTTTCTTGTCATTACCATCGATCTGAGCGCCGTCAGTATCATGGTCAAGTTTGTGCCAGGATGCTTCTTCTACACAACTTCTTCAGCCGCACTACTTACACAAAGTTTTCGTCGGACTCGTATGCGAAGGAGTATGTAAGTTACAAACACATTCGCTCATAGAGCCGTGTGAATGTTTTGTCATCTACAGATAATAGCTATTCTAGTTTCTTCTTCCAAGCCTCCGCTGTCTTTGGCATTGCTATTAATCAAAGATTCTCCACAGCGGTGCAGATTCGAGTGGTGTGGGAATCCCGTTGGGGGTTGCTCTGACGGCAGGGCTTGGAACAGCTTCTGCCACATACTTTTCACTCGGTCCAGGGTATGTTCCCCTTCAATTCTGCCGTGCCGATTCTAAAGTCGTTGTGGGTTCTTCAAGTACAGGAAGTGTAAATAGGTAGCTGAGGACTGGGGGCTGTGTCGAGAGCCAGCGGTAGTAAGCAGAGCCACGTGACCTGCGGTTCTGAGGTGGCTTGCATGCAGCTGAACCTCCTCGCAGCCCCAACAACACCTAGACAGGTCATAGTATCACTTCATCTTTAGCAGCGCTGTTGTAAATTAGGTGTGTATAGTGTATCTGAGATGGCGGATCCATCTGTGCTTGCTACATCAGAAGCTCACATGTCAGGCGCTTTACAGGACAGCGAAGCTGGTACGATGTTGGCGAAGTTCCGTTATGGATTTATCTTGCTAATACGTTACCAGACTCAACACAAGATGGTCAACCTCTCGTGGCCCAAGAGCAGCACGTAGTGTCTGCCGAACAGGATCCAACGTCAGGTCAACTGCGAGAAGGGCCCGGGTCCTTCCTCGCACGTGAAGGACCAAGTGAGGCTGAAAGGCGAGAGAGCTCGCGGCAGAATGCTATTCCTCATGAACATAACAGCGTCTCAGAAAGTAGCGCTGCTTCGAAATCCAATCTTGAGTCGACAGCAACTATTGCCAATGCTCCCCTCGTGCCAGAGTCGAGATCTGAACCGTATCCTACGATTGTCTCTCCTCTTGGTAGATCTGGACCTCCGCCGCCACCTATCAACTCTGCTGGCTTACCACTACACTGTAGGACTCCCGCTCAACATGGCACTTCTGGGCCTCCACCTCCACCTGTAACCACAAGTGGTCGACGAACAGCTCACAGGATCCTGACTCAATCTCGCGGTTCTGCACTTGCCCCGCTCTGCAGAAACCCAGAAGAGAAGGACATTTACTTCGATCATTTATCAGATTACCAGATTAACGAGAATTACGAACGTGTAATACAGCGTGTAGCGGGGATTTCAGAACGACTGAAAAGGGGACGGTTCCGCAAACCTGCTCGTCTCTATTCTGGAAGGATTGGGCTTGTTGACTATACCTCATCTGGAGAGATTTGGCATAGGGTTTGGGACGAGAACAAAGATGCGCCGCCGGGATCGCCATTCCCCTTTTCGAGATTTTTGAACAGCAATACCAGTGGTTTGACGCGTCGGCTCATTGTTATCGAGGATGTCTACCCTTCTATTATCACTTTTCTCGTGGGCAGATTTGGAGTGTCTCCAGAGTTCATTGGTAAGCAAACTTTAGATGAACTGCCCCGACACTTTACCCTGTAGTCGCTATGTCTGAGTCATTGACGTGGTATGCTACAAAGCGCCAACCATGTTGCTGACTGCAATACCTTGACTTCAGAGGAGCATTTGACCAATTCAGGCTACGGCGGTAGCAACTTTAACGATAGAGATCCCAAGAACTGGAAGACCTCCGGAATGAAGAAATCTTACGCCTCAATGAAATGGTTTCGACCGGCTTGGAGGCTGCCCCTGGCACCGTTTTCCAAGAAGCAACTGGACGATTTGCTCGACCCTGACCTTGGAACTTTGAACTTCCCTCGTGGGAAATTAAGAGCGTCTACTGTTGAAGTCGGTTCTAATATTTTCCGGTCAGAGTGGGACTTGAGGACAGACCCGAGGGCGACAAACCGTGAGAAACGTAAATGCGGGTTGGAAGAGCGAGCTTCTGTGTGGCGAGGCAAGATGCCTGAGACGGAATGTGAACTTAGTGGGTGCCGAGGAACTCCCAACAATGACCACTGATTCTTAACTATTATGCTACAGTCATCTTACTTTTGGACCCACTACCGGCACTCAAGGAACATTCCGTCCGTTATCGTAAGTCCGGACGACAAGGTCGCCGCCGCGGCAGTGATGCGACCGAAACTTCAAGTTCACAGACGACAGACAGCAGCTCCCTACTTACGGATATGGAGTCAGGAGAAACCAATACCTCTGGCACGTCTCAAACGATGCACTCGAGTCAATCATCTACTCAAGTACATAGGAGACACGCAGAGTCACTGGGGTGGATACAGTTTCTACCTGAATGGTTGCTCAAATTGCTCAAGCTCGACGTATACCCGTCCACTGCTCGTACAGAGAGCATCATTACCCCCAAACCAACCCGGTCAATAATTGTGCATATTGGGTCGCGTGTCCCGCTGGAAGTTACATTAGAAGAATCGATACTATCGCGGAAACTTGCCGACGAATTACGGAGTAAGCTTAATGATACGAGTCCTACATTCACGACTTTCGGTAGCTACTTGGAGGACGGCGCAAGTGTGAGTCACGACTCGCATTTTGGTCCTTTAAACCCCCTCTATGGAATTGTGTGGAGAGACATTGAAGGAGTCTTGAGGATATTACAAGACATTCTTGACGCCATAGATATTGATATCTTGGATGACGATAAGATGGAAGCCCGTTTGGCAATCTGGAGGAAGATTCTGACCCATGCTCAGCTGGAGTTGCCGCAGATTAAAAAATCTATGGTCCAGTTCTTCAACTTCCTTTTTCCAGAAGACCAATCGCTACACAGTGAAGGCTTGGCCACGGTAGCTGCCAGCGATCCTGGTATGCAGCGATGTCTAGACGCAATCGACGAAATGCTACTAAGGCTTCAAAGTGCCTCATCATCCTTGACGTCCAACATGGCGCTCCTCGACAGCCGACGATCAATAGCAGAAGCCCAAAGCATCACCCGACTGACGGAATTGGCCTTCTTGTTCATACCCCTAACATTCGCGGCAACAATTTTTGGCATGGAAATCGAACCATTCAAAGATCCAGCACCGTTATCAACCTTCATTATCCTTGCTGTCGCACTCAGCGGATTCTCATACGCAGCAAGACTGGCAATCCGAAGCTCATGGCTCATTGGCATCAGATACTCATCAAAGGAAAGCATCAAACAATATGCTGATCGGCAGCAGCACCCAGTGCAGGGAGGCAACATCCCAAGTACTCTAGCTCTTCAATGGCTGTGCCAGCTGGTTTGGGATCACCTCAGAAACGCAACATCTGCTATTTCGGCCTTTCTGGTCCTAGTAGCAGTCGTTCCGTTTTCGCTCTTGTGGAGGTTACTGTCGCCTTTCGAAATTTTACTCAAGCCCTTGGTCTGTATCGGACTTATATGCGTGCTGCCATTATCCATTCTGTGGACCCGCGAGCTGAACCATGAGATCCAAGTTGCCTTGACTGTTGCAAGTGTTTCTTCGATTTCGATCTTCGTCTTCGTCTCATTTTGGAGAGCAAGTGATTCTGCTACGCGGAGAGCGCTTCCTGAATTGCTAAAAAGAGAATACGAATTGTTTAAAGATGGGGACTCTGTCCTGTTCTGGCTCACTGTATGGGTTGGAAGCGCATGCGTGTTCATCATTCCTATTGCGCTGCTCTGGTCAACATCGACAAATCCTGGAATCAAAGCTGCTTTGATGGCTGCGCTTGGTTTGATTTTCTTCGCAATTTGCGCGACCTACGGAATTCTCAGGCTTGTTTACGTGAGTCGGGAAGAGGGCTTCAGTGACACCGACAGCGGGAGTGATAGTGATGTTGATGAGAGCGTAATTGATGACTAGAGGCTGCCTAGACCGCACAGATGAACATTAAGTAGGCTTATATATTCTCCCTATGTATGAAGGATCATTAATATCCGCGCACACCACCGCGCATACACTCCAACATCGAAGTGGAAGTCGCACAGTAACAGCTTTGTCGATTTCAAATGATATAAGACAATGTCACTCAAAATACCGCACGAAGATGCAAAGCTGCCAAAGCCACCTATCTTCACCAAGAATTGAAACCTTTCCTAAAAATTGAAGGACAGCGAGATCAACGTCTCTGATTTTCGAGCCACTTTAACCTCTCTTCACTTGAGGTTCCTCGACGGCCTAATCGAAAGCCTCCGTAAGAGCTCTGATTGACAGAGCCAGTGTCAATAATCCAACCGTTGCGAGAATGTATAGAATCTCTCCTCCCCAGCCAATGACCATTGAGGCAGTTCCGACCTTCGCTCTCACTGTACCGTACGATAATGACTCCACCATAACCGAGCCGGTAGCGGCTGCGACGTGTTGAAGAAGAACCGATATGAGGCAGAAGAGAGAGCCCAAGATGAGAGCACCAACAGCTACTTTCGTGACCTGCCGGGAAGGGAATGGTTTGACCTCTCGATCTGATCCCTCGTCATCGGTGTCTTCATGCCAACCGGGAAATGTGGCCAACAGAAGAATTGCGAGAAAGCCGAGCGGGATGGCGGTCAGCCTAGAAACAATATCAACACTATTTCTGGATTAAAGTCAAGCACGTAAGCAGAACCAGATTCTTTGGGCGGATGAGATCTCACAGCAAGCCAGAGAATAGAACTTGATCCTTGAATTGCCCCGCGATCCAAATCAAGTTGAGCGGATCTTGGTCGCCGCTCTTCGTACCTCCGTACAGCTTAATGAGATTAGAAAGTGTCCGAGCATTACTCGAGCACGTCCACTGCGACTCAAACTGCGAGATACAAATTCCTAGATAGCTAACTCTGACCGTGAGGCTGCTGCGGGTGGAGGCGATCCTGGAAAAGGTCGTGCTGATGTTCCCGTTAAGCTGAACAGGAGAAGGGGACGGTGAAATTCCCGCAGTTGGAATATAAGACAGAGACAAGATGTAGACATTTTGCAGGTTGTTTGATGTCGTACATCCAGCTACCATGACTGCTGTGAAGAGCTGTTACCCACTTGCACGATTCTAGTTTGGCATTTGGCACGAGAGAAAGGCACTACTTGCACAAGATTACGATGCCAAACATGAGTAGTATCATGAGTACATGATGATATCCGAGGAAAGGGACGAGCCCTATGATATGTTATCAACCTGGAGAAAAGCTTTGAAAAGGGCTGCTCGTGATGCTTGAGACCGAAGAACTTACTCATCCAATTTATCTGAAACCTACCCGTGGCCGCCATAGCTGGTGATAATTATGCCAAAATTAAGTGAGTGGATTTTATAGCGATTGGGACCGTTCATGGGCGGGGCAAAGGCACAGAGGTAAATGAGGCTGAGGCTATTGAGTTGGACATCACGTTCAGCTGCAGCTGCAACATTACCTAAGCATTGTGATAAGCTGCATAGGCTGGGGTTCATAGTTGCAGCATGGTGAATGCACAGCTTTCTGGACGCTTCGACTTCTAGAGTATCAATTCATATTGATTATGCTATTGAGGAAAGATTCGACGTCGTGTAGTTATGGTGTGGTCTGTGCACTAGCTCCCGTCTCGAAATGAAGTTATTCCCACGCGTCTCTCGACGCAACTGTAAACAAAGCAATGAGGACGCGATCGCTTCAGAACACACATAGAGCATGGCAAAACCCTCTGTGAGAAAGCGATATACGCCCAGGAAAGCAGTCGTCAAACAGGCAAGCATCAGCACAAGCGCAAAGCTGCAGAAGAAATCAGGGTTTACAATCTACATAGACGATGATGATACTCCTCCACCAGAAACAAAGCAGAGCACATCTTCGAAGGATGCGAAACCTCTCGCGAGTTCGAGCGATTATGGAGGATCCAGCGACAACGAGGACTTGATTGCTGCGGCTGCCCAGGTATAGCTGATGCGATCGTGGGTGGACTGGGGGATACAGATGGCGATAAAGGAAATGGAAGCCGTCAGTCTTCAGGGAGGGTAAGCAGCTTTGGTCATGTAATCGGGATGACTTCATTGACTCTCGCAGGTCTGTGAAAGAGAATTGCGATGTGTTGAGCACGACAAATCGAAGCTCTCAAGCCCGAATGCCACAATCGAGCCAACCTCCTAAAACACTCACATCTGAGCTGTACCAACACTAGGCGGGGTATGGAACACGTCCGCAAAGCCAGATTTTCCAACACTACAACGGCGTGCCGCAATACCAGTCAATGGGCACGCCAAAACTACACTCAGCTGCGTACATGCCACCGCAACCACAGAAATTCTACACTCCACAACACCGATTATCGTATGCGCCTCATATGCACCAAGCACAAAATCAAAGCCTCCCCCAGGGCTACTATGCTACCCCACCAACTTCTCAACTGCCATTTCTACAGTCATCAGCTCAGTTCAGCTCATCGACTCCTATTCAGTCGAGCCCAACCCCTCGCCCTACGACAGCTTTCCACAACGTCTCGATCTCCCAGTCATCTGGGGTTGTTCTCCCCCAATAGACAACCGCTCACCCCTGCTTCTAGCAATGGTCAGAAGCCGAATGCAATACCGAGCTGTAAAGCGGCGGAACAGCCTTTTGTACTTTTTCCAAATCAGTACCTCTCTTGGCACGAGCTAGAACGCCATTACGGACCTGCTCGACAGCATTTCCACAGTGATGATGCTTACAAGTCAGCCCGGCATGACTGGGCCAAGATAATCAAGTTGGACGAACCACCGTGAAATCATGCCTAGGTTGCCGAATTCAAGAAGCAAGAGGTTGAAGACACTTGGGCAGGATTGCCAGCTACGAAATGCAACCATGTTGAGATGTTCGCTCTAGCATACAGATACCGGGCTATGGTTCGAGCTCCTTTCCGAGAAGTTGCTGCTTATGCACTGCCGCTCTCTTTCATGGCTCTTGAAGCCCTGTGCTTCAAACTCCCGGAAAGAGAATTGGCTAGTTATGCAAATACCATACGGAAGCGATCAGCCTGGCTCACAGGTCTTGGCCTCGTCGAGCCTATTTATCACGCTCTGTGCTCCACCAAAGAGCAGGAAACAGCACTTGAAGCCACATACAACAAGCTGTCTGTCGTGAAGCGAAGATCTATCGAAGCCAAAGCTAAGTATCTGAAAGTGATGCTCAATCCCCCAAAACCAGCATTCAAGGAGTTCGAAGAGCAGTACTCTATCCCAAGAAACAAGATTTCGTGCGAAAGAACGACCATAAAACAAAGCGTGGAGATTGGCTCCGAGTAACAGGACTGGACGTTGAGCTTTTCTGCTGGTACCCCTACACCAGTACCGAGCTAGGGATCGCGCAGTATGAGAAAACTGAAGTCGCATGGAACGGCCTTGGCCTTGCAAGACGTCGGGAGCTAGAGGCAAAAGCCACTGAATATAAAGGCGCTCAAATATGGGGCTTATCATGGGGTCAGATCAAAGACAGTATCGGATTTACCCCTAGTGATGGTGAGAAGTGGGCACAGTGACTCGCAGCTATCGGTATGCGCAGGGCGTTGAAATCGAACGAGGCTCGCGACGGTGTCTGGCAGAATAAGTTGCAGGCTGATAGACGGGGCTATTTATCGGCTGGCTATTGTGCAGAAGAAAGAGATTCAGTCCAGATGGGAAGCCAGACAGGTGGTTCAAGCGTAGGCGCAGGCAGCCAAGTCATTGAAGGCGAAGGTGGAGGCGGCCAAGAAACCTGCTAAGGCCAACAAGATTGGGAAGAGTAGTCAACTACCTGGTGGATATGCAAGTTATCCTAGGCAAGGTTGGTCCAATGGCCGAATTCGGTGGTGATCAGGCTTTTCTGCTTGTATGTATGTATAACTCTTGTAGGTCGGAGATATTCTGGATGCAGATTCTTGGATAGAGGTTTTTGAATAGAGAAAGAAAACAAGATACCCAATACATACATCCATCACACATCGATTCCTTTCTCCTCCCTCGGTCAATATTTTGCAGCGCCATATGCTATCCTATCTCTCGAAACAAACCCATTCACCCTATCTTGCTGTTGCCCGCCAGCTGGCCATCATACACACCATGAGGAACTCCGATTTCCAATACCTATCGTCCGTAACATAGCTAGTCGAATGATGAATTATTTACTCTCTGGTCTTGGACAGTCACATCCAATAGGCCCCTAATTCAGTGTCGTCTAGTGTCGATATGCCTGGACGGGTGTAGATGGTTCACATACCTTACCTAGTCAACGATACTTACGGCGTTGCCTCAGCGTGATGGACCTTAAACACGCCAGTCGCGGGTGCGACGTGCAACAAAACAAGTTAAGCGAGGTGTGAGGACCCACTCACTAATTCCGCTATCATTGTAAGCGGAGCGGCGACTGGGATAGGTATTGACTAAAAATTCGAGCAAGCGATAAACTAAGTAAACAACCCTAGCGAGTAGTAAGATAAAAGAACTAGTAATTCGTCAGTGTCAAATCTACCTACATCTGGATTCTGCGCAGATTGAGACAAAAGGAATTGCAGCTTTGAAATAGAATTATGTGGGTATGTTCCTTAGAACCTACACCTGTGTTGCCAGTGGAGTGATTTTGTTTCTTTGCATTCCTTATTGAGGTTTAAGAGCTCGTCATCTTACTACTTGTTCAAATCCCCATAATACAACGTTGCTTGCAAGCTTCCTTGTGCTGAGCGCCAACCACAAAGGGTGAATTCTGTCCAAGCAGAGCAGACCTAACGCCAGCGCTCGCGTTCCTCAATTTCAAAGCAAACCCAGACGCAAATCCAGCGGAAATGGATATCCTGTACATTTTCGTCATTTCCCCGCATCTTTCATATCATTTTCCCTTCCCTATACCCGTTTCACAATCTCCATTCCGGGCCTTTGGCCTGCATAGTAGCACAATTACAGTTCCTCCCTCTCCAGCTCTGCCCCCTCATCCTCGTCCCCAAACTTGTATTTATCCCTTCCCCAATCCAGAGGATCACCACCAGGGACACAAAGGCCCAAGCGCCAGAAGTAATCCCTGTGCGCGAAGAACAGCTGCCACATCTTATAGCGGGCTGGGATAGGGATGCCCCATCTCTTCTCGATACCTACTTTCTCTCCACCTTGAGATTCAAACTCCACATCGCCATCGGCCTCATTATACGCATCCCCCGCATCATTCGCCTCCTCATGCTTAAACCACGACTCCTCAACCTCGGCGCTAGAAATACACTCCGTATCCTCATCCCCATAACATAAGCGGATGTCATTAAGAGCAGGCTGCAGCGCTGCCTTGGAGATGAAATGCTCGCCAGCATGAGACCGATATCCCCATTCCTGAAGCGGCAGAAGCGGGACGGGATCATCGACATGCGTGACTCTTCTATACCGACCACTTTTCAGCTCCCCTTTCTTAGAGTGCGAATCATGCTCAGATGGTAAGTTGAATGTAGCATCGATATGATTTCTCAGTCCAGAATTGCCGACTTTCGGTTCGCCGAATGTGGTAACTGTCGGTTTGAAGCCCATTGAGTCGAATTCCATACCGGCCAGCGCAGCAACTGCGCCGCCTAGTGAATGCCCTACAAGATCCAGTCTGTAGTCGGGGTACTTCTCGTGAAGGAGCTTGATATGCGGGAGGATGAACGGGCGGGTATTTTGCCAGGAAGTCCAGAATCCAGTGTGCACAGTGCAGTTCGTGCATTTGACCTCCTCATGCTTTCCCTCAACCTTTACCTGCTCCTGCTGCACAACCATTTGTTTCCCCCTCCATCGTCCCGGCAGTAAGTCCCTCCACGAAAATCTATGCTTTTCCTCCCTCCTCAGATCCGGCCTCTGGTGCTGCCCATCCGACTCACTCGAATTATCCGGATTATCAGGATACGGGACGTATTCCTGGGGCACGGTACTCAAATCCACGATCGTATTCGCAAGACTATACGTGCCCCTGAACGCGATCAATATCCTGCCCTTGCCTAGCCGGCCCGTCCCATGATCTAGCACGATGTATCCGCAACTGTCGCTCATGAGAGGGCCCGTGTTGAAAGTATCGACGAGTTCGAAGTCGGGGAATTCATCGCAGCGGCTGGCGCAGAGGAAAGGCTTCGAGATCCCAGTTGTGCCGACGCAGTACGAGATATCGACTATGCGGGCGAGTTCTTCGAGTTCGGCGAAGAGGGAGACAGAGATGTTTGATGGATGGGTGGTGGGTTCGTTGGGTGTGAGTATTGGTGTGGTGGTGGTGTCTCTGGGGAGTGGTGAGGGGTGCGCGGAGATCACGGTTATGATGCTCGCGAGGAGAGTGGTTGTGATGCTTGAATGCAGCATCTTGGGCAGGTCCGTCACATAGTCGATACGTTCTCTGGTGGAAGGTGAGAGGCGGTCGGGATGTTGGGGTGGTGTTGTTGAAGGAGGCTTGGTCTTGTGCATCATCGTGCAGCCACAACGATGACTAGCCGCAATCAGATGAACAGGCACGGAAACGTGACCTTTCGAGTCAGAAGGCTTCATGGCGTAAATAGCCCACTTGCAAGATAAAGTATCGGTAAGTCAGTCTAGACTCACCAGAGTATAGGCAAAGGAAGAATTTCTTGCTCTCCGTTTATTGGTAGCCATGGAAGATTCCAAATACCAACAATACCACGTGCCATCAGTATTATTTACTCTCACTTTATCGTAGACACAGGTTCTCAAATCTTGTATAAAGTGCATTACTTTAAATCACTGTTATCCAGTGTATTACTCCTCCCACCAAGGCTAATAGATACAGCCACCAATCCGTTTCCTCATCCCCATCCATTTCAATCATTCCCGATCCTCATTTCCTCTCTTTAAACCTTCGAACGCCGTGTTGACCAGGCTGCCAGCCTATCAACTCAAAAATTTACTCCAAGCACCATGTATTTTCGCTTCCGATGCCAGGCCCAGATTGTTCCCAGTCCGAAGCGCCGTATTCCCTAAATCGCTAACATGCATTTCCCCTGGGCAGATCCGTGCCCCAACTCCAAAAAATAATAGAAAGAAAATGTCGTAACTCCTCATCTGATCTCGTCTCATCCCATCTTACTTAGCATCGACTCGTCTCTTGTCTAGAAACACTTCTCAAAATGTTCCACGATCAGGCGCTCGATATCAAACACTTTGTATGGCTTTGCAAGAAATCCTTGCATGCCTGCCATTTTCGCTCGATCAACCGAATCCTCTGTGATGTCTGCCGTCACAGCGATAATCTTGGTTGGCTCTCCGCGCTGTTGCGCTAAATTCATAATTTGTGTCGTCGCGCCGTACCCGTCTAGATTCGGCATCCATATATCCATCAGTATCACACTGAACCTTTCTGCTGCAGGCTTGTCCAGCGACGCTTCGTAATGCTTGACTGCCTCAGTTCCATCGAACGCCAAAGTTATGTTGTCTTTGCTGTACCCGAGCTTGTTCAGAGATCCGATTGCAACATCGCGATTGATTGCGTTGTCTTCGGCGATCAAGATGTTCAGTGGGTAGTCCTGGGCAAGGTTTGGATTAAATGCAACTCGTTTGCGAGCGGACTTTGCCGACTTCTGACGAGAGCTCGAGTCTGCCGAGACGGGTCTTGAATCCATGGAGGGTTCGGGTAGTGGTGACAGCCGAGGAGAGTCGAAGCCGGCCGGTGGTGGAGTGCCAACAAGAGGCGTATCAGTCTTGCCAGTTTCCAAGGCTGAGATTGGTAACCTGATCAGAAACTCGGATCCCTTATGTGGGCCGTGAGTACACGAACGCTCCAAAGTAACATCGCCGCCAAGATTTTTCCGTACATGAGCTTTCGCATTGAAGAGACTCAAACCGAGACCATCCCTCGACCGACTGATGGACGCATCTTCTTGGAAATGTGGCTTGAACAAAGATGACTTCGATTCCTCGGATATCCCGCAACCCGTGTCTACGACCCATATCTCAACGACGTGGGAGCTTCTTGCAATCTTGACTGTGATGCTGATTGTGCCATGCTCAGTAAACTTAATAGCATTGTCAACCAGCTTCTGCAGCGCGAACTGCAAATGTTGCTCCTCGGTTATGATGACTTCTGGCACATCTGGTCCAATTTCTAGGTGTATCGTCCTGTCTTGAGTTTCACCATTGGATCCCGTAGAAATAATGTGGATGTGCTCTCCTAAATCCGTTTCTTCGTGGACCTCACTTGTAGGACGGCCATTTCGTAGTGCTTCATTCACAAGACTTCGCATGAACTCCCGCGTGATGACTCGACGATGGGTCGGACTTAGCACTGCTGAAGTAATATGCTTCTCTTCAGGTGAGTGAGGGGCACTCAAGGACACTGATGATGCCATTGTAGATAGGGAAGTTTCAGTACTAGAGGTGGTTCTGCTCGTCGATGGGCAAGAGGCAAAGGTAGTTTGACCCGCACAGTATGAGTCGATAATCTCGGATTCGGTCATCGTAAACATACGCTTAAGCGGAGGACCAGGTTCGAAATTCAGCTCTTCAGTCCGTTTCCGTTTCATGACAATCGGTATCGAATCGGCACTCGGCCATCGTCGATGAGATAGCGAGGTTTCGGATGTTCCTTTGAATGCGCTCAAGTCATTTGCCGACAATGGGGTCTCGGGCATTTGCATGTTAAGGTCATAAGCATGAACAACATTATCAGCTGCCTCTACTGCTCTCCGGGAACTCTCTGTTGTGATTATCAGCGTCTCGTCAACAGACATACATGGAATTCATCATACCTTGAACAACCTCAATGTGGGTCTTGAGGTCCGCGAAGACGGATCGTACTCGCTCGCTTTGTTGATTCTTGATAGCATCGAGGACTGTCGAGTACATGATATCCAGCATGCCCACAACTCCTTGCATAGGTGTTCTCAACTCGTGCGAGAGGCTCCTCGCATAGGGCTTCAACGACTGGGTGGCTGTGATAGCGGTGAGAGGGATGACCTTCGCAGAGGTCGATTCGGGAGGATCCAACTCTTTTGCAAACCCTCTTCCATCTAACAACCTTTGTAGTATCATATCTTCGAGGGAATGCAAGAACATCTCAATGAAGGACCATCCCAGCTTCCTCTTGCTAGCACCTTCAGTAGACCAGACCAGTCCAAAGTGAGCGATACACTTTCCTTCCGTGATAAGGGGTAGCCCGATGTAAGCCTCTTCAGGAAATCCAAAGCTGTTAGGGTTATTGGGCGTAAACTCTGACAGTCGCTCCGGGACGATGAAGACCTAAAAAGCCGATGAGAAGTCAGTAACCTGTTCTATAATGTTTGAGGGTCTGTTGAGATGTCGTAGATGATAGACCATCTATAAATAAAAAGCCAGTCTCAAGCAAGATGAACAAGGGATTCTGACCTTGTCATGGCGCATGTGGGCACACGGAGTCCCAAAGGCATGATACCGGTAATCCCGATACATCTGCTTCGGATCCTTTCCATTATTGAGGTAGAAAGCAACTCCCATCAGACATGATCCAGGATCGCCTAGCTCTGGCATCTCGATAGCACTATCCTGATCATCCACAAGCATACGTTTCGAGACATATCCACACTGAGAACCGATAATGTCACACATTTCCTCCATCAGAATGCCCCAAAAGTCGTGTGTCGAAGCGCCTCTCAGCTGTGCTTTCAACTCCACCAACCGCTCCGAAGCATTGCTCTCTGCAGATGAAAAGTACTGCCGTAGCGCAGTCGTGAAGCTCTCATCTCCACGGTGAAGCGCGGTACCGTTCTCGTAGCCCGGTAAACATAACGAGGCTCGTTCGATGAAGGTATTAATTGGAGGTTCTTGAGCGTCTCCATCTCCCACGTCCGTGTCCATCGCCCCCTCTCCAGTCTGCCTCACGAACGGTCCTTTTATATCCTTCTCCAAGCGGCCTCTTGCTCTTTGCCTTAACGGTCGATATGTCCGGGGACCACAAGGTCTAGCTTCGAAAGCGTCCGGGTGGGAGGATATCTCGTGCATTTGCATCCCACGATCCTCCGTCGTTGATAGAAATGCATACAGCGTTGGACAACGCTTCCAATCAGAATGGGATTTGATGATAAATCAGAGCGTCCTGGTCTGACAATCAACAGAAGAAAAATCGTATGGTCATCAGGCTATTCCTTCCCGAAAGCGATGCCCTTGATTCCTCCACGAATGGCCTCCCTCTTGTGTGTGGTTCCGAAAATCCTTCTTAATTCGATCGCTGAGGAGGATTTGTGTGAAGATTCGAGATATGCGCAGACGTAGGTGGTGGTAGAGGTGGGTGGGTCAGGGAGGACAGCCACGGAAGGTTACAACCTGCTTGCAGTGATTGATGAGGGGCCTAGACTCGTAGACGTGCAGACAGAGAACAGTTCAGTTCAAAGGCCGTAAGGCAGGACAGGATACCCGGAGCTATGAACTATGGGCTTTCAGACTCTCGGTGGAGACTATCTGATTCTAGGCTTAGGGGGCATCTCGGGCTCCAGTAGAGGGCGAGAGAGCTCTTGACGAGTTCGCTGTAGCGTTATTCTACCCTGTCATGGCCTAGTAGCAAAGTCAAAGAGGCTTCCTCAGTTCTGGAATCCAGACCGGACTGGGTGCTGGGTTGAGTAGTGGGTGCCCAGGTGAGTGTTGGCGGGAGGGGCCCAGTGGGTGGTGGTCTGGATAGAACCCGCCGGCTGGCCTTGGCTTCAAGGTTTGGGCCAGAGAAGGCAGAGTGGGCCGATCTAGAACCGCAGATCCATTCGAATCGATGTCCTGCCGGGGCCTGTCCTTCCCATAAGCGGAGTAGGGTGGGCCCATGCATTGGAGTGCCTCGAGTGCCTGACTGTAAGATGATCCTGATTGGCTTGAACAAGGCTATGGGCTGCGGAGAGACGCACTGCAAGTGTTCTGGAGCCGGCCATTTGACAGCCGTCTATCAGCCGCTAAGCTGAAGTGGGTCAGCGCTGCACTGCACTTCAAATCCCTCCAGCCCCTCCATCGCCCATGCTCCATCTCTGCTTCATGGCCTCTTCAGGAGAACTCTGCTGCCTTCCTCAGCGTTCCTGCACGAGTTACGGCCGTTTGAAAATAAATGATTATGCAATTATGATGAGACAACCGTCCAATTTATTACAAGAAATCTTATCATCTGGAGCCTTGCCCATGGACGTAGTATTACCAATGTACTTCGGAGAAAGAGGACATACTTTCAATTACAATTCGTAGATGCCGGGAGATCATCGAGTCCCAGTACCGACGACCTGGCTATGGATCTATCCACCGTCATGAGATGATGAGATTCGTCCTGAGCCGCGGGGACGGTTAACTCTCACTTGAGCTGGTACAGCAAAGCCTCGTAGAGTAAAATTTGACTCTTCTCCTTCCCTTCACAGGCTGGCCTAGACAGCGGCACAGTAGCACAGCGTCATCTCTCAATTACTAGCCTATTGATAATAATTTGATGAAAGCCAACTGCACGTTACGTTACTCGTACCAAGCCTATGGAAATGGCTGACGGTTCCGGCAATAGAATATCCCATTTCCATCTATCGTCTTGGGAAGTACGAAACAGTATAAAGTCAAGCTCCTCATGCCACGAATTTATGGCTTGACCAGAGTGCGTACACTAGTCCGATCTGATACCAGTTTTCTCGATGTGAGAGTGCAACTCCAAGACACGCAACGCAAGGTTGCACAGAGCGAAAAAGCAATGCACTTCTTCGGCACACTTGCAGGACACTAATCCTCCAGCAGTTCGAGAGCGCCACCAAGTCTCACCCGTCAAGCACAAACATATTCGGGTAATTGTTGGTGAGCAAGCCCGTTGACTTCTTCCAGACCTCTCACATGCTTCCGTGCAACTATCTTGGGCGAAGCTTAAGGTTTCGAGTCAAAAGCCAACGATGGCTGCAAGTGCCGTTCCATCCGAACGTCATTCCTTTAGCGTTTCTCGCGTACTTTGTAGTTCAATTGTACTTCCCGTCCAATGGAAGGCAAGCGTTTCTTCAACTGTTTCTGTCGTGTTGTACAACGAGACGTGTTCAGACACCTTCCCACGGGGGGATACCTCCGTACAGCTGCCGATGGAGGCGCAAGAAAGATGGATTTTATTACCCCTCACATACTTAAACCTTATTTTGTTCTGACAGCTTGAACTTCTTTATCCTTCGAGCTCAGCCAGACAGAGCTGTCGAACTTGAAGCTCGCATGGTCAACAATCACTATGAGAATCGTTTGTGTCCGACGCTGGCATTAGGTCTCTGCGGTTCCCGCTTCCCATTGCTTTCTAAGGATCACCTGAGATCGCTGGTGATTTTACCTTAAAACAATGTCTCATAACGCCCATTCCGCAAATCCCATCGGCGATGCGTTTGTGTCATATTCTGAGTGCCGGTGTTGGTTTGAGATAGCCTCTCCTTGAGAGACCGAAATATCCAATACATATCTCTTGTCATTTCTTGTGGCTTGAAGAAACAGAGCTGTACATGAAGTCGCGGATCCCAACTGATACAGTCGTCTGCATTTCCCTTTCTCGGATGTCCTCCCATATGATAGTATTTAAGGCTAGTATTTCCATTGATCAGCAAAAGAAGCAATATGGTACGCGCCTTGTGGGGCGCTCTTCCGAGGCGATTGGCAAGGATTCTGGATGAAATTCAAATCAAAGTGTGACTGTTTGGCCTTCAAAGATGCAAAAATGCGAAATGACTCAGGGTAATACATCTTCCAGTCGAATACTCCAGCATGGCTCGACATTACAAACAATTGGTAGACCACTCTGATATTTGGAGGTTCATCTTCTCGAGGAGAGCCACACGTGACCGTATATAAAATATCACGAAGGCGGTGAGAGCTTTGGGCAGAACCTCCAAGTTTAAGGTTATTATGACGGAGCTGTCTCACGAAGTCCTAACACGTCCCTCCAGCGTTTCTAGGCGTGGAAAAGTTCAAGATGCGACTGAAGATCCACCATAAACAAGTCCTAATTTCGAATCCTCAAGTATGTCCATTCGCGTACTTCTGCGCGAATACCCTCACCGGTCCATTGCTCTTGTGACGCCCTCGCACGCCCTCATTTTCCGCCATAGTCCGACGACAAACGATGCTATTGCAAACGGGACCCTGCTTTCGGTACAAGGGACGGGTCGAAGCTCTATAGATGGACAGAATGTACCTCGATGCATGGTCGAATTCGCAGATGTTTCTTCTGTTGATCTCAGCGATTATCGAACATTAAGCCCGCTGCCCATCCACGGAACCCTAGGATTAATCACAATCAACAATGATGTCTTCTTATGCGTGGTAACAGGCGCTACGAAAGTAGCTTCTGTGAGGCCGGGGGAGACGGTGGAGAAGATCTTCGGCGTGGAATTTTATTGTCTGAATAATGGCGACTACGATAATACATTTGGGGAACATCTGGATCCTTACGCTTCGGAGGGGCAGGATTATGGCCAGAATATCAGCCGGAGAGACCCATTAGAGCATCCATGTGTCGAACTTCAGAAGTTGCTGGGTAATGGGAGTTTCTACTACAGCACGGATTTCGATGTTACGAACAGGCTGCAGGATAGGTCTGAAGTCCGAAAACCTCCCTTGTCGCTCACAATTAACATCTTGCAGATCCACAGATTCTTCCACTTTCGATATCGACAACCTCGACGACTCTTTTCTTTGGAACTCATACATGATCAGTCCTCTGGTAAAATTTAGGTCCCGGCTTCTACCACAAGAGAGGGATGCATTGGACAATTCACGGATACTCACGTCCGCCATTCGCGGGTTCGTCCTGACTATCACCATACCTTCATCATCCGCACCTCTACGAACAACAAGAACTGGGCTTCCGTCTTCACTGACCTTGATATCACGATTATCATGCCGAAGAGCCGGAACAAGGTTTAATAGCCGAGGAATCGACGATGATGGGAATGTCGCCAACTTTGTGGAGTCCGAGACAATATACTGGAGTCCTTCAGTGGTAGGACAATCTGACCCTTCAACATCAGAGAAGCCATCCGGGATTTGCTTCTCATATGCGCAGATCAGGGGTTCGGTTCCGGTTTTCTGGGAACAAGCAGCAGGTCTTATCCCAGGTCAGCAGAAAATTACAGTCACTCGTTCGCCCGAAGGCACCCAGCCCGCTTTTGACAAGCATTTTGGAGAACTGGAGCAAAATTATGGATCAGTCCATGTTGTGAATCTGCTGAGTGAGACTAAGCCTGGCGAGGCTGAGTTGACAAATCTATATCGGTACGGCGTGCGGCACTCTGCTTTGAACCATACAGAAGGGCAGAACTCGCAAGATCATCAACTTTTACGAGAAACAGAGTTTGATTTTCATGCCGAGACCAAGGGTCCAAACGGATATGAGGCAGCAAGTATGATCAGGAGGCTTATCGAGAACTCTGCAGATGGATTCGCATATTATCTTTCTGAGGAAATCGATGATTCCGCAGAAGACCCTCAAGAAAAGTCAGCTCGGAGAACTGTTGTTGTGTTGCAACAAGAAGGTGTCTTTCGGACGAATTGCCTCGACTGCCTAGACAGAACCAATCTAATACAAACCATTATCTCACAGATGGCAATGGAGTCATTCCTAGCTCACCGAGGCGAGCGTGCGGCTTCAGATTTCTGGATGCGTCATTCGAGCCTGTGGGCTGACAATGGCGATGCATTGTCACGAATCTATGCGGGTACCGGAGCTCTGAAGTCTTCGTTCACAAGACATGGCAAGATGTCAATAGCGGGCGCCATCGCGGACGCGAGAAAAAGTGCTACTAGGTTGTATATCAACAATTTTGCCGATAAAGGTCGCCAGAACACCATTGATGTCTTGCTTGGCAGAATGATGGGGCAGACCCCTGTACATCTATTTGACCCCATGAACGACTACGTGACAGCCGAGCTTGCCAAGAGAAGCTCCGAGTTCTCGTCTTCCGAGTCGATCAATATGTAGGTCTCCTAACAATCATTAATCATTTCATGCTAACAAATTTTCCAGATGGGCAGGGACGTTCAACTTGAATGGCCGTACGACGGGTATCGAGGAGGATCTGTCAGACTGGCTCTGTCCAAAGCTTCCCGAATCTCAGCAGCACCCCGAAATAGTAGCCGTGGGCTTCCAAGAAATCGTCGAACTCAGTCCCCAGCAAATCATGAACAGCGACCCGACCCGGAAACAGGCATGGGAACGAGCTGTTCGGAAGACATTGAATCGGCATGCTCGCGCGGCGGGCAGCGAGCATTACGTACTTCTCCGAAGTGGACAGCTTGTTGGCGCTGCACTTTGTATCTTCGTCAAGTCATCTGTGCTTCGCAATATCAAGAATGTCGAGGGCTCTGTCAAGAAAACTGGCATGTCTGGTATGGCAGGGAATAAGGGAGCTGTGGCCATCAGGATGGACTATGCTAACACGCAGCTCTGCTTTGTGACTGCACATCTGGCTGCTGGATTTGCCAATTACGAGGAAAGGAATAGAGATTACAACACCATTCATCATGGATTGAGGTTTCAAAGGAACCGGGGAATAGATAACCATGGTAGTTCTGACAGTACGTATGTGATTAGCACTTGCTAATATACCTTTAGACAGTGTCATCTGGATCGGCGATTTTAACTACAGAATTGGCCTTGGTGCAGACAAGGTGAAACAGCTCATCAAAGCTGGCGATTTGGAGACGTTGTATGAAAATGATCAGGTACGCTTCATCTGTTTACTACGTGGCAAAGGCTAATACCATCCAGTTAAATCTTCAAATGGTGGCTGGTCTCACCTTCCCTTACTACTCAGAAGCGAGGATCACTTTCAATCCGACCTACAAGTACGATCTTGGAAATGACAACTATGACACGTCGTAGGTTCCCTTTTGCTCGCGGCGACAAAATGCGTTCTAACAGGAATAGTGAGAAAGCTAGAATTCCTGCATGGACGGATCGTGTCCTTAGAAAGGGAACCAACCTCCGGCAGATCAATTACAACACAGCATCACTTCGCTTCTCCGACCATCGTCCAGTCTATGCAACCTTCCAGTGCACGGTCAGTATAGTTGACGAAGCTCGTCGGGAAGCGCTCAGTCGAGAAATATACGAAAAGCGCCGATATGAGGTGGGTGGAACAACGGCAAGCAATCCGAATGATGAGTCCGATGATGAAGATCTCATCGGATATGACTCTATCGAACCTGGACTCCCCCCAGCCAGTTCTGATTCGCGCAAATGGTGGCTGGACAACGGTCAGCCGGCACGCTCCAATATCCAACCACAACAGAAAGGACAAACCCTAAATCCTAACCGCCCATCCAATCCCTATACACCGACTGATGAACCCGATTGGGTCACGGTGCCTCGGATGGAACAGGGTCGACGACAGACTACTTCATCAAATGCTCCCCCTCCTAATCCACGAACCTCAAATTCAAATAACACAAATGGGACTCGAAAGCTACCACCGCCATTCAATCCATCGTCATCAGTATCAAACATCACGAAAAGCCTAGCGCAAAACTCGACATCTGACGATATACCTAAACCCCTACCAAGGATGCAAAGCCAGCCAGCACTATCAGACCGTCGATTATCAACATCCACCGTAAGCTCCTCAGGCAAAAAGGCACCACCACCTGTGGCCCGCAAACCAGTACATCTCTCAGCATCACCATCACTGACCTCATCTCCCACATTATCAACCGTATCCGTAGCCTCACAATCTCGACCAACCTACCCCACCCAAAAACCACGCCAAACAACAGCAGACCACACAGGTTTCGCACCACCACCTCGACGCAACACCGGCGGTATTGCCTCGACGGTAGGAGCTAGCTATGGGAGAAGAGATATTGAGGATAGGAGAGAGGTGACAAGAGATACTGCGACTCCGCCGCCGCCTCCACAGCCGAGGAGAGGCGCGAGGAAGACTCCCGTAAATGGGAGTGATGATGAAGGGCCGCGGCCGTCGCTGCCCCCGAGGAGGACCACTGATCTTTTGGCAAATGATGAACCCATGGGCAGCATGCAAGGCTGGGAGGCTCTGAAGCCTAATTGATACGAGGACATTCTTGAGCTCGAGGCATCAGGAATTGAGGGCATTCACGGCTTTGGAACTAAGATCTGAGAGAAACGGTTCCCATCGCGTTTCCACGATATAAACGCATATCAACGCCCTGGACATGTAGATGGTTTGGGATAAAGGTCGGATGGCATCGGTTTTGCTCAGGGCGTTTCATGGAAGGAAAATTCTTCACGACAAATGACATAAATATAGACGTAGAATGTTCCATCAGACTTCTCTCACAGCCTCATGACATAAAGCTGAGGTTGCTGCTTCGACGTTGCCCTTTCGTTCGTTCATGGGCTTTGCACACAATTTGTATGCCCTTTTCCGACACCACGTCGTTAGATGGAACCCACTGTAAGCAAGCAACTGTCAAACCGCCCTCGGGCCTTTTTCCAGCCAATGACAGAACTTCATTTCGGTGAAAAGCCTCGCCGCTGATCCAACTTCTCTGCTGTCGGCCGTAGCAACCAGTCACTGTTACGAGGGCCAAAGGCTCCAGATGTGTCACACTACGGCTAGGACCGGTTGCTGCCTACATGTCCCGCAAAACGGATTAATCTCGTTGACTGACTTTGAACAGAACAATACTGAAGCTCGATTGAATGCAGACATTTTGGTAAGGCTGGAAAGCTGGAAGTCATCTCCTTTAATAGACTTGTCACTCGCCGAGTTGGGTAGGGCGGACAAGGTAGTGGCGCTGGGGGCTGGAACGACATGTGGACTTCGCGCGTTTGTTTGGTCTCGCCTACTACTCGGTGAGCGACAGCCTTGCCGCGCACCCTGCTGACCCTTGACGAGGGGTAGAGCTTCGATCACAACACCGACTACAGAAGCTATATATTGTCAATTCCTTCTCACTCAGTTCCTCTTCTTTTCTTTACAATTAACACACTCGCTCGGTCTTCGAAGTCATCGATTGATCTTCTCAATCAATTAATTGGGTTTTCTTGCTAGACGAGACGAAGGCAATATGGACCTCCCCAATACCAACTCCAACAATATCCCCAATACAAATTCAGAACAAGATGCCAATCAGTCAACATCTCAAAAGTCTATCGTATTTCCAACTCCAACAGTAAATCCAAATCCATTCTCAGACCCTTCACACCCTCAACCAGACCTAATCTCGGTCTCGCGAAACGGCACCACCCTCGTAACAAACATCACCAAATACCTCTCGACTCTCCCTCACCCCATCGAGGTAGTGGAAGAGCTCGTCGCCGTCTGTGCCGTAACATCCTCGCTGCTCACTTCTCTCAACAGCACTCTCCTCCGCTTTCCCCACCTCAATCTCAGCGCAACCAAATCCTTCATCGCACCACTATGTCACGACATCCTCTTCGCCTTCAAGCTCCTGGGCGACCGCGTGCAAGAAGCAAAACGTATGCGTGTCTTCGAGCCCAACGACGTAGGACTCGTTCGTCTCCCACGCTGCGCGTGGACTTTAGTCCTCGGCACAGAAGCGAAAGTCGCTGCTTTGCGGAGCAGACTGTATGTAGAGAAGTATAGGGTTAGAGTACTGATTGAGGCGATTGCTTATGAGGGGTTGAGAGGGTTGAGGGCGAAGAGTAGGAGGGAGGAGGATGAGTTGAGGAGTTTGAGGAGGATGTTGCCGCTTGTGGCGGAGAGGTTGGTGGGTGTTCAGAAGGATTATAAGCCTAGGTTGATGAGGCTTAACGGGGAGTTTGTGGATGAGCCGATGGTGATTCCTGAGACAGTGGTGAGAGCTGCGCCTATGAAGACGGTTGTTGATCCTGCGGTCGCAACTCCAATTCCAGTGCCTGCTCCAGCTCCTATTCCAGCTCCGGCAGTTCAGCCCAAAAAAGAAGTCACTCAGGATCCATGCAGCGAGAAAATGGCTCTCAAGGCATCAGCCAGCACCCATTCTCTCGCTAGCACCTCATCCAGGCACGTTCTCCCCCCCAAAAACTCCCCTGTCCCAATGGCCTCAGCCAAACTAACCTCGCACAGCGTTACCGTTCACGACGACTCCATCCTCGAAACCTGGCTCCTCCGCTGCAACCGCCCCAAGAAAGACCTCAAATCCCGAACCTCCATCTTCGGCATCCCCCTGCTCTCAACTCACACCTACAGCACCACAAGCCACTACGTCAAGCCCCTCCCCAGCACCCCCTCGGAAACCACCACCCTCCTCCAAACCTGTCGCGGCATGCAATGTCCCTCCGAACACCTCACCGCCCTGCGTCGCACAGTCCTGAAAATGGACGACGACGCTCAATGGGAAATCCAAAAACTGATTGAAGCGAGAGAGAAAGCTTGTTCTTCTAGCACAGTGAGTAGGAAATGGGAAGTTGTCGGGTTGATGGAGAGGAATAGGAGGAAGTTAGCTCCAGGTAAGGGAGACCGGAAATGGTGGAAGTTGCAGGGAGGGAAGGAGAGGGTCACTGAGTGGGTGTTGGTGTTGAGGGGCGAGACGAAGGATTGTGAGAAGAGGGTTGTGCCGGAGAAGCATGAGAATGCTTGGAAGGAGGTTGATGCGCCTGCCAAAAAAGTCACGATTGTGTTGCCACCTCCAACTCCGGCTGCGGTCCAAGTGCAGAGGCCGGTTGTGCCGGTTCAACAGCAGCAGCAACAAGGCGCTATCCTCCGACATGTTGAGAATCGCCGCGTTCTGAGTGTTGAAGAAGCGGAGATCAAGATGCGGGAGATTGTTGCGGATCTGTTCATCCAGGATGAGGATGAGGATGAGGATGACGACACGGATTATGAAGATGAGAATGAGGAAGATGAGAGCGAGATTGAAGACGATGACGTTGAAAATGAAGGAGAGGCACGGGATTGAGGTCCAAATACGTTCTGGAGCCGAGAGGCTTCTTGATAATGAGCGAGTGCTCGAATACTCGCGCCCCTTATGTTTGGATTTATGAGATCCATACCTTTTTGACTTGCTCTATGACTTCATGATATCGATGACTCGTCTTCTCCTTCCTGCTGTCTCTCTCTTTGGGTTCGTCGACTTTCTCGTTCTGTGGGGTAGGCCATTTCAAGGAGGCGGTTCTCTTGGTATCAGTGTCCAATCGGGGCTGGTTTGGAGTGTTGGAGTGAAGTTGGGGGTGGAATTTTGGATTGTCTTCATGGTTCTCTCTTTATTTTCCACCCTCATGTTTTGCTTGATTGTAAGGATTTCTGCGTTGAAAGAAAAGGAGTGAAGGTTTGCTTATTCGTACCAAAAATAACCAACAAGGAGAAGAATACAAAATAAAGATAATAATGAAATTACAATCATGATCAGCAATTCAACATTGTTATCGCTGTCGATCATTCAGAGAAATGCGGTTCAGATTCCTAGAACTCTCACGGGGTTGACATGCGTTCGTACAGTTTAAACCGATCTTATTGTAGAGCTTCAGAAAAGTGTCCAGAAGAATGGAACTCGTCTGGAAAAGGGTGGGTTTATTCTTACAATCTAATTTTGTGCGATTCACGCACTTGAATCTGGCTCTTGACAAGTAACTCAAGAAATAGACGACCAATCATATGAAAGCTTGTATTGTAGCAGATACCGATTACAGCCGTAATCAGTGGCCTGGCTCGTGGTCGTCTGACCGCCCCAGCTCAGCTCAGCAGCCTATCAAGAGAGTGTCCTGGCTCCGAGAACAATTCACGTCAGCACAGATGAAATATTCAGGGAATATACAGAATGCACGATGTTCGAATGCGGTTATCTCTCGTGGTGCAGCGCGCTAGCAAAATATCGCAACCTGGGTCAAGTTTAAGGGAATTTACACGACAACAATTGTACGCTCAAAAGTAGGATAGCAAAAGCTTCCGAGATGTTCAACGAGGACGTGAATGATATTTGGAGACAGGTCATTGAGCGTTACACCACGTTGCAATTCATCAGGATGTCTGACAGATTGCCAGCTCTTTCTGGTCTTGCCAGCAATCTGGCACAAACAAACCAATCGCGATATCTCGCTGATCTATGGGAGAATGAGCTGTTATGGGAGCAAATACATGCTACTACCCAGATACTATGCTTCCGGGACAAAGATTTAAAGATACCATCGTGGTCTTGGGCATCCATATTAAAGAGTCACTCGGATGCAAATACTCTCTATTGGGCCAAACCTATGCGCATTTTGCCATACTACGAGATTGGTTTCCACTGCCAAGACTGGCAAGACAGCCGACTCAAGATATTATCCTCGAGTTGTAACCTTGTTGGCAACAACCCGTTTGAAGAGGTATCCGGGGCAGTAATTTGTATCTTGGGAGCGGTTATCAAGACGAAGCTATGTATGCAGAGGGGTTCTGAGACCGATGGATATCAGGTGGTCTGTCAACGGAAGTCCAGCTCTACGGCAGCGTCAGCGTCGAGCGTTGTTCATCTTGATATTCTTGGCCCAACGAATTGGTCGAGGTTTCAGATGGGGAATCAGTCTACTGTCTCCTGATTGGTAGAACCGGCTTCTCAGAGACATCCAGAGACACGGCTCTTATCTTGCAGGCTGTAGGATTTGATACGTCTCGAAGAGTTGGGGCTCTGGGGGTGATTCCTGAAGACGGGAGCTGGTGGGATGGAGTCAAGCCTACTATTGTCTATGTCATCTAGACAGTAGCACATAACGTCCCTGCAGCGATGGATAGCAATACTCTGCACTTCTGTGTCTCGTTTACTCTTCGCCAACTCCATTTGGCCAGTTATTTTTTTGTTTTTCTTTGTTTTTCTTTGTTTTTTTTTTAAAAAAGAAAAAAGGTCAATGGAGGAGCTTAGAAAAGAGAACGTCAGGGCCCATGTGCATGTCACTTATTATTTCAACGTATCATGCCATTTTACGTAGACAAGCGCTTGAAAAGTATCTTTGAGAGAATAGTTGTATTGGATATTGGAGGACTTTTGGTATAGTTTCACCCATTCGTTATTATCAAACATGATCCCTGCGGTTGAAGTATCTCTGCGCAAAACAGGTCTTCGGTCAAGCCTCGTCTTAAGTTTCAGAGTATCAGGCGGATTCCCGCCGTTGAAAGCCAATCTGTGGCACTTGTCTTTGAATCCATGAAGCGTCTTTACAGTGCCTATCGCAACACTCACGCAAACGATAGAAAACTTTACAAATTATAGTAACCCAGGACAAGTATCAAGAAGCATTTCAATTTGGTGTCGTCCTCGGTGTGAAGAAAGTAGAGCACGTAATCACTAAGTTGAGTGTAGTGCTCAAGTTCGCAGAGGCTATTGGATGATTGCGAGAGCTAAAACGAATTCTGTGAGAGATATTGAGATCGGACAAAAATATAAAAGGTAGGCTAGGTCTCGAATTTGCGTAGCTCAGAGCCAGGTTGCAGGTAAAGCATCCAAGAACTCCCACTGGATTCTGCGAATGTAGCAACGCAGGACTCACTGCCCATCGTAGTGGGCCATAAATCAAATATAGAATGGCAAACTCCATTACTAAGGAGAAACCTTTGCAATCTGGTCTCTTGCATGATTGTAAGTTTGTGGTGTGGTGCAATGACTAAATATTTAGTTTGGGTAGAAAATAGTTTAGCGGGATCTAACCTTGGGGCCGGCCCGTAACGAATTTGGATTTACGACATGGGAGGCAACCATGAACACTGTAAGCTCGAAGAGTCGATGGCAGAATATTCAGCTGATTGTAGTGTACTTCAATCCTTGTCAAGATAACAGATGTATGCGCCGTGCGATATGTAGCGTCTATGATATAAATTGAATCAGATGTCCGCTGAAGGATGTGACGCGAGAACTTCAAGCAAGAAAAGATCTGTAGCGCACTCAGGTCCCGCAGAAACTTTCGCACTCTAAACCACTGTCGTCATCGTTGGATGAAGTTGAGATCCAAGCGCATCCGCTGTTTTTCAAATATCGGATGGATGGGTTTGTTGACGGAATTCGCTTGGTCCCGCTTAAATTCCTGTGGAGGCAACACAACCAAATGGCACACACCAAATCACTTTCAGCAGGCCAGCGTTATCGGAACTTGGGTATCAGGGTCGCTGGATCTCAAGAAGCTCTCTCTGTGACACTGCAGATTCTAGTACGTCAGAACTTCCGTTGACAAGTTCTAAGCAAGCATTGGTGTCTTGTTTTGGTTTACCTTCAGGTCAGCCGACTAGCACTTCAACAGTGGTCCATTCTCAGATGTCATTGAGGAACTCGATACTAGGTCTTGGAGCTAGGACTACACTAAGAGATTCAACGCACATAAGTGCGACTCTTCGCTCTCCTCTATTTTCAATCCTATTAAAATTTGATCACATATATCGTTGCATAGTCCCTATTTAACCTCAACACAAACTCACACTCACTTATCTAAGTTCGTCCCATCAAACAATACAGAATGAAGCACACATTAGCTGCCATCATTCTTACTGCCCTCGCAGCTGCGTCCGATGCCGCTGCCGGCTATGTCTCAATGACAAACAAGTAAGCACATCCAATGCGTCTTCTATCACCACTATCTGACAGTTTTCACTTCCACAGCTGCGATTTTCCCGTCTTCTATTCTCAAGCTTGGTACGGAGGTCACCACGGAGACGTTATAATCGCACCTCACGGCGGCACCGGATACCAGGAGATGAAAGAGCCTTTGGCCGATGGCAACACTAACGGCGTATCCCTCAAGTTCCACAAGGGTGAGGGCCTCCTGAAGGGCATATTGCAATTCGAGTATGCAAGAGAATACGATGGAAAGAAGGTACCAGGAATGTACTGGGATCTCAGCCACGTCGATGGTGATCGCCCAGGAGTCCCTGGTCGAAGTCCCTTCGCGGATGTCGATGTCATGGCTATCCCTCTTGGCACTGGCCAACGATATGGTACCTGTGACGAGGTTTACTGCTCGGCTGGTGAGGTTTGCGAGGGCTCGTATCAGTACGATAAGGATGACAAGAAGACTAAAGTGAGTCCCTGGACTGACGTCCCCAAATGTGGCATTGTTACTAACGTTGCAACTTGTAGTATTGCCCTCTTGAGTTGGAGTCTTTCGAGATTGAGTTCTGCGTCGTGGATAAGATGAAGAGAAATTAGATTGGGAAATACATGTTTTGTGTTCTAGTAGTCAATGCTTGGTCAACATTGTGCGTCTCGGCGCCGCGCTTTGCAGACGAGCTGAGATGAACGAAGAGAATTGTGGTCATTTTCGAAGAAGCAGAAATCATAGGTGAAAATAGCAATAAAAATCTTCAAAACTAATCACTTACCTATAAAATCATCGTGAACGGAAATCTCACGTACATAGTCATGATACTGGTGAATCAAGTGCGTATTTAAGATAACAAAGATTCGCTCAATGATGTGCGCGCTAGTCGAAATAGCAGAGTCTAGTACAACTTTAAAGAGCCTACCCACAACCTAAACCCTGTCTCTAACTGTGGGTGCTTGTTCTCAGCCGTCCCAATCCATTATCTCAGACCCCGATTTATGACTACCGGTATAGGATGAAGGAAGAGGATCAATATCTTGGTTCACTTGGTTCTAATTGCGATTTACTGCTGGCACGGATCTTTCGCGATAAATGTATATACCACACAGCTTCGAATTTCGAAAAACATATTGGGCTTCACGGCTTTTGCATTTTATTTTTTTGAACGTTTTGAACTCCTCGGGATTTCTCCCAACCATCCAGTTTCAAGAGTATGCCATCCGAATTACGCCTAGCACACAAAACAACAAAATGCACCTTCAACTGCGACACTTTCAATACCAACAATCTAAAGTTCGCGGCCCCCTACCCAGCACGCATCAAACTGAGAAACACGATCCCCGATCTAGCGATACATAAGATCATCCGGCGCACAAAAATCGATTGTAAAAGCCTCAACATCTGCCGAGCAAGTCTATCACAAATCCATCAGTGACCACTCACATATTCACAAACTCATCCAGCTTCCTGATAAACAACACAGAATTCTTCAAAGAATCAGAACTCACCAGAGTCTTCGTATCATCCTTCTCGAACAGATAAACACCATGACAAACTTGATTTGCCCAGCAGAAGATAGGAACACAGTCCCCGTAGCGGTCGTAATCCGAATTACCGATCGGTGCCATCTTGACGTTGACACCTGAGAATGGTCCAGGGCCTTTCATACCTGGGCCAGCGCCATCGACGAGAGAGCCGTCCCAGGATACGCCCAAGGAGTCAGCTGCGTAGGACACGGTATACTCGTGTCTAATAGAAGTATCAGTAATAGTTTTGCAGTTGCCTGTGCTTCTGCTAAATCCTTGACGATGTGAGAACTTTTAAGGGGAGGGAAAAAAACTTACTGCATGACCCCATCCAAATGGCTATCGCCAGCCCAATGGAACTTCGTTGAAATACCCTGCTTATGCTCACCAATTGGCTGATGCATTTCAATGGTGTGGTCTCCTCCGTTAGGAGCAAGAATATAGTGTGGGCCATCATATCCAGGTTCTCCGTCTGGTCCTTCGGGGAATGCTTGGTGGAAAGCGATGGGACGATCGCAGCTGTATTGGGTGAGATGATTTTTCGTTCATGGTCTTACTATGGCAGTATGAACGAGCTAAGGAGGGAGATAGATAGATGGAGATCAAAAAATAGAGTGGGATCACTTACTGGTTGACAAATTCAGTGTACTGCCCCTGGTGCCCCGTGACGGGCAGAATGGGTGCGATAAGCGCCGCAGCGACCATGAAACTGTTCAAGAAAATCATTGCAAATGAAGTAAACTGAGACAAGTTCAAATTCGATGGAAGTACACGTAGAACGAGCGAATAAGACCAAAGACCTGCCTGTGTCTTGAAATTGGTGTAGAATGGTGCGGAGTTCAAAGTGTAGCAGAGACAAACCTCATGGGCTGAGATGCGCAGATTTCTTCTTAGAATGTCACTAGAGAGGGTTCTTACCCTGATGGTACTGACCATTGAAGCTATCGTCATGAGTGAACCAAATTTCCTACCTAAGGGGCAGACTACGGAAGTTGCTTAGCTTCCACCACTAACCTCAAATCTGCACTGCTGGGTGAACGAGAACCCTTCGATTATCAGGTGGCTGGGAAAATATCCAACGCAGAATTTTTCGCTTCGAGTACTCAGGATGAGGCATACGAAAATTCCCAAGTCCTCAGCTCTGATCCCGGGCGACTTGTTGGTATTTAACACTCTCGCGGAATGAGCGCAGAACCGTCTGGCCCTTTCGTCTCGAATTTTTTCCTTGGCTAGAATCAAACTTAGACATTTTGTATCATAGGATATGACAAGGAGCCAACATACGGAACAGTAAAAACGCTCTTTCAGGTGTCTTGGTTGATGTTATTACATTCCCTAGTTTGATTGGTCCTTTGGTTGGAGGTGGGATGTCCCATGTTAGGGCATAGAAAAAGAAGGGTATTTGGTTCGCTATGTTTTCCGTAGAGTCAAGGCGCGTAAAAATGTTGCTTTATAGCTCTGACATAGAATATTTGGTAGTCAGGTTGGGAAAGCGGTGTCTCCAAAAGCCTAAGTCAATAATGAGCCTGAGGCGTGAAGATGCATTGCGAGAGGTAAGCGAGCTTGTATCTAGCTAGCTGGATCCAGTTTAGCCTCGTTTTCTTTTGTAGATGGCATCAAGCGAGCAACGATCCAAATTTGTGAGGTTGCGAGGGTCATGTTTACTTGTGCATTTGCTATGTGCATGAAGCCTATGGCTTATGCGGGATTTCTCCATCCTTCCAAATCGAATAGTCGTGTAGATGCGTCAGGCTTCGCTTTTTGTTGCTTTCGTCTAATTTTACAGAAATGTCCAATCCAAACATCATACATATGCCTCAAGAACAGTACGTATAGACAACTCTATCGACCCTTGGTGCTCTTCTTCCTCCTCACGGCTTTACCGTTGCCGTTTGGTGCTGTTGTCTTACTTTTCTCGAGGACTTCGAAGTCATCTGCACCAGACGAGCTAGATGGTGCACCTTCGTCATCTTCGATATCGGACTCGGAGTCGGTGGCTGGCTTAGGAAAGAAACGAGAGGTAGCTTTGTTCAATACCCAGATTGGGACGCGGACGAGAGCGGTATCTCTGATAGTTGGCTGGGCGAGCTCGTTGGGCTGTGATGTATTAGCAGGGCAATCGCACTATGAAAAAAATTAACTTACATCGAGGAGGAACTCCTGGGTCTCGCCGTCCTCGTTGGCTTGTTCAAGGTATACGTTTCCGACCGAGTCAACGACTAAGATCTTGCCATTCTCAGCGACAACGCGCTTCCTGGGCCCAGTTGATCCGCTAGGAGGAGTGGCTGCTGGAGAGGCTCGTGCAGCCTTGATGCCCTTGGTCTTCTTCTCGGACTTGTCCTTTTTGGAGTCCTTCTCCTGCATTCTTCGCATGCGACGGTTCATAGCCTGGCCAGCTGATGGGTCGGAAGTATCCTCGGCAGTCGGCGGGGTAGCAGTGCCCTCTAAGCCAGGAATGTTAAGGTTGTCGCCCCAAGCAGCATGTCGGGCGAACTTGATATATCTGCCGACGAATTCCTGCTGTCTCTTCCAGCTCATGTATAGCGCAAGCCAATGTCCACCACCTCCAACGAAGATAAATAGTCCAACAAGCACCGAACCAAGACCCGGGCGGAATCGGGCGTAGTAGTATCCAGTACCCTTCCACTTGGGGAAGCCATTGCTCAGGAAGTGATCATAACGTTCTCGGCCAGAGCCACGGAGGATGTTTGTCACTATGCCCAGACGTGCGAATCGATCGCTGGCCGCTTTGGCGGTAGCTTTGATCTCTGCTTGAGTAGGTCCCTTGCTAACATGAACACCTGGCTTCTTTGACTTTGCCTTGTCCTTCCCAGTCGACTTGTTGGCAATGAATTGCTGCTTGACCTTATCGGGATGGAGAGTGCGAGACTTCTTCTTGTAGGCTTTGTTGATGTCCTCTTGGTTCGCAGAGGGAGTAATTCCTAGGAAATCGTAGAAAGAGACGCCTACGCCCTCGGAAGCTTCAACCTCATCGCGCAGACGGAAGATTTCTTGGTCTGTGAATTGGAGGACGAGTCAGTTATTGACACGTTCGTGGTGGATTGGGCAAAAAACTGTCCAGAGGCCATTGTTCGAACAAGGGATAGTGAACATAATTAACTGACCTTCTTTGCTCCAGGCAGCGACAGACGCGATTAAGCAGGCAAGAATGCCCACGGTGAGGAATGAAAGCCTCATGTTTGTTTGGTGGTTGTGGTAAGAAGAGAGGGGCCACACACCGCTGAAGTGTCGACGTTGTATTCTGGCCTTGACTTTTTTTCTCGAGAAGCCAGCGAGGCACCTGCACTCGGTTCGGCTTGGGCTGCAGCTGGCTGGGCTGGGCTGGGATGGGATGGGATGGGATGGGATGGGGCTTGTGGAGTGCAGGGGTCCGTCCCGCTTAGCTTCAGGATGGGGAATGCAGCAACAAATGGCACTCTCTGCTTCCTCTCTGCTTCCTCTCTGCTCAGGGCTCCGCGGTGGCTTGCATCCAATTGAAGCTGTTGATAGTTAGGGCTGGCTAGTTTGCTGAGTTTGCTGTGTTGTGCCTTGTTGTTTCCAGTGATAACCATGCACGAGTAGATGCAAGGGCGAGTAGCTGCAGAAGACAGTGCAGAGAAATGCAGATACGGCAAGAATTGAGCAAAGCGGAGCTGGAGAGGCCGTTTGGTTGGTAATATGGAATGGGATCGGGTATGATGGGACGAGGAGAAGAGGAGAAGAGAGACAGCAAACGGGCTTTAGTTCTGCTCGAGCAATCTTCGTACAGGGTCGGGACTGGACTGGACTGGACTTGTACTTGTTTAAAGAGTCCTTCTGTCCCACCGGCACTTCAAGGCTTTCTCCCTTTCCCTCTCTCTTCTCTCTCTCTCTCTCTCTCTCACGACCGCCTTGTGAATCCGGGCGGGTTTCCACCACCACTTCTCCCCTCCAAGACCACTCTGCTGGTGCCAGGGTCATATGTGTTTCAGCTCCTCTTACAGATCTCGAGATTTCTATTTCCAGCATTCCTTGTGATGGCCACAATCTTCAGGCATTGAACAAGGCCGCTTATCTCACCTCACCATCAGCCACTGGGCAGCCCGGCTGGGCCTGGGGCAGGGGTCGCGGGAGTGGGACAGATCGCTCGCTGATTGAGCTTCCCCCTGAAATATTTTCCCAGAGAAACAGACATCACCCTGGCTTGTTTCAATTCAATTCGTTTCTATCTCACCAGACATCCTCAAAAACATTCCTCTCGGCCGAACCATCACACCTACGCGTCAACTAAACCCACTCAAAATTTCAATACGAGGTCAGTAGGCAATATTCTTCGCCATCCATTGTCGGCTGCCTTGCTAGGGGTACGAGTCCAAAGAACCGCTTCTAACATAAGTTTCATCACAGTATTTGACAGATCTCGAAACGATCAATCTCCCACAAAGAAGTTCTACCACTGCCAAATCAAAGAATCCGAATCGACTCGACCTGATTCAACCTGCCCACTAGAATAGCCTACACTAGATCGCCCGTCTACTCCCGAGATATCTGACATCCCGGCTCCATTATTCATCTTGATCCTACAACGTCGACACAACCACTACCAACCACGAAATGTCGCGCATCCAGATCCCCCTTGACGTCCTTACGTCGCGTCTGAACCTCTCGGATCGTTTCGCCAGCGTGCGATCGCAATCCTTGGGTTCTAGATTTGCAAACCTCAAGCCTGTCTCCGAGTTCCTCGACTTCAAGAGATTGTCCAAGCCAGCGAACTTCACCGAGATCCAGTCGAGAGTCAACTACAACTTGGGATACTTCTCTAGCAATTATGCCGTCGTCTTCACGATGCTCAGTATCTACAGCTTGCTCACGAACCTCTGGCTTCTCTTTGATCTGATCCTCATCATTGGTGGCATCTGGGGTATTGGCAAGCTCGGAGGAGCCGACTTAGACATTGGTGTTTTCCGCGCTACCTCATCACAACTTTACACTGGTCTCTTGGTGATTGCAGTTCCCCTCACCTTCTTTGCAGGACCTTTCTCCACTCTTCTCTGGCTCATCGGCGCAAGCGGAGTCAGCATTCTTGGACACGCCTCGTTCATGGACAAACCGATCGATGAGGCTTTTTCCGGGGAGGCGGTCTAGATGGTCGGCCGCGATCTCCCAAATTTGTGCCCTCATGGGGAAGACCACCGGGGGCGAAGGGGAGCAGAAGGAGGCGGCAGTGGGAGCGAGAACAAGGATTTTGGAACGAGGCTCGCGTGGAGGAGCTCGACAGCGACGATACAGATACACAAGGCGTTGGTTTGAATTACGAGAAAAAACGATTTGCCAGCGATCCACTTCATTTCACGGGTGTGGATATGGGCTCTTCAAGGGCTAGACGGAGTTATGCTTTTGGCGATTCGGAGGATTCCACGGAAGATTCAGCGATGTCCGAAGTGGAAGGTACAGATGCTTTGCAAATTGCTTTGCGAGATAAAGAGGAGGCGCTTGTTCAGTCTGCTCTTGCACGGATCAGACGGGCTCAAGAAAAAGGGAAACGGGAGGTAAAACTTAATCAGGACGAGTTGAATGCGTTGGAAAACCGTCGAAAACGGATGCAGGCTGCTGCAACCGCCAAGGCACGAAAAGAAGGTGGTTCAAGCGGTGGGAGTGATAGGGAAAGGAGGCGACGAAGCGACAGGATCTCAATTCCAATTACAGCTGCTACAGAAGCCATCAGTCGACCAAGCAGTCGACCTAGCAGCCGTAGGGATAAGACCAGATCTAGACGATCTGAAGAAGCTCCGCATCCTCCAGCAGCCTCCAATCCTCCAGGAATGCTTGTGGCCGGTCCTGATGGCCTTGCTTACGCCCCTCTGGGAACGTACGCGTCTAACAACTCCCTTTCCAACTCCCAGCCTCCAAGCCGCAACTCACCCTCACGCCCACGTTCAGCAACCACCCAACAGTTGCGTGGACAACCACCGCCCATCCCCTACTTCTCCCACCAGCAAGCCTCCAACTCGCGGCACTTCTCGGAGGGCATGCGCCCAGCCTCTTCATCAAGCAACGGCTCGCGCCGTCCCCTCCCAGACGAAGCAGATTGGCAACCAACAAATTCCCGCCGAAGCTCAGTTGCATCTTCCCACTCTCAAGGCTTTATGGTCGACCCATTCGATTACCAAATCTCGTCTGACGCTCCCCCACCAATTCCCAGCCAGTATCAGCAGCAAGCCCAGCAAGGCCGGCGCAACGTTTCCAATCCAGCTGATATTACCTACTCCTCCATCCGACGCACTCCCCCTGGCTACCCTCCATCATCACAAAACCAATCACGCTTCCCAGCTGCTTCCTCAGATCCGACTCTCAGACACCGTTCGTCACGCGGCCCTGGCGCTTTCGATAGCAGTTCTGAGGAGGAAGATGAGAGTGATGATTTGGGCAATGGGGTGCAGGTGTTTGTGGAGGAGGAGAGGGAGACTGAGAGGGAGAGGGAGCGGGAACGAGAGAAGGAGAGGACGGTGGCGAGGAAGCCGGTTGCAGGGAGGAAGAAGGGGAAGAGATAGGATGGATGGTAATGATGGGTCGCGGGAACTTCTCGCTTTTGTGTTATTGGACTCGAGCTGCATTCATGCATGGCATTGCATTATAGACGATTACTTTGCTTTTAATGGTATTGATTTTCCTATCCTCCTGATATCTGAAATTCGTGGCAATCAACCTGAAATGAATAACTGCATGACATATCAGAACATATCATCTTGATTTGCTGCTGAAACATGAAGAGAATCTCTACTTTTCCGGTTGCTGGCTTGTTGATCTGTTGTCGTTATTTGTAAAGTGAGGAAAGCAGCCATCCTTCCTCCACAAGCTGGTTCTCGTGAGAACCTGGTATCCGAATACGCCGTACACCCAAAGAAAGAGTAGCAACCCAATGCAATATCTAAATCATCACTTGATACCTTTCCGACCTTCTCTCCTTTCCAATCTGCCATTCTCGCATGTCCTCCTCCACTGATCCAGAATTCGTCTCGATTCCACATCCGTGACTTCTCGCCTGCCCGCAAACCTCCAATGCTTCTTCAAAATTCCATCTCAAGCCCCGGCTTCCCCTCACATAAACATCTTCGCCAAACTAACCGCACCACCAACACCTCCCATCCCCCCAAGCACACTTCCCAACCCACCCAACGCACCAAGACTCCCACTCCCCTCAACATGCGTCCTCTCAAACTGCATCCCCCCCCCCCCCCCCCATACCCACTCCCATATCCACTCCCTCCAAACCCCACCCCACCCCCCGCCATCCCAAACATCTTCTCAATCCCCCCGGGCAATCTAATCCCAAACTTAGCTAACAAGCCGGTAAGAGCGCCTCCGGTAATAAGAGGCATGACGACGAGAATGAAGACTTTCATAGGGTGTTTCTTCATATAGTAGACTAGATCGCGCAGGAGGCGACGGAGCTTGTGGTAGATTCTGTTGAGGTAGCCGGAGCGCGGGGAGCGTTTGTAGAAGGAGGAGGAGGAGCGGTGGGTGTTGTTGAATCCTATTCATCCATCATCAGTTCAGTTCAGAATCCACAACTACAGTGCATAGTGATGGGCTTGGAGAAGATGGACGACATACCAAAAAACGAACTCCGAGAGGAATTGTGTCTGTGATCACCTCCTCCGAAAATCGAACTCGCGCGCGGAGAGCCGTGGGAGGAGTGCCCGTGGTGTTTACTGCTGCTTTTGCGGTGGTGGTGGCCCGAGGAGGTTGAGCCTATTTCTGAGACGCCGTCGAACCAACCCATCTTGACTTGTGCTCCTTGTTCTATTTCTTGAAATTGCACTTGATTGGGCAATGCGAAATGGGAAGGCTAATTGATAACTGTTGTTGCTTCTTCAGATCAGACTTCGTCTGAATTGTAGCTTTGCTGGTGGTTGGTTCGTGAGCTTGAGCTTGGACTTCTTGACGGTTGCGATTTTGTGCAGGTAAAATGCCTGTTGAAAGGATCGTCGATATATGGGCACTGCACTGAAAAAGCACTGAAAGCCCAATTGCCCACTTCAACGTTGCGAGTCAGTGTTACCTAGTGTTGGGCAGCACAGAAATCGAAGTTGAATGCTGTGGAGCTGTTGAAGGGGAAGTGAAGTAAAGCTTGAGATATCAGCTCCAGCTTCCAACCAACCCCAGCCCCTCCAATAACTTCCAGCTCCCGTCCAAGCCAAGCCCAGTCCTGGCGGTGAGAGTCAGGAGCAGCCGAGTAGAGACAGGGGTAAGACTCGTAATTTTCAAGCTAGAATGAATGTGGGATAGTGGGGGTTCAAACAGAGATGTGGCTTTATCTCCTTAGCGTTTTCGGGAAGTGCACCGCCACGATCAGTGACGCATGAGATAGTGGCAGCTGGCGCGAGCAAGCTCGTGGAACGTCCGAGGGGTAGAAATCTGGAACTCCATACTTACTTAGTTCCATTCCCACCTCTTTTGCCTCCTCCTAAGATCTTACCTTTGAACTGCGCATTTTATCTATTGGATTACGGAAAATCTGTCAATCTATTCCAGGTACCAAGAGAGAAAGTAAAGTCAAAATGGCTGGCCTTCCGGTTGATTACTGTAAGTGCAGCCTCGTCAGCCTTCTGATTCGGATGTTTGAGAAAGACAGATTCTAACAAGTGTAGATGCGGCATTGGGAATACCGTCTTCAGCTTCCCAGCAACAGATTCGAGATGCATACAAAAGGTATTGTCTTTTCCATGTCATCTAACGAGTTCAATGTCCCCTCTATATCCCACCTCCAGCTCCAGGTAACAATCCAGCTAACATCCTCCAGAGCAGCACTCAAAACTCACCCCGACCGAGTAGCATCCGATTCCCCCGAGCGCGCAGAGCGCACCCGCAAATTCCAACTAATAAACGACGCCTACTACACACTCTCCGACCCCTCACGCCGCTCCGACTACGACTCCGCCCGCAAATACCACGGCTTCGGCTCCGGCGCCTCAACTGCCTCAACCGCCTACGATTCCGACGACGATTCCACCGTCCCTGACCCAGGTGAAGACGCTAGAGCCTCTGGCGGCTTCCCGTGGAGTTCGTTCGGGTTCGGAGCAAAGGCGAAGAATAAGGAGGAGGAGCAGAAGTTCGGGAATGAGCAGTTTGGAGATGTGTTTGAGGAGATGCTGAGGGAGGAGGGCATGGCTGAGAACGGGGGTGCGCCGACAGGGAAGTTCTGGAGTGTGGTTGGGGGGTTAAGTGGCGGTGCGATGGGATTTATCGTGGCGAATTTCGGGGGCATGGTTGCTGGTGCTGTTGCTGGGAATAGGTTGGGTGCGGTGAGGGATGCGAAGGGGAAGAGTGTTTATGCTGGTATGTTTGATTGGTTGGCTGGGTGAGGTTCGGAGTGTGTGCTAATGCTTGAGCAGTCTTTCAGGAGTTACCACAAGATGCTAAGGGGAAGCTTTTGAGCCAGCTTGCTGCGAAGGTTTTTAGCCATGCCGTGGGCATCTAAATGGTGGTATTTCGTTAGCGAGAGGAGTTGTGACCTGCATGAATTCGGAAGGAATTGCTAGGACAGGATGTGAAGGATGGAAACAGGAATGAGATACCAGACTTCAGATTGGGAGGAGAGGCGTTACGGGTGTGATTTCAGCACCATCCATGGTTTTCCGTAGTCAAAGAATGTAGAGACAATGGGCAGGCGACCAGTCTTATCTAGGTAGATAATTTCAATGAAAGTAAACAATCCAGCTTCATGTTGCAAACCTCGCTTAAATCTGATCCGCTTTTCCCCTTTTTCGCAGACAAAGGAAAAGGATACATAAATAGAGCTAAGCGAAATACAGCTTGCCGAATTAACCGCCTAGTCTTCATCCTTCAGAGTGTAAAATTGTACGAGGTGTGGAGTAGAATATACGATGGTTCATTTTTAAAGGGGAGGGAATCAAAATACGGGACGAGGAAAGAATGCTGCGTGCTGTGTGTTGTAATTTAGTATTTCGTAGTATGACAGCAAAAATAAATTTCAAAAAACCGTCGGACTCATCCTTCTATCAACCCTTCAATCAATGACCACTGCTCCCTCTCAATGTCTAAGTACATCCCATCTCCCTTCACAGCGTGTACTTGAAGAGTGGACTTCTGTCACCCAAGTCTGCAAGTTCCTGATCCGTATATTTCTCTCTGACTTCTTCCTCAGCAACCAAAGCGTCCTTCTTATTGATCTTCCACAGGCCGAATTCCAAAGTAAGTGTCGTCAGAATACCCATTACTGCTGCCGCAAGTGAGACACCAAAGCCTGTCTGGTATGCCGGGCTCTCGGATTTGATGTAGATGAACGAGCCAACGATACCGCCACAGTTTGTGACACACATCATCAAAGCAATACCTGCAGCACGCTTCATTGGATCAGCAAGATTGGTACTGTTCCAAGCGGATGCTCCAGGAGGGATCGGATAGATCCCCATGCAGATGATGACAACAGCGAAATAACACTGTCCGACGTGACTCTTGATCTCGGTCGCAAAGCCGCAAATGATCGAGAAGCCAATCAGGATCAAGGTCTGTCCAAGCAGTATGAAAGGCATGCGCCACTGGAATCGATCGGCCAGGAAGCAATTGACGAGTGCAGATACAGCACCCATGAAATATGGAGGGACCGTCATAAGCTGGGTATTGGATGAGGTGTGACCCAAGTTCTTCATAATTTGTGGCATGGTGAAACCTAGACCATAGCTGGGCACAGCCGCACAGAAACAGATGAAGCCTTGGAAATAGACCTTCCAGTCCGTGAATACAGAGACAGTGACCTTTTTCGTCAGCTTTTCAGCCTTGGACTGGATACTGCGACCGCCGTCTTGGGCAATCTTGCGAAGCGTGATGTATCGAGCTTCGTCTTCTGTTAACCACTTTGATCGAGCTGGTGAATCAACAAGAATGAACGGGCAGGAAACTCCAGCAAGAACACTGGCAAGGCCCTCGAGGATGAAAATCCAACGCCAGCCCTTTGAAAATCGGATTAGCATCGACTTATTGGAAGACAAAAGTAGGCTTACTTCGTAACCTCCTGTTCCATCCATCTTGGCAATCAGATAAGCAAGTAGACCCGAGAATGCACCTGCAAGTGCCGACATGGTGTAGAAGAGCGCAATGCGAGTACCCAATTCTGTCTTCACATACCAGGAAGATGTGATGAGGACTGCTGCCGGGAAAAACCCTGCCTCTGCTGCTCCGAGCAGGAAGCGGCACACTACCAGGCTCGGGTAGCTCTTCACGAATCCTGTACATGTCATGATCAATCCCCAAGAGGTCGCTATGATGCCTATCCATGTCGAAGGTCTTGCGCTGAAGTATCTTTTCAAGATGATATTGGAGGGTACCTCTGACATTTGAGATCAGTAAATATCTCGATGATGTTCAACTGGAATTAATCGTACCAAAGAGAATGTATGAAATAAAGAATATGCAAAGTGCAACATTGTATTGAGTCCCGGACAAGCCCAGGTCATCCGATAGGCCTTCTATGTCTGCATTTCCAATGTTCGCACGGTCGAGATGGCTCATAAGGTAGAGGATAGCGAGGACTGGGATCAAGCGCCAGTCAACCTGAAAGCGTACAATCAGTAATTGTAAGGACTGAACATAATGTATGATACAAACCTTTCTAATAACCTTTTTTCGTTGCTCTTTGGTGAAACCTTCCATAAATTCGATCTCATCCTGCGTGAAGTCGGCAGGATGGGTATGAGGTTGCGTCTCTTCAACACTCTCCATATGTTTTTCTTCCCCCTCAACATCAGAGGAAGCACTCTTGAGTGATCGGTCGGTGGTCGTCATGGTGCGCTGAAATTGTTGACTTCGACGATATTCTTTACTCGAGTAAGAACTTGGAGAACAGAAAAGAAGTGGTAGTAGTAAGAATGCAGCAGAATCTGAGATTGATCTACAAGCTGATGTAGTCTGTGCTGAAACATCTACGGTTATTGTGATGGGATATATACATGATTGTCGCAATCATTTTTCCTTTACCGTCTTGAAGTGCCTTTAGAACACTCACGTTCTCTCTTCGGACGTCCCGAGACCCGTGCCCCGTTACACATTCTCCACAAACTCTCGTCCCCCACGAACGGATCCTCTTCCCCGCACCAAGTATCCCCGGATTTCGATCTCTGGAACAGATTATTACATGGTCCATAAATCTGGCCTAATTGATGCTGCTATCAGGTTCGGGACAAGTCGGATTCTGCTCATTGCATACCAAGGAATTAGGGAGGTGTGACTTAGCTCGGGGCCTCGGGTGATCCGAAAGACAATACTCATCTCGAAGGAGATTCGAGACGTCCTATCTGTTGGAAGTTTATGAAACTCGCAAGAGCTACAAGCGGGCAGACGTGCCTCATCGTGTGGCTCGGGATTCTCCCGAAATCGTTCTGAAAGACCACCCAGCATCTCGGAAACGATTGCTCTAATCTCCACCCTATCATGGACCACATTCGAGGTCCTGACTCGACTTTCACCATGCAACCGCCACATAAAGCATCATCTCGGATTCTGTGGCCTCGCCTCACACACGTGCTACCAAACGAAGGAAGACGGCTGTTGCTTGCGATGTCTGTCGAGCACGCAAAGTACGTTGCAATGGCTCTCAACCAGGTTAGCAGTGACTTACTTCCGCACGCGTTGAGAATTCTTTAACCTTGACTTGCAGTCTGTGAACAGGTGACAGGCCAGGAATGAGGCTACTCAGTGCACATATCTCTATGGTACATCCGAACCCGAAGAAGGAAATCAGAATTACGTCAAAGAACTCGAGGCCAAACTCGAGCAATACGAACAAAAGATTCATCAGATGTCCGGCGTGAACAGAAATACGATGTAGAAACAGCCAGTAGACTATGATACCATGCATTCCAATGGTGGAAATCCTACCATCGACCCTGGTAGAAGCTATGGAACCCCATCGTCGTTTTCCCACTATGTGGCTCCTCGACCTGCAATGGAGACTTCAGCTCCTGACGTCGACTCTGCTCACCAGCCAAATCCTGGTGTAATGGAACAGAGACAACGGCCTTCACTACATGCTACTACCAGTTGGATAGAACAGGTTTACACTGGACGTTCGAGCTCGGCTTCCTTTATGAAATCCCTCAGAAGGACTGTGAATGCCAGGAGTGGGTTGAAAGAGTCTTCATCCACTACTTCATTCGGCATCACCTTGGCCGACCTGGGATCTCGCCCAATATTTGTTCCAGTGCCACCACATGATGATAGTCTATCTCTGCCGCCGCGCAATGTTGCTGACCATCTCATGAATATATATTGGCAAAATCTGTATCCAATTTATCCCGTAGTTGACAAAGCAGAAATCGAAAAGTCCTAACCTGAGCTATGGCAACCGAAGCGGTCCCAGACTGACAGAAACATGCCGCATTGCATCCTCAATGTCATGTTTGCGCTTGCGGCGCAATCCGAAATCACTGAAAGAGGGGACGAGGAGGTAGAAAAGAAAGCACCATAATTTTCCCGAGCGAGAAAGCTAATGCGGATGGATGTCCTCGGTGGATGGTCGATCGAGCTTGTACAGGCGCTCATACTTTGTGCTCAGTTTCTTCAAAGTACAGACGAGCCACATCGCTACTGGACGGTAGTAGGAACATCCATACGCATGGCTGAGTCCCTCGGTATTCACCTCCCTTCGACTTATCAAAAGTTAAGAATCCCTTCGGAACGAGTCCTTGCAAGGCGTGTGTGGGACTGTTGCGTTTCTCTCGATAGGTAAGCGCACTCCGACACTGTAGCAAATGCTAATTAGTCTTCAGAGTTGCAGCCATAAGTCTTGGCCGTCTACCGTTCATCAACAAGCCAAAGGACAAGACTGGTGCATGGTGGAAGGAGAAATCCCCGCCAGACGGCGAATCTCTCCCGTCTTCTTTCCTTCCAATGGACTCTTGTAGCCATGAGTTTCATCTCTTCTCGCAATCGACATTGCTGTTCAATATACTGTATTGCATTGTTATTGCCTTCTATCAGCCCGATGGACAGAAAGAGCAGCGATTACCATCTTGTTACTTTGAACAGGCCACCACTTTCGAAGACAGCCTAGGAATATGGAGGGAGGCACTGCCGAAAAAGTTTCAGAACGCCGAAGAGGGTGACCCTCATTTCCACTTTCTCTATCTTCGGTACTCGAAACCCTGCTACTTTTCCCCTTAGATTGACCCGACTATAGGCTGACCTTTAGGATAGCTACCTACGAGGCAAACATCTGTTATACCGTCCGGCATTGTCGGCGATCATGTCTACAAGTACAGAGCACCAACCGTTATATAGTCTCTCGCAGGGGCCCTTACGTTCATCCGGTCTGCTGTCCTGTGCGAAGGCATGCATTGAGGCTGCCATGGAGATATCTACACTTGTATCTCAGCACATCTTCCCACGCTCAGGAATCGCAATACTCAATCCTTGGTGGTATGATATCTCATGTACGTGACTTCCACCCAAGCGTCATTTCAGTTTGGACTCACATCTTTCAGACAGCTACACCGCAGCTACCACGATCCAGGCAGCCAGGATAAGTCCCGATCTCGCAGCAGCATTCGGAATATCTACACTAGATGAAAGTATGCGCCAGTGCACGGAAACTCTCAAGCATTATGAAGCAATCTCTGCGTCAGCGCGTCGCTGCCAAAGAGCTCTGGCACACATTTCCAGCGTACCACAAAACAGAAGTGTCACTCAAACATCCATGGGATCGACAGACTCAGCGCCATCAAGGACTAACAGCAATGATCAGGCTCAGTTGCTTGTCACACTGGAAGCGCAGCAAAGTTTCCTAGAAGATCCCTATGATCCCGCGTTCTGGCTTAATAGTGTTCCATCGGATTTTCATGTGTATCAGTGGCTCGCGAGCCCTTTCACGGATGAAGGAGCTTGGTGTCTTGATAATATGACTTGAATATAATATCTGATTATCTGCATCCTCGTATTCTCTCACTCATGATGCGCTCCAATGTATGCGATTTTCTACAAACTATCAAGCGTCATCACCTATTGTCTCGATGGTAGCACAACATATTCAGTGCTCAGCCAACTACTCTTTGTGATCATCAGTGCCAGAAACCCCTTAGTTTAACGATTCGTTCTAGCAATGCTAAGATTGGATAGTAGTCGTGAAGAGAATCCAGTGACATCTGCCTTAGTATGATGCCGACTCTGTGCCACCGCCACATTCGCATCCCCCGCTTCATGCATTCCTGGATCCCGTACAAAACATTGGGTTCTCCACAACTTCGGATCATCCAAATTCGCCTCGACGGAGCCGTTCCGAAGCTGCACGTGATGCATCTGGGATCTTTCTTTATATGAGCAGACATCTAGGCAATTCTTCTGGATCTCCTAAGTAGAACACTTCCAATCATTTTGGATCCATTTCACTTGTACCATCTTGAAACCTTTGCACGACCCCAGAAATGCCGGAAATCGTTGGCATCTACCCCAATGCCCCCAGCAGTTTGACTTACATCGAGGACTGGGAGAAATCGGCAAATGATTGGGTGCCTATGACAGAGGACGAGAAAACTCGAGCTCGGTCCTTGTCTCTTCCGAGGCCTAGATGTCCCAACATCCCAGAGGTCAAATCAGTAGAGGAGCTGTTGCCTAGTCTCGACAATGTTGCTAGACGACCCTATTCGGGTGGCCTCTGGCCAGCATGGGGTCTGAAAGAGGGCGAAAGAGTATTGGTGCGAGTATCGAATTGGCATCATCCAATGGGTCAGTCAATTGTTTCTTATCCACATAGCGGACAACGCATAAGCCGCTTTACTAATTGCCATTTCAATAACATAGTAATCGAAGCGGTCAAACGGATAATGCAGAGGTTCAAGACGGACTTCTCCATAGAAGTTCAAGACAAAGGACCGGTTCCTACTTTGCAAGGTCACGACGAAGCCGAATATTACCTGTTCCGGACCAAAGAACTCGCTTCGTGGATTGACGACTGGGAGGTCATGGATGCCGAAGGAAAATGGGACAAAGTGATCATGGGCTACGGAGGACCTATTCTCCGAGAACGTCGCATCAAAACCCAGCGCATGCCATTCATTGTACCAGAAGCTGTCGTCTCACCGTGCCACATGCTGCCAGCCGAGGTCCTCGTCGCTATTGACGAGTGGACCTGGGCAGCTGTGTGCTCTGCCAAAACCGTTCATATCACTGATCCTGGAGGGACTGATTTTCGATTCACTAACCACAACGCTTACTGGTCTGACGATAAGCGCGTGTATCGTCGCGACCATGTTGAGCTAACTTACGCCAATAATGTGCCGTATGGAGAGACCTATCTTCCGGGTCATATTTGGGGCCGACCACCATTCTTTATTCCTCAAGAAGATGGGGAGGGTGTCATCAAAGGTACCATGAACCACATTGCCCCATACCCACGGATGGAGATGAAGATCAAAAGATCAGTCATCACGGAAATCAACGGCGGGGGAATATTTGGAGAAAAACTGAGAAAGATCAAAGCTCACTGTGCGCATACTCAATACACTGGATTCAATGAGCCAGGGATTATGCAATGGTTAGTACCTTTCCTCATATTGGTCTTCCCATCATGCTAACATATCCATCACCAAGGTGGGAGGCATCTATCGGAACCTCTCCAAAGATACACCCCCCACGAGCTGACTATGCAACTGGTTTCAACTGTGGTCTCTATGAGCGTATGCGAGCTGGTATAATCCACATCGGCTTTGGGACAATCATTTCTGCCGACCCAGAGCGCGCCGACGCAAAGGCCGACAAGTTCGTCGGACACTGGCACGTCCATCTCTACTTTCAAACATACGTTGCCGAAGGAGGCGGTCCATCTGGGGAAGATGTGATCGTGATTGAGAACGGTCAATTGAAAGCGCTCGATTCACCCGAAGTCAGAGCTGTGGCGGCTAAATACGGTGATCCAGATGTGCTGCTCAAGGAAGATTGGATTCCGGCTATTCCGGGTTTGAATATGGCGGGAGATTACGATGAACATTATGCTAAGGATCCGAGAGATTATACGATGATGGAGTTGGATCTTTGTAGGAAGTATCATCCGCTGTTTCAGAAGTTGATCGCGGCGGATAATTCTGGCAAAGACACTTCTTGCTGTTCGCGATGAAGCTGTTTAGTCTTGCCATGGGATTTATGACATGCAAAATGGTCGTTGAACTTGGTTTCCTCTGTAGCTTCAAAATGTATTTAGCATCTCTATGCTTCTTGAGTCTGCAGTCTGGCTATTGTCGTGCACATGCTGGCTGTCTGCTGTATGGCATGGTAGAGGGCAGTTCTGAATGGCTTGATAGCCCATTCATGGGGTACTTAACCCACTTCGCAGTAACGTTGAATTGGTCCATAGTTCTGATTACTTTGGAAGATGGAAGCTCTTTCTCGATGATGTCTGGACTGTGCACAGCGGGCTGCTCGTCCGTCGCATCGCTGCTGAATTAATATATATAACTTCTACTATCAAGACGATTTCATACCTTTATCATGTCTCTTGAACTTATTTTTAGCGCCACCTGTGTGGTCAGGAGCGAAGTCACTCAAGTCGAAGGCTTTGTCATTCAAAACTAGCCAACAGTCGCTTGCTGTTCCGTGCGACAATACTTCCGAACAAGATATTGACCTTTCGGAGGAAGCCATGATGGTAATTCTACTGGAATTGTAAAATTGTTTCGGCTGCAACAATCTTCCAGACTCAAGACGAGGATCTGATGCTAGTAGGAAGAAGACTTTCGGGAAGCTGAAGCATATTCACGCGTCTACACGATATGGCGTGGGGTGATTTTGCATCAGAAGCCCGACAGGCTTCTTTGGCTGATGCTATTAGAAGTATATAGCTAAATCACGGAATTTGTGTTTAAATCTGACATGGGCTAGACTTAGGGATAGGGACCTTTGTGATTTGTTTACCAGATCTAGGCGCGCCTCGTTTACTAGCGAACCCCTGGCCCCACTATTGCCGAACAGTACCCCGCGCTGAATAACCCCGCGCCCGCGGTACCTGCCTGCATGCACTTCGTCCAACGTTCCGCTCTTGAAGCGCGTCCACGAGACACTGCTAGGTCTTAATTTTCTTGAAACTTCTTAAACTAGCACCCGTTTCAGTGCGCTACGAGATATCTTGGTCCACCAAAGCTCCTTTCGGCTGTCTTTATCTGCTCCCGCTGCAGCAGTTATTGACGGCAACCCCGCCATCAAACTTTTCACAGATATCTTCCAAAACGCATCAGGCCATCTCACGAATCGACTAGTAGATAAAGGCGGGTACAGGTCTTGGATTTACCACAAAGACTCCGCTTTTATTTCCACATCTCGGTACAAATGCTACTTGGGAGCAGAACGTTACCTGGGTTGCTAAACCCGACGTCACCACTTCTAAAGAATGTCGATGATCAGGAAGAGTAACGGCCCTAAGATCAAGTCTGAGAGAAGGACTAAAGCACCGTTCAATTGTATTACACTGGTATAACAGAAAGTTTGTGTCTTCAAAAAGCTTCAGATTCACCCTGATCCAAGCCAAGTGATACCGGAACGGACAGGCCATGTGCATTCTCCACTCATAACTTCGACCTCCCACTCTTACTTCCACCAGCACCTCGATCCTCATCCGTCGGCTCACTATCTGCAGTCTCAGCCTTCAAGCTGACAGGGTCACCTAATTGACTTGGATTCTCCTCAAGCTTATCCATAGCCCTTTGTCGAAGTGTCTTCTTCCCATCCTTTCCAGCCCCTCCATCTTGATCACCTTCCGTCGGTGCTGGCGCAACTTTCTTCACATGCTCTTTCGTTTTCTGGGTAGCAGAATTTGAGCTCGTAGAAGAGGCTCCTCGGTCTTGAGATGTTGGAGATGAGGAGGATGTCTCTGCTTTTAGCGAGACTGGATCGCCGAGTTGGGAGGGGTTTGTCTTGTTGGTCTGTAGGGCGCGCTCGCGGAGAGTAGGCTCAGACTTGTTCTTGGACTCGAATAATAATCAGTATCGTGCGTGTAAGTAGAAGAAATGGGTACTTACTGGCGACATGGTTCTGTATGTTTACGATATGCTGACTGGTAAATTGTGTGAGCAGGGTGCTTAAAGGCCGGATGATGGGTAAAACTGACAATTTGAAAACCAAAGAAATAAGATTACCGAGATCTTTTGTATAAGTAAACCACTCTACTCAGTTTCTATCGGATATATAGATTAATTTCAAGGTCATATGTATGACGCGTTGAACATTCCTTAGTTCGCCGAGGCTGTTGTTTAAGAGAAGCTTCGGCTGTAAGCGATGGCTTGTGATGTGGGTCCAACAAGCATTTAAAGGGGCTTAAGCGACAAGAAAACATCTCTCGAAGTGCCTCATCGCCGTATACTCACTGGATGCAGGCCTGGATCCAGCCACTTGACAAAAGTCATAACCCAATATGAGCAGGGGAAGCCCTAAGGCTACGGAAGCGGTCCCTTGGATTTAGCACCGGGAATATCAAAGAGGGCGCCAAGACAAAATTGTATCTCAACGAGCTGTCTTTTCTGACTCTCCAATGGTATTCTTCGTTCAGCCTAGCATCACTATTCAAAGCAACAATGCATCATACACTCATGAGCCGACATTTGCCAGCGCTTACTTCTTAGACTTCTTCCTCCACGCCTTCTCGCGCTCGTACTCCTTTTTCTCATGGCCCTCCTCACCCTGAATCTCAGCCAAAAGTCTCTTTTGTTTCTTCTCGTACGCTGCATCACGCTCCTTCTTCTCCTTAAGACTCGAGCTCGCCAGGATTCTCGAATCCTTGCGCAGCTCTCTGATCGCACCTTTGCGCTCGCGCTTGTGCTCTTTCTTGAGCTTGGCAAGTTCGGTACGCTCACGATCTGGGTCGTAATGACGTTCTGGATTGAAGTTGTCTTCGAATTTGGGAATCGATGTTTTAATAGCGAGAGGTTTGTGATGGTGTAATTCAAGGGGACGACGGGCAAGACGAGATTGATTAAGGAGAACAGTGAGCCTTTGGGAGAGAGAAGTGACGGTTTTCTAGGTTCATTAGCCATGGCGTTTTCATGAATCGGGACAAGGACTTACTTGTGTGCTGCCGCAGAGCTTAGACCGGCACTTTTTTGAGGCGAGATGATGGGTTATTTTCAGCGCGGGCTCGAAGATTTCTGTAAAAGCAGCTTTGCCCGTCCAGGTCGTGGCTGCTGCGTCGATAAGACTCAGATTGACATCTATCAAGGCGGCTTTAAGTGCCTCCTCCTCTTCTCCCTGGACATCTTCTGAAGCACAATCGTAAAACTTCAGCGCTCTTTGAGACTCGGGGACCTTCTCAATTCGCAACGAAGATTTCGGCTCATGGTACGGAAAACTACCAGGAAGCTTTGACATCTTCGTCGGTGCCAGAGTACAAAATGTGTTCTCGATAAAGTTCATCACTTCAGGAATATATCTTTTTGATAATTCTTGGTACTGGAGGCAAAGGGTGCATAGGTATGCTCCAGTTGCGTAGTCTGCGATATTTTGAGGGATTTTCAGACCAAGATATCGACCCATTCCAAGGATGGCAGGAGTAGCGACCTGATGGAAGTGGTCAGACGTTGGGAAAATCGATCCAACGGCGGTAAGAATTACTAGATCTCCAGGGGNGGGNGAAAGAGCTCTAGACGTGTTCCAGTCCTCGAGGTGGTGGCGGAAAGAATTTGCAATCTCGACCGGGAACATCTTGGCCAGAGAATGGATATGGCGAATGATAGTCTCCAGTACAGAAAATGGAGGACGCTCTTCTTGATTTGCAAGGTACGATATATGATCCACGAGAGCTACCGCCAAGTTACCGAGCTTCGATTTATTCTCACTCTTGAGTTTGGGGTGGTAGAGGGCTCTTATCCGTTGTATGACGGTCGGCAGATCAAGGATGTCGATTCCTTTCGTGATCTCGAGAAGCTGTTCGTGAGATTCAGGGCACGCAAATTTAAATGCCAGATTCCCGTGTATTCCATTCTGTGTCGGTAGTTCGATCTCCTGAACAGGGCCATTTGCGCCAGTCAAGAACTCCGGCCTTTTCGCCTCCTCTTCTGTCAACAGACCGGTGACGAATTCATCGTCTTCCTCGTCTACTGCCTCTTCGATTTCATCATCCGAATCTTCGTCCGAGTCCTCCTGGTCTGAACCACTAGCGACCAAATCATCGTCTATCAGGAAGTCATCCTCATCCTCAACCCCCAGCTCAGCCATTGAAGGTCTAACCTTGATACCAGCTCCGAACCCAAATTCATCATCTTCGTCGTCTTCTTCGTCCGGTCCATTGTTCTCAGCCTTAGCTTCTTCATCATCGCTGACTTCTTCTCCCTGCATTCGGCGCAGCCTCTTCGCCTCCAATTGCTGCAATTTTCTCGCTCTCTCCTCAATCATCTCTTCTTCTGTTTTAGACTTCTCAGTAGGCTTTGCCCGCGCATCTTGAGCCAGCTGCCTCAGTCGGAGGTCGTACTCCCTGTCGAACTTGACCTTGTCCGCACCGTTCAATAATGCTGCACGGTCTAGATTCATGCCAGCTACCACTGCTGCAGGTACAGGGGCCGGTTTTCGCCCAATTCCCCGGAGCAGATCATGAATACTCGACATTTCCTTGTCTAATTCTTCCCGAACATCTTCATCATCATCCTTCGCAGCTTGTCGCTCGTATTTATGTAGCTTGGACTTTGCGATGAGTTCCTTCATGACTTCCTGCTTGGACTTCTTCCGTTCGGGACGATCTTCTCCATCTTCATCGTCGTCTTCTTCGCCGTCAACATCTGACCGTCGTCGTTTTAGCTGGCGTTCCTCGTCTGAGGGATGATCCTCTGCGTCTGAAAGGTCAAGATCGTCCTCCTCAAAATCATCCTTGAGAGCAGGACCGTTCAACGACAGCGATTGTCCCATGTGCGTAAGCTCGCCTCCTTCATCGTCTTCTAGATCAAAGGCTGAGCTGTTTTTGTGCCGAACTTGCTTCTCCCTCGTGAATCGCTCCAACATCTTCTCCTCGGGGGCCATGCTAGGATCATTTTCTCCAAATCGTTTATCCAATATGCCACCAACTTTCCGTCGACTCTGCTGCTCTTCGATATAAGCCTGGCGGCGCTGTCGCATCCATTAGCAGTTGAAAGGGCTTAGTGTAGCATACAACGAACCAATTCTTCATCGCGACTTTTCTGCAAACCTGGTCTCCTTATAGCTGGCTTATGTGAATGTTCCGTCGTAACGTCGAATTTTGGCTTTTTAGAAGACGTGAAATCGAATGGATTGAACTGCTCTCGAATTCCACTGAGGGTAACATTTCTCCCCACTTTCTTCTCCTTGTTGACGCCATTTTGCGCATTTTGCTTTTTCTGCTTCTTCGATTGTTGAGGCCCAGTGATACCCTGTTCCCGTAAAGAGGCCTTCAACCTCTTGAGCTGCGACGGAGGCATTTTGTTGAAGATTGCGAACTGGTTTTGATGGATGATATTATTTTTTATCGAAGAAATCAGTTATCGCGATAACCAGCCTGATGGGGGTTAGTCAGAGCGGTCACAAGCGGCAATATTTCTCTCAAGCTTCAGCCTTCAGCAACTTGCGCGCAAGCTCCCAGAACCATAAACTCTACTTGTTCATACATGTAGATCCGCCATCATGGCGGCACCATCGCCATCTGGTAACGACCGACTCCTTATTTTCGGTCTGGGATGTGCTGCTGGCGCAGTGATGTGGGCAATGCGAGAGATGCTCATCTACTATCGCGACGAGGCTGCGATTCCTCCCTCCGAAAACAAGCCCCAATACATAACCCAAGATGTGGAGGATTCTTTAAAGCTCAGCACATTGAACAAACTCCTAGACAGCCCCAACTACTCTATTCAAGAGACGACTGCGATCATTATCTGCGAACGAGCCCTTCATGATCAGAACGCCATCGATGCTCTTTTATGGCATATCACACGGCCAGAACATGAATTGAGAGAGCAGGGCATACGGGCTTTAACGATGATGATGAATAGCTGTGTGTAAACTTGCCTTCCCCGAAAGTTCGAAATTGACTGTCTACTAGCGACTGTGAAAATGATCAACAAACCAGAAGGATGGGCGGCGCTGGTCAAATCACTCGAATTCTCGATTACGGACTACAAACATAACCTCTTCGACTCCGAATGGGACAATTGGCACTTACGAGATGTCGTCGAACAAGGCTGTCTAATGGTTTTGGTTCAGCTAACAGACAAATACGGACCATCTGGACTGGTCAAGTCGCGATTTGTCGAACGGTGGCTTGCGAAGGAGCCATGGTCGGAAGTTGAAACGGACCGGATGATGAAGTTTGCAGACTCTTTACACAACAAGAATCGACTCAGCGAGCTCACTATACCTCTGTTTCGAGATCATGCAGGCCGAAAGCAATTGATTAAAGCTAAGCTTGTGCCTGCCGAGCTCGTCATGGGCCCGAGTTCAAGGGATGTCAAGATGATAAATGGGGAGAGTACAGCAGGAGAAGACTTTGATGCCATGTTTGTAGACAATAGGCGTAGAAGAGATCAAAGTTCCGAGGAGGACCACATACGAAGGCGGCACCGTGAGGCTATGGTGCTAAATGATGGCACAAGACCACTCGAACGAAGCGACATAATACAACGGGAAAGATGATGAGACATGCCGAGGAATGGTATGATTGTAGAGGCCAAATCTTACTTGCCAAGCAAGAAGACCAGGACAAGGAATTGCCGAACATCCTGAAACAAAGTGGTACTTAAAATGCCATTTCGCAACAGGTACCCTCCCGCAAGAGAAACGCTTCGCGGAGCACAAAACTGCCGAACTCGCTGCCTATGATGCAGCGGGTACACGCCGTACGTTGGGTCGGGCTTACCGCTCAATTGCCACTCAGCTGCGTCATTGTCAAGACAATAGAGTATAATTATATTGGAATTGAGCACTTTAGCCATCAATCAAAAATTTGGCGAACCAGGAATCTCGCTTCGCTGTCTGACTGTGTTGTCTTTCAGCTCTAAGCGGCATATCAACTATGCCCCTGCTTGTTGGCTGCAGGTACGGCGCGAGGCTGTTATATTATTCCTGACCCGCTGAGACCCCGACAGAAGTTTGCCATCAAAGTTTACTTCTTGCTTTGCCTCCTCTGCTATTTTGGTTATTGTCGCAACACGTCCACACTCAGAAACATGGAGCCGTAGCTACAGCTCGTATTAAGCGGGTGGTGCTTCGGCATATCAATGCTACAACAGGACCATCTTTTTTCTTTCGTGTCCGCTAGTCCGGTCCTGTTTTGGCAGCATCTTCTTTTGATTTAAGTCTTTTCCCATGATCCTCTTTTTAACTGGCAGGCTTGGCCGGCCCTTTAAGCGGCTTACTGCATTTACGAGGCTCCATGACTTGTATGACATGGCTTTTGAGTCAAAAGTCAGAATCGTCTCTACCAGTTATTTCACCAAGTGATGTTTTATCCCACACCTCATCTGGTAGCTAAAATATTTTCATCATCCAATTGTGTACTCTCGCTGTTGATGATCTGTTCGCTCTAGATGGTACTACACATATTCCCGCTCATGCACGTACTCGCTAGCTCGCTGTGCCTCAAATAAGGCTGTTTGCTTTTCAGTGGCAGTGTCGTTTACATAGTAGCTCAGGCTTCTTCGCTTTTTTGATCCCTGCTTCCTGTTGCCGTATTGAGAAACTCGCCTCTTAGAGATGATGTTAGTGAGAAGCTGAAGTTGTAAGTATGACTAGACCCGATTATTGGACGACCAGCAGATGCCGTATTCTAGTATGCTGTACGGTTTCCGTATAAGTATGCCATCACCATCCCGACATTTTGAGCTTTTAATTCATGCGAAACTCCATCACAGTGTCCATTCCGTTCTTCTGTACTATTCATCAGCCATCGCAATACCACAACATCGACGCAATGCTCACCTTCTCGCTCCTCGTCCTGGCTCTGTCAGCCATCTCTACCGCCATCCCAACCACACTCGACAAGAAAGAAGACGTGTGCCCCACTCCCAAATCCTTCACTGTCTCCCGTTTCTCAAAGTTCACGCCATCAGGCTCCAACACACATCCGGCACAGATTTTATTCAACTACAGCGACGACGGTGCCGCAGTGGATCCAACGAGCTGTCTGTTGAGTGGCGCTACTTCTACATCCGCCACACCTGTTGTCTGCGAGAATCCTGATGTCAGCTTCCTGTTTGAAGACAATCAATTGACGGTATTTGAGAAATATACACCTTGCGACTCGTAAGTGATCTTTGCTCAAACTCAATTTGACGAAAACGAATATTCATCAGTTTCTGGATCTGGATCCCTTGGTCATCTGAAGACCTGAAGTATCTCAGTACAAAGCAACCAGGACTCTTCACAGATATGAGATTAAGTAGGCATTGACAGAGCAAGTCGCTGATTGAGAATCCCTAGAACCGAGAAAGCCCAAGTTCAAGGCACGATTTACATCGCTACATACTGTTATCCCAGTCCTCCGCAAGTTCCCCTTGGCGAGGGAACGTCATGCCAGACACCTACTGGCCAGGTCGGCGGGAGTTTGGCGGCTGCATGATAAAAATTCAGGATGATTTTGAGCATCTCGTGGGTGATGTTATGCTGGCGTCTTGGAGATGATTGTCAACGGATATTCTAGAATTATGCGCAAGCGTATCAGAACAAGATAAACATGGCTATTGTTTTGCGGAATGTCATTAGTCTATGTGATGATTTGATAGAGAACCCCAGAACCCCTGTTTCCAATGACAGAGGATTGCGCTCTCCCTCTTGATCCCCGTGTCACGTTGATTTGTTCATCTTGGCCTTCGCTTACTTCTCAATACCAGTTACCAAACTGTCAACCAAATTCTTACCAAGTCTCAACAGATCTATCCAATAATTCATCCCCGTGCTCCTTCCCCGTTCAAGGTCATCAAACATCAGCCGGGCGTCAATAGTACACACCAGCTAAGCGAGTCCCGGAACATCCCATCCAAGAGCACGTTGTCCGACAATACCATTCCACCTGTCGAGTACTCACTAGAGCCGGGCACTTTGCCCTAGCTTGCGTTTGGAAAGCTTCTCTTTTACCTACATGCCAAGATGAGATGTGGGCAGATGCATAGACCGCGACGCCCGTCTCCGAAGTAAACGCATTGCGCTAGCCTCGTTACGACATCATCTCAGGTGGGAGAAGAGAAAGTCGCCGAACTTCTTTACATTGAACCCGAACTCGGGAAGAATTCATACATGCGAAGTGTAATCTTGCTTCAATTACATGATGGACAAAACTGAGCATTCTGCTGTTACAATGGAGTGAAAGGGATCTCGGAGGCATCGCCCAGTAACGCTGTGCCAAAGAATATTTCCTCTCATGAGGCTGTGGTAAGCGTGCCCTGTGCGACCTCATTACGTTGTTGAGCGCCCGGGCAGTGTTACTTCTCGTCCTCATTGGACGGACGAGTACAAGGCTGCCAGATCATTCTTCTGTGACATAAGTATGATTTCGTTCCTTGAAGTATCGCTACATCTTTTGGACGACGACCTCTTTTATCCAGCCATCTTCTTAGCAAATGTTCGGCGTGACGTTATGATCATTTGGATATAGAAGAACAAAATTCATACCTTTTACATTCGAATTGATCAATATCGTGCCAGCTCTCAACTCTTAAAATTAAACAAAATTCAATATGGAGGATTACGAGTACTGTAAGTGAACCTCAATTTCCACTCTCCAAAACATCGTCGTCGCTAAACATAGCATAGACTACTCATCAACCTCCTCCAGCAGCTCCTCCTACTCCGGCCTCTCATCAACACAATGCCGCAGCGAGATCTACAACGGAAAAAACATCCAGATATCAAGCTGCGACAACCCGAATTTCACAACCACAACGATTGATGGTAGATGTTACAACTGTGGCGGAATGGGGAAGCGCGAGTTGCAAGTCTATTTTCATCTTCAGCAAACCCATGGTAGCTAATACTTGTTCAGGAAGGAATTGACGAGGAGTAACAGAAACAAGCCTCGTCCATCTGAGCATGGAGGCTCTCTCTATTCGTCCCGAGGTAACAGCAGGCGAGGATTAGGATACAATCACGATTATGGATATAATACCAGAGAACGAGACGAGTACGAAGATCGATCTCGCTCGAAGAGGAACGAGATCCATATGAGCAGCTATGACGACAGACCTAGCGGCAATGCTTATGCTAGACAAGGAGCTATCTGCTGTGGTAGTCCGGATTTCTTCACTACTACTTGTGACGGGTCGTGTTATAATTGCGGGAGGTTTCCGGATGGGAGGAGGAGTCGGATTCGGTAGACAGCTATGGCAGCTGCAAAGGGAAATATCGGGTAGCAATTAAATTACATAGGAAAATTGGTTTGGAGGTCTCTCGGTATTGCAGGTGAAGGAAAGACAGCAGAACGTTGATATTTTGAAGCAATTAATGAAACTATATTTGCTGTGCCACATCACATTCTTTGATAAGCGGAAACAGCAAGTAGCAATGCTGATTCTTGATGTCAACTAGGTAAGCTTTTTATGGTATTGGTCTTAGGAAAGTTGGGATCGGTTTCTTGCAGCGATATGTTACCGTCTCTTCAACCTCTGACCAGTTCACCCTTCTCCTGCATCTCATTCAAGACTCTATCCGCGACTCTAAATGCCTCCATGCCGGACGGGAGTCCACAATACGCACTATCAGAAGTCATTAGCCTCATCTCGTCCTGCCATCCTTGCCTCCTTTTCCCAGACCTCTGTTGAACCATATTCTCAAGCCAGCTCAGCTGCACATACGGATTAAGAAGAGAAAAGAACGACATACCTAGCCTGCAACAACGCCTCCCTAATTTCAACCTCACTACATCCGTTCCTCACCGCTCCCCTAACATGTGTACCAAGTTCAGTCCACTTACTCATCGCAGTCAACATAACGAGATTCAACAGACTCCTATCACGGTGCGAGAGGCCAGGTCGAGTCCATATTGTACCCCATGCAGATTCCTATAATCATCACTAGGTGAGCACAAACCTTTCCCCAAACCGTCCATGAATTAAGACTTGATAAGTTGGTAGTTCACTTAGTGGAGATGGGGACAGTGTGGAATGATAGAAGTAGTGTTGGGGTTAAGGGGCTTGGGGAGCTTACAGTAGCAAATTGCTGCAACGGTCTCATGAAATGCCCACTTCCTTTCTCTAGTGCATTCGCGACATAGTCCTCACCTACGACTTTCTTCCTCATTTCAAGGCCTTGCTCGTACAGAGTTTGGTGGACGGATGTGTCCATGTTGTTTTTGGCGATGTTGACTGAAGAGTCATCTGTGTTCTACCACCAGTACCCTTGGCGTTAGTATAATGAATGATAAGATAAAGATGTTGGGATATATCGCGGGAATTGTATCTAGTAATAATTTGGATTGGAGAAGGTTTGAGACGAGGCTTACGGTGAAGGGAGGAGTTGAGGTGGAAAGACGTACTGTAGGACGGAATTGTTCTGTTCCTTTTGGATAGAGCTGTGGTGCACCAGATTTAGGACCATAAGCCTCGCCTGTTTGGGGGTCGCGAGGGAGTGCCATGATACAAAATGAGTCGAGGAGTGTAATGTGGTGTCGATCTTGCACTAGAGCCGGGAAAAATCGTATTTGTCAGTGACCTCTATGAATCAAGTATGTTATCTGACGCAAGACGAGATGATAGATGCGGCTGAGATGTTGGAAGGCTATTTGACTAGATTCTGAATCTAGAAGGATTTCCGGAGGGCAAGGGGGTGGACGAGACCGATGAGGTGGCGTTGTTGGTGCGGGGTAGCGCCTCCATACCCCAGATTCCAACCAACGAGAACAGGGCAGGCCTCTGGGAACACTTGATAATGCAGCTACTAACGAGGGGGCACTTTATTTAGACGTCTGTCCTTTTCTCGACCATCCTTCTCTTCATTTCTTCCTCATCATCGTATCTGGTCCTCTTCAAGTGCCGTCGATCCAGAGACAGTCAACTACGAATAGCACGGCTTGCAGATGAGGATCAGAGCAGGTATGATGTCACTGTTCATGCGAGAGAGCACGGCAAGTGCGGAATAGGAGTACATCTGCATTCAAAGTCTACGATCGATCGCTGTCTATGGTTGGCTATCTTACAAGGGGAGAAGTCTTCAAATACACCTCTCAATCAAGAGCAAAAATTGAGAACAGAAATACACAATCAACAGATAATCTACGCTCTATCCCCTTCTACAAACTCAGAAACTCCAATTCGACCCCTTCTCTCTCCTTCCATCTACTGGGTATCATCGGACAATCTAAGCATTGGTTGGCTTGAAGACATACTTCTCGGTATTCTCTGCGAAAGGCACACCGAGCTCAAACAGCTTGGTGATGACAGCTGAGAAGTCCCTGAAGAAGAGATCGTTGTCCTTGGCGTATTTCTCGACCCATTGCTTGAATGACTTGTCGGAGACGAGGGCTACGTCGGTAGGAAGCATCATGAGGGATTTAGTGGTCTTGTCCTCGAGCTACATTTCCTTCGTCAGCTTTGTCCTTTTTTTTTTGTCTCCACTCGGTCTTCCATTTGGGGACCGAGGGAGCCGAAAGGCTGCTTACCTGCTTAGGACCATTCCACTTCTTCCACTGCCACTTCTCATTCAACAGAAGGGTGTAGTAATCATTCGTCACAACCGTTGGGGAGAAAGTCCATGGACCTGAGAAACCACTACGATCGGTATGGCATCGTCCAAGAGCATGGGCACCACTGAGCGCAACAATCTCCTGGTCATTGAAGCCCATTCGGCCAAAGATGTCGCGCAAGTGCTTGTTACCCTGGGAAGCGTCTGGGAGACGTCCGTCAGGTGTGCAAGCTGCGATGTCCTTATCAAGGCGACCTGGGCGGTATGGGATGGTTGGGCCTTGCATCTCCTGGATAGCGCAAACGCCGGAGAGAATCCAGAGGTCGGAGTAGGAGATCCATGGGAACTTTTCTGTGGCAATAGTTAGCAGTGATCTCTACCGCCCCAAAACATATCACACAAGGGGTATGTATGTGTACGAATCTCTCCCCCACTTACGCTTGACAGGCTCCAGAAAGTCCCTCGCAGCCTTCAACCCAGCATTCGCACCATGGTCTCCCTCAGGAGCAAATCTCATAGTCGCACCATTCGACCCTCCGGTTCCAGTCTCCTTATCGTAGGTCCCGCTTGCATGCCACGCCAATCGGACCAGAACCGGACCATACGAGCCATCATCATAATCGTCCTTCTCCTCGAGTCTCGCAGCAACCTCATTATACACCTTCTGGTAATCCTCGAACTTGGGCGTGAAGAGTCCCTTCGTCTCGCCTGAGGAGCCGGACAGCAAGCTGCCGTTGCCTTGGCTGTAAAAGTAGTAGCCTGCTCCGCCTGCGACTGCGAGAGCTCCTACACCGATGAGGAGGCCGGAGGAGGATTTCGTGCTCGAGGAGGCATAGCTGCGGTGGGATTGCTGGCGGAAGGTTTGGCGGGGGAGAGTAAATGCTGAGCTTCGGGCTGTGGTCTTGAATGCTGATGCAGAGGGGGCTTTGAATGCTGCGCGAGCGACGTTGCGTGCTGCGGAGGCCATGGTGGCGTGGTGTTGTGCGGTGTTAAATATATGAAGCTATTGATCTCAAAATCTGTACGAGTCAAGATAAGCTCGATAGCAGCTGTATCGAAACTGTGCTGTACGAAGGAAACAAGAACTATCAATCGAGAAGTGTGAGTATGAGAAAGAGGCAAAGGAACGTTCGAAGAGTGGGAAAGCAAAAGATAGCAAAGATTAATTCCTCGGGATTCTAAAACAGCTCAACACCGTACCTATCCCACACACCCTGCCCATCCCGTCGCCAGAAGCCGAGCGAGCTGGCATGGGAAGAAGCTACGCAAGTCTCCGATACCCACAGCAACCTACCCACCTCGCCGATTGTAGTGTGAAATATAAAAAATCACCCCACTAATTGCAAAGCACGTCCTCGTTTCAAACCAATCATCTTAACGGTGAAAGAGGTGACCACAGAGTGGGATTTGTAAGTGGACCTTTCTGGATTGCTTGAGTCGCGAATCATGTCACTTATTTTGGATTGATAAGGTAGTCCAACCCGAGAACTTTTTTCATAGGGCGCCAGGTACAAGTGCGAGGCTGAATCATTTAGGAGTTCAAGGGCTGGGCTCCGATTTGAGCTCCGAGGGGAAAAGAAAAGCTCGGAGTGCTTGGGTCAGCTGTGCTTAGAGAGCTTGTGATTGGCAAGATTCCACATCATGTGAAAATCTGGATTGTGAGACTTTGAGATTATTTTTGGTTCGGTCCGAGTTTTGCGTAGGTGGGTTTTGTGACTCGGAACCAGAGCAGCCTTTATCGTCATCGGGTCGGGTACCAAATCCCGACCCGATTCATCTTATCCGGCGGCTGGTTCTCAGGACTGGCTCTTTCCTAGCTTTACTACCTACCAAGCCATTCCAAACCCTGTGTATCGTGATTTGTTACGTACATTGAGACGGTGCATTGCAATGTTGATTATGACAATCAATTCCGTTCTCAAATTCCGAGGCAGAAAGTGGCTTGCTTGAGCATCTCTCCCTGAGTAATCATGCATGCTTCCTAGCAATGGCTTCTCCTGCCACCGGATGAGGATTCAAACGGAGATATGGTCTGTTGATATGGAAGTCGAATTGAAATGTTCCACTCATAAGTAGGTACTTCAATGCTGTATTTCCTTCTAAGGGAGAGACAGCTCTTCATGGCAGAGATTTGGCAGTCTTAGGAGTCGTGCCGTGCTGCTAATTGTGGTATCTCACCATCAGCTGCGTTTTCCGAGATTGACTTATATGAACATCTACGCAGAAACGGAGAATACAATATCCTACGAGATCGATTAAGAATTATATCAACCCAAACATGGGAGGGGCAAGAGGCTGGAAGTGGCACTTGGCATCTCGACCCACTTTCGCTTATTAGCTCCACGCACGTGATCGCACAATCGCTCAGAGCGATCGAAAGCCTCGCGAATTTTTCTCCAGCTCCAGCTTTCTATCAACGACAACCCACGACGACAACGCCATCGCCAACCACAGCAGCAATGGCATCCACCAAGACCGAGCGCAGCGGCATCGCCGTCGGCCCAAACAAGGGACACGTATGAATTACCCCCAAAAACAGTCCAGCCCGTCTCACCTCTTGGAGGATCTCAATCTTGTTACCTACTCCTCGAGAGTGAGACGACGATTGAAGATGGACTCAACGGGCTAACGCTTCTTGCGGGAATATAGAAAACAGAGGCACGCGTTGTCAAGCCGCGTATCAGCAGATCCAAGGGAAAGGCTAGCAAGCGCACCCAGTTCGTTCGGGAGATCGTGAAGGAGGTTTCTGGGTATGTCACTTCCTTCCCTTGGCGCATATTGCGCCTTCGCCTTCACTTCAAGCCGTACAAATTCAATGGAGATGGATGCTAATGGTTATCCTGCAGACTCGCACCATACGAGCGCCGTGTCATCGAACTCCTCCGTAACTCCAAGGACAAGCGTGCCCGCAAGCTCGCAAAGAAGAGAGTACATTTCCCCTTCCCCGACGCACACCAATCATACAGATATCTAACCATCCAACAGCTTGGTACCTTCGGACGCGCCAAGGCGAAGGTCGAGGAACTCACCAACGTCATCGCCGAGTCGAGAAGAGCCGGTCACTAAGCGTCTCGCCCTCTTCTCATTTCAAGCCATACCGCACCATACCCTACCCTCTTGCGCAAACTGCATCGAATCGATCGACCGACACCATCTTCATTCAACCTTTGAAATTTCCCGTATGACGAGTATGGTTGGAGGGAGGAATGCTGGATGGTTTGGTTTGGCGTTGTATGAATGAATGGATGCTTGGGATTTGCTGGTCTGAACAAAATTTGCGTGGAACTAATGATGAACTAGTTCAGCAGCGGTTCTGGAAGGGATGCAAAAATGAAGAAATAAAAGAAATTCTGCAACTCCATGGTCTCTTGGCAAACTTACTTGCTATTTGTGAACACCTGTTCTGATTATTGTGTTGAGAAGCTCTGAAGTGGTTCTATCGCTCAGACTAACTGTGTATTGCCTCTTGTCTTTACTAGATGCGCCACTAGGGTTCTTGATCTTCTCCCTGGTTGGGTTGACTAGTCTGACTACATGAGGTGCTAATAGGGCTTCTTTCAAGTAATTCTCACCCTACTCATACTTATACATGAACTTCCTATTCACTTCGCATGCTAAACTCCTATTGTGCTGATGGATTTACTTCATTGCTATCTAATGCATATAAAGCTGTCTTCGTTATCATCTTACGCTTAGGTGGCTCTATGTTCGCAATAGCATGCTCAGCGCCCTAATTTCCCAAGCAGAAATAACTCCTCGCTATGTAATCCCGATGCCCAGAAAATGCCATTCACAAGAGACACCAACCATCGTCTCATATCATATCATAAACATCCTCTCCAACCCGGGCAGGAAACGCCCTCAAACTGGGCACCTCTAACCCCCATCACTTCTTTCCCAGTCCCTTAAACCACTTCGGCACACCACCCTTACTCTTCCCACCTCCACCGGAACTCTCTTTCCCCTTCCCCTTATCCACACTCGCCTCTCCAGCCCCAGCCCCAGCTTCCTCCTTAGGATCATCCTTCGGCGGCTCCAAAACCGGAATCTCCTTCGCAGCCTCCACATACTGACTCTTCAGCACCGGTCCCCTCCTCGCCTCCTCACTCGCAGCATCCTCCCAAACGAAATCAACCAGCACCCTCTCCTCAAACCCCAAATCTTTGATCAGCTTCTTCTCGCCTCTCGGTACAGCTTGCGGACCGGGATTCTTGTAGACGAGTTTGAAAGGTTGGGTCTCGGAGGCTATTAATGCTGTGACGAAGGCATAGAGACTGTCTCCTGTTTCGGCGGCTGTGAACGTGGCTACTGTGCTTTGCTGGTCGGGGAATCGGATTTTGATCGCGACTTGGGTTTTCTTGGCTAGTTTTAAGGCCTTTTCTTGTTCGAGACGCTCTTGCTCGGCGTCTGAGGGAAGGCGCTTGTTAAACGAGCTTTCTTGGAGACGAGATTGGTGCAATTTGGCATGAGCGACTGTGGGTTCGAAATCATCCTCATTATGTGGTCGGAGCGCAGCCTTGGGTGTTGAGTCTGTTGGAGCGGCGTAGACTTGGATGGGGCGTTGATCGGGACCCAAAAGTTGGGATTCTGGTGATGATTCTGAGGGAGCAGGCCGCTTGGCTGGTGTGAGAGGCGATGATTGTGCATCCTCGCTGCCTGGTACTGCGCCTGATGGTGGGTGAGCTTCCTGGCCATCTGTGTTGCTCATTTCCAAATCTTCGGGCTCATTTGATGGAAGCTTCGCAATCGCATCTGTGACCGTCTCTAGCTCCTCCTTTGGCTGTTTCGAACTCTCAGCATTAGGCGCAGCCTCTTTGAAATACTGTCCAATATCATTCATAGCCTCTTCCAGCGGTTGATCTGTCGCCTTAAATCCTAGCCGTATAGCTACACTTCCTTGATTGAAGCCCAACTGCGCCAAATTCTTTTGCAAGCCTCCAAAGTCTGAGAAATCCCGACCCATTATGTTTAGCGTAGGCATTTCGTAGAATATCCGACCTGCGCCTGAAGCTCCTCCGTTCTCTATCTGTGTGATACCCCGGGCAGTAAAGTTGAGGTTCTGACCTGAGTCCTTGGACTCAAATTTCCGCAGGATGAGCCATAATGTAGTGTCACTTGGGAACTTGTCTATCAGTCGTCCACCAGGTATTGACCCCGCCACCGACTCTGGTAACTGAAGGGCTACAGATACGACCGAGGGGGAGCGGGAGGCAACGACGAGCTCGAGCTTTGCGCCGGGGACGAGACCTGTCTGTCTGTATGGGCTGGAGAGTTCGACGAGCTTATTGTTGTGCCTAGACTTATTAAAACCTATACATCTTCGTGGTGAAGTGCAGCTTACTTTAGACCGTAGTTGCTAGCTTTGAGATTCAGCTTTTTGCAAGCTTGCTCCAGCACATCTGTCATATATGTTCCTGGGTTGACCTTGATCACCGCACGCCTGAAGGAGCTGTCGAGAACTACGACGTTGGACGCCATGGCTCTTGGTTGTATGCTGAAAGTCGCAAAGTAATTTGGAATCGGTCCTTAAGATGGTAGAGCCAAATGTATCGACCAGAATCTGGTTGAGAGAAGACCGGTAAATTTCTTGCAATCAAGACAGGCTCCGAAGGAGTGTGTGGTGGAGGACGTTTCTCTAGGCTTCTCGAATCTTGGTAAGAGTGAAGCGGGCGTGGCGGGGTGTTTTGTTGCGGATTGAAGCTCCGCACAAAGAACGGCTGGCGTGAGTCTTCTGTAGAAAGTCCAAGCGATGAAAACAAGAATATCAGTACTCGCCCGAATTGCAGAAGAATTTGGGAAATTTGGTTGTTGCTGGGCGGAGTTATAATCAAGATGTTCCAGGTTGAAGTCGAGCTCGCATGCATCTGGTGCCTGGCTCGGCAGAATCTCGGATCTTTATTGTTCCAGCTGTTGAAGCTCGACAGACGCGCAGCCGTGTCTACCTGCCCTTGCCAATCAAGCAACGTCCGAATATCAATCCGCCAGCCTCACTTCCTCCTCAACATCACCACGAAGTTCGTAGAATACAAGAGAGTCTCTTCTCTTTCTTCACTCCCTTAAGATACCCCAACCTACAGTTCGCCAAAATGGTGAGTGTCCTCCCCATCCCAGAGGCTCAAATCAAACAAGCAGTATAGCTAACAACTTGCCTCTAGAGCTCCCCCTTCTCCATTAGTACGTGCATATTCAAAACATAAGCCTCTCTATGAATCGCAAACATTCTAATAGAAATCTGCAGATGGCGGCGCCTGCGTAGCAATGGTCGGCAAAGACTGCGTAGCGATCGCATGCGATCTCCGACTCGGTCTCCAGTCTCTTACCGTCTCCAACAACTTCCCCAAGATCTTCTCCTACGGCGACGTCTACCTAGGCCTGACCGGACTCGCCACCGACGTCTCGACAGTCTCCGACCTCTTCCGCTACAAAGTCAACATGTACCGTCTCCGCGAGGAGCGCAACATCTCACCCTCGACCATGGCCAACCTGGTGAGCAGCAGCCTGTACGAGAAGCGCTTTGGCCCGTACTTTGTCAGTCCGGTCGTCGCAGGTATCGATCAGAAGAGTGGGAAGCCGTTTATTTGTGGGTTTGACAGTATTGGGTGCATTGATTTCGCGAAGGACTTTATTGTTAGCGGGACGGCGAGTGACCAGTTGTTTGGTACCTGTGAAGGTCTTTGGGAGCCGGATTTGGTAGGTTTTTGAGATCCCTTGTTCCCATCCATCTTCCAGGATTTGCTGTATAGCTCCTGCAAAGGAAGATACTGGAAACGCGGAGGATGACCTGGAGGGTTTCTATCATGGCAATAAGCTAATAATTCCTCCCATAGGGACCAGAAGATCTCTTCGAGACCATCTCGCAAGCTCTCCTGAACGCTGTCGACAGAGACGCTCTTTCTGGCTGGGGAGCACACGTCTACATCATCGAGAAGGACAAGGTCACCAAGCGGTTATTGAAGGGCAGACAGGATTAAGGCCTGGTAGAGAAGTGGCATGGTATGGCGTTCGATTATTCGGCGTTCTACATGGATGGATGGATGGAAGCTTGGAGCCCCAGAGAGAAAGCGAGCAGGTGAGGAATCCCAGATACAGTTGGCGAGCTTGTTAGAAAGGCGAGCTGGTTTCTGGGCTGCTTGATCTGCTCTTGTGTATAATAGATACGATACGATATTGCATGCATGCATGGCATTGCGGTGCAGCTCATAGAGCAAAGGAGAATGATATGACCCTTATAAGCATGACTATGGCTCGTGGCCACACATTGACCATTGAACCATTCTCCAGCATGGCATTCACAAAACCTACGGTGAAGCGAGTTACCAACCTAGTACTTATTATTTCGTCACTTCTGCTTTCTGCAATTGACCAAAGCAAACGGATATGCATTCAAAGATCAAGTACATTTATGCAATATTCTAAATCTACTTCTTAATAGACATCTAGAGAGCGCGGTAATTTACAGTGCACACACAGACATGCTCTTTCTCATCCTGATTGCCAGGAACTGGTCTTTTTCTTCTCTTCTCTATCTTGAGGCCTTCAATGCATACATGATTTACTCCGTAGATGATCCCTCAAAGTCTCGCTTACTCCTTCTTAGGTCTAGGTGTCGCGACTTCGGATTTCTCGATAAAGAGCTGGCGCTCGATGAATTTGAGGAGTTCGTCGATGAGACTGTGGGAAAAGCATTAGTCACGTTTTCCAATCAATTGAGAAGAAGAGGAGAGGAAATGAGAGGGAAAGAAAACTTACATGACAGGTGCACTAATGACCAAAACAGCCTGCCACTCATTCCAATTCAGAGGCAAGATCGAGAACAGCGTCTGCAAGATAGGTGTGTAGAGAAGAGCGAAATGCAACGCCATCGAAAGCGTGATAGCATAAACAAGCATCATGTTCTCCCAAAGCGGTAACGTGAGCAGCGACTCGCTACTCGACAGAGCGTTCATGGCATTCAGCATCTCGATGACAACCAAGATAGACAGCGAGACAGTGGATGCGGACTTCGCCATGTCGTTGGAGAACATGCTGCATCCGATATCTGAGAATTGCGTGGAGCATTTGTGGAAGTGCGAGAGTTGGTAGAAGGAGATCTGGGGTCCTTCGCTGTTGTACATGAACCACCAGGCGTAACCGGCGACGGTGGCGAGACCGACGTAAACGCCGATGACCATGTAGCGGAAGAAGAGCCAGCCGCCGATGAGGCGCTCATCACGCTTCCTGGGGGCCCGACGCATGATGTCGTGGTCGGGAGGGTTGAATGAAAGAGCTGTGGCGGGGAGACCATCGGTGACGAGGTTGACCCATAGGAGCTGGACGGGAATCAGAGCTTCTGGCATGCCGACTGCGGCAGTGAGGAAGATGGATACGACTTCGCCAATATTGGACGAGATCAGGTAGCGGATAAATTGCTGGGTGTTGTTGTAGATGGAGCGGCCTTCCTCGATGGCGACCTCGATCGTTGCGAAGTTGTCGTCAGCAAGGACCATGTCTGAAGCGAGTTTGGCTACGTCGGTTCCGGATCCCATGGCAACACCAATGTCAGCTTTCTTCAGGGCTGGGGCATCGTTGACTCCGTCACCGGTCATGGCAACGACTTCTCCGGCGGATTGGAGGAGATCGACCAGCTTGGACTTGTGACTTGGCTCGACTCGGGAGAACAGGGAAGCTCTCTTCGCAGCCTCCAGTTGCTCACTCTCACTGAGGTTATCGAATTCGCGTCCAGTGTAGCTCTTGCCCTTGAGATCCTCATACTCTCCGAAGACGCCAATTTGGCGACAGATAGTCTCGGCGGTGTTGCGGTTGTCTCCAGTGATAACGATGACTCTAATTCCTGCTTCCTTGCACTTTCTGATAGATCCGGCGACTTCTGGGCGAGGAGGGTCAAGCATTCCAACGAGACCGAGAAGGGTAAGTTTTTGCTCGAGTTGCGAGTACTGAGCGGTAGATTTGGCGGTTTTCAGGAGTGGGTTGGAAGCGACATCTTCAACACTGGCAAGAGCAATGACACGAAGACCTCTGTTGCCATAGTCTACGACCTCCCGTAATAGGAGATCAGTGAGAGCTTTGGTCATGGGGACCTTCTTGCCATTTGCTCCGACCAAAGTGTGAGTGCAGCGGTCAATGATGCTCTCTGGAGCACCCTTGACGAGTAGCTTTTGCTGGTTCTTGCTACCAACAAGAACGGACATGCTCTTTCTGTCTCTGGAGAACTCATAGGTGGCAAGCCGTGGAGCTCTGGCCTCATACCAAGAGCTAGAAAGATGAAGACAGTCCTGAGCCGCGGCGCCAGCACGTTTCTGATTTTGAGCAGCGTCTTGAGTACCGATCTTTTCTACGAGAACACGGAGAGCACCTTCGGTTGGCTCCCCAACATTCGAGTAAGTGCCAGACTTCGCATCAAAAGCAAGCTGAGCATCATTACAGAGCGCAGCTACTTCGGCCATTTGGAAAATAGTGCTAGATGAGGCTGCCACGTTCGAGACAATTGAGCCCTTCTTTGTAATGTTGCCCTGAGGAGCAAATGTGGTACCCTGTACATCAAGCTCTTCCAAATCATTGCCAGCCTCGTTGATGAAAACGACCTTGTTGACGCTCATCTGGTTAGTGGTCAAAGTACCAGTCTTGTCTGAACAAATGACACTGCAGCTTCCAAGGGTCTCAACAGATGGCAAACTTCGAACAACAGCGTTCTTAGCAGCCATCTTTCTGGTACCAAGAGCGAGACATGTTGTGATGACAACAGCCAGACCTTCCGGAATAGCTGCAACACCGAGCGAAACTGCGATTTTGAGGTAGTAAATAGCTCCCTTAGCCCAGCTCCCATGAGATGGATCGTTGAAGTGAGGGATATTGATGAGCCAGACAACAATACAAATGACCGAAATAACCTTTGCCAACGTGTCTCCAAAATCGTTGAGCTTCTGTTTCAAAGGTGTAGGTTCCGAGATTTGAGCCGTAATGCTCTCGTGGATGTCTCCAATAGCGGTAGATGATCCAGTAAGCACGACAACCGCAGTAGCATGTCCAGTGACCACGGTGGTGCCGGAGAACAAAATGTTGATCTGATCCTGCTTCACAGCTCTTGAATCTGTAACTGCGTCTGTGTCCTTTCCAACACTCTCACTCTCTCCTGTGAGAATTGCCTGGTCGACATTGAAACTGTTGCTCTGAATTGCCAAAAGTCTGCAATCTGCTGGGATTCTGTCTCCCACAGCAATTGAAATAATGTCTCCAGGAACCAATTCCTCTGCCCGGATCTTGCTAATTTGTCCATCTCGGATAACCTTGGCTTCGTTGGCGGAATATTCTTGGAGGGCGGCAATTGCTTTCTCGGCGCTGCTTTCTTGCGATACACCGACGACTGCGTTCAGGATCAAGATTGTGAGGATCTGCGATCATTAGTTGGGCTCAGGAAATCCTCAGAGAAAGGTAGACTTACAACTGCCGGGTCTACGAAAGCTGTCCATCCCCCACCTTCTTCCAAAAGAGCCAGGATGAAGGAGATGGCTGCAGAACCCAGAAGAATTATAACAAGCTGATCTTTGAATTGCTCGAGAATGAGCTCCCAAATAGGAGTCGGGGGCTCCTCTTCGATAGCTATAGACGGGTTAGCTTTTGAATATTACGGCGCGGCGCAAAGGGAATTCTCTGCGTACAATTGCGACCATGCTTCTCTCTTGAAGCTTTGACTTGAGAATCTGACAATCCCTGAGCCTCGGAGACAGAGAAGAACTTCAGCACCTCGGAGGTGGATTTGGCGTATGCGTTTTCCATAGTGAACGTGGGGTAGCAGACTGGCGAAGTGAAGGTTGGTGGGTTGGGTTGTACCGTTTGGCGGCTACTCTTTTTATCTTGGAGCTATCATGCAAGGCCAGATATTTCGTCCAAACGTAGTGGCAAAATTGTAGTGAAAATTTGTGGCGGAGAAGAACGAAGAAGTGAACTCCGTAGGCGGGGAAAGAGAATATAATCTTTCTCAAGTGCTGCTTGGTAAGTTCTGGGTCTATGCCACCACAAATCTACAAGTGTCCTCTTCGTGCAGGATGGGATTGGTCGGCTGGGGAGCCTTAGCCTCGCCCGTGGGAAGCGGCAGGGCTGGGCAGAGTGGGCGTGGGCTGGAGCCACCAGGAGCTGCGCTTGAGTCGCGGGTATTCGGCCTATCTAAAAACAGAAGGTGTTTCTTTGTGTTTCTTCTTGACTTGACTGCCGTATGTACCGGACGGTAGACACATGGTTTGAGTCATGAATAGATTGCAGTACGTGAGAGACCGACAGTGGTGCTTTGTGTGTTGTGCTGTTTCCAGTAGTAGGAGGTACTGTGTTCATCATTTTAAGCCGCACACTCTTCCCCAGATCGGTCGGTACTGTACCAGACCCGGAATGCTTGACTTTTCTTATCCCAGCCAACCAAAGATCTCATCTCAGCGACAGGAGCATTCTCTTGTCTGTACTACGTAGATGTCTCTGACTACCCCTCACTGATCCCTTACTGATCCCTCACCGCTGTCAGGCGTGTCTGAGAGAGGACTTGAGCATGTACAAGAAAGACTGTAATGAACGGCAATCGGCAACGATACACTGGATGGAGAGTACTACTGTTTGTGCCGTTTCTACCGAGCAACATACTGAAGTTTATGGTGGACCTTTTTCTGTTCGTCATGAAACGATACAAGCAATCAGCGATCAGTTATCTGCTTTGTTAATTTCTACAGCGAAATGTACGTACAAGTCCCTCATTGTTCTTGAGAAATTCGAAAGCTTTTTGGCAGTGAGGTTTGCTGCACTGAAAATATATGATTTCTACCTCCGCCTCCACCCCAGCAGGGTTGTTATGAAATCCTGCTCCCAGCTTCCTCCAAGATTCATCACATGGGGTTATCTTGCTGCGAAGCCCAGAGTTCATTCTCTTAATTCCGATGCCGAAAACATCACTCACGCGAATGACCTCTCACCTCTTTCTTTCATCACATCGGATCATCAGGTTGAGGCTTTTTCATCCAATTGTTGGGTCATCACAGTTGCCATGTGGCTCCATTGGTTGAGACGGCTGCCAGCACATGCAACCAAAGGACACCCCTGCGAACCACAAGGCAGAAACCAGTCGAATATAAGTACAAATGATAAGGGACGTCCAGTCCAGTATGAGACAAAGCAGCCATTCAGAATGCATAAACAGCCAAAGGAGACAACAGCAGATGGAGGAGGATGGGCAGAACCAAGATGTGCAGTAAGATGACGTGACCTATGGCAACGCTGTCTTGGTTCTTGGATAGAGTCGTACAGAAGGGAAGCGTTGTTGTTATGATCAAGTATTCAGGTACCTAGACTCCCGATATCTACCCTCTACCATGTCGGGAGATGAGTTGAGGCTTTCCTTGATTTGAAGCCTCAAGGTGGGTTACCCAAGGTGAGATAGAGAAAGTGGTCGACCCTCTTCCATCGCCCGCCCGACTTCTGTTGTCGTGGCTTCCCACGTGATACTTCTTTCAAAATCCCCTCAGCCTCGCAGACATTGATTGTAGAGGCTATCAAGTAGAGAAAACTCGAGGCAAGGATTTCATTTACTGGAGTAATCACTCGAGTTAATGGAAAAGAACATTTCGGGTTGTCCAGAGGTCATTTTGTTATGTTGTGTTCCTCCTCACCTTCGATTCTGCCACCATCCATCTCAGCCCGCCTTCCCTTAGCGAAGTACACTAGCGCATGAGCACCGTCGGCGTGGAATCCCCAGAGTCTTTTGAAGGAGCACGACACTTCGATTGCAACTTTTCCTCCAACAACCCAACCACACTCCATCGATCTGCGATCTTCTCCATCCACCACTTCCCTCCCTTCTTTGGAAATACATTCTGATCCACGGCAAGAATGACTACCGAAGTAAGTTCCATCTCTGCCGCATCCGCGTCACCTTTGCATTGAAGGCCGCTGTTGTTTTCCCCTCCATGGCCCAACACCCCTTATCGACCGCGTTTCTATCATCCATCCACCTCTCTGCCATCCCTCAAGAGCAACTTGCTGACTTCTATCTTTCTATCTAGCGTGAAAGGTACGGAACGAACCTAAATTCGCTCCGCCAGGCGCCTATCCGGTGTTGATGCTAACCCCTACCACAGTAAGACCTTCCTCGCGAGGCTCTGTGAGCAGGCCGAGCGTTACGATGAGATGGTTACATACATGAAGGAGGTCGCCAAGGTATGCAATGCGCCCGTCTGCCTCAGCGACGATGCAGGCTTCAGGAAAGGATTACAACTGACGACGCGTGACACAGTTGGGCGGAGAGCTTACTGTTGATGAGCGAAACCTCCTGTCGGTCGCCTACAAGAACGTCGTCGGAACCAGACGTGCTTCCTGGCGCATAATCTCCTCGATCGAGCAGAAGGAAGAGTCCAAGGGTACCGACAAGCACGTCTCCACCATCCGTGACTACCGTCAAAAGATCGAAACCGAACTCGAGAAGGTCTGCCAGGATGTTCTTGATGTTTTGGACGAGTCCTTGATCCCCAAGGCCGAGTCTGGCGAATCCAAGGTGTTCTACCACAAGATGTATGTCTTACCGCTGCTGGCGTGTCCATTCTGCAACTTTATAATTGGGCGTTTGCTGACATAGTTCCCAATATAGGAAGGGTGACTACCACCGTTACTTGGCTGAGTTTGCTTCCGGCGAGAAGCGCAAGGTTGCTGCCACTGCTGCCCACGAGGCTTACAAGGTATGCGCTTCAGTAGACAATTTCCTTGATGTTGCTGACTTATCTTGCACAGAACGCTACCGATGTCGCCCAAACCGAGCTTACCCCAACTCACCCCATCCGTCTTGGCTTGGCCCTTAACTTCTCTGTCTTCTACTACGAGATCTTGAACTCCCCAGACCGTGCATGCCATCTCGCCAAGCAAGCCTTCGACGATGCCATTGCTGAGCTCGATTCTCTGTCCGAGGAGTCCTACCGTGACAGCACCCTTATCATGCAACTCCTCCGAGACAACCTTACCCTCTGGACCTCATCGGATAGCGGCGAGCCAGAGGCTGCACCAGCTGAGCCAGCAAAGGAGGCTGAGAAGGCCGCTGAGCCAGAGGAGACCAAGCCCGCTGAGCCAAAGACCGACGCTGCGCCTGCCACCGAGTCCTAGATTTCTCCGTCTCGAATCTTCACATCTCATTTTCACATGCTTCTTCGATCTTGCTAGAGTGGCTGGTATCCCTGGCTACTGGTGGGAGTGATTGCAGCATTAGGTGTAGGGATGGGAGTTGATATGAAAAGCAGAACGAGCGGCTTTTGCGAATTCGGTTGCGATTTGCGAATACACCATCCTGCGAACCTGATGATCATGTTTTCCTTTCTGGTTTGCGATGTTTTCCTCCCAGTCTCCTTGCGGTTGTTCGCGTCTCCGTGGCGTGTTTTGCCGAAGAGTGTCCTTACCATACGTGGGGCTTCCTAGGCAGGGGCGTCTTTTGATACCGGAATGCATTTCTTCACAACAGAGCCTCAACGGCAAACAAACAAATACCGTCTATGGGAGATCTCCTTTCAATGGGCCTTTTATTCATTGGTTTTCCCGGTTTCCCAACTCTGGAGGTGTGCTTCTAATCGATTAGATATCCCTCGGAAATTCCTCATTATTTTCCTTTCCAATACCTGCTGCCTGCTTTGCTTGCCCGAGTCTTTGCGTTTTGTCATAGCGGTCTGTTCTCTTTCTTGCCTGAGAAAAGACAACTTAAGAACCAGAAAACCCTACCTTGTGTGTCGTTGAGTTACTTACATACTCCTCCTAAGTAGCTTGCTAGGATCGATGAACACCTACACTGCAAATCTTGTCTATCATGATATTGCTGTTACATGAACGTGACGTAACCTGCTTCAGTGAACATTTCTTGATACCTACTAAGCTGTTGTGCTTCTGATTATTAAGTTCTCCGAAACAGAAATTGCGTTCCTGCTCTACGTCTTGTTTGGTAATGCTTATATTGGGAGTGAAGGCATTGGTCATAGCCGTTCAACGTATATGCTTGACCATCTCCCCTCCTCTGTGAAGTTTCCCCGTCCACCTCAACCTGCAAGCATTGCTGTATATTGGCTCGCTTTTAATACGCTCATTATTTGAAACTCCTATGCCTGAAGCATCCCTCCTTCAAAGTATCTCTTCTCCTCTGACACATCCCGCTCTGATTCTATTCCGATAACAGTCCCTGACTCTCTCTGTGCCTAACCTTCTCCTTCCTTTGAACATTTCATTGTCTGATTCAAGTTTGAGACGGAGTTGAAGCTACACGCGACTCACGCATTTGCAAGCTTGAAGAATGGTCATTCAATCTAGCCAAATACGCTTCTCGCCATCCATGACCCATCATCTATATCCTTCTAATCCCCTCTCAGAGCGGCCCACAACCTGACTGTCCCAAGCTAATCGCTCTCATTTTTTCACGCCTCTGGTCGTCCGCTTTAAACAAACGCTGACATGAGATAGGGCCATCCAACTACTTGCTCACTTGTGGGCCACTGTAGTCTGAGATCTGGGGATGGGAAGTGATCGTGATTGGGTGTGGTGTGTGAGTTAGGCTAGGGAGTTTAATGTTGGTTGGGTTGAATTGGGACGTGGGCTGGTAGTGAGATCAACATTAGAATGGGAAACCGCTCAGGGAAAAGAATATTCCAGCTGGACACTTAGTGAATTATGAGGACATGATGATCACACCAGATGTATATGTCCATGTTCCAAAGAGACTACAGCATATCCAAAGGAGAAGGCAGGACTAATGAACGCAGATATCACATATTTCCTCCTTATTTCAATCAGCATTAAGTCACTCTCCTTGTGACCGGTGCATATAGATCACAGGAGAATGGAGCCAATTGTTTTTGTATGCATCTATATTGCTCAAGAGTACTGCTTGGTAATGTGTTTCCAAACACTTAACTATCCTTCGGACGAAGCATCTGTCTAGCCTTGCCGCAACTCAGCTCGTTGATAGGCGCGACAAACTCCAGTCCAGCTCAGGAAATGCTTTAAGGACAGCCAGAAATAGCAAAAGTAGAGCAGAACATGGAATACTGGTGAAGTTTTGTGCATTGCAATCGAGGACTCAGATATAGTTCTCGTGAGACATCGTGCAAGGAATACCCACTCGGAAACGCTGGGCTGTCTGTCATGGGAAGCATCGACAAGGAGATATATAAGAAGATCATGCATAAGAGGTTAAGACCTAAGGTAGAGGTGAAGATGCTCTGGCATGCCTTCCCCCTCAAAGTCTGACAAGCCGTTCGTCACTCTAGAACATGTTGAAAGTTCAATACCAATCTCCTTCCGCCTCCAGGTCGATATGAGATAGGAGGGGCTTTGAGGAAGCCACTTCAAAGTCTTCAGGCTTCACCTAGTCAAGTAATATGTGATAATTTGCTCAAGTGACATTCAGATCAAGTGAAAGGGGAGGGGGATCCTTTCCAAAGGATCCCAAGTAGTGAAGGAAAGTAGTGAAGGAAATAGTGCAAACAAAGTATTCGAATCGGACAAGAAGTGGTCCTTTTGTGTGGCTTCAGAAATGGTCATATTGAGATCATGATCGCGAAGATTCATTCTCTTCCTATTAATTTTGATACTTTTGTATCTTCATCAGCAGCCATATGAAGAAGAAAAGAAGAGGAAACACCACTTCAAATTTCAAGGTTTTCTTTCTGGGCGCGAGTCTCAATTCGGCTTAGCGCTGGCGCCGTCCTTAGTTGCCAATGAGGCTGAATTCAGTCTCGAGTCGCGACAGCTGCCTCTGCCACCTTTCTATCCCTCGTAGAGAGACTACAGCCTTTCACTCCAACCTCAAGAAAAGTCGAATACTGTGCATCAAACAATTGATCACGTCTCGACCTTCAATCAGCAACGCCGCACCTTTCCGATCCACTCGTTATCGTTCCCACTTCCCACTTTGCGACGATGAGCGACTTCAACTATGGAGGGACAGATGAGGAATCTGCAGAGATCAAGAAGCTCGATGCTGAGGTGGTATGTCACTCTGATCTTAAGGCAGTTCATATCAGGTCGCTGACTCTATTATTACAGCTTGAGGATCCTGACAACTTCGAGCACTGGGAAAAGCTGGTACGCGCCGCAGAATCTCTCGAGGGAGGATTGAATCGCAACTCCAGCCCACAAGCTATCGCAACTACTCGTAGCGCATACGACCGATTCCTCGCAAAGTTCCCTCTTCTCTTCGGATACTGGAAGAAATATGCAGACCTAGAATTCTCTATCGCGGGAACTGAGGCTGCAGAGATGGTTTTTGAGCGAGGGGTTGCGAGCATTACGACCTCGGTCGACTTGTGGACGGATTACACAGCGTTCAAGATTGAGGTCAGTCAACCTTACCCTTCAAATTCCCACCATTTTCATATTTCCCGTGCTAATTTGTTGCAGACTAGCCACGATCCAGACATAATTCGAGAGTAAGTATAGCTGGACTCTTTCCTTCCCTTTAACACAGACATCTGCGGAGCGACGCATGCTACGCAGCATACACACATTTGGAGAGTCAGGTCACAGGGTCGCAGACGGTGAGAACTGCCAAAAGAGTCGCTCCCTGTTTGATATCCTTCTCACCCACATGATCAGGATCTTTTCTTCTGCTATCACACGTTCGCATTTTACATCGTACCATCCTGCACAAATGTTCGCCGAGGATGGATGAATTGAGGATCATTAATTCAAGCACACCTGCCCTTCCCGTATTTGCACTCCTTGCCACCTTACATCCATCCCCTCTCCCCAGAAGCTTAGCTGACACTTGGTGGTAGACTCTTCGAGCGTGGTGCTGCATGTGTAGGATTGGACTTTCTTGCTCATCCCTTCTGGGACAAATACCTCGAATTTGAGGATCGCGTCGAAGCTCACGACAAGGACTATAAGATCTTTTCGATCCTGAGCCGTGTGATCAAGATCCCCATGCACCAATATGCTCGATACTTCGAGAAGTTCCGCCAGCTTGCTCACGCTCGTCCGGTAGTGGAGCTTGTACCAGCCGACACTCTCAGTCGATTCCGTGCCGAGGTCGAGTCGGAAAGCGCTGGGTACCAAGGTGGCCCTAAGGCCATTTCAGAAATGGAGATCGAACGTGAAGTGCGGACCAAAATCGACAACTTCTACCTCGAAACCTTCACAAGCACCCAAGCCGAAACAACGAAACGATGGACATACGAATCTGAGATCAAAAGGCCATATTTCCATGTCACTGAGCTTGACTACGCTCAGCTGGCCAATTGGAGAAAGTACCTCGACTTCGAGGAGGCGGAGGGTGACTACAACAGAGCCGTATTCTTATATGAGCGCTGCCTCGTCACTTGCGCTTTTTACGATGAGTTCTGGTTCCGGTATCTCAGATGGATGTCTGCTCAAGAGGGCAAGCAAGAAGAGGTCCGAAATATTTACCAGCGAGCCAGTACCATTTACGTCCCAATCAGCAGACCCGGCATTAGACTGCAATATGCTTACTTTGAGGAGATGTCAGATCGTTCTGATCTCGCTCGTGATATTCACGAAGCTATTCTGGATCGTATGCCTGGTCATGTTGAGACCATTATCTCTTGGGCAAATCTGGAACGTCGTCAACATGGCTTGGAAGCTGCCATCCAGGTTTACAAGGCTCAGATCGATAACCCTATCGTTGATCTCTTTGCAAAGGCTGCGTTCGTCGTCGAGTGGGCCTTTCTTCTGTGGAAGATCAAAGGATCCGTCGACGAGGCTCGTCAGGTGTTCCAAAAGAACCAACAGTGGTACCTACAAAGTCGTCACTTCTGGGCAAGCTACCTTGAGTTTGAGCTTTCCCAGCCAACAAGCGCTGAGAAGGAAACCGAGCACTACGAGAGGGTCAAGAAGATCCATGAAGACCTGGTGAAGAAGAGTGGTATGAGTCTTTCGACAAGAAAAGAGCTGAGCAACTACTACTTCACATATCTCCAAGAGCGAGGCACCAAGGATGCCATGAAGGAGTTCTTGCAGATTGACCGAGAGCTAAATGGGTATGTTCTCCAATCTACCTTTTCTTGTTCTCATGCTAATATCAGCAGCCCTCTTTCGGTTCAACCAGACTACGCCAAACCCATCACATCCGGCAAAGGTCTAGAGAATGGCCACGCACCCATTGTCGATGAGGCTACCCTCCGCAAAGGAGAAGCAAGATACAGCAACTACTATGCAGAGCGCCGCGATGTGCCTCCCAATGCGCAAGGCACTGCTCCCTTTGCTTAAATAGATACCCAGCTTCTTTCCTTCTCGCGACGATGGATGTTCCCTTGGCTGTCTTTCCTGCCTTGCATTACAGGATGCATGGATAAGTAAGTGAACGGATGGCTGGCTGGGTGGGTAGGTGGAGGGAAAACATCACTGTACCATAAATTATTTGCGTTTCCCACTGCGTGCGAAGACTTCGTCTGCGACTCAGTCGATCTTTGCCCTCTGGCTGGACAGGTTGATAGGCTGGTAGCTGAAGATGGGTTTTGGATCGCCTCACTGTATCTCTATTGCTAGCTAGCTTGCCTCGCCTATGATCTTTGCTGAAAGATTTTCAATCTCAAAGGACATCGAACACCACCAGCTGATAGAGCTGCTATAGCTTGCCTGCGTGTCGTTTGCAACAAACTCGAGCCGACATCATGCATTTTCATAAAAAGAATTCCTAACTAAGAAGTGAAACCCAGCAGATCTCCTCTCTCCACAAAATTCTTGTAAGAAAGTTTTGATGCGAACAGCTCTTTTCACTGCGAAGGTATGTCCCACTTTTCTTTCATGTCTGGTAAGATCAGTACTCATAAGATTATATACCATCCAGCATCAATCTCAGATCCAAAGCTGCTAGTCAGCGCGAGTTTCCTCCCTATGCTCGGCATCCACTGGCCTCCGTCCTGCAAGTCTTGCTACTTCTTCCTCAGGGATGTAATGTGATAATCGTGTATTCTCGGTGCTTGTACTCGACACTGCCCAACCGGTCTCTGAGCCACTAGCGTACCCGCTCTTGCGATCTTCATCTACATCACTGTTTATCTCCGAGCGCTCGTTTACAAGATCTAGTGCTGTCACAGTCGATATCGAAATACTTGTTGGAGTCTGAGACTCGGAGCGAGAAGCTTGATCAGACCCAGAGTTTTGACTACGGGCATGACCGGGTTCGTGTCGATGGGTGGTGTCGTGCTTTGAAGCACGCGTGCTTGGTGCTGGCGGTACAGTTGGATGACTGCCTCTTCTGGCCGGGCCGCCTTCTGATCGATTTTCTGAGCGAGATCCTGGCCAGAGTTTGCGAAACAAGCCTGGTTCAGATCGGTTGTCTTTCGTTGGTGCAGACTCCGATTTCTGATCCTTGGATCTCGAAGGGCGTGGCTGCGGAGCATGATGAGCCGGGGGATTGCGTGGGACTGCTGGCCCCCGGTGCGTTGATGCAGAGTCCTGCCTGACTGGACTGCTTCTTGCTGACCTGGTTGGGTCGAGACTGCTGGCCATATAGCCTAGGAATACTGCTTTTGTGAAGGTGATGTTGGCTTGGTCGATAGCGTCTTTCATTACAAGCGCTGGCAGCAGGCAGTGAAAGACGCCTTTGATGTGGTCATGCCGGGTCTTTCTCCAGGTCGAAATGTCCAGGATGTCCCCATCTGGTATGGACGAACGACTTTCAAAATGCCAGTGCAGCTCGAATTTCTTGCCGGAGCAGTGTATCATCCTATGGAATTCCACAACAGGCTGCAAAATCAAGTCGCGCAGACTTGTCTTGTGCTCGCTCAGCAGCTTAGAGCTGAGCCACACTGTCATGTCTTTTCTCAGTTCCTCAAAAATAACCTCAGAATCTTCTTTGCAACGTCTTGTATACTCGGCTGCACCAGCTATCATTGAAAGAGTCTCTCCTCTCCACCTGTAGAGAGTGGCTTGGTCTATGGTTTTCAGTTTAGTGCTGTTTGTGTTGTGTTTAGGAGCTGCCATACCTTTTGTTGCGGATGCAGATTTCATCAATGTATCAAGGAATATTTCCTGGTATTCTTTGAGGCCGAGAGGATATGGTCTCTCAACATGAAGACGCTTCAGGAAATTGGTTATTACCATTCCAAGGATGACATAGATGCAAGTTTCTTGATCTCCTAGCTTTTCTTCCCAGCGAAGCTCGAGACAGCCATCTTTGAATCCTAGCTTCGCAAATATGCCGAGTCTGTCGCGCGCCTTGATATTCGCTTGGTAGTTCGCTTTGAAGTCCTTCCGGTCGTCCTCTTGGAGCCCGTCGATCCAGATATCGAGACCATCGCGAATCCTGTGGAATGCTTTGGTAATTTTGTCGTCGGTGATTTGGTATTCTCGCTGTGCAAGTGCAACCACCCTAGCCTCCAATTTCTCGCAATCGGCACGCAGGTCATTATATCTTCTCCGCAATAATTCGCCGTCTTCCTCTGTTTCCGAGGAAGAGGGATCCGAAGAAGACATCGTTGGAGGTCAGGCTATGATCGGATGTATCAGCGAACAGGTGTTTCGAAATTGGCTCTCAGCTTTGGCTCTGTCTGCGAACCTTCACTATCTTCAAGATAAACAAAAATGTAGCAAAGCCCAGCAACCCAATCCTACATCTCCCGAGAGCCGTCCAATCATCGCACTCCCCTGCAGTGTTAGTACTCGGGCAGCCGTACTTTGGAACCGGGATGGCGTACGACAGAACCACAAAAGACATTTCAATCACGATTGCCTTATTCTGCGCGCAGTGTTGGTGTATCTCACCTAGCAAGAAAGCCGCATAACACACATCTGTTGGTATCGCTACTCGGTGTGGATCAGGCCAGGCTTGCAGATAACATGCGGTGCGACACAGGCTGGCCTGGTATTGGGCGAGCCTGCTTCGAGATTTGCGGAATGCTTTCAGCTGGGTCTCGAATGGGTTGCCTGCAGTATTATTACGAAGCACCTTCTACTCGGCAGCTGTCTTACTGGACAACTCATTTACAAGAGAGCTTGGTTGGTGGAAGCGTATCGCGATGCTGCTAGACAGATGCAAAGATTGTGGATGAGGCTCCAAGCTGAGACAAGATGTCATTTCGATATCCAGTCTCGCATTACGATATATCCAATTCGTGCTCCAACTTCTTCAGAAAGATACAAGATCTTCACTTTAAATATAGTGTAGCCTTCGGTTGCGTGTCGGCCGAGGAAACGTTCTTCCATTGCCCAGAAAAGCGAGAACGACCAAAAGACCAGCTTGTCCTGTTTTAATATCTGGCTTGACACAATTGAGAAGTTTCAAGCACGACAATGAGTGGTCCTAGTGTTAGTGTCAACGCTCCCAAGAGCAAGCTCGTCATCGCGATTGACTATGGTATGTAGAATGCCTACAATCCTAAGGGGGGGGCAAACCTCGGAATGTGCTCTGATTCGTACTGATAGGAACGACGTGCTCCTCAATTGGCTATGTGCACACTTCAGAAGTAAGTTGAATTGATCTGAGTGAGAGATAATTGGAATTCCTGACAAGTTTCAAGCCAGAAGGATCCAAGACTGTCAAGAGATGGCCAGACTCGGGCCAAACGACAGAATGGGTGCCAACGTAAGTACTCATTCCACAGAAATTATATTATCTTGTTCTTTGAGAGCCTGATGCCCAGCAAGAACAATCAAATACGACGAAGATGATCCAACATCTTATAGATGGGGTTATCAGATCGAAGACGAAGGAGACAGACACGAATGGTTCAAACTTGGTTTGAACTCTGGAGGTCCCCTGTCCAGTCTTGGACTGAGGTATCCAAGCCGCACCGCGCTGCCTCCCGTTAGCGGTGCAGAGGCCGAAAGATTGACTACAGACTACTTACGGGGACTGAAGAAACATGGCGATCAGTACATTTCGGAGAAGCTTGGAGATGTTTTTATCAGAAAACCTCAGTACATCATCACAGTACCAGCTGTCTGGTCAGAGAGGGCACAGGCTGCAACGCGACAGTGCGCGCAAAATGCTGGTATGGGAAACAAAAACAACATTCAGATCATCACTGAGCCAGAAGCTGCGGGGATATATGCTTTGAAGAACATGGTGTTGGGTTTGAAAGTGGAAGATACCTTTGTCTTGTGCGATGCTGGTGGCGGGTAAGTCATTCGGCGATCGTACCAAGAACTTCAAGCTAAAATACTGGAAGCATCTGCTGACATTGTCTTGTTCCAGTACGGTCGACCTCATCTCCTACACCGTAGCAGACCTCGGGAAGGTACCTTTGATTTACGAATCTGCCCCGGGATCTGGAGGTCTCTGTGGCTCTACCTTCCTCAATCGCATCTTCGATCATTACCTTCGCAATAAATTCGCTCGCTACAATGCTTGGGACGATGGCTACCATCAGGATGCAATGCACAGGTTTGAGGTGCGGATCAAGAGGGATTTCAGTGGCGATCCTTACAAATCATTCTTCGTGCCTGCACGAGGGCTGCCATCCAATTCGAGTCTAAACATCTCAGGTGGCCAGGTCGAAATCAAGGGGCGAGCCCTCCAGCAGATCTTCGAGCCAGTAATAGCAGAAATCTTGGACTTGGTAAATGCTCAGATACAAGCAACTAATAAGACGGTGACTGCAGTTCTGCTGGCGGGCGGATTTGGAACGAGTAAGTACTTGAAGAAGCGAATACAAGATATGGTAGGGGGAGGTATTAGAGTAATACCCCTTGAGGATGGGTAAGTGGAAACCAAAACAATAGACTTCACCAGCGCGCTGACCAACTCTAGCGAGACTGCGATTGTGAGAGGTGCATTGATTCGCGGACTGACAGTAACGTCGCCTAAGCTTGCAACTGTGCGAGTTGGCGCTCGAAAAGCGCGCAAATATTACGGAACTCTCGCGTACAATGTTTACAATCCCCGGAAGCACGATGAGAGTCGGAAGTAAGTCCGCTTAGACATCGAGCTTTTGTAGTGGATCTTGCTCACGTCATTGACAGGGAAGACGACGAGTTCACCGGAGGGTATCGAGTGCAAGTCATGAGCTGGTTCATCCGTAAGGTAAGTCGGATAGAAGGGAGTGCTCAACGGAGCTCGACAGTTTACACTGGACTCAGGGACAAGCGGTCGATGAATCAAAACCAGCCTCTTTCCAATTCTATTGGGATCAAAAAGTGTCCGAAAGCCGTCCAGGAATAATCGAGATGGCAATCTATGCGTGCGAAGACCCGAATGACAGAGGCGCACCCATGTACGCAGACGATAGAGGTACGTACACACTCACACTCGGTGATTGGCATTACAAATGCGACAGAATCCATGAAACTGATCAAATTGTTCTCCTATAGGGGTCAAAAAGCTGGTCGACCTCCGAGCAGACGTGAGAAGCATTCCTACCTCAGAATTCAACCAGGAATCAAACGAGAACGGAGAGATGTACTACAAGCTGGACTTCGACATCGAGATGTCGTGTCGGTCTGGCAGTCTCGAGTGGGCGATCGTTTATAACAAGAAGCGTTACGAGACAGTGACGCAGGAATTTGTGTGAGTCCTGGGGGCTGTAAAGTAGAATTTCTGGTGAGGTTGGGCCGTCTTTTTGAGCGGTACGTGGAAGTTTGTATTTCAAGTATTTTATTCAGTAAAGTCAACTATATACATTTTGTCCCGTGTAATCGATTATGCAGGGATTGAATGCTTGTATTCCTTTTTGGATGATGGGCTGACTTCAGCGTGACACAAGAACAGGTGTCTGGCCAACCCTGTGGTTCCCAGTATGGCCTCATCACGACCGCCAGCATGGAGCCGAGCTCAGCTGGTGGTTGTGATTGGGTAACATCGCCTATCAGATAAGATGTGCATGTTTAGATTGCGGGATGGTGGGATGGATAATGTATTGATTGCACCTCCGCCATGTTTGTTTACTTTCTCTTTCCACTTTTGTTTTCATAGTTCCAACATCGCTGTACTTAATCCTCCCACCTTCTTTCATAGCAAAAGTACTACTGGCAACACAAAGGACGTTTCATCAAAATTTGTAAACTTCATATCTGAATTTTTACTCAAATATGTCAATTGGATTTGCTCAAAGCTAGACAGACTTGTGTTACGGCAGGGTTAGTAGAGAGCCGATCCTAAATCTGAAATAGGCAATTAACACCAGTCAGGATTGCTATTCACCTTCCTCAAGTGTGCAGCATTAAATCCTCAAACATACGCTTTCGATTCAGAGCCTACCTATAATGCCGCAAGGTCCATCCGAAGGTGAAACACAAACCCGAGACGCTCGCGACTGGTCGACAGCATTTCATCGACCCAATCCTTCACATTCGGCCGCATGGACGGTGAAATTTGACCCTTCGCCACCTTCCCATCTTCCCGGCAATGGTAAAACCCAACGACGCCATCGCCCTCATAATCCTCCTGCATATAATACTCTGTGTGCTCGTCACATTCTGCCTCTACCGTCTGATAGGCCAAATGCGTACCCGCTATCCACCTATTTCCAGCGGCTACAAATCAGCCAATTCGTCGTTTTCAGGTTCAAGCCATAGCGTTCCTAGTGGGCCAGTAGGACATGTACATATCGTTGAGGTTCCGCCACAGGGCGGACATGCAAACGTTGTACATAGACCTGGTGAGCCGCTGCCTGCTGGTGCGGGAGGACATATTAACGTGGGGAGAGGCGCTGGAGGAGGTGCTGCGAATGTCAGAATTGCTTCACCACCACCGCCACCGCTACCTGGAGGAAGAGGCGCTGCGAATGTAAGGCCCCTTGCAGCACCACAGAGAGGGAGGGGTGCTGCTAATGTGAGACGTGGAGGAGGTGGAGGAGCCGTTAATGTTAGGCATTGAAAGTAAAGACGCTTGAGAAATGGCGTGTGGCATGCGTTCCCCGTTGGAAATCATTTATTTACCTTTGAACCAAGGGCAAGAAGGGAGTAAGTGGGTGGGATATTGCATTTCCATCTCTCATCTTGATCGCATCCCTATCATGCTCGCTACATCAACTGAACATCTTTATATTCCCAACCCATTCAAGTACATCGAATCCAATAATTCCGTATCGTCCTCCGTGATTCCGATTCCATTCCAGAAGAATCGAACCAATCATGTCAAATCGTACACATATAGGGAACCCTCCATTGCCTGGCTTTCAACTCTCAACATCTATCTCACAAAGCCCATCATTCTCTTCTCCGATCTAGACTTTTATCCTGCATTGGAGGCCTGGGAAGCCTGTCGACCCAACTTTGGCTGACTCTCTGGCGGCCAACATTCCAATGCTCTTGTGGCACAAGTCGATGTCGCTTCCGGTGTAAGCTGGCGGACAATTCCCACGCTCGTCACCCGGCACCCCAAACGCTCAAGTCGTGACGCCCGTAACTACATGATCTCTAGTACACTGTATGGAGAAAGACTCCTCAGATGTTCATTTGATAATCGATCTTACACCATGCTTGCTTGTCCCTTTTCCTGGAGCAGCATTGGAACTCGTCAGCGTCGTATTAAGACGGAGAATAGCACATGCACAGCTCCTGACTGGCTATAAATGCTCGTGCCCAGGGATAAGCTGCTGAAAATGCAGATTACCATACACTGGATTTGACAAAAAAGGCTACTCGGTCGATGCGGAGGCTCGGAAGCATATTCGATGGAAGTTCTGGCTTCGTTTCTAGGAAGGACTCCGACGTTTCTAAGCGTGCAGACCATTACGTTGAGATGAATATATCCGTATCCGCCGGCAGTACATCCGCGACCCCAAAACCTATATAGAGAGATTAAGTACTACCTCTTCTTGTATACCATACGACTTGCTACCCTTACAAAGACCGGGGGCAAACGAACTTCATCGTCTGCTAATTTGCTCTCTTGATTATCAAACACATCTTCAGAACTGTCAGAAGCTAGAAAGTTTAGTATCTACGGTCACTAAAGTCACAACATCAGAACAAGAAATCATGTCCTCTAAACACAGCGCTCTAGTACTCTTCGGCTCCGGCCCAGGTGTCGGGGCGTAGCAACCGTCTTCGCAGAACGCGGCTTCAAAAAGATCATTCTCCTATCCAGAAACCCAGATCGCTTACCCGAGGACGCCAAAGTCGTACGCTCAACCAGAGCTGAAACTGAAGTCCACGACATCAGGGTCGATTTCGCGAATGCGGAGCAAGTTGACGCAGCTCTGGAGAAGGTGACTGCGGCTTTGGATGGAGAGAGGTTGGAGTGTGTTGTTTTCAATGCGGCGAGGCCTGGGCCGAGTAAGTTCTTTGAGTGGACCCCAGAGGGGCTGCAGAGTGACCTTCAGGTACGTTATATTCAACGTCTAATTGCGTTTGTTTGAGGCAAGATATCTTTGTTGACAGCCCTAACTCCAGATCTGCGTCGTCAGTCTGTACACCATCGGGCGGTGGGCAATGCCCCTTCTCCTCAAGACAGCATCCTCCTGCAAGCACACTGCCTCATTCCTAGTAACCAGCGGAATGCTCGCCAAAGATCCTTTCCCAGCAATGTTCTCCCTGGCTGCCGGCAAAGCGGGACAGTACAGTTTGGTGCAGTCTCTGCACAAGGAGTTTGAGCCGAAGGGTGTACACTGCTCTTTGGTTATCATTGGAGGGTCTGTGTCGGAGGATTCGAAGGTTACGAATCCGAGGAATATTGGGAAGGAGACGTTTGAGACGTTCTCTAAGCCGCAGGGGGAGGGAAAGCTGGAGGTGGTGTTGCAGGGTCCGGATTTTGAGAATCATGTTAAGAATAGGGAGAAGTAAGATAATGGGATGTTGGTTTTGGGAGAGGACCTGTAGAGTAGAAAAGAAGTATACTATAACTACATAAAGAACATAAATCATGATGAAAAGTGACCTGAACCATCTTGCAAAGTGTATCGCAATGGTGAGGACTACTTGGAAGGGAGCCGGGGAGGGGCTGTGCTTTGTTTACATTCTAACAGCGTGGCTTTTCGCCTTCGATCTCGAAGATGGGCTTCCGCTACTATGTAAATATTAATACCTTGCTATTTTACGATGACAAGTAGTATCGACAACTTGCTTCAGACTGTTTTAATGTTAAGAAAAGACTTGAAAGAGTGTCGACAGTCGCTTAAAGCTTGGCGTGGCCCTCAGCTTCCACCCGAATCTGAGTACAGACTGGCAGGTAGTGAGCTGAAATAGAAGAATTAATCATATTTACAGAGTCTCCTCTGTGACTTGTACCGTGTTGCTGCTTCATGACGTGATGAAAGCAAGAGGATTCAAGACAATATACACGTTAACGAGAACTTAAGAATGAGATTATGAGAATGAGGATGAGAAAGTGAAAGATGTTCACGGATTTCATTAAATGAAATGTCGATGTTGAACTTTAGCTTTTCCTGCTTTGATTGTATCTATTTTTGAGAATCTAGGAACAGTATGGGATAAAAGTATCGAATTCGCCTGGCCGATTCCTAATGGTATTGGAGAAAGATGTGAAACATCTCTCACACCGACGAAGCCAGAGTTAATTTTTCAACCGCCGCTGCGTAGCTCGAATGAATTAGGCCTTCCTGGGCGACCAAGGTACGTGATCCAGAAGTATTCATGTAGAAACAACCATGCAAGATCACGTAAGGGCTTCATAAAGCAACATCGCCAGAGTTATGACCGAACACTCTACCCGAATAGGCCGCATCTGAGTCACAAGTGAATTTTTATCACTCCCCTTTTCAGTACTTACGAGATTCCTCGGCTATCAACTTCGACACCGAGTACCTTTTTGACTCACCACCGCCTCTCACCTCACAAAGCTTGCGTGCTATCAGCCCCGCCAGCCCAGCTAGCCACGGTAACACAGCTGAAGATGTATCGCCCCATCCAATGACCAATATCGGGAAGAGCACACTTATATCCTCCACTCGGCACATCCGGAATCCATCAATATCAGCTCACCACGACGCAGAAGGAGAACTCAGCTATGCAAGTCATCCTCCGACTCCTCACCTGCACTCTGCCTCACCCAGAAGTAGCTCAGTACACAAGAGCAAGAGCCAAGACGGTGAGCAGTCCCGAATATCTGGATGATTGGTCACGGCGTGTCGTGGTATGCGTCGATGTTGTGCAGATGATCGATCGGCGGGTCCGCCATGCGTATGCTTCTACCTTGGAGTTACATCCCTCCGCCTAGATTCGAGGAAGCGAACGTGGATGTGAGGGATATGTGATTGGGAAGAGAGCTTGACGGAGTCTTAATTGGATATGGGATTCTACTAGCTCGTAGGGCAATCTGAAATGGCAACCTGGAAGCTTAGTAGCAGCAAAGTGCGGAAAGGAGAATTGGTGCGATTCCCTCCCAATTTGCAGGAGCTAGAGAGGCATGTGAACAGAGAATACGAAGACTAGCTTGCGGTGCAAGCATTCTGTAAGCTCGAATGGAAAGAGTGAGAAGGAAGGGTGGAGGTTAAGAGCAAGTTAAGCCGAAGTGCCCGTCATACAGAGCTACTGGTTGTGCGAATCGGGAGGGAGAAGAGCCTCAAGTCGTGCAGCGCATGCTGAGCGAACCGGAGGGGTGGGAGGACTTCTGTGTTTTGATTGGTGGGGCGGTTTTTTCTCGCTTGTGAGGTTGCATGGGATGGGGGTTGGTGTGGATGGGTTGGGAGGCACTGGTGGTGATGTTTCAGCTGGTGGGTGGAAAGTGATGGGAGGATATTTGTCTTGGGCCCGGGCAAGGCGAGGAAGGACGAAGTAAAGGAAGCAAGATTGAAATGGCGGTCGGATTTCATCTGCATTTTGGAAGCTGGCAGCACGAATGTCATGTTGGTGTTTGGGTGAGAATTTGAGAGTTAAGCCTCGTTGCAGAATCTGCAGATATCGTACGAGGGGAAAGCCTCCGAAGAAGCCAAAAGTGAGATCAAGCGGTTCCAGGCTCTTGCTAGATTTCTACAAGTGTTCCCTCGTTACGAGAGCAGCCTTCTATTTACATCGACACAGCCGCGCCACGAAAGCTTGAGGATTCGCATCTAGTCTTGACCAAACTGAGCGCGTACGTAAGTGTGTATTTATATATACTCATCTCATTATTGTCAAGTTTCGTCAGCCTTCTCAGAGAGGATTTCGATGTCATCGATGACATCGCCGCCTATGCACACGATGTCTTCAGTGTTTCATACAGCATCCAGCCTGGACTCAACTCCATGTCAGGGGTACCGCTTCACTACGCTGCGGGGTGCGAACAGACCTCGATCCGGCCTGAGCTTAAATGTTGTGTTAAGGATAGCCAGCCAAAGGACGCTGTACCGTGACTGGTTGCGCATGTCACACCGCTTCTCTAATGCTCTCCACTGTAGCGCTTGAAGAGTGCTTGCGTGTGGCTGGGCCGCTGTCAGCGATCTGCTAGTTAGTTGTTTGTGGTGGAGTTCGTGGTGGAAGCGGATTTCTGGGCTCGATGATCGTGATTTTGGTGGTGTTAGGCGGGCGCAAGCGAAGCCCCTGAATTTGGACCGGCTCCGGCTCAGTGAGAGCATAGATTCCAGTAAATAATGATGTACCTAGAGGACTGATGGAGGAGTCCGAAGGCAAGACCTCAATTACGCACTTCTGAAGTTTGAAGCTTCTCGTGAATACAGATATCCGCGCTGTGACCATCTCAGCGAACGATATGTCAAGAGTCTGGAAAGCGGACGAGCCGAAGAGTCAAGCTTCGTCTTCTGTTCGAGATCGACGATAAACATTATGCAGGGATGACAGGGACATCCTGCGATCTTTTGCTTCTCTGCAAAGAAGCAAGTGCTTTGGAGTGGTTATGATGAGCGACTTGCGCATCTCTTGCAGGTGTTGGGACCAGTTAGAATTTTTGGTGGCTGAGAACGACGCTCGTGGTTCGTTTGAGCTGGGAGCCGTTGTGTTGCAGGAAGCGCTCGGCTCGGGATGGGATTCAACTCTCGAAGGTTTCCGAATTTGGGACTTGGACTTGCTTTTTGATGCACTACACAGAATCGCGACATCGAAGATCCGGGGAGGTGTAGGATTGGGATTTGCTTGCTCGAATGTCCAGAGTGCCAGAAAAGGAGGCGGGATTTCCAAGTCAAGTGATAGCATAATTATGTCATGCTTTGATGCCCTGGAAGGGGCTTTGATGCTCCTCGCTTGCCTCACCCACTCTCGGAATTGTCGATCTTCCAGGCTCAGGGTCGTAATGGCGTGACTTTTGTCGGCTCTGAGACTCACTTGATGGGGATTGGCTAGAGAGGAAGAGATCTGAGACGAAGAAAATACGTTGGTAAAATTAGATCTCTTAAGGCTTCTGAATTAGCCGGATGGTCTGTTTGGGAAACTTGTTTCATATTTTCTTTTGAGTTGGGAGGAAGCCGGAACCCTGTTACCCCATGCTTTGGATAAAGATGCCATGGCGCCAATGCCGATGTGATCGAGAGGAATATCGATGTCGTGTGGCGTTGAGGAAGGTCCTTGTCTTCGTACGATGATAATTGATGGTACGATATCAAAGCACTTGGGACTGACTTGTTGATGCTTCTCTCTCGTGGCATCGATATACAATTGCCATGGCGAGACGAGCTTGTGGAGCTCAGAGGCTCTTCGGCGCTCTTCGATCCTATAAATATACGATTGTGATTCTGTAACTCGGCCGGCGAATAATTATCTGAAGTTTTGCCGTTTGATGCGCTTCTTATCTCCAACCCCGAACTCAATCTCTAGATCCGCGGTCGTTCGTTCGTTCTCTCGTTTGATGGCCCGTTTACATTTATTATTTGGCAGGCAGAGGCGGATAGATGTGTCTGAGCTTGAGCCCTGGTGAGCCTGTGCCGCCTTCACCGTCTGTTTGCCCGTAACATAGTGTATGCTAGGGGATAGGGGTGTGACTTCCTGCATATTTGACATGGTGATGATCTTGGAGTTGCTGATCCCCTTTTCCGCCGTGGGTATGGAAGTGTAAGTCTCCTGCTCTTTTAAGCACCGCCTGCATCGCTTTACTGTCAGTCTAAGGAAACTTAGAGTTAACTTAATTATGATCATGGTTGATGGCCTCCTGCAGGTCGCTTTTAGTGACAGGAACCCGAGTACCTGCAGGAATTGGCCTCCGGTTCCCGTCCCTTTCTCATGCAGGAGGCCGGCCGCCTATCTTGCTGGCGGATCTTAGTCCTGTCGTTCGTACAAGATGATCTTATCTGACATTTTCTTCCTCATGCTCAATATCAGTCCTAGACCTGCCCAAAGAAAGATTGTATAGTAAAACAGAAGCTGAGTCTGGACTTTAGATCTGGATCAAGCTATTTTGGCTCGAGCGTGAAGAGTGACCGTGACCGTCAGACCCTGCAAGATGCAACCATCAAGTGCCGCCCGTAATCCGGCCAACTGCCAATCAAAAGCAACCCATCCTCACAGAAAGCTAATCTGGAACAGGGCAGGGACAGGGAAGGGACTGGGAAGGGACTGGGAAGGGACTGGGAAGGGACTGGGAAGGGACATGAACAGTTTAGCTCTGCTATGGATGGCCAAGGATGGAAGGCTGGCTGCTTGATTGTGGAGAGAAAGGTAACCTGCATGTTTCTTGCAGTAGTACTATGGGCCGGGGGGATAGAAAGGTTATATAAAAAGTGTGAAGACGGAGGTCTAGGAAAGAGAAGTGTCAAAGAAACGAGGGATGAAAAGATCCCGATATGTTTGAGGTTTGAGAACACGAGGAGAGGCGAAAAGCCCTGTCATAAATCATCTTCTGGCTACCTATGGGAGTCTGACTGAATTGGACCTGACCAGGCCAGGGGCCGCCACATGAGATTGGGGATATTTGACCCGCTTTGACTATTATTATGACCCCTCCCTGATTCTCACGAGATGCGTCTAATTTGGATATCTTCTTGCCTTTTGTAGGCGCGGCCCCGGTCTTTATCATTGCAATATCATTTCGGCAAGTCAATTGACTGCTAGAGCAAGCATCCCTCTCATCAAATCAGACGTCTCTATCTTCAAAAAAGTTCCGTAGTGCCAAACCAAACAAACCACTCTCGTTCTGCCTCTGGATGGAAAACAGCCATCACATCGCCCACGCTCACTGACTTGGCCTTCCTTGTCCTCAAGAGATTTTGCCATTCTTTTTGCCTCTTCCGCCTCAACTCAACTGCACTCATACGGATCTGTGGCTGACGTGAGGTCTCTGACTGGCCCATCTCTATCTCCATTTCAAATCGACCCGCTGGCCGAAAGAACACACCCACTCGCAATCCTTTGTGATAATCCGTAATTCGGTCCAATCCAGTACACTTTTATTATTGTGCATACATAATAATACTCCCCACCTGCACACACTCTGCAGCAGCATCTGCATGCCCGCCTGAACGCGCCCACACCTAATCCTTCCTTCAACGTGGTGACCGCACACCCACTCGCGCTCCTCTTCTGCAGCACATCACATCGCATCCACCTTATATTCCTATCCTAATAATCTTCAGCCAAATCTGACCTAGTCGCTCTACGCATACCCATCCCTTCCCCCAGCAGCAATATTATCCTGGTCGCTGGCCGCCTTTCCTATTGCACCGCTCGATCCGCTTGTGTTCGAGAGTCGCGCTCGCCTGAAGAGTCTCCTTTGAACGTGCGACGTCAATCAACCTCATCCAGGCATTTCGAAACTCTCCACCCAGCAGCACTGTCAGGCGCCACCCTCCCTGCCTCCCACCGCATATTCTGGAGCTGCCTCCTCCCTGCGACGGACACTTGCTCTGCTGCCCTGTCTCCTCCTCCGCCGGACTCCCAGCCAATTGCTGTTGCGCTGACTGCATAGTAGTCCTCCAGTCTCAGCTGGTGGGCGATGTCGCAGCTTTCGCAACAGAACGATGCTCCCGCCGACGCCAATGCCAACTCCAACTCACAACTGCAATTCTTCCCTCAGGACAGCCCCACAATAGGGCGTTCGCAGGTCTACTCTCCAAACAATTCCTCGCCCAGATCAGAGCCAGGGAAAAGGTACGTCGTGTCTGGTGCTATTTTGATTCGCATTTCATACACAACCACCCCCAGGCCGCCATCGAACGAGCGAGCTACCAAAGCAAGCAATCGCAGCAAACGTGCGCTGACTTGGATCTGATTGTCTAGGTCTCTCCGCAAGGCTGCTCCTAGTCCTCTACAAACCAGCACGACCGCGACTTCTCCACCGAGCAGTGTCACTCCGACAAGAAGTGCTTTTCCACGAAGCGGCGTCGATCATTCTTCTTCATCCGCGAGCATACAATACTCCAGTCCCCAGTCACCCAAATCGCCCAAGGAGCGTCTGGACGACCTTTTGGCCTCGGAACAGAGCTTCTACAGGTCCAAAGACTCCTCAGTTGAGTCAAACCCGGACGAGAACAGGCCCAGGTACATAAAGGAACAAGCAGATACTCTCCCGATACTAATGGAGGATGGTAGATACCCTCGCCCTATACACGACACGAATGGTCCCTCGAGAAGCGTCTCCGATCCTGTCCTAATCTCGAAGCCCCCAGGAGGCTCTTCTTCAAGCACGCGACCGATGGCTTCAGCACATCGTGTCGAGATGGCTCGAGGACCACCCCGGACATCGTCGATCGACTCGGCGATTTCCTCTCTGTCAGGCGGAACACATTCGAAGAAGGGCTCACAGGATTTGCAGGCAGGAGCCACACCGGACATTGCAAACCTGATACAAGCTGCAGGATCTCCGGAAGCTGTCATTCAATACCTGTTGAAAGAGAAGGCGTCTCAGGCGTCACAGAACTCGCAATTATGGCGTCTGGTAGACAAGCAACGAGCCATGATTCTAGGTCTCAACAAGGATCTTGAACGGGCTTTGAAGGATAAGGAACGGTACCGAAAGAAGTTAAAAGAAAGTCTGGCACAAATGTCAAATCCATCCCCAGTGGACTCAACACAGGGTTTGGGCTCGGAAGTTGGATCAATATCCTCTGATACTAGGCCTGTCGCAGAAACAAAGACTAGCAATGTTGGTTCTATAGTGTCTGCTGGCCTGAGAGAGCCAGAACAAGATCAGCCTCCATCGCCGATTGATGTTGCCCTGGCACCGTATCCCATCACTCCTCCAGCCATGATGTCTATTCAAACGCCTGGAATGACCAATATGGTTGAAGCCGAGCACAAGATGCCTTCGCCAACACAACATGCGTTCCAACAGTATAATCCCGATGCACCTGGACCAGGATTCGAGGCAGGGCAACAACAGAGGAAGGCGAACGAAGTGGCTAGAGAGGTGCCTTACAACGCGTCTCTTCCACCATCAAGGAGCCTGCCCTCTAATCCACCGAGAGGACCACCTCCGAGCGTACCACCACCGAAAACCCCGATGTCCAGCCAAGGACCCTCTGTCAACTTAATAGAACCTTCTCCTAATCCAGATGAGGGACTTAGATCGTTCCCAACTCCACCGAGAAAAGCACCGCCAGCGCCTTTGAACTTAGGGAAGAAGAACAATGCCAGTTCGCATCTTCGCCAAGCCTCTGGCACAGGAGATGAGACTGACTCGGACTACGATGACATTTTGGAAGTCGACGAGCTGCCTACCTTCAATGAACGTGGTCGCCGAAAGACGAGGGAAGAAGATGATAGGGAGCGAGAGATGGCAGCGATGAAGGATGCGGAAATGAGGAGCCTTTCGAAGAAGAGCGGCAAGGGCACACCAAAATCTCGACCAACCACTCCGAAGGAAGGATCATTTGCGCATTTGGTAGATCCGATGCCAACAAGTCCTCGACAAACCGTACAAATTTCACCACCAGATGCTCACATGCGTCATTTGTCCCCTCAGGATCCTAATGCAGGGTCCTTGGCAGGTATACTCAACGAAGCTTCGGGGGTTGTTTCACCACCTCTGATGAGCCCCGGGTTACCCATGAGTCCGCGACCGGTAGATAGACCGATGAATTCTCCCATGCCTCGAAACCTGTCCAACCATTCTTCCACAGTAAATTCACCTCCGATGTCTCCTCGTGGAATGGGCGCCTTCCCAGGCGCTGTGCCTCTATCTCCTAGAGCACCAAGACAACCGATACCTCTACCGCCCAATACGCCGATGTCAATTGGATCACCCGGCCTGCCTAAAGGCGAGCCTTTACACCTCGTCTCCCCCAAGGCCCTGGCAATCTCCAAGCGCACTGGAGAATCTGACTCTAGCCCGAAGGAGCAAAACTCACCTGTTCAACAGAGCCCTGGTCCGAACTCGATCTACAGGGGTTTGGTCACCGAGGAGTATCCCGATCTTCTTCTTCCTCCCAATGCGCTGCCTTCTATTCACGTGAAAGTAGCTTCCTCCCGCCTAAAGCCTTCGAGGGCAAGCATTATGTTCCCCAGGAATATCGAAGAAGATCCAGTATTTACTCTCGCCGTGTTCGCTAGATCGGATGGTAGAGAACTGTGGAGAGTAGAGAAAGACTCAGCTTCTCTAGCCAACTTGGACCAGATCTTGAAACATTCCAACACTTTCACTGCCAAGACCCCGGAAAGATCCCTTTTCAGTGGCCATGCACCTGCCAAAGTGGATGCGCGCAGAGCCGCACTAGACAAGTATCTCGATGAGATTCTGGACACCCAGATGGACTTAGCTTCAGCTCTGGAAATCTGCCGGTATCTGTCGACAAACACCATGGAGCCGTACGCGGATGAGTTAGCTCCAAGTGGCGACTCTGCCAGCGAGAGTCCTATTAAAACAGGGCCAGGCGGGCGACCGCTGAAGAATGGATACTTGACTAAGAGAGGCAAGAATTTTGGCGGCTGGAAAGCTCGATACTTCGTTCTGGATGGCCCAGTCTTCAAATATTACGAGTCACCTGGTGGACCACATTTGGGAGCTATCAAGTTGCAAAACGCTCAGATTGGCAAACAACAGCAGCAAGCCGACAATCACTCCCCATCCCGTGGTGAAACCGATGATGTTGACAATCAATATCGTCATGCTTTCTTGATTCTCGAGCCGAAGCGAAAGGACTCTTCCAGCCTCGTCAGACATGTTCTTTGTGCTGAAAGTGACCAAGAGCGTGATCAGTGGGTCGAGGCACTGCTCCTATACGTCGATTTCAAGGATGACGAAGACGATGACCGTTCCGTTTCCTCGAGGCAGCAACATGACCGTACAGATTCGATCGGTTCTGCCCACATGAATGGCGCGAAATCCAAAAAGAAGACGCATGCGGGCCAAGGCAGAAGTGAAACCATGCCAGATCTCACAGACGATAGCTTACGGGGCGTGAGTTATGAGAATACGAAGCAGGGCAGTATTCCAGCTGGATCGCGACTGAAGAATTCAGGCACTCCCTCACCTCCAACTCATGGATATGAGCGTGATCCAATGGCCCAAATACCGCATTCTCAGTCCATGAAGAATATCTCTGGTCCCAAGAATGCTCAGGTTATCCAGGATTCCTCAATGTGGGGTAACAGACAGAACATGCTGGCACCTGCTGCTGCAGACGATAGAATCAAGCAAAAGAAGCGTAGCTTTTTCGGATTCGGATCGAAACCTCGGGCATCCTTTGACACAAATGAGGGTAATGACTCAAGCACCAATCTGACGCAGATGGCCTATGACCAGCACGGACCCATCCGACCAGTCTTCGGATCACCTCTCGGAGAAGCTGTGAGGTTCAATCACCCTGCTGATGTTCAAATCGAGCTTCCCGCTGTCGTGTATCGATGTATCGAATATCTGGACGCAAAGAATGCCGCAGGCGAAGAAGGAATCTTCAGATTGAGCGGATCAAATGTTGTTATCAAACAGCTTCGAGAGCGTTTCAATGTCGAAGGAGATGTCAACCTCGTCACTGACGACCAGTACTACGATATTCACGCAGTTGCTTCTCTCCTAAAATTGTATCTTCGGGAGCTGCCGACTACCATTTTGACGAGAGAGCTTCACCTCGAATTCCTTGCTGTCACCGAGCTACACGATGTCAATGAGAAGGTCAGTGCTCTAAATGGCCTTGTCCACAGACTCCCGAGAGCAAACAACGCCCTCCTCCGATACCTGTCTGGTTTCCTGATCAATATCATCAATCATGCCGACACTAATAAGATGACGGTCCGTAACGTGGGTATTGTCTTCTCGCCGACGTTGAACATTCCCGCCCCTGTCTTTGCGTTGTTTTTGCAGCAGTATGATGGAATATTTGGTGAGGAACCTGACGATCACGACGGTCCCGTTGAAGTCACCGTGACGGCCCCTCCCTTAACGCCAGAGGACATTCGCTCTCCACGGCGCCAGAAATTCCAGGACTTGCCAACCCCTTCTTATGACCAGCAATCGTTCCCTAAATCTCAAGCCCCTCAGCACTACCAGCAGCAGCAGCAACAGCAGCGCGCAAATTATGACACTGGTTTTACTCCACTACAACCCAGCTACGAACCACTTGGAGGCTTCCCAACCATGGCCGGTCCGGAGTATGGCAGACCCCAGCAGCAGACATTAGCAGGACCAGCATACGATCAATTCGCCGGTGGTCAAGGTTATAGACAGCAGCAGTATGGCTCCGAGAACCCCCAAGGTAACAGTAAATCCAAGAGGCGCGAGAGCAGCATGTTCGGCATGAACATGAACATTGGTCTTGGGCAGCGTAAGCCCAGCAGTAACAAGTTGAGAGATGACTCTCGTAAGCTTTCCACCAATGCTTTCGAATGAAATGACCTTGGTGTCTAATACATCCACATAGGTCTTGTTGATGAACAGTCCTTCTTCGATTGAAGGCTCGGTCAGTGAACAGGGCAAATGAGCGTCTCCACCAATGGAGAATATGAGGATACATCATATCCGATATGGTCCACCTTGTGCATAGGAATGCATGTCGAGCATAGAGGAATGACGACTTTGGACTGGTGCCAAAGTTGTTCTCACGGATTCACACATATGAAGGAATCGAACGAAACCAACGACTCGGTCATTACACGACCGATCTTACCGTAATACTTAATGAAGCGCCTTCCTTCTTTCCTCCCACAACCATCACCTTATCGAACGCCTTTGTACAGTACACTAGCATCCAATCAAGCATCGAGGCTTTCCTTCGCCGCCTCGAATCCCTGCGAATTCGAATCGCGTCTCCATCCAGCCAATCGACCAGTCACTTATCCATCATCATTCGTTGGCGGGTTCTTCTTCAATCCAATTCTTTTCTCGCTTCTTCATTTCAGCAATATAGCGCGTACGGCGTGTCGCGCGTTTCGTCCGTCAGCAGAGGAGGTTATACCCAGATCGCCCGTTTGTTCCATGTTGTCGTTTTTTAAGGAACTTCTGCGAGTCCTTACATTTTGAAAGTGCTTTATCGTATGGTGTGTGGGTTTATTCCGGGGGTGTTTGCGGGTTTGAAGGTTTGAAGGTTTTGAAATTTGGTGGGATGAGAATGATGGGATGGATGTACTAGAGAAATGACGGGGAATTGGAAGCAAGAACGCGCTGAGGCTGAGGGGTCAAAGGAGAGGGAGGATAGGACGAATGTCCTGTGTATGTGTACGATTTGGCATGACTATTTCGAATGGGATGGAACTGATTCAATGACTGGGTTGGTGGGGCAAACGACACGGGAGTTTGCCGTATCAGGTGGATATCAATGAGGCAGTGATAAATGGCTCTTGATAGTGCATCGAGAAAGGGAGGGCGAGATGTCTAGTTGTCGATACGAGAGTTTGAGGAATGGAAATGAAATATCCCAATTACTTGTTTAAGCCAGCTCGGGAAGTGTTTCGAAAAATCTGAGGCAGTAAAGCTGATCTAATTTTCCTTCCGACGCCATGAAGAGCATATTGATGGGTCTTGGGACTCATTTCGGGGCAAGTCTCTCAAGGGTTTGTTGAATCACTGGCGCTGCAAGCTGCATCTCTACTACCTATTGTGAGTATCCTCGCGTTAACATGGATCGAATCCACCGTCAACTTCCAATCCTTTGTCAAGCCTTTGCAAACCACAACCAGGACAAACCATGAAGCGCCAATTATCAAAAACAAGAAAAACGGACCGTGGGCCCTTCTGTACCGTACCATTTGCAGAATCCATTTTCCAAACCGCCACAGGGCTATTTCGATCAGAAGCTGTGCAAACACAATAAATCCGACAACAAACAGGACAACATCAAGGATGCTCATTGAAGATATCCGGCTGTACTTATCCATAAGTCCGACTCTAAAGACTGAGATATAGTGCTTGGAAGATTTTTGCGGCGCCGTGCCTTGCTGTCTTCTTGGTTTTCGGTTCTGCGACCGATTGGGTGATATATGTGATTCGAGCTGTTTCTCGGGTTGACCAACGATGATTTCAGTGCCTGGTGCTGGGAATGAATCTTTGAGTTGTTCTTCGTTTGCCCCTTCTGTCGGTAGTAGCGGCTGCTCATATTGGTCTTGATCATCGTGCCCACCTTCCGATTCGTCATCTGACATGGGCTCTGAACTGCAGTAGCTTGATTCGAAATCCGAATCTGAAGCCAGCACACTATTTGAGTCTTCGTTCGAGCGTGATTGCGAAAATCTATCGTAATTCCTCTCTACAGCTTCGATGCGGGATACACCTTCTGCGTCCATGAGGTAGTTCAGCTTGACCAGAGTAAGTATGATGGCTAGACAGCATCTTGCGTCAGATTTAGCATTCGCGGTAGAAGTATGCATATCGTAGCATCGTTGAGACAAGTCCGCCTTCAAGACCGTGATGGAAACCGCCCTAGGATGCCGTTCGGCGACATTATCCTCAGCTTGCTCGAGAGCAGCTAGTAATGAATCTTTCGGGCTGTTGAAGCAATTCGTGTGCCTGAGTATTACCTCTAGGGCGTGGTGATTCGCTTGATAGATCACAGCTTCGAGTGCCGTCAGACTTGGCTTATATCTTTCGGGATCAACAAAGTCGACGCTTGCTCCAAGATCGAGCAGTGCTTCCAACGCTTGTATGTGCACTTCCTTTAGAGACGACATGGCGATCTTCAAGACCTCAGGCCCAAGAAGCTGGTCTCTGGCATATGGAGTATGGCAATATCAGGCATGTCCGCACTCTAGAAGGCGTTTTATCACGTACTTAGAGCTGTCTACTCCGAGCTTCATGACGTATTGATATAGGAGCGAGGACGGATTGTTGTTTTGAGAGGCCTGAGGAGGGACACCTTGAAGCAAGTCGTCGATAAAGTAATCCTCATCTCCAAGAAATGCCCAATTCACAAAATTAGTGAGTAGATCCAAATCCAGAGCTTCTTTGAGCAGTCCACGTTCTTCTAGTGCCTCATGGAGAGCATCATATGTTTGCCAATTTCGGCTGATTACTGCTGCGCGCAGAAATTCTCTGCTAGCAAAGAAGCCTGACTTGCTCGTAGTTCTGGCAAGGAAGGGATCCAACATGAAATCCGATCCAAATACACACACAAACATCACGAATGCGCGCTTTTTGCCTTCTGATGCTGCTAATACTTCCTGAACAATAGTTTCATATATGAGGCCCTTTGGGATACTTGACTCGAGGGTAGGAAAATACCCTGGCGATCGAAAGCTGGTGAAATGGCTTGCTAAGAATTTTTTAAGGTGTGGCTCAGAATGCAACAGAGCGCCTATCCACCATCGATCCATTTCGGGTAGGTCTGAGCAACATAAGGGATCGAGATGTTGACCGATATGCCGTTTGAATCGCTCTAAACCTCTTTGAGAGATGGAAGTGCAGATGGTTGGTAATGTAGTGTCTAATCCGGAATATTCAGCCAGAAGCTGTCTCGTTGACTCAAAAGAATTGTTCCTGTCCCATGTGTGGTCAAAAAGCCTATAAGTCGACGAAATCTTACAGAATCCCTGGTGAGGGACCTCTAAAGGAGTGTCTTGCGTGACTAAGACGGTTCCTCTACAGGCAATGAGTATTTTGGGGTAGCTACAGCTCAATCAGCATTTCTCTTCCTTAGGAACTACTTGGAGCCAATCGATCTGTACCGCTTTCTTGATGGCCTGTCAATATCACTGAAGTCGATTACCAGCTCTTGACGCAAGTTCGACTGTCCACTATTCATGAAGTCAAAATGCGACATGAGTTGCCCGGTGATGTCGCCGAACATGTCATAGAATGCCTCTCTGCGACACAGCTCCTGGATGTCCCAAACAGACATAGTTGACAAACATGAAGCAGCGGCAAGAAAATCCTCATCTCCCATATACTTCAAAAGCTCGGTCGGGATGAGACTAGCGCTTCCACACTGAGTTCTCTGCCAATACGGCAACTTGTAGCCCAGATTATCAACTTTCACAGCATAAGATATTTGGAAGACGACCTGCGTGATCCACGTAGGAGGTTGAAGCTTGAATGTGACCGTGTATGAGGTACCTGCGCCGGGTTCCTGCTCCTTAGATTTTTGCCCCGAATGGGCGAGTTCAGTTGTCAGCGTGCCGATGGGAAGCCGGTAAATCGCCGACTTCCAGTATACCATCTTCTGCCTTCTGTTGGTTGCTTTGGGACCAACATAGATTTCGTTTTCTGAGTCAAAGGTTCCGTGAGTATGAGTAAAGACGTTCAGTAGTTCCCTCTCAACCAAACTTGTTGGCGTTCAGGGCTTGGACAGTGTTTTGTTAATCGCATTGACTTCATCCTCAATCAGTCCTAGTCCATTGTCTAACCTTCCCAGTATCTTTACTTCTGTGATACCAAGTTTAGCATGAACATGTGCGATTTGGCGCGACGCCAAGAGACCCTGCACAAAATTCAACATCTCGATGTGACCTCTGAAGGCAAGACGGCTTTTCAAGATCTGCTTGTCGGATACTGCCATTCGCATTCGTCCCAGTATTCGAGCCTTCGAACTTCCTTCTGCGTGGATCTTGAGCCTGTCGATGATCTCCGTGAAACTCGTGAGGTCTTTACGCAGCTTGCACTCGTTGGTCCGCCATATCGAGCGTAATTCTGGCGATAAAGCAGCCGAGCCGATGTCATGACTGGTCTTTTCAACCTCGCTCAATAGAAGTTTTAACATCTCTACATCGTTTGCGAGCCGATGTAGCTCCGCCTTTGCGTTCTTAAATCGAGTCCGCAGGTCATGAAGCCTTGTGCATCCTTGAGTAGCAAGACCGACGAGAGTCACCAAGCTTGCTGCAAGGCCAATTCCAGTGACCGGATCCATCGCGATTGTGTAATCATGTATTAAGCTGAATATGTTTCTATCAAAAGAACAATCTGAGGAGGAAATGGAGGAAAGAGGTGAGGCTTTCTATGTTGTGCTGATGGTTGTTCAGCTGACTAGTGTTTCCCTTGTGGGCGGGTGGCTGAGCCACACCACAAAAATATGCCCTTCACTCTGCCTCACAGGACCATAACATACTTTGCTAAATGCAGCTCGAGGACAAGTGCGACTTGTGTTTGTATAAGGATGGGCCCTCGAACGAGTTCGCTGGTAGCTCTGCTCCCTGCCAGGTGTTTGCTGATAGACGTAGCTAAACAAAAAATTGCTGGAGGCCGCGGCTGGGACTACGGCTGAGAAGCAGTCAAACGAGCGACTCACTTTCCACCTGGTGCATCATTGGCGCAATACACTCAACTTGATAGAGCCTCATCATTAAGGGAATGATGCAGCGTTTCGAGGTATAGAATAGAAAAAGATTAACGACTGACGAGGATGCATCAAGCAAACACACCAATGAAAATGCAGTCTATCCTCAATAAGCCTCTTTGAGATTAAGCGAGAGAGGACATTAAGCACCTCCAGTAACACTTCTTTCCCTCCATCCCATTTTTGCAGCCCGTTCCCGGACATCTTCACTTCCCTGACACTCCGTTCTTTTATTAATCTTACTCAACTCCTCTCGCTCCTTCTTGACACCTTGGTCATAAGCAATGTATCATCACGACCATTTCGATCTCCAGAGACGACAACTTGGGAGCATTTAGATCCCAATGCAACATCCTGATCACCGAGCATGTATTCCTCTCCAACACAATCTTCAACTTCGCAACCCGGCTTCTGATCCTGCTCCGCTATTCTCTTCTCCCTGACCGCTACCCAAGCATTGAGTTTCTGTCTCCTCTGCTTAGCTGCTCTCCTTGCCACACCTGCTAAAGTGTTGACTCCAAGACCATCAAAGGCGCTGAGTGCCGAAAGAAACTTTCGGGCACTCGAGCCTGTGATCTCTTCTATCCATTTATCCACGTCTTCGTCGCATGCCGCGGCTGTTGCTACATGTAACCCTTTGAATACTTGTCTCTCGTTCAGTCGCCCGTGTTCAACAGAACAGCTATCAGCTGAAACGGTCGAAGGTGACGCAGGGCAGGGAGCTTTGTTTACTGTAGGGATATTGGGCATCTGCGGCATATTTACTGGGCGTGAGACTGTAGAGTAGCAATGGACATGCTTCGGAGGATTGGATATAACGGGCCTTGGTTTGAGTCTTGGAATGGAAGGCCTCTTCATGGGATCTGAGACGGGCTCTTGGCTCGTATATTCTTCAATGGCAAGTTCGGCCAGGCTCTGAACTCGGGTCCTTTCTGGTGAGTGGCAGCTCTCCGGAGTGTCGAAGACATGTTCTGCATTGCTCCGTGTTCGCTTCCTTTCTGGTGTACGAACCATCTTAGAAGTATCGAGAACATCACCATCATCTTCTCCGTACTCAGGAAGATCCTTTGCACACTCATGATTCCCAGCGGGAATAGTGGGTCTGGTAGACCTCCGAGAGGGTAGATACTGAACTTCAATGGGCGCGCGCACCTCAGCGGGAAAAGCGACTTGAAGTGGTGAAATTGCAACCGAGGAGTTTCTCGACGGAAAGCATTGCTGACATTGATAAGACGACCTCGCAGCACAAGCTTGAGGTGGAGATTCCAGCTTGGGTTCTGTTTCTAATACTGGCTTCACTTCGAGGTCCGGATTCAGAGGGCCAGCACACTGAGTACACAGAAGTAGGAGCGAGTGACGACTGGGCGGAGCTCCTGAGCTGAGTGCACAAGAGCCAGGCTCTGGTTGACATAGTCGCTCATCGTTCTTGATACGTTTTGAGCTGCCCCCGTCCATGCGTTTTTTCGGGCTCTTGGTCTGAGGCAGGTCTTGGTAAGGTCCAATACGCCTAGCAGGGGTCATGGTGAAAGGAAAGGTTCGCGTACGCTCTCCTTTGACTGCATTGGACGCGGATGAAGGCTGATAATGGGTGACGCCTGGTTCAGTCGCATCATCAGACCCCGAATCTTCCGTGGTGGCTTGAGATTCTCGATCCATCCCTTCCCACATGACTCTTGATGGCCTGGAGGATCTCTGCTGTGTGGAAGGAGGGAAACGCTCAGCGGAGGGCTGTATACAATCCCTTTTGCAATTGTTCGATCTCAAAGGAAAGGTTTTGCTGCGAAGGCCTGACACAGGAGCACGGGTTATCTCTGGCTCTTCCTCTGCTTGATTACCTAGCACGGTATTCCGACGAGATGACATGGGACTGATGTCGGTTTGGGTCCCAATGTGCACGTAGTCATCCTGGGGACGACTTTGTCCTTGATTACCGACGGGAGCCGGGCTTGACTCGCGTGCCATCTCGTCAACTACTTGGTTCATGTAATTAGTAGTGGTTGACTTTCTAGAACTGAGTTTCAGATCTTCCCGATTAGCTAAGGTGGGCGCCTGCGAGATTCCAGAACGAGCTGCGAGGTGTTAATCAGCGCCTAGACACTGGAACGAGGACTCACATTTCTCAGTGGGATGGCTATCTTTTCTCTCATCCGTAGGCTCTGCAATATCCTTTCTGGAAACCCAGCCACCCAGTTGAGTCGATGGTCTATGCTGCTCATGAATCACTGACGCACCACTCAATTTCTTTGTAGGTGAAGCTTCAGGTGAGGTTGCAGGCTTGCGTAGCCATGGAAGCGACTTCTTCGGAGATGCTCGAGGAAGAATTGGCGCTTCTCTCGCGGGCCTAGGCGGAGAATGAGACAAATCATGAGCCGGAGCGGACCCAATGAAGGTCCGGTCCGTTAAGGCCCATGGCCTCTTTTTATCATTATTTGAAGGCCGTTCATATATCTTCTCGTGAGGTGGAGTCCACCCAAGAACCGTAGTGCCAGTAGAGCCAGATCCATGCGAAGGATGCTTTGCCACTTGGGCCGATTTCTCCTTCTTCTTGTCATTATTCTTGTTCGTTGTGAATAGTCGATTCTGCACAAATTTATCGTCCTTAGGAGGTGTTGGTGGAGGGCTTGGCCCGTTCTGGAATCTTGCCATGCCTTTCTGTTCTGCTGAGGTAACAGCCAGTCCCGCAATTTGGAACTCGGATTGGTAAGGCTTCAGCTCTCGAATAGTGTATGCCGAGAGAGTTGTTGAGGAAGGAGTTGAAAGTGAAGAAATAAGTGACTGCGAAGGGTGTGCCTTTACCGCCTGGAGATAAAGCTCTATTTCTTTAGTAAAGCGGGCGAGTACTTTCTTTTGGCTGGGAGAACGAGACGCCGTTTCAGAGAGAAGGCTCTGGACAGCGGATTTGATAGATGTGCCAGACTTTTCTTGCGGCCTCGATTGCTGGCTACAACCTCTCACAGCTTCCCAAAACTCCGGTGAGCTAAATTCTGTGTCCTTCCGAGTGGGCGATACTTGGGAGGTGGCTTCGCGAAAAGTGTTTGCTTTAAATTGCGATCGGGACGAAGATCTTCGACCCTGGCCTGCGATTGGACTTAATGGATCGATCCTAGTATCGTAGGTACGACTTCCTTTCGTAGGACGACGGCTTGAAATCTGATTGCTGGTCGCCTGAAGAGGACCCGATCTTTGAGCAGAGTACAATCTGTCTGGATTATAAGACGCCTTGTCTGCTTTGGAAGGATGATCTGCAGTCCAATACACCGGTACTTTGGCAATATGTCTCAAAGAGTAAGCGTTCTCGGACTTCTTCTTCGCCGGATTGAGACGTCTGGCAACAGAACTTGCTGCACCGTCGGTTGAAGGGATAGCAGAGTCGTCTTGGCCTTCTCGTAGAGCTGCTGCTGAACTTGACCTAGTCCTTCTGGTCCAATAGCCTGATTCAGTCTTCTCAGTGACTCTGCTTGCAAGTTCTGCTCCCGGTGTATCCCAACCAAACACTTGTATATTGTGCCTTGCCCGAACAGAGGCACGCCTGCGAGCCCTCAGAACAGAAGAGGAGGCACGCGAGCCTCGCATACGCTGGCGTCGGAATTGTATTTTAATATGCCGTTTCTTGTTCACTTTCTCGTTCTTGATCTTTCGGTGTGTTCTCGAACTCTGACCGGAGGTAGAAAGGCTTCGATTCTGGACGAAGTTGCGGCGAGCAGAGACGACGCGGATTCGCGGTAAAAGGTGATGAGGATAGCCTTTCCAATGGATATTGAGATTGGGCATCGTATTTATTAAGGAAAGAGGCGGTAAGAATGCATCTTAGGGAGGGCATTGGGCAAGAGAGGGCTGCTCGCATTGAAGGTCGATGAAGCTCTTGACCATGCCATTGTTCCTTCCCTGCCAGTGTCATGCTGGGCAGCAACTCCCTCTTGCCTAAATTGTTCATCTTATGTCTTTGATTCCTGGAGAAGAATACATTTCGATTTGTCTTTGTCCCTTTCGCATCAGATATTCGATAGCACTGAAGTCCTTCTTGTCGAGCCCAATAGCTTTCTCGAATTCGTTCCTATGTACCATTAAATCAGCCGATGTCCCATAGCATACATTTTCATGTGATTAGACGCAAGCAAAAATAAACAAGCTCACCTGGCATACTTCTCGAAATGTAGTCTTGCCTTTTCGAACATCAGTAAATTATTCCATCACTCAATTAGAGCCCTCTCACCTCTCCCTTCGTCCTGCTTACTCGCAGACACTTTCTATACAGCGACAAGACATCTCTTTGCAATCCGGAATGCTTCATTGCGACTTGGCAGTGGTGTTGATGGCTGCAGAAGAGCGAAAATATAGAATGAGGATTGGTGGACTTTGATGACGGCTCGATTCCGAGAAACCTGCAGGGATCAAGCTTCCCTGGCATTGGCGAAACGTGGGGTCGCTTGCCGACGAAGGCAATTTGGACATCCAGCTCCGCCCCTCTGGTCTTTTGTAAACAATATAAATACAAACAAGACTTTCCAAACTCTTACCTCTTTGAACAGGCTTAAATAATTCTTCCTTGCCAGATACACTATTAGACACGTCCAATGGCATCGTTCTCCGTAAGTATTCTTCGCAGTGCCGAGTACCCCCACTTCAGGATTTTATACTCATTTCACTTGTAGAGACTCGTTCGCTTCCTTGCAAAGGATGGCAGAACATATTATGGCGATGCTATACTTCCAAAAGGAGTAACAGACATAGCAAAAGCAACCCAAGCTAAGATCATTCGGGGACAAATCTTCGGAAAGCACGATGTCACAGATCAAATTGCCGACATCCGACTCTTGCTCGCTCCTCTGGCTTTGGAAGATGTCAAGACGGTCAGATGTCTTGGTTTGAACTACGAGCAGCATGCGAAAGAGGTTGGTCTTCGCCCTACTGTCTACCAGAAGGGCCGTATTGCTAAACAATATCTAAGTCAAATATGCCAATCCCGAAATATCCCGTGCTCTTTTACAAGCCGATCACTTCTCTGACTGGACCTACTGATCCAATCCCAATTCACGCTCTCGCCCAGCAGTTCTCAGGTCTTGACTACGAGTGCGAGCTTGTGGCTGTCATTGGGAAGGCCTGCTCCGATGTCCCTGAATCATCAGCTTTAGACTACGTTCTCGGTTACAGCGTCGGCAACGATGTATCGCATAGAGATTGGCAGCTTAAGTATGGCGGTGGTCAATGGGGACTCGGGAAAGGCTTTGATGGCTGGGCACCCTACGGGCCGGGTATCGTGTCACCAAAGCTCATCCCAGATCCCCAAAATTTGAAGATCTCAACCAAGTTGAATGGCAAGACAGTCCAGGAGAGCAGTACCGGAGACATGATCTTCGGCATCGCGAAGACAATTGCTTTCTTGAGTCAAGGAACCACATTATTGCCGGGTGATTTGATCTTCACCGGTACACCGCAAGGCGTTGGTATGGGCCGCAAGCCACAGCTTTGGTTAAAGGATGGAGACGTTGTTGAGGTTGGCTTGGAGGGTGTGGGCACATGCGTCAATAAGGTGGAGTTCGCGAAGGAGAAGTCAAAGCTGTAAATATGGTCTAGGGATTCAGGTAACATCAAATCCTACGATGCGTCCTTATCAAAGCTCGTCCGTTTCACCGGAGTTACCGGACAGATCGCTTACCCTTTGGCCCCTTAAACATTTGACAGTACCTCTTTTGACGTAGAAGGAAATTGGCTCGAATAATCTACAGATAAGGACGCCAACTGGCAGATGAAGAAAATCATGTGGTTGGCATTATTCCAAGGCATCGCGCCGCGCTCGACTTTGGCGTTGATCGCCTTAGCTGCTTCTGACGACCAAGAAAGTCGTATCGCTCTTGTATGAAATCTGCTTCAGATCAGTACTATGGACCTGAAGTCCCATACATAGTTCCATAGCAGGCAATGCGACCGATTTTGAAAGGCTCGGAATGGTGATATTCTTTGTGCAACTTGGAGGCAATGTCAGGGTCGCCATGCGCGATCACAGTAGACGAATTATCTCGACTGATTTGTTTATGGCAGCTTCCCTTGGCAAAGCAAGCACGGCATCGTTCTTGATAGATCAAGGAGTTGACGTCGAGGAGTCAGTGAGTCTTTATGTGCGGAGTTCCCAGTACAGAGCTTCCACGCTACATGCAGCTGCTCGCGAGAATCATTTCACTGATGTGGAATTAATCTTAGATCAGGGAGCTTTTCTCAACCCCACTTATCACACGTCCACTTATAAGCATCTTAAAAGTATCACACGTGGCAGAGGGAATATTCTACTCCACTAGATGACTGCTACGAAAATAATTGGAGAGAGTTCTGAGACCGAGAAGCTGCTCAAAGCTGCCTTGGGGGGGGGGGGGGGGGGGGGGGGGGGGGGGGGGGATGTTATATACTTTAAATCATGATCTAGAAGGGGGGGGGTGGTCGAACGGAAATGGTGGTAATTTTGTGAGCCATGAGCTCTCATTATAGGTCAGCGCAAGAATAGAAGCATTTGAATGACATGACTTTCCAGTAGGAAGTAAAGGCATCGCAATAGCAAGGAAGAAATGGCAAGAAAGCTCGATTAGTCGAATGGTAAGAAGGTTGAGATAGAAGGCACGAGAGGCATGATAAATATTTCATTGGATTACCGAGTTTGTAATGTTGGCAATAAAATGTAATTTTATGGTTCTGAAGCTGCTTCTTGTCGGACTCCGGTGCTTAGCGACAATCGAAGCGATAATATTGACATTTCTTGTTTCACTATGTACTTTCCAGGCCTGAAATATAGCGTTCAGAGATAGGATGCTTCAGTCAAGAATCCGAGAGTAAGCTTGATGTGGCGCAAGACAGCAGCCCACTGGATCGTGCTGTAAGCCTGTTTCGAACTTGTGTCAGTATGTTGTACTCTTAGCACCCAGCCTTTAAGAACTTACGTCATTAGCAGAGTGAATATACGGACTCGATCCATCCATTGTATCTTCGTGAACAAAAGAAGCAGCTATAAGACACGATCAGCATTTCACACCCTATCAACGCCAACATAGACAATCTCAAGCTACTTACGGAACCCATTCGACGTCGCACTCGCATGATCCGAGCACCCATACCCACAACTACTCGTACCAGCAGTAATCCCTGTATACTGCCTAATGATCAACCGCATATACGTATTCAACGCCGCATTCGTATAATCCGTAAACACAACCGGTTTGCCACCTGGCGAGTATCCCGTCATGTCTTGGTTTAGCATGGCAAGGACTCGCTTGCCGGCAGTGCGGTAGTTTGAGAAAATAGCTGCGGAGCCGAGGAGACCGCCTTCTTCTCCGGCGTAGAAGTGGAATTCCAGGGTATTCTTGGGCTTGAAGCCGGAGGTGGCGAGGACGCGGAAGGCTTCGAGAATGGTTACGGTGCCGCTTCCGTCGTCGTCTGCTCCGGGGGAGCGCCCGGTGCTTGTGCTGCCGACAGAGTCGATGTGTGCTCCGACAACGACTTTCAGAGGTTAGATTTTGAGCGATAGCTGTTTGGGAATTGGATGACTTACCGAGATTAGTGCTGGTGCCTGGAATCTTGACGATGATGGATGGCATGTTGAACGAGTGGGTGAACCTGGTGACGGTAATGGCAGAGTTTGCTGCTGCGATGCTTGAGAGCTGATTGAACAGCCAGGTTGACGCTTGGGTACCAGTTGCACTTCTGTAGTAGCGTGTGGTAAATCTAACAAGGTAAATTTACATTCTTGTACAATTTAGAGATCTAGGCTCACTCAGTAAAGGTTCTCAGTGTGGTCTGTGGCACTGTGATGTTGATCCGGCTGATGAAAGTATTGCCCTCAGTGACATGTGTCAATGTGGTCGGATACGTGACAGCTTGTCTCTCGACAATTGTGTTCTCACTGACTCCCGACAGCGAGTTGAGAACATATTCATCCTAGACATTTCGAATCAGACTGCAAACATATCGGACGTTCCGACAGAACATACCGTAATATCTGTGATATCGATGAACTTAATGTTCTTCGCAGTGTATTGCTCAATCTTCTCATCCTCCGTGACCCATATTCCAGGATCAGCTTCAGAGGTCTTGATCAAGCGCAGACCAGAATTGATTTTCGAACTATCAGTAGAAGGGAGCGCGGAAACAAGAAGCGAGGAAGACGCCACAAGGGCTCCGATGAAGAGATTGCAATGCATGATGAATTCGGCTAAATTTGGACACTTATTATCACTTGACGAAACTTTCAGAGGGAACACTCGTCCCTTTGTACTCTTCTCAAGTCATACCTCACCTTTCTGCACTTCTTGCGTGAGTTGTAAATCATAACCGCCTTCCAGGCCAAGGTACTTACATCCTTCCCCATTCACAACTCGCCAAGTGCCTCTCACCTTCCCCTACAAGCTTTCAGCGTGATTGCCGAAGCCGGCAAATATCCATTCGACCACTCGCTGTCCTCCTCGCGTACATCATCTGATACCAAGCCGGAGACGATCACTTGGCGACGGTAGATTGCAGCGGGATGTCGTACATTTCTGGAATGTGCTTTTGAGGCAAAGTCTTGTTTGCAGGAAGAAGTCTTGCCAGTTTCTGTAACAGGAAGGGCCAAGCTGAGGAGATAATTGATGCATGCAAGCTTGTGTTTTGAGAAGAGCTGCCACTTCTGGTTGAATAAGATTGGGCTCGCGTGCGGTACTTGGATGCCGTGCTGATCGATCCCTTGGCAAGCGAGGCTTGATATGGAAGGTCAGTGAGCAGACAGTGCTTGGCTGCACTTGCAGAATCCTTGTTCTTGACAATCAGGAGATCGAGCATTAAAGACGCTGATAAGATTGGAAAGTGAGCAAATCGTTCTTGGTGCTTCGAGAGATGAGTTTGAGTGCAGCAGAAGTCAGGAAACAGGCTAGTATACAAAAATGTTTACTCTGGAAACTTAAGCGAGCTGACTTCAAGACTTCTGAAAAGCTCTCCTGTTCTCACGTCACTCGAATCTGCACTATGAGATGCATGCGTCATGAACAGTTCGATGAATTCACTGACATTAGATAGAATACCAGGGAGAACCCATCCAATACCCCAAGTGTCAGCGAGCGCTGAGGCACTTGCAGATACACGCATCCTTGATAAAATAAAATGCGAATGGTATCAAGCAAATCGGTATGCATCGTTCAGCAGATTTCCTGAAATTGGGATCTTAATAGCCAGACACGCAGATACATAGGCTTACTATCTAATGGTAGTCTTTCTGTTCCATTTATCAGGTAAAATCTAAGCAGGGTTCCCTCCTCCTAGCAGCCAAAGCATGTAAATGTCGAAATGAAATCCTCATCATGCGTTAGCCTGAGCGTTAACAGAGTCGGTACTTAAAGTCCTCATCTTCTTGATTTTCTCCCTCAGCAACTTCTCTCGCAGTTCTTGGGCTTCTCTTTTCGGATCCTTCTTCTGGGTCTCCTCAAAAATGTCAGCCTGACTGAATGCAAGTAGAATCTATGCCACTCAGAACGAAAGATCCGCCACCGGATTGAAACTACGAAGCGCTACCAACCTCGTTGGAATGGACGGTATCAGCTTTCTTGCTCGTTTCTCTTCGCGGCGATCCCCTATCTTTCTCTTCATCTGAATCAGCTTTTCGTTCTCTCGATTCAGAAGAAGTGTTTCGTCGCCTCTTATTTGCTGGCTCATAACGTTGTACAGAACGACGGCGTTTTCGATCTTTTCCACCACGACTGGAGCTTCTAGATCGGCTTCGGCGACGACGTGGAGGTGTTATACTGCGGCTGTTGCTCCGAGTTAGCCGATGTTCGTCACGGTCCTTTCGAGCCCTGGGCCTGTCTTCATTAGTATCCGGGGTTGGTGTAGTTGCAGCTCTGCCTCTGCTTGGAGCCAGTATGATATCAGGGCTTCTTGATCTTGAGCGTGAGCTAGAAACGGATCGGGAGCGAGAAGTGCTATCGCGGCGGGCTTTTCGCGACCTTGGAGGGGGCGATGGAGACACTGAGGCAGAGGTGGATCTTCTGCTACGTCGAGTAGGTCTTGGAGAACGAGATCGAGATGAATCTGGAGTTGGTGATCTGCGACGCTCTCCGCGGTCTCTGCTTCCCCGGCCTCTTCCTCCACGACCACGATAATTGCTTCTTCTTTCGGGTGTCCTTGATCGCCTTCGAGGAGGCGAACGGGAACGGGATATGGAACGGGGACGTCGGTAGGGAGGTGTGCGTGATACTGATTTGGATCTGGCAGGGGATGGCGACCGAGACTCAGACGTTGATGGACGTCGGCGGTCATTTCGTCTCCCTCCACGTCCACCCGGCACATATGAGTCTATGGCAGCCCTAGGCGGCTCCCGAAATGAACCTCGCTCTCTTGAGTCTCTTCGGCGAGGAGATCTGGAACGGGGTGGTCCTCGTCGATCGAATCCTCTCCCACCTCCTCCACCACCCCCTCTACGATCGAAGTCCCTATCGCCACGCCCGCCTCGCCATGTGTCTCCTCGCCCTCCGCGGCCGCCTCCACGGTCTCCTCGATCTCCCCGATCACTGCCACGCTCACCACGTTCCCGGGTGCGGATACTGTCAACCTCACGCTCCCGGCGCTGTTCGTCATCCCGGCGAGATCGCGATTGCTCTGCTGCTTTCTCGGCTTCTATCTGTATCGATATCAGTGGAAGCACGTCCAGTGCAAGCTGTAGAGCATACCTTCTCTTGTATGAGCTCCAGCTTCTTTGCCTCAAGCAACTCTTTAGGGACTCCTTGGGGATTGGATTGCGCGCTCAAACATAGACTCCACAGCTCTTTACAGAACGCCGGTGTATCTTTGTCAAGGAAGCCTGTCAATTGTATCTGCATGGTCTTGATATCCGGCTGTGACACTTATTAGCTTGGCGCAACCTTGTTCGCATCGCGGTACGTACAAATCGCGCGCCTTCAATCAGATTAAAGCACAATTCGATCACAACATCGTCGTCATTCCCAAGGATTTCGGAGATCTTGCCTGCGATCCATCTTTACGATCCATCGGGTCAGCAATGCGCTAGGTAGCGGGTGAACAAGAAAGGCGACGTACTTTTTCATGACCTCAGCGTTAACCTTTTGCATGTCCACCTTCTTGTTGAATTCCGGAGGGAATTTCGTCGACTTCAGTAGCTTCGCATCTACACTGCTCGCCATTTTGTATGATTTCGCGCACGTCGTGTGCGGATCAAGTTGGTGGTGAGGAAGTTCAAAGAAAGATGAAGAGAGGGAGTTCACTGAAGCTCAAAACCACGAGGCTGAACCGCTAGTGAGGTGTGGCTGACGATCTTACGCCACATTACCTACATTATCTACAATTCACCTCAAGGACAACACAAGGCTGAAAATGTATCAACCTGGCTCACGAGCGTCGACTGTTGGATGTTGTTTTGCTCAAATTACAGATCTGAAGGTATCATTGCAATCAACAGTCGGATTCGGCCAGGCCACTGCCTGTTAAATTATTCAAGCCAATGTTCCTCCGTTGATGAACTTATCAAATGCCGTCTGGATCAAGATGAGCACAGGAGCGCAGAGTTATCGCTCCAGATATCTTTTATTCATTAATCTCTCTTGTCGAGTGCCTACGTGTTGGGATTGCCACCGAGGCAGTATACTCAAAGTACTTGCTCGGACACACTCAAGGCGAGGATAGTTCCTGCCTTGAAGATATCATCGCCGAACTGAGCAGGAGCTATTTAATCCCTATACATTCAAAACTCGTAGTTCTCTCCACTATTATCTATTCCAATCCTCTTTTAAACATTCCTCAGAACATGTATATTTAAGTATGGTTGTGTTCCGAGGCCTGTCTTGGCGTAGTACAACTCCTGTCAGTCGATTAGAACGTTCAGATTTATCGCAGACAACCCCTAGCTCTCCTGCTGAGGTTGAAGTACCATCCGTTCAAACCCTCGTCGATCAACTGGAGGCCAAAGAGGAGCAATCTCGTCGCAGGTCATCGGTTGGAGACAGACCATCAACTCCTAACTTTCGCGCAAATTCATTTCGACCTCTCATTCCTTACTCTCACACTCCTAGCCCAAAGTTTACTGTCCCGAAGGTCACCAACATTTCCAGAGAGGTATCGGTTGCTCCTCAAGAGGTTTGCCTTGGACTGAAGGCCCGAACAGCTTCATTTGACTTGGATTGCAAGACCGTGCCTCTGATATTCACCACAACAGACGGCGACTCAATCTACCAATCCTTGTCCCTGCCTTCTACGCCGGTTGGTATAAACAATACGGTACCTAATTCCGAACTGCAGCATCCAGAATCTCCAGCTATCCAGGCAGTAGCAGCCTCTGCGGTCGATCTTGAGGTAAGTTTCTGCATCTTTCGACTTGCCTGTTGTTCCTGTACTGATGATGCTGATCTTAGAATCTTCCTCCTCTTCCCGATTCTCCACATACTATCTGTCAATCGCCACGGACGGTTAATAAAAGCTCACAGAACGGGACCGAAGACTTGTCCCCTCTTGCTCCTCCTTTTGTCTCTATACGACCAATAGCGCCACTGTCACCCTTGAATCTTGCCTTAGATTCTACTGCAGGATCATCGTCTCCAGCAGATCCGCCTCGTCCTACTACAGAAACGTTCTCAGGTAGTTGTCTTCTTATTTCTCAGCTTTATGTGAACATAACTCACAGCAAACCATCCGGTACATGACTGAAAAAGTGCACTGACATCATTTCCAGGTACGCTTTCCACTCTTTACCAGCTTGATTCCTCCAGTATTGTGATATTCAATACGAGCGTACGTTATCTGATATAAGAAGCTCTAGATAGCCCAATAGGTGGAGTGCCTGCCGTACCTATGGATCTCGAGCGTACTGTCGGAACCATAGCAGTTCGTAGGAAAGATTACCTGGACGCCCCACGGGCTACCTCACCGCCACGTAACAAGAGGCCTCTCAAATCCCGCTCCAACTTCTCCGAATCAAGCTCAGGTCCGTCTCGTAAAGATGAATCTCCAACATTGCCGCATCAGCCTTTTGCGAACTTGGACAGACCTGCGACACCACACAGTGACAAATCCATGGCAATGTTCACGGCACCGGACACTCCATTATTTGGAAGGCGGAATGACTTCAGTGATCTCTCGAATATGACACTCGATGGAAGCCCGGGATCCACGGCTGGAGTCAAAGACTTCGCCGCCGTCTCCGAAGTTACAGAGGGCAGTGATGGTGACATATGCCCTGATTGTGATCTTCCAGCCGCAGGAAATGATGTTGAAGGAAGTCCGGGTGCACTCAATCTCCCAACCACTGTTGCTACCGTCCCTGGCTCTTCAGCATCAAGAGCCCCCATTCCTGGCGTCTCACCACCGGGTACACCTCCATCAAGTTTGCCAGCTGCTAGGGTCTCCGCGCCTGGAGTACCTCTGTCGACTGGTCCACCAGCTGCTATTCCAGCGCCTGGTGTCTCGCTTACAGATGGTCCGTCGCTTGCTGGAATCCCTGCAGTGCCTGAGGTTGGCGGTGGTAAAGATCTTAACATCCCTAGTTCCAATCTTGCGGGAGGTCTGGCTGTGCCTGCTGATATCACTGGCAAACTTGACCCTCCCAAGACTCCTCCTCCGAGCAAGAAGAGAATGGCTTTAGGAAAGGGAAAGAAGAAGGGCCAGAAGGTGATTCGACGTGGAAGACACTTGTTACTGCGTAAACCAGTCCTTTCACTGGTGATTGGGAGACAATTAGCAGGACCGACCTCAACGGCACTAAAGTTGGTTTCGAAAGGTACTGCCGTTGATCCCACTGCCCTCACAGAAGCCGCAGTCCCTGGGGCAGTGCCGCAGCCCGTACCTCTGCCGACGTGACAAAGAAAGATGAGCCAGCGTCTGCGAACGCGGCTGGAAGAGATGGAATGGACGATTATGGTAACAAGAGAGCTTGACGAAGTAGCCTGGGAGGAAGATTGGTCCTTGACTCCTGTGTAGCCGGTATTAGCAGATTGTATAATTAAATGATCCGGTCTCGAAAACGATCAGAATGTTTTTATTCTTTGTCTGCTAGGAATGCTGCCTTAAAACCTCCAGATTTTGCTAGTAACTCCCAAGCAATGGGTATTTCCCAAACGCCTCGCAATACATCAATTGACTAATAGTTCACCAACCTCTTCCCATCCCACTGCTCTTTCGACTCTAGACCCATCCCATCCCAACTAGACGCCCAAATACCTAGCTCTAGCTACCTTCTCCCTCTCCTCCAAGTCCACCTTCGCATACCGCGCAACCACATCATCCACTCTCTGCTTGGCACGACTCAACCCCGTATCGCCCATCTGCTTGAACTTCCCACGCATCTCGAAAAGCTGTAGAAGTGTCTTTGCGCGTGTGAGGTCTTCATCGAGCTGTCGAACATGAGGTAGATCAGTACATCGTTCTGTGAAGATGAAATAGTGGAAGGCAAATATTTACCTCTGTCCCAGTACCAGGGTAGCCAGGAGTTCCGGGTGTACTTGCACCGCTTCCTCCCGCATTTATATTGAAGCTGCCCGTACTAGCACTACTTCCCTCCCTGACAAACGTTGGTGTCTTTACTCCGCCGGCATTCGATTGTGATCGTGAATTTGACACGATTCTTCGTCCTAGCTTGTCGAATTTTGGGGCTGAAGAGGTACGTCTTGGGAGGCCTGGCGTTGAAGATGCGTTTGAGGTGGTGGCTTTGGCGGCGTTGAGGGGTGTGAGGAGGGAGAGTGCAGCGTGAGGATCCTGGGGGGAGGAAGGAGTGTTAATGCGGTGGTTGCGGGAGTTGGGGTTGGAAGTTTGTGGGGAGAAGAGGGAGAGGAATGAGAATGGTAGGGATGTGAGGGGGGATGATGAGGAGAGAGATGAGGGAGGAGAGCGAGTAGAATGAGTAGAGGCAGATTCGCATGAGAGATATAACAGGTGTAGGTGGGGATGCAGATGGAGGGGGTGGGGATGAGGGAAAGAGGGGACGCACTGCGTTTTGCAGGGTTTGAAGATCGGCGATTATTTGGGCGATTTGGAGACCTTCTGTTGAAGACATTTTGGTGTGATTATGTAGGTAGGTGATGTGGTGTTGTGGGAGTACGTTCGTCGAGAAGTAAGACCAGGAGGAGGTCGGACGGTGGATATAGCGGGTTTGTTCGCGGGTGGATGGGAAGCGAGATGGGTGATTGTTGGATACCAGTTAAAGACACGGTCTGTGAGATCTTGAACAACCCTTGGTTCTTGGTGACGAGTTCAATCCAATGTCGCCGAGTGATTTGTAGCTTCAGAATAATGTGAATGTCGAAAGTCAAGCTGGGGACAATTGAGCTTGCAGGGATGAGCAACGAGGCTTGTCCATCTCCCGCTTCTCCCCACTTTTGGCGTTCACTGCTATTTGCTTGTCCTGACTCCGAGCTTCATGCCGCCACACCTCCAACAGAAGCTGGGTAGATATCTAGGTTCTTTACCCCTCTTCTTCTCTTGCCCATCATGTCTCTCTTCTTCCGTCGCGGACTTGCGACATCATCAATGGCTTCTCTAAAGAAAGCTTCGAAGGTGGTGTGTATTGGAAGGAATTATGCGTAAAGTCCCAATCCCACTCTTACTTACAATTGCTTGCCTCTGGTTGCTTCTTCCGAGACTTTTGCCAATCGCTTTGACGAAATGAGTGCTAATACAATTTTGCAGGGACCATATTACAGAACTAAACAGTGCCCGCCCAAAACAGCCATTCTTCTTCCTCAAGCCCGCGAGCTCGATTCTTCCTCCAGGCGCAGGACCAGTTATCCGACCTCGCGGAGTGGACCTACACTATGAAGTTGAGCTCGCCCTTGTTATGGGGAAGACCGTCAAGGACTTGGAGGCGAGCGATATGAAGGGAGCTTTGGATTCTATTGAGAGTACGTCCCTACTTCTCAATTGTGATTGTCGCATTTCTGCAATCAAGTCAAGCTGGAAGAATCGGACTGACCTTGACTTACAGGCTATGCCATGAGCATTGACATGACCGCTCGCAACGTACAAAACGAAGCTAAGAAGAAGGGCCTTCCGTGGAGCATAGCCAAAGGCTTTGATACCTTTCTGCCTGTCTCCAACATTATTCCCAAATCTGCGATCCCAGATCCTCATAAGGTCGAACTATACCTGACGGTCAACGGAGAGTCTAAACAAGCCGATTCCACCGATCTCATGCTCTTCCAGATCCCCAGAATCTTGAGCGATATCTCGAAGGTTATGACGCTGGAGAAGGGAGATGTGGTTCTGACGGGGACGCCCAAGGGTGTGGGAAGTGTGAAACCGGGGGATGTTATGAAGGCGGGAGTCAAGGTTGACGGGAAGGAGATTGAGGAGGGAAATATTGAGGTTAAGGTTGAGGAGTCAACTAGTACCTACGAGTTCAAGGAAACGTGAGGAGGAGAAAAGAGCTGTATATAGCATATGCACTTCGAATTGTATATTGGATACCCAACCTAGAGGGCGGCATGTCGGTTTGCAAGGGGTACTCAAGCCATTGAGTTGTTTGATATTGTCGAAATATATTTAACAACCATTATTTCGTTAGATATCGTGCTACTGCCATCCTCTCACTTGCAAATCAGGAGTTCCACCTGCTATAAGTGAAATTTGCCGTAACATAAGTCCTATTCATTTAAATCTTTTGTTGACGGCATAAGTGAATGCATGCAACGAGAACATCTGTGCATTTCAGATAAGAGAAATAGACGAAAACAACATTATTCACATATCCAATCGGCAACCACTAGAATCCACTCAATTCATCTCAAAAGACTCATGACCAAAAATCGTACCAGAGTATCAATGCGCAGCACCCCACTACCAGTCTGGTGGTACGAATAGCGCGTCAGGCTCCTGCGCCCCTGCCAAAACGGCCTCCCGATAACAAAGTAAGCCGATAAGGCTGAATAAGTTCCTCGCCAGACGGACCGAAGCTCCATCGCGTCAGGTCAAGCTCTCATCATCATCAGCAAACAACACTCCCTCAACCCAACAAATCCAGTCATTACCTCCCTTCCTATCCACCCCATCACCCTCACACAACATGTCTGAAAACAACCCCCCACAATCCTCCACCAACACCTCCTCCACAGCCGACGTCCCCGGGCAACCTTTCTACGACAAAACACGCGCCCATCTGCGCGTACTACTCCACAAGCGTCGCGAGCTCGAGGCAAAGCTGCAGAGTCAGGAAGCGGAAATCCTGCGCAAGGAGACGGAATACCTGGAGGATACGCCGTATGGGAATATTATTATTGGATTCGATGCGTATACGAAGGGCGTTAGTAGTGTGCCGGGGCAGAGGAGACGCTTGGTGGTGGTGGAGGGGAATAGGGTCTTTAGTAGGAGTAGTGTTAGTTTTGGGAATGGTGGGGTACGTTCAAATTCTCCTTGTGTTTGTCATGCTTCTTGTGTTCTGGATTTATGACAAAGATTTTGGGCTTGGGTGTTTGGATGTTGAGCTGGGAACATTGAGCGAACGGAGTCCAAGTTTTTACTACATTCCAGAGGCTGACAAAAGTACGAACAGGACACTCCAATGGATACAGCAGCATCAACTCCAGTAGCAGCTCTGGCGCCTACACCCCTTTCGACATCTTTTCTTAAAGGCGACAGAGACGGTGGTTCTAACCACGCGACGCCGACCAGTGCCACCAGCGCGAATAAGTCCGGCGCGGGAGGAGGCTCGAAGAAGCATAAGAAAAGTGCGGGGGCGGCTGCGGAGGATAGTGATACGGATACTAGGGATACCAAGAAGCAGAGGACGAATTTTGGGGCTTCGGTGGGTAGGAAATAGTGTTGTTCGGGTTGAGTGGTGGTAGGTTTGACCAGTGGAAGAGGTTGGGGCGGAGGATGGACGAGTGGACGAGAAAGAATGATTTGCATCGCATGGCAGGGTTGGCGTTTTCGGTGTTGGGATGTATACCTACTTGAATTTTGGTCGAGACTGCTTTTGGAGACGGGGAAACAGCCGAGAAAGTGTAAGAGAGTGTATTGCATGGGGATTCCGGTGCATGGGAAGGAATTGGGAAGTCACAGACTTTTAAGTACTAGTACAGAAGACAACGAAACACTTTTGAGAGGTGTTAGGAATTGAATCCTAGTCATATCTACATCTAGAGCATGACAGAAGTTTGATATTGATTTCTTTACTTCGTTCCTCATCATCACGGCACCTCATCATCACTGTCCCCTCCAAATCCAAAGCTAAACCCACCACCACTATTCTCATCCCCATCATCCTTCCCAGCAACAACATCATCCCACTTCCTCTTCCTCCCTTCCCTCTCCCTCTTCCTCTCTAACTCCTCCGTCGCCTCCTCCAACAACTCCGGATACTCCCTCCTCAACCCCTCGACAAATACTCCATACGGATCCTCCACCTCCTTCCTGAAACCCGAAACCTGCTCCCTCTTATCTCTCATAAACGCCAAAACCCTACTCAAATGCGCCCTCGGCACAAAATTCTGCGTAATCGCAATACTCGGCTCCAGATTGACAACCAGATGCCACCACCCACTCGGGACATGCAACACTTCGCCCTCACCACACACGCCTTCAAGACAGCCAGGCGTCTTGCGTGCCTCCGCATGGAAACCGAGAAGCCATTCGGCGATGCTGAGGGGTGAGGTGACTTCGGACTGGTCAGAGGAGACGTAGACGCCTGGGGGAGGTGGCGAGGATGGGGTGGAGGGGAACATGATCCAGTATTTGGAGCCTCGCAAGACGGCGTTCCAGGCGGATGTTGCGTTGGGGTCTTTGTGGTAGGTTGAGCCGCTGCGAGAGGGGCCTATGATGAGCCATTTGTTGTCGGGGCGGAGGGGGCCGAGAACGGTGAAGAGGTCTTCGCTAAAGGGTGGTGGGATGGTGTAGGAGTGGTCGGTAGTAGTGGCATTGCTGGAGGAATCGGTTGCAGTGGTGTTGAGGGCCATCTTCTCGACGAAACTCCTGTCGAAGAGGTATAGAGGGCTTTCGTCGCTGCTGTTGTTCATGTATTTGACATAGGTGTCCAATGTCCAGTCCACAGCTTCAGCCCGGAACTTGACATCACCGTACTTCTCCAGAAGCGTATCGGTGTTCCAGGACTTGAAGACAGGCCATGAGCGGACCGGCTCAGTTAAGATGAAAGGTTTGTCTGCCCATTCTGAGGAGAATTCTGATGATGTGAGATCTGAGAGGCGTGGGATGGCGTTACTGGGTGGGATATTGGTTGTGTATGGCCGGAGAGAGGTGTGTGTGCAGAGAAATGGCCGGTAGAGGACGTCCGAGTAGACATTGGGGCAGAGTATCTGAGAACTCTGGGAGGGGGTAAGATTCAGGAGGGTTGAACGCCATGTCCCTTGCCAGGAGAAGGAACCGGATTTTGAGACGGGTGACCTAGATGAGTTAGCTTTGTATGAAAGTGTATATCTTTCTGGGTCAGCAGGGTGGTGACTCCGTTTGAAGTATGTACGGCCTTCATTCGAGAATGTATGACTGTGGAATGAGAGACAAAATGTACAGTAGTGGCAAAGCAAGCATCATGTTAGATGATATCTCTTCAGCTTGATCTAGCACCATCAGATAGATATAATTATCTGGCCCGCAAAAAATATTCAAGATTGGGCATTAAAATCAAAGATCTAAATCGCACTAGAACAGATTGAATTAGAACAAATCCGAACAATGAAAACTGTCACTTACTCAATGAACAATGCTTTCCACAAGTCATCAGACCTACAGAATGCATACAGGAACTTGCAGGTTGCACCTAAGAGACGTAGCTTGTATGAGTCAAGATACTCCAGGAATATTGCTAGAATCTCATCTGGAAATGCTTGGAAGGAACCGATGAGATTCCTCGCAATGCTGGTAGCGGTGTACTGATTTCCAGCTGGCTTCAATCCCAAAGGATGAGGTGGTATGGTATTAGATGACTCCTCGATTGACAGTGAGAGTGACTCAACTCCGCCACTGGGATAGACATCCATGGCTGGGTTGCCAGAATCTCCTGAAATGGTTGACGATTTCATTTTGTTGTCTGGACGCGAAAATAGCAGCCAAAAGAGAGATGATGAAGGGGAAACAAAGCCCAATAAAGAAGTCGCCTCCAGAAAGAAGTTCTCGTAGCGTTAGTGGAAGGGCTTCCACATTCACACGCCACTTCTTGTCGTGGCAAGCAACAGAACTAGAGGAGGGGCAAAGCCTTGTCTCTGGTGCCTGCTAGTGCTTTCGAATACCTTTTCCTCTACCCAATCAGTACTCGAATTAGGTCCCAAGGCTGTATTGTTGTGATCCATGGTGCAGAATTCACGGTAAAAGTGAATTTTTTGAGGCAGTAAAGTGTCTCAAGTGGGTACTTCGACCTTAGCGAAGCTAAGGTCAGCTAGCGCGGGCCTCCAAAAAATTCTGGTTGTAATAATATCTTTGACCTCCGCCTTCCCTTCCAACTCCTCATCAAACAATTCGAACACCACAAAACACAACATACAGATAACCACTAGATCCCAATACAACTCTCGATATCGGGAGTTTGGCATCTAGTTTTTCCACACAACAGCAGAACTCTTGTCGCAGGCTCTCAAAGAGACCTCTGCGCATTCCATCACCCCACCTCTACCCATCCACCTTCGCAATTTCTAGATCCCAAGCACGGCTTGCGATCTAGATCTTCCTATCAATCGAAACCGCAATCATGGCTTCCACTGATAAGGGTCTCGAGGAGATCCCAGAGGGTAAGGCTTCCTGAAACTCTGCGAACAAGCACACCGCCACTGGAGCGCCGCACCGGGCAAAATTAAGAAACCGAAGCTGATAAAACTTTTTTTCCAGGTCAAATCGAGTCCAACTATGACGAGACCGTCGACTCTTTCGATGCTATGGAGCTCAAGCCTGAACTCCTCCGAGGTACGATTGAAGATCCATACGTGCTGGAAATCAGGGGTTAATATTTGATTCAGGTGTCTACGCCTACGGTTTCGAGCGTCCTTCTGCTATCCAACAGCGCGCCATCTTGCCTGTCATCGGTGGTAAGTCTCCAGAAGAATTTCCCGACATGTTCGGCCATAGCTCATTCATTTTCAAGGTCGCGATGTCATTGCACAAGCTCAATCTGGAACCGGAAAGACCGCCACTTTCTCTATCTCCGTTCTCCAAAAGCTCGACCCCACCATCAAGCAGTGCCAGGCTTTGATCCTTGCCCCAACCCGTGAGTTGGCTCAACAAATCCAGAAGGTCGTCGTTGCTATCGGAGACTTCATGAACATTGAGTGCCACGCCTGCATTGGTGGTACCAGCGTTCGTGATGACATGAAGGCTCTCCAGGATGGTCCTCACATCGTTGTCGGTACCCCTGGTCGTGTCCAGGACATGATCCAGCGCCGCTTCTTGAAGACCGACAGCATGAAGATGTTCGTTCTTGACGAGGCCGATGAGATGCTTTCTGTGAGTTTCTGCGGTTTGTGAGGTCTGTGCAACATCTAACATTTTCATAGCGTGGTTTCACCGAGCAAATCTACGACATTTTCCAACTCCTTCCCCAATCGACCCAGGTCGTTCTTCTTTCCGCCACTATGCCCCAGGATGTTCTTGAGGTTACCACCAAGTTCATGCGCGACCCCGTCCGTATCTTGGTCAAGAAGGCCGAGCTTACCCTCGAAGGTATTAAGCAATTCTACATCGCTGTCGAGAAGGAAGACTGGAAGTTGGACACTCTCTCCGATCTCTACGAGACCGTCACTATCACACAAGCTGTTATCTTCTGCAACACCCGCCGGAAGGTCGACTGGCTTACCGACAAGCTCACCGCCCGTGATTTCACCGTCTCCGCCATGCACGGTGATATGGACCAGGGCCAGCGTGATCTGATTATGAAGGAGTTCCGTTCTGGTTCTTCCCGTGTCCTGATCGCCACTGATCTTTTGGCCCGTGGTATCGATGTCCAACAAGTTTCCTTGGTCATCAACTACGATCTTCCAGCCAACCGTGAGAACTACATCCACAGAATCGGTCGTGGTGGTCGTTTCGGACGTAAGGGTGTTGCCATCAACTTTGTTACCGCCGAGGATGTCCGCATGATGAGAGAAATCGAGCAATTCTACAGCACTCAAATCGAGGAGATGCCAATGAACGTTGCCGATCTCATTTAAGCGTTGTACTCAAAGCAAAAACATAAGGAATCACAGTTCCGGCATATTTGGTGGTACGAAAAAGTGCCTGTGTCGGAGCCCCTCATTCAGGGTAGTGTGATAGTGAGCACGGTGGTTCGCCCGCGTGCGTGGATTAATTGGGCGGCATAAAAGTTGCTGCATTCTGCAGTTTCCAGGGTTTTTCTCGCGTGTCGTTTGGCATTGCCAACACTAGAAGGTTGGGCGATGCTATCTGCTTTTCGGTCTCCTTCCGTGTATCTAAGGATTTGCTTCATTTGGTCATCAATCATGCTGCTTGTCGCATGGGTCTCTATCTGCTGGGCTGTTGGCATACGCAGCTGTAGATACGGGGATCACATACGACGGGTGCAATGGTGTTCTCGTAGCAAGGCAAAATTCAGACGTAAAATCAAAGTCTTCCAGATTCTTGTTGTGACCTTCACGTGATAACTACTTCCTCCTTTCGAAGCGAGTGCTCCTTCTCTTTTGGAGGCCTTGGCACTTCGGTCCTCTCAACCTCATCCTGCTCAATTGGAAGGAACGCAGGCACCCATGGTGTTAACCTGAAATCTTCGGCCTGCATACTTTCTCCCGTCTTCATCACGTCCCGTCTTTCTTGCAACTCAATTTCTCACCAGATCTCATCGTAACGAGGACAACATATTATCACTCAGCTGTGGCGGCACCTCGGACCACAGCTATCAGCGTTGCAGAGATGGCCCAAGAGCGGCTTGAGAAATTTCAGATTCGGCGCGAGAATCAAGCTTTGCTGAAAAGGATCAACAGTATCGGATCTCAACGCGAGAAGGATCTTGAGGACATCCGGCAGAAGTACGAGGCTGCTCTTGAAACAAACACAGAAACCCTAGCCAGGATTGAAGAGCTTGAACAGAAAGTCGCTGCTCGAGACCGTGAGGTAGACGAGTTCGTCGAAGAGTTGCAACGATTCAAGGGTACCGTCGAGGAGTTCCTCCGAACTCGTGCTTCTAAAGGTTGGACCATGCCAGGATTCAGTGCTGTTGAATAAGCAGCTAATGACAGACAGACGAAATAGAAGATGTCATGTCTGCTGCTACCGCGGGACGTTACTCTCCTGCATTTATTCGTAGAGTTGATCCCGAAGGTGGGCTGAAGCATTCCCTTGGCTCTGATACCAGCTGACAGTGTCTAGATGAATTGCGAAGCTCAGTTGATTCGCCGGCTCCGAGCATGCCTACAAGACCACCCCATCGTGCTGCCAACAGGAAGTCGTCTTACATACCTCGCGAGAATGCCCTGCCCCAATCGAGAATTGAAACTTCAAGCCTAGACGTGCCAGGACCTTCCAATAAAGCCAGGACGAGCAAAGAAAACTCCAAGAAGGCGAACCCTAGCACGGAACCTACTTTGCCCATTCGAAAACGCCCGACCAATACTCGACCCACCGATTCAGAGCCACCCAGACCTTCTCCTATGTTGACACGCCAAAGAAGCAGGAGTGTGTCACGAGAGTTCGGCCAATTTGCTCCACCATCTGCTGCAGATTTTGGCCCGCCTCAGATCCCAAAGTTATCGCAAGATCGCCGACCCCTCAATGCCTACTACAAAGCTGCAAGTGCAATTTATGCCTCTTTGGGACTCGATGGTGGAGAACCTGAGTTCAACTTCGTATCGTCGTTCATCACTGGCATATCAAGCAAGAAGGAGAAGAACCAGTTGATTGATAGCTTGGCCGACTTCTGTTACTGCAACACCAAAGAGGATGGAACCCGGGAGATACTCTGTTCGTGGGATGAAGTCATGGCTGGGCTAAGAGAAGCAAAGCTAGTCAGTGATGAGAATCTCGATCTGGATAAGGGGAAAGGCAAAGTCGCTGTAAACTCTCTTGCTGCTCGGAATGCGGCTGGGACGTCAATCGCAGATAATCCGAGAGCGACCCAGAATTCATTAGTTACAGAAAAGCCAGCCGGACGCAGCTCGAGAAGAGGAGAAGCTACAAATGCTGCTCAAGATCCGGATCGTCGCGGAGTGGGACATGACCTGAAGAAGACGGTCAACAGATCTGGAAGGTCAGGTAACGGCAGCGGAAGCACAGGCACTGTTGCCGTCAACAAACCAGACTTGGCCACTGCTAAGTCTGGTGCGACAATCGAGAAGCCAGATCCAAGCAAAGACAATGTTGATAAAAAGCCGAGCGGAGGGAAAGGAAAAGCAAACTCAAGGGTAGCTAAGAGGCCGGCTCCAAAAAAGGGCAAAGCCGCGGCTGCTACAAGCGCCCTCGGCGTCGGTGGCCCGGCTGGCGGATCAACAATTGGGAATGAAGCTGCAGCTGAAGGAACAGCGAAAGGAGGTAGGAGGGGCCGTCCACGAGCCGCGAAACGCTGATTACCTGACTGAGGTCTTCCTTCTATAGGACTAGAGAACTATGGTATGGTAAGCTATTGGCTGTCTATGGCGAGGCGGATATTGCGTCTGAGTGGTCTGAGGAAGGAAAGATAGCTGGACAGTTGCTGCAAATATAATGTTGTTGCGGTAAGGATGAGCGCGATAGTTAGCTGTAAAGGATGGTCAGTATTTTGAGGACATGGAAGATTTCCTCGCGAGCAGGGTTGAGGATGAGATGTCTGCAAGTAGCGGAATCGTTGTTCTCAAAGCCTTATAGCTCGCAGTAAATATTAGCAACGTTCGATCATACTATGTTCCGTCTGGTGAGTGAAAAGCGACTGAGAGCTAGATCATGAGCCGGAACCTTTTTATTCATCGCTAGCCTTATAGCTCCCCCATTCCTCTTATCATACAGCGAGAACTAAACAATATTCATACGCCTATCCATCATTCATTGATCGTCAATTCGTTGCTTCATTTTCCATGTCATCCATCCCTTTTTCACGCTCGATCTGACCCAGGCTCTCAAGGCACACGCACAGCCGGTCCGCCCCTTCTATCATCATCATCATCATCATCCCCAGCCTCCAATTGCTCCAATGCCTCCACCTCGTCATCAACCACTTCCCCATACCGGCCCATATCATGATTGAAGAGATGCACGGCTGTCAGTTTCTGAGCCTGCTTCTCGGCTTCACGCTCGGCAGTAATGCCGCTGTAGTGGTTGATCCAGGAGAGAACTTCTGTGTGCCAGACGAGGGAATTTTCGGGTTTGAGGACCCACTAGAGAGTGCAGGTCAGTAAACTGATCCTTGTGGAGCATCGAAAGAGAACTGCTAAAAGAGAAGATAACCAGAGAGGGGGAGAAAGGAAGGAATGGCAGCTCACATGATTCTCATCAGGAAAAGTCAAGAACTTGCTCTCCACGCCCCTGGTCTGCAACACATTGAAGGGCGCAAGACCCTCGCCAATCGGTAATCTGTAATCCAGCTCATTGTGGATGATCATATGTGGCGTGCTCCAATTTGCAGTGTGAGCACTCGGATCCCACTTCTCGTACCCAGCGCGATTCTCCCATAACGTGCCGCCGAAATCGTGGAGAGGGAAGAACAGCTCTTCAGATGCGTATTGGTTTAGAGTGCAGAACACACCGTCATGGGTTACTAGAGCTTTGAATTTACGGCCGAGATCGTGGCCCTGAATCCAGTTGATCATGAAGCCGCCGTAAGAGGCACCGAGGGCTACGGCGCGGGAGGTGTCGACGTAGGGGAGGTTGGCTTCGATGTATTCGAAGCCTTTGACCAGATCGATGTATGGACGGCCACCCCAATTCTCTTTGATGCCGTTTTGGAGTGCCATGCCGTAGCCTGTGCTGCCGGTTGGGTTGGGAGTTACGACAACGTAACCTTGCTCTGCGTAGATGAGGGGGTTCCAGCGGGTGGACCAGGCTTCTCCCCAGGCTCCTTGAGGCTGGGACTTATCAGCATGTGACGATATTGAGGATCAGATTGATTGGGGTACTTACGCCTCCGTGGATGAGATACGCTAAGGGGTACTTCTTCTTGGGGTCGAAATTTGACGGTTTGATGAGCCAGGCATGAATCTGTTGCTTGTCTGAGCCTTGGTACCATAGCTCGTCAACTTGAGACTGTGATATCCCAAATGACTTTCCACCTTTGAAACTAGACGATATGAAATATTTCGTATCTTGATCTGCGAGGTCGATTATGGACCATATGCTGTTATCTATGAAAGAGCTGCTGCAGACGAGTAGCTTCTTCTTAGGTAGCAAGCTCACGGATAGAACTGTGCCATCATGTACAATCGGCTCAGGAAGACCTTTCGCGCGCCTTGGAGACGACGGGAGTCTGAAGAGCTTTGTCCTACCGTACTCTTCTGCCGTGACATACAGCTCCTCCCCGTCATGGCTCCAAGTGATATCTTCTGGTCGTCGATCCCATCGTCCCTCGCCATCTGACGTTTCATAGAATTCTTGGACGTTAGTAAGATCCGTAATATCTGGCCAGAGAAGCAGTCGAGGCTTGTCGCTCTCGTACTGCATGTTCTGCATTCGCCAGAAAGCGACCGATCTGGCATCTGGAGAGAAGACAGGATTGCCACTGTATCCTTTCAAGTTCCCAGTCTTGACAAGCTGTGGGGATGGTGTTTCACTTTCGGTAAAGCTTCGCAGTGGTATGTAGTAAAGGTTGCTTTTCGTATACGCCGCCGGAATCAATTTGGGATCTCTTGCAACAAACACGATTCCGTTCTTGCTGATATCAAAATCTCCTGCTCCTCCAAATGGAGGGATCGGAGATTCCAACGCAACTGAGTGTCCTGCTAGAGCGTTCTTCAATGGCTCAACAACCATACTCTTCCCTCCATGCGACTTCTTCAATGTTGTGTACCAAATGGCCATTTTGTTTGTGCTCACGTACGAATCCCAGTGCCTAACGAATAGACTAGTGTATACTCGGCCGGTGGACACAGCTTTCTTTTGTTTCGCGGAATTATATGGTTCTCCAGAGGGGGTTGCGTAACCTGTTACAGCAAGGGCGATGGTATTCGAGTCGAGATGAGCAACCTTGAGGTTTTCGAATCCGCCCTCGAAGTTGGCAATTACTTCTGGTCTACAACTTTTAGCATGGTTCCTCGAACAAGAATGAATACCTACTTATTGGATAGATTTTCGGCATCTGCCAGCACCAAGTCTGTCGTTCCATTCTCCTCTCCAGGCTTCAGCCACAGCACCAAGTTCTTCTCTCCTAGCCACGTCGCGTCTGTACAGTTCTTGTCCGCAACAAGGACCTTAGTCTTCCCGGTTTTGAAGTCTCGTACTCTGATATCGGCGGTCTTGCTATGCGTCTCGAAGGACCATGATTGAACGGTGAAAAGCCCTAGGGTACCAGCTGCATTGGGTTTGATGGAAGACCTTCGAGGCGCAGAGATCAGGGCCTTGGGGGTAAACTTCGCGCAGACCGTCATTGCGAACGCTGCTTCGGAATCTGGAGGATGGAGTATTCGAGGTCCCTGAGGTGATTGCCAGGCCAATTGCTACGACTCCAATGGCTCTCAAAAAGTGGGTGAGTATGTAAGGCGTTCGATGACTCGGGCGAGCTATGGAATGCCTCGAACAGCAGTAGCAGGCCTTGCTGGAATAATTGAGTACGCTGAGATGATATTCTTTCAAAACGGGCGAGCTACCTCAATGCCAGATCAAGAAGACGGGTAGCAATACTGCGCGTCGTTGAAGATGTAATCGAGTGTTGAGGATCGTCTACACATGCAGGCGAGCTCCAGGATGGTGCAGCTTCACCCCGCCTTTTGCCGCCCATACAACCACGAGTGAAGCAAATTACATAAGACGATTTTCAACATGGCTGCAAATTGAATTCGGTGTTATGAAGTGTTAAATTGAGAATCCTCAATATACTGTATCCAGAACAATTCTTAACGTAGACTATTGCTTACTGTCTGGGTATCCTGAGCTGATCACTGGTAGTGACAAGGGACTTGGATCTCCTGCAGGTACGGCAAGCTCATACAATGGATGGCTGGTGAGCCGCATTTTGATTGGAACCTTTTCGTAGCAAAGAATTTTATATTGATATGCGAATTACCTTGAAGATCTCTAACTCCCAAAAAAGCCATGAGCTAACCCCATATCAAAGGCTGAGCTCGTGGCAGCGGCTTGGGTGAGACCGAGAATTGGGAAACGAACGACGGCGTGGTAAACATTGCGAACTCGCCAACCAGAGGGCTTCTCCCGCTGACTAACCCAGGAACGACATGTTGACAAGACTCGGTTCCCACTCCCTCCCGCAGGAATTTTGTGGGAACCGACAATCATTAAATCACCAGGGCTCAAGAAACGTCTGAATAGACTTCGCACCCCCCACTTCCACTATGCAACTCCTTTCCACGATGCTGATCAGCAGTGGTATCCTATTCTCCCATTGGCTTCGTCGTACTTCTAGCCCTGTGGCATTGGCTATGAGAAGGCTTAATTTACCACCCTTTCTCTGTGCCGCACCACTCATTCCATATCAAGCTCAGCCTGTGGCGAAGTTTTCCATGAAAGAGCCATGTCTGAAGTCAATCTTTCCCCATTGGGATGGGTACGAGGGCACAGTTGCTTACTTATCCACTGAGCCTAAATCTTCGTAGGAGCCACGGGCGTGTTTACATAGCATCTTCCTTCTTGGCAATGATCCTTCTATTAATGCTGGGAGGAAGGGCGGAGGACTTCTTCCTATATAGGCAAGACAACAAGTTGATGATCTCTTTCTTGACTGTGCTCAACGACAACATCACATCTCGCAATTTAGGTTCTTTCCTACACTCTTGTTAATAGTCAAACATAATGCTTCTACTCACGCGACTCGCCATCTTAGGAGCTCTCCTCCCTGTCGCGATTCAAGCAAAGTCAAATTGCCCATTGTTGGGTCCAGACTTTCCAGCCCCCAAAGCTCTATCCTCCAGCCAAACCTTCCAAGCAGCGGTATCAAACCTCACACAACTTCTCGTTTAAGCATAGTCTGGTAATATATCATACCGACCGTTTGATGCGGTAAATACATCTTACTCCCTGGAGTTGTTCTCGATACATGAAATAGCGCTACTACTTGAGAGCTACTATGGGGCACCTTCGCTTGCCGAAGCTAAGTACGGGGTCAAGAGCGTGGATTCGAATTCGGTGTATAGGATCGGAAGCATGACGAAGCTCATGAATGTTCATACTGCCCTCATGCAATGCGGGTTCAATCACTTTGACGAGCCCATCACCAAGTACATTCCAGAGTAAGTATAGCTCTTCAAAATTGAGATCACGAGCTTTATAGACATATTCTGACGCCATACTTCAGGCTGCAACAAGCTGCACAAACACTAAACGCCACCTCGAACTCACTTGATCATCCCTCTTGTGATGAGATTACTCTTGGTGAACTTTCCAGCCAGCCAACAATCGGGTATTTGTCGTGACTATGCTGCCTTTGGTGAACTCGGCAGTCCCCTTAGACCACTCGCCAGCCCCTCAACACTCGGTTTACCTACTCTCAACACATCAGAAGCAGCACTCTGTGCAGGTGGCTCTTTCTGCACTCGCGAACAATTCTTCAAAGGTTTCACACAACGTCATCCAGTCCATGCTCCTGCCACAGGTGCAATCTACTCCAATGTAGCATTTCAACTCCTCGCTTACGCAGTGGAGAACATCACCGGCAAGGCGTTTCCAGAGCTCGTGGAAGAAAGCCTCTTCAAGCCACTGAATTTGACTGGCTCTTCTTGGACAGTACCCAAAGATAATTCGACCGGTGTTGTCATTGATGCCACAGTCTGGAACCTTGATTTCGGCGATGAGACACCGTATGCACCCCCGAATCTTTCAAATTCTCGCTTACTGACGAAATAATAGAGCAGGAGGCATGTACAGCACCCTCAGCGACCTGACCGCCATCTCCCGCTCGATCCTTTCCTCGTCACTCCTCACGCCCGCACTGACTAGAAGATGGATGAAACCTCTCTCCTTCACTTCCGGACCTGACTACGCTGTCGGAGCACCTTGGGAAATCCGCCGCATCCATACAGCACATAACAATCGCATTGTCGACATATATACCAAGACCGGTAATCTTCCAGGCTATGACACCCTTCTGGTTCTCGTTCCGTCTCTAGACATAGGGTTCAATGTCTTGACAGCTGGTGTGAATACGCCAACCAACGTCATCATGCTCAGCAACCTCCTCTCCGATACAATCATCCCCGCTGCGGAAGCCGCAGCCAGGGAGGAAGCCTCAGCAGCTTATGCTGGTACATACTCGTCCACAGACACAGCTATCAACTCTAGCATCACCCTCGCCCTCGATGACAGTAAACCTGGGATTGGCCTCACCTCCTGGGTCAGCAACGGCACAAACATGCTCACACCCAGCTCCTTCGTGCCTGGTTCAAGCGTGCGACTCTATCCTACTGGCTTGTCGCGGGTTTTGGAGGGAAGTACAGACGTTGATGTTGGTTTCAGAGCTGTTTTTGAGAATCTGGTAAGTGACGGTGTAGGAGGGACGTTTACGACGAGCTGTCAGACTTGGGGACAGGTAGATGCGGTGTATCGGGGGACGGTGGGGAGTGACGAGTTTGTGGTGAGGATTGGGAGTGATGGGAAGGCGAAGGCTGTCAGCCCGAGGGCATTAAGGGTTGATTTGGTGAGGAGTGTTTGATGAGTTCAGTGAGATCTGTTGAAGACAATCCTTCAAACGGGACTATACTTGGCTTCGCGTAGATCAATAGATATCAGGCTATGAACAATCGCAAGCTATCTGTCAGGTGTATACTTTCATTGTTCAAAGCTACCCCTGTCATGCATGTAGTTTAATTGGTTTGCGAGGCTGCGCTCCATCCGCCGCAAGCATCACATGCCGTAGACTCGAGGCAAAAATGGGCGTACAATGTAGCCTGATCATTCTCTCCATCACACCGAGTCTGGATCACTTTTAAGAGCCTCGTTCCACCTCCATTAAAATCCGAACAGCCCACCGCGCGACTCGGTAATGTCGACATCCGAACCTGTCAACAATGAATCGAGCGACACCAAAGTAGAAATAAAAAAAAGCTTCGGAGTCATTAGAGTTCGCCACTCTCTTCAAGAGTGGTATAAGGAGTATCACGAGTCGACCTCGGAAGACATTCTAGGCGTAGCAGTCCTGCGATGGATGAAAGCTGTCGACAATGATCTGCTCGACAAGGAGGCCATCGAAGAAGAGATCGAAACACTGAAACTTACCGTACAGCTATCCACCGACGGTAATTGTGGGAGATGCCAGGACTTCATCGATATTCTGTGGTCTCATGTTGGCGACGATGCCCGAATTTCGTCAGACGCAGGTCATATTACAGTGTTACATTACAATGACTTTTGTGATTGGGAGTCATCCCGTCGATCAGGCTGCAATTTCTGCAAGCTTATCATGCAACCTGATGTCCAGAAAACACACGGTGACTTGGTCAAGTACCAGAAGCTGCAGTACAGGCTGTCCTGTCTTGGATTAAATACATCCCACACATTGTCGGTTCATTACATGACCCCGTGGATGGTACATATCACATTCGAAAGTGGGCAACGACACAGACCAGAATTTCTTACTGAAGACCTTGTGGCCGAATTAATCGATGAGCACCATTGTGAGTAAGCATCAGACTGCTGGACCAGAATCTGTCCACTCAAAAGTCATAGCAACCGTCTCCCACGATTAACTGCAATGGCCAATGTCGGGGCAATACTATGAACCGACTTCGCTATTTGAGCTTGCGAAGCATTGGCTCTGCGCATGTTTGTCAACCCACAGTGCTGCTTGTGGTCAGTCATCCCACCAGGCGCCGACAAGACTCCTCGCTCTACACGGGACTTCGCTTAAGCTTATTGAGTCATTGAACCTGAAAAGCTCTCTCGCGTACGCAACTCTGAGCCATTGCTGGGGAACATTGGAGTTCTTGCGTCTCACCCAGGAAACGCTGAATTCATTCAAGATAAGCATACCGTTTGAGGACCTACCCAAAACCTTTCAAGATGCGATCACAATAACTCAACAACTTGGCATTGGTTACTTGTGGATCGATTCGTTATGCATCATTCAAGACTCGCCCAAGGACTGGAAAAAGGAAGCGTCCTTGATTTGCGAGTGAGTCTCTTCCAACATTTCTTTCTCAATGAGCTAGCCTCACTGCCCTCCCCTTGCCCAGGGGCAGACTGTCTTGCTTCTGAGCGTCCCAATTTCTCGAGCGAAGTTTCGCATTGAACGTCACATGAAAGAGCTAACTTCAACGTTGTCCGAACAGTGTGTATGGAAATTATACTATCAATCTAGCTGCGGCTTCATCGGTAGATGGCCATGGAGGTTGCCAACTGGCTCTGGATGGACTCTGCCAGAGAGCCAAGCAAGCCGGCCGCTTACGCGAGCTGGTGCCGCATCGACGCTTTCCAGGAGCAATTTTCGACGTTCGTGCATCAAAGTCACCTATCTACTAGAGCTTGTGGGTCTAATTCTTCTGTCATCACGGACTTTGCAGAAGGTCGCCCGCTCGGGGAAGTCAGCAGCAGCGTTTTAAGCCGTCCTCGGCTCATTGTCTCATTTATACGTTGGGCCTCGCGGCTGATGTTTGTCTGTGATCAGGGGCGTTACAAGAGAGAATTCTAGCACCACGGACGATATTTTTCACTCCTTTAGGAATATTTTGGAAATGCGCCTTCAAAACTGCCTCCGAAGCCTGGCCAGAAGGGAGGAGACTCCTAAATACCAATGGTTAGGTTGTTGAGAAGAGGGCCTGAAACGATACCCGAAGATTGAAAATATCTGAGCGAACGCTACAGCTGCAGGTCATGGGCTTCAGTAGACTGCGAAGTACAAGCTGATGTGTATCAAAGTGGACTGGTTCCTTTGGCTCGGATCATCGACGCTTGGACAAAACCAGCTGGGAAGGACCCCCTTGGGCAACTTTCCGCCGGTAGTATCAAAGTGGCGAGCTCTGCTCTCGTTCCTCTTGATCCATCTTATGTTAAGGGAGGTGCTAGATGTTTCGATGGCGTTTCCTGCACACATGGCAATAGATTCACATTAATCGTCTTTGATACTGCAGACGAAGTTACGAGACCAGTATATCTCCTGCCGTTGGTAGAGCACGAAGCGAAGCACATAGTAGAAGGCATTGCTGTGGAAGAGGTCGAGGGACATAAAGCGACCTTCAGTCGAATTGGTCATTTCTCCGCCGAAGGCCGCTTGGGGAGCAAAGACGTGCTTCATGTGGATATGGAGCTGGATGGAAGTGCGACAGCTGCTTCTCTTTGCGCCGAGGAGGATCAGGATCCAGAGCATCCGGAGCAGAGATATGTAATCACATTGATATAAGGGACTGTGAATAGCATGCTGCTATGGTATCTCTACTAAAAGTCATTTCGGTCTTAGTGTTAGTCGAATATCCTTGCAAGTTCATCTTCCTAGATTTTCTGAGAAACCTGCCTGGTAATGCAATTAAGCGAGAAAAACAAACACGTCTCGGAATGAAGATGTCGTCAGATATCGTTGTAACCTCCGACTTCTCTCTCGCATCTAGCGAATATAATTGAGTGTTAGAGACATCACTCGTACACCTGCGGATGACGTGTGTCCAGCTCCGCCTCTCTTATTTCCTTCCTGTGGATGCTCGGGTTTGGAATGTTAGCGCTCGGGTTTAACGACCCACAAATTTCACTTGACCTCAATTCACACAAATGCTGCTCACTCCTCGAATTTTCCCCTGAAAAATACTATCATCTTCGCAGTTTGTCATTCGAAAAACTGAGAATAACAATATTACCCCAACAATGAACAACGAACCCCACCTCCCGAGCAATTCTGTCACTCAGCCAGTCAAGACCAATTTTCCGCAAGCAGCCAAGCAGCAAAGTTGCGATGCCTCCGAAATATCTCTCCTCCACCGCTCCCTTCTAACTCGTTCTCATACAGTAGAATTCGCCTCAGGAAGCTACCTCTTCCTCGCCAACGGCCGCAAAATCCTCGACGGCTGCGGCGGCGCAGCCGTCTCCATCATCGGCCACGGCAACTCTGAAGTAACATCCGCCGTCCTCACCCAGATGCAAAAAGTCTCCTACGTCCACACCGCAACCTACACCACCTCTTCCGCCGAAGATCTCGCCCATTTCCTCCTACACGACCCGACATCAACTTTCGAGCACCATCTCGAGAAAGCGTATTTCGTCGGCAGCGGAAGCGAGGCGAACGACTCTGCTATGAAATTAGCGAGGCAGTATTTTGTCGAGAAGGGCGAATTGAACCGCACAATTTTCGTGGCGAGAAGGCAAGGTTATCATGGATCGACGGTAGGCGCGATGTCAATTTCAGCGAATGTGGCGAGGAAAGTCCAGTTTGAAGGTGTTTTGACGTTGCCGAATGTTGTGCATGTTGCGCCGGCTTATGCGTATCAGTATAAGCTTGATTCTGAGACGGAGATAGAGTACAGCGAACGCCTTGTGCGAGAACTTGACGAGGAGTTTCAACGACTGGGTCCGGAAAATGTCATTGCTTTCTTTGCGGAGACTGTTGTGGGAGCTACGACAGGTTGTGTTACAGCTCCGCCGGGATATTTCGCTGGTGTTCGAAAAGTGTGCGACAAGTACGGGATTCTGCTCATTCTGGATGAAGTCATGTGTGGTATGGGTAGAACGGGAACAACTTTTGCGTTTGAGCAGGAAGATGTCGTACCGGATATTGTGTCTATTGGGAAGGGTCTTGGAGGTGGATATGCACCTATTGCTGGGATCCTGGTGGGGAAGAAAGTCGTTGATGTGTTGAGGGCCGGCACTGCGGCGTTCAATCATGGACATACCTATCAAGCTCACCCGGTGTCATGTGCGGCTGCGCTGGCGGTTCAGACCATCGTCAGGAGGGAGAAATTGGTGGATCAATGTCGAGAAAGTGGAAAGCTACTGGAGCGATTGCTTAGAGCTAGACTTGAAAGCAGGAAGTATGTCGGGGATATTTGTGGGAGAGGTCTGTTTTGGGGTGTGGAGTTTGTGAAGAATAAGGAAATACGAGAGCCATTTCCCAAGGTAGTGGCATTTGGGCACCGATTACAGCAGAAAATCTTCGACTTGGGCGTGGCTGTTTATCCTGGAAGCGGGACTGTCGATGGCGTGAAAGGGGATCATATTTTGATATCTCCGCCTTTCAATGTTTCGGCAGATGAGCTGGAGCTGATTGTCGATGCGTTAGCGAGAGCATACGTTTCAACGGAGAAAGAAGTTGATGGGTAACAGGAGCAGCAACTGCCCCCGACTGGTCTGTAAAATAGCATATGCAGAAGCCGTAGCGTTGAAACATGCCCAGGCTGATCAGGTGTAATCATCATCGAAGACAGAATCTTGAGAGAAGAAGTGTTCAAAGTTCTTTAACTTCAAGACTGTTTCATATTACTACATGGCTCAGATTGGTGACAGACCCGCGTCGAGTCTGTACGCCATGCCATCAGCATCGAAAGGAGGGAATTGCTGATCTCCCCACATCGGCCAAATTTCGTTCCAATCCTCAATGTCAAACAAGCCTCCTTCCGTGTGCGCATCGGGAATAGATTTACATGTAGGTAGCTGATCCTGGTGGGAAGAATTGTTACCATTATCTTCGGGACATTTGGCTGAAGTATCGTCAGATCCACCTCTCACTTGGATAGCGGAGCTCGGTGGTCGCTCCACAGATTCTGCTTCCGATCTGACTGGAGGGGTGGCACCTGAGTAGTCATGTATTGACTCGTCCAGAGCAACGAAGTCCGATCTACCCTTGCCACGAAATTGTGCTGGATCCTGACTTGCGCATATTCGAAGGTTTTGCACCCGCTTCAGCGTCTGGATCTGGATGTTGATCAGCAGTGAAAATTCACGTAAAGGCACAAGGACAAAGGGGTATGTGAGTTTACCCAGCCATCGCCAATTTTCCATAAGCGTTTGAACTTCTCGAGGTATAGGAAGTTGAGTGCTTCATTTGCAGCGGAATTCCGACTTCTATTGAGATTCATGTGAGGAAATGATGCGACATAACCATTCATCGATCCAGCACAGAAGGAGCAGAAGGCAGCAAATGGCGTGTACAACGGGCTGTTGAGCAATTCGAGTTGCTGATGAACCGAGGTGATATACTCTGCGGCATTGAACAGGTCTTTGGCTCGTTCATGCCACCATCCGGGCGGGGCAGTGCCTTCGAGAAGTGGCGGGTCGATGGGTCCAACTGGCTCTGGTATCTGAATCGGCAGGAATGGTATGTACTCTCGATTCAAAAATAGGACACTTCAGTTCTGGTTAGCTCTCATAGACTACGAAATTATTAGGTACCAAACATACCAAACATAATAAAGGAGATTTACGTAAGCAAACTTCCCCCCACTGCCCAGGGATACATGAGCAGCAACGCTTGTCGTGGGAAACTTCAATCGATCGCACTGCTGACTGCGCCACTCCTCCAAAGCATCGAGTAATGACTTCCAGGGCGACCCGGTAACCCAAGGACAATTCTCTGGCTTAGACATGCTGGGCTTCCGACGCCCTCCGCTGACGATCAAGTCCAGGATCTTAGCCCAGATATCGAAGCCCTTGATCAACACAATGTAGTACTCGTTGACGGTGAACGGGCAGCCAGAGTCGAAAGATATTTTGCTTCCCTCAGAAATTCCGAACGCAAAGCTCTGCTCTCCTGATGGTACTTCAATTTTCATGGTGGCAACTGGTAATGCAAGTGGCTGGCTCTTCCCACAAAATATGAAGCGATCCATCACAAAGCAGGACCAGTAAGTACGACTGTAGATCTCACCAGATAGATCGTGAATACTTGAATTTTGCCGTGTCGAGTCAAGGGATTGCATCATTCGAATCGCCATCCCACTGTGCATCCAGGCTCCGTGCCCATTTCCAGATCCCCACTCAAACATCGACATGATTAAGAGCACTTGTACGATGGGTAAGCTTGGAGGACCGTTCAGCACTGACTGCAACCCTATTCGAGCATATGAAGCAAATTGATCCTCGGAAAGAAGTTTTGGCTTGTTGCAAGGAGGCACAAAGCGAGAACAGAGAGCAAATATCGCCGCAATGAGTAGCCAACTTCCATCTCCATTTTTCCATTCTTCTTGAAAAGTTGGCAGATGGAGAAAGGCAAATTCTGGGAACCTGTGGTGAAGTATCAGGGCGACCTCGAAGACCTCATGAGGATTGAGCGCCAGAATAATCTCTTTCGCATGATCCTGTTCCTCCCGCAGATTATCGCCGGAGCAAGAATTGGGACTCGAAAAATCCCGGTCAATATTCTGAAGGCCTTCAATAGCTGTCCTTGTTCTCTGAGAAGAGGTCGGCGGAGCTGATCTGTCTCTGATCACCTTTGATGGCTGTCCAGGTTCGAACGGCCCGGAGAGAACACATTCTTCTCTTTTGCTTTTGAGACAGTTGCGACATGGAGGCGTTCCTTCGTGAACACATTTTATCTTGGATCGCCTACCTAATCGTCAGATTTCATACATATATGCATCTCCCGGAGACCATTTTGACCCAAAAACTTCTCAGACCGTGAGATGCAATGATTGAATCTCGTGACATGAATGACGAGACAGATGCAGATGCTTGAAGGCAGTGCCTGCGACTCCAGATATACAGAGTGTAGCCATACGAAGCCGCGAGCTTCCCCACAGCTCATGATCTGGGTATTGTGCACTTCCAAAAACAAGAGCTCTCCTTTCGAGCCACAAGTCGTTGATCTCTCTCGGGTCACCAGGGGCAGTGGGGATTGGGCAGACGTACCGACACCAAGCGCAGGCAATGGTTGTTCGCACCATAATCCGGTATCAAGTAGAATCTCTTGTTAGAGCCGGGGCCTTTCAGGTCATTTTGGCACATAATGTGATGAAGACAACCACGTTCAGAGTTCATCGGCTTTGAGAATTTGATGGCGCGTCTCGGCTTTCGCTTGTGTCCAACCTCGGGTCTGCCGGGTCTCAGGGCCCAGAATTTCTAACAGCATCATCGCCAACTTCAAGGTCTGACATCCGCGGCGTCCACGCTCTATGAGTGCAAGAGTCTATCTTATACTTTCAAGTACTGTGGTTACAGTAAAGCTGCTTGGGACGGTTATGGTCCCTCGCAGATGCCAGGCCTTCTAGGTGAGAGGCAGCTTGCGACCCGATATCACGAACAGCGCATGTGGCCGTTGTCCACCCATGAGGGAAATTCATTATATCTGCAGAAGGCTTTAAGACTCGGCAGTCGCTCACGTCAATTCGTGCAGCTGCAGCTGAGATTGCGAAGGTCCTGTATCACCCCACCCCGGCATCTCCAACCAACGAGAGAAGAAGTCTTCCGCCGCACCCCACGATGATTGTTGAGTCAGCCAGATGACTACATTTGGTGAGTTTCCAGTTCAACCATCTGCGCAACTAGGCGATACATTATTTGCGCTGTGCCCCATGGCTGAAGGACCCAAGTTTGAGATCATCATCTGAAATCCACAAGGTACAGTGCATCAGGTCAGGAGTGGGGTATTCGCGCGATACACGATCTCAAGTTTCCTGGGGGATTTTATCCTTCTTCTTGTTGTCTGACAATCCTTTAGACACTTCTGTTGGTAAGATATCAAGTTTATATGGGCTTCTTCGACTCAAACTTCAGGGAACAGATAAAACAGAACTCATGGCCGAAGTACTGGGCTTAGTCGGTGTGGCTGCGTCAGTAGGGCAGCTCGTTCAAATCAGTGGAACAGTTCTAATTTCAGGTTATGGCTTCCTATTGAAGGTTACTCGAGAACCATCTGAGATGCGCGAGCTTCTCGCTGAAAGTGCGGGGTTGAACTGTGTACTTGGACAATTGCAGTCGCTCGTAGACTCTCCGACTTCTCCAGATGATGCACTCATACACTACAAGAGCTTGGCGTATTCAAAGAATGCCAGGATTTGCTTGTGCCAATCAAACACTCTATTGATGTTTGCGAACAGGAACACGGAAAACAGATGAGAAGTCTCGGCCATCGACTGATATGGCCATTCAAGGAGAAAGAAATCAAAGAGAAGCTCCAACAACTCACTCGGATTCGCGGCATCATATCTTCTGCTATTGATAACAATATGGCGTAAGTGCAAGAATTACCCTAGATATGATAAGTGTGGGAGGTTTCTAAAGAGTTTAGAATGGCACTTCGTCGCCTCGAGGTCGGGCAGATCGCAGCCCACCAAGAGATTGATAATATTTCTACAAACTTGCGATCTCAAGTCGACGAGAAGGATTATGAAAGCGTCATTGAATGGCTTTGCCCATCATTAACGTGGACTACGGTAGATGATCTCGAAACTGCTCTAGAAACCCGCCACCCAGGAACTGGTAATTGGTTTCTTCATTCCTCGGAGTTTTCCGAATGGCTCGCAGGCGATGTTGACCTTTATTGGGTCACAGGACGGCGTAAGTAGACTCCTTCTGAGCAAAGCATGGCCACTGATTGCTTCAGCTGGATCTGGCAAAACAGTACTCAGGTTGGTTTCTTCTCTGTTTCTAGCTCTGTATACTCACTTAACCGAAGTGCTGGAACTATCGAACATCTTCGTCAAGCCTACACCACCTCTTCAGATATCACACTTTACTTCTTCTGCGATCATCGAAGTCAGCAGAAGCAGATTTTGATGAGGTTGTTGATGTCTCTAGCTCGACAGTTGGCAACTCGGTCCGTGACCTGCTATCAACATGCGAGGCAACTTCACACGGACAAGAAAAAACGGGACGAGCGAAACTTGAATCGATCCGAGTATTTGTCCCTGGTGAAAACTATGCTTCGCGACTTTGCTCGAGTCTTTATCGTAGTTGATGCATTGGACGAAGCACCTGACAAAACGATGATTGTCGAGACCTTGAAAGATATGCTAGAGCCACCGGTCTCGTCGGTGGCTCAGCGCCATGACCTCGTTGTCAAGATCATGTTGACGAGTCGTGAAGACCTGGGTATACACCGAAGTCTGCTGCCCATGACACATATGCGCCTCAGTCTAGAAAACGCAACTCGGAAGGACGTGGAGCTTTATGTGCAAGCAAGTATTGTGGAGAGAATCCTCTCCCGGAAGATCAATCTCAGGGACAAAACTCTGGCAAACAGCATCAAGTACACATTGATGAAGTAGGCCGGAACGTGAGTATTGCCGGGTCGCAATATTGGAAGAGACTAATTGAATTAGGTTTCTTCAAGCAAGGCTGCAGCTTGACATGCTATCTGCTTTGAAAAACGACAAGGCAATCAGATTAGCGCTCGAAAAACTCCCGAGTGGATTGACAGCCACCTATCAACAAATATTGGCATCCACGCTTGAGCATTACCCCGCTCAGATTCAGGACATTCGAGTCATCCTCCAATGGCTCGTGTGCAGCGTCGAGGTCCTGAGTGCTGCCCAATTGGCTGAAGCTGTAGCTATTTTCCCTGAGGATGATACCCTCGATTTCGATGCGGTCTCAACAGACCCCGAAGATGTGGTGGAGCCAATTTCTCAATTGGTTCTGCTAGAGCGTCATGAAAATGGAACAACTGTCCAACTCAACCACTTCTCCGTCGAAGAATTTCTGCTCGACGAGAGTATGGTGACTGGACCACTGAAGCAACTGCATGTTTCTTTAGAGGAAGCACATAGCACCATGGCTGAGCTGTGCCTTCAGTATTTATCATTCTCGAATTTCAGTACGATGAATTATGCAGGTGCTCCCTCGCACCCCCAGCATCGAGTTATACAGGAAGAGAAAGCCAGATACTCGTTACTGAGATATTCGACACTATATTGGCAGCTTCATCTTCGCTGTAGCAGCCTATCAAGAGATTCTTTCATTCAGCGAATCGTTCCTCGACTTGGATGGTCCTTGAACGCGGAAGATCAACCAAACTTGTTCAGACATTGGCGGGCTGTTGTTAATCAGACAAAGCGCTGCTCTCATTCGCCCATCTGTTTTGCAATAGAGATGGGCTTGCACCACGTTGTAGATCTTATGCTTCCTAAAGTTCTGAATGTCAACCATGTCTTTACAGACGGCAATACTTGTCTTGCAGCAGCTGCCACAGGGAATCAAGTCGTCATTGCCAAGCTGCTTCTCCCTCTCGGCGCTGATGTCAATGTGCCCGTTGGAAAGAAAATGCTCACCCCTCTCCATATCGCTGCGGAAAGGGGCTATGCAGATATGGTGACGCTACTTCTAAGTGCTGGGGCGTCGCCACATGCACAATCTGATTCTATATCAACACCATTCTATCGAGCAGCACGGAGCGGCGATATCGAAGCTATGAAGGTGCTTATGGAGAATGGCAGCGATACCAATGCTAGTACGTGGGACAATTGGACGCCTTTGATGGAAGCTGTGGGGCATGGGCATGAGAAGGCCGTTGACCTTCTCCTAAGCTTCAATGCGAACCCTCGGGTTCGGACCGTTTCCAACTTTACTGCAATCGGTCTGGCGGGACGATTGGGCTTCGAGAGTATTCGAGACAAGATCACAAAGTATTTAAAGCACACTGATGAAAGTGGTCTGGAAAGTCTCGCAACATGATCAACATTTGTGTCTTTTTCAACTCTTACAGCTTGACTTGTAGCTATGACAATAAATCCTTGCCACATGTTCTGCTTGCAGGCTGGAATCCAGCAGCTCCAATTTGCTGCAGCAAGAGCAAGCACATCTACTCACTCGCCACTGGGGGCCACAAGAACAGCGTTCAACGGCTGTGGCACTCCAAAATTCGGAGTGTTCTTCTCATCGAAGGTTACAATCTGAGCCATCGTGAATCTATCACCACCACATGAGCCCTCAGCATTCGACGTCGCATGGAAAGCATTCTGTCACATCATCCACATGTCAGTTCAATTTGCAAGGAGTCAGCAATAACGAGGACCAGATGACTTACCCAGATTTCTGTACCGTCAGGTGATTTGAAGAAAGAATTATGCCCAGTTCCATAATTTCCATTTGCTTGAGAGAACACCGGACCTGTTTTGTTCCACGAGGATGGTAGGAGTGGGTCTCCGCCGTTGTATTTGAGAAGTCCGAGGGCGTAGTTTGGCGTTCCGCAGAATGAACCGGAGTACGAGAGCCAGATCTCGCCGTCGTGGTAAAGAGGCTGTTAATTGTCAAGACTAACTTTGATCATAACTGGACTGGATGAAGTTCCAGAAACTTACATGGGGCCCTTCGTTTACCGGCATTCCGCTGACCTCCCAATCCTGATCAGGAGCCGAAATCACATTCCACCCCTTCACAGTCCATGCCTCAGTATCAAGCTCCGTGATAGCAAGAGACTGTAGACTATCCTGATCTCTGATACTTAGCACATGATAACGTCCCTTTTCTGGAATCTCCAAATACGTCCCATCGATGGAGAAAGCAAAGTCTCGGTTTGGGCCACCCTGGCTACCGATTGGCGGAACCAGCTCAGCTAAATAGCTGTATGAGCAATCATATGGATTAAGTCCCGCACAGCCTCGCAGGACACGAGTATGGCAGGAGTCGCAGCATGCTTCTTGGGAGTTGCACGCCGAGTAGAACATATACCATGTGTCATCGATCTGGTGGATTTCTGGCGCCCACATGTTGGCGTTCTTGAGAGGGTCAGAGTCTGTCCATATTGTTTTGGTTTCTCCATTGAGTAGACCGGAGAGGGTCGTTGAGCGAGTGATGGTTATGGAGTTGTAGGACGTGTAAGTGAGATGGTAGTGACCATCAGCATACACCATAGACGGGTCAGGTCCTGGTGAGCGGATGGGATTCTGGAATGCCAGTGAGGGAGATACGAAAGCTCCTACGAGCGATAATAAAGGAAGTGTGAAATGCATTGCGGATCTTGAAGATCAAAGTCGGTTACGAGACTGTGAAAATGGGTGTTGTTTGGAAGGTATCTCTGATCTTTATATCTATCTGGGTGAGTACGTTCATTCCGATATCCATGCATGATACCAGCATGATGGCATGATAATTCATGACAATTTTATGCTAAGACCATGCCCAGAGAACCGAAAAAGTCATTCATATCCCCTCCAATGACTAGGTCTCCAATTCTCGCAAGTTCTCGGATCGCCGTTTCCTCCGATCGTTCGTTCTGAGATAGCTTTTCCAAGACTTTATGGCCTCGGATCAACGATAGCAACAACATAAAGCCACCTCTAAGCATCAAGTACCGATCTTCTATTTCCCCGGACCCCGCATGTAAAGCTCAAAGTCCCATCTGTCGCCGGTAGAGTCTCGGCAGTAGCCGTATGCGCTCCAATCGGTGCTTCTCGCTTAACAGTTCAGGGGAGCAGATCTGCCAGTCAGATTACCGCACCAATCATGAATGATTCTGTTGGGAGAAACTCAATAATGTTTTTACCATATGGGTGCGGGGAAGTTCTCGTACGACAGCTGCTGGATTGCCGAATATCTGGCTTCCTCTTTCGCGGCTTGGCCCGTTGTCGGATGACTCGTCAATGGATGTGAAAAAATTGAAGTTGAAGTGTAGTATTACTGACATGGCACGTCCAGTGAAGTATAAGACAAGCACGATCCTCCCAAGAAGAATAGTCAGGCTACACTGGTATTTGCAGGTGTTGTGACGACGGCAAATATGTTCGGACGAAAACTTTGGGTACCGCTGCTCGCAATCGTGACATTTACATCAACTGTCACATCTACACCAACAGCAGATTCTAGCATTGAGGAACGAGCTGTCACATACACACCCGTTTCCTTCAAGACGATCTATGTCCCACCAAGAAATTACAACACACCCAAGACTCTCTACGGACGTACAGTCCAGCTCCCAGATGGAACGCTCCTGGCAACATGGTATGACAATCTCTCCTCCCAAAACCAACCCAGCACTAAACACCTCTCCCAGGGAGAACTACTCCCCCGAACCACCCCTCGTCTACTTCCCTATCCACCGCAGCCTCGACGCCGGCATTACCTGGAACCCCCTCTCCAACATAACCGACACAGTAAACAACTGGGGTCTCCGCTACCAACCCTTCCTCTACGTCCTCCCAACTGCAATCGGATCCCTCCCGGCGGGAACGCTCCTCGCCTCCGGCGTCTCGATCCCTACCGATCTTAGCCAGACCAAAATCGACATCTACTCCTCCCACGACAGCGGCTTGACCTGGTCCTTCCTCTCGACCGTCATAACCGGCGGCCGCGCCATCCCCAACAACGGCGAAACACCAGTCTGGGAGCCCTTCCTCATGGTCTACGAGAACCAACTTGTCGTCTACTACTCCTCGCAATTAGATCCCGCCCACGGGCAGAAACTCTGCCACCAGGTGTCATCCGATGGGCTGAATTGGGGTCCGGTGGTGAACGATGTCGCGTATGCGGAGTATAGTAAACGACCGGGCATGACGACCGTTGCGGCGCTGCCGAATGGGAAATTCATCCTTGCGTATGAGTATGGTGGGGGTGCTTCGCCTACTGGTGCTGGGTTCCCGATTTATTATCGTATTGCGAGTAATCCGTTGCTTTTTGATGAGGCGGATGAGTTTCTGCTTGGTGCGGGTGGGGTGTATCCGTCTTCGAGTCCGTATGTGGTTTGGACGCCTGCTGGGGGCGTGAATGGTACGCTTGTGTTAAGTGCGAATAGTCATAGTGATATTTTTGTCAATACGAAGTTGGGGGATGTGGGTGGGTGGAGGAGAGTAGCGACGCCGCAGAGTGGAGCTTATAGTAGGGAGGTGAGAGTGCTTGATGATCCGGAGTGGCTACATATTATGAGTGCGGGATACCTTGGTGGTGATAATTGGGTCACAAATAGTGTGTTCAAGGTGCCGGGTGTGTAGGTGTGTAAGTGGAAATTTTGGTCTCTTTGTTTGGTGAGGATCGGGGAAGCGAGCCCCTTTCTTTAGCGAGAGCTGTCTGCGAGCAGGAGGATGATGCAATTCGAACTTGTAATTCCATTACCTAACGCCTATAAATGCATAACCTAAGTCTCTTCCTGCTTTAGGAGTCGTCTAGCTTCCTTTTCCTTGTATTTTAGATCCCATTATGAATTACTCCTCCCTCCATTTCCTGATCTGTGCCCCCTCTCACCATCTCACTTACTTCAGTCTTCAGTCTTCAGTCTTCTTCCCGTCTCATCAATCAACCATTACTCCCTCTTTAGTCCAGGAGTAGCGGGTTCCCACACCCGATGTCGTACCACACCCGCGGAACCTCCGGAATAATGCTATCCAAGCTATCTGCCACGCTACCACCGAAGAGATCACATCTCGCGTCACCAAGTCCTTCCTCATAGTAGAACGAGTAGGAGAAGCATCCCTCGCTATCGGCCTATCATTGAATGTCAGCAAAGAAAACTTCCATGTCAAGAGAATAGGCAAAGCCCAGTACTTACCGCACAGAACTCATAACACCCCTCAAGCGTAACATCCACGCCCGCTCTCTCCTCCCAATACTCCGCCATCTTGTAGAGCCCAATTGGCAACCCGTGAACACCACAATGGAATGCAGTTGGGTCAGGGATACCTGTGGCTTCGCCTCCTGCCACTGTGGTGGTCTGCGAGGCTGTCGTGCTGGGGTGCAAGACTGCTGTTGTTGGAGCGACGAATATTGGGTCTGCGGAAACGAATATGGATGTTGGGAGGGCACTCTCGGTGAACGTTGAGGTCTCGATCGCAGCCTCGGATGATGTTGCGGGTGCCGAGGAGGAGATCTCGTCGGTCGTGGTTGATAGTACTGTTGTTGGTACGAATGAATTCGCGGTGAAAGTCGTGAAGTTCATGGGTTGACTGGAGTTGAATGTTGATGTGATGTTGGGGTACGGCACGGAGGACTGAGATGTCGATGGAATGCTCGTGAGCCAGGTGTAGTTCGAGGCGCTGGTTGTGTAAGTAAAAGTTGTGGTTATGCTCTCTGTTATTGTCAGCGTGCTGGTCGATGCGGTGACGGAGCAACCGGGAGTCGAGGTTGAGAGGGCGGTGGAGGAATTGGTGTAGTAGGCCGAAGTTGTGTTGGGGTAGCTATAGGTATGTGTTGTATTTGGGTAGCCGTAAGAAGAGATGGTCGATGAGCTGGCTGGGGTGGAACTTGTTACAGGTGCCTCTGTGGTATTGGGATAGCTGTATGAATAGACAGCTGTGGTGTTGGGATAGCTGTATGACGAGACGATCGATGAACTGGCTGGAAGAGAGCTTGTCTCTGTGGTGTTGGGATAGCTGTATGAGTAGATGGCTGTTGTGTTGGGGTCGCTGTATGAAGAGATGACAGACGAGCTGGCTGGGAGGGTGCTTGGTAGTAGCGCCTCCGTGGTGTTAGGGTAGCTGTATGCATAGCCAGCAGCTGATTTGGACGTAATGACAGACGAACTAGCTGAGGAACTGCTTGTCACAGAGGTCTCCGTCGTATTGGGGTAGCTGTATGCATAGCCAGCAGCTGAGGTGAGTGCTGTGCTGGAAATGATGGTGGAAGTGGAAGGAAGAGGCATGTCGGTGCCGTAGACATATCCCATCTTCGTAGGAGTTGCTTCGTCGATGGTGGTAGATATCGAGATCGAGGAAGTCATAGGGTCTTCAGAGGTGTAGACTTCGGTGACTGCCTCGCCATCTTCGGCATGGAAGCCCTGTCCAATGCCCCCAGTACTAGTTCCGTTTCCATCACCACGGTGTCTCCATCTCCACCAACGACCATGTCTGCCCTATGTTGATTCAGCAAAATTCAACTTGAAAAAGCAGAACAGATGGCACTTACAGGACTCTTCTTCTCCAGATCTTGAACAACTGGTTGGACAGCAACGACAGTAGAGGTAACCGCGGCAGCGGCGATGACGGTGAGGAATTGCATGTTGATCAGTGACAGACGGATGACAAAGTCAAATCGGTGTAATGCGCAAAAAAGGTGGAACCACTGGAATGAGTGTGAATGTCGGATGGACTGCTGCGAGGTGATTGACGAGAGAAGGATTCATGGTCCATCTTATATCGATTTTTGGAGCCCAGGAGTTAAAGTTATTGTGTATCGGTTTGATGTCTCTCCCAAGCGAGGAGGCGAAGAAAGGGGTGGTTAGCCGAGGGAGCCTCAGACAAGTTCCTCCCTCACTCGCTGCCAAGCAAGGCAACTCCAAAGATTTCGCGTTGAAGGAAGTCTCAGATCTTCCAATAGTTCATGAACAATGGATGTGTTGAAAAGGATCACTTGGTTCATTTGCTATGTACAAGTCTTGTGTGCGTGAAGTCAAATAATTTCCTGTAAAGGGACGATACCGCCCCCTTCCCTCCCTTTACCCCTTGAACTCCTAAATGCATCGAACGCCTGCCGAACAAACCTGGCAGGTGGGGTATCGTACTCAACCAATCAATCAATCATTGAGCAAGGAAACGTAATTCAACTGCGTCGAGGTAATTCTGGTTCTGGTATTCCTCCCAGAACAAATGTCTGTCTGCTTCTTGTGAGTGTGTGCAGCACATCGCTGGCACACTTCTCCCAGAGGAAGACGGCAGCGCCAGAAAATCCTCCCTAGGCCTCCACTGTTCTTTCAAAACAGGATTCTTGTTTCTTTAATTGTTTCCAGCTTAGCCCTAGTCCTCCCATATGGTATCCAAATTCAGATCCCCTCGTCTCTCAGCACCACACACACTCCAACGCTTTCGCTTGTCACGTCCGAACGTGGAAACCAATGATCTTCCGCGAGAGCCAGGAGTATCACTTTTCGTCTTCGAGTCCTCTCCATCTGCCGCATCTGCAGCAGCCTTCAATTGTGCTATCCGCTCTGCCTCTAGAGCTGCCTCCTCTGCATCAGGGGAATCGGGTATGGTCTCCAAACTTGAAATACTGGGACTTCGAGAACGGGCAGAAGTGGGTGTAGATGGTACAGAGGATGAGGCAAATGATCCAGGGTAGCTCAATGTGCCAGAGTAGCTGGTTGTGCCTAAGAAGGAGTCGTTGAATCTGTAGGATGGGTAGGATGGGGATGAATTAACAGAAGACGGAGTTGAAGGTGCAGTACTAGCAGCATTCTGCTGAGCGAGGTATCGTAGAGGAGAAGAAGGACGTCGTGTTCGGAAGTTTGCAGAAGATGGCGTGCCCAAAATTGGTGAACTGCTTCTCCGCTCTGTAGCTCTCGGTGTATGATCCTCCGCCATATCCCCTGTTTCACTTATATCTCTCAGGGCTTCTCTGGATCCGCGATTTGGGAGGCCTGGAAATACATCGTCGACTGGTTTTCTGGGGGTTCGGATTCTGCTTGGAGAACCAAGAGGGCTTGCTGGACGGGCGTGGGGCGATGCCAGTAAGTGGCCTGCGGCATTAAAGCCGGGTAGTGATTGTGTTCGTGACATTGGAGGTGCAAGGGCACTTGTTGAAGACTTCGATCTCATGTGGCCGCGAGAAAAGGGTGAAGTATTTCGTGGTCGGTATGGCAGAGAGGGGGAAGAGGAGATCGGCGAGCGTGGTGAGGAAGGGGTTGGTTCTGTAGATCGACGAATCGTGGGGGGCTTCTTGTTCCTATTCTCCCACTCGGACTTGTAGCTTTCATTTGTTTCCAGCGCCCGTAGAGTAGGAACCGGAGACGTCCTGAACTCCTCCATTCTCTCTGTCTCTGGTACTGGCTCCATGATGGTGGTGGTGTTCAGCTGTTCTCTTCAGCTGCAGGATGACGGGACGACAGCCTATTGTTTATTAAAGTTCTGAGATGACGGTGAAGGAAGAATGTAGGGCAATCCCGGATTGCTGAAGCCTCGTCGTGTGTTAAGGGTCCAAAACTATGCAACCCCTGATTGCGTTGTAGTGAATCCAGGATGGTCCCGGCGTCTACGCGTGGGGAGGCTATTCGGCATCCAGCGCGAAGTTTATTAGGTACCTAGGAAATGGTCGATGCTATGACGAGGAATGGCGATAGGTGGCAGAGCGAGAATCCATCTGCTCGGCTCGATGTCAATCTTGAGAGATACAGGTCGTGGTAGAGAGGTCGTAGGAAGTCGGAAGGTGCAGGAACTGGTCAGGAGGAAAGCTGAGGAGGACTGGTTTGGTCTGGCCACAGCAGCTGCAGCCTCGCTTCAATTCAGGCTGTCGGTTTAGGTATCCCGTGCTGCCCAGTGCCCATTGGGTCGCGGCTATTGGATTTTAGCAGTGAGGTTAGTAACTTAGTGACCCTGACCTGACCTGGGGAGCCGCCAATACAGTGCAGCGTTACGGGGATTACAGGCATTGCAGGGCGCCGTTGGGTTGCTTTAGGCGTCTTCGAGCTGTCTCCTGAACCCTGAGCGGGGCCTTTAATTCTGCTTTCAGCATAGCCCAAGCCGGAGCCTAATCCTTGGGCCAGTGACAGCCAGTCAGCAGCAGTGGTGGACTGTGAACCCCTCGTTTCCCACCTCCGGAGTCTCAGTCACAACACCTGTGCGCTCAGCCAATGGAATAATTGAAAATACCTCGTACAGCTCTCGTGCAATTGGCCATGTTTGTGATTTGTGTCAATGGTCACCATCGATCACGTCCATCTCTGGCTCCCTCTCCTTTCCGTTTCATGCACCTTGTTCAGGGCTTTGTTTGTCTCAATCTCTGTGCTGGCAAATGGCTGGTGTAACGTTTATGCGTCTCCAGAATATGCTCAGTATCACTTCATGCTATGTTTCAATCCTTATGCACGGCGGATCCCTTTCGAAATTGCTCCGTTTGAGGCGGTAAGAGTGGCAATGTCGGTAGCATGTCAAGCGATAGTTCTCGGGACCGATAATGAATCATTCAAATCTCAAGACTATCCGAGGGGGCCATCTGACTATCACTTGGGGAGATGAGAAAAGAGTGAAGGGACAAAAGGACGCAAATGGAAGCATCTGGGTCATGTGATATCAACTCACGTGCAACATTTCAACTCCTGCTCTGTTCAGCTAGTCCACTTAGATTCAGGACCTGAGCATATCATGGATTGTTCGACAGATTGATTTCTATATCTTGCAAAATTGCCACGCAGCCACTGGACATCAAGCCTTTGCTGACGAGGTAGCCAACCCTTGAAGTCAACAAAGGGGAAGCGAGCACAACCAAATCACGCCAGGTACCGTACCACCACCCAATTTCCCCGAAAGCAACGCAAACAAACGTGACGGTATCGCCAACACAAGCATTCTGTTGCACATCGCAATATGCAGCTCGCCGGCGATGATGCAGCCTGCCGCAGATCGTTGCGAATGTCTCAGTGCGATGCAAACACAGACTCCTTCCCAGTGGCTCGCGTAAGTAGAGTTTGAGCCCCTGGAGAGAGATCGCATGTCCCGAAAACAAGGGACGAATTGTGATGTGCAACAAAGTATTCTTAGAGGATGAGTGTTATTGACTTTGTAGTAGGTAGTTCAGAGAGAATCATCAAAATCGATCAATGTCAAGATGCTCAGCCAAGAAGCGGAATACACACCACGTAAAGGCTCGGAGGCTTCTCAGTGAAGATGACGAACCGAATTTGGACATATGAAAGAGGTCGCTATATTCCACCTGAAGTTGTAAATATCTGAGAAATTATATCCACACAATACTTCTCATCTTCATCCAACAAATTATAGCATGTTTTCAAATCATCATGGCTCCCCATCTCGGGCTTCGGTCCTCGGGTATTACTGACAGCCCAGGGTCCCCATGAGCAGCGTCTCGACGCCACTTTGAACACGGGAAACTGTCTCGTGCTTTTCATAACCTTACAATAAACAGTGGGGTGATGAGAAAGGTACCCTATCACCCGATTATAAAAATACTGTAGACGTGGACGGATGCCAAGACATGACGGATGACATTTGTAGAATCTCGCAAGAGATCCCGCACTCGAGCAAGAATGATGATTTGGACAGCACATGGGAAGATACATGTTTCTACCTCCTCCTCCTGATCTTCAATGACGAGTTTAAAGTCTCGAAGCAGTGGTCGAAGCGCTCCAATCGACTTTGCAGCCAAACTTGCTACCAATCAACACAGTCCCAACGCTCTGGAACCAACAACAACGATCCAAACCACCACCCAAGCGGAGGGTGGGAAGCGGGAAATTATTCGACCCCAAGTACCATAGTCTGTGGCACAAACGCAAACTTCTGGAGAAGGGCCGTCTTAGAGACCGAACTTATAGAGGTGGGATAAAAGGATTGGGGACTCCATGAGTCGTCTATCAGAACTCGTATTTCTCGTACACCAGTTCACCAGTACTGATTTTGCGGTCTGTAGAGACCGCGAGAGCCTTATTTACTGCAGCAAGTGGATTCAGCTATTATGTAAATGCTTCGTCTGTATATGAGAAGAAATACATAGCATTACTTAAGTTCCTGAAAGATTATATTGTCTTAAAACGTGCTGTTTTCGAGCAAGGACATAGTCTTGGCCATTCTCACAAGGGCTGCATGATACAGCTAGTTTCCAGAACACAATCGTTAACCTAGATTTACACATAATACTAATGACTCGTGAAAGACTGTCATCGACGTCTTGACTGAGGTAGAATTCTCCGCGTCAAAAGGTGGACGGCGCATGGCGGCGGGGAAGTCGAGGCTGGGGTGAACCAGCGGGCCGAATATTCTGCAGCCTCCTCGTCGTCTCCGCTCTGCAGTCAATCTCCGGGGAGAGGAGTACTCCACAAGCGGATTTACCCCGGAGAAAAAACGGTTCACTGCTCTGAGTTTAATGCAAGGTACTAGAGTGGTAAGTGAGAGCGTGAGAGGTAGTTAGACCATATAGTAGAATCTGTGACTGCCATCCAGTTTTTTGGGAAATACGAGTCATACATACACCATGGTACATGATATGACTTCAGCATACAATGATAGTAACCCCAGAGAATGTTCTCCGGTGATCTGCTCAGCCTGTAGAAATACTCACCCAACTGCTTCAATCGAGACCAGATGAACCGCTTCTGGTAAACGCAGCGAAGCCACATTGTCACAACACCTCCACATTACATTCTAGCACTCCTATCCTTCCCCATGGGAAAACCGCGGGGTCTTTCAAAAGGTCCGATAAGCATCAATTATTCCGCTTAGGGACCCCGATTCCATTGTTGACATGCCTCCGTACCTGTCGTATCGCGAACCGTATCTCGGCTTCCCCCACATTTCGTGCATGTCAATACGGCTCTCTAACCGAACCAATCACAACCAACAAATTCAACACCCTTCCCCGCTACCGTGGCCCTGGGACTTCCCCATCGCGGAGCTTAGTGTGGAGTATCGTTCATCTGGACGGCCCTTCTCTATGCTAGTTTCTCGTCCGAACTTCATCTCGGCCTGGGCTTCGGTCTGCCTAAGGCGAGAATGGCGAGATGAAGAATATATAAAGTGCTGAGATGCTCGTTCTGGACGAGGCAACCAGCAAGCAGCTTCGAGCTCTCTTTCGACAACCGGTCTCCGATACCAAACGCCAAATCTTAATTCGTAATGTATATCAAGTCGGGTTCTCTTCAGGCGTTACTCCTTGGAGGAGTCGCCTCTGCTAGCCGAGTCCCTGATCGAAGCGAAAGAACTGTTGATTCTTCTGGTAAGTGTTCATTGAACGGGTTTTTGGGTCCATTCTGACGCCTCTTCACTATAGCTCGTGCGTGGGCGGCTGCTACGGAGAAGGCCAATCGGTTCATTGCTCAGTTGAACTTGACTGAGAAAGCTGCGATGGTCACGGGGAGTTCGTCTGCAGGAAGATGCATCGGCAACAGTGAGTAAACTCTAGACCGATATTTCCTTTCGGGTGCGCGAGCTTCTTTCCTCGAATGATGGGACACGAACGTATACCAAATTCCAACCTCTACATACTTGTAAGACAAGACTAAATTCGTATTCCTCGATAGTTGCTGCGATCCCTCGCCTTGGGTTCACGGGTCTCTGCACGCAGGATGGCCCTACAGCGCTCAACAGAGCGGACCTTGTCAGCGTCTTCCCGGCCGGTCTGACAGCCGCCGCAAGTTGGGATGAGGATTTGATTTATGCTCGCGCAAATGCATTGGCATCGGAGTTCCGTGAGAAGGGAGTTCAGATCCTGTTAGGGTAAGTGCTGTGCCTCTGCTCTTGCTTTCAAGTCCTAACAAGAACACAGCCCATCTGCGGGTCCCATGGGTCGACATACCATGGGTGGTCGAAACTGGGAGGGCTTCTCCCCAGACCCATATCTTACAGGGCGTTCGATGGATGCCACCGTCCGTGGTATCCAAGACACTGGTGTTCAAGCCGTCTCCAAGCACTTCATCGGCAACGAGCAAGAGACGCAGAGGACGAGAACCGTCTCCGAGGATGGTAGCGTTATTGAGGGCATTTCAGCCAATATCGATGACCGCACTCTTCATGAGTTATATCTCTGGCCCTTCGCTGATGCGGTCAAAGCCGGCACTGCTTCTCTCATGTGCAGTTACAACCGCGTCAATCAGACATACTCGTGTGAGAATGACCATCTTCTCAACACTGTCTTGAAAGGCCAACTTGGTTTCAAAGGCTATGTCATGTCGGATTTTTTCGCCGTCCATTCTGGAGTTAAGGCCGCCACAGGTGGTTTGGACATGAACATGCCAGGTGGCATTGATCTCGCTAGCATCTATGCGGGATCGACCTCGTTCTTTGGTGGCAACCTGACCAGTGCGGTCAACAACGGATCTTTACCAATCGCTCGTCTGGATGACATGATTCGCCGGGTCATGACACCATACTATGCCTTGAAGCAGGATCAGGGCTTCCCAACTCAGGATCCATCGAGTGGTCCTGTGTTGGCCAGGTATTTTGCACAACAGATTCCCATCTCTGCAGAAATTCCAGCTAGAGATGTCCGACACAATCACGCCGATGTCATTAGAAAGCTTGGCGCCGCCGGGACCGTTCTGTTGAAAAACACCAACTCGACCTTACCACTGGTAATTCCCAAGACCATCGGCGTATTTGGAAATGATGCTGCTGATCTTTCCGCTGGTCTAGACAACGCTTTGAAGGACGATCGAACTGGCACACCACTCGGTACGCTTGACATTGGTGGTGGATCAGGATCTGGAAAGCACACCACCATTATTTCGCCTTTGGATGCGATCAAGGCTCGTGCTCAGAAGATTGGAGCGAGAGTCTCATATATCCTCGACAACACCGTTCTCGCAGCAAATGATCTCCACAGTATCTACCCTACTCCAGAGGTATGCATCGTATTCTTGAAGACATACGCGTCTGAGGGATACGACAGAACAACATTGGAGGCTGATTGGAACTCAACTTTGGTCGTGAACAATGTTGCTGCACGATGCCCAAACACTGTCGTAGTCACTCACTCCGCAGGCATCAACATCATGCCATGGGCTTCCAATCCCAATGTCACAGCCATCATAGCTGCCCATCTTCCTGGAGAACAGACCGGCAACTCCATCGTCGATATTCTCTGGGGTGACGTCAACCCATCTGGAAAGCTCCCGTACACCATTCCAGTCAACGAAACTGATTGCAATATCCCCATCGTGAACCGTACAAGCATTTCTTCTCCCACGGAGTGGCAAGCCAACTTCACGGAGGGACAGCTCATCGACTACCGAGCATTCGATGCCAAGAACGTCACCCCACTTTACGAATTCGGATTTGGTCTGAGCTACACAACTTTCGATCTTGGTAGTTCTATCTCAACCAAGGCTCTCGTCAAGAATCCCTCTGCTGCTCCCAATCCGAAGACTGCAGTTGTCATTGGTGGACATCCAGATCTGTGGCTTGATTTGGTCAAGGCCACCATCCAAGTTTCCAACTCTGGAAAGGTCGCCGGTGCAACAGTCGTCCAGCTTTACATGTCCCTACCAGCAGACGCGCCAGCCGGCTCTCCAGTCCGCACTCTACGAGGTTTCAAAAAGATTTATCTCAAGCCAGGGCACAAGAGTAATGTTGACTTCTACTTGAAGAGAAGAGACCTCAGCTATTGGGATGTCGCTTCACAGCAGTGGGTGTTGCCGACGGGAGAGATCTCGCTTCAGGTCGGATTCAGTTCTCGAGATCTGAGAACCAGGACCACTGTTCGCGTCTTTTGAGTGCTCTATGACCGGATGAAGTTGGGAAGACGAAATTAAAAGGCGGCATAATATTGAAAACGTTGAGATGTGTGTCTATGGTTGCGCCAAAACGTAATTATGCCTATAGATGTTAATGTACATTGTACTTCAGAGAAACGCTGGCCCAACTCACATGTTTTCTTACTGTTGTGTATGCTGTCTACCAGAATACCTTGAAGAAGGGGAGAGACTCATATCCATGCCTAATCCGCTTCCTCGTGCCACGGTCTCCCTAAGACCTAGCTCCTAGAGGTTGGCTTCGGAAATTGTATAGGAAGGTAGAACAGATGAGCAGACATAGTCTCAAAAAGTTAGCATGTACCAATTACGTACGAGTCCACTGTCGGAACAACCGTGGGCTTGAGCAAATCATGCCATCGACATACTTGTTGGGTTGCGGCAGATCTCGAGTGACTCGACATATCAACTATCTCGATACGCAGATTGACATAGGACAAACGGATAGAAGGTTCCGTAGCGTGCCCCCCATCACCTGATACGACAGTTCACGGCGAGTCTGACCAAGATGCTTTCCGTCCCGGATTGTGCCTGGGCTGACGCTCAACTGTTTGTAATATCCTCCGAGAGCGGTATGCGTAAACATAAAAGGGCCACGGGCGTTTGCTTGGCTTCTGACTGCTGACACTCATTGGGAAGCAGAGGTAGAGGATGAGCCAATTGCTGTATTCTCGTCGCGGTGGCCATACTTGAGGACTAATGTCTCATTGCGTAAGTGAGCTCGATAGTCGGAGCTCCACTTGAGATCAAGCCATTGAAAATTCAGGGAGAACACTTGGTAAAAGAGGCCAGCGATTCCAAGCGAATGCAGATAATCTCCTAGAGATAGATATTCAGGGGAAGACAGTCTAATTAAAAGACGAATCTCATCTACGGGCCGGTATCTGAGATTATGATGAGCAGCGTTTCTGGACGTGCCCATTCCCAAGTTCGTGATTTGGAGCGCTCCGTACTAACAACAGCATCCTTCCCAAATTGTGAGCGAATTTGCTGATAAGTAAGTCAAAGCAGACCTCTTGAACATATTTAAGGTGCGGATTCAAAGAAGTTAACATTTCTGGGGACGAGTCCGGATTAGAACGAGGCTTAAAATAGCACGTTTAGATGCCGTCCGGGTTGGAGAGTCAGCAAGCACACCTTTCCTATTCGAGCATAGACCAGGGTTTGTGAGGCTGGCAAGTGGCTTTTGGATGTTTCCGCTCCTTTTTTGTGCCATCACCACAACTCACAATTCGATCTTCCCAACGGCGCAGTCCCTTGACCCCCCTTGCACAGGGGACGACTGCTTGACCACCACATTCCTTTGAGGAGATCCTGCGCGACTCGAATCTGCCACGAAAGCGAACTTGCACATGCGATTTATAGGGGAGCAAACCATCAATTGAGGACACCAGCAGCACAGTGCAGCCATGGGGCCAACGCGGTCGTTACGGAGGAGTCCGGTCACCGTGGTTATTGGTGTGGTGCTGTTAATATTCATCTTCTTCTTTCTGCTGTCGCCTTCGAGTTCAGATTCTGCTTCAGCACAAGTCCGAAAAGCCAGCGCGGCATCAAACCCTCTGTCACCCCCTACATCACCCTTTCGAAAGCAGAATGAGAAGGCAAATGGCAAGCGGATACCGCCTCCAGTGGTGCATTACCATATGAACAACGTCACCAGTTCCAGCGATCCCGTAGCAAACAAGGAGACGATTCTGATCCTCACTCCCCTGGCGAAGTTCTACCAAGAGTACTGGGACAACCTTCTGCGACTTGATTACCCTCACGAGCTGATTACATTGGCCTTCATTATCCCCAAGAATCGAGACGGAAATGCCGCGACTGCAGCATTGCAAGAACAGATCGCCAAAACGCAAAAGTCAAGTCCAATCACCCAGCGCTTCGCCAGCATCATCATCGAGAGACAAGACTTCGATCCCCCGCTTCAATCGCAATCCGAAACCGAGAGACATAAGATGGAGAATCAAAAGGCTAGACGAGCAGCCATGTCTCGAGCAAGGAATTCATTGCTCTTCACTACACTTGGTCCGTCAACCTCATGGGTTCTATGGCTCGATGCCGACATTATCGAGACACCGCCCACCCTGATTCAGGATCTTGCCGCGCACGACAAGCCGATTATTGTGCCCAATTGCTTCCAAAAGTTCATTGATCCCAAGAGCAAAAAAGCTGCTGAGCGCCCCTACGATTTCAACAGCTGGCAGGATAGCGAGACGGCACGAAAGCTGGGCGAAAAGATGGGGAACGATGATATTCTGCTGGAGGGATATGCATCAATGGCTACATACAGGACTTTGATGGCATACTTGGCTACGGACGGAGGCGATCCCAAGCAGGAAATTGCTCTAGACGGTGTTGGAGGTACAGCTTTGTTGGTCAAGGCGGAGGTTCATCGGGACGGGGCTATGTTCCCTCCTTTCCCATTCTACCACCTGATTGAGACGGAGGGATTCGCGAAGATGGCGAAGAGATTAGGATGGAGTGCTACTGGGTTACCGAATTACAAGGTATATTTGGCTCAGCAGAGTACTTCTGTTTTGGCTCAGCACTAATGAAATCTCGCAGGTGTACCACTACAACGAGTGAGACGTCGGGCACAGTCCACTCATACCTTCACGATAGATTCTGAGCTCGCACATCAAAGATACGATATGCAGCCAACGAGAACCGAGGGTAGAAGATGCATGATCGCCTGAACCTCAAGCCCCTCTGTATAAGCAGAGCGAGCAAGGGAGGCTGAGGTGGGCAAATGAGATGAGAACGAGCGATCTTGTTTGTGTAAATGGCGTTATTGTGGCATAGCATCTTGTACCTTTTTTTTTTGGATCAGCCTGCGATTTGGGCTGAACTGGGACTGGGCCGTCAAAATAGTCAAGACAGGCTTGTATGTATACCATAGAGACAAGCTTTTGTCAATTCTTCAGGATTGTTCTTTATATAATGGCGTAACTATGCTGCGCACTCTTTGTTCAAGTGCTATCCTACTATGTGCTGTCCTGTATCTGCTTGACTTGCTACCCACATTTGGACCCTCCTTCCTCTTGCAATGACTTGTAGACTTAGTTGGCATGATTTCAACGCTGCGCTCCGAGACAAATATTTGTTCGCGTTCAGCTTTTCTTGCATCCAATTGCTGAGTCATGTAGTCTTTTCTAGTCCTTCTGATATAACGACAATCTAGTCTTCCTCAGCAGAGATATCTCGCTCGCTAATCCACACGATTTAATACAGCGTACTGCCATCCATGCTTTTCACTAAAATTCGCCAAACTCCATCCCATGTTCGTCAGTACTTTCGCACTTCACATCGCCAGAATATCTTTCCAGCTTTCATATCCCTAGCCAATTCAATACTTCCATCCTTCAATTTCCTTCATATTAACTTCCCCTCCCAACCTCTCCCATCAAGACCAAACCCCTCCACCTCCCTTCTAGTCCGAATTCGTCTCACCTCCTCTCCCTCTCACCACCCTCCTCCTCAAGTCCCCCCTCCCACCTCTCCTCCCCACACCAAAAGCCCACCAGCCCCCTCGCGCCCACCACATCCCCCTCCCTCAATAATCCCGCAACCTCCACCCCCAATGGACTATCCGTCCCCGGCTCCCCCAACAGTCTCCCCACACTCTCCAACGCACCCACTACCCCCAAAACCGGCGTCCAATTCTCCTTCAGCACATCCAAACACACCTCCCCGGTCTCCCACTTCACATTCGGATGGCAAATCTTCGTGACGAAGGTAATGGTAGGCGGAGCGTTCGGGTAGTTGGGCGGGATGGAGATGTGCAGGAGCCAGCGGCCGGAGTGGTAGCCTGTTGAGGGGGGGAGGGGCGAGCCGGAGAGGATGGCGCGGAGAGAGAGGAGGGAGGAGGGGGAGGGAGAGAGGGCTGATATGAAGGGGTGGGAGGAGGGTGGGGAGGAGGCGAAGGCGGAGAGTTCTGTGAGGAGGCGTTTGGTGGGTGTGCGGGAGGAGGAGGATGTGGATGTTTTGCTTGTGCTGGACATGGTGGGTTGTTGTCGTGGGTATTTTAGGTCTGTTTAGAGAGGGAGTCGAGTTGGGTTGTGTCTTCAGCTCGTGCACTTTGATAGCGAGCGCAGGTTATTGAAAATAGATAAGACTTTCGCTCAATTCGTTGTCTGCGTCCGTCTTCCGGCGTCAAGTTGAGTCGTGTCGTGTTGAGAGAGAAGTTGAAGACGGGAGGAACGTGGAGCTTGGAGCGCGAGAGTAGGCCGAGGCTGAAGGTTGGGAGCGGCAGTCGGAGAATCAATGTTCCAGATATCACGTTCTCTCCAACTACTCCGATATTCGCTTGCTACAGACAGCAGCATGGAAAACAATCAGTCTCACTCTTAAAATTCTGGCAAGCAGACTTTCAGACATGTTCTAATTTATATTCATTATGATTCGCATCAGCACCTCAGTGCGAGCTTTGTTCTTGATCTGCTTCATCTTCGTCTCATCTCCTTTGCGCTCTGCTCTTGCTCCATTCTGAAATGCCACCATTATCCATCCAACACCCTTCGTCCAGCAGGCAAGCTTTCCACTCGCCCCAAAGACAAGCCGGCCAGACAAGGCATCGAGAATGAAAGAATTTCGCAATCAACCAGCAAGCCAGATAGACCTTTGAAGTCCATGTGTGCCTTCAATCCGTCCATCCATCATCAAATTCCATCCCGTATTCCCCTTATCAATCATCTGATTTCTTGCTTTGTTCCTTCACTTCATCCCATAGAATCCTTAATTGAAAAATTGCTCTTCATCCCCCTCTCTAATCATCATATCCCCATGAAGGGTCAGAGCAGTATATGCCAGCCATGTCAAGTAAACAACAAAGAGCGCCAGTATCGAGAAGAAATGAACCACTATTCATCGTCTCCATGCCACGCAGCAGAAATGTAAAAAATCCATCCATCCTATCATTAAGAAGCAGCGCAATTAATTCTCTCGAGATCGACCATCCATTCCCATTGTCAAATCAAGCTTCATTTCTTTCCAAATTCCAGGAGGCTCAAAAGTACGCAGAGTGAATCGAACTGTATGCCAGAGAGCTCGAGAGATGAGGTTTCGTTGCAATTTATGCATATGCTAGAAATTTCGCCCGCTGAAATTGCTGTAGCAGAGTAGACAAAAAGAAAAAAAACGGGCCAACTTGTTATTTGGTTCAAGCGGTCCTGAAAAAGAAATATGCACATGAAACTCCGTTTGTTCATCATCCATACATCAACAGGGCGTAGAGCATTTGCTCGTCGTTGAGATTCGGTCGGGAGGTAATAGCGAAGTGGTGAGATATGATGTGACCTTGTTGTCACTCATTGTGTCGAAGAAGACGAGTCCTTTGGCTTCCAGAATTGCATGAGACGGCTGATTCGTTTTCCCTTACTACTCTTCTCCTTTCTCTCGACATCACTCACGCTGGGAGCACGAGATTCGATGGACAACTTGCTCTTCTCGCCATGGGAACTGCTGATGAGCCGTGAAAGACTGGCCATGCTTGAACGTTTGCGAGTAACGGCTGCCGAGGAAAGTGAAGCAGATCTCTGACCATCACGGAATTGAGGACGATTGCCGGTGTTGTCTCTCGTCATCGTAGAATTGCTGCTGGTCAAGGAAGGTACTTCATCGACAGACATTCTCAATTCAGGGCCTGGCTCTCCCATCAACAATGATTGGAATGCATTTTCATCTGTAACAGACGATGGAGCAGTTGAGATACGTTGCGTGTCGTACGAGAAAGGCGACCGTGGTGATGGGAAGGACGATTGCGAAGCAGAACGCGGGCTTGTAGGTGTGAGGAACGGAGGCTGTAGAGAAAAGGGCTGAATATCAACAGGAGCAAGATTCTTGGCAGGGTTCGGTCGGAATGGCGGGGTCGCAGTCGAATCCGAAGACTGAGCTCTCGAATCAGGTCGTGGTGGGAAAGAGTCATCAGCAATTTCCACGGGGCTAGACTCCTCCTCTTCAATGGGCTCGTCAATAAGGGACGTCGTTGAATGTGCTGACTTGGTCGAACTCATGTGGCGGCGATCCCCTTCACTCAACCCAGATCCCTTTCGCTTGATTCCTCGCTGGAAAGCAGCGTCGTCAAAGTCCATAGGGTTATCTGAGTCCATACCATCAGAGTCCACGACCTTGATGTCGATTCCCAGGCCATTTTCGTCGTCATCTTCTGCATCGCCAGCTTTGCTACTGGTCTCCTTGTCGGAAGCCTTTGCATCCTCCCATTCTTCGTCTTCGTCCTCCTCGAAAACGTCCTCCATGCCCATCGTCGAGTTACTACCCAGGCGATGGAGACCAAAACGAGGGTTCTCAAACTCTGGCGCACTCTCGGCTCGTCTGTGATAGTGCATGCCTGGGCCCGTGAATCCACCAAGACCTGCAGCACTGTGCATAGCCCGCTTCCGCTTACCACTCTGCTGTGACATATCCCAGTCGTCTCCGAAACTGGATGGAGTGTTAAATGGTCCTAGTGCTGCATCGAGGTCGATTATGGGGCTCATAGACTCTTCCTGCGGGGGTAGCTTTCGTGGTTTCCAGTTCGTGAAGTCCGTCTGAACTTCGGGCCTCACAATTGCTGGTTGTTCAGGTTCAGCAAAATTGAAGTCATTCGTATGGTCTGCAGGGGTGTAGGCTCGGAGTGGAGGCGTTGGCGATCTGCGTGATAGTTTTGGCTTGCGTTGGCGTGACTTGCGTGATAAGATGGATCCTGCCCACGACTTGACCTTCTTCTTGTTCTTGCTTGGCTTCCTAGATATCGAAGATCTTCTCGAAGTGGGCTCTGTCGACTGAATGGGTACATCCGGAGTTACGAGATCAAGAGAAGACGGAGCGGTTTCAACCCTTTTGGACTCCTTTGCGGAAGAAGCGGCACTGGTAGGGCGGGATTTAGGAGAAGATTCGCCAGAGTGACTTTCATGACCAAAGAATGACCATTTCTTTGCTGACCTCGGAGTTGATGGTGTTGACCCAGCTACAACATCATTAAGAAGTGGTAACGAACCACGTCTCTTTGGTGTATTTTCAGGTCCACCCAATTGATCTCTATCCAGGATGGGCTCAGCGGTGTGGGGTCTAGTATCCATCGTTCTGTACGTCGACGGTATGCTGCGCTTTTCCTTTGATGACGGGGAAGAGGTACCGGCTGAGACGATTGACGACATAGAATTCGAAACTGAATGTCCTGGGCGTACTGTGCTTGCAGAATCACTGGATACCATGGACAATGGTCTTGGAATGATCGAAACTTCATCTGAGAATCCGACTCGAGTGTTCTTGAAAGCCTTAGGACTTGGTTCCGGATCTGCTAGGTCCGACATAGACTTGGCTGGCTGCAATGCTGCGTCTAGAGAACCAGGGACAACGGGATGCTGTTCATTCATTGCTGAGGGTGACGTTGGTGCACTCCCGCCACGATTAATATTGGGATTAGGTTTTAATATAAAAGTCAAATCGCTCACGCTGATGGCAGCGGATCTCCTATGAGCATGTCCTCGACGGCCGCCAGGGGGTCCAAAGGCAGAAGTTGGGGGTGGAAGGGCTCCCTCGGACTTTGTAGGGCTCGTCGACATCAATCCGGCTCCAGCTCCCGTCTTTCCATCACCACCAATGAATTCTGATACGTTTCTCTGGTGCATACTGCTTGGTCTGGCTGGTATGGTCTTTGGTGACACCAATGAAGGGGATATCGATGATGATGAAGAGCCAAAGGAGAACTCAGGGAGCCTTTCACCATCACCAGTGCGCTCTTTAGAGTGGCTCCGAATCTCGATAGCACTCAGAGGTCGTCGACCAGAGGCTCTCGAGTACGAGGAGGGAGCAGATCTTGTGGAGGTCGAGGTTGGAGATGGTGCTCTTGCAGGAAAAACGAAGCTGGGGAGTGGGAGAGGTCCGGGACTGTTGAGTCGAGGTGACTGAGGAGGTTGTGAAACATTATCGATTGTGGTGGTACGGAAAGGACCATTCTCCAGGTCCAGTCCATTGAACGACATTCTGCCAGGTGAAGTTGCAGCCGCCATTCTGTCTTTGCCGCACGGCGGCCAGTGTCAACGCCCAACTAGATTGAGAGCATAAAGACTCGAGCGAATTATCAAACGATCCCCCCAATGCGTTCTAATTTAGGTGTACCGGCGTGGTTTTGGTCGCAGAATCGAGTCGAGAAGGTAAATACGCAGCAGTTGACAACCAAATCAAACCTGAACTCCAACAGTCAGCACGGGCAGATCTAAGCACTTATTTCTTGTACAAGAAGAAGAGATTGTTTGTCTTGTTGTTGCTGTTGCTGCTGACGTACTGGATAAAGTTTCTTTCGATGTCTCAGGAAGTCGTCGATCGAATCGTATTGGCCAAGTGAGTTGACGGGGCGGTGCTGGTGATTTTGGGGTTTTGAGGTCAAAGGAGTGTGGTTTTGTATTAAGGAGCGGACAGTCCAGAAGACCAGAGCAATTCTCTTCACGGAACGGAGAGACGCACTGTCCCAAAGGGCCAAATAGTCGGAAGACGTGAGTTCGGTACTGAGGAGGAGGTGAGGGTGAAGGCGAAGGCGAGGGCGGGAGAGGTGGTTGAGAGGAGTTGAGTTGTTGTGTTTGGGAGTGGATTCGGAGGAGGGATGGAGCCTTTCGCTTTCGCCTGGTGCAGGTGGTCCTGGTGGTCCCGTCTCTCTCTCTCACTCTCTCTCGCTCGCTCGCTCGACCGGCCAAACAAGATTTACGAGTTGAGGTTTGGGCGCTAGCACGTTTCCGGGCGAGAGTGGAGCTCAAAATGAGACTAAAACAAATCTCCAAGCCGACCAGGCCAGGGCAGAGAAATCACTTGCAGCCTTTGCAGGGCCTTTGCAGCGCAACCAGATCTGCACAACGGCACAACTTTTCACATCCCCTCACATCTTTCCGCATCTCACTCATGTTTCTTCATAACTGTCTACGAATTGCTGCTAAGATTAGATCTGGTCTGAGATATCCTAGATCCCTAGGCTCCTAGCCTGCTAAATAAGACATGTTGAAACTATGTGGGCTGTCTGGCTGGCTGGCTGGCTGCTCGTATCTCGTCATCTTCGACTCTGTTTTCTTGCTGGCAGGCAGCGACGGCACCTGGCAATTGGCAATTGCCAATTGGAAGTCCAGGGAGCTATGGTGAGGGGTGAGGCATAAAAGTCCGCCTTTGCTGCAGCTGCAATGAGTCGAGATCCGGTGCGTACCGTATGGGCAACTGCAAAAAGTCTTGGCCGCAGTGCAGAAAAGATTCAGGAGCGCCAGAAATCTCCCCCCGATCTGACTGGCCTCTGGGTTCAGGCACCCGGAATCGCCTCGAGGAACACACATATCTTGGACGCATGTCGGCACTGGATGCAGCCAGGCTGGAACAGCAAATCCAGCCGGCCCTTTTCACATCGTTACACTTAATCCGCAGAGCCAGAAAAGCAAAGCCAGAGCGAGCCAGCAACCAGGAAGCCAGGCGAGGCAAGCAAGGTAAAGCAAAGCAAAGTCAAGCACTAAAAGCTGTACAGCACATATCACGCACATTATACTACTGTAGACCTTGCATCCTGCCCCTCTCATAGGTGGGCATTCGCAATTGGCAGATCCAGGGACCATGGACCAAGGATTGGCTGCCCCTGGATTGCAATTTATGGTCCGTATCGTACCTAACTTCTTCAAAGCCACAACCTCCTGTGAGCACTTTGTACTTGCATGATTCCGGCATCAACTTCCTACCGTCTGAAGATTCCATCTCATCCCATCATCTTTCTCCTCCTCTATCCCCTCTTTGCCCTCGTGGCAGATCTCGCGCCCGTCTGATCATGATTTGATACACCGATCCTCCTGAATATCTCCCTCCTGCGGGGCAGCCGATGCCCAAAGCTCATTTCGTCGCCCCTCAGGGACCCAGGTCACCCAGGTGAGACAACAGATACAGACTGCCCCGTAATGACATCGGCCTACAAAATGAGTGCTGTAATTATTGTCAATCTTTGTACAATTATACACAGGCGCCTTCGATATTCGTTTATTTATGCCGGAGTGCCACCTCCGATTTGCTGAACTCAATTACAAGCGTACGGGGATTAATCCCTCCAAGGGAAAGAAATGGGGATTTGATCTCAGATCCCATACCGGAGACATCCTCGTATGGAATCGACAATTTAAAGGCTGCCCCACAGGGGTTCTGTCTTGTCCGTCTGTGGGTATCCTGGTTCATCAGCCACAGCCACAGAAGCCTGACATCCGCCGGTGCAGGTCCAGTGCTTGCTTGCTTCAGCCAGCACCAGGCAGGATACCGCTTGATTATCAAAACAAAACAATCAACGTCCAGAGCTGGCCTTTACAGTTTTCCCACGATACTTCCACAATGTCTCACTTGTGCTGCCGTCTTCCCCGCGACAACTTGCCGTCTATGGAGCCCAGAGCTCACACTTATTGGCTCCAATGCATGTGACTCGGAAGCACCGCAAATCGGTGGACGCTTCACCAGCTGACTTGCGCTCGAACTCGCTGCAAGCGGCCATGGAGGCTGCAGGAACGACATTTGACGCTAAACTCGAAGCAGCGAGCTACCTGTCAGAGATCACCAACGGCGTGGCTGCTTTACCCCTCTGATTGGCGGCAACAATCAAGCCCGTCAGCCTCAAGCAAAGCAGAAAGAAGCAAAGTGTGAGAAGTTAGAAGCCGCTGTCCCTGTCTGTTCCACGGGCCGATGGTCCCAACGACTGGAATCAATCAATGACACGTCCATGCCTCCCGAAGTTTAATCTTGAACACTCAAAATCTCAAAAAAATCAACAAGGAAAACCCAAAAGCAAAAGCTCTTCAGAAGCGAAGATTAAGATGGACACCTGGGAAATAATCCCATGACGAGGCGGGGTCCTCCTGGTCCATCATTCAGCCCAGTAATACTCATCTGGCAGGGTTACTGTATTGAGCGAGATTCATCATTTCGCGTATAAATTGGCCCAGTCCTTCCTCTCCATATAATAAATAACCACCCCTCCTTTTCCCTTGCATGGGACCGACATTTGATATCGGAGAAGGAGATTATCACTGGACCAACCGTTGAACATTTACCCAATTCTGTAAAATGAGAAAAATTACCGAGAAAGATCCATTTTCTAAGTTTAGAAGGCATTATAGATTTTGAGCAGCAGCCGAGTTGCGTCTTGGCGTTGTACATTTGAACGCTTGACAAGGAAAACAATTGCCCGGGAACGGAACAACGGAAACGAATGTGGCAATGAAATCTTTCAGCGCAGCCATACTGGTTAACTGGTCTCTAATATTTCAATTGTTAATTTTGAACTGGATACTGTGAAGAAAGTTAGTTTTGATGTGAATTGTGTGCTCAGCAACAATGTTGATGTTACTTGAACTGCTGTTGGCTCGCCAATTCATTGAAAAGCTTACATAATCTTGACCCCGACATGCTTGTTCATGTGTGGAAGAAACAGCGGCATATCCAACTGAGCAGCCTTCACCGTCCCAGCAGCGACCCGAATTTCTATCCAATACCTATACGATGACTCGGTGATAGCGTCTTGAGGCCACCATGCACAAATTCGCTCGCCGCCTTGGTCCGGCCACGCGTGGTGCTATAGTCTTCCATGGGAGATCACATCACGTGAATATATTTCGGAATCAAGCTGCACTCAGATGCATCCATTCGGCACCCGATGGGGTGACGAGTGGTGCTACCGGTGGCAATGAAGCTTCGAAAGAGAAGATGGAGAGGGGTGCGGATGGAATGGATGGAGAAGTTCCTACTGCCCCAAAGGACCAGGAGAAAGCCCAGCCACAGCAACAAGCTGCGTCGAGTTCTGCTACGGATGCTGATCCGCTCCAGAAGGTTGAACAAGAAGAAAGTAGCGAGATCCCACCAAACTTTTCTTCAGGGCAAGTACCAGTCATCAGAAAGATTGGATCTAGAACAGTTCACCCAAGAGAAATGGCTAGGATACAGCAACGGATACGCACAGGGGAAGTGGAATGGACAGATGCCATGCAGCCTCTACCGAGACCAACGAAGAGGGAGGCAGCTATAAGAGCAGACAGACTTCGGAGAAAGCAAGAGAAGAACAACCCTTCATTTCAGATCATGAACCGCTTGTGTACACTTGAGTGCGAATTTCCAGAGCAAGCTGTAAGTTGAAGGGATGCTATGAATTTTGAAGGCTTGCTGATATTATACAAGACTAAGGCGGATCTGCTTACATCTTTGAGAGGTATGACTTTTATTGGAAAGAATCAGGAATGGTGGGAGAAGAATGTTGGCCGCCAGGCTGTTGTGCTTCTCTTTACACCAAGCTTTGCTGCACTGGTTGAGAATGACGCTACTTTCGTCCCAGACGTTCTCAAAGCCTTGACGAATATCCAACCAGAGGTAGAGGAAGCATCAACGTCAAAGGAAAAATCACATGAAATCGATGTTGTTTGCGCGTGTGTTGATGGACTATCTCCAGGTGAGCAAGCTTTGCTATGTAGTGATCGAAATCCAGCGCAGGACAAATCCTTGCTTGTTTGGCATCACAAAGATATTTATGATGCCAATCCGACTCCCTACCCAGGAAAATGCTGACACTGAGCAGATCCAGAAATGCTACCGATATCCGTAGGTACAAGACCGAAGGAAGGATTCTCAATTTTGTATGGTCAAGAACGTAAGACCATTTCACCGCTGTGGAAAAATGACGAGGTTCCTCCGTCCAGAAGTCCTTCAATGCAATCCAGTATTACGCTTCGCAAAGGTTTGACAGGCCCATCGGACCTCACCTTGCCACTTGCCAACACACTCTTCAAAACTGGCCGCCTCTCAACACTGCTCGTTTCGCGATGGGAGTACAAACCTTCCGAAGATACTTTCTTTGCCATTGAGCAGCCAGCTGAGAGAGCAAACGTGGTCATAAATGTCTTTCCGGATGTAGTTCATCAACTGCCAAAGTCCTTCATTCCAGCTGTTGCATTGACACCAGCTCGACCAATTGTCAGTGGTCTTGGGAACATAGTACGAACAATTGATTTTGGCGGCGAGGAAGGAACAGGACCAGCGTCTCGCGAGCTGGAGTCTACTGTCACCAAATATCTTAACACCATGGGATATGGAAACACTACTATCGACGTGTGGGCCCTCATCACACCCCCAGATTCAGGATCAAAAAAAGCCAAGCCGGACGCTCCGGTGCATCCTCTAAAGTCGTTGACTGCTACTGCCGACGATATTCAAAGCAAGTGGCTTGCACCAGATAATCTGGGCAAAGAGTCTTCTTTGGTGGGGAGATGCATACCAAAGGGAAATGCTAGATTTTGCCGTGTCCGTATGTATTCCTAGACAATATCTTCTAACTTCAAAGTTGCTGACAGAGAGTAGTAAGCGGCGGCGGTGGATGGGGAGCGAAGCAAGGCCTCCTATCTCTAGATCCGCAAACAACATACAGCGAAATCCCCGAAGCACGCTTCGACTTCTCTGGGGGATCGTTGGAAGAACAGCAAACTTCCGCCCTGGGCAATATAGCACAGGAAGGGGCATATATTCAATTCTTCGTCGCACGGCGCGACACTTCTAAAGCACTTCCAGTGCCTGAAAGCAGTGACGTTCAGGTCTCCATGAGACGGTCTGCTGTCTTTGGCGCTGTCCCCAGTACCGTGGACGATATTCCCACTCCACGAGCAGAACTTGATACCAATTCTACGGATACACCCGCGTCACTCTTTATCACCCGACCCGGACATTTTGGATTCGTGTCTGAGTCTGGCATGTTTGTGCGCCATGGTCTACACCGAGCGTCTAGCAAACCGCCTGCGCCTGACAATTTCACCAAAATCGATATGCCATACTCCTACTTCTATGTGGATTACAAGAAGGTCAAGAAAGCGGAGAAGGAGCCAACTATTCGAAAAGTTAATGCTGCGAAGAGAGATCTCCTCCACAGGGTCATATTGTAGAAGAATAGGCTCTATCCGGCCTTGAATATCCCCAATTCAATGCACGGGACTCGATGCCTTCAATATTCGCCTTGGGTTGGGAGTACGTGCACCTTCGGCAGCTACCAACGCGAGTCTGAGTGGGCTGGGAGGAGACTCTTGAGTGATCTGGAACGAATATAAAGCAGCAATTGTAAGAACAACCAATGTACGTTAAAGGAAGAGGAAGAGTAAATAAATACATCATAATCCGCTTTCGAAAATCACGCTCACTGTTGCAACACTACTTGATTCATCGGTATAGATACAGAAAACCCTTATTTGTATGCAATGATACTGTACCCAACCATCGATTATTCTCTTTTGAACTTTATGCTTTCAGAGCTCGGATTCCTTGTAGTATGTTTGCACAAAGCCAAAGTCCCCTTGAACCTTGAAAGCTGGAGCCTCGTCACGTGGATCGTGTTTTAGCTCAGTCCGACTCGTGTTTTGCTCTTGACGACCGATTTCATCCAGAGCTACCAAGCAACCTCTTCAAACCCCGACATCAATTCTCATTTCCTCCTCACCAACAGTATTCCCCCGCATACCAATACAATGGATCGCGCACTTGACGAGATTGTCGCCGAACGCCATGTAAGCAGCCGCGCCGCCACGAATCATTCAGCCTTGCCTTGAAGCCAGGAAGTCCCAGCTAACATATCGCAGAGAGGCGGTGGTCGTTCCCGTGGTGGACGTCGCGGCGGACCTAGACAAGGACGAGAACGCACTGAATATCCTCGTGACGGCGTAAGAAAGGTACGGGTCTCTCTCAATAGTCTCAGAATTGAAGCTCAAAACGAAAGCTGACAAGTGCTCATGTTACAGGTGCATACACCTCCTCCTCCTCCTCATCCTCAATCCTCCTGCACTTGAACGTATACATCGATACATCACATCCTCCTCTTCAGCTTCAGTACTATCTATGCGAATACACCGCTTGCTCTTACTCTTGAAGGCGCAGAGAAGTACATACTTGAATACCTCAGCTAACCCAGGCCTCCTCCTTTCGCGCAGTCGACTCGAGAGGATAACAGGAATATTGACTCGTAAGTTTCCGAATGGTATATAGGAATGCGCTTCTAACATATAACAGAGAATGGGTTCACGATAAGTTCGACAATGATAGTATGGAGCTTCCCAGCATATTGATAGACCTCCGCTCATGATATTCCAGCCGGACGCCGACCAGCTCGTGCCGAACGAAGATACTCCCCGGAACAGCAATAGTAAGCGAGATCTGATGTCCAAACTTATCAATCGCTAATCTTCAACAGCGGCGAGGCAGCCTCAAGCAAACTTCGAGTTGAGAATATTCACTATGATTTGACGGAGGATGATTTGGATGTAAGAAATGCAGAGAGCTCTGGGTGGACAGCAGGACTAACGCGAATAGGACCTCTTCAACCGTATTGGCCCGGTCTTGAAGCTCTCTTTGACATATGATCGTGCTGGCCGCTCTGAAGGTGTCGCATACGTTACATACGAATCCGCCCAAGATGCAAAGGCAGCGGTCCGAGAGTTTGATGGCGCAAATGCAAAGGGTATGGCGAACGAAATACAGCAATACTACGTCTTCTAATGCTTTCTAGGTCAACCGATCCGTTTGATTCCAATCCCATCCGGCCCATCTGGCGGACGTCGTGCTCCTCCTCCTTCCCGCTCTCTTTTCGACCGAATCACTCCAGCACACAGATCCCGATCGGACTCACCTATTCGTCATTCCGATGTCAGCGGTCCTGCTCCCACTAATGTTGATCGTTACGTCCCAGGCGGTACACGCAGCCGATCCCGCAGTCCTCGTCCCCGCAGAAGAGATGGCAGACGACCAGGTGCACGCAGAGAACGAGGAGAAAGAACTGGAGGCGGACGTGGTGGCGGTGGTGCTGCAGATCGTCTTGCTCGTGATGGAAGACCTCGCAAAACTCAGGAAGAACTCGATGCCGAGATGGAGGATTACTGGGGACAGAAGGAAAATGGCACTGGCGCGGAAGCTCCTGCTGCAGAGGCTGCTGCTCCTAATGGAGACGACATCGACATGATTGAGTAAGCGCAAAGCAACTGTTTGGTGGCTGTGTAGGAATACATGCATGGAAGGATGGTGTGGCAGCATTCAATGTGGACGATTAGATAGAGTGGTGCTCCTTGCGTACACTTAGACTATGACATGCAGAGATGACTTGCACAAAAGCACATATGTTTCTTCCCCACTTCAATTATGTTCCCATAAGCATTGTGTTGATCATATGCTGTGAAACTCTAGGGCTAGAAACAGTAGAAACCTCATACTACCACTCGCTGCCAGACTATTCTATCCTCAAATTAGACTCCTTTTCCGTGCAAAGATAGGCAAACTCATCCTACCAGTACAGTCGAACATCCAGACACCCATTTCCCACCTGACCTCCCTCTCTAGCACACAATATCCAGCCGGCCTCTTCTTCCTTTCTCTGTCCATCAGATTAACTGAATCAATTCCTTTCTCAGCATCAGCTCTACTATTCTGTTGCATTCTCTCCCTGAGAATCCCGCCTTCAATATCAATTGAAAAGGAGAGTAACAAGGAAGAAAGGAAGAAAGGAAGAAAGAAAGGAAGAAAGAAAGAAAGAAAGAAAGAAAGAAAGAAAGAAAGAAAGAAAGAAAGAAAGAAAGAAAGAAAGAAAGAAAGAAAGAAAGAAAGGAAAAGCTTACTTACAACAACGCCAATGTCAAATCGCCTCGGATACTAGCTTTTAGCTGGATCTCGACGTCGAGGTTGAGATCGAGGCGGAGGCGGAGGTTGCCTGGTCGATGGGGAGGAGTATTAGTGCTTGAGAACAATGGAGGGAGAGGAGGGGAGAGAGGGGAGAGGGGATGAAAGAGGAGACGTACGAACCAGAATTATTCCCACCCGAACCAGGTTGTGGGGTTGCAGGAGCTGTTGCTGTTAGAAAATATACGTTGTCAGTAATTGTAACCATTTATATGAGTGTAGCTATATATATGATAAGCTACAGGACAAACAAAATCTACCTACCAGGCGAAGGTGTCTCCAAAGCACTAGGCATAGTCATCGGGATACTCATCTCATGACTACTCTGCCCAGCAGGAAACGTTGTCTGTGCCGTAGTGTGGGTTTGTGTGACTGTGTTTGGTAATTGTTGCTGTTGTTGTTGCTGCTGTTGGGAAATTGTCTGTGGCAGCATCTCCTGTGTTGGTGTTGGTGATACGGATCCGGTAGTGCTAAGCGAAGGTCGGATTTGACGACGGGGGCGAGCTGCTGCTGTGCGGCGGGCTGTGGGTGTGGGTGTGGATTTTGGGGGTGGGCGTTTCTTGATGGGGGATTTGCTGTTGACTTTTGAACGGGGGGAGGTGGTGGAAGTCGTGGGTTTGGATGACCGTGGTGCCATCTCGGATGGTTGGTTGGGAAGTTGGTTATTGGAGTCGAGAGAGAAAGACAGGTTTGGAAGCGGATGCCACCGCGAATGTTGGTTGTGAAGATATGGATATAGATATCGGAAGATCTTATGGCTTTTATGAACGAGGGATGCTTTTATAGGTATCTGGAAAGACTAGATGGGAAGTTCTATGCTTGAATCTCGATAAACGTTGGAGACGAGTTGGTTATGCCGACATGCCTTCTCTGGAGGGTGTGCTGGCCAAACAGAGAGGTTTTGGCGATGACATACATGGCGTTTTGAAGCCTGGTATGAGTTGCTGCAGTGCTACACTGGATGCGGGTAGCTAGATTCAATGGATGTCTTGGACGAGCTTGGGGTAAATGAAGTAGAACGCGAATCCAGAAGCTGCGTCATGCTGCCTTCAATGCTGCCTCCTTCTGTGAGCGAAATCTAAGACCTAACTAGAGAGACTCTGATGCCTTTGGTACAAAGCTGTCTACACCCGCTCTGAGGCTATATAATCCTTCACTTGCTGCTTTTGGTCGCCTCTTCCACTTCGCAATTTTCAAATAACTATGAGAACTGTGGTAGAGCAGAACTTCTGAGTATTAAAGGCAAAGCGTTTCCTTGCATTGTAAATGGCACTGCAACTGACTGAAACATGAGATAATCTGCCTCCCAATGATTCCAAATAGAAATGCCATCGCTATTCTGCCCTGAAGGGGATAAAGGGGTATACAAAAGCAAACAATAAAATACACTGAGTACTATCAAGGTGGGCCGCCAACATCAGGAGATGTTCGATCTCCCGTCTACCAGGGTCTGCTGTCTTACTCCGACTCCTCCCCAAAAGTAGAGTTCTAAATGGCCCCAGATTCACCTTTTAAGCGCCCCCGACCACAGTCGTACATTTTTACTCGGCTGTACCCGCCCAAACCCTTCGTAGATGCATTTCTGCCATGCATGTGCATTTACCCCTCATGCCGGTACCCCGCAGCATGACCAAATCAGGCCACGCCAGTCACGCGGCCTCCCAATACAGCACACTCTCCGCTCATACATCAGACGAAATCGAATGCGGATTCCAAAACCTTGATTTCGACTCGACCTGCATACAGATTTCGGGGCGAAGTTGCTGTAACGAGTGGCTTGCTGTATTGGATGCAAGGGCTTGCGAGAAAGTATCCGAGTCCGTCACTGGAATCGAATACCGCGACAGTAGGGACATGATGGATGCTGTTGGACCGTGGCTAATACGCATATTGAGCACTGGAAGCTGGCCATCTGCAACCAGCTCGGATGGTCGGTTGGAGATCCTCAGATAGACTCCAAGTTAGGACACTGGATTTTTCCTGGGGAGGCATGCTGAATTATTTATTATCGTCTGGACGACAAGACTCTGGTGGTCGAATATCCATATTTGTTGTTCTGATGCTCTGCTCCATGAAGGGGCAAGTTCAGCCATAGCGAATCCAGGTATTTGGCGGAGCTCCCACCGGGCTGTCTCTCCTCGACTCTCGCGCTTCTGCAACGACCACCCTCCTCTCTGCATATACACGAGCCTGCGACTCCTGCATTCTTTCCCTGTAGTGCTGCTCCAAGATGCTATCAATGGTCTGCTGCAGCATTGCTTCTACTGGCGACCCCACGACCTCGCTTCCAACTGGCTCTCTCGCTGGCAATTCATGGATCTCGTCCGGTTCATGGAAGGCCCTCACGCTTATCGTTGTGCCCCTAAATGGTGCTGCGGGAAGTTCAGGACTGATTTGCTGTGTCTCTCTTGCGTCTAGCTCGCTTTTGAATGTGAATGCAGAATCTGGTGAAATTGGCCCTTTGAGTGATGACCTTGACGATTTTGAGTCTAAGGCGGGCGAGCTCAAAACCTTGAGTCTTTGGTGCCTTTGATGGATTATGATTACGCAGCTTACGAAAACCTGTGTCATATTAGTAAGGCTGTGTAGGTCAGGACGAGTATCGACGAGACTTGCAGTAAGAAAGAGTGCTCCGCCGACGGCAATAGCTACGATGACGGCCGTGGGAAGTCTCCGTCCCCTCTTTGCTGATGCTGTGGTTGCTGACAATGGGGGAATAGTTTGGAGGTCTCCTTCTGCGTTTGGATCCCATTTCATCTGATGTATGGAGAAGCTTGAGCGTTCATAATCTGCAATAATGTAACTAAGAAAAGTTAGCTGGCATTCGAAAGCATTTCGAAATGAAGACTCACGCTTCCTGAAGAAATGCTCTACCAAGGATAGCTTGGCTATCATTGACTGCTCTTTTCAAAGGGAAGTATCTGGTAGTATTCTGTACCAATGGCCACTTCGCAGTCAAGTCGAAAGCTGCGTACGGAAGAACTATGTCGATATCTAAAGCCGAAGTCGAGTTCTTAAGAGTTAAGGTGACATTAGCCGCCTGTTCCGCGAGCTTGGTGTGCAATTTATCGTCGACAAAATAGAGTCCGGAGTCGTAGTCGTACGTCAAGCCGAATGCGTCTTCAAATTGTCGGCAAATTTCAGTGGGGAGGTAAAGATATGGTATGGTGGAATCAATCGCTGCCCTGAAAGCTGCGGATTTCAGGCCTCTGACTCCACCTGCCCGAGACGAGATCGTGATAGCATTGACATTGACAGTCAGCTCCGAGCTACTTCCGTCATTGAAGTAAAACTTCAGATCGTTAGGAACGATCAACGAAGCGTCATATCCACCGAGCGTCAGACTTGCGAGAACTGTATTGAAGCGATACTTGTTGCCGGCAGTGTAGCCATACGATAGAGACGGTATCTGCTTTTGCGCTTTCAGGTTGGACATGTAGCTTGGAACCGGACTGCTCGAAGCAGAGAAATTCGTTGCAGCAGGGTTGACTCCAAAAACTCCCATGAAGATATCCTTGGTTGAGATTCCTCCCACATTCTGATTATCCAGAGCTGGCGCCCCACTTCCCACATAGCCCAAAGCAATAGTATCGCTCCCATAAGTGGCATCTCCAGACAGCTCATTACTGCTGTCAGCGCCGAGAGAAAAGACTCCGCCTGCCGTGAAGTTGTTCTGAGTCCTGATACGATCAGCCACGTGACAATAATAATATCTTGACTTTCCCTACCACGTTGAAGAAGAATTGCGCTGGAAAAGACCGCCACGTCTGTTTGCACAGTCGGATGGACCGTCTGACGAACAGCCATCAGGCAGTACCATCAAAGGCTGATTACTGGCTGTTGATAAAAGGACTCTGACCGTTTGTGGGGGTGACCCAATACGGAGAAAGAAGGATGACCACTGCACAGAAGTCAGTTTAGTGAATCCAAAAACTGCCATCGCAGCTATGCAGCGTATGTCAAAGCCATCGAAGACAGGAAGACCACATGACAGGGTGATGTTTCGATTGAATGGGTCGGAACAACTTACTGGTCCATCATTACCATCCCCTTGAAAGCACGTTATGTCAGTATAGTCTTCCAAACTTAGCATGGTAGACGTACAAACTTGACTTGGAGGAACAACAAGAGGTGCCGGGGTAGCTTGCAACGCTTTTGACGACGTCGATTTGGCAGCTTCGGAAAGTTGGAGATGACGCAAAACGTTTACTATAGCAAAAACTTGCCATGCTCTCGGCGAAATCATTGCGAAAGAGCGTGAAGCACTGAAAGGAACAGACTCAAAGAAAATGCATACTTAAGACGAACCCTGGGACAAAGGTATGGCTGAAGTAACTGGTGACAACTCTGGTAATAACAGAATGGAAATACCTGAAACATCCTCGACATATGTATCAACTCGACTGGAAGACTTTCCGTGCTGAAGGTTGGTAGCCACTCAGCGGATTGAGCTGATGCAATTGGTCGCTTCGGCCAAGCAGGCTTAAGCGAGACGGCTTGCGTTTGTTGCCGACTCCCAGAATATACCATCCCCTGTAGTCAGCATGTAAATTTGGCAAGATAGTCAGCAACACGTTAGCAGAACGATGGGATGGCCACTATATGAACCGCTCATCCGCGAAGCGAGTCCAAACAATCGAGGTCTTAGGCGCGCTATGGGCTACCGCTTGCTCGATTGATTCCCGAGATGCGTTGAAGATGTATTCCAGATTGACGCTATCTTGTCGATGGTCGCATATAAGATTGAGGCTCAAGAGATGGTTCTAAGCTCCACTGCGCCGGGAGCAGCTCATGAGCTCAGCTGCGACTGACATAAGAGAGATAGTGGCATTGTCAGAGAGATAGTGGCATCAATTCAATCGCGACGCAACCTATCATTGATCAAGCCTCGGGAATGGAAGTAGCATTTGGTCTTGTGTTCATGATCCCGGAATCGCTTCGTGGTCTTTGGTCGGAGGTGGAAGCAATATAGAGTGCAACATGTGCGTGGGAGGTAGTTGAACATCTCCATGTGCCACCCAACAAGGAGGACTTGAAACTCCAACAATGTTGCGAGTACTTACAAACTATGATTGCAATCTCACTATCCTACTAGAAAGAAGAGTAGTTGGATGCTCTGTAATTGTCGCTGCCTGGTTAAGAACCCCTTGAGTGAGATGCTGGTTGACTGACACATGACAGATGACACATCACAGATCAATGAAAAGTAACTCGTCGGAACAAGGCCAGACAGAGATATGCTCCCGATTGCTTCCATAATGAGAACCGTTTCGATCCATCACTCAAGCCTGATTGAAAGATCGCTGATGAGGAATTGATAATTGAGATTGGAACGAGTAAGCTCAGCTGTCTGCTTTGATCGGGCTGAGGATCCGGATAAAAGAATGAGATACTCCGGTAGAGAGGTGAGGCTATCGCGTGGAGGCGGAAAACTCTTATGATGGTTAGTGATGTTGGTGATGCCAAGTGTTGGGTTGGAGGAAATGAAAGGCACGATCGCAAGGTTGATTTTGGTTGGTGTTGTGGAAGGCTCGCGCCGCAATTGCCCCACCTCGCTTGGCCTCATCAGGGCAACTAAGCGAAGAGTTTGTGCCAAAAATAAACACTTGAGCTCACTCGGCAAGTCTGCGCCTCGCACGGCCTCTATCTCCCCAGCCCTTGTTCACATTCCCCTCTTCAACCACTGGCAAAGAACACAGAGTTGACTGACGGCTGTGCATCATGCACATCCCCCGGACTTGCAGCAAATAGACAAGCATGGAGACACAAAGCAGGCCAAGCTCCCATGCGCCCAAATCCTTCGCTTGCAATCGCGATATTTTTGGCCCCTCTCAACCTCTTTCTGGCTATGTACGACCTCAGAGGTCTGTTTCTTCTGCAGGTACCGGTAGATAGAAAAGTTCCCTGAGCCATGGCCTTCTGCAGTACAAAGTGAGCTTCCTCATTCGTTTTTCGTGCAGGCCGGATGGAATATATGCCAGATCTGTGATCTGATATAGGAATTCGATCGTCCCCAGGTACAAATCGAGGCACACTCGACCCCTGTAAGTAGTTGGTCAAGATGCACTCAGCCTCCGTTGTACCAATTGTACCAACAAGACCCCAACGCAACGCAATACTATGTCATCTGTAGGTTCCCCATCTTTAATTTTGTCCTTTCTCTCCTTCTTTCGATAAGGTCTCTCCACTTGCCATTCGTTCAATGGGATGGAAAGTGTCTGTCTTAGTGCGCATTCAATATGTACGTTTCGATAGGGCTTACTGTCGGATCGTTGGTTCTCCTTCAAGGAGTTGCCTCTCACAGTCTTTTCGGTAGCAGAGGTCAGTGTTCGAGATCTTCCTGTTTGGTGGTGCTAATATCTGAATAGCAGTATTGGTAGTGCGAATGGAGCTCAACTCTACGACCATAACTTCAGGGTCTGAACGACCTGCCACAAGTCTACCGCCTTGTACAACTACAGTCACTTCAATTTTGGGCGAACAATTCACACCACGGGTAGGATCGTGTAGTCATACTTTGACTGTCACGTCCACTATTCAACCGACCGAATCGAAAACGCAAACGATCCCTTCAGAAACAACCTCCTTGATAAACCCGACAATTACATTGACTTCAACTTCGTCAGGAGTTACGATCTCGTCAACCACTCTGGAATCATTGCGTCTCACAACATCGACTACCAAAGTCGATGAGCCTATAGCGCAGATCCCGCCATTGGCATCGTCCTTGAGAAGTTCAACGAAAGCCGATTGTGTTACGACCGTGACGTCGATTCTAGGAGAATTCTTGGTCTTGGGAACCGGGTCCTGTAGTCAAACGTTCACGATAATCAGCACAATCAAGGCAGCTCCCATCTCAGAGCCAACAAGCAGCAGGATTCAGGCTACAGACCCAGCTTCTAGTGCTAGCGAAGCACAAACTCCCGTGCTTACTTTCTCACCCCTCCCGAGTACTTTCAGGCCAACGGGTGCGAGCACTTCTCCGACGTCTGTTACCACCCCGATCATACCTGTACCAGAGCCTTGTACAGCTACTGTGACTTCGATATTGGGTAAACCGTTCGTGCCGCTTCCGGGATTGTGTTCTCAAACCATCACTGTTGTGACGTCTCCAGTGCAAGTCACCACACCGCAAGCATCTTTCACATCAATAGATCAGCCTCCTCAACCAATTAATACAAGCACTGGTCCCAGTACGTCTCCCGCAGACTCTACTTTGACGAGTACTGCAATCGTACCGGCGCCTCCCCCACAACAAACCGAGTCCAGCAGTTCAAAGATTGATCCAGTGATAGTAACACCTGTTAACACGCTCATTGTTCCGACCACTACAGAACAACTCTCGCAGCCGACACCCGAAACATCAACATCGTTGGTTCCCATTGTTCCGATACCTCCGATACCAGCAACTACAAGTGATATCCCACAATCGCCTAACCGTCCCCCAACGAGTCCTCCAGCAATCTCGATTCAGACAACAACTCCACCACTTTCTTCTCCGGCTACTGTCCCTGCGACACAAGAGCCCCAGACACCACCTGCGTCTTCCGGAGAGCCTACTGCTACGGTCTGTACGACAGACTGTACAGAGCCTCAACCGACAAATCAACATGAATCATTCCCAACTACCTCTCCGGATGTTCCGATCCAGACCTCAGTTGCGACAGAATCCCAAGTTTTACCCTCGACTAGCGAGCAACGACCCACCGCGACCCAAGAATCTGGATTTACTAGCACAGAGCGAGTTTCAACCCCTCTTGCAACACCTACGCCCTCTATTCCTAGCATTACCAACACTCCTACTCAGGGAGCTATCATCATCGGGTCTCAGACCATAAGCCAAGACACAGCATCAAACTTTATCTTCGGCTCTCAGACATTGGTTCCAGGCTCAGCAATAACAGTGAACGGGCAGCAAGTCTCAGCAGCTTCAGGAGGAGCAATAATCCTTAATCCGGTACCACCAAAGCCGACGCCTTCGTCTCCAGCCGAAGCCAGCACAGGTGCTGCACCAGCAGTAGTCGTAGTAGATGGGACCAGTATCACTGGAAACACAGCTTCTGGCTTCATAGTCGGGACCCAGACTCTATACCCCGGGAGTGCCATCACAGCCAGCGGCCAGGTCATAACATTGCCCTCACCAAATCCGACTCCTGCTCCGACGCCAACACAGAATCAAGGACCGGAGACTGTTCCTGTGATTCTCATCGGCTCTTCGACATTCACACAAAACTCGGCATCTGCTTTCATCATCGGAAGTCAGACACTCTCGCCAGGCTCGGCTGTAACCATATCGGGGCAAGTCATCTCGCTTTCGCCTACTGGGAATGCAGTCATTGTGAATGGGGCCACAGCAACGCGGAATCCAACGACTTTCTCGACTGAGATCCAAGCTCCAGTCACGAGTCTAGTGGTGGTTGGACAGACGTTGACGGCTGGGGGCAGGGTTACTGTTGGCGGCGATGTATTAAGTTTAGCAGGTGGTGCGATCACTGTGATTGGGACCGTCACTGTAGGGGGTGGAGAGGCGACTGCTACGGCAACGCCAACGGGCAAGAAGAAGAGCTCTGGTGTGAGACTTTCGAGCAGTTCATGGATATACATTGCGGTAGAGATCTTTTTTGTGTTCGGGATGGGAGCATTTGGGCTGTTCTAGGAAGCAAAAGTGTACAAAGACTTCATTACGCATAGGGAAAAGGGTACGGAGTTAGGGCATACATATGAGGGCGTTTGAAACATAGATGAGGACACTACTATACAGCTTAACACCCTGTACATACATTAGAATTCTATACAATAATTCAGAAGTCCAACAAAAACTTCCTCCTTCATCTTCAGCTCGCAGAAATACTGTCGTGCTGGTTCTGTCTTTCAGCTCCCACCTTCATGACTTCTGTATCTTCCTTTATATGACGCGTTCAGAGATCTTGGGAGGTACGAGCTTTTTCACGTCTGAAAACCCTCAGGCCCGTGATTTCGAATCCAGTTGTAGGATAAATAAGAAATCGAGGTATCGATCAGTCGTAGATTCCTGGATGCAAAAGTCTAACCTGGCTCAGGGAAGTGGGTGTGAGTTCTCACGCGGCTGCTCCATCATCTCTGATATCCTGGCTGCCCTGTCGGCAGCGATGATTTTCAACAGCTCGTCGTATTGTTGTAAACACCCAATAGTCCGATGATGGCCCGACCCAAGTGATCTCTTGAATCCCTCACAAGCCTCCTCCCACAGAGCTTGCGACTCAACGTACCTCTTCTGATCTCTCAAAATCTTGACCAGATTCCAAAGACTCAGAAGCGTTTCGTAGTGCTCTCGGCCACGGGATTTCGTTCCTCCCTCCACAGCACGCTGCATCATTTCTTCGGCCTCTTCCAGCTTCCCTAAGTAGTGAAGCACCAACCCAAGGTTATTGACGCTCAGAAGAGTCATAGGATGGTATTTGCCAAGGATGTCTTCCGTTCCAACAAAAGAGCGTCGCATCATCTTCTCTGCGGCTTCCAAATCTCCCAAGTCCTTGAACAGCAACCCAAGCAGGTCGATAGTGTCCAGTGTCTCCAAATCATTCGGTCCTAGCAACTCTTCACGCCCTTTCAACGTTCTTTCGAGTACTTCCCTGCATTCTTCAAACTTGTTGAGCTTTCTATATATCATGCCCAGCAAGTTGAGGCTCCACAAAGTGTCCTGGCTTTCGAATCCGAGTATCCGTTCTTGAGTTTCCGCTGCTGCGAGCGCAAACGTTTCTGCTTCCACGAACTTCCCCCTGTCGAATAAACTAATCGCTAGCTCGCTGGTACTACGAAGCGTATCGACGTGATCGGAGCCCAGCAGGGTATGTCTCTGCTCGAGTATCTGGCGCCATGTGTCCTCGGCCTGCGGTAATTTCCCCTGCGCGGCGTATGCGACAGCGAGGTTACTTAGCCATCGCAAGCTTTCCGCTGCCTCGAGAGTTGACCCGAGGTCTGTGGCTGAGAAGTCGACTAGTCGTTTCGCAATCTTTTCGTAGTCGGCGTAGCGACCACACTGAAGCAGGAATTTCCCGATGATCTCATCAGAAGAGTCCAGCTCGTTTTCGTGCCAGTGATCCAACTTGAGAAGACCTCTGTCTTGGAGTACAGTGAGATTCTCGTTGTAAGCGTCAATGTGTGAAAGAACGACTTGCTGAGTAGATAGGGGAATATCAAAGGGTCCTTGCTTTTGGCTCGCTTCGAGAACGGCTCGCAGAACCGAGCTTGATCTGCGGAGGAATTGAAATCAGCACCATGGAACAAAGGCAACAAGGGAGGAATTCTCACACTAACGCATATCGATGGGTCTCTTCGTCGGTACTTCTAAGGCGAATCCAATCTTTGATCAAGGGGTGGAGTGAAAGGTGACAGAATTCGTCGTCGGCTCGCGACCACGATTGAACGAGCGACATCTCCAGGAGATCATGCAAGATGTCAATGAAATTATCGGCATTCCATTGCCTTTCACCATCAAGAACCACATTATCTAGATTCAAGCCCGACATTATTTGCCCATCTGGGTATTTGTCTCCAAGGCAAGGATTGAGGCACTCAACAGGCCAGTGGTAAAAGGAAGGCCAAGCCTGAGCTCTTTCGCTGTAAGCGCTGAAGAGTTGTTCTGAAATGTCCTTGCAATCGAAAAAGGCGAATAAGGTCAGCAAATCTGTTTTCTCTTTTCCTGATTCCGCTGTCTCGAGAAGCTGTTGCAAAGAGAGCTCCCAAGTGGTGAAGACATTAAGAGAAGTCTCCTTCTCATCCTTGCTGAGATGGCGTCGGTATTGGGACAATTGTGGAGTGTGCCTCAATATTTTGTCTCGTCTTTTGCTATAGTGATCCATGAACTGGTTCAGACGAATCTTCTGCTTTCCGATGTATGACCCGGCCTGTGTGATCGCAAGCGGGTGATAGGCGAGCCGGCTGACAATATCTTTTGCTGGGATAAATTCTGCTTCTGTCTGCTTAAGTCGGCACTGTTTCCACAGTAAATCGAGGGACTCGGCCTCGGAGAGGCCATCCAACTCCATCAGATTGTCCAGGTCGCTGGCGAGGTGACTGGCGGCTGTGCTTCGTGTGGTGACGATAATTGTCCCTCGCTCAGAATCTGGAAAGTAGTCATGGAGACTATCAAAGCTTTTGACATCGTCGTAATTATCAAAAACCATTAACCAAGACTCTGGCCAATCTCTAAATGTGTTTAGGACAAACGGGATCAGGTCTCCTTTCACTGGTTGGTCAGAGCCTTTCAATCTTGCAGCTATTGTCTGAAAGCTCTTCTTGACGGATTCTTCGGAACTAGCATCGACCCAGAATATAGCTCGGACTCCCTTCTTCTGCTCCCGGCGACAATATTCGAGCGCGATCTGCGTCTTACCTTGACCACCAAGACCGCGGAGAACGAATACTTGTGGTCCAGCGTCGGAAGAAATTCCTGTTTCTATTCTCTGGAGAACATCCTCTCGTCCAACGAAGTAGCTTACTCGCCTGTTCGGAACTTCAAAATAATCTCTGTCGGTTATCTTCGCTTGCTTCGGCAGGAGAGACGCCATTCTTTGCTCCAGAAGTTCGGTCTAGGAAGCGGGGATCAGCATGAGGGTAAAATCTAGCGGAGCCACTTACTGTCAGGCGTATCGCCTGGACGCCATCAGCAATTTCTTCAACGGTGATTGCTACTCCTTCGAGACTCCGCGTCATCTCGTCGATGTCGTACCCGATCGAGTTTAGAAGCGAGCTGCGTGTAGTTCAGTAATTGACAAGTATGTCCGTAAACATTCTGGCGTTCACTCACGTGTCAATCTCACCTACACACAGCAATAGGTTCATCTTCTCTCTCTCGAGATTCGCGAACAGATCCTTCACTTCTTTCTCCTTCATAACCGAAGTGAGAGCCTTTCTCAACTTTACCCACTTACTGTCCGCAGCACCTATCTTGACCTTGGTCAGAACCGCCTGGAAATCGCTAACTAAAACCCCGCAAGCAAGCAGATTTGATTCCATGGCGACAGTCTGAAGCGACCTGTTCTTTCCGATGAGAACGCAAACATCGGCAAGCTATTTGCTGTCAGTTTCTATACCCATTTGATTGACGTCTTCGAGGCCAATCAAATATCCAATGAAAGGCTCACCCGCTGAATTTGCACGAGCTGTTTCCTGACTTCTTCTGGATTCTGATATCTCGAATAGACATCACAAGCAAATTTGATGGCTTCCCCACACTGCTTAGCCAGAGCTGTAGCCGCAGAAACAGCACCCAGAATCTCGGCCATCTCGGATCTATCTCAAGACAGAAGAATAGGTGGCAGCTTCTAGACTGGCATTGTTCGGCTGCATACAACGACCGGCCGGTGTTCGGATGGTACTGGTAGCGAGGTAGATGATAATTAGCGAGCCAAGACGAAATTTGTAAATATATTGTAAATATAATAGGTTCCATGAATCTCGGAGGTGATACAAGATCCTGTGCGTTGTCATGCTGGAGAAGCTGGAGTGAGGCTGAGAAGCGCGATGCATCATGCATGGCCTAGACAGGGGTGAGCGAAATCCTTCCATCTATTGGACAGCCTCACCGAGTCTAGCCGCCCTATAACTGACTTGGCTGCTCGACTACCTATTGGTGCGTATCAGTTCGATGCATCAAGGATGTTTCTCGTGGTCGATCGAGGACGTCTGTGACAGTTCCGAAGAAAAAGGAGAAATTTGAAAAGTAAACATGCTCGTACCGAGTGCCAATCGCTAGCAAGCAGCTTTAGCGAATTATTGTCAGTTCTTAAACGAGAAACTTTACGAATTCAGCTCTTGAAAAAACAGCCTTGTTTACCTAAGAGCAAAATACAAAGAGTACAAAACGTGCTAACTCGACAAGATCACAATCCAACCAAACCAGCAGCTCTCCTCCCCTCCTCCCCACTCAATATTGCCTCCTCGCCAATCCACCCAGCAAAGGCACTCTCGTCCCTCTGCGGCCCAGCATCCTTTTCGAAATCCTTCGGTACCTTTCCATCATCTAAGAATGCCTTGACCTGCTCCCTCATATAACTCTTGTTCAACTCAGTCGTTGGTGTCGCAGCAATGTATGCGACACTAGCATCGAACTCCCCATAATGCTCCACTTCAACAGCATGCAGCATATCGCAGTGCCACCAGACTGTATCTCCTGGATTCATCTTCGGTATATTGACCATGCATTCAGTCATCCTGAGATGAGGATGCGAAGATGGCGAAGCGTATTGTGAATCGTTCCTGAACGTTCCTGGGAACCATGGGTCCGAGATATCGAAAGTCCATTTCGAGGCATCCATAATGTCTGCTTCTTTGGTGGAAGTCGGAGGTTTGAAGAATGGCCGCAGGAGAATATAAGCGATTGAAGTCTTGACATCGGGATACAATACTAAACTGCCCTCTGACTTGCCAGCACCAGTCAAAGCAGTCCATCCTTGGAACGCACGCAGAACACTCGAGTTGTAGCTTTGTCCAAAAATCGACTGCTTAGCATCTTTGCGCTTTTCCATATCGTAACAATCATGTTTTTCGGGGTTTCCGGCGAAAATCTCGGCATATACTCCTCTATATGCTGGATCGACCCATCTGCACAGCGATCCGGCATCGATATGTGGTCCCAGACCCGGGAAGGGGATCTTTGGTGGTCGGATCCGGACTGCGTCTGCGTATGATAGCGGATCAGGGGATGTGGTTGGCGAGGTTGGTGAATCGTGCCACCAGGAGTTTAGTTCGCGTTGGACACGTAGTTGATGGGGATGAGAGCGAGCGGACAGTTGTGTTGGGGACCAGTACAGACTCAAAACGAACGGCGTTGCTACAGGCCACCCTGAGAAGTGTTAGATATGTGTCAAAAATAAATGTCATGGAAACAACTCACCAGTAACCTTCGGCTTATTGTCCTCGTAGTACTTCTTCACATCCTTATACCACTTCGTCGCCTGCTCCTCGCTCACTACGCCCCTAACAATAAAACAACCCCGCTTCTGTAACTCTGCTTTCTTCTCCTGGCTCAAATCCAACATCTCCTCATACGATAACTCCGGAATAACGCTCGTGCCCTTCTCACTGATCTCATCTGTGAGTGTCTCGAGCTCTTTGCAAACTTTCAGCCAGCTGGATTTGATAGCTTCTTCACCATACTGAGCTACAATGTCCTTCTTGTACTGGATCAGCTCCTCTGGAGGGGCATCTTCGCCTTTGAAGGATGTATAGACGGGCCACGATGTAAATGCTTCAGAGAGAACGCCTGGCATGGTGGCGGTTGTGAGAGTGAACTGATGGGATTGATAGGCGAACAAGAAATTGAGGCTCTTGCAAAACAATGTCACCCAAGAAAGGGAATGTAATATGTATTGATGTTCGACCCAGAGTGGGGGATAGGATCTAGTTGGGAACTAGGTGGGTGCGGGGAGCTGTTTGATTACCCCACTCTTGCCAGGACTTCTGGGCTTGTCACTCTTGAGCTTGTCTGGCGCTCGCCACTTATGCCGACTATCTCCAATCGCTTCGAGGTGACGGTTTCATCAGCGAAAGCGATAATTGTGTCAACCACCAATGAAGCTTTGGAAATTCTGCTCTGTTTACTCACTTGATTAGCCGAGCCCGCCAAACCTGGAACTACTACAATAACAATAGAAGAAGTACAAGCACGCTGTACCCGTACACTCGCCCCAGGAGGACGTTGTTGTACGAACCATCGATAAGGCCTGACCTATCATGACTACTTTTCGCTCGAATAATTAGCTGTTATCTACCGCTTCGTTGATTTGTCTCACCCGACCCGCCCGAATCTCGCGCGAGATAGCTCAAAAGTGGACATGCCTCCTATGCTTGCCACGCCGGCCCACAGGATAAGCCTTCCTGCCTAGCTGATATCGGATGCATGGCAATCATCTTCTGTGGACTGAATAAGGGAATCAACAACGATCATCAAGTGGAGGGATTGCTGAGTGCCGGCCGGTAAAGAGTGCTTGTCGTACAGACGTGCTTGTCTTTGAGGCTTGATGCTTGCCGGCACTCTTGGTATCTTGGACCTGCGATTTTGAGATCAGTAGGACTTTATGGTACAATAATGGCTAGGTGATGTGTTTCGGGCTGTAGCTTAACGACGTGATGACACGATAGTCTCAAGAAATGGTACAATGAATGGTGCAAAGATGGCGTAGAATAGGTAAACAAAGACATCATTGATTTCTTCCCACGGAGTACTGGTATTTGAACAATCATCGCTTTACAAACATCGAAAGGTACCTGTTAGTCGTACGAGATTTCGTTATGTTCCTCCCGAAACATCTTCTTCAGTCACCCCTCATCCATCCTCAATCCGCCTTCTTCGAAGCCTCGACAGGAACCTGCGTAACGGGCTCGACACCATCAACAACCAAATCATCAAGCCCAGCCTTTCCCTTCATGATCGCTTCCAAGTCGGGAACGTCGCTATGCTTCTCTCCATCAAAGAGCTACCCGATAATTTCAGCACACAAAGTCTTATCATAGCACAAATTTTGGGAGCATACCTCATCGATCTCCTCCAAGGTCTTCCCCTTCGTCTCAACCCAGAACAAAAGCACAAAAGCCAGCTCAAGCACATCCCAAGCCCCATTGATCATATAAGTCTTCCACCCGATCGCTTCTAACGCGTAGGGGAATGCGAAAGTCACCAGCAAGCCTACGCCGCTTACGAGGAATGCGTAGACTGCCATGCCATTGGAGCGGATGCTGAAGTTGAGGACTTCGGGTGGGTAGACCATTGTGAGTGGTGTCCATCCGAAGGAGTACGAGCCTTGGAAAAGGAAGATTGAGGCGACGGTGCCGTAGATACCCGCGGTGTTGGTGGATGTACCATATGCTAGAGCGGAACGTTAGCCTGATATGGAAAGAAGATTGGGGAGAGCGTTCGTACCAGCTGTAAGACCACCGATCATGAAGATGAAGATAGTCAAAAGACCAGTCGACCATAGTGCCAGGGATTTGCGTCCCAAGATGTCAAGTAGCGATGTGCCAAAGAGGCAGATAACCAAGCACCAAGCGTTCAGGATGATGTTCTGCCCAAATGTCAGCGCAATTCGCCCCTCCACCCTCCAAAAAAGACTTACAATCTCAAGTTGTGTCGTACTATCCGTGATCCCAGCATTCGTCAACATCGTGCCCAAATAATAACTAATAATATTGTTCCCGCTCAACATCGTGAAAACCGCCACACTCAGACTGAGCATCATCCTCTTCCTCGCACTGGGAGTCTTGACAGTCTGCAACAGACTCAAAGTCTCACCCTGCTCCTTCTCCCAAGCAAGCGTATCGATGATCTCCTGATACTGCACCTGCACAATCGGATCATCTTTATTGCCATCTGCGCAAGCAAGAGCAATAGCTTCCATAGCTTCTTCGTTACGACCTTTGTGGATGAGCCATCTCGGAGACTCAGGGATGAACGGCAAGATAACGATGCAAAGAATACTGAACAGACCCTGTAGAGCAGAAGGGAGTCTCCAAGCCCACGTACTCTGCATCCTCGCCGTGCCATAGGTGACACCCGCGGAAATCAAACCGCCAATGTAATAGAAGTCGAAGAACAAGCCAAGACCCCAGCCGCGCCACTGGGGCTTCAACGTCTCAGCAATGTAGACTGGACCAGCGGTTGCACTGCCGTTCATACCTAGTCCGATCAGGATACGGGAAATGACGAACATGGGGACATTTTGACTCGCGGCTTGGAGGATGGCAGCGAAGATTGTGATGAGTGCGGCGATGAGCATGGCATTTTTACGGCCGAGATAGTCGGTTACGAGACCGAAGAACATGCCTGCTAAGCAGCCACCGAGCCAGACTGCGGAAGTGTTAAGAGCGAGTGTTGTGGTAGTGAGGGAGAAGTAGTCTGTGTACGAAGGAAGAATGTTGAGTGCGTTCCTAGCAGGTGTCAGTCTACTGTAGACATGTATAGTCATTTCCCTCTTCCTCAGAGACAATAACACATATGGAATGATGGAAACGTACATCATTGAGCCATCAAATCCTTGGGTCTGTAACCATATCAGCAAACGTCTTTTTCTGAGATGAATAGCTACTCACAGTAGCCATGAAAGTCGACGATATAACAATCAAGACCGACACGGCCTTACTCGACCTAGGAACCCATTTCGTGCTAGAAGAGAACGACATCTTTGGCGAATATTGTCCCTTCAAACTTAACCTCTTGATGTCCAATACAGTCGATTGAAGTCTACAAACTCAAGCGAGATACTTCAGAGAAACACAACCACAAGAAAACAAGAAAACAATCTGTAGGCAGGACAGATCCCGGCCATACTTATACACCAACCCCAGGACTTCCATGAATCCATCCCAGCTCAGATATCTCAATCCAATCCCTGCCTCCAGATAAGAAATCCATCTTGTCCCCGCCAGATCCGCTCAATCCACAACAAACTGAGTTTGCAGCAGCACCAGCAAGCAAACATGGGGGAAGCTAGGATGCCTCCGGACAAGAGTGGACCCCTCACTCATCAACCGAGAAACTCAAAGGACCCTCCTTGCACCCATCAGAGACCTGACAAGATAAGCAATTCACGTGGTCCGTGCGATAATACTGGAGTCTATTCAAGCATCTGTCAAGTAGAGCTAGTGGGAGTGGAGTAGAGTATCCGTCCTCGAGTACCAGATCTCCATTTGGTCAGCCCGCGAAAGCATAAAGGCAGGGACCAACTTCCGACGCCTCGGCTCGATAAGGTATTCTGTCCTTCAGAAGTTACGCCTCAGATGCAAGCCACGCTGAGCTCGAGTTTCGGGCGAGATAACAACCTGACCTCGCATCTTGATCTTGATACTGTTTTCCCTGGAGTCGTAGATACAGTAACCTGAACCCTACCTGTATCTTGCCGGACATCTTGGAATATGCCGGAATGTAGGACTAGTGATTTCCACTCGAAACGCTTGCATTCTGGTCGAAGCTTCTCACCATGCTCCGAAGTCATCTCTATATCACAGCACGACATGCGGTAGTGATACCTGGGCGCGGATGTTGAAGTTGTCACCAGACAACAACCTTTCAATCATTTCTATTTCCATTTCTGTTATTGCAGTCTAGACACAGATCTCCCTCTCCAGCTCGCATCTCTAGCCTGTCTACATCGCCCTCAAGGAGGAGTTTCTTCGCAAAAGAGCAGCGCTTTTGAAGACCAATGCGTGAACCGATATACAACGCGGACTCCAGGAATCGCTCACGAACCCCGACCAAAGCATTGATATAGATCAACGGAACTATCGTGTCCCTCTCATCCCCATAAATTCAGCACCTGTTTCTTCCCCTTATTTCCCTTCTTCTTCCCCTTCCCAGCAGCACCTTCTCCATCTTCACCCTCCTCTCCATTGAGCACACCACTTCCACTTCCGCCCACAGCACTCGAATTTGAGCCCGCAGCCCATGGATTTGACGACGTAGCAACTGCATTCCCACCTCTCTTCACCATGCCGTTCCCGTAGCCGAAAATCGTACTCTGGGGTTTGGCAGCAGGTGGTAACGCCGGAAAAGCATTACTATCCTTACCTACATTCCTACTTGCTGGTCGTGAGGATGGAGGAGTAGGGCGAGCGGAGGTAGGGGCTGAGTTGGATGCGGATGCGGAAGATGAAGCTGCCCAAGAGACGGTGGAGATTTTGCCTGTTGACGCACTGGGTCTACTCGACGATGATGCCGATGGAAGACCAGGGAAGGGGTTGATGCTTGTTGTGGATGCGGGTGAGGCTGAAGGTGATGCTGTGCCCCATGATCGGGTTTGTGATACCGAAGAGCGCGATGATTGAGCGGTTGATGATTTCAGTTTCAGAACTCGGCTGGTTTTGGGTTTGGGTGCGGACGATGAGGAGCTGGATGTGACGGCCCAGTTTAGTGGGATCGAACTGCTGCTACTACTACTTGCGGCAGGCAGAGATGGGTAATCTTCGTTGATGGCACGCCAGCTGTTCCATGCTGTGCGAATGGAGTCAGCTTGCTTAGGATCCTCGTATAGATCTGCCACCTCGCGGACCAGAGTTCCTAGAGCAGAAGAAGACGTGTCTGAGAAGAGGGCGAAGAAAGAATCGATTAGAGCCGGCGCTGTGATGGCGTTCTTCTTGAACGAAGAGATTGCGCTGCGGAATTGAGAGAGTTTCGTAGCATCATTCTGAAGCATACTACTAGCTCGTTCGACGACAGCTGTATGCCTGACTGCGCGGGCATGATCCTGAGGTGACATGGTGGTTTGTGATAGATCCGGCGCGCTGACTGGTTGAGGAGCAGTGACGACGCTTGACGAAGGTTGTGATATTGTCATCGGCACAGGAGTTCTAGTTGGAGTAGGAGCCGAAGGAGCTGTCAACTGACCTCCGAAAGTGCGACCAGTGACGGATTGAGCACTATGAATAGCCATTTGTCGTTGAAAAGCCTGCTCGTCTCTTCGTAACGGCTGAGCAGTCGATGCTGGTATTGCTTCTGCATTCGGATCTCTTCCTCTCCCCCTCCCACGTCCTTCTCGTTGCTCTCTTTGACTTCCTCCACCTCTTCTCTCTTGCACATATGGAGCTCTGTAATCGAACGATGAGATGTCCACCACTCTCGTATCTCTTCGCACATCCTTCGACAAAGTATTGCCATGCTCAGTCAACTGATGCGCCTTCAAATCCATCTCAGTAGCGAACACAATGAGCTTCTTCTCCAAGCAAGTGGGCTCCCTACAAATCCAATGATCCTTCGTGAAATGCGCAAACAGCGCATCGTAGTTAAGGAAGTACTGAGGAGCACCTCCATTGCTCTCACTACAGATATGGCACTTCTCGTGACTATCTCTGCAATGAACATATAGCTCATCATCGCCATAGAATCTCGTTCCGCAAAAAGAACATAGAGGATGGCCTTTGAAACCGCTCTGGTCTACCGCGCCAGGATTGTCATCTCCTTTCTTCATGTGCTTCGACAGCTCAGCATCAGTGTAGAGATCATGCTCATGTGTAAACGTCTTCTTATGCCTGGAGCACAAATCACAGATCTTCTTCTTGTGTATCACCCTGACATGGCGATGCAAATCCGGCCAACTGATACAAGACACATCACAAGTACGTTCCGGACAATTATACTGCAGTAGAAAGATTGTGTCCTGTCGAATATCCAAACTCTCGTACTGGATCCCGATGTTAGGATCCGTATCGAAGATATCCTCCTTCGTAAAGTCCTCATACTTCTTCGTCTTGTCATCTGTAAAGATCACAAGTGGCGCCGGAGTCTAAATATACAATTAGCCGGTGATACCCATTAATGGTTCGGAAGGCAACTTACTCGACAATGAGCACAGTTCTTGTCCTTATACAAAGCTCGCATCCGTAACGAACAGACATGACACGTCCGGTGATTGCAAGGCGCAATACTCTCATGCTCGATATCCGACGCGCAAATAAAACACACCTCTGCCTCCGCCTCGTCTCCCGCTTTCTCTTTCTCATCCGCCCCCTCAGGCCGCTTGTACCTCGCCGCTAGCTGTTCCGCGTTCATAGGACTAGGTCTGGGGTTCGCTTCTGCTGCTGAGATCGCAGGTCCCATTCTCTGTCCTTGCGTCATATTCTGGCCTCCTCGTCCGCCCCTCCTTGCGTTTCCATTCTGGTTCTGGGGTTGAGTCTGTTGCCCGTTCTCTCCTCCATTGCCGTTTGCATTTCCTCCTCGCCCTCTTCCCCTTCCTCTACCTTGTCCTCTACCTCTACCGCCTCTCGAGCCATCGCCCCTCGGTCTCGAAGGTAATTCAGCTGTCCCAGCGCCCCCAGAATTAGCTCCCCCTCCATTTGTTGATCCTGGAGCAGCGTCCATTGTGGCAATTGTCTTTCAAATAGGCTCCTGTGTTACTTCTCTGTTTGCTGGAGTCTTTTGTAAGACTGCAATGTCTGGAGTCCTCGAATAAAGGTGGGACTTTGCACGGCCCTGGTGAATTCGAGAGTGGTTGTTTGCTTGGAGTGATGTCGATTTCCCTAGGGCCACCATCAATTTTACAAAGGCCGAACTTGATCCCCAAGCGACCCCGCAGTGACTCCTGCCCGGATTTGTCAGCCTTGTGGGCGAGGCTGAGCTGTTTCTTGGAAGATGATGGTCACAAAGAGTCACCATGATAAATATTTGAGATCACCAAAATAGGCATTTGGAGGATAATGCATGTTCAGTGTCTATTATGTACGGTCTATCTTTTGATGCCTCTTTGTTGTGAGGTCTTAGCGCTGCTTCGTAAGTTAGACTGTGGGTACCTGAATCTCAGATACATCAAGTGAACCATGACTGTGGAAGCTTGCGTCTTTGCAAATTTCAAAGATTCATGGACTATGATTCGGGTGGAAAATAAACAGCCATTCGAAAAATCACGTTGGAACACACGAACCAGGGGGCAAGTCAATTTATAAAGGACATAGATGCAGATATGCTTCGATTAAATGCATTTTCCAAATTTACCATGTTATGTACGGTACAGTCAAGAATATGCAACTTTGAGTTCATGACGTTCTTCCATGGATTACGACTATCGTCCCAGGTAATACCTCCTCCCAAGCCCATGCAGAAATCGAAGCCTGTTCATTCATTGTATGGAACGCTGAAGCAGAACCAGCCATCCCGCGCAACACCATATCAGACCTGTCGTATCGTATCGTATCGTATCGTAACGCCTTTCCAACCATCCGTCCCCAAGATCCCCAGCCTTACTTTTTGCCCTTCCAGATACTCCTGTTCTTGACCATGCCATAATCATTCCTCAACATCATAGAGTTGCTTGCTGAGAATCTTGTTCATAGTGAACATATGCACCTTATCGACCTTGAAAACCGACTGCAGTCTATCGTCGCAGCGGATCTGTCGCTTGTCGGCTGGATCTTGGAGATCTCTCGCCTTGATGTACTCCCATATCTTCTTAACGACTTGGGGACGAGACAGCTGTAAACGCGAAACCATTAGCAAGAGAAGAACATTCTCGAGGAGAGACATGGAGAGAATATGAAGGGCAGACATACCGTAGGTTCACCAACCAATTCTGCCAGCGGCGCGCTCAAATGGTACTGCTTATGGAAACCTCCCTTCTTCGGCTTCTCCTTGATCTCCCCATCACTTCCCAACTCCACATCACTGTCATCAACCGCCTTGACCTTACTCGCGCTCTTCCTGGGCTTTTTGGGTGTGCGTTTCGTCTTCACCACCTTCTTATTACCAGCGCCCCTCGTAGCTCGCGCAGAGCGATTCTCTGCCGCCTGCAGCATAGCCGCTAGCTTCGCATCGTCCACCGCGCCCTTCTCCTTCTTGACCTTTTTTTTTGGCGGGGCAGCATCTTCGTCGGAGTCGGAGGGAGAGGATTTGATATCTGCGGAGGCGGAGGCGTCGCGCGAACTGCTGGGAGGTGTTGATTCTTGCTTGACCTCGTTGGTGCCGTTGCCGTTTGTGGCTGCGTTGGCTTCAGCGGCGCGGAGCGAAGCGTTGAAGATTTCGAAGCGCTCGAGGATTAGCTCAGAGACTGGAACCTAGATAGATTGCCATATCAGCTCTGTTCTTCTCTTCTGCGAACTGCACAGCAGAACTCTGCACAAGCCTGAGCGTACCTTCTTGTCTGATATGTCCTGATCCAATGCTGCCTGCAATTGCTTCCGAATCTGCTTGGCAGATATGGTCTCGATGTTGCTCTTTCTGAGAATGCTATCGATGATAGCTGTGTACTGTGCGGTTTCGGCGGGAAGTACTATGCTGTCTTAGCTATTGCGTGAATGGGGTAGGCATGCGCCGAAAGCTGGAGTGGAGGGTCTTACAAGACATCTTGCCTGTTTCGAAGTATGTACACTCTTGCCTCTGCAATGCGACCAAGGTAGATGACCAGACGAAGCTGAGGTAGGAAGGTTGGCAGATTCCTCTTGAGAGCGACTGGAAGTCAGGTAGAGACCTGGCTCCTGGTGTTGCAAGAGTAAGCTGGCAGTATGTCTGAAGCCACAGGTTGCCAGAGGACAAAGACTATTCCAGGAATTGGTTCGCAGCGTAGCCTGGCAGAAGAAATACTGTTGGTAAGTGGATCTCCTGGCGGAAAAAGTGAAGTGTTGAAGTGAATGCTCTCAAGGTGGTTCCCGCCAACAAGCTATCCCTTTAGAGGCTGGGGAGAGGGAGGGGTCGACCGCCAGCTTCGCAAAGCAATTCAGCTTTCTTTCGTAAAAAGGTAGTGGGACAAAAGCTTGAATGGGCCGCTGCAGGGACGTTATTCGTAAGGCTTTAATGCAACTATGGTGGCTCAATTGGTGATGTGCGCTGCCGTGGTCTTGTCAAAGGTGAGGTGAAGGTGGAGGAGCCATGCGCCACGACTTGGACTAGCTAGCTGTATTGACCCTGGTGAATTTGTTTAGGTGAAAGGTTTTCAACAGCAATATGATTCGCTCCGAGGACAGAGAAGAAGTCTTAGAAGCCAGTATTAATTATTAGATAAGAATGCTGGGTTCATGTGGGGATTTATATGAGGGCAAGCTCGTTGTCCTGTTCTCACCTCACGATGTGTCTAGAATTAGTTTAGCCGCGTTGCCAAAATCTAGACCTGGCGAAGAGTTGACGGATGCAGCCAGCTTCACAGAAGATTCAGCCTCACTCAACACGATCATGATGAAAGTTGCAAAACATAAATCGCTATAGCGAGGAATGCCAAATATCGGAAACTACAACTAGACAACCGCTATGGTCCATCAGAAACCAACTACTTATACAAAAGTCATCCTCTTCTCCAAACACATTTCNATCCCCGCTTTGAAAACCCAAAAGCTTAAAGGCCAGCAGGCAAATAGTACTCCCTGAAACGATCTGTCTCATCCCACTCCACTTGATAAACCAATTCCCAGCAGACGATCAAGAGATTTGGGAAGCGTCTTGTCCAAAAGCTCAGATATCCATCAGGCAATGGGCCAACATCTTTCTTCAACTTGTCACTCATATCTTCGTAGTGATTCTTCTTATTTCTCAGGGCACGCAACAGATCCAGAAGTCTGGTGCCTGTGTACTTTCTTTGCTTGCCCATTGACTCCACGAACTCCTTGCCTAGATGCTTGAGGAAGTCTTGGCGACAGACATAAGGAGCCTGCTTCTCCAATTCAGCGAGGGCGAAGGATGGAGGATCTCGCGGCTCTTTCTCGAAGTGGTCAGAGACGTCACAGAGGAAGTTGAGACGTTTTTTTGGATGCCAAAAGAATGGATGTGCCATAACTTGACGTGCTTGAGGTCGTTGTTTTGGATCCGCTTTGAGCATAGAGCCAATGAGATCTTTCGCTTCATACGCGTAGTCTCCCAGAACTTCAAGGGGAGCGAGGTTGTACTGCCCTTTTCGAATGTTGACTTCACGCATAAACTTATCGCCACAGTCGAAAGGATGAGAACCCTTGGTGAGGACGTAGAAAAAGACCAGTCCCAGCGAGAAGATGTCGATGGCACGAGTAGCTCGTCGATTGGGAAGCAAGTCTGGATTGAGAATGATGGATCCAGAGTTTCCGTCAGTACTAGCATCGACCATAGCCTGATGAGCACGGCCATCCTTCGCATCGTCGTCCAGGAGAAGCTCTGGGGCACGCCAGCCCGAGGTACCCGCGGCGTGCGCCGTAGTTGCACGGAACGAGGATTGTTCGCCTTCTAACTTTTTGCAAAGACCGAAATCCGAAACAAGAAGTCTGGGTTTGCCATCCTTGCCCATCGCGACAAGAATATTTTGAGGTTTCAAGTCTCGATGGACGATTCGGAGCTTATGCAGATGTTGAAGTCCATTGGTGATCTGGTAGAGAACATTGGGCAAGTCTCTTTCACCAGCCTGTGCCAAATCACGGTTCTTTTGAGGCTTATCAATAACGTCGGCAAGAGATGCCGGGCACAATTCCAGGGCAATGTAAAGAAACTCTCCTGCGCTTTGCTGAGCGTAGTAACGAATGACTGCGATTATGTTAGCAGCGAACAACCGTGTAAAGGAGAGAACTTACCATTTGGATGATCATCACTTTCTCTCAAAAGTTTAGTCTCTTGAGATGCAATATCGAAGAACTGGATAAGCATCCGCTTCACAGCAACATCACGTCCATCAAAATTGCCCTGAAACACTAATGTTCCGTTGCTGCCAGTTCCGATGAGTTTATCTGTGTTGACCTCAAGAGCACCAATGCGGATAATAGGACCTGAAACTTCTTGAGGGTCACTCGGAATTGTACGGATATCGGGCTCGAGTGGAGGTTGTTGGCCGAGCTTCTGAGCATTTCGAACGGCATCTTCAACAGTAGGCGGAGGTTTCGGTGTTGCAATACCGTCATCTGATGCACCTTGAGAACTCGCTCGTCCCTTCTTGTGCTTCACACCACCGCGGCGACCTCGATGTGCCTTTTTAGTCTTCTCTTTCTCAGGACTATCTGGTGGCTTTTGATCTGCAGGAATCTCAAGGTTCGTGACAGGTTTTTGCTTGTCTGCTTGTTCCATGGAGGCAACCGTTTCTTTTATTTCAACCGAGGGGACATCCGCTAGGGAGTCCAGAGATGGGACATCCAGAACCTCTCCCTCAGGTACGACTGGAAGATGGTCATCAAGCTTGTGGTGCTGCAGGACAACAGGTTGTGCTTTCTGATCGGTTTTCTGGCCCCATTTGCTTATGTTACCGATTTGCGTGCGAACCTCTCTTTGCTTGTACATGATGATGGCCGCTATCGCAAGGTAAAGCATGGGATTGTGGAAGAAGTCCCACAAATAGCTGAATGCTTGGCGAGGGAGTTGACGTAGATATTGAAGGAGTGTCTGACCCTCAAATATGGCTGGGGTTTGTTCAGCTGGTAACCACAGATCGCTGCTATTCTCCTCAGGAGGACCGGTTATGGTAAGGGGATTGACAGGCTGGGTGTCTTCGATTGAGTGTAGTCCAACGAGCGCCTCCGAAAGTCGAGTGTCATCCATGAAATCCCACTGCGGGTGATGATCCAGCCAACTTTGCAGGTTACATTGAGCTGGCCGGATACCTCGAACAGCCAGGGGATATGCCTTGCCCGACATAGCAAACCAACTTCCGTCCTCGGTATGATTGAGGAAGATACTGTTGGCTCTTTCATTGAGCGATGCCATATCCTCATTGCTTGGTGGCAGTGGCTGCGGCAACATGACCAGATTGGGATCGCCCTTTTCAACACTCCAAGGTCTAGCCACATCAAATACTCGCGCGACGGGACTCGAAAACTTGTGATTGAACATTCGTCCAGGTTCATTAGGATCTTTCCCATCATAGTCGAATCCAAATATCCCTCCATCGTGTCCCGTGTAGATGTACTTGTTGTCGAGGGATCTGCTGTGCTGTCGCTGGAGATCCTGATCAAAGTTGTTAGGCCCCCATTCCGAGTATCTCAGGGTAGCTATGAGTCGATGGTCATTTTCTCCCTGAATGGTGATTTCATATTCTGTTCTGCCCAAAGTCAAACGAGCCACCTTCGGGCACTCTGCTTCCGAATCAACTCGATCGTCTGAAGCCTTGCAATTTTGGTTTCCCATAGCGCCTTGTGGGCCGAAATAGCTTATGATGTCTCCAGTGTTTGCATCAACAGTGATCATGCTCGTCTTCTTCACACCATTGTAAACGACCTTGTTTGTTTCATCAGAGTAAGGTATTGCTTCAAACAGCGACTTGATGGTTAGACCGGTATTGATCAATCCACGACCCCCATTGGGGACGAACATGAACAGGTTCCCATCCCGACTTGGCTCGACGATCCACAGGTATTCATCAGCTGACATCGGGTCGTAGTTAGGATCGACCGTTGAACGGTTTCTTCGATGATGCTCGATTTTCACCATTGGCATCTCCGCGGCTAGCTGCCACTTCTCTCGGCCAGTCTTCCTCTCCCTGGCGTGTAACTTCCCATCGACGGTCGCCAGAAGCACAAAGTCTTCTACTTCCCAATCCTCAAGACTCCGCGCAATGTGCGGCGAGCCAAGCCCAACCGTGGTATGGCTGGGCCGTCTTGTAGGAGGTGCTGCAACGGCGGATTGTGCCGGAGCCAAAGTTGCGATGGCGCTCGCATCGTTATCGTTATTGTTGAATTGTTTGCCCTTGACGTGGGCTGCTGTATTCTTGCGTCTTCCATAGCTGGCAGGTGTCTCGATGGAATGAGGTATCTTTGTCACCTCGACCTTATTGTTGCCTTCATGGGGTGACTCGTTTCGCTGAACCGCTGGTCGCTGCTGCTGCTGAGCATCGACAAGCCATGGTAAAAAGAGGATGGCTGCAGCTAGTAGTATGAAGTTATTGACGTGACCATCTCGAGGAGGCCGCCGTCGCGGCATTGTGGACCTTCAACGTTGCAGATGGGAGAAAAGACAGAACAAAGTCTGTCTGAAAGCGATTGAGAGTTGATTGAGCACCTCGGAAACTGTAGTGAATGATGGGCTGCTGGTCGTCGTAGTGATCGATGAGGAAAAAGCGGGATAAAAACCCTTCGGAGGGTGAAGAAGAGGATGTTGGATAGATATTAATAAATGCTGTTGGACTTGCTGCCCTGTATTGAGGTGTGTTGTGGTGCGAGGTCGTGTTTCAGGAGAATCGATGGAGGTTCGGCAGGCTTCGACGCACGTAACTTTAGCTCCGGGAAGCAAGGAGGGAAGCGGGGCGGGGGGCCAGCAAGACCAGGGCAGGGCAGGGCAGGGCAGGACTCTCGTTTCGGACCTCAAAGCCCAAGGCAAAAATAAAAAGGCTGAGCGAGGGGAGGCCAGGCGAGGCCAGGTGAGCAGGTTACAACAACGGAAGATCGCTCTCCTGAAAAGGCCACACGACGGAAGTATCCAACAAATTAATTGCAACAAATGTGAAGTGGCGATCGATCAGAGGGCGGGCGCGTGGGCGTTGGTGTGCTATTTGAGAGAATGGGCCAACTCTTTGCTCCGTCAGCTTATTGCTTCTGTTATGTGGGATTTGATTCTGTTATCACGCTAGATTTGTGCCGCCCAGCTTCCTGATTCGTCTTGTATTACACTTTACGCGGCTGGAGCTGCGAGTTGTCGGTTTTGCTCCCAATTGTCCTCCGGTTGTGCTGTAAGGGGGCTATGCTTTCTCGGAAACATGTGAATCACTCATCCTAGGAATGTGAAAACTTATAAGTGTCATGGAGGCAACGTCTCGAGGACCAGACCCGAGTACAGTACAGCACACTGAGCACAGTAATCGATGCTGCATCTCGGCATTTCATTTGTATTCAGATGGCACAGTGTCGTGTGAGCACGGGGTGAAAGAAATTTGGTCCCCGAGATCTTTGTACGACGGTATATGGAGACATGGGTATGATTGGATCGTTCGATTTTTCAAGACGATTTTCGTGAAAAAGCCGTCGTGCGAAGTTCCTGGTGCTGATCTAGCCACCTTGTACGGTATGAAACAATGTTCCAAATATCTGCCTGCTCGAAGATGCCCTTGCTGGAAGCTTTCGAAGTCATTCCATTCATTATTGAGGCTGCAATATGATCTATGGTATGGTACAACGCTCCTAACTTTTGCCCATTCATAATACAGAGAACTCCTGCCCTAATTGTTCATCAAATCATCTCTCGCGTCTCCGTGGTGCACTGCGGATGATATTGTCCACTCTCAACAGGAGCTTTTATGGTCAGCACTGTCTTCTAACACAGTCAGAGGGGAAACTTACCTCAGCAGCTTCCGATGCAGATGAAACCACAGCCTTCTTGAGCTTGTAACTTTCAATGACACCGAGTTCACGCATATCTGTAATGCCACCCCCTGGAGTAAGGAGATCCAGTCCATACGTAGTCATGCCATCGTAAATGGCAGTTCTGAGCTTCGCAACAAGATCGCTGGAGTCATAACCTGCATTGTCGGCGAGAATGGTGGGCAGTTGACGAAGAGCAATCGCGAAAGCTCCAACGGCGATTTGCTTCTTACCATCAACCTTCAACGCGGCTCCCTCGACAGCTTTTGCCATCAACATCTCCGCGCAGCCGCCTCCGAGTGTGGTTCTTGGCTCCTTGACAGTTTGTGAAAGAACTGCAAGAGCATCATGAAGGGATCGTTCAGCCTCATCCAAAAGTTGCTCGGTTGCTCCACGAAGAACAATAGTGCAAGCCTGACCAGCTGCCACACCAGAAAACTTGATCAGGGTATCCTCACCAATGATCACTTCCTCGATGAGATCACAGTGTCCAAGTTTTACTTGTTCCGGGTGATCGAATGTAGATGTGATATCTCCACCTGTGACCAAAGCAAGTCTCTCTATTCCGTCGAAGTCCGCATGCTCGATAGACATGATTCCAGCATCCGAGAAAAGCTGCTCGGGCCAGTTGTAAATAAGTTGTCTGTTGATGAAACAGTTAATTCCGTGTGCCTTGATCTTCTCAACCTTTGCCTTCATCTTGTCCTTCTCCGCCTTCTCTAGCTCTGCAAGCTTTCCTGTCGAAGTGACCTTGACCCGAGCGCCAAAGATCTTGATCTTGTCGGTATCCATAGCAGTGTTTGCGATCAGAATCTTGGCCTTCTCTAACCGTTTTGGCTGGTTGACACCGATCTTCTTGTCCAGAATGAAGCCTTCGTCGAGATACGAGTCCATAAGCTTTCCACCGGCCTTCTTGATGATCTGGATATGGCTGAGATCAGAAGACCCTTTCATCCGCAGCACAGCATCACACGCCAGCTCTGCAAAGTGGTTCCGATCTTGCGACAAGACTTTCGAACTTAAGGTCGTCCTCGCAATAGCTAGTAAATCCTTCTTGAATGCCTCCGGGTTGTTGCTGTGATCCACCGCGGATTTCTCCAAAGCTGCCAAAGCCGCATGGCTTGCTATTCTGTATCCTTCGATGATTGTCTGGGGATGAATCTTCTTGTCGACCAACTTCTCTGCCTCTCTTAACAGCTCTGCAGCCAAAACTGTGACTGATGTGGTTCCATCTCCAACTTCATCATCCTGGACTTTTGAGATATTGACGAGAACTTTGGCGGCAGCATTATCGAGTGCTATGGATTTGAGAATTGTGGCACCGTCATTAGTAACCATAATCTCCCCTGTAGAAGCACTCTGGAGGATCTTGTCCATTCCCTACATAACCATTTAGCAGGCGTACCTAGGCACCGGCAGCTTGGGCAACATACCTTTGGACCCAAAGTCGACTTCACTAAGTCACCAACAGCGATAGCGCCCACTACACGCAAAGTATCAGTACAAACTCAGTACGGCTAGCTCAAAGCACATATGAAAGCCTCAGATCTGCTTTGTATTTACATCTGCCAGCTTCAAGAGAGCTTCATTGGCGCAGAGGGACAAGAGCTTGGTGAAGCTCTATTGACATGAGAGGATTTGGCTTACCAAAAGCCGAAAGACGAGCATTCTCTCCTTTCTCTTCAGTGGTTCCATCGTCAAAGATTTGGGTAGGATTGAAGGACGCCATGATTGTAGAGGTGTTGTGTTGATATTGTTAGGTTGGCTCGGTATCGAGGCAGCTTCAGGCGCGTCTGTACGAACCCCCAAATTTTCGCGCGACAGACTCTCGCTAAAATTGCTAGCCCACACCACGACAGGGCTGCGGCCGACGATACCTGGACCTCGATTTTTCTTAATGACTGGCGCAGTTGACTCGACGAACGACTGACTCACTCACTGATTCCCTGAGAAGTTTTCTGCCTGATCCAGGACATTAAAAGCGATATTCCCGTCGAGCAGTTCTGCGAAAACGCTAGCCCGACCCGCCGCCACGATCCCACACAAAAAAAGCCCGCCGACGAGGGGTAAAAATCCAGAACCTACGAAGACAAGTCACAAAACAAATACAGACAACGAGAGAGGAGGTCACTTAAACCGCAATCATGGCGCCGAGCTTTGATCACCTACCAGATCCTGAGGAGGAGGATTACGATGAGGATGAGGAGCTTGACTTTTCAGATCTACGTGAGAGATTTGAGGTACAATTGGAGCAAGGATTGGACGCATTTGTGGTTGTCGATGGACTGCCAGAGGTGACAGAGGAGACAAAGCCAAAGTTGATCAAGTTCTTGAGGAGGAAGTTGGAACCAGTTGGAAAGATAAAGGAGGAGTCGATTCACATGCCACTCGATTCGTTCGGAAAGTCAGAGAAGTAGGTCACGACTTGTGCCATACCTCCAGTGTATGCTGATAATATTTAGATTTGCATTTGTTGAGTACTCTTCTCCCGCTGAAGCTCTTGCTGCTTGTAAGCAACTGGACGGCGTTCCCCTCGACAAGAAGCACATCCTCCGAGTAAACAAATTGACGGATATTGAGCGTTTTGGCCGTGAAGGACGTATCGATGAGAACTACACCCCACCAAAGATCGAGGAATTCCAGGAGAAGGAGCACTTGCGATCATGGTTGGCAGACCCAAGTGGCCGTGGACGGGATCAGTTCGTCATGTACAAGGATGATAGAGTTCAGGTGTTCTGGAACAATGAGAAGGATGCGCCAGAGAGCATTGTGGACCGACAGCACTGGACGGAATCCTTCGTACAATGGTCTCCTCTCGGTACATACCTGACCTCCATGCATCAGCAAGGTGTTCAACTTTGGGGTGGCCCATCGTGGATTCGACAAAAGCGATTCCCTCATCCATTTGTCAACTTGGTAGATTTCTCGCCCAATGAGAAGTATATCACCACCTGGTCAAATCGTCCCATCGTTATCGGAGAAGAAGGTCACCCTGCGCTCTCAGTAGACGATGATGGAAAGAACTATGTCATCTGGGATATCGAGACCGGCAAGCCACTCCGTTCATTCGCAAATCTCGACCTTCCAAGCAACTCCGTTGATGAGGCTGGTCAACCAGTAAAGCGAAAGGTTGTCTGGCCAGCATTTAAGTGGTCCGCTGATGACAAGTATGTTGCGCGATTGACACAAGGTGCTTCGATTTCCGTCTATGAATTACCCCGCATGGGTCTTCTTGACAAGACATCGATCAAGATTGATGGTGTTATGGAGTTCGAGTGGGCACCCGCCACACCCAGACGAGAGGGCGTCAAGACCTATGAGCAACTGTTCTGCTTCTGGACCCCCGAAATCGGTAGCAACCCAGCCAAGGTCGGATTGATGAGCATTCCCTCCAAGGAAATCGTCAGAACTCTCAACCTCTTCAGCGTCACTGATGCGAAGCTCCACTGGCAATCAAATGCCGATTATCTTTGTGTCAAGGTCGACAGACACTCGAAGTCAAAGAAGTCCTTGGCAACTAGTTTGGAGATTTTCCGTGTCCGTGAGAAGGGAGTACCTGTCGAAGTCGTTGATGGCATCAAGGATACCGTTATCAACTTTGCTTGGGAGCCAAAGGGAGACCGATTTGTTATCATCACCACAGCCGAAGTTGTCGCACCTTCAGCTGTTCCTCCAAAGACGTCAGTTGCATTTTACTGCCCAGAAAAGGTCAAGGGTGCAGGTGTTGGTAACTTCAAGCACATCCGAACCTACGACAAGAAGAACAGCAATGCCATCTACTGGTCGCCAAAGGGTCGCTTCGTTATCGTTGCAACTGTTCACTCGCAACAGAGCTTCGATATGGAGTTCTTCGATATGGACTTTGAGGGCGAGAAGCCAGAGAGCGACAAGGATCTCACTGCCAATCTGCAACTCATGAACACTGCTGATCACTACGGTGTCACCGATATTGATTGGGACCCGACTGGCCGATTTGTCGCTACGAGTGCATCAATCTGGAAGCACGCTGTAAGTTTTCCTCGTTCCCTTTATCCTGTATCTAGCTAATACGTCAACAGATGGAGAACGGTTACCACCTGTACGATTTCAAGGGCGAGCAACTCCGCGAAGAGCCAGTCGAGAAGTTCAAGCAATGGCTCTGGCGCCCACGCCCAGCAAGCCTCCTCACCAAGGAAGAGCAAAAGCAGATCCGCAAGAATCTCCGCGAGTACAGCAAAGTCTTCGACGAGGAGGACAAGGACCGCTTCGCTTCAGCCGATCTCGCAGTCGTCGAACACAGACGAAGACTCCTCAACGAATGGTTGGCATGGAGAGAACAGATCACCCAGGAAGTCGCGGAGGAGAGAGAAGCCCGCGGCCTCCCACTCGACCCTATCGAAGGCCTCATCCAGAAGACCGACGAGAGCGAGGACCAGGTTATCGAGGAGATTGTCGAGGAGATCGTGGAGGAAACCGAGGAGATTATGCCATGAGGATCGACTGGGCTGTTGTTACTGTAGTTTTTCCCGTTTTATTACAATGTTCCCAGGAGTTTATTCTGCTGCTTGCTTGCATATCTGCCCACCTATTTGCGTGGGTCTCCTACACTTTGGGTTACGCAACGCAATGCAGGGTTTGGGATGCATGCATGTCGATTAAATAGAGATGCGAGCTATGAAATGAGCGGATGACATGAGTGCATAGCTCATTCTAAAAGCATAGCAAAGCAGAATCAAAAGAATAAATGAACGATGACTTGTCTCCATCCTCGGCTGTGGTGTGTTACCAGCATATTGATGTCAATAGACACAGCAATCACTTCGTCCTGCAGGCGCTCATGACAAGCCTTCTCAACGACCATCGTAAAAGTAGTCCAACAGCACAACGTCGCCATCCAGGAGCACCAATCCCATGCTTCTTCAACGGATCTCCCCTTCACGATCACGTGGCCCCGCCAAAATCCACCGGATACCCGACCTCACATCTCCAAGTTCGCCCACTCGCTCAATGCTTCACACTCCATTCCCACACCGTCCAATCCACTTATCCCTCGTTATTTCTTGGCTTATACCCACCTAGAGTAATAATCAAAATGCCACCTCTAGCTACCATCGGCATTCTCTCTATCGGAGAAATGGGGATGGGCATTGCGAAGCTGCTCATTGCTCATAATTATCGCGTGGTCACGAATCTGGAGGGTCGAAGGTGGGGTCTCGGGTCTCCTTTGTTTTGGGTCATAAATCTTACTTCTTGGTTTTGTGTTTTTTGAATTGTTTGTTTCTGTTTTTCAAATGTCGTTGTGGATATTATTCTCTTGCTTTTCTCCATCCTGATCTCATGGTATCATAAGTTACGCCATGCATGCCTCGGAACATACGAAAGCTTTAAACGAAGTCGTCATTTAGTTTAGAATCTGATATACACTGTCCCATTTCAAGTCACTCGTGTTTTCCCTTTGCTCTTCACTACCTTAGCCTCGGTTCGGCGATCGCGAGCCTGCATTTAATTCGTAAGGCGTCTTCTGAGCTGATTGTTTCTAGTGCAGATACACAAGCTCGGGTTAAAGCAGCCTCGATCGACAGTCTTCCAGATGATACTTCTCTGGTAACAGAGGCAGATTATATCTTCTCGATTGTTCCACCTCGGGATGCTGTCGCCACGGCAAAGAGAATCACAAGTGCCTTCTCCTCGCTTTCTCCACCCAAATCCTCGCCTCTCTACTACTTAGACCTCAATGCCATCTCCCCAAACACGGCTCGCTTGGTAGCAACAATGATTGCAACCGAGACGCCCACAATCAAGTTCCTGGACGGCGGCATCATAGGCGGTGCTCCATCCCGCAAGGACGCCTCAGATCAACCTACCACGACATCTTCCACTCCACCGACATCTCATACGTGGAACAGACCATCTATCCCTGTCTCAGGCCCGGATCCTCTGTCCCAAGCCCCGATATCAGGCCCGACGCTCGAAGCTCTATTGAATGTCAAACACATATCTTCAGAGATAGGACCTGCATCCGGCCTGAAGATGTGTTTCGCCACAACCACAAAAGGCTTCACTGCTCTCTGTATCCAAGCCTTCACAACAGCTTCTCGCCTCGGCGTCCTCGATGAACTCAAAACTGAGATGTCAGAACGCATTCCCGGTTTCTATAAAGCCAGTGGCGGGGTTGTCAANATGGCGCCGAAAGCGTACAGGTGGGTGGAAGAGATGAAGGAGATAGGACGGACGCATGGTGTTGACGGAGGGTTTGATTATGAGGGCAGGGATGGTGATAGGGGGATATTTGATGCTGTCTCGGAGGTCTACAGAGTTGTTGCAGATGAGACTGTTCTTGGCGAGGAGAAGATAGAGAGGAGGAAGAGAGGGCGGACGGTGGATGATGTTGCGCTTGCTGTGGGGGATGGGCTGGCTGCGAAAAGGAAGAGGGCTGATTAAAGTTCCATTATTATTCTACTCAGGATCTTTCCAACATACACTCGACTTGTGGATCAGGTAGTGGTTATGTTTGCTTCATTGTTCCAAGGTATGCACGATGGATTTGAATCTCACAGCTCTCAGCTCGAAGTCGCGACAAATACAGCCCTGTATCAGATTTCGCGATTCACGATGCAGATCAGCCGCTGCAGAATTTGATGTCAAAAAAGCCACTCTGCAACTGGTACAATTGACACTGTACAGTATTGAGGATATGTTCATCTGAGTATCGAGTATTAAGAGCTGATTGGCCAGAAGAGAAAGAATCAAACAGAAGGCGGTCTTGACCACCTCCTTCTTAGTACTAGCGCCGAATCCTGGATGGGGAACCGCCTCGCTACATCGCTGCTGACCAGCTTTCCTCACCGACCCAACAACTCATATTCTCTTTCTTTCAAACAATTCACCAGGCGCACACTGATTACTTCGTGGATTTATTGGCTTTTCTCCTTCATGAACCACTTCGTGGGGATCTTGTTACTCGAGTGACTCGGAATTTCCCTTGCATCTGACCAATCATCTGAGCAGCGAGCTTCGTTCTAACTTTACTCCAAACCTTGCTACAACCATCTCTCCGCAATGTCAGAAGTCGTACCGAGACATACTGAGTTGGGTATGTATGACTGGAACTTGCCAATCCGGCTCTAATACAAAGACTTAGACATGAATAATCCGACGACGTTGGGTCTCTACCGTCAGCTGATTGTATTTCAACATGATACACTCCAAACAGAGATAACATTTCCCAGTCCATCCAACGAAGAGCAGCGAACCATTCAATCGCTGGCGCATAGCGTAGGCTTGGACTTTGAGTACAGCTCCGCGACACGAATGGCTAAGGTCGTAAGACCTCTTATTCAAGAACCTCTGCCTCCAGAAGTTGAAGTCCAGCCTCCTCCAGTGTTTCAGGATCTCGATTGCGATTTATCTGGCTTTGACTTCAATATAGACTTTGACATGATGTCTGTCGATATCTCCGGGACTTCTTTCGTCCTGGATTTAGGTACATCAGAAGACTTGCCACTACCAGTACAGCCTTCCCACGCTATGCTGCAAGAGTCAATGTCCACACTTTCTCCAATGCCAATAGAGACCTTTTCAAGCGACTTAAACATTTCTCCACAATATCCAGTCGAGGTGACGATGGGAAACACGGAGCCGTATATTTCCCCGGCCTTCCATCCTCTACTGGATCAGGATCATCCAACGGCAATCACCAGAATTGACAGCCCTACACCTAGCACATCAGCCTCGGAGCAGCCTGCCAAACGTACTTATGTCGCTCCTGAGTATGTTCAAGATCCCAGAAGCGTAGGGCTGAATCTTGCCGGTAATCGAGACGGTGTAGGTCACAATTCTGGTCTGACCAACCTAGATATCAAATCGACAGTGGATCCCACATTAGTAATGCCGCATAGCCTGCAGCAAACCTCTATCAACACAATACAGCTCACGTCGCCAGTGTCTCCTTGCAGCAGAGATCGGTCGGGTTCTATCAGCAGCAACCAAAGTCATAGAAGCGAGAACAAGGTACAAAAGTTCATCCGAAGAAGGAGCAGCTTGATTGGCAAGGCTGTCTTAGGATACCAAGAAATTGTTTTCGATTCTGCTCGTAGCTCTATTCACTCAGGAAGCAGTCTTTCTCCCACAGAATCCACAGCATCTGTTGCTTCTGGTCGACGTGCTCCTCTTTCTGATATTGCTCGCGCTGGCATGAATATCATGAGGAAAATTGGAGCATGTTGGAGATGCAAATTTCTACGAAAGACAGTCAGTATTTTCTTGATACAAAGCGATCTCTCCAAAGCTTACAAGACGCAGTGTGATCCGAAATCACCCTGCGGAATGTGCCCAAGGAAAAGTAGTCAGACTAGTTGGATGGCCGTCGGCTGCCAGCGGGGAAACTTCGAAGATACAGCACTTATTTGTCCGGCAGCCAGACGAATTGTTGTTGTTTCTGGAGAGTCAGCGAATCGCATAGAAGGCACTGAAGCCTCACAGGGCATCAACATGTTTCATGACAGAGAACAAACACGGCGGAATCAAGAGTTGTCTGTACTCAGATCTGCAGGGTACGATCCGATGAATGATCCGCGATTCAAGGACACTGGCATATCCGACCTCCTCCAAGCTATACTCGGCCATCCGGTAGAGGCAGCCATGCGACCAAGCTTGGAACCTCTCATTCATTGCCTGCTTGATATTATATGGGAATTTTGTATGTATGGTTCATACCTGCCTTGTTCTGCTTCTGAGCTGGAAGGTTTGCGCAGCATGATTTCGGTATTATTCGCGGCGGTAAAGTTTCAAGCTGCTCTAGAAGCACAGAACCAGACTGTGAGTTTGCACAGACCTAATTTGTCGTTCTACCGTCTGACTACGATATTTAGGACCAATTAATCGCACAATCTCTCATATGTCTAAGAAGTTGTCTCGAGGCTTCACGTGTTAAGGATGCTGCCCAGCAACCTTCCCAATTCGAGCCCCGGCAGCACGATCAATGCCTGCCCAATGCGTGCGTGATTGATTGCATTTCGTCTGTTAACGCGAACATCTCGCTTTACAACAAAGAATTGTCACGTGTATTCTTTAGCAAGGAAAACATGCGAGATAAAAAGCCGTGGTGGCTTTCGACTTTCTACAGCTTTTATTTTCAGAGTCTTGTCAAGAGAACGCTGCGGATTCTTGAGAAGGATTTGAAATACTCATTGTCACGTGTCGGGCCCAACTACCTTCAAGTTCCCCTTCGGTTATTCATTGCCAGTATGGGATCTTACGACCCAATACTCGTGCAAGAGATGTCGAGTGATGTCGATGCTTCGACCATCGACAAGGGTGACACTGACCGGGCTGTTGGCAGTGAGTACGAAGAGGCACGACTAGTACTAGGACAGGCAACATGGAGTAATCGTGGAATTCGATCTTCGGCCGGTTACTTGTGTATGCTTTTCGACGATGATGAAATGCCGACGGTGTCACCTCACCGCCACATGTATCGCTCTGCCGATGAGAACGCCAAGCTTGCAGATTCTGTGCATATAGAGGTTGCAACGCTTTAAAAGGCACTTGTTTGCCTTCATCTCACTCCTTTCTTCACTCAAGCCTTCGGGTTCTGTGCCACCATCTCTCTGCAACCGCCACTTCTGCGCCTTTCACACCAAAACAACGAGCCTGCATCAGGTGTGCTTCCCGTTAGAATATGAAGGTTTCAAAGTGGAAAGCATTGAGTGGGGGTTGTTGTAAACAATGTAGATAGCTGATGGGAAGGGTACAAACCTGAGATAAGGATTATTCGATTGATGCACAACGTTGAAGCTCTCCGGTGCTCTTGAGATGTGCTTTACGGCAATTTTTCTATATTTTACTTTGTAAAGCGCGTCGAGGGGCAAGCGAGAAATGCTAAGCGAGGCTCAGGGAATTCGATTTCAGTCCCCACACCAGCCTCATTCCACTCAGGAGCGCAGATTGTTTGCTTATTGAGTGATTCCGAATGATAATGGATTGTCACATGTAGTTGACTAGCATGCTCAGTAATTGGCACAACGGGCTGATTCGCAGACTGTATATTGGTGACTGAAACTAGATGGACAAAAGCTGGTCATGCAAACGAGACATGCTTGTTGGCACACGAAAGGGAGTGTCTCATCAGAACTCACCTAAATTTCGTACATAGCGATTCATCACAGGCAGCCGGAAATACAAAGCATTTCTCTATCGCGGTCTCAGAATCGTGCAAAAATAACTTCTCAAGCCAATCAGAAACTATTTGAGGGGTCAAAAATTCTTCCGATGAATGCTTCTGGCCTTTTCGTTGCTGTATATTTTCACGGTATTATAATTGAACCTATTCTCCTTCATGGCTTTCCTGCTGTTAGAAGCCGCAGTACCACTCATGTCAGCAATATATCATCGAAAGATCTCATCCCTCTGATGTTGCTGATTGGCGTCAAACATGTCGTAAAGCAGGGCTATCTTTGCTTGCGATGCTTCCTGCGGAAAAAAAAAAAAAAAAAAAAAAAAAACTCGACGCCCAAAGCAAGGGAAATCGGGTTTCTCGATCTTTGAAGACAGAATATCGTACTCCTAGATCTTCAGCATAGAAATGATCAAGCTAGCGTAGGTCGGATGCTTGGGGCGTAGGGGGATGCGGGCTTTAAGCGAGCAGCCGGCCATCGACCGTCCCACTGGTGGATTTTAATTGGACTCGAAAACTCTGCACACCAAGACTTTTAAATCCTTATTATATTGAAATAAGAACACAATTGAACAAATCAGCATTTAACTGGCCTGCTGGCCCAATGGCAAGGCGCTTGACTACGAATCAAGAGATTGCAGGTTCGATCCCTGCGTAGGTCATCGTTACGAATTTTTTTGCTGTTTTGCCCGTTGGTACTCGCCTTGGGCACCAATCTTCTGGATGGCCTATCTCTCGGGCTACTTTACTAAAGTATGCAATTGAAATTTGCGATGTGATACATGCATGGTATGCGTTGGTATTTACCGGTTCTATGCTGTCCCGGAATCTTCGGCCGGCCTCCTCTCCGTACTAAATTGATCAGGGGGCACAAACCTTTTCTTTTCTACCTAGACGACTTCTTTGTGTGCTACCCCATCAAAAACAGCCTCAGTTGTGCAATGGACGAGAATGGTTTTGACCCCCACAGCGTCGGCCGGAATGCCCGTACATTTGCGACGATCAGTTGCGGCTGTGGCGCGGAGAGTCTGTGAGACGTTAGTGACATGGTCCTTCTCTACAGCGATTCGCTGTTTACAATACGAGTGCTGAAGAATAAGACCATTTTTTCGGTAACAATCAAGAACTTTGATAGAGGTCTTGGATTTACATTTCTCGGGGCAAAAGATGCTCACATGTTATGCTGGTGGCGTCAGTCGATGTCAAAAGTGACTCCCGAAGGGACAGCAGCGCCGCGACTTCACGATGAGAGCTTTGTAAACTGCACAACTCACAGATCTATCACGTCAGCAAGCATTTGGTTCCCAATACCTAAACCCAATGAGTGACCGCAAGCGCATAAAATTTCCGGCACTTCGTATTACTGCCGTCTACCTACCCCACAGCCAAGAATAGACTTTTGCAGATCTCTACATCATCCCGAATGCACTCCTTGCTTTTCATTGATCAGCCTCGTATTTGACTTTGAAAGACAAGTACTGAGATTCAAGTTCCGACTTCCAGAATATAAATGTGCGTCCTTTGCTCTTTCCTCCGAATCATCTCAAGTCCATCGCCCCAGCCAATTCCGACCTCCGTTGAACAATCGTAACCACAACCACGAACAATAACTTCAACATCAGTTTCGATTATCAGGCATAGCTCAGACCACAAGACCTAATTCCATTTAATCATGCGTTTCTCGACCACCACCAGCATTCTGTACGGCCTCGCTGTGTTCTCAACAGCCTCCGCTCGAATAATTGGACTTGAAGCTCCTCGCACAATCGCTGCGGGCGAACCCTTCACAGTGTCTCTTCTCACCGAGAACTACATCGTGGGTATGCTCTCTTCACCTTAGAATTGCATTACTAATGTTCATCCTCCCTAGCAAACAGTCTACGATGTAGCAGCAGCATTCGGCATTTCTCCGGGCGCAGGTTATCCAGAAACTCTTGGGACTGTCATTGGGTCGAGTTACATTGGGCCGGATGGGTCCGACACTCTTGACAAACTCAACTTCACGGTCTCGACCAGCAAGAGTCAGGTCGCTGGCCCGTCGACTCTGTCAGCGAGCGTTCTCAGTCTCTATGGAGTTTCGTCTGGCCCTGTCCTGTACCCTTTCAACGTTTCGGTCACTGTTGGAGATACGACTAGTACCGAGAAAGTGAATACCACCCTCTACAGTCAATGAGGAGAGCTTGCAGTGTTCTGTAGGATGAGAGGACTTAGAACAGTACTGGGTTTCGTCGTTGGGGAAGGATGGACGGGAGGGGGAAGCATTTGCATAACGGCGGAGTTCCTCGATTGCGATAAGGATTGATGACTTGTCAACCTCATTGGTAAACATTCAAGAGACTGTGTCAGATTCGCTGCTCAATTTGTTCTGCGATGTTGACTCAAAAACATTCACCGTTGATGTCACGTGAAATGAAGATACACAAGCTGGGACCCAGAATATCTCAAGCCAACTGGACACCTAGTGCTCTAATAGCTCAATATTGATTTTAAAAGGTCTTCTCATGTCTCCCATTTTAATATTTCCCGTGACGTCAGAAGCCTTTTGGGGCTCTCGCCCCTTCCGCTTTTTGTTTACACGGTCTCGCTCACACATTTACGGCTACCACATCCCGCTATGACCAATCACCAGGTTCTCACAAGCTTTCCAACATTCAAGCGACTTGCGTACTTTCAGTTCTTCGCGAAGTGTAAACTGTCATTGCATTACAGCTCGCGATATAACCACAACGCCATGATGTCGACAGAGTCAGTAGGCTTGAAAGCGATTGGATGGCAGGCACAGGGCAATTACCCCGCTATCACGGACGCGATTCCCCAGTGAGTATTGATATTACGTCCCAAAAAATCAAAGTTGATACTGAGTCTTTCGCCAGACTCACCAATCTCACTCCCGATCCTGGTACAGGTCGCAATCCTCGCATGGGTGGTCAAAACTTCACTCACTGTTGCCTACTCGCCGTCAACGCGTCTCTCGACATCAAGGACGGCTACATTGTCGAAGAACCATCGCCATTCGTGAAGGCCAGTGTGCAAGATCCACTTGCTGCAACAGAAGCAAATCAGTTTCCCTGTACTGCCAGGTGGGATGGCAACCCCGCAGAAGCACCACTCGTCGAGGTTCCGTACTCATGGTTGGAAGACACCTATCCCGGCTGGCAGCTATCAAGATCGAAGCCGGAATCGCAGTGGATCTCACCTTTTGTTGGGTTCCTCCTACCCGCTGCGGTATTTTGTGAGTCAACTTATTCAACTGAATCTTCCTCGGCGGGCCCTCATGTAGTTCGCAGGGAATCACACTAATACTCGTTACAGGTCTTACGATCCCACGTCGAAGAAAGCTCGCGGTATGGAGTAAGTCATTCCTGCCAGACTTATCACAGCTTATGTCATGGGTTATTGCGCCCTTCGCCATGCTAGTGGCAGGCATCATCGTCGTCGTTGACACGATATTGTGGTTGTTGGTATGTTTCGCGTTTGGCAGTCCAAGTGAGTATTCCAAGATTGCGCAATCCCTAAATGTGGCTGTCCAGAGCCTTGAATAATTTATCAGCATCCCGAGTTAACACACTGTTGATACAAACCTCCCATCTAGTGCTTCTGAGTGAATTTTACGAAGCCTACCTCGATTATATCATCATCGGCTTCCTCCAGGAAAAGCTGCAAAACTGTCGTTTGAAGCTCGACATGAAAGCTCGGCTTCTTTTCGTGGTACTTTGTGGTAACCTCGATCTCGATCCCAAGCCACGACGTTGGGCAAGGAGATGCTGGACTTGCCTAGCAACCCGATCGAAAGCTTCAGCGCAACATGGCCGGACTGCAATGAGAACCCAAGCAATGAAGCCCGAAATCTTAGCTCGCCATGGACTCATGTCGAAAATCTCGTTCATGAACTCAGAACCTACCGTGATGGAATGTGTCATTGTCGATGACATACAGTATAGAATCCGCTCACTGACATTGCTTGCTTTATTGTTGTAGCTGCAATTCAAACTCCAAGACAATGGCCGTTGCATGATGTAACCTGCACAATTCCGAACTGTACCGAATTCAAGTGCATCGAACGACCGTTTCTAGGACGCAGCACATTCAAAAATAAATAGGTAGAGCCAAGACAAGGGTAAGCACCATCTTCCACGACACGGCGAAGGCTAACATTTAACAGCTGCGTACGATGCTAGCTTGCCAGGTGTGTGTTTCTTACCGAATTCGTCAAACAGCCGCGGGCTGTGTCTTCCAAATCTCCTTGCCGAGCCATGACAAAATATGGACACTGGTTGGTTAAGATAGTATTCTTTCGGTGCTACCGATGGTGCCCCCGTTGTATTCTTCCTTGGGACCTATGTTTTCACCATTGTAAACACCCTTTCAAATGTAAGTTTCATGCTAGAAACCATTTTTTCAATGGCTCGAGAAGGAAGTGGCTGATTTGCTACCAGTTGGGCGATAATGACACGAGCTCGGCGTTAACATTTGGGATGTGGTATATGATCAAACCCCATATCTCTATCGTGTCTAGTCTCCTGCCCGCTGGTAATAATCCCAACACTCTTGAAGGAGTCGTTGCCCACGAATTCGGTGACATCGATCGCCACCCTCAGACCAGAAGCATGTTGGCACTCGGATCTTTGGGCTTGCGTACGACAGTCGATACAGACCTCAGTGGCTTTGGTTTCGTGGACGAAGCAAGCGGCATTGGATTGAGAGGGTTTGGAGAACCTACGAGTTGGGACCAAGAGGACCGTTGGTACCCGACGAGGATATGGGAGCACTCAGGCGAGCGACAACACTGACTATAAAGAGTTGGGGAATTACCATTGGAATGACACTGTTGCTCATGGATAGGCTATCGAGCATTGTCTCGGCTGACATATTTTCGACTGATAACAACATAGGGATTCCGTTCATTCTTGCATTTCTTACAGCATTCTATACCCCGCAAGTCGGAATCAGCTGTCGGACCTTAACAATTAGTGTTTATACCATTACTCAGCTATGCCAAATAATTCTTTGGCTTTGGGTTTATGCTGGTGCACCAGAGGAAGGAGCATGCCCGCACATCTTACGCAAAGGAGGATTTATTCATCGGACTGGCTTTTACACGCCAACAGACATCTCGTCCTTGCGCTCGCGCGAAACTCTCTTCACCTTGAGCTCCCTCTGGTCGGTCATATGGTATACACCTCTTCTCTGCGTTTGGGTAAACTCGCTAAATTCATTACAGGTTCAGTCTGGCCATCATATTCGGTCTTGGTGGTGTGTTCACAGCAATCGGAGGCACTGTCATGCAATTAATGGGGGTATACCGGAGTGGCTTTTGCGACTTGAATGCGGAATGGTGGACTCGACCTCATGATGAGGTTCCCATCGTGATCAGTACGAACTATGCACTGGCAATAGAAGACGCCAATAGTTACTGGCTGGCTCGCGGCATCAAGGCAACTTTGTTTCTAGCCGTAGTCTGCTTTTGCGGGTGGTGGTACCAGCGCAGGCTGAGAGGACTATTCAGGGAGTTGGTGAGCAGTCTGGGGGACGTCAGTAAAGAGAGGGAGGGGATTAGAGCTGCGATCGCGAGGAATTGAATTCGTTTGTCTCGAGCCTGAGTCGGAGGATGAGATCTGCTAGGGCGTGCAAACGAGCGCCTTTTTGGGGGGGGGGTCTTTGCTGGCGCAGTCTCTATCTAAAACAACGATGAGACTCCATTAGAAATCAACTGCACCTTTTGAATCCATTCTCAGCCTCAAGACAAGGATTAAATGTGTGAGAAATATATAGATTGCCATCTGAACTTCTTGGCACCGAGCTCGCTTAATTGTTTATTTAGGAAAATTGGACAATGCACTCCATTACATCACAACATCGACGCATCGAGCGATTGACCTTCCACACCTCCTCGGTGTCAATCCTGACTTTGAGTAACAGCTTACATTTTGGACGTAGCTTCAGTCGTAGTCATTGAGCGAAAGTACCATAGAGGGGCAAAAGAGGTTCAGACAAGGAGAGAACTCACCCTGCTGCTTTGCTGTCATCGAGACTTGGAGAGAAAAGAAAAGAGTAAGCAAGTAGCGTTTGGACTCGTGACGTAAAGGCCTCGGAGGCAGTAGCAGAAAGCCCTCTAAAGTCCGCAGATGCTGGTAAGTTGTAAAATTTATGTTTCATTCACCTGCTGGTTTCGGCTCCTTCCCTCGATCTCACTCTTTCCGGTTTAGGATAGCGCACTTTCGTGCGATTGCTCGGCACGCGCTAGCTCGGTTTTGAAGAGTAGATCTATGTTGCAAGTTTGTAAAATAAAGCGACTACTTTCTTGCAACTTTTCTGTTTCAATTGAACACACACAATATCCACCACGAGCGGCCCAGCCTCAGCAGAATCTTGAAAAATTCTGTACCATTCAGTCCTTCCAGAATTCTATGAGGGGATCGTAGTGGATCGTTCAATGAACCCAACATCCCTTGGGCAGAAGGTCGAGGACGAGCACGAACGTGTTCAACAGGAGCAACCAGATCTCGAGGACGATATGCACCAGTACGTGGTAGAGCGGACTGTCTGGAGAACACTGTGTGAGTATCTTCTTACCTTCAACATTCGATCCTGTCTTTTTACTGAGGTCTCAAAGATTCTGACGAGTATGGCAATACAATTCCACGCTTCCCTGGAATCAAGCCAGCCCCTCAATCCTCGACAACTCGGGCACAAAATGCCACACCACAATCACAAAATCCTGCGAATGTGACGCGTCCATCGACCATGGCTTCACGACCCATGTTACAATCTGTTTCCCGACAACCTGAAAGCACGCCCTTCTCAAGTCTCATTCATCTTCCGGGACCCAAGAAATGGAAGGTTTGACATCGGGCCGAATTTCAAATGCTTCGACCAGCGACAATCACGAGAAGGAGTGGCGGCACTCACAACCTCGACGTAAACTTGAGGGTCATCTTCGAGGTACTGACCAGGAACGACAGGCCTTGCTTGCAGATATGCCCGCAAGACCTGAACAATTCTTGGTATGTGAGCAGCGACTTCGGAACGACACAATTCAGTTTCGGCCGATACCTCCTGCAAATCTGCCGAGACACCAGTACAATACAGGGCCTCAAAAGTTTCGGCAACAACTCGAGGAACAATTCGACAAATCCCCCCTATCCATTGACCCTCCCAGTTAGATGTCGACCACACCTCTGGGATAATGAGCGGGGCTGTCCTTTCGGCGCCGTATTCCCAACGGCAGTAACGCGTATACCGCTATTGTCGTCGCGGTGCCGAATACCTCATATCGATAAAGAAGCGATTGGAATACTCCTTACACAAGAATACAGGACGAGTGCGTCTCTTCTTTCTTCGTTTTCCACTAGGATAGGACAACACAACCCCGATGGTGTGGCTGGATATCACTAAAGGCTTGGACAGCACAACACCAAATGACTTGGAACTGCTTGACGAGTACCAGAGCTTCTTAGAGTACTATGCTAACCAAAGTGTGGAATTGTAGCCCATTCATGTGGCATTCGGCATCTGGGCCAAATCCAACAATTCCCGGCAGTCCACTAACAATTGGTGTCATTTGCATAACCTACTTTCCTCCAGAGAGCATATGACACATCAAGACTCTGATGATGCATTTATGACTGGTCGACGAGGGAGTGGTGGCCAAGGTAACAATCAATTCCAGGACGACACGAATGGTTTGCAACAGACAGTCGAATACGATAGTATTGGAGCCCAAATGCTTGCGGAGCGCTTTCATAAGACGTGGGCTCAAGATCCTCGGCGCCTCAGCAGAGAATTGGTAAGTCTCGAGGAACTCGCGTATACCGACGACAACCGAGTACTAACTCACGTCAGATATCATACAAATCCCGGTCGTCGAATGAGCCGCTTTCTACAAGGTCTGAGCAGGATCGTAGAGGAATGACACGGCAAGGATCCGTAAGTATCAACACAATTACACACTTCTGCGACATCTGTAAACTGATTCTTGCCAGGAACAATCCGAGCCTCTATCTTCGATGAGTAAGCCTTTCAAGTCAGAGAGCAATCACAGAGGCATCTAGCGGGAGAGATCAGTGAGTGCCAAGAACTCCGTCCAGAAGCAAGAAATTTTACTGATCATCGACAGCTATCACCTGAAGTACGAAACTCAAACAGACGACTCTATTGACACCTGCGAAGATGAGACCGAAATTTTTGAAGGACGAAGGGGTTTCTCACGGACTGAGATGAAGAAGAGTTGAAGGATTGAAATATCGCACAATTTCCTTGATGTTGAGTTGTTAACTCTACAATTTGAATAGGCGGGAGACAAGTCCAATAGACAGATGATATGCTAGATGTTACGCAATTGAAGTACTTGTATCTGAACAGCAAGCCTGCCCGTAATGGAAACATCAAAGGGGATACACATACTCAAGTGAAACATGGTGAAATGTCGGAAAGACAGCTGAAGGCTATTCTGATAAGATGATGCTTTTGAACGCTACTTTCGTACTCAGAGGAGTAAAAGGACTACCTAACCCCACGCTGTCGACTTGAAGTCAAAATAACACCGCTGAAAGACATGGGAAGACTTCGCGCCACCCATGGGTCACGACAGCATCAACATCCCGTCAACTTAATTCTCAGTCCTGAACTCTACCTTACCATCGACATTCCTCACTTGAACACACTTCTTTCCCTCGTTCAAGCATAATAAGCATTTGGTGATTCGAGTACTATTGCTTATAGGCACGCTGCTGGGCAATTCAAATTTGAGCCTATTGATTCTCCGAAGGCATGTGAACTCTGGGTGCGTATCCCACTCGTGGGAGCTGAGTAAGTCGCTTTTCTTCCAGAAGAATGTTGAGGTAATATTGTATAGCGTCCTATTGTCTAGTCTGTTGGTTGGTTGCATACTCAGAAGGATATCGTGCAAGGCGTCTACACGTTCGCGCCATTGGGCTTGGAGCCTGGCGTCTTTAGATTGCTCAGTCACCTTTGGATCTGCAGTGGCTGCTGCATTGACTTTCTGGCTACTTGTGATAGTAGCAACTTGTCTTGATCTTGTGGCTGGCTGACTCGAGTTCGTGGTCTCATTGATTTCTGTCCGCTTGAGAATTTTTGTCGGTGGCATGCCAGTAGGTTCTGGGCGAATCCCAGCTGAAGACTTGTTGGAAAGTGGATCTTTGGTTACTTCATCGGTATCAACTTCTCTGCTGTCTGGAAGCCTCTTCCGGGCGAGAGGATCTTTTATACCCGGTAGCGGCCCTGTGACATTCGCATCTTTCCATTCTTGGAACTGTTTTGCGCTTTGCAGTCCGGGTTCATGGGTAATAAATCGCTCTCCTCTTTCGCGTATCTCTTGCAGTTCTCCTGCATTTAGGAAATCGAGAGTCTTGAAGGCCGGTAATGGCCTTCGTCTCTCAACTTTCGGAGCTGTTCTGGGCTTGGTAAGCCCAGAGTACTGATCTTCGGTAGCTGAACTCTGTTCGCAGTAATTGGATCTACTGCTGGCACAAGCAGGGATCCATCCTCTGTTGGAACAATGACTCCGTCCGTGTCCATAGGGAGAACCTCCTCAGGAGCAGCCTCACGAAGCTGGTCGAGGACGTGATTGAGCTTGCCGCCTGTTTGACTACCCTCTTGTTGATCTGTCGGTGTATCCAGGACGCTTTCTGGCTCCGTAGGGCTGTCCTTTTCAATCACAGAATTCTCCAGGACTTGTTTGGCGATGTTACTGAGCTTATCACCAACTTGTTTGTTCTCTTTCTGACTTGTAGGCACGACAGCGGCAAATTGTTGATCCTGCCAGCAGTTAGTTAGCGATGTTCACCTCGAATTCTCATCACGCACCGAACCAGTGTCTCCACAAGGAGCGTATCCACTTGTTGATTCTAGGCCTCCGTTGACCTGGAGTGACATTTGATTCTCCTCCTTCTCCGCCTCCTGAGCCTCAATGCTCACAGGTTGTACAGCCAAAATCCCCCGACCCTCAGGCGCTTCGGCATTCTTTACTTTGTCTCGTAGCTCTTGTAGCTCAGTAAGAAGATGAACGAACTTCTCATAAGCCTCAAACTGCTCATGGAATAATTCCTTGTACTCGCCCAGAACATCATGGACACTTTGGTGTGTATCCGTAGTTCCGCGCCACTTATCCTGGGCAAACTTGCAGAAGCACTCTATCTTTGCAGGGGCGTTCTCAAACTTCTCGAGCTCGATTTCGTGGACGTGAGGTGCCATTTCTGCTGAATTTTTGATGGCCGGGCGAGTCAATCCTGGGGATTGCGGCGGTGCTTGAATTGAGTAGAGGACTGTTCGCGGTATAAACTGGCGTGAGGAAGGTCGTTGCTGATGATGATTGTAAGCTCGTCGGGCAACGTGGATAATGATGTTGATGATATGGAATGTTGATATTGGGAAAGAAGTGTAGACAAGCAGAGGAAGACGTAAAAGTGCGGAATTGGAAGTAAACAAAGGCAAGCGCGACTGTCTGGCCACCTCGCTTAGCCTTGACGGAAGGCACTTCGCCGCTCTGCATCACTTTCGCAAATCGGAACAGACTGCGAAAAAGAGAAGCCATAAGACCTACATGGTCTAGATAATGATGAATCAGCGATACCGCATTTGATGTTAGCGCAAGACAGACAGAATGTCGAGGAGATGAGCATGCTCCAGACGCTGAGTTACGTACTGGACCTTGATATCTTGTTGGATCTTTGCTAACTCTGAATGATTCAGATACCTCTATCTATTCTCATGACTGTCAGCAGAACTAATAAATACAATTGAGAACCACGATCAATCAATTTCTCTTCCTTCAAACTTCAAACGTCTCAAGCATTGATACGCGAGGGACCAAAGCCTCGTTCCCGCAGCCAGGCCACAATCTAGAGCCCCAAAGAGATAAGATTTGAGAAAAAGTTGATAGATATTCCTAAATCCAAAGGTGTTCCATCTTTGAAATGTGGCTCTTCAGCAGAAAGAAGAAATACAAAGCCCTTGAGGATAATGCGAAGGAGCCTCTGCTTTCTAAAGAAGGTACAAAACCCAATCAACACAAGTCGCCTCAGCAGCCAGAGTCACCGAAAGAGCCCAAGAAGCCCAAAGGTCCAAAAACAGTCGCAGTCAGCAAGGGAGGCTGGACCTGCCGCGAATACGTCACAGATATTCCGCGTGGGTATCTTCATAGGCGGGTAAATCACTCATTTACTCTGTACAAGCGAAGTCTTTGAACACTAGGAGATAATTAATATGTCGGGATTGTGATAGTGCTGTGGAGAAATGAACCGAGGCGTCAAGCAGTGTAAGAAATGTGGCCATAGTCCAAGACCAGGCTGCCAATGCCGTGAGGGGAGGTTCCATGCTGAACTGGCTACGAGGGGAGCTTATAATAGGCAGTATAGTCGGTGGAAGTGATGTTTGGAATGTGTAACGAATACACGGCATCAAGTGCTTTGATTTGAGCTTCTTTATTTTGAATCTGTCGTTGCTATCAATTCACGTTGATGTCTATCGTTGAGCTGAGGAGCTGAGGAGCCCAGGAGCCAAGGAGCCAAGCACCTTGGGGATCTAGACGTATACCATAGACTAAGGCCAAATAGGTCTAGAGCCAGGGGAACAACTCCATCAACCTCGAGCCAGCACTCTGGGCTTTTAGACTATCTCCGCTTTTACTCCACCAACAACCCAAACCCCGGCAGCGCTAGTATGATATACATCGTTGTACTTCTACATCTCTCCCTACTCTACTCTCTCTCTCAAAGCCAAATTCTCAAACAAGTCGATGGATGGGAGGATTACCCTCCATGCACGCGCGACCTCTGTGTACGACCCATCAACGTGACAGACAGCTGCGCAGGAAATAACCGGTGCGGCTGCACCAGCGCCTCGGTCTTGCGCAAGATAGCATCTTGCGTGGGAACATTCTGCCCCAATGACTCCTCAAGAGCGTTCAGCTTGGTACAGGAAAACTGCGTAGAGGGAGGTAATGTCGTGGCGCTTGATGAGGATGGCTGGATCCAGGGCAATGAGTTGCCATGGACGAGTCCTGCCATGGGAATCTTCACTACGGCCCCAGTGAGCGCACCGGACATGGGCTACACTTATACTACATACCCGGACTGTGTAGAGCATCTCTGTATGGTACCATCCACGTGGTATCTCAACGACACATCCAACGCGAAAGTTTGTCCTTCCGTTGAGCATCTAGCTGTTTACGCGGCTTGTGTTGGCACGTTGTGTCCTGACGATACAGCGAATGCTCATTCGACGGTGCAAAGTACCTGTAAGAATCCAACCAATGGCGGGTTCGATATACCATTGTCTTTTGGCGAGTGGGTGGAAGCTAGTCGGATCGATCCGGTCGATGCTTATAATTCATTGCTCGTTCATCTTGCGTCCGCCACGACGGGTTCGGTACCAACCACTTCCAGAAGTACACTCCCGGGTTCCCAGAAGACGGCAACTCCTACAGGAGACAGAGACACAACAACAGAGACAAGCACACCCACTGGTAGCTCAGAGACGTCTGGCAACTCGCTTAGTAGAAGCGATTCAATTAGCATAGGCGTTGGGCTAGGTATTGGTATACCTACTATAATCTTGGCTTCCTTAGGAGTCTGGTTCCAGCGTAAGAGGAGAGTAACAGCCACTACTCCTACCGAGGGTCCCACTTAGCAGATCTCCGAGGCTATAAGGGCTAGGTGTGATAAAGCCGACCATGGGCAAGGTCAGAGTCCGCTGAGGTGGAGGGCTTGGGTAAGGCCAGGAACACACAGCTGCACTTCGACTTTTGTACTGAAATATATACGTAGCGCAGAATCGAGGACTTAACAGCGCGAACAAGAATACTCAGCGCACATCAATTTTTACTTTTGATACTCAAGTACGTCTGAGTACGTCTGAATACGTCATTTTGAGCTCGGGTCTGAGTGCGATCTAGGGCAGCTGGATGTTCATACACTCCAATGTTGACTCAACGTCGCTTGAGCCTGGCAAATCCAGCACGGAAATACCACAATTAGAATTGCGACCAATATGCATTGCGTAGACATGCCGCTACCTAGTGATTGTCTATCTTCTTCCCTCTGCACTGTCCTCCAAAGCAAGCTTCATTCTGGGCTTGAGCCCCTGCACTTTCCTTCTGTTGAAGTCTCAAGATTACGGTGGCTTCTCATTGCCAATTCCCAGGCTTGCTACCAGTAAACATACAGATTGACATCATCTTAACTCCACGCTGAAACCCTCATGATCTCGCTCACTGGCTGGATGCTCACATGCCGCTATGAACCTCGTGCCTCCTGTCCGTAATCTAAAAATATTCAAGATCGAATTTTAAATATAAATTTTCTCCTTTCCCAAAGAGAGAACATCCCGAAATCTTCTCCCATCCCGAAATCCCTCAGGATCTCTCGATTCAGACAAACTTACAGCCCGCTCGGTATAAGTGCCATACGGTCATCTATCAATATCTACTGCGACTAGGAATATCTGCACTTCAGCAAGCCCCCTTGTATCTTTTTCCAGATCTGTCACTTGGATTTATTACATTCTTCCCATTCATCCTTTCCTCCTCGCTCATGCCCATCATTGAATATTCTGACGTTTGCTGATCGTCCTAAGCCCTGACCGATAGCTGCTGCGCTTACTGGCTCCACCAAACGGTCGAGTGTCGCCGTAGATCCAGTGTTGCTCTAGATCTAGTGCCTCATGGCAGAAAGCAGTGACTGCTTGCCGCTGATTGAGCATATACTTCATTAAAAACTCATCAGGCAAATTCGCTGGGTTCAAGGGCTTTACATGATCCCTTCGAGACGCGCTAGTCTTTCTGAGACCGTCGAATAGCAGACGCCATCATACGCTCCCTCCCACAGCCAAGTCAGCTTTCGTGCCCCAGGTGACTGGGAATTGCCAGTCACTCTCGTTAGGGCAACCAGGCTGGCCAAATTTGAGAGCTGCTCATTAGGGTGGTTTCTTCTCCATGTTCCTCGCTCTCAAGATATGGGTTGCTCTCAATCCCGTGGATGATTTTGACCGTTCAATCTCGAGGGAAGGACGTCATACATCCTTTCCTCTAAGCTGACTGGGTACAGGGAAGCCCAAGCCATACATAGCCACAAAGTCTTCCTTGACAAATATGAAGCAGTCCAGGATGTCATCCCCTATACATTTGGTTTCCCCCAAACATCCATCCTTCACAACCTCACAGCATCCCCGGCCCCTTCGGTAACCCACCCATCCCCCCACTCCTCGCAAACGGCGTATCAATCGTCCCCCAATGCGTATACGCCGTATGAGGAGGCACACTCGTCATCAAATCCTCCTCCTCCCCAAGCATTCCCATCCCCGCATACGCACCTCCCAAATTCGGCATATTCGCACCATACCCCTCACTCACGACCGGACCCGCAGGCACATACCCCTCCGTCCCAAACAAATCCCTCAAATCCCACGGCAACTCGACGGGATCCTTCTGGAACCAGTTATGCACCACATTTCCATTTTGAGGTCCGTTGCCATTGCTGGGACCGCCGTGTGTAGGCTGCGGCCCGTAGTCGAAGCCGAAGGAAGCTTGTTGCTGGTCCATGTACTGTCGATACTCCTCACTCTTCTCGTGGGAGTCAGAGCGAGCGTCGAAGATGCCGACGATTTTGGCGAGTTGGAGCGCCACTTGAGTGAGGACGGTGAAGGTTCGGCAGAGCTTGATGGGTTGCAAGGAGGCCATCACGTCTCGGACGGCTTTCTTGCGGGAGATATCGTCGGCGGTGTCACGCTCGTCCCAGGGTCGGGCGAGGAAGTCGAGGGCCAGGATGAAGACAGAATGGTAGATGTAGTAGGCGTCTATCCAGGCTACGCCGTCGAACATGCCCGTCACAAGGAGCTGGTGCAGGAGGAGGGTTGCTTTGCGGGAGTAAGTACCGCAGGCGTGACTGAGATTCAGCTCTTCTTTGTCGAGATCATGAGAGCGGACATGTCGACCAAGTTTCCTGGCTAATTGCACCCCAACTTTCCTCAAGATGAATGGCCTGGTGACGAGAGATTGTATCTGGTGGAATTGAATATGCATGAGGATGACTGCTCGACGATGTTTCGGTATTGGAGAGAGGTTCTCGAGTCTCAAAGAGGAGGGCAGGCTGTGATTCCAAGAGTCCAGGTCGAGTAGGAATTGTACCGCGACGCTCATCTTTGGAGATTCTCCTTGCTGCGTAGCGCTCGACGGCGAGGAATAGATCTTTCTCCTCACATCGGAAAGCAACTTCATCAGTCGCACAGAGTAATCGATGAATCCTGGAGGCACTGAAGATCCGCCATCAAGCATCATTTCATCTGGGAACGTGACATTGACTTCCGAGTCATCAATAGCACATGGCCGACCCAGAATAGCGCATTGATTCTGTTCGAACATGTACGCGGTCCACCAAACACGTTTTCGAACCTCCCTTTCCATATCATCGAAGCCACCAGAAGTACCTTCTCTGTGCATTCCAAGAGCCATAGCCATCCTGGACGCACACCCTAATAGCATGAAAGCACTGTTTCTTTCTGTGCAATTATGCTGGTAAAGTTGAAGGAGCAAAATCGCCTGCACGTTGACCAAAGTAGAAGCGCTGATCAACTGATGCATCCTCGATTGAACCAGGTTGAGGTAATGCCGTTGTATTTGCATAGACTGTCTAGCATCGCGATCTTCCAAATTCTGAGCTCCAAACACAATCATCATGAAGATACAACAGATCCAGCCAGGTTCGATGTCACGCAATAATACGTGTGGTTGCGTCCACATGGTTTCGTATCGAAGTTGAAAGGTTGGGCGATGGAAGAGAAGATAATTTGGATGAACATGCTCGAAATAAGCATCGACAAAAGTATCAGTGACCTCCTTTCCAGGAAGCAACGATAGAACTGTAATCCTCTTCAGTCGCGCAGTCAAAGCATTACTGTCCACTGAACTTGGAAATAATGAAGGTGCTCGTTGCCTAGGTATCCTTGAAGATGCCTCCCCGAATTGTCTATCGATATTATCCTCTGAAGACTCATCACTTTCATCCTTGACAATTGGTTCCAAAGCTTTACTCCAATTCGATCCTGCAAAGTCCGCAGAGAGTTTCGCCCGTTCGTCATCTATGGGTATGGTCCTTAACGCCGCATTGAACTCCGCAACCATATTCCTCACAGTCAAGACGAATCCAAAGGAACTGGACGGGCCAATGTAATGCGAAGGTCCTTGTGGCATAGGTACCAACTTTTCCTCCACAACCTTTCCCTTCACATCAGGATTCTCCGACTCCCTCGACCCAATTGAAGGGCTCCCTGCGCTGCCCGCAGACTGTTGTGGTGACGGCGCATTCTGTTTCGGCGGTTGATTGAATACCTCCTCCGCCACGGTCTGCTCGTCGAATGTAGGAAGCTGAATATCGTGAGCTTCGGCGATCGCATATAACGTCTCAATATTATTCGTGTCTCTGTCGGGATAGAGGCCTTTGATTAAAGTGTCGAGAACGCGGTACCGCACGCTGAGGGTTTCGACGCTGCCGTATATCCTCGTCTTGCGGGGCAGAGTTGATTCGCAATTGACGCCGACCTCGAGACAGCTCTGACATGGCTCGTTGGCATCGCTGCCGCTGGATCTGGAGCAGCGTATGCGTCTCTTCTTGCAGCGGTCGCAACTGACCAGTGCCCTTCGGCGGAGATGATCCGGGATGCGAGCTTTTCCCGTCTTCTTGGTCTTGGCGGGATGATCCATCATGGTGTTGAGCGAGAAAGCGAATCAGCCGCAGAATCCGGGGTGTCGGTTGTTGGAACGAATGCTGATCGGAGGCACAGGAGAAAGCTCATGGATTGGAAGGATTTGATGGTGGTTCGGCGGAGGTAAGAAATTGGGGGGTTGTTGAAAAGAAGAAGCCTTCAAATGCAAGAGATGGATGAATACCGTTCTGTATGTACAGTAAGTCTAGCTGGGATGGGTCCCTGTATGGGTATTTGTGGATCGAATATAGAGGGGAGCAGTGGAGGGGAGGAGAAGGGCGTGGGCGTGGGAGGGAGGGATGGGAGGGGATGTGGTGGGATGGATATGGTGGAGGGGAAGTCAAGCTTTCTCGTCTTGTCAGAATCCCTCCCTGGGCTGGGCATGAAGAGCCGATTCCGGGGGGGGGGGGGGGGGGGGTCGTACTTTCAGACTGAGCTCTTCCCTCTCTTCTCTCCAATTACAAGAAACCTTTCTTCGTATCGCCCGAGGAGAATCAAAAGGCGAAGATGACAAAGGCAGTCAGTCCTTAGGTACTGTGCGGGAAAATCTATTGAAATTATGCTGACGAGGACGACGTCTCGTCGAGATTTCAGAGGTTCGAGAACATGGCTATCCGGCTCAGCTGCAGGAGGTTATTGGTGGGCCAGTTGATGGCGGGGAAGTGAAAGGTGGGTTTGCGGCCGAGAACAGCAGCTGCGTGTAAGAGTCTAGGGGATATCAAGTCTAGTGTAATATGTACATGCAAAGAGTAGACATACCCTAGTGAGGCAAGTGCTGGATCTATTCTCCGACGTGAAGGTTCAAGTAGCTGTCTGGCAAAAGTAGTCAAAAAGAGGCTGGGAATAGGAATCGGCTTTTCGATCCGCTCCTGTCGGCCGCTCACATGAGCAAACAATTATGCGATCGATGCGATAGAAGCGGACCAACGAGAAGACCTCTAATACGAGGGTTGATTTATCGTCTTGTCAAAGCTCAAGGATATGAAGAACTGGTGATGTATCTGCGTTGCATAAGGAGTGCAACGGTAAGAACAGAAAGAGCTAGGCGATTCATCTGAAGCCGATATTGCTGATGATACGGGTACTTTAGAGGCACGAGGAGGAACAGTCGCTGTTCGTTGGTGTAGTACAGTATAGATAGCCCTTCAACTATTGCAAGAAATTGGAAGACATGGCAGAAGTAAACCTCTCTACCTACCTACCTACCTACCTACCTGAATATCGTACCCGGCACGTAGTCCTCCAAGGCTCGAAATCCTCAATTGTCCGTACCCCGTTCCCCATATCCGGCAGAACCCACCACAAGTTCGCCCACACCACACCTAAATCTTGGTAGGCGAAGTACGACCAAAGCTCATGCACGAAGTGACTTTGACATCAGTCAGAACTTTTCACAGTTTTGATGCCGGATGAGGCGCACTACGAGTTTTCTGTCTGGACTACGATGTACGAAATGGCTACACAAGTGTATCAATTCATTCACAACCGGTATAGAGAGGAGTACAGCATGAGGTCTAGTTCTAGGTCCCTGGGTTTCCTCATATACCATGACCCTACCCCATCTTTGAAGCCTTGAATCTTACCCTCAAGCAGTTTATCCTTCCTTGATGACTCCAGACCCCGAGATCGGGTCGAATGCCGGCCGCTTACTCTTCTCTTACTGTGCCCCTGTCGCCCACATTCTTCACTCAGCCTCTCATAGCTTTAGAAGTCAGCTCAAGGTTCCATCAGCAAGTCCAGAATATGGTGATCAGAGTCTATCTAGAATCTGAACAGATGAGGTGTACAGGGAATCAAAGCTTGGCATACCATCCACTCTTGGCAGGCAAGTGGTGGCGTCTTGGAGGAAAGTTTTACCCCAGTTCAGTCTACTCTTCAGTCCAGTCGCGTCGCCTGTCGCTCCCGGGGGGTCGGCAGAAAACCGCCGGCTTGGGACTTTGTGAAACAAATCCATCTCCAGACTCAACTTCTTTCTCAGCCTCTCTCTCTAAGAACTTGACGACGACACACTCGCTCACCTTTAGTCACTTGCTCCCGACCGACCTGTCCAATTCATCTCTGGGAACTCCGCTCACGGGACCTAAGCGAGCGCTCAATTCGTGATCTTCTCTTCTCTTCTCTTCTCCCTCGGACCTTCTCTCGGCTCATAATTTGGTCTCGGTTCTCAAGCTGATTATCTGACAACAACCTCATCATCCATTCATGTTTCCACACAGTTGATACATGCATGCATGCACGATGGCCGAAATCAAGTCAGACCATCTCCCCGCTCACGCCCGCGACCCCGGCTCTGGCGTCTCGGAATCATCCTTCCTTCAACGCTCATCCATTCCTGCGGTTACCGACACCATGGATCCGGAGAAAACCCACGCGGAGTTCATGAACCATGATTCAGCCTCAACGTCGGGTGAGAGTTTGAGGCTCGACTCGAATGGTCTTCCTCTTGTACCTCAACCTAGTCGATTCAAAGATGATCCTCTGGTATTACAATCCCATTTCTCATTTTCCCTCCCTCAATTGCCTGTCGCTTCTCCTCACCCTCGCCACGCCCCTCTCTGTCAACACACTCATCTTCAACAGCACCCATAAAAACATGCTAAATTTCCACAGAACTGGCCCTCATGGCTCAAATGGGCTGTCCTAATCCAAGTCGGCTTCATGGCCTTCCTAGGACCCTACAACGCCGCACTCATCAACCCATCCCTCGTTCTCCTCAGCGAAGCCATGGACGTCACTACCCAAAAAGCCGCCTACAGCACCACAACAGGCATTATCATCGGCGGTATCTCACCCTTCATTTGGACACCACTGACCAACTATGTTGGCCGTCGACCCATCACTCTCCTCGCCATCCTTCTCACCATTCTAGGTGGTATCGGATCAGGAGCCTCACCTAACTTCAGCGCATTGTTGGGCACGAGAGCACTTTGTGGATTTGGATTTGGGGGCATGATGTCGGTTGGAACGGCGTGTGTCAACGACATGTTCTTCTTACATGAGAGAGGAGAGAAGACGGGTGTCTATTCAATCTTCGTCACGAATGGTGCCCATGTTGCTGCGTTGAGTACGTTTCTCCCCCATTTACCAACCCTACCGACACAGACTAACACCGCTTAGTTGGAGGATTCCTCGGCCAAAAAGCCGGCTGGCAATGGGACTACTACCTCGGCGCAATCAGCACGAGCGTCTGCTTCATCGTAGCCCTCTTCCTCATGCCCGAAACCCTCTTTTCCCACGACCCAACCTTCCTCGCCAACCGCCACGAGCGAACATACATGCAAATGCTCTTCAACTTCAGAGGCAACATGATTCCCGGCCACCGCCTCCGTCCCTCAGACTTCCTACAATCCATAACCCTCCTCCGCTACCCCTCAATCCTCTTCCCCTTCTGGTACTACACCTGGTCCTGGACCTTCATCAACGTCATGCCCGCCATCTCCCTCGCCTCAATCTACACGCACTTCTACTCTCTCCAGCCCGGCCCCATCGGCGCCTGCCTCGGCACCTCCCTAACCATCGGTTCCATCCTAGGCGAATTCTTCGCCGGCCGCGCCTCCGACCATGTAATGTTCCACATGTCCCAACGAAACCGCAATCGAAACCCCAACAACAAAAACGACCGCAAACCAGAATACCGACTGTATCTCTGCACCCTCTCGGCCATCTTCATGCCGCTCGGCCTCATCATATTCGGCGCCACGGTAGGCAAGTATAATTTCTACGTCCCGCTCGTTGGGTTGGGCGTTGGTGTTTTCGGATTGCAGATCGCGTCGACGACGCTCTATGCCTATACATCCGATTGCTATAAACCACAAACGCCCGAGAGCGGAACAGTCTTCAACTTGAGTCGTGGATTGTCGTTTGTAGTTGGCTATTTCGCCCTGCCGTTTGCGAGTGAAGTCGGCTATTTCTGGGCTTGGTTCACGTTTGCTGCGGTGCTGTTTTCGTTTTTCTTGCCGATTGTGGCGTTGATGGTTTGGGGTGAGAAGTGGAGGAAGAAGTTGGGGGAGCCGAGTTGGAATAGGGATTTGTGATTCCTGTTTGCCGTTTGTGGCTGGCGTCTCATCTATCTATCTGGGCGTTCTGATTCTTGAGGGGTCGTTGGTCGGACGCGAACGCAACGATGGGTAATATTCGTGGATGGCGTTCAATGCTTGATTGATACCAAGGGAACTAAATAAATGTTTAATGAGCCCAATGGCGTCACGGCTATGGTATAATGAAAAATGACTTTAATGATACCTTTCCTGTAATTCTTGAGCTGTACTTCGTAGTGACACCATTCTCTGTTTGATGTCTGGTAGCTTGATATAGAACTGTGTACCCTGCCCTGCCTCAGTCTATACAATAGATACAAGACATGCCACAAGAAATCCATGCGATTGACGCCTGCCAGAGGACCTGAATTTAATCACCAGCGACATCTCCTACGAGGCAAAACAAAGTCTCTTCGATCTCATATGCATATCGGCATTCATCTCTCTAAATGCTACCTGTCTGCCTGCTAGCTCACTTGCTGTTCCTCTCTTCTCTCCTCTCCTCCTTCCTGAGCAGCTTTCCCTTCCCCTCCTCTTCTCCAACGAACAACCAGTCAGGCACAGCCAGCATAGCAACAACAATATTCCTACCATCGGTATCAACCCCAGCCAACCGCACAAGCCTGACACCCAGGAACAGCAGAAAACCAATAATTCTCATCCCTCATCCATCATTGTACACATATCTTTCCCTTCCCATCTTTCCCTTTCCATTTCGCGCCGCGAGACACAATAGCAAACAAACAACCCTGTCTCATCCATCCATATCCCTATCCATTGTACAAATAAAAAAGAAGTATCAGTAGCAGTATCAGACCTGTATCCGTTTCTCTCTCTCTCGCTCTTTCTTTCAATCACAAACAGAACAAAAGAGCAAAAAATATGCCTTATCTCCACCAGAGAATAGAAGAATTCAACAAAGTAAAAAAAGGAGACAACAAAAGCAATGATATGACGACGAAAGATCGCTCCTCGTCATTCGTTTTGTCCGCCCATTCAATCGTTCAGTCGCTGAATTGCAAGAGGACAGTCGCAGCAAAAATCCCAAACGCCTCGCCTTTCCCTTGAAGCTGGAAGCCCGTTCCCAGGCAAGGGTATAGGCGTCATCCGAGCCGATCCGATCCAGTCCGTATCTGTATTACTAACTCCGCATTTACGCTTTTGAAGAAACGCCATTAATACATGAATAATGTGAAGCAAATATGGGTGGTGGAGGGCTTCAGTCGGCTGCTAAACGAGCAAAATGTTTACTCCAGATCCATCCGACTTGGTCATCTGGATCGTCTTGATTTTTGGCAAGCCACAACTCGCCTTTCTCGCCAATGACATCGAAGATCTAGAGAATTGTTAGTGGAGATCATTGTTGGAAGGATGGTAATGTTACCTCGCCAGCTTGATATGTCAAGTAAGGATATCCAGCTTCAGACTTCGTTGCGCTAATATTGAATTCGAACAGACTTGCCGCGAGATACAAGACGTTGTAGCCGCCTGATACGTTTCGATCTCGTGATGAAGCTCTTGATGATCGCTGACTATCTTCAGGACCATCAGGTAGTGGCATCGCCGAATGGAAGACGCCCGAGTATGGTCTGGTGGATGGAGGTGGGCCATCAACATAGTGTGAGTTGTATGTTGATCCGGATTCTCGACGATACTGACTATTATAGTCATTGCTTGGACGCATTGGAGTATCAGAGGTGTGACTTCGACTCGTACTGGGTCTAGCCATGCTTGCTTGATGCCGGGCACTGTTTGCTGTATCGGGAGTGGCAGGTGATCCAGATCCGGCTCGAGAGTGGCCATTCGAGAAGGAGTAAGGTTGATGGTTGAAATGAGGCAGGCCAGGAGTGTTGGCCACTATTGGGGAGAATGTAAATTGACCACTGTGTCGCTTCGCAAAGTCAGGTGTCGGCAGACTTGGTGACTTGTCACTATTAAAGGAGAGCCCACGAGAGCGACTTGACAGATTGGAAGGCCTTCCTTTCCTCATTGACTCGTCATCCTGTGTCGAATGCGAAGGCCGCGTTGACATTCCACTACCAAAAGTTCCATTGATAATTCCAAGCTCCTGGAATTTGGCCTCGGAGTATTTGAAGTCTCGATGGAACATATCCGTGATCTCTTGGACTGTGGTTGCCATCTGTCCCTCCTCCAAGTTCTGGCTGAGCTTTGCTTGCCAGATACCCCACCATTCTGATTGCACATACAGAAGTCGGGTAGAGCAGATCTGTCCAATTGTGTTGGTCAATGACGAAAGTTTTGGGAGCTCAAGCTTCAGTGTCTCGTTCAAGGCCTCGTATTGAGCCACCAGTTCTGCCAATTTGTCGTCGATCTTCTTGCCCTGTGCCTTGAGAGCCAAGGACTTTTCGTAATCGAGCCGTCGCTTATTGCGTTTCTTAATGGCCAGACTAGGTGGACCGTAAAGAGCAATGATCTTCTCCACGGGTTCAATGACCTGCTTTCTGACGGCTGCAACATGGTCCTCTAGACCAACACTACCCACATCTCTCATAGACATGTTAAAATGAACCCATTTGCTTTCGATCTCGGGATATGAGCTCGCACCCAATCGCATGAATAGCTCCATGGACGAGAATAGCCGTAGGTTGTTCTGAACATAGTTTGTCGCCTCACGAGTTTGGTACTCGGCATCTCGCAGGATAACCTGAAGCCTTAGATAATCGTCACCGAATTTCTCGTGGTACTTGACGTAAGCTTCATCATCCGGCGGCCGATTTGGGTTTGCTGCGATCTTTTCGGTTCGTCTACCAAATGCTTTGGCAATACCAGTTCGGACATCAGACTCCTTGCGTTTCCTGCCGACGATCTTTCCAACCATATGGATGCGCTTCTTCAAATCATCAATATCTTGGAGCAAGTTACCCAGTTCTAGTCGTGCAGTTTGCAGAGCATCGAAGTCAGGGTGATCAGGAAGCGTGCTCTCTTTGATCAAAGTCAGGAATAGCTGGTACCGAGTGATGCGCTGGACTGGCTTCACAAGAAGTGCATCAAGATCCCACGCTCCAGTCAGGTCCTTCGCTACCAGATTGCATTCGCTGAGCCACACCTTGACTGCACCGTCATTTTGAAGGGCAGACAAGCGACTGTTAGCCACTTCACTATTCTTCAGATAGTCGGTATAGATGACCTGCATTCGCTTGAGGTGCTTGCCAAAGCTCGCTCCTATGAATGTCTTCCTGTCCTTCTGATCATCCGTTTCTTCGTTCAAAGTAGCCGCGACGGAGAATCTGTCCGTTGAAGGTGATGCATTTCCTGCAGCTTTATTTTGTCTCGTCTTGCGTGGAGAGTAGATGCTGGACGCCGCAGATTTCAGCTCATCCAGGAACATTGTCGAAAAGTCCACAATCTCGTTGGTGTTTCTAAAAATTGCCTTGATGTCACTGGGATCCAGTTTCGGGCATGCCTCTGCTGTGCCCTTGTAGATCTCTTCCACCACATTCATGTCTTTGATGTAGACAGACTCTGTATCGATTAATTCCTTGATCCCCATCATTCGTTTGAAAAGACGCTTCCGTGTTTCTTCAGCAGCTTGCCTTTCTTCCTCGGTCATGGTCGACTCCTGGAGCTTGATTTTGGAATCATTATTCGCCTCGTCGAACGATATTTGCGTGCTTGACCTAGGAGTTGATATTGACGCTCGAGGAGAGTATAGATCATCACTCGCTCGCCTTGAATCTGGATTCCGGTGGCCATTAAGACTCGATTGGTAGGCACTGCTCGGAGGCCGCCTATTGTACAGGCTTGCAGGAGGCGGTGACCGTCGTACTGCAGGAGATGGTTCTTCTGATTCTGGGGGAGGCGGCGGCGGTGGAGAATAATCGGGCCACACAGGGGTGGAGGTGCTGCCATTGAAAGCTGGAGGACCAGTGAATCCAAGACCGAGGCCCTCGCCCGTCGAGATCGGGGGAAGCTGGTGCTTGCTCGGACTCGGAAGCATATGGGTCTTGGCTGCGAAGCGAGGGGATGGAAGCGGACTGTACCCTTCTGGCTTCGGAGGTACTACTGGAGAGATTTTGGGAGGCGGGACTGGCTTTTGCTCGTTGTCTGCAGGATACGAGTACTCCTCCCGCTCAGAATAGTCATCCGTAGTCCCGACAGAGTAATCTGTTCTCCAGGACTGGTGATGTGAATGGAAGGTTCGAGGAGATATTTGGCCATCTCGACTCCCGTAAGTATGCTCGAAATTCTCAGCAGAACTCGTTTGGCCAGCCCCTTCCGAACTCTCATAGTCCATATCAGTGGTTGGTGTATTGAGGAAATCCTGCCCACCAAAATCGCTTGGAGGAGCCAATGCAGTATGAAGATTTGGAAGCTGAATCCTCGGTGACTTGGCATGATCCTCTGGATAGGATATTTCCGGAGGCTGGGTGTGAAACTCTGTTATTGTAACATCTTCCGCACTGTGATGCTCGTCATTGCTAGAGAAGTGCTCATCGCCAGATTCGAATAAACTGTCGGGTCTTGATTGGGCTGGAGTTGCTTCCTGCGGGCTTGCAACCGTCACAGTCGAAGTGAACACTGGTTGGTCTTCCTGAAATGCACCCGGAGGTGAGGGGTCTCTCGCAAAAGCGTCTTTCGTTGGCGTCGACTCGACTTGCACCTCCTCCACAGGCGTAGCATCGAGCATTATTTGAATGTTATCGTCCTCCACTCCTAGGTTCTGCATTCCAAAGAATGCCTGTTCAGGACTTAATTGATCGTCCAAGTATTCCATATGACTGGAAAGTCCGCTGGGGCGAGATGGCATTCGGCTCAACCGCGCTGCTTCCGTCTGCGGTTCGTTCTCAATCTCGGTGGCATTGGATATCGCAGATGCCGGAGGTTCATCATCATCCACGAACGTTCCTGGCATTCCCAGAGTTGGCGAGTCCTCATCTACCGGCACATTCTGCTGCACGGCATCCGGTCTTTGGAATGAAGTGTTGATATGAAGAGGAGGCGACTTTGGTTCCGTGCTGTGCTCCTCTGGTCTATGCTCCTCCGGACGGGCCTCAGCAGGAGCTTGTACACTCGTCTCGGTATCCTGCGAAGCTATCGACGCTCTTGCGGCTTGCCGTTCATTCAACCGTCGCAGATTATCAGCCCGTATCTGCTTCTGCTCATTCTCGTGGATTGACCTTGTGTATGCCCGTTGTATCAACTCCCGCTTTGCTACAAAATCCTCCTTACTCAACGGCACTTCCGGTCTCGTCCGCTTCCTCACATCATTCGCCTCTGCATTATTGCGAATAATTTTCATGCCAGATCTAATATGTTGTGGAGAACCAGACCGGTCGGCGGCCTTCTGTCGCGAGTTTTCGGTTGATGCAGAGGAGACAGGGAGTCGAGGTCGTGAGCTTCGAAGAGGTGGAGATGTCTTGGGCGGAGGGGCTGAGATGTAAGCTTTGAGACTGGCATTGTTTGATGTAGATTTTTCCGCGTTCCTTTTGCCTCGAGGTGATGAGCGAGGTGTCCTTTCCCTGTTTGTCGGTGTCATAGAGCGACCGGCAGGGCTCCACGGCCTCTGCTCAGGCTTTCGTAGCTTTCCATTTGAAAGTGTCTTTGTCGCAAAGGGAGAGTTTGCGCGTGTTGAGGGTAAGCTTGACGAATCGGACGAATTACTCAGTCTCTGGGACGGTTTGGGCAAACGAGAGGGAGGTTGTACCGCGGGCGTGATCGGAGGAGGGTTTGAAGTCTGAAACGAAGGGTTGACACCATTCATGGTATTTACCTTGAAATCTTGAAAGTCGCTATGATTCCGGTTATGGCCTATCGACGAGCGTGGTTTGTTTGTATCAACATCCTCCAGTGTAGGCGTGACACCCAGATACCATGCCGTCGGAGAAGATGGGGATACATCGAGGTCAGATCTGCTCCTTCTATGCTGCGACCAGGAAGGATGTAAGCTCGAGTCCGACGTCCTGCGCGTTGCGGCCCGAGGAATGCCATAGGCTATATTTGGCGTCCCCTGGTCTATAGGAAGAACTTCACCAAATAATGGTCGTCTTGTTTGGGGAAGTGGAATGTTGGGTGATGTTGGAGAAAGGTTTGTCATGGATTTCGACGCTTGGACGTTAGAACCAGAGGCATTCTGCCGTGGCCTTCGGGGTACTGCCGACTGGGTGTTGTTTGAATGCTGGTCCTCGGGAGCAAATCGAGTTCTCTGTTGCCTGGAGCTCGCTGGTGATTGTGTTCTCGTATCCCTTGTAACGATTCCTGCCTGTCTCGATGCCGCATTCTGAGTGGCAGCACGAGCTTGATATCCACGCTCCCGCATGTACCCAGAGGCATTGGGGTCCTTGATAACAGTCCTCGGCGCAGGTTTGCGCACCGCAGATGTATCTTGATCATTGTTCTGGTCGAAACGTTTCAACAAGTCCTTTACACTAGGCTTCCCAGGATTCGAGTACCCATTCAAAGCTGATGTAGATTTCGCATTTCCAAGGACTCTATTGTCCAGAGGAGATGAGGCTGAACGGTACGACGGCTTCAGAGCGGTGCGTGCTTGTGGTAATGAAGGATGTTTCGGTGTTGTTCCGTTTCCATTTGATCTTAGAGACGATTGAGCTGGTCTTGACTCAGATATCGGAGCAGCCATGTCTGGAGAAGTGATATTGTAACAGTTTGTCGACTGCGTCACACCGCGGTATTCTCTGTAGAAATCGTCCGGGTCTCCTCCATTCAATCTGGGCCCGGCATATCCATTCGCAGTTGCGGCTTGAAGGTTCTGGGTGGTGAGGAAAGGAAGCTTCGGGGGTAATTGCGGAGATCTTGCGTCGAATTCGGGAAGGGGAGGAGGATCGTAGACTCGCGTGTGATGTTGGTGATGTTCGGGTGAGGAGGAGAGTGGCCTAGAATAGAAATTCTGGTCTGCGTTGATACCGCTTTCCATCGTGCCTGAACATCGATCAGGCTTGGGTCTTGGATCTAGTCGACCGTCGTCTGCAGAGCGAGCACGAGCAAGTACAGCGCAACACGGCTATCCGTAGCTAGAGGAGGTCGAGCCCGGCTCACCACAGGACCAGAACAGCAAGGCAGTTGGCAATGCGTGACGATGGAGAAATGTTCAGATCCATGCGGCCTTCAAGTCCAAGTGTATGAGGTCGTGGGAGTTGCTGAGTGGCTGCGATTGATGATTCGCCGAGCGTTGTTTGAGGATTCGACGTGGTCCTTGCTGCACGGGTTAGCTTTCGTTTGCGGGAGCCGTGGGTTGGGCTGTGCGACCAAGAACGAGTGGCTGTGAAGGCTGGAATATTTCGAGGTTGAGTGGTCGCTGGATGTTGGAGAACAGAGGCGTGCGTGGGAAATGGAGGGATGAATTGTTTGGAGATGGATGGGATGGATGGGATGGGCGTGAAATGAAGGAAAGGCGAGCCGGACGGTAGTGCGGGTCGTAGATGAGGCTTGTTCTCGGTGCATTCGATCGTTGAAGATGGGTGCAGGACCGCAGGTGAGGTTGAGGCAACTGAGAGTGGGTGGATGGGATGGGTGGACACTGCCCAAAGTGAGGTGAAGCCAATTGCGGAGAGGAGTTACTTCGAAGTACAAGTACAAGTAGACTTGGAAGCCGTGGAAGGTGCTGCCCTGTCTGGTCCTGTCTGGCCCTGTCTGGCCCTGTCAATCCTGCCCAATCCTGTTCTGCAGTGGGTGTTCCGTCTCTGGGTCTGGCCTGCCTGGTCTGATGAATGACTACTTCGAAGTACTACAAATTCACAGGAGGACGTACCAGTGAATACTTGCTCTTGCCTCTCAACTCTGTTTAATGGAGGGCCCTCCGCGCAAGTAATTTGAACCGGCACTTGAGCTTGACCTATATTGTTTGCAAAAAGAATTTCGAGTGATCGCGCATATAGTTTGTCCCACGACGAAAGCCCAGCCAGAACATTCGCAGGTCCCCACCCCATTTTACCCCTGTCTCTCCTCTCTCCTCTCCTTTCCCGCTTGTAAGCTCTAATCGGCTCTCGCTTCAGCGCTCCTAACGGCGTCCTTTCCGTACTCAGCAGCCCGCCGACCATCGGCTAAAAGCCCTAGACGAGCCGGATCAGCAAATTTCAGGCTTCTCAGCATCCACTAAACAACCTGCGGGCACGAGTAAAGTAAAGTAATGGTGCTGTAGTTGCTCCACTCGCTTTCCACCTACCCAGATTGCATCGCGCTGGCCCGCAACCCCCCAAGTGCTCTGACTGTTCTGCGCGACGATGTCACTCCAAAGCCTCATTTGATGTCTAAGCGCGTCCTCCAATAATAGCAGCCGTATTGGCCGATCATCTCATATCGGTCATGGATCTCGACAATCCCAAGCAAGGGGGTCTCTTATCGAAAGGATCGATAATAATTCCCCATTCGAGCCACACTGTCTTATCCGTCTTTCTTGAAATCCAATCTGAATAACCAGCAAACATTGCTGCATTCGACGAGTTTGCCGGATCTCTTGCCCGGTCATCATTGCATGCGCTATTTTGCTCGTCCTTTCATGCGATCGCACGCATCTCAATTTATCCGGCTTCTGGAAGGGCAAGCCGCGACACCACCACACCACTGCACCACTGCACGATACCGGAACAACCAGTAGCAGCGCGCGTCTGCATCTACCTGCTCGACGCGTTTTGCCTCATCGCCATTCGTTATTTCCCGCGTTTGTACCACGCTTGTGATCATAGAGGGGTTTCATCTCTTGTTGACTTGGGACGGACGGCGTGTTGCACGCAAGATCCGAAAGCTAGTTGATATTAGCAAGGACCTCCCAATTCCTCGTCTTCTTTTTGTTTGCTCGCCAGGGATCATAAAGTGCCAAGAGGTATGTACTACATTAGGATTGGCCAGTAAGTCAGATATTCAGAATTGGGAGGGGCCATACTCAATAGAATTAGATCTATGACACTTTCGAAGAAGTCAGTCCCGCCAGCATCAACCCTCTGAATAGTGCTGTAAGATTTGCAACATGAAAAATTATTATCTACGTCCTCTACATTAGCCAACCCAACATGACTGGCAAGCGGAAGAGAAAAAGGTCGGGTCAGATCATAGGTGATCAGAAACGGCAAAAGCTTTCCTCCAACAGTGCTCCTGTCGTCAAAGATGCCTTGCTTACCAAGTACTATCCCCAAGTCTTGTCCTTGAGAGAGTACCTTTTGTCCAAGCTTCCAAACGCTTCCAAGGTCCGGAGGAAGAAAATCCTCTCGATTGGAAGGAAGCCAGACGATAACAAAGCCGAGCAAGAGCTTGCTCGTTTCCTTGACCAGACGTTGGTAGGAGTGTCAAGGTTCAGAGAAGCATCCCAAGATGAGCGATGGAAACAATGGGCAACATTTTCGCAAAAGCCGGATGACTCTGTATCATTTGCAAACTTGAGCGGAGTTGGGACATACTCGCTGACTGAAGTATGTTTACTTTCAATATTCGCTGGAATGTTGACATTCTTGTACTGACACATTGACATCATCTAGATTGTCGACTTTGCCATCTGGCTGATCTTCTCGAAATCATCTAATGGAAAAGTGCAACATCTGCTTTGTCAAGGTTTTCGGAAAGATATTTCTCATCGGAATATCAACCAGGGAGAGAATGCCAGATCCTCAATACCTGGCGTTGTCTCAACGTATCCGAATAGTCATGTGACCGAGATGAAAGCAAGGCCATGGCCTCAACTGCTGTTGTTGATGGGAAAGGAAGGAGAAAGAGCAATGGTTGATTTGATTCTAGATTGTGGGATATATCTGGCTGTAGAGAGTGGCCGTGGAACTTTCAATCAATTGAGTGGTGGGTTTTGACAACCATGGTCTTCGCGTCATCTTTGCTGACCAGAATAGGAATACCACTTGCGGACCTGCCACTTCGATCTACGGTGGTTGCCAAACCCGTGATACCAAATACATCACATACACTACGTAGTCCTGCCAGTATCAACTTCGTCCGCAATCGAATGATGTATGCTAGGGCTGCATTGAACGCCAGACGAGAAGTTAGCTTTGGGTTGAGGCACATTCGTGAGCGACTCTCAGATGCCTTGTAATGTTTGCTAATCCTCCCAGATGTTCTCAATCGATATCCTATTCCAAAAGACTCAATGCTTAACAAGTCTATACACCCTCATACCATTCAAGTCATGATGTACATCTTCCCCCGTCAATTCGGACTTCACAATGTCTTCACCAAAGATGTGGATCCAAAGCAGACAGTACAGCCGTTCAAGGATTATACTCTACGGGAAGATGAAATAAAATCGAAGTTCCACGCAAAAGACCCCAAGGTTCCAAAACGTTTGCGAGGGAGAGGGACAGATTTGATTCGAAACCTTCAGATTCGCCATAGGCGGTGTCCGTACAAGCTCCTACTTGAGCATTATTGTCCAGTGAGTTATCTCGTCCAGTAATTTGATGTGGCTAATTGCTAGATCCTTGATACTCCTTCTCGACTGCTGGATAGTGAGCCAAGTGTTACATCATCAAACAAATTTAAGACGCAAATGTCCGCTATCAGCGATGCGACTCCACCCAGCAATACTTCAAAGCTGGATGTTCTTCCTCCTAAGAAGCCATCCATGATGAGCCATGCTACACCTACGGCTAAAGTGTCTGCATTTTGTCGTGCAGTCCTCTCACATCTGATTCCATTAGAGTTCTGGGGATCAGGAGAGATCGCTAGGGACAACGAGAGAATACTCCACCAGAACGTGAACAGATTCATCGAGCTGCGTAGATTCGAGGCAATGTCCTTGCATCAAGTGACACAAGGCTTGAAGGTAAACAAAACTTCTAGCCATAGAGCATCGTCTAACACCATTAGATCACCAACATCGAATGGCTTGCCCCCGGCATTGAAGGCAAAACTTCACAGTCTGACATCACTAAAAGATGGGAGCTATTCCACGAATTGATTTACTACGTCTTTGACTCTGTCTTGATACCGCTCATTCGATCCAACTTTCACGTCACCGAATCGAATGTTCATCGATACCGTCTATTCTATTTCCGTCATGATGTGTGGAGGACCCTGGCTGAGCCTGCCTTGGCATCCTTGAAAATCACAATGTTCGAGGAGATCAAGCTGGAGAAAGCTCAAAAACTATTGGAGTCACGTGAGCTGGGCTTCAGTCAGATCAGACTTTTGCCAAAGGAAACTGGCGTGAGGCCAATCATGAATCTTCGACGAAGATCGTTGAAGAAGATTCACACCTCAGTTGTGCTAGGTAGGAGCATCAACTCGGTCCTAGCACCAGTGCACAACATATTAAGCCTTGAGAAGGTATGTTATCTCCATTTAATGATGATCATCGCTGATGAGGCAGACTTCCGATCCAATGCGACTGGGCTCAACACTGTTTTCCGTCGGTGATCTCTATCACAAACTTGTCAGCTTCAGATCTCGCCTTCCCAAGTCTCACGCACCCCTCTACTTCGCCAAACTCGACGTCCGCTCCGCATTTGACACCATTCCTCAGTCAGCCATCCTCCAGCTAATTCGCACCCTGCCTTCTGAGTCCAGCTACCGAATATCCAAATACTCTACCCTGAAACCAGGCGACAATCACATGTCCGACACGACCGCCAAACCCATCCGAAAATGGGCATCCCTCGCCCATTTCCCCGATGACTTCGACACGTTTAGCGAAAGCCTCTCGTCTGGTCTCGCAACTGGCAAGAAAAACACCATCTTCACCTCCAACGTCGTTTCGCGATTCCACGACCGAGACGAGATCCTCAATCTGCTAGGTGAACACATCAAACGCAACATGGTGAAAATCGGCAAGAAATTCTACAGGCAGAAAGAAGGCATTCCGCAGGGCTCTGTCCTCTCTTCCTTGCTCTGCAATTACTTTTACGCTGATCTGGAAGCTACACATCTTGATTTCCTCGATCCGAAGGAGAGTTTGCTGTTGAGATTAATCGATGACTTTCTGCTCATCACAACGAACCGCAGGCATGCAAAGAGGTTTCTGGAAGTCATGCATGAGGGACTGCCAGAATATGGCGTTACGGTCAATCCTGATAAGACACTGGTCAATTTCGAGGTCGCTGTGAAGGGTAGGAAGGTCTCGCGATTACTTGGGAATGGTGGTTTTCCGTATTGTGGATCTTTTGTTGATACGAAGACGCTGGATGTCATGAGAGATCGGGAGAGGAGGAAAGATATGAGTGAGCTCCTCGTTCCTTTGCAAACGATCATTCCGCGACATTGTGCTAATCTTTCCACGTGTGCAGTTGTGCAGGATTCCCTTACAGTGGAACACACGCGCGTACCAGGGAAGGCATTCGGAAAGAAAGTTCTTAGTGAGTCGATTCTTCTTCTTCTTCTTTCTGCTGCCTTTTAAGCCTACCATCATTTCCCTGCAATTCTGCGCAATCTTCGTTCTTCATTTCTACCTCCATCAAACAGAAAGTCCTGTTGTCAGCCCCCACACATTCTCAACGTTCCGCCCCTACCACCAAAACCAAAACTCGCTTCACTCCCGAGCCGCCCTTGGCGGCCCATTTCCCAGCCCACCATCTCTCCACCCATTTCCTACTCTACCCAAAACAGCCTAGAATTAATCGAGATATGTATCGAAAGAGGGCTATTTCTGTCACATACGACCACAGACTGAGGAAAACTGGGCATCCCGTCCGCTCTGCCATACATAAGCCTCAGATCGGCAGATTAGTAGTTGGGTGGGTGACCACCAGCGAATACCTGCTGTTGTATGTTTTTTTGGATCTTTTTAGACCTTTTGGGCAGGACCTTTTGGGCAGCAAAGAAGAAAGTTCATCCTCTGGGTCGTATACTCACTGGGTCTTTCGTTTTTGTCTTTCTCGTTCTCGTCTACCCAGCGATTGCGAGGTCTGCTCATACCCCCTCTTTTTTTGGTCTCGTTTTGCCTGGTTTGGCGAATATCTTCCTTTTTTTGCATGCACGCCAACGCCACATTTATCTCAAGCTCACCACGATTGCCATACACCACACTCCTAACGATACTTTTACGCGCTTCTAACCATGAACAGATACATTCAAAATTCAAGCGCACGCCATGTTCCTTGACACAGCATTCAACTCCCTACAAACAGTCAAAACCAACATCTCAACCGCCTTTACGGAAACCGCAATTAAGATGTGGATGTATGCTCGTTGTTTAGGGAAGGGTAAGAGGCCGAGTAGTGGGTTGGTGTGTCGTGAGTTTTATAACTTTCCTTCTTTACTTTCACTAAGGGGGGAGGGTGAATGCGGGAGGAAATGGCTGACGAGAAAAACAGAAACGATTGAGAACCTTGTCAATCTAGCTTTCGTACTTATGAAGTCCAAGGCGAAGAATAAGAAGAATGTGGGGTACAAATGTGGATTGACTAAGGTGCAGGTTGAGTGGTATGTAGTTCCTCTTTCTTTATTTCTGTCCTGCAAGATGAATTTGTGCAAGGAGAAGTGTGGATCTATATGCTAACGTCTGGTAGGCTGGCGATCAATGCGTTCAAAGAGGTTCTAGGGAAGAGACAGAGTGGATATAAAGATGTCCTTGGATGGTTGGATACCCGGATCGCGAGGTTGAGATGAAGAGCCCATGAATTTCTGAGAGTGTGCTTTGGAAGGTGATGATGCTGTATGAGTGAGAGCAAAAGCGGACCTTCCTAAATTCAGAGAGCCTGTCTGTGCCGCAAATATCTCAGCTTACTTCAGTATTAACCAATTGATGTCCAGCGACGAAAGCATGCGCCAGCTTATTCTTAAATTGACTTGTATGTAGTCTTTCCCAGATTGTGGCGCTCTCAAAGGTGTGCATCGGCTCAGACTCGTCACGTCAGTTGAGTTTCGGGCCCGAATTGCTCCCCCGAGTTGCCTCGCATGCAACTGCGCTACCCGGCCGTCAATCATAAGCGGCACACAACCAATCACTTACCAGGTATTAATTTCGCTTGATCTTTCACACTACTAGCTATATCTAGCTTATAGAAGTGTCTCATAAGATATATCTATCTTGAGCGAGAAAGCATTTGAGCCTTATGAATCGAAAGTTACAGGATTTGAGGAAAAAGATCAAACAGAGAAGACTTCTACTCCAAGATGGCAGCAACGAAACCCATATATACGCTTGCAGGAGGTAAACAACACTTTTCTGAGCTCTTCTCAGTCCTTTTCTTATCGTACTATAGGTCAGCCCAGTGCCAATCCCTCAGCTGCGTTACAGATTCGAGCTGCTCAGGGAATCGGTGGACTTTCAGTCCTAAGCGACACTCAACTGATCGAAACACTCGCACATTTCGCACGCGAGAGAATTCCAGAAAGGTATCGATCTCCATCACCATACATGCCAATACCTACGAATACTAACACACCAACTCCAGAAGCGTCCATGCTAAAGCCGCCGGAGCATGGGGCTACTTCGAAGTAACGCACGACATCAGCTCTCTCACCTCCGCCCCCTTCCTCAACGGCATCGGCACACGCACCAAAGTCCTACAACGCATCTCCACCGTCGCCGGCGAGAAGGGCTCCGCCGACACAGTGCGCGACGTCCACGGCTGGGCCACACGCTTCTTCACCTCCGAAGGCAACCAGGATTTCGTATTCAACGACCTCCCTGTCTTCTTCATCCGCGACCCCATCAAGTTCCCAGGCATGAACCGCAGCCACAAGAGACATCCACGCACCAATGTACCCGATAACAACATGTTCTGGGATTTTCATGTTAATAATCCGGAGGGCGTGCATGCCTTGATGCATCTTTTTGGGCAGAGGGGAATTCCGGCTTCGTTGAGACATGTCAATGCGTTTAGTGTGCATACTTATACTTTGAATAAGGAGGTTGGTAAATGTCACATCTCTCTCTGACTAGATTCCTTCTGGTTTGAGGTGTTATGTTGAGAAATACATGACTGAGGTTTCAGCAGGATGGTAGTTACCGCTTCGTCAAATTCATCTTCACCCCAGATGCCGGGATCGAAACTCTCGATGCAGCAACAGCCCTCCGCTTAGCAGGTGAGGAACCAGACTATCACATTAAAGATCTCTTCAACGCCATCGAGCGAGGTGACTATCCGACCTGGACGTTGAATGTGCAAGTTATTGAGCCGGAAGACTTGGCCGATGCTCCCATCGATATCTTTGATAATACCTTCACCTGGCCACATGCGAAGTATCCCCTCAGACCTGTAGGAAAGCTGGTGTTGAATAAGAATGTGAGATTCTGTGCTGGCTTTTCCCCAGTTTTAATACTAATATCGAGGTTGTAGCCGGATAATTATTTCCAGGATATAGAGCAAGCTGCCTTCTCTCCCTCACAAATGGTTCCTGGAATCGGGCCATCAGCAGATATGGGTTTGACCCCTCTCTCTCCCCTCCTCTCATCCTACACCATACCGACCCAGCCCAGCCAAGCTGACAAAAACATCTCACCTCGCAGTCCTCCAAGCCCGCATGTTCAGCTACCCCGACGCAGCCCGCTACCGCCTCGGCGCAAACTACCAACAGCTCCCGCCAAACCTCTCCCTCAACCCCGTCTACTCACCCTACCAGCGCGACGGCGCCGGCACCATAAATGGCAACTACGGCTCCGACCCAGACTACGTGCAATCCGAATTCGAGCCCATGGCCTTCCGAAACGGCGCTGTGCCAGTCCACATGCAGTGGAGTGGGAAAGTGCAGTCGTTCGCTACGGGTGTGACGGACAAGGATTTCGAGCAGCCGAGGGAGCTGTGGGCGATTATTTGTAGGGAGGGTGCTGAAGGGCAGTTCTTGGATAATTTGGTGCCGACTTTGCTGGATGTGGTGCCGGATCTGGTGAGGAAGGCTGTTGGTAAGTTGGGCTTCCTCCCTTGTTGATTTGATGTGGCCGGCTGGATAGTGACAAATTCCGGTAGCTTTATTCTCGAGAGTCGATGAGGGGCTTGGTGAATCTATTGCTGCTGCTATTGAAGAGCGGAAACGGAAGAGTGGGAAGGCATAAGCGACTGAGTATCGAAATCAGCGCATGGGAGTATACAAAGCTTGACGTCTATCCGAGAAAGTTCTGTGCAGATATATCAATCAATGAGATCCCAAGTACAGAAGTCATGCATTAACAATGAAACAAGCAAGATGAGTGATGGTAAAGCCGCCCTCCAAGCCCTGAAACTTTCAAATTTCTCCCGTAAAAAAAAGCGACGGATCAAAAGTAAACCCGCCGTCAATATTACCACTCAACCACTCCTCTCCATCAAACTCAATCCCAGGCCATCCCTCCAACAAATCCATCGGAACCTCCACCATCGGCGTCCCGTCCACCACCGTCTGCTCTATCAAGCCCCCCTCCTCATCAAGATGTATATCCTCCGCCCTCTCTGGACAATTCAAAATCACCGGATCTAGCCCAGCTTTAATCCAAACCTTACTCCTCGTCTCCCTAATTAACTCCCAAGCTTTCGACCCCACCATGCTTAGTGGACGAGAATCGTAATGTCCGTCCTCGGTGGATTGAATGCCGTTGTTTTCTTGAGGCCCGCACATGTAGATAGCCAAGTCGATGAGCTTGCGAGTCTCGCGTGCCAGAGGGGAGTTGGAGTCGGGAGATGTGGAGAGTGAGATTATGAGAGCCATGATGCTGTGGAGGGGTTGGTGCTGGCCGGGCCAGCGCCAGTGCCAGGGTTGAAAGGAGGGGTTTTGGGTGATTTTGAGGAAGCCGTGGAGGTATTTTCGGCAGCCTGCTATTGCCCTAGATATCGGACTTAGCACTAGTCGGTCAAGTCGGAATATCAACATCACTCACTGTGAATCTTTCTCTTCCAGGTATGATTCTAGTTTCTGTCTTCTCACTGGTCCTTGGATGATGGCATATGGCTTTGCACACAGAAGCGTCAATACAGCTTTGCCGAACTGCGCTAGAATCAGATTCGATTGTGTCTGTCGAAGCTTGGACATATCATCGTAACCAGCCGTCATTTCGTCAGTATAAGATAACTTGGACTCTATCTCAGTGAGCTGCTGGATTCGTGAATTCAAGTCCGATTTGATGATTTGTATCAAACTGAGAATGTGATCCAGATCTTCACGTGAGAACCTATTTGAGTGTATTACACTGAGTATCCTGCTCGCCTTTCTGTAAAAGTCAACCTTTCCTCTTACAAGAACGCCGAGTATCGACTTTTGGTGGTCTGTCTCTTGCGAGGGGATCCCAAGATATGGTAGATCTTCAGGAGCTTCGCTGAATTCTCGGACTTGGCAGGCTGTGCAGTCTATTATGGGCGGTAGCCCAGCTGCCAGTGCCACCTGTACGTCGACCGCCACCAATGACCACCAGAGCTGCCGACGGACTTGGATGTCGATAACAGAGAGATCCGGGAAGCTGGCAGGATCTTTGTGGAGGCCTTTCTTTTGTCAGGGACGCGATTCTAAATTTTGTTGTTGTCCAAACTTACCTAGCATCTGCGCTACTCTGGTGGCCAGTCCAACAAAGGAACAGCAGGTCAAAGGCTGCTCTTCTCTCAAATAGATCGTATCTACAATCATGAATGCAGCCAACGTATGCAGCGATGGCGATTGAGGGTAGTTCGTCAACCGGATGGCACGAACAGCGCGCTGATAGAATCTGGAGGAGAGGTCTTCTCTAGACTGCCCTTCAAATATTTCAGCAAGCCGTTTGCGTGAGGAGATTGCACACCCGGCGAAGAGTACAGCTGTGAGTAGAGCTAGGAAGTGAAGATCAAGATCTAGGTCTGCTGGGTCAGCTCTATTCATGAGTCAGTATAGCCGTCTTAAAACGTACACATGACCTCGAAATGAGAGTACCTACCCCACGATATATTTCTGCGCATCTTGCAGGAAAGTCGGTCCATGGAAGAGAGGAGATATGGTATGATAGCCTGTCATATAAATCCAGATCAAGGATTGGCACTGCTCTTTAGTCGGCAAATCTTCTATCAGATCTCCTGGGTCTTGTCTCCTTGTTCCTGATCTGGTGGTTCTGGCTTCCGTGGACCAAGCAGGTGGCGGCGGGAAAATATCCCCGCATAATTGCCCAGTCAATGTTCTACTTCGAGCGCTGTTATCTCCAGTACTAGAGGAAGCCTGTCGATACTGACAACTGTGTCTAGAACCTGGATCTTGGAGCTCCTGATGGGGGTCACTTCCCGGCGAATAGTCGTCAGGATATGATGAATAAACCTGTTGATTCCGAAGCAGCTGATTGATTTCATTGACCTAGTAGAGGTCAGTACATGGTCGCCACGAACCATATTGGAAGAGACATGCTTCCTGACTTATCAGAGCGAAGAAGTCAGGTGAGACGTATCTACTCTTTGACTGTGGTCCAAGGTAAAGATGGCCATTAAAGCCGTCTTGTCCTCCTGGAGTCTGCGATGAACTCGTTGACACTTCGTGCTTGTAAGAACCACTCCCTAAACATTAAGTCATTCACAATGCTACCTTGTATTCTTCTAACGTAGATACCTTGTGTTCTTCTAACGTAGATCGGGAGAAAACACTCACTCATCTCTCGTAGCATTCCATCTAGCTGGTTGACTCTACCATGAAGAGAATCATAATCAGCCGTGATTGCCGAGGTCTCATCTACGTAAATTCTCGTTCAGTATTCTCTGATCACAGATAAAAGTCTAATACAAAAAGCATTACTACCTATGAATGTGAGTTGTTGGCTGCCATATCTGTTTCCAGTCTCATATTGGCATTCCAGGTTGCCTCGACTACATCGGCCACATCGCGGCCGTTCCTAATCCAACTCTACCAGTTACTAAAACTTGTGCGAACAAGATTTCGCTGTCTCATGAGGGTATTGAGATACCAACCTGATCGCATTTTACTTTTCGTCTCGCACACCTTTGACATGATCGGGAAGGTCGGGGTCGGCTCGAAGATGGCGCCGAAACCTCAGACATGCTGCCTAAAAGCAATCCCGCAGACCTTTCCTGTCTATTGAGTTTTATCCCTTTACGGAAGAACGTACGATCGTTGCGCAGTAGGCAATTGTACTTGTAGATGTACCTCAAAGATGCTGTCTTGCCGGCGTGAAAGTACTACTGCGCTAAGATAACTGGTAGCGGGGCAGCTAGTAAGGGAGAGACTTCACGTGGATCAGCTAGGAGAGTTTGTAAGATGGAATCGCTGACAAGTATATCTGGCGTTTCAAAAATGGTAACAATGTGTCATTTACCTCCTGCGTCGTTCACTTTTCGAAAATGTGGGTTAGTTCACTGTTTGCTAGGAGGCACGTGACGCTGCTCTTACTTCGCTCTACCTATATCCCGGGGCCGGAACTTGCACGCCTATGATAAGCTGATCAGTTTGCTAGCTGATACAAATAGCACTTTACGGAGTTGCTTAAATTGACCACGATGTGACAGATTCTACACCAAAGCTATCCGGTGACTGTCACGCGCGTTCCTCGCTTATCTGGCTCCGTAAAACAACAAACCTTGGAGATGGCCCTCGAAAGGCAGTTCAGCTGTGCTATGAAAGGACTGAATCGTGACCTTAGTAGGTCATAGCTCTCTTGAGCAGCCAGATGTATAGCCAGTACCACATGGGCTCGGATAGACGCAGGTGTTTCGAATACCAATTTTGCAGGTCTCGGACTGATAATTAAGGTTGGGATTGTACTCCCCTCTGTATTCTTCGATTTAGCTGCCATTCATACTTTCAACACACGAATAGTCCTCTGGTTGGTTCCAGCGTTCTCACGAGTAGCCAGTGCTACCATCAGGATATATGCGAGATGCGAGCAACATTGCTTGATGGAGCGGAATGTTTTGTTAAGGAACTTATTGCCAGATGAAGTGAGAAGCAAGTGACACATAATTTGCGTAGATAACTTTGAAAGTCAATGACACCAGAAAATGCTGAGCAGAGCCTACAGTAACTGGTTAGTCTGCTTTTGTTATCTACCATCGCGCTCGTTACATCACTTACTCTCAAAGCAAACATGCTGCTTCCGTAACCTCGGATCTTGAGTATATGCGTATGCAATTTCTAACTACCTCCATACCACACAAGAGTGACGCCCCATCCGCACTTCTCCGAACTGGAAGTGCACTCATCTCATATCACGTGACCATCATCAAGACTATCTCCGCGGTCAATAACAAGCTTGCCTCTTCTGGCACCGCCCAGTCGCTGTACTAAGCTCAAACTCATCTCTTTCGCTCTAGTCCAGCTCTCACCTCGTCGTAAGCTCCGACTTCCAGGTCACACTGAGTTTCACCAAGTTCCAACTTGCGGGTGCGGCAGCGGCGCATCCGCACCTGCATTGGTCGCCCCACCCCACATGTTGTACACCAACCTGCGCCGTACAGAATAGTAATGCTGATGTGAGGCTAAGAGACCTCGTACCTATGAGTGGACATGAAAATTTCTAGGCTCTTTGACTTAAACGCTTGAGGGGGGAAGTTTCTCACACCGCGGACCATGATTACTACAAGAGGAAGGCCGATTCCTGGTGGTGGCGTGGATATAAAGTTTCTCGTATGCTTGCGACCAGAAGAAAATAAAATCTGAAGTTTGATAAAAGCTTTATGTTTTATTTGGGAATTGCCGTTTACGATTAAAGATTGAGCATTACTTTTTTGAGATACCTGGAAAGAAAGTCATTTCATCATGATCGACATCACACTCTCCGACTCTCAGAGAGAAATCCGTGATAAAGCTGCCAAGTTCGCATCCGATGTCCTCATTACTGCAGCAGACACATACGAGAAACACCCTACACAAAAGGAACGCTTTCAAGCGCTTCGTCCATTCTACGGCCAGGCCGTGAAGGCAGGTTTGGTCAAAGGCCTCATTCCGAAACCGTTTGGAGGTACTGCTGGTACCGTGGTCGAAGCCGCGTTGCTTGTCGAACAGCTGTGTAAACATGATCGGAGTTTGTCGTTGACTATATTTAGTACGGGATTGGGACTGAGTTCTTTGTTGATTGCGGGGTCGCCAGAGCAGAGGGAGGAACATTTGAAGCCATTTTTGAGTGGCGAAGGAGAGCCTTTGGCAAGTCTGTTGCATACGGAGCCCGAAGGAATCGCGAATTGGCTTGAAAAAGGTGGGAGTGGATTGAGGACTGTGGCGAAGAAGGATGGTGATGACTGGGTTATCAGTGGTGACAAGGTGGGATCAAACGACTCTGTTGCAGCGATTTGTGACGTGAATATAAAGCTGACAAGCATAGATATGGGCTACAAGCTCCTGTGGATGGGACGATCGTGGTCCAGATCTCATGTGCGTTGTATGTCGGTCCTCCCAAGGTGGACAGCGCCAGGATCCAGATGCGAACCCTGTGGACTCGACCATGATTCTACTGGTTCCCCGCGAGGTCGTCGCAAAGAATAAGCCCGAAGCCTACCAAGTACTCAAGCACATCGAGAGTAGCGGTTTTTCAGCAACTGGTGGGCCTCACATCAGGTTCACAGACTTCCGAGTACCTGGGAAGAATCTTCTTGCGACTCCAGGAACCGCTGGGGCTGTCATTACCCGAGCTTTCACCTCATCTGCAGCACTCGTTGGGGCCATGGCGACCGGTATTATGGCCGCGGCATTCGAAGCTGCTCTAGCATTCGCCAAATCAGATTCGAGAGGTGGAGCTCAGGCTCTCCTAGCCCGACAGAGTGTATCGGATCTCTTGATGGATGTGAAGATGCGAACAGACGCTGCGAGAGCAATGACTTGGGTAGCTACGAGTGCTTTAGACAATGGTAGAGGCGGGGAATTGGCGCTCGAGACAAAGATCTACTGCTCAGAGCTAGCCGTGAAAGCTGTGACGGACGCGATGCTGGCAGTCGGAGTGTCAGTACCCCAGTAATATCCATGGCCAATTGTTGACTGTTCTAGATCCTCGTACAACAAAGATAGTCCGTTTCCAAAGTTGCTGAACGATGCAATGTGTCTTCCACTGACCGGCGGAGGCAATGTGGGCATCAGAAGGCGACAGTTGGAGCAGATCTTCGTCGCCGAGAACTACCAACCATGGGCTGCATCCTTTGGCTAGGCCGCGGCCTACTAATCGCCCATCTCCATTTTCATGATCTGCATTTGGCCATCTGCGACTCGTCCGCCGGATCGGGCTCGGGCGTGGGCTTCATTGGAAATGGCGATATCGATCAAGTCAAGGTAATGTTCTGCTTTTCTTAGTGAGGGGACAGAAATGTATACTGCGTAAACTTACTACCAACATTCCATCGTTTACCAAAGTGGCCGAGGGTACTCTTGAGACTATCCATGTTTGATGACCACTCAGGACTCTGGAAATCATCACCTGAGAACTGTATGTAAAGCAATGTTGATCTATATACAGCATAAGTTGCTGGCAGGGGAAGAGCTGGAAGGTCGATGAAGGCTAGATCCATATGAAATCTGCGCGAAATATCGATTGTCATTCTGATCGCTGAAGCAAGTGCCATTCCAGCAGCTTCCTTTCGAGTATTGTACGCAGGCGAGTCATTAATCAAGTTCCAAGTCTTTTCGTGGAGCAATACCATGGCACTGACTTGTCAGCAGAATTTCTAGCCAACTCATGGAGACAAACCTCAGACAAAGCCCAATGGCAGCACAACATTCCTCCCATCCATTTATGGCTTGCTGGACAAGGACCATTGCGAATGATTGCATCGCATGATCGAGCGCTCGAGCTTTTTCGAAATCCATTTCTCGACTGTACGATGATTGTGCGATCAGATCGAGCACTTGACCTAGGAGATGCCCAGCTTCTGCAGCTCTGCAGAAAGGACCTAACCGAGTGGTCGGTTGATGCGACGCTGATATCCCGGACGTTGTTCGCATCGAAATCGGAGGAGGGAGTCCAGATTGCGCTTCCTCGTCAACTGGTAGTTCCATTGCTGGTACACCGTCACTCCAGCTTCCAACAAGCAAGTGGATCTCATCAGGAGAGAGATCTTGATTTAAGTATCTGGTAGGCATTAGATATGAAAGTCCATGCTCGATCATACTGCTTACCTGTCCAAGGTGACGATGCCCCACCACAATCTCCCAAACTCAGTATTCTGTATGTCGCGAGAGGAGTTTCGATACTGCACAGCTTTCATTTTCATTGCCATTCTTGAACAGACGGCGATGGTCACCTGAGCAGCCTCGGTCATACCATGTCCAACTTCATAGAGTGAGATGAGGAGTCCTGCCTGAATTACTTCTATGGTCGACCTCCCGGAAGACACGATGAAAGAGTAGAGCGTTTTGGTTTCAAAGTACAGAGGCGTCTGCATTTCTCTCATACTGCTATTGTTTCCAGGAGGTCGAGTGACCAGAAACATGGCAAGTAGCAGGCTGGATAGTTCCACGTTGTTGTCTTGTGTTATTGTTTCGAGCCTTTTCACACAGGTGTCGGCGTCGATGACAGGTAGCCAGACATCGATTGTTCGGAAGTAGGTGGATGTCACAGATGGCACTCCATCTCCATTAGAAATGATGATGTTGAGAACCTGGGTTGGGATCGACGCTTCTATTTTCATGGATCTCGGACAGCCATCTGATAAGGCATACATCAATTTGGCGGTGGTTTGAAGTTGAGGGAGATTGGACCCCTCAACAGACGAAGCGGGCGATTGTACTATCTTTGGAGGATTCATATCAGAGGCACTGTACTCATAATCGCATTTCAACAACAATCTGAACAGGTCGTAAGCAGAATATCCTCATGGAAAAAGCGGGAGACGTACTTCGCACATCTTGCACACGCAGGCAAATCTTTGCTACATTTTCTCTTGCCATTCTTGCAATTCCAGCACACCTGCGCAGCAATGGCTCCCTCACCCATCATTGCAGCACTTCTGTTACTCTTTGACTGTTGGATCCGGACGAAAGAGGCTCTTCGGGATGTGGCCCCCAAAAGGGAACGGTGAAGGATCGGAGACGAGATTTCCCCTCAACACGTGATGCCAATTGTGATTTTGAGGTTATTGATCAACCACAGACCTCGACACGCCCTGTAGATTGTACTGCCGTGTAGATGGACCAGGGAGCAAATGCCAAAACACATCGATATGTTGATAAGCTGCTGCTGATGCGTCTGACTTTAAGTCTTCAAAATGACCGTCGAGGACTGAGTAGCGCTTATCGAATTGACTTTGTTGCTGACATTACAGCGGGATAGGATAACGAGGATTGGGGTCGGCAGGTGAAGGCAAATGTCTTGGCGAGTACGGTAGACGAGCGGCAAAGCAGACGCGGAACTATGCCGAGGAAACTCCTGAGAGAATGTTTCGACATCTCATCAACCTCTATTCCAGCTCGATACACTGGTCGCCGTCTCTACCTAGTGCCCAGTTCGCAATTGACAATTGATCCCACGAAGGAGCTATTGCATGCCTTGCAACCGGACCACTTTGCTCTGCAATCTCCTCTGAAGAACTCGTCGAGCGGATCCAACTGAAGCTCGAAATGAATGCTAGGGGAGCTCTAAAATGCCTGATGCGACGTTGAAAGGCACTCTGATTTGTGGAACGTCCCTCATGCCTGCGACATCGAATCTGCGAGCTTCATCGGAAGCATTGGGACCGTCAACATGTTTGCTGCCATGGATCCTGGAGGCTCTCGAACATCACACAGCATCCAGTCCTCATGCCGAGTGAGATCGTATCATAGCCCAGCATATACCTCCTGGCCCCTACGTCGTGCTCGATTGATGATTGCTTTTGATTTTGGACCATACGAACAAAGGAGGTGAAGTCTTGGAGCCGGAGCTAGGGGTGTTTTAGAGAGAGTCCACGGTGGGTCTACTACGTTGTTGGCTTAGGTCGTTGGAAGCTGTACGGACGAACGCTTTCATGTACCAACACGCGAACAGGCTGGCGTTGTACAAGAAAGTAGCACACACCTTCGACCAATAAGTGGCACTACGATAGTCACGGCAGGTTCCGTTGTGTAACCCAAACTCGATGGTCTCCTTTACGAAATGCGCGAAGTTTGGTTTGCCCTTGAGCTTCTAAATCACTCACGGCCCAGCATAGGGCGAATGCGGAACAGATAAAATGCTTTAATCGAGATGTAAACAAGCCTAGAATATGCAAAGAGTATACGGGCGCTCCTGCCTCCGCCCTGTCGACGAAACTTTTCTTCGGAGACTCTGCTCCACCACGAGCCGACTGCAGATTTCCCTCGGTCTCTTTTTAACTCCGACATATCATTTCTTTTTATTTAATTTCTATGTCTAGTCTTTCGCGGAGTATGTGCTTATCCTGAATTTCGTCTCTCCGTTATATACCGACAGATCTTCAACCGCCTGTCGTCCTTCTTTCTCAATCGTCTTTTTAATCTCTTCACTCCTTGGAGTAATCCTGCACTTGAAGAGGTTAGGTCGTATGTTTAGCCCATCACTATTCTTTGTTAGAATTGCCAAAGTCTCAGATTTACTACTTACGTGTAGTCAAATATATCGACTGGAATATCGTTCCCTGCCGTGTCAACCGCTTTTTGGATATTGAAAGCCCACAACAAGCGAGCCACACTGATGAATGTACCCTGCTCAGCAAGTGCTTGACCGGCACAGACTCTACGCCCCCATCCGAAAGTCATATAACCTCGCTCATTCGGGAAGGGTCGATGATCTGGACTACTTTCCAGATATCTCTCAGGATTGAACCGATCTGGATCTGGAAAGTCTGTTTCGTTTCTGTGAATCGCCCACACGTTACCTTGCACCCAGGTATCCTTTGGAATCAACCAGTCCTGGCTATATTAGTACCTCAATCATGGAAGCCTAGGGGACAGGGTCCGCACCTTATAGATCTCATCTCGAATCGGAGCATGCGGCTGACCACCAAGGATCGCAACAGACCTCCACCGCAGAACTTCCTTCACAAGCGCCTTCACATACACCAAATCCTTCTCATCCTCAAAAGTCGGACTCCGATGCGGTCCAACAACCCTATCTAATTCCTCCCAAGCCCTCGGCAAACTTTCTGGAAAGGCACAGCAAGCCAGAACGAAAGTGATCAGCGTTGAGCTCGAAGTGTCGCTTCCAGCTCCAAACAAGGAGCCTGCCAGTGTCGACAGCTCCATGTCCGACAAGTTGTACTTGGGGGCTTGCTCGAAAAGGTTCTTTGAGTAGCTGTCTCGACCTTCGGTGTTCGCTGCTTCTTCTGCTAGTGCGTAGAAGAAGTTCCTGGCCCGAGGTGTTCCGAGACCTTTTTTCCAAGGCGCGATCTGATTTGGAAATTTTGCGAGCCAGGGGAAGGTCTCCATTAGCATTGGGAATGTTTTCCCGGGTACATTGTGCTCGGCTGCTCGTTGCATGAGGTCTGGGAAGGACGGTTAGCAATCGTCGTAGCTGACGATCCGAGAAGATGAAATATGTCTGCAGTGATTCTGAAAGAGATGGACAGAAAACTGGGTACCTACAAATTACCTCTGTAATAATCGGGTCTGTTATCTTCGATATCCTCCTTCCGAATCCGATAATCGAGACAACACTCGCAGCATATCTCTCGAAATGGGCAACATAATTCACCGAATCACTGAGCAGATCCAACAACACCACTTTATTCTCATCACTCTGCAACTTCTGGTAATTGCGAACTTGTTGCATTCCAACGCCCATGTGAGTCAACTTCCTATGAACACGGAATCGATCTCCATATTTCATCGTCACGAGACTCGCTTGATCGAACGCGAGCTCTCCAAAGACTATCATTCGGGGTCTGGATGAGAATGTAGCTGCTCTTTTATCAAGGAGGTCAGAAGCGCTTTTTGCGTCGTTCAGCCAGACAGTGGGGTTGCGTCCGATCCAGAAGGTTATGATCCCTGACTTGTATTGCTTTGAGAGTGCTTCAAAGTAGATCCATGGTTTCTTGTCCGGGAGTAGATGAGTATTGCCGATGATTGGGAGGGGAAATGGTCCTGGGGGCTGTAGAGAGGATCAGTGGTGTTCGGTGGAAAGAGGGGAGAGATTACCATCTTCCTACGAAGCAAGAGCATGCGTGTATAATCCACGATCAGAAATGCTGCGCATGCAGCTATCAATAATAGAGCTACATGGTTGATTGTGAGGCCGCCAGCAAGCTGCTGCACATGTGATAATGCTGGCATGTCTTCAAAGTCTCATGAATCACAGATGGCCTCAGATAGGAACAGAATGAGGCTTGAATATGCCTTGGCAGTATTTTGTGAAAGAAAATCATATTTCAGATATCGATGAGCTTGACAAAAGCTTCGACATACCATCTTCGGGAAACCTCCACCAATGAAATCTACAAAGCATCACCTCTCATTGGCCCTACAAGTCTCAAGTTAGTCTTCGGCAGCATGAATGCGATACAGGATTTCCAATGTTCACCCCACATTCTAGTGCGGGGTACAGTTTGGAATTCAATGTGGGGCTGAGAACCCTTTCATTGAATTGCAGGGTTCTCTCTGGTGTTCTCCTTAATATGACGGCTGTTCCTTTATGAGTTTCTAAGTTGAAAGTACGAAAAATAAACAAGCCAAAATGGCTTCTCGCTCAGAATTTGGGGAGTCGACGACAGCGACTGAAGTTGCGAGTACCTTCTCAGAGCACATCAAAGGCAAAACAAGTAAACAATTGCCTCGGCTACCCAAACTCTTCTTCCAAGACCTAACAATACCTAGTTCTCATCGTAGGCGTCTCGCCCCAAAGTCTAGGCGAACACATCGCCGTCTCGACCGCCCGGCACTCACCATCTCACCTCCTCCTCGCCTCCCGCACACCCAGCAAAATCTCAACCGTGATCTCACAGATCAACACCATCTCACCAACTCTCAAAGTCACACCAACAACGATTGACCTCTCCTCACAAACATCAATTCGCTCCGCAGCAAAGGAAATCCTGTCTCTCGCTCCAAAACTGGACATCCTTATCAACAATGCAGCTGTCAATGTACAGACATACCAAGAGACGGAACAAGGCATTGAGATGCATTTTGGTACCAACCATATCGGCCTCTTCCTACTCACCAACCTCCTCCTCCCGTCCATCATAGCAGCCTCAACTTCTTCCAAGCCAGGAGAAACTCGAATCGTGAATTTGACGAGTGCAGGACATAGACTTAGTCCAGTCCGTTTCAGCGATTACAATTTCAAGAAAGCGATTGAGGATTTACCGGAAGAGGAGAGGCCGCCTCCTGGATTGCCGGAGAAGTTGATGCCGGGGAAGGGGGAGACGTATAATACGTTTTTGGCGTATGGACAAAGCAAGACGGCGAACATACTGTTTAGTGGGAGTTTGAATAAGGAGCTTGGGGAGAGGGGAGTGAGGACTTATGCGGTTCATCCTGGCTGTAAGTTCGACTACTTTCATTTTTGTTCAAAATTGGAGGACTTTCTGTGCCTTGGAAGGCTTCAAGATATTTGGATGTTGGATCCAAGGGGTGACAGGACTTGCTGACTTGAGATTAGCGATATGGACGGGCTTAGCGAGAAATCTAGACGAAGAGGGCCAAGAGCTCATCAAGAAGACGGGGAAATTTTGGAAGACTGGCGATCAAGGTGCTGCTGGAACTTTGGTCGCGGCTTTTGATCCAGCTCTGAATGGTGAGGATTTCCATCCCTTTCTTTTTTCATTCCTGCCATTGGCATGGATCATCCTGGGGGATAGTCGAGAGAGACTGACGAAAAACAGAAGTTCCAGCTGGTGGGTACTATATGGCGGACTGTCAAGTAGCTGAAGCAGCACCGAGCGCGATTGATGAGGGTATTGCTAATAAGCTGTGGAGTCTGAGCGAGGAATTGGTGGATGAGAAGTTTGACTTGAAGAGTCTGTGATCAGGTCCATGGCCATGGTCACGTGAGCGCAGTCACCACCTACTTATTCTCCTTGTTTGTTGATCTGGAGAGTGATGTGTCTATTTGATTAAACATACCCATCATTGATTTTGCAAATCCGGAGTTCGGAATATGAATTATGTCCGGTTCCAGGAGATCTTACAACTGCGCCAGAAGCTTACGTACATTGGCACAAAGCAGCGTCCCATCCAAATCCTGTTTCAAAAGACCTCGTGGTTTCATTTCCAACGACCACCAAAAGTCCTAAAAAGTGCTCAGAACTTACAGAGTATGTAACTTGATAACTGACTTCGAAGCAAGTATTATATCTAATCCCCAGGGTAAAGCACGTAAGTTGGACTTCATTGAGCATCGAAAAGCAGCTGTTCTTTTCAATTTGCTTCTTAGCTCCAAATTTCCTTGCCGCTTTTGAGAAAAGCCCATCGGGAACTTCTAAGTCCCGCGGATTCTTCGCTACATTGAATTTGCCGGCATGGACTTTCTCACACAAGGTTCGAAGGACATTCTTTTATATATGTTCAGAGGCGTGAGCTTAAATTTCGAGGCCGCTGAATACATTCTTCCATGTGTCTTGTGGGTGTTGTTCGGAACCATCAGCCGACCATCCAATTGTTGACCGCCAAAGGGATTGAAGATGTCCACCATGCCGACAAAGACCCCGTCCAAAGGGACCTTAGAAGGAACGAGGAAGCATCCTTGTAAGTGTACCCTGAACTTGAATGTCTCGCAACTTTCTGAGTACATTCGGATTACTCATTTTGCCATTTATGTAGGTGTCCTTTGCCAGCAGCGGAAGGTGAAGTGTGACAGGAACGAGCCCTGTGCGAATTGTGTAAAATCGAGGATCGAATGTGTATCGCCTTCCACTTTACCACCCAAGAAGAGGAAAAAGCGCTTTCCTGAAGCGGAATTACTGGCTCGATTAAGAAGGTACGAGGACCATTTGAGAGTAAGTGGGATTTGTGCCCTTCAATGTCCTGTATTTGGTTCGGCACTTAGCGACCCCTCCTCTCGGATGGTTGATAGCTGACCAGTGTCCGTATTCAGGCCTATGGTGCTGACATCGACGCCATAAATTCTGGAGGAATCATCCCACTGCCAGTCGCTGCAGCTAAGCCACTTGACGATGGCTCAGTGGCAGCGGACCCTCGTGCGTCTGTGGATCAACATATGCGGTCCTTAGCCATTAGACGAGCACTCAAGCACACCACACAGTAAGCTGCACTATTTGATGTACCCACTCCACCCGCCCCAAAAAGACAGTTCCAATGTCATGAGTAGAAGAGGCGACATGAATTACCAAATTATCCACCTCCTCTTGACCGGACATAGGTCTCCACGGGGAGCTTTGTTGGTGATCTGGTCCATCATGCCTCGGCTCTTCTGTCGTGGCACTTTGTTGCAAGATTTACAGTCTTATTCTCGAGCTTTTACTGACTTCCATCAAGTGCTCCATGGACCGGTGTCAACGAAGAAGTGGGTTGCAGGCGTCCCGATCGTTCATAACTTCCTTACTGACAACAACAGTTCCGAGATGCGGAAGACATTCTTCAAGGTTCTTCAGGGGATGAGTTGTATGACAAGCCCATAACAAGAACATACGACGCCATTCATTCCGACGGAGGCGACCTCCTCTTCTCCACACCGGGCACCGAAAGAATGATCGACCTCCATCCACCCACCGTCCAAATATTCCGTCTATGGCAGAAATTTCTTGAAAACGTCAACCCAATCGTCAAGCTTTTTCATGCCCCAACTGTACAACTCCAGATCCTTGAAGCCAGCGCTGATCTGGAGAATGTCTCCAAGGAGATGGAGGTGTTGATGTTTGGCATTTATGCTACCGCTGTCTCTTCGCTAAGCGATACCGAGTGTACGACCATGTTTGGTGAAGATAAGGAAGTTTTACGTTTACGGTATTCAGGAGGGGCGAGGCAGGCCTTACATCGAGCTGGTCTGTTAAGGACCTCGAACATTACTATTCTACAAGGTTTCGTGCTGTACCTGGTAAGCTTCAACGAGAACTAATTGTTGATGCTCGAAGGCTGACTTTAGATCATCCAGATATCCTGCCTAAACTTCCACAGTGAGTGATACCGAGAGGCCCGGCTTGTCCCGAGTCACCTTTGCAATGATCAGTTTGAATGTGCTCAAAGTCTCTTGAAACATATGTTTTTGAAGGAATTGAATGCTGATCCATGATTTTCCTGCAGTTGATCCACGTTCTCTCTTCTGCTTGACCGGCATAGCAGTCCGGATCGCTCAACGTATGGGCCTCTGCTATGATGGCGCTAGCTACGGCCTACAACCATTCGAAATTGAGATGCGTCGACGTCTGTGGTGGCAAATCATGCTCCTCGACTTCCGTGTCGCTGAGATTTCGGGAGCGGGATGCTCAATCCTTACTCACGTCTGGACAACCAAGTTCCCCTTGAATGTGAACGACAGCGACCTCTATCCGGACATGCGTGACCCTCCAGCAGAACATAATGGTGTCACGGAAATGGTCTATGTCCTCACACACTGCGAAATCACCTCATACTTCAACAAAATGCGGAGTTCGCACTCAACTCTGCAAGTAAAGGACAAGGAAATTGATGAACTAGCCACACACATCGAGAAGACTTACCTTCAATATTGCGATTCTTCCATCCCACTTCACGTCCTCTCTATATTAATAGCCCGCACACGCATTGCAAAGCTACATATGGGACCTCGCCACCCCCACATGATTCAATCGAAGAACATGGCCGTCGCTGAAAAAGAAGGACTGTTCAGTTTGAGTCTGCAGATGCTGCAGAATCACAACACCCTGATGAGTTCGAACGCCATGAAGAATTTCTTCTGGCACATCGTCATCAATTTCCCGTTCCCTGCGCATGTATATATCCTCACATCACTGAAGACCAGGCCCCAGGATGAGATGAGCGATAAAGCTTGGGAAGCTTTTGGGGAATTCTTTCGCTTGAGAATGATGCTTTGGGATAGAAGCGAAACCGTCAGACCAAAAGAGAGTGCGCTGCATGCTGCACTGGCGAATCTGACTGTCAAGGCTTGGGATGTTAGGGAGAAGGCGTTACCGGGAATCGAGGTTCCGCCTATGATCATCAACATGAGGGAGGAAGTCAGGGCGAAAAAGTCTCCCAAGGAAACTCTGACTGAGACACCACCCGTCATTACTAGTGAAGGAAATAATGGCGATATGTTCACGGATTCGCTCTCTTGGATGGTTCAGCCAAACGTAGGGTTGGGACAGGTAACTGATCTGAGCTCAGGTGCAATGCATGGCATCATGATGGGACAGGATAACTCGTCCGTTGGTATGGGCATGGGATGGGATTTCTGGAACGACTTGATGCCGGTATATGGCAACGGTAACGGCAATGGGCAGGAATATGGGGGAGGGCAAAATATGTACAGTACCTGAAGGTTGACTGTCTGACTGAGTCCTGTATTTGTACGATGCGGATATCCCCTCAAACAAAATGAATACCTAGCTCGATTCACAGAAATTCCACGAGATTGGCTATGAACATCGCATAGAAGCTTGAAAGGGCCTATTATTTATAGTGGTCATGTCGAGGCATACACGGAGCTGGGTTTAATCGAAAGACAAATGGTGAAAATGGACCAGTACCTCAGAGTTCTGAGTACTTCTCATCCCTTACGTCTCCTACTTTCTAGGAAGATATGTTTTTCTTGAGCAATGTTTCGAGTGTATTTGGCTTTCTTGTGGACTTTGCCTCAGGCCAGCTATTGAAAACATAATTAGTCTCGCTATCAGTGCCTGGCATGATCGATGTCAAGGTATCTTGGACTTGCCCAGAGATTCCCATCCGCTGATGCCATTCGGATTCTGATATAACTTCGTGAATGAGCCTTGTAGGAAATAGTGCCCCCGCTTCTACCCTTCAAGTAAAAAGGCAGAGAGATTCACCCATAGACTACCTCCAGCACCGTCCCATCCCAATCGAGTCTGACATTCAACCTCTTCTCAACCCAGTCATCTGTGGTCACCGAATGTGGGAAGATAAATCTAGTTTGTTTGGGGAACTCAAATTCCGGCGACTGTTTACTCCATTAGCTTCTATACGTCTGAATTCTCATTGTTAGACTCACAGAAGTATTTGGCACCTGTAGGTGGTAAGACGGGCCAAGGAAGATCTTGCGGCCACGCAACTTATCTTCCCATTCATCAACGGACGGGAAGCCTTCGGGATGAAACCAACGTAGTCCAGATTCGTTAGTCTCATCGGAATTGGGAGCATTCATGGAAGAAACTGTCAAGGGTGCTTGTAGAAGGAGGGTCGTTGTGATGAGTAAGAAGACACGTCTGACGGCTATTTTCTGGAACAGTGTCGTCATGGTTTCACGAAAGCAGGACTAATAACTTGCTATTGAGTTTTCGAAGTCGATTATGGTAACTCAAATAGAAATTATGGATAATGACCCTGCTGCCTGATGCTCGTTGCTGAAGTGGCTGCCTAATCCCGCTCTGTTGGTTCTGCGTGGTTGTATAAAAACTACAGACGCAACCAGAGCCTTACAGTGAATGACCCACGAGGTCATACCGGATGGTGGATTTGAAAATTGGTCCTGCTTGAATTAGATGTTCTCCAACTGGCGTGTGCACAAGAATATGAAGTGGTCAGAGGTGTTATGTCATGGTAGCTGCACATCGAAGCGAACCAATGAGCAAAATATCGATCGCACCTCCCTTGCCCACGTTGCTTTGGTATAAATTTGTTTGTATTCTCTGTACGCTTCTACACATACATGCTGCAGTCCCCAGGTAGCAATCGACTTTCATTAGACTGCTTCGATGTATGCTTCAACAAGAGCAGAGCAGTCTTTCCAGCACAGCAACATGGGTAGCCATTTCTTCGGACCACGACGTACCGTCGCAGCCTCAAACTCCAGCTTGTGTCACCACAAACCTACAATCGGTATTGCAACCATACAGTAGTCAAACACGAAATTCATCTATACTCAACGATAGGCCTTGAAGCCTACCATCGCCGCCTCGTAGATTTCTCTCATTCTTCCCACGTTGGCAAGTACTTGCGCGTCGGCATCGAACAGCTCCCGGACTTCCTTGCGCTTCATCTTGTCAGAGTTGGTAGTCAATCCCGCGTCCGTCATCATTCTCTTGAACTGAGTATAGCATTGATTCTCGAGGTATTTGTACTCATCAGAGTCCTCGTATACGTTCTCGAACCCAGCACGAATTCGGCAGCGGTCTCGCAGACCCGTACTCATGGTCACAACCTCGGCCATTTGCTCCGACCTGGTAGTCTTATTAAAGTCGGAAAGTAGGTTACGATGGTAAGTCGAACGATACATTCTGCGGTCTTGGTCGCTGTTCAGAACTCCTAGAAAGAAGAGTGCTGCATCTGCTGCAAAGTCAGGGCGTTTGATTATTGACTGCGCGTGGCGGATGACTGTTCTGTCTGTGATTCCCCGATCATCGTACCACCGGCCATCAAAACCAAGGCGACCTTTGGCATACTCCCACCAGATTCGTCTAGCTTGAATTCCAGTCTGTACAAGAGGCTCTTTTGTGTCTAGCTGGTCTTTGAGCTTGGAAATCTCTTCATCTTGTGTATCGTTTCTTGCCGCTGAAAGCTGCAATTTCATCCTCGTAGAAGTAAGCTCCTTTCGGGTGGAACCATGCGCAGTTGTCTCGGTCTTCAAGGTGTCTTTGAGAGCACGCCACCTGGACTCAACTTCTGTCAGCCTTGCCTGACAGCTCTCGTGATCTGCCTGCTTCTTTGCCAGAAGTGTCTTGAGACCGTCTATCTCCGAGAGGAGCCGAGAATTCTCCTCTTGAATGATCTGAAGAGTATCGGTAAGGTCGTTCTGGTGCTTTTCTGGACGGTTCTGCAGATCTTTGAGAGTCTCAAGAAATTTGAGCGCCTCGAGGCTCTCAAGCTTGTCTTGTTCCATCCGTAACACCTGGCCCTGGGCGAAGTCCGCGAGTCTCTTGACTTCGACTAGTTGGGCGGCAAGACTCTCGATCTCTCTTCTATTAGCATCCAGTTCTCTCCCGAGGGCCAAGGCTTCTTGATCGGTCGTACTGCGGAGCTCCTGGGCATTTTGATGTTCGGATTGAAGCATGGAGATCTGTGACTTGAGGAAACTGTTCTCCTCGAACAAGTAAGATATCACTGCGACTTCAATAACACGAGCTTCTTCCAATGCCAGGATCTTTGCATGAAGAAGTGCTGCGTTTGAAGAACCGACTTGGAGTTTATTCACCTCTGTAAGGCTGTGGGATGATGCGTCCCGGTCTTCTTCCAACTCCGCGGACTTCTCCTTGTGTATGTTGCCTTGCCTCAACATGGTATCTTCCTGCTTGACCTCGCGCTCCTTGAGGACCTCTTCAAGCTGACTTCGAGTGTTCTCGTTCTCGAGTCTGGCGAGGGTTACTGATGGTGACGACACGCCGACTTCCTCTGCTTCCTTCAACTTCTTCTCGAGGCATTTGATATTCTCTAGGTGGCGGTCATTGTTCTTTGTGATTTGAGAAGAGCTTTGAAGGAGATGATCTTTGTGTTTGTTGGCATCCTGGAGCTCGCAGTTGATGATCGAAATTTTCTCTGAATGTGCCTTCCGCTCTTCATTTGCTACGGCAGTTACTGCCTCCAACTCTATCTGCCTACTGTTGACCTTTTCCACAATTCGAGCTTTCTCCGCAGTCAAGTTTGCTTCGGCAGATTTCGACTGGGCTTGGAGGGCGGCCATGTTGTTTTCGTGCTTCTTCACTTCTTGATTTTGGGCGACGGCGGCTTCAACGAGACGGACTTCAAGAGCATCGATTCTGTCTTTCAGAGCAACTTCTTGTCTGCTGAAGAGCTCTGCAGCTTTTTTCATCTCGTCCTCAAGCCGATGAACTTCCATCTTGAGTTCATCAACAACTTTGCTCTGGGTCGCCACATTTTCGGTAGCCTCAACTAGGAGCTTCGCTGTTTCCAAATATGTATGTTCTTGCTTGCTCTTGGCAACTTCAAGGTCCTCGAGCTTGCTTTGGAGCTGGATGGCGTGTTCTTGGGAAAGCTCCAGGCTACTTTGGACGGCACTGAGCTCCTTCAAGGCGTCCTTCAATTTGGTGGCAGTCATATCCGAAGGCTCGTATGATGTTATGAAGCTTTCGATGCTCGACACGGAGCTGGCTCGCTCTCGTTTCGCGCCAGTCGCCTGCTCCAGAGAGAACTCAGACACACTCGTGTGGGTGCTTGGATTGGAAGTTGTTATCTTGTTCGCGTTCATCATCGGGTTATATGGAGAGTCCTGGTGTAGTCAGTAACATCATGGCAAGGTGAGAGGCTGCACGTAGACATACCGCGATAGACGGCCTAAAGACTTCTGCTGGGTCATCTTGGGACTCATGAATGCCACTGTCGCCTATAACTGCTCGAATACTGGTCCTTGAAGATCCAGATGGGGTAGGAGAAGCCATGCTTCCAACTCTGGGCGACTTTGACGCGTTGTTCGCATGTGCCAAAGAAGGGGGTCTTGTCGGACTCACCATTGCGTTATACTTCCTACGCCTAATGGTAGGCTGAGTACGTGGTACCCTGCTTTGGAAAGACTGAACTGGATCGCTCCGGACTGCTTTTGGAGTTGCTGCGTCATCAAGAGTCACCATTCTTTCCGGAGCTGACGCCTGCTGCGATGGTTTCAGAGGATAAGAGTAACACCCAGGTTAAGCCTTCTGTCGTCACGAGGAAGATACTACTGATGCTGCTACACTGATGACAACAACGATTTCCTCGCTGTTTACAAAACGTAACGGAGAGATTTTCAGAAGTGCGATAAGTTTAAAGAGGTTTTGGAGTCGGGATTAGTGGAGTAGACTGAAACTAGCATTTTCTTTTACTAGGATAGAAGAAAAGCAAAAACCAACGCCCAAAACCCAAAACCCATCGCTGGCTAAATTTTACTTGCTAGAGACCTGGCTTATTATTCTGCCAAAGACAAAAGAGATCCGCAACCCCCCACCCTCTTCTCCCCAAAAATCCCCACTTCCCCTCGTAAAGGAGCATTGCTCAAAAATCTGAAATGCTGCTCAAATGTCAGAAATGTTTACAATCTCAAAAAACAAACATACCGAGCGCAATGGTTCATTGCGGGGGTCTCGATATTCCAAAAGTACTTTCTGGAATTTCATGACTTCAGTCGGCACTCAAGCTTGGAGAAGCTTTTGATGTCATCAATGATAGCCCACGCTGGAATGACATATGTCAGAAGGCGATCGGTCCCAAGCTTGACTTGTCCGCCATAAAGCAATCCGAGCCATCTGCCAAACTGATCGAATACTGCAGAGCCAGAGTCTCCCTTCCAAGAGAATGGAGCTGCAGTGAGACCCTTCTCGCCAACTGCGGTGATCTCATAGCTCCAGGAATGTTTAGACTCGTCGGTCACAAGGACAACATTGGAACACTTTCTTGGACTGATAACACCGTGTGAACATCCAGTGACTGTTCCAATCTTGTAGACTTCCCGGACTGTGTGGGTGTTCGGCGTGTCCTCTTCTTTGTCCTCCCAGTTCTTCCCAAATGCGTCATCAATCTCTGTGATACTATCACTTGATGGCGCATGCAAGTAGGTCCAACGGTCAGCCTTGTGACTGATCTGTCTCTTGTAAGTACATCTTGGAGAAAGATGAAACGAAGTGGGAGATCACTTACATCATTAGATGAATTTATCAATACAGTTCCTTCGAGAAGGACTCCTGCGACATCAAGCCGTCCTCCTTCACAATGTTTGCGATTCAAGCCGCCAGAATAGAGAATGCTGCCCAATTGCTGAACAGGATATTTCGGATCTTCCAATTTCTCCACCAGCGTGGTGATTTCCTGTAGCTGGCCATCGTATCTGGCCTTAGATGCTGCATTCATGTTCGGACCAGGTTTCTGCTTGCTTCGCTCCTCGAGAAGCTTTTTGGCCTCTTCCAGAGTAAAAGAAAGTACTTTCTGGCTTGGCGATCTGAACAAGACAGGCAGAACGTCTTTACCTAGTCCAAGCTTCTCTGGGGGTGCCCAGTAACCATACTTGTCTAATCCTAAACATAGATCAGCAAATGATGGAGTACCCCTTTGCACATGAACTTACTTGAGCAAACAGAGTTGAGAGTAGCTGGGGGCCAAACTAATTTGCGAATCTCAGCTTCACTTGGAGCTGTGAAACCTGGGAGTCCTGTGCGCACCACATGGTGGTTCGTTAAAGCAATAGTAGCCTCGACTTTATTCGACCCTGGCTTGTGTAATTCAAGTATAACTCCGATAGTTCCAGTAAACGTGGGACTGGTAGACTGGTCAGAATTTCTTGCAATTCCGCAGGATATACTACTTCCGGGTCTGATGAATGGACATGATGCTTCCTTGGAGGTCAGCATCTTGAGCTGAGGCGCTTCTGTGACTCCAAGTGGCAAGTGACCCCTTTCGAATTCTATCTCAACTTCATCGAATCCTGCCTCTGAGAGAGCAAGTCTCATGGCTCGTTCAACCGTTTCGTACTGTGGAGGGTCAACAGACCAATCGGTCGTGATGGAAACTACAATTGGGTTGATGTTCCGATCTTCAAGGTTGTGTCCCAAGCGGACCAGGTCGACTGACAAGATTTTGCCTCGTAAAGCCATGGGAGTATCCAGAAGTTTGAGGAACATCTCTTGGAGTTCAGATTCCCAAACCTTATGGAATGGGTTGTCGCTCTCGACGAGTGTGATCTCTTTCGGCGCCCAGAACTTGTATCCAATCATTTCCACAGTGATCATGCTTGTTCCCCCTGACACCTTCATGCCTCGAAGCATTTCATAGAGCTCTGCAACGCATTTTCTTTGTTTTGCTGCGTTGAATACTGAGTCCTTCGTGGTTTGGATAAGAAGGGTTGGTCGAGCTTCGCTGGCGGGAGTATCTTCTACATATCGTAGATACAAATCTTTAGAGTAGACCTCGATGTCGTATTTTCTATTGCGAATGTGAGCACATATTCGAGCCTCGACTTTATTATAATTGAGGAGCGTTTGTACCTTAAAATGCGATCAATGTCTTCCTGTGTTTGTGGTGCGTTGTACTTTAGGTATAATTCGGATCTTTCATCAATTTCCGACGAAGCTAGAGGGAGAAGCATGAGAGGAGGCGCCCCGATACGGCTGGACTGGTAAGTGTGCGGGATCAAGCTGAGACCATCCATGGGTCCATCGTAAGAAGTAGCGTCTGAGACTTGTACTCTTCTTCTTTTTGTGTCAGGGTAGTGAGACGTGCTCGAGATCTGTCTCGTATGGTCTATCGTGGAAGCCATTTTTTGATGTTCACGAATTATGCGAAAGAGTCAAGCTGAGCGTGGAATGTCGTATTTGAGCTTGGTGGGTTCAGTTCAAATAGCAAGTTGGAGCTAGCGTGGTCAAAAAATAAGAGCTACCTTGATAACGTCAGCGATGGAGGACATTCACTCTTAAAAGAATAGTAAAACCAATGGTGATACTAATAGAGTATCACAGTAGAATGGAATGAAACTCACCAAGAGATATGCAGAGGTTCTTTTGAATGTACTCGACGTAAGAGGGATCCCGCAGTCGTCATGCTAGACTCAAAGACATTAGCCCTACACTCAAGAAAATGTAGACGCAAAAAGTTCGTAGGACGAAAAAAGTTGGAGGCGAGGCTGCTTATCACTACCGATGCGTTAAAGTAGTTCACGCGCGGCTAATTCCGCGCAAACAATAGGAAAGGAGGAAGTCAATTCTAGAACATTCCCATACATGTCCAATTCACATGAATAGAAATGCCAGAGTATAAAGCTGTACGTCATTTTACTTGAGGTAGTTGACAAGTAGATAAGAGATAGGTGAGTATTCCATGCTATCTTACTGAAGAGTTTAAAGTGAGGTGAATGTAAATAAACAGCCTGATTATGCGAAAGTGGCGATTAGAGAGGGTTCAATCAGGATTTTTTGATGTCGCATTATATGCAATTTTACTACTCCTGGAAAGTTAATGGATACTACTTATCTATATTCCTATATCGTGGTGTCGACGCCAACTGCAATGAATATTTCCATTAAGAAAAGCTATTTGCTTCTCTACTTAACAACTGTATCGATGAGCTACATTGAACTCTTGGTAGCTATCTCCTCTCTGTTGCGCGTCATATCTGCTGACTCACTACCGGTCCTAGATCACATAGTCTTTCTCAATGGGAATCAGCCAGGAAGATTTAAAAGCAAGGTTACAGTCATCGCCAAGAAAGACAATGCCGTGGTTGAAGGCTTGTCAGGTACCCCATCTGCTCATTAATCGACTATCCAGTCCAAAATATCGGCGAGAACAGCATATTCAAAGTTGTAGCTACGGCCACAGATACCGATGATGATCTACCTCAACCAGCGAAGAGGCCAGGGTCGACAAGCCAGATCTGCAGGCTACTCAGGTGAAGGAACTCAGCCCACACTTGTTCGAGATTGAAAGCTTGAAGGAACAGCATATTGCCCAGATTAGTAAACTGAAGGATGAACATGAAGCTAAGATCGAGATGCTCAAGGCTGAGGATCAAGAAATCCAACATATGGAGGAGGTCAACGAATTGAACGAGAAGCATCAAGTTGAGATCAAGAGTTTGAAGCAAGAAAACGAGGAGTTGAAGCACATTGCCCAAGCTCAGAAGACGGAGACCAGAACTCAGGAGCATTTGGTTCAGGTTGGAGCAGCTGTTCGGCGTCGGTGGTTCGAGCTTGCGAAGAACAGTCTGGTGCCGGCCAGCCTGTGACTACTATCGCTGAGCAAGGAGAAAGAGCAATCGCCCGAGGAAACATTCGTGCTGACCTAGCCATGCTGCACCTAGGCTATGCTACTCTTCCTTCTGATAAGTCTGCCACACACGAAATCCGTTCTGTCCGAATCTTTACAAATTTCGGGGTGCTGCGCTGAAATGGCTGTTCTGAAGATACAGTTGCTGACTTCCATGAAATAGTTCAAGCAGCCGAAGGCACTGTTGGAAACCTCGACCCATATAGCAAATACAAAGATAGCTACTTCAAGGACTTATATACCTTGAGCTTCAGTGAATGTTCCGAGCATCTCAACGACGACTTCCGTTCCTATCCACTGAAGAAGCTGGAGATATGCGAGATGTCCGGAACCATGACAAGTCTCACCGGATTCTCAGCTGCCCATAAGTATGAGGACAAAGGTCTCTTGTAAGTTCTAGGATCGCCTTCGTCTTGAATTGCAAATTTTTGCACATGAGTTCTCTCCATTTAGAGCTTCACGTTGCCTTTCTGGAGTCACTGAGTAAAAATGCTGATTGGCACGTTCTTCTTCAGGAACAATTTCCAGGCTTTAGCAATCGCTGCAGATGAGGAATGGGCCAAGCAGATCTGCCATCTCTGGCCTGATCACCAACGCCGTCTCAATACCGCAAACAACTGGCCACCCTTAGAAATGATCATTCGAGAGATGAGAACCATCGTTGAAGACTCTGTCGAGCGCCTATTCTCACGCACCAGCAACTCTCAATTCAACCCAGGCAGAGATTGGTCGTACAGAGTTGGGTCCATACAATGCCATGAGCAGTGCTAAACCCTCTACAGGACCATTTGGTTGGGCTTCAGCTTCCTGGAGCTCGCCAGCTTCGAACAGAACCACTTGGGGCACTCCTAACGCCTAGCTCTGCTCTGCTCAACAAGATCTGTGGGAGACTGCCCACACGCTTGGGCTTGCTCTGGAGCTGGGCTGGCTTGCTTTCATTTGCGGCGACGAGGAACATTAGTTGAAATTATGATACACATACATATGAATACGCGTCCGGAGCCACGCGAAATTTTGCGATGCTTTGATCATATGGAGGAACGATTTGAGCAAGTTGATTAAAAACTTGATGCTTCCTGCCTCCATTTTGTGCTTATTGGCGATGGGTAAGCATGGAATCTCAGAATAGCAATGACATTTGGTTTATGGCCCGCTCATACATGAGTCGGCCTCAAAGCTTTCATAACTTTCAAATGTCAAATGAAGCCGTGTCTGCTGATTCAAAAGCTACCCAATTCGACGAAAAGTGATTCCAGATTCCAACAGTGAATGTCATGTAACACCGTTATGATAGAAATCTCAAGTAGAGTAGCTACCGTGAAGACAAAAACTTCTTTCTTCTTCAAAACATTGTATATTCAGCACATTGTACAATGTGAAAAGAGAGATGCTGTTGACAACGTGGATTGCATTGCGTGTTGCTCAGAAAATACTTCTGAATGCGCCAAGCTTTTCTGTTCTAGCCACGGAAAGCAAAGAAGCAATAGTGATGCTTCATCATAGAGAGATCGTGGCTGTCACGTATTATAGACAACAGCGTGGGCGGGAAGGCGTACGTGCAATGCACCACTTCAGCTCCTGACCAGATCAAGAGTCGGGACCTCGAGCCGCTGGAGCACCCTGGCACAGAGGCATTCTCAGGATCATCTCTGCGAGGAGCCACCCTCTAGAGCATCTGCAAAGCCCAGGGGTCGACTGCTAGTCACTCAGTGATAAGCCCACCAGGCCCTTCGCCGTGTTCCTTCTGATAAGGACCCGAATCATTACTTGTCGAGTTCTCAGCTCATCCTCGTTTCCCTCTTCCTCGTCCACCACCCCTCCCACCACCCCTTCCTCTGGTACTAGGAGTCCGTTTCGGCCCTTCAATGTCATATATATCCTTCTTACTCAATGTCAAGGTCCCTCCAGAAAATCTGCCCACGCCAGGCGCGCCGATACCTCTGTCCCTCTTCCCGGCGCTGCTTTTCTTAGCCATCTTAGCCTTCTCCAGAATGATGCCATTCTCCCTAGCTTCCGATCTTCTCTTCGCCTCTTTTTCGCTCTGCTTGGAGATGATACCCTTCCTATGCGACATTGGCATCTTCTCTTGCTTCAGTATTGACTCTTTCGATCCCAATGCTTGTAGTCTGAGATCCGTTGCCTTGTGTCGATTATTTCCACTGAGTGTTGGGTTCTTGGAGGATTCGAGGAGGTGCGATTCAGCAAGCAACCGCTGGAGGGCAAGATCTTTCTTCAGATCGGCTGCTTCAGAAGCATCTTCGTCGTCTATCTTGCTTCCAGAAGTGTCTCGAATCGATACAGTAGGAGTAATCTTCGGGATCTTTGAGCTCTATCAACCTCATTAGCACGTATAGTGTACTGACCATTGCGAAGAAATACCATAAATGACTTTAGTTCCTCCTTCGACATGGCTGCCATTCTAGATAACGCGTCGGTGTGCTCCACCACTTGTACGCCATCTGCTTCCCCATCCGATATGCCATCCCAGTCCAAGTCTTCTTCCGATTCCTCCTGAGATGCCTCTTCCATAACAATGTCCTTTTTTACCACTGGAAGGGGCTTGAACTGAGCTTCGAAATGCCGCCGAAAGATCTCCTGCGCGTCCAATTGTTCCGACTCTGATCCCTCACTCTCCGCTCTCTGCGCTGGCTCCTTCCTATGCAGGGCCCTCTTACGTTTGCCCAATGTTGTAGACATGCTGTGCTGCTCTGGTGTGGTAAAATCCGAATTGTAAAGCTGCGAGAAATATTTCGAGATGTCGCGAAACTAATAATTATTCCTCCGGTGTTTCGCCGGGCCGATCCTTGACATCAACCCCTCCATCCCTCCAGCAGCCCTCCTTCTTCGTCCAACATCAACCTCTTCAACCATGACAAAATTTCGTCCATGCATAGACCTGCATTCAGGGCAAGTGAAGCAGATTGTTGGCGGGACATTGACTACGACATCCACGGATCTGAAGACTAATTATGTCTCGAAGCTACCCGCGGGGCACTTTGCACAGCTTTACAAGGACAATGATCTGGAGGGGGCACATGTTATAATGCTGGGCCCGGGCAATGAAGAAGCTGCCAAGGAAGCACTGGCGGTATGGAAAGGTGGTCTGCAAGTTGGAGGAGGTATAAACGACAAGAATGCGAAGCAATGGATTGATTGGGGAGCGGACAAGGTTTGTGAATGCTTATGGGAAAAGATAATAAGTGCTAAAGTGCTGGCAGGTTATAATCACATCTTTCCTCTTCCCGTCAGGCAAGTTCTCTCAAGAACATCTCGACCTAGTTTTGGCAGCTCTTGGAGGTGATAAGGAGAAACTAGTCATTGACTTAAGCTGTCGACGGAAGGGAGATACTTGGTTTGTGGCTATGAACAAATGGCAGACCATCACTGATATGGAAGTGAATGAAGGTAAGCGCTATATGTCTACCCTAATCCTTCTCTCAAGCTCTAATATTCTTTAGCATCTATAAAGTCACTCGAAGAATACTGCTCCGAATTCCTCATTCACGCCGCCGACAACGAAGGTCTTCAAAAGGGAGTAGACGAGAAACTTGTGGAGAAATTGGCAGAGTGGTGCAGCATCCCAGTCACATACGCTGGAGGAGGAAGAAACCTTCAAGATTTGGACCATGTCAAGACATTAAGTGGTACTCGTGTTGACCTGACGATTGGAAGCGCTCTCGATATTTTCGGCGGCTCTGGAGTTACTTTCGAAGAGTGTGTTGCGTGGAATCGAAGCCAACCAAGACGGTAGAGCTTTGCAGCAATTTACCATCTAATGTCAATCTCCGTTCTTCAAAAATTAGCGCAAGGCGAGGGCAACTACTCAGTGTTCACCATGGGTCTTCCGATCGGCCACCATGTTTGGAGCCAAATGGGACTCTCCTGTTCTTTGCACCCCTTGATGTCGACATCCGAGGTATGCAATTCAAAACCAACATCTCAAATGCAAACAACAAAGACCTTAACCATATTGAAATCCATTTATAACATCTCAATCCGACAAAGGCTTCGCAACAAAGGCTTCGCAACCGAGGAGATTGGAGAGTGAAGGTTGCACTTGGCGGCGCTGAAGTTTCTGATCTATCAGACTTTTTCACACTACAGTATGGCGACAAGATGCAACATCCAATGCCGCTGTCATCGAAGCAATTCAGCCGCTGGGAGCTCGCATGGCACCTCGCAATTGCGGAAACTCGAATGGCTCATATCGAGACCGAAGTTCGTAATGCTCGACTGTCCATCGGAAAGAAGAATGGCCACCCGTCTCGCCCGAAGAAACGTCTCAAGCAGGCATCTTTTGGTGGAAGCAGCTTCTTTGACGAAAACAACACACGAGCTGGTGATGCTCTTCTGGAAGAACTTGAAAAATTGTTCAGACAAATGATGGTTCTCAAGAAGTCTAATATTGATCTCACCACATCCAATTCAGCGCTTGAAGAGTGCTTAAAAACACCGGCGTTGGAGAAAAATGTGATTGTACAGCAAATCGTGGAACAACGTATCTCCTATAGGGCAGCCGTGACCGATCCACTGTACGCTGTCGGAATTGCGATCAGAAAGCGGTACTTGGAGAACTCGGCATATCATTCGAGGAACAAAGAGCTAGTGATTGCCGGCAATGAAGCTGCGCACCATGGAGATGCTCTTGCCGATGCCATCTTGTACCATAGGAGAGAAGCTGATTGCCGGGAGGATGTGTTAACCTACTCGAAAATCTATGGCCTGCCTCCCCTCGCGGTGTGAGACAACCGGAACTGCAAGCCATTCTTACAGCTTGTCACATGGTACGGCACTGTCAAGCGATGGCACCCCAACAACTTTACTTACACACAATTCGCAAAGGCATGGCCTGCGGACTTCTTCAAGAAATACTCGAAAGCAAAACCTCAGGTCGTAGCGGCAGACTTTGCAGATGGGAAGAAGGCCGATCTGATAAAGGTCCTCGAGGCAAAGTACACTATGGAAGCAAAGCAGAACAGACTCAAGCACCAGTGACTGATGCTAAACGCTCGTATGGAGGGATATGGAAGAAGCCTATAGTTCTTCCGCATACATGGAGCGAGCGGCTTCGTAGCACGTTGAGCGTGCCACTAATCCAATTACAATTCTAATCAACTTGATCAGAATGATTCTCATATGAATTTTTACTGCTCAATTTTCCTTCCTCTTCCCAATCACCCTTTTTCTTGAATGTCCAGCATAATTTCAGTACATTAATTCACATGCTAGCCAAACTATGGTTAGCGCTGTCCTCGCTACACTAAGCCGGGAGGAGCTGTTTGTCAACAGCCCACACCTTCCACAGGATAGCATCACCTTTGAAGGACCAGCAGACCCGTTGATTGAATGTCACAGAATTACCACAAGACATCAAATTCCAAGATGGTGTCTGAGGTTGACGCCTTGAGGGTAAGACTGGCACAGTCCAGATTGAGCGCGCAGCCAGCTAATCTGGCCAGGACGAGAACGCACGCTTGAAGGGCATCGTGGTGACCCTGCAACGTAAAGCAGTGGATTCGAATGCAAATGTCGTGCAGTGAGTACAGGACATGCGACCCATGTTCCAGCGTCTCTTACGGTTTTGGCTGACCAGTGTCCCTTCATAGCTTACAGGTTGAGGGGAAGAGATCCCGCGCCACAATCAAGTCCCAGGATACGCAAATCGCGAACCTGACTGCTATGATTGAGTCTAACAAGGCAACTATCGCGTCCCAGGCTGCAAAGATCGAGCTGCTGTCCGCTTCTGCTGATTCCTCATCTGCCAATTCCGCTACGGATACTTTGCAATCAACGTCTGCAAAGACACCCCTACTGCGACGAGCAGCATGAAGACTGAAAGTGGCAGTGATGAGGATATCAAACGACTCGAAAGCGAAATCCAGCGACATGAAAAGGCAGTAAAGCGAATGGACAAGATTTTGGCACTGTTGAGAGAGGAGAATGGGAAGGCTGGAGAGGAGCTGGAGGTATTGAAGAGGAAGATGATGCCTTGCTACAAGGTTGGCTTTTGCATCCGGCAGCGTAACAGGGAAGAGGATTGGGTCCGCCGAGGTGGGAAGAGCTCGTGGTTGTAGGTTCATTCTCGATGCCGGGCGATACCAAGCCGACCTGCATCATTGTCTTGCATCCAGCCCTTCGTTTTGCAAAATAGATCGATTTGGTGATCAAGACTGACTCTGCATGCTCCACAGCCCAGCTACAATCATTTGCGACTGCTCCACGCACTACGCTGATCCTCTCGCCGACGCCAGCATCCTCTGCTTCACCGACGACCTCGAAGATCTTGACCCCAGCGGTAACGAAATATGGTCACATTACGAGCAGCAATACTGTGTTCCACCAAATATCGTGCTCGAGAACCATGGCTTCAGCAAGTTCTTGGATATCCTGAAGGGCTATGCCAATATGCAGCGCTACGCCGACGAGGGCTCTACGTCTGCTGATGAAGCTGCTAAGTTCTTGAAAAGTCCGAAGATGTTCATTGAGAAAATCTACCCCGATGGTACATTCAAAACGGACGAAGATGTCGAGAAGGATGTCATTGCGGATAATATGTATGAATACTTGCAGGATGTTGTTGGAGCTGCTGCTATCAGACATCGAACATTTGTAAAGGACTCTATCGACATTATGGGATAACTATCTACAGATGGAAGCATTTGTGTACCGCTTCAATTTCTGTATATGGAAGGTGCGTATACGATCGCTAGGAGTTGATCCGCTGAGCTTTTAGGATGGTATACTACCACATTGATGAGCTGATACCAAGAAATTTGATCCTGAAATTGAACATTTTTCAATGTTCCGGCTCCAATTTGTGACATGGTATACGCCTACGGCGACGCGCCACTCCCCCCAACCAATCTCAATCTGTGTTCTGTGTGAAGGGATACCAAGCGCGTTTTTTGAAGTTGCGGCGGCAGAACTTGTTGTGGGGGTTGGAAGGGTCGAAGGTTGCTCACTGCGGAGTACAACACGGCTGATGAAGTTCTCTGGAGATCATGCTTGAACATCCCTTTCAGCAGCAACTGAGATTGAGAGGATCGTACCGGCCCATGAGGGAGTTTGAGCTATTCCGGATTTAAGCAATCACTTGATCTCCACGAGTCACGCATCCTGTTCATGGAGTTTGGCCGACAATACAGCATTGAAAATGCTCCGAATATTGATCTCAACATTCTTGATAGAAACCATAGTGGCCAAAAGGAGGTTTGGGCAGCTTTTGTAGGAGTGGCTTGATAAATGGACAGAGAGTGACTTGTGGACTGGACCTTCTGGACAAGGCGATTGTTCAGCAGGGTCATGGGATTGAAAAGACGGGATTAAGAACTGGGAGGGAAAACATGGATCTGGCCTGCCAGATTGCATTGAGATTCCTGCATTGAGATCTCAGGGACATGAAATGCGGAAAGATCTATGTTAAATACTTAAGAAAGTAACTTTGCACAGTCTCTCTTATTAGATCTTGAAACCAGATTGTGGTGTGGGCCATCAAGCACTTCGTAGCAGGACAATAATTATCAACTGGTGCGACCTTGCCTACGAGCAGAGAATCGTATGGTCATGATAAAAATCTTCAAGCAATCTATCTCAAACAAGATCGGACACTAAGTCAATGTCAAGAAACACTGAGTAGTGACATGTATGATCGCAGAGATTATGTCAATTGCAAAGGATAAAGTATCGAGGTGCCTTGGTGGCGGCATTAACTTGCGGAGGAATCGTGCACTTGCTCACCTTCTGGCACAAGAAACTCACTTCTAGAGTATAACATCTGGAGTTCTGCTTCAATTGTGAGGGAATCTACCCTAAACGAATGGGGTCAAAGCACGTGGCTGGGAATGTCTCCATGACGCCCAATGTCAACAAACAGTTTGGGGGTGCGCATCACCTTCTACAACTGCAACCTGAATAGGAAATAGCTATAAAATTTCAGGAAACGCACTTCAGAGCCTCTAAGATACCATTTCAAGTTCTATTGAACCCGTTTTCGCTGACAGCTTCCCTCTTGGTGATTTTGTCCTTCGGGTTGCCATTGTCGTTGGAGTCGCAGACCTCGCCTAGCAAATTTTAGCGCCCCCACCACAAGTACTTCGACCTCTCTTCGCTCTCTCCTTCCTTTCTTCCTTCCTCGCCACCATCAACGGAAGATACAAGATCAATTCGGATCACTTCAAACCTTCGTTACCTGACAAGCAATTTCATTTGCAAACTCAACCAACGTCTCCGGTGAGTCCCCCATACATGATACGCAAGTTCCACCGATCTTAGTAGACAACACTGCGTTCCAGAGATCTCCCCGATCTTGAGAACTTGCTGACCTCAAATACAGGACCCCCGTCTTTCGCAAGACCTTACCGCTACGGCAACACTATCACTGCAACTCGCAGATCACTGTCTCCGTATGTTCCTTCCCCAAGCTCTTACTCCTTGCCTCCTTCCCCAGATCCCAGAAGCTCACTTTTCACTCCCCTCCTGCCTCTCCACATCACCAACACGAGCCATCAGCTTCCGCCACGTGTCTATCTCGTCACTCTCTCTCGCAAACCATCAACTGACAGCAAACAGAAATTGAGACTTCATTGCATCTGTTATGTCGTCCCCCACCCACTCCACCGCCAATGGCGATCCGAAGCCTGGTGCCTCGGCCTCTCGCCCAATTACACCTACTGAGCTATCCGGCTCTGCCAAGGTTTTCACGCCATCAAAGAATCCCCCAGTTCCAAAGTCACCCAAGGATTACTATTCCGAACAGGAGCTCGTCAAGGGTCCAGAATGCGATATTCTTGTGATCAAGCGTGTGCGCGAGAACACTTACTATGAGGACCATTGCTCGCCAAACCCAGAGAGAGATGAGGAGATGTACACCGAGAAGCTTGAGTAAGTCCAGATGCCTTCCCGTCCACAAGTCTCAGAGGCTGATATTCCTAGGCTCATCAAGAAACAGGTCCAGATCAAGAACATGTCTCGTGAGATTGAACGTTTGACTTTTGAGCAAGCCGAGTTGAAGGCCAGTCTGGAGCCTACAACTTCTAAAATCGATGCTCTTCAAAGACAAGTCAACGAGCTGGCTGCTACTTACCAGTCCAAGATGGCTACCATTGGCGAGATTAAGAGTACCCCAAATGCTCTCACCATCACAAAGGACATGTCGGCTACTGCAGTTCTCGAAGCCCGCAAAGTTCAAGCCAGGCTTGCCAAGCTTGAGCTGGAGACAATGGAGAGTGAAATTGAGATGCTTGAGGCACAAATCCTGGTCGACGCAGAAAAGGTAGCTGCTCATGCCAAAGTCTCTGACTTGGAAGCTACCCAGACTAAGCTTGAAGAGATGACCGCTGATATCGTTGTCCTCAAGTCAGAGTACCAGAAGGCTAATTTGGCATGGATCTCAAAGTTTTCAGACGAAGAGAGCACTTTGCAAACCACTACCAACAAGGACGAAACCAATGATCCTCTCATCAAGTTGGAACAGGTTTCTGCCGAAAACAAAGCTCTGAAGGAACAAATTCGGGCTATGCTCGAGAAATCAATCGCTACATCTGACGAATTTGTTGTGGGCTTGCAGCAAGCCATTGCAGCTGGTACAGCACAGAATTATGCCCAAGCTACCGAAATCGAGACTCTCAAGGCCATTATCTCAGCTGATAAGGCACAACACCAAGCCCAGATTACCGAGCTTCAATCACTTTATGAACAAAGCCAAGCTCAAGCTCTCGATGTCCAGTCTTGGCGCGCATACAACAAGTCTCAAGCTGATGAGATTCATTCTCTGAAGACTTTCATCACCAAGGCTCAGAAGGACATGGATACCAAGGCTGCTTCCAAGATCAAGGACCTTGAGGACAGGGTTACAGGCTTGTGGGGCAAGATTCAGATCATGAAGCCTCTTGTAAGTTCAGGCACTCGTTCAATGTCGTTGGTGAAATCTGAAACATTATTGACGGTATCCAGTATCGAATTGGTCGTCAGGTCCGCTACCGCAACAATTACAGCGTTCTTCGCAAGAAGTACGAGGGACAGAATGTTGAGTGCAACTTGGACGAATACGAAGAAGGATACCATGCTAGATTCGGTGGTCATGCAGCTGCTGATTCCATGATGTATCATAGTCATGATGGTAGGGAATTCACTCGATATCTTCTGTTTGATCTCGACGCTGATATCACGCTTCCTAGGTTTCGACGAGATGTATCCCGCGGGCCTCTGGGCGAGAAACTTTGAACAGCTTCACTACGGTATTACTGCTCGGATGGTTTGGGATCATCGCCATGATTTCGCTATGCTGGCAGAGATCCTGGACATGGCTTCCAACATGATGGCTTATGAACCAGAGAAGAATAGGGTATTCAGGGGCGTCACTGGCGGTTCCGTTAATTCTGATGGTGTTGCTGGTGCCGATGCTGGTTCGGACACTGATGAGTACAATGCTGATGACAAGTTCGCACTTGTAAGTTCTGGCCGATCCTTTATGACCTTCTTTCTATGTCTTAAGACCCTCCACAAAAATGTCATTCAACCTGTTTCAACTGCTCTGGCTGTGGTGTTTCGTAATTCTAACATTACCTCCAGGTTGACTTCGGACATGCTGAGTTCAAAAAGCACTTCGTCAAGGTCATCTCCCACATTTTGCCCTATGGAAAGACCTTGGCAATCACATCCAATGATGAGTTCAACAAGCACCAAGATCTCGTTGATGCTTTCCATGCTATGCATGCCATTGCCTCTGATGTTGTCGAGAAGAACTACATTGATCGTCGCCAAGGAGTTGAGGACAGCTGGGGTCAGTCAAAAGTCCTCGCTTTCTTGCCATGCTCAATTTACTGAAAATTGCAGTTCAACCATGGGAGAACGCTTGGATGGAATGGGGTGAGCTTGTCTCAGATGCCATCGAACTTCAGATGTGCTAGACGTTGGGCGAGGCTTTACTTGAGCATAGGCGTCTATGCTTGACACATGATTCATATATCATGGGTGGGTTTATGATGGTTTGTATGTGGGACTCGTGCGTAAGACTCACTTGGAACAGCTTGATTTGTCTTATTGATTGCGATCTGCAAGACTGGTTGGTTGGTTTTATGATGGATTGTATGCGAGACTCGTGCATAAAACTCCCTTGGAGCAGCTTGATTTCTCTTCATGATTGCATACTGCGATACTGGTTCGTGGTTATTATGATTGTATTTGGGAAGCCCGCGTAGGAACTCCTTCTGAGCAGCTAGGTGCCTAAACAAAAATGGCAAAACTGTAAAATTATTTGTGTGCTCTTAGCGTTGAACTGTGATATGTCTATCTTACAATACATGTGTGGTACGAAGGCATTTCTTCAAGCAGTATTCTGTGCCCTAACGCTCTCAGCTGGATTGGATACTTTGCTGAAGTGGAACGTCGAAGCAGCGGCGCTATCCTGGAGGATCTGTTGCTGACATCCTGACATGAACCCACCTTAACTTTCACACCTAGATAGAAACAGCTCTATATTGAAGGTTCACTCCGGGAATCTGGTGCACTCATTGAATTGTCCAAATGTGCTCTATCACTTTATTATGAGGAAATTTTAGCACGCTGACTCCGGACTTCCAGCGCCACATTGGTCGCTGATTCTCAGCGTGCCGCTGCAGGCCGCAACGCTACACTCCCTGTAACTTCAGGCTTGAACTCGCTAATGTTAGCGTACTAATTCTTCTTATTTACTTTCACTTTTCTAGTCTATCAACTCAACGCTTCACCTATTTACTGTCTACCTTGTTGGCTGCCTGATACTAGTCTCTAGAGACAAGGTCTGGTGGCCTATTTTTGGGTGAATGCGCTGGTACTTAAGACTTGATTTCTTCCTCCTTGGATTCTTTTTCTTCTCCACAACTCTTGACAACGACACAACAAGGTCGCCCGCGAGAAAGGCAAGTCTCAATCAGGAGGTTCTGCTTTCTGCGAAACATTTTGTTGAAGCCCAGTGTTCCCAGTGAGTCTGCCAGTCTTGAACCCCCCTGACACCCTTACAGGCTAGATTATGTTCAGTTTGAGTAGAGCGCGTCTTCGATTTCTGGACGTGTCCAGAGCCAGCTACCAGCAATAACTAATATCTCTAATTTAACACAGGTGTTCAACAATTCCAAGTCTCCACAGACCGTGTCATAACGTCACCGAGATGTCAGACTTGGGCAAGTTCGATTTGCTGGCCGAGCAGGAGAAGCTTTCTGCTTCGCAGGCTCTCCTCAACGATGTCCTAGCTAACCAGAAAGTTCACGAAGATGGAAGACCAGCCATGATCACTGCTCGTAACGAAGTTTCAACACTCAAAACTAAATTGCAAGCCGTCCAGGACGAATTGCACAAAGCTGCAAGCTAGTCATGAGTCGGCATCGAAGGACCACGAAAGCAAGAAGATGAAGTGGGTGGAACACAATACTCTGCCGAAGCGCATTTGCTTTTGTGATGGAGACGATAATGCTTCTGATTCCGGCGAAGAGGATGTTTTTGAGGATCATGAAGAGCTGATTCGAGAGCGTTTCGGTCTGCTACTTCAACGGAACACCATCAAGAAACTCGCTTTTCAGATGAAACAAAAGCAACAATACCTTGACCGAATCTCTTCTAGAATCTCTTCTAGAGAGTCTGCGATTGCTACCTTTGTACGCAACACTTCTGCATTGACCTTAGCACTCGAAAAGTACAATGCCAGTCGAGAAAATGATGGGTTGGCCAGTGCCCAAGAAACAATCAAGTCACAGGCCAAGGAGATCGATTCGATGAAGAAGAACACCGATTTGCTTACCAAGAAAATCATGCACCTCACTACCGAGGTACAAGACCAAATATCCGCCCATCACCGACAACAGTTGCTCATTGCACCTGTTCTCATGCAAGTCCGATCCCTTGAGGACTTCAAAGAAGACAAGGACAAGACGATTACCGAAAACATGAAAGCTGCTTACGAGGAAGGTCGCAAGTACCAGTACCATCAAATGGTAGGACCTTATGGTGCTGGGTGTGCTGTACGAGGACGTAAGTTAGCTTGGATCAGCTCAGAAAACGATGGTCTTATAATTGGTCTGGGCAACAAGGCATCTCACTACGGAATGGCCTTGGCAGATGCAACTTTGTACCAAGCATCATGCCCTAGCCCCTACAGACGGACCAAGACCACCGAGTTCCTTAAGCTTTACGGGATCGATCCTGCACTGTGTGGAAGCACGGATCTGTTCAGAAGCTGTTGGATATTCTTGACTGGCGCGGAGCTATGAAGGACTTTTGCGCTCATTCCTACGCCCATTCCTATGAGGCAACACCATTCCGCTTGCTCTCAGAAAAGCTGATCGGGGCTGCCAAAGGCGAAAATATCACCACTGACGAGGTTTCAAAGCTACTCGAGACTCCAAATGCGATTAAGTCATACAATGAGATGAAGGTTTCCTTTGAGGAGGGGCTCAAGAAGCACAACATTGCGCTGGACAACCGGTGAGAATCCCCAATTCGCTCTGCCTTCTTTCTTCAAGATACTAATATGAGGAAAGTCGTCACTGATTGCTTGGATATCCAACAAAGTGTGTGGGTGAGATCTTTGAGACTCTAAGGGCTACAGCATCAATTCATTTCTCTTCGCGACATCATTGCTCGTAGCAGAATAATCATGAAGCGTAGAGTAGCACACGTCTGTCTCGGTGACGGACTTCTGTGTTTGAACTTCAAGAAGATGCCAAAGAACGCTTGCGGAATTTCATGCTTAGCAAAAATTGCGTCTTCATGAAGAGAAATTACATCTTTGGCTAGAGCGCCGGGTTATTCATGGGTTGTTTCTCCCTCAAGGGTTTGGAGGCTATGGCTTGCATCATTCATTTTGCTGTTGATCCTCGCAGATATCAAGGCTGCTTGAGCTCACAGGTTCTTTTCAATCCTGCTCATTTCCAAGCACTGATGGAACAATATACACAGCATCAGAAATGAGAATGACGCCTAGAACTTATGAGTAGCGCTAGGCAAATGGAAAACTTCTTCAAATACTAAAAATGATGCTTACAAAAGAAAGCTCTGGGTGCATGTCGAATTTGTGTTTCTTGAACAGATTTATTCAGCGTAGATCGATACACAACGGGACGTATTACTGAGAAAGGATCTGCCTTCAGCAAGCCATATTCAGATTTCCCGACCAATATTAGGATTCACCGTTTTTGAACTCCTTCCGAAATCTGAGAGCATCGCAAAATGTATCAACGTAGCCGAAAGTGTTTGGAGGAGTCTACACAACTTTTTGGCCTTTCATTCAAGAATCTAAATTCACGTACTTCAGGAGGAAAACTACATCTCAGCTTCAGGGTGCACCCAACAACGTGAAGTTGTCAGGAAAACTTCGATCCATTGGCAGCTTCTTGATCTTGTTGTCCGCGAGACTCGCAAAGAGCCGCAGGTGGAAACCATTTTCCTAGATCACTATATCTCACACACCCGGACCAAAACTAAGTTGCGCTCGATACTGATTTATGTTGTTCTAGAGCTCCTCCCCGAACCTCGAGATAGTGCACGATCAACGGTTCCAAACGAATCGACACGACGACGGCCTTCACGGATAAAGATCTGGACGAACTTGAGTTGATATTCAAACGACAGCCAGATGTGCTTATCACGATTGATGAGATCAGGTTGTTCATGGCTTGAGTGTCGACTGAGAACATAAAAGCCAATCAGCTTCACAACTTCATGGCTAGTGTTCGTCAATCTGCAGCAGACAAGTCCGAGAAGCTTGAAAATGTCGGGTCCCAGCGTGCCTGGGCTGTGGGTTTATGTGCCATCGATGAGGATAGGTTGCGTCGGGAGCTTGCCAGACACAACAAGCAAGGAACGACTGCGGAAATTAAAAGCGTCGAAAATTTCTCTCTGGAAGTAGTTCCACACGGGGAAGCGGCAATTTCGGACACTATGCATCTCTCCGGACTTGAAGCGGTTCCAAAGTCGAGTTGGGATATGGCGGGAGATATGCGTTCATGATGCCTTCAGCAGAAGGAGATCCATGGCTATACAGATCATCACCAATCGATCTGCGCGAATATAGCCACATGGGAACAGAAACCAAGTCGAGTATCGATTTTCATGCAGAGCAAAATTTCCTACATCTTGGGTTTCCCATTGAAACATACCTTCAGTTTGATGGGAGGCATTAGTGCATGAAAATTTAGGGCATTACTCCTCATAAAAGAAACTCTGGTTGTCCCTCACTGTCCCGCCATCACCCCTCACCTCGACTTCGAAAAGCATTTATGACTTATAGATGTCTGACTTATAGATCTCTTCGATATGACTTTCAGTTTCGTAGCGCGCAATCCACCACCACTGTCCGCATAGCGGTCTTCTTGAGCCTGAAGAGCAATACCTAGATCAATTGCATTTTAGCTTCTGCGAGACTTTTGTTGACATGATGTAAGGAGAGAAAGGGGCTCGCTAAACCGGTACCAATCCAGATGCAGCATAGTGACACTTGGCTGACCATACCTCTGACAAGCTTTTCAATCTCTGCTGCACTTCCTCACTTTTCCAATCACAATATCCCAATTTCTCAAATCGCAACACTATGGCCTGCCATCACCTCTCCCTCCCTCTCTCTTCAAGTGGGTGGCTTCTTAGAGTCTCGCTGCTGCATACCGCGGATTGCATGGTCTACGTGGTGAGATGGTTCAGAGGCGCCCAGGCGTTTGTCTTCCTCCCGTCTGGAAGAACTATCTCCGAGGCTTACATCGTGGACACACACCTTTAAGCTTGCGACACGCATCATTTCATTTATATTCGCTCTTCCAACAAGCCAGTCAGAGCCCCCTTCAAAGAGGCTTTTGGGGTGACAGTGAACTTGTGAAGAGGGATTCCGGGGCTGAGCGGCATGCTCCGTTTAATTTTGTGGCTGCATAAAATAATTCTAAGTTTAGCGACGAGATATTGGCTCTGGGGTATCACAAGCCAGGGTCGGGCGCGAAAGGCTTGAACAACCCCAGGACCCCTTTTCTATGCTTTTCTGGGGTCGCGCATCCCACAGTTTGCCAGTGGGCATCTTATCGTTCGGACGTTGCGGTGTTGAAGTTCTGTCATTGCTTGACCTAAGTCAGGAAGCCAATCCTGGCAAAGTCAGCTTGCTGGAACACATCGGGCTTCTGTTGGGTGAGAAACAAAAACAATAGATCCATGCAACCCCCGAGAGAAGAGCTAGACTTCACCGGCTAGCGGGTGTTGCCGTCCTTGGTCTTTGTCCCTCCCAATGCGGACGTTGTAAATTGATTGAGGCTGAAATCCGTGGAAAGTGTGGTTACACCAGAGGGTGTCAGATCACAAATCACTTACAGACGGCCTGTTTCTACCAATCATCTACATATGGCATGATTAGAATCATGCGCTGAGTTCAGCTGTCACAATTGGGGGCTCAAAAGAGGCTTAATATGTAGGTCGCGATGTTTTCTTTTTAATGAATGTAGGCTACAAGGATTCCACTCGAGTCAGCAGGCGGTAGGCCATGGCACAAGGAAATCCTATATCTGCTTCTGCTTCCCTATCTCACCTATTAGAATTCTCGTACGCACTGTTCTCATAGCAATAAAGCTCTTTGGCCACACTACAGGTATCAACATGGAGTACGAAGTGAGTTATTACTAGCTTCGGCAAGAACTCATATTGATGATTAGTAGACACGCCCACAGAACCATGCTTCCTCGACAGTCGATATCAGTAAACATTTCGATGGGAGTAGAGGATGGTTCAAAGGCTTCCGATATCAAAACCCTACACTACGAGACGTGGAGAAAGATGGACCACTGGCCCCGGCACCTCAACACTTTCACCGCGATGTCTTGAAGCGGGAAACATATCGCCCGAGAGATCTCGCTCGATACATCAGTCCGACCTTTGGAAAACCATATCATATGCTTGTACAAGCAGCTCCGGGCCCGAATCTACAACCCCCAGGAGAATGGCGACGTCGAAGTGTGGGTGGAAATGCACCGACCCTGCTGAGAGTTGCGACATGGGCGATAAAAATGCGCGACGATGAAATAGAGAACATTGCGTTAGCCATTGGCAAGTCGATTTTGGTTGTACCCGTGATATTGTTCCTTGTGGCTTGGCCAATTGGAGGAGGTTCAGGAGCGGCCAGGTCAGTACACAGATTTCTGATTCTTACTTTCTCAAGACGTATTAGTTCCACGGCAGAGTTTCCATTGATCCGAGCTGACCAATTACCCATCCTCCGCAGATCAATGTACTTGAACTTCCCGAATCGATGCTACGAGTATCCAAAGCATGCTCTAAATGCCGTAGACGCTGCACCAAATGCTCCAAAGAAAGTCCAGGGCCAACGAGATGACGACGGGGACAAAGAATACCTCGTCAAGGGGGAACAAAGTCGCCTAGTCAGACCTCGAGCTTTGGTTGTGTGTCGAAACGGGCGATGGGAAACGGTCACGGATGGTAGCTATACAGGACTTTACATTGTAAGTTATCCCCTCACTCTCCCGCCTCCTCACCTTGCATTGCAGTCAATCTCCGAGACGGTTTTTGCTTTCGACTCTACGATCGCTCCTCATCGCCACAAGCCCTCAGACAGCATATGCTGACTCGTTTCCCACAGTTCATCAGTTTCGCAGCTGCCGAATTCTCGATTCCGGCCCCCACCTCCGGAGATCCCAACCTCAAGGTACTCGACGAGCAGACCCTAGACACCAGAGCGAGACGTCTCGCTCAGAAGCATGGAGTTCAAGCATACTGGTGTGATTACCACTGTCGCGCATTGCAGCAGCCAGAAGCAACAGATGATGTCCATCGCTTCTGCGATGTTGTGAGAGGAGCGCACCAAATTTGTATCGTCCTCCCAAATTCATCCCAAGAGTTTCCAGACCCCTTGGTCTTCTTTGGAGAACGACTATGGTGCTTACCAGAGGTTCTGCTGTCCCGAAATCACAAGGTCATGCTTTGTACACCTGGTCCGAAGGGTCTCGAGGACGACGACTTTACCGAGCTTGTAGACATCATGGAAATGGTTCATAGATGCTGGGCCGTCAAAATAGGGTCAAATGGTCGCCTAGAGCGTGACTTCGAGAATGAAGAGAACTTCAGACTCCTTGCCGAGCACTATACTGGAACTCTGTCACTCTCGCGTCTCGAGCTCATTCAGGTCGGCCTTGCAGCTCTCCGTTCTAGGAAGTGGAGAGAGTTCCAAGGCGGAGACATGGCCTACGCTCTAATGACTCTCCTTTCGAAGCGACCCCGCATGGATCCTACAGACACTGAATTGCAAGCCTTAGCTCGTCTTTCTCTGGCCAACGACAGTGATCGCATTGTTGAACGTATGCTATGCATGGACCAGCGCCGCCTCCCTGGCTCAGCAGCCTGGTTTAACACCACCGACGACCTGGGTGCAAACTTGTGGGATATCGAACCACTCGCACAGGTTGCTGGTGTTTGCCATGATGGATCTATCATTATTGATGGCTGCCATGGCATAAGTATCAGGTGGAAGGATATCCCGCGCATCAATTTCCTGATTCGAGAAACATGGAAGAAAGCCTGGGCAGCGTACGCACTTCGCAGTGGACCTTTGTGGTTCATCATAGGTGCTGTGTTAGCCGCAATTCCATCTACTCGCGGGATAGGAGCTTTCTTTCTCGTGTTAGGTATCTTGCTCCTCGTTTCGGCACCTCGAAGTATCACTGTCCTCTATGGAGGTAAAGTCTGGGGTGCCACACCCTGGCTCATCGGCTTCGAAGGGACTCTTCCCCTCGAAGAGATTGAGCACATGACTTTCGGAAACTCAATCGGACGCTTCACGTACACACCAAGCAGCGGACCATACTGCTCGAAATTGAGTGGTGAGCGAATTGGTGCAGATCCTAGTGTCAACTTTTCAAAGTTGCCAAAGGGGCACAGACTTTTTACTCTCATCGACACGGTAAGTTCATGCTGAAAACAATTCAATTGAGAGACGCTGACAGGATAGGGTACCATGACTGTGACAGTCTTCGCCGCCGCTCGGCCACCATCCGTTGCTCTGCTCTGCGGAAAAGAAGGCGGTATGTTGAGAGCTGTTCTATGCTCGTATGAACGTTCTACAAATTCTTTGGTGAAGGAATGCGTCCTCAGAATGGAGACTCCGATGTGGGATCAGAGTTCCCTGATGGGATGGACGAAGCTATCCTAAGGTCTCACACCTTTCCTTTTTGGGTTTTCAAGTCTGCCGGTTGTTTCTTTTGTTGTTTATGATACCTCGGGTGTTCCGGGAGGAGTTAATACGTATGGGTTCTTGATTTCCAGGTCGCTTCAGCAGAATCGCGCCCCTGGGGAGTGACTAGACGATGCTAATCGATTTCTTTTCATGTCTGTTCCTCTCGATGTATTACGAGTTGTTTAAGCCAGGCTTAATGATTAATTTCCGAACTTTAAACATTACATTTAATTGAGGTAAATCTGTGCCTCTCTTCGCTCCTTCGCTCATCATTCGGCCTACGAGACCCTACTTGCATCGCATCTTAAAATGAATGTCCGTTATCTCGTCCATGATCCTTGGTACCATCAGCTGCAGACACTCACATCCTGAAAGTAGTAGCTGTGTGAAGTCAAACCAATGCTAGAAGTACCTGCATTGCAGTCGTTGTTTGTTGTTCCCGTGCAGACTCTGATGTCGGAAAGAGCGTACGAAGTTGTCGTAGCGCTCCCAGTCGACAACCAGAATTCTGGACTTGTATGATAGAAACCCAAAATACGTCCAGGGAACCGCGGAATGGGGTCATCGGTGTGTGTCACTCTGTAATGTGCTCCGGCCTGAGTGTCCACGAAGTTGACGAATGCTTCGTTGCCAACTCGAGGGCTACCGTACGAATAGATGTCGCATGCATATCCGGCCTTCCTTAGATATGCAGCCGCGATGGTGGCCACCGCTCCTCCTAGACTGTGCCCGGTAAGGATGATTGAGTATGAAGGGTACGCTGCCTTGGCGCTCTTGACTGCCGCCATGGTGTTGGACTTCACGTCTCCCCATGCGTAGAGAAACCCCTGATGAGCTTTGCATCCTGAAATGAGATCTGAGCACGATTCTTTAGGCACCAGAAGACTGTGATGGGCATTTCATCAGTAACTTTTTCACCCGGGTGGGAGAGTTGTCTTACTCGGCGATGAAATTCGCGAATGATTTCGTTCCTTTGTACGAGATGACGATGGCTTTGTTTGCAGAATCGATGCCTACATATCCCTCAACTTGGGATTGATCGAATCTTGGAGTCTGTCAGCGACTGTAAATCTTGTTTGAGTCTTGTAGTAACTAACCCGAGGTATGCGTAGTTTGTGACGGAGTTGGCTGCCACGGCTGGACAAGCATTATAGCCACAAACTATCTTCGAGCCAATCTTCGAGGTATCAGAATTACAGTATGCAGCTGCGGCATGCTGGACGTAGTATTTCATGTTGGTCAGGATGCCAGCCGTAAGGGTAGTGGTCGTCGCTTTAATTCAGTCAGTGTCTTCAAGGGAAATGTCTAGTGGAAGAATTTACCCCGCTCCTCCAAAAGAAAGGATCCATTGTTGAGCAGAGTTATGGGGGTTGAGACAACACCTCCCAATAGAGCGGCAAACGCCAACAGATCTATAGAAGAGAATAGCATCTGGAAAAAGTAAAGAAGACAAAAGAATTAGTGAGTGACGTTGTCGAAAGGTAAAAACCGAAGACGAGTTGGACTGCAGAACTCACACCTTGGACTTCAGCAATTTGCTCCAACTATGTACAGAAGTAACATACTCTGGATCCATGAGCGCGATTGACGCTCAATCGACGAGCCCCTACCGAGAGACATCCGGCCGGAAACTTTTCAGATACCGGCAACGTCGTGGTCTTCCGAAGTTAACGCTTAAGTCAAATCCGATGTTTCCTGTGGGCTTGTTTCTGCGATCAGATTTCCGGTGGGGTCAAGTATCCTGCGCAAGTGGATCTGGGTGGAACTGAACTTCGGAGCATAGATGGCCAAAACTGCATCATGACTCCACCTCTGTCACCATTTTCGGACACCTTGGATATTTTCTTCCACGATGGGACATTGAAGCGAAATAAACACATCGGGCTGATCGAATCTGGCTGGTCCCGTTGGGACCTGCAGGAAACAGAGTGAAGTTAGGGAGAATTGAGAATGTCAAACCCACTCTTTAAACTTTTGTGCTCCTGATTTTCCTGACCTTGATGTCTTAAAGCCAAGTATTTTTCAAGTTATCCTGCATGACTGCTGTTGATTCCCGGAGTAAGAATATTTCCCGTCTAGAGATGTAGACACGAACAAAGATAGGAGACTCGATAAGTGTTCCTACCCGGAATCTCGCTTTTCAAGTCTTCAGGTCTGGAAGAGACGCCATCCAATCAATGGCTCGGCTCCGGCCCCGGCCCCTTTGCTCATAGCAAGGATTTCTCCATTGCTGATTGAGACGGACAGGTGCTTCGACTATTTTCACGAGGTGTTGTTGAAATATCATATTAGGGTACCTGGGTTTTCGATTTGACAAAAACGCAGCTTATGCTATTCAACATCGTTACTCAATTATTCCAAGACTTCAAACAATCAAGCGCGGCTCAACCAGCAGCTTGAAGTGGGTTCGTGGACCACGATATATTTCTCCACTGCGGTCCGCCAGATCTGTGTCTGCGATCCCACCCGTGTTATCGGAGATAGTACTCGTCTGGGACCAAAATCAGAATCAGATGCCGAGGTCCTTAGGGGCCTGCATCATTATTGTCGTTTGAGGTTCGTCGGTGATAGAGTGTCTGAGGCGGGAGTCTTTTCTCATTCGATGCCCAGGGTGCTGAGTCAATATTGTCATGACAAAAGGAAATGGGCATGGGTGAAGTGCTCTCTTGGCGAAGACTTTGATGTGAGTTTTCGAGTGATTGAGATATTCCGGATGTTAGTTTAGGACGAATGCAAAATGGAGTTTCGGTCGTAAATGCCTCCCACATGCCCGATTTGCTTACCTGCTCGGATTGTGGACCTCGGGTCAAAGCTTCCACCCACACACACTGATAATGCAACTCCCCAGACCATAACGCCATTATTGGCGAGTAGTCAAAGCGTAGTGTGGATAACAAACCACCAAATGTGGCAAGAAAGGCTCCGAAAGGCACATCGAGAGGGTCCATTCCTGCACGCAGGTACCACTTGTGTCCGATTTGAAATGTTTTCATGCTGTCCACCTGCTTGGTAAGACATAACTAATACTCAATCCTGCGGCCTACTCCAAAGGGTTATTCTCGAGCCCTGATTTTTGCGACTGGTACTTGACGCGGGCATTGAGGAGTGAACGATGCTGGCATCTTTCATAGTGATGTATATGCCTTGGCGTAGTTCTCCTGTCGAAGCTTGACTCGTTTTGTGGCACACCTACGAAGAAAAGGGGACTTCACACCAGCCCAAAAAAGGTCTTATCTCTTTCGGCCAAGGATAATAAATAATGTGGGTGCAGCCATCCTCCATATGAAGTCGGGTCCGACTCAATGGTTTACAACCGTCCGAAGCGAACCTCGTTGCTTTTAGAATTTGACCTGGACGACTTGCGAGAACGATGGTCCAACATTGCGGCTCAACGACCCCCATCTGAACAGAAGCCGTACTAATTAGAAACTCGGTCGCGAACAGCAAAGATGGCAGCTGAAAACCGTGGGCCAGAGTTAGCTGCAGTCATTATATTTCTTATGGTGTTCTCGCTTGTCACAGTGGGCTTGAGATGTTACACGATGGGCGTTGTTCTGAAAAGATTCTTTGCCGAAGACTGGTTGTCTGTTGTTACACTTGTAGGTTCTCACTGAAGCGCTCAAAGGGACTTAGCTGACCCTTCTGCAAGGCCATTTATGTGTTCTACTCAATATCGGCGCTCATCTCGATTCGATGGGGTCTTGGTCAACATGTTGCAAACGTACCGATAGACCACCACCCTATCGCACTTTTCTGGAAGTACATCGGGCAATGTGTCTACGTCCTTATCTCAGTACTCGTCAAGTACATCGTTGGCCTTCTCTTACTACGGATCTGTTCACGCCAAAGGTGGCAAAGAATTACCATCTGGACTTTACTTGGAGTCGTCACTGTCTTTAACATGTTTTACGTCTTCATCGTTATTTTCCAATGTATGCCGATCCAATTCTACTGGTATCGATACAGCCCAAACCCACCTGTCTCTGGAAAATGTAACCATTCAAAACTCGCCACCATTCCTACTTATGTCAGCCTGTTCTTGAATGTGCTGTCGGACTGGATCTTGGCGCTCTTGCCGATCTCAGTTGTATGGAATTCAAACATGGACAGGAACACCAAGATTTCTGTCGTTGCCGTCTTGGCTATTGGATCCATGTAAGTAACATATTCCTTCGACGATTTGTCTCTGACTAATTTGATAACTCAGTGCATCACTAGCAACAGTTGCGCGAATTCCTTACGCGAAACAATTGTTGTCTAACCCAGACTACCTCTACAACTTCACCGACCTCGCAATCTGGAGTACGGTCGAAATTGGCCTCGCACTTAGCGCATCATCTCTAGCAACACTCAAACCGCTCTTTCGCAAACTCCACATTCTCGTATCAACACGCAACGGCAGCAGACTTGGAGTTGGAACAAGCGGGCCAGGTACCAGTGGCCGTGGAACGAAGGAAGATTCTGCCTGGCACTCTCGAAAAATATCGATCCCCTTTACACCTCGAAACTTCACTGAGATCAAAGACGAAGANACCGAATTAGGTGATATACACAGACCAGCGGCAAAGAGCGGGGTGGGCACTACACCCTCTTCGAATCCATGTATTTCTGTTCCTTTGGATTCACACCAGCCGAGTCGTCCTCAGAGACCTGACTTCAAGCACTTTGACTTTTCATAATTTATGTAATTCAATTTTTGTTCCCTTGAAGAAGGCTTCAACTCAAGATTTTGATCAAATCACATCATAATAGAACTTTACCACGGGATATGTATCGGGTGAGAAGGGAAAGTTCTTTGAGAAAATGATTTGTTTTGAGAATAGAGGAACTGTTTGATGAAACAATGAACCCAAATCCACATGAGTCCGATGACTAGGGTAAAAGACCAAAAATCAACAGTCTATGACAGGCTTTACAGCCAAATAATCACCGCCTCTAGACAATTTTCTCAAGTCTGTCGTTGGTAATGACTCAAGGTTGGAAGATACCATGACAAAACTAATCCCTTCGCTTAATTCATCGCGCACTACATGCTCCCTAGATAGCTTCAATCTCTAGTACAACCCGTGAGTTCACCTCACCTTCCAACCAGAATCTACCTCAAATTTCTCACCATTTCCTAGAATTCGAGGCTTGGGGGCTCAATCATCAATCCCTGACAATTTCGGCCTCGTGCGGCGGCAGGCACAAATTCTCTTGACTGACGCGGTATTGACATCACCACAATGGCTATCCAGACCGAAGGACCAGACCCAATCGAAGCTGCGCTCAGCCTAGCCCCGAAAGCTAATCTGGAACAAGATGATAGCGACAACTCCGACGCAGGCAGCTTCCTAGATGATGACACGGAGGACTTTTTGCCTTCTTCATGGGTCGGCAGCGAAGAGAAGAAGACCGTGTTTCGTTACAAGCCTCGAAAGCGTGGAGCGATGAAAGTCAAGGTCGAGGTAGCTAAGCAGTCCTCAAAAGCACTAGCAGTCGCCAGAAGACCGACTTCGAATCAGGAACCCCAGCCCACACCCAGTCCAAGCTCTTCAGAAACAGAACTTCGCTCGCCCGCCATCAACGGTACCACTTCTACCCTTGTGACGTCTATCACACCGCAAACTCCAATCTCATCCACAACATCAACCACCATGTGCCAGCAGAGTACCGTCACGATTGGACGACTTCAAGTACAGGCTTCATTCATTCGTCAACCACGATCGCCCCTTGAGGCTTTGCAAGAGCAAGTCAAATCTCTCAAGCACGAAGTGGGAAAAAAAGATCGAGATGTCAAGTCCGCCAATCATAGAGCAGCAGCCTCAGAATTGGCGCATGCCAAATTAGAGGATGAGAAGAAGAAGATCGAGAAGGAGCTAGCTGCGAACAAGAAAGTACTTGAGAGAGCCATACAGGTCAATCCAAGACGAGCTGAGGAGCTTCGAGAGCTGAAGAAAGATCGGGACGACATCGAAGGGCAGCGCCAAAAGGCAACATCAGAGTTGAAGAAGCTGCGTGAGAAACACGAGGCTTTGACCAACAGACTGGCCATGTCAGGCAAGAAGCTTCACGTAGTGGAAGATGGTTTGACCAATGCCAATGCCAGAATTTCAATGATTGCGATCGAAAAAGCAGGCTTGGACATTACCATGGGACAACTCACTCGAGCAGCGACAACTCAGCGAGCTACTGTGCAGAGATACCAAGACGAATTAAGGCAAGAGCGAGCAGACAACGCCAGATTACAGAACGAGAACCGGGATCTGAGCACACAGATTTCTACCCTTACTGAACGATTGAGGCTAGCCCAAGCACTTTCCACTCGAGTTGCAGCATCATCCAGGGTCTCCGCAGAGACGCAAACTGCCATCACTGACCTGAGGAATCTCCGAAGATCGAACGACCGATTGACGCGAAACTACAACATACTCTTACGCGACTACGATCAAATCAAACAAGCTAGAGATAGAAAGGAGAATGAGCACCGAGAAGCCCTGAATGTGCAGGCCACTCTGCGACAAAATATCGATCTGTGGCAAGAAATTAACAGATTGAACGAACAGTCTAGCTCACGCTTGAAGTACGAGATTGCAGAATTGAAGAAATCCCAGGATCTTCTCAGCCCACTTGTTAAGATTGGTGTGGATATTCGGCTCCGCAACTTGGAGCTCGCGCGAGAGACAGCACTCGATGTACCCACCGGCGATCTTGATGGGGCAATCATTCTCAGTGGAAATATTGCTGCTCATCGTGCGAACGGCGCTGTCGATGCCGCAATCTTCGAGGCCGGGTTGGTGCCAGATGGTTATATCGAGGAGGCCTCTAAGGTTTTCAAAGCCTTGTATCACTGCCAACCCTCTGACTATCCTACTCAATGGGTCTCCGGAATCAAAAGACTTTTAGATTGCCGGGCTACAATCAAGACCGTCAAGGCTGTGGCTGGATCTACCGATTGCTCAGCCCTGGAGAGTGCACACTCACGCCTTGACTCAGAGCTTTGCACGCAACATGACAACTTGTGGTCCAGAGAGGACTTTGATACTGACCCAAGTGTTGAAGAGCGACTGTTGAGATTGGAAGTGACCACGGAGGAAATTGTTGACATCAAGAGAAGCAAGAATAGTCGTTGTCGAAGAGCTCGATATAGTGTAAGTTGCATTTTTACTCTCGGCGATCAGGCGAACTGACTTAGCTTATAGGATGTTGATTGCTATAATTATGATGACGACGATGAATGATCGTTTCATAGATGCTCTGTGGGAATACTGTATGACAGGGTTGTGGTTTTTTATGGCAAGCTGTCTCTTTCGAAGATATTGCAGACGTTATGGTTCTGGCTTGAGAAGGCATGGCAAGATTTGTTTTGCAGACGATGTGCATCGAGCTGAGATGTCCGCCCTGGCTGGGAAAGGCTGTGCAAGTATCACCGGCTTCCGCCCCTGAACTACAAATTTCTCGCTCGAAAGATTGAAGCTTCGAGGTTTGACTGATGGAGAGGTGGTTAATGTACACTACCCAAATCCCGAAACTTTACACTGTTCTGACGGTGGATTCTCCTATCATCGTGATTATAGATGAGTAGTGAGCAGGTGGGATCAGCAGCTAGTTTCACCGATCAGCAGAATTCGCTTAACTTTGTTGACATCATGACGGGAAGATCTTGACAAAGGTTTGAAACCAAGAAATCCAGTCTGTTGGATATAATGGGCTTTGAGGAGGATACCACACATCAAATCTTGTTTCCCCCAACGGTCCTCGTTCGCTTTTCGAAGATGATAATAGCCGACAGAGATGTGAAAGACTTCATCCAATCAGGATTAAGATCGTGACGCGGCTTCGTTCCGCGATTAGTTAAAGAATCTTCCATCGCCAGATTGCGTACCGACTCTCGTCCAGCCGCTCTGAAAATGACGGAGGGAAGCACATCTTCTTTACCTTCACTCTTCCGCGAATTCACCGGCCTATCCATATCCCCTCATAAAAGCAAGCATCGAAGTGATCAATCCATCAAAGAGCCAGATTTTACCACGGGCCTTGGCTGGTGGAAGTCCAGCCTCACCAAGAAACGTGCGAAAGACNCACATCGACATCGAAGAAAGGCCACGAGTGAAGATGAGGATATTGATAATGTGAGAGAGGAACGCAATCATGAGCGCAAACGTCTACGGCGGGCATTGCGGGAGCTGGAGGAGTTGCGACGGGACAGGGATGAGCTAGACGGCCAACGGCATAAAGCGACCACAGATTTGAAGAGACTTAGAAAAGAAGACCAAAAGAAGAAGAAGAAACTTGACGAGTATAGAATACGGTTTGAAGACCAAGAAAGGGATTCGGGTCGTCTTCGCGCCAATATCCAGGCATTGCGCAGAGAAGCGTCGGACAAGGATGAGAAAATTGTGCAGCTGACCAGGGACGAGGCTACTTCAAAATCCAAGTATCAGAGGCTTCGTGATAAGCTCAAACGAGAACGAGAGGAGGTTTCGAGATTACAGGATGCTTTCTCGGATCTGAGGGCGCAAAGGACTCCAGTTACAGACAATCGAGATGCCGTTGCAAGTCTCAGAGCTCTACGAAAGCGCCACGATGAGCTTGGTAGACAATTTGAAGCCTCCCGAGATGATCTGAACTCTCTGCATGCAGAGAAGATACAGTTGGAGAAAGACTACGAGCTGCTCAAGACCAACAGGGAGGCTGCCAAGCAATTTCTGGTCGAAGCAGAAATGGAAAATGCTACTCAGGCACAAGACATTGAAAATCTCAGGAAAGCAAGGGCCAGCCTTGAAAAGACTCGAGACCTGCTTCAGCCGATACTTCAAATCGGTGTAGATATACGATTGCGAAATCTAGAGTCTGCAAGAGAGATACTGCTCAAGATCAAACAAGATCAGAAAGACAGGGCAATTATACTCGCCGGTAATGTCGCCGCGCACCGACCGAATGGAGTTGTCGACGCAGCACTCTTCGCAGCCGGATTGGTCCCAGAAGATTACCTCCCCGAAGCTACTCGAGCATTTGTCAAGATGTATCAAGTCGCTCCTGAGAATTATGGTTGCTGGACGCCCATGGTCCTCCGCATGATCGACTGCCAAGCGACGGTCGCCACCGTTCAAGTACAGCATCATTTCAAGAAGTTTGACACTTCTGACTTGAGAGCAGAACACGAACGACTCCATAAATTCCTCGTATCTCGCCAGAAGAGACTTTCTCCAGAGGAGTTTGAATCTGATGACAAGGCGAAGAAATTGCTAGCAAAAATAGAGGTCATCATGGAGGAGATTGTGGACCTGAGTCGGGGCAAGGGCAAAGGACGGAAGAGATTCCAGGCTTTCGTATGTCCCTCGTAATCCGGGTCACTTTAGGTCTGACATAGTTTTAGGATTACGAAGAGAGTGAAGACGAAAAAGAGATATCCAAAGCCGGCATTCAGGATATGGGAATAAGCGCGGGCAGCATTAAGCATGACAAGACTCAGGGAAGTTTTGAGACTTTTACAGATGAAGAAGAAGGCTCTTCGGAAGAGGAAAGCGAATCTTCGGAGGAAAGCGACACATCAGAAGATGATGAAAGTTCCGAAGATGACTTCGATGAACGCGGAGAAGACAACGTCGAGTAATCCGTGGTTGACCAGATGTGGTTATGAACTTATGAGTAATGATTGAAACAAATTATGAAGCTGTGCGAGAGATAGTCAAAGATACCCCACAATCTGCAGGCAGATTTTCGTTGAGGAAGATTTGGCATAAGAATTGTCTGGATTAGTTTGAATGAACTAGGCCAGTCATACGTTTTGTGGATGCAAGGTGAGTGTGGTTTAGAAAGCTTTCCATTCCACAGAGACATTTTCAACAAGGCGATTCCAGATGTTAGAGAAATATTGGAAGTCATGCTCGGACTTTTGCATTATCGATACTTATCTGGAATGCTGGCAGCTGAAAGAAGTCTGAAATACTGGGTATCAGGTGATTCCAGACCTGGTAACGTGACGAGCTTCCTCGCTAAACGGCTTTTCCATTCAGCGCGTCGTCCCAACTTCGCAACTTTCAATCACTCAGCTTCCAATTGCAAGCAGCGGATTCGAAATATCCATATGATTGGCTGTCTGACTCCTGTCTCGGCAGTCAAGAAGCTTTATTTTGTCCGTTGATCCCCCGTCACCACTGCGATCTGCGAGAGGTAAACAAACTTTTGGTGGCATCGAGCTCAGTTGCAGACTGCCTGATTCTGGCCTTAAGGTAAGTTTCTGGATACCCTAGCGCAACTCACTGTATACTGATAAAAAGTCGCAGAGGCAGGGCTGATACAATTTTCAAAAATGGCCAACAAGAAGAAAAAGAGGTCGAAGGGGGCAGCGCCAGCAGACGCGACATACACATCTACTGCCCGACCAGAAGAACGCTCAGCGGCGCCATATGAGATTTACACCGCCGATGTCAACAATCACGGTTCTGAATCCTCTGCTGCTGCACATTCCCTTTCCAAGATGGATCTAGCTACACCAACCGAAGAATTCGACAGCTGGGAAGAGCAAGAACATATTATCCAGTCCCCCAAAGCCGTGAAGAATGCGCTTCAAGTTCCAGGTTCATCGGCAATTGACCTCTTCGATCGGTTCAGGGACCTGGACTCCACGCCGGAATGGGCAAGCTGCTATGAACCTTATGGAAACACAGGAGAGCGACCATCGTTCAACGTTGCCTATGACAGAGCAGGCTGTGGTTCTTCCACAATCAAGAAATTCAGCTCTAAGGCCACACAAGGCATCTCCCAGACAATGAATTCAGTTATAGGCAAGGTTTGCGAAGCGGCCGTGGACGGCACTGACGCCAAAAATTAAACAACCATTCCCACCGACAAGGCTTTCAAGGAGCAGCAGCTCATGATCCGTAAGCTGGAAACCGAATTGGAGAAATGCAAGAGAGACCTCAAGGCTGCGAAGCTGGAAGCTGTCACTGCAAAACACGAATCTGCTAAAATGAAGAAGATCGTTTCGGACTTCTCCCAAGATCTGCGCAAGACCTGCACAACTTGACTACGGGCATCGAGCTAGCACCACAGCAATTGAACAAGAAGGGCGAAGACAAAGAATACCTCGCTTTCAAGAAGTCCGCTGCGAAGACTCGAAACAGCGTCCGTGAGAATCAAACCGGCTCTACCGATTCCTTGGAGAATTTTCGTTCGAGCGGAGAGGATCCGTGCCATGGCTGAGCTCATCCAGACGGAGAATGCGTACTTGAAGCGGACTCGAGATTCATACAAGTCAGCTCACGCCGACACCGCTGCTCGGCTGGAGACTAAGTCCCAGGATGTCCACAACCTTCGTAGTAAAGCGGCACACTGCCAAAGCCGGCTACGCTGCGAGAACGCAATAGTCACTGGAAGCCAAGAATCGGCAAGGAGGGTGTCAGAAGAGTTGAACAAAGTCAAGAAGCAATTACAAGACATCGAGCCATTATTCAAAATAGGAATCGCAATCCACTTGCGTTTCCTCGAGCAATCCAAGGTTCTGTTGGGACCAGTACCAAGAGATAGCCTCGATAAAGATATTCTTGAGGAAGGTAACGCTGCGGCCCGTAGTGCTAATGCCTTTGGCAGACGCTGCTCTGGTCCAATTTCATGCTGGGGACGCGACTGAGTGGGAAGCCCAATTTTACAAGGTCTGTCACAGGTCCACGACAGCTTTCTTTACCGGCCTTGGCCCTCTTCTGCAACGCAGCATTGAGTTAGGCAGAACTTATTATTTTGTCAACGATGGTCAAGGCTGGTCGGATCTGAGGCAAAAAGCCGCGGATGTTCTTCACAAGCTTTACGATGTGAACAAGTCGTTCCAGAGAGAAGCTACCCCTGACGATGAAAGGCTCTTCAAGAAGTTGGAGGGTCTTGTCTGCGAAATTGTGAATGGCAGAGACAGAACTAACCGCCGTCGATAAGCGTCCTGTACGACCTGACTGCTTGCTCTGCAGTCGATATAAACTGACTGTCCCGAACTAGCATAAGTGTATGAATCTTTTGAGCGGAATTCGGGTTATCTAATGTGGTAAAGGAGGGTGGGGTACAAGTTAGGGGATGTTTGTGTACGCAAGAAAGCTTCTCACAGTTGCCACGTTGCACCATTTCCAGTGGGCTGACAAGAAATTATGTATAACAGCTTAGCTTTGCTATGTAGAGCACGTGTAGCTAATTAACAGGTGTACTTTATTGATTGCTGGATCCGCATTCTCCCTTACCGTTGACAAGAAACCAGCCAATTTTCATTGTTCAAGGATGAAAAGTAAGGAAACACGCTCGAAGGGTTCCATATTAAGCTTGGTGGTGCCCCTTGGTCCTGATAACGTTAAAGACGTAAGTGATCATGACATGTAAGTATCCGCCGCTACGTAATTAGACCTGAGCAGGAAGGGTTCCTTCCTCTTTTTGTTTGGGGCTCGCTAAATTCAGCACAGTCCCACTTCCCGCCCAACGGCTCCAACCTTCTTCAACTTCACCTAACACTGGGGCAAAACTCCATCTCTAATCCCATTGAGTATCCTGTGCGAAGAACGAGCCCTTTAGGTCGTCATTCATGGTCTAACGACAAGCATCATGAACATCGTACAGGCAGAATGTCGGAGCTCTGAATATCGACTCTCCTCCCAAGCTCCTTGTCGTTTCAACCCGCAGGCTGCCGAATACATTCCACGATCAGTCGTCTTCCCTCCAACGTTCGATGTAGCTCGGTATTCCACAACTCCAGACTTGCTGTCTGCATTGAATGTCACAGAATCGTCCCAGACAAGTGAGGCTCTCCGAGACAAGCTCGAGTCCGATGCCAGGAAAGCGAAAATGGATCGTCGGGCATCAGAGAGAGATCTGAATCTTGCGAAAGCAGATATTGAGAGTCTACAAAAACACATCCGGGAGCTGATGGACGATGCTGAGACCGATCGAATGTACACCGAAGACCTACGCGCTCGTTTCGAGGACCTGGCGCGCGAGAACAAGAAGCTAGTTACGGAAGCCAAGTCGACTAAAGTGAAGACTGATGAGCACGCCACAAAAGTTAAGGAGCTCGAATCGGAACTGGAAATACAAAAAGAGAAGATTGGACGACTCGAGAAGGAGCTACATCTCAAGGAGCCTTTGTTCTGAGTCGGCGTCGATATTCGCACAAGATATCTGGAACAAGCCAAGGAAGCCTTCTGGCACTTCAAGACGTGGGATAAGAGGTCCGGGGAATACGTTCTCAAGAAGTACGAAGTTGATCCCCACGACAATTGAGAAGGGCAACCAAGCATCTCATGGTGGAAATGGGATAGTGGATGGTTCTCTGTTTTTCCTCGGCAAACTGTCAAGGCAATGGGCAACCAAGGATACCGACCCTGGAGTTGAGAAGTCTCATGCTACCGACGCTCATTGGAGAAAGCCGCTTGCAACAGAGCTCGATGTGAACACATTCGGATACGTGGCAGGAACAACAGATTCGGATCCAGGCAATATCTTCGAAGATTTCTATCATTACCGACCAATAGTTTACGTCACCATGCCAAGCCAAATTCTAGAGGCTACGACGATGAAGCAACTATCAAGACTCTCAAGCCATTTAAAGAAGGACTCGATCGACCCTTGGTAGAGAAGCAACAAGCTTTGGAGAATGTCGACGTTATTGTTGCCAAATATCCGAAGCTCTTGAAGGATGAGTTCGATCTTGATGCAGACGTGGTCAGAAGAGTGGAACGGGTCAAGGCTTTGACAGACATGATTGTCAGGTATGATAGGAAGAAGAGCGGCAAGGCAAGTGAAGGTCGAAGACAAAGTAAGTGTATCTACACATTGCGGTGTCACTATTAATTTATCTCACTTCAGATTCTTCGTACTCATTCTCGGGCTCTTCCAGGGTTGTCAAAGTTGAGATTGTACAAGCATGGCTGCATAAACGTGATGTACAGACCTACGATCGGGGTCAAGGACCAGTGGATCTGTAAGGAATCGCATATTGCTCTCATTCACAGAGATATGGCTTGAAAGAAACGGCGCGTAATGTACGATTAGCATTGATCATCGAGTCCTAATCAAATGTTCCTTTCGCTGAGAAGACGAACTTTCAAGTCGTCCACGCAATCATCGGAATGGTAGCTCCAAGTCTATTTCTCCAGCCTCACCACGCCCTCCAACTTTAGATTACATTTGTCCTCTGAGCTCAGTTCAGCTGGTCTGCTAAGCTCGACCGTCCGTTTCACTGTCTCAATTCCCAGTTTCTTGGCTTTAACAATCATCATTTCCACGATCAGCACCAGCGTCTCATCAGTATCCATCTTCCAGCTCACCATCCTAACACAAGAACCATGCAACGCCTCCGCAATCTCTTCACCTACCGATGGATCTTCCATCTTCGTCTCGAAGAGAAACGGACCAACTCCCTTCGACAGGCCCACAAGCATCTCCATATTCTCAAGAACAAAGTTCCCCACCTTGTACTCCATAAAACCAAGATAATGAATATAATCCATGAGCCTTATCAAGATAGTTCTCGCCATCAATCCATTCACAAACTCTCTCTACGACGCTCTCACTCTCTCCATGTCTCCAGGCGGGAAGGTCTTTGAGGTTCTGTCTTCATTTTTTTGGGGGTGAGACAAGTCGATATACTTCGTCCGACATACGATTAAAGTTCACTTTGTCGGAATTTTCGAGATCGCCTGCTTTGTCGCGCTTTTGGTAGTGGTCGATTATCCAGAGCATTGTCCAGCGCTCGTGGCCGTCCAGGCCGAGGAAAACGGGGATGAAGTCTTTGGTGCCGGTTATTTGGGAGTATCACTCTTCGTCTTTGGCATCTATTTTCGTTCTTGTCTCAGTAATGTAGGAGGATAGCCGTTGATCGGCGTCTTCTGAGGAGGTGGTCTGTGAGGACGACTGGGGGATTTTGAAATAGATAACCGAAGGCAGGTTGCTTCTGAATCTGGCAGGACTGTGTGGCTATGGACTCGTTCAGATATGCTTATGTATGGAACTAGAGTGATGGACTGAGCTCTCTGGAAGTATCAGGTTATATACTTAGCTTTTACATGTTGCGGATTCATTTGAGGACTTTCAAGTCACTCTTAACCTGCTACCCTAGAAGCTTTGGTTTCACAATAACATCTTATTAGTCCTTTTACATTGAATTTGGGACTTACATCTCTGCCATTCCCGGAGAGCAACAAGCAACAAATGAGTTGATCGTACTAAGGTCAGGCTTTTATATTACAGACCGGGCATCACCACTGCATCACACCAGAATCCAGTCACGTCACGTACGTACGTTCGAACACGGATATGCCAGCCAATCCATGACCCTTTCAGGCCCCTCCACTCTCCCCGATATAAATCAAGCTTCACCAATGCTCCTTTCTACCTCACCATTCCCACCAACCCCCTCAGTCTCAACCCTCAGCCCTGCCATAAATCCACACAACTGCCCAAAGTTCTTCGCCTCAGCAGGGAGCAGACAGTTCTTAGCATCGTTGTCTGCAAGCCAGCGAGCAGTCCACTTCTCGTACCCATCTTTACCAAGCCACCATGGCGCCGCTTCGTCGGCTGGCGAAGCGAAAGCTTCATGTTTTGGTAGAGAGGTGATGGATGACGACGAGGATGTGGAGGACGAGTAGGATATTGTGCGGGTCAGTGTGGGATTTGGTTGGATGGTCATCGCACTCAATAGCTCGGCGAGAGTGATAGGGACCCAGTCTGAAATTTGGATTTTCGGAATGGTATGGCTTGAGCAGGAAGGCAGGCCTTTTCACTTCTAGCTCTTCCTTTTTCCTATGCTTCGACTCTGTGGTGGAAGGTCGGGAGCATTCAAACATTTTATACTCGGCTGAATGAGCGATGACTTACAAGGGCTTCAATCTTGGAATGAGTGCTGTGATCAAGTCTCGTCGTAAATTATTACACAGGGTAGATTTTCGAAGTGCACTTTGAAACAGGTGCAAGAAATAAACTTCATGATTGTCCATTCTGACTCTCAGACAATGCGACCAGGCGCGCGCAATGTTAAGTAAAGTGTCAAAGATAGAGGGGAAACATTGTGTCAAGCACTATTCAAACCCATCTTATTGGACGCTCCCTATCTATCTCTATCAATCATCGGATCAACGGAAAATAGTCCTGGGAAGGACTCCAGACAAATATCTAGAAGTTCGGCAGGACATTGAAACCTAATCCGGATATTTTCAATGAGAGAATGTAGTTCCACAAAACCATGCATTATATCTGTAATGCTGGATACACTAGCTAAGGTTCATGGAACAGCAGCTTCAGAGCGGCTACAATATCTCACACTTACTCATCCTGTGCCCCTGGCCAAGAATATTTGCTAATCTCAGAAGCAACCCTAAGAGCCTTCCAGTGTGCTTCATCCATCTTCTCCTGATGATACTCTGGCTCTGTCCCCTTCTTTTTCCTAGGAGCTTTCTCTCCTGGCAGTACTGCTTCAGGTTGGACAACAGACAGAACCTTGACTGACTCATCTTTCCAACCACCTGGCACTGGCGGCGGCACATCCATACCAGTCATTATCGTATCTTCATCCTTATCTTTGGGGTCATTCTCCTCTTTTCCATCAAATGATACCTTTTTCTTTGGGTCGTCCGTGCTTAGTATTCGGGTCTGGAGAGCTGGACGAGTCGGTTGGTCAGTAGGCTTGGCAGGGTCTGCGGGATCCATGTCGCCCGTGGGAATGGTGTCTTTACGAGGCGGGAGAGCTGGTGGTGGCGCTGATTCTGGATAGTAGCCTGGAATGTGATGGCACTTTGGCTCGGGGATCTCTACTCGTTCCATTGAATCACAAGCCTCGGGTTTGGCTGTAGTCGTGGCTGATATTGGGTATGGACAGAATGGAGGCACTTGCGGCGTATAATTTTGAGGGGGTTCAGCAGGACTATCTTGATGTTGGACATCCATAGCCTTGGGACTTGCGACTGGTGCTGGAGTTGTGCCTCTATTTCCAAGTCTCTGTTCCTTGGGCTGAATTGCGTAGATTGGATGAGCCAGCGGGGGCGGTCTCTTTTGAAGCTTGTTCCGTGGACGTTCTGTCTGCGGAGCGTTCACTTTGGCTGTTTCCAGAACAGCAGCCTTCTCCGCTTGCTCCATCTTCTCTTTCTCGACCTTCCCTCTCTCGATCTTCTCATTTGCCAGACTTTCCTGTTCCTCCTTTGCCCTTCGTATCTTCTCTTCTGAATACTCCGCTTTTCGTCTCTCCAATTCTTTCTTTATGCGCTCGCTGTTTATCTTCTGAGTCTCCTGCATCTTCGACCTCACTAGCTTCAGCATATCGTTCACTGCAATCAATAGCTCCATCCAGTCAAAATCGTTGTACGACCGAAATTTCGAAAGTCGCAAAACCTTCTCAAGCAATGGCTGTAGCTTTTGAGCTTGTCGTTGGAAGCTGTTGTAAGGATATTTAGCGCGACGAGCAGCGTCTTGTGCGATAATATCCTTCACCATGTTAGACTCACGATCGTTGACGCTAGCGGTGATTTGAGGCTTGATCTTGTCCGTGGGATATGCCAGGTTGTATTTTGTGATGAGTACAAGAAGCTCCATCTTGGTGGGCCCCTGGTATGCCATTCTGAAAATGGTCGCAGCAGACAGTGGAGTCAGGCTTGAGAGCCTGGGAAAAAGTCTTGTCTTGAACTGCGAGGCTGGTCTCGATGTGGGAATTTCTGGGTAGGTGGAATATATGACTTTCGAACGAGTGCAATCGAAACTGAGATGGAGACTTTAAGACGAGCGATATGAGGTCTTGGCGTGAATCCAAGAGTAAAAGAGATGCGAAATGATTATTCAACGATGTGATGTCCTCGAATCACTAACTCAGCGGAACACTTTACGACAAAACGCTCTGAGTATGGGCACTCATTTCGACAAAATTCCTGCGACTTCAGAACGTAGATTCGTATGCCTTGCAACAAAAATGGAACAGAGCATATTGAGGTTGACCTTCGGCTAGCGGCAGGTCGTCGGCATCACCACGTAAACAACGATGTCTTGATGTGAATTCCTCTGAGGAACTTTTCGCAATTATAAAGTCGCAGTATTGGTCTCCAAGTTTTGAAGTATCTAGGGGCGAGTTCTACCTCGAGTTCCAGCCATGCAATCTCAGAGGTCAATATTGAGCTGGATCGGACCTTCCTCATTCTGCTGCTCGACGGAATTCCCTGCAAGCGTTCTGAACTTGATGCGAATCAAATCCTCACATAGAGATACCGGAAACGTGGCAATTATCTACTGTTATGTTGATCGAGGTTGGCGCTTCTTATCAAAATAAACAAAGGAACCTCCCCGATTCGGTAGGCGCGGCTCACATACCTCTCGCATCGCAAACCAGACAGAGTGAAGACTTTCAACCCACACAAGCAAGATTGATCGAAGTCGAGATTCAGCTACATTGATCCCGCTTTATTATGATAAATCATCAACATGTCTTACTTTACACCTCCAGACATCGGTCGGATTGAAGGCATGGTTGGAGCACCAGCCCCGAAGCTACCAAACACAAGTGCATGGACTTGGTTCTGCTGTGCTGTATGTGTGCCCATATTCTATCTTCTTTCAAAGGCCGCCCCTCTAAGGAGAATCTCGACTGACTGTATGAACAGTGCTCGCGCGCGAACCAGCGTCCCAAGGAATCGGACAAGTACTCAATCTGTCGATCCTGTCAACACGAGGTGAGTTTCCCCTCACCCCTATGGCTGCGACGACTGAGCTTCCATATGTTATATTGCAGCGTGTACTGACCTCTCTCAGCGTTGCCGATCCTGCAACATACGCTGGAACAACCGCACCATTTCCCAAGTGTACTACAAACGCGCCTACGACCGCACCACTGCTTTCACCGACGGCAAGTACACTCCCAAAACCTACTACCGACTTGAGCAAGAAGACGAGGATGAGGCTGCTAAACACGGTTTGGAGACGATGTGGGGAAAGAATGCGAGATTGAAGAGGGAGGAGGCGGAGATGTGGGCGTTGGCAGAGAAGTTAGTTGAGGAGGAAGAGGCTGAGAAGGCTAGGCTGAGGGGAGGTCCTGCTGTTAGTGCTCTAAGATGTCTTGGAGATGGTGGCAGCAGCGGCTTGGAAAGTAGAGAGAGTGGAGCTAGTGAGGAGAGTGTGAAGGGCGATGGTGATGACGTTATTAGTAAGGTCAAGCGGTTGGTTATCTGAGAAGTGAGAGGGCGGGTTTGGCGATGCTCTGAGAGAGAGGGATCATGGGCGTTATGGATTCATGCGAAATCTGCAAGGCCCCAGCTGGGCTTCGCCGTAGAACGCAGAGCGTGCATTGACTTCCAAAAGGGCGCCCCTCAGGGAGCAGTCCGAGACTTTCAAGCGAGAACGCTGGAAAGTGTGTTAACGAATTGAAAGAATCATGGCACCTGGAATGTGCTTCGCAACGGACCGGTATGTGAATCACCCCATATTCTATAATCTATTTCAGGTATTTGAGCGGAGGAGCCTTGAATCAAGCAAGGTCCTTACATGAACGTGGAGCAGAACAGTTTGACTTCAAGGTAATGTTTATTCAACTCCAAGACTATGCAGTCTAGCCCAAAGAGAAACCCAAGGAAACCCAACCCCAGCATTCGAACAGCACATCAACCTCGACGATGTCAGCAGTCACCCCTCTCCGGCACGTCAAGAAGTCCCCAAAGTTTTCAAACAAAATCTATTGGTAATGGAAATGCTGCTACGTGAGTGGTTTTCTCATGAAGTTGGTATAAAGACACATCTTTAACATGAGTTGTAGTGCAGCTTCTCGACGAACATGCCCAAGACTGTGGAAGAGTACGGACTGTGTAGTCTTTGTAGCAGGGAGAGGTGTAGAAGATGCTGGATCATCTGGGAACGACTAGGGACATGGTTGATGGGATGTGCGAGTAAAATGAAGGAGATTCAGGGGGTGCTGCGCGCAGTATCAGGAGCAGACAAGACAGATCTACGCAGCGAAACAGACTCGGCATTCTCAAAGCAGCGAGTCTTACTTGAAGCATCGTGTCAAGTGGTTATCGAACAGAAGTGTCCAGTGAAATTTATACAACCATACCTAGTCTATGTGATGGACCACAGACTGAATCCAACAGACCTATTTCCCAAACGCCTGCTAATCCAAAAATACATCATGGGTCGCTCGGACCCGCCTCCTCATCGCTGGACGTGTTCGGCCTGTCCACCTTTTGTCGTTTCCCTCTGAACAGCTCTCCTAAAGTGTTACTCAGACTCCTTGCTCGTGTCATTCGACTCGACCCTCCTGATCCAGGAGAAGCGCCCAGGTCATCTGCTTGAGCGCTATACTTCAGTGGCGAAGTTCCTAGCTGTTCCTCATCATCGGTCAAGTTCGGGTTGCTAAGTCTTTGCGACCCAGACTTAGTTCTTCTCAGCCCTAATCTCGGCCGCTTGAAGCTTCGGCTTCGTGGGTCCATACCACGTCGTAAAGAGTCTGCAACTACCACACTCAATCCGCCAGAGAGAGGCGATAGCAGAGGCCCTGGTAACATCCTTGAAATAGAATGCCTTGCAGGCGTCATCGGCCTATCTGGTGGTGGTGGAGCAGGGGACTGCTGCTCGTTCGGGTGGGTATGTGGATTTCCCTGAGATGTCGTCCTCGTTAACGTATTCGAAGGGTCCGCAGAGACTTGTGCTTCTGATGGAAGTACTGGTGAGGACAGCGTAGCCTGCAGCCCAGGATGGGGAGACGGCTGGAGAAGGTTGTCGGCTGATGGCTTCCATGGGTTGGTAAGAAGTGGTGTTTCTTCGCGCGGCGCGGATGGCGTTAGCCTGACAGAAGGCTTGTATGATGAGCTGGAATACATTCGTGGTGTTTGCGGTCTCCCTGGTGCTTCGACAAACGAGACATGTGACTCTCGTCGAGATGACAGGCCTTGGTCGTCACTCGCTCCATCGCCGTTCTGAAACACGCTTGCTTTCATGATCGATTCCTTTCTTCGAGACTCTTCCTGGGCCACAACATCGTCCTCGGTATGCTCCTGATCAGCAAGAACGATTCGCTCCTCTCCTTCCTCGTCTGAATCCTCCTCTTCATCTTCGTCATTCCTCGATCTCCCGCTGGTAATCAGAAACACGCCAAAGAAAGTCAAGAGACAACCACCGATGAACTTCGAAATATTCTCAGCTGTGGCCTTCTCGAAATCCCGGTATAAGATCGCACTTCCAATAATTACAGACAAAGTGAACATTACAAATTGTACAGGAATGACTTGTGTTGAGTCAAATCTTTGAAGCGCCTTGTTAACATATTTCACTTGCATCACGGCTGTTGCAATCAGTACGGCCAGGAGAGCATATGTCACCGGGGTTGTCAAAGCCCTCCAAAGTGTCGATGAGAGCATTGAGGCAACACCTTTGGTGGACAAAGCAGTATATCCACCTGATCGTGTTAGAGGTAGCACAGGCTGGAATACTGACCACTTACCAAAAAGTCCCACAAGTCCCAGATCGACCAAGATTGTCTTACTGCCATATCTTGGGCTCGCCCAAACAAGCACTGCAATGAGGCCAATGGTCACGCCAAGGTATATTTCAAAAGCCGTGGTCGTGATAGCCCCCCATATTTCATGGGGACCGAGTTTCTTTTCTTCCGTCTTCGCACTGAGAACGACTGTGACAGCACCACCTACGGCTACCACAACTCCCCAGAAATCCCGGTAGCGAAAACGTTCCTTCAGCATGATGGGAGCAATCACACAATTTGAAATCAGAGCCACCACACCCAACGGGGATACAATAGATGCGGGCGCAAATCCATATGCCAGGAAATTCCCTGCCTCTCCCACTGTCATCAAAAGGATCCCTCCCCACCAATAAGGGGATTGCAGATAATTCGAATGGTTCTCATGTGAACAATCTGACGAGTCCGAATTGAAAGAAGACGACAGAAGGTTCTCCTCCTCCCCATTGTTGTCCCCATCCACTTCAATAACATGTCCGTTTGTATTTGTAGTTCCATATCCTCCGCTCGACTTCGCAATCTTCTTCAATTTTTCTTTCCGAGCCATCCGCTCTTCGTGTAGCCTTATATGTGCATATCGCTGGATGTTGAGTGCGAACGATATCAGGATGTTGCCAATGATCGCGGTGATAATTCCAATGAGAGAACTCCATCGCTGTAGTTGGGAATCTCCCCCAAGAAGCGATATTGCATCGTATGGGCTCGGTAGAGATGTGACCTGGGACAGTTTCACTGCAGGAAGTCCTGCCGTTGGTACATTATCGAAGGTTGGCGTGGATAGAAACATATCAGCTAGTCGTCGCAATGCGGCGTATCATTCCAATCGTGCCTCCCGGCAGGCCAACTCTTCACGGAGCTGCGGTTGGTGTGAATTGAAGTAACATGAGGATATATGAGAATCGTCCGAACAGCTGGTCGTTGTTGTCCGCGGATAGTAGAATAGCAGCGAACTGTGAAGTGACGATTTCATTCGGGTGGCAGTCGTCATCTCAAGAAACTTGGGTCCCGCTGTGTTTTACAGGTGCAGGGATTGCGATAGCAGGGAGGCGTCAAACTTGCGGGCGGATCAGGGGTCCAGGCCATTATTCCGCCCAAACATGGCGATTTTACCGATTTACCAGTATCTCACCCCGCGTAAAGTCACCTAGTTTTTGGTTCCATCCAAGCTTGGGAATATCGCTCTCAGAGCAATCTACATCATCTAAAGAACCAGCACAATGAGCGACGATGAGGGTTATGAAGTGGAAGGACCTGAACTGGCTGAAGATGATCCTATGAGAGCATTCTTGCCACAAGCTTTTGGCAAGAAGTCGAAAGAGGCAGATGTTGCGGCGCAAATTGGGAGGACGAAGAGAGCTGTTGAAAAGGCACCAGCTGCAGCGAAGAGCTCTGAAGGACATGGAGATGGTCAACGGAGGATGGCGCAAGAGCCAGCTTCGAAAGACTATGGATCCGACGACGATGACGACTCAGACGACGATTCGGACCAGTCCGATGACGATGAATATCCAGTGTCGCATGAATTGGTGCTGAAGACACACGACCGCGCAGTAACAACCACTGCTGTAGATCCATCTGGAGGAAGAATGGTCACAGGATCAACCGATTGCACCCTGAAGCTACACGACTTTGCGTCCATGACCCCTACGACTCTTCGAGCATTCAAGAGTGTCGATCCTAGTGCTTCGAAGACTTCTGCGAATTCGGAAACCCACCCTATTAACCATGTCGAGTTCAATCCATTGTCCGGAGGAACGTTTCTATGCGTCTCAGCACACCCGCAGGCGAAGATAATGAGCAGAGATGGAGAGGTTCTGGCGGAATTCCAGAAGGGAGACATGTATCTGAGGGACATGAACAACACAAAAGGGCATATATCAGAAGTCACTACTGGTACCTGGAATCCAGTTGACAAGAATCTGTGTGTAACGGCTGGAACAGACAGTACATTGCGGATATGGGATGTCAACCACAAACGAAGCCAGAAAGAAGTCATTGTACACAAATCGAGGGCTGCTGGTTCTGCTGGAAGGACGCGAATGACTGCAGTTGTATGGGGGAGTCCCATGCAGGGCGGAAGTAATATTCTGGTCGCTGCGGCTCTGGATGGAAGCTTAGTGATGTGGAGTGGAGATGGACCATTTTCTCGACCTACAGCAGAAATTCGAGAAGCTCATAAGCCAGATACATGGACTGGAGGTGTTGACATCAGCAACGATGGCCGGATGGTGGTTACGAGAGGTGGAGATGATCTAATCAAGCTTTGGGATCTCCGGAAATTTAAGACTCCAGTTGTGACAGTCTCACATCCTTCAACGTCAGACGTGTACGGCATCACTAACATCAAGTACTCGCCAACATCCTCGAGTATCATCACGGGCTCGACATCTGGTCATCTCCATATTCTAAATCCCGGAAATCTGAAGCCAGAGCTGGTCACACCAGTAACTCCAGGATCGCCTCTCATTACTGTCGAATGGCACCCCAAGCTCAACCAGATCATCACAGGGTCTGCCAACTCCGAAGTGCATGTCCTCTATAATCCTAACACATCTATCCGGGGTGCAGTCGACGTCATGTCACGAGCACCCAAGAAACGTCATGTCGACGACGACCCGAACTTTACCACAGATCAGTCCACCGGTCTTTCGGGAGACAGTATCGTCAGCGCTGGAGGAGTTGTTACAAGTGCTGGCGCAACTTCATTCGCGGCTCGTCATCCCACAGTCGGTCTTACAGCTTCAGGACGATCAAGAGATCCTCGCAGACCACAAATACCCATGGTTACTCCATTTATGAAGAGTCAACCGGACGAGAAGCACATCAACGAGAGCATTTCTTTGAGCAGCATGAGAGACGAAGATCCTCGAGAGGCTTTGCTCAAGTATGCGGAGCTGGCCAAGAAGGATCCACTATTTACAAATGCTTGGAAGGATACGCAGCCCGTTACTCAGTATGCCGATTTGAGCGACGAGGAAGAGGAAGAAGGGCCTGATAAGAAGAAAGCAAGAAGATGATAGAATATGGCGTGATTTACGGAGTATCTTGGGTATCTCGGATATCATGGCGTTGGCAGGCTGGGACTTGGGAGCCGATAACCTGCGTTCTGAAATGTGCATATGAAAATTTAATTGACATTGAACTGAACACCCATAAATCTAGGGATATCAATGCTGCCGAAGTCTCCTCATTGCCATTGTACAAGCGTTCTGTTTCGACTCCTCTCTTTGTTGTTTGGCCACTACTATACTTGTCATTCAACTCCTTTGAGGAGATGGCAGTGTTGATTAGATCCTGCAACATCGCTCTGATCTTTCAAAGCGGAATATTTCAGAATGCTTGGCAGACATCCATGTAGCCGAATTTCTTAACATCGACAGCACACCCTGCTCAACGCAGTACTCTGGATGGTGACTCACCAGTGTACTGGCCGAATTAAGGCATTGCCAATTCAATGTTCTACACTGACGCATCATATGCGGGAGGTTTGGTTCTTTCGACTGGATTTGCACGGAATGTTAGTGCTTGTGGTAGTCACAAGACAAGTGAACAAGCAGAGACGACGCAGTTCGTTTGACTTGCTGCTGCGATCACTATGAGGTGCATAGATCATTCAAAGTCGTTGCTCATTATCTCATTACACCGCTAAAGCCCGAGGATCTTGTATAGCTACCCCGATGTCTGACGCACTGTCGTGGGAAAAAGAAATAACCTATGTAAAACTGCCACCAGTCTCGGAAATAGGAAGGCACCATTGAGTAGACCGCGTATTAATAAAGAACAAAATCGGCCATAGACAGATCCTCCTCGGTCCAGACCAATGGCTTCAACGACTTTGTATTCCACATGTAGCCCTTGCAAGCCTGGCCAGCAACTTGATCCGTGACTTCCGCGTGTGGCAATCCCAGTCCTTTACTCAGGTACATAATAGGCTTCGACTGCTCAAAGAGTGCGATCTGTGAATGCTGTCTGAGTCTCTGGTGGTGTAAGCCTCTATCATAGTATACCTTGGTGACACTCGTGTTCCTTTTAAGGCAGAACTCGACCCACAGACAGTCCAGAAAGCCCTGTGGACCATCAGATCGCACCACGAGAGTTCTGAAATTGCGTCCTCCGCTCCAAAGACGCCGTGGAAGCACGCGACGCAGAGGGCCTAAAGCGTCATCTCTGTTACTAGTACTATAAGCATGTATCCGATATTATGGAATGACGGCAGACTTACTCGATACACAGATTTCTGGTGTTGGCAATAGCTTTGCGGGATACTTTCTTCAAGATGTCCTTGGTGATTCCATCGAGAGTGAAGAAGTTGATCTTGTAGTACAACTCCAGAGCTTGCGGGTACATCTCTTTGTTGCTGCGCAGCGCAATCACCAAAGGTGGTGTCTTGCCGCCAACTAATTCGATGCAGTCTCCGAAGATCTTGTCGCGCAGCTCGTAGGGTATTGTTCTGAGAGAGAGACGAGTGGTGGCTAATGCTGCTGCTGTTGAGCTTGGCATTGTTAGGGGCAGCAGCGGGGGAGACCTGGTTGATCACACTTGGGCCGGCTGGCATAATGGCTTCACGACGTTCGTGATATTTGTAGGAAGTATAGGATCTGTGGCTTTCGAGGGCGGTCTCGCTGGTCGAGTGCAAACTGATATCGTCAGATGTGCTACCGGAACATGAATTGTTCTGGTCAGACTCGACGAAGACTGGGCTCATATTTTCGACGTTGTAGAGTTGACTTGACACCATCGAGATGATAGATCTGGTGAAATGCAATCTTCTCCTCGCGCCTCTATTATGATTCGAGCTATGGTCCCGAAAGACACGCGACGGAGTGCAAGTTGTGGTGGATGATGAAGCTGTCCTCCCGAAATGGATTGAGATCGAAGTGAGAAGTTGGTTGGGAGCCGTAGCAAATCGCGAAATGGAGTTGGAAAGTAGCCTATCGGTTGGAGACTTGAGTCCACCTTATGTCGAAGAAGGAAGTCACGTCGCTGGCTCGCTTAGGCCGAATTGAACGGTAAATACTGAATTGGTTCTAACTATACTACTGACTTCAACGCATTTAACCTGAACTCGGCTGAGTGAATCGGCATGCTCTGCGAGATCGAATTCGATGTAAGCAGCTAAGTGTAGTAGCTCGAAAGACTGATGGTAACTAGCACTACTGGCAGGTTCGGTATGAACATCGCGAAGCCTAAAACATCACGACGAAGCGATTGCTTAAACAGAAAACCGAGATGAACGCCAAACCTTAACTTCGGAACTTAGTGTAATGAGACTACGATCTGACGAAAATATCTCATCGGCATGATGTGCTCTAGAAATAGATGGAGGTAGCCTAGCGTTCTAGCCTTCCATCTAAACTTTAGTCTTCCAAATATTGGTTCCTGTTAATTTATTCACAATATTCACAACACATTTTTATTCCATAAATTTCATGAATATTAAACTCTTCATTCTGTTCAATATCTATCGCATAATTCACCGGCGGTGCCTGCCGTAAGCGAACAGATTCATCATCGAGGAAGCATTTCGATATGGCTGACAAGAATTCACTTTCCTCTCTTCCATCCACGTCCGAAAAGCTAGAGATTATTTCAGGCAGGATCATCATTCAAGAAAATTTGGAGAACTTGGAATTTCGCAATTGCCTGATTGTTGAATCAGAATTGCTTCGCTGCAAATTTTACGACTGCGTATTCCAGGAATCGAAAATTATGAGATCCAAAGTCGTGACTTCCATAGGCACGGGACCTTTATTTCCCCAATGTGTGCTTGTCAGATCTCCCGAGGCAAGTCAGCCAACTGTGCAAGACCTGCAACTTCAGGGCAGGATTATGCTTCTAGAACCTCGCGTCATGGTTGAATTCACGAGGAGGACACTCAATCGGATCGAGTTTATTAAGAAGACGTGGGAAAAACTGCCAAGTTTGTTCCCGTCTCCGAAACACATAGACGACCCAGTCTTCGTTAGACTGCTTACTATTCCCAATCATATCAATCATCATGATCACTTTGATGAGTGATGGAAAAGCATAAGGCATATTCCGAAGTCTGAAGACTTCCAGTTGTCTATTGGATACTACGGAGATACGACGCATCTGAATATCCGTCTTGGCTATCTTATATAAAGAAGCGGTCACTCTCATCGATCCTTGAATCTACATCGGAAGTAGCAAACGACCCAAATAACTTCCAAAATACCCCGTCTCCGCCAACTACCATGTACAATATGTCTGAAGAGATCGTTCTCATCACAGGAGCTACTGGCCACGTCGGGTTCAGAACACTCGTTCTCGTTCTAGAAGCTGGTTATCAAGTCCGCGCCGCTGTTCGATCTCAAGCCAAAGTCGAAGAAATCCTCGAAACAAAGTCAATTCAAGCCTTGAAACCTGGATCCAAGCTCAATTTCACCATTGTTCCAGATCTTACAATTGATGGAGCATACCAGGACGCCATTCGAGATGTCACTTACGTTTTGCACCTCGCGTCTCCAATGCCACCTGCATCCGACGAGCTCTCCGACTACGGAATGACCTTGATCAAACCTGCTATTGCAGGCACAGTCAATATACTCAAAGCCACAGCCCTCGAGCCTCGAATCAAGCGAGTCGTGATCACCTCGTCCGCAGCCGCGCTCATCGAGGCAAAATATCTGTTCGAAGAAGACACGCCACTGGGAACGGTCTGGAACGAGAAATCTCGGACTGCAATTCCAGAGGGGCCGTTCTCATCGTCATTCCACGCTTACCACGCGGGCAAGATCGCTGCTTTGGCGGCCGCGGACGAATATGCCACAGATCCAAAGACCAAGTTCGACATTGTGACCATCCTGCCGTCTTTTGTTCTTGGTAAAAACGAATTGGTGACGAGAGCTCCTGACTTAGCTCTGGGGAGCAATGGTCCAGTCATGGGAGTTGTGCTTGGAACCAAGTCGGGCATACCGCTCGTCAGTAGCACTGTACATCTCGATGATGTCGCGTTCATGCATGTCAAGGCTCTTGATCCTACCATTCCTGCCGGAACGTACGTCGCCAACTCGGAGGGGTATGCGGGTACGTTGTGGCAGAAGGCGGCAAGGATTGTTGCGGAAGCTTTTCCTGCTGCTGTTGCAAAAGGATTGTTGAATCCCGATGGAGTTCAGCCGAGTCTGAGTACCAGACTTGACGCGTCTCTCTCAGAGCAGGTGTTTGGCTTCAAGTTCAAGAGGTTTGATGAGCAAGTAAAGAGCGTTGTTGAGCAGTATCTTGAGCTTTTGGGATGATTACTACCTCGTACTAGCTTAGTAGGATCTGTTACAATAGGAACTTGTAACTACACCTCGTTCTTTACCACTGTAAAACTTACCTTAATTCTGTCTGTCTCGGATGGTAGACGTGGATTGAGGTTAGCACTAGAAATGGAGGGGTAATATACTTCAAGGGGGGGAAAACAAAATTAAATTGCGACGTATTTAGAATTTTTCTACACTTCTTGATTGTGAGCAATCGCTCATACGGCAGCTAGCATGGTTGACCGAATAGCCTCGTCAATATCTTTCGGCCGAAATCCAGGTCCAGAGCTCAAACAAACCGCTTTCTGAAGTAACTCTGAAAATAGTCAGCATTACTCAATCCAGAATTTAATCCAGCATTCGAAGGTCCTTCTTACCATAAACAAGCTTGTTCGTGCTTAGAGTTACCTTCCTACCTCCAAAAAGCTCTCCGAACAAAGTCTCCCCAGCTTCACTCCCAGCAATGAAGGAATTTGGAACGATGAGTGAATCTATGCCGAGCTTAAGATTAATACCTTTACCTACCAAAAACTGCTGCACGGCTTCTGCATCTATATATTCTGCGCTAGCATCCAGCAAGTGCGAGTTTGGCTCGCCGGCTCCCCCTGTTGTGCACCATTCACCATCGTCGCTTATCTTTGTTGACGCGGACAAAGCCAGTGGCTTCGGTAGAGGACTTGCAGTATCCTTCACATCTTTGTTGCTGAATGTGCCAGCAGTATCTGCACTCGATTCTCGAAGTAGCTCTCTCATGTGTTGAGTGATCTGGTCCCTTGTGCTGGTGAAGATGCAGAATCGGAACCCTTTGCAGAGAAGTGGGTATGGTGTAGACTTGGATGAGATCAGGTCGTAACCTCTTTGCAAAGCTGCGAATCGAAGGTGTGCTGAAAAGGGAAGTTTAGAATGCGGTTTATGATCCAGAATCTTTAGAGAACCAGGATTGGTCATGGGCTTGAAGCTGACCAGGGCGGGATCAATTGAAATCGCTACACCAACGCTTGTGGCCACTGGAAGCTGAGTACTATTCGACTCGGTATTTGGTTGGCGTACATCAAAGGAGGTTTTTTTATTGTCTAAGGTATGTCAATATATATCCCAAAAAAATCAGATTAATCAAGCTACCCGTTATCTTTGCACCAATATTGATATCTCCTTCTGAACTCCCAGACGACTTGGCAATAACCCCGTTGATCTGCCTAGCAGCATGATCAAAGCGACTGAAAAGTTCGACATCGTCCCTGACACAATCACGACTATTCGCAAATCTTTGAAATTGGTCAAAGGCCACCTGTACCTTCTCCAAGCTACCTCGTAAATCTCTGACTTCCTGCTCCAGTAACGCGACCGTCGCCTCTTTCCGCTGGCGATACGCCTGCTGTGCGAGTCTAACTTGGGCTCTTCGACGCTGCATCTCTGAGTAAATATCTCGAAATATGAAGAATCAGACTTACATCGCTTGCGGACTGGGTACTTTGTTTACTACGATTTGACTTGGCCTGCGTGGGTTGTGAAAACTCTAAGCTCTCATTCGTAGCGCCTGTCTGACTTGGCCCCATAAGATACGGAGGAAGATCTGCAAAAGTCAACATTGGTGGTTGAACCTCTGCATGCGTATGCGTGTGCTGTAGATACGGTGCCTGAGCGAACATTTGGTTTTCGAGATTGTCGCTGGCATGGTTGATGAAAGGCGAGCCACCTGTCCCGAGCCAGTCTACATGTGGCGGTCCTACGTCGTTCGATGGTCCATTATCGGGACCAGTCTCCCATTCTCCTAGCATTTCGTCCCAGATTGTTGTTGACATGAGTTCTATGTTAGTATAGATGAGTGATGACGAGAGTGATTTGGCAGGGTGCAATGGGAAAAGCTCAAGTTCTGATGATTGATCGCGCTCTTGACAGGTGGGGATATGTTGCAGATAACCACATCGAGCATCACCAACAACAGGCTCACTGATCAAGTCATTTCGTCCGATCAATCTGTTGTATGACAAAGAACTCACCGCCAAGTTCGAGGTCCCAAACACGAGCTGATTCACGCGAGGTAGATATCATGCCTCCAAATCTCAGCACTCCACCGAGTCCAGCCTGCGCAATCATAGCCACTCACTACAAATAGCATCAGATGGATCATTTGACTCATCAGGAAATATCCTCATGATCACTGATCAATTCCATGTGTGATGCTGCACGTCGACCTCGAGCCAAGGAAGCGTTGTAAGCGAGCATGTCAACGCCGAAATTGATTCGAGGTTAAATCCGACAACAACAATCTGGAATACTTTGCACCGAAAACAACATGTATGTGTGCTAGATTTACCACCATACAGGCACAAATACGTCCGTGCGCCATCGGAGTTTTGAGCCTCTCAAGTTCAAACTATTCGTCCCCTCGCTCATCGTCCAGCTCATCGTCCAGCTCAACAACTTCGAGCACGGGAACTCAGCAGGCATGATGTTAATTGTCAGGTCTCCCGTTGCGAAGGGAGACAGAGGGAGGGATCCTTCTCTAAGTCAAAGTAACATGGACATTGTTCAAGGCTGCTTCAATTCAGGCAGTGCCACAGTCTATTGGTCTTGGAGAGACGCGAATTGGAGAGGTTGTTGACAAAAGATAACACCTGATCCTACGCGATTAGAAAGGGTCCAGCCGCTTCCCAAAAAGCATGCTTTTGTTTTACTTGTACATAGCAATTTGCATATTCCATTAAAGAAAGGATAACTTGATGCTTTTCAAACTCACAGTTTCAGATCCTTCTTCATGACATCCAAGCTCTCCCCCTCCCTACTATCCACTTTCTCCTTCACCACCCTGTCCACCTCCGCCCCCAAATCCGCATCACCACCAAGCAGATCAAACCACCCTCTCGCCCCCTCCCTCTCCAACAACCTCGCCGCAACCTCCGCAACATCACCCCTCGTAACCTGTCCCCTCGCCGGCGTCTTCCCCATCACAACCTTCCCGCTCTCCGGCTCATCACTCAAATTCCCCGGCCTCAGCACAATATACCCAAAATCCTTCTTCTCCTCTGCAAGCACCGTCAGCGTCTCATCAGCCGCGAGCTTCGCCTTATAATAATCCGGCATCATCTCCTCGTTGACTTTGCGGACTGTAGACCAGGAGTTCTCATCCCACCATGAAGCGCGGGAGCGGCGGATAGAGAGCGCGGAGACGAGGAGGAACTTGGTGACTGAGGGCATGGAGAGGGAGGAGCGGATAAAGAATGTGCAGGCGTCGCGGTCGATGGCGTAGGTTCGTGAGGAGCCGCCTCTACCTCCGGCGCCTGCGAGTTGGGAGGTTAGTAAGTATTCGTCAAAAGTACCCCAGAAAGACTCTCCAAGCTTTGCTTGTCATCCCCAAAGGGCAAGAATTGATATGCGGAAGCACAGTAGAAGGATAGCAAACTTACCAGCACTCCAAACAACCCAATCGGGCTTCGCTTTCTCCAGTATCTTCTTTGCGTCTCCCTCGCTCTTTACATCCTCCAAGCTCTCGATCAGCACCTCGATCTTCCCTGGACCTTTCTTGCCTGCTTCCAAGATGGCGTTCTTCTGCTCTGGGTTACGGATCACTGATATCACATCCCAGGATCTGGAAACAAGCTTGGGTGTGAGGAGGAGAGAGACCTTGCCGTGGCCGCCGAGAAGGAGAATGCGTGGGTTGGTCATTTTACGGGGTTGTGAATCACAGATTGGGGTTTTGAGACAAAGGCCTGGGGTGAGAAAACCGTGAGAACAATGCAGTTTATTTGAAGCTTTGAAATGGTATGTTCGTGGCAGTTATAGCTGGGTTTTGGTGAGGTGATGTGAGCTTTTATGAGGGGTGTAGAAGCTAGGATGATGAAGGTTGACCCCACCTCGTGCATTGCATCATACCACTTGGCTGTGAATTTGTACGGAAACTTCGCCTTCGAACATCGCAAAGAATGAGCATTTCAGAAGCACTGTTCATCTTCGGCTTAGGACTTCGGTGTTTTCGGCGATATGAAATGTACGAGGAATCTGTTTACTCATCCTAGGGACTTCAAATTCAACTCTAGGTCCAGGTCCACGCACCACTTGCTTTACCCCGCATATCGCAAAGTGTGGCGCAGACAGGTATCACTGTGGCTGAAGCTCTTCTCAGAGTCAGTCTTGGTAAGCGGATCTGTACAAGAATATCAGGTCCAGGCGATGCACTGTATCTATTCCATAATGTACATTAACAAACAAAGGCAATCAGCCAAACCCATCGAACTCCTCCAAATCAATGAACTCGACTGTGTACGCCACGCCAGATTAACTCCGATCGAGAAGCTCGAGACCTCCAATACCTCGCCCTCAACCCCGGTTATTTTTTTTGTCGATGTCCTCGAGAATACCTTTCCGCATCCTAGAACCTGCCAAAATGTGTACTCAAATCAACGTACGCAATGACTATCTACTGCTGTACTGGAAAGCTCCGAATGCACCAGTAGCTCCTGGTGTTTGTGGTCCCATGATACCGCCGTTGCTGTTGGGTCCTGGTGTGTTTGCGAGTCCAGCGTTGCCTGTGTTTGGCGTGCTTGGTGCTCCATTGGTGTAGCCGTTGCCGTTCTGTCCAGGAGTGATGTTTTCTTGCTGATGGTGATATGATGGCGCCGAGTGAATGTGTGCGTTTGGAGCGGTGTACTCTGGGAAACCTAGACCCCATACCTTTCCAAGGTGCTCGTCGCTGAGCTCGCCATTGAAGATACGCTCCCTCATCTTGAAAAAAACTTTGCCTGTCAACAAGGAATCGGAACCAGCTTGATGTGCAACTCCTTGTCTCTTGACCTTCAATGTGTCGGCAAGATTCTCCAGCCCTGATTTTTGCTCGAATTTTTGCAGCACCTCAGCACTCTGACCGTCAAGTGGAGTAACGTGGCCCATGGTATGTTGTCTGATGGCAGATTTCATGAGGAATTTGATGTCATAAATGCTAGGGAAGAACTTCTTCATGAACCTATCGAACTCGAATTCATCGTCGGGTAAGGGTTCGATAAGGAGGAGCTTAGTGAGATATCCGAAATCGTAGCCACCGTGGAATGATATCCAATGTACGTCCTCCTCACACACAAGGCCAGAACTCATGAGTAGTGATCCGAAGTCATCTGGCTCGATTCCCTCGGTACTCAATCTTGGGAAGTCCACTCCCGCTAATCTCAATGCTTCGATCGACACTTCAGAATACATATCCTCCTCTAAGGAAAATTTGAAATTGAATTGCCATGTTGTGGGGATCGGCACCATAGCATTGGCAAACTTCCTTGTCTCATCCTGCGTTGTATCGAGGCCCAAGTCCGCCGCAGACATCGTAGATGGCGGACATTCGCCATCCTCCGTGAAGACTGTTATCCCTAGTTGAAGTATTTTGAGTAGATCGACATTGCATCTCAGACATTGATAATGATAATCACTCTTCCCGTTGAAGGAACCCATGGGCCGTGCGACGAGTCCAGGAAATTCAGTATCCTGACTTCACGTCAGATCATTCTAAAAATGTCCGCAGCTCCAATCTTACCATTGCAATGTACGGGAACTTATCCACAAGGCAGCGCAGTATGGCCATCTCCTCCTTCAGGTTCCCAGCCCACACGTCTCGTATCCTGTTCTTGTTCCCAGCAGCCCTGGCTGGATGATCCATCCCATTATGACCTTGATTATTCGCATTCGCAAAGCCCATTTGCGCAGCTTGACTGGCCAGTCCAGTTCCCCCAGGCATCCCTAATCCAGCTCCTCCAAAGCCCCCCGAAAGACTCAGGGCATTGCCATTCATGGAAAAGGGGTTGCTCATAGAATTCGCGTTCATGAACCCACCTGGATTGGTTGCGAGGGACGGTGGAGGCAGCCCAGCGCTATGTGCCTGCGAGTGTGAAGGATACTGTTGGTAATGAGAGGCCAAGTTGTTGGGTGCGCCGCCGAAGCGCTGCATGGGAGGAGGCATCTTGAATCTCTGTGCTGTGTATGCAAGTCCAGAAAGGTCGAGGGAGGTGTACGGTTTTCATGGGCGCAGCGTAACGCGCAGATCCAGGAGAGGTATAAGGGATCCGCAGCAGGTGAGCTGAGCTTTGAAGATCACAACGGCGAAGGATAGGGAGGGAAAGTGGTCGCGATTCTGGTAGCTTTGTCCAGCTCTGTTGCGTTGCTCTTGAGGTTATTGATGGACGACACAGCACAGACAGGGCTAGATATCGGCCATCGGCGGCAGTTCGTCTCGCTTAAGCTTAAAAATGCCAAGACTTACCTTGGACCTCGATTGAAGTCGCCAGACGACCTTCCGACTGCTCTTCAGATCAAAGCTCTGTTCATCACACCCTTCACAATGCGTCTCACCAGGTAAGTCGGTCTAATATGAGTGAATTAGGATAGGTTCGATGTTGGAGCTTGCTGGCAGATGCTAACAATTGCTGGGGCAGTGTACGGAGAGCTCCACGAGCAAACCTCACGGGCTTCGATCCAAAAGCATTCGCAGCAGCGGCTGGTACACCTGCAAACGATCCATGGGCGCGAGCGTGAGTGTAGCTCTTGTAGATTGACTGGTCATTAGCGGCGTGGAACTGACTGAGGTGGACAGTGAGGCGTGGCGATACTCCGGACCCTTCACACGATTCAACCGCTTCAAGGGCAGCTTCCCAGGCTTGGGCATTGCGACGGTGGCATTTGCGGCATACTGCGGATACGAATACCTCTTCTTGAAAGATGATCACGGACATGGGGAGGCACACGGAGAGGGACATCACTAGAAGGGTTATGGGAGTGGCATCGTTGTTGTACATATGAAACGAATAGGAAGCGCACGCAACAATCTTACTACTGGCTTCAGTGACATGATCATCGTTGGAGATTCTCGGATAGGATGTGGAGATTTCTGGATTCTGCTGCTGCACACGACTGCCATGGACTTGCCATGGAGTTTTTGGATTCGGCGGATTAGATGGGACCCTGTTTGCTGTTGGTTCCTTCCTACAAAGACACATCACGAAACATCAGCCATCAAGTTGCAACATCCTAGCGGTTTTTATTCTGTGCTCTCAATTTTTGGAGGGTCTGATATAAGTATGTATGGTTGGTCTTGTGCTTTTCTTCGTGTTTTCGTTCGCGAATGCTTTTTCAGTGCAGTGGTAACACACACTACCTATCTCCTTGCACTCACGCTGTGTTCACGTGGAAAAAAAGTTCTCGTTGCATCAACGTACAAAAAGCCAAGAGCCTTTGAGCATACAGGCCGGGCCGCAAGACTCAGCTCCTGTGCCAAAAGGAAGCACTTCAACGAGTTGCTTTTAGGTGGAAGTAAAGGGGCTGTCATACAATACAGGCCGCCTGCGGGAAGCGTTGGCGCATGCTACGTTCTGCAATTGGCAGTTGAGATGTAGTCCTACTAACCACCTCCGGGGATCCTTGGCAAAGTATTTCTTTTTTCGTATATTTCATAAGTTCTCGGACGTCCTTTTCTCGATCTTAGGAATCTTTTGGCCTATCCTACTCTATCTCTTGATGGGAGGAGTAGATGTTCCGGGGTCGTACTGGCTCTCCTAGGAAATTCAACGTGCCGGCTTATCCCAAAACTTTAATTCAACTACACGACTTCAGCAATGGAGCTCATTTTGCGAGACCCCATGTACCTTTAGAAGCCTTACAATGTAGCACAGCATTGTGGATGGGGTGAAAGCCATTGTGCCACTATGGTACGCACCTGGCGTTCTTCACCCGGTGGGCTTCGGCTTCGGGATGAAATCCGGATCAACAGTCCTTCATTGTGGCTTGAAGAGCGAATCACGCCTCTCACACTGACGATACCCATTAGAAATCTACCTTCGACCACATGATACAACCACCTTGCCCAAGCAAGTGTCGAGGGCTGTAGTTCGTTTATCGATATGAAAGCTCTAGGAGCGTCAATAGCGTATCCGGCCCACTTCCGAGACATCATGCCAACCTCGGTCATCTTTGATTGGAAGATGCCGAGACGAGGCTTGACTTTTTGGGTCGAGATCCTAGTAGACAACCACCATCCAAGTTCAGCATATTTTGTTTTGCAGCATCTCGCTGCGAATTGCGACCATTCACTCTTCTACCAATTCTTGCTCGCTTGAATCTCACCTCCACTGCACCACGGCTCCGACTATTTCTTCATCAATGCCAGCAGATCTCTTTCGGCACGTTTGCAGTGGTTGCTAGACTGTTCAGCTTTTCCTCGCTTTCGCCTTCGGATGATGGAGGTCCAGATGCCAGCCCGTGCAGAGGGCGAGCTCGAGGTTATTAATCGAGATATGAGGGAGAGTCAACGAGCTCTGGAACTCAGAAAGTGAGCATTCTGTGCACAGTATCCCAGGACTTCAATTGCCAATCTTGAACCCTCTATCGCATGTCTTGCTAACTCTCTATTCAAGATTCTTTGCACCAAATGCCTTCAGCAATCCTTCGACAGAACGTGACTTCAACGACAGTCTAAACAACGACGGCGCTTTAGATGCTTATGCTGAGACTGTTGTATGGCGATTAAACGGTGTTCATGCTATGGTCAGGTATGTGTTCTCTTTTCACTTTGGAGGGTTTGCTCACACAGAAAAAGTTTGATAGATCGAGGTATGTTTCACGTGATTTAGGCTCGGGCTGGTCTCGGAATTAACGGGTTACAAGGCACGCAATATTTTCTTGCAGGATGTATACGACCATCTGGAGGCGACAGCCGGGTTATGAACATCGAGGAGTGGTTCGGTAAGTGCACATTTTATCCACAACATACCTTTGTTTTATTGGCGAGATCTCAAAAGTGGAATTTGAACTGAAGTTTCATCTACTAATCTGCAATGCTTCGTTTTGAAGAGTCCCTAGGTGATGATATGCTCACGAATATCACAGGGTGTTCGATGGTTCCAGTGCCCGGCGGTCTTTGTGAGGTAGGTTCTGCCTGACCGATCCCCTTTTCCCGTTTTGACACACTTCAGAACACTTTAGCACTTGACTTGAAGAAGGAGCAGTATCCATGTTTTGTCGTCCCTGACCTATCTAAAGACGAAAGATTCGCTCAACTACCTGTTGTGGATGGAACAATGTCATCCTATCGATTTTACGCCGGAACTCCAATAACTACCAGCCACGGGGTCAATATCGGGTCCTTCTTCCTCTTCGATGATAAATCTCGACCACATGGACTATTACTTCACGAGAAAAAGTGTGCGTAGAGACTGTCAGACTCGCATGAGTACATGCTGACTAGCGACAGTTTTGCACCAGCAAGCAGCTAACGTGATGAGACATCTGGAGACCAAAAGAGAAGCTACAGAACGTCGTCGGGTGGCTTTGATGAGCCAGGGAATTGCTAAATTCCTAGAAAGAGACTCGCACGATCCGAGTGTTTCAATTGCAGCTCGTACTACGAACCCGGCACATCCAATGTCGAATAGCTCGATTCAGAGCGTGGATATCCAGCTTGCAACACTTGCAAACGGGCAATCGAGATCTGAGTCAATAAAATCAGACAATGAACCTGAGTCATCTATTCTCGACAAGATTCGGGTCACGCTTGATCAGGCTGCCGAGATATTGAGGGAATCCTTGGAGCTGACTGCTGGGGGCGTCATGTTTCTCGACACTGCCGTTGCTTTCACTGACATTGACAACACGAATGCATACACCGACAAGAACACAGAAATAGGTGCCACGGTCCAGGGAACCATTCAGTATGAAGAGCGTATTGAAGCAAATGGTCAACATGCGCTACCGTCAGAGAATGCGAGGCTGGCAGCGCAGCAATCGAAGCGTATTGCTCGAAGGTCCAGCGAAAGGTACAAGACCTCGAAGATTCTTGCTATGTCAGCATCTGGCAGCGAATCTTGGGATACGAATTCTCATATTCTTGATACTCAAACCCTCCAATCCTTGATAGCTTCATATCCGAAAGGCAACATCTGGTATATAGACGAAGAGGGGTATTTCTCGTCTCTGGAACAAATCAATAAATTGGAACCGGCCCCTTGTATCAGTCCTTCGGGGAGGAGGCAATCAGTTGATATCACGAAGCAACGCGCCGAGGCTAACATACTCTCGCAAGTCTTCCGAAAAGCTCGACAAGTCATATTCCTACCTCTATGTACGTTCTACAGGCAATGTCCCTTTCCCCCAGATTAAGTGTCTCAGGCGTGCTCTTCTTTCAAGGGCACTCTTGAGACATGAGCGAAAGAACAACTGCTGACTTATCGATCATCACAGGGGATGCTGCAGGCAGTGGGTAAATTCATCGAGCTTGAAATTCCCAGAACTGACATTTAGCAGATCGGTGGTATTCGGGTTGCTTCGTTTGGAGTCAGACAGCTGTGCCTGTCTTCACAGTGGAATCTGAGGTTGCCTACCTCTCGGCATTCACAAACTCGCTCATGGCCGAAATCAGCCGATTAGATGCCATTACCTCGAATAAAATGAAATCAGATTTTATCAGTAGTATATCTCGTAAGTGGAGATCGTACTGAGGAAGCTTTCAGAGGAAGCTTTCATTAACAATCACAGATGAATTTCGAAGCCCCCTGCATGGCATCTTGGCGAGCGCCGAGTTCCTTCGCGAGTCGGAACCTAATGGCACCCAGCTTGAGTTCATTTCCACCATACAGAACTGTGGCGGAACGCTCTTAGTATAACATTCTTTCAGATGATAGGACCCTCATCTAACAGTTTTAGGATACAATCAACCATGTTCTTGATTATAGCAAGATCAACTCATTTCAGAAGTCCGAAAGCAAGCAAGGTAACAAAATTTCTTCCCGGCGTCATTCGCAGCGTGTTCACTTCTGTTGTAGGCACTATAACAAACGAACTATATCAAATGACGAACTTGGCACTTCTGTGTGAAGATATTGTCAACGGAATGATCGCCGCAAATGAATACCGCGGCACGGGCGATGCTTCGCTGCCAGGCTCTGGCGTTACTACCCAGCCTGGGCAACCAGGAAATGCAGATCACCATAAGCGATTGGAAATTATCCTTGACATTGAACACAGGGACTGGCAGTATAACGTGCAGCCAGGTGTGTATCAATACTTTCCAGGTTTGGGACCAGCTAACGGCTCAGGGGCACTTCGAAGAGTGGTGATGAACATTTTTGGTAATGCCCAAAAATACACTGACTCGGGCTACATATCAGTCCAGCTTCGAATGATCAAAGATCCGATCTCAAATACCGAAACAGCATCACTGCGTATTCGAGATTCAGGTCGTGGGATGTCTTCAGAGTATATGGAAAGAAAACTTTATCATCCATTCGCCCAAGAAGATACCTTCGCACCTGGTGTCGGGCTAGGTCTTTCTATTGTGTGGAGCATCGTCAACCAACTTGGTGGCAAAATTTCAATACGCAGCGAATTGGGCAAGGGAACGGAAGTCGAAGTTACATTGCCGGTCGAGAAAGCACAGGCAAAACTCAGCCACTCTCGACACAGCGATCTGTTGAAGGTTTCCCAAGAAGCTGAAGAGTGCATCACAACGATCCGCAAACGAACAGCTGGAAAATCTGTCTCCATAGCTCGGATGAGATCCGCAGCATCTATGCAGCAGGAAGTCATATGGAATTGTATCGAGAAATACTGCTCAGAGTGGTTCGGCTTCGAGGTCAAGTCCTCTGGGGCCTCAATATTGATTATTGACACAGACGAAGATCTAGATAGGTCAGAGTACGAGCGTATCTTAGTCGTCCATGATCAAATGCTATGCCCAGCCAAGCATCACGGGAGATCGAAAGTCTACGCCGTGGAGAGTATATGCCAGCCCATCGGACCTTTCAGACTTGCCCGATCTTTGCTGGCTCTGATGGACCAAGACTCAACACAGTGGAATAGCAGAGAAGATTATCGCCGGTTCGATCACTCAACCCAAACACCATTAGGATCTCCTGAGGAGAGAGCCATCTTGAATGGTCTAATCGCGAATGATTACGGCTTTGAGGTGCCATCGGAAACTACTCACACCTCGAGCAACACCGATCCATCAAAGCCAAGAAGGGAATCATCCATCCAGAAAGGGCCAGGCTCAGATCATACCAATCAGCAATATGTCGACCTGGATTCTGCGCCAAAGATGACGCTAAGACTCCCTCCTTCTCGAAATCTGCCATCTTCGGATGTAAGACCAGGTCCGCTAGCTACAACGTTAGACCTCCCCATCCACACAAAAGCAACACCTCCACCAACGCCAAGGACCTCCCTGCGCATCCTTGCCGTCGACGATAACGCGCTCAACCTCCAACTGATCCAGCGATATCTCCACAAGCGTAAATCAGACACCATCGTCACCGCACGCAACGGTATCGAAGCAGTAGAAGCGGTCCGCAACGCCGGGAGTGAGAATGGTTTCGACGTGATATTTATGGATATCTCAATGCCTGAGATGAACGGCTTCGAGGCTACCCGACTGATTCGAGCACACGAGCGAAGTCAAGCTCCCGACTCTCTTCCTGACATCGTCGAGCAAGGTGGTGCTACCTACCGTCACGAAGACCACACGCCCGATAGCAATGGTAACTCAAGATCGGAATATGAAGTGGAAGATGAGTATGGGCACGGAGTAGGAGGGCCGACAAGACAAAATGCTTATATCGTTGCATTGACGGGATTGGCGAGTCGTAGGGATAGAGATGAGGCTGATGAGAGTGGCTTTGATGATTTCCTCACGAAGCCAATTTCGTTTGGGAAGATTGGGGAATTGTTGGGTAGATTGAGCGAGGAGAAGGCTCGTGGTGGAGCGTGACTTGATTTGGCGTGATCTTTAGATGGATTTGTTGGATTTATGTATATTACTGCCAAAAAGAAAATGGTACTTAGGAGGATATTATGAGGCCAGGCGAAGATCTGCGAGGAGCTTTCATGTCGAGAGACTTGGGGACTTTTCATGATCCTAGCTTTGATATAAACGTCTTTGGGTCGGTCCCCCCGCGCGTCTATACTGCTTCGCAATTGCTGAATCCTAACCAGCCGTGAAATAAATCTCAATATCTGGCCTGGGAGAAAGGACAGCCCTAACAGCCCTCTTCCACTCTGCACTGCGGCGTGGAGATTGCCCCGCGATTACCTTGGCAGGAAATTCTGGCCTGAGCACGCCCTTCCTTCCAGTATTACATACTGTAAGCAAAAGGCCGAAAATGATTAGCGAAGGAGGCAATAACAACACAAGTCTTCTAATTGCTAGGTGTGTTGCCAGAAATTCGAATTGGTTCCTCATCCGAGAAATGCATGCTACGTTGCGCCATTGAGGGTCGGACTATCCTTCTGCTGGAACTGCCTATTCTATTCGTTGAACAATCCGGTCAAATTTCCCACCAGTTGATGACAGATAAATGCCATGCTTCTGGTTCACCTATGCACATTTGTCTGTTTTGTTCCGGGCTCATCATGGCTCAGTTCGTGTGGATTTCCGGGGACAATGTCACGTGCAGGTAGCACAAGTAATTACCTATAAGTTTCCAACGGAACAATGCTAAATCGCCATGTACGTCACTGTCATCCTTTACTTCGACCTTGCATTGTTCTCGAACTAGGAGTACTCTGCCTGATTTGACAATAGTGCAAAGGACAACATTCCAAAAGCCGGACAAACTCTCACTGTTTGTCACTATCAGAAAAAGGGCATCCAGACGACTGTGTTTTGTTCAGTAAGTGTCTCGCCCGTGACGTTTATCTGTGCAAATTGTCGTCAGCAACATTGTAATCGATCCTCGGATGCTCTCTTCTGTGTCAATTCTACGTCTTCGTCGTCGATCTAGTCGATGTCAGTCAGTCAGTTTAGCGAAAGGAGTCAGGGCAATGTAAATAAAGCTTGATATCGAGCCGGAGGGATCGAAGACTGCTAAATTAATATAATATTCAGTGCTCATAGGTGCTATCCAGTCAAATGCAATCCCACATGTTCACACCGCACCAATTCGATGGTAAGATGGCAGAAGAGTATTCCAAAGAATAAACTCCAATCATATGGCTCAAGTACACGTGTCTAGCCCCGCTAATGAATTGCATTGGGCTCCAAGGCAGACCACAATGTGGTTTGCAGCCCGACTAACATCTCACTAACGCCGGGCGTAGCTTCCTCGTGATGACACCTTATCTTTTCTCTTCCCGTCTCAAGTATTGTCGTCCGCATTTACCTGGCAGGCTTTCTGAAAAGCGTTCACGAAGCTCAAACTGAGTGGGAATAGCCTATACAGCGCCGCTAGATGATTAACCTTGACTGAAGCTCGGCATGGCAGACCCTCTCAGCATCGTAAGCACCACTGCCGGCCTGCTCTCATTGGGTATTCAGGTGTACAGCGGCATTAAAGAATACCTGGATGCCGTCCAAAGTCGACACGAAGAACTCGAAAGTGTCCGATGTCATGCGAGCCTACTTAAAGATAGCCTTGGAGCTATCGAGAAGGGCCTTAGGAGTACAGCAGTTCAACATCAATCTTCAGTCGTCTCAGTGGTATCCTGTCTACAATGATGCGAGGCCGAATTTAAGGCCCTGCAGGATTTCCTCCATGGAGTTGGGCACCGTCTTGTTCCAATGCCATCTACGTCGCTCAAGGCCACCATCGCGGAAGGCAAGAAGAAGCTGGCATATCCGTTCCAACGATCGACTATTATCAAGCTTGAAACGAGGCTACGAAGTGTCAATACCATACTACAAATCGCATTGCAGTCATTGGAAATGTATGTATACCAGTTCCATGGGCGAGAAGTAAACTCTGACGAATGTGTTAGAAACGTATTGTCCGAGGTTCATGAGATGGTCCTTGACCACAAGGGTATATCGGATGTCCTACTAAGGGGCATTGCTGCACTCCAGTCGGATACCACTACGATCAAATCATCTATATGTTCAATTCAACAAAGTTTCCCATCTATCATGGAAAACGTTCAAGATCTTGGCCCCTTGATAGAGACTCAGCTTTCAACGATAACAAGCCGAATGGACCAGGATCGCCAAGGAGTTCACCACAATATCTGGAGTCTCGGAGAGCGGGTTGAAGCATCTTTAGTAGCTCAACGGCTCCAGCTAGATCGTATTGAAGCTCATTTGGCTCTGATGCAACAGGCCGAGGGCCGGCTGAGACGTGTCAAAGACATCTTACACGGCGCGCAGCATACGACTGCTTGTAAATGCCAGGTCAGGAGGCACCCTATCTCCGCTCCTTACTCACTTAGGCTAATTTTCGCTCGTAGCAGATGAGTGTACCAATCCCTCGTGGTACACAGCTGGCCGAAGAGCAAAATTATCTTCAAGCTCCAAACCAGGGGGTCGACTCTGAACAAGACTACCTCCCATCGTTTTTAGATATCTTTCCACAATTACAACACTCTGTGCATCAAGCTAGGGCAAGAAGACTACGCAAACTACAGCGCAACTTAATCGGAGATTCAGCTCTCAGGCAAACAAGTAGCCACGGTCATCCATACATCAATAGAGCCAATAAGAGAGCAGAGGGGTTTCCCGTGTCAAGAAATGGCCACTGTCCCATACTGGTGTACGTTCACGTCATTGACGACTGGGTCGATGGCTGCTTGGTCCGAGGCTGTAAAATTTGTACCGGTATCTTCATGAGTGTTGCCTTGAACGAGTATGTCAGCACTGAGCGCACAGTCCTCCGTCGTAGGATCAGACAGATTACCGAGAATTTCTGTCCAAGACTGAGGGCCGTGGAACTGGAAGTTCCAGTGGCCACCATTTCGACAAGGGAGCTGTTAAAGTACTTCACTTTGATTGCTGTCGGGACTCCACACCATGCTGCTCTGAAATTCTATATATCGGAGAACAGATTCCCTCCCCAAAGAGAAGATCTCGACAATTTATTCCAGGACTTTGAGCAAGAAAACGAGCAAAAAGCAGAACTAGTGGAAGACTTAGTCAACGTGTTCGACACTGAGTATGAAGCTCAAGATGGACAATTGAGTGAATTCTTGGTGCAGTTTTGGAAACCGCGCATGTACCGAGCCGTAGATGAGTCGCTCGAAGCCACATATAAAAGGATCCGAATTGATGTGTCCAGCTATTAGATCGCTGTCGACCGTGAAATCGATGCTCCTTAAGCAACTTCGGAAGGTGATCTTTGAAGAGGGCACGGTAGGTATGGACTGAGCCCTACCCATTTCGGCCGGAGGCAGGGAACATGGGGGGTGCGTGCCTTACCTGGGATGATCGGGTGCTCAGGAGCTCGAAAGTTTGCTTCTTTCAATCCTGTGTCGAAAGTCTGACAGGCGTAAAATTTCTTACTCGACGTACATGCTAGGCGAGGGAGGGGTAATTTTGTCTTTTTTGAGTTTTGGATAGGACTTGTCTTTTCCTTTGACTCTTCTCGAAAGCACAATAAAACCATCTGTGCTGAAAATACGTGCCTCAAATTGCTATGTAAAAGAGTGAGATTACCTCTCTTTCAGAGTCACAGTAGAGATAATAGTCCATGCTGCCTAAGAATATGCAATCGCGAGCCTCGTTGACAAGTGGATCAAAATTGGATACTTCATCGTGCCATTGCTTACACCACTAGGCCCGTGGCTTGTGGATGTTGAATGTAAGGCACAAAACGATCTCGAGGACAGATATTTGTCTACAAAATTCGTTCTGGTTCTCGCCAAGCGTCTTAGACAAAGTAACTTTGGTGGCAACGTCGACGTTTTTGTGTTTACCTCGCTTATGATGGAGCTCGTCCAGGGCCTGGTAAAACATAGCCCGCACTGTCTAATATCTTTCCTCTAAGAATCCCGCCATAAGATGATTGTACTACATCATAGCGCGTCAGAGAATTACTTGTTTGTTCTACCACTCATTTACTGGACGCACTCGGATGATGGGAGATCTGGCCTTTCTTGCAACTGCTTGTGACGATTGTCAATGCAGGTTCAGGGTATTTTTGTGTCGCATTTGTGGGCTACGGAAAAGAGCCTCGTACCCTTTAAGGAACAGGAAAGAGGCCTTTTCTCCATACCTTACGAGTTATCCTCCTTCCAATGGCCGATCCATCGTGACCTGGCAATAGTTTGGTCTTTAGTATTTTGCTCGATTCCGACCCTGCCGAAGAACGGATAACAACGTCTGAACTCCAGTCAGAGTTTCAATCCAGGAACTATCACTTTGACAAGAGAAATGATGATGGGAATAGACAAGTGTAACACACGGTGCCACGTGTCAGCTTTCGCAAATGGTGACAGCTCAAAAGACGTGAGCACAGTTCGCATGCGGGATTGGATCACTGTGCTAGATACATTGCTTAAGCTGGGTCAATACCATTAGCAGTCTCTGCTACCAAACTGATGGTTAGAGCGGACTCAAGCGTCGCAGTATGAAATTCATTCGTGAGTTTCTGCTGATTTGGAAATGCGGCAGGCGATCAAGTTTCATATCTTGCTCGTTGCGGATCTTTGATATGGAATATCCCTTGGCTGGGTAAGCAATAGGATTGCGAGAGCCAAACGATGACTGAGCTATGATACCATGCATATTCAAATTACGAGGATCACTTGTTCCCAACTAAAGGGAAGCCCCTCTTGATCTGACCCTCTGGGTCCAGCTAGCGTATTTAATGTCGAGTCGACGTGGCTTCAGATTCGAGGCAATTGGTCATCTCCGCCATAAAATATGAAATCGACAGACAATACCTTTGGTTCAAATTATTCTTCAAGCAGAGATGGAGATGAGGGCAGATATGTAGTTTATATTTGAGAGATAGACATTGAGGGGTTGACATCAGTACCGATCTATGAGAAGATAGTTGAATATTGATGTGGCTTTGCCGCATTTTCACCCATTTCCTCAAATATCAACAGTATCTGGAGTTGACTTGTCTCTTCAGAGCAGAGTTTGAAGGGGACCCATTATATATGCATCAGAGTGGAGTAGATTGAGGCATTGGTAGATCAAGGGTGGCTAATAGAACTGAGAACAAGAAGGTGACGTGCAAGCTTCAAGTGAGGGTACCTAGACTGAGTGAGTTTTGATGCAAGTGACGGTTCTAACTCCTAAGGCATGAAGTCAGAAGCATCCATAAACTTGGATTATATGTACACCAAGGTGCATAAAGAGCATGAAATCAAGATAGAACTAGCTCCACCAGATCTTACGCATTTCCATCCACCACCAAATTCTCGCCAAGAGATTCAAAATCAACTTGTGCTCCCCAAATTGTCCAGACCTGCCTACCTTGGTCAATACCCAAGCATGCACAATTCCACAACCCCCCTCCACCCTGCCCTTTTCTAAACTATGCAATCTAGATGCATCGCCTACGACATGCAACAAGATCTCTCTTCGGGCTTTCCATCTTGGTATGTCTTGTATCTCCACAACGAACGCGGCATCTCTCGCTTCGCTTCAGAACCTTCAAACAAAATTCCACTTGTCCACTTACCGAATGGTAAGGCTTACGAACGATAACCTGCCGACTGATGATATCGAGTTTCAGATATCGATTGATTCAGATACCGGAGCGGTAATCAAAACAGGTTTAGACTGGGATTTTCTACTGCGATCAACATGTTAGGGAACGAAAGATAGAAAACGACTACGGGATGTCTATTGGTTGGCTGGCGGTAGCTGTGGCTCTAGCTTTGGCTTTGGCTTTGGCTTTGGCTTTGGCTTTGATTGAAGAAGAAGCGTAGAACTAACTAACCATCTGCCGTCCAACTATCCTGTTTCAGGTTCTGGACCCTTGTTTTTTGAAACTTCTAGACTTCTAGACTAGGTTACTAGATCAAGAAGATAGACGGTGGATGGGGAAGGCAAAGTCCAAAACCGATACGTACAAACGGCAGGTAACCACAAAACACAAGGCGAGCAAAGAGACCGAGTGTCCTACCATCCATCCATTCAATTCAGCCATGATCTGAACGCGCCAGGGATCTGTGATCTGTGCTTGTAGCTCGTCTCTGCCCTACGACCTCAGAAGCCCAAAGCAGAGTCCGATTCAAGTACAAAGGGAAAGGGTAAACCAAGGCATTACAGACTCGCACTAGAACGGAGGTGGAAAGAAGAGAATAAGGCAGGAAGAGCCGACATTCCATCCACTCGGACAGTGACAGCACAAACAGCACGAATAGAGAGAGGGTAAACCCATGAGCCCATCACACACTTCGGGCTTGATGAGCAAGCAGATCACCGCTGCGCGCCGCTCGCAAGACATGGGTTATCCTGCATGGCAAGAGAGAGCATAGACAAAAGACCAACGATCCAGGGATGATGCGAGAAACACTCTGCGAGTACAAGGCAGGGCGGGATGGATGGATGGATAGAAATAGAAAGATTGCCTTGTGGTGCAAGAACTTTTCGGAGAGAGGACCCAGAGATCGAAGAATGTGAAACGGTGATCGATTGTTTGAGGTTTATCGGAGGACTTGCACTTGCACCTAAGTTTACACGGATTTGATGAACTTAGTCTCCTTATCGGGACCCTGCTTGACTTTTTGCCTTCTTGATTTGGCTTGCATGATTGGATAGGGTGGATGGAATGGATTGAATTGGGAACTTATATTTGTTAGATTTGGTACGGCAGATCGGTAGAGTAGGTTGGGGAGCTAGTTTCTGGCATGCTCTAGAAGTGCAAAAGTCAAGCTGGAAATCCAAGTCGAAGTCTAAAACTGGGGTTCTGGAAAGCTAGAACGAGGTGGTCTGGTTTCAGGATATGCAGAACATACCGTATCTTCCTTTCGCTTGGATGTATCCTCGCTTACCTTTTGTTGTCTGTTCTGTATCCCAGCAAGTGGCAGGCAAGCAGGAGTGAAGGCGGTTCGGAGCTTCTTAGTTCGGCACCGACCTGTCTTGATTCATGCTCTAGAAACGGGCCGTGTCGATCTGCTCTTGGTCCTTTCTACTTTGGAGGATATGCCGTTGGCCTTGTCTGGAAAGAGGTGCTTGGAGTGGTTTATTTGGGGGTGCTAGGCTGGCATGGGATGGGTTGGACTTGTGCTTTGACGTGGTGACTAGGTAAATCTATGTGCACTGATGGAAAGCGTGGAAGTGATCGGTGTGATGATTTGAAAAACCGGGCGAAGGCAAGGTACGTGAGGACTGGGAAAGAGACGGACTGAAATCCAAGTGTCATGTTTCAGCCTGTGCGGTGTGGGTCTGTGGATGGATGAGGGGCGTGGCGACCATGGAGGGGTTGATGCTTGAGCTTTCTTTGAACAAACGTCTTGATATCATAGATTTGGCGTCGGGAACGGCGGTGAGCAGTTCTTTCAAGGTCAGATAACTCATGGAAAGCGATGAGAACGGATCACGGCGCCAAGTCAGCCTCTTGTCAGACCAAAGATGTTGAAGAATTCCCACTGCCGTGGTCAAAAATGGTCCTGGAAATAGAACGTACGTTTGAGATGCTGTGATTCATTGAAGAAAGACAGAGACAGCCAGCGGATGCGATGACCCTAGCGTTTAGATAATTTCCTTTCATGCTGTCCATCTGCATGTCTCTCTATTTTGCAAGCCTACAACTCAAGATCTCAGTCAATCAGTCAGCAATTCTTCAAGCCAGTCTAGTCGAGCCGGTAGCGGGGAAAGTCTGAAGGATCCGATCAGATCTAGAATTAGACTCCAGCGGTACGCCCATCTCAGTCACGCTTCCTTCCACATCAATCATCCTTCTCTTCCTCCCACCATAGAATCTACACCTATCAAGGCCTGGCATCGCAGGAATTAAGCTTGCTCGCATACTCTTCTGGTCTGTTCGAAGGTCGCCTTATTCACGACCTACAGTAGTCAGTACGGGTTCCTATATTAACCTACTAACCGTATGCCAGATGCGCTGCAGGTCAAGTTGATGCAGACCAGCGGGTGTTTGAAGCTATTTTAGGACGTTGGTTGCTCGAGCGGTTGACATGCAGCTTCTGGCGCGGACGAATAAGAGGTGTGGATGAGTGTTGTTTCAGCTGAGAGGGTGGAGAGCTGACAAGGGTATGCAAGCGAGAGTTTCTGATGCGGTGATGTGAGCCTATCGTTTGCTGGTGGTACGGAAATACCTTTTCTTTAAGCTGGGTTGGGGATGGGGTTCGGGGGTTTTGGACAGCAGGTGGTTGGGAGTGGATGTTTCTTGGGATTTTGGAGGTAAAGATTGGTTGTTTTGAGTGATGGTGGATATGAAGAAGATAATTGTGTAGGTTGGAAAAGGAAGAGCTTGCTGGCTTCGGCAGTGAAAGCGACACGCTCGGGTGGGACCATCTCGACTTTGCTTCATCCCCCACCATCTGTCTAGACTATCCTCACAAGTATCTCTCTCGCGTGTTCGAAATCTTTCCCGTCAAAGAATACCATAAATGGTATGATCTTTCGGGTCGGAGGATTGCTCATGCTGTACTCTCTTGTTCGGCGGCTCTGGATATTTCTGATTTGAGATCTTTCGATGGTGGGGTTTAGCCGCATTATGTGATGGACTCGGTTGGGGAGGATGGATGTTGTGCTTGTGAGACGGTACCGGGAAGTGAAATGCAGACTCTTCTTCTCGCTACTGCAGCGCGTCTATGTCAAGGACGCAGGAGGTTATTCCGAACTATAACAATAATCATGATCTCATTGAACGAACTTTCACAACGCCGTATTCTTCAATCAGCATGTTCAGCATATCAAGATCTCAAAGTCAACAGTAACTTCAGCAAGGGCAGCGGACATCGAGAACAAGCGAACTCACCCTACAGAAACAAAAAGACCTTCCATAGTTAAACCCTCCTATCAGCGGGACGATCACACAAACCTCACGATAGGCATCTCGACCATCGAACCCAGGAACCCTTGCCTTCAACACCAAGCTTCAAGATTAATGCCTGTACTTTTGCCCAAGTCCCTGCTGTTCGGAGAAAGAATTCCATAAATCCACAAAATAGCGCAGCGGGACGGGCACATCTTCGGGTTCTTTTTTACTTACTGTTGGTACCCTGTTCCTGTGAGCACTGCATGTTGCCGGTTTCAGGTCGCTGATCAAACAGGTACGGGTGCCCTGTGCTTGAAGCGAGGGTCCACCAGGTCGTTGCTTAACGTCACGTTCTTTTTCTTTTCAGGGTTGAAGCGGCAGCGGCTCGTGGATTTGGATCTGGTTATGCAGGTCCGTGATCTTTGTGCGATTTGATGATGTGATGGAAGAAGAGGAGTTCAGGCTGTAAGGAGTTGAAGTTTCAGCATGGTGAGGCCATGATAGGTGGGCTAACTTTGAGGCTGGATCTTTAGAGGGAAGGGAGGTTGGAAAGACGCCATTATGCATCATGACTAAAAAGGCAAAAAGAGTACGAGGCAGTATTTTGCGAGGAGTTGGTTGATGGTAGGAAGGAATGCTGTGCCGTGCCGCGCTGTCAGCTGCGAGTAAGGAAAGTTAGATAATCACTTTCACCTTTCCAGATTCATGGAATTTCAAGGGAACGAACCAGGAGAAGAAGAATGGAAAACCGTACCTGGTTCACAATCATCTGAATCGCATTCCACGCTCGCTCAAAAGAAGAAACATGTCAGTCAGCCAGTCAGTGTTTCCAGGAACCGTACCTGACTGATTGTCTGTTCCTGCCCGTTCCCATGCGTACGAATCGAATCTCCACGATTCAACCCATCACTAACTCTCAAGGAAGACCTAGCTGGATGGCTGGATAGTTCGAGTCAATCATAACGCACCGTGCTCTTCGCATGAATTGTGACGAACTCATGCCTCGTACGAAGGCAGGCATCAGATCACGGAGTCGTCGATGTGATGTTTACTTTACCGCCTTTATCCACCAATGCTTCAATTCGGTTCCCCGGAGGCAGGCAGGCAGGTGTACACGACGATTTTCACACTCCTTGAGCTGCTCTTCTTCTCCCTTTCCATGTACATGCCTCTCAGGATTGTGATTGGATGTGGGGATGGAAGGAGGTAAGTCTTGGCTGCAGATATACATGCATGCATGCATTGCGAACTCCGTTCCTGCCTGCACTGCGCTCGCTGTGGCTGGAAAAAGCGGAAGGAGGGAGACGCGGAAGGGACAGAGGAAGGGGGAGAAGAATCTGAGGCGAGCCGAGAGCGGTGATGTGCTGGAGGCGAGGTTTCATGTTGATGATGGGCAGGATGGGTTTCTGGGGAGGCGCTGGGCTGGCTGGCTGCCGGGTTGTGTGTGACGGGATGACATCGCTGCTGGGTAAGGAATTACTGTTGGTTCTTGAAGGGTGATAACGAGTAGGTGAAGTAGAGGCAGCTAGCTATCTAGTCGTTGCTTTTGTTGTAGAAGAAGTACATTTGAAGAGGGAGGCGAATTAATGTACTGCGCCGATTCAGCTCCTAATGAACAATTCCAAATCTAGGAATCAGTGATCGAGCAAATCAGCAAGTCATCAACCTAGTATATAAGCATGATCCTCGTATATAGCAACTCAACAGCTCAGATCCTTCCTTCCCCGTTATTCAGACTCGCTATTCCTGTTGAGTTTTCGGGGTCTGGCGGACAGCGGACAGCGGAACGGAAGGGCATGAAAGAGTTGATGAATGAAGGGAAGATGCTGGGGTGTTTTGGGCTTAAGTGTGGATCTTATGATTTGTCTCGTGCTCTTGAGGTGAGGTTGGGCGTGTTCTAGAATGCTGAAAATTTGTGGTTGTGGTTGTGGTTGACTTTTACTGGACTTTGGAGATGGGGATGGAGAGGAGGGCTGTTTTGATAATCATACCGAAGGTATAGTGGAATTGAAGGATACCGAGGAGCAAGGTAGAGATTTCTTTGTATTCTGAAAACTGTACGGATTGATAATTGATCTGTCAGCACGATCATATCCGTTGTTTTCCTCTCCTATGAAAATTCAAATCAGTAGTTCGATCCGTGCTATTTTATTGCCCCTCTTCTCTTCCCAGTACCGGATTGACCCCCTCCATCGCCTATTTCGTTTGTATGCTGATATTTACGCAGCCAGCGCATTGTTGAGTCTGCGCACGGTAGTTCAGGTGGGTACGGACAGACGTAATTCGTAGTACTTTTCAAGCTATCCAGGACCACGCCACACTACAAAGTGAGGGACGACCGAAGAGGCGAGGACTGTCAGTCATGTCAAGAGGTCAACCGTTCGCAAGTACAAACGCCGCCACGAATAATGCGATGCGATGTACGAGTCAACTGTACAGACGGGTGACCTAAGATGAGGAGGCGTGATATGTGCACGGAAGAAAGATTTTACGTTATTGATATTGATTAATCTGGTGCTGTATTGTTGGTGGAGAGGGGTTGAGGGAGAGGATTGGTACACACGCAGGGACGGTGAAATGATATGGCGGAGCGGAAGGGCTGTGATGGGTTGAGATATAGTGCTATACCTTGAATTGTATTACTTGGAGGTAAGAAGAGGATATAGTACAATGGAAAGGGATGGAGGAAGGAAGTCGGGGAGATTCCAATCTATCTCGATATTTGATAAGGTTTGTGATACGATACCGAGGAACTGGTTTTGTGAGAGGGAGGACGGGATACAAATGGAGTTTACTTCTTACGGATTTCTTTCCAGGTAGAAGTACAGGTACAGATATATTGGTGGTCACTCAGTAGATTGGTAAAGAGCAGTACATTCGGGCCTTGGTTGTTCCTTAGACTTCCTAATCAGGAAGAAAAGACGCGATTGCAGATATGAGGACTGAGGGTCTGCAGGACGCTTGAAAGCTATTGACATCTGTTCAGTCTGTGTTGCTGCTCCAGCTAGAGTTCGAAATGCATTTACCGCAGTCTTAGCTGCCTATTTTGCACTTCTGCATTGCAGATTTTAGTCTTTCCTTTCTTTGTCTGTGATGTTCCATTCGGCACGAACCTGCATCACTCATTTCAGAACTCATCATCAGTCAGCAAGTCCGATACGATGCTGCTCGGAGTGGATCCCCGTACTCTGTTCAGGTTCCAGTCTTTCATAACTCGCTGACGGAAGTGATGTCGGTTGGCATACTGGTACTAGTAGCATAAATCACCAATGTTGACTTCAGCTTACGCGTGCATAACTCAACGCATAAAGAACACTGAAAGGATGGCATCTCTCTCTCCACCACCACCACCGCTACAGGCTCTGTACCAGTGAGACCAGTGTACCTACTCCATAACTCAAAATCAGCCCTCCGTAAGGTACCAAGGTATTTCCTTAATTGAATTTAATATATTTATCCCATCATGATCTCCCTCTCCTCCCTTCGCATCCTCAACTGCCAGATTGCCAAATCGCAAATCGACATCATCGGGGATCCAAAGTCCAGAGTCCAGACCATCTGTGACTTGAAATTTGACCAGAACCAGCTGCAGTAGTTCAGGGGCAGACGCTAAGCCAGCTGTCACCCCTAGCGCATGTTTGAGAATTTACTTTTAGCCCAGACGTGGTCCAGCAGGGATTGGAGCGTCGGCTAGACTGGAAGGAGGCGTTCTTGCACCTGAGGACTTTTTGGGCGCGTGTTTCGGAGGGGAGGTAGTCTTGGGGGGTGCGGTCGTGATTGGTGGGGGATGGTGTCTCAGATCCACTGGTGCTGGGGTGAGACTTAGCTTGGGCGAGAGGGAGGACGACTGGATTGGATTGGATTGGATTAGAGGTGCTGAGAGGGCCTGGATGACCACTGGCCTGACCTGACCAGACCAGCTTTATTTTGGTGCTCAGCGACAGTGATGCTGTGTTCTTTTTTGGGAGGTACAGCAGACAGACGCTGAGATGCAGACGCTAAGATGGAGTCTGGAGAAGGATGAGGACAGAAGTGAGTGGATGAGAGGGGACGAGAAGAGGGCGAGTAAAGAGAAGAGGATGAAATGGATTGAGGTTATTTGATGTGGTCAAAAATTGGTAGAAGATGTCGATTGGGAGAGAGGAGATGATTTGAGGCTTGGCGGTGCCTTTTTGCTGTCTGTCAGTTCAAGCCATCCTGTCTCGCTGGCTGCCGTTGCTCAGATCGATCGGTCTGTCTCCTTGTTCCTGTTCCTGTTCCTGTTCCTGCACCGGAGGGCTTTTCCCCTCGCTTTGCCCAAAGAAAGCCAGTCCGCGCGTTGCATAATGTCGCTGTCGTTGTCTTAGCGGACGGACAGTCAAATTGTACTGATGAACCACTGTAGTAGTGACTGTACAATTGATCTCTTTGATGTAGGTACAGAATGCTCTATGCCAGCAAGTAAGACCTACTTCTCTCGGTAACAATTGATTAATGAAATCTCCATCCATTCCCCCACCAAGGAAGCAAGCAAGACTGACTTGCAGTTGTCTTGCTGGTCTTGTCTTTCTGTACCGTATCTTTAATTGATTATTCCCGAAGAAGGATCCTCTCATGGTGGGGTCACTTCGTGCTCGGAGTTCTGATTCTGCTGACCAAACTTAACTAAACCAAACCAAACCAAACCAAACACTTCTTTCTGGATGTCTCTGCGCGCACGTTCGCTGTTGATACCTCCGTATCTCATGTCTTGCACTGCTCTGCACTGGAGGCTGCTGTCGGCTCTTCTTCCCTCCATCTGCTTCTGCATTCTCCATTCTGTTTCCTCTCTCCCTTGTAAAGCTCCCCTTTTGTCGACATCAACAAATATCCACATCTACAGGCCAAGTCTACCTATCCCACTGCCGCACCCTGTTCGGCCTTTGGTGCTCAGTGCACAGTTCTTTCTCGACTCGCGAGATTTGTGCACATCTTCGATTGTCGTCCGTGGCATCCCTCCCAGCTGTCCAGGTCCCACGGTCCTTTGCCCCTAAAGCCGCCTAGCCTTAGGAATTCTCGGACCACCTGCCAGGAGCCCCCCAGGTGCAATATTTCCCACCCTGCGCAATCTTCCCTGCCAGCGCTGTGCTTTGCTGTGGTGGGCCGACACCGATAGCCACCCTGCTCTGTTCCCTCGCTCGCTCGCTCACTCACTCACTCACTCACTCACTCACTCGAAGACGCTTCCACGCTTCCACCCTCTCTTCCTTGCCAGCACCCAGCACCCAGCACCCACGCATCCGCAGCACCAGTCCAGCGACCACGACCAGTTGCGCCCAAGCAGAAGCCTGCCAACCTATCCATCCAGCCCACGCCCATCCATCCATCCATCCATCCATCCATCGTCTTCCCTTCCCTCCTTGTCGGTCCTCTCTTCCTCTTCCTCTTCCTATCCTACCCTGCTCTCAACTTCCCTGCAACTCCTCGCCATAAACCCTGCTCCCCCCTGGCCCGCCCTTCCCTGCTCCTCCGGCCATATCAGCGACCCGCGCGCGCTCAATCCTGTCCTCATAATCTCCTGGTTCCGCATTCCCAAACGCTTCTCACACTTGGAATTTACGCTCTCTTTCTTGTCGCAGGCCCGTACCTCGAAAGCTCCCTTCAGCTTCAGCTTCAGCTTCACCTTTCCCACCCAGCTCGAAGCCCATCCTATCCCCGACACCGATCACGGCTATCAAACGTACACATTCCTCTTCAGATCTATTCTGTCAGGTTTTGCCGTGTTCGCGACAATCTTCGGGTCACTTCTTTTCTCTCTAATAATTACCACCGTCGAGCCGGTTTTTCTCCTTCCGAGTCGAGTTCTTGCTGGCCTCGAAACTCCTCGAACATCAACCGTTCCATCTGTCTGCTCATCTGCTGCATTTCTGATCGGAGCAGGCTCCTACCAAACAATCCAGAAATTCCATCCTGATACTTCCTGTCGTCCCCCATCACTCGCTCCATTGTATCGTGTCGTCTCGTCCCTTTTCTCCAACACAGAGCGGATCTCCAGCCACTACTGCTTCATCGACGTCGCTGATAAGAGCATCCCAACAATCGGCTCTCCGCATCACGAACATTGGCGCCGTTTCAATACGTCCCTCTTGACGCGATTGTCATCTTATCAACAGTGAAGGGTCGTTGTTTCGACTCTTTCGAATGGCGCATATGATGTATTCGCAGCATCATGCAACGATGGCACCACCACAGAAGCCGGAAACTTTCATGTTGAGCAGTGAAGCACAGCAATCTCTCCCACAAGACGCCCAAGTCGCTCTACAACAAGTCGACAACCGTACGTATCGTTGCCGACCATGGGGGGAAACAATCACTAACAGGAAACAGTAAAATACTTTTTAATATCTGCTCCCGTTGACTGGACACCGGATCAGTACATCCGACGATTTCTTTTACCTACTGGCGAATACGTTTCTTGCGTGTTATGGTATGTTGCTCGACGGACGCGGAGGGAATCTAGACTGACCTTTGTAGGAACAACCTCTTTCACATTTCCGGTACCGACATTGTTCGCTGCCTTTCCTTCAGATTTCAAGCCTTCGGACGACCAGTAAAGAACTCGAAGAAGTTTGAGGAGGGTATCTTTTCCGATTTGCGAAACCTGAAGTCTGGCACCGATGCCTCCCTCGAAGAGCCAAAGAGTGGTTTCCTTGATTTCCTGTACAAGAACAATTGCATTCGGACACAGAAGAAGCAGAAGGTTTTCTACTGGTACAGCGTACCACACGACAGACTCTTCCTCGATGCCCTCGAACGTGATCTCAAGCGGGAGAAGATGGGACAGGAGGCCACAACTGTTGCTGTCAATGAACCAGCTCTTTCCTTTGAATTCGATTCTTCCCAATCTCTCTTCGAGCAACTCACCAAAGCTCAACAAGCCAACTCTTCCTCTTTCTCCGCACAACAACCATCATACTCTCAATCACAATCACAATCGACCTCCCCAGTCATGCGAGCGATCGATTCCATGCCACCACCACAAATGATTCCACAGGCAATGGCCATGCCAGAGGAAATGAACCCAATGGCTGCATATCAACAAATGGCAATGGGTCAACAACACGTTCCACAGCAGATGGTCAAGAGAGAGCAAGATTTCGGAAGAGTTCAATACAATCAAAATGGTGTTCCCATCTCTCAAACACACCAGCGCCACGCTTCCATGCCTGCATACGGTCTTGAGTACTCTCCCGCTCCTTCGTTTGTATCTTCACACTACGAGGATTACAGCAATCGCGGAATCTCTTTCGAGCCAATCACGCCGCCACAGCAAGCACTGGGAATGGGTGCTGAGCCTGCGTACATCGCAAACGAGGAGACTGGCCTCTACACTGCTATTCCAGACCACATGGGTGGTGTCAACGGTCTGCACGGAATAATGCAGCTGCCACCTTCAAACCTCTCTGGCCCACAATTCTCCCACGCCACTCGCGGTTATGGTGCCAACAATGTCTACTCAGTCATTGAGGGATCCCCAACCTACAAGCAAAGGAGGCGCCGTTCGTCAATTCCTCCCGGAGTTGCCGCAATGGTTGCTGCTTCTGCTGCCGGTCAACAACAACCACATACCGCCCACCGACCATCGGATCTGAGACGATCTGTTTCCACATCGGTTGGACCTGTTGCTGAGGGTGATGAGTCTGGAAACAACTCTCCCCCAGGACTCAGCTACAGCAATGGCATGCATCAGCTCGCCCAACAACACAAGGATCTCATCGACATGTCAAGACACGGAACCCCCCTCTCCACTGTTGAAGATAGTCCTGCCATGAACCCGATGGCTCTCCAACACAACGACTACGGTCATTTGTCCAATGAAGAGCTTTCCGGTGAAGGTTCAATCCATGATTCCCCCCAAAGAAGACATATGCAAGGACCAAATGGTGTCGTCCGAAGAGCTCGGAGCGCAACCATGATGGAACTTGGCCCCTACCCTCAAAAGTCACATTCATGCCCTATCCCCACATGCGGTCGCCTCTTCAAGCGTTTAGAGCATCTCAAAAGGTATGGTTTACACATTTCATTCATTTTACGTACGGACCGGCTGTCACATACAGGCCGCTGACATACTCCCCTCCAGACACGTGAGAACACATACCCAAGAAAGACCCTACATTTGCCCCCACTGTAACAAGGCATTCTCCCGATCAGACAACCTAGCACAGTACGTCCTTTACATTACATACCACCTCATCACATCACTACACAGATTCACACTACACCGAACCCCCAAACACCTCCTTTAACCATAGCTTACTAACATTCGCGTTTCTCAGACATCGTCGTACCCATGACCGCAGCGATGGCTCAGAAGGCCCATACGGCAGCTACTCGGGCGAAGAAGAAGAATACGAAGGCGAAGACCACCTCGGTTCCCTCGAGGAAGCCTCCCCCAACTCAGAGAACGGATACCTCCCAACCAGCATGAGCCAGGGTTTCGGCAGCATGCACGCACAGATGGGAATGTCGATGCCAATGTCGAATTCCGGCATGGCTGCTCCCAGTCAACTCATCTCTCACCAGATGATGCAGCAACCGATATAACGCACTTTCTCCTCTGTGTTGTTTGGTTTGTTGCGTGTTTTCTGGGATGGGGGCGCTTCGCTTCTCTTCGCTTCTTCGTTTGGTGCAATGGTTTTAGGGCGGGGAAAATAGATCATCGTTGTCTGTCGTCTTGTTCTGGGGTTGGTCTTTCGGGGGGATTTCGTACAAAGGTTCTGATTCTTGTATGGAGACTTCCTTGCTTCTTTGCTTTCTTGCATAGCCTTGCGCTTGTTACTTCGGTCTCTCGCGAGTACAATTGCCAATTTCTTTTGTTTGGCATCGCTAGCATGGCATGTAGGAAGAATAGGGTTGGTTGAACGTTTGGACGGCTGGTTGGTGGCTTGGGTAGTTGGACGGGGTCTTCTCATGATGGTTATGATGTACCGGTAGCGCCTTTTTTTTTGTGGCTTGGCCGGCTGGCTTGGATTTGGACTTTGGATTGGGTGTTCTTTTGCCATTCTTCTGTTTGTGTGTTCTGTAGGGAAATGGTTCGGAGTGGAGTGGCTGTTTCTGCACGACGATGACATGTGGTGGAGATGACAATACGATTTGTTGATTGAGATTTTCTTGTTTGTGTACTGCGAGGTGGAAGTGGAAGTGGAGGCATATACATGCATGCAAATTTTCTTTTTTCGTCGAGATTCGCTTTGGGTGTTGCATGACGACGTGCTCTCTGCCCCTTGAGTGGCGGATCGAGCATGTTGAGCTTGTTGAGCTGGATAGATAGAAAAGAGAGAGCGTTGCGGAAAAGAAGCATAGGGATGAGAGAGCTTGTGTATAAATATATCATCATCATATCATCGTATCATCGAAACGTACCAAAATCATTGAATCAGATCATAAACGGGGTCAACTTCATCTCCCTTGGCCATCATCCACCTACCACCTACCTGCAACATGCAACATGCAACATGCACTCATTCCCTAAACAGCCACCCTCCCTTCGTCTTTTCGTTTGATGTTTGTTATGTTATATTGTGAGTTGACAAAGAAGAGTTGGAAATTACTGTACCTACAGCGTGAGTGGGTGCAATAGAGAACAGCATATCGATGGTGAGGAACACAAGGAAGGGGAAGAAAGGATTCCTAGATCTGTATAAGTAGAGCACTCCCTCGTGACAAGAGACAGAGAGCGGTCTCGTTCTGCATAGCAGACTGTTAAGTGTTGGGAACCGGAAGATTTTGTATCTGAAGGAGAAAAGGCAAGGGGATGGGCACCTCCCCTTTCGACTTGTATAATAAATAGGGGTTGTTTCCTGAGCTGTAGCTGGTAGGTACGACGACCGTACACGTTTGATATTGGTGGATGGGTTGAGATATAGATCGATCGAGTTAAAGAGTTGAGGGCGAGAAGATGGCGTTGTCGTTTTAATTTGAATTCGAGTTGTGTTGCTGTTTGTTTCGGTGCTATCGAATTCGAACTCTTGCAGCATCCTACCTCCCTGGACTCTCCTTCCCCTTCCTACGCCCACACTCTCCAATTGTGCACCTACTCCAGAACGTTGTAAGAACCTGTTTTTCGTGGGGTTATGCGCTTTGGAGCGGTGTCGTTGTGTCGTAGGACTCTGTGCGCAGGAGAAGCTGATGCGGGCCGAAGCATGCGCAGTTCGATCTGCTTTTGTAGAGAGCTGGTGAGCGTGTCTTTGAAGACCTAGGTGTTCATATACCGATATTTGACGAGATAGAGGCTAGGATTCGGTGTGGGTGGAGGGGTACGAGGATTTTGTTGTTGGGCAACCTTTCAGGTCGATTTCCTGAGAGTCAAATCACTTCAAGACAAAATGTGAAGGCAGAGATGGACGACGAGGATAGTGTTCTGGACGTTGATATTGGTGAGTGAGTAGTGAGGGGAGGGATACAAAAAGGATCTTTCGTGCCATCTTGACGATGCTTGTAAGCTTGCACGATGCCTCAAGAAGTTCTAGACAAGGGTAGCGATGTGGTGTCAAAGTTGTGCTATTCGTGCAGGAAAATGTGATTGTGGAAATTTCAGGAGGATTTGAAAGGCAAAGTGCTTGATCTGTGCAGGATGATGAAAGGATTTACTGTCAAGTTTTTGAACGCTGTTGATGCTGTCCTTTATCTTTGTTGTTGTCAACATCTCGCTTACGTCCGAACGGTTGGAGAATGCCTGTTGGGTGTCTGTTGTCGAGTAAGATGCTTACTTACAGAGATGGAGTTGCAATCCAAAGATAAGACCGTGGGAGAAACGTCCCGTTGTACCGTGATATCGAAAACTTGGAATAGGCAGAATGTGCTGGTGAAGCCATTGATGGTGTCTGCAATATCCCATGGACGCGGAGTTGATTAGGGGGCTTTGTATACTATATACCTGGAGAAAAATGTGTAAAGATACTAAAAGTCTTGGGCGTTTAAGGTTGCGAAAGCTAGGTCTTTGCCTATTTGCAACTCAAGAGAGGGGCCGTCGGTATATGCGAGCTTTCTTCTTTCTCATCTTCAGAAGCTTTCCACAGGAGGAAGAAAATTCAGTATACGTCTTCACCATGGAGAACTCTGGTGCTGTCTTGAATTTGCTGCTATAAGGTGATATGAGATTGGCGCGTCGCTCTGTCTTTCATCGCGTATGAAAAGGTCAAACAGAAGTGTTATGTGGATTGGGCGAATCGAGGACCAGAGCACGTTGCTTAGGCTTGACGACATATTCTTAGTATGGGAGTCAACCCGCCATACTTGACATTTGACCGTCTCTCGTGCTCTGTCTAAAGTCAGATTGGAGTGCATCGAGGATGGTGATGAATCTTGGCATTGGCCTTGCCCCACAGTAAGATGCTATCAACAATATGGACTGTTGCCATTGCTCCTGACTTCAATAATTTTCGGCCTCGAAGGACTTCCATTCTCCAAGATACCCGAGGTATGCGACAAGAACGAAATTAAGTGAATGAGTGGATAGATTCAAGCGCCTATGGCTTTCTAAAGAGCACTCCAACANTGATTCCAAGTTTGCTCCGCCCCGTTCTTCCCATCTTAAAGCCTCTGTTTGGACTTTGAACTTTATTGGCAAGATTACTAATGTCCAATATATTTATATGATGTTGAGGTGCAAGTTGAAGTTTGTTTTGCTAGGTTAAGCTGCGCGTTCGGAGGACCTTAATGGGCTTTTGGATGTGAAAGTTAGGGATGTGAAAGGCTCACCAAGGAGGTGAAAGAATCAGTGTTCGGCATTCAATTGAGATCATGGACTGTTTCGTTGGCCTAGAAACAGGAACTGTGTTGGTCCGCACCGCGCTCTTCTGTGCTCAAGTTCCTGTCACCATCGACATGACGCGTTGAAGATAGGAATCGTGGGGGTTTCAAGGTTGCATAAAAGTTTTCGGTTCGGTCTTCGGTTTTGGCCGTTAAATGGCAAGCCGGTTCTCAACTTTTCCAGTTGAACTTATAAAGGATCTGAAGAATCCTAAAGGCAGACACAAGAGATATGTTCGTCATCCATAATACCTCTGTTGAAACTTGCAATTTTCGTCAGTCTTCTATGCCATTGAAGTGAGTTGCTTGGTCGAAGAGGAATGAAAGCTTGGGACACTAGTTTGACACATCAACAAGGTAGCCAGTATACAAGATGCTGTGAAAGAAATCATGTCAGTACTAAGTAAGAACACGATGTGGACAACTCAAGACTAAGATGATCATTTGTGATGTGGAATGAGGTCTGATGGCACAATTGCAACGGAACAATTATAGCTATTTATTGATCAGGTGTCGGAGAAGAGAGCAGCGGTTTTGGCGAAGCTACAAGACAATACCAGCATTGCAAAGGGACCGTCATTCTGTTTCCGTGTCTGCAATTCTTGAATGGGTCTTGCAGATTTGATGTCCGGAGAATCGACCAATGATGGAGAGTCAATCCCGGTGCAGGAACTGGAGCGGGGTGCTGAATGCGGGGGCGGGGTACACCACAGGAACAAGCGCACCACTCGACGTAGTTTTACGATGTAGACTAGATAAAATGCTTATTTAGAAGTGTAAAGTTAAGTACTCTCCGCTCAATAGACAGAATCATGGCTCACAAGCGCTCCATACGAAGCAGAAGTTTTGCACGAATAATCAACAATAATAGCAATCACTCCGACGATCTTGCCCTTGCTTATCGTTACCTTGCTTCGCTTCGAAGTCAACACTAAGCACCCTTCAGCAGATCATCGAATACAATCGATTATGGAAACCTTAATCTTCGTGACGGACCGGTCTGCCCTGCAAGAACCTGAAATGATGCTCGCACACATCCTTTTCTACCATATCGGGCAGGTGGTTTCCGCTTCGAAGAGTATAAAGATGACTTGAATCCTCCTCATCCAACTACTTCCAGTCATCATCAACTTTCCCAAGTTCTTCAAATACTTCTACAAACCTTTGTCATTATGCTCTCCAACGCCAGAGCTCTATCTAGTCTTGGGGCAATCCTTCTCCAAATTCTTTCCGCTTCCGCAGCCACTGTAGCCAAACGAGCTCCGGAACCATGGCGTAACTACGTCAAGAACCCAATCTTCTATCCCTCTCAAGATGCCGCTAGCTGGCGTTCGATATACGCGCGAAGCATTCAACTCCCTGACAAGTCTCTACTGCTCACCTGGGAGGACTACGACCCCACAGTCGAACAGCCATACTGGCCAATCTACAAGTCCCTCGACGGCGGTGCCTCTTTCCAGAACTTCTCCAGAGTCCATGATCAGGTCAACGGATGGGGTGTGTGGTACAACCCGAATCTCTACACTCTCCCACAAGACTTTGGCGGCTACCCCGCCGGTACTATCCTCATCGCTGGAGAATCTCTCCCCAAGGATTTCAGTGAGGCATACATCGACATATACGCCAGCACCGACGAAGGTCTCACCTGGTCCTTCCTCAGCCACATCGTCTACGGCCCCGGTCCCGAGACCACCACCAACGGAAACAAAGCCGTCTGGGAACCCTTCCTGATGATGTATGACGACCAACTCGTCTGCTTCTACTCAACACAGGTAGATCCAAAGCACGCTCAAAAGCTCGCACACAAGACGACCGCCGATTTGAAAAACTGGAGCGAAGAGGTCAACGATGTCGCAAACCCAGACTACAATGAACGCCCTGGTATGACGACCGTTGCGTATAGTCCCAAGTCCGAGAAATACATCATGACCTACGAGCGTTGCGGTGAAGCTAATGTACCTGGCTGCCCCGTTCACTTCAAGGTATCATCTTCACCACTCACCTTCGACTCCGAACCTGGCGTCCGACTACTGCCCAGCAACGGCGGTGCAGCGCCAGATGGCAGTCCTTACATCATCTGGACACCTAACTTGGGCTCCGCGGACGGATGTGGAACTTTTATCGCATCCGGGAACGCGGTCGAGTCGATCTTTGTCAATACTGATGGTCTTGATCCGAATGGGTGGAAGGCGTTGAATGTGGGCATGTGGTCGGCGTACTCGCGGTTCTTGAATGTGATTGATACACCGGAAGATAGTGCGGCAAAGGGGGAGAAGAAGCTGTTTATTGCGAATGGTGGGAACATGGGTTGTACCGGTAGTTGCTATAATTTTGTGGCGGATGCACTGGTTGATGTTCCAACGTATCCGGCAGAGTAGGAGGGCGAGGGCGGAAAGAGTCAAGTCAATGCTAGCTACTTGGGCCTTGATTCTTTTTTAAAGAATGTAGCAGCGCTTCCAGACTTAGACCACTACCTAGGCTACAGGGTGAACGATCGCCGTTATGACCCACCTTTCAGTAAACAAAGTCCCAGAGATTCCCACTGATCCCAGATCCCCATAGGAAACTAGTTTAGTCCATCCTCTATAGCTCTATCCTTTGTGATAAGGCTAAGGAGGAATATCTGACTGGTTCTGGTGTTTGAGGGTCTGATTTGCCCAAAGACCAAAACCGCTCATTTTCGATCACTTACGACCGATTCGGTACCAGGATCTCGAACTTTCGAAAAGATGAAAATGGAGAGAACCAACCCCTCCTGGAAATGAACGGGCTTCCAAGATTCCCTACCGTACCTTGCGATAACAACGCTCCTGTGTCGCAACTTCCCGATTTGTTTACCTTCGTCCTCGCTTAAGAAGCGTGCTTTCTCTGTCTGGCCAGCAACGTGCCAGGATCTGTTTGGCTGATCTCAACGTCAGAATCCGCAGCTCTTTTCATTGGACACTATAATTCTTATCACATTAATCACTCGCGCCCATCATAAATCATCATTAGTATCGCAGTACAACACGATGGCAGACACAAAAAGCACAAGTCTTGCCCCGCAGTCACAGCCTCGTCTCGTGGATGATGTCTGGTACATCATCTTTCAACATGTATGGTAAATCCTGCGAAGGTATGGTCTGTAAATGTACTGACATGCATACTCAGATTCCACACTCTGAAAGTGAAGACGTATGGCGACAACCCAGATGCTATGGCGTACCGACGATGGCTTCGATCTCTCCGGCTAGTCTCATAGGATCTCGACCGAATCGTCAGACCCTACGCACCCTGACATATTCGAATATTTAAGTGGTTTCAAATCACCAGGATCACTGTTGCGACTGGTCTTCCAGAGGACCTTTTCCGTGAAGGGTTCAAGAGATATGGAGAGGCCCTCACTTTGAGAGGTTCACTGAGCAACTATCTCCTGAACAAGCTGACAAAGCTACTGGAGGAGCGCAATGCATTGTGTATTATTCGGTACGTATAGAGTTCCAAGATCGGAACAACGCAGATCATGCCTCGGAAGTTTCCTCGACCACCTCGTCAAAATGCCTGCCTCACTCGATGGCAGAGCATCAGCTGCTGCATCAAATTGTCTGAAACTCTGGGCTTTGCTTCCTTTGAAAACCCCTTATTCCGTTTCACTGTCAGCCTTTTAGATGGGAATTTGCCGTGAGGATAACTATACGGATCACCTCATGAATCGCCTCATGAATTGCAATCCTATGATTCAGATCTCAGCCGTGTTTAATGCCTATCTCAGGTGCCGGAAATACCCCGCACGTTGTGCATTGGAGGAAGACGAGAATGGGTTTACTATGGTTCGTTATAATAAGCCGAACAAGTCAATACAGCCGCAAATCTCCCAGGACGGCAGATGTCTGCTGGAAACACAAGACGACGCCCGTTGGGAGAACTTCTGATAGTGTTTGCGGCAGTTCCCAATCTAAGCCCCAATACAACATTTCGACAGCTCTGTGTCTTCGTCCACGTCGGCACGACAGTCCTTGCCTTGTTCCGCATGGCAGAATACTACCGTCCGTGGAGAAGCTGAAGCTCGATGAGTGTGAGTGGGCGTGGTCATTGAGTCAGACTTCAAATTTGTTGGACTTGTCAAAACTTCGTTGCCTAAGTCTCAGATGGTCGGCTAGTCAAGAATCCATCCTAGATGTACCCACGAAAAAGCTCACAGGGCTTCAGACTTTCAAATATCAACACCGGCTATATATGTATTATGAGAGTGAAGTGTGTCGAACGTTTTTTAGCATCTCTCTTACACGACTGCCGGAAGATGGAGAGTTTCAAGATTGAGCTTTGAGCACTGGAAAGATGTGATATGTATGGCGGATATCATGAAACTTGGTGGCCGGCCCGGAAGCTGAGATTGGTCGACAATTTTCACAACGACACTTTGATTTGTGGAGTCTTGGAAAACCTTCTTACCCGTTGTCCCAATATCTCGGATCTCTCATTGAATATGCCACGTGCTGACCTTTGGCACTGGAGGGCAGAGGTAAGTCATTTTCTTTATGTTCTCCTGGTGTGAAAAGCTCTGTTTAGATAAAGTAATCTCTCTGGCCGACTGATTTGTAGTGCTAACTCCTTAATAGTTGGACTCTTTCCTTTCGGTGGTCGCAGGAGCTCACGTGATTACAGACCCCAACACTTCAGATGGTTCTTTCCTCGCATCGACGATGCTGGCCAGTATGAGCAATGGGTAAGCGAGAGAATGAAGGACCCAGTTGAAGAAGTTGGAGTCTAGCTCACTTGGGACGACTTAAAAGACTTTGAGGATGAGGGTGTATTGATAAGTAGCCCAAAGCCCAACACTGAGGGAGTCGCCGGTCTCCACCGGGACTAGATTTGAGATGCATAGATCGGCTAGGGTAATAAGAAAAAAGAGTATCATCAAATGATGGAATCCTTTGCATGAAGGTTGACGTTCGTGACGGAACTATAGTCTACGTCGTACGTCGTTGTTGATGGACTTCAACAAGCATATTTCTACGAAGGATAGTGATGAGAGACATCTTTTACACGAAATTCCAACAGTCAGTATCTTTGCCACTCTCAAAATACCTTACAAAGCCAAACAGTCTTGGAAAACTGTAACAGTATGCATCTAACCAGCTTTATTGCCTTGCTTGTAAATTGTGAGAATATGGGACAGCCGTGCCCGCCCAATTGCCGCAAACAAGACTTATCGAAAAGTATTGAGTCGCGATACAGACTCTTGACAGCTTCCATACCCCGGAGTAGCGATGGGGAAAATAAAAACAAAAACAAAAAGGAAGAACAGTCTTAATTGCGTTCGCCGGGAATCGAACCCGGGGCCCATCGACACTGAAACTGTTGATCTCAACAGTTACATGGCAACGATGGATTTTACCACTAAACCACAAACGCCTAGAACAGCTGACTTGCTGCTGACTTGTTGACCTTTTCCTTATCTGGCTATGTATAAGGAGTAGTGATTTGGAGCATTTGAGGAAGAGTTTGTGTGGGAGGTGGGACTTCGAGCAGGGATGGGAAAATAAGCGAGGGTTCAATCCCCTCGGGACATGACCCACTCGCGCTATGGGTTACGAGCGATCCCCCTTTATTGTAAAGACTTCCGAGACTGTAAAGATATCACCTTAGTTGTATTCTGGTTACATATGCTGCCTTCTCTTTGCTCATGCTCTTAGCCCGAGATTTGTGGGTGACTCTTTTGAATTGACCTTATGACTCAATTGCCATCTTGTGTGACATGCCGAGAGGCTACTAAGTGCGCCTGGTAAATCCCTTGAAAACTTATCGTGCTGGTTGTAGTTCCAAGTTTAGACTCGAACATAGCTTCGTAAAGGAGAGAGCCATAGAAAGCAGATCAAAGAGAAGGGTAGAGAGCAAAGGAATTACGTGCACATTCCTTCCAAGCCACCGGAAAACTTGGAGGAAGGTGGATATTCAGAACCTTGAGAACAACAGAATGTCAACACAAGAGCACTGGATTATCTCAAATACCGTAATGTAACCAATTGGATATTTGTATCCGAAAGTGATTTCGATCATTGGAAAAGATAATGGAAAGCAATACTTGCTCGACTGCAGCTTCGAATCGGAGATCTAGCACAAAGGCAAATTACTGAGGAACGCACTCGATGGCGAGAATGGACCACAGCCAATCACCACATATCCAATACTAAATTCCAATCATGAAAGATGCTGTGAGTCAAACTGCCTGGCCGATCTGACTGAACGCAGTCATTCGTTTTCGAGTTTTCAATATCTGAGGTAGAATTTTGGCTCGTTCTACCGTGGTCTTCATTTATATATTCCGCCCATTCCTCCGAGTATCACATCCTTCAAGTTCTTCAGCATAGCAATGTTTGATGGTCTGAAGGTTATGATTCCTGCTCGTCGTTTTTGATGATCCGTAGGAGACTAGGGCTCCACCCCCTGTGAAAGAGCTTACTTCTGCTTTTGGCTTGGAAAGTCGAACTCTCACCTTCACGTGGTGCAAGCTGGAAACACTCCGGTGGCTAAGAGAGATCCCACCTCACAATTCGATTATTCGCAGACAAATACTAATCAACCCACCCCTCCTCCCCCTTTAGCGGTATCTCTATTGGTTACTACAATTTATTGAGAAGCTATTGCTGCAACTTTTTTAATGCGTTTTGGAAGTTTTATCCGTTGAGTGCTGATAAGATGAGTGCATAAAGGGACTTTTTGTCAGATGCCATATTATTCGAGTTATATTCAGCGGCTAAAACATGCATTTTGGTCCGACTGGGTTGTTGACCCCGCCACCCGTGGAGCCACGAAGCTGACGTTTTTCCATGACCTGAAGCAAGACAAATATTTTTTTCCTCACCGAGGAAGCTCCAGAGATTCGTGCACTAAATCTTCTTGGCCTCCTGCTCGTCTTGGTGCCGTTACACAATGCCTGCAAGAAAATACCCCGCACCACGTGAGCACCTACTGTCTTAAGCGAGATAAACAAACCGCTCATCCCGGCCATGCCATGGAATTCAAGGCTGGTATTGATCTTAAGACTCGGTCCCAGGGAGCGAGCAGAAAGAAAGATGATGCCTCGGTGACTCAGTCGAACTGCGATTGGCGAGCCTCGCAATAATACTTCCCCATTGAAACAAGCTTTGCGATGCTCGTCCTCACCTCCATATCTGTCTTGCAATTTGGACATTCCTTCCAAGGGAGCATGAGCTTCTTGGACACAATCACACCAACCATGGCTCTGCTGATACGTACAGCAAATTCAGGGTGGGCTATTGCTAGGGTAGCATATTCGTCCTTGTGGACGAAGAAACTGTAGTGAGTAGCAATGAAGGCAATGATGTCCCCTCTAAGCATGTATTCGCCTTTGAAAAGCTTGCTGTGCTCTAGCAAGAATGCAAGGCTTTCGACAAATGAGCGTGTACGCCACTCTTTCGCGAGTACCGCCATGTATTTCAATCTCGCATGCTTGTGGAGTCCATGGACTAGCAATCGTTGCGCCGCAACGTACATGTGGGCATGTACTAGTAATGCTCCGCTTCCTGTGACTGATGGGGGCTCCAAGCCGTTAGTAAAGCCGGAGATGTCTTGTACAATCGTTTCTTCGATACCAGTTGAACTACTTGACGACGTTGTGGATTGCGATCTTTCTGAAAGAGTGTCGCTGATAACGATCGGTGCCTTGGCCGCTCCAGCAGAAGCAACTAGGGTAGCCGACTGAGATTCTAATTCATGTTTGTAGCTGCCAGTGTACATGTATTCCAGCACTCTCTCCATTGTGGTGGGTTGGAGATCTAATGACATGTTCCTGGATCTGCAAGGCTATCTTCAGGTCAAAGACAGGTTTTCAAAAGTCGCTCGCATGCGCTGGCATAATCATGTAGACAAACCTTTTCATTCGCTGCATCGCGAGACTTTATACGACCAGATAGCATGCACACGATGTATCTATGCACTCTGAACTCCTTATCTCCACACACGATCGTCAAGTCTGAGTACGCTCCAGTCTTCAACATTCTGAATCTCATTAGCGCTAAATCATGCGACACGGCCAAGGCTTGATACTCAGCATTCCTGGTTTCCAGTGACGGAACTGCGTGATCTGACTTCTCCAACTCATCATGGTTACGTTTAGTCTGTAGAAGCAATTAGAACAGAGAGTATTCGAAAGAGGTGAACGAAGGATTGAAGGAGAGATGGTTACACTACCACGGTGGGGTCCAGGTTGTCTGTTTGATCATTCGTCCCTGGTCGTTAGATGCTCCTGGGAAATGATGATCAGGATGACACTAAATATAAGCAGAGTCTACCAAAACTGTGCTATTCATTATAAGTACTTCGTGAAGGAGAAGCTGCGCGATTCCCATCTTGCTTCTAAGCGAGCTGGCAGTGTTTCGAGTGACATGTATGGCCTGCTAGAACATGCGCGTCCTTTGCTGGTGTCCCTCACAGGAATTAACGCCAAACATCCAGGACGCATGCTATTGAGTAGTTGAGTCTGTCGGTGATCATGCAACCATACCATTGCTTGTCTGGCGTTGCTTCCGATACATAGCACGTGATCTGCACTTCTCAAACCACTATGAAAGCGATGAGAGCAGCATGTAGCGGACAACAAAGGCAAGGAGAAATCTTTGACCGTGTCTGGAGATGATCTATTCAATTGAATGATGCCGTTTCAAACTCGCGCAAGGAGCGGTAGCTATCGCATTGCTCACAAGCCCATCGGCTAGACATGCTCTCCAATACCTTGGCGGGAGCCGCCTCCTGCGCCTTATGCATGATCCCATGTAACGGAATTTTAAAGTCGTAAGGTTTTTGATTGGTGATGTGGAGCTTCCAGAAAAATTATCCTTCGAAAAATATTGCCATTAGTCAGGAACTAGCGTCTTGGAGGGGTAAGAGTCATTCTACTCAGGATTGTAATCTGTTGCTCGAAGAGGCACTCATGCTTTGTACATCATACTTCAATCACAAATCTTCAGTATTTGAATCAGCATCAGATAAAGATTTATGTAGTCGGCTCCTCATAAGTCCCAAGCTCGATCGTTGGAAGGTCGGGAATCCCATCGGAAGTGGGGTAAAACAACACCAAAACCATGGCATCAACCTCAACTCAAACCATATCCCTCGAACCCCTGACGACCTCCCAACCAGCCTCAGAGTCAACCCAGACTCTCACCTCCCGAATCCAAGCCCAAAATGAAAACTCAAACTTCGACCCCGCAGCCGACGCCATAATCGCTGAATCCCGCCTCGCCGACTCCCTCGTCCCAGACGGAGGCTACGGCTGGGTGGTAATCCTCGCCTGCTCAATCCTCACCTTCTGGTTCGTAGGCACGTCCTACTCATGGGGCGTTATCCAAGCTGCTCTCGTCGAGCAGAAACTCAGTAATCCGGCTAGTCTGAGTTTCGTAGGTAGTTTGACGGCTGCGTGTATTTCGTTCTTTGCGCTTGTTAATGCGAGGATCGTGAGGTGGATTGGGGCGAGATGGACGGCTGTTGTGGGTGTGCTTGCGTTAGGCATGGGAGGTGTACTGAGTGGCTTTTCGACGGGGAGTGTGGGGGCTTTGTTTTTTACTGCTGGGGTGGTTATGGGGGTGGGGTGTAGGTGAGTTTCTTCAGTATTTGGATGAGTTTGATCAAGTGCTGATGTGATGATAGTTTGTGCTTCATTGTAGGTCGCGAGGGACAGACTCTGCATTTCGGGAGCTTCGATACTGACTGATCACAGGTCGTATCTACCATTCCAGCACAATACTTCAACAAGAAGCGGGGTATCGCAAATGGCATCGTTTACGCAGGTGGCGGTCTAGGAGGAACCGTCATCTCCTTCGCCATGGATGGCCTGATCCACAAGCTCGGTGTTGAATGGACATTTCGAATCATTGGTATCCTCATTTTGACTACAGGTCTACCAGCAGCATGGATGATCAAAGAAAGAGCACCTGTCAAGACTTCGAATTTCGTGGAATGGTATGTCCTAAATAACTCACTAAAACAACCAGCAAGACTGATTGTTGCTCCAGGAGCCTCTTCAAGAACATCCGCTTCACAACTCTTTTCATTGCTGGAGCGATTGCGACGTTCCCACTCTTCGTCCCCCCTTTTTTCCTGCCTCTCTACAGCTCTTCTTTGGGACTCTCATCCTCAGCTGGAGCAGGTTTAGTAGCAGGCTTCAACTTCTCATCAGCAGTTGGTCGTCTTGTCTGTGGATTTCTCTCCGATTACATCGGTCCCGTCAACACGCTCTTCATCTCTTTAATCTTGAGTGCAATGAGTATGCTCGTAATTTGGCCAGTCTCGAACTCGCTTGGCCCATTGATCCTCTTTGTGATTATCAATGGTGCAGCGAACGGAGGATTTTTCAGCACTATTCCGACTGTGGTGGGAAGTGTGTTTGGAAGTCGGAGAGTGGGTGTCGCGATGGGAATGATTGTGACTGGTTGGGCTGGTGGCTACCTGATGGTGAGTCTCGGAATTCTTTTCCTGCGGGTAAACTTGCTAACATGAAGTAGGGAGCTCCAATTGCTGGTTACCTTCTGGCAGCATATGGTGGTGAACATAGCACTTTGAAAGCATACCATCCTGCTATATTCTATGCTGGATCGATGGCCTTGGGGGCTGCTATCTTGGTAGGCGCTGTGAAAGTCATGCTTAACAGAAGCCCGCTCAAGAAGCTGTGATGGCAACGGGATAGAAGTGGGTGACAAGAGGAGAGGAGATGGAGAGGCTGTCTGGTTTGGTTGAGTACTTCTAACGGCAGTCTTGAGCTGCGGCATTTGGATAGCTCGATAATACTTAAAGGCCATACACTTGTCATGATTGACAATGACATTTTATGCTGATGAGAATAAGTGCAAATTCGAGATTTGAAAACCATCTCGCTTCGTAAGGCTGTCAAGAAAAAGGGGCTTGGTCGCTAAATTGAGGAGGATCGCTGGCCTAGCGCGTCAACTTCGTGTTGAGTGCTTGAGCTTGGACGTGACGCGTTGAGGCTTGATTGCCAGTTTCTGACCTCTCTTTGCTACTGCAAGCTACCCATTCAAACCTTTAGGGCCTTTCGAGTCAGCTGCGACGATGTTTGCTCTATTCGAAAATCTGCCGGATGAAATTCAAATCGAGATCTTCCAATTGGCTGCAGACACTGAACATAACCCCCGCGTAATCGAAGTATACCACAAAGAAGGACAACTGTACTCGAAACAACGACCTCCTGCCCTGCTACAAGTCTGCCAATTATCACGATATGTTATCCAGAAGATGTACAAGCCATGGTTACCACAATTTGCAAGAACACTTGCCTGCAAGCCATGGGAGGCGCTAGTCCAGAAGAAGGGCATCGAGCGATGGTCGAAGCTACAGAACGTATATATCGACATGGAATCTGATACGCTATTGCTGAGCAGTAGGATATGTCGCCCAGGAGTGTTCGGAGAAATCGAAAGGCAGATACTGAGAAATATGGCGGTGGCGATGGACGATTACATAACTTTCATGGATATTGCCAAGTGCGCGAGACAGTGCGGTGGTCTAAAGACCTTGAACCTCTTTGAAGGAGAGACTGATAAAGGACATACTTCTTTCAAAGCTGGGAGGATTCAACACGGGATCGAGAGATTGGCGAAGAAGAAGTTGAGAAAGAAGGAGCTGCCATACCAAGTACCGAGGATCACAACTGAGCATATCAAAAGCCTGAAACCACCAAGCAGGAACATTGAAAGCTGGTATCGGTACAAATATCCGAAGGGAAGTTTTGCTTCACAGCAATTTTCTTACACTGTTGATAATTCTCGTCTGTCAGAGCAGGAAGAATTGGAGCTGGAGCTGGAAGAGCTTAAAGAAGCTACTGATCGCGGAGGTCTTGGCGGATGTCCCCGCGCATCAACATCAACATCCGGCAAAACAACAACAAAACGCAAGAGATCTCGATTGGACGCGCCGCAGAACTCAGATGCGACCTCGAGGAAGTCTGCGAAAACTTCACATTCATCTCGACGAAGAAGACACGAATCAAACACAACTGCAACTTCAATTGCGACTTCCAGGCGCCGCGTCAGACAGCCCATAACCCCGCCAACGTCGTCCCCAATTTGCGCAGAACACATTCCTCGTCAGGAAACTTCACAGTCTGTCTGGATCAGGTCCCCAAAGCCATTCAACTACAGCTACTTCGAGGACGGTGCGCTCTCGCCGAGTCCTAGTCCTGAACCAGAACAATCACCAGAATCGATTGACCTCCCTGCACACCCACCACCAACACCACATACACACGTTCGACCGCAGCACGATCCATTCCACGAGTGGACAGAACTAGACTGGGAGCCACTACTCGAACCATCCAGTCCACCCGACCAATTCACCACTCCTTATATCGAGCAATTCATCGACATACCCCCCACTCCAGAGCCGCCTGTCTACATCGATCCTCGCAATATCTGGCGCGCTTTGGAGGATGAGCGAGAGTCGTGGACTCTGAAGGAAACCGAATCTGCAGATATGGCTCGTAGTAAAAGAGCCATCATCAAGCCCAAGGTCACGGAGGAGATTGACGAGGCGGAGGAAGAGCGGCTCTTACAATTGCAACTGCAAGCAGAGCTGGAAATTGAAGATGAGGCCGAAAGTTCAAATGCAAATGTCCAGGGACCTATGACTCCAGAATCAGAAAAGCCAGAGAGTAGTGGTGTCCCAGCGCGAATCAGAGCCGAGCGACAGGTGGAGGATGAGGTCCAGCTTTTGGTTCAATGGAAGAATTACTCCGATGAGAAAGACTGGACGTGGGAGGCGGAGAGTGAGTTGCAGCAGAGTGTGCCGAAGATGGTACAGGCTTGGAGGACAAAGAAGAGTAGGGAGATGGATGAGGCGGAAGCGGTGCTTGAGGATGAGGTGGAGAAGATTTTGGGAAAGAGGAAATGGAAGGGCGAGCCGCATTACCTTGTCAAGTGGAAGGGATATGAGGATATTGAGTCGAGGACGTGGGAGCCTTGTGACAGGTTGAAGGTTGATGTTCCGGAGATCGTGGATGCATACGAGAGCAAGAGTAAAAAGAAGAGAAAGGCGAAGAAATAAATATTGATACCCAGGCGATGTGATGCATAGCTTTGCCTTTTTAGTACCTCCTGTATTTTTGCATCGCAATACCGGAAGAAACCACTGTGTATGTCGTATGGCGTTGTTTTAATACCTAGGGAGCGCAGAACTTATTATTTATCTGAATTCTAGCTTCTCTATCATAGAATCGTTCGTGTCTACGGTCGCAGCACGTCTTCTCAAGCCTCAACATTACGGTTGAACGTTTATCAATAGCGAGACACTCCCTATTCTCCACCTCCACAAACTCTGCAACGTCCCCTGACAAGCCGGGCTACCCACAAAGAACTCCATCAACACCTCCTTGACAGCCCTCCAGCCCTCCCAATCCAGCCTCGTGCAAACATCCACCAACTCCAAGACCTTCTGCATAAAACCATGCTCATGAAACCCCTCACCAAGTAGCAGCGCGCGAAAAAGCCCTATCACCATCCTCCCAAACTCACACACACTAGCACGCACATCACTATCGCTATTACCACTCTCTATTCTCCATACCTTCTCAAATCTAAACAAGAAAACCTCACTCCGTGCGCTACCCTCCCATTCTGATGAAAGCGAGCTATAAATCAGCGTTAGAAAACAAAGACTCTCACGTATATGCCTTCGACGACTCCTATTAAACTCAGTATCCGGTATACAAATTGACTGATACAGAAGTGCATCAACGCGGTTTATGCTCTCATACACTTCACAGCGCTGGGCAGCGGTGCTGATATTTGAGTGCATGATTGTGGTCATGGTTTGTAGACGAGAGAAAGTGGACATTAGCTCTTGGTAAAGATCATAGCCGGCTGGGAGACTGGCGATTATCTTTGGGGGGACGCCGGAGGGATCACTGCGGAGTGGGTCGATGGAGATGGGTGGTGGTGATGTTGTGGTGAAGCGGCGGCGGGAGACGAGGTTGCAAGATCCGGCGTAGTCGAACCTGGAGTGGATGATTTAGTATTATAAAGGTATATGGAGTTGATAAGTGTGTGTACTGACCATGATATTATGTGGTAGACTTGTGTGTCTTCGTCTCTAAGACGCTCGATCCCGCCTCTGAGTTTGAGCATTACTGCTAGGCCGTCCACTGTGTTCATTTGTCAGTTCCTCCGAGTGTCAATAGCGACGGAGCACAGAGCGAGGGGCCACTCATGCATGTACAGAGCGACAAGAGTAACGAAAGTACTTACTATGTGTGTTGAAATTCAGCGGCGTCCCAAAAAGAAGCTACATTCAATGTCAGGCATTCTATCCCNCCCCATCCCAGATCGACAAACGAAGATCAATGCTCAACATNCCTCCAATCCCGCCAGTAAAGCCACAGACACCAAGCTTTCATTCCCATTTTCCATCTTCCAATCCGACAACTTCCTGTTCACCAGCGAAATAGCTTTCCGTTGATGTCTCAACCCATCTTCTGACGTCTTTATCCCTCTCGCAGCAGCTATATCATTCGCGGCAGCAGCCAAGATGACATGGAAGCCTGGCGCTCCAAGAAGACTCATGTTGAAGACGAGCTTCTTTACAGGTTGGAAGTCGGCGCGGTTGTCGCCTATGAAACTGAGAGGTGCGAGTCCGAAGAAGACTTAGAGACTCAGTACCATATCTGTGAGTGGAACGAAAGTGTTTGGGGGTGGACTTACAATGATCTAAAAGCTCTTGTTTCTCTCGGCTGAGCTTCACTGGGAATGCAGAAAAGGGATCGGGCCTTGTTATCTTTTGCAAGACAAGTTCCTGGCGAAAAGCCTTGGCAATTACTGATCCATATGCATCGACGTCCTCCCCGTCACGAGCCTGAGCGGCCTGGACGCCTTTGATGACAGGATGACATGCAACCCCTTCAATATTATCACACGAGTCTTCTTTCTGTGTTTTGGGAGACTCGCTACTACTGCCACTGCTCAGCAGTTGAGCCTGAGCAGCTTTCTGTCTCCTGAAACCTCTGGTCACATGGGCTCGCGCTCGCCTTCTCGCATTCGCATCATTGTGCAATATCCATTCGAAACCTTGAGCCTTCTGTTGCTGTATCTTTGGATCTGGCGTCCTCTCAATGGTATCTCGAGAGTGACATGATGCAAGGTCAAGTACAGGTTCTATCAGACGAAGCATCAGCATCGAACATCCATACACGTGAGATCTACCCGGTTAATCTTGCAGCTTCCAAGTGTTCATACTTTCGTTTTTTGACATACCTTCGAGCGTCAAGATTTTCTCCATCTAGGACTTGAACGTCAATGTCGAAATTGCAAATTCAACAATGTCCCGATTAGGTCCTTGAAGGAAGACTCTCCAGGTAACAGTCAGAGGATCGCATTCCCGAAACGACTCTCACATGTAACAGCGACCTCAGCCTTGCTGTACGACCGATTACAAATCAGAGGACATCTCACATAAATGAGGTGCTCACTTCTCACTTGCCTATTTGAGTCTTGCCATCGTAGCAGCTCGCGGAGAAGTGGATGGCAATGTCAGCGCTAGCTTGATGTGGTGGTTTTGGCGAGAAATTTCGAGAAAGGGCACCCTCCCCTCAACCACTAACAAACACCATACCGAAACTTCTCGAAAGAAACTCTTGGATCCAAGTTCTCTCTTTTGAACGCCTCGCTGTCAACCACTCCTTGGATCTCAAACCCCAAATTGTCATGGACCAAAAGAAGTTCCTAGCCTGGTGCCAAATCCAGTCCCTTCTACCGCTGGACTCCTTCATTCTACCAACCATAAAGAGCTCTCGCTCCCAAAAAGCCCAATCAGCTCCTCTCTTTATTGACTCTTTCGACCCGTACATGGAGACGGAGGCAGACTCGCAATCCCCTGACTCCTGAGTCGTTGATCGTGACTGGGGTGAGAAGAGCTCAAATCTGGATATAGACTTCAATCGGATGTGCAAAAGACGGGGTCCAAAATTGCACCCACATTATGTATTAACTTTGACTTTCTCGCAAGCTGACACTAAGTCATAACCTCCAGCTGCGCAGAGTCCAGAAGCGCAAAGCCCAGCGCGCATTCTGACTCTTGCAGAAAAAGCACGTCGAGTCTTTGGAGGAGAAATTGAGGTCTTTGATGGGTAGGCATGAGGAGTTGAAGAGGATGCACGTGGGTCTGTGGGGTGTGTGAGAGAATTGTTTTTTTCTTTGGTGAGAGGCATGGATGGGAGGATTCTAGGAAGTGGGGATGGGATGTTTAAAGGGCTTGAAAGGGATCGGGGTTTGACTTCCGAGAATCAGCTTGACTGCGAGGGAGGAGGTCGTGGTGATTGTGATGAGGATGAAGATGAAGATGAGTTGGATGGCAATATCAAGACTGAGGCTCGGCTTGAGGGAGAGCAGGTATGGCGGCTGGATCGGATAGGAAATACTTGAATGCGAGCGGTCGATGGAATCGAGAATAGGAGTAGAAATGTGCTGTCGGAAAGGAGAAGGGCGGTCGCTTGGCTGATGTCCCGCCTGCTGGCTGGTGCATGGATTGCGTTGAATTCGAGCAAGAGCAGGGACTTCAAATCTGTTCCTGAAGTCTGCATGTGTTCGGGTAGACCAGATTAGGAGTCTGGGAGGGAGAAGAAGGCGTGGCATCGCAATTTTCCAAAGACTTTGGGCTTTCGCTTGCAAGTCCACCTCATTGTCCACGACATCATTTTCGGTTCCTTGTCAGGCGTGCCTTGAGCAGAGTTGAGTGGGACTGAATGTGATTATCTGCTATAGCAGCCCAGTCGCGAACCAGAGGATTATCCGCAGCTTCACCATTCCAAGTCTGCTCATCCAAGTCGTGGCAGGACCTTTCGACGAGCGCGTGCGAGTGCCACGCCGTGACGTGAGTGGGCATTCTTGAACAGTATGGATATACTTCGTCCAAACCTTCCTTAATCAAACGCTGGAGCTCATTGTCCGGCGAGGTGCAGACTTGTCTGCGAGCCTATTTTTTCCTGCTTTTGAAGTCCTTCAGTCCTGCTATGTCGCAACACAGATGGCGACACCACAGAGCTTCGAGAGCGTTCTTGACGTTCTTCATATCGTCGAAGTCCTCTTTCGCATTCAATGCGGACCTGAATGGTACACAGCCCAGAATGCTCACATGGTTGTACCATACCAGCATCTTCTACAGGAGTACAGGTTGTATGACTAGTGACACGATCGCGTCCAGCGAGTTTGAGGGACATGGGAAGTAACTGAAATGACTCGGTGGTTCAGCCTCTATTTTCTGGTCCGAGATCTCAGGCTGAGAGGGTGAGGTCAAGGTATCGTAGGTATCGTAGGTATGGTACGATAGTCGGTGTCATCGTATCTTCTGGAACTCTGTACTAGAATATAAGCTGATCTTGAGAGTAAGATATCTGCTAGCTTCTTCTGAAACCAAAGGAGGTAAAACTCATTCGGTGGAGAGAAATGAAAGATAAAAAGATGTAGCGGAACTGCGAAGTGAAATAAAAAGTAGGAGAAGGCAGCTCATTCGAAGCCGCATGTAGAAAGGTTCGAGAGGATAGACAAGCCTCCGAATAAGACCAGTAACAAGGATACTATGGAGCCTCTGTACACATCAAGATGGTTATCGCCTATTCCAAAATTCGTGACTCTTGATCGCTGATCAAGAGCCTTGAAGAGACTTGATCTCTTCATCACCCAAAACTTCAGAGCCAAAAAGCTGAGGCAGGAAGAACGAAAGAGAAGCTGCTAGCGAAAATCATCTCTATCACATGCCTTTCGAACACACCCGTCATTAATCTTGGGAAAACTTGCCTGGTTTTAATAAGGGATCTCGCCACATCGTCACACACGCTCAGTCCTCCATCCCAACGGGATCACCGCACCTACATTGCGGCGCATTGCATCGCATCGCGCATAACCCGGCAGAGGCTTCTCAAAGGAGCTGTAGAGCCGACATGAACTTACCCAATTAACAGAGTATTTCTCGTACAGGCAGCTCACGACACCAGCGAGTCTGACCATCCAGAAGATTCGACGTCTCCTTCTCAGTCGGCCTGGATTCCACTGCCCAGACAATTTCCCCGGAGCTTGGCCTTAAAACGAGAGGCGATGCATGAAAAGCGGGGATCGGCTCGGCGCACTTCGGAGCAAGGAACCAGAAATCAAAACATGGGGTTTTGCGGAGGGCTGCCCAGTGCCCACTCTTTGGTCAATTAATTTCCTGGGTTGGAAAGTCTTGTTGGTTGCTTGGTGGTGATCTCTTCTTGGATGTTTTGGAACGAAAGGAGGGGAAGCCAGCAACGGAGATGAGATAGATGGCAGGTGTTATGATCTTCAGTCATGAGAACTTTATTCCATGGGGATTGGGTGTAGAGGGTGTGATTGGATCTCGAGTGTTTCCCAGCCAAAGTCGGACGACTGGCTATGGTTGCTGTGCGACTTCGAGAAGAACTGCCAATTGGGATTCGAGATTGCTCAACTGCCAATTATAGCACTTGTTCCTGGCGTCTCGTCCCTGGACCAGAATTCTTAGACTTCCCGCCTCCTGTCGCTGTCAAAACACCCATCCCATCCATCTCAATAATAACTAAACAAACATGTGAAAGTCCATCATTCGAGACTCCAACTCACACGGCCAAATTCTCGGATATAACTTCTTGAAACGCAGATACGAAGGAGCAGGAGAGCAAAATCAGATGTCAGAGAAACAAGCACCTCGGCCCTGTTCGCTGTGGCGTAGTGCAGGTGATGATTGGCGCTGCGAGCCCTGTCTGCCTGCTCAATTACCCCATAAACAATATTTTCAGCGGGGCTATCTGCAACTCCTCCGCTGCACTACCCCAGACCTTCCGTTCTCAGCGTCCAAGAACACTAGCCGCTTCCAGGCTCTGCCCCGGTCCGAAAGGATGCAACACTGCATTTGCATGCAGACAGGTAGGTAGGCAGGCTCTGACGACCTGTCATGGGTAACCACCTGCTTCATCGAAGGGCAAAAAGGGTTCTTCTCTTCTACGCCACCGACCTAATGAATGCAGCATCGGGCGATGACACCGAAGCTAGCAAAGTCCTGTTGGTTGTCCAACATCCGGCCGTTCCTGCATTGTTTGCTTGACATGACATGCTTCCCCTCTCTCTGGCCATCTGTTATTCTGTTGGAACATGGTTAGAGGGCTCTTGATGTTTGAAACGAGGACTTGTCTTCTGGAAATGAAGCTCTCGAATCAAATTCAAGATGGTAAATTGGTTCCTCCTGACGATCTTCGGTGCACGTCGTTGTTATTACCGCACAGAATTTGACTTCTTCCAACCGAAATGCTCGCTTCGACCTTCCAAGCCATCTCCGCCTTTTATTCGATCTCTAGTCCAGCCTCCGCCCCTTGCCTAGATCCTGGTATCGAATATCCTTCGCACCGTCTTCCCTTTAGCAAAGAAGCCCGTCGCTTGTCACTGCTTGTCATCTAAACTGGAAGCGGGACTATCCAGCACGAGAAGGTTACGGAATGCGCCGCTTTGAGACTAGATCGTGCTCCAATTCTTTGCTGACCTGGAGAGGAGGCGAAAAGACAACCTTCTTTCTGCGCACAACCAGAACCCAACCCCAGATGAGCGTCTACCAGGTCCGGTCTGGTCGCCGATTCTGGATTGTCATTGGTGCATATCGCGGAGGACAAGCTCACATTCGTAAGCCATCGAATCTGTTTCCTTGGACACGGCTCAGGTCCGGCGTCGTGCAGATGCAAGTGTACTGGCCACCACGGAAACCAGGGGGCTTGGTGGTTGGTGCTGGTGCTGGTGTTCCGGCCACCATGAGCATGAGGGAGCTCGGTCACAATCTCATCTCGATCCTGTATATAACCACATTTCCGTCGCATTTCTCTTCTCCTTTCTTTTCTCTTCCTTCCTTACCTCAATCAATCCATCACTCGCTGTACCACTACCAGTCCAGTCCAATCGCATAATTTTGCCAACACTCGTTTACGGCAATACCAGTCATAACAAACACAACCGTCAAAATGAAGTACTCGTTCTCCGCCGTTGCTCTCATCGCCCTTGTTGGCCTCGCAAATGCACAAATCCCAGCCTGTGCTACCGACTGTATCGCTGATGCCGTGGCCTCAGCTACCAGCTGTGGAGCTGATGACCTCGGATGCCAGTGCGAGGAGTCCAACCAATCTGCCATCACCGCAGCTGCTACATCCTGTGTCCTCGCTGCTTGCGGAGACCAAGCTATCGGTAAGCTCTCCACATACAATCTCATGTATAAAAACAACACAAGCTAACTCTTTACAGCTGTCTTGACCGCTGCCCAAGAAGCTTGCGCAGCAGTATCTGCCTCTTCCGCCGCTGGAGGAGCCTCATCTACCCTCGCATCTGTCTCATCCGCTGCCTCGAGCGTCGTCGCCTCAGTCTCCAGCTCTGTCGAGTCTGTTGTCTCAACCTACGCACCATCATCCACCACCGCCGAGTCCTCCAGCATCGCATATACCACCCAGGCCGAGCCATCCGTCACCATCCTCCCAACAGCCGTCCCATCTTCCAACGCTACTTCCACCGCTACCTCGCCACCCGTCCAGGTCACCAACGCTGCTGGACAGGTCGCTGTCGGTGCCGGAAGCTTGTTCGCTGCTGGTGTTGCCGTGCTCGCTGCTTTGTAGATACCTGAAATGGTGTTTGAAGAGCGTAGAGTGTGATGGATGGATGTGAGATGAGCAAAAAATGTAATGATGTGGTGGGCTTGGATGTAAAACCTTCATTGGTCTCTCTCTGGTTGCATGCATGGTTTGGGAAGGGATGTTTTGTGTATGTACTGTGATGGATGAAAAGAAAATATAATAATGATGAGAAGTTTGTAACTTCGTCAATACGTTTGTCGTTAAAAAACATGGCAACGTCTGCTTCCCTCTATTCGGAAGTGAATTTCGCTGATTGTGGTGTGCATTTCGGGTCGTGTAATAAACAACACCTTCGCCCACCAATCCCCCATGGATACCACTACTGCCGCACAACTGATCTCGCCTCACCACCTGCCAAAAAAGTTCATACCATTTGGGATTTTCAAACCCTAGTCTTGTCCATTATCTCAATTGATGTCCGCTCAATTATCCACTCACGGGTGAGTTTCTCACGTGCTCTAGGCAGGTCCCCCGCATTCGTACTAGCTCCAGGCACCAGCCCCCCAAAAATAGCCGTGCTGCCTGTTTCAATCACGCTTTTCATCACGGGAACAGGCGTCGTGAGTAATTCTCCACATCGCGTTCAAAGAGACCTTACGATCCCGTCTCTTAGCGGTGAGCTGAGCTGAGGATCTGTGGCTGGCCTGGCATTGATGAGAACAAATACCGTCTTCTCCCGTCCATCTTTCTTTTCTTTCTCATCATCATTTCCCTCAATTCAGCAGCCTCTTCCGCGACTCCAATCTCAATTCCCACAGCTGCGGAATTAACATTCTCCAACGTCTCATCAACCTCATCACACGTTTCCTCTCCTCCCTTTGTTTTCAAATTCGTTTCATCAATCGTTAAGCGTCCATTTCAAGCAATTCATCGCGCATTTTTACTTCAATTGCCAAGATGCCGACTCTCGCAGAATCAAAGGATCCAATTGAGATGCCGACTCTGCCTACGGAGTCTGTGAAGGACTTCATCCCGTATCTTGCCAGCCAACCCGATACACCTATCGGAACGATCCTCGAGCCATTCAAGAAGTTTGAAGGCGAGCTTCGGAAGGTGTATGCTCAGCAACCTGACCATGAATTGGCGAAGGATGAAAATGTTAACCTCGTTCCTATTTTTGAGGGTCATGAGAAGGAGCTCAAGATTCGTGCGAGAGATTTGGAGAAGGAGTCTGATGATGAGAAGGCCAAGTAAGTTACACTTGATAGACTTGGAGATGTCGCACATTGCTCACACGACATAGGTACATCATGCCATTGAGCGACGCTGATCGCAAGCCCAATGGTTCTCCCGCCGTCGTCTCATCATTCAAGGACTTCCAGAAGAACTTCAATCTCTTCTCCGAATCATCTCTTGCAGATCTTGATTGGAACAACGTTGTCGCTGCCGGTTCTGCCGTCACCACGGCTCTTCTCCCCGTACCAGAAAAGTGGGCTGGCAGTAAGCGAAGCCTGCGAGAGTACTATCACGAGCATCTCGCTCCTGCTAGTGATGTCGACCTCTTCTTGTATGGTCTCAATGAGGAAGAAGGTTTGGAGAAGATCAAGCAAATTGAGAAGAATATCAAGGATGGCATCCTCCATGAAACAACCACGATCCGAACCAAGAACGCCATTACTATTGCATCTCAATACCCCACTCGTCATGTTCAGATCGTCCTTCGTCTTTACGATTCCGTCTCTCAGATTATCACCGGCTTCGATGTAGACTGTGCTTGTGCCGCATACGATGGTAAGCAGGTATACGCTGCCCCTCGCGCTGTTGCCGCTTTCGTCACACAATGCAACACTATTGATCTTACGCGTCGTTCACCATCTTACGAAAATCGTCTTTCGAAATACAGTCACAGAGGATTCGAAGTTCACTGGCCAATCATGGACCGAACCAGAATCGATCCAACAATCTTCGAGCGCTCTTTCGGCCGGACTCAAGGTCTTGCTCGATTGTTAATCTTGGAGAAACTCCCTAAGATAGTCGATAGAGAGGCATACATGGACCAGCGTCGAGCCGAACGTGGCAGACCAGCACTGCACCGCAACTTCCGCAACCAATACCGCATGGGCGGCAATATCAAGGATACCGAGGAGGACGAAGTGGCTGAGTGGGTCGACCAGGAGGAGGTCGCTTCCTATCACACAATGACTGTTCCCTACGGACCCAAGTATCAAGCCTCTCGAATCAATCGTCTCCTCTACGCCAAGGATCTGCTCCTGAACGCAGAGTGGAACCAGCCCAAGGAGCGCGAAGTTTATCTTCACAGACATCCTTGCTTCTTTGGTACTGCTGAGGAGGTCCTGCAAGACTGCTGTGGCTACTGCCCTGTCCCCAAGACTGACGAGGAGATTGAAGTGGCTGAGGAAGAAAGCAAGACCTACATCTCGGGTCCTTTGAAATTTCTTATGGACGATCCTGGCAGACAAGAAATCGGATCTTTCAATCCGATTACAGATGATGAGTGGACTACCATGGCATACGTCGGTGATACCGCTAGACTTTGCCAAGCCATCGTAGATGGAGATCTCGAACACGTTCAAGACTGGTGCGCTCAAGAAGGCGTGGATGTCAATCGTCGCGACTACACGGGTCGCACACCTCTTCATCTCGCCACCATGGCATCCACTCCCGAGATCGTCCAGTGCTTGATCGACAACGGGGCGAGACTTATTGCTAGACTTATCGATGGACGAACTGCCCTTCATATCGCTGCCGCTCGTGGCAATGTGCAGATGGTAAATGCCCTGATACAGAAGAGCGAAGCCAACGAAGAGGAAGAAGAAGAGAAGGTCGAGGCTCGTCGTGCGGCAAGAAAGGCGGCACACGCAGGTTCAGGCTCTGCTGATAAGGACGCAGAAGAGAATGCCGACGGAGATGAAAGTGATGCTGAGTCTGAAGCTTCTGAAATTACCTTGGACAGCGAAGAGGGTTCAGATTCGATGACGATGGGTTCATTTGTCAAGGTCTCCGAGGACAAGCCCAAGGAAGGAGTAAGTCATTCCTTAACATGTTACAAAGAAGGTGTGACACTTTTGCTGACGTGCACAACAGGAGGATATCCCAGAGGATGACTCTGAAGATCCAGATGTCTACGAGATCGATGTTATCGCTTGGGACTATGGCCTGTCACCTCTCCATCTTGCCATCCTTAACGGCCACACTGAAGTCATTGAGCTGCTTATATCAGAGTACGGAGCAGATGTCCTTCTCCCAGTGAAGTAAGTCATTATCCAAGTGCCAATCACTATGAGGACATTTCTGACTTACACCTCTTATAGGCTTGTCCAACCAGGAACCAGCAACGCCCGAGGTGCCATCATGTCTATTCTACTTGTTTTGTCCCTCCCGACCGAGAAGGCGAAGGAAATTGTCATGCTACTCCTCAAGCTCGGTGCAACATCTGCTCAGGCGGATATGAATCACTACACGGTCTTCCACTATGTGGTCAGCCAAGAAAGGACTGACATTCTAGACCTCCTCCTCTCCGAGGATAACCCAGTCGCCATGAGCGTCCTCAATAATGTTGGTACCGGAGCATCATACTATCAGCAAGGTTATTCGCCTCTGACATCCGCCATCGACCGTGGAAACCAGGAGCTCGCCTCAAAACTTCTTGCCCTCGGCGCATCACCAACAATTGACTTCGATACTTGGGTCAAGACATACCTTGCGCAGAATCCATATGCCAGAAACCAAACTCCAGAACACACAAAGACACAGTACCAGAATTCCGTCACTCAACCCATCATCGCAGCTGCAGTCAAGGATCTTGGAAAATCTGTTCAAGAACTTCTCTCTCGTGGTGCAGACCCCACGACTTTGGACAAGTCTGCATGGGGTGTTGTTGCAAATCCCCAGAACGGCACTTACACACTGGCGGAGTCTCTGCTGGATATTGTTCAGAGAAAGCTGAAGGCTTTGCGAGAGTACGTTCCCATTTTCAGGCACAAATATCTGTTTTGTCCAAAAGGAATCCCTTTCATCGCAGCTTGTGTTGGCTAGAGCTAACGTGTAACAGATGGAAGCCTTCGGAGACCACCTCCAAGAAGCCAGAGACTCTAAGAGACGAGAAGTATTATACGGGCAACCTCAAAGGCTATGCGTACTTCAACGCGGTACAGAACTACAAGCAGAAGCTGCGTGAGAACAAACAAGCATGGGAAACTTGGAACAAGGGACAGAAGAAGGAAGAGGGCATCGAAGAGAAGCAAGCCGCGATCGAGAAACTGATTCTTGAGCTCGAAGAAGCAGAGAAATCATTGCTGAAAGCGGGAGGCAAGACATTTGCGGAGCTGTACCCGGATACGCCTGCGCACCAAGGACATAATCGATTCGGATACAACTATCAACCTACAGAGCCGTCTCCTTACGAAACTACGTTGACCTTCAACACACCTGAACTCAATCCGGCTAAGACGGAAGGTTATATTCGCCTGTTCGATGCTGCTTGGGACAACGATTTGGACAAAGTCAAGGCTTTGACTTTGACTCCCTGGAAATGCAATGAAGGAGCTCCGCTTGAAAGCCCATTGAAGATCGCTATCACTGATGGAAATGGATTCAGCCCTTTCTCCATCGCTGTCCTTCGGGGCCATTATGACCTTGCGAGAAAGATTGTCGAAATTTGTATGGCTCAGTATCACAAGGATGATGGTGTCAGCTCTCGACAAAGATGGACGATGCGCAATGGTGACAGTGATGAGGAGGACAATTCAGATGACAGCTACGAGCACGATGAAGGTGAGCTTCGTATATGCAATTGCTTTTGTCTAATGCTGAATAGATCTAGATCATCTCCCCATCTATGCAGAACTGGTCAGTGATAAGTTTACCGTAGACAATCTTGGAGAGGTGTCAAACATCGTCAAAAGCAACGTATTGCCTATCGAGATGATTGAATGGCATTGCATGCCTCAGCGATTCCTCGACTCAGCGAAGCAAGATCGATCGGATCGTAACTCTCTCTTTGAACACGCTGTACTCTCAAACAATATGGAGTTGCTGAAATTCCTGTTGGAACTCGGCGCTGAACAAAAAGCGCTTGCCGCTGAAGAAGAGGATGATCAAACTTCTTACAATATCAGCCAGTCTGTCTTCGCCACCGCTATTCGTCTGGGACGAACGGATATGCTTGCCGAGATGATCAAGGTAAGTCAACTGCTCCACTAGCTTTCTCCTCATGTGTTTATTGAAATGTCTCAGACTACTGGCGTCGGTATTCCACTGAATGCCCTCATCAAGAAGAGTGGTGTCGAGATCAAGACCAAGCCTCGGTACTACCAAGGACTCAGCGTTGGCGGCAAGAAGCGTGCAGACTGGGCACAAGCACCTGGCGGCGAAGTCCACGCTGTCGAAGAGAGAGTTCCACCTCTTCTGCAAGCCGCTCATGTTGCAAGCATCGATGCGGTCGAATGGTTCATGAGCGATGCGCCCCTCAGACGATACAAGGAATTCGCGGAAAGTAACAAGCATGATAAGAGAATCAAGACTTTGATGGAGACTGGAAAGGGTTTTGAGAAGACTATTGGTGGCTGGCTCGATGCTAAGAGTACGCAATGGCCAAAATTTGTCCGGACAGAATGCTAACAAGTATTCAGGCGAATTGGTCCTGCATTGCGCTATTCTCAACAACCCCTCCAAGGACGAAGATACAACCAAGTATCTTGCTTTGATCAAGCATCTCGTCTCAGTGGCGCCCGATTCCATCGAACAGAAGTCATCAGAAGGACTAACACCTCTTCACCTGGCTGTGCTAGCCCACCAACCTGAAGTCATCTCATTCCTGCTCTCCGAAGGGGCAAACCAACGCCATCGCGACAAAGCCGGTCGAAACGTCGTCCACCATATGGCAGCGCCCAAGAACAACGCACGAGCAAACACCGATGCCGAGAAATTCCAACAGCTGATCAGCCTGTTCGACAAGTCCGCCATCGAAGAAATGCTTCTTGAGCGTTGCACCGAGAAACCAGGAGCACTTACCCCGCTGGCATACTACATGGCCAAGAATGCCGGCTCACACCGCAAGACCGACATTGTCGCCATCCTCTCCAAGTACTCCAATGGCGAAGATCTAGCTATGATCAACGGCGAGGGGGATCTGCCACTCCATGTCGTACGTCTCACTTCACTCCCCATCCATCACCCTTACACATTTCAGATGTGTCGTGACTGACAAAAAACAGGCAATCAAGCAAGGCCTGAGCACTCTAACCTCCTTCCTCCTCACCCTCAACCCCTCCCTCCTCTACCGCGAAAACGCCACTGGCCGCACCCCCCTCGAGATGTCGAGGGACATCTTCATCGCCTCGCAAGTCGAGAATCCACTCCCGATATCCTCCGGTAGTCGTAATAATATGTATTACTACCACAACCAGACGGATCACGATTCTATTATTAATAAATCGCCATCATTCTTCGCGAAGAAGAAGGGAGACGACGAGGAGGAGAAAGAGGATAGTAAGAAGAGGACTTGGGAGATTTGTGCCAGTTTTGATAAGGAGATGGTGGAGAATGGAAGTGAGAGGAAGAGAAGACTGGTTAGTCTGTTTGAGGCGAATGAGGTTGCGAAAAGGGTTGCTAGTTTGAAGAGGGAGAGAGCTGGATATGGTGGTAGAGGTGGATATGGGTATGGCGGAAATCAGATTGTGGTTAATGGGGGATTGATCGATGGGGAGGGGAAGACGGATGTTGTTTCTGAGTGGATGACTGGTTTGTGAGCTGGGTTTTCTGAGCCAGTTTCATCGGTGTTTCTTATAGTAGGGGGTCGATACTTGAACATGGCTCGGTTGCTGTTATTTTTTTGGCTGGTCGCTGGGTTGCCGGTTTGCTGTTTTATTTGATGTTCCTTGTCACGATTAGGCTGAACTCTTTCTCAGCCCCTTGCACTTCCTCTCTTTACCTGCATATTACTCGTCTCTCCCGGGTGGGATAGCTACCTCAAGCACTCATAGCGAAGCTAATCTAATTATTTGAGAACCTGATCAAAACATTCAACCAGCACCTGTTCGATTCACACAAATGAAGCGCTACCCTGAAATCAAATACATGATCATTTCCTGCGAAGATCTATAAAATCGGCGATTATGCGGTAATGACGTTTTGGGGGGAAGATACCTAGTTTCTGTTAGTTAAGGTAGAAAGTAAACAATGGATAGCGGGGTATGACTTGACCCCGCACCTGATACCAACTGCGTTCCTTAACTTTTCCTCTCTCTTCCTCCTTCACTCTTTCCTTCCTTTCTGTAACCTCGTAAGCGAGACTTGATCAATAAACAGTCATTTAATATTCAGAACGTTCATCACAGTCTCATCTTGATCTTCGTTTTTATCTCAAAACCCTGCTTTACATTCCCTGAAACTGGGAGGGATGAAGACCTCCTTCTCCTGGCCTAGGACTTTGAGATTGTAGACAGGTATCCTCAGTGTCTACGTCTGTCCTCTGATCACGTATGATATTCTCAATTGAAGGACTTAGTATGTATCCGTTTCGACTTGGTTCAAACGAATATGGACGCCATATGAAGCGCCAGATGCCGAAAGAATGACAGAACAACATCGAGACGTCTTACGGGCTGACTTCACAGCCAATTAAGTAGCCAAGAATCTCTCTGTAAATTCAAACATCGTTCTTACTGTGCTTTCTTGGTGGTTGAAACTGGTTTTAGTCGCACATTTCTGCTTGATACAAGAGGGGAACGCAAGAATGTGAGGTTGGGTGGGGTCGGCAGTGCGAATTGCTAAACATCCAGTAGACGCAACCAAACTAACCTGACTCCGATCGAATCTTTCACCCCTAATGTCCGAACACAAATCCTCGATATTCATCTTCTGGAACGTCTTATCATGAAAGATTAGCTCCGAAGAAGCCAGCAAGAAAGCTTGTCATAAGTGCGAGTGGCGCAGCCGATAAGAACCCTTGGAGTGTTCAGCCCACTTTTGGATCAGCTGGCGACCATGAGCGCGTCAGAAATCACCGCTTCAAAGATGTCAGCTAGACCATTGAAATCTTCGCTATCAATTAAGATCGATGGGATCTCCCATGCTAAACTATTCCTCACAGCCAAAGTTTCAACCTGCCACACCCTCCATCCGAAGCACTAAAGGCTGCTGGACGTGTCGTCTCCGCAAGAAGAAATGCGATGAGACACCCTTCAAATGTTTGCGATGTGAAGCGGCTAGTCTTGACTGTCGATATGGGGTGAGGCCGAGCTGGATTGAGAGTCCTGAACTGGGGAGGAGGGAGCTGGAGAGGATCAAGGGCTTGGTCGCTGTTACGGCGAGTCGAAAAAGAGCCGAGCATAGAGCGAAGGCGAAGTCGAAGTCGAAGTCGAACACTGTATCTACGTTACAACTGGTCAGCTCTTCCCTATCTTCCCAGACACTAGGATCTGGATCCCATTCCTGTGCCCCGACCGTTCTTTATGGGGAACACTTTATCGTCTTGGAGGATCAAGTACTTACGGCAACATCACCTGATGGGATTGGAATCCAGACGGACGGGTCATCAGGGCGACTGGGGCTGTCATCGTGGATCAAAGACCACGAAGCAGATCTCATCATGCACTACCTTGACCATGTCTTCTACATCCAGTTCCGCTTTTACGTCCCCTCAGTCGCGACGGGTGGTCGGGGCTGGGTTCTGTCTCTAATCACTAAGACGAAACCGCTGTACCATGCCGCGCTGAGCCTGGCTGCTTTCCATCAGCAGTCTCTGATGTTGCAGGAGAATGGTGGAAGTGATGGTTACTTGGGTCTGGAAGAGCTGGAGCAACAGCATAATCTGACGTTGCAAGAAATGCAACGGTTCATCCAGGTGCATGGCGAGAGCAGTGATGCTTCGTCCATGTCAGACGTCAACACACAGATACTGGCTTGTGTAGTGCAGCTGATATCTTTTGAGGTGAAAAATCACATCCTTTTTTTTATTTTATCGTTGACTGAGCAGTTCCGTACAGTTATTCAAAGGTGGTGCCAGCAACTGGAGTGTCCATCTCAGGGCAGGATGCGATTTAGTCCTCATGATCTACGAGCAGACTCTACAGCAAAAGTGTTCACCTGTTAAGTTCCAAGAGCGGACTCCGGGCACTCGATCTAGCTCAGTAGAGTCCAACGCCCTGAGATTCTTCACTGGCTGCATAATCTGGTTCGACATCCTCTCTTGCGTATCAACCAATGCGCCACCAAACCTCGCTGCACACCACCGCCAGCTTCTCCTCGGCCCAGCTTCAGACACAGGACGTAGCATCGGACTACATACAATTTGTGGCGCTCAAAACTGGGTGCTGCTCCTAATCAGCGAGAGTGCTGCGCTGGCATATCAAAATCAAAGGACATCATGGAGGCGGGTAGTAGACTCTGACACTCAGAGCTCCGAGGCTGCTGCAAAAAGTATAGAGATTCGCTTAAGATCACATCATCACCAGCTTCGAGAGGAGCTGAGCGCATTGAGACGACGGCACAATGGTCCACCACCACATTCGCTGCCAGAGACATATGCACACCACACCGTCCTGGTAGTAACATCCATCTTCGCTTCAGCAGCGGCTATCTACCTACAAACAGCCACAGCAAGATCTTCGGACACCAGCTCTGATCTCGTCAAGCTTCCCCTCCAGGAAATCATCGATACGATGAAAATGATCCCTGACTATCGTGTGTTCCGAGGCTTGGTGTGGCCGCTGTGTGTCGCTGGCTGTATGGCTTCGACTGCTGAAGATCAGGAGTTCTTCAGAGACAAGTCAAAAGGAGCAGTGGGTGACGCGAAGAGCTTTGGGAATTCTGCGAAAGCACTGGAGATCTTGGAGAAAAGCTGGGAACTGGAGAGGAAGAGGGGGACATTGGTGGACTGCTCAGCAGTACTGAAGGAGTTGGGGACTTGCGTTCTTCTCGTTTGATGCATGATGGGCTTCTTGTATATTTTGCGTTACTCAGAGGCTACACTGCTTGATTACGAGCCTTGGATGAGTAACTTTGGTACCCGCTTTCTGCTGCTCGCTTAGAAGGAGAGTACAGTCGCACGATGAATTGAAGCCAGGCTCCAAGTCTCCGAATTTGAGGGTCCCGGCAATATCAATCAGCATCCAGCGAGCTACCATACATTTATGCTATCAAGATGATAGATCCAAAGTTGGCCGCCACAGCCAATCATAAGCTCATGGTTCACTTTCTCGTCTCCAGTTGCCATATGCCAGTACCCCAGGCTTACCCCACCTTTGGAGACTTCGTGTCCACCTTCCTCCTGATAGCCCAACATAAGCTGCGTCTCAAGCGGCTTGGCGGTTACTGCAAATCTATTTCTTATCTTCGGCTCCGCAGATAAGATATTCTTGCTCCAGCCATTGGTGGCGTTGGTATTGCCAATGATATCCAGTCGCTTGTCAAATGGGTTATATACTGCTTCTTGGTTCATGAATTTCACTATTCGAACTCCCTTTGTAGACTTTCTATCCATTGAAAGCCCATAGTTCCACCATGGGGATCCTCAATTCTATCAGCAAGACTTTTCAGCCTGTGACTGTCCATGCTCCTGAGACAACAGCAGCATCAGCAACAAGCGAGCCGGGCATCGAAGCAGCAGCACCTAATACGGAGAAGAACGATGTGGAAGTAGATATCGATCTCAAAACCACGGGTGAAGCTCGTCAAGATCTGGAGTCCGGCGTTGCACGTGTGGAGGCAGCACAAGCTGTTTGGGGGAAATATGGCTTTTGGATCGTCGCAGCGGGGTAAGTGGTATATTCGAATCTTCAAGAACCAAATTAATACTTCACAGTATCGGTATGTTGATGCTGGTCTATGAGCTCGACAACACCACAGTATACATCTACAACACCTATGCTTTATCCTCATTCAACCAATTATCCATTGGAGCTGCGCTGTCCACGGCTGGTGTCATCGTTTTCGCGGTCGTCAAACCACCAATTGCTAAGCTGTCTAATATCATTGGACGAGGAGAGACATACTGCTTCACGATCTCCTGCTATATCCTCGCATACATCCTCTTCGCATCCGCGAAATCGTTCGGTGCTTATGCGGCAGGGTACATCTTCTACTGCGTTGGGCAGTCAGGCACGAACATCATGAATGATATCGTGATTTCCGACATTACCACGGCCCGATGGAGAGGTTTGGCCATCGCCGTCTCTTTCTTTCCCTTCTTATTCATGCCGTGGATCTCTGCATTCATAGTATCCAGCGTCGTCTCGACTGGCGGCATTGGCTGGAAGTGGGGTATTGGCATGCTTGCGATTCTGATGCCTTTCTGCGCTTCCTTCATTATCGGCACGCTTCTTTACTACCAACACAAAGCGAAGAAAGCCGGGATAGTTGTCATCGCGAAAGAGAAGATGACAGTCTACGAGTTCTGTTCTCAAATCGATCTAGGTGGAACTCTGCTCTTCAGCTGCGGGTTCGCCATGTTTTTGCTTCCCATGACCCTCGCCGCATCAACTCCACAGGGATGGAAGACTCCATGGATCGCAGCACTCATCGCACTGGGAGGCGCCTTTCTCATCGCTCTGCCGTTCTACGAACAACGATTCGCGAAGCATCCTCTCGTGCCATTCTTCTACTTTAAGAACACAGCGATAGTGATATCCGGTACGCTGCTACTGACAGATGCACTCGGATTTTCGGTAACGCATTCTTACCTGTACCCCTGGTCAACGATCGCACGAGGCCTCTCAGCCCGAGACGCGACATTTCTGCAAACAACAAACGGCGTGATGCAGACTCTGTCGAGCATCATTGGCGGTATGGTCATGCTCAAAACCCGTCGTTACAAATGGCTGGTGATGTTCGCCGTGACCATCCGTTTCATCGGATATTGTGTCATGATCCGTCTCCGCGGTGCCGAGAATCCCATTGCAGAGCTCTTCATCGTTCAGCTTCTCCAAGGCTTCGGAAGCGGAGTGATCCTCATCGAAACGCTTGTCTCGGCCCAGATCCAGGTGCCGCACAGCCAGCTTGCTCAGATCACAGCGCTGATCCTGTGCTGCAACTTTCTTGGGTCGAGTATCGGTGCTAGTATTTCTGGAGGCATATATACCAATACTTTGAAGGACGAATTGGCCAAGCAGCTTGGTGCAGGTGCGGATCAGAGTTTGATCAACAGTTTGTATAACTCGATCACGGGAGTTGTGCCAGAGTGGGGAAGTCCCGAGAGAGAATCTATCAATGCTGCTGTGAGTTTTGACGATATGAGATTTTGGTCAAGGATCTAGCTGACTTGATGTCTGATAGTATTCCAACGTCATTCGGTATATGACTTATACAGCAGTCGGATCGATGGTTCCAAGTTTCATCCTCACTTGGTTCATGCCCAACATGGAACTACCGTAAGTCTTCATCAACCCCTGAAAATCCGTTTTGGATGCTAACACCAAAATCAGGGATCAGAACAACCTTGTGGAATCTTGAGCTCTGAGTCGTTGTATGCAATTAGGCACATCGCGTATTCATTGCGTTTATTTAACTCCTTGACTTTTCAAGTGTGTCAGGCGAGAAGATTAGAGACTTTCGGCTAGAAATCGCATGACAATTTCATGAATCACTATTCCAATGCAGAATGCACAAGATGCAATAATACAGAGCGAAGATTGTCTTTCATATAATGATTCCGAAAAGAAGTCCGATAGAGTTTCTTCACGTCTGGGACCAGCCACAGACCAACATCACAAGCCACAAGCCAATTTCCCCCAACCATGTAATCATCGTACAATAAACACTTCTCCGATCAAGCACCTTCTTCATTCGAGTCCTTCAATTCAGTGTCTCTCGAGATACAGAAGGCGTGCCTTCTTTCTTTTAATGTAAACACCCCCCGCAATCGTCTCCCAGCCAATTTCGTCTGGCAAATCTGACGGAGTCCACGGGACAGACCGCTTCTTAGTCCAACGGAGGATGCAGGCGGCCAGAAAACTCTCCTTGTCAAGCCCCATCTCCAGTCGTCTCGCCTCCACCACCTTCTGGTTCGGATCTTCTCTCTTCTCCAGTCGGATATCCAACCACTGCTGTGGTGATCTCGACTCACCTCGGTAGTACTCGCCGTAACGAGTCCAAGAAATCTCGTCCTTCTTAACCTCCGATTCTTGCTCGGCAGAAACAAAGTCCGGACACTGAAGCGCCCAAGAGCGAGCTGTCTTCTTCGGAGGGACTTCGGCGCCGGTATAGTGATGGAGCCGGGTTAAACCTTCTGGGGTGCCGTGGAAGTCGTCACGCCAGGTGGTGAGGAACATGCTGGCTCGGGCGGCTTCGTTGGGGGTGGCGAGGGGATTGAATGACTGCCCCTGCCGGAGCGGAAAGATCGAGGTTGGAGACTGGACAGGTGCCGGGATGTATGGTGGTGGCGGAGTTGGAGAAGGTGGAGGTGGTGAGGCGGGAGGAGAGAGGTTGGGAGGAGGAGGAGAAGGGGAGGGGACCGTAGCTCTAGCTGGAGCTGGTAGTGCCGCTCTCCTTCTCGACTTTGCTGGTCGGCCAGCTTCGTCCTCTGGCTCCGGTGCAGGAGCACGACGATTTCTGGTTCGGGGTTGAGGAATTGGTGGTGGTGGAATGCCCTCTGGGAGGGACTTGAAGAGGGTTGTGGCTCAAACCACAGACCGAGTCTGGTGCCGGCGGGACTGGTACTGAAGGAACTCAGATCGTGAGGCTGATCTGGCCATTGCGCGAGTCTGGGTGACCATCTTGGCGAGACTTAATGAGATCTGGAGTTGGTTGATGTGATGTGAGGAGATATGAAGAAGATATTGTGAGAAGGTTAGTGGATGAGATTGCTTCTAATCGAAGAGCTTTGGTGATTGAAGGAACTGGCGATGATTCGGCAAGATGTCAAAGAATTCGGGAAGCTTGCTAAGATCAGAAGTGGGGAGGAGAAAGCTTATAGTCGTGATCATCGTGAAAATGCTGGGAACTCTTTACTTTGCCATTGTTGATGCCATCCTGCAAAGCCTCCGCCTTGCTATTGTAAGTGGTGACAATAGGGGTTCTCGCTTAATGGATTAAAGAGTGGGGCAAGACAACAAAGCATTCGCATCGCAGTACTACTCCACGATCTACTGGCAACAATGAGTTGAACGGACTCGTATCAAACAAGATTACCCAGTAGTTTAGAGATGAGATACTAGGGTTACAATTTTTGAGTATGCCTCTTCTATATAATTAGAGTGTGAGGACCTCAGCACCTATTGGCTGATGTAACAATGAGACAAGTCACTTTCCAAGGGATACGAGAATCCAACAGAATGCGTGTCTTATACACAATAGAAACCCTTGTTGATCAGGAAAGAAAATGAATGGTATCGTGGATCGCAAGATATATTTCCATTTCTCTGCGCTCTACTCGGTCGCAAATTCACTTCTCGTTGGGCACCTCGAGGTGCTTCACTGCCAAGTCGTATATTTGAGCTTGAACAATAGCAAGGCGAATGGATACCTCCATTTCATAATATAGCTAGACGAGTCAATCGCTGGCCATTATTGCTGTCCATCAGTGAAATACCTTTCTTCTTTTCTGCTCTCTCCACAACGTCACATTGCTTTTCTATCAGGCACCAAACCTTCTTTCTTAGGTCACCAGAGCGCACCAACATCCTCTCAATATCCATCAACCATCTGGAAAGTCCCATTTTCGAAGTCGATAAGCTAAGTCCTTCAGCCAGGATGGGTCGACTTATGATGCGGGCATCTTCTCCTGAGGACGAGATCGAAAGATTGGACGACTACATCTATCGACTCCCAGCTTCACTGCCCACAATCTCAGAACTCAAACTGGAGCCCTGGCCTACAACACCAAAGATCGCAGAATCAGTGCCCTCAATAAGCCACAAGTCACAAAACGATGGTTCTCTACCTCACGCCTCTCAGGGAGCAACTGACATCTTTCCACCACCTCCCAAGTCGTCCACGCCAAAGAACTCAACTCAACCCTTCCGAATAACCAAACACCGCCACAGATCCAAATCAAAAGCTCATCTCCCATCCATGAAAGCCAACGTCAGATTCACCTCCTCGAACGTCACCAAAGCCCGGAAGCTCGCACTCGAAATTCAAGATGAGACCGATCATTCACGCAGCAACGATCTTCGTTACGGTCGAGAGAGAAGCACGCTGTATTGGTTCTGCAAGCGTACGATAGAGCCGCAGCCGAATGAGATGTTGAGAAAGTTGAGGCGGTTGCAGTTTGAGTCTGCGAAGAGGGAATTGGTTGCTGGTGGGATGAAAAGTTGGGAGATTAGTGCATTGTGTTTGGAAGGGGCGAGTGGTTTGAGAAGTGAACTCAAGGCAGACGATGTTCAGTGAGGGCTTTTTTAGATCTACTGGGCTGTGTTGGTTGTTGATGCTGGAGGGTTGGTTAGGATTGAAGCAGTCAAAGAGCTGCATCTTGCTTTGAGACCTATAGGATACCAAGTCTTCAATTCCACACAATTCCAACTCGCCATAGATACTAGATTCTGTGGATTTATTTCAATTTGTATATATGGTAGGTTGTTGATTAGAAATATTACCTCCCATTCCGCTGTCTGTGCAGAGATCAGTCACGTGAAAAGCGAAAAGTAAACAAGTCAGCCTGTGGCCTCAACACTGCGGCGAGCGAAATTTTCGCCGCAAAACTTTAGGCAAAGACGATCTAAGTATTACTCTACTACCCAGCGAACTCATCAGGTTCAGCATGATAAAATGGTGGTGGCGGATGTATAGGCTTTGGCGGCCACCTCGTATCCGAAACGTACTCAATGCTGAACTCATGTCGTCCCGATCCAACTTCAACTCCTTGACCTTCGATCTGTCCCGGAAGTACGACCAATGCAGTAATGTTAGCAGGTAAAATAATCTCCAAGTTGAATTTCTGCCCCTCGTATATCCTCCAATGACACTCGATCATACCATACTGAGACAAGTGCTTGACAGAAGCCGAGGTGATGATGCCACCAGGCACTGGACGAACGAGAACTTTCTTCCATCCAGGCTGGAGCGCACTAATTCCTCCGACTACCTCATGTAGCCATTGGGCAATGGCGCCGAATGCATAATGGTTAAAGGACAACATGTCCCCCGGATTCAGACTCCCATCCGGAAGCATGCTATCCCATCGTTCTAAAAAGAATTTCGTCAGCACTAAGGACCTATACTGAACTGGTTGTGAACTTACCCCACATTGTCGTGCTGCCCATGGTGACGGCATACAGCCACGAAGGACATTTCTTCTCCAAAAGCATCCGATACGCTAGGAAATCTCGACCTGAAATCGAGAGTGCTCGGCAGATCAAAGGAGTTCCTGCAAATCCAGTGGCAACCTTGAAACTATTTGTTCTCACGAGGAACTCCAATCGATCTCCACTACCCTCCTTCTGCTGATTGGTCGCACACAAGTCGAAGCATATAACAAGAGCATACGCTGTCTGAGAGTCTGAAGCTAGTCTCCCGTTTGGAGTGATGTACTCGTTCTGAAAGACGATTTTCAGTTCTTCAAATTCACGCTGATAGGTCGCAGCTCGTTCGTGATATCCTAATATTGTACTTATCTTGGCGAGAAGAGCCGTGATGTGAACAAGGTAGGCATTTGCGACTAGTTGAGAGTCTGTAAGCGCCTTTCCTGGATCCTGTGGCGGCGCTGAGGGGTCCAGCCAGTCCCCTAGCTGATGTGCGGTCTTTGACCACAATCTATTTGGTCCGCGGGGCAATCCTCGATCTACCCAAGCCGTCATGCTCTTATATTGTTGTCGTAGAATAGATGTATCTCCAAAATTCTGGTAGACGTCCCATGGTGCTGTCACGGCAACATCACTCCACACTGCTAGTGGTTGTCGGGGACCAGCAAATTGCATTACATCCGGAACGACTGGAGGAGGAAGGACACCATCTTTTTCGAATTGTTCTGCTGAGAGATCCGCGAGCCAATTTCCAAGCATGCCGTGCGTATCGTACAGGAAGTTTGCCGTCCCAGCAAAGACCCCCAAGTCTCCCGTCCAGCCCATCCGCTCATCTCGTTGCGGACAATCAGTCGGTACAGAAACGAAGTTTCCACGCATTCCCCACCGGACATTGGAGTGGAGCTTGTTTACCATCGCGTCTGAACACTCAAACCATCCAGTTTGCTCCATATCAGTGTGAACGACTCTGGCTGTCAGGTCCTCTGTTGTGGGCATGGCGGATTCAGTCGGCCATCCGTCGACTTGCACATAACGGAAACCATGAAACGTGAACTTCGGTTCCCAAAATGCTTCAGATAGTTGCTCAGAAAGCGTGATGGAGTCTTGAGCTTTAGCCAGTCTCAGAGGCCTTGAGCCACATTCTTCGTTTTCCAGTACCTCGACATGGCTGAGTCGAATTGTTTTCCCAGCAAAGTCGGGGCCAAAGGACTTGAAATTTACTCGCACCCAGCCAACCAAATTCTGGCCAAAGTCAACAATAACTTTACCAGATGGGCTTTTCGAGATGCTGACTGGACTGATTTCTTCAGTGCATCGCACAGGAGGATTTTCTGGCGCAGCTAGGATAACGTCTTGCTCCAAGTCCTTGGTAACCACTGAATTGGAGATTTTGAGTTCTTCCCTGTGGTCCACAACTTCGCCGTCATAGATCTCGGACTCAAGAATAGGTCCCGTCCCACAAGACCATGTTGAGTCTGTTTTGACGATGACTGAGCCATCGACCTCCAACTGCGCCAAGAGCCCGACCTGTTCTCCATATATGCTGCGAACGCCGCCCATGAATCCCAGTCTCCCAGCGTACGAGCCCTCGCCCACCTCCACTGTGATAGTATTGTCACCTTTCACAAGAAGAGACTGAACATCATGAGTCTGGTAGTTCAGACGGTGATTATAGCTTGTCCATCCAGGAGCGAGAAGATGGTCGCCAACCCTTTTGCCGTTAATCTTTGCTTCGTAGATTCCATGAGCAGTAATGTAGAGTCTCGACTTCTCGACCGACTCAACAACAAACCCTTTCTGAAAAATCACAGGGCGTTTCGTAGCATCGACGGGCTGGGGAATATCTCTCTCAATCAATTCTGCTTTCCAGTCGCCGCGATCCAGTAGTGCTGCTTCGACGGTGGTTGGGGCTGACCAATCTGTAGAAAGGCTTTCACCAATGGCTCTGACCGTGACTTCGGCAATATCGCGCGACTTTAAGGGTCGCACAGGCCATGGAACCAGGACAGAATCTGAAGTCTCTATCCGAAATGTCTCCAACGATTCAGACGATGAACCTGGGTTCAACAGAATTTTGATTTCAGCAGCGACTTGCTTCCAGTCCCGCGCCTCGCCACTGAACCTCCATGACAAACGTGGAGCTGAATGACCGATCCCAAATCCATCTGGGTAGTGCTCGAAAGTGACTTTGGATATCGATAACTCGTCCATTGCTGTGCGTATTGTTCTGGTAGATAGGTTTGTCAAGTATCAACATCAACATCAAACTCAATGTTCATCGTTGAGGACCAAGCCCCGATCACCTCACTTCGACATCGAATATGTAATACAAAATATTTCTTCGGTGTGTGAAGTTCATGCCGAGCTACAATTCGTAGTATCATCATACCGGATTCTAAATTTCGAAAGTGGACGGGAACGCCCCTTTGGCGGCGATTCGTGACCTGCATCTTGGTACGGGCCTTCCGCGAAATGCCAAGTTTTTGGGTGGGGGAAAACATGACAATGAAGCTTCGAGGCATCTGGAACGGCAAAAGTATGAAGAGCAAAAATAAAAGAGGATTCCATGACACTCCACTCGTACGACGTGTAGCCTTATCCTGGATCCTCACTTTTTGCGGGGTTTGGGAGTTGTGGGGAGGTGGACTTGTGGAGGTAGGGATCTTGGATGTTTAATGTGGACTGTCGGCGCGGCGGCAGGCAGCGTAATGACTTCAAAAATGCTTCAGCTTGGCTTCTTTCCACAACCCGTCCATACTGCGACGACCCATGAATGTGGAATCTCCAGAGAATCAATCGATTATTCACTCCGAATTGAAGCAGCATGCAGCCATCTCAAGGACCTCCAAATCTTGGACCGTCCTTGTAATTAGTATACATACCCCAGGTCTCTCACCCCATCCCCCGGATTTTGAAAATCATCAATCGCGACCACCCGCCTGTTGCCAATACTCTTCTTTACACACTCATCATTCCTAGCTTAAGTCAATTCTTGTTGACCATGGATTCCAAAGAACCCACTGTCATGGCATCACACATCGAGGACACTCCTGTCAAGGGCGGCAAGACTGTTGAAGAAACAGATCTTGCTCTGGGTCTACTCCTCAATGATGAAGAACGTGAACTAGGGCTGATCAAATCTGCCTGGAAGCATAAAAGAATCATCTTCATGTGTAAGTATTGAATTCAACTTCTGAATTTTGACTTCCCTGCTAATATTTTCCAAGCCATTGCCGCATTCTTCGGTGGCGCCTCCTTTGGTTACGACAATGTTGTCAACTCGGCCACTTTGTCTATGCCAGCATTCCTGATGTACTTCGGTGAAGTCAGTCCAGTGACACACTCACTTTTCGTTCCCAGCATCTGGACTGCCCTGTTCTCATCGATGTCCGGATTGTGCCAAGCGCTCGGAGGTTTCTTCATCGGCTTCATCTATGAACGCTTCGGTAGAAAACCTTCTGCAATCGGATCAGCCTCTCTTTCGATGGCCGGCATCGCAATTCAGTATACTTCTACTACTCGAGGATCTCTCCTTGCTGGCAAGATGGTTAATTGTCTTGCATTGGGCGCCATGATGTCTACTGGCTCTACATACATCTCAGAGGTAAACTTCTCATCTGCACGATCCATCATGCTTGTTCTGACGATCTGTGTCTTAGATCGCTCCTGTTAGGCTTCGAGGTCCCATGCAATCTGCCCTCGTCTTGTTCCAAGCTCTCATGCTCATGACCGGGCTGGGTATAATCAGCACCTTCCTGCCAGATATGTCCGAGAGTGCTTTCAGGAAAGTCTTTGCCCTACAATGGGTTTGGTCTGGTATCGTTCTAGCTATGTACCCATTCCTGCCAGAGTAAGTGACTCTTGAACCACCAGCTCGATACTTTCACTGACATTCTCAAAGATCTCCGGTATATCTGATCAAGAAGAACAAATTTGAAAAAGCACGTCGAGCAATGTCAAAGCTATACGGTTCCAACGAAAACATCGATGCTCGGTTAGCATACCTTCGAAGCACGATCGAACATGAAGGCCCCTCTGATGGAAACAAGATCAGCATCGCAGACTGCTTCAAGGGCGTTGACAGGCGCCGTACGTTGACAGTCATCTTCGTTCTATTTGGACAGAATGCATGCGGTGTTGCCTTCCTCTCCCAAGCAATCTACTTTCTTTTCCTGGCTGGCCTCAGTCCAACAAACGTCTTCAACATCTCAATTGGAGGCTTCGCGCTGGCCAGTCTGTTCATCATCGGCAGTTGGTTCTGGATCGAGAAGTTTGGTCGTCGCAAGATCTTACTCTCTGGTTCCTCATTGACAGCCGTTGTCTTGATCGTCATTGGATGTCTTCACTACGTCCCCGGACAAGGGGCAGTCTGGGCCATCGCCATCCTCCTCAACGTTCTCACTTCTTGGCAATATTTCTCTGTAGGATCCATCTCGTGGGTCATCGCAGCCGAGCTTTCATCCTACCGCCTCAGAGGACAGACCCAATCCATCGGTTTCGGAACCCAGCTACTCGCATCTTGCCTCTTCAACTTCGTCACTCCCTACATGTATAACACCGATGCTGGAAATCTTGGTGCTAGAACTGGATTTATCTGGGGCGCTTCGGCTGCGATCTACTTTCTTGCCTCATGGTTCATTGTACCCGAGACATTCGGTCTCAGTACGCAGGAGATGGATTGGATGTTCGTCAAGAAGGTCGCTGTGAAGGACTTCCAGAAGAGAAAGGCGGAGGCTAGCGAAGCTATTGCGGCAGAGGTTCAAATGAAGGAGAGTGTGTAAATGTTATTTCCATCATGTTGTACATATGATTCTGCTTTTCCCAGATTGCAATCAATTGTCTGTACCATGATATAATTTTCCAGTGGATGTGATACCGATATGCAAATTGATCCAATCAGAGTAACTTTCCAAACTCCCGCCTGCTTCTGTGACGTCCCGAGAATTTAGGAGTACCTTATTCCATGTTTGGCATGCGCCTTCATTCTGCAGTGAGCCTTCAAAAACCATTCTGTGTTATGCCTCATAGAGATCATGTCAGACCTAGCGGGCAGTGTGTCCACCAACTTCGAAACACCCAATCTAGATACCTTGTGCTTGACAAATTCCACCCCTACCCAGATTCCATGTCACGGAACTTCGAGATTCTTTGAGATAATTTGTATTGATCTTGGGCGTTCCACACCTCAGCTAATAACCAGATTCTCAAACAGTACAGGCTTAGTCTCCCCCTCCCCATTACTCGTAGCAAACAGCGCAAAGACCGGCCCCGTATACCCCCACTCGCTTATCAACTTCGAATCCGCCGTACCGACCTCCCTCCAATCATCCCCATCACTTTCCTCCTTCACATCAAAAGCATACATCACTTCTGTGCATCGGACCCTGAAGCTCAATCGTGAACTCTTGCTCTGCCGTGGTATCTCGGTGGTCTGTGTAGGTTGCTGTAGACACGAAGTAGAGAATATAATGTTCTTTCCACGGACTGAGATGTTGAAATCTCGCAATTGGTCGACGTAGACAGAAAGCCCTGCTTCTTCGTTGTCGCTTGAAGGCTGGAACTTAATATCAATTGAGATCCGCGCGTCGAGTGATCTCTGGCGGAAGCCGATGAGAGAGGAAGTTCCCTTCGGTGTGTGCAAATTCGCTGCTTTTCCCACAATCGTAACACCTCCCTCCTGCCACTCATAACTTGAGAAATCTGGATCTCGGAGGTAGATTAGACGAGGGTTCGTCGCAGTGAGTGCCTCCTGTACAGGTGTAGAAAATATATCGTGCTTCTGCTTGGGAACCGGCAGTGGCTGACAATTCTCAATCTCCATCCCTATTTTCTTCGTGTTATTGAAGATCGGCCACTCTCCCTCGGGCCAGGTAACAGGACACAGAAACGTCTCTCGTCCGAGCGGGAATCTCCCATCCCTCAACCTCACAGCTAGCATTACAGACCACCACTTCCCCGTCTCATCTTGGAACAAATCTGCATGACCTACACCCTGAAAATATTCGTCCGAATCCCTCGCTGTCAAGACTGGGTTCTGAGGATGACTCTCGAAGGGTCCCCATACATTACGACTTCGAAACATCGTCACGCAGTGCTTGATCTCCGTCCCATCTTCTGCGAGCAATGCGTAGTACCACCGATCTTTATAGTAAATATGCGGACCCTCGGCCCAGCCTCCCCCATGAGCTTTTACTAACGGCTTAGGCTTACCGGATAGAGATTCGCCCGTCTTGATATCGATTTCCATCTGCACGATTCGTGGAAGGACACCTTCGGGTAGCTTTCCGTCAGCGGGCTTCTCTGGAAACATAGTGCCTTGAAAGTATACTTTGTCGTCACTTGGATCGAAAAACAAGCTGGGGTCGATGCCGTGGAAGTCGATCTGGACGGGCTTGCTCCATTTTCCGGCGATGGGATTGGTGCTGGTGACGATGAATGTATCGGCTTTGCCGGTGAGTAGGATGTTGGTGCATATTACGTAGAAAGTGCCCTATATAGATCTACTTAGTCGTGATCCTCAGGTGAGGACCGGGAGGAGGAAATGTAAGATCTTACCTTGTGGTGTCTTATTGTTGGTGCTAGAATGCCTTCCGTTTGATGGCCTCGCGTGATTGCATCGTTGACTGAGATGTATCCTGGCTCGTTTATCGCACCCTCTTTTCACTTTTAGCTTTTGATTTATTCTCATCAGGGGGAAAGGTCTTGTGGGAAACACATACTACAGGGAATCCAATTTATCAAATCTTGGGAGACGTGGACACTGATGTGGGGGAACCACTGAAAGGTCGAATTGACCAGGTAGAAGATTCCATCAACCCAGACGCATGAGGGGTCTGGATGGAAACCGGGAATGATGGGATTCATAATTGCTTGCGCACAATCCTAAGTTTTGCGATAATAGCAAGAATTTGTTGCGCGTGATGTTCACTCCAGGAGTTAAGCGAGAAAATGTTTATTGAAGAAGGTTTGGTGAGTGATGAGCTGTTGTGTCCTATGTACGCCGAATAAAGATGGATAGCGGGCATGCGACCTCTTCAGAGCAATCCTTGTTCCGCAAGTGGCAGGAATGAATGCGTGGACTGCTGTTCATTCAGGACCTCAATATGCCAACTTGTCAAAATACCCCACTATCTTCAACCCTCCAGAAAACTGAACCACCCCGCAGTGGACGGCACGGTTTGCCGTCCACTTCGCCCCCCTTTCCCCCACTAAGTCAGGAATCGCCTCCAGGACTTTCAATGCACCCCTCCTGTCAAATCCACTTCACTTAGTCGAAACCTCCTAATTGCCTTTCCCCTCCCCCGGGTTCATAATGTCAATTCAGTCCACATCCAACCTCCACACCCCCAACACCCCTCGAAATTCACCAGCAAGCATGCTTCCCTCCACAACCAACATGTCAATGCCAATGGCATCAGGTGCAAGTTCAAGCCTAGGAGTAGGAAAAGACTTTTGCTGTACTCGATGCCCGAAAAGGTTCAGTCGGAGCGAGAACCTTAGAAGGCATGTGGCCACACATGATGTGGGCAAGTACCGCTGCGTCGTCTGTGACAAACACTTCACCCGAAGTGATCTGTTGAAGCGGCATAGGAAGAACCACGACCGAAGCTCTACTCAACTAAATTATTCAAAGCCGCAGCCCCAGCCTACGACATTTGAGGCCGAAGGATCCCTCGATAGGAGTCCTCCTGAACATTTCAGCGATCCAAGTTCCCAGAAAACTCTCCCAAGGTCATTTGACACTGAAAGCTCGCGGCCGGCTTTCGTAGGCCCAGGCTTAATCGAAGATGAAATTCATGATAGCAACCAGATGCAACAGCATCATGTTGAGATGCCCTTTGATACTTTTATGACAAACGAAGATATATCCGGCCTTAATTTAGGAGCTTTTGATGGTGATATTGGCTGGACGCTGGATTTTGCATACTCGCACCCGTTCATGGACTCTTTTACCGCCGACCTCCTCACTCCTTCTAGCACCGGAAATGTAGAGTTCGGCGACTCTGAATCATCAAACGTTGTTTCTGATGAGGCAGGCGAGTGGCCAGATCGAATGAGCAGGCCAACTAGTCCCAAGAGACGCAAATCGGAGAAAGCACATCATGTCCCGCGGAATTGGCTTGCAACTATTGCAGAAGCGCAACTCGAGATGGCACGACGTCGTATAAGCGATGTCGCACTTAGCAGTGTTGACGTGGAGACTAGAAATGGCGTTCTGGAGTTCTTGAGTCTGCCATCTTCACCGTATTCTGGGGACAGAGATTTGGAAATGTTTCCTTCTGTGGAAGTCCTCGACTACTTTCTCCTCCTGTACTTCAGGCACATTCACGAGCGGTTTCCAGTCATTCATTTGCCGACCTTACAGCTCACCAGGATATCTCCATTTTTGCTAATGGCTCTGCTTCTTGCTGGGTCAAGCCATTCAAAAGCAAACGATGGCTGGTTTACGAGGGTTTTCTACGACCACTTTCGGGTTGCATTGATGCGGAAGATCGAGGCCGATAGCCGATTCGTATGTAAATCCATTATGGAGTAAAGAATTGCTACATATACTTACGAACTCCAGTTGCGCTCGGTGGACAACATTTTTGCCCTCTTACTCGTGTGTCTTGCAGGTACGTGGAGCGGAGGTAGAGAAGCATATGAATTTGCAGAGGGGTTTCGCGGTGTTCTCGTCACCACTAGTCGAAGATGCCGGCTTCTCGATGGCCGGCCTATCACACTAGAAAATGAGACTCGCGATGGATGCAGTGTCCTAGATCAGATATGGTACTCCTGGATCGAAGCCGAGAAGAGGAAGAGGCTAGGTATGGCGATATATGTAAGTCCCCACCGGTCAGGTCTTGAGTATTCTGACACCGCCAGCTTTATGATTGTCAATATCCAGGTTTGTTCAATAATCAACCTTATATCAGCAAAGCGGAGACAGCAAACAGCATTTTCCCTTGCTCACGGATATACTGGGAAGCGAGCACTAGTATTTCATGGAAAATGCTCATTGGACCAGCCAATATGCCTCCGTCGACATTCTACATCCACGCGCTGAACGGCTGTCTCCTGCCTCCAGGTGTTGTCTCAGTTCACAACCTCGACGAATTCTCTAAGACGATCCTTTTATATGCATGCCACACCCACATTTTTGAATGGCGGCAGGCAATCTCAATGCTCATACCGAATGGGTCAGCCAACGCATATGGCAGCTTCTCCAACAGTATTGGCCCTGGTCTGGAAGAACGTAAAGGCTGGCTTCTAGCAAATTTGAAGAACTGGCATACCTTCCACTATAGCCCGAGTCTGGAGCCCGCTGCTGCATTACTATACCATTTAGGATTTGTGACCATCGAAGTCAGTCTTTCTGACCTACATCTCGCTGCTGGACGAACTGGAAACCGAGCAGAAGGCGCTGTGGCCGAGCAATCGCTTCGCTTATGGGCGAATGGCGAGAGTGCAGGATCTACTATGTCGCATGTGCACCAAGGGTTTGAAATTACGCATGCAGCGTTGCAATCTGGTGCCATGAATAGCTCTTTTGAGATCATTATGAGCTTGTTTACTGGCGGCCTTGTTTGCTGGGCTTACTCAAAGTTCCATCGGACGGGTCCGCATGAGGAGTGTATTGAGCATGTAAGGAAGGCGGCAGAGACGCTGAGAGAATTGGCATCGTGGCGGATTTCTTCGCTTTTCGGGGTTATTCTTAATGAGTTCGAAAGTGCCTGAAGCAAAGTATGCACACTTTTGGAAGGAAATTACAGTAGAGTCATCGCGCGGGTTCGCAGTATGGCATACTGTGATACCACTGGCCTTAATTATATCGAAAGGTGCTTTCTAGCCGCCATAACTAGCTAAATGATCCCTCCAAAAGGGTATCTACACACCCTGTGGCATAATATGTTGATGAGAATTGTGTGATTTAAGCGGCTCACGCATGCTCAGGCCTTCCTTCAGACCTGGGGTCCAACTGCTAACCAGCCAGGAGTGTGGACTTCGAATTAAAGGAACACCCCTGCATATTCTGCCAGTCAGATCAATAGAGGTGCAGACACATCAAGGCCAGACCGTTAGCACTGGACTGAGTCGCGAAGTGGACGGTGGACTCGTCAAGACAAAATCTGTGGATGTGATCCCAGTCGAGGTAAAAGTTCTGGGGTAGTGGAGGTGAAGGTGGACGGAGCGCGCTTGGCGACTTGGATAGGTGTGGAAGCTAGATGGCTAGGGAGTTTCCTCGGAAGTGGACATTGTTAATATCGGTAGCTTTGGAAGACTATCGAGAAAGGGTGCATTGGTATATCAGACATTTGTCTTTCGTGGAACTTCTTTCCCACCATGCGCATCTTCCTCCACTAACCTACGGTTATCTCTACTTTCCTACTCCTGCGTTTCCTCTGTTGCTCAAGATGACTGAAGTTATGACTACCACTGTTGCATTACCACTCTCCTTAGACGACAAAATTTCGAAGAATACTGTCCAAGAGAAGGTGATAGACATTGACAATTTACCTTCTCCTTCGTTTGATCGGTCGGTGGACGATCTGACACTCGAAGAAAAACTTGATATTCTCTCAGGAGTCAATTTCACGCACACCAACGGCGTACCTCGTCTGGGCGTCCCACCATTAAAGGTAATATACCAGCACATGTCCCTGACATTGCTATACTAAATCATCATCAGGTCGTCGATACCATCACAGGCGTTAAAGGATCCGAACATTTTCACACACCAACGCTCTGTTTCCCAAGCGCAACATGTATGGGAGCAACATGGAACGTCGATTTACTCAGCCAAATCGGAACCAAACTCGCACTTCAAGCGAAATCAAAATCTGCACAAGTCCTTCTAGGACCCGTCCTGAATCTCCATCGTGATCCTCGCGGTGGTCGAAATTTCGAAAGCTTCAGCGAGGATCCGCTTCTTGCGGGTGAACTCGCGGCCTCCATGGCCAATGCCATTCAAGCCGGAGGAGTAGCTACATGTCCCAAGCATTTCGTAGGAAATGAGAGTGAAACTAAAAGAAGATTTCACAATGTTGCCGAGAGTCTTGATGGGAGAACGATGCGGGAAGTCTACCTTGCTGCGTGGCAAGTGATGCTCCGGAAGTCAAAACCAGCAGCGATTATGACCGCGTATGTGGACCCGACTTTCAAGGAGTAAATTTTACTGACATAGACCAGGTATAACAAAGTGGATGGGCTGTTCTGCAGCGAGAACCCAAAGCTCATCAAAGATGTACTCCGTGGCGAATGGGCGTACGATGGAGCCCTGATGTCAGATTGGTATGGTACCCGTTCTGGCGTACCAGCCCTCAATGCCGGTCTCGACCTTGAAATGCCCGGTCCAACGATTCACAGAAGCTCCGCCATTCTTGAGAAAATCAAAAGCAGCGAGCTTGATATCTCAGTATTGAATCAACGAGCTGCAAGGGTCTTGGAACTGGTCAAGCAAACGAAAGAAAGCTACTCAGAGGAGGAGGAGACTTCGCTTGTTGACGAAGATGCCAATCTTTTGGCGAGAAGAGTTGCCACAGAAGGAATTGTTTTGCTTCAAAATCGAAAATCCGTTCTACCACTACGGAAGACTCAGCGATTGGCGGTCATCGGATCGCAAGCTACAAATCCATCAATATCAGGAGGAGGAAGCGCGGCCGCACCACCCCAGTACCTGCAACGCCCTATTGACAACATTCGAGCACTCTCAGCAGACCCCAAGAACGTTCAAACAGCAAATGGCGTCAAGGTGCACAATGTAATTCCCCTGATTCCAGTACCGCAAATATTTGCTCGTGACGGAAGCAACGGTATCAATGTCCGATATTTCAACAACGGCTCTGATCAACCAGTCATTGATGAGATTCATCCGGCACCTGCAGCGGTGATGTTTGGTCGCATAAGAGATGGACTGAAACCTGAAGCTTTCCATTACGAGATTTCAACAACGGTCATCCCAAAAACGACCGGTCTTCACGCCATCGGAGCACGAACGACAGGAAGCTGTGTGGTAAAGGTCAACAGCAAAGAGGTATGTCAAAGACCCATCTCTAGAAGGCATAGGTTAAAAAAATGTAGGTCGCACAGAAAACAATGGTTGGCATCGAAGTTGAGGATTTCCTCTTCCGCCCCAAGAACTTAGAGGTCCTGGCGCAAGTTCAAATGACAGCCGGCGTTCCATACTTCGTCGACCTAATCGTGCAACCGCACAAGCCATCGTTCGCCACCGGCGAACCTATAATCCACTCAGCCATGCTCTGCTACATGGAAGAATACTCCGATAACGACGCCATCGCGGAGGCAGTCGCCATCGCCAAAGAAGCAGACGTGACATTGATCTTTGCCGGCCGCACGCCCGAACACGAGTCAGAAGGTTTCGATGCTCAAGATATGTCCCTCCCAGCAAGCCAGGTCAAAATGATCAAAGCGGTCGCAGCTGCAAGTCGTCGCAGCGTGCTTGTATTGAGTTGTGGAAACCCTATCGACGTGCAAGATTTCGTCGAGGATGTCGATGCTGTCTTGAACGCACACTTCCTTGGTCAGGAAGGTGGTTCTGCCTTGGCGGAGATTCTGTATGGCGAGGCGTCACCGAGCGGAAAGCTCGCGGTTTCTTGGCCTAAGACGTTGAAAGACTCTCCGTCGTATTCATACTATCCTGCTACAGAAAACGATCGGGGGAGTTGGGAAATGACTTGTGGAGAAGGAGTTGGTATGGGTTACAGACATGATTGGACACCTAGAACTCTACAGTGGCCGTTTGGATTCGGGCTGAGCTACACGAACTTCGAGATCTCATCCCTCCAAGTCAGTCGCTCGATTGCATCGGTTGTGCCGGAAGATGTTGAAATCATCATTGAAGCCAACGTTTCGAATACTGGGTCTGTCGATGGTTCAGAAGTCGTTCAGGTTTACATTGAGGACGTCGCTTCTTCTGTCTCGCGACCGCAGAAAGAACTGAAAGGGTTCAAGAAGATAGGTGTGGCTGCTGGAAAGTCTGAAAAAGTCAGCATCACGCTCAAGGATCGATATGCTTTCAGTTTCTGGGACGAGTCGACGAAGATGTGGAAGTGTGAAGCTGGCCAGTTTAAAATTCACGTGGGAGATCTCACAGAGATCGTGGTAGTTGACCAGGATTTCTTCTGGTCTGGATTGTGATTCATAAGAACATTGGGTTTGTCAGCTGTAAATACTTGGTGGAATATGCAGTTACCTGTGCGTTGTAAATAGACTCATAATGTCAGATACGAACCATGCATTCGACTGTACTAAAGCAACTGGATATTGCCTCTTCCATCACCAACACTCAGTGTCAGCCATACATTTCGTGACTCCATAAAGGTTACTGCGATCGAATCTCTGATTATTTTGCTCAATTTTGAAGGCCGTCCTCCCAAGGATCAATCGCGTGCATGGCTCCTTTAGATTGATGAATAGGGGTATCACGTGTCTACACGAGCCGAAGCGAATTGGTCATCTCTGGTGGCCTGCAGGATGAGCTCAATCCTGTGAATGGAAGCAGCAAAGTCGCGCGGAGAGGCTCTTGATACACCAAAAGCTAGTCTTCGTAATTTGCCTCTGCAGCATTCGCAGCATGATAATGAGAATTTGGCCTCAAGTGAAAACGAAGGTTGTTTACCGACCCCGAAATTACCTAAATATCATCCCTAAATTGGGGAACTCTGTCATATTAGAAATATCACTTCGCTTCCATATGCCGGGCACCTTGACCAAATGTTGTAGATATGAGGGAGTTACAGATTACCTCAGCACCAGGTACTGAATTGTGGTGCGGATCACGTGCATCTGATGAGGGAGTTTGCGATATTTTGCGCACCTTGTTGGCTCATTTTATAATCACACTCTAAAAGCATCACAAAATGATATCCCATCCAATGAATAATTCATTTCTGGATCCTCTCCATGCGAACCATGCACCTTCCATCATCTACCCCTCATTCATCCAAACTCGTCCATCAAGGTACCTCATCTCAGCACCTCCCTCAGATACTACTCCTCAACCCCGCCAACTGCCCAAACACAGCATCAAAACTCCCCTCAAACCTCTCCTCCAGCTTCTTCCAGTTAACCACCTTCCAGATCCCCTTAGCATAGCTTCCCTTATCGTTCAGGTACTGCAAGTAATAAGCATGTTCCCACATATCAATCCCCAAAAGCGGCTTCTTCCCCGCAGGAACGATATCTTGATCTTTACTCGTGATAATCTCCAATCCCCCGGTCTCAACATCCTGAACTAGCCAGCCCCATCCAGAGCCCTTGAGACCAAGTAGCACAGCGTTGAACTTCTCCTGAAATTTCTCTACGGAACCGAATCGGGAGGTAAGTGCTGCCGAGAGCTTTGGCGCGGCGGAAGGTTGAGCGGATGGGGAGGAAGACGGGACGAGGTTCTCCCAGAAGAGGGTGTGGTTTATATGGCCACCGGCGCTGAAGTTGAGGTTATTTTGGAGGTGGAGTTGTGTGACGATGTCGGATTTGTTGGAGGCAGTTGCTTGGGAAGCGAGCGTTGCGTTTAGTACATTAATGTAGGTTTGGTGGTGCTTGGTGTGGTGAAGTGTCATGATTTGAGCGCTGATTTGGGGCTCGAGTGCCTATGGATGTGTCAGTTCTGCTTGCTTCTCAACAGTGATGAACGACAATTTGTATCCTTACATCATATGCGTATGGTAGAGGTGGGAGAGTGAACGCCATGGTGCCTGAAAGTACAGTTCTTGTTCTTTTGGTGGATCTGAGAGTCAGTGATTGTAGAAGTGTTGGTGTCAAAGAGGGGAGAAGTGACAGATGGAGGGGAAACACAGAAATAGCTCTAGCTCCCAGCACGTCACCCACTACCCCTCCATAATTGCGCAAGCCCGCGACTTTGTCCATTGATTTATAATGCACCTCTAAAACGGTCTCAAAGTTCTCCGTGATAACAGCTTGGCAGGTGCTGATTTGACGTTATCTTGCGCGGGATTGAGAGAATTACTGCCCCATTACCCCAAAATCAGCAAATGAGACGACGAGTTGAGATCCAACAAGAACGCACCCCTATTCTCGCCTTGGGTAGCCTTACGTGAATTAAAGGATTCCAGAAGTGAGGATTGGCAGGTTATCATCCCATCATTAAACGGTCAGAGCAAATCAGGTCATGTCTGTACGCGCCGAGTTCGAGTTGGAGTAGTGAAATGGACTCTTAGACCACGCGTGGGAGCTTGCGACGGACATAACCAGGACTACCGCGTCACGAACTTTATCATGTCCTTACCATCAGGAGGCAGTGGAATCAACATCACATTCCTGCCCCCGAGTGACCCGCGGTGCAACAGCGAGGTCTGTCTCGCGTTCAAAAAAGCTGGCGATGCATCACAAGCAGAAATTCCGTTCGCGTCGCAGTTCGTATACGGTCATTACACTGTGTACTACTTCTCGACCTTTATCATCATTTTCAGTATCCTGTATTGGTATCGTCGGTTATCAGCAGCATATGAAGAGTTTCCGGAACCGAGGACAACCATTTCGCAAAGGACAAAAGCGTTATGGAGGTTTATCAAGTACAGGAGACTGTGGATCGGGATGTCGTTTGGCCATGCTATGTTCATCGGAGTCACAATATTGGTTACGACAGTCCTCACATTCCTCCAGAGACCGTACTTTCGACTACGGCTGTCCTATGGTTCACCTCCCATCGGTGTAAGGACGGGAGTCATGGCACTTGCTTGTACCCCGGCCATCGTTGTGCTCAGTGGGAAGTACAACCTGATCACGTTGATGACCGGAATCAGTTATGAGAGACTGAATATTCTGCATCGATATCTTGGGTATATATGTCTTGGTCTAGGTGTCGTCCACTCGATTGCATTTGCCATTGCGATATATGGCGATTCGAATTACTGGCCGCTATTCGAAAAGTTTGGATCTGCTGAGGTTAGATATCCGTTGATTTGCGTGATAGCCAGCGATGGATGCTTACTAGGAAACAGTACACCGGACTCGCAGTCTTAGTTCTCCTCCTCTTCCTCACCATCTTCAGCATCCCCTGGTTCCGGCAGCACTTCTATGAAGCATTCGCTTCCTCCCATATCGCAGTCTACCTCATCTACATCATCTTTATGTTCTGGCATACAGCCAACAGAATCGATACCTGGATGTACCTCTACGCCACTCTCGCCATTTCTCTGATCTCCAACTTCAGCCGCTTATTTCTAAGACTCAAGACGCCAAGATGGAATGGCTCTACAGCCACGATCCAGGACATCGATGGACAAATGCTGAAAATCACCATCCCGGCTTTCAATGAGATGACTTGGAGTCCAGGCCAACATGTTTTTCTCCGCTTTCCGGGTGTTTCTTTGTTAGAGAACCATCCGTTCACAATTGCGAGTTTGTGTGGGGAGACGTATGTGACAGCCAAAAGCGGGGCATCGACGAGGACTCCGCTGTTCTTCTTAGTAAAGTCCAGAAAAGGGCTGACCAAGCGATTAATGAGAATTGCACAGCATCGATTGACATTGAAAGTGTTCATAGATGGTCCTTATGGAGGCCATGGACTTAATATGAGTAGCAGATATGAGCAGGTGATCCTGGTTGCCGGAGGAAGTGGAATCTCAGCGGTGCTGCCACTATTTTCGATGCTTTGCAAGAGATTGGGCAGGGCGAATTCAACTTTGCGAAGCATAAGACTCATCTGGGTAATTCAGAATCGTCATGCGCAGGCATGGGTGCAAGATGAGATCAAGGCGGCACTAGTGATGGCGCGTCGTGGGACGGTGGAGGTCGATCTGTATATTACAAGGGAGAGAAATGTGACGGAGCAGTTGGACTTCTCATTCGAGCCGGATGACATCGAAATGGGGCTCGGAGTCGAGGATTTTAGAACGGTCTCAATCGAGGACGACGATATGGTGGAGCGGCAGCTAATACCGAAATCGGCTGATATTGCTGGTCCTGGGAACGAGGATCTGGATGATTGCCTTTCGCTCGACGGCTTAGAAACAGAGATCGGTATGGCGAATGAGGCGGTTCGGAAAAATCTGGATGGCATTGATGACGAAGATCAGCAACTGATGCCCTCACAGAGCCAAAACGATAAATATGAGAAGCAAAACCCGAACCAGGATCAAGATTATGGCATAGACGTCAATATTTTCTATGGGCGACCAGATTTCCAGGATATTTTCCCGAGACTTCTCGTCAGTGGTGGAAGGATCTGTGTTTTCAGTGAGTCTACCTATCTCTATCATCTCCGTGTTTTGTGTACTGATAGCTTCACAGGCTGTGGACCCCAGAAATTGAACATTGATATAAGCAATGCCGTGGCGGGATGCCAGACGGCAGTCCTGCGGGGTCGACTCCGAGAGGTCAGGCTGTGGACCGAGACTTTTGGATGGTAGAACTAATGATCTGGGTAACTAATGTATCAGTACGAACAGAAATATAGACCGTAAAGAAGTGAAGCTCCACATCTCATGCAAGTAGACCGAACCTCAAAATGTTGTTGACATTTGGCCGGCTTTACCGAGACCTCGATGACCAGTGGGTGCTCGAGCCACCTCACTTCCATTTTCACTCTCGAGTCTCGAGCGTCGAGCCTGCAGAAGAGCCTTTCATCTGCCCTGCTTTCGTCCAAATTGAGTGTACATGCATCCAATCATCCCAAGACGGGACAACGGCAAAGCTTAAGCAGGTCCAAGCAATGCCACTTTTCGATGTTATCCAGGCCAATCCCTACATGTCAAAGTCTTGGCTGACGCAACGCGTATTAATGGCGTCAAAATATATGGACAAGCGAGGATCATCTAAACTGGATGAACACAAACGTCCTTCTACCTTGGCAGGAACCGAACATCAATGATGATCATGATGGAGCTTAAATCATGGCATTTCAAGAGCTTTGACCATGTCAATACGTATTATTCCTGGACGGCATTTATAAAGGCAGAGGAAGGTGAATAAATGTAAGCTGGCTGTTTTCTTTCCCGTCACAGAAGCATATTTCAGCTTCGGCCTCATTTACATCACTCACGATGTACTCTCCAGCCCTCACAGTCGTTTCCCTAGCCCTATTCAACGGATTGGTACATTCGCATTCTCCAAATGCGTACCATTTCAATCCCTTAGAGCATCTCGCTGGGGTAACACCACCCTTCGACCCCCTCGATCCTCCTCTGGATCCGTCTCCTCCGCAAGGCTGCAGTGTAACAAGAGCAGCATATCTGATACGCCACGCCGCAATATATGCAAATGACTTCGATTACGAATCCTACATCGAACCCTTCGTCTCCAAACTCTCCAACACAACTGTCGACTGGAGCAAAATCCCCACGCTCTCCTTCCTCTCAACATGGAAGATTCCATTTACCGACTCTGAGCAAGAGATGTTGACGCGAAGTGGAAAGCTCGAAGCTACAAGACTTGGTGTGGATATCGCGCAAAGATATCAGGCACTGAGGACACCAAAGAAGATCTGGAGCTCCACGGCTGAGAGAACTGTCAAAAGTGCGAAGGCGTTGGCGGTGGGTTTGGCCGACGATGAGAAGGATGTGAGCGTTGTGGAGGTTTATGAGGGCGAGGAGGACGGTGCGAATTCTTTGACTCTATATGAGAGTTGTCCAGCATACAGTTCCTCAGCAGGCAGTGACCAGTCTTCTGTTCGTTCCTCAATCTTCATACCCAAAACAACATTCTAACCCTTGCCAAACAGGACTTTCTCGACCTCTATGCTGCACCCCCAGCAGCACGCTTCAATGCCGCCGCCGCCTCCTTCAACTTCACCTCCAAGGACATCTACGCCATGTCCCTCCTCTGCGGCTACGAAACCGTAATCCGCGGCTCATCCCCCTTCTGCTCCCTCGACCTCCTCTCACCAAACGAATGGCTCGGCTTCGAATACACAAACGACATCATGTACCACTACAACACCGGATACGGCTCACCCGCCTCAGGCGCCATTGGGTTCCCCTGGGCAAACGCTACATTCCACACTCTGATGTCAGAGCAAAATAACATGTCCAACGCAACAACCGACCAAGACCTCTACATCTCCTTCACGCACCGCGAACTCCCTCCCACTGTCCTCGTCGCCTTGGGTTTGTTCAATAATTCTGCGTTTTCAGGCGCGAATGAGATTAATGGGATGATGCCGATTGATAGGATCAATCATCGCCGAGCGTGGAAATCAAGTCATATCTTGCCGTTTTTGACGAATGTGGCAGTAGAGAAGATGGATTGTGAGAGTTTTGCGTTTGAGAAGGGGACGTATTACAGGGTCTTGGTTAATGATAGTCCGCAGAGTCTTGATGGGTGTTCAGGTGGACCTGGAGAGAGCTGTAAGGAGGGGAAGATGAAGATGTGGTTGCAGGGGAGGGCGGAGGTGGTGGGGGAGTTTGGGAGTACGTGTGGGGTGGATTACGGTAATAGTACGGATGTGTTGAGTATTTATAGCTCGTAGATTTAGATGTAATGTAATGACGAAATCTTGTCCATGCCTCAGAGGGTGTAGAAGTCCCTCTATTGAGAATTACACTCCGGGCTCAAGACTTTGCTCAGTGATGGTGCTCTGAACTGCAAGGTAAGTGTGAAAAGTCTCAAACGACCCGTCTCACATGAACGAAAAAATCCACATTTCGAAGATCACAGTCAACAAAACTTCAAGTTTCCGATGCTACATTGCTGCATTGCTGCAGTCTTGATTCGTCTTTCAATTTTCGCTTCGCCATTTTGTAAATATAAACCCGAGTCTCTCATCCTCAAAGGAGTCAAATTATCATCCTGGCACTCCAATTTTGAGTGGAATGAGAATGAACCTTGAAAACTACAAAGAAAAGTAAAACTCCCATTCTCCAACGCTCGACCCGGTTTCAAAAATGCAACACCGAAAGTATGTAACATTTCGAAGCGCCTGGCTCCTGTCCTGGCCCTTCATCGCCAAGAAATAAGGGTCGGGAAGAAACGTAAACACAAAAGAAAGTAAAGTCAGGATCCGGCTTTTAGAAGTCCTCCCTCAGTACAGCGACGCGGCCCCTACACACCTACACCTCAACCTCAGCCTCAGCGTAATCGACGTCCAAAACAAAGAAGAGTGGGTTAAGCTCAGAAACCAGCACGCCCAGAATCATTAGCCCTCTCCTCCTTAACCTCCAAACTCCTCGTCACGATCACACCTGCGATTCCCTCATTCTTGTCTTCTTTTGCTAGATGAGCGGGAGCAAGGACATGCATACCTAGCTCCTGATGTACATTATCTGCATAGACGCGCATCTGCTTGTCCTTCTTCTTTGGAGTTGAACTTGCCGAGGAAGATGGGGTAGAGGTGGCAGAGGCAGTTGAAGCAGCGAATTCCCGACGTTCTCTTTCCCGATAAGCTCGAGTGCCCATTTTTGGGAAGTGAGGATCGATGGAGCCTTCGTCTTCTACATCGATCTCTGATTTTGTACGAGTACGGGCGTGGAGAGGAGTGTGTGAGATGGCGACGGCTGGTTCTTGGACGGATGCCGAAGCTGAAGATGATGGGGCAGACCAGATATTTGTGCAAATCGTCGTATGACTCGGAACAGACGAGGTGCGGCGCGGCCAGGTTGTTGGATTTGAATCTTTCTGGGCTTCGATTTCTTTCTCAGAGTTGGTAGTGGTGAGGTAGCGAGAGCCAATGATGCTCATTTCGGCTTGGTTTGTGGACTTTGAGGTTGATTTGGAGGAGGACGGAGATGATGTAAAGGGGTTGAATGGTAAGTTCAGATGTGTTCTGAACATTGAGAAGACACCTCTGTGGAGACTGCTCTGTATTGGGGTGCTTGAACTTGGTGTTTGTGGGTGGGTCGGACATGTTGGTGAGATACTGGATTCTTCGAAGTGGAATTGAGATGGAGCTTGGGTGATTTTATCGACATGACTGTGTTGAGCGAAGTAGGTGGTGTGCGAGTCAGGACTTTTGGGTGACTGGTGGAGTAGTGAGGCATTTGTTGATGTGCTGGTTGGGATATGTGAGAAGCTGGTTGTGGCGTTGGAGAATGTTCCTTGAGAGCCTTTGCGGGATGCTGTTGTGCTTCTATTGCGAAGTGATGGTTAGCATAAGCTTTGACGAGGTGGGGGTTTGTATGTGCGAGAACATGGGCAATAAAGTGAAGAGGAAAGCAAGCGAACATACCCATCAACCAACGTCACACCCGTAGCATGACTATCCTTTCTACTTCCCGCATCAAAGTACTTCATCGCCTTCCCCACCAGATCAAACTGGCTCTTGAAGCTACTTCTCCATCCCAGCGTATTGACCAATGACTCGCTCGCCCTCCTCTCCTCCCTACCAAGCTTCAGGCCTGGCCAGATTCTCCCAGCACCACACTTCACCAATGCATCCCGATAAGTATCGACTGCATCATCATTGAAGCCAAAGAACGAGAACATGAACACACTTGAAGCTACGGCGGCCCAGCCTGCCCATTGCAGACTTGGCTGCATGCCGGTGTGGACGAAGAGGATGGGTGACCATGTTGCAGGGTTGTGAACTCGTGACCAGGAGTAGGGAACGAACTTTGTTGGGATGGCGTAGAAGACAAAGAGGGATTGGATGGGTAGGTAGACGATGATCAGGATGACGGAGATGAGGACTAGCTTGATGAATTTGCGAGGAGCGAGACCGGATCCAGTAGATGTGAGGGCGGCGGAGATGGTTTTGCGGTGGCGATAGAGGCGGAAGAACATGAATGCTGTGATATATTAGTAAGTCTGCTTCCTCAAAGAAGGAGTGATGTTTGTCCAAGGTCTTGTGAACAAACCAGGGCCTTGGAGGAAGAGCGGACGAAAAGCTTACCTGCATAGTACACATTCAGCACTGTGAAGATCGGACACCACATGATGATGATGACCAACATCGGCCACGAGTTATCCAGCTGATCTGCACACCCCCACACAGGAATGATCATATATCTGCCCGCCTGCACGACATAATGCAATGCCATCATCATAACTGGCACACCCCAGCAGAACAAGATATCCCCAACAACCTTTCTCCGTCTCTGTGCCCTACTCGGGTTGAAAACCGCATGTTTAGTATCCAAAGCGTCAGCCAGACCCTTCGTAAGGCAACAAAGCGAAGTAGCGAGAGCCATGGTGATAGGAAAGCGAAGGATGACTTCAATGTCGCAGAGGCCGTAGCCCATCCACCACTTTGTCCAGTCGTCGGATGGCCAGATGATCCCGTTGATGAGCACTATCAAGTTGATGATTATGATGACGACCATCATGCTGCAGGCGGCGATGTTCTTAACGCGGTAGAAGGAGCGGAGGGGTAGGTAGGTGATGAGGAGTGCTAGGGCGGCGAACAGTGGTAGGGCAATGGCGTTGGCTGGGTCCGCGACTACGTCTGGCATGACGAAGTCGGTCACTTCGATGGTGAAGCTGGGTGCTGCGTCTGTGTTCTCCATTTTTCACAATGGGGTTGCCACTGAATTGGGGTCGAGTAAAGGAAAGTAGAAAAGGATTGCTGGACTTGTCGACGGACTCGAGGATCCAGAGGGACTTTGTATGCCTCGACGAAATGAGTCTGCAACAGGCTTGATCGAGCGTGAGACTGAGGCCTAAGTACGAAGCCAGGAATCGAGGTCGAGTGTATGAGAGGACAAAGAACCAAGGTCTTGAGTACTCTCGTATGCTGGCTAAAGAGCGTCGAAGATCTCAGACTTGGTTGGCAAGCGCTGTATGATGTCCCAAGGGAGGGAGATAGTCAAGGCGGAAAGCGCTTTGCCCTCCTGAAGAAATGCATCTCACAGACGCAGATTTGAGCCATCGTCTCTATTCTCAATAGGTAGGAAGTCCAGCTGGTCGAACGATGGGATCATCTAAGTGAGAATGGAGCTTGCTATTGAGAAGGGCTTGCTATTGAGGTGCGGGGGTGAGAGTTGCCGGCCGTTGGTGGCGTCGCTAAGCGAGTCTATTCAGATCCCCTTTTGGTTCTCAATAGGGACTTAAGCGAGCGCCTCAATAGGAGCGAAATCTCGATTTCGAAATCATGAAAGAGAATGCAAAACGATAAAACGCAATCAATAGACGAAGAGAAAGATAGCATTTGCTCGCAAGTTGGACCCAAATCAAAACACAACTTCGCTTTACTGTAGGACAGCTTTTCAGGGAGATTTTCGAAGCGGAATAGTTGTTTAATGGGGCCGATCTTTGCTGTGCTGAACTTTCTAGTACCCGACACCAACCCGATCGCTGGGAATGGAAAGGACGGGTGGCACTAAGACTGAAGCAAGGTACCCTCGCAAACTGCCCGAGAAATGCAGGGCGATAAGGGAGGAGAGGAAGACTCCGGCGCGGCTCCGAGGACGACTTGCGACTGGCTGATATACGCCCGTGCCACGCACAGGAGGGGTAGCCTGCTAAATGAGATGGAGTGATTGCAAGCTCTCTGTGGGTGTGGTCTAGATCTTGTATCGTAACAGACGTGGGAGGAAAGCTGAAGTCCTGCAGTAGTTTGGTATGAGAAGCGTCACGTGCCTTGTCAAGTCGTGAAGAATATCAAATATTAGTCATTGATTTGATGGTCTATGCTGAAGGGTGGCTTGATAGACGATAGTTAAGCTCTATAAACGGTCACCGCATTCGGTTGAGGAGGCGTGCCTACCTCCTTGTTGAGTTTCATTGCCGAAGAAGACCCTCACTTCCCAACTCTCTCCTGAATAAACGTCTTGGTATCAGCCAAAGCCTCACCAGCTTCTTTCAACAGCGTGGGCGCAAAGCCAATGAATCCATGGCATGCACCCGGATACGCTTTCACAACCGCCTCGCCGCCAAACATCATCCACTTGACACTCATGACGACGGTATCATCAACCAATGGATCCTCTGTGCCAATAGTAAACAGTGCACTTGGAAGTCTGCCCCTAAACGGCGAGAAGTTTTCGTAATAGGGAGAGATGGCACCGGTTCTTCGCTCGTCGGTTGTTTGAGTGGGAAGAAAAGCGCTCATGAAATGATCCATAATGGGTCCGCTGAGGACGATATTTCGGTCGAAGTGCTGTGCTGCAGGGAGTTTGCTGAGGTCGTAACAACCGAAGTGGAGGAGAAGCCCGCCGGGAAGCTTGAAGTCAGGTTGCGTCTTGAGCAGGTGAAATGTGACGATTACTGAAAGGTGGGCACCAGCCGACTACGCGGGGTGAATAATGTTAGCTCGAGCATGGCAGAAGATCTGGAAGCAGAAGGTAGCAGCAGGCAGTGTTGAATCAGAGATGTTCACTTGGTTATCCTCAATGAATTTCCCTCGGAAAAGCCCCTTAACTTGAAAGACCAGGAGCAAGATTGCAAAAGGAAGGGGGTTTTCAGCGTACCTCTCCGCCGATAAATTTCAGCGGTGCTCCATACATCTTCTCGGCATTCTTAACAAGAAATTCCCCTTCATCATGTCAGCATCCGAACACCGATCCTCGCCTCATATTCTCAGACCCGGAAAAGTAAACACTCACCAGCATCAATACAATCCTCCGGCCCCTTGGGATACGGATTCTCAGGCGCAACCCTATACCCAACCGAAACAACCACCAAGTCCCCGACATCAGCATAAAACTGCAACAATGCATCATGACTCTTCTCATCCCCAAGGACCCAACCACCACCATGAATGTGCATCACAACGCCCTTAACTCCCTTCCTTTCCTCATCCGTCTTCCTCGCTTGAGGAAACATAAGTCGACAGGGGATATCCCTGCCTTGCTCTCGAGACGGAATGGTGAAGTCGAGAGCTTGGGGAAGCATGACTGGTGGTGGGAGTGCAGTTTGCCCTGCCCATCGCATCTGGCGGTATTTTTCTGCTCCAACCTAGCATGAGTTCTAATCAATATATTTTTGATTTCTTGATTAAGTATGGATGGATTAGTGCATACCTTATACCAAGCAGCCGCCGCATCAAACTTTTGCTCTATCGTATCGTTCAATTGTCTTGATTGTTCCGAGTTTGACGCGGGGTCGAACTTCGCCGCGTTGATTGTGATGTCTGAGGTGAGAGGCATGGCTGCGAATTGAAGATGAGTGAACAAATTAGACAATTTTGAACTTAACAGAAATCTGGGGAATTGGAAACTTTAAGTATCGGCTCTGAAACCGACCAGAGAAATATGTGCCCACGATGTCGGAATCGATCCGACATTGATTATCGCGGGGTACTTCTCCCCATGTGGGGTTTTGAGGGGATTGAGACGGAGAATCGGGAATTGGGCACCGATCCTCGGTACATAAGTTGCTCCGTGACGGTGAAAGAAATGAGAGCAGATGCAACGACTGTGAACACAATGGAGAAAAATGTCCATCTAAGTATGGTAAACACACACAAGGAGAAAAGAAGGAAATAATCTTTATGGACCATTCAGATTTTCCTGGCCGAATAATAACCCCAACCCTTTCCATGGGTATCATCCTTCCAACCAACCGAACCAAACCAGAACACCAACGCTCCCTCCAAAACCAAAGGGTGTATTTCCTTATACTTGTACACATTAAGCATTATCTCATTCTACCTTTCACTGTCTTTCTCCAATTACTTCTTGATCGCTCTGCCCTGCAGTCGATCAATCCTCACATTTGTCGGCATTCTCCCATTGGCCGGCTTTCTCTCCCTACTACCCATCGGCTTCTGACCGATGATCTTATACTTCCCCCAATTGACCACAGAAGCTGTCATTTTGAGCGGAAGACTGGCTAGAGCACTCAGTGCTTGCAGTGGCAAGACAACGGCACTGGCCGCCCACTCGACGATGATCCCTGCAAACCCTCGATGTCGCGTATTATTCGCAGCGGCTGCAGCTAGAGATATGGCGTCGTTCAATCGCGATTCTAGATCATGAAGTCTCGACTCTGTCTGGAAAGCTTGTAGTGTTGCTCGTTTCTCGTATCGTCTCACGGCGCGGTTCAATGCATCGAGGTCCGGTTGTAGAGATCTCCTAACCTCCGTGGTGAGGGTTGCGGATTGTTTCCCGCTCAATGTAGGCTCTAGGGCCTGGTTGTTCGTTTCTGCTATCGAGTTGCGAGCTTCCAGATCCTCGAGTCGTCGAGTGAGCTCTTGCACTTCTCCTACGTTGCCTTTGGTAGAATCGTATGGGTTTGCGCTGACAACGCGTTGCAAATGCAAAGTTCGCGCTTGGATTAACTTGACTAAATGTGCCATTGGTCGTAGTTCTGATGCAAGGAGGAAGATTGTCAAGTTGTAGTTTGAAACCAGTCCTTCCGAAGGTCTGGTCAATTGTCCGCGGATGGTGTGAAGTAAATAGGCTCCAAGAGCTGGGAATAGAAAACAGGATAGGAGAGCGAAAAGTTCGTGGGTATATAATTCGTTCGTAGCAGCTTCGTGTGTAGGAAGTCGTCTCGTGGGTTTCGGAGCTGGTGCTTGGGATGGTTCATCTTCCTCTGGAACTTCCTCCAACGTCGCCTGCGAGAAGCTCAATGGGTTGTCGTCTTCGCTCTCCTCGCTGATTATCGTGTCGCCATTGTATTCCTCTGTCGTTCGCATTGATTGTGCAGAATGATACCAATCCCTAGACTCAAATCAGCAATCTTCTAACAGTGGCAAACAATGCTCTAACTACTCACCATGGTAACCTCACAGACCAATTTAAGAATATTGCTGCCAATCCCAAAAGCATCACATCTGTAATAACCGAGCTCCCATTCGTAAACAGCATTCCTCCCAGCGCAGGTAACAACGCAAAAGCTAACGGCGCCGAATCCCACGCCGAGGAATCATGAGTTGAAGCATCGTGGCCTGTCGCGCTGGGCTTCGGCAGCAGCAGATCATCCGTCGAGCTCTGGAACGATCTCCTAGCTTCTCGCAGAGAGTAGTCCGAAAATGTCGAGCTCCGTCTGCGAATCCCTTGTGTCGGCGGCGCGTCTTGTGATGTTGAGAAGCGGTTTGTTGGGGGTCGGTGCCGGAATTGTGAGGATTCGTCGGTGGTTAGGACGCGTCGAGATGGTGCTCCGACCGGGGACGAGGATTTGGCGGGGGAGGAAGTGTCCTCTGGCATCGTGATGATTTGGGGAGATGCTCACAAGAGAGAGGGAGCATGAGAGAAAGGGCAGAATGGCCGGGGGTTGATGTAAGGTATTAATTGAACCTGGGGACGCTTGGCGGATGACGTGCAGGGTGATGGGATCTACGACAGGGATTGGGCAGCTGTAGGTGAGGATTGTGGTGGGAATTTCTGAGGGCACTTACTTACATTCCTCTCTTCCATAGTTTCACATGTATACCACGCAATCAATTATCGATGAATGTCGAATAATAAACTTGGTAATCTTGTGTATCTATATATACATACATATACGTGTCCCTGTCCCATTCCGAACATGAATACATGGTTCCCTATCCGGTTTAATCGAAAATAGCCACCGATGATACAAATGCGACTTTAATGGATCTTCAGAACTTATACCTTACTAATAGTTTTGAAAAGATCCGATTTTTTTGATTGGATGCATAATGTTGAGGAACAGGGTTCGAAGCAGAAACCAGCAATGTCCACAAAAATCGCTAGACAATAACACCCGGGCGTGGGTGGCACGGTATGGTGGCAGGATGGTGCCAGGCTGAAGGCTAGCTACAGGATGGAAACGTTAGAGTATCTTCTTTTCTAATCTGCGGACATGACATCACAGGTGGCAAGAAGGTAGGCATAATTTTTGTAGGAAAAAGCAATGCAATGTAATTGTCAGTCATCAATACAGCGCATTTGCAGGGTATCTCGCAGTTCCCATCAAGAAGTGTACTCCAATACTCCTCCATCGGGTATCCAATCCAACGCCCATGCCCAATGCTCAGCCCGGAAACGCCCCATCCAAATGAAATATCATAACCACAGGACCCGATCATTATCTCTGCGCAAGAGATGCTTCTCAAGAAAAGCCTTCGTTCTCATGAGCTTGGGCTCAAGTCTGCATCACTATTAGCCCTGGATCATATCTTCCAGAATGTATACATGCCTGGGAAGAACCTCGTCTCGGGTGGTAAAGTAATGCGTTCGAAAAGGTCGCGACTGAAATGTCCATGTAGGTAATGGAAATCGAAATCGGAACTAAGCCTAGAGCTCACTTAGCTATGGCTCACCTAAAGTAATGCTTCAAACTTACTCGACCAAGCAGTCTCAAAACCAAGTAGTTGTTCTTCTCTCCGAAAATCGGATTAAAGAAGCCCATGATCTGTGCAACAGCTTCGAAGCAGAGGATTCCTACCAGTACGTAGAATCCTCGACGGCACATCTTCGTGAATAGCTTTCCGAGGCGGCGGATGGTGAGGAGCACGACGGTGTAGACCGATTCCTCACGAATGAAGTCTCGCATATCGTGGTGAGATGGCAGGATGGTGTCAGTGTTGGTATGGGCAGGAGAGAGGTTGGCGCTCGTGCTGGTAATGGTAGAACTCATATTTGCTCTTTTGCCGCGTATTGATCGCGAATCGTACGCTGGAGGTTCCTCGAAGGGATCGAGAGTTGGGCATTTGAAGGCATCGGCGCGCACCGACGCGGTGGTAGAGTACATTGTGGGGCTAGACTTGGAAGGCCCAGCGGCTGATGGGTCTTACACTGAGGACAATATTCTTGGAGTACGAGAATTAAAAATATTTCGAGTTGCTGCGGTGTCTCGAAAATCATGTCTTACATCAATGGCGCAGGATAAAGACTTGAGATATGAGCAAGCAAGTGTCAACATGGTCAGTGCGATGTTTTAGCGACGTCGGCTGGCGTCCTTGGTTGGGAATCATGTGATCGTCCACCAAGGCCTTGAACAGGGAAGAGAACAACAAGCAAGCAAAGGAACGGGTGGAAAGCGACGATGAGAAATTCTGTGCAGAGTAACAGTGGTCTCTGTGTTCACATCACTGTAGCGTTCGCAACAATCTCGTCTTTGTGCCGTACATCGAGAGACATGCGACGCAACCGACCTGAACAAGTATCGCGGTAGGGTTATAGCTCAGCTGAGAATATGAGACCGTATGAGTCACAGCATCGACGAGCCTTCTTCCAATAGCAGAATGTACTTCTTGAAGAAGGTATCTTTCAAGCAGAGATAAACGGCGAATTTGTTACTAAGGATTGGAGCAATACTCCAACGTAATGGTGCAGCGAAACCATTTCCATGAAAGTGTGCTGCGTATCCTCTGTACCAAGAGAAATTAATAATAGCCATTATCTTCTATGGCATGTCGAAACAGTAGCTCAATAACACTCCCAAAATCTCTCCTTCCCCTTTTCCACGAACCTAATAGGCACCTCATCGCCAGGCAACATCTGTAACGTAATCGTCTGCTCGCTCCTCCTAATAATCTTCTCTGCCCTCTTCAAAGCCTTCCCATGCAACTCCCTTCTCTCCTCCCTCGCCATCTTCTCAACCTCTTCGTCGCTCGCCCAGCTCGATACATCAAGCTCCACACTATACTTCTGAAACAGAGTAGACAGAACAGCCGTGCCTTCAACTTGTGCGAACCTTCGACCAGGACAAGCGCGTTGGCCTTCTGAGTAGGAGATAAATGATCCTTTGCGCGGCTTGAGAAGAGAAGTTGCGCCGGATATTTCGAAAGACGCGGTCTCGAGGCCATCGAATGTTTCTTTGGCGACGTCGCTCTTCTCGGTGACTTGAGATGTATTGCTTGGGGTCCTTTCTCGTGGAAGCCAGCGTTCCGGCATAAACTCGTTGGGCGAATCGGGCCAGTATCTCGGATTACGATTTGTTCCCACGACGTTGAGATGAAGGAACATCTTGTCTGGAAACGTAATCTGCTTGCCGTCTACCGTCACCGTCTGTTCACCATTTGACTGCTTAGGTATGTTGAGGATAGCCGGAATAAGCCTCAACTCCTCTAGGAGGACAGCTCCGACCATTGAGTTCCAGAGGCGCGGCATATCGTTGAGGTATGAGAATTCTGAAGCGGGCTTGGAGCCGAGGATACAGTCGATATCGGCTTGCATGCGGCGCTGAGCGGAGATGTTCATGGCGAGTAGAAGGATGCTGAAGTGAATGTTGTTGGCTGTTGTCTCGTGGCCGGCGAACAGGAAGATGAAAGAGTTGCCGAGGATTTCTTCTCGTGTGAGAGTTGGTGATGTGAGTTTTGCATTCTTAGAATCTGGGCCTGCTTCCGCGTAATTGGCTCTGATCATGGGTCCTGCATTATTTGAGCTTTCCAATCTCAGTCCTGGAGAGGATATGATACCTAACAGATCCATGGTACCCTGCTCACTTTCACCAAGATTCATTTGCTTCTTTTTGATGTCCAAAAGCTCACCAAAGTATGTCGTACATTCATGGAAAGCCTGGTATGCCGTTTGATGCACGTTCAACGGGGACTTCTCTGTGCAAATTGTTAAAATTCAACTTCAATATTCACTTTCAGCACTTACTCAACATCCAAGGTGGAAAGATAACAAACCACATCAGCTGCTTCAGAAGTTGCGTCAAGCCCCCCTGGAATGATAACTCGTGGCCTCCAGTAAGTGTCTTGTCACTAAAGCCAGGGATTCCTCTGCTTCCCAGTTTCTCTTCGTCTTCATTTGGCCATAAAGTGGGAACCCCAAATCCAGCCGCACAAATAACATGCAGGCTGAGAGTCGCAGCATAGGTAGCTGCGTTACCTATCATCATCTTTTCTCTCGTATTCCCCTTCCTCTCAGCCCAGACACTCATCATACCTTCAGCCTGCCTGACACTCTCCTCAAACACCAACCTGTTACTCTTTTCAGAGAAACTTGGCCCAACAATCTTCCTATGCCTCTTCCACTCGTGACCTTCCTGCGTCAAAATTGACTTTCCGAACAGATCAACGATCTTGTACCGCTCAACAGGCTTGAGGAAGTCGGTCTTCCGCGTCGTTAATTGTGTACCCAGTTCGGCATTTGACGTCTTAAGGTACATAATAAAAGGCGTGACAATGATGTACGTATCGCCATATTGGGACTCTGCAATTCGCGGTCTTGACCAGGAAACTTGGCGATCGATGAGCCTTTTCAATTGTGAGCTTCAGTAGGTGCATCCTAGGGGACAACATACCAGAGCCATCCCCAATTCTGAATTATAGGAATGCGACGCAATATTGGTCCCAAAATCTCAGCGAGGAAGACCCAGCCATATCCAATTGGGTAGAACGCTGCGACATAATGTCAGCCACGGAGATGGTGCACACGCTTCGAGGAACCAAGCCTCGTCCTCATAAACTCACGGCCAACAAGATACGGCAATCCAGTCCTCTTCGCGTGCTGGATATTGGTCCAGAGACAGTACGAGTACTTCCCGATTCCATATGCCAGCAGCAGCCAAACCGTGAGAGCAACAATTCCAACCATCTCGTCCTCGCAGCCTTCACAGCTCCTCGCAAGGAAATTCAACAGAAACAGTTCCTTTCTTACCCTCCAATGTGAAAGTAAATACTAGAAAGAGGAATTGACAGAAATGCAGGAACAAGAAAACAAAGCTGAGGTCAGCTTTGAAGAAACAAGACGTGAAGGAACGCAACCCCGCCTGGGAACATCCCTCCCAAGCCCAGCCCCTCTTATCCTACCATACACCACGATCGACCGCCACTTGCGCAGTACCCTGAAAGCTTGGTTTGAGCACAGCGTATAGAAAGCGAGCTGATTGCCTGCTGGGGATGTCACTTTGTGTCACTGTGACCACACGGACATGGCACTTCCGCCCGCTAGGCAAATCATCAGCCGTCCCTCGTAAAAGCTGATCTAGCTGATCTGCCTTGGCGGCTTCTCAATGCCGGCAGTATGCCGAGAGCCTCAATTGGATTTTGGTTGCATAGATTGAAACCGAAGAGGCGAGTGAAGAGCAGAAGTGGAGGCCGCTGGACTTCCAGTTGGATGTCCGGGATAGGTTGAGAAGATATTGTCGTGAAACAGAGATCGTGGATCTGACGTAAGACAGCTGGGGTTTGGAATCAAGCTAAATATGTGGAAAAGATGGGATTGCATCAGTCTAGTATACAGAATAGATGACAAAAGCGTAAAAAAATCGTATCCCCAATTGAGTTCGCAGGAGAAACAGGATGCAGAAGAGACGGCCACTAATAAAAAGGGGTTCATTCTCGGATCACCTGACTTGCTAGCGGCTTGGCTATGGGGATGGATGACTTCTGACAGAACTCAAGTCGCGTATCTTAATTATCGCTCAACGACCTCTTCCCATCGTTCCTATTCTCTTGTTCCCATTTCTACTAAGCTATAAATCAAAGCCTAGAAGCAGCTCGTCCTTGCAGTGGACACAAAAAGTGAGACTAATTGAGCGACCCTAAGAGAAAGTCGCCCTCTTACACCTCGGTTTAGTGACTTATACGCTTTTAATAAACAATAAAAAGTTGATGCATGTGTACGCAAGAAGCCATTTTATCATACACAGAAATTTGATAGAATACTAAAAGGTTGTGCTTTTGCAAAAGCCGCAGGCGTAGAGATCAGGGCGTCGCTATTCAGTCTCACTTTTTGTGCCCACTGCGAGCTCGTCCCAATATCTATTTTCCTTTTCACCACTGTTACAGGCTCGGGACCGGGTTCATTACAGTTTGGCAGCAGCATCCGGTCAGACAGAAGGGCTGTTCAAGAGCCTTGGTGGCGTCCTGGTTCTCCGACTTGTCTGCGCATCTTCCGAGGAGTATATATCCAGTTGATCAGGCCGTGGACTGGCCGAAGAATCGGTATATGGTGGGGTTATCGGGGCAGCTTCTCCTTCGAAGCCGCGAACAGGATTAACCTGGAGGGCTCGCTGCCTCTGTTCATTGTAGTATGCTGCCAATTCCAACATGGTGCCACACGGCTTCATCTCGACTTGGAAATCCAGACTTTTCCATATCACTAGATTTTAGCAGACGAGTAAGCTACAGATTCGATCAGCAAGTAAAGTTCTGCGGCATTGATTTTTCTCGTAGTGATTGGGGTGGGCTCGCCTAGTCCACGCAGTGGATGTCACGTAGACGCTACGATGGCTTAAAAAAACACCACGTACACAAAGGTCCAAGATACAATGAATTGTGGCATTACACTCAAGCTTTGTGGTTCCCGCTAAGCACAGGTAAACCTGCTTCCCTCTTTCTGCATTTGCACGCCCCCAAAATTTTACACAAACAAGTTTGCCCAATCTAAACAACATTCTTGCTCTTGTGCGAGCAGCTATGTGTGTCAGCAGCCTCTTGAGCGGCATGAGCCCACTTGGCAAACTCGGCACGAATCTGCATCTTGTTTCTGCGGTTGATAGTGGTTTTTGTGCGGGGAGGGACGCCTTCTAGAGAAAGTGCAAACTTCGCGGCGGCGAAACCAGCTGCCTTGGAGTTGATGACCAAGGCTTCGGAGTCGATGTTAGCGGTAGTGTCGCAAACAAGATGGTAACATGGATCATTGCCGGTTCCCGTGAACAGACCTGAAGATGGAATGCCCAACTGGAGGAATCCAACATAGTCTGAGCCTGTTCCAAAGCCTCCGTAGTAAGCTGGCTTGCCCTCTGCCACTAGGTAGTCGTAGAGGATCTGGGCTCCTGGAGCATCACCTGGGTTATCGCCTTTGTAGACTGCCCAGATTGGGTTTGGCGACCCTATCATGTCGTAGTTGAAGTAGAACTTGATCTTGTCTGCCTCTTCCTCGCTCAATTGAGAAGTGTAGTAGAGAGATCCAATGAGACCACTCTCTTCAGCACCCCACCAGGCAAAACGGACCTTATTCTTGTATCCCTTGTAGTGGCGGAAAGCAGTCAAGATTTCCAAGATACCAGAAGTCCCAGATCCGTCATCATTGATACCTGGGCCAGCTTGAACAGAGTCCAAATGAGCACCGAGCATGACCACGCTGTTTGCATCTCCCTCCTTGGTCTCGGAGATGATGTTCCAACTCTCACGCTCCTCGAATACAGAGTCAACGAGAAGGTTGACGATGAGTTCCTCACCAGCCGCAAGGCGTGCTTTCCATGCCTCTCCAATGGGCTTGGCGACAACAGCCACAGGAGAGATGAGACCAATGTTCTCAGCAGAGAGAGTGGCGCTGTTAGGAACACCCTCAGCTTGATGCCAGAGGATGGCACCAAGAGCTCCTAGATCCTTTGCGAACTTCAACTTGATCGAGATGGCACACACTCCACGCTTGATGAGGACAATCTTGCCAGTAGGATCGATGCCCTCCCAATCTGCTGCTTCGCACATGGAACCTTGAAAATGATAAGCGATACAATCCACTGAACTGGATTTCCTTCGACATACCTGTTACATCGTTGACTGGTGTGTCGAGAAGGGGAGCAGTAACTCCGCCAGGTAGCGGTGTAGCATTGTTGTAAAGCAACGTGATCACAGGGGCATCCTCACCATCCGGACCAGTGACTGAGATATCACGAGTCTGCTCGAAAGTGTGGTTGAAGTATTGCAGAGTCGTGTCGAACGTGTTGCCGAATCTGGTCTGAACTCTTTCGAGCACATAATCCGAAGAAGCCTTGTATCCAGGTAGACCAAACGCTCTGTTTCCGCCGTTCTTCTTGGCGATCTGGTTCAAGTTCCAGAGATTACGCTCCAGGCTATATCTGTGAGCGATATTTTTTCAGGCGATATCTAGAGCTCACTTACTCGACTTGCTTGACGCCAGCCTCGATTTTCTCCGGAGTCAAAAGCTCAGTGGCAAATGACTGCCAGGCGAAGAGCGCCACGGCAACTGATACAACGGCCTTCATGATCGATACTGAGAAGTTTGATCAATCGCGAAAGAATTGCAGCCTTTCTCAGAGGTGGTTGAGGAAGCAATAGCGTGGTCGAAGCTCTCATCCGTACTCCGGAAGGAGCTTTCATTTAAGTCACTATCTCGCCATTTCGTGACCAAGACGCCATTGCCCTTGTAATGCGGGCAAGCTACGATCATCACAATATCCGGATCGCAAAACCTCGCATTGGAAGGTGCCAAGAATGTATGATTGCAACTGTGCCTGAATGGGCAGGTACCAAGACTTTTGTATGAGGCGCGACCAGGCTTGGAAGCTTGCACGTGATGAAGATACGATACTTCCCAGCATACAGGCTTAATTAATGCATAACTGCGGATCGCCGTGCTTCAAGCTTCCTTATAAAGATTATGGCAGGTCTTGGCTTGGTTCTGGAAGATAGCGAATGTTCAAAGGCCATGCCTGTCAGGCCCAAGGTGGGGAACAGCATATTGTTCTCCGCGTGGTGCTTGGCCGATTCAATGAGCCCATCAGGCGAGGCAAAACATGAAATGTGCCATACCGAAAACCTCACCTTGACTTAACGAGGTTTTCGCCTCGTTGAACGTTGTGCAGGTGAAAGGTCGCCACTGAGGATGGCATGGGAACTGTGCTGGTGGGGCTCGCTTACTGAATAGGGGTACAAGCGAATGTTTATGTCCGTTTAAGATATCAGGCACGCTCAGCGGAGCTCAAAAGACTGCAGCTGAGCCTCGCCCTCTCTGAAAGACTCCACTGCTTCGCCGTACATGATCCCGTCAAGATAGCAGTCCCCAATAAACTCGTAGTGGTTTCCCACAGGTCGTAGAATAACTGTTGAGCAGCCAAATAGCATACTTACCACATCACTACATTGCACCCTTCCTGAGTATGGAGCTTGTCCGATGTATCCCTTCTTGGTGACAATGAAGTCTCTGGGGTAATAAAGAGAGGTTCATTCCTTGATTCCACGCAAGTCTTGCTCAAACGACTTCGTCGCTTCTGGTGTCCAGTTTGCGAATTGTTGAAAAGCGTTCTTCTGTTTCATTACTGTCGTCACGCGTTCCAGAATAACTCAATATCTCTACCGGTGTTAACTTGAGAGTCAAAGAGGCCGCGAGTATTTTCCTCTCTCCAGGTATCCCCTGGTACTGCGAATATTGTCCGCCAAATAGCACTTTTGCAGTCTCTCCCCGACCCGTAGTGCATTGTGCGTTGGGCTCGAGCCCAAAGCCTCCCCGAGTCGTAATTTAGACTCGGTACGTCTTCATCAGCATTTTGAGACACAGCATCGCAGATGATGATCTGATCAACGTAGTCCCACAACACCCCACTCGCTGCCGCAGTAGAGCCAATAAAGGTTGTTTACAGAAAATCTTGACAGTGTATCTTTCCATTGTCCAGGCATCCCGATGGCAAAGCTTGGCTGTCCAAGCGATGTCCAATCAGGTACCCAACTTCTAGTGGTCAGTGAGCCTGGTCAAACACATCCGAGAATGTCTAGTTGAGCGCTGCCATCAACTATGGCTTTAACAACACTTGCGTAGACATCATCGACTGTAGCACTGTAGTCAAGATCAACGCTTCGATATCACACTTAAAGTCCCATCGAGTTCTATCCTCCTCCTCCCCGGCCCCCTCACCTTGATACTAACCCTAAAATGGAATACACCTTGTCTCTTGGATCTGTAGCTCTGCATCTGCGATCGAGCTCAAGCCAGTACACGATAGATAATTTTGGATCTCTCCTGCTCTTTGCTGCTTTCATGGACACCTCCTTGTTGGATACGAGAAGCTCGTGCTTGAGCTCAGAGCGCATGAGGCTGACAAGACGCCAACATCTTTTTTGAAAAACTTTCGCCATATGCCTGTGTTGCTCAGTCGCGGTGAGTTGGCTCGTTGGATCCTGAGCGATGTTGAAATTTTCCCAACGTTCGTAGAGGCTATCGAACAATTCCATTGACAGATTCTTGCGAGGTAGACACCTTTTCCCGCAGTAGAAAAGGGTGCTATTATCTACACCAAGGACATACTCCTGCAAAATCCATGCTCGCGTAAAGCAGGGACGAGACAGAAGCGCCATGATGGACTCGAATATTTGCTGGAACTGTGCTGCATTTTCGCGGAGCCAATCAATGTAGATATGATCGGTCATCTCTCTCGTCTCTCCAGCCATGGATAGAAAATTCATGGCAACATCACTGTTATTGCTTTCTACGCCAAGCCATATGAGCAATCTTTTTGCTCGACGGTATATCTCTCCCATGACTTTAATCTGACGATTTCTTTCATCGAGATCCTCCTGGTTGATACAGATAGCATCGATCCATAGATAACTTTTTCCAGGAATGAGTGTGTGACGCCAACTGTCGCTTCCGAAGAAACGCCTAACATGCTCAAATGCCCACCCGAGGGCACCTGGAACAGGATGTCGGAATACTCGCAGTGCAGTCTCCAAACTTGGCGTTATAGCCAGAGTTCCACTTTTGAATCTAATGCTTCGACTATGCTGTTCGTTTCCCCAAGTGTACGAGACTGCTTCAAACTCATCGTAGTACTCGATCTCGACGTGGCGGAGGTGACAGAGAATTGGTGCTGCTTTGTCACCTGGTAACAACTCCAAGACACGTATTTCGTTGTGTTTTAAAGTTCGATAAAGTCCGTCGGCTAAGATGGGAAGTGCTGTCATCGCTGTTCGTTAAGGAGCTTTAATGTGCTTGTAAAAAGCTCCTTCAATGAGCATTCAGAGGAGTGCAGAGTTACGGTGCTTAGAGTCCCAGATACCACACGACCTTCATACGTGGCCATGCAGCTGGATGCCACCTCTTGGCTTACCATGCGAGGCTACTACTTTCCTTGCGCAGTATGTTTTTGTTGGCCAATGCGCCTTCAGATCTCGCTTAATCCATGTAACGATTAGGGAGCTCCCTTCCTTCGATTGGCAGAGGAAATGGATATACCTTCACCTAGCTACTGAGCATCGCAGAGTAAGAGCTGATTGATAAGTTCAAAATACCAGGAACGGTATTGGAAAAGGATGTTGGAAAACTTATCGTTTTATCTAAACATTTGATAAGACTGGCCCAGACGCTTGTTTAGCGAGCCAACCCTTCTCCTCGACGATATATGCCAGTATATCGAGGTAGCATAGCAACTTGAGCGAATGGTACAGAGCCCGACAACGACAGCATGGTTCAATATCGGTTTGACTTGTATCATTTGGCGGTGTGAGGAGGCCGTTGCGGTGCAGCTGTAAGAAGGATCGGGGACGAGATGTGAGCAGGCTGAGCGTGGCCTGGCATCATGACATGCCGTTTTTGTGAGAAGTCTAGTCTCCAATCTTCCTCTATTTTCAAAAAAAAAAAAAAAAAAAGACAGACACGACAAACTGGAAGTGTACAGAAAGGCTGTTTACAGACTTAGTGGGAAGTTGTGGCAGCCCGCGCAGCCGGGCTTTATGTACGCCTCAGCAGCAGCAACCTCTTCTACCCAAATTTCCAGGGCTGTGGCATTTTCAACCGCAGGATAGCTCGCCGCACACTCCAAGCCATGGTGTTCTTTGGTATCCTGGCCATCTTCTACCAGGTGATCAGTCTCGTTCCGGCATTCCACGGCCTCGGCGTAGCTGCGAAGACGTTGGGAATCCAAGGAGAGACAGCTCGTGATGGCAGACAGACACTCACGATTGGATTCTTGCAGGAATGTGGCAATAGAGGTATGTCAGATATAGTGGCTAATAGTGATGATCTTGATCGAGTGATACGCCTATCGCATGGCTGATGGTCGTTTGTGTATCTTATCCAGGCGCAAGATTTGCCTCTGGGGAAAGATTGTTTGAAATATTTGACGAAGACTCCAAAAGCCCCCCTGGGCATCGATCAGTGGATGGAAGAAGACGTATCGCCATCAAATTCAACCATGGCTGTACTCCGTAGGGCCGGGAGAGATTTACCAGAGCCTCAATCTGTGGATACAACAGCTCCAAGGTCAATATCCTCAACAGATATTCTGACTCGATTTCTATGGGTTTGGCTAGGCATTGGTGTTTGCATGTTTTTGGTTGTCATATACCCCTACCGGAAATATACCATCGTTATTTGTCCGCGTAAGACGATCGCATTCAGTTTCAAAGGACTTACGCTCATGGGGGCCATTGGAGTTGGCAACTGCACCTACGTCCTCTACACGAATCTGTTTCGTCAGAGGTCGCAATGGAACGCGGCCCATGAGTTTCTTGCCAGCTGTGAGCTTCTATCTGTAAGTAGGCGGTCCGACGTTGGAAAAGAGCAGAAAGAGTCGAGACTTGAAGTCTTCAATATTGTTAGAGAAGAATGGCCTAACATGGACATAGGAGAACGATCTCACTATAGGCAATGATTGCATCAGGTACACGACGAACAAGAGAATCAAACCTCGCCCAGGATTAAGCTTATCTGACGAGATGGCAATTGTGTTCGGGACCGTGAGCCTCGTCGTGTCGGTCGTTTCAATCGGTATACTAGTAATTGCGAGGAAGACCAGAACACCAGAAAGACGAGAGAGAGCCATCGATACAATACAAAGACGACAATAGGAGTTCGAGCAAAGCATAGCTGTCAATCTAGATGGTTAACGATAATAAAACTACAGTATCTCATGAACGGCTTATCACAATCTAAATTTCGTAGGAGGATAGTAAAGATACCACTTGAACAATTAGGGAAAGAAGTCTGAAAGACGAAGAAGGTGCAGATGAACGAGTTCAAAGANATAATACCGATGATGGAAAACTGGGTTCTGTTCTCCAAATGCTTTCACCACTTCTCTTTGGGTTTCAATTATAGAACCTTAATCCACACTCTTCCACTCCAGTACTCGCCCCCATTATATGACAATCTCCCGCAACGCTGAATTGCCATCAAGAGCAGCAAGAGAACAAAATCCAGCGGCAACGAGTTAATCAATCCGTCTCCAAGATGATTTTGCTTAGAGTAGTAGCCTGATTCAAGCGATGTAGTTGTGCCATGAAGGAATATCCCCAATGAAGTGTCTCCCTGTTCTCTCCCCTTCACTCACCGTAACCACTATTGCAATGCCAAAACCAATCAAAACAATATGTTTCAACACGGGAGTCCTGCAGAAATTTACTTAACACCATGATGCCCGAGAGCTTTGTCTTTTCGTCTGTCGGGAGGCAGGTCGTATCACTAGCAGAAGACAACTCCTGTTGTTCGACTTCGAAGCGATTTGAAAGGGTCAAAGAGCGACGATAGGTCTCAACACAGTTAGTTTTCTTTGGTTTGGATTTCATGTTAGATCATCTACCCGGAAGCATGGATCAGCTCTTGACCACACCTCATCCATGACCTCAATACTCCCCTCTCACATATCCAACCTCGCTTAACCACAAACAAGCCCGTCCTTCGGAATCTCAACTTCCTCTCCCGTTCCCTCCACCCTTCCCTCACCCTCACTCCCGCCGACCCTCTCAAGCTCAACATATCCGCCAGCAACAAGTCCATTCCCCTCAACCTTCTCCTGCCCATTCCCATTCGTCGCCGTCCTGACACCATCCACCTTCTCCAAATCCACAAACGGATCCCCCGTCCTCCTCAACGCCTCCTTCTCCTTCTTACTCAGCGTCAAACTCCCCTTCGCCAGCGCCTCCTTAGGAAGTGGCCTCACATACGGCTGCACAACCCACCAAGGCCTCTTACAAGCACGGACTGTCTCGATAGAACTCTCGTCCATCTCTCCTTCTCGCTCTCCCTCGTGTTCTTTCCTATCTTTCCCATCCTTGGTACCGTTCTGGCCATTACTGGCTCCGTTCTGTGCAACTTTAGCGGCATTGAGACGAGCGTCATTCGCCATTTCGACTTCCCAACTCTCGCCTCCTGTAGAAGCATACTCTCTCAAGCCCTCCTTGCACGCTTGCTCGACCAGCTGCAGCACGTTCTCAAAAGCCTCGATGTCACCTGCACGGCTTCTGGCCAGTGCATCCCGCACATTATGGTGTTTGGCAACCAGTGGCCGGAGGAGCTTGAAAAGATGTGGTTGCATAGCTAGCATATTTGGGGATGTTGATTTCTCTTTCTTGGGGCCGTTCGTTTTCTGGCGCTTGGATGCTGGGGATTGGTCTGGTGGGGCTTTGCGTTTTGTGCTCGTGTCGCCATTCGCTGGCTTAGTTGTTGAGTCTTCAAGTATTCGTGTAGGTGTGGAATCAGGCTCTGGATCCGAAGGAAGGTAGAGAGGTTGGCGTTTCGGCGGCTCGACTTCCAAAACATACTTGTATATGATATCCATATACCTCCTACACACCGCATCCATTCTCCACCCACCACGCCCATCAATGCCTCTCCAATACTCTCTCCCTTCTTCACCTACAGGCGGCGCCTCAGAGAAGACAGCAGGGTCATACAGATTCCCTTCTGCGCTCATAACCCCATCCGCACCTGTAGCCTCGAGACATTTGTCAATATCCTCTTTCCTGAGGATATTCCCGTTAGCGAACAGCACTGTCTCCCTCGGCAACTGCTCCCTCAGATAACGAATCACACTCCAATCCGCCAATCCCGTCTTATGCCCCTTCATCTCTCTCGTGCGGCCATGAACAGTCAATATACTGGCACCAGCACTCAAGACTTTCTTCGCATACTCCAGTGTCTTCTCCTTCGTTTCCAGGATCCGGATCTTAGCCGTGACGGGCACATCTAGCTCTTTATGTAATGTATTGATCAACTGATAGATCAATTCTTGATCTTCCTGTAGAAACGCACCGTATTTTCCTTTCCTGGCGATGCCTTGAGGACAGCCTAGATTCAGATCAACGGCGTCGCAAAAAGGGGCTACGTATTTGGCTGCGGAGAGGAGTTCGGAGGGGTTGTTGGCGCAGAATTGCACGAAGAGGGGGCGGTCGAAGGAGGGGTTGCCGTCGAGGAAGAGTGGTGGGAGAGGAGATGGTGGGACTGGGGAGGAGAGGGAGCCGCGGAAGGGTTGGAAGTGTCCGTCCCGGAATTTGGGGGTTTCGCTGAACATGCGGGCGTGAAGCATTGGTGTGTAGGCTACGAGATCTCGCTGTGAGGAGGGCGGGATGAACGATCGAGAGAGCATGCGCCAGGCCTGTTTGCTGTCAGATATGTTGCCTAATCTTGATATATGGAGTCGGTGTTGTGATTCCTGCAGTGCTTAAAAGGAACAGAACATACAAATTCCGACTGATCAACCATCGGCGCAAGCACAAACTTCGGGCTCCCAATACTCTCATAGAACGCCCGTCCATGCAGTTTTCTTTGCTTCTGTTGCCCAATTGTCTCTCCAACACCATTATTCACAGGAGCCCCTCCATCCTTTACTCCCCCTTCCGCAACAGCATCGTTAGCAGTCATAATATCCCTCCGTCCCAGAGAAGGTATTTCCAGTCGCCGGGTTCCAGCCCACAGCACTCGTCGCAGCAGAGCAGTCGCCACAATCGTGCAGCTGAGGTCGCAATTAGATATTACCAATGGCAAAGCGCTGTCTGCGAAGTTGTGTGCCTGTAAGGGGGATATTGCTGAGTGGGTGCGTTTGCATGTTGAAATTGACAAACGAGAGCCTCGAGGCAAAATATTTTAGCGCCTCGGTCACAAGGCTATATTGTGCCAAGACGAGGCTACCATATCTGTGATGCAAAAACCGTATGTAGGACACTTCGGATGAGGCTTTGGGAAGCCAGGAACGAGCCAGTCAGCTTACTTTGGATAAACATATTCGGAATGGCAAGAAAACAACCGTCCGTTCAGTAGCACTCCTGTTGTCTATTCCTTGGGGGACAATCCATCTCACCCACAAGGCCACAGGCAGAGAGAGACGAGCCAAGCGAGGAGCGAGATCTCACCACGCATTACCTCAGGCGGATCTAACTTGACTTTCACTTACTTACCTGCTCACCAATGAGTTCATAAAGTAGCAGCTTTACATCAAGCAGTAAGTGAGCAAGTGAGCAATTCGAGCAAAGATCGATTGCTTGACTATCGTACACATGAATTAATAATTTCCGCTCCATCTTCACAGATCAACATCCAAACCCGTCTGTCACGAATCTAGAAATAGTTCAAATTTAACATATCTGCGTAGAAGGCGTGGTTATCCCCAGCCCAATTTTGAGCGGCTTGAGTGATATGCCGACCGTGCAGAAGTGGCAGCAGATCTCTCAGAATTGCAAAGAATGACATGATTCAATAACAGCAAGCAAGGAGAATGAAAAGTCTCAATATGAAGAATGCGAGTCTCGTATTGCAGCACCACGAATTTCAACGTGATAATCTCAAGAGTCTCTCTCAGTCAAAAACGTTCTTCATTCCAGGAATTTGCTTGCTTGCATGCTGTCTCGCGTTCTCTCTGTCTTTCATACTATGCCACCCATCAATCCATCCGCCCAACCATGAATCACAGGTCACTACCCCACTTCCATTTCATCCCCCAATACATCCGTCGATCCATCCGTCCATACAGTCCTCGCCCCCGGCCAGTCACCCACCCAGTATGCTCTTAAAAAGAGAAAAGACTGCAAGGGAAGGAAAATAAGACAACAAGACAGCCGACGCCCATATCTGTCTAGTAGCAAGCAAGTAAAAAGACTGACAAACAATGAACGATGAGGAAAAAGAATATAGAGTTTGTTGACCAAATCGCTCAGATGTGAAAATGACTCCTGTACACCGTAGAATGCGCGAAAAACCTGGTAGACGCCTGCGAAGTAGGATCTGAATGTGCGTGTGCATGACAACAAACTTTTTTGTGCCTGCCCGTTATGCGAAGAGAGGATATGTGAGTTTGGTTTCTCGTGGGCTGCTGGAAGTAACCATAATCGTGGTTTCATTAGAAGAAGTGTGTGTAGATTTTGGAGTTTTCGTGCACCACCATTTCCTAGGCAGGGTTAGCTAAATCCACGAGATCATATACAGGGTACGTACCATCTTGAAATTGTTGATTTCCTCCTTGATTTGCTGGGCAAGCATTGGGGTAAGACGATTACATGTAGCAATCTCACCCCTACGATCATACTCTCCACTCGGCCATGTGTCATGGAATTGGATTCGAGGGCTGAATGTGGCATTGCGTTTGGCAGCGGTGCCTTGTGGCGTTCCTGGCATGCTCTTCGAATCTCCTCGAAAACGTAGAGCAGACATGAAATAATCCTCACCCCCTAATGTCACTGAACCATTCTTCCGGTGTGCCTGCTGCTCATCATTTGGTGTGCTGGGGGCCGAAGAGTTCGGCGAATCATTGACATTTGGTATTTGTGGTAATTGGAAGTTGGCAGCCTTGGAATCAAGTGGTCGAATGACGGGAGATGCATTGGGTGAGTCGGTGCCGGTGCCTGATTGGTCAGTACCATGTATATCTGAGATGAGGGTTTAACTTACGCTTCAGAATGCCCTTCTTCACAGCCGCCAGAACCTCTGCACGCTCCTTCTCCCCTCCAACGATGCTTCGTCTAGCAGCAGAGTTTTCCGTGCTAGCACTTCCCAATCGCTCTGTGATAGTAGCGGTGGCATTGACAGCATCGAGGGAATTCCGCTCCAGTCTAGGGAAACCAGTACCTCCTCCAACCTGATCATGCGGGTCTGCATTGACATTGACCTTTTCTCTCTCTGCCTCAACAGTAACCATAGAGACCTGAGCCTGGCTTGCCTGAGGAAGGGGACCATCGGCAGCAGGAACACCAATTACAGATTTTGGTCTGAACAGTCCAACAAGAGATCTTGTAGACTTCTTCATGCCCTTGCCCATCTTTCGAATCATAATAGATGCAGACGAGGCAGTAGAAGAGATAGAAAGATTATCGGTTGACCCAGTGAAAATATTTCCCTGCCCAGAGTAAATCCCCGATCCAATTCCACCAGCCTCCTGCTGCTGTGCAATCCGAGCCTGTTCGGCATCTTGTTCTTCCTGGTATCTGTCCTTGCGTTGCTGAGACCGACCTACTGCGTTGTTGGCTGCGCTGTTCTCCGCCGAGGCTCGTCGAAGTTCTGCCGCACTACCAAAGGAGAAGGCTCTCCGCAATCGCGAAGTCTTGCTCTTCTTTGCATCCTTATCGTTCAAGGCGGCCAATTGTTGAGCAGCAGGACTCGCAGGGCCACTTGCGGCCTGCGCATAAGTGGGCTTCGCTGGTTGTTGCTGCAGGGCTGCTTGAACGGTCGATGCGAAGGAGTCCTTTGAAACTGAAGACTCGGGACTCATCGTCATCGGCTTCGACAAGGGAGACGGATTGGCAATTCGTTTGGCGGCATCGGTAGACGAGGCTCGTGGAGGGATATTTACAAGTCTAGGCACATCGTGTTTGGCTGAGGATTGGTCTGCGAGGTTGTTTGCCGCTGGAGATTGCGAGGAAGACGGGGCGGGGTTCGAAGGTGCCATGGATGCGCTTGCCTCTCGCTTGGTCGCCTGAATCATTAGCGGATTAGCGAAATGAACCCCAAAACACTTTAATTGGTGTGGGATAAATTGAAGATGTCCGCAGATACGAGAACATTGCGGCGGTGTGAATTACAGGAAATAATACATACCGAGTTGGGTCTGGAGTTATGACCACGGGCAACGCTGCGAGTAGAATTCACGCTGTCTGAACTTCCATTTCGTCCATGAGACGAGCTCGGACGAATAACCCCAACGGGAGAGCTCCGGAGAGGGTGCTGCTGCTGATCAATTCTGCCATTCGCACTGCTAACTTGGCGTGATCCCTGTTGCAACAATCCTCCCGACATTCCACCATAATCAGCTGCATCGATGGTGTGAATGCTGCGTCGACGATATCTCTTCATTGCTTCTTGGCTTGTGTTTCGATTCAATGCCATATCGTCGGCACTGGTGCCAACCGAAGTAAAGCCAGTCGTGGGTTTGGAAAATTGGGGCATCTGCAAACTGAAGCTTTGAGGTGAGATCGTAGGCAAGCTTGGCTGTTGTGTGGAGTTGCCATAGAATTGCATGACATTTGGCATAGACGAGCCGGTTGGTGTGGAAGGTTGTTGTTGGCTGGAGACAGACTCAGCACGACGATTGTTTGGTCGGCGGTATCGATCTGGTGGTGGCTTGGCTTGGGACGCGAGGTTTGGGGGAGCCAGATTTCCATTGCTGGGGCTCATGACTACAGAATGAGGTCTTGCACCCCCTGAAACAATACGGGCAGTTCCGGTGATAACAGAATCATCCTTTGCCCCCGATCTGTGGCTCATTGAAGAGAGATCTGAGGAGGATGAGGATGAGGTTGTAGAAACTGAAAGAGGTGCAGGGTATCGTGATCTGTTTTGTCCTGACTCAGAATGTTGACCCATTCCGCTTGGTGCTGAAGTGGTTCTTTGATCTGCTCGAAGATGTGGTCCTTGCCTCTGACCCGGCGTAGCAAGACTAGGGGTACTAGTGAATGCGTACGGAGCAATTGGTGCCACTGCGGTATGCCCTCGATAAGTTGTTATTCCCATGCCATTGCTCATCCCGTGGATACTGTTACGCTGCATCTGTTGTGGATTCGCAGGGTATTGGTGGTGGGACTGGGCCTGCGAAGCGTTCTGGAGGATGCCAGATGCAGAGGAAGGTCGTGTTTGGAGCATCGTAAAAGTACTTGACTGTTGGGGATATGATTGAACCAAAGCAGCCATGCTGTGGTGGTGAGGCTGGCTGAATTGATGGAAAGCTAAAAGCTTTGGTGTATTCTCAACACTTCATTCGTTGCGAGGGATCGGTCGTAAATGTGACTTGAAGGGAAACGAAACCCTGCAGCAGCATTCGAAGTTAGTCTTTGACTGGAAAGAATCAAAAAGGTAAGGTGATTCCGTCGACGTGATGTTGATCTGACAGGCACCACAAGCGCGTTGAAGGATCGGATGAGGGGGTCTCGTATCACGAACCTTCAATCAGAAATGTGCCAAAGAAGGTGCAATTATTATGAAGAGTGTAGTTTGGAAATCAACGCGAGTTAACGGTTGAAGGAGAAGTCGAATCGAAGGAGGACGCCGGCGGCCAGGAAGGAGTTGAGTTGGAACTCGTTCGCGTCACAGAACCACACTTTCACCGTGAGAGCTCTGTCCGGCCAAAAGGTGAGGGATCTGTCACGACAACACCAATGAGCAACAAGTCGACAGGAAAAGCACCGGATTAGAGTCTGCGAACCTCACAGCTCTCTTGCGAATTGATGGATGGATCTGCTGACTTCGTCGTGGCCGTCGGAAGCGAAGGTGGTGGAATGAGGAGAGGAATGTTTTTTTCGGGGAGGTTTAGGACGACACGGATACGGGGGGATGGGGATTGGGCTATGCTAGGGGGAAAAAGAGGGACAACAATAGACAAGGAGAAAGGGAAGAAGACCGCCTTGTTGAAGGGAAACGAAGGCAGGCGGACGATGATGGGTGTCGTCAACAATCGGAGATATTGAGACAGAGCCTGGGTTTGAAAGAGGAAGCGTAGAAAGATGGAGAGGAAGTCTGGAGTTGAAGTTGACCGTGGCCCAGCACCACCGCAGCGAACCGCACAGCATCTGGGAGAGCGAGGACAGGGGCAACTAATGGGGGTTAGCGGGCGATGGCTAGCTGGATAGGGGCATGCAGGCTCCACTCCAGTGGGACACGATGCCTGTAAGATGCCTGTAAGATGCCTGTACAGCAAGGTTGTGATGGGTGAGCATGTATAAATTTATGAAGTCAAGCAAGGCAACACGGGGTGGACACCTCAATGGACACGACAACGGTGATCCTGCTATGTAGATTTATGATAGGAGACGACTCGAGGGTATTTCTGTTTACATCTTTGTCTGTTCATGCAAAGCATCTCATCCTCCTGCCTACCAGTAGCAAATCATCATTATTTACGCTTCTGCAGCAAATTCCCTCTCAACAACACGTTCATCTTATTTGTCTCGTCTTTCCATACCTACGTGTTCTCGGCGTGTATGTGGCTTGCTCTCAAGCACCTCCATCTATCTTCACGGACTCGGCTGCCAATGACAAGGCCTTCCTCCCCTCACCCACAAGGCATTGGCATGGCCGCTTGTCCGATCAAGTCCAGTTCAGGGGTAACTAAGAGCCTGATTACATACACAAATCCATGGTATTCAGTCTACGACATTCTAAGGTAGCAGCGGCGGAAGTATCTCCTCTCAAATCAGCAGCCGAGGACTGTCTTTAAGTTCAACTTGTACTGCCACCGTACAGTAGCCTCGAAGTTTCTTGGGATTGCAATTCGGGAGGGCAGCATTTTTCATAGGCCAAGTTTGAGGTCAAAGAATGGCTGCATGGCAGCATTGCAGTACAGTGACAGTGGTCTGAGATGATGGTTGGAAATGCACTGCTGGAAAGATGTCCTGCAGATGTCCTGCATAGAGGGGTATCAGCCCTTAACTTTGACATCGAATCATCACCATCCATCTCAGACCTCATTATCATCCTCATCAGGAACCAGATTACCAATCAGCCAATGGGAATAATACCACCTCCAAAGATACTACCAGCAAATCAAGAATTCCGAAATGAATATCTACCCCTCATTACTCACTTTACAGCCTGAGAAACAGGAAACAATAGGGTCGCGTTGCATTCTCTTTCTGCTTCTGCATCTGCATTCATCCTCAACGAGTGCAGCCAGCCGCAACGCCCAGCCGATCAGATCCAGCCCAGACCAGAAATTCCAGCACATCAAACTTCATAGCATCTGTATGGTCGAGTTCTCAAAGGCTGTCTGCTTCTGAAACGATTGAGCTTGTCCGACGCGTGTAAGCACCAAATCAGCGTCAGCGTATCCCTCCTGACGGCTCACGACTCCACAAAATTCAAGCTCCTCATCCAGTTGAGAGGTCCCCAAAGCGGAACGCGGGATGGATGACCACAACTCCCTCCCCTCCCCAAGATTTTCATGTGCAAATCTTTCAACGGTTGAGAGCCTGGATTAGTCTCCCTCAAGTCCTTCCATCCCGAATCCACGGATTAGCTCTATATCTCATGTGTTATTGTGTTCTACCGAGGTTTTTCGAGAGAAAAATCTTCAAAAGCTGCATAAACGTGCTGTTGTGGCAAGATGATGCAGCAGCCAGCAAGACCATACCAGCCCAAGACACGCTTCCATCTTGCCTTCCCTTCCTTCTTCTCTCACTCGAACCCTCATCCCAGCCATCCTATCACGCCAGTCTTTCGTGCATGAAGGAAACAATGTCCACGGACAACCCGGTGGCCTGTTCCCTCGCGCTCCATATTAATATTTGGTGGAAATATCCCGATTCCGAGCCGGCTTCCTGAATTTCAGGAGAGAGTTGAGAGATGAGAGGGGTAAAGAATACTTCCGTCGAGAGAGAGATCTTGTTTTTGAAATGGTTTGGACAATCGATATCGAAATGTCTATCCTGCCACAAGGGATACAGCAACAAACAATCAAATCGAGTAACAGTGGTGTTTACTGGACGTGGGGTCGTGGTACAAGTCCCACGCTCCTCAAGAAACCCTTGGGTCAAGCTTAACGCAGCCCTCGGTATCGTTGAAAAGCAGCGTTGACCAGCTCGAAAAACAAGAGATTGATGGCCACCACCCGCCTTTCTGTACTGTATCGGTCAGTAACTGCACATGTCTGTATTCAACATGTCGTGAAGCCTTCCTCAGCTCATCATGTTCATCACCTCACCTCACGATCTCGTATCGGTCGCTCACTCCCTGCACGCAACGCAGGACCCTCGACCCTCACATCCCCACAGTGCCACACCCTCAAGATTCAAGGTCCAGGATGACCGCTGCACAAGGCACGGTGAGCGAGCCGCAAATACCGATACCTACAGCACCACCGAGCAGCATTTCCATACGCCGTAAACATACTCATGCTGAACGCGCTTGGATTCTGAACTTGAATCAACTCAAATCCACGGTCTCTCCCTGCTACTCTACTTTAATCCCCAGAGTGACATGACACGCTGACTCTTCATTCGAATTTTCCTGCATCTTTTCCTGAGGATCAATAAGCTTCCAAGGATGAAGCCGGCCTCGCCTCGCCAACAAACAGATAACGATATGCACGAGACAGGGACAGGACGATGACATGAGATGGAACTTGGAAGCAGATCTCTCATTGGAAAAGATGAAGATGATGAAACTGAAACACCAGCAGTCGATCTCATCGATCCATCCATCAAACGAGATGAGATCAGCTATGCGGCTCAGATTTCGAGCCACTTTTTCAAAAAATTATCCATACCAGCATCCTGGTATCCTGATATCTGACCTTCTCAAAACTTAAGTTGAGAGATTTAGCGATGTCTGGAAAGATTGGGGTCTTCGCCAAGCCAAAGGAAAATGGGGTTACAAACATACCAGCAGGGCTTGAATTTGCCACCAACCACATACCCCTCAAGCTTCCCGAACATGTACCTATGAATATCCTCATTCTCTTCGCAGCACATGATAAAAAGTCATGGACGTCACCTTGAACTCTAATTGTCACATCCAGAGATGAGGCTCATCTCGTCTGCTTCACCATCTGCACGCACGCTCGCACGCACAGTCTAGTAGTACCGGTACCCCAACTTTCTTGAGCTTCAAAGTGCCCAAGGGACAGACACTTTTAAGGTACGGAGCCCGGAGTTGATCATGTATCACTGCCGACCTGCAGCGCTCAAGCTCTTGGTTTTTCAGCAGCTCAACCAACTCTCGGACTCTTCCCTGTGACTTTGGCATGCCCTTGGTTACTGTCAAAATACAAAGCTGAAGCTCTTAGGCCCAACAGTGAGTGCTAACGACCCGAAGACCTCGCAACTCAAACCTTTAAAAGTAAATAACCCCCTTAGACCGCGGTCCTCGACATGTTGCTACTGTCGTGCATCCCATTCGAAGTTCGAGAGTTCAAAGCCATCCAAACTTAAAGAAAGCCTCATCATTTAGACTTCCGCGTCCACTCACCAACATCTTGATCATTCTTTCCTCCCCTCCCATCCATCCCATGCTCATCCCTAGATCTAAACCCTAGCACCAGAAATGTCTAAGTGCAAGAATGTATTGCCCATTCCAAGCCCAAGCCTACCACTGCACCTAGGCAAATCCTTGGCGATCTCATCCCAGATCGCGCTATCCATCACACGCAGTAGCTTCGCATCGCTCTTCTTTGCGAGCGGATGAGAGAGCGCCACTTCAATTTCTGGTAAATCCTTCGTGAAATGGGGTTTCTTAATGAGATTCTTCAATTGGGTTCTCAGAGGTTTGAAATTGATGCTCAGGGTAGTTTTGACTTGTCCTCGATTCACTGAATATTGAGGGAGAAAGCAGAACATGGCAGACCAGCAATCCTTTTGTTTACACTGCCGCGTCAGATGATGCAACGAGAGACGGAGATGACAACCTAGAAATTATCTGCAGCCTCATTTATTAATGAAAAATCCGCATGTCGCGAAAAGGAAGGAGGTAGGTGGTAGACACCCATCATTCTTGAGCTACCCCGCACTCCATTTTCCAATCCTCGTTCTTCATCAATCTCCCGAAGCCAACGAAAAAGCAAACAGAATAATGCCCTTTACTTCAAATCACTTACTCAGTAGTACGGTACTGTATCATCCCCAGTACATTATGCAGCCTCGTCTTCTCAAGCAACTTACCAGCCAACCGTTGTGAATACGAACTCCCTGCATATCAACACACCACCAGCAACCCTCCCTCACATCCGTCTGTCTGCCACTGCATGCCAGGCAGCTTGCAGAAGCCATCCCACCCTTCAACCACAATTCCAATTCCAATCCACCCCGAACCCTCTAAATCCCAGGACCCCTAAAGCGCCTAACAGCACTCTCTCCACCGGCGGAGTCCATCCCACCACTCACAATCCACATCTCACCAACTAGCAACAAGATATGCAGCACTTGCTGGAGCTGGCTTCTCCGCAATGACGAATTATATGCTGATCGCTGATCGCTCGCTACCATTCGAGATTCTGCAGTACCACCAGGCACTGTAGAGTAGTGGGAGGGAAGCAAGCGTCTTGGTCGGCAGGTCGTCTCCCACCCACGAGTGCACATATATCAGAAAGCCGAGGAGCAACTGCTCTGTATGATTTCAAAAGCCGAGAGGAAGGAAAGAAAGAAAGGGTACTAGAGTACGAGAACGAGATAAGCACCGGAAGAACGAGGTGATGTTTGGTAAGCTATCACTACTGCAGCATAGTCGTCGGCTTCAAGAGACTTTGTTGTCATGAATGAGTTGAGAGGGAAACTAGAAGGTGTCCTGTCTGGCTTGGCGGGCGCGGTGCAGTGGGGTAGGTGACGACTGCTCGGGATATCTTCCTACAATTTTCTATCTTATTCCTGTACGCTGTTAATTCTTGCTTCAATCGTCTCGTTCTCACCCAGTCAAGCAATTATTCCCATCTTTCTCTTTTTCATCACCTCTTCAGTAGTGAGTAACATCCTACACCGCCCGCTCGGTGGAGAATAATCGAGCAAGGAAAGCAAGCGTCAGGGTCCTGGACTGGCCCATGCCTATCTCCGTGCCACCGCTGCCATGTGCTTCAAGTGAAGTGGGGGCAGCACCCCTTCAAGTCTCCACTGAACCGGACACAGTAGCCAAGAATAGGCATTCGATATGCATCCAGTGAGGGAGATTTCAATACGACGTTAAGCGCGAGACATTGGACGAGAGATGAGATGTCTCACTTCGCTTGATGACTCTTCCGGGGGTTCCGGCTGTTTACTTTGGCTTGATCGATTTGGAGTTTGAAATGATATCTTGCGTTTCTGGATATGTAGGGTGTTATGCGTTGGGCGTACTACGAGTGAATCGCTACGTTCTTGACCTGTTGAGACATTGCTTGTTTAATAAATTATATCATGTCTTTGAGTCTCGAACCGTGCTCATCCTCACGTAATTAATATTTCTGATCATTGACAATGCCCCAACCAGTTATTCTTGGATGTTCTACTCGAACATGACGAATTCCCCAACAAATGTCCAGCATTTTCCGTGTATAAATCTCAAAATTCCCTGTCTCCAAGCCGCAAAATATCCTCAGATGGCTCAATCACAGGCAAGCTTCCGAATCTGCCTCTCACCCCAGAGCATTCGAAGATGCCGAGTTTGAGCTTCGGCATCGACCCCATTCTATTATTACGTACCGTATCTAGCTGAGAGAAGACTCGTTTCTTGTAGTCCTATGTATTCTTCTCTTCTCCGTTAAGCCACTGTTTGGCTCTGTCGGCTCTCTTAGCGAGCCCCTGAAAAATATTCCACTAGGGCTGTTTACTTATCGTCAACAGACAACAAAAACAACATTACAAAGACTGCCAGACCATAATACTCCATAATTCTATGGTGTCAAGTTAGTGTTAGCTTATACACAACTCAAGCTAGATATTTCTACTCTTAGAAATTCAATAGGGCAACTCGCACCGCCAACTGGTCCAAGCATCCCCAGATCGCAATCTCCGTTTCGTCCCACTTCCATGATTTCTCGATTCTTTTGGGACATCTTAGTATTCTGTTATGGAATTTGTGGCTTTTTGATGCAAGTCGCAAATAATACTCCGATTCTGATATCAATATGTTATTTGTTTGTAGCACGAGCACGAGTTCGCTTGTTGACCGTAGAGAGTCTCCGACACTCTATCCTAGGTCTTTAGAGCTCATCCCCATTTTGCATTCAGGGCATCATATCGATCTTTCGTGATACCGATCACACTTCCATGCCTCAGATTCTTCGGGAACGCACTCCGATCCGCATCGACCCACGCATTGGCATTCATATTCGTGCTTGTGAACGGTCTGTAGCCATCACTTCCAAAATCTGTTTCCAGTCAGCGCATACTCATCCTCTCCCACAAATGCTCAAATCCAACTCTACGGAGGTCCAATTCAGATATGAACACACTTACAATCCAACAACAAATTCACCCTCCCCTCAACCACATTATCCCTCCACGCATACGGCCCCTCCACCCCACTATGAATAAACGTGTTCCCACCCCCGGGTCTCGTCCACGTCCCAAACAGTCCCGTATCAGACCTCTCCATATACACATTCGTCGCACTTTCATTCTTCAGGAATCTCGCGTAGGAATTCGCGCCCAGCTGTACGTACGCGAGATCGATAAGTGATGTTTTGCCTGCGGTGATGAGCGTTTGCGGCGTGCTGAATGTCCGGAAGTCAGATGTGTAGGCGTAGCGGATTATATCCGCGCCGGGGGTACCGGTGTGTGAGGGGTCGCTGGAGGAGTAGAATTTTGAGGCCCAGTGGACGAGGTATTGGCCTTTTTTTTTTCTCGCAGATAGATTAGTTGACGCGAATGGATGGAATGTGAGGTGTGAGATAACGAGATGAGAGTGGGCTTGCTTACCTTTGGCTGAGTCCCAGATCGCGTCAGGTGCCCATACCATTCCTGCGTCGTTGTTTTCGACTTTGACGAGACGCTCTGTGCCCCAGTTTAGGAGGTCGGTACTCTCCCAGATGTAGATACTGAGTGAGCCTTTTCGTTGTGCGGCATCCCATGTTGTCTACAGCACTTGTAAGCGAGGGATATCTCCAGTACCAGGGTACAGCACTCCCACGCCGCCATCTAGTAAACCAAATAAAACGGTTCAAAGCTTAGGTGGTGGGGTTAGATCATACCTTCCCAATATCCAAGTCCATCCCAACGATATACCACTTCTTCCCAGCCTCCGCACCACCTCCATTCACAATCGACGGATCCCTCACGCCTCCTGTCCCAAGACTCGGATCTAGAATCGGACTCCCGCTCTTCAAAGCTTTGTATGAGAATGCATTGTTGCCGTTGCTGAGGTAGAAATACACGTTTGGTGCGCTGCCGAGGAAGAATACTCCTAGGTAGCCTACTAGGCTTGCGTCGGCGCGAGTTTGTAGCTCAGTCGGGAAGTGTGGTGATGATGATGGTGAGGGGAGAGCGTGGGAAAAGAGTACGAGAAGAACTGAAAAGAAGATGGAGATTTTCATTGTATGAGAGAAGAGAAAGGTTGGAGGAGTGAATGGAAAGTTGATAGAGTGATAAGAGATCTATAGGAGGACTATATATGAATCGCGGGGACAACGCGGTTCGACTTCGTGGGAAAGCTGCGGATAATTCCAGCCAGCCGAGCTAGTCAAGGTAATTGAAAGAGGTACACATAGAGAAACTATAATCAAGCATAACAGCTCAATTGGTTACGGCCATCTCGGTGAATAGCCACCGCTCAGCAGATGGAACTAGTCACGGGTTGCAATTGAAGAACTACCGACCTCCATTTTGGACAGCCAAGATTCGTGGTCGAGTGAAGAGGCAGCGAAGGATATCTCTGATAGATGGATGATGTATTTTATGGTTTGTAGATTCCCGATTAGCCTTGACGTCCGAACTCTTGTCGTTGAGCCGAGATCATATCCCCGCCCATCCCCGGATTTCAGCCAGACGAGGGGTAGCGGGGCACATGATCATGGCATCGTACCATACCTGGACCAAAGCCGTCTGAAGTTGCTTTTGGATGCCTCCCAGCAGGAGAAAGAGACAGAAGCCGCTATACGTCTTGAGACATCCCCATGACAGGATTAGCAATTGCTCTAGGTGCTCGAAGTATGCGACCACTGAAAGGTCAAGTACTTCCATGTCACAAGTCAACGGTGTAACGTCGAGCCAAGACATCGTTGCTGAAGTCAAGGCCTCTATAACCTCAATACCTCATGTCGAGCGCACTCCTTCCCAGCTCAAAAGTAACAGAAACAAAGCCACTTTTTAATACGCCGGTTCAAGATGTCCTGGCGCAGCCAACGCAATCTCCGGACACCATTGGGCGATCTGCTTCAGCCGGAGCGGCGCGTTGAGATGTACTTTATGGTAACCTAAAGGTTCGGGCATCATACCCATGTGCCACTTTGCCAGACATCAGCCTTGTTTCTTTTTACAGAGTAGAGAAAGCGGGGATCCAGACGCGGTTGGAGATACATACGTCTTTCTGGCACGCAAATCCCAGGGCTTCCATGTAGTCTGGTAAACTCGCTCCTCTCGCTGCCATCTACAAATATCGTAAGCACTTCGTCATCCGGTGCTGTAGAACAAATCGAAGCCTCTCAAAATCACAGACGAAAACAATACACTTACCTTACGCGAGAACCACATATCCTCGCCGCCAATCTTGTCATTCTTTTTCGAATCTTCCTCTAAACTGTTTCCCTCGTTCAAGATATCGAGGATCATCGTCCTGTTGCGCAGACTCAGGCCCCCATTGTAGAGGATAGGTGCCGGGTCGAGGGGAGACGCGGCTGGCGCGCCGACATAATCGTACTTCAGCCATTCCTCAATTCGGCGGTGGGAGTTACCGCACATCATGGAATCGGCTGGGGAGGGAGGACGTCAGCACTCCTAAAAGTCCTGTTTTACATGGGCAGAAGAGAAGGAGACAAACCCTGGAAGATCAGCACATGCTGCGCAGGCGCCATCTGTTCCCACAACCACCTCCTCGACAGGAACAAATTCACTGCATCACGCTGCGTGAGGTCGACTTCCGGCGGCAGGATACGCACATCGATAACCCGATCGTCCACAGCCCGCTGCCAAATCGCCGACTGGTTGACTGCCGTCTCGGGCGAGAAGTGCAGGTCGAAAGTATCTTGAGATGTGTAGAAGACAATCGGCCAGTCAGGACCAAGAACGGAATGGTAGTGGAGTATGAGCGGGATCAGCTTCTTCGTGTATTTCGTATCTATTATCAAGGCAACATTGTTACCCCCCTTTTTCCCGTGTGCAGCGCTGTTTTGCACTGTGTCGAAGAGATGTTTGGTTTTCTAGAAGGGACGAATTAGTCTTTTTTTTTTGACTGACGTATGAGTGAGGACGCTTCCTTACCACGACGAGGTCTTCATGGGGAGTCAGGAAAATCAACATCAGCAGCCCGATAGTCGTAAGGGCAATGACGAGGACATGTTTGGACGGCTTGAATTCCATTGAAGTCGTGAAGTGCGTCCATCCATGTGACACGGGAAAAGGGGACCAGGTCTGAATCGCTGGGCATCTGGGGGGTTTTGTACGAGAGGGTTCATTACCACAATGCGCACCACTAACCAGCTGAAGTACACACTATTGTCATCTCTGCCGTTACTGAGCTACAGGCGAGCTAATCATGGCCATTGACGGTCCAGCTGTCGAGTTAATTCACAGTTTTACTTTTGTAGTTTAGTTCGCGTCTTCGTCCACGTCGGATCTTGCCCGAGACCGTTAGACCACAATGCGAAATGCCGAGGCTAATGTAGCTTGAAGCCGTTGCGACAATCCGGACGTGCAAAGTCCTCCTGATAAGAACCTGGAGTTTGATTTCAACCGTTGTAATTTCTAGCTGATGAGTTTTTGACTTTTTGAGGTACGGTAAAAGCAGCTACCTGAGACAGTAAGCTCCTATCTGTGAGAACGAACATGTCCGCCGCAACGTCTTTAAAAAATTCCATGGCATTCAGCTTTGCATGAACGTCGGTTTTTCGATGTATAGCACAAACACAGGATGTAAATTTTACCACGCCCCCGTCCTAATACAACATGGAAATCCTGGAAGTCGCCCTGGTTTCTGAGAATTATTGCCGGACATTCGAGTACAAGGAAGAAACAACACGACGAGGTGATTGACGTGTTACGACGGAAAACAGGGTGTGCCAGCATCGGTGTGGTGCCGAATGTGCTCCTGATTGTGCTCCTAAATGTGCTCTGGCATCAGATTAAAACCCAGAGCGTGTACAGTTAATTCCAAGACCACCTGACCTGGTCAACATCATTTTCATCGAGTAAGTACTCGACATCAGCACATACGCCATGGGACATTCTACAAGGCAATCTTACAGGGTGAGCATAGGGTCCCCATTACTGAATGTGCCCTGGTTGCATGGATGAAGATTAGAGGACAGTTGCATCTTTTACGTTCAGCGTGTACAAAGTTTAATCACCTCTCTCACTTCGAATTCAGACGAGTGATTCTCTATAAGTGATCGAGACTCGTTCGGATTTTGCAGAAACTCAAGCACCGGCACGCCACCACTGGATCGATTTTTCTCAATATAGAATTACGATTTAGCTTGCAGCGTCGAAAGACGTACATGACTTCGTATTTTTAGTAGGGCAAGAACAAGTCCCATCAGAATTATCAAACCGTTGTGAGTTGTATAGTCGCTGAGGGGATCGCATGAAAATTTTCTCAAGAGGTCAACCTTCACCTCCATCAAGCAGTATCAAAAGAAGATGTAAAAGGGCCGCAGACTTCCGTAACAGAGACTGTTCTTCATCGCGCGCATCGATCCTCTCGGCCATCTCTCTCCAGCTCATAGCCTCAAACAACAAACCTCCAAACTACCTCACTAAGCAGGCACCTTGCCCACACAACTCATCATGAAATTCCTACTTCATCCCCCTCCTCAGCTTCACCGCTGCAGCCTTTGCAATCGACATCTGCTTCCATCAGCAGCGATCCGACTGAGTGTCAATCTCCAGCAGCCGTCAGATGCGCAACTTGATATACCGTCGTACGTCTGTCTCCCTTCACTTCCTATTCCTCACTATCTATATCCCCATCACCCCCTCCAACCACATACTCCACGCTCCACACTCCCAAAACGCCTTTTTGAAGGAAAGAAGATTCACACCCCCTCCACCCCTCCGCAACACTACTACTGCGACCTCCCTACCTGCTCCATCACGATAGAGGAAATCGAGAATATTGAGATTTTGAATCAAATGTTAATGCAGAGAAACGGAAATGGAGGAGGTACAGATTGTGGAACTGTTGGATCAAATGCGAATGGAGAGGAATGGAGAGCCAGGACGGTGTTATGTTAAAGGGTGGGAGAAGATCGAGCAGAGCTCAACTCAGCTCAGATCTAGAGAACTAAGAGAGACTGTTCAGAAGGATCGATCAAATCTGATGGTATGTACGGGTAGACAGCGAGGCGTTGCTTTCCTGGCTGCTTGTTCCAGCTTGCTCGTTTGTGTATGAATCGGCCGGTCTGCATGGTCCTGTTCTTGCTTTACACGAATCTTTTCTTGGAAAACAAGATTTGCCACCCAATCATCAATGCAAGTATTAATAGCGTCTTAGAGATCTTATATAGCAGGTAGGATAGAATAGCAAAGGACACTGAGTCATCGGGTGAAGACTACCGTGAAGTTTAGGAGATGAGATGGAACTTTCGAGCGACACTCGCTTAAAACGAATATAAACACGCCCTTCCTCACCACTCATCACATGAACATTTCCATTCCTAGACTCCAATTAAAGCCACACTTCCTCAAGAAAATGGCATCAACATACAAAGACCATCATGAGATGCACAACAGAACAGATTGTGATACGGCTGAGCTTCGATAAGAGCTTCATTCCACTCGTCAAGCGATGGTTGAGAGAGCTTTCGAATCCGCTACAGTATCTGGGCGGAAGCCGGGAGGACACCTATACCTAGGCTATTTACACATGACTGTGAGCTTGGGAATAGTAGGCTGTTGTTGTAAAGAAAAGAGGAAGGGGGTTGGTGTCCTGCTCGGATTCAGTTGCCAAATCAATTACTGGGAATTGAAAGTCTCGAGAGAGAAGAAATACTTTCTAGATACTGATACAGTAACTTATTCCGTCTATCTTAGCCATTGAGAAAGATTGATGGCAGAGGAGTGCCAACTAACGCTTCTGTGCTCCCTGTCCCTGTTAATGTTCGGACATGAAATTGCTTAGGTAGGCAATGGTAGGAGGAAGGGACGTTTTCTAGGATGTGATAGTTTTGAGATTGAGATTTTGATTTGGGAAGGCAGTGAATGGATGAGGGGGAATGGTAAGGAGAACAAACACCGCAAGTGTTCATCGTCTTTACGATTGAATGGTCGAGTGGCATTATGCGAGTTTGAGTTTAAAGAATTTATATTTGTACTGTACTGGGATGTGAGGAGCGGATTTATATGTGTAATAAGACGAGACGGTTGAATGTATAGATTCTTTCGCAATTACGTGCGTGAACTGCGAAAGTTGATATGTATGGGCGGAAAGAAGGGTCAAATGTGGCGAACACATGGATAGCCGGTCGTTCCGGGTAAGTAGAGAGATAACACACTTAAGTGGAAGATGTCACGGAGATGAGGGAACAGATTTATATATGGGTAGTACTGTAGAAAGGGTCCCAGCCCAATGTTCAGATGTGATATGTTCTTGACGATCGCTGCCTCAATGTCGTTATGAAATATACACTTTCTTCAACCCCTCCACCCTAACCACCTCTCCCGTCCTCAAATCCTTCACACACCCCTTCTCCACACCCGCCTTCCGACTATACTCCTCCAGCCTATGTAAGCCATATACACATCCGTTCGGTAGTAACACCAGGTCGCTCTCGACGTGTGAAGTGGTGTGGTGGGCGTACGGCACGTTGCGAGCTAGGTCGTTGAGTTCCGTTGAGCAGATGGGGCAGACGGATGTGGTTAGAGAGGAGGAAGATGTAGGTGAGATGGAGGAGAGTATTGAGTGGGGGTGTGTAGAGTGGCAGGAGGGGGTTTTGAGGGCGGAGAGGCCGGCGGAGAGGGCGATGTGGAGGAGAGGGACGGAGGGAAGGGAGAGGAGTGTGTTGTGGGTTTGGGTGAAGAGGTCAGAGAGGGAGTGCCATCGGGTAGGGCTGTAGAGTTCCTAAAGGTATTAAGTATTAGTATATGTACTTCAACGCATCTGCAATTCGAGCAAAGGTGTAGGACTGGGCTTGTGATGGAAAAATGGGTGGACATACCGCGTATGCTTCAGCTCTTGTGCCGGGTGGAAATGCTAGTAATCCACATGCTTGTTGCACTTCTTTGGGATAGCTTTCGCGAAATGGCAGAAGGTACTTTTTGGCGTGAGCTATTGATTCGAGGAGTCTGGCTTGATCTTGTGTCCGGACAAGCTCGATGTACTGTTGGAAGCGGAGCATGAACTCGAGATTACTCTGGCAGGACTTCGTTAGCACTTGATCCTTACTTTCAAACATCCCCAAGGTTTCGGGATATGTGTAGGACAGGAACATACCTCCATCCTCCTTAACTCCTTCTTATTCTCGTTACACCAAGCCAAAGCCTCCGTAACCCTCCCATTCAACAGACTCTCCCTCACCCTCCCCATCTGCACAAAAGTCTCCACATCCACCAAATCCTCAATGCCCTTCTCCCTCGCCAACGCCCCCGCACTTTCCTTATACCCATTCCTCAGCAGATAGTCCACCAGCAACCTATCTAGCCGTATCCGACTCCATTCCTCATACTTCACATCATCCAGACTCTGCATGCCATACAGCTCGCCCAAATGTCGTATCCGACTCGCACTCTGCTGGTGTAACCGTGCCTCTTCTTCTGCACAAGATGCGACTTTGCGTTTGAGGCCGCGCATCCGCGAGAGCATGGAGTCGACATTCTTGAGGATGTCGGAGGGGGAGGAGGCAGTGGGTGACTGGGAGGCGAGGCCTGTTTCGCGGAGGAGCGTCTTGACGGATGTGGATTCTTTTTCGACGTTGAAATGGGCGACTTTGAAATTTTTGCGGAGGAGTTCGAAGGGGAGGCGGAGGAGGGGTTGGTCCTAGAAGTGTTAGATGTGAGATGGGGAAGTTGAGGGAGGACGTACGAGGATGAGGTGGGTGTCTGGGTTTAGTTTGGAGGTTATGTGGTCTGCCATGGTTGGAACATGCGGATTTGCTGGTGAAAGTAAGAAGCGCAAGAGGTTATTAGCTTGAGCAATTCAAAGTGTAGTTGTTTTAGTCCCAAATGTTGTGGTGGAGTGTGGCAGGTTGATCAGAAACATCACAGCTCTGAGCTCAGTCGTGAAGCATGCTGATGCCATCCGGCTTCGGTTGTGATAACCGATAAGGGGGTGAATTTAGTGAGTGACCTTCCAGTTGTCTCTATGTCTGTAACAGAGAAGTGACAAGAAACATATACCCAAAATATTCCTATTCTTTTCTGATGTGAGAAGCCTCGGAAGTGAGCTACCACCTCTTCATCTTGAAAGCTTGACCATCATTTTCGGCTCCGGCGCGAAGGTCATGAATAAATAACATCGAATGACTACCAGTACTGTGATCTAAGAGAACGCTGGTCAAACCCAGGCTCTATTTTATTTGAAGTACCTAGAATTCGGATGAGAGGGAGTTGAAGCTCTAATCAATCGCTCTGATACCTTCTGACCTTTGAAGTCTTCGTATGATGTTGAAATGTGTCGGCATGCCATCGAGGTAGACTAGCAAAGAGCGGCAATATCCCAGATGCTTCGAGGCCCTCTTATTACTAACTCGACACATTTGAGTAATAATCAGGACTTGACAAATACGACAACCATTTAAATTTCTAACAGCAAGCCTTTTAAATACCACGAATGAGTTTGAGCAGCATCTATCTCAAGGCGGGCTGGTCATTCATTCATTCATTCATTCATTCCCCAGCCACCCCTCTTTCTCGAGCCACACCCAGCTGGGTTCGGCTGGGTCCAGCAGATCTCTACGGAGTAGTAGAACCTGAATCGTAATGCAGTCCATTCAATTCCTCTCAGTCTACGCATATCTGAAGAAGTACACAAGATCAAACAATAGACATGTTCATCCAACTAGAGATAACAATGAATACCACACGTTCACAGTTCTTCACCTCTTCATGTCTGCGTATTGATTTCGAGGAGCGCCCTTGCCCTCCTGCCCTCCTGCCCTTTGCTCTCACCCCTCCCCTCCTTTGCCGAACGAATCTGACCACCGGCGCTTGCCCATTTCCGAGTTAGCGTGACTCAAGAGACACACCAAAAAGACCTGGATCTTCAAGCAGACACCTGATCTCTCCCACGTGAAAGATTCTCCTCCTCTTTTCAACATATCAAGCAGCTTCGAGCCTATCCCATCTTGATTTTAAGACTTCGAGAGGGTGTGCAGGGTGCCTTATCATCCTCGAACATCGATCAATCAACTTCTTCTTCACACCTCTTTCCTCCCTTGTCGTTGGGCTAAAGTGTGCCTTCCACCAAGCTCGTGATCTCAGGTCACGACGTCGTGGTCTGCTGATCAATTCTTCCATCGACCATCCCCGCGGCCTCAACCTCAAGGATTAACGACTTAATTGTCCTGTTACATTCGATTCGGAATCTTCACTGTTCTCTTGAACTTTTCCGATCTTTGCAGCAGCAATATTCGGTCGTGGTGCATCGAATATCAGTCGCGTCGCATACAAAAGGACAAGAAACCAGACAGACGGCAGGACTCGGATCCACGAGATCGATAGATAACCAGGTAAGCACGCGCATTCCTCTTATTCTCCTACAATTCTTACTGCTCTCTTTTCGTCTTGCCTTGCCTTGCCCTGCCCTGCTCGGCTTTGCCTCACTCGATGTTCCTCGGCCAGTTGTACGACAATGGCTCTGGGTCAAAGTTGCAGCAGTGGTCCATTCCCACGCGACCCTGGAGGTCACGATCCCGCTCATTAGGTGCTCCAATGCCCGGACATCTCCGCGTCGCCTGTTGGCCCAACTCAACGCGCTTCGTTCGGGCGGCGCTGTCACCGGATCGCAAACACCCCGACCTGCTTCCTCCCTTCAAATGTCACATCACGCTGTGAGGACATTGACTCTGTACTGCACTGCCAGTCAACCAATGTCTCTGTTTGCGCAAAATAGCAGCAGCAGCAGCAAGAACAGCAGAAGCACCCACCAGCACTTCAATTCAAGGCGGGTGGGCAGGGCTCTCACTGTACCTCGCCAGCGCGTCGTTACTCTGCCCTGCCCTGGGAATGACCTGTCGACAACCCTTCCACGGGCAGTGGACAGCCATCTCATCACTCTTTCCGTCAGCGCATGAATAGAGCGCAAAGCAATGTGGTACCTCATCTGCAATGACACGTGCTGACCTTGTAGGTACAACTGCGTAGGGTACAAAAACGTTCGTCGCGACAGAAGTATCCAACGAACTACTGCAGCGGAGCGCTTCGAGAACCTCCCATCGGTGCGAATCAGCAAGACTTTTCACGAATTAAGGACCGCAGTACTTCGACTTGTTGTACTTGTGCAAAGCTGGGTAGAACACGTCATCTGTCGCTCCGATAGAACAACTTCAGCCTTAAAATCTTCCTGCCAACCCCTCGAGGTCATCTGCGCCTCTCGGGTCTCATACCCCTCCTCTCTACGAATCACATCGCAAGGCTCGTCACGAGTTAGGCAGACCAGCCAAGATGTCTGACATGGACCTTGAACATTCAGGCTTGCAAGAGGTTGCGAACGCTATGCGCGGCGACGACGGCTCTCAGAAGCGGAAGCGCGATTCGGAATCAGCTGATGACACGCGACGAGGTAACAAGCGTATCTCGCCCAACAGCAAGGATCAGCAGGACGTTGAGGCCCTTCAAGATTATAACCTTCATCAAGGAGGCCATCTTGATCACAACGGCGAGCATGCATCTACTGCTGCCGCTGCTCTTGCTGGTATCTACCCTACTATGACTGTTCCCCAACCAACCGACGTCTCATTCGCTACTCAAGGTTCCGACGGCGATCGCAACGATTCATTCATGGACAACAGCCAACAAGACTCGATGGTGTATGGGGAGAGCAATGTACACTCCGGCAGAGTGAGCAAGCCAGCAGTTGGCTCTGATGAATGGCACAAGGTCCGCAAGGATAACCACAAGGAGGGTAAGTCGGATGCATAGTCAGTGGTTGAGGATGGCGCTGATAAGAAATCTAGTTGAGCGTCGTCGCAGAGAAACCATCAACGAGGGTATCAATGAGTTGGCCAAGATTGTCCCCGGTTGTGAGAAGAATAAGGGTTCGATCCTCCAACGTGCCGTCCAATTCATCACCCAATTGAAGGAGAACGAGACACAAAACATTGAGAAGTGGACGTTGGAGAAGCTTCTTACCGAGCAAGCCATTGCCGAGCTCAGCGCCAGCAATGATAAGTTGAAGGCTGAATGCGAGCGAGCATGGCGCGAGGTTGAGACCTGGAAGAAGACCTGCCAAAGTGCCGGTTTGGCTCCCAAGAAGGAAGACGGTATGGGTGGAGACAACTAAAAAAGTAACATGTTGATCGTTGGGAAGCCCTTCTCAGAGCGAGTGGGTTTCATTATGACTTCGATAGGATGATACCCTGCATACGATTTGACGATTTTCGCCTCGCCTGTCGCTGCCTCTTCATGTATGGACATTCGAGTTTCTTCTTTCATTTTTCACACGACGTGTCTGGTGGGGATACCTTCGGGCATTACCAGCGAGGTTTGTGATACGTATACACTTTGCTGGCATGCCACCTTCGAGCCAGACTTTCGCTTTTGGAGTGGATTGTGGCTGGGATGTCTTCTCGGTCGCGTCTCGTCGTTTGTTTATCTTGTTTCTTTCTTCTTCATCGCGTAAGAAAGGAGGGAGGAATGTTTGATGAATGACTACTACCTACGGGCAACGATTCCTAGAGGGGCGAAAATACTGGAGATGCGTTGCTTTTGCTTTTCGGTTTTCTTCGACTTCGACTCTTTCGAACGAACTTCTTTTTACTTACATTGCTCATGGATGGATGGATGGAAGGATGGACGGATGGCGCTTTTTGCGAAGATTGTCCAGTGTTTGATAGGTTGATTCCGTGAATGAAGAAAATTTGCATTGAGATTACTTCTTGACTAAGTATGAGGGAGTGATAATAAACACCAATAGTGTGCATGCTGATTACTTCTATTTCCTTACAGTAATCGATTTTCACTCATTGCTAGCCTCGCTTACAAGGCTGGAGAGAGCCAACAGGATGCCCCGGACAAGGCTTGGTGATGACGTCTACCAATCACACCCCAGTGGAAGCCCAATCCTTACCCCTCCAGCTCTGCAACTGTTTATGCTTGCTTACATGCCGTATGGGCTTGCTTGGACTTTGTGTTCCGCAGATCGGAGGGACAAGAAATTTAAAAATTCATCTGAAAGAATGGGAGTTTCTAAATTGCTGGTGACACTGTTTGGAGGTACAGAAGAAGATGGTCTGATCTTATATAGTAGGTAGTGATGTGTTTATTTATTGCTTGCTTGGAGGATAAGGTTCGCAGTTGGAGGGGAAGAAGGCATGAATCAAACCGGTACACGAATCAATTGCCACTTTTCACTTGAACATGACTTGACCCGGTGTTCCTGGTAGGAAAAGTACTGACCGCTACTCGAATAAGAGGTGAAGCATAACAAAGCAAAGCGAGCAAAGCAATCGCTGGAGAAATCGTCCGAAGCTTGAAAGTGGGACAGCTTTGTCATGCAGTGCGGTACAGCAGCTGCATCGGAGGAAGCTAGTCTTAATGCCGACCTAAGCTGTTCGCCGATCCAGAACTTTACTTGACCTTTACTTACCAAACGTTGAGCCTCTGACGATTGGATTGGATTGGATCATTGGCATTTTCTTTGGACGGGTACGACGACCGACTAAGGAAGCAATACTGAGATCCTCTCCTGCGATAATTCTCTACGGCAGAGACAATTAGACGACATTCGTTCTTTCGACTCTTTGCCTTGCGATACGGAAGGCGACCCACGACTGGGTAGACAAGACAAGGCAAGGTGACACTGCAGTTGATCCCCAGCGGTCGGATTGCGAGTCCGAATAACTCGAGAGAGGACATTGCGGACAAGAAGACATTGCATTGCATCTGGGTCTGGCTCTCGAATTACCAAGAAGGATAGGCAGGCACACATATACAAAGGCAACCACCCACCTCTTCCTGGCACTGGGCAGCCAGCACCCAAAAAGCCAGCCAGCAGCCAGCCATGTCGGCGCAACGCATCCTCTCCACCGGCTCAATCAGCGGCTTCCACACTCGTCCCAACTCCTCCTCCTCCTACACCGATCCTCTCACCTCCCATTCCTACTCGTCTCTCCCAGACTATGGCAGCCACTACCTCTCCTCCACACCCCACACTCTCTCACACCAGCCCTTCTGCGGCAACAGCGAAGGCTGGGGTCCGCTGAGCCCACACAGATATGATTTCACGCCGTGCTTTATGGATGTCTGGGTTTCGAGCGTGGCGGTGTATGGGGTTTTGTTTGGGCTGGGCGCGGTGTGGTGGTTGGTTAAGAGGAAGACGAGGGCGGAGGTTAGGAAGGATTGGCATTTTTGGAGCAAGCAGGTATGTTTATCTTATTTGTGGTTTTGGGGTGGGATTGGGATTGGAGAGTGGGTATTCGGGAGTGGGAATTGGGACGGGGATACAAAAGCTGGGGGAATTTGAGGAGAGATTGGGAATTTGGTGGGGGAGGAGAGGGAAAAGCAGGATTGGGAATTGGATCTTGGAAATGGCAATTTACTGACTGATTCCAACAGGCACTTATAATAGCAATTGGCATATCAGTAGCTGTCCAGCTACTTTTCCAGGTCCTCAATTACCCAGACGTATGGGCAGGCGATTTCCGGTTCTGGACAAGCATATTGACAATCCTATCCCTAGGCGTCATATTCACAATCCAATGGCTCGAACATGACAGGTTACGGAATCCTAATGGTGTCGTACTCTTCTACTGGCTCTTTCTCTTGATAGCCTGGTCCGTGAAGCTACGCTCCCTTGTATCTCAACAAGTCTATAACCACCATCTCCCATACTTCATCGCCTACTGCACCGGTTTCGGTTTATCGTGGGTAGAATTCGCGCTAGAATGGCTGGTCGAGAAGAAGACAAGTGACTACCATGCCATTGGAGATGATGAGGAATGCCCCGTTGAATACGCCACTGTCTTCTCCATCTTGACTTTCAGCTGGATGACACCCATGATGCGCTACGGCTACAAGAAATTTCTGACTGAAGACGACCTCTGGAACCTAGCGAAACGCGACACCACGAAAGCAACCGGTACGGCGTTTCAGGAAGCATGGGATTACGAGCTCGAGCACAAGAAGAATCCGAGTCTCTGGCTCGCCATCTTCCATTCTTTCTCAGGCCCATATTTCAGAGGCTCGCTCTTCAAAACCGTCTCTGACACGCTGGCTTTCGTTCAACCACAATTGCTGAGACTTCTGATCAAATTCGTGGCCTCGTATAGCAAGAAGAGCCCTGTTCCGCCAGAACCGCCTGTCAGAGGTGTAGCCATTGCACTCGCCATGTTCGCCGTCTCGGTCGGTCAAACCATGGCTCTGCATCAGTATTTCCAACGAGCCTTCGAGACAGGAATGCGTATCAAGACCGCCCTCACAGCAGCCATCTACGGCAAATCCCTCAAACTGTCCAACGAGGGTCGGGCCTCGAAATCTACTGGTGATATCGTCAATTACATGGCGGTTGACACGCAGAGATTGCAGGATTTGACGCAGTACGGTCAGCAGCTTTGGAGTGCGCCGTATCAGATCATTCTGTGTATGGCTAGTTTGTATCAACTTGTTGGGTTGAGCATGTTGGCTGGTGTGGGGGCTATGGTGCTTATGATTCCGATTAATGGACTTATTGCGAGGTTGATGAAGACGTTGCAGAAGGAGCAGATGAAGAATAAGGTATGTTGTTTTGAGTGTATATTTCTTTTCTCACGAAGCGAGAATTGCTTCCTAACATGATTTAAATTCCTTGGATTTCGTGGGAAAAGGATCATTGACTGACGAATGATTCAACAGGATCAAAGAACGAGACTCATTGCTGAGATCATCAATAACATGAAGAGTATCAAGTTGTATGCTTGGGGCAGTGCTTTCATGCAGAAACTCAACTACGTACGAAACGATCTGGAACTCAAGACGCTTCGGAAGATTGGTGCTGCTCAATCAGTAGCCAATTTCACCTGGTCCACTACTCCTTTCCTGGTCTCTTGCTCAACATTCACTGTCTTTGTTCTGACCCAGGATACACCTTTGACCACCGATATTGTATTCCCGGCTCTGACGCTCTTCAACCTGCTTACCTTTCCTCTGGCAATCCTGCCTATGGTCATCACTTCCATCATCGAAGCTTCCGTTGCTGTGGGACGATTGACTGCTTTCTTCACTGCCGAGGAACTCCAAGCCGATGCTGTCATCCTCAAAGGTCCCGTTGACGAGAACGGCGAAGAGTCACTGAAAATTCGTGATGGAACATTCTCTTGGGATAGACATTCCGGGAAGAATGCTCTGGAAGATATCAACTTTACTGCTTCCAAGGGCGAGCTTACCTGCATTGTTGGCAGGGTTGGAGCCGGAAAATCTTCCTTCCTACAGGCTCTCCTTGGAGATTTGTGGAAGGTCCAAGGTACCGTTACTGTGCATGGACAGACTGCATATGTTGCCCAGCAAGCTTGGGTCATGAACGCCAGCGTCAAGGAGAATATCTGCTTCGGTCACAAGTTCGATCCTGTGTTTTACGACAAGTGTATCAAGGCTTGTGCGCTGACTGAGGATTTCGCTCAGCTGCCTGATGGCGATGAGACGGAAGTTGGTGAACGTGGAATCTCACTTTCTGGTGGACAGAAGGCCCGATTGACTCTTGCGCGAGCTGTGTATGCCAGAGCTGATATCTATCTCCTTGATGACTGTCTGTCAGCTGTTGATCAGCACGTTGGAAGACATTTGATTGAGAACGTTCTGGGACCGAATGGATTGCTCAGTGGAAAGACGAGAGTGCTGGCTACCAATTCGATCCCCGTCTTGATGGAAGCCGACTTCATCTGCCTAATCAGGGAAGGCAGGATCACCGAGCGTGGGACTTACAATCAAGTCATGGCCATGAAGGGAGATATCGCCAACCTGATCAAGACAAACAGCAACAATCAAGATTCATCAACTGAGTCAGAGACAACTTCCAGCAATTCATCGACGATCATTGATGTGGAACAACCCGACAAGGATGAGAAAGAGGATGAGATTGAAGAGGCTCAAGAGCGTCTGACTCAACTCCAACCCATCAGACCAGGAGGATCTGGAGTCAAGAAGAGGAAGGGCAGTGCAGGAACCCTCAGACGGGCAAGCACAGCAAGCTTCAAGGGTCCTCGGGGCAAACTTCGAGACGAAGAAGATGGGCACAAAAATAAGAACAAGGAGTTCTCTGAGCAGGGGAAGGTAAAATGGGACGGTATGTTACCCGGTTCCCGGTGCGCACCCTTGACTGACATGCATTACTAGTTTACGCCGAATACGCCAAGACGAGCAATTTGTTTGCAGTGGCTATCTATGGGCTGATGTTGGTCGGCGGACAAACAGCTCAAGTCGGTAAGATACATTAGACTTGACTCGGAACGTGCTTGAGATTTTCTTTTGTTCAGGCACAGAATACCCAGAACGGCCATGCCAACCCCACGCTCTATTTAAGATTGCTAACTTTCGCAGCTGGGAATGTTTGGCTGAAGCGATGGGCCGATATGAATAGCGCCACAGGCAGGAATCCGGACGTCGGCAAGTACATCGGAGTGTACTTTGCCTTCGGAATCGGTGGAGCGTTGCTTGTCGTCGTCCAGACCTTGATACTCTGGATCTTCTGTTCGATCGAGGTGAGTTTCTCTGATCTCGGGACCCTACCTGCACGTAGATGCAGCTCTGGACGGAAGCTAAATTGGTTCCCGCAGGCTTCACGGAAACTTCACGAGAGGATGGCCTTCGCCATTTTTAGGTCGCCGATGAGCTTCTTCGAGACGTGAGTTTGACTTACCTGTAGCCGACGAGGCTTGATACGACAGTGGCTAATCATACATCAGGACACCGGCTGGGCGTATCCTCAACAGATTCTCAAGGTTCGTTTGCTCCCCATCCTTGCACTTTCTCGTTCCAACTTCTTGGGATGGATAATAGTCATGGTTGTTCACCGCCACGGGCGGTTCCTCCTTTCTCCTCAATCGCCTTCTTCTCCGGATTTGACAGGCCATGCATAAAGCTTGACTCGAGAAGTCTCGGTTCAATTGCTGTTGTGGTGCAACCGAGTGGTTTGGAGACCTGGCAGCTATGCATTGAGCACGGTGCATATGCACTCTCTGTCGACATATCTCATTTGTCGACTTGCATGTCGTGTTACCCCAAGCCTTCCGAACTCTCGTCGCTGTTTTAACTGACTCCAATCGCCGTGTAGCGATATTTACCGGGTAGACGAAGTGAGTTTATCTGTGTTACCAACCTGCTGGCTCTCGTTATTGACAGCGATTAGGTCCTTGCACGCACCTTTAATATGTTATTCGTTAACAGTGCCCGTGCGATATTTACGTTGGCCGTTATCTCGACGACAACTCCTGCATTCATTGCCCTCATCGTACCCTTGGCGGCAGTGTATTACTGGGTTCAAAGATACTACCTGAGAACCTCTCGGGAACTCAAGCGTCTGGACAGTGTGAGCCGAAGTCCTATCTATGCACACTTCCAAGAGTCACTCGGTGGTATCACGACTATTCGGGCCTACCGACAGCAGCAACGTTTTGCACAGGAGAATGAATGGCGGGTGGACGCCAATCTTCGTGCATATTTCCCATCGATCAACGCGAACAGGTATGTGTTTTTGGTCTCGGTACTCGGATCCGCTGCTTACATGTCTGTTTTTGTCTAGATGGCTCGCTGTACGACTGGAGTTCCTTGGTTCCATCATTATCCTCAGTGCAGCCGGCTTCGCCATTATTGCGGTGACCACAGGTGCTGAGATCTCGGACGGCATGGTCGGTCTTGCCATGTCGTATGCCCTTCAAATCACACAATCCTTGAACTGGATTGTCCGTCAGACCGTCGAGGTAGAGACGAACATCGTGTCCGTGGAACGAGTCCTCGAGTACGCACGCCTGCCAAGTGAAGCTCCCGAAGTCCTTCACCGACACCGTCCCCCAATTAGTTGGCCTGCGTCTGGTGCCGTGAACTTCACCAACTATAGCACCAGATACCGGGAAGGATTGGACCTCGTACTCAAGAACATTAACCTCGACATTATGCCGCATGAGAAGATTGGCGTTGTAGGTCGCACCGGGGCGGGGAAGTCCTCGCTTACCCTGGCGCTTTTCCGGATCATTGAGCCGAGTGAGGGCAATATCAGTATCGATGCATTGAACACGTCGACCATAGGGCTGCTGGATTTGAGGCGCCGCCTAGCCATTATCCCACAGGATGCGGCTCTGTTCGAAGGCACGATCAGGGATAACCTTGATCCTGGTCATGTCCACGACGACACGGAATTGTGGAGTGTACTCGGTAAGTGTGCCCTCTTCCCTTCCCCTCCTCTTCTTTCTCCCGCTCTCGATCCTCGATTCCTGGCATTCGATGGACAGGTGGAACGTGCTGTCAGGGTTGTGGTCGTGCTGGTGGCTGTGGTACCTGAGTGCTCAGATCCTGCAAGCGGCGAGTCGTGCAGAGGGATGGATATATGCTGACGAATGGCTTTTCGCGAACAATAGAACATGCCCGGCTGAAGGATCACGTCGCTAGTATGAGTGGCGGGTTGGAAGCTAAGATTCAGGAAGGGTGAGTCGATCTTCCCTTTGTCTTGTCTGGTTGCTCGATGCCATTTTCCCTTATCTGCTTGTCCTCCCTTCTCTCACTGTCGGAATTGTGGTCGTGAGATGGTGGGCTGGCAGACCGTCTGTCTGTTGCAGTGCACTACACTACATCGCGCTCTTATCACGTCTCTTCGTGCCCAACTCAATGCGTTGCGCAATGCGACGAAAGATTGGCCGACTTCGATCCGTGGCCGATGGACACGACGACCTCGTGTCTAAACAGCCTGTTTCTAGTCCATTGACTATCACATGCGCCTATTCGCGTCGCTCTTCATCCGCTTTGGGTTGGAGTGGATCAATGTCTTGATTTGTGTTGTCTTGCACGCCAATCTCTTACCCAGTGTTTCCGGACATTGGATGGGGCGTTTGGATTACATTACATTACATTGAACTACATGAGATTGGATTACACAACCTCCACTTCCCCAACCCCAGCTTTACCCCTCCTCCATCTCCTTCAGCCCTGTTACTCTCCAGTGTCTCCACACACTGGCCCCGGCTTCAGCTGAGCCCCCTCCCCTCCCCCATTCCCTCCATTCCTACTACCCAGTCGCACACCTCATGCAACCCCGTTCAACAAAGCTAACCTCCCCTCCTCCCCCAGCGGATCCAACCTCTCCCAAGGCCAACGCCAACTCGTCTCCCTAGCTCGCGCCCTCCTCACCCCGTCCAACATCCTCGTCCTCGACGAAGCCACCGCCGCCGTCGACGTCGAGACCGATGCCCTGCTCCAAACCACCCTCCGGTCCCCGCTTTTCAGTAAACGCACTATCATTACCATCGCGCATCGTATCAACACTATTTTGGATAGTGATCGTATTGTTGTGCTTGAGGCCGGGAGGGTTAAGGAGTTTGATACGCCGGAGAGGTTGTTGGAAAGTAGGGGGGCGTTTTGGAAGTTGGTGAGGGAGGCGGGATTGTTGGAGGGGAATGGGAGTGGGAAATAGGTCGGAAGGTGGGAAGGTGGGGGTTGAAGAGAGGAGAGCGAAGAGGATCTTTAGGGATTGTGGGAGTTCGATATGCATGTATGGATGGATAGAGAGAGGTTTTTGTAGATTTTTGTTTTACACATTTCTGTCTGTATTCCAGATTTCATAAAAAGAAAAAGTAAAATATGCCAACAAAGTCAAGTCACTACCATCCCTTCCTTTCCATTCGATATATGCTACTACTCAGCCTGGTACAACCAACAAATTTAGAATATTTGATTTAGTTAAAACCCAAAGAACAATGCTGGACATATAACAATATCTTTTTCGCCTCAACTCGAAGACTCGTAAGACTGAGTTGGAGTTTGAGACTGAGATTGAGAAAGGACGGACCACCCACCAGGACTGCGATTAGACAGTGAATGAATGAGTGAGTTGAGTGGATGGAGCGTTTACTTGCGAGCAAAGAGAAAGACTGGCTAGCAATTGAATTGAAAATCTAAATACGCAAGAGGCAGCAGATGATTTGCGAGGAAAATATGAACATCACACAGCATTCAAGCTCAAGAAGCAGGTGGATGATGGAGTACCAAAGTCAAGATGATTTGCTACTCGCTTCATCTTACTCTCCAGTGGGAAGACTGACTCTGTCCCCGCACCAGCCACGAATCGCATCGCACAACAGCATGGCAAAGACTCAGAACAGCATACAAGAATCCCGCAGTCATGCATCCATTGTAGCGATCCCTCAAACCCAACAAATCTCCACTCTTGCGCTCATCTTCCTCTAGTTCTCGGCTCGAATCCTCCCGGATCAAAGACTCCCAGGGTCCAATTTAGCTTCAAGTAGCTCGCCTAACGAATCCAGAACATCTGGACATGATTCAAGTGACAAGAACAGAATCCGATACTTCAACAGCAATAACCTTTTACTCTTACGCTTATTTTCTTCCAGTTTTCAGCTCGAATCTCTCCCGGATCAAAGACTCCCAGGCTGCAGGGTCCAACTTAGCTCGCCTAACGAATGCATTACTGAACTTCTGGACATGACTCGACATAACATAAACGGGACGAGAACAAAATCTAACAAAGGGATTCTGCTCAAAAGGAGGGGCATATCGAGCGCGCATATGGGATTTTCCCATTTCACGATCACGTCACACTGCGTTCGACGACCGGTTCCCCGGTTTTGGCGTTGTGCAGAGCCATGACTCGAGCCGGAAGGATTTGTTCTTCCCGTGTGCAGGTGTCGTACGACAAATTTGTGTGCGTGTTGAGAGTTAGCAGGCTGTTCAGGCTGTCACGACTTTATCGGGAGATTGGGGCAAGGGGTTCGGGATTTAGGGAATGGGATGGGATGGGGTAGGGGACGGGTATTTTGGCACCTGGTTGTGTAACCTGTGGTTGTACAGACAGGTTGTTGGGATTCGGGTTACTGTTTGGGTCGCCTGTCTGGGGATGTGAGTGTGAGTGGGTATGGATAACGTTGGCTATGCGGTGAGGGAACATAAGCACATGGATGACTGCAAACCCTAGGATTTTGGGGTTTGTACAGAGGTAAGCCTCAGATTCTGACATTGATGCGAACTTGAGTGGTATGGCAAGGTCGGGTCAAATCAAGGAGTTATCTGGTATACATCACGAGTAGATCACTGTGTGAGATTGGCCAGTTCGGTGAAGGGGAGAGAAAGAGCGGCGAGGTGATGAAATACTACATGTTTTGGTATTGATATTTGGAGGGATTTCCCTGGTCTTGGGCATCAGCGTGGTGCAGATGTTGGTTATGGAGCTGGGAGATATTCCGGTGCAGGATTCGCGTGATGCTGCAGTGCATCTGCATCCTGCCAGGGGCCGGATAGGTTGGTTGAAGATGGACAGAGAGGGGATTGCGGAGGGATGGGATTTGGGAGATGGGATATAGTAGAGGTGAGAAGTATCTTTCTTGAATACGTTACTTGTGGTGACGACGAATAGAATATAGAACCATGGACTTACTTGCTGGTCTGGGAAGATACAAAGATACTTCCAGAGCAGATGTTATGGAGGTACCTCCGTACTTACCCATCTGGCTGCATGGCATTTTGCCATTTCCTCTATGAAAACTGTAAATGCCATTCGCTGACTCGCGGGATTGCTCAAATTCCTGTATAGAGGTAGAGAAGAGTGACGGCAGTAACGTTCAGCTAATGTTTAGTAAGAACGGTGAAATTTTTGTGTAGGTTTGGGACTCCGAATGCAAGCTTCGTTGGCATCTCTGCATCAACCACGGTCGTCATGGGACGAAAGGACAGCGAACAACTCTTCCAATATTCAGCCAGCTCCCCCACAATTACATCACTCTGGTCTGATCAAGGGATCTAGATCTAGAATTAAGGTTGCAGCCGCTCTTTCCCTCGCGATAATAACAGACTAAAAGTCTAGACAAAGTATAATTCCAGCCTCTTTAGGTACAGGACGCGATACGACACACGAGTCTAGGGTACGGCACGGTCCAATATTGACTACATCTGCAAACTAAAGGAGACTTCCTAGACATTTTACAGAGTTTTGCAAGACAACAACCTGATGCAGGGGAAAGGGAGCACTGGCCCAGCAGGTGTCAACGATGCATGTCTAAGACACAGTAGTGGCGCACATCCGCAGTCGATCTCCCCAGAATCTCAAATACCAAACGACACGCCGCGGTAAGGATTGGAAAGTGTTGAGATCAGATCCAGATGACTTCATGACGATCGAGCAAGGAGAAGACAAGGACGATGGAACGGCATGCATGTCTGCTGGCGCCGGAACGTCTCCGCGAGACACGATAAAAAGCAATGCTGCATAAAGCACTTGCGGTAGTAGAAAGCCTGCCGTCAAGGGATGGACTGGCGTGGTTGTTTTGCGGGACGATGAGGCTAGTCGAGGTTGTTTTCCCCACGATCTGCCTCTTTGGGGATTACCTGCATGTTTGTGGATATGCGGAAGGCGTACTTGGATCGATCAAAGGCCGAAAAAAAGGAATTAGAGAGGAATTGGAAGAGGAGACAATCTGCGAGGGCAGGAAAGCCGAGGTAAGCCTCGTTCATGCACGACACCCATTTTGGACTCAATCGCTTCAGTCCCAGATTCTAGGCTTTACTTTCTTTTTGATGCTTCACAGTCTTGCCCATGACCTGTGTGGCAGTATCTGGGTTCGAGGCACAAGGGCTTACGGACGTGGCGTAGGTCGAGGAGGGGTGGAGGGTCCTGGTATTTTCAAATCCCGTTGTCTCGCATGAATCGCAACTCTTGCATGTGAGATGATTTCCTCAGCCGCCCTTTTTCTTTTTCGTTTCTTCTGTCCCTAAGTGTTTGTAAGGAGGATCAATCGGTTGTTTGTTGCCGAGAATGGACCGTGGAGAATGAAGGAGGCCGAGTAAAAGAAATATGGTGACGGTGGCAGAATGGATGAGAGCGCGACTTGCGCTATTGGACGACGGATCTCAGGGACGATGTAACCGGGGAATCCACTGCCATGCATGGTCAAGCTCAGATTCCTGTGCAGGGTCATACATCCGCTCTTCAGTCTGGATTCTGGAATCTCAATGACGAGGGTGGAATTGAAGCAGGTGAGTTGTTTTCTTTGTTTGCCCGTTTGCGCTGTGCTATCGGGTGGTTTTGTTTGACATCCCTTTTACCCTACCTAGGCTTCCTCGTTAAAAGGAAAATAAGAGGAAAATTAGGATCTCGCTCGTTCGGCTGACCGCATGGAAATACCTACTTTTCGCGCGCGCCATGAAGCCGCCGTCTTTCATCCTGCCCTTTCTCACACTCACACACTCACTCTCACACTCAGCCCTGTCGACGGGTAGGGGCGATCTCAGATCAGATCTGGTATCCGTTCGCTTCGTGTCCTGAATGTGAGAAGTTACTTTCGCTTCTTGCAAAATCTGAGAGACTTTGGAACAGTGGAGATGGCCGTGAGTGGCGTCGAGATCTCTTGCCCGCGAGCGCGTAATTATTGGACCGGGGAAGAGAAGAGGAGCTCCGCGGGGAAACGGGATGGCAGGACGTTGTGCGACCCGAGGTCGCTCGTTGAGGTGGCCGTATTCTATTGAGATGCAAGGAGGGGGCGAAATCGAACTGGCCGTGAGAAGCAGGTGAGACAACGGCTGGTATTGATTTTGTGAATGTTGAACAAATAGGCGATAGGCCAGGAACTCTAATCCGAAGTCAAGTGGGTAGAGCGGCACAAAGTATTATTATGCAAGCGTAGTGTTTTTGAATTTTCGCATCATCAGTAGTTATCATCGAATTCGCAACATTCAGTAACAATGGTGGGCAGCTTCTCAGTATATCAGCCACAGTTGTTACAATATTGCGGGGAAGCAGCATAGACACTGGCTACACGTGGGGGTAGCAAAGGGTCTGCAGCACAGCAACATAACACCCGTTTGCACGGGAGTGATTTACGCATGAAGTTTTGTCGTAATTATAGGTCGAGTGCATATAACGAAATCAACACGTGGGGGGAGAATTTCCCGCTGCTTGCTGCATGTAATAGTGTGCGTGTTATGTTTCCAGATGAACGAACCAACGATAACATCCCCGGAGATATGGCTATAGCATACACGGTATATGCGTGCATCAATCATGAATTAGCCTTTACGTTTTGGATGCAGAGGAGGATTTTCGCTCGTTTGGATAGCAGAAACAAGTGTTCTACCAAGCAAGGAAGCATTCGGGAAGGATTTGTTGAAGGCTGAGGGGTAGGATCGAAGGTCAAGCCTAGTGGAAAGTCTCGCACTCAATTCCGAGGCTTGTTGACTTCGCTTGCTGTCGTGTTTACGGATCTGGACTTTTACTTTCATGGTAATTGCAGGATCGGAATTAACCGTATTATTACAAATTTCGCTTTCTTGCCTTGCTTCACGAGGTTGTATTGCAGATGTGTCTCTCATTAGTTCTCAGTAGTCAGTGCTTTAGCACAAGAAACGAAGCCAATCCTGTCGACGTCAGGGCCACTTGGCAGTTACCGCTGGCCGCTGTCAGCTGTAGTTTCAGGCTTAGTCGGCTTCGGGACGGGTAGTTAGTCTTCGCCATAGCGTGCTGGCTGCAGCGTATCCAGCCTGTGCGTTTGGTAGTGTTGCAGCACTGGCCACTAGCAGCCGGATCGAGCCTACGGCTACGGACGACACCGCACTTCACTCCACTCCACCACATGCAACTCCACCAGCTTCCTTGCAGTTTTTCACCGTCCAGATCCACCATCTGGAACCACCTTGCAGTATTCGGGAATAACTTCAACAGTTTGAGTTTCCCGCTCACAGCTCAGCTGAGCTTCTTTCCCAAGTAGTCATGGTGAGCTTGTCTAGCTCTCTAGCTCTCTGCAAGAGAAGATTGCAGACTTTTCTCATCATGTCGGTAGATGGTAGATACTCTCCACTACTGAGAAACCCCCATTTACCGGCTGAGGGTACATGTTGTTACTTGGTATTCCCGCCCGATACCGCCTCAGACTCCTCCAGGCCATGATCGAGAAACAGCATAGCCTTGTCCCTATATCCGCAGCTAGTGCTACTACGGTGGTATACTCGATATTCCCGCGCTGTTGAAATCTACCCGCTGCTTGCGCGAATAGCGGGTCAATATCATGCTTACCTGCTTTCCAGAACAGTGGACGGCTTGGATGATGACTTGCTCCTATCTCGCACCATCGGCCAGGTCCAATGCTACCCTCCCAGGGGACTCTTGTCAGCCCTTGTACTCGTGTACTCTCGGGATTCTCGCACTCATCACTCGCAAGCTTCACAGCGAATTTGATGCAGGCTGCGGCCGGCCCTTGGACTTCATATCGTACTCGAGACAGGCATTGATTGACCCCCACGAACCCCACGTCTGAGTCTCTACTATATTCCAGATTACCACTCTTAGTTCCCGAACCCGCACTGTTTCTGGGTCTCAAATCGCTCTCCTCCAAGCAGTACAGTATTCGATAGCACCCTAGGTACCCGTGCCAGTGCGGGCCGTTGATGACCTATGAGCGAGCTCGACCCCTCACTTTTTGATTGGAAAAGACCCCTAGTCGCGCAAATAAAGAACACACACACAGCAAATGTTGTGACCAAACTTGTGGACCAATATTGTGTGCAAGAACGTGTACACGATTCGTGTTCTCGTCTAATAGAGCAGATACTCATTCCTACCAATGAACTATCTAATGCATGCAGGTCTTGGGAGGTAGGATCGGTCTTCAATAAGCCCAGTAAGCTGGTGCGAAGCAGAAGTGTATGCTTGCGCTGCAGCTCATCCAGGAACCCGTCCCGATCGTGCCCCTCGGCCCCCTCCTCAGAATTAAACTCAGGAGAGGATCTTCCCGCTCCCTTGCTGCAAACCGATACAAGAACTTTGCTATGATCCACAGAGTATCTCGCCGTACCGAATGACCAATTACAAGCCGGCTGCGCCTCCAGATGATTAGCAGACGGGCAGTGGTTGACCCAAACTGCTGGAAGGTGCAACATGCTTGGTAAATTGGACTCCTCTGCTTTGCATGTTGCTCGCTGCTTCAACGCAGCTTGTCTGCTGGCTGCTTTACGCTGGCGTGCTTTTGCTCTCTCCAGCTGTGGTACTGCATGACTCCATACGGCCTATTACGTCCGCCAGAGTCGTCATTATGCAATCAGGATGATTGATAGGCGTCACAACAGTGAACACAGCAGTAACAGCAGAGCAAAGGCAACGCACAATTTGTACTGCGAGGGCGAAGCCAGTAGTATCTGAATCACAGCATGTGTGTCTGTCCTATGGTTGTGTCCGGGCCTATCGGCGGCCCCTGATCTCTCGTTTGAGCCTTGCTCGTTACTGCTCTCGTACCTTGTCGGCTGGTTCCTTGAATCATAGGCCTGCACCCCATCGCAGACATACCACAAGGGATTTACGTTCAGGATGTTATTTCTCATGCGGGCTTGGTGGGGTTCTATATATTTTGGTGCGTTCGCTCTGCAGCACACTCCTCCTGCTTTTCATCTGAAAAATATGGCCAGATCTATCACTTATTATCCCACTATTCCGAAAGATCGATCGTAGCATAATTAGAACCTGAGAGCCCACTTCTTCTCTCACTGTCCTCTTATCAGCACTACAGCACTACAGCACCTCGGGCCAAATTTGATTTTGACTTCGTTTGGTCTTACATCGTGTCCTTGTCTTGGGACCGGCTCAAGTTGTTCCAGGGTTTCAACAGAAAGTTCAGTGCTGTCGATTATCGCCTCGTCCGTTGCCCGGCATCCACGAGGCCACAGAACCACACAAAGACTACTCAGGACTGGCTTCGTACGGATTGGTTTTGGAGTGCTGGAGCATCGCAATACGTACCTGCTTCCTCTTCCAGACAAGACTGCAAGACAGGCCTGCGAGGCTCGTCTCGACTACTGCCGGCTTCCGCAGCTGTAAGAGCGGCGGATGTCTCACACACCCGTTGCGTTGCCTCTCGGGAGCGTGTGATTGTAGAGGGGTAGGGTAATCAAACACAGCATCTAGCAGGGCAGCGCAAGTCCAAGTCGAAGTCCAAGCCCAAACCCGCATCGCATTCCACAGCCCAGCACCAGCAAGCCAGCCAAAAAGCTGCGAAGAGCTCTTTCTTTGCGACTTCCTTGCTACCTTTCCCTCACCATCAGCCATTGCCGTCATCGTTCCACGCCTTAGTCCGAATTTTTCCAGCAACCTATTCTCAACATCAGCTCACCAGTTTCATGAGGAGGCATCCGGCCCAATCGGCCTAGACGGCTCCTGTCTCGGGAAGGACAATACAGTCTCGGTCGGCATCTGTCCCTCACCTTGTAACTAGCTGACAGCCACGTCCCAAGCCCTGAGTTGATATTCCATGGTACTATAATCATTATCAACCCAGGTCCCAGCTTCTCCACAGAAGCCTGCTTTTGGGCTCTGGCTCGTGCAACCTTTGGTCAACACCCATTGCAAACGCCACCATCCACCCCAGCACAAAAGGGCAGCCGATCAGCTCCAAGCCACCACTCAGCAACTAGCTCTCGATATATTCTCCGAGAGGAGAAACCTTCTTGATCAACAGTTCGTCTGCCTGCTTTTTCTTCCTTCATGTCATGCCTAGAACACAATAATCGCCCTGCTGTCTCAGTCCCCCTCGTCTCGAACTATCAGCCACCATCCAAACCCCCTGGAGATCGCTAGCATCTGCATGCATGTGTGAATTAAACTAATATCTTATCCCGTCGGTCTAGCGCCTTTAATCCACCCGCAGGCGTCACATCTGCTCCACTCTGTCGGTCCCTGATACATCTACTTAGATCCCCTTCCCTCTGTCTGAACTTGCATCCTCGTTTATGATCTTCAATACGACAACTCGACTTGAACATCACACCGCCGTTCAGTCACGTTGAGCCTGACATCTTCATCCCTGGTGTCTGGTACATATCATCAGAATGGTTCAGCAACTTCCAGGTGGGCCTCCCTTACAACCGGGGGGTTTCTATCCTCAAAGGGAGAGCAATTGGTCTCGAAATGACCGAAACACATTCCTGGATATGCCCCAGGAGCCGCGACTCCCAAACATACCTCCTGCGCAGCATCGACAGGAACCAGCTCTTCCTGCAGTAAGTCCCTTATCTGTTGATGATACGTTCGCAAGCTGACAGATACAAGACCATTGACTCATTACTGAGAGAACATGCTGCCATCTCAGGTCTCAAAAGATGGGCTCTGATTGTCCAGACAGACCAGCCTGAACTTCGAACATACAGTTCCAAGTCGCTGGCGCCATATAGAGATCAGTTCTTCACAGAGCAGTTTAAAGATGCATTCATGAACAGTGCTTATAAGGCAGAAGCACGGGACGGATATCAAGGCTCATGTATGTCTTCACGCTAATTCAACAGACGCGTCAGCTAATTAATTTTGCAGCATATCAAGATGCCGGGATGTACAGTGAGTTTGAGTCCGACAGCAAATACGATGCTCGGAAACAGAGCAGTGGCTCAGAGATGAGCCGACGGCACCACCGAAAGTCCAGGTCAGAAGAATCCGATGGAGATGGTTCTGTCAGTGCAAAGAGGAGACGCAAGGGGTATGGAGGACAATATCGTGAGAAGTCCAATGAAGAAATGCCAGTGGCCCAAGCTACAACAAGACACGACATGGAGATTGGAAACGAGGCGCAAGTGACCGAGTACTATCGCGTTCGCTTTTCAAACATGCAACAATCGGCGTGCAAAGTTATGGGGAAGGCCTTCGTGAAGCTGGTGGAGCCCAAGAAACAGACCCACCACCCATACACCAAGGGCGACGAAAAAGCACCACCGTGGTGGCCAAACACAAAGGGCGAGAATTGTGTACGACACAAGGAGCCTGATCATCTCCTGAAGCCTGGTAAGCAGTTCGCACTGTCATAGGATGATCCATAACCTGATATCGAAACAGAGCGAATCCGTCTCTTGGTCCACATCCTCAATATGATTGTGGAGCCAGCTGCACAGCAACATCTCACTGTTCAGAGGTTGGGGCTCAATGTAAAGAAACTTGAAAGCGCGACTATGGAGGTTATGTCTCCATGGTTTGCTGACAAGGAGCATCCCGAGAACGAGTTGAAGAGACCATTCTTGAAGGAGATTTTCAAAGTGGCCCGAGTCCAAGAACGCTACAAGAACGGTGAAATTGGTCAGTCTTCACACTTCACTTGAATCCCAATGCTGACATAACACAGACGGGACAACCATCGTTCCTGTTCGATATGGTGAGAACATCGGTCTTGATGACGACTCAGAAGGCGATGGTGAGAGCTACAAGTACGAACAAGACGATGATGCCGCCCATAGCTCGGCACATATGCCAACACCACCGGAGAGTCTCGTGTCCCCCTCTATGGCTCAACATCAACAATTTCAGCAGCCCGACGACCACAACATGCGGATACGTGCTGGCCTACCAATGCGGTACAATGCAGGCCCGATGGATCAAATGAGTTACGAGGACCAGACCTTCCGTGGCATGAACCAGTACCAGCCTCATAGTCCCAACACCATCGATCCGAGTCGGAGAAACTTCATCCCCCCACCAGTGTTCCCAAGTCCACAACAAGGCATGTTCTCTAGCGGATGGTCTAACCCGGTGACCTCAGCGCCATCGAGCCAATACTACACTGCGTCGCCGCAATCATCACTGGCGCCTTTCCTTACTCTCCCCCAGCCCCAACCGCAGACAACACACATGAGCCAACCAGTCCATTCATTCAGCGATGGACTGACGAGATATGATACAAGTCCCGCGATGGGCAGTCAAGTCAGGACAGGAAGTTTGGGCCATCCTCATCAACAGATGCCCAACCATGCCGCGTTCCAGGACTACCTGAACTCCGACAGCACCCAGTTCGGACAACATCCCGAGATGAAGGACGAACATCAACAGCATCATCTCCACCAGCAGAACTGAGCTGCTGCGTCTCTCGACGTGGGGTGAGCTCGCTTTGAGATATACTCGCGGCCGTTCGAACATTGGAGGCAACATTATTAGCGTATATCCATCCCTCCTTCATAATTGATAAATTAAGCTTGGTGGTGCAAGCGTTCCACTCGTCATCAATTTACGTACTTCGACTATTGCATCGCGATCCCACAGCACTCATCGGGAGGTCTACCGTCTGTCATCCTTGCTCATTAGAGTCTTCTTGCCGTTCAGCAATCTCAACATCATCGCTTATCATCAGCATCGTCAAGCATCATTCATCATTCAACATCATCATCAATACGACAGCATTTTCAAGTGTGTTTTTGCTTTTAATTATCTGTTTCTGTTTCTGTCTATCCCAAGAGTTCATAGGAAGGGTCCCTGGTCTGGGTACCGGTCATGGTATGTTCTATGTTGACCAACGAGATACGAAAAACATGTTTATAATCATCCAATTTGTTTTATTTTTCTTGCGCCGGGCAGGGAAGGGAGTCTTCGGAGGAATTTGAAATTATGTTCAGGAAATACGAAATGGATGGATGGACGATTGGACGGAGTGAAATGAATTGGGCTCGTTACAAAAAGAATATTTTTTTATGGCGGATGGGTATTTGGTTCTTTGGTGTTTGGATGGTACATTGGCCTGCTTTGCTTTGCTTTTTTTATTTTCCTCGCTTTGCTACTAGAGAGTTTCGACTCGTCTGTTGTTTGGTTGCTTTCATGAGTTATGGGTGGCCAGCTATCTTCGATTCTTGGGTGGTGTGGTTTACTTGGTATGCGAACATTTTTGAGGGCAGGGAGCTTTCTGGAGATGGGCTTTGTGGTATCATAGTATGCGGCTTGCAGACTTTTATGTTATGGAGAATAGGGAGGCACTGGACTGGACTGGACTGTGGGCTATTGGCGCGAATGGGAACGATTGTATGGGATAGGTTGGTTGGTTGGTTGGGATAGGGTAATAGCCGTGTGCGCAACATTCATCAACAACGATATGTTCACTCACACACTCTCTCTCTCTCTCTCTTGGGGGGAGTCGTCATGTTATGGGAAGGACATGGATAGGGTACCATGCGGTGGGTGGAGTATATACTGGCTCAATGGTCTACCAGATAGGGTGATCTAGCCGCTTCCCGGTTGGGAGAAGAGACTCTAGGTCTGTCTCTCTCGGGCTCTGCAAATATTATTGCTGTTGATAATATAAAATGTCTGTACTGCAACTCTTCCTTATCCAAGTGTTTATATATGTATGAACTTTTGCTATTCCATCTCCTCTTCAACTTCCGCTGTGATCATCGTTTGTGCTGTGCTCTTGTCTTCGTCTTCGTCCCTCGTTCCGTCCTCTGTCTCTCTCGGCCATCTAGATTCTTCACCATTATATGGAAGTCGTTCTTTGCGAAGTATGTATCGTCTTCGATCTGCTCCGCTTCAGACCTTGTGCTATCTTCATGTAATATGCCACGCCTCTATCTCCATCTGCCTTCGAAGTTGTATGGTCTTCAACAATATCGTCGGTAATTGTCTAGTCGAGGATAGAACAGCACAATATGACAGGCTTCGTTCTTTAGAGAATCTAGTAAGTTAGAACTTGAACAGTAGTTAGCAGGCCTGGAGGCTGAAAGGTCCCGCTTCAGATGTAGGAAGTGTTGGACATTCATTCATAGGCCCTGCATTGAGAAATAAAAGACTGCTGTTTCGAAGGTCAATTGAGTTTCCTGAGTACCTTTGAAGGTTTCCTTGTCTCGTTCATTGCTGGTATACTGCTCAGTTGACCGATATACTGAATATTTTATCGAGAGTGTGTGTGTCAAGCATGTAGTAGCATATTCTCCTCCCCAGTCATTGTTGTCTCTGTATCATCTCGCGATGGGCGGAAGAGGATGAAAGACGTTCTTGACGTGGTCGTGGAGTAGGCTCGCATCTCGCAGGATAACATCGAAGTATAGAGTCGAATAATGAAATAATGCGAAAGTAGGCGGCAAACAAGAACATAGCAGGACGTTCTGGATCTGCTGGAAGGAGAACAGGTATGGAAATTCGAGATTTCAAGACATCTGTTTGCTGAAGATCTCGGAACGGAGTGGTAAAGTGGAGGCTCATGCTGTCACCGGTGGGAATCTGACTTGTCATTTTCCAAGACAGTGCTGAACACATTCTTCTTCAAGACATCTCGACGGAATCGTCTACGGAGTCGCAATACATAACACGATTAATTCTGCAGGCTTTTGCTTTCTCCAGCTGCAAGATCAATTTACAGCGAAACAATTCGCATAGTTCAGAAGCTAACCTGGATATATTCCAAGCAACTTGCTTCCGAATCTCGGCTCAGATGTCTTGTGGGTATTAGGAAATCTCTTCTGACTGGAGCAATTCCCATCAAGAATTGATAGATAGGAAAATTTCAAGATGTTCCAAATGTGTATATCGGCAGAGATACGAATTTTCGGCTTCTGTTGCCATAATTTTTGAACAAAAAGGTCATGCCAAAACCTAAATTGCATGAGCTTCCCGAGAACATTGACTTGAGCTTCCGTCACCAGTCCTCTCAGTAAGAAGTTCGAGACCTATGCGCGATTCGTACCGAACCTCGGATTCTACTCAAAAGTTCAGATGCTTGTCTCCGATTCTCCCTAGTAGTCTTTCTTCTCGTTCATAAAGAGGTATCTATGGTCCACATGTTTTGCCCACTGGTACTAACATCCTTCTCCACTTCCGGTTCTATTCAACCCCCTAGGCCACTCCCTACGTTGCCATCGCTCCAAGACATCTCAACACCATCAACACAGTGGCTGATTCCTTTTCGTGCCTAGCATCAAGATCAGAACGCACGGTATATGTATATCTGTCGCATTAAGGACTCGATGCTACCATACTCCACTCTGAACCCATCCCACGCCCCGACCGTGGTAACACCGCCATAAGAGACCAGCTTAATCCCCAGCGCCATCTAACCTACCACGAGGGAGACCATTGCGCACGGTATATGAAGCAGGGAGCAAAAATGTATCATGCGGGCCGAGTGTAAGAAGAGCCTGAATGGGACTGCATGATCTTGACGGAGATACCTGTGCATTACGTGATGAGAGTCAGCGGCGTGAAAGCTTGTGTGTTCTGTTCGTACGTTAAATATGAGTCGTATTCAATTTAATTGTTGTCACTTTGAACATCACTGCCAAACTCATGGTGAGTTGTGAACATGCGGTCGGGGTCACAGCGCGCAGTGGTCGGCTGGTATGTCATGTACCCCCTGAAACACATGAAAGCCGCTTTAACAGCAACGATAGAATTCCACAGAGATGAGAGAGAAGCGCAAGAACGGTTGATTGAAGATCGTCAAAGGTGTGTGCGGCCGCAGCTGGTAAACAAGTGCGCAAGCGTTCCAAATGGCTTGATTTTCTAAGCGAGCAAGCAAATGGGCGAGGAAGGGGGGTTAATGGCATTTTCTGGTCTTGGAATACGGCCCGAGGCAAGGGTTGAAGAATTGCCACCAGACATTAAAACGGCATGTGATTGAACTGAACTTGTATTCTGAGTCTATGATGGGTTGTTAGGATAATTCCTCTTGTTCCTCGCCTCTTGATGCAGGAAACCCGCGATCCAGTCTGTTTACACACGCAAAATCGACGCATTCTACATTCTCATTGATCCAAGGCCGACTCAGTCGCTCTCAGTCTTTTAACTCGCTTCATCGATGTCATGTACCTTCGTCTGTTCTCCGGCAGCCACCATCTCGCTCTCAATTGGGTCCTTGACGTGTTGACCCGACCGAGAACCATCGCGTTCTCCAGCGGCAACCTGCACATCTTTATTGTGTCTTTTGGTAGGGATGAGTAGCATACAAACCATGCACCGGTATAGTCTGGCTTGCATAAGGTGTTCGTGGTAACCGATGGGGCATGGACCAGGCTCGAAAGAGTTTGGTCGTGGACGCGCCCTTTCAGCGGAGCTGCCCAAGTCGACCTTTCATTTTGTAGTGCGGCCATTGAAGCGAAGATAGAAGTCAGCACCCTTGAATGGAGGAGACATAGTCGTTAGTGGAGATGTTTGTTGCAGGACAATACTTGGGGTGAGACTGTTGTAGGTTCAGGATGTAAGAGCGGATCCTGGGGAAGACGATGATTTATATTGTTAGTGATGTCCATGAGACGAGGACGAAAGTACAGCAGCAAATCGTCATCGGAAAAGGTATCGTGGTTGTCTAGTTTTACTTCACCCAAAGGTGAGTAATAAGAGACAAATGGCAGCTCATGAGCACAGCTGTTGCGTCAACGGACAACATCACCCAGACATGAGTTGTAATTCGGTGTAATATTTTCATCATTTACAATTCGAAAGCCGGATAGGTCCCAACATGAAGATTGGTTCAGTTTTTCGCAAGTCAAGACTCATCTTTAGAGTTTGAAGTAATCTTTCACAGCCTACGGTCCCTTGACCATACGCCATTCATCGAATATATTCATAAACGTTAAGTGTGACTATCAACACCACATCATGCATATCACAAACAATGAAACTCATTGTATACATCCGTGCTATCAAACTCCTCCAACAGCCAATTTCTTCCCTTTAATAGTCTTCCTCTCTATGCCTACGCCGCACAGAAAAGCAACCCCAGCAGTCACAATCGGCAAAATGAAAGTCTTCTGAATGGCAATGGCATATGCTCCAAGGACTCCTGGAAGTAGATCCGTTGGAATCGCAGCTCTGAGGCCTGTGGCTCCTGCCCCCATCACTAGGAGCGGGCTGACGAGTGGCGCTCGGAGGGGAAGTTGCTTCGTGAGAGTGTTGGAGAAGATATTCTGCGCGATGGATATGGCTATTGCACCACCTAGCGAGTTGAAGAAGAAGCATATAGCATCTTTGGAAGTCACTTGTCAGCTGGTTGTGACTGCGCAGGAAATAGATGTTACTTACTGCCAGTCGGCATGTCCTCCGTGCTGAGCACAACTTGGACTGCGATGATCGGAACTTGGAAGCATGCACCCACTCCAATTCCTGCGATGAGCTCGTATCCAAACCACTCACCCAGAGTACTGCCAACGTCGAGAGTGTAGAGCATGCCGCAGCCAATGGTAAAGATTGCGGTTCCGGCCCAGATGAATGGGGCGTAGACTCCAAGAAGACTGACGAGAAGCCCGCTTGTCATTGCTGCCAGGGTGATGCTTATAAGGTATGGAATCGACCTTATACCTGAGCCCTCTGCAGTTGTACCCTTCACTGCCTGAAAATAAAATGCTAGATAGTAGACATGTCTGGAAATCGTCAGCACTGACTTGGAACTTCCACTGGGGATCGAAGGCTTACACAGTCAAGGCCATGGACAGGAAGAACTCGATCCAGGCACTGATAAATACTGTTCTTTGTTTGAGGAAAAGTCGTGGTGGTATCGTTGCTACATTCGGATGAAGAGCCTGAAGGAAGATGAATATGGAGATCATGAGACCACATCCGATCAAGCATCCATACACTTTCGGCGAGCTCCAGGGTTTAGATATGCCACCCCACTGAAGGGCCAGGAGGAGACATATGACGCCACCTATGAGGAATGTGGCACCGAGAGGATCTGTCTCCTTGATTTTGTTGGCGAAGGAAAGTTTATTTGCTGTTCGCTTAGGACTGTGGAAGACGATGGCGACGAAAGGGAGTGCCAGGCCACCGAACGGGAGATTGATCTAGAACAATGAGTAATAAAGAAAACGTAGTAGAGTCAATTACTGACCCAGAAGCACCTATATGGGATATCAGTAAATTGCAATCGTTTGCCGAAGTCACACTTACCATCTCCAAGTGAGTTGATCGGTAAAAACTCCGCCAAGAATCGGTCCTAGAACCTACGAGTAATCAGCGCGACGGATTCCTTGTCTGCAAAGATTGACTCACGGATGATATTCCATACATGCTCGTGACAGCTCCTATGTACATAGCTCTTTTCCTCAGAGGTACTGTGTTTCCTAGCACGACCATAGATCCAGTCATCAATCCTGCAGAGCCAATTCCGGCTACGGCTCGACCGACGATCAAAACAACGGAGCTAGGTGCTGCGGCACACAAGATTGACCCTGCTTCGAATATGACAATGGAAGATAGGAATATGATTTTGATGTTGAAGAACGTGTAAATTTTGCCGAAAGATGGTTGGAGGGAGGTCATTGTGAGCTGTAAATACGTCAGAAGAAAGGCGCAGATTTGAGACCTCAGATTGAAAGAGGTTGATGCTCACCAGGTAAGCACTTCCATACCATCCAACATCATTGATGGAATTAAACTGTGTGGTGATACGAGGGATTGCGGTCGCGATGATGGTCATGTCCAGAGTGATCTTGAAAGGTGTCAGTAGAACTGAACGCACCGTCAGATCAATCCATCTCTTGCCATAAACATAATTAGACATATTCCGATTGTCAACAGAATCATCTGTAATGCCTTTGGGTAGACAGTCTCGTCTTCGAAGTTGTCTCTCGTAGGCCCTGGTATCGGAAGAGCTTTCTCGCCTTCGTGGAGTGCCTTCTCGCTGGTAGCTGTGCTTGCTGAAGCATCTTTCTCGGAGGCCGGTACGGTCTCGACATGTTCGACATGTTGAACTGGGCTAGTAACAATGTTATTTGACACTTCGGATGACATTTGAGGGTACAGTATATGTGAAATGGTCAGGCATCTGGTAGTTACGAACCGATCGCAGGGGTAGCAGGGTCATCAGTATTTGAGGAGAGGCCACGCAGCCAACAACCATAGCATACGATACGTATGACATTTGCATCAATAGTGCTGTCTCCTATAGGTGGCTTTGGAAGACATCCAGCTCCGGAGCGTAAGCCCGCAATATGAGATCTCGAGTATGAACCCATTGGTGTGGTGATAAAACGCCGTCAAACACTACGACCCAATGAGGATTTGGACACCATGTCCTTTTCTTTCCAGAATATACACCAAGTAGGTGTCCTAAAAGCCATTGCGGGAAATGTGGGGAGACGAAAGGAGTATCGTGTCTGGTGGCGTGATGATATTGTCATGTTGACTTCCAATCGTCCGCAGCCGAGGCTGAGCTGCTGAGGGTTTGAAGGTGATTAAGCGAGCAATTAGCATTCTAAATACTTCACATATCTGACCATGAGAGGATGAACCCTTGGAGTTGAGTTTTGATTTCTCTTAGAAGGACTGATTTCCATTGAGTTGATCCTCCACAGCTCACCAATCGATAAGCTCTGCTTCGGGTTGCTGAATCTGTTCCTCCATTATGACATATATTCAGCAACTCTTCTCATATGAGATCTGATACAATCGCGATCGTATCTTGCCCATGGCTTTCGGTCACTCCGAGGAATTCCATCTGTAGTTGGATAGTCAAGGTCTCTTTCTTCCTGGACGACTTCACAACCAAGTGCGATACCTAGCAAGTAATCGGAACGCGCGAGTGATCTTGTCTGACGGAATCCAGGAAACGTGCCATGTATTCCTTTCGGACTTTGATGAGTAGACATGCTCCTACACTACCCTCCGACTCGATGTAATTCTCAGAAACCACATAAGCCGATGTGTCGAATCGCTCAACGAATCTGACCTCCTTCAGGTTGTCAATTGCGCGTAGCAAACTCGTAGGCAAGCCATCAAAAGAATCCCAATTCCGACGAGACTAGCTCTGATACTCCAAAATTGAATCTTTGCTAGATCTGAAGCGCTGAAAATGAAGTCGCTCAGTATAGCTGTGTGGTCGAAAACGTTACTGTAGACGAAATGATCAGCGGCGAAATTGATGTAAGTGGCGATGGAGACTCTTGATACAACCAAGCTAGGAATTTGGTACGCGGGCTGATCCACAAGGACGTAGTATCTTGGAGCTTCTGTTCGGCACTCGCTGGAGGTCGCCATGATCGCAGGTATGTTGCTTTGATTGGTAATATAATTCTTGAATTTGTACCAATTCTCACGGAGGATGATCTTGCGCGGGTGAAAAGCTGCATGGTTCCAAATTTGCTGTCTGAGCTGGAGCGGAAGGTGTTGAAATACCGTGAAGGTGTCGAAGGTAATTGAGGGAAGAGAAGCAACTGTCAGCTTTGGTAGTTTGGCCAACAGGAGTCGGAGCTTCCTTGACTGGCGATCAGGGGTGGTCATGCTGTGATCGATGCTCTCCAAGTTGGTGATGAACGTGTTGTTTATCTCGTAGGATTAAACGCGGCTGGTACGACGGGAAGTTTGGTTTTCGAGGTAGGCTTCAGGTCGTGAAGGCAGAATGCGGAATACATATCGATCCTAGACAGGAGAGTAAAGACAGGCCAGTAGTTCCAGATGAGTATCTAGGCTACGCATTCACCTCTAGCCATTCACTCGAAGAATCACAATAGGCGTTAGTAGATTCAATCGAAGGTGACCATGACCTGTTTTATGGCAGATCCCATCAACTATGCCGTCCAGCTCAGAATGTTGCGTTGCTAACAGCTACGCAAACGAAACAGTGAAGCCAGTTGCTTTGGTCACGCATGAGTAACAGGTTGATTGCGAAAGACAAGACCAAACTCGTCTATCCCTATATTTATATAGAGAATTAGATCCATTGTGCCTCGTCATGGGGCTTGCATGGTTCCAAGCTTGATCATCTCGGCTTCATTAAGTAACAGTCGTGATATCATACACACATCGCTTCCTCCTAAAGCAGAGCTGGCAAACCTCTCGCTTTCCTATCATCTTCCACCTTTTTGGCCTCCACTCTAGCCAAGAATTCTTGCCTCGCTTTGTACGCTCCCTTACTCTTCCCTGCGGCATCTAGTTCGTCCGCGATGCCCTCCTTGTCCACAAAGCCTGCCCAATCCATTGCGCTCTTCTCCACGGTATTAAACTTCTTGACCTTGGCCTGCGCGCCCACGAGTGTAATTTCACTCTGCTTCCGAGTGCCGAAGTATAGATCAGTCCTCGGCGGCAGCTCAATCACAGGCTCGAATATCGACCTCCTAGCTTTCTTTAACGGCCGTTTCGGTTTGGTAAAAGGGGAATCTTCTGCTTCTGGTGCAGCTGGTTCTGGCGTCGCTCCGGGTGGTGGATTGGTCGCCAGATAGAGCTTTGCTTCTGCGGAATTACGAGGGACGAGTCTCTGTTCGGTATGTACTTTCCCAGCAAAGTTATAGGTTCGCTTGATCATAATCATGGAATCGGGGCCATCGCTCAGTGTGCTTGGTGACCGAGATGCTTCTATCCTGCCATTTGGTATCGCTACCGTCGTTTGTCTGGTTTCGGGACTGCTAGACTGATTGGGAGAGAGGAGGGAGGTGGGCTCGATGGTGGGTTCGGGTTCTGGTGCAACTGGTTTCCCAGATATCATTGCTTGCCAGACAGAATCAACATCGATTGTTGCTGCAGCTGTGTCGGCGAGAGGAACTTTCTTTTCTGTTTTTCTAGATCATCACAATCAGCATACTACAAGCACATTTCAAAAATGATATCATACTCTTGCGCCCTCATGCTCCTCGTCTTCACCAATCCTCCTTCGCCCCCTTCGTCTTCCAAGTCCTCCTTATTCTTCTTGCCTTTCTTCCGCCGCGCCTTAGAGCCCTCCTTCATTATCGCCTCATCGCCCGAGTTTTCGAATCCCAGATCCTCTGTCTCTTCATCGTCTCCTCGTTTCCGTTTCTTGGGTTGTGTCTTGTTTGCTATTGCCGCTGGTTCTTCTGCCTCGGACTCTTCGTCCGATGACTCTGCATCAGGCGCAGGTGCCGCGTCAGGGGCAAAGTCAGAGTCCTCCTCAGAGGCATACTCTTCATCATCGGGAATGAGTTCTGGCGGCATATTTGGAGTTTTCGGAGGGCGCTGGACGATGTCGATAGGTGGAAATCGTCGCGACTCGGATGACGAGGCTGAGAATATTTGGCCTTCTCCGAGGTTCAACCGACGCGATTTCCGTCGCGTCAATGCTCCTGGACAGCACATCGGATCAACTCGTGATTGAAACAGATCACTTCCAATTCAGAAGCATCACAGCCTTATACTCTATGAAATGTTTGAAATGTGTTTGGGTCCTGTATGCCTGGATCTGCAGTCGATAAACTCGACTTCAGGAGTAAATCAAGACCTGGGGAAGCATCACAACACTTCAATAGGAATTCTCGCGATGGACATGTCCCAACGTTGTGGTTTGAGCCGAGTACCCTTCCCATGTTTCTCAAGGACAATTTATTGCGTATATAATCCACTCCTGCATTGGCCTAAGGGCTGCGGATGTCTCCCTTTTGCAAGAGATCTCGCTGTCGGAAATGCCTTGTAGGAAGCATTTATTTATGTGCATGTGACGACACTAGCAGATTGCTCGCATTTGCAGAGTCCACGAAATGCTTGCCCCCGATTGCGAAGCACAAAGTTTCCATGAAAGCTTAGTATGTACTCCATTTTGGCCATGATATCACTACATGATTCTCGTCCCTCTTGCTCTGTCTACGCCGAACACCGAGTCAAGCTAACGAGATCGCACCTCGCCCTCAGTCATGGATCACACATCCTTCTGCGAAAGCTGCTTCCAGATTGACCCAAAATCTCAAATGGTTCACCAAGCTTCTATACGCCGGTATTTGTTCACTTGTCGATCGCACCCTCTTCTCTTCCCAAAGACCAACCATGTGACGACTGTTTATTGCCCCTTTTTAGCCGAGTTCTTCGTCCACTAAGAATTACTGGCCAACACCCTTTCCCGGTGAAGAGCCTGCATTAATCAAAGCTTTACTTCATATATTGGATGCACAACCTGCCCACGAAAAGGGATTAAGTTAGCCATGTCCAGATTGCAGGCCTGTCGATTGTCCAGATCGTGGTGCCGGGATTTCGGCATCTGATATCGACGAACGTGAGAAGCATGCCCTCCTATCCTTACATCGAAAATGCCACTAATATGGTGGATATATCTGATATTGAGCTAGCTTTCCCTGGAGCCTTCTTCCTTGTGAGATACCTTCCATTCTGTCGGAATCTGCGACTCACTATTCACGATGAGGTTGGCTCAGGTATCTTCTCTCGGTGTCGCACTGCTGCCAAACGTCAATGGCGCTGCTACGCTTTGATTTTCATGCTCACAGCTGGTTCACGAAAGACTCGATCCGTGAGCTCCCATTTCCCCTCAAACGACAACTTTTCACTTACGAAATATCAGTTTAGTCAACCCAGGCATCGCCCAATCTCCGCACCTCCACCAAATTATCGGCGGAGTGAGTCTTTCACCTCTTAATAGTTTCATACTCAGACCTTATTTGCTTCATATGAAGGGAATCGCTAACCGTATCATCGGAATGCCTTCAATATCACGATGGATCCCAATAACGACATTTCCAGCATCGCGACATGCACAAGCTGCACCTTCAGCGAAGATTTCAGCGATTACTGGACTGCAGTCCTCTACTTCCGAGCACGAAATGGCACCTTCAAACGTGTGCCGCAAATTGGGAACCAGCTCTTCGAGGATGCGAATGGTGGCGTCACAGTCTACTACTTAGCTGGGAAGAACAAAGTTACAGCGTTCAAGAAGGTCTCATACCCTCTCTCCGGCGTCGCTGGGTTTCCTCATTTCATTTGTATTTATGGAGGTTATGAAGAGGAATACCGAATACTTATCCCATTGCATAAACAGGGCTTCCGAATGATCACCGGCGACCCCATGATCCGAACCAAAGACGAAGCACAGAAATACCGCCAATTGACATACACCTGTCTCCAAACACTCGGCACACGTACGGGCGAAACAAAAGACATGCCAACCAAGCCATGTCCGGCTGGTATCATGGCTAACCTACGATTTCCGACGTAAGTGTTCTTCCCACCTTACCTTCCACATTCAATTCTTCTACAAACTCACCGTCTCTTCCATCCATGCTATGCATTTGAAGCTTCTGGATTTTTGCTGAGAAGCTGATTTACTGTAGTTGCTGGGACGGTATCAACCTCGACTCTCCCGACCACCAAAGCCACGTCTCCTACCCCCTCAACGGCACATTCGAATCCAACGCTCCCTGTCCATCAACCCACCCTGTCTACATCCCTCAGCTATTCTTCGAAATCATCTGGGACACTAGACAATTCAACGATAAGTCTCTTTGGCCTGAAGATGGGAGTCAGCCGTTTGTATGGAGTTATGGTGATGCGTATGTTCTCCTTCACTGTCTCATCCCCTCCTTGCTCTTCCCACTTCTATATTGCGAGTATTAGAATTAGGGAGAAAGTGGAGTTAATGTCATGGCTTTGTTCTGGTAGGACTGGATATGGTAATCATGGCGATTATGTATTCGGCTGGAAAGGCGATGCGCTGCAAAGAGCTATGGATTCTTCGAACTGTAATGTGAACTGTCCAGCGCTGAAGACGCAGAGTATTCAAACGGGGAACAAGTGTACGCAGAAGCAGAAGGTGAAGGAGGAAATTGATGGATGTGAGTTCTCCATTTACTTCTAGGTCGTGTTAGATTTGTTTTTCTTTGGATATTTGAAGGGAAAACGGGGTCTATTCAGCGATGCGTGGTGCTGATAGTGAGAAATGTAGGGCTTACTGAACTCCCTGGGGCGATGATGATTATGCCTTGACGAAAAGCTGTGAGCCAGCAGGGAAGGACTCCTCAATATCGACAAAGGTACGGAGAATGAAGGCTTAAAATATGATCACGTGTTAGGATTACATTCTGGTTTCTGTCCATCGAGTGTTGTTCTGTACAATCGTCATTCCATTCATTATTCTCTTCTCTGTGTTCGAGTCATCCATAGAAAGAGGCCCCAATAACAAGCACATCAAATTCCAATATCCCATCAACCACTCAAAACATGTCCGTCCCAATCTCCGGCGGAATCGGCGTCAACAACCTCTGAAACCCGCCCTTCTGCAACCGCCCATTCCTCGGCTTCTTCATCGGCAACGCCACCCCCACAGGCTTCATAACCACACCCTCCTCCGCCAAATACAATGCATGACTAACCCTTCTCTCCTCCTCTCTCCTCTCATCATCCCTCCTCATCTCTGTGTACCTCTCCTCCATCTCTCTCCTCTCCTCCTCCCGTTTATGCAAATCATCACTAACCCGCGGTCCCTCTAACGCCCATAAGCTCGACTCGCTAGTCGGCAGACTGTAATGTAGTTCGGCGTGTTCGGAGCCTGGTGGTGGTGGCGCACCTTGGAATTCAACGAGGTTGCCATGCGCGTCGAAGCGTGGGTTGATCCAGATCTTGATCTCGGAGTTGGCGCGGGAGTGCGACTCGATTTGTGCGGAGAGGCTTTGCGGGATGGACATTCGCTGTGGGGTATAAGTATCTGAGTCTTTGCGGCCCCCATGCTCGCGGTATAGGCCTGGGAAGTGGCCGGAGAAATGGTAGGAGAGGCCTTGGGGGAAGATATCGGATGATCTGGTTGAGGCTTGTGTGGGAGCGTGGGAATGGATGCGGGGTATAGCCCGTTTGTTGTAGGAGGGGCCAATTTTCTCGATGAATGATGAGCTCAAATTCTCTTTGGGGAAGTGTGTGAGGTGATGAGATGCGGCTGCGTCGGGGGTTCTTGATGGTGGGAGTTCTTTCAGGTTGAGTGTGGATGGTGATGTGAGGTCAAAGACGGAAGGGAACCAGCGAGAGAGGAGAGCTCGCATTGCCGGGAGACAGGCACATATCAATGCCACGCATATTTCGACGATACTCCAAATGGCAGGAAGAGCGTTATCTCCTGTGAGTGGAAGATAGGTTGGATCTTTGCTGGTGGCGAAGGCTACCAAGTATTTTAATCGAATTCCGCTTGTGATACAGGCTCTGGTATGGAGTCAGTACGTAGGGTATTGATGAGGATGGGGAAGGACCACTTACAAACTTCCAAGGCTGAACATCACGATTAGGCTCAGCTTCTTTTTCAGACTCATCTTTATCCGAATGAGTACTGGGATTGGTAGGATCAAGATGATGACATCTAAGCCGACGGAGATCGCTGCGCTCGAATACGAAAGAGTGTTGATATTGAGGCATTGTGAGCCCAATGTTCGATCCCAGACCCCACCTTCAGGGTGTTCAGTCAGTGATTGATCGACACGGTCCACTAGGAGGGCACTCACTGATGGGATTGCATTGAAAGATGAGCGCGAACATGATACCCAAGCCTGCGAGCACAACAAGAGACAAAGTCAGGAGATCAACGACGATGAACCATCTGGGTGTGAAAACACGCAGCTATCTCGAATTAGCGACGAACCACGGAGTGGAGAAGAATTGGTTTACATAGAAGACGAGCATCGATGCCTTCACGAGGGTCAGGGCGGCAATGTATAGCACTTCCGAGACATAAAACATCTGCGGCACTTGTCAACCCGATGATGTTCGATAGATCGGAAGCAGCTGCCATACCTTCAGTAGATTCTTGATCTTGGACGGATCAAGATCCCAATAATGTCGTCCATACCCATTGATTATGCCATCTGTTACCATCAGCGAGAAGTTCAGCGTCGTATAGCGTAGCACTTACTGTATATATTGATGATAATGAGGGGTATCAAGATCAATCCCGCGGCAATCGCAAGCCAATCATCAGATCCCAGTGTCCGAGTCTTAGAATACCGAGAATAGCATCGCAGAGCAACAGCAATGAGGGCAATCGGGGCACAAATGAGACCGACGATAGCAACATCCCAAGCTCGACTTTCAATAGGGACACCGTCACAGAATTCCGCTTTTATCGTAGCAACCTCTGTTGATTCGTTAGCAAGATCACCATGCACTCGTCAACGTGTAGAGCATACCCATCTGCTCGTCGTATGGACATCGTGTCAAAATGCAAGAAGCAGCATTGGCCTCAAGAGTTTCGTTTCGGCATACCGAGCTGGGATCAGTCAACCTTGATGGAAGGTTGACAACGCCTTTGCTGATACATGGAACCTATAGGAAATCAGCACCAATAACTTCAACTTGAGAGCAAATGGATGAGAACTCACGGCACAAGTCGGAAGCTGTTGGAGAAGCTTAGTCAGATTGACACTCGATGCAATCACACCGGCCATCATCAAACATAATAGATAAGCAACTCGTAGGATCTGCATTGTGTAACTTGAGATCGATCAATTGCAACCCAATGGACGACGACCCAAGAAGAGACATGGGGGAGGATGACGGGCAGTTATACCCTGGCAGGTGGAGAGGTTCGAGTGTCTGTTGTGGAGAGGGTTGGTCTGGTCGTCGTGCACAGCTTGGATAGCTGCATGTTCAGTCTTGCTGATGAACCTAAAGTACACACAGACGATGGCAGACAGGTGGCTGAAGATCAGAAAAAGTCTGACCATTAATTTTGAATGTTTCTCCTGCGATCTCTCCAAGTTGGAATGCGGTTATATTGTAGTAAATATCCGCTTGCGACTTCCAACTTTAGTCGTTCGCCAGCTTGAAGTTGCAAACATGGGCATCTCGAATAATCCTAACAAGCAAATAAAAGTCTACGAAGCAATCGCCACGAGGGCCATGGAGAAAGCGACCTGAGAGATGCTATTGGATAGTCAGAAAGCTTCCGCAAGTAGTCATCCTTAGTATGAACCATGGCGCGCTGGTGGCGGAACTTAGTGCCTGTGCGTAGGTTCGCAAACCATGAGGTCAAAGAGAAGCTAGCAGGACCAGAAATAGAAGATGATCAATTAATAAAGAGAAGATAGACGTATATGTAAGAAAACCATGTATGGTGGAAGTGAGAAAATGGTCAAGTTGCTTCCGTGGTTCGGAACCCCAAATTCTTCCATCAAATCAAAACACCTGAAATTGTAGACAGCCTTCCAGGTGGACAGACCAATATCACAATCTGTTGAACTTTTTGTCACATGCTCCTCATCCATCTTCGATGGGACGTGCATAATCTCGAGTGCCTGCAACCTGTCTGTCGTGTTCGATGTGGGGTGGCGGATGATTTTCATCGCCTCAAGACGGCTCTCGTGCCAATCCTTGGTAGATCTGCTCGGATGTTTCCTATTTTCCGAAACTCAAATTCATTACTGACTGTAAAGTAGGCCCTGGAAAAGGTTTCCATCGGACTTCTGAAACATAGCCTTCGGAATGAAGGATTGAGGCGGCGCGGCGAAGTGAGGAAGGGTAAACGTCTTAAGCCACAAGAATTTTGTGACCGTTCTTCTCGCCTCACGCTTGCTTGATGGTAAGGTAAACTCCCTGGCCGGACGCTATCGATGACATAAGGATGCAAGACTCCTATTGATATCTCCGGAGTTCTGCGATGCCACTCGCGACGAAGAATTTGCCGACTAGTCAAAGAGTATAAGCCGCAGTTCGAGCCCAGGTGAGCATTCCCAGATGAGCAATTCCAGATGGAGGATACTGCTTGAGTATGCTGTGTATTCTGACTTGAACCGAAGGGGATAAATGCCGTGTTCATCCATTTCCGCTGCCGTGGAAGGAGGACTTGGCCTGGCAAGGCGAAAGCATTGGATTTCCTTCGGAATATCCACAGCTCCCGGTCGGAGAGGGAAATTTTGATTCTAGCTATGCCAGAGAACGTGGCTTCTCTCAATGCAAGCTTCCAATGCTCTGGAGAACTGGATTTCAGAACCCAAACAGGCAGGTACTTGTTGACAAGACTTGAAAGCGATCATATTTCACCTACGAAATTGTTGTGCAGCCACAACACTCGAAAGTTTTGCATGTTGTGTGCCAACAAACGTTGTCAACAACACGCCAAGGTTTGCCTCGGACATTGCTCTTGTTTTCAGGATATCTTTCATCATGCCCATGGAGACTGTGAGGGTAGTCTGGCCCTCTTCATCGTTGAACACGCACGTCCAATCAAAGCTTGCTCGCCTTAGCAAGTTATCGAGTGTGGCTCCGAAGGGTGAAATTGTATGACTGAGTAGCTTGGCGAGCGATACGGCGATACTGAAGCTGAGTTGGGTGACGGGCATATATGGCTACCGAAACTCCGTAGCAGCTATACCATCGCCCAACTGGTGCAATGAGCAACCAGGTGGACAGAACAAGATCTAGAATGACGCATGTTAGGACGGAAACCAATGGAAGGGCAGAGTGGTGCGATAGCTAATATACGTGGACCGACTTGATTGCTCTATAGAGCTATTGGCGATCGAGGTAGCGACGCGTCCGAAATCGAAAAGGAATGGCTTGTACACACGTGATCATAGCGATCGATGTCAATGACTCACAAGAGCCTGGGGTCAGGGAAAGGTCAAGTACCACACCTAACTATATCACTTAGCGTGAATAAACTGCTCTCACTGAAATGTAGCTTTGTGCTCCAGGAACTAGAAAATAGCGACATCACGTGATCAGGCTCCCAGGTATCTGAAGCCTGTGGGCAGCATCCACTTTCGTACCTAGGACATACATACCAGAGTCGGCAGGCAGGGTGTCAAGAATAGGCCTAAGAAGCTCACCTTTTCCCGCTTTCTCTTCGATTATCTTTCGCTTCGGTTGAATGTGAATACTTGTTCCAGGTGCACACGAAACAAGAATGAGATCCCTCTTTCGCTACTGTTAAACTCGAATTGTTTTGAACTCCTGCGAAGCTTACTCGACGGTTCATACGGGGTACGTTCCTGTCATCCGAATAGGCCTTTTTTCCCATTTCGTCAAATGCTGAAACATTGTTTCCTCGCCTCCCCCTACAACACAGACATGTTCCCCAACTTCTTGCACATGTTCAACGTTGCCAACTCCATTCCAAGGACTTTACCGTCACACACCCGGCTTACCTGCAGACAAGATGCAGATGGAGTCGTCCGTATCCAACACTTGTTGCTATTCAAAGTTTCATAGCCGCCCAGGGTCCCAATGCACCGAAGCGCCGCCCAAAATAACCTTCGCCAATCACATCGCCGTCGCAATCACAAGCGAGAGACCGCAGATCCCCAATCGGGTGCTCCCACACCATTACCCATCACCTCCCATCATCTCCTGGACATCTCACTGGACGACAACCCGCAGCGCGGATGGCTATCTTGAGGTCCAAGAGCGGGAAGGGGAAATAGAATCTGACAGGAGGCGGCAACGAGACCCTCCTGCAGCCTTCTCAGGGACCAGCCCAGCATCTCATTTCCAGAGCGTAGTACAAACGCTTCCCTTCCTATTTATGGGCCACAGCCAGCGTCTATATGGGCCACTTGAGAAGTACATCTATGTTTCGTTTCCCATCTTTCTTGCAATAGTATTCTTCAACTGTTGATCCAGTGCAGTTTCGGTCTTTCTCATACCTACATCATTCCTTAGCCCGTACAGCCAACCACCCAACACACTTTCACAATGTCTCTTACATCCAGCAAGCCTGAGATGCAGTCCGAGTTCCAGGAGTTTGATACTCCTGTTGCGAGGCCGCAGAAGAGTGGTGTCTCTCGTATCGTCGAATCTGTCGGCCTGGGTCTGACAGTCCTTGCTCTCCTGTCCTCGATTACAATTGTTGGAACGGCTGGCGATACTCTCGGCGTGTATAACAAGACGACTCTCGGATCAGAATTTCCTCTTGCTTTATGGCCTCGCGAGTTTGATCTCAGATCAACAGTTGCTCTCGTCACTTGCGGAACAATCATCATGCTGTCTAGCATCGCATTCTTGATCGCTACGAAAGTCCCTGCAGTACGTAATTGCCCTCAACTTAGTACCGTCATCTATTAATTTCTTGACAGATCAAGAAGATCAGCCTTGTTTCCACCGGCATCTCCTACCTCTCTCCAACCATCTCTCTCATTGCCGCTCTGATCGCAACATCCTTCTTCTACGGGGTCAATGCTTCGAAGACCGATTCCTCCCTACAAAGCTGGTCATGCCAATGGTCTTCCATCGACATGAACGTCCAACCACACTGGAATATGTTGTGTAAGGAAAGCAAGACTGCACTGTATCTCACTGTAATGATCATTCCATTGCAGGTGTTCGTCCTTGGGACGGCAGCATGGGGTGCTTTCGCGCAGAAGAAGCAGACTGTGGCGCACGAGCGCAAGGGAAGCCCAGCTTTGTCTTGAAGCAGGGAACACACACGATGAAGCAGGGACTTTGGAGATGATGGCGCAGAATGAGGGCCGACTCTTGTCAGATTGTGGAGGGAATGCCCTGAGAAGTAGGAAGAGGTCCACGGGTCTGGAGCATTGTACTGGTACCTGATACTTTGGTGGGGTAATTAATATGAAAAGGCGTCAGGCGGGGTAGCCGGGCTGGGGTGACGATGAAATTGGCCTAGAGACTACCAAACGGAAGACTGATTCTTTGGAAACATCTCTGTGTTCGAAGAGGCTCCCGTAATTCCAGCAGAAATGTCGAGACAATGGTCCATCGTTCACATCAAATATCTTCTGAGTTGTGCTCCCAAATTGATACCAGATTTTGTTCTTCAAGGCCGCACCATATATTTGCATGCGGAATTCCCAAAGTGAACGCTGGTGGACCGTGGAGAATTTATTCACGGGCTTTTGAGGAGTGGTATGGGCTTGGGGGAGACTTGTAAAGAGTTGTGAGGTCGATCTAGCCCCTAAAGTACGATTCACGGATTTCTCCAGGCTATGCCAACTGAAGCGACCCCGCTGTTGAGCTCATCACTTCAAGGGTCACAATGCCCCGTTCAAGCTGAGTTTCAGCGGTGCTCGCTAGTTCAGTGGGCCATCCAGCGTTTCTTACAACGCGGGCGGATCGGCTCAGGTATGGATGAGTATCGACAGGAGCAAGTCAAGCAAAATTTTCTTTTAAACCGTCCTTGTTGTATACACATCGAGCTACGATAGGGCACCGAGAATTGAACTATATACATCATCAAACGAATTGGCCACTTCCTCAGCCAGGGCTACAGTACTGCCACGCACCTCAAGCTCCACCCCAGCCAGGGTCTCGAATAAATTCAGTAGATTCCATACAATAACTTACTTACAAACACTGCGAGTATGACGGGTTCGAGTAAGTGCAGACGTAAGGGCTAACACAGGCTGTGGCCCCTGTCCATCCAGTGCCGCCGCATTGAGCCCATCTTTGAGCCACCGCGCCACTTGCTGTGGTAGTAGCTGGCTTCGCCGTACTCGTGGTGGAAGTCACAGTCTATAGTGCAAAAACATCAGTATCCGTTCTTCCAAGGCCCTCAAACGGTCCAGAAAAAGGTAGACTTACCACAGGCTTGGCGGTAGTCGTGGCTGGTGCAGCAACGGACGTGGTGGCCGGGCTTCCTCCTCCAGCAGCATTCTGGCCACTCCACACAGCCGGTCCAGGAACAGTGTAGTTCTTGAAGTTGGAATAGATGTTGACAGTGTAGCCAGGTTCATCGCCCTTGATGAAACCAGGAATCGAGACCAGCGGGCCAGGGGTTCCGCTTCCACCACCAGTGACGGTGACTTGCGCGCAAGAGATGTAGAACTGTGGGATACCGGCTGGGTATGGATTGTGGATTCCGAGTTGTTGGACACGGAGCAGATAATCGCCGTTTGGTAGGGCCTTTGGGATGGTGTAGCTGTATGTCTCTGTTGTTTTCATGAGTTAGCGAAGACAGGTAAAGGTTGACGAAGATCATACGTGCTAACGGCCATGTTGCAGTCCCACTAGCATCAAAAGTAGGACCAAGATCGAGGATCTTGAACCATACTTGTCCCGAGCCATCGAAGTTTGCGGCAGACCCAGGCGCTTTGGCCATATACCTTAGGTGCGTCAGGATATGGTTATCGGTCTAGTGATGGGGAAGTTACATTGATAGAGGGCCATTGTGGTAGACAGCGGTATCTGTGGTGAAGGTGAACGCAGACCCAGCTGCTACTGTTATGGTCTGTGTATTGCCACCAGTCACACCTCCCTGGTTACATCTGCGTCCGGTTAGCCTTGTGGTATTGCTCGAGTAAGTGACACAATCTACCTCAAATCAGTTGAAGTCAAATCCGTGACAGGCGAATTCATGTTCGTGTTTTGTCTGATATACTGGTACACAGCATATTTGGTTCCGCCATAGGTGAGCTGATCAAAGATGTCTTCACANGGTCAGTGTCTTTGAGGTAAGCAAAGTATCTGATAACTGACAATGAGCGGAGCCTTGGCTTGCCAACACCGACAGGCAGGCGAGAACAGGTGCGAAGGACTTCATGGTAGAAGGAATAGACGATCTTATCTGATCTTTCACAACAAACAATTTGGATAAAGAAAGGACGATGGGTTTTTCGCTGCACTTCTGGGCGCCTCATCCTTCATATAGCCACCACATGGCCGCCACTCCATCATCTAGACTTCAGCGAGTCAGAAAATCCTTCCTCGTCTCCGAATCAGTTTATTGTCACAGTACCACTCTACCAAGGTTCATTCATTTATCCCCTTTCATCCCATCTCGCCGTTGCCCCTCACTAATCCATCAGATTGCCCTGAACACCATAACAGCCTTTGTCATTGGTGCGAATGCCATCGCGTATCCGATCGAAGGGTCTACTGACTCCTTCAATCAAACTATGTGACCTTTCATATGGTCCCAGGATCATATCTCCGCAATATATATGCAGCGCCTCCACGCACGCCGCGGCCCAGATTGGGAATGTGGGGTTTGCGGAGGAGGAGAGGCGAGTGCCGGGTGCCGGACCTGATAGGTGATCAGACGGGTAATTGGATCGTGAATGGTAATTTAGGCGTAGAGGTCCGAATACTTCATTAAAGCTGGCATGGTCCATCCAATGGCACAGTTCTTCCGTCTGAGACTGGAGAAGCCGAAAACTTCACGATCTTGTATGGGGACAGAGCTTCTTTCGAGTACCTCTTTGCGCATCATAGTTTCATCAGATTAAGGATGTAAGCTCCATTGAGGTTCACATATATACTATCGACTATGAGAAGGTTCGAGAAGGAAAGTCAAAGGGCAAAAGCTTTGAAGAAAGTTGCGGGGTGGACGGCCCGCGAGCTTACTTCAACGACCTATCTCGCTTCCGGGTAAAGAAGGATGAATTACCCCATGACAATCACCAGATCAGATGAAACGCACCATATTGGCACATGATATAGGTCAGGACCATGAGCTTAGCAGCTTGGCAGAATGAGTCAAGTACATACCCACCAAGCAGAGATGGCGAAAGAAGCTTCAGCGACTTCATGTGTCGACCAATCCTTGGGAAAGCTTGGATCTTACGTTCCAAAGATTCCTTGAAAACTATATATATATATATATGATGTTTCACACAATAACTCAAACATACGTCAAGCCGCACTCCAAATCTGGTGGGAGTGTATCTCAAGTATAGACTCCTTTGCCCACAACAACATGTCTTCAACCGTCAGGTTCTCGTAGCACGAATGGAACTCGCGAGCTCCCATGATCAACCACACTTGGTCATTCACTTCGGAAGTTACTGGACACAGAGCCAGGAAGCCTTCAAAAATGCGGCCTTGTCGACGTCTTTTCATATCACGTCAATTTCTTCCTGGTATTCTTCTGCTTTGCTTGCAATTTTAACCACTCGCTCAGTTTATCAAGCTCCAATTCTTGCACTACCACAAACATGTAATTCGAACTCTGATCTGACGAATCTCTGACTGCAGTGAAGAGAAGTCTCTTATATGCGCCACGCAGAATTCCTTGTGAATCCCCAATTGACAAACCCCTCATCAGTAGGAACCTAATCGATCATCTTTGGCTCTCTCACCATCCAAGATCTGGTGTAAACGCCCTTGCCTCCATACAATTCCAAGTCAACATCATGTGTCTCGACTACTTTCCATTCACTCTTCTCGTATGTGGTAACAGCTTGTGGGGTACTCGTGCACCAGAATTTCGCTTTCCTCCGATCCGCTTCTTGGGTACCGAGTTCCAGCAATGAGGAGGCAATGCCTTGGCGTTGGTATTGCGGATGCACGAAGCAAAAAGTCAAATCTGCGACATTACTGTCAACATTTGAATTTTCAGAAGAAATCGATACGTAATGATCTTTGATGATCATTCGCCGCAGATGTTCAACCCGAACCTTTGAAGATAACCTACCCATATCTTTCTCCACATCAACATCTCTAGCCGAGTAAACCCTGGTACCTCCCACCTTGTCCATCCACAGATCAACGTTGACACCCGGTATGGGTGGTAGTCCACCTTCTTCTTTCTTACCTCTCTCCTTGTCGTCTTTCGCTAGCACTTTCGGTAACCCCCAAGTTGCAAAACCAACAACCTTCTTCGCCTCCTCGTCAACAGCTTTGTACGTCACGCGATCTGACCTTTGAACGGGACTGAACAACCCTATGATGGACATCGAGTCATGAGTGCCCTGGGGTGCTGAACCCCATATCAAAGGATATGCGGCATCAGAAGCGGAGAAAGCGGCTGTCATTATCGATGCGAGAGTAGGTGCATCGTCCTCGGTGGCGAGTTGGAGGTTGGTGTTTGCTGGTGGCATGTTAGGCGAACCTTTGTATCGGAAATTGATCCAACAAGCGATGGACACAGAGACGGGGCCAAAATGATATCTTGAAGTAGTGCTGGAATTGCATGGTATGGCAGATGTTTGAGTCACACATCAAGCTGCTAATCCCAAATAAGAAGCTGGGTTCTGATTGCGCCGCATGCCCACCGCCAAGCCCATGTATATCAACCTTCCCAAAACCCCACCTTGTTACCCATGATCCTGGGATGAAGAAGAAATGTAACACTGGTATCTTTAATATTAAATAGGAACAAAATAAAGTCTATACGAACAAAATATGCCCAGGAATTGAAAATCCATGACCACGCCAAAAGATTCGTTTATAGCTGGTACACCTTGACCGAGTTGATTGACCAATATGCAGGTGCAAATGCATTCGGGTTTGCTCCAACATAACTCTGACAAGACCCCATGCTTGAACAGCTGCTGCTTCCCCAAACGGAACCAGCCCACTACCATGAAGTATTAGCATCGAACTTCTCTTTGGAAAAAATTGGAGGTGGCGAAGTGAGGGGCAACCTACATCGCCACAGAAAGTGGTATCGAAAATGATATTCTGATTCTTGAAGAACGAATCAATATTACATCCACTCCCACCATTAAATGCGACAACAGGAGTTCCCCAATTTCCAGTGACAGGTCGTCCATTTGTGATATCGGCGGGAATGTTTCCTCTCGGGAAGAACCAAACGTAGATACCGGAGCTCTCCCATTGCATCGCGTAGACACCACCTCCGATGCTGTTGAAGGAGTCTCCGTACGCGTTTGCAGTCGTAGTCGTGGCGCCACAACCAGTGTTACCGTTGTCTTGGTTACAGTTGGAGTGTTGTAGGTTTGTCCCGTATTGTGAGCCCGCTGTATTGATGTTGCATCCTGCGGATGTGTGGAGAGTGATGGTGTTTGAGCCGGCGAGGTTCACACCTTCGATGATGTCGATTTCTCCACTGCTTGGCCACTTAATTATGTACAGTCAGTGATTGTCACTAGCGTACCGGAGGAACCAGGCCTGAGCTTCTTACGTTGGGGCCAAAAAGCCAGAAAGCAGGCCAAACTCCGCAAATGCTTCCAGGCCTAAGGTCTGTCAGAAATTCGCATCTTTCTCTGGTTCCCTGAAAGCAAGCTTACATGTGAGCAATATCCGCAATGAAAAGCCCATGATTATATGCCTTCTTGCTCTCAATGCGCACCGAAGCACGACCTGGCGAAGGAGGGTTGTATGTTGTGTGGTCTACTCCCATATAGACTTGCCCATTATTGCTATTGATGAGTCCCTGGCTGGCAGCAGCACCTTGGGACTGGTAGCTGACGAATCCGTGTGTTGGATCACTTCCAGTGAAGAAGTTGAAGCTGTTAAAAAAGTTGTTGCTATTGTAAGTATCGACGAGGTTGTAACTGGCTGCAGCAAAACGTTGATAGGTTCCCGTCGAGTTCGTCCAGAGGGCGGTTGATGTCCCTACAAGACCCAGAAGGCCAAGGCTCAGAGAGTTGGAAATGTACATTGTGAGGTGACAAGTTGGAAGTTAGATATAAGGAGAGAAGTTAAAAGTAAAGATTAGGTTCAATAGAATTATACAGAAGAAGAGCAGCAAGCAGAACTTTCAAAGGAGTGACTGAGGCTAAGCCAAGGATGAGCTATCATCTTCGAAATTTTGGGCATATCGATTCTCTATATACTCTCCTTGAGTCCACGAGGGTGATGAGAGGTAATTTTAGTCATGGAAAGGGACTTCACACATGCCGTCCTCCCGCCTGACAATAGGTCTAAGTCGTCGGCGCCGAGAAGCTGCTCTGCTAGGGGGCTTAAAGAGACAGCTGCCATTGGAACGCAGATGGTCCCTGGACTGAGAGAATGAAGCTAGACACCTAGTCAGGTCCCTGACAGAAGCCATGGCCTCATGCCCAAAAACGAAAAAGCAGTAGCGGTGGAAGTTCTAGACTGGGCAGGAGGCCGGAGCTGGCTCCCAAAGTAGCAGAATCCCACCTTAAAACATGGAATGTTAACAAACATAAGAAGAATATGAAGATGAAGAGATGAAGGCAAGTCATCATCTACCAATGCGCATGCGAGAAGGGTGTTGTCAAGTGAAGCCGCGCTCGGGTCATTGGTTCCTAGACGGAAATGGTACTGCAAGCCATATCCCTATGCACATCGATACGCCGACCTGTATGGTCCCAAGGGCACATTGGCAGGTACTGATCATAAGATGAACTAGGAACCTAGTTTCAACTACCTGCATATGTCCAAAGAAGGAGTTCGGCAATCACAGGGCTGTTCTAGATCATTTCCAGCATCCAGGGATCACGATGCGCCATCACCTGCATCAAGATCTAGGTCTCATGAAGAGTCTTCTGGAGATAGCACCGAGTAAAGCCCGGAAGAAAGCCTGAAGAGACGATTGGTCAGGCCAAAGATGATGCGTCGACCCCCCTGACAGAGTGTTAGTGAGGGGTAGTAGTAGAAGGCGTTGGCACGGACCGAGGTGCTGTCTCAGGCGCTATTTATCTCCGAATACCACTTTCCGGATGCAGCGAATCAGATCCCGATACAGGCTTCTGACATCTTGAGAAAGGGGCAATCAAGAAACTAACAGGGAAAAATATGTTGAGCCTAAGAACACGTGTATATGGGCCTCTTCGTTTCATATTCTACCAAAAGAGAGAATCTTATCAGCATCCAATGAGGGTCTTGAAAGGTAATAGAGCATGCGACGGGACTTATGCTCCGGCACACGGGAACATTACCAGTATACTGGAATCAGAGGATTGACTGAAAAGGGGGATAACGAAGAACAATCTACTTTCCTCATAATTTGAGCTTGAACTAAACCTCAAAACGCTACTGCTACTTTCTTTTTAGAGAGACTCAGGAATGCTCGAGCAGACTGGCGAACACCTGGAAGCCGCAACAGTGATCCTGTATTGGTATGTCTTCAGGCTGTTGGCGTCAAACACCGCTGAAGTCAGCCAAAACTTGAAATCGAGAATAGTCTTAAGACATCTGAGCAGCAAAGCTTTATCTGTTGCCTCCTTTTGAAGTTTATTTGGCGACGTTACAAGAATTTTGAAGTAATTCGCGAACACGGGAAGAGAATGGCGGGGTAATGAGGGGTATTCTCACAGGGTTTGCAGGGCTCTATGCTGTGTATGCCACCATCCGTAATTGGTTGTTTCTTTCAGAACACGATTTGCTCAAAGTCACCACATGCGCAAAGAAGTGATCTATGGACCTGCAAAGTCGGCATATACGGGTCGTATTACCCCAAGTTTCGCCGTAGTAAAGGACCATCAAAGTTGGAACTTCGAAGACTATTTAGTTACGTTAGTATCAAGTCGCGTTGTTCATTGAAGGATTAAATGGTTCCGTTGGTCAGGGCGGGACTCGGCAGATCGACCTTCCGCATTGCCCTCTTCACCTAGACATGGAGAAAAGCAGAAAACCCCTCTCCTCCGCTGAAGGAGAAATGTACTGGATGATTTCGCCTTGTGATTGCACAATTTTTTAGCAGACCAATAATGAGATCAGTAACACAAAATGGTTGCGAAGCTTTGCTCGGTGTTTTATCGAACCGAGCCCCTGAAGAGAAGAGACCTCACAGCGCCGTTAAGCGAGCTTATGTTGACAATAGCAACGAACAGCTGGGAAACTGGAATGTTCAGAGAAATCATTAAGTAAAGGTCTTGATCGCTTCTCAAAGCGATGACTTTCAATTGTAAATTCGTCGTATTGCATGACCAGCTCCTGTATTAAGCTTTTCGAATGGATAAATTCCTCCTACCCCGCACTCTCCAGCCGGCATTCGGGCCTCGAAAGCAGATGTTGTAAGCTACAAAGTTCGTGATTTTAAAGCAGTTGTGGATACTTAAGAGATTTACAGAGGAAGATCCAACTCCTTATGACGTAATTTGAATGCCGAGATTTCGAAGGCAATGATTAGTGATGCGTTGTGTTGAAGTTTGGTGTTCTAGGATCCCCTGTTGACTCCATCCGTACTTTGTTGCGGGTAAAGTGTACCGAAATTCCGACGAGACAAATCGCACAAACAAACGAGAGCCATTTCGGAATCGAAGCTCATGACAGGTGGGCCTTTTAAACTTCCGTAGCTAAACCCAGTTTTATATATACGACAACCTCCTGAGCGCCCCGTTCGTCCGGTTGGGCGTAATTTCTTGTAAATACAAATACATGACCTCGCCATGCTCCAGATTTCAGAGGTTCAGCCTCAAGATCCCAATAGAATTGTGCCATATTCCGCAGTACTCCCTAATAAAGCAAGGCAGATACGATGAAGGCCACCAGATCCGTTCTTTTCCTGTGTGCGGCTACGGGCGTGGTCACTGCCGACTGCGCTGAGTCTGTAAGTCCTACCTACCACGAGCCTGGAAATTTGTGATTAAGGTCTAATGCATGTAAATTCATAGGACTACAGATTTGTCGGACGTGTGAATCCCGAAACCAGTGAGCTCACTTGGCCGAGTACCGGTGTCGCCTTTACTTTCACGGGGACTACTGCTTCGATCAACATCGACACCTTGAGTGGCACGTCTAGTGTGGATCTGATCATTGATGATAAAGAGCCAATCGTTATCCCAAATGTCAATGACAATTCTATCTCAACGCCAGCGCTCGCAGCAGGTACCCACAGCGTTGAGCTGCGCAAACGCTCGGAGACGAATTTTGGCACGTTTCGCATCACCGATGTTACGACTGATGGCGTTCTTGTCCCGAGCGTAGCCCCGGAGCGGAAGATCGAAATCATCGGAGATTCAATCTCAGTCGGTTATGGTCTTGATGGTGTCAATCCTTGTACAAACACAGCTGCCGTGGAAGACAACCCGAACACGTACGGTGCTCTGGCAGCAAATGCCGTTGGTGCTGATTACAGCGTCGTTGCGTGGAGTGGCAAAGGCCTGTACCGAAATTACGCGTCAACAACACCGGACACATCGCCCACGATGCCCGTGTTGTACACTCGATACGGCGGTAATGATGTAGACGGCAGCTTCACGTTCCCACAGTCTTCGGCTCCCGATGCCGTCGTAATCAATCTTGGTACGAACGACTTCAGTTATTTGGGTGTCCGCGATCCGGCAAATCCTGCAGACATGACAGCTGCTCTCGTTGATTTGATGGAGACTGTCAACGAGCACTACCCAGCTGCGAAGATCTTCCTGGTATCATCGCCACTCCTGAGCGATAGCTATCCAACAGCCGAAGACGCCCAAAAATCTACGCAGTTGAAAGTGTACCAGGACGCAGCCGATCAACTCTCAAATGTGACAACCCGCATTGTGGACTGGCCAACTCAAGGCGCAGATTCGGGATGCGATTATCATCCCAACGCAGCTACACACGCTATAGGAGCTGGACTACTTGAAGACGCTTTGAGAGCTGAGATGGGTTGGTAACATAATTTTGGAATTGAAGCTCCCTCTGAAGGTGGAAGTTTGAGAGTGTAGATATTTTTACTAGATATGGTTGCGATGTATATATTTTGATGATAGGAATCCTGTATCTACCAAGGCTGGTATTTCACACCTTCGGAAACCCAGAAGCATGCTAGTCATTGGGTTGTAACGCCGTTTCAGAATAATTTGGTACTGCTACGTAGGCGACCAACTTGTGTCATTGGAGCCGAAAGGGGACAATGTGATTCATCGAGTCGATTTCGTGCGACAATGTCTCTCAAACTCTATCAATTTGTAGGGACTTGACGAAGGAAGCCTGCCTAAAGTGGGCGTCTGTGTATTGATGGCAAGATTTCTTGTGTTCTTGTCTTGTAGCTTTGGCATTTGGAAGGCGCCATTCTTTCAAGTCTACAATTAAAGAAGGAGCTAAATATTCTTGAGCACACAGGTGGAAAGAGCGAAGGATTGTTTGAGACTGTTCTTTCTCATTTCAAAGTCTCCTTTCTACTTTGTTCCTCTGCAACCAAACCCTGGCGCCCGAAACTGAACTCACCACAATCGACTTCTGGCCGCAACTCAACACTACACAACTCCAATATGCGTGCTTTCACCATTATCCCAGCAGTTCTCACTATGATCCAGATCATCAGGGCTCGATCTGTACCCGGCACGGAAATCAACAACCTTGATCCGTTCATGTGCACATCTTTCGGAAAAGGCTGCTATCTTCACTTGGACGTTGTCACTGGAGTCTTCACCTGCACCTGCTCGACCAACCCCAAAAATCTTCCGTAAGGATCCTCTTCTGCCACCCAGGACTGGTTCTTGGTTCCGGCTAACTGTCCCCAGTGACCTCGCCCGATTCTACACTGAAGCAAATTACAGCGGCATTGAATACCAAGCTTATGGCAACTACCAAGCTTGCCAGAATCTCCCTGATACTGTACGTGCTGGGAAACCCCGCTTGCTTTTCGTTCTTTACTATCTCGGGAGCCGGAAGTTTTCTGAGACATGTGTCCGGTAATTACTGTTAATCAATTGCTAATACCCCTTGCGTAGTGGGACAAGAAAACACGATCCATGAAGAGCAACCTTGACCCAGCCGTTATCTGCTGCGTATACACAGATATCGATTGCGTTAAGGACGGAAGACATTGGACTCCAGTTGGCGAGAGCGTCCAGCAATTCCAGGGCTTCTATGCTTTGGGCGTCAGGAGCTACATGTGTAATCTCAAGGTCGATGAGACTTCGACCTGTGACGGACTCTGAAGGGGGTGTTCGAATAGTGTCAGGGAAAATATGTATATGCTTCGACGCACTAACGATTTGATATTCGTACTCCTGTTGGGGGGCATTATTTTGAGAGTCCGTGTTCAAGCATTGGTTGGGAATGCATAGGCTTAATTCTCGTCAGTTCCTATGTATTGTCCGTACCTCGATAGTCTTCAACTTCTGGTACTCGCAGGTAGTTTACGAAAGAAGAGGTTCACCAGCGATGCAATTTTCGATGTTGTTCTCTGTGCTAAAAGTTCTCCACGCCAACCCCTTCAAGGTTCTTCTCATCTAAATCAGTATCAACACCCCACAATCGGGAAGTTCTCCCTACATCCCCAGCACCGTGGTTTCGTTGGAAGATCCAACCCTTAACGAACCAGCCATCATGCCAGACTTTTGCTCACGTCCTCAGACGGAATGCCAAATCAGCAAAGTTGGGGGCCGCAGATGAAGGGCAGTAGAAGGATGCAAGTCCATGTTGATTACAACGACTGCCAACCAATTCGTGCGGTCACTGTAAGGCAAAGCTCCAGGCTACATTCGCTAAAGTAAAACGCTGAAACTTCAATGCTCAGGACAAGGCAGCCCAAGTTACATTGATACGAAGCCCTGACATGTCGGGGACTCCATGTTCTCCTGCCAGCAGAGCTCGATCGTTGTCGTAACAGACAAGAATGATGAAAGGAATGCTGCCTCGGCGACTCATATGGCATATTTGAATTTAGGATGCCGATGTCCTAACAAAGTCTGGTCCTTCCTCAACCTATCATCTCGCTCGCCCTTCTCCCTCTTAGCACTCTCCCACTTGCAGTACGAAATTGTCACAGCCGTGACAACAAGGCACAAAGCAAGCATTCCCAGGTTGATCGCATGCCCAGTCCTGTATCTAATCACATCCGTTAGCATATCACGCTTCTTACAGAGAAGAAGTCAACAAACCTTGGAGCATCGCTCGTGACGTATGTGAACGTTGCGATGAAAGCCGCGCAGTTTGCTATACAGATTTGGAAACCAGTGGCTGTAGCGCGAACCTAGTGGGGAGCAACATTGTTGGCCATCCAGCCCATCACCATTGGTGAGCAAGGGAAGATGCCCACTGCGACGAAGAAGGTACCGCCATATTGCACGAGAGGCTTGGGAGAAGCGATCAACATGATGTAGCCGATGATTCCGACTGTCGCGCCACCTAGCATAAAGACGCCACGCTGTTTGATCCGATCCGAGAAGTAGGTAACGAGGAGCACGGCGAAGAATGCAGCCATGTTCGGAGGTGCCGTAAGAAGATTTGCTGCGATACGTTAGAGAGATCACATTCGTTGGATTAGGAATTACTTCCCTTTCACACTCTTGTATCCCAATGCACTGATGATTGTAGGCAAGAACAAGGAGAAACTGTAGATTGGTGTGATGATGGCAAAGAAGTTGAGACTCAAGAGAGCGGTGTTCCAATTGAGGATGGCGATCTTCACCCAGTGCCACGAGAACTTCTCGGTATCTACGGACGAAGAGGACACTGCGCCTTGTGAATCGATGTTCATGCGGCGGACTGCGAAATCTTTCTCTTCTTGGGTGAGGAACTTCGAGTGTGATGGTGTGTGAGGAAGGTAGAATCCAGCTAGTAGCCCGAAGAGGATTGTGATGACACCCTCGATGAAGAAGATGAATGGCCTGGAAGGATAAGTGAGTTAGCCTGGCTCGATTCTCTTCAGCCTAGAGGCAGTCATCACTTACCAGCCATCATATCCCGGCGTACTGATCTGCGAAAGCCCGGTAGCAAGAAGTCCTCCAAAGGCACCGCTCAGAGGAGCAGCGCAGTAGAACAGTCCAATCCGAATCATGATCTGTTGGCGCTCGTAGAACATCGCCAGGTAAATGATGACTCCGCCAAGTAGTCCACCCTCCATGAGCCCAAGGAAGAATCTCCCTGCCAGTAGTCCTTCGTACGTCTTCCAAAGCCAAGGCACATACTCACGATTCCCCAACCAAAGACGAGACCTGGTAAGTAATACCCGGCCCCGACTCTCTTGACCAGCCAGTTGGAGGGAACTAGATTATCAGCCTCACGTTCTTCAAGAATCGAGCGTCATACATACTATCGACGATGATATATGGGAAGTAGAATATCGCCAGTGCAATGTTGAACTTGTTACCCTCCAGAATATTGAGATCCTCCGCTAATCCATCGATTTTCGCGTTGCCAATATTACTTCTATCAATGAAAGCCATGAGCCAAAGTCCGAACAGCCATGGGATGATGTGCTTGTCAAACTTTCGCGTTATGCGAGCAGACATGACTGGATGAAGGTATGTTCCGCCTTGAGGGGATCTTGAGGGGAAGGATAATTTGCATTGCCTTTCTCGACTTCTGTGATAGTGGGCTTGATGTGTTCGTCAGAAGACAGTGTGGTTGAAGTGGGGACCAACATCGCGAGATTTCTTGCTCTGAGACCCGACGAACGCTTTCAAAAAGATCACCGAAGAACCGGAGATTTATACATTTATTTTAGTGGAAATGAAATGGGACTTTAGAAATACCATGATGTTGGCTCAGGCTTGATCGACAATTGTGCCGTCAGTTAAAGCCGTCACTAGTCCATCGCCTCGTGGTAGCGGTGCGGGGTTGACAGATGTTTGAGGCTTGATATTAAGCCATCGAATTCATGTACCAATAAGGATTGACAGGAGAAATGCCCGACGGGGATCGCACAGAGACGTCATATTAAGATTCGTCAAGCCCTTGCGAATTCCATGGCAGTGGAGAGAGATCGGATTTCATCGACCTCGATTGTCGTCGGGAAGGAGATTTGATCGGCATTACTGGTAACAATATTTGTCCCACTTTAAGATGCACCTTGCAAACAGAAATCGAAGATTCCGCGCAGTCTTAGATTATATTTATTAGATGTTGAAAATACTGAGCCCTTCTCGGACACTCGACCGCATGTCTTCGACCCCTTAAAGCTTGTATCTGAAAGCCTTGTTCTCGCGGTCAGTTCTGTCAGTGAAACCATCCTCATTACCGATCTCGTCGGGAATAACGAATTCCCCACGTCTCCTATTTTCCGTGAACATGATGACCCACAAGCATGCAACGAAGAATATGCACGATCCGAAGATACCAGCGAGAGCTTTGATGGCAGTGAAATATCGAGGAGCCTCCGAGGGAATGAACAGGAACGGTCCGATGATATTCCCTGCCGCATAGAACATGAACCATACTGCGTTGGCGGTCGTACGTTTGGTGTGTCCAGCGACGTTTACTGCAACGAGAGTCCATGAGAGAATGTTGGAGATACCCCAGATGCCTTGGATCCAAACACAGGCTAGCAGAGAGAGCCCGTGCTCGAGGCTGATTGTTGCGATACCAATCATGCCAGCCAGACCTGGGAGGAATGCCACAATGATAGTGATGCATAGGAGATTTGGGACGAACGCTGTGAGCATTCCGCCAGCAATGGTGAAGGCGAATTGGAAGGCACCGATGGGAAGCTGATAAAGAAGAACCTTGAGGCTACCGAAACCGAAGCCGGCAATGATAGCAGAGAAGAAGTTGCCAACGGCACCGTTGAGGATACCAATGCCAAGAGCAAGGGCAGCGAAACAATACATCTTGATATCCGCCGCAGCTTCTAGAGCCTGGTACCAGAGGAATGTCGTGTTCTTGACACCGGTCCGGTTATGTGATACCCGCCAGACAGCAACAATTCGCTCGGTGGAAGTAAGGAAGACGCAGTCGTTTGGTGAGGAAGGAAGAAACCACAAGGCGACAATACCGAATGAGAAGCTGATAACTCCCACAACCTACCAAGTGTCAGTCACATTCATCAGCGAAGCTTGATTGTGCTTACCAGGAAAACCAGTTGCCAAGGTGCCAGACTTGAATGGGTATGACCAAGCCCCCAAGAAAGACCTGCTCCGACCATTGAGGACAAGCCATTACATCCCAACCACCATGACCTGTTCGATTAGTTAGACAGCTTGATAGCGGCTCCGCTGGGCGGGAAGTACTTCTGGGTGTTTGTCAGTATAACTCTTTCCGAATGCCGCCAACTGAACTTACACATTCTGAGAGGCTGCTCCTCTCGCGTCCAGAACATGCTTGTAAGAAGCATCCAAGCCGGGCCAATGCATGCCTCGGCACCCCCAAGGACGAATCGCAAGGCCATTATTCCAGCAAAATTGTGAGCCGTTGTTGTGAGCAATAGAATGGTGCCCCAAAGCATGAGGTTGCCCGCGACGAATTTGCCAATTGGAAGCTTCTGCAAGAGTAACATAGATGGATATGCGCAGACGAGATATCCGATGTTGGTGATTGAAGCGACCCATGAATAGTCTCTACCGACAAGTCCGAGATCTGCTTTGAGGCCATACGCATTGGCATAATTCAGAGTCTGTTTATCGAGGTAGCCGAGGAAGTATATGAAGCACATCTGGCTAGTGTCAGTAGGTGGAATTAATCTCGAGCCAGAGTATACTATACCATCGGCATGAGAATGCAGTCAAGTTTCATCTTCACACGTCTTGCGATTGCCTCCCTCTCAGCTGGATCCATCAAAAGGGCTTCCCTGTATAACTCAAGACCAATATCTGCATGCATGCCATCGGGGAGTTTGTGCATATCTTCATCATTGTGAAGGCTGGGAGCTTGTGCAATGGGATCTGTCGAGTTGTTGACTTGCTTCTCAAAATCTTGAGACGCCATGCTGAGAAACTGTGATTCTGGTTGGAAGGCGGGAATGAGTTCGAAGTGAGGATGGAAAAACAAGCTCAGTACAGTAACCCAACAAGCAATATATAGGGAAGAGAGAATTCCACCGGCCAGATACCCCACTTTAGGATGAGCGTGGTAATTGTCTGTGATTTTGCCTCCATAATAGTCAGATTCTAGTTCATCGAGCTCAAGGACAAAAGTGCTCGGCCGTGCTATCGAGCAAGATAACCAGCCTTTCAGCCAAATCAGTTTCGATGTCAGTACTGAATCATAACTGTCGTGGAGATAACCCAAAAGAGGAATAGACTGTGGGTTCCCCTTGTCGCTGCTCCCTTGTCTGCAGCCCGGGTTCTGTGTGGTGTGGTGTGGTATCGCTCGCCACGAGACCCATTTTTAATACAAGAATGGGGGAGTTTCAACCTCAACTCGCATGAAATGCTCAAGAAATCGCTATCTTTGTGGAAACGAAACCTGCTCTGAGCGGACGAGTATTTGTCGTGTCGAGATCATGGGGTTTAGCCGTAGCTGCCAAGCTGCAAGTTCCCAGCAAGTAATGAAGCACGGCAACTGCCACTTTCATTTGTGGTTTGCTTGGACTTCTTTCCGTCGGGGAGTGTTTGCGATGCTGTTGGGAGATACAAGGCCATGGCCCATGGTGCCGGTAGATCACCCCAGTAATGCGGATCGTGGGCTTGCTTTACGAAATGATTGGGCGACACTTCCGAAGCTGATCGGTATCGCAAATTATCTTGTTCTGAAACGTCCATGATGAAGTATATCGAGCAGCAAAGTTCAGGGAAGGAGCACAGTCGACTGGAAATTTGGATGGTATGTTTGGACTCCCCCACCTCTTTTTCTTTCCAGCCAAGTATACTCGAGAGCTTCCAGGGCTCTTCGAGCATTCTATGAGGAGGTTAGCCCCCACAATGGAACACATGTTGCGAAAGTACTGACCATCAATCCAAATCGTGCCATATCAACGAACTTCGCTCTCACGAATTGTTGTTCGCTGGGAGAATTGACCACGGTCCCAGCCATGAACAGCGCCCACGGCATGCCCAGTTGAACGACGCCCGTACAGTACTTTGCTGCAAGTACCAAAATCCGTTGGACTGCAATGTGGATTTGTTGTGAAGCGGTATCTGGTCGGGATTGTCCGGTCGAGCAGACCTTGTGAAGATAGATAATCGTGGCCTGCTCGTATGCTTCGACAAATCCCATAGCTTCCTGCAGATACCATTCTTCGTCACAATCTTCATCAACTGCCCGTGCCGTGAATGAGATGAAACAGCTTGGGGAGTTCAGACGCCACCTTACAAGACGAGATTCGAGATCGTGCCGAGTAAGCTCATGTCGTCTCTTTGGCATGCCTTGCCTCTTCATTCCGGCAAAGCTGCTGATGTCTGCTTGGATTGACATGAGACGAGACCAAGATTGCCGAATCTGACCCAAGGTACCGTTATCGTTCAAATACTGAGAGAAACTTGGAACCCCGAGGTTATATTCCCAGCCACCGCCATGCGACTCCCAGTAGTCACCGCTGATGAGTGTGGTTGAGCCCGTTGCACATGAGCCTGCAACGTCAAGATACGCGAGCAAAGAGACTAGAAAGCGGCGAATTGGATGCATGGTCTCAATATCGTCCTCATCATCGTAAGCGGAAAAGTCTCCTGCTGATGAGTCTGGACAGAAGAGAAGCTTGTAGATGTTGCTCGCACCAAGAAGGTGGACCTTCCAGCCATTGGTCTGAGAATCCATCATCTGCGGCAAGCTTAGCTAAAACCTCTGCGAATATATGAGGACTGACCTCAAACAAGCACAGCAGTAAATTGGTCGCCATTTCAGGAAGCCCAATGCTCGTCAAACCTGTCGCTGACCGGTTCCTTATATCGCGAATGATCGCTCCGTACATAGTCATGGCAGATTGCAGATGGCTTCGTCTATTCTCGCCATTAGATGTATTCGCCAAGTGCAATGCACCCAATGCTTTCATTGACTCGGTCAGACCCCATGACGAGGTCGCTAAAGACGGAAGTGAGAACCGGTATGGATTTGAATTATATGGAGTGTCCCAGACCAACAAAATCGATGAGACTGTTCCCAAGAAGTGGGAATAATAGCCAGTCTCTCGGCATAGCAAGCGCGACGTAGTTAGCGAGAGATTCTGTCCCCAGTCCAAGGAACGAGGTGTCACTTCAGTAGATGCTTCGGAGTATGCACAGTCCATGAGCTCCAAGCTATTAGCATCGCCACAATGGGAATCTTTTCCTCCCTCGTGTTTTGAGTCGAAGCTTGCAGCCTCGGAGTAATATGCGCTGCGGTCTGTTGGTGATGATATGCCCTGATCGTATATCTTGAAGATCAGCTTCTGCTCGTAGCCTCCACATTCCAGGCCCTGCTTCTCGCATTTCATACAAGCAGGCTTTCCCTCATCGCATTTCACGTGTCGCTTCTTGCAAGTCGAACAACCATTGAAGCCTCTATGGTGCCATCGTCTGCCTGCTTTGCACTTCGGTCTCGTGGTCTGTTGCCGACCTTGAGTTGACTGCAAGCTATACGACTCCATGACCCACTGCCACAGCTGTTGATACCTTTTGATATCGGTGTACTGCAATTCTTGAGTAGATTCGCCTTCAGTGAACTCGAGACGACACACTCTGGTGGATGCTGAGCGGCTGAGCCAAAAATGGGGTTGATAGGCGGCGGCCCGCAAACAACCAACGGCCAGGCACTAACCTCGATGACACCCCCACCCTCCCAAGCAGGGAAGTTCTCTACGAGGGATCCAAAAATCAAAGCATCTAGACCGAGGCCTTCTAAGGGGGGGACTTCGGCTGTGGTACCCATGGACAATTGCAAATGATGTTGATTGCGTATGTCAAGGTGGAAAGTAATGATGAAAGAATCTGGCGGGAAGGTAGACGAGCTTATATAAAATCCCAACCGTCGCGGAAATGTGAAAAGTACAACTCTTTCAAAATGTCTACAACCTGTAGATCCCATTCCATCCATTATGTGAATAAGACTCAACGACAGTTCAAATGGAACAACGCCATCAAGCCCGTTCTCACAGTCGATTCGGGAGCGGAAATCTCGTTTGATCTTCTCGATGGAGGCAATAATCAGATCACGGACAAGTCAACGATCAAGGATGTTGAGAACTTCGACATAGAGACTGCAGACCCGATATTCGGCCCCGTGTATGTCAACGGCAGCCAGCCAGGAGATGTTCTCCGAGTCGAGTTCCTGGATCTCCAACCTGCTACTTATGGATGGGCAGCCATATTCTCGAGTTTCGGTGTCGTGAAGGAAGATTTCCCAGAGCCATACCTTAAGATCTTCGATCTGTCTCCCGAGCAGGTTGCGAAAGGCTACACGGTCTTCAAGGAAGGTATTCATATTCCGGTCAGACCATTTCTGGGAGTCTTCGGAGTTGCACCAGGAGATGCAGGGGACTTCGATACCATTCCACCAATGGATACTGGCGGCAATATCGATTGCAAGTACATAACCACCGGCTCGACAATATATCTCCCGGTCAAGGTTGCTGGCGCGCTTTTCTCTTGTGGAGATGGCCACGCTGCTCAAGGGGACGGAGAGGTCTGTGGAAGCGCCATTGAGACTCCTATGAAAGCAAAGATCCGACTCACAGTGGAGAAGGATAAGTCTTGGTTGAAGAGTCCTCAATTTCTGACGAATCCCAAGACTTTGAGGCAGGCGGAAGTTCTAAGCAAGGGCGAGTATGGATGTCTAGGGATAGATGAAGACTTATTTGAGGCATCGAAGAAGGCGTGTAGGCAGGCTATAGAATGGCTTGTCCAGACGAAGAACCTCACTCGGGAGGAGGCCTATATGTTAATTTCTCTTGTCGGTGATCTGAAGATTGTGGAGGCAGTGGATATGCCAAATCATGTGGTGGCCATGAGCATTCCATTGAGTGTTTTCGTTGGACATGAAATCAACTCGTAGTCTAGATAGCCATATTTCCAGGGCTTTGGATGTACTCTGATTCAGTATTGACCAAATGAGATGTTGGTGAGGTTTAGACTACGTTGGATCTGTCACGAGCGTGTTGAACATTACCGGTTCTCACATATACCCATATCCGACCGCTACTGGGTATATTGAGGCATCGACGAACGCGAACTCAATTCCGTCGCGTCGCCCATCACAGCACACCACAAGATACAGCATACTTGGCACAATTGGATTCGCCAATCTCTGCCGTTCTCCTTCTTCCGTGCTTGAGGCCGTCCGTATCTCAAAAAGAATTCTCTGTCCATTGGCGAATGCCGCAATATGCGTCCTCTCTTGACATGACGTCCCAATCCAAAGCCCTGAACATTTTCCAGCTTGGCTAACATATTCTCTTCCAGCCACGATCACATTGTTCCTCTCCATGTAGACAGCTTCCACCACTGGGAATACCTACAGATACCTGCGAGCGACGCTTGCACCTTGAAAAAGGGGTTTTGGATTCCGCAGAACCTTGTGAGCTTGACGAATTGCGAATGCCTCTTCCAGCGATTCTATTAGAGTGAAATGTAGGACCCTTGCGGTTGAAAGAGTCACGAAAGCAGTCGTACCCTCTGCAATCAATAGCGAATGCCAAAATTTGCCAACCAGGAATACAAAACCCTTGATAGGAACGTTGCGGGCGACCCCAGTGCCAGTCTCTTGAAGAATATGACATGAACAAACCAAGGCATACCCGCTACATACTCAGTACGGAGCAGAGTGGAAAACGAAGCGGTCACTCATAGTGTCCGGCACCAGACGGGACAGCTTTGGCGACAAGTATACAAGTTCAGGTGGCAGCCTCGGTGTAAACCCTGCAAGCGTTAGGGGTAGAGGGCTCCAAGGCCATGCCTCTGGAGAGCTTTTGGACTTGTATTATGGAAAAGAGGAATGTAACATAGTCTGGTCGGCATGGAGTACCAGATTTCGGCGTTCTTCTAGATAGGTAAGGGAAGTCTCCACAATTGAGACCGACCTCACTCAAAGCTAGTGCGAATAGTTCGCCCGCACTGGAAACAGATTTCTCTTTGATGTTCCTTTCCAGTTCTTCTCTTTCTGATTTATTGTTTTACAATTTTGTTCAGCTGACACATCCCGAATCTTGGACACACCTGCAATAGCAGCTATGGAGTTGTCGAGATTCCGCGGAACAACCGTCGAAGTTCGTTTGATGATCTGGCGACTCGCCCTTCCTGAGCAGCAGCGGAAAGTACCATTGCTTATCACCTCAAAAGACTTAGGGGCAATAACGAGAGGAGCGTTCCGGCCTGGTTCTAGCCCCCCATTACTTCGGGTCAATCGAGAATCTCGTGAGGTTGCGTTGAAACATTACGGCCATCGCCGTGGCGAATTCTTTCGCATCGATCCATATCTCAACCTACAAGCGGATACCGTCTTCACGACGGCGATCGACGTGGAACTGATCAGATTCTTGCGCAAGCCGTTCCTCCAAGATCTCGATCTCCCGGGTTTCAAAGGGCCGAGTCCTTCCTCCTGGACACGGAATCGTTGCGAATTTCATCGCGTCTCAGGAAGCTACCCTTGCTACAATTATTTGAATGTATCTCAAGCCGATTTAGACAGGATCGAGCGGCTCTCTATAGGCATCTTAGTGCGAGATCGGTGGGAAGTTGGTGATCCGTGGCACCACAAGAATATGTCATACGTCTCTCATATTGGGCGGTGTTTCCCTTCAGTCAAACACCTCACGATCGAGATTGTGGGCATTGATCCTGCATGGAAAGGAAAGCAACATAGGGCTCGCTGAGTCTGACATCGAGAATATCAGATTCGCTGTGGAGCAACAGCTGGCTGTCACGGATGCTCATAAGGACAGCGGGCTTAGGACATGGGAGCATCCCCATTTCTCGGTTCTGGACGTTACAAGAGCAAACTGTACAGTTGGATGATTTGTCATAAGCAAAGTAGATGGAAGATCGAGAAGGCTGAAATCGATGCGCGCTGGCAGGCAATCATGTCAGCACACTCGCGAGCATGATGAGCCTCACCGTTTCACCCACCACAATTCTTCAATTGTTACCAATTTTCCGTCGTCAAGACGTTTCTCCGGTCGAGCATGGTCTCGGCACATGAGTTTCACTCAGTCAGGAGATACGTCAACTTTTTAGTTTGCCAAGTCGAAGATTAATATTTGGATGTCGAATCTGCAATGCAAAACAGTCGAGCGACGCCAAATGATGACAATATCTCTGTCCTTGTGCCACTTCCCGAACTGTTCGACCAGCCAGCGTTAGTGTCCATGTTCCTGCTATTTATCGAACGTGGCAAATGTTGCAGCACTGCTGAACCTAGAACGCGGTCCACCATGTCAACAGGGGAATCTTCTTCTCATAATGCCACCACTACAAGGACTCTCACGGCTGGATCTTGGAATGATGGGAAAACTACGATAACCGATTCTGATTCGAAATAGACCATGCTAAGTCGAGCAAACAGGTATGGGTCACAACTTGGATACCGTACCCATTTGGAGTCTGGGATACCTGTCATCTACTAGTGGATCAAACCTACTCGAATACAGAGCGCCACTGCGGAGTACAGAAGCCGTACGAGCGGAGGTAACTCGTAGGATGAATTCGAATGTGGGAACATAGCCATATCAATGTAAACAATTTGATTCACGAAGAAGTAGGATACTGGCGCGAGTATGGGTTTTTTTCTGTTCTTAGGCGAGCTTGTGACGCGCTGAATGTCGAGATAGGATTCGGAGGCTTGTCATGCAAGTCATTCTGCAATGTCAAGTCCGCAATTATTGGTTCTGAAAAATGGGGATCTGGATGGGCCATCAAATCAATATATGAGCAGACTGGATCACCGTTGAAAGCTATTCATAATTGTGCATTTTATTCTTCTCTTTTGGCATCTTAAAAGTACCCCGCACTTACCCCGCAGTCGCGAAACCCTGGACTGCGAACAAATCCAGAACACTCTTGTGTGCAGCTCAATCGGCCAAGAGCATCAACAATTCTCTCTCGTATTTTCTAACCTTCTAACACTGCATCCCCATTCTCCACACCGCTGCACCTACTCGTATCCTACTCACCCAGGCAGGCAGCTAAATAGAGCACCTGCCCTTCCCTTCAGCCCCATCTCCGTACCACCTCCCCATACCATGCCATCCTCCATGCAATGCACCTCAAAAATTGGACGAAGAAAAGTTCCTTACATAACTTACATCACCAAGCTCACTCTCCCAGCACCTCCCAATCAATCGATAAGCCTATCTTCCCAAAACTCAAACTTAGCGCTCTTGTATCTTGACATGCGATCCGGCCCTTGGTAAGACATTCGTTTCGGGAAGGTCGTCAAGGGGGAAAGCCTTGGTATTGCTTGGTATTGCTTGGGACTTGCCCGAACAACACAAATTCGCAAAGTCGACCTTGAGTCTATTATGGTGACTGGGGCGCCGCATTTCTGGGCGTGCCTTGACCGTTGGAGACTTGGACCTTGGATTTGGGTGCGCTAGACTGATGGCTGGCAGAGAGTTTGAGGGCTGGAGATAAGGTTAGGTTTGGGTTCATCAGCCCGTTTTGCAAACCACAACTTCTCGAGTTCAGAACGCATTAACTTATCTACCTTTGGTTTTGAATTTTCGTGAGTAACTTATGGACGGTCCATCAGCTTTGTGCAATGGAAAGCTTCCAGAAGCTGACTGATGGCGCTCTAAGCTTCCACTTCGAGAAACGCACTGTACCTGGCCGCAGGATGCACCGCCAGGCACGAGCCTACCTGCCCAGTGCACTGGTCAGAACTGCCTTGCATTAGCTCTTTGATCTTCCACTAGCAGTCTCTATGCCATGCACAAGAAGAAGCAGGTTCGTTCGTTCAGATATCGATTCCTAGTGCATCATGTGCAGTTGCTTGCCACTCACCTCCCTAGAATGGCTAGGCCATTGCGATCTAGAGATACGATGAGATCCGAGAATGGGGTTGTGCATGGAGATGATTAGTGTCAATCAGTATATAAAAGTCTGGGGATTCCTTCTCGACTGGCTTTCTTGGTCAGTCCAGTCCAGTCCAGTTTGTGTGCTTCAAAACTGTTCATCATGGTCCGCCTCAACCCTCTCTCGGCAGCTCTTGCTTCCCTCCTCCCTTTCGTCGCAGCTCATCCATTCGATCTCTGGACTCGTGATGACTTCCGCGGAGAGTGTGGTACGGTCACTACAGCTGAAGATCTTGCTGCCATCGCCGCTGTAGCCGGCCAGGGAAGCTCCAGCTTCTCTTCTGTATCCGCTAAGGGCTTCAGCGCTGCAGCTGTGCCGAGTTATTCCATTGAGCCTTGGCTCCTGGGTGACATTACTGTCAAGACATGGATGCACGTTGTTGCTGTCAATCAGACTGTGGAGGGCGGATGGATCCCGGATGATCAGCTTGCTGCTCAATTCGCCGTGCTGAATGAGAATTTCGGTATGTTTTAATAGCTTCGCTTGGGTAGTTTCCCAACGCTGATATGATTGTTTCAGCTCCAAATCACGTCCAATTCGTGCTTGAGGGAATTACCCGGACTGTCAATGTAGCTTGGTCCACCGATGTCACAGGTGCCGAGCTCCAGATGAAGTCTGCTCTTCGCAAGGGAGATTACAAGACTTTGAACTTGTACTTCACCACCTTCTTGCGAGGAAACGCCTTGGGATATGCGTACTACCCAACCACCACCACAGTTGGCAGCCGCGCATTTAACGTAAGAGACCATCATGGATCGTATTGAAACTAGCCGCTGACAGCTTGAAGCTCTCTGGTGCCACGAACCGCTTCGATACGGTACCAGGTGGGACTGCAACCAACTACAACTTGGGAAAGACAGTGACCCACGAAGTTGGACATGTAAGAACTCCTCTTCATCGCTAATGTGACCAAGCTAATGATGTATAGTGGATGGGTCTGGCTCACACTTTCGATGGATACAGCTGTGATGGCCCAGGAGATTACATAGCGGACACCGCTGTCCACAGTGCTCCAACCCGAGGATGCCCAATTGGCCTCGACACCTGCATTGATGAAGAGGGACCAGATCCAATCCACAATTACATGGATTACTCCTACGAGTATGAATCCCTTTATACCCACAAGATACTGGAAGAACATAGCTAACTTGAATCAACAGTGCCTGCTACGAAGAGTTCACCGCTCTTCAAACGAAGCGCATGTTCGATATGTGGAACATGTACCGCCAACCGCGAGGCTGCAGCGCAGACAACTGCCTGCGTGCACTACGCTCAACCAGCGTCCCAGGCCGTCTTGAGGAGTCCCAGGAGTTCTGCGGTGACTTCACCATGTTCTTGGTCAAGGAGGTTTCGCTCGTTAAGCCGTACGCAGCCTCTGCCTGCTCCGGCAATGTTATCTCAAGAGTCTCCTCGGCTTGCTCATGCTTGCCGACGCCAACTGCATAATTTCCAACGCTCTGGGGCAATTGAGAAGTGGAGTTAGTGGGTACGGAAAAATAGATGATTGTCAGATAATAATGAAGTTATTGATAATGTTTTCATGATGTTCGAATCTACAGCAGCGTGACGCAGAATTCGCGAGACTCGTAAGCTGCACCGCCACAGTTCGGTTATAGCATTACCTAATCATTATCAACAACCCCCCATTGGCTGTATGCACTTGCACGTCATCCACACTTCCATGGCCAGGAAGAGTTTCAGCTCATCTCATGAATCTCATCCATCTCACATCTTCATATTCATCGCCTTCACCTCAAGCCCTTCAATCAACCACTCTCAAATACTCCACGAAGCTATCTCAATCTTGTCACGCGACCTAGAATCGATACTCGTCCCCTCAAAATGGCACCATCAACCTCCCAAGCCGGCGCCACGACAGGCCAAGCTGCCAACGTCAACTTGGAAATGGCTCAGCCGAACAACAAGCAATCGATGCGTATGTCCTCCTTCCTCACTCTCTGGTCCCTCTCGCCTTTGATTCGCCTTCTATCATCAATTCACCCCTTGCATTTCACAACAGCCTCTCTACATCGTACTAACCAATGCAGAACCCGCGCTCCCCTCACCCAACACGACCGCCAAGGATCGTGAGCAAGAGGCTGAGCAGGAAGAGGTCAGAATGAGAGGCGGTGAGATGTGTCCAGGACGCTTCTGCTTCATCATTCCATGCCCGCTGCCTTGCAATTGCTGTATCATCTAAGCAAATCATTGAGTGGATGTAGGATAGGCAATTGGATGGATTAATGGATGGTTTTGGACTGGTGGGGCGCTTCATGGAAGGCCAGAGATGGCCCCGGATGCGACGAGTTTTCTTGAATCGAACACGAATTGATGGGTTTCCTTTGACATTCTTTCTATTTCCTCACTTATACCACCTTTTCCATAATGAGAGAAACATAATGTGTTATGAACATCATTCTATGTTGTTTGGAATCGACTTTCCTTCGTCTCATCCGCCTCACCAGTTCCCGCTCCAGAGCATTGATTCATTCCCAGTTCTTGTATGTCACGTTCCATTTGTCTGAGATCAAACTACCCTGCTTCTTCGCATCCAGACAGATCTCTTTAGCAGTCCCATTTCCACGAAACTGCCACTGCAGATACGCTACAGCAGCCTTCCCAGCCTTCCCGCCGTTGGTCGCGAAGAACGTTCCTCCATGGCCAGTATCCAGACTAGCCATATAAGCTGGAAGTCCAATTGGGAGAAGCGCATAATCCTTGATGGCCTGTGCTTGTCAGTTTCAATTCATAGCAAGCAGGACTGGCAATTAATAACTTGGTGCAATATCTACTCACATTCTTATACCCCATATCCTTCGGCCCCCCCACAAACCACGCAACCGGCGCCTTCAACTCCTGCAACAAATACCTTTTCTCATCCATAAACACCGCAATATTGAACAACATCATCAGCTTCACCCTCGCATCATGATACGCCACACTCATCGCCTCCAGCCCCCCACAGCTATGTCCCGCACTAGCAATCTTGCTCGTATCAACATTCCCATACTTGTTCGCTCCACCCTTGACAGCCCAATCGATCGAGTCCCGACTATCCTGCACCTTCGACTGCGCGCCTGTACTTCCTGTCGGTGGTCCATTCGCTGCTATCACGTACCCGTGGCTTGCAATCTCAGTTAGGAAGTTCCGGTATTGTGAACCATCCGTCATGCAAGCGCCGTTTCCCCACGTTAGGAACGGCATGCTGACGTTTCCGGACGGAGGTGCCTTTGGGGCGTAGATTGTGTGTTTGGGTAGGCTAGAATCGGTCATCATTCCCGCTGGGTACGGGCCTGATCCTGATGTTACGGCGCCGGTGCCTTTGGGGGATTCGGTCCCAGTTGCGCCTGCGGGTACGTCGGCGGTGTATTTGGGGAGGTCGTTGAGTGAGATACAGAATATCCCGCCAGCGATGGTGTCGTCGCCGGTAGCGGGGAAGTAGCCGAGTTTGGGCTGGAATTGGGTGCCTTGCCCGAGGGCGAGGGGGAGAACGGAGAGGAGGAGGATGGTGGTGATCATGGTCGATGGCTTTGGCGGTATGGAGAGTCGCGATGAATTCTTGAGCTTTCCTTTTATCGTTTCCAATTGAGAAACGCGATCAAGGTCTTGGCCTGAAGTTACCTTGCTCTACCAATTCACAATATCCATTTCTGTCACTTTTTGCATAAAGATATAGATTGTTCTCTCGACCAGTGACCAGAATTCGGCGCAAGAACTTTGAGCCTGAGCTGGACACGTTCAACTACTGGCCTCAGAACAAGTCTACAGATTGACCCCGCCACAGAGAAAGTACGGAAAGTAAGAACGGCAATCTCTCATTCTTGCCTGATCAACTTCTTCTTTTCTCCTCTGCCTAGGATGAAGTTGAGAAATGAGACCCCGCAATGTTCAAAATTACCAGGAGTTCGGGAAGATCCCACGGCAATCTGACCCCTTGTGTTTCTCCTTGCTCAACTCGAATTTCCTCCAAGCAATATATAGTATAACCGGACGGGTGGTAGCGAGTCCGGAATGCATAGCCCCATAGCCTGAAGCCAATCGACTGCCAAGAAAAAGGACTGGAGACGGGATCAGCCTTAATGTTGATCCCATCGCTGACTTGTGGTGATGATTGTTGAAACGCTAGGCTACCATACTACCAAAGTCTGCTTCAGGTCATGTATCTTGACAAGAGGTTACACTTGTAGCGGAAGTTCACGATCACCTGGCGGCACCTTGACTTGTCTTCCAGTAGTCAAATCGCAAGTCGGGAAATTTGGTGCCTACGTATAATCGCATGCAAGCAGGTACTGACCGAGATTAGCAGACATTTCAGACAGCCCGGACATCAGTATCGTGCGGAGGCCAGTCAAAGTCTGGAGACAGGTGGTGGGAGCCGAGCTCTCGGGAACCACAACTACCAATTCTGTTGTTGAAATAAAGTCAATGACGGCTCCATGCAAGGTGCTGACACGGCTCGGCTTGGATTCACATTCTCCATTGGACATGATTGCTAGTCGAGAGGCACATGTCGGAGAGTGAATGCGGTGACTTGTTTTCCTTGACCGAGTTGCGATTTATCGCCGGGCTTAAGACCGGTGTGGCTGTCTGTTTGTGTTTACATTTACGTAGTTGTGAAACGGAGGTAGACGAGGAGGAATCATATAAAGATACTGAAGGGTACGAATTGAAAGGCTCGGAAGATACAACAATATAATTTAGTTGAGCAGCTCGAGCTCGACTACTGTGCGACTACCGTGCATCCTTTTCCCATTCATCGCTCGTCCGCAAACAATTCGCGCTTCGCTTCTTCATCATCCGAAAATGGCTACCATGAACCGTATCACAAAAGTAGCAATTATCGGAGTAAGTTCCCAATTCAATTCACGACTTCCGTTCTAATCGTTCTCGAAGGCCAGTGGCAACAGCGGAAAATATATGACCTCCACCCTCCTAGCCGCAAACAAGCACACCCTCACAGCCATCACCCGGCATGACAGCACTGCAACTTTTCCCCCAGGGGTCACTGTCGCCAAGGTCGACTACACCAATCCATCATCTCTCACTACTGCGCTCAAAGATCAAGACGCCCTCATCATCACACTCAGCGGACACACTCCCAACATCCAAGAAACCGAAAAGACCATCATCACTGCCGCAGCCGACGCTGGCGTTCCCTGGATCTTCGCCAATGAATGGTCACCCGACACCGCAAACGAAGATTTAGTCAGAGATGTGTTCATCTTCAATTCGAAAGTAGCAACGCGGAAGGCAATCATGGACTTGGGGAAAAGTCGGTTCGTAAGCGTCTCGACGGGATTTTGGTATGAGTGGAGTCTGGCGATCGCGCCGGCTTTCGGGATTGATCTTTTGAAGAAGACGGCTACGCTTTTTGACAAAGGGGAGACGAAGATTTGCGTGAGCACATGGTCACAGGTATGTAAGCCCCTCGCTGAAAGTGGAGATGAGAATGTGTGGCTGATGGGTTTCCAGGTCGGTAGAGCAGTCACTGCCCTTCTGAGCCTTCCCATTGAGTCCTCAGAGTCAGATGCGCGACCATGTCTTGCTGACTTCGCGAATAAAGTCATCTACGTGAATTCGTTCACGGTCTCCCAGAAAGACATGCTAGATTCTGCTGTTCGAGTAACCGGGACACCGCTCAACGAATGGACTGTGACGAAAGAGAGTGCGAGGGAGAGGTATGAGAAGGGAATCAAAGAGATGAAAGAGGGCAACCGAGTGGGATACGCGAAGATGATGTATACCAGGGTGTTTTTCGAGGACGGCGTCGGAAATATTGAGGAGAAGGGTCTCGCGAACGAGGCGTTGGGACTGGAGGTTGAGGACCTGGATGAGGCGACTGAGAGGGCTTTGGAGAGAGCCAATACTGTTCAATTACTTGGTTGATTGCCATACCGGTCTGTGTGCTGACACCATTCTGTGTTGCGGGTGACAAGCTGGAATAGCGATGTTTTCCAGGCGCGGGCTCGCTCAATTTCAGGGGTTGAAGCAACAACACGGGCTTCAATCCACTATGTTGTCCAAGGCAATTACTAGTGGGTCGTGAAGCTGCAGAGAATTATTCTTCAGAAATCTGAACATACGCTGCAAGGCAAAGGGAAAGATCTTTTCAATTTTAGTAGTCATATTTCCGCTTTCACAACCTAGCATTCATCTCCTCCACCATACGATGACTATATACAGATCCACAAGTAAACTCTGCCAACAAGATACATACAAAATCGCCCATCAGCGACCTCTCAGAACCTAGAAGTCTATGCAATGAGACCGAAGAACTTCAACATCAAGTCCTCGTTCACAGGAGCAGTATGTCCCACGCCCGTCCCAAAGAACCCCTGAAGTTTCGTCCCATCCCCATAGATCTCCTGAGAATAGGCCGAAGAAGGCACACCAGAGGAAGTCTTTGTCAACGTCACACCTAAGACATTCGACCACTGCTTAAGAGCCTCCCTCGCGCACTGTGGTCTAACCAAAGTATCCGCCAAACCATGTGCGATCATCATGCGAGGACGACGTCCAGTGTACCCAGGATAGGAGTTTCGGACGAAGTTTCCCCATTGCTCGGGCGTGTGGGTGAGTCCTTGGGCGCAGGTCTGGTTGGGAGACATGGGAGTGGCGCTTGGTGCGCCGGCGAAGCAGGCGTGTGCTGTTCCAGAGTAAGCAGCGCCAGCTTCGAAAACGTCTGGGTAGGAACCAGCCATGACGTTCGTCATCATTGCGCCGGAGGAGGAGCCCATAACAAACACTTTGGAAGCGTCGCCACTGTATTTGTTGAGGGTGTAGTTAACCATGCTGACTATCCCGAGAGCGTCGCCTCCTTGTCCGTGGGTCAGGCTACCGGTACTTTGGACGTCCCAGCAGTTGTTCATGTTGGGTGTACCGGCATAGATGAGAATGAAACCGTTCTTGTCTGCGTATGATGGCAGTCTAGTACCGCCGTACCATTGTTGGGCGTTGCCTCCACATGGATGAAGCTATCATACTTTCGTCAGCGCGGTTCTTGGTGGACATGATATTTGTGCCCGCGACTCACAGCAACAATGACTGCTGGCTTGGCAGCCACCTTGTCAGGAACGTAGATGTACATGTTTATCTTTGTTGGATTATTTCCGAAGTTTTGCACTTGTACAAGTGATGCACAAAAGCCTAGCGTGGCTGTTGCAGCAAGCACGAGAAGGGAGGGAACAGGGAGCAACATGTTGATAACTTGCGTGGACTTGCTCCAAAATTTGAATTTGAAGAATGTGGATGATATCGATCCTGGACTCACTGGAACTTATCTCTGTTCTTCGAAGGCTTTCCGGTCTTATATAGTCAAAAGTGCTTTATCGCCCGCATTGCTTCGTGTTTTACTTCATGTGCTCTTCCAGTACGGCAACAGGGGTCGCTACCCCACAAACGAGACAGAATCTGGGGAAATCTGCGCAAGATCTCGCCTGCAATCAAAAAAGTGCTCGAAATGCTACATTGTTGCAATGGCAGTGATATTCGGCAACTTTACTGTTTCATCATTGATAGAAAGCTATTGATATGACTCTGTTTTGGGACTGTGACCCGAACTAACCGACTGGCTAAAGTCAAGGCACTCTGGAGAAAACCCGATGTGCAGTGAATGTGGAGGAGAAAACATCGGAATGCAAACTCGGCAAGCGGAGAGTTGATTTTCCCGGACCGGTATCTGAGAACGGCAGTCTGAAAGCCTAGATGAGAAGAACGTTAATCGTCAATAACCAAGACTTCGTAGGCCACGTTGCGCAGAACGTAAAAGGCGGAGGTGCAATTTAGCCGAGTACTGTTGACGATCTGGCTGTATCTCTTCCAACAAGAAAAAGGATATAAGCGAATCCAATTGTGCAGCCAGCTTTGAGAACACACATATTTAGACGATTACTGAATCAAACCTTCTTCCTCTGTTTATCGTTGAATCGTTCAACACCAAAATTATTTTCAAAGATACCCGTCCCGTTATGTGTTTGTCGAAGAAAATCAATATCGCCATAGCTTTATTTTGGTTCCCCTGGTATGAACCTTCCAACTGCGTTGAAAATACGCATATTGTTATCAAGACTCCAAGGAGAATGTAGACTCGAATGGCTTGCCAACGACTGCTGTGGTTTTTGCGTGTCTTCTTGGACAAGCCCCGTCTTCTCTGCTAAGGTCTTACTGCAGCGTGCAATCTACTATTTTCTGTTCGAAGATGTCCCCTCGCAGAACCATCCAAAAGATTCGTCATTGGATTGAAATTTCTGACATAGCTTCGGTCGCTGTCATCACGGTTCTCATTGCCGTTTAGTCTGCGCCGAAACTTTTCAAATTCGAACACAGACCTCGCTTCAGTCACACCCGAAATTAAACAAGCAGTCTCAAGGACAGCTTACAAATTACGACCATAGGTCCACAGCCGTCTGATCCGTTAGTCAACACTAATTATCAACTTCTCCTCATTCTTATTCGTCATCCTCCATTCTTTCTTTGCACGTTATCCTTAAGAGAGGTGCCGAAAATGGGAGTATAAATACCGCGAAGCATCGAATGTGATTCTTTGGTTCGGCGTCCTCGCCCCATCGACTCGAGGAGATGCAGAGTATTTCTTAACAGATCTGGTACTTGATGAACCTTATGTTTTCTACGGAAAGACTGGGCAGTGATATAAATACAACAGAGAGTAAGTCGAGATGTGGAATTGAACTCCTCGAAAATGGGACGTGCTGTGCACACTGTTGTGACGCAGCCAAGCCAATGATCATGTGGAACCGGCTTGAATCCACCTTCAGAACAATGTGGTACAAGCTCTAGAATTTCAAGTACCTCGATCAGAGCATCCTGGTGGAGTCCAGTGCCTTCACTTGTCAGTCGAGACGTCGCTGCTGTCAAACTTGGGCTTGTCGCCGATTGCCTGACTTAACTCTTAACCCGTAGCACTGTGCTTCGCCTCTTTGAAAGTTCCGCTTCTAATCTAATCTGAAATTGAAACTTTTCAACTCATGTTCTTATGTTAGACGCAGGCATTTTGTGTCAAGTTCTTGTGCTGAGGAAATGCTAGGTGACTTGCGACCATCGGCCGACTGGTGATTATGATGATGGGCATTGGTCCGAGGCACTAGTGAGAAATAACATGACTATGTATATCTCCACATACTGCTGTTCCCGCCCTGTGCTGTCTTTCAGACAAGTAATCAGATTGTCAAGGGAAATTGTATCATGAGTATTGAAGCCAAAAGTTGGTGACCACGTGGCCAAGAATGATGAGAAGCGTAGTAGCTTCAAATCTTGCCCATGGTTAATGGCTCACTAAGCTCAAGATGTATAAGCACAGCTGATGAGATGAGTTTAGACGAGTAGACGACGCACAGGTAGGCTGTCGTACCCTAATTTATCGTCAACTCAGAAGAGTCAGAGAATTGACCACAAATTCAAAGGAGTTTCAGGGGAAATGCACAATGATCAGAATGTCGTGGAAAATACAAGATGAAGAAGTGAGTAGCACTCAACAAAGCTTCAAGCCAAATACTCACATTCCTGACTAAAACCTCTCTTGCTGTAAGAATCCATCTATATATATGTAGCGTACCAACGGGAGGGGGAAGCTACCCCTCAAGCGAGAGATGTGCCAAGATCTACTGTGGTGTCAACATAAGCATCCCAGAACCTTCAAAACCAAGTCTTTTCATGTCACTTATGCTTACTGATTGTTTTTTATTCTTTAGGTCCTTATCTATCACTGCATTTAAGCCGGCAATAGTCACCATCATACTTTGTCGTCAATTCCCACACCACTCGCCGTCAACACTTCTTCCATCACCGATCCTCATTTCTGCCCTCACACTTCTCAAAACACTCAAACTCCATGAGGCCTTCCAAACTTATAGACAAAACCACAAACTTTTGACTGAACCCCGACAATGCCAGGCCAGACACCAGACACACCATCCACGTAAAACAGTTCCGCGAGTGAGTTCCGGGCAAGAAGCATGTGTTCCAACTTGGGATCCGGTGGAAAAATTGTTTGCTCTTGCTGGGAAGTGATGGGGAGGGGTGGGGAGGGGGATGTTATATACTTTAAATCATGATCTAGAAGGCAAAACTTCTTGAGGACGGTGGTACCTTTCACCTGCGATCAAGGTTGAATACAGTGAATGCAGTTGGAAAAACCTCCTCGTTTCTTCCTCCCAACCTTTGCAACCATCATACGGCAGGTAGGCACTAGGTATAAAATCTCACCTTCCTCCAAACTCCTCAGGTAAGAATCTCCAAGCGCAAGACGCCTCAGCCCATGCGTGAAAGCCAGTGAAAACTACCAAGGTCAACTTTCCCATCAACTCTATCCTGTCCTAGAAATATTGACCGTCGCATTCTATGTCTGGTCTATGTTCAATCCTACTCTACCTACTTTCTCTCCAGCTCGGAGCTTGGACATAGCCTTTGAGGTCTCACCATTCACTTTATCACTACCGTCGACCTTCCCCATGCTGCCATCCTCCTTCCCACCACCGCTCGACAACTATCACTCGCAGTGAGTCTGTCTTACTCACAGCTTCCCTCCTCCCCCCGAAATATAGCTTGTTCATCAACTTGGTACGTGGACTCGTTGTATATAGCAAACGATGAATTGACGTTACGCAGGCGAGACACAGATCGTTCCCTTCTCTCTCTAATCATTGACGCTTTTGATCATGAGGGTGCTGTTTTATACAGAGGAAAGTGAAGGGAGAAGAGGGGTATTTATGTGTATTAGGGACATGGCAGAAGTTTGCGGTAGGTGGGTTTGGGGGAGGGAGAAGGGGAGTGAGAAGGGGAGGGAAAAGGGTAAAGGAGGGCAATCAATAGGTGAAGTGACTACCTTGCCTTCCTCATATCCTGCATTTTGTGTATGATATATGTCTCGGAGTGCTTTTTGATTCAGCTCCTGCCCGAAATCACATCGACGATCCATTGGGGCCTTCACAACCCCACGTTTCTTCACTCCATTAGATGGCCCTATGTCGATACATGCACTTGCCCAACTACATCTCCGAGTCTAGGTAGCCCCTAGTCCCCCCACCTCACTTCCTCTGCCTCGTAATCTCAAAAGCCCTCAACAACCCCTCCACCGTCGTCCCCACATTCTCCACAATGACCGGCATCTTCCCATAACTCCCCTCGCGCATAACCGCCACCAGCGCCAAATACTTATTAACCTCCCTCAACATAATCGGCCTCTTGCCATCAGTCAACACAATCGTGCTCTCTGCCTCCTTGCAAGCAATCTGATCCTCAATCTTCTTATTCCACGGCGGGCCCTCCAAGGACTCCGTATACTGGCTCGGGCGGTTCCAGCCGTAGATCTCGGAGATGTCAACGATGACGTCGATGTAGTCGGAGCAGATCTCGTAGGAGGGCATGTCGACGGGTGACGAGTCGGTCGCGATGTAGATCTTGGAGAGGACGTCGAAGAGGTAGGCTTTTTCGAATCCGGAGGCGCGGCAGAGGTTGTTGAGGAGGGCTTCGAGGGTGGGGAGGTGTGGGATTAGCTTTTGGATTACTTTTGAGAAGGCTTCAAAGATGCTGTGATTGTAGATGCTTGTGAGGTGGAAGTTTATGGGTGCATTTTCGACGCCGTGATCCGAGAGCTCGTCTTGGATTCGTTGTGTGATGTCTCGCTGGATATCGAGCTTGTAGTCGTCCGAGAGGCCGTCGACCTTGTGGATGAAGACTTCGATGTTGACATTAGGGTATGAGGGCTGTAGGTTAAGGATTGTGCTATTGAGGCGATTGATGGCCTCGAGGTAGTCGTCTTGAGCGTCAATGACCCATATGAGAGCGCCGATTTCGCCAAAGATAGCATCGAGGTCGAAGGACGGGTCCATGAAATCTACTTGGCCTGGGAAATCCCAGACTTGAAAATCCATAAAGGAGCTGGTTTGTCAGCGGGGATCAGAGACAGGAATGGTGTGCTTACTGCATGGAGTCTTTTTGTATCCTAGCTGTAGACTCCAGAAACAAGGTCTCGTTTGGAGGCATCTTATGGAACACCACACTTGAGATAGACGATTTTCCGCTCCTATTTCTTGTTAGTGATGTCAATGAACGAAGGGATGATCACCAACCTTCTCTGACCCATCAACAGTAGCCTGGGCTTTCCCTTCGCAGCAGGACCAGGAGCTGGGCCTGGTGCTGTAGCAGCATCTTTCTTCTGGGCATTGAGTCGGTTCTGTTCGTAAAGACGTTCAAGATTTAGCTGGGCTGGACTGATATGACGAACTGGGCCCTGACGAGGAGGGCCATTATAACTACGATCCATCTTGGTTCTCCTTCTCCCATTATGAAGAAGTGGCATGATGTGAACAACAGAACGACAAAAACCAAAAGCTCGAAAAGGAGGGCGGCGGCGCTTGCATAGTACAAATGTGATATGATGTCCTTGACATGTGAAGGGAGAAGACAAAAGTGAACTTGGACTGAGGAAACGTCTCCTGATGACGACAACTATGCTACAACACCGACTCCAACGCCCACAAGATACAAAGCTAATCTCCAGGTACTTTGTTTGCACAACAGACTATCGGTCTTGAGAGTCTCGGCTAGAAGCCGACCCGAGGACTCGGTATGTGCTATTCTGAGGCTAGGAAGAAGGGGGGCATCTCGGTACGTGACGGAAGCATGCAGGAACCTCTAACCTCCCACCAAAGAATTTCGCAGATACTTATCAGACGAATACAATACAAACAGCAGAACAGAATTGAGAACCAGCTGGCAAGACAAATAGCAAACAAGAATTGAAAGTGTAGAAGGAAGAATTTGCCACTATAGCTGAGCGCTGATGTGAGTCAGCCCGCGCTGTCTGACAGTGATAGTTGGTTCAGTCCGAACCATTCATCTCAAATGATGAGCGTGTGCCACATATCTCATCGAGCCAATATTCAGAACAGCGAAGGGAGGGGTGCATTGGATTATGGCCAAGCTATGTCGTGTACCATTGCGTCTCGGCATTCCACAGACCTGACTCTCATAGAAACAAAAGCGCTATTGACAGAACAGAACACCTCTTAGGACCAAACGCCTGGACTGAAATTCATAAACGGAGAGGTGCTAGAAGTGAAAAGAAGGGATGATTCTAAATCCAGACGGGCGAGAAGAAATGTGATCTCATGACGTACCTCCATCGTGATCTGTACCACGCCTCGACGCAAGGGAGATGAGATACCTGTCTCGTCTCGTGCCCCCCAGTTCGTTAGATCTGGGCTGTCCGTTCGTTGGAATCAAGGTCGGGTCCGAAAATGTGTGAAGACGTGGGGACGAGGCTGTCTCTAGATTCTATCAGAGGAGACGGTTTCGTTGGTTGTTTATGGTATTCAATCGGATCAAAAGGCGCCTCGAGCTACTGCGAATCCCTTATCAGTCAATCGGCTCGGGTTGGGACGACAGGTCACATTACCTCAGGGCTCTGGCTTGCGGCTGCAGGAGATCACTGCACGCTGCACGTAATGGATGGCTCGGCAGTGCTTGTACTTTGATCGACGATTGATTGTTGTACAGGAGTCGGGGAGTGAGTGAGGTGATGCGGTGGATGGATGGGCAGAGTTCGAGATGAGATGAGGCTTTGAAGCTTTGCTCCGCAAAATTTGGCGGGGGTCAAAGAAGCGAAAGATCGCCTGGCTTGGCAGGGCAGGACGGAAGCTAGTGTTTTGGTACGAATTCCTGGGATATCATGGATGATCTTGAGGTCGCAGTTCGATTCTGGCACTCAAAAATATCAATTCAGTTTATTTGTCTCTAGATAGGGTGCGTTTTTTCAATTCTTAGTAAGAGGAACTATTTACACTCCCTCTCGAAGTCCCAGAGCTTCCAAGCATCATCCTAGACTATCAAGATCCTTGCCGTGTTGCACGAACTCACAACGCAGTACAAGATGCTGCACAGAATCCAAAACGGCCAACAGCAGCGGCTTGAAGATCCGTGACTTGGGTCAGTGCTACAAGATCGATAGGATCACCACTGCAGTATTTCCTTCTCATGCAGCAAAGTATAAACCTGTAGATTGTGCGCTGGGGAGCAATCATGATCAAAGAGTGTATCGAATTGAGAGTGTATCGAATTGAGAAGAGTGCGATGTGCAAAGAGAACTGGAAGAAATGCAAGTGGTATCTCAATTAGGAAAGGAGTTATAAGTATGATATATTAACTGAATGAAGTCCATGCGTATCCAGATACCGCTGCGTTTGTCCAAGCCAGCCACTTCTAATGTAAAATGTTTGCGATACTCCAGAACTCCGCGCTGACCAGAAAGCAAGCCTAAGGGAATTTGCAAACGAGATTCGAAGCTTCCTGTTTGTCAATCTCTCGTGTCCTGCAATCGTCCCCAAACCACGATTTATCCAGCCTTCCCGAAAATCGTAGCAATGAAGCTCTTCCTCCGACCCATCTTCTGCGCCTTCTCTGCTTTGCGATCCAAACCACTCTTCTCGGTAGGAGGTGCTGGAATAGGCGGTAAGTCTTGTCGATAAAAGGTCGGCGTTGGAGGTACTGATTCCTCGTGGGTAGGCAGTGGACTGGATCTAACTCCCCGCAGCGACTTCATGCTCTGGCGTTTGCGGCTCTTCGTTGTACCCCTTGATAAGCTCCTCTGCATACTACTATTGTTTTCCGATGTCTCCTTCTCCAGGTCTTCAATCTCGCCAGATACTGTCATTCCATCATTGGCCAGGTTTTCTTCCGCTATAGCCATGAATTTGATGACGCCTCGCCGAGGAGAGACTTGTAGACTGTCTTGCATGTGTTGTGCCAGTAGCGTGGCATTTCTCTTATTTGTCACCGGTTGGAGCTGGCATGGGAGGGCAGTTATGGTGAGTGTGTATGCCGGATCGAAGTTCCCGCCGAAGAGCATGCAAAGGGAATGTGTGAGAGTTACGACGATGGAGTTCTCGGGTCGCTGGTAACGTTGAGAGAGGTAGTAGGACAAATCGGTCGTTACTGTGTATTCATCGTTGACCTGGCATACGTTAAAAGAGACGATCAGACTGCACCAGTATACTTACAATGACATTTGTCCGCACATCTGCAACAATCATAGACTCCTTCGTAACTCGTTCTCTTGCAGATGAGTTTGGCTCTCGATATGCAAACACATCTCCATAGTACTGGCTCTTCCGTTTCGCGAGTTCCTTCCTCTCCGGAGTCTTGCCTTCGGAGAATATTGCCTGATCGCCAGGTGCCCCGCGATCAATATGTCTTGTAATCCTCCGCTCTTCCTTGGTTGTCGCAGATGGGCTTCCCTTCGGACTCCCTTCACGCATCGCGACGTCACTTTCCGCAGGAGAAGGTGGTAATTGTATTTGTCCCAGATTCGAGCTCCTCCGCTTGTTGGCCAGCGGGATTCCCTCGCGCGGATCGTACCTTTGGGAGGTCGCGTCGATTGTTCGCAGTGAGCCTGGCATCTCTGACGAAGCTTTGTGGGCTTGGAATTGTCTGCGAACAAGTAGGTGGTGAGTTGATAGGTGTATGCCAACACAAGATGATTTGCGTATCGAGCAGAACACCTGCAGGACGCTGGATCAATTCGCAGAATAGCAGTTAACAGGATCGATAGCACCCGAGAGGCGGGAATAAGAGGTGAGTGCACTGAAATTCGCACTGTAGCAATTAGCAGGAAGTAGAGTTTTTATTCTTGAAGTGAATAATTGAACTTGAAGAAGAAAGTGAATTGCAAAGGAGAATAGCAAGCAGCTATCATGGTCTTGTGTGTCTCTTTCCCCTGACTATTGTAGTCCAGTCCAAGTACCGACACGGGATTAGAGTTGCAGCCATAGTTTCTTCCTAGCAGCAGCCACGACCAGCAAGATAAGGAAAGGTGTAGTCCCTTCAGCTCGTGCCCACGAGAGGAAGTCGAGGCTCACCAGTGCGCAGCTTGATCAATATCGAGTCTAGTCCAATCGTGGGCGCGTTCCAGAAGGGCTGGTGTGTGGAAAGGTGCTGCAGGTCTGGACGCCACAGAACTCTGAATGGTGCTGTTCTGCTGTGAGGGGCGGCTGAGGAAGGGTGCAAGGCGCTATTGAAAATAGATGTCCCTGTGAGCAATGTAGGGAAATAAATACATGGCGACTGCAGCTTGAAGACGACTGAAAGGTAAGGTGCTGCGAGAGGAGATCTTGCAATCCTTTGCTGGCTTACGGCCAATATCCTACCCTGCGTACCGTTTGCTCATACCTTGAGTTGAAACACCTCAACGCTATGCTGGACGGATAGATGCAGCTGTTGATGCTCTGAGCCCCTTCCCCACACACAAAAGAGCGAGGCCATCCAATCATCCATGCTGCAGAGTGGTCAGACCTGAAGATGGCAATGGTGGTGTTGTCTAAACGGGTATGTGCATTCCTGAAGGCAAGGAGAGAGCGGAGGGGAGGCACGGTAAGGAAAGTTGAGTTGCTTGGGAGGGATTGAAGGAGGCTGACATAATCAGTACCCCCTTTCTCCTCAAGCCACATGAAAGGCTTCATACTTTCCAGCACTCGGACGAACTGAAATAAAGAGGTCAAAACGATCCAAGTGACGTTGATGACTTATTGAGAAATGCGCATTGGGCTGCGAATGCCTCCAGATCACAGTATACTTCTATCTGTCATTTTTCGTCTCTATCAATTCCTAGTCCATCTTGACCGCTCTCCATTCAAGCTTCAGCCTTCCTCTTCCAGTCGCATCGGATGGGAGTCAAACCTTGTTGCAAATTTAACTTGCAAAAGTTTGACGGAAGTTCGGATGACTTTCAGCAGACATCCATCGGCCGAGGATGGCGATACTAAGTTGTGGTTGACAAGGTCCACCATGGACGTGTCTCCAGGGCAAAGGAAGTCCAGTGCTTCATGCAGAGTACCTCGCTTCCAATTGTGTTTCCGTTTGCAAAGGTTTCCATTTTTGTGTTTCATTCGTTGTGATGATGACCTACGTACAGCAGGATCTACAGACGTTCATCGCATGTCAGTAAGCCTTTAGATATTCCCTGTGGCCGATACAGCCTAGACTATCATCGATTCCATACATCCTTCTACATCTGCATAGAACTGCCGTCTGGCTATATCCGGCACTTTGGAGCAACGAAAACGCGTCATTTGTTCCTAAACAAGCTTTCCCCCCTCTGCAAGTAAATCTGGCAAAAGTCCAAACGAGTGTCGGCCTTGCCAGCATCCCCTGCAACCCCGCAATCTCACTTTGTTTCTCATATATATCCCTTCCACAGAACGACATAGATTCTCATCTTCCGCACCAATCTAATCGAGATGCTCAGCCCAAAGCCCTCCAGGTATTCCCCACGTCCATGTTTCCAGATCACACGGGTCCTTGCAGTCTGGCTGAGCCTATCATGCCAATCTCTCGGCATCGTTCTTCCGTCCATATACTTTACAGCCAATATCAAAAACGGACTCTTATAAAGTCCGGACAAATGGGTATCCCGGACATATTCCATATACTTTGTTTTCAGGCTGGGGCTTTCGGCTGTCAATAACTTCTCATATAACAGCTCATCCATCCCAAGTACCTTATTTCCACCCGCCCTTTCTTCAAAAGACGAACTCAACAACCTGTTCAAGAATATCGACGTCTGACCTCAACTATGCATTTCCTCTCCATCTCAACCGCAGTCGTCGCGCTCGCAAGTCTCGCCGCTGGAGCAAAGAACCAACTAAAGCAAGAAACAGCTTTCAAAGATGGCCCAACAAACGCGAAAATGTACATCTATCTACCCAGTAACAAACTAGCTCTCGCTCCCATTATCGTAGCAATCCATTACTGCACAGGCACCGGACCAGCATATTTCTCCGGCTCCAAATACGCCGACCTGGCAGACCAGAAAGGCTTCATCGTCATCTACCCATCGTCCCCCTCATCTGGAGGCTGCTGGGATGTCGCATCCACAACATCGCTCACTCACGACAAGGGAGGTGATAGCAAGACCATCGTCAACATGGTCGCTTACGCGGTGAAGAACTATGGAGGTGACGCAGACAAGGTCTTTGTTACTGGATCCTCCTCGGGAGCTATGATGACCAATGTCCTCGCTGGTGCATACCCCAACGTGTTCAAGGCAGGCTCAGTCTACTCCGGCGTCCCGGATGGATGTTTCTACGTCTCGGGAGCTCAAGCTGGTCAAGCTACTCCAGGCTGGAATAATGAGTGTGCAAATGGAAGATCTGTGAAGACTGCTCAGGCTTGGGGCGATCTCACGAGGAGTTATTACCCTGGATATACTGGCTCGTATCCGAAGATGTTGATGTGAGTAGTTCCACCTCTGACCTAAGCATGACCAAAAGACCTCTGGGTTGATATTATCGGGCACAAAACTGACAATCAGACAGCTGGCACGGAACAGCAGACAGCACACTCGCGTACCCCAATCTCGCTGAGACCATGAAGCAATGGTCCAACGTGATGAACATCCCCTTCACCAAGAACGTCACCAACAACCTGCAATCGGGATACACGCAGCTCGTGTATGGCGATGGAACGAAGTTGGTTGGGTACTCCGCTCAGGGTGTTGGACACACAGTCCCAATCCACGAGTCTGTGGATCTCGCTTGGTTCGGTTTGTAGGTGACTCGAGGAGAGTTGAGCAGGGGAACTGGCTCCAAGGACAGATGTAAAGAGAGGGGTTTGTGATACAAATGAGTGAGCTGTAAATAGGGAGGGCGAAGTTCTGTAAATATGCATTTCTCAAAAGTCAATTGGAAAATTCTGCTAGATTGGTTGCAGCTGTAAAGAATACCTAGGTAATGAAGCTGAACATGTGACTTCCTGTATCAAGGTAAGCGCCTTACTACCAGTTCGATCTTATTCTTGCCCATGAAGTGCTCGGGGGAAGATCTTCATCGGCTGCGTATTTAGCTTTGCTGGCCGAGTTTTAAGATCGTTTAGTGGGGTGACCCCGCCACCATCAACCTCGCCTCGGTACAGTATCACAAGAAGTTCACATGGAGACCGCGGGAGCCGGCAAACACCAAACTTCAACCAGTACTACAAAGTCCAGAAATCAAGAAGTATGCAAATAAATGCAATTCTGCCACTTCTTCTTGAGATTCAGTTCTATCTCCAGGCCTCAATCACCTCTTACACGTACCTCAGCCTCCCAAGCTAGTCTAGCGCTCCCCTCAGCGAATTGATATTTCACTCAACGATATCAATTCTCATCTCACATCAACATCTATCATCAAATAAACGACCATGGCCTCTCGCGGCTCGGAATCAGACTCAAAGGTAAGAAGAGCGAAGTTGGGATCACCGTTTCTTCAACAATATATCTTCTTCATGTGCTGCCTCTTCGTGGCTCAGGATGGCTTCCACTATCTCAGCTCACTGGCTTTGCCCTCGTTGACCTCAAGCACGCTCATGTGAGGCCTTTCGTGCAGCACTATCTTCATTCTCATTTTTCCTTTCTTCTGTGCTCCTCTTGGCTTCAATAGCATCGCGATATTCTTTGCGTCGCTCCCCCGCCATGATTAAAATTTTGAAGGCTGTCGAAATGAGTGTCTTTGTGCTTTTCTATGACCATCATTGCATTCCCCACAGCTGATTCTTCAGCGCATACTTATCAAAAAACATAAGACTGACAACAGACATACAGTCTAAGACCTTCCAATCCTCCATGACGACCCCAATCTACTCATCAAGCTTCAAATCCAAGCCATGGTACCACATCTCATTCCGAACCATCGTGCTCGTCTCCCTCCCGCTCTTCTCTCTCGCCGGCTTCTATGGAACGATGATCCTCGCCAACGGTAATGGCACTTTCAAAAGCATCATATCGCTAATGGAATCTAAAGACCCGAAATTTCCTGGCACGGAAGATGACTTGTTGATACGGTATACGAATGTTGGGTGGTTGGACCGGCAGCTGACTATTCTGGTCACGTTCTTTGCGCCCGTTGTGGATGAAAAGCAGGGTGTACTTTCCATGTTTGCGAGGTTCGGGACTGGACAATTTGGGGCTGCGTGGACGTTGATGGTTATGGAGGGTATGCGAATGGGGAATATGGGAAGGATTGTGAGTTTGTAGGTCTCCCCTCTCGATTTGACTTCCTCAATTCCAAGTTTTTTTTTTGTGGCGTCCTTCCCGAACACCGGCTATATGTTGACATAAAATAGTGTTGGCACCTTCGGTCTCATCTTTCAAAACATCTCCTACACAGTCACCGTCCCTATATGGCTGTTCATCCACCTCCTCACCTCACCAATCTCCAAACCCTTTTCCGGCACCCACTCCAACAGCATCCTCCTCATCTCACCATTGGACCTCCGCCTCCTCCCCTTCTCCGTCACACTAAGCTACATAGTCCCGACCATCCTCATGGCTCTCGACTACCCCAGCACAGTCACCACACTAACCCACCAACGTCTCATCGCCCTCTGGCAGCCCTTCCCCCTCTGGACGATCCTCGTCCACTACACACTCAAAACAACGCTCTCCACTCTCTCTTCCAGCTCCAACAGCACCAAGAACAACACCACATCCCGCCTCCAGTCCTCGCCAGGAACGACTTACCTCAAAACAGCCAAACACATCTACCGCTTCACCCTCACCATCTGCATCCTCAGCCACCTCCCGATCCTCCTCCTCTCTCTCCTACCACCAACCCTCATCCCCTCAACCTACCCGTCCCTCCACACCATGTCCCAAGAGTCCCCCCTCTCAGTCTACATCCCTCCCTTCCCCTCTCCATCAAGCAAGATCTCCTCGCTCGCAGAAGGTGTGCATACGTTCTTGATCTGGGATGTTTATATTGGGTCTTTTGCGTTTCTGCTTTGGGGGATGTTGATGTATAGGAATGCGGTTGGGGAGAAGGTCGCTTGGATGGGATTGCTGGGGAAGGTGGGGGTTTGGTGTGTGCTTGGGGGGCCGATTGGGGCGTTGACGGTGTTGTTGTGGGAGAGAGATGGTTTGGTGATGGGGGAGAAGGTTAAGAAGGGGGAGTGAGCTCGATCACAATGTCGAGTTATTGATGGCGAGGTGATGGACTTAAAGTGGCAGCTTTACATGGAAGCAGTCTTGCATTTAAACGCCACAATTAGTTTGAAGTTGTTTTTGACATAGTATTTGTGCTTCCAATCCTTATATTATTCGTCTTATCATTCGTCATCACAAGAGGCCCGATTTTTTCCCTCTGGGTCTTTTCAAGCTTGAACTACCTCCACACAGCCTCTCTTTCAAGCCCTCCTGAAAGGTAAATAACCACAAGTCACGCTAATCTATTCAAGCAAAGTATCGCCAGATGATTCTCAACAGTGCCGCTACTGAACGAGCTGCAAAATAGCAAGGAATCCTATGTCCCATTCATGTCCATTTCCAAGAATATCACACCATCATGTCGAAGCATCTTTAAGCAATATCTGCTGTCGTTATCCTCGTCATATAAAGGTCCAACCAATCTAGCAACACAGTTTAGATCGACAACATAGTAGTTTATGACAGTGAAGATGTACAAATGGACTGGACGAAGCTTCTAGACTTTCAGGATTGCACATGACACCTTCGGTGATCTTGCTCCTTACATATCAGACTCTGAGGAGAATATATATAATACGTTTCAACACCGTGCCGTACGATCAGACTCTCAGACGATCTTGCGGAGTTCCGCCATTAGAGGTGGGGCATGAGAACTTTGTGTTCCGCTATTGTTAGTGAATTGCTATGGCCAGGGGCGAGTCAAGATGGTGCCTGCATCTTCCTCGACCACATATGTGACTAAAGAACGCCCCCATCTCTTAGGCATAGGTATCGAGACTACTCCAAGCATGACAGTGACTTGTATCTTGGCAACAGGAAGAAATTGCCGAGATACTGCAGAACCGGGATACGCAAGGCTTGGAGGTGAGGAATTGTAGATGCAGTATGAGACGTTCAACTCTCATCAAGCTTGAGTAGTTGATTGTACTATCCTTTTGTGATACATGCAAGAATCCACCCCAAAGGACAACAAGCCCATGCAACCTTGTTCAATTCTACCTTGCTTTTGCATACCAATCCTTGAGCCAGGCAGCTGAAGATTATCTACGAGGTTCTAGATCTCGGGCACTAGTCGATGATCCAGTCTTAGTTGCTACTACAAGGAGGTCTAATCCTTACCCGCTGTGGTGGAAGCTTCACGACTTTCATTCACCGTGCCTTTTGTCGTGAGGATATGAACACAGCAACTTCTACATTCCAAACCACTCCTTGTGAGGAAGATGAACAGCTTCTGAGATAGAGATCATGTGTTTCGCTGTTTCGGGCCTTGGGACGAGTTCTGTGTAAGATAAACAGAGGAATGAATATCTACTGCTAGAAGTTGAAATGACGCCTGGCTCAACTAAATGTAAGTCAGAAATCTGGACCGACAGATGATTGTGCGAAAGGCGAGAATCAACAATGACTGGTGGAATGACAACATCGTTTCCTATTTGAGAAATGTTTCGAATCCAAACAGCGATGGAGAAGCATTGAAACCGACGATGAATGCGTGCCATTTGACGAGTTGGGCAGTAGGAACTTATTTGTAGAGGTTTCTTCTGATTTCTGACTATATTGAATGTCCGTCTCTGGCAGAATGCTCCGTTCTGCAAATGGCATTGGATAGGTGTTGTGTGAAATGTAATACGGTCGAGACAAGAAGAAGCTTTATAGACATGGTCACAAGTCTGTGAAGCAGTGGTCTTGCAATCTTCAACTGAAACCATTGGATATCATAATCACCTAAGATACAGCTTTTGAGAATCAGTGTATCTCAAGTGAGTGAATGAGTGGCCGCCTTTTGTTTCCCTTCTTCTTGTAGGTCAAAGGGCATGTTCTGGCACTCCTATAAGAATACAAGACCTTCATTTGACATTCACCAGCATTCCGAATGTCAAGCTGTTGAAAACCGTGGTGGGAGGAACCATGCTCCGCTGCTCTTGGTCCAATCCGTATCCTCGCGCTCTGCGCAGTGCCCGGGCGCTTATGACTTCTCAAGGGTTCAAAGAAGAGACTTGTCAGCTCTTGGTTCGGCTTTCGAGGACTTCGTCAAAAGGACGAGCGAGCTTGAATAATGACAGCTATCAGGAGGGTAGCAACAGCATATGTTCCGAAGTTCAGGATTAAGCGAGAAAACGAGACACTTCAGGACCCCGCAGGTACCCCGCATTTTGTAAATAAACAAAATCACAGCTCAAGAGGCATGGTGTGCATTTGAAAGAAAGCTCTCATTGGTTCCTCCAAGTTTCTCCCAAATCTTCTGCTGTCATCATAATTTGCTTACACCTGTGTAAGAATTGGTGGCGATCACTATTAAATACTCAGTCATTTAATTGGCAGCGTTGGACGTGGAAGCTAAGCGAGCAGTGCAGTTGTGAAAAACTGCATGATGTATGATCAAGGACGCGCTGACGGAATGAGAATATCGATTCCGAAGGAAGATTGAGGTTATATTTGACCATACCACTGGTTCAGTAGCTTCTTCAAGGCACCAGCAGGTTAGGAGCTAGTATCAGAAGTCAGGTCGTCGCGCTTAACACAGATCTCCTGTGTGATCTCTGCTGGCAATTTTGTTTCGTTGGAAGAGGACCATTGGTTTGCTGATCTTTTAGGACCCAAAAAGGTCATTTCTCTGCTGTTTAATTTGTTCTGAAAACGACATCGAGGATAATTTGCAGTTATTGGGTTTTTCGAGGATGGCTGCGAGGAGCACCAAAACGTGACCTTTAGTAGAATGAAGGCCACATGTATTTCAAGCTCTCATGTCTTAGCTCTCTGCTTGGGGGCTTGGGATCGTTTATGATGCTGTATGAACTTATACCGATACATATAATAAGTCTGGGGGCCAATTCGAAGAAATTGGACATTTCAGGTTTTTTCGGCGCCACAAGTTTTCCGAGCCCGATAGCCCTGTCAAGCCAAGAGAAACGGGAGTCAAAGTTCAGATCTGAAGGACCAGCAGGAATGTCAATGCAAAATATGGAGAATCATATTGTAGGTAGAAATAATATATAAGCCCGTCTTTCCTCTTCTCCAAACTGTTTCGCCATCAATCATTCAATGATTTCTTGCTTCTGAATCCCTTTCGCCTGCATTTCTCGAAGCGAGAAAGTCCCCGCATTAACAAAACAAACCCAACCACGACCCAGGTCCAAATTTACCCAAGAATGTCGAAACTCATAGTCATAGTAGGCATAACAGGCAAACAGGTTACTTTCATCCTCCCTCTTTTCCACAGAGATCATGTTTAACTTTCTTTACAGGGCGGCTCCGTAGCAACATTTTTCTCCACCCTCCCCGACTGGCGCATCCGCGGCCTAACCCGGGATCCAACCTCTCCCCAAGCCCAAAACTTCTCCTCCCTCGGCCACGAGATCCTCCTAATCGACCTCCTCGATCAGTCCACCTTGCGCGCTGCCTTCTCCGGCGCAACAGCCATCTTCTCCACTACCGATTTCTGGGGTCCGTTCTATTCGCCTACCACACCATCTCTCCTCAAGCCAGGACAAACCGTGGCGGAGTATTGTAAAGAAGTGGAGAAGAAGCAGGTGATGAATGTAGCGGATGCGGCAGGTCAGGTGGTGGGGTTGGAGAGGTTGGTTGTTAGTGCGCTTTGTCATGCGGAGGAAGGGAGTGGAGGGAAATATAAGAGTGTGAAGCATTGGGATGGGAAGGCGGAGGGGGTGAGGTATTTGAAGGAAATGTACCCTGAGTTGGCGGGGAAGACAAGTGTGGTTGTTGTGGGGAATTATATGGAGAATTGGGTTACGGATATTAAACTTCGGAAGGTAAGTCGACGCCATGTTCTGTGGTATAATTGGTTTTGTGAGGTTTGAACTGACGAATTCGTATGTGGTAGGCCGAAGATGGATCCTACCGCTTGGGGCTTGTCGGGTCTGGAATTACTCAACAGCCACATATCAATGTCGCGAACGATCTTGGACGTATTGTTCACTGCGCACTGCTCGCACCACCTCAAAAGACTATCTTGGCAGCCGGTTCGATACTCTCGTACACCACGCAACTAGAAATCTGGTGCCGAGTCAACAAAGTCCCATTCGGCGGGTTCGACGAGCTGTCTATCGACACATTCGAGAACTTCTTCCCTGTCCCCGGATTAGGGAGGGAGTTGGGAGAAATGATGGCTTTTATGGATGAGTTTGGATATGCTGGAGACTGGGATGTCGTATTGCCTGAGCAGGTGAGTGTTTTTCTCTCCTCAGATAGATATTTGGGTATCTGCTTGCTGACAAGCATTGTGAGAGTAGCTGGGAGTTCCTTGCCCGTTGACAAGTTTTGAGGACTTTGTTAATGCACAGGATTGGGCAAAGCATCTAGAAATGTGAGAGGCAAGTAGAAGAGTATGGTTGATTTGGTGATCGGATAAGTATCTGCATCCAGCAGAACAAAGCATGGAAATAGTGATGGGACATTGCACCTTGAGGCTCAATCTGTAAATACCTGTAGTACCGTACATCAGCCTGAGATCATGATGTTTTAGCACTAGCCCAGCAACATCTAGGGAGATCTAGTAACGTACAAGAAACTCGATTGCTCGACTTCCGTGAGGTTCCCTTAAGCTCAGAATTGTTGATCATGGCTTTGGTGCCCTGAGTTCGTTCTCAATCCAAGGTTCTCACACACACCAGACTCTACAACTGCACGACGTCATGCCCTTTCTACACATCTCTGTGCCTGCTTCCAGTCCGTGATGACTGCCTCGTCAGGCTCTGAGATTCGACTCATCGAGCGAACTGCCTTCAATCGTTTGACCCAGTGTACCACCGTACTCAACATCCACCCTGCGATAGCACACCAAGCGACATATCCCATCAGACTTCGCAGATCTCTCGTATACATAGATGCAGCTATTCCGAGCCCGACGACACTCAATATCAATGCATCTTGATGCTGATCGTCCCGATATCTCTCTCGTAATCGAATGAATAGAAGTGTATAAATGATGCATGCGAGGATGAAAAGTGTTGGAGGTGGGTCTTCGGTAAGGTAGCTTGTGAGCTGGGCCAGACATCATGTTAGCAACGGACTTCGTACAAGACAGACGAACTTACGATTTTGAAATAGTACGCTATTCGCTCGGTACTGTATATTGTCTGCGTGTTTTTCAACTGCGACGCAGCATTCGAAAGACTCGCTGGCGTGTGAGAATTAATTAGAGGCTCTGAACTCGCATGTATCAGAGATCCGAGAGAATTCAACGACGACTCCAGGTTGTTCACCTCCGCCATCAGCTCCGAGTATGCTGGGACATCGGATTCGAGATGTGTTAATGCATAGTTGCTTATGACTACCGCACAGCTACATAAAGCAGTCACGGATGCCACGGCTCCCAGAACTTCTGCCATGGCGAGGAAAGAGATTCCGATCGAGGACTGATGGGGCGTGAAAGTGGCTTCTTTCTGAGTGCTAACTTTCAAAGACCAGCGCTCCAGCACTCATCAAGGCTGCGAGTGAGGTTTCGGAGAATGATTCAAAAGCAGAGGTTATTGATATATCGGTGATGGATATGAGTATCGTGGTATGGGAGCAAGCAACAATTCGAGGTTCAAAGTTTCAGGTGGACGAGGCTGACCGACCACGTCACCATGCTTGCTTTTTGTGTAGCCTGACCGTTTGTCAAGGTCCTGAAATAACGACCTGTTTAATCTAATAGCAACGCTTTTCTGTCTGTATAGATTGTTCGTCCCCAAGCTGGACTCGATTCCAGGATCTACCTGTGCCAATCTTGGCCTGTTGCCTTCCTCATTTTGTTCGCTGTTTACAACCAAGCCGGTCGAAATCAACAGCCTGGACCGATTCTGCTGGAACTCTCTTTGCCAGCCCCCAATCTTTCTGGGTAAGTGATTGACGTGGTTGTAAGATAAATATGTTTAACGGGCATTTAAGTGTCGAAACAATCCTACCGCATCGTAGGATCTTCAAGGAACAAATTTCGCGAACGCAACCTCGAAGCCAGCCTCCGCAGAGTCTCAGCCGCAAGAGAGAGTCTTTCTTCCGAGTCTGTATACGCTGCAACAATTCCACAATGTCGGTTTTCGAGGAGACAGACTACTCAATTGAGTCTCCTGCAAGCAAAGGCACCCTCAGCGGACTTAACAGTACCAGAATTGTCAACAATCCAAAGCTGCGACATGACATCAACTTCGGTCCTGAGCTGCACTTTAGGCCAAATCTGGCCGGTGAGAAGGTCGCTAGGTCGACTATCAGAAGACTAAATCCTTTCATGGAGCCTCCTGTGACGAAAGGCACACTCAGCGAGCTCGATGTCACCAGGATTGTCAACAACCCAAAGCTTCGGCACGATATCAATTTCGATCCAGAGCTACACTTTAGGCCAAACGTGGATGGCGACAAGGGCAGAAGGAAGAGCGAGAAGGCAGATTGTTTTTGGGAAACGATGGGGGAGCAGCTTTCGACATTTTTGGACGAGTCAAAGCAGTCCGAATTAGAGCTTGGAACCGAAGAATGGTGTCTGCCTGCGACGCTGAGGGCGATTGAAGACATTATGAAGACACTGGTGCATTCCGAGCAGCACAGTTCTATCGAAGAGACATTTGACGTTGAGCTTCTAATGCAGCAGTTCCGCCTAGGGGTAGCAGATCTGGCGAAGCTCGGCCAATGGTTATCACAACTCCTCAAATGCCATTGCGCCCCAATGCGTGACGATTGGGTTGATCGAGTAGTCGCTAAACTGAGCAAGGACGACTGCCATAAAGATGTGAGGGTCTGGACTGATGGCTTGCAGGATTTGGTGAAGCTTTTGGAGGCCATGATGCTTGTCTGTACGCCCAACTGCCACATACACTGGAATGATTTTGCTAATAATTTCATTTCAGGACGTCGCCAATCACCAGATTCGACAGATGCGCCCAATCTTCATTAAAGATAGTAGGCGCTTTGAGCTGAAAAGCCTCATGCGGAAACCTGGACTCAGCAGGCGGCCAGACATTTCAGCAGCTCACGCGTGGGGACCGCGAGACAGCAACGGGCCACACTGGCCCTTAGCAGGGAGATCTGGCCATGACCCAGTAGTATTACCGCCTGGCTTGAAGTACCCAGAGCGACTTGCTTGGAAATCTTTTCAAAGGTTGATCAACATGTTTACACCTTTCAGCATTGTGTGCTCGACCACCAGTCTCTTTGGATCTGCATCCGCTTCAGAGACCACAGCCTCGGTCACAGAGCCTGTGAAAAACAGGCCGCAGGCACCCACCAGCTTTGAGATATACTTCAAGGACCTATTAGCAAACTTCGCTTCTGCTCAGGCCGGGCCAATTCTCGCCCACAGCATATGGGCACTAGCACTGAGCTGTTGCTACATTGCTATAAAGCGCACAAACAAGGGTTCCGAGCGTCCAGCCTCTCTGGCAGCCCTCATGCTCGTGTCAGATATCGCGGGTGTTTTGGGAGGCTTCAAGTATCGCCTGGTACCGGACACTCCAGGGGCATACGAAAGTGAAATGACCGATACTGCACTCACACTCGCGATGCTTTTCAATGGAGCCCTAAGTACGCTATACATGAAGTCCACCCTTGACAGATTCCGTCTTGGTAGACTTCACACCGGGCTTATCCTGATGATCGGTGCGCTCTGTGCTTACATATCAGCAGCGTCTGCCCTATGGCTGCTTGACGATGTCAAAGGACGATACGCGAATAAGACAGTACTGTTCCTCACTTTGGTCACACCTTGGACGGCGTTCATAGGATACATGTACTTGTCTGCACTTGCAGATACGCCATTGGGTATAAGACTCGATGAGGGAAGGTACACAGAAGGCCTCACCGCGTTCGTGAGATGCATCCTACGTGGCGACCCGGGAGGAAGAAATGCACGCAAAAACAATGGCCGAAATCGTGGACGAAATCGCGGGCGTGGACAAAAACGAAATGTGAGCGCATGAAAGAGAGATCAACTTTGGTATTGAAAGGTTGAAAATTCGGTCCTTATGAAAAAAGGACGGGGCAATGCGAGAAAAAAATTCTTAGCATATAATCGATTGGCATTGTTATCTTATGTGGGATGTGAGAACTAGAAGGTGGATCTTAACATGGCGCATAGAAAGACGGCTGGCGGCCTGAAGCAACCGGGTCATCATATTGGAGTTCACCGCCTGAAGAGCAAGAGCGGCGGTTTGCGTACAATATCATGTTGTGCCTTTTTTTTTGGTAGCTGGGCGGCTGGTGGGCAGTAATCGGGGTATCATCTCGGAGTTCGTCGCTTGGAGAGCAAGAGCGGTCGGTTTGTGTAAAGTTTCATTGTGTATTTCCTTTGTATCTGGGCCGCCCTGTTGGAAGCGATCGGAGCATTGTATCGGCGTATGCCGTTTCAGGAAAAGAGCGATTGATATTGTACAGTTTCATTGTATATTTGGTCTTCTTGAAGACAGTCCGCACTCAAGGGGGTATATGACTGTCCTTACTCGTCACCCCCAAATGGATAGTTGAATTTCAGCAACCCATTTAGACCTCCCACCCAGCCATCATCATCATCGTTTCCACTCTTGGTGCCTCGCATGATGCAGGGCACTCCACCTATCCATTCTTTGCCTTTGACGATATCTTCGCCGTTTACGCGGACTTCCATTCCTACGCCGACTCCGATGCTTCGTCTTCGGCCATCGATACTGACTTCTAGCTCTCTGCCTCTGTTCTTCTCGCTTAGACGAAGAGTGATTGGCGTGTTGGCTGGGAGGACCAGAGGTCGGAAGGACAGACTTCGGGGACAGATGGGCGTTAACATGAGACTGCTAACAAGCGGATGAATGATGCTGCCGCCTGAGCTCAAGCTATAAGCTGTACTGCCAGTAGGGGTAGATATGATCATTCCATCCGCAACAGCTTCCGTGAGGAATCGTCCTCCGACAAATACCTCGATAATTGCCAAATGTGCCTCCTTTCCTCGATGTATGATGACTTCATTCATGGCATGTACATCTCCCAATGCACTTTCTGTAGTGTTATCCCCGATCACTCTGTTCCCATTCGCATCGAACACTCCCACCTTCAATCGATTCCGTAGTAAGACTTTCGAGCTCCTCGACGGACCCATCGACTTCCCTCTGATACTCGACCAGCCCGTGACAATATCGTTCATGTCCGGCACAACATTTTCCAGATGTGGATGTTTCTGATCTTGGAGGAGGGGCGATCCAGCCCCTGCTCCGGACATGTAGACTTCTCGGAAGGCTCGTTTATATTCGGAGAACTTCCATTCTCCCAAGAACCCCAATGTGCCCATGCTGAATGAGAGGATGGGAGGAACATGTCGTTCTGTGCTGAAGAGAGAGGAAGCATGGAGGATTGTGCCGTCGCCGCCGAGCGTTGTAGTCATGTCTACTTTGGTTGCGAGATCACCAGCTGTGCTGGTAGTATATATGGGAAAGGAAAATTGCTTGTGGATCTGCGCTGCGACTGCAGGCTCGAATATGAAGGAGACATTTTCGTAGTTTGAATGGATGTGCCTGATTGATCTGGTCAGCGCAATTGACAGGTAAACGTAGGCAGGACTGACTTTGCGTATTCCAGCAAGGACTCCGTCACTTGTGGTGCTCTCTTCTTCTTGATTATAAGAACATTTCGAGGAGGAGATGGCCATATTAGAGATAGCAAGTCACTTGTCTGCGACTCTATTTAACGTCAGTGAAGCTATGGTTGGCACGGACAAACATACCTTGATATCTCGGAATAATTCTATCTGGCAGACATTCTACATCCAGTATCTCCCTCCTTGCAGACGTGCTACTGAAACCCCTCTTCCATATTCTCCCCTGCGCCAGTCTCCTCAAAACCATCGTCGCGTGTTGGTGGAGTTTTGTTGTTGACAGAAATAGGTAAATGTCCGTCTTTAGCCGGAACAGGAAGCTCGGTATGGAAATTCTTGGCGCATCATCATAGGCATTGTCTGCCGCACAATATATTGGCGGAGGTGCAACTGTGCAACTTCATTCTCAATTGAAGGATATCGTCGCAATCATGTTGTCAAATCAAGCTCATCGTCGCAAAATGCCCAGATGCCGTCAGGAAACTCTACGACTAGCTCATCCAGGCTGCCAGGATGCCTTATCGCGGCGATAAGGAAAAGCTTACCCGAACCAGGGTCAAAGTCACATTCCCAGTCTTGACGTATTCGCGTGAGAGCCTGTGAATGCTGCTTGAAGAATGACAGGCTGAAAGGATTCTATCTACAACAACTGCTCGCAACAAACGCCCATATAAGAAGAGATGGAGACTTCGAGTTGACTGCTACGCCTTTTTGCACCAGCTATTTTCCACGACAAAGTGGCATGATCACAGTCATTTGATCAGGTACGGTCAGCAGCAGCGCGGAATCGTCGGGTACGCACACGACAGTCTGCCTCTAAGAGTTGGAGGGGTGGGCTGAGACAACAGGCTGATTTTCGATATCCGCGAACATAAAGAGCACGAGGGCAGGAATTTCTGCAGAGCAAGCAACGATGGCGACAGAGCTCAGGCAGAGAAACACGTCTGCGAAGACACCGGCGGTTACTACAGAGGAGAAAGTCGAGGCAGAGCATCCGGGAGGACATATCAAGCATTCGGGACCGGTGCAGATTATACGGCTCTTGCTGGCTGTCATATACTTCTTCTCGTCATGCTGCACGTAAGTATTGCTTGCGCCCTTCGTGAGCGAAGCTGACTTAGGCAGGATTGTCGCAACCCAGTTCCTGGGAGTACCCCTCTATTGGATCAACAGAGATTTATACTATGCCTACATGGCGTTGACGAAACAGTCTTTCGGGATCTTTGTTACAACTCTGACAAACTGGTGGGCTCCTACGGTTGTGCGAATAAGCGGTGATGCCTCTGTGGCAGGACAGTTGAAGAGGACAGCGGATGGAAGAGTGGAATGTCATTTCCCAGACAGACTGGTTCTGATCGCAAACCACCAGGTACGGACCGGACCTTGCTCTGAGGGCTGAGATGTGTTCTAACTATTGTTAAAGATCTATTCCGACTGGCTGTACTTGTGGTGGATTGCCTACACGAACCGACCTCACATGCATGGGCATATATACATAATATTGAAGGAGTCATTGAAGCATATACCTGTTGTTGGCTGGGGCATGAGGTTCTATAGCTTCATATTCATGTCTCGGAAGATGTCGACAGATCAACCGCGACTGGCACATCGACTACAGAAGCTGAAGGAAGTCCACTTAGGGCCCATGTCTGGAACTTCTGGCTTCGATCCAATGTGGTTGTTGCTTTTTCCTGAAGGCACAAATGCTAGTGATAATGGTCGGCGGAAAAGTGCTGCATGGGCTGAGAAACAAGGTATCAAGGACATGGAGCATGTTTTGTTACCGAGGAGTACCGGAACGTTCTTCTGTCTGAACGAGCTGAAAGGCACTGTGGACTATGTTTATGATTGCACTCTGGCATATGAAGGAGTCCCGTAAGTCTTTGTTTTCTTCTTCATCACATGAGTACGTAACTGACCAGTGCAGACGAGGAGAATTTGGCCAAGACCTGTTCACTCTCCGTTCCATGTATCTTCAAGGCCGACCCCCGCCATCCGTCAATATGTACTGGAGACGATTCGCCATCAAGGACATGCCGCTTGATGACGCCGGAAAATTCGAACTGTGGCTTCGGGAAAGATGGGCCGAGAAAGATTCTTTCATCGAGCATTTTCTGGTCACTGGTCGCTTCCCAGCTGCCAAAGAAGCAACAAACGGTATTTCGGCAGGAAAGGGCAACGATGACTTCATCGAGACGGAAGTTAAGCTCAATCACACGTGGGAAGTTGGCAATATCTTCGTTGTTTTGGCTGCTTTCGGGCTGGTTGCGAACGTACTAGCAAAGATGTGGAACGCGGCGCTTTATGGAAAGCAATATTAGTGTCAGCCGAGGCGAACAATGGGGGCGAGAGAGTAGAGAAGAAAACAGAGAAAGAGGCGAGAAATGTTGATGATCGATGGAAGGTCTGGAGGTTGGCTTGGATGCTAGTGGTAGTGTTGCATTTTTCGGGGATTTTGGGCGCGGCGATTGGAAGATACCCGTTCTAGGACATGAGATTTATCAGTGGTTTTCCATTTCTTTCCACCGGGACATTACAGGGCACATTGGCATGGGAACAAGGCTCCGATGAACACAGTAGTCACAATAAAGTCGAACAAACCTTCGGACAGACTTGGTTAACCGGGAACTTTCTATATGTACCGATCATAGTTATGTCGTGTACGCACGCGTGCATAGGCTGAGGTTTCTCTCTTGTGCCACGATGTATGAAGGTGCCAGCACACTACTAACACCCAAACCCAACACTACTAACCCAACTCCCCGAATCCCTATCATGCCTCCCCCGCGTCCCATCATCCCCCCACGTCTTCCCCGCATACTTCACCTTCGGCTGCAACGTGCCCTGCATACCCTGCGGCGTGACCACCACCCAATTCGAGCCTCTCGTCTTCCTTAGACTAGTCAGCACCTTGCTCTTCTTATTATAAGGTCTTGATCGTGCCCAGCCGACGAGGAAACAACTTCTGTTGTAGATGTCGATGTCGAAGATGCCTTTGTGCGCTAGGCTTATGGCGAGACAGTCTGGGCGGGTGAAGGCGTGTATCACAGTCCCATATGAGACGAATGCTGAAGAGATGGCGAAAGGCTTGGCATTAGAGAATGAAGATGCTTCAAAGAAGATTTTGAAGATGTTGGAAGATGCGTTGAAGAAGAGGGAGAAAGAAGGGAGGCTAGGTAATGTGCCAGTTACTGATATAGGCAGAACCGATTGTATGAGGGCGAGGAAGGAAGATGCGCAGAGCGCATCTGGAACGTGATGAAGTCATTAAAACGGTTCTGTTGAGAATGATAGGATGTTACTTCGTGCTCTGATAGGAGTATGAAAGTAGACCCATCTATCGACTAGGGCCTTTAGAATTGGGACGATCTGAGGCTATCAGCAGGTGGTGGACGAGTGCATTCACAAGGAAATGTTCATTATGTAATGCAGTTCGTAGATTTGGCCGTTTTGATGAATTAGAGCGCTTGGAACTCTGCTAGAAATACCTTATTGGATTAATTGCTGCATACCGAGATATATGCAGGCATTCATCAAAGACTGTGGCTGTGTGGAATGGGTATTGCGGGGGAGTAAAACGAATCAAGCGAAACATCAAACACTGCTGTCGCCCCGCCCGACCTCGAGACCTTACGTGAGAGTCCATCGGAAATGTACACATGCAAGAAGATCCGAATAGGGTGCTGCCTTCGCTGGTTGCTAGAGTATTAGAGTCGTATAGACGAGAAATGCGATCTGATAGCTTCATTTCATGCTTTGGCAAGCAAGACAACCGCTAACAGGATTCCTGCAGGAGCCTTTTCAAAAGCATGATTCAAGACTCCCCCGTCAATCTTTGAACTTCGATGAATCTCAGAATTGCACTCTGACTTTCGAACCACCATCTCGGTTCCGTGAAAATACCGACTCTCGCTAAGAACATCATGAAGTAGCTCCGTTCTTCTCGCTTCGCCGAAACAGCACAACCCACCAACAACACCCACAATAGAATTCCTGGGTGGCGAAGCCAAAATGGATCTGGCGCACTTGTATTCAGAGACTGGTACAGGGAGGAAAGATCCGGATAATTGGTTGGTGATTTGAATGGCAGGTGAGGCGAAGTGACTGCCCGTTCGTAGATCAGTGCTGTGTGGTGTAATGTTTCGAAAACTTGCATGACCTCTCGGATTCTTATGGATTTCTGCCCCCCTGAGGCTGCTTTGGGCAGGGACCTGGCTCCAGACACCGAGAATAGAGTTTTGGGTCGGCGTTCTATGCCCTGTTGGTCAATTCTGGGAAGAGACGGGTCCAGAGCTCGAGTTGTGAGCTCCCACATCGTCCGCAAGATGAATATAGTATCTTCCCGGCGCCAATTACACTCCACCTGACAGAAGTCACCAGTTCCATTAACAGGAGATCCCGCGAATATGCCGTCGTGGCCCGACTCTGATGCAGGGTTATATGGCTGTGGTGGTATAGAAGGACGAAATCGTGGCTGCCTTGCACACGAGATTGCAATAATATAGTCAAACCTTCGAACCGAATTAGCAGAAAAGCAACAGCCATATGGTAGAAAATCAGAAAACATACATTACAAGCTTAGTCAACATCTTCTGCTGCTGAAGAGTGGAGATGCCGCCTTTCAGTCGAACGATATTCTCCAACCCATCCATGTGATGTGATAGGTCAAAAGAAGACCCATCGCCGTTCTGTTCACTTAGTCAGTCTCCAAAAAATGACGCCAGCCGGTCTTAGATTAGCTTGACTCACCTCCCACATTGTTAAAGTCATGATTGCACCAATAGTTGCATCGCTTGTAGAAGCTGTAGGCGACTTCAATTGTTGTTGGATCCAAGAGATGGTGTCAACACGATACTTGAAACACTCAGGCGTGTGACTAATCCAAGACAACACATCTCCTCCAAGAAGTGGACCTTTCATACTCAATTTGTCTGGTATGTCTGCGTTCGGCATCCATATAGACTGCCTAGGAAAGACGCTGTTGCCGAATGTCTCCACAGATGATGCTCCCGCCATTGAGAAAGGACGACTGAATGGCCACTTCGATTGTTTGAGGTACAGCACTGGACCGCCACCAGTAAAGTACGAGTATGGTATCACTGAGATATTGGTCAGCACTTTGGCGACCATTAGGAATTCGGCAATGAGAATCCACCAACGAAATATCTACTCACAGCCTTCTAAGTAGGGAAGTGCCATGCTTGGCGGTGGTAGCACGACTTCCCGTCCATGGTCCGATTCCATCATTTGGACTCCTTCTATCATGCCAGAGTCAGTTTCTGATCTCTGCTGGGCTCTGGCATGCTTGGTCGTCTCTGCTAGTCGCTTTTCCCGGTGCCATGCTTTCGTAACATGCGATTTGACAGCTCTCCGTGACTCAGCGTTTTGTGTGTTTTCTCCAGCTTGGTAATTGACGAAGCTTAGCACCATTGGCTGAGGTCTTGGTGGCTTTGCATTTCGTTTTGGAGCGAGTAACCCATCAGGAGCGTTATGCAAGTCTTCCGAAACATCTCTAGTACCTGCTTGACCGCGTGATGAAGCGTCCATGATTATTTCCTCGCCCGTATGTGGCCAACAAACAACAACTATGAGCGGAAGGAATGCTTAAATGACATGAAAAGGTGTTTGATCCCCAATTGAGGCCTCTGAACATCGGCAGGCACTTCGTAAGTGCTCCTCCTGCCTTCGTTGTTGCTGAAAGATCTGTCAATGAAGTCTTATCCCCCACGTTTCGGAAAGTCAGATCAATAGGCGTTTTGAGACTTCTAATAGCGCGATGATGGCAGTATGACGGCAGTATCTGCCATCATACTGCATCACCCAAGTAGAAGGAGCAGTCTTTGGCCCACTCGGGATGAGTTACAAATAGTCGCCGACTCTGGATATTTTCCTCCAAAACGGGAAATTATCGACGAGACAGTGTCTGAAATCGGTTGGAAACTCTAAAGACATCCTGGGACTTGACAAAAACGTCTTGGGACGATACTAGACCGCTCGTGAAGAAGATATACACGAATATTGAAAGTAAGCTAGAACGTCGACTGGACTCACTCACTCCTCACTCTACAAGAGGCTTCCAATAAAACTCATGATTGAATCTCCCACTGGGCTTGAAAAGACTACGGTATTATCGAAACGACAAAGACCACGCCGAGCTTTGTAATGGCTGGTAAAGGTGATTCCAGGATAGTTCATCATAGGGTAGGTTTTATACAGTTGTTTTCACACGAAACATTCCTCGAGTTGAAATCCTCGCAAATGGACAGCACCACTGTATGCAATTCCTTCCATGTGACTGAGATCAAGGTGACGTCTCAGGTTTCCGAGCCATGAGGAAAGATTCAAAGGAGGGCTGCCGAGAGACCGCAGGAAGCAAAACCATTCCAAGTCACGTGGACGCGCCTCCGATATCAATCTGCCCCGCCGACCCCTCCATCGCGAGACAACAACTCAAACAAGGACGCGTCTGTGAGAGGCTAAAAAGAAGACAAGTCCTTTACATTTTCCTCATCGCCATCCTCAAAATGGAGTACGATACAAAGACTCGTAGGTCCCCAATTGCCTCCCTAGGTTCTCTCTAACATCGAACAAAAGCCCTCTCTTCAACCTCCGACAAATCTTCTTTCGCATACATCTCAGCTCGAGACAGATGGCCAGTGATACTTGTAAGAAGCACCACCTCAGCGACGGACGAAGCTGACTGCGAAGACTGGAGCTATCGATGATGTACACAAGGCGGTGTCGCAGACGACAGATGTAGCAAAAAGGACAGAGGGAAAGAAGATCGTAGAGGAGTTGGCGAAACTCAAATACGAACTCCAGCATGATCGCAAGTTGACGTAAGAAAAATATTTGGACATATATGGGCTATGCTGATATGTTCAGTCCACTTGCAGATGATGGGCAGGCAGATATCGAGGGCTATAACAAGGAATTGGAACAGCTGGGCAACCCTTCGTGGTTCAATGTCCCTTGGCTCTATGCAGAATGTTACCTGTACAGGTGAGGCTCCCAGTGTCAAGTCTAGGATCTCAATTGACAGTGTGAAGACGCATAGCGACCTCCTTCGCACTCTCTACACACTGGAAGTCCTACGACATATTCGCCGTCCAAAAAATGTCCACATTCCGTTCCTCACGGCCCGCAGTCCTCGAACTCGCCAGCCGCTACCACGAACTGATTAACCAAATGAAGAAGAAAGACAACAAATCCGAGACTGAGATAGCTGAGGCGGAGAAGATACTTTTCATGGAGATGTGCGAGATATGCCTATGGGGGAACGCCACGGATTTGTCCCTCCTCACATCTCTCACATACGAAGATATCCAGAAATTGCAAGGCTCAGAAGCACGCAAGGCCTCGGAGAAGAATATTATCGTGAACGATCTTGAAGCTGCATACGATGTTTTGAAGAAGGCCCAAAAGGAAGGGAAGTCATATCGTCAGGTTGATATCGTACTGGACAATGCTGGATTCGAATTATACGTCGACCTTATTCTAGCAGGTTTCCTCCTTTCGGCTGGACTCGCTACAAACATTATACTGCATCCCAAATCGATCCCGTGGTTTGTGTCCGATGTCTTGCCTGGGGACTTTGCAGCTCTTCTCAACGCACTTGCCAACCCTCAATCGTTTTACTCTACTCCCTCCGAGGACGAGAAGAATGCAGGAAAGACACCTACACCACTCACTCAAACTGAAATTGACGAACTCTCCTTCCTCTTCTCGGAATGGAGTAACTTCCACGCTGAGGGCCAACTGCTGTTGCGTTCCAATCGTTTCTGGACGGAAGGTGGTAGTTTCTGGAGATTGCCTACTTCGGCTTCTAGATTACATGAGGATCTGAAGGAGAGCGAGTTGGTCATTTTCAAGGGTGATTTGAACTATAGGAAGTTGACTGGTGATGTAAGGCCTCCTCATCCGTCTCTCCTCCTTTCAATCAAAACACTAACCTTTGTCACAGGGAATGTGGGACCCCACCACACCATTCACGCAAGCACTCGGCCCCCTCGGCCCCGGCTCAGGTGTCAACGTTCTCGCCCTCCGCACCTGCAAAGCAGATGTCGTCGTTGGTCTCAAGCCAGGTCAAGATGAGGAGCTGAGAGCTATGGAGGGAGGTGGTGGTGAAAGTGGGGCTCGTAAATGGGCGTGGAGTGGGAAGTGGGCTGTTGTGTCCTTCTCTGCTGGACGGTAAACTCTACATCGATGAGAGGAGCCTCTGGTTTATGATTCATGATTGATGCGTACATATAGACAAAATTACGTTGGAGATAGAGCATAGAATGAAGCGATGTTTTCAGAAGACCGCGGAACTGAAACTCTCATGGTTAGGGACATGTGTGTTCGCCAGGTCCAGGTTCAGGTAAGTACTACGCATTTCTGTTTCCTAATCACACAAACCCAAAACTCCAGTATTGCAATCATACCTAAGTTCATCACCACGCTCAGAAACCTCTCGGATGACTATGCAAATAAAACCACGCCGCTCAGGTGGAAATCCTCAACGCTTAATTGCATTCCAACGATTGCACGTTTCAACATACAAGTATTTCTTTTTATTTGCAGCCAGCCTCTGGAAGCACTTCTCAAACCAACAAACACAAGACCTCAGACTAAACATATCACTTCTCAAACCAACGAATACAAGGACTCAGGCTAAGCATTTTACTTCTTCATTCCTCCCTTCATTACAATCCCACCATCCATCCATACCCCTCTCCTCCCCTTTCCTTTTCTCCTTTCTTCCGCTCTAAAGATCGAATTCACGCACTTGCTGGCCTCCCTCCGTTAGCATTGCCGCCTCCATTAGAATTAGCATTCGCGTCCGTATTTGCAGCCGTCAATCTCGCGAGAACAGAACTACTCATTCCTAGTAAAGACTCGGCTCTTGCGTTTCGGGCCGCTTCGTTGGGTGTTTGATGAGCTTCAGGTGGTTGTGCTGTTGGTTGAGCTTGTTGTGTTGGATTTGAGATGGGTGCTGAGGAGGAGGAAGATGACTGGGCTTGAGATTGGGGCTGAGGTTGAGGCGGTAAAGATGAAGGGGCTTGAGGAGGGAAAGGAGCTTGCGCAGCACCTGCAGCGAGGATATTGGGTGGTGGTCCTGCTTGAGGGGCCTGCGCTGGAGGTTGAGATTGAGATTGCGGAGGAGGTTCTGGAGTCGAATTCGACGTCGCAGTTTGAGGCTGTGAAGCAACTTGAGGAGCCGGTGTCGAAGCAGAAGTCGTCGTCGAAGAAGTAGAAGAAGGCTGAACAGGAACAGGCTGATTCTGAACCTGCACAACCGGCGGCGGGCCCCATCCAAAATTCCCATCTAAAACACTAAAGTTTCCTCCCTACATACCCGCATTAGTCTTCATTCCCACATCATACACAAACACCAGGCATGAAAGAAAAAGAAAGCGTTACATTACCACTCGGCTGTGGTCCTGGCGGTCCAGGACCCGGATCAACACCATGTACACTACTCCATCCTCGATTCGGCTCGAGATTCGCTGGTCTGTTCACAGTTGCCGGCGCAGTAGCTGGAGGTGTAACAGCAACAGGCGGTGGCACTGCAGAAGAAGCAGGAAACCTATAATGCACAACCGGCCTCCACGCCCCCTGCCTATACTCCAATCTCGTCTCGGTCGTGCTGCCATTCGGGATTGGAAGTGGTGTTCCCCATGATCCTGGGCCGGGGATTTGTTGCACTGGTTGAGCTGGTACTTGATAAATAATTTGTGTCGTTGCCGGTGCAGGGACTTGATAGGGATAAGTGATCGGCTGACCGAGTCGAGCAGAGCATGTTGGACAGGGGAAGAGGAGAGGGACTTTTGCCTTTTGGGCGGAGTGCAGCATTGAGGGGAGAGAAGCGAGGGAGCAGAGGAGGCGGGGGGTTTTGATTTTGTGGGTGCAGGAGTGGGTGTAGGTTGTCTCGTGGCACATCTTGTGGGAAGGGAAGAGTTGGATGTGATGTGACGAAGAGGAATGAATCGATGAGAGTGAGGCTGGCTTGGATTTGACTTAGAGCCTAGAAGTTGAGCTTTCAAGGGCGAGGAGCTTCCGAGGTCTGTCGCGAGACTGGCTGAGCGTGTTGCGGTTAGCTAGGAAAGAGGAGTTCTGAGGTTGGAATCGGGGCTTGATGTACCTACTCCAGAGACGCTGTGAATCATTGAGTCGTGCCTGTTCGTATATAGGTATTCAGGTGTGGAATATATGCCTTTGACTCTAGTCCTGGGCTCCGTTCCCAGCTAGCCTTCCTGTAAGTGTGTCACGGAAAGGAGAACAGGAAGAGTTGTGAATCATGACATTCATATAGCCTAAAACCGCATCCGCAAAGCAGCATTCAGATAATTATCGCAAGAACAGACAGCAAAGTGAGGTGCGCCTGAGATATTTCAGTTGGAGGGAAACATGGAAACGAAGAGGGAAGGGGAGGCGATAAATTGTGGTATAATAAGCGAGATGAAAACAAAGCTCACCTCCAATACCTGGCTTCCTGCAATGTTATTTCTCGAGAACAAACAGCAATAGCACAGAGAAAGTAGCATTAACCGTGACCTGGTATGTCAAAAACAGTAGAAAGACTTCACAAAAGGCCGAAAATAAGTCAGAACTGGTATCATTCCTATGGATTGTAAGTCATTTCTTTCGCTCAAGATGCTCTATCCTTTTACACCATACTTCCTACCATCTCGAAGAAAGTTATTTCTTATTTCTCAACCCCTTTTGTCCCTTTTCCTTTCCAACACCGCGAAATCCCCTTGCACTCCTTTCCGCCTCTTCTCCTTTTCTCTCCTCATCAAACCCTCTCAAAAACACCAACCCAATAATCCATACTCCTCACTCCCTTCACACCACCCTCCAAGCCCTCCACCATAGCATCAATAGCATCATACGCCGCCTCAAACGCCACAATCTCACTCTCGCTCCCAGCTCCACTCCTCTCCCCTAGATCTTGTCGTAAAGACGCAATCTCCTTCTCCCGTTTCCTCAGCAAGTCACTAACTTCCCAAAACCCATCTTGCAATCCTGGATGGGAGGGGAGTGTATCTTCTCTGAGGAGCTGGAACCTGAAATCCAATCCTGTGCTGGAATTTGCCGAGGGAGAAGTGGAGGTGGAGGTGGAGAGCACAGAGGAGGTTATCTGTGCAGGTGATAACACGGTCCGGATGTTGCCGCCTGAGCTGATGGCTCGTTTGGTTTCGAGCCAGGAGAGGAGGAGGGCGGTTTGCACGTGGGGGACTTGGGAGAGGGAGGAGGCGTGGAGGGACCATTCGGCGAGGCAGAGGGTACGTGTGTGCGGGGAGAGGGAGGCGAGGAGGGTAGGGAGGTGGGAAGGGGAGGCGAAGTAGTAGATGCACTGGGTGGGGGATGGTTAGGTAGTTTTGTTACTGGGAGAGGGGGGAGAGAGGGATACGGATGCGAGGGTGGGGAGGGGACGCGGAGATGGGGATGAGAGTACACATACGTGAGACAGGACGACGTAGTCAAATGGAGGGCCGGTGTAGGTTGAGAGGTAAACAAGGGGGTCGATGAAGTGGAATGTTATACGTGGACCCAGGGGCGTGGACAGGATGTGTGCTTGGGCTTGGGCGAGGGTTGAAGGGGAGCCTGGAGAGTGTCAGTATTTCTGCAATCGATTTACTCGTACGTTGCCGTGCTGGTGTCCGAAGCACCTGCAAACATCCCCCTTTCCCCTGTTCTCTACATATTCTGATGAAGCGAGAAGCGACACAAGAGCAACGTATTGAAAGGAATTAGAAAGAAGTATAGCATGACGACCTAGAGTATAGATACCAAAACGAGTAAACTCAGAATAAAACAGTTGAGATCATCATAACTCACCATAATCAGGCCTCCCCGGATCAAGCGCGACAACACTCCCCTCCTCACCGACCGCATCCGCCAGCGCAACCGTCGTATCACCCTGTCCACATCCTATCTCCAAAACCTTCGAACCAGGCTGAACATCCCAGTACGAAATCAATTCTTGTCGATGCGCGAGTTGAGATACGAGACTGGCCGAGCTACTTGTTGGATCGGGTCTGTCTTCAATGAAGTTGAGAGCTAGGGCTGCTGTGGATGTGGAGGTTTTGGGACGCAGGGTAGCGGAGGACATGGTTGAGAGTTCTTTTCTCTGGGAATTTTTTTTCCGATCAAGAGGGGGGGAGGACGGGATCTATTGTGGTGTGAAGAGATTGTATAGAGTGGTCGACTGTTTGATTATTAGATGGTGGTTGTGGAGTCTAGATCAGGTAGGTATGGATGATATGAGATGAGATCGGAGAGATGTTCATGAATTGGGGTTTTGATGGTACGGTAGCGAACCGATGGCTTGGCTCTTTATATGTACCTTTCGCGGGTACCTTTGTTTACTACCGCGAGAACTAGGAACAGGCAGGTAGGATATACGGATATGCATGGGAGGAAAATCAGATGAAGCTTTCCTCAAGTGACTCACTCGGGACTTTCATGCCCCAACGCAACACGTGATATTGTGTATTTGCTAATTCCTGTCACTCAAAATCTACCTTATGAGAGCCTCCCACTCCTGGGAAGATATGACGCTAATGTCATCTAGATAGGTAAAGGAAAGAGATGGGAGGGAAAAGCAGTGAGATCAGGTGTCTGAGTCATGGAATGACTGATGCTCGGCGGCTTCATGGCCAAATACTAGAAAGGCAGGTGTATGAAGCAAGACCAGAAGTTTTGAATGTATGGAGCTCAACAGCTACTGAAAGCAGATAGAATATGAGGCAGGAATGCAAGAAATGGTCGAAAAAAGTGAATTAGTCATGTTGGGAAGCAGATCTGTCAATTGACCGCAATCTGGCACATAGGGTAACCCAACAGCCAATTGGTCTGCCTGCCTTCTCGTTTTCAATGGAGAAGGTGTCTCATTATAGATGAGTTGAACGATGACACAGCAAGCTGAAAAGTGGGAGGTATTATTACAAAATGCCACTTAAACCGTTTTCAAAACACAAATCTCACGAGTTGGCAAATGGTACTTGAAAATGCATCGCAATGCACGTCTCCGCATCTCGGCAGCTCCATCCCTCCTCATGCAACTTTCCGTATGTGGCAAGTGTCCGCCTTTCAGTCTGCGTCTGCTTGCTTCAAAATCCGGGATGCCGCAGCATTGTTTGTGAGACCTGCCTTTTCTTCTTATCCGCGCATACTTCCACCTTCAACTTATCGAAGCTGTTTATTTGCCTCCAGCCTCCAGGACAACGACGCAATATTGAGAAGCCTCGGTTTAATCCCCAGAAGGAGATAAGATATCACAATAACTGCATTCGGATTTAGAAGTACCGAGGAATTAGAGTGCTGGCAAACGCGCGCTGCCCAACCATCTGGTTCGGAGCTGAGGACGAGATGGGTTATACTCCCGGTGAGTGCGTGCGTGCGCAGGGTTGAACCAAACCGCTGTCGCAATCGCGAAAGAGCCAGATTGATTAAAATTGAGGGGCAGATCTTGGCTGGACAGGATGGTGATTGATGGGGGAGGGAGTGATAGGCTGGATAACGGGTGAAGCATGGCAAGGCAAGCTTCCGGCTGAGCAGCTGAGGGTGTTGGGAGTGTGGCGAAAGAGCGCGTGGGATGCTGAGGGAGGGCTGATCGTTTCTTTGTTGTTGGTTGGAGGGGTGCGGGAATGGATGGCATGAGTTGTGGTTGGATGGGATTTTATATTGTTGAAGGCGGCTTGGAGTCTTGGAGGGGACCTTTTTTTCAGGGGAAGGGACGCAAGAAGACGCAAGAGGACGGGATGAATGAAGATGAAACGAAACATATTTGGATTCGAGGAGCGAATAGAATGGAGAGAAGGACATGTGTGGTATCGTATGTTTCTGCTATTTCGAGTAGTGGCAAGTGTCTATTAAGATCTCTGTTATTGTCGCACATCTGCCTGGACGTGGATGCAAATCTGCATCTCTTTCGCAGCCTCTTGATTGTTGATTTCGAGCTCGTTGGTTGTGTTTCTAGTGATGGACACTGCAGCGCTGCATCCAAGCCTCTTCTCCACCTCGAAATGCAACTCTGCATCCTCAACTTTCCCAACCCTAACCCATGAGAATGATCCCATCCAGGTCATGCCGAACAATCTCCCCTTGGACTCCTGGGATAGCCAGCATCTCCTTCTTTACTCGTACACTTTGCATCTACTTATTCCCGACTCGCAAGGGTTCCCCTCATAGCGTCGCAAGAAGTGGGCTCTGGGAATCAAGTCCGAGGTTGTTGATCCAGGCCGAAGAGGAAGGTCAGGAAATTGTAATCAATCAGAGGCTGCACAGCAGTTGCTGACGCCGATGCGACAGAAGACAGACAGCGATGATCCATCTCGGTAGATGCTGATGTCGAGCACTAGAAGCACCGTGGAATGATTTCAGCCCCATATTAATATATGTTTGCAAGGTACGGATGCCGTTTGACAAATGACTGATAAGGGAGGACCACAAGGCGATTGTGACAGCGGGAATGGATTAATATGGCCGATACATGAATAGAAGAGAAGGTCAACATCAGGAGAGTAACTTGGCTTTTAATATCAACAGACTGAGGAACGGCAGCTCAGAGCAGAAGGAGAGTATAGAGTCATATACTTGGAGTATGGTACTGCTGCATAGTAGGATGCAGCAGTAATAGAAAGAGATAACCGGACAATACTTCAATCAGCTCGCTGTTCCATACAAACTAGAGCTATAGAGGAAAGTGATATGTTTCTCTGGATAACAGATCACATCGCCACGCTGATTCGAAGCTTTTAGCGGCCTTCTGGAAGGTTTGCTGTGGTCACTGGGAAGCCCGACCCTGCGAGAATTCCTGCAGACAGCCAATCACAAGGGCTGACTCCATTGAAGGACCCAATCTGTGGCGGGCTGCCGAAGAAGGTCCAGGTCCAGGGCACCAAGTGGAGAAGTCGAAGTTGAGTGGCGCCCGTCACTGGCTCACTGGCTCACTGGCTCACTGGCTCATTGGCTCCCTGCTTCGAGGTAGGTTCCCCCCTTCAGTTCCTGCCCCGGCAGGTCAGGTCAGGTCTGTCTCGTTTCTTCTTCATACCAGCCAGAGCAGTTCGTTTCCTTCCTTTCCCGTCCAGCCAGCCAGCCTTTCACTTCACACCTCGAGCCCAGACCAGACAAGCGTCCTTCCGTCTTACCTCGACACCTCGACCTTTACCTCGACTGTCCAGCAGAGCAGGACTTCGAACACCACCACCCTTACCAAGCTTCGACCTCACTCTCTCCCGCAATCACACTTCAATCCTCACGCACCGCAGTGTGGTTTGCGATTCCGACCCCCGATTAATCGATTCCTGCGCTGTCCTGTATTGTCCTGTACCACACACCCAGCAGTCGACTACCTGACCTCGAACTGCATCCTGCAACCCCCTCATTACTCGACCTCTACTATTGCGCGCACTGCATGCACCAAGCGATCGACTCGACCTTCCCTCTACGACCGTAATGAATATTGCCCGCTACTCTCTCCATTGTCTGTAGCGCAGTCAGATCCAGGCTTCAATTCCATTGACTAGGCATCGAGCTTCCTCGCCCGGTTTGCTTGCTTGCATTCTACTCAACTGCATGCCTGCGCGCGAATTGCGACTCGAGTCCCATGTCATCCGTGACACCAGACACAATTGATGTGCCGCCAGAGGGACCACACCAAATCCACAGAAGCTACTTTCCGGTCTTTGTTTGCGCATAACTACTCGTCCCTTCTATAACTTGGAGAGCTCATCCGTCACTCATCGAAAGAATCGTTCGTGGTTGAAAGAAAGGCAAGGCATACTCCACGGCCAAGTCTCGTCCTCGAGTTCAGCCGCCCTTCCCTGCAATCGCGAAACATACCCATTCCTCGCTGCTCCCCAGCTCCTCTAGAATCAGACCATTGATCACTGCCTCCATATCTGCGATCAATCAAAACGTCCTTAACGGCCGCACAAAGACAAAGGTCGAAGGTCTTGCGAGTCTTTCGAGCCCAAGTCTCGACGAGTCTGGAAGCTTGCGCTCGAGCCCTCGACTTCCTCACCAGTGCGACACGGCCCGCCGACACAAAGACCGCGATATTGGTCTGGGACCAGCTGTCTGCAACCTCCTCAGGACATCATAACTGATCATTTTATTGGGGACGACTCGAGGGTATAGAGATCTCCGCCGTCGCGGTGCGCGAAGCAGTCATGGACTACGCTGCATGCAATGTGGTGTATGTCGATCGCAACGCCCGTGAAGATAGGCTGGTGAAGAGAGAAGATGCGACATCTACGGCTTCACCGGACGGCGTCATAAATTATGCGGACGATCATGCGCCTGTCCACATTCCCGGCGCTGTAGATGAGAATCTACAAACCCTTCTTGGTACTTTTAGTGAAGGCAGGTCCCAGAACTATCTTTGCAACCACTTCATTCCTCTAACCTGCATCACAGTTTACGTCTGCATATCTGGAAAATCTTGTATATCGAAGCTATCCGAATTGAATCAATCCTCCATTGTCGAATTGATACCTACTCTCGTCTTAATAGATATACCATACGAAGATCAACTTGCCGAAAGACCTTCGAGGGAGGTGCGGACTCCTTCGCCCAGTTCGCAGCTTCAAATTGATGGACTACACGACGATTTGATAGATCAAGAGGCATACGGTTTGAACCTGCTGCAGTGGATAGCCTCCGAGATACAATATCAAAGTCTTTCAAGGCTAGTGGTGCCGGTTGCGGTAGTGTCCATTCCGGAGCATAATCCTTTGTTAATTACATCGAGAGGGAGGACCAATTCTCGATCGGAAGGTCAATTGGGTTACACCTCTTTTCCTTCAAAGAAACGTGGGGGTCTGGTTACGCCACTGGATCAAACGAGGACTGTTAAATATCTGGATATTGGCGCAGTGGATGTATTGACGAGTCCGCTACTCAAGGAAAGATTACCAAGTCTCGCAATTCACGCATACCGGGCACATAAGGATGCGTCAAAGGAACATAGAGCACTGATGGAAATGAAACGAGGGAGGAAACGGTCGTGGGTTGGAGTAGACGATCAGAAGCCATATGCGTATCTACGTGAAGCTATGGTGTCAGGATTGATGGATGGAATTTGCAAGCTTGGAGGGGATGAGGAACCACTTGCTCCTATAAGGATATCTATTGCGTTAAATCGCCGAGAGAAGATTGCAGCTTCCGTCGGGTCCTGGCATTTCTCAGCGCACGATTTCACCGACGACGAGCTTCTTCATGCAGCTTTACTGATGCTGCAACATGCGCTTACCATGCCGGAACTGGAGAGGTGGCGCATATCGACAGGTAAGTGGTAGCTATTTGGTGGTTATGTTTCGGATAATTGTGCTTCCATGCTGACACCCGATACAGAGCATCTCACGGCTTTTCTGGTGGCGAGTCGATCCGCGTACAATGCCTTTGTGCCGTATCATAATTTTCGCCATGTCGTCGACGTCTTACAGGCTTGTTTCCACTTTCTTGTCCGACTCGGCCGGTTGCCCCCATATCCAATTTCAGGTCATTCACCAGAACCTCCTCTATCACCCATCGCTGATCTAATACGACCCTTCGACGCCCTTACTCTTCTAATCACCGCCATCGGACATGACGTCGGTCATCCTGGTGTCAATAATGCTTTCCTTGTCACGCTTAATGCCCCACTTGCCCAACTGTACAATGATCGTTCGGTCCTGGAATCATTCCATTGTGCGGCTTATTCCCAAATCCTTCGGAGATATTGGCCAGCAGCTTTCCAGGGCCAGGAGATGCGACAGCTTATGATTAGTTCGATCCTTGCCACTGATATGGGTCTGCATTTCGATTACATGAAGAAGCTTGGATTCTTACAGGAAAAGTTACATGAGAATGGTGGTACCGATGGTTGGAATGGCAGACTCATTGATGAGCAAAGAACTCTTGCTTGTTCGTTGCTGATTAAATGCGCCGACATCAGCAATGTGGTAAGTAAATTGACTGCCCGTACAAACTCTTGCTAATCAATATAGGCACGCAAATATGAAGTTGCAGCTCGATGGACGTCAATCCTGACAGACGAATTCTCTCGCCAAGCTTCGATGGAAACAGACCTCGGCATCCCTACTGCACTCTTTGCAGCACCCACACGAGCCCCCATAGAGCTTGGAAAGTCTCAGATAGGGTTCATGAATATGTTCGCTATTCCACTTTTCCAGGGAGTTACAGATGTTATGCCAGGAATGGCATACTGCGTTGAAGAACTCTTGCGAAACAAAGCCGGCTGGGAACAGACGATCGCAGATGAGCAAGAAAGGGCGAGAAAGGACAGTGATGATTCTACCATGAAGGATGGCATGTTTTCCCCACGTACAATGAGCGTGGCCAACCCTTCTGATGCAAGTTATCAGAAGGTAGGTAACGTCGTAGCGCCCGACATGGACCTGAGAAAAGCGCTCCTCTCTAAGAACCCTTTCCCGATGAACGGAGTTGCCGAAGAGGTCAGACCACATCATTCTTCGCTCCCTGAAATCTCGCCGGGTTCGGAACCCCTGGTGGAAGAGTCCGCGAATCCATCTCCCAGTGAAGTATTACCAGATTCTAGCTCTCGGCGCTCCTCCAAACCAAGTCAGCTACAACTAAGCTTCGCCACAGCAAGCGCTCCCGGTCTACTCGATCACCCCAGTCAGGACTCCTGCCTTACCCAGATCGTCGATCCACAAGTGAATGGTATATCAGTGAACCACAACTCGCTGGTCACTGATCCTGTCGTTGTCGATCCGCCTACACCACAAGAGCCCAAAGCTCAGGAGCCAGATAAGCAACGAAGCAGTGATGGAACAGAGGGAAGCAATTCTGCCGGGGACTGGACCAGTCAAGCCACTAGTGCCACCACGGGGAAGATGCCACTGAGCCCAAGTACGCAAGGGACGAGCATCATGTCAGACGCCGATTCTATTGGAAAAGGCAATTCAAGTCAGATCCTGACACCAACTGGGACACCAACTGGCAATGGACGAAGTTGTGGGCGGAGCTCGAGTAAAGATTCGACTACACAAGGAAGCAAAAGCGAAGGCGATGGCGAGGAGAACAAAGGGCCCCCGTCTAGCGTGACCGAGAAATTCGGGAAGCTGAAAAAGAAGCCGAGTAGATTCAGGATGAATTTCTGGAAAAGGAGTAAAAGCGCCAGCCCGCCCATGCCAGTAGGTGGGGCTAGAGTTGGCAGCGAAGATGGAATGAGCCAGTGATGATGCCACTGTCGTTAGGGAGCGAAATGAACGACCTGTGACGAGGACATCGAAGATACGACCAAAGTCAATAAAAGACGGACGACTCACGAACAATTTCGAGCGAGGGAGAAGAGGGTGGGGGAAGTGTAGGATTATCGCTTATGTGCATGATTGACTGTTTATGTTGTACACTGTAAAGAATGCAACCAACGAGCAGGGGGACAGGTACCGGCACCGGCAGAGGCAGAGACATAGGAGATGGGGGTCTTTGATATAGGCGCAACGGCGTTTGGACGGGTGGGATGGGAAATGCGAGGACCTCTGCTCTACTTGCTCTGGGGTGATTGCTATCTCATTCGGCTATGGGGGCGTTAAGCGGATGCGATTTCCATGGATAGGTGGGAGAGTGGATGGATGGTGACGTGTGGTGAGGGATCACTTTACTGGGGGGCTTGTAGGGCTGGGAACGAGGATTGTTGACTGATGGATGATATCATGCGTGATGTGTATATGGAGCAAAGCCGCCTGCTTATATCTTGAGATTCGGTACTGCACAAGTCTGTGTGTGGCGTGGATGCGATGAGGGGACAGGAGGAACATAGCAGAGCAGGAAGAGAGATGAGATGAGATGAGATGAAGTACCGATAGTATCAAAGATCAGAAATCAAGACAGTGAATCGAATCCAATCGAGTCCACGACACGTTCTTGAAATTAAATAAACGAGCCGGATCGAATATAATGTGATTCGAGACACGACATTGGTAGTGAAAACGTGCCCAACTTACTATATTCTTTCAGTAGTCTTACCTTGGCCCTCCCTGATCGTCTTTTCTTATGATAAAGTGCAATGTTACCCACATCTCCCAACAACCTCCATCGATGTATCGTGCTAAGAATAGAGAAGTTGCTGGAAGGGCGACGACGATGACGAGGAGTGCGAAGAGTAGAAGGAAGAGAAAGGGGAAGATGAAGATAAAGATGGGAATGCGGGCTGGGAGATAAAGAATACAGATGTGGCTGGCATATGTCGAGATGGATTGTGAATTCAAGATTTGTAGTTGATTTGGTGTTTTATTATGAGAGTGGAGTAGAGTACTTGAGAAAAAGGCGGATAAGTAGGTCTAACGCACATGACATGATACAGACGATCGCCTTTTGGAAATAATACGGTTTCTCAAATGGACGAAATGTCGCCCGGAAAGCTTGTACACCTGCGTAAGCCTGATCCGAGAGCCCACATCAAATTTTCCGCACTCCTTACCTTACCGAAGCTGCCCAGTGCACTTTGGCCGGAAGTGATGGCTTCAAGCTTTCAACTCGTCGTATTCCCTTTGGTGGACAGACATCGCCGGCAAGAGCAGGCACATCACACTTGCACGAGTGTCTCGCCATCATCAACACCGCTCGCAAACAGCCTGGTCATGCTCGTTGCTCATTTGGACTCTGTTCAAACTGGCCCGGTATCAATGACGACTCGGAGCTTTTTCGTTGTTTGAACCTCAACACTGATCAACGATGGTGAAGAAGCATGGGAACCAGTGAATAATCCCCGGCTGAAGAGTGCTCTTGCACTGACTAGTTAACCTGTACCTTCTGGTTTTGAGATGGTTGAGCGAGATTCACTTGTTACTCACTCCTCAGATACAGATATAAATCGCAAGAGTATCAAAACTTCACACTTCTTCCAACAACAAACTTCATCAACTCCAACGTCAACTATCAGTGAGTTCTCATCTTACCGAGGTGTATCAGTTGTCTGAAAGCTATACTGATGAATGTCCAGGGAAGAATTCACAGACGCCACATAAAGCAAACACTATCAAAATTCAACTAGTCTGCTCCACAATGCTTCTCAAATTCGCTATGCTCCTCACTGTCTTCGTATCCTTGGGACTCACCTCTCCTGCTGGTTCGCCCCTTTCTACAGATGCCGGCCATGACACCACCGGCTTGAACTCTACCTTTGTCAGCTCAGGAGCTAAATCTTTACCTCCTCTCTCACCTCGCTCCGAGACTGTAGCAGATGGAGATGGTAATCGCATCATCATCTTTCTCGAGGATGTGAGGTAACTGCACAAGCGTCAATTTTGATTGATACGCGACCATTCAGCCCCCCAAATCTCCCAAAGAAATGAAACTAATATTCTACACAGGCGTGAAGTTCGAAACCTGCGCTCCCAACAAAGCCGATCGAGCCAAGTGTACCCTTGCCTATGTCGAGCGCTCAACCTGGGGTGGATGGGGCGGATTCTGGCTTTACGACAACGAGTGAAATTTGCTTGTTGCTTGGGGAGAATCACCACGTTGCGAGAAACTGGTAAGTACTCCTGCCAATCTCACCTCTAAAACTTCAGACTCCAGACGACAGAAGTTCAGACGCTGATCTGTCCATGCAAGCAGGCTCGCTGGTCGCTGGGGTCACACAAGCAAGCTGCCATGGGTCGTCGACATCAAGATCACAAATCAATGGATCCCAAAGGACACCAAAGGTGTTAAGATCTGGTATAGATCTTATTGGTTTGTGCCTTTCTATATCCCCATCTACCAGTTCTCCAAATTCTGCTATCGGGCAACCTTAGCGACGAGAGAACACCCGGCTGTTTATGCAGTCTTCAGAGCTCCATTTCATTGTTACTAGGGCAAAAGTGGAGAGCAATTTATAGCTCGTTCTGATGGTGGTAGGTGTTAAATGCCAATCTGCGGTGCTTTTTCTGGGGGTTATTCAGGGACGGCAAATAGCATTCGTGGGACAGAGGTGAGCTTCGTGCTTATTATCCCAATGGCAGTCAATGAACGAACAATCGATACTCTTCCAAGCAAACCCATTAGTGAACGATCCTGTCTCATTAATACCGTCCAGACATAATCTCTAAACGACTGGGCAGGAATAGAATCGATAAAGGCAAGGTGGGGCCAAGACGCTAAATTGCTAAGCGAATGAAAACAATCATAACCACACCTCTTCCTCGACTTGACTTGTCTTTTGCACACCCTGATCTACGGAACAAATTGAGCAATTAGACTAGTATGCATACTTTTATACCCATCACTACATGCTACAGCAAGTAAGGTGGTCACTTCCATCGCTTTCTTCCTGCACTTCATCTTCCTTATCAGCGCAACCGCGATGACCACAGTCGGAATGCTCGACAGTGGCTTTGCCAGCCACACTGTCGATGCCGTCCCTACTTTTGTCGCATCAAACTATGGAGCTTTGCCCAAGCATAAATTCTGTGGAATGATCCCAGATGATGGGTATATGCGCTATGTTTCATTCATTAAGAAGCGCTTGTAAGCCTGCATTGACAGTAAAACTTCCCATGATTGTTAGAAACATAATCTTCTAATAATAGCTTTCATTGATATGGATTAGGTCTCATTCAAATACACGACCGGAGTCCACTCGAAGTATCTGCAGGAAACATTTGCGGTGTTTAGGGCACCTTCTGGATGCGGAAGCTTTGGGACTCTTGCTTTGACGCCTCGGAGATCTTAGTATGGCCCCAGATTTGTGCAAAAGCATGCCACAAGTAAAGTCTTCTTTGAGTGGTAGTTTCGTCGACGATATTTGACAGTCAAGGCGATGATCGGATTCAATGAATCTTGCTGTCAATACAAGACTGCACGCATCGCCGAGGAATGAACTTATTTAGCTCCGACTTCCTTGGTTAAAAGGACCCATAACTTATTGCTTCCAAAAAACTGTGGTGAATTGAAATGGTTTTATGTCGATCGGGAAGGGATTGCCGGGAAGTTAGTACTCGACTCGATCAAGCGAGCTCCAGAACCGTTATAAATATCTGCTGGCCGAGCTCCAGGTATTCTAATCCTCTTCGATCAACAACCACAAACAATAATCACCGCCAGACAAAACCTTCCAGCCTCGAGCATCAAAGCTTTGGTCTTCAAGTGAGTGCCCTGCAAAATATTTCAATCCCTCCTATCCGACGCATCGAACGCTTTCCTACCATGACTTCGTGAGTCGAAGTCAGGTTTCCCTCTGACCTTCCAACTTCCCAAGGAATCAACTTTCGCTTTTTCTTATATTAAAGCTGACTGGCTCGTTATCAGCTAAACAAGTACGAATCAGACATCCACCTTCGAGATGCTCAACATGATGAAGGTGCTCACCTTAGTCCTCCTCTCCCTCCTCTCCACCGTCCTTTCGGCCCCCTCTACTTCTCTCGCCGACCTCGACTCCGGCTACGCCAATTTCACCGCCGACGTTGCTGCCATGCAACGCCGCGATGCCAACTGGAAGCCAGGCGAAACAGATATCGAAATGTGGGAGGGTTCACTGCCCGTCAGAGTTTGCAATCCAAACAACGGAGATTGGACTATGTGCCGCGTCAACTATTACGAGAAGAGCACTTGGGGAGGTTGGGGAGTTGTTGATCTCTACGACAACAAGTGCAATCGAATCGGCCGCAATGACCACGTTGCTCGGAACGTAAGTGCCCCATAGACCTTATGAGTTGAGGTTTGTACTGACTGCGACTCAGTGGCTTGATCATAGATGGTCTCTTTCATCTCAGGTAAGTGCTTCTGTTTCATCGGCAAGTATATGGTGATTCTCCATTAATACCGCCATGACATGTGGAGTTCCAAAAGCTGACCTCTGTAATAGCTACGCATGTACGTGGATATCAAGATCACTCATAAATGGAACGAGAACTTGGATAAAGGTGTCGAGATTTGGTATCAGTATGTGACCTTTTCTGAACTCCTCCCCACTTTTACTCGCCCCTGATACGACCTCTGCCTTTACAAATTGCCTACTCCCTCACCCTCACTGCTAACTTTGACTTGCTCAGCAAATACCACGCCGAGCCATTCGTGAAGAATCCTTACCCCCGGTGGAACATGTGGTTGTGGAAGAGCCGCATATACTCCAACAACGAGCCTGGACAGATTTACTCCGTCTTTGGTGTTCCTTTCAAATGCCAAGGAGACCCAGACTGGTACGAGAAGTAGCGAAGGGCGGGCACCGATGGGGGAAAACGCTCAGCAATTACTCGGTTGACTCTCTATTTCCATTTACATACAGCTAAGGGCCGAGGAACCGTAGCCTGGAGTTGATATTGAATACAAGCATGATTTTCTGCATTTGATGGTCGTCTAAGCCTATTTAATATGATAATGACGGCAAAATGTCGAGAATCTGGAGGCAGCCTATGTCGTTTCACAGCCTTGGAGAAGTGAATTCCAACCGATTCAGGAGACGCCTCACCTGAGAGCTAACAGGTACTTGGAGGGAGGGTTATAAGGTCCCGCTGTCTTCTGTACACCCACTCCTTCTTCCTTCTTTCCCTCCAAAGAAAAAGTACGACTCGACTCAACACATCCCACCAAATCCAAGACAATTGTAACTCTCCAACTTGTTACACTTCCATCAATACTTCAAGCTAATCTTCCTTCGAGCACATCACCACCACCTTTGATCTGCAGGATGTCCAACTCAACGATAAAGACTCTCAGCTTCCTCGTCCTCCTCTTCCTCACCATCGTCTCCCTCGTCTCATCCGCTCCCACCACAATCAACGAGCCCATCTCCTCCGAAGGTTTCAACCTCACCTCCCGCGAAGCCAACTGGGTTCCCGGCCAACCAGTCAACGTCTGGGTCTCAGCCGGCGGCCGATCTGTCTACTACAAGCTCTGCGAGCCCAAAGTCGACGATCGATGGATGTGCACCGTCAGCTTCGCCCAATACACCGAGAACGACTGGGCTGGCATGTGGATCTTCGACAATCAGTGCCGTCAAATTGGCTTGAATGGTCGAGTCACTCGTGATCAGTTGTCGCGTAGATTCGGACTCACTTCGCAGTTGCCCATGTACACGGATGTCTGGGTTGATCGTAGCTGGAATCCAACTTGGGTTACGGGTGTTCAAGTCTGTAAGTGTTGATTGTTTACCCCTTTGACTACAAGCAAATTTTGCTGCTCACTTGAACTTGGATTATACCGTAGAACGGCAGCTAACGGTCATCTTACATAGGGTATGGAAACTACAACAATCGTGAACCTTGGCTTGCGGCCCCTCAGCAGTGGCTCCCACAGTTGGACAAGAGTGTCCTTGATCCCCATGATGGCAGCCGTCTGTGGTACGCTTTCCGCGTCCCATATCTGTGCTAGGTGGACCAAGTCCCAAGTATTGGGTTCTACTCGGGGATGATTTTTGGATTGTTTGTTCAACGCTGCTTTATTGACTGTGCTGGTGGTTTTCGAGGGGCTGGTTTCTTGCCTCAGTGAATTTGCACGGGTTCAAGGCCACCATCCTGGCTGGTGCCTGGATTGGACTTTGAGCCAATCTTTCAGGCTAGAAATACAATGGACACCATGTGTCCTTACTCAGGATTCTGTTCGTGATTCGTAAAGGACTTCATATATCATTCCATACGCCGAGCAGAGGCAGTCAAGACAGCTGTGACTGATAGCTCCTGGTATTGCGAGAGACTGGGTATAAATTGGAACCCACTTGCCAACCTCATGTATTAAAAAGATCTTCGCGGAACGCCACTTACCACTGCAACAGAATCCCTACACTGACCGTGCCATCTAAAGACCTCATCGGTAATTGTGGTCCTCCTACATACAAACAGAATGTATTCCTCAAGCACACTCCTAAATATCTCGGCAAGTCTTATATTCCTCCTTCTCTCTCTCATCAACATTAGCACTACTCTTGCTGCATCTACCGACAACATCAAACTATGGTCAGACACACGTCCACCATTCCCAATGGGCGGCCACGGCGGCTCTGGCGATGCCGCTCCCGTATTCACCAACATCGAGAAAGACCGATTCTTCTTCAACTGCAAACCCAACCCCGCAGACCAACACATGTGCACATTCTCAATGATGGACAACATCAAGTGGAAATCTGGCGCAAGCATCAACATCTACAACTACAAGTGCGACTGGATTGGAAACGCTCACGCTACTCGCGAGGATCTAAAGTACATCAAATCTTTCAGAACACAGCCAGGCGGCAAGTTGTTGGATGTTCATATGGATTTAGAGTATCCTCATCGTGGTTCTCAAGGGTTCACGCTCACTTTTGATGGGAGGGTGATTATGCCGTTCGTCAGCTCTCCATTTCCGGCCTGGAATGAACAGGGCGTTATGGCTGCTCAACGGCCTGGAGAAGTTTGGTGGGGTGTTAGAGCTGCGTTCCCATGTTAGATGAGATACTTGGTGCATCACGGACAGGAGTGGACAGGACGTGTTGGAATTAGTATATCTAGCACAGTCTCTGGCTGGAGTAGAAATATTGTATTGTTTCCCGAGACAACGCTGCCGACGTCACAACTACCATGTTCTATGATCTAGGAATCCAGTTTTACATGACTGTCTTTTTTGTCATGCAATCCCCCACAGCCCGCCCTGCATCTATGGATTTTGTCAGAGTCTCACCTGTCGACTCTACAAACAATATCGTTGCTTACTATGCTGTCAGTGCGCATGATAAGTCTTCGCTGTCCATTCTGCCCTTACTACGAGGCTCGCCCCATCCAGCTCCTCCAGGCCAAAACAAAAAGTCGCTTAAAGTAGTCATCCTGTTCTTGGCAGAGGCAGAGGTGGCACAATTCCACATTCAAGATTGGCTTGTAATTTGCTACCTTTGTACACAGAATCGTAAGCTTAAAAGCAGAGACCCATGCGTGGCGATATTAGAGTGATTGTAAAAGTGAATGTTCCTGTATTTGAGAGCGGCTCGCACATTTTGTGAATGATTGCTCTAGCTTAGATCGAAAAACTTCAAACAGGCCAATATATTCATCTAGGTTCAGATGTGTATGGTCAGCCTTTCAACAATGGAGTTCACTACTATGGATAACGCAGATTCTTGCGTCTTATTATCTATGCTAGAATGGAATTGAATATATGCTTCTTCCTGCTTGCGGCGACTTCGGGCCACCGCCAGTGAATCACATCTGAAAAGGGAGAATTTAAGTCACAAGTTAAGCCGACTTTCGGATCAGAGATTACCTCCTAGCGCAGAATTAGAGGCGAGGAGGGCATAAATACAGACCTTAATCCTCCTCGAAAGACTCTTTCTTTTTCCCCTTCAACTCGAATACACACAACTTCCTGGCCCACACTTGCCTTGTCAAAGATGCAAGGCCATAACTGCAAGTACCAGCATTTTCAGATATAACCTCCTCGATTAAAAACTCTGTTCCTGGTTCGTTCACAGTCGAGGTTCTGAAGCTGATATTTCTCGCATTCCCAGTCGAAATCAAGTCAAACAACTGCGAACAACGCAGTTCATAACAGTTTTTGGACACATCTGAAGGCATGTTCCTACTTATTGACACCACCCTCTGCATTTGAAGATTCTAACGATCTCATACAGTAGTTACCAACCTCCTCGCCTCCAACATGCGTTCCCCCAGATCCGACGTCATGGTCCTCGCCACATTCATCATTCTCCTCCTCACCTCCCTCTTCGCAACCACCTTCGCAGCTCCTGCAGCTATCTCAGATATTATTGCTATGACTGCCGAAAAGACTTCAAACATCACCACTATTCCAATCTACCCCGACATCGATCTCAAGCCCCGCAGCGACCTCACCTCTGCAACCGTGCAAGGCAATCCAGTCACCGGAGAATACTTCAACCCAGAGCCTAAGGTCAGATTCCAGTCTTGCAAGCCACGCCAGGACATTCCCCAAATGTGCACTGTCGCCTACGCCCATCAGACCACTACGAACACCGCCACTTTGATCGCTTACGACCACAACTGCAACCGCCTAGGAGACTGGAAGAGAAATCTTGACGAGTTACGCAACGAAGTCAATGGTGAAAAGCATGGTTCTGACTTGATCACTCCCAACTTGAAATGGCACATCCTCCTCTATTTGGGTCAGGATTGGCAAGGATATCCCTGGAGAAACGCCAATTTGAAGGTCTACTATGCCTGGTATGTCAGCTTCCCTTTCTATTGGAAAGACTGGCCAGAGGAGTGGCGTGCGTCGGACAGAATCCGCTCTGGCATCTGGAAGAACACCTACTACGATTTCTTCCGTATCCCGTTCAACTGTGGAGACGAACACCTTTGAGTGAGTCTGTCTATATGGGCCTCTCGGACCATATCCTCGATGGAAAAGGAGTTTGGCGTAGATCGAGAGGTATGCCGGGTCATAATGTATCGTTTCCTCTGGGTTTGTAGCAGCATGATATCTTGAGGCACAGTCGTCATTGATTTGGTTTCGCGAAGGTTGTGTTGAGAACAGCGCGAATGCAAAGGCGTCTGCTCGCTCTCAGTACTGAACATAAATCAAATGAAACGTGCTTCACAAAACAAAACTTGTCGTCCTTCTTTGTTGCAAAGTGATCGTGTAAATCGCTCCATTCCTTAAGCCACCCAAGCTCATCTACCCCCAGAATTCGCAGCACATTTACACGACAAGATTCAAAATCCAAGCCGTGGGATGTCCTCTAAGTCAGGAAACTGTTCCAAGCTAAACTTCACGTACAAAGGCTTTTTCAGTACATGTTACCTCCATGAGAAGAATGAGGTGTGTTAATGGCATCAGCTATCGCTTTGACCGAAAAAGGTGCTCCCTACTCCTTGGACTTTGTGGACTGACCTATTGGAATGCTATCACCAGAAGCTCGAACGATGAAGCTCCGCATTGTGGAAAGAGCCCGGCCACGGCTGGTGGCCTTCACAAGACCTGTTGCTTAGACCGTTTGAAAGAGGTTGAAGAGGCTCAACGGGAAGGCAAAATCTATTACAATCCACAGCATGAGGCTCAATGACAAATGAAAGTAAACTTCGTGGTACGGGATTATCCTCTCTGAAAGAAGTGCCAAAAGGAGCTGAAAGCACCTTCCAAAATAGAACACATCAAGGGGCTTGACACAGCGAATAATCAGCTGTAATGGGCACGTGGCAATTACATCAGCGGCATATTCAGGATATGTAGTTTGACGTCTAATATTGGCCAAGGCACGGATTTCACTCCACAATCTCCTGCCATATTCATTCGTTAGACTTTGATGATGGACAACATCCTCGTGTGTACTTATAGTTCACGACTGGTGTACTTTATGTCTCGGGTCCTCACGATTGCTATTTTGCTCTCCACCTACATCGAACCATATTCATCACGTCCGTTTACACACCAGAAACAAGTTCAAGCTCATTCCAGAAATAAAATACATCCTTCACAATTGGTATCAAAACAAAACGCGACGCAATATACTGACCTAATAATGCTTAGCATCACCACCTTTCTCTACTTCATCTTGGTGTCCTTGGCTGCCGGCTCTCCCGCCACGACTTCAAAAGACATCTGGGAAAAATACACCGCAGCATATAACTCATCCCACTACAGCAGCCTCACAGACACTCAACATGGCCTCTCATCTCGCAAAGTCAAACCAGGCAACGTTGGAGCAGAGATCAACTTCGGCAGGGAGCTGGACGGCGAGACATTCTGCGCCGCCAATCCCGCCGACCCGACGCAATACACTCTCACCATTTTCGACAAAGATGAGCCTAGTCAAATGGCTCCAAGAATGTGGCTCTTCGATAATAAATGCAAAGTCATTGGGATCAACCTAGAGGCTCCGCGTGCACAGCTGGAAAGCGCCGCTGGCTATAGTCTGTCGAGCGAGAAGCCTTGGTATGTGGTCATACACTATGTCAGGAAGGACATCGAAATCACCCAAGACTTCAGTTGGATGTACCATGGCCAGCGGACAAGCCCCAGTGTCTTTTCAGCAAAGGCAGCGTTGTGGCTCGCCCTTTCTAAATCTTTGCTGTTAATTGGGATGGTCGCTTATGCACGATTTGTTAATGGAATCAAGTTCTCGAGTCTGCTTGAAAGATTTATTTTCGTATATATTACCATATCATTATTATCTATGCAGAATTTCGCCCTTTTCTCATGAGTTTCTGGGCTCTGTGCAGGCATCTAGACCAAAAATTGCATTTCTCAGATACTTTGCAAAAGCAGTAAAGATGAACTATGGTTGGTACGAATATCTTGAATTGTCCCTCGAAGAATTCTGACGATCATTTCTGACCGGGTCAATGGACATATTATATACACGTGTACTTCTAGCACTCAATATACTTGGGGTCAGTAGGTGAAGGTGGAGTGGGCGAGGGCAAACCCCAATCTGAGACAGAATGGGAAAGCTGTTCAATCACCTCTTCCTTCGGCGGGAACTTCTTCAAAGGAATACTGACGTGATTGTGATCAGTACAGCGAGGGATGTAGACTGGGGCCACGAAGCATTTATAGTACTCATCTTCATCGCTGTCCGGAATATTAGACGGATGTTGATGGAGCATTCTCGCATGCAAATATTGGAAGAGTTGTGCAACCGAGAAGACACGCTCACACTTGCTTCGTGCCTTCAATTCCGCTGTCATAGCCTTCGTGAAGCTGTATCTTCCTGGCTCACGAGTGACTGCGTCAAACCCACAACCGGCAAGAATCTCCAGTCGTTTTCGTGGCTCAGTGTCATATTCGTAATCTTGCTCGAAAGAGCTAGCAGCGGCGCTTGCGTGACAGCAATCTAGGATAAGAAGAACGTCGATCTCGGCATATTCAAGATTTGCCTGCATGGACGTCCAGTCGATACTTGGATGATCAGAATCCAATGTCGCTGTCAGATGCAGTCGTCTGTTCGTCAAAAGCCGCCCGTGTCCACCGTAATAGACAATGAGCAAGGAATCATCATCAAGGGCCTTCTACTTGTGCTCTTGAAGCTCCTTGAGCAAAGAGTCAAAAGAATTCTGGGATGGAATGGAGTACATCTGGTAGTAGCTGAAGTTGAGAGACCCGAATGCATTCTTGAGATCAATAAGTTCATCGTAGATATCCATGTCATCGTCTGACCAGGAGACAATGATTGCATGAATTCCTTTGTAGGGATACGAGGATTGCTCTTGGTCGGTACTCATGACTGCAATTGTCTGTCGGCCTCTTCACTTAGTTCTTAGATTAGTACTATGTACTTGAAAACCGCTCATAAAAGAGTTTTGGAAAAGAAGAATAGATATATATAGATGAGCATGATCTTGGAACAGCTTCCGCGACGTCAGCACACCAGTAGATGGCCCACAACAAGCCTGACACGCTGACGCTTTCTGGCTATCATAAATACAGCTTGTAAGTACAGATATGTGGAATATCTGTATCTTTTGGAACAATAGCCCTGGTAGACAGAACAAAGGGAAACTCGGAACAGCGTTGAAACAAAGGGGGAAAACGATAGAGCAATGAAGAGAGGCAAATCCGAAGCTTAAGCGAGGCAATCTCTCAACAACCGCTCGGCTCGGTGACTCATGTTTGTCGAAGCCCACGGGCTCTGTTTTATTTTTGAAAGTCAAATTCTTCATCCTTGACCAACTCCCATCCATCTATTTCGTCACGGGAGAAGAGGTCGCCAGCTAGTCTGAGATGAAAATACCCCTCTCTTCATCTGAAAATGCTTGGGGAGACTGTTCCCAGAAGCACCGCATCAAACACTTCCAGCCTCATTCTTTCTTCAAACATGGTCTATCTATATTGGTACTCCAACTCCGCAGTCTGACATACCTGTGGTCACTAACACTTACTTATCTAGTTCATTCCTAGTTTCGGGCCCGAATTTATCTTGCAGGTAATTGAGATCTTAGCGGCATGCCTCCGATCTACCCCGCAATTGCACGCACACCCCGCTGGAGCTTACTTCCTGATCGTCAGCGCGGCGAGTCTAGCCAGACTTCAGCAAATAAGAGCATCTGAATTCTTTTGTAATAAAATAGATATTTAGTTCCAGCCGTCGCGAGCCCCTTTGGTCCGCTCGAGTGGGGTGACGTCAAGGCTCTACGAACATTCCCCCGCATTTCATATCTTAATCCATCCCAGCTCGGTATTCCTTCTATTTTTGTCTTTTCCATTTACTGTACTACAAATTGCATGAGAAAATTTGAAGGAAAGTCCAGGAAAAAATTCTCAAGTTCCACTTCAATATCAACAATCAATATGTCTGGCATGTTTGATAACGATTCCGACGGCAACCGTCGAGCAGCAGCCGAAACAAGCGATGGGGGCACGTTCAGCAGTAGTAGAGACACAGACGATCGCGGAATTGGCCGTCGACCGGATGAAGGAATGCTCAGTAACACTTCCGATGGAGCCAATCGATCTGGCAACAGTGGCGAAGCAGGCATGTTCAACAACACTTCAGAGGGTGCTGCACGTGGTGGTGATGCCGGAGCTGGAATGTTCAGCAATCAGTCGGATGGTGCAAACCGTACTGCTGGCAGTGGTGGAGCTGGTATGTTTGATAATTCTGGTGACACGGAGACTCGTCCTGGCAACAATGCGGGCATGTTCGACAACTCCGGAGCTTCTGAGACCCGGACTGGCGGGGGAGCTGGTATGTTTGATAATACAGGAGATGGAAACAAGAATCTTGAAGCCAGAGAGCATGGTGAGAAAGAGAAGGGAGTGAAGGGGATGTTGCACAAGGCCAAACAAGCCTTTGTCCCAAAACCAGGTATGCTGCTTTGTTCCTATCAATCGTCCAGAAATCCGTCATTTATGCGAGCGCCGGACTGATGAAAAGACAGAATGAGGGTAGTTGAATTTATTTTCAGCGTAAATTTCAATTGTAAAGTGTTCATGAATCTTTTTCAACGCCGTGAACATAGTCCAAATTTCCAGTCATCCCGAAATGCGTCGGCGGCTTCTCAACAGGTTCTGATGGAAAGATTAGATGAAAAGATTCCGCCCGACAACGTCCTCTCAGAAATTCTCTAGCGAGAAGAACTCCTCTTCATGAAACCCATACTTATGCTTTTTGCAATTCAAAAGCCCATATGCAACCCTTCTGCACACCTCGCTCACCCCACACCTCCACACTAGAACCCCTGCTGCCTGCTAAGCGAGGCTGGTGTGAACTCTTTTTCAACTTCTCCCGATCAGTGCCCAACTAAACCAACTCGAGACTCTTCGATAGCGTAGCTGATCGAAAACGACTCTGAGAAGTATCACATACTCTAAAATCCCTCTATTAAGTTTGTATCTAGCAACATGTCGTCGCATCAACTCGACAACCTGCCGCCTGAAATTCTCACCGCCATTTGCTCGCATCTGCCTCGCTCAGATCTCCAGAGAGTCCGATCCAGTTCCAGGAAGCTCAACTCAATTGCATCGCCGTTCCTATTCAGAATCGCTTACTTGAAAGTTGGGATTGAGAGCTTCAAGAGACTTCAAAATATCTCCAATGACGCTGTGCTTAGCAACTATGTTCGTGTCATCAGTTACGATCCTGTAAGTAATCCATCGGGGAAGTCTTGTTTCACACTACCCCACGCTCTCGCATTCAGAACTAGAACATGTACTAAATACTGAGTCATGCAGTATACAATGAAGAACACCAGCGCGCGAGTTGCGGCAGAGACGGCTGGCCCGGTCGATATGTTTGAACTGTGGAAAATGTACGACATCGAACGAGGTCTTCGAAGATCGAAACTTCCAGATGAACGACTGAGACCATTTTTCGATAGATGGTCCGCGCGGGTCGCAGATTTGGAGGCTCTTACACCTCTTTTGGAAGCCGAAATGCTCGCTGAAATCATGAGCAGACTTCCGATGCTTCACGCCCTACAGTATGATCTCTTCGCGACCGGGGAGTTTCACCCGTACTCTGGAGAAGAGAAGTCTGCTTGGGAGGTGAGCACTGCTGTGAATGAAGATACCTCCAGTAGCAGAAGACGTCTACAGAGACAGAATGAGAACAGGCATCAGGAACGAGCTTTTTGGAAACTTCTCCATGCATCATATGCCGCGTGCCGCACGAAACAAGTGAGGAAGATCAAAGCAGCTGATATGGACTTGGGATTTTGGGACTTGGCAGGCCGGAAGGCCTTCCCGCAGTCGATGGTTTTGCCAAACCTTATTGGCATCGATCTGCAATTCGAGCTCAGCTACGGAAATGGAAGTTCAGCGCTCTCACTCAAGCACATATTGGCCAATGCTCCACTCCTGCAACATATATCATTGACCATCAAAACTTTGGACTCCACTTCATACAGATACAATCAACATGCGCGGATTTCGGATTTCATAGCAGAAGATCAATGTTGGATGGACCTGAAGCACCTTTCTTTTGAGCATCTGGTCACAACCGACGCTGACCTTCGGAGTCTACTTGTGCGCCATCAGAAGTCGCTTCGCTCCCTAGAACTGAAACATATTCTGCTCCATCCAGGTGATAGTATCATCCGTATGGATGACGATGAAGAAGATCCTAAGGACCGGAAGGGAAATGAAGAGGTGGGATCTTGGCTCGACATGATCGAGTTTCTCCGGACCAATCTCTCGCTTAACCGCATGAAATTTGGGGGAGTTCTTGCGAATGGACGAAACGAAGCATGGAAAGTTGGTCCACCGCGGACGAATATTCTGCAGATGCCACACAGCTCTCTCTTGAAATTCAAGATCGAAAATTACATCTGCAAGGGGGGTAAAAGCCCCATCGATCGTGTTCCGCAAGACAGGGTCATGGCTGAGACTCCGAAGAATAACAACTTTGATACTCGTGGTTTGCAGATCCCGTATATTTGGGAGGATGAGACTTGGCGTCTCTCGGTGGTAGAGCTACCAAGAGTCCATGATCCCAACAGCCGGGATCCTTTCTGAATAGCACCAAGTATCAGATTCAACTTTATTCAGATACCTCACCCGAGATGAGGGTCGAATCATGCGTTTTGGTTGCTCTGGATCATCCAGCTGAAATTTGAATGCCTCTTACCGCGATGCATTCTTTCCCTCAAAGTCTGACGAGTTATCGTCTCAGAGGTCCTTGAAGCTAGGCAACGTCCGAATTCTATGATGACATGTTTTTCATATCCAACACATTGCCCTCCACCAATCCACCCACTACCGCTCTCACTACAATGAAACTCAACCAAGACACACCCAACAACTCCCCTAGTCACCCTCTCATATCCTTGATACCCCATCCAATGGAACTTCATCAGGACCATCATCGGGGAAACTGAACCCGCCCACCAGGATTCGGCCTCTCCCCACCCACCGCAAAATCCATCACACTAGTCTGCGACGAAACCTCAAAACTCCTTCCTCTCGCTCTCGCTCTCGCTCTCTCCTCAGCAGTATCAATATCTCCTATCCTATCAGGCGAACTATCCACAATCCCCAAAGATGCAGCAGCCAAACAACCATCAGTACTCTCGTGCCCTCTTCGCATGCTCTCCGCGACACCGCCATCACTGATACTGACACGCTGCTCGTCTCGTTCCCCATGATGTCCTCCTTCGTTCAGAACAGTGGCAACCCTCCTTGTCTTCCTAATATTTGCGATATTCTGGGAAGGGATTCTGGTATCACTTGGATGATCCCGGTTCTGCGTTTGGTCTGGCTGATCGCGACAGTCGTGCTCATTGGCATCATGCTTACGCCAGAACTTCAATTTACCGAAATCGAAATCGAAAGGAGGTGGCATGCAGAGTCTTTGGAAGAATCCCATTCTCGTCAATCGAGAAAGAATTCGGCAGGTCTTGTTGAGAGTATGCGTTCTTGAATTTTAAGCAGGGGTGGAGATTGAATACTGCGAAGGTGGTTGGTTAGAAACCAATTTGTAGGTGAATGCTGAAAGACATGCTGGAGCGTATCACAAGCGAATATCAACAAAGGATGAGTAGAGACGCGGATGCTCATCAGCCTTCGAGACTGTTCTCGCATCAAGAGTTGTTTTCAAATAGTTGAATCGTGTCAATAAGTCACATTTGAAACAGTCATGAAAGATTTAGATGCATCTGGACATATGTGAAAGCCACGGTATCACGAGGTCTAAAAAACAGATATGACTCCAAACACACCAGAATTCAAGTATTCGGGAGCCCGGTTCTTTTGAGTTCACTTCATTTCATTCAACCCACATCTACTCTCATCTGACCTCCATTTCTCTCTTTCTCTCTTCCTCCATTTTAACCTCAATGAAAATTACAAACAACGAACCACCCCATATGAACTCCCCCTCCTATATCAACCATCCGTCCATGCACCCACGCTCCCACATTAAATCCGTCCAAACGACCGACCACCAACCAGTCTACCCAGATATTTACAGTAGCGCAACGCGTACAAAATGAAATATAACTACAATGCAAGACATGCAGCCAACATTCTATAACAATCAAGGAGATTCGTAGGAAACATAAGCGACATCTCAATATACTTCTGGCCGTCTCAAACCCCCTCAAGCCATGCCACTCCTACACAACATATAAATCCACTCACAATCCCCCGCCCTCGCCGTCTGAAAGCACCACTTCCTCATCTTCCCAGATACACCCCCCGTAGCACGCATGATCCCGACGGTGCCATCATCACCCACGATATCCTCCCAAATAGAAGCGACCACCCCTCTCTGCCCAAGTTTGCTGAAACACTTCGCGCCGAGAACGCAATCGAGTAGGACTTGCGGATTCCCAACGTCGAGCACTCGTTGCGTGATCGTGATGCGTTTCTCGGGACCGTGGTCCAGGGCGGAAGCTTGACGCATGCCAGGCGGGGGAGCAGTGACTGTAAGACGGGCGCCACCGCGGTCGTCCCATTTGTTACCTGGCAGGCCGATGTACAAGCGGATCTTGAGATCTTGCCAGCCGAGATCGCGGACTGTGATGCCGTTGCTGAACATGCTTCCGCTGGCTGCGAGACTGGGACTTGTAGTATGTGGTGGAGTGGCGCCTGAGTAGTCGGATGAGCTTGTTGACATGTGGCCTTGACCAGCCTGGACGGATGATTTGGAAATATTGAAAATACCGCCAATACCAAATCGTTTGACAGCTGATAGTGCGGAGCTCAAGCTGCTTTGTTCGCTCCCAGTCAAACTTTGTGGAGGTGCGTTTGTTTCCGATCTTCGGAAACTCTGCTTCCTCAGGAGCGAACCATGTCGACTTCCAGCAACTGCTTTTTCATATGCAGTATTTTGGCCATAGGAAGCAAACATTCGCTGCTGTTCCATCATCTTGAATTTCAAGTTCTCCATACGAGCTTTATGAAGTGCAGCATAGAGAGCATCACAGTCCTGTTGATTAAGTGTTCGGTACCTGAGGGTGAGTGCGACACCTTTCATTCGGGAACTTGCAGATGGAGGCGCTGTAATCTCGATGTCTATTCGAGTGCTTTGGCGGAGGTTGACGTGCGGCGTGATATCCTGTCCAACTAATGGATCTGAATCTCGGTTATGCTTCTTTGGCGTACCCACGTCCGAGCCGTCTAAAGCTGGAGAAGAATGGACGGAGCTGAGATCAAAGCATTCGACACGTCCAGGTCCTACTACAACCGAACAAGGATCTGGGTAAATGTCCTCCCATTTACCTTTCTTGTCAGACCAGAGTGACACCATAGCGGCAATTCTCTTGGTAGCGGTGTTAGGTCTTGGAGGCGTAGGCCTGCTGATAAATGGCGCTTGAGAGGCAGAATTCGATGGAGCTAAGCTGGCATTCGGATGATTATAGATCGACGCTGGGCGAGACGCAGGCAGAGTTCCGGCGGTCGTGGGTCTGGTGTCATCTGCTTCCAACTCATCGAGCTCATCGGCCGACTCGTCTGATGAATCCGTGTAAGAATCGGAATCGGACTGGTCAGACGAAGACGATGTACCGGATGCATCAGAAGGTTGATATTCATGTTTCAATGGCGATGAAGTACGGCGATTCTTCCCACGTGGAGTTGGTGAGTCGAGCGGAGGAGTGGTCTTGAGAGTTGACGTTGAAGTTCTATGGACTGGTGGAGGCGGCGGAATGTCTTCGGTCTTGGTGGGTGTTGTCTTATGGTACCTCTTCATACTCTCGGGCTCCGGCCTCATAGATTCCCTGAGCGGAGTGCTCGTCTTCCCTGGCGAGCTAGGTGACCGCAATTTCGGTACATCACCAAGTTTGATGCCAGCTATCTTCTCTTCTTTCGTATCGACGAATTCAGGCTTGTCATCTCCGTTTAGACCACCAGACATAACGCAAGGTACAGTACAGACCTCAACATTCTTACCATGGTAGCGAGACGGTCTCGGCCGCTGTGGTGTAGTGGGCCTAGACTTCTGGAGAACAAGTGGTTTCTTGCCAGCCTTGTTCATAGCATCGTTCAGATCCTTGACATCTAGGATACTATACTCACCAAGGTCGCTGATTTGGTCTTCCGAGAATGTCTTGTAGACAGTGTGCATGAGACCTGGTACACCACCAGACACAGCTTCCTCTGCCTCTCGCCTCGGTCGTTCTCCCAACGGGATGTCGTCTGTCTTGGCCGATCTCAAGGCTCCTACAATACTTCTTGTATCGTCCCCAGCTTCAGAGAGGACTGTCTCGAGTTCAGGGTCAAGCTTCGACTTATAGTGTATGATGGGCGGTGGAACAGGACTTGTACCAAGCTTTTCTAGCCATTCTGTTGCGACCTCGACCTCTTTGGCGTCAATCATGAAGCTTTCTCTCCATTCCGAGCGTGTGCCGTCTTTCCCTCTGATCATGAGAACCAGTTCCGTCTCACTGTCTCCTTTTCGAGCAGAGATGGAATCCATAGAGACGGGAGGGAACAGCAGGAAGAATTTAGTGCCATCTGTCTGGCATATCAAGATATCTCCAGTGTCGTTCTTATCGGATTCGTTGACACGCAAAGTCAGTTCAACTTCGCACTCCAGATGCTGGCCGTTCGAGTGGATCATCTCAAAGGCAAATAAATCCTTCATGTAGACTTGACGCTCGCGATTGATGGTGACATCCTTGGTATGAGCCATTGTTTTAGGGTCTCGAGCGCGGGAGGCATCAGTATTGTTGGCACGCTGATCCTCCTTTCGGGCAACCTCTGCCCGGATGCGCTGTCGGCGGTATACCTCGAGCTCCTCGTAGGATTTGGTGACGCTTTTGGATGTTTCTGTTTGTAAGAGCTTGTCGAGGCCCTGCTTCAAGTCAGTTATGGTCAATATCGCATAAGAACAAAGTAACACACCCTTGTTGCCTTTGCCAGACCCTTGATACGAACCAAGGGCCTCTTCAACATATACCCAACATCTGCTCGTTCGCCCGTATCACGAAGAACATCTCCATTCTCATTGATCCGCATTTTACCAGGGTCTGAGCTCTCAGCCAAAGAAGAGGTGCGAGATGCCGGAGCCAGATTGACAACCACATCTTCGAAACCAGAGCGCCAGGCACGCGAGTAGTCCTCGTACGTCTTACATGCAGATTGCGCCCAGCGAAGAAACTCGTCCTGGTTAGTGAGTGGAATCCGCTTATGAAGGCTCTTCAATCGTTCCAAGGCAACACCCATGTCAACAATGGGCTTAGTCAATGAGCTGTCAGTGCCGCTCGGATCGAATAGCCCAGCTGCGACGGCGGAATCAGACTTCGATAACACGCAGGTGAGAAGCACAGGAATAACTCCATCAACAAGCGTGTTCAGTTCTCGCATATACTTAGTCTCATCTTCAGCCAATTCTTTCATCAGGTCTGGGACCGTAGCAGTATCAAGGTTCGTTCTGGTCGTCCGAATACTGCGAGCTGATTTGATGCTGTGGCCGCGTCCAGGAACTTCAGCATCAGGTAGAGAAAGCATCGATACGAGATCCGAGTGTTTGGTCAACCGCCTTTTAAGGCCATTCTTGTTGCTTGTTGAGACTTTGCTGTGCCGGGACAGGCTTGATGCCGTTGTTCCAGTCAGAACACTGTCTTGAGTGATCGTGGTGTGAGAAAGTTCGGAACCAGTTGATGTCTCGGTGAGTGATGATCCCGATGAGAGGGTACTGAAAGTCTCAACTGATGCAATTGTGGATAGTCTGTGCCCTCCAGTTGTAGGTGCCAATCGTCTAGGGAATGATGGCGGTACTCTAGAAATCTTTGGTTCTTCAAAAGCTGGCTTATCTTGGGCTCGAAGACTGTGCCTGGATGGCGGATCCTCCGGTACAGAATCCAAATCTCTGGACCTGTACTCATCGGCTCGATTGATATCTTTTTCTCTCAATCCAATAAAGTCAAACGGGCTTGGAGCAGATTTCCCCATCGATGATTCCCCTTTGAATGCATCAAACACCGCTTCTTTCAGGGACAACTTCCTTGCAGATTTCGGAGAGGCGGTATTACGAGTTGCAGGACTTCGTCTTAGACCAGACGGAGAAATAGGCGGGGAGTTCTCCATGCTAGGAAGGGTGTCTCGGTTCTTGTGCTCAATGGGCGATGGCTCAGGCTGTGGCTCGTCTTTCTCCAGTGACTTTCGATTTCTCCGTTTCCGCTTGGGTTCGCTTGGCTCAGCATCACGCTCAAGTTCCTTTTCCAACAGATCTTCTTCTTTGTAGCTTCGCATCCGCGAAATCGGTGCTTCTGGGACATCAAGGCCCGCTGGTTCAGGCGCTGGCCCTTCAACAAATGGATCGACCGTTCCATTCAACCAGGAGTCGATACTGGGCGGTTGATTTGTTCCACCTCTAGGTGGCTCCGCAGAATCGTGCATCATTTTCTTGCCTTCGGTGTACACTCTCTTAAGGACCTTCGGAACAGCGGCGAAACTTGGATTTCGCTTCGGTCCAGGTCGCCTCATGGTCCCAGCCTCAGCACCGACTGGGAGATCCAGAACACTGAAAGCGGAGTTTCCAAATGGAATTTCATCCATAGATTCGGGAGGAGTGAGTGACTTGCGCCCCTGCCCTTTCGAACCTTGCCGTGTCGGCGTAACATAGGAGTAGTCATCCTCTTCATCTTGGTGAGTAGTAGCATGAGAGGGGATCCTGGATCTACCTTCATTTTCAGACGGAGGCATGAGATGAGAGTTGCTCTTCTTCCTCGGCGTAGGCGTAGGAGACTCGTTCTCGGATTTTGGGCGTCTTTTACTCCCATCTTTCCGTATCGGTTTCACTCTCAATTCTGATTGAGGCGAGCTCTCTCTCGATGGGCGTATCCTTATCCCATCATCATTTGAACTAGCTTTGGAAGCTGTCACTCTGATCCCGTCGTCGTATGAAGCAGATACCTTCGAACTCCCCTCCATCGATAGGGACGACTTCTGGTCTTCTTTCTTGGGCCTGTCCTTCGACGGTTTGATCCTAATCCCATCATCCCTAGAAGTCGACCTCGACGGCCTAACACGGATGCCATCGTCGAATGGTTCCTGCTTCGAGACATTCCTACTCCTGGGACTTTCCGTCCCTTGTCTCGAGGGCTTTCCACTCCTCGGCGAGTCATCCTGATGTTCCCATTCCTCGGCCTTCCGACTACGACTCCTAGGTTTGGGTTTTTCCAGCACGACTTCCGTTTCAACACTTTCCGTCCTACGGACCCAATCCTCGATCTTCTTCTCGACAGGTGGGTTGATTGCTGTAGCTTGTAGGAAGTTCTTCGGTATATTGCCGCCTTTCCTGGGCGGACTCTTCTTCTTCCTCCAATGGTCATCACTAATAACCCTCTTCTTCGGCGCAAGACTCTTACTCCTCGCCCTATCCGCATCGCCACTATCCCGTCCTCTACCACCACGGTCTTCTTCCACCTCGTCCTCCTCTCTAGCCTTCTCCTTCCTCTTCGCAGGCGTATGTCGTTTCGGTACAACGAGCTTCTCCTTCTCCTGCACCACCACCACCTCAGGCTCACTATCAGTCTCATATTCCACGATGATTTCATCGGCGCCTTCCCCTTTGCCCGCCCCAGCGCTAGCTTTCTGCCATTCTTTGACCCTCTCTTTGACTTTGCCTGGGGCTTGTACCCTCGCGACAACCTCAGCGCGCATCTCCTTCTTCACGGCATCTAGACTCTTCCTCCGAGCGGTCCGCTGCCTCGCAGGACTCGGCCTTCCTAGCAGGAAATCACCGAGGAGAGTAGGCTCGACTTTGCGCGGGCGGGCTGGCGCTGAAGCAGGTGTCTTCTGTGCATTGCCATTCTGCGCTGAGGTTTTGCGGAGGGGTGTTCGTGGTCCAGACGGTTTGCGTGGATTGCTGAGTCGTTTGGGCGTATGTGGGGTACTGGCTTTTCGTTTCGCGGGTGTATTTGGAGTGGGTGTATTGTTGTTTTCATTGTTATTCTCGTGGTCGGAGGAGGACGGGGAGGATATTGGTGGTTTTGCCATTGTCTAGAACAAGAAGGAATGAGAGTCAGTGTACATTCCTCCGCAAATAGAAATGCGCTTTCCCTGGCATGGGAATTGGACTCTCAGTATTCTTAGGGCCTGGAACAACTCCTTTCGAAACATAACGTTTGAGGATCAAATGTTCTGGAGCTCAATCGCAGTAAGTAAACACAAGAAAACATACCTCGAATCTTCACTCCCAATCCAGGTCCAGCTTCACAACATCAATCCCTCCACATCAACATCAACAACCAAACATCGGATGAAGCATGTGAAAGTCGTTTCGCGCGTTCCGTCTGCAGCTTCCATCCAAACACAAGCATTCCTCTCTCCCTCGTATTCTCAATTCGAAGCTTCCTCTGCAGGTATGCGATGTATGTAGTTGAAAAGAATGTCTTGCCTTCCTTTCGCAGATCCAGCCCAGATCAAATCAAACGCCCAAGTCAAGATCCAGATCTCACAAGCAAGCCAGCAAGCAATGCAAGCAACCAAGCGTCACAAACGCGCAATTGTGCTTCGTCCGGGTGTTCCTCAGCTTCTGATTCGCAAATCGGCCGCGCCGCCCGATGTTGGTGCAGCAACGCGTAGCCGCAACAAAACAATCCCAAGCCACCGGCAGCGATCAACCCAGAAAAGGAATCCCGTGTCAGTGATGCACTTCTGCTCGTGTACAGAAATAAGTTCGTATGTAAAATCTCCTGTTGGTCAGTTTCGCAGCAAGTCAGAAAGAAAGCCTCCATCAAGGCGAAATCAACAATAGATACATAAAAACAAAGGTTCTTGAGTTCAGGACAGGTAGCGTCGCATTGTTATCATTGTTGTTATCCTCAAATCAAGTTTCCCAATTATAACATCCCTCTACTATTTGTTTATATATCACGAACACCCATATCTATATCATTCGCGTAGGCACCTCTCCATTGTTATCAATACCTCCAAGATATTCTTCATTTGACAACCAGTTTACATTCAGGCGATACGACCTCACTCGCAGCATCTCCAAGATCGGTGTTTTCACTTCCGATGCTTGCCCTCCCCCTTGCAAACCCAGCACTCGACCACCAGGGCATCAGCCTCTGATTCGCTTCTCCTCACAGGGACCTTTGAACCAGCCAGGACGCCCGTGCTCGTGCAGCTTGCTGAGCTAACATCGTAATTCTAGATTCCCCATCCCAGCTCAGCTCGAACCCAACCCAGATCTCAAATCTGAACCACCCGCATTCCATTCTTCACTCTTCAGCTCGAGCCTCACAAAGACATTTCTCAACGCAGATCAGATCTCGCGTCAAGCCTAAAGATCGACCCAGAGTCCCAGACCTAGACCCAGATCTCTCACACAAGCCCCAAGAACCATTTACTCTTACACAAGCTCCACCCAAGCTCACACCCCAAGCTTCATAGTTAGCGCCACAATAGGTACCTACCAAGTCACCTGGGTAGCTCTAGCTTCTACTTCCAGGTTGCATCTGGGTAAACTCCCCCCTCTTCCCTGGGCCTCTTCCTTGATTTGTGCCAGGCTTCCAGCAGGCAAAAAAAACCTGGCATGTCCAATCAACTCCCACCATATCTATCAGTGTTCAACTTTCAGGGCCTTTCACAGGGATGGAGGGGTGTTCTAAATTCCCACCCACTCCACTGGTTCACGTTCACGTTCTTGACATCACGGCAGATCGCATCGCAATGCATGCCATGCCCATGCCCATGCTTCAGATTTCCCGTACCGATTCTGTCAGTCAAGTTGCCCTGTGAACAAAGTGCCATCGCACTCTCCAGCAACTCAGTATAATGCAGGAAGGGTCTTTCTCTATCTTGAATCCCAGTCCCAGTCCTTGGGCATAAAATCACGGGGAAAGTCTCTAAATGGACAGCGTCCGTCCTGCGCTCTCGCATCGCATGTCAAGACGATAGAAGAAGACATCTCCCAACATACTCTTCCTCTTCCACTCGTATCATGCAAAAGGTATAAGCAATATTTCATATTGAAAAAAAATCCTCGCTTGCTTTTCGCAGAATTGCAGAATGCCCGAAACTTGAAAATAAAAAGAAACGCAAGAACGAATATATCTGTCTAAGGTATCGATCCACCATCTAAGCATATAAAGCGCCATCCCATTCTTTGGATTCGACCTTGTCCGCTATGCTATGCAATCACATGCAATGCTATGCCATGTTCGCTCGCTCGCCCTATGTACTCGCTCGCAGCCTGGGTATGCTCTGCTCTGCTCCATTGCGCTCCAGCATAGAAAAATCATCGTTCGCACTCAAGCTCCACGACGGGTTTATATTCCGCTCCAATCCAGCCCCTCTACCGTACTCCATGCATGCATCTCCAGGTTACCAAGTTTCTCCAGTCGTACAGTACAAAATCGTATGATCTCGCGGGGTATATGTTGAATGCCTCGGTTGGACAGACGCGGGGATCTGTCTCGTCTCTCCTTATATGTCCTTCTTGGACCCCTTTGCCTTGCCATTGGTGCCTTTTTGTAGTGCCAAAGTCATCTTGTCGAATGCTGCGAAGGTTCGTGCGATTGTTCGGACGCTGCTGACAAGCAGTACTGCGTTAACAATTAGCAATGGCCACAGAAAGACTCAAAATCCAGCTCCCAACTTACAGCCTGGGATAACCATCCAAATGAAGTTCACCGCGAAGAAGTACACCCAGAAGTAAAGAAATTCTGGGCGACTGTATGCAGCAGAGTTGTAGTAGTGGTCGAACATGGCGGTGGCATAGTAAAGAACCAATCCGTACATTTGTCCAACGCAAACGATGATTTGAAGAGGGTGTCGGAGAGGGTTCGAGGTAGTAATGAAGTAGGCAATGAAGAAGCACATTGGGCCCCAGGTGAACTGTTAAACCATCAGTCAGTACAGGCTTTGCAGGTTTCTAAAGGACCAGGGACACAAACCGCAGTGACAGTCTCCATGCAAAGCACAAATGGGTCAGAAGTCAAGTATCTCGAATCCGAAAGCGCATATTCCTTCCACAGCTGACCAAAAAGATCCTGAGCAGGTGCCATGCGTGTATGGTTTACGGAGAAGTATCCTTCGAAGCAAAGATGAATTGCGCCAGCTACATCGATCTCCAAGTCAGCCTGTAATCTCCAATTGACCATTTGCAGTTCCAATTCTTCATTCCAAAGCCTTATCGATTGCCCTTAAGTCCAGACTTGCGTCCTGCCACGATCAAGAGCCATTGGGAAGTTGGCAGAACACAGGGAAGCACGTACAGATCACAAACCACCAGATAGCAGCCTTCTCCTTTCCTGGCAGATTAGGATGGACCTTATCAACCCAAAGCTTGGTTCCCCCAACGATCGTGAGGATCATGGCCACGAAGATGGTCAGAAGTACCTGCATGGTCATCTCGTTCGCAAGGTAGGCGGCAATTTCAACCTCGAGAGGGTAGAATGGATGGCTGGTGCCCATCAATGGCGAGGAGGCGTTCATGGCGGTATCAATGATTGAATCCATTTTTACTTCCTGCATTTCGTGATTGTTGGAAAGAGTGGAGGTTGAGATAAGCAAAAGAAAGCTCCCAATGCCTTATATTGTTCAATTGAGCAAAGCAATTGATTGTCTGGAGCCGATTGAATGGGGGTATAAAGATGGTGAAGCTGGGTGAAGGGAGAAATGAGGGAATATCTCACTTCTCTTTGTGGATTGGAGTTCAAGAGGGGAAGGAGCAAAGATGGAAGGTCGGGAAGGAAAGTGGGAATCAAGTCTCAAAAGCCACGACAGCACGAGCGAGCAACGCAGCGCAGCGCAGCGCGCAGTGTGCAAGTGGTGCGGCCAAGGACAAGAAGGGAAGCGGTCTGGTGTGCTGGATCATCACCCAGCCTCCTCATCAAGTCCAGTCTAGCAATTTTACCTTGGCCCTGTCTCGACGAGCGCGGGTTAGGTAGGTACCTAGGTAGGCAGGGGAGAGCCTGGTAGACGATGGCTGTGTGATCATCACCTGGAACGATAAATATGCTTGCTTTTCAGCGGGTGTGCAGCGCCTTTTTCCAGCGTGTATTTCAAACAGGGCAGCAAGCTCAAGCTGTCGTGTCGCTTGCATCGACTTTACAGTAAATCCTATGGCTCGAAAGATTCTAGGGTGGACCCTTAAATGCAAGAGCCCGTAAGATCAGGGGTTAGCGAATTCTTAGGTGTGGCTTTAACTGGATTCAACTGGCATCGGGGGTTGCGCGTGGGCTGTGGGAGCGAATTGGAACTCTCGTGGGGCCTGCGGGGGATGGGTGGGAACAGCATGGTGGCATGGGAAGGCTCGGGGAATGCAGAAACCAAGCCAGAAAAGCCTGGCCAGGCCGGGCTTGACTGATGCATTTATTTAGGCCGCGAGGCTTGTGGTGACATCCTTCTTGGAAGTCTGCAGCTGGAAGATCAATGACGAGCACCTCCCTCCTGACAGCTGGAGCAGCCTATGATATATACAATATCCCATCTCCCAGGTGAAGATGCTCTTGAAGTCGCTCGCTACAACATCTGTCCGCCTCCCCGAGTCCCCTGCCCCATAGTAATGCCAAGGCATAATCAGTTGGGGAGGTGGATCAGACGTTGAGGGAAGATGGATCTTCAGGAGCGGTGGGCATAGTGGAGCAAAGATAGAGTGCTGACCAGCTGCTCCCTGGACATGGACGGCTGGCCAGGTGGATACTGGATATCACGATGCGCTCTCCTCTTTCGTTAGCATCAACGTGGCGTAATAGGTATTCGTCTCCCAACCAGGCTTCCGCTACCTATTTTACCGTAAACCAGGGCAGACAGGGTTCTTCAATTCTTCCACGATATCCTAGATGCTAGCGAGCTGTACACAAATACTGCCTAGTTTTGACTTCCATTGAGTTTTGAATGCACCGAAATGGCTCGGGCGTAGCGACAACACAAGAGAAGGCTTGGTTGATTTCGGTGTCCGAGTCATGTGTCACCGAACAACCACGCAAATGGATCCTGGGGTCCGGGAATCCATATGCATGACTGCAGCGTGTTCTGTGCAACAGCGTGCAAGGTACCAAGTGTCAGGTACCGTACTTTGCTGGTTGAGATTTAGACCTCGGGATGACATGACGAGTCAGCGGCCTATCTGATGCCGCGCATCTATTCAGAGCTCAGGATCACCTGTTTCCAGCAGGCTCCACGAACTTTCGGAATCGAAACGTGTCTTCCATTTCGTCACTCCCACCACTCATTCCCGTGATTCCCTCGTCCTCCATGAGATCCTCAATAGTGACGCGGCCTTGCTTCTTGTCGGCTGGTATAAGATTCAGCGGGCTCTCCTCGCGCTGACCGTAAGCTTCCGAGCTTTGCAGCTGAGCCTCTTGCCACGGAACGTCCTCGTCATCTGTACTAGGGATAGACGCCAATATGCAATCCTGAGAATCACTGAAGAATATTGCAGGATTCTGAGAGTCGACATTCAGCCAACGACATATCGTTTTCCCAATCAGCTTCCCACCAGGTATCTGGGCCTGGAAGTCAACAATCCTTGGCTGATCCCATGAAGGCTCCCATATGTGTACCAATCCTCTGGATTCGTCGCCCTCGCACCTGATCATAAGCACTTCGTTGATCGAGGGGTGCCACGTTGCTTTTGCGATGGGCGCATGCATAATCATTACTGCTCGAAGTATACGGGTTCCGATATCCCAGATCCAGATAGTTGTAGGCAGACTCTCTATTCTGGTCGCCAGAAGAGTGCCCGAGTTGTCGAGTGACATGAAATTTGTGCCCGTCTTGGGATCGATATTGTTCGTGGTTGGGGCTCCTGCCGTGGGAGGGCATATAGTTTGGGTCGCTGGTACAAATTCTCGAACGAAGGCCCCCGTTGGAGATGGGCTTATCTGCTCTTGCCAGATCTTCTCGTCTTAGCAAGCACACGTATGACCTGACAATGGACCTTACCTGTAGGGACTCCGTGGGCCTGACAGATGTGGTATGCACAACACTCATGCTTTCCGAGAACGAAGGCGCAGACAAGACTGTCACTCTGTCTGTGAAGTCTCCGATAGCCATATGCACTCCGTTCTTACTCCAGTCGAACAACTTGATGCCAGCGCCCAATGCAAGATCAACCTCGTCTTCTGATGTAGTTATTGGACCATTCCAAGCCTTAAACAAATGGCCATCTGCGGTATACACCAGCAAACGGTGTCCTTGGGAGGCGGATTCCCAAACAGTTAAAAACCTACCATCAGCACTCCACTGAAGTCCTTGAGCGTCGGTAGTGTCTGGCCACCATGATCTCTTCACGTCCAAAGTATCTCGCGAATGTATGCTGATGATATCCTTCCCTCCAGTCCTAGTCAACAGCGCTAGATTCCCAGCACCTGGCCTGTACGACAGACCCTTCAGAGCGTTTCCGGCATTGTAGAATTTTGGTGAGCTAATCTCGATAGATTTCGAGGTAGTGAGATTGCAGATGGAGAGCTTCAGTCCGAAGTCTGAGAAGATGCATATCTCGTTATGGTCCGCCCCGAATGCTACATATGCTATCTTGGTTGTCCCTGATGTCGGATTGGAGATGGTAGCAGAGAATTGAGAATTGGTTGTTGAGTAAACACGAATTGTGTCCGCAGAAGCTAGAAGTATCCGTGTTGACGATGCTGACCATAAGAACCACAGAATGGATGATGCCAGCTCGGTCGGGAGTGATATAACGCGTGTTACCTCGAGAGAACGCGTTGCTCGAATACTGAGCTTGGAAGGAAGAATCGTCGCAATGTATGCGCCGTCAGGGCTAGGGAGAGACTGGGTAGATGCTACATTCCGTATAATGATTAGCGATGACCGCAAGCAGTAGAAGAAAGTCGGCTAACATTTTAAAGACCGCGAAAAGCGGATTTGGGGCTCCATGGTCGAGATGTGTGAGATTGACAGAACTTGGTTTGTTTACTTTTGGATCCCTCCCCAGTGCTTGTTCGATGCCAAGCCTTCGACCAGACTTTCCCGCTTCCAGCCTCGGGCCCGATAAGATAAGCAACCTTGCAACTGAGAGCGCCCTGCGCCGTAAGCCGATTCTGACGGCGAGGCGGCCTGAGTAATCCCCCACTTACATGAATAATCTCAACCTTCTCCGGAGCAAGCAACCGTCTTTTCTTTTCATGTTCAGAATCCCTACAAAAGTACTCAGCATTCAATCTCTCGACGGTATGGGATGGTATCCTACATGAAGAACAGATGATCGGTTGAGCACCCACCAGCAAGCATTATGGCTACTCTACTGAGGAAATCCACGAAATCCGCCCCTCACCTACGATCACTTACACGGCTTCCAACAAGGGGAATTGTCTCTGCAGCATCTGCAATACAAGAATATCCTCGTCACGACCTTCCTCCAGAGCCACTTGTGCAACTGCGGAGAGAGGCGATCAAGAATGCCAAACCCTTTTCCGCCTTCCTCACAGATACCTTCCAACGTCAACATGACTACCTCCGAATCTCTTTGACAGAAAAATGCAATCTGCGATGTCTGTACTGCATGCCAGAAGAAGGAGTTCCTCAATCGCCGCCGCGGAACCTTCTTACCACTCCCGAAATCTACCTCCTCTCCTCAACATTCGTCTCTCAAGGAGTCACCAAGATACGATTAACTGGTGGCGAGCCTACAGTGCGGAAAGACATTCTCCCTCTGATGCACCAAATCGGTTCTCTTCGATCGCAGGGATTGAAAGAACTCTGCTTGACCACCAATGGCATATCCCTCCACCGAAAGTTGGACAGTATGGCGGAGGCAGGTCTTACTGGCGTCAATCTGAGTCTAGACACTCTCGACCCATGGCAGTTCCAGATCATGACGCGGCGGAAAGGCTTCGAAGCAGTCATGAGAAGCATAAACAGGATACTGGAGATGAACAAATTGGGGGCAGGCATCAAGCTGAAAATCAACTGCGTGGTAATGCGGGGTATGAATGAGCGGGAGATTATACCATTTGTGGAACTGGGACGAGAACAAGACCTCGAAGTACGGTTCATCGAATACATGCCATTCGACGGCAACAAGTGGAGTCAAGGGAAGATGCTCAGCTTCCAGGAAATGCTGGACATGATTCGGGGAAAATACCCAGGTTTACGGAAGGTGCAGGATCACAAAAACGATACAAGCAAAACATACGAGATACCTGGATTTGCTGGGAGGATAGGGTTCATTACAAGCATGACACACAACTTCTGTGGGAGCTGTAATAGGCTGCGAATCACGAGTGATGGGAACCTGAAAGTCTGTCTATTTGGAAATGACGAGGTCTCGCTTCGCGACATGCTCCGGAAATCGAATAACGGAAACCCAATCGACGAAGAAGCATTTGAAGCCATGAAACAAATTGAGATGGATAGACGACAAAGCTTGTCGGCATCTCAAGGTCCACTAGGAGGAACAGAAGCCGAGCGAGCACTGCTAGAAGTTATTGGAATTGCGGTGAAGGGCAAAAAGGAAAAGCATGCCGGCATGGGAGAGCTAGAGAATATGAAGAACAGGCCGATGATCTTGATAGGTGGGTAGGTCTTCCATCTTATTGATCACGGTGTTGCATTGAAATAGGCTTTTGCATTGCGGGCGTGCTTTCGGCGTATACCCAGCATATGTGTACGTAGGTCATGATATCACGAAAATAATGTATATACATGAGCCGTGACTACTATGTTGATGGACTTTGTTTACTAATACTACCTCCATCAGATAAGTCCTCCACCAAGATGTCCAGCTCTAGACCATACTCAAGATTTCCATCCGAATCACGTTCCCTTCCGCCTTGGAAACGAATCCCAACTCACCTCCTCGCACCTTCGGTGTCATCCCATATTCGTCTCTATTCCAGCCGTTCCTCTCCATCTGCTAATACCACCACCTCATCCACTCCACCAGACGCAGCCACGCCCAAACTCACACATCTCACCCCATCCGGAACAGCACACATGGTAGCCATATCCCACAAATCTCCCACAACCCGTCTCGCAACCGCAGTCTGCACACTACACTTCTCAAACCCCACCGCCCTCCCCCTCATCCGCAGCAACAACATGAAGAAAGGCGATGTCTTGTCCGTAGCAAGGATAGCAGGGATCATGGCTGCGAAACGTACGGCGGACTTGGTGCCGCTGTGTCATCCGATAGCTATCACACATGTGAGCGTTGCATTAGAAGTCGTTGGTCAGGATTCGACAGCGCAGGTCATCAACAGTGAACAAGAAGAGGAGAAAGATGTTGAGAGAAAGAAAGAAAGGGTTTCCGTGCCATGGCAAGGAACGGGACAGGGTGATGCGTATCCGTTCCATGTTGTCTCTCCGAAAGCAGTAGAGCATCAGACCAAAGCTACAGCAAAGGCATCCAAGTCAGCTGAGCCGCCTGGATCTTTCAACGATAATACTACAGCCAAAGGAAAAGAGAAGAGTTTCGGCAGTATCAAGATCTCAGCCACTGTCCAGTGCGATGGCAAAACAGGAGTCGAGATGGAAGCGCTTACCGCAGCAAGTGTAGCTGCTCTCACTGTGTACGATATGTGTAAAGCTGTCGACAAAGGAATGCGTATCGAGGGACTAAAGGTAGTACGGAAAGAAGGCGGGAAGAGTGGGACATGGGTTGAGGGGGAGAGTGTGGAATAAGCGCCAGCTAGTCGCTACATCGACCGGCTGTGGGTCCTATAGTAGAGGCTGCTTCTTCGCAAATTATCACCAAGTAGTAGCAATTGCAAGAATAAATTCACCGCATGTTCAAGCGCTATCTGTAGAAGAAAGACCGTCTCGCTTAATGCAACCATCCTTTCCGTTGGCATGAGAATCTTCTTTTGTCTCATTTCATAATTCTTTTTCTCCCTTTCAATTGCTCGTCATTTCTCGCCTTGATATTACGATATTCCTCTTCTATCCTTCCGCCGACCCAAACTTTTGAGAAACATTAACCTCCATCCTCCATACTCTATCTCCGTCCTCCCAAACAAAAAGCGAACTCCCATCCTCTATCTACCGGTCATGGACCGCGTCCACTCTGTCGTCCGTCGTCTCAAGCGAGCTTTCTCAAAACTCAAGCCGCATCGGAAGGAAGTGACGGAAAAGAAAGCGAGGGTTTAGAAGTCCAAGAAGGGAGATCAATCTCCAGATCTACATCAGCCGATCGATGAAGTCCTCGAAAATCAGCCTGCCTCTGGAAACGGAAATGAAAACACACCACACACAGCCTCCACGGCGACACCATCAAATTCCAAACATCCAGAATCTACCAAGCAGTCATCACCCTTCCATCCAGAAACCCCACAAACCGAAAGCTCAATTAATGCCATCCCCAATACACAGTCTCGAAGCCAAGTCGACGACAGCGTCACGCAAAACTCACTGGATGCAAATAGTGAAGTTCGCCATGAGCTTTCTAGGTGGGGAGAAAATGGTGTCATTGATGAGCATACATTGTTGGAGCAGGAAAGGAGAGAGAAGAGACGATTCAGGGGTTACGGGCACGGCAGACTTGGGTGTTGAGTGGAACGCCAAACGCGAGTCAGATGCATGATATTGGAGATCTGGAGGAGATGCTGAGGAGATAAAGACAAGATGGGGGCACGGGGTCGAGAGATCAAGGGTTGAGCGGATGATAAGGTGACTCGGTTAGATTTGAGGGGCGCAGATGCTCTGTTCACTTTGGGGAATGTAAAGCCAACGTCTCCTACAAAACGAAGACTCCATTTTCAAGGTGCTGGCAAGAACATACGTTGAGAGGATGAGGCTTTCATGGTGTTTCTGACTTAGCTGGAGCTTATACGTTTAGTTGAGTCACGATAACTTCAGAATTACTCTGAGGCTATTTGCTTGCAGCATTGCGTAAACGGGCTGTCGTTCGCGGGATAGAATTGACTCTTGCGACGATCAAATATAACTTAACTTTTCGAAGAATGAACTTGCAGCCATTCATAAAAATGAAACTCTTCAACCTGTTCCCCTCGAGAAGAGAAACGTCTTCCGAAACCGATGATAGCATCAGCTCACATCCTTTCGATCACAGCCATGAGAAAAAACCCGATGTCCAAGCCCCGTCCCAGCCTTCAACCTCTGCTCCGCCTCCATCCTCCAGTTACATATCATCAACCTCATCCAGATTGATCGTCGACCAGAATCCCTGAGTCCAAACCATTGGACCTGACAACCGGAGCGAAGTCACACGCATGGAAGCAGTCTTCAGGAACCACTACCGATACACCGCTCGCATAATCGAAAACGACCAACAAGATCCCTTCAACTGCGTGAGTGACGTCCTCCTTGGGTTCCAAAGAAAGTTGCAGAGCTCTTGTCAACTGCTCATCGTCTACTACACTGATCATGGAGCAATGGGAGATAACATGAGGTTTGAGATGAGTCCACATCCGCGATTAGATGTGTTCCCGAGAAGAGTCTCCAAATTGGCGTATGTACTGATCACCTTTACCCAGATTTGAGAATGAAAATCCAGTGACGGTGCCGAAACTTGATTGGTCAACTATCCAAGTCATCCTCCAGAACCTCAATTGCGACGTCCTTATACTGCTGGACACCTACAATACAGCAAGCTCCATTGCAGCATCTACATCTACAAATGCGAGTTCCAGAGGTCGAACTGAAATCATTGCGGCTCGTGGGTACGATACAGTGACACCAGGATTGAGTCGAGACCTGTCTGGTCAATACCTTCCTACATTCAGTCGAGCTCTTGCCATGGAGCAGAGATTATCACTTTCCCCCACCCCGTTCAGCGCTGCTATACTGTATCGTGGAATCCTGGAACGAACCGTCCTCGGCAATACAATTACATTCCCAGGTTTTCAACAGCCATTCCACATGCCACTTCCCACATCGCCTACGCCCATGCAGGTTATTCTTGATAATGCTTGGGATAGGCCTAGCATTCCGCTACAGCCAGCTATCGGGCTTGGTCTGGTGGCTTCGGGGCTTGCAGCACTGCCGATTATTGGTAGAAATGCTGCACATCTGCACATGAGGCAGAGACATTAGCCTGGGATGGTGATTTGGTTATAGACGATCCCAAAGTTCCTCAACTTTCTGCGCACAATGCTAATATGACTGGCGGCAACAGGCTGGGTGGTAATTAATGCGCTGAGAAGCCGTCTGTGTACGTTCCTGCTGGAATGCATCGTAGACATAGATGGTCTCGGCAAATGGCAATCTGAAGGGAGGTAGTTTGAACTTTTGTATCGTACTGGATCTGTGTATCTGAAGGCATTGTAGAATTTCTACTTCAATATCAGCAAGTTTATAGCAAGGTTACGTATGCGAGCACGCAACACCATCGTTCGATCATGCAATACTTTCCAAAGATGGTAGTGATGGCAAGCGAACAGAAATGGGGTCCATCAACGATTCGTTGGCCTAGGTGACCGTTTTCTACAGCCAGGTACTTCCTGTCAGGCTCACTCAACACAACAATATACAGTCAGACATCTATTCGTTGACCGCAAGATGCACGCATCTACTGACTACACTACCTGTGAAGCGTGATAAGTCAGACGATAACAAACAGGTCTATTGAATTGTCATTCTCTCATGTCAACCATCTCCAAAGACTCATAGTGATGTATGTGAAAGTACAGAATATTTGAAGCGTACTTTCCTCCTCAATTGTCTTCCGTCAAAGTCAGACAAACTGTAGCGAATAACAATAACGAAGCCAAGCATCTCACAGATTGAATCGAAAATGAACGGCATCGGGCCAAGTGGGTTCCCTCGTTGGGGACTAATGAACCCCATGATGATAATGAATCCGATCAGGGAAGACAGCAAAGAAGATTGGAAAGAGTTCCCGTACCGCAACGTTGTCGTTCTGTTGATATGCTGGGCTGACGAACTGACTGGATGTTGGGGAAAACTGAAGAAGCTTGGGAAGGTGTTTCTGGAGAATTACATCTTCGAGGTCGAGAACTATCAAATTCCAGCGCTTGGTGCGGAGAGTGCGAACGGCGTTCCTTTGATGCTTACCTTGGCCAAGCTTGACCAAATAGCAGGCGGCCTTCACGATGACTCTCTGCTGAACGTCAGTTATATGGGCCACAGTGGTCTTGGTGGATATGGGGATTTCGCTATTAGTCTGTATCGTTGAATGCGAGTTCATAGATATTGATGTTAAGGGCAAATCACTGACGCTGAAGTAGGGACGTACCGCTGTGGTACCCATACCAACATGTGCTCTACTGGAATGATGTTCAATCGAGGCTACGACGTATGACCAACGATGTTTTCATTCTGATGGACTCCTGCGGCTCAAGTGGTGCGATTCACCATGCAGACCCTAGCCAGTCCAGAGGCAAGGTGGAAATTCTGGCTCCGTGCAGCTAAAACGTGATGGCACCCAGTGGAACTGCGCCGAGAATACGGTACAATCAGCACTTTGTCAGCTTTACTCGGGTGCTAGCCAAGGTCCTGAAGAATCGAGCCCTCCAAAAGATAACATCGATGTTCTCAACGCGAAAGCTACACCTTGAAGTTACTCGATATATCATCAACAAGTGTTACGAGGTGGGAGGTCGGCCCGATCCACTCCTGCACGGATGTATACCTAATCCTGTTCTGTTCGCTATAGGAAAAGATGGAGCAGGAGCGGGAGCAGGAAGCATCCAACTCAAATTCTTGGGTAAAGACGAGTCCAAGGCGGATGGCTCTGGGGAGTCTGGAGACGATAGCTTTCTCAGCGGCGGACCAGGATCCTACCACTCCGATGACGAGGCAAATTCGGATGATGGCGAGATCGCTCAAACAGCTAAAGCTTTTCGCAAGATGAAGACTAGCACATCGACTAGAAAGGAGGATAGGAAAGGGGGCAAGACGCGCAAGAATAAGAGTAAGGGAAAAGGAAAGGAGGTTGTCAGGGACTGATCCTAAGAAGATCACTGAGCCTGGACGGGAGCTTGTAGTCACGCGAATGTTGTGATGGTGTATTGCCTGGTTTATGCAATGATGCTTTTTAATTGACTTTGAATATTTCAAGTGAAGAGACTGTTATTTTGCAATCGCGAAGGTTCTATCCTCTCATCCCCCTTCGATAATAGACCAGAACGTCAATTGCAAAGTCAGAATCTGTGAGCGTGCAAAAGACAAAGTAACAAGACATGAAGATGAAAACATGCAATGCGATGAATGTATTTTCGACATGGAGAGCGCTGCTAAGTAAGTATGATACATGATCGTGGTAATTTACCACAAAACACACTCCATACTTCAAGGGTGACATACAAAGAGCATGTTATGAGTCGATATTGTACAGCGCCTTCGTTGGATTCTCATGGGAGTACAATATGCATGGTACTTGGCAAACCGATGACACTTGTCCTGTCTGGCAATATATACGAAGCAGACTTGCGAAAGCGTTCATGTCTTCCAAAAGATTTGGAAATTACGGATCTCCACCTTCAACCATGTGTTCAAGTCCTATCCCTTCAGCACCACAGTCTGAGACTGATGAGAATTTCATTCCCAGCCCAAACACCTCGTCTCCGAGTGCCGCTCCGGCAACAAGCCCTCTATACCCGTACAACAAGGTCCTCGCCCTCCTCCTGTGTTGGGAAGACGAACAAGACGGCGTCTGGAGGGAGATCACTGACTTGCAGGGTGTCTTTGAGTGCGCCTACAATTTCGACACCGAGATCTACCGCATTCCATCCAAGAACCCCGAAACCAATTTGCTGGACAAGATACAGGAGCTGAAGGAGAAGGTGGAGAAAGAAGAGACTCTCGTGATCGTCTTTTATGGCGGTCATGGAGGGATGGTGCCGAGCAAGGAGAACAAACCATCATTTGAATGGCATGCTCTAGGATCAGATCAGCTGGCTCAATTGTAAGTCTCACCAGTGCGAGCTTTCTTCAGCTGCGAAATTCTTTGCCAGAACTACTAGACAGATATCCCATGGGTCCCCAGATGCTTCCTAGCACCCAAATGCTTGCTTTACATACCTGGATGTCGCCCGTCCGCTGGGAGATCGTCGAGAAAGCCCTACAGACCATTCCAAGCGACCTCCTCATCCTGATAGACTCCTGTGACGCATCAGCCGCACTAACACAAATCAAACCGGACAACTCATCCAGAAGAATAGACTTCATAACTGCGTGTGGAAGCCACAATTCTTCTACCCCGCTGCCACGACACACTTACAACAATCGCCTCGGCGGCACTTTCACCGATATTCTCATAAATGTGCTCTCGCAGAAGGCGCAGACGGGTGAGGTCTTCACGGTAGCTAATCTACATTTCGGTGTTATGCAGAGGATGGCGGAGATTAGTCTAGAGACAAAACATGCACCGTCGACGCCGTTTTACTTCTCGGTTGGTTTGATAAAGGGGATGCAAGAGCCGAGTGTGAGGTTGAAGGTCTTGGGGAGAAAACATGAAAAGGGAGATGGTAAGAATGAGGCAGGAGAAGGAGATGAGGAAAAGCATGTTGAAATTGAGGCACTGGACAAGGGAGTCGGAGGAATGACCTTGAAGCAGGGGCCTGATGCAAAGAAGGCAAGGAAGGAAACTGCCCACGCCTAATGAAAAGAGCAGTAGCACATCGTGGCCAGCGTACTGGGCCACAGATCTGCCCTCTAGACGTTGCGTTGATTTTCAGATTACAACATAATAGAACAGAAATTCTTTTGCAGACTCCGTCGTGACTCCGGAAAATCGTACCGAGTGCAATGATACCACCCAAGGCGGACTGGCCGGTGTTCATATCACATAGACAAGGGCACCAGCATCCGTAGCATATTTGACAATCTTTTTGTAGAGAACCCTATGAGACCTGTACGCCAGGGACCTGAGTGTTACACCGGAGAAAACAAAGAACCTTATTCCTGACAAGTATGAGAAACCCAGAAAAGCGACAAGAGGTGTATCTATGTGGTGGAGCGAACGTAGCGACCGACAACAACGCAATGATCTCTCTCGAAGGGCTCTGTGGATGTGGTTAGCTTTGAGGATAGGATAGAAAGTAGCACAGCATTTACCCAGGGTCAACTGCTCCAAAGGCTTGATTCTCTCCTCTCTCAACTTCTGGACCTCTCTGGCGAATACGGCTTCTGGTGCAGCGGTACTGTCGATACAGTTTGCCTTGATGGAAACGACGATACCACCACCAACCTTCAAGAACAAATGGGCATTCAATCCAACAATACGGGCCTGATCGGGCTGGGCAACATCTGCGAAGATAACATCGACCATGGAAACCAACATTCTGTATTTAAGCGGGTGACGCGCATCCTCGATGATTGGGATAACGTTTGTACGGTGAGTGGCCATGTTGATCAGATCGCGACCAGAGCGGTGGGAGAATTCAACAGCAAAGACGGTTCCGGTAGGACCAACGATATCAGCGACGTGAGAAACGGAGGTTCCGGAGGCAGCACCGAGGTAAAGGACCTTGGCTCCAGGCTTGATGAAGATCTCGTCCAGACCACCCAAGACACCGGCAGCCAACTTACTTCTGAAAGGATTCCAGACACGGTATTCGACCTTGGTGACACTTGGAGTTCCGTCTGCGTTTGCTGGGCCGGAGTTCTCGACGCTGATGCGCTTCTCGCCGTAGACTGACTCGCCAGGGGAAAGGTTCTTGGTGACCAACATATCTTCCTTACCACGGGCGACGAAGATACCAGCGTGACGATGGGGTTCCTGCGCATATCAGAATCTGCGATTCGGGGACCTGAGGAATTAGAACTTACAATGATAGTCTTTGCGCCTCCCTTTGCTCCAGCTCCTCCACGTCCTCTTGGTGCACCACGGCCTCCTCGAGGTGCGCCTCTTCCACCACCACGACCGCCTCTGCTATCGCCTCGACCTCCTTACCCTCCGGTCAGCTACACTTGGTCTCGTAAAAATGCGCAGAGGCATTGGGGAGGTCTGCGACTCCAGATACCCTGTTGATGGGACACTTTGAAGTCGCGGGGATGTAAAACTGACCTCTGCCACCACCTCTCGAGAAACCGCCTCGTCCGCCTCTATCGCCGCCACGTCCACCGCCAAATCCGCCTCGTCCTCCACGGTCTCCACCGCCGCGACCTCCTCTTGGTGTGTATGCCATCTCTAGTTGTGGTGTTGGGAACAATTGGCGTGTAGAGATATTTTGACGGTGGTGTTGGAGCTTCAAGAAATTTTATTTTTCACCGATGAAGCTTCAGCCATTGGTTAGAGCGACTAAGCGAGCGCTAAGCTGCGATAGGGATGGTGGATAAGAAACTGGGCTGGGCTGGTGTGGCTGTAGAGGAAGTGTGTGGCTGGTATGGGCCTCAGCCTCACCTTTTCCAAAACTCTGCTCTTTTTCCAGCAGTTCTCATCATCTTCTTGCCTTGGCAACACTCGACATAGTCATCGTGAACACCTCAAAAATGTTCGATGGCCTGAATCAAACGAAAATAGTACCATCAATTCTACCTTCGAGTCAGGGAATCTCGTTACCATATATCCTTCCTTCAGATGGTCTCTAGCCGACTCCTGCATCCCGCTTGCATTGCGGATCCTCGTCTCTGCGACACATATCTTGGGCATCATTGATGTGCAGATGTTTTTCGTTGCATTCGCCTGATCCTCACGCACATAACTTGAATCATAAGCTTGATCTATCGTCTGCACATTCCCTCAGCTCTGTTTCATTGATATGCGATATGAAGAGTCACATATTCGGTGCATCTTTCGTTACGACTATCCTGGCTGAAGGAAATTCACGCATCCTCATCTCATGATCATGTCGCTTGGTACGCATTTTGATGAAGAGCCTCATTCATCCAGCAGGCAGTGCCTCAAGAATAAATCGAAGACGGGAGCTGCTCCCTAACTAATTTCACTCGCCTTCAGATGATTCTGCTGATTCCGTCTCAGCTTTCGGACGAGAATTTGAGATATCGCTGTCGCACTGGTAACATTGTGGCTTAGACCTGCCAGAACTCGTACCATAAGTACACTTTTGAGGTCTATGGGTTGTACCAAGTGTGAAGTCACACCTTCAGGTACCCGTTGCTATGACATTTGAGGTTTTCTTCGTGGCGGTCTGTTCCACAAGTCCCAGTTTTTGTTCTAGTCTTATCAGATAAAGCATGTTAATACAACGCTTAACCACACCAAAAGAGCCGTCTCTCACGATCGACGTTGCAAAAGAGCCGATATGTCGTCGTTGATACCAAGCGGGTTTCGATAAGGTCTCGAGACCGACAGGGTGTAGGGCTGCCAAGCCTCTGCGCCTCGACGTTTCACAACCACCTTCAAGGTCCTCAATTGGTCAACTCTGTTTTTAAGCTTCATTTTCAACGGTCTCCTGCCATCCCGTCTTCACCTCGTGGGGTTGTCATCGGTGCATGGCCCGACATCAGATATGTCAAGAGCCTTTGGTACCGGCTTGGCAGTTATGCTTGTGTCTAGTTCTTCTGTAAATCATACCCACAGCGGGGACAGGGTCTGCTCTTGGTAGGCTGACAATCCTCTTCTGAAGGCATTGAGCTCAGATGAGGAAGATAGAGGGGCTGACCCTTGATGTGATGAGCCCAAGTGGGATTCGCCTAGGCTCATGGGGTAGGTTCAGAAGACGGAAAACAAAGGTTCCGAATAGATCATACCCAGGGGTGAATGACGAGCAAGACGGGGCAGATATAATAACCAGACGACATCTACCTCTTGGGTTTCTTTCGTTCATCACTGCATTCATCCTCAACCTCCCCTCCCACCAAACTTTCTCATTCTTTCCCCGAGCGCCCCAGCGGCCGCCACAATCTTTTCACAAAACATTCTTTAATCTTGAATCTTCAGTCAATCCTTCAACCATAATCATGCTCTTCAATACTTTATCTATCTTCGGCCTCGCTGCCATTGCCTCTGCCGGTCAGTACCCCGTCCTAGGAATTTGAACCCTACTAACAGATCCAAGCACCTCGTCTGCACTCGAGATTCGAGAAGGAAGTTTCTGCCCCTGCTGCGCGGGGACTTCAATGGACACCAAGATCCGTCTCTCCACGAAGCAACAACTATGTCACGAACTTTGTCAGCGGCTTCGATAGTACAGTGATCATCCAGCAACAAACCATCACCATCTTGCAACTCTCAAACGCTCAAGCACTAGCTGAGCTACAACTACAAGCCGAACTTCTCTTGGTACAGGCCATCCAACAACAGCTCATTGCTCAACAGCAATTGCAGTTTGCCATCGACAATATTCGCATCAACACCTTCTTGAATGTCAACCCGAATGTGGTATGTACTCATCTTTGTCATTCAAGAATCATGTCTAACAATCGCAGAACACCGTCGCAGTCATCCTCACGCAAGTCAACGACAACCGCGACCAAAACAACCGCAATACCCGCTACTTCACGCGCCAGATCCAGAGCAACCCATCTGCATCCCAACAAGTCTTCGTCCAGATCACCGAAGTCTCCCAGATGAACATTGGCGACTTCAGCGTTCCTACACCAACATCCGAACAAGCGGCTGCGCCATCAGGCACCGCAAGCGCAGCAAGCTTCGCAGCACCACAGTTCGGATCCTACACCCCAGGTGGAAATGTCTCCCTCCAAGCACAAGGCATCAACTTGTATCCATTCGGTGTCGCAGCACCCACGTTCGGCAACTCGCAGTCATTCATGGACCCCGCGCTCATCATCCAGCCAAGCCAGCAGCTGTTCGTCACAAACCAGAATCAGAACCAGTTCAATGTCGTTGTCATCGCATGATTGATGAATCGACAGAAATCTGATTTTTGGAGTTTGGGGCTCGGCGAGGATAGATAATCTCTTGTTTCTTTCGCATGTATGTAAGTATGTACAGATAATGCAGGTGCTCTTCGTTGAGTTATCTGTTTATTCGATTGGGTGGGTAGAGAGGGGTTCCTTGGATGGGGATGAATGGGATTGGGAACGGAAGGGATGGGAAAAGCCGACGGTAGAACCGAGGCTGGAGTTTTTGCTTTGCTACTCTCCACAGTTAGGATGCCTATCTTATGTCTATATGTAGTGTATGAAGAAGACGTTTGATGAACGGCAAATCAGTTGTCCTTTACAGTTGTGATAATCCCAGTTTTCAGTTGTCCATTGACAGTATTTTGTCTCGCTTATCTTATTATCACCAGTTGCAGCCTTGCACTCAGAACCATATCAATACTTGCAATTTCAAGTCTTTTTTACTGCTCGTGATCTCACTACTCCTGAGCTCACCAGCAACGAGATCTGCAATCACCAGTCAAGTACCTCTCAATCCCATATCAATCCGATGTCTTGAGTTCCGACGTCCCGACTTGTCTGTCGTCCCAGCACCGCACACGCCATCCCAACCTCATCTTCGCCTAAATCCCAGCCTTGTTTCAAAACCGTCTGGTCCAAGTTCCCATCCCATCACATCCCTCTCTCCTTTGGGAAATCTGACACATGTCAAGCAATGCTCGAGCGGTCGTTCATCAAGGCATGAACTACTGGCGGCTCGAACTTGACATGGATGCGTGCACTTAAGCTGTGGTCTATGCGGGAAAATATTCCGCCTGGGATGGGCAGGGCTGCCTTTCCTGCCTAAGGGTGCAGGTGATCTCGACAGACGGGAGTTGAGTCTCAGTAGTCACAAAATTTCTTGGATAACTCGATCGTCAGACGTCTCACCAGACTTCGTGATCACGATTTGGTGTCGACTAAGCACTAGATATCGTGGAAGAGAGACAAGCACAAGAAGGGAACGAGTCTCGCGGCTACATGCAGGAGCTCAACGAAGGCGTTAGAGAGAGCTTCTAGAACTTCCACAGGCGTGGAAGCAAGCCTCCATCGTGGCCAGTATCCCGCATCTCCAGATCTCCGATCTTGCCATACCTCAAGCTCCCCAGTATCTGCAGCAGCAATAGTAGTAGCAGCAAAGCAGTGGTCAGGCATATTACTCATTTCTCCTCTTCTCTCCTCATCTCCTCAATTTTCCTCCACAACTCCGCCAAGTCCCCAGTAGTCGTCCCTCCCCATCTCACCATTTTTCATCACTTCTCACGTCCCAAGAAAGCCATCAAGCCCAGTAGTCCGACTCCCCCATTAAATCTCCCCATGGGCGTTTCCACATCCTCCAGATATCAAACGACGATACACACCTTAGTCGGCACAAATCGGGTTTAAAGCCCCTCCTCTACCCAGCATTGCAGCACTAACCCTCCTCCCCAACAAAACCTACCCGGCGCTTCTCCCCATCCCGCCGTGCCCTTCTCGCCGCAACCCTCGCTGAAAAGGCGCGACGAAAAAATCGCGCATTTTTCTTCCCTCCCACACAGCATAAGAGTATCACGTGCAGAGGGTCTCGCCCGGTCTTGACCGATGGCCGGGTTTCCCCATGCAGCCCTAAGAGCAGGAGAAATGCGCGGTGCAAAACCTGCGATATGACGTGCGGTGTGATTGGATGGTTGGAATGGGGGAGGAGGCGGCGTTTGCTGGGTGGCGGGTTTGGTTGGTCAATGGAGCTGGGGAGTGGAGGAGCAGTGATCAAACTGACGATGATGGGACAGGGGGCAGCTGGAGAGGTAGGGATTGGAAACTTGTCTTGCCTTGTCTTTGAGGGGGACAGGCTCGACAAGGCAGGGGGCTGACGATCTGAGGATGATGGTTGGAGGGGGTGTGGGATGGGTGAAATCTGAATGGATGGACTTTACATTACTGGCTGGATGAACCTTCACCAACTTCGGTATCGATTCTCCCCACGCTGAAATCAGCGGCTTTTCTTCCTTCATACATACATAAGTATAGCTTCTCCCTCTGCTACATTTGTTCCTCAGATACGTATTCAGTTATCGTTATCCAAAATCCAAAACTCCACTCAGCCATATTGTTCTGTCCTTTCGTGTTCTGTTAACTACCCGATCGTACGTCAAGGCTAAGACTGCCGCACTTTACCGTTCCGAGCTGTACCTCCAAGACACTTGTAGAAGATCAAGCAAGCAAGCATTTCTGCTACTTAACGGACAAACCTCTTCCGCCTACAAACACCTCCTCCCTACCTACAATTCGATATCCTTTCTTCAACTCGAATTGAATTCCGCCTTGAAGTAATCCGACATACGCCCGTATCCGCCAAAGACCACACAGCCTCATCCTTGCGCCTCACTTCGTACCTCGCAAACAAACAAGACCGACCTTTCAGCCGATACCTCCACAATTGATCAGCAGAACGGAAGGCAGGATACAAACGAGGGCCGTCCATCGGATCGTACAAAAGACACCGAATCCTCACACACTCTCTGACCTACAATAATCCGAACTCGGTCACCGGCGCATCGCTCTGTCTGTACTTGCATTATCAGGTACACGACTTTCCACCACAAAATCACACATCCGCGAAATCACATTTACACATACGAAATGGGTCTCTTCACCCGCACAAAACGGTCCTCGACCTCCTCCTCCGCAGCTTCTACCGCGCCAAACAGCGGCATCACCACCCCCACCGCAATCGACAACCTCTCCCACTCTCCAACCCACACCTCACACAACCACAGCACATCTCCCACCTTCCCACCCATACAAAAGACNCCCTCCCGCCTCGCCCTCACAAAGACCCTAACCTGGGGCAAGAAATCCAAAGAAGACAAACACCGCCGGCGTATCGAGTCCTGGGAGCGCGAAGACCAGAACGAGTGGGATGCGCCAACCGCACGCCCGCACGGCAGGAGGAAGCTGTGCAGCAAGAAAGAACAAGAGGTGCTGAGGGCGTTTGAGTGGAAGGTTTGTGTGGCTGGGGAAGGTAGGGAGAGTATTGATGGAGGCAGGAGCAGGAGTTGTTTCTCGGGGGTTAGTCCTGGGTGTAGTAGGATGGGGAGTGTGGATGATGGACATGTGGGGTTGAGTTCGAGGAGGGAGGGGAGCCACTTGGTGAGGGAGTCAAGTAGGAGTGATACTTCTGGGGAGGGGTCGGTGGTTAGGGCTGCGAGCGAGGAATGATGTTATGAGTATGATGTTTTGATACATGGTGTATATGGATTCTATCGGGATGGCGCATTGGAGTTTGGATACCTTCGTGGCTCCGTACATATGGGGAATCGGACGGAAAACAAGGGAATACAAAAGGGATGGGATGCGAGACAGTTAGATATCCGCATGCTTTCACTGAGGTTAAATGAGTTTATGCTAGTATTGTATAATATCAACCATATCAAGAACACTTCATACATTTTCACATTTCATATTACACGTTCCATACTCCATATTACACACCTCCGTCTCTTTCCTACCACTATCCATTATCGAGGAACGAAATCTACAAGAACAAGGCTTCTACTTCTTCCCTCCTTCATCCCAACTCAATCCACCACCTCAGTCCTAAAATCTCACATCAATACCGCTCATATTTCGTACTCGCCTCTCGCTCCCATTCTCACCACATCGTCCCCTGAACCCTCAAACCATCGGCATCGCTTCCCATCGGCCTTTGCCCCTCCTCCGCACCCGATGTTTTGCTTTGGTTCCGACCGTCTGTCCGTCGCCACGCCACCCGCCTCGCTTAGCAAAAAACAGGTTTCTGTTCAGGGGCAGAGGTCGGCAAGAGGTCCAGACTCGTCATTGTATGATGGAGCGGGCGGTCATCCCGAGTTCACCCCTCTCCCCTCTTCTGAGCTCACCCTCTGATTTGCTGCTCCAGATTACAGACGGGACGAGGCCAATTAACAGTGTGAGAATACCGAAGTAATGTTACATACAGTAATTCCTTGAAGTGGTGAATTTGCTGGTGGAAGGGGGAGGGGTAAATGCCAAATGACGATGAAGCCGCTGTAGAGTAGATTTACGAGCGTCTGCGGGGTAATGTTAGGACGAGGCACAGACGAGACGAGAGATATCAACGTCATGAATCGTCATGTTGCAGCTATTGGGTTTATCCGACGAATACATGAACTTTGGAGTTATGTATGGAATATTCTAGCGTATAATCGCTTCAGGGAATATGGGATTTTCGGGTGAAGTCAAACGTGGGGGAGCTGTGATTCGAGCCCAGTAGCCAATTCATGATGTCCATTTCCAGGTCCCAGGTCTAGAAATCGGAGTACGAGTTCTGTTCGGTATATTTCGGTTTTGGTGAGAACGACGACATCTGTTTCTCTGGATAGTCACTGTTGTAGATCTCGTAAAGACGCATATACTCCACAGCCGGAACGAAGATACTGACATATCTGGTATGTGTGCCCTACCTCTCGGAACTTGATCTCAGAAGTCTCTGGTCCGCACATCTCGCATCTGAATTTGATCCGAAGATCCTCGTAGCTCTTTCAAGCCATATCTGAAATTATTTCCTGCGTATCATGGAAAGGGCAGCAGTACTTTGTTTTCCTTCCTCTTGATCTCTGTTGGTTGACTGTCTACCAATAATCGAGCGAGAACTGCAACTCTGAAGACCTAGAAAGCTTTCACTGGTATCTGTACGTAGATCCTACCCGCGCAAGATGGAGTAAGAGGGAGAAGAGTGTAGCAGATGGATATGAATGGTTATCATTCTCGGTCTGCTCGACTCGATGCAGTCTCTCACCTCACTTCGTCAGCACGAAAGTGACAAAGCTCCTTCCAGGTACAGTTCCCGTGACCGTCCCATCCGCCGCAAGCACCACATCCGTCTTGGCCACTAACGAGAATCCAGAGTCAGTATTGCTTTCCATGAAGTGTTTGCGGAGGAGGGATGATCACTTACTCTCCCTCGAATTATCCGTAATCCAAGCCGTCACACTCGCCCCGACAAACCCACCTCCAACCTTCACAGTAATAGCCTGACTCCCCGTCCCCGTATTCAACACCGGCACAACCAGACTCCCACTGACGCCCTCGTTCACAAACGCACTCGCACTAACACCGTTCGGTGCACCCGTCGCAGCCACTCTCATAGCTCCAGGTCGAATGTACCGACTGTATTGCGCAAAAGCCCAGACACGTTTGCTGATTTGGACGTCTTTGGTGGTGTCGTCGATTTTGATCATTTTTTCATTGGTGTTGCCCCATTGCGTGCCGACCCAGTAGAGGTAGCCGGAGCAGTTGTTGTTGACGAGTGCGTTGTGGAGGATTGATGCCCAGGTCATTCCATCGCCGGCGCCGCCGTTTTGGCTGTGATATGAGATATCAGCTGAGATCTTCTGCCGGAAAGAAGAGAAGGCTCTCAGGTTCAAATTTAGGAAAATGTAAGAAGTAAGAGAAAGTGAAAGGTCAACACTCACTACCAAGCCGTCGTCCAACCCCCGTTCAAATCAGAGTATTCCGTCTGCCAGACCTTCAAAGACGTCTTCAATGGACCGTTGAAATTAGACGTATACGTATGCGACGTGATGACTCCCAGCTGGTTCTCAACACCAGCAGCTTTCAATTGCGAGACTTTGCTACCAGCGTCGTTCCAGCCCGTCGAGTCGCAGCAGGTTATGGCGATGTGCGACATGTTGGCTGCTTTGAGGGTCGGGTATAGCACTTTGATGAAGTCGGCAGCTTGAGTGCCCGACGACAGCATGGATGCGTAGCTTGCGCTATACAGGAGCGAGAAGTTAGCAGGTACTTTGAGGGTTTGTTTACTTTCACAAGAAGCTCGGTCTCCGAGAACCGAGACGACAGGTATTCCTGCAACAACCACCCATCTCTGCCAATCGCCCAGCATTTCATAATCTAACAAGGAAAAGGGATACAACTCACGTGAAATCAGGCTCATTCAAGAACCCCAAATGCGTAATCTTCACCCCCTCACTCTCATAGAACCTCACATACTGCACCAGATAATTCGCATACGCCTGCTTCCAATCGCCACTCGCACAGTTCTGCCCACTAACACCACACAAATACCCACCATTATTCTCATTATTATTCGTCTTCATGAACGGCGGCGCACTCCACGCATTAGCATAGAACGTCTTGACGCCGTATTTCTGTGCCTCCTTGCTCACAAACAACTGTCCGGAGTCTTTCCCGTCCCATGTGTAGTTTGGTGTCGCGGACGGAGACGACATCTTCGTGACGAGGATGGAGTTCATGAGGTCGGAGCGAGAGTCGGAGGAAGAGCCGATTCCGTTGCGCAGGATGGACATTCCTGCTCCGCTGGTGGTGTTGAAGAATACGTCGAGGACCATGCGTTGTTTTGCGGCGGGGAGGTTGACGATTTGGTTGGCGCGTTGGAAGGCTTCGGAGAAGCCGAAGCCGTCGATTGTTTGGTATGTTTTGGAGACATCGACAGTGAGTGTTACAGCTCGCTTTTGGAGATGGGTTTCCGGTGCTGCGAGCGTGAGAGAAATGGTGGGGGCCAGGAGGAGGAAAGAGGAGAGTTGCATCTTGGTGGTGATGCTTGGACTTCAGAGTAGATTTACTTTGAGAGCTTGGACTCAATCTCTCTCTAGTCGTGGAGGATAGGCAAATCTTCCTCTTGATTGTGCACATCGCAACAATTTCAAGTCTAGAATTCATGATGCCGACGAAAGTCCGTCGCGAATTCTGCCTATGCTCACAGGCAGTATAGAGCATTCATATGGAAGTCGATATCAGGCAGCTTGCCCACCACAACGACCCTATCTGAAGCGATTGAAGCCATTCTAGGCAATAAACTTCATAAGGCCTTCACGAACCATAGATGAAAATGTAAATATCGCGACGGGTTCGGCACGACAGCTGGGTTCTGCGCATCTCGCCTGGGCGGAGACCCGGATGCAACTACTGTTGTTTATCCAGCTCCCTTACCGGACTAAGGGACTATGAATAGCGACAACACGGTAGAAGTAGTATCGGAAGTCACATTCTCTGGGTCCTCAATATGAGGCCTTGAGTAATCTCTGCTTGCCTTGTAATGAGATGTTGTGATGCTTGCACTCGTTGAGCGAGACCTCCGATTTAGCCGAGAGTGATTTCCTCACCAATACAGAGCATCACTTGAGTGTCTCATTTGGGTACATGCATTATCAACTATGACATCACTTCATCCTCTCAGAGTATTGAACCCAGGAGCCCGTCTGTTCAAGGCAACGAGCCCAATGTCTCGCATGCTGGCAATCGACGAAGAGAATTCCCTTTTGGAAACCATCAGAAAGAAGAACCGTATGCAAACGTGGGGGTTGCTCGTGTCCAGACTTTTTGGGTAATCCCGGTCAACTTGCACTTGCATCAATACTTTTCTGAAACAACCTTTATATACTACCTAATGAGGAAGGTCTTATCAGCCTCGACTTTCGCAATCGCAATGGCTTGAAAGCGGCGTGCGGGAGAGTTACAATGCTAGTGAAAGGTACATTTTAGGAGGAGTTACACTGCTAGGGGACGAATGTCTCGCAACCGGTCGACGGTCCAACAACGAGCGCTACAGCTGGTCTTGGGACCAAAATTTAAGCTTCGACTAGACCTGCTCTTTTCTTCAAGGGGAGTAAATAAACGAAACAGGAATAAGGTTTGCGACATTTCCACCGATCGCTACCGTTACATCGTGACGATCAGATATGCAGAGCCGAGCCGTGCAGTCGCAGAAAGATCGACATGAGACTGGATTGCTGAACTTGTATGTACATGTAGAACCGCACATCCAGAAACGGCAATTGATATTCCACAGTGTTATGTATCTCATGATTTTCATGGCCCGGGTCGTGCTGGCCTACTTGTGAAGGCTTTTGGAGCTAAAGGATCTCAAACATGCAGAAACAAAACCTGACTCGAGAACAACCACAGCCATACAAACATATGCTGACAATCACATCGGATCCATGAATCGTCACAATGTCTTATAAATGGAGAATATCGTACGGTTTTTCGTGATATTAGGTTTCGGCTAAAGGTTTGGCATGTAGTGGCGGCGGCAGAGCCGTTACATTGGGAAGCTTTTTGCAGATCCAACTCAGTTCCCTTGAAGCAAGATCGAGATCAGGAAATCTTCAACAGACTGTAAGTGATGGATATTAGTTTTCAGGGGACCGAGTGCAGAGATCATCATGTCTCTGATAAGAATGAAGCAGATCGAATACGTTGACTCTTTCCGTCGGGTACTCGGTATCCTAGGACCCCATTCTTGCACTTGCGAGACATACTGGACAATAATGTAGCAGCCGTTGCACGGCAATGAAGCAGAGCGAAATCGCAAAAAGACAATTAATGAATGGCTATGTTCGATCGAGGGAATTTCTAAACTCAGTAATTCGGTGCGATAACGAACTTTCAAGCCACAGCATTTGCGCGCGACCCCTCTTTCCCCACTACAAGAAAAGACAGAGCAAAAGTACCCAAAATTTCGCATTGAGTTCTTGAGATGAGAATTTTGAGTTGAACCTTAACCAATGGTACATTGCGTCTCAATGAGCGTGTAGACGAACCCACCATTCCCTGGGACATCAAGCTTCGTTGTTGGAAATCGATAAAAGAGATCGCCAGGGTTTGCAGAATCTGAATATGATCGATCCAGGGCATACTTACCCCACATGACTCCACCCACAATATGCGTTTCAGGGTCCTCAGAACCTCGGGATTCGGTATTTGCGGATCGGAACGATCATCGAGCACCTGAGTGTACAAGTAGGTAATAGGCCTAATAGGCAGGCCACTGCATTTTTTCAGCTGAAGTGTCGCGTGAGATCCTGTAGATCCCATCTTGCGATCAATAGTGTCAACGGAGATGCCTCCATGCAATAAGCCAGACCCTCGCTGAATCATGTGCCGATGGAGGGATGTGAGTTCGGTCGCAAGGCAGAGAGTATTGAGTTTCCATCCCGACCGATCACATGGCGGTTACCGCGTCAATAATGCGCTTGTGTCACTCCTGGCTGTACAGTTCAGCTCGCAATGTCCTGGAGGCGTCGAGTACAATAGCTATGATTCCTTTTCGTGGTGTTGAAGCAGGTTTTGTGAACATGGCGCTGTTGCATTCCGCCTCTTCCGTAGTTTCGAGACATGCAGCTGCGGGTCAACGGACTTTGTGGAGTATGGAAGCTCAGGCTCTCACTGGGTCGCTTCGTTTCACCCAGATACTTGGTCGCTGGCGAATCTGATCCGCCAAGCTTTCTGGAGCTTTCTCTTGTGCAGGGGCAATTGACCCAATCAGGAAATCGGGATTCGAAGGATTATACCGAACTGAGGAAAGCTTTCCTTCACCCTTGGCGTAACTGTTTCCCCTGCTACGAAGTATATCGTTGTCGCCCATCGGAGACTGCATCTGTCTGTCAGATACTGCAAGTCAAGACTTTCCAAGTCCCCTTCTTGGAATGTAACTCGCCAAGATACGAAGTTCCCCGAATTTAGCATGTCGGCCTGTAGATCTTCCAAGCCTGAAGATAGTTCTTACCATTTGCTGAAGATATTGCCATTCTTGCTGTTTCTAGAGACAATTGCTGCGCAGGAAGCAAGGGATACACTTCTTCAACAGATTCAAAAGATCAAAGTTTGAAAAGGTGTGGAAGTACCTCAACACTCTTGCCAGGGGCTTTGCCGTCAATTCTGCGCTAATAATAGGGTGCCGCATGCCAATGCAGGGATGTGTAGCCGGACGGCAGAAGAGTTCGAGGGTGGAGAGGAGAGAGGTTGATTGCAGGTGTGCATTTCAAGTCTCGATGGATCCACTCACCAGGTAGACGGCCGATTTTGGCTTTGGTTGACGATCGTTTGTACCACACAGCCTCTTCGGGGTCGATGTTACGAAGTATTATGCAACATCCTTAAAGGAGACTTCGATAGATCGAGTTTGGCATGTTTCGGAGATGGGTAATTACTTGTCATCTGATGTCGGACTCTGGAAGGCTCGATCGAAGACCACACCGCGGAATTAATGGCGCCATAGGTGGACGGTAGCAAACATCTGGCGGAAATCGGATGTTATTTCCGGACGAATCCTAGATTGTCATTCTGAATTTTGAGCTGTTTACTGCATGTCCGACCACTACAGGCATAAAGCGGTGGAGCCTCTAGCAGTCGAGTTGCCGCTACTGGGACGGTTCGCATGTCCGCTCGGCGACCTCTGGTTTTTTTTTTCTTTTTCGGCACGGAGTCGGACACGGCCCGGACAGAAAAGACCTGGTGTTTGCCGGTCACACTGGAGGTGCTATGAGACTATGCTGGTCATCCACTGATGCAAAACGACCGAACTGGACATGAATGTGGAATGTGGCTTCTTTCCAAGATCGGTAGATCTGAACTGCTCAGATTGCATATGGTATGGTGTTTATGGTACGATGGCGGGCCGAGCCTGGTCAAAACTTAGATTTAGTTCACATCTCTCAATGCCGAAAGTTAAAGGACACTTCCACTTACGCTTGAGGAACAACAACCTTTCCATTCAGTCGCCGACGACCTGAGACACCACATGTCATTTGGGAAGCCAGAAACGTGGAGAAGGCCAAGTGTGATTTCCAAACGTCATGCAGCCGCCACTGGCTTTGCTTAAGGTTCAAGCCAAAAATGTGCTTGTCGCGGCATGCAGGTTGTTGTCAAAAGGAAAAGAGATGGGAGGAGAGGGAAGGGGGAATGGAGGAATGGAGGAATGGAGGTTCAATGGCGGCACAGTACTACTGAGTCGAGTCAGGGAGCCAGCTGGGCGTGTTGCACTGTGTGCGAACCTTGGACGTTTGCTTACAACCCTGAACTTTCACTGTTGTGTCCACACCACTAATTCAAAGCTACCGTAGCGCAGATTGCCGAGTCCTGCTAAGCTCTAGTGGGCGATCCGGATCGATTCATGGCAACCCTACTTGAACAACATCCCAGCAGCTGCATTACCTATAGGGCGACATATCGTATTCCAAGGTCAATGAATGAATTCCCAATACAACAGTCTCTTATCTTACCATCTACTAGCCTGAATAGTGCTGGATATGGATATTATGTTTTCTACTAGCCAGGTTCGTCTCTCAATAACTAGAAAAGTGGCGGCACAGAACACAGAATAATTCCCAGCAATCACGCATCCACCACCAATCTGGATATCCCTCACATATGAACAACCTCCATTTGGACCCTTGCAGTCGCTTGGCCACTGGTATGACGCTGGAGTCCATGGACTGGCCACAGCCGCCTGCACAAGTCCCACTACCCCTCAATTACAGGGTTCAGGAGGTCAGAACCGGATCTTGGGATCACATCCGCACCACGCCCCGAACTTTGGTCTAGATTCCTTTGGCCGTGGCCAGGGAGCTTACTTCTAGATAAGTTCGCTAATGAGCATCATCCATACATTGTCTGACTGGAGGAACTCGGCTTGACAGTAACTCGCAAGCGCCACGACCAGGGTTGCTGTTTTGTAGCCTGTCCATAATTGACTTCCTGCAGGTGACAGTATAAGCGGAGACTAATTGTGAGAAAAAGTGTGGGGGAAAAGCATTCTAGACTTTATACCGTTTCATCGCCAGCGGTGTTACAGGCGCTGCCTCCCCATCTCATGCCATTCCTCTGTCAAGACTTCTTGCGCACGGCGGACTACTGGTCAAGCTTGGATTTCGCCCCAGATGAATCCATGCCCGCAAAAGAAATACATACTAGCAAATACACTAATTTTTGATCCTTGAAGAGCTGCACTTCTTCAGGGAAACAATTGCGTGCCAATTAGGGCTCTAGCTGCCAAGCTCCTTGACACAGCGAGGTTCCAGCAACAGGAAAGCTAGGTGCCGCATTTTGCACATACTGCAAGCTCCATAGGGGTTTTTCCTTCTCCACATCTGAATCCATCATCTGTCCCATTCATTCACGGGAGGTTGCAGATATGAAGAGAGGAAAGTCTAGGATGATGTCGACCCCCCTAGAGCATTGGCACAGAATCCGAAATTGCGTATAAGTAGGGTCGGTCCAAGAGTATCATGGTTTCTCAAACATCGTCGCTCGTTTTTCCCCACGGTCTGTTCATCCTCTTATTTACATTCCACCTACATCAAGACCCTTGCAACAATACCATCGTCTACAACCTTCCAAGTGTTGAATCAGCACAGTACTCGTCTCCATCATGCCTATCATGCGCCCAGGCTGTGAGACTGGATTATACTACATTCCTGTCGGGAACCTTCCTTGGAATTGTACTTGGAAGAAACTGAAAGACCACGCCCGAAATCGACAGCCTGATGGATCCTGTTTGGCTATTCTTGAGGCGAACGTATATCCTGGGCCAACATCAACAAGTGGCTGGATTAGCGTTCAGGGACTGGCTGATTTCCGAGCGGCACTTCGTAAGTCAATCTGCTCATAATATTTCTTGACTGATTGAATGCCAGAACACTTGAACCAGTCAGCAATGGAAGATCCGCCGCGAGCTGCACGCACCCTGCAGGCAGACGGCCGTAATGAGACGAAGCCCGTGATGCTTGGCGAGAGCGGTTCAATAAGCCCGTCAGCATCTCGTCGATGTGCTCAGCAACAAAGTACATGGCAGCCAACACCACATAATACAAACAACAATCCACCGCAAGAGCTATATCCTCCTGTGAGTCGCTGCTTCGAAGGCTTGTTGCTGGAAGCAATGGACTGACTGAACGTAGTGGGCTTTTCCGCCCGCAGCACCAGCGGTTCCTACTCCGATGTCACCATCCTTTTCCGAAAGTTCGTACTACCAGCCACCATCACCGCACTATAATCACACCCAATCTTTCAACGGCTTCGCCCCCCAGAACGAATACAGGCACGCGATCCAGCCTGGTATGGTTCTTGTGTCTATGCCGACGATTCCTCAGCCACTCTATATGGTTCCTGTTGAATCACACATGCAATCAGTACCTCAAGTGCCTTCCACTCACCACGCTCAGATGTTTATGCTTCCTCAACCTCCTAGTCCTACACCCACACCCGAACTTTATCCATCACCCGTAACTATCAAAACCGAGGCTCGCAAAATCATCATTACGAAGATACCACTTCACTGCAGCGAAAAGGATCTTCAAGACCTCATTAACAACGTCTCGTCGACACCAAGTCGAAGTCCCCGTTCACGGTATCGCAGCTCCCCAGAGGGCACACGATTCTACCTTCAGCACCTCGAAATCGCCAAGCATTCTAACGGTAGCCCCAAGGGTCATGCGTTCGCTATCCTTGAGTCGCATGCCTCTGCGAAATGCGCCGTCGATGCTCTGAATGGCCTCTCATGGCAAGGCAGAACACTTCATGCTCGCTTTGCCAAAGAGGGTGTTGAGTCCAGCAGCAGGAGTTCAAGGAATTCTCAACCTTCTCAACCCTCTCAAGCCAGCCTCAGTCGCTCTCGTAATGCTCCACGCAACGTAAAGGGGAAGCCCCGGGAGCAACAGGTACCTCGTTCGATGGCACCAGAGCTCCAGTATCGAGACACTGGTGAGGCTAAAGTCATGGATGTTGATGAGTACCTCAGCACTCAATATGCCAAGATTCGGATTGACTATCGCGGCGACACCTCGCCCACCTCCTCGCACTCGGGAGGAGTCAGACTAGAGCAAGAGGCTCCGGAAGTCAGCAACCTGACGAAGGAGGGAGAGAAGGAGAGGCGTCGGAAAATAGCGTCTGATGGTACGGGAAGTCACACACCGGTGGTCGTCGACGGAAGCTCTGGTGGCAAAAAGCATAAGTAAATTTAAATCTGAAAGTAGGAACTGTTGCCAGTCCGCGGTGGATTGGTCTTTGAGCGATGGAGTTGATGAGAAACATGGGCCTGCGTTATACTATTAGCGGATAGGCGTTAGGTGCTCGGGAATACCCTTTTCATTGTCATGATTTCAGTTTACGATTCTCGTTCTTTATCTCAACATCTTGATGCCACTTCTGATTCATTTAAAAAAGTTACCATATCTTTACCAAAATTGACAAAATGAGATTCGAAAAGGTGAACACGAAGGTGAATATCTATTGACCTACAGTAAGCGACGGTCCTTCCTCCACCTAATATCTGGTCCTTACCTAGAGACCTAGAGCTTCTTCGAAGAGCAATCTCCGAAAAGAGAGAAGATTGCTATCTTCGACTACGAATGTCAGCATATGCCAATCACTTCACTTCACAAAGACTCATTGGTCAGACAGGAACCACAATCTCCAGGACTCAGTATGCCTCTTAAGCACTGCTCGCACTTCGAACTCCCTCATGATACCGAGCCTCTGATCTCCATCCACCAACTCGCTACTTCTCGGCTCTCGTTAACCCCAGCGCCGAGAGGTCGCCGCGTCAAGATTCGCAACTTCAAGATTTTCAACAAATTGCCCTTGGAACTCCAGCAAATCATCTGGGAAGAATGTGCTATGATACCCGGGTGTATCCAGTTTGATGTGTATGGACGCCCAGGCTGGGATCTGCCTGGGTGGTGTCTAATTGATTGGCAATTATTTGTACGAGGAGGAGGAAGTCAGTGCAGTCCTCTTACCATGTGTCTCTCTTGTTGGCCGGCCGCATTGCTGTATATCGAATAAAGTTCCGCGACGCTTCCAAAAAGAACTCGCTTGTCAGTGACTAATACTAAATTCATCCAGAGCCCCCCGCCATACTCTTCGTCAACAAAGAGTCCCGCTCCATCGCCTTGAAACACTACACTCTTGCCTTCTCTGAATTCCTCTCCGCTGCCCTTGGCCCCACGAAATCCCTCTACTTCAACTTCGCCGTCGACTCCATCTACTTCCCAGACTCCCTATCCGCCCAACACGCACTGTATCCCATCGATCACTGCTGCCAGTGTTTCCTTTCTCGCCTCACCATTTTCGAATTCGAGATGTTCCAGAAGCTCAAGCACCTGATCATCGGCTCTTGGGAACCGCTGGGACCTGGTGAGTGGCCGACTATGTGTTTGGACTTGTTTGAAGGTCTGGAAACTTTCACGTGTGGTTGGGAGAGCTATGAAACGTTTTTGTATAAGGAGCCGAGAGATAATACGTTTGGAATCTTTTGGGAGGAGATGGAGAATAAGCCGGAGATTAGATGGGCTTATAAGGAGGATTTGAGGAAGTTGATTGAGGACCCCGAGACAGAGAAGGAGAAGGAAGGCTCGAGGCTAGGAGTTAAGGCGGAAGCGGAAACAGGATCGACGAGGACTATCCAGATTCGTTTTCAGACGGGCCTTTTGAAGCCAGTCTCGTATAAGGCAGGCTAATTTGACAGTTATTGGATTAGTTTGGTTGCTAGTGGTTGTCTTCCCAGTCGTTCAGAGGAGGAAATTCCAAGTAAGTTTCCTTCAGAGCAGAGGACAGCAGCTCAGACGATTATACTGGATTCATAAGCAAAGTAGATCTGGCTACCATCATGACGACATACATTATGTGAACCTTAAAAGAGATATTTGCCAGACCACAAACGCAGCTTTACACACCAATTATTCCTTCTACATATCCTTATCACAGCTATAGTAAATACAGAATACCATTCTTTATCAATTCATTGGATCATCAGGCGGCTAAGTGAATTCCTTATTAGATTTAAATTCAAGAAAGTGGAGGGTAGAAGTCCTTAGCGTGTTTTCGAAGGACCCCTGCAAGCGACATTGGTTCTTTCTCTCGAGAGCACGCGACCTCATTTTTCCTCGAATGCAACCACCTCGAATGCAACCACCTCGAATGCAACCACGACAATCTGTCACGTATTGAAACCACAAGGCAACACTTGCATTGCGTGTGGGACTTGGATCTGCGTGCGATGACATCGCGTGTCTCTCATGCATCGATTTTGATGTGCTTTCCGGTTCCTCAAGCTGCGGTAAGAACTGCGTTGGCAAAACCTGTCCAGTGTGGAGACTCCCTGCTGATTTCTAGATTGATCAGGTAGAAGACTGACTCGCCTTGAGCTCTATTTGCTGGCCTCAATAGCGTACACCTCTGCAGTACATTCAAGTATCAGTATCAGATCGGTTGCAGCTTCATCTTCTCCAAGGTACGTATTCAGGCGGTCATCCTTGAGCCAGAGACCATTCATAGCCGACTTCAATTACAAACAGACCGCCCAAATCTGGCAAAGTCTCTCGCGACTAACGTCCTTCAAATTCTGCACCTCATACTTTCGCACAATTTCTTCTTCTACGGACCCCATCATCGTTCAACTCCAAGATGCCGCCAACAACCTCCCAGAGAAGTATGGCGCCATTCATCAGCTTATTCAGAGCATAGTTCGTGGTATTGAACTCGACTGGTCCGAACAAAAATCCTCCGATGGTACCCCTTTCCAACCTACCGGCACGCGAGTTGTGATTGAGGACTTCAAGTTATTCTCGAAGCTGCCACTTGAAGTCAGACGCATGATTTGGTACGTACCACGTAAGCTTGTTCACTTCCACCATCGTTGCATCGAAACCATAGGAGCTCTTCAGGAGACGTCTCATCCATTATATTGATGACCGTTGATAAACGTGTACTAACACGCATGCGTACAGGGCTAAGTGTGCTCACTTTCGCTGCATGTTCCAAATTGACGACAGCAGAGGCCACTACAACGCCAATAGGCGCAAAAAGTGTACTCGGCTGTATCGGCTATCTTTCTGCATGAAGGTTGGCCAGCAGGTTCCGATCATGCTTCAGGTTAACCAGGAGTCTCGTAAAGAGGGATTGCGCTACTATATCAAACCCTTTCGATGGATCGTCAAAGTAGAAAGCCGGTACTTCAACCCTGATGCTGATGTTCTCCATCTGAAGAGCCCCGACGTTGCCGAAGCATTCTTTGGTCACCGGCGCCAGAAGATACGGGGATACTGTACTTGCCCTCCTGCACTATCCGCCACGATGGAAACATTGATACCGAAGCTGAGACACATATCGATTGCGGGGTGGTCCGAGGTCCAACTTCAGGATCATCTTCCTGTCAATTGTTCTGCGGGAATTTTCAAGCATCTACACACTTTCACTTTCGAATGGGAGCTGGTTTCGGTCATCATGTCTCTGATCAAGTGGAAGAATTTCAAGAAGATTGAGGAAATTCTCGGTATTGAACAGACCGTATTGCCTGGCAGAGTTACTTTGAACTTCCTCCACTATCGGGCCATGAAGAAGTTTCTTGAGGTTCCGAAGATTAAAGCACTTAGAAAGCTACGGAAGAATAGATCTGTCGATCAATGAAAGCACGAAGAGTAAGTTCTGGCAGAAGTTCAGGAGTTTCTCGTACCCTGAGCCATATGTGTACTGACAGTCGTGTAGTGATAAAGTCTTTGCACCAACAGACTTTGTCATCAGGAAGGAATGCTAGGGATAAGTGGAGTGGCCACACATGTTCTGTGGTTCGGGAGTTCATCGCCCATTAGGTACATATCTAGATGATGCTTTCTGCCAGACGGCATGGGCTGGGCCATGTATTTCGCATTCTCGAGCGTGTCGGGTTGTCATGGTCCTCTCAACGCACGCATCAGGGCAAGCCTTCACGGCACAGTGTACTGCTTGCGCTGGATAATCGTCGTTTGATGATGGTCCAGCAAGAATTCAGTGGGCAAAGCCCGCATTACCTTCTTTTTTCTTACCTCTGTAGCTTTGCATCTAAGTGGTACGTGCCATAAGTTATATTAGAACGCCGATGGAAGAATTTCACTGCCACCCGAGCGTTCCATCTTCTCGTTTGTCATGATACTATGAAAAGCCATAACAGTCTTAAAGTATATTTGTACATGGACCTGTGTTACCAAGCCGGACCGAGCCGGTTGATATCCTGGTGATCGGCACACCACCTTTGCGGCTGTCATCCTTTGTGCTTCCCCGCCATCTCAGTCCTCATTCCGTCGTCATACAAATCAACACGAAACGTTTCTAAGTTACGGCAATGCAGTGACCCAACTCAATGAACAGGCGAGTGAACGATGGAGATCTACTTGCGACGTAGTCTCCAGGTTCTGGGCATCCTGGGCTCTCTATTACAATGGACACGCGACTATCTTGAAACAGCTTCAGGCTGATGTTGTACAAAGTACTTGGAATGTGCCGTGAGTTCCGATTCTTGTTTGAGTACAAGTTGATGAAATCTGAAAATGAAGTTGGAGATGAGTATGAGTGATGTGGAGGGAAAGAAGGTGGTCAAGAATGGCAGTACCAACAGAAGCGAATCCGCCCTTTCCATATTCGTCGAAACAACACCACGCTTGTCACCAACGTCATGCACCTATCGTTAACTCTACCAAGACCAAATTTATTGGATTCTCTGAATCTTCTACTCAGATTCTCCTTACATCACTTACTCAAGTCTCGTCGAGTAATATCGGCATCCGCTCGTTATGATTTCGTCTCGCATCGACCACAATCGTCAGCGGCAAAGATGCCTCCTGATGGCTCTTAGTCTGACTCTACTCATCATTAGCTGGAGTACAATCATGTTCCCTTCGCAAACGACGCGGCCAATCAAGCATAAGGTCCTCCCGTACGCGAAAGTTCTCCTCAGTACCATCAAAGCTCAAGATCAGCTGTCTACCGAAGACTTGTCTTACATCGCCCGTCACGTCGGTACACCAAGATTCGAGTACTCTCAACGAAGGATCAAGACGCGTTACCTAACGACTGATGACGAACGACCATCCTTGACTTATCTCGATCAGCCACTCTTACCAGACTTCCAACTTCTCATCAAGGACAATCTCTCATATATCTCACTTCCAAAGCTCCCAACCTTGACGCTGAGCGTACCCAGGTCGCCACAAGTCGACACGTCTATCCTCTCCTTTGGCATTTCGACTAAACTCGTTCGTCTCAAATACGCACTCCCACAACTCAACCACTGGCTCCCTAACTCCAACGCTCAATTACACGTCTCGATCCCACCAGAGCCCTCACCTTCATCGTCACACAACTTCCAAGAAATCGAATCCGCCTACCGCACAGCAGCCATAAACCTCACTCTCCATATCTCCGACCTCCCATTCGCAAAGTCCTACTTCAAACTCATCAAAACCCTCTACGAAGCCCGCACCCCAAACACAAAATGGCTCGTACTAATCGATGACGACACATTCGTCCCTTCTCTCCCCTACCTGATCCGTCACCTCTCAACGCACTACGACGCCGAAAAAGAAGTCCTCGTCGCCGCACTCTCAGACAGCCTGGCTCAGATCCGTGAACTAGGTATGCTCCCCTTCGGCGGTGGCGGGATCTTCATCTCCGTTCCCCTTGCGGCATCACTCGTGCGTCCAGAAGTCTGGGATGCCTGTTTGTCCATCCCCAACGACCAAGGTGATCAAGTCGTTAATGAGTGCCTCAACGCACATTCTATCGTTCGCCCAAGCTTCGACTACGGTCTCCAGCAAATGGACATCAGAGGTGACGCGTCAGGATATTTCGAAAGCGGTCGTCGCATGCTGACGGTACATCACTGGCGCACCTGGTACGACGTCAACGTGCCGCTCGCGAGTAACGTCTCGACAGCCTGCGGATTTGAATGCGTGTTTCAGAGATGGGCGTTTAATGGTGACTTCGTGCTCAGTAATGGGATCTCCGTTGTGGAGTACACGAAAGGGATCAAGGAGGGCCGGATTGACTTGGAGAAGGTTGAGAAGACGTGGGATGGGGAAGCGGGGAATTTCGTACATCATGTTGGGCCGTTGAGGGAGCCTATGGCAAAGGAGGACAAGAGAGATGCGAGGTTGGTGGAGGCTAGTGTGCTGGAGGGAGTGGGTGTCAGACAGGTTTATATTGAGAGGGTGAAGAGTGGGGAGGATGGAGAGAGGAAGGAGGGGGATGTTGAACGAGTTGTGGAGTTGCTCTGGCTATTTTAAAAGAGTGGATCTACTGTCTGGCATTTAGAATGGCAAAAATGTGAGGGGAAATTCAAAGATGTGGCATCGTTCGAATTGCTTGCATCGACATCAGACGAACGATGTATGGGGATAAGTCGAAGCCATGTCCAGCACGAAGAGAATTGGCGGATACGGAGGAGCACAGATTCCAAATCTACAGAAGCCACTAATAATTGCGCTTTCGAGCCCAAGGTATCTCACATGAAGTCAAATGGTATCGTGGCTAGCTATGCGCCTAGCTAAAGCAAGATAAGTGGAAGTAAGGTAGGTGAAACCCAGAGAAATTCGTCACAACGCAGGTAGCAACACAACACCTGACCTAAACCACTGTTCTCGAAACACCATTGCACCATCCATATGAATGAGCAAATGAAGCAATCAATCGATGTAGCAAAGAAATAATCGCCCAGCTTGTCATATCAGAACTCAAGCACAGGTGCCAACATCAGCTGCCTAAGCGCAAAACTGAATTTCTCCTCCTCATTTCCAGAACTCAACGAAGTAGACACCAAATCCAACTTCCAAGGCTCGAAAGGAATCAAGTCAGCGGGACAGACAGTGCCATTTGACGGGAGAGTGCCATTCTGGAAGTATGCTCGGATGGTGCGTGCAGTGCAGCGGGAGGGGCAGGAGAGCGTGGTGTGCTGTGGGGTGTTAGCTGCCTCTTGAAGAGATAAGAAGAGGTAGAGTCAGGATATAAGGCGACTTACACCATAGGAGTCCTGAATCATGACTACGGATCCAGGAAAGCCTTGTGCATTTGCGAGAGCGCTCCGGAGTGGCGTGACGTTGTCGGCAGTGTTAGCTATGAAGAGGATTGGATGTGACGTATTGCCTTCGAAAGGACCTGTGTACCATGTTAGAAGCGTGCGTTCTTCTACTAAGGAGAAAGCGGAGCTCCTGACTTACCAGTAAACTGCCACTTCGCTCTGCTCTTCCACTCCACGCACCCCATAACCAGACTTGCCATCGATGACCCCGCACTCTTACTCAAATCCATCAACTTCCTCGCATATCTCTCGAAGCTCTCGACATCGCCAGGAATCAACTCGCCGTCGGAGCACATGATAGCTTTGCTTGCGTCCGCAGAAGCTTCTGCTTCCGGCACTTCTGGTGTTGGGATGTCTGGATCGGCTGGATTTTCTAGGCGACTTTCGCAGAGTGGTAGCTCTTCGCTACCTTGAGAAGTGAGATTTAGAAAAGGTCGACCATCTCCTTCCTCAAGGGCAGCAAAAGCTTCTGCTAGTGATGGGAACATTACTAAGGGTCTGTAAAGAGCGGATGTGATGAGGCGTTTGACCTTCGAGTAGGATACAATCTCAGGTCGAGAATTGAGCGAAGCCGATGCTGGGACGATTACTGGACGTTTTCTGATATCTGAAAACAGCACATCCAATCGAGCTGCGATAGCTTCTGGGCTTGAAGCATAGAAAGCGCATCTTTCTGGCCCGGCAAGGTGACAGAACCCGTAAAATGAATCCATGACTTTATCCGTGTCTTGCAGGAAATGAGTCGGAGCTCCTGAAACATAATCTCTGGCATCGACATTGCCATCATTCACCATACGACCAACTTTGTCTGGGAAAAGGCTTGCGAATGTTGTTCCGAGGAACGTGCCATAGCTGAATCCCCAATACTTGAGTTTAGATTCGCCAAGCTTCTCCATTATGTGAAGCATGTCTCTTGCCACAGATGGTGTGCTAACGAATCGAGCATTGTCTCCAAGTTGAGTCGCACACTGCCGAGAAAAGGCTACTGAGTGGGCATAGCTATCGTAGATTGTTCCTGGATGTGCATCGAGGACTGGTGGTTCTTGGAGATCCCAAAGCAACGATGAAGTGCTTGCCGTGGAGTCATTCCAGCAGCTTATCTGAGGATTAGTAGCTCCAACACCTCGTGGATCAAAGCTGATGATATCCTGTGATTGTTAATGTATTGTTGTATGGGAAGTGAAAGACTACTAACGTGGTTTGTTCCCACGACATATTGGTAGTAAGGTCCCAGCCGCTTGACGAACCAAACCCCACTTCCGCCTGGACCACCTGGATTGATGAACACAGGACCATTGTAGTTCGCTCTATCGGTCGCATTGAATCTTATGATTGCAATTGTGGCTAGCCTGGGGTCTGATGGATTCAGCCAATCAAGGGGCACCTAGACAACGATGTCAATAAAAAGGGTAAACTCTTGCCAACTTCCAAAGTATTTACTTCTAATCTAGCACAATCGTACTGCTCATGACACGTGTGCCATAGTATGTTTGTCGATGGTCGAATCTGTGATGTATCAGGCGCCATGACTGTTTTTAAACTCACATTTCGCAAACTCACCTCTCCCCATTTCCACCCCACTACCCCAGATTCCACCTGGCGGACCCCAATCCACAACCATCGTAAATGATATAGAGCCGCCCCAAGGAACCATTCAAGAACTGACCCTAATGCCAGACTGAATGTGAGAGCTCCTAACACCATCAAGAACCCGCCGACCCAAACCTGCCACCGCTTGGCTCTCGGGTAGAGGTAGTTTCTCATCATTGGGGGCTCCCATTGGTCACATGCATCGTGCTGCTGCCGTTCTTCGTAGCAGGGACTTCGTTCCTTGGAATTCATCGCTGTTGATGCTATTGTGTCATCTGAATCTTGAAATAGACCCAACAACGAAACGAAAAGCTGTCTAGCAGAAGTTCAGAACAGATAATTTGAGTTCCAGAGGAAGGACCCAAGGCGGCCTTATCTTATCTGATAGCTTGTGGTCAGCAGTTCCTGAGTGGTTGGAGGATTAAGCGAGGCAAGGATGCTTGTGTGTTTTCTTTTGCGTGTGTAGGCAGCTCGAGGGTTTGACAGATTTGTGTTTCCTTTGAAAATTGAAGGAATCTGGAATTGAGCTCACTTCTTTTCGTGGCTTGACCATAGAGCCAGCTGGCCAATTGTCATTTTTGTATTCGTTATCCATGTTACACGCATAGAACACGGTACGACCTCGCACAGACAAAGCTTCTTCGGCATGGCACAGGCCATGAGTCGCACAGCATGCTGAACTTTGAGATCCGATCTACATGGGATGTTCCCCATTAGAGTCCCTTAGGCCAGCACCATTCCGAGTCAGAAGCCAGTGAAGCGGACTGGGGTGCAGTCAGCTCCCACCTTTGACAAAGGTGGGGGCTGCTCATCATGATTGCATCGGCCAAGATCGAGGAGACCGCAACAAGCGAATAAAGGTAAAGAATACATTAATATTAGGCCAAAGAAATAGTTCTGGATCTTGCGCATTCTTCTCAGGGATCATACATCGTCGCCCGGCTCGGCAGTACCAGAGTTTCCAGGCACTTTCTTCAACTGCATGATATCTTTCAGTGTCTCGACCAAGAGATTGGCAAGCTTCATATCTTCAGAATTGGCATCTTCAATGACAATGCCCGTCCTTCCTTCCGAGTTCTGACAAATCTCCAAAGAGCCTTCCAACTTCTTCCGAGGAAGTGCTTCAGCAAGATGGGCAGTATCTATATTCAGACCTCCAATCTCCGGGAAAACTTTCAATTGAAAACTCCCAGCTTCCAGATCCTGCCCAAGATTGAAGTACACCGGTGTCGGGAGCACAGCACCTCGTGCATGCGTATCAAAATTCGCATGGATGATCTGTTTTACCAGGCCAAGATGAAGGTTCGTAGCTGTGAATGGCAGATTCTTCTCAGCCTTCGTTTTTAGCTGCTGAACTAGTTCTCTGGTAAATGTCGGAATTCGGCCAGTCCACATCGTTCGTACTTTCTCAGGTCCAAATGCCATCTCGTTGTAGCCGCTAGCAGCGATGACCTCGACCTTGCCCTTCGATGTCGCCGTGTCCACTCCTGTGACGCAGCCGCTTGCGAAGCAGGTATCGAGCAGTATGAGGACGTCGTTTTCCATGGCTTGCAAAGCGTCTTGTATGACGGACCAACAAATACGCGGGTCGAAATCATCCCATGGTGGTATTTCCCTATCACTGTCCAGCTGGTAGCTTCTGCATCGTACCACTGGTGATTCAAAAGGGCTCACCCCCGTGCCGCAATTTGGTACGAGCGATCTGCGTATAGTCTTCCATGGCCAACATAGCCAACGATCAGCAGCCATTTATTCTCCGTAACAGACTTCTCGATGCCTTGGAGTCTTTCCAGCACATGAGGAGGACGTGGACTTTTGTGTACGGGTATGTGAAGATGGGCACGTTGGCACTGCCATTCTGATCGGAAGCTATTTGCTTGGGGTTTTCTGATCGGCCCGCGTTTGCACTTTATTCAGAATCTCCGTTAAGAGATTTCAAGTCTGTAGTAGGGGTTTCCAGGGTTCGGTCTTTGAAAGGCATGAGCTTTTGTGCATGCTCAACATCGGTAGCTTCGCTCTTTCCTTGACTCGGAGAAGTGATGGTCGACATTCTTGGTGACTTTGACGATGCGATGCTTACGAGTTCTGCCCTGGAGGGCAGGAACCAGCGCTTAAGGAATGAAATATCGTGTATAGCCGCTGCTTGAAACATGTCCCTCGCTTGCCGAAAGACATCATTGTCTTCTTTGAACAGATAGTAAGCAACTGACGATCGCCGCTCATCTTTCGTGAACCCCAGGAGATTTCCAATGATCGAGTACGCCGCGTGAAAATTCCCAATCCCCGGCGGCCCATGAATCCACAAGCAAGGTGAGTCACCCTCCAAATATGTCCGGTATGAGCTTTCCTCAGGGATCCAAGCAAAGTCCCCTCCACGAATGTCTTCGGTACTTCCTGCAAGATTAACGCTCGTTCACCAGAAACAGCAAATACCGTCTTGATCAAGTACAGCGAAGCGGTCTTTTTAGCACCCGGATCCTTCGTCTGATTCGCAGCTCTCTCCATCTCATTCTGCTTCTTGAGCTCCTCTTTCTTCAAAATTCTCTGCATTTTCTTCAAAATATTAAGGGATTCTCCTTGTGCGACTGACACATCTTGAACCATACTCTGGGTCTCGATACCGACTTCGAGGGAGCGATTTCCGACCTTCAGACTTTGCATTGAGATGATGGTGACCTCTTTGACGTCTGTTTTGGTCTCCATTACGGTCGCCAGGGTTGCGAACATGGTTGCTGACTCGAGTCGCTGGATGTTGGTTTCTAGCTTGGTGTAGTCGTCTTTGATGTCGCCGTCGGCTCCCTTGTAGAGAGCTTTAAGCCAGTGCTCTATCCTGAATCAGCAAACACTATCTGCCGAGGAAGAAATTGATGTAGATTTGACTCACTGAATCTCCTTTCAGTAACATACTTCGTAGCAGTCCCGCACAGTCCCATCAACGAACTGAACACTCGCATCAAAATAGTCTTGTAGTTCTTCGCACTTGGAAGTTTTGATTCCAGCAGGGACAGCCGCTCAAGCATGGAGCTCATAATATCGAAGAACGCAGCAATCTGATCATAGTCTTCAGAGACATTCTTAGATGGCCGACAGAAGTCAGCATGATATCCAACTCATTCAAATTCTACATCTTCCTCAATACCTTCATAACATACGTGAATGCCGTCAAAATCGTCGCACTCGGCGGAAATGCCTAAATGATTGTCAATCAGATCCATTCCTCTCCCATCTTAAACCACAATTCTTCACAAACTACCGTAGCAGCAGCATTCGCAACATTCTCCGCAATCCACTGAATAACATCCGAATTCCGACTTATCGCTGACCAAAACTTATCCGTCAACCCTTTATTGTGGCGATATTTATTAAACGAATCAACCTGTCGCTCCTGATCTGCTTTGATAGCGGCGATATCCCATTTCATCTGTGGTAAGTATTTGATGTTCGTCTCCGTGTCTTTGCAATTCTTGTCGAGAGCTTCTTCCCAGACTGCGCCGATGTCTGAATCTTCTTGATCCATGGTGGAGTTTGTGTGGTCAAGCCTGCGGCATATCTTCTAGGTGAATGAAACTCCTCTCCAAAGCGAAGCAATCGAAGATTGAATCAAGATCCCGAATGACAACGATTTCGAATAGGACTTGCGTAAGGAATGCATGAGCAGCATATCTAACCTACGGCTCCAAACGTCATTAGGCATCGGAAGAGGATTGCCAATCTCGCTTCCTTTACTTGATGCCATTTTCACTGACAGACGTTCAAACTGCTTCGTCGCGTCGGCCGAGCCAAAATTTCTTTCAGGTAGTAAGTTAAATGCTTGGATTTCCAGCATGCTCAAACCCCTAAGATAACCCAATTCCGCTGCACGTCGCCTAATTTTCCAGCGTCCGAAGCCTGAGTTTCAAAGCCCGCGGCCAAAGTTCAGGCCACCGTAGAATATCCACCACTCATCGGACCTCGCCTGAAACACCCCTGTCACCCCAACTAAGCATCTTCACATCTACCTATTCGGGTAAGACCCAACGTTACATATCAGTCAGAGCAACAACATCAAATTTTCATCTTTTCATCTCAAGCCTCTTCTTCCTCATCCTCACATACACATTTTCAAACCACAAACCTCAAGATGTCGTCCTTACAACACCACAGCAACTGGGTCAATGGTGCCCACCAACCCCCAGCAGAAGGCTGCATTCACGTCATCAATCCCGCAACCGAGTCTCCCCTCTTCACCATCGACTCCACGCCCTCCTCAACCGTATCCTCCATAATCCAATCCTCCCTCTCCAACTTCTCCAGCGGCATCTGGTCCTCTTCTTCAGCATCAGACCGGTACCTCGTCCTCTCCAAGGCCGCAACCCTCCTCCGCTCCCGCCTCCCCCACTACATACGTCTCGAAACCTCTCAAACAGGGCGTCCCATCCGCGAGATGACAGCCCAACTCTCCCGCATCCCCGAATGGCTCGAGTATTTCGCCTCCCTAGCACGCACCCACGAAGGCCGCGTGACACCCTTCAAAGGCCCCGTCGTAAACACGCTCACCCGCTCACCACTCGGCGTAGTCGTTCAGATCACGCCATGGAACCACCCGCTCCTCATCGCTATCAAGAAGATAGCCGCCGCGTTAGCAGCTGGCAATTCCGTGATTGTGAAACCCTCAGAATCAGCGCCTCTCTCTGTCCTTGAGATGGGGAAATTATTCCAGGAAGCCGGACTTCCAGATGGGACGTTGCAGATTGTTTGTGGGTATGGGAGGGAGACGGGGAAGTTCCTGTGTGAATCGCCGCTGGTTGCGAAGATTGATCTCACCGGGGGATTGCAGACTTATGCGGCGATAGCGCCGAATGCGAGTAAGAATCTCATTCCTATCACGGCGGAACTGGGCGGTAAAGCTCCCGTCTGTATCTTCCCCAGTGTGCCGGTTGAGAAAGCGGTTAAGGCGGCGCTGTTTGCGAGTTTTATCGCCAGTGGCCAGACGTGTGTTACGGGGAGTAGACTGCTGGTGCACTCGGATATCTATGATGAGTTTGTGAGCTTAATGGTGGAGAGGACGAAGGCGTTGAGGGTGGGGGATCCGATGGATGAGAGGACGCAGATTGGAGCTGTAATTTCGAGGGCGAGTGTGGAGAGGTGTGCGTCGTTCGTTATGAAGGCGGTTATTGAGAATGGGAATGTGCTTTGTGGTGGGGGACCGACTCGTGTTGATGGAAAAGGCTTCTTCTTCCAGCCGACGCTTATCGAGACAAGTGCGGAAAGCAACCTCTCTTGCAACGAAGTATTTGGCCCCGTCATCGCCATCATTCGCTGCAAATCAGAAGATGAGATCATCCAAATCGCAAACTCCACATCCTTTGCACTAGGAGCTTCTGTCTGGTCGAATGATTTCAGCCAGGCGCATAGGGTGGCGGAGAAGATCGATGCAGGCATTGTATGGATTAATGGCCATCATCTGAATGATCCTTCGAGCCCCTGGGGAGGATTCAAGGAGAGTGGAATGGGAAAGGAGAATGGAATCGAGGCGTTTGAAAGTTATACCAAGGTTAAGAGTACGATTATCAATTATGGGCAAGAGCCAACATGGTTTGATGATGAGGTTGAGAATGCTAGATATGGATAGACTTGGCACAAATACCAAATGCATAGAGAAATGCTCTACTAGGCTTAGTCTATGGCTTTACATTCAAGGGTAAGTCAGTGACATAGCTGCTAATTTGAGGTCACACCATGATTTCATCAAAAGATTACAAGATCAAAACGGGTTCCAAAAATGACATTGGGAACCCATTCGTGGTCTAGCTGCTCAACCAATGTACCACGGAGAAAAGTACTACATCACGGCACTTTTTCATGGGCCAAACTCCAACAATTCCAGCTACCTATTATCTTTTACTCAATTGCTTGAAAGAAGTCAGCAAACCATTTGCAGTTCATGAATAAGGATCAACCCCCCCCAGGGCAAGGCCTGAATAAGAGACCGAAAGACATTTTGACTGTTTATACAGTTTTTGCACAATCTCGGAAATACCAATACTCACAACAATTAGTTATGAAGGTGTATTGGTGTGATTAGCTCTTCTAATCTCATCGTCCTAAGCATTCTCTCTTTGATAATCGAGCGTGAAATCAGTTTGATGTTTCATTTGGATAGGTGGTAGCCGGAGCGCACCGATTGAAACTCAATTTGAAGGAAGCTGAATGATTTGGGACCCAGAGAGAAAAGCACACTGTCAAAGCTTTTACGAACTTCTTCGAACTTGATCAACCTCGTTGTTGAATTGGAATGTCAAGTGACCATTCCTGAGCTCACAAGGTGGGATGAAAATTTAGCAGGGCAGGAGGGATCATCGTTTAGCCGAAACCCCTCCATTCCTACCTTTTCGCTTTTCCAGCACAAACAAGGGCCTGGACTTGGATAAATGAGCTGTCTTTCCAGTCGGCAAAGTCGACAAAGGCCACTTCTTTACCCCCGACGTCTTGGGTAAGTATTTCCAAAGTACTCAAGCCATCATGTGACATGGATTTAAAGTGTGGCTTGCCTTGGCCGTTCAACGCCACCCGGAGGGAAAGTGCCGCTTGCCATTTCTCGTCCGACCTTGAACAGGAACTCCACAAACTGTCAACATTGCTTCATCCCATCCCCGAATCCCATCCCATCCCATCCCAACCTAACTCATGAAGATCAGCCTCTTTGCAGGAAACACGGCTGATCGTGTCTCTCTCGAGCAAATTACATCGTCATGCTCAAGGAGCCTTTCGAGATTCAAGGGGCTTGACCGTTGCATTTCCTGCGTGCTTCCGCGATCAGAATCTCCCAGGTGAACCTCCATCTGCAGGGCTCCACCAATCAGTCATGGTCGAGTAACCAACGCGTCCAGTATCGCGGTCATTGCGCATGTTTACTTTATGATCATCTGCATATTGTATGCCCGAGAATGCATATCTCTGCGTGTTTCTGCATATCTACTCCTCGCCTGCTTTGATCAACCAATCACAAATGGCCGTTTCAGGGGAATTTAATCTCCCTCATCTTCATCTCTCCACACAAACGGGCCTGTCGTGCCTGTCGTGCCTGTCCTTTCAAGCTTATCTTCTTGGCATTAACGATCGGCCGTCTGCTAACAGCCGCAATGCTTGTTACCCACAGTTGGACCAACCCGCTTTGAGAAGGTCCCTTGGCGATTCACGGCGGGGAGAAGACAAGACCTTCCACTTTGGACTTGGATATGGGAATTTTAATTCTGCCGTGAATACAGGGACAGTACTGTAAGGTAGGTACGTGATAAGTTCAAGGCAAGGTGAGGATAAAATAAAGTATAAACGACGTCTTGCCCTTCCTTCGACTCCCTTTCCCCTTCCTTCCCTTCTCCACCTTCTCTTCCTCCTCCCCCCTCTTCCCTTTCTCCCTGCTCGTTTGACCAGGTGCATCGGACTTCCTTCGTTACAAGTTCGTACCATCTAGTCACTCGCCATGAAGTACGCCCTTACCACCCTCGTCCTCGCGACATTGGCTGCTGGTGACTGCGCAGCAGACAATTGTCTCCGTGCATTGAGAGCAACTCAGGTTCCAGGACGTCTGGGAGCTGCGCGAGAATTCTGTGCCACTTTCACCGCCGGAAGTGTTGCTGCGACAGCCATCCCTTCATATGCGGTTGATGCTTGCAAACAGAACCAGAATGGCCCTCTTTCAGTCAGACTGTCAAGTGCATGCAGTTGTATCGCAGCGACGAGCACCTCTTCTTTGGGTCCTTCTGTTACAACTCCTCTACCGAACACCACTTCTGCCACTTCTATTTCAGTCACACCAACTTCTGCTTCGGCCTCCGCAAGCTTGACTGAAGCATGTGCGCTCGTGAGCAGTTCGTCCTCGGTTCAGAGAGCTGCTTCTCCATCATGTAGGATCAATACCCTCCAGGACGAAACAAACCTAACAATTTCCCAGCTACCCCAACTGTGGCTGCCCAATTGGCTCACGACTGCCTGAACTCCGTTCCCTTGAACAAGACTGCCGCTCTTCAATTAGTTGACAGCATGGTCCCATACATTGAATGGCAAAGTGGTAAGTAAAGCGAGAACCAAAAAGCCATATCTGTTTGCTGATATGGTTTCAGACACGGCGTGGAAGAAGAACCCCCCTGCCGACTACTTTTACCCGCCACATGACATTTTTGGATATCTGGCATCAGTGAAGGCGAATCTCCAAGCCGACAAGTATGCAAATGAATACGGTACGAAGTCTAATTTTGGGACTGCGGGAGCATTGGCTGATTGAAGTGCAGAATTCCAAGAAGATCTGTACCAGGTTTTCGCGAGGGGACACGATGGTCACTTTGTCTTTTACCCGGATGCGCTCACCAAGGCTTTCGAGTGGGCTAGAAAGAGATCTCTGGTGTCGATTAGCGAGGATGGAACTTCATTGCCCGTGATCAAGCTCTATGGTAAGTTTGTTGCGTCTCAAAATTTGGCCACCAGCTGACCTGTTTGAAGAGGATGTGATTGCATCTCCGTCTACCGCTTCGGTCGTGACCCAGATCAATGGGATCGAAGCATCCAAATATGTGGCCGAATTCGTTTACACGGCGTCGTTCAACCAAGATGCGGACGCTGCGTACAACACAATGTTTTACGAGAAGGCATTTGAAGCAGGTAGTACGGGAACGGGCTACTTCTCAGCCGGGGGACGTATCCGGTAAGTCTCCACCTCCATTTTCTGAGGCTTGACTAATGCAATCCCAGATACATCTATCCTGGATCGAACACAACTTTCACCTTCGCCAACGGTACCACGCTTGTCACCGAGAACGTCGCCAAGGTCAAGGGATTGTTCAGTGCCGTCACAGATGGAGCTTCGTTCTACCAAAGATTCTGCACAGGCCCTAAATCATTCACCGGTGCTGCTGCTTCCGAAGTGGCTGAAGAAGAGATTGAGGAGGAACCCGTGGCGGAGCTTGCGGCAGAGGTGGTCAACCCAGGATATCCAGCACCCATCCTAATCACCAGTGACGGGATTGTCTCAGGCTACTACCTCAATGGCACTGGATTCGAGGATGTTGCAGTCATCAGTCTTCTTGCTTTCGAGTCTGAGTCAATTGTGGAATTCCAGACTGTAGCTCAAGATTTCTTCGCTGCTGCAAAGCGTGATGGAAAGACCAAGCTCGTGATCGATCTCAGTGCCAATGGCGGTGGCTACATTCTCCAAGGCTACGATCTCTTCAGACAGCTCTTCCCATCGATCGTCCAAGATGGATATTCGCGCTGGAGAGAGAGCGACACTTTTCTCACCATCGCAGAGATTTATTCAGCCAACTCTGATGGCTTCAACGCCCAGACAGCGACTCCGGATATTATCAACCAGTACGAGAGCGTCTTCAACTACCGCTACGACCTCAACTTGACCAACCAGCCATTCTTGACTTTCCAGGATAAATTTGGCCCCAACGTTATCGATGGTGTCAACTACACTGAGATCATGAGATGGAATTTGGACGATCCACTCACCACCAGCAACGAGACCTATGGTCTAGGAACGGACGTGACTGGGTATGGCAGCAGGAAGAACTTCACTCAACCATTTGAGGCGGATAACATTATCATGGTATGTTCTAATCTCTTCTCTGCATCTCCTCCCCCATACTGATCAAGCTTCAGCTCCTTGATGGTTACTGCGCTTCAACCTGTACACTATTCACCGAGTTCATGCGCACCCAAGCTGGCGTGAAATCTATCGCCATGGGTGGCCGACCACAAGCTGGTCCCATCCAAGGCGTCGGCGGCATCAAGGGAGCTCAAATTCTTGGCTGGTCCGACATCTTCCAATACGCCAACACTGCGCTCAAAACCGCCTCTGCCGCTCAAGCTGCTATCCTCCGCCGCCTCACCAGCTATCCAATCAATCGCGCCTCCAGCAGCGGCATCAACGTTCGCGACAACATCCTCCCAGATAACTTGGACGACGGTCTACCCGCGCAGTTCGTTCGCGAGGAAACCGACTGCAGATTATTCTACACTCAAGACATGATCACGGATGTCACCGCGCTGTGGAAGGCTGCTGCGAGTGCGGCGTTTAACGGCGGGAAGTGCGTTGCTGGTGGTATCTCCAAGAGAACTGTCGGCATCGACAGTGGAAAGGAGAATGTGGAGAAGAGACGTAGCCAGACGCCGACGGTGAAGAAGCCGCTGAAGAAGCGCTCGAGCAAGAAGTTGCCTGCTGAGTGGGTCGAGAGACATGGTCGCAAGGCTATTCCTTAGATGAGTATTATGTAGGTGCTGTGATAAAGAGAAAGGGAGAGGAGGGAGAGTAAAAGCGAAGCGATCATTTTGGAGAGAGAAAGAGAGAGAGCTCTAATGGGTGGCTCTTTGCTCCTACCTGATGCATTTTGATGATGAGAGATGAGAGAAGCAAATGTAATACAATATGATACATGATGCTCAAGCTTAGATGTGCTTGCTTGCTTGCTAATAGGTAGAGAAAGAATACCTAGGTCGATTTGCAACATCATCTGATTTCTTTGAATTCATATTTTGCGCACGTTTCTTACAACATGTGCGCACTTAGGTATGTTGGAGGAGCTGAAGGCGAAGATTTTCGTTGGCGAGTTAACGCTGAAGAGCCCTGAAATATAGGTTGGGCCTGAAGATTACCCCGCACTCAACTGAAGTGCGGCACTGCGACCTCTCGCTACAGGGCTCTTTAGGGGATGAATACCCCGCTTTTAGCTGAACGTCAAGGCACTCGGCCATGGAGCATGGAGAGGGGAGTATGGAGATTGGGGGGTGCGAGTACCTACCTAGGTAGGTATCTGGGTAGGCTGAATCTTTCATGACGCTTGGTTCGTTAATGGATGAATGGAGGTATGTTTTGCTGTATCAGAGGATCAGGTGATTTGAGAAGGGGTACTTGGTTGAAGTGAGGTTGGGTATGGGGATAGCGATGGGGATAGGATTGGTAGGAGAATGCCCCAGTATGTGGAGAGAAGGGGATGAATGACGGGACGAGACAAGAGAATAGAGAAAGGAAGCGGACAGTGTCTGGAAGTAGGATCTGGGACGAGGGTTGTCTGATGGGTAGAGAGGACGTGGACGTGGACGTTGGACATGGGATATTGGTAGCTGCGAGGGTCAAAGGTGGGTGGGTATAAGGGATGGGCGGCAGATTGTGGATGCTTGCTAATGTATAATAGGAGGAGATGTAGCAGACGAGAGGAGGGGAGGAGGGAGAGAGTCTTTGTTGAGGATGGGCGGGTCAGGTGAGTGCGTAAGGAGGAGGAGAAATGTGAAGGTTTGAGAAGATGGGATGCGTGGGCTGAGCACGGAAGTGCAGAAAGCTTAGTGATGATAGGTGTGTCGAGAGTGTAAGTGGATGTTCGTTTGAACAAGAGCTGGTAAGCCTCTAAGTTTTCTCAGGATGAAGTCGAGCCTGTTACCCTACCACTACATGACAATCTTGCTTGGGAGAAATTTCACTTTCACAAGCGATCTAGAAATCAGCTTCTCATCTACGCAAAATTGGCATAGTGAATCCTACCTCTTGTCTGGGAATTGTTGCCTAATTGCATGCCTTCAACAAGTCTTTTCTCTCTTCAACTGCTTCATAGATCGGAGACGCGGTGATTGATAGCACCCTCTCAAGAGAAGACAACCAACCAGAAGCGGAGGGACTTAGGTTATCAGGTAAGTTGCATCGACAGCAAGAGCTGCCCAGGCCTCTATCTGCCATTGATAATTACTGACTTTACTAGATTATCAGATCGGGACATAATCCGGTTCGCCCTCAGCCTTCTTCCATCAAACGTCGAGTCGAGCTCGGTCAACATGAGCTGCCATCGCCATAAGCCCGGCCACAAGTTTCGGGAAACCGATCCCTACGAATGCCCTACTACGAGCTCTCACGGATCGCACCAACCAAAAAGGATGCACTTCATCTTCCTTATATGCTAGATGATGATTTGGGCATGGTAGACCAAGTCAACAAGATCAGAGCTGCTTTCGAAAAAGGATACTCTTGTGAGACCATTTTGGCTCCCAAAATGCCGGCCTCTAAGTACTCAAGAGAAATGGTCAGAGGCTTCTTGGAAGATTGGATGGCAGATCAAGATGATGGTGAGAGTCTACTAGTGGTCTACTATGGCTGCCACGGAGGAGATGATAGAGCTGGATCGCTTGACTGGGCTGCACTGTGAGTTTCACCTCCTGAAAATCGAAAGCTTTGGATAAAATCAGATCTGATAACGACTATAGCAAGGAGGGCGGTCCTTCCCTGGACTGGCACTCAGTCCACGAGAGACTGGGTAGACTTCGGTCAGATGTCCTGTACCTGTTCGATTGTTGCTGTGCTGCCTCATCAATCAGCTTGTCTGATAACAACTCTGGCGAAGAAGACGAGGCTGAAAGCGGTGTCGTCGACGTCATGCCAGCGTGTGGCTTTGGCTCATCTACGCCAGGATCAGGCCCAGTATCCTTCACGAATGCTCTCACAGTCGCCCTCAATAGCCTATCCTCCAACAGCAAGAAGCCGACCATCTCGATTCCCGCGCTTCATCGCCAAGTAAGTCGAACTCTGCACGAAGTCTACAAACAGAAAGAAGGATCTCCTACGACCCCGATTCTCTTCCGCCTTCATGGTAGTGATGATCGACCTTGCATTTCTCTAGAGTTGGCAAAACCTACGAAGGAGACAGGACAAAAGACTGCCGCAAGATGCCGCCCAGAAAATAAGGCCCCTGCTCGAAGAGTTGTGAGGATGTCTCCGGATCTCTCTGACATGAACGACCTTGATATCGACTACGTCTTATCGATCCCAGACGAGGACTTCTCCGAACTAGAAGGTCTCCATAGGCAAATCCGGCCGACTGATAGAGCAAAAAAAGATATTTAATTAGAGGTTATAGGTTGAACATCTGTGGATCACTTGAAGGGAAGACGCTATGCGGCAGTCCCTCCCACCGATGATCGAGGCACACCTTTCAAGTTTCATTTCGAGAAGTCAACTCGACAGGCTGCCGGCAGCTGAGCACAACATCTCTAGAGAACAAAACGAATTTCCAAATTGAGGCAGATAGAGGCCTGTGCGGCAGACAGAGGCTTGCTCTTGTTTTCAAAGGCAAACACTTGGGTTGAAAAGATCTCTGTGTAGTCAGAGTGGCTTGGAGGTATTGCTACATTTTCAGAGCTTACCATATTGCAAGATAACGCGTCGCTATGATTGGGAATCGACAGTAATATTGCGTCAAAAGGACTCGAGGATAGATGCCTCTTTCTGAAGATAACAACTTCACAAATAATTACGACTGGTGAACATTACATATGAACAGTGCGTTCGGCTTGGTGATGAAGTAAGAACAGTGCGAAAATAGCTTCGTGTTTCGTATTGTAAATTCTTCAGTTGGATCAAGAAATATTCTGTTCGATACATCGTGCGCCGCAAGGGAATAATAATGGTTTGAGGCTACCTAGACTCCTGGGCGGAATCATGCTGCTGTGATAACAACAAGACGGTCATGAATATCCTAAAACGCACAATCAGCACCGATATCTAGGCTATCAAAACATGAACCCCAAGACCATAAGAAACGATGTCTAGCCTAGCTTTGAGTGCTGACGGTTATGTGCTGTAGCTCCACCAGTCTACACGACATTTCCCGCGTTATTTTTGGAAACTCAGCATGGATAACATAGCATTTCTTCCGTTTAAGTTGAGTCGTATTTGCAAAGAATTAATACGAAGCGTATTGCAAACAGACCTTTCCAGTGTGTTCGTGAATACCTCTCACTGCCTTTTGTTGACACTGGCATGGTTAGCGAGCCCGTGAAGCCCCCAAGTGCGGGGTAATTTTGCTGATGGCGGGGTAATTCTCAGCACTCAGAATCAGCGACAGAAGCCTGGAAACATAGCGGGATTTGGTTGGTGTAAGCTGTCACTTATCACTATCAGTTGATGGCATGTAGATCTGATTATTCGGCATTTGTTATTCTTCTAACACAAACATTGTGTTAATTTTCTCTATCCTCGTCTATTTACCATTTCATCCCAGCTGCAAGCTTGAAGCCCAATGGGTACAGGAAGTATCCCTTCAACCTGGAACCATGCCAATGAATTTTCTTTTCATCAGGTATCCCAATCATCCTCTACCAATCAAAATAATCAAACAAAGAAGAGACAAAGAATCCAAACATCTCATATGCCTCCGAGTCCTGTCCTTTCCTTACCAACCATAGGTTCGTTCAGCTCCAACCAGCTATTATCAGTGCTATTCAATAACCTTGACCGTCAGTATGAGACTTCAAGAGAGAACGCATGAAAGCCCCTTGAAGTTACGAGATGGGGCAGGCTCGAGACTTGCTGGTGGTGGGGTAGACAGAGAACTAACAAACAGAGAATCCAGAAAGCTGTCCAAGATCCAATCTCCTGCTGGTATCGACGGACTACTAGTCGAGGGCTCGGTTGCAGGTGCGGCATCCGCCATTTGAATAGCTTGTGCTACACCGGGACCCTGGGCACTCGGGGAGTCTTTTGATTCTTGAGTAGTCAGCAATGCTTCCGTAGCAAGCTGATCAGCGACAAGAAAGGCCCGGGTCGAGCCTGCACTTCCAGGGCTTTGAGCTGGGCAGCCAACTCCATTAGATTCGCCCTTGGACTCCTTGTCGTCAGTCTTGCCCACGAAGCAGGCCCCCTGTGAAGCTCCGGACTGCAGAACCGCAACGGAGTTTTCAACCGCTTTAAAGACTTCGTCGAATTCTGCCGCGGAACTCATGGAAACTACCTCGGCAGGTAGAGCTCCCATGTCAACGTCCTTCTCAGATGAATGCTCCGCCTTAACAGACTTTGATGCAGCTGTCTCTTGACGACGACTGAGAATAGTGCCATTGCTGACTGCTGCCGCCATGAGTCGATCATCTGGAGCGATTGGTAGTCCGAGCGGAATTTGAGGTCTCGGACTAGCAGCGGCAGAGTTGTTGAGTCGCACAAGCTTTTTGCTTCCACCGTCCTTCGCATCCTCAATCGCCTTTCTCTTCGCAGGAACACCCTCCGAATTCTGCAAATCGCCATTGTTGACTTCTTCTTGTCTTTGAGACTCTTGGAAATTATGCCACTTGACCAACTCATCCTCTTGTCTTCTGAGGAGCTCTTTCTTTACATTCTCACTCGCACTTTTAAGTTGAGAGGATACTTGTTGAGCGTGTCGAGCCGTCAGTTCACTGCTCGTCAAATAGATAAATCGACTTGGACGAATACGCTTCTTCTTCTTGAGACCAGAGACCTCTTCTGTTCCTTCTGAAGTCTGCGAGTTGTCAAAGACCACAGCTCTCATGCTTTCCTCCTCTCTCCCCGACTTTGGGTCTTCACCCAGTCTAGGCTCTTGGCTCGCAGCTTGTCTGAAGGGTAGAGCTGCGTGCCAATCATCCCATTCAGCTCTATGTCTTCTGATCACGTCGTGTCCATCTGACGCTGTAATGCCCTCGTCCAGTGCGTTCAATTCATGCTCATGGCGAGCTCGAAGATCACTACTTGGTACCATGGTATAGTGGGAAACCTCTTTTGCCCGACTGGACGACATTCCACAAACAACTGGTGATACAGCACTTGGAATATTGCTAGTATTGGATCCTCCACTACCTTCAGTCCCAAGCAAAGCCTTCCGAGACTTTTGATGTTGGGTGGTCCCACCAGCCTCGAACAGCATCGCCGCGTTCCTACACGGTCTTGGATTGATGATAGGCTCTGAATTAGCATTGCTGAGTTTCGGTCCAGAAGTCGTCAGAAGGTCTTTAGTATCGACACTTGAATCGGCTTGCGCCCTCACGACGTGTTTATCTTTTGCCTTGATGTTTTTCTTCTCTTGTCTGCGGGGCTTTTGTTCCAGTTGGATTCGAGAGTTATAGTGTTCCTGGGAATCAGCCTCCATTGACCGAGACTTCTTTGCTGGCCATTTACCCAAGGTTCCCCCCTGTCGCAGGAATATGTTCTTGTCGACATCAGAAGCGGTAAGTCGCTGGACCTCTTGCTCGTGTTCTTCTTGCAGGATAAATCCTTCGTTTCTGCGATAGTGGGGATCGATATTGAGGAATGGGTCGCGCATTGGTGCTGATATGCTGCGAGGTGGACGGACCCATGGGTCAGGGAATGCAGGTGCCGACGATGTATCGTGTACGCGAGTCGACAACACCAGGCTCTCGAGTCTTCCATCATCTTCCCCTGTGTATCTACCACCGCTTCCATTGTTATTCTGCTTCCCAGTCGTAGGATATCGTGTTTCGTCTTGAAGTCTCGTCCCTGAAACTGTGCGATCAAGCAATCCATTCCCAATACACCCCTTGCCCCCATCTCTATTGTTTCCTCGAGCACGATCTTGTCTTTTGACATCCCTTGAAGGTGTGCCTGGTTGACGTTCTCGAACCTCAGCCCGCCCGTATCCCGTCTTCTTCTTCGCGCTTTGAGGAGAATTGGTATTCGATCTCAGGTAAACCGATTCTGATTTGGAGATATCCTTACCATCGCGCAACTTCATCAATCTGGGCGCCGATGGAGGATTCAGGCTTGCAATTGGACTTGCTGGACTCGATAATGGGATGATAGTATCAACTACTTTGCTCGAAGGCGAACGAGCCGGCAGGGTAGGGCGTTTCGAGGGACTCGGACTCCGTGGATTTTGTGATGATGCAGTTGTAGCAAGACTGGCAGGTGGATGAAGGTAGTTTTGTCTCTTCTTCTCATCCGAGAGGTCCTCAAAGATCTTGTCCGCAATATCATCAATCTCCTCTGCACTGAGGTCCAGCTGGGGCTTTGGCAGGGGAGCAGCAGAATTGTAGGAACTATGTGGTTGCGCAGATTCGACAAGCTCGATCGTTGAACCAACACCTTCCATGGTAGCTTCCTGCTCGTGCGCATGCGGTGCATATCCCATATTGACTTGTCCTCCCTGAAATACAAAGTTTGGATTCAGATAACCCCACTGCTCCATTGGCGAATTGATTGGTCCCATCTGTTGCGCTGCTAGAATCGCAGACATCTGCAAATTCATCAGACTGAAAGGATCCATGCCTGAGAATATGCTCTTATCTTGGTAGTCCTGAGAGAATCGGTTTCGTTGTCCTTGATACGCAAGCTCTCGCATTTGGCGCGGTGCGGAGGGCGCGTCCGGAAAGTCTCGAGGCTGGACGTTGAGGGTACGGCCTGGTGTAGGTGTAGGGACAGATGCCTTGGATGGGCGACCCCTATCAACCCACGAAGGTACCTTCTGAGGCTTGAATTCTTCTTCTGTCATCTTGTCGAACTGTGTTGCTGTTCTTTGCTCGTGTCTGGCATTATCAAACAATTTCTCTTGTGTTTACATACCTCTATGGCGCTAACCTCGAACCTTAGCGAGACCCACTAACAGGTCACTAGCTCGAAATCTGACTGTTCGTGCAGCGACGGTATACAGAATGCAGGCCTCAGGTGGCCTCAAAGCTCATGTAAAGATTAATTTATTCAAATGTGGTAGTCTAGGAGGCACGAACAAGCGTCTTGACACTTTCACAGCCCTTCCTGGGATATAGTAAACAATGAGCAACAAAGATCTTCGTTTTGTTCACCACGCCCTTCAGGGATTTGTCGTCACTTTTATCTCTTCCCAAAACTGCTTATTCTATAACAGACCATAGACACTGTCAACCCTTGTTCCCCAAAGACCAGAGTTCCTTGAAGCGGCTACCCTGAGTCTCTACCAGGGCCTTCGGCTCCCCAGTTTCGACCACACTCCCCTTCTCCATCACCACGACAGTGTCGAAACCCATCACCATATCAAGCCGATGGCTAACCATCACAATGGTATAGCAAGCAAACTCTTTAAGAATGATACGCTGCATGGCTCGGTCTGTTTCCTGGTCAACACTGGAGCTCACTTCGTCGAGAAGCAGAATTCCACGAATTTTGTTGGCAGCAACAGTTCCAAATTCCGATACGATCTCTCGAGCGCGTATCCTCGCCCGCAAAATCGCGCGAGCAAGGCTAAACAGCTGTTTTTGACCCTGGGATAGCATCTCTACCGACATCCCAGATTCCAGTCCTTGCCGCGCCTCGATGATCGACCACAAGCCCACGATCTCAAGTACAGATCGACATTCTTCTGCGGTGGATCTTCCAAACGGATCAAGATTCGACATGAACGATGTACCATCTGGTAAGAAGACAGGATCTTGAGGAATCGCGATGATCCGCTCGCGAAGTGTTGATCGATCGATATGGTGAAGTGGGATATCATCGATCATAATATCCTCCGAACACATCGATAAGGGATCTAGAAGTCGCAGAAGAAGCAAGATCGTCGAAGACTTCCCACTTCCACTGCGTCCACATATTGCTACCTTCTCTCCTGGCAGGATGGTCAAGCTCAGGTCCTTGAGTGCAAGACTTGATTCGTCTCCAGCGCTGGTGCCAATATACGAAGCTGAAATCCCGCTGATCTGGACCCCACCTTGGGTGGGCCATTCTGTCGATGGGATGGCAGTCTCACCCTTCAGACTCTCGGGTGTGATGTTCTCGCTGAAGTTCTTCAACCTGGTCACAGCACCAATTGAAGTCTCGAGTTGCGTAAACCACCGGATGATGTAGTTGAGAACGTCTCCAAATGTCATGAGGGTAACCAGACTAGCTCCAGTGAAGCCACTACTTGCTCGCAGTTGTGTAGCTAGAGTCACAACGCCTACAGCAAGCAGCATCACGAGTGTTTGTAGCGTAAACAGAAGCCAGCGCTGGACCATGGCTAACAGATATGCTGGCCTTTGCGAGTCGTTCAACAGACGGTTATTGGTTTTGATCCCGTCTGGTACCCATCCAAACGCTCGGAAGGTCGCAACATCTTTAATCGTATCCAGAAAGTGTGTGCTGTGCAAGTCAGTCATTTCCACTCCTTGGCCCTTCAGATCGAAACAGGGCCGATGGTGACTTACTACAAAGGGCTCTTGGCTTCAAGATCCAAGAAGCGGAGCTGTCGTGATGTGCGGAGATAAAATCTCTGAACTACCCACAGAACAAGGAACAATACCGGATAGCTGATTGACAGCCAAGGCGAAGCGGTGGAAATCACAGCTGCCATACCAATCGCATTGCACAAGTCCAAAGCCAAGTTGGTCACAGCGACAGGTAGTTCGTTGTCAATAAGCGTCATATCCTGGGAGAACAGGTTCGTCACGAGTCCCGTATCTGTGGTCGTGAAGAATCGCAAGGGTGCTGTGATCAGCGTGCTCAACGCTGCCTTATGGAGTTTCGAGCCTGAAACCCGGACCATTGTTCGATAGCAGATGAAAAACACGAAGAAAAGCGATCCGACGTAACACATCTGGAAAAGTGTATAGAGCCCGACATAGAACGCCTTGGACTGGGAAGGGTGCGCCGAGGTCACATCCTTGGACCAAAATTGGAGCCAAACATTCCCCCAATTGTAGAAGAAGCCCCAACCTAGTCCAAAAAAGATGAATGCAGTGATAGAGGTCTTTCCGAGACTACCCAAATAATGCTTGTATACGGTAGGATCTCCAGTCATTCGATTCTTTCGGTCGATTTGGCCAGACCCTTGAATCCCTGGGGCGGGTACTGTTGGAGCTTCTTGTACTACTCCCTCAGCAGTCTCTTCCACTGTCACCGTCGAGGATGTATCAAGTGAGACACGATCATCAGACGCAGATAATCCTAGGCTGTGGATGTATTGCTGATTGGCAAGGAGATCTTTGAAAGTGCCTTGCTCTGCAATTGCCCCTTCGGAGCTTAAAGCCACGATGTAATCCGCAGATGGAAGATGACGAATAGTATGGGTGCACAGCACCGCTGTGGCATTTCGCTTCCGGATCAAGCCATCGGGTCCAAAGACGCGACGAAAGACTTGGTCTTCGGTATCTGCATCAAGTCCGCTCAGAATATCGTCGAAAACGAAGAAGTTGGACTCTAGGTAGAGAGCTCTGGCCATCGAGACGCGCTGCTTTTGACCGCCGCTCAATGATATCCCATCACTTCCAATTATCGTTTCAGCACCTCTGGGAAGAATAGCAAAGTCTTGTTCTAGCAATGTCGCATATATCACCTCTTGATACCTTGTTCTGTTGAATGCTGAAAACCCAATAATGTTACTTTTGATGGAAGTGTTCGACAAATATGGTGTTTGGTCGCAGTACCCGATTCTTCGGGAAACGGTGCTTGGATCTATGACAACTCGTCCCTCCACGAATGGCACTTCTCCAAGGAGGACTTTGCATAGTGTTGATTTCCCAGATCCAACCGGTCCAACGACAACTGTGAGTTGCGTTGCCGGGATGTCGAGATTGATCTTTCTGACAGTCATCTTGTCCACTTGCCACCCGAAGCTGCCTTCTTTAATGGACATGGCTGAGACACTCTTGATTTCATTCTCGCCATCATCGCTGGATGTCAGATCAGTTCTGGAAATGCGGTAGTCATCCCTCGGATCCTGTTCCAAGAAATCTTGGATCCTTTCCAGACAGGTGAAAGCTGCCAAGAGATTTGGAGTGTTCTGAAAGATGTACGACAAGGGATCTGCGAGAAGTAGCAGGTACGAAATCGACGTGAATATTGTAGTAGCATCCAAGGTCTGATTTGTGACAGCGAAAGTCATGACCGGGCATAAAGCAATGGGGAGGAATCCCAACGTGATGGCAATAACGTAGACTGTTCGAAATCTCGATGCAGCCTTCAACTCGTCCACCCGCATCGCTTGTATCAAATTCTCAACGGGTCTCGCAAGACCAGAAATTTTCAGATGCTTCATATTGGAAATGACATTTGCGGTCAAGCCAACTCGTTTCTGGATCTTCTCCATCCAAACTTTCTGCCTCCCTCCAGTATAACGGTTCGCGAAAGCGCCGGCGATGACACAGCAAAGGACTACAATGAGGGGTGCTGCTACGGCTGCTCCGAGTTGGCGTTCAAGAAGCCAGCTCGCCAGTGCCACTTCAACAGTGTTGCCCCAAAATTCGTGTAGATTGAGAAGACCAACGCGGATTCGTTCGACATCAGTGCTCATCAAAGTCACGGCTGCCGAGTCTCCTGATGAACCCTGTCTCATCTCCGTGGTCTTCAAATATATCGCTCCACCAAGAGCAGCTCGACATTTGCAAAGTGCTCGCTCGTGAAAGTACCAGTAACAGCTAGTTGAAACTGCGATTCCCGAGTAGATCAGAAAAGCAGCTGCAATCAAGCCGTATCCATAGTTTTCTGGTAGACTTTGATCGGACTTTCTCAGGTAATTTAAGAGCGTATGGATGAGGAATGGCTGGCAGAACCTGAAGGCAGTAAGTGCAAGCCGGGGAATCACAGGCAGCACCAAAGAACTCGACAGTGTCTGGGAAAGTGCTTTGCCGAGTCCCAGGCCGTGCTTTCTTCCCTTGACTCCTGAAGCTTTGAGATGGTTCACGAGCCTGAGCTGCAACCCCTCTGTAGACAGCCGCTCGTCCAGAGGGAACAGATCATTGAGATTCAGAATTGTCGTGTAACCTTTCCAGAACAGGCTGTACAGCCATGTATATGCAACGAGACCAAATACTCCTATTTTGTCTTCCGGGTTGCGATGGGTATATCGGTGTAGCACTTCGTTTGACTTTTGGTGGGACTCGAGAAACAGCAACACGATCTTAGCGACAATGTTGGAAGTCAACAATCGGCAGAATGTGACATTTTCCGTCCCATTTGCAGCAAGCCATAATGTTCTGACTCGAACGACATCAAAAATGGTCGTGAGAAGGAGGAAGATCTGTAGTAGTACAGACGGACGTGGGGACCGAGTATTCTCAAATCCCGAGAGGGCGGTAATACACAGCGCCGAAACAAAATACAGGACGGTGGAGGAAGTGAACGTCGCGTTGGTGATATTTGAGCGAGCGCAAATGATGAGGAGGGCCAAACTTATCGCGCTTATCGCAAGAGCTAATACCTGCGTATTGGTTAACTGGACGTCACCAACAGAAGTGCATGCTGAACATACCAACTTGCAACTTGCTAACGCTCCACTCTGAAAGAGGCCCGGCTTCCGCAAGAGGAACAGAATCCTGATAATGCAGCAAACAAAGAAAACCGAGCTTGGCACCAAGGCGAAAAATATGTTCTCAAAGCGAATGGTAAAGTCGAAGTCATCTCTGCAGCCGCGAACAGTAGGCCCGAAAGAACTGTCATCTTGGCATTTCGAGAAGTCTAACATTGTCATCGAGCATTAAAACAACGAAGCACTGGGATTCCAACAGAGACGGAGACTACAGGACAAAACAAAACGCAATGGAAAACTGGGGATTTCGAAGCAGCATTCTGCACACCCTCTTGACTGCGATATCAGGCAGCTTGCGAAGAGACTTCTGAGGGCACACATCGTGCCACAATGCGGATCTTAACGAACGCTCTTCTTATTGAACAAGCAATCCTAGACTAGTTTGCAAACTAATGTGCCTTGTGAAGACATGGAGACTTCCCCGAGACACTTGTCTAGTCTCCCCGGGGAGGCACAGTCCAGCTGTCTCCACCTCCATTAATTATCCGCGCGAAGCTCGTCAGCTCACCCCACTGTCATATCCAGCTCCATGCTGTGAATCCATCCAAGGCTGGGGAGCAAACGAACGCCAGAAACAGGAACATCCATCAGCATTGGCGGGAGAAAAAAGTCCGAGAGGGCGAATCGCGACTCTTCCGGCAAGTCTTGAAGCGAATCAGATGACGATTAACTCCCATAAATGGCGATGAAGACATCGAGGGCAAGAGCCTGTGCCTCGATATCGCAGGAAGACATCATTCTTATATCGATGGCCGGTTGGTAAGGCGAGTCTTGCTATCCCACCTTCCTAAAGAGACCTAAAGGCTGTCGATCCTTATCTTTCCAGGATGGAATTTTTTTACCGCTGACGATAGTTCCAATCACGACAGCGGATTAAGAAACACTCGAAAAGCTCCGGGGAGGCTATCATAGCATAAAGTGGTCGATATCGTGACGAGGGGCATCACATCTCCCAATCACTGCCGATGAAATGCTACAAGCTGTGCCTCGAAGCCGCAGCCGGTTTCAGGGGTCAGATGCGCCATCTCAACACCGCCGTTTGACCCCGCCAGGTGGTGAGAATGGACGCCATTCTGCAGGCCTTGAAACCTCACTGGCTTAGAGAAGCATCTTTGCTTGCCTATCGGTACGGTCCGCACGGGATATCGATATCTGGCGTAGACACGGGCTGTCAGCTATGCAGGGCACCATACCGGTCTGGCCTTCGCCGCATCGAACGGTGGCCTTTGACAGAAATATTACGAGTTCTGGGTCGCGTACGAACCTGGGCACTTCTTCCTTGTCCTCCCATTACAGATGACACGTCTATATTACCTGTTTGTACCTGTCGTTCCTAAGAGATAGCTCCGGTACTTCCGTCAGGTCAACCTTCCATATTGTAGCAGCTCACGCGTCCTCCGACATCTTAGGACAATGGCACAGAATGGCATGGAACAAGACGACAAGTTTCGGCGGATGCTTCAGTGGAATACAAACCTGCCTCAAGCAGTTGATGACCTCGTGCAATCATTCATCCATAGCCATGCGATCCAGTGTCCTGAACACCAGGCCGTATGCTCCTGGGATGGCAACCTCACATATGCTGAGCTCGATGGCTATTCGTCTCGCCTAGCGAGTTTACTCTCGGGCAAGGGAGTTGCTCCAGAGGTGGTAGTTCCGGTCGCCTTTGAAAAGTCACGATTGGCAATTGTCAGCGCTTTGGCTGTCTTGAAAGCTGGAGGTGCCTTCCTACTTCTGGACACTTCTCAACCAGTGGCACGGCTGCGATCGGTCGTCGAGCAAACCGGTGCACGATTTGCCTTTTCGTCCTTAGCATTTGGTAGCAGCTGTGGGAAGCTGGTTGACGAAGTGTTCGTGGTGGAAAATGAAATCATCTCCAGTTTAGGATCTGGACAGTCTTGGCCAGATGTCGAGTCAAGCTCAGCAGCCTATTACATATTCACATCAGGAAGTACTGGAAGCCCAAAGGGAGTCATTGGTGAGTTCGCTAAAGCTTCTGCCAACAAAGATAAGGTTTGAGTTAAGAATTTGTGACTGATACTACTCCAAAATAAGTTGAGCACGCCCAATTGTCGACAACAGCTTTACACAGCGGCAAAAGAATGGGATATGATGAAAAGCCTCGTGTATTCCAATTTGCTTCTTATGCCTTCGATATGTGTATCACTGACATATTCGCTACCCTGACCCATGGTGGAACGGTCTGTATCCCGTCTGATTGGGAGCGTAACAATGACATAGTGGGTGCCATGCAGAGGATGGAAGTATCCAGCGCAAGATTCACACCGTCTCTCGTGAGTAATTTAGCTCTGGAAGAAGTATCGACGCTGAAGACTTTAATTCTTGGAGGAGAAAGCTGTCCTGCCGCGTTGGCGGACTTTTGGGCCCCAAAGCTACGACTCATCTTGGCTTATGGCCCGACTGAGGGATGTGTAGTCTGCATTTTCTCGGAAGCGAGTGGTCATGCGTGTGCTCCAGGAGAGATTGGGCGACCGGTCACTTGCGAAGCTTGGATCGTCAAGCCAGAGGATCCTAATGTTCTCTGTGAAGTCGGAGAGGCTGGAGAATTATTGATTCGAGGTCCAAATATTGCTCGAGGATATCTTAACGACCAAGCAAAAACCGATCGGCAATTTATGTATCGCTTGGCGTGGTTGCCAAAGGCCCAGAATGCAAGACATCGCGGATATAGGACTGGAGATCTTGCCAAGTACATGGATGACGGAAGATTGTGTTGGGTAGGAAGAGTTGACAATCAAGTGAAGATTCGTGGCCAACGTCTGGAGCTTGAAGAGGTCGAGAAGTGTGTGCATGAATGCTCAAATGAAATAGGTATAAATTTGAAGCATGTGGTAGTCGATACGGCAGCCCTGCCTGGCATGGCTAGTAAGCAGCTTATTGCATTTTTATGTTTCAACAGAGAAGTACCAGTTGGCTATTTGGACTGGAACGTGGACGTCTCGTCGGTCGCAACTCCTCGAACAACGCCAGAAGAGCAAGAACGCTTCTTGTCGATCATTTCGATGCTCGAAGACAGCATGCAGGCACTTCTTCCGGCATATGCAATTCCATCTCTCTGGATCCCGCTGCGTGAAGTACCTTTCACTGTGTCCCGAAAAAGGGACCGCAACCAGTTGCGGGCCATCGTTGCCCCCCTCTCAGCCAAACAGCTAGCAGTATTTCTGCACCCGACCACCTCCAATCCGAATGGCAGCGAAGAAAGCTTATCAGAGAATGAGAGAACTCTACAAGGCTTATGGGCGACTGTGTTTGGGATTGATCGCTCAGTGGTGGAAGTCAGCGACAATTTCTTCGCAATTGGCGGAGACTCCGTGTTAGCGATCCGGCTTGCAGCAACCGCTAGATCAAAAGGACTAGACTTGAGTCTTCAGATAATCTTCCAGAATCCGGTACTGGCTGAGATGGCACGAGTTACAGAGAGTTTGTCTGATCAACATGCAGAAGAGTCGATAATCCCGCCCTTCAGTTTGTTGAACAGTGCCTGGGATGTCCAGAAAGTTCGACAGGAGGCAGCTGACCAATGTGGTGTCGACTACAATTCGGTCGAGGATATCTATCCTTGCTCTCCTATGCAAGAAGGACTGATTGCCTTGTCTTCCAAAGATGCTGGAACATATGTCTTGCGCTTCGTATTTCGCATGCCGAAAGACGTAGACCTCGAAAAGCTTCATGATGCATGGGAAATAGTCTCGAGGAGGACGCCGGTCATTCGAACAAGGTTTGTGGACTACAACGCAGATCTTCTGCAAGCTGTTATCCAAGAGCCGTTGGAATGGAAAGTAATCGAAGAGGATCTAGAAACTTTTCAAGACCAGGACGCAAATGATGATCAGGTTCTCGGGAAGAGGATGTCACGACACACAGTGCTCCGCCAGTCTGGATCCAAGGAGCCCATTTTGGTTTGGACTGTCCACCATGCTCTTGTTGACGGCTGGGCAGAATCAAATATCACAACGTCTGTCGAAGAAGAATATCGAGGGAATGGCCCCCCGTCAACCGGCACACCAATGTTCAACAGATTCATCAAGCATTTTGGCGAGCTGGATCAGAATACTGCCAAAGCATTCTGGAGGAAGCAGTTAGCTGGTGCTCCAACTGCAAGATTTCCTCCACTTCCGCACCCAACATATGTTCCAAAGATAAAGCGGTCTAACAAGATCGCCGAGCTCACAGCTGAGCAAGGCGCCGAGCTGGATCACAGGATTCCGTTCGAGAAAGGTGGTACTACAACGGCAGCGACCATAATTCAAGCTGCCTGGTTCATCTTGGTCGGATTATACTCCAACAGTTCAGATATCATCACCGGTGTTACACTGAATGGACGAACTGCACAACTTCCTGGTATTGATCAGATCGCTGGCCCGACAATATCGACAGTCCCGTTTAGAGCGAAGATCGACAGAGATCAGTCAGTAGAGGACTATCTCAAGTCAATCCAGGACAGAGTCCTCAGCATTCTCCCCTTTGCCCAATTTGGACTTCAAAACATCAGACGCCTCAGTGAAGATGCAGTGTCTGCGTGCAAGTTCAGAAGTCTCCTTCTGGTACAAGCAGCAAATAGACCTGCAGACTCAAGCAAGCTGATACTGGAGAGAAGCTTTGCGTTTCCGGTCATGGACTTTGCGATCGTGATGGAGTGCGAGCTCAACAAAGATGGAATCGACATGCGAGCCACTTTCGATCATAACATCCTCTCGCAGGCACAGGTCCATAGGATGTTCCTGCAGATGGAAGACATTTTGCATCGGATCATGTCGAGAACGCCAGAGATGAAGGTGGCGGATCTTCAGCGAATCTCCAATGCTGATTTGTCTCAAACATTACTTTGGAACAGAAGGAGCGGTGTCCAAGAGCTGCTGTGGTCTTACATACGTGAGCCTACTCAAAAATTCGCGAAAAATGCCGAGCCCCTCTCAAGTACCCCGGATATCCGCAATCGAGACCATCACGGGAAACCGGTCCAGGCTTCTGATACTTTGGCATGTGTCGTACACCCCGAAGACATGAATATATTGGTGCCTCCTGGGGCCATTGGAGAGCTCATACTTAATGTTACCAGCCCCGAGGACCCGAAGTCTCAGTCATTAGACGGACACACCGAGGAACCAGCATGGCCTCAAGCACTCCAGCCCACCCGGAGCGAGAAATTCCTCAAGACAGGGGACTTGGTGGTGTATGATACCAATGGAACTCTGCGTCTGGTAGGACGAAAGCTTGATCAAGTTGAAATTTGCGGCCATCCTGTTGATCTTTCAGAAGTTGAGTGTCGACTCCAAGAGGTCTTACCGTCAACAATTTCAGCTACGATTGCTTTCGTGAATACAAAAGACGGCAGTAGCTCCAGACTCGTCGCATTCCTCGGCTCTGGGCGCGGTCCACAGAAAGATGCCTCAAGCAATAATTTGGTGAGCGTTGAGGAGGACTTGGAAAAATTGCATAAAGTAGTAGATGACGCAGAGACAAAGCTCCGATCGATCATACCCAGCTATATGAGACCGTTGGTAAGTGTGTTGCTACCGTAGACTTGAGTCTCGCTAACAGATCAGGAATACTACCCAGTCCGAATGACCCCCTTGACACGATCTGGGATGTTCGACCGTGAGCAACTCGAGCAGTTATTGATCCCGTCTTTCAGGCCAATCCAACCTTTGAGCATGGATAGTAGCTCAGCAAGTTCGAAAGCAGGAGCTCCTTTGACGAACATGGAGAAACGCGTTGGCGAGCTATGGAAGGCTTTGCTTGATGTCGACCACGTCGGCCCTGAAGACAACTTCTTCCAGCTTGGAGGCGGAAGCGTACTAGCCATGAGACTGGTGTCTATGGCTAGAAGGGAAGGGCTGTCGATGACGGTCAGCGGAATCTTCAATACGCCAACATTGCGAGAACTTGTATCAACTGTCCGACGGAAGACCGATACAGCGGACATTGAACCGTTCGCGCTTCTACCGGGCCTTGATATTGCAGACCTTCGCCACCAAGCTGCTTTGCAGTGCCAAGTCACGGAAAGCGAGATCGAGGATATATATCCATGCTCATTCTTTCAACTCCACTATGCTACTGGTTATCCGGAAGCGCGGAGTAACCCGAGAGTTGATCCGTGGCACTGGCAGTCCCAGGGCGCATACTCGATCCCAACGTTAATCGATCTCGATAGATTTCGAGATGTATGGGACATGGCAGTCCAACGGCATCCTGTTCTTCGGACTCGCCTAATTCATACACCTCGCGGCATTTTTCAGGCTGTAATCAAAGTACCAAAGCCTGTTAAGTGGTATCGTGGTAACAATCTTGACGAGTATCTTCAGAACGATCAGATAGATTACATGACATTTGGACAAGACCTCTTGCGACTTGGCGTCGTTCAATCCCAGGCCTCGGACGAGAGATTTTTCGTTTTCACAGCTCAGCATGTGATCTACGATGCTTTCATGAGGAGCATGCTGTTCAAAGAAGTAGAAGCTGCATATTTCGACGACTTCCCGAAAGCTCCTCTGCCGAAAATGAATAAATTCATCAAATACATCACAGAAACCGACAAAGATGCTGCAACAAAGTTCTGGACCACCTACCTCGAGGGATCCGAGACAAAGCCACTTCTCAATATTGTCGATACGCCTGGAACCCTCGCGGTGTCCGAAAGGCGAATGACTACAGAAAGTGCGAAGCTGTCAGATCACAGCTTGTCCAAAGTGTCTTTACCGACAATCATCGAAGTTGCCAGTGCACTTGCCGTTGCGCGTACAGTGCAGTGCAGCGATGTTGTGTTCTACTCTGATCGGTCCGGCCGGAATCTGCCCGTGGACAGAATTCAAGACCTCATCGGACCGACAACCCTATTCCTTCCTGTCCGTGTCCACGTCGACCCGAAGCAGAAAATACACGATCTCCTGCGAGAATCCCAGCGGGTCAAGAGTGCTATGATGCCACACGAACATATTGGGTTCCTTGAACTGAGAGAGATGGATCATTTGAAGTCCATGCTACGGAATTCTCTGAATATCAATATTACTCCCAAAGGTATAGCATCAAGTGGCAAAGGATGGGGTCTAGAGCTTATAAGCTCCCACCTCACACTTTGTGATGATCCATTCGGAATCAATGTCAACCTGCATGAGGATAGGATTGATTGGCTGATATATTTTGACGAGCGGTTCATCTCCGGGGAGAAAGTTGAAAGTCTGCTAGAGGATATCAAGCTCGTTTTCTTTCAGCTGGCTAGTGCAAGAGAGGGAGTGGATGTCGCGGGAATACTCGGTGGAGTTCGAGAAACGGGCACGTCAGATGCATGAGAAGTAACGAATGAGACAAAAATTTGAGCTTAGTCCACACTAATCACCATTTTCTGATAAAATGTCTCTATGGGCCCTTCACGCACACACACAAAACTCTCCTGGGGCTTATTGATCAGTAAGAGCGAGATTCAACCGAGGGGCATTCATCGCGGTGATTGGCCGGCTCCATCGCTTAGTGCAAACGTTCAGAGTGAGTAAGCGACAAGCATGTACTTTATTTACATTGTAAGAACGACTTCTCAATAAGTACGACGTCAATCCCATCATGGGCCCCTAATCCAATTGACTTCCAAGAAAGCCCTGTGTGTAAGCATTCACAAACTTGAGCGTCCATCATACGACCAAGGATCGCGAATTTACCTAGCCCCGGAAAACGTCAAGACACAATATATGCGACTATTGCGTAATCACCCAACGACCTATGATAAATATTTCTTCACGACGCAAATCTCCAACACCCCGCAAGATAAGGACGTCCACTTCCCGGTAGTGGCGACAAATTCGGAGTTAGCTACCAGACTCAGCTGCCGTGGTCTGGGCTTTCAACTCGCGCAATTGCGTCTAGCAATGAGAACATCACTTGGCACCCCTGTCAAGACTAAAGTCTGTGGTACAAGTACGAACGCCTTTTCTTGGGATATTGAGTCTTCGGTATCAGCCACCAAGCCAATTTTTTGCTAAGACACCATGGGACGGCCCGACGAAGACACTCGCCCGATTGGCATCGACGAGGAAGCTGCACGCAATGACTCTCGGGAACAGCTTGTTGCTAAACCAAGGACCTGGAAGAGTTATGTTTGGGATACTTGGGAGCTTCCGAAAGAGGAACGATGGCTTTTGTTCAAGGTTGATGCCTTCGTCTTGACTTTTGCTTCGGTATGTGCAGCCCCTTAACATCAATTGCATGGTTGCCGAGATCATCATTCTGACTCCTAGGACTAGATCGGATATTTCTTGAAGAATCTCGATCAGACAAATGTCAACAATGCATTTCTAAGTGGTATGAAGGAGGATTTGAATATGTACGGCAACGAACTTGTCACTTCGACCTCCATCTGGACTGTTGGCTATGTGATTGGCCAAATCCGTACGTCTCGCTTCCTGAGCAGTTGTGTTGACGCCTTTAAACTACATGCTCCTTACGTTGGAAGTATTAACATGTATTAGCTTGCAATTTGCTGCTCACCCGAATCTCTCCACGTTGGGTAATTCCATCGCTGGAGGTTGGCTGGGGAATTGCTACAATTTGTACTTCGCGAGTCGTGAATTACCAAGCACTTTACGCGCTTCGCTTTCTGGTTGGACTTTTCGAGTAAGACTCAGATACAATCTAATGGAAACGAATCTGCTAACTTTACGTAGATCGGGATTCTACCCTGGTATCCACTACATGCTTGGGTCTTGGTACACTCCACGCGAGATCGGCAAGCGGGCGATGATATTCTGGCTGGCTGGCTCTATCGGCCAGATGTTCAGTGGTTTCCTTCAAGCAGCTGCGTACAAGAACTTGAATGGTGTACACGGCCATGAAGGCTGGAGATGGCTCTTCATCATCGACGGCATCATTACCATTCCCCTCGCTGTCATGGGATATGTTTTCTTCCCGAATCTTCCACAAGGTGGCATCAAGACTTGGTGGACGACACAGTCGGAACATGAACTCTCTGTTTCGCGATTGAAGGCTATTGGACGTGCTGGAAAGCAGCCTTGGACCTTGGCCAAGGTGAAGAAGATCGCTTTTAGCTGGCATACATGGACCCTACGTAAGTACTGAGCCTCCTCGACTCGATGATCACTAACACCTTTCAGCAATTCTGTACGTACTATGGAACAATGCATACGCACAGCCGGCTATGGGCTACTGGTTGAAGTCATTCAACTCAAAGATAGAACCACCAGTGCCAGGTGTAAGTTTTACTGTGCCAGAAATCAACAATTGTAAGTCTTTAAATCATCACCCGCCTAAGGGCCTTGGTGCTAAACTAGTTTGCAGTGCCTCTTGTATCCACCGGTATTTTCATTGTCGCTGCTCTGTGCGTTGCTTGGCTCGATGATGGGCCCCTTCGAGCTAGACGTTATCCTTTCATTTATGTCGGAGCTGTCAGTGGTGTAAGTAATTGGGCCTCCTGCAAAATCCTCACTTCGAGTGCGTATCTTCTGACTACTCCGAGCCATACAGATCCTTTTCGCTGTTCTCTTGCGTCAATTACCTCTATACTCGGACATTACCCAGCGCAAATTGGTATACTGGTTCAGCATGATAGGAGTAAGCACAGTCTCATCGCAACAAGCAGGTTCCCAGCCAGCTGACCCTGCGAACAGAATGGAGCCGGTCCACTGATTCTCAGTTGGATAAACGAGATTTGCTCAGATGACACCGAAAAGAGAGCTCTGCTCGTTGCCGCAGGTAACGATTTTGCCTATGTTGTGCAGGCAGTCGTAAGTACCACCAATCAAATCACCTAGATTTGTGCTTACAAGTCTTTTCCAGGCTCCAAATTTTGTCTGGAAGACGACCGAGTTCCCAGCAGCACGCAAGGGCTACGTTTGGTCTATCATTCTCAACATTCTGCTAAGTGAGTCAGAGGCCACATCTGTGCCCTTACTGGAAGGTGACTAATGTTTGCGTCTGCCTATTAGTCTTCTGGACTGCAATGATCCAGCTTCTTCTTTGGAGAGACAAGAAAAATGCTGCGAAGGCTGAAACCGATGGTTCTTTCGCTGAGAGCGATGACGCTGCCGCTCAGGTAAGTGAGTATGAAGAGAAGAAGGCTGTTCGCACAAGTATCAATGCAGCTTTCTAGTGGACCTTGTCTAGAGTAAGTAATAAGAATAACAAATCACAGCCCTGGGCAGGGGGCATAGCAGGCATATCAGAAGCTGCGGACTTTCGACGCGGGGAATGCAGAGGTTGAAAGGAAGTGTATGTCAGCAGATGTAGTAATTACGATTTCTCTCGTTTATTGGACTTCGTAATCATCACGAATTTTGGATATCTTTGATGTTCTGATGCAACACGAGGGTAAAGTGATGGCAGAGCGTTTGTGGGCCCTTCGCTTTCATTGACAGCCCCTAGAATTTAGTGTGTTTAGTCAAGTGCGGGGCATTTTTCAGTTGAATGCGGGGTAGTTTACAGCACATATCATCGCTAAACTAGGTAACAATGAATTCGCTAAACCCCCAGCTACACGACTAGGACGGCATGCCTACTTTACCAATAAGATCAATATACTAGAATCTTCTCCCTAGCTGTGATTAGGAAGATTAGATCTCCAAGTTTCAATGCGGAATCAGGTTGTTTGAGCACGGGTGCTCTAAAGAACGTCATAGGCCAGTGGTAGCTTCATGTTTACCAGCCTCGCTCGAGCGATCAAAGTCAAATTTGTGAGCCCTGAAATTAGGCAATTTAGTTGTTATACATCCCCTTAATATACTGCTACCAGAAGTCTTGGGAGATCTGTTGACTTTCTAGCGAGCTTTCTTTGGGTCATGAACCACGATGTCAGAACTGGAATGAATGTGATAGTAGCAGAGCACATGTTAATCTATAGAAGCGATTGTTCCGCACGAGGAATCACTTAGTGTGAAACAATGGACATTTGATTAAACTAGATACTTGTAGTTGCCTACAGCTTGTCGAACTACCTGGGAACGCAGAAGTGCTGAATGCTCAACCTACACAACACCTCCATCACAAAGTCACCACAATCTTGTTAGCCGAAACCCCCACCTTCCAAAGATCCATTGCACCCTGTAATGACTCAAGGCCTTGTCCACCGATCTTCGGCTCCGGTGCCGCAATGTACTTACCAGCTGCCAAAGCAGCCGGCACAAAATCCTCAAAAATCACCTTCCCGACCTCATTCTCCCTCAATCCCGCACCAAGTATGAATTTCGCTGTGACGCCTGAGCCTTCAGGAATCTCCTTCGGAAATTGACAAGCAGCGATGAACTTGTTCCCCTTCGTCTTCGAAATCACAGCAACGCATGCCTCGAAAGCGCCGTAGAATCCAACGCCGTCAAACACACCAGCCATGTCCTTGCCCTCTAGAGCTTTGATAAGATCCTCGACAACGGTTTCGCTGTTGTAATCAAACACTTGACTTGCTCCCAGCTTCTTCACATACTCGAAGTTCTTGGCCGACGCAGTAGTCACCACTTCGTATCCTGCCGCAACAGCAAGCTGAATAGCATTACTCGCCATGCTCGTCGCTCCTCCCCAGACCAGAAGAGTCTTGCCCGTTGGCTTGGGATTCAGAGACGGGTATTCCAACCCCAGGTAATCCTTCTGGAACAGTCCCGTGCCAGATACACACAAACCCATGGGCAGAACAGCAGCTTTGTCGTACGTGAGATCATCGGGAATGTGCGCCACGACCACGGACGGCACGACAGTATATTCCTGGAACGCTCCTTGCGGTGCCTTGAAGACTACAGAGCCGGGAGCGAAAGCGAGCACGCGATCACCGGGCTTGAAGCGTTTGACTGAGGAGCCGACCTCAACGATTTCGCCGGCGATGTCAGAGCCGAGAATGTAGGGGTGGAACATCTGGGTGAACATCTTGGGGCCCATGGATTGCATGTAGGTATCGACGGGGTTGATGGCTATGGCGTGGTTCTTGATGGTGACTTCGTTGGCCAAGGGGGAGGTGTAGGGTGCGGGTTCGACCTTGAGGGGTTCGTTGTTGGCGGGGAGCCAGGCTGCATTGTTGGTTGGCATTTTGGAGATGGTCAGGTGGAATTTTAAGGGCTGTATTTGTTGGGCCGAAGTATGTTTCGATTAAAACGGAGTATTGACGAGAAGGTGATGTGAAGTCGAGGTGAGAAGGCTGAAAGGAGAAGTTTAATATATGCAAGTGCTAAGGATCGAGAGATGACCTGCAAAGGATTAATCGTTCTTATATACCTGAAGTCAAATACTTTTGACCGTTAGGCCCGTAAAGTGACGTTTAGATCATGCGTACGCGAAGTCAAAGTCAACAATGATGTCCGCTCTCACCATCCGATGGGTCGGTTCGGGTGGGGTCCTTGTACCTGCAGCGAAGAGCGGGGCAAAGGGCTTAATTGAGGAGACTTCCAATTGTGACTAGACGAGTGTACTCAATCCTTGTATGGTGGTACCGATTGTTAGTTGGACGAATCAGTGTTTCGAACTCGTTGTGAGAAGCTGCACTGGATCTCGATTGCCTCTGACACCGGTCTCGATGCCCAGGTGATCAACCTCACCTCGACCGAGAAACTCAGGGCATCATTTAGATACCGAGTATGGTTATCATCGAATACAACACTGTAAGTCAGACCTTCTCTGACAGAGATATGCAGCGAAGACATACCTCCAATGTACCCTCGATGTAGATGAAAAACGAAGCCATGGCGAGGTTTCCTCGGATACTTATTGGCTATTTTTAGAAACTGGCCGAGTGGTTATGGCGACAGGTTCAGCAGGGTGTTGATTGTGCGATGTGCAACAAAAGCATGAGATGCAGATTATGGTTAGGTCTTGTCCACTCAGAGGCCGATTTGGAGGTGGGGAAGTGGTGCAGGGGTTCTCGTCCGACGCGACCATCCGATGTGATGCTCCGACCAGGCGAGGGGAGTACTGTAAGATTGTGTGAGAAAAAAGAGCGAGATGGTAATAAAGAACAAGAGTTTAAAATGTCTGAAAATTGACTGACTCGCTTCAGAGTGGCCATTCTGAAGCATGAGGAAGAATGGTAGTCGTAGCTGCCTGCCTGACGGAAGAAGCCACCAAGTTCAATTCCTGTATGGATTGCTAGACTGAAAGACAGCGGGTATGAAGATGAATTGGAACTTATTAACTTTTCCTGGAGAACTAAGAGAAAACCTCTCGTCAAATGTTCAGCTGGTCACCTGATGAGTCCAGAGGAGAGGGGACCAGTGATTTCCAAATGCAAACAGTTCCAATATCAAGATCAGGGGCTGATGCAGAGAAGTTCAGCGACAAGCTCCATCATCAGACCATCCACCACCATCAGAATAAAAAGTCAGGAAAATCTCGTTCGTCACGAGAACTTGTAACTAAATGTTCTCCTGGTTTTGTTGCATATCGTCAAGAACTGTGCAGAATCTCAGCGGGTAACTGCAGGATCTGAAGGACCGTCCCATGAAACGCCTCACCCGCAATCTCACGATGTCGCACAGCTGAGAGCTGAAACCCTTGCTCAGCCAAGTAAGGTCTCGTGATTAGAGCACCCGTGACACAAAGTTGGGGAAGTCCGGCTGGTGCCGCCTCCGAAAGCAGAAGAAATTGATTCTGGGTATTTGGCAGTCTGTGTTACTTCTTGTGACTTCTAGAGCCGGAACTGTGTTTGGATAGTACCTACTGTAGCCAGCCTCGCTTCTGTGAACCATTCACAAGCTGGAGACACTACGATAGCGTCATGACCAATTGGGATTATGAGAGACTACTTCCGCTCCGCATTATCCCTCTCAACATAAGATCAGATTTGAATCCTCACGCTCAGCTACCTTCACGATGTTCGGGAAAGGCCTTCTCACGCTCTCAGCAGCCGGTGCAATCCTGGGGCCCTTCATCGCTGACTTCAACGAAACTCACGTCCTGAATCCACGATGGCCCCCTCACGCCAAATTTCACAATGGACAGACAATGTCAATGGGTCTGGGACTAGGCCTCGCTACTCTCTTCTACACATGGAGAACGGGTACTTTGAAGTCTACTGAGATGGTGAAGGATTCGTTGTTCACTGCTGCGATCTTTGGGAGTATTTACTGGATTACTGGGTTGAGTGCTATCCTGTATCCTGGGACGTTGGCCGTAGACCCGGAATTTGGGGTGAGTTTGCTGGGACTTTTCCTTTTCCTTTTCTTGCAGGCCTGTTATGAACACATGAATAACTGGAGGTTCTTTTGATATAGGAGGGATTTCCGCAGTTCTGGTTGTTCGTTGGATTGGGTTTCGGTTCTTGGCTCGGATGGTTCATTGAAACGCGAGGAATGAAGGCGGAAGTGGAAAAGAAGGCGCTGTGAGACGAGAAGACTCCGGGAGCAAATTTGCTGATGTTCTTTAACGATGGATCATAGGGAACTGCAGAGAACAAATTCTCTGGACACTGTTGAGGACGTGCAAATCAAAATAGATAACGCGTATCCTGGAGATTGAGAAACATCAGCTGCTGTGTGAACTATAATATATATAGCTCGAAAGCTACTCTAAATTTCAAGGCTGGCTTCGTAGCAAGGAATGCCCTGTGTGTCCCCAATTTAAAATCATTCCGGAGCGGAGTTTATTTCAACGACTTGGACTTCGCATCGGGTCGGACAAGCATGCTGATATGTGCGCATTCAATCAACATCCCACGCTCTTCTTCGATTGCTGACATTCGCATCTTCATGATACTTCAACGCCAACAACCGCGTAAGCTGCTGACATTCCTGATTTTTGAGCTGCATTCAACCACTTGAAATCCAAATCCTCGGCATCTTAAGTGGCGGACTAGAGGTAAATATCTGCAAGCTGCTGGTCCCGGACGTCCAGGGCGCAGATCTTGTCATGGCTAGCACTAAACGGACGCTATGCACCCAAGCGGTGTCCGGTCGCAACGCAATGGGCCACCACTGTCTCATCTTCATCTGATTTGAAAGCACAAGCACAAGTAAATTCATTGCGATAAGTGACTTAAACGAGGTGAATGGCTGCAATAGATATTTAGCTTCTCCTGCCTTTGTCTCGTCGTATGTTCTTTCTTTCTCAAATTCTTGTCTTCTTCATCGTCTCTGAACCTTCGCCCCCCTACCTACACAACCTCCAAACATAAACACAGACAAGTCCTGAGCATTCAACACCACAGCACTACAATGTCCACCCACGAGATCCTCATCCTAGGAGGCCACCACTCCGGTATCAATGTCGCACACTACCTCCTCCGCCATGTCATCCCCAAAGTCTCGAAACTCTCACCCTCTACCTCATACCACGTCACAATCGTAACTCCCAACACAGAATTCTACTGGAATATCGCCGCACCCCGCCTCCTCGTTAGCGAGAGTCTCATTCCAGAGGAGAAAGTATTCCTCCCCATCGCAAAGGAATTCGCGTCCTATGACTCCGCTCAATTCACGCTCGTCACGGGCAAAGCCACTGCTCTCGATCCAGAGAAGAAGACCGTGACGATCAGCAATGGTGAGAAGATCACGTATTCGAGTCTCGTGATCGCGACGGGCTCGTATTTTACTTCGCCTGTCTGGCAACTGAATGAGAGTGAAGTGAAGCTGAAGTCTGAGATCTCAGCGATGAGAAAGGCACTCCAGAATGCAAAGACAGTCTTGATTGCAGGTGGTGGAGCAATCGGAGTCGAAACGGCTGGAGAAGTCGGTACCCAGTTCCCCAAACACGATACCACCATCCTGTCCGGAGGAGCTCGATTACTTCCTAAGCTCGTACCAGCGAACAGCGCAGCCGCAGAATCGAGACTCAAAGCCTTGGGCGTCAAGACCGTGAACGGCGTCAAGGTTTCCTCCAGCACGAAGAATGCGGATGGAACCACGACCGTGACTCTCGATGACGGCTCTTCAAAGACTGTAGACGTCTTCATCGACGCCACAGGCCCGAAACCGAATTCCTCATTCCTGCCTCAATCCTGGCTCAACTCAACGGGTCACGTTGTCACAGACGACAAGACCTGCCGTACTGACAAGCCGGGCATCTATGCCATCGGCGACGTCGCTTCCTACAGCAGCGGCAGCGTCATCGACGCCAATAACTCTGTCGCTCCCCTGGGTACTAGTATCGGTATTGATCTGGCCAAGGCAGCTGGTCCGGGGAACGAGAAGCTGTTTACGCAGAAGGAGTTCAAGCCCATCAAGGATACGCAGTTCGTTCCAACGGGTCCGTCGGGAGGTGTAGGACAGCTTATGGGATGGAAGTTGCCGAGTTTGACGGTTTGGTTGGCGAAGTCGAGGACTTATTTTGTGTGGATGGCTCAAGGTGCTGTAGAGGGTGGGGGTGTTAAGAAGCCTTAGATGGAGACGGGTTATGGGTGATGGTTTATGACAGATTGTAATGGGAATGAGAGACCAGTGGGGGTTGAGGGGGGTAATGAGAGCACTTTGCGGGCTTTATTGCAGGTTGTTTATTAAATGGCGTTGATCCAGGTAGCGGATCACTTTTAATGCTATTCCTATTCTCTGTCTTTGTATAACATTCCAGTCCAAGTCTGGTGTGGTAGTCTAACGGTGTTTGTTGGTCTCGATGAAAATGTGGCTAGACTTGCCGGCTCAAATGATTAAAATCAGTACTCTCGCATGATCCACCGAAGGGACAGGATTCAGCTGAAGTGTTCCAACTCCCTGTAAATTCAGACAGTACAGAGTAGACTCAGCACATATGGTTTCTCCATGTTTCACTCGATGCCTGTCCTAGTGAAATGCAGTATCTAAGGGCGTCATCTTGCCTTCGAGGTGTTTTCGTGGCCTGGACTTCGAAGTTGAAATCGAACTATCCTTTCGTTGACCTCGTACGGAGACCAAGGTTGTAAAGCACCGAGATATTGTTGACTGTTGACTGAGGACTCGTCGAGTTCACCCTTAGATAGTGCTCATACTTCCTTCCTCTCCTCGTCTAAGGACTTGGACTCTAGACATCGCCAGTGTTTGGAGAGGCCAGTACGCGTTGAAACTCCCGCTGTGATATACTCATATCTCTGAGTCGAGCCGTATGAACATTAGCAGGATGAGCAGGGAGGATCAGCTGCTAGAATAGTTTGCTCATGCGTCTTCAATCGAACTTGGAAGCTCTCGCCATGCTGCAGCCCAACATACGGACGCAGCGTAAAGCCGAGAACTGCAATGTCATATGTAGAAAGTATCGCATTCAGCTCATTAATACTTCTAAGACGCCATACTCCATCCCTGGTATTACACCTCCTTCCCTCTCACTCTCAAACCGTACCACTAATGCTCAAATCCCTGATCTCCTGCAGCACCTCCTCAACCCTACTATCCAGATGACCCTGCGCATACTGCTCCCTAGTATCCGCATCCAAGTACTGCTGCACCTGCGCCATTCTCGAGTACGCCTCCGCACAGAACCGCAGCTGGATCTTGACCAGAGCCTCGAAGCTGGGGTCGAGGTACGGTACGCGTAGGTCGATGACTTGTGGGAGTTCAGTGGAGAGTTGCTCGTTTAGTTGCTCGTAGGCTGCTTTTGCCATCTCCGTTTCCTTCTCGGCACGCGGGAGCTTGGTGACATCCTTGTCGGGCTTCTCGACGAGTTTCTTGACCTTTGCTCGCATCGCGTCGTAGTCTAGGAGTTTGTGGTTCCGCTTCTTGATACCTGCGTATTGTCAGCTTGGCAGTGGGGTTAGGTGGAGATGCTCGTACACTCGTTGATGTCTGGGAAGTAGGCGCAAAACCTAGAAATGGGCTCTAAAACAGTCGTACTGTATACTGTCAGATTTGACCATCTTTTTGGGCCTCCGAGCATACCGGTATGGGCCATCAAGCGCTTTGATTGTTTCCGCATCCAGATCCTCAACTGCTTGCTTGTAACTCCTACTGACACCATCCTTCGCGCCAGCATCACCATAGAAAGCGTCGATCGTCTCTGCAATTCGCATTTGGGAGGCAGTCATAGCTGTTCCCATCAGTCTCGGTCCTTTTCTTCTCCTATTGACCCGTGCTCACCTCGTAAAGAATCCAGATATCCCTTCGCTTCCTTCTGCAATCGCATCGACGCCGCCTCCATTGTCCGGTATCTGCGCTCCTCGACTTCGTAATCGCGATCATTTGTCTTCTCGACATGTCCCGTCTTCATCATCACCTGGGTCGTCGCCCGGTTGACATTTTTCTTGAATCCTACAATAGAACAACTTGTCAGCGGGGCAGCCAGGAGGTTTGCTTGGAGGGTAGAGACGCACCGGCCCAAGACATCGTAGCTGTAGGAATAGGTATCGATGTGCTTGTGAAGGGAGATTGAACGGGAGTGTATTGCAATCTGATCTTCACGACAATGCGTGGTGTTGTTGTGGGGGGAGTTGGCTGGAGTGACAGAAGTGAAGGCAGCCAGGCAGCCCAATCCCACGGTGACGAAGTTCCTGTGGCTGTGCCGCTTGCCGCTGAAGTGCAGGCAACCCCACCAAACTTTCGTCCGCCAAGGATCTCGAATTATTTTCGACTCGACTTTCTACAGCAAAATTACCACTTCACAGCTACACTCTCTCCACGAACACCAATACACTTCAAATATTTCACGATGCCTTCTCGCGGTAACCCCAATGTCCCCAACAAACAGCGCAAGACTGCCAGCCGCGCAAAAGTCCAAAAGCGCAACGCCGCGAACAAAGTCTCCAAGAACCCTCGAGGAACAGCAAGAAGCGATGTTCTACACCCAACAAGCGGACCTCTAGCACCTGTATCCGGCAAGAAGGCTAGGAAGTTGCAGAAGCTTCAGAATAATGCTAGGAGAAGAGCGCTTGAAAAGGCTATGGAACAGGAAGGAGAAGTTGAGATGACTGGTGAGTAGTTGGGAGGAGGTTGATATGAGGGAGGATAATGCTGATGGGATATAGATGCGCCAAAGACGACAAAATCGAAGGAAAAGTCCGACAAGTCGACTGAGGATCAGATGGAGCTCGATGGGATGTCATGATTTTGAGGCGCAAAATGGGCATATAATTGTCGGGAGTTGCATCAGTCAAGATCGACAGCCACTGCAACTGCTCGACGCTCTACAATTATGGCATATCTGGCGTTCAGGAGAATGGTATATCGGAAAAGTCTTTTCATATGGCAGCATAGGTTTCCAGACATCGCAGCGGGAACGATTGGTACGAAGTGGGCGTTGAAGTATGGAAGATACCCAACTACAGATCAAATGGATGGCTCTCTATAAGTCAAGCAGGATCTGTTTAGTTCGACATACACAGATGGAATTTTCCTCCTTTTAACACCCGGATTGGGTGTTCTTGTCGCTTTAAAGTACCCATACAGCTCTCCTCCTTCTCCATATAAGCCTCAGACCCAGCAGGTCTGCTAGAAGGGTATATCCTACCCGGGCTCGCTGCCTCTTCCAATGCTCCGTTACTTCCCCATAATTCCATGCATAGTCCAGTTCATCAGACCTACTCAAGTACCCAAAGCAAATTTCTACACGTCCTGTTCTCTCCGTGTTTCCGTCCCATATGTCCTGAAGCTCCCACTATCCGCCAAACTTTTCACACGAGTAACAGATCCACCAGTCCATTTCGTGTCTTTCGACCGCCCAAGGATACTCTGCTGGCTACCAACATCAATGGTCTGCGTCGAGCCCGAGGCATCCACGTGCGTTACTGTCCCTAGCGAAATATTCCCATTGAGATGGCGTGGGTCAACAAAGCTTGGCATCGACATTGAGTCTTGCTGATCTGACAAGATGCCAGCTCGTCGAAGGAGCTTCTCTGCTGGTGCTTTCAGGCACGGCATACAAGCTGCAATGATACCGACCAGCTCTTCAAGCTTAGCCCACATTGAGCCGTCGACTGTCGTGGAAAGAGGGTCGCCTAGGTACACGTCCTTGAATGTCTTTGTCTTTATTCCTGCAATTATCGTGGCGACGAGCCCCATAGCCATTAGACACGCAATCAAGATCCTTTCGCGAAGAGGCCGGTTGAGTGTGCGAATAAGCTTCAGTGGCATTGTTGCCAAAGTGAAATCCATGAGGATGAATACGCCTGCTTTTGTCAGTCCCGTCGATGTTTACAGGTGAGATTACTTACATGCAGTGAACCAGCCATATATGAGGGTGACGTCTCGAGGCCAGCACTTAATGCTCGACACAGGCTCCCAGAAAGACCTCAATGGCTTGCAATTGAAAAATTGCAGGATGACCCAACCTGTCGAAATCATGGATTGAATCACTATCAGGGTATACAATGTCCCCATCCAGAGCTTCGAGTTACCAAACCGCATGAGCGAACATGCTACCGAGATCCGAATTAATGGGATCGTAAGCACCCATATCAGCTCCAACGCAAAAAGGCATTTGAAAGCAACCTTTTGGTCTGCGGCTGGAATGTAATAGGAAAGATGACCCCATCCATGTGACGCTGCTGCACAAGCCAGGCAGTACCCAGCGAGGGAAAATATCTAGTTCAATCAGTCATCATCTCGAGATATCTCGGAAGTAAACATACCTCTGCTACAACAATCAAGTAATCATCCAAAGCCAAATGCTGCACAGGACGAGACCGAGTATATATCCTCGTCACACAAAGCGCAAGAGCTAGAACCGCCAAAACCCCACACGAAATCAAATACGTAGGAGCAAACCTGGTATCCGGGCCAGGAGCGACAGAAGGGTCCATACCCGCAATGCTCCGCTCTAACAAGCAAGAGCAACGACGATGACGAACGGACAAACCAAGACACAAAGGAGGGAGAAACAGACACGATGTGACATGGAGAAAAAGGTTCGAGCTACTCTACCAGCTTTTTTACCCATCCGATCGCACGGAAAAAGTGACAGGTTATGTACAGTACCCAATACCCATACCATCCCGACCCGGCTCAAGCTGTGCTGTCTCGCCGTCGCGCCTATCCCGGCCTCCTCAGGTTCATCGAATAATCGAATATGGATAAAATCGATCGTCCCCCTCCCAACTCCCAAGCCCGAGCGCCACCAGCACCCTGTCAGAACTCGCCTCCCCAAACGCAAAACATGGGACGGCACGGGGAGCACTTCCACGCGGGCCTTTGCTGAAGAACACGGGCGCCTCTGGGGACAAGGCGTTGATGGATGGAGTGATTTCGCGCCATCGCGATCCGTGCGGAGGCTCGATATGGGTGCAGCCGCATGGGATTGTCAGAGCGGGGGCTTCGCTAAGATCAGCCGGACCTACATGCGGTTTCTGGGAGTCTGGAATCTCGTGTTGACGTCCGAAGTATTGAGGCGTGGTGATTTGGAAAACTATTGGGGAGAGCAAATTGGAGGGGTATGTTTGAGTGTTATTCTGGGAAGGGTTCAGATACTTGTATAGGAAGGGGTGCCTGTGATTTGACACATTTGTCCCGCGCTCGCTTACCTCCGCAGTCAGAATCGAAGACAATTGTGATGAAGACAATTGTGATGAAGACATATTGAGACAGAGGCTTAAAGTATGTCATTCACGGCAATCGTATGGCTTGTATGATTGCATCTTTGGTAAATTGCGTTCCACACGATCGATTTGATGGGGAGACATGGGTTGAAACTCGGTCAGGGGAATTTGTGGCTTTGTTTACATGGGTTCAGTAAGCGAAAACGACAGGGGTTTATGGATGTGGGAGATGTCTTCATCTCCCCTCTGCTGGTGACTGCACACTGGATGCATCCAGATAATGAGGTGATGGAAAAGTGACCGGCGAGTAATTCTCATGTTCTCGGTACGATATGCTTCGTTGCAAACTTCTATCGATATTAGCTACAGGTAACTGAATCAGTCGCGGAGGTATTGCTCGTTTCAGTGCAATAAATTTTATTTAGGTTTATTTGCAGCTTCGAATTTGATTAAGACAAAAGTTAATGCTAATTTTAGCTTCAAGTCTGCATCGCCTAAGGGATCAGAAGTGTTGAACCTGTCCAAATATCTTCAACTGAGTGGATTTGTTAGTCCAGAGAACTCATGGTCTTATCAGCTTGTGAAAATAGCATCAAAACACTAAAGGTGGAGTTGCTGTGGAGGAGGAACACCCCTATACTGATCGCCAATCCCTTGAAAGTAATTCGCCTCCTGGTAACCGACATCACGCACGAAGCTTGCCACCATTGACCCACACAGAAACATTTGGGACAGTGTAAAGTTTGACAAAACTTTCATTTCTCTCAGACGCACGCGAATTTCTCCTGCAGCTGCTACAGAATCGTGCAACCATCGTCCACATTAGATAATCGTGTATGTGCACAAGTCGCCAATCTTGTCGCATGATTGATAGAGATCACTAGTCATCAAGCGACGCTCATGCTTGTCTCTTTTGTAAGGATCGCAAAACCAAGCAATTGAAGCAATCTTGTCCGATCCCATGATCTGCCCAACACGCTCGTACTGACCTCTCACACGTCCAACACGCTTCAACAACAACCCCCTCAAGCTGTTATGTCTTGTGCCTGGATTGCAAGTTATTTCAAATGGCGCAAAGACGAAGTCCCAAGCTCGGTGGTCCTTGCCGAACGTGCATACCGCCTTGAAGGTTGGCCTGTTGGCGTCATCTCCACTGCTGTCTGAGCTGGAATCTGATGCGGCATCTGCATCCGAGTCCGACTCATCTGGCTTTGTGGGATTATCTGGAAAAAGATCAAACTTAACGCCACGAATACGGAAGTCGGCACTTTGCTTGAGCACGGTGCACGGATTCACCTGCAGCGGAACTAATCGCCCCCGTACTTTGAGGCAGCCCGAGATAACCTCACCCATCGGATTTTCGCCTTTGTTGAGAATATGAATATCAAGTATCTTGACTAGTGGCTGTGAATCCGATGCCTCCGCTCGTTCGTCCGGCGTGAAGCGTAGCAGCTTCCCGATCTCGTACACACGCTTGTCCATCAAAATTACCTTCCCAGGTCTAGAAGCCCAAGACCAAGACGGTGGTTGCATGAGCTTCGACTGCAGCTGAACATACTCGCCAGGCTCCCGGAACCACAGGAGTTGCGGGATAACATTGTCTTCCCAGATTCCTGCCACATATCGGCAGTGCATTAGCGGTTGAAGAGCTGCAGCAAGACCGGCGATGGCAACCAGTCTATCACTTTCTCGCGTGAGATCACAAGTTGAGTAATTGTTCACCATGTATATCCACGCAACTCCAGCAATTAAACGTCGGCGAAAAACCGCTTCATCGTCAACCGGCTCGATGCTGCGTGCTTCATGAAGCATCGCGTACAGCCCTTCCTTCATGCCATCTCCGAGGTTCCAAACATCGTCTTTCTCCTGTTGCGTCGGCTCCAACTCACTTCGGAAAAACTCGCCGGTGCGACTTTGCTGACACTCGAAGAAGAGCCGACGTTCAGTGAAATGCAAAATCCTCGGAGAAAGAACACGTTCTTGATAGACCCAAGCTCTCTTGAGCAGTGGCGAATGCGTGATTTCATTTTCCCACAGTTCCTTGTCCCTGAAGGCATAATGGCCAGACTTGAAGAGCGAAACGTTGCGCCCTCGTCTTTTCGGAATATTGATGACGAGACCCGATATGTCTATCTCCCTGCGCTCGGAAAAGCAGCCCACGGTACCATCCACAGCATAAGTCGCTGCAATATTACAGTAGCTGTTCGTGTAGACGTCTCCCATTGTCAAAGACTCCTTCGCCCAGTCAACGGGATCCTTCTGGATGATGCAAAGCGAGTCAATCCAAAGGTACTCGATCCCCATTACACGGGTGATTGAAGTCGCGTCTTTGAAGGTTTTCGTAAGCTTGTTGAAGGGAATTGAGTTCTTGAAGCTGTCCAGGTTTTCGGTGCGAAGTTCAATAAATGGATTCGGGCCCCAACTGTGGCTCAAGGACATGTAATGTGTCTTTGGATGGAGAGATTTCGTTTCTCGAAGCTGCAGTGGAAGTTTCTGGGAAGGATCGATCCAGATGAGGCATGGAGTCTTCTGCGAGTTGAAGGCTCCCGCTGACAGAGCTTGTGTCCTTGGTCGCATTGCTGGACCCATTCCCTTGCTTGTGCCAAACAACCTTTAGATCCTGTGCTAGTCACGTCAAAAGGGGATCGTTGATATATGTGTCCTGGATAGAGATTAACAGATTTTTCAAATCTGTCTCCAATCTCCACCATATTGTTTTCGGTGCTGTTGCCTGTATCTTTGAAAGATTAGCGTACGATGTATGATGCATGTACAGAAGATGTGTACCAGATATCGCAACGAAGGTGAATTTTCCACCTCCACTTCCGCCACCAGGAAGCTGGAATTGAAAGTCCACGTCAATTGAGTGATAGTCGAAATTGTTTTCTGGCGTAACGCCGACCTGAAAATAAATTGCCGGCATCGCATGCTTTGGGGGTGGTTTGTACTTCAAGACCATCTCATATTCCTCTGCAGAAAACTTGCTCAATATCAGACCGCAGAGTCTGCACCCACGAGATGAGGATTCGATCATATCCCTAATTCCGTTATGATGGTTTGTGCATTTATGCTGAGCTATGTTTTGGTCGAATATCCTCTGACAATATTCGCACAGCTCCGAGGTAGGTACCGAGGGTCTCATTGCGAGAACACGCTTGTTGTGATATGGGAGCGGCGATGTCTGGTGATTGGTGGTGACCGGAATTTCCAGTTGCCTCTCCGATGAGACCAGATCTAGTAGCCCCAGTAAGAGTTCTCAATTAGAAAGGGAACAGAATCGAGGGATTTGATCAAGGGAACACTGTAAGCTTTATCAGTTATTTGTAGATGCCCATCGGCATTAAGAGCCCAACTGCGGACTGACCGACCAGGGTACGAAGATACGAAAGCGGACTACTTCGCATGCAGGATTGTGGATCGTCGACGCTGGACAGGCTCCAATGAGAGAAGCACTGCTTCCATAGCCAGCCATCCCACTTACTTTATTCGCCTATCTCGACAGCCAAACGTGGCCAAGTAGGAGTAAGTATAGCACGATAAAATAAGCGCGCCCATCGCCACATTTCAAACCCATCCCCATTCGGGAAATCCAAGGCCAGAACTCGCCGAACAAATCCTCAACAAGGAATCGCACTCAAATAGAAGATTATAGCGATGGAATGCTTCATTTGTAAACATCTATCCGAGAGAAGTGATGCACTCAACACTGCTACATTGACTTCTTAGCCTGTATCAACTTCCATTGTACAAGCTTCAGTACGTTGTAAGCAGTGCTCAATATTGGAGTCACGACTCCCAGCTCCTTCGCGTGATTCAGCAGTCCACCCAGAATGGGCTCAATCTCAAGCGGATTGCCCTTTTCTAGGTCCACCTGCATACTCGGCTTGAATGGGCTCGAGGGAGGTGTGTCACGTATCGTTCTCTCGACCATGTCCTCTGGAAACGTGTACCCAGCGGCTTTGGTGACTTCGTAGATCTCCAGTAGTGCAGGCCTGAGAAGTGTTTCTGTCCCACCACCTTTCTGGAGAGACCCAACGTCGAGACCAGTGAGAGTACAAAGGGTGTTGAATGCTCCGTTCCAGAAGAGCTTCCGCCACCTGTAGAAGATGATGTCCTCGGCATAGGTGCAGGCTGTTGGGCCGCCTGCTGCGTAGGTTTCGACATACAATTTTGTAGCCTCGGTCTGCTTCTCTTTCGGCAATCCTGAATGGTAATGAGCCCCAATGAACAGTTTCTCCCTATCCTCGTGATATACAAAGTTTCCTGTAATTCGTGTGCCGGTGTGGCTTACGCCCGACATGATGGTGCATTCGGGAAAAGCCTCGATCAGGGGTATCTCGATGTCAAGACCATTCTGTATCAAGACAATGGCACTGACACCAGGCGTCACAACAGGCCTGATGATGTCTGGTACCGAATAGACGTCTGGCAATGCTTTCATCGCGACAACGACATAATCAAACGGACCCCCTTGGGCAGCGTCCTCCAGGCTTCGTACAACTATTCTTGTGAGATTTGGCGTGACTGTCAGGACAAAGCACTTACTTGTGGACGGCTTCCACCCAAATAGTTTCCCATGGTCAATGGAGTCCACATCGAAGCCCTTGTCTGAGACAAGATCATAATTTGACCGGAGTACGGCAGTGACTTTTGCTCGCTTAGACTTTTCGAGGACAATCGAAGCAATCGTCCCAACTCCACCACAACCAACGAGACAAATGTTGAGCATAGTATTAGCCCCGTGGATGAAAGTTGGTAGCAGCAGTGAGGCTGAAAGCTGGGAAGTCTACAGGCTATATCTTAAACCCCACTCTCGGCCATGATGATTTGTTCTCAGCAAATGTATAAATTGGAACACGAACAAAGTGGGATGAAGAGGAAACAGGCAGAGTTTGCCAGCTAGTAGTCACGAACTCCGAAAAGAACTCCGAAATCAATGATCACGGAGTTTCCACACACACATGACCTTGGTGCTTACCTAGAAAGCACCATGTGCTTGGAAGTCTGTTCAGCATCTGTTCTTATCTGTGGATTTGTTTGATGCGCACCACCAGACATATAGTACAACAGCATGTCAGCTCTCGCGACTTCACTGGCGTCGAAGGTACAAACCAGAGTTCGTGAGATTCAAGTTTTTTTTTGTCTTTATTTCTGGTACAGCCCTGGGGCGCGAACCTCGAGATGGATGATGAAACCTTGACTATTGTTGTGCATGGCATAAATTGTAGCTAACGCTTGCAATATGCATGCATACATCGAGAAGCTCTCTCTCGAAAGGTGTGTACGAGCAAAATGGACTTGCTCACTTGAAGCTAAATCGCAAGTCAAACCAGGCCAGCGACTTGTCCTTGCTTTTGCTACCGTATCTGATCTGCGTTCACTTCGTGCTCTCATTCATTTTCCCACTGGGTTGTAGAAGACAGCACTTGCCTACATGCACATACTGTGCAATTGACCCAAACCCGTGCCGCGTCCAGAGCGACCCAGGGGAGTCATGGAAGCAGCAGAGCTACACGCCAGTAAGACGAAGAACTTCGAACTTAATACAGGGCTCTTTCCAACAAGAGTAGATCGTGCCAGGTTACATTGTAGCTTGTGCGCCCGTTTCCATGGACATGCTCATTCCCAGCCCCATGTGTGACTCTAGGTCCCAAGAAGCACTCGTCATCGTCTCGGTATGCGCAATCGTAATGCGGTCGCGGAGTTTCGTCCTCTACCTCCAGCTTCGAAACTTCGATGACCTATATACCTCGTCCATGAGGAGCTGCACTCCGACGTGCACCAAACGGCTTCGACTCTATTCCGTCGTACCGTTACGAGTACTGAACCGACGTAATTAACCTACGAAGAGGCTAAAGTCCGTGGCTGACTGCCTCTATCCAGAACAGCCCCATGGCCAAGTTACACCCCTTGCAGTCACTCGTCTGCCATTGTGTCAGCTGCTGCTACGGCGTTTTAAGTCGAGGAAGCCGTTTGTAGGAGGTTTGTATTTGAACCGCACACGACTTCTGCAATGCGATGCAGTTGTGGGGCAAAGAACTGGTGATGGCCAGTTGGCCAGTAGGTAAAACTCGGTAGATGGTGTAGGGTACAGCGATCGCGTCGTTCGGGCTCGCGGAGTCGTGAATTGATTGGAGTAATGAAGCACGATACCTAGGGGAACTTCTTATTGAAAATGTTTCACGTGACCTACAAGGGCCAAACGCACCTTCATGAAGGCCCAAACGCCTTGCATTAGTATAACGCAGCAACTAATCACTCGAAGCCCATGCGATGGTCTTACTTCTCTCCACGCAGATATCTTCGTTCTCTTCGTCTCTGAATGTCTCTCACACGCTCCTAGATCATAAATACATCGTCTGAAGCTTACACAAGATACGATCGAGCATCATGTAATCATCACTCACATTTTCATTATTTGTCTCTGCACGGCGATTAGCCAAGAAATATTTAGCACGATCCAACTCTTTATGCCACATCTTGATGATCGCTGCAAGGGCATTTTCCTCGTCTAGCAAGCCATCACTCGGCCCTTGAATTTTCAATTTGAACGCCTCCCGTTGCAGTCCTTTGACCACCATAGTCCAGCCTGGTGTACAGCTTGAGATCAACTCTCTCAGCTCCAAGGGAGTACGTTCAAACTCGGGGAACTCGATGTCAGGTTCGTGTAAGTACTCCATCCAAAGCTCTTTCTGCGGAGCACTGACACCTTCAAAGATGCACCAAAGGAGTCGACCCAGCATGTAAAGTTCCGAGGCATCTCTCTCAGACTTTGTCATACACAACCATGGCACGCAGCCTTCATGTCGGTCTCTTCTCTTTGGTACAAATGGCCGGACATGCATATCATACAAGTCTGCGTACTCCATCTTCTCCGCAGGAGTGAGTAATTGCTCGTTCACCAGAGAATTGACGTACTGCAGGTAATTGTCCAACGGCGATGCGAACGCGGGGAGTACACCTCTTTGCTCGAAGTCAATAAGAACAACATTGTCTTCGTCTGAGAGAAGAACGTTGTCCAGGCGAAGATCACAGTACCATCCTCTGCCTTTCGTCTTGATGTGTTTCAATGCGCTCACTATCTGAGATGCCCATCTTAATTGATCTTCCAGGGTAAGGGTCCCATGTCGACGTCGAAGAGGCAGCTGATCCCGAAGAGAGCCCTGTCGGTGATACTGAATTGTGAACCCCACCACACCAACCTTTCCTCCGAACTTGCATCGCTTTGTAATCAGATTCTGAGGCCGAGAGATTATATTTGCATGTTCAACCATGGAAAGCAGTGTGTCTAGTTCATGATAAAGATACTTCGGAGTATCAGAAAGAGTTTTGAACACCACAGCAGGCTTGTCTTCATCCGATCCCAGAACCCGGACCAAAGCAGCACTGTCCTGAAACTGTCGAACAAGGGTGAGCTGAGAGATATCCAAAGTCTCTGGTAGAGGTATGGATTGGTTCAACTTCAGGTTTGCCAGGGGCAGAAGCTGTCTTTCCAGGTCGTGTGTGCGTATGGTCCGAACACGAATATCCCGGACATCCTTGGCCATGTTCTCGAACATTATCCTCGATCCGAACGGCAAATCTTTGTAGAAAGTCTCGAAGTCGGGGATCGACGCGGACCAGTACTCCAGCGCTCGGAGAATGTGCTGGGAAATTCCAAAGTACGATACGCGCGAGTCTCGAAAAAGAAAGGCTTTCTCAAGATTTAAGTCAAGGCGCAGCGCTGCAGGCCAATGAGCTGGGTCAGGAATGAATGTATCGACTCGCAGAGGAGGCAAGGAAGAGATGGACGCTGGCACGGTGAAGAATTGTGTTCCAAGACTGGTGCACCCATCAATCCTCCAAGTTGGTGTCCGGACCGATGTGAGGCTGTCAATCCTGCATTTCGGGTTCAATGGAGAACAGTCCCATGGCAATTCGGTGTCCGCGACTTCCTCATTCAAGTGTTCTTTATGCTTCCAGAAGGCAGTTGAAGGGCATATGGCCCGATATGCGAGCTCTGGAGTCAGTGTTATTGTTCGATCCATCTTCGACACCATAAACAAGAAACAATTCGCGGGGAACCCGAATTGACTTTATTTTCGAGATCGAGGGGATCGCAGATACCGTCTCTGCATACTTCCTATGCCGCTTGCCTTCTGCAGTCGTTGTCATTGCATCTGCTGGAAAGCTACTCTAGATCACGACCAGAACGCGAAAGAACTACTTGGATGCTTTCACCCCACTCATTCACTATCGTGTATCTGAGACTTTCTTGATATTGCACTCCCATACGTTACCGGGAAATATTGTTTCTCCCGAATGCTTGCCCAACATGTTGTGTTTTGGGACACATGTTGGCCATGGAACATCTCGTGCCACCCTTCCGGTCAATTATTTCGTTCAAAAGAGGTTTGCGTGGGAGGATTGAGGTAGTCGAGCTCACCGGGTCCCCAGACTATCCTCCCCGGTTGAAGCTATTTAAGATTGCTGGATGACCATTTAGTTCCCGATGTTTATTCTACGGGAACCATGTAACAAGAGGCTGAATCAAGGAATGTAAGCGAGAACCGGTGAGCAGATGTGCGTCGTGGCTGGAATCCCAGCAAGCGGCCGGGCGACGGCGCCACCCTGTCTAACGTCGAACGTCAAGATCGTCCTGAATGCAACCACGTCTCTTGACAACATCGAATTCTGCCTCGCGGACCATCATCATCACAACTAGGCAAAGTAGCGTTTGAGCTATTGAACCTCATCCTGAGTTGATAGATTCTTCTTATATCAGATGTCCCAGCAACCACGGCTGTTCAGACGTTCGACTGCAGGTCTACTTGAATCGCTGTGAATATCAAACACGAAAAGAGCGTTTCCAGCAACTATAGAGCATTCTGAAGTCGCGCCCCTAAGGAATTGGTGTCACCTAGCGGGAAGAATCGCAAATGTAGCTTTTTGACGACAGACCCATTTAGCCACCTGTATACCGCAACTCCGGGCCCTACACCCTCCCGTTAGCTATGGTAGGGTGGTTTTGAATTGTCTCTCCTGTCCTGCGATACCTTTTATTTGCCTCTTGGTATTTAGTTTGTAGCACGATCCTCGGCTATTTTCCTTTATCTGCTCCGAATCCCTCGCTGGACATATATCTGACGTCTTCGATTCAGGACAACTCACGCAAGCGTCACTCATCCGATCTTGCCCTAGCCAATGGCCATCCCACAAAGAGATTTAAGACTGACACTACGTACAATGCCTTCACGGATGAGCAGCACGCAGTGATCGAGAACACAGCATCCTACTTTCAGATCCATCCATCAGATCTCGCTGCAGCCATTGGGTCTCTACGGAGGTCCTCGTTGCCTCCTCCATACCAACATTCATACGTATCATCGGAGTCTGAGGATTCATTTGGATCTCAACCAGCCATGACTAGCGATTGGGATTCTGCCACCAACTCTTCACGAGATAGAACGTTCGGATTCAATGTGTTGCCAACAACCAACTGGTCAACATGTTTCTCTGATATGCTTGCCGAGGAGGAATCCGTTGTACCATCTAATGATCCTCATACAACCTACACGGGACCAGGATTTGTCCAGTCGTCATCAGAAAGACTTGCATCGTCGATATGTCAATACAATTCTCTGTTGTCCAAGCATTCGGACGTTGAATTTCGCTCCTCGACTTTTGCTGGAACAAATTACGAGCCCAAAGATAGCTCAATGGTAAGGGTGCAGCTACATGTTCTAGTTGAGTCCTGACACGAGTAGTGCACTTCCATGTTTTCTTGCGATATGCCGTTCCACATCCCTTCGTCATGGCAACCTACCTACACCAGTCTCTCCAGTCCACCTGTGCCTCAACCTAGCATGACATATGTTCAACAACTAGACTCCACACCATACAATCAAACCCCGTCTCCACCTGTAGTGGGTGCCGAGCTCTCGGTAGCCGTGCCGGACGCCCAACAAAGTTCTCTCGAGAAGACGATGCATACCTACGGCGGCTCCCAAGAAGATTGTCTCCTGGTTGATTTTAGTATGGACGATGATGTGAAACGGCCCAGGCGTGGACCGTTCAAAGACCCTGCCGACAAGGCACAAACGGCACAGACCAGGAAAGACAATGCTTGCGTTCGATGCAAGATGCAGCGAACAAGGGTGAGAAACCTGTCAGTTGTGCCCGTACATTGTTTATCTAACGCTCGCAACAGTGTATTCCCGATCCCTTTGATTTGCGCGGAGTCTGCCTCACCTGCAAAAAGGTCGCAAACACTCGAGTCGTTAACCTTCCTTGCCTTCGCTACAAGATTCCGGATGCTAGATTATTCAGGGAAGGCTATGTGCCGGGCTTGGTCTGGAGCAGACGATGGGAGTCAATGGAGATGAACGACGTCTCATCATGGGCCAATTCAGAGATCAGATGTATTGAGATCACGCAGGACTATTCTCCAAATCATATCGTGCTCAGGGTCCGAAAATTCATTCCTGCCGATGGAGACAAGCTGTCCAGGGAATGGAAACATGCTGGCGAAAGGAAAGAGGTGCCTGTTCCACCATACGCAATCGAGAGTCTGAAAGAGGCAGAGAGGACATACAGAGACTACATCCTCAAGGAGGGGATGCAGTTCTTCATCAAGACATTAGACCGAAACGATGCCCTCATTTTTGACACATACACCATGGCGATCAAGGCATCCAAGTGCCACATGGTATGTTGCATGGTGATCAGGAGATAAAGCGCTAATTATCTGGTAGAGTGAACAAGAGCGTGTGCTCCTGAACATGGTCATTCGTCTTTGGGTTGCTACACGAATGATTTGCAGGTCAGAAAGAATTGCAGGAGACGATAAGCTTGGAATGCCTCCTGATCTAATGGATCATACGAGTCCAATGCACGGCAAAATTCCTATCCCACCAGTTGTATGTGTGACCATATAGGTTTCTTTATCCATCTCACGTCACCGTTCTCCGTCCAGATATCTTGCATGCATATGGTCAGACAATGTAGTTGGGAGTAGAATATATGTGCTAACTTTCCTAGATGGGTGCTCAAATAGAGGTCATCCTGATCCAGGGTATCATGAAGCCTCTCAGAGCTATGATACTGGAACACTTACAGAGATTGATACTAGCTCATAAGCCCCAGAATTGGTTCTGTATCTACCTTTGCGTCTTTCTTCTGCTTCACAATACCTCCTTGATTACGAAACAGGACATTGCATATGCCAGAAAGCATGGCCGCAAGGTACCTCCCATCCTGTGAGCTTATTATGAGATGGCACTGACATGTTTCTAGGGGTTCGCCATGCCTGAAATGATCGCAGAGCTTCACATGGGGGCGAATGTTCTGCTAGCTTACTTTCACTATGCTTGCAGGGCCCATCGTCCATTCACATTGGATTGGGATGCCAAGAATGCAGTCTCCATGGCAGTACTGGATGACGACCAAATCAAATTCATCAAAAGGACAGCCGTCCATGTGCAAGCCAACGGTATGATAAGTCCACCACACCAAATATAAGGCTGACAGCGGTGCAGCATCCAAACATCGAGAGTTACGAAAAGGGTCCTCGTGCGACCATCCGCATTACTTCATTTCTCAACTATATGAGCAGGATTGGGAGCCACGTGGTAGTACAAGCGAATGATAGTATCTTACCACAGTCGACCAAGGTCCGGCTCAATACATTCTGCAGCAACTATGAACGGTGTTCAGATTGGACCAGATAGGGGACGGGAGGCTTGTGATCGGTGTAACGGGGAGGTCTGCTGCGGGTCGCTGCATCAGGCTTCGCAGTCTAGGGTACTAGTGGTTGTGTTAAAGCGGGTTTGGTTGCTCCGCGGCTGGTTTGAAGCAATCAGAACTCGAGGATATTTCTTCAGCAATTTTGTCACGAGATTCTCATGCAGCTCTTCGAATGTAGAACTTCGTGCAGTGGGCCAGTGGCAAGTCACTGCGGCTCTGCGAAGGCTTTCCAGGCCGAACAGATTCCCCTCCTGCTGTGCTCGCTGCCACTCTTCCCCTCCTCAGGTATCGCTAGGGCGAATCGATGAAAAGCGGACCGTTCCCGAGTAAAATGACCTGTCTATCTATGATATGATCAAACTTTCGGAGTGTTTTACTATTCCACCCAAGTCGCCGGCCACAAGGGTTCACGTTATTGGTGCTGAGCTGTCAACCAACACAACACGCGGCCCACTTATTCGCGAAAGGCCTAGTAGCAATGGCGACTGCTGGCATAAGTTTTCCTCCATCTGCTGATCGTAAGCTCGAGTCAATCACAACAACAGACTACTTTGGCTTCACTAGCACTCCTACATCCGCAGCGTCTTCCATCCCATATGGCTTCCCAGCTACTCTCGAAACTGGACAAGTTTGGACTGCCGCTGAGTTCACCGAGGAAACGCGCTTTGTTGTCAATCTGACAGCAGAACACAAGCAGGAACTCGACGAAGCTCTTGAAGCCTTCAAGTGTAAGGCACTACCATGGTGCTCTAGTGCTGACTTTGGCTGACCTACTTCTAGCTCTTTGTCTCGACGGAGACCTAGTGGACCGCACTAACTTCCCTCTGCATCAGCTTCAACGAACTTTAGACTGCGTGGCAGAACAAATTCACAATGGGAAAGGCTTCTGCATTCTGCGAGGCCTGGAAGCGGATCGCTACTGTCTCGAGGATAGTATGATCGTGTTCCTAGGGGTCCAGAGTTATGTCGCAGAACGGCGGATGCGTCAAGACGAAGTCGGCAATATGCTGGGTATGACAATTCCTGGATTGATGGGTGGACTGCTCTAACTGGATAATTAGTCCATGTAACGGCCGATCCCAGCAACGAAAGGCTATCAAAGCACGTTCGACATTCTACAGATACAATAGTAGGCCGGCGGTCCTCCCAATACGCTTCCGGATGCTAACGAGCTAAAGCCGTTCCATACAGACCCAGACGCGGACGTTCTTGGCTTTCAAACACGAGACGTAGCTGCTTCTGGCGGGAAGTGTGTGCTAGCTTCGGGACACAGTATTTACAATGAGCTTGCGCGGACAAGACCTGATGTCATATCCATATTAGCAGCACCAGATTGGCCATTCGCTCTGTATGCGGTAGACATCAAAGCCATGTCTTGAAGACGAGCTAACATCTGCAGACCATACTTCCACCAACGTCCAGTGCTCTTCCATCACAACGGCAGGGTGATCTTCTGCTTCACACGTCTCGCTCTTTTCGGGAACGAATTTTACCTGCGTCCAACATCCATCCCATCCATCAGCCCTCGACAAAGAGAAGCACTCGATTTAGTCAACTCCATAGCGGAGACGAACCGCCTCGAGATATCCTTACAACCTGGGGACATATACTTCGTCAATAATATGGCATTGTTACACCGTCGAGACGAGTTTGTTGACGATAAATACCATAAGCGACACTTGGTGAGAATGCACTTGCGGAACGAGAAGCTGGGGTGGGATATACCTGGTGAGCTGAAGCAGTTCTGGGACGAGGCGTTGGATGAGGATAGGGATGAGAGTTGGCATATTGAACCCATGCCCGAGTCGTTCTTCCCGTTGAAGCTAGGTTCCCATTGACGATCTGGTTTTCTTCCTGTAGTCTCGATGTTCTCTTCCGTATTGTATGGGCTTGTGTCACAGTCATGCATTTTGGGTTGGGCTAAGTTTGCTTGTTCTATTGTCCGGATATCCTGATCTTTTGATACGGCGGGATTTCCGGTCTGTTTCTTGTTAGGTGGGTATTGCTTTGGATGACCTGTCGATTTTCAGTTTCACAGAGTCTGTATTTGGACAATAGGTCGAGTCAATACTCCACAGTCTTATTCTAAGTTGATCACAATGTGGTCAGTTCTGTATCGGAAGGCCAACTTTCCTCCTTGCAGCCACTGAGCCATTTCTGACAAGGTGGAAAAAAATACAGTGGCGCTTCAAGCCAAACTTCGAACCACTTCCCTCAGGTTATCGAACTCTTTTCCAAATTGAAACACCAGCTTCTGTTCTGATGAATCGTCAGGGTAAACAACATGGTATCGAAGTCATGTCAAATATCGAATTGATACCCCACAATGATACATTTGGACTGACGGGACTAAGATGAACACGATGGAAGGTAAAAAGTGATCCAAAACCCACTTAATTCAGATCTACCCGGTGGCATCCCTAGCCGGCCAGGCTAAGCGAGTATGTTTTGCCTCTCCTTTACGATCTATCTGATCAACAAGTCGAGTACACAGACTTCCAATATCCAAAAAGTCAGACGATGAAAATAAAGATAAGACATAGTCGTCGTCACCTTTTCCGAAGTATCCAGAGACTTCAAACAGCCGACGACGACGACAACACAGAGTCCTGGCGGGGTGTAAGCAGTCTGCATGTGCCAAGCGCGCCAATCCTCTCGGTACATGTTGGATGTGGCAATGCAAGTATCTGATCAAAGAATGAAGGAGAGAAACACGATGCATTCTCAGCTCTACAGGTATTCTTCCCTTCAAAGGACCGAAAAGAAATGGAATAATCAACTCATTTCGGCCGAAGAGTTCTGTATTCTTTCGCTCAAAATCCACTGTTGTCGTCGTCAAAAACCCTAAATCACCTGCCTGCACAGCCTACCTCTTGCGGCCTCCTGCTTATCCCCCCCAGAGCACCACAGAAAAACTCATGGTCCGTCCTCTGATAACAAATCAGAACGAACCTAAAATTGAAGCTTAAACTCCACGGATCTATGCTCTAGTATTCTCGACCCATCTTTGTTCTAAGTCCGACAGATAAATCCGACCGTTTTGTTACTGTGAAAGAAAGATTCCATCCAGCCAAGCCTTGGCTGCAGAAACCACTACCACGAGCAGCGAGCTTCGCCTCGCTGCGTTACGCACACATCCAAGACGCGCCCAGAGGAGCGAGTGAGCGATGTGCTGAGAAGGATGGCGGGGTGACCATACAGAGGGCGACTACGGGCGTTCTAGGTGCTCTTGGGGGGCTGCGTCTGTGACGACATTCCGAGATACCCAGTGCGCTGGGTTGCTGTGCCGGACTTGGCGATGGAAGGATTGTCTGTCAGCGGCACCAGGCGGCGGCGCCTTCGTATTATTTCAGATGTGTTTGATGATGCGCTCTTGAATAAATATCTGGGCGTGCCCCCGCGTTTGGGTTGGATCTAGATTTGATTGCGCCGGGACGATATTTTAGATATGAGAGTTTTGAGGTTGTTTAATTTTGCGGCTGTCGCTCCTGTTGTTTTGTATTTGGGTGTTGATGGTGAGTATTTGAAGCAGCCTTTCTTGGAGTCTTGCTGATGTTTTCTAGCACGATCGGAAGCTCGAGATCGGATCAGCCATGTCTATGCAGTCGAAAATCCAATTATCAACACGCGGAACCAGCAAGTAGAACATGACTCATCCTTTGACTTAATATTCTCTCTGCAGAATGAAGCGCCGCGAGTGAAGCTCTCCCTGGAACCAAACCACAACATCTTGGGTGGCAAAGCATATGTTGAATATTTGGATGGCGAAGGAAAGGTACGGCATGCGGAGCCGATTGACAGGTCAGCACATAGAGTGTTCAAGGGGAAGGCATGGATCGAATCAGTAACAGGGGCATGGTTGGAAGGTGGATGGGCGAGAGTCTACGTGAAGAGAGATGGAGCCTCGCCTTTAGTCGAGGGAGCCTTCAGCATACTCGGGAACCAACATCACATTCAGCTACAGAGTAGCTACATGCAAACAAAACGAGATACAGATTTCCATTTCAACGAAGGACTAGAAGAGCGAATGGTTGTTTACCGGGACTCGGATATGGCATCGGTGCAGAAAAGAGATGGCGACGAGGAAAGATGTCAGTCCGACCAACTGGCTTTCAACGTCGGTCCCGAGAATCCTCTTTCCGCGAGAGCTGGCATGAGCTGGAACAGTGCATCGCTAGGGTCTATCGCGAACCGTCAACTCATCCCTGGAGGAAATTCTGGGTATGGGGATTTGCGGAATAGCATCGGATCAACTGATGGGTGTCCGACATCTGGTCGAGTAGCACTGGTTGGAATCGCGACGGATTGTTCGTACACAGCATCATTCGCCAGTGCAGAAGCCGTACGAGAGAACATCATCTCTATGGTGAACACTGCCTCAGACGTGTACGAGCGAACCTTCAATATCACGATTGGGCTGCAGAACCTGACGATTAGCGACGCTCAATGTCCTGCATCAGCTGCTGAGTCTGCACCATGGAATGTGGCTTGCACGGAGGCCGATGATATTGAAGTCAAACTGGAGCAATTTTCCGAATGGCGAGGGCAGAGAAATGATGATAACGCTTACTGGACTCTCATGAGTACATGTCGGTCTGGAGGAACAGTTGGTATCGCTTGGTTAGGACAGCTCTGTGTGTCGAATCTTAGAGGTTCTGGTCAGCAGTCAGTGACTGGATCGAATGTAGTTGTGAGAACGCCTGGAGAATGGCAGGTTTTCGCGTAAGTTAACCTTCTCTTCTCCTTGGAAACATGCTGAGGTGCCCAGGCATGAGAGCGGTCACACTTTTGGAGCTGTTCACGACTGCGACGCTAGCTTTTGCGCAGCCGGTGCATCATCTCAATGTTGTCCTTTCTCCCAGTCTGGATGTGATGCAAGCGGCCAATTCTTGATGAACCCAACTTCATCGAGGTCGATGACTGAGTTCTCACCTTGCACAATCGGTAACATCTGCTCCATGATGGGTAGCAATGTGGTCCGATCGAGATGTTTAGTCGACAACGTCGACGTTCCAACAATCAATGGTGCTCAATGCGGAAATGGAATCGTCGAAACAGGAGAGCAGTGCGATTGTGGTTCCGCAGAAGAGTGCGGTGACAACCCATGCTGCGATCCGGGCACATGCCAGTTCCGAGGCAACGCAGTATGCGATGATTCAAATGAGGCTTGCTGTTCCAGCTGCCAGTTTGCAGCAGCAAGTACAGTCTGTCGAGCAAGCAGAGGTCCATGTGATCTTCAAGAAGTCTGTTCAGGATCATCAGGATCTTGTCCTACCGATGCATATGAGCCGAACGGGCAAACCTGTGGTGAGAACTCTAACCAGTTCTGTGCCCAGGGTCTTTGTACCAGCAGAGATCTCCAGTGCCAACAGGTGGTTATCCAGGGAACGAGTGGCAACTACACAAACTCCTGCGACGACGATTCTTGCAGGCTTCGATGTTCTCAAAGCACGAATTCCCAGTTCTGCTCGCAGCTGAATCGGAATCTCCTGGACGGCACGCCATGCAATGGAGGCTTCTGCGACAGTGGCAGATGCTCGAGTGGCTCTTCATCAGGCGGCGGCGGTGGCGACAGCGTCTCCTCCTGGGTGGACAGAAATCGAAATTTGGTTATCGGGTTATCCGCTGGTCTTGGAAGTTTGGTCTTGATCATCCTCGCTTGCTGTATATGCTCCTGTTGTCGGAAGCGTAACCGCAGGAAGGCAGCTCCTCCAATTCCGCCGCAGAGACCAATGATGGGACAGCAATGGGGTGGTCCGCCGCCTCCTGCGTACCCATCCCCGGCGTACACGACTTTTATGAATAGGAGTAATCCGCCGCTCGTTAGATATGCATGATATTGGATATTGGACATTGGACATTGGGATGGAGTTTGGAGTTAGATTTTGCTGCCAGAAATACGGCACAGCCAGGGATGAAACTGTCGCTCTTCAAGAGACCCTAGATATACAATGAATTGGCTTTGATCTCCAGGATCATTTCATGTTGAATGGTTGCGCTTCATTAGTCAGATGATATCCAGGCTGATATTGCTGCCAAGCTCTGTGACATGGATTCTTACAATATCGCTAGCAGGCTTTCACTAATCCATCACTCCAACAATCAGTATCAACGTACCAAAACTCAATCTCATGTTGAGCTTGCAGCTTTTTCGCTGTTGCAACGAACAATATGTCTTCATTAGACCAGGACTCGCCATCATCAGAAAACACCATCGTCGAAGTAGGAAAACGTCCCATCCTCCACCCACCCTACGTCATCAACGACAACATCGACTTCCCACCACGAACTTATCCCCTCTGCAAATTCTGCCAAAGTATGGTCGATCAATGGAGCTCCAATTGGACCACACTTCCACATCACAAAAGCATCGCCGAGTTGAAAACGTCGGCCATTCAAGGCTGTACATTCTGCTGTCAATTCCTGCCTGGGTCATTCATGGACAGCGAGTCCAGACGCACCGCAATTCCAGGGTTTGTGAAAAGATTGCAGTGCAAGCCGGTGAGGGTGAGATTGGTGGTGGAATCGGAGCCGCCGAGCAAGGTGCTGGAGACTGAGGATGGGGATGTTAAGGTGAGGAATTGGCAGCGGCTTTGTGTGGAGCTGTTTCCAGGTGATATTTATCCGCCAGGTGAGTGAGCATTCTGGTTTTTTTTTCTTTGATCTTTTTGAGATTGAGCTGTAGTCATTTTTTGGTAGCGTTTGATCATAGTGCGATCAGTGGGATTACGAGTACGTTGGATGGCTTGCATCTTTGTAAGAAGTGGCTGCGAAGCTGTGTTGATAGCCACGAACTGTGTTCCTCCATTACCGACCAAAATCAAATGCCAACCCGGCTGCTTGCTATTGGTGGTAGTTCGTTGCAATTGCATGATATGGCGGGAACATCGACGCCTGTCCAGTACGCAACCTTAAGCCATTGCTGGGGCGGCAAAGAGTTCTTAAAGCTTCTGAGGGACAACTTGGATAGCTTCCATCTGAGTATTCCGCACGACGAACTTCAGAAGACTTTTCAAGACGCTATTTTCATTGCCAGATATCTTGGCTTCGAGTACCTATGGATCGACTCGCTCTGTATCATCCAAGACGACAAAGACGACTGGGAGCGAGAGTCTACGCTCATGATCGACGTATACGGAGGATCTGCCCTGAACATCGCAGCAGTGAGTGCCGAGAACGGCAGCGTAGGCTGTTTCTTCCTGCGTCAGCCACGCTGTCTAGTCCAGCTGCCCTCGACCAGAACCGGAGCAAATATCGTGCCTACTGAGGTGAAGCCATATCCGGACGGCCATAACCACCGTACGCCGTTGTTCAAACGTGGGTGGGTGCTTCAGGAAAGACATTTGCCTCGACGCACTTTGTATCTCTACGAGAAGGAGATATCATGGAGCTGTAGAGAAACATCTTGTTGCGAATCTGGGTCTAGAGTGCATGGGATCTTCCGCACGGAAATGATCGCACGAGATAAGTGGACAGATACCGTAGAGCGATATTCCAGTATGGCTTTGACGGAAGCCAGTGATAGGCTTGTTGCGATAGGGGGCCTAGCGAAAGTAATCCAAGAGCAGACCGGTGACGGATATATCGCGGGAATTTGGAGACAGGATTTGGATCTTCAGCTGTTATGGTTTGCCTACGACTCGAAGAGGGTGGATGAGATCTACAGAGCACCGACATGGTCTTGGGCCTCGATTGGCCAGCCTGTAAGGTTCCTTGGTAGGCTAGAGGGCGGCAGTGAGCCGCAGAGGTACACACAAGTATCCGACGTGGCCATCGACTATACTTCTTCCAGTTCGTTCGGACAAGTTTGTGGTGGTTACATTCGATTGAGATGCAAATACTTCGGGCCCTGCATGATCAAGTACGAGCCTAACGCGATATTCAATAAGCTAGTCTACGGCAACTGTCAGTTCACGGGGAAACTTTACTTCGATATAATTGGATGGGAAGATTCTGCGTCCAACGTTCTATCACAGAATGTTGATGAGAGACGGGAAGAGAAATCCTCCGAGAAGGAAATTCCTTCTGAGAATCAACGACTGAGAGAAGTGGTACCTGGTCAGAAGAGTTTGTATATGCTACCTATTTTGCCTGATGAGGGGCTTTTCCTCGAGGCGATCGATGGTGCACGACGTCAGTATCGACGAGTAGGGATGTACTGGTTGTTGAAGCCCGAGGAAGGGTTTGTCTCATCGCTTGAAGCATCTACGCCGGCTATCATAGACCATACAGAACTCTCCACGGGTGAAGATGGAGAGACGAGCTATTTGATAGAGATCATCTAAGGTTTCGAAGAAACACGATGTGGCTGCATGTAGGATCGCCCGCTTCCCAGTCCCTGCTGCAATTGAGCAAAGAGAAGGCGATGGGCAAAAGACAATCAGAAGGTGCGAAATTGAATGGTTGTACATCAACATTGAGGTATGGTCAGCTGTGGTTTTCTTGAGCTGGCAGCCTCTTAGCATATTTCTGATCATCCTGTCAAGCCCGTGGCTGGTAACCGTGCTGTGGTGTATTTACAGAAGCTACTGCAGGCGAGCCGGACCTTCGCCAGGATGGAGATCATGAAACGAAACAAATCTAAAATAAGACCAGAGTTTAATTCAACCACTTGGAGGCTTCTTTCGGAGAAATCTCGTGAGGCTCGCAGGTCTATGGGATATTTCCTGTGGCATGCTCCTCATCGTCATCATCAAGTGCGCATAACCTTGTCTGTGGAGTCGATGCTTCGCTTGCAAGGCAGATTTTGACAAACATGGCCTAACTGGGTAAACACAGGAGGAAGAGCTGACAGGCAGAGACGTATGGAATTTAATGCGCTGAACCGATATGACGAGCTGAAAATATACCGAGGGTTGGGGCAGCTTCTGATCATGATATACCGAGTACCTGAGTTGGGCTTCTACAGCTGTAGGACACTCCAGACTGCGCAGATGTCCAGTCATGGTTGCTTTGTGACATCAAGACCTGGAATGAATGCAGTGAAGACTTGCAGCTCACTGGACAGTCCAGACCAGCACACATCTGAATCATCCGTACACCGTGGAATGTTGTACATTCCAAGTCACCACGGTGGCCCCACCCAGGCAATGTGGACGAGTAGAATAGCACATTCGAAGAATAGAAGCAACCTGCTACCTAGAATTGCCTATAGCGTGCAGTATTCCTCCCACAAAGAAAGAGCATCATCGCGCATATGAAAAAAGGAACGGTAAAGATGCTATTGGTGATGCCCTTGTACCTTGAATGATGAGGTGTTCGTGAGAGAAACTTGATCCAGCCCCTGCACACTGCTGTCACGTCAGTCAGGTCAGGGTCTTCAGCCTCCGCTGATTCGGCGGCACGCTAGAAATTAGTGGGGTCAAGCCTGCCAGCCACCACCAAACATCCAGTATCAGACGAAAATGCCGGATCACCAACCTCCAGAAATACAGGGTCTTTAAGGGTCGGAGATTTTCGACAAGGGCTTTTTAATAGATCTTTTGTCTCTTCACATCCAAGACATAAACGTATATCTTCAACACTTGCGTTGTCCAAAATCAATATTCGTACGCATTGCATTGCATCGTTTGATCAAGCCATATGCCAGGCCAAGCCCAGCCCATTCCCCAATCCACACTACCGATAAGCTGTCAGCCACTGTCACGATAAGCTCAGTGCCCCTCTTCGTCTCAAGTCTCCCGCGAATTCTAGACAATCACAACATTCAGCTGCGACTCAGCTTCACCGCTGTACTCGAGTCGACCTGACTGTCGTTCCCTTCTCGAGTCTCTCAAGCTTCGAGGATCTACGAAATAAACATCGAGTCCTCCACACGCACTCGCCTCCATCATCCGATCTCCACTTCACCGTCGCATCCAAACCACAAGGTTCGTCAGTCCCTGTGTACTTGCGACACAGCGTGCGACGATCGACCGTCCACCCTTGTACAGGCCGATTTGTGCATGAACAACACCCAGAAGCGACTCCATTATCCCTTCGAAATATAGACATCGGGACCACTGGAAAGGGGAGTCACGACTGGCCGAGACAAGAGACAGTTTATGCGACAGGAACTCTACACAGCCTCTCACTGAACAATGCTGCATACTTCCCCAACAAAGACAAAGACATCGGCTTTATCCCTTACGCCAAACAGCATTCCAAGTACTATCAACAATCCAAAACATCGAGCCAATACTCCTGCGAGACGGACTATTTCTGCGAGGGACATATCAGCCGCGACGAGTCGAGATTCCAGTGGGCAGGTATGGGCAGAGGATTATTACTCGCTTGATATTGGTGGACCGAATTCAGGGGAACAAGACTTGGATATACCATCACCACCTCCGGCTGCTACACTCACTTCAAGGCCCTTTCCGAAAAGTGTGCCATTATCTGCAGACGAAGAATCATATCCTGCGAGACAACCACGGACACACCAGCGCTCGCTAACAGCATTATTACCATTCCAAACGAACTCCACCGGTCCAGAGAGTCCAACTAAGGTGGACATCGAGGGCGACTTCATGCCTACATTGACTGGAGATAAGGAGGGCGTTATCAAGATCGCAGACAGGAGAGGAGGACTCAGTTCGTGGTTCACCGGATCCTCAGCACCATTGACAGTCGGGATTCCCATCATGGAGCAAGAAACCAACACATCTCGGGACGCCAGTCCCCAGCGACCAGCAGCAAAATTACAGAGACGACCAACGGAACCAACGTCTCCTCCAAGGACGAATACAGGTGGAATGTTCGGATTCTTCGCACCCAAGTCACCCGCCAAATCCCCACAAACCGTTCAAATCCCCGCCGAACTCAACAACGACGAATTCCTCACCCTCGACGTAACATCTGCTCTATTCCCATCGGGCGAACCCTCAGCACAAGACCCCTTCTCCCCAGCCGCATTCAAAAACCTCCTCATGAACGCCGAAGGGCTCCTCCTAAAACTCCAAACAGCATACAAACTCCGAACCCTCTCCCTCCACGAAATATCCGCCGAAAAGGAGGCCATGTCCGAGGAATTAGAAGAGGCAGAAACAAGAGCGAAATGCTTGAAGAGTCAGCTAGACGATATGGCGCATCAGATGTCTATGAAGGACGCCTCGATAGCAGATCTCGCCGCCGAACTCGCTGCGGAGAAACAAGCTCGCGCAGAGGAGAAACTCGCTCGCGAACAATCTATTGCGCTTGTCAAAGCTAGGGCAGAGCGTGATATGCAGCGTGGCTCGAACAGCAACATCTCCATCGACACTACGAGCGAAGACCTCGGTATCTCTGGTCCGGATGGACGCAGGAGGAAGAGGATTAGTGGAGACTCCTCCTCGCTCAGCATAGATGGAGAGAGTGGGTCAGAGTTCGAAGCTGATTCTGTGTTCTCCCGAAGCAGAAGCCCAACATTCACGATGAGCAGTGTGAGTGTAGCTGGCACGATGGACAGCACGCCTGAGATTATGCAGGCGAGTTTCGCGCGCGTGGTACCGAATCCGGGGCAGAATCCTGGACGGCCCAAGATGACGCAGCAGAGGAGTACGTTCCAGAAGATCTTGTCGGGGATGGGTAGTAGCAATGAGACGGAGGTTGAAAATGAAAGGGATCCATATGAGGGCATTGGCATGGGTGAAGAGGGGTGCAGTAATTGTCGGGGGAAGGATGCTAGTGTGGCATGGGATACGGTGGGGTTGATGAGGGCGGAGAATAAGGGGTTGAAGGAGAGGGTGGGGAATTTGGAGGCTGCTGTTGAAGGGGCGTTGGATTTGTGTAATGGGTTGGTGTGAAGACCTGTACCCGTTGGATTGAGTTGACCGCGAGATCGAGATGGCTCCATTGGAGAGCGTGGATTTGGAGCGCATATAGATTGGCTACACTGAGAGGCATGGGAGGGAGCATGGGAAGGAGCATGGGACGTTTTATACCCAGAACGATCGATACCGGGCGTTGTTTGTTGGGACTGACTGCCTACTTCGAAGGCATGGCGTTATATTGGATTTGCATTTATCATTCTGACACTGCCATTGGCATTGGCATACCCTGGTGGTTCATTGGCTTTTTCCCTCGGAGCGTAGGGCGAGGTGGAAGTGGAAGTAGAAGTATAGAATAGCTATCAGTCGCAGATACAGATATCGCTAGGGAGAAATCAAAACATAACATAACATAACATAACATATCTTCTTCTCCTTTCATTGCCCTTCTGCGATTTTTGTTCTGTTCAGCTTGTGAAATCCTTTTGCTGGATATTTGAGTAGTGTGTGTTTAAGCTAGAACCACCATACCGCTAAAAAGGTAGTAACGCCTCAGTCTCCATCTCCATCTCCATCTTATGTTATTCACGTGTCATTGCACTGTGCAACAAGGACTGACTCCTAGTAGTAGTAAAAATCGCCAGCTCATTGTCGGGTGAGATGATATCATGGTGGTGGCTTACATATTAGTGTATTTTGACAAGTTGAGGATCTTGCTCAAAGACGGTCTGTCGTGCTGTGGTATGGTGTGGTTTGGTGGGAGGGGGGTGGTATGGTATGTTTACATCGCTTGACCAGCGTAAAGGACAGGCAGGAAGCGAGGCCATTCATCCATTTACTTTATATTCATTTACTAGGAAGAAAGAGAGAAGGAATGAATACGCTAATCTCCACTAGGGTCGACCCGTGCTTATTCTTCTATTCCTACTAGCATCAATCATCCTATACCCTACCCGAACCTGCCGTCCTTCTCCTCCTTCACCAAACTCCTCCTCCACCAAACTCCTCATCCCCCTGGAAAAACATCACGACAAGCACACACACACACACTTATCTATGTAATCTTACAAAGTTCCATGAATCAATCTCTTTTGGACTTAAAAGTGTTCTGGAACCGAGTACCCAGTTCTCTCTCTTCAACAAATCTGTTTATTCCAATCTAATTCCCCACCTCTCTTCTCCTCAGTGGACATCAGATCAGGTACAAGAAACTCAACATGCGAGCTCTTATCAGAAATACAAGCTACAATGAAAAAACGAAAGAGAGTCTTCACCAGACGACGAATAAAAGAGAGAAGGACGAACAGAGTTGAGCTGAGCTGAGATATGTTTTGTCGCAGGGCGACGGAGAGTGATTGGTCGACAAGATTCGATCCGGTAGTACTCTTCTCTCTTTTATGGGCTATTCGGTTATCCGTATAAAGGAGGAAAGCGGATGGGAGATCAGAATCCTGAAGTGCATCGTGAGCGTATTGAGCTGATTCACGAGACGACGAAATGGTGAGTGAGGACTGAGATTTGGACGGAGGAGGGTGGAGGAAGATAAGTGCTCGACAAGATCGGTTCGGTTGGCTGTTGCTTGTCTGTTTACTTCATACTCTATGCAGGAATAAAAAGGGTAAGGGGTAGCATTTCAACAGGTGTCTCATCAGGCAGGTCAACTCACGGTTGGTACAACAACAAATTGAGACGAGTAGAGTGTGGGTAGATGAGATCAAAGAAGATCCCACCATTCAAAATATTTCATTTCATTTCCATATCAGCATAAAGCATAAGCATCGCATCACATCAAATACGTGACGAAACGTACTTTCCGCGTACTAATTAGCTTCGATCAATCACTAAACATATCCGCATATCTCCTCGCTCGAAAGATCGTGGTTTCGGGTCCGATGAGCTCCCCACTTCCCGCCTGGTAGACTCTTGTCTGTACGATTGAGAGTCGACTGTCTGTTGATAAGACGTATGCTTAAGCAGCAGCTGCAACAGCCTTAGCCGTAGCATTAGTCTCCCTCTCAAGCAGGGCCTCCATAACGCCCACAGGGCCAGCGGCTTTCATCTCCCTCACCACATCGGTAACGCCCAACTGGGCATCCGTCCAAAGCGGCTCAGGGAGCTCAAGACCCGGTTCCCCAACACCGATGAAGCCGCCTTCCTTTGCCCAAGCCGAAGTGCGCTTGATGCCTAACTCGTTCCAGACGGATTCAAGGGCTCCAACGAGATGTTCGCGGAATTCGCGGACGTGGCCTGGGGTCGGGGTGATGCGGAGACGTTCTTGGCCGACGGGGACGGTGGGGTAGTTGATGGATTGGACGTAGATGCCGTGGACGTCGAGGAGCATGTCGGAGGCTTTCTTGGCGAGTTCTGCGTTACCGACGAGTAAGGGGATGATGTGAGATGGATTGGGGATGACGGGGATGTCGCGCTCTGCGAGAGAGTCCTTGACGGCGCGAGTGTGGAGCTGTTGGAGGCGGCGGTCGCCTTGATACTCCATTTGGTATTCAATGGCGGTTTGAGCGCCTGCCATCGTTGCGGGTGGGAGAGAGGTGGTGAAGATGAACCCTGGGGCGAGAGAGCGGATGGTATCTACCATCTTAGTGGAACCAGCAATGTAGCCACCAACGCAGCCGTAAGCTTTGCCTAGAGTTCCGGTGATGATGTCGATACGGTCCATGACAGTTCCCTTAGGCTTTCCGTTGATGTGAGCTTCGTAGTCGAGATGTTCTGCTACACCAGCTCCGTGTGGTCCATACATTCCCACAGCATGGACTTCATCGAGAAAGGTAAGAGCGCCGTATTTCTCGGCGAGGTCACAGATTCCCTCAATCGGCCCAATGCTACCGCACATGCTGTACACAGACTCGAATGCAATGATTTTGGGGACATCAGATGGGAGGGAGGCGAGTTTGGCCTCCAGATCAGCCAGATCATTGTGTTTGAAAACAATCTTCTTGGCTCCAGAATGGCGGATCCCCTGGATCATAGATGCATGATTCAAGCTATCCGAGAGAATCACACAATCCGGGAGCTTGCTTCCCAAAGTCGCCAGAGTGGCATCATTCGCAACATAGCAAGAAGTGAAGACCAATGCCGCATCCTTGGAGTGCAATTTCGCAATTGTGGCCTCCAAACTCACGGCATGCTTATTGTGTCCGGAGATATTTCGGGTTCCTCCAGCACCAGCTCCGTACTCCTCCAAAGTTTCATGCATGGACTTCAAGACTTGGGGATTTCTGCCCATGCCGAGATAATCGTTGGAGCACCAGACCGTGACCTTGTCTTCCTTGTTTGCCATATGAGCGCGAGGAAACTCCTTAGCCAAACGATTGATGTTGTTGAAGTAGCGGTAGGACTTGTCCTTGTGCTTCTTGTCGAGTTCCGCATTATAGAATCCTTCGTAGTCGAACTTCTGCGCATTCTTGTGCTGGACTGGACGAGTCGGTTTGGCATGCTTGAACGGAGCTGTTGATATTTTGTCAGCGGGGTATTTTGGTAGAAATTCGAATCAACCAACCTTCACGTCCAAACAAAGTGTCGTCCAAAGCTCTGGCCTCGTGGGAACGACTGGTATGCAACTTCGCCTTGCCAGAGCTGATCTTTCCAGAGAATGCGCGGATAGCACCCAGAGCAGCTACGCCACCAAGTCCCACCTTTGAAGTTTTGGCGGTCTGCACAGCGAGTGCCTTTCCCATAATGGGGCAGCGACGAGCAATGGTCTGCAGATTGGACATGCTTCCACCACCTGGAGAGGCATGGCGGGTTGCGGTGGTCGAGAGGGAGCGGAGGGTGGCGGGTGAAGTCTTCTTCAAGAACGGACACATGGACTTCGATTGTCGGAGAACAGAGTCCATGGTTGCGATTTGGAGTGGCGGGCTGAGCCTGCGATTGCGATTGAGTGTGTTTTCTTGTTTCTTCTGTCAACAGAAGATGGTGATTGAGTGGTGTTGAGGGGAGGAGGGAAAGAGAGGAAAAGAAAAGAGGCGGGTAGAGCCAGACTATGTAGAGCAAGTACTTAGTTCGAGGGGTGATCCGTTGATTCTTCCCTCGGCGATGGATGTGGGGAACAACTGATGGCCCTTGGTGGCCCTTGGTGGCCCTTGGTGGCCCTAAAGTTTTGTTCCGGCAGAAGGAACAGGAACGGAACAGTGCACTTCCAGCAGCGGTGGGAGGTGCAGTGCGGTGTGGGATCTTCGCAGTCCGACAGCCACATCAAAATAAGCAGCTTCAGGCGTCGTCCTATTGGTCCATTAATCATCTGAATAACTTCACCTTTCCTAAATGACCGTCGCTTCAACTAATGAGCCTTAATTCCAAAACTAGCCCTGCCTTTCAATTGGTTCAGAGAGGCCAGCGTGGAGATCTGCCGGCATCTGTATTGACGTCTCTCCAAATCTTCTATTGTCTTTGTCCGGTTTCGCATCTAGCACTCTCTAGCAGTCCATCCAGCAAATTACCCCACACTTCATCATGTCCATCATCCGCAGCCGCTGACGATTGGTCTGCTCCTGTTTGAAGTTATTCCCAGGCCAAGGTTAGCAAGCATCCAGATCCGAGGTCCAGCATGTCAAAATGATTTTGTTGCGAATACGTGAGCGGCCGCATTTGGATGCGGACGTCGAGAGCGAGCAGCTGAAGCTTACATCCATGAACCATGTCAGCACTTGATGCAGGACACTGCAGTCAATATGCAGCCGTCGTGACCTCACGCCACTTCACGTCTGAGAAGTGGATGCGAGATCCAGGTCTCTGGTTGAGAGATGGACATGGCAGCTCTTGGGATGGAAGCTGTGCGACTTCGCACCCGCAAATCCCGAAAGAGTGCCCTGAAGGAAATCTCTGCTGATGCTCAACTCCATATTTCAGCCGTCTGGACAGCCACATAAGATCCCGAGGGCTCTGGAGACAACGATTCATCGAGTCCGATGTGGGGTTTCGAGTTGGAGAGTGTGCTGAAAATGGAACTCCTCGAGAATGTCTCCAACAATTGGATCAACGCATGGAAACCCCACTTACCATGGAGAACAACGTTCCATCGCATGGTCAAACTCAACAACCACTTCTTCAGATACAAGATATAGAAAGAAAAGAAGCAGGTTTGGAATATGCTATGTTTCTTCTGATGGTTCATCGCCGAAGCGTTTTCCTCGAAGTCAAGCATATCGTCGGCTATGTCTATTTCTCGGACTTCGTCAGTAACTGGGGAAGTTCACAATTCGGACCCGCCTTCTTTGCCAAGTCAGGACTTCAACAAAGCCATACAGTCTTCTACCATATTATTAGTGCATCCTTTCATTCCCTAAGACTGTATTCCAGCCCAGCATTCAAGTTTCAATACTGGTTCATGTACGATGACCAAATCAAGTCTGGATGTAGATGTCAAAGAACCACTTCAGGTCAGTCTCACATCTGTCTTTAATCGTCTCACTCAAAATCTCGACCAAAAGTCGCATGCTTACTTTATTCATATACAATATGTGAATTTTGGCCACACCTGAATTGCTACACCCTGCCATACCATCAATGCTAAAGTATCCTATCCCAAGTACTCTCCTCCAAGTAATATGTGTGTCGATCAATATGCAACAAGCCCAATCCTGAGATCCAGTCTCCCAACTCAGACTCTACCCATCTGGATGACTTGATGAAGACGAGTCACATCAATGGGGAGCCTGTTCCTCGTACGCAACTCTCCTCCCGGCTCTACCTGCAGCCCTCTTCCGGATCTCTCTCATCTCAATGACGCGCCCCTGGACATCCTGTCGGTTGTCGAATTTCTCACATCGCTTCTCGTCAGTCAAGTCATCCTCGAGAAGCGTCTGCCAAGTCTCCTTGCACTCATCGTCCAATTTGCAAAATTCATCGACCATCGAATCGAGACACGTCTGCGGATCTTCTAGAGCCATGGAGGCTCTCAAGTTGATCAGCTCGAGATAGAACCCGCCAGAGTGTAGCCGATGCAAGTTGTCAGAAGACTTGATGTTGTCTCTGAAGTCGTGTCTGTATGCCCGGCCATCATAGCTGTATCCGTCGAAGACATCTGATTGAGATTGCACAGTTATAGATCAGCGACGAGATCACCATCGTGTGCTTTCCTATTCCCCTCCTCGTTGATCCAGAAGTCGCCTCGTCGTCCGTTGAAAAGCCGGCGACGAATCTTGGCATATCCTTCCAGGGGGTATCTGGCTAGAGCGACGAACTCTTGTGCCTCTGCGAGCTGCTTTTCGACTTCCTGTGCCTCGGCATTTTTCCTTTTAAGTACTACATTTTCCTTCTCAAGGCGCCCTGCCAACAACTCCATGCTACCCAGGTTGGTCCTCGACGTGGAGATCTTGTTGTCTTTCTCCATTAACTCCTCACGAAGGGCGCGAACCTCGTTCTCACGGCATTTTTCATTCCCATTGAGATGTTCCTCCGCGGTTTTCGCTTGTGCTCTCGAGTCCTGCATTTGCGAAAGAGTCGTCTTGTTGAGTTGTTTCGCTTCCTTCAGCTCGGCCTCTAGGTGTTTTACCCTCTCCTGGAGTTTCTTCTTGCTCGGCATGGCTGCTTCATCAAATGCCTTCTGCTGCTTTTGAAGTGCCTTCACCTCCTTCTTAAGCCTGTCGTTCTCCTTCTTCCGCTCGTGATGCTCCTTCTTTGTCGGGAGAGCCTGAACGATTCTATCTGCTTCCGCCAGCCGCTCACGAAGTCGATAAAGTTCCTCCTCCAAAGTTTCCACCACTTTCGCATTCAAGAGCAAGCTGATTCTTTCCTTCAGCTTCTCGTTCAGCTTCTCCGTCAGGTCGAGTTTCTCAGTCGTCAACTCGAGTTTCTCGTTGATGAGTGACAGTCTATATTCGGCTTTCTTGCTGTCGGCTTCGATAAGTTGTTCCAAAAGGTCCACTCGGGCTTTGAGAATCCCTACACGTTGTCCGGCTGCAAAGCCTTCAGCGGTACCAAAGCCTCGTATTCGGCGTATTTGGCGTCTTTGGCTAAGCATTCAGGGCACACAGGTGCTGGATTGTTAATGATCTCTGGACTCGGGCTGGACATGATGAACTGCGTTTCTGTTCGTTTGAGATGGCAGTGGGAGTGAAGTTCTTCTGGTGTAGCGAAGTCTTGGTGCTTGATCGAGATTGATCGAGGATGAAGTTGAGAGGAGGCATTGAAGTTTCAACAGCAGTAATAACCTGCCTGTCGATGCGAAGTTCAACATCCGGAACAGATGCCTTGTCGAAGAAACAGAAAAATCACTTAGGCGAAAATGCTAGTCACCTCCGGATGAAATTTTGTCGGACAATGTGGTTCAGCGACGCGACCTGGAAATCGACTGCGTGAATATGTCAATCCCAGAAACCACACTAACGGGCCCAATGATAAATTCTATATAGAAGAATTCTTGGTTGATAGGAAAGCTTGAGATAGTCGAATACGATGATTCAGAACAGTTTCTAAGCTCAATAGGGGCATGATGGCGCGTCCAATGCGGCAGATATAGTCATTTGATGTAAACAATGGTGACGGGAATGGTTAAGAGAGGAGGTGTTGTCTCGGTGAATCCTCTGGGCACCTACGACTTAGTCCATGACGCGACTTCGAAGTCAACACGCGCCACCCCATCGCAAGATCTGAAAAAAAAGAAATAAAGAAAACGGGTTGATATTGGCGTTCCACTGCTCTATACGTAATTGTATATAAGCCATTCCCACAAAGGAACGGTTCGTGGAGTAAGTCGGATTCTCACGGAGGGACTATTCAGGCGGAATCCATCTTCTTATACCGAGGAGCTCACGACATATACATAACTGAAAACATTACAACTTCGTAGTCACAGCTACACCACTGATGACCTCCCAAGCAAACAGAAAGTTTGCTGTTTCCAACTGTGACACTTTTCGGGCGTCAGCAGATACGCCTCGATTCAAAGGAAGCCATGAGACTTGGGCACTCCACATCAACGTTTGATATGCAGCATCTGCAGGTTCGTCTTCAGTGCATATTTCACAAGTTCTTTGCCTGGCAATTCGTGCAGGCTGTGAGATAGTCGCACTAGTGGATGACCGTCTCGATATCTGATAGTGTCAAGTGGCAACTGCATATTGCATCATGTCTTCTACCGTGGAGAGAGCATCTAACCTTTGGCTTCTATTTTATGCTTATAAAATCCAAGGGATAAGCCCAGAGACGTCGTACTTGCTGGCCCGCAGTTAAGGATGAGAGCTATGATTTGCACACTGGCGGTAGTATTATGCCCTTGGATTGGAAGGACTCATGTCGATACCGAAGTCAAAGGAGACAATCTTCATCTAGGCAGCTTCTTGCTTGCACACTCGCTCTGAATTGCTCCTCGTTGATATTTTGTGGAACGATCGAAGCTTTATTCTGCAATAGTGAACCGGCGCGCTGGCACATTTCAAAACATCCCCTTTCAGTCACTGCAGCGTGAGCAATTTAGCGAGGATAGTGTTGGCACAGCACAAGGGTGCGCTATTGAATACCCCGCAATCACCTGGAAGTTACCCCGCACTTAACTGAACACGCTGTATCTGTCCAAGGATGAATTCTTTTGGCTATTCCTACAGAACCCGTCGCGATCTCTTCATCTGAAAGTTGTGCTACTGCAACGAGATAGAAGTTTGAGAAAATAGGAGAGGCATATCAATGCGATCAAGCAGTAAAATGCGGTGTCATTATAGGGTGGATTCTCACAGGCAATATCATTTGCTGGACAGCCTAGAGAAACCGGTGTCGGCGGCCCTTAGGAGCATTCATCGCCGAGTAGGATTTTCTACACACTGTATTGATTGCACGCTGAACATGCCTCTGTCGCAAGAAATTGGTGAGTTTCGTCGCTAGACGAGATACCTATATTCAAGCAAGTCTTGGATGCCGGGTTTTTTTGGGCAAAATATTCTCTATAGCAACAAAAAGCCAGTCAGTGTCAAATGTCAATCAAACTCATTAGCTATTCAGATACCAGGAGCTAAGCTTTCAATGTGCGGGAAAGAGCGCTGCAGAGCATTGCAGTTCGTAAAGCCGAGACAACATGCTCTCAGGTTGAATATCTCCAGTGTTCCGAGTTCTCACCATCGGGCAACATGTCGGTATCGATATCTTCCGCTCGAAGATTGACTCCTTGCTCCTTGTTTCTCCTGGCATTCTCTCTCTTCATCCAGAGGCCAAGATACAGAACGAAGCAGATGCAAACCACGTTGCAGCATGATGTGGCAATCAAGGTTGGAATGTACCTTGTCTTGTGAGCGACGTGATCTGTACAGAGGAGTGCTACTTACTTCGGTGCATATTCTTTCCGGAACGTGGCGGCAGAAAGGATCCCAGCGAGGTTGCCCAAGCCCACTAAGAATCCAGTATTAGCCGCTCTGGAATTCTCATCCATATTGTTGTTGTTGTGCCATGAGTGTACGAGACAGCTTGGGACGTAGGATCCGGAAGCCATCATGAAGCATGCAAAATATGCTACCCCTTTGTTCTCAAGAACATCAATAGTAGCAAGAATGATCATGCCAACTAGGGATATCACCAAGGAGAGCACGATGTGGTAAGTCCTCTCTCTGAAGTAGTCGGAGGACTTTGCTATACAAAGCAGGACAATAAATCCTACGGAATTGGGTGCCATAGTCCACAAGTTGGTTTTGACGACGCTGTATCCAAGCCTTTGGACGATCTGGAGGGTCAGCTCCATCTGATGTTGGATGAGGAAGTCATACCTGTGGGAGAAAGTTCGAAGTTGTCGAGAACGCAACCGGATATGTAAAGCATATCACAACCCAGATTGGAAACTTCCAATCTTTCCATGTCTGGAAAGCTGCTCTCATGTTGAAGTCCACATTGACTTTCTGAGACGAGTCTCTCAAACTTCTCGCCCGAGCCGCAGCTCTCTCGTCATTGTTCAGAAACCAGGCACTTTCTGGAGAACCTGGTAGCCAGAATAGGGCAACAACACCAACGACGACGGTCATCCCCCCTTCGATCAGAAACAGCCACTTCCACCCTTCGATCCTGGATTTGATCTGGAAGACTCCGAAAGCAATCAGGCCACTGAATGCTGCTGCCAAAAGAGCGCTTCCAAAAAAGATAGCAATCCTGAAGCCCAACTCGTTTCTCTTGTAGAACAGGGTCAAGTAGAAGACTACTCCGGCAAAGAATCCTGCTTCGCAAGCTCCCAAAAGGAGTCTTATGACGAGCAGCCCAGCAAAATTCTTAGCAGCGCATTGAATCAGAGCAAGAGATCCCCAGAAGATCATGAGGATGGGCAGAATGACTTTGCCGGAGAACTTCTTCGTCAACAGATTGAGAGGTAAGTCACAAAGACCAAATGGGACGTAGAAGAGGAGGATTAGGAGCGAGTATTCGTTGCCAACGAAGTTCAAGTCAACATCGAGGCCGTCCGTCTTGGCATTCGCGAGGTTACTCTGTTATGCATGAATAAAAGGCCAATTTTCCTGGGTGAATGACCTACCCGATCAACTGAATTGAAGAAGTACATCTGTGACGTATTAGCGCTGCTGTATCAATATACCAGAACACTGACCAAGCTCAAGAATGGCAACAGGATAAAGTCAAGCTTCCGGACACATGACTTCTCAGCACCCGCATCAATGTATGTGCTGACCTGCCCCTGCCCAGACTCCGCGTCAAATTTAGAATTATATTTTTCCATGGCAATTTGAGACATTAAAGTTTCTTGAATAATTTTCTTGGACGGGAGCTCACTGTCTTATACGGGTACAAAGTTACATGGTTGAACAATTGTTGCGTTCCCAATCTATGTCATGTCAGACAGGGAGCTTGCTGGATATGACAGGCTGGCTGCCACAACTTCTGTCTGACTGTTATCCCCCATCTTTCTCCCACGATACTACTGCCGTGTATCCGTCAGTGCCACGGGCTTTGATCGGGAAGACGCTCCTTCAGCTCCCTCGCTACCCCTTATCTGAGATCCACCCCCATCTTTGCTGATCTTACCGGGGCTCCAAGCAGCTAATACAACAACTCAGACGACTCTTATCTTGGACCACCACTTTTGTCCTAGTGAGAGTTTGGGAATTATAGTGGATACAAAGGTGGGTTCAAAGCTGGGGTTGAATATCACGGATGGCTACCACGACCAGCTCGAACCTTTGGTGAGATCAATCAGAATCTCGAGCCCAAATACTTTGTACTTGTATCGTCATATCTAATAAAGCGCAGCTTTGTTCCAATACTCCGCCTAGCCCTTAATTTGTTACAATGTCAGCTCCTCCGATTCTGGACTTTTCCCGTGAGTGGCAACATTCAACCACACCGAATGAGGAGCTAACGAAAAAGCATTCTACGGCAAGGATAATGACGCGAAAGCAAAGCTGGTACAGGAAGTAAGAGACTGCTGTCTTCATAACGGCTTCTTTCAGATAACAGGCCATCGCGTCCCGGAACATCTCCAAAGTCATGTCTTCGATTGTTCCAAGAAGTTCTTCAACCAACCACTTGACGAGAAGCGGAAAGTCAGCAAAGGTCCGTGTATCTCTGAATGACCGACTCTTTTGACTGAGTAATACGAAAATACTAACATAGATAGATCTTAATACTTGGAATCGAGGATATGAATTCTTACGCTCCCAAATGCTGGAAGAGGGCACTTCACCAGAGCTGAAAGAGGGGTATTACATTGGCGAGGACCTCCCAACGACTCATCCTTACTTCCTTCAAAAGAAGCTCAATAGCGGACCAAATATGTGGCCCGAGTCCATGGAAGGTGTAGGTGATTTCAAGCAGACCACAATGGAGTACTACCAAGAAACTTGCAAACTCGCCAAAGACATCCTCAAAGTTCTGGCCTTGAGTTTGGAGCTCCCCGAAACCTACTTCGATGAGTTCACATCTGGCGCTGTTGCGACTATGCGACTACTACACTACCCTCCTCAGCCTGCGGACTCGGACGAGAAGCTGAGCAGGGGCATCGGAGCTCACACGGACTTTGGTGCTGTGACACTTTTGCTGCAGGAAGAGGTTGATGGATTGCAGGTCTGGGATAAAGATACACTGACATGGCTTGATGTGCGATCACCCCTCATGCGGCGATCTAGAAGCTAATCCAGGCAGGTTGTTCCGACGAAAGGAGCCTATGTCGTCAATCTTGGCAACATGTTCATGAGATGGTAAGCATCGCACCGGACAGCAAAATAATTATCATATAACAATATCCAGGTCCAACGACAGGTACATTTCAAACATCCACCGGGTCATCAACAAGTCCGGCAAAGAAAGATACTCAATCCCAGTCTTCTTCTCAGGAAACCCAGACTACATGATCGAATGCCTTCCAAATTGCTGCGAAGCTGGCCAGAAACCTACTTATCCTCCCATATCGGTTGCAGATGCTGTTGGAGGAAGCTATAGAGAGAGTTATGGTCGGGCTAAGGCACACAAGGAGAAGATTCAGATTCAGAGTCCTGTGGCCCATGCGAGAAAAGAAGTTGCTGTCTGATATGTACACTGTCAGTTGATAGTCAAACGATAGCAAGTACATGGTCATGAGAGTACATGGTCATGAGATTAGACGTGAAAGTGTCTCATGGTTTCGTCAATCGTGTGCACTCTTTTTTCCCCCGAGTCAAAATGTAATCTGGTGAAAGTTTCTAGAATGTGATGGACCTGTGTTAATGTAGGCATGAAATTTCAACTGGTCCTCGGCTAGCAGTCACTGTAAACAAACGCTCCACGCCCACCAAAGCATATTTCGGCTCTCTCCGCTCGATAATTCATGTGGCTGGATCTTGCTGTATGAACACAGATTACTCTGCTAGTATTCTTGGGGCCGATCTATCATGTTCCGCGCAGGGCACCGAGGCGTTCACGTTCGGCGTTGACTTGCAACAGAACAAAACTCCTGCGAGCTTTGATTGAGCGGAATTATGCGTCATCACCTACACCAATGACTGTGACATCACTGATGGTGAAGGAGCCACTAAATAAACATTGAAAACTTGTCGCGAGTCAAAATTTGCATTACATGTGGAAGTGAGTGCAGGTTTGGGATGGGATGGCGAAGTGTTTCATCTCGCAAGCAAAATGCACCTCATCTATCCTACATATCAAAATAATGTTGGAAGCAACAGAATTACCAACTCATGAAGCCTTCCAGCACAACAATAAAACCTATAATAGAAAGTATACAACAACGGTAGCAACCCCTAGCCTGCTGCTGTATTTGGTCACCAAGATACATCATCAAATCGCCGCGTGGCCATGCGTCTCAAACGGCAGACCGAAAGACATGAGTCCAACTAGCACCCACATAGCTGCGCTCACATATATCGGAACAGCTGTAAATCCAGTATGTGAAGCAATCAAACTAGCACACAGCCCGCCGAACCTCAACAATGTAGCAGCGGTACCTGTTCCAGTCCCACGATGTGGCCCAGGAAATGATTCAGGAGTGAACGCATACATGATGGCATATTCTGATCATATTAACACAATTATAAACGGCCAGATGAGGTGAAAACGTACCAAAGTTCCCAAGCAAGCCAGTCACACACGAGAAAGCGAAGTCTGCAGTGGGCGTGTCGACACCCACGTAAGCGAATAGGAAAATGCCCGTCACAATGGCGGATCCTCCCATCATCCAACGACGACCAAGTCGCGTATTGACCATGAAGGCTGCGGCGATTGGACCAACTACTCCGACGGAAGACACGATGCAGTAGTTTCTGTATGTGAGGTAAAGGGATGACTTCGCGGTGAACTTCTGTGCGAGGTATGAGGGAAGGAAGTTGAAGTAGAGAGGGTACGCGATGCCTAGGAGTGTCAGCCAGATCAATTTCATGGGTAAGAAGGCCCATACCAATTGTCAGCCAGATCAACCATATCAACCCAGTATGGAGACCAAGTTTCTTGTTGGCAAAAAGCTTCGAGTACTCAACGCCTTTGAAGTCCTTGAAGTTATCCTTCATGACTTCCACACGGGACAAGCCTCTTCCTTCTTCCTCGTAATCGACAGCCAAACCAAGTTGGACGTCGATATCCTGAAGCATGTCGAGTGTGAGAGGCTCGGCCTTTCCATTTCTGCGAGCAACGAAGTTGACTGCATCTACAGCTTCGGCATCACGACCCTTCGACAGTAAATATCGCGGGCTTTCTGGCATCTTAAATACGACGATTCGAATGAACGCGAATGCCAGAGTAAGTGCACCAAGAGTAATGAGTAGATATCGCCTGTCAATCAGTAACAATTCATGAATCGGATCGGAACACTCACCATCCCATATTATCCGATCTCTTACAAGTCTCCCACGTACTCCCCGCCGCACAAGAGAAGTTCGCCTGGAACACCCAGCCGAGTAAACTGACAATGACTTGACCAAAATTCCACCACGCGCTGAGAGCAGTCAAAAGCCATTGATGACTCCCTGGCACGAACTCGAGGAAGATCAAACTGTCAACCGGGACATTTCCTCCAGCAGCCGTACCAATGACAGCCCAGATGCAACTGAAAGCGATGAAGTTCTGCGTCCCGGCAGCAGCACAGGCGAAAATACCTCCAATGAGAAGCGTCGCATTGAAAGCTGGCTTTCTACCGATGAAATCGGCAGACACACCCCAAAAGAATGCACCGACAATCAGACCGACATAGTAGGCGACCGAAGAGTATGATATCACGCTAATATCGGAGAATTCGAGTTTGATGAGGGGTTGGACCGTGCCGATGCCTTGGGACCAGAAGTTGTCTGTGATCCAGCCGAACCCGGTGACGACGAAGAGCTCCCATTGGTATCTGTTCCTCTGTCAGGTAAAGGAGGCGTCAAGAAAGGTCTCGCAGCATCGTACCTTCCCATACCAATTTCCTCGAGATATTTACTGACAAGTTCAGACTTCAAGCGATATGAATCACTGACTGAACCGCCATAGAATTCTCGATTTGCTGCATCGTCAATCTTCTCGACACTTCCATATGCATGGTCCGGCTGGGCGGCGACGGGCTCGATAGTGTCTTTCTTCGGTTCCTCCATGATGATTGTGTACTCCTGCGCTGGTTGGAGAATGACATCTTGTGGACCTCGTGCTGATTTTAAGGACTCTTCCAGTTGTATCCGGCGCTCGACAAGGGATCTGTGTGATTGCAGATAAGTGCTGTCTCACTGACAGAGATGGGGAAAGATAAGATGAACCTTGATTCGGAAGATACGTTTTGCTTGCTGGAGAGATTATGTCAAAGGTGGGGGTTGTGAAGAAGTGGGGGAGAAGATGTACAGGTGTGGAGGTGGAGTCAGGGTCGCGGGTCTATCCGACATCAACGGCTCGAAAATACACTTCTGAAAGCTTGTGTCTATCACAAATTGGGCTACTATAGACCATACAGTCCGATCGTGGGCCTCAAGTAGCTGCTGATTCGAATTAGTGTATTGCTTGTACAGAGGTTTGATCTATGTCACACCTGAGGTCAGACCGTCAGAATCTAAGATTTTGTCTGGAGAATACTTTGTTATTGATATTTTATCTGATGCTCTTATTTGGAACCCAGGATCCTCTGACGCCTAACCAATCCCAATTCAAGCCATATATACACCGATCCCTTTATTCCACATGTGCCACCGAAAGCTTTTTGGCAACATCTTCCACATCCCGACCTTGATACGAATCCAGCTGATGGCTCTTGAATTTTCTGGCTGAGACCTTCTCTGCGAACAGGATGTCCAATTCCTCGAAAGTACGGCCCCGAGTCTCAGGGAGGCGGAAGTATCCCCAGGCAAAGACCATGAAAGCAGTGCTACCCCAGATGAATCCAGTGTATCCTCGCAAGTTCCACTCGGTGGGGTTCATGAAGTATGGTTGCAAGACGTTGGAGATGACGCTGATGACATAGTAGGAGTTTCTGGCCAATACGATCGTCTTTTGACGCAGACGAGTAGAGCCCATTTCAGCTGGCAGAGCCCATCCAAGTTGTCCGACGGACAGTTGAAACATGAAGGTCCAGACAAGAGTCAAGACAGCTTGAGACATGCCAACGCCAGAGATGGAAGTCTTGGTGTTGAGGATGCCGATAACGTACAACGTGCATGCCATTCCGAACATACCGCAAAGGTAGATTGTGCGGCGACCAAAATATGGCATCAGCAAGAACCAAGAAACGAGTGTGCCAAATAGTGCCATTCCAGTGCCGCCGACATTGAGCTTGTAGGTGGTATCCGTGTTGAGGCCGACTTGTTGGAAGAAGTATGTCGAGTTGTATGCGAAGGAGGAGCCCGAAAGAATCTGTCCTGCGAATGCCACGCACGCGATTTCCGTACGGCGACGTTCTGGACCCTTGAAGCAGTCTTTGTATGATGTTCCCGTCTCAAGTTCCTGTTCAAGTTCGTTGGTGTGAACAATAGCCGCGAGGAGTGTCTTGGTATCGATGCCTGCTGATTTGCGGACGAGGCGCTTAAGACTTCTTTCGGCATCTTCCAAGCGTCCGACTCGGACCAAATGCCATGGTGATTCGGGAGCAAAGCACAAAAGAGGGATGAGGAATGCAGGCCAAACCCATTGGATGGCTGTGGATGAATCAGTAAGTGAAGGTACTCTCGTGGGTGAGCTCAGGAAACTTACCAAAAGGAATCTTGAACGCCCACTGAGTGTCATTATCGACGAGACCAGCAAGGACACCAGCTGCGATCAATTGACCGATGATAAAGCACTAACTCAATATTAGTCGAGCCATTGAGACTGTCTATCGTAACTTACCATATTTGTGTACGAGGTGAGGTAGACACGGAGCGATAGAGGCAAAACTTCAGAAGCATAGGCTGGAGCAATAGTTGCGAAGACACCCCATGGGAGACCTGGGAAGGGGTCAGCAAAGAAGCTTACCAAAGAATCAGGACGCTACCAACCGCAGATCAATTGTCCCACAAGAAGAACCTCGATGTTGGGGGCGAAGAAGACGATGAACAGGGTGGCCGAGAGGAAGATGAGAGCTCCAACAATGACTCGCTTGACGCCAAACTTCGCGACAAGATAACCATTGAGGAGAGCACCGAAGAAAGCTCCAATACCAGAGGCATTTCCCAGACCAGCTTGCCATGGTGCGGTCAACTGATATCCGACACCAGGGAAGAAGGTTCCGTATTTCTTGGCGAATTGAGGATAGGCGTAGAAGTTTCCGATCAAGATTGTGTCGTATCCCTCCATGATAACACACATGGAGACCATGAGAGCCCAGAAGATTGCTGTCGGGTAGGCCTTGATACATTCGAGAATCGAGAGTTCGTGCTCAAGAATGGTCCCTTCAAGTGCAGCATTGTTGAGCTGGGTCCCTTGCATCTTCAAGTTGAGATTGCCGTCTTCATTCTCGAGGCGGGACGGAGTGACCTCTTGTTGCAAGTCGTTGGCGCTCTTCTCCATGATGACTGATGTGATGAAGAACTGCTTCAGAAGAGTGTAGTAAAGGAGATAATGGAAAGAGGATGAGGATAGAAATGAGGAGAGGCTGAAGAGATGCAGAATGAGAAGATCCTAAGTGGGAGCCACCGCACTTATATGTTCATGGTTGTTTCGACGGCGACGGCGAAGTCTTCCTTGGAGGTATAGAATGAAGGGGGGTTGAGGCGGGATGCATTGCCTGTACGGTATTGAAAATCTCTAGGCGTCTGGGCCGTGGTCTAGGGTCGCGAGTTCCCCGCTTCACCAAACTGGCGGGTTAGCCTTCATCTGTCAGTTAGGGCAAAGTCTGGGGCAAGAACGCATGGTTCTCCATTTGTTCTCCGTTTTCACCCCGCATGCCATGAAGTTGTCGTGTGTATCTTCCTTGTCGAGTTGGTGCATGAGATCTTGAATTGATTGGGTTGGAAATGTGGCGTCGGAACAGCGATGGAAGGGATATTGTGAGGTCGGGTGTCGTGTGCAATCCCGCCGTGTTTCCCGCCAGATGCCGATGTGGCGATGGCCTTGGATGTACTCATGTGCCATCGATTGACCAATCGAACGAGTCAGAACAATGACCAAGACGTATTCCGCACCAATACCGCCGCTATTTTTTGAAGCACTTGCGGAATTGCCAAGCGGCTCTCCAGTCAGGCTGGACCCTGGAAGTTTAGCGATTGGAGGCCATATTCTCAGAGAGGACAGAAGACGACAAGCCTGTGAGTTCAAGAGCCAGTAGTGGAACCTTAAACCAACAGGGCTCGCTGGTCCCTCAATTGTCTCAAGGCGGATTTGAAAACCGCCGCTAACGACTGGAGAAGTGTGGGGAAATGCCCTGTCGAAGCACGAAATTCCAGATAAATCTACTTCCAATTGACCGCTGAACCCAATCAAATACAACCGAGCAAGATATCGCATCATGTTCCGCGTGGCCAAGCATCTTAAGTCACCGATTTGATTTGGGAATGGCAAGATATTGAAAGCCACAGCTCCGGCCGTGGTGGGGTGGCGGGGAATTCTGACTAGTTTTCCACCTTTGCATGGAGCCTCATTCTAGAGAGGTACATGAAGCCTCAGTGCTCATGACCGAAGCCACTTCTCTCATCATACTCGAGTCGGGTACTGAAGGAGATTTGCACATAGAGGTCGTCTGATTATTGAAACACCCGATATCATCTTCTTCCGACCCTTGTGTGCCGTTCACTTTCCGCAAAAATCAACCGTAAATATGGCCGGTATTCGAATTGCAATCTCTCTTGCAGTGTTGACGGGTCATGCATTGGCCGTCAACAATGGATTGGCACGAACACCGCAGATGGGTTGGGTAAGTCGATCCCCAGCCAGATTTCGCAGACTCTAATTTGGTCACAGAACAACTGGAATGCACTTGGTTGTGATGTCTCCGAGTCCCTCCTCCTCGATACTTCCAAGACTCTTGTAAACTCCGGATTGAGAGATGTTGGATACAATTATGTGGTCTTGGACGACTGCTGGTCAGATGGACGAGACGAGAAGGACTTTTTGAAAGTCGATATGAAGAAGTTTCCAAGTGGCATGAAGTCTGTTGCAGACGAAATCCATCGGGAAGGGATGTTGTTTGGGATGTATTCAAGTGCTGGTGAAATGACATGTGCGAGATATGGTACGTCAATTTGTTGAGAACCGGGCGCTGCAAAACACAATCATCTACAAATGAGTCTAATGGCAACAAAACAGCTGGGTCACTAGACTACGAAACGAACGACGCTATTAGCTTTGCCAGCTGGGATGTTGATTACCTCAAGTACGATAATTGCTACCATATGGGACGTTTCGGCACACCGAAGCTATCGTTTGATCGGTATAAGGTCATGGCAGATGCTTTGAACGCAACAGGAAGACCTATGCTCTACAGTCTTTGCAATTGGGGCGAAGATTACAGCCACACGGCATGTTTACAAAGTATCCCTACAGAGCATCAGCCACTAATTGTGTTTTAGTGGGGAATGTCGATTGCGAACTCTTGGAGAATGTCTGGTGACATCTACGATTCGTTTTCTCGCCCTGATGATTTGTGTCCTTGCTCGAATGCAGCAGATCCACATTGTATTGCACCAGGATCCCACTGCTCTGTTATGAACATCGTGAATAGAGTGGCAGTCTACGCGGATAGAGGACAGCCAGGTGGTTGGAATGATCTCGACATGCTGGAGGTTGGAAATGGAGGCATGACTGATGATGAGGTTTGTAAGCCCCTGGAACCAGTGGAATGGGAAAACCATAAGTGACACTTTGCAGTACAAAGCACATTTTTCCCTCTGGGCTGGCCTCAAATCGCCGCTTCTCATGGGCAACGATCTTCGCACACTTTCTGCAAATGCCTTGACTATCCTCAACAATCCCGCTGTCATCGCCATCAATCAAGACCCCGAAGGTCGCTCGATCACACGTGTTCGTCGTGAAACAGATGCTGCTCCAGACAAGTACGGCGCTGGAGAGATCCAAGTCTGGAGTGGCTATCTCTATGGTGGCGACCAAGTCGTCATCCTTTTGAATGCCGGTGGAAAGGATACCAAAATCAGCGCCAGCTTAGCAGAGATCTTCTTGCACGAAGGTCCAGAAGGATCAGCTCCACAGGTACAGGAGGAGTGGGATGTTTACGATCTCTGGGCAAACAGAATGGACACCGATCTTGCACAGAAGATCCTCGATGCGGATACTGCTGATTTGCCCAAGCTGTTCAAGGAGGCAAACTGGTACAATTCGACTGAGATCTCTTACAAAGAGGGACTGAAGAAGAATGATCCGAGGTTGCTGGGCAAGAAGACTGGAAAGATCGCTCCTGGTGGAAGCTTGACTGTCAAGGTGGACAAGCATTCCGCCGAGATGTTCAGATTGAGAAGCGTTGGCACTGGAGGAAAGAGGAAGGTGCATTCGAAGGACGAGTTGTGAAAGATGAACTAAAATGATCTTTCAAAAGGTGCTGGTGACCCAGAACGCACCACGCGGAGTTATACAGATATTCGGTAATCTTGCCGGATCAAAAGAGGAAGTTGCTGTTAAGACTGCCGCTTCTCCAATGCTCGGCGTAGATTCAGGAAAGACAGCTTTTACGCTAGCATACATGCAAATTTCTGCGTGCACACCTGCTGCAAAAATGTAGACCGCTGTTGTTAGCCCCCTACTGGAACAGCTAAGAAAGAAGACTGTTAAGAATACCGCTCCTGTTTTCTCTCGCTTCGGTGATTCTGTGTCATGCCACCATCAAGTCGCTCCTGTCGAATAACATCCATTATCTAGAAATGATTTCGTGCTGATGACATAGCCCAAGGTGTCGAGAGCTTTTTTATTTTCTCTTTTTTGGAAGCCTACCGTCCAGAATCTGTGGTTTCAGTGCCAATGCACCAATGCTATGCATTATGGCAACCAGGTCGCATATTTTGGAACCCATGACATACATTCTATACGTTATTTAGATGCCCAGCAGACGGCTCCGTAATAAAGCAAGCCCTACAAAGCGGACACAGATGATGCCGTCCAGAGTACCAGCGCTCCAAGCACGCAGAGTGGAAGACGTGTGAACATCCTAGTATCCGAACCATATCCCGGCCGTGAACCATTTCCAAGCAAATGGCACTGAAGCCAAAATCAGCGAATTTTTTGAGTTGATCTACCGAAGGCACATACCAAATAGGTTCTGTCCATGGCGTCTCAGTGTTTTCTTCTGCGGTCTGTCGACGTACACGAAGCCATTTTCGGTACCGTTGTTTTGGCACGAATCTATCCAAGCTACCTTTCGGGAGAGGAGTTGGAGACAATTCAGCCGCTGCTACTCGCCTCCTACGTCTTTCAAGGATATGCCTTGATTACGATATCAATCAGCCCGAAAAGCTTGAAAATTGAACAGCTGGAATACTTACAGGAAGAGTAGACATGCAATGCACAGCACAGCAGCTAATAGTATGAACGGCTTTATGTTCGTGTCTTCGGAGGCGGTCGCATCTGAAATCTCTTGTCTCTTTGTGGTGATTTGTTGTTGTTGGCGAAATGGAGGCATCGATGATAGAAGTGACAATATTGTGTTGAAAGATCGATAAAGGCGAAGCGTGTACTTGTGGTGCAAGTAACACAATGAAAGGTTACCATATTACCCAGGTCCATCTTGCTACTGTACGCATTCGTCGATGGCTACACTGTCAGGCAAGTTCCACGTGGTTAGAATAGTGGTCACATGAAACAGTCTTGTCGTTAGTCCAGGGTCACGGGAATTGGTGATCACACCACTTTCTCTTGAACAGTGACCACTGTCAGTGAACGCGAGGTGAGTTGAGCTCATTTTTTCCCGCCACTCGATCTTTCGAGGGCTCTTACAGGAAGAGAGGCTTCGATCGATGCTTGGGAATAGTGCCCTAGAGGTGCATTTACATATGATATGCGCTGAAAGTAGCCGGCATGTAGGAGAAGCGAGTATCTTTCGGAGGATAATTTCGCCTCCTCACACTTATCAATACATTTGGACTACACATGTTTCCATGTCTCCTCAAGGGGCAAAAACCTCCCGATGAAATCAGGCAATCGTGGCGTGGTGCTACGCTTTTGCCCTATGTACACGCTGTGCGGGGTCTAATGATGAGTACCGTGATATGTTATCAGACCACTGGGTCACATGCCAAAGGATTTATCCCAGATCTCAACAAACGTCTATTTACTAAAAGCTGGGCTTTGAGACGGGCTTTGAGACGGGCTGTGGACTCAGTCTTGGGTACCTCATGGCTCGGTGGCGTGAGCTTGGAAGAAACATACGATGGTAATTGTACCAACCCCTTGACGACGTAATGCCATATTGTCACGCACCATGCTGGGTCGGGCTATGCAGCTTTATTGATGATAAAATAAGACTCGAAGATCTCGTAGGAGCCTTTTCACAACATGCTGACAGAAATGGGTCAATCTCCAACTCCACGATTTCACATCAGGTCCGGGTCACATTTTTCTCGCGACCAGGAACACCTTTATGAACACCCCCCAAGGCCAAATCATGGCTAAAAAAGCATCGCCCGTATCTCAACCCGAGAACCTACTTCTAGTCGAGAAAGTTGCCATTACCACGAGCACACCTTACACACATTCCAGCAACCACGACCCGAATATGCCGACGGACACCAAATTTGCCTTCTTGCCTGACCAAATATCAAGACTTACGAATCCCAAATCTTTGTCGGCGTTCTATGCTGTAGGAGGGATTGATGGATTGGAGCGAGGGTTGAGATCAGATCGACAAAGTGGTCTGAGTTCAGATGAGACTTATCTGGACGATTTGGTTTCAGTGGAACAGCGACAGATTTCAAATGCTGTTGGGAAGGAATTACCGCCAAAGAGCCAGAATTACCACATTCCAACTAGCTCCGAAGTCCTTGGAGACTCTTTTACAGACAGAAGAAGAGTCTTTGGGGAGAATCGGCTTCCAGAGAAAGCGTCCAAAAGCCTCCTGCAACTTGCCTGGCTTGCATATAATGACAGAGTGCTCATTCTATTGAGCATTGCCGCTCTTATATCTCTTGGAGTTGGCCTTTATCAGACCTTTGGGCAACCGCATAAGGAAGGCGAGGCAAAAGTCGAGTGGATTGAAGGTGTAGCCATCACAGTAGCTATCCTGATTGTAGTCGTAGTCGGAGCCCTAAACGACTGGCAGAAAGAACGACAATTCGCGAAGCTGAATCAGAAGAAAGAAGACCGTATGATCAAAGTAATTCGGTCAGGCAAGACACAAGAGATATGTGTCTTTGATGTCCTCGCTGGAGATGTCGTCCAACTTGAGCCCGGTGATGTAGTACCAGTGGACGGAGTTTTGATTGAGGGATACAACGTCGGATGTGACGAGTCTTCTGCTACTGGCGAGTCGAATCTTGTCAAAAAGCACTCTGGCGCCAGTGTCTTTGAGGCTATCGAAGATGGGCACGATCTCACTAAGATGGACCCCTTCATTTTGTCAGGGAGCAAAATCAGCGAAGGAGTCGGCACTTTCTTGGTCACTGCTGTCGGAATTCATTCGACTTACGGGAAGATCTTGACATCCCTTCATGAAAGCCCTGAGGTCACTCCACTTCAATCGAAGTTAAATCGGCTCGCGAATCAAATTGCGAAAATCGGAAGTGCTTCCGCGGTTTTGTTATTTGTCACTTTACTCATAAAGTTCCTGGCACAGCTGGGAAAAAACAAGTTGGACTCCTCTGGTAAAGTGCAACAGTTTCTGCAAATACTTATCGTCACAATCACGGTCATTGTAGTTGCAGTACCTGAAGGTCTTCCTCTTGCTGTTACCCTGGCTTTGGCCTTCGCCACTACGAAGATGCTCAAACAGAACAATTTGGTCCGGTACCTGAAGGCTTGTGAGACGATGGGTAATGCCACCACTATTTGTTCTGACAAAACCGGAACCCTGACTCAGAATGTCATGACTGTCGTTGCAATTCATATCTGCCAGGCCATAGACGAAGGTGATGAAGATACTGCCTTTTCACCAAGCAAGTCGATGAAAGCGATATCCCAACCTGTCAGGACTCTCCTCAAAGATTCAATCGCAATCAATTCCACGGCATTTGAAGTGCAAGATAAGGGCTCACTAGCTTTTGTTGGCTCCAAAACAGAAACTGCCCTCTTAGACTTTGCGCATACATCACTAGCGATGGGAGCTGTTAACATAGAACGGTCAAATTCTAACATCGTATACTTAGTCCCATTTGCTTCTAGTCGAAAGTACATGGCAACAGTGGTCCGAATCGGCAAGTCTTTTCGTATTTACGCCAAAGGAGCTGCGGAGATCTTACTGAAGAAGTGCTCAAGAATCATTCAAGATGCTGCGGTTGACGGTTCTACCAGCACCCTCACACCTGGAACTATGGCCCTTCTGAGCCGCATTATAGAGATGTTTGCGACTAGATCTCTTCGGACGATTGGGTTGCTATACCGGGATATTGACCAGCTGCCTATTCGGGAAGGTGAAACGATCGAAGAGTACTTCCAACATGGATTCGATGATTTATTCAACGATATGACGCTGCTCACAATCGTGGGGATCCAGGACCCCTTGCGAACAGGGGTGAAAGAATCAGTTCGGCTTTGTCAGAAAGCGGGTATCATGGTTCGCATGGTCACAGGCGACAACTTGATCACGGCGAAAGCGATTGCTGAGGAGTGTGGCATCCTTACGGAAAATGGTCTTGTCATGGAGGGCCACAATTTTCGACATTTGGGAGCTGCAGAAATGAGCAGCGTCATACCACGACTGCAGGTCCTGGCCCGCTCCAGCCCCGAAGACAAAAAGATCCTCGTCAAAGCTCTCCAGAAAACTGGCGCTGTAGTAGCAGTTACCGGAGATGGTACGAACGATGCTCCAGCTCTGAAAATGGCTGATATAGGTTTTTCTATGGGACTTTCTGGTACAGAAGTTGCTAAAGAGGCATCCGATATTGTACTCATGGACGACAATTTCTCATCCATTGTGAACGCTGTGATGTGGGGGAGGGCAGTCAATGACGCTGTTCGGAAGTTCTTACAAGTGAGTTTATTCAAGATTGCTAATGCGGTCTGATGGTTAGAGCAATGCTATACTAATTCTACCTTCTAGTTTCAGATCACTGTCAATATCGCAGCAGTGATTCTGACATTCATATCATCAGTTGCTAGTAATACCGAAACCTCTGTTTTAACAGCTGTTCAGCTGCTATGGGTCAACTTGATAATGGATACAATGGGTGCCCTAGCGCTCGCCACAGATCCACCTACGGAAAGTATCCTTGATCGAAAACCCGATCCGAGATCATCACCTCTGATCACAGTCACCATGTGGAAGATGATAATAGGACAGTCGGTTTACAAGCTCGCCGTCTTACTGACAATGCATTTCGGTGGTGAAAAGATATTCTCGTACGGTTCGAACCACGAAAAGAAGCAATTGAGAACCACGGTCTTCAACACGTTTGTCTGGATGCAGATTTTTAATCAGTACAAGTAAGCCCGAGACCTGTTCCTTCCACGTGACCCAAGTCCAGTTAACATCTCGAAGCAATCGACGTATCGACAACAAATTGAACATATTCGAGGGGATCACCCGAAACTGGCTCTTTATAGCCATCAACTTTAGTATGATTGTTGGACAAGTCATCATAGTTCTGCTGGGAGGTAGAGCACTACAGGTTGTCCGTATTTCTGGCGTTCAATGGGGATACTCCATTGTGCTTGGCTTTCTTTCGATTCCTGTAGCAGTACTCATCCGATGCTTTCCCGATGAGTGGTTCCGAAAGATCATACCAGGAAGATGGCTAGCAACTCAAGCAACCCCAGTACAAGCAACTGACTGGGACTCTGTGCTAGAAGAAATCAAGGAAGAGTTGAAGTTCATGTCTTGGGTTCATGGAGGACGCCTCTACCGTCGGGGGAGAAGAAGCAGGACTACTGAAAAGGGAGGGATGAAAGCTGTCGCAGCAATGGCAGGACTTATTGCTGGGAGTATTGGTGGATGGCCTCGAGGACAATCCTTCCAGTAACATGTATATTACATTACGAACGCTGCATTAACAGATAAGAAATCAATTTGTCGCGCACAACGTGAACTGGACCACCAGCGGTGACTGGTTATTAGCAAACATTCATTCATTGATGGTTCCAAGACCAAGTGGAAGAGGAGGCTCAAAACAAATAGACTCGCAAAACTCTGGCTTGACCTGCTGGTGGAGTCACGCTGAATTGTCATCTGGAGGGAAAAATGTTCTTTTTAGCTCTGAATGGATTACTGCCGTAAAATCATACGGAGCCATTGTTGACTTGAAAAGAGGGGGCGAGGTGAATTTGGCGAGCTGGTAGTGGGGCGCGGTGACTCATCCGCGAGAGTTTGGCGTTCAACGTTAACGTCCAAGCAACTGGTGAGCCAAAACATCAAGTCAACCATTTCAATGATGCGACGAGTCCAGCCTATATCTATAATAGCAGGACCGGTTAGCGAAGGAGCGATGAGACTCGTAGTAAATCACCTCACTCTGCGACGGAATAACAGTCGCCAATATAGTCGCGAAGCAGCCCGCCGATTCGTGGTGGATTGGGCAGCAATCCTTTACACAATCCGCGAGACTTCTATCACCAGCTATCATTTTCTTTGCTGACATCTGCTAATAACTCGAATGCATGAGACATTTTAGTATCTAGCGTGTACATCCTAGCGACAATCGCGTCGCAGGAAGAGAGTAGTTGTCACAACTTCGAATCACTACACACATGTCATCATGAGGGACCATTGGAGGTGCGATACTGGGCATGCCGGAGACTGTACGAATATCTAGAATGCGAAATCTGCAAACTGGCGATAAATTCGCAATCTTCTGGCCAAAACCTCGGGCTCCTTCGAGAACGACTGTTGCAAAGTACAAGCCGCGAGCACGCTCCTATTATTTCGAACTCCCCATGCGCATCTTACGGGCCAAGATCTTGCAAATACCCACACTCTACGAACTTAATATACGGTCTGCAGCTCCGGTGCAAAGTCTCCTAGGAGGCCGGCGGATTTGACAATAACACGTCGGCACTAAAGGAAATGTCGAAAAAGCCCTTGTGGTACATCTCTACATCTGTCTGCATATTCCACGACCACTTCGGTGCAAGCGCATCGGAAGCCAAAGACCAGAGGCGACCTGTGTGCGGAAACACTGGCATCGGACATATCTGCGAAGGGTGATAGCACTCACGCAAAGTTCAAGCTAGTCTGACCCAGACGTCAATATCATTGGGATCTTGCGTCTTGATATCAATTGGAAGTCCAACGTCTCGCGTGCACCTTGCTTCATTCACTACTTCATTTTACATGTCAGAGATGTCCGGGGCTCCGTAAATATGTTCTATGTCACACCAGGAAGGTCGAGTCAGCGTTTCTGCGAGATATGACCGAAGAAGGCCCTGTGATCTTTCACTGCTAGGCCACAAAGGTTTTCAATGACTCTATAGGAAGTCTGTCAAGTGATGCAGTACACATCTATACTGATCTTACCAACCTGTCGAGGAAGGTCTGGACAAATTCAACATTTTTCAAGTCTATGATCATTCCAACAGTTTCGTCAGGCCTCACAACAACTAGTTTGGTGCCTGTCACACCTTGACTAGGGATGCCACACATTCTATACACATCCCCCGAAGCTAGGGCAAGGCTCATGATTGCTTCCTCCTTGACGCAGCTTGGCACGTCGGACCGCTCAAGTTGATGTGTCTCGCTTGGGAGCAGAATGATAGGCTGAAGGAGACCAGAAGGATACTTACCAAGAATGTGGGACCATAGAGTCTCCGCAAGCGCCGAAGTCGTCGGCTGCAAGTAGCAAGATGCTGAACTTCACTTCTGCCCTTGATTCATCATGCATATCTTGGGGCGTGCCGTTGGCAAATTGCTTGACTTTGTGGTTCACCAGTCTCATACCCGGTTGTATTACCCCGGCGAAGTAATCCTGACTAGAACAATTTTTGCCTGCCATGCCCGCCCTGCTGATCCTCAAGCCCCTTCCATAATGGACCCCGCAGCTGGTATTGAATTGCTTCATCTCTGCCATCTTTTCCTCCGTCGGGACTCCCGAATTCATTCTTTTATCGGAGTCGATCAGATCTCTTGGATTGGGTAAACGTTCTGCTTCGTAGCTATCGAGCAGCTTGGTTTCATTCTTGGCGAGACCGAAGATCGTGTACGCTAACTTCCAGGCGAGATTGTAAGATTTCTGGACGGAGTCATTCATGCCTTGCCTTGTCGTGGCGAGTGAGAATGACGGGCATCGCCCGTGAGAAACACTGTTGGGTGGGAAATCGAATTTCACGGCGTGAAATACTTGGTAGGGCTCTTGGGAGGTGCGAAAAGCCGCCCACCAGTGAACCGTTGTCCCTCTTCACCTGGAATCGAGAGGGTCGAAAGAGATGGGCTGCCCGCTCTAAAATGTGTGCCTCTGTTATGCAGTCTCTCTGTTCTCTCGTTGATTGCCGTTGCTGCTCCTCGGAGCCACCCGCAATGCCGTTTTGGACTTCTTCTTTGACGACTGTCATATTAAGCTATAACCGAGTGAGGAAATGTCCATTGAATTGTCGCTCTCTCGGCACAATGAATCCACCTCTTACACCTCCGCTGTAGTCATTGGCTTGCCCGGTAATCGAGTTGATGCTGGATTGTCTTCTTATACCCGGAAAATCCGAGTCAACAACCAAATCAATGACTCCCCAAAATTCATCCGTCATATCTCCTTCCAGCTCTACCTCCATACAAATTCCCACTGTTGACTTGGCACCATCCACTCCAATGAGGTACTTCACACTCACCTCTTCAACTAAACCGACCCTTTCAATTTTGGCCAGAACAGGAAACTCAGTATCATTTTTATCAACCTCCATTGCGATGAGTCTCGACCCGCAGTGGATTTCATCCCCTCTATACTTCGTTATATCCTTTTTGAAGACTCGCTCTACATGACCTTGATGCAGAGTAAGCAGTTCATATCTCGCTGGTGCGATGTCGAATGGCACCGTCATCAACCTCTTCAGCAAATCCGGGTCGGGTTTCTCTCGCATCCAGACAGAGCGTTCCACAAACGGAGCTCCATGCCTCCTCAATTTCGATCCAAGTCCAACTTGACCAAGGATCTCCAGTGTCCTTGCTGCAAGTTCGTCGGCATTTGCAGCCAGAGTCTGGTGGGGTCAAGCGTCAATGCACATCAACGAATCACAACGAAGGCCATATCGTGCGAGGGCTATGGTCAGCATAAGCCCCGAAGGACCAGCGTCAACTACCAGTACCTCGTAATGTTTTCGAGCTGTACCTGCGATGCAAGGCGTGGGAGTGGCGCAGCCAAAATAATAGCCGAGTTGAATGAATCTTGAAGACACCATTCTTGAGTCAAATTGTCCGGCATCGTGTAACGAAGGCTGGTCACAATTGTTCGCCGTGAAGAGCGGAACACCTCGAAAGGTTCGTGGTATCTATCTCTATCGATGACTTTATATGCCTAGAAACATGTGCCTCTGTAGTGCTTTATCCCGATGCATTTTCGTCCTGTACGTAAACAATGATTGGATGATGACCCAATACCACGCCGCAAGACGGCCACACACACAAAGAATGAAGCTTCCTGGTGTCGTATTGAATTATTATCTGGATTTTGTCGCTTCCTTCGCATCCTCTGGCTTCACTTCAGTCCATAAACAATTGCCATTCTGTCCACCCACCCCCTCATCTCCATTCTTTTGAACACCCTTCGGATTTGATTGTTGTCCATGCCTGACAGGTTTGTGGAGCAAAGCTGCTCCATTGGGTGATCATTCGCGTACCTCCTGACCCTACTTTCCTCGCCCTTCCAAATAATGAGTACCCTTTTCACGTCTATAGCGACTCTTTCTCCCAACTTCGCACTTTCTACTTCTCTGCTGAGAGCCTGCCATGAGATTTGTTCTTCCAGGCGCCTAGCATCTAGGCCAGGCGTGTTAGGATTAATCCCAACGAGATGCATGTGGCAGCGATATTTGTCGTGGAACTGGTGATGGATTGTCGTGAGCTTCTTGTAGGTATAGAAGTCCCCGGTGCCTCCCATATTCGTTGGCGTGTGGAAAAGAATTGCTGGGGTGTTCCCGAAATCAGTAAATTTATCTACTTCAACTATTGCTTCAATGAGGAAGAGGATTTCCTCTGTGGCTGTCGATGGGCCTGAGATGCCATAGGAGGGTGGTTTCTCGTTCATGGCAAGAGGCTTGCGATCCATGATAATGGTGTGGAATATCAAGACAAGGGAGGAACGTTAAGCAGAGGGATGCCCAGATCAACGTTGGTGAAACACTCGGTCTTGTCAATAATCTAGTGTTGGGACCAGTGTATACCCTATATGCTCGTTCTTTCGGACAACACGTAAGATTCTAGATGCAACTTGGCCTCTAGGATCGTGGCGGAGTCTCCTGCTTACAGAGGTAAGCCGTTTGCGGATAGACGGACGCATTATTTTTAGCCATTGTCACAACCTTCCACTATCAGATAATCTTGCAATATTTTCCCAGGATATTGGAACCAAAGATCCAGAGTGATGGAACTTGCATGCGCTGTTGTGCATTCCTCACTTTTCTACTCAAGAGAAATTAAACATCTTCGGCTCTCCTGATACTACGTCGCCTCTACACGCAACATTATGCTTACAACACTCGTCTTACGAATACGTTTGTCCGCACTCCTCTTGAGTATCTGTCTCCACCGATGATCGGACCTGAATCCAGCCAGTAGAAAATCTCATCTTCAGCTTGTACAATTTTCAGCACCGTGGCCATGTCCCCCCATCAACATCAGGGAATCTCAAGGCCTGCGAGTAATGATGAGCTGGAAATTGTGTCCATTATGTGGCAAGTGGTGTAAGTAAGTATAGATCGAGACCAAACCCACGTCTGGCAAAATATGAGAGAGAAAAGATGAAATTAAAGGGGCGGCCGGAAACGCCCGTGTGAAGACGCCCCTCAGTATCGGGGAAAGAATGATGGGAAAGGTAAGAAATATCCCGGGAGCCCGGGGTATCAATTAGCGAGGATTACCCAATAGTCTGAGAATCTTTCCGCGATCTTTGTTTTCTATGTGATATGACTCGTCACCGAAGCGTTATAAATGAAGTTTCCAACCAATGGGCTCAGCACACTAGCTTCTTTGGGACTAGACGCGGGGGAAGTCTGACTCCACGGCCCCAGAATCTTCATAGAAGTAGTGCAAGCTCTGATGGAAGGGATACTTAATATAAGGAATGCGTGTAGGCAGCAAAGTCAGATATATAGATGCCATAAGTGTTTGATTCCTGCCAATAGAGCCATTGAAGTTGGCCATTGACATCACCTCCCGAGCTACACCGTCACGGAACTTTGGGTCGGGGCACATAATCAACCAACTTTACAAACCATGGGCATCGAAGAAGCACTTGGAGCGGATCTTCGTGAGAAGCTCAGGGATGAGCTGGTAGCCGCCAATGACAAATTTGTGCAGGAAATCCCTAAGGTAGAGCTCCACGTCCATATCGAAGGGGTCCTAACCGCCGAGCTGAGATGGAAACTGTCGCAAAGAAACGGAACGAGCCTGAGGATGGCTAAACATGGACCGGAGATCAAATCTCTTGAGGCGATGGAGAGGGCAATGGACCTACTTCGACCCGATTCTAGTCGCGTTGATAATGATGAAGAACGATTTCAGTTTTTCGAGACGTATTATGAAGGCTTCGCGTGTGTCAAGACCAAAAAAGACTTCTATGACCTAGCCATGTATTATCTGGAGCGAGCAGCTGCTCAGAATGTCCGCTATGCCGAGATTTTCTTTGATCCTCAGGGCCACACTGCTCTGGGAACGCCGTGGCATACCATGATGGAGGGTTTCCGAGAAGCGAAGATAATCGCGGAGTAGGGTTAGGGTTAGGGTTAGGGTTAGGGTTAGGGTTAGGGTTAGGGTTAGGGTTAGGGTTAGGGTTAGGGTTAGGGTTAGGGTTAGGGTTAGGG